>Ga0209639_1000001_pt1 | contig 1617603 bp, 1403 predicted proteins | sample EPASupsiteHSE605_FD_187268 | JGI IMG/M metagenome (GOLD analysis project Ga0209639, IMG submission 187268) | Bioremediated contaminated groundwater from EPA Superfund site, New Mexico - Sample HSE6-05 (SPAdes) (version 2) | ecosystem: Environmental > Aquatic > Deep subsurface > Groundwater >... | reverse complement strand
TTTTAAATGTTTAGCTTGTCCCGTTACTCTTATTATTTATCATTATTTCTCAAAAAAGAACTAACGCTCTACTCTTTTATTGTACTACTTTAAATTGTACTTGTCTTCCATAATGTCAATGAACTTTCCCGTAAAAAAAACGGCGTTTAAACCGTCGTCCCGTTTGGGGAGTGCAAAGGTATGCACTTTTTTTAATTTCCCAAATTTTTATTTAAATTTTTCGAATTTTTTTTCAGATTTTTATCTCTGAAAATAGTTCCTGTAGATTTCAAATAACTTGTTCCGTTTGGGGAGTGCAAAGATAGACAGGAAATGGGATATTCCAAAAATATTATTCTAAATTTGTAGAAATCCTACTAACACTAATTAACTATGTATTGCAGAAATTGTGGTAATGAAGTATCTGACAAAGCGATAATATGTGTCGCTTGCGGAACACATCCTCTGGCAGGCAACAGAATTTGTCCAAATTGCCGTGCTGCTACGCCTGAAACGGCTACTTATTGTACTAAATGCGGGGTTGCGCTAACCGACAGATCCAATGAATCTGAATTTGACTGGCTGACAACTCTGCTATTGTGTGTGTTCCTCGGTACATTTGGAATACACAGATTTTACACTAAAAGTACAGGTATTGGTCTTATTCAGCTTTTTACTTTGGGTGGATGCGGAATCTGGGTATTAATTGATCTGATAATGATTGTTGTTGGCAGTTTCAAAGATGGTTATGGCAAAACACTGGTCAACAAGTCCAGGATTTAGAAAATTTACGCTGATTCTTCTTGCCGCTTCTCCTGTTATCTTCTATTTCTGGCCTTCTGAAGAGATTTATAACGGACATTCTGTTTGTCTTTTCAAAAATTTGCTGGGAATTGAATGTTACGGATGTGGAATGGTACGCTCTCTCTACTCAGCAATACATTTAAATATATCTGAATCAATATCATATAACCCCCTTGTGGTTATAGTAGCTCCCCTGTTGTTCTACGTGTGGAGCAAAACTTTATATATAGGTATTAAGTCTAGAAATTAATTAATACCTTTGCAAACCATACGTGATTAATACATTACAATGCAATCTGACAAAATCGTTATCATTCCTACCTACAACGAAAAGGAGAACATTCGGAAAATTATTGAAGCAATACGCTCATTAGATGAAAACTATCATATTCTGATTGTAGATGATGGTTCTCCTGACGGTACGGCAGATATTGTAAAAGAGATGCAGATAAACCTTGAGGACTCTCTGCACCTGATTGAAAGAGTTGGCAAGCAAGGCCTTGGCACTGCATACATTACTGGATTCAACTGGGCACTTTCTCATCATTACGAATATGTTTTTGAGATGGATGCAGATTTCTCTCACAGCCCGAATGATCTTCCCAAGCTTTATCATGCATGTCTGAATGGTGCAGATCTTGCAATCGGTTCCCGATATTGTAATGGAATTAGTGTTATTAACTGGCCAATAGGCCGGGTCATTATGTCTTACTATGCATCAGCATATGTACGGAAAGTGTTGGGTATTAAAATATTTGACACCACAGCCGGTTTTAAATGTTACAGGCGTGCCGTTCTGAATACCATAGATTTTGAAAAAATCAGAATGAGAGGATATGGTTTCCAGATAGAAATGAAATACAATACCCATCGCTTAGGTTTTTCAATCAAAGAGGTGCCTATTATTTTTGTTGACAGAACAGAAGGTACATCAAAGATGAGCAGCGGTATTTTCGGTGAGGCATTCTGGGGTGTACTTAAGATGAAATTCAGAAGAATCAGACCAAGAGTGGCGTCAAATCCACAATCATAATGACAACATTAATCAGGAACTGTACCGTAATTAATGAAGGTGTTTCCTTCACAGGTGGTGTATTAATTGAGGGCGACTTAATATCTGAAATATTTTGCGAACCTTGTATCTATCCCGGTGCCGATTTAATAATCGACGGAACAGGGTTATTGCTCATGCCGGGAATTATTGACGATCAGGTACATTTCAGAGAACCGGGCAACACTCATAAAGGAGATATTGAAAGTGAGAGCAGAGCTGCTATCCTTGGAGGAGTTACCTCATTCATGGAGATGCCAAATACCAATCCTCCTGCTGTTACACTTGACGAACTTGAAAAAAAGTATGAAATTGCTGCCAGGAGATCTTATGCCAACTACTCTTTCTACCTGGGCGGATCCAATGATAATTATGAGGAAATCGAAAAAGCAAATCCTGAAAACATTTGTGGAATTAAGCTTTTTATGGGATCTTCTACAGGAAACATGCTGGTAGATAATCAATTATCGCTTGAGCGGATATTTTCCGGCACAAAAATGTTAATTGCAACACATTGTGAGGAGGAATCTGTTATTCGGGCAAATATGAAAGATGCAGTTGAAAAGTATGGCGATAAAATTCCATTTTCGATGCATCCTGTCATCAGAAGTAGGGAGGCATGCATTGAGTCCACTAAAAAGGCTGTTGATTTAGCACTTAGAAATAATTCTTCACTTCATATACTCCACATTTCAACAAAGGAAGAGATTGAAATTATTAATGAGGCCCGGAAAATTAATCCAAAAATTACGGGTGAAGTTTGTGTTCATTATATGTTACTGGAGAGCTCCAAATACGGTCATTATGGAAGCAAAATGAAATGTAATCCTGCAATCAAGGATGATGATGACAGGTTAGCAATAATATCTGCAGTAAAAAACGGGATAATAAAGGTTATAGCAACAGATCATGCCCCACACACCTTTGAAGAGAAACAAAAGGATTACTCTGCAGCACCATCAGGCCTTCCGCTTATCCAACATAGTTTTCAAATTATGTGGAAACTACATCTGGACGGACATTTCAGCATATTTGACATAGCAGACAGAATGTGCCATTCGCCTGCAGACAGATTCAGAGTATATAAAAGAGGATATATCCGCAAAGGCTATTATGCAGATCTATTTCTTGCTGATCCCTCGGTTAACGAGGTTATAACCAAAGAGAGTCTGGCTTATAAATGCAAATGGTCTCCTTTTGAAGGTGAGATATTGCCTTCTAAAATTGTTCATACCTTCGTTAATGGGGTACAGGTTGTTAAAAATGGTAAAGTTACCGGTGAGAGAGCCGGTTCAAGATTAAAATTTATTTATGAAGAATAGAGGTGAGGCAGTAATTGTATACGGTTCCATTATATCTGCCGTAATTTTCTGGGGGTTTTCCTTTATCTGGACTAACTCACTCCTAAAACAAAATTTTCCTCCCATTGCTCTTGTCTTCTTCAGGATGCTTTTTGCTGCAATCCTTTTGTTTATAGTTTCATTTGCCGCAAGAAAAATTGAAAAAGTACACAAAAAAGATTTTGGATGGTTTTTGTTACTTGTATTACTGGAACCATTCATCTATTTTATAGGAGAAACCTTTGGTTTACAAATTGTTAATTCTCCTACGCTTGGTTCAATAATTATAGCTACAATACCTATTTTCGCCCTGATTCCCGGCATGCTTGTTTACAAAGAGAAAATAACTGCAATTAACGTAATAGGGGTATTTGTAACATTACCCGGAATTTTACTCGTTGTTTTTGATAAAGGAGCGATATCTGTAGATCACTACTGGGGAATCTTCCTTCTCTTTATAGCCGTTTTTGCAGCAGTCGGATATTCGGTAGTTGTAAAAAGACTTGCCAGAACATATAACAGCTATACTATAGCGACTTATCAGCATATACTGGGTGCACTTTACTTCCTGCCGTTGTTCCTTATCTATGACTATGATACTTTTTCAATAAGTATGTTCACGCCGGAAGTGCTCAAGCCACTTTTGTTTCTTGCTGTACTTTGCTCTTGCACAGCATTTATACTCTTTATTAATTCAATTAAAGCACTTGGTATTGCCAGAGCAAATATTTTCACAACTCTGGTTCCGGCAATATCTGCATTTGGAGCGTACATTCTGGGGCAGGAGAGCCTAAACCTTATGAAAATAGCAGGCATCACCATCGTAATTGCAGGTGTAATTGTTGCACAGCGAGAAAAGAAATAACCTGCTTTTAAGATATATTCTTCATGCTAAGCTGAATTCGTCCTCTTTTTAAATCAACTTCCACTACTTTTACTGTAACTACCTGTTGTAATTTTACGACTTCAGAAGGGGATGAGACAAATCTGTCGCAAAGCTGGGAAATATGAACCAGCCCGTCCTGTTTAATCCCTATATCAACAAAAGCACCAAAATTGGTTATATTAGTTACAATTCCTGGAAGAATCATTCCAAGTTTTAAGTCCTCTATTGTGTGAATATCTGCTGAAAACTCCATTACCTGTGCCAGCTTCCTCGGATCCCGGCCAGGCTTTGCAAGTTCATCCATGATGTCATTTAATGTAGGTAATCCAATATCTGCAGATACATATTTCTTGATGTCAATCGATTTCCTTGCTGTTTCATCTGCGATAAGTGCAACGGTAGAGAGTTTCATTTCTGAAGCCATTGCCTCTACTAGCTTATATCTCTCCGGGTGTACTGCTGTGTTGTCGAGAGGATTTTCAGAATCCGGAATGCGTAAAAATCCGGCGCACTGCTCAAAAACTTTATCTCCGAGTCTCTTTACTTTCAATAGTTCAAGCCTTGACCTGAATGCCCCTTTCTCTTTTCTGTAATCTACAATATTTTGCGCAAGTGAAGGGCCTATTCCGGACACATATGCTAAAAGATGCTTACTTGCAGTGTTAAGATTAACCCCTACCCTGTTAACACAGCTTACAACGGTGTTGTCTAGCATCTCCTTAAGCAAATTCTGATCAACATCATGCTGATATTGCCCTACTCCAATAGATTTTGGGTCAATTTTTACAAGCTCCGCGAGCGGATCCATTACCCTTCTTCCTATTGACACTGCCCCCCTGACTGTAACATCATAGTCCGGGAACTCTTCCCTGGCAACAGGAGAAGCTGAATAGACAGAAGCACCATCTTCACTTACCGAAAATATCTGCACACCCTTTGGCATTGGAATTTTCTTAATAAATGCCTCTGTTTCACGGCTGGCAGTTCCATCACCAATAGCAATAATCTCAATTTTGTATGACTCAACCAGATTGGAGATTTTCTTAATGGCATTGATTTTTTCATTAACTGGCGGATGCGGGTATATTGTGTCGTTATGAAGCAGTTCACCCTGAGCACTCAGACACACAACCTTACAACCGGTTCTGAATCCGGGGTCCAGTGCAAGTACACGTTTTTGACCTGCCGGTGCTGCAAGTAGCAGAGCAGTTAAGTTTTCACCGAATACCTTTATCGATTCAAGGTCTGCTCTCTCCTTTGCTGCCTTTAAAGCCTCGTTTTCAACAGATGGGTGAAGTAGTCTCTTGTATGAGTCCTCTATGGCAATTTCAATCTGTTCCCTGCACAAAGAGGTCGGTTCACCCCTCCTTTTAAAAACAGATCTTCTGATGTAATTAAGAGAATATTCAGGATCGACCTCTAGTTTCACAGAGAGTTCTCCCTCTCTCTCTCCTCTTAATATTGCAAGAACTCTGTGAGCCGGAATATTTGAAATAGCTCCGGAAAATTCAAAATAGTTTCTGTACTTGCTCTCTTCTGATGCTGCTGAATCCTTATGAGGTTTTGATATTATCCTTGCGAATTTCTGATACTGCCCTCTCAGAGATTCTCTCACGGAAAGATCTTCACTTATCCATTCCGAAATAATATCTCTTGCTCCGGATAGTGCCTCTTGAACATCTTTGACACTTTCTCCAGTGAATTTCAAAGCGTCGCTTTCCGGTGATTTTGACTCAAAGTTAAAAATCATTTGTGCAAGCGGTTCAAGACCTTTCTCTTTTGCAATAGATGCGCGTGTTCTTCGTTTTGGTCTGAATGGAAGATAAATATCCTCCAGTCTTTGTAACTCTACACAGTTTTCAATTTCTGATCTTAGTTCAGGGGTGAGTTTATTTTGTTCTTCTATTGAAGATAAAACTGACTCCTTCCTTTTGTCCAGGTCCTGAAATTTTGTAAAGTAATGCTTTATTTCTGCAACCTGAACCTCATCAAGCGAGCCTGTTCTCTCCTTTCTGTATCTTGAAATAAACGGAATGGTTGCACCCTCTTCAATGAGCTGTATACAGTGCTCTGCTTGCCATTTGTTAATTGACAGCAGTGAACAGATATGATTTATGTAAAGATTATTCATGTGAAACTTTTTGAAGTTGCTCCCGGTAAGCCGAGAATATTTTTGATTTTGATACAAAGCCGGTATATCTTCCTGAAGAGTCAGCTACGGGCAAATTCCAGGTTGATGTTTTTTCAAATTTATTCATAACACACTCCATTGAATCATCGGCTGAAACAATTTCCTGCGGAACTTGCATTAATTCAGATACCCTGTCCTTTTCATACCTTTCTGTGCTGAACATGATTTGCCTTATGTCATCAAGAAGAATAATCCCTTTTAAGAATCCCTCATCATCAACAACAGGAAATATATTCCGTTTGGACTCTCTCACCTTCATAATCAAATCTCCCAAAACTGAATTAACACTAACAGGGAGAAAGTCTTTTTCGATAAGGTCAGATGTCTTAAGAAGAGTCAGAACTGCCTGATCACTGTTATGAGTAAGCAATGCTCCCTGCTTGGCAATGCGTTTTGTATAAATCGAATATGACTCAAAAGCTCTGATAGTTGCAAATGAAATTGCAGCAGTTATTATGAGAGGAGTGAGAAGCATATACCCTCCTGTAATTTCTGCAATAAGAAATATTGCAGTAAGAGGCGCCTGCATAACTCCTGCCATTAATCCAGCCATACCAACAAGCGCAAAATTTGCTTCAGGAATAATATACAATCCGGTTAAGTTTATTGACCTTGCTATTACAAAACCTGCAACACCACCAATAAACAATGTTGGCCCAAAAGTACCTCCGACTCCGCCTCCGGCATTTGTGAAAGACATTGCCCAAACTTTAAAAAAGATAACTGCAGTAAAGAATAGTGGTGTAAACCACCCAATATTGAACAGCGAAGAAAAAATACTTGGTCCAATTGCAGCCTCTGTATTATTGTTTAGCAAATGAGTCAGCGATTCATATCCCTCTCCAAAAAGAGGCGGAAAGAGAAATATGAGCAAACCCAGTGAAACAGCAGATATTAACCATCTTCTGTAAGTTCTTTTAATTGAGGAAATTTTGTCTTCCAGTCTTAGAGTCATTCTTATAAAATAAAGAGAGACAAGGCCGCAGGCAATTCCCAGTAATATATAAAATGGAATATTTGCCATATTAAAAGCTTCTATACTGTTGGCAAATACTACCTTATCACCAAGAAAGAGATAAGAGACAGTTGTTGCAGTCACAGCAGACACCAGTAAAGGAAGGATGGAGGTCATTGAGATATTAAAAAGCAGTATCTCCAGTGTAAACAAGACGCCTGCAAGCGGAGCCTTAAAAATACCTGCAACTGCACCTGCAGCACCGCAACCAAGAAGAATTGTCATATGTTTGTATGACAATCCCATAATTCTTGCAGTATTTGAACCTATTGCTGCCCCGGTATATACAATTGGGGCCTCTGCACCCACTGATCCTCCAAAACCAATTGTCAGAGAGCTTGCAATAATAGAAGACCAGGTATTATGGGGCTTAATTTTGGATTCATTTTTTGATAATGCTATAAGAACTTTAGTGACACCGTGACCAATGTTGTCTTTAATCACAAATTTCACGAAAAGCAGCGCAATGAGCATTCCAACTCCCGGATAGACAATGTATAGAATGCTTTCAGCAGGAGTATTAAACCAGCCTGTAAGAGTCCATGCAACAAAGTGAACGGCGTGTTTCAGGAGCACTGCAGCAAGACCGCTGCCTAATCCCACAATTAGAGCCATAATGAACAGCAATTGATTTTCCGGCAGTTGCCGGAGCTTACAAAGAAGGCTGTCAAATAATTTCCGGAAATTTCGCATGCACGAAAATACAAAAAAAAGGCTGAAAAACTCAGCCTTTATTAACTCATGATTAAAAAGATGTTATTCTTCTGTATCCTCTTCCTCCTCAGTGAAACTTCCTGAAGAATCATCATCTGGGAATTCGTCCGGATCTGCTCCGTCTCCGTCTGAAGAACCACCACCAAACAACTCATCGGCTGCCTCTTCATAATCATCAATTTTCACATCAACTTTAACAAGGTAAATAGCATCAGGTACCTCAAGTGAAATTGCGTAAAAGAATGATCCATCCGGTTTGTCTACTTTAAAAATCTCTCCCATGTAGTCTGCATAACCTCTTGGGTATCTCTCCTTGATAATTGCAAGAAGTTCGGGGCTCAGGTTATTGTAACTAACTACCAATCTGCGCTTGGACTGTCCCGGAGCGGTCTGGCTTGTTGATTTGTTTTTAGCTGTATTTGAATTTTTCTCCATATAGTTAAACTGTTCGATTTAGATTTCGGGCTGCAATTATAGTGCAAAAATTTAAGTTAATACAACCTTTTTTTACTTTTTATTTAAAAAAAAAGATTTTTGTTTGAGTTTCATCTCAGGATTTTTTTCTACAAATATAGTTTTCAGCGTTTTAGGATCAACTCCTGTATAAAAAATTATTGAAGATCTAGTTAGAGGAGTTGGAGTGAAATCCTGAACCTGCTCTAATCTAATATCTTTAAGATAAGGATTTTGCGCCAGAGATTTCATGTCATCCATTGTACAACCGGGATGACTTGAAATAAAATATGGTACAATCTGATATTTTAAGCCCTCTTTTATGATGATAGAATCAAATTCCTGCTTAAGATTCTGGAACAATATAAAGGAGGGTTTTCCCATACTTTTAAGAACATGTTCCTGTGTATGTTCAGGGGCGACTTTAAATCTGCCGGATGTGTGATTGACAATTACCTCCTTAAGGTATCTCTTTCCAGATTCATTTAAATATCCTTTTTCCCCAAGAAATAAATCATATCTTATCCCGCTTCCTACAAATGCCTTTTTTATTCCTTTGACTGCGGAAATTTTTTCGTACAGATTCAGTAACGGATTATGAGAAATTTCAAGATTTTTGCAGATTGCAGGATAAATGCAGCTCTCTCTTTTGCATTTTGAGCAAAGGTCTGTGTTTATACCCTGCATTTTATACATATTTGCAGATGGTCCACCCAAATCAGATATATATCCCTTAAAGTTGTCCATACTGGCTACTTTTCCTGCTTCTTTCAGTATCGATTCTTCAGATCTTGACTGAACAAATTTGCCCTGATGAGCAGAAATAGTGCAAAAGCTGCATGACCCAAAACATCCTCTGTGCGTGTTGATTGAAAATTTAATCATTTCATAGGCAGGAATGTGCTTGTCCTTATACCTTGGATGTGGTTTTCTTGAGTATGGAAGGTCGTAATAGGCATCAATCTCACCAACTTCTGCTACCGGATATGGAGGATTAACCTGAACAAATTTCCCGGAGACAGGTTCTGTAAGGTGCTTTGGATAATATACATTAGACTCCTGTTCGATTATCCTGAAGTTTTCTGCCAGTGCCATTTTGTTTTTAAGACACTCTTCATAGGACTTAAGCTCTATTATTTCTTTGCGATCATTTAAAGGTTCGCTGGTTATATAAGCTATTTGAGGGATTTTTCTAATCTGGTGAACCGGAGTATATGATGCAATTGCGGCAGCAAGCTCAATAACCGGTTTCTCACCCATGCCATAGACAAGCCAGTCTGCACCAGAATCTATCAAAACAGATGGTTTAATTTTGTCCTGCCAGTAATCGTAATGGGTGAATCTTCTCAGGGAAGCCTCTACTCCCCCTATCACAACAGGGATATGCGGATAGAGCTTTTTAAGTATCTGTGAATATACTGTAACAGCGTAGTCTGGTCTTCTGCCTGATGCACCATCTGGTGTATAGGCATCATTACTTCTCAGCCTCTTGTTTGCCGTATAATGATTAATCATTGAATCCATCACACCAGCATTGACTCCAAAAAAGAGTCTTGGTTCGCCAAGTTTTTTGAAATCTCTTAAATCGTCTCTCCAGTTAGGCTGAGGTATAATTGCCACTTTATAACCTTCATTTTCAAGTACACGGGCAATAACCGCTGTTCCAAATGATGGATGATCAATAAATGCATCGCCTGAGAAGAGTATTATATCTGCATAATCCCATCCCAGCAAATCCATCTCCTTTCTTGAAGTAGGAAATAATATATCACTGTTAACAGCCATCCTACATTCTCTCCGGCAAGGTAATACCAAGTATGCCCATAGCCTTTGATAAAATTTTTGCTATGCTTTGAATTAAAACCAGCCTTTGATTTCTGATTTCTGAATTCTCCTCTCTCAGAATTGAAACTTCGTGATAGTAGTGATTGAACTCTTTTGCCAGTTCGTATGCGTAATTTGCCACAATAGCTGGAGAATGTGCTTCACCGGCTTCGGCAATTTTATCCGGGAAAGTGTTCATCAGTTTAATAATCTCTCTCTCTTTCTCGTTTAATTCAGCTGAATGGAAGTTCGGATTAATTCCCTGCTCTGCAGCCTTTCTGAGTATTGATTTTATTCTGGCATGAGTATACTGAATAAAAGGCCCTGTATTACCATTGAAATCTATAGATTCCTTTGGATCAAAAAGCATTGTCTTCCTTGGGTCTACTTTTAGAATAAAATATTTCAGTGCACCAAGCCCAAGCATTTCGAATACTGAATTTTGCTCCTCAGGAGACATATTATCAAGCTTACCAAGTTCCATTGAGGTTTCTCTTGCAGTATTAACCATATCCTCAATAAGGTCATCTGCATCTACCACTGTTCCCTCTCTTGATTTCATTTTACCTTCTGGTAATTCTACCATTCCGTATGAAAGATGATAGATTGAGTCAGACCAGTTGAATCCTAACTTTTTAAGAATAAGTTTAAGAACCTGAAAGTGGTAATTCTGCTCGTTACCAACAACATAAATCAACTCATTAAATGTATATTCTGCAAATCTCTGATGTGCTGTACCAAGATCCTGTGTCATATAGACTGATGTGCCGTCAGATCTAAGTAGTAACTTTTCATCAAGTCCGTCAGAAGTAAGATCACACCATACAGATCCATTCTCTTTCTCTGTAAACACACCTTTTTTCAGCCCCTCTTTCACGAGTTCCTTACCAAGAAGATAGGTCTGAGACTCATAATATGTTTTATCAAAAGATACTCCCAGTCGTTTGTATGTTTTGTCGAACCCTTCATATACCCATGAATTCATGGTCTTCCACAAATCTACAGTATCCTTGTCTCCCCTCTCCCATCTGACAAGCATCTCCTGAGCCTCTTTTAAGATTGCTGCCTGCTTTTCTGCATCCTCCTTATCCATTCCAGATGACATAAGTGCTTCAATCTCTTTTTTGAGCATTTCATTGAAAATCACATAGTATTTTCCAACCAGGTGGTCTCCTTTCATCCCGGTTGTTACCGGAGTTTCACCATTTGCCCTCTTTTGCCATGCAAGCATAGATTTGCAAATATGTATACCTCTGTCATTTACAAGATTTACCTTGACAACTTTGTGTCCGTTAGCCTCAAGAAGTGTGGCAACAGACCATCCAAGCAAGTTGTTTCTTATGTGGCCAAGATGAAGCGGTTTGTTTGTATTTGGTGAAGAGTATTCAACCATAACTGTCTTTCCAGATGAAGGATGCTGACCCCAGTCTGCCGACTCAGAAATGTTTTTAAAAGTATTTAGCCAAAAGTTATCCGAAAGTGTAATATTCAGAAAGCCCTTAACTACGTTGAATGCCTTAACTTCCGGAGAGTTTCCGGCAATATATTCACCAATCTCCTGAGCAGTCGCCTCAGGAGATTTTTTTGAAGTCTTTAGCAAAGGGAAGACAACAATAGTTATGTCACCTTCAAACTCTTTGCGGGTTGCCTGAGTCTGAAAAAAATTATCTTGCAGCTTCTCTCCGTACAGAGCTTCAACCGCCTCTTTCAGCTTCAATGTTATTAATTTTTCAGGATTCATTGTTATTCAGTTTTGTTAAAATAAATTTTCATCTCCTTTTTAACTTTTGGAGAGAGTATAAGTAAAGTTATCATTGTTGGGATTGCCATAAGTGCATATGCACTGTCAATAACACCAACAACAACATCCAGTGATATTACTGCTCCAACTACAAGCATTAAAAGGAAGAAATAGTTATAGTAATGTGCATATTTTGCACCAAAGAGAAAATTGGTGCACTTGACTCCGTAATAAGAGTATGAAAACATAGTAGAGAAGGCAAATATAGTTGCCATTAAAAGTAAAAGATAGTGTCCCAGACCAGGTATAGACATCTCAAATGAGTTCATTGCCATTTGAATTCCCTGCAGCTGCGAAACTTCATACTGACCGTTAATGAGGATAGCCAGAGCTGTAAGTGTACAAACTAAACCAGAGTCAATAGATGGACCTATCATAGCAACCAGCCCCTCCCTGATGGGCTCTGTATTTTTGGATGCCCCATGCATCATTGACGCTGTTCCAACACCAGCCTCATTAACAAAAGCAGCTCTTCTGGCGCCAATAACAATTGCAGAACCTGCAAGCCCGCCTAGTCCGGCCTTGAACTGGAAAGCCTCTCTGAATATGGAGGCAAATACCTCTGGTACAACATTCAGGTTTGTAATAACTATATATCCAACCAGCAGAAAATACATGGCAACCATAGTGGGTACCAATTTTGCTGACACCTTGGATATTCTCTGAATCCCTCCAAGAACCACAACAGATACTATAAGAGTAATCGCAATTCCAATGAGCATTCTCACTATAAAGGAATTCTCAATTTCCATAGGAGTTGTTACAACAGTTGTTATTGCCTCGGTTAACTGATTTGCCTGCATAAGACACAGGGTTCCAATAAGGCCGAATACAGAAAAAAAGATTGCCATGGGTTTCCATTTAGGCCCGAGCCCTCTTGTAATCATATACATAGGTCCACCCTGAGTCTCCCCTGCTGAATCTTTTCCCTTAAACATAATTGTGAGGCTTCCTTCAAAAAATTTTGTGGCCATCCCAACTATAGCACTTACCCACATCCAGAATATTGTTCCAGGTCCTCCCATTGTCAATGCAACAGCAACCCCGGAAATATTCCCCATTCCAACAGTTGATGCTATTGCACTTGCAAGCGCTTCGAAAGAACTGATTTGACCCGGAGCATCATCCTCTTTTTTTCTGAGCGATTTTAATGCTTTTCCATAATATCTGAACGGGACAAAACCGGAATAAACTAAAAACCAGAATCCTCCGCCTATAAGAAGCAAAAACAGGGGCATTCCCCAGAGCCAGTTGCCGAAATCGACAATCAACTCTCCGATCGCCTGCCAGATGTTTGACATTTGTTGTATTTATTAGAATTGTGGCAAAGATAATATTTAGAATCCAAACAGATCAATCATCGTCAGATAAAGAGAGTTTTCGTGAAACATAATTTACAGTAGTCCCCTGAAACAATAACGAAACAATCGTAACAAAGAATACAATATCAAACATTAGCTGCCCGTTTTCAATCCCGGCTATTAAAGGATAAGTTGCAAACACGATTGGAACTGCTCCTCTTAAGCCAACCCATGAGACATAATGCCTTGCGTTTGTGCTGAAATTTTTAAATATTGAGAGAGAAATAAATACAGCAAGAGGTCTTGAAAAAACAATTAGTGCAATAGCAATTAAAATTCCAGGCAGAGCAATTTTGATTAGCTCATTAGGATTCACAAAGAGACCTAATGTCAGGAACAGGACCAGCTGGCTAAGCCAGGCAATACTATCAAAAAAGGTATATGCTGTGGGGTCACACTGGGTTTTACTGTTACCAATTACCAGCCCGGCAATGTAAACAGCGAGAAAACCGTTGCCATGCAGCAAACCGGTTGCTGATTGAATAAAGAACAGAGCAGCAAGAAGTAGAACATGATATAACGACTTATTATCTGTATCCAGACGTCTTATAAAGAATAATGTGATTCTCGCAAAAATATATCCGCAAACAGCACCTACAGAAAACTGGACCAGAAACTCCGTAATAAACGTCTTTGCTGAATAATTTCCGGTTACTACCATATCCAGAAAGATTATCATTAGCATATATGCCATTGGATCATTGCTTCCACTTTCAAGTTCCAGAACCGGCTTTAAATTCTCCTTTAGTTTTATTCCCTTTGAACGTAATATCGAGAAAACTGATGCAGAATCTGTAGATGACATAACTGCTGCAAGGAGCATAGATTCTGCAATTGTCAAGCCCGGAAACCCGCTAAGGAAATCCGTAACAAAATATATTACAGTACCGGTGAACAATGTAGTAAGCAAGACACCCAGCGTTGAGAGCATTATTCCGGGAGCAAGTACTGGTCTTATATCTTTGAATCTTGTATCAAATCCACCTGAAAAAAGGATTATGCTGAGGGCGACATTCCCAACAAACTGAGAAATATAAGGACTGTCAAACTTAATCCCAACGCCATCGCTTCCAAAGAACATTCCAATAAACAAAAAGAGGAGTAACAGTGGTACTCCAAATTTATACGCAGCTTTCCCGGCGACAATACTGACAAATATCAGAACTGAACCAATAAGCAGTATGTTCTCTGCAGTTAATTGCATAATTGCAAATATACAAAAAAAGGCACTCTTTTGGGAGTGCCTTTATAAGATATTTGCAGAGTCTATTTTAATCCTCTGTTTTTAAGAAGGGCGTCTATGCCCGGCTGAGCTCCTCTGAAGTTTACATACAAAGTCATTGCTTCGTCCTGACCCGCACGTGCCAGAACCTCTTTTCTGAATTTGGCAGCTACCTCCTTGTTGAAGATATCTCCAGTCTCAACGAATGCCTGGTATGCATCACTGTCAAGTACCTCTGCCCAGATGTAAGAGTAGTATCCTGCAGTATATCCGCCGCCAAATGTGTGGCTGAAATAGGTACTTCTGTATCTTGGAGGAATCTGAGAAACCAGACCTCTGTCACCAAGTACCTTTGCCTCAAAAGCATTAATATCCATATTTGCTGGAATCTCCTTGAGGATATGATAATCCATATCAAGTAGTGAAGCAGCAAGATATTCTGTTGTAGCAAAGCCTTGTCCGTATTTACCTGCATTTACAATCTTATCGATTAGCTCCTGAGGAATTACTTCACCTGACTGATAATGTTTTGCATACATCTTAAGAACCTGTGGCTCGAATGCCCAGTGCTCCATAATCTGAGAAGGCAGCTCAACAAAATCTCTTGTCATTCCGCCAACGCCATAGTAATGAACATCTTTAAGAAGACTTGCAAGTGCGTGACCAAACTCATGGAAGAATGTTTCTGTCTCATCAGTGCTAAGAAGAGCAGGCTCATCTCCGTTAGGGCGGGTAAAGTTTCCTACGATATTAACAAGCGGAGCAACTCTCTCGCCATTTTTGTAAGTCTGTGAACGGAAACCGCTGCACCATGCACCACCTCTTTTAGCACCCGGACGGGCAAACATATCCATATAAAGAATTCCCAGATGTGATCCATCTGCATCTTTACACTCATATACAGTGGCTTCGGCATGAGGCATTGGAACATTTTGAAGTTGTGTGAAAGTTATTCCGTATAGCTGATTTGCTACATAGAAAATACCATCTCTTACATTTTCAAGTTTAAAATATGGTCTCAGCTGTGAATCGCTAAGATCAAATTTCTTTGCCATTGCTTTTTCGAAATAGAATCTCCAGTCAGAAGCCTCAAGATTACCTGTAAAGCCCTCTTCGGCAGCAATCTGAGACATATCTGCAAGCTCGCGTTTTGCAGCAGCAAGAGAAGGAGTCCAGAGTTTGTTAAGAAGATCATAAACTGCTTCAGGAGTTTTAGCCATTCTGTCTACCAGCTGATACTGTGCAAAATTTTCATATCCAAGAAGTTTAGCCCTCTTAAGTCTTAGGTCAATGAGTTTTTTGATAACCTCTTTGTTATCAAACTCATTGTTATTGTTACATCTGTTCAGATATGCAGTTAAAATCTCTTTTCTCAGCTCCTTGTTTTCAGACTGCTGAAGGAAAGGCATAATGCTTGGATTGTCAAGACCGAATACCCATTTGCCGTTATTTACCGAGTCTTTTTCGCCTCTCTTTAGAGCAGAAGCTCTCATTGACTCAGAAAGTCCAGCAAGATTTGAATCATTATCGATAACGAGTTTATAAGAACCTGTTTCTGCAAGCAGATTCTGTCCGAACTGAAGCTGAAGCGCAGAAATTTCTTCATTTATCTTTTTGAGTTCTGCCTTTTGCTCTTCAGGAAGATCTGCACCGCTTCTTACGAAGCCTTTGTACATCTCTTCAAGAAGTCTCAATTGTTCTGCATCCAGACCAAGAGAGTCTTTTTTGGCATAAACGGCCTTCACTCTGTTAAACAGTCCCTGATTAAGACTAATCTCATTAAAGTGTTTGCTTCTGAGAGGAGAAAGTTCCTTCTCAAGTGCAATTACCTCTGGGTTGGAATCTGTTCCGCTAAGGTTTGAAAATACCGGTGAAATTTTGTCTAAAAGAGCACCTGCATTGTCATATGCAACGATGGTATTTTCGAAGGTAGGTTCTTCCGTATTGTTAACAATTGAATCAATTTCTGCTTTATGCTGCGCCATTGCTTCCACAAAGGCAGGCATATAATGCTCAATTTTGATTTTTTCAAATGGAGGTATTCCAAACGGAGTGTCCCATTCAGCAAGCAAAGGGTTTTCAACGCCCTTCTGACCGCAGGAAGTAACCAAAGCACCGGCTGCAATCATGGCAAATAGAAATTTTTTCATTTAATATTCAGGTTATAAGTTAGTTGGTTATCCAAGGTAAGATTTGAGAAGCTTGCTTCTGGCGCTATGCCTAAGCCTTCTGATTGCCTTCTCTTTAATTTGGCGTACGCGCTCTCTTGTAAGTCCGAAATGTTCTCCTATCTCTTCAAGAGTCATCTCTGTCGTACCTATACCAAAGAAGTATTTAACAATATCTCTCTCCCTTTCAGTAAGAGTTGAAAGAGCTCGTTCTATCTCTTTGTTGAGCGATTCATTCAGAAGTCCCCTGTCTGCATTTGGTGAATCTGTATTTGGCAGCACATCAAGCAGATTATTGTCCTCCCCGTCCACAAACGGAGCGTCAACAGATACATGTCTTCCTGAAACACGCAATGTATCTGCAATTTTTTCACGAGGAATATCCAGAATTACTGCAAGCTCTTCCGGAGAAGGGAGTCTTTCATTCTCCTGCTCAAATTTAGAAAGAGCTTTGTTAATTTTATTGAGAGATCCCACCTGATTGAGCGGAAGTCTTACAATTCTTGACTGTTCTGCCAACGCCTGAAGAATTGACTGACGAATCCACCATACGGCATATGAGATAAATTTGAAACCTCTGGTCTCATCAAATTTTTCTGCAGCCTTAATCAGACCAAGATTTCCCTCATTAATCAAATCCGGAAGGCTAAGACCCTGGTTTTGATATTGTTTTGCCACAGAAACCACAAAACGAAGGTTTGCCCTTGTAAGTTTTTCAAGAGCCTCCTGATCCCCTTTTCTTATCCGCTGCGCTAATTCTACCTCGTCTTCTACAGTAATGAGTTCCTCTCTTCCTATCTCCTGGAGATACTTGTCAAGAGAGGCACTCTCCCTGTTTGTAATGGATTTTGTAATCTTAAGTTGTCTCATGTATACATATTATCTTGCAAAGCTACGAAAAAAATGGTTGATGCTGCAAAATTTTAGAGACCGATTCCATAATAGACTACCGAACCATCTGGATAAACACCTTCTACTAAAAGCGATCGTTTACTTCTCTGTATTACCGATTCGATGTCTTTTACACTTCCAACGGGAATTTGGTTTACATATGTAATGACGAAACCTTTTTTGATTCCGGCACCTCTGAGTTTTCCATCACCTACTTCCACAACCTCAACTCCCTGTCTGATTGATAACTTTTTCAATGTCTCAGGTGAAGCTTCTTTTAATTCCGATCCAAACAGCACAGAAGCTCCATTTTTATTTGCAGCAGCCAGCTCTGTCCCACCTGCCTTGTCCTGTAATACAACTGAGAATGGAATAAGTTTACCATCTCTTCTGATTTCGACATTAATCTTATCCTTAGGTCTGTACTTACTTATCTGCTCCTGAACTGCCGGAGCAGAATTTACTGCAATTCCGTTGATTTTAGCCAAAACATCTCCGTCTCTGATTCCTGCCCTGTCAGCAGCTCCATCTTTAGATACTTCTGCAATGAACACACCTTCGTTTCCCTTAAGGCCGAATTCCCTGACCACATCTTCGTCAATTTCGCGCATTGTTATACCCATAACCGCTCTCCGGACAATCCCAAAATCCAGAATATCCTCAACAACTTTTTTTGCTATTGATGTAGGGACGGCAAATGAGTACCCGGAGTACGAACCAGTTCTTGAAGCAATAGCAGTGTTAATTCCTACCAGTTCACCTCTTGTATTTACGAGCGCTCCCCCGGAATTTCCCGGATTTACAGCAGCATCTGTCTGAATAAAAGATTCAATTTTGAATTCTCCATCCGTTGATGGCATACTTCTGGCTTTTGCGCTTACTATGCCTGCTGTTATTGTCGAACGGAGGTTATATGGATTTCCAATTGCCAGCACCCATTCTCCGAGACGAAGAGAATCGGAATTTCCGAATGTCACAAACGGAAGGTTTTCAGCATCGATTTTAAGCAGGGCAATATCAGTTACAGGGTCATTTCCAACAGGCTTTGCCTTAAAACTTTTATTATTTTCGAGAGTTACCGATATTTCATCTGCTCCCTCAATTACGTGATTGTTTGTAATGATATAACCATCTGTAGTAATTATCACTCCCGAGCCAGAGTTTACCTGATTTCTTGGTGTCATTCCGGGGTTACCATATCCAAAAAAGAAGTCATAAATTGTGTAGGGCTGATCAATGCCTTTTTTTGTAACTTTTACATGAACAACTGCTTTGACAGCAGTCTCTGCTGCAAATGTAAAATCGGGATAAAGCTGGTCTGATAATGTCACTTTCCGGACAGGAACTCCATCACTTGAATATGCATAGGTTCCGGAATTTTTGTCAGTTATTTTAATGACTGTTAGGGCTGTAGCCGCGCTGACAACTATTGTCAGAATTAAATAAACAAATATTCTTTTCATATTCATCAATTTTAACATCCATGCAAAATCAAATTATATGCCATAACTAATTTTTATTATCTTTGTTAAAAATTGAGATTATATGAAATTCGTAGTTTCCAGCACAGAACTTTTAACCAGGCTTCAGTCAGTTTCGAGAGTTATATCATCGAAAAATTCACTGCCAATTCTGGATAATTTTCTTTTCATCCTTAAAGAGGGATACCTTACAATTACTGCATCTGACCTTGAGACAACCCTTAAGGCTAAAATGGCAATTGACAATATTACAGATGAAGGCGAAATTACAGTTCCGGCAAAACTTCTGGTTGACTCACTCCGCGAATTCGCAGATCAGCCGCTGGAATTCAAAACCAATGAAACAAATTCAATTATCGAAATAATCTGGGCTACGGGTAATGCCAAGCTCCCATGCACTACCGCAGATGATTATCCAGCTCTGCCTGAGCTTGACGAAAACAGAGTTACCGTTTCAATAAACTCACATACCCTCCTTGAAGGTATAAACAGAACATTATATGCAACTGCAGAAGAGGAACTTCGTCCGGTCATGAACGGAATCTTCTTTGACATAGATACCGAAAGCACAACTCTGGTTGCTTCTGATGCACATAAACTTGTATGTTACACAAGACATGACATAAAGTCAGAAACTAAGTCATCATTCATTCTTCCAAAGAAACCATCATCTGTCCTTAAGAATATTCTGGGTAAAGGTGATGAAGAGGTCATTGTAAGATTTGACAACAGGAATGCTTGTTTCGAATTTGAATCTTTCACTCTGGTTTGCAGACTTGTTGAGGGTAATTACCCGGCATACAAATCTGTTATTCCTAAAAACAACACTAACAAACTTGTAATTAACAGGCTTGATTTCCTTAATTCATCAAGGCGCGTGGCAGTTTGTTCAAACCAGGCAAGCAGTCAGGTGAGACTAAAACTTAGTTACAACACCCTTACTCTTTCTGCTCAGGATCTAGATTTTTCCATTTCTGCAAATGAGAACCTGATTTGTCAGTATGAAGGAGACAATATGGAAATTGCATTTAAATCTACTTTCCTTATTGAAATTCTGGGTAATCTGCCTTATACAGATATCTCACTGGAGCTGTCTGACCCATCAAGAGCCGCTCTTATACTTGCAGCAGGTCCTGTTGACCCGCAGGAAGAGATCCTGGCTCTGCTCATGCCAATGATGGTTAATGCATAACACCCTGCCTTTTTAATGAAACTCAATCTTAAGAATCCAATTATTTTTTTTGATATAGAGAGCACCGGCCTCAATGTCTCTTCAGACAGAATTGTTGAGCTGAGTGCTCTCAAGATTTTTCCCAATGGTGATCAGGAACTCAAGACCAGGCGTCTGAATCCGACAATACCTATTTCTCCCGAAGCCCAGGCTGTGCATGGTATTTCGAACGAAGATGTGAAGGATTGTCCCACTTTTAAAGAGGTAGCACGCAGTCTTGCTAACTGGATGACAGGATGTGATTTTGCCGGCTACAACTCAATTAAATTTGATGTACCCATGCTTGCAGAAGAATTTCTGAGGGCAGGAATTGACTTCGATTTCAGAAAAAGAAAACTTGTGGATATTCAGAATATATTCCACAAAATGGAACAGCGCACGCTTAGTGCTGCATATAAGTTCTATTGCAGTAAAAACCTGGAAAATGCACACTCTGCAGAAGCTGACACAGTTGCTACTTTTGAAATTCTTGAATCTCAGCTTGATATGTATAAAGATGCTCTGGAGAATGATGTGGAGTTTCTGTCAAAATTTTCAATCAGAAGCAACTCTCTTGATTATGCAGGCAGAATTGTATTAAATGATAAAGATATTCCTGTTTTCAATTTTGGAAAACACAAAGGTAAACCCGTATCGGCAGTATTCCGTGCAGAACCAAGTTACTACTCATGGATGATGAACGGCGATTTCACTCTGGACACAAAACAGGTTCTGACAAAATTGTACAAGGAGTTCTGCACAAATCCCGGAACACTTCTTTAAAGTTTTAAGCACATAACGTGAATATTTTTACCTATAATGTGTATTCAGACGAATTCACCTTCAGACCGGATACAACTCTTGTCAGGGAGGTGAATACTCTATATATTCCGGAGCAAATTAAAGAGATATCAGTAAATACAGGAATATATGCCAGAATATCAAAAGGGGCAAAATGTGTACCGGCTAAATATGCACAAAGGTACATATCTGAGTATTCCTTAGGAATAATCTTATCAGACTGGTTAATCTGCTGCGGAGATGTATCGTCTCACTTTGAATATCTAAAGCTGACAACATTCGAGGGAAGCACAGTTGTTTCTGCAGATTCATATAACAGAGACACTTTTCCATCAGGAAGCATTTTGAAAACTTACATAAATCAACAGGAACAATCAGAATTTGTCCTTACTGATGATATTTTCGAATTAACAGCAAAAGCTGTTGAAAGAGTCTCATCTCACTTCTCGCTTAAGACTGGTGATTTAGTCTTTATTCTAACGGAAAATCCTGTAAAATCGCAAAAAGGTGACAATATTTTGCTTAGTCTGTCACAAACTCACTCTGCAGGATCGGAAAAAGATTCTCAAATTACAGTTTTTGATTTTTTAACAAAATAGGCAGCAGATTTTCCTGCCAAAAAACCTGTTGAAAAAGCAATCTGCAAATTATATCCTCCGGTATCACCATCCAGGTCGACCACCTCTCCTGCAAAAAATAAATTTGGCAATAACCTGGATGACATTGTCTTTGGCACAATTTCGTCAAAATTAACTCCTCCGGCAGTAATTACACACCTTTCGAATGATGTGTATCCAGAAATTTCCAGCCTCCAGTTCTTAAGCAAATCTGTAAGTTTATAAATTTCACCAGGAAGCTGAAGAGATAATATTTTTGTCGGAACTAAGCCGGAAGAATTCAGGAATGGAATAATCAACTGACCCGGCATAAGCTTTCTTAAAAGATCAGTCAGCCTTATTTTCCCATCAGAGGGAAATTCCCTTTTTATTCTGGCAATTACCTGATCCTCGGTAAGTGCTGGTTTCAGGTCAATTTCAGCAAAAACTCTGTTTCCTGAAGAGATCGCTTTAACAGCTTTCCTGCTTATTCTCAACCCTATAGGGCCCTCTAATCCATTTGAAGTAAATTCAATATCTCCAAACTCCTCCTGAACCATATCCTTCCCAACCAGAAGTTTAAGTGAAACATTTTTGAGTGAAAGTCCAGACAGTAACGTTTCATACTTTAATGGCATTAAAGCAGTAAGTGAAGGAAGACAGGGGACAACTGTATGTCCGGCATACTCTGCAAGCTTATAGCCATCACCGTCCGATCCCGTAAGAGGGTAACTCAATCCACCGGTTGCAATTATAAAAGAGTGTGTTTCTGCTGACCTCTTACCTCCTGACTCATTCCAGATAACAGATACTACGACTCCGTTACTAATATTATAGCCGGTAACTTTAGAATTATACCTGACTTCCACGCCTTTTTTTGTGAGTTCTTCAGTAAGTGCATTTACAACATCCTGAGCTTTTCCCGATGACGGGTATGCCCTCTCACCCCTCTCAACAGTCACAGGCAGTCCAATCTCTTCAAACAGTTTAATTGTATCTGTGTTGCTAAATGCGTGAAAAGCGTGCTTAAGAGTATTACTTTTAGGGTGGATATGGGAAGAAAACTCATTCCATGGTCTTGTGTTTGTAATGTTGCACCTGCCTTTTCCAGTAATTCTTATCTTTCTTCCTGCCTTTTCCATTTTTTCAAGTAACAGAACAGACATTCCATCTCTTGATGCACTGAGCGCAGCCATCAGACCAGCTGCTCCTGCACCTGCTATTATCAGGTCATACTTTTTCATACTGCAAAGTAAGCCATTTTTATTAAATTTGAATTAAAATTAGAATGTATGAAGAGTCCCTATCAATCTATATTTCTGGCTATTTGCCTAATATTATTAAGTAGTTGCAGAAATGTTACAGATAGTTTGGCTGATATAAATCCCGGTGAGGGTTGCGAATATGCCCGGAATTTCTCTTTGACCGACTCGTCCGGATTAGTCAGAATCACCATTAGCGAATCCTGGGAAGATGGCCGGGAAGGCGAATACTCTCAAAGGATTATCAGGCCAGAAAGAAGCAGCTCATTTAACAGAATAGTATGTATGTCTACAAGTCATATTGCATATTTAGCTGCTCTCGGGATGGAGGAGAGAATAGTTGGAGTATCTGGTTCCAGATACATATCCAATAATGAATTAATCAAAAGAATTGAAAAGGGACTTGTTGCTGATATAGGATTTGAATCCTCCCTTAACTATGAACTTCTTCTTTCACTAAAACCGGATGTTGTTTTCACCTATGGCATTAGCGGAGAAAACAATCAGTACATCGAAAAAATCAGGCAATTCGGGATTGAAGTTATACCACTTGGTGATTATCTGGAAGAGCATCCGCTTGGAAAACTCGAATACCTCAAGTTATTCGGAGAGATAATGGGATGCAGAGAGCTTGCAGATTCATTATATATCGCATCAAGAGACAGATATCTTTCCTACAGGGATATTGTTTCAAATACGGATAAGACACCTCTTCTTGTGAACGCTCCCTGGAAAGATGTATGGTACATACCGGGAGAAAAGAGTTATATGACAATTCTGGCTAATGATGCCGGAGGAAGGATCCTTGGATCTGAAAAAAATGAAACAAGAACAAAATCAATGAGTATTGAAAAGGTTTACTCTTTTGCATCAAAAGCCAGGTTCTGGATTAATCCCAACAGTGCCGCCTCGCTGGACGAACTTAAAGGTATGAACCCCCTATTCAAAAACATCGAAGCACTCAGAAAAGGTAATGTTTTTAATAATACAAAAATGAATACACCTGGCGGAGGCAGCGGATTCTGGGAGCAGGGAGTTGTTGAGCCTGATATCATTTTAAAAGATTTAATCTCAATTTTACATCCAGAGATTTTTCCTGACCACACTCCAAAATATTACATAAAACTAAAATAAGAAAAGGGGCCTCTGGAGCCCCTTTTTTTCAAAACAGAAATCTGTTTATGCATAAACTGAAGGTTTCTCCCTGCCGGTTAGTACAGCGAGTCCATTCATTGCAAGTGCAGACATTTCATCCTCTCCCGGATAGACTTTGACAGGTGCTATGAATTTCACCATATCTTCAATCTTTACCATTAGTTTAGTATTGTATGCCACACCCCCTGTCAGGAGTATTGCGTCAACTTTACCTGAAAGCACAGCAGCTGCTGCACCAATAGATTTTGCAACATTGTAGCCGAAAGCATCAGAAATAAGAGTATACTTCTCATCTCCCTCATCTACCATCTTCTCAACATAATTAAATGAATTTGTTCCAAGATGAGCGATAAGTCCGCCCTCTCCTGCAATCATTTTCTTTATTTGAGCAAGAGTATACTTACCCGAAAAACAAAGTTCAGCAAGAGCCTGTGTAGGTAATGTCCCCGATCTTTCAGGTGAAAAAGGACCTTCACCATTGAGAGCATTGTTAACATCCACTACTCTTCCTCCTGTGTGAGCACCAATGGAAACTCCTCCTCCCAAATGAGCAACAATAAGGTTAAGTTCTTCGTATTTTTTACCAACTGAAACAGCAAACATTTTGGCAATAGCTTTCTGATTCAGAGCGTGAAAAATTGAGACCTTAGGCAACAGAGGATGACCCGAAATTCTTGCAACCGGAGAAAGCTCATCCACAACAACAGGGTCTGCTATAAATGCTTTACAATTCTTGATTTCCTTTGCAAGATTACTTGCAATAAGGGCTCCCAGGTTACTGGCATGCTCGCCGTATTTCATCTCACGGAGATCCTGTACCATTTGTTCGTTAACTTCATAAACTCCCGATTCAATTGGTTTAAGGAGTCCTCCTCTTCCTACTATTGCTGACAGCTCAGATAAATTTATACCGCTTTCATTAAGTGCCGAGACAATTGCCTCTTTGCGGAATTCATACTGGTCGGTAATTTTTTCATACTGAGAGATCTCTTCTGCAGAGTGTCTGAGAGTATGAGAAAAAATCTCTTTCTCGTCCTCAAATATCGAAATCTTTGTAGAAGTCGAACCAGGATTAATGGCCAATATTTTATATCCCATAAAGTGTTATTTTGCTGTTAAAGCTGCTAGTGCAATTGAATTAAGTTTTGTGTCTATGCTGTCTGCGCGGCTGGAAAGAACGCACGGAGCCTTAGCACCAGCAACAATAGCTGCTTGTCTGCTGCCTGGGCATAACTGCGAATTAACTTTGTAAAAAACGTTAGCTGATTCGATATTAGGGAAAACGAGGCAATCTGCATCTCCTGCCACAGGGCTTACCAGTTTTTTAATTGCTGCAGCCTCTGCAGAGATTGCTACATCCAGGGCAAGTGGTCCGTCAACAAGGCAGCCCGAAATTTGACCTCTGTCTGCCATTTTTGAGATTATAGCTGCATCTACGCATGCCTGCATTCCAGGAAGCATCTGTTCAGTAGCTGTTATTATTGCAACTTTTGGTTTTGAATTTCCCAGGGCATGAGCCGTCTTTACAACATAGTTTGTAATTGCTATCTTTTGCGAGAGATCCGGTGCAGGTATAACGGCAATGTCTCCAAGTACCATCAGTTTATGGTAATTTGGATTTGACATAACTGTAACGTGACTGAGAACTGCCTTTGGAGGAAGAAGTCCCTTTTCTTTGTTGAGAATTGCTCTCATGTACTTGTCTGTACTGCAAAGTCCTTTCATAAGGATATCACCCTCTCCTGCATTAATAAGATCTACAGCCATTGCAACTGCTTTCACTTCATCATCGTTGGGAACAATTCTGAAAATTGAAGGATCAATGTTTTCGTGAGCACATACCTGACGAATCATTTTTTCGTCTCCAACAAGTGTTGCTTCTACAATACCTGCTTCAACAGCAAGTTTAGCAGCAGTAATTGTATGATCATCTACAGCCCATGCCGCAATTAGACGCTTTTTGGGCTTTGAACGCAGCTGATCGTAAATTTGTTCGAATGTTGTTATCATAAATTTTATCTAAAATTTTTACCTATTTATTTTCAACAAGTTTCATTGTGTCCTGAGCTATTACCAATTCTTCGTTAGTAGTAACTGTAGACATCATTACTTTTGAGCCCGGTTTTGTAAGGATAACATCCTTTCCTCTCACTCCCTTGTTGGCATCAGGGTTGAAATCCACGCCTATATACTCAAGGTGAGTTCCTACCATCTCTCTGATATGAGGATCATTCTCACCTATTCCTCCGGTAAAGACAATCATGTCACAACCATTCATCACAGCAGTGTATGATCCGATATACTTAAGAACTCTGTAGTAGAGAAGGTTTAGTGCAAGAATCGCTCTTGGATCTCCTTCTGCAGCAGCATTCTCAATATCCCGTGCATCTGAAGATTTACCAAAAACACCAAGGAATCCGCTCTTTTTGTTTAAAAGTGCATTGATACCTGCAGCATCAAGATTCTCTCTCTCCATTATGTATGAAATAATACCTGCATCCAGATCTCCGCTTCTTGTTCCCATAATTACTCCTTCAAGCGGTGTAAAACCCATTGAAGTATCAATTGATTTTCCGTTTTTAATAGCAGTGATTGAACTTCCATTTCCAAGATGGCAGGTTATTACCTTTGATTTTTCAAAATCCAGACCGGCTAAGTCACAGGCCTTTTTTGCAACAAATTTATGGCTTGTACCATGGAAGCCATATCTTCTGATCTTGTGATCTGTATAATATTCGTAAGGAATTGCATACATATATGCATAATCCGGCATTGTCTGGTGGAACGATGTATCAAATACTGCTACCTGAGGTACTTCAGGCATAAGTGTTTCAATAGCATTGATTCCCAAAAGATTTGCAGGATTGTGAAGAGGAGCAAGTTCACAAAGTACCTGAATTCCTTCAATTACCGATTTATCAATTACAGTGCTCTGTTTGAAAAGTTCACCTCCGTGTGCAACACGGTGTCCAACAGCATTAATGTCAGAAAGTGATTTCAATACTCCTAGTGAAGGGTCAACAAGAATGTCAAGAACCTTTTTGATTCCCACGGTATGATTCGGAATTGGCGACTCCGTTTTGAACTTGTCTTTACCGGTTGCCTGATGTGACAGGACTCCAACCTCAAGACCTATTCTCTCTACAATGCCTTTGGCCAAAAGCTCAAACTGTGATTCAGATCTCATGTCAAGCACCTGGTACTTCAGAGATGAGCTTCCGCAATTCAATACTAGAATTATCATTTTTTAAATAAATTTATGAATTTGCAAATATTTTGAATAAAATCGTACAAATATAACAATTAAACCCTCTATTTGGTTATAATTTAATATTAATTTCGTTAATTTTCGAAAAAATGTGATGTCAGAAATGGACAAGAGGGGGCGAAATTACGTTTTTCTGAAACAGTTCAGAAATGCACCACTTTTTATCTATTCGGCATCATATTTATCGGGAATCCTGATTGCAGGCAGTTCGCTGGCAGGTACAGAGTTTTCAGTAATCTTTACTACATCTGTAATAATTTCTGCACTGGGCTTATATCATCTCAATTTCAACGATCCCCTTGCAGGAAGGGACAAACTGCTTTTAAAAACACAGAAAATTCTGTTTGTAACGGCCTTTTTCTCTATGGGGCTGCTAAACATATTTCTTTCAGGATACGGCGGCAAAATTACAAAAATAACTTCACTTCCCATAGGGAAAATTATATTGTTAAAGGTAATTGCTGAGGAAATTTCGATAGCAGGCGAAAAAGGGATTAGAGTGATTGGTTATTCACCAGATGCTGACGAGCGTACCATCTTGTTTATCAATGGATCAAACTCGCAAATCGAATCAGGGGATACCCTTAATATTCGTTACAGGCCATCAGAAATTGAATCACCCAAAAATGACAACAGAATAAATCTAAGGATATACTATAGTAAAAAGGGTATTTATTCATCTGGTTATGTTGATCAGTCAGATTGCGAATTAATAAAAGCAGAGAATCTGACTATTGGTATTCTCTTCGCCAGACTGAGAGATTCATTTGCAAGAAAGGAGAAAGAGCTGCTAAAAGATGATGATGCGTCCGGAGTTATTATCGGACTTACAACGGGATTAAAAACATATTTGAGAAAAGAGGTAAAAACATCTTTTTCAAAATCGGGAACAATGCACCTGATGGCGGTTTCGGGACTTCATGTGAATTTTATTTATATGATCCTTGCCTCCCTTACCATGGTAATGGGAAACATTAAATCTATGAGATTCGCGAGAGCCGGATTAATTCTGGCAGTTGTATGGTCATATGCACTTTTTACAGGAATGGCACCCTCTATTCTAAGGGCTGTCATAATGATATCTATGGCTGAGGCGGGGAGAGTGACCGGAAAGGAAAATAACAGTCTCAATGCGCTATCATTTGCAGTACTGGCAATTTGTTTGCACAATCCTGCATCTGCATTCGACGCAGGATTTCAGCTCTCATTTCTTGCAACTCTTTCAATTATTATACTTGTAAAGCCCTTCTCCTCACTTTACAGGCCAAAGAGTAAATTTTTGAAATATTTATGGAATTCGACCTGTGTGTCAATTTGCTGTCAGCTGGGGACTCTTCCGCTAACGCTCCACTATTTTGGATTTTTCCCTCTCTATTTCCTGCTTTCAAATATTATTGCTATACCTCTAAGCTCGGTAATAATCCTGTTTGGAATTGTACAATTTTCACTTTCAGATACAATCCTGTCTGATGATTTGGCAAGTGTTGCAGTATGGCTTTGTAAAGCATTGATTTGGTTCACAGGGAGAGTTGAATCTCTGCCAATGTCAGTTATAGAATTCAGATAGTACCTGCAATTATGATTACAGAGATAACAGCAAGGACTACCCCCACCCATTGCTTAAAAGTAAATTTTTCTTTAAAGAAAAACATACCTGTGAGAGCTGTCAGCATAACCACAGAGGCATTATGAACAGGAAAAACAACAGAGCCGCCCATAAGGCCAACATTTACCAGTATCATTTTTGATACAAGAAAATTAAAAGATCCCATTACTGCCCCCCACAAAATATTTTTTCCTTCAATTGTGCGGCCGGATTTTCTCTTTAATTTGTCAAATAAAATAGTTATTAAACCAATTATAGAAGCTGTGGCAAATATCCCAGAGAGAAATAACTCCTGATGCGAATCTTCACTCAGGATTTTTTTGTTTGTAATCTCCATTGAAGTATCAATTAAACCGGATATAACGAAAACTGAAACCGGAAGTGCAAGAGTCAGCAATGATACTTTCTCATTTTTACCTTTATATAGTATTAATACAAAAGAGATTAATGCGAGAATAATTCCAAATATCTTTTCGGTAATATTATCATCTTGCCCTAGATAAAGTATCCCTACAGAAACTGGAATTACAACCGACATTTTATTAAGCGCAGTTGTAAGGCCAATTCCGGCTCTTTCCGTTGAAAATGACATAAGAACAAAAGAGAGAATAAAAAGAAAACCAACCCACAATGATGCCAGAATCATTCCTGTGCTCATTTGGGATACTTCACCGGCTATCTCCCCTCCTGTGCTTAAGACCGTAAGAATTAATGCTACTATATAATTAACAGTAATGGTCTGATACTTATTCAGCTGTTTTGTATCAATAATTTTAAGGGATATAAACATCCCAAGAGCGAACAATATGTGTATAATCAAATAGATAATATTCATATGCAAAATCTTAACAAAATAATCGGCGAAGATAAACTTTAAATTACTTACTTTTGTGTCCGTCAATAAAATTTTCATGTAATAATATTATTTATGGGCGGTCTGTTTGGCGTTGTTTCACGCGAAAAATGTTCTATCGATCTTTTTTACGGCACTGATTATCACTCACATCTTGGAACCAGACGTGGTGGAATGGTAACTCTTGGCAAAGAGGGCCACTTTTCAAGGTCAATTCACAATCTGGAAAACTCCCACTTTAGGGCAAAATTTGAAGAAGAACTAAAGAAATTCGATGGTAGTTCCGGTATTGGAGTTATTAGCGATACAGATCCCCAGCCAATAATTTTTAATTCACACCTTGGGAAATTTGCGGTTGTCTCAGTAGGAAAGATTAATAATATCTCCCAGCTCGAGAGCGAAATTATCTCAAAGGGGAGAAACTTCTCCGAGTTAAGTTCCGGAAATACCAACCCTACTGAACTGACATCAATATTAATTACTGAGGGAAGTGATTTTACCGAAGGAATTAAAAATGCACAGGATAAGATAAAAGGCTCTTCAACAATACTTGTTCTGACAAAAGATGGTGTGATAGCATCCAGGGATAAATATGGCAGAACCCCTCTTGTTATTGGGAAAAAAGAGGGATCGGTTGCCGTTGCATCTGAAACATGTGCTTTTTCTAATCTTGGATACGAAGAGGAGTACTATCTTGGTCCGGGAGAAATTGTTTTAATCACTTCAGAAGGGTATACTCAACTCTCCCCTCCCGGCAAAAAACTTCAGATTTGCTCTTTTTTATGGGTATATTACGGATATCCAACAAGTTCGTACGAAAAAATCAATGTTGATGATGTAAGATATGCTCTTGGTCATGCTCTTGGCTCTAAAGATAAAACAGAACTCGATGTCTCTTCTGCGATTCCTGATTCGGGAACATGCATGGCAATTGGTTTTGCAAGCGGAAAAAAAATACCATACAGATGTGCAATTGTTAAATACACCCCCACCTGGCCAAGAAGCTTTATGCCTTCAGACCAGTCAGTAAGGGATCTGGTTGCCAAGATGAAACTGATTCCTAATAAAAGCCTTTTAAGAGAGAAGAAAATTGCATTTTGCGATGACTCAATTGTAAGAGGAACACAACTGCGTGACAATGCACAGACTCTAATTGAATACGGAGCCCGTGAAATACATATAAGAATCAGCTGTCCTCCGCTTGTTTTCCCTTGTGAGTTTATTAATTTTTCTGCATCCAGGTCACCGCTGGAACTGATAACAAGAAGGTTTATTTTGGAAAAAGAGGGACAACATGATAAAAATCTTGATAAGTATTCAGATGATACAACCCCTGAATACCGCGAACTTGTTGAGTACATTCGCCGGGAGCTGAAATTGTCAAGCCTGCAGTTTAATTCAATCAGTGATCTGATAAACTCAGTTGGTTTGCCAAAAGAGTCGATTTGTACTCATTGTTTTGATGGCAGCAGTTATGGAGGTTAAGTGGTAAAATTCTACCCGTAAAATTTTGGCATTTAAGATTTTTAATTATCTTTGTTATGCACAATTAAAATTTCTTAACCTTATCACTTCGGTTCTTATGAACATTTTTGTTTCAAGTCTAAGTTTCCGCGCTAAAAAAGAGGATTTAGCCGAACTGTTTGCGCCATACGGCGAAGTTACTTCTGCCAGAATTATTTTCAACCGTGAAACTCGCCGCTCAAAAGGCTACGGTTTCGTGGAGATGCCTAACGAAACAGAGGGCAATGCAGCAATAGCTGCTCTTAACGGTTCTGATCACATGGGACGCACTATTAATGTAGCTGTTGCCAATGACAGACCGCCAAGAGAGGAGTAATCGAAATAACGCGACAGAAAATACAAGAGACTGGCTAAATATTAATTTGCCGGTCTCTTTTTTATTAAATAATAAGAGGCCTGTACAAATTGTACTGGCCTCTCTTGAAATTCATCAAAGCTGATGAATTATTTAACAAGTTTCATCTCATTTATAAGATGTCCGGCGCCGGCAACTTTATCAATTACAAACAGCACATATCTTACGTCAAGAGAAATATTTCTGCACACAGCAGGGTCATAAACTATATCTGACATAGTACCCTCCCAGACTCTGTCAAAATTAATTCCAATAAGATTACCATCTGCATTCAGAACAGGACTGCCTGAGTTACCCCCTGATGTATGGTTTGTAGCTACAAAACATACCGGAACAGTTCCATTAACACTCCATTTTCCAAAATCCCGGGCCTTATAAATATCTCTGAGCTTCTGAGGAATATCGTAATCATAAATACTTGGATTGTCCTTTTCCATAATGCCCTCCAGAGTTGAAAAATGTTTATAATAAACACCATCAGAAGGAACATATCCCCTCACCTTACCGTAAGTAATCCGCAGAGTGGAGTTTGCGTCGGGATAAAACTCATTTGCCCTGTCAAACTCCATTTGCCCTCTCATGTAAGTTCTGTAAAGCAATGTTAGTCTGGAATTAATTTCATCATACTCTTGTTTAATGCTTTTGTTGTAAAACTCATTAAATGCATTGTAGAACATTATAGCAGGGTCATTAGCATACATCTCCTGAGAGACTCCCTTTTCAAGAGAAGCAAAAGCCCTCTCTTTTGATGAGAATACAGAGTTTTCAAAGATATAACCGGCAAGTGATTCCGACGTTTTGTGAAGCTTCATCAGCTCTTTGAAATAATGTGGCTTAAACTGATCTGAAATGTTTTTGTCATACTCACCTACAATTGCCGCAAAAGAGCGCTTGTCTACAGGCAAATAGTAGTCCTTGTAAAAACCTTCCATAACTGAACGGATGTTTGCAATGCTAACTTCCTGGGACATTTTTGAATTTCTGAGCAGTGCTGTCTGAATCATGCCTGCTAACCTGATTATTTCATTAGCATTAACTGCCTCTGCATGATAGTCGGTTACAAATGCAAGGGGTTCAAGCTTAGCATAGAGAAGGGTCATAGTGTCAATGATACCTTCATACTGTTTATTGTTTTGCGACCAGACAATGAATTTCCTTTCAAACTCTTTTTTGGTTTCTACTGTCTTAAGTCTTTTGATACCACCTGCCTCTCCCTGCCATTTTTTCCAGGCATTTGCAACAGATGCGTTCTTTGAAGCATATTTTATCCTCACTTCTGTGCTCTTTGACATCTCTTCTGCCTGAATATTGAGACGCATAGTCCTTAGATTAATTTTGTGAGGATTTGAGATTTCTGATATATACCTTACTGCTTCACTGTGCAGATATTCCTGAGTTCTGCCCGGATATCCGTAAACCATGGTAAAGTCACCTTCATTCACGCCAGATGTAGAAATTGAAAGAAATTTCTTTGGTTTATATGGTACATTATCTTTAGAATAGGGAGCTGGCTTATTGTTTTTATCTGCATAAATTCTGAACAATGAGAAATCTCCTGTATGACGAGGCCACATCCAGTTATCTGTGTCACCTCCAAACTTACCAATTGATGAAGGAGGGGCTCCTACCAGACGAACATCGGTAAAAGTTTCATAAACAAAGAGAAAATACTGATTTCCGTAATAAAGTGCTTCAACCCTCGCATCGTAATGGGTACCGTTTTTAGCATCGTCAATAACTTTCTGAGAATTTTCCTTTACCAATTCTACTCTCTCTTTCTCTGTTAACTGGTTGCTTACACCTTTCAAAACAAGAGATGTTACATCCTCCATCTTAACAAGAAATCTCACAGATAAACCTTTATTTGGAAGCTCCTGCTCTCTTGACATAGCCCAGAAACCATCCTTGAGATAATCATTTTCTACGGAGCTGTGTGACTGAATCTGTCCGAACCCGCAGTGGTGATTGGTTATCAGTAAACCTTCGCCAGAAATTAGTTCTCCCGTACATCCGCCACCAAAATGAACTATTGCATCTTTTATTGATGCTCTGTTAATGTCATATACATCACTGGCAGACAAACGGAATCCATTCTTTTTCATATCCTGGATTCTCTCCTTAATAAGGGATGGGAGCCACATTCCCTCATCGGCAATAAGATTAGTCGCAAAAAAGAGCGACGAAATTAAAAACAGTAAGAGACGCTTCATACTTGATAATGTTATTTATTAAGACAAACTTACGAAAAATTCTTACTTTTGAGTTCAAAAGAGAGACTGATGAATAAACTTTCAAAATACATTGCAGGGATTGCCGGTGCGGTGATAATTGCATTTCTGGCCTGGTTTTTTGGCAATATTCTCATATACATTCTTATTGCTGCTGTTCTCTCACTTATTGGCAAACCCCTTATGAATTATCTGGATAGTATCAGATTCAAGGGATTTTCTCTTCCAAAAAATCTTTGTGCTGCAATTACTCTAATTATTATTCTTGGAATCTTCTTTGGATTTTTCTTCTTTATCGCCCCTCTTGTTGGAGAGCTGATTGATATGGTAAGTTCAATGAACATGGAGAATCTGAATGAAAAAATTTCAGTCCCGCTCGCAGATATGAACAGTTTTATGCTCGAAACATTTCCCAGCCTGAATCCAAATTTTAAAGTAGAGGCTATTGTTATGCAGGAATTTCAAAAGCTGGTCAACGCTTCTACTATTACTAGCTTTTTCGCTTCTATAACTACATTTATTTTTGATTTTGCAATTGGTATTTTTGTTGTCTCTTTTATTACCTTCTTCTTTATTAAGGAACAGGACATGTTTTCAAACATGGTTTTAGCGCTTTTTCCGGATAAATATGAGCAGAATGTAAAAAGAGCACTTAATTCAATTTATAACCTGCTTGCACGATATTTTATCGGCATTTCGCTGGAAACATTTCTGATAACCATGCTGAACGGTTTGGGCCTCTATTTTATTGGTGGTGTTCACTTCTCAATGGCTATTGTTCTTGGCCTGATTGCAGGTATACTGAATGTGATTCCATACATTGGCCCCTGGATTGGAGGAATTATTGGAGTACTCCTCTCTATGGCAGACATAGGACTAAACACTCCAAATGCAGGAATGGTTATACTTACCCTTGCGCTTATCTTCTTTATAACTCACATGATTGATGTCTTTTTGTTCCAGCCGTATATTTATTCAAACAGCGTTCAGGCACATCCGCTCGAGATATTCATAGTTATTCTCATAGCAGGAAGTATTGGCGGAATTATTGGAATGCTGGTTGCTATTCCTGCATATACTGTAATTCGTGTTTTTGCCAGAGAATTTTTCTCTAATCTGAAACTGGTTCAAAAGTTAACGGACAAAATTTAAGTGATTGTCTTTTCAAATAAAAAAAGGTGCCGGATATAAATCCGGCACCTTTTTTATACTTATAATCAGTGATTACTGTTGTTTAGTAGATTCGTAGTAAGCATTGAATTTTTCATATCCTGCCTTATAGTTTTCACCTTTTTCGCGGAAACGGAAATAGATGTTCTTAAGGTACTCTGCACAAACTGCCTTGATTTCCTTATCCTGTGTGAGTTCAAAGCACTTTTCAAAAGGAGCAATTGACATATCAAGATACTGCTCAAGTTGTTTAAGCATCTCTTCATATTTTTTGTCATCCATTTCGTCTGCAGCTTTTCCCTGAATTTCAACAGCTTTGTCATAGTAAGTTGTACCTACTGCAAATGAACCAAAAACATAGTTAGGATCAACTTTAACTGAGTTTTGATAGCATTCTACTGCTTTGTCAATGTTGTTAAGGTTTTTCCACACATTACCTTCTGCATAGTGCAAAGAAGCGTTTGTTGGCTCATTTTCCTGTGCTTTCTTAATGAGGGCAAGAACCTTGTTTGGATCATCATTTGTTTCCAGGTAAATGTTGATAAGAGAAACAAGAATGCTCTGGTTTGTAGGATATTTTGTGAATCCCTGACCAAGAACCTCTTTAGCTTTCTCTACATTTTTTGTAGCCTTGTATGCTTCTGCAAGATTTGAATAAAGGTCACCCTTTGAATCAAATTTGTTTTCCAGTGCCATGTTAAAGAACTTGATTGCTCTTTCAGGATCTGGAGTCATGTTTGCAGTGAGTCCTGTGTAATAAATGATAGTTGTATCAGGAGATGCTACAATTGGATCAAGACTTACAATAACAGCCTGCTCAAAATTTGTTGATGCATTTTTGAAGTCTCCCAGTGTGTAACTGTTCATACCTTCTGTTACGTAACGAGTCTTAAGTGCAAGTAATCTCTCTGAGATATCCTTGTTCTTTGTTCCCTTTGCAAGCTCTTCTGCTTTTCTCAGCGCATCGAACGACTCTTTAAGAAGGTCAACTTTCATGTAGGGTTTTGTTATTACCCATGCAGCAAGTGCACCATCCTTAGAATAGTACAGATCTTTGTCGTAGTATGAATCAACAGAAAAAGTCTCGTTGTTTACTGTGCGCTCTTCTGTATTAAGAATGCGCTGGTCCTTAAGAACGAGCTTTACTTCAGTCTGATTTGCTCCGGCCCAGATAGATTTTACCGGTGCATCGTACACAGCAGCAAAAGCGTCTGACAATTTGAGCCATGTTGCCGGGTTTGTTGACTTCTTGGGATGTTGTGCATCTGCCTGAGCTTTTGCAACCTCCTTAAGAGCTTCAGCGGCCTCTTTGGTTTGTGCGCCCATTTGAACTGATAAAATCATTGTCAGGGCAATAAGTAATTTTTTCATTGAAATTTCGATAATTTTAAATATTAACTTATTTGTTTTTGTTGTTAATCTTCTGCTTCGGCAGGTTTTTCTTCGCTTTTGTTTACACTGCAAACAGCGGCAATCATATCTCCCTCTTTAATGTTAATCAGCCTTACTCCCTGTGTAGCTCTGCCTGCAACTCTGATATCAGATACAGCTACCCTGATTGTTATTCCTGATTTGTTAATTATCATGAGGTCATTTTCATCAGTAACATCCTTAATTGCAATAAGCGCGCCTGTCTTCTCGGTAATATTTATAGTTTTAACACCTTTCGCTCCTCTGCTGGTTACTCTGTAGTCATCCAGGTTCGATCTTTTACCGTATCCATTCTCACTCACAACAAGAATATTTCTTATTTCACTGCCTTCTGCATTAGGGTCTACACAAATCATACCAATCACTTCATCTTCCTCTGTGATATTGATTCCGCGGACTCCTGAAGCTGTACGGCCAATTGCTCTTACATCCTCCTCGTTAAAACGGACACACTTGCCTCCTCTTGCTGCAAGAAGAATCTCGTTGGCTCCGTTAGTGAGAACTGCTTCAAGCAATTCATCATTCTCCCTGATGGTAATTGCATTTACCCCGTTAACTCTAGGTCTGGAATAGGCCTCCAGTGATGTCTTCTTAACAATGCCCTTCTTGGTTGCAAGAACAATATAGTTTGTATTAATATAGTTTTCGTCGTTAAGGTTCTTAACATTAATATATGCACATACCTTATCGTCCGGATCGATATTGAGAACATTCTGAATAGCTCTGCCCTTTGAGGCTTTTGATCCTTCTGGAACCTGATAAACCTTTAGCCAGAAACATCTTCCCTTCTGGGTGAAGAAAAGCATTGTACTGTGCATGTTAGCAACATATATATGCTGAATGAAATCTTCGTCCCTGGTTGTGCTTCCCTTGGCACCAACTCCTCCTCTGTTTTGAATTCTGTATTCTGCAAGCGGAGTTCTCTTCATGTATCCCAGATGTGAAATAGTAATAACAACATCCTCGTCTGGATAAAAGTCTTCCGGATTAAAGTCTTCTGCTGTAAGTTCAATTTCTGTACGGCGCTTGTCTCCGAATTTAGTCTTTAGTTCAGAGAGTTCATCTTTGATAATCTGCATTTGTAATGACACATCTGCAAGAATCTCTCTGAGATGACTAATCAGTTTCATCAGCTCATCATACTCTGCCTGTAGTTTTGATCTCTCAAGTCCGGTAAGCTGGCGAAGGCGCATCTCTACTATAGCTGCTGCCTGAATATCTGAAAATGCAAAACGCTCAATTAGCCTTGACTTGGCTTCATCAACAGTTTTAGAATCTCTGATGAGAGCGATAATTTCATCAATATGGTCGAGTGCCTTAAGAAGTGCTTCAAGAATGTGTGCACGCTTTTCTGCCTGCTCCAGATCGAATTTTGCCCGTCTTACAACTACCTCGTGTCTGTGTCTGACAAAGTATTTAATAAGCTGCTTGAGATTAAGAAGCCTTGGACGTCCATCTACAAGAGCAATATTGTTTACTGAAAAACTTGACTGTAACTGTGTATATTTGAACAGAGTATTAAGAACAACATTTGCCACAGAACCCATTTTGAGTTTAATGACAATTCTCATTCCCGTTCTGTCACTTTCGTCGTTAATATATGAAATTCCCTCAACCTTTTTCTCTTCAACCAGCTCAGCTATCTTTTCAATAAGCTCGCGTTTGTTGACCATGTAAGGAATTTCGGTAACAACGATAGTTTCGCGACCGGAGTCGCTTACCTCTATATCTGTCTTGGCTCTTACTACCACCCGGCCTTTACCGGTTTCAAAAGCGTCCTTGATTCCCTGATTGCCAAGTATAATTCCTCCGGTTGGAAAATCAGGTCCCTTAATATAGTGAAGAAGCTCTTCTGTGGTTATTTCGTTATTGTCAATATATGCATTTATTGCATCTGTAACTTCAGAAAGATTATGAGGAGGCATATTGGTTGCCATACCCACAGCAATACCGGATGCTCCGTTCAGCAGAAGCAGCGGAGCCTTTGCAGGCATGACTGTCGGTTCCTGAAGGGAGTCGTCGAAATTGGGTTTAAAATCTACAGTGTTCTTCTCAAGATCAACAAGAACCTCTTCTGCAAGTTTTCTGAACCGTGCCTCTGTATAACGCATTGCTGCAGCTGAGTCACCATCAATAGACCCAAAGTTTCCCTGTCCGTCCACAAGCATATACCGCATACTCCACTCCTGGGCCATTCTGACCATAGCTTCATACACGCTGGAGTCTCCATGCGGGTGAAACTTTCCAAGTACCTCACCCACAATACGGGCAGATTTCTTGAAAGAGGCTCCGGAGGTAAGTCCAAGCTCGGACATTCCAAAGAGTACCCTTCTGTGAACTGGTTTCAAGCCATCCCTTACATCGGGAAGAGCACGTGAGACAATTACAGACATCGAATAATCGATGTATGCACTTTTCATCTCGTCCTCTATGTTAATTTTGATTATTCTTGGGTTATTTTCAGGTTCTTGTATCATTTTATTGCTGACTTTCCTTATTTAAAAAAGAGGTGCTAAATTAGGAATAAAAAATAGATTGAACAAATTGAAATTCTATTTGTCTAAAATGAGTAAATTTGCACATTATTCAACATTTGAAATGAATCTAATACTATCAAACGAACTTAACGAAATCATCTCGTACAGCAGAGAGGAGGCTATGAGAATGGGAAGCTATACAATTAGCATAGATCATCTCATTCTTGGCATTATAAGGCACCAGGATAATGCTGCATTCGAGACACTTATGAATTTTGGCATAGATTACAGAGAGCTGAAACTAAAAATTGAGGAGCAGCTCAAGAGCGGGGAGGTAGTTCCGTTTGATCAGGCTGACAAGCTGAATCTCTCAAAAGGAGCAGAAAACTCATTAAAAATCATGTACCTGGAAGCACGCTCCCTTAAAGAGGTTAAACCAGGTCCTGTTCATCTTCTGCTTGCTATTCTCAGGAGCGAAGAGGGTGTATCGATGACAATTCTCAGAGAATACAAAATTACTTATGAAAGGGTTAAGGAGATGCTTAAGGGTAAAGACTCATCAAGACCGTCATCTTCTGCATCTTTTGATGAAGAGGCAGATTCTCCGGTACCTGAAAATGAGAGCGACAACAGGGTTAAGGCTGTAAAAAACATCCGCAGTCAAAGCGACACTCCCGTACTCGACAGTTTCGGCTTTGACCTTACAAATGCAGCCAGCGAAGGAAAACTTGATCCTGTAGTTGGCAGAGACAAAGAGATTGAGAGACTTGCCCAGATTCTTGGAAGACGAAAGAAAAACAACCCTGTTCTTATTGGAGAGCCAGGTGTGGGTAAATCTGCAATTGCAGAGGGACTTGCGCTTCGTATCTCACAAAGGAAAGTCTCACGTGTTCTGCTGAACAAACGCATTATTTCACTTGACATTGGATCTATTGTTGCCGGGACAAAATACAGGGGCCAGTTTGAAGAGAGAATGAAGGCAATTCTGGGTGAAATTTCCAAAAATCCGGAAATAATTCTTTTCATTGACGAACTCCATACACTGGTTGGAGCAGGAGGTGCATCCGGATCTCTTGATGCTGCCAACATGTTAAAACCTGCACTTGCAAGGGGCGAGATTCAGTGCATTGGTGCAACTACTCTGGATGAATTCCGCGAATATGTCGAAAAAGATGGTGCCCTCGAAAGAAGGTTTCAGAAAATCATGGTTGAGCCTACTAACTTTGAGGAGACAAGACATATTCTTGAGAACATCAAGGAGAGGTACGAGAAACACCATAATGTACACTATACAGACGAAGCTCTGATTGCTTGTATACGTTTATCCCAGAGATATATTACTGACAGGTGCCTGCCGGATAAAGCTATTGATGCTCTGGATGAAGCAGGTTCGAGGGTTCACCTTATGCATCTGAAAGTACCGGATTCAATTATGCAGATCGAGAAAGAGATAGAGCCTATCAGGGTAGAAAAAAGACTTGCTGTAAGCAACAGCCAGTACGAAAAGGCTGCTCAGCTGAGGGACCTTGAAAAGCAAAAGATGGAAGAGCTGGAATTGGCTCAGAAAACTTGGAATGAAGAACAGAACCTTCACCCACAGGAGGTAAATGAAAACGATGTTGCTGAAGTTCTCTCAATGATTACAAGCGTCCCAATTCATCGTCTTGCAGAAAAAGAGGGGGACAGACTTGCCAGAATGGGCGAAAACCTCAGAAAAAAGATAATTGGCCAGGACGAAGCAGTAGACAAGGTAGTAAGAGCAATTCAACGTAACAGAGCGGGACTTAAGGATCCCAATAAACCTATAGGTACTTTTCTGTTTCTGGGACCAACGGGTGTAGGTAAAACTCAACTTGCAAAAATTCTGACAGCATATCTGTTTGATACAGTTGACAATCTTATCCGAATTGATATGAGTGAATTCATGGAAAAATTTGCACTTAGCAGACTGATTGGTGCGCCTCCGGGATATGTTGGATACGAAGAGGGCGGTCAGCTTAGCGAAAAGGTAAGAAGAAAACCATATTCAGTTATTCTGCTTGATGAAATTGAGAAAGCCCATCCCGATATCTTTAACATTCTACTTCAGGTTCTTGATGAGGGCAGGCTTACAGACAGCAACGGAAGACATATAGACTTCAGAAATACTTTATTAATCATGACTTCCAACATTGGCAGCCGTGAAGTAAAAGATTTTGGCAGTGGACTTGGCTTTTCCAATTCTACAAAGAGAAATGTGAGCGACAATACCAAGCACATAATTGAAAAGGCATTAAAGAAAACCTTCTCACCTGAGTTTCTTAACAGGCTTGATGAACAAATCCTGTTTAATACACTTAGTAAGGAAGATATCTGCCAGATAATCGATATTGAACTGGATGACCTTTACAAGAGAATTGAACTGGCCGGTTATAAACTTATTATTAGCGATGATGCGAAAAGATTTGTGGCCGACGAGGGTTACGATCCTCAATTTGGCGCAAGACCTCTTAAAAGGGCTATTCAGAGACACATCGAGGATGTAATTGCTGAGGCAATCATAAGCGGAAAATTCAAACAGGGAGACACCCTCAATGTTGAAACCGATAAGGAGGATTTATCTGATGGGGGAACGCTTAAGAAACTTAAGGTTACCTCTGGTTCTTAAAATTTTAAAATAGTTTATGTCAAGCTCCGGATGCAGAGATTCATTCTCTCTCCGGAGCTTTTTTAGTGAATATCTTCTGAAGTCTCTTGTGTCGACAATAAAATCAATTGGATCGCTTTCTGAAACCAGTTCAAATCCCAGTTTTTTGTAGGCATCACCGTCTGACCACTCTTTATCTGCATAGCTCATTATCTCCTGAGGAGAATGTGCTCTGATGAAATGTTGTAGCAACTTTCCCATGCCTCCTGCAATTCTCTCACCGGATAAGCTGGCATATCGAACCCATTCATAAGAATTAAGCACCTCTTCTCCCCTTTTCATTGGTCTTGGGGCAGAGAAGGCAGCTACTGCCACTATAGTTTCATTTTTGTCTTTAAGGGCATAGAAGAATTTTGCATTTACCCTACCCAGAAGATGATTTGCATCAAGAAAGATTCCCGCTGCACTTCTGTCAATTTTCACAACCTTACAATTACGGGCAAATATTGATGACTTTCTGCCAAAACCAGCCAATAGACGGCCCCGGACTATTTCTCCTTTTGAAAACCACAAATCCTCATAAATTATTATTACTTTATATCCAGATAATGGTGCTTCCTGAGCTTTTCCGGAATCTCCAAGATGTACCAGTTCTGCACAAATCATGAAGGAATCAATATAAACAAGGTTTTCACTAACAAAATATGAAATATTGTTAGCTGAAAGAAACTCCCTGAATTCTAGCATGAAACTCTTTGCCATCACTGCAAAGATAAAAGTTTTTCACCCTTTTTCTAAAAGAAATTTGGAAATAAAATATTGTTGCCATATCTTTGCACTCCCAAAACGGAAGATTCAGTAGCTCAGCAGGTAGAGCACAACACTTTTAATGTTGGGGTCCTGGGTTCGAGCCCCAGCTGGATCACAAAAACAGACGCCAAGCGAATGCTTGGCGTCTTTGTTTTTGCGACCCATCTGGTCAAACTTGATTGGCAGCGTAGCATCACAAAGGCTTGTTAATAATATTAGCATCAGTTAATACTACCGCACCATTAATAGCAAGAACTCTCCCCTCTATAATTGCTCCTGCATTCAGCGTAATAGATGTAAGAGCAAGCAAATTTCCTTTGAATGTGGTATTGTTACCAATTGTTGCAGAAGAACCTATCTGCCAGAAAATATTTTCGGCCTTTGCACCGTTTGCAAGAATAATATTACCTCCCGCTCCGCCAATTGTTGTTAAAGCGTCTGCAACCTGAAATACCCAGAAAGAGTTTGAATTTCCCTGAGCGTCCAGTGTAAGGTTTCCGGCCTGCACCATAAGGGTTGATAACGATTTGTAAATTCCCGGAATCAAAACAGATCCTCCAATATCTCCCGCTACAATTGTGGGTGAAGGACTGACTGCATTTTCTGCAGCAGTATAAGCATCTGTAAGGTCTGATTTTGCCTGTGTCAGCATAGCTGCTGTTCCTGGAGTAACATCATCCGGTGCGTATGTAAAACCATTGACAACAGTTGCCGGAGGAAAACCGGTGATAGCAGCACGCAATCCCGGACTTATACCAACATCCATGTCATTAACTATACTCAAACCGGAGCTGCTTACTCCTACCCCTCCAAGAATACCAAACTCTTTTGCAGTCTTAAGGTCAATAAACGGGATAATAATTGTCAGGTTGTATTTGTTGTTTCTTTTGATAAAAATTCCATCCCTCACAACAGTAGTTACTCCCAGATCAGTATGCGCATTAACTGTAAAAGTGCCACCTGTGTGATCACCCGGATTAACCATCAGCATTGCTCCTGCAGTTGTTGAGGGGTCACTGGTAATAATGCAGTCTCCTGAAATATTCAATATAGAGCTGTTAGAACCGGTTGCGCCAGTAATTGTATATAATGCATCTCCTGTTGGTTTAACCTGAGTTAAATCAATGATTCCTGAAGTAAACGAAAGGCTGGCCCCTGTAGATGTTGTAATCTCAACTTTATGAAATTTTGTTGTTCCCTGTGGAATAAGTACCTTAAACTCAATCATGGAAAATACATGGTTATAAACAAGATTTACCGGAGTCGCGGCTCCTTCGGTTAGAGGACTGAAGCTCTTTGGAGTTGAAACCAAAAAGTCAATATCACCAATATGTGTATACGCACTGCCAGACTGTGCCTGTGTGGCAGGAAGAGCTATGGGAATTTCAGTAGCCTCTTTTAAGGAATTAGATATGCTGTATGGATAGTAGGAATAAAATTCATGTACTCCCGCCCCCCAGAACATAGAGCCATCAAAATAGGAACTTGTTGTTTGTGTCAAGGCAGTGAATTCTGCATTCTTTACACCCACTGCTCCGCCGGGGTTCTTTGCCTGAGCACAATAGATACCAGTTTTATCTAGATTTTTCCAGCTTGTTGAGAGTCCGTTCAGGATTGTTTTAGTTTGAGGAGAGCTGTATGCACCACTTATTTGTATGAGATCGGCACTTTTCCTTTCTGCTTCCTCAGGTAATTCTTCTCTTACACAGGAGGTGGTGAAGAGGCCTGCAAGGCAAAGGATGTTTAAATATTTATTCATGATTTCATTATTTAATGTATAATAATCTCCCCGCTATAGTTAACATCCCAATCAGTTATTATTATGCCCATAATATTAAGAGCTGTATTTGTCAACCGTAATTTGTAGATGTACTGATAACCTTTAGCCCAAGTAAGTTCTCCTTCACCTGTGTGAGTTATTGTATAGATTTTATTATCAATTTTCAGTTCAAACTGAATATTGCTCCTCTCTTCAAAAATTGAGGGCACAACATACATATAACCATTAACCATAGTTTTTAACTGCTCTTCATCAATTCCCGGATCAACTGTTTCTGTGATTGAATTTTCAACGGAGTTAACAGAAATTTCTGCTGAGGTATTCCCATTTAATATCTTACCGTCAGATAATCTCATAGATATCTTTTCAGCTCCGGCAGAATTAATTGTCAGGCCGGAAATAATTGACTCATCAGAAATTTCAATATTTGAAAGCACCCCCTGTCCCAGATAATCCTCTTTATAGATTACAAAAGATATTAAGGATAGTGCATGATTCAATTCAAGCGTTACATGAGGATTTGCATAATATATCAGGCCACCTCCGGTTGGGAGGAATGTACTTTGGGATGCATACATGTAATCTGTCTGCAATGCCATAACCTGATCTTTTGGAATATCAAGATTAACAACTGCTGTTTCTCCTGTGCCTGAAATACTATTATCAGATTCAGAAAATGGATAGTAAGCATAGATCTTCGCGTATATTTCTGTAAGACATACCGGCTTTGAAAGATTCCACTTATCTCCGTAACTTAATGAAAGATTTTTTGTATATGAGTAGTAAAGTTCAGATCCTTCATAGTTTGTCACTTGTATGCCAATCTTAAAATTATTAATAAAGCCTTCATCATGCGATATTGTTGCTTCGTTTGTGTTAATGGTTGGCGTAAGTGAAAGAAGAGCAGATCTGTCGTAGGATACGAAATTGTCTTTAACACAACCAGCAACTACAATCAGAACAAAAGCCATCAATATATATCTGCTCATTGCTTTACGATTTAATATCAATAAGATCTCCTGGTTGAGTATCCCAATCTGTTATGATTGCGCTTAGAATTACAAGACCTGTTCCGTCAAGGCGTGCAGTGTATATATACTGTTTTCCCTTAAGCCATGAAATTGCAGTTGTATTATTTGCAGTATAGGTCTCGCCATCTATGGTAAAAGTAAACTTAACATCTCCCGTTGCCATTAAAGAAGTTGGAACCAGAATTGATGTTGCATTTACCTGAGTTTTTAAAATCTGAATGTTTGCATTGGGAATAATGCTTGATATAGTAACAGGAACTGCAAGGGTTCGGGTTATTATACCCTTAAGACCTCCGGTAAGATCCCCATTTTCAATATTCATTGTTATAGGAGTACTGCTGGTCTTGACAAAAGAAGTTGCAACTGCATCTTCAATCTTAAAGTGGGTTATAGTACCTGTTCCTGAATAGTTATTTTTATAAATATAAAATGATATCTGAGTAAGTGCATGGTTCATTACCAGACTTGCGTTTTGTTTTCCGGCAATGTTACTTACACTGTTAAGTCCAGTTAAAGGTGTGGCATACATATAGTCGGTTTCACTGCCAGTGGTCGCAGCGCTTTCTACTGTTACCGGTATTGTACTGAAAGCGGAAAGATTATCTGATACAGATACATAAGGAAAATATGCATACACTTCACCCGGAGTATTAGTCAGATAAATTGGTGTAAGAGTAGACCATGAAGTTCCGGCAGAATTATAAGTGTACATGATGTTTGTCAGTGTACCTGATTGATAGTTAAATTGTCCTGCTTTTCGAACTTGCACTCCTATGCTTGATCCGTTAGGAAAAACTGTTCCTGAAATAATTGCTTTTGTTGGAGTTACTCCAACCTTAATTGAAAGAGCTTTTTGAATGTTAAAATTCTCAGGATCTTCTTGTTTGGTACATGCGAATAGCGAGATTGCCATTACAGATGTGATAAAAAATAATTTTTTCATTTTATTGGTATTTTGTTTATTGAACTTATAATTTTTTGCTATCGCAAGGTGACAACCATATTTAAGGAAATCATTACATGTTTCACTTTATTCATTACACTATTCACACCCCGATCAACTCACTTGAATTCCTAAATAAATCATTTGTTTCTCAATGCTGAATTTCATATATTTGGAATGACTAAAAACCTCTACAATGAAAAAATTCCGCATTTGGATTGTACTGCTGGTGGCAGTCGCAATCGTTTCTTCGTGTTCAGAAGGAAAAAAATCAGACATTACTCATTTACCATTCAGAAACTCTCAGGATACAAAATGGGGAATGGTAAGTACAGACGGCAAAATTCTGTTTGAAGGAGAATTTGCAAGTATGCCATCTGTTGCAGTTAACGGGATCTTTGTGGTAAAAAATTTAAAAGGCTACTACGAATATTACAAAGTCGGGGAAAAACCGCGAAAATTCGGAGGTGAGTATCTTCAGGCCGGTATGTTCCATGAAAATGCAGCTCCGGTAGTATTGCCTGAATCTGCTGTATCATTTATTGACACTTCCGGTAATTCGCTATTTGTTTTGAAGGAATTTGAGGGCAGCAAAATTGTAAGTGCTTCAAATTTTCATGATGGGATGGCCTCTGTTGAAAATTCTTCTGGCTTGAAAGGCTATATAAATACATCTGGTGAATTCATTTTTAAGCCTCAGTTTGATATTGCAAATGATTTCAATGCAGGACTCGCCATTGTGGGTAAAAAGAATTCAGATGGTATAATATATTCTGTTATAAACAAACTTGGAGAAACAACTGCAACATTAGACAGCAGAATTAAGGCAATTCACGGAACGATTTGCGAATCTCTTACCGGGTTCACTTTTTCTGATGAAATGGACGAATGGGGTTTTATGGATATTAGCGGTAACATTGTTATACCGGCTGATTCTGCAAAAAAAGCAGTAAAACCGTTTCACGGTAAATATGCTATATTTTCTGACGGGAAGTTGTGGGGAGCGATTAACAGAAAAGGTGAAATTGTAATAAATCCTATTTATGCATCTCTTGAATATGGTCCTGAAGGAAAATTTATTGCAGGAGACGGCGAAAAATTTAACCTTATTGACTTAAAACTAAAACGTTCCGGAGTTGAAAACTTCATTTTATATACAGGATACATTAATGGGTATAATTTTGTTGGCGAAACTGGCAGATTTGTATCTGTTGACAAATCCGGAAAACAAAAAGGTGAAACAACTTATTTTGAAGTAGTCTGCCCTTCAGAAACGAGTGTATTTGAATCAGATGTCTTTTCTGTTTCAAGTGTTGTTAGAAAAGCAATCTCAGCTATTGCGCCAGACAGGATTGGAATAGTAGAGTTTGGACTAAGTGCAGAAGATGCATCCAATTTACTTGGATACCCTTCGGCCGAACTTGCAAAAGGGACAGAGAGATTATCTAAATCATATGAAACAAATGATATAAAATCAACTGTTTTTGCTGAATTTTCAGATAATCCTGTAAATGAAATAACAGAAAAACAGATGTCCAGGGACATGTGGGGTAAGGCATATTACGAAGATGTTGTCACAGGATATAATTTCAATGAAGATGCAGCAGTTAACGGTATAAGCTACATTCTCTCACTATCTGGTAACTTGAAGGGTCGTGAAGAGCCTGTAATGGCTGTTCTTGCGTCAATGGCAAAAGCTTCCGGATACAAAACAGCAACTGAAACTGCAAATGAGCTCACATTCATATCAGATATGGGAACCAGCCTCAGAATAAGCAATAAATCGGGTGTTATTGAAATTAAGGGAAGAAGATAACTCTATCAGCCAAACATAATGAGTAACTGCGCCGACAAGACTCTTAAAAACATCGTGAGCGGATACACAGTTGCATAGCTTACCGCTGGTATATCATTACCTGCTGCTGCACCAGAGTATGCAAGAGCAGGAGGGTCTGTAGTGCTGCCTGCCAGCAGACCCATTAAAGCAAAATAGTTCATTTTTAAATAAACCCTGCAGAAGATGCCTGTTATCAATAAAGGAACAACTGTTATAATTGCACCGTAAAAAATCCACATAGCCCCTCCCCCGTTTACGATTGTGTCTACAAATCCGCCTCCGGCGTCCAGACCAACGCATGCAAGAAAAAGTGCAATTCCTATCTCCCGGAGCATTAAGTTTGCACTCATTGTTGTGTATGTAACCAGTTTATATTTTGGCCCAAATCTGCTCATAAGTATTGCAACAATGAGCGGACCTCCGGCTAGTCCGAGTTTTACCGGCTGAGGTATTCCCGGAATGAAAAGCGGAATGCTTCCTAAAAGTATACCAAGTCCAATACCTAAAAAAATAGCAGTCAGATTTGGCTCTCGAAGTTTATGCATTGAATTTCCCAATAGGTTTGCTGCAGCATCAATAGAAGCAGTAGTTCCAACTATTGTGAGGCGGTCTCCTATCTGAAGGCGTAAATCAGGACGCGCAACGAGGTCTACCCCTGCCCTGTTTATCCTTGTAACAGTAATGCCAAATGCTTTACCCAGCTTTAGATTTGCCAGACTTTTCCCATGAACCTGCTCTTTTGTAACAAGAACTCTTCTGGGAACTACATTCAAATCATTTATCTGCCACTCCTCTTCACTCATCTGAAGTTCTCCTCCAAAAAATGCAACAACTGCATCTTTATCCATTTTCTGCAGAATAACAAGAACACGAAAACCCTCCTGCAAGAGAGTGGATGCTCCGGCAATCGAAATGTCTCCGGCTGCTCTGTATACTCTTGAAATCACAAATGGTCTGTCAATAAATTTCTTTATATCCAATATTGATTTACCAAAAATCGCCGGATTCTTAATTGATAAAGATATTTTAATTGTCTCTTCAGGATTCTCACCTTCAAGTCTCTTTACATTCTCAAGTTCAGTTGTATTATTTATGCGGAATAGAGCTTTTACTGCAATCATTGATAATATAATACCAATAACTCCCAGAGGGTACGCAACAGCATAACCTGTAGCAATAGTGGGGTCGTTTACTCCATTTATATCAATAAAAGCCTGTTGTGCAGCACCCAATCCGGGAGTATTTGTAATTGCACCGGAAAGGATACCTGTCATTGTAGAAATTGGGAGACCGGACAGCTCTTTAATTGCAAGTGTTGTAAGAACTCCCAGCAACACAATTGTAACTGCAAGAAGATTGAGTTTTACTCCTCCCTTTCGGAATGATGAGAAAAAACCGGGACCAACCTGAAGTCCTACTGAATAGACGAATAGAATCAGCCCAAACTCCTTGACAAAATGAAGAGTATGGGGGTCTACCTTAAGGCCAAAATGTGAAAATGTTATCCCTGCAAAAAGTATCCAGGTTACACCAAAAGAGATTTTAGCAATTTTGATTTTAGACAACATAATTCCCGTCGCAATCACCAGAGCCAAAATTTGAACGGACTGTGCAATCCCTTCTGTAAACAATAACTTATCAAGCCATTCCATGTGATAAAATTTCTCAAAATTAGTGATTATTACTATATTTGAGATAAATAACTCTAAAAAACTAAGTCTATGAAAATGCTTGACGAATTTAAACAGTTTGCCATGAGGGGCAATGTCCTTGATATGGCGGTCGGTATAATTATTGGTGGCGCATTTGGTAAAATTGTTTCATCTATAGTCTCAGATGTTATTATGCCTCCGGTTGGTTTACTTGTGGGCGGCGTAAACTTTACAGATCTTAAAATAACTATAAAGCAGCAAATTCTGGATGCTGCAGGTACTGTAATTGCTCCGGCCGTTACAATTAACTATGGTAATTTTATTCAGGTTACCTTCGATTTTATAATTATTGCGTTCGCAATTTTCATGCTCATTAAAGGAATGAATAACATAAACCGCAAGAAGGAAGAGGCTCCGGCTGCACCTGCCACTCCTCCACCTCCTGCAGAAGACATTCAGCTGCTTAAGGAAATACGCGATTTGCTAAAGAAAGAAAAATAGACTCCAGTCTTATTAAATGAAAAAAGGTCTCTGGGAAATTTTCCTGAGACCTTTTTGTATTAATCATAATTCTATTTTACTTCATAATTAACAGTTTTGGAAACTGCTTTTGATTTTGAAGCCTTATTTTTTTTCACCTTATTCTGTCCCGGCGCATAATCTTTGGCAGATTTAGCACCTGTAATCTTTTTCATCTGACCGGGAGGAACATCTCCGTTTGCATTCACATTAATTCTAGTGGCACGACAAGATACTGCGCCAATTGATATTGCAGCAGCAAGTACTAAAAACAAATATCTCTTTTTCATATAATCGATGGTTAATTGTTTGGAATTTTCATAAATATAGTCAAAAAATCGCATACACTTACAATATATTTAGTACTTTTGCATCCCCAAACAATGGTTCTGTAGCTCAGTTGGTAGAGCACGACACTCTTAATGTTGGGGTCGTGGGTTCGATCCCCACCGGGACCACAAAAAAACCTTCAGCCATTATGACTGAAGGTTTTTTCATTTTCACAAATCATTCTGATTAGTCTCTCTTTACATTTTCAAGCATGGCAGAATAATGTGTATTAAGCTGATTAATTGTTTTATTAAGTGACTTAATCTGTTCATTGAATTTCTTTGCCTCATTTGCAGACTGAGATAGTTCATTTATAAAATCATCCGAAACAACTTTGTGTTTGTTAAACATTTCATTCAGAGAATTCAGATTAGTGTTAACTGTCTCCATATTTTTCCGGTAATTCTTTACCCCGGGTTCAATTAATGAGAGAGAATCTGCAATACTTTTATAATTGAATTCGGTTCTGTTAATGACCTTAATAATGGTTGTCTGATATGTTTTTGCAAGTCTTTCAAGAGACTCGTCTGCTGTTTTTATTGTATTGATATAACTTTTTGATGCGGCTGTAACATCTCCCACTGTGTTCAGGTTTGCAGCTGTCTCACCAAATTTCTTCATGCCTGAGCCCAGATTCTGAAGTATCTCTGGAGATATTTCTGAATTAACCAGCATTTCATCAAACTTTGCCAAAGCAACTGATGCTCCTGAATTTAAATATGAGCCTCCTGTATGATTACCGGAAATCATAATTGATTTGTTTCCTTCGTTTGATGGTTCCGGTTCTTCCTCTGTATCGAATGCATAAATTATAAAAATCACAGCCTCAGTAATCAAACCTGCAGCAAGCATAAATCCGGCACCTGTCCAGTGCTGAATTTTAAACAGTGCCCCCAGAATTGCAACTGATGCTCCAATACCATATAACTTTGAAGTTAGCTTTTTGAAGCCCTTACTTTTCAATAATTTAGTTATGCCCATATATAAATATTTTTATTTCTATTGAATTGTTATCAGTAAAGGATTCAGCTCCCTTAAAGCCTCATCCGGACCTTTTACCATGATATCTTCGAAAATTATAGCCTGCCCTCTGTTTGTATTACGGATTTGTGTCTTCATTTCATCTGTTAGTTTATTACCCTGGCTTTCGTAGGTATAAACATTAAAACCTCTCTGCATCTTCATTTTAAATGAGACTACACTGAATGAATAGTCAAATTCAAAGTCTGACGGCATACGGGCGGTCACAACTCCTGCATTAATCAGGCTCTCTCTGCTAATAAACCCATCTTTATGACTTGCCACAAATGGTGTTGGGTCAGGTAGTCTTTTGACCCTGAAAGTCTCTGACCCCATTCTTTTATTTGTGCCATCCACTTTTGCCGTAACATCAATTTTTGCCTGCTTGCAGTCATTTGATAATACTGCAATCCATCTGCCCTTCTCTCTGTCGTATTTTATAGTTCCGCAGGATATAACCGGGAAAATGTTTTCTGCAGGGACGCCTGAAACTGAAATTGAGAGAGGATTTTCGACACCAATATAAAGAACATTCATATTGGTTGCCGATACTGTTAAAGATGGTCTGGCAGCATAATATTCACTTTTAAAGTGAAACAGGTTCTCCTTGCCTGAACTGCTCGGTACACTTACAAATCCGGCATATTTACCGGCACCTGCAGCAGTTACCGGAAATGAAAAATTAACTCTGCCATTCTGACTCTTAACTAAAGTTGCCTGAGCTTTCATTTCTTCAGGCAGGGTATCTACTCCTCTCATGTAGTAGACATTTGGGCTCTGACTTGTGTCATAAGCAGCGACTATTACCTCTGCATTATATTCATCACCGGTGAAAAGAAAGTTTGTCCTTGGCAGTACCTTAGCTTCAATTCTGTCATACTTAAAATCATCTGCACTTACAGCATACAAAAGTGCGTTTACAACTTCCAGCTCTGCATTGTTAACTTCAGTAATAAACTTATTCAGGATTGGAATATCTGCCGCAAGAGGAATATCATAAAAATAGTGCATTTCCCATCCAATTTTTTTCCCTTCTGTATCATAATAATCCCCATCCGTATGTAAGCTTATTTTCAGCTGATCTTTGTACTTTGAATCAACCAAATCAATTATTTTTGATCTGAATTCTGCAATTTTATTTTTCAGTTCTCTGGCTTTGCCTGCTGAAGCATCTTCGAGAGGACCAATAAGAATATTCGTTGGTGTAGTGTAATCATCTCTTTTTGAAAGTTTAAGCAATGGAACTTTTCTTGCAGAATCTATAGAAATATTTTCTGTTTTAGCGATGAGTTCGTCACGCAGATTCTCAATATAAGTAACCATATCAGAAGAGAGAGACATTGCTTTTTTTGCTTTCTCCCAAAATGGACCCACCTCTGCCTGATTCATAGCAAAATCTTTTTCAAAACTTGAATATACATCACTTCTCTTTTTGTCATAATTTTCATTCGTAATTATAACACTGTCATTTACAACCGAAAAAGCATTCAGAATATCTTTTGACACATTGAGGGCGAGAAGGGCTGTCAATATCAGATACATCATCCCTATCATCTTCTGTCTGGGGGTTTCTTTGTGTGCTGCCATTAATTATTTTTCAGTTTAAAGTATATTGAAGGTAAATTGTATAGTTGCCTGGCTGGAGAAGTGCAAAATCTGTAATCATTATAGAGAAGATAATCTGGTGTCCCTGAAAATTTCCGTTTCCGGTACTGCTTGAACCAATACCTCCAAGGATTACTTTAGGCACATTGTCAATCTTCACTTTTCCGGCAGGTACTCCTGTTTTGCCCTGTCCGTTACCTGTATGCCTCCCAGCCTGTACATAAATATCCACACCTGGGGGTAGAGAACCTGAAACGACAGAAACAGAAATTGACGATACCGGATCTGAAGGATTAACATGAAGTGAGTAGTTAAGCCATTGATTATTAGACACAACTTTTTCTGAATTCTCGCCAGCTGCAATAACTGAATTCATATCAATATTTATAGAAGAGCTCTCAGTCACAACAAGCTTGTTCATTTTATGCCCTGACTGAGCAGTGACAATAAATGTAGTGGACAGCATTATGCCTGTCACAAAAATCAGCTGCCGGATTTTAATACTCATCTTCATATTCTCTCTATTTAAAGCTGTTCTGGAATTTAATCTCCCTTGATTTTTTAATAAGTACAACCTCCAGAGCGGACTCTGTACCTGAAGTTAGGTTTAACGTAAATCTGTCATTTTCCATAATATATCCCGGCGGAAGTCCATTTTTATAAACTTTTACATTCCATGTTCCCGGTCTCAGATCATTAAAACTGAATTTTCCGCCTGCTCCGGTAAGAATTCTGAAAACCTCTGTTTCGCTTGATGCCTCAATAATAAGGTTCTCGACCTCTTGCTTAACAGGATAAAATCCCTTTTGTCCTGATTTTTCATCCTCTCTGATTACCAGAGAACCACTAATTTTTGCAGATTTTGTGAGCTTTACTTCAAAAACAGCCTCTCTTCCCGGTTCAATTACAACCTTAAACGGACCAGGAGTGGCAGGAATAGCATTCAGCCCCGCAGCTCCTGCTTCGATTGCAATAATATATGAGCCCGTTTTAAGTGCCGGAAATTCAAAATTGCCCTCTTTGTCTGTAATTGCAATATTTCCGTTCAGATTTACAATGACTCCCTTAACACTTTCTACACCCGAATTTAAAATCTTCCCCTTTAACCTTCCTACATCTTTTTTTCTTGATGTTGGAACATTTATAGTGAGAGAGTATTTCAACTGAGCATTTATCTCTTTCTTATCAAGGGAGTTCTTCATTAAATTATAATTCACGCCAAGATTCAGCTCGTGCCTTCTTCCAATTCTCTGGCTCAGGGACATTGAAAAGAGACTTCTGTCCTGATAGTAATCTTTGAGCTCATAATTATTTCTGTAATCCAAAGCAAAAAAAGTTTTCTGTCTGATATTTGCCTGAAATGATCCGCCAAAATATACTCTCTGAAATCCGTTAAGCAAATATTGTTCTCCTCCCTGATAATTAATAAAGCCAGAAATTGAGAGAGATTTATTTAAAGCATACTTCAGTGATAAATTCCCATTATAGTAATCTGTAAGCTCGCCCTCTTTCTGTTCAAGTAAATTCTGCGATTTGCCTGCTTCTCCGTTTAGACTTACACTTAACCTTTTAAGCCTGGTTGAGAGTACGAATCTACCGGCATACTTTTTATAATTAAAAAGTTTGGACTCTGCTCTGTCTTCCATAGAAATCATCTGAGCTCCCAGAACAAAAGAGCTGTTCATGCCCAGCCGTAGTGTGGCATTGACACCAATATTTTCACTGTATGGTGCGTTTACATATATTGTATCAAGATTTAGATTGCTGCGGTTAATATCATAGTTTCCAGACAAGCTGAGTTTTTTGAACAGGTTAAGAGTAAGGCCGGATGTTAGAAAACTGGAGTTTTTTAAAAAACCGGTAAAATCAGGATCGGCATATAAATAGCTGAAATGAGTTGAAATAAACGAGGTGGATATGTTAAAATTCGCTTTGTATGCTTTAGTGATAGATTCCGGTCGCTTTCCTGCAGCAACTTCAAATTCAGATCGAAACCAGTAGAATGGATTAATTTGCCCCGACAATGAGACCAGGTGATCAATATTATTATCCTTATCAAATTTTCCAACATATCCAGTTTTAAATCTGGCAGCATTTCCAAAATTCAGATCAAAATAAAATGAGGATACATATTTTATAAGCGGCAAGTATCTAGGCATATGGAAATAAGCACCAATAGATAGTTTGCCCAGTTTTTGAGAAATCTCTCCACCCCTTCCGTACCTGGATGATTCAGTAAGGTCACTCAGGCGGTAGTTGTTGTCACCCAGACTTATCTGAGTTTTAGGAGAACTATAGTTGAAAAAATACTCTTCATTCAATCCCAGAAGCGGATTTCCTCTTCTGTCCGGACCCCTGAAGTGAAACTCCAGTTTTCGCCTTTTCACCTCATTAAGGAAACCATCTCCGCTTACATCATACATGTATGCATACTCAAAGCTTCCTCTTCTGTTAGTTGCTACAGCCAATGCAGCCAGTTTAACTGGGTATCTGTTGAATCTGTCAAATTTAACTTCTCTGTCGGGAAGAAAATCAATCAGATATGATTCTGAAACCTCGGTTTCAGGTCTTTCGTTAATTAATGCAGAAAGTGAAACAAAATTTCTGGACTGAAAAGTCAGGTTATCAGGAGCTTTAACAGTAAAACTTACATTAACTGACGAGTCCATAGGAATCTTATAGAACCGTGTCTCAGTTTTATTGCTGCTGCTTATTGAAGCATTTACCGAGACCTCCATATTTGAATAATTGGTAATGAAAAACTTAAGTCCAAGAGTATCGCCTGATACAAGAAATTCTGGCGTATACTGTTTTTGTACTGAAATTCCATATTTAGGTTTAACAAACAGTGGAATTGTGACAGTTCCAAAAGGGCGTTCCTCCCCCCTCAGGAATGATTCAACAATTATATTGTAATCTCCAGATTTTGAATTTCCAGGTATAAATATGCTTAAAATCTTATTGGAGACTCCTTTTGCTTCAATACCAGTTACAGCAACCTCAGGAATTTGTCTGAAAATTGATTTCTCTTTGTTTACTCTTAGCTCTACCTCTCTGTACTCATTTGAGTTGTTAACAACCTGAACTAAAACATTGGTTGTTAAACCCGCAACAACCTCCTTTTTCTGACTGCTTAAATATTTAAGTTCAATGTCATTCTGCCCTGCTAACAGAGGCTGGTTACAGAATATCACAGAAAAAAGAGATGCTGCCGCAAGTTTTAACATTCATTGAAAGATATTATGAATGTCTGGTATTAAAAATACAGTGTATACTCAAGACCGAAGACATCCTCCTCCTGTCCGGCTGCAACTATCATAAGTTGGTAGTTTTGCCTTGCAGGAAGTCCCTCCAGGTCAAATTTGAATCTTACAGAAGTAGATGGATAAAGTCCTTTTTTTGGCGCGCTAAGTACTTTTACTGCAGTTCCGGCAGCGTCAAAAACCTCAATGGTAACATCAGGTGCAATGTATCTGCCTCCTTCATTTTTCACATCTACGGCCAGATAAAGTTTGTTCCCCTCACTTACCAGGGTAGGTTCAAGAAACTTTAACATTCCTGTTCCTCTGTTAGCAATCTCTGTTGTTATCTGGATTGCATATCTGGTTACAGTACGAATATTTAGAGTACCAGTCTGGTTAGGATCAATTGGAGAGACACCTTCAACCATCATTACACTCCAGTAAGTACCATTTAAAGTGTCAGAAACAGGAACTCTAATCTCATATTGAATTACCCTGGATTCTTTTGGATTAAGAACCAAAGTTTTAGGGTTGTATCCAATCCATGATGCATTTGAGCGGTTGTGTGCACCAGGTTCATCATAAAAAGTATTTTCCTGATAATTGTAAAGGAGATCTGTCTGGTAAATTCTAACCTCCTGAGGTGTCTCTTCAGTATTCTGAATTCTTATCTCACCCTTGAGAATATCCCCCGGTTTTGCATTATGAACATGCTTCAGACTTCCAAGAACCTCAACAGAAGCATATGTTGCTACTGTTGAAAATGTTATTAGGAAAAGAACTATAAATAGTCTTGTAAATTTCATAAAAAGTGATTGTTGAGAATAGTACTATGCTCCTGTTGAGAGAGTGATTGTAACAGTAACTTTTGTTCCTATGGATGCTCTAATCAATGAATATGATTCACTAGCAGTTAAAACACCAAAAGTATATTTAAGAACATATCCATCAAATTCACCAGTTCCTGAATAACAAGTTCCAATTCCTGTAACAATGTTTTTCTCAACTGCTTTTTCCAATTCAATTTCACCAGCTAATGTGCCTTGAGTTCCAATGAAACTTCCACTTGGAGATAAAGCACTAAGGCGAAGATAAGTTCCCCCAGGAATATCACCTGTAGTAACAGATGCACTTAAATTTCTTGTTTGATCACCTGAAACAACTGATGATATTAAAATCCTAGCAGATTCGTCTGATTTACTTGCTTCTACTGCTTGTCCAGCTTCTTGAGGAGTTAAAGTAAGATTAATGTCCCCAGCCAAATTAGTTTTAATTAAAAGTACCTCAGGCATTCCAAGTGAAATTGTATTTGTCGCTTGATTTGTACCCTGACAGTAAGAATCTACGCTTGATATAATCAAGGCAGTGAAAATTAAGAAAAATCTGATTGATTTTTTCATTGATTGAAGTTTAAATGTCGTTAAAGTATTAAGGTTATTGGCTGTTTTGAAAACAGTGATCAAAAATAATCTAATGAAAATAGGGAATTATAGGGAAATAGCTGATTTTAAAATCAGATTTCCTTATTTTAGTATAAGGTTTTTGCTTGGGTGAAAATTATTAACAACTCTTTAATAGTTGTTTCCGTCAGGTGCTGAAATTGTAAAGAGAACAGTGATAGTGACAGGTGTTGTCGTAGCAGTGATCAGTTGATAATCTGTCTGAGAATTGTATGGTCCCCAGGTATATGTCAATCTGTAACCATCTGTATATCCTGTTCCGGTATAACAGCTTCCTATATCACTAATTATAGTTTGTTCTGCACCGGAAAGAGTTATTGTAGGACTTACTACTCCACGTTTACCTGCTCCACTGCTCGATGTACTTGCAGCAGTTCCAAGAGTTAGCCTGGTTCCGGCTGGAACTGCTCCGCTGGAAATTCTTACTGATACTTTTCTCTTCGTATTACCCGGAACAATAGAAGAAATTCTGAGGTACATATTTGAGTTAGAAACTATTGGCAGAGATGAGCCGGCAACAGGCGCTACAAGGGTCAAATTTACTGGTGCTCCGTTTGTGTCTATCAGGCAATTTTCAGGAACGCTGACAGTAAGTTGAGCTCCTGCTGTTAGCTGAGCATATGCACTCCCTGACAACAATAAAATTACAACTGTTATAATACAGGAAAATATGCCTCTGTTCATTAAGAAAAAATTTAGAGCAAAAAAAGAAAATATTCTTTTTTGATTGATTATCAGTTTACTGAAATAACATGCAATACAAACTGATTCTTTATAAGAGATATTCTTATGGTGTTCTAGGCATTTTACCTACTTGGTATTGGTGAGAGTATAAATAACGGCAATCTCTATATTATCAAAATTGCTGTATATTTTATCATATGGTGGTTTCCAGTTCCAGGAGAACACAAGCTGGTGTCCTTTACCTTCACCTCTTCCGGTAAAGCAGCTTCCAATCCCGGTAATAATCTCCTGCGGGAAATCAGTGAGTTTTATTCTGCCTACAGGCAGGCCTGTTTTTCCGGCTCCGGCCCCAGAATCCTCACTTACTTCAAGCATTATATCAACCTCAGTAGGCAAGTTTCCAGACCTTATCTGAACAGAAATATTGTTAAATGATTTCCCATCAACAATTGAAGAGTAATTGAGCCATGTTTTTCCTATAGTAGAAGGGGTAATGATTTGTTCAGCACCTGAACCGGATTTGAAAATAATTTTTCTCTCTGACCCTGAAAAATCGATAAGTGAAACAGTTGGAATATTGAGAACAATAGGCATCTCCACAACATTATTCTGGGCAGAAATTCTGTTTTCTGTACAAAGCAATGCAATCAGCGAAACAATATGTATGAAGTAATACTTCATTTTAAGAAAATTAGAGGGAGACTATTCCATTCTTAAGTGCAAACTTTATTAACTGAGTCATATTTTCAAAACCCATTTTATCAAATATGTTTTGCTTGTGCGTACCAACAGTTTTAATACTGATAAAAAGTATCTCAGAGATTTCCCTTACAGATTTACCTTCTGCCAGAAGTCTTAAAACCTCTGTTTCTCTGTCTGTAAGACGGGGAAGTTTGACTGTACCTTTAGAATCCAGTCCGAGGTAGTCCTGTACAATAATTTCAGTCACTTCACTGCTCATATACTTTTTGCCATTGGAAACCTGAATAATTGCCTCAACAAGCTGTTCATAACTGCAATTTTTAAGGAGATATCCCCAGGCACCTGCTTCAAACATTCCCTTAATATAAGCCTTATCACTGTATGATGTAAGAGCTATTGTTTTAATTTCCGGATGTTTTCTGGTTAACTCCTGAGTGGTATCAATTCCATTTAGGCACGGCATAGCAATATCCATCAGTACAATATCGGGCTTTGACTGAACAACTTTATCTAGTACATCAACACCATCTTCTGCCTGTGCAACTATTTCAATATTAGTTGAATCCGTGAACAAACGTGCGAGTATTTCTCTGAATAGCTGATTATCGTCTGCAATCAGAACTTTGATTGACATAATATTTTTTTGTGTATTAAATATTTTCTATAAGCCTGGTTATCTCATCCATTATTTAATTACAATATCTAAAGGATAAATTGTATTAATTACTTCATTAAACTCTGCAAGTAATTACAATCGTTAAAATTAACTAACTTCACTTAATAAACAAGAAAAAATGTAAAATAATTTTACTTTTATTATTTGCGATTATTAATAGTTGACACTTGATAAGAGTTTAATTAAACTTTTTCTGATCGAGTTAGTTATAAATGAATTGGTCTGATAATTGCAATTATTGAGTTTTAATAAAAATAGTATTATGACAAATTTCATATTCAAAAATCCAACAAAAATTATCTTTGGCAAGGGAACAATCTCTTCAATATCATCTGAGATTCCTGCTGGTAAAAGAGTACTTGTTACATTCGGCGGAGGCAGTGTCAAATCAAACGGAGTATATGATCAGGTAATAAGTGCCCTCAAAGGATTAACTTTCTTTGAATTCTGGGGGATTGAAGCAAATCCGGACATATCTACCTTAAGAAAAGCAATTGCTCTGGGAAAGGAGAAAAAGTGCGACTTTGTTCTTGCCGTTGGAGGAGGTTCTGTTATTGACGGATCAAAGCTGATAGCTTCCGGAATTCTTTATGACGGTGATGCATGGGAAATTGTAATGAAACGTGACTGGACAGCAAATGAATCACTCCCTCTTGCTTCAGTACTGACTTTGCCTGCAACAGGTTCTGAAATGAACGCAGGCGCAGTAATTTCTTACAGAGAGAGAAAGGAGAAATTTGCATTTTATTCACAATATCCTGTATTTTCGGTTCTTGACCCAGAAACAACATTTACTTTGCCCGCACATCAGGTTGCATGCGGTCTTGCCGATACTTTCATTCATGTAATGGAACAGTATTTGACTACCACCGGGCAGTCTCCGCTAATGGACAGATGGGCAGAAGGGATTTTGCAGACTGTAATTGAAATTGCACCTCAAATCAAAGATAATCAACAGAACTATGATGCTATGTCTAGTTTTATGCTGAGTGCTACAATGGCTCTTAACGGTTTCGTTTCAATGGGAGTTTCACAAGACTGGGCAACTCATATGATTGGTCACGAACTGACGGCTCTACACGGACTTACTCACGGACACACACTTACAATAGTATTACCCGGAACAATGTGGGTTATGAGAGAGGAGAAGGGAGATAAGATTCTCCAGTATGGAAAAAGAATCTGGAATATTGAGGGAGTGAACAAAGAGGAGACTATCCGTAAAGTAATAGACAGAACTGAGGAGTTTTTCCGCTCACTTGGTCTTAAAACCAGGCTATCTGAGAACGGAGCGGGAGTTGAAACTATCGACGAAATCGAAAGAAGATTTGCCGAGAGAAAGGTAAAATTCGGAGAGAACCGTTCAGTAGATTCATCCGTAGCAAGAAAAATTCTTGAGCAAGTACTTTAGTTTAATAATTTAAGCGGCAGTTTATTGATAACATCTACAATTGCAGTTGCAGAAATAGTAGAACCTGAAACTGCATCTACATTTTTTCTGTAGACCAATGCTCCCGGAGTTTTTCCGTTGAATTTTGACAGCCACTTTTTATTAGTTGCTCCTATACCATAATCTGAGGGATATTCAAGAATCTGAATATCCCTTATTTTATTCTGATTATCAACAAGAACACTAAAAACAAACTTGTGTGCTCTTCCTGAAGCTCTTCTGATGTAAAGTTTAAAAATATCCCTGCCCTCCTTTATAAATACTTCGGCATTTACCTGTTCATCATGCACAATTTCATACTCTTCCAGTTGAATACCTGCAGACTTTTTCAAAGATAAACCAATACTTTTTTTGTAGGATTCAAAAGGCTGCTGAGCAAACAGTAATGCTGAATTCAACAACATCATAACTATTACTGAGTACAGGGATATTTTCCTTTTCACAATGGTTAGTTATTAAAAGTTAATTCCTATTCCGGCATTAATAATGTTTTCGGCTACAGCTCCGGCCTGTCTGCTCTTTTTGTACTGGTAGTCAATCTTAAATACTACCCCGTCCGCTGGTTTGAATCCAATACCGGCAAAGAATTCATCTGTATTGAAGGCATCATTTTTTACTAAACTTCCTGATACTGAAGAGTGGGTATTGTAATGCTCATATCTGACAAATGGTACCAGTCCCATATTTTTCCCGTGTAGCAGGTCGTATCCGGCCTCCAGATACCATCCTGTCATAGCACTGCCAAGCTTAGGCTTGTTATCGTTAAATTCATTGTAAGCTTCGCTGTTGCCAAGAGATGCATAAATTAACTGACCTCTTGACTGGAAAGCTCCGGTGTTGTATCTGAAATCCAGTCCTGCCATTGCAATTTTCACAACTGAAGAATCTGCAACCGCCCTTGCAGTTTCTGAGTTTTTATCAAGACCATTAAAGAGTTTGGATTCAGTGTTACCGAAATATCCGGAAAGTCCTACATTAAGGCCTTGTATTCCATAATAATCAATTTTTAGGGAAAGGTCAGGCGAGGTCATATTTGTGTTTATCCCTTTCTGTCTGGCACTGCGGAATCCTGAAGCCCCGCTTAATTTATTTGTTCCGTCATAACCATAAAAACCATTAAAGAGATATAGCTGATACTTAATTGATGCCGATGAAATTCTGCCTCCGATACCTGCGCCAATTTCTCTCCAGGTAGTTGGGACAATTATATTGTCAATTGAAGGACGTTCAACACCATTAAAGAGTGTTGGCTCATGGAATTCATTAACAATTCCCATAGGAACAAGCATCAGGCCACCTCTGAATGACAAATAGTCATTTAATCTGTAATCAACAAAGGCTTGTTCTACATAAAGCTCATTTACATGTTCAAATTCTACTTCTGTAACAAAATGTAAATCTTTTGTGAACTGATATCCAAAAAAGAGAACCATTCTGTGAACATCAAGTTTTCCGTTGAACCTTGTATCTTTAGAAACTCTCTGGTTATAATCAACCTGGCCATAACCGCCAATTTTTAGTTTTGACTCTCTCTCTTCCAGCATTTGCTCAGCTGTATTTAAAACCGGTTCCTGCGCATTTTGTGCAGAAAGTGTTATTCCAAGAATCAATGTAACTGCTAATGAAAGTAATTTTCTCATTTTTATTAATTTGTTTTTCAGTGCAAAGATGATGGCATTGAAAAAACAAAACAATCCCCAATTATGGGGATTTTAAGAAAAAAAATACCTAATAATGGGGGTTACTGATCTATCAGTCCATTCAAAAGAGCATAAACAGTCAAGCCGGATACACTTTTTATACCTGTTTTTCTAACAATATTTTTTCTGTGAGAAATAACAGTATGGACGGAAATATTGTGAATTCCGGCAATCTCCTTGTTGGTACAACCTTTTGCAACTGACACCAGAACTTCAAGCTCCCGGTCAGAAAGATCATAGCTGTCTGGATGTCCGTTTTGCTTCGGATATCTGCTGTCACTTTCAGATGGTTCAGAACCGGCAGTTTTTTCAATTTTTGAAGCAATCTCTGCAGGGGTATCATATATTGATATAACCGAATCGAATTGTCTGCTTAGTATATCGCTTGTATGAGTATAGGAAAATGCAATTATTCTGGTCTCGTCTGTATTACTAAGTATGCTTTTAACAGTTTCTGCCCCGCTTTGATCAAACAGAGATGGGTTTACAATAATAATATCCGGATCAATCTCATCTGCAAATGAAGTATAATGTGATAGTGAGGAAAATGACCATAATATTTGAAATTTCCCGGCAATTGATGAAAGGGAGGCCTCCAGACCTGTTCTTAAAATCTGGGATGGTTCAATTATGGCTATCCTGAATTTAACTGCCATGATTGAAAGATTTTAAACTATTTTCCAGATGTGATACCAGCGGAACCAGTAAGAAGTCTTCTACCCTGGCATGGTTCTCAAACTCCTCTTCAAGAAGATACAGGCGGGAAAGCAAATCATATACAACTTCGTATGGATATCCCGCTGGAAGATATTTAAGCAGGATATTTTTGAGGTCACTCAGTTTTGCTTCAATATTTGAATGATTTTCTTCAAACTTTTCTATTGAATAACCAGCCTCTCTTTTTCCGGATAAAATTCCGGTTACATAAGGGAAAACGGTCTTGTCTTCATATGAAAAGTGAGATTCCAGTTCATCCCGGTACTCTTCAAAAAAATGTTTTAATATCTCTGAATGTTTAGGATTTGCACCTTTTGATGATGTAATATTTGAAATGCACAATTCAATAGAAGGGATATCCTTGTTCATGAATTCGTTATGGGACAGTCTAAGGTATCTAACAAGATCTGCTGTTTCACTTTTGGAAAATGAGTCCATCTCTGGTTTGTACTGATCAAAATCTGCAATATTGCAAATCGCCAGAAATATTTTTGCAGAGACAGAATTTGTAAAACATACCTCGTTAACACTGCTTTCACCAAATCCGGGTTTGATACCAAGCCTTGAAAGTATTTTAATAATCTTGTAACTTCCGTTAACCAGGGTTGACATTTTCTCGTTGCCACTGTAGAATTCCCTCATAATATCACTTTTGACAATTATAAACCAAATATCGGAAGAAATGTTTAAATTTCGGTAATTGTTAACATCATGAAGAGATACAAACTAGGTCTGGCATTGTCAGGCGGAGGAGTTAAGGGTTTTGCACATGCAGGTGCTTTAAAGGCTATGGAAGAGCACGGTATCAGGCCTGATATTATTGCCGGAACAAGTGCCGGTGCTATTGTTGGAGCCCTCTATTCTGCCGGTCACACACCGGACGAAATTTGCAATTTATTTAAAGACAAAGATTTCAACCATTTTGTAGAACTAAATTTGCCAAAAAACGGGTTATTCAGTACAACAGCATTTCTAAAATTTTTAAAGGAAAACATAAAGATGAAGAGTTTTGAAGAGCTTCCTGTCCCTCTTCGTATTGTTTCAACAAATCTGGATGAAGGAAAATCTGTTGTATTTTCTGAAGGGGAACTTCATAAAAAAATTATGGCTTCATCTTGCATTCCTGTTATTTTCAATCCGGTAGAAATTGACGGAGTAAGCTATGCAGACGGTGGAATTTTCAAAAACTTCCCGGTGTCCGTAATCAGAGAAGATTGTGAAACAATCATTGGAATAAATGCAAGTCCGCTGGTTGCAGAAAAATATTCAAAAAACATATTTGGAATTGCAGAAAGAACATATCACTTCATGTTCAGGGCAAATACCGTGGAAGACAAGAAAATGTGTGACATACTTGTTGAGGTAGAAAGTGCAATGCAGTTCAAAACATTTGATCTTAAGAAGGTCGATATAATCTTTGAAATGGGTTATCAGTCTATGTGCAAAGCTCTGGACACAAACAAGCAGAGGCTAGCCTAAATGGCCAGCCTCTGATATCCAGTTGTTATATTACCTATTTTTTCAGATACTTTTCAAGAAACTGATCTTGTTCCCAGAGCAGATGCATTATGTTTTCTCTTGTTACATAACTATGCGACTCTTTGGGAAGAATTACCATTCTGACAGGTGCTCCCAGCCCTTTAAGAGCCTGAAAATACCTCTCAGTCTGAAGTGTGAATGTTCCCGGATTGTTGTCGGCCTCACCGTGAACCAGAAGAAGTGGCGTTTTCATACTTGCAGCGTTCATAAAAGGAGACATACGGTTATAAACTTCCGGTACATCCCAGTAACTTCTTTGCTCGTTCTGGAACCCAAACGGTGTTAGTGTTCTGTTATAAGCACCGCTTCTGGCTATACCAGCCGCAAATAGTCTAGAGTGAGTAAGCAGGTTTGCTGTCATAAAGGCTCCATATGAGTGTCCTCCAACAGCCACTTTGTTTCTGTCAATGTATCCCATAGCATCAACAGCATTGATAGCTGCCTCTGCGTTTGCAACAAGTTGTTCAATAAATGTATCGTTAGGTTCAGCCTTTCCCTCTCCAACGATTGGGAATGAAGCATCATCAAGCACAGCATAACCTCTTGTAACCCAGTAAACGAATGACCCGTAGTATGGAGCAGTAAACTGGTTGGCATTTTGTGTACTCTGAGATGCAGATGCTGCGTCCTTGAACTCTTCCGGATATGCCCAGATAAGAAGTGGAAGTTTGTCTTTCTTATTTTTGTCATATCCTGCAGGCAGGTATAATGTTCCAGACAATTCGACACCATCTTCCCTTTTATATCTGATTACCTCTTTATGTACATTTTCTATACTTTTAAAAGGATTGGCAAAACTAGTGATCTGTGTAGTCTCGTTGCCCTTTTTAAGTGATCGGAAGTAGTAGTTTGGAAATTCATTTTTAGACTCCATTCTAACAAGAAGAACACCCTTTTTAATATCTGTAAAAGAAACAATATCCTCTTTTCTGTTTGGCAGGTCTGAACGGTATAATCTTTTACTTGCCAGAGTCTTTAGAGTAAGCTCATCAACAAAAGGGAACTGGCCATCTTTTGTAAAGCCGTCACCTGTCAGATAGAGTCTGCCATTTTCAATTGCAAGGGTATATCTGCCAAACTGATTCTTCTTTGTTACAAATGATCCCGGGTCTGAGTAAACATCCTGCATATTTCTGCTGTTGAAGAGTCTGAGTGAAATTTCAGGTGAATCAGGAGAGAATAAATAAGTAGATGTCATTCTTGTCTCATACCATGAATCTCTTAGAATGGCGGTTTGTCCGTCACCCCAGATGACACCTGCATACCTTTGAGGAATTTTTACCATTGCTTTAGGTTCAGAGGTAAATGGTGCGTCCCATGAATAAAGCATATCCCTGAAATCTGTCTTAAGGGCAGGATCTCCTCCGTCCAGGGCCTCAACGAATGTTAATGTGGATGGTTTATCTGATCTCCAGTCCATTGATCTCTTACCGGTCCTTACTGCACTGAATCCTTTTGGCATTATCTCAGTGAGAGGTACAGAATTAATTGTCTTTACAAACTCGCCTGAAGATGTATATACTTTAGTAACCTGAGGGAAACGGTTCATAGGTACAATGTAGGAATATGGCTTCTCGACAGTTGTAACCATCAGATAATTTCCGTCCGGAGAAAAACTCTCTCCGGCATATATTGCTGCAGGTAAAAATTTTTCTGCTTTAGCATCTATTGACACTTTCCATAATTCTGAATTTGCAATTGCATCAAAATTTGATTCGTCATTTTTGTTTTTGAGAAGGTCCTGATAAGTCCTGTTCTGGGCAGCTTTTCCATCACCAACAGAAACTATTGGGCCCTTGGGAAGATCCCTCTTTTCGTCAATTAGTGATGCTCTGTCGGCCGGAAGCATTCTAACCAGAATTTCTTTGCTGTTTCTGAACCAGGTGAAAGGGTTATTTATGTTTGCGTTAACTCTGGCCTCAGTAAGCCTTCTTGCTGTTGCATCTGCCAGAGTTGCAATCCAGAGCTCTACTCCTTCTGCCGTGGTGTTAGAAAAAATAAAATATTTATCGTCAGGTGAAAACTGAATGTTTGTAATCTGCGGATTCACGGGAAGTCCTGATAGCTGCTGTTCTGCTTTATCTGCAATTCTGCGGATTTTAATGTTGTTATAATAATTAGCACTGCTTGAAATGTTTGTTACAGGATTAATTCGTAATCCTGCAAGCCTGAGTTCTGGCTGATTCAGCTCTTCAAGTGTTTTGTATGTACTTCGGTAAGTAAGAACCATATATTCATTTCTGGAATCCAGCATTACCATTGGAGCTCTTTCGTAATCTGCAAGTTCCATTATCTCCCTGGGAGGAGTTTTATAAGAAAGATTTTCCTGAGAGTAAAGAGGATACAAACCAATAATGGCAAAGACAGCTGTCAGTGCCAAATTAAAAAAATGAAATTTTCTCATTGGGTTATTAGTGTTTATGAATTGAATCAATGATATTTACAAGCTGATTTTTCATGATGGGTTTAGCAATGTAACCATCAAAACCGGCAGCTCGTATGTTTTGCTCATCGTCAGAAAGAGCATATGCAGTCTGAGCTACAACAGGAAGATATGGTTTAAGCTTTTTGATAAGCTTAAGAGCATCATATCCGTTTAGAATTGGCATTTTGATGTCCATAAGGACAAGATCAAGATCATCATTTTCTTTAACTATATCTACTGCCTCCTTGCCATTAGACGCTCTGAATACCAAGTGATTGTACTTTGTCAGCAATGCAGAAATATAAAGGAAGTTTGTATCTTCATCTTCTGCAACAAGTATTCTTAAAGGGGTTAACATAGGTTCTCCTTTTATTACTGGGGTTTCAAACGTGCTTTCGTCGCACTTTTTGCAAATTATCATCGGAATTGAAAATCTGAAAAGAGATCCCTTTCCATATTCCGATTCAACATTAATTTCTCCACCAAGCATTTCAACATATGCTTTAGAAATAGCGAGTCCTAGACCTGATCCTTCACTTCCGGAATTATCTTTGTTCAGAACCTTCCGGTACTTATCAAAAACATTTTCATTTGAAGCATTTTTAATACCTATCCCTGTGTCCTTTACATAAAAAACAATTTTTCCCTCTCCTGCCCTGTCAATGTCGTACCAGAAATCTACATATCCAACATTCGTAAACTTGATTGAGTTTGAAATAAGATTTTCAATGATCTGTCTTAGTTTGGCCGGGTCGGTACTAACAATATCCTTTAAATACTCTTTGGGTTTAAGATATCTTAATTTAAGTTTTTTACCTGGAGTTATTGATGTAGACATTGTATTGACAACAACATCCATAAGGAGATTAATATCAACTCCTTCATAGTATGGAGAGACCTTGCGCGCTTCAATTTTAGATATCTCGATTATATCGTTGATAATGGACAAAAGATGAAGTCCGCTTTGATTTATTATGTCAATATAATTATTTCTCTCGACCGGAAGTGTTCCAGAATCCTTGAGCATTTCAGCAAATCCAAGAATTACATTCATTGGAGTCCTTATCTCGTGAGATAAATTTGAAATAAATGCAGTTTTAAGTTTATCATTCTCCTCTGCTCTCTCCTTTGATACATACAACTCCATATTCTTCTGCACCATCTTGTCTTCGGCCTCTTTTCTGGCTGTGATATCAGTAATATAGCCATCAAGACAAATAAGCCTGTTGTTATCATCAAACACTCCATGTCCATATTGCTGAATCCATACAACTTTGCCGTCTTTTCTGATAATCCGGTACTCTTCCTTTAGACTTCCGTCAACTTTAAGCAGAGCACCCCACCTATCATACAGATATTCACGATATTCAGGATGAATAATATCATTAAATGATATAAGAGCATTATTTATAAGCTCTTCTGGTGCATATCCGGTAATTTCAAGGCACTGATTGCTTACGAACTGAATTGTCCAGTTACAATCATAAAGACTTCTGTAAACGAAACCAGGCAGAACATCAATAAGTGTAGACAAGGTTTTTCTGCTGAAATCAAAATCTGAATTTATGTTATGAGGAGTTCCGGACATTGTAATATTAGCTATATCACAAATATAGGATTAAATTTCAAATTTTAAATACTTTGATGTTTGTCCCAGAAAATAATTGCTTTTTTTGATTTTTTCATGATGTAGGAAGACGGATAAAGTGTAATTATCTCCTCTGCAGAAATTTTTTCCATTACAGATCTTTTTTCCACACCCGAAAGATAAAATGCAATAAAATCGGACCTTAATATACCATTTGCTGTAAGTGCAACTCTTTTTTGGTTAGTGTATGGATTTACTGATTCAAGATAAATTCTTTCAGTTTTAAGCAATTCTTCCTGCCCGGGAAAAATTGATGATGTGTGTCCGTCATCACCAATCCCCAGAATAACCATATCAAAACATTTACCCTCTGTGGTATATTGCAGAAGTAGTTTCTCATATCTTAAGGCCTCTTCAGAGGGATTTGCCTCACCATCTATTGGAAAAACATTAGCAGGATTAACAGGGACTTTATCAAGCAATAATGTTTTTGCCATACCATAATTACTATCAGGGCTATCATGCGGAACGCATCTTTCATCAACCCAGAAAATCCGCAGATTAGCCCAGTCAATCTCATCTCTGTATTTTTCGCTCCATAGAGTGAACAGTGTTACAGGACTGCTTCCACCAGAAATAGCCAGGTTAAATGGCCTATTTTCACAGATCCGTATTTTGTTGATAGCCTCTATAAGGATTAATGTCAGTTTTTCTGATGGTTCCATGTCAAACATTTATAACTCACAATATAAATCTGTATCCGTCAAATTCTTGCAAGGATTTGTCCAGCACTTACCACCTTCAATTATTGAATCGCTTTCTGGCGGTCCCCAGGTACCGGCAGGGTATCCATACAAAGGAACATTTTTGCTGTCTGCCCAATATTTAAGAACAGGATTGAAATAGTTCCAGCTTGCCTCGACTGCATCGCTTCTTGTAAACAATACCGGCTCTCCGTTCATGCAATCTTCAATAAGTTTAGAATATGCATCCCCGGAAGGGAGTCCGCCCAGTTTATCATAAGTAAAAGCCATCGGAACCTGCTTAACATCAAATCCGCTGCCAGGTACCTTCATGTCGAATTTAAGAACAGCTCCCTCATTAGGCTGAATTCTGATTATAAGCTGATTTTGCTCCGGACACCCCTCACTGCTGCTGAATAGTTTATGAGGTGTAGGCCTGAAATGAATAATAATTTCAGAAACCTTTGTTGGCATCTGCTTGCCTGTTCTGATATAAAAAGGGACACCCTCCCATCTCCAGTTAGAGATGTTCACCTTCATTGCCAGAAATGTTTCAGTATGAGAGTCCGGGGCAACACTTTTCTCATCCCTGTAACCTTTGATTTTTAATCCGTTCTTCCTCTCTGATGCTATGTATTGTCCTCTTACTACGTTATTTACAATATCGGTCTCACTTAAGGGTTTAAGAGAACGGTAAACTTTCACAACCTCGTTTCTGAATTCCTGCTCATTAAAAGCTACAGGCGGTTCCATTGCTACCAGTGCAAGCAGCTGAATAAGATGGTTCTGAACCATATCCCTGAGAGCTCCGGTACCTTCGTAAAAACCTCCCCTCTCTTCAATTCCCATGTTTTCTACAGCTGTTATTTCTACTCTGTCAATATAATTTCTGTTCCACAGAGGTTCAAATATACCGTTGGCAAATCTGAAGGCCAAAATATTCTGAACAGTCTCTTTCCCGAGGAAATGGTCAATTCTGTAAATCTGTTTTTCATCAAAGGCGTCTCTGAGTACCTCATTCATTTTTCCCGCAGACTCAAGGTCATAGCCAAAAGGCTTTTCAACTATTATTCTGCTCTCTGAATTATTTAATCCAGATCTCTTCAGGTTCGCAGGAATTATTTCATACAGAGACGGTGGTGTTGCCAGATAATATAAATTATTTCCGCTATCTCCTGAAAGATCAGAGATTTTCTTATCAAGCAGAGCATAATCCGCATGATTCGCAGGATCCATTTTCAAATAATGAACTCTGTTAAGAAACTCTTTTTTTATCTCTTCCCTGAAATCTGCCTCAGACAAATATTTTTTAAGCCCCGACTCAATTCCCGATTTATACTCCTCATCATCAAGAGATGTTCTTCCTACTCCAAGTATCACAAGATTCTTGTCAAGCCTGTTTCCTGCATGCAACATGTAAAGAGCAGGCATCAGCTTCCTTTTAGCGAGATCTCCGGAGCCTCCGAATATTACTATAATATTGCTTTTCATACTTCTGTCTCCGGATTATACATTGTAAACACCTGATGCAGTATCTCCGCCCTCGCCTGTCCAGTTTTCATGAAAAAACACTCCTCTTGGAGAGTCTACCCTTTCAAAAGTATGAGCACCAAAGAAATCTCGCTGAGCCTGAAGCAGGTTTGCCGGAAGTTTTCCTGAAGTAAATGAGTAAAAGTAATTAATTGCTGCGCTGAATGCCGGAAGTGAAACCTCTGCAAGTACAGCTTTTGAAATGAGCGATTTCCACTGAGGCAGGGCCTCAGTTATCTCATTAACGAAATAGTCCGACAGTATTAAAGCCTTTAGTTCAGGATCCGATGAATATGCATTTGAAATTTTATTCAGAAATCCTGAGCGGATAATACAGCCGTTTCTCCATATTCTGGCAATGGAAGCAAAATCAAGATTCCAGTTATACTCTTTTGAAGCACTCTGCAACAGGTCAAAACCCTGTGCATACGAAGTCAATTTTGATGCATAGAGGGAGTCGTGTATCTCTTTTTCTGAAGGTGTTGAGAAAGCATCACTGTTACGGTGAAATTTCGAAGCAGCCTTTTCCCTTAGTTCTTTTCTGGAAGAGAGCGACCGCTCAAAAACTGCCGTTGCAATTAAATTTAGCGATATACCCATATCCATTGCACTGTTCACAGACCATTTTCCCGTCCCCTTTTGTCCTGCTGCATCCAGAATTTTATCTACAAGATAATCTCCCTTATGGTCTTTATGTTTCATAATGTGCGATGAAATTTCAACCAGATAACTTTGAAGCGGACCACTGTTCCATTTACCAAAAATATCACCTATCTCATCGTTTGAAAGATGAACCATTGTCTTCATTACATAATAGGCCTCGGAAATAAGCTGCATATCGCCATATTCAATACCATTATGCACCATTTTCACAAAGTGACCTGAGCCACCTCTTCCTATCCACTCACAGCAGGCTTCGCCATCTTCTGCTTTGGCTGCAATTGATGTAAATACAGGTTTGATATGTTTCCAGGCGCCAAAAGATCCGCCAGGCATAATTGATGGTCCCTTTAAAGCACCCTCCTCACCTCCTGAGACGCCTGTTCCAACAAAAAGCAGGCCCTTTGACTCGACATACTTTTGTCTTCTTTCGCTATCTGCAAAGTAAGAATTTCCTCCGTCAATTATAATATCTCCGGGAGTAAGAAGTGGTATAAGCTGATCAATGATTTTGTCTACAGCATCACCTGCCCTAACCATCATCATCACCTTTCTTGGCGATTCAAGTGATTCAGTAAAATCCCTAAGATTAGCAAAGCCTTCAATATTTTTTCCGGACGCTCTTCCCGTAATAAACCGGTCTGTAACTTCAGATGTTCTGTTATAGACAGATACTTTATACCCCTTGCTTTCCATATTGAGAACAAGATTTTCTCCCATAACAGCAAGACCGATTAATCCAATATCTGATTTCTTCATAGTTTTTTAAATTTTTCTCTTTTTAAATATACACAATAACAAATTTCTCTCCAAGTAGTTTTACTAAATTTGTATCATAATATAAAAGGATATGAATATTTCAGTAAAGCACCTGTTTTTTCCACTTACTGTGGCAATCTTAATTAATGCTTTGACATCCTGCAAGAGCAACTCAGTTAATGAAAGTTACCAGTTTGAATATAAGGTTATACCATCTGTTATTAACGATGACGCAGGCCGGATAGATTACCTTTCTGCCCGGTTCTGGGATAATATCCCCTGGAATGACACAAATACAGTCATAAAGTCAGTACAACTACAGAAACCCTTCGCAGATTACCTGCAGATTCTGTCATCAGGTTCTATCACCTCTGCTGCAGAATCTCTTGGTAAACTGGCTGAGCAGTGCGCCAATTCCGGCAGAAATATTCAGGAACCATTTATAGAACTGTTTGAGCAATCTTTATATGATCCAAATTCATCTTACAAGAATGAAGAACTGTATATTCGTGTGGCAGAGGGGTTTTTAAGAGGGAAAAACCTTATACCGGGTGCTCTTGAAAGATTTAACTTTCAGCTTGCGACACTTCGCAAAAACAGATTAGGAACAATTTCGGAAGATTTTAAGATAATTACATCGAAAGGAAGAGAGATAAATTTGCATTCTGTCGAATCACCCTATATTCTTCTTTTTTTCTACGAACCAGAATGCAAATCATGTAACACAGATAAAGAGTACATAACAAATTCAAAGGTATTTCTGAACGCTGGAAAAATTGTTAAGTATGTTGCTGTATACACAGGAAGTGACCTTGCTGTATGGGAGGCTCATTCCAAAACCTTTCCCGGTGACTGGGAAGTAGGTCATGATAAAGATAATATGATAATAAACGAAAATATATATGACAGAAGAGCCTCTCCGTCAATATATATTCTGGATGAAAACAAGAAAGTTATTCTTAAAGATGCAAATGCTTTTGAAGCAGAAGCATTTGTTGCAGAGAACATTATAAAACAACCTCTTCAATAAAGTTATCTTCGAGATACCATATATAGCCTTTTACTTCCGGAAAATTCATCTCCCTCATAAGTTCCATGTAACGCGCAATTTGTCTTGAATGCGATGATGACCTTTGCTTTCCAGTCTTAAAATCAATTACAGAGGTCTTATCAGAAACTATTACTCTGTCAGGACGGCTTATTGTTCCTCCCGGTTCAATAATTTCCAGTTCGTTATAAACTCCTGATTTGCCTTCAAACCAACCTCTGAATTTTACAGACTCTACAAGTTCTGAAAGCATTGCAACTGTTCCTTCTTCATCTTCCTTCAATAATTCACCTGAAGAAACAGACTCCTTTACAGATAGGGCAATATCATTATGAGAATAAATTCTTGAGAGAACTGAGTGAATAACAACACCCCTTTTTCTGGCTTTTTGAGATTCGCTGAAAAACTCGCCTGCCCTTAAAGATAGTTTTAATCTTTCTGACGGATCTGTTGTTGTGAAGCCTGGAATATTTATTTCTGAAGAGTGTTCGTCCCTCGTTGGAAATTTCCTGCTCATTTTCCCAAAAATAACCTGCATTTTCTCATTCATCTCTCCCTCATATTTTGAATAGAGAAAATTTGAAATTCTGGAATTGTTTACACCATTTGATTTATTGGCCGGTGCAAACACGATAAGATTATCAATAGCCCTTGTAAATGCAACATATGCAAGATTAATGTTGTCAACGATATTTCGCATATACTCCTCTTTCCAAGCAGATGAAAAGTGTGTTTGAGTAAGAAATGATCTTCTTACAACAGGCACAAGAGGAAGAGTATTAAATGGCTCAATCTGAGGTTTACACCACATAATGCCGCCATCTGCCCTGCTAAAGTCAAGAGTAAAGAAAGGAATTATTACCGACCCTATGCCCAGCCCCTTTGATTTATGGATGGTCATTACCCTCACGGCATCCTGCCCCTCAGGAGCTGGTACTGATTTTCCAGTCCCCTTCTCATCCCACCATTCCAGGAATGCAGAGAGATCTGATCTGTTGTTTTTAACAAACTCAAGGACAGTATCAAGAAAAGCAAGTATATAAACCGACTCACCTTTTCTTATCTCTTCGCCAAGTTCTCCGGCAATTGCTTCGCACATCTCGTAAAGAGGAAGCCTGGCGACTTGTTTTTTAGATTCAAGGGAAATGTCAGAAAATTCTGCTATTGTGTTATTTATTGAGTCCCCTGGTTTACAGTAATATCGTAAAGTTGAAATAATTTTTGAAACACTTTCAGATGACCTGAGGAAAAGAGACTCTTCTGAGATTACTTTATAATCTTTACTTATGAGGTATTCGGCAACCATGGCACCTTCAGCATTAGACCTTACAAGAATTGCAATGTCTTTAAGACTCTGGCCACTCTCAATAAGGGAGTCAATTTGCTGTGGAACCTGACTAAGAGCCTTTTGTTTCCATGTCTCCTCTGCCCCTTTCTCCTCCTCAAAAAATCTGATTTCTACATATCCTTGTTTCGCCTCCCGCTCAACGGGTAAGTGCTGTTCTACCCCCGAATAGATTTTTGATACAGTAAAATTATTTTTCTCCATCTCTTCACTGGGTGCGGCAACAATATCACACTGCTCAGCTGCATATGGAAAAAAATCATTGTTAAAATCAATAATTTCCCTTGCTGATCGCCAGTTTTCCGTAAGCTCTCTCTCTGAAATTGAATCAGTGCCTAAGTCTGTATAGACATTGCTGTTGAGCAAACTCCAGTCTGACCCTCTCCATCTGTATATACTTTGCTTAACATCACCTACAATGAGATTATCATATCCTGATGCAAGGCTGTTCATAACCAGCGGACGGAAATTTTCCCATTGGAGCACAGATGTATCCTGGAATTCATCAAGCATGAAATGATCCAGCCTTGTTCCCATTTTCTCGTAAATAAACGGGGTGTCACTGCCATCGATAATTTTATTTAACAGCTCTGTTGTTTCAGAAATCAGAACAATCCCGTTTTCCCTGGACACCTCCTTGATACTGTTATCAATATCTGAAAGAATTCCAAGAGTAAACAGATTGGGATAAATTGCCTGGGCAGTTACAAAATCTGTATATTTCTCCTCTTCCAGTTCTGTTACAGAACTCATAAGACTTAGAAGGCCAGCGTCTATAGCGTTTTCTGCCTTTGCAACCAGAGCCGGATTATTTTTTACTGTATCTTTTGAGAACCACTTAGTGGTATCATTAGTTGCTGTAATGAATCTGTCATTTGAGAGTGAACAGTCTCCTGCAGCCAGTTTTGCAAATCTGGATGCAAAAGATGCTTTCCCGTAACTGAAATCATCTGGCGACAGACCATGTGATTTCATGAGAGAGATTGCACTTCTGCCAAATCCCCTCATTGAATCTTCATAGACGTTGAGAATATTCTTAAGAATCTGGTTATATTCAGTGATACTCTTTTTATCTGTGATTGAATCTCCGCTCTCCTTTACAGCAAGTTTGTATGCCTCCCTGAAAAGCTGTTTTGCTGTTGAAAATACATCTGACTTTACATCCCAGTTCTCGCCCGCCTCAATTTTTTCGTAAGACAGATTGAGCAGCCACTCAAGCACAGGTGCATTCTCCTCCTTGTCAAGATTGAGAATAAGCTGATCAATTGCCTGCAAAAGAATCATATCCTGATCTAGCTCCACACTGTATGAACTGTTTTTGCCAATTTCCCTTGCAAATGCTCTCAGAGCCTGCTGGAAGAATTTATCAATAGTGCTAATATTGAACTGGGAATAATCGTGAAGAATGTTGGTAAGAATACTGCCTGCACGCGGGTCATCCTTGCTTCTTCTGAAGAGGACCTCAACAATGCGCCTCTTCATCTCCTCAGTCGCTTTGTTTGTAAATGTAACAGCCAGTATACGCCTGTATGCATGATTGTCTTCACCAAGGAGCCTCAGATACTCTTCTGTGAGTTGATGGGTCTTTCCGGACCCTGCAGATGCTTTGTATAATTTTACCTTTCCCATATCATCTGCATATCTGGTTAAACGGACAATATCCGCATCTTTTAACTACTGTAGTCTGAAGAAATGGTATCTCCGGATTGAAAATTTCAAAAAGTTTCTCTCTGAGATGAGATTTAAACTGCTCAGTTAATTCAGGATTAGATAATATTTCGAGAGTTCCCCCGTGCACAATCTCTCTCAGGATGTATGGAGTAAGTATTGACTCTCTGTCAGGAGCAAGCAACATTGCATAGAGGTGCATCTGAAGAATCACATCATATTTTTTTTCTGATGCAGAATTGAAGATGTCCCCAAAATCTTTGTAAGTATCCGGATTTCTTCCTGTTTTGTAGTCGACAATTCTGAGCATACCCTCTCTCTCATCTACCCTGTCAATAAAAGCTTTAATATTTACTCGCTTCCCTTCTGCAAAGTAAAATGGTTTTTCAATTCTCATTTCTGAATCAATGTACCTGAAGGGAGCAATATTTTTATCGAATTCAAGTGTTTTGACAACATACCTTACAATTAGCTTGTCAACAAGAAGGTTGTGTCCTTTTATTTCATCAATTTTCTGCTCATTTTTGAACTGTGTGGCAACTACATTTTCAATATAGTCCTGGTCTTTAATGATAGAAACAAGAGTCTCTTTTGTAACAGTTTTTCCTTTAAAATTACTGTAGATGCACTCCATAGATTTATGGAAAATATTACCAAAAGTGTTTGCTTCAACTGATTCACTTACAGAAGTCTCCTCATTTACTCCCCTGACAAACTGGAGATAAAACCTGAGCGGACAGGAGATGTAGGTATATATTGATGATGCCGATAATGGCCTTGTTCCGCTGAGATAAATGTCAAGTTCTTTTAAAACCTTGTCATTTTTTTCAATAACTACAGGATCCTTAACTGTTTTACCAATTTTATATGTGGCAATTTTTTCGTTCAGTTTAATCTGATAGTGATATTTAAGCTGAAGGATAAACCGGCTCCTTTCGCCAGTTACCAGCCCCTCTGTTCTGGTATCATATAACAACCAGACTTTTTTGGCCCTGTAAAGAGTTCTGTAAAAGTAATAAGCAGTTACGCCATCTCTGTATTCATAATCCGGAAGTGAAAATCCCCGGCGCAAATTATTTGGAATAAATGAATTTGACGCAGACCTGGAAGGAAAGACACCCTCATTCATTGAGCAGATTACAAGATTATCAAAGTCGAGGCAGCGTGTTTCAAGCACCCCCATAATCTGCAAACCGGCAAGCGGCTCCCCTCTGAATGGTATAGATGTCGAATTGACTATCTGCCTGAACAGTCTCAGGTAAGTAACAACTGACATGGGTATTGAAAAGGACTTAAGCTTGGTTACAGTTGTATACAAGTAATAAATAAACTCCTTTTCAACCTGTGTTACATCAATTCGGGAAACAAGAAGATCCATTATCTCCAGAAGATAATCTGAGAGTCTGGTTATATTCTCTACGGGTGTAAGAGAGTCTGAAGTTACCTTTCTGAAGATTTTTTCAAGAAGATCATCGCCTGTAAATAGCTCAGGATTAATATATATCAGGTTATTTTCTGTGATTTCCCGTTCTTTCCTCTCTGCTGCTTCAGGGGAGATGAGCTTAATATAACTGTGTCTTAGAATTGGCAGTACTCGTCTGAAATAGAGAGAACCCTTCTGAAGTTCAATAAAATTTTCCAGCAATGAAACAATTGATCCCTCTCTGAGAGGGTAACCCATAGTCACGTTAATTCCTTCAGGTATACTGTCTACAGATCTGAGCATTGGTGTCAGGAGAGATTCATCAGGCAAAATCACAGCGCTTTTTATTCCGCCTTTCTGCTCTCTTATAATATCTCCCGCAAGCTTAGCCTGGCCAGTTGCAGATGGAACACCAATAATTTCAATTTGTGGTTTTTCTGATACTGAAAAATCCAGATTCATTCCGGAAGGAAACCTAAGTGAATTTTCCTTTATAAAAAGAGAAGCCTTGTTATGAGGATCAGTAACCATATCTCCGCAGAAATCCCAGTAAAAATCTGCTTTTCCGGACTTTTGAAGAGTGGTCATAAAGAGCTTTTCACACTCATTAAGGGCATTGAATCCAATAAATACAATCTCCCTGTAACCGCCCAGCTTCTCCATCAGACCTGAGTTGTTTCCGCTGCGAAGAGAATCAGCAATTTTACGGTAAATCATACCCTCGTATCCACAGCCTTCGGCCTCAAGCTCCTCATTAATTCTGATGTACATGGGATACAAAACTTCCCATAATGCTTTGAATTTTTGCTTTTTCTCGCTGTTTTCTCCAGTTATAAAACTTGACCAGAAACTTCTGACTGCCTCAAGTTGTCTGCCGGAAAGAAACGAATAATCGCTCTCTATCTCTTTCAGGTCCCTTACATTTGCAAAAAGCTTCTCTGCATTTACCAGATATTTGTCAACATCATCAAAGTCTCCAAGGACTATTTCTCCCCAATAGATAAACTCATCGAAACTCTCTTTAGAATCTGATAATTCAGTAAATATCTTATACAGCCTGAAAAGGACATCAAGTCTCTCGGCCACTCTAAGTCCGGAGAGACGTGTAAAAAGGTCATTTATTGTTAGTACTGCCGGGGAAAAAAGAGGCTTATCTGCCACTTCACCCAGCTCTTTCTGAAAGAAGAGGGCAGCTCTTCTTCCGGGAAAGACAAAGCAAATCTCACTGATCTTTTGTCCTTCACGGCTGTAAAAGCTGCCGGCTATCTCTTTCAGAAATTTCATTACAGGCTCCTTGCTCTAAGTTCTTTAGCCTTCTCCTCAAAACCAGGTTTTCCCAGCAGTGCAAACATATTTACTTTGTAATCCTCAACTCCCGGCTGGTCGAAAGGGTTTACGTCCAGCATGTATGCACTTATTCCGCAAGCCTTTTCAAAGAAATAAAACAATGAACCAATATTGTATTCGTTTATTTCGGGAAGAACAATTCTCATGTTTGGAACACCCCCGTCTACATGTGCTATTCTTGTTCCCAGTTCTGCCATTTTATTGCATTCATCAATACTTTTTCCTGAGAGAAAATTTAATCCGTCAAGGTTTTTCGGATCATTCGCAATTGACAAACTCCTGTTTGGCTTCTCAACACTGATGACTGTTTCAAAAATATGCCTCTCCCCCTCCTGAATGTACTGTCCCATAGAGTGAAGGTCTGAAGTAAAATTCACTGAGGCAGGGAAAATACCCTTGTTTTCTTTTCCCTCGCTCTCCCCGAATAGCTGTTTCCACCACTCGGCAACATACTGGAGTTTTGGATTGTAATTGACTATAATTTCAATTTTCTTCCCCTTACCGTAAAGTGCATTTCTTATTGCTGCATAAGTAACGGCAGGATTATCTTCTGTATGTACTGAAGATCTCTTTTGCATATCCCTTGCACCGTCAAGCATTGCCCTTATATCGTAACCTGCAATTGCTACAGGTATTAACCCTACTGGTGTAAGAACTGAAAAACGACCTCCAACATTGTCTGGAATTACGAAAGTTTCATATCCCTCCATTTCAGAAAGTTTTCTTAATGCTCCTTTGGATTCATCTGTAACGGCAACAATTCTTTTTGCACTCTCCTCTTTTCCGTACTTCTCTTCAAAATGCTGTTTAATTATTCTGAATGCAACAGCCGGTTCTGTAGTTGTTCCCGACTTTGAAATAACTACTGCTGCGGCAGATTTGGCTTCCATTAATTCCATCAGTTCAGACAGATAATCTTCTGAAAGATTTTGACCTGCAAAAACGATTTTAGGAGAAGATTTCTTCTCAAGATAGAGGTCGAAATGGTGAGTAAGGGCATCCAGTGCGGCTTTTGAACCCAGATATGAGCCCCCGATTCCAATTATCACAACTACCTCTACTCCTTTCTGCCACCTGTGCGCAATACTTTCTATTTTGCTTAAGAGTGATTCATTTGTATCAGAGGGGAGATCCAGCCATCCGAGAAAATCATTTCCCCGTCCCTCTCTTCCTTCTAATACTCCGAGCGCTCTGACCGATTTTGCAAAAGCCTCTTTTATCTCTCCCTCTGCAAGAAATCCTCTTGCAGCATTATAATCCACTTCTATTGTTTGTTTCATTTTACTGTAACTGATCTGCTAATTGTTTAATAATATAAGCCGGATATTTGTGTTCATACAGAATCTTGTACATAGCCTCGGCTACTGGCATGTGAAGATTGTATTTTCTGTTGATTTCGTATATACATTTTGTGCCGTAGTAACCCTCTGCAACCATGTTCATCTCAACCTGAGCAGACTGTACAGAGTAACCTTTGCCAATCATCATTCCAAAGGTTCTGTTTCTGCTAAACTGAGAATAACTTGTTACAAGAAGGTCTCCCAGATATGCAGATGTTGCTGTTCTGCGGCTTTTGTCCGGATGGGTTGCATGAAGAAAATCCCTCATTTCGTGAAACGCGTTGGTTATAAGGACAGCCATAAAATTGTCTCCATACGAAAGTGAATGGCAGACTCCTGCAGCAACTGCATAGATGTTCTTAAGAACTGCAGCATATTCTACTCCGTAAATATCTGTACCGGGTATGGTTTTTATGTAGTCGCAGGCAAAAATATCACACATGGACCTCGCAACCTCAATATATTTACTTGATAAAGTAAGATATGAGAGCCTCTCCATTGCCACCTCCTCTGCATGACACGGGCCGCTGATAACACCAATCCTGCTGAATGGTACTCCGTGAGTGATGTTAAAATATTCGGCAATAGAGATATTCTCGACAGGAACCATGCCTTTTATAGCCGTAATGATAAATTTATCATCAAGCTTTCTGCTGATTTTGGCAGCTTCACCCAGAAAATAGGCTGAAGGTATGGCAAAAACCAGCACATCTGAAGTATCTATGACTTCATTAATATCGCTGCTTAGATCAATTCTCTCAGGGTCAAATTCTACTGCCTGAAGATAATAGGGATTATGCCCCCTCTTTTGAATACTTTCAATAACCGACTCGTCTCTGATAAACCATGAAATACGCTGCTGATGGTTCAGCAGCAGTTTTGCGAGTGCTGTTGCCCAGCTTCCGCCACCTATCATGGCATAACGAAGGTTATCTCTTTCCAGAAACTTTTTCATGACACAAATATACCTATTTTGGCTCACTCTCGGATAATTCTTTTAATTTTGCATTGTATCCAATATTTTTCAACGAAATGAATTTAAACACATTATATACAAAAGCAATAAATCTGGAACCTTTGTCAGCAGATGAAGGGGCATTTCTTTTCAGAAATTCACCTCCGGCAGAATTATTTGAAACAGCTCAGAAAGTCAGGTTCAGACACGTGCCCGAAAATAGAGTCAGCTGGCAGATTGACAGAAACATAAATTACACAAATGTATGCATCTCCGGTTGTCTGTTTTGTAACTTTCACTGTACCGTTTCTCAGAAAGATAAATCATATACAACCAGCACAGAAGAGTACAGAGTTAAAATTGCAGAACTCAGAACCCTTGGAGGTGACCAGATACTGCTTCAGGGCGGACTTCACCCCAATTACGACATTACATTTTACGAAAATCTTTTCACTGAGTTAAAATCCATAGATCCGGAAATCAAGCTAAATGCACTGGGACCACCTGAAGTTGCTCATATTGCAAGAATAAGCAAAATATCTATTGAAGAGACACTTGAAAGGCTTGTAAAAGCAGGTCTGACAACACTTCCCGGAGCCGGTGCAGAAATTCTTTCTGACAGAATCAGAAAAATCATATCTCCGGCCAAACCAAATACAGCAAAGTGGTGCGAAGTAATGAGAGCTGCCCAAAAAATGGGATTAAGCACAACTGCAACAATGGTTTATGGTCATATTGAATCCATTGAGGAAAGAATGGAACATATGGTAATAATCAGGGATATTCAGGCAGACAAACCCGCAGAGGCTCCCGGATTCCGGGCTTTCATAAGCTGGCCTATGCAAATGGAGGGGACAAAACTTGCAGAAATTTGTGCCAAAAGAGATATTACACCTGTTGAGCACCTAAAGATGATTGCCATAAGCAGAATAATGCTCACTAACATACCTCACATTCAGGCCTCATGGCTCACTGTTGGTGAGACAATTGGTCAAATGGCACTGCACTGCGGAGCAGACGATATGGGATCAATTATGATTGAAGAGAATGTTGTCTCTTCTGCCGGTGCCAACTACAGAATGGGCAGCGAAGAAATGCAGAGAAGGATACGGGAAGCCGGATTTGAACCATGGCTCAGGGGTCAGGACTATCGCCCCCGTTAAATCAGAGTGCTTTCACTTTCTGGTTCGTATCCTGAATCATTAATAAGGTTTTGTCCTGTTGCAGCAGCCACGGCAAGCGCATCACAGCGTTCGTTTTCCGGATGACCGGCATGGCCTTTAATCCAAACAAACTTTACCTTGTGAATCCTGTATATCTTAAGGAATCGTATCCATAAATCAGGATTTTTCTTTTTAGCAAAAAGTTTTTTCTCCCAGCCGAATACCCATCCTTTGTTGACTGCATCGCATACATAGGAAGAGTCTGAATAAACAGTAACATTAGACCCCGGCCTCTTTAGAGCTTCAAGTCCAGCAATAACTGCCAGGAGCTCCATCCTGTTGTTTGTGGTAAGAAGATAACCTGCGGACATCTCCTTTCTGTGTGAACCACTTTTTAGGACAACACCATAACCTCCGGGTCCGGGATTCCCCCTGGATGACCCGTCAGTAAATAATTCAATCATTGCTTCTTGAAGTTGGAATCTCTACTCTGAGAGGATTAACTCTGAGCTGGTCGTACTCTTTTCTCTTTCTGAAAATATCAACAGCCATAAAAATGGCACTGAGCATTGATGAATGACTTGCCTTGTTTTTGCCAGCAATATCAAATGCCGTTCCGTGATCAGGAGAGGTTCTGATAACCGGCAGTCCGGCTGTGTAGTTTACTCCCTCTTCAAAAGAGAGTGATTTGAACGGAATAAGTCCCTGATCGTGATACATTGCAAGAATTGCATCAAATTTCTTGTACACCGGAGATGAGAAGAATCCGTCAGGAGAATAGGGCCCAAATACGAGTTCATCTGCCTCTTTAAGCTCTTTAATTGCCGGTTTAATAATCTCCTCCTCTTCATGTCCCATAAGCCCCTCCTCTCCGCAATGCGGATTAAGCGACAGGACAGCAACTTTTGGATGCTCTATCCCAAAGTCCTTTCTGAGAGAATCTATCATGATTCGGCATTTCTTTTCTATTAGCTCTTTGGAAATCTTACCAGGAACATCTTTTAAGGGGAGATGATTAGTTACAAGCCCAACCTTCAGGTCTGAAGAGACCATGAACATAAGAGAATCAGGTGAGTTAAACTCCTTTGCAAGGTATTCTGTATGACCACTAAAGTGGAATCCGTCTCGGTTCATTGAAGCTTTGTTAAACGGAGCTGTTACGAGAACATCTATTTCACCGTTTTTAAGATGCTCAACAGCCTTTTCCAGCGACTGAAAGGCTGCTTTTGCACTCTCCGGTGTTGATTTACCCGGTTCTGCAACAACTGTTTCAGGTACACAATTAATTATGTTAATTCGCTTATGGTGAATCTCTGATGGATTTGCGATTACATTTGTAACCATTCCCTCTGTTTCGTGAACCTGCTTTTTATAAAAGCCAAAAAGTTTAGAGGAGCCATAGATTACCGGTGTGCAAATCTCAATTATTCTGCTGTCTGTAAGCGCTTTCACAATTACTTCGTACGAGATGCCGTTGCTGTCTCCCTGGGTTATACCAACCACTATTTTATTGTTCATGTTTAATGCTTCAAGAAATTTTGTGCAAGATACAAAAATCTGAGAAGATTGTTAACTTTGTGATATGCCTGGCATATTGGAAAGTGAGATAAAATTTCTGCCCGGAGTGGGCCCGAAAAGAGCCGTACTTCTCGAAAAGGAGCTTAACATTAAAAGCTTCCGTGACATGCTGTACCTCTTCCCCTTCAGGTATGTGGACAGAACCAGAATCTACACAGTAAGTGAGATTGAAGCTACAATGAGTTTCATCCAGCTCAGGGGAAAAATTACCAGAATAAACCTAATTGGTGAGAAGGGACCAGCCAGAAGGCTGGTTGCTACTTTTGCAGATCCTACAGGTGTTATTGACCTGGTTTTTTTTCAGGGAATAAAATGGATGAAGGATAAACTTAAGCTGAATACCGAGTACATTGTTTTTGGAAAACCAACAGTGTTTAACCAGAGTCTGAACATGGTTCATCCTGAGGTTGACCCTGTTACTGAAGAAAATCCCTACTATGTTGGAAATATGATTGGAGTTTATTCCTCAACCGAAAAACTTAGGAACAGCGGTATTGGGAATAAACTTTTCGCAAGGTTTCAGGCAAATCTTCTCAGACAATGCGTTGAAACTATTCAGGAGTCACTTCCAAAAGGAATTGTTGAAAAGAAGAGGCTAATGTCTCTGCGGGATGCTCTTCAAAATATCCATTTTCCAGCAGATATGAAAAGTCTTGCCTCTGCCCAGCTAAGACTCAAGTTTGAAGAACTCTTCTTTCTTCAGCTCTCTTTGCTCAGGCAAAAGAGTTACAGACAGCGCTCTGCAAAGGGAATTATGATGCCAAAAGTTGGAAGCAGATTCAACAAGTGCTTCGAGAACATCCCATTTGAGCTGACAAATGCTCAAAAAAGGGTAATCCGCGAAATCAGAAGTGATTTCACTTCAGGAAAACAGATGAACAGACTCCTTCAGGGAGATGTGGGGAGCGGCAAGACAATGGTCGCACTCCTCTGTGCTGTTCTTGCAGCAGACAATGGTTATCAGTCCTGTATAATGGCTCCCACAGAAGTTCTGGCAAATCAGCATTTTGCAGGAGTAAAAAAAATCATAGAGGGATCTGGATTAAATACTGCACTGCTTACCGGCAGTACCAAGGCAAAAGAGAGGAGAGCAATAGCAGAAGGCCTTTCAGACGGCAGTATTAATATTCTATTTGGAACACATGCACTCATAGAGGATTCAGTCCAGTTTTCAAACCTGGGTTTTGCAGTCATAGACGAGCAGCACAGGTTTGGAGTTGAACAACGCTCAAAACTCTGGAGTAAAAACGAACAGATGCTTCCGCATGTTCTGGTGATGACAGCAACCCCTATTCCAAGAACACTTGCAATGACTCTGTACGGAGATCTTGATGTATCTGTTATTGATGAACTTCCTCCGGGAAGAAAAGCAATCCAGACAATTCACGGGACTGAATCTCAGAGAAGAAGGATATACTCCTTCATGAAAGAGGAGATTAAGGCAGGCCGGCAGATTTTTGTTGTATATCCGCTCATTAAAGAGAGCGAAAAGATGGATTATAAAAATCTTCAGGAGGGATATGAACAAATGATTGTTGAGTTTCCTGCTCCGGAATATGTAACTGCAGTAGTGCATGGTCAGCAGAAAAATGAGAACAAGGCATACGACATGGAACTATTTGCTTCAGGCAAAGCGAACATTTTGGTATCTACATCGGTTATAGAGGTGGGCGTGGATGTGCCTAATGCATCAGTTATGATGATTGAGAGCGCAGAGAGATTCGGACTGTCTCAGCTACATCAGCTTAGAGGACGTGTTGGACGGGGAAGCGAAAACTCTTACTGCATTCTGATGACAGGCCATAAACTTACCAAGGAGTCAAAGCAGAGAATTGATCTTATGTGCTCTACACAGGACGGATTTGAACTTGCTGAGGCAGATATGAGAATGAGAGGTCCCGGTGATATTGAGGGAACTCAGCAGAGCGGGCTCCCCGTTGACCTTCACATTTCTGATCTTGCCAAAGACAGTCAGATTCTTGAGGATGCAAGAAATACTGCTATGACTTTGCTGGAAGAGGATCCACTCCTTGAGAAACCGGAAAACTATTTGCTAAGGACAGGTCTATCCAGACTGCGCAGAGAGGTAAAGGATTTCTCTCAGATAAGCTGATTTAATTGTAAATACAAAGAAGTATGAAATATATAGGAGCACACGTAAGCAGTTCGGGTGGAGTAGAAAACGCACCTGTAAATGCTAAAAATATAGGAGCAACAGCGTTTGCTCTTTTCACTAAAAATCAGAGGCAGTGGGTCTCTGCACCGCTCACAAAGAAGAGCATTGAACTGTTTAAAGAGCGATGCGCAGAGTACGGTTATCTCCCCCATCAGATTTTACCTCATGACAGCTATCTGATAAATCTTGGCCATCCTGAAAGTGAGGGTCTGGAAAAATCAAGAGCTGCTTTTCTTGATGAGATGCAAAGATGTGAACAGCTGGGAATTGACAGACTTAACTTCCACCCCGGCAGCCACCTTGGCAAAATTTCTGTTAGCGAGAGCCTTTCCAAAGTTGCTGAATCAATTAATATTACTCTGGATAAAACTAAGGGCGTTTGTGCTGTTATTGAGAATACAGCAGGGCAGGGAACAAATCTGGGCCACACATTTGAACAGATTGCAGAAATTATTAGTCAAGTAGAAGATAAAAGCCGCGTGGGAGTATGCATTGATACCTGCCACTCATTTGCAGCCGGATATGACCTGTCTGGTGAAAAGGGATTTGCAGAGGCTTTCAGTCACTTTGATAAAGTAATCGGCTTTAAATATCTTAAGGGAATGCACCTAAACGATGCCAAGAAAGGGCTGAACTCAAGAGTAGACAGGCACGATTCAATAGGAATGGGCACACTGGGAGAAGAGACATTCAGGCTTTTGATGAAAGATCCCAGATTTGACAATATTCCTCTAATACTGGAGACTCCAAACGAGGAGATATGGAGCAGTGAAATTGCACAGCTCAAGGCTTGGGGCTCCCTGTAAATTATTAACAGTCATGAAACAATTATTTCTTTTACTGATTATTATTGTTTTTTCAAATACTATGGATTCACAAATTATGAAACCCCTGACTGAACAGGAAAAGAGAGTTATTATCCATAAAGGAACTGAGGCTCCCTTCACCGGAAAATTCTACAAACATGAAGAGAAGGGGACATATATCTGCAGACAATGCGGAAATCCTCTCTACAGCTCAACCTCCAAATTCGATGCAGGCTGCGGCTGGCCAAGCTTTGATGAAGAGATACCCGGTGCTGTAACCAGAAAACGCGATGCAGACGGTATGCGTACAGAGATTGTTTGTTCTAAATGCGGAGGACACCTTGGTCATGTATTTCTTGGAGAAAAATTCACCGCAAAGAATACACGACACTGTGTAAATTCTGTATCAATGGAGTTTCTCCCCTTAAAGAGGGAGACTGCTGTTTTTGCAGGCGGATGCTTCTGGGGTGTTGAGCATCTCCTAAGAAATATTCCAGGCGTAATTTCCGTAGAGAGCGGGTACACCGGAGGAAATGTCTCAAATCCTACTTACGAAGATGTGTGCAGCGGAACAACCGGCCATGCGGAGGCAGTTGAGGTGATTTTTGACGCATCGCTCATAAGCTATGAAAAGCTGGCAATGAGATTTTTCGAAATTCACGATCCAACCCAGCTCAATAGACAGGGACCGGATATTGGAACACAATACAGGTCTGAGATCTTTTATACCAGTGAGAAACAAAAAGAGATTGCCCTGTCGCTTGTGGAAAAACTCAAGGCAAAGGGATACAAGATTGCAACAGGAATAACAAAAGCCGGAAAATTCTATCCTGCAGAAAAGTATCATCAGGACTACTATTTGCGAAAAGGAACACAGCCCTATTGCCACTCCTATACCAAGAGGTTTTAGCTGGTCGCCGTTAATTTTTTATCTTTGCGCACAAATTCCGGCGAATGAAGGATCTCACACAGGGCAAAGAGGGCAGGCAAATAATCCTTTTTGCTATTCCGATGTTAATAGGCAACATATTTCAGCAATTATACAATATTGTTGACAGTATTGTTGTTGGAAAATTTGTAGGGTCTGTAGCACTGGCTGCTGTAGGGGCAAGCTTCCCAATTCTGTTTACTCTCTCAGCACTTGTTGCAGGTATTACAATTGGAGGTTCTGTTCTTATTTCTCAGTATTTTGGAGCAAAAAACTTTCACAAAGTAAAGGTAACATCGGATACTCTTCAGATTTTTCTGATGATAAGTTCTGTCGCACTATCTCTGATCTTTTTTATATTCAGCAGGCCCCTCTTTAAAATGCTGGACATTCCTGATGAGGTTTTGCCGGATGCTGTAAAGTATTTTGACATCGTAATCATAACAACAACTCTTCCATCATTCATGCTCTTTGGAATTTCGGCAATCATGAGGGGGGTGGGAAACTCACTTACTCCAATCTATTTTACCGTAGGTTCAATAGTAATGAATACCATACTTGATGTTGTATTTGTACTGGGTTTCGGATGGGGTGTAGAAGGGGCTGCATGGGCCACCGGAATATCTTCAGTTGCTGCCTGGCTTGCATTATGGTACCATCTTAACAAAAAGGAAGAGAATATTATCCGGTTTAATCTCAATTACAAAAAATGGGAATTTGACTGGGAAAACTTCAGAATTTCTCTGAAAATAGGGCTTCCTTCAGGAATTCAGCAAACACTTGTTGGTTTGGGCAGCATGGCTTTGCTAACTATAGTCTCTCCTTTTGGAGTTGCTACTCTTGCTGCTTACACTGCAGCAGGAAGGGTAGATATGTTTGTATCAATGCCCGCAATGAATCTGGCAGCAGCTCTCTCTACTTTTGTTGGGCAAAACCTGGGTGCCGGAAGATTTGACAGGATTAGAAACGGACTTTGGGCCACCCTCAAATATTCAACTGCAATTTGTGTAGCTCTCTCAATGGTCGTTGTCTTTTTTGGAGACAATATCATGCATCTCTTTGCAGAACCAAATTCTCCCCACTACGATGAAATAATCAGAATCGGAAAAGAGTACCTTCTGATTGTCACATCATTCTACATAGTGTTTACTACCATGTTTGTTGTTAACGGAGTTACACGCGGAGCCGGGGCAACTTTTGTACCTATGCTCATCACAACGCTTAGTTTATGGATAATAAGAATCCCCCTCGCCTGGATCCTTTCAGATCTCTTTGGAGAGAGGGGTATCTGGTGGTCAATTCCTGCCGGTTGGCTGATTGGCTGTATAGGTGCTATCCTTTATTATAACTCCGGTCTCTGGAAAAAGCACCGGGTCAAGACAGCACTTAGTTAGTGCCGCCTGCGCTCCAGTTAGACTTTAATCCAACTGTTCTGTTAAATACTACTCTCTTTTCGGAAGAGTCTGAATCTTTAACAAAGTATCCAAGCCTTTCAAACTGAACTGCAATTCCAGACTTGTCTTCAAAAAGAGCTGGCTCTGAATATCCTTTAACAACAACCAGTGATTGAGGATTTATAAAGTCTTTATAGTCTTTGTCCTCTGGAATAGAGTCCATATCCGGCTCAGTAAAGAGTCTGTCAAACAGTCTGATCTCTGATTCAACTGCATGTTCTGCAGATACCCAGTGAATTGTTCCCTTTACCGAACGCCACTCCCCTGTTCCGGGTCTGCTTTCAGGATCATAAGTGCAAACAATCTCAGTTATTTCTCCATTATCATTCTTAACAACACTCTCACATTTGATTATGTAAGAGTATTTTAACCTTACCTCTCCTCCCGGTTTTAGTCTGAAAAACTTCTTTGGAGGTTCTTCCATAAAGTCCTCTCTTTCTATAAACAATTCGCGTGTAAATGGAATTGATCTTGTGCCGGCGTTCACATCCTCAGGATTAACAGGTGCATTGAAATATTCAGTTTCGCCCTGAGGATAATTAGAAATTGTTAGCTTAACCGGATCAAGAACAGTCATGTACCTGTTTGCTCTTTTGTTAAGATCTTCTCTAGCGCACCACTCCAGCAGTGAAAGGTCAATTATGTTGTCTCTTTTGGCAACACCAACCTTATCTGCAAAAAGTCTAATACTTTCAGGAGTAAATCCTCTTCTGCGCAAACCGCAGATTGTAGGCATTCTGGCGTCATCCCAGCCTGTTACAAATCCGTTTTTAACCAGTTCCAGAAGTTTTCTTTTCGACATCACTGTGTATGTGAGATTCAGCCTTGCAAACTCATACTGTCTGGAAGGGAATATACCAAGCTGCTGAATAAACCAGTCATACAGCGGTCTGTGAACATCAAACTCAAGAGTACATATAGAATGGGTGATTTTTTCAAGTGAATCGCTCTGGCCATGAGCATAATCATACATTGGATAAATGCACCATTTATCCCCGGTTCTGTGGTGGTGAGCATGGATAATCCTGTAGAGAATCGGGTCTCTCATTAACATGTTTGAATGTCCCAGATCAATTTTTGCTCTGAGAACCTTAGAACCATCCTCAAACTCTCCGGCACGCATTCTTGCAAAAAGGTCCAGATTCTCCTCAACAGATCTCTCCCTGTATGGTCCCGGTTTTCCCGGCTGAGTAACTGTACCCCTGTTTTGACGAATCTCCTCCTGAGTTTCGTCATCTACATAGGCAAGTCCCTTTTTGATAAGTTCCTGAGCCCAGAGATAAAGCTGCTCAAAGTAGTCAGATGCATAAAATTCCCCGGCCCAGTCAAAGCCCAGCCATTTCACATCCTCCTTAATGGAATCGACATACTCAACATCCTCTTTGGTTGGATTGGTATCGTCAAAACGAAGGTTTGTCATTCCGCCGTATTTTTTTGCAAGCCCAAAATTGAGGCATATACTTTTTGCATGTCCAATATGCAGATACCCGTTAGGTTCCGGCGGGAATCGGGTTAATACTGATTTGTGCTTACCCTCAGCGAGGTCACGCTCTACAATCTCTTCCAGAAAATTCAGCTGACGCTCCTCTGGTGCAACTATCCTTGTCTCTTCCATAGAATTTCATAAATTAACCCGCAAATATAAGATTTCTTACGTAACTTTGCGAATAACTAAACCTGCAAACACCCCTTTAATATGCTACAATCTATGACGGGCTACGGAAAAGCCGAATGCTCCACAGAAATTGGAAAAATAACCGTTGAAATCAGATCAGTTAACGGTAAAAGTGCAGATATTAATCTCAAGACACAGCTGATTCCCAGAGAATACGAACACGAAGTTCGTCAGATGCTCTCAAAGATACTTGTACGGGGAAGCATAGATTTATTTGCAACTCTTGAGAGCAACAGGGAGGCAACAGGAAAAAACATAAACAAAGAACTGTTTACAGCATATTACAATCAGATAAGGAGCATAAACCAGTCACTGCCGGTTCCGTTAAGCGAGGCTGACTTGCTCTCTTCAATACTTCGCATGCCTGATGTAATTGATAATCAAAAATCTTCTTCTGAAGTTGATATCTGGGGCTCCCTCAAAGAGTGCATTACTGAAGCAGCTAACTCAATGAACAATTTCAGAAAAACAGAGGGTGAAAAGCTTGGTGAAGAGCTCAAAAACAGGGTTTCCCTTATTCTGGAAAACCTTACCCTTGCAGAAAAATTTGATGCCGAGAGATCTGAACTTGTGAGAACAAGGCTTATGTCAAAACTGGAGGATGTTAAAGGTGCCGTTGACCTTAACAGGTTTGAGCAGGAGATTATCTATTATCTTGAAAAACTGGACATAACTGAAGAGAAAGTCAGATTGCGCCAGCACTGCTCATATTTTATTGAAACTCTGGAAAATGAGGAGTTTCCTGGCAAGAAGCTTGCATTTATTGCCCAGGAGATGGGTCGCGAGATAAATACACTGGGCTCAAAGGCAAATCATGCCGAGATGCAGCGCAAAGTTGTGATGATGAAGGATGATCTTGAAAAGATTAAAGAACAATCTCTCAACGTCTTATAAATAATTTGCAAATATTTTTGCAACTTTTCTTAAAGCAGTTTCGTCTATATTGCAGAAAACAAAAAAACTTTTGCAAACACAATTATTCTGCTTTATGAAAACAACTCTTTCCACACTCGCAATCGCCTTTACATTAGCTGCAATAACCCCCGCAGCTATGGCGCAAACAAAAACAGCTCCGCTTTCCAATCCGAAATATGACGCAACTTTACTGGTTCGTTCAGCTTTCAGGAATCTTGACAAAAACTACTGCACAGTCAGTAATTTCCAGTCTGCATATTACAAAGAGACTATTACAAAAGACAACAAGGCAATCTCACTAAACGAGGCAATTCTTGACATTAACAAGGCTTCGTACCTCAATTCAAAAAACGACCAGGTTATTATTAAAAATGTACGCGGAAGCAATCCCGCCCTTGGAATTGACCCGCTGCTGGTTAAACTTCAGGGAGGTCCAAACACAGCCCTTAAGCTGGACATTATGAAATACCCTTTCCTTGGATGTGACGCTGACCATCTTACTGAATACTATACATTTGAATATGACTCACCTGTAAACATTGACAACAAACTATTCTATGTAGTAAGGTTCGATCAGAAATATCCGGCAGATGATGCTCTGTTCAGAGGTAAAATGTACATCGAAGCCAATACTTACGCAATTGGTAAAGTAGAATTCGCCATGAATGTTGAGAAAAGAGGTGATGCATACCTGAATTTCATCAAGGACAAACCTTCTCACCTGAGAGTTGCCGTAAAATCTGCAAACTATACAGTAGGCTACAAGGAGCATGAAGGCAAATGGTTCTATGATTACTCCAGATCTGATATAAAATTTGCAGCTACCAGCAAGAAAAGATCAATTAACAGCGAATATGTCGTAAGCTCAAAAATGGTTATCACAGACTTCAACTGCAAGCAGTATGTAGCAGATAAAGGAAGTATTATGAAATCAACCGATGTACTTGCAGAGATGAAGGTTCCCGGCGACGACGGACTAATCTGGGAACTCTACGATGAAATGATGCTTCTGGCTCTCCTTTAACCCTGAAACATATACTTAATAAACTCAGGAGGCTGACCAAAAATGGTCAGCCTCTTTCGTTAAGTGTTAGAAGATTGGCTATTTGCCCAGAAGATGTCTGCGCCAGAAAGCTCTTTCTGCCTCAGTATCATGTTCACCCTGATAACCTCTGTAACCATGCATTCCGCCAGGATAGAGCATCAGATCAAACTGTTTTCCAGCCTTCTGAAGTGCATCAATTAGCTGAAGTGTGTTCTGATAATGAACATTGTCATCTCCGGTTCCATGAGTAATATAAAGTCTTGAACCCTTATCACTTCTGTATTTTGAAACTTTTCCAAGAACAGATGTAGCCGAATAGCCCTCAGGATTTGTCTGAGGAGAATCCATAAAGCGTTCGGTATAATGTGAGTCATAAAGACTCCAGTCATAAACTCCTCCTCCCGCAACACCAAATCTGTAATAATCTGCTCCCTCGGTAAGTGCAAGCAAAGTCATGGTACCGCCAAAGCTGAAGCCTGTTATTCCTATCCTCTCTTTATCAACATTAGGTAGAGTAACAAGGTATTCGGCCCATAAAATGTAATCCTTTATCTCCTGAGTACCCACATTTCTGTGAATAAAATTCATACCCTCCTTACCGCAGTGACCCGAAGCTCTGTGATCAATTCCTACCTGAATAACTCCCTCCATGTACCACAACTTAGTATCAGCAGAAGGATTTCTCCAGGAGTCCATAATTGTACCCGAATTAGGACCTCCGTACATGCTTACAATCACAGGATATTTTTTGTTTTTATCCATGTTTTCAGGCCAGATTACAGTTCCCGGTAAAGTATAACCATCGGGAGTTGTAATGTACATCATTTGGGCAAAAGGCAATCCGGACAGATTTACACCCTCTGCAATGTCAGAAATTGTTCTGATTTCTGATGGCTTAAGTGATTTTGATTTTCCTGCAGCAAGAAGAACCAATTTTGAGGGAGTGGAAAGATTTGAGACAACAGCAGCAAAATGCTTTTTGTCCGGAGAGAGAATAACCATCGAATAATTGAAATTGCCGGATGAAAGTTTTGAAACAGATTTTTTTGCCATCTTCTTATCCCATGAGAGAAGATAAAAATCATTTCTCACACTGGTTTCGCGACGTGCAGTAAAATGAATTGTTCTGTTAACTTCGTCAAAACTGATGAGTTTAATCCCCCAGTTTTTGCCATCTGTAAGTCTGCTGAGAACCTTGCCATCATAACTCTGAAAATATATCTGCTCCCAAAGTTCAAAATCTCTCACAAAATAAAAACCATCTTTGCCAAACTTTATCTCCTCCATCCAGTCAAGCCATGTCGCCTGATGCTCTCTGTAAACCTCACTCTTCTTACCTGTGCTCTTCTCTACAGAATAGAAAACAAGGTTACTCTGCTCCCTGTCCATCCACTGTACAAGTAATGTCTCCCCATTGTCATTCCAGAATGGAGTGCCAAAATACTGATCTGTCTTTTCGTCAAAATCTGCCCACACTGTTTTACCGCTCTCCACACTTGCAAAACCAATCTTCACTTGCGGATTGGGATCTCCTGCCTTGGGATATCTTGTTTCTGTGATTGAACCATGCTGACCTTTAGAGTCATAAATTGGGAACATTGGCACCTTTGAATCATCAAACCTGAAATAAGCAATTGTTCTGCTGTCTGGTGACCACCAGAAAGCCTTGTATCTTGTTGGTCTCCCGAGTATCTCCTCAAAATAAACCCATGAAGCCCATCCGTTTAGAATCAGTGATGAACCGTCAGTTGTGTACTGAGTCTCTCCTGTTCCATCAATTTTTACAGAAAAAAGATTATTATCCCTCGTGAAGGCAATCATAGTGTTATCCGGTGACAGTGTGGGATTTTTCTCCTCCTGGGGAGTAGCAGTTACCCTGCTTTCGCTGCCGTTCGAATCAATGAAAAAGATATCGCCGTTTTTAATAACTGTAACCGGGACTGCTGCTGCTTTGGGTGTTTCACACTCTTTTGCAATACCGTTAGTAATATCATATTCGAAAAACTGGCGCTTATCCTTGTTCATCTGACTGAAAAGAAGAGTCGTCTCACTTTTCCATGAATGAGGAACAGACATTGGTTTCATCTCCTGAGCGTAAGCACTTTGCTGCAGAATAAGGGCAGCCAGCGCAAATACCATACGGATGGTGAATTTTTTCATATAAAGTTTAATTTTGGTTGATTATTTATTTTTGGTTTTTATTCTGAAAAACTTGTCGTCGAAATTAACAAAATAGAGTCTTTTTGTTGCCCTGGTAGCCGCAGTGTACAGCCATTTGAGATCATCAACAGATGTTTCATTGTTCCAGAAGGGATTATCTATAAAAACAGCGGACCATTGTCCCCCCTGAGATTTATGGCATGTTATGGCAGATGCAAATTTAATTTGCAGAGCATTGAAATATTTATCCTCTCTTACTGCTGCAATCCTTTTCCTCTTTACTTTAATATGTGCATAATCCTCCATGACCTCTTCGAAGAGCCTCTTTTGCTGATCGGTTCCCAAAGAAGCCGTCTCGCTCTCAAGAGTATCAAGAATAATCTTCGCCTTTATCTCTATGTTATTATAATCCATGAAAGAGAGCGTGGCATCGGCAAAGGTGAGACCATACCTCTCTTCATAATTTCCGATTCTCATTAGTTCTGCCACATCTCCGTTGGCAATAAAGCCCAGCTCCTCAACATCATCGAGAAACTGATAGCAGTTTTTCACCACCATAACTTTGTCTCCCCTGCCGAGTCTCTCTTCCCTGAACAGCACAGAAGACCTGATTCCCTTGTTATATCTGTTTGCACGTTTATTAGACCTGCATAACACCAGTGTATCATCGTCTCCCCATTTTGAGTAGGATGAAGTTAATTCTTCGATAAGATCTGCTCCGGAAATTCTCAAGACATCATCAAACCCTGCAAGTTCAAACTCAGGAAACTTTACAATCCCCTTCTCAATATTTCTTCTTAATAATGTGGCGTTATGCAAAATACCCGATGTCTCTGCCTGCCTTACCACCGTTGTAAGCTGCGAATATCTGATATTGCCCAGATGTTTAATATCCTTAGGGCTGAGTGCCTCTGAATATGACAGTCCAACAGGCGGAAGCTGTGCTGAATCTCCGGCAAGTATGAGCTTGTTATTTTCACCAGAATAAACAAAATCTACAAGATCATCCAGAAGATGACCGGAACCAAATGCAGAGCCCTCACTGCTGTTGGAAATAAGCGAAGCCTCATCTACAACATAAATGGTATCCTTATTCTGGTTTACATTCAGCGTGAAGAGGCCAATTCCGTCCTTCATTGACCGCTGCCTGTATATATGCTTGTGAATAGTATATGCTGAATAACCTGTATATCCTGAAAGAACTTTGGCCGCCCTTCCGGTTGGAGCAAGTAATACAACATTTCGTCCGAACTCCCTCAGAACTTTCACCATGGATGCAAGTGAAGTTGTCTTACCAGTACCTGCGTACCCGTTAATAATCATAATTTCTCTCTGCAACGGCGAAGTTCCTGGCTGATTTACAATGATAAACTCTGCAAGGTTTCTTAATAATGAATCCTGGCACTGAGTCGGTTCAAACCCAAGCCCGGAAACCATTTTTGTATATAGAAAATCAGAGAGTGACATATATCCTTTTCTATCTCCTTCTGAAAATTATGAACATCAGGATTATTGAATATATCTCAACACGACCAAGCAGCATCTCTATTGAAAGAAGAAACTTTCCAAGGGCCGGAATAGAAGAATAATTTCCAAGTGAACCAACAGCACCAAATCCCGGGCCTACATTTCCGATATTTGCGGCAGAACCGGTAAATGCATCAATTATTTCTACACCCATAAGTGTGAGAATCAGTGCCACAACAAATATAATTGCCAGATAAACAACTATAAAAAGTGTTACAGAAGAGACTGTCTCCTTATCAACTGTATGCTCTCCTACCTTAACAGGGATTACTGCATTTGGGTGAATCTGTTTAAGGATACTTGCCTTGAATGACTTAAGAAAAATCCATACCCTGTCTACTTTCATACCTCCCGAAGTTGAACCGGAGCAGGCACACTGAATTGTAAAGAAGGTGATTAACAGAATTGAAAATCCGGGCCAGACAGATGAATCTGCGTTTGCAAACCCGGTTGTGGTTCCAACTGAGATGACCTGAAAATAACCATATCTTAGTGCTTTCAGAAAATCCGGCTCCAGACCTTTCATGAAAATATTCAAACTGACGAACAGACCGCCGGCAAGAATTGAAATAACATAGTATCTGATTATGGGTGACCTGAAGAGCGCGCCCGGGCGCCCGATTGCTGCACTGTACAATAACCCGAAGTGCATTCCTGAGAGCATCATGAATACCATAATTATGATATCAATCCAGGGAGAGTTAAACGCGGCAACTGACAGGTTCCTTGTGCTGAATCCTCCTGTAGCAATTGTAGCAAATGAATGACAGGTGGCATCAAACATATCCATCCCGGCCAGCATTAGCAGCAATGTTTCTGCAAGGGTTAGTCCAACATATACAAGTGATATTACCCTAACTGTCTGATGAGCCCTGAATCTGAAATTATCTTTTGAAAGCGAAGAAATTTCAAATTTGCTGAGTTTCATTCTTGATGTTGACATGGTGGGAAGAATCAGCAGCATAAAGAGGACTACCCCCATACCACCCAGCCAGTGTGTTGATGCACGCCAGAAAAGAAGTCCCTTTGGTACAGCCTCGACATTTACAAGGATTGTTGCACCGGTGGTTGTATAACCAGACACACTCTCATACCAGGAATTAATTATTGAAAACTCTCCTCCGTACAATATGTAAGGCAGCATTCCGAACAGACATGAGAGAATCCATGAAAACACAACTATTATTAAACCCTCTCTGGCGTTGATCTCTCCGGGCCTGGTCACAAAAATCAGTGGAAAAAGTGCAACTACAGAAGTTATAATCCCGCTCAGCAACAATGATGAGAAAGACTCATCCATATTGTAATACAGCGAGACACCGGCTGAGAGAAACATGAATATAGCATTCAGCAGCAGTGCAATTCCAATATTTCTTGTTACAATCCTGAGATTCATTTACTCTCTGCTTTTTTTGAGATTTTTGTGCTCGTCAATAATTGTCTTAATCTCTGAATTTAAATCCTGCAGCTCGTCATCATTGTCGAATTGCACATTGTAACTCTTGTTAAACTCCTTATAGCTTTTGAGCCCCCTGGAAATCAGAAGTACCGGGGAGATAAAATAGAGATTGATGAAATAATTAAACAGCAGCACCAGAAGTATACCAGCAGCAACAGCAATTATACCCGGCATAATGCTTCTGTAAAATCCATCCTGAAGCTGAGCTGTATTCTCTGCCAGGGCACCCTGCGCAAGAAGACCAAGCTTCCTTTTATACATTTTAAGATTATTATAGGCAGGTACAAGGTCATTCTTATACCAGTCACGCCGATCTTCAGGGGTTTTCTGCATAATTGACGAAGCTTCGCCAATTTTCACAAGGTATGCGTTATATGCAGAGGTAAGAGAATCTGCAACGGCAACCTCTGCCTGAGATGTAAACTTGCTTTTAATATTACCAATATATTTTTCGAACCGGTCGTCATAGAGTGCCTTTTCTGAGTTAAGGGCAGAGTCGAGAATAACACTGCTTAACAGCATAAAGTTATACTCATCCGTGAGTTCCAGAAGAAGACGGGAGGTATTGATACTGTTGATGTTGTCTGTCATGAGGTTTGTTACCGAATGACGCATTCGGTTGAACTCAAAGATTGCTATAACGCTTGACAAAAAAAGAATAGCTCCGATAACTACAAAACCCAGAGAGATTTTCTTACGGATACCCATAGCTTAAGTTTTATTCACAAATATACAAAAATATAAGGCTGTCTTACAAATATAAGACAGCCTTTTAATAAATGGTATTTCAGGGATTACTTAACAGTATCCATGTAAGCAACCATGTCAAGAACTTTGTTTGAATAACCCCACTCGTTGTCATACCACGAAACAACCTTTACGAAGTTTGCGTTAAGTGAGATACCTGCCTCTGCATCAAAAATAGATGTACGCGGATCAGTAATGAAATCTGAAGAAACAACTGCATCCTCTGTGTATCCGAGAACACCTTTCAGTTCACCTTCTGATGCCTTTTTCATTGCATCCTTAATATCCTGGTAAGTAGCCGGTTTTTCAAGACGGCATGTAAGGTCAACAACTGATACGTCTACAGTAGGAACACGGAATGACATACCTGTAAGTTTGCCGTTCATCTCAGGAAGAACTTTACCTACAGCCTTGGCAGCACCTGTTGATGAAGGGATGATGTTGGCAGCAGCAGCGCGTCCGCCTCTCCAGTCTTTTGCAGACGGAGCATCAACAGTTTTCTGAGTGTTGGTAGTTGCGTGAACAGTTGTCATAAGTCCTTCGATGATTCCAAAGTTTTCGTTCAGAACCTTTACAATTGGAGCAAGACAGTTTGTTGTGCAAGATGCATTTGATACAAATTGCTCACCTGAATATTTCTTATGGTTAACACCATAAACAAACATTGGGGTGTCATCTTTTGAAGGAGCAGACATAATTACTCTCTTCGCTCCTGCCTGAATGTGAGCCTCGCACTTCTCCTTAGTAAGGAACAGACCTGTAGACTCAACAACATAGTCAGCTCCTACCTCACCCCACTTAAGATCTGCAGGGTTCTTCTCAGCTGTAACACGGATTGGGAGACCGTTTACGATAAGCTTGCCATCCTTTACTTCAACAGTACCGTTGAAACGGCCGTGAACTGTATCATATTTAAGCATGTAAGCCATGTAGTCTACATCAATAAGGTCGTTGATTGCAACTACCTGAATGTCGTTTCTCTCCTGAGCTGCACGGAAAACCAGTCTTCCGATACGGCCAAAACCGTTGATTCCAACTTTAATTTTACTCATTTTTCTAACTATTTTATGGTTTTGATAAAAATTCTCTAAAGAAATTACGCTGCAAAGTTATAAATTTTGTATCTTTTACAAGCTATAAAAATGCAATTTTATTAAGCAAAAATCCTACCAAAATTATTAACTTCGCGAATTGTTATTAACATCAACGCATTGCAGATTATGGAGAACAGAGAGAACCGGAGAAAAATACTGATAACCAACGACGACGGAGTAAAATCAAAGGGAATATCTGCTCTTACAGAGATGATGAAGCCTTATGGAGACATAACAGTTGTTGCCCCGTTTGAGGCAATGTCAGGAATGTCTGCAGCACTGACAATAGGGAAGCCATTAAGGCTGACTGAGCTAAAAACTGAGGAGGGACTTAGAATTTTTGCCTGTTCAGGAACCCCGGCAGATTGCGTAAAAATGGCAATGAATCAGCTTTTTGCAGATTCTCCTCCCGATTTACTGGTAAGTGGAATTAATCACGGCTCAAATGCCTCAATTGCATCGCTCTATTCCGGAACATTAGGTGCTGCAGCCGAAGGAACAGTATACGGAATACCATCAATTGGATTCTCTCTTACCTCTCATGACAGAAATGCAGACTTTTCTGCTTCTGTACATTTTGGCAAACAGATAATTGAGAGGTTTCTTGAGAACCCGCCTAAGGCAGATACATACCTTAATGTAAACTTCCCTGCCACAGACATTGGCTCTGTAAAGGGTATCAAATTCTGTCATCAGGGACGCGGACAGTGGATAAAGGAGTTTGAGGAGAGGCTGGACCCATACGGATCTAACTACTACTGGATGACAGGCGAATTTTTTAATCTCGAACCCGAAAATGAAGATTCTGATCACAACATAGTTGAAAAGAACTTTATTAGTATTGTTCCGCACAAAATTGACACAACAGATTACGAAGAGCTGAGCCGCCTTGGAACTTTATGGAAATTCAGCTGATTAAACTGAAATTTTAAACTTAACCTTATGCGTTATTACATCATAGCCGGAGAGGCTTCAGGAGACCTGCACGGATCTAACCTGATGAAAAGCCTTAAAGAAGCCGATTCAGAAGCACAGTTTCGCTTCTGGGGTGGTGACCTGATGAAGGAGTGCGGCGGAGAGATGGTGAAGCATTACAAAGAGACTGCAGTAATGGGTTTTATTGAGGTAATTGCCAAAATATCCTCAATAACAGAGAATCTTCGCTACTGCCGGGAGGACATCCTTAACTGGAAGCCGGACATATTAATTCTGATTGACTATCCCGGATTCAACCTGAGGATTGCAAAATTTGCAAAAGAGAACGCAATTAAGGTTTACTACTATATCGCACCAAAAGTATGGGCAAGAGGAGAAGGCAGAATTGAAAAAATCAGAAAATATACAGACAGACTATATATCATTTTCCCTTTCGAGGAAGATTATTTCAGAAAGCGTTCAGTTAATGCTCTCTATTTTGGGAATCCACTTCTGGACAGTATAGCCGGACATCCCGCAATGAGAGAGACCAGGGAGGAATTTCTTCAAAGAAACTCACTTGACGACAAGCCATGCATAGCTTTGCTTGCAGGCAGCCGCAAACACGAAATCAAATACCTTATTCCAAGATTCAGAGAATTTGAGAACGAATTTCAGGAGTATAACCTTCTGCTTGCCGGCGCTCCCTCTGTTGAAAAAGAGTTCTATGAAAACCTGCTTAAAGGCAGCAGAATTACACTTCTTTCCGGTGAAACATACAGTATTCTTAAACACTCGTCTGCAGCTGCAATTTCATCAGGTACCGCAAGTCTGGAGGCTGCTATCATAGGAACACCCCAGGTAGTCTGCTACGGAATGAACCCAATTACAGCTGCGCTTGCAAGAATAGTAATCAAGGTTAAATATGTCAGCCTTGTTAACCTGATTCTTGATATGCCTCTTGTAAAGGAGCTGCTTCAGGGAGATTGCACTCCTGAAAAAATTTCAGCAGAACTTAAAAGCATTATTAAGGGCAGGGAGAGAACAAGAATTACAAGCGGGTACAAAAGATTGAGAAAAATACTCGGAGGCGAAGGAGCTTCTGAAAAAGTCGCAAAATCTATGATAAGGGAGTTTGAGAAAATCAACAGTTCAAATCTATATTCGGTTGTTCACGATACTCCTATGGGATCGCTCAGAATTGTATGCGACGACCATAACCTTGTTCAGATAAGCTATCAGGAAAATTATGAAGCTAGTGAAGAGAAAGCGGGAGCTTCCCATCCTATACTCAGGGAGGCTGTAAAACAGCTGGATGAATATTTTGCCGAAAAAAGAACATCGTTTGACCTGCCACTAAAGTTAAACGGAACAGAGTTTCAGAATAAGGTATGGGAGGAGCTTATAAAAATCCCGTACGGCCAGGTCAAGACATACGGCGAAATTGCAGGGATTGTTGAGAGCAGGGATGCCAGCAGGGCAGTGGGAATGGCATGCAAAATGAATCCTCTGTTAATTGTTGTTCCATGTCACAGAGTGCTTGGGGCAAATAATAAACTAACAGGATTTGCAATTGGCATAGACAAAAAAAGCTATCTCCTGGATCTGGAGAAGACATATCAGAATACAGACAATAACTTGTTTAAACAAAATAGATAAACCTTTAAAATGAGGATAACAGCATATAAGTATCAGGCTACAGGTAATGACTTTATTATACTGGACAACCGAGAGGGCTCAATTACCCTAACAGAAGATCAGATTAAATATTTGTGTCACAGAAGGTTTGGTATTGGAGCAGATGGTCTGATGCTTCTAAACAAAAGCAAAAAGTACAGTTTCTCTATGGTATACTATAATGCCGACGGAAAAGAGGGAAGCATGTGCGGAAATGGCGGAAGGTCTCTTGTTACATTTGCAGCTCACAAGGGAATTAAAAAATTTGACTTTGAGGCAATGGATGGAATTCACCATGCAGAGCTTGTTAAATACTCCCCCTCTACCTGCATTGTCAGGCTGGGAATGACTGATGTAAATGAGGTAAAGGAGTACTCACCAAAAAGTTATCAGCTTAATACAGGCTCTCCGCACCTGGTAATTTTCGTAGAGAATGTCAAAGATTACGATGTTCTGGAACAGGGTAAACTCTGGAGGTATCATCCGCATTTCCCGGGCGGAACCAATGTTAACTTTGTGCAGGGAAGCTGGGGCAGGTTTAACATGCCAAAGTTTGAAGAGGGACAGGACCAGAAAATTACTGTCAGGACTTACGAAAGAGGGGTAGAGGATGAAACCTTCTCATGCGGCACAGGAGTCACAGCCTCTGCAATTGCTCTGCATAAGCTTCTTACAAGAAATAAATTCTCTTACAGCAAGGTAGATATCAAGATACCACAGACGGTAAAAAATGTAATTGAAACAAAGGGTGGAGAACTTGAAGTTGAATTCACATACACAGGTGAAGACAACTACAGAGATATAAAACTGACCGGACCTGCAACCTATGTGTTCAGCTGTGTGTTTGACTGCTAATAATTACTGTTATGAAAAAAGCTGTATTTCCGGGATCATTTGACCCCTTTACCAGAGGGCATCTTGATGTGCTTCAGTCATCGCTTAGAGTTTTTGACAAGGTAGTTGTTGCAGTTGGATACAATGTAAGCAAATCTGGCCTTTTCACAGTTGAGGAGCGTTTGTCAATAATTGGGGAATCCGTTGCCGGCATGGAGAATGTAGAAATTCAATCATATACCGGACTTACAATAGACTTTTGCAATAACATCGGAGCCGAATTCATAATAAGGGGAATCCGCTCTACAACCGATTTTGATTTTGAACAGGTAATTGCTCAGGCAAATGCCAAAATGTCTCCAAATATCCAGACGGTATTTATACCATCAAGTGCCGAATTTTCATTCATAACTTCAACAGTTGTTAGGGATGTGCTGCTGAACGGGGGGGATGCACAGTTGTTTCTTGTAAAGGGAGTTGATGTTGCCTCCAGGTTAAAAAACAGAGGTTAATCATGTTTAGAAAAATTGCAGTAACTGTCATTATGCTCATATCCTGGGCAGGAATCGGGGCGCAGAATACTCAGAGTGCTGCAGACTCTGCATATCTGCGGCTGGACAGTTACATCTCATCATATCTTAACACTGTTCCGCCTCTCCCCGACTCTCTGAAAGCTGCCTCAGACAGACTTATTTCATTTGCTGAGAAGAAACAGGTTGCTTCATATATTGCATCCAGAATCTACAATATTTTCAGAAACACAAATATAATGGGGCTTGAAAGTGTGGCAGTTCATATTGCAGGCAAATACTTCATTACCGGTAACCTTGAGCTTCCGGCAGGCACTGACCAGACGGAGATGAGACTCTTTTACGAATTCAACCGGCACTCTTTAACCGGAATGAAAGCACCTGAGCTTAAACTTGCAGGTTTTGAAGGCGATTCTCTGCTCCTCAGTGAACAATACTCAAAATATAACATTCTGCTCTTTTTTGATGAAGATTGTTCCGTTTGCAAAAAAGAGATTCCACTTATAAAGAATCTGGCAGATTCGCTCTCGGGCGAACAGGTTAAAGTTATTGCCGTCTATACACAGCAATCTGCCTCTGCACTCAGGCGGTTTGCAGATTCACTTAATACCCCCGGCAATTCTTCATCAAAATGGATATTTGCCCTGGATGCTAACCTTAACAGTGATTACCAGCGGCTCTACAATGTAACATCAACTCCAAAATTATACCTAATTGACTCAGAAGGCATTATTCAGGGAAGAAATCTGGATGCTCACTCTCTCAGGACCCTCTTAAAAACCCTTTTAGATAACGAAAGGGAGCTAATGAATCGAGTTGCCGGATTTTCTGACAGTTTTATCTCTTCTATTGACTTCAAAGACACCACGTCTGCTCAGGAATCATTCCGGTATCTTTTTGACAGAATCAACCCTGCCGCAAACAAAGAGATGTACAGAAAAACATTCTCCTATCTGTATGAGTCTCTGCTCTACTCAGGAGAGAATGATAAAATACTCGCTTCTGCTATACTTGCAGAGAGGTTCATAATCCCATACCCGGAACTCTGGCAGGAGAAGAGCTATTCTCATGATTGGATTCCCTCAATGGTTAAAAGAACCAGAAATAATTTGCCCGGAATGCCTGCTCCAGACTTAACCCTTTTTGATACCAGAGGAAAAGTTGTGAGGATGAGCGACTATGAATCGGCCTGGACACTTCTCTACTTCTTTGACCCAGACTGCTCTCTATGCAAACCATTTTCTCAGGAGCTTAAATCTGTTTACAAAAAACTCCGGAAAAAGGGAGTGGAAGTTATTGCAGTTAACATTACAGGTGGACCCAAAAGCTCAAACAGATACAGAAAAGTCAACAAGATTCCCTGGAAAATCCTCTCCCCCGGAATAAACGGACCGGGTGAAATTTTGGCAGAGTATGAGGCAGAAAAGGTGCCGGTTACATATCTGCTGGACAGCAAACGAGTTATTAAAGCCAGAAGAATCAACACTATAACCCTCGAAAAATTAATACCATGATCTCCGGAAAGTACCTAACGTTCTACAATGAACTCACCGCAGTGATCCCAAAGACGAGACTGCTCCACGACTCTCTTAGCACCCTGGCATTTGGAACAGATGCCTCATTTTACAGATTAATTCCAAAGCTGGTAGTGAAAGTTCACACAGAAGCGGAGTTAATGCATGTAGTAGAGACGGCTCAAAAGCAGGAAATCGCACTTACATTCAGGGCTGCCGGAACCTCTCTTTCCGGACAGGCAATTACAGACTCTGTCCTTTTAATAGCCACACACGGCTGGCAGCAGCATAAAATTCTTGATGAGGGACGTAAGATTCGTCTTCAGACAGGAATCCGCGGGCAGCAGGCAAACAACTGGCTTGTAAAATACGGCAGAAAAATTGGGCCGGACCCTGCGTCAATAGATGCTGCCATGATTGGAGGAATTGCTGCAAACAATGCATCCGGTATGTGTTGCGGAACTGCCGAAAACTCATATAAAACTCTTGCTGATATGAGAGTTTTGCTGGCAGACGGCACTCTGCTTGATACTGCAGATGCCGAGAGCTGCCGCGATTTCAGAAAAAAACGTTCTGACCTTATTGGCGGGCTTGAATCAATGGCTCAGAGGGTTCAGGGAGATCAGGAGCTGAGTGCAAGAATCAGAAAAAAATTCAAAATCAAGAATACTACAGGCTACAGTCTTAATGCACTAACAGATTTCACAGATGGAATTGATATTCTTAAACATCTGATGATTGGTTCTGAGGGTACTCTCGGTTTTATATCAGACATAACGTACAACACAGTTATTGAACATAAATTCAAGTCACTGGCCCTAATAATCTATCCTGACATTGAGCTTGCCTGTAAAGCTGTGCAGATTCTCAAAACGCAGCCGGTAACTGCTGCTGAGATTATGGACAGGGCAGCAGTCCGTTCAGTAGAGAATGCCAAGGGTGTTCCCGGCTTCATAAAGGACCTGTCTGAAAATGCTGCTGCTCTCCTGGTTGAAACCAAAGCGGCTACATTAGAAGAGCTTCAGACCAATGTCGAAAGAATTAGCAACAGTATCGGTGATATCCAGCGTGAACTTCCGCTTGCATTTACCACAGATCCTAAAGAACAGGCCTCACTCTGGAAGATTAGAAAAGAGACCCTTCCTACAGTAGCCGGAATGCGGGAGGCAGAGACAACACCAATTATTGAAGATATCTGTTTTCCTATAGACAAACTGGCAGAGGGAACAATGGAGCTCCAGAAACTCTTTATTAAATACGGATACTCAGAAGCTGTAATTTTTGGTCATGCTCTGGAGGGTAATCTTCACTTTATGTTCAATCCGGACTTTTCAAAGCAGGAGCATATTGACCGCTACAGCAACTTCATGGATGATGTAGCAAAAATGGTTGTGGAGGGTTATGACGGCTCTCTTAAGGCTGAGCATGGTACAGGACGAAACATGGCTCCCTATGTGGAGATGGAGTGGGGTCCGGCAGCATTCTCCCTCATGAAGGAGATTAAAGAGCTCTTTGACCCTAAGGGAATTTTGAATCCAGGAGTAATTCTAAACAGTGATAATAAAATTCACCTTAAGAATTTCAAGCCTCTTCCAACCTCTAAAGAGATAGTTGACAAATGCATGGAGTGCGGTTTTTGCGAGGGAGCATGCGTATCAGAGGGATTCACACTCTCTCCGAGACAGAGAATTGCTGTTTTCCGTGAAATAACAAGACTCAGAAAGACAGGAGAGGCTCCCCATGTTGCAGCAGAGATGGCAAGACTTTATGAGTACAACGGGCTTGACACCTGCGCTACTGACGGGCTATGTTACCTTAAATGCCCTGTTAAAATTGACACAGGTAAACTGGTTAAGGAGTTAAGACACGAAGGGCACTCCAAAAGAGCAGAAAACATTGCCCGCTCAATTGCGGCCAATATGGGAACCGTAACGGCAGGGATGAGAATCGGCCTTAATAGTGTCTATTACCTCAGACTTATAACAGGCAAAAAGCTTTTTGGAGCTGTTGCCACAGGAATGAATAAAGTTACAGGAGGGCTCATTCCTCTCTGGAACGAGCACTTTCCAAAAGGTGCTCCCAAAATCAAAACTGAGATTAGTAATATTAACAATGTAACAGCAAAAGATTCAGCAAAGGTTGTATACTTCCCGTCCTGCATAACCAGAAGCATGGGGGTATCTAAGGATTACTCAGATGCAGCGGAGTTAACCACGCTTACTGAAAAGCTTATTAAGAGAGCGGGAATGGTGGTTATTTACCCCGAAGGGCTGAACGGACTCTGCTGCGGAATGGCTTTCTCATCCAAGGGCTTTACTGAGGCGGGAAAACTGGCATCCGACAAACTTGAACTGGCACTTTTCAAAGCTTCCGAAGGGGGCAAATATCCTGTCCTTTGCGATATGAGTCCGTGCCTTTACACAATGAAGACAAACTTTGGAGAGAGAATGAAGCTCTATGAGCCGGCAGAATTTGCAACTGAGTTCCTTCTTGAGAAGCTTAATCCAAGAAAACTTGACAGAAAAATTTCCCTTTTCTCAGTTTGCAGTGCCAAGAAAATGGAGGTTGAAGGCAACCTTAAAAAAATTGCAGAGAGCTGCGCAAAAGAGGTTGTGGTGATGGATAGCAACTGCTGCGGGTTTGCCGGTGACCGCGGATTTTTACTGCCCGAATTGAACAAACATGGCCTCATAAACCTTAAAGTACAGAGCGAAGGGTGTTCAGAGGGTTATGCCACATCACGCACTTGCGAGATTGGGCTCTCCAACCATAGCGGAATAACATTTAAATCAATATTTTACCTCCTTGAGGAGGCAACAAGACGAGTTGAAAATGTATAAAAACCTAAAGGAATTCGCAGATTTTCTTGAATCTAAAGGCGAACTTATAAGAATTAAGGAATTTACAGATCCTGTAATGGAAATTGCAGAGATTACTGACCGTATAAGCAAAGAACCGGGAGGCGGAAAGGCTCTATTGTTTGAAAACACAGGCACCTCCTACCCCGTTCTTACTAACATGCTTGGTTCAGAAAGCCGTATAAAATATGCACTTGGTATAGATTCATTTGAAGATGTGTCTGAATCTATGCAGGGGCTGCTCCAGGCCGTAATGAAACAAAGAGGTTCTCTTTTTGAAAAGCTGAAACTACTTCCGATGCTTAAAGATGCAGCATCATGGATGCCTAAAAAGCACAGGGGTGTTGCACCATGTCAGGAGGTGATACTATATCAGCCAGATCTGGACAGGCTCCCTGTTCTGCAATGCTGGCCTGAAGATGGAGGAAAATTCATTACCCTTCCGCTTGTGCACACCAAAGATCCCGAAACCGGTATGAGAAATCTTGGAATGTACAGAATGCAGGTCTTCACAAAGGATACTACAGGCATGCACTGGCACAGACATAAAACCGGCGCCAGGCATTTCGAAAAATTTAAAGGTGATAAGTTTCCCGTTGCAATAGCTATAGGAGGTGACCCGATATATACCTATGCAGCAACTGCACCGCTTCCGGACGGAATTGACGAATACATACTCGCAGGTTTCCTGCGCAAAAAGGCAGTAACACTTGTTGATTGTCTGACTCAGCCTTTACAGGTTCCGGCAGATTGCGACTTTGTAATTGAGGGATATGTAAGTAAAAGTGAGGGAAAGGTTGTTGAGGGACCATTCGGTGATCATACAGGATTTTACTCCCTTGCAGATCTCTATCCCAAACTTCATATTACAAGCATTTCTCACAGAAAAAATGCAATCTATCCTGCTACCCTGGTAGGTATTCCGCCTCAGGAGGACAAATACATTGCCATAGCAACTGAAAAGATTTTCCTTAAACCTATTCAGTTTACAATGGTTCCGGAGATGCTGGATCTTCACCTTCCCGAAGAGGGCGTTGGGCATAACCTTGCAATTGCGAAGATCTCAAAAAGCTATCCCGGACAGGGTGCTAAAGTGGCACACGCATTATGGGGAGCCGGTCAGATGATGTTCAACAAGATACTGATAGTGGTTGATGAAGATATTGATATCAGGAATCGTCAGGAACTTTACGGCACAATAGTTAGAAATTATCTTCCAAAGAGGGATACCCATTTTGGAAGAGGCCCAATGGATGTACTTGACCACACCTCTCCTGTTTGCGGTTATGGTGGCAAAATGCTTATTGATGCAACAGTAAAACTGCCGGAAGAGGGAGGAGGACATGAGCCAGAAGAGGGAATCAGGGCTATTCACTACACCCACTCTGCAGATGATCTTAAGGGACTCATCAATGTACTGCTGGATAAAAACGAGCCTGTAGACGACGACTACACAGGATTGTGGCTCTGGGGAAGCAACTGGGATGCTATTCGCGACTCTTCATTTGTTAATGGTAAGCTTGTGACAGACAGTCGGGTAAAGATAACCGGCAAAGATGGATTTACACGCGACTGGCCCGGAAAAGCACTCGCATCAAAAGCAATTATTGATGCCGTCGATAAAAAATGGGATAAACTGGGAATAGGTCCCTTTATTCCTTCGCCTTCGCTGAAATTTTCAAAAGAGATAAAATAGCAAGGGCAATAAAGATAAGCATTGCTGCATAGGCAATCCTGCCAATAAAATCACCATATTTTACGAATGTGGTGATTTTTTCATTCAGGTTAAGCTTCCCCTTAATAGCAGACCTTGTCCACCACTCTGTACTGGCTACAATGTCTCCCCGCTGGTTAATGAGAGCACTTACTCCTGTGTTACCGCACCTGGCAATTGACCTGCGTGTCTCAATTGCACGAAGCTGGTCAAACCAGAGATGCTGCCTGTAACCCGGAGAGTCCAGCCACCATCCGTCATTGGTTATGATTGACATTACATTTGCACCTTTATGGATATATTCCCTGTAATAGTTTCCATATACAGATTCGTAGCAGATTGCTGTTCCGATAACAGTACCTGAGTCACGCGAAGTAAATACACTTCTCTCCTTCTGAGTGCCGTAACTTCCAAAATATCCTCCCAGTTCAATTACAAGTAACCTGAAGCCTCCAAGATACTTTGGAAATGGCATAAACTCTACCAGCGGAACGAGTTTGGATTTATGATAGAGTTCATATCTGCCGGTGCTGTCAAGAAAAATTGCTGTATTGTAAGAGTCATACCATCCATTGTTGATTCTTCTGGAAGTGTATGAGGGCCTTTTGCTCACCGGATAATCAGATTCCGGATAGAGGTAGTGGGTAGATGCACCAATAATCAGGTGAGAATTTCCGTGCCGCTGCATTGCTCTGAAAAATCTGTTAAAGGAGTCGCTTGAATATGGCTCGTTTTCAATTATTCCTGAAGTAAAAGTCTCCGGTGCAAGAACAAACAGGGTTGAGTCTCCTATATTTTCATCAAGCATTTTTATTAAAACATCATCTTGTTCCTTTTGGGTCATTCCGCCAAATTTGTCTACATACGGGTCAATGTTAGGCTGAACAATCAGAAACTCGCGCGGATTCTCAACCTCTTTGTACGAAATGTACATTGCATGTGAGATAAAAATGGGAATTATTATCAACGCTATCAGTGAAAAATTTTTGATTTTTATCTCTTTTTTAGTTGCACAGTCACCACCGCCGGTTATGATATCGAAAATCAGAAGAGATGTTAAGAGTGCCCATAGTGAACCGCCCAAAATGCCTGTAAATTCATACCACTGAACAACTTTATATGAAGAGGCAAAACCATTGCCAAGCATGAGCCATGGCCAGTTAAGCTCTCCCTCGATCATAATATGCTCCCATGCAATCCATCCGAAAATCAGAAAAAGGTATCCTATACCCTTTCCGAACCTCTTTCTGAACCACCCGAACAAAATGAGAACTATTGTAAATGATAGTGAATTGAGAACTATAGCTCCTATTGCACCCATAAACTTTGCATAGGCAATCCAGTATGTTGTGACTGTATTCCAGATAAGCAAAGTAAGGTAAACATAAAGATACCTGAATCTGATTTTATTTAACCTGGTATAGTGTTCCAGAAATAATACCGGAACCATTGCAAACAGGATAACAAACCCAAAACCAGGAAATAGGAACGGAACAGAGAGAAGTAATGATCCTGCAATTATTAATGCAGCTATAGTTTTTGTTTTTTTATTCAATCTAAAATTCATACTTTCGCCGTTCAAAAATGTAACAATTATTACACATGAAGAAATCCATTTTGGCTGCCGGACTGCTCGTTCTTGTTTTTCCGGCAACATCCACTGCCCTTTCGGGTCAATCGTCAGACAAAGATACAATAATTAGCAATTACAACATCAAAGGTCTGACTGTCATATCAAATCCAAAGGAGAGTTACGATCTCAAAAAGCTTCCTGCATCCACAACTATTCTTGGTGCAGGTGAAAGTGAGGCTGGAGGTAAAAATTCAATAAGGGGAATTTCTGCAGTTGTTCCCAATCTCTTCATTCCTGACTACGGATCAAAACTGACATCTGCAGTATATATCAGAGGGGTTGGCTCCAGATTCTCCCCATCTCCCTCTGTTGGACTTTATGAGGACAATGTTCCATTTACTGATAAAAGTGCATTTGACTTTGAGTTCATGGATATTGAAAGAATTGAGGTTCTGAGGGGGCCGCAGGGCACACTTTACGGAAGAAACTCACTGGGAGGAATAATCCATATCAGAACAAAATCTCCCTTTGCCAAGCCAGGAACTGAGGTAAGGCTTGGTGCAGGAAGCTATGGACAGTATTATGGTTCTGTAAACACAAGGCAAAAGCTGTCTAAAAGAGCAGCCTTTACTGCAGGTGGATTCTACAGAAGCGAAGATGGCTTTTTCACAAATGATTACACAGGGAAAAAGGCAGATAAGGGCTACGCCACGGGGGGAAGAATCCGCCTGGCATACAATATTACTCAGTCATGGAAAGCAGAAGTTGCTTCACAGCTGGAGTACAATAACCAAAACTCATACCCTTACGGGAAGTATGATAAAATTACGGGCGAAACTGCAAATCCAAACTATAACGACAGCAGTTCATACAAACGTCTCCTGAATACAAGCAGTCTTGTTGTAACCCACAATGCTCCCGGATGGAAACTGAATCTGATATCTGCATATCAGTATCTGAACGACACCCTGAAGCTTGACCAGGATTTCTCGCCGCTCTCAATCTATACTATGAAACAGTCTCAAAAGATTAAAAGTTTCACTCAGGAGGCTGTTTTCAAATCTGAAAATTCAAAGAACTACCAGTTTGTATCTGGTGTTTCAGGCTTTGTACAGTCAAACTTCACAGATGCCCCAGTTGTATTTGGAGAGGCTGGAGTAGACAGATTCTTTCAGGGTACCTTTGATAAACTGTACCAGATTGGAGCAATGCCTTACCATATGATTGTCGGTAATGAGACAATCCCCTCTGAAGGTGAGTTTTTGCAGAAGTCCTTTGGTTTTGCAGCATTCCATCAGGTAACTCTCAGAAAATTGTTTACAGAAAAACTCTCTCTTACTCTTGGCTTGAGGTATGAGTTTGAAAAACAATCTCTTGACTATATGAGTGCAATGTCAATGTCTCTTTCATTCACAAGGCCCGGAGTACCTGTACCAATTTCAATGACAGTTCCGGCACTTGTAGAGGGAGAACACACTCAGCAGTTTGGACAGTTTCTTCCAAAAGTATCACTCAGATATGCAGCAGGCGAAAACAGCAGCTTCTATGCAACCTCTGCAAGAGGATACAAGGCAGGAGGATATAATATTCAGATGTTTTCTGATATTCTTCAGGGTAAGATGATGGGCGGAATGCCTGGAAGCGGAGCGGGAAGCAGCGATGATGTTTCTGAAAAGATAACATACAGACCTGAATATAACTGGAATCATGAAATTGGGTTCAGCGGAATTCTTGTTCCTGAAAAACTAAAGCTTAACGGTTCAATTTTCTATATTGACAGCAGAGATCAGCAGGTAGTGCAATTTGCCGGAACAACAGGAATGGGCAGAGTTGCAAAAAATGCAGCAAAATCGTTTAGCACAGGAACAGAAATATCTGCAGAATACAAAATCTTTGAAGGGCTGAATGCTATGTTGAGCTGGGGATACACCCACGCCGAATTCATTGAATACACAGATAATCAGAACGATTATTCAGGAAAACATGTTCCATTTGTTCCGGCAAACACAGCAAGTGCAAATCTTACATATTCAAAGGATTTTAAAGGCAGGGCAATAGACGGATTCAGCATTACTGCCAGGTATCTTGGTGCCGGCAGAATTTACTGGACAGAAAAAAATGATGTATACCAGAACTATTACTCAACTTTAGATATTGAAGGTTCACTAAAATTTTCTATTTTTGAGGTCTCTGCATGGTTGAGAAATCTTACAGACAGCAAATACAACACCTTCTACTTCGAAACTCTGGGAGAGGGATTTGCTCAGTACGGAAGACCATTTAACTTTGGAGCAGGGATTAAAATGAGATTCTAGAATATGTTTATTGACTTTGTCAAGGGTTTTATCGTTGGAATGGGGGCATCAATCCCCCTGGGACCAATGGGCGTGATGTGTGTTCAGAAAACTCTTAGCAAAGGAAGAAACTCAGGTTTTATATCGGGTCTGGGAGCATCAATAACAGACACAATATTTGCAGCAATAGCAATTCTTGGTCTTGCATACATCCAGACATTCATAACAGAATACGAGAGAAGTGTTTTGCTCTTTGGAGGGCTGATGGTAGGACTTATTGGTCTTAAAATTTACACTACAAATCCGGTAAAACAGATAAAACAGGCAAGAAATGGCAGCAAGAGGCACGCAGAAGATCTCTTTGCTGCCATTTTTATGACTATATCAAATCCGGGAGCTGTATTTCTTATACTTGGGATGTTTGCTTTTGTTGGCCTGGAAATCAATGCCGAATCGGCCAACAGGATGATAACGGCAACTCTTGGCGGAGTGTTTGTGGGAGCAGCTACATGGTGGTTTATTTTAAGCACTTCAATCAATATTTTCAGAAAGAAGTTCCGACTTAAACAGCTACTTATGATAAACAGGGTATCAGGAATAATTATCATAGTAATTGGCCTCATCTCCTTTTTTGACGGACTTTCAAGATTCATCTCCCCCTATTTCAGATAATATCCGTTTTTTTACATAACTTTGCATCACTTTCCGGGGATGTTTTGGTTTTGACAGCATACTCAATCGGGAAGTAAGCACGTCGAGCGTCGTGAAGCCGGCTCGTTAATCCCGGAACTCAAGCCTTAACTGGCAACAACAACTATGCACTCGCTGCGTAATTAAGCCATGCTTAATCGCTTTATCGCCGCCGGCTAGGTCCGGCCGTGACGAGTATCCCGCAGAACTTTAGGCCTGTTATGTTCTGTATATGGGGTATCAAACAAACGGGATGCTGGCGTTTACTCCTCTAAGACGTCCTAAGATAAGGAGGATAAGAATTGAGTGGCCTGCCTTCCGGCAGCTTAGTTTCGAAAATCAATGAAAGGATAAGCGTGTAGAAAGCTTTTGGATGGTTTGTTTGGACGGCGGTTCGAGTCCGCCCATCTCCACAAAACTGGTGTTTATCAGTATAATAAGAGCGGCTGAATTATAATTCAGCCGCTCTTATTGTATTAATATATCTCAGATAATGTACTATACCGGAGTAACAATCCTTGAATGATATACTCTTATGAGCTTCTGCTTAAAGGCCTCTTTAACCCTCTTAATATCTCTGATTGAGATCTCAGATCCTGCAAGCTGCTCCTCAGAAATTCGCTCATCCACCACCCGTTCCACCAAGTCAGAAATTGAATTTTCTGAATAATCTCTTATTGATCTGGATGCCGCCTCAACTGCATCTGCCATCATGACAATTGCCTGCTCCTTGTATACAGGAAGCATGCCTTTGTATGTAAAGAGATCCTTTTCCGATGGGTCTCCTCCGCTGTTTAAAAACTTTCTGTAAAAGTACAGTGTTCTGGAGTGACCGTGATGAGTCAGAATAAAATCAGTAACAATCTGTGGTAGTCTCCACTTTTTTGCAACAGTAACTCCGTCTTCTACGTGCTTAATAATAATTGCTGCACTCTCCTGAGGTTTAAGTGTTTCATGAATATTCTCACCCCCGCGTGGCTGGTTTTCGATGAAGTAAAGAGGATTATTCATCTTACCCAGATCGTGATATAACCCGCCTACCCTTGCAAGCAGAGCATTCGCTCCAATTTCTGCCGCGGCACTCTCTGCCAGGTTTGCCACCTGAAGCGAATGCTGAAATGTTCCGGGCGCCTTTTCAGAAAGCAATTTAAGAAGCGGTGAGTCTGCATCTGCCAGCTCTCTGAGTCTTTGACCCGATACCAGTCCGAATAATTTTTCAAAAATATATAGAAGCGGAAATGCTGCAATAATGAGAAGTGAGTTCCATACAAAATATCCGATAATTGTAGGGTTAACTGTAACAAAGCTTCCCTCCTCCACAAGTCTGTACGCAGAGTAGGTTACTGTCAGAGTCAGGAATACTGCGAAAGATACTGCAAACTGGTGCCATCCTCTGTTCCAGTATGAATATGCAAGAACAGTTATGCTTCCTGCAACTGCATTTATCATGAAAATCTCAATTCCGTTCTGGGCAATCAGGAATACAGGCAAAAGAATTGTCAGATATACAGGGACCACTATCCTGGATGTAAAGAAAGAACTCAGATAGAGAGCAAAAACAGAGTATGGAATGAGATAAAGAAATGCCGGTCTGATGTCTCTTACTATAATTGTAATAGTAACAAGGAAAATCATCAGCACGAGAATAAAGGTGATTTTGGAATTGTCAAAGAGTAACTCCCGTTTAAGAAAAACGAGAAGTACATACAGCAGCAGCATAATACCTGCCACTATAAGAAACTGTCCGGTTTTAAGCAGCAGGAAACTTCCGGTAAACCCCATACTGAGCGCATATTCTGCTCTGAATGAATCAAGAAGCTGCTCAATTTCTGCTGTTATTGTCTCGCCTCGGGCAACAATAACCTCTCCTGTATAGAGTATCCCCTTAGTTGGGGAGATTCGTTCCAAAGCTTCATTATGAGCAATTTCTGTAGCACTTTTATCGAAAAGCAGATTGGGAACGATAACCTCTTCCAGCTCTTTGTCTGACGGTGAATTTGAACCAAAAAGTGATTTAATAATCAGCAGTGCATTTTCTCTCAGATAGACCTCTCCTGCGGCCCTCTCAGACTGAGAAATACCAGGAGCCTGAACTAATATTTTTGCCAGTTTTGCAGTATCCGGGAGTCTGTCAGCAATACCCTTTTCATATATAAAAGCGGCCATTTGAGAGATTTCTGACCGGTCTGCAACAGCATACTTATCCAGCAAAGCATTTAGTCCCTCAATTGCAGTCTCATCTGCAGCTGTATTGTAATTAAAACAGTTAACAGTGCTTTTTGCAGCCAGGTTTCGCTCAAGCCTGAGTTCCTGTTCCGTTTTCAAAACAGGAATATCCATAGGTGCCACCAGCGTTTCGTAAAGCCAGGGCCTTCCTCTCTGATACTCATATTTAAATTTTCCCTCAGCAGGCAGCAAAAGCGTAAGAACAACCGCAGCAGCAACCATCAGGGTAATAAAAGAATTCTTTTTCAGCCACTCATTCCAGCTCATTTGATTCTCCTTTTGCAAGATTTTACTATTGACAACAAAAATAGTCTAAATTTGGGTATTCATTAAACAAAAAATACAACCATGAAAAACCCCGGTATCTATTTTTTAATTGCAGTATCGATTTTCATCTCTTCTGCCTCTCTTCAGGCCAAAAGACAAATTGTAATCAGCTCTGCAAATCTCAAATGCAACGATACAGTCCTCGTTTTCACCCCAAAAAACTGGACTCCCGAAACAGGCACGGCGCCTGCTCTTTTTCTGCTTCACGGTTGGAGCGGTGACTGGAGTAACTGGGATAAAAGAACAGACATTCAGGCAATGAGTGACAAATATGGATTCATAATCATTACTCCTGACGGATTTTACAACAGCTGGTATCTGAACAACATAGACCCTGAAAAAATGCAGTGGAGAGCATTCTTTGACCAGGAACTCTACCCAATGATGGTAAAAGAGTACAACCTCAAACCTGAATCTACCTTTATCACTGGTTTAAGTATGGGCGGACATGGCGCAATCAATGTCTATCTTGATGATATTTCTAGATTTCGCGGTGCGGGCAGTATGTCCGGAGTACTAAGACTTGATGACACACGTCTTAAGAGTTCAGATATACCTAAAGTAATTGGTCCATACTCTCCGGATGCACCACTCTACAGGGCAAACTCAGCAATTCACAGACTTGAGGGCTATAATGCACAGCTTGAAAAAACCGGAAAAGAATTTGGAAAAATCATGCTCATAACCTGCGGAGCACAGGATGGTCTGGCAAAAAGTGCATATGACTTCACATCAAAATGCGATTCTCTTAAAATTCCTGTGATTCTTCATATAAGCCCGGGTAATCATACCTGGAAATACTGGGAGTTTTCACTTGACCAGCATCTCTTCATTTTTTCAAGAATGGTACAGGGTAAACACCTGGGATACTAATTCCTGCTCAGTACTTTAAAACACAATACAATCTGAATCCAGTATTACCTGAATTCGGATTGTATTGCATTCAGACGTGACATATCCTGTTCCGAGATTACAAAGTGATCTACCTGAGTGTTCTCAAGCATTCTGTTTGCATTTGTAGTCTTTGGAAGCGGAAGGGTACCTCTCTGTAAAGTGAATCTGATAAGCAGCTGAGCTACAGAAACAGCGTAAGAGGCTGCAATCTCATTAAGCATTGGATCTGCAAGTGCTCTTCCTGTTGCCAGTGGAGAATATGCCTCTACAAGAATGTTATGCTTATTGCAGAAGGTAACATACTCCTCCTGAGTTCGGCCGGCGTGAAAAGCAATCTGGTTTGCCATAGGAACAATTTTGCAGTTATCCAGTATAGCCTGAATGTCGGAAGGACTAAAATTTGAAACGCCTATTGCTCTAATCCTACCCTCGTTGTAGAGTTTTTCAAATGCTTTCCATGATTCAATGTTCTGTGCCGTATAATTGCCACCTTTTTCTGTCCATGGCCATGGAGCATGAATCAAATACAAATCAAGAACCTCAACTCCAAGGTTTTTAATAGTTTTGTTAAATGACTCCAGTGCATTGTCATACCCCTTGATCTCTGCAGGTAACTTACTTGTTATAAAGATTTCCTCTCTTTTAATACCTGATTCTCTGATTGCTTTTCCAACACCCTCCTCATTCTGGTATGCGAGAGCAGTGTCTATATGACGGTAGCCGGCTTTCAAAGCATCTGAAACAGCTTTAACGGCAATATCATTTGGTATCTGCCATGTTCCGAATCCAATCTTGGGAATCGAAACGCCGTTGTACATTACATATTTTTCATTAAGTATTGACATAGATATATATTTTAAGATAACAACACAAATTTACTCTTTTGGTTTTATATTGTTTCTATATCTTTGGTGATGTATGAAAAAAGTTATATCAGAAAGAATTGAGACCTTATCGCTTATAATTCGGGAAGGAATAGCCACAGATATTCAATTCCTAACTAAAATATGCGATAGCTGGGAGGATAAGAAACTAACCGAAGGACATGAATTTGAACCGGGTTTTATTGAGAATTGTATAAATAATGGCGATCTACCCCCAGTTCCTAATGCCGGTAAAGAGATGTATTCCTTCAAGGTTGCAATTAATAAAGCAAGTTCCGAAATTGTAGGATTTATTGACCTTTACCACGGATATCCAGATAATGACACCCTGTGGATTAGCACATTGGTCATTGATTCAAAGCACAAGAAGAAGGGATACGGCGGGGAGATAATTAACGCAATCACCAGAGAAGCAGCTATTAAAGAATACAAATACCTAGGTATGGGAGTATATATTCAGAATTTGACCGGTTTACGATTCTGGTTCAAAAATGGGTTTGATAAAATAATTGATATCACTAATGGAGACAATTATTATTTCAACTGTTATTCTGTAGTCAAACTTAAAAAAGAGATAATGTTCCAATAAAAAAAAGCTGTCATTTCTGACAGCTTTTTTTCTCTCTGTGGGAGCAGAGGGAGTCGAACCCCCGACCCTCTGCTTGTAAGGCAGATGCTCTAAACCAACTGAGCTATGCTCCCCTTTTGCAGCCCCATTCTTGTCGTTTGGGAGTGCAAATATATGGCCATTTTTTTAATCTGCAAAAAAATTATCACGATTTTCTAAAAAATTTATAGCATCGGCAACAATAAAGGTCGATCCGCCTATGAAAAGCAGGTCTCCCGGCTTTTGAATCCTTTTGTATGTCTCAAGTGCAGCACCCACATTTTCATGTATTTCTCCCTCAAAACCAAGCGTTTTGCACTTTTCTGCCAGTTTTTGTGCAGACAATGCCCTCTCAGTAGAAGCCTGCGTGAAAAAATAGTATGCATTTTTTGGCATATAGCCGAAAATCTTCTCAAGATCCTTTTCTGCAACAAAACCAATCACAATAAAAAGTCTGTCTGCCTTTTGTCTTCTGAGCTGAGAAAAGACTACCCGCAGTCCGTTTGCGTTATGGCCAGTATCACAAATTACGAGAGGATCTGTACTGAGCTGCTCCCATCTGCCGCACAGCGAAGTGTTTTTTGCAGCGTTGCTGATTCCGTCCCGCAGGTTTTCATCTCTCCATCCCTCTCCCGCCTTTGCCATGAAGGGCTGATTGTGCCCCAGCACATATAGAGCCGCAAGAACAGTTCTTATGTTATGGGTCTGATAATCTCCCTTCAGGTCCAGCTTGTAGTCAGATGCAAGCACATCCTTGAATCTGGACTCCTGGGCAAAAATTAGCAGAGAGTTTCTTTCAGCTGCTATAGCTTCAAAGACCGGCCTGGTCTGCCCTGTTACTTCACCCACTACTGCAGGAACCTCCGGTTTTATAATTCCTGCCTTCTCCACAGCAATTTCCGGAAGAGTGTACCCCAGGTGCTCGCAGTGGTCGAGTGCAATATTGGTGATAATACTTAATATTGGAGTAATCACATTTGTTGAGTCCAGTCTTCCCCCAAGACCTGTTTCTATTACGGCAATATCCACCCTCTCTTTAGCAAAATAATCAAGAGCCATTGCAGTGGTAATTTCAAAGAATGACGGTTTTTGCTCAAGCATAAACTCTTTCCATTCAGTGAGAAAGTCATAAACTCTCTCTTTAGAGATCATCTCTCCGTTGATTCTTATTCGTTCACGGAAGTCAATCAGGTGAGGAGATGTGTAAAGCCCAACCTTAAGACCTGCAGAAGCGAGTGCAGATGCAAGCATATGAGAAACCGAACCCTTTCCGTTGGTTCCGGCTATGTGAATTGTCATGTATCTCTTGTGAGGATAGCCAAGCTTTGCATCAAACTCTTTCATTGTCTCAATTCCCGGCTTGTATGCACGCCCTCCAACCTTCTGATATGAGGGAAACTGATTGAATATCCACTCCAGCTCCCTGTTGTATATTTCTATATTAAACATATTCATTAGTCTAGCAAAATTCATGCAAAAATGGTTATATTTTTTACACTTTGATTAAAAAGCAGTAATTTTAGGCCCTCAAACAAACTTCATCTTTACAGGCATGATTCTATTCTTTCGTTCACAGGAAGGCTCAGTTGTAGCAGTTAAAACATCAGGAGAACTATCACAGGAAAACCTCGAATCGCTTAAGTGGCTTCTTGGGGGCGCAGAGCTTGCAGAGGGAGAGCGCATTGACGGCACTTTCACCGGCCCTCGCAGGGAGATGATAACACCCTGGAGCACAACAGCCGTGGAGATTACCCAAAATATGAACATTGCCGGTATTGAGAGGATGGAGGAGTTCCGGGAGAACAGAGAGGGAGAGACAGTTCATTTTGATAAAATGCTCCAGAGAATATACAAGGGGATGGACCAGGAGCTCTTTACCATTGTTCACGAACCTGAACCGGTAGTTAACATAGAGAACCTTCAGGAATATAACGAGAAAGAGGGGCTGGCACTGAGCAAGGATGAGATTAAGTATCTTGAAGATCTGAGCGCCAGACTGGGCAGACCACTCACAGACGGAGAGGTATTCGGCTTTTCACAGGTAAATTCAGAGCACTGCAGACACAAAATTTTTAACGGCCGCTTTATTGTTAACGGAGTTGAAATGGAATCGACTCTGTTCAAACTTATAAAAAAGACATCTGCAGAACATCCAAACAGAATTGTATCTGCATATAAAGACAACTGCGCTTTTCTTGAGGGGCCAAAAGTGACACTTTTCCATCCCGCCAGCGGAGACAAACCAGATACATTTATTACGCACGAAGAGGAGACTGTTATCTCTCTTAAGGCCGAAACCCACAATTTTCCTACCACAGTGGAGCCCTTTAACGGAGCAGCCACCGGATCGGGCGGAGAGATCAGGGACAGAATGGCAGGAGGCAGAGGCTCATACCCTGTTGCAGGAACTGCAGTATATATGACCTCATACCCAAGGTTTGAGGTTGAAGGGCGTGACTGGGAGAATACTCCGGAAAGGGAGTGGCTCTATCAGACACCCCAGGAGATTCTTACAAAGGCATCTAACGGAGCCAGCGACTTTGGAAACAAATTCGGCCAGGCACTTATCTGCGGAAGCCTTCTTACATTCGAGCACAGCGAAGGCTGGAAAAGCTACGGATATGATAAAGTAATCATGCAGGCCGGAGGAATTGGTTACGCAAAGAAACTGAGTGCACTAAAATACTCACCGCAGACTGGCGACAAAGTTGTGGTAATGGGTGGAGACAACTACAGAATTGGAATGGGCGGAGGAGCCGTTTCATCGGTTGCTACAGGTGAGTTCGACAACTCAATTGAGCTCAATGCAGTTCAGCGCTCTAATCCCGAGATGCAGAAACGCGTTTACAATGCCATCCGGGCACTGGCAGAGGGAGAGGACAATCCAATTATCTCTGTTCACGACCATGGCGCAGGCGGACACCTCAACTCACTTTCTGAACTTGTAGAGGAGACCGGCGGAACCATACATATTGACAAGCTACCTGTTGGTGACCCTACCCTCTCTGCAAAAGAGATAATAGGCAACGAATCACAGGAGAGAATGGGCCTTGTTATGAAAGAGGCAGACATTGAAAAGGCTCAGAGGATAGCCGCCAGGGAGAGAGCTCCAATGTACGTTGTGGGCGAGGCAACAGGAGAACACAATTTCACACTGGTAAACAGTGTTACGGGCGAGAAGCCCATTGACCTTGGAATGAAGGACCTGCTTGGCAAGACACCACAGACAGTCATGGAGGATATAACTCTGCGCGAATCATTTGATCCGCTTGAGTATGACTCAGAAGACCTTCAGTATTATGCCGAACAGGTTATGCAGATTGAGGCAGTAGCATGCAAGGACTGGCTTACTAATAAAGTTGACCGTTCAGTTAGCGGGCTCATAGCTCTCCAGCAGACTGCAGGAGAGATTCAGCTTCCGCTGAACAATCTTGGAATAACAACTATAGGATATAAAGATTTTAAAGGAATAGCCACCTCAATTGGTCATGCACCGGCTGCAGCAGTAATTAGTGCTGAGGCAGGAAGCAGAATGGCCATTGCAGAATCGCTCACCAACCTTGTATGGGCTCCGCTTGAGCAGGGACTGCGCGGTGTTTCACTCTCTGCCAACTGGATGTGGCCATGCCGCAATCCTGGCGAAGATGCAAGACTTTACAACGCTGTGAAAGCAGCCAGCGATTTTGCAATTGAACTTGGAATCAATATTCCAACAGGAAAAGATTCACTCTCAATGACTCAGAAATATCCGGGCGACGAAAGGGTTCTTGCTCCGGGAACATTGATTGTTTCGGCAGTTGCAGAGTGTTCAGATGTGAGAAAATCTGTAAGACCGGTTTTTGCAAAAGTGCAAGATTCAAAAATAGTATACATTCCATTCTCACTGCTGGATGAAAATACATTTGAGCTTGGAGGTTCCTCATTTGCACAGGTGACAGGTCAGCTTGGCAATGAGTGCGCAGATATTAAGGATGCAGACTACTTCGCAAAATGCTTCTCTGCCGTTCAGAAAATGACTGAAGCGGAGCTTCTGCTGGCAGGACACGATATCTCTGCAGGAGGTATGCTCACAACCCTTCTTGAAATGAGCTTCGCTAACAAATCAGGCGGATTTAGCGCAGACCTTACTGCTACAGGAGAAAAAGATCCTGTTAGGGTGCTCTTCTCAGAAGCTGCAGGAGTTATTGTACAGGTATCTGGCCAAAATGCAGAAAGGCTTCACTCAATTGCAGATGAAACCGGTATACTTGTCTATGAAATTGGAACATGGACTCCTGAAAGGACTGCCAGGGTTAAGATTTTCAAAACCAGTGCAGAGTTTGACATTGACCAGCTTAGAGATTTGTGGTTCAGAACATCATATCTCTTTGATGCACGCCAGAGCGGAGAGAAACTTGCACACACCAGATATACAAACTACAAGGAGCAGCCCCTTAAATACAGTTTTCCTGCCGGCTTTAACGGTAAGCTTGAGAAATACGGCATCCCTGCAGAGGGTTCTGCCGCGAGACCGCTTGCTGCCATAATAAGGGAAAAGGGTTCTAACGGAGACAGAGAGATGGCCTGGGCTCTTCATATGGCCGGATTCAGTGTTAAGGATGTTCATATGACAGACCTTATTACCGGAAGAGAAACTCTTGATGAGGTAAGAATGATTGTATTTGTAGGCGGATTCTCAAATGCCGATGTACTTGGCTCTGCAAAGGGCTGGGCCGGTGCATTCCTCTACAACCGGAAGGCAAAAGAGGCAATTGAGCGTTTCTACTCAAGGGAGGACACCCTGAGTCTCGGGGTTTGCAACGGATGTCAGCTTATGGCAGAACTGGGGCTTATAACACCTGAGAAGAGAGAGAACTCCCCAAAAATGCTGCACAATGACAGCCATAAATATGAGAGTGCTTTTGTAGGAGTTACAGTGGAAAAATCACCGGCAATTTTACTAAAGTCGCTTGAAGGTTCATCACTTGGTATCTGGGTTGCACACGGAGAGGGTAAATTCTCATTCCCTAATGGTATGGTGGGATTCACCCCTGCTGTCAGGTACAATTATGCTGAATACCCAGCTAATCCAAACGGATCTCCGGATGCAATAGCCGGTGTCTGCAGCAACGACGGAAGACATCTTGCAATGATGCCTCACCCGGAGAGGTGTCTTTACCCGCACAACTGGGCCCACTACCCTGCTGAAGGCAGGTACCATGAGGCAACACCGTGGATTGAACTCTTTGTAAATGCAAGAGAATGGATCGATAAAAAATAAACTGATTATCATGAAAAAGTCCAAACAACCTAAGATTTTTGTGCTGGACACCAATGTGATTCTGCACGACTACCGCTCAATCTATAATTTTCAGGAGAACGATATTGTAATCCCCATTGCCGTTATAGAGGAGCTGGATAAGTTCAAGAAGGGAAACGAAACTCTCAACTTCAATGCAAGAGAGTTTGTGAGGGAGATGGACAAAATCACAGACAATCAGCTCTTCGATAAAGGAGCAAGAATTGCTAAGGGAAAGGGACTAATAAAGATTGAGCTTGGACATCCGTTCAGCGAGCAAATGGCTGAGTCATTTTTTGATGATACTCAGGACCACAGAATCCTCGCAACAACATTCTGGATTCAGGAGAAAAATCCCGGCCGGGTGGTTGCTCTCGTAACAAAGGATATAAACCTGAGAATGAAGGCAAAGGCTCTGAGAATCATGGCTCAGGACTACCTTACCGACAAGATTACAGAAGAGAGAGTAGAAAACATCCATAAAGAGGTTAAGGTTCTTACCGAATCCACCCAGGACAAAATTGATAAACTGTTTTATGGAAACGGAGCAACCCTCAAGGATTTTAAGCTAAAAAGTGCAGTTCCCAATCAGCTTTTTAAAATTGAGAGAGAGGGTATGCATACGGTTCTGGCAAGGTATTCGGCCTTAACCAATACACTTGTGGGCATCAAAAAGATCAAGGCATACGGTATAGAGTCCAGAAATGACGAGCAGGCAATGGCACTCGACGCACTTTTGAACCCGGATATTAAACTGGTTTCTCTCACCGGTACTGCCGGAACCGGAAAAACGCTCCTTGCACTTGCTGCAGCTATTGCCCAGGAGCAGGGGTATGACCAGATACTTCTCTCAAGACCGGTAATTCCCCTTCAGAACCAGGACATGGGATTCCTTCCCGGAGATGTTAAGGATAAGATGGGACCATACATGCTTCCACTCTACGACAACCTTAGTGTAATCAAAAAATCATTTAAGGATACCAGCAAAGAGGCAGTAAGAATTGAGGAGATGCTGCGGATGGAGAAGCTGATGATCTCTCCGCTGGCATACATAAGGGGAAGAAGCCTCTCAAATGTATTTTTTATAATTGATGAGGCACAGAACCTCACCCCTCATGAGGTCAAGACTATCATTACAAGGGCAGGCGAAGGGAGCAAGCTCGTCTTCACCGGAGATATTCACCAGATTGACTCTCCCTATCTCGATATTCATTCCAACGGACTAACTCACCTGAGCGAAAAAATGTCCGGTCAGGAGCTCTTCTCGCACATCAATCTGCTTAAGGGCGAACGCAGTGAACTATCAGAGCTTGCGGGCAAACTATTATAAGATTTTTTTGTTATATTTGCACCCTTAAAAAATAGAAAATAACCCAAATAAATATTTATATGTCAGAAGTAAAAAGAGTTTATTTCTTCGGAGGCAAGGATGCCGAGGGAGACGGCTCAATGAAGAATCTGCTGGGTGGTAAAGGCGCTAACCTCGCCGAAATGTGCAAGCTGAACATCCCTGTTCCTGCAGGTTTCACCATCACAACCGAGACTTGCGTTGAGTTCTACAAGAACAACATGCAGTATCCTGCCGCTCTCAAAAACGAAGTAGATCAGGCACTTGCTAAAACCGAGGCTGTAATGGAGATGAAATTCGGAGATAAGGAGAACCCGCTTCTTCTTTCATGCCGTTCTGGAGCAAGAAGCTCTATGCCGGGTATGATGGAGACAGTTCTCAACATTGGTCTCTGTTCAGATACCATCCCGGGTCTCATCAAAAAGACTCAAAACCCAAGGTTCGTATATGATGCATACCGCCGCCTCATCATGATGTACTCAGATGTGGTAATGGAAAAGGCCGAAGGCATCGAGCCGGAAGAGGGCAAAGGAATCCGCGTACAGCTGGATAAAATGCTCCATGAGGTAAAAAACAAAAAAGGCTACAAGAGCGATACTGACCTTTCGGCAGAAGACCTTATTCAAATCTGCGAAGATTTCAAGGGCCGCGTAAGGGAAGTTCTTGGCAAACCTTTCCCGGACAATGCTTACGAGCAGCTATGGGGTGGTGTTGGAGCCGTTTTCAAATCATGGAACGGTAAGAGAGCAATCTCATACAGAAGAATTGAAAACATTCCTGACGAGTGGGGAACTGCTGTTAACGTACAGGCAATGGTATTCGGAAACATGGGCGATAACTCGGCTACAGGCGTTGCTTTCTCAAGAAACCCTGCAACCGGAGAGAACAAATTCTACGGTGAGTGGCTTGTAAACGCTCAGGGAGAAGATGTGGTTGCCGGTATCCGCACACCTAATCCTCTTAACGAGTCTACAAAGAACGACCAGAATAAACACCTTGCATCCCTTGAAACAGGAATGCCTGTTGTATACAAAGAGCTTGACAACATTCAGCTCAGCCTTCAGAAACACTTCCGCGACATGCAGGACATTGAGTTCACCATTCAGGATGGCAAACTCTGGATGCTTCAGTGCCGCGTAGGTAAGAGAACAGGTCTTGCTGCCCTTAACATGGCAATGGACATGCTTCACGAAGGTCTTATCGACGAAAAGACTGCCGTAATGAGAGTTGCTCCAGCACAGCTTGACGAACTTCTTCACCCTATTCTCGACCCATCATCAGAGAAAAAGGCTGCAGTTATCGCAAGAGGTCTTCCTGCAGGTCCCGGCGGATCAGTAGGTCAGATTGTATTCACAGCAGAAGATGCTGTAGAGTGGGCTGCTGCCGGTAAAAATGTAATCCTGGTTCGCGAGGAGACAAATCCTGAGGACGTAGAGGGTATGAGAGCTGCCGACGGTCTGCTTACAGCACGCGGCGGTATGACTTCACACGCTGCGCTTGTTGCACGCGGATGGGGCAAATGCTGCATCGTAGGTTGCGATCAGCTTCACATTGACCTTCACAAGAAAACACTTACAATTGCAGGTAAGTCATACAAAGAGGGAGATGTATTCAGTCTTAACGGTTCGAAAGGATTCGTTTACGATCAGAAGATCGAGACTATGAGTGCAACAGAGAACCCGCGTTTTGTTGAATACATGACAATTGTAGACAAATACAGAGTTCTTGGAGTAAGAACCAATGCAGATACTCCGGAAGATGCTCAGAACGCTATCAACTTTGGTGCAGAGGGTATTGGTCTGTTCCGTATTGAGCACATGTTCTACGGCGCAAACTCAGAGGCTCCTCTTTCAAAACTAAGAAAGATGATCCTTTCAAAGAGCATCGAAGAGCGTAAAGCTGCACTTCTTGAACTTGAGCCATATGTAAAAGAGGCTGTTAAAGGCACTATGAAGGTTATGGACGGTAAGCCTGTAACATTCCGCCTTCTTGACCCGCCACTCCACGAGTTTGTACCTCAGACTGCAGAAAAACAGGCTGAACTTGCAAAAGAGCTTGGTATCTCTGTTGAAGACATCAAGAGAAGAGGCGAGTCACTTCACGAGGTTAACCCAATGATGGGTCACCGCGGAGTTCGTCTGGGTGTTACATACCCTGAGATTTCAGAGACTCAGTTCAAAGCTATCTTTGAAGCAACTGCAGAACTCATGAAAGAGGGTTTCAATCCTCAGCCAGAGATAATGGTTCCTGTTACAGTAACCGTGAAAGAGCTCGATCACCAGAAAGTAATCTGCGACAGAGTTCATGCAGAGGTTGAAAAAACCTTTGGAGTAAAAATCTCTTACCTGTATGGTACTATGATTGAAATTCCAAGAGCTGCCCTTCTTGCAGACGAAATGGCAAAAACAGCACAGTTCTTCTCATTCGGTACAAACGACCTTACTCAGATGACCTTTGGTTTCTCAAGAGACGACATTGGAGCATTCATGGGCGGATATCTTTCACAAAAAGTTCTTGCTGCAGATCCTTTCCAGACTCTGGATCAGGCTTCAGTTGGTAAACTTGTTGAGGTGGGTATCAAGGGCGGACGCACAACCAATCCTAAACTTAAGATTGGTATATGCGGCGAGCACGGAGGAGATCCTGAATCAGTAGAATTCTGCCACAAAATTGGTATGAACTACGTTTCATGTTCACCTTTCCGCGTTCCAATCGCAAGACTTGCTGCTGCTCAGGCTGCTATCAAAGAGTACAAATAGAAATTGAAAAATTTCTCTAAATAAACTGAGCCGGCGGATAAACCTTTGCCGGCTCTTTTTGTCTATTATGAAACTATCTCCAAAAAAATGAAAAAACTGACCCTAATTTTAGTTTTAAGCTTAATTGCAGTGCCTGTTCTGGCACAGGAACACAAAGAACCTGTTGTTGTAACTGAAGTATCAGGAATGCAGGTTGTAAGATCTATTTTTCCCGAAGCTGCAGAAATTGTTCAGGCCAATGATGTCTGGTTCAAAATCGTAAATTCAAAGAAAGAGCTGCTGGGATACTGCCTCTCAAGTAAGCCTTTTTCTGACGGAATCAAAGGTTACAATAACACTACTCCGGTAATTGTTGTTATGGACAAATCAAAAGTAATCCAAAAAATTACTCTCCTCACTCACAGCGAAACCAAAGCCTATGTTGCTAAACTCGAAAGACAGAAATTTTTCGCCAGCTGGCAGGGCTTAACTGTACGTGATGCACTTAATGCCAAAGCATCTCCGGACACATACTCCGGAGCGACAATCACTGCCGGATCTGTAAGAAGGAACGTCGACCTGGTACTCAGGAAGGCAAATGAAAAAAGGCTGTAAAAACAGCCTTTTTTTTTATTTCTCAAACGCTCTTGAGTCACCCCACTCACCCCATCCAATCTCTATACCCTTCTTCCCTAGATTAGTTTCAAGCTTTGTCTTGGAGATTGCTGCATCATCCTTTATGCCCGGTTTGTTTTCATAAATCTGATAGCTTTCGCGCACCTCTGTAATTGTCATGTTTGGCATAATAATATTTGCCCCTGCAAGGACAGCTTTTTCACGTCCTTCAGGATCAACTACCTGCATGGCTGTTGTTGCGGCAATATTGATTTTTGGCAGAAGTAATCTAAGCGCAGCAACCATTTTTAAAGTAAGGGAAAGATCTGTTGTAGTAATACCAAGACTTCCCAAAGGAGTCTCTGAGTGAGTCAGGTATGGTCCCATGCCCACCATATGAATACCCATATTCTTAATGAACATCAGATCATCTGCAAGATCATCAAGAGTCTGATAAGGCAAACCTATCATCACTCCAGTACCTGTCTGGTAACCTATCTCCTTAAGATCTCTGAGTGCCTGAACCCTTCTCTCCCATGAATGAAGATTATTTGCAGGATGAATTTTTGAATAGAGTTCCGGATTTGAACTCTCAATCCTAAGCAAATATCTGTGAGCGCCAGCGTCAAACCATTCCTGGAAAACATCCCTGGACTGCTCACCCAGAGAGAGAGAGATTCCGAGTTTTCCTCCGGACATCTCCTTTATTTTTCTTATGAGCCTGGTTACCTTTCCTGTATATTCAGAAGAGACCCTCTCCCCTGCCTGCAGCACCAGAGAGCCATAGCCTGCCTCCCATGCAAACTTTGCAGCCTCAAGCACCTGATCGTCCGAAAGCTCATATCTGTGAACATGTTCATTCTCTTTTCTTATTCCGCAGTAAAGGCAGTTTTTAATACAAATATTAGAAAGTTCAATTAATCCCCTGAGGAATACTTTACTTCCAATATTTTCTACCTTAACATCATAGGCCTCTTTGAGGATTTTGTCAATTTTCTGTGAATCTGTTTCACTCAAAATAGCAAGCACCTCTTCTCTGGTCTCAATATCTCTTAATTTCATCATTCAATTTCATCTTTGAACGGCAATATTGCCCTGTCATAAATACCCATGCACCAGGCAAGAGTCATTCCATAGTTGGTTACAGGAACACCTGCCCTGACAGCAGGTCTCAGTCTTGATGCAAGCTGTCTTTGCGTAATCATACAACCTCCGCACTGGACTACCAGCGCATATTGTTCAACTGGCATTGGAATATCATCCAGGCCTGGAACCACATCCCAGGAGAGAGACTTTCCTGTTCGTTTTTCAAGAAGTTTAGGAATTTTGATTCTTCCAATATCATCACATGAACTGTGGTGAGAGCACGATTCAAGTATAAGAATCCTGTCTCCGTCTTTAAGTTTGTCTATCCGTGGGGTTCCGCTAAGATAATTTGCAAAGTTTGCCTTGCTTCTGGCCAGAAGTATGCTGAAACCGGTTAACGGAATCACATCCGGCACCACCTTGCTAACATATTCAAATGCCTGACTGTCTGTGACAACCATTTTAACATTACTGCTTTTATGATCCAGATAATGCTGAAGCCTGTCAGGCTGAAGTACAACCGCCACGCCTCCCCTGTCAAGAACCTCACGTATAGCATTTACCTGAGGAAGAATCAGCCTTCCCTCCGGTGCCTCACTGTCTATGGGTGTAACAAGAATAATCTCATCTCCCTCCTGAACAAGTCCCTCAAACATCCCTCTCTGACCGGGCAGAGAAGCAGAAAGGGCTTTTACAATAAATGCAGTAAGTTGTTCAACTGCACTCTTTTGCTCATTCTCATCTATGATTGCACAGGAGAATTCCATCACGTCACAGGCAAATTTTACAGCAAGTTCTTCTGCCAAAGCACCATCTGCCGGTATAATATCTGATTGATTATGAACGAGTATAAACGGGATCTCCTCCTCTGCAAATCTTTTTGCAAGTTCACGTTCATATTTCCCGAAATCATTATTTGTGTATATTATTATTGCCAGATCAATCTGAGCAATTACCTGTTTTGTTTTAGCAACCCTCTGCTCGCCAAGAGAACCTTCATCATCAATGCCCGCCGTATCTACAAGTACAACCGGACCAACTCCAAAGATCTCCATTCTTTTCTTAACCGGGTCTGTAGTAGTACCCGGAGTCTCAGAAACAATTGCAACATCTTGCCCGGAAAGCTTATTAATAAGCGAACTCTTGCCAGAATTACGTTTTCCAAAAACGCCAATATATCTTGCTTTACTCATAAAAAAACAGATTTAATTCAATAAATTCCAGAATCAGATAAATCTGTGGCTCAAAGTTAACTATTTTGAACAAATGAAAATGTGGTTGTTAAATTTGGAAAGTAAAACCAAACAGCAAACATTATGAAAAAGGGAACAAAACAGACAATTTTCTGGATACTTGCAGCTGTTGCTGTAATTATTGTTGTATTTGTGCTGATGAATCTTGAATCATTCAGTGAGGGATTTGAGGCAGGCAGTCAGCTGGCTGAATAGAGTGAATGTTAACAGGGATTTGACAGGGATTTGACAGGGGTGCAAAATTATGAGGCAGATATGGAAAGCATCTTCATAACCTTTGCACTCCATCTCCAGTGATTATAGAGAAGGTTACAGCCAAAAGGGACAAACACCAGGGCAGCAACTCCCCAGTTTGTAAATTCAAGAAAGATGAAGAGAAGGCAGACTGTAATAACCGCCGTCACCATCTGAGCCCTGTAATGCGGAACTTCGTTGCCCGAAAGAAGTACTGAGGTGGAAATATAAGTGTAACCGTCAAATAGAGATGCAGCAAGCATTACAATTAATAACTGCACCTCTATGAAATGGGTTTTACTGCCAATAAAAGAGAGTGCTGGTCCTCCGGCAATGAGCACTCCGGCCAGACAAACAGCAAATACAAGAGTTGCAATCATGAGGGCTTTATAGTACATTCTCCTTACCTGATCTATATTGTTCTGAATTCTGTGCTGAGTTATCTTAGGATAAAATGTAACAAACCACACAACGGAGAGGGTATAGGTTATCTCTGCAACCTGTTTGCTCAGCCCGTAATTACCTACAAGTGATAATGGAATATAGAGAGCTGCAAATGCGGCAAGCATCCGGTTTGTGAGTACCCAGCTTATACTTGAAAGACCAGACTTATAGGCTGTATTCCAGAGTTTCCTAAGAATCTCCTGCCATCTCTGTGCAACAGCAGCTTTAAGTGATGAAGCTGTCTGATCGTCATAAAAAGATTTATATGCAAGAATTCTGTTTACAGCTATCGATACTATCTGCCCTGCAACCATGGAGATAATTCCAAAACCAAGAAGAAGAAAAACAGAGGCAACAACTATATGCACAGATTGTGATAAAACCATAATCTGCCTTGAACGGCGAACCATTCCGCGTCCAACCAGAAGAGCATCATAGTAGTATGTATAGAACTGATATGCAAGCAGCGCTCCGTATGCATACCATGCTACCCTTGCGCTAACCGGGTCTCCTGTGTAACCGGTTAGTATCTTCTCAATGTACCAGATGCCGGCAGTAAAAAGCAGTATAAAGAGGGCAAATCCCACTGCACCGTAAAACCTCTTCATAGAGGCTATCAGCCCCTTCAGAAGCGGATAACTCACTTCCGTATCACCTTCAACCGGAGTAAAACCTTCTGCCTTTAGTGTTTTTGCTCCTGAATAGACATAAGTAACAGTTCTGGAAAAAGTAGGAAAAAATCCAAAATCAAGCAGGTCGGTCATAGCCTTGAGGCTAAGCATTATACTCCACAACCCGTAATCCTCTGCCGGGAGCATTTTCAAAATAATGGGCAAGATTATGAGGGCAGATGCTACCCTCATAAAACTTGCCGCATAATTCCAGATCAGGTCCCTCCTGCCTATTTTCATTTATATCTCTAAAAGCTGTATTTGGCAATGAACTCCAGTCTGTTGTTATGATTAACAGGATGAAGTTCGCCTGCCTTGAAAGTCATATCTGTGCTTTTTGCCCACTGAGCGTGTGACAAAGAGTATTCAACTCCTAAGATAAGCTTTTTAGAAAGATTGTAAACTATTCTTGGCGAAATTCTTGAGAACCATACCAGATTTGGATCTTTGTAATATCCGTATGTATAGTCTCCTGAGGCCATTGTTTTATCCATAAGTTCATCTGTTCCCAAATTCTTTTGCAATCCTGCAAAAATTCCAAAAGAGAAGTTTTTTGCAGAAGGCAGATCTACATCTATCCAGGTTGAGTAAGATTTAATATTATCGTATTTGTAGTCCAGAAGCTCGTTTGAGTTGCTTGAAAAGGAATTGTCAACTCTTCCGTAACCACCAATGATTCCAAGGTGCGAGAGATTCTCTCCGTAGATTCCCCACCACTTGATTCCGAATCCTTTACCAAGATTTGCGCGGAAAAATGCATTGATATCATATGATCCAATTGTTGTTGAAATAAGATTATTCTCAGCGTCTGCAGTACGAGGTTTAAGTAATTTATAGCTGAATGTGAGACCTCCGAATACCTTTGCAGGGTCTCCAAATTTCAGCTGCGCCTGAAGGTTAGGAAGACCGGCCTGAGCCTGGGCTTTTACAGGGCCCAGAGAGTTGTGTCCGCTGAACATTGATGCTGCCAGAACCAGCTTGGCATTCTTTGATAAAGATGCTGTATACTGAACCTGCATGTTTCTGTTTAGCGGGTTGAACGGATAACCTGCACCGAATGCCACTGTTGATGGTGTCACCTCATTTACCATTGTAAGGTGGTTGGTTTGTCCAATTAAAAGAGCGCTTTTTTCCCACTTCATATTGAAATAAGCGTGTCTGATATTGAGCATTCCAATATAGGCCTCTGCAGAGCCGGTAAAGTCTGCTTCAATATATGAAGTAATGTCTGCATTCAAAAGTTTAATGCCTGATACCGTGAATGAAAGACGGGAGGTTGCGACTGATGCATTTAAAGAGTTTGTTGAGTTAAGATCCTCTCCGGCAGTATTGAGTTTAGGAGCAAGCGGATAGAAATAGATGTGGTCGTAACGTGATACTCTTGACCTGTAGTCATCGAAATAACTTTTAAACTCGATGAATCCGCCAAACTTGTAGGTTACCTTGTTTTCCTGAGCCTTTACAATGCCGGATAATGAGATAAACAGCACCGAAAGAATTACGATTGCCTTTTTCATAGTTAGATGTTTACAATTAAGTTTCTTGTTCAAAGATATAACATTTTAAAAAATTAGTATAACCTTTTACTAATTTCTTTTTTTCGGAGGTTTAGTTGCATCAGTTAGTCTGCTACTCTGCAAGTCTAAACAAAAAAGGCCGAAACATTAAAAGTTTCAGCCTTTACAATTTGCTTTGTAGCCCCACCGCGACTCGAACGCGAATCTGAAGTTTAGGAAACTTCCGTTCTATCCCTTGAACTATGAGGCCGTTACCTGTGCCCTTTTAATAGGCCCATTTATACAACATCGATCCCCAGGTAAATCCGGCACCGAATGCCGAGAAAATGAGGGTATCGCCCTTTTTGAAATTCTTTTCAAATTCCCACAACACCAAAGGTATGGAAGTTCCTGCTGTATTTCCAAATTTTTCGATGTTAATAAGGATTTTATCGTTCTGCAATCCCATTCTCTTTCCTGTAGCCTCAATGATTCTCATGTTGGCCTGGTGAGGAATCAGATATGCAATATCTTCTGCCTTAAGGTTGTGCTTATCCATTATCTCAACAGAGACATCTGCCATACGGCTTACAGCATACTTAAACACTGTCTGTCCATCCTGATGAATAAAATGTTCTCTGTTTTTAACAGACTCTTCAGATGCAGGATACATTGAACCGCCTGCCTTCTGATAAAGATAGTGTCTGCCAATTCCGTCAACCCTAAGAATCTGGTCCTGAAGACCCATTGATTCATCTGTTGTTGGTTCAATTAACATAGCCACAGCTGCGTCTCCAAACAAAGGGCAGGTAGATCTGTCCTTGTAATCAGTGATTGAAGACATTCTCTCACCTGTAACAAGTATAATCTTTTTTGCCTGTCCTGACTGAATAAATGAAGATGCGGTTGCAAATGAGAAGAGAAAGCCTGAACATCCTGCATTGATATCGTAACCCCAGGCATTGGTGATGCCTACTTTGTCTGAAATAATGTTTGCAGTAGCAGGAAACATCATATCTGGAGTAACAGTGGCACATAGTACCATGTCAATATCATCCGGGCTTGTGTTTGTCTTTTCTAGAAGCTTTCTTACAGCTTCGGCTCCCATGTATGAAGTTCCGAGACCATCCTCCTTGAGAATATGTCTCTCCCTCACACCAATTCGGGTCATAATCCATTCATCCGTAGTATCTACCATTGTAGACAACTCATCGTTTGTGAGGATATACTCCGGAATGAAGGCCTCTATTCCAGTAATTATTGCTCTGTTGTTACTCATATTGGTGCCTGTTTAGGTTTAAGTATTCAGCGAACGTTCGCCACTCTTCTTTTGCAGATATTGTGCCATGTTCGGGCAACATTAATGAAATTACCGGGATCTGCCGGTAAAAAAACGACAGACCGCGGTAATTTATTCCTTTATACCCTATTGCGGGAATTAATGCAACGGAGCCCGACATTCATCTGCACTAGGCGTTTGCTTTCTCCATTACGAGGCGACCTCTGTAGAAACCGCACTCAGGACAAACTCTGTGGTATAGAACTGCCGAACCGCAGTTTGAACATGTGCCTAGTGTAGGCAACTCAGCCTTATAGTGAGTTCTGCGCTTGTTTCTGCGTTGCTTGGAAATTCGGTGTTTTGGATGTGCCATTATTATAAAATTTAACAGTATTAATTCAATAAATCTTTCAACTTTTCAAACGGAGAATCAGACTTTTTTTCTGAACTCTCTCCCAGTCCCAGGTCCTTCAGCTTGTTCAACATCACAGGATCACATTTACCTTTCGGGTGTACCCTCTGTATTGGCAGGCTCAGACAAATATAGTCATACAGGAACTGGCTCAGGTCCAGTTCTGAATCTGCAGGGTCGAGAATCATGACATCGTCACTATCCTCTTCGCCGACACTTCTTACAAACTTCACAAGAAGATTGAGAGAAGATTTTACCGGAATTTCAAGGTTTTCGAGGCATCTGTCGCACTCTACAACCACACTTCCTTTAACTGTACCGGAGATTTTAATCCATGTCGCCTCTTTCTCCAGAACCACATCTGCCTTAATTGAAGCTTCAGAAATGAGAGAACCCTCAAACTCCTGAAAAAACGGAGTATCTATTGCAAAAGCATATTCATGCTTTCCAACTGACAAACCATTTATGGGTATTACAAAATCTCTATGTACAAGTTTACTCATAAGCAAAATGAGCCTGCAAAGTTAATCTAATTTTCTAAAATACCAACAGATTACTGAGCCTTTCTCCTTTTTCGCTCATTCTCATCAAGATATATCTTTCTAAGTCTGATAGATTTTGGAGTAAGTTCAACCAGTTCGTCCTCCTGAATGTATTCAAGAGCCTCTTCAAGCGAGAAAATAATTGGCGGTACAAGAACTGCCTTATCATCTGTGCCTGATGCACGAACGTTTGTAAGCTTCTTTGTCTTGCAAAGATTAATGCTCATATCGTCGCCTCTTGAATTCTCACCAACAACCTGTCCTGCATAAATCTCATCACCGGGGTGAATAAAGAATTTACCTCTGTCCTGAAGCTTGTCCATTGAGTATGCAATTGCAGTACCCGTATCAATTGAGATAAGAGAACCATTGCTTCTTCTCTCAATTTCACCCTTGAATGGTTCGTAAGCTTTAAAGCGGTGTGAAACTACTGCTTCTCCCTGAGTAGCAGTCATAAGATTGCTTCTGAGCCCTATCAGTCCTCTTGAAGGTATGTCAAAATCAAGATGGACCCTCTCCATTCTGTGTTCCATGTGAAGAAGTGACCCCTTGCGCCTGGTAACCATCTCAATGGCCCTGCCTACCATCTCCTCAGGAAGGTCAATAGTAAGGTGCTCTACAGGTTCACATCTCTGTCCGTTAATTGTTTTATCAAGCACTTTAGGCTGACCAATCTGAAGTTCGAAGCCTTCGCGTCTCATTGTCTCGATAAGTACCGAGATATGCAGAACACCCCTGCCGTAAACGATAAATGAATCGGCAGTAAGTCCCTCTTTAACCCTTAAAGCGAGATTCTTTTCCAGCTCCTTTTCAAGTCTCTCTTTGAGGTGTCTTGATGTAACCAGTTTTCCCTCGCGGCCAAAGAACGGCGAATCATTGATTGTAAAAAGCATACTCATTGTAGGCTCATCAATCGCAATTGGAGGAAGTGCCTCCGGATTCTCTGCGTCTGCCAGTGTATCTCCAATCTCAAATCCCTCAATGCCCACTACAGCACAAATATCTCCGCTTATAACCTCGTCTACTTTAATTTTCTCCAGTCCAGAAAATACCATTACATCCTTAACCCTAACCTTCTCAAAAGTAACTCCGTCTCTTTTGCAGAGAGTGAGGAACATTCCGGGTCTGAGAGCGCCTCTGTGCAATCTTCCAATTGCAATACGGCCAACATAAGGTGAGTATTCAAGGGAAGAGATAAGAAGCTGAGGTGTTCCCTCATATGCCTCCGGCTCAGGTACAACCTCAAGTATTGTATCAAGGAGTGCAGTAATATCAGTAGTTGGAGTTTTCCAGTCAAGAGACATCCATCCCTGTTTTGCACTTCCGTAAACTGTCTTAAAATCTAACTGCTCTTCAGTAGCATTAAGGCTGAACATCAAATCGAAAACCTGCTCGTTCACCTCGTCGGGACGGCAGTTTGGTTTGTCCACCTTGTTAATTACAACAACGGGTTTTTTACCCATCTCAATAGCTTTCTGCAGTACAAACCTGGTCTGGGGCATTGTACCCTCAAACGCATCAACAAGAAGCAGAACTCCGTCTGCCATATTCAGGACACGCTCAACCTCTCCGCCAAAATCGGCGTGACCGGGTGTGTCAATAATGTTGATTTTGTAATCCTTGTAAGGTACAGATACGTTCTTGGCAAGAATTGTAATACCCCTCTCTCTCTCCAGGTCATTGCTATCCATTATAAGCTCTCCCAGCTTTTCTGCTTCTCTGGATAATTTTGCCTGGAGGATCATTCTGTCCACCAGTGTGGTTTTGCCGTGATCGACGTGTGCGATGATGGCAATATTTCTAATTTTTTGCATAATGTGGCCGCAAAAGTAGATATAAAATATTATTTTTGCCCCCGATTTCATAAAAAACTCCCACCTCATGACCGAAAAAATCCTTATTATTGATTTTGGATCACAGTTTACTCAGTTAATTGGAAGGCGACTTCGCGAGTTAAACGTTTACTGTGAGATAGTTCCGTTTAATAAAATTCCTAAACCGGACGAAAGCGTAAAAGGAATAATTCTTTCGGGAAGTCCATTCTCAGTCAGGGACGAAAATGCTCCACGGGTAGATCTTTCTGAAATTAAAGGGAAAATGCCTCTTATGGCAATCTGCTACGGAGCTCAGTACCTTGCAAAACATTTCGGAGGCGATGTCAATGCTTCAGTTGCGAGAGAGTACGGCAGAGCAATGCTCACAGTTGACGACAACAACTGCCCTCTCTTCGCCGGAATCAAATCCGGTTCACAGGTATGGATGTCACACGGAGACACTATCACAGCTCTTCCAACAGGTGCTGTACCGGTAGCATCAACTGGCGACATTAAAAATGCAGCATACAGAATTGAAGGTGAGCAGACATATGCAGTTCAGTTCCACCCGGAGGTTTACCACACAACAGAGGGAAGCAATATCCTCAGAAACTTTGCAATGAACATCTGCGGTTGTACAGGCGACTGGACACCCGATTCATTTATCGAAACAACTGTAAAAGAGCTTAAGGATAAACTTGGAAATGACAGAGTAATCCTGGGCCTCTCCGGCGGTGTTGACTCTACAGTTGCAGCGGTGCTCCTCAACAGAGCAATAGGAAGTAACCTTTACTGCATTTTTGTTGACAACGGCCTGCTAAGGAAGGACGAATTTGAATCTGTTCTTCACTCATACAAGGATATGGGGCTGAATGTTATTGGAGTTGATGCAGGTGCCCGTTTTATGGAATCACTCAGGGGAGTATCAGATCCGGAACTTAAAAGGAAGGCAATTGGTAAAACCTTTATTGAGGTTTTCGATACCGAATCACATAAAATTGAAAATGTAAGCTGGCTGGCACAGGGAACAATTTATCCGGATGTTATCGAATCTGTTTCTGTAAACGGACCGTCAGCAACAATCAAGTCCCACCACAATGTAGGAGGACTCCCGGATTATATGAAGCTTAAGATAGTTGAACCGCTGAGGTCACTCTTTAAGGATGAAGTCAGGAGAGTGGGAAGAGCCCTTGGAATCAGGACCGAACTTATTTCAAGACATCCATTCCCCGGCCCCGGACTTGGAATAAGGGTGCTTGGAGAGATTAACGAAGAGAAATTGGCTATTCTAAAAGAGGCAGATGCAATTTTCATCAACTCTCTCAGAGATAGCGGACTTTATAATGAAGTATGGCAGGCTGCAACAATTCTGCTGCCAATCAAGAGCGTTGGAGTTATGGGTGACGAAAGAACATACGAATATACCATTGCACTCAGAGCTGTTACATCTACAGATGGTATGACTGCAGACTGGGTTCACCTTCCGTATGAGTTTCTGGCTAAGGTTTCCAATGACATCATAAATAAAGTTAAGGGGGTGAACAGAGTCGTATACGACATCTCTTCAAAACCCCCTGCAACAATAGAATGGGAATAATTCCCGTCTCTGCTACTTAACTTTTGTTGAATCGCAGCATGCTTTTGTAGAATCTGCATGAGTGTGAGTTGAATCACCACAGCAAGCCTTGGTTGAATCAGCTGCAGGTACTGCAACCTCTTCTGTGTTTCTGTTTCCGCATGATACGCAAAGTGCCGCAAAGGCAAGAATCAATAGAGCTTTTTTCATAGTTCTGAAATTTGTTTTATGGGTTAGAAATTAATATTAATCCCGGCAGAAAAGAGACGGCCGGGCATTGGAAATCCGTAATTGATAGAATAATTTTCACCTGCAAGGTTATCTCCCTTCAGGAACAGAGTGGTTGCAATTGCCCCGAACTTATGGTTCCACGATGCCGATGCATTCACAAGCATGTAATTCTCCTCTGTAACCGGGTTGGGCTGAAGTGAAACATAAAGGCCTCCGGTATACTGAACACCTGCAGAGAAGCTGAAAGCACCGGGAGCATAAACAGCATTAAGGTTGAACATATGTTCAGGTGCTGCAAGCATAGGCTTGTCTGTTTTAAGGTATGAGTAATTGGATGAAAGAACCAGATTTGCCAGAACTCTTGCCTTTGCCTCAATTTCAAATCCCTTGTTGGTAAACTCACCTGTATTGGTGTTAACCGGTCTGCCGTCAACCATGGCAACCTGAATAAGATTATCCCCTGTAATCAGAAAGAGTGCAAGCTCTGCAGAGAATCTGCCATCTGCAATACTCTGTATAAAAGAGAGCTCTCTGTTTAGAATTCTTTCCGGTTTCAGGCCGGGATTCTGAGGGGGAAACATATACATCTCCCTGATATTAGGGCTTCTGAATCCTTTTGACAATATGAACTTAAGAGTACTTCCCTTGAATGGCCTGACCGTTGCTCCAATTTGTGGAATAAGTTCTCCGCCAAATACAGAATTGTTTTCATACCTAAGCCCGCCGTTAACGGTGAGAATTTTAAGGAATTCCTGCTGAACAATGGCATATGCTGCAAGTTCAGATACACTCTTGTCTACAATCTGAGTAACGGTCATTGAAGACTCCGGCACAGGAACATTTGAGGCCTTTCCGCCCCAGTTTTTCCAGTCTGCGCCAAGTGTTACCCTGTTTCCCTTAAAAGGAGAGAAACTTTCATAAATCATAACGCCCATGTTATGGTCAAATGAAGAGAAGAGAGTATTCCGCGGAGTACCTCCTGCAAAATAGCCGTCGTTTATCAGATGATCTCCAAATCCGTAGTAAGCTTTAACCATTCCTGACAGTTTGCCGGTATTATTTTCAAGAGCTACTGAGGCAGAGCCGCGAAGAATGTCTATTGTATTATCGTAAATTGGCTTATCGGTACGCCCGGGATTCTGGCCTTTTGTCTTTGCCAGTGAAAGGTCCGCCACCAGACGGAATTTATTGCTGAATTTCCATGCTGCCTTTGCAAAACCATTGGTTATCCTGAAGGCCGAATTCTCTCTGTGTCCGTCAGTTCTGTCATGATTAACAGATACAAAAGAGGAGAAATTCCCCTTTGACCATCCATTGCTCACCAGATACTTCTGGGTATTGTAAGAGCCATACATTAAGCGGGCTCTGGTTTCTCTTCCGGGAGAATCCTGACTGTGAGTGATTACATTTATAATCCCTCCGGCAGCGTTTGAGCCGTAAATAAGTGAACCGGGTCCCCTTAACACCTCTACCCTGTCTGCATCAGAAGCAACATAGAGGTCCGGAAGTGCATGTCCGAATATACCTGCCCACTGCGGCTGTCCGTCCAGCATGAGCAGAACCTTATTACCCTGCCCTACCCCTCTGATATTTACAATACCGGCAGAGCCCTCAGATACTCCAAATCCAGTTACCCCTTTCTGGGTAACAAAAAGGCCGGGAACTTCACGGGAGACCACCGGCAGAAGTGCAGAATTTGCAGTTGCCTCAAGTCTTACAGATGGAACAACAGTAATAGTATTGGGAACCAGCCTGCGGTTTGTTACACTCTTTGTAACAGTAACTACGGCTGAATCAATATTGCGGAATTTTATGGTATCTTCGGAAGATGCGTACGAAGTTTCAGAGACTAACGCTATTGAAATCGGAAGCAACAGATGAAGGTATACTAACAATCGGGATCTTTTCTCGGTCATCGGTTTTCAGGTGTTTGAAATGCAAATATAACAATTCCTTTCAATCAACCGCGGGGGTGAGCTCTCAGAATTCCTTCACGCCACCTTTCACTGTTCACATGAGTATAAATCTCAGTTGTAAGTATACTTTCATGGCCCAGCATCTCCTGTACAACCCTCAGATCTGCACCATTTTCCACAAGATGTGTGGCAAAAGAGTGACGGAAAGTGTGAGGTGAAATCTCTTTGGTAACTCCGGCATTAAGAGCCAATTTTCTAACCATAATGAAGATCATCTCCCTGGAGAGTTTTCCTCCCCTTCTGTTCAGAAACAGGATATCCTCACACCCCTTTTTAATATTCTGAGTGCGCCTCTTATCCAAATAGAGGTTCACAGCATCAATTGCCGGAGCACCTATAGGGACAAGCCTCTGCTTGCTCCCCTTTCCTGTGACTCTCACAAATGATTCATTAAAAAAAAGATCAGAAATTCTGAGCCCTGTAAGTTCAGAGACCCTAAGCCCGCATGAGTAGAGAACCTCTGCTATAGCTTTGTTTCTGTGCCCCTCATCAGCAGATAAATCTACAGAATTCAGAATATCCTCAATCTCCCTTACCGAAAGTACAGAGGGAAGGTATTGCTGAATCTTGGGCGGGTCAATCTGTTCAGTAGGATCTTTCAAAATCTTCCCCTCCATCTCCAGATATTTAAAAAATGCCCTGAGTGAGCTGATGAGCCTTGCCTGAGATCGTTTCGACAACCCCTTGGATATCTGCTCAGACAAAAATGCCGAAATCTGACTGCTCTCTGCCTGTTCCGGAGAGAAGCCTTCGGAAATGTTTTGAGAACAGTAAATCATGAACTTTTCAAGGTCTGACCTGTATGCAGAAATAGTGTTTGAAGAGAGTGACCTTTCCAAACGGAGGTATAAGCAGAATTCTGCTGCCAAATTGTTACGATTGTCGCTTTTCAAATAAAATTGAATTACTTTTGCAGCAAATTTAACGAGAATTATGGTGCAAAAGAAAACAAAAATTGTCTGTACTGTTTCCGACAGGAATTGCAGTACCGAATTCATTGAGTCCCTTTACAATGAAGGCATGAACGTGGTGAGAATCAACTCTGCGCACACTACACTGGACTCCTCTCTCGAGATTGTAAAGAACACAAGGAAAGTTTCCGACAAGATAGCTATCCTCATCGACACCAAGGGTCCTGAGATTAGGATTACAGAGATGAACCCTCCTGAGGGATTCAAAGTAAAGGCAGGTGATATTGTTTACTTTGCAGATGACATAAAGGGAGTTTCAGGGAATTTCCTTCTTTACACCAACTATGGTGACTTTGTTAAAGATGTGCCAACCGGTGCAAATGTTCTTATAGACGATGGTGAAATCAAACTCACAGTAATTGAGAAGAAGAACGGAAAGATGAAGTGCCTGGTAGAAAACGACGGCGTTATTAAAGGCAAAAAGAGTATAAATGTACCTAACGTTTCCATCAAGCTTCAGTCTGTAACTCAGAAAGACCATGACTTTATTGTATGGGCTATTGAGAACGACCTCGACTTTGTTGCTCACTCTTTTGTAAGGAGCAAAGCAGATCTTGACGAGGTAAACAAGATTATAAAAAAATACGACAGCCATCTGAAGGTAATTGCCAAAATCGAAAACAGAGAGGGCGTAGATAATATTGATGAAATTCTGGACAATTGTTACGGTGTTATGGTTGCCCGCGGCGACCTTGGAGTTGAGATAGAGGCAGAGAAGATTCCGGTTATTCAGAGAAGTATTATCAGAAAAGGACACACTAAGCAAAAGCCTGTAATTATTGCCACACAGATGCTTCACACAATGATTGACAACCCTCGTCCTACAAGGGCAGAGGTAAGCGATGTGGCCAATGCAATTTATCAGAGCACAGATGCAATTATGTTAAGCGGCGAGACTGCAAACGGAAAATATCCTGTTGAGGCGGTCAAGACAATGACAAATATTGCCCTTGAAATAGAACAGCAGATTAACCCGTCAACAGACATTAAACTTGAAAATGTTACCTGGCATACTGCAGAGGTTCTTGCAAGGTCGCTTGTATATGCAACATGCCAGCTGCCAATAAAGGCAATTGTAATTGATACAATGACAGGTCGTACCGGCCGTTATGTATCTGCATTCAGACCAAAGGTTCCCATTTTCTCAAAGTGCTACAAGCCATATGTAATGAGAGAACTTGCACTCTCTTACGGAGTGTACAGCTACTTTGTTTCTCCTGCTCCTTCAAAGGACGATTTTGTTAAAGAGTCTGCACAAACCCTGCTCGATGAAAAGATGGTCTCTACATCTGACATGATTGGAGTTCTTGCCGGAAGTTTTGGAGTACAGGCTGGCGCATCATTTATTGAAATCAGTACAGTAGAGAGGATGATCTCATAACAGGAAAAACCTGTTAATCATTTTTATCTGAAAAATATTTACAAAATGCACTGAGTCCGCACCCGGTGCATTTTGGTTTTCTGGCCACACAGACATACCTGCCGTGAAGAATCAGCCAGTGGTGTGCAATTGCCCTCTCGTGTTCAGGGATATTTCTGGTCAGGTCATTTTCTACCTCCAGAACATTTTTTCCATTTGAAAGTCCAAGTCTGCGTGAAACTCTGAAAACATGAGTATCTACAGCAATAACCGGCTTCCCGTATATTACTGATGCAATGACATTAGCCGTCTTTCTCCCGACTCCCGGGAGAAGCTGAAGCTGGGCCGGATCTTCCGGCACTACAGATCCAAAGCGCTCTGCCAGCATTTTTGACATACCGGAGAGGTGTTTACTTTTATTATTGGGAAAAGTGACAGAAGAGATTAAAGAGAGTAATTCATCCTGAGAGGCATCAGACATCGATATGGCATCCGGATACTTCTCAAACAGTTTTGGAGTAACAAGATTAACCCGCTTGTCTGTACACTGAGCCGAGAGAATAACAGCAACAACCAGTTCAAAGGGATTTCTGAAATGGAGCTCTGTCTCTGCAACAGGCATATTTTGAGCAAACCACTCAATTACCCTACGGTATCTCTCTTCTCTTTTCATTGAAATTTTTATTCCAGGATACCCTCCTCTAGCAGCTGAGACATATCAATCTCCTGCATTGCATCAATCTCAGTACAGGTGAGGTTTTCGCACATCATAACCCTTCCCGGGTACCTTTTAACAATTGAACGGTTATGTGTGACAATTATTATCGCAGGACTCTCTTCCCGGTGAATCTTCATGAGAAGGTTCATAATATCGTTTGCCGTTTCTGTATCGAGATTTCCGGTTGGCTCGTCTGCCAGAATGATTTCGGGATTATTAAGAAGAGCCCTTGCAATAGCCACCCTCTGCTGCTCGCCGCCGGAAAGCTGGTGTGGCATTTTATGGGCCTTGAGCTGCATTCCCACACTCTCTAGCCTTGACTTGATTATAGAATCAATATCGTGTGCACTCTTCCATCCTGTGGACTGAAGGACAAATTTGAGATTGTCATAAACACTTCTGTCCGTAAGAAGCTGAAAGTCCTGAAAAACAACTCCAATCTTTCTTCTTAGCAGCGGAATCTCCTTCTGCTTAATATTTAAAAGGTTAAAACCGGCAACATTTGCCTCTCCCTTTGTAAGCGGTATCTCAGCAATCACAGACTTAATGATTGAGGTCTTACCGCTTCCTACCCTCCCAATGATATATAGAAGCTCTCCCCTTTTCACTTTAAGATTAAGCTCGGAAACTATCAGGCTCTCCTCTTTGACGATGTCTGCACCGCTAATGGATATTATAGGTTCAAAAGGCTCTGTCGGCATAATATTTGACTGTTAATTCATGCAAATTTACTAAATTTGCTCTATTCATAAAAAGAAATCAGAAATGATTATAAACAGAAGGTTATTGCAGACCATTGCGGTCATGGCTGTACTTGTATCTCAGATTACAACCGCAGCCTTTTCACAGGAGAGAGAGGATTTCCGCAGCAAGATAGAAAAGGCTAAACAACTCTATGAGAAAGCACTTTACCCTGCATCATATAAAGAGATCACAGAAGCACTTTCAGAAGCGCGATCCTCATCTCTCTCTGAATATGCAGATGCAGAAGCACTTGCTGTTCTCTGTGCAATTGAGATGCAAATGCCTAACAGCGAAGGGCTGGTAAATGAATATCTTACCAAATATCCGTATTCAAGTGAAAAGGAGACTATACTACTCAGGCAGGCTGCATATTACTTCAACCTTCAGGATTATGTAAGGTCATTCGAAATTTTATCATCAATCAATCTGAAGAGCCTCTCCTCTGCACAGAGGACCGAGTTCAACTTCAGGCTCGGATACTGCCATATGAGAACCGGCAAGCTTGATGAGTCCGGAAGGCTGTTTGAAGAGGTAATCAAGGCTCCTTACAGTACATACACAAACCCGTCAAAATACTATATTGCATATGTTGCCTACATGAAAAAGGATTTCAGAAAGGCAATTGAGCTCTTTTCAAAAATTGAGGGAGACCCTCGTTTTTCTGTACTGGCATCGTATTACTCGCTTGAATCGAGATTTATGCTTAAGGATTACGAGTATGTCACATCAAAAGGCGAGCTTCAATTCAGGGCACTTTCGGGCGAATTCCGCACAAAGGCGGCAAGAATTCTATCAGAGGCATTCTTTGCAAACGGAAATGTTGAAAAGGCAAACTATTACTTTGAACAGTTCTCTTTTGCAAGCCGCGATCTTAGCCGCAACGACATGTACTATTCAGGAATCATTGCATATTCAATGAAAAACTTTCCTCAGGCAATTGCAGCCTTTAATAAACTTGGCGAAAGTAATGATACCATAAGTCAGAACGCACAATACCACCTTGGACACAGCTATATTCAGACCAAAAACAAACAGAGTGCTCTTGTGGCTTTCAGAAATGCATCAAGATACACCTTTGACCCAGCAATCAGGGAGGATGCAATGTTCAACTATGCTAAGCTCTCATTTGATCTCAACTCAGACATTACAGCATTCAGACAATATCTCGCTGAATTCTCACCTGCAGATTCAAAGTATAACGAAATTCAGAACTACATAGCATCTGCTTCACTTCTTGCAAAAGATTACAAGGCAGCTATAGAGGCTTTAAGGCTCATTCGCTTTCCGCAGCCGCGGGATATGGTGAATCTTCAGAAGGCTGCTTTTCTGCGCGGAATGCAGCTGATTGAACTGGGAGCATACAGGGAGGCTGTTCCAAATCTGGAACTGGCCGTGAATAACGGAAATTACAATCAGCCTGTAAGAGATCTTGCCAGACTCTGGCTTGCCGAGGCATATTACAGAGACAATCAGTTTTCAAAATCTGCAGAACTTAACCAGATACTTGTTAACAACGCCAGATTCAGACAAACGCCGGATTACCCTCTGGCACTCTTTAACCTTGCATACTCTTATTTCAAAAACGGCAATTTTGCACAGGCAGAACAGTGGTTTTTAAAATATATCTCATCGCCGGGCAATACAGGCTATACATCTGAAGCCAGGTTAAGGCTCGGAGATGCCCTGTTTATGCAGCGCAAGTACCAGGCTGCTAGTGAATATTTTTCACAGGTCTCATCTTCTGATATTAACGCATATACCTACGCCAGATATCAAACGGCAGTTGCCCGGGGACTAATGGGAGATGACGCCGGAAAAATTTCAATTCTTAAATCCCTTGCTTCGTCTGGAGAAAGAAGCAAACTGCATCCGGAAGTTGTCTATGAACTTGGCAGAACTTTGGTACAGACAGGTGACAACTCAGGAGCCAGAGGCTATTTTCAGGAATTAACAAACAGGCACAGGGAGAGCAGTTACTTTCCCAAGGCACTGCTTGAGCTTGGACTTATTGCCCTTAATAACGGCTCACAGGATGAGGCAATAGGTTACTACAAGCAGATTCTTGAAGTTGCTCCGCAGTCGCAGGAGGCGCAGGATGCAATAGCAGGTCTGGAAAACATTTATCAGGAGAGAGGAGATGCCGAAGAGTTCCTCAGTTACCTCGACAACACCGGGCTCTCCAAAGCCAGAAGTACAGATGACCGTGAGCTGATACTTTTTGCGTCTGCAGAGAAGCTTTATCTCTCCGGTAACTATCCGGGAGCCCTGAGCTCTCTCTCATCATTCCTTGCCCGTCACCCGGGCAGCAGCAAAAAGGCGCAGGCATGGTTCTACATTGGAGACTCTTACAGCAAAACAGGCAAGCCTGAACTTGCAATTGACGCATACAGAAAGGTAATGGAGACCGGAGAGGGATCATTCACCGAACTTGCAACACTCAACTATGCCAGACTCTCATACCAGCTTGAAAATTACAGGCAGGCACTCGAAGGATACTCCTCACTTATGCTCATTGCCAGACTGGAGAACAACAGAACTGAGGCACAAATGGGACGTCTGAACTCTTTCTTTATGGACAAACAGTGGGAAAATGCCGTTGCAGAATCAAAGAGAATCGACACCAGAAATTTGCCTGAAGCACAGAAGAGCCGTGTAAAATACATTGAAGCTAAATCTCTTTTCCTTACCGGTAACAGAACAGAGGCACTTCCGCTTCTCAGAGAACTTTCAAAAAACAAGATTGGTGCTGAGGGAGCAGAGGCAGCCTATCTGCTTATATCAAATGCCTTTGACAACGGGGATTTCACCACGGTCGAAAAAGAGACATTTGCATTTTCTGATTCGGGCTCCCCTCAGACATACTGGCTGGCCAGAAGTTTTATACTCCTGGGAGACACATATGCAGAGCAGGAGAACTGGGAGCAGGCAAAAGCGACTTACGAAAGCATACTTGAGAGTTACAAACCTCGTGAGGCAGATGACATTGCCGACCAGATCAGGATGAGACTTAGCAAACTTCAAAACAGATAATGAGAATGAGAACAAAACATATCATACCAAAACTGACTTCATTCACAGCGATTGCTGCTCTGATTATGCTAACCGGTGGTTCCGCAGCAGCTCAGCAGAAAATTGACCCCACACTTGAGGTGAAGCGTGAATTTGACGGCAAGCTTATGGAAATACAGAAAAGCAGGCTGAATACCTCATTTGCTGACTCCATAGCTAACTTTAACCTCTCTTTTGACTATACAATTTTCAACAAGCCTGTAAGAGATCTCTATGAGTTCTCTCCTCTCCCATCTGCACAAATAGAGAGAAGCGGCAAACCTCTGTTTCCTGTTTTTCAGGCAGACATATCTGCAGGTGTACCCTTTTCCCCGCAGGCAAAGATATACTATCAGCCTAACCTTCCAACAGGCTTATCCCTGCTTGTTCACGGCAGCCACGAATCCTGGTTTGGCAAACTCCCTTCTGTAACAGTATCGGGTAACGAAGCACTCACCACAGCAAACAAGGTCTCTGCTCCATCATGGAAAAATGACATTGGAACAATGTTTGGCTATTCATGGAAAAAGGGAAGGGCCGGAATCAAACTGAATTTTGAAAACAATCTGGCAAGCTTTCACGGATTTACCGATGAAGATATGCCTGCACCTCTGGATGACATCAGAACTGTGGCCGGTTTCCCAATCAGAAACCACTCCAGGTACACAAACAGATATATGATTGACTCACTCTCCCGGACCTTCAATATCTTCAGGGGAGGGATCTTCGTAAAATCTGCAAACGCCTCTCCAAAGGCATTTCACTACAACCTTGAATTAGATTACAGCAACCTTTCAGACAGGGGTACATTCATGAAATCCTATGAAATAAATCCGTTGATGGGGATTATTGTACCTGAAAAAAGCAGACAGGAAAATCACATAAGAGCTAAGGCCGACTTTGGCCCCAGCTTCGCGAAAGATCACAAATTTCTTGCAGGTATAGAATTCGAAACAGCCAACAGCGCAGGGACAGATACTTTGGGAAGAAGCTCCCTCACTGTTCATCCCAGATACCTTTTCACAAGGGGAAGATGGGTACTGGAAGCAGGAGTAAAAATCAATAAATTTTGGGAGACCTACGATGAGGGATTCAATATTTTCTTCAGCGGAAAGGCCTCAATTGAACTTGTGAAAAATTCGCTCTGGTTTTACGCCCATGCAGACGGAGGCAACAACTTCCGGACATATGCAGAGATGCTTGAAGAGAACAGCTGGGTAGATGCAGAAGCTCCTATCAGAAACACAGTAACTCCTTTTGCCGGCAGAGCCGGATTTAAGGGACAGCTTGCAGACAGATTATCGTTTCATCTGTATGGCGGTTACGCCACATATAAAGATCAGATCTTTTACATGCCATACGATGACACCACAATGTTTGGAATACGGAATGCATTCGGCACAACTTATGCAAAACAGGAGAGATTTACTGCCGGTGGCGAGATTTCGTGGAAATCCGACAGTTTTGACGCCGGCGCAAGCGCAGAGTACAACCACTGGTCAAGAAGCGATTCCCTCCCCTCTTATCACTACGCTCCGCTTGAATTTAAGATGCATGCCGGATATAACTGGAGAGAGAGAATCTTCGCAGGGATAAAACTTTCACACAGGTCAAAGGTTCCTGTTCTGGAAAAATTTGCAGACCCGGTAAAGGTATCTGATTCGGGTGTTGTCTATGCCCGTTCATTTACCCGTCTTGACCTGAATGCCAGTTACGTATACAATAAAACATTCGCCTTTTATCTGAACATCAATAACTTGCTCAATTCAAAAGGAATCACATACATGAATTATGCACAAAGAGGTATAAATGCTCAGATGGGTGTTGTTATAACTCTTTGATATTCTACATATTATAACATTTTAAAAACCTGATAATTTCTCGAAAATTATTAGGTTTTTTTATCCAGTTTCATTAACTTTGTAACCTTAAAACAGAGATTGGAAAAAGATGATTGAACATGGATCCCAGACAGGCAGCGGACAATATTCTGCTGACAGTATTCAGGTATTAGAAGGATTGGAGGCGGTAAGAAAACGCCCGTCAATGTATATAGGAGATGTAGGAAGCAGAGGATTGCACCACCTGGTGTACGAGGTTGTGGACAACTCCATCGATGAGGCTCTGGCAGGCTACTGTACAGACATCGAAGTCAAAATTAATCCGGACAATTCAATTACAGTTGAGGACAACGGAAGGGGTATCCCCACAGGCATGCACGAAAAAGAGGGCAGGTCTGCACTTGAGGTTGTACTTACTGTTCTTCACGCAGGTGGAAAATTCAGCAAAGATTCATACAAAGTTTCAGGTGGACTTCACGGCGTGGGTGTATCCTGCGTTAATGCTCTGTCTGTCCATCTGACAGCAGAGGTTCACAGAGACGGCCAGCACTTCATTCAGGAGTTTGAACGCGGTATTCCGCTTTATCCTGTAAAAGTTGTAGGAGACTCTGACAGAAGAGGCACAATTATCACATTCAAACCAGACAGTGAAATCTTTGTACTGGGCACTGAATATAATTATGAAATTCTTGCAACAAGACTGAGAGAACTTGCATACCTTAACAAGGGAGTCAAACTCGTACTTGAAGATCTGCGGGACAACGACAACTCAGAAGAGGGCGAAGCCTCAGAAAACAAGAGCAGAAGAGAGGTATTTCACTCAGAGCTTGGTTTGCTTGAGTTTGTCAAATATCTTGACGGAACCCGTGAAAAACTCACAGAGAAGCCAATCTATCTGGAGGGGGACAAAAGCGGAATTCCAATCGAGATTGCGATGCAGTACAACACCGGATTTACCGAAAACATCCACTCATACGTTAACAACATTAACACAATTGAGGGAGGTACCCACCTTTCGGGATTCCGCAGGGGACTTACAACAACTCTCAAAAATTACGCAGACAAAAACGGACTTCTTTCAAAGCTGAAGTTTGAAATTGATGCAGCTGACTTCCGTGAAGGTCTTACCGCAATCATCTCTGTTAAGGTTCAGGAGCCACAGTTTGAGGGACAGACCAAAACAAAACTGGGCAACTCAGAGGTTATGGCTGCCGTATCTCAGGCTACAACTTCTGCCCTTGAAAACTACCTCGAAGAGAATCCAAAGGATGCAAAAAACATTGTAGATAAAGTTATACTTGCCGCCACAGCCAGGCACGCAGCCAGAAAGGCCCGCGAAATGGTTCAGCGTAAAACAGTTATGTCAGGAGCGGGACTGCCAGGCAAACTGGCAGACTGCAGCGACAGAGACCCGGAAAAATGTGAAGTATTTCTTGTTGAGGGAGATTCAGCGGGCGGAACAGCAAAGACCGGACGCGACAGAATGTTCCAGGCAATTCTTCCGCTCAGGGGTAAGATTCTGAACGTAGAGAAGGCAATGGAACACAAGGTTTTCGAAAGTGAAGAGATCAGAAATATCTATACTGCACTTGGAGTTACCATTGGAACCGAGGAGGACAGCAAGGCGCTCAACCTCTCGAAACTCCGCTACCATAAAGTGATAATCATGACCGATGCCGACGTGGACGGTAGTCACATTGCAACTCTTATCCTTACATTCTTCTTCAGGCACATGCTGGACCTCATTAAGAACGGCTATGTCTATATTGCCACTCCACCACTCTACCTCGTTAAAAAAGGTAAACAGGAGCGCTATTGCTGGACAGAGGAGGAGAGAAAAGAGGCTATTATTGCAATTGGAGGCGGTAAAGAGTCAGGAGTTGGTGTTCAGAGGTACAAAGGTCTTGGTGAGATGAACGCCGTTCAGCTCTGGGATACCACTATGAACCCTGAGACAAGGATACTCCGTCAGGTTAATATCGACAATGCAGCCGAGGCCGACAGAATCTTCTCAATGCTAATGGGAGATGAAGTTCCTCCAAGAAGAGAATTTATTGAAACACACGCTAAATACGCAAATATTGATGCTTAGAGAATTATCGGTCGCCCTCTTTACTGTTGCAGCCATCGCCTATTTTTGCACACCCGCAGAAGCCGGGACACCCAAAAGAAGAGATGAATCTGCGGGAGCGGCAATCAATATCCCAACATTTAAACTTAGTATTCCGCCACTTGTGGCGAATTACGACTCTCCAATTTTCAAACCGACATTTTCCACCCCGGTTCCAAAGATATTCGACTTCATGAGAAATGTCGAATTCTCTGATATGCCCGAGGAGTATGATATCTGGAGCGACAACAAGGTGAATCCATATCAGGTAGACCTGGTGAATATGAAAGATACTGTACTCGTAGATTTAAGTTCTTTTTCACACCCGGGATCAAGGCAGGTGACATCAGATTTCGGCTTCAGAAAATGGCGCTATCATTACGGGATTGACCTTAAAGTAGATAAAGGTGACAGTGTATACTGTGCATTTGACGGAGTTGTAAGAATTACCAAACGGGCCCGTGACTACGGATACTATGTTCTGGTAAGGCATATGAACGGACTCGAAACCCTTTATGCACACCTTAGCAGAATCCTTGTTAATCCGGGAGATTCACTAAAGTCAGGCGGACTGCTTGGACTAGGCGGAAGTACCGGCCGTTCAACCGGAAATCATCTACATTTTGAGACCAGATACCTTGGAAACCCAATCAACCCCAATGATCTGATTGACTTCTCCAAATATGAAGTTAAGAATAATATATTCCTGCTCAATGCAAAACATTTTGAGTACAAAAAAGAGATTGCAAAAATCCGCTACTGGACAATCCGCAAAGGCGATACACTGGGAAGAATTGCAATGAGGACAGGAGTTTCGGTGAGTAAACTCTGCTCGCTTAACGGAATCAGAAAGACATCTTTATTAAGGATAGGAAGAAGACTACGATATACCTAAACATTTATTAATAATGGATATTTTTGAAAGAATAAAGAACGACGAGGGCGGTCCGCTAGGACAATACCGCAAAAAAGCCCACGGATATTTCATGTTCCCAAAACTTGAAGGACAGATTCAGCCCCGAATGACATTCAACGGCAAAGAGGTTCTTGCCTGGACATTCAATAACTACCTTGGTCTTGCGAACCATCCTGAGGTAAGAAAGGCCGATGCAGATGCTGCTGCCAAATGGGGACTCGGATACCCAATGGGAGCCAGAATGATGTCGGGTCAGACTGCACTTCATGAGCAGCTGGAGAGAGAGCTGGCAGAATTTGAACTTAAAGAGGATGCTTACCTCTTCAATTTCGGATACCAGGGAATGGTTTCCACAATTGATGCACTGGTAAACAGACACGATATTATTGTTTATGACTCAGAGGCTCACGCCTGCATTATGGACGGCGTACGCCTTCATATGGGACAGCGAATCGTATATCCTCACAACGATATAGAGAAGTGCGAAAAAGCTCTTGCTCGTGCAACCAAGCTTACTCAGGAGACCGGTGGCGGTATCCTCCTCATAACTGAGGGTGTATACGGAATGACCGGCGACCTCGGAATTCTTGACAAAATTGTAGAGCTCAAAAAGAAATACAGCTTCAGAATTCTCATTGACGACGCACACGGCTTTGGTGTTATGGGTGCAAACGGAAGGGGTACATCAGAACATTACAATGTAATGGACCAGATTGACCTCTATTTTGGAGCATTCGCAAAAGCAATGGCCTCAATAGGAGGTTTCGTTGCAGGAGACAAACATATAATCAACTATCTCCGTTATAACCTTCGTTCTCAGATTTATGCCAAATCACTACCAATGCCGCTTGTTGAGGGTAACCTCAAAAGGCTGGATATGATCCGCACTATGCCTGAGCTTCGCGAAAAACTCTGGACAATTACCAGGGCTCTTCAGGTTGGTCTCAGAGAGAGAGGTTTTGATATTGGCAAAGCCGAAGCTTGTGTTACCCCTGTATTCCTTCAGGGAAATGTGGCAGAGGCAACAAACATTCTGATTGACCTGCGTGAAAATCATAAAATATTCTGTTCAGTTGTAGTTTATCCGGTTGTTCCAAAGGGAGTTATAATGTTCAGAATTATCCCTACTTCAATGCACTCACTTGAAGATGTTGAGTACACACTGAATGCATTTGGCAAGATTTCAGAAAACCTTGCAAAGGGAGCCTACAAATCTGAGGAGATGCAGGATAAATCTACTGAAAAGACTGTATAGGCTTCCTCACAAATCAGATAATGAACAGTCTCAGAGATAAGGTAGTAATAATTACAGGTGCAAGTTCCGGAATAGGAATGGCTGCTGCAGAAGCTTTTGCCTCAGAGGGTGCAAAAGTTGTTATGGCGGCAAGAAGCATGGAAAAGCTGATAGCACTTGAACATAAACTGTCTCATCTTACAGAGGTTTTGCCTGTAAAAGCAGATGTCACTTCAGAAAAGGATTGCCAGAATCTTATTGAGCACACAGTTGCCAGATTCGGTAAGATTGACATTCTGGTTAACAATGCAGGTATCTCAATGCGGGCAATGTTTCGCGACCTCGATCTGAGCGTAATTAAAAATCTGATGGATGTAAACTTCTGGGGCACGGTATATTGTACAAAATATGCCCTGCCCCATATTTTAAAGACACAGGGCTCTGTTGTTGGTGTAATATCAATTGCAGGATTTAAGGGTCTTCCCGCCAGAACAGGATATTCGGCATCAAAATTTGCTGTTTACGGATTTCTGGACACGCTCAGAATAGAGCATCTGAAAGATAATCTTCATGTAATGATCTTTGCTCCCGGATTTACTGCTTCAAATATCCGCGAAAGTGCCCTCACTGCAGATGGCAGCCATCAGGGAACTACTCCAAGGGACGAATCCAAAATGATGAGTGCAGAGGAGTGTGCGAACCACCTTATCAAGGGCATTAAAAAGAGAAAAGCACAGGTAGTGCTTACTTTCATAGGCAAACTAACTGTGCTTTTAAATAAATTTATTCCAAGGGTTGTTGACCGCCTGGAGTACAACTTCATGAAAAAGGAGCCTGACTCTCCTTTAAAATAATCAGAGAACAGATTTAATATTTTCTGCAATCCCTTTAACCAGTATTCTTTTTGCATTCTCTCCTGCCCATCCGATATGGGGAGTAAGAATCAGCCTTTCACTCTCTTTTACCTTAAAAAAAGGATGATCTGACGGAACTGGCTCCTGAACAAATACATCTGTTGCGGCCCCTCCGATAATTCCCTGGTCAATTGCATCAGCAAGGTCAGATTCGTTTATAATTCCTCCCCTGCCCATGTTCATAATGATTGCCGACGGCTTCATCTGCCTCAGCTCTTTAATTGTGATAAGATTGTTTGTTTTCTCATTAAGCGGGGCGTGTATTGAAATTATATCACATTCTCTTAGCAATTCTGTCAGTGGAAGAGCAGGATAGTCACTGCAGTGTGCAACTCCGGAAGTGGAGTAGTAGCACACATCTGCACCAAATGAAGAGGCTATTGAAGCGACTTTCTTGCCAATTGTGCCCATTCCAATAATTCCGAACCTCTTGCCTGCAATCTCAGAAAAGGAGCGTCCGGTATCTGTAAAGTGGAGACTCTTAGAATACTCTCCGCTCTTTACGCATGTGTCAAAATATGCAGAATGATTCATAAGAGCCAGCAGAGAACCAAAAGTAATCTGAGCAACGCTGTCTGTAGAATAACCCACTACATTTTTCACCAGAATACCTTTGCTGTTCGCGTAAGGAATATCAACATTATTGGTTCCTGTTGCTGCAACGCAGATTAATTTTAGCATAGGTGCCGAATCAATTTGACCGGCAAACATCTTCACTTTGTTTACGATAACAACATCTGCATCTGATACCCTCTCTCTTACCAGTTCCGGAGAGGTGTGCGGGTATAAAACCAGTTCTCCCAGAGCTTCAATATCCTTATAGCTGACACTGTCGCCCAGTGTTGCGGAATCAAGAAAAACAATCTTCATTTTATAACTTTTATATAAAAGAAGAAGCGCCTAGTTATAAGCGCTTCTTTTTCAGTGAATTATCCTTGGTGCCCAGAACAAGACTCGAACTTGCACACCTTTACGGCACTACCCCCTCAAAGTAGCGTGTCTACCAATTTCACCATCTGGGCGGTTAGGGAGTGCAAAGATAATAGTGTTTTTGATATTTTAAAATACTTTCTGAAAAAATTCGTAACTTAGCGTAATATTTAATGAATAAACGGCATGAACGACAACTTTAAAAAACAGATTGCAACAATTGACGACCTCACAGAGATTGGAGAGATTCTCTCCGAAAGCACCGAACTCCGCGACAGAGTTGCCAAGTATGCAAAAAGTCCGTTCGATACGCAGTTTGCCAGGGACGGGCATAACGTACCTATGAATTTCGTCAAAAAGGGAGACACAATATACCTGCTGGGCGAATACAGAACTCATGTTAAGGACAACAGCTCCCTTCTTGAAATCCTGTACGACGCTATCTCTCAGGAGATGGTTACCAGCGCCCACATACTTGATAAAACAGGACTATTCTGCGGCCTCATAGAGTCTTGCGGAGTTAAGAAGCTTGGATTTGACATCACCGGCGATGCCGAGATTAATGACAAGGACTTTCTCTTCCGGGATAAAAATTCAGCAATACTTATAAGCGTATCTGCAGATAAAGAGGGCAAGTTTGTTGATTTTATTTACAACAACGTTTTGCCTCTTACACTGCTGGGACACGTAACAAAAGGTGAGCTTCGTATGGACGATACATCATTCGGTTTCATTTCAGACTACATTGGTTAACATGGGAGAGGGTATCCGTAAAGAGAGGGGAACGATATCGGCAATGTTCAACAGTATTGCCGGAAGCTACGATTTTCTGAACCATTTACTGTCACTGGGTATTGACAAAAGATGGAGAAAGAGGCTAATCCGTGAGGTGATGAAGAAGAATCCCGCTACTGCACTGGATGTGGCAAGCGGTACCGGTGACATTGCCATTGCACTGTATAACAGGAATATTAAAGTAACAGGAATTGACATTGCGCAGAAAATGCTCGACAGGGCAGTTGAGAAGTGCTCTAAGCTTCCTGAGGAGATTACTCCCAGACCGGAATTTGTTCTGGCATCTGCAGATGAAATTCCTTATCCTGAATCAAGTTTTAATCTGGTGACCATTGGCTTTGGTATTAGAAATTTCGAGAACAGACCACAGTCTCTTTCAGAAATTTTCAGAGTACTAACACCGGGCGGTGAGCTTGCTATTCTTGAGTTTGCTTCTCCAAAAAATAAAATCTGGAGATCTCTCTATACATTTTACTTCCACAATATCCTGCCAATAATCGGAAAGATTATCTCCAAGGATATGGGTGCATACACCTATCTTCCCGAATCTGTCAGTGAATTTCCTCAGTACGGGGCATTCTGTTCAGAGATGGAGAGAGCAGGGTTCAAAACCGTAAGATTCAGACCTCTTACCGGTGGTGTAGCTGTTCTTTATACTGCAGAAAAAATGTAAGGAGGAGAGAATATGACATACTGGGAGATGATATCTGTCATTTTGTATTTGTCATACCTTGTTCTGGCTATATACGCCTCTCTTGCAATTATTTACAAAAAACTTGATCCGGTAAAATCACTCTCGTGGATTGTGGTGATTCTTATGTTGCCATACATAGGACTTATTCTCTATATATTTTTCGGACAGAACTTCAGAAAAACCAAGATCTACAACAGGAAGGGTGTGAGGGATGAGCGTTTCCGCAGGCTTAACAGCTACAGGCAGCTTAAGGAATTCAACAGCAAACCTGAGCTTTTGCCTGAGGAGTTGCAGAAATACAGAAAACTCATAAATCTCAATATTCGCGGCAACAAAAGCGTACTGGGCCTTAACTCTCAGATTGAGATATATTTTTCGGGAAGAGAGGCTCTTGATGCAATGCTTAAATCTATTGGAGAGGCAAAACAGCATATCCATCTGCAGTCCTACATAATTGAAGATGACTTGACAGGAAACAGATTTAAGGATCTGCTCATTGAAAAGGCAAAATCCGGAGTTGAAGTAAGGCTTATTTATGACGATGTTGGATGCTGGAATCTCCCGGCACCATTCAGGGATCAGTTAATTAAGGCTGGTATAGAGGTACTCGCTTTTGCCCCAGTTAAGTTTCTCTCTCCCACTTCACGCATCAACTACAGGAATCACAGAAAGATTCTTGTTGTGGATGGTGTGGAAGGATTCCTTGGAGGAGTAAACATAGCAGACAGGTATTACAACGGAGGTAATTTTGAGGAGTGGCGCGATACACACATGAAAATTGCGGGGGAGTCCGTATCGTCACTTCAGTCAAGTTTTCTTCTTGACAGATACTTTATAATAAATCAGCAGTTCAGAAGAAAAAAGAAATACTTCCCTCCTATTAACAACTCAAGTATTAAGATTGATTCTCCTGAAAATCGCTACTATTCCCAGATAATTGTTTCGGGGCCTGACAGTGACTGGTCCAGTATTATGCAGTGTTATATGGGAGCTATCTCAAAAGCCACAAAGCATATTTACCTCATAACGCCATATTTTACACCTAACGAAACGCTGTTGAATGCCCTTAAAATTGCAGCTCTTGGAGGAGTTGATGTATGTCTTATGATTCCGGAAAAGGGTGACTCCCCAATTACTCACTGGTGCTCTCTTTCATATGCAGCCGAAATGCTGGAGGCAGGTGTTAAGGTATATCTCTTTTCAAAGGGATTCAACCACTCAAAGGTTATTAGCATTGACGGAGAGTTCTGCATTGTGGGCTCTGCCAATTTCGACAACCGCTCTATGGAGCATAACTTTGAGATAACAAGTATAATATACAGCAGTGAAATAACACTGAAGCTTGACAGACAATTTCTAAAAGATACCGAGAGATGCATCTCACTGGCCGGTTCAAAATGGGCCAAGAGAGGCATCAAGAATCAAATCAAGGAGTCATTCGCTAGGCTACTTAGCCCTTTGCTTTAAACTAACTAAACATGAATAAAATTATAGCCCTGATTCTGACAACCCTCTTTACCACCGGTGTCTCATCAGGACAAATTGCCAGCACAAAATCCTTTCAAAATCTGCAGAATAATACCAGCCATCAGGATAAGCAAAAGCTGTTTACCAAAGAAAACGGAAAACGTCTGATACTTCCTGCTACTCTGATTGTTGCCGGTACTGCAATGTACGGCAATCCCGGAATGAAATTCCAGAATCTCCGGAATAACTATACTTCAGATTTTTCATCAGGGTTTGACGAATACTTACAATATACTCCTGTTGCAATGCTCTACGGGATGAAAATATCAGGTGTTGAGGGCAAGAGTGACTGGACAAGACTTATTGCTACAAATGCTATCTCTGCTATTATTATGGCGGGTACAGTAAATGCAGTCAAGTATACTGTTAAGGAGCCCAGGCCGGATGGATCAAGGGACAATGGATTTCCAAGCGGGCACACTGCCCTTGCCTTTATGAGTGCTGCAATGGTTCATCATGAATACGGAATGACAAGGTCTCCATGGTACTCTGTTGCCGCATACGGAGTTGCCTCATCAACAGCTGTAATGAGGGTGATGAACAACAGTCACTATGTTCATGATGTTATAATGGGTGCCGGAATGGGTATTCTGTCCACAGAACTTGGATATATGTTCGCAGATCTAATATTTGGAAAAAAACGCCTGCTTAGGGAGGGTATGAATGAAAATCTTATTCAGGTACCCGATTCGCCATATTCATATCTTGGAAGCAGCCTCGGATTTACTAAAATTCAAGGAGTTATTACCATGTCCGGCAGAGAGTTCCGGGCCTTTGGCGGTACCTCTGCATCTGTTGAGGGAGCGTTCTATTTCAGGAACAAAACAAAATCAGATAAAATCAGTCCTGCAAATTCACTTCATGCCGGAATTTCAGTTAATGCAACAATCAATAATTCGGCAACATATTCTTTACATCCAGTAATTGCAATCTTCCCCTCTCCTGTTCCTGCTTTTAACTGGTACACAATCTCTGCTGGTCCGGTGATTTCTGCCAAAGCCGGAAACCTGTTCAGATACGGGGCATCTGCAGAGGCTGGTTATGCAGGACTTAAGGAGAGTAATTTTGGATCCTATGTACCCGCGCAGGGAGGAATCAGCCTTGGCGGATCTCTCTTTATTGAAAGGCATATCACTGACGGCATAATAATAAGGGCATTTGCAAGGAGCAGCAATGCAATTTTCAAAAATTCACCTGACCTTCCGGCACTTTCATATGGCGGGAGCATCGCAGTACCTCTGTACCGTACTTTTTAACAGAATCTTCTAATAAAAACAGATTAAATCAGATGGGAACAACACAGGATTATGCGCTATTTGCAGTTGGTCAGATGGAGGGGGCCGGTCCTTTAACCTTCAGAAAAATGATGGGCGAATATGTTGTCTATCTTGACGAAAAAGTTGTGGCCCTTATATGCGATAACAACCTGTTTATCAAACCAACTGAGGCAGGCCGGGAAGTAATAGAAAGGCTGACTGCCTCTCCTGCCGCAGTGGCTCCGCCATTCCCCGGAGCAAAAGAATGGTTTGTAATTGGCGATAAAATCGAAGACAGGGATTTCCTGACCGAACTTCTCAGAGCCGGCTACAAAGAGCTGCCACTTCCAAAACCACGGAAATCCAGATCAAAGGATAGCAGATAAATTATCAGATAATTTTCCCTGTATTTAAAATGAGTGACACCCGGATTGCAACTTTTGCGGGTATGTTGTCGTCTATAGTACACTGATTGTTAAAAAAAATGAAAAGATTCAATTTACTTATCTTTGCTGCAACATTGTTCATATTTATCGGTATGGGATTTCTCTGTCTTGGAGATAAAAAGAATAAATTTTCCCACTACGATATTGTTCTATCTATAGATCCGGAATCTGGAAATGTTTCTGTTAAGGGAAAACTGGATATCAATCTTGAAAACTTCAAGGAGAAGGAGCTTTTAATTTACCTGGACAGCAGTATGATCATAGAGAAAATGTGCATCAACGGTACAAAATGCGACTCTATTATTTCTGACACATCAGATAGCCGCTATATGCCGGTGGCAAGGAAAATCAGCCTAAAAGCAGCTCAAATATCAGGTATGGGTAAGCACGCAGAGATTCTCTTCTCTTACAAAGGAAAGCTCAGCAAACTACCTCCATATTTCGCAAATGTAACGGGAAAAGAGTGGACAGAAATTGGACTCTACCTTCCGTGGTTTCCTTACTGTCCGGAGAGCGCAAGACTTTTCACTTTTAATGTTACTGTTAAGAATGTGAACGGATATGAAATTTACGGTCTTGGCGAGGTAGAAAAAAGAGATGATGTTACCAGAATAGTTTCCCGTAATCCTACAACTGATATTGTCATTTGTATGTCAAGGGACGTTAAACATGTCTCCGGAAAAATCTCCGATGCAGAACTAAGTATATATCACAATAATTTCAGCAATGAATTTGCATCTGAGCTCTCTGAAGAGGTAAGTAATATGTTAGCTCTGCTTGAGGAGTGGACAGGATCAAAACTTCAGTCTGGTGTTACAATTATTGAATCGCAGAGGACAATGGGTGGCGGATACGCAAGAATGGGAGGCGTTGTCCTGGGTGGAATTGACCAGGAAAAATATAAGCTGGATAAAATACCGCTGAAACGATATTTTGCTCATGAAATAGCTCATCTATGGTGGTTCAGGGCAAATCCTTCCACCTGGGAAGACTGGCTTAACGAAAGTTTTGCTGAATACAGTGCATTGATGGTATTGAGAGAAAGGGAAGGGAATGCTACTTTCAACAGACTGATAGAGATTAAAAAAGTAAATTCTGATTCAACTCCGGCTATCTGGAACTTTGACAGAAACGGCTCTGACAACAAAACAGTAAACAAGGTTATTTATGATAAGGGTGCCGTACTGCTCAGTGAACTGGAGCAAAAAATTGGGAAAGAGCAGTTCATTGAACTGTATGGCACTATTATTAAAGAAAATATCTCAACAACTGCAGAACTTCTGTCATTAATCAGTAAAAAGTGCAGCCCCGGAACAGACGATTGGTTTGAAAATCTGCTTAAAACCCGGTAGGATACAGTGACAATTTGTTTAAAAACCAGAATTTACGGACCAAAAATATAATTGTTATCTGACTTTTGATTTAATTTGTACTGAAAATGCTCCTTTAAATATTTAAAGTTATGAAAACATCATTCAAGCCTATGTCGTATGATCATTGCGAAGGCGTAATGAACATTTACAACTTTTACATTGAGAACAGTCTCGCGGCATATCCCGAAAAGATTATGCCTCATGAGTATTTCGAAAAATTCATGGAGCATACTAAGGGTTATCCGGCCTACACTATTTTTTCCGATGATGAAATTGCCGGGTTCTGCTTTCTAAAGGCATACAACCCGCACTCAACATTCAAAGAGACTGCAGAAATTACCTATTTCATTAAAGAGGGATTTACAGGAAAGGGGATTGGGAAGCTGGCACTGGAAAAACTGGAAGAAGAGGCGAGAAAAATGGGAATCAGGTATATCCTTGCAAGCATCTCCTCCGAAAACGCTCAAAGCATCTCATTTCACAAGAAACACGGCTTTACCCAGTGCGGGCGTTTCGGAAAGATAATAACCAAGGGAGGGGTTCAGTTTGATATCATCTGGATGCAAAAAAATCTCTGATATTTATGTTATTAACATTAATTATTCTTTCAGTTTTATTTATTATTACAGCTGTTTATCTTTTTTTAATAAGACCCTGGCATTTGACCTGGGGTGCTACTGCCAGTGAGGTTAAAATGAACCTTCCGGGTGACGAATTAGTTCCGGTTACTAATTTTAATGCTACCAGAGCGATATCAATCAATGCCTTACCCGTAACAATCTGGAAATGGATAATACAGATTGGAAGCAAACGCGCAGGCTGGTATAGCATAGACTGGATAGACAACGGGGGAGAGAAAAGTTCATTTACAATCTTACCTGAATTTCAGAAAATTGAAAACGGACAATTTATTCCGTTTACTCCCGACCAGAAAAATGGAATGTGGGTAAGTGAATTCATAGAAAACCATTACATATTATGGAAAGACAAGGATGGAAAGGCATCCTGGGTCTGGTACATTTATACCAATGATGAAGGTGTTACCAGACTAATAACCAGATTGCGTACAAAATACAATTTGAAAGGAATCTGGATTATTTACTATCTGCTTTATGATCTGGGTGATATAATAATGATGAAGAAATGCATGGAGGGAATTAAACTCAGAGCCGAAAAATACTCTTAATTCTCTAAACCACTTTTTCAACATTAATAACACAATGAAAATCAACAACAAAACAACAAAAACTCTCAGATATATTCTGGGAGCACTCTTTGCTTTTGCTACGCTGAATGCTTTTGGCGGAGGCTATTACGGACTTGCCGGAGCCGAAGGAGTTCCTCTGGAGTGGCTCGAAGGGAGCCCCTTTGACTCATATTTCATCCCAAGCCTGTTTCTGATGATTGTGCTGGGAGGTTCATTTCTGACAGCTTCGATTGCCAATTTCGCCAGCTGGAAGAGGGCAAGAGTAATCTCTATGCTTACAGCACTGTTAGCTTTTATATGGATTGCCGTACAGGTATCAATCATTGGTTACATATCCTGGATGCAGCCCGCTACTGTAACATTTGGCGTTATTGTACTTGCAATAGCGTGGGTGATGCCGGAAAAAACAAACTGACAACAACTTTAAATCATTTTTGTCACATTTCAAACTGAAGTGAACCCCAAAAGTTTTTTGTCCAACTTTTGGGGTTCACTTCAAACATGTCAGCCTAATTTACATTTAACTATATTTCAATGCATTACAATTTCTATTTTTAGATTTTCTTTGGAATTCAAAATCTTTTCAGCCTCAATATCAATTGTTTGTAAATTAGGCTGACATGTGTCAAGTTTCTCAAGTGCAACTTACCTGCTAAAATTTCCCAAGTGGAGAACTCTGCCATAGTTTATCCCTGGTGAACTTTACAGTGCAATACAATAAAAAAGCTGCCGGTTCTGGCCGGCAGCTTCTGTATAATTCAATTTTAAAAATTAATTGTATGTCCTTTTGTATTTGAGTCTTGGACCCTCATCGGGTTTGTTTTTACTCTTGCGGTCGTCACCTTTTTTGTCGTTGCTGTTTTCGCGATTGTTGTCTCTGTTGTTGTCTCGGTATTGCTTTTCGCGCTTATCGCGTTCATCGCGATCCTTTTGCAACTGTTTTTCGCGCTCCTTTCTCCAGTCCTTGTTGCGGTCGTTATCCCTGTCGTTGTAACGGTCATGATCGCGGTCATTATCTCTGTGATTTTTGTAGTAATCGTCACGTCTGTCGCGCTCGTGCTTCTTCCAGTTTCTGTGCTCCGGATGATGTCTGTTGATATAGTAACGAGGATCGCGTACGTCGCGTATAGTAATGTATGGCCTGAAATCCCTGTAATTCGAATACATTCTTCTGATTTCGCCGTGCCTTAAGAACGGCCTGTACTCATTTATTACAACAACCCTGGTTCTGAAAAAGTCAAAATCCCTGTAGCGTGATGGAAGGTAAGTTCTGGCCACCCATCTGCCGTTTACCATATAAATGAATTGTCCTCCCGGAACATAGTAGTAAATATCCAGTTCAGGGATATAGTAGTACTCTACATAATCAAATCCCACAGGACCCCATATTGGCTGAATGCCTATGTTTACCCTGATGTCAATCTGCGCATCTGCTGTTGCGGGTGCAAATAAGCTACCGGCAAAAAGAACAGCTATAAGAAAAAATCGTTTCATGATACAGTATTTTAATGGTATCTGCCTTACATAAAACAATTATCGTTCCAAAAATGCATTGCCTCAGAGGTAAAGTGTCAAATCGTTGAACAATAGGGATTTGCAATAATTATGAAATTCTTTTAATTTGCTGAGCTGCACTGATTTGACACTTTACCTCTGAGGCAGAGAGCCTGTTTTGATCAGGTATAAATGCAAAAACGACAACTGATAAAATCAATTGTCGTTTTCGTGACCCCGACAGGATTCAAACCTGTAACCGCCTGATCCGTAGTCAGAAACTCTATTCAGTTGAGCTACGGGGCCATAAAAAGGAGATTTACTCCTCTGTATTTTTTACCGGTGCAGTATATTTTCTCTCTTTGATACGAGCCTTTTTACCGGTCAGGTTTCTCAGGTAGAAGATTCTTGCACGACGTACTTTACCTCTCTTGTTTACTTCGATAGCCTCAATGAAAGGAGATGTGATTGGGAAAATTCTCTCAACACCAACTCCGTTTGACATTTTGCGTACAGTGAAGGTTTCGGTAGTACCGGTTCCTCTTCTCTGAATAACAACGCCACGATAGTTCTGGAGACGCTCTTTATTTTCCTCTTTGATTTTGTAGGTAACTGTAACAGTGTCTCCGGCTTTGAATTCCGGAAATACTTTTACCTCACCGGCAAACGCTTGTTCTGCAATTTTAATTAAATCCATTGTAAAAACTCTATTTGCGCAACATTACAGACACCCAGGTTCGTATAAGAGGTTGCATTATTATTTTGGGACTGCAAAAATAGGAATTATTTTTAAGATACCAAAAAAATATTATCTTTTAATTCCACTTTTGTAAAGCGCACCGCCAATATTATCATATTTGGCACCCGTAACAGAGCTCAGGCAATTTGGCATATCGGCAGCCCATAAAGCACCCAGAAATGCAAAAATCAAAGCCTCCTTAAAGTTAACTGTTCTGGCATCCGGCACAAAATATTTGCACTGCGGAGCATTTGCCTGCATTCTCTCTACAAGATACTTGTTAAATGCACCCCCGCCGGTCAGTAAAACACTTCCGCCTGAAATATGGCGAGAAATCTGGACTGCCACATGTTCGCAGAAAGTAGCAAGCCTCTCCTCTATTGATAGCGACGCCGAGTCAATCAGAGGAATGACCTCTCCCTCAACCCACTCCCTTCCAAGTGATTTTGGACCCGACTGACTGTAAAACGGAAGAGTATTCAGCCTGTCAAGAAGAGCAGCATTTACCTTGCCGCTGCGGGCAATTTCACCATCCTTGTCATATTCAAGCCCAATCTGTCTTGTATAGTGGTTAAGAACATAATTTACCGGTGAGATATCATATGCCACTCTTTTACCATTATCACCATCAGAAGAGATATTGGAGAATCCGCCAAGGTTAAGACAGTAGGTGAATTCTGAGAACAGATTTCTGTCACCCACAGGAACCAGGGGGGCTCCCTGACCTCCCAGAGCCACATCTACAGTTCTGAAATCGCAGATAGTATCAACCCCGCTCTCTGCAGCTATACCGGCTCCGGAGCCAATCTGAGTTGTAAAGCGCTTTGAAGGCTGATGAAAAATTGTATGTCCGTGAGAGGCAATGTATCTTGGATCTGCACCTGTGCGCTCAATAAAGGCCTTTACACGCCTTCCCAGGTAGAGACCGTAATCTGAGTTGAGAAGAGCATACTCCTCTGCATTCATACTCTGAGCTGTTGCAAGCTGATGCTTAAGTTCTGCAGGGTATTGCTCATCCTCAGCAGCAAGAATTTCATAGCTCCACTTACCGCTCTTCTCATCGTAATTAAACTGAGTGTAGCAGATATCCAGGCCGTCCAGCGATGTTCCGGACATAAGGCCAATAATTTTGATTACCATATGAATTCCCTTGTTAAGGTTGTTACATTGTTTCTGTTATCAGTCACGGAGATCTCTGCCTTGTATCTTCTGCCCCTCTGCAACTGAGCACTGCCCAGATCTGCAACCAGAGACCTGGTTTTAGGGTCATACGATGCCAAAACCCATTTCCCCTCAATGGTCACGCGATATGATGAGATTCCCGACATTTCGTCAAATATAGTAAATCTTAAACTTTTGCCGCCTGCAATATTAGCACCCTCTTTAAAAGCAGGGACTACTTTAGGCTGAATTGTATCGTATGAAACTGTATACCTTCCAAACTGGCCCAATCCACTTTCAAGTCTATCGCCTTTCCACTCACCGCCCCTGTAGGAGAGACGGCCGTTGTCTGAAACATACGCAATAAATGCATTATCCCTGAATTGAGCAGGAACATCTGCCTTTATGGAAATTTTTGCTCCGGAATGAAGAGGTGTTGAACTGCTGTGAAGGTTCCAGACCGGGAAGCCTCCGGCATATGACGAAACAGAGTCGGCAGCAAAAAGAATTGAACTGTAAAGAGATCCGACAGGCAGCTCGATTTTAACACTTCCCCTCTCCCACACATTTGGAATATACCACGGCATAATCATCCCTTTAGCAAGAGCAACTGAGTCCGGAAGCGCAGGTTTCAGACGGGAATTCCGCTTTACCCTGAAGCTTTTAGTCGTTTTGTTTCCTGAGTTATCCTCAAGCTCAACTCTAACAGTATGTTCAATATCATCCAGAAGAACAAAAAGACCCTCATTCTTTGAGGTGATGTTTCCGCGAAGTGCAGAGCCTGGCTCTACCCAGCTTTTAACCATGCTTCTGTTAAAGTTCTCTTTTTGCTGATACTCAAGAATTGAGTTAATGTAACGCCCCTTTTCAAATGAGATGCCGGCTGTATTAAAGCTGAATATCTGCTCGTTGTCCAGATAATACCTGTATGCATGCACGGCAAACTTTGCACCAGATCCGTTCATTCTGTCAATTGCACCCACTGCCAGGTAGAATGTATCTGAGACCTCAATAGCAGAAACAATTTTCTCTGCAGGAGTAAAACTTTTAATGAATGCTCTTACGGGAAGTGATTTGCTGCCTGAAATTCCGTAAAGTGAAATTCGTTCTATGGCCGGGGCAATTGCGTCTGGAATTGAATACCCGCATTCTTTTGCGGGGTCCAGAGTTATCTCTGTGGCTGAGTTTCTGATTTCAAAGTGGAGGTGAGGTCCGCCGGATGAACCGGTGTTTCCCGCCTTACCAATTAAATCACCCTTTTTAACACGAAACATAGTTGAATCGGGCACCAGTGAGACTGCAAAACTCTCTTTCTCATACTGATTTTTTCTTACCCACTGTTCAAGTGCAGGAGAGAAAGACATCAGGTGACCGTAAACTGTAGTTCTTCCGTTTGGATGCTGAATATACACTGCATGTCCGTAACCCGAAGGTGAAACCGAAACCCTTGAAATATAACCGTCGTACACAGAATAAACCGGAGCACCTGAAACTCCGCCTACGCGGAAGTCAAGCCCTCCGTGAAAATGGGTAGCTCTCAGCTCCCCGAAATTTCCGGAAAGTGAAGGTGCAAGGTTAAGCGGAAGGCGATAGGGCTGACCATAAAGATGAGGCATAGCCATGCAAAAAGTGGCGACAATTACTATCGCCACTTTAAGTCTCTGTTTCATAAGATTCATTACGAAAATATTTTTTTCATCCTGTCAAAGAAGTTTCTTTCATCCTTTGACGGATTTGGTTTGAAGTTCTCTGAATTTCTGAATTTCTCCAGCATTTCGCGCTCCTGTTTGTCGAGCTTCTTTGGAGTCCAGATCTGAATATAAACAAGAAGATCTCCGTGTCCGTAACCATTTACATCAGGAAGCCCCTTTGCCCTCAGGCGTAGAATCTTTCCTGACTGAGTTCCGGCATCTATTTTGATTCTGAGTTTACCGTCAAAATGGGGAATCTCTGCATCTCCGCCTAAAATGGCATCTGTGAGAGAAATAAAGAGAGTATAAATGATGTCATTTCCATCTCTCTGGAAATCCTGATGCTCCTCCTCCTCAATCACAACCAGAAGGTCTCCGTTTATTCCGCCTCTTTTTGCTGCATTTCCCTTGCCCTGAACTGTCAGCTGCATACCCTGAGCAACACCGGCAGGTATCTTGAAAGTTATCTCCTCGGTCTCCTTTACAAGACCATCTCCGCCGCACTTACCGCAAGCCTTTGCAATAGTTTTGCCCTCACCTCCGCAGGTTGGGCAGACAGATGCAGTCTGCATTCTTCCAAGAATAGTCTGGGTCACCCTGGTAACCTGACCACTTCCGTTACAGGTTGCACAAGTCTTGATATCTGCCTCAGATTTAGCCCCTTTTCCATCACATTCAGCACAAGGAACCTGTTTGTTTATCTTGATTTTTTTCTCGGCACCGTGTGCTACCTCTTTAAGGTCAAGCTTAACTCTGATGCGAATATCCGAGCCTCTGTTTACCCTTCTTCCGCCTCTGCCTGCGCCGCCAAATCCACCTCCGCCGAATCCACCTCCGAATCCGCCAAAATGGCCTCCAAAAATATCCCCAAACTGGCTGAAAATATCGTCCATTGAGAATCCGCCACCGCCATAACCTCCGGAGCTTGCACCATTCATTCCTGCATGGCCAAACTGATCATATCTCGCCTTTTTGTCAGGATTGCTCAGCACATCGTATGCCTCTGCGGCCTCCTTGAAACTCTCTTCGGCCTCCTTGTTACCCGGGTTTTTATCGGGGTGGAACTTGAGGGCCATCTTGCGGTAAGCCTTTTTTATCTCCTCTGCAGATGCCCCCTTGCTTACGCCAAGGACTTCGTAATAATCTCTTTTGCTCATCTTATGTTAAATATGCCGGTATATTAAACTCCAACCACCACTTTTGCAAAGCGGATAATTTTATCATTCAGCCTGTAACCCTGCTGAACCACCTCAATAATTCTGTTTTTCATTGACTCATCCGGAGCCGGAAACTGTGCAACAGCCTCATGCAGGTCTGTGTCAAGAGTCTCTCCCTTTGCTTCGATTTTCTTTAGCCCTTTTGAGGCAAGGTATCCCGAAAGCTTGTTGTAAATTAACTCTGTACCTTCGATTGCAACTGAGTGATCTCCCTCTGCCTTGTGAAGCATCTCAAGAGCCCTTTCAAAATCGTCAAGTACAGGAAGTAATCCCTTAATAGTCTCCTCGGCAGCATTCACAACCAGATCCATTCTCTCTTTGGCAGTACGCCTGCGGTAGTTGTCAAATTCAGCCACAAGGCGGATATACCTGTCGTTAAGTTCTGCAGCTTTGCTATCCTGAGCCTCTGTCTGCTCTGCAGCAGGCTGATTCTCTTCCCTTACGGTCTCTTTTTCTGTATTTTCGCTTTCTGCAGCTTTGTGCTTCTTGTGTTCCTTCATCTCTCTGTTTGAAATTTTATAAAATTTGCCTTCAATTATTTGCAATGCAAAATCGCGGCCCTTTTCAGGCCGCAAAAGTAGTAACAAAATTTTTGCCAAATGGAGAAAATGGACAAAATGGCACAGTTTATTGCTACATTTGCCCGTCAAACTGAATATTAAGCATTAAACCATAATTACCGGCTGTGTTTAACTCCCTGGCAGACTACCTTCTCACTAGCGACCCCCTGTCGACAGGGATGATAGCCATTCTTACAGGAACAGGCATCTTTGTTGGGTTTGTAAATACACTGGCCGGAATGGCAACAGCCCTCTCCTACGCTCTTTTCATGGCTATGGGTATGCCCATAAACGTTGCCAACGGAACATCCCGTGTTGGCGTTCTCGCTCAGTTTGCCGTCTCCTCGGTTGTATTTAAAAAGAGCGGATACCTGGACCTTGGTCTTGGAACAAAGGTTGGTATTCCTGTTGCACTGGGTTCAATTGCCGGTGCTCAGGCAGCTGCTGTTCTCAATCCGGCGGTTATGGAGGTTGCCATGGGAATTATGCTTCCCATCATGGCATTTCTGCTGCTCTACAGTCAGAAAGGCAGAGAGGGACGGGTTATCACTCCCGAAATTGAAGCGAGAAGCAAAAAATTCGGAATTCTTAAATTCATTGCATTTGTATTTATTGGGGCTTACGGCGGATTCACCCATGCAGGAGTGGGCATCCTGATAATCTTTGGCTCATTCTACATGCTTGGGCTGGATATTCTGAGGGCTAACGGAATAAAGCAATTTGCCGTAGTAATCTACACTCCCCTTGCTCTCTCAATCTTTATCTGGCACGATCAGGTAAACTGGCCCGTTGCACTTGTCTATGCAGTAGGCAATGTGATTGGTGCATTTATCGCATCAAAGTTTGCAGTGAAATTCGGGGCAAGATTCATCAATTACGCAATTGCACTTGCTGTATGTGCAATGTCGTTCTGGCTTATTTACAAGCAGTTTTAGAGATTCCAGGAATAGAACTAACGAACCTGTCAAATTTTAAAGTTCCCACAGATAGAGTGAGGCAACTGAGTTGTACGGAGAGAAGAGTCTTCTGTACTCTTCAAACTGTTCTTTTGAGAGCGACTCCAGTCCGTAAAGTTTCATTATTCCCTTTTTGATTGCCAGGTCACCCCAGCTTAGAACATCTGGCCTCTGCAAAGAGAAGATAAGAAGCATCTCGGCAGTCCAGACACCAACCCCTCTGAGAGCAGACAATTTAGCAATAACTTCACTGTCCTCCATTGAGCGCAAGGCATCAAAGCTGATTGCTCCTTCAGCAGCAGCTTTCGCTATTCCTGTAATATATTCGGTTTTGCGGCCTGATATACCGCACTTTCTGATGTCATCCGGATTTACTGCAAGAATTCTTTCCGGCGTTATCTCCCCAACCAGTTCAGTAAACCTTCTCCAGATAGTCTGGGCAGCCTTTCCGGAGATTTGCTGTGATGTTACACTGGATATAAGAGCAGTAAAGAGATCCGGAACCACCTCTCTTACCAGAATGCCTTTCTTGTCTATCGTATCTGAAAGTATGGGGCATACCCTCTTTAGATGTGAAATCTCCTTCTGACCATATCTGAAATAGTTTCTGCCGTTGCTTTCTGCCGGCACACCTGGCATTCCTGTATCCATTTTTATCCTTTTTTGCTGATAAGCTGAAGCGAAGGTTTATCCAGAATTTTAACCTGTTTTCCCTTCATCTCAATAATTCCATCCTTGGAAAACTCTGCCATAACACGGGATACACTCTCTCTTGAAGCATCTACCAGATTACCCAGATCTTCCTGAGTAACATTAATGGTGAATGTATCTGACTTGAAAATGTTGTCCGAAAAATCCAGGAGCACATCTGCAAGTTTACCCCTGATCTGCTTCTGAGTCCTGTTAACACATTTCTGATATGACTCAAGCTCGCTTTTGCAAAGCTCCAGCATAATCTGATTTGTGAAGTCAGGGTTCATCTGCAGCATCTGGCGGAAAGTGGAAATATCAATAAAACAAACCTCAGACTCATCTATTGCCGTTACGGAATACTGGTTGATTTTGTCGCCGAATGTGGTTGGAAGCCCCAGATAATTTCTGGGTTTAACTATTCTCACCACCTGAACATGGTAAGGACCGTCTATGTGAATTTTTACTAGCCCTTTCTTTAAATATGCAACATTGGTGGAGTAGGTTCCCTGACGGATAATGGTATCACCCTTTTTGAATTTTACAGTAACGCAGTTTGGCGCAAGGTGTTTTAACTCCTCCTGAGTGAGCTTCTGGGCAGCGGCAGATTTATAGTCGCAAAGCGAGCAATTGTTCTTCATAGGGCAAAGTTACAAATAAATGTGATTTACATCACAAGAAAAGTATGCCTATATCATACACATTTGCTTCGTTTCACCTCTATTTATCCATTTCTTTGTGCACCAAAATTATTGACACTATCAATTACATTCGAACTAATCATGCAAGAGCAACTAGAACAAGAGGTTACACAGCTCAGGGAGCAGGTTGAAAAACTCAAAAAGAAGATCACAAAAATCGAAAACGGAAGAAAAGACCAGCTGTCAATGGCGGTTGTTTCTGGCGACCTGGACAAAGTAATGGCCTCAATGATTATTGGCATTGCTGCGGCTGCAATGGACACCAAAGTAAAGATGTTTTTCTCATTCTGGTCACTGAGCGCACTCAGAGATCCAAAGAAGAGTCCAAAGGGAAAAGATTTTATCTCAAAGATGTTTGGATTTATGCTCCCAAAAGGGAAAAATGCACTAAAGCTTTCCAATATGAATATGATGGGAATGGGACCGGTTATGATCAAATATTTAATGAGAAAAAACAATGTTCTCTCACTGGACGATATGTTCAAAACAGCAGGTGAGCTGGGCATTGAGATTATTGTCTGTGAAATGTCAATGGGGCTTATGGGCTTCAAAAAAGAGGAGTTTATTGACTACCCTCACCTCTCTTTTGCAGGTGCAGCGACATTTGTGGCAGATGCAGGCGAAAGTGCTGCTCAGCTTTTCATATAAAATAAAACAACTGGCATAAAATAAGAATAAACCTTAAAACATAAATTATCATGATGACAACAGAAGAACTAAGAGCTCTGGAAGTAAGCAAGAGTGTAGACGCAAGAGGAACAGCATGTCCGGGACCACTGCTCGAGGCAAAGAAAGCACTTGGCACCATTGAGGAGGGAGAGATTATGGAGGTCCTCTCTGCAGATGAGGGAACAAAGGTAGATATACCAAAATGGTGTGCTAAACAAGGTCACGACTATCTCGGAACTATCGAGGAGAATGGCTATTTCAAAATCTACATGCGTAAGAACGAAATTTAACAGTAACAGAGATGAACAATAGGAGCGCAAAAATCCTGGTTTTCTCTACTGAAAAGATCTCAGACCCCGCCATTGACATGGCGGGTCTTCTTAAGCTTCACTATCCTCCACAGGTCTATACAATAGCTGTCCCTTGTTCAAGCTGTATCAAGCCAAGATGGATTCTCAGGGCTTATGAAAAGGGATTTGACGGTGTATTCATTGCCGCAGACGGAAGCGACTGTATGTTTGGCGAGAGTTGCACCGAAAAAACCGGAGCAGTTGTAGAGAAAACACACGAACTTATGAGAGAGAAGAACATAGAGCCGGCACGCCTGAGAATGGCAGCAATATGCTCTGTGTGCAGCGAATCTTTTGTTAAGCAGGTAAGGAGTTTTAATGAGTATTTACTGAAAACCGACAAATAAGAATTATGCAGAAAGAACCAATCACCCTCTCTTATGACGCTATCGTGATCGGAGGAGGAATTGCGGGTGGAGAGGCAGCTCTCAATCTTGCAAACAATGGCTACAAGGTAGTTCTTGTGGAGAGCAGGCTTTCAGTGGGAGGTAAAATGATTATGCTCAGCAAGGTCTTCCCGACACTTGACTGCTCTGCATGTATCACTACACCAAAAGTATCTGAAATCTCGCGTCACCCGAATATCAAGATCTTTACAGAGAGCGATATAACCTCAATTGACAAATTAAGCGAGCACAGCTTTGTAGTAAAAATGACTCAGAGACCGCGTTACGTGGTTGCAGAGGACTGTACTGCATGTCAGCTTTGTGAGCAGGCTTGCCCGGTAATTGTAAAAGACCAGTTTCAGTATGGTCTGGTGGGGAGAAAGGCAGTTTACATACCGTTTAGTATTGCCAGTCCTAAGGTAGCTGCAATTGACATTGATAACTGTACCCTTTGCGGAGCTTGCGAAAAGGTATGCCCTCCTGGTTGCATTGATTTTACAATGAAACCAAAAGAGTACATCTTCAATGTTAAGACTGCAATTGTTGCAACAGGATTCAGACTGTACGATCCGACAAATGTTCCGAGATACAGCTACGGTAGTGCAAAGAATGTTATCACCTCAATTCAGATGGAGAGACTTCTGGCCCCTACCCGTCCGTTTCATACAATTCTCCGTTCAAGCGACGGAAAGGTTCCGGATAAAATTGCCTATGTACTTTGTGCAGGCTCGAGAGATGATTCTTTGGGAAATCCAATCTGCTCACAAATCTGCTGCATGTACTCAATCAAGCAGGCTCAGCTGCTGCTGGGAGCACTTCCTATGGCAGACATTACCATATATTACATAGATATAAGGGCGTTTGGCAAGGGATACGATGAGTTCTACGAGCAGGCTGTTTCAATGGGAGTTCGTTTCGTAAAGGGTAAAATCGGAAAGATTACTGAGAAAGAGAACGGAAACCTCACTCTCAGATATGAAGATATTGCAACCGGCAAACTAAAGGAGGCAGAGCACGATATGGTTGTTCTCTCGGTTGGTGTTAAACCAAACAAAGAGGCGGCAGATATTTTCAAGAGTCACAAGCTGGAACTGGATAGTCTCTCTTTTGTAAAACAGAGCGACCCGCTGCTGAGCCCTGCAAAAACCTCCATTGACGGAGTATTTGTTGCCGGTGCTGCAACAGGTCCAAAAGACATTCCGGATTCAATCCTCTCGGCAGGTGCAGCATCTACAGAGGCAATAAGTTATCTGAATCAAAAATCACAGTAATCGAGATGAAAAAGAAACTTGGTGTATATATATGTGCATGCGGCGGAAATATCTCCGACTACGTAGACATTGAAAGGGTCCGTGAAGCGGTTAAAGACGAAGACTGCATCATAATGGCCAAAACAACAATGTTTGCCTGCGGTGATTCCAATCAGAAGGATATGGAGGCCGATATTAAGGAAAACAATTTAAGCGGAATAGTGGTTGCCAGCTGTTCACCCAAGCTTCACCTTACAACCTTCAGGGGAGTAAGTGAGAGAGCAGGGCTGAACAAATACAACTATGTACACGCAAACATACGCGAACAGGCTTCGTGGGCACACTCAGACAACAAGACGGGAGCTACAGAAAAGGCTATCCACCTTGTAAAGGCAGCTATTGCCAAGGCAAGACTGGCTGAGTCGCTGGAACCGATCGTGATTGAATCTAAAAGAGCTGTTGCTGTTATTGGGGCGGGTGTTGCCGGTCTTAAAGCTGCAATATCTCTGGCGAGAATGAATGATGATGTTTATCTTATTGAGAGAGACAGCAAGATTGGCGGAAAGCTGAATGAACTTGAGACAATCAGTCCTGAGAATATTTCAGGAAAGGAGCTTCTGGGAAGGCTACAGAGAGAGATTGCCTCTGAGGAGAGAATTACCCTTATTACCAATGTTGAGGTTGTCGCATCACGAGGAAACATTGGGGATTTTAAGCTGACAGTCAGAATATCTGGTCCTCAGGGAAATACAGAGAAAGAGATTAATGTGGGATCTGTGCTTGTGGCTACAGGTTTCAACTCCTACACACCCGCAGAGGGGGAGTTCGGCTTTGCTACGGTTCCAAATGTAATTACCCTCCCGGAATTCAGAAAGCTAATGAGCGGTCAGAAAAAGGCTGCCGAAGGCGGATCGGGTAAACTGGTTTACAACGGAAGAGAGGTTAATTCAATTGCCTACATATACTGTGTTGGAAGTCGTCAGGTTAAGGGTGATAACAAATATTGCTCAAGATACTGCTGTACTGCTGCTGTTCAGGCTTCACTTGATGTAAGGGCAATTGCTCCGGAAATTGAAAACTTCCACTTCCACAAGGGCATCCGCACTTACGGAAAACAGGAACTTATCTATAAAGAATCGAATGCTCAGGGAGATGTATATATTCAGTTTATGGATAAAAAACCTCCTGTAGTTTCGGCTGCTGAGGGTGGAATTTCTGTAAAGGCACTGGATGTTCTTACTGAAAAGAGGGAATCTGAGGTGATTGCAGACCTGGTTGTTCTTGTAACCGGCATGGTTCCGGACAGCGACACATCTGTTGGAACTCTTTTTAAACTTCCTAAAGGTCGTGACAACTTCTACAATGAGATTCATATGAAGCTGCGTCCGGTTGAAACAGTAATTGACGGTATTACAATCGCAGGAACCTGTCAGGGTCCAAAGAATGTAATGGAGTCGGTTAATTCATCGCTTTCTGCTGCTGCAAAATCTCACTCTTTTGTGAGCAAGGGCGAGCTGGAACTTGAGCCGATAATTGCTTATGTAAATACAGATACCTGCAACTGGTGTGACGCCTGCAGCAATGCTTGTCCGTTTAATGCTGTTGCAATGGTCGAAACAGCCGGTGGTCAGAAGGCTTCAATAAACAAGAGCACCTGCAAAGGATGCGGAATGTGTCTGCCTGTTTGTCCGTCGGATTCAATAGAGCTCATCTCGTTTACAAACCGCGATGTTGAGGATATGATTGATGTACTTGCACTTTAAAGCGTAAAATGATATGTCTGAAGAAAAAACTATGACAGTGAAAATTTTGCGTGAGGAGCGCAAGGTTTCCGAAGAGGTGAAGAACAACCTGAAACAGTTCAATAAAGAGAAAAAGGCCATAACCGAGTCTCTCTCCAAAGGGGACAAGACAATTGCTCAGCTGAGCTCAGAAACCGGAATGCCAAGGGAACATACTATGTACATACTAATGTCCATGGTAAAGTTTGGATTGGTTTCGGCAGGGAAGATTGACGATATGGACGAGTACTTTACCTATAAACTGAAGAAAAATGAGCAGAATTAACACAAAATTCGGCAAAGAGCTAAAAAGATACGGAGCAGTTGACTTCAACAAATGCTATAACTGCGGAACATGTACAGCCGTTTGCTCTCTCTCCACAGGTGAGGATTCGTTCCCGAGGTCAATGGTGAGACTTAGTGAAACGGGAGACAAACAGGGTGTTGAGTCTTCATTGAAACCATGGTTGTGCTACTACTGCGGCGAATGTTCGGTGAACTGCCCGCAGACTGCAGACCCGGGTGAACTAATGATGTCTCTGCGCAGATGGCTTACAGCCAAATATGACTGGACAGGCCTCTCAGGTTTGTTTCACAGATCTGGCTTAGCCAACATAATTGCAATGATACTGGTAGCAGTTGGAGTAATAGCATATTCATTCACTCAGTCATTTGACCAGGAGGGAATCATGCATTTTGCACACCTGTTTGAGATGTACGCAATTGCAACTGTTTTTGCAGTTATCCTTCTGCCAAACATCATCAGAATGTGGTATATGACGGTGGTTAAACCGGGATACAAAGTTCCGTTTAATGCATATTACAAATCTGCGGGAGAACTTTTTATTCACATGTTTACCCAGAAAAGGTCACTGGGCTGCGACGACAACCAGGCAAGATGGTTCGCCCACTTTGTTCTGGTAATCGGCTACCTGACACTTCTCTTTACAACAGTATTCCTTGACTGGTTTGCAACTGAATCAATATTTGTAAACCTTCTAGGCTACACGGTAAGTGCTGTTGTATTCATTGTAACCTTTGTATTTGTACTGGGCCGTATTAAACAGAAGCACCAGGTGAGCAAAAAATCCCGTCCCTCTGACTGGTTCTTTGTAATCTGGCTCTTTTTAATGGGAGTTACAGCATTCTTTGTAAAGGTATTTATTGACCTTGAGATTCTTGAGAACAACTTCTGGTTCTTCCTGCTGCACTTCACAATCCTTGTACAGTGGGCGGTGATAATTGTTCCGTTTGGCAAATGGACACACTTCCTCTACAGATCTTTTGCAATGTACTTTGACAAGTTGCGAAAGAGTGTGCCGGTTGAGGCTGCGAAGAAATAATTTTTAATAATTGCTGAATTTGAGGCTGGCCAATAACTAATTGGTTAGCCTCTTTTTTTTGGAAAAAACTCTGGCAGAGTTTCCCCTTTTAAATGTTCTGAAACCATTATCTGGTATTCTGTTTAGGGGGTTTTTCGGGTAAAATCTGTGAGCAATATCACATAAAATAAATTCCATTAGCAAATATTGATATTGAATGTTTATTTTATATTTGAGACATTCAATTATTTCTAATATGAAGAATGTAGTTATTTTGGGTGCCGGAACAGCCGGAACGCTTATGGCGAATAAGCTCAGGAAGAAATTGCCTGCAAAAACCTGGAACATAACTGTGGTAGATCAGGAGAGGGCTCACTACTATCAGCCGGGTTTTCTGTTTGTACCATTCGGAATCTATTCAGAACAGGATGTAATTAAACCTAAGGATAACTTTTTCCCTAAAGGGGTGAATGTTATTTATGCAAAAGTTGACCGCATAATTCCGGAGGAGAACAAGGTTACACTTGAAAATTCTGAAAAAATTCTGGATTACGACTTTCTTATAATTGCAACCGGAACCAGGATTGCACCGGAGGAGACACCGGGCCTTCTTGGCGATTTATGGAGAAAGGAAATTTTTGATTTCTATACAATTGAAGGGGCTGTTGCCCTTGCAAAATATCTTGAAACATGGAAAGGAGGGAAAATGGTAGTAAACATCACCGAACTTCCGTACAAATGTCCGGTTGCTCCTCTTGAGTTTATTTTCCTTGCCGATGCCTACTTCAAGAAAAAGGGAATGCGCGACAAGGTGGAAATCAGCCTTGTAACTCCTCTTCCAGGGGTCTTCACAAAACCAATAGCTACAAAGATGCTCAGCAAGGTTGTGGAGGAGAAGAATATTAATGTTATACCAGATTACAATGTTTGTGAGGTAGATAATGTCAACAAGAAAATTATTGACTACGCAGGCACAGAGGTAGAATTTGATGTGCTTGTTACAATTCCTACCAACAAGGGAGATGATATGATTGAGAGAAGCGGGCTTGGTGATGACCTCAATTTTGTACCAACTGACAAATTTACACTTCAGGCTGTAGGCCATCCAAACATCTTTGTGATTGGTGACGCAGCAAATCTGCCAACATCCAAAGCGGGCTCTGTAGCACACTTTGCAGCAGAAGTTGTGGTGGAAAATCTGCTGTGTGCAATTGAAGGCAAACCCCTGGAGGCAAAATTTGACGGTCACGCAAACTGCTATATAGTAACATCATACAGCAAGGGAACCCTGATTGACTTTAACTACGACACCGAGCCGCTTCCCGGAGTTTACCCGTATCCGGTTGTTGGTCCGTTTGGTCTGCTGAAAGATACCAGACTCAACTATTTCGGAAAGATGTTTTTCAAATGGATGTACTGGAACCTTCTGCTGCCGGGAAGATCTCTCCCTGTGACAGATCACATGTCAATGATGGGAAAGAGGTATCCGAAGCATCATGTAAATTAAATCTGTAAACAAACATATAAATTCAGAAAAGTTATGGCACAAAAAGAATTCGCAGGTCAGATGATTGAAGTAAACGAAGAGGGTTACTTCACTAAGCCGGAGCAATGGAATAAAGATGTTGCCGGTGCTGTGGCCAAAGAGGAGGGCATTGAACTCACCGATAAACATTTTGCCGTTCTTGATTATCTCCGTACAAGACACTTTGCAGGAGATGCACTTACTATCCGGTCAATCGGAAAATCGGGAATAGTAGATGTTAAAGATTTCTACGCACTCTTTCCGGGAGCTCCGTTGAAAAAGGCTACCAAAATTGCAGGAATACCAAAGCCTACAGGCTGTATTTAGGGTATTGATTAAGCTGAATTATAACTGAATAAAAGAGATAACCATGAGTACAGAAAAAGAGACTCCATTGAAAAAAGTTTGCATTATTTGTGCAAAAGGAACTATCGAAGATGTATATGCAGCTTTGATTATGGCCAACGGTGCCGTTATGGAAGGTATTGAAGCAAAGCTCTTCTTTACATTTTTTGGCCTCGATGCAATTACTAAAAAGCAGATGCACAAGCTCCACACCGGTACTGTGGGAAATCCGGCTATGCGTATGCCGGGCGGACTCCCCTTCCCTACCATTCTTGGAATGATTCCGGGAGTTGAGGCAGGAGTGTCGGCAATGATGAAGAGCCAGATGGCAGCTCTGGATATTCCTCCTGTTGATGAGTTTTTTGAATTGATTACAGCCGGCGGCGGCGAAATCTACGCCTGCAAACTTGCGGCAGAGATGTTCAAACTCAAAAAGGAGGACCTGAGCGAACATGTTAAGGATATAATTACGGTTGGCCAGTTCTACGAACTCGCCGCCGGCGACCATACTCAGATCATTTTCACCTAAATTTCACTGAGTTTTTAATTCGCGAGAGTTGCAATTGTGTTGCAACGGAAGAGACCACCGGCGGGTGGTCTCTTTTTTATTTTGTACTTTGTTGAACAAAATCTAATTCAGCCAAAAGAAATTTAGATAGATGGTTTATCGTCATACTTTTTCATCAATCTCTCAAGTTCGCGGTGCATTCGTTCTCTTACAGATTTGTATGCAGGATTTTCGTAGAGGTTGTGCAGTTCGGCCGGATCCTCCTGAAGGTCATACAACTCATATTTGACAATATCGTGACCGTAAAAGCGGATTAGCTTGTAGCGGCTGTCGCGTACGCCGTAGTGGCGGCGGACTGAGTGCTCGGCAGGGTATTCGAAGTAATGGTAGTAAACACTTTTGCGCCATGAGGCTGGAGTCTTGCCCTCTAGGAGCGGAACAATTGACTCGCCCTGAACATCGGCAGGGATTTTCACACCGGCAAGGTCGAGGAAGGTTGGAGCATAGTCTACATTCTGAACAAACTGAGGAATGGTTCCCCTTTTTGAGAGTTTTCCAAAACCGTCCGGAAGTCTCATTATGAGAGGTGTGCGGAATGATTCTTCATACATGAACCGTTTGTCGAACCATCCGTGCTCACCCATATAAAAACCCTGGTCTGAGGTGTAGACAACAAGTGTATTCTCAAGGAGTCCGTGCTCGCGAAGGTAATCCATCACACGGCCAACATTGTTGTCGACACTTCTTATACATTTGAGGTAATCCCTCATGTAACGCTGAAATTTCCACTCGGCCAGCTCCTTTCCGGTTGGTTTGGTAGCCAGAAAATCCCTAAGCAGTTTATTATATGTGCTGTCCCACAGTTCACGCTGGCGGGGAGTCAGCCTTCGCAAGGCAAAAGTAAGGTTCTCCTTGAGTCGGGTATTTATTGTGGAGTCATTCATCTTAAGGTCGAATGCATAATCCATCTCGTCTCCGGCAATGCTCATCTCCTGTCCGGCTGCGGCAGGTCGTCCTTCGTAGTCATCGTAAAAGGTGTCAGGAATTGGAAACTTCACATCTTCAAACAGATTCAGCTCACTAGTATCCGGCATCCAGTTCCTGTGCGGCGATTTGTGGTGAATTATAAGGCAGAATGGTTTGGTTGTATCCCTCTCCTTCTCAAGCCAGTTAAGGCTGAGGTCTGTAATGACATTTGTGGCGTATCCGTCGTAGGTCACTCTCCCTTTGGGAGTTATGAAAATGGGCTTAAAATATTGCCCCTGTCCCACAAGCACCTCCCAGCGGTCAAAACCTACCGGATCGCTCTTCAGGTGCCACTTTCCAAAGATAGCAGTCTGATATCCCTGCTCTCTCAGAAGAATTGGAAAAGTAACCTGACTGCTGTCAAAGCGTGTGGCGTGGCTAATCATTCCGTTTTTGTGAGAAAACTTGCCGGTTAGCATGCAGGCACGGCTTGGGCCGGAAATGGAATTGGCCACAAAGCTGTTTGTAAACCTCACTCCCTCTGAAGCAATCCTGTCTATGTTTGGGGTCTCAATATACCTGTTGTCGTATGCGCTGATTGTCTGGTATGAGTGGTCGTCTGACATAATGTAGACGATGTTCAGTTTTCTCTTTCCTTCGGGCTGGTTCTCTTTAGGCTGATTCTCCTTTGCATTTGCTCCGGCCGAAAGGGCAAGCGGAAGCAGAAAGAGAAGTCTTCTGTCGGTTTTCATAGTTAAAGTTAGTGAGGGTTATTCGCTCATAAAGGTACAAATTTTATTAAGTTTGTATTTAAGATAAAGGGGCAATGATTATGGAGAGGGTAAATATAATTTGGTTCAGGCGGGATATCAGGATTAATGACAACCGAGCACTTGAGGCCGCACTGGCCGGCGGGTTGAGGGTTCTGCCACTCTTTATTTTTGACACTGTCATTCTTAACCAGCTCCCCTCCCGCGAAGACAAAAGGGTAAGTTTCATTCACAAAGCACTTACCAACCTCAACTCAGACATTGCTGCCCATACCGGGATCAAAGATTCACTTCTCTGCCTCCACGGCCGGCCCGCAGATGCGTTTGGGTTACTTTTAAATTCGCTTGATTCATCTAAATCAGATGATTTATCTAAATCAGATAATTCGTCAAATTCAGATAGTTCTGAAATCTCTATTGCCGGCGTCTATTGCGACGACGACTACGAACCATACGCACTTGAGCGCGACAATGAGGTGGCGACACTGCTGCAGGCAAAGGGAATCCGCCTTCATAAAATCAAAGACCATGTAATCCTCTCCCCCCGCGAAGTTCTCAAAGCCGATGGCAACCCCTACACCATCTATACACCCTACTCGAAACTCTGGCGGTCAACACTGCATGGCGACCGGGAGAATCTTCTGAAGAGAGCTTCCCTGCCGGTTTCAGATGGAAATATCTTACCGGAGAGTAACACCGGGTATCTTGTCGGGAGGATATATCCTGCCAGTGAAATGTTGAGCAGCTCTGATAATTCATTTACCTCTTCATCACGAGTTAAAGTATTTGGATCTCTGCCCAGGCCGGAAGATATTGGTTTCAAAGATTGCGAATCTCCGGATGCCAGGTGGATTCCGGATTTTTCTGTCATTGATAACTATGATAAAACCCGCGACTATCCTGCAATTGAAAACGGGACAACTGGAATTGGCGTTCATCTGAGGTTTGGGACCGTGAGCATCCGGGAAGTTGCTGCAATTGCACTTGAACATAACGACACATGGCTTGGCGAACTCATCTGGCGCGAATTTTTTCAGCAGATTATCTTCAACTTTCCTCACTCTGCAGCCGGAGCATTCAAAAGACTATACGACTACATTGAGTGGCGCAACAACGAATCCGAAATTGAGCGCTGGATGGCCGGTGAAACCGGTTACCCTCTGGTAGACGCCGGAATGCGCGAACTCAACACCACCGGTCATATGCACAACCGGGTGAGAATGGTTGTTGCCAGCTTCCTCACCAAGCACCTGCTTGTTGACTGGCGGATTGGCGAAGCATACTTCGCCTCAAAACTGCTCGACTACGACCTCGCCTCCAACGTAGGCAACTGGCAGTGGGCGGCCGGCTCAGGCTGCGATGCCGCACCCTACTTCAGGGTTTTCAACCCCACCGAACAAGCCCGCAAATTCGACCCCGCCGGCCGCTACATCGCCAAATGGGTCCCCGAATTACAATCACAACAAAACTCACAATTACTTTCCGCCCCCGGCAAATACCCGGCACCAATGGTCGACCACAAATTCGCCCGCGACCGGGCACTGGCTACATATACCAGAGCGTTGAAAGGACAGTAAAACAAGTGATTGAACACGCCACCTCCGACCCGCAAGGCTGCAACTAACTAATAATCTGCGATATGTAAAATGTCCTGACAGATCACCTGTCAGGACATTTTACTGCCAACTGAATATCTGCACGTTACAGCGGTACGGGTCTATGAAAATATATCTGGGAAAGTTATCGAAAACCGTTAACTGGTATAAAGTAAGCGAAGATCACATGCAAGCATGAAAAACCTTTGCCGAAGGCTAACACCCGCCGGGCGCCAGACCGGCATCAAATTGCTGCCTGGCAGGATTCGTAACAATTAATTGATTATCAAGCACAACACTTTTTAAAATTCTGAACAATTCTTTTTTCCCAAATTTTAACATAATGATAATATGCGTATTATCACGAATCCTGCGAGGTAATTTTTTCTTTACTATAGACTACATATCAAGCTGATTATATTATCATATCAGACAGGACAAAATGCTTTATAACTGATTGATTATGTATAATATATTGACTTCTGCTGATATTCGGGAAGTCTCAAAATTAATTTGTATTGAATAATAGGGGTGTATAAGCTCAGACATAAGCAAAATCGCATTTTTTTAGTTTTTTACTGAAGTGTTTTCAGGAAAAAGGCTGAGGACTGTCTGACGAGCGGAGCGAGGAGTCCCGCAAGCCCCTGAAAACACGAAGAAAAAAGCGTAAAGAAAAAATGCGTTGCGTTGGCTGAGCTTATACAGCCATAAATACTTATAAATAAAAAAGAGACTTCCCTGTTAAAGGAAGTCTCAATTCTTATGCAGCATCAGGTTTGAAGCCTTTTTGCTGTATTAAATATCAGCCTTGATAATTAGATCTTATCATTACTACCCAGCACATTCACAATCTTATGTTTGTAAAGATTCTGAAGGGCGTCGCGGGCAGGGCCGAGGTATTTACGAGGGTCGAATTCGGCAGGTTTCTCTGCAAATACTTTGCGGATTGCTGCTGTCATTGCGAGACGGCCGTCTGAGTCGATGTTGATTTTGCAAACTGCGCTGGCAGCAGCTTTGCGAAGCTGGTCTTCAGGAATTCCGATAGAGTCCTCAAGTTTGCCACCATATTTGTTGATGTCGGCAACAACATCCTGCGGAACGCTTGATGCTCCGTGGAGAACGATAGGGAATCCGGGGATTCTCTGCTCAATCTCTTTTAGGATGTCAAGGCGGATTTCTGGTTTTTGTCCCGGTTTGAATTTGAAGGCTCCGTGTGAAGTTCCGATTGAGATTGCAAGTGAGTCAACACCAGTTCTCTTAACGAACTCTTCAACCTCCTCAGGCTGAGTGTAGGTGTGGTGTTCAGCAGAAACCTCATCCTCTACACCTGCAAGAACGCCAAGTTCACCCTCAACGGTAACACCGTGAGCGTGAGCATATTCAACAACCTGTTTTGTAAGTTCGATGTTCTTTTCGAAAGAGTGGTGTGAGCCGTCAATCATTACTGAAGAGAAGCCCATATCTATGCACGATTTGCAAAGTTCAAAAGTGTCGCCGTGGTCAAGGTGAAGAACAATTGGAATGTTTTGTCCAAGCTCTTTTGCGTACTCAACAGCACCCTGAGCCATATATCTGAGCAATGTCTGGTTAGCATATTTGCGGGCGCCGCTTGAAACCTGGAGGATAACCGGAGATTTGGTCTCCACACATGCAGCGATAATCGCCTGCATCTGCTCCATGTTGTTAAAGTTGAAAGCGGGGATAGCGTATCCGCCCTTTACTGCTTTGGCAAAAAGCTCCTTTGAGTTTACCAAGCCTAGTTCTTTGTATGAAATCATAACTGTATTATGTTTGGAGTTATTATTATCTTGAATTTTTCTGCCACGATTCATTCAAAAATCATGCAAAAATACAAATTAATAACATGAAACACTAACTTTGCATCAAACCCGGAATATATGAAAACTCATATCCTGCAGGAAACCAACTGGAAAACAGTTAAAAATTCCATTTACAATGTGGCAATTCTTCCATGGGGAGCCACTGAGGCACACAACCTTCACCTCCCTTACGGAACAGATACAATACTTGCCGAAAAGATTGCAGCAAAAACGGCACTTAAGGCGAACGAAAAGGGAGCCGGCGCAATAGTGCTTCCCTCAATAGCTTACGGAGTTAACAGCGGACAAATGGAGATTCCGCTTTGCATGCATATGAATCCCTCAACCCAGCTCGCTATTCTCAGAGACATCCTCTTTGTTCTGGAAAATCACGAGATCCGCAGGCTGATTATCCTTAACGCCCACGGCGGAAATGCCTTTCAGCCTATAATAAGAGAGCTCTCACTTGAGTTCCCCGACACCCTTATGGCATCGGTGAACTGGTGGACTGCCTGTAAGGCTGACAAATACTTTGACGAACCGGGCGACCACGCAGGGGAGCTTGAGACATCGGCAATGATGCACGAAGCCCCTGAAATGGTGGCGCCGCTTAAGGATGCGGGCCGCGGCGCCGAAAAACTTTTCAAAATTGATGGCCTCCGTGAAAAGTGGGCATGGACTCCGCGCCGCTGGATTTACATCTCCGAAGATACCGGAGTGGGAAACCCGGCAAAGGCTACCGCAGAGAAGGGCGAAAAATTTATAAATGACTGTGTGGATAAAATCGGAAAATTTATTCTGGATTTCTCACGCGCAGAGAGTGAAGAGGAGCTTTACGAGGAGTAAGATTTTTAGAATTCAACAATTAAAAACAGAATCAGGTGAATAAAGACAGAAATGTGCTCATTTTTTCTGCTCCTTCCGGGGCAGGTAAAAGCACGATTGTTCAACATCTACTTACAAGGTACAATTACCTGGAATTTTCAATATCGGCAACCTCCCGTGCACCGCGAGGAGAGGAGCAGAATGGCAGGGAATATTTCTTTCTGTCAAAGGAGGAGTTTGAAAGCAGGATTGCAGCAGGTGAGTTTGTAGAATATGAAGAGGTATACAAGGGGTTTTACTACGGCACCCTTAAAAGCGAAGTTGAGAGAATCTGGTCAAAGGGTCACGTGACACTGTTTGATATTGATGTTGTAGGCGGACTCAACCTGAAAAAACTATACGGCGACAAGGCACTTGCAATCTTTATCAGCCCACCCTCAATAGAGACCCTTCGCGAAAGGCTTGTAAACAGAGGAACTGATTCGCCGGAGGCAATCGAAAAGAGAGTTGCAAAGGCTTCGCTTGAGATGGCCTATTCAGATGGTTTTGATATGATTATCACAAACGACAAGCTGGAATCTTCGCTTCATGAAGCGGAGAGGGCAGTCGAAACATATTTCAAACGATAAATGAAAGTTGGCCTTTATTTTGGATCCTTCAACCCGTTTCACACCGGTCACGCCGCAATTTCAAAGTGGCTTCTGACCGACGGCGGGCTTGACAAGCTGGTGCTTGTTGTAAGCCCGCAGAACCCGCTCAAGGACCAGGCCGCCAACACTACACCGCAACAAAGACTGGCGGCGGTCCACTCCGCTGCCCGCCGCCTCACCGCCCGCCTCACCGGCGAAATTTCACCCGAGACTAACCATGCAATAACCAGCAATATTTCCGGAGATTTTTCAGGCGAAAAATCCGGCGAAAATACTGGCAAATTAGCAGGCGAACATCCTCAAAAATTTCATATAGAGGTCTCCGATATTGAATTCTCAATGACCCCACCACTCTACACCATAAACACCATGCGCAAAATGCGCGACAATGTTTATCCAGGAGACAACCTAATCCTTATCATTGGCGCAGACAACCTTGCCATCATCGAAAAATGGCACAGCTGGCAGGCTCTTCTTGACGAATTTGAAGTCTGGGTCTACCCACGTGAAGGCTTTGATGCCGATTCTCTTTGCCATAAGTACGGCACCCACCTAATTGCCGCCCCCCGGATCAACATCTCCTCAACCCAGATTCGCGAGGCCGCCGCCCGTGGGGAGGATGTCTCAAACTTCATTGCCTAGAACTTTTTCAGGACGACACATGCCCGACCCGTACGGCTGTAACTCACTGACTATCTGCGACTGGCACTTTGTCCCCGCGGATGATCCGCGGGGACAAAGTGGCTCTCGTTGATTAACAACATGTTACAGCCGTGCGGGGTCGGGCAGATTTTGATTCAAAACGCATATCTGGCTTGGTTTTCTGCACTTTTCAAAAAAGTGCCAAAAAGCCTGTCAAGTCAACCATTTTCAGGACGACACATGCCCGACCCGCACCGCTGTAACTAACTCATTATCTGTAAACAACAAGTTGGTCTGACATCTCATATGTCAGACCAACTTGTTAATCATTGATTTTATGTTAGTTACGGCCGCCCGGGTGTCGGAAAAAATTTACTCAACCATCTTCAGAAACGCGTTCCACAGGTTGTCCTGGGGTGGCGGGGCGATGATAAAGACTTCACTCTTCTTTACGGGGTGGGTGAAGCGGACGCTGCGGGAGTGGAGTGAGATGCTGCCGTCGGGGTTGGAGCGCGGAGCGCCGTATTTGAGGTCGCCTTTAATGGCGCAGCCAATGGCGGCAAGCTGACATCTGATCTGGTGGTGGCGGCCGGTGAGCAGCTCTATCTCAAGGAGGTTGTAGCGGTCGCCGCCTGCAAGGAACTTGTAGCGGAGTCTGGCCTCTTTGGAACCGGGCTTTGGAAGCGCAGTTGCATAGGTTTTGTTCTGTTTCTCGTTGCGGGTGAGGTGGTGGAGAAGTTCGCCCTGAGCCTCGGCAGGCTTGCCTGCAACAATTGCCCAGTATCTCTTGTCAACACTTCCGTTGCGGAACATCTCGTTCATACGCTCAAGTGACTTTGAGGTCTTGGCGAAAATCACAATCCCGCTCACCGGCCTGTCGAGACGGTGCGGCACCCCAATGAATGCCTCGCCCGGTTTCTGGTCGCGGGCAGCTATGAATCGGGCAACCTTTTCGCTCAGCGGCTCGTCGCCTGTCTTGTCGCCCTGCACAATCTCCCCTGCCCTCTTGTTCATTACAATCAGGTGATTATCCTCGAAAAGAATCTCCATGTCAAGGGCCTGCGGCGCCTCGCCGCCCGGTTCAATATTGTAAACTTCAACATCTGTGTGCTTGTTCTTCACCCCTCTGGCTATTCTCTTCACCGGCTTTACCGGATTAGCCGGCCTGCCCGGTCTGTTAGTATTGCTCTCTCTCATTTGGAAAATCCCTGTTTTTTACGTCGTTAATATAGTTCTGAACCGCTCCCAGAATCTCGTCGTGCAGATTGTGGTATCGTCTTAGGAAACGAGGCGAGAACTCGTTGTTGAGTCCAAGCATATCGTGAAGAACCAGCACCTGACCGTCCACTCCGTTCCCGGCCCCTATCCCAATCACCGGAATAGTAAGAGCCGCCGCTACCTTCGCCCCCAGCACAGCCGGAATCTTCTCCAGCACAATCGCGAAGCAACCAGCCTCCTGCAGAGCCAGAGCATCCTCCATCAGCTTGTCAGCCTCAGCCTCCTCCTTTGCCCTCACATTATAGGTTCCAAACTTGTGGATTGACTGCGGAGTCAGCCCCAGATGGCCCATAAGCGGAATGCCTGTGGAGAGAATCCGCCTTACCGACTCCATTACCTCCGAACCCCCTTCGACCTTAAGGGCATCGGCCTCAGACTCCTTCATTATCCTGATTGCGCTTGAAACCGCCTCGCGGGAGTTACCCTGATATGTGCCGAAAGGCATATCCACCACCACAAGCGGATTCTTGACCGCCCTAACCACACTCTGGGCGTGGTAGATCATCTGGTCAAGAGTTATGGGCAGTGTTGTCTCGTGGCCTGCCATTACATTGGCGGCAGAGTCACCCACAAGGATTATGTCTATCCCTGCCTTGTCAATAATTCTGGCACTGGTATAATCGTATGCGGTGAGCATTGAGATCTTCTCACCGTTTTGTTTCATTTCAAGTAATTTACGCGTTGTTATTACGCGGCTTTTTCCTTCAACTGACATTAGCTCATTTATTAAATGCAGCGCAAAGATATACTATAATTTAAACAATAGGCTTCAAATTCTGACACCTTGTCAGTTTTTGAGAGTTGGCACAATGTTCGTTATTAGTTATGCAACATTGGAAAACAATTAAAAATAACATACAATCATGGGAAAAATTATCGGCATTGACCTGGGAACTACCAACTCCTGCGTAGCAGTGATGGAGGGTAACGAGCCTGCAGTCATCATTAACAGCGAGGGAAAGAGAACAACCCCTTCAATTGTCGCTTTTGCAGAAAACGGCGAAAGAAAAATTGGCGACCCTGCAAAAAGACAGGCAATCACCAATCCAACCAAAACCATCTTCTCTATCAAGAGATTCATGGGCGAAACCTACGACAGAGTATCAATGGAGGTACACCGCGTACCTTACAAGGTAGACAAGGGTGACAACAATACTCCTCGTGTCAACATCGACGGACGTCTATATACACCGCAGGAGATTTCAGCAATCATTCTTCAGAAGATGAAGAAGACTGCCGAAGACTACCTCGGACAAGAGGTAACAGAGGCAGTTATCACTGTTCCTGCATACTTCAGCGACTCACAGAGACAGGCAACCAAAGAGGCAGGCGAAATTGCAGGTCTTAAGGTAAAGAGAATTATCAACGAGCCAACCGCAGCAGCACTTGCATACGGACTCGACAAGATGCACAGAGATATGAAGGTTGCAGTATTCGACCTTGGAGGCGGAACATTCGATATCTCAATCCTTGAACTTGGAGAAGGCGTATTCGAAGTAAAATCAACCAACGGCGATACCCACCTGGGCGGAGACGACTTTGACCAGATGGTTATCGACTGGCTGGCCGACGAATTCAAAAACGAAAACAGCGGACTAGACCTTCGCAAAGACCCTATGGCCCTCCAGAGGCTCAAAGAGGCAGCAGAGAAGGCCAAAATCGAGCTATCAAGCCAGACCTCAACCGAGATTAACCTTCCTTACATCATGCCAGTGGACGGCGTTCCAAAGCACCTTGTAAAGACCCTTACCCGCGCCAAGTTCGAGCAACTCTGCGATTCACTTATCCAGAGAACTGTAGAACCATGCCGCAAAGCACTCAGCGATGCAAACCTTTCTGCATCTGACATAGACGAAGTACTGCTTGTAGGCGGATCGACCCGTATCCCTGCCATTCAGCAAATAGTAGAAAAATTCTTCGGAAAAGCCCCAAGCAAGGGCGTTAACCCCGACGAAGTAGTTGCAGTAGGCGCAGCCATCCAGGGCGGTGTACTCTCAGGCGATGTGAAAGACGTACTCCTTCTGGACGTTACCCCGCTTTCACTCGGTATTGAGACCTATGGCTCAGTTATGACCAAGCTCATCGAGTCAAACACCACCATCCCTACCCGTAAGTCAGAAACCTTCAGCACCGCAAGTGACAATCAGCCATCCGTTGAGATCCACGTCCTCCAGGGCGAAAGACCAATGGCCAAGGACAACAAGACCATAGGCCGATTCCACCTCGATGGCATCGCACCCGCACCAAGAGGCGTTCCTCAGATTGAAGTAACCTTCGACATTGACGCCAACGGTATCCTTCACGTATCCGCCAAGGACAAAGGCACCGGCAAAGAGCAGAAGATCCGCATCGAAGCCTCATCCGGCCTCACCGACGCCGAAATCCAGAAGATGCGTGACGAAGCCAAGGCCAACGAAGCCGCCGACAAAGCCGAGCGCGAAAAGGTCGACAAGATCAACGCCGCCGACACCATGATCTTCCAGAGCGAAAAGAACCTGAAAGATTACGGCGACAAGATCCCGGCCGAAAAACGCACCACCATCGAATCCGCCCTCACCACCCTGAAAGAGGCCCACAAATCCCAGGACGTCGCCGCCATTGACAAAGCGATGGAAGGCATCAACGCCGCCTGGCACGCCGCCTCAGAAGACATGGCCAAAGCCGCCCAAAGCAGCCCCGACCAGTCAGCCAACGCCGGCCCCAACCCCAACCAGGGCCAATCCACCGGCACAAACGGCGACAAAGAGGTGACAGATGTAGATTTTGAGGAGGTAAAGTAAGTGCATAAGCGAGCGGAATGACGCCGCACAAATAAATTTCGCAACGCGAAATTTAGTAAACCAGAAGCCCCGTTGACAGCCAAGCTAGCTTGAGCTGACAACGGGGACTCTGGGTTTTTAGCGGGCCCCCGGCCCGAAGCGGCGTCATTCCCGAGCGAGAACGATACCCGGCGCCCCGCCCCTTGCGCCGGAACTACCACCGACAAGTCACTTACCCATAACAATTACAAAGTTTTAGTTCTCTGTTTCTATAAAACGAGTTGGTTAGTTCCACTATCCAACTGAAATTAGTTGCACGTAACGGTAAAAAATATTTAACCACAGTAGGTCACTATCAAAGACCTTCATCAAATCAATCATACTTTTTGGAGAGCTTTACGATTTTGAAGACAAAATCAGAAACAAAAACATTTGCAAAGCGGGCTTCCGGTTTGCGTCGGTACATTATTTAAACGCAATGGTAAAAAGTCCGTCACGCCTAAGCTACATTTGCACAGTCAAACAAAAAAAAATCAATCTCCAATGGAAACAATTGTAGTATTTATCTATATTCCAGCACTTTCACTTGACAATATAATTCATTTCTACGAATCAACTCTCTATGTCAAATTCATACCAATCGATTACGGAGATGAGATGATGGCATTCATCCCCGTAGAAAACAGCAAATTCATTGAAGTAATTTCATAGGCTTCCGTCAATAAATTTTCAGCATCCAAAGATGGTTTTATAATAAGTCAGAAATAAAGAAAATATTGAAAAGACAACAGAATCAATCTCAAAATTCGGAGGTAAAACTATTATTACAAAAAAAACAGAAGGCAGAGGCAATTTTTCAGTCTTCTTAGACAGCGAAGTTAATTGAGTTGGGTTGAATTAGGACAGATAGAATAGTTATTTACTCTGAATAATTTAGCAATATATAATATTCTATTAAAATTTTTAAAAGGTCACAAATTGTGACCTGTTTTCGCTTTTGTAAATAAACACTCAACATTAAGAAGATTAAGCAAGGAAACATACAGGTTTGACATATTGATTTTCAACTATTTGTTAGATGCAAGTATTGGAATTGAAATAATAAAATTTTAATTTTATACCGACATAAAGAACCAGTAATAAAGGTGTGGCAAGCCAATATAATTTTAGGTGCTAACCTGAATTTATGTACACATATAAACAAGTTATGCTTAATATTAATAAATCGCACCTCGATAAAATATTGCCAATATGAAAATTGATATTCATGTACATACAAAAAAAGCGAAAACAGGTGATTCTGAGTTAAGATTCGTGAATGTTGATAAATTTGGAGATATTATCCGATCAACGGATGTAAAAATTTTGGCGATAACAAATCATAATCACTTTGATTTATCGCAGTTTGATCATTTTAAATCAGAAGTAGAAGGTGTTTGTCAAATTTGGCCAGGAATTGAATTAGATATACTTGAAAATGGAAGAAGGGCACATCTAATTGTAATTGTAAATCCTCATAATTCAAATACATTTAATGTTTGTGTGCAGAAATTGCTTAATAACAAAACAGCTGATAATTTTACTATTTCTTTAAAAGATACTGTTGACAATTTTGACAGATTAGATGCAATTTATATTCCTCATTATCTTGGCAAAAACCCAAATTTAGGTAATGATGAAGTTGATTTGTTATTGAATTTAGTTTCTAATAAAAGAAGAGTTTTAAAGGAAGCCTCAAATTCAATTTCAGCAGGAATTTTTATTAGTCATGGTCACAATTCAATTTATGGTTCTGATGTACACAATTGGGATGAATATATCAATGATTCAAAGAATCTACCTGAATTGAGATTACCTGTTGAAACTTATGAGCAATTCTGCCTTTTACTTGAAAAAGATGATGCAACTATTCATACACTTCTAGATAAAAAAACTAAAGAAAGTATCGTAGTTACACCGTTTACAGTTGCTGAGCAGATTAAAATTGAAATTTATAACGACATAAATATCATTTTTGGGTCAAAAGGCACAGGGAAAACAGAAATTCTTAAAGCTCTCTCAAAGCATTATAATGACAAAGGGTATAAAACAACAGTATATGAATCAAATTCAAAGCATTTGAATGATGTTTTTAATCTGAAAGGTTCTGACTTTTCAGTTGATTTAAGAGAATTTGAACTTGATAATTGTATAGATGAAATTGCTTTTATAAAAGGAGCCACAGAACATGAGATTACAAGTTTATCTAAATATTTTCAGCACTATTCAATTCAAGAAACAAATAAAATATCGCAGAAGATAAAAATTAAAAACTTTATAAATCTTGATGACTCTCAACTAAAAAGAAAATTTAACGAAATAAAAGTAATACTTCAAGATTTTAAAAAGTTCAATTACTTTGTTCATGCAAATGAAAATATTGAAGATATAATAGGAAGCGAGTTGCTTGACGAGTTACTTAATGTATTAGAAAAAATACTGACTAAATTAAGAGCTGAATCAGAGAATAGACTTTTAGATGCAAAAGCAGTAGTAATGTTTAATTCTTTGATAAAAGTTTTCGTTTCAGAAATATCTAAGAAAACTGGACAACCAGAAAAACCTACTAATACTGGTTTTTTTGAATATGCGAGCAATAGGATTAAGTTAGAACAAGCTAATATTAAGATTTTATCAAACATAAAAAAAGACATAAAGCCCAAGCTTGATTATGTAGGTGATTTAGGTGAAAAGGGCAATTTGTATTGTCAAACAAATATTGTAATACAAGATGGCAGTAAAATAGACGGTAAATATTCGCCAGTAGAGAAAGTTAATAAGACACCCCAAAAAGATGTTGCAAGGCTCTTCGAATTAATATCTAAACATATATATTCTAATGACTTATTTAAGAAAATTTCAGATTTGATAGCAATTGAAGGTTCTGAGACAATCGAGAGCATTAAAGACTTACTTTTGTTTCATAGACATTTTGTAGCAAATGGTCAGGTTTATCAACCATCAAATGGAGAGTCTTCTATGATTCTATTGCATAACGAATTAAAAAAAGATAAAGACATCTATTTGATTGATGAACCTGAAAAGAGCTTGGGAAATGATTACATAAATGAAGTCATTGTGCCTTTACTAAAAGAAAGAGCTAAGCAGGGTAAGAAGGTCATAATTGCAACTCATGATGCAAATATTGCTGTTAGGACATTGCCATATTGTTCAATATACAGACAGCATGATTTGAATGGATACTATACTTTTATCGGTAACCCCTTTACAAATAGTTTAGTTTGTATAACTAAAGAAAAACCTGATTTAGATTGGAAAAATATAAGTATGAAAACACTAGAAGGCGGCAGAGACGCCTTTGGAGAAAGAGGTAAAATATATGGAAACATTTAAAGCTTCAATTATTAGAGAAGAAAATAATACCATATTGGCACTACAAATTGGTGCTGAAAGGTATGACATTAACCTTACAGATGACAATCCGAACAATGTAAAATCTGTCTTTAACAAATTACTTCAAAGATTGAAAGATGGAGCATTCAAATTTGATTTAGAAGATTCTACAGAGGATTTGTATTATCATATTTGTAAGGAATACATTTTTCAATTAAATTCAGAACTCTCAAGTGTTTACAAAGAACTTGAAGACTTTGAATTAGTAAATAAATAAAAAAACTGGGCATAATACGCGGTCACAAAACATTGGGGTTTCAGAGGTATGCCAAGTGCATCGCTCGCTGTCAAAGTTCTTATCGGTTGATGGGTTCGCAGCTCCGAAATCCCCAACGTTTCATATCGCCACGGTTATGCGACAGCTTAAGTCGCCACTACATGAGATAATTTCTTAATAATAACCATTAAAATTTTACAATATGCAAATTGGAGACATTAACGTAGTCGATTCGATAATCAATACAGAGATTAGACTCGCAGTTTTAGAAAGAGCATTTGATTTTATCTTGAGTAATAATTATTCACTGACAAAGCCAAGCCAAAATGACATTGATAATTTTAGAAAACAAGCTTTAAAAGACTTGCAGACTAGGTATCCAAACATGGGGATACAAGCAAAGTAAATTACACACAATTAACGGATAACTGATAATTGTTTTCATTCCGACTTTCGGAGAACAAATAATTTTGCTCTGAGGACAATTCAAAATAGGAGTACTTTGACTTCTACTATGTGTTTATTTGACTTTAATAATTTCTTTTTTGTATTTTAATTAAATCTTGACTCGAATAAAATCCGACCGCATAACAAAAACTATATATCAATTTCCGTGTCCGTGCTGACAACAAGCCGCGTTGCCCGCAACAACAGCGGTATGGCTCAATAGAAAAAGCGCCTACAGTTGGCAACTTCATATAGTTCCGCCCGTTAGTGGCAAGCTTAAACCTTGATAAACAACCTTGTTAGAAGAAATTCATAAAGTCCTTAATAATCGAGAGATTGCCATTTTTTTGGTTTTCCTATTTATGATTATATGGGTTTTAATAGATAAAAACACTCGAGAATCTGTCTCTGGTTTTCTAATATCCTTCTTTGCATTGAGAAAATCACTAATTTTTATGGGAATTTATATCGTGTGTATAACTATTCTTCTTTATTATATCAACTTATGGAGAATTAGCCAATTGAAGGATACTATTTATTGGATTTTTGGGGTAGCGTTAATTCTATTCTTCAATCTAAATGAGATTGAAAAGAAAGATAATTACTTAAAAGGAATAATAAAAGACAATTTAAAAGTTATTGTACTTGTTGAGTTTATCTCGAACTTCAAATCATTTAATTTACTGATTGAGGTAATTACAGTAATAATTATTTTTTTCTTCTCAATTGTTTCAGCTTTTACTGAAAATGATGCAACAAAAACGAGAGAAAACAAACTTTCTCAGATAGTTCTGACATTTTACGGATTAGCGGCACTTGTTTTTTCAGTTATTAAGATAATTACGAATTTCGATGAATTCGCTACGATTGATAATTTGAAGTCGCTCTTATTATCTCCAATATTTACAATATTAATTATTCCATTTATGTATTTATTGGGATTGTATATGGTGTATGAAAATTTATTCATGCGAATCAAACATATTCTTCGAGACCAAAAGAAATTGTCTCAATTTATTGCTAGACAAATTCTCTGGAAATGTAATTTCAGTTTAAAAAAAGTTAAAATAATGTCCAAGGAATTGAAAATAGCATTAATGAATAATAAAACAGAGTTTAAATTTGCTATCAATGAAATATTAACAACTGGTAAACAGACAATAAATTATTAAAAGCATACCGGTAACAATATGTAAATTTTATAGCGGGTGCGGTGGTGTGCTGAGTGCAGATTCTCGAATCAATTTCTGTCCTGCCTGACAGGAAATCTCCCCGAGAATTCGCAACAAAACTTACACCAACCATTGTAAGTCATTTAAAAAATTCAAAATAATAACATATGAAACCAGCAGTTGACAAAACAGTACAAGATTTATTAAAATCCAAACTAAATGAATTGGAAAACCACTTCGATGGTGATGTTCTTGCCTATTTCGGGCCTATTCTAGACGGCAATGAAAACACGCTCTTAAATATTGTTGAAGAGCTAGTTAAAGACCCAAACAAGAAAAATTCTATTTATATAATTTTAACCACTGGGGGTGGAAGCGCAACCGCTGTTGAAAGATATGTCAATATCTTGAGAAAGCATTATAGCGAAGTAAACTTTATTATCCCAGATTTTGCATACAGTGCTGGAACAATATTTTGCATGAGCGGAGACAATATATTTATGGATTATTTTTCTGTATTAGGCCCAGTTGACCCGCAAATACAAAATAAGGAAGGTAAATTGGTTGCTGCTTTAGGTTATTTAGATAAAATAAATGAATTAATTGAGAAAGCTAAAAATAATGTATTGACACAAGCAGAATTTCTAATTCTAAAGGACTTTGATTTAGCAGAACTACGTGGTTATGAGCAAGCTAAAGAATTAACTATTGCCTTATTGAAAAAATGGCTTGTTAAATACAAATTCAAAAACTGGACACATCATATGTCCAATCCTGGTTTACTAAGTCAAGAAGTAACCCCGGATGAAAAACAAGCAAGAGCTGAAGATATTGCAGATAAATTAAGCAATAATAATCTTTGGAAATCTCATGGACGACCAATTAATATTGAATGCTTAGAAAATGAACTTAAATTAAAGATAGAAGATTATAGTAATGATGAAGTAAGAAGAAACCTGATTAGAAGTTACTACGAATTGCTTTCTGATTATGTAATTAAAAATGGATTTAATATATTTGTGCAAACACGAAAATTTATTTAGACATGGAAACTTTGGTAAATCAGCTTATTAGTACAATTGAGAATGAGTCAACAAGGTTTAAGAGGGACTCTAAAATAGAAGATTATACTAAAGCTGAAAAGGAATTTTCTGAATTAGTAAAAAAGGGGTTTGCTCAGAAACGGGGTAACAACTTATTATCTCCAGAAGATTTTCATATTAGAAGATATTCATTCAACACAAAATAAACGGCTTACAACATGGTATAGCCAACAATAGCGGGGTTAAGTGTAAGTTTTATCGTCACTTCCCCGCTCTTGTTTTTTGCAGCGTGGGATAGTGACAAAGCCCGCAAACCAACGACATGTGGCTATACCAGGAACGTTATGTGAGATTACACACAAGTCTTATAAATTAAGTTTATTTGACAGGTAGATAATGAAGAATTTGAATGGTTAATAAAGGGGGTTTAAAGGAAGTTAATCAGCAAATGCTTTTAGTTAGTGACAATATTGATGAACATCTTGATAAAATGAAAAATTATGGAGCTCCTATAGTTGTAAAATGGATTTCCAGAGAAACAGTTTTACGGAAAATAACGAACCGCAAAAAGCGTGTATATGAAATCGCGATTTCAGTGCAAAATCAAAGCTCTGTGCTTTCAGTAAAGTTCAGTTCAAAACTGAATGTGAAGTATTTTTAACCCACTACTTCTAATAGAAGCAAAATATTACCACCAACTAAAGATCTCATTTTATTAGATTCAGATGTAGATAAATAATATTATTTTTTGATGCCATTCTGAACTAAGTTGAATGGCTTAAGAATACCCTTTCAAATTTGCAAAGTATTAATTACAAACATATTAACATCAGATTAACTTAATAAAAAAACACAATTCAAATGAATAAAAGCAATCTCTATCGCTTTGTAGAAAAAGGTTCAAATGGCTCAAGGGTTAATCTAATTTTTGATTATGCTATTATGACATTAATAGTTTTAAACGTAATTGCATTGACACTTGAAACTATTCCAAGAATTAACGAATCTATCGGAGAAACTTTACGCCAATTTGAGTTTGTATCCGTTATTGTATTTTCAATCGAGTATATAATAAGAATTTATGTTTCTAGTCTAACACATCCTTCTTCAAGTAAAATTAAATCAGCACTAAAATTCATTTTCTCACCTTATGGTCTTATTGACTTATTAGCTATCACACCATTCTATCTTCCATTATTAATAAAAATTGATTTGAGATTTTTGAGAATCCTAAGATTAATGCGCTTTTTCAGAGTATTTAAGATTAATCGCTATAATAATTCATTGAATCTTATCATCTCTGTGATTAAAGAAAAGAAATCTGATTTGGCTTTAACAGGATTCGTTTCATTATTAATACTTTTTGTAGCATCTTTTCTGATGTATTATGTTGAAGGAAACGCACAACCTGATAAATTTCCAGACATACTTTCTTGTTTATGGTGGGCAATTTCAACATTGACAACTGTTGGTTACGGAGATGTTTATCCAATAACCGGACTAGGAAAATTCATAAGCGGAATAATAGCTGTACTAGGTATTGGACTAGTTGCTCTTCCTACCGGACTAGTAAGTGCCGGATTTATTGAAAAAATTGGTAGAAAAGATAGAAATTGCAAGAAATGTCCGCACTGTGGTAAAGAGATTGAGTAAAGCATCTATTTACAGCAAACGCTACATTTATTACAATATTTAACTATAATCATAAATTATTACCGCAGCATCACCCTCCCATTCTCCTCCTTTGCAAATCCCCTCTTAATAGCCTTTATAATGCCTCTTCTCATAGCAGGTTCAACAATATTACCCAATCTTGTAAATCCAAGCAACTTAGCACTCTCCCTAACAAGATCTTCAACCGAGAGACTAATCTGAGCCTCTAAAATCTCCTTAACAGCGACACTTATCTCTTCAGGAGAAATATCATCAGCATTGGTCATATATACCCGGTAATTAAGGTAGCTATCCGGATTCTGGTCTTCTCTCCAATAATATTGACTAACACCTTCACCTGTTGATTTTAAATTCATATTAGAGAATAATCTGCTGAAATGATAGTCTATTCTGCTCCCTATTCTTGAAATATCCCACATTGACAGAACTCTCCTGCATAGCTGGTCTCTGCTTATAGGAGCTTCATAATTAATTACCTCTAAAATCTTTTCCTTTACAATTCCTTCCCAGTAAGGAAATGTAAATTCCTCAGCTGCTATACCAGAAAATTTATACGGGGTCACCTCATAATCAACCTTATATGATTTTGAGACCTCAACTTGAACATTAGTTTCTGACTCTTTAGCAATCACATGCTCAGACTCCAGCAATGGTTCAACAACCTTCTCAACCTCCTTTTCATGGCTAACAGGCACCCTCTTTATCGCCTCGGCAATATCTTTAATAACCCTATCTTCATTTTCCAGCCAATCCATAGTCCATACACGATGGATTTTCCACCCGAGAAGTTTCAGTACATCTTGCTGAATAACCTCTCTGTCCCTGACAGTTTTCGCCGCTTTATAGTTTGCCCCGTCACAGAGAATTCCAAGAATATACTCAGATTTATTATCCGGATTGACAACTCCAATATCTACTCTGTAACCTGAACAACCGATATTAGTATTCACCTCATATCCTAACTCTTTAATTTTGCTTGCAATCACATCAACAAGAGATCTGCTCTTTGGCTTTATTGACTGAGAAGATACAGCAACAACATTTTTTCCCTTTTCTGCATACTCAAGAAAAGCCTTTAACCCGGCAACACCTTCTGCCGAAGTTCTGGCCAGATCAATCTGATCTGAACGAAGCGTTGAAAAGACTTTCATTTCATATCTGGCACGTGATACAGCAACATTCAGTCTTCGCCAGCCGCCCTCTCTGTTAAGCGGGCCAAAATTCAAACTCACTTTGCCATCTTTATCAGGACCATATCCAACAGAAAAAAGTATAACATCCCGTTCATCACCTTGGACATTCTCAAGATTTTTGATAAATAATGGCTCTGCTGTTTCTAATGCAATAGTTTCGAGTTTAGGATTTTTAACAAATGCTTCATTCAGTAAATCCTCAATGAGTGTTTGCTGTACTGAACTGAATGTAACAACGCCCATACTACGTTTTGACAATCCCGAATCAGCTAAACGAATAAGTATTTCATTAACGATAGCATCTGCCTCTGCTCTGTTTTGGCGACTTTTACCTTTGTCATAATAGCCTTCAATAGATTGATAAGTCACCTTACTCTTGATATCATCCGGAGAAGGGAACGTCAACAACTTATTATCATAATATTGAGAATTGCTAAATGCGATCAAACTCTCATGCTTACTCCGGTAATGCCATAATAAATGTTTTGATGGCATCGATAGCGCCAGACAATCGTCTAATATACTCTCTAAATCTTCCTTGTCCAGGTTTTCCTCATCAATTGTATTTGTTGAGAAGAAACTAGTTGGCGGCATCTGTTTTGGGTCACCCACTACTATCAAATTTTTTCCTCTGGCGATTGCACCCACTGCTTCACATGTAGGCATCTGAGAGGCCTCATCAAAAATTACCAAATCAAATTGCAAATTGTCAGTATCAATATATTGTGCAACTGACATTGGGCTCATTAACATACATGGATTAATTCTCAGCAAAAGTGTTGGAATAGTATCGAATAATTTTCGAATTGACATTCCGCGGCCATTATTCCTAATATTTCTTTGCAGTATTCCTACTTCAGAACTTTGTGATGCCTCTTTCACAAAAGAAGGAATGTTTGAAGCAAGTTTTGCAAATAACTCTTCTCTGGTAATTTTCTCAAAATTATTGGTAAGCTCTTTAAATTTTCTGATTTTTTCCTCAAACAGTTTTCCGTTAAAACTTGCTAACAGAGGTTTTGAATCAACAGAATAATTTATTATCGACTTATATATTGCTTTGTCAAATGCGGCTGTTATTTGATTGATATCGTTTAGTGAAACATAATCCACAAATTGCTTCAAGCCTTGTTCTGATGCTTTATTTTTTAAACTATTCCAGTTACACCAGTCTTTAAGTAAATCAATATTGTCATACAATTTTTCGGTAAGTAATAAATTATCTTCTATCCAGTTTTCATTACTGAATGACAATCCATATTTTAATGAAATTGACTCATTAGTTTCTTGCAACTTTTTGAGTACATCATTGAATCTATATAACTTACCATCATTCAATGATTTAAAAGTATTTAGTCCAATTGATAGATTAGCTGCCAAATTTTCACAGAGCATAACACCTGCTGAAATTTCTCCTGTCAGCTTCATTATTTTGTCTCTGACTATTGCTGCATTTTTGCAACAGGCATCCATTAATTCCCATTTCTCCCAACTTGACGCAAATATCTGGATATAATAGTCTGTTTTACTTTCAACAAATTGCTTTTCCTGCTGATATTTAATAATTGAAGTTAAAATTTGTACAATATTTTCCTTTGAGATTTTTCCATTCAAAGAGTATGCCTTTAACTCTTTAGCAATTTTATTTTGAGAGAAATATCTTGCTAAAAACCACTTATTCTGTGCAATATTCCAGTTTACAAGGATTCTGTCTGCCTCGATATCAAGAATGGATTTAGAAAAACCGGAAGTTAGTTCGCTTTTTATCCTGTCTCTTTCAGCACCTCGAGGTAAAATTTCATAAATTTTAGATATCTCTTCTTCAAAATTTTGCAACTTCAACAATGGACTTGCAAAATACTTAATATCAAGAAGAAGTTCAGACAGCTCAGATAAGTGAATATATGATTCTAAAGAATAACATTTAAAATCACCTCCAATTAATCGTAATACCTCATTACTGGAATCATTCAGTTGACGAGATAATTCGATTTGTTTACCCAAAATATCTTTTAACTCTGTCTTGATTGTCTGAGAAAAAGCACTTATTGGTAACTCTTTTAAGGGATGACTTGATATTGTACTGCATTGCTCAAATATTACCTGCATCTGCTCTACCAGATCCTTCCACTCATTCAGATTTTCCGAAGTTATTTCCTGAGCAACAGAATTAGGAAATTCAAATTCAGAAAATATTTCTGATACATTGTAATAAAAGTATAGTGCATCATATAATGAAATCCCTGAAGGCAGTTTTTCGTGTAATACCTCAACATAGGTTCGTAATTCCTCACGGATTCTATGTAGGCGTTCAGATTCAGAGGCAAAATTTTCAGGAGAGATTTTCTTTATTACCTCTGTTGTTGTCTTTAACTGCTCAAGAACTGCAGATTTTTTTGATTTATTTGAATGAAGTTCCAGGCAAAAAGGAGCAAGTCCTATTTCTGAGAGTCTCTTTTGGACAACTGATAAAGCCGCCATTTTTTCAGCAACAAACAGAACCTTCTTGCCGCTGTATAAAGCATCAGCAATTATATTAGTTATAGTTTGTGACTTTCCTGTACCCGGAGGACCATGTAAAATAAAGCTGTTTCCTGTTCTTGCATTGCAGACAGCCTCCATTTGAAACGAGTCTGCACTAATTGGGAGTGCAATATCTGCCGGTTTATAATCTTTATCCAGATTAAAATCAATCTCTTCACCTGGCTCCCACTCAATAATTCCTGAAATTAAACTTTTAACTATTTTGTTTTTGCATAATTTGTCTGCATTATTGTGAATATCATTCCACATAATGAATTTGCTGAATGAGAAAATCCCAAGTATTGCTTGCTCTTCTACATTCCATCTTCTCTGGTTCATTATGCCCTTTCTGATAGTGTTAAATACAAGTTTTACATCGACACCACTATCATCTTTTGGCAAAATCTCCAGCCCGCCAATATTTATTCCAAAATCTTGTCTGAGCATTTCCAGTAAAGTGATGTTCATCATCACCTCCTCTTCTCTGGAGCGAATTACATAGCCCTTTGCAGCGGATTTTCTTACAATTTCCACCGGCAACAAGAGAATGGGAGCATATCTAGGGCGTTCACTGGCAGGAGTTTCAAACCATTTTAGTAAACCCAATGCCAGATATAAAGTATTTGCACCATTCTCTTCCATAGAAGAACGAGAGCTTCTGTAAAGTCCGGTTAAAGACTGACTTAATTCATTTTCACTAAGATATGATCTTAATCGTTTTTGTGTTAGTTCTTGCTTTACCAAATCTAATATTGGATCTGTCTGATTAATTGCCTGATAAATGCCGGCATCCATCATATCATTGTCCCAGTCAATAGGTTTTGGTAATACGGCAAATTCGTGCCCATCTGCTAAAGCATCTTCAAGTAAGTTTATATTGATTGAAATTAGCTGAAGTGTACTTTTAGTTAAACGTATGTTCAGCAAATTATTTCTAAGAGATAAATCAAGTAATTTTCTTTCCCAGAGCCTTTGTTTTGTGACATCGATTTTATTAGTATTTATAATTCTTGAATCTACAGCAATAGCATCTGGAGAATTGTTGCTACGAACAACAGGGTCTGATTCAATTATCTTGATACCATCATTATCTGCAATTCTAAGTGGTAGTGGCCTAAGAGATGCAAAGCGGCATCTTTTAATATCAACAAATAATACAAATTTGGAAGAGTCGTTTAAATGATCTTCGGCTGCAGACACCGCTAAATCAAATTCAACATTTTTACCGGAATTCATGCATGTCGTTTCTACAACAGCAATTTCATTTATTCCACTGGCAATTCTTTTTGTTAATAATGATATATCATCATTTACGCTATCAGAGAAAGTATCATTAATCAGCCAGGCACCTGCAAATGCATGCCCTTTGATAACAATAATTAACGAGTTAATTCCGACCGCCTCAAGACAAGAAGCGTAAAGAAGTGCCATATCAATACATGTTCCAATTTTGGCTGTCAAAATTGTATCACACATTCTTATCCGCTGGCCTGTTGACTCATAACTTGCCGGAGGTGCGCAGTAGACAATATTAAGTTCAGCAATGGCTTCATAGATTGCAGCCATCTGTTTCTTCACCCTGTCTGGATTGCGGCTCTGATACTCATCTAAGGAGGGACTTCCTGTCCATTTTTCAAGAAATTGTGATGCTCTGTGAATTATTGCAGAAATTGATGGATAGTTAGGTGTAACAAATGCAGAAATCATCTCTGGCAATACTGACACTCCAGCCCATTGATTAAAAGAAAGAATGTCAACAGGATACTTCTCCGTTAACATTAATATTTCACCGGTATAAACTGAGATTAATAACTCACCACTTATCTTTTCAGTTAATTCTGATAAATACTTTGGAGAAATTTCAAGTTTCAGATCCTTTACTTCAATTGTAGACTTTGGAGGAATCTGATCTAGAATTTTTTCAAATTCATCAGATATTTCTGGTGTTATTGAAATTCTAATTCTTACATCTTCAATAATTTCATCCTCATCATTTACAAGTACAACTTTTCTGATGATTGGAACATGGTTTTGCTGCATTGCAAAATTTACAGCCGGACTGTAAATGAGACTAAGCTGAATCATAATTTCTAATTATTGATGTAACACACCTGAATGAAGAATTCTCAATAATAAAACGACTATTATAAAAATTCCTTTAAAGATATTAAATCTTCTTTTATAAATAAATAGAAAATGTTCATTTCAAATTATTTATAGTTGTTTGAGCTAAAGAAAATCAATTTTTCATTATAATTTTCATGATTCTAAAAAATCTAAACATCCCGAATGATAAGTCCCTATTGATTTACAGGGTAGTGTTGCAAAAACAGGTTGTTGCATTTCTTTAAAATATCTATATTTAAGGAATTAACATAGATCTGTTACTTGGTAAAAAAACATTTTAATCTTTCTACTTATGCAACCCCTCACTTTCATCGCCATCGACATTGAAACCGCCACCCCAAATCCGGCATCCATATGTCAGATTGGGATAGTAAAGGTGCAAAACAGCACAATCGTAAGCAAACACTCCATCCTCATTAAGCCACCGCAAAACGAATACTCCGCACGACATAGCTGCATCCACGGAATAGACTCACTCATGACCCGGGACAAACCATATTTCCACGAGATCTGGGACACAATAAAAGAAGACCTCACATCACACACCCTCGTAGCCCACAATGCAAGCTTTGACATCACATCCCTCAAAGCAGCATTAACACACTACAATTTTGAAACCCCGGAATTCACCTACCACTGCACCTACCACCTAACCAACCTGAAACTAACAGAACTCTGCGACGCACTGGAAATCGGCCTTGAAAACCACCACAACGCCCTCTCCGATGCACAGGCCTGCGCAGAAGCATACATCAAACTAAAGAGCGGAATAAAACCAAACCACTCACTTATCAAAACCAGAAAGGCCGAAAACAATTTTGCCGGTCACGAAAGAATCAAGGGAGACCTTCTGCACCCCGACCTGGATTGCGAAGATAAAAATCACCCATTCTACAACAAGAAAATTGTCTTCACCGGCGTCCTTGACAAAATCTCCCGCGAAGAGGCAGCCAAACTGGTAAAAGCCATGGGAGCCGACATAGACACAAGCATAAGCAAACGAACCGACTTTGTAATAGCCGGCCATGGCGCAGGACCATCAAAGCTCAAGAAGATTGAAGAATACAACGCCTCTGGCAGTAATATTCAAATTGTATACGAAGAGGAGTTTTTGAGAATGTTTGGAAGATGAAAATTGATTTAATTTAATAAGAAACAACCCCCATGCAAAATAAATCTTTAGTGGTAATTGACATTCAAAATGACATTACCAAAAACTACAAAGAAATAATTGACAATGTTAATCGGGCAATAGTTTGGGCAGTGGAAAATGAAATACCTGTCGTTTACATTAAGCACTATAACCTATCCGACGGCACAAGGACTTTCAAACTTAATACTCGTGGGTCCGAATTAGTTTCTGACATGAAGTTAGTCTCCTCAAACATATTTGAAAAATCCAAAGGGAATGCATTGACCAGCGAAGATTTTACTGACTTTATCAAGAAAAACAAAATAAAAGAATTTTACATTACAGGAGCAGATGCAATTGCCTGTGTGAAATCAACCGTTTACAATATGTGCAAGAATAACTATAAAGTAACAGTCATATCAGATTGCATTACGAGTTATGATAAAAGGAAAATTGACGAGATGCTCAATTATTACGAAAAAAATGGTAGTAAAATAGTTAATTTGAAAGACTTGTTAGATTCATAATAGAAATTCTAGCGGCTATCTAATCAGAAATTTTCATCCCCCCATGCAACTCACCCTCCACTCCATCAACAACATAAAAATCGGTGAAATAACGTCAGATAAAGTAATCCTAAAAACCCCCGAAGACGGATTAACCCTCCTCGGAGATCTCTATTACCAGGGGTATGACAAAATCATACTTCACGAGAAGAATATCACCCCCCAATTCTTTGACCTTAAAACCGGAATAGCAGGCGAAATCCTCCAGAAATTTGCCCAATACAGAATCCCGCTGGCCATTGTGGGAGATTTCTCAAAATACACCAGCAACAGCCTGAGAGATTTCATCTTCGAAAGCAATAAAGGAAAGTTTATCAGCTTTGTCTCCACAAGAGAAGAGGCGATTAAAATATTGGCTGATAGTTTCTACAAATAACGAAGAACATATACTAGAATCCAAATATCTGTCTCAACCTAATCTTAAATCATATTGCATATTTGTCCCGTTTTTTTACTAATTTACTGGACATTTATATTATCTTTGCATAAAGGTACTACAATATGAAAACATCTGAATATATAGCTTTTACAATAAACAGATTCCCAAAAGGATATATTTTCACCTATAAAGACTTCACTACAGAGGTGAACAAAAAGGAAGCAGTAATCAAAGCACTTAACAGAATGGCAGCTTCCGGGAAAATTGCCAAGCTATCTAAGGGTAAATACTATAAGCCCGAGAATTCAATATTCGGTGACCTCGAACCTTCTCAATATCAAGTAGTGAAGGACTTACTTGAAGATAATGGAAAAATTACCGGTTATCTTTCTGGCTACAGCATTTTCAATAAACTTGTCTTAACTACCCAAGTAAGCAATACTATACAAATTGGAAAAAATGAAGTCCGCCCAAATTTTAAAAGAGATCGTTATAACATAGCATTTATTAAGCAAAAGAACATTATAACCAAAGAGAATATCCCATTATTGCAACTTTTGGATTCAATCAGATACATTAAAAAAATTCCAGATTCAAACATTAAAGATTTATGTATCCGTTTTTTATCAATTATAAAAAACTTGTCAGATAATGAAATCAATACTCTTAGTCGACTGGCAATAAAATATCCTCCTGCAACCAGAGCTTTATTGGGCGCTTTTTTAGATCAAATGCAAAGGACACAAACAACTGAAAGCCTTTTCAAATCTCTTAACCCAATTACTAAATATAAACTGGCCGGTGTTTCATCAGTCTTGCCAACCGCACAAAAATGGAATATCATATGAGGTTACACAAAAAAGTCTATTTATGCATACAGACCTATACCTGACGAAAATTTAATTGCAAATAGCTTTCTGAAACTCATAGACAAAATCAGGTAATTAGTTATCCATTGACAATTTTTACGTTAATTCAGTCAGTCCATAGACGATTTTTGCATTTGGCTATAAGTCATGAGTTAGTTTAAGCAATAAAAATGTTGCCCGTATGGACAACACTCCAAAAGATCGTTGAACAAGGACTGGGTGGCCAGCTTGAACTGTCAATAAAATTGTAATAAAATTAAATCAATATTTTGCCATGGAAAATAAAGACAACTACACATCCCTCAAATCTGCCCTCGAAGAAGGTATCCGCAGTGGTATAGACAAAGACTTTAATCCGCAGACACATTTAGCCAAGCTTAAAGCCGGCTATAAACCTAAAAATGGAAGTCAGCAAAAATAACTCTTCTACCATAAAATAATTTACTTCAATTTCGCAAAATCAATAATTATCACTACCTTTATAATTGTGTATAAAAACATACTTATCTCAATTTACAAGCCTTAATTATGTATATTGACACAATTATAAATAAAAGCCCTGACTCAATTCTAAAAGGAATTGCAGAGCGGGTAAGAGAGAGAAGACTCGAATTAAACCTGACTCAGAAAGCATTTGCAAAAAGGGCCGGGGTTGGATACGATGCATACCGGAACTTTGAAAAATCAGGCGAAATCACTCTTAAAAATCTTGTGTTATGCGCATTTGTACTTGACGACACAGATTCATTCACTTCTCTGTTTACAAAAAAATCGTACGAGAGCCTGGACGAAATTCTCAATATCTATGAAGTAAAGAAAAAAAAACGGGGATCCAGAAATGAATGATATTAAGGTCATAGATGTATTCATGAATAACATGAAGGTAGGGCGGATTGCTCTAACCTCAGACTCACTTTGCGCATTTGAATACGACCAGGATTATCTGCAGACCGGCAAATCAATTTCCCCTTTTGGCCTTCCCCTCAGAAAAGAGGTATTCATTGCAAAACGGACTCCTTATAATGGCGGCTTCGGTGTATTTGACGACAGCCTGCCGGATGGATGGGGAAGTCTTATTCTTGACAGGTTCCTTAAAAGTAAAGGGATTAATCCCGACAAACTGTCTGTTTTACAAAGGCTCACACTGGTTGGGTGTTCAGGGCGAGGTGCACTAGAATACAAACCAGATAACAGCTTCGCCACAACAGAAGAGGTAATAAGCCTTCAAAATATGGCAAATGAAACTCTCAAAATATTAACATCTGACTACAATGGTGATTCACTTGATTCTTTGTACAAGTTCGGAGGGTCGTCAGGCGGAGCAAGGCCGAAAGTTTTTGTTAAAATTGACGGCAGAGAGTGGCTTGTAAAATTCAGAACAGTATCAGACCCGGAGAATATTGGTGAAATTGAATTCGAATACTCCTTGCTTGCGAAAAGGTGCGGGATAAGAATGCCTGAAACCAGGCTGTTTGAGGATAGATACTTTGGAACCGAACGATTTGACAGAACTCAGCAGGGAAAGATTCATACAGTAAGTGCAGCAGGATTGCTGAATGCCGATTACAGAATACCAAGCCTTGACTATAGTGATCTCCTAAAACTTTGCCACATTCTTACAAATAACATGGAAGAGGTATATGTACTTTTCAGACAGATGGTGTTCAATGTTGCAATAAAGAACAGAGATGACCACGCCAAGAACTTCTCATTCCAGCTTATTAACGGAGAGTGGAAGCTCTCCCCTGCCTATGATTTGCTTCCAGGAAGCGGTTTTAACGGGTTCCACACTACGACTGTAAATACCAATGGCGACCCCACTATTGATGATATTATCACAGTTGGTTTAAAATCAGGACTCAACAGACAAAGAGCAAACGAAATAGTTGACGAAATCTTTTCCATTGTCAAAACCTGACAATCCACCACCCTACCTTTGTCTCATTACCAACTAATAACACAACTATGACAACTGACAAAAAACACCAGGTGCACAACCTGATTATCCTTGACGAAAGCGGATCAATGGAGAGCATAAAATCTACCATAATAAACGGATTCAACGAGCTTGTCCAGACAATCCACGGTATTGAGAAACAGTTCCCCGAGCAGGAGCACTACATCTCATTTGTAACCTTCAACGGCCTCGGCCAGAAAATCCCTCATTTCTTTGAACCGGCAAGTAATCTTAAGCAAATCGACGACAAGAGCTACGAACCGGACGCAACCACTCCCCTGTTTGACGCAATGGGATTTGCAATCAACAAACTCAAGACAGCTCTTGCAGGACAGAGCAACTACAATGTACTCGTAACGGTCCTTACCGACGGCGAAGAGAACGCCTCAAGAGAGCATTCGGCCTTAGACATTAGATTTCTGATAGAGGAGCTAAAGCTGAGAAACTGGACCTTCACATACATTGGAACAGACCACGATGTCGAGAAAATTGCATTCTCACTATCAATTAACAATACCCTCAGATTTGAAAAGAATGAGGAGGACATTAAGAAGATGTTTATGAAAGATCAGGATGCGCGAATAAATTACAGTCAGAAAATAAGAATGAAAAAGGACACATCTTCCAGCTTCTTTGAGCCGATGGATGATGCCGATGTTAAAAATAAAAAGTAAACAGCTAAGTGAGACACCACATCGCTGTAACTGACTGAATGACTGAATATAGTAAAACGACCTGACAGTTGACCTGTCAGGTCGTTTTATGTTGCGCGGGGAATTGCCTGGCAGGATATGTGAGAAAAGACTTATTATTAAGCATTTAAGTATTTGAAATTATTTACAATTCTGTTTTCCTAAAACTTATACTATTGATTATCTGGCAGTTCTCACATAACCTGCCAGGTAGAAAACCGGCGAAAAACTAACTTGTCAGCCTAAATTACATTTAACTGTAAATCTCATTGTCACAACCTGTCAATTTCATACTCCATCTTTGCATCATAATTTAAAAACACAGCATTATGGAAACTTACGACATACTTAGAGAACTCATAGCAAAGATGCTTTGGCTGCAGCAGGAAATCGAAAACAACGGCGGTGCCGGAAACTGGGAAAATGGTCTGCTAAACCTGAAATATTCAGATGTGAAATACAGAATTCTTGACCTCGCCGGGCTTGATGAGAGCCGCGAGAACTTCAGACTCTGCACTTCCGAAAACCCATCCGACCCGGCCGATGTAGACCATATTATGTACAAACTCTACCGTGCATCCGAAATCAGGCAGATGAGTCAGCTAAACTGGGCATACCTGGAGGTGTGATTATCAACCTCGTCAGAAATAAAAAAATCAAAATTTTTGACAACAAACTGAAAAATGCCTTACATTTGTGGCCTATGTTTAAAACGAATTTGGAGTCCGTGAAGTAAATAACTGAGGAGCCTCTCTCTTCAGTTATCCCTTTATTCAAACTCAGGCAAAATCTTGCCTGAATAATTTTTTATATCCAAATTTTAAACATCATGAGTAAAGAAAACTCTTCGATTCACGAATTCGACATTTCACTAATCTGCGAATATTTTTCAAACGTAGAACGCCAGGGGCCCGGTAGCCCCGAGGCAACATTAAAGGCCCTCAGCTTTATTGACAACCTGACTCCCCACTCCAGAATTGCCGACCTTGGCTGCGGAACCGGCGGTCAGACAATGACCCTGGGGCTCAACACTCCCGGTCACATCACCGGCATAGATCTCTTTCCCGATTTTATCAATCTCTTTAACAGGAATGCCGAACGCCTTAACCTGCAGGACCGTGTAAAGGGGATAGTCGGCTCTATGGACGACCTCCCTTTTGAGAAGGAGGAGCTCGACCTTATCTGGTCTGAAGGAGCCATTTATAACATCGGCTTTGAAAAGGGAATCAGCCTGTGGCGGGAATACCTGAAGCAAGGCGGATTCCTTGCCGTCACAGAGGCTGCCTGGTTTGCTGCGCAAAGGCCACAGGAGATTGAGAAATTCTGGATGGATGCCTATCCTCAGATTGACACAATTCCCAACCATATTCTCAAGCTTGAAAAGGCCGGATATGTTCCCCTCGCCTCATTTATGCTGCCTGAATACTGCTGGCAGGAGAATTTCTTTGCGCCTCAGGTTGAGGCTCAGAAGAATTTTCTACTAAAATATCCCGGCAATAAAATGGCAGAAGATCTCATCGCAAACCTCCGTCACGAGAAGGTGCTCTACGACAAATACAGCAAGTATTACGGATATGTCTTCTATATAGCAAGGAAAGCTTAGAGACTGATAGCTTCTTTTAATGTACTGCACGCACTCTGGTGCGTGCAGTTTTATTTTCGGCCATATCATTTTCACTAAATATCCACTTTAGTGAATTTTCCGCTATCACTTTGACAAATAATTCTTAAATTTCGTCAATCTAGTGTAAATCAAAACACAATATCATGCTGAGAATTTCTCTTAAGCAATTTGGCCCTGTCATGATTATGGCTGCGGCTCTCTCACTCTTTACCTCTAACCTTTGCAAGGCTCAGAGCGGAGCCTCTTCCGGAGGAGTATACAAAACTGAATTTACAAACATCCCGGACAGTGCCTACCAGATAGGCGGAAAAACCCTTGGCACCCATTGTGTCGTTAAACGAATCAGCCTGGGAGAACCCAGTACAGGCGAGATTATGGCAGATTTCTCGTTCCCGGATGGTGTCAATACTGCAACATATAAAAATCCTAATGATAAGGTGCAATACTGGGTGGAAAGAGTGCAGAATGCAACCGGAAAAACAGTTGCGCTCAAAGTGTCCAGTACCGCGGCTAACATCCCATACCTTAATCTGACAATGTATTCTCAGGATGGCGAACTTCCGGAGCTGAATATCAACGGTCTGAAACCTGATGGAAATGTGGTTTACCCCCCCGGCGGATCTGCCCTTGCCAAACCTTATGAGGACCCGACACTTAAGATAGGTGGTTTCAAAGAGCTTAGGTTCAAGGCCGAAAAATATGATAAGGGTGTAAAGGCAAAAGAGTTGCTTGAGAAGGCCGGATACGAGACCGCTTCTGCCAGGTACGAAAATAAGATCTACTCTTTTGGGGTTCACTCGACTCAGGATGGCAGGGCAAAAATTGAAAGAGATGTACTAAAGAAAAAATACTGGTTTCCTGTAAAATCAGAAACTGGGGGTAACCGCGGCCTTTATGAACTCAGGGACACTCTTGATCTGGATATTGAATCTCATTCAAACGAAGAGACTGTAAAGAATCAGAAAACAAAAATAAGGGGTTCAATAAGCAATCCGGCAGGTGAATTTGACAAAGTAACAAAGATTCAGATTGTTATATCAAACGGCACAGAGAGAAAGGATATCGATGCAACAATTACCGGAGATTCTACATTTACAGCAGATGCAGAACTATATCCGGGAACCAACTATGTGGTATTTCTCCCTTTCCACCTCAATTCAGATGGTAAAGAGGTCAACTACAAAAAATATAAGGTAACTGCACGGGAAAACCCGATAGATGCCCTAACTCTGGAATACGATTCAGGATGGAAAAGTAAAATCGCAATAACCAGAAAAACCACCACGACAACCGGAGAACCTCATAACTCAGAGACAATCCACATCACCAGAATCTCTGCAAATCTTGATATTGAATTTGCGGCCTCAAAATTATGGTACATTCAGAAGTCTCCGGAAAATGCAAAAAACTGTTCCGATTTTGCAAACTGCTGGCTCTTTAGCGGAACAGATGACGGAAGCATAACAGTATCTGAGGAGTTCCGCACTAAAACAAAGAACTGTGAGGGTGAACTGCCTCTCATGACCACAATCAGAAGTAAAGGAAATGCGACTCTTGACAAATACATACTGAACATAGCTGCCACCCTCACACCATCAATGGATGGTGAAGTTTCATCCGGTCGCAGATATCACCTTACGATATCCGGCAGTCCAGAATTTGCTGTACACACTAACGCCCCGTGGCCGTCTACCACTGTCGAGCAGTATGACTGCCTGCTAAAAAAATGGAATGCAGACAGAGTTAAAATTGCACCCATGATAAAACTCGACCGGACAGATGCTGTTTTAAAATTTCCAAGTTCAGAAGATCTCGAAAATTATGTAAAATCCCCTGTCTCTGCAAAAAGCTGGACATTTACAGGCAAAGAGCGGACAGACGATGGCTATTCCGTAACTGTTACTGAATATACTGTTACACTAAATATTGTACCTTAGTACTATGGAACAACGCGACTACATCCTGAGGGAAATTGAGAAAATAGGCCTCATTTTAACTGCAATCCGCCGGAAGCTTTTCGGGGGAAAGGACGGGGCTGATGACACTTTAGCAGATAATGAGGCTGATAGACAAACTGAAATGCAATCGCTTTACAGTGAACTTGGCATTGACCTGGACAAATTTTTACTGCTGGATACAGCTGAGACTGATAATTACCTTAGCAATATCAAGGGGATGAATATTGAAAACATCGAGCTCCTTGCAGATTGCTTTGCGCAGATGGGAACAGCAGATGAATCGGCCTTAAACAATCCCTATTCTGTTAAGGCGCTTCAGCTCTATCATCTTTGCAATCTGAAAAGCAGTACCTACTCATTTTCCCGGGAGAGAAAAATATTAATGATTGAGAATTGCGAGAGTTCAGAAAATGGAGAATAAAAACATAATAATTGAACAGGGTGTCGTGCATGATGTTCCGGAAGACCTCCGCAACAGGATTCTTTCCGATGAAACACTGCTTGCAAAATGGAACTCCCTGACTCCACTTGCACGAAATGAATGGATTTGCTGGGTTTCTTCGGTCAAGAGGGCCGAAACCAGAGAACAGCACATAGCAAGACTTCACTCAGATTTGCTGAACGGTAAGCGGAGGCCTTGCTGCTGGCCGGGGTGTAAACACAGATAATCTTAGAGTTATGAAAAATCAAAAAGTTAATATAATCGCTTCAAATGGCGATGTAGTTATCCGGGAACTGACGGACTCAGATTTGTCAAAACTTGCAGAGTATGCAAATAACCCAAAGGTCGCAATCAACCTCAGGGATGCTTTTCCTCACCCCTACTCTTTTGAGGATGCAGTTAAGTTTAAGGAGATGGTAGATTCAATGAACCCAAAGGTTATTTTTGCAATTGAGTACAAAGGAGAGTATGCAGGAAATATCAGCCTTATGCCTTGCAGCGATGTATACCGGAAAAGTGCAGAGATTGGATATTTTATTGGAGAGCCTTTCTGGAATAAAGGAATTATGACTCAGGCTGTAAACCTTATTACAAAATGGGGATTTAAGAATCTTGGGATAGTTAGGATTCATACAGGTGTATTCGAGTTTAACAAGGCCTCTCAAAGGGTTTTGGAGAAATGCGGATTCCTCCCCGAAGGGACATTTAAAAAGGCAATCAGCAAAAACAATCAGCTTTACGACGAAATAAGATTTGCAAAAATATTAGACTAAACTATGAAAAATTCACTTAAAAAAATTGGCAAAATCCTTCTCTGGATTTTAGGAGTAATTTTAATTATACTCCTACTGGCAACCGGATATTTATGGATTAAAAGTCCGGGCAAAGCTCAGCCAATAACAGATTCAGAGGGACAGGTTATTCCCGGCAGCATCTCCACAATTGAAAAAATTGAACTTGGCGGAATTGAACAATATCTGATAATAAGAGGAGCAGATTCCACAAAACCGGTGATGTTGTTCCTGCACGGAGGTCCGGGCAGTCCTGAATATCCGTTCATAAGAAGCACAAATCCAGACCTTGAAAAGGATTTTGTGATGGTTTACTGGGAGCAGCGGGGAGCGGGAAAATCTTACTCGAAAGAAATTGATACCACAAGCATGACTGTTGCCCAACTGATTTCAGACACCAGGGAACTGAGTCAGATACTTGCAAAAAGGTTCAATCAGGAGAAGATATACCTTATGGGACACTCATGGGGCTCTTTTCTTGGTATTCTCACTTCATACCAGCATCCGGAACTCTATCATGCATATTTTGGAATTGGTCAGGTTTGTGACCAGTACAGAGGAGAGCAAATTTCATTTGAATGGGTTAAGGAGCAGGCAAAGGCAAAAAATGATGAAAAGTCTCTGAAGAAACTCTCTTCCATGACCTTTCCGGATACTCTTGCAACAATCGACACCTGGATTAACCACCTTATGTACGAAAGACTCTATGTATCCAAATATGGCGGCGGAGTTACCCGTGAGGTTACCGGAATGTGGCCTGTGGTTAAGCTGATATTTACCACAAAAGAGTATACTCTTGGTGACAAAATCAACTACATGAAAGGAAGTATGTTTTCACTAAGATATCTTATGCCTGATGTTCTGAACACAAACCTGAATGCAAAAATTGACAGCATGCAGGTGCCGGTTTACATTTTCCAGGGCAAGTATGACTACCAGACACCGTACGTTGTTGCAAAAGATTTCTTTGACCAGCTGAAGGCACCGGTAAAGGAGTTTTACACATTTGAAAACTCTGCCCACAGCCCAATAATGGAGGAGGTTGAGAAGTTCAATACCACCGTACTGGAATTGATTCAGCGAGATACTTTATATTAGAATTTCAGTTCGGGCACTTGCAACACTTTGATTTTTGCATCGTTATTATTCAAAAATCAAAGTATGATCAGGCAGGCAAAACTTATCATCACTGTTGTATCTCTCCTGTTTTCAATTGTAGTGACAGGAAAAGATATAACAAATTCAAATACAGCTCTTAAGGTCAGTTTTCTGGGTAATAAATTAGCTCCCGGAAAACTGACTCCTTTTACACACATCCAGAAAACAGATTCTCTTTTAAAGGAGGTCCATGCCTCCTATTTTCTTGGGTACAATTCTGAGTATCTCTATATTTATATTGAGGCCGACGGTGATTCGCTGGTCCTGAGGGACAGAGGTTATCAAAACGGAGACGGATTTCATCTGACAATAGGAAAACCCGGGGCCGATGGTGCTGAGAGCAGAGAATTCTATGTGCTTGGCTTTTCTGCAAAGGATGGGTGGAGCAGGAAAATGAGCTGGTACTACAATATGGACCTGAGAATGGGCGCTCTTGGAGATGATGTTAAATTCAGGACATTTGTAAGAGAGGGCAAAATATGTTTCGAAGCTCAAATCCCATGGAACACAATCAAACCATACCATCCGCAGATTGGGGGAAAGATAGGATTTAATCTCTGTTTTGTTAAAGCCTTAAACGATTTTGACAAGGTGTACAGCTATATTGTACCTGACAATAAAATGCAGAGCGAACAGTCCGTTAGAAAATATACCCTGATCGATTTTGAAACCCCGGATAGTCCCTGCAAAAGCTACTCCTTGCCCCAGAAACACAACTTCAGAAGCGGAGACGATCTCATTGTAAACATTGCAGGGTATAGTGGCATAGCAGAACAATACAGGTATAACCTCTTTGTCGAAAATGAAGAAAAAACAATCATTAAGGAAAAGGAATTTTATGTTAACAATCAAAAAGGAGAATTCAGGAGGCAGCTATCACTCAGAAAAATAGATCTCGCACCGGGAGATTATTATTTGCGTCTCATTGAAAACAATAAACAGATTGGATTACATAAGATAACTATAGTTGAGCAGATAGATTTTGAAGAGGTGATTAAAAAGGTTGAATCTGCAAATGGTAGTTTCAGCAGCGGAGTTATCTCATCTCTGAAATTCAGAATTTCTGAAACAAAGCAGGAGTTGTCCAGACTTAAGGAATATGAATCGTGCGGAAAAATTAACAGTTCAATTGCTGAGATCAGGAAGGCAGTCAGCATAATTCAGTCAGGCGCAGATCCCTTTGAAAATAAAAGAGGTACCTACAGAAGAGCATACACTTCGCATCTGGATGGTGATTTAAAACCATACTCAGTATATGTTCCCGAAGGCTATAATAAGAATCAAAAATATCCTCTCCTGGTATATTTGCATGGCAGTGGTCAGGACGACAGAATACTTGAAAGGACCCGCTTCATAAAGGAGGGCTATATTGTTGTAGCCCCTAACGGTCGCGGAGTATCAAACTGCTATAATACAAATGAGTCTCAGCAGGATATCAGGGAAGCAGTTGACGATGTTGTTAGGGAATTCAGCATAGATACTGCCAAAATTGTATTAAGCGGATTTTCTATGGGCGGGTATGGCGTACTGCGGACATTTTACGAAAATCCATTCCGTTATTCAGCAATAGCAATTCTGTCGGGTCATCCGGACCTGGCAAACAAGATGGTAGCAAAAAACAGTCTGAATTTCTTAGAAAAAGAGAACATTAATGCCTTTTCAAAAGTTCCGGTTTTTATTTACCACTCAAAAGATGACCTTAACTGCCCGTTTGCCCTGATGAAATCATTCGCAGAAAATCTCAGGCAGATTAACTCAAATCTGACCTTTAGAGAAGATGAAAGCAACGGACACGGGAATATGAGTCAGGAAGCAGAGAAGAGCTACTTTTTATGGCTCAGTAATCTGTTCAGATGATTATCAGATTTTTATTTCGTACTCACTGGAATATTATATAAATTTACAATCAGGCTACTGCCCTGAATCAAAATTATATTCCAATGAAAAATTTAATTGCCTGCTGCGGAATCGATTGCGCAACCTGCGACGCAAGAACAGCAACCCTCAATAATGACAATGCTCTCCGTGAGCAGACTGCTGCGAAATGGAGAGAGATGTACAACTCAGCCGATATCACTGCCGAAACCATAAACTGCACAGGTTGCCGTGCAGATGGTGTCAAATTTGCCCACTGTTTTGAATGTGAAATCAGAAATTGCGTGAAATCCAAAGGATACAACACCTGCGGGGATTGTTCACTGCTGGACTCATGTGAAATTGTTGGAGCCCTGCTTAAATATGTTCCTGAGGGGCGAGCCAATTTACTGACTCTAAACTACGATTGAACTCTGCCAGAGTCCTTCAATTCACCAAAATTTATGACCAATCTCATACGAAACAGGTATAGATTAAAGCACATATTCACCTATCTTTACATTAAGTAATAACACTAAACTAACCTCAACTCAATATGAAAAGAGCCGTTATAACTCTGCTGATAGTTTTTCTTGGGCTATCACTCTCTGCCCAGGAAAACAGCAAAATTAATTCACCGGATTCGCTCCTGCTTAAGGAGATTGCTTCGCTTAAGAGACAACTGGACGGATTTGGGCACACACATGACATGATTATCAAAAAGGTAGATGACCTAATGTGGCACGAGATGCTGGGAGATATCGCATTCGTAGACAAAGTGAGGCTTACCGGTCCTCCAAGGTGGAAGGCAAAGAAGGCCGATGACAAATTTGCCGGAAATCCGCTTCAGTTTTACACATATGTATTTATTCCAAAGGATGTGAATACTTCAAAAAAGTATCCGCTTATTGTATTGCCGCACAGCGGAATCCATGCAGACTTCTCTACCTATTATGCTCACATTGTGAGAGAACTTATTTCTCAGGGGTATGTGGTTGTCTCTGCAGAATACCGAGGCTCAACCGGTTATGGACGTGATACATACGAAAATATCGATTATGGCGGGCTTGAAAATGAAGATGTAATGGTTAGCCGTGACTATATGCTTCAGAACTACTCTTTTGTTGACAAGGATAATGTTGGTATTATTGGCTGGAGCCACGGAGGTATGATCTCCCTTATGAATATCCTGAGGTACCCAGATCAGTTCAAATGTGCCTTTGCAGGTGTTCCGGTAAGCGACCTGGCAAACAGGCTCGCCTCACACGATAAGAGCTATAACGACTATTTTACAGCAAAACATCACATAGGCGAATCAATTAAGGATAATCCCGCAGAGTATAAAAGACGCTCTCCCTCTACCTATGCAAAGGACTTAAAAAAACCTCTGCTTATACATACCAATACAAATGACAACGATGTCTATGTGGAGGAGGTTCTTCTGATGATTGATTCTTTAAAGGCGCACAAAAAAGTTTTTGAATACAAGGTTTTCCAGAATTCGGCAGGCGGACATGGCTTTGACCGTATTGACACTAAGGAGGCTACAGATATTCGCTTTACAATTTACAAGTTCCTTGAAAGGTACCTTAGTCCTGCAAAACCGTTTAAAAATGCAGAAGAAATGCGTAAGGCTGCTTACGGATTTTAACAATTTAGTTGTAACTTTGCAGTCCATAACTTATAAATATCAGGCTGAGTGGAAATAATGGTGGTTTTGTTCATTGTAGGCTATGCATTTATAGCTCTTGAACACAAGGTTGGAATTGATAAGGCGGCAATTGCACTGCTTACAGGCGGGATACTCTGGGTTTTATACACTTTACTGGCTCCCCTGGCTGTTCCCGACATATTCCCCATGCATTTTCACGAATATTTGCTTGAAAATCCTAATGTTGCAAAACTCTCTATTTTAGAGCAATGTCGCAGCTATATTGTTAATTACCAAATAATTGAAAGCCTTGGCGAAATCTCAGGAACCCTCTTTTTCCTGATTGGAGCAATGACAATTGTTGAGCTGGTTGACGTTCACGGAGGTTTTTACATCATTACAAACAGAATAACAACCAAAAATAAAAAACAACTGCTTGTTGTAATTGCATTCATTACATTCTTCATGTCTGCAATACTGGACAACCTTACAACATCTATCGTAATGGTGATGATGCTAAGGAAAATCATTCCAAACTACAAAGAGAGATGGGTATTCGGCAGTATGATTATTATTGCGGCAAACAGCGGAGGAGCCTTCTCTCCGATTGGTGACGTGACTACAATCATGCTCTGGATAAAGGGAAAAATAAGCAGCTGGCCTACAATCTCAACTCTGTTTATTCCAAGCCTGATCTCAATGCTGGTTCCTCTTGCTATGGCAAGCAGAATGCTGAAGGGGTCAATATCAGGCACATCAAAACATCTGTCGGCACACCATATAGCCAACATACTTAGCGAGAAGGAGAGGTTTATCCTCTTCATTATGGGAATTGCCGCGCTGATATTTGTTCCGGTATTCAAATATCTTACACATCTTCCTCCATTTGTGGGTGTTCTAATTGGATTAAGTATTCTCTGGATTTACACGGAGCTTATTTACTCCAGAAACAAAAGCAATGAGGATATGAAGCACCGTGTAACAAGGGTTCTGAAAAGGATTGACACGGCCACAATTCTCTTTTTCCTGGGAATTCTGCTTGCTGTAAGTGCACTGCAGGGAACAGGTGTCCTTAATACACTTGGTGACTATCTTAACAAAGAGGTTCACAATGTTTACCTCATAAACCTTATAATAGGTGGTCTCTCAGCTATTGTAGATAACGTTCCGCTAGTCGCAGTTGCAATGGGAATGTATCCGCTGGCAGATGCTGCTTCAATCGCAGCCTCTGCAGACCCGCTTTTCCTTCAGAACTTTGTAATGGACGGCAGTTTCTGGCTCTTCCTTGCCTACTGTGCAGGTGTAGGCGGAAGCATGCTTATCATTGGCTCTGCTGCAGGTGTTGTTGTGATGGGAATTGAGAGAATCAGCTTCAGCTGGTACCTAAAGAATATAACGCTCATAGCTGCTGCCGGATATCTGGCGGGAGGAGCTGCATTTATATTGATTGACATGTTTTTGTAAATGGAAACGATTGCCTGGATAGGACTGGCTCAAAGTCTGTTCGGGGCAATTCTGGTAGGGACCAAACATTCAGCATCGGCTCCGGAGAAGATCCTGGCCGTATGGCTCTGTCTCCTCTCTGTTGTTTTTCTCTCTTTCGGGATTGACCTGAAGGTATACTCTGCTCCTCTGTTAACCAGCTCTTTTCTTCTCTTTAACCCTGCAATCTACCTCTATGTAATCTCACTTACCACAGAGGGATTCAGCCTTAAACCAATTCACCTGCTCCATCTGGTTCCTTTCCTCTTTTTTGAGATTTTTTCCCATATCTCTGCGACGGGTTTCAATCCGCACCTCTTTCTTGAGGCCGATTCTGACCTCCCGTTCCGGCTGCTTTTTGCTGCCGCCAACCTTGCCTCCTGGGCAATCTACTCTCCTCTTACACTCTCAAGGGTTCACAAACACAGAATGGAGTTAAAAAACAGGCTTTCAACAATTGAGTCTTCAGATAAGCTTAGCTGGTTACTCTTTATCACTGTTTTCTACACAGTTTACTGGATTATCCTTCTGTTTCTCTCTCTGCTGGTGGTTCTGGCTAAGGCCGACAACCCCCTGCCACACTATTTCAACTACTCAGTAATGCTGGCTCTGGCATTTATAATAACATACTATGGTGTGAGGCAGAGCGAAATCAGAAAATTTTTTACTCCGGGACGGTATCAAGCTCAGGAAAAGAGCGAGAGTTCTGCTAAGGAACAAAAGATATCACCCGGGCAGGAGGAGAAGATAAAAGAGGCTGTAGAAAACTTTTTGGGAGTACGGAAGGGATACAAAAATCCACAGCTTAGCATGGAAATTCTCTCCAGGGAGACAGGGTTCCCCAGATATCAGCTTACAGAGGTTATAAATAAATCTATGGGAAGCAACTTCTTTCAGCTGGTCAACAGATACAGAAACGAGGCTGCAAAGGAGATGCTGGCCAATAAACACAGTAAATACTCCATAGAGGCCATGGGGGCCGAATGCGGATTTGGCAGCCGCTCATCTTTCTACTCTTTCTTTAAGAAAAGTGAGGGAGTAACACCTCTTGAGTACCGTACGAAGGTGCTTTCGCAAAAAGATGTCTGAATTCTCCGAATCCGGACAACTTCGCATGAGTTTCTCCGGTTTCATAATCTATCTTTACGAAAGCAAATATTAAACGCTATGAAAAAGTTGTTTTTGACAATAGCACTACTCTCCTCTGTAATTCTGTACGGTCAGGAGAGCGACAGCACTCAGACAGCTTCTGACTCTGAAAGTGAAGAGAACCGCAGGGTTGAGCTGAGCGGTTATGTCCGCGGCTCTTTTCAGGGGTTTTCAAAGAGTTATGACTTCAGTAACATTTTTGCGCAATTTGCCCTCAAGGGAAAATATGCCGGTAAACATACCATTCTAAATGCCGAGGTCTGGTTCCTGGGTGGTCAGCATTTTGGTGAGTACTACAATCAGATGCACATAATTGAGGCCTATGCCGGATATGTCTCAGACAAATTCGATTTTTTAGCCGGAAATCAGATAGTCAAATGGGGACGGACAGATGGCTTCAGCCCTACAGACAATATCTGCCCGCGTGACTATTTCTTCCTCACATCAGATACAGACGACCAGCTCCGTTCGAACTTCATGGCAAGGGCAAAGTGGAGAATCTCCCCCTCAATTGACATTGAACTGATTGCGATCCCGTTCTACAAGCCATCTTCATACAGATTCAATCTCTATGATATGGGTGAATATGCCTCCTTTGGCGAAGAGACTATTCCCGAAAGGAAATTCTCAAATGCCACCCTTGCAGGAAAAATCAATTTTGAGCTGCCGGGCGCAGGCTTCTCCCTCTCATATTTCAGAGGTTTTGACCCTTACCACGGCTTCGATATTAAGAGCATAGGGCTCAACATGGCTGCACCCGAGCCTGCGCCCGAAATCCTCTACACCTCCTCCTCATACATGAAGCAAACCATAGGAGCAGACTTTGCAATCCCCGCCGGAAGCTGGATATTCCGTGCAGAGGCAGGATATAATATTACTAAGGGCGAAGAGGTTTTCATCTATACACCAGCCTCTTCACTCTCCTGGGTAGCTGCAGCCGAAAAGGATTTTGGCGGATACCTCACCATTTTCCAGTATATCGGAAAATTCACTCCAAATTTCAGTGAGATTCACGAGCCTGTAATAGGGAATCCATCAGATCCAACTCAAATGCTCATATATATGCAGGATATGGTCTGGTACCAGAGCCGGCTCTTTAACCGGAGGATTTTCAATCAGCAGAAAAGCAGTAACCATGCATTCTCCCTGACTGCACGCAAAACATTTGCCTATGAGACTATCACTGCAGAACTTACAGGATATTACAATCTGACATCCCGTGAATACCTTATCAGACCAAAGCTCTCCTGGAAAGCATCAGACAACCTTACCCTCTCTGCCGGAGGACACTATATGGCAGGCCCGTCAGAGTCAATTTTTGATTACTCGGGGCCGGTTATGAACGGAATATTTCTGGAACTAAAAGCATCATTCTGAAAACATTCAAAACAGAAATTATATGAACGGAAGATCAAGACTTATCAGGTACAGGTGGCCCATTATCGCTGCAACTGCAATTATCACACTTGCGGCTCTTCTCCCGCTCTTTTCAATAAAAATCAACCCAGATCTTGAGAGCTATCTCCCGGATGACATTCCTTCAAGAATTAACAACGAAAAGATTGGTGAGCTCTTTGGAACCAAGGAGCAGGTATTGCTGGTAATAAGCTGCGACGATATCCTTGCACCCGAAACCCTGGAACGGATTGACAACCTTACAAATGAGTTCATAAACATGGGAGGCCTCTCCCCTGTCCTCTCCCTTTCAACAGCCAGAAGCATTGAATCCATGGAGGGATCTATGGTTGTGAATCCGGCAGTGGGTTTCTACCCGCAGACACCTCAGGAGCGTGAGCAGATAAGGGAGGCTGTTAAAAAGAACGACCTCGTTTACAAAATGCTTGTTTCTGAAGACTTCAGAAATGCAATGATAATTCTTAACTCAGACAAAAGCCTTGACGACTACAAGCTGATGGAGGCTATTGAAGGAGTAATCGCAAAATACCCCGGGGATGAATCGGTTCTGATTAATGGTCAGCCTTACCTCAGAAAGGAGGCAAATGAGAAGATAGGAAGGGATGTAATGATTTTGCTGCCAATAGGATTGCTGCTTATGCTGATATTTTTCTGGGTCTCCTTCAGGGAGGTGAAGGGAATGCTGCTTCCGTTTACAGTAGTTGTAATTTCAATAATTGTATCAATGGCTCTTATTCCTCTTATGGGCTGGGAACTTAGTATAATTGGAATCCTTATCCCAATCATGATGATTGCCATTGCAAATAACTACGGAGTGCACTTTATTGCAAAATATCAGGAACTGAATGCACTGGACCCCAATGATACAATGGATAACATCGTTTCGGAGGCTCTTTCCTATCTTAAGAAACCGGTTATTCTGTGCGGACTTACCACAATTGTGGGAATACTTGGCCTTGTTGTCCATATTCTCCTTCCGGCGAGCCAGATGGGAATTGTATCATCAATAGGAATTGCGCTGGCGCTTCTTCTTAGCCTGACATTTATCCCGGCTCTTCTCTCTGTTATGAAAAAGGGAAAGGTCCATTTTCATCCCGAAGGCGAAAATAAAGGCTTAATTATTCACATGCTCGATAAAACAGGACATTTCCTGGTAAACAAACCGGTAATAACTCTTGGAATTTTCATTGTCTTCTTTATAATATCTGTTGCCGGTCTTTTTAAATTTGGAGTGGCATCAGATTTTAATGAGATACTGCCCGCCGGCCACCCTTTTAACAAAAGTATTGACATTGCCGACAACTCATTTGGCGGAAGCAAGGTTATAACTCTGGTATTTGAGGGAGACATTAAGGATCCTGAACTTCTGAGCAAAATGGTTGGCTATGAGGAGCAGCTGGAACAGGTTAAAGGTATTGGCAGTGTTACATCAATTGCCACAATCATAAAAAAAATGAGCACTGCCCTCAACGACCCGGCCGACTCTTCATGGAACAGAATTCCGCAGAGCCGTGACGCAGTAGCCCAGTACATAGAGTTGTACTCCATGAACGGAGATCCTGCAGATTTTGAAACATTTGTCGATTTTGACTACACAAAGGCAGCAATGACCATTCAGTATACCTCAGACGGGATGAAGGATACCAAAAGAGTAATCTCTGCCGTTAATGAGATAACCGGCAGCGACCCGGCCCGTACTGTTGCCGGCGGATACTCTCTTGTTGAGATGGAGATGAGCGAGTCTGTAGTTAAGGGGCAGTACTATTCGCTGCTCTTTGCCCTTGTCGCAATTTTCATACTTATTGCATTAATTTTCAAAAGCTTTACAGCCGGGCTGCTTGGGTCGCTGCCACTCATATTTGCAGTGCTGTGCACATTTGGCTTTATGGGCTGGAGCGGGATAGAACTCAATATAGTTACAGCTCTTCTCTCTTCAATCTCAATTGGCCTTGGGGTAGATTTTACTATTCACATGTTCTGGCGGATGAAGAGCGAAATTGCAATGGGACTATCATACGAATCTGCGGCGAGAACTGCTCTCAGAACTACGGGACGCGGAATAACCATCAATGCATTCTCCGTAATGCTTGGATTCTCAGTTCTCTTTCTCTCTGCCTTTCCGCTTATCAAGTCTTTCGCTCTGCTAATTATACTCTCGCTGCTCTTTTGCCTGATATCTGCATTGTTGCTTATACCGGCAATTTGTATTATATTTAAACCAGGTTTTCTCAACAGAAAAAGTCAGTCATGAAAAAGAGTTCACTGTTTTCTATTCTGTTCGCCGCCATGCTGGGCATGGCTCCGATTCTCTCCTCTGCACAGGATGCAAAAGATATCAGCACAAAGTCTGCAAATGCCATAGAACTTGGTGCGATGGAGATGGAGACAACTTTACAGATTATTGATGCAAAGGGAAGTACCAGAACCAGAAAAATCACAATGGCCAGCCGTAAGTTTGGTGATGTAACCAAAATGCTTATGAAATTTACCGAGCCTGCAGATGTGAGGGGTACATCAATTCTTATTTACGACTACGAGGAGCGCCCGGATGATATGTGGATCTACATGCCTGCCCTAAAGAAGAGCAGACGTGTTGTAAGCAATGAAAAGGGCAAAAACTTTATGGGTTCTGAATTCACAAATGCAGATATGAGCAAGCCAAATGTAGAAGACTATACCTACTCAGTAATCTCTTCAGAAACTATTAACGGAAAAAGCTGCTTTAAAATTGAGGCTGTTCCGGTATCTCAGGAGGTTAAGAGTTCAAACGGATTCAGCAAAAAAATCTCATACATAGACAAAGAGAACTATCTCTGTTACAAAATAGAGTACTTCGATCTCAAGGGTAAACCACTCAAAACTCAAATTATTGGTGATTACAGAAACATTTCGGGCGGGAAATGGTTTTACTATCATATGGAGATGAAAAACGAACAGAATGGCAGAAAATCTGTGCTTGTAACCGACTCCTTTAAAGCAGGCTCAACAAAGTCTGAATCGCAGTTTTCTCCTGCCAGCCTCGAAAAATAGAGTTTTATGGAAGACATAATCAGGGAAATTGAAGGCAAACGGTTTGATAAAGCCGAATTGCTTGACAAGGTCGACGGAGACGAAGAGGTTCTTGATCTCCTTTTCGACAGCATGAAGTCACAGGTTCCGGAATATCTCGAAAATATTGGTGAGGCAATTGAGATCTTTAAAACGGGCAAGTTTCCCGATGATATAATTCTTGACAAACTTCGCTCAGCAGCTCATACAATCAAAGGCTCTGCATACAATCTCTGCTTTCACAGAATGGGCAATATCGCCAAAGCCATTGAATTCACAACAAGGGCATTAATAACAGACACAGGCAATACCGGCTACAGGGAGAGGCTTATTAAACTCGACCTGATATTAAATGATGAGTGGAAGGAGCTTCTGCGCATCATGAAATAAATACAGATTTAAGTAATGAACATATCCTACTGCTCAGACAAGTATCAGTATACAATGGGCAAATCCTTTTATGACAAGGGTTTGCAGGACAAAAAGGCAATATTTAACCTCTTTTACAGAAGCGCTCCCGACAAAAACAACTGGGCTGTGGTATCAGGTACCCGTGAAGCTCTGCAGATGGTCTCCGGGCTTGGCAGCGAAAATGAGGAGTTCTTCGAAAAATTTCTTCCGGGAGAGGAGTACCGCGAGTACAGAAAGTTTCTTGCGCAGATGAAATTCACCGGAAATATCTATGCTATGGAGGAGGGAGAGATAGCTTTTCCCACCCAGCCGGTGATTATTGTAGAGGGTCCGTTAATTGAGGCTCAGGTTCTGGAGACTCCCCTGCTTACAATCATGAACCATCAGATGGCAATTGCCACAAAGGCATCAAGGGTATCCAGAAGCACAACCAAGCCTATAAGCGAATTCGGCTCCAGAAGGGCTCACGGTCCCTGGGCTGCCACATACGGCGCAAAGGCTGCCTATATTGGCGGATGCCTCAACACCTCAAATGTACTAACTGCCACAATATTTGACCTGCCTGTTTCAGGTACAATGGCTCACAGCTTTGTGACAGCATTCGGCTGCACAATTGCAGGAGAGCTTAAGGCATTCAATACATATATCTCTACCCACTACGGAGAGCCACTCATTCTGCTTGTTGACACCTACGACACCCTCAGGTGCGGGGTCAAAAATGCAATCAAGGCTTTTCGCGAAAACGGTGTTGACGACAACTACCCAAACAGCTACGGAATCAGGCTCGACAGCGGTGACCTTACATATCTCTCAATCAAAACAAGAGAGATGCTCGATGAGGCGGGATTTACAAAGTGTAAAATTTTTGCCACAAATGCCCTTGACGAATACATAATTTCAGAGATTGAGCGGCAGGGGGCAAAGATAGATGCGTACGGAGTAGGTGATGCTATTGCAACAAGCAAGCATAACCCGTGCTTTGGTAATGTATATAAACTGGTTGAGATTGAGGGAACAGGTGTTCTGAAAAGATCTGAAGATAAGAGCAAAGCAATTAATCCCGGGTTCCAGATAACCTACAGGCTGGTATGCTGCGGAATGTTTAAAGGGGATGTTACCTGCCTCAGGGGAGACTCAATGGAGAGAAAGATTCTTGCCAGAGAGGCAATCACTATAAGGGATGAGTTTGATGATACAAAGGTCACCTCCTTTGAAGCCGGCTCATACGAGGCAAAACCTCTTCAGAAGCAGGTAATGAAAAAGGGTGTAATTATTTGGGAAGAGAAGAACATAAGGGATAAAAGAAATTACTACCTTAGCAATCTGCAAGGTTTTAATGAGACTCAGAGAAGAATTATCAACCCCCACTACTATAAGGCAGATATTTCAGACGATCTTTACGACCTGAAAAACAGGCTTATTGAATCACTTATAAACGAAATAAAGCACTTCGATGAAAATTGACAGCACTACCCCCGTTCACGTTGTTGTTGACATGCTTTACGATTTTATTGACGGAACCCTTGCCTGCCTCAACTCAGAGGAGGCTGTTGCCACCTCCGTTAAATTCATAAATGACAATCCAATGAGGATTGCCTATGTTTGCGATCACCACCCGTCAAATCACTGCTCTTTCAGTAAGCAGGGCGGAATCTGGCCTCCGCATTGTGTTCAGGGAACTCATGGAGGGAGCATTCATAAACTATATTTCACAGGTCTCAATAGCAAAGAGTCTGCTCCATCGCCGGAGAATATGTTTTTAAAGGGAGAAGATCCCTCAAGCGAACAGTATTCGGGCTTTGAAGGGATAAGAAAAGATGGAAAAACTCTCTTTGACTACATCGGAAAGCCGGGGACAAAAGATTCACCTGTAGTTTATGTAAGCGGAATCGCTACCGAATTCTGCATAAATGAGACTGTAAAAGACCTTGTAAAGGCAGGATATAAAGTAGTTTTGATAAAAGATGCGCTTGGATATGTGAGTTTGGACGGACATATCGAAACACTCAAAAAGCTGGAGGAATACAATGTAACTCTAATATAATATGATCTATCTGGGGATTGACCTTGGGGGCACAAAGATATCAGGTGCCCTTTTTCATGAAAACAACTCTGTATTGATTCGTGAAACTGTACTGCTGGAGGGGAGAGAGGGCAGCGAGGTGGGAGAACTTATTTCTGAAATCTGCAAAACTCTTCTCATTAAGGGAGGAGTTGGAGATGATGTTCAGAAATGCATTGGAGTCTGCGTCCCGGGAATAGCATATTCCAAAACAGGCTGTGTCTGGTGTCCCAATATCCCCGGGTGGGAGAACTATCCTCTGAAAGATGAAATCTTATCTCAGATACCAAATTCAAAAGTAACTGTAGAGAGCGACCGCACAGCCTACATTCTGGGCGAGGTGAGCATGGGCGCAGCCAGGGGTTGTAACAACGCAATCTTTATTTCGGTTGGAACAGGCATAGGTGCCGGGATTCTTATAGACGGCAGGGTTCTGCACGGCGCCTCGGACATAGTTGGAGCAACCGGATGGATGGCACTTAAACCTATGTACAGAAAGGAGTGGGATGCCTGCGGGTGCTTTGAAAGTCATGCTTCCGGGACTGGCATTGCCATGCAGGCAGCAATCGAACTGAAAAAACTCATCAAGGCAGGACTGAGCGGAGTATCAATTTTGCAGGAGAAAAGTCCGGAAACTGTTAGTTCAAGGGATGTATTTGAGGCATTCGAGAAGGGAGACGCTGCCGCTAAAAAGATTCTGTATACTGCAATAGAGATGTGGGGAATGGCTGCCGCAAACATGGTAAGTCTATTTAATCCGGAGATGGTAATCTTTGGAGGGGGAATTTTTGGCCCTGCAACCCGGTTTATTGATGATATTTACCGCGAGGCGGCCAAATGGGCTCAGCCTGTAGCAATAAAACAGTGTCGCTTTGTGGCAACCGAACTTCCCAACGATGCCGGTCTGTACGGCGCCGGCGCAATTGCGATATTAAGCTGTATGAATAACCTAAACAATAAATAGACATGAATTCACATAAAGGAAACTTTGCCGTTCTGGCTGCCGGTTTCTCTGGAATGGTCTTCTTTGGAGTATCACTTGTGGTGATGGGCTCCGTTTTACCATCCCTCATTGAGAAATTCTCACTCGACACGGCCGGCGCCTCAACAATTGCAGGCCTCCTCCCACTTGGGCTGATGCTTGGCTCGCTGGTATTTGGTCCTGTGGTAGACCGCTATGGTTACAAACGGCTCCTGATTGCAGCCACACTTGCAGCAGTATTCGGAATGGAGCTTCTGGCCTTTGCCCCCTCTGTAAGTCTGGTTAGAATTGCTATCTTTTTCATTGGACTGGGCGGCGGAATTCTTAATGGTCTAACAAGTGCTCTTATTTCTGACGCATCTTCAGACAAGGCAAGGGCATCTAACCTTAGTATTCTTGGTGTATTCTACACTGTCGGTGCCATTACAATCCCGCTCATCTTTGCGTCGCTTAAGCATATCTACACATATACACACATTGTCTCAGCTGCAGGTATAATAATGGCCTGCTCTGTGCTTTATTACCTCTTTGTAAAATTTCCTGAGGGAAAATTTGAAGGCGGATTCCCTGTTAAGAAGATGCTTGCCCTTGCAAAGGAACCAGCAATGCTGCTTCTCTCTTTCACCCTCTTTCTTCAGAGCGGAGCCGAAGGTCTTGCCAGCAACTGGATTCCCAGCTTCCTCGAAAATGTAAAAAACTTCTCTTCTGAAAATGCACTCTACGCACTCAGTTTTATGGTGTTTGGTATGGGAACCGGGCGAATTCTTCTTGGTGTTCTGCTTAGACTCTTTTCTAAGAGCCTGCTGCTTACCCTGAGTATGACCGTTGCGGCTGCTGGTATCACAATTGTTGGGCTTACATCAGGAAACCTGTGGGTATCTGCCGGAACATTTCTTACCGGAATGGGATCTGCTGCTACTTTCCCTGTAGTTTTCTCTGTAATTGGAGACAAATTCCGGGAGGTCTCGGGAACAGCATTCAGCTTTGCACTTACCATTGCCCTTATTGGCAATACTCTTATCAATCTTATGGTTGGAGTACTGGGTCTTGGTTCCCTCACAATTCTCATCGCTGCCATCTCTCTGGCAGTTCCTGTAGTTTTCTATTTTAACACTAAATACATACGTTCAAAAAATTAAATTATGTTAGCACTTGAATGGTTAAAAAACGCCAGAGCCGTAATGAGCTCTATTGAAGAGTCTCAGCTCGAAAACATTAAAAAGGCTGCCACTGTTATGGCAGACAGTATTGAGGCAGGCAGATGGGTTCACACCTTTGGTTGCGGACACGCTACAATTCCTGTTGAGGAGATGTATCCCAGAATTGGAGGATTTGTAGGCTTTCACCCTATTGTTGAGCTTCCTCTTACATTCTTTACAAGAATCACAGGCGAGATGGGTGTTCATCAGTTTCTCTACCTTGAGAGAGCTGAGGGATACGGAAATGCCATTATGAAGTCATACAACTTCGACAGCAGGGATACTATGTGGATCTTCTCGCACACAGGCATAAACAATGTTAATATTGATGTTGCCCTTAGAGCTAAAGAGCTTGGAATGAAGCTTGTTGTTTTTGGATCTGCCAGCGAGTCTATAGGCAAGAAAACCCGTCACTCATGCGGAAAAACCATCTTTGATCTTGCAGACATTGTTGTTGACTCATGTGCTCCGCTTACAGATGCAAGTGTTCCTCTCAAGAACCATTACGACAAAGTTGGACCAGTATCTACCATGGCCTTTATCACCCTGGTTTGGATGACAGTAACAACTGTTGCCGAGATACTTGCAGAGAGAGGAGTTAAACTTTACATTCACCCTTCTCACAACATTCCTGGTGATGAAACTGCTCATGAAAGACTTGATGAATGCCTTGCCAAATACAAGGAGAGAGTAGCAGGAATCTAGTCCGGAGAGAGCCTTATTCCATTTTTTTGTATGTTTGCATAAAATATGAGCAAACACAGGTACAATATAATAAAGATTACTGCGGGCATTGCAGCCGTTATGGCTGCAGTGCTCTGCTTTAATCAGTCGTATGCACAGAAGAGAAATCTCACCCGTGCCCAGAGAGATTCCATTGAGGCGGTAAAGGATAGTATCAGCAATGCAAAGCCAATGTTTTTAGAGAGTTACTATATTCCTGACTCACTAAAATTCAAACGGATTATCCTCTGGAACTACGACAGCTACCTCAACAGAATTACAGGTATGTTAAAGCAGGATACAACATACGATTACAACTTCCACTTCCTGCCTTTCACAAAAAACGATATAGGGGCCGAATACCTGGGAGTAGCCGGTTCAGCTGCCCAGAGCAGAAACTTTTTTAATAGAGTCAAATCAGAAGACTTCACTCCTTTTGACCCATATCTTATCTATAGCTATACAAAGGAGAGTCATCCTTTCTATAATGTTAAGACTCCGCACACAGAGCTGGCATACAGGGGAACAATCCTTGCAGAGAGGGCCAAAGAGGAGAGCAACATACACGTTTTAACAACCCAGAACCTCTCTCCTGCCTTTAATGTGACAATTTTGTACGACAGATGGGGTGGTAAGGGAATCCTCAACAAAGAGTCAACAGATAACAGAACATTCTCATTTACATCCAATTATCTTGGAAAAAGATATGTAATGCATGCCGGATACATCTTCCAGTCAATCAGGAGGGAGGAGAACGGCGGGGTTACAGATGACACAGAAATTCTGGACACCCTCATAAATCCAAGGGAGGTAAACTATACTCTTAAAGAGGCATATAACAGGCTAAAGAGAAACTCAATATTTCTGACTCACTCTTACGGAATTCCTATCAGATTCTCCAAGAGGGATTCGTCAAAGGTTGGTGAGGGAACAATGGCTTACCTTGGCCACTCACTTGAATTTTCGACTCACTACCGCAAATACACAGACAATATTGCTTTGTCTGATTTAGTTGCCAGAAATTACTTTGGCAACAGGTTCTTCATTGACTCTCTGGCAAGCTCAGATTCAACCAGACTCAACAAGATAGAAAACAGATTTTTCATAAGACTTCAGCCCTGGGCGGCAGATGCAATTGTATCAAAACTTGAGGGGGGCGTTGGCCACCAGTATATGTCTTATTTCAGACAGAGACCGGAACTTGACGGCGGCGGTGCTAATGAGAGGCTGAATAATACTTACGCATACTTTGGTGCATCCGGAATTTTCAGGAAGTACTTCCAGTGGGAAGGACTTGGGAAAATTGGACTTACCGGTTACTACGCAGGAGACTTTTCTGTTAATGCAAAAGCACGCTTCTCTGCCTATCCGGTAAGAGAGGGGATACACCTTACAGCAAAATTCAGACTTGAGAACAAAACTCCGGAGCCACTTGAGAGGTACTACTTCTCAAACCACTTTGCCTGGGACAATAACTACGCCAGAAGCACCGAGACCAGAATTGAGGGCGATCTTGATATTCCAGCATATAAACTAAGGGCTACCTTTGGGTATTCACTTATTGACAATTATATATACTATAACAATACAGGGGCTGTAAGCCAGAACAACGAACTTCTGAATGTAATGGCAGCATCGCTTAACTTCAACTTCAGGCTGTGGAATTTCCATTTCCACAATCGCGGATTGCTGCAGCTTACATCAAACAGTTCGGTACTTCCTCTTCCGCTTCTGACGGCAAATGCACGCTGGTTCTTCCAGTTTGTTGTTGTCAGAAATGTAATGTCAATTCAGCTTGGAGCAGACATGACCTACAACACGAAATACCATGCACCCGCATACAATCCTGCCTCGGGACAATTCCACGTCCAGAATGAGAGAGAGATTGGAAATACACCATACATTGACCTTTTTGCAAACATTCAGTGGAAAAAGGCAGCTATTTTCGTGAAATACCTTAATGCCGCCCAGGGGTGGCCAACAGGCGACTATTTTTCTGCATACCATTATACTGCTCCCCGCACAGCGATCCAGTTTGGAATTAACTGGCCGTTCTATATTAAATAGCAGTAAACAAAGGGCAGATGATAAAGACAATTCAATATTTTGCGGCTCTGTTTGTTCTGGTGATAATAATCATTCTGGCAGGCAGCACCAAGATACGGAAAGAGTCCTCTCCTCTCTATTTTCTTGAAGGTGATACTCTGGATGTAAGAATTGCAATAGATGGCGGTGTTTATATCAGACAGGGACACCCGTCTGGATTTCACTATGATATTCTCAACAAGTTTGCAAAAAACGAAAAGTGCAAACTTAACCTCCTTCCAAAAAATGACAGCGACAAATGGGATGAACTAATCTCGGGCAGCGTTGATATTCTTGTTATTGATGCAGATAAGGAGGTTATTCCTGATGAATTGTCAGGCAATCTAATCTCAAGTGTAGCAATAAATGACGGGGAGCAGGTATGGGTAGTCCGCCGGGAGGATTTCAACCTTCTTCAGCAGCTCAATTACTGGATTACATTTTTCAAACAGTCAAAGGAGTATGGTGCACTTATTACAAAATACTTCAAAAGATACAGGAGTATCCCCTTCTCAATGTCTGCAAGTACTTCTGTGCTCTCTCCATATGATGAACTTATAAAGAAATATTCTAAAACCATTGGCTGGGACTGGAGATTGCTTGCATCTCTCATATACCAGGAGAGTAAATTCTCCATGAATGTAAGCTCATCAAGGGGTGCTCACGGCCTTATGCAGGTTAAGGCTGCTACTGCCAAACAGTTTAACATTGACAATGTATTTGATCCTGAACAGAACATAAAGGCAGGAACTCTTCTTATTAAACGTCTCCAGAAAATGTTTGACGACCCCGGAATAGATTCAGTAAACAGAATCAAGATTGTACTTGCAGCCTATAATGCCGGAGAGGGAAGGGTTATTGACATGCGCAATCTGGCAAGACATAACGGAGTAAACCCAAATGACTGGAATATCCTTAAGGATCTCATTCCGCAAATGCGAAAAAGAGAGAACATACCTCCGGGCGTCCTAAAGCTTGGCCCTTTCAAGGGACATGAAACCTTTAAATTTGTGGATGAAGTATACGACAGGTATATTACCTATACAAACTTTGTAAAGAAGTAATCTCTATTTTACCCTGAGGCTTTTGTCGGGCTCAACTCCTGCAATAAATACAGACGGAATATATAATATCAGAGTTATCAGAACTGCCGAGGCAACATTCAGAACTGCTAGCTTAATCCAGTCAATGTGTACCGGAATCTGGGTAACGAAGTAGTTTGCCGGATCGAGCGAGAGAAAACCGTATCTGTGCTGAATCCATAATAGAACCAGAGCCACAAGATTGCCTGCGGCAATCCCTCTTATTACAATCATCATTGCCCTGTAGAGGAAAACTCTGTGAATTGAGCCATCTCTCATTCCTAGCGATTTTAACAATCCAATCATAGATATCTTCTCGAAGAGAATTATAAGTAGTCCGGAAATCATATTGAATCCCGCCACAATAACCATAAGGATAATTACAATAAGTACATTGAAGTCAAGGAGTGTGAGCCAGTCAAAAAGATGAGGATAAAGCTCCTCAACTGTCGTTACAGAAACGTCACTATCTTCTTCGTTTGTGTTCTTCTCAACAATTTCTTCTATTCTGGTGGCTATTGAGCGGCTCTCATCAAATTTTTGGGTGCCAATCTCAATTCCGCTCACCTCTCCCGGTAACCAGCCGTTAATGCGTGAAACTTCATCTATGTTTCCTATTACGAGTGCCTTGTCAATCTCCTCAAGCTGTGCGTTGTAAATTCCGGCTACAGTGCAAGACCTTGCCTTAACGCTCTCACCAATAAAATAGATTTGTACTTTGTCACCAGCGTTTATTGAGAGCATAGAAGCCAGTCTGGAAGATACAAGGATGCTGCGGCGCGAAAGAGAATCGGCATAATTTGGAATTTCTCCCTCTGAGAGTGATTTTTTAAAGAAATCGAGGTTATATCCGGCGCCTACACCTTTCAGGACTATACCCTGAATTTCGTCTCCTGATTTCATAATGCCAGAAGAGTACGAATAACTCTGAACCCCCTTTACACCCTCTATAGCAGATATCTCGTCCAGGTATGAGAGATTCCCGTTAATGGGATATTTGCTGTTAACAACCTCTATTCCGGGGGCACTCAGGATTAGACTTCCTGAAAAACCGGCGGCCTTCTCCCTTATCTCTGTCTTGAATCCGTCAGAAACAGCAATTGCTACAATCATTACAATCATACTTACAGCTACGGAAAGTCCGGCAATAAGGGAATTTCTTCCGCCGGGGTGCTTTTTTGACCCTCCTGACCATAAAGTTTTTGCTATAAATAGATTTGTATTCAAAATATTCCTTATATTTGTTATGAGTAATCCGTTACTTAACCTAAGACTAAACTATGAATCGCCTCTGTAATCAATCCAGATTATGGAGGTTTCAGTTTATAAACCTTTCATCTCCGAAGCACTCCAGTACCCTCTGCATCACCTTCTCGTTTTCATCATCCTTAACTGCACTGTACAGATAGCTTAAATGCTCTGCGTAAATTGATACAAGGGCCTTGTCTGTTCCAATTCTGGCAAATTTGAAAGGATCTGCCCCTTCTCCCGAAGGAAGGTTCTTTCTGAGCTGGTCGTCGGAAAAAATAACTCCCTCTTTGTAAATATTGATGTAGAAGAGTATATTATCGTCGTTGTCTATGTAGGCCGGCGTAAATGACTTTGCAACAATCAGCGGATAGACCGGCAGTCCGGTGTGTCTTGCAAGTAAAAAGTAGCAGAGGGGAATTGTAAATATGTTTCCCCTCTTTGAACCTATTACTTTTGTAATAAGAGCATTCTCTACATGAGTAACACTCTCATCTACATGTTTAAATCCAAATCTCCTGAAAAAGATGTAGTTGAATATCTCAAGATTCTCAATTGCAGTGCGGTTGTCGCTTAACTCAAGCAGCATCTCATCTGACATTTCCTGAATTGAATCCTTGTAGTACTGTATGTCCATGGAGGGTTCCAGTGCCTGAGAAACAAGCAGAAGTCCGTCAATGAGAAGAGGATCCGGATTTGAATTGTATTCACTCAGTTTGGCGAATACATGCTCTCTCCTGAGATTCTTTATGTATGTGAGATAATAATCAGGGTCTATCCTGTCGGAAAACTCTGCCATCAGACTCTCCATTTCGCCAAAAGCATCCTCGCCCATATCGAGCAGTCTCTTCTGGACGGCTTCCCTTACCATTGAGTCGGGATCGTCCATAAGTGAGAGCAGCGATTTCAGGTTTGGATCTGTTTTCATTGCGTCAGTCTCTCCAGGGAAAGCTCAACAAGCTTCTTAATGTATGGTTTGTAGTCAGGCTGACTTTCGTGAAGGTGTCTGTTGGCAATAATACAGCATACTGTTGCAGCATCATGTCCAAGAAGAGCACAAAGTCCGGCTATTGCAGAGCCCTCCATTTCAAAATTTGTGATTTTATCTCCCTTAAAGCTGAACGATTCAAATTTCTGAACCATATCAGGCATAGCAAGAGGTAATCTCAGAACTCGTCCCTGCGGTCCGTAGAAACCGGATGCAGATATGGTTACTCCCTTAACGGTTACATCCTCAAAAAGCGATATAAGAGACTGGGAAGCCTTTGCAAAATATGGGGCAGGCAGCTGCGCAGGCCAGTTTACATGCTGGGTAAAGGCGTTTTCCATGTCCAGCAATGATATTGAATCTCTGTTTGCGTACCAGTTTAGAAGGCCGTCGCAGCCAACGGAGATGTGCGAAAAGACAAATGATCCCAGTGGAATCTCAGGCTGAATTGCTCCAGATGTACCAATTCTGAGAATTTTCAGTTTTCTGTGCTCTTTCTTAGGCTCCCTGGTTTGCAGGTCAATATTGGCCAGAGCATCAAGCTCGTTGATAACAATGTCTATGTTGTCTGTACCAATTCCTGTTGAGAGTACTGTTATTCTTTTGCCTTTGTAACTTCCTGTAACAGTCACAAACTCCCTCGAAGAGCGTATAAATTCGCGGCTGTCAAAAAACGAAGCCACAAGTTCCACTCTGCCCGGGTCCCCTACCAAAATTACGGTATCCGCCAGCTCCTCGGGTTTGATGTGCAGGTGAAATATTGAACCGTCACTGTTGATGATCAGTTCTGATGATGGAATTTGACTCATATTTGAAATGTTTAAACAACAAAAATAAGCTTTATTTTATACTTTTGTAAAAAAATCAGAGCTATGCTACAACGAATTCAGACTCTTTTTCTGCTTGCATCCACAACATTGCTAACCATTCTCTTCTTTGCGGTGATGGCAAAATCACCTCTTGAAACGGTAAAATACAACGAGATTTATCCACTCCTCTTTTTCAATATCATAACAACTGCCATATCATTTATCTCAATTTTCCTCTACAGAAAGAGGCTCATTCAGATAAGGCTGTCAATCTTTAACATGATAATTCTGGTTGCATATCAGGCGTGGATTATCTATCTCTTCTTTGATCGCCCTGAGGGATCTGCATTTACAACAACTGCTGTTTTTCCTGCTGTTGCAGCAATTCTCACCTGGCTTGCATTCAGATATATTGCAAGGGATGAGGCGATGGTAAGATCGGTAAACAGACTTAGAAAATAATCTCTTAAGGCTGCTCCTTAACACAGTATTTCTTAATTACCGGGTATGCATCCTTGATACCCTGCTCTCCTGCCTTACTCAGGTCTATACAGCCTTTTTCCTTATCTCTGAGATAGATAAGAACAAGGCCTCTGTTATAGTATGCCTCACCAAAGCCCGGATATAGTTCTATTGCCTTTGTATACTGCACTATTGCCTCTGGAATATCATTGGACATACAGTAAAGATTTCCCAGATTGTAATAAGTATAAGGAAAATCAGGAGAGAGTGCAGCTGCCTTTTTCATGTCGTGAATTGCAGGTGTGTAGTCGTAGCTTCTGGTGGCCTGGTCCTGAACCTTTGCACGCGTAGCTCCGGCATTGTCAAGTGTCAGTACCTGAACATTACTCTCAATAGAAGATATGAAATCTATCATTTCTGACTGAAGTGCTCCCCTGTTTATGTAATAAAAAGTCTGGTCCGGTTCAAGACCTATTGCCCTGTTGTAACAGTCAAGTGCTGTATTGAACTGTTTTCCGCCCGACTCAATTAGTGCCTTTGCAAAGAGACTCTTTCCGTCTGTTCTGTTCTTAAGCAGTCCGTCAACAAGTTCACGCATCTCCTGCAGCAGTTTTGGCTCTATGGATGGCTGAGAGTCAGTCAGCCTTACAGGAAGGGACAAAGAGGAGATAAAATTCTGCATCTCCCTGTCTTCATAACGGTTTTGCAAAGCCATAAGCATCTCTCCCTCTGGAGCTGCCCTGAACTTAAAGAGTGGCTTAAGCCTAATATCTACATCTCTGTACTGAAGCAGCTCATTGCTGAAATCCTTTTTGGCAAAATCTGCATCCAGGGTAAGAAGCCGGTCAAACTTCTTGGTAGTGTCTGCAAGGGCAGATGCCATGGTTGTATCCCCCACCCTCGATTTGTAATCCCGGATCTTCTTCTGGGCTATATCATAGTCACTCTTGGCAGAGTTAAACTGCCCGAGCTGATTCTTAACGTAGGAGCGGTTGATGTATGCATTTGCAAAGTCCGGGTAAAGATTAATGGCCTGCGAATAGTCGTCCATGGCATCCCGGTACCTTCCCAGCTGCATAAACAGCGCTGCTCTGTTGTAATATGCAAGTACGTTGTTTGGGTTGATGGAGATAACTCGGTCATAATCCTCAAGCGCATTGTTGTAGTCTCCTATCTGAGACCTTATAAGTGCCCTGTTGTAAAGGGTAAGTGCATTCCCGGGGTCGTTGGTGAGTACCTTTTCCAGGTCTCCCAGTGCCCCCATAATATCTTTTGCATTATACCTCACCAGGGCTCTGTTAAAGAGTGCAAATGAGTTTGTTGAATCAAGCTTGACTGCATGGTTAAGGTCGTCAATTGCCTTTTCGTTATCATTCCTGAGAACATGGATTCTGGAGCGTCTGATATATCCCTCCGGATCAAATCGGTTGAGCGAGATAGCCGTGTTATAATCTCCAAGAGCCTTGAGTGTGTCACCAAGAAAGAGGTAAGATGCTCCCCGGTTCAGGTATGCATCGGGAACTTTGGGCTCAAACCTGAGAAAACGGTTAAAATCCTGTACTGCCTTGTCAAACTGCTGAGAGAGGAAATAGGTTACCCCCCTGCTGAAGTAGAGCCCTGTGTATCCGGGTCTGAGGTCAACAGCCTCTTCAAGGTCTCTGAGCGCAAGGTCGTATTTTCCTGTACGGCTTAGTGTAATTGCTCTGTAGTGGTAAGCAGGTGTATAGAGGGGATTAATTGAGAGCGTCTTGTCAAAATCTATCTGTGCTCCGAGGAAGTCACCCAGATTGTATTTGGCTATTCCTCTGAAGAAATATGCATCATAAAGTGTTGTATCCAGCTGAGAGAGAATATTGAAATTTTCAATTGCCTGAACATACTTTCCCTCAATGAGAAACTGGCGGCCCCTGTAGAAAAACTGCTGTTTGTCATACTGTCCGAAAAGGGAAACTGTAGATAATATCCCTGCAATGATAAGGGTAAGTGCTCTTATTTTCATTCTGCTGTTCATCATTTTTTACTTTTCTTCTTTGCCGGTTTCTTGTCAGAAAGCCACTCCGGAACCTCAATCATTCCCATCATCCTTTCTATTGAAGATGCCCTGGAACTGAGATATGCCGTTGGAGAGTTTGCCCTTCTTTTCATAGGGTTGGGCAGTGCAGCTGCTATGAGGGCGCTCTCTCTTCTTGACAGCTTTGCCGCAGGTTTGTCAAACAACTCCTGTGCCGCAGCTTCGGCTCCGTATATACCTCTGCCCATCTCGGCCACATTCAGGTAGACCTCCATTATTCTCTCTTTTCCCCAAATCAACTCAATTCCAAGAGTATAGTATGCCTCAAATCCCTTTCTGACCCAGGAGCGGGAAGGAAATAAAAATACATTTTTTGCTGTCTGCTGGCTGATTGTGCTTGCCCCCCTGAGCCGTTTGCCTCTTTTGCTGGCTGCAACTGCTTTGTCAATCTCAACAAGGTCAAATCCCCAGTGTGTCAGAAAGCGGGTATCCTCAGAGGCCATAACAGCCATTGCCATATTATCTGATATATTATCCAGAGAACGCCACTTTTTGTGCGTTTTAAACGAACTGTCGCCAATATTCTCAGCAGTTCTTACAAGCATTAGCGGTGTATAGTAAACGGGTATCCATTTGAGTGCAAACATCATTGTGACTGAGAGCAGGATAAATGACAAGGGAAGATATACGAATAAGAATTTCAGAAAACGCAATAATCTGGATTTCAAACTTTTTTTTGAAGATTTTGATCTTCTCTCCCGTTTCTTTTGCATTGTTATCTCTAAATAGATTATTTTTGACAAATATAACGAATTCTGAATGAAGTACTCTTCCGCTCCCCTCTTATTGTTGCTGCTGCTTGTGTTCTCACTCCCGCTGAGAGGACAGACATCTGAACTGAAACGGATAGCATCATCTTTTGATGAGGAGTATCAAAAGGGGCTTCTCTCATTCTTTGCTGATGACAGAATGGAGGGCAGGGCCTCCAACGGAAATGGAGCTCTCCTGACTATCTCACTTGTGAATAACCTCTTTGCCAAATGGGACCTTATTCCGTTTTACAATACAAGTTATGTCCAGACTTTTAAAATGGATACACTCACCGGAAGAAACATTGCAGGGGTAATTCTGGCAAACGGATATTCAGAGGAGTATATTGTAGTATCTGCACACTACGACCACCTTGGGGTTATGAACGGAAACATCTACAACGGAGCAGATGATAACGCCTCCGGAGTTACAGCAGTTATGACACTGGCAAATCTCTTTTCCAAACTCAAGACCTCGTCTGTTCACCTTAGGAAGAACATAATATTTCTTCTTCTGGATGGAAAGGAGCACAATCTGGCCGGTTCTGAGGATTTTCTGAAAAGACTGCCTGTGCCTGCAAGGAAAATTGTGTGTAATATCAACATTGACCAGATAGGAACCACATTTGCTCCTCCGGGAACAAATGAGAAGTATATGCTTGTTTTGGGTGAGAGAAAAAACAGGCATTTTATCACAACAAAGCTTGATGCTGCCAACAGATTTTATGAAACGGGATTTGACCTTGATTACTCATTCTACAAAAGTCCGTCATTTGCTGAGCTATTTTTCAGGTCAAGCGATCAGTACAGCTTCGCAAAAAAAGGAATTCCCTCTGTTCTCGTAACATCCGGAATTCACATGCACACCTACAAGACAACAGACGACCACTATTTTATTAATTATCCTATCCTTGCAGAGAGAACAAGACTTTTGTTCTATCATATCTATCACATGACTCTCTCTTACTGACAGAGTTTTAGATAACTTTTATCTGCCGGTTTCAAAGATATTATAACTGACAACCAGAGTACCTCTCAGGTGGATCATACTGTTTTCAAAAGGTGATTCTTCCCTGAAAATATCCTTCACACCTGTCATTACTCTTATTCCCATATTGAGTTTTGAGTTTATACCAAGCTCATAGCCAATTACAACACCAATATCCCATCCGGAGAGATCCTGTGAAAAATCCATTCTCCTGGGATTGTCAGGAGTGATAAGATCATCTGCATTGTCAGGAGCAGCACCAATGAACCCTTTTCTTGCCTCAGAAACAAATTTTGCATCAAGCATGTAAGAGTAGTAGCCGCCAATTATCACCCTGTGAATGCGGCTCTTACCGAACATATATTTAAGATATAATGGTACCTCAAGCTGAGTAAATGAGCTCTCCATAAAGGCTGTTCCGGTAAAATACTGGTCTGTCCCGCCATCTCCTCCTCTCATCTTCTGATTAGTAACCCTTGCATCTGCAGTCATTGCTACAGTTTTGTAGGTCACTTCTGCGGCAAATGTCCACCCTTCGCGAAATCTGAATGTAGTTCTTGCTCCCAGGGATGGAAGAATATCGGGATAGGGATTGAAGCTGCCCTCAATTTTGCTTATTGGATAGGGCAGTGTAACTCCAATGTCTGTACCCACCTGTGGCGCAAAACTCCATCTTACCACCGGCTCCTGCTGCGCAAAAAGATTGCTGTTAAGGAGCAAAGCGGATAATAAAAGGAGTATGGCACCCTTCTTTCTCATCTCTTTATTTTCTTTTCGAGCGCTCTTGCTGTATGATTACCTTTAAGTTCCACCAGATCCTCCGGCTTGCCGGCAAATACCACCTCTCCGCCTGCATCACCGGCATCGGGGCCTAGGTCAATAATCCAGTCGGCGCATTTTACAACATCCATATTGTGCTCAACAACAACAATCGTATGTCCTCTTGCGATAAGCTCATTGAAGGCATCCATCAGCTTTCTGATATCATAAAAGTGGAGTCCGGTAGTTGGTTCGTCAAAAATAAAGAGTATTGAACCGGAACTGCTCTCCTTGCTCAGAAAAGAAGCTAGTTTCACTCTCTGACTCTCGCCTCCGCTAAGGCTGCTGCTGCTCTGGCCAAGCTGAACATATGAGAGACCCACTGCTTTAAGCGGGCCAAGTTTCTCTGCAACTCTTCTGGCTGTAGCCTCCTTCTGAACAGAGAAGAAATCAATTGCCTCCTCAACACTCATATTCAGGACATCATTGATATTCTTATCCTTGTAACGCACCTCAAGAATATCCTCCTTGAAACGCTTACCGTGGCACGAGTCGCAGACCATCTGTACATCTGCCATGAACTGCATCTCAATCTTAATCACCCCCTCACCCTGACATTCAGGACAACGCCCGCCGTCAATATTAAATGAGAAATGGGAGTGTCCGTATCCGTTTGCCTTTGCATATGGCTGTTCAGAGAACAGTTTGCGGATTTCGTCGTATACCTTGAGATATGTTGCTGGATTTGATCTTGTTGATTTTCCTATTGGATTCTGGTCAATATACTCTACAGCCGTGATTCTGTCAAGGTCTCCTCTCAGTTCCTTATGTGCTCCCGGTTTATCCCCCAGCTGATGTATCCGCCTGTAGAGAGCCGGATACAAAATATCCTTTACAAGTGTAGATTTCCCCGAACCGCTTACTCCTGTAACGGCAGTAAGAACCCTGAGCGGAAACTTCACGTCAATTTCGCGCAGATTATGCTCGTATGCCCCTACAACCTCTATGCTGCAGCTCCAGTCGCGTCTTCTTGCAGGAAGCGCAATCTGCTCTCTTCCCGACAGAAATGCCAGTGTAAGGCTCTTTTTGCAATCCTCTTCAGATGCATTCTGCACAGCCTTTCCCTGATAAACCAGCTCTCCGCCGTGAACACCTGCAAAGGGTCCAATATCAATTAGCTGATCTGCAGAGAGAATTATCTCCTCATCATGCTCAACAATCAGGACAGTATTGCCAAGGTCTCTGAGGCGGTTAATAACAGATATAAGCCTGTCGGTATCTCTCGGGTGAAGGCCGATGCTTGGTTCGTCCAGTACATAAAGGGAGCCTACAAGGCTGCTGCCCAGGGAACTTACAAGATTTATACGCTGACTCTCCCCTCCGCTGAGTGTATTTGACGGCCTGTTTAAAGTAAGGTACGACAGCCCTACTGAGCAGATATAATCTAGTCTGTCTGAGAGCTCCTTGAATGCCCTCTCTGCCACCTTTTTGTCGTATTCGTCAAGGTTTAGCTCCTTTATAAAGAGTCTCAGGTCGCCAATATTCATCTCAAGAAGGTCGTTGATTGTCTTCCCTCCCACTTTAACATAAAGTGCCTCTTTTCTTAATCTTGCCCCCCTGCATGAAGGACAAACACTTTTGCCTGTATATCTGCTCTTCATGATTCTGTACTGAACCTTGTACTTGTTTTCGTCCAGAACCTTGAAAAAATCGTTTAGACCCTCAAAATATTCATTGCCTGTCCACAGAAGCAGCTTTTGCTCAGAAGTTAGCTGGTAATATGGTTTATGAATGGGAAAACCAAACTTCTCTGCATTCAATATAAGCTTGTCTTTAAAAGCGCTCATAGTTTCACCGCGCCATGCGGCAATAGCCTCCTGATATACTGAGAGTGAGGTGTCAGGTACAACCAGATTTTCGTCAATCCCCAGCACCTTTCCGTATCCGGAGCACTCAGGGCATGCCCCAAGAGGGTTGTTAAAGCTGAATAGCAACTCCGACGGCTCTTCAAATGTGATTCCGTCGGCCTCAAAAAGGGTAGAGAAATATACCGGCTGCTCTCCCCTCTTTCCGCTTCCTATGAGCACGGCTCCCCTCTCGGCACCCTCTGTTGAACTTATTGAAAAGGCAGTGTGAAGAGAGTCCTGCAGACGCTGAGTAAGTTCGTCACTTTCGTCCCTCATAACCCTGTCCACCAGCAGCGAGACATCTGCTTTAAACTCAGTTGTGTTCTTTAAAACATCATCAATCCTTAATATTTCTCCGTCTGAAAAGAGCCTGGTAAATCCCTCCTCCTTAAGCTTAAGCAGCCTCTCAACCTGGGAACCATCCATACTCAAGGTAAGTGGAACCATTATATAAACCGGTGAGTTTACCGGCAGGGAGAGAATATGGTTTACTACATCATTAACAGAATGGCGCCTTACCTCCTCGCCGCTAACGGGTGAATAGGTCTTCCCTATTCTGGCATAGAGCAGTCTGAGATAGTCATAGATTTCTGTTGTGGTACCAACAGTAGAACGCGGGTTTCTTGTATTCACCTTCTGTTCAATTGCAATGGCAGGAGGAATACCGGAAATTTCATCAACATCCGGCTTTGACATCCTTCCCAGAAACTGCCGTGCAAAAGATGAAAGACTCTCAACAAAACGCCTCTGCCCCTCTGCGAATACTGTGTCAAATGCAAGAGATGATTTGCCCGACCCGGAGATACCGGATATTACTACAAGCTTCTCTCTCGGGATTTTAACATCCAGATTCTTTAGGTTATTAACTCTCGCTCCCTTTATATTTATATAGTTTTCAGACATTTGAAATTCTGCTTACAGATTTGATTCCCTTGATTTTCTTAAGGTTGAATATTAATTTATCGAGCATCTGGTTATTTGGGACAAGAACAATGAGCTTAGCCTCAACTGTTCCCCTTGATGCCGATATTGTAAAGTGTCTCAGCGGCAGGTTGAGAGACGAAACCATCTCCATAATCTGCTGACCCAGACCACCCTCTTCGTATGCGCTCACCCTGAGTGCCGCCTGAAAACTGTTTGAGGTTACAGTTTCACGCCATTTGGCCTTCTGGATTCTGTACGGATAGTTATCAAACAGCCTTGAGGCGTTAGGACAGTTTATCCTGTGAATCTTTATCCCCTCTCTGATTGTAACAAACCCAAATACCTCATCTCCCATAATTGGATTGCAGCATTTTGAGAGTTTGAAGTCAATGTTGTTTAGCCGTTCGTCAATAATCAGATAATCAGATGAGGCCGAAGCCTGTGCTGATTGCCCCCTCTGTTCCTGAAGCGATGGCAAATCCTTCTGAGGTTCTGCCTGCTCCCTTCCCCTGTCGGTAATAAGAGGTTTAACTGCTGCTATATCAATCTGAGAAGTGGCAAGCGATGCAAAGAATTCTGGAATAGTTTTGCATTTAAAATGTTTTACAAGATACGAGAGAATTTCGTCATCACTCTCCAGTTTCCAGTTGTTCATTCTTCGCTCATAAAGCTCCCTTCCTGCCACTGCAGACTTGCTCTCCTCCTCCTTTACCTTCTGCTTGATTTTTGCCCTTGCCTTGCTTGAGACAACAAAGTTGAGCCAGTCCAGAGATGGTTTCTGATTTTTCTGGCTGATAATCTCAACCACATCGCCTGTCTTTAGCTTCTCCCTGATTGAACAAGGTTTTCCGTTAACCTTTGCGCCTGAACATTTGAGACCTAGATTTGTATGAATATCAAATGCAAAGTCGAGAACACTTGATCCTGCCGCAAGTCTTCTCAAGTCTCCGTCCGGAGTGAATACAAAAATCTCGTCAAGAGAGAACCCCTCAAGTCCTGAGGCATCGCTCTTTCCCGGAGACTCCAGCATCTTCTTTACTCCGTTAAGCCAGCTGTCAAGCCCCTGAACCTGTTTAACTCCTTTGTATACCCAGTGAGATGCATGGCCGCTTTCGGCAATTTCGTCCATCCTCTCGGTCCTTATCTGTATCTCAATAACTGAGCCCTGAGGTGTTGTAACTGTTGTGTGAAGTGATTCATAGCCATTCTCCTTTGGTACGGTAATCCAGTCACGAAGCCTCTTTGTATCTGGAGTATAAGACTCCGTAACAATCGAGTATGCCTTCCAGCAAAGCTCCTTCTCCTTTTCAGGCGGTGCATCCAGAATAATCCTTATAGCAAAGATATCAGCAACGCTCTCAAAAGGAATCTGCTGCTTCTGGATTTTCTTCCAGACAGAATATGCTGTTTTCGTTCTGCTCTTAAGCCTGTATTTAATATGCGCCTTTTTAAGACCCAGTTCAATAGGTTTTACAAAGAGGTCTGACATTCTCTTTCTGTCCTGCTCTCCTGCCTTTAGCTTGTTTGTAACAAACCTGTAGTGTTCAGGGTCTGTATATCTGAAGGAGAGATCCTCCATTTCACTCTTCATATTGTACAAACCAAGCTGGTGGGCCAGCGGTGCATACAGCAGAAGAGTCTCTGTGGCCTTTTTAATCTGATTGGTCTTTGTAAAGTTGTCCAGACTTCTCATTACCTCCAGCCTGTCTGCAAGTTTGATAAGGCTCACCCGCGGATCTGTAGAGTATGAGACAATCAGCTTCCTGTAATTCTCTGCCTGAAGACCGGTGTCCTTGGGCTTGATACCTGAAATTCTGTTGAGACTTCTGGCCATAACCAGCACCTCCTCACCGAATACTTTCCTGTGCTCCTCCATAGCTGCAGGGTTAAGCCTGAATGCCTCATGGAGGAATACAGCCGAGACAGCAGGAGGCATCAGCCCCATCTCTGCAGCAACTATCTCTGCTACTGCCACGACGTGATCCATAAAGGGATTACCGTTTCCTCTCGTAAGATGAGCAAGAGATGAGCACGCAATATCATACGATCTCATCACCAGATCCCTCTCTGCGGGCGGCACGCTTTTGAAAATCTTCTCAAGCTTTTCGGAAATCATTGTCTCTTCTTATCAATCAGTTTCTTAAGTGCATTCATCTCATCACGGAAACGTGCCGCCCGCAGAAAATCAAGATCTGCTGCAGCAACCTCCATCTCATGTTTAGCTTCGGCAATAGCCTCCTCAATCTTTTCGGGTTTAAGATATGCCATTACAGGATCTGCCAGCAGCGGATTTGAAGGCATGTTTGGCTCTTCAACAAGTCTCTGTCTGCCAAGTACATTTCTTATCTGCTTGGCCACCTGGCGTGGCGTAATATTATTCTCCCTGTTGTACTCCTGCTGTTTCAGCCTTCTCCTCTCTGTCTCCTCAATAGTCCTCTGCATAGAGTGGGTAATTCTGTCGGCATACATAATAACCCTTCCGTCAACGTTTCTGGCAGCGCGGCCTGCAGTCTGGGTCAGAGACCTCTCAGACCTCAGAAAGCCCTCCTTGTCTGCATCAAGTATTGCAACAAGTGATACCTGAGGAAGGTCAAGCCCCTCCCTGAGCAGGTTAACACCAATAAGTACATCAAAGCGTCCGGTCTGGAAATCTTCCAGAATCTCAATTCTCTCAAGTGTGTCAACATCTGAGTGAATGTAGCGGCTTCTGATATCAATTCTGGCCAGGTACTTATCCAGCTCCTCTGCCATCTTCTTCGTAAGGGTAGTAACAAGAACCCTTTCGTCCTTATCTACCCTGATTCTTATCTCCTCCAGCAGGTTGTCTATCTGGTTCTTTGTAGGTCTAACCTCAATTGGCGGGTCAAGCAGACCTGTAGGTCTAACAACCTGTTCTACCACAAGACCCTCAGAAATCATCAGCTCGTAATCTGCAGGAGTAGCGCTCACAAATACCTTCTGCCCGCTGACTGCCTCAAACTCTTCAAACTTGAGCGGTCTGTTGTCTGCAGCAGCAGGAAGGCGGAAGCCATACTCAATTAGTGTCTCCTTTCTTGCCCTGTCGCCGCCGTACATTGCCCTTATCTGAGGAATGGTTACGTGGCTTTCATCTATAAATGTTACAAAATCCTTCGGGAAGTAATCCATCAGGCAGAATGGCCTGGTTCCTGGTGTTCTTCCGTCAAAGTATCTTGAGTAGTTTTCAATTCCTGAGCAGTATCCAATCTCCTTTATCATCTCAAGGTCGTATTCCACCCTCTGTTTTAACCTTTTTGCCTCAACAAACTTTCCAATTTCATTCAGGTAGTTGTACTGTTTAAGCAGATCGTCCTGAATCAGGTGTATCGCCTCCTTTTGCCTCTCTTTGGTAGTGACAAAAATGTTAGCCGGGTATACAGATATTTCATCAAGATCCTGAACATGAGCTCCGGTTACCGGATCAAACAGTTCAATACTCTCCACATCATCTCCAAAGAAAATTACCCTCAAAGCTGTATCTGAATACGCCGGATAGATATCTACGCTGTCTCCCTTAACCCTGAAAACACCTCTCTTGAATTCCACCTCATTTCTTGAATAGAGGCTGTCAACCAGTGCATACAGAAGCTTGCTCCTGGATAGCACCTTTCCCCTCTTGATGTTGATTGTGTTGGAGTGGAAGTCTTCCGGGTTTCCAATTCCGTAAAGGCATGAAACACTAGATACAACTATGATATCCTTTCTGCCGGAAAGCAGTGCGCTTGAGGCCGAAAGCCTTAGCTTCTCTATCTCGTCATTTATGCTGAGGTCCTTTTCAATAAATGTATCAGTTGTTGGGAGGTATGCCTCAGGCTGATAGTAGTCGTAATAGGAAACAAAGTATTCAACTGCGTTGTCGGGAAAGAAAGCCTTAAACTCGCCGTAGAGCTGGGCCGCAAGTGTTTTATTGTGACTCAGGATAAGCGCAGGCCTCTGTAGTTTTTCAATAACATTGGCCATGGTGAAGGTTTTTCCGGAACCTGTGACACCAAGAAGAGTCACTGCCGGAATTCCACCCTGCATATGATTAACCAGCTCCTCAATAGCCTGTGGCTGGTCACCTGTGGGCTGATACTGCGATACTAACCTGAATCCCATATCTGATTATCTCTTTGAACCTCTTTTAAGTGAGGTTTTAACTTTTTTCATATAATCTTCAAGACCCTTTACAGTTTTGTTCATCATCATTCTCTGGAACATCGGGTCTGAGATGAGCTCTTCATCAGGAAGACTGCTCATAAACATTGTTTCAACCAGAATGTTCGGCCAGTATGTAGGAGAGTTGAGAGAAAAGTTAAAGTTTCCTATTAATCCGAAGTTATTTACTTCAAGTTCAACAAGTCTCTCAAGCACTGTTTTAGCAAGTTCCCTGTATTCAATATGCTTGTAATATGTACTTGTTCCCATTGGTCTGAGTGGATTTCCGCCTGCATTGCAGTGTACGGAAACCATCATATCTACATTTGCACTCTCAAAAAATTTAATTCTTTGTGACATTGCAACATCATTGTCATCCGGTCTGCTCAGGACAACTTTTGCACCCCTCTTCTCCAGCTCCTCTTTTAACATATATGTCATAGCAAGATTCAGATCTTTCTCCCTCACTCCCGAAGGGCTGACCGCTCCGTGAGAAGTTGGGCCTCCGTGACCTGCATCAACTCCTATGGTAAGACCTGCAAGTGTGCCTTTGTATGCAGGAGCTGGTGTGTGCTTGATTGTAACAACAAGGCTTGAACCTGAATACTCAACTTTATAACCCCAGCAGAACTCATCCTTCAGGTAAATGTAAACCCTGAACACATCCGGTGCAATCTGGTCATAGTCTACATAGTCAATCATCTTAAGATTCAGATACTGAGTTATCCAGTTTGTGTTACAGGCTGCCCCGTGAATATCAACCACAATTCTGTTAGGCTCCAGCTCTTTAAAAAAAGTGTATGGAAGTTTTTTTTCCAGAGCAACTCTTACAACATCTGTATTTCCTGCATTTGTCACACTCCATGAACTTGTCAGCGAAAATGGCGGCTTTGTACCCGCCGGCTCATTATTCACAAGAAATTTTGGAATAAAAGCGTATGTATTTTCAGACAGTCTTACTTTATAAAGGGCCTGAGCAGAATCAAGCAGCTCCATTCTGATTCCCTCTGACAGGTAATTAACCTTTGCTCCTCCAAGTCTGTCCTGACCCACACCGTAATTTAGGTATGCACCCTCTTTTGTAACAACAACTTTACCTGAAAACGGAACTGTATCTGCGGCTACAGGCATTGCCGAAGGGATTTTAAAGAAAACATTAAAATTTTCTGAACTCTCCTTTCCGTCAGTAATTACCTTCACATTTACTGCATTGTCGCCCTGAACCAACCTGAGCTCAGCTCCAAATGAACCGGTTTTGTACTGTTTAGCAGGGGCTCCGTTTAATGTTATCTGAGAACCGGCAGGAGCAACTCCAACTATGTAGTGAATAGCTGTATAAACAGTATCCTGTTTTCCTCTTACAATTTTAAAGCTCTCTTGTGCAGAAAGGTCAAAACCTGTAAGTGAAAAACATAATAATAAGGCAAATGTAATAAGGGAAATTCTCTTTTTCATGGCTTGAAATTTGTTGTAAGGACTACAAATGTATAAATAAATTATGGAGAGTAAAGTTAAATTCGGTCATATCTTGAATGTGGCTGCAATCATTGTTGGCGCTGCAATGCTGTCATGTGCACTCTACAGTTCTGTTAAATATTTCAAATCTTTTGACAGGGTAGTTTCCGTAAAAGGACTCGCAGAAAAGGAGGTCACGGCTAATCGTGTAATCTGGCCGCTTTCATTCAAGGAGATTGGTAACGATCTGGAATCTCTTCACAGCTCTATCAAAACAAAAAACAAAATCATAAGGGATTATCTGATCTCAAAAGGTCTTGAAGAGGGTGAAATTTCTCTCTCCTCACCACAGATTATCGATATGAATGCAGAAAGGTACAGAAATGAGCCAAGCACATACAGATACAATATCACAAGTGTTATAACCGTAAGTTCAGATAAGGTAGATCTGGTAAGAAACCTTATCTCCTCACAGTCTGATCTACTTCAGAAAGGAGTAGCTCTCAGTTCCGGAGATTATCAGTTTGACATTCAGTATCTTTATACTAAACTCAATGATATAAAACCTGAAATGATTGAAGAGGCTACAAAAAATGCCAGAGCATCGGCAGAAAAATTTGCAAAGGATTCAGACAGTAAACTTGGTAAAATCAAAAATGCCAGCCAGGGTCAATTCTCAATCAATGACAGAGATGCAAACTCTCCGCACATTAAAATCGTGAGAGTGGTAAGTACAGTTGAATATCTGCTCAGAGACTAATAATTCAGTATAATTGATTATTTTTGCAACGTGAATTTTGTAATACACTTTATAAACACATCAGAAAATTATGGAAATTAGCAACGTATTTGCGCGAGAGATTCTTGACTCACGCGGTAACCCTACCATTGAAGTTGACGTTCAACTTTTGTCAGGAGCTTTCGGAAGAGCAGCAGTACCATCAGGTGCCTCTACTGGCATTAATGAAGCTCTTGAACTGAGAGACGGAGACAAGAGCCGCTACCTTGGCAAGGGAGTTCTCAAGGCTGTTGAAAACGTTAACGAAGTTATTGCTCCGGCAATCCTTGGAATGAGCGCACTCAACCAGGCTCAGATTGACAAATTCCTTATTGAGCTTGATGGCACTCCTACCAAATCTAAACTTGGTGCAAACGCTATACTTGGAGTATCGCTTGCAGTTGCAAGAGCTGCCGCAGACTACCTCCAGATTCCTCTTTACCGTTACATTGGCGGAACCAATGCAGTTACACTTCCTGTTCCAATGATGAACATCATTAACGGAGGTTCACACTCAGATGCCCCTATCGCATTCCAGGAGTTCATGATTCGTCCTATTGGAGCAACAAGCTTCAAAGAGGGTCTCAGAATGGGTGCAGAGGTATTCCACAGCCTAAAGAAAATTTTCCACGACAGAGGACTCAGTACAGCTGTAGGAGATGAAGGCGGATTCGCCCCTACTCTTAACGGAACTGAGGATGCACTCGAGTCAATTCTTGCTGCTATCACCAAAGCAGGTTATGTACCAGGCAAGGATGTTACAATTGCTCTTGACTGCGCAGCAAGTGAGTTCTACAACGAAGGTATCTATGACTACAGCAAATTCGAAGGTCCTAACGGAGCAAAGAGAGATGCTGCTGCACAGGTTGCTTTCCTTAAATCACTTGCAGACAAATACCCAATTGATTCAATCGAGGATGGTATGGCAGAAGAGGACTGGACAGGCTGGAAAATGCTTACAGATGCTCTCGGATCAAAAATTCAGCTTGTTGGCGACGATTTGTTCGTAACCAATGTTGAATTCCTCCGCAAAGGTATCGAAACAGGCTGCGCTAACTCAATCCTTATTAAAGTTAACCAGATTGGTACCCTTACCGAGACACTTAACGCAATTGAGCTTGCTCACCGCAACAAGTACACTTCAGTAACTTCACACCGTTCAGGCGAAACTGAAGACTCTACAATTGCAGACATCGCTGTTGCAACAAATTCTGGCCAGATCAAAACCGGCTCACTCAGCCGTTCAGACAGGATGGCCAAGTACAACCAGCTCCTCCGCATCGAAGAGGAACTTGGCGAACTTGCACAATACGGAAGAAAATAAATCTCCGGGATTAATATCACAAAAGGCTGTCAAATCTGACAGCCTTTTTTTTGTTCTATCACTAAATCCAGAGCCGGATTGCAACATTTTGAAGGAAGATTTCGTCTAATCAGTGACTTTTTAAAATAACCAAAAAATGAACTGCTTCAGAACTCTTTCCCTCACTCTGTTTTCAATCCTTCTTGCAATGAGCAGCCTCTATGCTCAGGTATCTGTAAAAGGAATTATCAAAGACAATGAAAACCTTCCTGTTCCTTTCGCAAATATTGCAATGTACAGTGCTGCCGATTCGTCGGTACTCAGATACGGAACAATAACTGACCTGGATGGCAATTACGAATTTAAAAATGTAGCCGGAGAGAGATATCTGGTGGTTGTATCATTCATGGGATTCAGAAATATAAAGGATACCCTTGAAATCGGACGGGAGGGAATCGGCCCATACCTTTTTAACTACACACTCCAGCCCGATGCAAAACTTCTTGATGCAGCAACTGTACAGGAGAGCAGGGTAAAGATTCAGAGTGACAAAACATCATATTCAATACTTCCTTCAGACATTAAAGGCTCAAGAAACGCACTTGATCTTACCACCATAGTTCCAAGAATAAACTATGACCCTGTGAACGACAAGATCTCTTCTGCCGACGGGAAGTCTGTCAAGATTCTTGTAAACGGACTGAATGCAAATGAGATTGAACTGAAAACAATAAGACCGGAACAGATAGCCAGAATAGAACATTACGACATTCCGCCTGCAAGGTATGCAGACTTTGGCAGCGTAATTAATATTATTACCAAAGTAAGGGAGGATGGATTTGCAGCCGGAACAAACCTTTCAACAGCATTCAATACCGGCTTTGGAAACGAAATGGCTTACTTCAAGTACAATAAGGGAAGAAATCAGATTGCTCTGGACTACTCTCTTTACCACAGAAATTACAGAGATGTGGAAGCCGAAACATCATACGACTACATATTCGGCCAGACCAGGATGCAGAGGTTTCAGACATCTCAGAACGCTTTCGGTTATGACGATAACTATATTAATCTTATCTATTCCAATCAGAAAGAGAGCGACTATGCACTTAAAATCAAACTCTCTCCAAATTTCATGACCCGCCATTCAAAGAGTGATACTCAGATTGAATATCTGGAGGGCAGTGAGAGTGAAACAAGAAATGGAAATGACATTCAAAAAGCATCAGTCTTTGGCCCAACTGCAGATATATACTTCTGGAAACAGCTTAAAAACAAACAGGAACTTGCAATAAATGTTGTTGGTACCGGATTTCTTACATCCAACGATTACTCCAGAAAGGAGTACGGAACAGGAGGTTCTCTCATTCTGGACGATGAGATGCTTGAAAAGAACAGAAAAGTGTCGCTCATTGGAGAGGCAAACTACTCGGCAGAATTTGGAGGAGGAAGGCTGAATGCAGGATACACTGTAGAGACCAACCGCCTTACATCAACTGTAGAGAACAGCTTTGAGAATGTCGAATACACAACTTCGTTCCTGAAAAACTACCTCTATTCTGAATATTCAGGCAAGAAGGGAAATTTCACCTACAAAGCCAGTCTTGGTTTAAGCAATATAAGCAGGGAGACATATACACAACGGTTTAACGACTGGATTTTCAGACCATCTCTCATTCTTGGCTATAACTTTGGCAAAGCAGGTATTGTTACATTCCAGTACAGAAGATATTCAAACGAGCCGGCAATTGCAGAGCTCAGCAACAATAAAGTTTACGTTACAGACCATATAATCAGGCAGGGTAATCCAGATCTAAGGCTCAGCACTTCAAACGAGCTGAATCTTGACTGGGGAGTTCAGACAAAGTTTCTGGACCTGAAACTCTCGGCACTTCTCAGACATACAGACAATCCAATTAACAGATACTTCACCAGAGGCGAAGAGTTCATAGTCCTTGCTGCAGAAAACGGAATTAGTGCAAACACATACGGGGCAACCTACTCTGGAACAATCAAGCCATTCTCAAATAATCTTTTTTCTGTAAGATTCAACGGACAGGTTCTGAAAACAGACCTTTCAAGCACACAAGCCGGAAATTATTCACACACATATACTCCTCTCTGGTATCAGCTTATCTTCCAGTACAAAAACTGGACAGCCCAGTATCAGGGAAACATTGTCGGAAAATATCTTTCAGGCCCGTACCTGAGTACAAACGAGAATCAGTCTAATATTAATGTGAGGTACACAAGAAATAACCTGACACTCTTTGCAAGCTGCTACTGGTTTATGACAAAATCAAAGTACAGGACAGTAACAATTCCGGAAAGCACAGTAAAATACAGCAGCTTCAACTGGATAAACGACAACAGGTCTATGATAGTAGTCGGATTCAGCTACAACCTTTTCAAAGGTAAAAAATACGACGAAAAGGCCAGCAAACTTCAGAATGCAGACAGAGATGCAGGTATCTTCTAGAATTTAATGTACATTTTTCATATCTTTGAAACGGCACGGCACTTTTCCCCAGAGGAAAAGTGTCAAACCGTTAAATAACAACCTGTTACATTAAATTGAAATTTTCCATATGCGCCTGAACTTCAGCCGTTTGACACTTTTCCCCTGGGGAAAACTCACTGCACTTTCTGCTACAACTCTTCTGCTCGCCATCACCCTCCAGGCAACAGCCCAGGATAAATACCTGACTCATTACGAGAAGAGCGGATTCAATAAAACACCAAGATATGCCCAGACTGTAGAGTATTCAAAGATTCTTGACGAGGCATCGCCTTTGATAAACATGGTATCTGTAGGGACCTCTCCGCAGGGCCGGGAAATACCAATGCTGATTCTTGACAAAGACGGGCTGAAATCCCCTTCAGAAATAAGAGCAAAGGGCCGGGTGGTTATTCTGGCCGAGGCCTCAATTCACGCAGGTGAACCGGACGGAAAGGATGCAGGTCTTATGCTTATACGCGACATCGCAATTGGAGAAAAAAACAGAGAGTTGCTGGAGAATGTATCACTTCTCTTTATCCCAATCATCAATGTAGATGGCCACGAAGACTTTGGAACACACTACAGGATAAACCAGAACGGACCAGAGGAGGTTGGAGCAAGATTCACAGCCCAAAAACTCAACATGAACAGAGACTTTATCAAGGCAGATGCCCCTGAGACCAAAGCCCTTCTAAAACTATACTCAGAATGGATGCCTGAGCTGTTCATAGATATACATGTAACAAACGGTGCCGACTTCCAGTATGTCTCAACATACGGGCTCGATCACTGCGGATTCCTCGCCCCCGACATGCTGGAGTGGTCTAAAAACATCTTCGAAAAGCAGCTTAAGGAGGGAATGGCATCTGAAGGTTACCCCATTTTCCCGTATTTCGAATTTAACAGTTACACAAACCCCGGAGCAGGCGTACTCCCGGATAACTTCCCTCCGCAGTACTCAAACGGCTACGCAAGTGCTAATAACAGAATTGGCCTGCTGGTAGAAAACCATATCTATAAACCGTACAAAGAGCGGGTTACATCTGCGTACAATATAATCAAACACTCCATGAAGATTCTTGGAGAGAACCATACGTCACTTGTTAAAGCGGCTACCAGAGCAGACGAGTACATCTCTTCCGAAAGTTTCAGAAGAGACTCACTCCCTCTTATGTTCTCGCACGACAGAAAAGTGAGCGAAAATGTAGATTTCCTGGCATGGAAAGAGAAAACAGTAACCAGTGACCTTACGGGAGCACAGTGGACATACTCAGACCGCACTGCACCAGTGACAATCAAAATGCCAATGTTTGTCTCATATAAGGCAGACCTTAAAATCAAACTTCCGGAGGCATACATAATTCCGCAGGAACAGCTGGAAACCGTCGCACTGCTCGATGTTCACGGAATCCGCTACAAGAAGCTTGAAAAAGACACTCAATATGAAGTGGAGACCTACCGTTTCATTAATCCAAAGTGGTCTCAGTATCCCTATGAAGGCCGATTCACCCTCGCAATTGACTATACCGTACAGAAGGAAAAAGTTGATTTCAGAAAAGGAGATATAATCGTTTACACTTCGCAGCCAAAGGCCAAGATTATTGCACATATGCTGGAGCCAAAATCGCCCACATCACTTGTATCATGGGGCTTTTACAATAACTGGGCTCGCCCTTCGACAGAGTTCTGGATTCGCCTGAACTACATGGAGGTAAAGGGCCGCGAAATGCTTGCAAAAGATCCGACCCTAAAAGCTGAATTTGAACAGAAAAAAGCATCTGACCCTGCATTTGCAAAAGATCCTAACGCAATCCTTCAGTTCTTTATGAGCAAGGTCCGCCAGAATGTCGAACCAAATGTGAACCGCTACCCAGTTGCGCGCCTGTTGCGATAGCCTTGCTGCAAATAGTCTGCCTCAGAGGTAAAATGTTTAGCTTGCACGCTAAATATATAGATCTGCGATTGTAAAGATTGCCAGAACCACAGATGCAACACCGTTTGAGGTGAAGAATGCGGCATTCAGGCGGCTGATATCATTTGGTTTGACTATGAGATGCTGATAAACCAGCAGCGCAGAGAATAGGGTTGCTCCAATAATGTAGAGAGTTCCCATCTCTGCAGTAAAGTAAAAGAGAACAAGCAGCGGCAGAACCAGAGCATGAGTTGCCGCAGAGATGATCAGAGACCATTTTCGGCCAACTGCTCCGGGAATTGAATGAAGACCTTCGCTCTTGTCAAACTCCTCGTCTGCAAGTGCGTACAGAATATCAAAACTGCCGGACCATAAAAAGACCACGACCGAAAGAATCAGCACAGATATATCAATTGTTCCCGTTACACTTATGTATGCTGCAACAGGTGCAATACCCAGCGCAAGACCAACACCAAAGTGGCAAAGCGGGGTAAATCTCTTTAAATAACTGTAGCCCAAAAGAACGATTAGTGAAGGAACTGCAAGAATTAGCGCCAGCTTGTTTATAAAGCCTGCAACCACAACAAAGAGAATCACATTTACAATCACGAAAATTGCCACCTGTCTTGATGAGAGCAAAGATGCCGGAATCTCGCGGGAGGCTGTTCTGGGATTTTTTGCATCAATCTCCCTGTCTGCCCATCTGTTGAAACCCATTGCGCTGTTTCTTGCAAAAACCATTGCAAGCAAAATAAGGCCAAAAACCCTTAATGACAAATCAGCCCCTCCGTTTTGTACCGCCAGGAAAAATCCTATCAGCGCAAAAGGCATGGCAAATAAAGTGTGTGAAAATTTTACAAGTTTTAAATATCTTCTGATTTTCTCCATCTGATCAAGAAATAATTCAACCCCGGCTTTCACCGGGGTATATAAGATGTTTACCTTAGAGACGCCCCAAAGTTATCTGTGAAGTTTTTGAGCAGTTTGCCCATAACCTCCTCGACATATTTGTCTGTTAGCGTCTTTTCGGTATCCTGAAGAACAAAGCTTATTGCGTACTGTTTCTTGCCTTCCGGAATCTTGTCGCCCCTGTATACGTCAAACAGAGTAACACTCTTGAGGATCTTCTTCTCCGTTTTGAATGAAGATTTGCGAAGATCTGCAAATGATATCTTCTCATCCAGCAACAACGCAAGATCGCGGCGAACTTCAGGGAATTTTGGAAGCTCCCTGTAGAGAACCTTCTGTTTGCGAATCAGCTGGAACATTACATCCCATGAAATTTCTGCAGCAAATACCTGCTGTCTGATTCCAAACTGCTTAAGCAACTGCTGGCTTATACTACCCATAACAGCAACCTCTTTTCCACTCTGAGTTTTGTATACGAGTCCCTCAGAGAAGAGGTCTGCCGGTGCATATGAGTACTCAAGGTCTGCAACCTCAATTCCGAATCTGCCAAGCAGCAGTTCAAGATATCCCTTCAGAGCAAAATAGCTTGAAGGATTTGCCTTTGACCTCCACGACTGGTTGCCGGGGCCTGTTACAAAGATTGAAATCTTCTGACTCTCTTTATATGACTTCAGATTCATTGAAGACTCGCGTCCATCCTCCTCTGCAGGAGCGTAAGAATAAACATTTCCCAGCTCAAATAGCTTAAGGTCACTCTGCTGACGGTTTACATTGTATGCAACAACCTCCAGTCCGTTAAGAAGCAATGTCTGTCTCATTGAATTGAGATCTGAGCTCAGTGGATTCAGAATCCTCACAAGTCTCTCCTCAGGATATGTTTTAAGTTTTGAATAGTAGTCGCTCTTTGTAAGAGAGTTATTCATCATCTCAAAGAATCCGTTTGAGGCAAGGAAATTTGCAGCTGTTTCACGCACCTTTTCAGGATCCGGCTTTCTGCCAGGTGAAATTGAAGCCCTCATCCTCTCCGGAATCTCAACATTGTTATAGCCGTATATTCTGAGAACATCCTCAACTATATCGCACTCCCTTGTAACATCAACCCTGTAACCCGGTACAGAAACTGCTGCACCTGCTGCATCTGATGAGATAATCTCATATTCCATAAAGTTGAGAATATCTAGAATTGTCTTTGCTCCAATTGCCTTACCAATGAGAGACTCAACTCTGTCAAATGAGATTTCAACTTTAGCTCTCTCAATCTTATTTTCATACACTTCGGCAATCTCGCCTGCAACTTTTGCCCCAGCTATCTCCTGAAGCAGGATTGCAGCCCTTTTAAGAGCATAAGGAACCATTTCCGGATCTGCTCCCCTCTCATATCTGAATGAAGCATCAGTTTTAAGAGAATGTCTCTTTGAACTCTTCCTTATTGATACCGGATTAAAGTATGCACTCTCCAGAAAGATTCTGGTAGTCTTCTCTGAAACTCCTGAATGCTCTCCGCCAAAGATACCTGCCATACACATAGGATGGTTCTGGTCACAGATCATAAGATCTTCAGAACTCAGCTTTCTCTCAACACCATCAAGAGTTGTAAACTTCTCACCCTCGGCAGCCCTTCTCACAACAACTTCGGCACCGCCAATTTTGTCATAGTCAAAGGCATGAAGCGGATGGCCAGTCTCATGCAGAATGAAATTGGTAATATCCACCACATTGTTAATTGGGCGAAGGCCTACTGAAACCAGCCTCTTCTGCAGCCACTCAGGTGAAGGTGCTACTTTTACTCCGTCAAATGTCAGGCCCGAATAGCGCGGAGCTCCGTCAGGCGCATTAACCTTTATAGTTGCCGGTTTAGTACCTGCCTGCGACCTTTCCAGAGAATCAAATCTCTCCACAGAGGGAAGAATCAGCTTACTTCCTTCTCCGTAAAGCCTCAGCCATGCCGACAAATCCCTTGCTACTCCTATATGTGAAGCGGCATCAACCCTGTTAGGGGTAAGGCCGATTTCAAAAACCGTGTCGCTCTGAAGGTTCAGGTACTCCTTTGCAGGGGTTCCCACCTTTGCTCCTGCCGGAAGAACCATAATACCCTCGTGAGAGGTACCTATTCCCAGCTCATCCTCGGCACAAATCATACCTGCGCTCTCAACACCCCTTATCTTAGCTCTCTTAATCTTAACCTGCTCACCGCTGCTAAAGGTTAATGTTGACCCAACCTTTGCCACAAGCACCTTCTGCCCTTTGGCAACATTTGGCGCTCCGCATACAATCTGAAGCGGTTCGGCCTCGCCTGCATCTACTTTGGTTAGGCTGAGTTTGTCTGCGTCCGGATGTCTTTCGCACTCCAGAACCTCTCCCACAACAACACCCTCCAGAGAACCCGGAATCTGTTCAACATCCTCCATTGCCTCCACTTCAAGACCTATGGAACTAAGAATTGTCTCAACCCTCGAAGGCTCCAGAGCAGTTTCAACATACTCCCTGAGCCAGCTGTACGAAATTTTCATATACTGTATCTCTGTTTTTTATCTGAACAATGATTCAACAAACTCTCTCTTGTTGAATATCTGTAAATCTTCAATTTTTTCACCAACTCCAATGAACTTGACAGGAATTTTGAACTGGTCAGAAATCCCGATTACAACGCCACCCTTGGCTGTTCCATCAAGCTTTGTTACGGCCAGTGAGGTAACATCGGTAGCTTTTGTAAACTCCTTTGCCTGCTGATATGCATTCTGTCCGGTTGAGCCGTCCAGTACCAGAAGAACATCATGAGGAGCATCCGGTATGAGCTTTTTCATAACGTTTCTGATTTTGGTAAGCTCATTCATAAGATTGACCTTATTGTGGAGACGGCCTGCTGTGTCTATCAGCACCACATCTGCATTCTGTGCAATGGCTCTCGAGAGTGTGTCGTATGCAACTGAAGCCGGGTCCGAACCCATCTGCTGCTTAACAATCTCCACTCCTGCCCTTTCGCTCCATATTGTAAGCTGATCTACCGCCGCTGCCCTGAATGTATCTGCAGCTCCTAGAATAACCTTTTTGTCTGAGGCCTTTAACCTTGCTGCAAGTTTTCCTATGGTTGTTGTCTTCCCTACACCGTTAACACCCACAACCATAATAACATAAGGCTTAACAGAGAAGTCAAAAGGCATTTCACCATTACCGGCTCCGCCAGTATCAAGCAGGCCCTCAATCTCCTCCCTCAGGATAGAGTTGAGCTCCTCAATGTTCATGAATTTATCCTTTGCAACCCTCTCCTCAAGTCTCTCAATGATTCTGAGTGTAGTCTGCACTCCAATGTCAGAAGCAATCAAAGCCTCTTCAATTCCGTCAAGAACCTCGTCATCAACTTTAGATTTTCCCACAACAGCCCTTGACAGCTTGTCAAATATAGAACGCTTGGTCTTTTCGAGACCAGCATCCAGAGACTGTTTCTCCTCCTTTGATTTTGAACCGAATAATCCGAATAATGCCATTACTGCAATTTTAACTGCCAAAGATACAAAATTATCTTTATTGCCGGGATGTGGGGCTAATAACGCACTTTTTCTTAACGCTATTTTCTTTGTGATTTTCGGGGCCTGCGGGACTCCTCGCTTCGCTCGTCAGACAGTCCTCGGCCTTTTTCCAAAAATCACTTCAGAAAATTAGCTAAAAAAGTACGACTTTATTAGCCCCACATCCCGGCAATTTCCAAAATGAAAATTTACCCCTGGGGAAAAGTGTCAAACATCACATAAACAGCTAGTTACAAAATTTCTTAATTTTCTATAAAGATCTGTATATCAATGATCTGACACTTTTCCCCAGGGGTAAACACTAGCAACGACTGAATTCTGGCAGAGTTCAAACTCAGCAATTTTCTCAACAAGAGGTGAATATAAAAATTCTATCTATCTTTATTAAAAATCATTATAATATGAAGCAGAGGAATATCATCTCTTCAAAAGCTGCGTGGCAGATTGTTAAGTTTATAATCTTCTATATCTGCTATCTTCTCGTTAATGTATACATTGACCAAAATGATTTCACCTGGCTACCCCTGCCGTGGGAAGCATTATATTCCGGAATCCTACTTGGCGGATTTATTATCAGTCTTGTAATCACCTTTTTCCAAAACAAGAAAAAAGCTGAGTAAACAAATGATAGGACTTAATTTCTTAAGTAAATAATTATCTGCTATCTGTATCAGCTAAGGAAAACGTTGGCTCCCTAAGAGGGGACCCATCGCAGATGGGGAGGATTTTCCGGGCTGATAGAGATATCCGTTAATATGTATACAAAATGAAAAAGGCTGACCATTGTTTGATCAGCCTTTTTTCAAATATTGTTGAAAAAGATTACTTCTTATCGAAGAACTCTTTTGCAGTTTCTGTTGGAACCATCTCTTCGTTGAATGCGTAAGCACCGCTTCTTTCTGAACGAACCATGCGGATGCATTTAACTTTAGACTTTGACGAACCTTTCGCGCCGCCGAATGTTGCTACTACTTTCTTTGCCATTTCTACCTGGTTGTTTTAAAATTATTTAATCTCGCGGTGTAAAGTTACCTTTTTCAAAAAAGGATTGTATTTCTTACGCTCAAGACGCTGAGTAGTATTCTTTTTATTCTTAGTTGTGATGTACCTTGAAATACCCGGTACTCCGCTCTCTCTTTGCTCTGTGCACTCGAGAATAACTTGTATTCTGTTACCTTTCTTTGCCATTTCCGTTAGTATTAAACAAGTTTAATGAAACCTGCGGCCTTTGCTTCTTTAAGCACAGCGCTCAGACCGTTTTTATTAATTGTGCGCATCCCTGCGGCCGAAACCTTAAGAGAGACGAATCTTTGCTCCTCTTCCAGCCAGAAACGTTTGTTCTGGAGGTTTGGTGCAAATTCGCGTTTTGTGCGGCGCTTAGAGTGAGAAACATTGTTCCCAATCATTCTCTTTTTTCCTGTAACTTGACAAACTCTTGCCATCTCTTATATAACTTTTATTATGATCGTGATGTGCCCTATTTAAGGGTTGCAAATATCGGGATTCTTTTTTTATTATCCAAATATTTACATGAATTTAAAAATCCTCTCCCAGCGTATGTTTTTAGGGAAAGCTTTGTTGCTGTCTTTTGAAAACCAGATAACCGAAGGAGTACCCACTACATGCGATTCAGGAACAAAACCCCAGTACCTTGAGTCAAGTGAATTATGACGGTTGTCTCCCATCATGAAGTAATAATCCATCCTGAAAGTATAGGATTGAGCAACCTGACCGTTTATGTAAATCACACCATCCTTAACCTCAAGCTTATTCTTCTCGTAAGAGGAGATTATCCTGCTGTAAAGCGGAAGATTATCCATATCAAGGGCAACTGTTGCCCCCGCCTTAGGGATCCATAGCGGACCGAAATTATCCCTTGTCCACATGAACTTCTCGGTGAACGGGAAGATCATAAGCGGAGAATCCGGGAATGATGGCGGATAGGTATCTATGTTAGGGCGAATCTCAACAACATTTCCCAGCGCAGATATCTTCTCAAGTTCCTTCTCATTGAGAGGAAGCGAAGAGTATCCCGGCAGGGCAGCATCGTAATAGATTTCACCCAGGTTCAGACCCATCTGGTCGAATATCTTCTGGTTGATTTGGGTGCCGCTTGTGTATACAGTGTAAGTGTTCTGTATTCCCGGATAGTCCTTCTGAGGAGTTCCGTTTACAACCACCTTTCCGTTGACAATCTCAAGCGTATCGCCTGCAACTGCCACACAGCGCTTCACATAATGGTCCTTTTTGTCATCCGGACGAACTACTATTGGTCCGTACATCTTCTGGGTATACTCTCGTCCGTTAAGTCTTACATGAGTATAGTAATCTTCAGTTGGTGCCCCCTTGAGAACAGTGTCTCCGTGAGGGAAGTTGAACACTACTATATCATCTCTCTTAACATGCGAAAGACCCTTCATCCTTCTGTATGAACCGCTGAACCACTTAACGTAGGATTCACCGCCTGTTACAGGCAGTACATTGTGAACAAGAGGGAATGATATTGGGGTCTGAGAGACCTTTGGACCATACTTAAGCTTGCTTACAAAGAGGTAATCCCCCGTGAGAAGTGAGCGCTCCATTGAAGAGGTAGGAATCATGTATGACTCAAAGAAGAAAGCCTTAATAAAGGTAGAGGCAATAAGCGCAAAGATTATGGCATCGACCCAGTCAAGCCATGAATTACGCTTTTCACCCTCTTTATATTTTTTCTTCCAGAAAGCCCATTTGACCTTTTTAGTTATATAGAGGTCAAAAATGATTCCCAGTCCTGCCAGGAACCACCAGTTTCCGAACCAGATGACCCATAACAGGTATAGGATGGCCCAGAAAGTAAATCTGAACCACCTGTTTCCTATTATGTTATTGATTTTCAAAGCTCTTTATTTTACTGAGTTTATAATGGCCTCAAAAGCCTGCGGATTGTTCATTGCCAGGTCTGCAAGTACCTTACGGTTAAGACCTACATTGTTCTTGGCAAGTTTCCCGATAAACTGAGAATAATTCAATCCATGCTCCCTTGCGGCTGCATTGATACGCTGAATCCACAGTGCGCGGAAGTGGCGTTTTTTGGTTTTGCGGTCGCGGTATGCGTAGGTAAGACCTTTTTCATAGGTGTTCTTAGCTACTGTCCACACGTTTGCCCTTGCGAGGAAATTACCGCGGGTTAGTTTGAGAATTTTTTTGCGGCGAGCTCTAGAAGCTACCGAATTGACCGATCTTGGCATTTTTTACTCATGTTGCGAATGTCAGCGCTCTCCTCCAATGAGAAACTTTTCCTGCTGAACACTCAGATTAATAATTTGTAAGCTTAAGCAACCAGCAGTGCTTTGATTCTTTTCTCATCTGTGGTGTGAACCAGAGCTGAGTAAGTCAGATTCCTTTTCTGTTTGGTTGTCTTCTTTGTGAGAATGTGGCTCTTGTAAGCGTGTTTTCTCTTGATTTTTCCCGTTCCGGTAAGCGTAAAGCGCTTTTTGGCACCGGAGTTGGTTTTAATTTTGGGCATTGTCTTTATTTTAAATTTGTTAAATAAATTTACTTCTTTTTAGCAGGTGATAACATCATTATCATCCTCTTTCCTTCAAGCTTTGGAAGCTGTTCGGCCTTGCCGAAATCCTCCAGGGCCAGCGCAAATCTCAGAAGCAGTTTTTCTCCGTGCTCCGAGAATAAAATTGAACGGCCTTTAAAAAATACGTAGGCCTTAACTTTTGCTCCCTCTTCAAGGAAAGACTGAGCGTGTTTCAGTTTAAACTGGAAATCATGCTCGTCGGTATTAGGGCCGAAACGAATCTCCTTAATAACAACTTTGCTGGCATTGGCCTTCATCTCCTTGGCCTTCTTTTTCTGCTGATAAATAAACTTTTGATAGTCAATTATCTTGCAGACAGGCGGCTCGGCACTTGGAGAAATCTCCACGAGGTCTAATTCCAACGCCTCTGCCATCTCTAAAGCCTCTCTCAACGGGTAAACACCCTGATTTGCAACATTATCTCCGACTACCCTTACCTGGGGTGCCGAAATCTGATTGTTAATACGAGGTCCGTCATCCTTTTTGGGCGGTCCGTTGTACCTGTTGAATGGTGTTCTCGGAGCCGTCGATGATGATTGCGTCTTCGGTTTGAAAACGCTCGGGCGAGGTTTAAAAGGTGTAGCGATAAATCTGTCCTCCTATAATTAGTTATTACTCAATTTGTTGTTTGATCTCACTCTCTATCATTTGTCTGAAGTCGTCCACAGTCATTGCGCCTTTGTCGCCATCACCCTGCTTTCTAACAGAGATCGTGCCATTGTCTGCTTCCTTCTCACCAACAATAAGGAGGAATGGAACTCTTTTAAGCTCATTCTCCCTGATTTTCTTGCCGATAGTTTCGTTACGATCGTCAATTGAGGCGCGAATATCGGCATTATTTAGAATATCTACAACTTTTTTAGCATAATCGTTGTATTTTTCGCTTACAGGAAGTATTACTGCCTGCTCCGGAGAGAGCCACAGCGGGAACTTTCCGCCTGTATGTTCAATAAGTACGGCAACAAATCTCTCCATTGAACCAAATGGTGCACGGTGAATCATAACAGGACGGTGTCTCTTGTCATCTGCTCCAACATACTCCAGTTCAAATCTCTCAGGAAGGTTGTAGTCTACCTGGATTGTTCCAAGCTGCCACTTTCTTCCGATTGCATCCCTTACCATGAAGTCCAGCTTAGGACCATAGAATGCTGCCTCTCCGTACTCCACAACGGTCTTAAGACCCTTCTCTGCAGATGCCTCAATAATAGCTGCCTCTGCCTTGTTCCAGTTCTCATCAGAACCAATATACTTTTCCCTGTTGTCAGGATCCCTCAGTGAAATCTGAGCTGTGTAGTCCTTGAAATCCAGAGTTTTAAAAATGTAAAGTACAATATCAATAACTTTAATGAACTCCTCTTTAATCTGATCTGGACGGCAGAAGATGTGGGCATCATCCTGAGTAAATCCTCTTACACGAGTCAGACCATGAAGCTCTCCGCTCTGCTCATATCTGTAAACTGTTCCAAACTCTGCCAGACGAAGCGGCATATCTTTGTAAGAGCGAGGCTTTGTCTTGTAAATCTCACAGTGGTGCGGGCAGTTCATCGGCTTAAGCAGAAACTCCTCTCCCTCCTGCGGTGTATGGATAGGCTGAAATGAATCTTTTCCGTATTTTGCGTAGTGGCCTGAAGTTACATAAAGCTCTTTCTGTCCAATGTGCGGAGTTATAACCGGGAGGTAACCATGCTTTTTCTGAACTGCCTTGAGGAAGTTCTCAAGTCTCTCCCTGAGCATTGCTCCCTTAGGAAGCCACAAAGGAAGTCCCTGTCCCACTCTCTGAGAGAATGCAAATAGCTCAAGCTCCTTTCCAAGTTTTCTGTGGTCACGTTTTTTGGCCTCTTCGAGCATAACAAGATACTCATCAAGAAGCTTCTTCTGAGGGAATGTCACACCGTAGATACGGGTAAGCATTTTATTGTTCTCATTGCCCCTCCAGTATGCACCTGCAATAGATGTCAGCTTTACAGCCTTGATAACCGAAGTGTCTGAAAGGTGCGGTCCGCGGCAAAGGTCTGTGAATGTACCGTTGGTATAGAAAGAGATTGTACCATCCTCAAGGTCTTTAATAAGCTCGCATTTGTACTCATCGCCCTTCTCTGTGTAGGTCTTCATCGCCTCATCCTTGCTCACCTCCCTGCGTACAAAGTGCTGCTTCTCTCTTGCAAGCTCGAGCATTTTGTCCTCAATTTTCTTGAGGTCTGCCTCTGTAATATTTTTCTCTCCCAGGTCAACATCGTAATAGAAGCCTGTCTCAATTGATGGTCCTATTCCAAATTTAATGCCCGGGTAAAGAAGTTCAAGAGCTTCGGCCATCAGATGGGATGAAGAGTGCCAGAACGTGCTTTTGGCCTCCTGGTCTTCCCACTTGTGCAGCTTTAATGTTGCATCTTCTGTGATGGGTCTGTTGATTTCGAAAATCTTTGAATTGACTGTAGCAGCAAGTATCTCCGATGCTAACCGGGGACTGATGCTGTTTGCAATTTCGAAAGCAGTGGTTCCTTTTGGAAACTGGCGGACACTGCCATCCGGGAATGTAATGTTTATCATAATAGTTGACTGTACGAATAATCCCGCAAATTTAATCAAATTTTTAAAAAGTGTTTAATTTTGGATAGTTATGGAAAATATCTAAATTTGAAATAACTAAATTTAAACCAACTAACTATTATCCAAAACATTATGCAAACAAATAAATGGAGCGTTGCAGCAACTTATGCAATAATGCTTGCACTGGTAACAATTATTTCCTCTGTTATCCCATCAGTATTTCCGGATTTACCGGGATTTGTTGGCATAATCCTGTGGATTGTCAAGTTCTCACTAAGCATTTACCTGGTATACTATTTTATAAAAGAGTACAGCAAACCCTTTGAAGTTTTCACCTATAAGGATGGATTCCGATTTGGAGTTATACTCTGCTTCCTCTCCTCTGTAATTGGAGCTGCATACATGTTTCTTCACTTTGGATTCCTGTTTCCTGAGGCTACAGCAGCCCAGATGGAGACTGTAATTCAGAATCTGGAGAGCTCAAACCCGGATGCAGCAGAAGGTTTCATGAAGGTTATGCAGCACCTTCCAAAGATAGTTTTTGCCTGGTCACTTATTTACTATACCCTGTTTGGTGTTCTGGTCTCTTCTATAGTTGCCAACTACACCAAGAAAGGTGATATTTTTACTGAAAAATAGATGATGGATCTCTCTATAGTCATTGCATTATACAACGAGGAGGAGTCTCTCCCGGAACTTCTGGGATGGATAGACAAAACCCTTGCAGCACAAAAGCTTATATACGAAGTCATTCTTGTGGATGACGGCAGCACCGACTCCTCTTGGGAAATCATAAGGGTTGAGGCCGAAAAATATCCTGCAGTAAGGGGAATCCGCTTCAGCAGAAACTATGGAAAATCTGCCGCTCTCTACACCGGATTTGAGGCTGCTCAGGGCAATGTTGTTATAACCATGGATGCAGACCTCCAGGACAGCCCCGAGGAGATTCCTGAGCTCTACAGTATGATTGTCAATGACAAATTTGACCTTGTTTCCGGATGGAAAAAGAGAAGAAAGGACAACAGACTTGCAAAGAATCTTCCTTCAAAAATCTACAACGCCACTGCCAGGCGTGTAACCGGAATCAAACTACACGACATGAACTGCGGCCTCAAGGCATACAGAAAAGAGGTTGTCAAGAACATTGAGGTTTACGGTGAGATGCACAGATATATCCCGTTTCTGGCTAAAAATGCAGGCTTCAGAAATATTGGCGAGAAGGCAGTAAAGCATCAGGCACGCAAGTTCGGAAAGAGCAAGTTTGGAATGGACAGATTTGTGAATGGTTTTCTGGATTTGATGACTCTGTGGTTCCTCTCTAAATTTGGCAAGAGACCAATGCACTTCTTTGGAACCTTTGGAACGCTTACATTTTTCATTGGTTTTGCCACTTCTGTATATCTTATTGCAGACAAACTCATTTCTCAGGCAAACGGACTGAAGTTTCGTCCTGTTACTGACCAGCCGCTCTTCTATGTTTCACTGGTTGCGCTCATTATAGGAATGCAGCTATTTCTGGCAGGATTCCTTGGTGAACTTGTTTCCAGAAACAGCTCGGAGAGAAACCACTATAAAATAAAAGAGCGCCTTCATTAAGACGCCCTTTATCTGATAGCATTTAACGCTAAAATTTTTACAAAAGGCTCTGCTTAATCTACCTCAGATTTTTTGCAGAGCTGTTGTATTTTTCGACCATCTGGCTGTACTCCTCTTCGGATATCATTTTGCAGGTACCATTAAAGAGCGCTCCATCCTCAATGAAAATCCGGTTGCACTGAAGTGCCCCCTCAAATCTTGCCTTGCTCTTGAATGCTGCCTGATGACCCGTTACAAGATTCCCCTCCATCTTTCCCCAGACATCTGCGCTTCCGCAGAAAAGATCTCCTATAAACTGTGCATTTTCGCCAATTACCACTTTGCCCCTTGTCTGGATTTTTCCTTCAAAAAAGCCGTCGATTCTAATGTCGCTTGTGGTAACGAGCGTGCCTCTCAACTCGGTTCCGCCGGCAATCCGGTTAACCTCGTTTATCTGTGGAACTACTTCGTTTTTAGCCATATGTAAATTTTTAAATATGTATTACCTCTCCGTGTGCTGCTGCGGCTGCCTCCATTATTGCCTCACTCATTGTCGGGTGAGGATGTACAGAATGGATAAAGTCACGGGCCTTAACTCCCAAATTGCGTGCCACTACAATTCCCGAAACCATCTCGGTTACATTGGCACCAATAAGATGTGCTCCAAGAATCTCGTCGCTCTTTGCATCAACTATCAGCTTTACAAAGCCATCCTTATCTCCTGCTGCTGCAGCTTTTCCGGAAGCAGTGAACGGAAATTTTCCAACCTTGTACTCAATTCCCCTCTCCTTTGCAGCCTTCTCTGTGATTCCGACAGAACCAATCTCCGGAGTTGTATAGGTACAGCCCGGTATATTTGAATAGTTCACAGGATGCGGGTTGAGACCGGCAATCTGCTCCACACAGCTGATTCCCTCTGCCGAGGCAACGTGTGCAAGTGCAGGTGTGGCAATCACATCCCCTATTGCATAAACACCCTGAACATTGGTCATATATTTACCGTCTACTTTAATCTTGCCTCTTTCAACAGCTACTCCAAGCTCCTCAAGACCCAGGTTCTCGATATTTGCTACCACGCCCACAGCAGAAAGGACCTTCTCTGTCTCAATTATCTCCTCTCCCTTTTTGGTCTGAACGGTAAGCTTGCAAAGCTCTCCTGATGTATCTACATTTTTAACCTGTGAAGATACCATTACCTTCATTCCCATTTTTCTGAAAGAGCGGCTAAGCTGTGCCGAAACCTCTTCGTCCTCAAGAGGAACAATTGCGTCAAGATATTCAATCAAATGCACCTCAGTTCCAAGAGACCTGTAGAAATATGCCAGCTCACTGCCAATGGCTCCTGAGCCAATAACTGCAAGACTTTTGGGCAATGATTCAGGAACAAGTGCCTGTCTGTATGAGATAATTTTCTTTCCGTCAATTGGGGCGAAAGGCAGTGAATTTGCCCTTGCACCGGTTGCTATGATTATGTTCTTGGCCTCAACTGCAGTAATGGAACCATCTGCAGCCTTAACCTCAATTTTACCCTCTCCGGCAAGCTTTCCGCTTCCCTGAATTACGGTAATCTTATTCTTTTTAAAGAGATACTCTATTCCCCTGCTCATGTTTGCAGATACTCCCCTGCTCCTCTCCACGATTTTCGCAAGGTCGGGTTTTATCTCACCCTCAATTGCAAAACCATAGTCTGCTGAGTGCTGTGCATAATGGAGGGCCTGAACGCTTTTTAGAAGAGCCTTGGTTGGGATACAGCCCCAGTTGAGGCAGATTCCGCCAAGTTCGCTTCTCTCAATTACTGCTGTATTCATTCCCAGCTGGCTTGCGCGAATAGCTGCAACATAACCACCGGGACCAGATCCTATAACTACTAAATCAAACATTTTAAAACATTTAAATTAACACTAACTGTTGGCACCGTGGCAACTTTTGTACTTTTTGCCGCTTCCGCAAGGACATGGGTCATTTCTGCCAACCCTCTTCTCAACATGAACAGGAGCCTGTGTTTTTGGTTCACCTGCAGATGTTGCAAGATCCTGTCTTGATGTCTGCATTCTGCTCAGGTCAGTCTTTTTCTTCTGCTCCTCTCTTACAGTCACAGGCTCTTTCTGAGCCTCCCTCAAAGGAATGTGTGCCTTGAGAAGGAATGCAAGAACATCTCTGCTTATCTTGTCAAGCATTGTTTTGAAGAGCTGGAAGCTTTCAAACTTGTAGATAAGAAGCGGATCTTTTTGCTCATATGTTGCATTTTGTACAGACTGCTTGAGGTCGTCCATCTCCCTGAGGTGCTCCTTCCAGTGCTCATCAATGAGGTGAAGGGTAATGGATTTGTTGAGAGCTCTTCCAAGCTCCCTGCCGTTGCTTTCGTATGCCTTTTTGAGATTAACAACAAGCTGCATGATTTTGTTTCCGTCGCTCACAGGAATTGCAATATTTTCATAAGTTGCACTCTGTGTCTCGTAAATCTGCTTCATTATTGGCCACGCCTGCTGAACAAGTACCTCAATTCTTCTTTCGTGAACTGCGTGCAGGTTCTTAAGCAGCGCCTCTGTAACCTCATCTGCAGTTCCTTTGTTGTAGGTTGCTTCATCAACTCCCGGTTCAATTGAAAGCTGACGGATTACTTCGTACGAGAAGCTCTCGAAATCTGTTCCGCCGTGGTTTGCATTTACAAGAGATTCGCAGTAGTCGTTAATCATGTTCTGAACATCGACATCTATTCTCTCGCCGTAAAGGGCATTCCGCCTTCTTGTATAGATAACCTCCCTCTGGGAGTTCATTACGTCGTCATATTCGAGGAGTCTCTTACGGATACCAAAGTTGTTCTCCTCCACCTTGCGCTGTGCGCGCTCGATAGATTTTGAAAGCATTGAATGCTGAAGAACCTCTCCCTCCTTAAGTCCCATTCTGTCTACAAGTCCTGCAATTCTCTCCGAACCGAAGAGCCTCATAAGGTCATCCTCAAGAGAAACATAGAAACTTGATGTTCCCGGGTCTCCCTGACGGCCGGCACGTCCCCTCAGCTGACGGTCAACACGTCTTGAGTCGTGTCTTTCAGTACCAATGATGGCAAGTCCGCCTGCCTCCTTAACTCCGGCACCCAGCTTGATGTCTGTACCACGACCCGCCATGTTTGTGGCTATGGTTACTGCCGAAGGCTGACCAGCCTCTGCAACAATCTCGGCCTCGCGTGCGTGCTGTTTTGCATTCAGCACATTGTGCTTGATTCCCCTTATCTTTAGCATTCTGCTCAGGAGTTCAGAGACCTCAACCGATGTGGTACCAACCAGCACCGGACGGCCTGCTGCAGTCAGCTTTACTATCTCATCAATTACCGCATTGTACTTTTCTCTCTTTGTCTTGTAGATAAGGTCATCCATATCCTTCCTTGAGATAGGACGGTTTGTTGGGATAACCACTACATCGAGTTTGTAAATTGACCAGAACTCACCGGCCTCTGTCTCAGCCGTACCGGTCATACCCGAAAGTTTGTGGTACATTCTGAAATAGTTCTGCAGAGTGATGGTTGCGAAGGTCTGGGTTGCAGCCTCCACCTTTACGCTCTCCTTGGCCTCAATAGCCTGGTGAAGTCCGTCTGAATAGCGTCTTCCCTCAAGAATACGGCCTGTCTGCTCGTCTACAATCTTTATCTTGTTGTCCATCACAACATACTCAACATCCTTTTCGAACATTGTGTATGCCTTGAGGAGCTGATTTACGGTATGAACACGCTCACTCTTGATTGCATAGTCTGCAAGAAGTGCATCCTTGGCTGCAAGTTTTTCTTCAGGAGTTATATCTCTCTTCTCCATCTCAGAAATCTCAGAGCCAATGTCTGGAAGTATAAAGAATCTGTTGTCGCTTACGCTTTTTGAAATAAGTTCGTGCCCTTTATCTGTGAGTTCTACAGACTTCTGCTTCTCTTCAATAACGAAGAACAGCTCGTCTGTAATGATATGCATCTGCTTGTTGTTGTCCTGCATGTAGTAGTTCTCTGTCTTGCTGAGAATCTGCTTCATGCCCGCCTCGCTCAGGTATTTGATAAGCGGATTGTATTTTGGCAATCCCTTGTGCGCCCTGAGGAGAAGTTTTCCGCCTTCGGTCTCGTCGCCCTCGGCAATTTTCTTTTTAGCCTCATTCAGGAGCTGAGTAACAAGATTTCTTTGTGCGCTGTAGATTCTCTCCACAAACGGCTTGTATTCATTAAATTGCTGGTCGTCACCCTTTGGTACAGGACCTGAGATAATGAGCGGAGTTCTGGCATCGTCAACGAGAACAGAGTCAACCTCATCGACAATTGCGTAGTGGTGTTTTCTCTGTACCAGGTCTTCCTGGTTGATTGCCATATTGTCGCGCAGATAGTCGAAACCAAATTCGTTGTTTGTTCCGAAAGTTATATCTGCCCTGTATGCATTTTTTCTTGATTCTGAGTTTGGTTCGTGCTTGTCAATACAGTCAACCCTCAGGCCGTGGAACTGATAGAGCGGACCCATCCACTCCGAGTCACGTTTTGAGAGGTAGTCGTTCACAGTAACCACGTGAACACCCTTTCCGGCAAGTGCATTAAGGAAAACAGGAAGAGTTGCAACAAGGGTTTTACCCTCACCGGTTGCCATCTCAGCAATTTTACCTTGATGCAGTACAACGCCGCCAAAAAGCTGAACGTCGTAATGTACCATATCCCAGACGATTCTGTTTCCGCCTGCCAGCCAGCTGTTTTTCCAGATTGCCTTCTCTCCGCTGATGGATACGAAATCATGTTTAGCTGCAAGGTCCCTGTCAAGATCCCAGGCTGTTACCTCAATTTCTGAATTCTCCTTGAAACGGCGGGCAGTAGACTTCATAATCGCAAAGGCTTCCGGAAGAACATCCATAAGAGCCTGTTCAATAAGTTCATCTACCCTCTTTGTGAGTTTATCTACCTCTGTAGCGAGAGCCTCTTTCTCCGAAACATCAATCATGACATCTTCGAGTCTGGACCTGAGTTCTCTCTTTTTCCCCTCATCCTCAGCAATTCTCTCTGCAATAACTCCCTTAAGCCTTAAAGTCTCCTGCCTCAGTTCATCATTAGTCAGTTTGTCTATCCTCTGGTATGCCTCGTGAATCTTTTCCACGTTAGGCTGAATCTCTTTTAAATCTCTGTCTGCCTTGGTTCCGAAGAACTTCTTTAACAGACCCGTAATTAGTGCCATCTATGCCGAAATTATTATTGTTACTTTTGACTATCTCGCAAAGATAAAAAAATCGGGTGAAAGATTGTAAATTTGCGGAGATTATCTCATTAAGATTCCAATATGAAAAGGCGTGTAGTAACAAGTGAAGATGGTTCGAGAACCCTTACACTCACAGATGCAGAAGAGTCTTACCACTCAATGTTTGGTGCTGTGACAGAGAGCAGGCATATCTATCTGGGGGCGGGGCTGGAATATCTGGAGAGCACTCTGGGTGAGGATAAAAGCATAAGAATTCTGGAAATTGGTTTTGGCACAGGGCTTAACTGCCTGCTGACAGCCCTTTATGCATATGAAAATCCTGCTGTGTCTGTACATTACACAACTATTGAAAAGTACCCGGTAACACCTGAGGAGATTGAGTTGCTGGACCACCCCTCTCTCTTTGAAAAGACCAGACATAAGGCAAAAATCCTCTCGGCAGCTATACACGGCGCAGCGTGGGAAAAAGAATCGGCATTACTTAAAAACATGACTTTACTCAAGATTGAGGATGATGTTTGCGATGCCCTTCCTAGGCTTGTTTCCGGAAGATTTAACCTCATTTACTTTGATGCATTTGCACCGGACCTTCAGCCGGAGCTATGGAGCCTGCAAAATTTTAAATCCATTTTTGAATCTATGGAAAGCGGTGGTGTGCTTGTAACCTACTCATCCAAGGGTACAGTAAAAAGTACGCTCAGAGAGGCCGGGTTTGAAGTGTCTAGACTCAGGGGACCAAAGGGAAAGAGGCACATGGTTCGTGCCGTGAAGCCGGAATTACTTTAGTTCAATTCTGAAAAGCTTGGGCCAGTATTTTCCGGTGATGTAGATCTTTTTATCTGCAGGGTTGTAAGCAATTCCGTTAAGAACGTCTGTTCTTGGTGTTCTGAGTGACTGAGGAAGAATGTTCCTGCAGTCAACTGTAGATTTTACAATACCTGTAGCCGGGTCAATGATAACAATCATATCGGTCATATAGACATTTGCCCAGATTTCACCATTGATGTATTCGAGTTCATTGAGCTGTTTAAGCGGATTCCCGTTGAGCTTCACAGTAATTGTGCGTTTTGTCTGAAAATTTGCAGGATCCTGAAAATAGATAATCTCACTTCCGTCGCTCATGATAAGCTCTGTACCGTTGGTGGTGAGACCCCACCCCTCTTTAGGGTTGTGCATAGCACCCAGCTGCCTGAAGGATTTCAGATCATACACAAATACAGTTTTTTCCAGCCAGGTAAGCAGAAAAAGCTTTCCGCCCAGAGCAACTGCTCCCTCTGCGAAATATTGTTTGTTGAGGGCAAAACTGCGGAGAGTGGTTCCGCTTTTAAGGTCAGCCATCCTGAAGAAAGACTGACCATATTGTCCGGAACTCTCATAGAGCTGACCCTCGTAAAAGAAGAGCCCTTGTGTGTATACTTGTGTATCGTGAGGAAAGGTTTCAGCAACCTTTGCTTTGAATGACTTTGCAGCGGCAGGTTTTCCCTGTTTCTGCCCGCTCAGGGAGAATGGAAATGCCAGAATCAGGAAGAAGATTACTGTGGTCTTAAATGCTCTCTGCATTGTCATATTAAATTATCTGTTTTTGTACTCCATTGCTGCCTTTATTAGAGAGACAAACAAAGGATGTGGTCTTTCGGGTGTGCTCTTCAGTTCAGGATGGAACTGTACTCCAATGAAAAACGGATGTGCAGGAACCTCCATAATCTCCACAAGGCCTGTCTCTGAGTTCTTACCGCTGGCATTCATTCCGCCCTTCTCAAGCATATCTACATAGACATCGTTAACTTCGTATCTGTGTCTGTGCCTTTCAGAAATTTCTGTCTCACCGTATATTTTGTGCGCCAGCGAGCCCTCCTTGATTTTGCAGGCATAGGCACCAAGTCTCATTGTTCCTCCCTTGATTGTCATTGACTTCTGATCCTCCATAAGGTCAATAACAGGATTCTTTGCATTTGGCTTGATTTCGGTTGTCATTGCATCTTCAAGACCCAGTATGTTTCTCGAATATTCTATAACTGCCATTTGCATGCCAAGACAGATACCCAGGAACGGAATTTTATTTTCACGGGCATATTTAACAGCTGTAATCTTACCCTCAATTCCTCTCTCACCAAATCCCGGAGCGACAAGTATCCCATCCATGCCCGAGAGTTTCTCGGCCACATTCGCTTCGTTCACATACTCGCTGTGAACAGATGTAACGTTAACCTTGCACTCGTTCTCGGCACCTGCGTGAATGAATGACTCAAGTATCGATTTATATGAATCCTGAAGCTCTACATACTTTCCAACAAGAGCAATATTCACGCTCTCCTTTGGATTAAAGAGACGGCCCAGGAATGCTTTCCATTTGTCAAGTTCAGGAAGCTTGTCAAGTTCCGGAAGGCAGAATTTCTTAAGTACAATTTCATCAAGCTTCTCTTTCACCATCAGCAGAGGAACTTCATATATGCTGCGAGCATCAATTGATTCAATTACTGCATTTGGGCGGACATTGCAGAATAGTGCAACCTTTCTGCGGATATCTGCAGGGAGCGGATGCTCTGTTCTGCAAACTATAATATCCGGATGTACTCCGTTTTGCTGGAGCATTCTCACAGAGTGCTGTGTTGGCTTTGTCTTAAGCTCTTTTGCAGCGCTCAGGTATGGTACAAGTGTAAGGTGTATAACAAGACAATCCTCATCTGGAAGTTCCCACTGCAGCTGACGCACTGCCTCAACAAATGGCAGAGACTCAATGTCACCCACAGTTCCTCCGAGCTCTGTTATGATAATGTCATATTTGCCGGTTTTACCCAAAAGAAGCATTCTCCTTTTGATTTCATCTGTAATATGGGGAATAACCTGAACAGTTTTTCCGAGGTATGCACCTTCGCGCTCCTTGTCAATTACAGATCTGTAAATTCTTCCGGTTGTTATATTATTTGCTTTTGAAGTGAAAACATTCAAAAATCTCTCGTAGTGACCAAGGTCGAGGTCAGTTTCGGCCCCGTCTTCAGTAACATAGCACTCACCATGTTCATAGGGATTTAAAGTACCCGGATCGACATTGATATAGGGGTCAAACTTTTGGATGGTTACAGATAACCCTCTGGCCTGCAATAACTTAGCTAGCGAGGCAGAAATAATGCCTTTTCCCAGGGAAGAGGTAACTCCTCCCAATACAAATACATATTTTGTGCTCATAATGTAAAATTCGGATTGTTATACAGGGATACAAAGGTAATACTTTCTGCCTCTTTTTCGCAATAAATCTGTAAATTTGCCTGATTCAAAATTCCAAAGTCTGTCAATATGAAAGTATTCCGCGAAACCTTTACGGTAAAGAGTTACGAAACCGACATGAACGCAATGTTAAAGCCATGTTCATTCATGTACCACCTTCAGGAAATGGCCAATCTTCATGCTGCCTCCCTGGGTTTTGGATATGACGACCTGATTGAGAAGGGAATACTCTGGGTTCTCTCCAGAATTCATGTCAAATTCTACCGGATGCCGGCATGGAGAGAGGAGGTAGCTATGGAGACCTGGCACAAGGGGAGTGAAAAACTATTCGGCCTGAGGGATTACAAAATGGAGGATATAGCCGGCAACAGGCTTGCAGAGGTTACATCTTCATGGCTAATCATTGGAACTGAATCAAGAAGGCTCCAGAGAATTGAACAGCACCTGGGGAATGACCATCCATCTGTAAATAAGGTGGATATTATTGCAGAGCCGGCGCCCAAACTAACCTCACCTGAGCAGATGACACTTTCCGGAAGCAGAAGGGTCGAGTATTCAGACATGGACCTGAATCTTCACACTAACAATACAAGATATCTGGAGTGGGCAATCAACTCAGTTGACCAGGAGCTGGCAAAAGAGATTTTTATTAATGAAATCATCATTAATTTCAACTCCGAGAGCCGCATGGGCGAGGTGATTGATATTTTCACAAATGTGACAGAGAGTACAATTTTTGTCGAAGCCAGACGGGGCGAGACCTCTGTGGCTCAGATTCAGCTCGGTTACCGGAAACGATAATTAAAATCAGATGCCATGAATCAGGATGCATTCAACTGGCTATTAATAATAATGACACTTTCGGGCGCAGCAGTCTTTGCTGCTCTCTATTTCATTGATGCTGGTTACGGAATGCTTTCGTCACCGGGCTGGGGAAAGAAAATCTCCAGCAAAGCCGGCTGGTTTCTGATGGAGGCACCGGTATTTCTGCTGATGCTCTTAATCTGGATATTTTACGGAAAGGAGGCCTCACCGGTCGCACTTATTCTCTTCTCTCTGTTTATGCTTCACTATCTCCACAGGGCCTTTATCTATCCTTTGCTGCTTGTTGGTAAAAGCAAAATGCCAGTCTCGATAGTCCTTATGGGTTGTACTTTTAATGTGATTAATGCTGCAATGCAGGGCGGATGGCTTTTTATTTTTGCGCCTGACGGGTACTATTCAGATGGCCTGACATGGCTTCTCACCCCGCAGTTCATTGCCGGTATACTCCTCTTCTTTACAGGTATGGCAATTAATATCGATTCAGACCGCGGATTAAGAAAGGCCAGAAGAGAGGCAGCAATGCGCGGCGAATCAGGCGGACATTACATCCCTGAAGGAGGTTTTTACCGTTTTGTCACATCTGCAAACTACTTTGGTGAGATTATCGAGTGGAGCGGATTTGCCATTATGTGCTGGTCGTTGCCCGGAGCAGTTTTCGCCTGGTGGACATTCGCAAACCTGGTTCCCAGGGCTGCATCTACCTACAGAAAACATAAAGCCGCCAATCCTTCAATTATTGAGGAGAGACGGCTCAAACGTGTGTTTCCTTATCTCTACTGAGAATTTTCTGCAGCTATTCACGAATTAGATTTCTACAGTTCTTCCCAGATACTCAGAGAATGATTTCACCTGAGGTTCATAGTCTGTTCCAAACAGTGTAGAAGAAATTATAAAGTCTGCAGTTGACCTGTTTGTTGCAGTGGGAATGTTATAGAGGCTTGATATTCTGAGTAATGCCTTGACATCTACATCATGAGGCTGCGGCTGCATAGGGTCCCAGAGAAATATCAGCAAGTCTACCTTGCCCTCGCATATAAGAGCACCCAGCTGCTGATCTCCTCCCAGCGGACCGGATTTAAGCAGCGTTATTTCTGGTTTTGGCTCATGTTTGGAGCGATTCTGCGTAAGTGCCGCCTCAACCATCCTTCCGGTTGTACCTGTACAAACCAGGCTGTGCTTCAGCAGTGATGCCTTATTAAATTCCACCCACTCAATAAGGTCCTTTTTTCTGTTATCGTGCGCAACAAGCGCTATTGTCTGTTTTTTCATCTTCTCTAATTTAATTTTCGCCGGCTACCTTACGGAGTGCATCTCCGGTAAGACGGTAAACTGTCCACTCATCCATTGGGATTGCTCCCAGACTCTTGTAAAACTCAATTGAGGGCATGTTCCAGTCCAGTACAGACCAGTCGAATCTCTCGCACCCTCTCTCAACCGCAATTTTTGCCAGTTGTGCAAAAAGGCGCTTTCCGTATCCTTTTCCCCTGTGCTCAGGATTCACATAGATATCCTCAAGATAGAGACAAGCTCTTCCCTTGAAAGTTGAAAAGTTATGAAAATAGAGTGCAAAACCAACAGGAACTCCCTGCTCCTCAGCAATGATTACCTCTGCCTGCTTTTTAACAAAAAGAGAGTCCCTCAGGACAGGTATTGTTGCTGTAACATCACTCCTGAGCTTTTCATAATCTGCAAGTTCGCAAATGAAGTTGTAGATTGTCTCAATATCGCTCTCAGAAGCTTCCCGGATAGTAAAAGATTTGTTGTCCATGAATCAAGAATTACAACCCAAAGTTAACTCAATTCGTTCAAATGAGGAATTAAAAAAACTAAGAAGCATCTTCCTCCATTGTTTCAAGAAGAAAACTGACCGGCCGGAACCCGTCATTACACGAAATCATTGCCGATTTTGGATTTTTCATCCATCCGTCAAACAGATTTGCCCCTCCGTGTGAGAGCGTCATAACAAACGGAGACATACTCTCCCATGCACTCGTACACAAACCCTCCGGCCTTTGCCAGCCGTTGGCAATAAAAACATCACCCTCCTTCAGGTCACAGGCGTGTTCAATAACATTCTCGTATTTTTCAGAAAGATCTTTGTGATTGACAATTCTAACTGCCGTAATTCTGATCTTTTTCATAATTATATGTTTTTAACAAGTCACATTTGATATTTTCTTCAATATTTTCGCATCTATCTCATTTAAAAGGCGATCAAATTTACATTCATAACTAATTATCTCAAAAGTAAATTTTGAAAAAAAAATAAGAAGTACATTCGTCTGCACATGTATGTGTTGGGATAGTGTTTTAAGAATGATTTGGTGTTGATTGTAAAAATGAAATTTGATTCAAGTAATTGGAGATTAAAGAAATAAAAACATTATATTTAGGTTGTTATACATAATTAAATATCAATATTATTATGAAAGCAAAGTATTTTATATTCGGAATATTGGCTTTATCGCTGCTATCTTGTGATAAAATCATAAATGATCGTATGATTTGGGACATAAACCCCGTTGTGGTTACACTTCAGGTTACAAATGCAAATGGGATTGATTTGCTTAATCCGGACAATCAAAATTCATTTGCAGCAGGTAATATAAAAGCTGTTTACAACGGGAAGGAGTATGAGTGTAACAAAGGTATATCTAATGTTAATACCAAAGCCATTTTGGCACGATTTTACGGCCTGAAAATTGACAAAAATTATACTGGCACATATAACCTCTTCTTTGGAGAATTTGATGGGGCAAAAAGTTACACAAACGAAGAGGTAACCATTCTTTGGGGAGATGGTACTTCGGATAAAATAAAATTCAGCAGAAAGTTTGGCTGGACAATCTTGGGTGATCCGGACATTAGTGAAGATTGGTATTTGAACGGAACTAAAATATCCGACAGAATTATCAAGATTATTAAATAATTACAATTCAATTATTTTCAATAAGTATTTTGAACTGCCCGAAAAGTGGGAGTAGGTCATTTATTGAAATTTGTCTAAAGGGTTACTGTCCTATTCAGAGGGGGTCCTACAATTTTTGTATATTAAAACAATGTGAATTTTTGAATAAAAAAGTATTAATTTAAAATTTTGGTGTAGTCACATCTTCAACTTGATACATTTTTAATATACCATTTTTGATATCTCTTCTATCAATAAGAAACACCCTTAAATTTTTATCCCGGTTAGAAAGATATTTATCAGTTATTAGCTTCCATTTTGTATGATCGTAATTTTTGATATCATTCCAATCATAGTAATTTATCGTATCTAAAAAACTAATCGGTTTTTCAACTACTAGGTGTTTATCAATTGCTTTAACTTCTTCTTCCCCCTGCCTTGGTTTAACGAGTTGAAAGTGCCAATATGATACGCGATTATACATTCCAAAACAGAAAACAAATTCTAATGGTTGTTGTTTAAATTGTTGATTTTTAGAATCTAAATTTATCTTTTCATTTCTATAAACGAAACCTTTCTTTAAGGTATCTGATGAAGTAAAAACAAAATAGACATCAGAATTTGATTGGGAATATCCACTTACGCAAAACAGTAATAATGCAAAAATTAAAAGGAGTTTTTTCATAATAATTAGTTTTCATAATTACTTTCATAAATATAAGTAATTTTAACAAAATTGAAAACAAAATAATATAGGATATTCAAGAATATCAATCAATTAAATATAACTTAAATCCTGAGATTTCTCGCAATGTTATTCAGCAAAACTCAATTTTAAAGTACTTAAGTACATCCTTAAATTTATCCTGAGCAGAAAGGCAGGTATCCAAAAGATACTCTTTTACCTGAGGCCACTTTTGCAAGCCGTTGTAATAGAACTGTTTTATATCGTCTCCAATAATAAATGGCACAATATTACTTGCAAGGCACTCTTTAAACATAATTAACCTTCCAATACGTCCGTTACCATCCTGAAAAGGATGGATTATTTCAAACTGATAATGAAACTCAAGGATATCTTCAAATCTCTTCTTTTCGATTCTGTTATAATTTAACAGAAGTTGTTTCATTTTTATTGCTACTTCGGCTGGCTGACAAGTCTCGTTACCGCCAACCTCATTAGGTAGCTTTTTATATTCACCAACATTAAACCAATTTTTTCTGCTGACAGATGTTCCTGATTTGAGAATATAATGTAATTCTTTTATAAAAGACTCAGACAGCCTTGATGTTGCCTTGTCAATGACAAAATCTATGCATCTGAAGTGGTTGGCTGTCTCTATTATGTCATCGACATTTATTGCATCGTTAAATGCTCCAATGGTATTGGTTTCAAAAATGTAGCGCGTCTGATCGTGGGTTAAATTACTTCCTTCAATTCGATTTGAATTGTAAGTAAGGTTAATTTGTGTGTGGTGATAAATTCCTCCCGTAAGCTTCATCTCTTTTTGCTCTTTGAGGATGTTGAGTAATTTATTACTGCTGAATTTCGCCTTATTTGCCTTATCAGGCAATAATGCCTCCTCCGGGATATTCCAGGTTTTACCGGTTAGAAAAACACCTTTAATTTTACCTTTTGCACAATAATTTCTTGCCGTTCTCTCCGGAATATTCCATTTTTTTGCAAACTCACTTACTGAAATATAGTTCATGTTAGGGATTATATATGCCGCTACCGGCAAATATACTATAAAAAACTCTTGAATAATCTATTTCTTGCCGATAAGCTTCAGTTAATTTGATTCTAAGATTTTCGCCTGCTTGCAGGCGAGCCGGCTGAAGCCGGCCGCCCGGAAGGCGGGCTCTCGAAGAGAGCTTTAAGCCTGGAGGGCGTGCCTCCTTCCGCACGGAGTGCGGTAAACACTTAGTCTCCGCTACAATAAAAAAAGCAGATCAAATTTGATCTGCTTTCATTTTGTAGCGGAGACAGGATTCGGAACGGCCCGAAGTCTTCTCATAAGCTCCTCATGATTAACCTCTTGACTTTCTAAATAACCGTTTTTTTCCATAGTTTTGTCCCGATTTTGTCCCTGTAAAAGTCGCGGAGAAAGGTCTTCGACCCACGACATTATAGGGCTAATTATATTAGTTTTTTACTTTGATTTGAGTTATTTTCTGCTGAATTCTCTTAGCTTTTTTGGGGCTATCATCTGTACATACCGAGGTAAGAATATTCTCGATTGGAGTGGTCTCGGCATAATCCTCTAGCTTTTTAAGAATGATTTTGGTTATCTCTTTTACATGATTTGCGTAGAACTCTTCATAAGTTTCCACTTTATCCTGATTCTTTACATACATATCTCCCTCTCCAGTTGTTAACCATTCTGGAGAGATGTCCGGGAATTGCTCTAAAATTGAAAATATTGTACTGTAGTTAGGCTCTGACTTGTCATGTACAATATTACCTATAGTAGTATCCGCACAATTGATTGCGCGTGCAAATGAACGAATACTTAATTTTTTAACACTGAGCACCAATTTTATGCGCTCGGCTATGTTTTTATTGCGCATTTTAACTTGATATTGCGAGTTATTATTTGCAGTTTTGTGGCTGTAATCATAAAAATAACTACAAAGATTACCTTAATTATAACCTCAAATATAACCTCTTTTAATGTTCAAATTTATAAAAGAAATTGATTTGACGTACGGAATTGCAAAAGTTATTGCAAAAAAAATTGGGACTACTCCACAATATGTACGTAATGTTCACTTTAAAAACAAGCAGGGACATAACTTTCATGGCATAAAAGCCAAGAAAATATTACGATTAATTGAGAAATATCACCTGCACAAACAGGTAATATAACCAATGCGCAAAATAATTTGCACAAGCAACTATTTTTCAGGCACAAAAAGAGCTATTCCAAAACTTAATACTATGTGAATCGATGGAAGTCAATACCAAAACAGCCCGGATAATTATAAAGGCAATCGTAATTGCAAAACATACCGTTACAAGTGAATATTCAAAAAAGGAGCTGGCTGCAATTATTAATGGATTGGGGGATGATGAGCGGTTTTCCTTTCTTGATTCACAGACTTCAATAATTGACTTTATTGATGATCTGGAAAAGGTAGAGAGAGACTTTAAAACAATAATCGGCAGAAATTGCAATTCTTAGTATGATAATCGTTACAAAGGATAATCAGGAATATTTGCCGATTCTGTTCGGCAGTATAGATAGTGAGTCACCCTCACAACACATAACATGTGTCAAGTTAAAAAATGATGGTACCCCATTCATGGATTTGTTCGGAAGAGTAGCACACTACAAGATACATATATCCGAGCTGAAAGAGTTTAAAGGCTCCTACTCCATTGCCTCTTCATTCATTAATCCAATACCATCAAAAAGTAACAATGGCTCGAATTGAAAAAGACAGCATACTATCAGCAACGGATGGAGGTAAAAATGTAATACTGGACTACTACCCACAGGCATCAGTGGGTTTTACCTCCCGAAGAAACTTCAAGCTCCGCCCGGACGACAGAAACCCATCTGCAGCCGTATTCCTTAAAGAGGGAGTTTGGTTCATACAAGACAAAGGAGGGTCAGACAATAAGGCCTATTCAGCCATTTCATTAGTGATGGAGAATGAACGGCTTAATTTCCCCCAAGCGCTGGAGTTCATAGCATCGAAATTTGCCCCTCATTTACTTGATGAACGCAAACCAACAGCAGGCCCACGGCCACGGATGGAGAGAGCAACCCCATCAGACAGGCTGGTGGTGAAAGTAGCCAAGAGAGAATTCACCCAGCGAGAGCTGGACTTTCTTGGATATAAAATTAATCAAACTACATGCGAAGAGCTTTGCCTAAAACCGGTGGAGTCCTACATCTCACGATGTAATGACAAGGGACAAAGCTGGGAGTTCTTTCCAAATGAAGAATATCCCATATACTATTATGATTATGGAAGCTGGGGGAAGATTTACCAACCCCTGGGAGAACTGCGTTTCCTATATGCCGGTGAGAAGCCATCCAACTTCATATTTGGAGGACACAAGTTTCTGAGGCTATACGAGGATGCGAAAAAAGGAGTGTTCCCGGAGATAGATAAAGACACGCAAGTGGATGAACGATGGGAGCACCTGATACTATGTTCAGGGCCATCAGATGCACTGAACATATCTGCAGCTGGGTATCACGTATGTTGGCTGAACTCGGAATCGGCAACCCTTAACCAATATGACTACTCCCTATTAACAAGGTTAGCAAAGAACCTTTATATATGCTACGATATAGATAGTACCGGGATAAACAAGATGTATGAGCTGGCATTGCAATATCTGGACTTGAAGATACTAATCTTGCCGGAGAGCCTTGGCAAGATAAGGACACGGGGAGGGAAGTTCTGCAAGGATGCAAAAGACTTCTTTGTACACTACAGAAGACCGGACCAGCAGAACCCTCACAGGCTGTTTGAACAGCTGGTGAAGCTGTCGTTTTCGCTGAAGTTCTGGGTAGAAAAGAGAGACAGGAAAGGTGACTTCGTTGGATACGATATCAACAACGAACAGCTTTACTCATTCCTGGCAGCATGTGGATTTTGGAAGATAGAGACCAGTACAAACAAAAAGGAATTCACATACTGCTTTATAAAGGACAATGTAGTTAAGCTGATAAGTGAGGAGAAGATATCTGCTGCGTGCTCGGCATACCTCATTGAATATCTCAGAGAGCATCCTGAGTACTACTCCCAAATGCTTGTCAATGCCATCCACCGAAGTAACCAGATAAAGATAGGTTCCCTGGATAAGCTCAGGACGATATCCCCGAACTTCAAATCATATGACAAGTATTCAGATACAATATTTTTTAGAAATGCCACAGTAAGGATATCCAAAGATGAGATAGAAGCTCTAAAGCCCGGTAGTACGGACTTTTTTGTATATGATCATAAGATTATAGACCATGACTTCACTATGCTGGAGCCACTCTTTGAGATAGAGTACTCAGAAGAGTATGCAACCCTCATGAACCTATACAAAGCGAGCGACCTGCCTCAGAACTCACCGGAGAAAGCAGCTCTGAAGAAGAAACTGGATGCTTTTCCTGATACAGCGAGATATAACCTCACTATCCGGGATAAGCAGTTCTCATTCCTGAAATACATATACAATACAGGGAGAGCCTACTGGAGAAAAGAGGAGCTCGGACATCCTCTCTCTGCAGAGGAGAAAAAAGAGGTTGAGCTGCACTTCATAAATAAAGTGTGCGCCCTGGGATATCAGATATTTAAATACAAAGAGGCTGGGCTAGCCTATGGGATTTATGCCATGGAGCTGGAGTCTTCCGATGTGGGGACCCACCTGGGAGGAACAGGAAAGTCCCTGTTTATATCCTCAATAGAACAGGTACGAAAGCAACTGTTCATAAATGGCCAGGACTTGAATATGAATGATGCGCAGTTCCTATTCTCTGGAGTAGAGAGAGGAGTGACAGACCATGTGTTCTTTGACGACTTAAATGAATTCATTGACTTGCATAGATTCATGCCCATGATAACGGGAAAGATGTCTGTAAACGCCAAGTATCAGAATGCTTTTACACTTGATTTCAGCGACTCTCCACGAGTAGCTTTCACCTCAAACCACGGTATAAAGAACTTTGATGCCTCACTCAGAAGACGAACATGGTTCACGGCTTTCAGTTCCTATTACCACCCCGACGACCCTATGCGAGGGCTGAAAGAACGCTCACCATTTACAGAGTTCGGCAAGAACCTGATAACAGACTACAGTACCGGAGAGATGAATCAGTTTTACAACTTCATGCTTCAGTGCCTGCAGACATTTCTGAGGTTCCGGGAGAGGATACAACCACCGATGGGCCAGATTGAGAAACGAAACATACAGCGAGCCATAGGAGATGAATTCATTTGGTGGGCAGAAGACTACTTCAACGCAGACCGCTTAAATGTTTTGATAAACAAGCACACTGCATTCGAAGCATACAAGGCAACACTGAACGAGAAGACAGCGAAGATGATTAAGATAAACACTTTCAAGAATCGACTCATACAGTTCTGTCAGTACAACGACTGGGTATTCAATCCCCAGGGGATGCTCACATCAGAATCCGAGAAAGAGAGAAACGAGATACGCCGTAAAGAGAACGGAGAGGATGCTTACTTCTACTTCATATCCACATACCCAACAGGGAAGAAGAATGTAGAAGACTTTGACGACTTACCGGATTAAGGTAGTATCCAAATTGAGAGATGGGAATTAAAGATGAACAACTCCACTTTCTATTTTCTTTGACGCTTTTGACGCTTAAAGAAGAAGAGTCTTTTAAGAGAATAAGAACTAAGAACTTACAGAGCGTCAGAAAACGCGTCAATTTGGCTCTTTTTGGTTTTGTGCAGACGCTGAAAGATTCCCGGGAGATAATATACAGTGAAATTGACACGGCTCTGTATTGATGTGCAAAACAATTGATTACAGGATATTTTATTGAATTGGGCTAATATCCAGCGTCAAGAAGAAAAAGCAAAATGACGCACTGTAACAAACTGTTTAATTGATAAGTACAGAGCCGGCGTCAAAAGCGTCAGAGATTTATGGAAATAATCCAATGAAGTGAAGAAAGTGGGGTTTTTAGGAATCAACAATAAAACAATATTTGCGAATGGAACGAATGACTGTTGATGTCAAAGTGGGAAAAGCTCTAAAGGAGTTCATTGTTTCCAGCAATGGCTCCGATATCCTTGACCCCGGGAAAGACACCATACTATGGTGCCTGATGAAACAGCACCTGATAAACCGGCCGGGATATATGCTGGTACAAGATAGAACTGAATATGTTTACATAACACTACGAAACAAGAACGGAGCAAAGACCTACAGCGTGCCCGACAGGAGGAACCTGAGCATGGAAACATTATTCAGATCTTATCTTGATGAACATGGCCAGGCAGTGATAAGAAAGCACTTTGAGAAAGAGTTCAAGAAGTCATTCCGGGATTATATGAAAGGTGCGCTCAACAACAATCCTGACATGAAAATCATTGATGCTATAGCTGAATTCTGCTCAGACCACAATGTAACACTGAACAACATTACCACATCAATGCTCCAGAAAGACTGGTACCGGTACAGAACAAAATGTGCAGTTAAGAGCGTTTGTCCACTATGCTTTTGAAGAATATTTGCTCCCCTTAATGTCCTAGAAAAAAGAACCTATTCAAGAAATATTTGCTCCCCTTAATGTCCTAGAAAATTCACTACTTATGAAGATTGGAATAAAGAAAATTGAGAACATTTCTGCTACTAAAATCAAGAACTGGGGATACCTGCCCAGGAACACCACCACAAACCTTTTACCACTTATCACAGGACCTTTCTCTGAAATACTCTTTACCGGTGAGACAGCCTCACTGGAAGAGGAATGGATAGAAAGCCCTGCAGGACTATACAGTCAAGTAACAGTAAACGGCTCTGTGAGGTTAAAGGTTAAAGAGATGCAGCCTGTTCTGCCAATGGTCATGTCAAGCGAGAACATATACAGAGTGACAACACTGGAGAATGAGAGACTGATAATCGGGAGTCTGGACTTTAAACCAAGGCTGACATTTAAAAGAGCAATATCATGGATAACCACCAGTGAATTTGTGTTTACAATAACTTGTAAATCATTGCATGGACTGATAAGAGAGACAGAGTTGTAGTCCTTTTCTTTGGCTTAGTCACTCTTCATATTTGTATAGATTTTAATTGATTCTATGCAATACTCCTTTATAAAACACCTGATAGACGGCATTTGGATGATTCATCCGAGTGCCGCTTCTGCTTGGTTACCTGTGTACCAGGGGGCATTTGCCGGGCTGGAACTGGCACAAGAGGCCGAGCCGGAAGATTCAGTTCCATACACCATAACAGCTGCAGGCACTCAGACAAGGAGTAAGACTGAGCAGCTGGTTAATGTGACATCCCTGCGTGGAGTAGTGCTCAAACATGATGCAGCATGCGGACCGGTGGGAACACGAACCATAGCACAAAGACTGCAGCATGCCGACAAGCAAGAGAACGTAATAGGTCATGTGCTGGTGACAGAGAGCGGAGGAGGACTAAGCTCAGCTGTGCCGGAGCTGGCAGAGGTGATATCCTCTCTCAACAAACCTATTGTAGCATGGATAGATGGCATATCAGCATCAGCAGCATACTACATAAACTCATACTGCACCCATATAATGGCATCCCGTGAATCAGACCAGATAGGTTGCATAGGTACACTGGTTACGCTCGAGGGATATCCCAAGTACTCAAAGCAACCCGATGGGAAAGTGATTGCACGGATATATGCAGATGGAGCTGAAGAGAAGAACGAAGAGTACGAACAGGCTCTCGAGGGAAACTTCAAGCCAATAAAAGAAAGAGTGCTCAATCCCCATAACGAGAAGTTCAAGAGCGATGTGAAAGCCAACAGAGCCGGAGCGCTACCCGAACAGATGAAAGGCCGTACATACAGCGCATCAGAAGTAGTAGGGACACTAATAGACTCAATAGGGAGCCTGGAGGATGCTGTGCAGAAAGTGATAGAGCTATCATCCCTGAGAAAAGAGAAAGACATAACCCTCAACAAACATAACACGACGACAATGCCCAACTTAACCCATCTAAATCAAATTGAATCCATCAGAGACTTAGCCCTGATGGATGGTCAGGCATCACTGAATGAGCAACAGCTCAGTGATATCGACCAAAGGCTGGCCACAGCAGAGCAGTCAGCTGCAACAGTGAGTGAGCAGCAGACAACAATTGCAACACTCACACAAGAGAAGAACACCCTGACACAAGAGCTGGGAGAGAAACAGACCAGAATAGCAGAGCTGGAGTCAGCACTGCAAGTGGCCACGAAAGATGGAGCTGCAGACACTACAGCAACAGTAATAAAGACAACAGATGCAACAGGAGCAGCTACAGTAGTGGATGAGTTCCAGCAGGCGAAAGAGTTTTGTGAAAATCATTTAAAAAATCATAGGTAATGGCAGAAGCATTAGACATTAAAGGTATCCTGGTTGGCTCAGGGCACAAGTTCAGAAAGGAGATACTCCTTATGCCAGTAGTGGCACTTTCCGACACTACAAACCACATGACAATCCGTTACGGGATACGTGGAAAAGAGACCGTGGGAGAAGCAAGGTCAGGAGCGAAGCTCAGGCCATATACTTCAGCCAAAGGAGAGACAAACACCGCTCAAATAGTACCACGTACACTAGAGACATTCCTGGGTGATGTGGTGGAAGAGTTCGACCCATACACACTATACAACACCATATATTCGGAGCCTCTCTCAAAGAAACGCACAGAGATGGAGGTGGTGAAGACCCTCGCTGTGGAGATGGCCAAATCTGCAACAGAAGACCTGCCTCAGGTGCTCTTTACCGGAGTGCGTAATGCTGCAGGGACAACAACCATGGACCTGTTTGACGGGTTCGATACCATCATCAAAGCTGATAAGCTTGCAGGGGATGTAACTGTGGAGAAAAAGAACCTGGTTGTGGCAGATGCAATAACAGCAGCAAACGCAGGGGATAAGCTGAAGCTAATCCATAAGTCAGCTCATGTGACACTCAAGAACGGAGCATCGAAGATGTATGTGCCGGTACATGTGAAAGAGATGTACGATGAATGGTTCCTGGCTACATTCGGAGCTGTTGCATACAACAACGCCTATGAGCAGATATACCTGCATGGCACAAACAAAAAGTGCGAACTGGTGGCACTGCCCGGGATGATAGATGCAGACCACATCATCCTAACAACAAAGAAGAACATGCTGGTGGGTGTGGACCAGACCTCAGACCAGGAGAGAGTGGAGATAAATAAATGTGATAACCCCAAGGCAGTGCAGTTCTTTATGACAGCATTCTTTGGTGTGCAGTTCGAGTCAATAAACCCGAAAGTGTTCCTGGCAGCATCATTTTCTTAACCAATAAAAGAGACGTAAAATGGCAACATTAGAAATAGGAAACATTGACTGGAAGAACGGTAAGGTGAACCCATCAGGGATAGTTCCCATTGCCTACCGAATAGCCAAGAGTGACATCACTTCATGGCCAACCATAGAAGACGACCCGGAGATAGCAGTAACAGTGGGAGCACTGGTGAACTATACCGGAGACTTCGTACTGGTAGCAGGAAAGAAATGGGATAAGATATACTCCACACAGGGAAAAGGTAAGGCTACTTTTGAGCCGGTGGGTGAGACAGACATGGTGTCGTATATCAACAAAGGCACCCTATCCTTTCCTGATCTGACAGACGAAGTGAGAGCATACGCCAAGGTAGCAGCCAACGGAGACTATGTGTACATAATCCACACACCAAACGGTCGCTATCATGTGATAGGCAACAAGGACATGCGAGTGAAGAGCTCATTCAGCGGAGATACAGGCGATGCAACAGGCTCAGCAAAAGGGGTGACAATAACCCTGGAGGTGCCTGACAACACCCCTCTCCCACTCTATACAGGAGACCTGGTGACATCAGATGGGACACTGGATATAGCAACGAAAGTATTCACACCGATAGTGTAGACTTATGGAAGAAATAACCCTTTATTTGAACCAAGAAGACCCTGGCTTTGCCCAGGGTTTTAGTCTGTTATGTAAGTACTCACGGAATCAATCCATGATGTCGTATGTGGGGCGCAAAAGAGATATGGAGCTCCTGTTGTATGAGCTGCAGAAGCTTTCTAGCCTGGGGAGCCTGACTGTGAATCCTCACCATGAGGCACAGCACATAAGGTTCAACAGAGAGAGCCCGGTGATGCAGACTCCCAAGGCCGAAAGCTCACAACAGGATATACACTTTCAGATAGTGGAGCCAAGAAAGGTGAACAGGGATGAGCTGCCCGAAGAGCTGCAGAAGCTGTACGATGAGATAACAGAACAGTACAAGGTGCAGCGAAGCCAGCACGAGAAGATGAAGCAGGCCAACAGTGATGTGGGGAGAAAAGAGTTCCGGGATGAAGTGGTAAGTCTGCAGAAGTCAATATCTCAGAAGTGGCAGATAATAGACGCTAGGTTGCAGAACGGAGAGAAAGAGGAATCCCCTGAAGCTCCGGTGGTGAAGATACATGTGAACTCGCACCGTGCATACATAAGCAAGATGCTGGCGAAAAGCACCCTGAGTGCAGAGCAGAAAGAGGCTGTGAAACGCAAGGTGAATGAGTTGCTATCACTGGGAGAGATACTCAAACCTGAAACCCTACAGAAGCTAAAAGAGAAAGGACTATAACCCCTTGATGCTTGAATTGGTTAGTCCTTTAATACCCGGCGCAAGTCGGGTATTTTTGTTTCATGGCAAAAGAGACAATACAAATACCATCCATCCACATAGGGAAGATAGACTCCTGGTCTATACTCGAGGCAATGATGCAAAGATCCAAAGAGCCCTGCTCAGTGGTGATATGCTCATTCGCCATTGCAGAGGGATGGATAAAAAGACTGATGAAGCTAAAGGCTATTGGGAGGATAACATCTATAACTGTAGTGCTGGACAGGGCTGTGATGATACGGCACCGCTCAAAGATAATACTCATGGAGAATGTCATAGACAAGATATACCTCAATGATACACACGCCAAGGCACTACTGGTGGAGAGCCCGGGATACAGTGCAGCTGCAGTAATGAGTGCAAACGCAACCATGAACTATCGAATAGAGGCTTTTTTCGTAAGCGATAAGGCCGAACATGTAAATACCATAAAGGAAGATTTAAAACGGATATATGATAACTCCAGAGCAGTTAAATAACATACAGGAGCTGGCAGGGCTGTTCTTTACCCTGGAGGAGATAGCTCTGCTGACAGAGATAGAGATATCCGAGCTGCGAAGAGAGGTGAGCTACGGAAGTGGAGAGATACATCTGCACTACTGGAGAGGGAAGCTCACTGCAGTGAAAGAGATACGAAAGTCAACAAAGGAGTTTGCAGAGAAAGGTTCTCCGCAGGCAGAGGCACAGATGATAGAGCACCTGAAGCTAATGAATGAATCAGAAAGGTAAACAAGATGGCAAGAAGTGATACCCTGGAGATAATATCTCAGGCACTGTTCAACACAGAGAAGAGAGAGGGCCTATCCCCTGCTGATGCAGAACTGCTGCACAGGGTGAGAGATACATATACATTTTGGCTGGAGAAGCCAACCCTGACAGACACAAACATACGGGACTACCTGATGGCGAATCATGCCATATCAAAGAGTCAGGCATACAACGACATCTCAATAATAAAAGCAGTGCTGGGAAGTGCACCAACAGCATCCAAAGAGTTCTACCGTTACAAGGCAAACCACATACTTGACCAGGCACATGCAGCAGCGATGTCAGGAAACGACAACAAAGCCAAAGCTCTGACAAAGATAGCCGAGGCGATAGCGTACAACAACCGCACAAATGAAGACGACGGAGAGAAGCTCCCATTCCATGAGATAGTGCCAAAAGACCTGTCGTTTACCCTGGACCCAAGTGCAGCAGGGATAAAGCCTGTGGAGGGCCTGCGAGAGAAATCAAAGCGGCTGTTCGAAAAGTACAAAGAAGAGATAGAACTAGACACAACAGCTTATGTCGAATACGAAGAAGATATACTTTAACCGGGCACAACAGGAAGCAATGCTCATAGGGGCGAATACCGAAGTGGACATCTGGGGAAGAAGAACCGGGAAGTCACACGGGATAATAGCACCCCGACTGGTGCGCAATGTGCAGATGATGCCGGGGAGTACAGGAGCGTTTGTGTCGGCAACATTCAAGCAGGCACATATGAGAACTCTGCCTGCAATGCTCATGGGACTATCCGAGATGGGATACAAAAGAAATGTGCACTACGTGATAGGCAAGAGACCACCCAAGAAACTGGGGTTTTTGAGGCCTTTGGTGGAGCCAAACAACTTCGATGATGTGGTGAGCTGGTACAATGGCTCAATACAGGTAATCATCTCCCAGGATGTAAAGATGTCATCCAACTCCATGACCCTGGACTATGTGATAGCAGACGAGGCAAAGGGACTCAACTACGATAAGCTGAAAGATGAAACATTCCCTGCCAATGGAGGAACACGGAGATACTTCGGGGAGTGCCCGTGGCACCATGGGTATGTGTTCGTGTCTGATATGCCCGTGACAAAGTCAGGGAGATGGTTGCTGAACTACCGGGAGAAGATGGACCCGGAGCTGATAGAAACGATACAGGGACTGATGCTGGAGTGGCACAGACTGCAGACTCTACCCAACACAGAGTACAAGGCCAGAATGATAAGGGAGACAGAGAAACAGATAGCACAGCTGCGCTCAATAGCTGTGTACTACAGCGAGTGTTCCACATTCGAAAATGTGGATGTGGTGGGACTGTCATACCTCAGGCAACAGAAGAGGGACCTCCCTCCTCTTATATTCCAGACCTCAATAATGTCAAAGCGTGTGGAGAGGTTAAAGGATGGATTCTATCCTAACTTCAACGACAAAGTGCATACATACATAGCAAACAACAACAAGCCATTGATAAATGACCTGTACAAGTTTGATAAAGAGACTGACTATGGATGCCTGCTGGATGCTGACCTGGACCTGAAAGCTCCCATAACAGGAGCGTTTGATTACAACTCAAACATTAACTGGCTGGTGGTGGCACAGAGGGATGGGCTGAAGTTGAAAATATTAAAGTCATTCTATGTGAAGTACACCCGGAAACTTCGGGAGTTGATAGATGATTTTTGTCATTACTACAGGCACCATCAGACACGAGAGTTTATCTATTACTTTGACAATACTGCCCTGGGGTCAAACTATGCTGTGAACAACGATGACTTTGCATCCGTGATCTGTGACCAGCTGGCCAAGAACGGATGGAAAGTATCAAAGATGCACATAGGTAATCCGATGAAGCACCATGAGAAGTTCAACATCCTCAATGAATGTTTCACAGGGGCAAAGCACCTGCTGCCTGTACTCAATAGGGAGAACAATGAAGCTCTGATAATATCAATAGCCCTGGCAGAGGTGGTGATATCTTCGAGAGGGTTTCAGAAATACAAAGGTGGCGAGAAGCTTGCTGAGAGCGAGGATGACCCACTGGAGTATAGGACTGATGGGTCGGATGCATTTGATACATTGGTAGTGGGCAATTGCCTATATCCCTACAGGATGGGAGGGTTTGGGATAGGCTCTTCGCTGGTTTGATTTGGGCATAAGAATAGATAGGTATCACAGGGAGACAAAAAAGGATTCAGAGGGGCAATAGCCCCTCTTTTTTGTCGTGATGGGCTTTCAAACGGAGAGGTTCGGGCATATATGGGGCAAAGAAAGGGGGTGCAATTGCCATTTTTCCACAGGGCGGGGCAGGGTATCCACACCCAACAAAATAGCTGAAGCTAATTTGTTGATGGTTGTATTTTTGATTTTCACGCAGATAGGGAATCCAATTCTGGAATCTGCTGTTCTCCCGAATGGGCTTCTTTCTGATGTCAGCAGAAAGAAACAAAGACTGAGTAGATGCGAACACTCTCCGTGGGGACTTCTTTTTAATTTCGCTGCAAAAGAAGCAAAAAGCGGAAAAGGATATCTGTATTGAGTTATAAAATTATTTGGTTGATATTTTTCCACATAACTCTGAAAATAAATACAATAATGTATTAAGTTATATTTGTAAAAGAAAATCAAAATTATAACTTTGTGATTAATAATACTTAACATATGAATACCAAACTTCGATATTTTTCAGTTGTCATAGTTTCTTTACTATTGACAATGACTCTTGGTTGCAAAAAAGAAGTACCCAAAGTAGTTCCATCGATTTCTACTACTACACCGACCAATATCACTTCATCTACGGCTGATTGTGGTGGAGTAATCTCTGCAGACGGAGGGGCTCCTATTGCATCACGAGGCGTTTGCTGGAGTTTAAATCAAAGCCCTACAACCTCCGATAATAAAACTACTGATGGCAAGGGTATTGGCAGCTTTACAAGTTCAATTATTGGATTATCACCGGGAAGCACATATTATGTTAGGGCATATGCAACAAATAGTATTGGCACAGCATACGGAAGTCAGGCAACAATTACAACAACAAGTACAGTACCGTTACTTAATACAAGCGAACCTTTGGGAATTTCTTTATCAACAGTTACTAGCGGAGGAAACATAATAAGCGATGGTGGGGCAGCAGTAATATCCAGAGGTGTATGTTGGAGCAAAAAGCCATTTCCGATATCCAATAACGTAGACAGTATGACGGTTAATGGTATTGGGACTGGAGTATTTACTAGTTCAATTACAGGATTGGAACCTGGAACAAATTATTACATTAGAGCATATGCCACTAATAGTATTGGTACAGGTTATGGGAATCAGATTCAATTCTCTACATCACCTACTACTCCATCTATAACAACTGCTCCTGTTAAAGATATTGATACAACTAGTGCAACAAGTGGAGGTGATATTACAAGCAGTGGAGGACCCACAGTGATTTCTCGAGGAGTATGTTGGAGCACTTATCAAAACCCTACAATTTATAATCATAAAACTGTAGATGGCTCTGGAACAGGTAGTTTTGTAAGCTTATTAACAAATTTATTACCCGAAACAACATATTATTCTAGAGCATATGCAACTAATAGTGTGGGAACAGCTTATGGGTCGCAGTTAAGTTTTCAGACAGGAAAGCGTCAATATCTTGCTAGCGTAACAACAACATCACCATCATCAATTAGTCCAACAATAGTAATACTGGGTGGTAATGTAACATCAGATGGTAATTCACCTGTAACAGAAAGAGGGATAGTTTATCGCCGTCTTGCTCCTCCATATTACCAAAACCCACTATCCACATCAGATTCAAAAGCACCCTCAAGTAGTGCCGGCAAAGGTGAATTCATTATTACTCTAACCGGCCTTGAAAATGAGGATACCTATTACGCGCGAGCCTATGCTATTAATAGTAAAGGGACTGCTTACGGTAATACGATTACTTTCTACACTAGAACAAGTATATCATTAGTAGATTTCAAAGCAATACCTACATCCATAAGACCAGGACAGGTTGTTAAGTTTACAAATCTTTCACTTTATGACCAATCTGCTAGCTTGAACTGGAAGTTTGGAGATGGAGGAACTAGTACTGAAAAGAATCCGTCATATACATATTCATCTGATGGCACTTATACAGTAAGCCTCACTATTACAACTATCTTAGAATCTAAAACAGAAACTAAGGCTCATTTCATTACTGTAAGCTCAATAATTGGAAGGGTTATATTTAATCCAGATCTAATATATGGCTCAGTTTCTGACATCGATGGGAATACATATAAAACAATAGCAATTGGTAATCAAACGTGGATGGCAGAAAATCTTAAAACAACAAAATACAGAAATGGAGATTTAATTGGTACAACCACCAAGGTAGGATTTCCCTATTCTTATGAAGATTATCCAAAATATCAATGGGTATATTTGTACGATAGTAATCTTGATATATATGGGAGGTTGTATACATGGCATGCGGCAACAGATAGCCGTAATTTATGCCCAACTGGATGGCATCTGCCTACTGATTCCGATTGGGATAAGCTTATTACTTTTTTAGGGGGGAATTATTTAGCAGGTGGCAAACTTAAAGAAGTAGGCACAAGCCATTGGGACAGTCCAAATAGAGGTGCCACTAATGAATCTGGGTTTACAGCCCTTCCTGGAGGTAGTCGCAGTATATATGGAGAATTCAGAGAACTAGGGGAAAGAGTTAACTTTTGGAGCCCTACTGAAAGAGCTTTTGATAAAGGCAAGACATATTTCCTTTATTACAATGATAATTCTATATATGCTACCGGAAATGAGAATAAGACAACAGGGCAGTATGTAAGATGTGTTCGTGATAATTAGATGATTTGTAAGAGTTGTTCTCATGAATCTGATTCTTTAAAAATATCACAATAATTAACATCAGACTGAGTAAATGTCCAAGCTATCAGTACGGACTTTTTATATTAATCTCGATAAAGGACAAAATGTTTAGTTATGAGTTAAAGCCTAATAGACAATCGTGGAAAGAATATTGATTTTAATAGCTTAATTCATTTTTCCTTTATACAGTTTATAAAGATTTTCGTTTAGATTCCTGAAATAAATTGATAAAAAGACAAATATCTGAAAACTTTGATGTGACTCCTTGTGCATATATACTGTCAATGATTATAAAGGCAAAGGTATTGCCGTTCCTATACTGCAACAAGTTCAAGCGTAGTTTTAATAACAATCTCCACACCTGGGGGTAGTATTCTTAATAAAAAACTGGTTTCGTTAGTCACTAGTCCTTTTGATGCCTGTATAACTCATTAACAATAAGCATCATGGATTCACAGATTTACAAAGTTGAACTTTCAGAAGATTACGGAATTATCTATTTAATGACTCTAAAAGGAACAATCCTCAGACAGGAAGAAGTATCAATAAGAGAAGCTCTCAGTTTCGCAAGATTGAAAGGGCTGGCAGCAATGGAGGATGATGGAAGTGTAACGCTGTATTGGTAACAAATCAATAATTAATACAAACCCCGGAAACGGGGTTTGTTCATTTGAAGAAAAAACGATTAAAACAATCTAAAGTCAATAAAGAGTTAAATAGCCGTTGTTAATATATTGGATATGTTGAATATATATTATATTTTTACACAAAGAGTTTATGGCGTCCGATGTATTGGTTTACTGAATTAAAATCAATAGCTGTAATAATTTTTCAATTCAAAGGCTAATAATTGGAGCCGTGTCATAAATTGTCAAACGTACTATATAGTTTTGCATAAATACCTTACATATGATAACAAAGTATATATGGACCAATTGTTTACTTTTGGATGGGAAAAATGCTTTTTTGGTTGGCTGCACCGATGAAGAAGTAGTTAAGCATATCTTACCACGAAAAATTGGGAACAATAGTAAATTTCTTAAAAGTGTCAAACATAACCACGGAGAAGACAAGTACAGCGAAGATAAGACAGAGTCAATATTCAATAATTTCTTCCTGATTTCATCAAGTGGCAATGATATCATTAACTCCCATTGGGCAGCACCATATTCTATTCATTTAAATGAAGATAAAGCATTTTTAAAGATTGAGAAATTTACGTTTGACAACATAGACGAACTTAAGGAATTGGAAAGAAAATTAATTAAAGAGGCTATTATTATTAATTAATACAATGTTACAATGAAGAAGCACACTAAACGATATGATGAATTAATGGAATTAGCAAAAACTAGAGGTCCGATTGATGATTTTGGTTTCTTTTTTACTGATGAAGAAATTGAATTTTTAGGAAAAGAAGATTTGCTCGATTTTGCAGAAAAATATCCAGCTGAAGCAGAAGATTATATAACTGAATAAATTATTGACATATAAATATTTGTGATATGGAAAGTGAAATTAAAACTGGTAAAAAGATTTATATTAGGAATGCAGGTAAAGATGAGTATTGGCTTCAAGACATTATTTTCGAAAATCCAAGTATACTTGGGCTTGGTGATTTAATACCATTATCTAAAGAGAAAAAACAATCAACTGGAGGTAAGCTTGATATATTACTTAAAAATCCAGAAGATAACTCAATGTATGAAATTGAAGTAATGCTTAACGAGACAGATCCTTCTCATATAATTAGAACGATTGAATACTGGGATATTGAAAAAAGAAGATATCCACAGAGACAACATTTTCCAGTTTTGATTGCTGAAAGATTTAACAAAAGGTATTTTAATGTTATTCAACTATTGAGTTTAAATATACCTATGATTGCTATTCAAGTAGACTTACTTGAAGTTGGCAATCAGAAGATTGTTAATTTCACAACAATACTTGATATATATGAAGAACCAGCAGAAAATGACGAAACAAATATTGTAAAAGAAACCACCTGGACAAGTAGTGCCAATTGGACTTTACAAGCTGCAAGTGAGTTGCTAAACATTTTTAATTCAAGCGAGCAAGTTTTTAAACTGAAATTCACACAAAGCTACATTGCGATAACAAATAATCAAAGTAATGCTTATTGGATGTCTAAGCGCTCTGAACCTAAATCTTATTTTGGATTTAAGGAAAAAAATGAGGAGAAAGTAGAAGCAATCAGAAAACTACTTGATGAAGCTTCCATCAATTTTACCTATAATAAGTCCCATGAATTTCTAATTACAGTTGATAAAGATTTTATAAAGAAGAACCAAGAAGTATTTATACAAATTAACACCATACGTTATAAATCAGAAGATAAGGAAACAAGTGATTTATAGGTATTTTAACTACTGATTTTTCTTGAGTTATATGATTAACTATGAATAAACATTCTAGATTCTTGAATCAATTACTTCTTTCAATGCTTTAACAATCAGAGATGAGTCAAAGCCAATTGATTCTACCAACTGAGAACAAATTTCAATTAGTTCAGTAGCTGAGCAAGATTCTGGCAAGTTAGATATGTGTGTGATTCCGTAAGCTTGAATTGAGATTGTAATTATATTTTCCATATTCTTTGTGTTTTAATATCACAATATTATAAAGAAATCACAAAGGAAATTAACCGGATTGTAAGGTTTTTCTAATTCTGAATTTAATTTATTTAAAAATATAATAACCCAGTTAAATATGATTTAATTCTATATTAATTCCAAGTTAACTATCAATTTATCCTTAATTATTCATTTACTTTAATTGAGTATTTTTTCTAAAAACTGATGTAATGACAGATGATTTCACAATTCAGGGCGAATGGTTTTTCCCGAAAGATGAGAATTTTAAGGCTGATGGTATATTATCATATACTGCAAACGATTATATTACCCTTGTTATTAACACGAAGTCTACTGAAATAACGACAGAAGATAGTTTTGAAAATAGTGATATAATTCTTGGCACATCAAGTAATGGCAAAATGATAACTCTTTGCAATTGCTCTATGATTAGCAAGAATATCGCACAATCAAAATATCTGATTCGGTTTGTTTTAATTAATGTGCATATAGAAACTCTTGAAGAATTAAAATTTAATCTTATATCAGCCGAAATATTTAATCTAGATGAATGGATTGGCATAAGCGGTTTTAAGAAAAATAAATTTAATAGTAAGACTAATACTGTATCAGTTGAATATGAATTACCCCATCCAATTGAATTTGAAATTGATGAACAGACAAGAGGAATATTCAATTATAATACTGGACCTCGCGAATTATCACTGCACCAAAAAACAGTTACTATACAACAAAAAGTAAATTTTCAAGCCTTTTCGAAACAAAAAAGAGGTATTATTGAGCTCTTAGACTATGTCGTAAAATTTCAGAGTTTTCTAACATTAGCTTTTTATAGAAATACTTATCCATTATTTTATAAGCTTCGTAGTGATGCTCATCAATTGCAGCTTGAAAATGGAACTTCTATCCCAATTATAATTGACTTGTTTGTTTCACATAATAATATAATAAAACATGAAATACCTTTGTTCGGAATTCAAATGCTATTTGATTACAATAGGATAAAGAATGATTTTCAAACTATAATCACACATTGGTATACAAAATACAAACTACTAGAGCCTGCTTTTGATTTAGTTATCGAACAATTTTACAAAGGGAATCAATTTTCAACAAATACATTTTTAAATCTTGCTCAAGCAGCTGAAACATTTCATGCAAGAATCCATTCTCGAACAAGAATTCCACAATCTTTATATAAAGAAATATCTTCCCAAATTCTAGAAATTGTACCTCTTGAATATCGAGAACAATTCAGAGAACAACTCAATTTTGGAAATAATTTAAATCTGCATACCAGATTAGAAGAGTTAGTATCAAAATATTCAAACGACCATTTGACTAAAATAATTGGTGACATTCCCAAATTTATAATAGATGTAAAAGTTTCAAGGAATTACTACACTCACTATTCAAAAGACGGTAACAAAAGGGCACTAAAGAATAGAGATCTATTTTTATTAAGCGAAAAGTTAAAATTACTTCTAGTATGTTCATTTCTTATGGAAATTGGAATAAACAAAGATGACATATCAGAATTTACAAGAAATGTATACTGGCTAAATTTTAATCATTTACCATTACACAATACTTCTTTAATATAAGATTAAACTAATTTTTAGTATTGCAATGGAAAATCTCTCACCTTACTTTAATGTAATAAAAGAATCAACTTTAAATTCTATTAATGAGCTGATTGAGTTGAACAAAATGAAAAAATATTCAGAAAAAGGCTTTGAAGATATTTCTTTAACTTCACATCCTTTAACTGCATATTTCCCTCGTAATCATGAAACATGTGGAATTTTTAGAGGTCAGGCCAAAGATTGGCCTCTTATCCCTGCATCATATAGAAATGAAGATGTCAAAGTTGAGACCCCGATAAATTACATTCTCCCTTACAGGTATGGAAGATGTAATAACGAAATGATAACATTTTGTAAACTAGCTGCTTTACAAAATCATAATTTTCCAAGCAACCCAATTGACCAAATTTCAATTGCACAACATTATGGTCTTAAAACACCTTTATTAGATTGGACCACAAATATTTTTGTTGCAGCATTTTTCGCATTAGACTTAAGGAATAATAAAGACGAAGCTGAATTTAGCGAACCATATATATACCATCTAGAGGATGAAAGACTCCTTCAAACCGGCATCGAAAATGAAAAAAATATAATTCAAGTGAACTATTCCGCGCTTGTTAAACCTGCTATGTATGATAGACGGATTGAGAGACAATTTAGCGTTTTTTCATTTCACCCTCATCCTTTGCAAAAACCTGAAATTATACCAGTAACTAAGTATAAAATATCCGGCGAATTATTTATGGAATTATGGAAAATAATGAGTGGATTAGGATATTCCGCTTCACATTTTTTTCCTGATTATGCTGGAATTGCTGAAATAGTAAAAAGTGATTACATGATATAATTATGATATTCTTATAACTAAGTGTACAACGAAATTTGTTTTTGAACTTTGGTATAAAGGAAAGACACACTTTAGTTTTTAGTTAACAGCGATAATTATTCCAATGTGAATGCTCGATGAAAGTTTCTACTTCAGTACATCTATAGAATTCCATTTATTGAATTAATGGCTTAAACTGAGTTGATATTTATCTAAGCAAAAATAAAAATTTAATATTTTATTTTATAAATCATTTTAGGACAATATTAATTATTAATAAATTAACAAAATGGATGTTACACAAGCCCTTAAAGATGCAGAAAATGTGCTAAGAGATTTTTTACTCAATCATATGACTAGTAAATATGGTTCGGATTGGTTAAATAAACTAGGTGTTTCTGAAGACAGAGTAAAAAAATGGATAGAAAGAAAAGAGGAAGAAGAGAAATCATTTAGCTCTGGCAATATTGATGAGCGATTACTATACTACGCAGATTTTTATGATCTTGAAACAATAATTCATAAAAATTGGGATCCTGAAATGAAGGAGGCTTTGGGAGAGCAAAAAGAAATTCTTCTTTACTTAAAGTTACTAGGCAAGTATCGAAACCCTGATGCTCATAGAAGAGAATTATTACCTCATCAGAAACATTTAGTTTTAGGTATAAGCGGCGAAATAAAAACCAGATTAGTAAAATATAGGAGTATGAAAGAAGATTCTTCAGAGAATTATTACCCAAAATTTGATATTGTTCAAGATAATTATGGTAACAAAATTATATCTAATCAATTAATCAAAAAGAATCAAACAATATTAAGACCTGGTGATACGATAGAATTTACCTTAACGGCTAGTGACCCTTATGGCGAAGAGCTTGAATTTTGGGGAACAGTATATGCTGGTGGTGAGCTTACCAAAACAAGTAACAACACTTTCTTTATTAGAATTGAAGATAATCATGTTAGAGATTCTTTTGATATTGAGTTTTTTGTTCGAAGCAAAAGAGATTATCACAGAGAAGGAAGTATCGATGATAGAGCAAGATTTTCATACAAGGTATTACCCCCAAAAAAATAAACGTTGAAAACGAAACATAACCTGTTTTAAAACACAGCTTAACTAAACCTTTATAGCCAAACTGAGAAAACCAGATAAGACGGCATACAAGAAATAAATTGTAAATTTGCAAGAAAGGAAATATATAAATATGACGATTAAAGCAAAACCATTTTTAAAATGGGTTGGTGGTAAAACCCAAATAATAGAAAGCATTGAAAAGAATTTACCTGAGCATTTTTCAGAAATAAATAATGCTACTTACATTGAGCCATTTGTAGGTGGCGGAGCTGTTCTATTTTGGATTTTACAGAAATATCCGAATATTACAAAAGCCGTAATCAATGATATAAATCCTGATTTAACGACTGCCTATAGTACTATTAAAAATAATCCAACGGAATTGGTTCATATATTAAAAATAATTCAAGATGAATATCTATTATTAAATGAAGAAAAACGAAAAGAGTACTTTTTAAATAAAAGAGAACGTTTTAATTCAAAGTCACTTGATCCTGTTGAAAATACTGCGTTATTTATTTTTTTGAATCGAACATGTTTTAATGGACTTTACCGAGTAAATAGTAAGGGCCTTTTTAATGTCCCTTTTGGAAAATATACAAATCCTAAAATTTGCGATAAGCAAACCATTTTTGCTGATAGTGAGTTATTACAAAAAGTTGATATTTTAACAGGAGACTTTGAAGAAACATTGAAATATGCTTCAAACTATAGCATATTCTATTTTGATCCTCCCTATAAGCCATTAAGTGAAACGTCAAGTTTTAATTCTTATGCGAAAGGAGATTTCAACGATCATGAACAAATTCGATTAAATAATTTTTGCAAAAAAGTTGATATGCTTGGTCATAGCTTTATTTTAAGTAATTCTGATGTGAAAGGGAAAAATCCAAACGACAACTTTTTTGATGATTTGTATGAACAATTTAACATTAAACGAGTTTATGCGACAAGAATGATAAATTCAAATGCAGATAAAAGAGGGAAACTAACAGAGTTATTGATTACTAACCAACCATCTGAAGAATTAAAATATGTCAGAGCAATTTAAGACTTTCATTTCACAACTAAGTGAAACCAACGCTACTCTTGATTATTTTACTAATTTCGAAAAGATTCAGTCAAACATTAGTAAAATTTCAATCAAACTGAATCAACTCAACTATTTAATTGGGAAAGAAGATCTCAAACTTGCAGTAGAAGAATTATTTAAAGAGAATTCTAAAGTTTTTGAAGTATTAGATATTTTAATTGCCGTTAGAAAAAACAAAAATGCTAAAACGTTTAATAGAGACGGTTGTATCGTACAACTTGATTCTTATTTTGAATCTCCCGAAAAAATATATGAATTCATAGAGGATACAGGGCTTGGAAAAATATTCAGGAACAAAAACATAACAAATCTAGTTGACTATGTCTTTGGTGTTGAAGTTGGTCTAGATACCAACGCAAGAAAAAATAGAGGTGGAGATAATATGTCAAAAGCTGTTTCACTTATCTTTGATAAAGAAAAAATATTCTATAAAAAGGAAATAAATAGTACAGAATTCTCAGAGATTAGAAGTTTAGGTGCAGATTTAAAAAGATTTGACTTCGTGGTTAAAACAAAAACTAAAACCTATCTGATTGAAACAAATTTTTATAATGGTGGTGGTTCTAAATTGAATGAGGTTGCAAGGTCATACTCAGATATTGCTCCAAAAATTAACCGATATCCAGATTTTGAATTTGTCTGGATTACGGATGGGGAAGGCTGGTTAACTGCAAAAAACAAGCTAGAAGAAGCTTTTTCAATTATTCCAAGTGTTTATAACCTAGCAAATCTAGACTTATTTATACAGAAAATTAAGAATGAGGGTGTTTTGACTTTTTAAAGAATTATGATATGGCAAAAAATATTTATCAACATAATATTGACTTAAAGAAGATTGAAATACATAATTCCAATAAAGACGATTTTGCTAAAAAACTGATTGCTTTACCATATCGGGGTTATGAAGTAGAGACAATATCAAACGGGAACAAAATTGTTATTACAAAGCCAGGAGGTAAAAATGTGTATGGGAGGCCAAAAAAAGAAGATTTCTTAGTTTTTATTTATAACCCTGTTGATAATTCATTATGGCAAATTTCACATAAACAGATATATGATGATATCGTCATAAAATCTATTGAAAATAGTTCTGAAACATTAAAATTAATTGATTTAATGGAGCTAACATTGAATGGACAAGAACCTAATGACTTTAAGGCTGAAATTTTAAAATTGAAATTTCATTCTGGTGAAACACCTGAAACTCTAATTAAAGTTTACAAATGGATTTGGGGTCAGGAAGATGTCAATTATCCTAATCACGAAGGACGATTGTTGTCTTGGCATTCTTATAATGAACTTCGAGAGAAACTGAAATGATTAGCCCTTTCTTTAGATCTAGTGACAATGCTTTTTTACTTTTAAAAGGCAATTGTGTAGAACTGCTAAATCAGTTTGACTTTGAGTTTGACATGATATTTGCCGATCCACCATATTTTTTATCAAATGATGGCATTTCAGTTCATAGTGGTAAAATGGTTAGCGTAAACAAAGGAGATTGGGATCGTTCAAACGGGTTTGAAGAGGATAACGAATTTAATTTAAACTGGTTGAAAGTTTGTAAAGAACATTTAACAGAAAGCGGTACAATTTGGATAAGCGGTACGTTTCACAATATTTTCTCTATTGCGCAAATGCTAACTGAATTAGATTATAAAATCCTTAATTGCATAACTTGGGCAAAGACAAATCCTCCACCTAATCTTTCTTGTAGATACTTTACCCATTCTACTGAATTCTTAATATGGGCAAGAAAAAGTAAAAAATCTTCCCATAATTATAATTACTCTTTAATGAAATCCATTAACAGAGGAAAACAGATGAAAGATGTTTGGAATTTGCCGGCCATATCCCCTTGGGAAAAATCTTGTGGTAAACATCCAACTCAAAAGCCCTTAGCTATATTAACAAGAATTATTTTAGCATCTACTAAAAAAAATGCATGGATTTTAGATCCATTTACTGGCAGTAGTACAACAGGCATTGCAGCAAACCTTGTAAATAGAAAATTTCTTGGAATTGATAAAGAAGAGGAATTTTTAAATATTTCAAAAAACAGAAAGCTTGAAATAGAAAATCCTCAAATATATAGTACATATAGAAAAAAACTTGGCGGATTTGAAGATAAGAATCAATTGGAATTGCTCTTAGCAAAAGAACCGGAAATTGAACAAGAACGAAGATTGTATTTTACAAAGAGACCGTAAGCCAATTATAGAAGTTTTTTGTGTCTATTCAAACATATTTCCACGTATTAAAAATATAGTTCAAACTTAATATTAGAGTGCTACAAAATTGGCACATAACTAAAGGGCCTCCGTTTCCTGGGGGGGGGTCTTTTTGTTTGCCATTTACTGAGCCATAGTGACAACACCTTTGTTTACTCTGCTCGACTTTGATAAGATCATTGGTTTGTTGTGTGTGCGCAAGTGTATTTTGGTTGAGGTTTCCTCTAAGCCAGTCTTTTCCTTTGGCTGGTGATTTTTAAATAATTATGCGTTTTACCTATGCAAAGGTTATCAAATGCCATGGGCCTTATACAAGGTCGGGCTGGTGTTTTGGTAACAATCTCCACACTTGCAGGTAGTATTCTTTCAAAAACCTTGTTACGGCTGTCATTTACCTTTTGTGGCATTGTTAAAACATTTAATTATTTATCTAAAAAACAATGTTATGAAAAAGAACTATGTACGCCTAGAGGGAAATGTTGGATTCGACCCAAGAATCAACTCACTGGAAAACGGACAAACCGTAATGAGATTATCAATAGCTACAGACGACAGCTACAGAAACAAAGCTGGAGAGTTTGTTCAAGAAACAGTATGGCACAGTGTCTGCGCATGGCAAAGCAAATACCTCCCGGACTTCACCAGGATATCTAAAGGCTCCCACCTGGTAGTTATCGGCAGAATCAAACCGATTCAATACACCACATCTGCAGGTGTTGAGAGACTCACCTATGAAATAGTAGCTTCTGAGATTCAGATAACAGCTGACAAAGCTCAGGCACCAGCGGAGCCCGTAGCAACACTTCAAGAAGAGAAACCAGCTCCCAAGAAACGTAAGAAACAATAAGAGCTCATATCTCATAAAGAGAGCCGGTCAATGACTGGCTTTTTTTGTGTGCAATTGTAAGGTATCGGGTGGTTTAGCTCTATTCGCTGTTTACCCTGTTGGGGGTATTGATTTACTTTGATACATCATCATCTTCCTGTTGATAGTTACTTAGCAATGCTTCATTCATTGATTCTCTCCGGGATGGTTTGGGTTATTGTTGCAACTGCGATTTGTAGTGATTTTGAGTTGTGTCCTGATTGCTTATTTGTTGTTACTGTTTATAAAGGCAAAGGTATTTACGTTCATTACATTGCATCAAGTTCATGCATAGTTTTATTAACAATCTCCATCCTGTTCAGGTAGTATTCTTATAAAAAACTGGTTTCATTATTCACTACCCTTTGATGCCTGTATAAATCATTAACAATAAGCATCATGGAAACAACAATTTACAAAATCGACCTTACTAAAAGAGACGCAGTTATCTATACAATGACACCAAAAGGAAACATCCTTGGAGAGAGAAGTACATCAGTTTTTGAAGCAATGAGATTCGCTAAGATGAAAGGCCTATCATGCATGGAAGATGATGGAGAGATGAAATCTTACTGGTAAATCAAACAAAAGAGCCCTGGAGACAGGGTTTTTTTATGCTCATTTATTTGGACTTGCTATGCTGGCCAGGCCACTCTCCTGCCCTGCTGTTTTCATAGATCTGATAATCTGGTTTGATTCTGTGCACTGGTCCGGGTGCTTTGTTTGTAGTACATGAATCCTGCATTCATATAGTTTGGTGAATTGATGGCGAAGATAATTCACTCACTGTTCGACTTAGCAAGAACAGGCTGTGTTTACTTAAAATCTCCACTCCTTTTGGGTTGTATTTTCAGGTAAATCCTTGCATGTCGGTTCGCTCTCCTTTCTGCCAGAAATTCACTTTAAACAAACTATTATGAAAGCATTAAAAGAGATTCAAGAACTGTACATCAACAAAGGAGCAAATCACCTTAACGATTCAGACCTACTGCACCTGCTGGGTATCAAACTGGCGAATTGCGATTATCGAGACCTATTTCACAGCACCAGGGAATCACTTCAGCGAAAAGGAATGACACCAGCTGCAGCACTTAAGATTACTGCACTCTCGGAAATAGCTCACAGATACATAACAAGCGTACCTAAAGAGCAGCTTAGCATCTCATCATCAAATTCAGCGGCTAAGATAATAGCTCCAGAGCTTAAGCACCTATCTCACGAGGAGTGCTGGGTGTTATACCTAAACCGTGCAAACAAGCTGATAGCAAAAGAACGGCTCTCAATTGGAGGAGTCTCAGCAACTGTCGTTGATGTGAAAATTGTTCTTAAAAGAGCTATCGAGCTACTTTGCAGCGGAATGATTTTAGTTCATAACCACCCATCAGGAAACGCACACCCCGGTGAGAGTGACAGGACTCAAACAAGAATACTGAAAGACGCAGCAGCATTGTTTGATATCTCCCTACTGGACCATATTATCATAGCCGGGGAAAAATACTACAGTTTTGCAGATGAAGGCGTAATATAAGGCATCATTACTTGAAGAAAAAAGCCCTCGTTTGAGGGCTTTTTCCTTTCTATAGAGGTCATAAAAATACATCAAGATTTAAAATGAATAAAATAATTATTTTCGCTTAAAAATATTTTATATATTTATTACCCATAAAATTACGGGGAAAATAAACATTAGATTTTTATAAATCTAAGCCCTAATTGATGAAATAGATTTTTTGTAATTATTATTCAGTCAGCATTATTTGTTTCACGAATTAAGTTCATTCTAGAGAAGACTATTTACAACATAATATCTTTCTTTAACTTTTAAATATTTAAAACATGAACTACTTTTTAACTTTATTACAAGCTTACCAACCTTCTTCTGGAGGTTACTGGTCATTTATTATATTAATAGTCCTAATTGCTTTAATAGCTTATGGAATTAGTCTTTTTAATAAGAAAAAGAGAATCAACAACCCAAATTTTAGTAAAAATGATAGTTCAAAATATTTTTACATAAGCAAAAAAGTTGCTTTTGGGGTAATTGGAGGTATTGCTGGAATTTTCTTAAGTATTTATTTTCAAAATGGAGCTATTCAGTCGATGGGAATTAGTGAATATTTGGAACATTTATCTGAATTAAGTCAAGGTAGCGAGTCCGGTAATTTTAATTTAAACATTCTTATAAGCATAATAGTATTTTCTGCAGTAGGTGCGTTAATAGGTCATTTTTTAGATAAAGAAAAAAAGAATGAATCTCAATAGAGAGTTTATGATTTTAATTCATTTGGAGTTTGTTTCTAAATTGTTATTTAAGATGCTCTTATAGATTATTTGTTTAAAATAATATCATTTTCAAAATAAATTTTTCTTTAAAACTAAGAAGCCCTCATTTGAGGGCTTTTTTGTTGCAAAATCTGTCCTTTTCCAGGGGGAGCTGTCATCGTAATTTCGTCTTATGATACACTCTAGCAAAATACACGAGCTTGTTGAAGTTCACTCCGTTTTCTCCCTTGGATGGGTATCCGGGGCTGGTGAGAAAATCTATGTCCGAAAGTGCAAGTGCACAAGTTTTCATTCCAGTGGTGATACGCTGAATATCCTCATTCTGGAGAGTGGGGAGGTTCGAAAGGTGAATCGTTACACGATTACTGAATTTAATGGCCAGGAGGTTATACTATGATTGAAATTATCAGTGGTATAACTCTATTGCCGGAAGCCAAGGCAATACTCAGTTCAAGTCCAAGCGTAAACCTATTCCAAGATGAGAAGCTGGACCCGATAACTATCGACAAGATGGAGATTGCACCCTGGGGGGCCAGTAATAACCTGCCTCAGGAGATACTCGATATGATAACCGTTTCAGATGTGCTGGGAGCTAATCTTCGTTTCAACAGGGATGTGTGCTACGGGCTGGGGCCTAAGCTGGTGCGTGTCGAGCGTGACAAGAATGGTAAAGTGATGGACTACATAGAGGTTGAGAGTGGAAAAGAGTATGACTTCTTTGAGAGAAACGATATACCAATGTTCCTACTGGAGCAGCTGACAGATATGGTGACCTTTCATAATGCCTTTGCAGAGATGATACCATCAGAGGGCAAAAATGAAATCTACTCCCTGCGCTCCAAAGAAGCAGCGTTCTCTCGCTGGTCAGTGATGGATAAGAATGGAGCTATTAATACGCACTACTACTCTGCAAAGTGGCATGACTCACCGGGGAAAGGGGATATCATTGCTTCTCGAGTAATTGATGAGTTCAATGCGATAGCCGATGTGACAGCTAAAGTGACTCTCAAAAAGAGCCGAATGATTTATCCTGTGTACATGCCTTCACCCAGCAGGCCGTACTACTCACGACCTGAATGGTACTCCCTGTTCGAGTCAGGCTGGTATGATCACTCTGTGGCCATACCGGCACTGAAGAAAGCTATTATGAAGAATAACCTGGGGGTGAAGTTCATAATATACATCTCCGATGAGTACTTCCACGATATATTTCAAAAAGAGGGAATAGACCTGCACGACCGCAAGGCTGTAAAGGAGCGTGTGGACAAGGAAAAGGCAGCGTTCAACGAGTTCCTTTCAGGGGCAGATAATGCATCAAAGGCCATAATGGCAATAAAGAAGTTTGTGCCATCAGGCAGTGGAGCCATAGAGAACAAATGGATAGAGATAGAGCCCATTAAGAACGACCTTTCAGGTGGAGAATACATACCTGACCTGGAGACAGTGACAAGCATAATGTGCTACGCAACCGGAGTGCATCCCTCATTGATTGGAGCAGTACCGGGGAAGAGCTCGGGATCAATGTCAGGTACCGATAAGCGAGAGTTGTATCTTATGAAGCAGGCGCTGATGAAGCCACTGGTGGACCGTGTGGTGAGACCGCTGAAGCTGATAAAGATGTACAACAAATGGGAGTCTGATATATCCATCATTGTGCCTGAGTATATATTCACAACCCTCGACAAAGCCAAGTCTGGCAAAGAGGAATCAACAACAAAACAGATATAGATATGCTGGTAGAGTCATTTGCCGTAATGAAGAAGTATCTCCCTGCCATAACCCTAAAGGGAGAGAACATATACTTTGATGATATGCTGCTCATAGCCCAGGGAGAGCTGGTGGAATCAGTGCTGGGACATGAGCTGTTTGCCAAACTGGAGAAGAAGCTGGAGGAAGACCAGAACCTACTCTCGATGTGTCAGAGGATAATATCCCTGGGTGCATTCATAAAGGCCATCCCCGAGATGGATCTGGTACTAACAGAGTCGGGGTTCGCTGTGCATAACAGCGAGAAGATGGCCCCTGCATCAAAGACACGTGTGGAAGCACTGATAAAGTCAGTGAAAGAGCGACTGGATAACTCGATAGACAGTCTGATAACATTTCTGCTGAGTTCAACAGTATACATAGACTGGAGAGAGAGTGAGCAGTTTGACAACATATCCTCAGGGTTCATTTGTACATACAGTGAGTTCAGAAAGTACGCACAAAGCAGCCCCGTATATTCCGATAGGTATCCGAAGTCATACCAGGACTTCGCCAAGCTGTACCCGAACCTGAGTACAGCACTGATGGTGCAGATAGCACCATACCTCTCCCGGGAATATTGCTACGAGCTGATTGAAAAGTTTAAGGACAAAGAGGTGTTCTCCATGCAGGAGAAGCAAGCCCTTAACCTTATCAAATACTCACTGGCTGCCTTTGTGATGGGTGATGGTGCAACAGGCAACAACTACCTGTTTAACTGCCTGCGATACATCCGAGAGAACATATCTCACTTTCCAACCTTTGCCACATCTGCAGAAGCGCAGGCACTGGATATAAGTCATAGTGATACACCCATATTCTCAATGCTGTAACATGGAGATAAATCTAAATTATCCTGTTTCATGGGAAGAGGTGACCCGTGAGCAGCTTCTGGTTATAGCAGAGCATATCCTCAGAGGGAGAACAAGAGAGGAGTTTCTACTGGAGGTATTCTGCAGACTAACCGGAATACGAGTGGTACACAACAGACCGGCAAATAGTCATGAATATCTATTTGCTAAAGGGAGAGCACATTTCACAATACCTATACAGACAATACAGACAGGGTGCGAAGAGCTGAGCTATCTGCTGGAGAAGACTGGCCTGCCCGAGAGCCCAATACTCAGTGTGGGGACAAAGCTCCATGGGATATCATTCCGGCAGTACTACTTCGCAAATGCATACTTCCACAGATATCAGCAGACAAAAGAGCACTACCTGATAGAGATGATGCTACAAGCACTCACCAACAAAAAGCCCAAGAAGATTGAGCCACGGGAAATAATGGCAATAACGATATGGTGGAGCGGAGTGCAAAACTTTCTCAAAGAGAGGTACCCGAATGTATTCAGTGACCAGCAGGGAGAAGAGCCCGGTGGTACTCCTGCAGATACACTACAAGAGATACTCTCAGTACTTAACGGCAGTAAGCCACAGGAGAACGAGAGCATACTCAACTCAGATATACATGCAGTACTGCATTCACTTCAATACATATACCTAAGCCAAAAACATGATAACACCTGAATACCTCACTTCTCTCCTGCAAGGAATGGAAGAGTTTCACTCCATAGAGAACCAAATCAAGACCGGAGATGGGTATGACGAGATAACAGCCATACTGGAGAGCATCCGCTCCGTAGAATTTCCCTGCGTAGTCATTGAAGACCGCTCATCAGGGAGCTTCACCATAGAAGAGGGACCTGTGGATAACTATACACTGGCCCTGTGGGTGATGGTGCAGCAGACAAGAGAAGAGACTATAAACAACAGTATCCTGTACAAACAGGCATTCTCACTGATGAAGAAGATAGCCGGGATGCTGGTCAGCGAGCAGCAGAAAGGGACAACACAGGTGGCAGCTCTGGACACAAAGCGGATGCCATACAACAAACGCCAGGGAGGACCAAACTGTCTGGGATATGAGCTCCTTCTAACATTCAATCAAAACATAGAGCTGAGCGATGAATGAGAGCCTGGAGACCGTTCAGGCTTGGGCCGACATAGTGATAAAGCGATGGGTGACCAAGATAACACAGCTAAAGGTAATTGAGACATCCGAGCTACTGAGATCCTTTACCTCACAGGTGATGCTGGACGCTCAGGGAGACCCGTTTAAAGTGACATTCACTTTTCTCTACTACGGGATTTTTGCAGACATGGGTGTGGGTAAAGGAGTGCCGTACGCTCTGGTGCCTGCTTCCAACAGAAGAGCCAAGCCGTGGTACTCCCGGCAGTTCACGGCAGAAGTGCACAAGCTGGCCGAGATAATGGCTCAGAAATATGGCGAGAGAGCTCTCGAGGCGATACAGATAATTGAAAACAGGATAGCTAAAACAACCTAAATATGGCAAGGAACACAACCGCCAGGGCGGAATCGACAGTAACACTAAACGGAAGAGCTGCAGAGAGTGCACTGGATGGTCTGAAGATAAAAGCTAAACAGTATCGTGATGCGATACTGGAGGCGAGTCGTGCCGGAGACACAGCGAAAGTGGAGAAGCTAAACAAAGCTCTCAAAGCGACAGAGGGAAGCATGAAGTCAATACGGCAACAGACCTTTGACTATAGCGTAGTGCTGAAGAACCTGAACGGCTCAACGATGGTGCAGCTCGAGAAATCGGCCAAAGCTCTGCGAAATGAGATAAAGAGGCTATCCCCTACTACAGAAGAGTACATCCATAAGTCAAAGCAGCTTGAGCTGGTGAAGACACGAATGGATGAGCTCAATGGCAGAGTAAGACAGAACAACAGCTGGCTGGCAAGAGCCGGTGACTCATTCAACAGATACTTCTCCATGCTCACAGCTGCAGCTGCAGCAGTAGCAGGGATATCCATGGCACTGCGCAGTGCTGCAAAGGCAGCAGCTGAGATGGATGATACATATGCAGATGTGATGAAGACAACAAACCTCACAAGGGAAGAGGTTGTATTGCTGAATGAAGAGTTCAAGAAGCTGGACACACGGACATCACGAGAAGCACTAAACCTACTGGCACGTGATGCCGGCAAGCTGGGGATAAGTGCAGCAGAAGATGTGCTGGAGTTTGTTCGTGCAGCGAACCAAATAAATGTGGCCCTGGGAGAAGACCTCGGGGAGGGTGCCATACGAAACATCGGCAAGATATCCGAAGTGTTTCAGCAGACAAAAGCCCTGGGGATAGAGAAAGCGTTTCTTTCCATAGGTTCATCAATTAACGCCCTGGGACAAGCATCGACAGCATCGGAGAGCTATCTGGTGGACTTTACTCAAAGGCTGTCAGGTGTGGCCTACCAGTCCGGGATATCAGTGCAGAACATCCTGGGGTTTGCATCAGCACTGGACCAGACAGGAAACAAAGTGGAGATGGCAGCGACAGCATTTCAGAAGTTCGTAATGACGATGTTCTCCGACACAGCAACATTTGCAGATATGGCAGGGATGAGCCTGGAGAAGTTTTCCAGACTACTGCAGAGAGATACCAACAGTGCAATAATAACTGTACTGAAGTCACTGGGAGAGAAAGGAGGGTTTGCACAGCTGGTGCCCGTATTTGAGGACATGGGACTGGAGGGAGCGAGAGCAGTATCAGTGCTGACATCACTGGCATCAAACATTGGATTGGTGACAGAGGCGCAGAAGCTCTCCAACATAGAGTATCGTATGGCGACTTCACTCACCAAGGAGTACAACATAAAGAATGACACGATGCAGGCAAGGCTGGACAAAGCTAAAAAGGGCTTTATGGATAATGTCATAGCACTGGGAGAGAAACTGTCCCCTGCCCTGCTGAAGACAACAAACGCTTCAACGCTGTTTCTGAAAGTTCTGATGTTGATACCATCCTGGCTTTACATGGTGGTGGCCGGAGTACTGGCCGGAATAGTTGCATGGAAGAGCTGGAGCATAGTGGTAGCAACTTGGAACACCTTCATGGTATCAGCTAGGCTGGTATCAATAGCCGTGTCGGCATCAATGGCTCTAATGACAGGAAACACTCTCAGAGCAGCTGCAGCATGGAGGTTATTCAACACAACCCTGTCAACAACAGCCATAGGGGCAATAGTAGTGGCAATAGGTGCGCTGGCTGTTGGTATGTATAAAATAATCACATACCAAAGCCAACTGACAAAAGCAACAAAGAGCTACTTTGAGCAGACTCAAAAAGCCAAGCTGGAGGCAGAAGGACTGCTGGAGATAATACAGAAGACAGCCGTAGGGTCCGATGAGTACAAGAGTGCTCTGGGGAAACTTATGGAGATGTATGGTCCATACATACAGAGTCTGGTGGATGAGAAAGGAGCTCTCACAGATATAGAGACAGCTCGCAAAAATATAAACGATGAGATAGGGCGGAGCATAGCTGTGAAGCTAAAAGAGGAGCTGTTATCCGAGATAACCGAGAAGAGCCTGAGGAAACAGAGTGTGTCATATGCACGCCTGGTGAACTCAATAATGCAGATGGGTGGTGCATCCGAGAGCGTAGCACAGATACAGGCTGCAAGCATAGTATCCATGATAAAGGCAGGGATGGATGAATACGAGATACACCGTAAGAGGATAGAGTCAGGGCTGCCTGCTATAGGGCTGAACTGGATACGGGTGATAAAAGAGCAGAACAAAGAGATGATTCAAGAACTGCATGCCGCTTCTACAACGATGTCTGCACTGGTACCGTCACTCTTCGTGAAAGGGGTTGATACCAATTCACAGGATGGTAAGGGAGTGAAAAAGGGTGCAGACGCAGATGCTGAGAAAGAGCTGGAGAGAAAGAGGCTTGCAGATCTTGCAGCAGCCAGAAGAGAGCAGGCAGAGAAAGAGTTCCGCCGAGAGCTGGAGAGGATGGCTGTTCAGGAGAGGACAAAAGCAAATATCCTGAAAGAGAGCCTGCTGAAAAACACAATATCACAGGAGGAGTATGATGCCCGGATAACTCAAAATACAATAAACTTCCTGCAGCTCAGAAATGCTCTTCACATAAAGTACAATCAAGATAACACCGAGGTAGAGGGACAATACTATGATGCCATCCTAAAGGTAGCTGCAGAAGCAACCAAAAAGAGTGAAGAGCTCTTCAAGATAAAAGAGCGGTGGATGAAGAAGCTCTCCGAGTACAAGGAAGAGGAGATATACGAACCTGAGACAGACAGGGACATAGAGGCGTTTTCCAAACACTATAAAGAACTGCAAAGTGCAGCCGAAGAGATACGGGAGAAATACCAAAAGAGCAGCTGGCAGAAGCAAAGGGCCTATGAAATGGCTAAGCTGCAGGAGATGCTCCGTGAGAAGCTAATAACACAAGCGGAGTATGAACAGCAGGTGAAAGACCTCCGTTTGCAGTCAGCTGAGAAGACAGCCGAAGCTGTGAACAAACTGGTAGGTGCAATGGCTGAATTCTACAATACAATCCGTGATGCCGAGTTCGAGAGGCTGGAGAGACAGAAAGAGCAAGAGCTGATGCTCCATGGTGAGAATGCCGATGCACGGGCTGAGATAGAGCAGAAGTATGAGCAGAAGAAGCACCAGCTACAGGTGGAGTATGCCGACAAAGACATGGCCATAAAGATAGTGCAGGCAATAGCTGCAGGAGCACTGGCAGTGACACAGGCACTGGCACAGCTGGGACCGGTGGCCGGTGCCGTAGCTGCAGTGCTGATAGGAGCAACAACAGCCGTACAGATAGGGACGATAGTGGCACAAAGGAATGCACTGAAAGCTGGAGCCGGTCCATCAATGAGCAACCAATCCAAAAGCAGAACAGTGAAAGGATACTCAGGGGGAGGATTCACCTCACGCAGATGGTCAGACAGTGAGCCTGTAGGGATAGTGCATGCAAACGAATGGGTGGCACCGGCAACGATGGTGAGAGCAAATCCGGTGATGTTTGCCAACCTGGAGAGAGAGAGGACAAACAGATACTCAATAATGAGTCCTGTGAAACAGTTTGGAGGGGGAGGATTCACATCACCGCAAAAGAGTACATCAAAAAGCGAAGAGCTGCTGTCGCAGTTGATTGAGGAGGTGAAAGCACTTCGCAACAAGTCACTCCCTGCATACGTAATGCTGGACGAGATAAATGCACAGCAAGAGATAAAGAGAAAATTCAAAAAACAAGGTAGTCTATGAAGCTGACAACATCAAACGGACAAGTGGATTTATCATCCGGCTTTGCCTTTACCATAGAGCAACACTCACCTGTAGTGGCGAAAGAGGGAACACAAAGCATACCGGCAACGCTGCCTGCTTCTGCTCGCAACCTGTCAGTGCTGGGACAGCCTACCAGGATGGGGAAGAATGATAAAATACTCCAGCGGATACCGGCAAAGATTCAATCTGGAGTATTCCAGAAAGATGGCCAGCTGGTGATAGACTCAACACATAAAACAGAGGGTATAATAGGAGCAATAATGCTCAATGAGAGTGACCTGTACTCACGCATAAAAGAGGTGACTCTAAAAGAGGTGTTTATCAAAATAATCAGGGATGATTTTGCAGGGAGCATAAACCCTGTAGAGTCCTGGTACAACCATCTGTTCTCATGTATGAAAGGAGAAATAAATGACGACTTCACCATATTTCCTGTGGCAGTAAACTACAACGAACAGAGCGGATATCAGATGCTCAATGCACCGGACTACAAGGCAGCTGGGGTTCCATGGCCACTGCATTACAAGGCTCGCAGAATAACCGTGGAGGATGAGACTCAGAATGTACCTGATGGTTATGGAATAACGCCATTTCTATACATGGGGAGGATGCTGGAGATGCTCTTCGCTGAATGGGATTATACACTATCTGTAAATCCATTCTTAACAGACGAGCACCTGAAAAAGATGGTAGTGATAAACAATGTGGCAGATACTATATGCCCGGGGAAAATACGCTACTCAGACTTAGTACCAAGTTGTACTGTAGCCGAGCTATTGACATTCTTGGAGAGCAGGTTCCTGATGCATGCCTACATATATCCCGAGGCGAAGAGAGTAGAGATAGTTCCACTGCAGACAGTGCTGACAGGGAGCTATGACCACGAAATATCATCCATGGTAGATGGTGAGATAAAACACATATACCAGGAACCTAAAGAGGTGCATCTGTCATCAGATACATCCCTGGAGGGAGCAACTGCAGCCATGGAGACGATATTCGAGTTTAACAAGAAATACAAGTATGTCAATGAGCTGAACGAAGCAGACTTCAGAAACAAAGCGTGGATGCATTCCGTAGTGAAGAGAAAGGCCACCGGAGAATATTTTGAGGTGTTGAGAAAGATGGCAGACTCCTCAGTAAGGATAAACAGATTGGGGACAAACTATTTCTCATACTACAGTGGAGAACAGCCGAGGAAAGAGTACAAAGCGCAAGACCTAATCCCACCGATGGTGGAGATAGATCTGGGCTTACTGGGAGCTGTGATGGCAAAAATAGTGTGCCCTTACATTGGAGCAAGACTGCATGTTAATACAACTTACAGCGATGAAAGCACACAGGAGCAGAAGATAATTATTGCACTGGCAGCCGGAGAGGCAGAGTCAGATGCAAACATCACCAGCCGTGCATACCTGGGGACAACCCAGAAATACAATAACCTGGGGAACCAGTGGGCACAACATGACCTGACTCCCTATGAGCTGTACAAGCTTTATTTCTCTCAATGGAACAACATACTGAAGAACTCAACACGAGAGATGGAGTGCAAAGTGGACTATCCGACTAAGTTACTTCTCTCTTTTCGTATGGATAAGTTGAAGTTGCTTCGTGGACAAAAGGTACTTCCAGCGTCACTCTCCTACTCCATTGGTGAGAAAATAACGCACAACAGCTCTCGATATATTGCTATAAAAGCCTTATCTCCAATAATTGAAGATAAAGAGGTGTCGTTTGAGACTCAATTATACATGTGGGAGTATGTTAATAATGCGCTGGAGGTGTTTGCTGAATTTGATACCCAAGAGTGGGAGTCATATTCCTGGGTGTATATAAATCAGGATGGGACAACAGTAAATCCAAATACATACGAGTACATACCACCACCAACACACGAGCAGTTTATCTCCGGGGGTGAGTACTTCAGACAACAGAACAATATCACAATAACGGCGATTAGGTTTAACACTTACCAAACCGTAATCTTCGAGAGAACACTGATATCATACTTCAGGGCAGTACTTATACAGTGAAAAACTGTCCTTTCTTAGAGTAGTAGTGTGCCATAATTTTGATTCAAGATTATGGCAAACTTACTATCATACCCGGAAGTACTCTCGATGGTTTCCAATATGAGGAAATTCGAGATATCATCATTCACTGACATTCGGTTCAAACTCTACCAGGGAGCAACGCTACTGATTGACGAGTCATTTTCCCCTGATACAGATGGGAAAATCGTGATTGATGTGAGCGATGTGGTATTGAATGAGCTTCGATTCAAAATACCTCTTACAGATATATTTCAACAAGATGAAATAATCAAAGAGTTCACAGCTCACATTGATTCAATCACGAAGACCTTTTCAGTGATTAGATGTGGAGTTGAGAACCTTGCAACAACCCCGGCAAGCTTCTTAACAGCGAACTTCCTTACATGGCAACCACAAACAAAGATGGTGAGCGAGAGCCAGCCCGAGTGGCTGACATACTTCTCCCCTGTTGTGGGAAAAATGAAAGTGAAGTACTACCTCACAGATGGAGCAACCTCAATCAAAGAATTGGCAACAATCACGGCCAATACTTGTGTATCGGTGAATGTGAACTTTGCCAGAATCATGAAGCTGGAGAGTGCAGCAAAGTACGGATACTTTGATGTGTGGATAGAGAACAGTATAGGGGAAAGACTCACATACATTCAGAGATATCTATACAGAGCCCTCGAACAGTCAGACGAGCATTTCCTGTTTGAGAACTCACTGGGGGGAATAGATACCTCTCTCATGAGTGGTGAGTCAATATTCTCCCCGGAAATTGAGCATCAGGAGGGACAATACAATGAGGAATCAGAGCAGCTTGATGGGACAATTTCAAGGCTATATCAAAAAGGTACTGGATGGAAATCCAAGGGCGAAGCAGTATGGCTGTGGGACTTCTTTCAGTCAAAACGCAAATACAAAGTACACAGCGGAGCAATAAAGAAAATCACTCTCAGTGAGAGCTCAATCACGGACAGTTCACTGGAGGATATGAAGTCCTACACATTTACCTATCGGATTGCAGATGATAAGGGACTTCTTAATATATCCCGTTCCACTGATCCGCTCCCCTCGAACATCGAGATAACCACTCCTGCTGGTCTTTTTTTTTTGACTCCTAGGCTCAATGAACTTCTGGACTTTTCAGAAGACATTGGGATAATCCCGATACAATCTCCATATAAAGAAGAATGGTTTAAAGTCAGTCTGGGACAAATAAAGCAATGGATAGCTAACTCAATAGAAGTTACTGCAGGTCCACAGGGACCAATGGGGCCTGCCGGGCCAGCTGGTGCTAAAGGTGACCCAGGAGAAAGAGGTGCTGCAGGATTGCCTGGTGAGAAAGGGGACACTGGAGAGATAGGCCCACAGGGATTAACTGGATTAAAAGGAGACCCAGGACTGCAGGGGCAAGTAGGGCCAAAAGGCGATACTGGATTGCAGGGGGAACCCGGATTAAAAGGTGACAAGGGAGACAGAGGAGAGCCAGGACTGCAGGGACAAGTAGGGCCAGCAGGGCCAAAGGGTGACCAAGGTTTGATGGGAATGACAGGCCCCGAGGGACCGCAAGGGCCACAAGGGTTGATGGGGATAGGTGAGACAGGGCCACAAGGTCTGACTGGTGCAACAGGAGCAAAAGGAGATAAAGGAGACCCGGGACTGCAGGGACAAGTTGGGCCTGTTGGGCCAAAGGGTGACCAGGGGTTGATGGGAATGACTGGCCCCGAGGGACCACAAGGGCCTCAGGGATTAATGGGAATTGGAGAAACAGGGCCACAAGGGCCGACCGGTGCAACAGGAGCTAAAGGAGATAAGGGAGACCCCGGACTGCAAGGTCAAGTAGGGCCACAAGGGCCGATAGGTGCAACAGGGCCCCAGGGGCCAATAGGTCTAAAAGGTGACACTGGAGCTACAGGAGCAACCGGAGCTCAGGGACCAAAGGGAGACCAGGGATTGAGAGGATTTACAGGGCCAGAGGGACCACAAGGACCTCAGGGATTGATGGGGATAGGTGAGACAGGGCCACAAGGCCCGACCGGTGCAACAGGAGCAAAAGGAGATAAAGGAGACCCCGGGCTGCAAGGTCAAGTAGGGCCACAAGGTCCGATAGGTGCAACAGGGCCCCAGGGACCAATAGGTCTGAAAGGTGACACTGGAGCTACAGGAGCAACCGGAGCAGTAGGGGCAACTGGTCCCCAAGGATTAACAGGCCTAAAAGGAGATACAGGGGCGACAGGTGCAACGGGAGCTGTTGGTGCAACAGGTGCGCAAGGGATACAAGGCCTGCAGGGTGCAACAGGGCCGAAAGGCGATAAAGGAGACCCAGGACTGCAAGGACAGATAGGGCCAAAAGGTGACCCGGGAGCAACAGGTGCACAGGGAGCGACTGGAGCCACAGGTGCACAAGGAGCACAAGGGCCACAGGGACCGCAAGGGCCTCCGATTCCGCTATGGGTGGGTTCACAGGCTACTTACAACTCAATATCTAAAGATGCTAACACTCTTTATTTCATCACTTAACAATGCTAAAGATTGGTAACAATATAATCCGCTCTTTGTACAAGGGAACGACAAAGATTGCAAGGGTGTACAAGGGTTCAACCTTGATTTATCCCGGGCTGGAGCGAATAAGCTCGGGAACGGATTATGATGCATCGTGGACCTACCTGTCAATAACAGACCGAGTGAAGAATGCCTATCCATGGACACAGGAAGTCTATCAGGATGGCACGCTTGGTTCGAAATCATACGGACCAACTTTTCAAGTGTCTGAAGTAGCGATACCATCTACAGAAAACAGTGGCCTGTACTGGAACGGCTCATGTGGGTCCAATTATTACTATGTGGATTACGAGAAAGTAAGGACAAAATACACTTTTAGCGATGGTTACACTACTTATGGAAACTATTACAATGGCAACTCCAGAAGCAGAAGAATTGACGGTTCATGCGGATGGGTAAGAGGATGGACAGGCTGGTCAAATACCGGTAGCATATGCAACGCTAATGGAACTGTTGGACAGTACTCATGTGATGGAACATGGACAGTGACATACTACCAGCAGGCGAGATATTATCAATATCCTGATGGAACAGGCCGAACAAGTACGGAATACAGAGCAGGCTCCGAATATAACCGTGTGCAGACAGAGGGACAGTGCGGATATACAGCATCAGCGCCACGCAGGGAGTGGCCTTATTACGGATACAGTGACTACTCTCCTGATGATGCATGGTGGAACTGCTGGGATTATCCTATTGCCTCAATATGGCAAGATGAATGGACAGGGCTGTATTATTCGGAATCTACTGGAGACTATCTCGCACCTCCGGGATACTATGTACTCCAAAAGGGATTCGATGTGGATTACTCAATAATTTGTGAAGTGTGGTAAACAATAAACCGATAAAGGAAAATGAAATACATTCAAATTGAATTAAGATTTGTTGATACAAATGACATAATTCCACAAGAGCAGCTGGGGAGTAGCATCGAAGATTATCATGATGGGAAATATATTCCTCTATCTGAAGAACAGGAAGCATTTCTAGAAGAGTACCCCCACTCTACTCCTGAAGAAGTATTCAGAATGGTATCAGCTCCATCAGAACAGGAGCTGTTCAATTCTGCAAGAAAAGCAAAAATGAGTGAGATATTCAATTATGATCACTCCCCTGTCGTGAACACATTTTTCATAAACAACACTCCATCATGGCTCAATAGAGTAGCCAGAGCATCCCTGGCATTTACCCTTTCTGCATACAAAGCAAAGTCAATAGACACCCTTGTATTGTGGACAACAGGGACAACTCCAATTCCATTTGAGATAACGGTCACTAAAATGGAGGAGTTGCTTCTCGAGCTGGAGATGTATGCTAAAAAGTGCTTTGATACCACAATGAGCCATAAAGCAAATGTTCTCTCGCTACAAACCAAAGAGGAGCTCTTTGCTTATGACCATACGCAAGGCTATCCCCAGGTGATGAAATTTACCATTTAACAGTTCATTAGATGAAGATTGATGAATTGAACAAATATCTCTTCGGAGTAGCTGCATCAGGTGGGCTATTGCTATTCTTACAGCCCCTGTGGGCATACGTATTTGTATGCTTTGTGGCTATAATAATTGACTGCTACAGCGCATGGAGGCTATCCGTGCGGATAAAAATCAAGTTCGGCAGAAGTACTGGGAAATTTCAGAGCAATCATGCAAAGCGCATGGTTCGAACATTCGGGGAAATAGCCGGAGTACTGTACCTGGTATTCATGATGGACAAAGTAATAATAACGATGGAGCAGCTCTATGCTACGAAATTTATTGCAGGGATATTCTGCACTCTGCAAATAATCTCAATACTGGAGAACGCATCATCAGAGAGTGACAGCAAGTGGATGAAGCCCCTGCAGAAGATATTAATCAACAAGGCAGAGCGCCATTTTGATGTAGATATAAAAACAGCAATTAATGATGATGAAGAAACAAAGTAAGAGAGTGTGTGTAGGTGAAATAACTTCCGGCTATGGAATAAGGAAACACCCTATAACAAGAAAACCCGGGAGCATCCACAACGGAGTTGATATTGCCTGCCCTGAAGGTACAGCAATCTACTCTCCGGTGCTGGCTAAAGTGATGTCAGTTTACTATCATGAAAAAGGTGGCCTGACCGCTATTCTCAAAGACCTGGCGAATAATGACAGATATGGATTCTGCCATCTGCAGGAGGTTGTATTCCCCGTTGGAGCAACAGTCAATAAAGCAGAATTACTTGCTAGGTCTGGGAATACCGGGAAAAGTACAGGGCCACACCTACACTATTCATACGCCACTAGTTGTGTCTGGTTACAGGATGTGTGTGTAAGATTGAAATATGAAGACCCAACATCAAAAATTGAGATAAGTGAATAAGTACATAATTGGACTTCTGTTTGCTTCTTTAATTGCAATCGGAATACTCTCCAGGGCACTCAAAGTGGCAAATAAAGAGAAAGCTCGAATAGAGATTAACCAAAGGGTGCTACTGAGGGACTCTATTGAAAAGTACAAGACCAGGAACAATATGCTTGTACTGTCAATAGAACAGTTAGAGCTTAATCTATCCGAGGTGAAAAGAAGTAGGTCTAAGATTCTCAGAGAGCTTCACAATATGAAAATAAGGCCTAAGGATGCCATTGCCGTAGGTCGGACGACTACTGAGACAGTATTATCAATTAAAGCTCCTATAAGGAATGAAATACGCCTTGACTCGGGGCGGATTACTAAAGTCAAAGAATTTGACTGGTCAGATACATGGACCAGCATAAAAGGGAACATTGAAGAGGACAGCGTTTCACTTCACTACAATAGCCGAGATACTTTGATTCAGGTTATTCATGTTGAGAAACATAAATTCCTTTTTATCCGCTGGGGGATAAAGGCTATTAGGCAAAGTGTAACGCTGAAGAACCCAAATGCGCATTTAGTGAGTACTGAGTACATCAAGATCCACTAGAAAGTGGTGCTGTGATGTCTCAATATCTCATTAGCCTCCTCAATGTCTTTTGGTGTGTACAAGTCTGTCATGAGTAAAGAGTGGTGTCTGGCCTGGTCCCTAACACTCAATAAATCTTTACCTGTCTTAATTAGGTCAGTGATACCGGTATCTTTGAGAGAGTAGAATTTGTATTCCTTAGGGAAATTAAACTTAGGCCTAATCTTTTGTGACCAGTAGTCTCTAATCTGTTTATCAGAGTGCCACTCCTCATTTGGCTTGAAATACTTGCCAAAAAGATAATAACTGCTTGGATGCTTGAATATATCCAGCTCAATCATCAGCTTTATTACTTTGTCTGGGAGCGTCACAGTACCATCTTTCCTATTCTTGGAGTTTTTATCCGGGATGAAGATTGTACCGTTATTAATAGAAATATGCTCCAACTTAATATGCGACATCTCTTTTGGCCTGATAAAGCAATAGTACAGAATGTAGCATGCCAGCAGATAATGTTTATTGTTCTCCTCGCAGTAATCTTTGAGTTTTGTCATGTGCTCTGGTTTGATTACAAGCCTCTCCTTTTTGCTCTTTTTCTTACCTAAAGACATTAATGTTGATGTCGGGTCAACTTCAATATATTGTTTGCTGAGTAAAAACTTGGCAAAGCTTTTAAGCCAGATAATATAGTTATCCCTGGTGGTACCTGAATTTCCTTTGTCAAGCCAAATGTAATCCAGGAACTCACTCAAAAACTCCCCGTTAAATTGATAGATATATTTCTTTGGAACTTTTGTCGATTTATTGTACTCCATGAGAACATTGAGCATTGAGAGATTGCCTTTAAGAGTTTTCTCTCTAATAAAGTCATCTGCAAGTAATCTTTCCAGCTTTTTGCGATATGCATCTGCAGCTATCTCAATAGTTGCATAAGTATTTTCTGAAGTATTGTTTACCCAGGGATTCCAACCATTGACTAACTCCGCATTAATCCTCGCAATAAGGTCGTTTGCATATTCCTTTCTTTTGCGCTTTGTGTCGATATAATTAATCTTGATTCGCTTTCTTTTCATTTTCCCGGATGATGGGTCGAAAGCATTGAATGAAATATACCAATCAACTTTACCTTGGGTGAGCTTGGCAGGAGTGTATGCCCTAAGTTTATTGAGTGTTAAAGTAGAATTAAAAGACATTTTTTTTTTGAGCGTCAGAGTCTCAAAATAATTGTCATCAAAATTTGGTTGTGTCCCGTTTGTGTCCCGGCTATTAACTTGAAAAAGACCGTAAGCGCTTGATTTATTAGCACTTACGGTCTTTTTTGTAGCGGAGACAGGACTCGAACCTGTGACCTTCGGGTTATGAGCCCGACGAGCTACCAACTGCTCCACTCCGCGGTATTAGGAGTGCAAAGATATGGTAAAATGATTCACTCTCCAAATTAAATTGTAAAATAAGTTACAACCTGCTCTTTATCAACCTTCTTTTGTTCACCGGTGGCTAGGTTCTTTATGCTGATGTTGCCATTTGCAAGTTCATCCTCTCCAACAATTGCCAGAAAAGGGATTCTCTTTTTGTCTGCGTAGTCGAACTGTTTCTTGAGTTTGGTTGTGTCAGTATAGATTTCGGCAGCGATACCTGCTGCCCTTAACTTTTTAACAACAGGAATAGTGTAGAGTACCTCTTTTTCGCCCAGGTTTGTAAAGAGAACTTTAGTTCCTTCAACTGCATCACCCGGGAACTTGTTAAGGGCAGAGAGAACATCATAAATTCTGTCTGCTCCAAATGAGATACCAACTCCCGAAACACCCGGCAGGCCAAAGATGCCTGTAAGGTCATCGTAGCGTCCGCCTCCGCAAATACTTCCCATAGGGACATCATTTGCCTTTACCTCAAAGATGGCTCCAGTATAGTAATTTAGCCCCCTTGCAAGCGACAGATCCAGTTCTGTCTCCTGACTGATTTCTGCTGCTGAGATTAATGTAAAGAGCTCTTCGAGTTCATCAAGACCCTTAGTTCCTGTTGCGGATTTTGCCAGAATTGGCCTCATTGCAGATATCTTTTCTGCAGTAGTTCCGCTGAGGTTAAGGATCGGATCAATAACTGCGAGAGCATCATTGTCAAGTCCCTTAGAGAGAAGTTCGGCCTTTACGGCATCCAGTCCAATCTTGTCAATTTTATCAATAGCAACTGTAATATCAATCAGTTTGTCGGGGTGTCCTGAAACCTCGGCAATTCCTGAAAGAACTTTTCTGTTATTGATTTTTACTGTTACTCCAATGTTTAGTTTTCCAAAGACATCGTCGACTATCTGAACAAGTTCAAGTTCGTTGATTAGTGAGTTGCTGCCAACCACATCTACATCGCACTGATAGAATTCACGGTAGCGGCCCTTCTGTGGACGGTCTGCCCTCCATACGGGCTGAATCTGATACCTCTTGAAGGGAAATACCAGCTCATTCTGATGCTGAACCACAAAACGGGCAAACGGGACAGTGAGGTCATACCTGAGCCCCTTTTCACATACCTTAACAGAGAGTGAATTGCTGTTTCCCAGCATATCTGGAGTTACTCCTGCAAACGCATCGCCGGAATTAAGAACTTTAAACAGCAGTTTATCTCCCTCTTCCCCGTATTTTCCAAGAAGTGTCGAGAGATTTTCCATTGACGGAGTCTCAATTGGAGCATATCCGTAATGTCGGAACACATTGCGTACAGTGTTGAAAATATAGTCTCTGCCGGCCATCTCTGCGGGTCCGAAATCTCTTGTCCCTTTGGGGATTGAAGGTTTTTGTGCCATTTGTTTCTTAAATTTTGAGCGGCAAAGTTACGAAATTTCCTTAAGGTAGGTATCAATTGCGGCAGCCGCTTTTCTGCCGGCACCCATTGCAAGGATTACGGTTGCCGCTCCGGTAACTGCATCACCCCCTGCAAAGACACCTTTTCTTGATGTCTGACCATTCTCGTCTGCCACAAGGCAGTTCCATCTGTTAGTTTCAAGTCCCTTTGTTGTGGAGGCAATCAATGGATTAGGTGATGTCCCAAGAGACATGATTACAACATCTGTTTCAATATCAAATTGAGAGTCCGGTACCGGAACAGGTGAACGCCTGCCGCTTTCATCCGGCTCTCCAAGTTCCATTTTTATACATCTGAGGCCTCTCACCCACCCCTTCTCATCTCCAAGTATCTCAACAGGATTTGTAAGCATCCTGAATACAATTCCCTCCTGTTTGGCATGGTGTACCTCCTCTACCCTTGCAGGAAGCTCCTTTTCAGTCCTTCTGTATACAACTGTAACATCTGCACCCAGTCTGAGGGCAGATCTTGCAGCATCCATCGCCACATTTCCGCCGCCCACAACTGCTACCCTCTTGCCCACATAAATTGGGGTGTCATAAGAAGGGTCATAGGCTCTCATAAGATTGTTACGGGTAAGAAATTCATTTGCAGAGACCACTCCGTTAAGATTCTCTCCCGGAATATTCATGAACTTAGGCAAACCTGCCCCGGATCCTATAAATACTGCAGAGAACCCTTCGTTATCCATGAGAGAGTCAATTGTTACGGTTCTCCCAACAACAACATTTGTCTCAATCTTCACTCCAAGAGCCTTTACATTCTCTATCTCTGTCTTTACAACACTCTCTTTGGGAAGCCTGAATTCAGGAATTCCGTACTGAAGCACTCCTCCCGGTTCGTGAAGAACTTCAAAAATTGTTACCTCGTATCCAATCTTTGCCAGGTCTGTAGCACAGGCTATTCCTGCAGGACCGCTTCCCACAATCGCTATTTTTTTTCCGTTAAGAGGAGCCTTATCTGTAAACTTAACACCATTTTCGCGGCTCCAGTCGCCCACAAATCTCTCGAGTTTTCCAATTGCAACAGCCTCACCCTTGATTCCCAGAATACACGAGCCCTCGCACTGACTCTCCTGCGGACACACGCGACCGCAGACAGATGGCAGAGAACTGTCTTTTGCAATTATCTCTGCGGCCTTTGCAAAGTTACCCTCCTCCAGCTCACGGATAAAATCCGGAATCCTTATGCTCACAGGGCATGCAGGAACACAAAGCGGGTTCTTGCAATTCAGGCAGCGCGAAGCCTCAAGCATCGCCTCCTGAGAGTTGTATCCGTAACTTACCTCTTCAAAATTGGTTGCTCTTACCAGTGGGTCCTGCTCCCTAACCGGCACTCTTGGTATTTTATTTCTCATCTGACTGGAATTTTCTGTTAATGAAGACCTATTTTACAATTATGATCTGCCTCGGTCTCAATAGACCGGTACATAGTCTGGCGGCGCATTGCCTCTTCGAAATCTACCTGATATGCATCGAATTCAGGCCCCTCAACACAGGCAAACCTGCTCTTTCCGCCTACAGTAACCCTGCATGCCCCGCACATTCCTGTTCCGTCCACCATAAGAGTATTAAGGCTCACGGTTAACGGAATTCCAAAGGGCTTCGCTGCAAGCGTCACAAACTTCATCATAATCATAGGGCCAATAGCCACAGCATGGTCATAGCATTTGTAATGCTGATTCTCTTTCTGCTGATGGTCGGCCTCAAGCAGCTCCTTCATAACCTCCGTAACAAGTCCCTTTCTGCCGGCAGAACCATCGTCTGTACAGATGTAAAGATTATCACAGACAGCTTTCATCTCCTCCTCAAAAATTAGTAGGGACGAGCTCTTTGCCCCAATAATCACATCAACTGATGCACCCATTGAGTGCAGAAACTTAACCTGGGGATAAACCGGTGCTGTTCCCAGTCCTCCGGCTATAAAGAGAAACCTCATTCCGGAAAGTTTCTCCCTTGTCATATGTACAAATTCAGAGGGTTCACCCAGAGGACCAACAAAATCTGTGAATGAATCTCCTTCATTCAGATGGCAGATCTGACGGCTTGAAGCACCCACAACCTGCGTCACAATAGTAACAGTCCCGCCGGAACTGTCAAAATCGCAGATTGTGAGAGGTATCCTCTCTCCCTTTTCGTGTGCCCTTACAATCAGAAATTGTCCCGGCTTTGCAGAGGCAGCCATTCTTGGAGCCTCAACCTCCATGAGGGTGATTACGGGATTAAGATCCCGCTTCTTTAATATTTTGTACATATGTGTTTAATAAAGTCTTTCGAATGAATAGCCCATTTTTCTGAGCCTTTTAATTACCTCTCCCAGCCTGTCGTAAAGTTTGTCGGTCCTTCTTGAATCTACACCTGGATGGATAAGTATTATTGCGCCATTGAGGCTGTTTTTCTTTTCGAATGCAAAAAGTTTGTCAATAAGCTCCTGAGAGCTCTTGTAGCTGTTCATACCGGGGTATGTGTAATCTGCGGGGGTTGCTGTTCCCGGAGTATAATTTATTGTCTTTAGTCCAAGAACAGAGGCTGTGTAAACAGACTCTTTATTATACCATTCATAAGGCGGAATAAACCACGAGGCATTCTCTGGCTGCACTCCAAATTTTGCAAGCTCAGCCATATTGTTTCTAATGTCCATCACAAGACTGTCGTCGGATACCAGTGATTTATCCCTCTTATCCCAAGGTGCATAAAGAAGATGTCTGTCTGAATGTGGTCCAACATAGTGACCATATTTAATAATCTTCTCTATCATACTCTTCTGCTCTCCCAACCTGAGGAAATTGCCTGTAAAGAAGAACGAACCCTTAATCTTGTTTGAAGAGAGAGTTTTTAATATCTTCTCTCCACCCTGGAACATTGAATCTGCAGTGAATGCAAGATAAATAACCTTTTTATCCGGGTTTACCCTTACTATTGCCCCTTGTGAATCCCTCTCTGTTCTTGCTGCGGCCGAAGCCTTTGCTGCTGCGTACTCCTTACCGTCGCTCTCCAGTTTTGCAAAGTAGAAGCTCAGACCTGCGGTTCCGTCCATTGTAGGCTCATTAGAGGCATAATCTCCTATATCATCATGATATACCGCTTTACCATTGTTGAATGGAGCATATTTATCCGGGTTTCTGAGTGAGTTGCCGGCTCTTTCAATAAAGAGCATTCTCTCGATTGGGCCGTCAACAAGGCCGCCGTAAGTTAAATCTCCGTTGTGAACGGTGTATGATGAGTGAGGTGAATCGGGATAGTCTCCGCCCTCAGGGAAACCGACAATCATTGATGTTCCCCACGGGTTGGTTCCAAAGAGCCAGTCACGGAGGGCAGTCTCCATCTCAAGGTATGAATTATCACCGGAAACTTCACGATACAATCTTGCCTGTGTAATTGCAGCAGATACCAGGTTGTTTGAACACCACAGGAATGGGATTCCAAAAATGAAAGGGTCATCTGCAGCCCTTTTGCGGAGATGCTCAAGTCCGTCTTTCATGTATCCCAGGTATTTTGCACTTACAGCCTTGTCCTTTGAAGAGGCCAGATAAAAGTGTCCAAGATTTATGAACGGGTAGAACTGGTAGTGTCTTCCCCTGCCAAGCTCCATCCATGGTGTAACAGGTTCCAGCTGACCCCAGTAATCGGCCTTCTTAAGCCACTTTGCATCCCCGGTATTTTTATAAAACGTGGCTGCTGCGAGCTCAATATCATCTACATAAGTATCCTCTTCATAAAAATAGGGAGAAACTGTGCAGGCGGTCTGAGTATTTCCGGGAACCTCCTCGGCAAAAGCGTATGCCTTCTCTGCCTTTTCACGCAACTTTGCAGCGTACTGTGGGTCACTCTCTTTAAACAGTTCGGCTGCCATTGCAAATCCTGATGCAAATTTGCCTGCAGCAGATGAGACGCCTGTTGTGCGGTTAATATATTTGCTCAAACCCTGTGGCTTTCCGGTTACAAAATATACAGGCCTTCCTGTTCCTTTGCCCCATCCGTAATCTACCTTGTCATTCTGCGGAAGGCGGAACCCTGCATGGTCGCGGTCGTCTGCTATCTGTGCAAACATTACCTTATCTTCCGGGTTCATTCTGTCAAGCCAGTCAAGGCCCCATCTTATCTCGTCAAGAATATCGGGAATTCCGTTTGAGCCTTTGCGTCCTCTGGCATCGTAAAGATCTTTAAAAACACTTTTGTCCTTCTGCTGCTCCCATGAGAACATCAGGTGGTACAGGGCAGTTGCAGAGGTTGTCTGATACTGCAGGTAATCTGTGGCATCATGCCATCCGCCCCTTACATCTACCTTCTCTCCTGTACGGGTTGGGTGATCTACAATAAAGCCGTCATGCTGATGGCAGAGTTCGCCTGTGTAGGGGTTGTCGCCGCATCTCTGCTGACGCATATATTCCAGAAGAAAGTCAGAGAGACCGTCGTATGAACTTGCTGAAATTCTGAAGTTGGGAGATTTGGTACCATTTGAAACGATATAGAATCCGCCTTCATTTTCAATTTTGGAAAAATCAAAGCGAAATGCGCTTTTCATTCCCCATACCTCTGCGTTTACCTTTTTGCCGGCTCCTTTGAAAACAAGCTTACCGGTAACAGATTCGTGCACTTCAAAGAGAGGGACAGAATTATTGTTTTGTGAGATAAATACAGCAACTTTTATATCAGACGGGAGGTATCCGGCCTGGTTAACTCTAATCCAGGAATTTGCCGAAAGATTAAATGAAGAGAGTAAAATAAAAAGTGATAAAACAGAAGATAATCTGAGATATTTCATAGCATTAACGGGGGAATTAATTGATACAATATCAACAAATGTAATACAATTTTATCTATTTTCCGACTACTCCGGGGTGCTGTAGGCGACTCTTTCAAGCGGCAGCGGATCTGCACTGAGCAGGGTGTGAAGAAGAGAATCCTGAAGTACTTTACTGTAGTCGTACTCCTTACCGTCTATGAGGACTCTGTTTGAAATGAGTCTTACACCATGACTGTAGTCAACATAAATATCGATGTGTACATTGGTTGCCGGTTGAATCGCAACTCCGTTAAGCCTGTGCCACCCGTAAATGGTGACATGATGGGTGCGTTTGGGGTCTGAAAGTTTTGAACAAATTACGATGTCCTTTTTTGTACCAGCGACAAATACTCCGGGTTTGTTGCCTGAGGCCTTTATTTGCGCAGTAACTATTCTTGAATGGTCATTAAGGATATCGGGAGTTTCATTTCTGTTACCCCTGGGAATAAAATTGAAGGGCTCCAGTTTAAGTACAGATTTTTTGTAAATAATATCTACAACTTTGGGAGTAGGCAAAGAGGCATTGAAGTGATTTGCTATCCTCTGTGCAGACTGCGGAGTCATTGGAAGGGTAAAATAATCTGCGTCTGTACCGGCCGCAAGATAATCGGCCTTTACAAAAAGAGTAACCCGGTGCCTCTTTCCGGCGGAATCCTTCTCAGTATATTTTACCTCTACCCAGTTTTTCAGAAATTCCGGAATGTTTCCGGTGGTAATCTCCTTTACTATTGAAGCCTCCCTTAAGGCAAGCTCCATTGTTCGCATCTCTTCATAATAGACCGACCCGCCCCGGGAGCTCTGTGAAAAGATGCTCCCGAATGCAGATACAGTCAACAATATTGTGAGAACTAATCTCATTCTGTTACTTTTTTACTACCTCTTTTGCAGGGTATCCAAGTTTTGCTAGTGCTTTTGCAAGCTCCTCTTTGGTGGTTTTAGTCTCATCAAAGCTAATCCAGATTGTCTTACCCTCGAGTGTCACCTTGAGGTCTCTTACTCCCTTTTCGTGAGGCATCTTTGCTTCCAGCTTGTTTACACAGTTGTGGCAGCTCATATCAGGAAGGTTAAATGTAACCTGAACCTCTTTCTTTGTTCCTTTTTTATCCTGTGCATCTGCATTTGCAGAGAGGAAGAAAATCGCAGCAATTGCGATAAATAAAATTTTACTGATTGTTTTCATGATTTGTAAATTTAGTATTAATTATTTATTTCCAGATTGTAAATCTGAGACCTGCATAGAGTTTCATTCCCATTAGCGGTCCCCATACCAAAGTTGAATTAAAGCCTGTGCCGTAAGGATTGTCTGCATCCATTATTGCATGAGGCTGTCTGTAATTTCCAAGGTTCTCACCTCCAACATAAACATCAAGGTCGCGGAATTTCTTGGTAACTTGTGCATAGAACATCGGATAAACCGGAGATTCGCCGCCACCCATAAATTCAGGCAATCTTGCAGGGCCGTTAAGCTGTGCCGTAAAGTCAAATGTCCATTTGTTCATTCTGGTAGCATACTGAACATTAAAGACACCCTTAAATCTGTTCATAAGCGGTCTTTCAACCAGTCCTTGTCCGTAATAATCTGCTCTTGAATCTGTATACCTGAATGTTGTAAGTATGGTAAATCTCTCGAACGGCTCAACAGAAAAGTCTGCCTGATATGTGTTTGTGAAAGACTTGCCATCCAGGTTGTAAAACCAGATTTTTGAAAGGTCTCTCTCCTGATCAACCAGAAGCTGACTGTTGAAGTCTGTTCTGAAGTAGTCGAAACTGAGGGATGCCTTGTCATTATAACCAAACGGCATGTAAACTGTAAAGTTTGCCCCGTAGGTCCAGGCATCCTCTATGTCCGGATTCTCTTCAAGAATTACCTCTCTGCCTGTTGAGAGAATTCCAAGGTTGTCTGATATCTGGTTTGGCGACCTGAATCCCCTGCCTGCAGAGGCTCTTACAACAAGCTCATCTGCAAATGCATATTTCAGATTGAGTCTTGGAGCAAAGAGCCATCCGTGAATGTTATTCTTGTCAAGTCTCAGGCCGGCAACCACAGAGGCCTTCTCTCCGTTTGTATATGTGTACTCTCCGTAAGCTCCGGCAGACCACTCTTCGCGGCCGGGGTATAGTGAAGGTGTGTTGTAGGTAGCAACTCCGGAGGGGTTGAACGCCCCTTTAGAGAGATCTTCGTCAAAGTTGTCTGTCTGCGCACTCAATCCAAGTACATACTTATGGTTTGGATTGATTTCACTTAAGAACATCAGGTTTAAAAAGGCCGAATTCTGATTTGCATTGTACCTGTTCAGACCAAAGAATGAGTTCATATTGTGCCAGGAGTAATCCACTATGGCCGCAATATTTTTCGAATTGCTCTCATTCAGCGGAACACCAAGTTTTGCATATCCGTTAAGACCTTTGTTTTTAATTTCTGAACCCCATAGTTCCGGAGTAATCTCAATTCCCTTTTTGAATCCGTTCATACCGGCAATCCTGTCGTCCGACAGAGCTTTAAAGCCGAATCTCAGCTGAACACCGTTATCTGCCACATATAGCCATCTGTTCGAAAAGTTGAACTGCACAGATACAGGTTCGTCCTTGAATCCGTCATGATTTCCGTCATGTCCCTGAGGGTCTGTTGAGAAATGGCCCAGGATTACTGTGCTAAGCTTTGAGTTAAGCTGCAGTGAAGAGGAGACATTTGCCTCTGTCCTGAGGCTGCTTCCCAGAAAGAGATTCAGGAAGAGCGGCTGCTCGGCAGTAGGTTTTCTGTGCTCAAGATTAATCTGACCTGTAATTGCCTCAAGGCCGTTAACAACAGATGAGGGACCTTTTGCAATCTGAATACTCTCCAGCCACTGGCCGGAAATATATGACAACCCGAATGGTGCAGCAACGCCTCTCATTACCGGTCTTGTTTCATCCAGCATCTGCGTGTATACTCCCGAAAGTCCCAGCAATCTTATCTGCCTTGCTCCTGTTATGGCATCTGAATATCCTACTGTAACACTTGCAGAGTTTTCAAAGCTCTCAGCCAGGTTGCAGCACGCCATCTTGTTAAGTCCGGCAGTTGTTATAACCTCGGTTTTCATTGGGGTAATTCTGGAGAGATAGTTTCCCTCCTGCCTTTCGACAACTCTGGCTGCCTCAAGTTCGTTCTCCTGTTTAAGGACAAGAAGTGCATTAGTCTCTCCCTTAGCGAGGACAACAGTATCCTTTGTGTAACCAACATAAGCGGCTACTAGTGAAATTTTGCTGTTACCCTTAGCTCTGAATGTGAATTCACCCTTCTCATTTGCTTCGGCAGAGAGTTTTCCCTCAAGCCAGTATACAGATGCAAACGGAAGTGGTTCAGACTCTCCGCCGGCCTTAAGAACCATAACTGTACCGGTGATGTTCTGAGCTGCAGCATACATAGATGCAACAGTAAACAGCAGTATTGTAAATAGATTTTTTTTCATTTCATGTTTGTATAAATTATAACTCTCTTGTAATCAATATAATATTGATTACAGAATTACAATCTCCAAACAGAAATATATGACAGATACTCTTTCGTATAATGCCCCGGCGGATCACCCTCATCGAGGTTCAGATAACTGCCGGCCAAACTTTTGTCACTTATAATATCTGCAGATGCAAGAATTCCCGCAGGCAGCGGAATAAGTGACATCAGAATATTCGAAAGCTGTTTTGCAACCTCATAACCATCTGCCAGCTGATGCAGTTCTGTGTCACAGCAACCCTTTGCAGATTTTTCTGAAGTGTGGCAACCACCTGATTTAGCGTCGCAGCATGAGTCCTTGCAGCACTGTTTATCCATTGAATGGCTGTGCCCTTCACAACCGGACTCTTTAACAAGAATTGAAACAGATGTTATCCCCTCGCCTTTGCATGTATGAACGCCATAGCCAACTCCTGCCGCCATATAGAGAAGCAGCATTACAGCCGGAAATATGTATGATAATTTGCGTTTCACAATTGCAAAAATATTAATAAAATCTAATTTTCTACCATCTCTTCAAACTCTGCAGCAATCTCCCTTTTGTTAATAAAGTCATACAGGCTGATTTTCCGTATGTTGAAGTAATACTGCCAGAAATTACTCAAATCATTAATGTATCTTGTCGATGCCTGATCCTTTTCTGACTGGGCATTATTCAGATCAGTCACACTTATTGCACCCTCCAGAAAACGTGAACGTGCGTTTGCATATCTCTCCTGAGCAATTGAGTCTGCCCTTGCAGAGAGGTTGCACTGGGTAACCTGATTATTGAACTGAATAACCTTAATGAAGATGTTTTGCTTGTAGTCATTCATCTCCTGATCTACCTGCGCTCTCACAAGCTCCTCCCGTGATTTGGCCATCTTTACACGACCTTTGCCCAGACCCCAGTCCATTATTGGCATTCTTAAACCCAAACTCAGGATTTGCTGGTCCATAGGATTTGAATAGGCAGTACCCAGTTCGTGTCCCTGCTGGGTAAGTCCAAACTGAGCATTCAGGTTTGCCTGAAGTCCCTTGTTCGCTTTTTGTCTTTCAACCTCCTGTGTTGCTGTGAGAACATCGAGTTCATTGTCCAGCAGAAAAGGTGAGTTTTTATATGCTTTCTCAAGAACATCTTCAAAATTCAGGGTAATTCCGGGACCCGAGGCCGGTAAAACCAGATCAAGTTCTACATTCTCATTGTAACCCATAAAAGTTTTGAGCCGCAGCATCCTCATATCAAGAGTGAGCTTATGATCATTAATTGAGAGGTTGTCGTTTATCATCCTGAGCTCGAGCTGAAGGAGGTCATTTTTTGAAACCAGATTTTGCTCATATCTTGTTTTTGCCAGTTTATACAGTGCTACAGTACTTTCGTAGTTCTTGCTTGACATGGCAAGGCGCTGCTGTGCCTGCAGAACATCAAAGAACATTGGTACAACGCTAACAATAATGTTCTCCATTTGTTCAAGGTATCTGCGTTTTGCCCTCTCGTATTTTTTAGGCTCTGTGACCTTGTCCCACTTTAGTGTGTTATAGGTTCTGAGTGGCTGACTGTATGTAATGTTTATAGGCTGAGAGTTATATGTGGCCGGATTTTCTGTATTGAACTGATCCAGTCTGTAAAGACTTGTAAAGACAGAGATTCGGCCTCCGGTAAGTGCAATGTTCTGATCAATTGAGAGTGAGAGACTGTTCTTAAGGTTGTTGTTGGCAACATAGTTAATCTCACCCGATTCTGAGTTCTGCAGAGGCACAAGTGACCGGTTGTATTGCCCCAGGGTTGCCGAGAGGTTAAGCGATGGAAGGAGTTGAGCGCGGAATGCCCTGAATTGCCAGTAACTTGCCAGAAAGTTGTGCTTTGCAACAAGAGCAGACGGAGACTGATCCTGCGCAGTCTTTACAGCCTCATCAAGAGTGAGTGTTAATCTTATTTTCTGAGCGAAAATTATTGGGGAGGCAATCATTAAGAGAGCCAGTACAAATGATTTGGGGGCAAATCTCTTCATGGTCTAAATAATGGGGGATATTATTCTTAACAGGTGTGTAAAGTTAAGCATTTATTACTAATTTTGTGAAGTCACCCCGAAATAATACATTACAAAATATGAAAAATTTTCTGAAAATTGTAGCAGGGACTTTTGTTGGCTCACTTCTGGCGATGGTTCTTGGCATCTTTATCCTTATGGGTATAATAGGCTCGCTTGCAACATTCTCGGAGAGCAAACCTCCGGTTGTTCCTTCAAGTGCCGTACTTGCACTTAATTTCTCATCTGCAATAACAGAGCAGTCTGTGGAAGATCCATTCTCTGCATTTAATCCAATGGCTTCCGGATCTTCAAAGAGCACCGGCATTCTTGACATTGTTCAGACAATAGACAAAGCAGCGGCAGATCCTGCAATCAAGTTCATCTACATGAACCTGAACGAACTCAACGCAGGTACTACTCACGTAGAGGAGATAAGGGATGCCCTTGCAAGGTTCCGTGAAAGCGGCAAACCGGTTATTGCCTATGCAGACAACTACTCACAGGGCGCATATTATCTTGCCTCAGTATCTGACAAGGTCTATCTCAATCCTGCCGGAACTGCAACTCTAACCGGTCTCAGCATGAACACCCTGTTTTTCAAAGACCTTCTGGACAAACTCGGAGTTGAGGTTCAGCTTATAAGACACGGCAAATTTAAAGCAGCAGCAGAGCAGTTCATAAGCAACAAGATGAGTGAAGAGAACAGGGAGCAGCTTCAGGCATATCTGGACGCTGTTTGGGGAACTTGGACATCAGAAATCTCTGCATCGAGAAACATCCCTCAGGAAACCATTAACGATTTCGCAAACAAACTCTCTCTTGGTACTGCAAAGCAAGCCGTTGAATCTGGTTTGGTTGACGGATTGCTTTACAAGGATGAACTTACTGACACCCTTGTGCACCTCTTTGGTGTTGAAAAGGAGAAAGACCTTAAACTTATAAGCTCTTCTGATTATTCAAAAGCCACCCGTAAACTCAATCTTAAGGAGAAGAACAAGGTTGCGGTTATCTATGCAAACGGAGATATTATTATGGGTAAATCAGATGACAATATTGCATCGGACGATTTTGTTGCCCTTCTCTCCAAAGTAAGGGCAGACAGCACAGTTAAAGCTGTTGTACTCAGGGTTAACTCTCCGGGAGGATCTGCTCAGAGTTCTGAGATTATTGAGAGAGAACTCGCTTTGCTCAGGGATAAAAAACCGGTTGTAGTGAGCATGGGTGACTATGCTGCTTCTGGCGGATACTGGATTGCATCCAATGCAGATAAGATTATTACAAACAATACTACCCTCACTGGTTCAATTGGGGTATTCAGCATGGTTATCAATGCCCAGAAGACTCTTAACAAGCACCTTTCTGTTAATACAGCTGCAGTTAACACTAACAAACACAGTGATATCATGTCCGGATTCAGGTCTCTTGACAGTGAAGAGGTAGAATTCATAAGGCAGTCAGTTGAGATAATTTACACAGACTTTGTAAATCTGGTGTCAAAGGGAAGGTCTCTTACAGCAGAAAAGGTTGACTCTGTTGGTCAGGGAAGAATTTGGTCCGGTTCTGATGCAATCTCTCTGGGACTTGCAGATGAAAGAGGCGGAATTGTATCGGCAATTAACAGTGCTGCTGCAATGAGCAATCTTGAATCATACAGAATTATTGAATATCCTGTAATCAAGACTCAGCTGGATAAAATCATGGAGACTCTCTCTGATGCAGGTGTGAGTGCAAAAGTTGCCGCAAATCCGGAAATGCTTTTTGAAAGAGCATACTCCTCACTTAAAAATGAGGCAGGAGTGAAAAACTATGCACGTATTCCTTTCAATGTTGAGATTGTAAAATAACTGCTGAACACATGTCAGATTGAAAATTTTGACTAAAAAGAAACGCAGGCTCAGAAATTTGAGTCTGCGTTTTTTTTATTGTAAGAGCTCCAGTTCCAGTACCCTTTTTGTCTGCTCGGTAATCCTGAACCTGTCGTCAATTCTCTCACCTAGCAGACATGCAATGTCTCCGGACTGGGTTACGGCAACAAGCCGCTCCTCTTTGGTGAAAATATCTCTTTTCTTATCCGTAAGATAGTCACTTACCTTTTTAAAACCGCTCATTCCCAGAGGACGGAACCTGTCTCCGTTCTCCCACTTTCTGATTGTAACCGGATATCCTGTCTGATCTGCATCCAGATAAAAGATTCTTTCAGATGCAGCAGGTCTGAATGTATCACTGATATCATAAACCCTGATTCTCACATTTGATTCTGCAGCGACCAAAGGAAGAGAATCGGCCTTAACAGGAGTAATAATCAGGTTATCACGGTCTTTTAATACTCTGTGCGATGGCGACTCGAATATTTTCCCTGACTCTTTATCCAGGGAATCAAGAATGTCACTTACAACAGAGGGTTTAAACCCGAACTCCTCCATAATCATGTAGAGCCAGTAACCTGTGTGGCCGTATCCTCTAAGTTTATTAATATCTATAAGCACCCTCTCCCCTGCGCCTCCCTCATTTTCAATGGTTGTTACAGCTCTTTTGATATTAGAAAAAAGCTCATCAATAATTGAACCTGTCTCAGAGAATATCTCTATGTTTCTCTCCAGTGTGTTCAGAAAATGCGGATTAATCTCCCTGAACTGAGGGAATACCTCATTTCTGATTCTGTTGCGGGAGTAGTGTGACTCAAAGTTTGTCCTGTCGTGTCTGAAAGGCAGGTTTACCGAGGCTGCGTATTTTTCAATCTCCTCTCTGGAAAAGCCAAGCAAAGGGCGGATAACCTTAAGTTCGCTGCCTGCAGGAGTACTCGTCTCCCTTATGGCCGATAGCCCTCTGATACCTGTGCCTCTGATCAGATTGAGCATAAGTGTCTCAGCTCTGTCATTAAGATTGTGTGCAATTGCCAGAAAGGTGAAACCCTCCCTCTCTGCAATCTCCCTGAACCAGTCAAGCCTCAGGTCCCGTGCAGCCATCTGTGTTGAGATTCCCCTCTCTGCAGCGTAGCTTTCAGTGTCAAATTTTGTGCAGAAGTACCTGACACCTCTCTCCATGCACCACTTTCTCACCAGCTGCTCATCTGCATCGCTCTCATCACCTCTAAGAGAAAAATTTACTGTTGCAACGGCAAAACACGGATACTCAACCGCGTGAAAAAGTTGTGCAAGAGTCATCGAATCGATGCCTCCGCTTACCCCCAGCAAAACCGGCGGATAATCCTTTCTCTCTTTGTGGTTTTCTGTTCCGGTAAGAGAGAGCAACCTTTCCCTGAACCTCTCCCTGATCATTATTGCAGAAGTTTAAATTACTTTTTGAACTGGCCGAATGTATATGAGAATCCTACAGATAATATCTCCTTGAACTGCACTCTCTTGTCCAGAACACCATCTTTGTCCGGGATAAGAATATTATCATCGTATATAAGATTGGTTCTTATATTGGTTGAGAAGTACTTATTGATTTTGGCGTCTATAAAGAGATCCCAGTTGACCTTTATGTTCTGCGGATTTTTAAGAAAATCCGAGAAGAGTATGAGGTTTGACGCAACTGCCAGGTTTTTCGAAAGCTGCTGTTTATAGTCAATCTTGAGCTGGGCACCAAGTTCCAGCTTTGCAGGCTGATCTATTCTGTTTCCGTATTTAACCCTTAGCTCCTCCCTTGTTACAATAACCAGGTTACTTGTAAGCGGTGAGAAGTTTATTGAAAGAACCTTTGCCGGTTTGTAGTCCAGACCTATACCAAATGAAAAATATGCAGGCGAAAAGGGTCCGGAAACAAGTACTTTTCCTGATGTAGGGTAATTAAATGAATTGGTAAACTGAGACCTGAAATTAAATGCAGCTGAGGCAAAGACCTTATTCCATGCCCTGTAACCGTATTTACTGTCAAAGATTATCTTGTCATCGCTCTTTTTGAATTTATCCCCGAAAGAGTTTATAAAGCCCCATGCCAGCTGCAGTCTGTTCTCCCAGAACATATCTTTAACTTCATATGTCTTGAACATATTTACATAGGCGTTAAGTGCCACAGATGAATATCCGCCGGCTGCCCAGTTAGAGAGAGACATCTGAGAAAAACCAAGTTGCAGGAGCGACCCTTTGCTCCAGTTGCTTGGAACAGGTGCTGTCTTTACTTCAGGCTGAGGAATTTTTGCCTTTAGGGCAATATCAACCAGCATTTTGTGGTTTTCACTGAGTGTCTGATAAACCTTGGAAGTGTTCTCGTTTTGTGAAAAGAGACTTGATGGAGCAGCAGAAATGAGCATAATTGCTGCAATAACAAAGAGTTTTCTCATAATCGGGAATGCATGTAAGTTGTATTAATCTTCCAGAACGTCGTCTGAATTGAACTTGAAGCCCATACGCTTGCCAGTCTGAAGTTTTGCACTTTCAATCTTGTCGTTTATCTGCTCAACGCTGGCTACCTTCACAAGATCAAACGGCGGAACGAGCAGGTCAAATGAAAGCGTGTACAAAACAGCAGTTTCAACAATGGAGATAAGAGTCTCCCTTGTTAGTACATTCTTGCCAAAACTTGCAACAGATTTAAAATGCTGTCTCTTGCCCTCTGCCAGGAAAAAGCGGTCTTTATTGATAAAGAGCCTTGCCACAAGATATCCCAGGTCCTCCTGTCTGTTGTATTTCAGGGAGTCTGACAGGAAGTTGTAGACATTAATAACGCCGCAATAAGCATTTGACTTGTCTGATGTTACAAAATCTGTTTTCCAGATACTGTGCTCTCTGTCAAACTGAAAAATATCTGAGTGCATGCTAAAGATCAGTACGTCATCGGCAAATTTCAGTTCGGCCTCAAACTTTCCCCTGTCTCTGTATTCAAGTCTAACTCTTCTGTCGTTGTTATTGTCCAGAAGGTCATTAAGGTCGTTACTCATTTCGCTGAGAACATCCTTAAGCTGATTAAAGACCTCCATAGTCTGGTTGAATACCTGTACTTTGGTGCGGGATTTCTGGTTAAGACCATCTAAAATCTCCTGCTGTCTGGACGGTAAATCTGATGCCATTTTCTTATATTTTTACTGATTTGACTGATTCAAAATTAAAAAATTAATATGCACGGGCAAAAATAACTCTTCTTGAAGATGGTTTTCCTGAGTATACACACATACCCTCCTCTTCAATTACATTCTCGTGAGGTATGCAGCGGATGGTAGCTTTTGTCTCCTCCTTGATTTTCTCCTCAGTTTCGGCAGTACCGTCCCAGTGGCAAAGAAGGAATCCCCCCTCTTCAATCTTGGTTTTGAAAGTTTCCCAGTCATTAACAATAAAGGTGTTATCCTCCCTGAACTTGTATGCCTTGTTATAAATGTTCTCCTGGATTTCATCAAGCAGTTTCTGTATATAGAGATCAATTCCCTCTGCAGGCTGAATGCTTTTTGTTAGTGTATCTCTTCTGGCAAGTTCAACAGTGCCGTTTGCGAGATCTCTTGGTCCTATAGCAATTCTTACAGGAACACCCTTCAGTTCCCACTCTGCAAATTTAAATCCTGAACGGAGGTTATCCCTGTTGTCAATTTTTGAAGAAATGCCCAGCTTATTAAGCGACTCCTGAATCTCCTTCATTTTTGCAACAATCATGTCGTTCTCCTCATCTGTTTTGAAAATTGGTACCATAACAACATGAATAGGTGCGAGCTTTGGAGGAAGAACCAGTCCGTTGTTGTCGCTGTGTGCCATTACAAGTGCCCCCATAAGTCTTGTAGAGACACCCCATGAGGTAGCCCATACATATTCCAGTGTTCCCTCTTTGCTCTGATACTGCACATCAAATGCCTTTGCAAAGTTCTGACCAAGAAAGTGAGATGTTCCGGCCTGAAGAGCTTTTCCATCCTGCATGAGAGCTTCAATACATAAGGTATCAAGTGCTCCTGCGAATCTTTCACTCTCAGTCTTTGCACCAACAATAACGGGGAGCGCCATAAATTCTCTAGCAAATTTTGCATAAACCTGAACCATTTTTTCTGTCTCCTCAATTGCCTCCTGTTTTGTAGAGTGAGCAGTATGGCCCTCCTGCCAGAGGAACTCGGCTGTTCTGAGAAAGAGTCTTGTTCTCATCTCCCATCTTACAACGTTTGCCCACTGGTTAATCAGGATTGGAAGATCTCTGTATGATTTGATCCAGTTTTTATATGTATTCCAGATAATTGTCTCCGATGTTGGTCTTACAACGAGCTCCTCCTCAAGTTTAGCCGAAGGATCAACTACTACTCCCGGACCATCCGGATTGGTCATAAGCCTGTGGTGAGTTACTACAGCACACTCCTTGGCAAATCCCTCAACATGCTCTGCCTCCTTACTGAGAAAGGATTTTGGTATAAAGAGAGGGAAGTAGGCATTTACGTGCCCTGTCTCCTTGAACATCTTGTCAAGCTGCGCCTGCATCTTCTCCCAGATAGCATATCCGTATGGTTTGATAACCATGCAGCCTCTAACTGCTGAGTTTTCTGCCAGATCTGCCTTAATAACAAGATTGTTGTACCAAAGTGAATAATTCTCTTCTCTGTTGCTTAATTCTTTTGCCATTTGACTGTTAGATTAGTATTATGTGGTACGATTTTTGACTATATTTGCAATGAAGGCACAAAAGTACAAAAAATTATAAAACACGGAGGTGCGAAATGAAAAACAAGGTCTATACACTTTTAATTACCGGCTTGGTAATTAGCTCTTGTGGTACTGCAAACCTATATACGTCATCTGGTTACGATGATGCGATCTACAATCCTGACCCCGATAAAGCTGTCGCTCTCAGTACTGCTACAAACAGAGAGCTGCTGGATCTTAAAACCAGAACAGCTGAGGCAGAACAGAAAATCATAAAGGACAAGAACACAGAGATTGTCTATTTTGACGAGAATGGGGTTGCAAACATCCCTGTAGATCCTGAAAAAACCTTCATTGTTCTTGACTCTACTATGTCTTACGAAGAACTCCTCCGTAAGTTTGAGTCTCCTGACTACACTATTAACCTCTACCTGAGAGACAGCTGGAGAGATGAATATGATTATTTCAACATGTGGGGATGGGGTTACAACCCATGGAGATACAGAAGCTACGGCTCATACTGGGACAGACATTTCTATTACAACTGGGCATACGGCGGATACTTCTCTCCTTACTACATGAGTCCGTTTTACGATTACTACTTTGATTACTATACTCCTTTCAACAGTCCATGGTATACATACTTATACTATGAGCGCTGGTATGGTCACTGGGGCGGCCCAACCTGGTACGCCGGAGGAAACTATTACGGAGATTACTACGGACGTCACAACGGCAGATCTTACTATCACGGAAAGAGAAAACCTGCATTTGGAGAGGAATCAAGAATGGGTGACCGTCACTATACTGTTACACCGGGCAGCGGCTCCAGCTCTGTAGAGAGGGTAAGCGCAGGAAGGATTGGCCAGGGAGACACCCGTACAAGCAACAGTATGTACAGGAAAACTGACAGAATGAATACACCTTCAGATCCTGCAAACTATTCTGCAAACTCAGGCCGTACCGGACAAACCAGAGAGAGCATGAGACCTTCAGGAACCCCTGGAACTACTCAGAGCAATTACAAGAGATCTTCAACCGGTATTACTCCGGGATCTTCTGTGAGAAGCAATACCGAGAACACAGGAACTAATTACAGAAGAAGTACAACTTCTGTCGGATCCTCTTCCATTGGAGCCAGAAACAGCGGTAATTCATTCAACAGCACAACATACAACCGCGGTTCAGGCAGCCAGTCATCTGCAGGCGCAAGAAGCTCTTCTTATAATACAGACAGAGGTAATTCTTCAGGCTATTCAAGAAGCAGTGAAAGCAGCAGCTCAACTGCTACCAGAGCAGTTTCGGCAGGTACAAACTCAGGAAGCAGCTCAAGCAGTTCAAGCAGTTCAAGCAGTTCATCAAGCGGATCTGCATACAGAAGGTAACTTAAATTATTACACACATGAAAAAAGGTCTATTTATAATAGCCTCGGCTCTGTTCAGCATAGCAGCCCAGGCACAGGTTGGCAACAACGACGCACTGAATATTTTCCAGAATCCCTATGTTTCCAACGCCACACTCTTTTCGCAGACCTTCTATGAAGGCACTGCAAGGACAGCCGCTATGGGTAATGCTTTTACCGCACTGGGCGGAGACATTGGAGCACTAAGCCTAAACCCTGCATCATCCGGAATTTACAAATATTCAGAGTTTTCGATTTCTCCATCCCTGAACCTTACAGGTGGAAAAACCAACTACCTTTCTGAGGTTAACAATGAGTTTATGGCTAAACCCGGAGTATCTTCGATGGGGTATGTAGGCACATTCAACACATATAAGAGAAACAAAAAGAACAAATCTTTCAATATTGCCTTTGCAATCAATAAGGTTAACAATTTCAATTCAAGGATGTATGCAACCGGCACCACTAACCAGTCTTCCTGGCTTGGAGCAGCTGCATCTGCAGCTCAGGGATTTGTATCTACACAGCTGGACATAACATCTCCATCAGATACTTATCCTTTCAATGTTAACGGATTGCCATGGCGCTCGGTTCTTGCATGGAATACAAATCTGCTCGACCTGCTTCCTGACTCAAACAAAGATTACATTGGAGCCACTGAAAACATTGAAGGTTCAAATATAGTTGTCGGAGGAAACCTTGATCAGCAGTTTGTAAGGGAGACTACCGGAAATCAGTCTGAGATAATTATCAACATGGGAGGTTCTGTTGGAAACAAACTTTTCCTGGGAGCAAACATTGGTATTCAGTCTCTAAGCTACACAGATTATCAAAAGTATACAGAAAGCACAACCAATTCATCTCAGTTCCAGACAGATTTCAGCAGCTTTACTCATATTTATAACCAGCATACTTCCGGAGTTGGTGTGAATGCCAAGCTTGGCCTTATTTTTATTCCTGTTAAAAATCTGAGACTTGGAGCTACATTCACTACTCCTACAATAATGACAATTACTGACGAGTGGGATGAGAAAATTACATCGCATTTTGGGGACGGATACTCACAATCGGTTCTTTCGCCTATTGGTGAGTTCTCGTATAACCTCATTTCGCCTCTTAAAGTGGGTGCAGGTGCGGCGTATGTATTCGGCACTGCCGGAATCATAAGTGCAGACTTTGAAGGAGTGGCATATAACTGGACAAGACTTACCAGTGAAGATAATGTTAGCGGCGAGTTTGGCACAGAAAACAACATCATGTCAGAAAACCTCAGGTTTGCAAAGAATTTCAGACTGGGTATGGAAGTTAAACCTGTACCAGGTTTTGCACTGAGAGCAGGATACGCCTTCTACCAGAACCCTAATGCTAACAGCGAGAATCATAATCACATTATCTCTGCGGGAGCAGGATTCAGCAATAAAAAAGGCTTCTTTGGAGACTTTGCTGTTCAGCATAAGGTTAAAACATCTGATAGTCTTAAACTGTATGCAGATTATCAAGGCATAGAATCACCGGAAGGCACATTTACATCTTCCGGCCTGAGAGTTCTTATGACTTTCGGATTCAGATTCTAGAGATATGATATCGAATCGGGACCTTCGTTGAAGAGAAGATCCAGCGATGAGAGATTTGGAATAAATCCTGATTTATGGGCAAATACCTGATGGTACTGCCCATTTTTCATTTCTGGCAGACTCTCTCTTTTGGGGTGTATTGACTTTCTGAAATCTGTGAAACCGGCACCCGGCTCTTTTTGATAAATTTCAGTAAAGGAGAGACCCTTTCTGACTCCGGAGAGAGACAAAAGTAATTCAGTAAGTTTTGTGTTGAAGTCAAACAGAAATGGCTCCTCTTTGAAAAAGAAAGGAGCGAAGTCATCTTCATAATATTCAAAAAAGGGTGACATTCTGTATGCAGATACAATTGCTCTCCAGTGTTGCTGCTGCCATTTTCTGGAATAGTCAATACGAATATCCTTAACGGGAACGGAGTGGGTTCCTGCCCTCTCAACCGGTATAATTAAAGGCAAAGGGCCGTTGGCACTGTAAATGTGACAACGGCTCCTGTAACTCTGTTTCTGGTAATTTTCACACCTTTCAATTTCAACTTTATCTGAGCGGTATATTACACTCATGTATTCAACCGGCGGAAGATAAGCTGTTGAAAGCAGTGACCCTGAAAAATTACTCTTCAATTTCGTCTACGCTTTTCTTGATGATTCCTCTCTTTGATCTCTTAATAAAGTCAAGAATTGTTCTTTTCTCTGCAGTCTCTTCAAATTCTGCCTCAATCTTTGCGCATGCGTCAGAGACATTAAGCCCGCTTCTGTATATTATACGGTAGATATCACTTATCTGCTGAATCTGCTCGTTGGTGAATCCCCTGCGACGAAGCCCCACAAGATTCAGATTGTAATATGAGAGGGGACGGTGACCGGCCAGAACATAAGGAGGTACATCCTTAAATATGCTTGACATTCCAGAGATCATTGCATGTGCACCAACATTAGAAAACTGGTGAGCAGCTGAATGACCTCCAATAATTGCAAAATCATCTACAATAGTTTCGCCTGCAAGTCCTACATAGCTTACCAGGATTACATTATTTCCAATCTCGCAGTCATGGGCGACATGGACATAGGACATAATCATGCAGTTGTTCCCGATTTTTGTGAGGGCTTTTCCGCTGAAAGCAGTTCCTCTGTTGATGGTGGCACACTCACGGATTGTGGTATTGTCTCCAATTTCAACATAGGATAATTCTCCTGCATATTTCAGATCTTGCGGAATTGCTCCAATAACTGCACCGGGGAAAACCTTGCAATTTTTGCCAATTTTCACATAGTCCAGTATTGTTACATGAGGGCCAATCCATGTTCCCTCGCCAATCTCTACATTTTCTGCAATGTAGCTGAATGGTTCAATTGTAACATTGGCGCCTATTTTTGCGTTAGGATGAATATGATTCATATAGTATTTTATTCTGTCTCTATTTGTTTTTAATGACCTGAGCGACCATATCTCCCTCACAAACAAGGGTATTGCCAACATATGCCTCTCCTCTCATGCAGACGATTGATCTTCTGAGCGGAGCTGTAAGGGTTAGTTTAATCACCAGAACATCTCCTGGAACTACCTTTCTTTTAAACTTAACTCCGTCAATTTTTGCAAAATATGTTGAGTATTTTTCAGGCTCGTCAAGTTCAGAAAGGACCAGAATCCCTCCTACCTGAGCCATTGCCTCAATCATGAGCACACCCGGCATTACAGGCTCCTCAGGAAAATGTCCCGCGAAGAAACCTTCGTTAACGCCAATTGTCTTAACACCAACAACTGTTTCCGGAGTCATCTCAATAATTCTGTCAACCATAAGGAATGGCGGACGGTGCGGGAGAAGTTTCTTGATACCGTTGATATCAACAACAGGCTCGGCATCCGGATTATACTGAGGAATCACCGGCTTGGAGAATCTCTCCTTAGCCATCTTTCTGATCATTTTTGCAACATGTGTATTGATCTGGTGGCCCGATTTGTTTGCAATTATCTTACCCTTGATTGGAAATCCTATAAGTGCAAAATCCCCTATTACATCAAGAAGTTTGTGGCGCGCACATTCGTTTGTAAAGCGAAGCTCCAGGTGGTTAAGATATCCTGCAGGCTCTCTCTCCAGCTTGTCTGTATGAAACAGTTCAGCAAGACGGTCAAGCTCCTCCTGAGGAACAGGATTTTCAACAATAACAATTGCATTGTTCAGGTCTCCGCCCTTTATGAGGTTATTTTTGAACAGCGGCTCCAGTTCATGGAAGAATACAAAAGTGCGGCATGGAGCTATCTCAGTTGCGTAGTCTGTTTCTGAATTGAATCTTGCATACTGGTGACCAAGAACTCTGGAGTTGAAATCAATCATCAGATCTACAGAGTAGTTGTCGTCCGGCATTATTGTAATTTCGGCTCCCGTTTTTGGATCCTTGTAATGGATTTTTTCCTTTACTTCAAAATAGACTCTCTCTGCCTCCTGCTCTTCAAATCCATCTGCAAGGAATGCCTCGGCATACTGCTTTGCGCTTCCGTCAAGAATGGGTGCCTCAGGTGCATCAAGTTTAATAAGTGCGTTATCTATTCCAAGTCCGTACAGGGCAGATAAAATGTGCTCAATTGTTGAGATCTTCATTGAACCATGCTCAAGGGTTGTTCCCCTTGCGGTGGATGTGACATAATCTGCCACTGCATCCATAACCGGCATGCCTTCAATATCTGTGCGCATGAATTTGATTCCGTGATTTGCTTCTGCGGGTGTAACAATCATCGTTACCTGCAGGCCTGTGTGCAATCCTTTGCCCTTAAATGTATAAGACTGTTTTAGAGTACGTTGGTTATTTTGCATAGAGTTTCCAAATGTGTAAAACTTGGCAAAGATAGTAAATTATTGCTGTTTGTGTAATTTTTTGAAGATGGCATAGGCCTTCATATACTCGCGTGCATCAATTGCGGGTGAGCCCAGTAAAACTTCACCTTCACGCTTAACAGTACTCATTATTCCTGCCTGTGCTCCAATTTTTGTGTTGTCTGCAATGGTGATGTGACCAGCAATTCCAACCTGCCCTCCAATCTGGCAATTTCGCCCTACTTTGGCAGAACCTGCTACACCTGCCAGAGCAGCAATAACTGTGTTCTCACCAATCTCCACATTATGTGCAATCTGAATCAGGTTATCGAGCTTAACGCCCTTTCTTATTATGGTTGAGCCCATTGTTGCCCTGTCAATAGTAGTTCCGGCTCCAATCTCAACATCATCTTCTATTACAACATTTCCTGTCTGAGGTATCTTTTTGTAACTGCCGTCAGGTGTGGGTGCAAATCCAAATCCGTCTGACCCAATAACAACATTTGCATGAATAATACAGTTGCTGCCTATCTTACATCCATTATAGATTCTTACTCCCGGGAAAATTACACTGTTCTCTCCAACAGTTACATAATCGCCTATGAAAACCTGGGGGTGAATCTGCGCTCCCTTACCTATCACACTACTCTTTCCCACTGAGGCACCGGCTCCTATCCAGGAACCTTTTTTACATTTTGCGCTCCATGCGATGCTTGCTCTCCATGATCTCCCGCTCTTTTTTGAATCTTTCATTGTATTGAACAGTTCCAGCAATGATGCAATAGCCTGATAGGCATCATCTACCTGCACCATTGTAGCCTCTACAGGCTGTGTGGGCACAAGTGACCTGTTAACAAGAACAACAGATGCTTTTGTTGTGTATAGATAATTTTCATATTTAGGATTTGCCAGAAAGCAAAGAGATCCGCTTTTTCCCTGTTCAATTCTTGCTACAGTGCTTACCTTCGCCTGAGGATCTCCAATGACAGTACCCTTCAGGTGGTCAGCAATAGCTTGTGCTGTAAGTTCCATTTTCAAAAGTTTGTTTTAGGCGTACAAAGAAAGTATTTCTTGGTAATTTGTGAAAAGGCCCTTGCCGACAACATATCAGAAACAAGATAGATATCTCTGATACCTCCGTCTTTTGAAAGTATCTTGATATCCTCCTCGTTTCTGTCGTAGCCGCGATTTTCTACCTCTCCCGTCTTCACGAAGTAGGGAATTATATCCCACTCCATTCCCCTTGCCGCAGTTTCTCTCCTCACATTCTCAAAAGTTGTGCCATCAAAAGGTTCTGCTGAGAGGACTATTTTTGGCAGTTTTCTCTCTGTGAGCATTTTGCATAAAAGTGAGAGAACTTTATCTTCGCAATACTGCCACTGTTTTATTGCAGACATGACATCTGTATCGTCAAGGCCGGTGAATTTCTGCAAAACATCTCTGCATGTCAGGGAGGAGGCAGCAATGGAGTTTTTTAGAAAAAATAGCAGTGAAGGTGAGCCGGGCAGGTCGGTATTGTTAAGTGACAACTCTCTTGCACGGTGCAGAATCTCAATAAGAAGCTGCTCTGCAGCTATAACGGTCTTATGCAGGTAAACCTGCCAGTACATGAGCCTTCTGGAAATCAAAAACTTCTCAACCGAATAAATACCCTTCTCCTCAATTACAAGGTCATTTTCGTGGACTGTCATCATCTTGATGATTCTTTCGTGTCCTATCATTCCCTCTGCCACTCCGGAAAAGAAACTGTCACGCCTCAGGTAATCAAGTCTGTCTACATCCAGCTGGCTTGATACAAGCTGATGCAGGAACCTTTGTCTGTGCTTTCCTGTAAATATCTCAATGGCACCGTCCAGTCTGCCCCCCATTTGCTGATTCATCTCCTTCATAAGGGCCAGAGTAATCTCTTCATGTGACACTCCCTGCAGAATGTTGTTTTCAAGTGCATGGCTGAAAGGGCCGTGTCCCACGTCGTGCAGAAGAATCGCAGCCATTGCCTGAAGCTCATCCTCTTCAGAAATAAAAGTACCTTTGGATCGTATTGAGTTTATCGCCTCCTTCATAAGGTGCATTGCACCCAGGGCGTGATTCAGCCTGGAATGGCAGGCGCCGGGATAGACAAGGTTTGTCAGGCCCAGTTGCCTTATATCTTTCAGCCTCTGAAAATATGGATGCTGAATAATATCAAGTATCAGGCCCTGAGGGATGTTTATGAATCCGTGCACAGGGTCATTGATTATTTTGTACTGTTTTATCATAAAGTAAAGGTATTAAATAAAAATATTTTAAAATAATAAAAATAATACCTATATTTGCACCGGATTTTGGGAAAAGGATTTAAGGGGACGGCAGTCCCCTTATTTATTACATTTACATATGATATCTAAAGAAAAACTAGCCGCACATATCGAAGATTACCTGGGAAAGAATTCTCTCTTTCTTGTTGGTATTGAGATAAGTCGCGACAATGACATTGAGGTAACGGTCGACTCAATGGGGATAGTTGAACTGAACCATTGCATCGGTATAAACAACCTCATTGAGGAGGGATTTGACAGGGAAACCGAAGATTATTCCCTTACTGTCACATCTGCCGGTCTAGACCAGCCTCTGAAAGTTTTCCGCCAGTATGAAAAATGGATGGGAAAAGAGGTAGAGATTGTTCTGAAGTCAGGCGGAAAACTGAAAGGTGTTTTAACCGCTGCAGAACAGGAGAGCATTTCACTTTCTCACGAAAAAAGCGAGAAGGTAGAAGGAAAGAAGAAAAAGGAGAAGATTTCTGTAAAAGAGAACTTTCTTCTGAAGGATATAAAAAGTACAAAGCCAATAATACATTTCAAGTAATATTTAAAGGAACTTACCTAATATGGAAGGGTTAAACTTAATAAGCACATTTGCTGAATTCAAAGAGTTAAAGAATATCGACCGTCCGACAATGATGAGTGTACTGGAGGATGTATTCCGCAATCAGCTCATAAAGATGTACGGAACTGCAGATAACTTCGATATAATCATTAATATTGACAAAGGTGACTTCGAAATCTGGAGAAACCGCGAAGTTGTTGAAGTTGTTGAAGATCCAAATACTCAGATCTCACTGGAAGAGGTGTCGAAAATTGACGACTCGCTTGAAGTTGGAGAGTCTTACCCAGATGAGGTAAAGCTTTCTGCATTCGGCCGTCGCGGTATTCTTAACCTGCGTCAGAATTTGTCCGGAAGAATCATGGACATTGAGAAGGCCAATCTCTACAACAAATACAAAGAGAGAGTCGGAGAAGTTGTTGTGGGTGAAGTATACCAGGTTTGGAAAAAAGAGGTTCTCATTATGGATGAGGACGGAAATGAGCTGCTGCTTCCAAAAACAGAGCAAATACCGTCTGACTTCTTCCGCAAGGGCGACTCTGTCAGAGCCGTGGTTGCAAGAGTAGACCTGAAAAACAATAATCCTGTTATCATTTTATCAAGAACTGCAAACGAGTTCCTTGAGAGACTGTTCGAACAGGAGGTACCAGAAATATTTGACGGACTTATCACAATCAAGAAAATTGTCAGGATACCTGGCGAAAGAGCCAAGGTTGCCGTTGAATCTTACGATGAAAGAATTGATCCTGTTGGAGCCTGCGTTGGTGTAAAAGGATCGAGAATTCACGGTATAGTGAAGGAACTTCGCAACGAGAACATAGATATCATAAACTGGACGTCAAACATGCAGCTTCTCATTCAGAGGGCTCTCAGTCCTGCAAAGATATCTTCGGTTAAGATAAACGAACCTGCACAAAAGGTATATGTTTCTCTGAACCCTAGTGATGTTTCACTTGCAATTGGTAAAGGCGGAAGCAACATCAAGCTTGCCGGCCAGCTGGTTGGAATGGATATCGAGGTGTTCCGTGAAATTGACGAAGATGAAGATGACGTGCTTCTTACTGAGTTCACAGACGAAATTGATGTATGGGTAATTGAGGCCCTTCGCACAATTGGATGTGACACCGCCAAGAGCGTACTTGCAATTCCGGATACGGAAATCGCCCGCAGAGCAGACCTCGAGATTGAGACTGTTCAGGAGGTTAAGAAAATATTGAGCTCAGAATTTGAGGAGTCGAACTAAATAATAGGAGGAGACATATGACAGAAAGCGAAAACATAAGAGTAAACATTGTACTGAAGGAGTTCAACATTGGGCTGGGGACCTTGTCGGATTTTCTTAAAGCAAAAAAAATTGATCTGACCCTTACACCAATAACAAAGCTGACGCCGGAAGTCTATGCTCTCATTAAGAAAGAGTTTGGCAAGGAACAGCTCATCAAAGAGCAGTCCAAGAAAGTTGCCATTAAGGTAAAGGATATAACTGACCAGGCCGAACAGAGCAAACACGATGAAAAGGAAGAGGAATCGCATGTAAGAGAGGTATTTATCAAAACCTCAATAAGCGAACCACCTCAGCCTAAAATTATCGGTAAGATTGATCTTGACAGACAGGGCCGCCCGACACCTCAGGCTGCACCCCAGCACGCTCCTGAAGCACCGGCTGCTGTAAAGACAGAAATCAGACCCGAACCGGCTCCTGCACCGGCACCTGCACCGGCACCTGTTCCTGCACCTGTTCCTGCACCGGCTCCGGTTGCAGAAAAGATTGAGGAACCAGTTAAAATAGAGCAGACTCCTGCAAGTGAACCTGTGAAAGAGGAGACACCTGCACCTGAAGCAGTAAAACCTGCTGCAGAAGAGAAGCCAGTTGAAATCCCGGCAAAGCAGCCTGAAAAAAAGGCAGATGTTATTGCTGTTGAGGTGCCTCAGATTGAGGAACCAAAAATTCTCGGAAAAATTGAACTTGATAAAAACAATAACCCGAAACCAGCAGCCCGCAGCCATCAGAAACCTGCAAAGGAGATTACCGAGGCTAAAGCGACCAAGGAAGAGCCGGTACAGGAACAACAGTCTCCAGCAGTGATAGAGCACATAGAAACTAAAGTTGAAAAACTTGCCGGTCCAAAAATCAGCGGAACAATGGACCTCTCGCAATTTGAGCGCAAGAAAGAGCCGCTGGTAGTAAACAAGGGTAAGCGTGAAAGAATTCACAAAGGCGGAAAAGAGAGAGTCGACCTAGCAAAGGAGATTGGATCTGACCGCAAAGGGGTAAAACCTGCTGAGCATTCAGCAAAACCGGCTGCACCAAAACCTGTTGTTCATAAAGGTGACAGCAAACAACTGGTGAAGTCAAAGGACAGGTTTAAACCGGTAAGAGCAGAAGTTGACGAGGATGCTGTACAAAAACAGATTAAGGAGACCTATGCAAGAATGACCGAGGGTAAAGGCAAAACCAAAGGGGCCAAATACCGTCGTGACAAGAGAGACCTTGCCAGCCAGAAAATGATGGATGAGCAGGAGCTTCAGGAACAAAACTCATCTACACTTCAGGTGACTGAATTTGTAACTGTAAACGATCTGTCAATAATGATGGATGTTCCGGTTACAAAGGTTATTGAGGCATGTATGAACCTTGGTCTTATGGTTTCAATCAACCAGAGACTTGATGCTGAAGCTATGGTTCTCGTGGCTGAGGAGTTTGGGTTCGCCGTTGAGTTTGTAACTGCAGATATTCAGGGTGCAATTCATGTTGAGGAAGATACTCAGGAGAATCTTATGTCAAGACCTCCTATCGTTACCGTAATGGGTCACGTAGACCACGGTAAAACATCGCTTCTTGACTATATTAGAAAAGCTAACGTAATTGCCGGTGAGGCCGGTGGTATTACCCAGCACATTGGTGCATATAATGTTAAGTTACCGGACGGACAAAGAATAACATTCCTTGATACTCCGGGACACGAAGCCTTTACTGCAATGCGTGCCAGGGGTGCTAAAGTTACTGACCTTGCAATCATTATTATTGCAGCAGACGACGCAATAATGCCGCAAACCCGCGAGGCTATCAACCACGCACAGGCAGCAGGTGTTCCTATGATTTTTGCAATCAATAAAATTGACAAGCCGGGAGCAAATGCAGAGAAAATCAGGGAGCAACTTGCAAATATGAACCTCCTGGTTGAGGACTGGGGTGGTAAATATCAGTGTCAGGAGATCTCTGCAAAACAGGGTCTCAATGTAGACAAGCTGCTTGAGAAGATTCTTCTTGAGGCCGAGCTTCTTGACCTGAAGGCAAATCCAAACAAAAATGCAAATGGTACCGTAATTGAGTCATCACTCGACAAAGGACGCGGGTACCTAGCAACTGTACTGGTACATGCAGGAACTATGAAGGTGGGAGACTACATTCTCAGCGGAAGCCATTACGGTAAGATTAAAGCAATGTTCAACGAGAGGGGACAAAAGGTGTCGGAGGCTGGTCCTTCTACTCCTGTGTCAATTCTTGGTCTTAACGGAGCTCCTGCCGCGGGTGAAATCTTCAACGCAATGGACGACGAGAAGGAGGCTAAAGATATTGCCAACAAAAGAGAGCAGCTTATTCGTATTCAGGGTCTCAAAACCCAGAAGCACATCACTCTCGAGGAGATTGGCCGCCGTATTGCAATCGGAAACTTCCAGGAACTTAACATCATTGTTAAGGGTGACGTTGACGGTTCAATTGAAGCACTATCTGACTCACTCATCAAGCTCTCTACAGAAGAGATACATGTTAATGTAATACATAAAGCCGTTGGTGCAATTTCAGAGAGCGACGTTCTTCTCGCAGCTGCATCCAATGCAATTATCATAGGCTTCCAGGTACGCCCTAGCACAAATGCCCGCAGGCTTGCAGAGAAGGAGCAGATTGAGATTCGTCTCTACTCTGTTATCTACGATGCAATCAATGAGGTTAAGAGTGGTATTGAGGGTATGCTTGCCCCTGAGGAGAAGGAGGAGATTACTGCAACAGCAGAAATTCGTGAAATCTTCAAGATCTCAAAGGTTGGTACAATTGCCGGCTGTATGGTTAAAGAGGGTAAACTCACAAGAAGTGCCAAGGTTCGCGTTATCCGTGACGGTATAGTAATTTATACCGGAACACTGGGCTCTCTCAAGCGTTTCAAGGACGATGTCAAGGAGGTTGCTTCAGGATATGACTGCGGTCTTAACGTGGACGGATTCAACGATATTAAGGTTGGCGACGTTGTTGAGGCATACACAATTGTTGAAATCAAGAGAAAACTCTAATTGATACAGTACACAAAAAAGAAGAGGGCTGCCGGAGATTCCGGCAGCCCTCTTCTTTTATTCATATCCAGGAGCAGTTATGATCTCAAATTCTTTTAAAGAATATTAACCTCAGGCTCAATCTCAATATCAAACTTCTCCTTGACTGCTGTGCGAATCTCAGCAGAAAGGGCCAGTAACTCTTCGCCCCTGGCACCTTCATAGGCAAGAAGAACCAAAGCCTGTTTGTCGTGAACACCAACATTTCCCTTACGGGTTCCCTTGAAGCCGCACTGTTCAATTAACCAGGCAGCCGGCACTTTACACGTTGTTTCGCCTGCAGGGAAGATCTTGAGGGTTGGATTTTCTGCCTGGATAGATTTTGCCAGCTCAAGTGAAATAACCGGGTTTTTGAAGAAACTGCCGGCATTACCAACAACTGAAGGGTCAGGGAGTTTTGCCTTTCTTATCTCAGTCACTGCCCTTCTCACATCTGAAATTGACGGAGATGATATTGATGAAAGTGCTGCAGTAACATCTGCATAATCTATGTTTATAACCGGCTTTTTCGTTAGTCTGAATGTAACATAGGTAATGGCAACCTTGCCTTTCAGTTCTCTCTTGAAGATTGAGTCCCTGTAACTAAAGGCGCATTCAGAAGCTTTCAGAGTTCGTTTTTCTGCATCCTCAAGCCCTAGATACTCTACGCTTTCAATCGTATCTTTTGCCTCGGCACCATATGCGCCAATATTCTGAACAGGTGAGGCCCCTACACAGCCGGGAATCAGTGAGAGATTTTCCAAACCTCCCCACCCTCTGTCTGTGGTGTACTCTACAAGAAAATCCCAGTCTACTCCTGCGCCCGCTCTCAGATAAATGTACTTTTCATCTTCACCGTATATTCTGATATCCTTCATGTCGGGATGAATAACAACTCCGTGGAAATCGTCTGTAAAGAGCAGATTTGATCCTGAACCTGTTATCAGCTTATTCATTGGAGAAAAATCGGGAGAGAGCAGCAGCTCTCTTAACTCTTCTTCATTTTCCGGCGTTGCATACCAGTCACAAAAGACTCTCAGTCCCAGAGTATTCAGCCTCTTCATATCTCTCTTCCACTCAACCTTACATCTCATATCTTTCAGTTTCTCTTTAATTATATCTCTTCCTACAAGTGTCTGCTCCTCCTCCAGTGATTTTTCAGGAATAATCCTGTGTGTATATGCAAACTTGCACACATATCTCATAAGGGCAATGAGAATAAGGATTGCAAAGGCAGTTATCTCTGCAAGCAGATGTTCCCTAATGCGTCTCTCGGCAGCAAAGAGTTCCGGGTCTTCCTTAAGAATTTTTTCAATTCCTTCACCGGAAGTTTTGGCCACTGTTTTTTGAAAATCGTTTCGTGACCACTTTCCTGAAATTACCCCTTTGTCAAGAAGAACAGCTCCTCCGTTTGAACGGTTAAGTGTAATGAGGGTTTTAAAATCTGTAAAGTAGACCTCACAGTTGAGACCATACTTGTTCATTATGCTGTCTGCATAAGCCGGATCTGCTCCGCAGAGAACAATGTGATATGCACCGGCTGCAGTTATTGAATCATGTAATGCAGAAATTGCTTTGAAATGTGTCTCGTTAAACCTGTAGAGATAAGGAACAGTAGTGATAAAGAGCCTTCCGGTACTGAGAAGTGAGTCGGTCACATAGTTGCCGTCTTTATCAGAGACTGCAAAGTCTGTAAAGGTGCTAAACCTCTCTCTCTCTGCCGGTACGCTTTTGGAGTCGACAAAGGTCCAGGTGGAATCCGGTAAATTTTCCAGTGAGAAAATCTCTCTCTTTCCGTTCTTTTCGTATGTAAGCTCGGTAATGTATGCCGGCCCGCCCGGGTTGTCAATTCTTGCAATCTCCTCAGGAATATCGGTACCCGTGTGAAAAGCGGTAAAGTCAACAAGGGGCAGATGTCTTACAGAATATATTCCAATGAATGCCACCATGGCAGCATAAACTCCAATGAAGCCTATCTCCCACACACGCGGGGCAATAGGAACAAACCTTTTCCTCTGAAAAAAGAGAAACAGGGCAATAATAAGCAGAACAATATTTTTATAAAAGGTCTCCCAGTTTGTAAGTTTAATAACCTCCCCAAAGCATCCGCAGTCCTGAACAGGATTGAAGAGAGCAAGAAACAGTGTGAGGATGGTAAAAAATGAGACAAAGAGAAGCAGTGCCTTAATAGCAAAACGCATCCTCAGACCTACAAGAATTGCAATTCCCAGAAGCATCTCAGTTCCGGCAAGCAAAGAGCCGGAAATAAGGGCAAGTCTGTGCATATCCTCAATCCCAATGATTTTGAAATATTCACTCATTATAAGCCCTACCCCAACGGGATCGACAAGTTTGACAAATCCCGAGAAGAGAAATACCAGCCCTGCGATGGTCCTTGCAATTGCTCTTAGAAAACTCATAATTTTATGTGTTTTTGTATTCTGGAGAAAATCTCACCCGGAGGCAGCATCTCACCATTTTCCGAGGAGCAGTCTATGCGGATAAACTCCTTGTCCCTCCGGCATTCAGAGAGATAAATCTCCCTTACCCTCTCCTGGAAGTGGATACTCTCCTCGTGAATATCGTTTTTACCTTTAAGGTACTCTCTGTCATCCCCTTTGCGACCCTCTTTAAGCTTTTTATCTACAAACGAAAGCGGTACATCCAGAAACAGATTCAGATCTGGCTTTGGAATAGCAAAATGAGTATATTCTGTCTCAAAAATCCAGTTGCGCAGTGCCTCAGCCTCAGCCGGCTCTTTCACTTTTGCACACTGGAAAGCTATGTTGGAATAGAGATAACGGTCAAGAATAACGCAGTATCCGGCCTCAAGCCACTCACGAATCTGAACTGCAGCATCAGCTCTGTCCCCTGCAAACAGTAGAGCTATCAGAAGAGGGTGTACCTGATCAATTCCTCCCAGATCTCCCCTTAGAAATCTTGCAATAAGATCGCCATATACAGGTGAGTCGTACCTTGGAAAATGGAGAAATCTCACCTCCACTCCCCTGGTTTCGAAATAATTCTGTAACTGAGCAATCTGTGTAGACTTGCCTGCTCCATCTAATCCTTCCAGCACTATTAACATAATTATAAGCTATATTTGTGACAGAAAACAAAGTTAGACAAAATCCTTCCAAAAATGATAACCATTGACAAAATTGAGAGACCCATGGTCATGGGTATTATCAACCTCAACCCCGATTCCTTTTACGAAAAAAGCCGTGTAACATCAGATGCCCAGTTCTGCGAAAGGTATGAGCAGATGCTTGCAGACGGGGCAGATATAATTGATCTGGGTGCCTGTTCCACAAGGCCCGGGTCTGTTCCTGTCTCAGAGGAGGAGGAGTGGGAAAGGCTGAAACCTGCCCTTAAGCGTGTGCTGAGAGACTACCCTGCCAGCGAGATTTCAATTGATACATTCAGAGCCTCAATAGTTGAAAGAGCCTTCGATTTTGTTGGAGATTTCATTATTAACGACATATCTGCAGGAGAGGACGACCCGGGAATGCTGGCAATGGCCGGAAAGCTTGAGCTTACATATATTGCAATGCATAAGAGGGGAACTCCGGAAACCATGCAGACGCTGTGTCAGTATGAAGATGTAGTCAAAGAGATCAGAGATTATTTTCTGGATTTCATAAAGAGGGCAAACGAGGCGGGAATAAGCAACATAATTCTTGACCCCGGCTTTGGCTTTGCAAAGAATATGGATCAGAATTATACTCTTCTCAATAATCTGGATTCCCTCAAAATTGAGAGAAGAGATGGAAATGGCACCTACCCCATTCTTGCAGGAGTCTCAAGAAAAAGTATGATATACAAATTGCTGGGAAAAGAGCCGGGGGATGTTCTTCATGCCACCAGTGCAGTTAATTATATTGCACTCACCAAAGGGGCATCATTGCTAAGGGTGCACGATGTCAAGGAGGCTGCCGACATTATTAAAATCTACAACCAGATTCAAAAAGTCAGTTAGGAAAATTATTACTAAATTTGAGGCCTTAATCCAGTGAATATATGCAGAACTTTGCTCTAAAATCAATTTCACCCATCGACGGAAGATACTCATCTCAGGTTGGTGAACTGTCGGACTATTTTTCCGAGTTTGCGCTCATCAAATACAGAATCTATGTAGAGGTCGAGTATTTTATCGCCCTGTGCGAAATTCCGCTTCCGCAGTTAAAGGGAGTTACGGGAAAGGACAAGGAGAATTTAAGAAACATCTGCATGACCTTCTCACCGGAAGATGCAACCCGCATCAAGGATATCGAAAAGATAACCAACCACGATGTCAAGGCTGTCGAGTACTTCATTAAAGAGAAGATGGAGGCTGCCGGACTCTCTGGTTACAGCGAATTTGTTCACTTTGGGCTGACATCCCAGGATATAAACAATACATCTGTTCCGCTCTCACTGCTCGAAGCAGTAAGGGACCAGTATGTGCCCAGGATTGGAAGGGTGCTCAATATCCTCACATCTATGTCAAAGGAGTGGGCAGACATACCAATGCTGGCCAAAACCCACGGTCAGCCGGCTTCACCTACCAGAGTTGGTAAAGAGATTGAGGTTTTTGTAGCAAGAATCAGGGAGCAGCTTGTAATGCTTGAGCAGGTTCCTTTTGCTGCAAAATTTGGCGGTGCAACAGGAAACTTCAATGCACACCATGTAGCTTATCCGGAAATCAACTGGAATAAATTTGCAATCTCATTTGTAGAGGGAACCCTGGGCCTGAAGAGAAGCTGGCCTACAACCCAGATAGAGCATTACGACTACCTTGCCGCACTCTTTGATAACCTTAAACGGATCAACACAATTCTGATTGACCTCTGCAGAGATATCTGGACATACATCTCTATGGAGTATTTCCGCCAGAAAATTAAAGAGGGAGAGATTGGGTCAAGCGCAATGCCTCACAAGGTAAATCCAATAGATTTTGAAAATGCAGAGGGTAACCTTGGAATTGCAAATGCCCTTTATGAACATCTTGCAGCAAAACTACCGGTATCAAGACTACAGAGAGACCTAACAGATTCAACAGTCCTCAGAAATGCAGGAGTTCCTGTTGCTCACACAATAATCTCCCTGAACTCAATTGAAAAGGGGCTGGGTAAACTTATCCTCAATAAAGCTGCGATTGAGAGAGACCTCGAGTCAAACTGGGCAGTTGTTGCAGAGGGGATTCAGACAGTACTCCGCAGAGAGGGATTCCCAAAACCTTATGAGGCTCTTAAAGCACTCACAAGAACAAACAGGCCAATTGACAGCAGCTCTATTGCTGAATTCATTGACGGGCTGAATGTTTCCGATGCCATTAAGGAGGAGCTTCGTAAAATTACCCCATTCACATATACAGGAATTTAAGAACTATCTTAACATAAACAGATTATGAAAAAGTCTCTTTTTCTGCTTGTACTGCTTTTTGCCGTAAACACTCTTGATGCTCAGAAAATCAATTACGACGATCATTTTACCGGCGAAAGGCTAAGAATTGATTTCGTTTTTGCAGGTAATGCAGCAAGTCAGAATGTATATCTTGACGGACTCAAAATGGAGAGCGCATGGAGCGGTTCCCGCACCAGCCTTGTTGCACCTTTCGACTACGGAGAGTACCTTCTGGAGGTGAAATCGAAGGATGGAAAACTCATATACTCTGCAGGCTTTAACAATCTCTTTCAGGAGTGGAGAACAACTGCAGAGGCTGCAGTTACTCCCCGTGCATTTTCCGGTTCATGCAGAATTCCCTTTCCAAAAGAGAGCGTAGCTGTAATTGTATCTGAAAGGGAGAAACAAACAGGAAAATTCAGACAAATTGCATCATTTCAGATTGACCCGCAGGACAAACTAATAAACAGAGAGAAAGAGAACAACTATAAAACCATCAGCCTTCACCACTCAGGTGAGCCTGCAAACAAGGTAGACCTCCTCTTTATTGCAGAGGGATACACAGCAGAGCAGATGGAGAAGTTCAGGGCAGATGCCCAGAGATTTATGAAGTATCTGTTTGAAACAGAGCCATACAAATCAAGAAAAAATGATTTTAACATCTGGGCTGTTGAATCAGTTTCCAGTGAGGCCGGACCGGATATTCCGCAGCAGGGAATCTGGAAAAACACAGCTGCAGCGTCAAACTTTTATACATTCAGACTTGACAGGTACCTGACAGCTCCGGATCATAAAAAGGTATCCTCTATTGCTTCTGAATCTCCTTGCGATGCAATGTATGTCATTGTAAACACAGATAAATACGGCGGAGGCGGAATTTATAACTACTACGGGCTGAGTATGGCAGACCATGCAACAGCCTCACAGGTGTTTGTTCACGAGTTCGGCCACAGTTTTGCCGGATTAGGTGATGAATATTATGCCTCTGAAGTTGCCTACGAAGATTTCTACAACCTCAAAACAGAGCCATGGGAGCCAAACCTCACAACTCTTGTGGATTTTGACAGAAAATGGAAAAAGATGATTGACAAAACCACTCCCGTTCCCACACCCAATGATGGCAAATTCAACGGAGTGACCGGCGTTTTCGAGGGAGGCGGATATATGACTAAAGGTATTTACAGGCCTGCCCTTGACTGCAGAATGAAGAGCAACACAGCACCCGGATTTTGTGAAGTGTGCGTTAAGGCTATTGAAGATATGATTGACTACTACACAAAATAATGCTAAGAAAGCAATACAGATACATACTCTTTGACCTGGACAGAACCCTCTGGGATTTTGATGCAAATGCAGAGAACAATGTGATTACTCTTCTGGAGAGGCACAATGTTCCTGTTGAAGACAAACACCTGTTTTTTAAAAAATACGATGAGATAAACCATTTGCTCTGGGCGAAATACGAAAAGGGAGAGCTCCCAAAGGATGACCTCAGGTGGCTAAGGTTTCACATGACATTTCTGGAATTTGGAATAGACAACCGGGAGTTTGCTGCAGATTTTGGCGAGGAGTATCTGGTGGAGATGCCAAACCAGCGGATTCTTATGCCCCACGCTAAGGAGGTTCTGGAGGAACTCCACAAAAGGGGCTGCAGGATGGCAGTTATCACAAACGGATTCAGGGAGGTTCAGCACAGAAAGCTTAAGAATTCAGACATTGACAAATACTTTGATGCAGTTCTGATTTCTGAGGAGCAGGGAGTTCACAAACCCTGTCCGATAATTTTCAAAAGAGCTCTCAATGCTATAGGAGGAGTCAAGAGCGAAGCACTTATGGTTGGCGACGACTTTGCCAACGACATTGAAGGTGCTATGATATTTGGAATTGACCAGTTTTTCTACAACTACAGGGAGGTACCCTGCGATGGTGGTCCTACATACGACTCATCTGACCTGAGGGATCTTATTCGGCTCTCTTCTTAACCACAATATAGACATCTTCGCTGTCTTTGTGGAAAATGTACTGCTCACGGGCAAATTTTTCAAGACTGTCCTTGTTTGAGCTCAGCTCAAGCAACTTCTCTTCAGTTGCCTTTATCTCATTTTTATAGTACCTCTTTTCTTTCTCCTGCTGATTGATGCTCGATACCACACGGGAACACTTAATGAGCGAATTGCTGTCAAAAAATGTTATCCATACCACAAAGGCAAGAGTAACTATCAGGTATTTATTTTTGATAATTCTCCACAAAGCAGAACCGGTGAATTTTTTCCACATAAAGATGAGTGCCAAATGAGTTAGAACTGCAAAATTAAAAATAATAATTTACTATTTTTGTGAAAATTAGATTCAAAACAATCATTTATGATAAAACCGACACTTTTAATACTTGCCGCCGGCATGGGCAGCAGATATGGTGGACTTAAACAACTGGACGGAGTTGGCCCCAATGGTGAAACAATTATGGATTATTCTGTATACGATGCCATCAGGGCGGGATTCGGCGAAGTTGTATTTGTAATCAGAAAGCACTTTCATGCCGAGTTTGAGGAGAGAATCCGCTCCCGCTACGGCAACGCAATAAAATTCAATTTTGTAGAGCAGGAACTGGATAATATTCCAGTAGGATTTAAACTCAATCCTGAAAGGACAAAACCATGGGGAACCGGCCACGCCGTAATGATGGCAGCCCATGCAATCCAGACCCCATTTGCCGTTATTAATGCCGATGACTATTACGGCCAGAAATCATTTGAAGTACTGGCTGACTTTCTCAAAGGAGTTAATGGTAAAAACGGAGAGTACTGCATGGTTGGATTCCAGACATACAACACCCTCTCAGAATCTGGCTCTGTTTCCAGGGGTATCTGCTCATCAGACGAAAAGGGACTATTAACCTGGGTAGAGGAGCATCACAATGTACTTGTTGAGAACAGGGATGGCAAAGAGGTCATAATGGGAGACAACTCAAAGGGAGAGAGAGTAGAGATTGAAAAGTCTGCTCCTGTTTCAATGAATATGTGGGGATTCACACCCGACCTCTTTACCTCGAGCGACCAGCTCTTCATAGAATTTCTGAACAGGAACCTGGGAGATCTCAAATCTGAATTCTACATTCCATATGTGGTTAACAAACTTATCTCATCCGGAGAGGCAACCTGCAAGGTGCTTGAAACTCCCGACAAATGGTTTGGAGTAACCTTTAAAGAGGACAGAGAGAGAGTTGTTGAAAACCTTGCACAGCTTACCAAAAGCGGAGTATATCCATCACCGCTCTTCTAAACTGTACGATTCATGAAGCTAAAAGAGATATCTAAAAACCTGCACTATTTCCTGCCGGACCTCAGACAAAGCTGGATTCTGCTTGCGCTTACCGCCATTGTAGGAACCATTGTCTCAGTGCTTGCAACAACTGCTGTTTCAATAGTATTCCCGTCAGTCTCTGGCTGGCCGGAACTGCTGATATATCCCTTTTTGTTTATTCCCCCGGCACTATATATTTACGGAAAAATTGCCAACCAGAAAGACCTGGCTGAGGTTACCGGAGACGATAACCGCAGGCGGATTCCGCTTAACAGCCCTTCATTCGGAAGGCTGGGCGGCTTCATTAGTTTTGCTCTGATATTCCCTCTGGTATTTGCATTTAACATTGCAACCGAGCCTCTCTCTGCCTGGATGGGACTTCCGGATTTTATGAAACAGCTCTTTGAGCAGATGAAGGAGTATCCGGTAAGTGCCTTTATATCTGTAGCAATTTTTGCACCTCTGCTAGAGGAGATTTTCTGCAGAGGGATTATTCTCAGAGGACTGCTTACCCACTACTCACCTGCTAAGGCAATTTTCTGGTCTGCAGCAATGTTTGCCATCATGCACATGAACCCGTGGCAGGCAGTACCTGCATTTCTGATGGGTATTATGATGGGCTGGATCTATTACAGAACCAGATCAATATGGTCTGTAATTTTTATTCACTTTATCAATAACAGCTTCTCATTTGTGTTAACGGCCTTCTTTCCGGAAATAGCCGCAGACGCCACCTACTCCTCAATTCTTCCCGGAAATTTATATTACCTGATTTTTGCTGCCTCCGTTCTATATACGGCAGGGGTAATCTATTTAATGAACAGACATTATGACAAACCTTTATCCAGTAAAATTTAAACCAATTCTCAAAGAGAGAGTATGGGGCGGAGAGGTGTGGCAGATTAGCGGTGTTGAAGGTGACATCTCTGTTGCAGCTCACGGTTTTCTTAAAGACAATAATATAAACGAAATAATTGAAGCTTACATTGGAGAGTTTGCCGGAGATGCAATATATGAGTCATACGGAAGCCTCTTCCCGCTTCTTATAAAGATTCTTCAGATTAACGACCCTCTTTCACTCCAGCTGCACCCTTCTGATGAGATTGCAATGGAGAGACATGACTCATACGGTAAAACCGAATGCTGGTATATACTGGAGGCCAAGCCGGAAGCCAAAGTCTATCTGGGTCTCAGCAAAGATATCACCTCTGCCGAATTTTACGAACATTGCCAGAATGAGACAGTTGATTCAATTATGAATGTAATCACCCCTAAAAAAGGAGACTTTATATTCATTGAACCCGGGACACTTCATGCAGCCAAAGGCGGAATTACCGTAGCCGAGATACAGCAGGTCTCTGATATAACATACAGGGTATATGACTGGGGTCGTGAACACAATCCTGAAACCGCCCGGGAGATGCATCTGGACCTTGCGATTGATTGTATTAACTATAACAAACTTGAAATCAAGAGCCCTGTATATCTCTATGACGGTGAGTCACTGGCTTCTGATCCCGGAACCGGCAGATACACACTGGCAAACTGTGAATTTTTCAGAGTAGACATGGTTAACCTCAGGGGAAAACAGAAGATGGAGAGCGAAGATTTTCAGAGCTTCATAATCTACTATGCAATTGAAGGAGAAGCTGTTGTTAAGGGCGGCACCGGAGAGGCCAGAATTATGAGAGGCGAATGCGCCGTTGTTCCCGCAAACCTTGGTGAATTCACAATAGAAAAGGCGACACCTGAATGCCGCCTTCTGGAAATTACCGGAAAACCCAGAACAGAGAGGGACTCCTATACAGGAGAATAATTAATCATCATCCTCCCACCAGAGTGTGTCCATAAGGTCGTCCATCTCTCTCCTCTCCTTTTTGGTAGGACGGCCTGTGCCCCTGTCTCTGGACATCTGAATACTCTCTTTTGGTACATTAAGTTTGTCGAGCTCGCTTTGAGGAGTTATGTTCTGAACATAATCCTCTACAAGTCTTGCCGGTTGTCTTTTATCAATGGGAGTAATTACCCTGAACTGATATGTTACAATGTTTTTCCTGACAGAAACTGTATCTGAAGGCTTTACCTCACGTGATGATTTTGCCTCTGTTCCGTTGACCTTTACCTTGCCGCTTTTGCAGGCATCTGCAGCTTCAGAACGGGTTTTAAAAACTCTGATTGACCAGAGGAACTTGTCAAGACGGCTCATATCCCCAAAAATTAAAAGAGGTTACTTTGTGTTAAAGGTATTCATTGTGCGCTCGGCACCAATTGTTCCGAATGAACGAATTGCATCTGCAGCCTTGTCACATATGAACGGAAGCTCTTTACGCTCCCTTTCGCTCCACTTGCCCAGAACATAATCAATCTGACCTCCGTTTCCAAAGTTGTCACCTATTCCAATCCTCAGACGGGAGTAGTTTGTATGTCCCAGAGTAGCGGCAATATCCTTAAGGCCATTATGTCCTCCGTCACTCCCCTGCTTTCTCATTCGCAAGGTTCCGAGCGGAAGGGCAAGATCGTCTACAATAACCAGCATGTTTTCAACGGGAATCTTTTCTGCCTGCAGCCAGTAATTTACTGCTTTACCGCTCAGGTTCATAAAGGTGGACGGTTTTAGAAGAATAAAGCTCTTCCCTTTGTAGCGGTACTCTGCAACAGACCCGAGCCGGCGGCTCTCAAAAGAGATGTTGGACGCCCCGGCGAGGGCATCCAACACATTAAAGCCAATATTGTGACGGGTGTCTGCGTATTCAATGCCGATATTTCCTAAACCGACTATTAAAAAACTCATGCCCGTATTTATTTACTATTTGTTAGCGGCAGCAGCAGCGGCAGCAGCACCAATAGCAGCACGGGTCATCTTAACAGCGCAGATAATAGTGCTCTTTGCAGTAAGAATCTGAATTTTATCGTACTGAAGGTCACCTGCTACGATAGTTTTGCCAAGCTTAAGGTTTGTGATATCAACAGGAAGTGTATCAGGAAGATCTTCCAGTTGTGCAGAAATTTTAAGTTTGCGTGTTGATTGCATTAGTTTACCACCCTGACGAACACCTTCTGAGTTACCAACAATGGCAACAGGAACCGAAATTGTAACAGGCTTGCCTTTTGCAATAGCAAGGAAGTCAACGTGAAGCGGCTCATCGGTTACAGGATGATACTGAGACATATGGAAAGTAGCAAGGTAATTTTTGCCATCGATTTCCAGCTCAATAATGTAAGCGTTTGGAGTGTAAATAATCTGACCAAGCTCTTTTTTATCTACTGAGAAAATTACGTTGTTTTCAACGCCTTCTCCGTAAAGAATGCATGGTACTCTCTCCTCTCTTCTGAGGGTTTTTACAGCCTGCTTGTTTGAAATCTCTCTGGTGATACCAGTAAGTTTGATTGTTTTCATAAAAAATATTTAAAATGTGTTACTCAATCCGGAGTTTCCGGATCCCATCGCACCAAAAAAGCGAACTTTTTTAAAGCGGCCCCGTGGCCTTTTGGGGAGCGCAAAGATAAGCAAATTTCTCAATTAACCAACTTTGTATCTGTATTCCAGCTGAAGCCTTTGTAAAATTGTTCCAGCTCACCGCCTGACGGTTGCGGAATATAAACTGAGATACCGGAGTAATTCTCAATTGGAATACCCAGTACATGAGGTGTGCTCCATTTGGCTATAACTGCATCTGAGAGTGCCTCTCTGAAACTTGTCAGCTGAAGAGGAGTGGCAATTTTTGAAACAAAATGCTCGAGGTCAAAGAAGTAATCTTTATCAAAACGATAGTAAGGCTGAACGGAATATCTGTCCAGTGCAGCAATTTTATCTCTGTTTCCCTCAAATATCTGTCTGCATACAGAGGCAAGATCTTCCAGTTCATCTGTATCGTAAAGTGCTATAGTGGCAGAGTTGAAGGCCGTTGGCGGCTCTGCTCCCTGCGCTTTATAATGATTGTAAAAGATATTGCAGACCTCAGACAAATCTGCCTCATACTCAAACATTGGTCTGATTACTTTGTCATAGGGAAAGCCTGTTGCCAGAATTTCTGTGGGCGAAGCGACAATATACTCTGCTTTATCTCTTAATTCGTAAGCCGTTTCTATACCGCCCATAAAACAGCAGTCAAAGATTATGAATTCAAATTCGAAAGGAAGTGCATCCTTAAGTTCGGTTATCTCCATCTCAGTACCCCTGTCCTCTCCGAATGATTTCACAATATCTGAATATGGATCTTCAAAGAAGACTCCGGGACTTTTTGTTCTGCTGTAGTACCCCTCCGGAAGCCAGCCTGTGGCGTGCGACCAGAGAATCAGCCCGTAATCATCTGCCGGAAAAATGGATTTCATTTTGTTAAGCACACTCCTGAGCACCAAAGGTGTAGCAGAGTTCTGGTCCTGATAAACTGCGACAATATCCTCAACTGCCTTGCCAGATGCATCCCTGTAGAGACGTATAAGTTCCGGATTTGAGCCGGAGAGATGTTTATAAACAAGCATAATATCAAGATCCTTCTCACCCGGCAGATAACCTGCCTTGAGAGCATCTATATTGTCTTCTGCGTAACCGCTAAGGTTATTGTTGGCCGCAAGATAGAGCAGAACAACACGGTTGTACTCCTCACCTATTCCAAACTTTTCACAGGAGGTGAACAGGGTTGCAAAAAATATAAGAGTAAGGGGCAGTATGCCTTTGAGTATCTTTTTCATCACAATTTCAGTTGTTTGCAAGTGCAAAGATAGAGAAAATCAGCCCTCGCAGATAATTGAATAACCTATTCCCCGGATATTTTCAATAATGAGTGGTGTACCCTCAAGTTTCTTGCGGGTTTTGTGAACCAGGACATCGAGGTTGTTCATATTGTCAATATTATGGTCACCCCATATTTTGATGATAATTTCATCTACAGCGCAAATCTTGTTTTCGTTTTCGAAAAGCACCTTAAGAAGTTTGTTCTCATTTTTAGTGAGCGGAATGAGCTTTCCATCCTTCTTGATACAGCACTTCTCCATAAGATAGTAGTCATTTTCCGGAACGGCAGGTCCCCTTGCTGCATCTATCAGCTGGAATGCCCTTGCAATTCTGAGCTGAAGCTCCTTTAGCCCGAACGGCTTGCGCAGATAGTCACAGTTACCCAGGCCAAGTCCTGTAATAACGCTGTCTTCATCTGACAGCGAAGTGATAAAAATTATCTGTACTGTACTTGATTTTCTGATAATTTTTGCCAGGTTGAATCCGTCAATTTCAGGCATGTTAACATCAAACAGCATAAGCTCCGGCTTAAACATTAGGAACTGCTCATATGCTGACTGACCATTATCTGTGTACCTGACATCATATCCGTTGAATGTAAGGAACTGGTACATTATCTGACCAAACTCCCTTTCGTCTTCGGCTATAAGAATTCTTCTCTTCATTAGTTTTTAACTGATAAAATAAATTTGCTGCCAGCACCAAGTTTGCTCTCTACTCTCACATCTCCCTTGTGTGACATTGCTACCCATTTTACATAGTTCAATCCGAGTCCGAAACCCTTTCCCTTATGCGAATGTTCCACAGAGCGAACCCTGTAGAAACGTTCAAAGATCTTTTTCTGATCTGCATCAGGAATACCAATTCCGTTATCTTCTACAATTATAGACAAATATTGTGAATTTTTCTCTGCATCTATCTTTATAAGGACCTTCTCCCCCGAATATTTAACTGCATTTTCGATGAGGTTACCCAGTGCATTGGTAATATGCACTCTGTCGCCTGTTATCTCAAGTGAAGGATCGAAGAGTGTCTCAATCTCAATCTCCTTGTCTTTTCTGCTGAAGTACTGGTTAAGATAAGGAGTAATAGCCTCAATGAGCGGGAATGTCTCTTTTTGCAGATTTACCTTATTTTTCTCAAGTTTATTAATGTCGAGAAGTTTTTCAATAAGCCTGTTAATGTACATTACCTTGTTTCTTGACATCTCCAGAAAACTGTTCACCTCTGCCTTCTCGCTGTACATCTCTGCCATCTCAAGGGATGAAAGCGCAGACTGAAGCGGGGAGCGTAACTCATGTGTAAAGAAACTGGTAAGATTCTCCTTAAGTGCAGCAAGCGAAATCTGACTCGACAACATCCTGAACTGCAGCACAATTGCAAATACTATAAAGATTAGCAATATAAATGATGCAAACCCGATAATCATGAAATCGCCCTTGTAAACAAAGAGCGGGTAATATATCTTTGCCGAAAGGCTCATTGACTTGGAGGCGTTGAGAGGAATATCCAGAACAAAAGAGGAGTAATTCTGAAAAAGTATTGATTTAACATTTTCTGCTTCGAAAGATGATGTTTTGTCATCATCAGTAAGTGTTAATTCAAAATTTACTTTATTATTTGAAGCGGAAAATTCTTTTGAAAAATAATAGGCAAGAGAATCAAGATTGAGAGGAAAACTTTTTCTCAACAAATCTTGAAAAACCTGCTCCATTGTAATATTAATTGAAGAATTTTTTTCTTTGGTATCTATTACAATTTTCTGATCAGAAATTTTTGGCTTAGAACTATTAAGGTTAGTATATTGAAAATTAACATTTTTCTTAATATTGCTTGAGTTTAACCTAGAATCAAGCTCCTTGGAAATTGAAGACTGTAGCGCAATTTCACTAAATGTTCGAAACTCAGCTCTTTCGTTAATAATAACTTTATAGAGCCATACACTCTGTACTACCAACAGGGAAAAAATGACTATTATGGACAGAATCAGTGCTTTGCGTATCATAGCTTAAAAATTAAGGTAAAAATAAGTAATTAGTAAGTAACACGAAAGGATTTCGGCGATTTCACACCCCATATTTGTAAAAAAATAACAGATGCTATGGAAACAAATGAAAAAGTAATGACTCCTGAGGAGATGGCTCAACTGAACGGTGGAATTCGCTATGAAGTTTATGTTGACAAAGATGGTAATGTAACAGTAGTAATTGTAGGTGAAAACTAATCTGTAATAGTTAATGCATGAAATCATTCCCGTTCTACTACCAGCATGACGCCATGGACTGCGGTCCAACATGCTTGCGAATGGTTGCGATGCATTATGGCAAGCACTATTCACTGGAAACGCTGAGAAAAAGAAGCGAATTTTCGCGTCTGGGAGTTTCCATGCTCGGAATAAGCCAGGCGGCGGAGAGCATAGGTCTCAGAAGTTCAGGCGTTAAGATAACCTTTGAGGATTTGATGCAATCTACACTGCCATGCATCGTCCACTGGAACCAGAATCACTTTATTGTGGTCTATGGTTTTAAAGGCAAAGGAAAAAACAGAAGAGTGCTCATTGCCGATCCGGTTGCAGGATTAAATCATTTTTCGGAAAACGAATTTAAAAATGGATGGATAAGTACCATCTCGAGAGGTAAGGAACTCGGAGCCGCCCTGCTCCTGGAACCTACGCCCGAATTCAGGCTGGCACCGGGTGAAGTTGTAAACAGAAACCGGTTCAGCTTTCTTTTATCGTATGTAAAACCATACAAACAACTGATTTCTCAGCTTATAATTGGGCTGATTGCAGGTTCCCTGCTTCAGCTGATTCTCCCGTTCCTGACACAAAGTATTGTGGATATTGGTATCGGGACTCAGAATATCAGGTTTATATGGCTGGTTTTGCTTGCCCAGCTGGCCCTTACGATTGGGATGGTTCTTGTGGAATTCATCCGGGGGTGGATATTGCTCCACTTGGGAACGAGGGTGAATATCTCCCTCATTTCAGACTTTCTAATCAAGCTCATGAAGCTCCCGATAGGATTCTTCGACACCAAGACCACGGGAGACCTGCTTCAAAGGATAAGCGATCACAAGCGAATCCAGACATTTCTTACCGGCTCCTCACTGAATATTCTCTTTTCGATGGTGAATATTCTGGTGTTTGGAGCGGTTCTTTTGTTTTATAACCTTACCATTTTCCTTGTCTTCTTTGGTGCATCGGCCCTCTATATTTTCTGGGTGCAGCTCTTTATGAAGAAGAGAAGAGAGCTCGACCACAGAACCTTTGCCCAGAATGCGGCAAATCAGAGTTCACTGATTCAGCTCATCACAGGAATGCAGGAGATAAAACTCAACTCATGTGAGAGACAAAAGAGGTGGGAATGGGAAAGAATACAGGCCAGACTTTTTAATCTGAGCCTTAAGGGCCTTGCACTTGGTCAGTATCAGGAGGCAGGCGGAACGCTTATCAATCAGCTTAAGAACATTGTAGTAACATTCCTTGCGGCAAATGCTGTAATAGCAGGTGATCTTACCCTGGGTATGATGCTCTCTGTCCAGTATATTATTGGTCAGCTTAACTCCCCTATTAACCTGATTATTGGATTTATCCAGCAGACTCAGGATGCAAAGATAAGCCTTGAAAGACTCTCGGAAATCCATACCAAAAAAGATGAGGACGATGCAGAAATGCCTCTGATAAGGGAGATCCCTCAGGGTTGCGGAATCAGAATAACAGACCTTTCATTCAAGTACGATGGGGCAGGTTCTCCAACGGTACTGAATCAGATAAACTTAGAAATACCCTTCGGCAAGACAACGGCGATTGTTGGAGCCAGCGGAAGCGGAAAAACAACTCTCATTAAGCTTTTGCTTGGTTTCTATCAGCCTTTAATGGGCCGCATAGAGATTGGAAACACTCCTCTGAGCTCGTATAGCATGAGCGAGTGGAGGAAGGAGTGCGGAGTTGTTATGCAGGAAGGGTTTATTTTTTCAGACACTATAGCAAACAACATAGCCCCCGGGGCCGAGATTATAGACAAGGAGGCGCTTCATAAAGCTGTTTCCATAGCAAATATTAATATCTTTATTGAAAATTTGCCTCTTACCTATAATACAAAAATCGGACAAGAGGGTTATGGCATCAGTCAAGGCCAGAAACAGAGAATTCTTATCGCAAGGGCAGTGTATAAGGACCCTCAGTTTCTGTTCTTTGACGAAGCGACCAACTCACTGGATGCAAATAATGAAAAAGCCATTATGGAAAATCTGACCGAATTCTCCGCCGGGAGAACGGTTGTGGTTGTTGCTCACAGGCTGAGCACCGTAAGGAATGCAGACAACATTGTTGTGCTTGACAGGGGTCGTATTATTGAACAGGGAACTCATAACGAGCTCACAGAAAAGAGAGGAGAGTATTACAGACTGGTGAAAAACCAGCTGGAACTTGGTAACTGACGGAGAGACAGATTAAATGACAACGAGAGACATTAACAAGGAACAGCCAAAAATTGAACTGCGTTCAGACGAGGTTAACGATATTCTTCGCCGGCCGCCACGCTGGATTATCCGCTGGGGAATATCTGTCATTACGCTCATTTTACTACTTCTTGTAGCCGGAAGCGTAATTTTCAAGTATCCCGATAAAATCACGGCACCTATTATAATCAATTCAGAGAATATGCCTGTGAGAATTGTCGCAAAAAGCAACGGAAGAATGACCTCTTTCCTGGTTAAAGAGAACCAGAATGTAAAGAGGAATCAGCTTATGGCAGTTATTGAGAATCCGGCAAAGTTCGAAGATTACAAGGTACTCAAGGATTTGTGCGACTCCCTTTCTGCTGTCGCAACGTCTGTAAATTCAGACGCTTTTTTTTTGAAAAAATTCACGATTCCGGGAAAGCTTGAAGTTGGCATGATGCAAAACGACTATGTGTCGCTCACTGCCATCCTCTCTGAATTTTCCACATTTCTGCAGAATGATTATCACAGAAAGAAGATAGAAAAAATCAGGAGTCAGATTGGCTTTCAGAATAATCAGGTTGCCTCTGCTGCCAGAAAACTAAGGATGGCAGAAGAGCAGAAGATGCTCACCAGGCGCAACTTTTCCAGAGATTCAACTCTCTTTGGGCAAAAAGTAATTTCGCCGGCAGACCTGGAGAAGAGCCGCGGTGCCCTGCTGACTGTTTATCAGGAGTATGAGAACCTCTCAAATTCAATGAACACCCTTCAGATTTCTATACAACAGGCAGAGCAGACAATTTTTGACCTGGAACAGGAGCGCTCCCGTTCAGTGCAGGAGTATCAGCGTAACCTTAAGGGAAATCTTGAAAACCTCAAGGCAACCATGGCTTCATGGGAGCAGCAGTTTCTGCTGATGAGCCCTGTTGAGGGAAGAGTCTCACTTTCTCAGTACTGGAAAGAGAATCAGAATATTCATACAGGTGATGTTGTTGCAACAGTTATTCCTACAGGAGAGACAAAAATCTTCGGGAAAATATTCCTTCCGCTGAATGGTGCCGGTAAAGTTAAAATAGGACAAAGAGTTAACATTAAAGTAGATAATTATCCTTATCTGGAATACGGAATGCTGCGAGAGACTGTCGAGCAGATTTCTGAGGTTCCTGCAGTGATTGACAACAAGAATGTTTATGTAGTGACTGTCAGGTTCCCGCGTAAACTACTTACAGGATTTAACACAGAGATTCCCTGCAATCAGGAGATGACCGGTCAGGCAGAGATCATTACAAATGATATCAGCATACTTAAAAGGCTGATATTCCCTATCCGGCACCTCATTAACAAAGTCACTCATTCATAAAGAGATCCTCTTTAATTCTTTCGATGTACATTTTTGCCCGCTCCCTGAGAACAATCTCCTCGGCAGTGAGAAGCGTACCTTTTGGAACAAGCGATTCAATATATCGCTCCAGCAGACTCTTTGCCTCCTGAAGACTTCCCCTGTCCTTAAAGCCTCCCCTAACCATTGCCATCTGAAAGAGCAGCTTGCTGTCTGACGGGTTGAGCCTGTAAGCAATGGAAAAGTTATCGTATGACTCCTGTAGTTTATTCATATCTGAGTATGCCATTCCTAGCTGGTTGTGGAGTTTGTAAACAAGTGACGAATCCGGCTGAAGCATATCAAGAATCTTGTAAAAGACCTCAATTGCCTCCCCAGGCTCTCCGTTGTGGCTCAGTGAAGAACCAAGATAGAAGAGAGTTTCTGTGTCTGTCGAGTCTCTTTTAAGTGCTGCTCTCAGCAGCGGAATAGATTTATTAAACTCACCCAGAAAAAACTTGCATGAGCCGGCAAACTTCAGTGATGTTGAATCTCCTTTGGACATCAGATAATCAAAATGTTTGACTGCACTTTTGTATTCATCCAGCCTGAACTGTACCATTCCCAGCTGCTTTCTTAGCGGCAGATATGTAGTATCCAGGTCTGAACCTCTTGATGCATATATCTTTGCCGAGCTCATATCTTTATTGATATAGGCAATCTGACTAAGATTGAGCTTTGTAACCAGACTCTTTCCGTTGATAAAATCGGCAACCTTGTAGAATACCTCCGCACTGTCTCTCATTCCCATTACCCAGTAGCAGTCAGCAAGAGATTTTACAGTATTGTATCCGGACTCCCCCTTTTTCATAATGCGTTTGTAGAGATTTACTGCTGCCCTGTTCTCCTGCATTGACTGGCAGGTCTGGGCCAGCTTAATCATGATTCTGATGTTTGATGAATCAATTGCACTAAGGTTTTCCAGTAAACGTCTTGCACTTCCCGACTCCCCCAGTGCCGAATACATATCTGAGGCCGACTCCATTGCCCGTTTGTTTTCCGGATCTGTTTTAAGAACCCTTCTGTAAATTTCAAGTGCCTTTTTATGGTCAAACTGGCTTTTGTATGCATCTCCCAAAAGCATCAGTATCTCTCTGTCCGTAAACAGAGAATCTTTTACCACAGGGGCCAGCTCCTCTGCAACCTCTCTCCCCTCCCCTTTTTGAAGTCTTGTATAAAGCTGATTGATATCGTATTGTGCAAATAGCTGACCGGCAGAAATGGTCAAAATCAAAACAAGGAGATGCTTTTTCATAACATTCAATATTTATATTCCTGATTGCCACAATTTTAATGCCGCGATGGGTCCCCTCCCTCTTCGTGAGCCAACGTTATCTTTGGCTGATACAGATAACTTACTATTAATAATGTAAATATTTAGAAACATTTTGATATCTAGCGTCATTAACTTAAATGTTGTGCATGATTTTTGAGAATAGAGAAAATGTACAATTCTCTGTACAGTTCCAGTTTACGAGAATAAGACTCCGAATATTTTATTAATTCAGCTTATTTATGAAAAAGGCACTATTACTGCTTACATCAATGTTAATTATGATCTCGGTTTTTGCTCAGGAAAAGAAAGAAACTCCTGTAAGTAAAAAGGATGCGAGATATGAACTTGCAAAAACAGTACTGTCAAACAAAACTTTTGGGATATTACCAGATGACAACAGAACTGCATTTAACAAGAAAAACTTTATGGGGATTGAAAACGAGAAACTGATTCTGCAAGGAGTCTTTGCACAGCGTGATGAAAGGTTTGTGTGCGATATCCATAATTATGTGCAGAAAGAGGACAATAAAGGAAATATAGTTGTATCCTTCGAGTTCAGTGGAAGAATTGTTAAAGGGAACTTTGTTATTAGCATGGCAAAGGGAGACAATTACGCTGAGATAATTGAGACAATTATTATCAGCAAAACTGATAATACAAATAATTATATGCCTAAGCCATTAAAGCTTTACGGCGAAGTACTTCCTGTGTCCATGTGTGATTATCTTAAGATTCCTAATGAGATTTAAAGCTTAAGGAATCTGTTCAGAAATATTAATAAAAAAAGAGGGTGACTAAAAGTTTAGTCACCCTCTTGTGCAATAGAAAATTGGGGTTAGTTGTACAATTCGCAGTTGCAGTATTTCATCCTGACTATTTCTTAGGGCCTTTATCTGGCCAAGCAGGAATAACCGGTGATTTGTATTTGTAATCTTTGATCTGAGTTTTAATGGTTTCGATTGCTTTGTTGAGCTGCTCATCTTCGCCGTTGAACTCTTTGTAAGGGTCGTTAAAGATGTCAATGTCCGGAGTTACGCCGGTACCCTCGATGATGAATCCGCTTCCGTCAGCTGCAAATGGTGCATATGAAGGAGTAACAATTGATCCGCCGTCTACAACAGGAACTGTTCCGCTGTAACCAACGACACCGCCCCAGGTTCTGCGTCCGATAACGGTTCCTAGCTTGTTGAACTTGAATCTGTAAGGGAAGAGGTCTCCGTCTGAAGCTGAATATTCATTGATTAGGAGAACTTTAGGCCCCTGGAATGTTCCAACCGGATTCACGTCGCCCTCTTTCTGATTTGTGTGCATTGAGAAGTATGTGATTGTTCTCTGAAGTCTCTCGATAATCATAGGTGAAACGTTTCCGCCGCCGTTGCCCCTGTCGTCAATGATAAGGGCCTTCTTTGTAAGCTGAGGATAGTAGTGTTTTACAAACTCGTTGAGGCCCGGTACTCCCATGTCTGGAATATGGATATAACCTACCTCACCGTTTGTTGCCTCAGAAACTTTGCGTGTGTTTTCTGCAACCCAGCTGAAGTAACGAAGTCCTGACTCATCTGCGATTGGCTCTACAAGTACCTTTCTTGCTCCGTCAAATGCAGGTTTTGAATTAACCTCCATCTCAACAATAGTTCCGGCTGTTCCAATCAGGTGTTCGAAAATATCTTCACTATCCTTAACAGACTGACCGTTGATTGAGATGATATATTCGCCTTCCTTTACCTCAACGCCTGGCATTGTGAGAGGTGAGCGGGTCTCTTTGCTCCAGTTTGCACCGGCAATAACCTTTTCGACTTTAAAGAAGCCCGATTTATCCTTTGAGAATTCGGCGCCAAGCAGTCCCATTGTAACTCTTGCAGCCTCAGGATGCTCACCGTTTTGTGAATAGGCGTGGCCTACATTAAGTTCGCCAATCATCTCACCAATAATATAGGTAAGGTCAGAGCGGTGGTTTACATAAGGTATGAGTTGTTCGTAGCGGGTAAGAACCTTGTTCCAGTCTACACCATGCATATTTTTGGCGTAGAAGTAGTCTCGCATCTGTCTCCAGCTCTCTTTGTAAATTTGCATCCACTCTTCGCGGTAGTTGACAAGTTTCTTAACTCCGCCAAGTTCAATAGCTTTTGAAATAGTAACAGGAGCCTTTGGAACATCAATTACCTGCATCTGCGGGCCAACTATAGCAAGTGCTTTTTTGTACCCTGCAGAGAAGATAAGATTTGCCTTAAGGTCTGTCTCCTTTTTGCTCTCGATATCATACATATACATTCCGCGGCGTGAACCATAATATACATTGTTTCCAATCATGTGAAGGCTTCCGTAGAATCCGGCCTCAACAGGAAGCTCAATGATTCTGTCTGCAATATTTTCAAAATTGTAAACCAGCTCTTTTTTGGCAGGGGCCGAAGCCGTTGCTGCCGCAGGTTTCTTAGCATCTGCAGAGGCAGTGGCCTTGTCAGCCGAAGGTGAATCGGCCTTAACAATTGCTACTGTGTCGTTCTTTGGAGCGAAAGGAATGTCGGCATCCTTTGTGAGCGGAAGGATGTAAATCTTGTTCATGTTTGTGTAAACATGGTTCCACTCAGTCTGTCCGTAAGTAGGATTGAAGGTACGGGCTGATGTGAATACCAGGTGCTTTCCATCCTTGCTGAAGTTTGCTCCGCCCGAAGTATACCAGTTGTCTGTAATCTGAGTCTTAACCTTATCCTTTGTATCGTACATCATTATTACGTTCATACCCTTCATAGGACGGGTGTAAACAATGTAGCGGCTGTCAGGAGACCAGTTGTAATCATTCATTGGGCTTATCTCTGATTGCTCTACAACAGTATTTTTACCTGTTGCAACATCAAGGATATTAAGAGTATTGAGCTTTTCGCTCCACAGGATGCTCTTTGAATCCGGAGCCCATTCCATGCCCAGAATGTGAGTCTTCACATTTGTAAGCCTTCTCTCCTTGCCTTTTGCATCTACATACCAGATATTGAATTCGCCATCCTTGTCAGAAACATAGGCATAGCCGTTTCCGTCCGGAGCCCAGTCTGCACTCTTTTCGTTTGCAGATGATGAATTAGAAATATTATAAGTGATTCCGCTTTTTGCCGGGATTGAGAAGATATCTCCCCTTGCTGTGCCCAGCAGTCTCTCTCCGTTTGGAGAAACCGAAATTGAGCGGATGCTTTTTGAAAGATCCTTCCACTCAGGGCGTGAGTATGGAAAATCATTGTTTATGCTAACTGACACCTTTGCTGCCTTTTTGGTAGCCATGTCAAACTTGTAAATGTATCCGCCGTTTTCGTAAACCATAGCACTTTGACCGGCTGCAGGAAACTTAATGTCATACTCTTTGTAGTTTGTGAGCTGACTTGTGCTCTTTGCAGTTACATCGTATTCGTAGAGGTTCATGTAGCTGTCTCTGTCCGAGATGTAGTATACCTTTTTGCCGTCAGGAGACCACATTGGGAATACATCCTGATTTACATTGTCTGTGATTTTCTCAGACTTTTTGGTATCAAAGTCAAAAATGCGGATATCGTCTGCCATTCCGCCTTCATACCTTTTCCATGTGCGGAACTCTCTGAAGATATAGTTGTATGCAAGCTTTTTACCATCTGGCGAGTAGTTTGCAAAACCGCCGTTTTTGAGAGGAACCTTCTCTGAAAGGCCGCCATCGACAGATACAGTCATTAGCTGACCTGTGAAATCGTTAAAAGTGTATGTTCTGGTCCTGTACAGAATCTTCTTTCCGTCAGGTGTCCAGTCCATTACAATATTGTTTGGCCCCATGCGGTCGCCAATATCATCACGTCCGAGTGTGGCAGTATGTGTGAGGCGCTTAGGCTCTCCGCCTTCTGCAGGTATAACATATACCTCTGTGTTTCCGTCAAACTGACCGGTGAAGGCAATCATCTTGCCGTCCGGAGAGAATTTTGGGAACATCTCGTAACCGATGTTTGAAGTGAGGCGGCGGGCAGTCCCGCCATTTGTGCTTACGGTGTAGATATCTCCTGCATAGGAGAATACAATCTGGTCACCATGAATATCCGGAAATCTCAGGAGTCTTGCATCCTGGCCCGCCGCCGCAAACGAAGGCTGAGCTACGAAAATCCCTGCTGCAAACAGAATGATTGCAGAGAGAATCAGATTTAGTTTTTTCATATAAATAAATTATGGTTTAAATAGCGCGTTATTTAATCTAAAACGAACGGCAACATAAAATGTTGCACATCTTGGACTCATTTATTGATGAATGGTTTAACGAGGCGCTAAAAGACACATGTCAGCCTAATTCGCAATCGGACAGGACAGCACAACGTGTATTTACCCCTGGGGAAAAGTGTCAAACACCACATATACAGCTAGTTATGAAATTTTTCGGTTTTCTATAAAGATTTGAATATCAATGATCTGACACTTTTCCCCAGGGGTAATACGACTAACTACAATAGCACCTGCCAGCCTAATTTACATTCATCACATTTTGTGATCTTTACAAATAGCTGAACTAAGAAATTAAGAGACTTGCAATTTACAACTACCTCAATATTAGTAATATGGAAATTAGGCTGGCAGGTGGGAACCTTTAGTAACATGTCAGCAATTATTTCACCAAACCCAGATCAGTAAATAGTTTCATAAGATTCCAGTTAACGACCCGTACGGCTGCAATACGCTGTAAATCAACGAGAGCCACTTTGTCCCCGCGGATGATCCGCGGGGATAAAGTGCTACACACAGATATCCAAATAGTTACGGCCATACGGGTCTGTGAAAAATGACCAGGCAAAACACACTCGAAACTCTCACAACAGAAAGAAAAACTACCTCAGGCATCCAAGCTAAAAAAACCTTTGCCGAAGGCTAACTCCCGCCGGGTGCAGCCCGGCACCTTTTAACTCTGGCAGAGTTCACCAAGTGCTGGAATATTTAACAAATAATATTTTCTCATTTGGGAATTTTATTTACTTTTGCACTCCGCTTCTGCAAAAAGCGCACATCTGCCCAGATGGCGAAATTGGTAGACGCGCTGGTTTCAGGGACCAGTGACCGTAAGGTTGTGCAGGTTCGAGTCCTGTTCTGGGCACCATAAAAGAGCAGCTGTTCAAGGCTGCTCTTTTTTATTTTGGCCATTCAACAGGTGTATCAACTCTTGAATTTGTTGAGATATACTTTTTGCCGGAGTGTTCAATCATATTTGCAACCTTTTGCAGACCCTCCCATGCCTGCATGAATTTTGTTTCGGGAGGTCCAATGTATTCTATGGTGCCACCTCCATGAATAACATAATGTCCTTCCCAAAATTCTTTCGGTTCATAATAGTACACTCCGAAAAGTTTTATTACAACACCTTTTTCTGATTCATGAAAAGTTAAGATCAGTTCGTTAATTACAAAACGGTAAGGGTACTCTTGAGTAATTATTACTCCTTTTTTCTTGTCTGTTCTTGCTAAACCAATGCCGCCTTCATTCAGCAAAGCCGCAGTTTTCCTGACTGCGGATGAAATTCTTTTATGATTGGTTTGAAGCTCAATAATATTCGCTCCAAGTGGAATTTCCTGAGAAATTGCTGTCAAAGGAGTTATAAATATTATTAAAAGCAGAAGAATTGATTTCATTTATCTTCACTTAGAAATTTCTTCAGGCTGATTCCGGGCTGAGATGGTTCCAAATGTTTTTGCTTTAGCTACGAGTGAGTTCCATGCTATTTGCTGGAAGCTTCCCTTCAATCCGGTGTTATCAGTATTAAACCAGCCCAGTGAAGTTTCATCTTTTTCATATGGTCCCAAAATATACAGACCGCTTAATGTAATTGTTACATATCCGTTTTCTGACGAAAATCTGAGCAGTAACTTCTGAAAAAGATTCGATCTCTCATTAAATACTTTTGTTGTGATATAGCCCAGTTTGTAATCAATAACATCAATCACAATTTTATCGTCCAGAAGCTTACCGGCTGCCTGGAGCATTGCTGATTCAACATTGGTTTGCTGTGTCTCAATAATAATTCTGTCGGCCTTTTTAGGGAAGGTTTGGGCAGAAACATAAATTGCCGAAAATAAAACGCAAATCAGTAAAAGAGCTCTTTTCATATTTTAAAAATTTAATGAGTTAGTTTCAATTATAAATATAGGTCAAAATCTCTGTCAATCCAAGTAAAATGGCCTGTTGACGTATGTTTTGACAGGAAATTTCGAAAATAATTATTTGAATCAATCAATAAGAAATTTTTCTTACATTTGGTAGAACTAACTCAAAGCAATTGTGATGAAAAAATCAATTCTGTTTTCGGGTACGGCAATAGCTGTCATATTTTTGGCAGTGGTGCTGAGTGCCTTTGCTCCCGGTGCGGGTAAAGGTGATCAGGATGGTGGAAAGGCTATCTCTGAAGATGTAATGACAATCCTTAATAACTCTTGTGCCAAATGCCACTCTCAGGGAGGCAGCGGAGCTGCGCTGGCAAACCTGAATCTCACAAAATGGGGCACCTATGATTCTGCCAAACAGATTAAGAAAGCCACCGCTATCTGCAGGACAGTTCAAAGTGGCAAGATGCCTCCTAAATCATTCTTAAACAAGAATCCGCAGGCCGCACTCACTGATGCTCAGAAAGCTCTCATCTGCAGCTGGGCACAGTAATTTCGGAATCAGAAACAGGTTATTAATTCCTAAATATTTTTTTGGTATTAAGAAAATAATCTTTTACTTCGCACTGTAATTAATAGGGCTATTAAATATATCTATTAATTTAATTTCTATTTATGAAGAAAATTAAAGACTCAACTACAGAGCAACAGATACTGGAGGCTGCAGAGAAGCTATTTTACGAGCGGGGGTTTGCAATGACTCACACCACCGATATTGCACGGGAAGTTGGTTGCAATCAGGCTCTTGTTCACTACTATTTCAGAACAAAAGAGAAACTTTTTGAATCTTTTTTTAAGAACAAGGTTCAGCTCTTTATCTCTGCGTTTCTTACAGCAGGCAACAATGAGGAGACTTTTGAGGGAAAACTTACACGCAAAATTGAGGCACACTTTGATATCCTGAGAAAAAATCCCAGGCTTCCATTTCTTCTCTTCAATGAAATATCAGTGAATCCGCAGCGGGTAGAGAGTTTCAGGGCAAATCTGGGTGATATGCCTCAGCTTTTACTCAAAGCATTTGACGATGAAATTGAGGCAGAGGCAAAGGAGGGACGAATCCGCAGAGTTCCTGCAATTGACCTGATTCTTTCAATTATCTCGATGAATGCAATTATGTTTATTGCCAATCCAATAATCAAGGCTCTCACCGGTGCAGACGAAAAGGAGTATGAGAGGATGCTCGGCAGGCGCAGAAAAGAGAATGTCGATGCAATTTTAAGGAGCCTTCGGCCTTAAATTACTGAATGAATAAATGCTGACACAGCGCTGCGAGGGGGGCTTGACTTAGAGGTAAAGTGTCAAATAGCTAAATATTAATGGTTTATAAAAAATAGCATTTTTACATATGATACTAATTATCAAGTATTTGACACTTTACCTCAGAGGCAAGAACTTGCACGGAGGCAAGAGCTTGCACAGAGGCAGGAGCCTGAATGTGGCAGTTGCGGCTGTAATGGTGATGCTGATGCTTATGGTGCCGGGGGTGGCAGCCGGGCAGGGAGTTGCAGCGGTTCAGGAAAAGGAGCTGACTATTGAGTTTCTTCAGGAGATGGCTCAAAAGAATTATCCCCTGGTGAAGCAGTTTGGACTGACCGAACTGAGCAGGGATTACACGGTTTCTAATGCCTCAAAGGGATATTTGCCTCAGCTAGGGCTCAGTGCAAGGGCAACATACCAGTCTGATGTGACTCAGATTCCTGCTACGATGCCAGGAGTTACACCTATGAGCAAAGATCAGTATCAGGCGGTGCTCGATATAAACCAGACTATCTGGGATGGCGGTGCGATTGAGTCTCAAAAGAAAATTGCAAGGGCTGCTTCAGAGACTGAAGTAAAAAAGAGCGAGGCAGAACTTTATGCTGTAAGGGAGAGGGTAAACCAGCTCTTCTTTGGCATTCTGCTTCTGGAGGAACAGATTAAGCAGACAGAGATACTTATTGGCGAACTCACAACAAACCACAAAAAAGTGAGTGCATATGCAGAGAACGGAGTTGCTGCAAAACCGGACCTGGATGCAGTAAAGGCCGAGATTCTCAAGGCGCGTCAGCGCAGTGAAGAGTTGTCAATGACATGCAAAACATACAGGGAGATGCTGGCGGCAATTACGGGAGCAGAAGAGACGAAGAGAATCGGCCTTAAGAAACCTGCAGCAGAGGAAATTTTGCCTGCAGCAGAAAACAGGAGGCCGGAACTGGAGCTGTTTAATGCCCAGATAAACCTGCTTAACAGTCAGGAGAGTGGTATCAGGGCTGCTACAATGCCAAGGCTGAACCTTTTTGTACAGGGTGGCTACGGCAACCCGGGTCTGAATATGCTTAAGAATGAGTTCTCTGCATATTACATGGGCGGAGTAAGGCTTGCCTGGAATTTTGGCTCTTTCTATACAAAAAGTAACTCGCTCAAAAAACTGGAAACAGGAAGGGAGAGCGTGAAGGTAATGCAGGAGACATTTCTCTTTAACAGCAATCTGGCAGAGATGCAGCAGAGAAACGAGGTAATGAAGTTTGCAAAACAGCTGCAGACAGATGACGAAATAATTCAACTTCGAAATAACATTAAACGTGCTGCCGAAAAAAAGGTAGAAAATGGTACTTTATCTGTTTCTGACCTTATTCGGGAGATAAATGCAGAGAACATGGCCAGACAGGAGAGAGCAACACATGAGATTATGCATCTTATGGCAATTTATTCAATCAAGTATCTGAAAAACAATTAATCATATGAGATCATCTATTGTAAAAACAACCAGAATATTTTCAGGAAGCAACTCTGCAAAGGTTTTGCTGATTCTCTCCCTTTTCACTTTGACAGCCCTCTCATGCGGAAGGGATTCTGAGATGCATGATGCCTCAGGAACTTTTGAGGCAACTGAGATTATAGTCTCATCTGAAGTAGGAGGCAAGATTCTTGAACTTAACATTGGCGAGGGTGATACAGTTGAGGGCGGCGCGGTTGTGGGTCAGATTGACACCATACAGCTGTTCCTCAAAAAAAGGCAGCTTCTTGCAACAGTGCGGGCACTGGAGGCGCGCCGCCCCGAGCTCCGCAAACAAATAGCAGCCATCGAGGAGCAGATATCCGTTCAGATGCGCGAGAAAGAGCGAGTGGAAAGACTGCTGAAGGCCGATGCCGCCACCGGAAAGCAGCTGGACGATATCAACTCATCAATCTCAATCCTGAAAAAACAGCTTGAGGCTCAGCGCTCATCACTCACCAACACTTCAGGCGGAATAACAGAAGATGCTGCTGCACTTATGATTCAGGCAGAACAGCTCAACGACCAGCTTCAAAGGAGCCGCATAACCTCCCCAATAAATGGAAGTATACTTGCTAAATATGCAGAGGCGGGAGAGGTAACTGCGCCCGGAAAACCACTGTTTAAGGTTGCAGATATGAATGATATTCAGCTTAAAGCATACATCACCTCAGACCTCCTTACAAGAATCAAACTTGGTGAAAGTGTAAAGGTATTTTCAGACTTTGGGGAGAATGAGAGCCGTGAATATGAAGGTAAGGTTATCTGGATTTCCGATAAGGCCGAATTTACCCCTAAAACCATTCAGACCAGAAGCGAGCGTGCAAATCTGGTATATGCAGTGAAGATTGCCGTAAAGAATGACGGATATCTGAAAATAGGAATGTACGGCGGAGCCGACATTAAGAAGTAAAATGCAAGATCCCGAAAGTATGTCACAATTCACTCCACTCAAAACATCTGATACTCCTGCCCTATCCTGCCTGAACATCTCAAAAAGTTACGGCCAGGTAAAGGCACTGCACGACATTACTTTTTATGTACAGCAGGGCGAAATCTTCGGAGTCATTGGACCTGACGGAGCGGGAAAGAGCACCCTGTTCAGAATTCTGACAACCCTGCTTCTCCCGGACACAGGAAGCGCAACAGTTGAGGGATTTGATGTAGTGAAGGATTACAAAAAGATACGAAAGATTGTGGGTTACATGCCCGGAAGGTTCTCACTATACCAGGACCTCACCGTAGAGGAGAATCTCAGAATTTTTGCCACACTTTTCAATACAACAATTGAAGAGAACTATTACCTGGTAAAGGAAATTTACAGCCAGATTGAGCCATTTAAAACCCGCCGTGCCGGAGCGCTTTCGGGTGGAATGAAGCAAAAGCTAGCCCTAAGCTGCGCCCTCATTCACAAACCATCTATTCTTTTCCTTGACGAACCAACAACAGGAATTGACCCCGTTTCAAGAAAAGAGCTCTGGGAGATGCTCCGTAACCTTAAATCACAGGGGATAACAATTATTGTTTCAACTCCCTATATGGACGAAGCTTCACTTTGTGACCGGATTGCCCTCATTCAGAACGGCAGTTTTCTGAGAATTGAGACACCCGAAGCAATCGTAAAGTCCTTTGGCAAAAGACTCATAAGCGTACGGGGAGAAAACATGGGAGAACTACTCAGGCAACTCCGTGTGACTCCGGGAGTGGTTTCCTGCTTTGCATTTGGAGATTCGCACCATGTTACGGCAGAAAAAGAAAACCAGACAGATAATCCTCTTACAGCAGAGTCACTGCTGGCCAAACTTAACAACCTGGGATACAAAAACCTTGAGGTAAACAATATTGAACCAGGCATCGAAGATTGTTTCATGGAACTGACATCAATATGAAAGTAATAGAAGTAGAAAACCTCACAAAGAGATTCGGCACCTTTACAGCCGTAGACAATATCTCCTTTTCAGTTGAGAAGGGGGAGATTTTCGGCTTTCTTGGAGCAAACGGAGCAGGAAAGACGACAGCTATGCGGATGCTCTGCGGATTGCTTAAGCCCACCTCCGGCAAAGGGGTCGTCGCGGGATATGATATTCAGCATCAGTCAGAGAAGGTGAAGGCATCTATTGGTTATATGAGTCAGAAGTTTGCCCTTTATGAAGACCTTAAGGTGTGGGAAAACATCAGACTCTACGCAGGGATTTACGGGGTTCCGGAAAAGGAGACAAGGGAGAGAACAGATATGCTGCTGGCAGAGCTTGGTTTCGAAAAGGAGAAGGAGGCGCTTGTAAAATCACTTCCCCTTGGATGGAGACAGAAGCTTGCATTCTCGGTTTCTATCTTTCATAACCCGGAAATAGTGTTTCTGGACGAACCAACCGGAGGAGTAGACCCCGTAACAAGGAGACAGTTCTGGGAGATGATTTATAAAGCCTCGGAGAGAGGGATTACCGTTTTTGTAACCACTCACTATATGGACGAGGCCGAATACTGCAACAGAGTATCCGTTATGGTTGACGGACGGATTGATGCTCTTGATTCACCGGCAGCTCTTCGCAGGGAATTTGGAGCCTCAAGTATGGACGATGTATTCCGTCAGCTTGCCAGAAAATCAAAAAACAGTGGATTATGAGAGAGTTCAGAATATTTGTACAGAAAGAGTTTTTCCACATCTTCAGGGACAGGTGGACCACTCTCATTTTGCTGGTACTGCCGGTACTCATGATTATTCTGTTTGGTTTTGGAATCACAACAGAAATCAGAAACACAAAATTTGCAGTATATGACCCTTCCAGGGATGCAGCAACTCAGGAGATAGTAAACAAACTGGAGACAAGCGACTACTTCACTCTGGACAGTTACCTCTCCTCCCCCGGCGAAATTGAACAGCTTTTCAAAGAGGGAAGGGTTGGATTTGTAATTGTATTTGGGGAGAAATTCTACCAGTCAATGCTTCACACAGGCGATGCAAAGATTCAGCTAATAGCAGACGGGACAGATCCAAATACGGCATCAATCCTCACAAATTACGCATCGGCCCTTATAAACACATATCAGCAGGAGCTCTTCGCATCTCAGCAGATTGCAGAGGCAGGGAAAAGGGGAATTACTGCCGAAACCAGATTGCTCTACAATCCCACCCTCAAAAGTGCATACAACATTGTACCGGGAATCATGGGAATGATCCTGATGCTTATCTGCGCTATCATGACCTCTGTATCAATTGCCAGAGAAAAGGAGCTGGGGACAATGGAGGTACTGCTTGTATCTCCAATGAAGCCATTTCTGATAATCCTTAGCAAGCTTGTACCATACTTTACAATCTCAATTGTCAACTACATTACTATCCTTCTGCTCTCCGTCTTTGTCCTGAAGGTTCCAATTGCAGGAAGTCTTGTATTGCTATCAGCACTTTCGCTGCTCTTTATTTTTGTCTCCCTCTCATTTGGGATACTCATTTCTTCACTTGTTGAGAAACAGATTGTAGCGCTGCTCATTTCCGGAATGATGCTTATGATGCCTGCGGTGTTCTTATCGGGCCTTATGTTTCCTGTTGAGAGCATGCCACAGGTGCTGCAGTGGTTTTCACACATTCTGCCTGTTAAATGGTTCATAATTGCTGTGAGAAATGTAATGATCAAGGGGCTGGGATTCTCTTCTATTATAAAGGAAGTAACAATCCTCACAGGCATGGGAATTATTATTCTCATGGCCAGCATCAAAAAATTCAAATACAGACTGGAATAAAAGATTATGCTAAAATATTTGCTGGAAAAGGAGTTCAAACAGTTTTTCAGGAGCAGGGCGCTCCCCAAGATGGCAGTCATTATGCCATTTATGGCCATGCTCATCTTCCCCCTGGCCGCCAATTTTGAGATTAAGAACATTAACCTTGCAGTTGTAGACAATGACAAGAGTGTAACATCTGTGCAGCTGGTAAACAAAATTACCTCCGGAGGCTACTTCAGGCTGGCAGAGAGTGCCGCAACTTATGGCGAAGCAATGAGAGGCATTGAGCTCAACAGATCTGATATAATTCTGGAAATTCCTTCAAACTTTGAGCGCGACCTGGAGCGTGATGGTGGTGCTAAGCTCTTTATTGCCGCCAACGCAGTCAGCCAGACCAAAGGTGGACTGGGAAGCGCATACCTGGCAGGCATAATTGGCGACTTCAACCGGAATATCAATACCCAGCTTAAGGATGGTGCAATTACCATATCTCCCCGGTTCTGGTACAATCCCCGGCTACTCTACACATACTTTATGGTACCCGCCCTTATGGTTATGGTACTGGCAATGGTATGCGGATTCCTCCCCGCTCTCAACATCGTGGGAGAGAAGGAGAACGGCACAATTGAGCAGATCAATGTAACCCCTGTGAACAAGCTTACCTTTATTCTTTCAAAACTTCTCCCCTACTGGATTATTGGTTTTGTGGTACTATCCATCTGCTTTTTTGTAGCGTGGTTTGCCTACGGCCTGGTTCCCGCAGGGAGCCTTTTCACAATCTACCTCTTTGCAGCTCTCTTTGTTCTCTCCTTCTCAGGCTTTGGGCTGGTAATCTCCAACTACGCCACCACACTCCAGCAGGCTATGTTCATGATGTTCTTCTTCCTTCTAACCTTCATCTTTATGAGCGGACTCTACACCCCTGTTGCCAATATGCCCGACTGGGCACAGAAGCTGAGCATAATCAGCCCTCTTAAATACATCATAATTGTGCTCAGGCAGGTATACCTCAAGGGAAGCGGCTTCACCGACCTCCTCAACTCCTTCTGGATGCTTTCGGCTTTCGCCATTTTCTTTAACGGATGGGCAGTACTCAGCTACCGAAAGAAAAGCTGAACATTGTAAACTATTTTTACTAAATTTACTCCGATATAAATGTTTAACCTTAACATTTAGCCCATTGGAGACAAAAAATACCCAAACAGGAAATGATGACAGAGGTGCTGGCGATCTTGAACAAAGAATAAAGCAACTTAATTTCATCATCGAGCAGGAGACCAAAGCCAGAAAGCAGGCCGAGAATGAACTGAAAGACTTCAGATTCTACTATGAAAATCTGTTCAGTAATAACTCCCAGCCCATGTGGATTTATGATCTGGAAACATTGAGCTTTCTTGATGTAAACGAGGCTGCTGTTTTTCATTACGGATTCTCCAGAGAAGAATTTCTCTCAATGACCCTCAGGGATATCAGGCCAAAAGAGGATATTGAGATGCTGCACAAAGATGTGGAATCTACAAGGAACACATATAACAACGCAGGAATCTGGAGACATATTAAAAAGAACGGCGACACAATCTTTGTTGAGATTATCTCCCACGCTCTCATCTTCAACAACAAAAGGGCCAGGCATGTCAGGATAAATGATATAACAGAGAAACTGGCTGCAGAAAATGCTCTTAAGGACAATGAAGCTGTCCTTAAACTTTTCATTGAGAATGCTCCTGCAAGTCTTGCAATGTTTGACAATAACATGTGCTATATAACCTGCAGCAAAAGATGGATTGAGAACTTCTCCCTTCCGTACAATAATCTTGCAGGAATGTGCCACTACGATATCTTTCCTGAAATTGGCAGCCATTGGAGGGAGATTCACCGTAGGGCAATGAACGGAGAGGTACTTACTAATGATGTTGATGAATTTGTGAGAGCAAGCGGAAAGGTGCATTATGTAAGATGGGAAGTAAGACCGTGGACATACTCAGATGGTAAAATTGGAGGTATTGTTATCTTTTCTGAGGATATTACTGAGAAAATCCGCTTAGAAAAAGAGACACTTGAAGCCCGTAACAAGGCAGTCATGAGTGATAAACTGAAATCTGCATTTCTTGCAAACATAAGCCATGAAATACGGACTCCGCTCAACGGAATTCTTGGGTTTTCAGAAATTTTGCAGAGCGAAGATCTCAGCAATGAAGAAAAAAATGAATACCTGCAAATTATTGAAGCCTGTGGCAACAGAATGCTGTCTACAATTAACAACATAGTAAATATTTCAATTATTGACAGCGGACTTATTGAAATAAACTACTCTAAGATAAACATAAATGAACTACTCGATTATCTCTATAAATACTTTCGTCTGCAGGCAAGCAGCAAGCACCTCGTTTTTCATGTAATATCCGAACTGAAAAATGAAGATGCTACAGTAAATAGTGATTATGACAAAGTACTGGCAGTTTTGTACAACCTTATTGAAAACTCTCTGAAATTCACAGATAAAGGCAGTATTTATGTATTATGTAAAAAAAACGGAAATGCTGTTGAATTTACAATTAATGACACCGGTTCCGGAATCACTCCCGAACAAAGACCATATATATTTGAGAAATTCAGACAGGGAAGCGAACGCCTCTCAAGAAACTACGAAGGTTCAGGAGTCGGGCTTTACCTGTCTAAAGCATATATAGATCTCCTTGGAGGTGAAATATCATTTGAAAGCAATCCGGGGCAAGGAACGAGCTTCAGGTTTACAATTCCCGCCCTTTAGTTTGTATATAAACAAACCTAATTAAATTATTATGGAAACAATTTTTGGACCCGAAGGAACAATGACACAAATTTCGTGGCTTTGGTACGTGATCTCAGTTCTTGTTGCCTTTGGCGCAGGAGCAATTTGGTACACGCTCCTGTTCGGTAAACAGTGGGTGAAGGCAGTCAACTACGAATGCCTTTGCGGAGCCAATATCTCCAAAGGAGAAAAATGCACCTGTAAAAACCGGTTTCCGTGGGAGATGATATTTCAGCTCATTGGCACGGCCCTAGTTGGATTTATGTACTTCATCCTCACACCAATTTCTGTATGGCTCTCGGTAATCGTTTGCATAGCCTTCGCCGGCTGGACCAAATCTATGCTCAAATTCCAGATAGCAAGCTGGAGCCGCTACATAACCCTCGCAACAATAGATGTGGGGTATTTCATAGTTGTATCTGCAATATTCGTGCTGTTTACTTTTTTGTAATACAACTTCAGGTGGCCAGTTCACGACCCACAAAGCTATAACAAGCTAGATATCTGCACATAGCAAAACAACCTGACAGGTAATCTGTCAGGTTGTTTTTAGTTACCCGCTACATGTTAGTTTTTCTTGAACAAAACGCAGTCAGTAATTATTTGACCAAACCCAGATTAGCAAACAGTTTCATAAGATTCCAGTTAACGACCCGTAGGGCTGCAACGGACTGTAAATCAACGTGAGCCACTTTGTCCCCGCGGATGATCCGCGGGGACAAAGTGTTACTTGCAGATATACAAACAGTTACAGCCGTACGGGTCGATGAAAAATTGACATTCAAAACATGCTCGAAACCTTTACCAGGCAATGAAAACGACCTTCTGCACGCGAGCAAAATAAATCTGTGCCGAAGGTTACCTGGCAGGATTCGTACAAAGAGACTGCTTATCACTGATTTATGATTTTATAAACATAAAATAATTTATAATTTATCTTAGCAAAAGTCTATATATCAACAATTTTGCACGAATCCTGCCAGGCAACACTTTTAAATTTCACTTCATTTCAAAATAAAATAATACCTTTACAGTTGAATATAATCCCTCATTATAAACCATGAGTATAGAATATAAGAATAAACTCAACCAATTACTTCAAAAAAGTAATTCTGGTGGGCTATATTTCTCTTCCTGGCTAAAGGAGGAGGGATATTCAGATCAGCTGATAAAGAAATACAGAGATTCTGGGTGGTTTGATTCGCTTTCAAAAGGAGTAATTTTTAGAAAAGGTGAAAAATTAAACTCATTTGCTGTACTGAATAGCTACAATATGCAAATGAAGAAAAATTTTATAGTTGCAGCGCATTCAGCATTAGAGTTAGCAGGATATAATCACTTTGTTCCAATGGGAAAACCAGTGTTAATGGTTACTCATTCAAAGGCCGAAAAACTACCTGAATGGTTAAAGCAAGAAAGGTTTGACAGAACAATAAAAACGTTTACTACAGAGACCTTTTCAAAGAAATTCTCATCACCATTCAATGAAGAGTTTAAAAACCTACAAGTATCGGTACCAGAGCAGGCATTTTTAGAATGTTTGTTGCTGGCACCTCACCAATATAGTTATATAGATCTGTATTATATTCTCGAACAGCTCACTTCTCTTAGGCCCGATATACTGAATCAACTTTTAGAAAACACCGGTAATATAAAAGTAAAAAGAACATTCCTATATATGGCCGAGAAAGCAAATCATGCTTGGTTAAATGAACTTACTTCAGACAAACTTTCTCTGGGAACATCTAAGCTTCAGTTAGCTCAGCAAGGTGTATATGTACCAAAATTCAAAATAACAATCCCAAAAGAGTTGTTTGAATATGAATGAGTTGTACAGAAAACAGGTAGGGTTACTTATAAGAATTTTACCATCATTATACCAAATTGAAGATTTTGCTCTGCACGGAGGGACAGCTATAAATCTGTTTCTTAATAATCTTCCTCGCTTTTCAATTGACATTGACTTGACTTATATCCCAATTGAGAATCGGCTTTTAAGTATTTCAAATATCAATAATAATTTAGCTATGCTAAAGGCATTTATTGAAAAGTCAATTCCTGGTATAAAAATTATTCACAAAGTCAATGTTTGGAAATTAATATGTAATCATGAAGGATTAACCGTTAAAATAGAAGTGAATGGAATAAAAAGGGGCTTGCTTGGAAACACTGAAGATTATACTCTTTGTTCTAAAGCACAAACTATGTTTAACTCAAATTTTAAAACACGAATAGTATCATATACACAATTGTACGGAGGAAAAATTTCTGCGGCACTTAACAGACAACACCCCAGAGATTTATTTGACTGTCAATTTATGAATGAAGACTCTCTCGATAAATCGAAAGACGGTTTAATATTGTCATTATTAGGTAGCGATAAGCCAATAATTGAATCACTAAAACCGAACTTAATTGATCAGCAAAGTGCACTTGAAAATCAATTTGCAGGAATGACAGAGATCCCATTCTCATATAATGATTATACAGAAACTAGAGAAAGACTAATTGTTGGAGTGAATAATCTCTTCAATAAAAAGGATAAAGAATTCATTTTATCATTTGAAAAAGGTAATCCTAAATGGGAATTATGTTGTGTCGGTGATTTAAGTAAATATCCATCCGTTCAGTGGAAACTTGAAAACATTACGAAATTGAAAACAACCAATCCAAATAAGTTCAAATCAGGACTTTCCAAACTTGAAAAACATTTATCTTAATGATAAACAATCATTATTATTTTGGGAGTGAAATGGTTGAAATTTACACCTTCAGGGGTGTTGAGGTATTTCCATAATTGCTGCTTATGAATGAAAAATTTAGTTGTTTCGTAAACTTTCCGTTCGCAATTGCTAGTAATCTAAGGTTCGAATCCCAGCCGAATCACATATACAAACATTACTTCACTAAAAGAATTAATTTCGCAAATCATTGTAATATTCAGCCTCCACCTGCGACTAATATGGGTGAAAAGCAAAACAACATGAGCAGAAAAGAGAGTAATCTGAGTCAACAGCAGGATTTCCTGAAGATGCTGAATGAGAACAAAAACATCATTTACAAAGTCAGCTTTATCTATTCAAACAGTCTGCACACACAGGACGATCTCTTTCAGGAGGTAATTGCAAATCTGTGGAACGCCTGGCCAAAGTTCCGCGGAGAGTGTAAAGTTCAGACATGGATTTACAGAATTGCGCTTAATACCTGCATAAGTTCTTTGAGAAAAAGCAAGTCGGGACCTCAGTCAATTCCGCTGACAAGAAATATTGAAGTGATTGCAGAAGAGTACGACTTGTCAAAAATCAGGGAACTTTACGCTCTGATAAACAAATTAGAGAAAATTGAGAAGGCGATTATCCTGCTCTACATTGAGGAAAAATCGCACGACGAGATCTCTCATATTGTGGGAATTTCAAAATCCAATGTTGCTGTTAAGCTTTTCAGAATCAAAGACAAACTAAAACTCATGTCCCAAAATTAATTATGATTATGGAACTGGAACAACTAAAAACAAGCTGGAAGGAGCTATCAGAAAAAATGGAAAAGGCCGAAATCTTTAACCGTCAGGTAACTATGAATATGTTGCGCCGCAATGCAAAATCATCTGCAGGTAAACTTGAAAAATATGAAATGATATTCTTTGTAATATCAGTCTTATACAGCGGATTTCTTGGAGTGGCCCTTGCCCTCAACGAAAGCACCCTAATTAAAAACGAGAGTATCATTGTCTGCCTGGTTGTATTTATTCTGGCTGCAATATGGCAGGGATATAAATTAATAATCCTGCAGCAAGTCAAATTTGACAGCTGCACCATACTCGAACTGCTTACCCGCGTAACCAGATACAAATTGCTCACAAAAGGGCGCCTTATTGCAGGGATGATTACGCTGATACCTGTTTTCGCTCTGCTGATATATTTTCAGAGAGACATGATGGTTAAAGAACTATGGATTGGAATGATTGCCGGAGCCGCACTGGGACTAGTCATAGGAATCAGAACCTTCTTGAACCACTGGAAAAACATCAACGAGCTCCTCACTGACCTAGAGGAGATTAAAAGTTATGATTCATTATCATGAGAATTGTGGCTCTAGCTTGCCAGCTCCCTCTTTTTGTACTTATCTGAAGCAAGCCTTGCCATAAGGTAACTGACACTCGACTCTGCACCCTGATTGAGATTGACATTATTCTCTTCCAAACCATCATAACAGCCTCCCGTACAAGGGTTATAGACTATTTGTTTTAATCTGTTTTTTCCCAGGAACCAATCAAATGCTATAATCATCTTCTTAAGATACTCATCATTTTTTTGCAACTCACAGAATGTGCCCAGAGCCAGAATTGTATAGGCAACATCTATGGGTTGCTCTCCAAATTCACTCTGAGTATCACCCCTGTTCAGCCGGCTTTTGTTTGAAATAACCTCAATTCCGTTTTTATTGAAAATTTTCAGCAAAAGAAAGTCAAATGATTTTATTGCAATATCTCTGTACTCATCTTCACCTGTAATTGACCATGCCATTAACATAGATTCAGAAACCACGCTGTTTGCATATGTGAGATAGCTTTCAAACCACTCCCAGTACTCAGTTGCCTCATGTCTGTACATTGATGCAAGCCTTCCTGCAAGTGTCGAAATAAGCTCAAGGTTATCTGCCACCGGAACTGCACTTTGATAATAGCACAGCCCCTTAATTACAAAAGCCATAGCCCTTGTAGAGGTTATTGCATTAAGATGCGGGAAGGCTTTATTAAAAATGGATCTTGCATTTGCAGTAAGTTTTGAAGGAAGAACGGATGAACATGAGATAACATATCCCAATGCCCAGATTGCTCTTCCGTTTGCATCATCAAGATTGTTTTCATTCTGTTTTGTAAAGTGTCTGCCGGAATCTACATAATTCAGAAACGATCCGTCCCGGGTAAGACAATATCTCAGAAAACTCAGGTATAATTCAATTAATACAAGATCACCCTTTTCTGAAGTGAGCTCATAATGTTTGCACATCGCAATCAACGCTCGTGAATTGTCGTCAAGCGTATATCCAGATTCAATATCCGGCTGATTAATCTTCGAAAACTGAATCATGCCAAAATCAGTTGTCAGCTTTTTGATATGAGTCAAATTAATTTCCGGCATACTATAATACATTTTCATCTCTCCACCTGCAATCTTTTCCAGGAGCATAGCATGTGAAATTGCTGAGTTTTCCCAGGCGGTGGCAACAATTTTTTGCAATGTATTAAGGCTGATACTTTTTCTTAACGGTTCATCGCTGAACAGTCTTACTACCTCTTTTGCCAGCTGGGATGAATCCATAAAATTGAAGATAACACCTGTATCATTTGTAAGGACCTCAACAGCATGAGGAATGGGCGTTGAGACTATTGGGCATGCACAGCTCATTGCATATACAAATGTTCCGCTGACAGCCTGATTCGGATTATTTGAAGTAAACAGATAGACATCTGTCAACTGAAGAAACTCCAGCAAATCCGGCAATGCCAGAAAGTTGTTAATATATCTTACATGTGCAGTTAACCCCAGCTTTTCTACCCTATCCTCAAGCATCATTCTGTATCTCTCCCCCTCTTTCAGAATAACCATTGGGTGAGTCTTGCCAATTATCAGAAATATAACTTCCGGATTTGTTTTAATTATTGCAGGTAATGCCTCAAGAGTAGTTTCAATACTTTTGCCAGAACTTAGTAGTCCAAATGTTGAAATAACTTTCTTTCCCTTAAGTCTGTACTTCTCTTTAAGAAACTCTTTGTCCAGATGCTGGACAAGGTGAGTGCCATGTGCGATAACCTCAATTTTTCCGCTTTCAATTTGATAATCTGCAGCCAGAATATTTGCGGAATTATTCGTCATTACAATAATTGAATTCACATTGTCCGACATCTTGCAGACAAGTTTCCTCAGATATTCATCCGGATTTGGGATTACAGTATGAAATACAATAACCTTGGGTTTGGTAACCATACTGAGAAATTGAGTAAAAGCCTCTTCGTTGCCCTCATAAAATCCAAATTCATGCTGAATCAGAATTATCTTAATGCTCTTATTGCGGTTAATCTTTGCTGCCAGCCTCTTATATGCAGGTGAATCTGATGTGTCCAGGATATATTTTACCTCTTTTGGGTACATGAATTTCTCAAACTCATTCTCCAGGGCGCATACAGTAATTGAAAAAGATTTACCGAATTTATTTTTGAGTGAAGTTATAAGATCCGTTGAGTACGTGGCTATTCCGCACACTCTTGGAGGGTACGAGGTGATTACTAAAATTTCTGTTTCTGGTTTCATTTTTTTGCATTAATAAGAAGCTCATTAATTAACGGCTTCAAAGGGGCAGATACGCAACCGATTCTCTCGTCGGCCGCTCCGTAATATATAAACAGTGTTTCACCAAATACAACCGCACCTGTTGGGAAAACAACATTATTTACCTCTCCGTGCAATTCCCAGTCGTACTCTGGGGAAAAGAGAGCAAAAGGCAGTCTGGCTAACTCTTTTGAAGGATCATTCAAATCCAGCAGAGCTGCGCATGCAGAATAGACGAGTCCCTTGTTTGTCTTTTCAACTCCGTGATATATAAGAAGCCAGCCCTCCTCTGTCTCTATTGGAGGACATCCGCCACCAATATAGTTTGACTCATGTTTATGAACCGGATCCATAACAATATGCTCATGCATATTCAGAAAATAGTCCATCCAGAACTCTTTTGTCAGGTCACTCAGTTTTTTAACAGAAGCAATCTGGATTCCTGGTCGTATTCTGTGCAGAAAGACTAAATTACCATCAATTCGTCTTGGAAAAAACATTACATTTTTATCCCATAGCATCATCTTCTTTTCAGGATCAGATTCCTGATAATAGAACTTATGATTCTGATAGTAATTCTTGTTTACCTTTCCTACTTTTTCTGCAAGTGCAACAAACTCTGAGTATGTGATAGGAGGTACAATAATTCCCTTTTTCGTAAATGTCTTAAGGTCCTTTGAGGTGGCAAGTGCCCCTCTGGCGTTTATACCATCATAACCTGTATATGTTAAATAATACAAGTCATCAATTTTCACAATTCTGGCATCCTCTGCGCCGTGAGTTTCAAAATCAAGTTCAGGTGATATTACCGGCTGCTGGGATCTTTCTGCGACTGTAAGCGGGCCATCCAGCCGGCAGTAGCCAATGCTGGAATGGTTGCCCGTTTTTACAGCTCTGTAAAAAAGATGGACACTGTCACCCTCTTTGATTGCAGCAGGGTTTAAAACGCCCTCGTTTTCAAACTCAAGCTCTGTTTTAGCGATAATAATCCCCTCTTTCCTGATTTGCATTATCTCTTTTTGTTTCTTTTTGAGAACCCTTTAAGTGATTTTTCCAGACCCTTCATGTCGTGATTGAACTCTCTTTTAAATGAGTCCCATTCATGGCGGGTAGTCCCTTTGTATTCATGAAGTTTCCTTTTCATATTATTGTGTTTAACCTCAATCACAATAACTTCGTCTCTGTGCTGGCTGTTTCTCAGGCTGGCAATCCTTCTCTCGTTGTTCTGAAGTCTGTAGTCGTACTCTCTGCTGTTATGCTGATAATAGCCTGCATTTGGTCTCGCATGATGCTGTCTGACTGTAACGCCGCATCCGGAGAAAATCATTACTCCAATAATCCCTATTGCAGCAATATGTTTGAACATTGATAATTTTATCATTTTAGAAATTTTTAGTTGTAAGAATAACTTCGGAGTACATGTACTGCACACCCGGATCATTCTCAGCTGTTATGAATATTTTGTTTGGCTTTTCAACCGATACCGATTCAAAATCGGCCTTAAGTTTAGTTGAAAGAAAAGCTGTAGAGGTTTTAATCTGACCAATATTTTTTGGAGCATTTTCTCCGGAAACCATCCATACTATATATGCACTTTTTGATGGAGTCAATCTTGATGGTTCTGCAAGATTTCCAATGTGAATTTTAATACGATAGTTCTTGTTGCTGTCTGATTTAACTCTTACAGTACCCTTTGCCGCAGGTGTTACCGTTGAGATTAAAAAATTTACCCTTTGTGCACATGATGCAACAGGGAATAAGAAAATTGCCATTGCAAACAGAATAGCAATCCTTTTTACTTTTCCCGAAAATTTAATTGTTTTCATTTGTGTATATAAAATTTGAATTCATTTGTATAATCTTAATTTTCAGCTAAACTGAACGTTTAGCAGACCTCCACAGAATAATTCCCCCTGCTCCAATCACAGCGATTCCAATAAGCGGCGACCAGTTGATGTTATGAGGCTTGTCTCTTGTTATTTCCAGCTTACCAATTTCTACAACTTTCTCTTTGGTGAAAAATGAAAATGCAGTAAAAATAGTTAGCAGAATCCCGATAATAATAATTACAATTCCCGTTGTTTTCATGATAGATTTATATTGATTTTGTATTGCTGCAATATAGAGAACAACCGGTGCGGGTGTGTTATACAATTTCAAATATTAGTTACATAATTCCCACAGCAGCGTTTGTCTGCTTTATTTTAGATAATAAGTCTCAAGAGAAGAAAAAAAACAGGGGCCGGTTTCCCGGCCCCTGTAATATTATGCGATAATCATTAAGATTACATTCCCGGGGTCTGAGGTACTATATCAATAATTACAGTACGGTTGTAGAAGCGCTCTTCTGGATATTTGTTTCCAAACTGAGACTTGTCTGTATCTTCACCAAATCCGTAAACTTCAAAAGTGACATCACTTCTGCCTGATCTTGAAAGCGCATCTGCAATTATTTCCTTTACTGCATTTGCCCTTGCAAAAGATAGTTCAAGATTGTACTTCTCATCTCCTATGATATCAGTATATCCGTGAATCATTACTTTTGCTCCCTTAGGGATTTTTGGTGTTACAAAATCTGCAAGATACCTCTCATAGATTTGAATAGCCTTTGATTCACCAAATTCAAAAATAACACTGAATCTGAGTCCTTCCTCAATAACAGGCTGAGCCCAAAGGACAACCTGTACCGGAACCTCCTCTTTAATTGTTTTCCCTGAAATGGTCTGGCCAATCATTGTTACTCTGAAATTACCCTTAGGTCTGTCACCAAGAATTGCTTTTCCCGGAACACTTACTCTGTCCTGGATATACGGGCCAAAGAACTGAATCTTTCCGTTCTCATCCATAACCTCAACACTCCATGATTTAAGTGCAAGGTTAGCTCCCTGAGCGTGGAATGTAACATAGCTGTCCAAAGGTGCTTCCTGCTCTGCATAAAACTCAACCGGTCTAAGTGGGAAAGCCGGGCCGCTCTGGAACTCCATTATGAGTGCCGGAGAGCTGCTTTCAATTGAAACTCTGCGGTCACCTTCACGAAGAAGGGTAAGCTCGAGTGTTCCGCCCGGCTGCTCAGATGGAAGTTTTGGCTTGAACCTGCCCTCAATCTTAATTCTTGAAGGAGAAATTCCATAAATTTCAACCAGATAATTTTTTACTGAAGTTGCCATCAGTTTACCATCTTCCGGTCCTGATTCAGAAGAACCTACCAAAACAATATCGGTTCCTGTATTTGCAGACATCCTGTCACCCAGAATATTCAGCACATTGTAATATACAACCATAGATCTTCCGGAACGTCCGGACATATCTTTTGGAGTTACAACATCAAGCTGATCTTCGTGGAAATTTTTAACCTCATCCTTCTTAAGCAGAGCATAACGGTTAGGAATCTCTGTTGACTCCAGGTTAAAGAATACATAGTTAAGCAGTGGAAAAGTCTCTCTGACCCTTCTCTTTTCGGGAACATTTTTTGGAGATGTTACTAAAAAATTAACTTTAGGTTCAACTACTACAACTTTTGGAGGAGCATAATAGGCCACCTCTTCACGAGGAGCCTTGCGGCCACGGCCAAATTTAAGCGCAGCACCAACTCGTATGGTTGTCATGTTCCATGATTCTACAGAGCGCGGGTTCTGTCCGAAATATGGCAAAAAACTTACAAACGGAGAGATCACTGTCTGGGCCTGATTGTCCTTAGATGAGAGCTGAATATCCATACCCATACCAACCTGCATTGACAAACGCAGTTTGTTGATATCGCTGAATTCACCCTCTACATCTGCTCTTGGAGTCTGTTCCGGGAAATCGGGATTGATGCCTTGTTCATACAGAAAATCTTTTTTCCAGTTATACGAGAGTCTTGGTCCTGCAAACAGATAGAAATTTCCGCGGAACGGAGCCAGTCTCAGACTAGGTTCGATAGCAAAGTAGTTCAGATTTGTTGTAAGGTCTGCCGGGCAATTGCACGGAGACATGACTTCGTTGAATTTACCGTTACGGCCGTCATACGACAGTTGCAAAATAAATCCCAATTTAGTTTCCGGGGCGTGGTATTCAAGCATTGTTCCCAGATACAGTCCGGCTCCAAATCCGTTATGGAATGCAGTAGGAGTTACAAATGTTGAATTGAGAGTTTGCGTGGTTCCGCGGTAGAAGTTAAAGTTTGCACCGGCTGCTGCGCCAAACCACCATGATGGCCTTGTATACCTGTATTCCTGCGCCTGAAGCGTCTGAATACCCGATAGGATAAGAACTCCTAACAGAAGGCTTTTAAATATTTTAGTTTTCATGTGTTTTAATATTTTGTTTATTCTTTTAGATCAATCAAGCCTACTGGGGCACATTAATAATAGTATTAACCATTGTTACTGCAGAAACCAGTGATATTGCCCTGCCGTTCAGTACAGTCTGAACTGTAGTATTGGTACTGTTTCCCGGTGAAGACAAAGTGACTCCCAGTTCGGCGATAATGGTTCCTACCATTGTTCCGCCACCTGCATAGTTAATGACTGCAGATGTTCCAACATACCAGTACACATTTTTAGCCTGCGCACCGTTAATTAAGATTATACTGCGCGCACCTGTAGGAGTTCCTACCGTTAGAGCACTTCCTGTCTGGAATATCCATACTGCATTAGGGTCGCCCTGAGCATCAAGAGTCAGGTCAAGTGTAGTAATGTTGTATGTGCTTCCTGAGGCATATATTCCCGGAGCAAGAGTTCTTCCGCCCAGTTCTGCATTGTCAAGGGTAATTCCTCCTGGTTTGCTGGCAGGCGAAATACTGATGTAGAAATTACGGGCTGCCAGAAGACCCTCCTGTGCTTTGGCCATAGTTGTGGCATTACCACCATAAGGGCCACCTGCTGCAAATATTACAGGTGCCGGAGCATCAGTGTAAATTCTGCCTTTAACATCACCAATATTTAGAGGAGTCTCTGTATACTTGTCTCCTGTGCTGTCATGGAATCCGGTTACCAGTGTAGAAGCAGCGGTTGTCCCAATGCTTCCGTTATTAATTACTGTGTATATACCCTGATTCGTGATGCCGGCGTTTCCGCCAAAAGAGCCAAATATTGAAGAGAAGAGCGGTTCAACTACAACTGTTTTTGTGGTGAATTTCCATATATGGGTATTCAGCATTGCTGTTCCCGCTACATTCCTGACTGAGTTTGTAACAGTAGCTGTATACTCTGTATTTGGCAGAAGATCTGCAGATGGGGTAAAGTAAGCTACTGTATTTGCATATGTAACTGCACCGTTAACCTGAGTTGTTCCGTTATAAAGAGTAAAGCTGGTTCCTGTAATGGTTAAAGGATCCATTGGTACGCTGAATGTCGCTGTGACTACCTTGTTAAGTACTACACCTGTGGTGAGATTTACAGGGTTTGTGGCAATTATAGTAGGAGCAACTGCAGATTCTGTAGTGAATTTCCAGATATAATTTGCTGCAATTCCAATACCTGCAAGGTTCAGTGCACCTGTTGTGATTGTAGCTGTGTACTCAGTACCAGGCAGAAGATTGGCAGCAGGCAGGAATGACATCTCGTCACCATTATAGGTAATAGTTCCGTCAACCCTTGTTGTACCTCTGTAGAGTGTAAAGGTAGAGCCGTTTAATGTAAGCGGATCCATAAGCATACTGAATTTTGCTGTTACAATCTTATTGAGAGCTACTCCTGTTGCCAGATTGAGTGGATTAGTAGAAGTCACGGATGGAGCAACTGTAGATAAAGTTGTGAATTTCCAGATATAATTGGCTGCGATTCCAATAGCGGCCAGATTTTTTGCCCCTGTTGTGATTGTTGCTGTATACTCAGTACCCGGCAGAAGATCTGCTGAAGGCAGGAATGAAACAACATCTCCGTTATAGGTAATTGTACCTTCAACCTTTGTTGTACCTCTGTAGAGTGTAAAGGTAGAGCCGTTTAATGTAAGCGGATCCATAAGCATGCTGAATGTTGCAGTAACAATCTTATCCACAGGCACGTTGACTGCCAGGTTAACAGGATTTGTAAGGGTTACTGCCGGTACTGTAGCCAGTGCAGTTGTGAATTTCCATATATAGTCCGCAGCCATTGGTATGCCTGCAGAACTTTTCGCATTTGTATTGATAGTGGCTGTGTATTCAGTAGCCGGCATCAGATTGCCAGATGGAATAAAGTACAGGTCAGTTCCGTTATATGTAACTGTTCCGAAAACAGGTGTAGTACCTTGTTTAACTGTGAATGTTGTTCCTATAAGACTAAGCGGATCCATTGCCATATTGAATCTGGCAGAGATAATCTTATTGGTGGCAACCGAAGTTGCATTGTTAAGCGGATCTGTTGAGAGTACTGAAGGTACCTGTCCGGTTGAAAAAGTCCAGGCATAATTGGCGGCCATTGGCATGCCCGCAAGACTTTTGGCACCGGTGGTAATGGTTGCTGTGTACAGGACATCTGGTAACAGATTGGATGCTGGTGTAAAGAGCAATGTTGTACCATTGTATAATACTGTACCAAGTACCGGAACTGTTCCCAGTTTTAAAGTAAATGTAGTTCCGTTAAGAGTGGCAGGAGCCATAGGCATATTAAACTGCGCACTTATAACTTTATTAAGCAGAACTCCTCCTTCTCCGGTATACGGACTTGTCAATGTTACAGTAGGAGTTGCATCTGTACTGAATGTCCAGACATAATCTTCCTGAATGGCATTTCCCATCATATCTTTTACTGCAGTTGTAATTCTGCCGGTATAAGTTATGTTGGATGCAAGCGGGTTAGAAGGTGTAAATGAGGCCGTGTTACCACTGTAGGTAATTGCACCTGCTACAGGTGACAGGCCCAGAATTGTGAACGATGTGGCTGTAATTGTAGCCGGATTCATCGGTTCATTAAATATTACCGTAATCACTTTTAAAGGGGATACTCCTGTTGCCAGGTCTGCCGGACTTGTGGAAACCACTTCCGGGCAAACTCCTGTTATGGCAGGAAATTCGTCTTTTACGCACCCCGCTATTAAAGCAACCATAAGTAATACTAAGGCTGATAATAGTTTTCTTGTTTTCATTTTGAATTAATTTAAGTGTTAATTTTTTCTTTCTTTATTCTCCTCAAGTCGCTTCTCCTTTTCAGTCTTTACTCTCTGAGGAGGGTCAGATCTCTTTTGCTGTTCAACATTTTGTCTATGTTGCTGATCATTTTTGCGTTGCTGTTCAATATTCTGGCGATGTTGCTGATCATTCTGCCTCTGAGGCTGAATATTGTCACGCTGATGTTGTCTTACATTTTCTGGTCTGGCAACCTCTCTTGGAACCGGCCTCTTATCTCTGTCTGTGCTTACTCTGATTTTAGGTCTGTACAACTGCAATTCTCCATTGCTCATACTTTGTCCAGGTCTGTTATTGTCACGTACTGAAACAGGTCTTACATTCCTGCCGGCAACTCTCTGAACCTCCATTCTGTCAGGCCCGGCAACATAAGTCGCCCGTCTTTGTCCATCAACATGTGTTCTGTTAATTACTGAAGAGTTTCTGATAATACGGTCGTGTTCGTTTCTTCCTACATGATATCTGCTAATATCACGTCTCTGAAGGTCTCTGTCTCTTACAAAAATCCAGTGATCCCTGTTCCTGTCATAGTGTCTTCCGAAGCTCAGGCTGATACTTATTCCCGGTCTCATAGGAGACCATCCGTAATAGCCATTGGCCCTTCTCCATGTAACCCATGCAGGACCCCACTGGTTATCGGGCAGCCAGAACCACCCATAATCATTATCATAATCCCAGCGGCCGTAGTGAAACGGAGCCCATCCCCAGATAAAATTTGATACCCATGTCCAGCCGTACGAAGAGAGTATCCAGTATCCGTTAGTGGAATATGGGACAAAGTCCTGTCCGGCATCAGGTAACCAGATGTATCCGTAATTTGGGTGATCCAGCCACTGGCCGTATGGGCTCAGTTCGTCGTAGAAAACCTGAAAGCTGACATTTGCCTGCTGGGCAGATGCCTCTTTTTCAGATATAACTGAGGAAAAAACAATCCCCAGTAATACAATTAAAATTTTAATTTTTGATTTCATCAGATTCTGTTGTTATTTTTTTTAAAGCTCAGTTTTAATTTAAGCATCGAAGGCATGGTGTCCCCAAGTAAAAACCCCCATGGTTTTAATGATTCAACATGGTCAAATATGAGTTTGACAATGGCAAGAAGTGGAATAGAGAGAAACATCCCGGGGATACCCCATAATGCGTTACCGGCTATTACTACAATTATGGAAAAGAGCGCATTGATTTTAACTTTTGAAGCCACGATTCTTGGCACTATGTAGTTATTGTCAATGAGCTGGATTATGTAATAGATTATTAAAACATATACAGCATACCATGCTGTTGATTTGGTTGCCAGAGCAATCATCATTGGCAGGGCAACTGCCACTATTCCGCCTATATATGGAATAAGATTCAGCAACGCTCCGATAATTCCAAGCAGTATTGCGTATTCGATTCCAAGAGCGAACAATGTTATGATTTGCATGCCGGCAACAATTGCCGTTTCGAAAATAAGACCTGTAAGGTATTTCTGAATTACAGTCTTTGTCTGTGTAGTAATTTCACTTACCCTGGAGTGGTTGACCTTTCCAAAAAGCCTGTTGATAAATTCCAGGATAAGAGGCTTGTAGAATAAAATTAAAAATGTGTAAACCGGAATTATCAGTACTACAATAATAAGGTTACCCGCTGCAAGCAGCGTTTGCCCTATTGCGGCACTGCTCATGTTAATCAGTTCTCCCTTTGTATTGGCAATCCACTCATGTATATTATATGGCTTAATATTGAAATAACCGGACACCCAAGAGATTGATTGGTTTAACAGTTCAGTAAATTTATCTACAAGTAACGGCCACGATTCACTAAGCTGTATGGTCTGGGATACAAGTAATGCCCCTATTGTGAGAATTACAGATATCGAAAGAACTAATGAAATTATAATTGCAATAACTCTGTTTATTCTGATCTTCACAAGATATTCGACCAGAGGATTGAGAAGTATAGCAATAACTATAGAAAAAACGAGAGGAATAATTATGCCTTTTGCTATATACAAAATCGCTAAAAAGGCAGTCAGACCACAGAAAAATATTGACGCCCTGATATAAAATGGATATTGTATTTCGTTGTCTGACATAATATTAATATTCACTCCCGTTTATGTAATATTTGACTAAAAAGGTATTCTCCCAGGGACTTTAATCCCGAAGGGTGCTTTGAAACGAAACTCATTACACCCAACTGCACTATTGACCCTATCAGCCTGCGAAATGGATTTCCTGAAGTCCCAATGAAAATTTTCTTTGAGATATATCCAGTTACCATTCCTAATGCCATTCCGGCAATATCTGACACTTCCGATGATGAGCTGACTGAATTTTTCAGAGATGATTTTAGTAGATTGACAAATCGTAAACTTTCATACGTTTCGATGAATTGCTCCCTGAGAAGCTGCTCTTTAACAGCTTGCTTCAGCTCCAGTTCCTGAATTGATCTTCTAAGTTCCTCTGATGATGATATGGCTCTCATTTTGATTATTATTTAAGTAAGTGTTTAATTATGTAGTTCGTTACAACTTCTTTAATCCACCTACGCATAAAAAGAAAAATGACAATTGCAGTTAACAGGTAGAAGCCACCAATGAGAAAGAATCCGTAATATAGTTTACCGGTAAGTTCTCCAAGCCAGTACGCAAGTCCCAGATTGAAAAAAAGCATGAAAGACGCAGTTAATACGAAGGCAACTGAGTGAATTGCAAAAGTTGAAGCAACATCAGATGTTTTTTCAAGGGCTTTCAGCTTAAGTAGTTCAAAACTTGTCTTACTGTACTCAACAACTCTCTCGAGCAATTTTTCTATCAGCTTAACATTGTCTTCCATGATAATTTGTTATTAAATTTTACTTTTGGCAGAATTCATCTCTTTCTCAACTCTCTCTTTAATTTCATCTTTTGTTTCTTCAAATTTTTCACTGAAGCTTTCAATGAAATCATCGAGCTTGTCCTTTATTCCCTCTGCGTAATCCTCTCCTTTTTTTGAGATTTTTTTTCTCAGATCTGATCCCTTTTCGGGAGCAAACAGAATCCCTAATACGGCACCCACGGCTACTCCGGCCAGAACGCCTAATAATACTTTACCTGTGTCCATAATTAAATAATTTATAGTTGTTAATGTAAATTCTAGATAATTTTTCTACCCTGTATAATCCTAAGTATCACTGCAATGATTGCAATAACCAGAAGAATGTGAATGATACCGCCTGCACTGTAGGCAAAGAATCCAATTGCCCATGCGACAATCAGAATAACTGCGATGATGTAAAGTAAGCTTCCCATGACTACTGTATTTAAATTGTTTTGTTCACGTGCAAAGTTGCATTCAGAAGACCCCGTATGTGTTACATAAATCCCGGAATAAATTGCATCATTCACACATTTGGGCAAAAAAAAACTGTGCGGCTTTTGCAGCCCGCACAGTTTTTTTACGGCAGTTTAAGAGAACTTATTTACTTACTGGTAACCTCCATAAACCAGTTTAGCGCTCTTTCCGTTTTTTTTATATGAGTTATAACAGAAAATGCCTGTCTGAGCCTTATGTAGGCAGTTTCGCTCTTTACAATGTAATCAAAGGCTTTGTGGTGCATGCAGTTTACAGCAACTTCAATCTTGTCCTGAGAAGAGAGCATCACAACTGATATTTCCGGGTTTGTTGATTTGATTTTGTCCAGAACCTGAATTCCATTCATTGCACTTTTATCTAAACTGTCCAGAAAATAGTCAAGTACAATAATATCTGGCTTCTTATATAAATTTTCAAGACAAATTTCACCGGTTGGAAATGACTCAATTATAAATTCATTATTATTACTTAGTTCAATCTCAAGCATCTTTAAATACAAGGGATCATCATCTACTAAAAAAAGCTTAGTCTTTTTTTCGTTATTCATCATTTCCGTTCTTTATTGAAATTAATTCTTCCTTCAATTCCTCACATGCCTTATTACAAACTATTTCCAGCTGCAAAACCAGATCGCTGACTCCGTCAGTCTGCTGTCTGGTGTTGGCATATTCCTGAACCTTCTTGGCCATGTTTTCAAAGTTGGTACTTATTCCCATTATTGAAAATGACGGTATCAGCTTATGAACAGCCGAATATAAAGATTTCCAGTCCTTCTCCTGCATACTTTTCTTCATTGTGCTTACTAAAAGTGGTGTCTGATCAAGATAGAGAGTAATCATTTCCATCATAAGAGCCGGATTTGATTTTGTGCGACGGTTCAGATATTCCAGATCTGTATATTTAAATTTCATGCTCTCAGGATGCTCACCCTCTTTCAATCCGTCTGATGAAAGGGATTTTTTGACAGCACCCACAATTTTACCGTACAGTACTCTTTCATCAACTGGTTTTGCTATATAATCATTCATTCCTACAGATTTACATTTAGCAAGGTCTACCGTAGTGACATCTGCAGTGAGAGCAATAATCGGGATATCAGATTTCAGCTCATTCCTGATGTAATCTGTCGCTTCAAATCCGTTCATATCAGGCATCTGGAGATCCATCAGCACAATGCTGAATGTTTTATTTTTCAGTTTTTCAACAGCAATACGCCCGTTTTCTGCAATCTCACATTCAAACCCAAAGTCATCAAGAAGAGTCTTCATTAGCAGCTGATTAAGCGGAATATCCTCTGCCACCAATACTCTTACATTCTTAATATCTCCTTCAAACTCCTCAATTGGAGGTTCAATACATACCTCTGCACCCGATTTCAGAAAATCCAGTTCAAAGCTGAAAGTAGATCCTTCGCCCACTTTGCTTTTAACGGTAATCGTCCCGTTCTGAGCTTCTACCAGTTGTTTGACAATTGCAAGTCCAAGACCCGTACCTCCATACAGCCTTGATGTTCCGCTTGATGCCTGCTGGAAATTTTCAAATATTCTCTCAATCTTGTTTTCAGGTATTCCAATTCCGGTATCTGAGACAGAAAACTGAACCTTTACACTCTCTTCATCTTCACTAATAAGGTGTACTGATACTGTTATCTTTCCCTTGTTGGTAAACTTCACCGCATTGCTGACAAGATTTATAATTATCTGGTGAAGGCGAACAGGATCACCTACCAGAATATCAGGGATTCTGCTGTCAAAATCTTTCGTAAGTTTTAAATTTTTTTCATGTATCTTGGTTTCGAACAGATGGAGCATAGCAGACAAAGATGCTGATATTTTAAATGGCACCTGCTCAAAGACCATTTTTCCGGAATCTACCTTTGCAAGGTCAAGTATATCGTTAATGAGTACAATTAAGGCATCTCCGCTGAGTTTTATAGCTGTCAGGTACTCCTTCTGCCTGGCGGTCAGATCTGTCTTTAACAGGACCTTAGTAAATCCAATAATGGCATTCATAGGTGTCCTGATTTCATGACTCATGTTTGACAGAAATTGTTGTTTTGATTTGACTGCACTTTCTGCAATTAGAGTTGCATTTTCTGCTTTAACCCTCGCCTCTTCTGCATAACCGGTTGCAAGTTCGGCAAAAACTATAGCCTCTGTAAGTTCTTTTGTAAGTTTCTGCTGTTCTGTAGTGTCTCTTGCTACAATTACCACTCCTACCACATTTCCTATGCTGTCCTTATATACCGAACCATTGAAAAGTACATCAGTTAGCTTACCCTCTATATGCCGGAGAGTCAGGGGCGAATCGGCCACAAACCCCTTTGCAAATACCTCCTGATAAACCTCCCTGGCTTTTTGAGGTTCTGTAAAATAGTCGAAGAAATCTGTGCCCTTTAACTCCTCACGACTCATACCAGTAACATTCGCCAGAGCTTCGTTCATATCTGTAATCTTGCCCTCCGGGCTTATTGTTACCAGCGGATCTCTGCTGGCCTCTATCAAGCCGCGGGCATAGCTGGCCAGTATCAGCGCAGCAGCTCTTTTCTCATTCTCCTTATTTTGCAGTGCGAGCTCCTTGTTTGCGTGAAGTAATTCAAGAGCCCATTTATGCTCGGCAATGTCTCTCACAACAATTACTGCACCGGACAATTTGCCATTTTCATCATTCAAGACAGACCCATTAAACAATATGTCTGTATGATTTCCATCCTTATGTTTAAAAGTGAGAAACGAGTCTTTTACAGATCCTTTTGCGAAAACTTCTGAACACATTTTCTGAGCCTCAGGAATATCTGTAAAATACCCGGAAAGTTCACTGCCGCCGAGCTCTGAACTTTCAAAGCCCGAAATAATCTCCATTGCACTGTTTGATTCAGTAATTTTTCCGCCCCTATCAATAACCACAAGGGGGTCAAGAATGGCATTCATCAAACTGTCTCTGTGCTGAGTCCCTTTAGATATAATTTTGGTCATTTTATTAATTGCCAATATCCTCAATTGGCCTTCTTCTTTTTTCCTTTAACTTCTTAAAATGCGAGGGCGAAAGCCCCGTAACCTTTTTAAACTGATTGGAGAGGTGAGCTACACTGCTGTAGTTCAGTTTCCATGCAATTTCAGAAATGTTTAATTCATCATAGATGAGCATCTCTTTTATTCGCTCAACCTTATGGGCTATAATAAATTGTTCGATAGTAATTCCCTGTACTTCAGAAAACAAATTTGACAAATAAGTATAATCATGATTAAGTTTTTCGCTCAGATAATCTGAAAACTTAATTTTAATAATCTCATCCTTATAGTGAACCATATCAATGATAATGTTCTTGATTTTTTCTATGAGGACAGACTTCTTGTCTTCCATTAACTCCAGACCATATTTAAGCAAAGCGGTCCGGAACTCTTCCTGCTGCTCCGGAGTGATATCCTCCATTAAATTGACCTCACCAATCTCAACAATAATGAAAAACAGACCCAGCTTATTGAGCTCCTCTTTCACCACCATTTTGCAGCGACTACTAACCATATGCTTGATAAATAGCTTCATAAATGATTGAATATCAAACAAAAAATAATTTGCGTAATATAATCAATTAAAATGACATTTGCATCATAACACAACTTTTTCTTAAAAGTGAAAATGCAGAACAGTAAGGCTAATTTTCGAACCAGCAAGGTCATGCAGCATGTGCAGAACTCCTCACAGACCTCGAAGAGATCAAAAGCTACAGCTAGCGCCGAAGGCTAATGCACGCCGGGCGCCAGCCCGGCACCAATTTATACTTTGATGAGGCGCATAGATTGCAATAAGTATTGCAGCTTAGAAAAAGAAAATCAATTTAATTATTGATTAATGATGTGTTCAGAAGGGGGCGCGGAGATACCTCGCGCCCGAGAAGGGAGGGGCCCCCGCTTGCGGGGAGGCGTATCTAAGCGCCCCCTTCTGAACAAGAATTTATACTCTTATATGATTAATTTTTCACCTAAGCGACGCTTTTGTAAAGATATGCGCCGGTATCTGCTGATCAAACTGAATCTTTGTCATCCTGAACTCCGTTCCCTTTCCCTCCTTGAGCATATCCTTGTAGATCATGGTCTTTGGGAACCAGCGGCCCTGGATTCTTTCAACATCTTTCAGTTCCATTCTTTTAAGAAGCTGTCCGCTCTTTGCATACATCTCCTGGCGGAGGGGAACAAAGCGTTCGGCATCAATCCACATCTTCTGGCGGTGGTAGGCGACGTCGGTTACACGGGCAGTGAGTTCGAGAATGAGCACGTCGCGGCCGTCAAGGGTATCTTTGGAAATAACTTTGGAGTCGTAAATATCTGTGAGCTTTCTGTCGTCCATCATATCTTCGTAGGAGAGGTCTGAACCCATTACTGACTGGCGGAGCATATGTCCTGATATCTGAATGGTTCTGTCTGCAGACGGTGTGTAGATCCAGAGCTGGCCATCGAGTTTGAGCATTTTGGTGCCGGCTTCGGCGGCGGGCGAGAGATATTCGCTGAATGATTTTTTGTCTCCTTCGCTCCAGCTTCGGGAAGTAATAGTGCGGTCCGACCGCCGCCCGTGGATAATCATTGACGATTCAAAAATTCTGTTTTTGGAAGAGAGGTTCTGGTCGACCTTGCGGAGGATTGATTCGCCGGATTGCCGGGTCTGTTCGCCGCCCGCTCCGCTGGCGGGCGAACCGCCTAGCAGGATTATTGTGAACAAAACACCGGAGAGAATCACCGGGCCAATTTTGCCAATTCTGTAAATAATTTTCTGTATCATGTTTTGTATTTTTTCTGATTGATATTCTAAAATTGCATTGGGAAAATTTTCAGTTTAAACCATCATCAAACCTCCAGCTCATTGAATAATCTGGCAGTTTCTCGCTTGTAGATTCCTGCTCCGGCAAGAGCATTGCCCAGAACCATTGAGAAGACTCCCGGAATAAAACCTATGTAGTAAATCATAGAATCAACAGCCGGACGCACAACTGAAGGCATGAGCATTGTTGCATTTTTCATCATTCCGGAGATATCTATTCCGTGAATATTGAGTGAGGTGGCTATTACAACTCCTATTGCAGTTCCAATTACTGAACCTATTGTTCCAATCATCAGAGCCTCCCATAGCAGCGAGCGGTAAATATGTCCCTTATCTTCACCAAGAGCAATTCTGACACCAAATTCTGTGTATCGCCTCAGCCCGCCAAGCAGTCCTCCGTTCCACAGTACAATTGTCATTGCAGAGACAAATATGAAAATCATGAAACCGCTTATAGATTTTGTATAGTCAAGCAGGTCTCCCATTCCTGGCATATCCCTCAATGTCTGTGCAACCGGCGCAAATTCATCTGTATCGTTAGCCCACAAAGCATTCAGCTTAGCTTTGACCGCCTCTGCCTCCTCTTCGTCAAAATAGGTTTCGGGCAGATATCCCAGAATTTCGCCTGTTGCACCCTGCATTGCAAATGCATTCCGGGCGTCATTCAGGTCTATTACAACTGCACCCCTGTCAAGCCCTGCCGAACCAAATCGCACTGTGCCGGCTACGATAAAGTTGGTGAATGAGAATCCGCCCTCCATAGTTGTTCCAAACAGGGTAAACTCCTCTCCCGGCTCAACATTAAAACGGGAAGCCAGATCTTCCGAGATAAGACACTCTCCCGGTGAACCGGGCATTGTACCTCTTACAATTGAGGCAGCCAGATTAAATCTCTGAGCCTCCTGTGATCCCTCTGAAAACAAATCTATCGCCCATCCGGCAACAGGCCCCTGCCCTCTTGTCTCTCCGGAAGAGTCCGGAAAGTCTGCAAGCGCACCAAACCTTATGCGCGAAACCCAGTCTACAGATGGCTCTTCCTTTCGAAGCTCCTCAACAAGAATATCAGAGTCCAGTATTGCCAGGTCATTGGGGAACTGATCTGCATCTGCAGCATAGGCCCGGGTAGTAACCTTGACATCTCCGGTCATGAAGTTTGAACTCATCTCAAGTGACTCTCCCATAACGCCTGTAAGCCAGCTGTAGAGCAGAACCGTAAGCATTGCTCCGGTAGCCACAACAATTACCGGAAGAAGACTCCTTCCCCTGTCGTGCAATATACCTTTCAACAGAAATTTTTTCATACCAGTTTTCCTTTTAAAGCTTCAGTAGGTTTCATTTTTGAAATTTTTCTGGCCGGAATATAGCTCACCACCAGCGAAGAGACAACAACCAGCAAAACTGTTGCAAGCAGCATCCCTGCACTGTAAACCGGAACAATTTTGTCTGCTATCGCCAGCCCCGCCTGGTCTGTATTGGAAGGCATGGGGATACCTGTATGCTGAATCCACTTTAAAAGCGGCATACCCCAGAGGGTTCCGAGTGCTATCGCCAGTACCGAGTGAATTGTCCCCTCAATTGTAAATATTCCAACAACTTTAAGCCTGGTCATACCAAGAGCAATATAGGTTCCAATCTCCTTCTGCCTTCTGAAAATCGAGAGAATCTGAGTGTCAAAAATTGCCAGAAGCGCAATACACAAAAGAAGCATTGAGATTACTGTCGAGCTCCCCTTTTTGGCTTTGATTACTGTGTCAATTTCATGCATCAGTGCATCCTCATCTTCATACCTCCACCCCTTGTAAAGTTCACCTGAGGCAGGAAGTTTGCCGTCAGCTGAGGCATTCAGCCTTGCAACCCCCTCTTTGTTAAGAATGATATAAGTTGCCTCGCCGTACATTGATGTCATCTCACGGAGATGCTCAATCGGAATCCACACCTGCGAGACATCAACAGAAGGCACATTTGTTCTGAACACCTCTGCTATAATAACCTCCCTCGCGTCAAATGTCCCGTTTGCATCACGCCATCTCACAACCATCATATCACCCGCCTTAAGCTTTGCAGCCTTAGCCATTCTGTCGCCAATCACAGCAGGAATAACCCCGCCCCCAGCTGCAGAGGCGAGTGAGTCCATCAGCCTTACAGGAACAGAGAGCAGAGTCTGCCTTGTATCTATTCCCTTCAGTAAAACATTGAAAAGCCTTCCGTTGGGATAGGCGGTTGCCTGAGTAATGAGTACCGGAGATGCATCATTGCCCAGAAGAGTCATTAACCCATCATCTGTTTTGCCGTGAGAATCGGCAAGTGTGAATGGGTCAAACTGGTCAAAAAGCGGATGGCTGAGCCTTCCGTTTCCTGTTTCCCATGCCATGGTGTCGGTACGCGCCTGAACGTTCCACCCCTCCAGCAATCCGTTGTAGAAAATGATTACAACAAATGCCAGCGAAAGAACTGAAACATTGAGCCATGTCCTCTTCCCTGAGCCCATGAGATTTCTGAAAGCCAGTATAAATGATAACATAACTTTCTATTTATTAACTATTTCATCTTTATCTACCATACCATCTTTCAGGTAAATAATCCTGTCTAAATACTGCATCACCTTCTCGTCATGAGTTGAGAAGATGAATGTAGTCCCAAGCTCTTTGTTGATTCTCTTCATTGTCTGAACAATGTGGTGAGAATTTTTGGAGTCGAGGTTTGCCGACGGCTCATCTGCCAGCACCAGCTGAGGTTTCTTAACAATTGCCCTTGCAATTGCCACCCGCTGACACTCTCCGCCCGAAAGCATAGATGGTCTCGACTTAACTTTTTCTGTAAGGCCTACCCACTCAAGAGCCTCCATTACCGCCTTTTTTCTCGCCTCTGAACTCATCTTCTGGAGCAGCAGGGCAAATTCGACATTGTCGTATACTGAATAGACCGGAAGCAGGTTATATGTCTGGAAAATAAAACCAATTCCATAGTTTCTGAGCTGTGCAGCCTCTTTATGTGAGAGAAGGTTGATTCTCTTTCCCAGAACATCTGCAGTCCCCTCAGAAGGGGTATCAAGGGAGCCGATTATATTGAGCAGGGTTGTCTTTCCCGACCCGCTCGGGCCAACCAGTCCCGCAAACTCACCCTTCCCAAAGGAGAGCGAAATGTTGCTCAGGGCTGTGAACTCTGTCTTTCCCGCAGGGAATCGTTTGCAAACTCCCTCAAGCAGTACGATTTTGTTGTTTTCCATAAATTATCGGATTTGTGATTTTGTCTGATGATTAAGTACAAGCATTACCTGAATACCAAGGCCGGACATAACAGCACTCCCGGCACTGCTCCCCTGCAGAAGCGGATTCTCCGCCACCTCCGGATTTGCAAAAGCCATAACGAAGAGATCCCCAAAAGACACCCTGTGTTTCCACCTTACAAAATTGAACAGGTTTTCGCCTCTCCAGTCATAATAAAACATTAGGCTGATATTGTCGTCCATGCCAAGGGGATAGTTAAGGCTGAATGCCGAAAGGTTCGCGGTAGCAGCAAATTCAAATGCCTTCTCCCCGGAAGCAATCAGCATATGCTCTGCAGATACATTAAGTCCGTTACCAATTCCAAAAGTATAATCGGCCCCAAGGGTAATGAGCTCCTGATTTGATGCAATCCCAAGCGGTGCTCGCTTATTAATGAGAGCAGCCTCAGCCCAGAAACCTATTTCATAATCAAAGCGAACATCAATACCATATTTGTTTTCGTACTTATCCTCAAAAAGAGGCAGATCCATTTTACGTCTGTGGAAAGTGAATGCAGCCTCTCCGGACCCAACCGGAACCTGAACCCTGCCCCCAAACTCCGGAGACCACCTCTCAGAAGGCAGTGTTTCAAACGGCTTCAGCTTTGAATTACCCAGCAATCCCCACACCCAGATATTGGCATTATTTCCAAAATAGTAGCGCCCCATTGCTCCCCACACACCATCCGTAAGCTGAAGCGGATCCCTCGGATCCATTGTATCAAACCACATAAGCGGACGAAGCATCATTGCACTCCCAAAATTGATTTTCTGAAGTCCAACCCTAATCTCTGCCTTATCAGATGAGAGTCTTACCCATCCCCTGTACAACTTCACATCTCCCCTCCATCTGTAATCCCCTGCAGAAACGGTCTCCCCACTCCCGGGCAACTCCCCTCCTCCAAACATCTCCAGACTTCCGTAAAAATTCCCCGCAACCTCAGCATCAAATCTCAGCCCCTTAATTCCAAAAAATTTCCTGGCAGAGTCAACGTTCAGACCATCTGAATCCGGAACTTGTCCTGTAGCTGCCGCCCCCGAATCAGCTTGCACTATACCTTTGCTCTCTGTTTTTGCCCGGAACGGCAGCTCCAGATTAAGCTGAGGCAGATACCTCCCCCCAACCATCACCGGAAACTCAGCCCCCGACGAATAACTCCCCCACCCGCTCAGCTGACCCTTAAACTTAATCCCCGCATCACTCTGCGCCAGCATATTCAAAGGCAGCAAAACAGCCATGAGAATAAACAGAAACAACCTCAGCGCAGTCTTTTGCCTCAGCCAGAGCGGCGCAAACTTTTGCCTCAGAGGTAAAGTGTCAAATATCATAATATCAACAAATTAAAGTATTTGGTATAAAATCTTAAAACGCAGTTAATCAACAATTTGACGCTTTACCTCTGAGACAATATCCCTTGGCGCTATTCCATAGGTCATTAAATTCACAATCTCCACAATCATCTCCTGAGTACTGGAATATAAAACGTTCAGCTGCGGATTCGCAACCATTTCGGTTATTCCCCGGCTCATTGCCAGGAGAATTTCCGGTTTGAAGTCCTTCCTGAAAACACCCCTTGACTGCGCCTCCCTGAACTCCTCAATCACACCCATCCAGGTATCGGCAGTGAGTTTCATCATGAACTGCTGAATCTCCGAACCCGTATCATTGTATACATCCTCCACAAACTCCCTGCTGATATCATTAGTCCCCTCCATCTTAAGACGAATAATCCGCTGCATTTTGCCGGAAATTGTATCATCATCCGTCAAAATCTCCCTGAACTTCACACTCCCTTCGTCCACAACCTTTTTCAGAACACGCTTTGCCAGCTCAGTCTTGTTATCAAAATATCTGTAAAAAGTCATTTTGCTGATTCCCGCCTTTTTGCATATCTCCTCCACCGACACCTTTCTGAAACCAAATTTCCAAAAAAGCTCATGCCCGCACTCAATCAACAGGTTTTCAACATCTTGTTTCGCAATCCTTCCCATATATATTACTTTTACGACGCAATGTTACTTTTTTTGTAATATTATCCAACTTTTGTAACATTAATTTGTGCCGGGCATCGCCCGCCGGAAGTTTCGTGGCAGGATATGTGACAATTAGTTGATTATCAATAATAACACTTTTGAAAATCCTGGACAATTATATTTTTCCAAAACTTATAATACTGATTATGTGCATTTTCTCACATATCCTGCCAGGCAATATTTTTGCGCGCGCAGCGCTGCACCAACACCGGCTGCGGAGCGGCCGGTACCTTTAAAGGTGCCGGGCATCGCCCGGCGGGAGTTAGCCTTCGGCAAAGGTTTTTCAAGCTTGCGCTCAGAAGGTCGTTTTCATTGTCTGGAACATGTGTGAATTCAATCACCACAGCCAGATCTTAAAGAAATAGAAAGCGATCAGCATAGTAGCAATCAGCTTAAGCCCCACTCCCAAAAGGAAACCTATAAAGGAGCCGAATGCTGCACGAAATGCCTGGTCGCTTTTTGCTCCGGCCAGCAGTTCGCCGGCGAGCGCGCCAAAAAATGGCCCGGCAATAATTCCAAGCGGCCCCAGAAAGAGCCCCACAATAACTCCGGCAATTGCACCGCGCTCGCCGGCCTTTGTACCGCCGTATTTGCGCGTTCCCCAAACAGGGACCACATAGTCCAGCAGTGTTACCACAACAGCAATGGAAGCCATTGTCCAGAACACTCCGCGAGAGACATCCGCAACAGTGGTGAAGTGCAGTAAAACCAGTGCAGCAAAGGCGAGCGGAGGTCCCGGAAGAACTGGAAGGAAACAGCCGGCAAAACCCAGCAGCAGCAATATAATGGCAGAAATTAGCAGAAGAATATCTAAACCCATTTTAAAGAGAATTGTTATATTTACATATAAAACTTAACCATTGTAAATTTATGAAAATTACTAACATAAAATCACTTGCCGGCATCTGCATGGCACTGTTTTTACTCCTTTCTGCAATATCAGTGCCTGCTCTCTCTCAGGAGAAAAGCAAATATGACGCAGAGCTTGCTGCAAAATACGGCGGGAACGATAACGGAATGAAGAGCTACATTTTTGTTATCCTCAGAACCGGTCCAAATAAAACAACAGACAAAGACTCTCTCAATGCATATTTCGCCGGTCACATGGCAAATATTCAGAAGCTGGCTGCAGAGGGCAAAATGATTGTTGCAGGGCCATTCGGCAAGAATGAGAACCAATTCCGGGGACTATTCATACTCAACACAACCAATAACGAAGAGGCAAGAAAAATGCTTGACGGCGACCCTGCTGTTAAAGAAGGAATCTTCATTGCAGATCTTTACACCTGGTGGGGTTCAGCTGCACTGCCGGCATACATGGAGGTCCATGAAAAGATAACAAGGGTTAACCCGTAAGACCCGGCCAGTTTACCTTAACATAAGCAAATTAAAAGAGAGCAATTACATATATGATAAAGAGCGACCGTAATAAAATTGAACACCTGATTGCCTTCTCCACAGGAATGATGAGCGGGGCAGACGGACGGGAACTAATTGAAAAACACAAGGAGATTCTTAAGGGAATCACTCCCCACGACATGCTTTATCTGGAAGAGTACCAGATGCAGATGGGCATTTCAGTCGCGGAGATTAAGAGGGATATCAACAAAATCCTGAATGTACTTTATGAATACCTGAAGGAGTACAACTGGGAGAGGCCTTCAGAAGGCACTTTTCTTTACTACCTGATGCTAGAAAACAGGGCCTTTGAATTCAGGCTCAATTCAATGAAAAAAATTCTAAAGTCATTTAAGGGAAAAGAGGCCGATGAGCTGCCGCAGCTTAAGGCTCAGCTCCTCCCCCACCTTGAGAGTTTTGCTCTCTTTGAACCTCACTATGTAAAGAAGGAGAACATTCTCTTCCCGTACCTCGAAAAGCACTGGAAAGAGTACAAACCTCTCAAGGTGATGTGGTCCCTTCACGACGACCTCCGCCGGATGATTAAAGAGCTCATCGGCCTTGCCAGATCAGAAGAGAGCGACTGGATGACTCTTAACAGAGCCATTGGAAACTACTATTTTGGGGCCTTTGGAATGATTCAGAAAGAGGAGATTATTGTATATCCCATTGCTGCAGAAACAATTCCAAAAGAGGAGTGGGCAGAGATGCACCTGCAGAGCTTCGAGTATCCCTTCCCGTTTATTGAGAGCCCCGAGCCTCCCGGGTCAGAAGAGAGCAGCTCATTTTTCAGGGGTACAGTTGCAGGGGAGATTTCTGAGCAGGCTATGCTGATATTTGATCACCTGCCGCTGGATATCACCTATGTAGATGAGTTCGACAAGGTGCGGTATTTTAACCGTGCAAAAGACCGATTTTTCCCGCGATCACCTGCTGTAATTGGAAGAGATGTCAGAAACTGCCATCCGCCTGAAAGCCTCCATGTGGTAGAGCAGATTGTAAATTCATTCCGCAGCGGAGAGAGGGACGAGGCCGAATTCTGGATTTCCATGAGAGGAAAGTTTATCCACATTCGCTATTTTGCCGTCCGCACAGAAGCCGGGGAGTATAAAGGAGTACTTGAAGTGAGCCAGGATGTTACCGGAATCAAAGCGCTGGAGGGGCAAAAGAGGCTTCTCGACTGGAGCTAGCCTGTTATTTTTAGATAACAAATATTGCCACGAAAAATTTTCTCTGTAACTTAGAACCAAATAGACTTAGCCATGAATAATCAAAACAGTATCAGCGAGCTACTCTCTTTTCTGCTTAAAGGTGACAGACAGGGAGCTGCAAATGTCGTAAACGGACTGCTGGAGAATGGAGAAGAGGTTCAGCATATCTACGAAAACACAATCAAACCTGCAATGTACAGGGTTGGTGAGATGTGGGAGAGAGGTGAAATCAGTGTAGCATCTGAGCACCTTGCATCAGCTATTGTTGAGTCAATACTTGGTCAGCTTTACTACAAGATTATCTCCGGAACAGGTACAGGCAATAAAAAAGTTGTTATTTCAACTGTAGAAAATGAAGCTCATCAGATTGGAGCCAAAATGGTGTCAGATGTTTTTGAGCTGCATGGATGGAATTCTCATTTTCTGGGAGCAAATACTCCTGTAGAGGAGCTGCTCAAATATATAGAGATGGTAAGGCCTGATATCCTTAGTCTTTCAATGAGTATCGATTCTCATCTTGATTATCTTGAAAAAACAATTGAAAGAATCAGGGAAGAATTCCCTCAGCTTCTAATCCTCATTGGCGGGCAGGGACTCAACAACAATGGCACGGAGGTAATGCTTAAATATTCAGGAATTCTCTATTTCAAGGATCTTGGCTCTCTTGAGAGTTTTCTATTACAAAATTAATGTATGAACAGAAAAGGACTTATCAGTCAAATTCTTGATAACTGGCGAGACGAATTCAAACTTTCAGTAGCCGACAATCCGTCAATATACATTGCTCTGTTTGACACACAGGGAGAACTGATTTTCGCAAACAAGACGCTTAAAACCTTTTTTGTGCCCGAGATTCCGCCAAAGGATAATTTTCTCAATCCATCTCTTAAAAGGCTGCTGGTAATGACGCCAAAAGATTCGCTCATATACAGCGGTTATGTCACTATTGGAGGCTATGACAGAGAGAATGTTTCACTTTTGGGGAAAATTTACAGAAAAAATGATGAGCTCCTTTTTGTAGGCGGAGGCGACATCAGGCAGCTGCTGGAACAGAATGCCCAGCTTTTTGAGCTTAACAGTGAAATCAATGCACTCCAGAGACAGCTCACCAGAGATAAGGTTATGCTTGAGGAGGCAAACGCAGCCAAAGACAAATTCTTTTCAATTATTGCCCACGACCTTAAAAATCCGTTCAATGCCCTGCTGGGATTTTCTGAATTTCTTCTTGAAAACTACAGAGAGATGGCCTCAGGCGAAATTGAAGAGCAGCTTACGTTACTCAGGGATACAAGCAAACAAACCTACAGCCTGCTCGAAGACCTTCTAACCTGGTCAAAGGCACAGAGAGGCAAAATAGAGTGTAAACCACAGAATGTGAAATTTAAGACAATCTGCGACGAGGTGAGAGCTCTTATTGGATATCTGGCAGATGAAAAGGAGATTGCTCTTGTGCTTGAGGCAGATACTGACATTGATGTATACGCAGATTCAAATATGCTCAAGACAATTCTCAGAAATCTTGTCTCAAATGCAATAAAATTCTCTTACCGCGGAGGTAAAATTACCACCACTTTAACAAGAGATGATAAGATTGTTACTATTTCCGTTGAGGACAAGGGAAAGGGAATCTCCCGCGAAAATCAGGGGAAACTTTGGAATTTGGCCGGACAATATACAACAAAGGGAACAGAAGAAGAATCCGGAACCGGACTGGGTCTGCTGATTTGCAAGGAGTTTGTTGCAGCTCACGGCGGAAAAATCTGGGTTGAGAGTGAAGAGGGAAAAGGCAGCAAATTCATTTTTACATTGCCACATCACATGATTATAATTTAGGCTGACATGTCAAATATTTGGGGATATCTTGCACCCGTATTTATTATTACGGCAATCTTTATGCTGAATGCCTTTCTTCCGGGCAGATGGGTCGATGGATACATTACCCGTCCGGGCAGTAAGGAAAAAATGAGATACAGACTTAACGGCCTCTCTGTCCTCACACTCGCTGTGATGATATGGTTTATTGCAGGCTACACAGAGACTCTGCCTTTTAACTGGCTCTACCTCCACAGGTGGGAAGGTGCTGCAGGAGCCTGTATGCTGGGGCTGATTTTCAGCCTTGCGGTGGTTCTGAAATACAAACCGGTCAGAAAAAACTTTCTTGCAGACCTCTTCCTTGGAAGGGCAGAAAACATTTCGTTTCTCAATGGAAGAATTGATGCGAAGATGTGGCTCTATCTTGTGGGGGCGGTTTTACTGGAGCTCAATGTACTCAGCTTTGCGGCACACCATCAGCTTACATACGGGAGTGGTGCAAATCCGGGAGTCTTTCTGGCAACACTAATGCTTACCTGGTTTGTGGCCGAATACCTCTACTTTGAGGAGGTTCACCTCTACACCTACGACATTTTTGCAGAGCGGGTGGGCTTCAAGCTTGGCTGGGGTTGTCTGGTATTCTACCCATACTTTTATGCTGTTCCGCTGTGGTCTTCTGTGGCTCTGCCGGACCCGCAAACTCCCCGGCTAATTCTGGCGCTTGCAGTGTTGATTTTCTTCTCCGGATGGAGTCTGGCAAGGGGAGCAAATATGCAGAAATATTACTTCAAGAGATTTCCTGACAGAAAGTTTTTGTGGATAACTCCCGTTACAATTACTGACGGCAACAAAACTCTGCTGGTTAACGGATTCTGGGGAGTTTCAAGACACATTAACTACCTTGGCGAGATATTAATGGCATCAGGAATAGTAATAGCAACCGGCTATTATAATACATTCTGGCCATGGCTCTATCCGCTCTATTATGTTCTGCTATTATTTACCAGACAATGGGACGACGACCGCAGATGCGCCTCCAAATACGGAAGTCTCTGGGCCGAATACAAAACCAGGGTTCCCTGGAGAATCATACCTTACATCTGGTAGATTTTCCGGGTGTTCTCTCCCATGATTATTACAGCAATTCTCCGTGGTAAAATTCTGTGCAGAAAGAACGAAGCAATTCTGTTTCCCCTGCCCGAAATGAATGATGGCACTTTGCCCAATTTCCGCAGACATTCATCTGCAACCTCCTCCGGCAACTGAACACGGGGGGCAAAAAGCGAGCTTTTTGCCGGATTCGAATTAATATAGTTTGGCGTAGCAGTTGCTCCAGCACAGCAGGCAATAACATCAACTCCCCTCTCCCGCCACTCAAACCACAGCCCCTCAGCCAGAATCCGCCCAAAGGCCTTTGTTGCTCCGTAAAGAGAGATGAATCCGCTTCCCTGAAAACCTGCCAAAGACGAAACAACAACCACAGCACCTCTGCCCCTTGCAACCATTTTCCCGCCAAAGTGATGAATCAGCCTTAAAGGAGTCTGAATATTTACCGCCGCAGTGAGAGTTAAATTCTCTTCTGTGAGATTTGTAAATGGGCCTATAGGTGATACCGCAGCATTGTAAACCAGAAAATCAACTTCTGTTTCTCCTGTAGAATTTTCAATTATTTCAAGTGCATTTACATCTGCCAGATCACAAGGAATACAAATAGTTTTCACTCCGAATTCCCTCTCTATTTCCATTGCCACAACACTAAGCTTTTCCGGCCGCCTTGCTATCAGTATCAGGTCCATCCCCTCTTTTGCAAGAGCAAATGCAAATGCAGCACCTATGCCTTCAGATGCTCCAGCCACCATTGCTGTTTTGCCATACCGTTTCACCTTGCCTTACTTTTTCGCAAATTACTAATAAAAAATGGACTCTGCCAGAGTTAATTTCCCACGTGCGATTTTCCCCTGGGGAAATCGTTGTTTCTAGGTTTTGTTTGTATATTTGGTGTAATTAAAACTCCTCACTACTCCAATGGCCTTTAAAAGACTATCTCTTATCGTTTTTTCGCTTATTATCTGCGTAAACGGATTTTCACAGCACTCATCACCCGATACACTTAAGGCTCTCAGAATTGAGGGCAGTGTAACACTGGACGGAAAACTTAACGAAGAGTTCTGGGAAAAAGCATATCCAATCTCAAATTTTACCCAGAGAGAGCAGACAGAAGGTGCTGCTCCAACAGAACAGACTAAAGTAGCAGTTGTATACAACACACACGAAATCATATTTGGAATCTGGTGCTATGACAGCGACCCGTCAAAACTGCTGGCAACCCAGATGAGCCGTGACTTTGACTGGGGAAGCGACGACGATTTCGAAATCATGATAAGCCCTTTCAACGACAACAGAAACGGTTATCTCTTTGTAACAAATCCCAACGGAGCACTTGCAGATGTGTGGCTTGGAGATGAGGGGCACGATTTTAACTTCGACTGGAACGGAGTCTGGGATGCACGGGTAACACGCGACGGCAAAGGATGGTATGCAGAGATTGTTATTCCATTCTCAACTCTCAAGTTCAAATCCGGCAACGACCATGTCTGGGGGCTGAACTTTGAAAGAAATGTCCGCAGAAAAAAGGAGCAGCTTCTCTGGCAGGGGTGGTCCCGCCTTTACGGTGTAGAGAAGATTTCGCAAAGCGGAAAGCTGACCGGTCTGGAGGGAATCAAACAGAAGGAGAAGCTGGAGATTAAACCATACATCCTCGCAGGTATTGAGAGAGCAGAGGGAGAAACAAACACAACATTCAAAGTGGGTGGCGAGGTCAATTATGACATCAGCCCCACAATGAAAGTTAACCTTACTTTAAATACAGATTTTGCACAGGTTGAATCAGACAGAAGGCAGGTTAACCTCTCACGCTTCTCGCTCTATTATCCGGAGAAGCGGCAGTTTTTCCTTGAGGGCAGAAGCTATTTCGATATGAGTATTGCAAATGCCAGTATCTTTTACAGCAGAAAAATTGGAATCGAGGGAGACAAGGCCGTGCCTGTGCTGGGAGGGGTAAGACTTTTCGGAAAAATTGACAAGACCAGTATTGGACTTATGTCGCTTCAGACTGCTGCAGACGGAGAGATTCCAACAGCTAATTCTACAGCATTCAGAATCAAGCAGGATATATTCAAACAGTCTACAGTGGGTTTCTTTACAACCCAGAAGTTTACAGGTGATACTTACAACGCAGTGTACGGAGGAGATTTTACCTACTCTACTTCTGAACTCTTCGGAAACAAAAATCTTATAACCGGCGTATCAGGAGCCTTTTCTGTAGACAGAGGCGGAGAACCTTTTACTACTGAGGGGAGAACAGCTACATATCACGCATTCCTTTACTATCCAAACGATGTATGGGACTTTGGGGCAGGAATAAATTCTGTAGGGGAAAATTTCAGGCCGGGCCTTGGATTCTCAAACAGATCAAACTATAAAAGAATTTACGGTGAACTCGAATACAATCCGAGATTCAAAAAGATGCCTTCTTTCATCAGGAATTTTGCATTCCGGCCGTTTGCCTTTGAATATTACATTAATGACAGAACAGGCGTTTCAGAGACCTTTATGGCAGAGATTATGCCATTAGGGGTAGAACTTAAAAGCGGAGATGAATTTGGAGTGGCTGTTCAGCATACTATGGACAGGCCAACAGAAGAATTTGAACTGATTGATGAAGTTCTTATACCTGCAGGCAGCTATGGAATGACAGGATTTGCCGCTGGTTTTCATACTTTTGACGGAAGAAGAATATCCGGAGGTTTCGAGATGAATATGGGTGAGTTCTACACAGGCAGACGAAATGAGTATGAAATGTATCTTAACCTAAATCTCAACAGACATCTGAACATTGGTATCGACTGGACAAAAAATGACTTGTCACTGCCTGAGGGGAAATTCAATGTGAATGAGGTAGGCGGAAGAATTGAGTATGCATTCAATCCAAAACTGAATGCAAATGTATTTGCACAGTGGAACACAGAGGAGAAGGAGATATTACTTAACTACCGGATTAACTGGATACCAAAGATTGGAAGTTTCTTCTATTTTGTAATCAATCAGAACATAAGCACAGAGGGAGACAAACTTAAACTAACCCGCACAACTATACTGGCAAAACTGGTATGGAGGTTTGCAGTCTGAATAACAAAAGTAACAAGTAAGCAGAGGATACTTTAAGATAAAACAACTATTTATCCGGGTGATGAGCCGGTACAGTAAAGAAAAATCTTGAGCCGGAACCCGGTACACTCTCAACATTAAGGCTGCCTCCCATTTTCTCAGCAAAGTCCTTGCATACAACAAGCCCAAGACCTGTGCTTGGCTCACCCTCTGTACCCTTGCGGTTATTAACCGACATAAATTTAAAAAGGTTTTTCTGCATTTCCTGGCTGATTCCAATTCCGCTGTCTGTTACAGAAACCTCAATCATACCCCCATTTCTGGCTGCTGTTACAGAGACAACTCCACCAGAATTTGTAAACTTTAATGCATTGGAAACCAGGTTTCTGAGAATTGTCTGAATCAGGTATTTGTCTGCATAAACAGTTTCATAAGGCTCAACCTCAAATTTAAGCTCAATGGTTTTGGAAGCCGCAAGTTCAAGCAGAGGCTCAGTACTCTCCCTTAGAAGCGGAGCAAGTAAAATTTCTTTTGGATTAAACGGAATCATTCCTCTCTCCATCCTTGCCCAGACAAGCATGTCATCCAGAAGGGCATGCAGGTTTTCTGCAGAACTTTTCAGAGCAGAAGAGATCTCCCTGAGTTCATCCTGAGGCAGATTAACCAGCTCCTGATTAAGATACTCTGTGAGGCCAAGAAAACTGTTGAAAGGAGTTTTTATATCATGAACAATTACTGAGAAAAACTTATCCTTCTCCATCTGAATTTTCAGGAGCTGCTCATTTTTTTCCCTTATCTCAATTTCAGTATTATGTCTTGCAGTAATGTCCCTGCCTATTCCCAGCACACCAATTAAAAGCCCGTTTGAGTTATAAACCGGAGTCTTTATAGTTTCCAGAAGAATTCTTTCCCCGTCTGCAAGGGTTATCCACTCCTCATTTATAACAGGGCCTTTTGCCTTAACGGCATTCATATCATTTGACCTGAAGAAATCTGCCAGCTCCCTGTCCACAAAATCATAGTCTGTTCTCCCGACAATCTTCTTTTCCGCAGTTCCGAAAAATCTTGTAAACATCTTATTACAGCTTAGATAAACACCATCGGGGCTTTTAAGCCACACAAAATCCGGAATAGTGTAGATAATTGCCTGAAGGTTTGCCTCACTGTTTCTAAGAGCCTCTGTGGCCTCCTGTTTAAGGCGGATTTGCCTTCGGAGCGGAATCACCACAATGTAGTAAACTACGGGAATAATAAGCAATGCAAGAAAAAGTGCATCAGCGACAGTTCGTTCAAAGGCAGATGAGAAGCTAATATTGCTCACAACAGTCATGATAATAATCTCCCCGATTATTATCGCGGCAAAAAGGGAGAATCCCATTCGCCTTGCAAGGCTAAAATCGAACTTATCTGATTTTATCCTCTTCATGACATTAGTTTTATCAAATGTAAAAATTTTACACTTTTAAAACAATTTCCTGTCCAAATAGTTTTTCTCTCTTGGCTTTTATACCGATATTTATTAGCTTTGGTGCGCTTTTGGGCACCTGTTCTTACATTCACTAAAAAAACCATTAATTTCAAAACAAATCTAAAGCTCCCTATGGCATCCAGAGATCTTTTAAAATATGTAATTGAACATAGCAAAAGCGCAATCGCAATTCTCGACAAAAATCTAAGATACATATACGCAAGCAGCGGTTTTTATTCGCAATACCAGATTTCTGCAGAAGATCTCACTGGAAAAAGTCATTATGACATTTTCCCTGATCTTCCGGCCAAGTGGAAAGATATTCATTCCAGATGTCTGACTGGTGAAGTATTCAAGGGAGATGAGGACCCCTATGTGAGACAGGACGGAACAGTTCTCTGGACCAACTGGGAGACCAGACCCTGGTATTCAGATGATAACTCAGTGGGTGGGATAATCATCTATTCAGAAGTCATCAATGAAAGGAAAGCGATAATAGAAGCACTGCATAAAAGTACAGAGAGTTACAGTTCAATTTTTTCCAACATACCCGATGTCTGCTACCGTACAGATATTAACGGTACAATAGTTGAACTCAGCCCGGCCATTAAGTCAATCTTTGGCCACGACAGAAATGACCTTGTTGGAAAATCGATTCTGAATCTCTATTACGATCTTTCTCACAGACACGCTTTCCTGAGGGAGATTCTGCAAAAGGGCGAGACCAGGAACTTCATATCAAAAATGAAGGACAAGTCCGGCAGCCTGAAGCACATCTCTATCAATGCCAGACTGCTTTACGATACTAACGGAAACCCCAGTCACATTGACGGTATTATCAGAGATATTACTGACACAATCAAACTTGAGCAGGAAAGTATAATGCTCCACAAGGCTGTCGAGCAGAGCCCCGTTATGGTAGTTATTACAGATGCAAAGGGCGATGTTGAGTTTGTAAATCCTAGATTTTGTGAAATTACCGGGTACAGCGAAGAGGAGGTTAAAGGAATGAATGCAAGAGAATTCTCTGCTTTCAAAGGTGCTTCGCATATTTTTGATGAGATGTCTCAGACAGTAAACAAGGGAGTGGAGTGGAGAGGAGAAGTTCAGGCAGGTAAAAAGAACGGAACCAAAATCTGGACTAATGCAGTTGTTGCTCCGGTAGTTAATGACGAGGGTAAAATTGTTCAGTTCATCTCTTTCCAGGAGGATATAAGTCAGGTTATTAAGCTGAATGAGGCCTACAAAGAGGCAAAGGAGAAGGCCGAGGAGAGCAATAAATTAAAATCAGCTTTTCTTCAGAACATTTCCCACGAGATAAGAACTCCCCTGAATGCAATCATGGGTTTTGCAGATCTGCTTAAAGATACAGATGTTTCTGAGTCAGACATAAGAAAATACGCAGAGATTATTTACACCAGCGGCCAGAATCTGCTATCAATGATGTCCGATTTAATTCATATTTCAAAAATTGAAAGCAATTCAGAAAAGACAGATATCTCAACAGTAAATCTGAGAGATATGTGCATGGTTATCTACAACAGATTCCTGCCATATACAGAAATAACCGGAAACAAACTGCACTGCAATCTGGGCGGAATAGGCGAGAAAGAACATCTCTGCACAGACTCCTCAAAAGTTCAGGATATACTTAGTAATCTGCTTAAAAACGCTTTCAAGTTTACCTCAAACGGAAAAATAGAATTCGGATTCACTCCGCATAATGAACATATAAATTTTTACGTAAAAGACAGCGGAATTGGAATCCCTGAAGAGTATCATGAGAAGATTTTTGAAAGCTTCCGCCAGGTAAATACCTCACTGAACAAGGGATTTGAAGGTTCCGGCCTTGGCCTCTCTATTTCCAAAGCCTATGTTGAACTTCTTGGTGGTAACATAAAAGTAGAAAGTGCCCCCGGTAAAGGAAGCACTTTCAGTTTTTCTTTGCCTAAATGCTGATAATTTCTAAATGCTGAAAAATCTTCAGCCCATAAGGCATTAGCCTTTGCGGAATCCGTCCATCAGGTTTTTGATGGTCTCCTTTACAGACATGATTTTTTCGGCCTTAAATGCATTACTTCCTGCGAAGGCATACCCTTTTGAGAAGTTACCCTTGTATGCGTTATAGAGAGCCTTAATAATGCAGTACGGACTTGTGTTGTAGTCGCAGGTACGAATACAGTGGTAAGGACATCCGTTTGGTTTCTCCTTTCCCTCTTTAACACTCTCAATAAATTTGCTGAATATTGCACGGCCCGGCATTCCAACAGGGCTTTTTATAATCTCGACATCCTTTTCGGTAGCATTGATATACGCCTCCTTGAAAGCAGGTGAAGCGTCGCACTCCTCTGTTGTTACGAAAATTGAGCCCATCTGAACTGCAGAGGCACCCATATCAATTATCTTCTTCATTCCCTCACCATCATAAATTCCACCTCCTGCGATAATTGGAATTTTACAGTTATTCTGCTCTTCAACAACCTTAATGTTTTTAACAAGATCCGGAAGAATCTCCTCCAGGGAGAATTTCTCGTCTGCAATCTGATTCTCCTTGTAACCAAGGTGACCGCCCGCCTTAGGACCTTCGAGAACAATGGCATCAGGAACATAGTTGTAGTTCTTGATCCATTTTTCGCAAATAATTAGCGCAGCCCTTGTAGATGAAACAATAGGAACCAGCTTTGTTTTGCAGTCTTTAGTGATAAAAGAGGGAAGGTCTAGCGGAAGTCCCGCTCCTGCAAAAATCACATCTGCCTTGGCAGAGATTGCAGTTTTGACCATATCGGCAAAGTTGGTAAGGGCTACCATTATATTTACACCAATAACCCCTTTTGCTTTCTCCTTTGCCTTTCTTAACTCTTCGGTAAGACCAAAGATTGATGCTTCGTTATAATTTTTGGAAAAATCGCGGTACAAAAGTCCGAGGCCGGCGGCTGAAATTACACCCACGCCCCCCTCATTTGCCACTGCAGATGCCAGTCCGTTCAAAGAAATACCAACACCCATTCCTCCCTGCACAATAGGAACCGACAGTTGGAGGTTCCCGATAGAAAAGTTACTCATTCAAATTTTTCCGTAAATATAGCAGAAAATAATTACACTTTAGATTTTTCTTTCCTTTCAAGAGGAAGAACTCCGGCCATGTCTCCAATAACATTCACAATTTCAGAGCCTGCAGGAATTATTATTTTTGAGTTTTTCTCCAGTGAAGCCTCGAGAGTTTCCAGTTTTTTGAGCAGCTGAGCATTACCAATAAAATACTTGTCTGCTGCTTCATTCACAAGCTTGATAGCCTCAGCATCTCCCTCTGCATTAAGGATTTTGAACTGTTTCATACCTTCGGCCTCTTTGATTTTGGCCCTTTTAATACCATCTGCAACAGTTTCGGCAGCTGTGGCAGAGTCAATGGCGGCAATCTTTTCGTTCTCGGCCTTAACAACCTTGTTCATTGTCTCCTGAACATCCTTTGGAGGGTCAATCTGTTTAAGCTCAGTTCTGACAATTTCTATACCCCATCCTTTGGTCTCAGTATGTAGTGTCTTGTAAAGCTCTGCATTGATTTTACCCCTTTCGCTGTTTGCCGACTTGAGTGTAAGTGTACCAATAATATTACGTAATGTAGTTCTGGCAAGGTTCACAATCTGCCATCTGAAGTTGTTTACATTATAAATTGAGCCCTTAACACTCTCCTCATCTGATTTTACCCGGAAGTATACCTGAGCATCTACACTGGCGTTAAGGTTGTCATTTGTAATTATCTCCTGAGGCTCGGCATCTACCATCTGCTCAGTAACATTTACCACAAAGATTCTGTCAATTACAGGGATAATCCAGTGAAATCCCGGACTGGCAAATCTGTTGTACTTTCCAAGCCTCTCAATGAGTCCCCTCTGAGTAGGTCTTACAATTCTGATTCCCGCGGCAAAAAACAATACCACAACCGGAATTAACAAATACAAATAGTTCATAATTACAATAATTAGATAATTTCTTAAAGTTAAGAAATTTATCATCATTTTTTCCTTATTTTTACACTAACCAACTTAAACCCCATGAAAACAACTTCTATGGCTGTTGTGGCTATTATTGCCGCGACTCTCTCTTTAGGCTCGCAATCTGCTCTTGCACAGCAAAACACCTTAAATAACATTCAGAGTAAAACCTCTGTTACAGTTAACAACCAAAATAATATTCCGGCCGCCTGGGAGGAGCTCACTTCGTCTGACTTTGAGATTGCTGTTAAGCAGTCTGAGGGAGTTTGCATTATTCCTATGGGAGTTATTGAAAAACACGGGCAGCACCTGCCGCTGGGGACAGATGTATTTACTTCAAGGGAGACAGCCCTTATGGCTGCAGCAAAAGAGTACGCGATTGTATACCCCTTCTATTTTGCAGGACAGATTTTTGAGGCAATGCATCAGCCGGGAACAATTGCCTACAGTCCGGAGATGCTTTACAATTTTCTGGAGGAGACCTGCAGGGAGATCTCCAGAAACGGAATCAAGAAAATTATCTTCGTAAACGGTCACGGGGGAAACACATATTTTCTTCAGTATTTCTGCCAGACTCAGCTTGCAAAAGAGCGAGACTATTCGCTGTATCTCTTCACCCCTTCAGTTGATGCCGAAACCCAAAAGGTTATCAGCTCAATGAGAAAAAGCAAAACAGGCGGCCATGCAGACGAAGGCGAATCTTCTACTATGCTTGCAATCAAACCCGGGCTTGTAAAGATGGAGAGAGCATCAGCTGAGTCGGGAGAGGATCAGAAGAGGCTGAATTTGCCAAACGCATATACTGCCATCTGGTGGTACTCAAAATATCCAAACCACTATGCCGGCGAAGCAAGCGGAGCATCGGCAGAACTGGGAAAAATCATAATGGATCAGAAAATAAATCAGCTTGCGGAGGTTATTAAAACCGTCAAGGCCGATAAAGCCACAATGTCCCTCCAGCGCGAATTCTGGCAAAAATCTTCAAAATAACATCAGAAACTTATACTTAGAAATATGAAACGCATCCTTTTGATAGCTTCAATGTTGCTGTTTGCAACACCTGTAATGTTTGCCCAGAGGTATGACCTTAATTACTACCTTCCGGATAATATCAGAACTTTCAATGAAAATATCCCCTCTCCCGAAAAGTATTTCGGCTTTGAGGTGGGCACCAGGCATATCACATATGACCAGGTGGTATCATATATGAGAGAGCTGGACAGGGTTTCAGACAGAATTGAGATTCTCGAATCGGGCAGAACTTATGAGATGCGTCCTATGATGTACATGTTTATAGGAACTCCTGAAAATATAAAGAACAGGGAGAAAATCAGAGAAAAGAATCTTGAACTGGCAAAACCTGAGGTATCCGGGAAGCTGGATCTTAAAAATATGCCTGTGGTAAACTGGCTTGGCTACAGCGTCCACGGCAACGAGGCTACAGGAATGAATGCATCTGTTGTTGTGGCATATATGCTGGCCGCTTCTGAAGATGAGTTTGTAAAAAACATACTGCATAATAATCTGATTATTCTTGTTCCTTCAATCAACCCAGATGGCGGCAACCGCTATGCAAACTGGGTAAATACAAATAAAAACATGACTCCCAACAGCGACGAGAATGCGAGGGAGTTCAGGGAGCCGGCTCCTAACGGACGCTCCAACCACTACTGGTTTGACCTTAACCGCGACTGGCTTCTGGCACAGCACCCCGAGAGCAAAAGCCGTCTTGAAATCTTCTACAAATGGCTTCCCACAATGGTAAATGACTACCACGAACAGGGCAATGCAACCGGCACATTCTTCTCACCCGGAATCAGAAACAGCACAAATCCGCTTATACCCGACGAAAACTGGCTGCTGACAAAAAAGATATCGGCATATCACTCAAAGATGCTTGGAAAAATTGGCTCTATGCACTTTTCGAAAGAGGATTTTGACGATTTCTACACAGGTAAGGGCTCTACCCTCCCCGACCTCTCAGGTGCAATCGGAATCCTTTACGAGCAGCCCAACCCAAGAGGTGTGACAAGGGAGAGAAACGGCATTACAATAACTCTTGCAGCGATGGTTCGCAATCAGGTTTACTGTTCAATATCTGCTCTTATGGCCTCAACTGAGCTTAAGGAGGAGATGCTTGGATTCCAGCGCAGATTCTTTTCAGAGAGAAAAAAAATGTCAGATACCGATCCTGTTAAAGGGTATGTGTTTGGCAGCAGCAAGGATGTTTCACTGAGCATGGAATTCATTGATATGCTCAGGGCACACGATATAAAGGTTCATGAACTTACAAAGGCCGTAACCATTAACGGCAAAAACTTTGAACCGGGTTCTGCATGGGTTGTTCCCTCAGGGCAGCAGCAATATTCTGTTGTAAAGACAATGTTTGAAAGGCTGACAACCTTCCGGGACACCACATTTTACGATATCTCTGCCTGGACTGTTCCACTGGCAATGAATATTCGTTACGCCGAGCTGCGCGACCAGGGGAAGATTGCGGGAGCTGAAATTTCCGGTTCAGATCAGATCAGAAAAGGGATAAAAACTCAGGAAGTTAAATTGAGCAACTATATTTACTTCCTTGAGATGAATGATTATTTCTCGTACAAACTACTCTATTCACTTATGGACAAAGGCATCATTGTCAAAAGCTGCGACAAACCCTTCAGCTTTTATACAGACGGAGCAGAGAGGAACTACTCTAGGGGGACTGTCAGCATTCCTGTGGTTGAACAAAGGTTCTCTCCGCAGGAGTTGAACAGGCTGATTAATGATGCTCTTGCCGAAACGGGAAATAACAATCTGAAAATCTTCAGTTGCGAAGCGGGACAGAGTGCCGGCGACACAGACCCAGGCAGCAACCACTTTAGAGTAATTTCGAAGCCTTCAGTTGCAATTGTTACAGGAAGAGGTGCCTCATACGGCAGCGCAGGCGAACTCTGGCATCTGCTTGATGTACGCTACGGAATTCCTGTATCTCTTATTGACTGGGACTCTTTTGAGAGTATGAATCTGGACAAATACAATGTCATTGTCATTAACAGCGCGCTCAGAATGACAAAAGAGGCGACTTCACTGCTCTCTGTCTGGGCTAAGAGAGATGGCAATACAGTCATAGCGACGGGTACTGCCTACAGGACCACTAATGAGCTTGGAATATCAAACATTGAGCTGGCGAAAGAGAAGAGTAATGCTGATACCTCTAAGAACGGAACATACGAACAGTACCTCGATCTCAGAAAAACATCAAGGGTAAACGGTGTTATAATGAATGCTCAGATTGATGTTACAAGCCCTCTTGCATTTGGACTTGAGAATGCAGAGATTCCTCTGTTCAAAAGCAGAGATATTGTGATTGCGGAGCCTAAAAGCAGATATGTAACTCCTGTAAGATACACCGCCAATCCGCTGATGGCAGGTTACCTTCAGACACGCTATTCAGACATGTTCAAAAGTACACCTGCCATCTTAACCGGAAAGGGTGTAGTATATTTTTCTGATGAACCATATTTCAGGGCCTACTGGCTGGGCAGTTCAAGATTGTTTATGAACGCGCTCTTTTTCCGTGAACTTATGGTCAGGGAGGCTTTGTAGCCTCAGTTCAGAATTAAGATCAGAAAATAAGGAAAGAAGCTTTTTCTGTTTCACAGAATGCGCATACCTCTTCTTGTGCAGCTATATCATAAATATGGCCGCATTTAGGGCATACAGCATAGCCTTCAGGAAGCACAACCGGAGGAAGTGTTGCATCTGCGGCTGCTTTGAGTGACTCCAGTGCCTTTGTGAAGAAAACATGGTGAACTTTCTCTGTTTCAATTACCCACAGGAATGAGAGTTTTGCCTCGTCTACCTTCTCTTCAACGGCTTCGGCAAGGTACTGAGGAAACTTCTCCTCAATTGCAATAGACTCACCTTTGATAGATAGCTCCAGGTTTTCTGCAGTTGTCAGGTTCTCGTACTGAGGGGTAACCTCACCCATTGTAACTCCGTGTGCTTCTAGAGCCCTGAGGTGATTCTCAGCATGGATTCCGTCTGATTTGGATACAGCATTGAATAGTTTTGCGATTGCTTCGTTACCCTCCTCCTGAGCTTTGAGGGCATAAGCGGCATACCTTACGCTAGCGGTGAGCTCTTTCTCATAAGCCCATTTAAGGTTTGCAATAGTTTTTTCAGGCTGAGCCTGTTTGCAGCCGGCAAAGGCAAACAATCCTGCCAAAGCAATTAATAACAGTTTTTTCATAATAAATGAATTAAATTAATACCCGGAGCTATTTAGTTTGTTAACTAATCAATGACTATTTCTACCTGATTCCAGGCATATATTACTTTTGAAACTCCAGACGGCAAAAGTTGATTCCATAGGTGTAATACCTGAGAACCATCTTCTCCATTCTCTCCATAAAGTTTTTGTAGTCGCGGGACTCCTTTGGCGACCATACAACCTCTGCCAGAGCAGCTGCACGAGGATAGACCATATACTCAACATGTGCGGGATTCGGCATAAACTCTGTCCAGACATTGCCCTGAGCCCCCATTACATATTTTGCCTCCTCTGCAGAGAGCTCTGCAGGTACAGGCTCATATGAGTAGATCTTCTCAAGAGGGGTGAATCCGCCTATTGCCAGAGGCTGAGTCTCTTTTGGCCCCTGGAAATGGTCCAGGTAGCAATGTGTGCCGGGAGACATCACAACCATGTGCTTCTCTTTTGCGGCAGCAATTCCGCCTGCCTCTCCCCTCCACGACATAACAGCCGCGTTGGGAGCAAGCCCGCCTTCAAGGATTTCGTCCCAGCCAATGATGTTTCTGCCTTTTGAGTTCAGGTATTTTTCCATTCTTGTTATAAACCAGCTCTGCAGCTCATGCTCATCCTTAAGACCAAGCTCCTTTATTCTCTGCTGACAATCCGGGCAAACCTTCCAGCTATCCTTTGGACACTCGTCTCCGCCTATATGAATAAACTTAGAAGGGAATAGAGCGAGAACCTCATCCATTACATTCTGCAAAAATTCGAATGTTCCCTCCTTTCCTGCGCACATAACCTCTTTGAAGACACCCCATTTGGTAGCTACTTCGTAAGGGCCGCCTGTGCAGCCAAGCTCCGGATATGCGGCAAGAGCTGCAAGTGCGTGACCCGGCATCTCAATTTCCGGAACAACAGTGACATATCTTTTCGCAGCATAGGCAACAATCTCCTTAATATCCTCCTGAGTATAGAAACCTCCGTGTGGCTTTCCGTCATATAGCTTTACAGCCTCATTACCCCTGCCCATAATAGTCTCCTTTCTTTTGGAGCCAATCTCTGTAAGTCTGGGGTATTTCTTAATCTCAATTCTCCATCCCTGGTCCTCTGTAAGGTGGAAGTGGAATGTATTGAGTTTATGAATAGCCATGTAGTCGATGTATTTCAGGACAAACTCCTTTGGCATGAAATGGCGGCAAACATCAAGGTGCAGACCTCTCCATTCAAATCTGGGATAGTCGGTGATCTCAACATATGGAACATTGATTTTATCCATCTTTAGCTCCTCAGAAGGCATAAGCTGAATAAGTGACTGGACGGCATAAAAAAGTCCGGAAGGGGTAGTCGCCTCAATAGAGACTCCGCTTTTGCCAACCTCAAGCTTGTATCCTTCCGGGCGGATACCGGGATTTTTTGTGAGTGAAATATAGATGGAATTTGCCTGCTGTTTTGTTGCGGTTCCCACTGAGAGCGGATTCATTCCATAGAATCTGAAAATATGAGAATTCACAGGTGCAGCAATGTTTTCATTATGTTCATCAGTAAAATTAAAGAGAATTTTTGTATTAGAGTTTATTACAAACATCCCCGGTTTTTCGGTAACAGATACTGGTTTAGGTACAATATTCACTGCGGAAAATGCCTTGTTGTTATAATTTAAAATCATAAGTGGTAAGAAAAGCAGAATGAGTTTGGTTTTTAGGGTTTTCATAGCTGAGAAAGTGTAATTTTCATTAAATTCCGTCTCTAAAATTACTAATATTTTCGCATTTAAAGGGAAATAGTTCAAAAATCCTTTAAAATTAGCTTGTTTCATCTTTTTTTGTATTAATTTTATCTCAGATTACTAACAATCTAAAACCATGAAAAAGCTTCTTTTACTTACAGGTTTACTTTTGCTCATTACACCGGGTGTGTTTGCGCAAAAGGCATCTGAACAACATCAGATGAATTTCGTAAAAGTCAATTTAACCTCTCTCTTTTTAAAAAACTATGGAATCCAGTATGAGAGAGTGCTTTCCAAAAGAGTTTCAGCTGCAATAGGATTCAGGTTTATGCCTTACACAACAATCCCGTTCAAGGACAAGATTATTGAGATGGCAGAATTTGAAGATCAGGAACCAATCAACATTCTTAACCATGCCCAGATGGCAAACTACGCAATCACTCCCGAAATCCGCTTCTACCTTGGCAAAAAGGGATACGGAAGAGGATTCTACATTGCGCCTTATTACAGGTATGCCACCTATGATGTAAACAATGTTGATATCACTTTTGAAGTTGAAGAGGATGGCGTTCCATCCGAAAAGAGCATCAAACTTGCCGGAAACCTTGCTTCCCACACAGGAGGCATCATGTTTGGCGCACAATGGGCTCTTGGAAAATATGTTTCACTTGACTGGTGGATTCTTGGCCCGGCATACGGAGTCAGCAGCGGCGTTCTGGACGGACTTCCAAGCGAACCGATACCCGCAGATGGTCAGGCAGACCTGAAACAGGAGATTGAAGATATTGAAATTCCTATGGTAAAACAGACTGCAACAGTAACTGCAAACAGTGTTAAGGTAGATATTACCGGCCCGTGGGCAGGAATCAGATCCGGAATTATAATTGGTATTAAATTCTAAATTATTTTGTTTATATTTGAGTACCAAATACTTAATTATGAACAAAACGATTCGGAATTTTGTAAATATTATCAGGAGCGGTGGCAAGGTACAAATCCTTGCAACCGCTCTTCTCTTTAGTACAACTGCGTTTGTACCCGCCGCGCAAAGCTGTGCATCTCTCTCCCGCAGTCAGCTTAAAAGCGTAAATGAATTTGCTGCAGCTTGCGACAGTCTGTCGGCCTACCCCTCGCTAATAGGCAGCGAAATGGCAGAGATTCGCAAGGAGCGCGGAATCTGGTATGCGGTCACTCTTGAAAACCCTGTGCTGAGGCATTCGGAGCTGAATGCTACTTATGCCATTACAAAAAGTGCAGCCTCATATGCTGCCGGGCTGGATGCTTCGCTAAAAATTCTTCAGAAATACTCCAGGGCACTCTCCTCCCTCTCTCACGATAACCGTGTGGCCGACCCTGGGCGTGAATTCAGATCTGCAGGAAGAGCGCTTGACTCTCTGATTTTTGCATTTAACAGCTACAAGCTCTCGCACCCCCTTCCTGTGGGGATTACTGCAACTGCGGGGAAAATCGTTGGGTACGGAGCAGAGCTGAGTGCTCACAATGCAAGAACCAAAGCTCTCAGGGAATTTATCTCTGAGGGTGATACTCTTATCTCTGTTCTTAGCGAAAACCTTGCAGATATTCTCACAGGAAGTGAAGTCAGGGCTCTCATTCAAAATGAGCGTGAGGGGCTACAGAGCAACTACCTGGCATTTCTTAAAATGACCAGGCCCTATGAGAATATCTCAGAGGACAGACGCTACATCAGTCTGCTTGAAAGGGCCGGCTCCCTTGAAGAGATCCGGAAATCCTCTGTGAGTGCAGTAAAATCGCTCAGAAGGGCACACTCAAAAATGGCTGCCGAAATCATGCGCAAAAAGAGCTTCCTTGAGGCTCACCGGCAAATTGAGGAGTTCATAACCGAGGTAGAAGCCCTCTCCAAGGCAGCCGGCAAGGCAATCCGCAAAATCAACAATTAATTCCTTCAGCTATGGTTAATAAATCAACAACAGATAAAGTAACAACATTACCAGAAGGCAAAAGCATTATAGTCAAAAACATTGCAGTCAAGAACCCGGAGGTCAAAAATCCGGCTATCAAAAAACTGGAAGATACCAGAAGAGCAATTGCTGAGGTTGATGAACTGCGATATCTGGCTGCTTCACTTGGCCGGAAAGAGAAGCTTGCAGTATATGACAAAGCAGCGGTCGATCTGAGAAATATTGAACGGGAACTAATAACTAAACTGGGGAAAGAGGTTGCTGCAAGTGTGAAGGCGGGTGGCGAGCCTCTGGAAGAGCTCGCCGCCCGCCTCAGAGCCCGCATCGAAAAGATGGGCCGGCTCCCCAGGCGGCTTGACAAAATCAGCAAAGTAATTCTGGATATTGCCGGTGTCATTGGCTGGAAATAAAAGGTTATATTTGATAAACACTTTTACTATGCTCAATCTTCCCTTTATACCCGGTGGTTACAGCGCTGTCCCGTTTGGCAACGGCCTTATTAATAAAACCTACAAACTAACCTCTGAGAATCCTCAAAAGCCCGCTTACCTGCTTCAGAAAATCAACCATTCGATTTTCAAAGATGTAGAGGGACTTCAGCGTAACATAAAACTGGTAACTGACCATATCCGGAGAAAGCTCACAGAACAGGGTGTCAGGGATATTGAGAGAAGAGTTCTCACACCTGTTGAGTTTGATGATAAAAGTCTGTTTCAGAAAGACGGGGATGGGAATTACTGGAGAATGTTTCTTTTTATTGAAAACACAATCTCTTATGAAAGGATGGAGACTCCTCAGATGGCAAAGATTGCCGGGCGCGCCTTTGGAAATTTTCATAAGCTGCTGAGCGATTTTCCCGGAGAGACTCTATGTGAAGTTCTGCACGGGTTCCACAATACTCCAATGCGAATTGAGAGTCTCAGAAACAGGGTAAAAGAGAATCCATGCCTGCGGTATGAAGAGGTAAAACATGAGGCCGAATACCTTTTGGGACGAGCAAAAGAGTTTTCAAAAATTGTTGAGATGGGAAGGGAGGGCAAACTACCCCTGAAAGTGGTTCATCAAGATACAAAATTCAACAATGTGCTGCTCGATGCAAACTCTTCCGGCGCAGAGCCGGAGGTTTTGTGTATAATTGACCTGGATACTGTAATGCCGGGCTACATCTGCTATGATGTGGGAGATGCAATCCGCTCAGGCGCAAACAGAGGCAAAGAGGACGATAAAAACCTCGATAATGTTGGGCTTGACTTAGAAATCTATAAAGGTTTTCTGCAAGGTTTCACTGAGGTAACAGCCGGCTTTCTCACGCTTCAGGAGCTGGAATCGCTGCCGTTAGGACCAAAACTGCTCACTTACGAGCAGGCTGTCAGATTTCTTGATGACTACCTGAACGGAGACAAATATTACAGGACTGAATATGAAAAACACAACCTTATCCGCGCAAGGGCCCAGATAAGGTTGCTCGAAAGTATGGATGCGCTTATTCCTGCTTAGTGTAGTACTTAACACCCTTCAGTTTGTCCCAGGCTCCCCTTGTAAAATCAGGAACCTTTACAGGCATTCCGTTGTTAGCTACTGATATAAATGAAAGTTCTCTTATTGAACTCCACTCTGCAGCATCATAAACATCCTGATCCAGTGGCAGACCATTTCTCAGGCAGTAGATAAGCCTGTAGTCCATAATGAAATCCATTCCGCCGTGTCCGCCAACCTCTTTGGCCTTCAGCCCAACCTCCTTAACAATCGGGTGCTCATAAACCGCCAGCAGCGAATCCATAGCCACATCGCTCAGGTAACTGTGACCATCAGGTTCCAGGGCAATTCCCTTACGCGGCCACTTCTGGGCAAAGCCCTTTGTTCCGCTTACCATATGAATCCTGCTGTACGGGCGGGGACTTGTCACATCATGCTGAATCATCATGGTTTTTCCCTTCTCTGTCTTAATCACAGAAGTGTTCATATCACCATTTTTATACTCCATTTTTGCATATTCAGAGTCGGGGCCGAATTTCTCCTTTGCGTAGCTGGTCATTCCAAACTGGTCAGTTGATACAGAAACGAGGTAATCCATTCTGTCTCCCCTGTGAATATTCAGAATATGGCAAATAGGGCCGAGGCCGTGGGTAGGATAGAGATTTCCGTTCTCCTCAGCATTGTGCTTTAGTCTCCACATCTTCCAGTATCCTGTTGTGTCATTAAAGTTGAGAAATCTCAGGTCGTGAATATATGCTCCCTCTGCATGGACAATTTCACCGAAGAGACCCTGCTGAGCCATATTTAAAGTAGCCATTTCAAAGAAATCGTAGTTGCAGTTTTCCAGCTGCATACAGTGACGGCGTGTCTTTTCTGCAGTATTGACAAGCTGCCAGCACTCATCAAGCGTAAGAGCCGCAGGCACCTCCAGTGCAACATGTTTTCCTTGCTCCATAGCATAGACAGCAATTGGAGTATGAAGATCCCACTGGGTGCAGACATAAATCAGGTCTACATCCTCTCTTTCACAAACCGCTTTCCAGTCTTCTGTACCGGTATATTCGGCAGCCTGAGGCAGACCCTTATCAGTCAATATCTTTTGTGCATTTTTCACCTTCTCCGGAACAACATCACACAGGGCAACCACCTTTACCCCCTCAAGGAAGGTATATCTGTAAACAGCCCCCTCCCCTCTCATTCCCAGCCCGATAAAAGCAATCCGCACTGTATCAATAGGATCACACTTCAGTTCAAGAACATCAGTAACTCCTGCCTCACGCGGCGGAACAGGAAATTCCATAACTTTGGGGTCTCTCCCGCAGCCCGCAAACAGAGCAGAAAAAACAAGAATTGACAAAAGAAATCTGTAGTTTTTCATAGTTCAAAAATTTAGTACAATAAAGATATGAAAAACATTACAGAAATTTTTTCGCATTTTTGCAGGCAGATTTACAATTCACAATATGAAAAAAATACTCGCAATTGCAGCTGCTGCAATATTTACAATTGGCATTGCCACGCAGTGCACCGTAACAGAGACAACCGATGTTCAGACAGATGTGAGGGCCTACCCGGTTCTCTTCCACCAGACATCCGCAGAGTACCGTGCACTCTGCTACCAGGCATTCAACCTTGCAAAGCTTCAGCTTGAACTTAAGCTGGAAAAGGCTGCCCCCGGCACCAAACTGGCAATTGTTACCGACCTTGACGAAACCATTATGGACAACAGCTTCTCTGAAGCAGAAAACATAATTCTCGACCGCGAATACAATTCCGAGGGCTGGGCCCAGTGGGTTGAGATGGCTGCTGCTCCGGAAGTACCAGGTGCAGTTGAGTTTCTTAAGTGGGTTGCCGGCAAGGGCATCGAGGTATTCTACATAAGCAACCGCAAAGTTTCTCAGGTAGACGCCACACTTGAAAACCTGGTTAAGCTGAATGTCCCTTATGCCGACAAAGATCATATGCTTTTCAAGGCAGAAGAGTCATCAAAGCAATCACGCCGCGACACCGTCGCCTCAAAGTTTGAGATTGCCCTACTTTTTGGCGACAACCTTAACGACTTCACAACCGCTTTCGAAGGCGGAACAATTCAGGAGCGCTTTGCCGCCACCGACAGCGCCCGCAACGAGTGGGGAACCCGCTTCATTGTCCTTCCCAACGCCATCTACGGCGAATGGGAAAGCGCCATCTACGACTACAAAAAAGGACTCACCAACTCAGAAAAAGCTCAGCTTAGAAAATCCAAGATGATTGGATACGAAAAGTTGGGGAAATAACCCGAAAAGCCGGAACCACCCGTGCGGCTATAAACCGTTGATTTTGAACACCTAGCCAGTTGGTCTGACATCTAAGATGTCAGACCAACTGGCATTTAACAATCAATCAACGTGTTACAGCCGTGCGGGTCGTGGTGTGACGTCCTGAAATAGGTTGACTCAGCAAAACCCCGCATGGCTGTAAGAAACTGATAATCTGCAACAAACACTTTGTCCCCGCGGTTGATCTGCGGGGACAAAGTGGCTCTCATTGATAATGTGCAAGTTACAGCGATACGGGTCGGGCGAAAAAGCATGAATAATCCAGGGCCAAAAACCTAAGCCTGCAATCAGAAACAGTGCAATGATATGCAAGCATGAACAACCTTTGCCGAAGGCTAACTCCCGCCGGGCGTTTGCCCGGCACCTTCTAAACTTCCCGTAAACTAAGCGCCAGAGCGGGTCCCGGAAATTTTCCACACCCAGACCCGCACGGCTGTAACTCCCTGGTAATCTGAAACAAGCACTTTGTCCCCGCGGATGATCCGCGGGGATAAAGTGGCTTTCATTGACAATGAGAGAGTTACAGCGATACGGGTCGAATGAAAAAACCCGAATCATCAATAATCATTAGTGCTTGATAATTTTTGGTTGAAGTGACAAAACATATAAAAAAAAAGATGCTCCCCGGGGGTGGGGAGCATTTTAAACTCTGCCAGAGTTTTTACGAATTTATTATATATCAAAGCCTTACGTTCTAAAACGCATCCTAAACTGATTAAAACAACAAGGCTATATCTTTGTTTTACAATTAGTTGATAAAAACTCTGGCAGAGTTTATTTTACTTGTGAGAAACGCTGCCAGAGCTTTACTTTATGAGCGGTGACTCTTTCTGGGTTGAGAGCGGTTTGCGGTTGATTTCGACATCTTCGATGAGGATGGCTTTGGGGCTGATAACCGAAACGGGCACTTCGCCTGAGTAGAGGTAGTTTGAAACATACTGCTCTTTGCTAACGCCAAGCACTCTCTTGAGTTTTGAGAGCGGAACAGGAGTGATTTCGGCACCGGCAACAAGTGTTTCAGAACCATCTTTCACAGATACTTTATAAATAATCTGAGTGTTTTCTGAAGTTAGCTTCTTAACTATGTATGCATAATCAAGTCCCTCTTCAACTGCAGAGGCAATCAGACTTTTTTTAAGCTCTTCGTAAGATGCTCCGCCGGGAGCTGAGATGAGCAGTGTACCTGGAGCAACCTCCATTGATACAGACCTTGGTCTTACACCAAACCTTACGGCTCCGGTAGACTCCTTGGTCCTTTTGGTCTCAACTCTGGTGCTCAGAACACCCTTAAGAATTCCGTTCTCAATCAGGGACTGACTCTTTAGCGGAACCACACCCTGAGCATCTACAGAGTAGGTACCAACAAGCGATTTACCGTTAAAATCGGCCAGGTCAGTTCTGTTCTCAACAGAGATTCTGCTGTCAATAACCTTTTTACCAAACCTCTCCTCAAGCGGCTTGATATCCCTGCGGGCAGAGATGTTCTCGGCCCTGTAAACAGTTGCCATTACCTGAACAGGCTTTCTGTAGGCAAAAATACCTGAAGGCGAGACGAGGTTAGTGGCAAAAATATCTGCTGTGGCAGCCTCGGTAAAGAGGACCGGACCCAAATAGTATTCGTCCATTGAAGAGGCCTCTCTCATTGCAATCATATGCTCTGCAAAGCGCACGGCGCAGGCGGCAAGAGAATCGGCATTAGGCAGCTTTTCAAACGATGAGGCAATTATTGTCTCGCTCTCTTCCATAGGCTGACCCTTTTTGTTTCGCACCTTCGCGCGCAGGGTTACAGACGAATATGAAACAGGCTCCTTGATTTTTGTTCCTTCGGTAGAGGTCATGTAGTAAATTGACTGAATTCCGTCAATCTCAACACGGGAACCATAAATCTGAGGGTATTTTGAGAATACTGCCGACACCTTTTTTGCAAGCTCTTCGTATGCCTTCTTGTCGAAGTTGAACGGAGCAACGGGAGCAACACTGTTTTGAACCTTGGCAAGCGGAAGCATATCTGCAAAAGTCTTCTCCTCTTCCGGAATGTTGGCGGTCTTCAGGTTGTTCTTTTTTGAGTTGTACACCTCAACTGCAAACTTGTATGCAATGTCAGATGTCTGCCAGAAGTTTCTTCTGAGCTGGTCATAGTTGTCGTCAATAGTTGTATAGTAGGCAGATGTTATACCCTTTCCGGAATATGCATAGTCACTCGAGAACTTGCTATCCCCTACAAACATTGTGATTGAGTGCATTCTTTCGGTTGGGCTCTCCTTTGTTGAGAGCACTGCTCCGAGAGAACTGTTAACCGAGATGTAGCGTGTCTCTGCAACTGTGGTTGCAATGTAGAATGATGCCGGCGAGTTTGGAAGAATCAGCTCCTTGCGGCTTCTCTCCATCTCGTCCTGCATCGCCTTGTAAAGTGTTGTTTCATTGGTCTGGCCAAAGAGTGCCGCAAAGGCAAAAATCTGCGCCAGAACAAGTGTATATATTTTTTTCATTGTTTACCGGTGATTAATTGGTTGATATTATGGGCGAGGGAGCAGCGCAGGGGTTACAGAGGGCTTGGCCTTCTTCTGCAGCTCTACCTTGTTTACCAGAATTGTAGGTGAGATTGCAGTCACCGGAACATTACCCGATGAAGATCCGCACATTCCGGTAAAGATTTCAAATTCGCCACCCGCGTAAACAATGTTGGAGAACATAGAGAGCGGAGTTCCGATAAGGTCGACACCTCTCACAAGTTCGTCGGCCCGTCCATCTGGATAAATACGGTAAACCTCAAGCGGAGTAACATTGAAGGAGTTCGCACCTGTACGGCCTGTCTGGGTGAATCCGCCTGTAACAGCCTTGAAAAAGTAACCGTACTCCTTGCCCTGAGCCTTGATCTCCTCAATGAGAAGTTTTCTTAGCTCTGCATCGGTTTTGTATTCGCTGGTCTCAACAATCAGGTTAGACTGTCGTGAAGTAGGGTCATACTCAAATTCGGCCCTTGAGTGTCCATTCGATCTTGGGAATCCGTCAAGACCTGTTCTGGTCATGAGGAAGTTCTTGAGGATGCCGTCTTTTACAACATCAACCCTCTCCCCTCTTACGCCCTGGTCATCAAAAGTATAGAAGCCGTTAAGAGCGTTTCCATGGTACTTCTTCATTGTAGGGTCCATATAGACGCTCAGGGATTTTGGCAGCACATATTCGCCCACCATATTCTTAAAAGTCTGACCGTCACGGTCGCTCTTCATCTTCTGTCCCTCAATCCTGTGGCCGAATATTTCATGGAAGAAGACGCCGCTGGACGAGCCGGAAAGCAGTGCAGGTCCTGTGAAAGGCTGAACAAGCGGAGCAACCCTCAGCTTTGTCAGCTTAGCAGACATCTCTCTGATATCCTTAATAATATCCGCCTCTGAAGGCAACTCAGACGGAAAATATGCAAAATAACTTACGTGAAGCGGAAGCTCCATTCCGTCGTCTGCCATGGTCACAGCCCTGATGCTCAACAGTGCATAGGTATTGTTCTCAACAACCTCTGCTCCCTCTGTAGAGACAAAGTATCTTCTCCAGATTTTGAAGCTCATTGTAGCATTCGCAGAGATAATGTCCTTGTTCTCTGCAAAGATACCGCTGTATTTGTTGAGTCTCTTCTGCCACTTCTCTGTGTCAAAAGCTCTTCTGTCATCTTTGAGGGCAGGCTCAAACGACTTCTCAGGCTTAACAGGGGTAAAATCGGGAGACTGGTCCTGGTTCTCAACCTGAACATTCTTCTTTCCCTTTGCCCTTTCGTAGCTTGAGACAGCAAATTTGTAACGGCTGTTTACCTCTTCTCTCATAATCTCCTTAACGGCATCGAGACCTCCTGTGAGATCTGCAGGCAGCAGCACGGTTGGAGGGCCGGCAAATCTGCTTGTTGGTGCGCCATTCTGAGCTTCGCGGAAATTGTCGAATTCGGGTGTGCCGATTCTTACCTGCGGGATAAAAATCACCTGTTTGTCCTCTTCGATGTTGTTGGTAGCTCCCATTGAGGAGCGGACGATACGGGTGTGATTGTCAATCACCCTGTAGCTCATGTAATAGGGAGGGTACTCCCCCTTCTGCAGGACAGTCATCTGACTCTTGATCTCCCCCTTGAGGAGATCGAGCATCTTGTCCTGTGCAGAGAGCTCTGCCACCGGCAATGCCAGCAGCAAACACAATAATGCTTTGATTTTCATTAATTAGGTTAGTTTATGAATTTGTAACATACAAATATAGGATTTTATGTAGTTATAAAATGCACATGTCAGCCTAATTTACAATATGCAATATATCTGCTATTTACAATTTCTAATTTTAAATTTTCTATATATTTCGTATTACTAACAATCTGTTATACATATAAATGTAATTTAGGCTGACATGTTGAACTAAAGTTTCCCACGTGCAACCCACCTGCCAGCCAAATTTCTATATTACTAATATTGAGGTTGTTGCAAATTGCAAATCTCTTAATTTCGTAATTCAGCTTTTTGTAAAGCTCACAAAATGTGATGAATATAAATTAGGCTGGCAGGTGTCAATGTGCTTGACATTTTACCCCTGGGGAAAAGTGTCAGATCATTGATAAACAGGCGCATATGCAAAATTAGAATATTTCACAACTAGCTGTATATGTGATGTTTGACACTTTTCCCCAGGGGTAAATTGCACGTGGGAAACTTTAGCATGTTGAATTGCGAAAAGCAGAGTTTCTTAGAAGAAGGTGCCGGGCTGTGCCCGGCGAGAGTAAGCCTTCGGCAAAGGTTTTTCAAGCTTGCTGCATTCAATGAATGATTAATCAAAGAATTTATGTATTGATATATCTATATTTTATGAATTATTTTGCTATTATTATAGATATATCTATATTTGCATTATAAGTAAATAAGAACAATGTATAGTGAACTTTATGAAAAATCCGGGAGTGATGTAATACGGGAATTAGGTGAACGTTTTGCTGATTACCGTAAACGGATGGGTTATTCTCAAAAAGAGGTTGCCGGCAAATCCGGTCTTAGTGTATTCACCATTAGCACATTTGAAAATGGATCATCAACCGGAATAACACTCTCTTCGTTTATAAAATTGCTTCGTGCTATTGATAATCTTGAAGAAATCGAAAAATTGCTGCCGGAATTACCGGTAAGTCCAAGAGCACTATACAAGAAACAAAATAAAAAATAGTCAATGGAAACAAATGTTGTAAAAGTAAAACTATGGGACCTCGATGTTGGGTATGTATACTGGAACAGCAAAAAGGGAGTGGCTATTTTTGAGTACGAGTCAGCCTTTCTTAAACAGAGCCTGGACATAGCTCCCCTCACAATGTCTGTCTATTCACCGCGCAGTCAAAAGCAATTACCATGGGAGGGAGATAAAAACACACTATATCAGGGGTTGCCTCCTATGATTGCCGATTCACTGCCGGATAAATGGGGTAAATCCCTGTTCAGTGCATGGATAAGAGACAATAAAATTCCTGAGAAGAGAGTAACTCCTGTCGATCACCTTTCATTCATAGGAAGCCGGGCAATGGGTGCGCTTGAATATGAACCCGCCCAAATTGAGGGAGAGGATTCGGCATTTACTGTTGATGTCCAGAGATTATATGAGTTTGCAAAACAGGTCCTGAAAGACAGGTCGGCGATAGTACTTAATGAAAAGACATCAATACTTTGGCAAGATCTGGTTAAGATTAGCTCTTCACCCGGCGGAAAACGACCTAAAGCAATTGTAGCAATCAATAAAATTACAGGTGAGGTTGTTTCAGGACAGGGAAAAATTCCTGATGGGTTTAAAAACTTTGTACTTAAATATGATGATAATGCTGCGTATCCATATGCTAAACTTGAATATGTCTATTATCTCATGGCTCGGGATGCCGGTATAGAAATAATGCCATCGGAACTGAAAACTTACGATGGTGTATCACATTTCATTACTGAACGTTTTGACCGGATAGAAAATAATAAAATACACACTCAAACTTTAGCTGCAATTTCACCAACAAGCGAAAGCTACGAAGATATTTTTAGTGTTATAAGGCGCCTGAACTTACCATACGAAAATAGCAGACAGCAATTCTTAAGAATGGTTTTTAACGTATTGGCCCGAAATGTTGATGACCACTCTAAAAACTTTTCATTCTGCATGAATCGCAAGGGGGAATGGAGTTTATCTCCGGCATATGACTTAACATTTAGTGTTGATTTGGGAGCTCCCGGTTATGCGAACAGGCATTCACTAACCGTAAATTTAAAATCTGAGAACATTACCCGCCAGGATTTGGAGTCTGTTGGCTTGAAAAACGATATTAAGGACTATAAAATACTGATTGACAAAGTAGCTGATTCTGTTGCAAAATTTGAGAATCTCTCCAAAGAATTAGAAATAGACAAGAAATTAATCAGTGAGATTAAAGCTGAATTTGTGAAATAAGACAAATAGTCCAACTTAGGAATGGAATGTTAATGTTTACACAATATATTAGATAGCGCCCCTAAAGGATTCCAAATCAATCTTAACTTACTTCATGAAAACAAAATAAACCGCCATCACCAGACAGAAGAAGGCGGCAAAGTGGTTCCAGCGGATGGGTTCGTTTCCGAAGAACATAGTTGAGAAGACTACAAATACGACAAGGGTGATGACCTCCTGAATGACCTTGAGTTGCATGAGGGTGAAAGTTCCGCCGTTACCTATGTAGCCCATGCGGTTGGCTGGCACCTGGAACATATATTCTACAAGCGCAATCATCCATGAAAAGAGAATGACTCCGTACAGCGGCCAGTTGCTTATCGCTCCGGTTTGCTGAAGTTTTATGTGGCCGTACCAGGCGAGGGTCATGAAAATATTTGCTACTACCAGCAGAAGAATTGTATATGCACCGTTCATAAGGTCAGTTACTTTTATCTGTATGAAAACAATGGAGTTGTAAAAATTGGTGCAAATATACACTCCATCTTTATTATCTTTGTTTCAAATTTTATCTTTCTTATATGAAATATCTAAAAATTATGCTGTTTGCAGGCGCACTGGGGCTGATGTTCAGCTCATGCAAGGAATCCGCCGTTAAGGAGGAGCCCTTTAAATATCTGGCAGATGAATTTGCCGACATTAAAGTAATCCGTTACAGAATCCCGGGTTGGGACTCTCTCTCGTTCCAGCAGAAAGAGTATATCTACCACCTGAGCGAGGCTGCCAAAAGCGGACGCGACATTTTCTGGGATCAGAACTTCAAGCACGGACTCAGAATCCGCAAGGTGCTGGAGAACATTTTTGAAAACTATAAAGGTGAAAAAGAGAGCGAGGACTGGAAAAACTTCGAGATATACGCAAAAAGGGTATTCTTCAGCAATGGTATTCACCACCACTATGCAGAGGAGAAATTCATCCCTGCATGCAGTCAGGAGTACTTCGGCAAACTGCTAACAGAGAGCGGACAGGAGGGCGAATCGGCAGAGATCCTTCCGCTGCTTTACGATCCGGCAGTTTATCCGCATAGAAAAAATATAACAGGCGAAGGCGACCTGCTTCTGGGAAGTGCTGTCAACTTCTATGAGGGAGTTAGCAAGGCCGAGGCTGAGGCTTTCTATGCAAAAATGATTGATGCAAAGGACACTACTCCTGTTTCATATGGTCTTAACTCTAAACTGGTTAAGAGAGACGGCAAGATTTTCGAGGAGGTTTACAAGGTAAGCGGACTTTACGGTCCTGCAATTGAGAAGATTATCTCTCACCTTGAGGCTGCCTCTGCTGTTGCAGAAAATGACACTCAGAGGGGTTACATTGCCAAACTTATTGAGTACTACAAGAGCGGCGACCTCAATATGTGGGATGAGTACAACATTGCCTGGGTTAAGGATACAGAAAGCCAGGTAGATTTTATCAACGGTTTTATTGAAGATTACAACGACCCAATGGGCATGAAGGCTACATGGGAGTCTGTGGTTAACTTCAAGGATATGGAGGCATCAAAGCGCACAGACATCATCAGCGCAAATGCCCAGTGGTTTGAGGATAACTCACCTGTTAATGCCGACTTTAAAAAGAAAGAGGTAAAGGGTGTGTCGGCAAAAGTTATAACTGTTGCTCAGCTTGGTGGCGACTGCCATCCGGTTTCTCCGCTGGGAATCAACCTGCCTAACGCAGACTGGATCAGAAAGGAGCATGGCTCAAAATCTGTAACCATTGCAAACATTGGCGACGCCTATGACAAGGCTGCAGAAGAGGCTCCAAAGAGTCTGACAACTGAGTTTTCGTGGGATGAGGCCGAAATCGCTCTAATGAAGGAGTATGGCTCACTCACCAACAATCTTCACACAGACCTTCACGAATGCCTCGGACACGGTTCGGGACAGCTCCGCCCCGGTGTTCCTGCCGGCTCCCTCAAGGACTACAGCTCATCTCTTGAAGAGGCGCGTGCCGACATCTTTGCTCTATACTACATTGCAGATGCAAAACTTGTTGAGCTTGGAGTTATTCCTGATGCTGATGCCTATAAGGCCGAATACAACTCATATATCCGCAATGGACTCTTTACCCAGTTTGTTCGTATTGAACTAGGCAAAAATGTTAACCAGGCTCACATGCAGGGTCGCAAAATGATTGCCGAGTGGTGCTTCATTAACGGTAAAGGCAAAGCCGATGGCGGAAAAGATGTTATTGAACAGCGCGAGCGCGACGGCAAAACATACTTTGTGATAAACGACTACGCCAAACTGCGCGGTCTCTTCGGCGAACTTCTTGCCGAACTTCAGAGAATCAAATCTGAGGGCGACTACGCTGCCGGCAAAAACCTCATCGAGACCTACGGCGTTAAGATAGACCAGAAACTCCACAAAGAGGTTCTCGACCGCTACGCTTCTCTCAACCTCAAGCCTTACGGCGGATTCATCAATCCAAACATTGTCCCTGTTGAGAAAGACGGCAAGGTAATCGACTACAAAATCGAATACCCAAGCGACTTCCTTCAGCAGATGCTGGATTACGGAAAGAAATACAGTTTTCTGAAGTAGCTCAAGCACCACCTGCCAGCCATGGCAAATGCCACCTGCCAGCCTAAATTACATATTGCTGTCTTTTAGGTAATTACAAAATAAGTTTTCCGGAAATTCCGGGAAACTTATTTTTTATTTATCACACAATCAATTAATTGTAAATCAGGCTGGCAAGTGCGATCCTAACTCTTTCAGAGCAAAAAGGTACCGGACGCTCCGCAGCCGGTGGCGGTGCAGCGCTACGCGCGCAGAGTTTTAGTTTCCAGCAAGCATGAAAAACCTTTGCCGAAGGCTAACTCCAGCCGGGCTCCGCCCGGCACCTTCTTCAAAATTAATGAAGACGATTTGCCGGGTGAGTACTCCTCAATATTAAAAGGTAAGATTCTGCCGGCAGCTTTGAATATTTGAATTATATAGGCAATTGGACAAACAGATCCACAGCAAAATCGATGTTTTTTAGCTTCTTTTCTGACGTGTTTTGCGGAAAAAGGCCGAGGACTGTTTGACGAGCGGAGCGAGGAGTCCCGCAGGCCCCGCAAAACACAAAGAAAAAAGCGTTAAGAAAAACAGCGTTGCTGTGGATCTGTTTGTCCATGCTAATTATCATGAAATAAAAAAAGCTGCCAGTAGTAGCAGCTTAATTTATAATATTGAGGAGTTTACTCCCCGGCCTCGTCGAGGCGTCCCTCCCAGAGGTATTTATTGGTCTCCTTGATGAGCACCCTCGAAAGCAGAAGCAGGGCAACAAGGTTAGGGATGGCCATCAGCGCATTCATGCTGTCGGCAATTCCCCAGACGAGAGAGAGATTCAGCACAGATCCTCCAAAAACGGCGGCTATCCAGAAGAGGCGGTAATAGAGAATCAGCCTTTTACCTCCCAGGTATTCAACGGCGCGCTCTCCGTAATAGGACCAGCCGAGGATGGTTGAGAAGGCAAAGGTGATGATGCCTATGGTGAGGATCCAGGATCCGATGTATGGGATTTTTGAGAAGGCGGCCTTTGTGAGGGCGGCTCCCTGAGTGTGGTCAATGTCCGGGTGGGCAATGATTGAGCTTACGAGTACTAGTCCGGTGAGGGCGCAAACCACAACTGTATCCCAGAATGTTCCGGTTGATGAAACAAGGGCCTGACGGACAGGGTTGCGGGTCTGGGCTGCTGCTGCAACAATTGGGGCTGAGCCGAGTCCTGATTCGTTTGAGAAGAGTCCGCGCGCGATTCCGTAGCGCGCCGCCATCATGATTGTTGTGCCTACAAATCCTCCGCCTGCTGCTTTTGTAGTAAAGGCCGATTCAAAAATGAGCTTGAATGTATCGCCCAGGAATGCAGCGTTAACCCACAGAATCACAAGACAACCAAGTATATAGAAAATTGCCATAAAAGGCACAAGCGTTCCGCAAACTTTTGCAATGCCTTTAACTCCAAAAAGAATTACAAGTGCAGTCGCAGCGCTGAGTATTATGCCTGTCCAGATGGGCGAAAATGAAAATGTCTCATCCATAAGCATTGCAATTGAGTTTGCCTGCACAGTGTTTCCGATTCCAAATGCTGCAACAGCCGTAAAAATGCTGAAAAGAATCGCCAGCCATTTCATCTTAAGGCCCTTTTCGAGAGCATACATAGGCCCTCCAAGCATTGTGCCGTCGGCAGTCTTTACACGGTATTTGATTGCAAGAAGTCCCTCCGAATACTTTGTTGCAATTCCAAATACACCTGTGAGCCAGGTCCAGAGTACTGCACCGGGGCCTCCCAGAGCTACTGCTGTGGCCACTCCCACAATGTTACCGGTTCCGATTGTTGCTGCAAGTGCTGTTGCAAGCGCACCAAACTGGCTAACATCGCCTGATGCAGCCTTGTCTTTGGTTACCGAAAGCTTGATTGCCGTAAAAATCTTTCTCTGAGGGAATTTCAGAATGATTGTAAGATAGAGGTGGGTTCCCAGAAGGAGCACAATCATGGGCCATCCCCACAATAATGCACTAACCTTGTCTACTAAGGCTGCGAAGTTTTCCATAGTTGTCGTTTAGTTTAAAAGTAGGTATCTTTGCAAAGTTAAAAAAATAGGAATTTGAAACGCATTATTTATATAGCACTTGCATCAATTTTTATAGCCCTGGGAACAATCGGTATATTTTTGCCACTCGTGCCAACCACCCCGTTTCTCCTTCTTGCAGCCTATTTTTACATGAACTCCTCTTACAGCCGTCTCAGATGGCTGCTCAACCACAAATATCTGGGCCCCTACATCAAATCCTACCTCTCAAAAGAGGGAATCCCCCTGCGGGTTAAAGTCAAAACCATCAGCCTTTTATGGATCACCATGCTCGCCACTATGTTCCTGGCTACAGATAAATTGCATGTCAGGCTGATTCTCACCGCCATCGCCATTGGGGTTACAATTCACCTGCTGATGAAAAAGACGCGCAAAGACAGCATCTAGGTAGGTAAAACTCTGGCGGAGTTTTGAAGTTTTCCATGTGCAACCCACCTGCCAGCCTAATTTCCATATTACTAATATTGAGGTAGTTGTAAATTGAAAATCTCTTAATTTCTTAATTCAGCGATTTGTAAAGCTCACAAGATGTGATGAATGTAAATTAGGCTGGCAGGTGAATATGCGCCTGACATTTTACCCCTGGGGAAAAGTGTCATATCATTGATAAACAGGCGCTTATGCAAAATTGAAATATTTCACAACTAGCTGTATATGTGATGTTTGACACTTTTCCCCAGGGGTAAATTGCATGTGAAAAACTTTAAAAGTGTCACAAGCCGCAAAAAAAAGGGCCACCTTCACAGGCGGCCCCAACCACTAACTAATAACTAATGATCACTCAAAATTATTGAGAGACTTGACCTTACAGCAACTGCTTTACGGCAGCCATTGCAAGATCGTATTGCGGCTCATCAAGAATGTCCTTGGTTATCTCTTTGTATTTTACTACTCCATTTTTATCAATAACCACAACACCTCTTGCGAGCAGCTGGTTTTCCTTTATCAGGAAACCATACTCCAGCCCGAAACTTGAAAATTTAAAATCGGACAGTGTATGGATGTTGTTTATGCCTTCGGCAGCGCAAAAACGGCCGAGTGCAAAAGGAAGATCTTTAGACAGCGTAAGAATCACCACATCTTTAGAGAGGTCAGTTGCCTTTTTGTTGAATGTTCTTGTCTGAGTAGCACAAACGCCTGTGTCAATAGACGGGAACACACTTAATACCACTACCTTACCCTTGAAATCAGATAGCTTCACATCTGCCAGAGTGTTGTCTGACGCTACAATCTCGGGAGCAACATCTCCCACCTTAATCTGATTTCCAAGAAGAGTAAGCGGATTACCCTTTGCGGCAAATACGCCCTTTGTTTCAATTGCTGTAAGATCTTTCATAATTCGTATATATTTTTTAAAATATGTTTCTGTAATTGTTGTTTCATCTTTAAAACGAAGAAACCAACAAAATGTTTAAATTTGTTTAAATAATTCCAGAAATATGACCCGTTTTTTCAGAAAAAGAATTTTAATGACAGCTGTTGCAGCAATTCTCGCAACTGCTTCATTCACATCATGTGACCCGGAGGAGATAATCGAGAACATTACCGCCCGCACAAAGCTCTTTAATTTTGTCAGCGAAATCATGCACGACATATATTACTGGTACAAAGATGTACCGGCAAGCATCAGCCAGACAACCTCAATTGATGTTTACGACTACTTCGATAAACATCTTGTTGCCCAGGACAGATGGTCATGGATGATGAGCGGTCAGGATTACCTCGACAACAATGCAGGCGTATCAACCAGTTTTGGTGCAAGCTTTGCTCAACCAATTGACCATTATAACGACTACTCAATCAGAGTTAGATATGTGTTTCCAAACACTCCATTCTCCGAGAACGGAGTTAAGAGGGGCTGGGAGCTGACTCATGTTGCCAACACTCCTGTAATGGACCTTGTGAGAAACAACACATTTGAAACTCAAATGGCCAAGGCAACCAACACATTCACATTCCGCGACCATGCCGGAGTTGCCAAAACCTTCACAGCAACCTCAAGGGTAATCAATACCAGGTCTGTATTCAAAACCGAGGTTTACACATCTGCTCAGTTTGCGGGTCTTCCGCACCCTGTGGGATACTTCAATTACTACACTTTTAATGCACATATGCTTTCCGATATCCATGACGCAATGGCAACCCTTAAGGCAGCTGGTATTAAAGAGCTGATTCTTGACCTCAGGTACAATGGCGGCGGAGACGGCGAGGCAACATCACTGCTTTCCAACTACATCGCCCCTGCTTCTGCCGAAGGAAAAATTGTGAGCAGAAGGGAGCATAACGACAAATACTCTCAATACGACAACGCAACAGAGACCAAAACAATTGTTAAAAGGATTGCAAACTCTCTCAATCTCGAAAGATTATTTATTTTGTCGTCAGGCGGAACAGCCTCAGCAAGTGAGATTATCATTAACGGCTTCAAACCGCTCATGAATGTGGTGGTGGTAGGCCGAACCTCATACGGCAAACCAAACGGAATGTATGTTATCCCATATCCAGAAGAGGATTACGAAAGCCCCGACTATGTCTTTCTGCCTATCAGCTTTTTCTCGGTTAACAGCCTGGGTGAAGGCCACTATGTAGACGGAATCGCACCCGACCATGCAAGACCGGACGACCTCTACCACGAATTTGGTATAACCGAGGACTGGGTTAAGGCCTGTCTCACCAAAATAGCCACCGGCTCCTTCCCTGCCCTTCCTGCAGTTCCTGCCGGAGTTGCCTCAGAAGGTTTCCGCGGAAAAATGGCTGTCGAAGAGGACTCTCCAAACTATGGCCGGTATGTGGCCAGAAGGCCGGGCAGCAAATAGCCCGCGGGCCGGCGGCCGGGCAAATAATCTGCGCCGCAATTTCTGTTAACTAATTAACAAATAAGCTATTACAAAAGAGAAACTCTGCATTTTGCAGAGTTTCTCTTTTATAACTAATTGACATATTGCGCTTTAACAGAAATTGCGGCGCAGACCAGCCCGCCCGCCACCTAAAACCCGTTGAGCTTCATAAATATCGTCGGCAGTAGCAGAAGGAACCCGACGACTATCAGCGTAAGTATGAACGGCAGCACCCATTTGAACCACTTTGCATACGGGATGCGGGCAATGGAGAGGACGGCAATGAGGACTCCGGAGGTTGGTGTGATCATGTTGGTAAAGCCGTCGCCAAACTGGAAGGCCATAACGGTTGCCTGTCTTGAGACTCCAATGAGGTCGGAGAATGGTGCCATGATGGGCATTGTGATTGCCGCCTTAGCACTAGCAGAGGGGATCACTATGTTTATGAATGTTTGAATCATATACATCGCTCCCAGTGAACCAACACGGCCGGCGTCGTTCATGGCGAGGGACATCTCGTGCAGGATTGTGTTTATAACCTTGCCCTCTTCCAGAATGACAATGATTCCGGCAGCCAGACCCACTACCAGTGCGGCAGAGAGAATGTCCCTCGCCCCCTCTGTAAGTTTGGCAACTATTTCGTTTCCACTGTAACCTGCAGCTATACCGCTGAGAATGCCCAGTGCAAGGAAGAGTGCAGAAATTTCTCCGATGTACCAGCCGTAGCCCATAACTCCCACAATCAGGAATATGATTGTAAAGAAAAGCAGATTCAGCACAAAGAAGTGAACGCTCTTGCGGAGCGACATGTATCCAAACAGGGCAAAAGCCAGCGCCAGGGCAGGTAGTAGAAAAGGGATATCGGCAGTGCTGTTCCCAACCTTTATAAGGGTATGCGGATATGCAACAGCAAAGAGTACAAGAATGGTCAGCGTAATTACATAGCTTACCCAGCCGGAGCGCGGTGTGTGGTATTCTATAACCTCAGTCTCGCCTTCGGCTTTGCTGCGCCAGTATGCATCCTCTTCATACATTATTGATCTCTGCGGATTCTTTTTGATCCTTGCAGCGTAAACAAGGATGAATCCAATTGTAATGACATTGAGTACAATCCAGCAGAAGAAGCGGTATTCAATTCCGGAAAACATTGGCAGGCCGGCAATATCCTGTGCTATTCCAATTGTAAAGGGGTTGAGGATGGCTCCTGCGAAGCCCACGTGGGCTGCAACGTAAACCAGTGCAACTCCCACTATTGAGTCATATCCCATTGAGATTGCAAGGGGAATCAGTATAACTGCAAATGCGATTGTCTCTTCACTCATGCCAAAAATAGCTCCGAACAGACTGAACATAAGCATTATAAGAACAATAACAACATTATTCACACCTATTGACCTTAGCCATGAAAACCGCTCAAGTTTGCGGGTAAATCTCAGAAAAGAAAATATTCCCGCGTCAATTGCCTTGCATGAATTAACCACCCAAAAAGCAGCACCAATAACCAGGATGAAAACTATTATACCTGCCTGACGTGTAAAGCCTTTATAGAATGCGGTCAGTATTTGCCAGCTCTGCGGTGCATTGTCAATATACCTGAATTCCAGACTTTCAACTCCATCTGTAGTTGTCTTCACATACTCCCCTCCTGGTACCAGGAATGTAACAATCGCACTAACAACAATCAACGCAAAAATAATCACGAAGGTGTGCGGCATTTTTAGTTTTTTCTTTCCCATTCTGAATTTTTTATTTGCTGAGGCACAAAAATATAAAATTGTAACTTTATAATTCTATTTTTGTATCAAACCATTAATTTATCTATGAAAACTATAATAACCACAGTATCGGTTTTTCTGATGCTGATTCTTACCTCCTCTTCTGCATGGTCGCAGCAGAAGCTTAATTCGTCTCCTGAGCAGAAGCTTGTTCAGACCGCGGTTACAGCTGAAGTTAATCACAATGATGTTGTCAGTTCGATTATTAAAATCGGTCAGACAGACAACCAGACAATGAAGCATCTGGATGTGCTCACAAACAGGATAGGCGGACGCCTTCTTGGTTCTGACGCATACGAAAACGCAACATACTGGGCTGCAGACCTCTTCAGAAAATGGGGACTCGAGGTTGTTCTTCAGGAGGCAGGCGAGCTTCCTGTTGGATTCAACAGAGGCCCGTGGTTTGGAAAAATGCTGGACGACGACGGAATGATTCTCCACTTTGCAACTCCTTCATATACATCAGGTACAAAAGGTGTTCAGAGGGGACACGTTATGATGGAGCCAAAAACCCGTGCCGAGTTTGACAGAATGAAGGGAAAGCTGAAAGGTGCCTGGGTTCTTATTACCGGTGAAAATGAGGGGTGGCCGATAGACTACTCTGAGTATGCCGATACTCTCCGTTCTCAGATTATTCAGGAAAACAATAAAATTGCAAGATACAACGACTCAATAAACAGGATAAACAGGGAGAACCCGGAGAAACCAAGACTGGAGACTAAACCTCTCAAGGATGCTCCCGCACTCTTCTACAAAGAGATGAGGGATGCCGGAATTCTTGGAATCATTCAGTCTTCGACTGTTCCAATCCGTGCTCTATACGACAGAAAAAACATTGAATACATGAGCTGGGACGAACTCCCAACCTGCCCGGACATTAAACTGGACGAACATCAGTATAAAATCATCCTTCAGAAGGTTAAAGAGCGCCGTTACTTCCAGCTGGAATTTGACATCAGAAACCATTTCAAACCGGGACCTGTGAAGTACCACAATGTTCTTGGAATTATCAGGGGAACAGAATTTCCAGATGAGTATGTTATGAGCGGAGGCCACCTTGATGCATTTGATGTTGCTACAGGCGGGGTTGACTGCGGAACAGGAGTTGCGCCAAACCTTGAGGCTGCCAGAATGATTATGATGGCGGGCGGCAAACCAAAACGCTCTATCGTTTTTGCTCTCTGGGCCGGCGAGGAGTTCGGACTCTGGGGCTCGAAATTCTGGGTAGAAAACAACAAGGATAAACACGAGAAGATTTCAAACTACTTTAACCGTGACGGAGGCCCGACCATCACCAACAGCATTACCGTGCCGCCCGCCATGTACGACGACTTTGCCAAGGCAACCGCCCGTCTGAACGAAATCAATCCCGAATTCCCGTTCACCCTTAACAAACGCCCCGGCGATCCAAGACCAAAACCAACAACAGCCGGCGGTTCAGACCACGCCCACTTTGCAATCAACGGCATCCCAACAATCAGTTTTGGCAATGCCGACCCTAAGGGCTACGACTTCAACTACGGCGAAATCTGGCACACCGAGCGCGACACCTACAATATGTCTATCCCCGAATACATGGATCACACCTCAACCGTAATGGCCGTCGTACTTTACAACCTCGCCAACCAGCCGAAAATTTTATCGAGAAAAGGGTTGTACAAATAAACGTCTTAGATCACCTCAATATCTATCGAGATAATCCACCCCTCGCGGCCGTCGGCGAGTTGGATGTGCTGCCATCCGCCGAGCTCTTCGAGGATTTTGAGTTTGGTGCCCTCGTGGAGGATGAAGAGTGTCTTGCCGGAGCTGTCGGGAGAGCTCTTGACTGAACTTACCGGTTTCATCACAATGGCGGTGTCTCTAGTGAGAAATGCGTGCTTCTGGTTCCAGGCGAAAAGGGAGGCGAAGAGGCCGAGAAGAAGCATCAGCATAGCAAGGAAGAAGGATAGCTTGCGAAGTCTTGATACCGGAGCAAAGCGGAATCCCAGCATAAGTAATGCAAATGCGATAAAGAGCACAACTGAAATGTAGCCCCAGCCGTTGGATGAAATGGAGTAGTTGATACTCTTAATCCAGGTGGTTAGTATAAACTCCGGAACCTCTTCAATTTTATCGAGAGTATAGTCCCTTGCCAGGGCCAGGTTGCTGGCAGCATCCCGGTCAGAAGGGTCCATCTTGATAACTCTCTCATAATATAGAATTGCCTTTCCGTAGTCGCGGAGCTTAAAGTATGTGTTGCCCAGATTGTAAAGAAGAGACTCAGAAGTGTAACCCAGTTCCTCAATTTTGAGGTAATGCGCAAGAGCGCCCTGAAAGTCATTCTGGACATACCTTTCATTAGCAACATTCCATAGTTCTCTCTGGTCTGTGATTGTGATTGCTGCAACAGCAGAAGCAATTGCGTCGGCACCCGAGGCAGGCTGCATCTGGGCCGACTGCTGATTCTGCACCGAATCCTGCTGTGCTGCAGGGTTTGTAAGGGTAAGTGTCTGCTGGCCCTGCTGGTCGTTCAGAGAGGCTGCTGCAGATGAAGGATAGGCATTCAGCATCATAACTCCTGCAAGCAGAAGAATAACCGGTGTTGATTTCATTTTTGGAATGAAGGATTTAGATTCAGAACCTTGCCCCTCAAGAGCAGAGATCAGTTTGATAGCTCTTTCGTAATTGTTGTGCATCTCAACATTGCCCTGGTTTGGAGCATAACGGGCAAATTCGCAGGTATCCATCAGGGCAAAGAATTCGTCAGTGACAGTTTTGTCTGTGTTGCGGGCAGAGAAACTCTCTCCGATTTTCTCACGCGAAAGTTCAGAAACCGGCAGTGAGAACTTGTCTGATGCATACCCGAGCAGAGCCCTGTAAAGCTCCTCGTAAAAGGCAGAATACAGGTTTTGCTTAAGCAGTGTCTCGGCATTCTTGAGTCTGGCTCTTGCCACCTTGTTTGCCCGGCGGTTTTTCACACCTGCAATATCACGATTTCTCTCAATTCTCTTATCAAGGACCTTGCGTAAAATATAGTAAGCTGCAGCAGTTGAAAAGAGAAGTATAAACCATAGCAGGGAGCCAAAGAACATACTGTGACCTCTTGCCAGCCCTGATGCTCCTGTCCGGATATATCTGACATCGCTTCCCAGACTCTTTACAGCCTGTTTGTTTACACCAGCCGGAAGGTTAGACCCGGAATATGTCGCGCCAGTTCCTATGTCTCCTCCAACCTTGATTCTCAGATCTCCTGAAGTTAGAGTAACGTATCGCTTTTTATTGATATCGTAATAGGTAAACTCCAGAGGTGTTATCTTGAAGTCACCTGCACCACGAGGGATAAGAGGATATTCAAAGACCTTACTGCCGGAGGCGCCGCTGCCCCCCTTGCTGCTTTTGTCTGTAGTCTTTACATCGTATCTCTCAAAATCTGCAGGAAATTCAATCTGCGGCGCCTCCACAAGGTTAATATTGCCGGTACCGGAAATGGTCACCATTAGTGAAACTGCCTCATTTGCATTTACACTGTCGCGGTTGAATTTTGCGTCAAGTTTGAAGTCACCCACTGCACCGGTAAAGGAGGCAGGGGCACCTGCGGGCAGTGCATCAACAACCACCTTTATGGCCGGGGCCGATATCCTTTTGCGGACTGTCTGGTAGTCGCTGAAGAACTGATCGAATACGGAGCGGGGCGAGCCACTGTTTGAGCTCTGCACCTGGACCATGCAAATCATTTCGGACTGATCTATCGTTACTGAACCGGTTTGCTGGGGAACCAGCAGGTATCTTCTCAGAAGCGCAGCGTTGTAAATTACTCCGCCTACATTTTCTCTTGCAAATTCTATGTTTTGCGGAGTTTCAATCTCCTGACTCCAGAATCCGTTGAATGAGGGAAACTTTACATCTTCAAATCCCGTAATTGGAACTTTAGTGTAGAGTTTCAGTGTGGCTACGAGTGGCTCGCCCTTCACAACCCTGCTTTTGTTTACAGAGAGTTTGAGCATTACATCGTTCTTTCCGACTCCTGCTGCTGCATTGTTTGAATTTTGAGATTTTTCTGCCTCCTCTCCCTTAACAACCTCAATAGTTACGGGCTGTGAAGAGTACTTTTTCCCGCCTACAACTACTGTTGCAGATGAAATTGTGTGTTTTCCAAGACTCTTTGGCTGGAGAATATAAGTGTAGCTCACCTCAAAAGACTCTGAGCGCTTGCCGTTGATAATCTGGGTACTGCTCATCCGTGAAGATGTTGGCCCGGCCAGAACATCAAAGCCCGAAATTGAAGGCGGGTCAAAAGAGGAAGGTTCTGCATTTGTAATGAAAACAATCATGAAACTCTCCTCCAGCCCCACTACTCTGGGAGCATCAACATTAAATGCTACCTGCGCAGAGGCAGTGAGCCCGGCAAGCATAAGCAGTGCCACGGCCCAAATTCTTTTAATATTTCCAAACATATATTTCATTGCAGTGCTATATCTCAATTTCAAGTTTTTACCACTTTTCAATTCCTACCAGTTCTTCTCTTTCTGCTGACTCTGAAGCAATTTTGCCTTCTCCTTTTTCACCTTATCCTGAGTCTCATTCTCCTTGTTCTGAATGGCCTGCAGCATCTGCTGAGCAGCCTGCGGGGTTATTTTTGGAGGAGGCTGATTCTGGTTCTGATCCTGTTTAGGATCCTTGTTCTGATCTTTATTATCTTGCTTGTCGTCTTTGTTATCTTTTTTGTCCTCTTTCTTATCCTTGTCTTTATTGTCCTTGTTGTCTTTGTTATCCTGATTCTGCTGGTTTTGCTGATTCTGCTTGTCCTGCTCGTTCTTTAGCATCTTCTGAGCATAGGCCAGGTTGGATTTTGTCTCCATATCATCCGGATTTATCCGCAGTGAATTCTTGTATGACTCTACCGCCTCGCTCCATTTTTTCTGAGCAAGTGAGTAGTTCCCCATATTGTGAAAAATTGCAGACATATCATTTTCTGAAGGCTGAATGCCTGTTGAGTCAGAAAGCATTTTTCCTGCCATCTGCTGAGCCGCCTCAGCATTCTGATTCTTGTACATTGCATTTGCAAGGTTGTACTTTGCCCTGAGCGACGCAGAATCTTTATCAAGGGCACGTCTGTACTCCAGTTCGGCCTTCTGATAATCGCCCTTACCATATGCCTTGTTACCGGAGCGCACCTGCCACCTCTCCTTCTGGGCAAAGAGTGCCGTAACGGAGAGAATCAGCATTAATGTAACTAGTATCCTTTTCATATTCAAGTAAGTCAAAATCATTTCTTAATTGAGCGGTATGCCTTTGCGCCCGGGGTAAAGAGGTTGAATCCCTTTCTCTCTCCCACCAGAAACTCAAGAAGAAGAAAGAAGAGTGCTATTGCAAAAAAGTACATATACTGCTCGTCAAAATCCTCAAAAACAACAGATTTGTAGTTCTGCTTATCCATGTTGTGAATTTTGTCTACAATGGCTTCGAGGCCAAAGTCTGAGTTGCCGGCCTTCAGGTAGGCTCCGCCTCCTGCCTCGGCGACAGCCGAGAGGACTGCTTCGTCGAGCTTGGTCACCACTATATTGCCCTCCTTGTCCTTCAAAAGCTCTCCGTTGCCGGCCGGTATAGGTTTTCCGCCCTCGGTTCCGATTCCTATAGTGTAGACAGGAATTCCAAGGTCAATTGAAGATTTCGCAGCTGCTACCGGGTCATCTTCGTGGTTTTCACCATCTGTAATAATCACAATAGCCCTGCTGTTCTGGCTCTCAAGACTGAATCCCTTAATGGCAGTGTTGATTGCATCTCCTATTGCCGTACCCTGCACAGGAACTGAGTTTGTAGAAATTGAGCTGAGGAAAATCTTTGCTGAGACATAGTCCGCTGTAATCGGAAGCTGTACAAATGATTTTCCGGCAAAGACAATCAGCCCTATTCTGTCTTCACGAAGTTTATCCACAAGTCTTGAGATGGCAAGCTTGGCCCTCTCAAGTCTGTTTGGCGAGTAATCCTCTGCCAGCATTGAGTTTGAGACATCAAGTGCAATCATAATCTCAACACCGCGTGTATCCACCTCTTTGAGTCTTGCTCCCAGCTGGGGTCGTGATAACCCTATTGCAAAGAAGAAAATTGCAAAAGAGTAGAGGGTGATTTTAATCCATCCCCTTGCTCTTGATGCGTGAGGCATAAGAGGAGTAATGAGCTTCAGATCCCCGAACCTCTCCAGTCTCTTTCTCCGGCTCCTCCTGTACAATCCGTGAAAGATAAAGAGGAACGGAATTATCAGTATTAACGCAAGATATTCTATTTGTGCAAATTGTATCATAATCTTAAAATATCTTCATTACGGAATTCTCTTTAAAACGAACAGTCTCAGCAACAGTTCCAGTGCAATTGCTGCCAGTGCAACAAGGGCAAAGGTCATGAATAGCTCTCTGTAAATTGGGAAAGAATCTACAGTTGTCCTGCTCTTCTCCATTTTGTTAATCTCCCCGTAAATCTCCAGCAGTTTTGTATTATCAGTTGCGCGGAAATACTTTCCGCCGGTGTCATTCGCTATCTGCTGAAGCAGCGGTTCATCAATCTCAACCTTTACCTGTTGAATCTCAACTCCAAACGGTGTCATTACCGGATATGGAGCCATTCCCATTGCACCAACACCAATGGTATAAACTCTTATACCATATGTTTTGGCAATCTCGGCCGCCATCTGCGGAGCAATCTCCCCTCTGTTGTTCACACCGTCTGTGAGCAGAATTATCACCCTGCTGTTTGCCGGAGAATCCTTCAGACGGGCAACTGCCGTTGCCAGCCCGTTACCAATAGCAGTACCATCCTCAATAAGCCCCGTCTCTACCTCCTTCATGAGATTTATGAGCGTTGCCCTGTCTGTTGTAAGCGGACACTGGGTAAAACTCTCTCCAGCAAAAACCACCACACCCATTCTGTCCGAAGGACGCTGGGCAATGAACTCAATGGCAATCTCCTTTGCAGCATTTATCCTGTCTGGCTTAAAGTCGCGTGCAAGCATACTGGTTGAGACGTCAAGAGTAAGCACAATGTCTATACCCTCTGTGTTAACCTTCTCGAAATCGTCGGATGAACGAGGTCTTGCAATGGCCAGAATGAGCATTGCAATGGCAATTGTTCTCAGGACAAAGGGCAGATGGCGCGCATATTTTTTTACCCTGCCGCCATTGCCCGCCCAGGGGCCAAGAGACGAAACCAGAAGCGACGGCGCGCCGCCCCGCATCTCCCTCCAAACATAAAGAGCAACAACCGGAATCAGTATCAGCTCAAGAAAAAGCAAGCCCGGATATTCGAAAAACATCTTATACCTCCTTGTTTTTTAATGGTGATTCACTGTTGCTGTTCTGCACCACAGGCTGAGCCGTGCTCTGCACCGCCGGCTGACATGTTACATTGATAAACCTGATTGCCACAGGAACTGCATTCTCGTTTTCGAGTTCGGTTGCCCTGTATTTGGCAAACTTTACCATATCACTTAATTGCAGCAGCTCCTTCAGCGATTCAAAGCTGCTCTTCTCAATCCCCTTGCCCTTTAATTCTGCAAGGATCTCGGCTGAGGTCTTCTCCATCGCCTGTATGAAAAACTGAGACTCCATGTACTCACGGAGAGTATCGGTAATCTTTGTGTAGTAAAGCTTCTCCTGATTATTCTGCCAAAGCTTCTCGTTTCTGATTTGCTCCAGTGTTCTCAGTGCCATGATGTACGGAGGATCCGGTTCTCTCTCCGGCATAAAGAGCGATTTTTTAGCCTTCAGCCTTCTGAAAACTCTTATAGCTCCCCAGATAAGGGCCGCAAGAAGAATCAGCCCGCCAAACCACGGAAGAAACTCTTTCACGGTATAGGGATAATTCATCTGATCCTTTACATCAAAAGGCCTGTAAGATGTTGTATCTATCTGTATGGTTGTAAACTCAAGAGTTCCCGGGTCAAACATAACCGTATCAATGGAACCGTCGAGTTTCTGCAAATATGCTGCTATAGGCGGAACAACATGGCTCCCGCTGTCAAATGAGGTAAGGGTAAAACTTGTCTGAAGCTCCATCACTCCTCCTGCATTGGAAAGTGTATCAATTTTAGGAGTGCCCACAAGTTCTACTCCATCCCCAATTGGATTCTGAAGTTCCTGAAGGAAGAGCTGCCCCCCTTTTGGAACCTTGGTCTTAAAACTCAGCGTAACCTGGTCGCCTATGAGTAATGTATCTTTTTGAATCATAGAAGTCACCTGTTTTTAAATAGTGTTACCAGACCCTTTACAAAGTCGCCGTCTGTAGAGATGGAGACAGAGTCTATGCTGTATCTTCTCAGTGTTTGCGAAATTGCACTGTTTACCTCCCTGTTCCAGCTGTCAAAATGCTCCCGGACACTGCGGCTTGAGGTATCTACCCAGCTCTCCCTGCCTGTCTCTGCGTCGGCCAGTTTAATAAGCCCTACAGACGGCAGCTCTCTCTCCCTCGGGTCAAATACTGAGATTACTGACAGCTCGTGGCGGTTGGCTGCAATCTTGAGAGCCTCTTCCCAGCGCGGACGGAGGGATGAATCGACATCAATCATGTCCGACAAAAGGAAAGCTGTACATCTTCTCTTGATTGCATTTGTGAGGTATCTGAGTGCCTCTCCAATATCTGTCCCCTGCTCCTGCGGCTCAAATTCCAGCAGCTCCCTTATAATGCGCAAAAGATGGCTGCGTCCCTTTTTGGGCGGAATAAACTTCTCCACCTTAGAGCTGAAAAAGAGTGCTCCAACCTTGTCGTTGTTTGCCGATGCAGAGAATGAAAGAACGGCTGCAATCTCGGTTATGAGGTCGCGTTTGCTCTTGATAGTTGTCCCGAAAATACGGGAAGCACTCACGTCAACCAGAAGCATAACCGTGAGTTCCCTCTCCTCCTCAAAGACCTTAATGTATGGCGCATTGAGGCGGGCTGTAACATTCCAGTCCATATTCCTCACATCGTCGCCAAACTGGTACTCCCTCACCTCGCTGAAGGCCATACCCCTCCCCTTGAAGGCCGAGTGGTACTCCCCTGCAAAGATCTGTCTTGAGAGTCCGCGGGTCTTTATCTCAATTTTCCGTACTTTTTTAAGCAAATCGCTGGTCATACTATGGAACCTCTATTGCGTTCATAATATCTGTGATGATGTTCTCAGTTGTGATGTTCTCTGCCTCCGCCTCATAAGTAAGGCCGATTCTGTGGCGCAGAACCTCGTAACAAACTGCTCTCACATCTTCAGGAATAACATATCCCCTTCTGCGGATAAATGCATATGCTTTTGCTGCCATAGCAAGGCTGATGCTTGCGCGAGGCGATCCGCCGTAAGAGATTAAATCTTTCAGCCTCTCCAGACCATAATCCTGCGGATTTCTGGTAGCAAACACTATGTCAACAATATATTTTTCGATTTTCTCGTCCATGTAAACTTCACGAACAACCTCCCTCGCCCTGATAATATCCTCAGGCTTGATAACAGCATTTGCTTTAGGGAATGTACCTGTATTGTTCATGCGGATAATCAGCTTCTCCTCCTCTTTCTTTGGATAACTCACAACCACCTTTAGCATGAAACGGTCTACCTGTGCCTCAGGAAGCGGATATGTTCCCTCCTGCTCAATGGGGTTCTGGGTTGCCATCACCAGGAATGGCTCAGGTAGTTTAAAACTTTCGTCACCAATTGTAACCTGACGCTCCTGCATCGCCTCAAGCAGTGCACTCTGTACCTTTGCCGGAGAACGGTTTATCTCATCTGCCAAAACAAAGTTTGCGAAAACCGGTCCCTTGCGAATCTGGAATTTCTCCTGCTTCTGGCTGTAAATCATAGTACCAATAAGGTCTGCCGGAAGAAGGTCCGGTGTAAACTGAATTCTGCTGAACTTCGCGTCCACTATCGATGCCAGGGTATTAATTGCCAGTGTCTTTGCCAGACCGGGAACCCCCTCAAGGAGAATATGCCCGTTGGCCAGCAGCCCTATAAGCAGATTTTCAACCAGCTGCTTCTGACCCACAATAACCTTGTTCATCTCCAGAGTGACCATATCCACAAAGGCGCTCTCCCTCTGGATTTTTTCGTTTAGTTCTTTGATGTTGACGGTTTCCATATTATTGAATCAATTTTTGTATTTTTGTATCGCAATATTTTTTTGTCGCTAAAACTTACAAATTTAGTTTAAAAAATCTATCTGTAATCATCCAATTTTATATTCCTGCAATGCGCTTTTTCATATCCCTATCATACAACGGCAGAAGCTTCAACGGCTGGCAGGTTCAGCCCGGTCATCCATCTGTCCAGAGTGAACTGGAGCGTGCCTTTTCACTCTTTTTTGGACTTCCCCTCTCCGTTACCGGCGCCGGCAGGACAGACAGCGGTGTTCACGCCGTAAATTATGTTGCCCACATTGATATTGAAGAGCGGCTTGTCAGGCCGGAAGATCTGCCAAGAACAATTTACAAAATAAATGCCATTCTTCCCTCTGACATTGTCATACATGACATCTGTCAGGTTCAGGACGATGCTCATGCCCGTTTTGATGCAACCTCACGCAGCTATAACTACTTCGTTCACACCTCAAAAGATCCCTTTCTGGGCCAGTACTCATACTTCTACCCATACGAGCTTGACATTGACAAAATGAACGAAGCCGCCCAATATTTGCTGGGCGAACAGGACTTCACCTCAATGGCCAAACTCCACACAGATGTCAAAACCAACATCTGCACCGTCACCCGCGCCCTCTGGCACCCCGCCGCCCCCCTCACCTTTTCACCGCTTGCAGAAAATAGTTCAATCAGATTGCTAAACCAAAATGGTGAGTTGAGCACTTGTGTCCATCAAAAATCAACCGATTCAGATGACCGGAACAACACAGGTTCCCGTCATAACAACTTCATTCCGGCGACTCCAAAAACACTATGTTTTACAATAACCGCAAACCGCTTTCTGCGCAATATGGTGAGAGCAGTTGTTGGCTCGCTCCTTGAAGTCGGCCGCGGACGCAAAGAGCCCATCTGGATTAAAGAGCTCCTCGAAGAGAAAAACCGCAGCTCCGCCGGCAACTCCGTCCCCGCCCACCCGCTCTTCCTCACACACATCGAATATCCATATCCGACATTTAATTATTCACCTCAGGCCAGCTCAGAGAGCCCATATAAGAATTTGGAATAAAATTAAGACTCCGGATAAAAGCCATAAATATTAAACACACTGTCCAGCGATGAAAAAAGGGCCAAAAACAGTCGACGAATATATATCAGCCTTCCCTGAGGATATCCGCATGATTCTATCAAAAATCCGGGAAGTAATCTTGCAGAATGCACCCGGTGCCGCCGAAGGAATCTCATACCAGATGCCGGCATACAAATCAAACGGAAAAGTGCTGGTATATTTTGCCGCATTCGAAAAACACATCGGCTTTTATGCAACCCCAACCGGCCATCAGGCCTTCGCGGAAGAACTCTCCCAATACAAACAGGGCAAAGGCTCCGTCCAGTTTCCGCTTAACCGCCCCATCCCCTACGACCTCATTGCACTAATCACCGAATTCCGGTATCATGAAAATTTATTGATAACGATTCCAAATGAGTGATTTTATAAAAACCCTTGATCAAGAGCTAAGTAACCTCGGCTTACATTTCTTTAGATTTGTAAATATTTCAGCCTTACCAAAAGAGCAAACCCTGAATTTTCCGCAGGCAATATTAATTGGTAAATACCTGGATGTTGAAAGTTTGTCGAAGCAGGGATTCAATGATGCCGAAGCCGATATTGACAGCATAGCCGATTCTGTCGCGAAAATTATTGAAAATCTCGGTTACTCCTCTTTTTCCCAATCTGAACCCAACCTGATTAAACACGGGAAATATGACAGCAAAACAAAACAGGCAAATCTGCCTCACAAGACAATCGGCTCACTTTCTGGTATTGGCTGGATTGGCAAAAACAATCTTCTTCTCATCCGCGATAATGGCTGTGCAATTTGCATAAGTTCAATTCTTACTGATGCTCCCTTAGAATCAAAAGCCGGTCAAATTCACGGATCTTCATTCAGGTTTCATCCTTCATTATGCAAGAGTTGTACAATTTGCAGGGATATTTGCCCAACCGGTGCATTAACCGGAAACGAATGGCAACCCGGCCATTCCCGCGAAGAGTTGATAGATGTTTTCAAATGCATCGCTTGCTTAAAGTGTATTACTAACTGCCCCTGGTCATAGATTTCAGAACTCATGGTTATATCACATCCGGAACTGGTTTTCCCCTTCATCACATACGCAATAGTCACAACCTTCACCCCCGGCCCAAACAACGCCTCCTCATCCCAGGCCGGAATGCAACAGGGCTTCAGCAAAACCCTTCCATACCTAACCGGCATCTCCATCGGCTTTTTCGCAATTCTTGCTGCATGCGGGCTGATGCTAGATTTCATCCTCAACATCTACGGCACCATCTCTCCCTACCTCCGCTGGATTGGCGCCCTCTACATGCTCTGGCTTGCGCTGATGCCGTTTCTGAAAAGCAAGCAGCCATCTTTCAACCGCCAGCCCGGCGGTTACACCCTCTTCAACGGAATGGTGCTGCAACTGGTAAACGTCAAGGTTATCCTCTACGGAATCACACTCTACTCTTCATTCTCACTCCTCATAGGCACCTCAGCCACATCCGTACTGGCATCTGCCTTCTTCCTGACAGTAGTGGGCTTTTTCTCAATTGCACTCTGGACCCTAATCGGGTCAACCTTCTCCGCCTACTTTAAAAACAAAATCTTTTACTACGGCTTCAATATCGTGATGTCACTGATGCTGATTTATTCTGCCGTCGCGATTGTTGCCTACTAAAGTTTCCCTCGTGCAAAAAGGCATATGTCAGCCTAAATTACAATCGTCATTATATCAATAATATACGATTTCAAAATTTGAATTTTTATAATTTTTCGCAAAGTTAAAAGCAAGTAAATCAGATAAATGTAATTTAGGCTGACATGTTAGTTTTACATGAACAAAACTCAGTTAGTATTTTTTTACCAAACCCAGATTAGCAAACAGTTTCATAAGATTCCAGTTAGCGACCCGTACGACTGCAACGCGTTGTAAATCATTGAGAGCCACTTTGTCCCCGCGGATGATCCGCGGGGACAAAGTGCTACTTGCAGATATTCTGTTATTTACAGACGTTCGGGTGCGTGAAGAATTGACATTTTAAACATACTCGAAACCTATACCAGACAATGAAAATGACCATCTGGGCGCAAGCTTGAAAAACCTTTGCCGAAGGCTAACTCCCGCCGGGCGATGCCCGGCACCTTTAAAGGTACCGTCAGCTTCGCTGCCGGTGGCGGTGCAGCGCTACGCGCGCAGTCGCTGCCTAGCAGGATTCGTGCAATATAATTGATTATGTGCTTATTACAACTTTGTTTTTTAAGAAAAAAAAGAATTACAAATTACATCTTATTGATTTTAAACACATTTGCACGAATCCTGCCAGGCAACACTTTTGGTTAGATAAATAATTATATTTGCACACGTTTCTGAGGCAAGTTTTAAAACATCTATATTATGAAAAACATTTCACGCATTTTTGCAATGCTTCTTGCATTGGCAATCGTAACTCCATTTCTGAGTTCCTGTGAAAAGTCTCCGAATGTATATCTCAATGCAATGGTCAGTAAATCGAATGTACCAAACGGTGTAACAGTTTACATCAAACTGGTTCAGGAAAACGGCGAAGCGGACGACCCTACGCTTTACGAGGGTGATGCAGCATTCACCAACTCAATTGCAACTGTAGCCATTGAAGAGATTATCCCAAAAACCTACAGGCTGTTTGCATTTATTGACATGAACAAAAATGCCACTCTCAACGATCCTATGCCGGATGGTGGCGATTTTGTAACTGAAACCGATGTGATTATGACAGAAAACAGAGTTATCTCAATGCCTGAGAGTTACTGGTTCCCGTTTTAATTATTTTCCGTTAAGTTCTTCAAAACACTAAGTCAACAATTTCTTTTAGCGTTGGTAAACAAAAAACACTAACACACATGCACACAGAAATTCAAAAACTGATTCAGCGCCCGGATTTTGCAGGAGATAAGAGATTTGATGTAGTTTTCTGGCAGGCTGTAAAGCTGACGGATGTGCTTCGCAGCAGGGAGATTCCAGATCATATTGTTGTGAAAATCAATTCAGGAATCATCACAATTAATTCCTTTCCAGGCCAGAGCCGGGAGATAACCAAAATGCTCAGAAACTTTGTCAGCAGTACAATAACCCTTCTTGAAAAAGAGCTGAAGCTGGTTCCAAAGAATTATTATCAGAATCAGTGGCTGGCATTAGGCATGGCCGCTTTTGGAATTCCACTGGGAGTGGCATTTGGAACCTCACTTGGAAACATGGCATATCTTGGAATCGGCCTTCCAATTGGGCTGGCCATTGGAATGGCAGTTGGCTCAGGAATGGATAAAAAGGCGGCAGCAGAGGGACGGCAACTAGATTTGGACTTAAAATAACATCACAACCCCTAACTATAATAAAAATATGAAAAAAGAGATGAACAACACTGCTCCGTGCGGTGCAGTTTACGGACTCGGACTCATTGGCGCAGCTATCTATTTTATAGGAGCAGCAACATCCTTTTGGACAGGAGTGCTGGGTTTCCTCAAAGCATTAGTATGGCCTGCGTTCATGGTATATGAACTCTTCAAGCACCTTGCAGCGTAAGTAAAAAACTCCTGATTCAAATATGAGATCCGAGCCAATTTTAATCGCTTCACAAACATTTACCGGCGCAGACCTCAAAGAGAGTGGCCCTTTAAAAGGTGAGTATGAAAACTGCACCTTTACCGACTGCGATTTCTCCAATTCAGACCTGTCAGAATTCATATTTGACGGGTGCACATTTTTTCGCTGCAATCTCAGCCTTGCAAAACTAAAACGGACAGCCCTGCGGGATGTTACCTTCCGGGAGTGTAAAATGGTAGGACTCCATTTTGAAGATTGCGAACAGATTGGGATTTCATTCGTTTTCGACGGGTGTATGCTGAATAACTCCTCCTTTTTTGGGATGAAAATCAAGAAGGGAATTTTCAGAAAGTCCTCACTTCAGGAGGCAGATTTCACAGATTCCGATATTTCCGGCTCACTTCTGGACGGCTGCGATATGCTGAATGCCACCTTTTCCGGTACAAATCTGGAGAAGGCAGACCTCTCAACATCCTTTAACTATTCAATTGATCCAACATCCAGTAAAATCAAAAAGGCAAAATTTTCCCAAAGCGGGATACAGGGCCTTCTTGATGTTTTTGGGATAGAAATTATCTGAAAATTCCTTAAAAAATCTGGAATTGCTGAAAAATATTTAGAACTACACAATTAAATTTTGAATTGCACAATTATACTCAGAGTTACAAAAAATAAAATTTAGAATAAATGGCCACTCATTCAGAAATAACCATCAGAACAGCGACCACGGGCGAGTTTCCTCTGGCCGGGGAGTTAATGGTAAAGGTATACTCTCAGCTGGAAGGCTTTCCAAAACCTGATGAACAGCCGGAATATTACAGGATGCTTGCAAATGTGGGTGATCTTACAAAGAGGCCGGGTACCCATATAGTAGTTGCTGAACATCAAAACGCCATAATTGGTGCGGTCGTATTTTTTTCAGATATGCAGTACTACGGATCCGGAGGAACTGCCACAGCAGAAAAGAATGCCGCCGGATTCCGGCTGCTGGCCGTTGACCCTGAGGCTAGAGGCCTTGGAGCTGGTAGAAAGCTTACCATTGAGTGCATAAGGCGCGCAAAGGAGTTAAAGGTAGATAACCTTGTAATTCACACTACTAAAGCAATGCAGGTCGCCTGGTCAATGTATGAAAAGCTGGGTTTCATACGCGCTCTAGACCTGGATTTTATGCAGGGACAACTCCCTGTGTTTGGCTTCCGCATGAGTCTAAAAAAGTAACCTTATAATAAACAGATTTGCAGAAATATGAATAACCCTCTACCTAAGCTGGCGATTTCCCTTGAATCATCACCTTCAGAAAATGGCTCAGTAATTTTTCTTCACGGGTCAGGCGCAAACAGTCAGATGTGGTCAAAACATTTTGAATCAATAGGTGGTAACTGGCATTGCATTGCTCCGGATTTTCCCGGTCATGGAAAAAGCAGAGATATTGAGTGGACAACCCTTGAGGATGTAGCAGACTCAGTTGCCTTGGTTATTCTTGAAAAATGCGGAGGAAAAGCATCCCTGGTTGGACTCTCATTAGGTGGAAGTGTGATTTTCAAAATCCTTCAGAAATACCCGCAGCTAATTTGCAGTGCCATTATTGACGGAGCAAGCGCAAAACCAATTGCCGGTGCCCGCATGATCTGTTTTGGAGTTAAACTTATAGCCCCATTTATTAAGTACAATCCGGTGATTAAAATAATGGCGGGCGCCCTGGGCGTAGATTCCCGAGGATTTCAATCTTTCAGTGACAGTATGAAGAGCGTAACTCCGCGGGCATTTGGAAGGGCAATGACACAGGCGAACATGGCAGATATGGATATTAATTCATTCAATATCAACATCCCTATACTCTTTATGTCCGGAGAGTCTGAGGCAAGTATAATGCACAGCACTCACATAGAACTTGCCTCAAAAATACCCGGAAGTAAATTTTATATTCATCCTGATGCCGGACATGCCTGGATGATTAAAGATACCCGGACTCATATCAATCTTGTTCAATCCTGGCTTACAGAAAACCATAAATCTCAACAATCATAAAATCCATATGAAACTCCAGATTACACTCATATCAATTCTCGCGGCAATTGCTGCATGCGTTGGAATCTTCACAAATGACGGTCCCGGGCCATCTGAGTACACAACTGTCAGAGGAGAAACCATAGAGCTCTACGGGCAGGGAGTTTACAAACATATGTCCTCAGATGTTGCCATCCAGGGAATTGCCCAGGACTATGTCACGCTGTTTATTGCAATTCCGCTGCTCATAGTCTCCTTTGCAGGATTCCGCAAAGGAAGCATCAGGGCAAAATATATCCTCACAGGCACTACCGGATACCTGCTTGTCACCTATCTCTTTTACACTGCAATGGGAATGTATAACTATTTGTTTCTTGTATGGGTAGCACTTCTTGGATTAACCTTCTTTACATTTTTAAAGCTGATTCTCTCCTTTAATTTCGCAGCCACTTCAGGAGAGCTTTCTGAAAAAGCACCTCACAAATTTGCAGGCGGATTCCTCATATTCAACTCAGTAATTATTGCACTGCTATGGCTGAGCGTGGTTCTTCCCCCTTTAGCTGACGGCACAATTTATCCTAAAGAACTCGATCACTATACGACACTAATTGTTCAGGGATTTGACCTCGGTCTTCTGCTTCCTGCCAGCTTTATTACCGGGCTTATGCTTTACAGGCGCAAACCTGCCGGACTTATACTTGGCACTGTTTACCTTGGCTTTCTATCTCTTCTTATGACAGCACTATGCTCAAAAATTCTGGCAATGGCACTTCAAAGAGTAAATGTGATTCCTGCAGTTTTCGTGATTCCGGCAATTACTGTTGTTACAATAACTGCAATGGTCATAATGGTAAGGAAGGTTCGTAGTTAAATTTTGTTAAATTTGTAGAAAATCGAATTTAACTTGATTTTCTATGATTGTATCTTTTGCAAGTTTCCCAACTTTAACATTACCTATAACTGATCCCGTAATTCAGTTTTTAGTAATTCTGGTAATTATTCTTGCTGCACCAATTATCCTGAATAAATTTAAGATTCCTCATATTCTGGGCCTTATAATTGCCGGTGCCGTTATTGGCCCAAACGGATTTAATCTGCTTCTGAGAGACAGTAGTATAATACTTTCAGGCACAGCCGGTCTTCTATATATCATGTTCCTGGCGGGCCTTGAAATTGACATGGCCGATTTCAAGAAAAACAGCAAGAAGAGTATTCTCTTTGGGATGTATACATTTGTGATTCCTATGGTTCTTGGGGTTTTCACAGGACTCTATCTGCTGGACCTTCCCATGAACTCAGCAGTACTCCTGGCCAGTATGTTTGCGTCTCACACACTTATTGCATACCCTATACTGAGTAAATTTGGAGTGACCAAAAACAGAGCAGTAAATATAACTGTGGGCGGGACAATGATTACAGATACGCTTGCACTCCTCGTTCTGGCAGTTATTGTCGGGATGACACAAGGAGAGGTAAATTCTGCCTTCTGGCTGAAACTAACCCTATCTCTGGTAGTATTCGGCCTTATAGTAATGTTCGGATTTCCTGTTATTGCCAGATGGTTTTTTAAGCAATACACAGATAATGTTTCACAGTACATCTTTGTCCTTGTAATGGTTTACCTTGGAGCGGTTCTTGCGCAGGCCGCAGGTATTGAAGCGATTATAGGAGCATTCCTTACCGGACTTGCTCTTAACAGATTAATCCCTTCAACCTCTTCATTAATGAACAGGGTAGAATTTGTAGGAAATGCAGTATTTATCCCGTTCTTTTTGATTGGAGTGGGAATGCTTGTAGATTACAGAGCATTTTTCACAGGATTTGAGACTATTAAAGTTGCTGTAATAATGACTGTTGTTGCAACTGTTGCAAAATTTCTTGCAGCATGGGCAGCTCAGAAATCTTTCAAATTTAACAAAGATGAACGTAATATCATTTTTGGTCTCAGCAATGCTCAGGCAGCGGCAACTCTTGCAGCTGTTCTTGTGGGATATAATGTCATTACCGGACACACTCCGGAAGGTGAACCAATCCGCCTCTTAAGTGAGGAGATTTTGAACGGGACTATTGTCATGATTCTTATAACCTGCACTATTGCATCATTTGCTGCTCAGAAGGGTGGAAAAAACATCTCCCTGAAGTACTCTTCAAAACCTGACAAAGACGATCAGGATGACACTGAGAAAATCCTTATTCCGGTTAGTAATGCCGAAACAATTGACGAGTTGATAAATCTCAGTACGATTGTAAAATCGCGCCAGAACAAACATGGTTTGTTTGCCCTGAATGTGGTAAATAATGACAATGACAATTCAGATGAATATTCAAAGGGGGAGAGGTTGCTGGAAAAGGCTGCTGTTGCAGCATCGGCCACAGACAATCAGCTCATCAAACTTATGAGATACGACATGAATGTTATGAATGGCATTCTTGGGGTAATTAAAGAACAAAATATCACAGATATGATTCTTGGCTTGCACCAGTCTGCAAACATATCGGAGTCATTTCTGGGTAAACTCACAGAGAGCATTCTCTCCAAATCCAATACAACCACTTTCGTATACAAGTCTTCTCAGCCTATCTCAACTGTTAAAAGGTTTATAATTGTAGTTCCTGAAAATGCCGAAAAGGAGATTGGTTTTCCTTTCTGGCTCTCCAAAATATGGAATATATCAAAGAACACAAGCAGTGAGCTGGTTTTTTATGCAAATACATCTGCAATCTCAATTATAAAGAGCACTTTGTCGCAACACCCTATAGAAGCCTCTTATAAACCATTTGAAAGCTGGAATGATTTTTTAATAATTTCCAGAGATGTAAAAGATGATGACTCTCTCGTAATTATTATGAGCAGACCTCTTAAACCTTCCTTCCATCCGAATATGCTTAATGTCTCCTCATATCTTAACAAATATTTCTCCAACAACAGTTTCATCCTCGTATATCCAATTCAGTCAGGAACTTCAGGAAATGAAAATCTCGACCTGAACAATCCTTCACTGCTTGAACCTATTGAGATGCTGGATGAGATTGGAAAGAATATTGCCCGTATTTTCAGACGAAAATAACTATGTAAAAATATTCAATAATGAAAAATCCCGGCAAATGGCTGGCACTTACAACCGGCCTCGTAACCCTTGGCACTTTTGTACTTGCGGTAATGACTCCGCCCCTATCAGGCCCCTTTTGCACCACCGGTAACTGTTTTGAATATCCCTACGCAGAGATAGCCTCCCGCTTTCCGCGTGACTACTGGTGGATGTTCCCCGCAATGTTCATCTCCCTGTTGTTTGTCTCCCTGCTCTCTCTCATACACAACGACGCCCCTGCAGAGAAAAGACTCTTTAGCAGAATCGGTCTTTCGTTCGCAATTATATCCGCAGTCATGCTCATTTCAGACTATTTTATTCAGGTGACTGTAATTCAGCAAAGCCTTCTCAGCGGCGAAACCGAAGGAATTGCTCTCCTTACCCAGTTCAATCCTCACGGAATCTTTATTGCCCTTGAAGAGGCGGGATTTCTGCTGATGACCCTCGCTCTCTTTGCCTCCGCCCCTGCCATTGCCTGGAAGAGCCGGCTGGGAAAGAGCATAAGGGTTACCATGGTATGCGGATTCATCCTCGCCCTGCTGTCGCTGGCATCTGTCATTTACAGCTATGGAATTATGCGGGAGTATATCTTTGAAGTAGCTGTAATTTCAATTGCCTGGACTCAGCTTACAATCTTTTCATTCCTGCTCGCTGCCAGATACTCCCGTTAAACCAACTGCCATCCCATTTGTTAATCTGTCATAAAGAATAACATAAGGGATTATGCAAACAGACACTTTAGAATCTTTAGAAAAAGCAGGGAGAAACTTTGGAACTACACCGCGCATGCCGGCTCTCTTTCTGGGGCACGGAAGTCCAATGAACGCAATAGAGGAGAATGAATTTGTTCAGGGATTCAGAAAAGTTGCCTCAGAAATTGAAAAGCCAAACATGATTCTCTGTATTTCTGCCCACTGGGAGACAAAGGGAACACATGTGACGGCAATGACCAATCCAAAAACCATTCACGATTTTGGAGGCTTCCCGCGCGAACTTTACGAAATTGAATATCCGGCTCCCGGCTCGCCACTTCTTGCAGAAGAGGTGCGTAATATGGTCACAAGAGCAGAAATTGAGCTTGACCATCAGTGGGGCCTGGACCATGGCGCCTGGTCGGTTATCAGGCACCTCTATCCGCAAGCCGATGTACCTGTTGTTCAGCTTAGCCTGGATTATACCCAAAGCCCCCGCTACCACTACGAACTAGCTGCTCAGCTCTCTGCCCTTCGCGAAAAGGGGGTCCTCATTATTGGAAGTGGCAATATGGTTCACAACCTCAGAAGAGTTGCCTGGGACAAAATGGGTGAGGATAACTTCTCTTACGACTGGGCAGCAGAAGCAAGCCATAAAATGAAGAGAGCCATTGAGGAGAGGGACCATCAAAAGCTGATAAACTACAAAACAGCCGGTCCCGAATTTGTACTATCAATTCCAACTCCCGACCACTTCCTGCCGCTCCTCTACATCCTTGCCCTGCAAAGTAAAGATGAGCAAGCCCATATCTTCAACGACAAAGCCGTTGGCGGCTCACTCACAATGACCTCGGTCAAACTAATGTAAAGAGATACTATATCAGAAACATTGCATATGTTAAGAACTCTGAGAGCAAAAATCATAGATTCATCCGGTAATTTTTCTGAACAATTCTGGGCACAAATGAACAATAAATAAAATAAGCCGTTATTATAACTCCTGACTTTAAAAACTTCACACCAAACGATTATTATTAACTAAACAATAAAAAGATGGCAGAAGATACACTTATTTGCACTTGCAATGAAATTTACAAAAGCGAAATTGTTAAGGCAATCAAAGAAAATGGTTTAAAAACAGTCGATGAGGTTGGAGACTTAACCACAGCCGGTACCGTTTGCGGCCAGTGTCAGGACGATATTCAGGACATTCTGAACGAAATCAACGGATAACTACCCCTGAATCGCAAACCGTATAGCCGTAACAAACTAAACATCAAGACATAGTAAAACAACCTGACATATGACCTGTCAGGTTGTTTTTGTTTAATAACACGACGACCTTGCCTCAGCGGGACGACCTTGCTTCTGAGGCAAATAGCCTGGCAAGCAGCCAGGATTACAACCAAAAATATTCATATCTTCACTCAAGATTTGAATTAAAAGCAAACAATATGACAAGTCCAATAATAGTAGAAATAACAGCAAAGACACCACTCCGAAAGGCATGGCAAGCTCTTACCGACAAACAGCAGATGAAGGAGTGGTATTTTGATATTCCTGACTTCATACCTGAAGTTGGGACAACCTTTAATTTTTACGAACCCGGAGAAGAGCGAAAGTATCACCACCGCTGCACAATTCTGGAACTTGAACCTGAAAAGAGATTGGTCCACACCTGGACTCACCCGGGCCACAGTAAAGGTGTAACAACACTTAAGTGGGAACTTTCCCCGGCTGAGCTTAGGTCCGATAATGAAATACCATCGTCAGAGAAATTCTCAGAAACTCAACATTCAACTACCGCTGCGGTAAAAATCAGACTCACACACGAAGGTATCGAAAACCTCTCAGATGCCGGTCCCGATTTTACCAGAGAGAACTATGAAGCAGGCTGGAATGAAATTGTCGGTGAGTTGCTGAAAAATTTTCTCGAGAAAGAGTAATTACAAATGGGAAACTTTTGAATGTGATATTTGCATATGAAGTGTAATATATTTATTTTTGTTTAACAATATTTTCCATAAGCATAATAAAAATCAATCAATGAAAGTCCTTATAATTTTTAACAGAGAGCCATACGATAATACAGATGTTACCTGGAACGGCCTTCGTCTTGCAGAAACTCTCAGAAAGAACGGCAATGATGTAAGAATCTTCCTTATGAATGACTCTGTAGATATGGCAAGGGATGTCTGCAAAGCACCTGAAGGTTACGACCAGGATCTCTCTCAGATGTTAAGGGATCTTATTTCTAACAATGTTCCCGTGAAAGTTTGCGGTACGTGCATGGCAAGGTGCGGTATTTACAAAAATCATCCATATTTTGATGGAGCTGAGAAATCGACCATGGCTGCTCTTGCAGAGTGGGTTACAGATAGTGACAGGGTGCTGACGTTTTAAAACATTCTCCGCCGCAATTTCTGTTAACACACACGTTTTCTGATATTTACAAAAGACAAACTTCTCAATATGAAAAGTTTGTCTTTTTTATTCCATTGAAATACAAATGCTTAACAGAAATTGCGGCGCAGCCACTTTTTTTCTATATTTACACAAAATCAATTAACAACTCAAAGTCAATGGATGCAGCTGCTGTTATCAAAAAACTAAGGTATGACCCGTCAATGAAGGCTCTAATTCACAATGCACCTTCTGAACTTCTTACCTCGTTTTACGAAATCAAATTCGACAACCGCTACGATGGCGCCACAGATGAAAAACAGTATGACTTTGTTATGGTGTTTGCCACAAATCAGCAGGAGCTGGAATTCCTGATAAAACACCTCAGGAATGCAGGCAAACATGACTGCATTTTCTGGGCATGTTATCCAAAAGGAACTGGAGCAATTAAAAGCGATATTAAAAGGGAGACTGTATGGAGCGCTTTTAGTCTGATTGGAATGAGACCGGTTTCTCAAATTGCAATTGACGAGACGTGGAGTGCTCTGAGAGGAAGACCGGCCGTTGCAGAAGCTGAGTAGTTAATACCGGCGGCAAATAAGTATTGTTGCCTGAGCAGGGAATTTCAAAAAACAAAATATTATGAAAACCCCTTTCTCGCCAGAAGAGTTCTTCTCGGTTTTCGGGAAGTACAACACGTCGTTATTCCCATCTCAGATACTTATTTTTATTCTTGCAGCAGTACTTCTGGTACTTTTGCACAACCGCAGCAAATCAAGGCATCTTTATACGGGTATTTTTCTTGGAGCTTTATGGATATGGACCGGAGCTGCATACCACATAGCTCTCTTTTCTGAGATAAACAGTGTTGCAAAAGTTTTTGGCGCCCTTTTCATACTTCAGGGTGCTCTCATTATTCTCAACTCATTCGGGAAAAGAGAGATCCGTTTTGATCTTACTAAAGGGATCAGAGGATTCACTGCATACTTTCTGGCAATCTTCGGGCTTATAATTTATCCCGCAATCGGATACATTACCGGTAACGAGTTAATCCACACTATTTCCCTGGGGCTCCCCTGCCCCTCAACAATATTTACATTTGGAATATTTATGTTCGCGTCAAACCGTCTGCCACGTTATCTGCTGATAATCCCATCCCTGTGGGCAGTTATTGGCCTTAGCGCTGCCATAAATTTTGGAGTCGTTCAGGATTTTATGCTGATAATCGCAGCTGTCACCGCAAATATTTTTCTGTTGAAGAAGAATAATGGTCATTCTGTGGAAATGAATAAGTAAATTAGAACTCAAATAGCAGATATGAAAAAGATCCTTGTAATCAACGGTAATCCCGACAAAGAGAGTCTCAACACAATTCTTGCAGATGCATACATAAAAGGGGCCAGGCAAAGCGGAGCTCAGGTTAAACTTGTTAATCTGGCAGATCTGGAGTTTGAGCCGGTTTTGAAACATGGTTACAGACAGCGAACAGAGCTGGAGCCAGATCTGGTATCCATTCAGAAAGATATTCTTGAGGCAAACCACCTTGTTTTCATCTACCCTACCTGGTGGGGAACATACCCCGCTCTTCTGAAAGGATTCTTTGACAGGGTATTTCTTCCAAAATATGCTTTCAGCTACAGGGAAAACTCACCATTCTGGGACAAACTTCTTACCGGCAGGAGCGCCCGAGTCATTGTTACAATGGACACCCCGGTCTGGTACTATAAACTGGTCTTCAGGCAACCGGGGCACCACTCAATCAAAAGATGCATCCTTGAATTCTGCGGAATCAAACCTGTAAGAATAACAACTTTCGATCAGGTTAAGAGCTCAACAGAAAAGAGACGCGACAAATGGATTAAAGAGACAGAGGAGCTGGGCCGCAGACAGATTTAGCAAACCAAAAACTTAAAATATGAAAGGGATCAGCGAAAAACAGTTCAGAAACTTGTGCCGGACAGGTGCAATCTCGGCAATCCTTGTTCTTGCCGGAATTCTTGCCGATATATTCATAGGGTCGGCAACAGGTGGCGACATCTCTTCACTCCCCCAGACAGCTGTGGGCAGGTTTGAACAATTCAGGGAGAGCCCTCTTATGGGTTTATACGGACTCGATTTGCTGAATGTTATTAATCAGATTATTCTTATTCCTGCAATCTTTTCCCTTTTCATTATTCATATCAATCTGAATAAAGCGGGAGCCCTTTTAGCTTTTACCTTTTTCCTCACAGGCTCAATCCTGTTTATTGCAGGTAACACATCTCTGGTTATGTACGACCTGAGCAACAAATATTTTGCCGCAACAAATGACACCCAAAGATTGTTAATAGCAGCTGCAGGAGAGGCAATGCTGGCAAAAGGTGCGCACGGAGGGACAAGTGTATTTTTTGGATTCTTCCTTCCTAACCTGGGAACTCTTTTAATGTCAGTTGTTATGCTCAAGGGAATGGTATTTAGCAGGATTACATCATGGACAGGAATTGCAGGCAATCTGCTTATGCTTGCCTACATTGTTGCTGTGACATTTTTTGATTCGGCAGGAAGTATTGCAATGATGCTTGCAATGCCGGGAGGAATCCTCATAATAGTATGGACAATCCTCTACACAAAACGTTTGTTTAAACTCAAACTTAAAGATATACATCAATGAAAAACCACAAATATTCAGAGACGGTAGAGATTTTTGCCGGCACCAGCTGGCAGGCAGAGATGGTTAAGAGTTTGCTCGAATCGGCAGAAATTAAGGCATACCTTAAGGATGATATCCTTGGAACCATTACTCCGTGGTGGGTTTCCGGCGGAGGCGGATTTGCAGTAAAGGTTGTTATATCTGTGCTTGACATAGACAAGGCAAAACCAATTGTGGACGAGTACCAGAAAAACCTTAAGGATTCAGAGGAGTAACATGAAGATACTGCTAACCGGAGCTAACGGATATATCGGGAAGCGTCTTCTGCCGGCTTTGCTTGCTCAGGGGCACGAAGTGGTCTGCTGTGTAAGGGACCGGAAGAGACTGGGCAGAGATGGGGAACTTTCGCACCCTTCCATCTCTGTGGTTGAGGCCGATTTCCTTAAGGATACCATACCGGACGAATCGGTAAGGGATATTGATGCTGCCTACTATCTTATTCATTCCATGAGTACAAACAGGGGAAGCTTTGAGGAGATGGAGGCTCTCTCTGCAAGAAATTTTGTGAGCTACATTGAAGGTACAAAGGCCTCGCAAATGATTTATCTGAGTGGAATTGTCAATGAAGACGAGCTCTCCAGGCACCTTGCATCAAGAAAAAATGTGGAGGAGATTCTTGGCAGAAGCTCTGTTCCACTCACAACTTTAAGAGCAGGAATAATTGTTGGCTCGGGCAGTGCATCATTCGAAATAATCAGGGACCTGGTTGAGAAACTTCCGGTTATGGTTGCTCCAAAATGGCTCAACACCAGAACTCAGCCAATCTCTGTCAGAAATGTAATTGAATTTCTCACAGGTGTTCTGGCTAAAGAGGAGACTTATGGCCACTCCTATGACATTGGAGGTCCTGATGTCCTGACTTACAAAGAGATGCTCCTTGGATTCGGAAAGGAGCGCGGACTAAGAAGGTACATTTTAACTGTACCCGTTATGACTCCAAAACTCTCATCTTACTGGCTCTATTTCATAACTTCAACATCCTTCTCACTGGCATCAAACCTGGTAAACAGTATGAAAATAGAGGTTGTGGCCAGAAAGAACAATCTTGCCGGGCTTCTGGGCATCAGCCTTACTCCTTACAGAACCGCAGTTGCCGAGGCTCTCAGAGTTATTGAGCAGGATGAGGTTCCCTCCAGCTGGAAAGACTCTATCGTATCCAGCTACAACGACAACACCCTCTTTTCAAATGTAAATATCCCGCAAAACGGAGTTCTGACAGATGAGAGATTAAGAGAAATAAAGGGCGATCCCGATATCGTGCTCTCGAATATCTGGTCAATTGGCGGGGAGAGAGGCTGGTACTTCGGAAACTTTTTGTGGCGCATAAGGGGGCTGATGGACAAAATGGCGGGAGGAGTCGGCCTCAGAAGAGGCAGAACAAACAGATATACAATAAATGCAGGGGACACTCTTGACTTCTGGAGGGTTCTTGTGGCAGACAAAGCCGGCAAAAGGCTCTTGCTTTTCGCGGAAATGAAGCTGCCCGGCGAGGCGTGGCTTGAATTCAGCATAGTATCAAAAGAGGAAAAAAACTATCTCTTCCAAAAGGCAACCTTCAGACCCAAAGGCTTGTCCGGCAGGGCATACTGGTATCTTTTACTCCCCGTACACCTGATTATGTTTGGAGGAATGGCAGGAAAGATTGTTAACTTTGGGCAAAATTTACAACAATGACTAAAAGCAACTGGACAAAGGATAGTATAGGAGATCTCACCGGAAAAACGGCAATTGTTACCGGCGGAGCAAGCGGAATTGGATTTGATGCTGCTAAGGTACTGGCGTCAAAAGGTGCACATGTAATTCTTGCAGTAAGAAATATTGGAAAGGGTCAGAAGGCACTTGATATGATTCTTGCAGAATTTCCGAAAGCTAAAGTGGAACTCATGCACATTGACCTTGGTGATCTTGAGAGTGTTAAACTTTTTGCAGAGACATACGCTCTTAGAGGTCAGGGTCTCGATTTGCTTATAAACAATGCCGGTGTAATGATTCCGCCGCTAAAGCATACTCTGCAGGGATGGGAGCTTCAGTTTGGCACAAATCACCTTGCCCACTTCCTTCTGACAGGTTTGCTTCTTCCTATCATTAGTGCAACACCGGGCTCAAGGATAGTTACAGTTAGCAGTATTGCAAGCAGAGGTGCAAAGATTGATTTTAGCAACCTTGACGGCAATAAAGGCTATTCGCCAATGAAGTTTTACCGTCAGAGCAAATACTCAAACATGCTCTTTGGCAGAAAGCTGGATATGTTGCTTAAGGAGCGCGGACTTGAAACCAAAAGCATCATCTGTCATCCGGGGGTATCTGCAACAAATCTCATGTCAAGAGGTTCGGGCAAACAGACAGGCGGCTTCATAAACTGGGGGTTCAGACTGGTTGGTCAGCCTGCAGAGATGGGAGCTCTCCCTACCCTTTTTGCAGCCACTCATCCTGACCTTAAGGGTGGAGAATATGTTGGCCCCGAAGGTCGTGGCAACTGGAGAGGTAATCCTGCCATTAGCAAGGAGATAGACTCACTTTATAACGACAAACTTGCAGAAGAACTCTGGAAAAAATCAGAAGAAATTACCGGATTTAAATATTAATTCCATTTTTTCTGTACTTTCGCAGGCTTAATTTATCCGATAATGTCTGCAGACGAGAAAAAATATATTAAATACATTGATGTTGAAAAGAATGTTTCGGAATCTAATTCCAAACTTCTCAAAAACCTTCCCGGATTTATTCTGAGAATCATTGCAAGAATTGTACATCAGGATGAGCTTAATGATCTGTTGAATAAGTTCTCACACACTGAGGGCGCAGAGTTTCTTGAGTGTGTTCTCAAGGAATTTAACATAAAACTTGATATTGACGGGCTTGAGAATCTCCCTGAACACCGTAAATGTTTTTTTGCGGCAAACCACCCGTTTGGTTTTGCAGACGGACTTGTTCTTACATACATTGTTTCCCAGAAATACGGAAATCTTAAAGCAATTGCAAACGACACATTCAGATTTATCCCTCAGCTTCAGCCATTTGTTGTTAAGGTAAATGTATTTGGCTCATCATCTAAGGAATATCTGAGAGCAATTGAGGAGACATACAGCCGGGATATAGCAATTACTCACTTCCCGGCGGGGATTGTATCGAGAAAACATAACGGAGTAATTCAGGACCTTCCATGGCAGAAGAGCTTTATTACAAAGTCTGTTGCTCACCAGAGAGATATTGTTCCGCTCTTCTTTCACGGCACAAACTCAAAACTCTTTTACAGAATCAATAACATCAGAAAATTCTTTGGCATTAAGGCAAATATTGAGTTAACGCTTTTGCCTCATGAGATTTTTCTGAAAAAGAATACAACTATTAAGGTGAGTATTGGAAAACCAATTCCATGGACTACATTTGACAAGAGCCATACTCATTACGAATGGGCCCAGATTGTAAGGCAAATGACTTACGATATGGGAAAAAGGAGTTAATCCATGAAAATTGCCATAATTGGCGGAGGAGCTGCCGGCTTTTTCTCTGCAATAACAGCCATTGAAAATCACCCGGAGGCATCTGTCACTATTTTCGAAAAATCATCAAAAGTACTGCACAAAGTAAGAATCTCAGGAGGCGGAAGGTGTAACATAACCAACGGCTGTGAATCCCTGGAGCAGCTATACAGTGCATATCCCCGCGGAGGCAGGCAACTGAAAAAGATCTTCCCGCTCTTTGACAACAAAGATACCGTAAGCTGGTTTGAATCCAGAGGTGTTCAGCTCGTTTTGCAGGAAGATGGATGCATATTCCCCCGTACACAGGACTCAGGGAGCGTTACAAGTTGCCTCACCAGGGAGGCGCGCAGACTGGGCGTTGATGTGATTACAGATGCAGGAGTAAAGTCAGTTATCAAAACCGGAGAGTTTCTGGAACTTGTTTTTGCAAATCCTGAACGCACACCGCTGCAGTTTGACAAGGTAATTGTAACTACAGGGGGCTCGCCCAAAAAGAGCGGGCTACTCTGGCTGGAAGAGCTTGGTCACAAGATAGAAGAGCCTGTACCGTCGCTCTTCACATTTAACATGCCCGGCGAGCCCATCAGAAAGCTCATGGGAATTGTAATTGAAGAGGCCGTTGTTACCCTGCAGGGAACAAAAATCACAACATCAGGACCTCTGCTTATAACTCACTGGGGAATGAGCGGACCCGCAATTCTGAAACTCTCATCTCATGGTGCAAGAGTTATGAGCGAAAGTGGTTATGAGTTCAAAATAAGGGTTAACTGGGTTAACGAGACAAACAGCAACAGAGTAACTGAGTCCCTGGAGAAAATAGTTGCAGAGCATCCTTCCAAAATGCTTTCTACAATAAGACCTTACAATATTCCGTCAAGGCTTTGGGAATTTCTTCTGGAGAAGTGCGAACTTCCTGCAGAGAAGAAGTGGAAGGAGGTTGGAAGCAAGGGCAAAAACAGGCTCGTAAACCTTCTTACAAACGACGAATATTCTATTAAGGGCAAAACAACATTCCGCGAGGAGTTTGTCACATGCGGAGGGGTGAGTCTTGACGATGTCAATATCCGGTCAATGGAGAGCAAGAGAGTACCCGGTCTCTATTTCGCCGGAGAAGTTCTGGATATTGACGCAATAACCGGTGGATATAACCTTCAGAACGCATGGACAACCGGTTTTGTAGCCGGATTGTTAAAATAATTAACAATTTTTAATAAAAATTGAACCTTGAATTAATTTTCTGGTTATATTTGCGTCGTAATCAACAAACAATGGCCCATTTAAACAATAACCTTTTCAATAATAATTCGAATAATAATCTTATTCGGAGCGGGAGGCTATTGTTTTTTAACATGTAAATTCAACTAACCCTTTTTATAAATATTAGCCTTCTGCACTCTGCAGGGGGCTTTTTTTTTGTACCAAATCACCAACATTATGAAACCGGAAATTCTTAAAACAGAAAAGGCAATTGCCTTTGTAAAAGAGTCATTTTCTGCAGCTCTGGAGAAACAGCTCAACCTTGTAAAGGTATCATCCCCAATAGCCGTTATGGACGGAACAGGCATTAATGACGATCTGAACGGTTTTGAGAGGGCGGTTTCATTTCCTGTAAAGGCAATGCAGGAAAGACGTGCTGTTGTTGTACACTCACTTGCAAAATGGAAGAGAGTAAGGCTGATGCAGACAGGTGCCGCCTGCGGAGAGGGAATAATAACAGATATGAGGGCACTTCGCCCCGATGAAGATTTCACCTCAATTCACTCACTTTATGTAGATCAGTGGGACTGGGAGCTGCGAATTGAAAAACAAGACCGTACTCTTTCATATCTTATGAGATGCGTTGAGAAAATATATGCGGTAATCCGGGAGACCGAGCAAAAGCTTTTCGAAACAGATCCTGAACTGCGACCTGTTTTGCCTGAAAAAATATCATTTATTAACTCTCAGGAGCTGCTTGATATGTACCCCGGCTTTTCTGCAAAGGAACGGGAAAACATGATTACAGGCAAGCTTGGAGCTGTATTTATTACCGGAATTGGAGGGGCGCTTTCTGACGGAAAACCTCATGACGGCAGAGCTGCAGATTATGACGACTGGAGTCTGAACGGAGATATTCTTGTCTGGCACCCTGTTCTTAAGAGGGCTTTTGAACTCTCCTCAATGGGAATAAGGGTAGACAGAGAGGCTCTGAAAAGGCAGCTGGAAATCAGAAATTGCTCCGAAAAGAGTAAACTGGCATACCACTCAATGTTACTTGCAGGCGAACTGCCGGAGAGCATTGGGGGAGGAATTGGCCAGTCAAGGCTTTGTATGTTCCTTTTGAGAAAAAGTCATATTGGCGAAGTGCAGGTTGGTATCTGGCCCGATGAGATTATTCTTGAACAGAAAAAGCTTGGAGTTGCTATAATGTAGGTTTTGCCGGATGGTTTTCGTTGCTTACCTTTAGTCCCGGAAATTGAAAAACACCAGCAATGAATCTCCTCTTTACTTTAGCAACATTCTTTCTGCTTCAGGGCAATCTTGCGCAATATGTAAATCCGTTTATTGGTACCGATAAAATGGGACACACCTACCCCGGGGCCTCAATGCCTTTTGGGATGGTGCAACTGAGCCCCGATACAGATACCTTAAGCTATGAATCGGGAGGAAAATACAACAAGGATGTCTACAGGTACTGCGCCGGCTACCAGTATTCAGACAGGACAATTGTTGGCTTCAGCCATACACACTTTAGCGGAACAGGCCATTCAGACCTTGGAGATATCCTTATAATGCCAACAACAGGGAGGCTTCAGCTTAATCCCGGAACGGCAGAGAATCCGCAGAGTGGCTTCAGAAGCTCCTTTTCACACAAACGTGAAACGGCAGAGCCGGGGTACTACAGGGTTCATCTGGATGACCATGGAATTGAGGCAGAACTTGCTGCTACTACCAGGGTGGGTATTCACAAATATACATTCCCCAAAAGTGACAGTGCCCATATTATTCTTGACCTGGTTCACGGGATTTATAACTACGAAGGGAAGAATGTCTGGACATTTGTAAGAGTAGAAAACGACTCAACAATTACAGGATACCGGCAGACAAACGGCTGGGCAAGAGCCCGCACTGTTTATTTTGCAATTAAGTTTTCAAAACCATTTAAAAGCTATGGCAGTAAGAACTTTGGTCCGCAGTCTGTGTACAGAGGGTTCTGGCGCAAATTCGACCCGACAAAAAATTTCCCTGAACTTGCAGGATCTCAGCTGAGGGCCCATTTCGATTTTGACACAAAAGAGGGCGAGGAGATAGTGGTTAAAGTTGCTCTTTCGCCTGTCAGCACAAACGGGGCACTTGCAAATATGGCCGCAGAGGCTTCTGGCTGGGACTTTGAGGAGTATCGCAGGAATGGGTATGAAACATGGGAGAGAGAACTTGAGAAGATTGAGGTGGAGACTTTAACAGACGCAGAGAAGATAAACTTCTACACAGCAATGTACCACGCAATGCTGGGAACGACCATCTATATGGATACAGACGGCAGCTACAGAGGTCTGGATATGAATATACAAAAGGCTTCTGGCTTTACTAACTATACAACATTCTCTCTTTGGGATACATACCGGGCATTGCATCCGCTTTACAATATAATTGAGCCCAAACGTAATTCAGACATGGTTAACTCCATGATTGCCCATTACAATCAGAGCGTTCACAAAATGCTCCCTGTCTGGTCGCACTATGCAAACGAAAACTGGTGTATGATTGGATACCACTCTGTCTCTGTTCTGGCAGATGCAGTTGTTAAGGGAATTGGAGGTTTTGATAAAATGGCTGCTCTGGAAGCCTGTGCAACAACTGCTAGAAATAATTACTATGATGGTCTTGGACTCTATATTCAAAGAGGATTTGTCCCGGAAGACCTGAGCGGCAACTCTGTCTCAAAAACACTCGAATATGCATATGACGACTGGGCAATAGCTCAGATGGCACTCAAGCTGGGAAGAAAAGATTTGTACGAAGAGTTCTCAAAAAGGGCACATTCGTATAAAAATCTCTTCGATAAATCCACAGGCTTTATGCGTCCTAAACTCTCGGATGGTACATTCAAGAGGGAGTTCGATCCGCTGGACACACACGGGCAGGGTTTCATTGAGGGCAATGCCTGGAACTACAGCCTCTATGTTCCCCATCACCCCGACTCCCTGATTTCACTTATGGGCGGAAACAAAAGCTTTGCAGAGCACCTTGATTCCCTCTTCACTATGGAGCTTCCCGATAAGTATTTTGCACAAACAGAGGATATAACCCACGAGGGGATCATGGGCAATTACATTCATGGTAATGAACCTTCCCATCATGTACCATATCTCTTCAATTACGCCGGCATGCCGTGGAAAGGCCAGAAATACATCCGTGAGATTCTGGAAACAAAATATAATCCGGCAGTAGACGGCCTTAGCGGAAACGACGACTGCGGGCAAATGAGTGCATGGTATATCTTCTCTTCACTGGGATTCTACCCTGTTGCTCCCGGCAGCGATACTTACGATATTGGAAGTCCATCTGTAGTATCTGCAGTTATCAGGCTGGAGGGCGGGAGAGTGTTCCGGATCGAGACGAGAAACCACAGCGCCAAAAATGTTTATGTCAAGAGAGCACTCCTCAACGGAGTGCCTCTCTCCCGCCCTCTCCTCCGTCACAGCGACATCACCGCCGGCGGCACCCTTACATTTGAAATGTCCCCGGTACCCGCAGAAAAAGCATTCAGCCAGGCTCTTTACAGCAGCGACAAATTCACCCTCTTTTCAGACAAGGTAATTCAGGGCAACAACACAGCAACAGTAATTTCGAGATACTCAATCGAATCAGATTACTATAGCCCCCTTGGCACAGAGCCAGCCGGGACAAAAAGGTTAAGAACCATTTCAAAAGATCTCTCTGCTAAACCAAAATACACATCTGAGCAGCCGGTAGCAGATGCTTTGTTTAATATGTCTCTCGAAGAGGCATTAATAAACATTGAGGCCGACAGCACTTTCCGGACAGGAGCCAAATGGAGCGGAGTATGGACAAGGGATATCTCATACAGCATCCTGCTTGCATTTGCATATCACGAGCCAGAGGTGGCGAAAATCAGCCTTATGAAAAAGGTAAAGCGCGGCAGAATTATTCAGGATACCGGTTCCGGCGGAGCCTGGCCGGTATCATCGGACAGGACTACCTGGGCAATTGCTGCATGGGAAATCTACAAAGTGACCGGTGACAAAGAGTGGCTCAAGACTATTTACCCCATTATCAAAAACACTCTCAACGACGATTTCCTCACCCTGTACAATCCAAAAACAGGCCTCTTCCGCGGAGAGTCTTCATTCCTTGACTGGCGTGAACAGACCTATCCCAAATGGATGGATAACAAGGACATCTTTGTCTCTGAGAACCTCGGAACAAACGCCGTTCACTATCAGGCACACAAGATTCTGGCAATGGCCGCAAAACTCCTAGGGGAAGATGGATCCATATACGAGCAGCGTGCAGAGGGCATTAAAAATGCAATCAATAAAAACTTCTGGATGGAGGAGAGAGGATTTTACGGTAACTTCCTTTATGGAAGAGACCACCTCATGCTTTCAGAGAGGTTTGAAGCACTTGGAGAGGCTCTCAATATCCTATTTGGAGTTGCAGGAGAGGAAAAAGCAAGGCTGATTCTCTCTGCCTCGCCTGTTACAGAATTTGGCGCATCATGCATCTATCCTCAGATTCCGGGCATTCCACCCTATCACAATAATGCAATCTGGCCATTTGTACAGAGCTTCTGGAACCTTGCTGCAGCAAAAGCGGGCAATGAAAAGGCACTGGTTCACGGTCTGGCATCTGTATACAGGGCAGGCGCATTCTTCCTGACAAATTACGAGAACATGGTTGCGGAAACAGGAGATTACAACGGAACAGAGATCAATTCAGACAGAATGCTCTGGAGCATGGCCGGCAACCTGGCAATGGTTCACAGAGTATTTACAGGAATGAGTTTTGAGGTTGACGGAATCCGCTTCTCACCTGTTATCCCGGAAGTTTACAAGGGCACCCGCAAACTTGAGAATTTCAAATACCGCAATGTAATTCTTGATATCACCGTTAAGGGATTCGGACGCAATACCAAATCTGTAACCCTGGACGGAGCTCCGCTCGATAACGGATTCCTTCCTGCTTCTCTCTCAGGCAGGCACTCTGTAGAGATAATCATGGACAACAATAAATTTGACAGCGACAGATTTGAGGTCTCATCAAACCATACATCTCTCCCTGCTCCGGAAGTCAGCCTCAGTAAAGGAATGTTATCCTGGAACCCGGTTGCTGGTGCTGTAAATTACAGAATCTACAGAAATGGAAACATTGATATTGTTACAGACAAAACCAGCATTAAGATTTCAAATCCCAACGGGTATCAGTTTAGAGTAAGTGCTGTTGATTCACTTGGATGGGAGTCCTTCACATCAGAACCTGTACTTGTTGTCAATAACAAAAACAGATTGAAGGTAGCACCAGACAATATCTCTGACAGGAAAGGATTTGCAGAAATTTCAAATGAAGTTAACAGGACTCTGGACTTTACCGCGAATGTTCCGCAGGAGGGAACATATCTGCTCTCCTTCACCTATGCAAACGGCAGCGGCCCGTGGAACACAGACAATAAGTGTGCAATCAGAACGGTTTATGTAAACAAAACTGCAGAAGGAACAGTTGTTTTTCCGCAGAGAGGCGAAAACCTCTGGGAAGAATGGGGTGTCTCCAATTCAGTCAGGATAAAACTCAAAAAAGGGCTAAACAGATTCAGCCTTGTATTCGAAGAGTGGAACAACAACATGAATGTAGATGTAAACAGGGCTCTTGTAAAAGAGGCCCTGCTGGAAAAAGTTCAGTAACAGTTCAATTTGTTACTTAATCCAGACACTCTTTATCTCTGCAATGTAGAGCTTGTGCAGATTTCCCTTAAGACCATAGGCAGCGGTAAGGATATGAGTATCCAGAAACTCTTCGTCCCTTAACATCCCTGCATAAAGTTTCTTGCATTCCAGAACCATTCCGGCCTGCTCAAATGCAGGATTTCCTTCAGAAGAAAAGAGCGGAGTGAGTGATGCTTCTGCAATCTTGTCACAGTCTCTGCCCGACTTTGTTCCGCAAATATCAAGCGCATCCCTGTACTTCTCGTCAAAAAAGGTGAGCGTGAAAGATTCATTGCTTTCAACAAATTCGTATGTATATCTCTCCGGTCTTATAAAGATGAATACCACCGGTCTGTTCCAGAGGTAACCCATACCTCCCCAGTTTGCCGTCATTGTATTGATCTTCTCACCGGTACCTGCAGTTACCAGCATCCACTCCTTTTCTATGAGCTTTATAAGATTTGGCTCAATCTCTTCAGGCCTGATTTTTTTATATCCGAACTTTTCCATCTATTTTTACGTTTATTAAGTGTGAAATTGCGAAATATTTTCTGAAAAAAGACATAAATTTCTGTAAATGGAAAAATCATCACTCGGCGAAATTGCAAAACTCTTTCTGAAACTGGGCACAATATCATTCGGAGGGCCTGCGGCCCACATATCTATGATGGAAGATGAAGTCGTTAAAAAAAGAAAATGGATGACCCATGAACATTTTCTCGACCTGATAGGAGCCACCAATCTTATCCCCGGCCCAAACTCAACCGAAATGACCATGCACTGCGGATACGAAAGAGCAGGATGGAAAGGTCTCATCGTTGCCGGTATATCCTTTATTTTTCCGGCAGTTATAATTACAGCAATCCTTGCATGGGTTTATCAGCAATATGGCACTCTCCCCAACGCAGAGCCTTTTATATTCGGCATCAAGCCGGCTGTTATAGCAATTATTGCAGCAGCCATTGTTCCGCTGGCAAAAAAGGCATTCAAAAACAGTACTCTCATAGCCATGGGTGTGGCAACACTCATAGCCTCCGTCGCAGGTCTGAACGAAATTATTGCAATGTTTGCCTGCGGCGGTGCAGGCATACTTATTTTCCTTGCAGAAAAATATAAAAGCCGGACAAACTCATTTGTACCATTTGCGGCACTGGCGTCTGCCCTGCCTGCAGTGGCTGTTCCATCTTTTAAAATATTCCTGATCTTTCTAAAGACCGGGGCCCTGCTCTATGGCAGCGGTTATGTGCTCTTTGCATTCCTTGATGCAGAACTTGTTTCAAACGGGCTTCTCTCCAGACAGGTACTAATGGATGCGGTTGCAGCAGGTCAGTTTACACCGGGACCTGTACTCTCAACCGCGACATTTATTGGCTGGCAGATGAACGGGCTACCGGGAGCTCTGGTTGCCACTGCCGGAATTTTTCTGCCATCATTCCTCTTTGTAGTTTTATTAAACCCTGTAATCCCAAAAATCAGAAAATCTAAATTTTTCTCTGCATTTCTGGATACAGTAAATGCTGCATCTGTTGCAGTTATTGCTGCCGTTTGCATAAAAATGGGTGCAGATGCTGTTACAGACTGGAGAAGTATTCTTATTGTGTTATTGTCATTATTTGTATCGCTAAGATTAAAAAAAATCAACAGCGCACTAATTGTTACAGGAGGCTCTCTTTTGGGTTACATTTTGTTACAGATATGATTAAAAAAATTCAGATTTATAAAACATTTTTATATATTTGCCACTATAAAATTGTATTTTCTGAAATTCAACATATTAAATAATAACCAAGTATATTTTATGAAAAAAATGATGCTAAAACTGTTCAGTTTTGCATTGGTGATTGCATTGTCTTTTGCCGCAGCAAGCTGTAACAAGGAAGACGTTAACAACGAAACTCCATTTATCAACCTGGGAAGTGAGACACTTTCAGTAGCCAAGGAGGGCGGCACAGCCACTCTAACTGTAGAATCAAACAGAGCATGGAGCGTTGAAATCCCAACAGAAGCAACCTGGGTTGCTGCAAATCCTGCTTCAGGAACTAACAACGGAACAATAACCTTTACCCTGCTTCCTAACTCAGGACTCCAGAGACAGGCAGATGTAAAAATCAAAACTGCAACAGCATACGAATATGTAAGAATCACTCAGGCTGGTGCTGCAGTTAAGACTTACATTACAGTTTCTGAACTCAGGGCAATGGGTGAGACAACAATCACAACCGATGTGTATATGAAAGCCAGCCTTATCAATGACCAGGACGGCGGAAACAACACATCCCTTAAAAACGTGTATGTTCAGGATCAGAATGCAGGTATCTGCGTAAGACTTGTAGCAAATGCCGAGACTATGGCTGTTGGAACAGAACTGGAGTTCAAGCTTCAGGGAGCAGTTCTTTCAAAATACAACGGACTTCTTCAGCTTAACAACTTTGCCAATGCCAATATGACCAAAACAGGAGCAACTGTAGTTATTCCTGCCAAGTCTATCACAGCAGCACAACTTCTTACCGGCAGCTACGAATCAATGTATGTTGCTATTCCAAATGTACAGGTAGTGAATGCAGACCTTGGTAAAACAATGGTTGTAGGAACAAGCCATACATCAATTAATATGGAGGCAACAACAGGCGAAAAATTCGTAATGTTTAATGCATCATACTCAGAGTTCAAGGCTCTTAATGTTCCTCAGGGAAGCGGTACTCTTAAAGGTATTGCCACTATCAATAACACAACTATTCAGGTAATGCCTCAGGTAAGGGCAGACTTTACCGGAATGACCGGAACCCGTTTTGGAAATGCTCCTCAGCTTACATACGGAACTGCTACACTTGCAGGCACAATGAACAAGGGAGTTGCATTTACAACTGCAAACAAAATAACCATTCCTTTCACTGAGGCAACTACAGGTGCTGCCTATAACATTTCAGTAGCCGTTTCCGGTGCGGGTGCAGCCGGTATCACAACCCCTGCAACTGCAACAGGTAACTTCGCAACAGCAGCAGGAAACATCGTGGTTGAACTTGCCGGAACACCTACAGCAGCAGGTGCCGTAACATTTACAATTACAGGAACCGGAATTTCTACTCCAATTGTAGTTAACGGTACGGTAACTGATCCTTCAGCATCAACATCACTTGCAACATGGGTATTCACTGATAAACCAGCCGCCTTCCCTATTGCAGCAACAACTGCAGACGGTGCAACAGGTGCATCTCTTACACTTACAGGATTTACAACTCTTCCTACTCTTAACCACACTGCTTCGTCAAAGACAATCTATGTTAACACATGGACTGAAAACAAAGCATGGGAAATTTCTCTTACACCTACAACAGCCATTGCATCAGGAAAGACCCTTGCCGTTGAGTTCAAAGGTTACAGCACAAGTACTGGTCCAAGAGATATGGTAGTTGAATATTCAAAGAACGGAACTGACTGGGTTCAGGTTGGAGAGGCAATCGTATATACTTCAAGTATTGCTACCTTTAACAGAAATAAAGTTCTTACAGAATCACTCAGTGGTGCTTTGAAAATCAGAATAAGAGTGAGCTCACCAACTGCAACAAACGGCAGTCCTATCGCAGAAGCAGGAAACTCACGTCTTGCCGATGTTATCATTTCAGTTAACTAATTAACTTGCACAGCTTTAAAAAATAGCCCAATTCATTTGGGCTATTTTTGGCTAATATATAATTATAAATGAGGCTATTCCATAATATAAAAAGGCTGGTTCCGGCGATTTTTCTCCTGACAGTACTCATATCTTCCTGCACAAAAGAGGAGAAGGTATATGAGCTAACAGCTCAGCTCGCCAATACTACCGTCTCCGCATCTGCTGCCAGCCAGTTCCTCAACATTAAGGCCAGTGACCAGTGGACAACATCGCTCTCCTACACATCCGGAGAGAGCGGATGGCTGACTCTTCAGCCTTCGGCAGGTACAGGAGACGCAAATGCCGTCCTCCAGTATGCAGAAAACAAATCTGCAGCCGACAGAGTTGCCCAGATTAAAGTAACCTGTGGTGACAAAGAGGTTATAATTACGCTGACACAGCAAAAGGCAGCTGTTACTCCACCCCCGTCAAATCCTGCCCTTGGCTGGGTTGAAATTCCTTCCGGCGGAGCAACTGCAGACTGCGAAGTTGTATCGCATTCAATAACAATTGACAACAAAAACGTTAGGAACTTCTCCCTTATGTACGACAAAAAGGAGAAGATTGCATACTGGGTTGCATACCCGCATCACCCAAGCTATCTGGGAAGTACCGGCAGAACAGACAACTGGCAGCCTGATCCAAAATTCGCTTCAGATATTCAGCCTTACTATTTTTCCGGCATATCTGGTTTTGACAGGGGGCATCAGATTCCATCTGCAGACAGAACTGTATCATTTCTGGCTAACAGTCAGACATTCTTCTTTACCAATATGACTCCTCAGCGAGGCGACCTTAATCAAAAACTTTGGGCAAATCTCGAAGGTCAGGTAAGGGGCTGGATGTCCGGATGTGATACCCTTTTCGTTGTTACCGGTGCAATTCTTAAAACAGCAGGCGGGAACGAAACTGTCAGCTACGCAACAGATGACCGCGGAGGAAAAGTTGCCGTTCCTAATTACTATTACAAGGTCCTTCTGAGATTAAAAGGGGGAAACTACGACGCTATCGGCTTCTGGTTTGAACACAGATCTTACGGATCCGGAAATGCAACAGCTGCCGATACAAAGAGCATAGACCAGATAGAGGCACTGACAGGATTCAACTTCTTTGCAAATCTGCCAGCAGAAAAGCAGAACCCCGCAGAGGCTGCATGGAATCCAAGTGCTTGGAATTTATAAAATTATCAATATGAAGAAAATATATACACTCATTCTTCTCATTACAGCTGCTTCAGCCATATCGGCTGCGCTTAGCGCACAGCCTGGAAGAATTCCCATTGTTTTCTACAATGTGGAGAATGTTTTTGACACTCTTAAGTCTCCGGGAGTGCTTGATGAGGAGTTCACACCTGCCGGGCCATACTCATGGAACAGCCAGAAGTACTACAAAAAGATGGCAAATCTTGAGGAGGTATTCTATAAAATTGCAGCTACCGCTCAGGCATTTCCTGCAGTAATTGGTGTTTCGGAAATTGAAAACAGAAATGTTCTTGAAGATATTGTTGCCCTGCCAAAACTTGCAAAGGCATCATATCAGATTGTACATTACGACTCACCGGATGCCCGCGGAATTGACGTGGCTCTCTTTTACAGGCCGGATGTTTTCAAATACGAAGGCAGTGCCCCTATCAGAGTAAAAGTTGAGGGTAAACCCGACTTTAAAACCCGTGACATACTAATGACCTGGGGAACCATTGAAGGTGAAAAGTTCTACTTTTTTGTATGTCACTGGCCATCAAGAAGAGGAGGTTCAGAATCAGAATTCTCGAGAGTATCTGCAGCAATGACATCACGCAGAGCTATCGACTCTGTTCTTACTGTAGATCCCGGTGCCAAGATTGTTCTCATGGGCGACCTGAATGACGATCCTGTTGACAAGAGCATATTCGAAACTCTCGATGCAAGAGGAAGTATAAAGGATCTCAGCAAACCTGCAGACCTTTTCAATCCTTTTTACGAAATGTTCAAAAAGGGTTATGGTACCCTTGGATATCAGGATTCATGGAACATTTTTGACAACATGATAGTTAATCAGAATCTGGTTAATCCAAAAGCAGGAAAGGTTCACCTCTACAAACCAGATTACAACAAGTTCTGGGGAAACATTTTCAATAAGCCGTTTTTGCTCAATCCGTCAGGACAGTTCAAAAACTACCCTTACAGAACCTATGTGGGAACGAATTTTCAGGGAGGTTACAGCGATCACCTGCCTGTGTACATATATCTAGTTAAATCTGAATAATATGAAGATAAAAGCAGCTTTCATTCTATTCGCCTTTTTGGCACTAACCTCACTCACTCTTGAGGCTCAGGAGAGAGGAGTAAAGGGCAAGGTCGTAAACAGGGAGGGACGTGTTCCTATTCCCGGTGCAAAAATTACCGTTAAACTCGACAGCGAGATTGTAGCGGAAACTACAAAGGATGGAGAATTCTCCCTTGTGGGAATTCCAGCGGGAACCTACAACATTACCATTACAGCTCCGGATTTCCAGGCGCTGCAAATGAGCGTGAAAATTGATGATTTCGTTAAAGACATCAATTTCATTACACTTGTATCCGATGCCCCTGCTCAAACTGTTGACGCAGCAACATTTGCAGAATTTGACACAGACCTGGCCGGTGATGCTCAGTCAATGCCGGTTATTCTCTCTTCTTCAAAAGATGTTTATGAAAACATTGCGGGATATAAATTCGGTGCAATGAGGTTCAAGAACAGAGGTTATGAAACAGGAACTCAGGGAATCTACCTGAATGGCGTGTACTTCAATGATGCTCTAAACGGATACTCACCGTGGTCACTCTGGACCGGTCTCAACGAAGCTACAAGAAATCAGGAGAGCACAACAGGTATAGCAATCTCTGACTTTGGTGTTGGCGGTGTGAATGGTACAACCAATATCAACGCCAGAGCCTCTCAAATGAGAAAAGGATACAGATTCAGTGTTGTGAATGCAACTGATTCTTACAGGTACAGAATCATGGGAACCTACGCATCAGGCGAGCAGGACAACGGATGGTCCTATGCTCTTTCTGCTTCTGCCAGATTAGGCGGAAACGCATGGGTAAACGGACTCTATTATAATGCATTTGCCTACTTTGGTTCAGTAGAAAAGAAATTTAACGACAGGCACAGGCTTGCCCTCACCCTCTTTGCTTCTCCAACTGAAAGGGGTGCACAGGGATCTTCCACTCAGGAGGTTTACGATATGATTGGCAGCAACTATTACAACCCTAACTGGGGATGGCAGGATGGAAAAATCCGCAACTCAAGGGTAAGAAACAACAATGAGCCGGTTGCTATGCTCAACTACTTCTTCAAACCCAGCGAAAAGCTTGACTTAACAGCAGCACTTTCATACAGATTCGGAAGCAACGGATATTCTGCACTTGACTGGTATGATGCACCGGACCCAAGACCAGATTATTACCGCAACCTGCCAAGTTACTATGAAAGTGATCCTTACAAAGCTGCCTACATAAGAGAGGGATGGCTCTCTGACTGGAACATCCGTCAGATTAACTGGGACCGTATTTACAACATCAACTACAACAACTACTCAACTGGAACAGGGTCTGTAGCAGGCGAGAAACGCTCTCAGTATGTACTTGAAGAGAGACACATAGACCAGCAGGACATCAATGCAAAGATTCAGGCAGGCTATCAGCTTTCAGATTTCAGCAAGTTGAATGCAGGTGCCGAGTACCGCTGGAATACCACAAGTCACTACAAGAAAATGAAAGATCTTCTTGGTGGTGAATACTGGGTTGATATTGACAAGTTTGCCGAAAGAGATTTCGCCAGCGGAGATGTTATTCAGAATGACCTTAACAATCCTAACAGAGTTATCCGCGAGGGTGACAAATACGGATACTATTACAAGGGTCATGTAAGAAATGCCAAACTCTGGTTTACTTACAAATACAACAAGAAAAACATTGAGGCCTATGTTGCCGGTGAAGGCGGACAGACTACCTTCTGGAGAGAGGGTATGTACCGCAAGGGTATGTTTCCTAATAACTCATACGGAAACTCAGAAAAGCTCAACTTCCTTACCTTTACTGCAAAGGCCGGTTTCACATACAAGATTGACGGAAACAATATGGTGTATGCAAATGCTGCATATCTCCAGACAGCTCCATTCTTTCAGGAGTCATTTATGTCTCCAAGAACCAGAAACAGCGTGGTTCCAAACCTTACAACAGAAAAGACACTCAGCGCAGACATCAACTACTCTGTTAAACTGCCTTTCCTGAAAATGAGAGTTACCGGTTTCTACACTAAAATTCAGGACCAGACAAGACTCATAAGTTTCTACGACGATATTAACAGAAGCTTTACAAACTTCGCCATGAGCGGAATCGATCAGATTAACACAGGAGTTGAAATGGGCTTCTCGGTTCCAATCTGGGGAGGAATTTCGGCAGAGGGAGCAGTAAGTTACGGTCTTTATAAATACTCCTCAAATCCGTTTGTTACTCAGACTGTGGACAACAGTGAGGCAATCATACTGGAAAACGAGAGAGTTTACTGGAAAGACTATAAAATTTCAGGAACACCTCAGACCGCAATTAACATAGGACTGGACTACCGCTCTCCAGATTATCTGTTTGCCGGTATTGACATGTCCTTCTTCGATGCATCCTATATTGACATGAACCCAATTTACAGAACAGACTTTGCACACATAGGACTCACTCCGGACGAGAGCAAAATTCTCTCAAAACAGGAGATGTTTGGCAGTGCAATTGTTCTGAGCGCCAACATTGGCAAGTCATGGTATATCTTCAAAAACTACAATATTGGATTCAGCCTTGAGGTTAAAAACCTTCTCAATACCCAGACAGTTAAGACAGGCGGATATGAGCAGATGAGACTTAAGGTTAACGAAGATGCCAACGGAACCGTTATGAACTACAGCAGATTCGACTCGAAGTATTTTTACATGTATGGTACCACATACTACCTGAATCTTTACTTCCGTTTCTAACAGAAATATTTAACAGAAAAGATGAAGAATATGAAAAAAATATACATTTCCCTGGCCTTAATGGCAGCAGCTCTGCTGGGGCAAGCCTGCTCCGAGAAATTTGAAAATCCGGCACCTTTTGAGCCGGTAACACTGACACCAAACATTACCATTAAAGATCTTAAGGCAAGATATGTAAGCGGAACTCCTTATGAGATTAACGACAGTCTTGTAATTGGTGGTAAAGTGAACAGTACAGATGAGTTTGGAAACTTTTACCGCTCATTCTACATTCAGGATGAAACCGGAGGTATTGAGGTAAAAATTGGGAAGACAACTCTTTACAATGAGTACAAAGAGGGACAGACCATATATGTAAAGGCAAGACACCTCTTCCTTGGTGCATACGGCGGAATGGTTCAGCTTGGAGAGAAGTCTGCCGAAGCACGCTACGAGACCTCTTACATTGAGACAGACCTGAGAATCAAAGAGACTATTTTCAGAGGAGCAACGGGAGCTAAGATTACACCTGCTCAGATAAATACCTCTTCTGATATTCACAATGGTCTTCTGGGAACTCTGGTGACTCTTAAAGATGTTAAGTTGGTAGATCAGAACATGACTACCTGGGCCAGAAAAGCAACTCCTGAGCTTGAAGCAGGATACGGCGAACAGAAATTTGAACTCGCAGGAGGTACAATAGTTGTTGTAAGAACAAGCGGATATGCCAAATTTGCAAATCAGCCAGCACCTGCAAAGGGCTCTAAGGCTGATATAACAGGGGTTTTGACCAAGTTCAATTCAACCTGGCAGCTGGGTCTAAACTCGCTTGAGGGTGTTGTTTTGAAATAATATCAGCACACTAAACACTTTAAAAATGAGGTTGCTTAAACAAGTGACCTCATTTTTTGTTATACCCTTAAAATAAAGATCAAATGAGCATTAAAGCAATAGTATTTGGCGCAACCGGGCTCTCAGGGAGTCAGGTTGTAGAACAGTTGCTTGAAAGGGAAGATGTAAAGGTAGTTGCGGTAGTCAGAAAAAAAATTCAGAATGCAGCTCCGGAACTGGAGCAGATTGTGATTAAAGACTTCTCCAAACTTGAGCAATATGCACCTGAACTTAAAGCTGATGCATATTTTTGTTGCATTGGAACAACAATAAACAAAGCTGGTTCTAAAGATAAATTCCTAAGAACAGATCTTGCCATACCTGTAACCATTGCAAGACTGGTAAACGCAACCGGAACAAGCGCAGCCGGTTTTGTCTCTTCAATTGGAGCAAATGCCTCTTCATCAAATTTTTATCTCTCCACAAAGGGAAAGATGGAGAGGGAGGTAGAAAAAATAATTGGTGATAAAGCCGTGTTTATAAGACCATCTCTTCTAATGGGAAACAGAAAAGAGTTCCGCTTTGGCGAAACTCTTGGTGTGTTTTTTATGAAAGTCTTTGGCTGGGCATTCATCGGGCCCATGCGAAAATACAGGGGAATAAGTGCATCCGAAGTTGCAAGGGAACTTATCGGCCTTACGCTTTCAAAGATTTAGACAATTAAGTGGTCTGAACTCTTCTTAGCTGAATAGTCCAGGTTTTGGTACCGTCAGTTAGTGTTGCTGTGTTGTCAACAGTACCGTCGCCATAGTCTGCAGTAATATTCCTGCCGTTTCTCTGTGTAATTTTTGCAACTCCACTTACAATCTCTCCCGGAATAACCTTGAACATTAAAGGTGTTGCCTCTGCAATTGTTTTTGTATAAACTGCACCCAGTTCATTTGTGATGCTAATTGTTCCGAAAGTCTTCACAAAATTATCTTCAAGAGTTCCTGCTTCACCATTCATTATGACCCTTGTCATATTTGCAACACGTGTTACAAATTTTACTCCGTCTGGGAATACCACCTTTACATTTTCTGTAATGACAGCCTGCTGGGTGTGCAAATCTATCTGTCTTGTAATTACTCTTATAACCTCTCCTGAATATTGATATCCGTCAATTTTATACCCAACATATCTGAGTTTCTGCTGAAAATTTGTCTTGTCTGTTACAGAGAAGTAACCAACGAGTTTTCCGCTTCTTATCTTACCGTCAGCACCCTTTACACCAGTTGTTCCAAAATCAACGGTTACAATTCTTATTGATGCTGAATCTCTTACTGTAAGGGTTACTCCCTCTGAGAGAAATCTCTCACCCCAGATTGCCTTTGTCTGAACACCAAACATTCCAAATGAAATGATTTCATCGAGTATCCCGTTAGACTCTGCGCTAACCTGTTCAATCACGGCATCCTGAGTCATCAGGTCATTGTTCTCTGAAAGTTGTGTTTCTGCCTTGTCGCACGAAACTGCAAAAATGAGTGCAAATGAAATAAGGAATAGAAGCTTTTTCATAAATATTTAAGTTTTTTAATCTGTCAGTACAATACGGGTATAAATTTAAATATTAATTTTGATTCTGTATCACAATCTATAATTACACTAACAAAATATTTATCACCTCCCGTGCTTCTCACTAATTTACTGGCATTCACATTTGCATCAATTTTGCTTACACTGGCTCCCGGCCCCGATATTCTTTATGTTACCGCACAGAGTATCTCATCAGGGAAGAGAGCCGGCATAATCACTGCGCTGGGACTTTGTACCGGCCTAATTTTCCACACAACTGCCGCTTCCTTTGGAATTTCTGAACTTTTCAGGCAATCTCCGCTGGCCTTTAATCTGGTAAAATATGCCGGTGCAGCCTATCTCTTCTGGCTGGCATGGCAGGCCTTCAGGGAAAGAGGTGGCTCGGGCGGTTTAACGGATGTTCCGGCAAAAAGTAATGCTCAGCTTTACAGGCAGGGTATTCTGATGAATCTTCTAAACCCCAAGGTCGCGCTCTTTTTTCTGGCCTTTCTTCCTCAGTTTGTATCTCCGGGAGATCTTGCTGTCTCAGTGCAAATGCTTATTCTTGGAGGAATCTTCATAATACAGGCAATTGCGGTCTTTTCTGCTGTTTCTGTACTCAGCGGGCATCTGGGTTCCCTTATAAACAGGAGCGAACAGACATCAAGGTATATCAGCATATCCAAAGGGATTATTTTTATACTCATAGGGCTCAAGATTGCATTTGGTATGTAATATTTTGTTAACTTAGAACTATATGAACCGCAAAATAAAAATTGCAATAATTGCAGCAGCTTCTCTGTTGTTGATTCTGTTCCTGTTAAGGGGAGCAATCATACGCCTCGTAGTTGATTCCAAAATTAAATCGGTTAACAGGGAGCTTTCGTTAGATATTACTTATAAAAAACTATCTGTTTCCGGGCTGGCCGGAGTGAGAATAGACTCCCTCTCAATAACACCTGTCGGGAAAGAGGAGTTAATGAGAGCATCAAAAATTGTAGTAAGACTGAATGCTTTCAAACTTCTGTTTTTGAGACCGGACATAACAAAACTGGATATATCCGATACCAGGATCTCGTTCATTAAAAGAGATTCAACTTCAAACTTTGAATTTCTTTACAAAACAGTACCAGACAGCACCTCAGCTGCAACAAAGGCAGAACAGACCAACTTGTCAGTTAATTATGCAGGACTTGCAGAGAGGATCTATTCGCTGTTTCTGGACATTCTGCCATCCTCGGCTTCAATTACTAATTTTGAAATTCTGTATATAAACGGAGATTACAGCCTCAGCATAAAAATGCCTGAGTCATCAATTAAAAGAGACACCTACAGCGCAACAATAATAACTGACGAAAACGGATTCAGGGAAACTCTAAAGGCCGGAGGTAAACTGGACGATTCCCAAAGGTCTATATCAACTCAGATTCACTCAGAAGACGGAAGCAAATTTTCGGTTCCTTTCCTTGAATTCAGGTGGGGTGCCAGAGTTCAGTTTGACACCCTCTCCTTCAAAGTTGCTGCTTCCGATACAGATGATGGTGTAGCCTTTTCCGGAGAGGGAGTGGCAGACGGTCTTACAATATTTCATTCAAACCTCTCGCCGGAGGATGTAACACTTGACAAGGGGCAGATTTCTTACAGAATCAACACAGGAGACAATTACTTCGAACTGGACTCCTCATCTGCAGTTACTGTCAATAAATTAAACTTCTCTCCATACATACGGGCAGAGAAAAACAATAAGTGGCATTTTACAGCATCGGTAACAAAAGAGCGATTCCCGGCAGGTGAACTTTTTGATTCGTTTCCAAAAGGGCTGTTCGGAAATATCGAAGGAATCAAAACGGAGGGATTTCTCAGCTACAGATTCTATGCAGATATCGACATGAATAATATTGACAGCCTCAAAATCCACTCAATGCTTAAACCGGAAAAATTCAGAATTATCTCCCCAGGCAGAACAGATTTTCGCAGGCTGAATTCCGAATTTGAATATACTGCATATGAAAGGGGTGCTCCGGTTAGATCTTTCAATGTTGGGCCTTCAAATCCAAATTTCAGAACTCTTGACAGAATATCTCCCTATCTGAAAATGTGCGTTCTCCAGTCAGAAGACGGCGGCTTTTTCTACCACAACGGATTCCTTCCTGAGAGTATAAGAGAGGCACTGGTAACTGATATAAAAGAGCGCCGGTTTGTTCGAGGAGGAAGCACAATCTCAATGCAGCTTGTTAAGAATGTATTTCTGAGCAGGCACAAAACACTCGCCAGAAAATTTGAGGAGATGCTCATTGTGTGGCTTGTTGAGACAAACAGACTGAGCAGCAAGGACAGAATGTTTGAAGTATACCTAAACATCATTGAATGGGGTCCCGGTATTTACGGAATAAGGGAGGCATCAAGGTTCTACTTTGACAAGGAGCCGGCAGAGCTGAATATTAATGAATCCATATATCTGGCAAGTATTATTCCATCCCCAAAAAGGGCACTCCGTTCTTTCACTCCTGACTTCAAACTTAAACCGGAGCTGGAGGGCTACTACAGATTACTTGCAGAGAGGCTGAGGGTCAAAGAGGTAATCAGCACAGAACAGGAGCTGGCCGTAAGAGCAGATATCAGCCTTTCTCCTGCCGCAAAAAAAGCTGTAGAGGCATACTATTCGGCCAGGGCCGATTCTCTCCCCCCTGAGGATCCAGAAGAGATTTCTGAAGAAGACTAAACACCATAAACTATGAAAAAGATTTTAATGCTAGTGCTTGTTTTGGGTATCGCATATGGTGCCGCAGGCCAGAAATGGAAATTGAAAGAGGCCGGTGTAGGCCTGATAGTCGAAGATGAAAATTATGATAAAAAGTTAAGGATTGAGAAAGAGGGCAAAGAGTGGGATTTCAAAGACCTGTATGAAAACGGAGCTCTTGCCGGCAAATACAAAGACAACCAGGTTTTTGCAGCATGGATTCAGGGACCTCACACAGATGAGTTCAAAAATGAAAACGGACTGATTATCTGGAACTACAAATATGTAATTACCTATCCTGACGGAACAACATTTGAATCAGGTCCTCATGGTTTCTATGTTCCCGGATTTACCTATTTTGGAATTAAACCAAACAATAAACCTGAAGGTAAATGGAAGATTGACTGGTACATTGTCCATAGGGATACAAAAGAGACAAAGCATGTTGCCACCTCTGAGTTTAACGCAACATACGGTAAAGCGCAGAAAGCTGAAAAGAGTGACTGGGAGGTAAAAGAGATTGGAGTTGGGCTGATAGATCAGAGCGAGTATGACTCCAAACTTAAAATCATTAAAAAGGGTGATAAATGGTCTCAGAAAGAGCTTTATGAAAAAGGATACCTCGCAGGAAGAGAGAAAGTATTTGGAGCCTGGATAGAGGGACCTCACACCAAAACCTATACAAACAGTTACGGAACCCCTGTCTGGATGTGCAAATTTGTTCTGACAAATCCTCAGGGAAAGAGGGAAGAATACGGACCTTACGGATTTTACATACCCGGATTCTATACAACATTTATAAATGTAGGCGGAAACGGTATCGGAAAATGGAGTATTGAGTTTTTAATTGTAAACCGCGATACCCGCGAGACACGCCCGCTGGGTACACGCGAATTTACAATTACTGAATAATCATAAGGGACTTTTGAATAATAACAAGTGTCTTTTAAACAGAGAAGTCCTTCAGAAATTTCTCAAGCAGCCTCTTTGGCCAGTCGTTAACAGGCTCGAGCCGCCCGGTGAAAAATCTAAGCACGGGCGGCTCTTCTGTAAATCTGAGCCCGCCAATCAAATTTCTGTTTTCAAACAACCAGTGAAGCCTGTCAATGGCAAATTCAATCTGAGAGAGGGTAAATAGTCGTCTTGGAAGGGCAAGCCTCATAAGCTCCATATCTGCCATAATCTCTCTCCCCTCAGCGTCCCTTGAACTGCTGATTGTTCCTCTCTCCATTCCCCTTATTCCTGAGATAATGAAAAAAGCAGCTGTTACCGCTCCGGCCGGATACTCCCTCTGCGGAATATGCGGCGCAAAGCTTCCTGCATCAATATGACAACCCAGCGCTCCGCCCGGCGAGATAACAGGTACCTTTAAGGCCTGTAGTTCTTTCACCATATATTCAATAAACTGCGGTGACTGTCCTGCAACATTTACATCAGTAGTTTCTGTGAGTCCCACAGCCATAGCCTCAATCTCTCTTACAGATATTCCGCCATAAGTTAGAAAACCCTCAAACAGTGGAACAAGGTCCTTCATTTTGTCAAAATGCTCTTTGCTGTTTGTGCAGATTGCTCCGCCCCTGGCTGAGCTCAGTTTTCTCGCAGAGAAATATACAATATCTGCAAGAGAGCACATCTCCCGTAAAATACTTTTCATATCAGAACCCTCAAACCCGGGCTCTCTTTTCAGAATGAAGTATGCATTCTCTCCAATTAGACTGGCATCAAGTACAACCGGTATTCCATTCTTGTCTGCAACCTTTTTTACATCTCTGAAATTCTGCATGGAAAAAGGCTGACCGCCAATAAGGTTGGTAGAAGCCTCCATTCTAATGAACGGAATCCTCTCCTTCCCGTGCTGATCAATGAACTTTTCAAGTCTGTCAATATCCATATTTCCCTTAAAAGGGTGTGTACTTGAGATTTTCATTGCCTCCGGTGTATAAAGCTCGGCAACTCTGCCTCCGTTCTTTTCAATGTGAGCGAGTGTTGTTGTAAAGTGGTAGTTCATGGGGACATGAGAACCTGTTCCAACATAGGCAGAAGAGATAATATTCTCAGCAGCCCTTCCCTGGTGCACAGGCAGTACAAGTTCCTTTCCAAGCACATCCAGAATGCTCTCCTTTAACTTCAGAAAACTTTTAGACCCTGCATAAGCGTCGTCGGCAACAAACATTTTAGAAACCTGCTCATCACTCATTGCATTTGTGCCGCTGTCAGTAAGCATATCCAGAAAGATATCGCCTGTCTGAAGCAGGAAGGTATTGAATCCTGCTTCCTCAATTGCCTTCATCCTCCTTTCAGGTGTTGCCAGATTAATACTCTGCACCACCTTTACCTTGTGCATCTCTACAGGAACCTCTTTTCTGGAAAAGAATCTGATTCTGTTTTCTTCATTTGAATTTTTCATGATTAAATTGGGGTTATTAGTAAGTGAATAAATAAAAAAAGGCTCACCAGTTACGGTAAGCCCTCATTTGTAGTGTATGCCTTTTAAAACTATCCAATACCGATGCCTACCGAAGCTGAACTGCGGTAGTAATAATACATGTAAGCGGCGTTGATGGTAGTTTTGATCATTTCTTTGTCTCTTGTGCAAATATATACATTTTTCAATATAATCATTGAAAGATGGCTCAATTGTTGTAATTTTGCGTATTACAGAAAACAATTATTAAAACACAACTATGATATTTCCAGTTTTGGCAGCAATGGCTCAGGATGCCGCAGAGGCTGCAACTCAGGCAATTGTTCCCGTTAAGGAGGAACTTTCCTTTTCATTGATTGATATGGCATTCAAAGGTGGATGGATTATGATTCCTCTTCTTGCATTATCAATTCTTACTCTCTACCTCTTTGGAGAAAGATGGTGGGCTATAAGGCAGGCCTCAAAAATTGATGAAAACTTCATGAGAAATATCCACGATTATATTCACGAAGGAAAAATCAAGGCAGCAATTAATCTGTGTCAGTCGCAGGAGACTCCAATAGCCAGACTTATCGAGAAGGGAATTGAGCGAATTGGCCGTCCTCTAAACGATATTCAGACAGCTGTCGAAAATATGGGAAATGTTGAGATTTCAAGACTTGAAAAGGGCTTGCCAATGCTTGCAACTATTGCCGGAGGAGCCCCAATGATAGGTTTTCTAGGAACTGTTATTGGTATGATTCAGGCATTCTATAACATGTCTCAGGCGGGCAGCAATGTAGATATTACACTTCTTTCTGGTGGTATTTATACAGCTATGGTAACAACAGTTGCCGGTCTGATTGTTGGTATTCTTGCCTATTTTGGATACAACTATCTGGTTGCAAGAATTGACAACATAGTATACAAAATGGAGAGCAATACAATAGAGTTTATGGACCTGCTCCACGAGCCTGCAGGAAAATAACATAAATATCAAAAGCAAATGTCAATCAAACGCCGTGCAAAGGTAGACCCGTCATTCAGTATGTCATCAATGACAGACATTGTATTTTTGTTGCTGATATTTTTTCTGGTGACCTCTACACTCGTAAATCCAAATGCCCTTAAACTGCTGCTGCCAAAAAGCACAAATCAGGTAGCTGCAAAACCAATGGTGAGCATTTCAATTAAACACTACCTGCAGTCAAATACATTCTCATATCATATTAACGGGAAAAACACCCCTGTTGCAGCAGGAGATATTGAAGGACTTATTCAGCAGGAACTAATGAACGAAGAGGAGCCTACAATCTCCCTTCATGTTGACAAAACTGTCCCAATGGAACAGGTGGTTAATATAATGAATATTGCAAAACGCAATCAGTACAGAATAATTCTGGCAACTGCTGCAGAATAAACAACAACAAAGAGATGTCAAAATTGCCAAAAGGACCTACTCCCCAGGAGAGAAGAGCCCGCACCATTGGTGCCGGCCTGGCAATTGGCGTTCACCTTGCTGCGTTTACTCTTTTCTTCTCAACAGGATTTAAGACAGTTTACCCCCCTCCTGCCGAGCTTGGTATTGAGGTAGATTTTGAACTCGAACCTCCAAAACCCATAGAGGTAAAATCGGGACATGAACCCAGAGTTGAAAAACCAAACCCAACAGAGGAAGTCAGACTTGTTCAGAGATCTGAATCGGCTATAAAGGGCAGTGGTCAAAACAAGGGAGAGGAGGCAACTTCAGGCGACAAAGGAGATATTGAGCAATATGAGGCTCCCCGTCCAAAACCAATTAACAAAAGAGCTCTCTTCCCAAGCGCACAGAATAAAAACGAGACACAGGCACAAGTCTCCAAAGAGATAAGTGAAAGTCTCTCCGCAGGACACGCAGAGGGAAATACCAGAACCGGAGCAATTGTAGGGGAACCATCAGCAAGACTTGCAGGAAGAAGCCTTATGGGCAATCTTCCGGAACCGGACTATACTGTTAATGAATCGGGTAAAGTAGTGGTTAAGATCTCTGTGGATCAATACGGGAATGTTATTGAAGCAAAACCGGGTGCCCCGGGAACCACTGTTCAAAGCAAAACTTTATGGGAAGCTTCAAGAAGAGCGGCCATGAAGGCAAAGTTCAACCTCAGCGCCTCAGCCCCAGCCGTTCAGGAGGGGACAATTACATACATTTTTAAACTTAGGTAATCTGGAAAACCTGAAAGATTACTCGTATCTGAGAGCCTCAATGGGATCCAGTTTTGAAGCACGCACTGCAGGAAGATAACCTGAGAGTATGCTTACAATCAGACATACCATTACTCCCATAAACATCCAGAGCCATGGCATCACAAACGGACTCTTCATCAGAAGAGCCGTAAGGTTTCCTACAATAATACCAAGGATTATTCCGCATAAACCACCAAGCTGTCCTATAACTATTGATTCAAAAAGAAACTGCTGTTTTATAGTTTTTGAATTGGCTCCCAGAGCCTTCCTTGTACCAATCTCCCGTGTTCTCTCCTTTACTGAGACAAGCATTATATTCATCAGACCAACAGCTGCACCAAGAAGTGTAATAATACCAATTATGAAAGCCGCAATTGTTACATAGCCCATTATTTTCATAATATCCTCAAGAAATGCATCAGATTTTGTCACCCTGAAGTCAGAGGCATCTGTAGGACTCAGCCTGCGGATAGAGCGAAACAGCTGCTCTGCCTGCACGATTGCCTTTTCCTGATCTACTCCTGCTTTTGGTATTATATTAATTACATAGTATGTGTTATCTGTCAGGAACGATCCTCTGGCATTAGAAAGCGGAATCCATACCTGATTGTCCGGCCCTCCCCCAAAACTGCTTCCCTGACTTGCTATTGTTCCTATAACTTCATACCTGACAGCACCAACGCTGATAATCTTTCCAATAGGATCAATTCCCTTGAAAAGAGCAGTCTGCACCCCGGAGCCTATGATACATGTGAAGGTTGCTGATTCAAGATCCTGTTTGCTGAAATTCCGCCCCTTCCCTATTGCTGCACCTGTAAATACAAGATTATTCTCGTCTGTTGCAGTTACTCTTATATTAGGATTTGTTTTGTTTGAACCATATTTAATTGTTGCGTTCCCAATAGCTGTAGCAGATATTGAGATTACTGAAGGGACTTTGAAATTCTCGGCAAAACTTTTTGCCTGCGGATATGAGATATTCCTTCTGTTAAGCACCCTGGCCCTGCGTCCACCTGTTTCGTTATCAGAAAACTGAGCTCTTACAGAGAAGGAGTTTGCTCCCATTTTGCCAAAATTGTCGGTCATGAGAGCCTTAAGCGAATCTGTAGCTGTAAGTATACCCACCAGGGAAGTGATTCCTATTGCAATTATCAGAATAGTAAGTGAAGAGCGCAGCCTGGTGCTCTTGATAGACCTCAGGGATACCTTGAGATTCTCCTTCATGAGCGGGGTAATTCCCAGAACCCGCGCCAATTGTGCTTTGAGCTTAGGCATAGATATACATTATTGCTTAATAAGTTGGTAAAAGTAGGAAATTATCTCTTAATAGCCTACATTTGCACCCGAATTCTATATCAATGAGAAATAATCAATCATCTAATCGTGCCGGAGCGGGAGCTTCAGGCAGGAGAGGTCCATCAGGAGCGGGAGCCGGGAGGTCCGCAGGACCGGGAAGAGGCAGTCGCAGTGATGCGAGGCCATTCGCAAGAAAATCAACTAGTGACAAACCGTTTGACGGTGAGCGCAAACCATTCGACAGAGAGCGCAAACCATTTGACAGGGAAAGAAAACCGTTCGACAGAGAACGTAAACCATTTGACAGGGAGCGCAAGCCATTCGACGGCGAACGCAAACCATTTGACAGAGATCGCAAACCATTTGACAGAGATCGTAAACCATTTGACAGGGATAGAAAACCATTCGACAGAGATCGTAAACCATACGGAGACCGCCCTTCATTTGACCGTGAGCGCAAGCCATTTGATGGCGAACGCAAACCGTTCGACAGAGAGCGTAAACCATTTGACAGAGAGCGTAAACCATACGGAGACCGCCCTTCATTTGACAGAGAGCGTAAACCATACGGAGACCGCCCATCATTTGACAGAGATCGCAAACCATACGGAGACCGCCCTTCATTTGACAGAGAGCGCAAACCATACGGAGACCGCCCTTCATTCGACAGAGATCGCAAACCATTCGACAGAGACCGTAAACCTTTTGACAGAGATCGTAAGCCTTTCGGCGACCGTCCTTCATCAGACCGCGAGCGTCCCTCTTTTGACAGAGAGCGCAGACCATTCGGCGACCGCCCTTCATTCGACAGAGAACGCAAACCATACGGAGACCGTCCATCTTTCAGCCGCGAACGTCCATCTTTTGACGGACCGAGAAGAGTAGTTAAAAAAACACCTTCTGCTCCAAAAAGGGATGATGGTCTTGTAAGACTAAACAAGTTTATTGCTAACTCAGGCATCTGCTCACGCAGGGAGGCCGATGAATATATTACTGCAGGTTTGGTTTCGGTAAACGGAACAATCATAAGTGAACTGGGAGTGAGAGTAAGCCCAAATGACGATATCCGCTTTAACGGTGAGCGTCTCAAAGGCGAAGAGAAGGTTTATATCGTAATGAACAAACCTAAAGACTTTGTTACAACTCTTTCAGATCCTAATGCAGAACAGACTGTAATGGATCTTATTGCCGGCAAGTGCACACAGAGGGTTTACCCTGTAGGCAGACTTGACAAGCAAACAACCGGAGTACTTCTGCTTACCAATGACGGAGAACTTGCAGACAAACTCACACACCCTTCAAACAACAGAAAGAAAATTTATCATATTGTTCTTGACAAGAACCTGAGCAAGCCAGATTTCGATGCAATTCTTAAGGGCATTGAACTGGAGGATGGTCTTATTTTTGCCGATTCTCTCTCTTATGTAGACGAGGACAACGCACAGGTAGGTCTTGAGATTCACTCAGGTAGGAACAGGATTGTGAGAAGAATTTTCGAACATCTGGGTTATAAGGTTAAGAGACTTGACAGAGTTTACTTTGCAGGTCTTACAAAAAAGAATCTTCGCAGGGGCCAGTGGCGTTTCCTTACAGATCAGGAAGCAACAATGCTCAAAATGGGCTCTTATGAGTAATATTTCCCAGGGAGGAAAAAATCACAAGGCAGGTTTTGTCAACATTCTGGGTAACCCGAATGTTGGCAAATCTACCCTTATGAATGCACTCGTAGGCGAGCGGCTCTCAATTGTTACAGCCAAGGCTCAGACAACAAGACACAGAATAATGGGAATGGTAAACAGCGACGACTATCAGATAGTCTTCTCTGACACTCCCGGAATTCTGAGACCAAGTTACAAACTTCAGGAGAGCATGATGAACTTTGTCGAGACAGCCATTGGCGATGCAGACATTATTCTTTATGTTACCGATGTTGTAGAGAAAAGTACAAAAAACGAAGAGTACATTGAGAAGTTAAATAAAGTTTCAATTCCTGTCCTTCTGGTAATCAACAAGATTGATATATCAGGACAGAAAGAGCTTGAAGAACTTTATGAAAGATGGAAACAGCTTATTCCAAGGGCAGAGATCTTCCCGGTTTCTGCACAGGAAAAATTCAATGTTACTGCATTATTCAACAGAGTCCTTGAACTTATACCGGAGAGTCCGGCATGGTACGACAAGGATGTCCTCACAGACAGAAATCTGCGTTTCTTTGCATCTGAAATTATCCGTGAAAAAATACTCCTGACATACGATAAGGAGATACCCTACTCAACTGAGGTTGTTGTGGAGCAGTTCAAGGAGGGCGAAGGCCTCTATCAGATTGACGCAGTAATAAATGTGATGCGCGATTCACAAAAGGGTATCATCATAGGAAAAGGTGGTTCTGCACTTAAAAAAGTAGGAACACTTGCGAGAAAGGATATGGAATCCTTTTTTGAAAAAAAGGTTTTTTTGCAGATATTTGTAAAGGTAAATCCGGACTGGAGAGAAGACAAAAGAAAACTCAGGCAGTTCGGTTACATTCAAGACTAGAAAAAACCTAATTATAACTGATGAGCACCCCCGACCTTGACTACGAACCGGAACTTCAGGACGACTCACTTGATATTTCCGATACTTCCGAAAGCAGCAAATACGACAAACTGATTAATGAAGGAGACAAAAAGTACAAACTCACGGGTATGTACAAAGAGTGGTTCCTTGATTATGCTTCGTATGTAATTCTGGAGAGGGCGGTACCGCACATCAATGATGGTCTCAAGCCTGTTCAGAGGCGTATCCTCCATGCAATGAAGCGCATGGACGACGGCAGATACAACAAGGTGGCCAATATCATTGGTCACACCATGCAATTTCACCCTCACGGAGATGCATCAATTGGAGATGCTCTTGTCCAGCTTGGTCAGAAGGATCTTCTGATAGACTGCCAGGGTAACTGGGGTAACACCCTAACCGGAGACAGTGCTGCTGCGCCCCGTTATATTGAGGCAAGGCTGAGCAAGTTTGCAGGTGAGGTTGTATTCAATCCAAAGACAACCGAGTGGATGAACTCCTACGACGGCAGGAATCAGGAACCTGTTAGCCTGCCCGTAAAATTTCCTCTTCTTCTGGCTCAGGGTGTAGAAGGAATAGCAGTTGGTCTTGCTTCAAAAATCCTCCCGCACAATATAAACGAACTGATTGATGCCTGCATCGCATATCTGAACGACAAGGAGTTCACTCTCCTTCCCGATTTTCCTACCGGCGGACTTGCAGACTGCAGCAAATACAATCAGGGACTGCGCGGAGGCGCTATTAAAGTCAGGGCAAAAATTTCCAAGTTCGATAAAAAGACTCTGGTTATTTCAGAGATTCCGTTTGGACTAACCACATCCAAACTTATTGAGTCAATACTCAAGGCTAATGACAAGGGAAAAATCAAAATCCGCAAGGTGGACGATAACACATCAAGCGGCGCAGAGATTGTGGTACACCTTCACAATGATGTATCTCCCGACAAAACAATTGATGCACTGTATGCATTTACAGATTGTGAGATTTCAGTCTCTCCCAACTCATGTGTAATTAAGGATAAGCATCCATGTTTTATTGGTGTTGACGAAATTCTCAGGCACAATGCAGACCATACCAAGGCTCTTCTAAAAATGGAGCTTGATATAAGACTTGCAGAACTGGAGGATTCATGGCACTACACATCTCTTGAAAAAATCTTCTTTGAGCAGAAAATCTACAGGGAACTGGAGCAAAAGACTGCTACCTGGAAAGATCAGCTTGACAACATAGAGAGTGAGCTGCTAAAGTATCAGCCTCAGCTTAAAAAACCGGTAACAAAAGAGGATGTCCTTAAACTGGTTGAAAAACCTGTAAGGAAAATCTCTGTGTTTGACGTAAAGGCACTGGAAGATACAATCAAAAAAATTGAACAGGAGATGGAGGAGGTTAAAGGTAACCTTGCCACTCTCAACAATTATACTATCAAGTATTTTCAGCAACTCAAAAAGAAATACGGCGACAAATTTCCCCGCAGGACAGAGATTACAAGTTTTGAAACCATTGAGGCAACCAAGGTTGTGGCAGTTAATGCAAAACTCTACGCAAACAAGGAGGAGGGATTTGTGGGAATGGACCTCAGGAGAGATGAAAATGCAGAATTTGTTTGCGAATGTTCAGACATTGACGACATTATAGTTTTCCTGAACAACGGAAAGTATATCGTAACCAAAATCAGCGACAAGGCATTTGTAGGTAAAAACATCCTTCATGTTGGAATCTTCAAGAAGAATGACGAACGCACAGTTTACAATGCTGTATACCGTCACGGCAAGAACGGCGATGTTTATGTAAAGCGGTTTGCTGTAACAGGCGTGACCCGTGATAAAGAGTATGATGTAACACAGGGAAAGGAGGGCTCCTCGCTGCTCTGGTTTACTGCCAATCCTAACGGTGAGGCAGAAACGCTTAAAGTCTTCCTTAAGCCAAGACCAAAGCTCAAGAAACTAATTTTTGAATATGATTTTTCAACCCTGGCAATAAAAGGCCGCGGTTCAATGGGAAACATTTTCAGCAAGAACCCTATTCATAAGATACAACTTAAGACTAAGGGCGTATCACAGTTTGGAGGTCAGTCAATCTGGTTTGACAGTGATATTAACCGTCTCAACACAGATTCAAGAGGAATGTTCCTTGGTGAATACCAGCATCACGACCATATCCTGGTTGTCTGCAAGAACGGAGAGTACTACACAACCAATTTTGATCTCAGCAACCGCTATCAGGGAGAAATCAGAATTATTGAAAAGCTGGATACCCAAAAGATATACACTGCAGTCTATTTCGATGCAGAGCAGGGATGTTTCTATATTAAGCGATTCCCGTTTGAGCCTAATGACAATATTGTAAGTTCGTTTATTTCAGATGCACCTGGAAGCTATCTTCTTGACATCTCTCACGACAAATATCCCCAGATTGAGATTCTCTTTGGAGGTAAGCATGCCAAAAGGGCTCCCGAGGTTATTGATGTTGAAACATTTATTGCAGGCAAGAGCTTCAGGGCAAAGGGAAAGAGACTTACAACGTTTGAGGTTAGTACAATTAAGTTCATAGAGCCGCTCGACAAAGAGAAGGAGAATGAACCGGAAGTTGAAACAGTTATCGACTCCAACGGAAACGGAATAGAATCCGGCAACATTTATGAGCAGGAGAGTGCCGTTACCGGAGAGCTTTTTGAGCTGGAGGACGACTCACCTACCCTGTTTTAAATGATAATCACCCTCACAGGATTTATGGGTGTGGGCAAGAGCACAATTGCTGTGAGACTTGCCCAGCACCTTTTCTGCCTTCATACAGATCTGGACCATGAAATTGAAGCAGGAGAAAACTCCACGGTAGAGGAGATATTCGCCTCCAGGGGTGAAGCTGAATTCCGCCGGCTCGAAGAGAGCTATCTTAAAAAGATTGTAGAAAACTGTGAAGAGAAGGTAATGGTTCTGTCACTGGGTGGTGGAGCGGTGATGTCACCTGTTAATCAGAAATTGCTTCAGGAAAAGACTTTCTGCATCTATCTTCGCGCTTCTGTAGACACCATGACTGCCAGACTTTCACGGGCAAGAAAAAGTCGTCCATTACTCAAGGATAAAACTGATGATGAGCTGCGGACAGAAATTGAGAGACTGTTCCGTGAGAGAGAACCGGGATACGAGGCTGTTGCAAGACTTGTGGTAAATGCAGACAAGAACTCAGTACACGATATTCTGTGTACAATAATAAATTCAATATAGTTATCAGATAATCTCTTCTCTGAGCTTGATATCCTTCACCCTTAGCTGGATGTTGGCAATTCCCCTGTAGTAGTTCTCTGCAATTGAATAGCAGATATCAACAGGATTGCCGGATCTTAGATGCTCGAAATGTTCTGAGCGGTTAAAAGCAATGGCAGATATATGCCTGTGAGGCTCATTTTCCTGAATCAGTTCAAGTTTAAGGTGACCTGCATCTGAACCAACTCTTCTGCCGTTACCATTGTCGTATACATTCTGTGTTATAAAAACAGGAGACATGTTTCCCGGCCCAAATGGCTGGAACTGTTTGAGTATCCTGAAAAACTTAGGAGTAATCTGCTTGAATTCCAAAAATGTATCAATATTGACAATTGGAGTGAGAAGCTCTTTTGTAATCTTGTTTTTCACAAAATCCTCAAACCTTTCACAGAAAATATCATAATTGCTCTCCTTTAGAGTGAGTCCTGCTGCATACATGTGACCACCAAAGTTCTCCAGTAAATCTGCACAACTTTCAATAGCCTCATAGAGGTCAAAACCGGGAATACTTCTTGCAGACCCTGTAATTAACCCGTTTGATCTGGTAAGCACAATCGTAGGTCTGTAATATGTTTCAACAAGCCTTGATGCAACTATTCCAAGAACACCCTTGTGCCAGTTTGGATTGTAGAGAACTGTAGATTTTCTTGTAGAATAATCTCCCGCAGTTGCAGCCATCTCAATGGCCTCCTGGGTTATCTCCCTGTCAATGCTTTTTCTGTCGTTGTTATGAGTATTGATTGTATCTCCAATGTTTCTTGCCTCATCATCGTTTCTGCTTATGAGCAGGTCAACGGCTGTCTTTCCGGACTCCATTCTTCCGGCTGCGTTAATTCTTGGTCCTATCTTGAATACAATGTCATCAATAGTTATAACATGTTTCTCAAGGCCCGAAAGCTTGATAATTGACAAAAGTCCTTTTCGGGGACTTTCATTTAACTGTTGCAGACCATAATGAGCAAGAATTCTGTTTTCGCCCGTCATCAAAACAAGGTCAGAAGCAATGCTTACAACCAGCAGATCGAGCAGAGGCACAAGCTCAGTAAAGTCAATATGTCTGGTAGATGCAAATGCCTGCATCAATTTGAAACCCACTCCGCAACCTGAAAGGTCATCGAAGGGATAGGTGCAGTCTGTTCTTTTTGGATCAAGAACTGCAGCTGCGTCCGGAAGTTTTTCGTCCGGAAGGTGGTGGTCGCAGATTATGAACTCTATTCCAAGTGTCTTGGCATAGGCAACTTTTTCAACTGCCTTAATACCGCAGTCCAGAGCAATAATAAGTGAATATCCGTTCTCATGAGCCCAGTCAATTCCCTTGTAAGAGACACCATAACCTTCGTTATATCTGTCGGGAATATAGTAGCCCAGATTTTTATGCAGATTCCGAAGAAAAGAAAATACCAGTGCGACAGCAGTTGTGCCGTCCACATCATAGTCCCCGTAAATCAGAATTTTTTCGTTTGCAGTGAGAGCCTTGTCCAGGCGGGTAACCGCCCTCTCCATGTCTTTCATAAGAAAAGGGTCATGAAGCTCCTCAAGTCTTGGCCTAAAAAAAGACTTTGCCTCGGCGAAAGTCTTGATATTTCTCTGTACCAACAGACTGGCCAGTGCTTCATCAACACCTAAATCATTAGAAAGCTGACGAACTAAAGCCGGATTACCGGGATCCTTTACAATCCATTGTTTATCTAGTGCCATATCTCCACAAAGATAGCGATTAAATTTCAAAAGTTGATAAAAAAAGCTAATTTTGCCGTTTAAATCAACTTATAATTGTATGGAATATACAGAGCTCAGCGAACAGGAGGTAATTAGGAGAGAGTCTCTAAAACAGATGCAGGAACTTGGCATTGACCCCTACCCTGCAGAAGCATTCGACATTAACATAACTACAACTCAGATAAAGGAACAATATAATCCGGAACTTAAAAACCTGCAGGATATTTCTATAGCCGGCAGAATCATGACCAGAAGAATCATGGGAGCAGCAGCTTTCATGGAGATTCAGGATGAAAAGGGAAGGATCCAGGTTTACATAAAACGTGACGAAATCTGCCCTGGTGAAGATAAAACAATGTACAACACTGTTTTCAAGAAACTTCTTGACATTGGTGACATTGTTGGTATTAAGGGTTTTGCCTTTATTACTCAGGCAGGAGAGCTCTCTATCCATGCAAAGGAGCTTAAGGTGCTCAGCAAGTCGCTGCGTGTTCTTCCCATAGTAAAAGAGAAAGAGGGCCAGAAATATGATGCTTTTTCAGACCCTGAGCAGAGATACAGAATGAGATACGTAGACCTCATTGTGAATCCGGAGGTGAGGGAGACATTCATGAAGCGTACCCGCATCATGACAACAATGAGAAACTTTTTCAACGACCACGGATACATAGAGGTTGAGACTCCAATTCTGCAGGCAATCCCTGGAGGAGCTACTGCCCGCCCTTTCATTACACATCATAACGCCCTTGACATTCCGCTCTATCTCAGAATTGCGAATGAACTCTACCTTAAGAGACTTATCGTTGGTGGCTTTACAGGAGTTTATGAGTTTGCCAAGGACTTCCGCAACGAGGGAATGGACCGCACGCACAATCCTGAATTTACCGTTCTTGAGATCTATGTAGCCTACAAGGATTACTTCTGGATGATGGAGTTTGTAGAGAAGATGATTGAAAAAGTGGCTATGGATCTGCACGGCCAGACTAAAGTTAGCCTCTGGGGCGAAGAGATTGAGTTCAAGGCACCTTTCCGCAGACTTCCAATGCTTGACGCAATTAAGGAGTATGCAGGCGTGGATGTTGCCGGCATGAATGAAGATCAGCTCAGAGAGGTTTGCGAAAAGCTGAATGTTCCTGTTAACAAAAGCATGGGCGTAGGTAAGCTTATAGATGCCATCTTTGGTGAGTACTGCGAAAAGCACCTCATTCAGCCTACATTCATAACAGATTACCCTGTGGAGACATCTCCCCTTACTAAAAGACACAGGTCAAATCCTTCACTTACAGAGAGATTCGAACTCTTCGTAAACGGCAAGGAGCTGGCCAACGCATACAGCGAACTTAACGACCCTATTGATCAGCTTGAAAGGTTCAAGGATCAGGTAAAACTTAAGGATAAGGGTGATGATGAGGCTATGTTTATAGACATGGACTTTGTGAGAGCACTGGAATATGGTATGCCTCCTACATCAGGAATGGGTATAGGTATTGACAGGCTTACAATGTTTATGACCAATTCTCCGTCAATTCAGGATGTTCTCTTCTTCCCTCAAATGCGTCCGGAAAAACAACAATAATATGGCAGGAGGTCTGCTTACATCTGCACAGAATCCAAGGATTAAAGAGCTGGTTGCCCTTGGGGAAAAGTCTTCCCTGAGGCGCAAGTCCGGTCTCTTTGTTGTTGAGGGTGTGCGCGAATGTTCTGCAGCCAGCAAAGCCGGTTTTAAATTTGACACTCTCTTCTATGTTCCTGAGATGGCAGACGCAGATCTTGTTCTCTCACTGGGTGCAAGAGAGGTTTTTCAGGTCTCTGCAGAGCTCTATTCCAGAATAGCATACAGAGGGACAACAGAGGGAATCATTGCAACTGCAGATTACAGAGAGAGAAAACCAGAAGAGTTTAAACTCTCTCATAACCCGCTGATAATTATTCTTGAATCTGTTGAGAAACCCGGCAATCTTGGGGCTGTACTCAGAACCGCAGATGCTGCACGGGCAGACGCTGTCCTTATTTGCGATCCTCTGACCGACCTCTACAATCCAAATATTATCCGTTCAAGCCTGGGAGGTGTATTTACTTCAAATGTTGCAGTTTGCACATCTGAACATGCATACGAATGGCTCAGAAAAAAGGGAATCAGAATTTTCACAACAGAACTCCAGGCATCAAACTGGTACCACCTTTCAGATATGAAGGGAGCTATGGCTATAGTTCTGGGCACTGAATCAGACGGGCTTAAACCTTTCTGGAGGGAGCGTGCAGATGAAAGAATTAAAATTCCCATGAGAGGAGAACTGGACTCCCTTAATGTATCAGTATCCGCGGCAATTATTTGCTACGAGGCTCTCAGACAAAGAGATTTTAAATAAAATGAAATTCGGCCTTCTAGGATATCCCGTCGCACACAGCAAAAGCCCTGCGCTCTTTGCCGCTGCCTACAAACACAGCCCGCATACATACGAGCTTCTGGAATATCCAGATCTGCTTAAAGGACTTGAGGCTGCAGTTGCCGGAGGATACTCGGGCCTGAACATCACAGCTCCATACAAGGAGGACGTGCTTTCTTTTGTTCACAATGCCGATTCTCTCTCTTCTGAAGTTGCCGCTGCAAATCTCCTGCTGTTTTCTCAGGGCGGAATCAAGGCTTTCAATACAGATTACGAAGGGGTCAAAAACTCTGTCGCAGATTTTGTTTCACCCGGCATTAAAGCACTGGTTACAGGTTGCGGAGGGGCAGGCAGAGCGGCAGCCCTGGCGCTAAGGGACCTTGGAGCTGAGGTAGTAATCGCAAACAGAGATTATAAAAAGGCAGCAAAATATGCATCCCGTTTCGGGACTGCAGCCTGCCCCATTGAAGATGCTTCCCGGTTTGCAAAGAGCGCCCGGATAATTATTGACACAATTCCGGCCGAAACTGATATTTACAGCAGTATCTCTTTTGAGGAAAAGCTGATTTTTGAGGCAAAGTACAGGAATCCCCTCCTAAAGGATAAGTGCACCGCAGAGGGAGGAAAATATCTTAGCGGCATCGTTTGGCTGGTAAATCAGGCAGTACCATCTTTCAGACTCTTCACAGGAGAAAATCCGGACTCAGAAGCGATGGAAATATTGGCCTCCCTTTGGTAAAATTTTTTATCTTTGTCTGGTTTAAATAACAAGTAAAATTATGTCACTTAATAAAGTCATGCTCATAGGCAATGCCGGCAAAGATCCTGAGGTCAGACACCTCGAAAACGGGTCAATGGTGGCACGCTTTTCTCTTGCAACAACAGAGAGGTATAAGGACAAGAACGGTGACTTCCAGGAGCAAACCGAATGGCATAACATTGTCTGCTGGAGAGGTCTTGCAGAGAGAGTTGAAAAATATGTGAAGAAGGGATCTCCGTTATTTATAGAAGGACGAATCCGCTCAAACAGCTGGGAAGACAAAACCGGCGTTCAGCGGTTTACTGTTGAAATTGTGGCCGAAAATCTTCAGATACTCGGGAAAAGGCAGGATTCGGCACCTGCTGCACAGACACAGCCGAATATACAAGAAATTATACCCCCGGATGACGGGGATCTACCATTTTAATATTATAAATCAGTATGAAAGTTGATGTAGTTTTAGGCCTTCAATGGGGCGACGAGGGGAAAGGCAAAATCGTTGACGTCCTTGCAAAGGGCTATCCGGTTGTTGCCAGATTCCAGGGGGGTCCCAATGCCGGCCACTCACTCCATTTCGACGATAAAAAATTCGTCCTGCACACCATTCCTTCGGGAGTTTTCCGCAAGAGTACAATGAACATCATTGGCAATGGTGTTGTAATTGATCCAATTATTTTCAGAGAAGAGTGCCTTCAGATTGAAGAGAGCGGCGTTCCAGTAAGAGAGCGAATCTCTATCTCAAAAAAGGCACACCTTATTCTTCCTACCCACAGGATTATTGACGCAGCATCTGAGGCTGCTAAGGGGGCATCCAAGATTGGTTCCACACTTAAGGGAATCGGTCCTACATATATGGACAAGACAGGCCGGAACGGTCTCAGGGTTGGAGATATTCTTGCATCTAATTTTGCAGACAGATTCAATACTCTAAAGAGCAAACATATTTCATTCCTTAAGCAGTTCGATTTTCAGTACAATGCAGATGAGCGCGAGGCAGAATGGCTTGATGCAATCGAATACCTGAAGGGTTTCAATCTTGTTGACGGTGAATATCTGATGAACAATCTTCTTGAAGACAATAAAAGAGTTCTGGCAGAGGGTGCTCAGGGTTCACTTCTTGATGTTGACTTTGGATCATATCCATTTGTTACTTCATCTACCACAACCTGCGCAGGTGCATGTACAGGACTTGGCGTGTCTCCTTCAAAAATCGGCACAGTATCCGGAATTTTCAAGGCATACTGCACAAGAGTAGGCAGCGGTCCATTCCCAACTGAGCTGAACGATGCAACCGGAGAAGAGCTGAGAAGACTTGGATTTGAATTTGGAGCAACAACAGGCCGTCCCCGCAGAACAGGATGGCTCGACCTAGTAGCCCTTAAATATGCAATCATGGTTAATGGAGTAGACCAGCTTATCATGATGAAGGCAGATGTTATGGACACATTTGACACTGTTAAAATTGCCGTGGCATACAAAGTAAATGGTGTTGAAACAGACGAAATCCCTTTTGACACATATGCTGAGATTGAGCCGGTTTACAAAGATTTCAAGGGCTGGAAACGTGACCTTACAGCTGTAACCCAGGAGTGCGACCTCCCATACGAGTTCATGACATACGTGAGATTTATTGAAAAGGAGACCGGTGTTCCTATCAACATTATTTCACTTGGACCAGACAGGGATCAGACAATTTTCAGAGAGGTTCTTTCAAAGTAATTTTCTGAAAACTAAAGTATAAGAAAAGAGAGCTGCCTTACGGGGCAGCTCTCTCTTTTTTGCTAAAGAATTATCTATTTCTTCTTTGACTTGTTGGGAACATCAAGTGCCAGCTGAGGATTTTTATCGGATGATTTGCCGAGTATAACCGCAACAGCAATAGCTACAATTGAAAGAGCAATAAAGAAGTATTCCGCGTTAATTGCGCTCTGGAGACTTGCCTCCTCTGCAACAGGGAACGATTCGTTTGTCTTGGTTATAATGATACCAACAACAATAGGAACAATGAGCATTCCCATGTTCTGAATCCAGTAGATAAGCGAATATGCCGTTCCAAGGTTCTTTTCAGGAATTATCTTTGGAACAGACGGCCACATTGCCGCAGGAACCAGAGCATATGCTACACCAAGAATTGCCACACCGGCATAACCAAAGAACTGTGTACCCGGAGCAAAAGCTATTATCAGGTGAGACACCAGAAGCAGCAGTGAGCCCAGTAACATAAATCTTGTTGCTTTACCCTTTGAATCTACCATTGAACCGAAAAGCGGCGTGAATACCATGGTTGAAAACGGTATGAGAGACACCATAAGCGAAGCTATATCGGCATCCAGGTCAAAGCGCGGGATAATAATGGTTGTTGCAAATCTTCTGAATGATATAATACATGCGTAGAAGAATACACAGAGAAGTGAAATAAGGATAAAATGTTTGTTTCCCAGAATCTTGAAAATATCCGAGAATTTAAACTTATCCTCCTTAACACTCTTTACATCGTTTCTCTTGTCCTCTTCGTCGTTTTGCCTGTCGTACCTCTTGTCAGTAAAAATAAACATAGACCAGAGTGCAACTGCAATTATCATAAGAATCATTGCGGCTGCCGCAGGTTTGCTTGTTTCAGAAAACGGAATGTAGGCCTGCTCAATGTTTACAATTCTAGGTATAACAATGAGTGCCGTTGCGGTTCCGAGACGGGCCAGCGCAAGCTGGAGACCCATTGCCAGAGCCATCTCCTTTCCTTTGAACCATTTTGCGATTGACCTTGTTACAGCCACACCCGCAATTTCGCTGCCCAGTCCAAAAATTGAGGCACCGGCGTATGCAAGAGCAAGTGACGGTTTATCGAAGAACTTAAGCATGTATGCATTGAGAGAGCTGTTTGAAAAGCTTTCGGAAATTGCATAAATCACAATTACCGAACCGGTAACCATAAGTCCTACAAAAAGAGATCCGGTAAAACGAACACCCCATTTATCGAGGAGCATTCCGCATATAACAAGACCACCCCATACGCACAGCAGAGAGTATGCTCCGCCGTAAAATCCGTAGTCACTCAGGTTCCACCCAAGGTCCAGAATCTCTGGATTCTTAAAGATGTGGCTGATTGTTGTAAACAGATCGTCAAAGAAATAGGAAGAGAACATAGGGATTGAAAGTGCAAGCAATACAAACCAGCGTGCTCTCTTGGAATTTTTAAGAAGCTTTACTGCAGATGTCATTATTTCTGAATATTTGGAAGTTCAAGACCGTAGCCCTTTTTCTTGTCCTCGCTCTTAAGCCAGATTGCCAGGAAGAAAGCAAGTACACCCAGTGATGCAAATATGAGCATTGGAACTGTGTAGTCGTACTGAAGCGGATTGGCAACACCTTTATTTGTAACTGCAAGCGACCATCCAATGAGCATAGGGAATGCCATCAGACCAATATTCTGAATCCAGAATACAACCGAGTATGCAGATCCCAGGTAACGGTTCTCTACAAGTTTTGGTACAGAAGGCCACAGTGCGGCAGGTACCAGTGAGAAACTAACACCAAGAATTACAATTGCTGTATAGGCAACACCCTTAGTAAACAGAGCAGGAGGAGTAAGTGCAAAAATAAGGTGGCATGAAATCATGAGAATTGCACCTATCATTAGCATTGTTGCTCCCTTTCCCTTTTTGTCAAGGAAACCACCCAGAAGTGGGGTAAGCACCATTGCACCAATAGGGAAAAACGAGAAGATATCACTTGCCTCAGTATTGCTTATGCCCAGTCTGCACTCAAGCATATTTGCAGCATATTTCTGGAAAGGGAAAATTGCAGAATAATAAAGAACGCAAAGTCCTGAAACTATAAGGAAAGTTTTGCTCGTAAACAGGATTCCAATATCACTTAATTTAAATGGCTCCTCAGGTTCATCGCCTCTTTCACCAAGTTGTTTCTCAAGTTTCTTGTCAAAGAAGAAATATACAGAGAAACAGAGCAGACCTATTAAAAGTAATATCAGTACCATTAAAACCGGAGCACTTACATCACCAAATGCGTCTGCAACCCTTGGAGAGATTCTGAATACTGCAAATACACCAAGACGGGCAATTGCCATCTCAATACCCATTGCAAGAGCCATCTCTTTTCCTCTGAACCATTTAACGATACCTTTTGATACAGTTATACCGGCCATTTCAACGCCACATCCAAAAATCATAAATCCGAATGAGGCCAGTTTTGCAGATGCTGGGAAGCTTGTCCACCATGAATTGAGCCAGAGTTCAATCTCAGTACCTGCAAAAGCAGGACTTACTGCAAAGTACTTTATTGATGCACCAATAACCATAAGTCCGCCTGAAAGCAATGCTGTTGAACGGACTCCAATTTTATCAAGTATTACACCTGCAAAAATCAGAAACAGCGCAAATACATTCAGAAAGTACTCAGAACTGGCAAATGTTCCATAGTTTTCAGGTGACCACCCCTTGCCGCTTTCAAGCAGGCTTTGTAAAGGAGAGAGCACATCCACAAACATGTATGCAAAGAACATCATCAAAGAAAGAAGGATTAGAACGGTCCAGCGAATGGGTCCTCTATCCTTCAGTAACAGAGTTTTATTTTCCACAGTTTGAAAAGTTTTTGTGATTAATTTTATAGTTAAGCGGTCACTAAACTATGCTAATTTCCTCAAAATTCAAAATAAATATTTATTTCTGCCCTTTGCGAAATATGTTGTATCTTGCCTTGTTTTTTATCGGGTATTCCGGTAAAGAAGATTTGAGTAACCTTCAACAAACCTTAAGGTTGGTTGTTAATAAACAGAAAGAGAATAGGAGTAATGAGGTATTTGGACAAAATCAATTCACCTGAGGATCTCAAAAGACTTAAAGCTGAACAATTACCGGAGCTCTGCGAGGAGCTCAGGGAGTTTATCATATCTGCATGTGCAGAGAATCCCGGCCATATAGGGGCAAGTTTGGGTACCGTTGAACTTACGGTAGCTTTGCATTACCTGTACAACACCCCTAAAGATAAGCTTATCTGGGATGTCGGACATCAGGCATATGCACATAAAATACTCACAGGCAGAAGAGAGGCCTTTGTAAACAACAGAAAATACAAGGGCATAAGCGGATTCCCTAAAATGAGCGAATCTGAATACGATGCTTTTGGTGTAGGCCACTCATCAACTTCCATTTCGGCAGCACTTGGGATGGCCGTAGCCTCAAACCTAGAGGGCAGCAATGAACAGGTTGTTGCAGTCATTGGCGACGGCGCGCTAACAGGAGGACTGGCATACGAAGGCCTTAACAACGCCGGAGCACACAAAACTGACATTCTGGTAATCCTCAACGACAACCAGATCTCTATCGACCCAAATGTGGGTGCGATGCACAACTATCTTATTAAGTTCACAACCTCGCATTTCTACAATAAGACCAAAAACAAAATCTGGAAATTTCTGGGCTCCGAGAAGCTGCGCAGCATGGCAGGCAAATTCATGTTCAGCACAAAGGCCGCATTTTTCAGGAGTGGTTCAATATTCGAAGCTTTAGGCTTCAGGTATTTTGGTGTTATTGACGGACATAACCTTCCTCAGCTTATAGAAACTATATCTCAGCTTAAGGAGATTAAGGGACCAAAGCTTCTTCATGTTGTAACAAAAAAAGGAAAAGGCTTTAAACCCGCAGAAGATGATCAGATAATCTGGCATGCGCCGGGCAACTTTGACAAAAACACTGGTCTGAGAAAGACCGGCGGGAACCCCGCTGCTTCAAGATATCAGGATGTATTCGGAGAAACCGTTCTGGAACTTGCCAGAATGAACAAGTCCATTGTTGGCGTAACACCCGCAATGCCCAGCGGATGCTCAATGAATATTATAATGCAGGAGATTCCTGAACGCTCTTTTGATGTTGGTATTGCAGAGCAGCATGCAGTGACATTCTCTGCAGGCATGGCTGCAAAGGGGCTTCTCCCCTACTGTAATATTTACTCCAGCTTTATGCAGAGAGCATATGACAGCGTAATCCATGATGTTGCGACGCAGGATCTGAAAGTTGTTTTCTGCCTGGACCGCGGAGGACTCGTGGGAGAAGACGGAGCAACACATCATGGCGCATATGACCTTTCATACATGAGATGTATTCCTAATATGATAATTGCAGCCCCGCTCAATGAGATTGAACTGAAAAACATGCTCTACTCTGCTCAGCTTCCGTCATGGGGTATGTGCACAATACGCTACCCGAGAGGCAACGGAGTGGGACTGCCCTGGAAGGAGGCTCCTTACGAAGAGATTCCTGTTGGGAAGGCACAGCTGCTGAATGATGGAAAGGACGTAGCACTGCTAAGCATAGGTACGGCAGGTCTGTCAGCTTCAGAGGCAGTAAAAAAAGCAGAAGAGCTGGGTATATCAGTTCTTCATTACGACATGAGGTTCCTCAAACCTCTGGATCTGGATGCCATGAAAAAGGCGTCTGAATGTAAAACTATAATCACCCTGGAAGATGCATCAGTAGTTGGTGGTTTGTACTCAGCAGTATCTGAATACATTGCATCTGAAGGTCTTCCTGTAAAGGTGGTACATCTAGGAATCCCCGACCAGTTCGTAGAACAGGGAACCGTTGCTCAGCTAAAGGCTGAATGCGGGTTCGACGCAGAGGGGATATTTAAAACAATTCTGAATGTCACACAAAAAGGAAAATAACAGATACAGCTTTGTGCGCGATGGTGCCCGCTCCGGTAACGGAAGCAGCGAATCCGGGCATCACAAACCCAAAGCCAAATATTCATTAATCAAAGGTGTAAAGTACAAACATTTCACACCCCAGCTTGACGAAAGAAGTGAAAGGCTTGACAAGTTCCTGACACATCCCGTCTGGGGTCTGCTCTCTTTTATATTTATAATTTGGTTCATATTCTTTGCGACTTTCCGGCTTGGAGCATATCCTCAGGCAGGTATTGAGTGGCTCATGGATCAGGCAGCCGTTTATGTAAATAACACAATGGCTCAGGGATGGCTTAACGATTTTATAAGCCAGGGAGTTATCATGGGCGTGGGCAGTGTTCTCGCTTTTCTGCCCAACATTCTGATTCTCTTTTTCTTTCTCTCTCTGCTCCAGGAGACAGAATACCTTCCAAGAGCAGCCACCATCATGGACCGTTACATGCATAAAATCGGACTTCACGGAAGTTCGTTCATCCCGCTTCTTATGGGATTCGGCTGCAACGTTCCTGCAATCATGGCTACGCGGACAATTGAGCGGAAATCAGACAGAATCCTTACGATGCTCATGATACCATATATACCCTGCAGTGCAAGAATACCAACCTTCCTTCTGTTCTCAGGAATATTTTTTCCTGAAAACCAGGTGATGGTTCTGAGTCTTCTCTATTTTGGAGGAATACTTACGGGTATTGCTATGGCAATTCTTTTCAAAAAGATATTCTTCAACTTTGGGATAAAAGATTACTCAATTCCTCTTCCCGCATACAAGAACCCCTCCCTTAAGACCTCGGTCAAAAATATGTGGGACACAGCTTCTGAATACCTGAAGAAAATAGGAACAGTTGTACTTCTTGCAGTAATTATAGTATGGGCTCTTGACTACTTCCCTTTGCGTGACAGAGAAAATCCTCAGCAGGAAAGAGTTTCATATCTTGAACACTTCGGGAAAGCTATGGAACCGGCTATGAAGCCACTGGGTTTTGACTGGAAAATGAGTGTGAGTCTAGTAACAGGAATAACAGCAAAAGAGTTTATAATTAGTACGCTTGGCGTTGTATATCAGGCAGAAGAGACAAGTCCCGGAGCAGCAGTTAATACTTCACTGATGGCACGAATAAGGGAAGAAGAGGTCTTTAACAAGGCTAATGCACTATCTTTCATGATATTTGCACTTCTTTACATGCCTTGTGTTGCAACAGCATTCACAATACGAAAAGAGACGGGTACATGGAAATGGGCCATTATCTCAATTTTCAGCACAGTTGCAGTTGCCTGGATAGCAGCCTTTTTCGCTTACAGGATTGGGCTGATGCTTTTAATCTGAAAATCTTTTGCAGTATAGGGCTAAGAAATTTATATTTTTTTTTGGAGTTTAATCAAAAACCTATATCTTTGCAGTCCCTAATTCCAAAAGGGAATGAGCAGTAAACGCCGATGTAGCTCAGTTGGCCAGAGCAGCTGATTTGTAATCAGCTGGTCGGGGGTTCGAATCCCTCCATCGGCTCTAAAGTTTTTTGAACGATTGTTTTCTTGGGGAGATACCAAAGTGGCCAACTGGGGCAGACTGTAAATCTGCTGGCGTACGCCTTCGTAGGTTCGAATCCTGCTCTCCCCACGATTTTTTATTTTGCGGAAGTAGCTCAGTCGGTAGAGCATCAGCCTTCCAAGCTGAGGGTCGCGGGTTCGAACCTCGTCTTCCGCTCTTAAGTAAGCCAGTGTAGCTCAGAGGTAGAGCGCTTCCTTGGTAAGGAAGAGGTCATGGGTTCAATTCCCATCACCGGCTCTACAAGTGTGTAATAAATTCATTAATATTAAAATTAACTATCATGGCAAAAGAAACTTTTAAAAGGGACAAGCCGCACGTTAACATTGGTACCATTGGCCACGTTGACCACGGTAAAACCACACTGACCGCTGCAATCACCATGGTGCTTGCCAGAAAAGGTCTCTCTGAAGTTCGCTCGTTTGATTCAATTGACAACGCTCCTGAAGAAAAAGAGCGTGGTATCACTATTAACACAGCTCACGTAGAGTATCAGACTGAAAACCGTCACTATGCTCACGTAGACTGTCCTGGTCACGCCGACTATGTTAAGAACATGGTTACAGGTGCTGCTCAGATGGACGGTGCAATCCTTGTTGTTGCTGCAACTGATGGTCCTATGCCTCAGACCCGCGAGCACATCCTTCTTGCACGTCAGGTAAACGTACCTAGAATCGTTGTATTCCTTAACAAAGTAGATATAGTTGACGACCCTGAAATGATTGACCTCGTAGAGATGGAAGTTCGCGAACTTCTCAGCTTCTACAATTTCGACGGCGACAACGCACCAGTTATCCGCGGTTCTGCTCTGGGAGCTCTTAACGGAGATGCTCAGTGGGAAGAGAAGGTAATGGAACTTATGAAGAGCGTAGACGAATTCATTCCAATTCCTCCACGTGAAAACGAAAAGCCATTCCTTATGCCAGTTGAGGACGTGTTCTCAATCACAGGTCGTGGTACAGTTGCTACAGGTCGTATCGAAACAGGTGTCATCAAAACAGGTGAAGAGATCCAGATCATTGGTCTTGGAGAAGAGCCAAGAAAATCAACTGTAACAGGTGTTGAGATGTTCCGTAAGATTCTTGACAGAGGTGAAGCTGGTGACAACGTTGGTCTGCTCCTCCGCGGTATCGATAAAAAAGATATCAAACGTGGTCAGGTTATCGCAAAACCAGGAACAATCACTCCTCACAAGAAATTCAAGGCAGAGATTTACGTTCTTAAGAAAGACGAAGGTGGCCGTCACACTCCATTCCACGACAAATACCGTCCTCAGTTCTTTATCCGTACACTGGATATCACTGGTGAGATCATGCTCCCAGAAGGAACTAAGATGGTTATGCCAGGTGACAACGTGACTATCACAGTTGAGCTCATCTACCCGGTAGCTATCAACCAGGGTCTCCGTTTCGCAATCCGCGAAGGTGGCCGTACAGTTGGTGCAGGTCAGGTAACTGAACTTCTCGACTAATACATTTTAAAGTTAGTCACCCCATAAAGGTGACTAACTTATATACAGGGGCATAGTTCAAGGGTAGAATAGCGGTCTCCAAAACCGTTGATGGGAGTTCGAATCTCTCTGCCCCTGCAAATCCAGTGGTTACGCGCTGGTTTTACAAATCCGGTCAATACAGACAGCTTCCAGTTGTAACGGCCGACAATGTTAAAAAGATGAACAAGATAAAGTTGTATCTTCAGGAATCGTACACCGAATTGGTAAAGAAGGTAAGCTGGCCATCATGGTCTCAGCTGCAGAGTTCGGCAATCGTAGTAATGGTTGCTTCGCTTATTTTTGCCGGGGTCATTTTTGTTATGGACTTTGGTTTCAAGAACATCATGACAACCATTTACAATTTGTTGTACTAAAAAACTATGAGTGAGATTACCAAAAATTGGTATGTCGTAAGAGCTGCCGGCGGCAAGGAAAAAAAAGCCAAGGAATATATCGAAAGCGAAATTAAGAGACTGGGTCTTGAGGAAAAAATTTCTCAGGTCCTTATCCCTACAGAAAAAATCTACCAGGTTAAAAATGGTAAGAAAATCTCTACTGAGCGCATCTTTTTTCCTGGTTACATTCTTATCGAGGCAATCCTTACTCCCGAGATTCAGCATATAATCCGGGACATACCCCATGTATCGGGCTTTCTGACAGACAAGACAAACAAGGATAATATCCCTGTTCCTCTTCGTCAGGCAGAGGTTAACCGCATTCTCGGCAAAGTTGACGAGCTTGCAGATATGGAAGAGGAGAACATTACTCCTTACATCATTGGCGAGGCTGTAAAAGTTATCGACGGTCCATTCAACGGTTTCGACGGAACTGTTGAGGAGATTGACGAAGACAAGAAAAAGGTCAAGGTAATGGTGAAGATTTTTGGAAGGAAAACTCTCCTGGAGTTGAATTTTGTTCAAGTAGTAAAAGAATAAAAAATTATTAATTATGGCTAAAGAAGTTGCCGCACTCATTAAATTGCAGATCAAAGGCGGAGCAGCTAATCCTTCACCTCCTGTAGGACCGGCACTCGGTTCAAAGGGTGTTAACATTATGGATTTCTGCAAGCAGTTTAATGCCCGCACCCAGGATAAGGCCGGTAAGATTTTGCCTGTCATTATCACTGTTTTCAGCGATAAGTCATTTACATTTATTGTAAAGCAACCCCCTGTGGCTGTCCAGCTCAAAGAGGCTGCTAAGTTACAGTCGGGTTCGGCCGAACCTAACCGCAAGAAAGTGGGATCTGTAACATGGGAGCAAATCCGCGAGATAGCTGCTGACAAGATGCCTGATATGAACGCGTTCACAATGAAGTCTGCCATGTCAATGGTAGCCGGAACTGCACGCAGCATGGGTATCAACGTTACAGGCACATTTCCTGAAGATGTAATTTAAAAATCCTGCGAAAATGAGTAAGCTGACAAAAAATCAAAAAATAGTATACGCAAAGGTTGACGCTCAGAAGCAATATAAACTTGCTGATGCTTGCAATCTTGTAAAGGAGATCTCTTTTACAAAGTTTGACGCTTCAGTGGATATTGCAGTTCGCCTTGGTGTTGACCCACGTAAAGCGAATCAGATGGTTCGTGGCGTGGTGACCCTTCCTCACGGAACAGGCAAGACAGTTCGTGTACTTGTGCTTTGTACTCCTGACAAGGAAAATGAAGCTAGAGAAGCTGGAGCAGACTATGTTGGACTAGACGAATTTATCGAGAAGATAAAAGGCGGATGGACCGATGTAGATGTAATTATCTGTACTCCTTCTGTAATGGCTAAAATTGGTGCCATTGGTCGTATCCTCGGTCCCCGTGGACTTATGCCTAACCCTAAAACCGGTACTGTTACAATGGAAGTTGGACAGGCTGTTAAAGAGGTTAAGGCCGGTAAGATTGACTTTAAGGTAGACAAACAAGGTATTGTTCACACTTCGATTGGAAAAGTTTCTTTCGATCCGCACAACCTTGTTGAAAATGCCCTTGAGTTCATCAACACCGTAATTAAGTTGAAGCCACAGGCACTTAAAGGAACATACGTAAAGAGCATATATATCTCTTCTACAATGAGTCCCGGTATAAATATCGATAGCAAGTCGTTTAGTGCTGCTGAATAATAAATATGTTTTATGAGAAAAGACGAAAAAACACAAATTATTGAAAGCCTGGCAGCGCAACTAAAGGAAACCCCAAATTTCTATTTAGCTGACATCTCAGGCCTCAACGCCGAGAAAACAGCTTTATTGCGCCGTACTTGCTTCGAGAAACAAATTAAACTGGTTGTTGTAAAGAACACCCTCCTTCGCAAAGCTATTGAGATCAATGGCAATGAAGAAGCTGCGCTGCTCTTCCCTATACTAGCAGGCCCTTCGGCAGTAATGTTTACAGAAGCTGCCAATACACCTGCGAAGCTCATTAAAGAATTCGGCAAGCAACACGGTAAACCGGTTCTTAAAGGAGCATACGTACAGGAATGTGCATACCTTGGTGAAAACCAACTTGATGCACTCGTATCAATCAAGTCTCGTGAAGAACTCATCGGAGACATCATTGGTCTTCTTCAGGCTCCGGCACGCAACGTCATCTCTGCCCTTGAGGCAAATGCTGGCGGCAAACTGGCCGGTCTTGTAAAGACACTATCAGAAAAAGAGTAATATAAAGAAATTATAAAAACATTTAAATATTTACAACCATGGCAGATATCAAGAAATTTGCAGAAGAATTAGTTAACCTCTCTGTAAAAGATGTACAAGAATTGGCAAAAGTCCTCAAAGAGGAGTACGGCATTGAGCCTGCAGCAGCTGCTGTAGCTGTTGCTGCTCCTGCAGCAGCTGCTGCTGCTGTTGAAGTTGAGCAAACTCAGTTCGACGTTATTCTTAAATCAGCTGGCCAGGCTAAACTCCAAATCGTTAAGATTGTAAAAGAGATTACCGGTCTTGGACTGAAAGAGGCAAAAGATCTAGTAGATGCAGCTCCTAAGGCTATCAAGGAAAAAGTTTCTAAAGCCGAAGCAGAACAAGTAAAAGCTCAATTAGAAGAGGCTGGCGGAGAAGTTGAGATTAAATAACTCCACATCCCGTTAATCGGGTATTCATATCAGGTTTAGAGCCCTACACGGCTCTAAACCTTTTTGTCGTTATTTTAACATAATTTCAACTAATTCGAAAACAATGTCGCAAAAAAATAATAATCAGCGGATTACATTCGCGACTTCGAAATCCCTTCTGGATTATCCTGACTTTCTTGAAGTACAGCTGAAATCTTTTAAAGATTTCTTCCAGCTGGATACTACTCCCGAGAACAGGAAAAACGAGGGGCTTTTCAACGTATTTCAAGAGGTATTTCCTATTACGGACACCCGTAACAGCTTTGTTCTTGAATTTATTGACTACTTCATAGACCCTCCGCGTTATTCGCTGGAAGAGTGTCTGGACAGAGGTCTGACATACAGCGTGCCTTTGAAGGCCAAGCTGAAACTTTATTGTACCGACCCCACACACGAAGATTTTGAAACAATGATCCAGGATGTATATCTTGGAACTATCCCATATATGACCCCACGGGGTACATTCGTTATCAACGGTTCGGAGAGAGTCATTGTGTCGCAGCTCCACCGTTCACCAGGTGTATTCTTTGGACAAAGTGTACACGCAAACGGTACTAAACTATACTCGGCGAGAATCATACCTTTCAAAGGATCATGGATAGAATTTGCAACTGACATCAACAATGTCATGTATGCATACATCGACCGTAAGAAAAAACTGCCTGTAACCACACTGCTACGCGCCATCGGATACGAGAGCGACAAGGAGATCCTTGACATTTTCGGCCTGGCAAATGAAATCAAGGTTAACAAGGCAAATCTTAAAAAGTGCGTTGGCAGCAAGCTTGCAGCCAGGGTTCTTACTTCATGGAATGAAGATTTCGTAGACGAAGATACAGGAGAGGTTGTTTACATTGAGCGTGTTAAAATCATACTCGATCGTGAGACAATTATCGAAGAGGAGCATATTGACGAAATTCTTGAGTCAGGAGTAAGTACTATCCTCATCCACAAAGAGGACGTAAATCTTAACGACTTTGCAATTATTGCCAATACCCTCCAGAAAGACCAGTGTAACACCGGTAAGGAGGCTGTTTACTATACTTACCGTCAGCTCAGAAATTCAGAGCCTGCAGACGAGGCAACTGCCCGTGATGTGATAGACAAGCTTTTCTTCTCAGACAAGCGTTACGATCTTGGAGAGGTGGGCCGTTACCGTCTGAACCACAAGCTCAACCTGAATATTCCTGACGAGACAAGAGTGCTTACAAAACAGGATATTATTGAGATTATCCGTTACCTCATACAGCTTATTAACTCAAAGGCGATTGTAGATGATATCGACCACCTTAGCAACCGACGCATCAGAACTGTAGGCGAGCAGCTTGCAAATCAGTTCAGCGTAGGTCTTTCACGTATGGCAAGAACCATCCGCGAAAGAATGAACGTAAGGGACAACGAAGTCTTCTACCCTATCGACCTTATCAACGCCAAGACTTTGTCTTCGGTTATTAACTCGTTCTTTGGCTCAAGCCAGCTTTCGCAGTTTATGGACCAGACAAACCCGCTTGCCGAGATGACTCACAAGAGACGTCTCTCTGCCCTGGGACCAGGCGGTCTTTCAAGAGACCGTGCAGGTTTTGAGGTGCGTGACGTACACTATACACACTATGGCCGTCTCTGCCCTATTGAGACACCTGAGGGACCAAACATCGGTCTTATCTCTTCACTTTGCGTTTATGCAAAAATCAACGATCTGGGTTTCATCGAAACTCCTTACAGAAAGGTTGTTGACGGATTTGTTGACATGACTCCAAAAGGATATGTCTACATGAGTGCAGAGGACGAAGAGGAGAAGATGGTTGCTCAGGCAAATGTTCACATCAGCGAAGAGGGTCTTATTACAGACGAAAGGATCAAGTGTCGTTTCGAGGCTGACTATCCTGTAGTTGAGAAGGACAAAGTTGACCTTGTTGACGTTTCTCCTAACCAGATAGCTTCAATTGCTGCATCACTCATTCCGTTCCTCGAGCATGATGACGCAAACCGTGCACTCATGGGATCAAACATGATGCGTCAGGCAGTTCCGCTTATCCGCCCTGAAGCTCCTGTAGTTGGTACCGGACTTGAAGGCCCTGTTGTTCAGGACTCAAGAACTCAGATTGTAGCAAGAGGTAAAGGAGAGGTTGTCTATGTAGATGCACGTGAGATTCACGTGAAATACGAGATGACTGACAACGAGAGATTCGTTAGCTTCGATCCTGAAGTTACAGTTTACAGAATTCCGCTGTACAGAAAGACAAACCAGAATACATCAATCACCCTCAAGCCAATCGTTAAGAAGGGTGACAAGGTTGTTACCAATCAGATAATGACTGAAGGTTATGGTACCCAGACCGGCGAGCTTGCTCTCGGAAGGAACCTTAAAGTTGCCTTCATGCCTTGGAAAGGTTACAACTTTGAGGATGCAATTGTTGTTTCAGAGAGACTTCTCAGGGAAGATGTATTTACATCAATTCACGTAGATGAATATATTATGGAGGTTCGCGATACCAAGAGAGGTATGGAGGAACTCACTTCAGATATTCCAAACGTTAGTGAAGAGGCTACAAAAGATCTCGACGAAAACGGTATCATACGTATTGGTGCAAATGTTGAACCTGGCGATATCCTTATTGGTAAAATCACTCCTAAGGGAGAGAGCGACCCTTCTCCGGAAGAGAAACTTCTCCGCGCAATCTTTGGTGACAAAGCCGGTGATGTTAAGGATGCATCTCTCAAAGCTTCTCCTTCATTAAGAGGTACTGTCATTGACAAGCGTCTCTTCTCAAAGGTGGCAAAAGAGAACAACAAGAGAGGCAAATCAACTTCAAAGAATCAGCTTCAGCAGGCAGAGGAGAACTTCAGCCGTAAAGCTGCTTCACTCCGTCAGGACTTTATTTCAAGGCTCCTCGAGCTTCTGAAGGGCAAGACCTCAAACGGAATCAGCGACCTTTACGGAGTTGAGATGCTAACAAAAGAGCAGCAGTTCACATACGAGGCACTTGATGCACTTTCTTATGAAAACATCAATCCTGCTAAATGGACTACAGATAAAAACACAAATACACTCATCAAACAGCTCATCAACAACTACCTTATTGCACATAAGGAATTTGACGCAGAGCTTAAGAGAATCAAATACAACCTCACCATTGGTGATGAGCTGCCAACAGGTATCATGCAGCTTGCCAAAGTTTATGTGGCCAAAAAGCGTAAGATTCGCGTTGGTGACAAGATGGCGGGGCGTCACGGTAACAAGGGTATTGTTGCCAAGGTTGTTCGCGATGAGGATATGCCATTCCTGGATGACGGAACGATAGTTGATATCGTACTTAACCCACTTGGTGTGCCTTCACGTATGAACCTGGGACAGATCTACGAGACCGTTCTCGGATGGGCAGGCGTAACACTTGGAAAGAAATACAGTACACCAATTTTCGATGGTGCAACTCTTGAAGAGATTACCGCAGAGACAGATAAGGCTGGAGTTCCGAAGTTCGGAAAGACCTACCTTAGCGACGGCGGTACCGGAGAGAAGTTTGACCAGCCGGCTACAGTTGGTATAATCTATATGCTTAAACTCGGCCACATGGTCGACGACAAGATGCACGCCCGTTCAATTGGACCATACTCGCTCATTACCCAGCAACCGCTCGGTGGTAAGGCACAGTTCGGAGGTCAGAGATTCGGAGAGATGGAGGTTTGGGCACTGGAAGCATTCGGTGCAGCAAATATCCTTCAGGAGATTCTCACCATTAAGTCAGACGACGTTACAGGCCGCTCAAGGGCTTACGAAGCAATTGTAAAGGGAGAGACAATGCCACTACCTGGTATTCCGGAATCCTTGAACGTGCTTCTCCATGAGCTTCGCGGTCTCGGACTTAGCGTAAATCTGGACTGATTAGTATAACAGTATTTGACAATTTGAAAAGAGAATAATATGTCTTTCAAAAAAGAGATTAAGGTAAAGAGCAATTTTAGTCAGATTTCCATTGGACTGGCTTCTCCTGAAGAGATCCTCGAAAGATCGTCAGGCGAAGTTCTGAAACCGGAAACTGTAAACTATCGTACATATAAGCCCGAAAGAGATGGTCTTTTCTGCGAACGCATCTTTGGTCCTTACAAGGACTATGAGTGCCATTGCGGTAAATACAAAAGAATCCGCTACAGGGGTATTATTTGTGACCGATGCGGTGTAGAGGTTACCGAGAAAAAGGTAAGGCGTGAGAGAATGGGACACATCTCCCTCACAGTGCCTGTTGCCCACATCTGGTACTTCCGCTCGACACCAAACAAGATTGGTTACCTTCTTGGCATTCCATCAAAGAAGCTGGAAGGAATCATTTATTACGAGCGCTATATCGTAATCCAGCCGGGAGCAGCCGCAAGTGAAGGAGTTCGTGCAAACGACTTCCTCACAGAGGATGACTATCTGGCAATCATGGACAAGCTGCCAAAAGAGAATCAGTATCTCGATGACAGCGATCCTAACAAGTTTATCGCAGGTATGGGTGCAGAGGCTATCCTCAAGATGCTCTCACGCATTAACCTCGACGAGCTTTCATACGAACTCCGTCATAAGACCGAGAACGAAACTTCACAGCAAAGAAAAGCTGAGGCTCTTAAAAGACTCAGCGTAGTAGAGGCGTTCCGCGAATCAAGAGAGATTAACAATCCTGAATGGATGGTATTAAAGGTTATCCCGGTTATACCTCCTGAACTTCGTCCTCTTGTTCCGCTGGATGGCGGACGTTTTGCAACATCCGATCTTAACGACCTCTATCGCAGGGTTATCATCAGAAACAACCGTCTTAAGAGACTTATTGAAATTAAGGCTCCCGAGGTTATTCTCAGAAATGAGAAACGTATGCTTCAGGAGGCTGTTGACTCTCTGTTTGACAACTCACGCAAATCGAACGCTGTAAAGACTGAAGCAAACCGTACTCTCAAATCGCTCTCTGACTCACTTAAAGGTAAGCAGGGCCGATTCCGTCAGAACCTCCTCGGTAAACGTGTTGACTACTCTGCCCGTTCAGTAATTGTTGTTGGTCCCGAGCTCAAAATGCATGAGTGCGGTATTCCAAAGGACATGGCGGCAGAACTGTTCAAACCGTTCGTTATCCGTAAGCTTATTGAGCGCGGAATCGTAAAAACTGTAAAATCTGCAAAGAAAATAGTTGACAGGAAAGACCCGGTAATCTGGGACATCCTCGAAAACGTTATGAAGGGTCACCCTGTGATGCTGAACCGTGCCCCTACCCTGCACCGTCTGGGTATTCAGGCATTTCAGCCTAAGCTCATAGAGGGCAAGGCTATTCAGCTTCACCCGCTTTCATGTACTGCATTCAACGCCGACTTTGACGGTGACCAGATGGCTGTTCACCTCCCGCTCGGTAATGCTGCAATTCTTGAAGCACAGCTTCTGATGCTTGGTTCACACAACATTCTGAACCCTGCCAACGGAGCCCCTATCACTGTTCCTTCTCAGGACATGGTTCTTGGTCTCTACTATATCACCAAACCACGCACAGGCGCAAAAGGTGAAAAGACCAGGTTCTACGGACCAGAAGAGGTTATTATCGGTTACAACGAGAAAAGAGTTGATCTTCACGCAGAAATTGAGGTGAGACTTCCTGTTGACATGACAGACCTTTCAAAGGGTTATGAATTGAAAAAGACAACCGTTGGACGAATAATCTTCAATCAGGTAGTTCCGCCAGAAGTTGGATACATCAATGAGATTCTTACCAAAAAATCCCTCAGGGATATTATCAGCAGGGTACTTAAAGTTTCAGGCGTAGCCAGAACTGCTCAGTTCCTTGATGAGATTAAGGAAATTGGATATCAGATGGCATTCAGGGGAGGACTTTCGTTCAACCTGGAGGATGTTATTGTTCCTGCAGAGAAAGAGACACTTATTGAAGATGGTTACAAGCAGGTTGAGAATATCATGTTCTCATTCAACAACGGTCTTATAACCAACAATGAGAGATACAATCAGATTATTGACATCTGGACAACAACAAACTCTAAACTTACAAACATTGTAGAGAAGAGAATTGCAGAAGACAAACAAGGATTCAACCCGGTTTACATGATGCTTCACTCAGGAGCCCGCGGTTCAAAAGAGCAGATTCGTCAGCTCTCTGGTATGCGTGGTCTGATGGCAAAACCTCAGAAATCCGGTTCAACATCTGCAGAAATTATCGAGAACCCAATTCTTTCCAACTTTAAGGAGGGTCTTTCGGTTCTTGAGTACTTTATCTCAACTCACGGTGCCCGTAAAGGTCTTGCCGATACCGCCCTTAAGACAGCTGACGCAGGTTATCTGACCCGTCGTCTGGTTGACGTTTCGCATGATGTTATCATCAACGAAGAGGATTGCGGAACACTCAGGGGACTTGTTGCAACTGCAATCAAGAATAAGGACGAGATTGTTGAGTCACTGTTCGAACGAATTCTCGGAAGAACATCTGTTCATGACATCTATAACCCTCTCACAGGTGAGAAGATTATTGAGGCCGGTGAGCAGATTACAGAGGAGATTGCAGAACTCATTCAGTCACTTCCAATCGAACACGTAGAGATTCGCTCAGTACTTACCTGCGAATCACGCAAAGGTGTGTGTGCAAAATGCTACGGTCGTAACCTCGCAAGGGGTAAGATGGTAGAGAAGGGAGAGGTAGTTGGTGTTATCGCCGCTCAGTCAATTGGTGAGCCAGGTACACAGCTTACACTCCGTACTTTCCACGTGGGTGGTACAGCATCAAGCATTGCATCTGAAAGTGAAATCGTTGCAAGATACGAAGGACGCCTGGAATTTGAAGAGCTTCGTACTCTTCACAAGACAGACGAACTTGGTGAAAAGCAGGAGATCGTTATCGGACGTACAGCTGAGATGCGTATCGTAGATGTAAACACAGGTATAACACTCTATAACCATAACGTTCCTTACGGTGCAAACCTCTACAAAAAAGATGGTGACATTGTTAAGAAGGGCGATATGATTTGCGACTGGGATGCATACAACGCAGTAACAATCGCAGAGACTGCCGGTAAGGCTGTATTCGATTCACTTATTGAAGGTGTAACATACCGCGAAGAGGCTGCAGATGAGTACTCACTCCACAAAGAGAAGGTAATTATCGAGTCAAGGGATAAGTCGAAGAACCCTACCATCAAGATTATGGAAGATAAGCTTGAGCTCAAGCAGTACAACCTTCCAGTGGGTGCTCACATAATGGTTGAGAATGGTCAGAAAGTTAAGGCCGGAGATATTCTGGTTAAGATTCCTAGAGCCATTGGTAAATCTGGTGACATCACCGGAGGTCTTCCTCGTGTAACTGAGCTCTTCGAAGCCCGTAACCCATCTAACCCTGCAACTGTAACCGAAATTGACGGTGAGGTTCTTATGGGTAAGATCAAGCGTGGTAACAGAGAGATTATCATTCAGTCAAAGACCGGAGAGAAAAAGACTTACTCTGTTCCGCTCACAAAACAGATCCTGGTTCAGGAGAACGACTATGTGCGCGCAGGTATGCCTCTTTCTGAGGGTGCTATTTCACCTACAGATATCCTTGCAATTCAGGGACCTACAAGAGTTCAGGAGTATATCGTGAACGAGATCCAGGAAGTTTACCGTATGCAGGGTGTGAAGATCAATGACAAGCATTTTGAAATTATTGTTCGTCAGATGATGCGTAAACTCGAGATTGTAGATCCGGGTGACACACGCTTCCTCCCAGAACAACTGGTTGACAAATGGGAGTTTATGGAAGAAAACGACTCTATCTACGACAAGAAGGTAATTCTTGACGCAGGTGACTCAGCTGAGCTTAAAGCAGGAATGATTGTTTCTGTAAGAAGACTCAGAGAGGAGAACTCAACACTTAAGCGCAGAGACCTTAAGCTGGTAGAGGCACGCGATGCAATTCCTGCAACATCGAATCAGATTTTGCAAGGTATCACCCGCGCTGCCCTTCGTACAAACAGCTTTATGTCTGCAGCATCATTCCAGGAGACTACCAAGGTACTCGGAGAGGCCGCTATATTCGGCAAGAAAGATACACTTGAGGGTCTTAAGGAAAATGTTATCTGCGGACACCTTATCCCTGCCGGTACAGGTACTCGCGAGTTCGAGAGAATGGTTGTAAGTTCTATGGACGATCACCTTAAAATGATGAAGAGCAAAAAGGAGTAATATCCTTAATATACTAACCTTAAAAAGGGTGCCGAAGAGATTCAGGCACCCTTTTTATTTTTAGTTGGTACAGTAATGCAAATTCTAGATTTCTGCGTTCGCTCCTATAAATAATAAAGATGCCCGGAAACATTTTCCCGGGCATCTTAAAAAACTAATTAATCTTATCCTTACGGCAGATCAAGAATTTCCAGATAATCTCCGAATGATCCGGCAGATACTCTGAAATCAACTCGGAAGGTTACCTTCTTTCCCTCGATTTTGCAATCTGATAGGTAATTAGGAACCCAGCTGCACATACCATAGGTTGAGTGAACATATCCCATTGGCTGTGTTGCAAATGAAACTACATTATTCACAATGGTGAATTCAATAGGATAGTTGTTATAGTAGCAGTTTGGCAGTCTGTAGTAGTCTGCTTCTGCTGCCTTCTGAACAACCTGAGGCCATGCCTCTTCAAAAAATTCAGAGGTAAATGTACCTGTTCCAAGTGTCTGGAAGGTAAGTTTTCTTTTGGCTGTTATAACCAGAGATTTCTTGCCGCCATAAGATACATTTGCATCATCAGCAATGGTTACAGTAATTTTATATGCTTCTCCGCCGAATGTATTAAGGTTAGGATAGGTAAACTTAATATAGGCCTTGTTTTCACCGGCTGCAAAGTCAAATTTGGTTTTGTCTGCAGTAAACTTGGTACCATTACCGGTAATTGTTACCGGAACAGATACTGCATTTTTGGTGTTACCACGCCACATCTCAATCTGGAACTGGCCATTGTCTGCAGCAACCATCTCAACTGTCAGAATGCCTGACGGGAAAGATGCATCTACCCTGTCTCCAGGATTATAGATAACTCTCTCCGGCTCGCAAGAGGCAGCAAAAAAGAGATATCCGATAATACTAGTTAAAAATAATATCTTTTTCATATTCAATCTTTTTTTAATTATTACAGGTTAGCTCTGAGGTGGATTCTGGTCTGTGTTTGGATCCATATTCTCATTTCCGTCAAACTCTGCCTGTGGAATCCAGAGGATAAATGCAGGAGATTTAGGATTTGTATTGATGCTGGTAAGCTTGAGTGTATGGTTTGATCCGTCAAAGTTTCTGTTGAATCCCAGTCCGAGTCTCTGAAGATCATGAAGTCTCGGAACTTCACTCCATAGCTCAACTCTTCTCTGGAACAGAATTTCGTCCATAAGGGTAGTAAGTGAACCTGTAGTTGAAGCATTGTATGACTTACTGTCCTGGAAGTTTGCTAGTCTTGTGGCATACTGAGAGTCTCTCTGACTTCCCACCATTGTTACATACTGGCGTGCTTCTGTAAATTTGTCAAGATGACATGCAGCCTCTGCAGCTATAAGAGCCATCTCCTCCTCTCTCATGAGTATGTGGTCACCTGTCTGGGCAGCAACATCAAGATAAACAAGTTTAGTCTGACACCAAGAACGTTTTGAGCCGTTCTCTGTTCCGGCTGCACCCCACTGGCTGCTTGCAAGCGGAGCTGTCCACCACTGTTTTCTCTGGTCTGTTGAAGGAATCTGATCATATAACCATGAAGAGATAAGGTGTCTTGCTTTAGAGTAAGTACCCTTGCTGTCTGCATCCATGTGTGAGTAAATATCATAGTTACCCATTGACTGATCTGTCTGGATACCAAGACCCCACATTACGTTACGTTTCGAATTGTCGTTCACTCTTCTGATTTCTGAAAACTGGGCAATAGCTGCAGGTGAATCCATAGCTTTCTTTGCAAATTCAAGAGCAACTGTGTAGTTCTTCTGAACCAAAGCATGTCTTGCCTTTAGACCGTAAGCAACATATTTGTCAATATGAGATTTGTGCATCTGAGTCTTAGTTGAGCCTTCTAGCAAAGTGATTGCTTTGTCAATATCCTGGTTAGCTCTGTCATATACCTGCTGAACAGTTCCTCTCGGGTTTCCGATTGAGCCTGCAACTGTTGGCTCAGTATAAATTGGAACGCCCGGTTTGGTTGGATCATTTTGCTGATAGCTCTGTACAAGCCACATATAAGCAAATGACCTGATAGCATATGCCTGACCTACAACATATTCTGCAAGCTCCTGATCTCCAGGGATCTTACCTTCCTGTGCAATAATGTAGTTTGCGTTTGCTATCTGAGTATAGAAAAAGTTCCAAATCTGATACTGGTGACCGGCAGATCCTGCATAGTCTCCCCAGGTATCATAGCCATAGTCATACCAGAACCATCCTGAACCGGCAGCATCCATCACATGGTCTTCACCCATGATGTCAAATACTAGAATGTATGCAGGTAGCCCGCCATTTTCGGCAGCCCAGCTTGAGCCCCATCCTCCTGTGTACAATATGCGGTAAATACCGTTAATTGCTGTAAGTGAGTTTTGTGCATCCGCGAATATTGTTGTCCCGGATACCTGGTTTGTAGGATCTGTGTCCAGCATGTCTGAGCAGCTGTTCAGAGAGAACAAACCAATAATTGATAGTATTAAAAATATCTTTTTCATTTTATATCCGATGTTTAAAATTTGATGTCAAGTCCCAGAGACACAGTTTTAATTGGAGTATATGAGAAACCTGTACCACCTGTGAAGTTATACTGAGGGTCCATACCTTTAAGTGCTGTGAATACATGCAGGTTATCTGCTGTGAGAGCTACTCTGAGTGACTGGAGATTTGCCTTTTTAGCCCATTTTGAAGGAAGAGTATAACCCAGGGTTATATTCTTGATTGCAAAGTAAGATGCATCAATGAGCTCATCTTTAGTTCTTGTAATTCTTGCAGATCCGTTTGCATCAATTCTTGGGAATTCAGCAATATCACCCGGTTGTTTCCATGCTTTCTCCAGACGATCTCTGTGAGCAGCCTGACCAACATATGTACTGTACAGGAGTGAATTATAAACACCGTCAAGCATTTTTCCGCCTACAGAATAAGTAGTAAGAAGGCTGAGGTCAAATCCGGCATATCTGAAGTCATTTACAAATGAACCATAAACTATTGGAATACGGTTACCTGAAACCTCCCTGCACTGCAGTGCCTTCTGATAGTCGCTTGAGATATATTTCTCACCGCGTACTCCGTCAGTTTCATCCCAAACCCAGTATAGTTTGTTACCTGTTGCCGGGTCTACGCCTGCAGATTCAGACAGGTAGAATGAATTAAGTGCTTCGCCCTCCTTGATAATGTAGCTGCCTGTAATAATTTCAGGTTTGTCTGCAAGGTTGAGTACTTTATTTCTGATAGTAGATCCCATGAGGGTCATATTCCAGTTGAACTTCTGATTTTTGATAACATCCATAGAAAGGCTCAGTTCAAAACCATTGTTCATCATCTTTCCGATATTCTTTGAATATCCGTCAAATCCAAGAGATACTGCCATTGGAAAATCCATAAGCATATCATCTGTACGACGGTCATAATATTCTGCAGTAATCGAAAGCTTATCGAAGATTCTTGCCTCAAGACCAATGTTCAGGTTATTGTTTTTCTCCCATTTAAGATTTGCATTTTCAAGTGAAGAAACAATAGCACCTGGCATAGACTGGTTTGGATACTGAAGTGAGTAGAAAGCCTGCCATGCATATAGAGAACCAATATTATCATTACCCTGAACACCGTATGATGCTTTTAGAGTCATGTTGTTTAACCAGTTAAGATTTTGCATGAAAGACTCCTGAGAAACTCTCCAGCTTGCTCCAACTGACCAGAAGTTACCCCAGCGTACCTCTTTTTTGAAACGAGATGTTCCGTCACGGCGATAACTTGCAGAGAAGTAATATTTGTCGTTGAAATCATAGTTAAGACGGGACAGGTATGACTCAATAGCATAATTGTTAGTGTATGAACTAACATTACTTATTGTAGTAGCAGCGTCAAGTTCGAAAAGTCCTCCGAATGGGAAACCAGTTTTCTCGCCGTACAGATACTGATAATTGTATTTGTACAACTCATGTCCACCCATTAAATCAATGTGGTGATCTCCAAAAGTACGGTCCCAGTATAGAATCTGGTTGAAAGTGTAACTGAATGTTCTGCCATCTGCTATACCCAGTAAACCATTTGTTGACTTACCATTTCCAAAAAATGGATTCCAGTAAGTTCTGCTTTTTGACATTGCATAGTCAAATCCCATGTTTACGACAAATTTGAGACCCCTAAAAGCACCCTCTTTTAATCCGCCAAATTCAAGGAATGTTCTTCCGCTGAGGTTGTCAGATACTGAAAGATACTTGTCCTCTTCCAGGTTGGCAAGTGGATTCCAGCCTGCGCTGGCTCCTGCAGGACGGTCTTCGCCCCAGTCATAAAGAGCTTTTCCGTCTGTGTCATATACTGTATTTCCACTGGCATCCTTCTGATAAAGAGGATATATTGGAGCCATAAGCATAGCACTGTAGAACACATTTGAATAAGCCGATGAACTGGAAGATGTTGCACCCAGTGTAGTACTGTTAGAAGAGTTACCGGCAAAGTTAACATTCAGCCCTGTTTTGAACCATTTGTTAACCCTGGTATCAACATTTGCACGTCCTGAAAAACGCTCAAATGCTGTAGTTTTAACAAGACCCTCCTCACTAAGATAGCCCAGGGAGAACATGTAATTTGTATTGTTGTTACCACCTGTAACTGCCATTTGATACTCCTGGCGTAATGGCATTTTTGCAGTTGCATTATCAAGCCAGTCTTCGTTCCAAAGAAGTGAAGTACCAGGAACAATTTTACCTGTTGAATGGTCAATCAGCTCATTTGCACTTCTTGAAAAAGGATTGTACTGCTGAGTAGAACCAAAGATTTTTTCTGCTCCGGTAGCCATCTCCTGAAGAGCCTGCGGACCTGCTAGTGCAGAAGGTACTCCGTTAGCGATATTTCTGTTCTTAAACATATAGTAAACATCTTCTGTCCACTCATATGAGTTAAGGGTTTCATATCTTGGAATAGCCCTTGAAGCTACACCCCAGTTACCTTTGAAGTTAACAGAGAGCTTGCTCTCCTGTCCCTTCTTGGTAGTAATCATCACAACACCGTTTGCACCGCGGGCTCCGTAGAGAGCACCTGCAGAAGCATCCTTAATCATTGTTATTGATTCGATGTCGTTAGGGTTGATTGCATTAATAGCACCATCATAAGGTATACCATCAACAACATAAAGAGGCGATGTTGAGGCACTCATGGAACCAAATCCGCGGATAACTACTGAAGCACCTGCTCCTGGCTGGCCAGAACCAGATGTAGTCTGTACACCCGGAGCCATACCATCAAGGGCTTTTGTAACGTTGGCAACAGTTCTCTTTTCCAGTTTCTCAGATTTAACTACCTGAGCAGAGCCTGTGAATGACTCTTTCTTGGCTGTACCATAAGCTACAACCATGACATCTTCCAGTGCAATTGCAGAGCTGGTCAGAGAAACACTCACAACTGTACGGTTGTTGATTGCTACATCACTAGTCTGATAACCAATTGAGCTGAAAGTTAAAGTTCCGTTTCCTGGTGCATTGATGGAGTACTTACCATCAAGGTCAGTCGAGACACCTGTCTGGGTGCCCTTTAAAACGACGGAGGCGAAAGGGATTGGCTCGCCAGTGCCGGCGTCAGTTACAGTTCCTGTAATTGAAATGTTCTGCGCAACGAGAACGTTGACAGCAAAAAACAGAAGAACCGTTAAAATTAATCTGACATTTTTCATTTAGATAATTTTTGGTTAATAATAAAGTGTATTATATAGATTTGTTTTAGTATCTGATTTTGTGATTTTTATGTTAAACAAATTTAAAAATAATATGACAATTCGCAACTAAAATTTAACAGTTTTAAAATTTAGATACACTATCAAGTTGAAATTGCGTAATATAGATTTTATTCCTCATTTGCTAAGTTTGCATAGTTCTCCTGTCTATTAGACGAAAAAGGGTGTCTGTTTGATGCAGACACCCTTAATTATTTTAGAATTATTTTTCTAATTATTCACTTTTACCATTACCGGAGGTGCCAGCGGAACAAATGTAAACGGATTAACACTTTTCGTCAGAAGCATTGCAGCTCCTGAAGGCGATTTCTGAATATCGTTAGAAACAAATGTATCGAAATTATAAGGATCATTTGGTATTGGGGTCAGAACGCCACCTACATACTCATTTACTCTAACTCCGGCAGCTGTCCTAAGAATTCTCTTAACCATATTTTCCCTGCTTGGAGCGTTGTAATATGGCTCGTTAAAAATCATACAACTTGAGGTTTCCGGTCTCCAGGCTCCAAATGTATAATAGTATGCACCTTCAAATGCACCAACAACAGAGTAACCTGTCTTTCCAGCAAAATGCTTCCATCTGATTGTAAGCAAATCGCTTGTAAGATCTACATTTGGATAAAAACCATATTTCTGCCAGGTAGTCAGGTTTGACTTGTCTGAATCAGTAATAGTCTTGTCTTTGTTTGCAGAGGTTACATACTCATCTGCAAGGCGGCCAAAGCCGTGACCACCTGCTTCGTGATTAACAACATTTCTGTAATTTGTTCCTGCAGAAGTAGACGTGCTTACCGGACAAATTGCAATTGATTGTCCTGATGACCAAGACCAGCAGGTACCGGCATATCTGTCCTGATTAACCATAAGAATTACAAGTACATTCTCGAGTTTTCCTCTTGGAGGCTGATATGGACTATTGTTGTCATCATAGATGTAAGTATCCTGCATTCCAGTAATAGAGGAAGCGTATTCATACACCTTTTTGGCATCCGATTCCATACTGGATCCGCCCTTGAAAACTGTATTAAATGCGGTTACTTTAGTTATACCTTTATCAAGCTGGGTAACACCGCTATCCTGCGAGTATGCAGCCATCTTGTAAATTTTAAAATAGGCCTTGTAACTCTTGTAAGGTTCTACATTAAAAAACGCATTGATTCCATTCTGAACATCTGTATCGAACTTGCCTCCATCTACATAATCTGCAACAGTATAACCATCACCCAGGAATATAATCTCATTGGGAATTGTTCCCAGCGTATTGTTAAGTGCAACACGATACTCTTTATCTACATAGCCTCCCAGTGTTCCGGTTGTAAAATTATAGACTGAAGAGACGCTCTTTGCCTGATATGAGTCTGCAGCAGTTACTCTCCAGTAATATTTTGTGTTTTCCTTTAGAAGTTCAGAAATTGCATAACTGGTTACAGATGTTGTATTATAAGTTTTCAGAAACTTGCCGTCACTTCCGGAAAATGCCGAGTTGTCTGAAATTTCAAGAGTATACGATACTGCATCAAAATCTGCGTCTGTTGAGGCACTCCATCTGCATTCCGTTACTCGTGATATGCTTTGTGCATTGTTTGACGGATATGTAAGTGATGGAACAGTTGGCGCACTGTTTACCGCTCTTTTTTGAAGAAAATCAATTGTTCTTAACGTATCTCCGTATGAAACCACAACCCTTGAATTTCTGTCGGCACCGGTATTTGCAGTTGCAGAAAAAATAAGATCTGTACTGGCAGTTCCTGTTTTGGCATTTACGGTGAGCCATGCAGATTCTGCTGGAATAACCAGAGACCATGGAGTATTTGAAGTGATTTTTACGGTCTTGCTCCCTGCCTCCTTCTCAAATGTAACACTGTTAACATCTAATGTTAGCTGGGAAGATGATTGCCTTACAGTTACAATCTTTCTTAGATAATTTGATTTCCCCTCCTGCCCTGTAGTAAATATAATTGATGCAGATCTGTCAGTCCTTGTAAGATTGTTTTGTGCAGTAACTGTAATAACTGCATCTCCGTTACCGCTTGTTGGTGATATAGTGAACCATGTTCCGGTAATTGTTGTAACCCAGGCAGCATTTGCTGTCAGGGATAGAGTGCCGGAACCCTGGTTATTATTAACATCCAGAGAAGGTGTTGAAACATTAAGCACCGGTGGCGGATCTTTTTTGCAAGAAGCAAAAATTACAAGTGCAAAAATCACCGCTGAGTATTTGAGAACTTTTAGCATAGAGTTTTCTTTAGGTTTAATTAGTCGAGTACTTTCATTATAGTACGAATTTAGTGAAAAAAAGTTCAACGGCAATAAAATAAAGGCGGCCCGGCAAAATTGCCGGGCCGCCAGATATAATATCTATCCAGATGTTACAAAGGATTTTGTACCATGTTAGGGTTAGCATCAATTTCCTGTTTAGGGATCAGGAACACGAAGTTCTTGTCACCAGCAGGGAAGTTAGAAGCTGCATTCCACTGATCTGGGTTATGTCCCTGGCCTCTTCTGTCCATACCTTTATTAAGACGTTTGATATCAAGGAAACGTTGTCCTTCACCCCAAAGGTCTGCACGGCGGTGCATAAGGATATGGTCAATAAGAGCTTCACCTGTAAGGGTGCTCTTAACATAAGCAGGGTCTCTCTTTGAAATAAGAGCGAAAAGTGCATCCTGTGCAAGTGTGTAGTTAGTACGTCTTGCCTCAGCTTCTGCCTCGATAAGATACATCTCACCAGCCTTAATGTAGAGGTAGTCGTTTATAATTTTCCCTCCTCCCGAAAATTTAACTCCCACTCTTTCTTTATTATGGTGATTTATAAAGAGTTTTTTTCTGACATCTGTACTACTCATAAAATTATATAAAGACAAGCTTACGATTCTCTGGTTGCCTAAGGTAGCATATCCGCCAAAATATGGATCGATATGTGAAAAGAAGGACGCATATGTAGAATATGTTTGTGGAATAAGTGCACCCCAAATCCACTCTGTTGAGATATTATCAAATCCATAAGTATAATCAATTTCAAGAGTCTTGCCTTCATAAGCTTTCTTAGCATATAAAGAAGCGTTTTCCCATTCTCCTGTTGTTAAAGATACTCTTGCTAAAACTGCATATACAGTATTCAATGTAATTCTACTAACTAATGATTGATCATAAGGATTATTCATAAAGAGTTCTACTGCAGAATGCAAATCATTCTTGATGTATTTATATACATTTTCGACAGTTTCTCTTGGCGAAGCGTCATGTTTAGATATTTTTTTTATTGGAACACCCGGGTTATTATTTTGCCCATTTTCGAAATTAAATTTGTCTGCAAACAACTGTACCAACATATAATAAGAGTGTGCACGGAAAAATAATGCTTGCGCTTCTAAATATTTTTTTTCATTTAATTGATCATCGTAAATATTTAAGTTGATAATATTCGATAAAATTCTATTAGTCCTTTCTATTATTTCATAATAGTAGTCCCAAACATATTGCAGATTATAAGATGCTGCGTTTCTGTGTTCCAAATATTGATACCACCTTAAAAACCAACCATACCCTCTCTCTGAGGGATAAAAGTCTTCACCAAGACAATCAAGTGCATAATCAATAGATTTTTGTCCGAAAGTATCCATTATCCCCGGAGAATCATAGGTATATATATAAATTGAATCAAGTGATTTTTTATAATCTTCAATTAATGGAATACTTTGCTTAACAAATATGTCATTGTTACTGTTAGTCTGTTTTTTCTCTCCTTTGAAAACAACTGAAATACTCCCTTCCCTGACTAGTGTCTGGAAGTTTTCCTGCACAACTAACGTTAGTTTTGTATCCCCATTTCCTTGTGTAGGGACAATTTCAATCCAGTTAGGTTTTGAAATAATTTCCCATTCACAGTTTGCAGAAATATTTACGAATACCGTTCCAGATTGATTTGGTAAGTTTAAAAAATTATCAGAAATATTAATAAATCGATATTCATCAAGCTTTGAACAACTTAATAATAAAAGAGCTAAGAAAATATTGAGCAGTGGTTTCATATTATACAAAAATAAATATTATAACCCTGATAACCAAATATTTATAAATAAAAGGCAGCCCGACAAAATTGCCGGGCCGCCAGATAAAATATCTATCCAGATGTTACAAAGGATTTTGTACCATGTTAGGGTTAGCATCCATCTCCTGCTTAGGGATCAGGAACACGAAGTTCTTGTCACCAGCTGGGAAGTTAGAAGCTGCATTCCACTGAGCTGGGTTATGTCCCAGGTCTCTTCTGTCCATACCTTTGTTAAGACGTTTGATGTCAAGGAAACGTTGTCCTTCACCCCAAAGGTCTGCACGGCGGTGCATAAGAATATGATCAATTAGTGCTTCACCTGTAAGGGTGCTCTTAACATAAGCAGGGTCTCTCTTTGAAATAAGAGCGAAAAGTGCATCCTGAGCAAGGGTATTGTTAGTACGTCTTGCCTCAGCTTCTGCCTCGATAAGATACATCTCACCAGCTTTAATGTAGAGGTAGTCGTTTGTCCATCCTCCTTTTCCAGTAAATTTGAAACCAACTAGTGGTTTAGCTCCTACCGGCTTAAAGAGAGGTTTTCTAACGTCTGTATTACTCATGAAATTATATACAGATGTACTGATAAGCTTGTGGTTACCCAGCGCTGCATATCCTCCAAAGTTAGGGTCAATATGTGAGAAGAATGAAGCGTAGCTGGTTTGTTGCTCGTCAATAAGAAGAGCACCCCAGATCCACTCTGTAGAGGCTTTATTAAATCCGTATGCATAATCTGCCTCGAGAGTTCTTCCTGTTCTTGCTGCTTTAGCATATGTAACTGCATTGGCCCAGTCACCTGTTGTAAGGGCAACTCTCGCAGCAATAGCATTACATACGTTAATATTGATGTGAGAAAGGTTAACTCTTGCTGAGCTGTTTGCAAATAATGCAAGAGCATCTGTAAGGTCTTTCTTAACCTGAGTGTAAACTTGGGCAACAGTGCTTCTAGGAAGAGGCTCTGCATCAGGAGTAAGTTTAATTGGAACTCCAAGGTGAGTGTTTACACCTGTCTCGTAGTTATATCTGTCTGCATAAAGCTGTACAAGCATATAGTGAGCGTAAGCTCTGTAAGTAAGAGCCTGAGCCTTAATATTATTCTTAAGCGGAATCTGAGCTTCGAAAACAGAGATATTATCTATGTTTGCTAGAATCAGGTTAGCATTCTGAATAATATCATAATAGTATGACCATACATACTCAACGTTCACAGAGTTGATGTTTCTGTGCTCAATGTACTGGTACCAGCCAACAAACCAGCCGTAACCTCTTTCAGTAGGATAGAAGTCTTCTCCAAGACAATCCATTGCATAGTCAATTGCTTTCTGACCGAATCTATCGTGTGCACCACCATAGTAGTAAGTGTATCTGTGGATACCATCAAGCAGGGTCTGAGCACCGGTAAGTGTTGAGAATAGATCCTTCTCTGCAACGCTCGCGGTAGGAGCTGTCTCAAGATAGTCTTTGCTGCAGGCAGCCAGACCAAGAGACGCCAATAATATGATTAATAAACTTTTTTTCATGTCTCTTTCAATTAAAATGTAATGTTAAGTCCAAGTGAGATAGTTCTCTGTGGTATGTAAGTGTGGTCTGCAGTACCTGCAAAGCTCTGCTGAGGGTCCATACCTACTCTCTTGCTAAAGAGAACCAGGTTGTCACCTGTAGCATATAGTCTTACTGACTTAAGGTCAATCTTCTTAAGAAGTCTTGAAGGAATTGAGTAACCTAGAGTAATATTTCTAAGTGAAAGGTAGCTTGCATCAATTAACCATCTGTCAGAAGCAGCTGTAGGAGCTACGTATGCATTCTGAAGTCTTGGAATGTTTGTAGCAGTGTTGTCCTTAGTCCATCTGTTTAGCATGTCAATGTGCATATGCGATCCAAAAGCACCCGGGTGCATTAGGGCTGCATAGTTACTGTCATACATTTTACCACCAATCTGATACGTAAAGAACACAGAAAGGTCAATTCCTTTATAGCTGAATGAGTTTGTTACACCACCATAAAGTGTAGGAATAGCTGAACCATTATAGTAGTAAGAAGCAGCATTTTGGTCTTTAGTAGTGATTTTATCTGTAACATTACCCTCTGCATCAAGAACATCTTTATAATAAAGAGCAGATCCGTCTGCAGGATCAACACCAGCGTATGATCTCAGCCAGAAATCATAAATTGAGTGGCCTACTGAAAGCTTCTTAGTTCCAGATATGATCTCCTGGAATTTACCCTGAGAATCAAGAGGCATTTTGGTAATTTCGTTTGTATATGATGTACCGTTAACATCTAGGGTCCATTTGAAATCTTTTGTTTTAACAATGTCACCTGCTATCTGGAATTCAAAACCAACGTTCTTCATTGAACCGATATTTTGCATTCTTGAGCTGATACCAGCTGACTGTGGAAGTGGAACAGAGAAAAGAAGATTGTCTGAGTTTCTGGTAAAGAATTCAACTTGTCCGCGAACTCTTTCAAAGAATGAGAACTCGAGACCAGTGTTAAAGTTTGCATTTTTTTCCCACTTCAGGTCCGGGTTGGCAAGTTGTGAATAGAGTGAACCATTGAGAAGACCATTGTTTCTGTCACTTATTGAGAACAAGCTCTGATATCCGTAGTATGTACCGATATTATCATTACCCTGCTCACCGTAAGAAGCTTTGAATTTAAGGTCATCAATCCAGTTTACAGATGCAAGGAAAGCCTCTTGTTTAAGTCTCCAAGATCCTCCTAGTGACCAGAAACCACCCCAGCGTACATCTGGTGCAAATCTAGACGATCCATCCAGACGATAAGAACCTGAGATAAAGTACTTGTTAGCGAAAGAGTAGTTTGCATTTGCAAAATAACCTTCACTTGTTAAAATATCTGAAGAAGAAGCAGAACCTTCTGCTACCGAACCTGCGATAAGCTCATTTGAGTCAATCTTGTAGTTTGTTCTTGTAGCCCAAAGGTCTCTGATAATCATCTGATAATTTTCGTGACCAAGGAGGACATTAACTGAGTGATCTCCAAATGTCTTATTGTAAGTCAGAATCTGGTTAAAAGTATAAGATCTTGTCTTGTAATATTCTTTTGTAGAACGACCTGATACACCCTGAGCATCACCAAATTTGTTATTTTGATAAGTAGTGTAGTAGATATTTGAGAGGTCAGTACTTCCAGACACCTTAAAATTAAAATCCTTAAGGAATGTAATGTCAGCACTTGCTCTAGCTGATACGTTATTTCTTTCATTTGATCTTTCGTCAAGTGGAAGAGTTACCAGAAGGTTTGAGTTAGGAGCATAAGGTCTTGTATGACCAGTCCATGTATAAACTGAAGAACCACCTCCCATATCAAAAGCAGGAGTTCCATCGTTCATAAGCTTGATTGAACCATCTGCGTTTCTTTGGTAAATTGGATAGATAGGACCCATCATTCTTCCATAGTAGAATGGGTTGGTTGTATATGTACCTTCCGCAAGGAAACCTGCCTGGTTAGAGGTATTTCCGGAAATACTTGCATCAGTTTTGAACCATTTGGTAATCTTAGATGTAATACCAATACGTCCATTGAAACGATCATAATTAGACCATTTCACGTGACCTTTTTCGTTTACGTATCCAAATGATGAATAATAAGTAGTTCCTTCATTACCACCACTTACCGATACATTATAGTCTTGTCTGAGACCTGCCTGTGAAAGTGCCTCAATCCAGTCGTCCTGATACAGAAGTGTAGCAGCAGGATTAAGTTTACCATCGAGACCTACAACCTGATCGTTTGCAACATTGTAAGGGTTGTAACCTCCCAGTTTAGCAACGATACCGTTAGTTGTTGCACCGCTTGCCTGAGCGTTTGCAGCAGCCTCTGTAAGACCACCGGCAATCACACGTGCATTTCTCCAGCCTTCCCACATAAGTTCGTAGTACTGGTTTGCGTCAACTCTTTCGTACTCCTTGATAGCTCTTGATGAAGTACCGATATTCACTTTTGCAGTAACAGTAGCTTTACCAACCTGTCCTTTTTTGGTTGTTACCATGATAACACCATTCGCACCGCGTGATCCGTAAAGAGCAGCAGCAGCAGCATCTTTAAGAACGCTGATTGACTCAATGTCATCTGTAGGAATTGCGTTGATGTCACCGTCGTATGCTGCACCGTCAACAACATAAAGCGGAGCGCTTGATGCGTTGATTGAACCGATACCGCGGATACGTACAGAGGCTGCTGCGCCCGGCTGACCTGAAGCTCCCAGTACCTGTACTCCGGCAACAGCACCCTGCAGTGACTTGGTAATGTTGGTAGACTGAATTTTCTCAATCTGATCCTTCTTTACTGTAGCAGCAGAACCTGTGTATGAAGATTTCTTAACGGTCTGGTATGCCACTACCATTACATCTTCAAGCAACATTGCGTCTTGCTCAAGCACTACGTTAATAACTGTTTGTGTTCCCACTCGAACTGTCTGGGTTTTCATTCCGATATATGAAAACTCCAGAGTAGCTCCGGATGCAACATTGATAGTGTACTTACCGTCGAAATCGGTAACACTGCCAGTTGTTGTTCCCAGAACCTTAACGGCTGCGCCAATAACAGGGGCTCCGTCAGTTGCGTCGGTAACAATACCTGTCACCTTGAGAGTCTGTGCCATCAGCACATTTCCCGCCAACAACAAGAGTGTTGCGAGAAGTAATCTGACTTTTTTCATTTAGTTAATTTTTGGTTAATAAAAAGGTTTTGTTTAAAATATAGGTTTTGCTCTAATTGCCTAGGTACCCTAATTTAATAGTTAGTAAAGACAAATATATGAAATTTATCTTACAACACATACAACAGAACAAAAAAAGAGCAGGCTAAAAACCTGCTCTTTTATAAAAAATCTGGAAAAAATTTCTGATTCTAGATTAGTCCCTGCTCAAGTGTAGCCTGGGCAACCTTCATGAAACCTGCAATGTTTGCACCGTTTACATAGTTGATGTAACCATCTTTCTGAGTACCGTACTTTACACAAGCTTCGTGAATGCTGAACATAATCTGCTTAAGCTTAGCATCTACCTCTTCTGCAGTCCAGCTGATATGCATTGCATTCTGAGTCATTTCAAGACCAGATACTGCAACACCACCTGCGTTTACAGCCTTACCGGGAGCATAAAGGATCTTAGCCTTAACGAATTCTGCAATAGCTTCAGGAGTACAACCCATGTTAGAAATTTCACCAACACAGATAACACCATTCTTAATAAGCTCTTTTGCATCGTCACCATTTAGCTCGTTCTGGAATGCACATGGAAGAGCGATGTCTACCTTTACAATCCATGATTTTTTGCCTGCGATGAATTTAGCTTCAGGGAACTTTGTTGCATAAGGAGCAACTACGTCATTGTTTGAAGCACGAAGCTCGAGCATGTATGCAATTTTCTCCTCTGTCATACCTGCCTCGTCAATAATAACACCGTCAGGACCTGAAAGAGCAATTACTTTGGCTCCAAGCTCAGTAGCTTTAAGGGCAGCACCCCATGCTACGTTGCCAAATCCAGAAACTGATACGGTTTTGCCTTTAAGAGCAATTCCTCTGGTCTTAAGCATGTGCTCTACAAAGTAAACACCACCAAAACCGGTTGCCTCAGGACGGATAAGTGAACCTCCCCAGGTAGCACCTTTTCCGGTAAGAACGCCTGTGTTCTCGCGGGCAAGTTTCTTATAGTAGCCAAACATGTAACCAACTTCACGGCCACCTACTCCAATATCACCTGCAGGTACATCGGTGTCAGGGCCAAGGTGACGCCACAGCTCAGTAATGAAAGCCTGGCAGAAACGCATAACCTCTGCATCTGATTTGCCTTTTGGATCGAAGTCTGAACCACCTTTTGCACCACCCATAGGAAGTGTTGTAAGTGCGTTCTTGTAAGTCTGCTCAAATCCGAGGAACTTAAGGATTGAAGGGGTAACCGAAGGGTGGAAACGGAATCCGCCTTTGTATGGGCCAATTGCGTTATTGAACTGAACCCTGTAACCGAGGTTAGTTTGTACCTCGCCCTTGTCGTCCTGCCAGGTTACGCGGAAAGTGAAGATACGATCCGGCTCAACAAGTCTCTCGATAATTTTTGCCTTTTCGAATTCAGGATGCTGGTTGTAGATCTCTTCGATTGACTCGAGAACCTCGTGTACTGCCTGCAAGTACTCTTTCTCATGGCCGTATTTCTTTTCGAGTTTGGCCATTACATCTGCTACTCTCATGATAGAATATTATTTAAAAGTTATTAGTTGTTATAGAAACGTTCAATATTACTTTACTTCCCATGTAGCTCCGCTCATAAGCAGATCGTCCATAGTTTTGATTTTTGACTTCTCCCTTACCTCTGCAAGCTGGTCTCTTACATTGTCGTCATAGGTTGAGTCCTTAACGGCACGGATAACTCCCAGTGCAACCGGATATTCAGGAAATTTCATATCAATAAGCATAGAGTGAAGGCCCGGATTCTCCTCTTTTGCGTCATGCACAAGGATATCCTTTTCTGTAATGCCGTTCTCCCCTATCTTAACAACTTTAAGTTTGATACCGTCAAGCATAAGGCCTTTGTCCCTGTCTTTACCAAAGATCATAGGCTCGCCGTGCTTGAGGACAATTACCCTGTCTGCTCTGTTTTCGCGGTCAACAAGATTAAAATGGGTTTTGTCATTGAAAATAACACAGTTTACCAGAACCTCAGTAACTGCAGTACCGTCATGTTTCGCAGACTCCACCATAATGTCCTGTGTAAGCTTAAGCTCTACATCAAGACTTCTTGCGAAGAATGTTCCTCTTGATCCAAGTACAAGAGCACCAGGGTTAAATGGATGTTCTACAGTACCATAAGGCGAGGTCTTAGTCACCATACCCAGTTTGGATGTAGGTGAATACTGACCCTTTGTAAGACCATAAATCTGGTTGTTGAACAATATAATGTTAATGTCAATGTTTCTGCGTACAGCGTGAATGAAGTGGTTACCTCCGATAGCCAGCGCGTCACCGTCTCCTGTTACCTGCCATACAGTAAGTGTAGGGTTGGCAACTTTAACGCCGGTGGCAATTGCCGATGCGCGGCCGTGGATTCCGTGGAATCCGTATGTATCCATATAATATGGGAAACGTGATGAACAGCCGATACCCGAAACAAATACAAATCTCTCTTTTGAATAGTTAAGGGATTCACAAATCTCAGGCATAGCTCTCTGAACCGAAGCCAGAATTGCATGGTCGCCACAGCCCGGGCACCATTTAACCTCCTGATTACTTTTGAAATCTTGTGGTGTATATTTCATCTCTGGAAAATTTTCTGGTTATTAAGTTTAAAGAATTGCATTTACTGCATCTACAATCTCCTTTACGATGAAAGGCTGACCCTGTACCTTATTGCACTGGTGGTAGCTGAATTGCTGATGCTGAGTTCTGAGATAGTTTGCAAACTGACCGCTGTTCAGTTCACACACGATAATCTTTTTGAATTTGCCAAAGATATCTGCAGTGTTTTTAGGTAGCGGGAAGATATAGTCAAAGTGAGCCAGACTAACCTTTTTGCCCTCTGCGTGAAGTTCCTTAACTGCTGTATAGAGGTGTCCGTAAGTTCCTCCCCATCCAACAACAAGAATGTCTCCGCTCTCATCTCCGATAACTTTCTGGTCAGGAATATAGTTTGCCAGTCTTGCCACTTTCTCTGCCCTCTCTGCAACCATTCTTTCGTGAACCAAAGGATCTGAAGATACTGTACCATCGTTATTCTTCTCAAGACCACCAACCCTGTGCTCAAGGCCAACTGTTCCCGGAAGTGCCCATCTTCTTGCAAGTCTCTCTTCATCTCTCTTGAAAGGCCAGTAAGGAACCTCATCTGGTTTGTCAAGTACCGGAGGAGTAATTGAAGGATAATCGCTCATTGATGGAATTTTCCATGGTTCAGAACCATTTCCGAGGAAACCCTCTGTAAGAAGCATAACTGGCATCATGTGCTCCATTGCAAACTTGCCTGAATAGAACGCTGCATCAAAGCAGTGTGATGGCGAGTGAGCTGCAATTACTGCGATTGGACACTCTCCGTTTCTTCCGTAAAGCGCCTGATTAAGGTCTGTCTGCTCAGTTTTGGTAGGTATACCTGTTGAAGGGCCACCTCTCTGAACGTCTACAATTACCAACGGGAGCTCTGTAATCATTGCAAGACCAAGTGCCTCCGACTTAAGTGAGAGACCAGGACCCGATGTAGTTGTAACAGCGAAACTTCCTGCATATGCTGCACCAATTGAAGTACAGATACCGGCAATTTCATCTTCGCACTGGAGAGTCTTAGCGTTAAGCTCTTTGTGTTTAGCCAGCTCTTCAAGAATACTTGTGGCAGGGGTAATAGGGTAAGAACCGCAGAATAGAGGTCTTCCTGACTTCTCAGATGCTGCAAGCAGTCCCCATGCAGTTGCCTGGTTTCCGTTTATGTTTCTGTATACTCCCTTCTCGTATTTTGCAGGCTGAATGCTATATGTATTAGGAATAGCATGAATATTTCCAGCATAGTTGAATCCGTCCTGAAGGACCTTTTTGTTAGCCTCAACAAGTGCCGGATTCTTTTTAAACTTTTTCTCAATATATTCAAAAGTGAAGTTCATGGGCCTGTTAAACATGTAGTAACACATGCCAAGGGTGAACATATTTTTTGAACGCACAATCATTTTAGGATCAAGGCCGCTATCTTTAAGGCTCTCTTTTGTAAGAGATGTAATAGCTGCAAATATGATGTTCCTGTCCTCAATCTTCAGTTCTTTTACAGGGTCCATTGTCTTGAAACCTGCTTTTGCAATACCCTTCTCATCAAAAGTATCTGAGTCCAGAATTATTGTGGAAGTACTCTTGGTCCATTTTGCATTAGACCTGAGTGCAGCCGGATTCATTGCAACAAGAACGTCGCAAAAATCGCCCGGTGTCTTAATCTCACCGCTGCCAATGTTAACCTGGAATCCCGAAACTCCTGAAACGGTACCTTGAGGTGCCCTGATTTCTGCCGGGAAATCCGGGAATGTCGAAATGTCATTTCCGAATAGCGCAGATGCATCGGCAAACAGAGTTCCTGTCAACTGCATTCCGTCTCCTGAGTCACCTGTAAAACGGACTACAACCTCCTTAGTATCAATCACCTTGTGTTGCATAAAAAAATGTAATTTATATAAGCTTTTGGCTTTGAATTATCTCTTTTCAAAAACTTGACAAATTTATACATTATTCTCAACCAAAAAACCTTTTTTGGATAAATTTTAATCTATTATGAAAAAATTGCATTTTATTGAAAATTATTAAGGAATTTGCACCCGTATTCTTATAGATTAAAATCAGAATGTACATATATGATAATTCTTCATATTAAAATTTTTTATTGAAAAAACAAGAACATAAACCGCGAAGAATTGTTATAATTAATATATTTGTACCTCTTATATAATTATGGCTATACTTAGAAAACTCAACGGAGTAACTCCAAAAATCGGTAAAAACTGTTTTATTGCAGAAAATGCAGCTATCATAGGAGATGTGGTAATTGGTGACGATTGCAGCATCTGGTACGGAGCAGTGCTCAGGGGCGATGTAAACCCAATCAGGATTGGTAACAGGGTTAATATTCAGGACGGAGCTGTCCTTCATACACTTCACAAGAAATCAGTTGTGCAAATTGGCGACGATGTTTCTGTGGGACACAATGCAATTGTTCATGGCGCAAGTGTGGGAAGCAATGTACTTGTAGGGATGGGTGCTATACTTATGGACAATGCAGAGATTCCTGACAATACTATTATTGCAGCCGGAGCGGTTGTGCTTAGCAATGCAAAACTTGAACCTGGTGTATACGCTGGTATACCTGCCAAAATGGTCAAGGAGGGATCTGATCAGATAGGTGAATCTGCAAGGAGAAATGCTGCCGGATACATGAAATATAAAGAGTGGTTTCTGAATTCTTACGAAACTGTATCTATAGAAGATTGCACCCAACAATAATTATAAGATTCCATAAATAATAACAAACCTTAATTAACTCAAAATGAAAAAATTTCTTCTTTTTGCTGCAGTATTAGGACTTTTTGCATGCCAGGCTAAACATGATGGTTACACCATCGATGGTACTGTTACAGGCGAAAATGTCGCAGCGGGTAAAGTTTACCTCACTAATTTCTCGAGAACCGAGCCTATTTCTGACACAGCCGACCTTGTAGATGGCAAGTTCAAATTTGAAGGAAAGGTTGTTACTCCTGAAAACTATTCAATCACAATTGAAGGCGTTGAAGGAAGAATTCAGTTTTTCCTTGACAATTCACCTATTGTTATCGAAGCTGCTGCAGAAGATTTTGCCAATGCAAAAATTATCGGTGGCATAACCAACGATCTGGTTTCTGCACTCAGAAAACAGCACGAAGAGGTTGCTGCAAAATTCGGCATTGATTCACTTATGCGCGAGTACAGTGCTCCTGCAACTACTAAAGAGAGAAAAGATGAGATTATAGCAGTTTACAACCAAATGCAGAAAGAATCAAATGCAATTGATTCAGTTTTCTTTGCTGTGAACCCAAACTCTTTCTATACTGTTATTCAGCTTGCTCAAAAGGTTGAAGATTATACTATCGAAGAGATGGAGGCTAAAGTTGCTGCTTTCAAAGCGCTTCCAGAGTTTGCCGGAAACAGATACATAGGTGTTATCGAAGAGAGCATTGCTTCTCTAAAAGCTCTTCAGCCTGGTATGATTGCACCTGATTTTACTATGAACGATCCTCAGGGAAATCCTATTGCACTATCTTCTGTATATCCAAAGAACAAGATTACCATGATTGACTTCTGGGCAGGATGGTGCGGACCATGCCGCCGTTTCAACCCTACACTTGTTTCTATATATAACAAATACAGTAAGGATGGATTCGGAATCTTTGGCGTTTCACTTGACAAAGATGCAGAACTGTGGAACAAGGCAATTAAAGATGACAAACTTACCTGGACACAGGTTTCTGACCTCCTGTACTGGAACAGTGCTGCAGCCAAACTTTATCATGTGAAATATATTCCTCAGAACATTTTCCTTGACAGTGAAGGTAAAATCATCAAGCGTAAAGTTTCTGAAGAGGAGCTTGAGCCATTCCTTAAAGAGTACCTCGGAATTAAATAATTCAGAGATTTTGCTCTATTCAAAAAACGAAGGAGCTGCCCTGTAAGGCAGCTCCTTTTGTTTATATCATCTGCTGTTTTTTTAAATCACAGCGTTCTTTCATTATTTTACATTATGCTGAATGCTACTGTAAGACCGGCCATAACTATTGAGACCATACTCATGAGTTTGATCAGGATGTTAAGAGAAGGACCAGAAGTATCCTTGAAAGGATCACCTACGGTATCGCCCACTATGGTTGCTTTGTGTGCAGAGGATCCCTTTCCGCCAAAATTACCCTCCTCAACATATTTTTTGGCATTATCCCAGGCACCGCCTGAATTTGCCATAAATACAGCAAGAACAAATCCTGCTGCCAGTCCGCCAACAAGCAAGCCCATAACTCCTGCTACTCCAAAGATTATCCCTGTAATTACAGGTGCTACAATTGCAAGGATTGAAGGAAACAGCATCTCCTTTTGTGCTCCTTTTGTAGAAATCTCTACACACCTGGCATAATCCGGAGTCGCCTTACCCTCAAGGATTCCCTTGATTTCACGAAACTGTCTGCGAACCTCTTCAACCATTTTCTGAGCTGCTCTTCCAACTGCATTCATTGTAAGACCGGTAAAGAGAAATGCCATCATTGAACCAAAGAACATTCCAACAAGAACCTTTGGATTCATGAGCGAAACATTGTAATATGCCATGAAATCAGGAATGGTTGCTGTTGCAACTTCAACTGTTTTCCCGGCTACTTCAATTGTTGTCTGTCCAATGTGAGCCAGACCAATTTTAACCTCCTCAATATAGGATGCAAGAAGCGCCAGTGCGGTAAGTGCTGCCGAACCAATTGCAAATCCCTTGCCTGTAGCTGCAGTTGTATTTCCCAGGGCATCGAGAATGTCTGTACGTTGTCTCACCTCTGGCTCAAGTTCACTCATCTGTGCATTTCCTCCCGCATTGTCTGCAATTGGGCCATAGGCATCTGTTGCAAGGGTTATACCCAGTGTTGAGAGCATTCCCACAGCTGCAATACCAATACCGTACAGACCCATACTGAGGTTCTGGGCTGTGAGCATATTGGCTACATCAAAGTTTATTGCACTCAGAAATGCCATAATAATGGCAACTCCAATTGTTAAAACAGGAATCGCTGTTGAAATCATACCTAATCCTATTCCTGATATTATTACTGTTGCAGGTCCGGTTTGCGAACTTTCAGAAATTCTCCTTGTGGGCTTGTAAGAGTGTGAAGTATAATATTCTGTAGACTGACCAATTATTATACCGGCCACAAGTCCTGTTACCACAGAAAACGAAATACCTATCCAGTTATCCAGCTGCAGCGTGTACATAATTCCAAATGTAGCTATTGCAATGAGCAGGGAACTGAAATTCACCCCAACTCCAAGAGATCTGAGCAACTCCTTCATTCCGGCACCCTCTTTTGTTCTTACCATGAAGATTCCAATCACTGAAAGTAAAATTCCCACCGCTGCAATGAGCATAGGTGCAAAGACAGCTTTAAGCTGAAACTCAGGGTTAATATAGAATGCAGAGGCGCCCAGTGCAGCTGTTGCCAGGATTGAACCGCAATAAGACTCATAAAGGTCTGCTCCCATACCTGCAACATCACCTACGTTGTCACCCACATTGTCTGCAATTGTTGCAGGGTTCCGAGGGTCATCCTCAGGAATGTTCGCCTCAACCTTGCCCACCAGGTCAGCCCCAACGTCGGCAGCTTTAGTGTAGATACCTCCTCCAACTCTTGCAAAGAGAGCCTGTGTAGAAGCTCCCATACCAAAAGTAAGCATGGTGGTGGTTATGATGATAAGCTTTTGACCGTCTGTGGCCTCAATGAAAAAATCAAGCAGCATATACCAGAGAGATATATCCAGTAGTCCGAGTCCCACAACAACAAGACCCATTACCGCTCCCGAACGGAAAGCAAGCTTAAGTCCGCTGTTAAGAGATCTTCTTGCCGCATTTGCAGTTCTGGCAGATGCGTAGGTAGCTGTCTTCATTCCAATAAAGCCGGCCAGTCCGGAGAAGAATCCTCCTGTAAGAAAGGCGAACGGCACCCACGGATTCTGTACTCCAAATCCATAGGCCAGAACAACAAAAAAGAGTGAAAGAACAACAAAAACAATAGTTACTACTTTGTATTGCTGTCTGAGATAAGCCATTGCTCCCTGTCTCACATAGGCTGCAATCTCCTTCATTCGCGGAGTCCCTTCGCTCTCTTTCATCATCTCGCGGAAGAAGTACCATGCAAACCCCAGTGCAATAAGCGAGGCTATTGGCACCAGATAAAACAAAAGTTCAGTTTTCATAATTTAAGTTCAAGTTTAAATAGTTTTCTCTTCAAAAAAGCCTTCAGGGATTGAAGGCAATATTTTTCTGGCTACTCTTATCAGGTTCTCTGCAGAACCGGTTGAATAAAACATGGTCTGTTCATATTCCAGGGCACTTCCCGGATTTTCAAAACCCATCTCTTCAAGCAGCTCAAGTGTATGTTTCGCAACTGCCGGCGCAGGATCTACAATTTTTACCCCATCGCCTGCTATTCTGGCAATCTCATCCTTCAGGAAAGGATAGTGTGTACAGCCCAGCACAATATGATCTGCCCCTTTCTGAACCATTGGTGTCACATATTTTGAAATCAGCCGTGCGGGCTCGTCGCCTGATGTCTTGCCCTGCTCTACCAGTTCAACCAAACCGGAGCCAATTTGTTCAATCACCTCAATATCGGAGGCATACTCTTTTCTGGTTCTGTTATAGAGTCTTCCCCTGAATGTACCCTGAGTGGCAAGCACTCCTATCACTCCTGTTCTGGAGTTAAGGGCAGCCGGTTTGACAGCAGGTTCCATTCCAATAAATGGTATGCTGAATGAATCTCTGAGCACCTCTATTGATGCTGCTGTTGCAGTATTGCAGGCAACAACAATTACGTCTGCTCCCTGAGATATTAAAAAGGCCGATATAGCCTTTGACCTTGCAACAATTTCTCTTTGCGGCCTTGGTCCGTACGGACAATAGGCACTGTCCGACACATATATCATTCTGGTTCCCGGCAATATTTTCAACAACTCTCTCCAGACAGACAATCCTCCAACGCCGGAATCAAAAATGCCGATTGTCCTCCCGGTTTTTTTTCGTTCTTCCATACAATAAATGAAACAATCGCCCTGCTTTTAAGCAAGGCGATTGTAAAGTTATAAAAATAATTCCTTAGTTGAACTATTTTTGTACAGGTGTTTGTGGCTGCTGTACAGGTAGTTTTTTATCTGCAGGAATTCCAAGTTCTGCTTTTGCCAGAGGAAGAACATCTACGCTCATCTCTGTGTTGAAGTATGGAATTGAGCCAACTGACAGGTCAAAAATGTATGTAAAGCCCTTCTCTTTTCCAATTTTCTGAATAGCATCATTAGCTTTTTTGTAAACCGGAGAAAGCAGCTGCCCCTGCATAGCCTGGTACTCCTGACCTGCATTTTGCTGGAATTGCTCCAGTCTTGTCTGTATCTCCTGAAGCTCTTTCTGCTTAGCTTCCAGCACTACTGCAGTCCAGGTAGCCTGCTTTTGCTGATATGTGTTAAGTTTTGTATTGAACTCCACTTGCATTGCTTCCATGGTTTCATTCAGGTCTGCAGCATACTTTTCAAGTTTGGCAGCAGCACTGTCTCTGTCAGGCATCAAAGCAACCAGCTCCTGTGAGTTGAGATGGCCAAATTTAAATGTCTGAGCCGAAGCTGAGGCTGAAACCACCACAAACAGGGCCAGAAGAAATTTTGATAAATGTTTCATAAAAAGATTATTGTTATTTATTGGTTTTATTATTTCAGATTTAATTTTCTGAGAACTCTGTCTGTCAGGTCAAATCTTGGGTTTGTGAAGATTACACCCTGAGTAAGGGCCAGGTCAAAGATTATACCCGAGCCGGTCTCGGCAGCAACTGCCTCTACAGCTTTCTGAACCTTTGTTCTGATTGGTGCCATCTTCTCCTCAGTCATTTTTGAAAGAGAGCCATCCTGACCAAAAATGAGTCTTTGCTTCTCCTTAACATCTCTCTCAAGGGCTATGATTTCATTCTCCCTTATCATACGCTGGCTTTCACCAAGTCTTGGCTTTTCCATCTGATATCTGTTGAACATATCTTCAACCCTTTTCATCTGCTCATCAATCTCTGCCTGATAGCCTTCGCTCAGCTGGTCAAGCTGAGCCTGAGCAGCAATGTATTCAGGCATTTTGTCGAGAATCTTTTTAGTATCCAGGTAACCGTAAGTCTGTGCTCCGGCAGTAAAAGCCGTTGCAAGAATCAATGTAAGTACAATCAGTAAACGTTTCATATCAATCGATATTTATAGATTAAAACTGCTGTCCAATGACAAAGTGGAACTGACTTCCGCCCTTTGCCTTATCCTGTACCGGATCAAATCCGTAACCCCAGTCAATTCCGAGCATACCCACAATCGGGAGAAGTACTCTCACGCCCACACCAATTGAACGCTTTATCTGGAATGGATTGAAATCCTTGATATCTGCCCATGAATTACCACCCTCGAGGAAGAGGAGAGCATAAATTGTTGATTGCGGCTGGAGAACAAGAGGGTAACGAAGCTCAACTGTAAACTTGTCGTAAACATTACCCATATAGCCGTTGTCTTTTCTCGGGGTAAGCGAGTTGTTAGGATAACCCCTCAGTCCAATTATTTCAGAACCATAAGTATTGTATCCCGACATACCGTCTCCCCCAACAATAAATCCTTCAAATGGTGAGTATCCCAGATTTCTGTTATAGTAGCCAAGGTATCCGAACTGTGCTCTTGTCATGAGGACCAGGTCACCAATAATTGGTGTATAAAGAGCTCCCTTGAATGTCCATTTGTGGTACTCAATCCACTTGTATCTCTCTGCATCTGTCATGCTCTCGTAGTCTGTATCCTTTGGTCTGAATGCAGAGTAAGGAGGAGTGATCTGAAGTCCCAGCTGGAAATCTGAACCCTTTCTCGGGTAGATTGTCTGGTCTGTAGAAGTTCTGGAAAGGCGGAACTTCCAGCTGATATTGTTTGAAATACCATCTGTAAAGAGGAAGTAGTACTGCCAGTCTGTGAGTTTATAAGTCTGCCAGCTGAGTTCGTTATAGAAGACGAACCAGTTATCCGGCCATTTAAGTCTTGTTCCAACTCCTGCACCAAGACCGTAAACCTCCATGCTCTGTCCTGAGTTCTGGTAGAAGTAGTATGAGTTAGTCTGTCTTGTGTAGTATGCAGAGATATTGAGCGAGGTAGGCTTTTTGCCTGTAAGCCAAGGCTCATTGAAGTTAAGCGAGAATGCTGTGTAGTATGTACCGTTTGTCTGGAAACGCAGTGAAAACTGCTGACCATCTCCAAGAGGAACCGGACGCCACGAGCTCTTTTTGAATACTCTTCCTATAGAGAAGTTATTGAAACTCAATCCAAGTGTTCCAACGAAGGTGTTACCACCCCATCCGCCGGCAAGCTCAAGCTGGCTGTTTGGTTTCTCCTCTACATTATAAGAAACATCTACAGTGTTTGCATTGTAGTTTGGAAGTATGTTGTAGCCCGTAGGTGACATAATCTTTTCCGGATCGAAGTGACCCATTGAGGCAAGGTCACGGAGAGATCTCTCAAGTTCAGTCTGGCTGAAGAGGTATCCCGGTTTTGTCCACAGCTGCCTGCGGACAACCTTTTCATTGGTAATGTTATTACCGTTGATTACGATTCTGTTGAATGTTGCAGGTTTTCCCTCAACCATTCTCATCTCCACATCCACTGAATCTCCGTCAATCCGCACCTCAACCGGTGAGAGGTTAAAGAAGAGGTAACCATTATCCCTGTAAAGCTTAGAGACATTGCCCTCCTCTGCTTCAAAGAGTCTCTTCTCCATAGAGACAACATCATAAACGTCGCCCTTGCCAATCTTGAGGATTGTGTTCAGCTGATTTGCCGAGTAGAGTGAATTTCCTGTCCAGGTAATATCTCTGAAGTAATATTTCTTACCCTCGTCTATAACGAAGTGAATTCCCATTCTCCCCTCTTCGATATAATAGATTGAGTCCTTAACAATCTTTGCATCTCTGTAGCCCCTTTCGCTGTAGGCCTGAAGAAGCAGTCTCTTGTCGTTAGGGTACTCTTTTTCATTAAATTTCTTTGTACTGAAGAAATTAAGGATTCTCATATCCTTTGTTTTCTTCATTTTGGAGGCCAGTTTGGAATCCTTTACATTGTTGTTTCCCTCAAAAGTTATTTTTTTAACTTTTACCTTGGCCTTTCTGTCAACCTTAAAGGTTACCTTAACTGCATTCTTTATGAGAGTATCCTGCTCCTGAACAACATTAACCTCTGTCTGAAGGAACCCCTTCTCGACATAGAATTTCCTGATGATTTCAGAAGTAGAGTTTATGATATACTCAGAAAGTTCACTCCCCCTGCGGAGTTTAAGCTTGTCATTCAAATCTGAACGCTCACCCGATTTGATACCTTCGAACTCCCATCTGGAAACACGAGGTCTCTCCTGAAGGTGGAGCCTTATAAATGCTGTATCCTGCTGAACTGAATCAATAAAGAGAGCTACATCTGAAAAGTAGCGCTGCAGATAAATTCTTTTTAGAATTGCAGAGAGATCCTCACCCGGGATTGTAACCCTGTCACCTACATTGAGACCGGTAAGAGAGAGAATCTGCTCCTTACCGAGATACTGTATTCCGGTAACATCAATCCCTCCTATGATGTAGTTTTTGGGTTGGTTGTAATCAACAACGATATTTTTCTCCTTTGCATTTTCTTGAGCAAATACCCTAAGGGGTGATAATAAAGCTAATAATAAAAATAGTGAAAGCGACTTCATTTGCACACTCTGTCTGTGAAACTGCAAATATAGGTTTTTATTTGAATTCAAGGTCCAATTAATTATAGATTATTAACTTGTTCACCGGTCTTTCCGTATCTGCGTTCCCGGGCTGCATAAACGTCAAGCGCATCCTGAAAGTCAGTTTTGCGAAAATCGGGCCAAAGGACCTCCGGAAAATAAAATTCTGTGTAGGCTGTCTGCCAGAGCAGGTAATTGCTGATTCGCTGCTCCCCGCTGGTGCGTATTAAAAGGTCCGGGTCTGGGATGCCAGCGGTTGAAAGATAACTCTCAATTCTTGCCTGTTCCGGCCTGAATATAAATGGCTCTCCATTTGCGGAAGCTTTTGCAACCTCTTCATTTACATATTTTTCAAATGCATTGGTAATATCCCATTTCCCGCTGTAACTCAGGAAAACAATAAGGCAAAGACCAGTATTGTTTCCTGTAGTTGACTCTGCTGAGGCAATTTTATCCAGAACCCTTTGGGGAAGTCTTGTCAAATCTCCAAGCACTCTAAACTTTACATTATTTTTTAAAAGGGTGGGTGTCTCTTTTAAAATTGCATCAACCATAAGCTCCATAAGAGCGCTTACCTCATCCTGAGGCCTGCTCCAGTTCTCTTCAGAAAAGGCGAACAGGCTCAGGTATTTTATACCTTTCTCTGCCGCAAATTCTGTTGCCTGCCTTACTGACTCCACACCGGCTTTGTGACCAAAGACCCTTTTGAGCCCCTGTTTTTTTGCCCATCTGCCGTTACCGTCCATTATTATGGTTACATGTTCGGGTACTCTTCCCATCATCTGATTATCTCTTTTTTATGAATTTCTTCTGTCCTCACCCCAGAACAACTTCTCCTTAAGTGCCTCAATGAAATTGTTGCTGGTAAGTGATATGTAATTAAGTTCTATCTCTGCTTTTGTCACGGTGAATTTGTCTCCGGACGATATAATTATTGACCTGTTATCCAGACTCAGAACAGCACCTGATCGCCTTGATGTAACTGTTACCTCAATGACCGATTCGTCTGAAACCACCAGCGGCCTGATGTTGAGGTTATGAGGAGCAATAGGTGCAATTATAAATGCTTTTGAAGATGGCATCATAATTGGGCCTCCTATGCTGAGTGAATATGCGGTTGAACCGGTGGGAGTAGCAATAACCAGCCCGTCTGACCAGTAAGGCGGAAGCTCTGTTCCGTCTACAGTCAGTTTTACTGAAAGCATTGAAGGATCCTGTCTCTGTACGGATACCTCATTAAGGGCATATGGGTAAAGGCCGTTTATATAGTTTCCCGAAACAATTTTAAGCAATCCTCTCTTCTCTACTTTATAGTCCTTGTTTATGATTCTCTCAATCCAGTAGTGATTGGGTTCTGAGTCTGTGCTGGTAAGGAAACCAAGATGGCCGAAGTTTATTCCCACAACAGGAATATTCTTCTCTCTGATAAATGTAAGAGACTCAAGAAAGGTACCATCTCCGCCCAGACAAAGAAATATGTCTGTGTCCGGATGCATGGTCTCATGGCTGTCAAACAGTCCAGCTGCGGGCAGGGCAAGCTTGTGGTGCTCCGTTGCCCACCTGTGGAACGGCGCGTAATATATAAGTTCTGCACCCCTGTAAGAGAGTGCGTTTACGATGAAGCAGAGTCTGTCGTGCCAGCGTTTGTCCAAATCTCTGGCAAATATTGCTATCTTCATGATAATTGTCTAAAAGTTGCCAAAAATAAGTAAATTTGTATCCATTATGACAAAATTGAGCGTAAATATAAACAAATTTGCCACCCTTAGAAACGCCAGGGGAGGGAATCTTCCCGACGTACTTAAGGCTGCACTGGACTGCGAGCGTTACGGAGCGCAGGGAATCACCGTTCACCCGAGGCCGGATGAACGACATATAAGGTATCAGGACGCACGTGATTTAAAGGATATTCTTTCAACCGAGTTTAATATTGAAGGTAATCCTGTTGACAGTTTTATGAACCTTGTTCTGGAAGTAATGCCGGCTCAGGTTACACTTGTGCCTGATGCACACAATGTTATAACATCAAACAGTGGCTGGGACACAAAGAAAAACCTGGCTTACCTTAAGAGTGTTGTATCCATATTTAAATCGAACGGAATCAGGACATCCATTTTTGTTGATCCTCTCCCCGAAATGATATTTTATGCAGCCGAGAGCGGTTGCGACCGGGTCGAACTCTACACAGAAGCATATGCCTCCGGATATTCAGAGAGCAGAGAGAGGGCAATTGAACCCTATATAAAGACTGCCGAAGCGGTAAAATCTGCCGGTCTTGGCCTTAATGCAGGCCACGATCTTAATCTGGAAAATCTCAGATATTTTGCCGGGTTAATTCCAACCCTTGACGAAGTATCAATAGGCCATGCACTTATATGTGATGCAATCTATCTGGGTCTGGAAAATACCATACAGGCCTACCTTAGACAATTAAAGAATTATTAATTATATTTGCGTTTTAAACACAACTACAAAATGAAAAATGCCTCTATTATTCTGAATTCAGTATTAGCCGCTGCGGTTATAGTTCTTTACATCCTTCACTTTACTTCAAATTCCGGTTCTTCTTCAAAGAATTCGGGCAGCGAAGGAGTTGCTGCTCCATCAGGCAGCGTTGTATACATTCAGATTGACTCTTTGATGAATCAGTACGATATGTTCAACGACCTTAAGTCTGAACTTGAGAGCAAAGCACAGGTTATTCAGGACGACCTGAGCAAGAAGGGAAGAGCTTTCGAGCGTGACTACAAAGACTGGGAAGAGAAAATTCAGAAAGGACTTATTACACGCGCTCAGGCAGAGACTCAGCAGCAGCAGCTTGCAGCACGTCAGCAGGAGCTTCAGAATCTCGGACAGCAGAAGCAAATGGAGATGGCAGAAGAGGAGAGAGTTCTTATCAACAGAGTTATGGACGCTCTTAACACTTACCTCAAAAAATACAATGAGGACAAAAAGTTCGCCATCATCATAAACTCTTCGGCTACTATGAACACAGTACTTCAGGCCGATTCAACACTCAACATTACAAGCTCGGTTGTTGCCGGTCTTAACGAAGAGTATATCAAGACTAAAACGAAGTAAGGGAACTAACAGAGTATCTTTGTGAAAATTGCAATCTTATCTTGCTTTTATCCTTACAGAGGTGGGATTGCTCAGTTCAATGCAAACATCTACAGGGAACTCAGCAAAACTCACGAAGTAAGAGCCTTTAATTTCAGCAGACAGTATCCATCCCTTCTCTTTCCCGGCAAAACACAGCTGGTGGAGAAGGGTGACACTGCCGCCAGAATTGAAAGCACATCCCTGCTTGATACTGCAAATCCCATAACATATATTTCCACAGCCCGGAAAATCAGAGAGTGGCAACCGGACCTTCTTCTTATGAGGTACTGGATGTCATATTTCGCACCATCCCTTGGATATGTTGGAAGGCATATGAACAGAGATACAAGGGTTATCTCAATTCTTGACAATGTTGTTCCGCATGAACAGCGTTTCTTTGACAAACCATTTACAAAATATTTTCTTGGTGCTTCTGATGCATACATCGTTCTTTCTGACGCTGTAGGTGAGGATTTACTCTCCTTTAAACCGGATGCCAGATATATAAGCACACCCCACCCTCTCTACAACCATTTTGGGGAGAAAATTCCAAGAGAGGAGGCCATTAAAGCTCTTGGTCTTGATCCTTCAAAAAAGACACTGCTTTTCTTTGGATTAATAAGGGAGTATAAAGGCCTCGACATTTTACTCGAGGCATTTTCACTTCTTGACGACTCATATAATCTTGTGATTGCAGGGGAACCTTATGAGAGTTTCGGAAAGTACCAGACTATTATTGATGCCTCGCCCAACAGGGAGAGAATCAGCCTTCATACCAGATACATATCTGACAATGAGGTGCCTCTCTTCTTCTCTGCGTGCGATGTGTGTGTTCTTCCTTACAGGTCTGCGACTCAGAGCGGAATAAGTGCTATTTCGCTTCACTTTTCTGTTCCGATGATAACAACAGATGTTGGTGGGCTGAGGGAGGCAATTGAGGAACCGGGGACAGGAATTGTAGTTGGCGAGCCTGCTCCGCGTCCTGTGGCAGATGCAATTGTGGAATTCTTCAAAGGGGACAGACAGAAGTATTTCATTGACAATATTGAAAAAGAGAAGGTCAAGCTCTCATGGAGCAACTTTTCTGATAAACTGATAAACTTATACAATACCATAAAATAACCCGCTAAAATGAAGGCAATTACAAGAACCGAATTCAGCTTCAAGAATCAGACCGGCAAATATGTCGGCAAAGTGAGAGATGTTTATAGCATTGGTGATGATTACCTGGTGATGATTGCATCTGACAGGATATCTGCATTTGATGTTGTGCTACCCAAGGGAATTCCCTATAAAGGACAGGTTCTTAACCAGATAGCCTCAAGGTTCCTTGATCTTACTCAGGATATTGTTCCAAACTGGAAGATTGCTTCACCTGACCCAATGGTGACTGTAGGACACAAATGTGTGAGTTATCCGGTTGAGATGATTGTGAGGGCTTACCTTACAGGCAGCTCATGGAGGGCATACAAGGCAGGAGCCAGGGAGATATGCGGAGTAAAGATTCCTGACGGAATGAAGGAGCATCAGGCTTTTCCTCAGCCAATAGTAACACCAACAACCAAGGCAGAAATCGGAGAGCATGATGCAGACATTTCCAGAGAGGAGATTATTTCAAAAGGGCTTGTAAGCGAGGCCGATTACAATAAACTTGAGGAGTACGCACTGGCTCTTTTTGCAAGGGGAACTGAGATTGCAGCAGCAAGGGGCCTGATTCTTGTAGACACTAAGTATGAGTTCGGGAAAAAGGGTGACATAATTTATCTGATTGATGAAATTCACACACCCGATTCTTCACGCTACTTCTACAAGGAGAGCTATCAGGAGCTTTTTGACAAGGGACTTGCCCAGAGACAGCTTTCCAAGGAGTTCGTAAGAGAGTGGCTCATGGAGAATAATTTTTCGGGCCAGCCGGGACAGGTTGTTCCAGAAATGACAGATGAGATTGTAAATTCAATTTCCGAAAGATACATTGAACTGTACGAGCACATTACAGGTGTTAAGTTTGAGAAGGCTCAGTACGGAGATGACATTTTCGAAAGAATTGAAACCAATATTAACAATATGCTTGCAAGATTATGAGATATTTTCGCATTATAATGCTGGCGGTACTCTCTCTTATGGGAGCAAACGCCGTGGCTCAGTACACACCTCCTCCTGTAACCGTTTCAACTGAGGTTATCCGCAATGAAAAAGGGGAGTTTTTTGTACATAAGGTAGAAGTTAGACAGACTCTCTTTTCTATAGCCAAGGCATATAATGCAGACGTAAATCAGATTACTGCCGACAACCCTCTCCTGCGGGGAGGGTTGAAAACCGGCGATATTGTATTAATCAGAAAAGCAGGAGCACCGGCGCAGGCAGAGAACAGGCCTTCAGAAGCAGAGCAGCCGAAAGAGGTAAAATATACAGAACATGTTGTAAGGTGGTATGAGACTATTGAGTCAATTGCCCTTAAATATAAGGTAACTGCAGAGGAACTGGTTGCTCTGAACAAACTGACAGATTCCGAACTCAAACCAAGAGAGGTACTGCTTATTCCGGACGCAAAAGGGGAGAGCAGTATTCAGGCAGACAATAAACCTTCAGTTAAAGAGAGGGGTTTATTTTCTAAATCTGTTGCAAATAATCATGTTGTATCTCTGATTTTGCCATTTAATGCCAGAAGCTACGAAGCAAATCCGGGAGCCAATAACTATCTTGATTTTTATCAGGGTTTTCTGATGGCAGCAAATGACGCCAAGGAGCAGGGAATGAACCTCAAACTCAAGGTCATTGATAATAAAGAGTATCAGAACACTACACTTATTGCATCTTCTGGAAGAATCGATGGATCTGGTCTAATAATAGGGCCTGTGTTTGCAGATGAAATTAAGGGTTTGCTTGATTATACAAGAGAAAAGGCTATTCCGTTTATCTCTCCGATGGATCCGTCAAGTGATAAATTCGTAGAGGGAAATCCGCAGTTTCTGCAAGTTTCGGTTCCTGTTGAAGTTCAGCAGGAGACGCTTATTTCATCAATAGCCCCGGATTCGCATGTTGCTCTTTTCTGTGAAGAGGGTACTCAGAATTCTGAGCAGGTAAATGTTACCAGATCAATTTTAAACTCAAAAGGGATTCAGTATACTTTTTACTCATATGCACTCCTCAAGGGGAGATCTGTTCATTCACAACTCGTTTCCAAACTTAACAGAAGCAGGGAGAATTCAGTAATTATTCTATCTAATTCAGAGGCATTTGTCTCTGATATCCTGAGAAACCTTAATCTTATTAATACAAGGGACGGATATCAAATAACTCTCTTTGGCACACCAAGATGGAGAAATTTTGATAATGTGGATATTGATTATTACCACTCTATGAATCTGCATCTTGCACTGCAGTACAATGTAGATTATTCAGGAGAGGATGTCAGCAGATTTCTTTCAAGATACAGAGCTATGTTTGGCGCAGAGCCTTCTCCATATGCATTTCAGGCTTATGATCTTGGTAACTTCTTCCTCTCATCCATGATGAAATACGGAGAAGACTTCATTGACTATATCGATGAAGAGCCAAAGACGGGTATGTTACAGTCCAGCTATCGTTTTGAGAGATCAAAACGTGGCAGCGGATTTATTAACAAAGGTGTTCGCCTGATTATCTACAGACCGGATTACTCAATTGAGACGCTCAGTTTTGGCAGATAACCAGGTGCGCTCTGCCTCATTAAGGAATGGTGAAAGCCGTTTGTAAACCTCCGCATTGTATTCATTGAGCCAGTCAAGACAATCTGAAGGGAGGAATGACTTCTCTACCGGAGTTGTGTCAATTGGAATATATGTAAGGGTTTCAAAACTGTAAAACTCTCCCCATCTGCTCTCCATCCATGGAATACACATGATTGTATTTTCAATCCTGATACCATATTCGCCCTCCTGATATACTGCCGGTTCATTTGACATAACCATTCCAGGCTCAATTACCACAGGATTTTCCTCCATTCTTATACTCTGAGGTCCCTCATGTACACAAAGATAGTGACCTATTCCGTGACCGGTCCCGTGAAGATATAGCTTGGCTACTGAACATATTGGTCCCCTGGCCAGAAAATCTAGCTGAGACCCTCTGGTCCCCTTTGGAAACTTTGCCATTGACAGTGCAATCATCCCGCGCAAAATAAGTGTATAGTCTCTCTTTTGCTCATGTGTTAGTTCGCCTGTTGGAATTGTTCTGGTTGAATCTGTTGTTCCGCAGCTGTAATGTCCGCCGGTATCAATCAGCAGAAAACCTTCATTTTTAATAACTACGGGTTCACCGGCAGGTGAATAGTGCGGCAGGGCAGCGTTTGCACCGTATGCTACAATAGGATGAAAGCTCTCTCCTCTGTATAGAGGTGACTCAGCCCTGAAATTCTGTATGGTCTCAGATACAGATTGCTCTGTAATCTCTTCTCCCTTTTTCATGCTCTCCTCAATCTGCATGAGGCTCTTAACCCAGGCCACCCCGTCAAGAAGCATCGCCTTGCGGAATCCCTCAGCCTCGACAGCATTTTTAACAGCCTTCATCATTGTAATCACTCCTCCCCTGCTTTGCAAAAGGAAGAATCTTGCTCCTCCCCTCACGGCTGAGTTGTAGTTTTTAATTGAAACCTTGTCCGGATGGGCTATTCTCACAGAATCTGACGGATAATCAGACAAGAATGATGAAAAGGTATCATAAGGCATAATAACCACACCCTCTTTTTCAAGCTGACGGCGCTCCTGTATCTGGATAGCTCCCGGATTTACAAAAAGATAGATTTTTTCCTTTGTAACTGCTGCATAAGATAATACAAGAGGATTGTAAGGTATGTCATTACCACGTATATTGCATAGCCATGCAATATCGTCACACTGTGATACCAGATAGATAAAATTGCCGTAGACTTCAAGGTTTTCTACAAATCTTTTATGTTTGGATGCAACACTCTCACCGGAAATCTCCTCACCCATTATCTCAATTTTTCCAAATCTGAGCAGTGGCCTATCCTCCCAGATTTTAATGAACGGATCATTACAAAGCTGAATATTCAGACTGTTGAGTGAGATTTTAAGTGTATTGTATTCAGATACTGAAAAAAGTGACGAATCAATTCCTACACTCTGATTTGGTTCAAGCTTGGACTGAAGCCATGCCTCAACCGTCTCTGTGCCCGGCATTCTTAGCCTCTTAAGCTCTATTCCGGTATCCTGCAGCTCTCTCTCTGCCTGGATAAAATATCTTGAGTCTGTCCACAGTGCAGCCTCCCTGTGTGTTACTACAACTGTACCTGCAGATCCCGTGAACCCGGAGATCCACGCCCTGCAGTTGAAGTGATCCTGTATGTATTCGCCAAAATGGGGGTCATTCGAAGGGACAATGAACGCAGAGAGTGCCATCTCTTTCATGTACTCTCTCAAAAGTTCCAGCTTAAAATTTTTCATAAAGAAATGTTATAATTTGATAGCTTTTGTCTATACAAATATAGTAAAACAACCATTGCAAAGGAGTAATATTTTCACTAAATTTGTTTCAAATTACCACTAATAAATAATGTTATGGAAAAGAGTATCAAAGGTACAAGAACGGAGCAGAATCTCCTGAAAGCTTTCGCAGGAGAATCACAGGCAAGGAGCAGATACGTATATTTCTCAAGCGTTGCTAAGAAAGAGGGCTTTGAGCACATTGCAGCTGTATTTGCAGAAACAGCAGAACAGGAAAAAGAGCATGCAAAACGTTTCTTCAGCTTCCTTGAAGGTGGTATGGTTGAAATTACCGCCTCATACCCTGCCGGTATTATCGGAACAACCAAAGAGAATCTCGCTGCAGCAGCAGAAGGAGAAAACGAAGAGTGGACTGATCTCTACCCTACTTTTGCAGAAATTGCAATGGAGGAGGGCTTCCCTAAAGTAGCAACAGCTTTCAAGATGATTGCGAAAGTTGAAGCAGAGCACGAAGCAAGATACCGCACACTTCTGGCCAGAGTAGAGGCCGAAAAGGTATTTGAGAGAGAGGAGGAGATTGAGTGGCAGTGCCGCAACTGCGGATATGTTCATAAAGGCAAAAAAGCTCTTGAGAACTGCCCTGCATGCAACCACCCCAAGTCATACTTCGAGCCTAAGAAAAATAATTACTAAGAGTTGAAAATTAGCCTATATTTGCGGATTATTTGAAAAATGGATAATTCTGCAATTAATAGAGCTGTAAGCTCGGTAAAAGAGATTCTGCCAAAGACACTTAAAACCTGTCTTTGGCTTGTTCGTATTACGGTACTCGTAACTCTGGGAGTGCAATTCCTTGAATATTTTGAAATTCTTCCGTGGATTTCTAAACTGCTTAACCCTCTGTTCAACTTGCTTGGACTGCCGGGAGAGGCTTCCCTGGCTTATGTTACCGGATACTTTGTTAATGTATACTCTGCCATTGCTGTAATGGCTACTTTAAACCTGGACATCCGGACAGTGACAATACTCTCCGTAATGGTTCTTGCTTCACACAACATGATTACAGAGACTGCCGTGCAGAAAAAGACCGGCTCCTCTGCAGTAAGGATTATTTTTATAAGAACTTTTTCTGCAATAGCGCTGGGTTTTATTCTGAACCTGATCATGCCCGGAGGAGGCAAACTGGCAGTTATTGAAGCTCAGGCAGCTGACCTCTCTCTGATTGAGATGCTGCAGGTATGGTTCTTTAAGACAATCAAACTTATTGCACTTATGACTGTTCTGATTTTCTCATTATCTATAATGCAGCGGCTGCTCGCTGAGTTTGGGGTAATCAGGTGGCTTTCAAAATTTATGAGACCGGTAATGGCCTTTTTTGGTCTGCCCGCAAAAACCTCATTTCTGTGGATTGTTGCCAATACGCTGGGACTTGCATACGGAGCTGCAGTAATGATTGATGAAACAGAATCCGGAAAGATCACAAAATCTGATGTCGATCTGCTGAATCACCACATTTCAATCTCTCACAGCAACCTCGAGGATGTACTTCTTCTGGCCTCTGTTGGAGCTATGATTCCGTGGATGATCTTCTCCAGATGGGCCTTCTCATTTTTGCTGGTCTGGGAGCTGAGACTCGAGATGGCAATACGAAAAAAATTTTCTACCTTTGCGGGTTGAAAATCATATCAAATAAAGTTTAAATGAACGCAGAAAAAATAAAATGTCTAATCATTGGCAGCGGCCCTGCAGGCTACACAGCTGCCATCTACGCCTCAAGGGCTAACATAAGTCCCGTTCTCTACGAAGGTATTCAGCCGGGAGGTCAGCTTACAACTACTACCGAAATTGATAATTTTCCGGGATATCCTGAGGGAATTTCAGGTAATGAGATGATGGAAGATCTTAAAAACCAGGCTGTAAGATTTGGCACAGATGTCAGATTCGGAATGATTACATCAGTCGATCTCTCTGAAAGACCTTTTAAAGTTACCGTAGACGGAGAGAAGGAGATTCTTGCAGAGACTCTGATTATCTCAACAGGAGCAACCGCAAAATATCTGGGTATAGAGTCTGAAGAAAAGTTCCGCGGACAGGGAGTGTCAGCATGTGCTACCTGCGATGGCTTTTTCTACAAAGGGAAAGATGTTGCTGTTGTTGGAGGAGGAGATACTGCCTGCGAGGAGGCAACATACCTTGCCGGCCTTTGCAATAAGGTATATCTGGTTGTAAGGCGTGATGTCCTGAGAGCTTCAAAAGCAATGCAGGACAGGGTGAAAAACACTCCAAACATTGAGATTCTCTGGAACTACAACACAAAAGAGCTCACCGGAACTCCTATGGGAGGTGTTAATGGTGCGATTCTTGTTCATAAGAACGGTACTGAAAAGAAGATTGATATCCATGGCTTTTTCCTTGCTATAGGACACCATCCAAACTCTGAACTTTTCTCTCAGTGGGTGAAGACTAACGAAGAAGGTTATATCATCACCGAGGGTAAGAGCAGCAAGACAAATGTACCGGGTGTGTTTGCCGCAGGTGACGTGCAGGATCCAAATTACCGCCAGGCTATTACAGCCGCCGGTTCTGGATGTATGGCTGCAATGGATGCAGAACGTTTTCTTTCGGAAAACAAATAATATTTCAAAAATGAAAATTGCAAAGCTTTCAATTGTTATCCTGCTGGGAGTGATTTTTACCTCCTGCGCCTCCAAGTACGAACTTCTGTTGAGAAGTGCAGATGTTGACCTCAAATACAAAGGCGCATTTGAATATTTTGAACAGAAAAAGTACAAAAAAGCGGCCGATCTGTTTGAGCAGATTCTTATTGCCACAAAAGGGACCGAAAGAGATGACACCGTTCAGTTCTATTTTGGGCTGAGCAACTATCACTTTGGAGACCTAGAGACAGCAGAGACAAATTTCGATCAGTTTACAAAAGTTTTTCCCAGAAGTCCATTCACAGAAGAGGCCAGATTTCTCAGACTTGACTGTCTGTATGAATCTACTTACAGATATGAACTGGATCAGCTTCCAACCTACAGGGCAATGTCTGCTATAAACGAGTTTTTGTATGACTATCCAAACACCAAATATCTTGTTAAATGCAAGGATATGCTTGTGGATATGCAGGAGAGACTTGACAGAAAGGGTTATGAGGCTGCAAAAATCTACTTTACAATTGAAGACTATAAAGCTGCAACTTTTGCTCTGAAAAATGCTATCAAGGAGAATCCGGACAACAGATACCGTGAGGATATCATGTACTATCTGGTTCTCTCTCAGTACAGATATGCTGCACAGAGTGTAAAGGAGAAACAGAAAGAGAGATATATGGTGCTGATAGATGAATACTACAATTTTGTCAGCGAATTTCCGGATTCAAAATACAGAAAGTCTGTAGACGGAATGTTTGAAAAGGCACAATCAGAAACAAATAATAAATAGATATGGAAATCAGGAAAAATGTCCCAAACAACACAATAACCAGGGATTTGTCTAAGCTTGCCGAACCAACCGGTAACATTTACGAGTCTACAATGGTTATTGCAAAAAGGGCTAACCAAATTTCGGCAGAGATGAAGTTTGAACTCAATCAGAAACTTGAGGAGTTCTCAAATTATGCCGACACACTTGAGGAGACTTTTGAAAACAGGGAACAGATCGAAATCTCAAGATACTATGAGCGCCTTCCAAAGGCAACTCTTATAGCTATCAATGAATTCGAAGAGGGAAGAATCCACTACAGGAAGATTGAGGAGTAATGCTCAGAGGGAAGCATATATTGCTCGGAGTAACGGGAAGCATTGCCGCCTACAAGGCGGCTATGCTTGTTCGTACCCTTGTTAAGGAGGGTGCGGAGGTTAAGGTTGTTATGACAGAAATGGCTAAACAATTCATAACACCGCTTACAATGGCAACGCTTTCCAAAAGTCCTGTACTTGTAGAGTTTTACAATCCGGAAAACGGAGACTGGAACAGTCACATTTCACTGGGAATGTGGGCAGATGCGTACCTGATTGCACCTGCTTCGGCAAACACAATTGCAAAAATGGCAACGGGTGTGGCAGATAACCTGCTGCTGACAACCTATTTATCTGCCAGGTGCCCGGTTGTAGTTGCTCCGGCAATGGATGTTGACATGTTTCTTCACGTAGCCACTCAACAGAACATTGAAACCCTTGTAAAAAGAGGGGTAAAAATTATTGACCCGAATTCAGGCGAACTGGCCAGCGGACTGGAGGGAAAGGGTCGTATGGCCGAACCTGACGAAATTGTCTCTTCTCTTACTGAAATGTTTTCTGAAAAGGGAAATATGAAAGGAATGAAGGTATTGGTTAATGCCGGTCCTACCAGAGAGGCGATTGATCCCGTCAGATACATCTCAAACCATTCTACCGGCAAAATGGGTTATGCCATTGCCGCTGAATTTGCTAACAGGGGTGCAGATGTTACACTTGTATCAGGACCGGTTGAGGCCAGAAAAGCTCACCCTTCTGTTAAAGTTGTAAGTGTTGTGACTGCTGCAGAGATGTATGATGCAACAACTGCAGAATACAAGAAGGGGGCAGATGTAACTGTGCTATGTGCTGCGGTTGCAGATTTTACTCCCTCAAGGCAGGAACAAAACAAGGTAAAACGAGGCAGTGTAAACTGGTCTCTGGAGCTTGAGCCTACCCGAGACATAGCTGCCGCTATAGGTAAAAATAAAAAAGAGGGTAGCCTGGTTGCGGGTTTTGCACTCGAGACAGATCATGAACATTCAAATGCCCTCAGCAAACTTGAGCGCAAAGGTCTTGACCTGATAATTCTCAATTCTCTCAACGACTCAGGTGCCGGTTTTGGCACAGATACTAACAAAATCTCCATTATTGCCAGGGGAGGCGACACTGTTCACTACCCGCTTAAAAGCAAGGAGCAGGTGGCCGGAGATATTGCAGACTATATTGAAAACTTGCTGATATGCTCAAAAGCCTGACCATTTCCAACTATGCCCTCATTGAGAATCTTGAAATCGATTTTCCTGAAGGGCTTATCATAATCACCGGCGAAACCGGTGCCGGCAAATCTATACTGCTTGGCGCACTTTCGCTGTTGCTTGGAAACAAGGCAGACCCTGGAGCACTCAAGGACTCCTCAAAAAACTGTATTGTAGAGGCTGTTTTTGAAACAGAGAACACCAGAATACTATCAGATCTATTCACATCCGAAGGATTGGAATTCACCAATGAAATTACTTTAAGAAGAGTAATTACTCCTGCGGGCAAATCCAGGAATTTCGTCAACGACGAGCCGGTTTCTCTTCAGTTCCTTAAATCTCTCTCAGAAAAAATCATAGACATACACGCCCAGCATCAGCATCTGCTGCTCTCTGACAGTAAGTTTCAGCTTGCTGTCCTTGACTCATTTGCCGGAAATGCACAGCTTCTTGATGAGTACACAAAAATTCATGAAGAGCTGCTGGCCATGAATTCAAAGCTAAAATCCCTCAGGGAGAAAATCTCAAAAGAGGAGGCCGATAACGACTACAATACATTCCAGTATACTCAGCTGGAGGAGGCAAAACTTGTTCCGGGAGAGCTCGCGGAGCTTGAGGCTGAGTTCAAAATGCTCAGCAATGCAGAGGAGATTAAAAACTCCCTGCTCACAATGACCTCCCTTCTTACTTCTGAGGAATTTTCTGTTGTAAGAAATCTGAAAGAAATTGCTCACACAGCAGAAAGGATTTCGTCAAATTTTCCCTCTGCCGGAGATATTTCAAAGAGGACAGAGAATTGCCGTATTGAGCTGAAAGACATAGAGGAGGAACTTTCACTTCTTGCAGAGAGAGTGAATGTATCGCCGGAAAGGACACAAATTGCAGAAGAGAGACTATCTTTGCTCTACAATTTACTTAAGAAACACCACGCAGAGAGTATTGATGAGCTGATTTCTGCAAGAGATAACCTTGCATTGACGCTCAAAAATGCAGAATCTCACAGGGAGGAACTTGAAATTCTGACTGCAACAGTTAAAGAGCTTGAGAAAAAACGGGCAGCTGTTGCAGGAAAACTTCATAAAAGCAGGGTTGCAAATTCGGCTCCTTTTGCTAAAGTTATGCAGGATTCGGTCAGGGAACTTGAAATGCCGCATGCAGTATTTACTGTCTCTGTAAATGACGAGAATACATGGAGTGCAGAGGGAAACTCAAGAGTGCAGTTTCACTTCTCTGCCAACAAAAATATTGAACCGAGGGAACTTTCCAAAGTTGCATCAGGAGGAGAACTTTCGAGGATTATGCTGTGTCTGAAAGCTGTAATGGCAAAGGGCAGCGGCATGCCAACAATGATATTTGACGAAATTGACACAGGAGTATCCGGAAAGATAGCGGACAAGATGGGCCGGCTGATTGGAGAAATGGCAGAGGGAATGCAGATCTTTGCTATCACTCACCTTCCGCAAATTGCTTCAAAGGGAGAGTGCCATCTGCTGGTATATAAAGAGACAGAGGGGGCAAACGGTGCTTCTACGGCAATTAAACGAATCAACGGAGATGAGAGACTCATGGAGATTGCCAGGATGCTAAGCGGCTCCAGAATGACTGACGCAGCTGTTGCTAATGCAAGAGAACTGCTGACTAACTAGAATATTATTTAACAAACATATTATGAGACTTATTATTCAAAACTCGTATGAGCAAATTTCGCAGTGGGCAGCTGCTTTAATTGTAAAGAGAATCCGTGAGTTTGACCCTACACCGCAAAGACCATTTGTGCTGGGCCTTCCTACAGGATCTACTCCTTACGGCACCTACAAGGAGCTCATCAGACTCTTCAAGGGAGGTAAGGTCTCTTTCCGGAATGTCGTTACTTTCAATATGGATGAATACATAGGCATTCCCAAAGATCATCCGCAGTCATACTACACATTTATGTGGGACAACTTCTTCAGGCATATTGATATTAAACCGGAAAATGTAAATATACCAAACGGCAACGCTCTTGATCTTGAAAAGGAGTGCCTCGACTATGAAAAGAAAATTGCCTCATACGGAGGAATTAATCTCTTCATGGGAGGAATAGGCCCTGACGGACATATTGCATTCAATGAGCCGGGCTCTTCTCTAACATCAAGAACTAGAGTCAAATCACTTACCACAGATACAATTATTGCCAACTCTCGTTTCTTCAACAACGACATTAGCCAGGTTCCCAAAACTGCGCTTACAGTGGGTGTGGGAACAATAATGGATGCACACGAAGTAATGATTCTTGTAAATGGTCACCACAAGGCACGTGCCCTTAAAATGGCAATTGAGGGAAGCATTAACCACCTGTGGACTATAAGTGTTCTTCAGATGCACCCTAAGGGTATTATTGTTTGTGACGATGCCGCAACTGACGAACTGATGGTTGGTACAGTAAATTATTTTAAAGATATAGAGAAAGAGAATCTGAATCCTGCTTCAATGCTGCAGTAATCATTTATCTAAGGAATTCCGCCGCCCTGCCGAATACTTTTTCAAAACAGTATTTACGCTCGGCGGCGTTTTCTTTTGTTACAGGGAAAGGTATCTCATGTGAATAGTGGAAAGGGAAATCCATCTCCTCCAGACAACCGGCAGCATCAGATCCTATTGCCGAGAGAATTCCCGCTGTGGGAATAACCTTATCCTGCTTTAGAGAAATGATGCCAACCCTGTGAAGATTATTTCTGTAAAAGGCCTCCCTCCTCTCCTTTCCCAGATGACAGGCGATATGCGAAATAAATGCCTGCTCCAGGTTGTCTCCGATAATTCGCTTCTCATGTTGCGGATAGATAAACCGGGTTGTAAAATAGCTGGTAAGAGCATCAAATGTCTCTCCGTCCATAATCATTTTGGAACTTCCGTTCATCTCATTAAACAGAGAGCCGGCACAAAACATAAACAACTTACTTTCTGCGAAATAGCCCTGAACATCTGAGGTCAGAAGAACCTGAGAGAGCAACCCGCCTATAGAATATGCAAAAATATCAATCCTGGCTCCCTTAGAAATTAATTCATGCCTGTCGCTTTTGATTTCATTCATAAGCTGATAAACATTATAAATGCTCTCTCTGCCAGATAGGTAAAACCTGAATGGGTCAGATTTAAGTCTTGAACTTAATGCATAATTCAGGAACGAGAGATTAGAAGAGCGGGGACCGTCGCCAAACTCGTCATTGATAAGCTTCTGCATAGCCCTGGGATTTGACCATGAGAGAGGAGATCTGTTTATATGCATTGAGAGCGGGAAAAGTATCACAGGACGATTAAGTTCATTTGCAAGATATTCTGCCCATGGAAGATATTTATCCCAATTTCTTTCATTTAGACCATGGAAAAGCAGAATTGCGGAACCTGCTCTCTTCCCCTGTCCGGCAAAAGAATCGGGAGTGATAATATAATAGTCGAAACTTGTATTCTCAGAAATCTGCTCTTCCAGGCAACCAAGAAATTTAACGGGAGAGGTCTCTTTTCTTTTTTTAAGAATTTCATCCCTTCCCAGTCTTTCAACAAATCTTAATGTATGCATCCTCATTTTCCTTTGTGATTTTTATGCAAATTAAGCTTGTCTTTGTAACTGCTCTGAAAATATGGTGTTACCGCATACATCAATGGGTGAAACTGCAAATAGAGGGGTGAAATTCTTATATGTGTGGCCAATGAAAAATTTCACTACTTTTGCATTAAGATGAAAATTCCGGATTATATAATCAGAAAAGGCAACATAGTGAGGCTGGTGATATTCACTGCCGCGTTTGCACTTCTGTTTATTAACATCTACAAGCCTTTCGGGTCCAAAAGCTGGTATGATGTATCTGACTTTAAGTTTTTCCTTTTCTCTGCTCCTATTATTCTCACCGGAGTACTGGTAGTGGTTATAAGCAGAATAATAATGTACTATTACGCCCGCAAGCGGGTAGTCACCTATGTGAACTATTTTGTGTGGGTATTTCTGGAGATTTTGTTCATGTCTCTATTCTATACCCTCTTTACTTTATCGCTTTCTGCCAATGAAGGGAGGGATGTTATTGAGACCTTTAAATCATCTATGGTCAATACGGCCCTTGTTCTCTTACTGCCATACATAACCCTCTGGTTCTATTTTGGCTGGGAAGAGAGTAAAAAGAGACTAGAAAACATTGAACAGGGAGAAAACGAAACAGAACACATACCCTCAAGTCTCTCCTTTACAGATGAAAAAGGGGTACTGAGGCTCTCCGTCCGGCACAATGATTTGCTCTATATTGAATCTGATGACAATTACGCAACCATACATTATACAGCAGGAGGCAAGGTAAAATTCTACCTTCTCAGGAACACCCTGAAAAAACTGGAAGAGCAGCTTTCAGAGACACCCGTATGCCGCTGTCACAGGTCATTTCTGGTAAACTTTACACGTGTTAAGGTTATGAGAAGAGAGAGGGATGGTATTTATCTTGAGATGGATGCTGAGGGGGTAAAGGATATTCCTGTATCGAAGACTTATCAGCAAAAGGTAGCCGAAAAATTCATGGCTCAATCGTTCAACAGTAATCACAAGTCAGCCTGATTAAGAACAGGCATTATTTCTCATAAAAAAAAGAGTTTTCCCGAAATTCAGGAAAACTCTTTTTTTTTTAAACATAATCAAATTAAAGCTTCGAAATAAGCTCCTCACTGAGTGGTTTTACCTTTGAACCAAAGTGGGCTTTTAAAGTCCCCTTCTTGTCAATAAGGTACTTATTGAAATTCCAGCCTGGTTCTGCCTCATTCCATCCGTTTTTGGATTTATCTGTTAGCCATTTGTAAACTTCGTTTTTATCCTTTCCCTTCACTGAAGATTTATCCATCATCAGAAATGTAACTCCGTAGTTCTCTTCACAGAAGGCTTTAATCTCTTCATTTGTTCCGGGATCCTGGTTCATGAAATCATTAGATGGAAATCCAATAATTACAAGGTTGTTACCATATTTCTGGTTAAGCTCTTCGAGATCTTTGAACTGAGGAGTGTAACCGCACTTTGAAGCAGTATTAACTATCAGAACATTTTTCCCTTTAAGAGTTTTGAAATCGAATTTTTCACCTGTTATGGTTTTAAAACTCAATGAGTAGAAATCAACCGGAGGTTTAACGGCAGCATCCTGAGCTTTGGCCGGTGCTGCAACTATGAGCATTACTGCAAGTGCAAGTAGTTTAAAATAATTTTTCATTGTCTGTTTGTTTGAATATGAAACAAACAGACGAATCAATAGTTCACTACTTTATGCTTATAGCAAATCCGCCGCTTGAAGCGAGTTTGATTTTGATCTTGCTTTTTGATGTTACACTCTCTTTCCTGATGTTGTAGCTCTGCGGATTAGTATCCCAGTGTGCATCTTTACCATCTTCGTAGATTGTTGCTTCATATTTTGTTCCCTGAGGCAAAAAGCTAAAGTCAACAAGTGCTTCCCTTGGATTCTCATCTGTAATTCCTCCAACAAACCATTCGTTTTCACCCTTAGATTTTCTGGCAACAGTAATGTAATCTCCGGGCTCGGCCTCCAGGTACCAGCTGTTATCCCAGTCAACTGCAACATCCTTTATAAACTGGAAAGCATCCGGGAACCGCTCATAATTTTCCGGAAGGTCTGCTGCCATCTGTAAAGGACTAGGCATTGTCAGATATAGGGCAAGTTGTTTTGCAAGAGTGGTATGAACCTTCTGGTCCGGCTTGAATCCCTTGTAATAGGCCATGTCTGTCTGAAAAATTCCCGGAGTGTAATCCATAGGGCCACCCATAAGCCTGGTAAAAGGAAGAATAGTTGTGTGATCGCAGCTGTTTCCGCCCATTGTCTCAAACTCTGTTCCTCTTGCAGATTCCTGAGCAAGCCAGTTTGGATATGTTCTTGAAAGGCCTGTTGGTCTAACTGCCTCGTGGCTGTTAACCATAATTTTAAAATCAGCAGCTCTCTCCACCACTTTTATGTAGTGATTAATCATCCACTGTGATGAGTGATATTCACTGCGGGGAATGATATAACCAACATATCCCGTCTTAACGGAATTGTATCCGTTCTCTGCCATAAAGCTGAAAGCACGGTCCATTTGTCTTTCGTAGTCAGCTGCATTGGACGACGTTTCGTGATGCATCATAACTTTCACACCCTTCTCGGAAGCATAGCGGTGAAGTTCCTTCACATCAAAATCCGGATAAGGTCTGTCAAAACTGAAGTGAACATCTTTCAGATATGAACCCCAGTCTTCCCATCCTTCGTTCCAGCCTTCAACCAGAACTGCATCAAAACCATGCTTTGCTGCAAAATCTATGTATTTCTTAACATTGGCCGTATTTGCGGCATGTTTTCCGTTAGGTGTGAGCTTAGAATAATCTGTTATTCCGGGCCTTGCCAAATTGTTATCTGAATACGCCCATGTAGCTCCGCCACCGGTAAACATCTCCCACCATACACCTATATATTTCACAGGCTTTATCCATGAGGTCACCTCATATGCACATGGCTCATTAAGATTCAGGATTAGTCTGGAAGCAAGAATTTTTCTGGCGTCATCGCTTACAACAATTGTTCTCCATGGTGAATTCACAGGAGCCTGAAGAAATCCTTTAACTCCGTTCTTATCTGGAGTCAGATGAGAGCTGAGAACAAATTTTCTGTCATCTACATTAAGAAGCATACCGGGAAAATTCACCAGTGAGGCTTCGTGAATATTAATATAGAGTCCATCTTCACTCTTTAACATGAGTGGTGTCTGGACAGTATATCCATCTGCCTTTGATTCATACCCCTTGCTTCTTGCAGCCTTATCCATCCCCGGTGCAATTGCAGACAGCTTTGCTGTAGTATAAGCAAATTCATTCGTATCATAATCCCCGGGCATGCAAAATGCCAGATGATCCCCTGCAAGTGCAAACTCTGTGAGCTCATCCTTTAGTGAGAAATAATTGAGCGATGGCTGGTCCGGGAATTCATACCTAAAACCAAGACCATCGTTAAAGAGTCTGAATCTTATGTTTAGTGCCTTACCCTTCTCCCCGCTCTGCACCAGCTTTACAAACATCTCATTATAATTGTTTACAATTGAGGAGTATTCTCCCCAAACAGGTTTCCATGTTTGATTCAGAGAGGTATAAAGAATTTCTTTTACCGAGAAATTTCCTGAAAGGCTAAAGCCGTTTGCCTCAAAACCTAATCTGCCTGGTTTTACCACTTGTTTGCCTGAAAAGAGCAATTCATAAGTGGGAACTCCGTCATTATTACTGAAAATAAGGGTTAGTTTTCCGTCCGGTGATGTGATTTTTTGCGCAACAATATCTCCGGCAAAAAGGAGCATTAAGATGAAAAATCCTAAAATTCTGATCGATTTTCTCATTTTTTTTGAGGGTTTTAAAAAATATTTTTGAGAATACAAAAGTATATAAAATTTTTATAACATTTTATTTACCTGTTTTTCTGCTATTTACATTATTTGCTAGTAACAATTTGTTACTTCTTAGTACTAATTATTCACGATATCATACTACAAAAGTTATAGGATTTATAATTTTTAATTATTTTTGTGCGCAATAATTAAAAAACCGCTGGATCATGAAAGTAAATACGAAGATTCGTTACGGACTGAGAACAGTTATTGAAATTGCCAAATCGACTGACCCCGGTGGTGTATTGCAAAAAGATATTGCGGAGAACCAGCAGATATCAATAAAGTACCTTGACAGTATTATCTCCTCCCTTAAAGTCAAAGGCATTATTGCCAATGTAAAGGGCAAGGGGCAGGGATACAGGCTCACACGCCCTGCAGAAGAGATTACTGTTTGGGACATATATACAGCCTTTGAACCAATTACAATGGTTGACTGTATAGAAAATGAGAGCTTCTGCGACAAATCTTCGAAATGTTGTTCCAGAGATTACTGGATTGAACTTAGGGAGGATTATTCAAATCTGTTAAAAGCCAAAACGCTGGCTCAGATACTTGAAAATGCCCGGGAAAAATATTTAGGAAAAAGTGAAGCTTGATAATATTAAAATGAATACAATAAAAATGAAAAGTAAATTAATCATGTTCCTTATGGCAGGAATGCTTGTTGCTTCTTCTGCCAATGTACTTGCACAGGCAGTTAAGGCCAGCACATTCAAAACTACCATAACTATCAACGGAACCTCAAACATCCATGACTGGCATTCAAAAGTTGAGCAGCTTTCTGGTGAGTTTGTGGTTGGAGAAAATAACAAAATTGAATCTCTTGTTGTAAAGGTTCCTGTTCAGTCAATTAAAAGCGGAGACAGGCTGATGGATAAGAAGACATATGAAACTATGCTTGCAGAGAAGCATCCGTCAATTACTTTCCAGCTTACTGAGCCTACTACAGCGATTGTTTCTTCTTCTGATATCCAGATTAACCTGACAGGTAATCTTACAATTGCCGGCGTTACAAAGAAAATCACCTTCAAGTCTACAGGAAAAAAGACTGCAAATGGTGGCTATCAGCTTACTGGTACTGTTCCTATGAAGATGACTGATTTTAAAATGAAGGTTCCAACTGCTCTTCTTGGTACTGTAAAGGCAGGAGATGCTGTAACAGTTAAACTTGATGTGACAGTACTTTCTCACAACCTTGTAGCCTCAAACTAAACAAAGAAATTGATTAAAAATCAAATATTTCAAAATTTTAAATGAATATGAAAAAAACTCTATTTTCACTCTTCGCAGTGATGTTCTTCGGCACTATTGCTGTTGCTCAGGTTCGCCCATATGACAAGGACGGTCTGAACGTCTTCGAAACAAAGAAGGAAGATCTGGTTAAGTTTGAGAAAATGAAACTCAAACTTGGCGGAAGCTTTACTCAGTCGTTCCAGACACTCGAGCACAGCACTACTTCAACTGCTACACCAGTAGCTATTGTTCCCGGTTTCAACACAGCGATTGCAAACCTTTACCTGGATGCATACCTTGCAGACGGAGTTACTCTTAACATGGCACTTTACCTTTCTGCCCGTCACCACCAGGAGACTTGGGTAAAAGGCGGTTACATTCAGTTTGACAAACTTCCTTTCCTCAAGAGCGCACTTCTTGACAAGGTAATGGAGTACACTACAATCAAGGTTGGTCACATGGAGATCAACTACGGTGATGCTCACTTCCGCCGTTCAGACAACGGTAACTCAATTTACAACCCTTTCGTTGAAAACTACATCATGGACTCTTTCACAACTGAGATTGGTGCAGAAGTAGATTTCCAGTACAAAGGTTTCCTTGCAGTTGCTGGTCTTACAACAGGTAAAATCAAGGGTGATATTGCTAAAGCTACAGTTTATGCTGGCGGAAGCGATGGTAAGGCATACCCTGCTATTCTCGGTAAAGTTGGCTATGACAGCCAGATAAGCGACCTAGTTCGTCTTCGTCTGACAGCATCTGGTTACTATACAAAAGGTTCAGTTTCAAATACACTTTATGGTGGCGACCGTGCAGGTTCACACTACTATGGTGTTCTTGATGCAGGTCTTGCAACAACTAACTTTACATCAGGCCGTTTCAACCCTGGTTTCACCGACAAGATTGGTGCATTCATGGCAAACGCATTCCTGAAAGTTGGAGGTCTCGAGTGGTTTACTACTTATGAGGCAGCTAAAGGCCGCGCTAAAAACGAAACTATCGAGCGTAATGCAAATCAGTTCGCAACTGACCTGCTTTACAGATTCGGTAAAAACGAAAACTTCTGGATTGGCGGCCGTTACAACACCGTATCTGCAACTATGGCAACAGGTGATATCGATATCAACAGAATTGCTATTTCAGGCGGATGGTTTGTAACCAAAAACATTCTCACCAAACTTGAGTATGTTAACCAGAAATACAACGGATTTCCAGCCGGCGACCTTCGTAACGGAGGTAAATTCAACGGATTCGTCCTTGAAGCAATCGTAGGTTTTTAATCATATATATGTGTGTAACTTTGAACCGGCGGAAGCAATTCTGCCGGTTTGATTTTATCTGAAATAATCAATGACCAGACTGTTCTGCATTTTATTAATGATTGTATTCTCTTCTGCAGCATTTGCAGAGGGAGAGAAACGACTCACTTTATTGGAGAGTACTCTTATTGAAATAGACGGGAGTACCAATATCTCAAAATTTAAGCTGACTTTCAGGGGTGACGATTTCCCCCAAAGCAGTTATCTGCTTCCTGTATCAATGTCGGAAAACAAAATGAGTGTTGGAAGAAGCAGGCTTTCTCTGGAAGTAAAGAAATTTAAATCGTCAAATCCTATTGCTCAGAACGGATTCTACAAGCTAATGAAGGCTGACGAATTTCCGCAGATGTCAATTGAGCCGGTTAGCATTGATCTCTACCCCGGATACAACTCAACCGCAGCAAAAGGCCTCGCAAAAGTAAAAATCACAATCACCGGAAATACAAGAGAATACTCAATCCCATTCACCTACTCTTCTGAAAACGGAATCCGGAAAGCTTCAGGAAAACTAAGGATGACAATCCGTGATTTTGGACTGGTTCCACCAACTGAAATGATGGGTATGGTTAAAACCAGCGAATGGATTGAGATAAAACTTAAACTTGATTTCACGATTCAATAATATCATTACATTTGGGAATTATTAACCTCTGTAATTCCGGCCGTAATGAAAACAATCAATCTTTCATTTCTGCTCCCTGCAGCATTTCTGCTGCTCTCCCACTCACTAACAGGACAAAATCAGCCTTCAGAAAAACCTGAAAAAGGCGAATGGAAACTAGTCTGGCAAGATGAATTCAACGGGAATCAGCTTGACAAGACAAAATGGAACGTGCTTACAAGGGAAACCAGCAAGCACGATGAACTTCAGTACTATGTACCAGACGAGGTATATCTTGAGAACGGTATGCTTAGAATCAGAAGCAGAGTCCGTGATTTCGGAGACAAAAAATATACAAGCGGACGTCTTGACACCAAAGACAAAATGGTGATGAAGTACGGACGAATTGAGATTAAAGGCAAACTGCCCGTTGGTCAGGGACTCTGGCCTGCATACTGGCTCTATCCTCAGGAGAGAGACTGGCAGATGGAGTATGTAATGAGTGAGGCCGTTGCAAACGGCCGGGAAAGTTCAATTCCTGAATTGAGGCCATGGTACAGTGAGATAGACATAATGGAGTTTCTTGGACACGAGAAAAATATAATTTATGCCACTTTCCATTACTACTCATTCAAGGGTGTAAAAAGAGTTTCATCCGGAACTCACACCGGTGATGTATCATACGGGGACGATTTTCATATCTATGCTCTGGAGTGGGAAATAGATGAAATGCGATGGTTTCTGGATGGTAAGCTGATTCACTCCTGCAAAGAGGGAGTACCCCATAATGGTCATTTCCTGATTCTGAATACTGCCATAGGAGGTAGCTGGCCTGGTAATCCTGACTCAAGCACTATATTCCCGCAATTCCATGATATTGACTATGTAAGAGTTTACACAAGATAACTTTTTTATCTTTTTTTGTGTTCTCAGTATACAATGATAGGATATAATAACTAGATTTGTTTTAAGACCTATAAATCAACCTACTCTGCGTATATGACAAAGAGGCCCTATTTATTATTGTGCATTCTGATACTGGGAAGTACTGCACTCTTCGCTCAAAAAGAGAAATCTGAAAAAATTACAATTACCGGATATGTTACTGATTCCCTTTCCGGGAGAGGGATTGAATACCCTACTGTAGCACTGTTTAATGACTCTCTAAAGCTCATAAAGGCAGTTGCCGGAGGAGTTGACGGGAAGTTTGTCCTGGAGGCTCCACGCCCCGGAAAATATGTTTTATCTGCTTCAATGCTGGGTTATACAAACTCCAGAAACGAACTATTGATTGAGAACAGCAGTGGTAAAATTGATGTTGGAAAAATCTATATAAGAGAAGGTTTGCAGATAGCAGAGGTAACAGTTACCGCTGTTAAGCCGCTCATAAAAAACGAACCGGATAAGCTAACTTACAACATAGATGCAGACCCTCAGGCAGCCAACAGTGCTGTTGTGGATATTCTTCGCAAGGTTCCCATGCTGAGCGTTGACGGGGAGGACAATGTTAGGCTGAATGGAGAAACCAATTTCAAAGTATTGGTTAACGGACGCTCTTCCGGGATGATGGTGAAGAATTTTAAGGATGCAATAAAATCCATGCCTGCAAGTTCAATTAAATCTGTAGAGGTTATAACTAATCCTCCGGTGAAATATGATGCTGAAGGCATTGGCGGAATCATCAATATCATCACCAACAGAAAACCAGCTGGTGGATATAATGGCAGTCTCAATGCCGGAGCCAGTACAAGAGGCGGATACAATGCCGGCGGATATATCTCTGCGCAGCTGGGAAAGTTTGCATTAAGCACAAACTACTATCAGGGACTCTTCAAGATGAAAGGCAGCGTTCTGAATACAGAATCTGAGAATTTTGTCAATGATGAATTTCGTTTTTCAAATTCTTCCGGCGGATCAAATTCTGACAGCCACTTCTCAAGTTTGGGTGTGGAGGCCAGTTATGAAATTGACTCTCTGAATCTTATTACTCTTTCGGGCTGGGGTTATGTTGGAAATTCAACAAATACCGGAACAACAATTTTTTCTGCATACAATATAAATAATATCCTTACCAGAAAGTATTCAAACATCTCTGAATCTGTAAACGGATTCGGCACTGGTTCAGGAGTTCTCTCATACCAGAAGACTTTCAAAAAGCCAGACCAAAACCTTACATTCAGTTACAGCATAGACTGGAACCCAATGCTCACTGAAGTTACAAATACAATAGACCCTGAGCTCAACTATACAGGATATGAGCAGCACTCCAAAAACAGAGCATACGGAGTAGAGCACACTGTTCAGGCTGACTACTACAATCCGGTAACCAAAAAGCACTTCTTTGAAACCGGATTGAAATATATTCTCAGGACCAATACATCTGACACTAAGGTCGAGCGTTACGACTACAATCTGGAGCAGTGGTACGAAGATAACAGCCGGGTAAATGACCTGAACTATAACCAGCATATAGGTAGCTTTTACGGGGGATATGTTTTCAAACATAACTCCATGACAGCAAAGGGCGGCTTCCGTGCTGAATACACTCTGAATGATGGCATTTCTGTTAGTTCAGATGGTGAAACTCCTTTTACAAACAAGCAGTTTGATGTTGTACCGTATGTTAACTTCTCATTTATGCTTAAGAAGGGGCATATGATTTCGGCAGCTTTTACACAGCGCCTCAACAGGCCCGGCATCTACTACCTGAATCCATATGTCAATGACTCAGACCCTATGAATATCTCCTATGGAAATCCAGATTTGAAAACCGTCAGAAGAAATTCCCTGAATATCGGCTGGAGAAAATCCTCTCAGAAATGGACACTGGGACTTAATCTTTCCGGTGACCACACCAGAAACAATATTGAAAATATTAGAAGAGTCCGGACATCCGGAGTTACGATATCTACTTACGAAAACATAGGCAAAAACCAAAGTGTAAGACTCAACACAAACTTCTCCTACCGTGCAGGCGAAAAATTCAATGTTTACCTAAACGGAGCCCTCTCATATATAAATATTTCTTCACAGGAATTAAACCTGAGCAACGACGGAGTAAGCTATACCGGTGGACTTGGCTTTTCGCTGGGTTTATGGAAAAAGGCTACCTTAAATATGAATGCCTATGTATACGGCGGAAATATCACACTTCAGTCAAGATACCCGGTTAACTATGCCTCATCAGTTGGTTTCAGCCAGAGATTCCTGAAAGATAAGCTTACATTTTCCATAAATATTACCGAGCCTCTTACAGCCACCAAAACATACACATTTGACTCGGTTGACCCAACATACAAAATGCACTCACGTGCAGTCACTTTCCAGAGAGCAGGCAACTTCAGCCTTTACTGGAGGTTCGGCAAATTCAACGCTACAGTAAAAAAAGCCCGCAGAACTGCCAACGACGATAAACTCACCGGAGGTGGTGCAGCAGCTACAGGTGGAACAACTACGCCGTAAAACTCTGCCAGAGTTTTTATCAATTAATTCTTTTACTGCATTTTAATAAAATTATTTACACTCTTTTTCAGTGTGAAATATTTGTATACATCAGGATTTCAGGGCGTTAGTAAAAACTCTGGCAGAGTTTTTGCGAGTAATGGTAAAACCACTACGCAAACCACTGCCTACAAGTAACCAAATCCAGTTAAAATCTAACAAAAACAAAAATGAAGAGAACTTTATTGTTCATCTGTGTGGCATTGCTATGCTCAGGTTTCAGGGCAAACGCCCAGAAAGCCGCTATTCCGGGAATTTCAATTACAGGGGTGGTTACAGACTCTCTCTCCGGAAAAAACATCGAATACCCAACTGTTGCAATTTTTACAGATTCCCTGAAACTCATCAAGGCAGTTGCTGGCGGAGCCGACGGTAAATTTACAATTGAGGCTCCGGGCGAAGGAAAGTATATCCTTTCGGCCTCAATGATTGGCTATTCAAACTCAAAAACCACAATTTTGCTGGAAGGAGGAATCAAAAAATACGATGCCGGCAACATTAAGCTTCTTGAGGGGATGCAGCTGAAAGAGGTAACAGTTACTGCCGTTAAACCTCTTATCAAAAATGAGCCGGACAAACTGACCTACAACCTGGAATCAGATCCACAGGCAACTTCAAGCGCACTGGTAGATATTCTGAGAAAGGTACCTATGCTGAGTGTAGATGGCGAGGATGTAGTGAGGCTGAATGGAGAGACCAACTTTAAGGTTTTGGTTAACGGCCGCTCTTCTGGATTGCTTGTTAAAAACTTTAAGGACGCAATAAAATCAATGCCGGCAAGCTCTATTAAATCTATTGAGGTAATTACCAACCCGCCGGCAAAATATGATGCCGAGGGGATTGGCGGAATTATTAACATTATCACCAACAGGAAAGATACTCAGGGATACAGCGGAAGCCTGAATGCAGGAGCAAATTCACTTGGCGGATTTAACGGAGGTGGTTACATCTCTGCACAAATTGGAAAGTTCTCCCTCAGCACTAATTTATATGCAGGCAATTATGTTTCAAAAAAGAACATCTCTGTTAATGAATCCGAAAATTACCTGAGCGACCAGTTCAGATACTCAAACAGCGAAAGCACTGGTGAAAACAAAGGTACAAGTTACAATGCGAGCGTTGAGGCCAGTTATGAGATTGACTCACTTAACCTCCTCACACTATCGTTCTGGGGGTATCTTGGGGATAATACAAGTACTAGTACATCGGATTTTATCTCCTATGACAAGGACCATAATATGTCAAGGAAATATTCGAACATAACCAAATCTACCAGTCAGTACGGCTGGAGTTCAGGATCTGTATCATATCAGAAGACTTTTAAAAAACCTGACCAAAACCTGACATTTAGTTATAATATTGATGCCAGCCCAATGAACAGTGACATTATAAACACTGTCGACCCGGAATTCAACTACAATCCTTACACAAAGCACTCAGTAAACAATGCCTCAGGAATTGATCATACAATTCAGGCAGACTATTATGATCCACTCACAAAAAAGCATTTTATTGAGACAGGGATAAAATACATACTTAGACGAAACACTTCAAATTCTGAGGTTAAAGTTTATGATGATGCAACAGAGACGTGGATTGATGACCCGAGCAGAATCAATGACCTCGACTATGACCAGCACATTGGAAGCATGTACGGGGGTTACGTGTTCAAACACAAGTCACTTACCGCAAAAGGAGGTTTCAGGATGGAGTACACGCTAAATGACGGAATCTCTAAAAGTTATGATGGTAACATTATGTTTACAAACAAGCAGTTTGATGTTGTTCCTTATGTAAACCTCTCCTACATGCTCAAAAAAGGAAATTCAGTAACAGCTTCATTCACCCAGAGACTTAACCGCCCCGGAATCTGGTATCTGAACCCATATGTAAATGACACAGATCCTATGAATATCTCATATGGAAATCCAAACCTTGAGACTGTACGAAGGAATTCAGTAACCCTTGGATACCGCAAGGCAGCACAGAAATGGAACCTGAACCTGAGCCTGAACGGTAACTCAACAAAAAACAACATTGAAAGAATACGAAGAGTAGGTGAAAACGGGGTAAGTGTTTCAACCTATGAAAATATTGGCATAAACAGGAACCTGAGGCTAAATTTCAGTTATTCTTACAGGATGGGCGAAAAATTCAGCATATATCTTAACGGCGCTACTGCATATTCAATAATCTCCTCCCCTGAGCTGGGCCTTACAAATGAAGGGTTCAACTTTAACGGCGGATTCGGAGGCTCTGTTGGTTTGTGGAAAAAAGGGACATTTAACTGCAATGCATATGTTTATGGAGGAGATATATCACTCCAGTCAAGGTATCCTGTTAATTATATGACATCGTTTGGCTTCAGTCAGAAGTTTCTGAAGGACAAGCTCACATTCTCAATATATGTTTCTGAACCATTTACCAGAACCAAGAAGTTTGTATTCGACTCACAGGATGTAACCTATAAAATGCATTCAGAATACATTTCATACAGAAGATCTGCAAACTTTAGCCTATACTGGCGTTTTGGCAAGTTTAACGTAAATGTGAAAAAAGCCCGCAAATCCTCAGTCGACGACAAGATGTCCGGCGGAGCACAGGGCGGAACTACCACTCCGTAAGTAACCAGAATATTTGCACATTCTTTAGCTTCCCACGTGCAAATTACCTCTTGAGGAATGATCAAGGGGAAAAGTGCACATGTGAAATTTCAGACATGGCTATATTACAAAAAGGTTAAAAGGCTGTAGAAGCAAGGCGCTAAGGTTTTTTTTGCGCAGCATACACGAAGTATGTGAACAAAAAAAAAGACCGCAAGCAACGAAGCTTATGCGGCCGAAACCTAGCATGATCGTTCAAAGGTTTAAAACCGCATAGGCGAGATGCTTAAGGATTTTTTTGCGGAGCGTACACGAAGTACGTGAGCATAAAAAATTCCGCAAAGCAGTGAAGCATATGCGGAATTTAAACCTTTGAAGGTGGTGCCACCAGGAATCGAACCGGGGACACAAGGATTTTCAGTCCTTTGCTCTACCAACTGAGCTATGGCACCTTGTCATTAGGGAGTGCAAAAGTAGCACTATTTTTCATTATTGCAAAAAAATATTCTCCAATTATTCTATCTTTGCATCAAATTTCAAAACCTATTTATGGCAACGACAGCAGATTTTAAAAACGGATTATGTATCGATTTCAACGGCAAGCCTTGCTCAATTGTTTGGTTTCAGCACGTTAAACCCGGCAAGGGAGGAGCATTTGTAAAGGTGAAGATGAGAAACCTGGAAAGTGGCAGAATTCTCGAAAACACTTATAATGCCGGTGAGAAAATTGAAATCATAAGCATTGAGAGAAGACCATATCAATTCCTTTACAAGGATGAGGCAGGTTTCAACTTTATGCATACCGAAACTTACGAACAGATTTCTTTGGAACATAATATGGTAGACAATTCAGATCTTATGAAAGAGGGTCAGTATGTTGAGATGATGTTCCATGCAGACGAGGAGAGAGCATTGTCATGCGAACTTCCTCAGTTTGTGGAGATGGAGGTTACCTACACAGAGCCGGCAGTTAAAGGTGACACTGCATCTACAAACGCTATGAAGGCTGCTACACTTGAAACCGGAGCAGAGATTATGGTTCCGCTCTTCATCAATCAGGGTGAGAGAATAAGAGTAGATACAAGAGACCGCTCTTATCATGAACGCTGCAAATAGCAAATAACAATAAAAACTTAAGAGATGAAATTTCTTTCTCTCATATTAATCTCCGCTTTGCTCACAGCATGCGGAGATTCTTATTTAAACAACCTGCCAACAAATGAGCAGATTGAGCAGACAATTGCAAAAGGCGATTTTGCAGAGGCAAAAAGGTTAATCAGACTTGCTCTTGCTAACGACTCCCTCACTCCTGCCCAGAGGTGGGATATGAACTTCAGGATTGAAAAGATGAACAGGATTGAGCAGGACTTCTCGGAAAGAGATACTGCTGTTCTTTCTTACATCAAAAAATATCATCCTGAGGTGACTTCAGAGGAGATTGCCGGTTGGGAAAAGAGTAATGCCCTGGAGAATATGATTATTAACGGAGAGAAATGGTATTTCCACTCTGCGGGCAGAAATCTCTTCAGGATTGACAGTACAGCCAGAAAATACTTTGAGGGTGCAAACGGGAGGCAGTCAGATTCCCTTGACAGGCTTCTGGTAAAATATATCCCAGAGGCTCTGCAGCTGAAAACCGGCAGAGTTGCTCTGGAAAATAAGTCCGGAGCCCTGCTTGCGCCTGTAAAAATGAGGATAAGATACACTCTTACTGTTAAGGCCGATGAAGTTCCTGCGGGAGAGGTGGTGAGAGTATGGATGCCATACCCGCGGACAGATGTCCCTGCTCACAAGGAGATTAAACTCATCTCGGCAAGTCAGCCTCAGTATTTGATTGCACCGGACAGCGAGGTCCACAAAAGCATATACATGGAGGCTGTAACCAAAGCCGGAGAGGCTACAGTTTTCAGTTATGAGTTAAGCTATACCTCATATAACCATTACAACAGCTTTAAGCCGGAAGAGCTGCAGCCTTACGATGTAAATTCAGAGATTTACAAACAGTATACAGCTGAGAACGGAAATCATATTGTATTTTCAGACAATATCAGAAATCTGGTAAAAGAGGTTGTGGGTGATGAGACTAATCCATACCTGAAGGTCAAAAAGATATTTACCTGGATTAACGCCAACATCCCGTGGGCCAGTGCCAGAGAGTACTCTACAATAGATAATATACCCGAATATGTGCTTGCCAACAGACACGGAGACTGCGGTCAGGTATCACTCCTATTCATTACTATGGCAAGGTGCGCCGGAGTTCCGGCAAAATGGCAGAGCGGATGGATGATGCATCCGGGCAACAAGAACCTGCACGACTGGGCAGAGGTGTACTATGAAGGCTTGGGCTGGGTTCCTGTAGATCAGTCATTCGGAAGAATTTTCGGAGCGCCGGACGAAGAGTCACACTGGTTCTTCACTAAGGGGCTAGATGCTTACAGAATGATTGTAAACGAGGGAATTTCAGGAAATTTCTATCCCGCCAAGATTCATCCTAGAAGTGAGACTGTAGACTTCCAGAGAGGCGAAGTTGAGTGGAGAGGAGAAAATCTCTACTTTGGAAGATGGAGATACAAAATGGAGATTGAGTATCTTCCATAAAAAGAGCTTATTATAATCAGAGTTTTCTGATAATATTAATACCGTCGCGAAGAGGAAGTATAAAATTCTCAACGCGGCGGTCCTCTTTTACCATCTTATTAAAGCGGATAATCTCCTGAGTCTGGGCATCTGAAGATGGTTTGCCGGCATAAACCTTTCCATCCCACAAAACATTGTCTGCAATAATGTATCCACCCGGCTTAAGTACCGGTAAGACCATCTCATAATATGAACAGTACTCACGCTTGTTGGCGTCCAGGTAAACTATATCATAAGTTTTATTCAAAGCAGGGACAATTTGAGCAGCATCGCCTATATGAAGGCTGATTCTCTCCCGTACCCCTGCCCTTTCGAATCCCTCAAGAATCAGATCTTCGAGTTCGTCATTAATTTCAACAGCATCCAGATGGCCGTTTTGAGGAAGGCCGAGTGCTATGGAGATCGCAGAATAACCTGTAAATGTTCCAATTTCAAGAACTTTGAGTGGCTTCATCATCTCACAGAGGGTTGTAAGAAGCCTCCCAACCTGCGGACCGCAAAGCATTCTGGCATGATTTGTCCTGAGATGTGTCTCCCTCTCAAGCCATTCAAGAGCAGGGTGAATCCCCGATGAACTCTCTGCAAGATATCTGTCAAGATCTGCCATATCTATTTATAGATTAGAGTTATGAGGTTATCGTCAGTAAAAATCTCCTGAGCTACCTCCTTAATTTGTTCGGAAGTTATTGCCTCAAGTTTCTTCTGAACCTCCTCTATAGGTTCAACCTTTCCAAAAACCAGAAGCGATTTTCCAATGTTCAGGCACTGAGACTCCGCATTATCCGTAGAGATTGCAAGCTGACCTATCAGCTGCTTTTTTGCCGCCTTAAGCTGCATTGGAGAAAGCCCCTTCTCCTTAACCTGAGTAAACTCCTTGTTAATTAAAGAGAGACATTTTTCCAGATTAGATTTGTCTGTCCCAAAGTAGACGGAAAAGACCCCTGTGTCAGAAAAAGGAGTATACGATGCGTCCACTGTATATGCAAGAGCGTGCTTTTCGCGCAGCAGCAGATTTAGCCTTGAATTGAGAGCAGGCCCGCCAAGAATGTTTGAGAGCAGCGCCAGAGGCAGGCGTCGTTTATCATAAAGCGAATATGCCCTTCCACCAACAACACAGTGCGCCTGATAGCTCTTCTTTGAAATTATGCTTATTCCCCCTGCATTACCCGGAGCAATCTCGGCAGTTCTGAGCGGAACAATTCCCGGTTCGTCCTGCGGCTCTTCGGAACCAAAATATTTCAGAGCCAGAGTCTCGCACTTCTGCGGTAATGAATCGGCCACTATGGAGAGAGACATATTGTTGTACCTGTAATGAAGCTTTGTAAATGCTACAAGGTCTGCTCTGGATATCCGCCTTACGCTTTTTGGAGTACCCAGTATGTTTCCGGCAAGCGGATGCTGTCCAAAGAGCTGCTCCTCAAAATCGTCATAGATCTGCTCAGAAGGTGTATCCTTGTAAGATTTTATCTCCTCAAGAATCACCTCCCGTTCCTTGTCAAGCTCCTTCTCAGGAAATATTGAGTTAAAGGCAAGATCAAACAACAGTTCAACAGCTTTTGGCAAATCCTCGCGAAGGACTGTGGCGTGAATTACTGTCTCCTCCTTGGTTGTGTATGCATTGAGTTCACCGCCGTATTTCTCGAGGTAGTTATTGATGCTTTTCGCACTCCTGTTTTTAGTACCCTTGAAGAGCATATGCTCGGTAAGGTGAGCAATCCCGTTCTGGGAAATATTCTCATCCCTTGTGCCGGCATTAATTGTAAGGGCACAGTATGCAACAGGAGAGCTGACTCTTCTGAAGCCAAACCTGAGTCCGTTTTTAAAAGTACTTGTATATGTAGTCATTTGTTATTTCTGAAATGGAATTGATATTCTCTTAATCTCCTCCCTGGTAAAACCGGCGGGAAGTTTCTGCGAAATCTTATGTCTGCGGAAAAAGACCATTGAATGGGTCCCGGCATCAATAAGCATCTTGTATGAATAGGAGCCGTTTTTTGGATTGACAGGGGAAATCACAAGGCTGACAATTGTTTGGGGTAATGCCTTCTGTACAGCCTCCTCTGAAACCGAAGCATCTGCAAGAATGGCCTTACCGGCGAACTGCTCTTCAATCTCCTCATCTGTAACCGGATATCCAATTTCTGCCCGGTCAAAGATTATCCTTTTGGAGCCCTGCTCCTCAATTCTGTTGCTGTAAAAGGAATTCCCCACATAGGCCTTTAGAATATCCTCCCCAACATTTATAATATGCTCCTGAATAATGTCAATAAAGGCAGGCAGGAAAACAAATGCCTTTCCGCTTTCGTCACCAACGGCCTGCAAAGGTAAAGAGACAATCTCCTCCATTTTTGAGATTCCTTTGTCTGAGGCGGGACCGCCCTTGACCAGAGTAAGGTATTCAATGGAAGCCTCTCCCTCCCTGCGGAACTTTCCCTCAACCCTTAGCAGAAAGTAAAACATGGTGTCCCGCCTCATCTGTTCAAATCTCTCAAGGGAACAGAACTCATATTCAGAGATCTTCCACCCGCTTTTAACAGCGTCATTCAGGGCAAGGTCTGTGAAATCTGCCGAGTTTGAAACAACCATGGTCTTTTTGTTGGAAAAGTTCCTGTAGTTGTTCTTAGCCTTGCCAAAAATCTCCTGAGCGTCTGACTGATTTGAGAAAATTAAAAGAGAGCAAAAAAGAGCTAATAAATGTCTCATTTGTATTGTTGTCATAAATGCAAAATTAGATAAAAATTCTTACTTTTGCCGAGTATGGAAAGATTTATAGTATCGGCCAGAAAGTACAGACCAACAAGTTTCGAGACGCTTATTGGTCAGGAAAATATCGCCAGAACACTCAAGAATTCGATTCTCAAAAATCAGCTTGCTCATGCATACCTCTTTTGCGGTCCCCGCGGAGTGGGTAAAACTACCAGTGCCAGGATCTTTGCCAAGACAATTAACTGTCTGAGTCCATCTGAGGAGATGGATCCATGCGGAGTTTGCGAATCCTGCAAAGCCTTTGACGAGTCGCGCTCATTCTCGATACACGAACTGGATGCTGCATCAAACAACTCTGTAGATGACATCAGGCAGCTTAACGAGAAGGTGAGAATCCCTCCGCAGATTGGGAAATACAGTGTATACATCATTGACGAGGTGCACATGCTGTCTCAGGCTGCCTTCAACGCATTCCTCAAAACCCTTGAAGAGCCACCTGCACATGCAGTTTTTATTTTGGCCACAACCGAGAAACACAAAATCATTCCTACTATTCTTTCGCGATGCCAGACTTATGACTTCAACAGGATTTCAGTCGAAGATATCGTGAAGAACCTTACAATTATTGCCCAGCGTGAAAATATAACCATAGACTCTGAAGCAATGCATATCATTGCCAGAAAGGCAGACGGTGCAATGCGCGATGCCCTCACCCTGTTTGACCAGTCTGTGGCTTTCTGCGGAGATACTATCACATACGGGCAGGTTATTGCCAATCTGAATGTCCTCGACTATGAGTATTATTTAAAGCTGACAGACCTTTTGACTGAGGGTAACCATATGGAAGCTCTGCTTATTTTCGACGAGATACTCTCCAAAGGGTTCAATGCTCTGCACTTCATCGGAGGGTTAAGCACTCACCTGAGAGACCTTCTCATTTGCCGCGACCCGCAAAGCGCTAAGCTTCTGGAGCTGGCCCCCTCTCTCATTGAAAGGTACCGTCAGCAGGCGTCACACACATCGCTTGAATTTCTGTACAACGCACTAAACATCACTACCACCTGCGAAGCAACATATAAAGCAAGCGGAAACCAGCGCCTCCACATTGAGTTTGCCCTGGTAAAGCTTTCTAAAATAACCCGGCCTGTAGAACAGACTTATCAGCCCCTTACAGCACCAGCTACATCACCTGTTGCTGCGCAACCCGTTAAGGAACCGGCTCAGCAGCCGGTAATTGCTCCTGAACCAAAAGCAGAAGCAAAACAGGAACCAAAAGCTGAACACAATCTTGAACCATTAAAGGTAACTAATCCTGAACCTGTAAAGGAATCTAAACCTGAACCAAAACCGGTTTCAACCTCAGATACAGATACTGCACCCGAATCTTCTCCTCAGGAGTACAAGCCAACAATGTCCATCAAGGGGATGATGAAGAAGGCGAGCGAGCAGAGCACAAGTAATACCAGACCTGTTTACAGGGAGGTTGGCTCAGAGCCTTTCGATATGGAGAAACTGGAAAAGGTATGGATTGCAATGGCAGAGTCTGAGGTTGGCCTCAAGAGACTGGCTACTGCAATTTCAGATACCAAGCCCCTGATAACAGATGAAACAAAAATTCACTTCAGGGTGAGTAATGATTTGCAGCGTGACTGGATTATCAAAAACTGCAAACTGAGACTGGAGAGCTTTTTGCAGGAGAAACTGGACAACAAAAACGCAACTCTTATAGTAGAGGTGGTAACAGCCGAAGAGTCCGGAGAGAATAAACTGTATATGCCGGAGCAAAAGGCCGGTTTTCTGCTGGAGAAACATCCCGAACTGAGGGAGCTTCAGAAGGATATTAAACTGGAGTTGAAGTAGGAAGGAAAAGAGAAACAAATGAGATTATACTGCACAGACCTGGTAAAGAAATATGGAGTACGCACCGTTGTAAAGGGTGTTTCGGTTGAGGTGGAACAGGGTGAAATTGTTGGCCTGCTGGGCCCCAACGGAGCCGGAAAGACTACTACATTCTACATGATGACCGGACTTATCAAACCAAATGCCGGAAGAATTTTTCTTGACAACGAGGAGATCACTACTCTTCCTATGTATATGAGAGCACAAAAGGGTCTGGGTTATCTGGCCCAGGAGGCATCGGTATTCAGGAAACTGAGTGTGGAAGACAACATTATGTCTGTAATGGAGCTTCACAACTACACAAAAAAGGAGAGAGAGGAGAGACTTGAGGTGCTGCTGGACGAATTCAGCCTTCATAAGGTGAGAAAAAGCTATGGCATTCAGCTTTCAGGCGGAGAGAGAAGAAGGTGCGAAATAGCCCGTGCTCTGGCAATAGACCCAAAATTCATTCTGCTTGACGAGCCGTTTGCGGGTGTAGACCCCATAGCAGTTGAGGATATTCAGCATATCATAGCTAACCTTAAAACAAAAAACATTGGGATCATAATTACTGACCACAATGTTCACGAAACTCTGGCAATTACAGACAGAGCATATTTGCTGTATGAGGGAAATATTCTGGAGAGCGGAACTGCAGAGGTTCTGGCAAACAATCCTGAGGTAAGAAAAAAATACCTTGGCGAAAACTTCGAGTTGCGCAAGGCTGTACTCAAAGGGAGAAAAAAAGATACCGGTACCGAAGCTGCGGAGCGGGGGGTTAAACCTAAAACATCTCCTAAACTAAAAAATGAGAGCAGCGTCAGTACCGATATAATTGATTACAGCGAAAAGTCCAATAAGCTGGAACTGGGCGATTAACTGCGACGGAGATTATTTCTTTTCAATCTCGCGAATTTCAATTTCGCGGTGCATTTGCTGACCCTGCTGGTGCATTCTCTCACCCATCATTTGCATTTTCTCGCCTTGTCTGTGAATCATAACACCTTGCTTGTGCATCTTCCTGCCTTGTTTGTGCATTTTTTTACCCCAGTTCAGGTCAAACTGTACCTTTTGTTCATCTGTAAGAAGGTTTCTCACATTGTTTCTGTGCTCGGCCATAAGTTTCATCTTTTTGTTCTGAAGAGCAGAGATCTCGTCAATTTTAGAATTAACTGACTTCATGTTTGGTTTATCTACCTGCTGAAGGGTTTTAAGCTGAGCTCTCTTTTCATTCAGTTCATTTGAGATCTGAAGATTTTCCTTCTGGAGTTTCAGACGAAGTTCCTGCATTTGCTTTTGCTGATCTTCAGTAAATTTTGAATGCATTCTCTCAGGATTGGCTTTCATAAAGCCCTCTCCCTGGCGTTTCACAATAATATTTTGTTGCTGGGCAGTAACAGAAAGTGCTAATGCCATCATAACCAATAGAGTAGTAATTTTTTTCATTTTTTTGTTGTTTTAAAATGTTTCTCTGCTTATAGGACTAAAAAGCAAGAAAAAGGTTTAATAAGAGGAAAGAATTTATACCTTTGCCGAATTAATTTTTGGCAACTTTCAATAATTAAACTAATCAATATGGCAGAAAAATTATTTGATGAGTTTTCACCGGTTTCCACCCAGCAATGGGAAGAGGTGATTACAAAAGATCTTAAAGGCGCCGACTACGAGAAGAAGCTCGTGTGGAAGACTATGGAGGGATTCTCAGTTCGTCCGTACTACCGCGCCCAAGATTTGACAAATCTTAAGCACATGGGTACTCAGCCTGGTGCTTTCCCTTATGTCAGAGGTACAAGGAGCGACAACAAATGGCTTATACGCCAGGGATACTGCGCTCATGAAAGCTTTCAGAAAGCTAATGAACAAGCTGTTGACGGGATTGCACGCGGTGTGGAATCAGTTGGCTTTTGTCTCGACGGAGGCAAGCCTGTTTCAAAGGAGAAAATGGAGATTCTTCTTAAGAATATCGACCTTGAAAAGGTTGAGGTTAACTTCGAAGGATGCTCTTGCGCAACACCTTCCATCATTGAATCTTTTGTTGCCGTAGCTGTGGCAAGAGGCTGCAAATCAAAAGCGGTTAAGGCCTCTTTCGATCTGGACCCCCTCAGGGCACTCACAAAAACCGGAAACTTCTGCTGTGGCAATTACATGGCAAACTTCCGCAGAGCTCTTGAACTGGCCGCAGATTTCCCTAACATTAAAGTTGTTGGAGTAGAAGGTTACGCTTTTAACGAAGCAGGCTCTACACTTGTTCAGGAACTTGCCTTTGCACTTGCAATGGGCAGCGAATACATGAACATCCTTACAGGACTTGGCTTTACTGCAGACGAGGCTGCATCAAGAATCAAATTTACTCTCTCAGTAGGTTCAAACTACTTTATGGAGATTGCCAAATTCCGCGCTGCAAGAATGCTTTGGGCAAACATTGCAGATGCATACGGAGTTAAAGATGATAATTCAAAGAAAATCTACATTCACGCTGTAACAAGCCAGTGGAATCAGACAGTTTACGATTCATATGTAAACATGCTCAGGGGAACAACAGAAGCAATGAGTGCAGCTCTTGCCGGTGTAGATTCACTTGAGGTTCTTCCGTTCGACTATCAGTACCGCGAACCGGGCGAATTCAGCAACCGTATTGCCAGAAATACACAAATAATCCTTAAGGAGGAGTCATATTTCGATAAGATTGCCGACCCTGCTGCAGGATCTTACTACATAGAGAACCTTACAGATTCTATCGCTCAGGAGAGCTGGAAGCTGTTCAGACAAGTTGAGGAGAAGGGCGGATATACCGAGGCTTTCAAAGCCGGGTTCATTCAGGCCGAAATCAAAACTGCATCTGCAAAAAGGGATATGAACATTGCAACCAGAAGAGAGATTCTCCTGGGAACAAACCAGTATCCTAACTTTACAGAGAAGGCAGATAAGGATATTACCCTTGACATTGTTACCCGCGGTTCAAACTGGGAGAGAAGCGAAAACCCAATTGCCGAGCCTATTGAAAAATATCGCGGCTCTCAGGCTTTTGAAGCTCTCAGATTTGCTACAGAAACCAGTGGCAAAGCACCTAAAGCATTTATGCTCACATTCGGAAACCTTGCATTCTGCCGAGCACGTGCTCAGTTTTCAAGTAACTTCTTTGCCGTTGCAGGTATTGAAGTTATTGACAACACACGCTTTGCAACCATCGAAGAGGGTGTTAAGGCTGCCTTTGAAGCAAATGCAGATATAGTTGTTGCCTGCTCATCTGATGAGGAGTATGCCGAATCTGTTCCTGCAATCAAATCTCTTCTTGGAGATAAGGCTATCCTTGTTGTTGCCGGCGAGCCTGCATGCAAGGACGAGCTCATTGCAAAAGGAGTAAGCAACTTCATAAGTGTTAAGAGCAATGTTCTTGAGACTCTGAAGCAATATCAGCAACAGTTGGGAATTAAGTAGTAATAAAAAAAAGATTTGAATATGCGTCCAAAATTTTCAGATATAAAATATGCCGGAGGCGCTGCTCCCAAAGCGGGAGAGAGCGTTTGGATGACTCCGGAACAGATAGGGGTTAAAAGCGTCTATACAGCTTCTGACCTTGAAGGTCTGGAGCACCTCAATTATGCCGCAGGTATTCCGCCTTTCCTCCGCGGACCATACAGCACAATGTATGTGATGAATCCGTGGACTATCCGCCAGTATGCAGGTTTTTCAACAGCAGAAGAGTCAAATGCCTTCTACCGCAGAAACCTTGCTGCAGGTCAGAAAGGACTTTCAGTTGCTTTTGACCTTGCCACACACCGCGGATACGATGCAGACCATCCCCGCGTAGTTGGTGACGTAGGTAAAGCAGGTGTGAGCATATGCAGCGTAGAGGACATGAAGGTTCTTTTCGACCAGATTCCGCTCAATAAAATGTCTGTATCAATGACCATGAACGGAGCCGTACTTCCAATTCTTGCCTTCTACATTGTAGCAGGTATGGAACAGGGAGCTAAACTCGACGAAATGGCAGGTACTATCCAGAACGACATTCTTAAGGAGTTCATGGTTAGAAATACATACATCTACCCTCCTGAGTTCTCAATGAGAATCATTGGTGACATCTTTTCGTACACCTCTAAGAACATGCCTAAGTTCAACTCAATCTCTATCTCGGGCTACCATATGCAGGAGGCCGGTGCTACATGCGACATTGAGATGGCATATACACTTGCAGACGGTCTTGAGTACCTAAGGACAGGTATTGCAGCAGGAATGGATGTAGACCAGTTTGCACCACGCCTCTCATTCTTCTGGGCAATTGGTATGAACCACTTCATGGAGATTGCAAAGATGCGTGCAGCGAGAATGATCTGGGCTAAACTGGTAAAACAGTTCAATCCTAAGAACCCTAAATCACTCTCACTCAGAACTCACTCGCAGACTTCCGGCTGGTCACTTACCGAGCAAGATCCTTTCAACAACGTTGCAAGAACATGTATTGAGGCAATGGGTGCAGCTCTTGGTCACACCCAGTCACTCCACACCAATGCTCTTGACGAGGCTATCGCCCTTCCTACAGACTTCTCTGCACGTATTGCAAGAAATACCCAGATCTATATCCAGGAAGAGACAAACATCACCAAATCACTTGACCCTTGGGCAGGTTCATACTATGTAGAAAAACTCACTGCAGAAATTGCAGAGAGAGCATGGGACCACATTCAGGAGGTTGAAAAACTTGGCGGTATGTCTAAGGCTATCGAAACCGGTATTCCTAAACTCAGAATTGAAGAGGCAGCAGCCCGCAAACAGGCAAGAATTGACTCTAAACTCGATACCATCGTAGGTATTAACAAATACAGACTGGATAAGGAAGATCCGCTCGAGATTCTCGACGTAGACAATACAAAAGTTCGCGAGTCACAGATTGCTAGACTTAAAGAGCTCCGCGCAAACCGCGACGAGGCTAAAGTTAAGGCAGCTCTCGCAGCTATTACAGAAGCAGCAGCTAACAAAACCGGTAACCTCCTGGAGCTTGCTATCGAAGCTGCAAAGGTTCGCGCAACCCTTGGCGAAATCTCTGATGCCTGCGAAGCAGTAGCCGGAAGGTACAAAGCAATTATTCGTATGAATACAGGTGTTTACTCAAGCGAAGTTAAGAACGACAACGAATTCGAAAAAGCTAAAGAGCTGGTTGCTCTGTTTGCAAAGAAAGAGGGTCGTCAGCCTCGTATTATGATAGCAAAACTTGGTCAGGACGGACACGACCGCGGAGCAAAAGTAGTTGCAACCGGTTATGCAGACTGCGGTTTTGACGTAGATATGGGTCCGCTGTTCCAGACTCCGGAAGAGGCAGCCAAGCAGGCAGTTGAAAATGACGTTCACATTGTGGGTGTATCTTCACTTGCTGCAGGTCACAAGACTCTTGTTCCTCAGATTGTAAGCGAACTTAAGAAACTTGGCCGCGAAGACATAATGGTTATTGTGGGTGGTGTAATCCCTGCACAGGACTATGATGCTCTCTATAAGGCAGGTGCAGTTGCAATCTTTGGCCCTGGAACATCAGTTATGGGAGCCTCTGTGAAGCTTATGGAGCTTCTGTTGCAGAAATTCGAGTAAGAAATTTTACTATGATTTTAAAAAAGAGTGTCAAGAAATTGACGCTCTTTTTTTACATAAATAACAATTTATAATTAAAATTATTATCTTTGACTTGTTCATAATCAACGCACAAAGTTTATTATGAAGCCCGGGAACAATAAAACACTACTGAATGAACATGGAAAAGATCTTAATCATTGACGATGACAAAGTAACCCGAAGGCTTATTAAAGAGATTCTTGTGAGAGCGGGATACGCCCCATATGAGGCGGGAAGCGGCGAAGAGGGACTTGCTCTTGTCAAGTCAGAGAATCCTGAGGTTGTTATTACAGACTATCAGATGCCGGGAATTAACGGACTCCAGACACTGGCAGAAATCAGAAAAATTGATCCCAACTTACCGGTTATAGTTCTTACCGGCTTTGGCGACATAGAGCTCACTATCAAAGCTATTCAGCTTGGTGCATTCGATTTCATAGAAAAACCAATTAATGCTCCTCACCTTAAAACAGTAGTACAGCATGCCGTAAACTCCCTGCTCAGCAGTAAGAGCAGATCTGCTGTAATTGCAGAGGGTGTTACAAGTGACGCAAAAATTCAGGAGAATATCCTCATTGGAAAATCTCCTATGATGAAGAATATTTTCAAGAGCATAGGCCATGTATCTCTCAATAAAGTTAACGTCCTTATCGAGGGTGAAACCGGTACAGGAAAGGAGCTTATTGTAAGGCTGATTCACTATTCCGGCATAACCAGAGAAAAGCCGCTTGTTGTAGTTAACTGCAGCGCACTCACAGAAACACTTCTCGAAAGTGAACTCTTTGGCCACGAAAAGGGATCTTTTACCGGTTCTGTAAGAAATAAAAAGGGAAAATTTGAACTCGCCGGAGACGGTACAATCTTTCTTGACGAGATTTCCGAAATTTCACTGAACACTCAGGTTAAACTTCTTCGTGTTCTCCAGGAGCTGGAGTTTGAACGCGTAGGCGGAGAGACCACTATCCCTATGAAGGCGCGTATTATTGCTGCAACAAATACAAAACTTGAAAAGCTCATAGAAGAGGGTAAATTCAGAGAAGACCTTTACTACAGGCTAAAGGTATTTACTATTAACCTTCCTCCTCTCAGGGATCGCAAAGAGGATATTAAAGACCTCACCATTCACTTCCTCCACAAACTCAGCCACAGATTCAACAAAAAGGTGACAAAGATTGGCGACGGAGTGATTGAGATGCTGCAGGAACACACCTGGCCGGGCAACGTCCGTGAACTTGAGAATACCATAATGCAGGCAATAGTAATGGCAAAAAGTGATGTTCTTGAGAAGGACAACATCATGCTCAACACAAGAACCAGCGAACCTCAGCAGGGTGCAACATATATGATGGAATTCCGCACTCTTGCAGATATTGAGAAGGCACACATCAAACGGATTCTCGACGACTGCAAATGGAACAAAATTGAGGCCTCGCGCGTGCTCGACATCACACGCCCAACCCTTAACGCCAAGATTGAAAAATACAATCTTGCCCCGTAAATTATCTGATTACTTTCGTCCTTACAATAAGGCAATCTTTCCAGCCTTTTCTGACGATTTTATTCTGAAGCAATATAGCCTCCCTGTAATTGGGGAGGTTTTGCGTTGTATACCTGTACAGATTCATGTATCCCTTCACCCCCGAAATCTTCAGTCCCGGAATCGACGTCATTAACTCGCCGAACGTCTTGTCAACATCCACTTCATAAGGAACAGTAAGGAGTTGCACTTTAAATTCTGCTGAATCCTGCTCCGATACTTGTGAAATAGTGTTTGCCTTTACTCTTTTCAAAGATATTCCCTTTTTATGCTTTGACTTACCGGAAGATTTCACTTCACTTTTAATACTTTGACTTGGGATATCAATAATACGAATTGGTTTAAACCCAACAACAGGCCCGTATACAACAAATGCGTCTTTCCAGCCCAGAGACCTCGATTTTATAACCATCTCCTCTGCCTCTCCCTTTGTTTCATAAATACCCGCGCGATAACGGTAGAATCCATTGAATTTTGGCTTCTCATAAATTTTAATGCCAGGAACAGCACTTGCCAGTGGTATAAAGTGGCTCAGACTTCCTATGTGTTTCTTTAGAGCCAGAATCTGCACAGAATACATCGAAGAATCCAGTGTTAAAGCAGCAGTATCAGAAACCGCTATATCTGCCGGAGAGACTTTACCTGCAGCCTGCATAACAGAATCTTTCTGCTTCTGCTCTTGCTCCTGCATCTGAACCTGCCTTTGCTGCTCATCTCTTGCCATCTCATCCTGATTTGAAACAACAACAGTATCAGCAGCCGGACGCTTTTCTATAACGAAATCAATTCCCTCAATATACTCGCCCTCTTTTGTTCTTTGAATTGTGAGGTCAATATATTCAGGCGTAGCCTTCATATTCAGTTTTCGCATCTGCTCAGGATCTACCTTCACAAAATACTTACCAGGCTTAAGACCCATGTATGTATAGTAGCCGTCATCTTCAGTCATAACACTCTTAACAAGTGTAGAATCACTTCTGTAATAGTTCACCAAAATCCTGCCCTGACCCTCTTCGCTGTCACCACTCTTGAGATATACCATACCCGCAGCCTCACCCATTACCACAATCGGAATCTCAAGCAACTTAAACTGGTTTGGATCTGATACAATTGCAATATTCTTATAAGGAAGCTGCCATGAAATGTTGTCAAAACTAGTTCCAGTTAGAGACACAAGATAATTTGCATAAGGCTCCAGATCAAATACTCGAACCAGAGTATCCTTTTCACTGTATTCAATCCGACCGCCATTAAGCCTTAACTGAAGACCCTTTGCTTTTTTTTCTCCCGGATCCCTCTTCCCGTTGCCATTTTCGTCAAGGTAAGCAAGTGCAGTAATTCCACCCTTTCCAACATTAGCCCTGTTGCTTGTACCAATATATTTATTCTTAGTATCGACTATTATACTGCCACTTGCATTTTCAGTAAACGAGAATTGCTTATTACTTCTTCTTGCAGAAAATCCAAACTTCCCGAAATTGAAATCATACCTGAATCCAAGCTCAATACTGCTGCTTTTTTGTTCAAAATTATGGTCGAATGAAAAATTAACATACCCTCGCTGAGAAAGTCTTTTTTCAAGAGCAGTTCGAACAGAAACAAATTTTCCTTTAGTATAATTGAATTGAGCTTGTGGATTGAACTGTATTGAAAAAGGGAGCCTGACAGCAAATGCGAGATTACTGAAGATATCTGGATTTGAAGTACTTGAAAATACTGCATTAGTTGTAAGATTTGTATTTATTCCAAATAACGACCCAGACAGAAGTAACTCAGCAGAGGTGTATTTAGAGGCGGGCATGACAAATTGATTCAATGCAAGCCTGGAAAACAAAGTATAACTAGATATTTTTAAAGGCATAGTTACACTCAACTTCCTCTCTTCCTGATAGTTTGTACGCACTGCAGTCTGCCCTTTTGAATAAAGCTTATAACTACCCTCAAACTGTATATCTTTTCCCAGCCTAAAGTTTACTAAGCCTTCAGTACTTACACCATGAATATATTCACCCGAAACCAGAAGACTTGGAGCCAATCTTACTGAGGCTCTTGCAAATGGCATGAAATTTCCTGAATCAAGAGAAGAGAGATACTCAACTCCTGCACCTATTGTCATGAATTTTGTGATACCATAGTCAACATTCGCTTTTGAATATCTGGCTAGAGTAGAGTCTTCAGCGATACCTGCAGTTACTTTATATTCCAGCTCACCTACTGGTAGAAAATTAAATGGTACTACTATATTACGCTCCATTGAACGCTCCTCTCCCCATGGTCCGTAAAATTGTAATTTTACGGATGTATTCCCATACATTAATGGCACATCAAAAGAGAAAAAGCCGGATGCATCGGCCTTTTTATAATCTACCAGGACATTATTTACATAGAGTTCGACCATCCATCCCGGTTCCGTGACATCACTTAACGTGTATGTTCCATATGATTGTCTAAAGGACGTTCGTGAATTTGAAAATTGTACTCCAACTAAAGGAGCATTCATCGTAGCAACTGCTTCTACAGGAATATTACCAACTAAAGCTTGTTTAAGGAATTTTTTGTTGTTATCAGCAAATCTCCATAGAAAAGTCTGTTCTCTAAAGTTGAATTTGCTTCCGATGTTATAGTTTAAAGATGCATTTGCTTCGCCTCCTGCGAAGACAGAACCAATGTTAAGTGATAATCTTGCATCAATACCACTCCCAATAATTTGGTTTGATGCGATACTCCAATCCGCCATACCAAATCTAAACAATGGCGAAGTTTTCAATAATACTGTATCAGCCTTTGTATCACCTGTTAATTGTCTTATGTTTTTTCGCATCTGGTCTAAGCGCATTTCTCTAATTACAGGCAACTCTATCTTTGTATTAAGAGTTACAGATAAATTTCTGAAATTAAATACACACTCTAATCCAAAAATTTCACCAAAATAATTTGATTTCAGAAATAAATTAGTCTCTGTTCTAATTAAATGGTCTTTATCAACACTATATAAAACTTTATTATATTCAATTTTACTATTCACTCTGTCAATAACAAATCTTGCCTGAGGATTAAGGACAAAGCCTGAAATAGTATCAAACCCAGAAGATGATGTATTGAAAATTTTGAGAAAAGAGAAAACATCAGTGACAGAAAGATATATTTCTTCATCCCTAATTAATGCAGGCAATTCAACAGTGCCGATTCTAGGCATATTAAAATAAACAAGTATCTCCTCGCTATCAATTTCTTGAGATAAGAGATATGATGGAGAAAATATAAAAGTAAAACCAAAAAAAAAGATTCCAAATTTCAATGCAGAAACTCGCATAACTCTCGAAAATAAAGGAATTACGCAATTTCTGATTTGAAGCATGGTATTAACTGAAATTTAAAAAATTATGGGAAAGCAACAGTTATATCAACTGTTCCCTGATAAGTACCATCAGATGGAATGGAATTAAAATTTAAAGTTCCACCTAAATATATAACTGCAGAAGTTGTTCCTTTTTTTGTGGTTTTAGGTAATGTAGACGTGTTAAGCGTAAATGGTATTGAAGTAGATCCATTTGTTAATCCACCTGTACTAGTTACAGTAACAGTAATTGATCTATTGTTTCCTGTTGTGTAAAGATCTTGTAATTGAAAAGACCCTCTATTCCAATCATTTGTGCTAACAGGGACAACATTAACATAAGTTCTATTGCCGGTTGTAATTGGAATCGTAATACTTGCGGAACTTGATGTAACAATTATTTTTCCAAAAGAAATATGTACAATATTAATTATTTGAACTTGAGCATAAGACTTATAGGTACCTATCAATACAAGTACAAAGAGAGTTATGATAAATCCTATTTTCTTTATAATCACCATAAAATTAATTTAGTACTAATTCGGCTTCTGCATAAATTGTCGGTTTAGAATCGGATTGAGATATAAATAAAACTTTTAGTTTCCCTTCATTAAAATTTACACCTTTTAATTGATTTAAATCTACCCATTGTCTCCTTTTTGAGTTTGGTGTATAAATTGCGACTCCATTAATTGACCCTACATTAGTTTCTTTTCCAGAATTTGAAATGTGAGATACTTTTATATCTCCATAAATAGACATTTTACCTACCCTATTAAATGTAAACTCAAGTCTCTTTGTAGTGTCATTAACAGAAACATATTTGAGGTCATTAATGCTAACTTTTGTATCATTTTCACCAACTCGTATAATTACAGGTATTGTTATACCAAATACAGGAATTAACTTAATACTAACTGTGTTTGAATCAACTTTCGAATTCTCCTCGCCCAAAGCAGTTAAGTTAGGTACTGATCGAAAGTAAACGTGAGAACGATATTCTCCCGGTTCCAATTTGTCAGTGTTAATAACCTGCATTTTTACAACCTGCGCCTCATTAGGTCCTAAAGAAACTGTTCTAGGAAAGAATCTGATGTATTTATCAGCAAATCTTTGCCCAGGATCAGGGGCATCAATTTCGGTAAAAGAACCATCTTCATTCATTCTATACTGAATTAGAGAAACATTATACTTTGCAGTATCTCTTCCAGTATTAACTAAATTCAACTCCATTACCCTTCTAGAACCATCAAAAACGACCCTTCTAGGGGTAATAAGTAGGTTCCCTTGAGAATAAGAAAAGTTACTAAAAAATAAGAAAATTAAAAGAAATCCAGCAATGAAAGCCAAAAATCTAGAATTGGATTTACTCATTTGTCCAAATGTTATAAATGATTTATCTGAAAACATTTTCAAATATAATGAAAATTAATTTCAGAAATCAATTATATGAAAATGTAACAGCATAAGTACCATTATACATTCCCACAGGGTTGTCATTCATACTTCCAACTTTTAATGTAGCTCCAACATTTAGAGTTAACAAACCAGACGATTGAATTTTAATTCCAGAAGAACTTATCGCAGGGATTGAAACCCAATTATATATTTGCATAGTTTTACCGTTAGTACTATTTGTTAATAGAATCGGATTTGCTGGTAAGTTAACAACTAAGTTAAAATCAGGCTGACCAGATACGTTAAATATTGCAGGATTATACAAGCCCCCTCCTAATGAAACACTTCCTGTAGAACTTCTTATTCCTTCAGGTGATAAACGTATTTCTCCACCAGCAGCTTCAGGTGAGAACCTGCCAAAATTTAGTGCTGCAGTTTCTGATGCAATCAGAGCTTGAATAACTTCAGCTGAAGCATGAGCATTAATACTAACTTGAGAATAAATAGAACCTGTAGTGAAAAGTACTCCAGAAAGTATATAAATAAATATAATGAAAGTCTTTTTCATCTCGGTAATATAAGTTTCTCAAAAAAACACCCCAAAAGCAGTGCTCAAAATAAAATGAGCTACTAGTTGTATGCAGCTGTAACATTAAATGTACCTGTATAGCTTCCAACAGCTTGACTCGCAGCTACATTTAATTTTCCACCAATTTTAAGTGTCACCGAACTACTAGTCATAGTGTAAAGGCCTGATCCCGGTGTTGCCTCAATATTACTTACAGTCATATCGGCTCCGGTTCCACTCAAAGTAATACTTGAAGGTACAGTAATATTAACGATCGACCCATTAGTAGCAGAAATTGTAAAAGTTGCTGGAGTTCCAGCTACTGTTGTTGGCAATGTAACTCCGCCTCCTGCAGTTCTTGCACCATCTGCAGCAGCAAGAGTGACCGTACCTAATGTGCTACTTGGAATAATGTTTCCAAAACTCATATCAGATGTTTTAGTTACAGACAAGGTTGAAACCAAGGTAACAGATGCATTTGCTGTTTCAGTATCTGTGTTCTGCGCCATTGCTGTTGCCGAAAATCCTAGGGCAACTACTAAGAATAGAAAGATTTTTAATGATGTTTTCATGATTATAAATTTTTAAGTTTTTATATGTTCGTTTTTACTTTGACCTATATATAGTCACAAAGTGTGCCCAACATTAAAATTTTGCATAAATTATTTTAATTTTTTTGTGTTAAGATTATATAACGCTGTATATCAATAATTTAAAATTTGTAAAAATCTGAAAAACTTATTAGTATTATTACTGAGAACTAGTTAGTTAGGAATAATTTCTTTACATTTTGTAAAAAATTAATACAGCCTTCTGAGGAATGAAAAAGAAAAAGGGCTCCGCTTTTGCGGGGCCCTTCGCTAATTTGTTGATTGCTATGATTGAAGACCTAGTTGTAAGCGAATACCATTGAGTAAGATCCGCCGTAGTTTCCTGAGGTCTGAGTCTTGTCCAACTGAGTCTTTCCTGTAACCTGAATTGTCTGATTTCCCTTGTCAAGCTGACTGCTTTCGTTTGATTTACCGTTAAGGGCTAAATCCATTGAGAAACTGTTTCCGCTGGCATTTGAAATTGTTGCCGGAGTTACTACAACATTGCATGCAAGATTTTTACTTGAACTTGTTTTAATTGATCCCAGGTTAACAGTAACTGCGTCTGTGTTCTGAGCTGCCTGTGATATACTGAATCCTGTTACTGCATTTGATGATGCACTTACTGATTCAATAACTTCTGCAGAGGCGTGAGCTATAACTGTTGTCTGCGAAAAGCCCGGTATTGAGTTCATCACTGTGAAGATTACCGCTAGTATTATTGTTGCAAATGTTGTTTTCATTTCCGTTTGTTTTTCTGATGCAAAGATACACCTGAAAAATATTCCGTCAAGCTTTTTGTAAAATATTTTTTTACTTGATGTAAAATTATTTCGCATAGAGTTTGCAGAAAATCAAAAAATCATACTTACTTTTATTGTGAATTAATATCCCGAAGCTGGAGTAAAGACAAGAAGTCATTAAATATTATATATTTGTTTTTCTGTTTTTTACAAGCTCCTTGAGGAGGATTTAAATGAGTTTTTACTCGCCCGAATGGAAGATTTTACCCATCGGAATAGCATAGCTTTGCACCAGTGAAAAAATTTCATATTCTCTTTGTGTAATTATTACACTTTACTTTTAAAAATTTTACAACTATCCATTTTCAATCAGAAAAGTGAAAATAAAAAATGCTTCCCGAAAAGCCCGGAAAGCATTTTTATAAACGCTGAATTAAGCTGTATTGAAAAGTCTAGAAAAGCTCCTTGAATGTCAGATAAAATAAAATGCAGATTGCTATGAGAACAACAACCAAATATATGAACTGGACAAAAAATGTTCTCAGAAAAATTGTTTTCCAGCGGGCAGCATACAGCTTTCGGCTTCCGGAAACAATATAAACCGGATAGAGCATAAGGAGCCATGCCTCATAGGCAGAGGTTTTGTCCGGAAAAATCAGGTTTACTGTAAGAATTATTATAAATATTATAAAAAGGAAGGAGTGCAGATTGATCGCAAATATAAAATGGCCAAGGAAATATCGCTGATACTTTCTGAACATAATCCAGAGAAATGAGGCAAAGAGTGGCATCAGAATAAACAGAGACCATGACATAAGCGAGAGAAATCTGCTTGTATAGTAATGTTTATCTTCCTTAATACTGGTTATTGCATCTTCTGCTTTCTTAACATCGGCGGGATCAATCTTTTCTCCGTTTGCTGAGCCGTTTATGGTGATTACATTTTCAATTCCCGGTCCCTCTTGTTTGTCTGCTTCATTAAAACTAGACTTGAACGAAATGTTCATGAGCATAAAGAAGATAAAGCTGATAAAAATATATAGTCTGAAGGGGGGCATATATCTGGCTCTTTTGCCGTGGACGTAATCGAGAGGAACCTGACCCGGTTTCAGGAATATTGCTTTGAGTGTTTTGAAGAGTCTGGTGTCAAAGGCCCACATTGTACCAACAACATCAAATATCAAAACCTTGAATGGTCTGTCAAAATCCTTTACCGACTGGCCGCAGTTATTGCAGTAATGGCCGGTGAATTCTGTTTCGCAATTTTTACAAATCACTGTAGAAATTGCAGGCTCTCCCGTATAAACAGCTCCGTTTTCACATACTTTTTTTTCAAAGAACTCTCCCGGTACCGGGTTCTCATTTTTCTGTTCAGACATATATATAAGGTCTACAAATTAATAATTTCAAACATTCCGCGGTCTGCCATAGTAATATAGGCAGTTTTCTCATCATGCGACAAAACTATGTTGGAACAAAGCTTTCCTTTAAGCTGAATCTCTCTGAGCAGTACTCCGCGCGGAGAGAAAATGGCTATTGTGCCCTTTCCGTGGCGGGTTATGTAAAGGTTCCCTGCAGAGTCACATCTCATACCGTCCATTCCAAAATCGGGGAAGGTTGTGAAGAGGCGTTTGTTTTCGACAGTTCCATCCTTTTTAATATCATATACCCATACATTCCTCTGGATCGATTCGTTTACATAGAGGAGTTTTCCGTCAGGACTCACCTCTGCGCCGTTTGTGGTCCCGATATTCTCCTCAAGAAGAATGGTCTCCCCTTTAGAGGTGATGAGCCACAGTTTGCCGGTGGACTCCTTCCAGTTTGGGTCGCTCGCATAGAGGTGACCGGTTTTAAGGCTAAGGGCAATATCGTTAGGCTGATTCATAGCCGGGTTGTGCGCAAAAACAGAAATCTCCTTTGTTGCAGGATTTACCTTTAATATGTTGTGTTTTGTATAGTCGGCAATGTACATAAAGCCGGCCTTGTCAAAGCGGATACCATTACCCACAGAACCTTCGGGAAGGGTTACATATATTGATGCTTCACCGGCAGGAGAGACAATACCAATCGTACCCTGCTTAAATACATTTACAGCATACAGGTTTCCGGCCCTGTCAATGGCAGGTCCTTCTATACCTTTTGTGAATGTCCATTCCTGGAGAAGATCTGCTGACTGTGGCTGATTGTTCTCCTGTGCGAAAGCAAAGGAAGAGAGCATCAGCATACATAAGGAGGTTATAAAAGGGGTTTTCATATCTTAAATTTTTACGAATTTAAGAATGATTTCCCTAAATGTATTTGATTCTTACTCTTTTCATCATATTTGTTCCCTCAAGCAGAACTTTAAGGCGGCGGACAAGATTCCTGCGAATCTCCATTTCTACAGGAAGAGAGGGGTCATAATGGGCCTCATTTATACGGGTACCCATAAGAATATCTATGATATCACTGTTCAGAATGTAGCGAAGAATCTCGCCTGCAGAGGACTCCTCCGGACGGTCGCCCTCCCTGAACTCCTGAATAAGATCTGCAAGGTGTCCAAGGGTGAGGATTCCCTCGGTTACAAGCTGGGCTCCGTCCATGCGGGCTGTCGCCGGCAGGTTTGCCTTTACCTGCTGGCGACCGTCGCCCGAGATTTTCCGGCCGAGTTCGCGGGAGAGTATCTGGGCAGTTGTTCCGCCGCAGACAATCTTGTTCCCCGGAAATGAATCAAAAATGGCAGCCATCTCTGAATCTCGCTCTCTGTCAAACGGAGGTCCGGTACAGATTAGCAGCCGGCGCGGAGCACGCAGATATACTACTCCGCAGGTTATATCGTCCCTGGAAATAAAGAGATCGTTATGAAGAGCTTTTTGCATAACCACCTTGGAGAGATCCCTGGCAGAGACATCGGGGTGTTTGGTGACATAATCCTCCACAAAGGCGGCAACACCGCTTCGCTCCCACCCCATTGGCAATGCTGCACTTCCCAGCCCGCTCTGGGTTACTCCGTCGCTGAGGAAAATGAGTCTGTCGCCCTTAAAAAGCATAAGCTGACTCTCAAGAAGGGTCCGCTCCCCCTGCCTTGTATTGAGTTTAAGCTGATTCTTTCTGGGTTCTATATGTTTGTTCCCGCGCAGAAGAATAAAATCCGGGTTATCGAACTCCACAATCCTGGCCTCGCCGCTTTTATCAATATCTGCGATAGAGCAGGTTGCATAGCTGATTTTCTCGCCTGCATCCTCGGGAAGCGTGTCCAGTATGGTACTTAATGAATCTACGATTGGTCTGTTCTGAAGAAGATAATTCATAGCCATAGAGGCGGTGAGGGTGCTTAACACATTTGCCCTGATTCCGCTCCCAAGCCCATCTGAAAGGACTGCAGCAAATCGTTCGCCACCGGAGATACTTCTTGACACAAAGGTATCACCCCCAACAATCTGCCCATGCTTGAACTGCTGGCTGTGGGCTATCTCAATGAAAAACTGAGTATCATCTCCAAAGAACATATTTACCTCCTTTTGTCTTTGTCAATAACAGAGTTAAGAACGCTCTCAGTAAATGAGGCACTCTCACCAAGAATGTAGGCTATCCGCTGAACAGATTCTGCATTGTGCCTGATAACCTCGCGGATTTTATCTGAAATAATCTCCTTTATAACCTGCGAGTCGTCTATGTTCTGGACAATTCCAAAGAGCATTTTATGCGGCTGAATTGAGACAATTGAGAGGGAAAGTGAACCACGCTCGCCTCTGATGTCAAATTCACTTGTCTCCTCTCCGGAAGCGAGTACTGCCGAGAAGTATTTATGATAGGGAACAATTTTTCTGAGGTCAGCTCCGCGGAGCCCTCCCAGCGCCTCGGCAATCATAGCCAGCTCTTCGCCGCCCATCTCTATGAACTTGTCGTTTGCATCCACTATCCTGAGGTTTTCGTCTGCAAGTACAACTCCGTATGGCATCTTCTGAAGCAGGATTGAGGCTTTGTTCTGCGCCTCGCGCCTCATCTGCGAAATACACATTTCTCTCTCGGCCTTGCCCTCAAGCAGAGCCCTTGCATACTCCCTGCAGTTGTCGTATCCGCAGCCAGAGCAGTTGAGTTCATCTGCCCTGGAGTGTTTTCCCATAGATTCAAGAACCGCCTTGATATCGCTCTCGCTGTATGCGCAGTTTATTTTATACGGCAGTTTATATTTCTCGTTTGATAGATCAATCTTTACCTCAGGCAGGAAGATTGCCAGACCGGAGCGTTTGAAGATATCGAAGTCGCGCAGGAGTCTGTTTCGTTTGGCGGCAACGCCGCCACCTTTTCTTGTCGCAGGGCCCTTGATACAACCTCCTTCGCAGGCCATAAGCTCAATGAATAGTTTGCCGCCGGGATTCCATGATCCAATTTCACTGCAAATCTCCATCACAGATTTCATTCCTGAAAAACTCATGAACCCCGAATCTACAGGTTTAATCTCTTTGCACATTGTGCTTATCATCCCGCTGTCTACAGGAAACAGGCCTGCCCTTTCAGAGGCTCCTATCAGGAATCCCTCAGGAAGAGAGATTCTCTCCATATCCTCAAAGCAAACACCCTGGGCATCCATCAGGTTTCTGTACTCCTCGTAGGTGAGAGTTGCATCAATCTCGTCGCCGTAGATATCGCTCTCCTGTTTCTTTGCTATGCAGGGGCCCACGAAAACCAGGCGGGAATTTGAGTAGCCCGCTGCCCTGAGCATTCTGGCATGAGCAATCATAGGTGAGACAAACGGAGCTAGGTTTTTCTCCAGTTCGGGATAGTAGATTTTTATGTAATCGACAACGGATGGACAGCAAGTTGCGAGTACCACATCAGTTTTGCTGTTTTCAAGATAGTCTGATGTTGCCCTTGCCACAACATCTGCACCCAGCGCTGTCTCAGAAACGCCCCTGAATCCAAGTGCATGGAATGTCTTTATAAATGACTCAAAGGGTACTTCGTCAAAATCGGAGACAAAAGAGGGAGCCAGACACGCAATAACATCATATCCCTGGTCTAGCCAGTCGCGGACTGTGTCTGACTCCTCTCTGTATTTCTTTGCTCCGGCAGGACAGGCATTAATACACTGTCCGCAGTGGACACAGGTCCCGCTTATCACCGAGGCGCTGAATGCCTCAACCTTGATTGATTTTACCGGACACACCTTTATGCATTTATAGCAGTCCTGGCAGTTGGTCTTTTCGGTGTAGATGACGAGTCCCCTTTCCATATCCTTGTCGTTTTATAAAAATCCCTTTTTCTCGAGAGCTCCCAGCTGTCTGGCTGCTGCCTTGGGGCTGGTGATTACGCTGCAACCATTTACACATCCGCCTTCGCACATCATAACCTCTATGAGTGTTGAATCTGATTGCTTCGCAGCCACAACAGACTTGAGAAATTTCACGGCATCCTTGTCGAGGCCGTTTATTACCTCTGCAGTCAGTTTGTCGCTGTGCTCAGTATACTGTGCTACTGAAGCAGCAACGCCTCCTGTTCTGGCATAAAGCCTTCCGCTCTTCTCAATTGAGGTATCGGGCATGATTGGCTCGCAAGATGCAATATCTATTCCAAGTGCCTTAATCATGGCATCGAGCTCCTCAAATGTTATAACATAATCTGTGTTTTGATCGTAGTAGCCCTCTACCCTCTTTGCCATGCAAGGGCTCACGAACACGGTGATTGCATCCGGATCTTCCTTTTTTACAAGCTCTGCTGTGTATGAAGCAGGAGTTCTTGTGTGTGAAATGTAAGGAACCAGCTCAGGCATCTTCTTCTCTGCCCACGCCTTGTAAGAGGGGCAGCATGAGGTTGTCATAAATGGTTCGCCCTTCTCAAGAACTCTCTCCTCCCACTCTTTTGCCTCATTTTGCGAGGTGATGTTTGCTCCTGCAGCAACCTCGGCAATTTTATCAAACCCTACAGCCTTTACTGCTCCAAGAATCTTTGAAAATGGCTCCTGGTATTGCCCTGCAAGTGCAGGGGCTACCATTGCAACCACCTTTTTTGACGGGTCGAGAAGATGTGCAATAATCTGAACCAGATAGGTCTTCTCCATAATTGCACTGTAAGGACAAGCCTCCTTGCATTTTCCGCAGAAAACGCATTTTGACCAGTCTATCACCTCTGTTCCCAGCTCATTTTTGGAAATTGCCCCAACCGGACAAGACTCCTCGCACGGAACAGGTGTATACACAATTGCATGAAACGGACATGCCGCCATACATCTGCCGCAGTTTACACACATCTCGGGATGAATCTCTGCTCTTTTTCTGATTGAGATTGCTCCCTTATTGCACGAATATGTGCAGGGATGGCCAACGCATCCGCGGCAAATATTGGTTACCGTATAGTTCTGTTTTACGCATGAACTGCAAGCCTCGTCAACAACTGTGAGCATAACGTCTGTGAACTCTTCGCGGCTCATTGACATCTGTGCATATTCGCTCAGCCTTGTAAGCTCATCTGTTTCGTCACTTACATTGAATCCGAGAATGGTCATGAGTCTGTATTTGATCACAGCTCTGTCTTTGTGAATGCAGCACCTGCTGAGTGCCGCCGATCTCGGTCGCATTTCCAGGGGAATCCTGTCTATCTCCTCTCTTAACAATCCTTTAAAACTCAGCTCGCATACTCTCTGTAGGAGCTCCCTTCTTATCTCCGTCGCCTGATGGTACATATCATTAAGTTTTCGGGGGCAAATGTAGATATTAGAAGTTACAAATTGTAATATTTTTATAACAATTTATAATCATCAATAAATCCGCAAAATAGAGGGTCTCAGAAAAAATAAATTTGGAGCGAATTGCAAGAATCAATAGATTTGCAACTCGCAATAGTGATGAACAGAGAGAACTTCATACAAATTCAGCCGGTCAGCAATTCATTTGCTGCCCTCTCTCTCATGTTTTCATCAATGTCAATGATGATGATGCGAATGCATCGCAAGATGCTGGCATAACTTAGGGTCTTACGCAGATCCATTGGGCAGGACCCATAAAATCCCATCAAAATTTCGTATTAAATCATCATCAAATTCATTTATCATGAGTGCACGACACTTTGACACCCTGCAGGTGCATGCAGGCCGTATTAAATCAGGTTCTAACGGACCCTGCGCCACACCAATATTTCAGACATCATCATTTCTTTTTGACGACTCAGATCACGCCGCTAAACTATTTGAACTCAAGGCTCCCGGTCACATCTATACCAGACTTTCCAACCCGACTACCGATGTTCTCGAACAGAGAATTGCCGCGCTTGAAGGAGGAACTGCTGCCGTTGCTGTATCATCCGGGCAGGCCTCACAGTTTCTGGCAATCCAGAACATTTCAGGCAGCGGAGACAATATTGTAAGCTCCTCTTCTCTCTACGGCGGCTCATACAATCAGTTCAAAATCAGCTTTGCAAAACTGGGAATAGATTTCCGCTTTGCGCAAAAGGGGGATATTCAGAATTATGAAAAGCTGATTGATTCCCGCACTAAAGCAATTTTTATTGAGACTATTGGAAATTCAGATTTCTACATCCCTGACTTTGAAAAGTTTGGGGAGCTGGCAGCGAAGCATGGTATTCCGCTTATTATTGACAATACTTTTGGCGGAGCCGGATACCTTTTCAGGCCACGCGAATGGGGAGCTAATGTAATTACACATGCTGCCACCAAATGGATTGGAGGGCACGGTACCTCTATAGGCGGAATTGTGGTGGACTGCGGAAACTTCGACTGGAGCAACGGGAAGTTTCCGGGATTCACTGAACCATCAGACTCATATCACGGGCTGAGTTTCTGGGAAACATTCGGACCCGGTTGCGAGGCCGGTAATATTGCATTCGCCGTAAAGGCAAGGGCAGAAGGGCTTCGGGACTGGGGCTGCTCACTATCTCCTTTCAATGCATTTCTGATTCTTCAGGGAAGCGAGACTCTTTCACTCAGGCTTGACAGAATTCTCTCAAACGCTCAGCAGCTGGCCGAATGGCTGGAGGCACATCCTAAAGTAGAAAAGGTTAATTACCCAGGGCTAAAGAGCAATTCTAACCATGAAAACGGAAAGAGATACCTAAGAAACGGGTTTGGCGGAGTGCTCTCATTTGATGTCAAAGGCGACAGGGAGCAGGCATCCAAGTTTGTAAATTCTCTGGAACTGCTGAGCCATCTTGTGAATGTGGGCGACAACAAAACTCTCATCAACCACTTTGCCTCAACTACACATGCACAGCTGGGAGCAGATGCGCTCAGGGCTGCAGGGATCGGGCCAAACACTTTGAGAATATCTGTTGGAATTGAACATTTATCAGACATCCAGAAGGATATTGAACAGGCATTCGGGAGGGCCGGTTTATGATAAGGGGCTCTTTCAGATACAACAGCGAATTTCTCTTTGAGAGCGGTGAAAAGCTTGATGAGCTTGAGATAGTGTACCACCATACCGGAAACTATTCTCCTGAAAAGAGAGTAATCTGGATTTGCCACGCTCTTACTGCAAATTCAGACCCTGAGGAGTGGTGGGATGGTCTGGTAGGTCCGGGAAAATTGTTTGATACAGAGAAATACTATATCATCTGTGCAAATATGATAGGTTCGTGCTACGGAAGCAGCGGTCCGGCAACTGCCGGACCCGCCGGTGCACCTTACTTGCTCTCATTCCCGCAGGTAACTGTGAGAGATATCGTAAATGCACACAATCTGCTGAGGCTGGAACTGGGGATTGAGAAGATTGACCTGATAGCCGGAGGTTCAATAGGTGGTTTTCAGACTCTTGAGTGGAGTATAATGTTTCCTGATATTGTAAAGAATCTGCTGGTGATAGCCTGCAATGCCCGGGTATCTCCGTGGGGCACGGCCTTCAATGAGTCTCAGCGTATGGCACTCTTTGCAGACAGCACCTTTGCAGAACAAAAAAGTATCCGCGGGGGTGAGGCGGGATTAAGGGCTGCCAGATCTGTTGCCCTAATATCCTACCGCTCCTTTGAGGGGTACGGGATCACCCAGCAGGAAGAGAGTGAGGATACGCTCTTTGCCTCGAAGGCGGGAAGTTATCAGCAGTATCAGGGAAAGAAACTCTCAGAGAGATTTGATGCATATTCATACTATACACTCACCCGCTCTGTTGACAGTCACAACTGCGGCAGGGGAAGAGGCGGGGTTGAAGAGGCTCTTGGTAAGATTAGGGCAAATACGGTTGTTGTTGGAATAGACAGCGACAATCTTTTTCCTCTTGAGGAGCAGAAATTTCTCCACAAGAACATTAAAAATTCTAAATTCGAACTTCTTGAATCTAAGTGGGGTCACGATGGCTTTTTGCTGGAGTGCGAACAGACCGCAGAGATTGTGAAGCGACACATAAACTTCATTAACTAACTATGCAAGTATTGAAATTTGGCGGCAGCTCTGTAGCTAACGCCGCAAACATATCCAAAGTGGCTGCTATCACGGCAGAAGCTGTAAAGAGGGACAGGTGTGTACTGGTGTTGTCGGCAATTGGCGGCTGCACGGACGGCCTCATCGAGGCCGGCCGCGCAGCCGCCTCACAAGACCCTCGCTACCTCACCATCATAGACAATCTGGAATCCCGCCACATCGAAATCATTGATGAACTTATTCCTATCGATTATCGCCCTGCAATAGAGTTAAAGGTAAAGAACCTCTTTAACCAGCTCAGGGATGTATGCAAGGGTGTTTACTCTCTCAGGGAGCTCAGCCCATACTCACTGGATCTCATTATGAGCTTTGGTGAGCTTCTCTCTACAAGAATTGCGAGCGTAAAATTCACCTCAATGGGAATTAGCAACCACTGGACAGATGCCCGCGAAATCATCAGAACTGTGAGACATGGCGAAGTAAATACAGCAGATATCAGCAAAACCTATTCAAATATCCGCAAACTTCTCAGCAGCGAGAAGTCAAGGCTTCATATTATTCCGGGCTTTATCTCATCCGATGCTCAAAAGAGGACTACCACCCTGGGCAGAGGTGGCTCGGATTATACCGCGTCACTTGTTGCTGCAGCGGCAGGTGCAAGAGTTCTGCAAATCTGGAGCGATGTAGACGGAATGATGACTGCAGACCCAAGAATTGTTCCAGATGCAAAATGCATCAGGCATATCTCTTACAAAGAGGCTCAGGAACTGTCTCACTTTGGGGCTAAGGTAATCTACCCGCCAACAATTCAGCCTGCAATAGAGAGCGGAATTCCTATAGAGGTGAAGAACACATTTGCACCAGAAGTTGAGGGAACATACATTGAATCCTCACCTCCTGAGACAAGGGGAAAAATCAGGGGAATTTCAGGAAGCAGCAACATTGCCCTTCTCTCAATGGAGGGGAGCGGAATGGTTGGAATTCCGGGCTACTCTTCAAGATTATTTGCAGCCCTGGCTGGTGCGGGAATCAATATCATTCTCATTACTCAGGCTTCATCTGTTCACACAATGTGCGTGGCTATTGCCGAATCTGATGCAGAGAAAGCAAAAGAGGCAGCAGACAGTGCATTTGCCTACGAGATTAGTCTTGCAAAGGTTAATCCGCTTACAGTAGAGAGAGGTTTCTCAATTATCTCACTGGTTGGCGATGATATGAAAAATCAGTCAGGTACAGGCGGAAAGATGTTCAACGCTCTTGGAAGCGAGGGGATAAACATCCGTGCAATTGCTCAGGGCTCCAGCGAAAAGAATATCTCTGTTGTGGTTGCAAGTGAAGATCTTAAGGAGGCTATGCGTGTTGTGCATAAAGAGTTCTTTGGAGAGCGCAGGGAGAGAATCAACCTCTTTATAGCCGGTTACGGAAATGTGGCAAAAGAGCTGATCAAGATTATCTCAAAAAGAGATGATATTGCAATTGCAGGAATCTCAAACAGCCGTAAAATGGCTATCTCAAAGGGAGGAATCGGCCCAGATAAAATTGCAGAGGCTCTTGAGGCGGGCGAAGAGGCAGATATAGCAAAGTTCCTTTCAATAGCAACCGATCTTGGGCTTAACAACAGCATATTTGCAGATTGCACAGCCGACAGGATTGTCGCCTCCTCCTATTCTGAATTTGCCCTAAACGGCTTTTCAGTTGTCACCTGCAACAAAATTGCGCTGAGTGCTCCGCTTGAAAGCTGGAGCAGAATGAGGGAGGCATTTGCCTCTTCTGGAAGGCGGATTCTCTATGAAACAACCGTTGGTGCAGCATTGCCTGTAATAGGAACCATCCGCCAGATGGTTCAGGCAGGAGATAAAATCGAGAAAATTGAGGCAATTCTTTCCGGTACTCTCAATTATCTTCTAAGCACATACAACGGCACCGAAAGCCTTGCCTCACTTATAAAAAAAGCAAAAAAGCTTGGTTACACAGAACCCGATCCCCGGCTTGACCTTTCCGGCACAGATGTGGCCCGCAAGGCACTAATTCTGAGCCGTGAAATTGGAATTATCCGCGAACCTGAGGATGTTGATGTTTCATCGCTTGTTCCAAAGTCTATTCTTGACCAGAGTGCCGACCTCTTCTTTGAAAAGGTTGAGCAGTGGGAGGAGAAGTTTGCAAAGCTATACAAAGATGCAACTGCTAAGGGAGAAAAACTGAGATATGTTGCAACCGTTTCTGCAGGCGAATGCAAAGCCGGTATTGAATCTCTGCCTGCCAGCCACCCACTTGCAGGTACCGAAGGGACCAACAACACCATAATAATCACAAGCAGCGACTACCCTTCACCAATTGTGATCTCAGGTGCCGGAGCGGGTGCCAGACAGACAGCAACCGGAGTGTTCAACGACATACTTATTGCCGGTTTATGAAAATAGCAGTTGTTGGCGCAACAGGGCTCGTGGGAAGAAAAATGATTGAAGTGCTTGCCGAGCGCAGCTTTCCCCTCGACACCCTTATACCTGTGGCCTCAGAGAGGTCTGCAGGTACAGAAATCACAGTTAAACTTCCATCAATTTCGGAACAAAAATTCAAAGTTGTAACCCTTCAGGAGGCCCTGGATCTCAAACCCGATATTGCACTATTCTCTGCAGGAGCTTCAATCTCACGCGAATGGGCCCCACGCTTTGCAGCCGCCGGCTGCCGGGTTATTGACAACTCCTCATACTGGAGAATGGACCCCTCAGTTAAGCTGATTGTTCCAGAGGTTAACGGCCACGAACTAACCTCTTCAGATATGATAATTGCAAACCCCAACTGCTCCACAATTCAGATGGTGGTTGCACTTGCACAACTTCACGAGCAGCTGAAAATCAAGCGGATTGTGGTCTCTACATACCAATCCGTTACCGGCAGCGGTCAGAAGGGAATTGCGCAACTTGAAAGTGAGCGGTTAAGTGCGTTTAACAACGCGAATTCATTACGATCTAACTCGATAAGTGAGCCTGTATCGGGTGAGGTAATCAGCCCTGCATACCCACACCCAATTGACAAAAACCTTATCCCTCACATTGACTCCTTTACAGAAAACGGCTACACAAAGGAGGAGATGAAGATGGTAAATGAGACCCGCAAAATCTTTGGCGACCCCTCAATTGCAGTTACGGCAACAACCGTGCGCGTACCTGTTGAGGGCGGACACTCGGAATCTGTGAATGTGACTTTTGAAAAGGGATTTGAGATGGAGCAGATTTTTGAAATACTCAGGGGTACGCCAGGTGTAGTGCTGCAGGACGACCCTCAGCATAACCTCTACCCTATGCCCCTTTATGCATTTGGCCGCGACGAGGTCTTTGTAGGCCGGGTCCGCAGGGATTTCTCTGCAGAGAACTCAATAAACCTTTGGATTGTGGCGGACAACCTCAGAAGAGGCGCTGCGACAAATGCGGTGATGGTGGCGGAGGCGATTCTGCGCCGCAATTTGTGTTAATTAGTTGATATATAAATATATGCAAAACACAAACTTTTCATTTCGAAGAGTTTGTGTTTTGTAATATACTATTAAGCAGTGCGTTAACAGAAATTGCGGCGCAGATATGTTTTTTGTTTTGTGCCCGTCGGCACACAACCGTTTTTTTCCTAACTTTGCATCAAACTGACCTGTAACAATGAGCACATATACTGAGAACGACATCAAGACGCTGGAGTGGAACGAACATATTCGCCGCAGACCCGGAATGTACATTGGGAAACTGGGGGACGGCTCTTCACCGGATGACGGAATCTATGTGCTTCTTAAAGAGGTGATGGACAACTCGGTTGACGAGTATGCCATGGGTTACGGCAAGCAGATAATCATCACAATCGCAGACAAGGTTGTTACTGTAAGAGACTATGGACGTGGAATTCCGCTCGACTCTCTGATTATTGCCGCCAGCAAAATGAACACCGGTGCCAAGTATGACAACAAAGCCTTCAAAAAATCGGTGGGTCTTAATGGCGTTGGTATCAAGGCAGTTAACGCTCTTTCAACTGAATTTGTCATTCAATCTTTCAGGGACGGAGAGAGCCAGATGGCCAAGTTTTGCAACGGGGTTATAACCGGCCAGGAGAGGATGCTTTCCGGCGAAAAAAATGGCACCCTGGTTACATTTACTGCAGACCCGGAGCTATTTGGACATTACGAGTTCAACAGGGAGTTTATTGAGACTATGCTTCGCAACTACTCTTACCTGAACAGCGGCCTTGTGATTAAGCTGGACGGAAAGGAGTTTGTTTCAAAGAATGGTCTGCTCGACCTGCTCAATGAGTCACTTACAAAAGAACCAAACTATCCGCCTATCCATTTAAAAGGCGAAGATATTGAGATAGCAATAACTCACGGAAACGACTACGGAGAGGGAATCTCCTCATTTGTAAACGGCCAGTTTACAACACAGGGCGGAACCCACATGGCGGCATTCCGCGAGGCAGTTGCAAAAACAATCAAGGAGTTCTACAAACGCGACTTTGACCCCAGCGATATTCGTCAGGGTATGATTGCCGCAGTTTCAATTAAGGTACAGGAGCCGGTATTTGAATCTCAGACCAAGACTAAGCTTGGCTCAAAGGAGATTGCTCCGGGCGGAATTAGCGTAAGAAATTTTATTGGCGACTTCCTCAAGGAGAAACTCGATAACTTCCTGCACAGACACCCGGAGACTGCTGACGCAATTCTCAGAAAGATACTCGAATCTGAAAAAGAGCGCAAGGCGATTTCGGGAATCCAGAAGCTGGCACGCGAAAGGGCAAAGAAGGCTAACCTTCACAACAAGAAGCTGCGCGACTGCCGCATTCACTATACAGACAAGCACGAACGTGCTCTCGAAAGTACACTTTTCATTACTGAGGGCGACTCGGCATCGGGCTCAATCACAAAGAGCCGCGACGTAATGACTCAGGCTGTATTTTCGCTGCGCGGAAAGCCTCAGAACTCATACGGCCTCACTAAAAAAATCGTTTACGAAAATGAGGAGTTCAACCTTCTGCAGGCTGCTCTCAACATTGAGGAGGACCTCGAAAACCTCCGCTACAACTACATAGTTATGGCCACCGATGCCGACGTGGACGGAATGCACATCCGTATGCTTCTGCTGGCATTCTTCCTTCAGTTCTTCCCCGATCTGGTAAGGCAGGGACACCTCTACATTTTGCAGACTCCCCTCTTTAGGGTAAGAAACAAAAAAGAGACAATCTACTGCTACTCAGACGAAGAGCGTGAGAAGGCAATCAAAAAACTTGGTGTTAATCCGGAGATTACCCGATTCAAAGGTCTAGGTGAGATTTCCCCCGATGAGTTCAAGAACTTCATTGGAGAAAGCATCCGCCTTGACAAAGTGCGCCTTGGCAATGACGACAACATCCCAGAACTCCTCGAGTTCTATATGGGCAAAAACACCCCCGACAGACAAAACTTTATCCGCGCAAACCTCAGACAAGAGGTTGTTGTGGACGAGCTGACGTAAGTCTGCGCCGCAATATCTGTTAACACACAGATAAACAGTATATTACAAAACACAAACTCTTCGAAATGAAAAGTTTGTGTTTTGCATTCATATGTATACTAGGTAGTTAACAGAAATTGCGGCGGAGATATTCCTTTCTAAACTCAGACGGCGTCTTCCCATATCTGGAAACAAAACTTCTTGTAAAAGATCTGTGGTTTGGGAAGCCTGCCAGTTCAGAAATTTCGGCCAGCCCTGGCTTGCGTGTAGGTGAGGATTCAATAATCTCAACTGCATAGTCCAGTCTATAACTGTTTATATAGTCACAGTAGTTTATCCGCTTAACTATTCTTATACACCTTGAAAGATAGGTTCTGTTTGTACCCGCCTCCCTGGCCAGCTTGCGGATGGTAAGATTGGGAGAAGTGTAAAGCCGGTTTGTTATCAGCAGTTTGTCCAGCCTGGTCATAAGCTCCTCTGCATGCATAGTGACAACAGGTTTTGATGAGGCCGGTTTTCCCTCAAGCAAACCGGCCAGTATTAAGAATCTTAATATCTTCCTCTTTAGCCTCAAGAAATCACGATTGAAATCTGATCTTACATACTCTCCTGATTCTCTTTATTGTGCTGCATCCTTCTGTGTTTGCACCAGTCTGCAGGGGATGTTCCCTTAAAGAGCCTGAAAGCAACAGTAAACGAAGCCATACAACCGAATCCAGACTTCCTGCAAAGTTCATGTATTGAAATATCCATATCTTCGTTAATGAGTCTGTCTACCTCCTTCATTCTGTAAAAATTAAGAAACTGATTGAAGTTCATTCCCATATTCTCATTGATTACTTTAGATAGATATGTCTTATTTGTATAAAGTATCACGGCAACTTCATTTATTGACAAATCCTTATTAAGGTACGGTCTCTCTTTTTCAAAATATCTTTCAAGTCTGAGCTTTAAATCTGCTGATTTACCATCTTCAAGTATTGCAGGTATTGATCTGATGGAATCATAATTCACATGTTGATTTTCAAAGTAAGGCAAATCGTTTTCAGCTGATTTTAGTAATTTGCGAAAAACAATAACTGTACATGCAGTAAGGATAAAGACTGCAGGAAAGTACAGATGATTTATCCCGGAATTAAGCAGATTAACTATTGCAGATGAAACTGTCAAAATCGATGCAGAGAGTATTGTTATGTTCATCTTCTCCGATTTCATAATCTGGATGTCATTTCTGATATAATTGACATAGCTGACGTACTTAAAAAGAAAGAATATAATGTTAATAGTTACAAGAATAAGAACAGAACCACCGGCAAAAACTATAAATTCGTCTGAAACAGTAATATTGTAATGAATTACAAACAGATTTACAAGATTAACTAAAAACAACACTATTGCTCCGGTTACAAAATAGCGCTGATTTTTAAATATCTGTTCAGATTTCCATGACAGAAAGAATACTATAGGATAAAACAGCTGAAGTATAAGAGATAGGTACGAAAAGTCAGAAATGTATTCGTTGTCTGAACTTGTGTTGGTCAATAGTCTTAGCATCAGTATAAATGCGTTCAAACCAAAAACTACAGTAATAACCCCAACCCCATCGCTCTCTGCGTGGTTCACATTTCTTGATAAAAGTTGCTGAAAAACAAGACTGGTACAGAATGCAAAAAATGCAATAAATGAAAAAAACTCAATTGTCGAATTCGAAATTCCGGATACAAAAATTAAATTATTCATAGTTAATATTTTAGTTATACCAAATATAGCGAAAATTCTCTATGGTACAAAACTAATTTACTAACTATTAGCGATTTATCTAATTTTAAAAATTAAAGTGAAATTATCACCAATTTTTCCAATTCTATTTTTTCATCTCCTCGAACCCTTTTCCGTAGACTCCCATTACGTTTCCGACGCTCAGAAAGGCCTCTTTATCAATGTCACGGACGGTCCGGAAGACAAAGTTACTTTCGGTGCGTCTTACTATGACCATGAGCACTTTACCCTCCTTTTTGGTGAACCAGCCCATGCCATCAATGACTGTAACACCCCTTCCAATTGAGGTAATTGCGTCTGCAATCTGTTCGTACTTCTGTGAGAAGATAAAGATCTGAATACTCTGGCGGGCGCCGGAGAGAATCAGGTCAATTGTATAGCTGGTAACAGAGATAAGGACAAAGCCGTAAATGATGATTGCAACTCTCTCCCCTATTGTTGTTGCCTCACCCGGAATAAGGAGTGAGCTGAGGATAATAAAGATATCCATGTAGAGAATGAGCTTGCCCGGAGAGATGTTTCTGTATTTGTTAATCATGAGGGCAATGATATCTGTGCCCCCTGTGCTTCCGCCCTGGGTAAAGGTGATGGCAATACCGGCACCCGAAAAGATACCACCCATAATTGCAGAGAGCAGCTTTCCGTTGCCTATTGAGATATCCTGAATAAGCTCAGGAGGAACAATTCCCGGTACCCTGTCCAGAAATATGGTAACAGCAACAATTGCAAAGACTGTCTTTACACCAAACCCTTTCCCCAGAACCTTAAGGGCAATGGCAAGCAAAACGGCATTTATGATAAGGAACGACCAGCTCACCGGGAAACCGGTTGCATAGTAGATTACTGCCGCTATACCCGTTACTCCGCCCCCAACGAGACCGTTTGGAATAAGAAAAATACTCCAGCCAAGTGCATATAGCAGAAGGCCGAATGTTATAATGGTGTACTCCCTGAATACCCCTAAGACTCTTTTTGTTTTAATTTCCATTGCAGTTTTCCGCTTTTAATCTGGTCAAAACCCTGTCCGTATACACTCATTACTGCCGAAACAGATATGAATGCGTTGTGGTCAATCTCCTTTACGATTGCACTAATGTCTGCAAGCTGCGATTTTCTGAGAATCACCACCAGCATCTTGCTTTCGTTCTGCGAGTACCATCCTATAGAATTCACCGCTGTAACTCCGCGCCCCATCTCTTTAGTAATCTTGTCTGCAATCTCGGCATATTTGTTTGAGAAGACAAAGACTTGGAGAGATTGCTTGTTACCTGTAAGAATCATATCAATCACATAGGAGAAGGATACCATTACGATGTATCCGTAGATAACATCTTCGAGGGATTTTCCGGGAATGAAGAATACAGAGCCAATGATTATTAGGTCGCAAAGGATAAAGACGCGCCCCGGAGACATCTCCCTGAACTTGGCAATTATGAGGGCGATTATATCGGTCCCGCCTGTGCTTCCGCCCTGAAGGAAAATAAGGCCGATTCCAATTCCGCTGAGGGTTCCCCCAAGTACGGCGTTAATTAGTTTGTCGTCAATGTCAGATATCCACGGGATAAGCGGCAGAAACTTGAACATAAGTGCCGCCACCAGGATGCAGTATATGGTTTTGAAACCAAATCCCTTTCCCAGTATGAGAAATCCAATTCCAAGAAGGAATGCATTGATTATTAAATATGAGTATGAAACATCAAAACCTGTCGCATAATTGATAACAGAGGCCAGACCGCTCACTCCCCCGCCCGCAATTTCGTGCGGTATAAGGAATGCCGTCCAGCTAAATACATAGATGAACAATCCTGCAGTCATGAGGATGTAGGACTGAACTGTTTTGAATAGTTTCATAATCTTTCTCTTAAATGTAAAACTGGCTCCTTGAATATGTAACTGCGGTGCCCCTTATGATAACACGCTCCTCTGCAAGTGTGCAGAACATCTCTCCCCCCCTTGCGCTAAGCTGTTTTGCATGGAGAGTCTCCTTGCGAAGCCTTTTTCCCCAGTATGGAGCAATTGTGCAGTGGGCAGATCCTGTAACCGGGTCTTCGAGTATAGTTGCCTGTGGAGTAAAAAATCTGGACACACAGTCGCAATCATCGCCCGGAGCAGTTACAATAACTCCGCCGGTGCTCAGGTTAATCTCGTCAAAAATTGACCTGTTAATTTCTATGAGTTCAATCTCTCTCTGCGAAGGGTAAACAAGCATATAGTCACGGGCTTTGTAAACCTCCCTGGGCTTGATGTTAAGACTGTCAAAAATCTCCTCCGGCAGGCTGGCTGTTTCACCCTCTCTCATTGGAAAATCCATGAGGTAGTAGGATCCGTCACGGCTAACCTTAAGCAGTCCGGATATGGTGTTGAAGTGAATTGACTCGCCGGCGAAGCCGAGTTCTGTGAAGAGGATGTGGGCGGCGGCCAGCGTGGCGTGTCCGCACAAATCCATTTCGATATCCGGGGTAAACCAGCGGAGTCTGAACTCCTCCCCCTCCTTTTGAATGAAGGCCGTCTCGGGCGCCGCATTCTCCCTGGCAATGAGTTTTAATGTCTCATCGGAAAGCTGCTCCTCAAGAACAACCACCACTGCGGGATTCCCGCAAAAGACCTTGTCGGTAAACGAATCTACCTGAAATGACTGCAAATTCATCAGCAAACGATGTTAATGATTTTCTTTGGAACCACTATCACTTTTTTGATGGTACTGCCACCCAGAAACTTTCCGGTGTTCTCATCTGCACGGACAGCCGCCTCTACCTCTGCCGCAGACAACGTTGCCTCCAGAGTTAACTTGAACCGCATCTTTCCGTTGAATGATACCGGATATTCAATTGAGCTCTCTATTGTGTGTTTTTCAATATATTCAGGGAAGGCCGCATATGAAACGCTGGTTGTGTGTCCGAGTTTACTCCACAGCTCCTCTGCAATATGTGGTGCAAATGAAGAGATAAGAATAACCATTGGCTCCAGTATCTCTCTCTTGCTGCAGTTGAGCTCTCCAAGTTCATTAACTGCAATCATAAATGCACTCACGCTTGTATTGAACGAGAAGTTCTCAATATCTTCCTGAACCTTCTTTATTAGTTTGTGCAAAACCTTAAGCTCTGCAGCTGTTGCCGGCTCATTTGAAACTGCAAATCCCTCCTTATTAAAGAAAAGTCTCCAGAATTTCTTCAGGAACCTGTGCACTCCGTCTATTCCGTTTGTATCCCATGGTTTGCTTTGCTCAAGAGGACCAAGGAACATTTCGTACATTCTGAGCGTATCTGCTCCGTATTTGTCGCAGATGGTGTCCGGATTCACAACATTGAACATAGACTTGCTCATCTTCTCAACAGCCCATCCGCATATGTACTCACCGTTTTCAAGAATGAACTCAGCATCTTTGTATTCCGGCATCCAGTTTTTGAAAGCCTCCATATCCAGACGGTCATTGCTTACAATGTTCACATCTGCATGTATCTCTGTTGTATCGTATTTGTCTTTAAGACCAAGTGATACAAAGGTATTTGTACCCTTTACCCTGTAAACAAAGTTTGAGCGACCCTGAATCATACCCTGGTTAATGAGCTTTTTGAAAGGCTCCTTTTCGCATACATAACCCAGGTCGTAGAGGAATTTATTCCAGAAGCGCGAGTAGATAAGGTGGCCGGTGGCATGCTCGGTTCCTCCTATGTACAAATCTACATCTCTCCAGTATTCGTTAGCCTCTTTTGACACAAGTCCCATGTTGTTGTGAGGGTCCATATAGCGCAGATAGTAGGCACTGCTGCCGGCAAAACCGGGCATGGTGCTCTTCTCAAGCGGCCATTCACCAAAATTCCAGTTTTCTGCTCTTGCCAGAGGGGGCTCGCCGCTCTCTGTAGGCAGGAACTTATCTACCTCCGGAAGCTCCAGCGGAAGATTATCCACCGGAAGCGGAGTGGCTATACCATCCTTGTAATAAATCGGAAACGGCTCGCCCCAGTACCTCTGACGCGAAAAGATTGCGTCCCTGAGTCTGAAGTTCACCTTTCTGCGTCCAATTTTTCTTTTCTCCACCTCCTCAATTGCTGCAGGTATTGCCTCCTTAACGGTCATTCCGCTCAGGAATCCCGAGTTGCACATTACCCCCTCCTTTGCATCGAAGCTCTCAGAAGAGACATCGCATCCCTCAATCAGAGGAATTATTGGCAAATTGAAATGTTTTGCAAATGCATAGTCGCGGCTGTCGTGAGCAGGAACCGCCATGATGGCGCCTGTTCCGTATCCGGCAAGGACATATTCTGCTATCCACACAGGGAGTTTATCGCCGGTAAAAGGATTTATAGCATAGCTTCCGCTGAACACGCCTGTAACCTTTTTGGTCTCGGCCATTCTCTCACGCTCTGTCTTTTTCTTTGCGTTAACAAGGTACTCTTCAACTGCAGCCTTCTGCTCAGGAGTGGTCAGTTTTGCCACCCATTCGCTTTCGGGAGCAAGCACCATAAAAGTGGCTCCGTAAATAGTATCTGCACGGGTTGTAAAGATCTCAAGCTCGAACTCTTCGCTGCCGTTAAATACTTTAAACAGCATTTCTGCTCCCTCTGAACGTCCAATCCAGTTGCGCTGCATCTCTTTTAGAGAGTCGCTCCACGAAAGTTCGTCAAGGTCGCCCAGAAGCCTTTGGGCGTAGGCCGATACCCTCAGCTGCCACTGCTTCATTTTTCGCTGCTCAACAGGATGTCCGCCCCTTACTGAGAGCCCCTCCTTCACCTCATCGTTAGCCAGAACGGTTCCAAGTGCTGCGCACCAGTTAACCGAAGTCTCGCCAAGATATGCTATACGGTAGGCCATAAGAACAGAAGATTTCTCTGCCTCGCTCATACCTCTCCACTGCTCAGCAGAGAAGATCTCAACCTCTCCGCAGGAAGCTTTTACATTTGCATTACCCTCAGTTGCGAAAATCTCTTCCAGCAGTTCTATCTTTTTTGCCTTTTGTTCGGCGGTATCGTACCAGTGACCAAACATCTCAAGAAATGCCCACTGTGTCCATTTATAGTAGTCAGGTTCGCATGTGCGCACCTCTCTGCTCCAGTCAAATGAGAAGCCTATTCTGTCCAGCTGCTCTCTGTATCTGGCAATATTTTTTTCGGTTGTTTTGGCAGGATGCTGACCTGTCTGAATTGCATACTGCTCTGCTGGAAGGCCGAATGCATCGTAGCCCATAGGGTGGAGTACGTTAAAACCCTTAAGTCGTTTGTATCTGCTGTAGATATCACTTGCTATGTATCCCAGCGGATGGCCCACGTGAAGGCCCGCCCCCGAAGGATAGGGAAACATATCCAGTACATAAAACTTTGGTTTAGAAGGATCTTCCCCCACTTTGAATGTCTGTTCCTTTGCCCAGCGGGCCTGCCACTCTCTCTCGATTTCCGAAAAATTGTACTCCATTTTGCTACTATTAAATCAGGCGACAAAAGTAATAAAAATTGCTATCTTTTAAGTCTGAATTCCACCGGTACCGCTATTCTCACAGCCACACGCCTGTTGCCTTTGACAGCCGGTTTCCAGTCCGGCGAGGCCGATATTGCCTTCACGGCTGCCTCGTCCAGATCGTAGTCCAGTGATTTTATAACATCTACATCTTTGACCTTACCCTCTTTATCGACAGTAAACTCAATCAGGACTCTTCCCTGAATACCCTTCTCAACTGCACTCTGCGGATATTTTATGTATTTGTAAACCCATCTGTCCAGAAACTGCTGCTCCCCTCCCTGAAGGAATTTCGCAGGCACATCAGTCTCATAGTTTTTGTAAAGTTTGTTCTCCTCAGAAGCTCCTGTTGTCTTTCCCGGTTCATTCGGCTGAACGGCAAGCGAAGTTCTTGAGAGCGGGCGCGTCATGTTTGCAGAACTTAAAGCAAGTTCAAAAACATACTGAGCAGTCATCTCCATTGTAACATAGTCCAGTTCTGAGACTCTGTCCCTGAGTGAGTGATAGTCGCGGTGAAGACCGGTTGTAAAGAGAGCCACCGGAATTCCCTCAGATGAGAATACCTGATGGTCGCTTGGGAAATATGGCGTTGTGTGAACAGACGGAACCGGCATGAGCGGCTGGTCTGCCACATCTTTTAGCAGTGTCACCAGCTCTGCGTGAGGCATCATTGTATAGACATGAAGTCCGTCGCCCTTTTGACCGCGGCCAACCATATCGAGGTTTATCATAAGTGATATCTTCTCTTTCTGACCAAATCCCCTGTTGGCGAAGTACCATGAACCCAGCATTCCGCGCTCCTCAGCCCCGAATGCAGCAAATATTACTGTACGTTTAAATTTGAAGGCCTGTGCCTTAATCATCTTTGCAACCTCAAGCATAACTGCAACCCCGGAGGCGTTGTCATCTGCTCCGGGATATAAGAGAACTGTGTCCCTCCCGTTAATTGATGCTGTGTATGATCCCAGGTGGTCATAATGTGCTCCAATAAGAATAAACTCCTCCTTGAACGCAGGGTCGTAACCCTCTGCTACTGCAATAATATTTGCAGAGTGGAGAGTATCCCCCGGAGAGTTAACTATTGAGAAATCCTGCCCCGGCTGCGGATAGAGCAAATCAAGCCCGGCCTCTTTAAATACATTCCCGATGTAAGCTGCTGCTATCTTCTCTCCCCTGCTGCCTGCCCCTCTTCCTAGAAGCGAATCTGCAGTAAGTGCCTCTGCATGTCTTCTGAGAGCCATGCCGGTTTCATTTTGTGAGAATAGCCCTGCTGCGGGAAGAAGCAGCAGAGCTATTGTCAGTTTCAGTGTTTTTGTCATTTTTTATCTTGTTGGTAAAACCTCCAGCCAGTATCCGTCCGGATCGTTTATAAAATATATGCCCATTTTTGGATTCTCATAACAGATGCATCCCATCTCCTTGTGCTTTTTGTAAGCCTCCTCGTAGTTGTCGGTTCTGAATGCCAGGTGAAATTCATTGTCTCCAAGGTTATAGGGTCTCTCCCAGTCGCGCAGCCATGTTAACTCAAGCTGATGCCCCGAGAGTCCGTCGCCCAGGTAGACAATTATGAAGGAGCCATCCTCCGGCTCTATCCTTCTCACCTCTGTCAGTCCCAGTGCCTCTTTGTAGAACTCCATGCTCTTTTTGAGGTCCAGAACATTGATGTTGTTATGTACGAATCTGAATTGTGCCATATTTCAAAATTTTATCCGCGGATAAAGTGAGGCATCTCGCCGGGAAGTTCAATTGAAAATTCAACCAGTCCCATCACCTCTCCAGCCTCTCTCCACGGTGCCTGATAAATCATTTTTCTTTTGCCCTCCTTCTCAATTGTGTATGCGTTAGAAGCACCTGCAGCAAGCATCTCTCTGATTTTTGCGGCCGACTTCTCTCCGTGGCAATCCATAAGGTTTTTGCCAATCAGGTCGCCGTACTTTTCAAAGGTCTTGCGGGCCTTTGCATTCATGTAAAGAACTATTGTGTTCAAATCGCATACTGTCACTGCACAGTCGAGCTCCTCTGCCCATTGGAAGTCTTTCATACAAGTTAGATTTACTGTTTGTAGAAAGGGGTCTTCACAACCTTTGCCTTAAGGAGTTTGTCTCTCACCTTAATAAAGATCTCTGAGTCTGTCTTTGAGAAAGCAGGTGCAACATATGCCATTCCAACTGCCTTCTTAACTGCAGGACCCATTGTTCCTGAAGTAACAATTCCAATTTCCGTGCCGTTTGCATCGCAAACCTCATAACCGTGTCTTGGAATTCCTCTGTCTACAAGTTCAAATCCTACAAGCTTTCTTGAAACACCCTCAGTTTTAAGCTTGAGCATGTACTCCTTATCAATGAAGTCACCCTTTGCTTCGCTGAATTTGGTAATCCATCCCAGACCTGCCTCAATTGGCGAGGTAGTATCATCAATATCGTTACCATAGAGACAGAATCCCATTTCGAGTCTTAGCGTATCTCTTGCGCCAAGTCCAATTGGAGCTATTCCAAACTCTTTGCCGGCTTCAAATACAGCATTCCAGAGTTTATCTGCATCTTCATTTGCAACATAGATTTCGCATCCGCCCGATCCGGTGTAGCCGGTGGTTGAGAAGATTGCATCCTTAATCCCTGCGATTGTAAGCTTCTTGAAGGTATAGTACTCCATGTCAGTTACATTCTGGTCGCAGATTTTCTGCATAGCCTTGAGAGCAAGCGGACCCTGAACAGCCAACTGGCAAATCTCGTCAGATGCGTTGTAAAGCTCTTTGCCCGGAGTCAGGTTAAACTTGGGAGCAATTGTGCAGAGGTGTGCATAGTCCTTGTCAATGTTTGAGGCATTTACAACAAGAAGATACGTTACAGAATCTATGCAGTAAACCAGAAGGTCGTCAACAATTCCGCCCTTTCCGTTAGGGAAGCATGAGTACTGAACCTTACCCGGAGTAAGTACTGCAGCGTCGTTTGAGGTTACATACTGTACAAAGGCAAGAGCATTTGGGCCTTTAACCCAGATCTCTCCCATGTGTGATACATCAAACACACCCACGCTGTTTCTTACATGGTTGTGCTCTTCGTTGATACCAATGTACTCAACCGGCATATTGTACCCTGCAAACGGAACCATTTTGGCTCCCAGAGCAATGTGTTTCTCTGTGAAAGCGGTAGTCTTCATAATCTATTTATTCTTTATGTAGTTTTTGTTTTGTGTCATATACCCAGACATCCTCAGGACTGAAGTCAAGCTCCAGCAATTTTCTCATTGCGGCGTAGGCTTCGTTTGCATTTTCATGCGCAGAAGAGGCCACAACAATGTAGCCGTTTCTGAACATAAGCCTTATGGGCTTTACCCCGTTTTTAACAAGATAGCCGTCCATTTTGGCGGCATTTGCCTCCTCCTTAAAGCTTCCTGCTATTACATAAAACCTCGCGGCAGATGTTGCAGCTTTAGGCTGATTCATCCCCGCCTTTTCCTGTGCAGGCAAACTCTTTTGTACAGATTGTGAAGTCGGAGGAGCAACAGTTGTTACAGGAGTAGTTCCGGTTTGAGACGCACTTGAAAGAGTATCTTCGGTGGCCAGAGAATCTGCAGTTACAGCTATTGTATTCTTTTGTAAAGCAGCCGAATCTGCTGCTGCGGCCAGCCTGGCATCATTTCTTAATTTTGCCAGATCCTGAGAGGTGGGCATTCCCAGAGTGGAACGAACCCAGTCGCATCCGCCTAAGAGAAAAAGGAGCGGAATAATCAGGAGCAGAGTTTTATACCTTCTCATAATTTGCTAGTCGTTAGGTTATTTGTAATCTTACAAAAGTAACCAATATTCAAGGAAAAAGAAAATAAAAATGTATATTTGGACTTGAATTCTTAAGATTTTAAGCCAATGTCCAAGTTTTACGATCAACTGAAAGATATTGCCAATTTCTCGGAACATACAGATATTCCAGGCACAATTGAGAGCATCAAAAAGAACATTGACTTCAAGGGGCCAAATGTCTGGATTCTTGCCTTTGCCGTGATTGTGGCATCTGTGGGTCTCAATGTGAATTCAACTCCGGTGATTATTGGTGCGATGCTCATCTCCCCTCTAATGGGGCCAATTATTGGAGCCGGACTCTCTGTGGGTATCAATGACTCCCAGCTTCTGAAAAGATCTCTTCGGAACCTTGCGATAATGGTAATAATCAGCCTTATTGCATCTACTGCATATTTTGCGCTCTCACCGCTCAGCCTTGACGAGCCTACAGAGCTGCTTGCCAGAACCCGCCCTACAATTTACGATGTTTTCATTGCCTTTTTTGGCGGACTTGCAGGTATAGTTGAAGGGTCCAGAAAAGAGAAGGGAACAGTGATTGCAGGTGTTGCGATTGCAACTGCTCTTATGCCTCCGCTCTGTACTGCAGGATATGGTATCGCAAATCTCAACATCTCATTTTTTGCAGGCGCAATCTATCTCTTCTTTATCAACTCACTTTTTATTGCACTTGCAACATTGCTGATGGTGAGATACCTCAAATTCCCGTTTGTTGAATTTGCAGATCCCACAAGACAGAGAAGGGTAAGGAGAACAATAAGCATTGTTGCTCTGCTTATGATTATCCCAAGTATCTACACTGCTGTGGTTGTTATCAGGGAAAACAGCTTTAATGTTGCAGCCAAGCGGTTTGTAAACGAGAACAAATCTCTTGAGAACAGCTATATATACGATTACACAGTTACTCACTCCGGCAAAACCTCAATCCTTGAACTATCCCTTGCAGGTGAAAAGCTGAGCGAAAGTCAGAAGGAGATGCTCTATGCCTCCCTTGAAAAACATGGAGTTTCAAGAAGTCATCTGGTATTTAAGGAGAGTGCAACTGCAGAAAATGATAAAGGAGAAGGAATTTTCAGAAGTATACTCGAGAGAAACGATCTGGAGATTAAAAAGAGGGAGGAGATGATTCTTAAAATGGAGGATGAGCTCAAACTTTTAAAAAGCAAAGAGATTCCCTACAGGCAGATAGCAGAGGAGATACTTGCACAGCACCCTGGCATGATCTCCTTCTCAATTTCCAGGGGTGCAGATGTAAACCTTAAAGATTTTAACCCTGTTGAGCAGATAGTTGTTCTTGCTTCGTGGTCGCAGAGACTTTCGGATTCTGAACTGGACAAGCTTGAGAAGTGGCTTTCAGTGAGGCTGAACGAAAAGAGGCTCAAAGTTGTTCAGGTTAAATGATGATTCAGCTCTATATCATATTTTTCTTCCAGTTTCTTGGCTCTTTTCTGCATGGAAGCGGAGAGGACACTCTGCGAATAATCTTCATGGGAGACATTATGCAGCATCAGGCTCAGCTCGATGCAGCACACAGGCATGGATGGAAACGAACAAACCCAAATGCCTATGATTACTCTCCCTATTTCAGACACCTTCAAAGCCGATTTGCAAAGGCAGACCTTAGGGTTGCTAATATGGAGACCACATTTGCAAACCCTCCATACTCGGGATATCCTAACTTTAACTCTCCGGCAGCACTTGCGAGAGAGAGCAAAGAGCAGGGAATAGACCTGTTCCTCTCTGCAAACAACCATATCTGCGATAAAGGCCGGGCAGGAGTTGAGGGTACCATCTCCCTTTTTGACTCGCTTCGGGTGCTCTATACAGGAATCTACAGAAACCAGGAAGAGGAGATGCAGAAAAATCCACTGGTAGTTGAACTTAAAGGATTCAGGATTGCTTTTCTCAATTACACATACGGTACAAACGGAATTCCTGTGCCGCAGCCTTTTGTTGTCAAGCTGCTGGACAGCATTCAGATTAAAAAAGATATCGAACGGGCAAGAAAATCGGACCCTGATTTTATAATAGCCTGTCTTCATTGGGGTTATGAGTACAAACTTGAACAAGCCGGCGAACAGCGCAAATGGGAGCGGCTTTTTAACAATAACGGGGTAAATATTATTGTGGGCTCACACCCTCATGTTGTTCAGCCTGCAGAGGTAAAAAAGGATCTTTCCGGAGAGGTTAAATCTGTGACGGTATTTTCACTGGGCAATGCAATTTCCAATATGACTGCGGTTTATACAAGAATAGGAATGCTTTTTACCCTTGAATTTACCAGAACTCCGGGCGGAAGCAAACACCTGCTCATGCCAAAATATGAGTATCTTTGGACCTCCAGACCCGGGGGAATTGAACGCAACTTTACGGTTATCCCGGTTAAGGATTTCATTGACAAACCTGAAAAATTCAGGCAGAGGGATGAGTATCCAAAAATGATGAAGCAATATTTAGAGATTGTAAAGATTATCAAATGACAGAGAAGAGAATAACACTTGACGAAATAGATCCTGTTGACATTTATGGTGTCAACAACAAACTTATAAATCTTTTAAGCAGTTACTTTCCAAAAATGAAGATTGCTGCCAGGGGGAGCGAGATTTTTATGAAGGGCAGCGCGGCAGATGTTCGCAACTTCGAAAGCATGATTGGACGGCTTATTGAGATTCGCCTGCGTAAAACCAGACTTACGGAGGATGATGTCACCTCTCTGTTTGATGTATCGGTTGCGTCGGATAAGGAGAAAGAGGAGGATATTGACAAAGATGTGATAGTCTTTGGCACCGAGGGAAGAATAATAAGAGCCCGCACTAAGAATCAGAGAAAGCTGGTTGAGAATTATTACAAAAACGACCTGATGTTTGCCGTTGGCCCTGCCGGAACAGGAAAAACATATACCGCCATTGCTCTTGCTGTTAGAGCACTTAAAAACAAAGAGGTAAAAAAGCTGATTCTTACCCGCCCCGCCGTTGAAGCCGGTGAGAGGCTTGGTTTTCTGCCCGGAGATCTAAGGGAGAAGCTTGACCCGTATCTGCAGCCGCTCTATGATGCCCTTAGGGATATGATTCCTCCAAAGAAGCTTGAGATGCTTATGGAGGACGGAACAATTCAGATTGCTCCGCTCGCATATATGAGAGGAAGAACTCTTGAAAGTGCTTTTGTTATTCTTGACGAAGCGCAGAATACAACTTACGGACAACTAAAAATGTTCCTTACCCGAATGGGAGGAAATTCAAAGTTTATTGTAACCGGTGACGCCACCCAGATTGACCTGCCAAAGAAATCTGACTCAGGACTGATAAAGGGTGTTGAACTGCTCTCAAATATCAAGGGTGTATGCCGAATTGATTTTGGCAAAGAGGATATAGTGAGGCATAAGCTTGTTGCAAAAATTGTCCAGGCTTTTGAAAAGCTTGAAGAGCAGGACGAGAGGAGCTAGCAAAGCTCCCCGCCCAGTTTCCCTGTAGCCTTTCCGTCGCGGATTGTCCATACTCCGTTTACAAACACATGCTCAATTCCGGTTGCAAACTGATGAGGGTTGTCGAAAGTAGCCCTGTCTTCAATTGTATCCGGACTGAATACAACTACGTCTGCCATATAGCCTGGCATAAGGACTCCCCTCTCCTTAAGCTTCAGGCGTGAGGCCGGAAGGGCTGTCGCCTTGTGCACGGCTGTCTGAAGGTCCATCAGCCTTGCTTCCCTCCAGTATTTTGCAAAGAAACGTGGCATTGTTCCGTATGAGCGCGGGTGCGGCATCATCTGACCAAGTCTTCCCTCCGGTGAATAGACACTGCCGTCTGATGCAGGCATTCCCAGCGGATGTGAGAGAAATAGCGAAACATTCTCTTCCCTCATTGCAAATCCAATGATATCTACATTAACACGCTCCTCTATGAGCAGGTTGCGGACAAATTCCCATGAATCCATACCGCCTGCCATGGCTGCAGCCTCAATTACATTTTTGCCAATAAAACGCTTGTTCTCCTCTTTTTTGCAGGAAGTAATCACAACATTCTGTGCTCCGCCAAGCCTTTCGAATCTTGATTTTGCATAGTCTCCAATTTTTGATGCAGATGTCTGGTCCTTAAGACGGGCTAAAATCTCGTCTGTGGTCCCCTGTCTGTCGTTGATAGGGATAAAGGTTGACATTCCGGTAGAGAATGCTATATATGGATATCTGTCAAATGCAATGTCCACTCCGGACGATTTTGCCTGCTCTATCTGTTTAAGAAGTGCCGGAGCCTTGTGCCAGTTGGCTGCATTTTGTGCCTTGAGGTGAGAAATCTGAAGTCTCACTCCTGCCATTCTTGCTATCCTGATGGCCTCTGCAACCGCCTCTTCAACTCTGTCATCTTCATTTCTCATATGGATTGCAAATAGACCGCCGTGTTTTCCCACAACCTTGCATATCTCTGCAATTTCCACCTCAGTGGCATAAGAGCCTGGGGTGTACTCCAGCCCGCAGGAAATACCCTGGGCTCCCCTCTCCATCTGCGCCTCCATATAGGCAATCATCTGTCTGAGCTGCTCAGGTGTTGCAGGGACATTGTTGTCGCCTACAAACCGCGAACGGAGTGAGCCCTGGCCAACCAGTGTGCCGTAGTTGATACCTCTCTCAATTTTAGAGTAGTCTGACATAAATTCTCCAACACCTTCCCATTTTTTTGAAGGGAATGGTGAGTCGCCGCAGTTGCCGCCAATATCGAGTGTAACTCCCTGATAAATCTTGCTGTCGCCCAGCGGGGCGTCGTACATGTTTGTATCTGTGTGGGTGTGTATATCAATAAATCCCGGTGATACTGCCTTTCCTCCGGCATCTGCAATTACTTCTGCTGAATCACCAAGGTCGCCAATTGCCGATATGCGGCCGTTTTTAATTCCGATATCTCCCTTAACAGGTGGTCTTAATTCGCCCGTGTAGATTACGCCGTTTTTTATTATGGTGTCAAAACGGTTGTTTACCCTTACGGCAGGGGCGCCTGTAAAGCCTAAACCCAATGCTGCTCCTGCAAAAACAGATGTTTTGAGGAATCCTCTTCTGGAGATTTTGTCGGACATAGTAGCTGTTATTTAATGTTTATACCCTCTGTGTAGAATACCTCAAATTTGCCATCCTTGTCATAAACAAGATAGGCATCAATTCCTGGTGAGGCTGCCAGAATCTCTTTTGCCTTTTCAAGTCCCACCACCATAAACCATGTGGCATAGGCATCGGCAGTCATTGCATCGGGTGCAATAACTGTAGCACTCAGGAGGCTGCGTTTAACAGGGTATCCTGTACCGGGGTCTATTGTATGGGAGTATTTCTGGCCATTCTCTTCTATAAATTTTCTGTAGTTACCGGAGGTGGCGAGACCTCTGCCTGAGAGTGTTATTACCTCCTGCAGCTCCTCACCCTGAATCATATTTCCTTCAACAGGTTTGTCGAGTCCCACAGACCATTCGCTTCCTTTCGCATTTACACCTTTGCTGAATATCTCGCCGCCCACTTCAACCAGGTAGTTTTTAATTCCCAGGCGGTCGAAGGCGTATGCAATCACATCTGCAGTATAACCCTGTGCAATGGCATTTACATTGAGGGAGACTCTCGGATCGCTCTTGACAACCATTCCGCCGTCAAGTGAGACTTTGTCCATACCGACAAATTGTCTTATACTGTCAATCATCTGCTGTGTCACATCTCTCTTCTCTCCTGCCCCGAATCCCCACACTTCAAAGTATGGTGCAGCCGAGATGTCAAATGAACCTTTGCTTAGCTCCCAGATTTCACGGGAGCGGTTGAATACATTGACAAACAGAGTGTCTGCAATAACCTCTTCGTTGCGGTTAATTCTTGAAATAAGAGAGGAGTCATTGTAGACTGAGAGCGAGTTGTCTACAGCCAGCAGTATACTGTCTACCAGAGCATTCAGTGTATCTGCTCCCGGCTGTTGATAAACAATATGATAGGTTGTTCCCTGTGTAAAACCATCTATGGTTTTGTAGTCCTGTCTGCTGTTGCATGATGTGCAGATAAATGCAGAGAGCAGAAGGAGCGGGGTGATCTTTAGTAAAGCTTTGTAAAATTTCATTTCTGGCATTCAATTTGCCACAAATTTAGAATAAAAAAGATATCTTTGTGAGTTAAACAAGCACTTATAATTTTTATATGAGAGATTTTAAATGGTTCCGCCTTTCTGCAATGCTGCTCGTTGCTGCAGTAGCATTTTCGTGTAATAAGGATGAAGAGGAGGATACCGGGCTTTACATGACCGGTTCACTTTCTGCTAACATTCCATCCCATGTTATAAAGGGTCAGGAACTTACATTCACAGCTTCAGGGATTACAAATCCTACGGACAGCCTGACCTACAAATGGGTGACCGAAAACTTCAGCGTGGATTCTATCTTTGGTATTTCAGTTACTCTCAATGCTCCGGATTCACTGGGCGATTACACAATCAGCCTTTATGTAAAGCATCCGAGATACTCAAACAAGTATCTCACATTCCCAATGACCGTTATTGATCCATCATCTGCAGAGAGCTTCAGCGGAGTGGTTAAGGGAGACAAATTTATTACAGATGCCCGTGACGGACGCAAATACTACTACAGCACAATAGGAAACTACGACTGGATGGTTGAGAACCTGAACTGGAAAGGTTCCGGTAAACCGTACAAGAATGTAGATGCCCTTGGCGAAGTTTACGGAAGGTTGTATTCATACAATGATGCCAAAACGGCATGTCCTGAGGGATGGGAACTCCCTTCGAACGATGCATGGAGCGACCTGGCAACTTCTGCTAACGGAGGCATTCCGCTTCTTTTTGACAACATCTGGACAGGAATTGGAAGCAAACTTACAGTTAATGCTAAACTTAACTCGGAGGGTATATGGAAGTACAGTCCTGTTAACAAACAGCTTAATTACTTCAACTGGAATGCACTTCCGGGGGGTAATGTTCTTGGAAATTACAGGAGCTATATTAACATGGGGCAGTATGGTGCATGGTGGTCTGCAACAGAGAAAGACTCCAATAACGCATACTACCGCTACATATATTTTGACAATGCAGACTTCCCTTACAACTACACAGACAAAAATAACTTTGGTGCCTCTGTGAGATGTGTCCGCACAAGTGCAGCAATCTAAGAAAAACACACACTAATTTTTAAAAAATATGAAACTTTCTAAAGGTTTGATTACTCTGCTGGTTGTACTGGCGGTAGTCTTTTTTATCTTCATATGGGCAAAGAATGCCTTTAACTCAATGGTATCTCAGGAGGAGCAGGTTACCTCTGCATGGTCACAGGTAGAGAATGTTTACCAGAGACGCGCAGACCTTATCCCTAACCTTGTTGCAACTGTAAAAGGTTATGCAGCTCACGAGCAGGAGACTCTCGAGGGTGTTATCAACGCAAGGGCTAAAGCTACCCAGACAACCATTGACCCAACTAACATGACTGAGGAGAGCCTCAAGCAGTTTCAGGCTGCACAGGGCGAACTTGGAAGCGCTTTGCAAAGACTTATGGTTGTAGTTGAACGCTACCCGGACCTTAAGGCAAATCAAAACTTCCTTGAACTCCAGGCTCAGCTTGAAGGTTCTGAAAACAGAATTACCGTTGAGCGTCAGAAATTTAATGATGCTGCAAAGAGCTTCAACACCTCAATCCGTCAGTTTCCGAGAAACATTCTTGCTGGCATGTTCGGATTTGAGAGAAAAGCATATTTCGAAGCCCAGGAGGGCGCAGAACAGGCTCCTAAAGTTGAGTTTTAAGCCGTGGGTGCACATGCCTTCCTTACTAAGGCAGACCGCGACAGTATTGTTAAAGCCATAGAGTCTGCAGAGCTCAGTACCTCGGGAGAGATACGGGTTCACATAGAGAGCAACTGCCCCGGCGATCCGGTGGAAAGAGCGATATTCGTCTTCAATAATCTGAAGATGTTTAAAACCCGCGACAGAAACGGTGTGCTCATTTACATTGCACACAAATCGAGAAAGTTCTCAATTATAGGGGACACGGGAATAAATGCAGTTGTACCTGCCGACTTCTGGAATGAGACTAAAGAATTGCTTGGCAACAACCTGCGGAATGGTCAGGTTGCTGCCGGGCTTATTTCTGCCATTGAAATGGCCGGAGAGAAGCTTAAAGCCTTCTTCCCCCTAAAATCTGACGACACAAATGAACAGAGCAATGAAATCTCTTTTGGCGAATAGAGGCAAATGTCTGCTTATTGCAGCTCTTATGCTTCTCACGGGTACGGCCTTTGCCCAGATACCGGCAAAACCTCAGCCTCCACGGCTGGTGAATGACCTTGCATCTGTTCTTAAAGCAGACGAAGCAGACTACATAGAGAGAGTACTTGTCGCATTTGCGGACAGTACCTCTAACCAGATTTTGCTGGTTACTGTAAACTCACTTGAAGGTATGGACAAATCTCAGTTTGCATATCAGATTGGTCAGGAGTGGGGTGTTGGACAGTCAAAATACAACAACGGGGTTGTAATCCTTATTAAACCTAAAACAGGTAACGAGCGCGGAGAGGCTTTCATTGCCTCCGGCTACGGCCTTGAGGGTGCTCTGCCTGATGCAATCTGCAAAAGGATTGTTGAGCAGGAGATGATCCCAAACTTCAGAAACAACGATTATTACGGTGGTATTGTTGCTGCACTTAATGTGATTATGCCCATAGCAGCAGGAGAGTATACATCTGATGAATATGCAGCCCGCAAGGGTGGTAAATCAGAAGATGGTATCTTTGGTGCTGTTGCCGTAATCTTCTTCATAATTATCATAATAGTTGCATCCATTGCCAGAAGAGGCGGCGGAGGAAATATTCACGGCGGAGGAAGAAGAGGCCCCGGTCTTATGGAGATGCTTATTCTTGGATCATTGCTTTCCGGTGGCGGAAGAGGCTCTTCCGGCGGAAGCTTTGGCGGAGGCGGCGGATTCGGCGGAGGTGGTTTCGGCGGATTCGGCGGTGGCGGCTTTGGCGGCGGTGGTGCCGGCGGAAGCTGGTAATTGTGTCAGGTTTATAACTACAACCTCAGATTTTGTTCCAATTCTGTACTTCGGTCCCCAAAGGCCGAGTCCTGATGTTACTATGAAATTTGTCTCCCCCTTTTTCAGGTGTCCGTACGGCAGTTCGAACATGGCTGAGACAATAAGATTTCCCGGCCAGAACTGCCCGTTATGGGTGTGCCCGGACATCTGCAGGTCTGCTCCCGCATGCATTGCCTCCTCCAGCTTAGAAGGCTGATGGTCCATCAGGAAAACGGGAAGGCTCCTGTCAATATTTTCCATGATTTTATCCAGATTGGCTCTCTTGCCATTGGTCCTGTCATCTCTGCCCACAACATAAAAGCTATCGGCCACAAGTACTGCAGAATCCTTCAAAAATGTAATTCCGGCAGATTTTATCAAACTGTAAATCTCCTCCTTTTTTCCACCGTAAAACTCGTGGTTTCCGGTAATGGCAAATATGCCGTATTTTGCCGACAGTTGCGAGAGCTCTTCGTTCATTTTCTGATTGTAAAGCGGGTGCGGGTCCCTGTCTGCTATGTCTCCGGCCAGCATAATCACATCTCCCTTCTGTCCGTTTATGAGCGAAACGTATCGCTTCAAATCTTTCTTATTAATATATGAACTCAGGTGAATATCGCTTGCTAGAACTATTCTCATTTTTCCTCCGGGCAGTGGTTTGGTGGTTTCCAGATTGTATTCGGTTACTACCGGGTTGTTAAACCTGATGTTTCCAAAAACCAGAAGTACCAGTATTGCGGCACTGCTGCCTGCAAAGAGAATCAGCTTAACTTTCTGATAGTTCTCCTTTATCCAGAGGGGATAGATATCGAAGAGACCATTTGTTGCTCTTATTAAATCCAGAAGAACAAGAAACATTGCAAAGTAGACAAGTGCAACAATCCAGGTAAAACCAACAGCAGATAATGTAACTGCAATCTTATCCCGGATACTGTCCCCAAGGAACATTCTTAAAAAGAAAGATGCAAGGCCGGCAAAAAAAATAACCGAATAGATTATTTTGAGAATCATGACAGGAGGCAGAGCCTGAAGGCCTCTTATATATACGTAGGACGATAGTGCCGTGAAAGTGGAGAGTACAATTATGAAGAAAAACATAAAGCGGTTTTAAATGAGTTACAAAAATAACATTTAACTTTATGAATTGTTGTTTATACTTTTAACCATCTATGGAAAACAGAACTGCAGCTGCAAAAAGAGTTACGATTGTAGGCTTTTTTGTCAATTTACTTCTCACGATAGCAAAACTGATTGCCGGTATCTCAGGCAAAAGTGCGGCAATGGTGGCAGATGCCGTGCACTCACTCTCAGATTTCGCAACAGATATTGTTGTTATTGCCTTTGTTAATATATCTGATAAGGAGAGCGATAACGATCACCGTTACGGACATGGAAAGTTTGAGACCTTTGCCACACTTATAATCTCTCTTGCACTTTTTGCGGTAGGACTGGGAATTCTGATTAACGGAATCGAGAGTGTTGTATCATACATTAAGGGAGAACAACTGGAAAAGCCGGGAATGATCGCTCTCTGGGCAGCGGTTATTTCAATTGTATCAAAAGAGCTTCTTTACAGATATACAATTGTAGTGGGTAAACGAATAAACAATCAGGCTGTTATTGCAAACGGATGGCATCACCGCTCAGATGCCTTCTCATCTGTTGGAACAGCGCTGGGAATATCAGGTGCTATTTTCTTAGGTGAATCGTGGAGAATTCTTGACCCAATTGCGGGAGTTGTTGTAAGTTTCTTTATCCTGAAAGTTTCAATTGATCTTGGACTTCCAAGTGTTAAGGAGCTTCTTGAAGCATCACTTCCGGAAGAGATTGTGAAGGAGATTGAGGAGACAATTATGAGCCACCCGGAGGTTAAGAGATTTCATCATCTAAAAACAAGAAAAATTGGAAATGCATTTGCAATTGATGTCCATATTAAACTTGACAAAAATATCTCCTTTGTTGCCTCACATGACGTTGCAACAGATATTGAACGGGCTTTCCGCGAAAAATACGGAATGCAGACGCACATAAGTATTCATACAGAACCTGTGTAATATGACAATTTCAAAATTTCTGAAATATCCGGCTCTTCTTTCTCTTTCTTTGGTACTTATTCTCTCCTGTAATGACAGGGAGAGGCTCTTTACTCCTGAGTTTAACTCAGGTCTTGTTATAGATTCTAAAAGCTGGAGTGCAGATTACCTTGGTGATGAATGGGTGAAAAGACATATCATACTGGCAGAGGATTTTGACGGGGTCCCGGTTGCCACAATTATAAAAAAGGCAAATACAAATCCCGGGGACACTGCAGTTTTATACATTCACGGATTCAGCGATTACTTTTTCCAGACATCTCTTGCTGACTCCCTTGAAAAGGAGAGGCTCAAGTTTTACGCACTTGACCTCAGAAGGTACGGGCGATCTAAGCTCCCTTTTCAAATCTGGAACGAGGTGAGAAAACTGGACGATTATTTCGAGGAGATTGATTCGGCTGTAAATATTATTCAAAGTGAGGGATACCAGAAGATAATTCTAATGGCCCACTCCACAGGAGGGCTTACTGCTTCTCTCTATGCTGAAGAAAAGGGAGCTGATGTTCCGTTTATCTCAATGATACTTAACAGTCCCTTCTTTGATTTTAATGTAGGCGGAGTGGCTGAGTCTGCAGGAATCCCGGTTATATCTGCAATTGGTGCTATTCTTCCTAAAACTGTTGTAAACAGGCATGTGAGCCCGGTAAACTGCATGAGTCTTCATAAGGATTATCACGGAGAATGGACCTTTGACACAATCATGAAACCAATTCAGTCTCCAATGGTAACTGCATCCTGGATAAGGGCAATTCACAAAGGACAGCAGAAGCTGCAGAAGGGAATTGAAATATCATGCCCTGTTCTTGTGATGTCATCTTCAGTGGGCACGAAGGGTGACAAATTTGAGGAAATTCACAAAAGAAGCGATACTGTTCTGGATCCTTTGGAGATAAGGAGTTTTACAAAATCAATCAGCGGAGATGTAACTGAGGTGATTTTTGATGGTGGGCTTCATGATCTTGTATTGTCGGAAAAACCGGTGAGGGATAAGGTTTATGAGGTTATGAGATCCTTTATACACAAAAAAAGAGGCTCATCATATGGTGAGCCTCTGTAATTGTATATCTGAAGATTATTTCAGCTTTTGAAAGAAGTCGTTACCCTTGTCGTCTACCAGAATGAATGCAGGGAAATTCTCAACCTCAATTTTCCAGATTGCCTCCATGCCCAGTTCTGGATACTCCAGCACCTCAACCTTTCTGATGCTCTCCTGAGCAAGAATTGCTGCCGGTCCACCAATGCTGCCCAGGTAAAACCCGCCATGCTTCTGGCATGCATCTGTTACCTGCTGGCTGCGGTTGCCCTTTGCAATCATAATCATGCTTCCGCCGTGACTCTGGAACAGATCTACATAAGAGTCCATACGGCCTGCTGTTGTAGGGCCAAATGAACCACTTGCCAGTCCTGCCGGTGTCTTTGCCGGTCCTGCATAGTATACAGGGTGATCTTTGATATATTGCGGAAGCCCCTCTCCTCTGTCGATTCTCTCTTTAAGTTTTGCATGAGCAATATCTCTCGCCACTACTATTGTTCCGTTCAGGAGAAGGAATGTAGAAACAGGGAATTTTGAGAGGTCTGCAAGAACCTCTTTCATTGGCCTGTTGAGGTCAATTTTGGTTCCGCCGGCCTGTGTTGCCTCCACATTTCTCATCTTTTCAGGCACAAGTCTTATAGGATTTGAATCCAGGCTCTCAAGCCAGATTCCCTCTTTGTTTATTTTTGCCTTAATGTTTCTGTCTGCACTGCATGATACTCCCATTCCAACCGGGCACGAAGCTCCGTGTCGCGGAAGTCTGATGACTCTGATATCATGTGCATAATATTTACCTCCAAACTGTGCTCCCATTCCGAATGTATGGGCTGCTTTGAGCAGTTTTGCCTCCATCTCAAGGTCACGGAATGCATGCCCCTCTTCGCCGCCTGTCTTTGGCAGGTTATCCAGATATTTTGCAGAAGCGAGTTTAACTGTCTTCATACATGCCTCTGCAGATGTACCGCCTATAACAAATGCAATATGGTATGGCGGGCATGCTGCCGTTCCAAGGGTTTTCATCTTTTCAATGAGGAACTTTTCAAGAGAAGCCGGGTTAAGCAGCGCCTTTGTCTCCTGAAACAGGTAGCTTTTGTTAGCTGAGCCGCCTCCTTTTGCCACAAAAAGAAACTTGTACTCACTTCCGTTGGTTGAGTAAATGTCTATCTGTGCAGGAAGGTTGTTTCCTGAGTTTTTCTCTGTATACATATCCAGAGCAATGGTCTGTGAGTAACGGAGATTATCCTGAGTGTAGGTATCAAATACTCCGTGCGAGAGAGCAGCCTCATCGCCTCCGCCTGTCCACACATTCTGTCCCTTCTTGGCAACTATGGTTGCTGTTCCTGTATCCTGGCAAAAAGGCAAGACTCCTTTGGATGCAATGTCTGCGTTAAGAAGCATGGTAAGTGCCACAGCTCTGTCATTTACACTTGACTCGGGGTCACTGAGGATCTTGGCCACCATTTCATTGTGCTCCGGCCTTAACATAAATGCAATGTCATGCATTGCCTGTTTAGCAAGCAATCTCAAACCCTGAGGATCTACCTTAAGGATCTCCTGCCCCTCAAACTCTGCTGCAGATACATATTCCTTTGTCAGAAGATGATACTGAGTCTTATCCTCTCCCAGAGGAAATGTTTCGTGATATTTGAACTCCATCTCTATAGATTTTTTAGTAAAAACTGATGTCCGAATCACTGCAAATTCCTTACCAATATTGGCTATTTGCCCTGACTTCCCATAAGAAAAGTGCGCATGAATTCCTGAATATCTCCGTCCAGCACAGCCTGAGTGTCTGTGGTCTCATAGCCGGTGCGGACATCTTTCACCATTTTGTAAGGGTGAAGCACGTAGCTCCTGATCTGGGAGCCCCACTCAATCTTCATTTTGTTGCCCTCCAGCTCTGCCTGTTTTTCGCGTCTCTTGCGAAGCTCAAGTTCATAGAGGTGTGATTTAAGAATTCTTATAGCATTCTGTCTGTTGTCCAGCTGCGAACGGGTCTCTGTGTTCTCCACGGTTATACCCGTAGGGAGGTGCCTCACGCGAACTCCGGTCTCGACCTTGTTCACATTCTGTCCCCCGGCACCTCCCGAACGGAAAGTATCCCACTCCAGGTCGCCGGCATTAATCTCAATGTTTATTGAATCGTCAACTGCAGGATAGACAAAGACAGAAGAGAATGTTGTCTGCCTCTTGCCCTGTGCATTATAAGGTGAGATCCTCACAAGGCGGTGAACACCGTTTTCTGCCTTGAGATATCCATATGCATACTCTCCCTCAAACTCAATGGTAACAGATTTGATTCCGGCCTCTTCGCCCTCAATCAGGTCATAAATATGAACCTTGTATCCATATCTCTCGCCCCATCTCACATACATTCTCATTAGCATTGAGGACCAGTCGTTACTTTCTGTTCCGCCTGCCCCGGAGTTGATTTTAAGAATGGCACCCAGGTTGTCTCCCTCACTTCCGAGCATGCTCCTCAGCTCAAGCGACTCAAGCATTTTGGTAAGATCTGCAAAATGCGACTCTACCTCCTTCTCAATAGTATCATCCTCCTTTGCAAAGTCATACAGTACCTGAAGATCTTCAAGTGATTTTTCAATTTCCGAGAAATTTTTTACCCAGTATTTTAGTGCAGAAACACTTTTAAGAAACAACTCCGCCTCTTTTGGATCATTCCAGAAATCTGGCTCCAGTGTTCTCTCTTCCCTCTTTTTTAAATCTTCGCTTTTTGAAGCGATGTCAAAGAGACCTCCCCAACGCCTGAGTGCGCTGCTGGATCTCTTTTATATTGTCCAGATTAATCATTTGTAATAATTTTTGAAGTACAAAGCTAACCAATTATTTTGGTTACAGCCCATGAAGCGGTTTCGTATGAGAAGCCACGTGACAGGGCAAATCTCATAAGCTTTGCATATAATTTATTCCGGTCGCTCTCAGATTTCCCGGATTTCATTTTAACAGTGAGGATTTTCAACAGCTGTTCTCTCTGCTCCTCCTGGCCAATTTGACTCAGGGACTCTGCTATTATTTCGTCAGAAACTTTTTTTAATTTGAGGGCATATTTTATTTTGGCCGAACCCCACCCCGCCAGACGGCTTTTATCTCTTACGAATGCATGTGCATATCTCGCGTCGTCAATAAATTTATCTTTAGTGAGAGACGAGATAATTCCATCTGCCTCCTCTCCCTCTATCTCCATCCTCTGCAGCTTCTGCCTGGCATCAAAAGTACATACTTCGCGCATGGAGCACATTCTCTGAAGTGCCGCCAATGCAGAAGAGCCCTTTGGAGGGCTCTTCCTGGTATGATTTGAATCTCTCAACTAATTCGCATTGAATTATTCTGCAATGAGTCCTTCTGCAAATGTAGTAAATTCCTGCACAAAGTTCTTGTAGTGAATTCCAGTTCCCGGACCAGTAAATCCTGAATGAATTCTTCTTACAACTCCCTTTTTATCGATAAAGATGGTTGTTGGAAAAGCTTTGAAGTTTTCAAGTTCAGGCAAAGCCTCCTTTAGTTTGGCAGGTGAGTGACCAGTTATGAGTACCTCATATTTTATACCTGCAACAGTGACAAGCTTCATAGCCTCTGCCTTTGCCTCCTCAAAACCCTCCGGACGCTCAAAAGCCAGACAAACTATCTCGAGATTCGGAGAGTACTTTTCCAGCATCTCACCCAGAAATTTACTTTCATCAAGACAGTTAGGACACCACGAGCCACTTATCTGAAGAATGACAACCTTATCTCTGAATTTTTCATCTTTAAGGCTCACTGCCTTTCCGTCAAGATTAGGGAAAGAGAACCCAAGTGTCTTGTATCCTTTTTTCATACCGGTGATTGCATATGCATCCGGCAAAACGGCATCCTCTTTTCTTACGGCGCTGCCCTCTTCAAGTGTGCTGAATCCTGAGTACATCTTAACATTTGCAAGTGAATCGGCAGAGATCATATCGGCAGTAAAGAGGCGGATAAACCCTCCGTCAAAGCAGGACATCATAAGTTTGTTTTCAGATGTAACAAGCCCCTCAAAGAAGCGGTAATCTCCGGAAGGGGTAAGGAATGATCCTGTCACTTTGCCGGCTGACTCTGCAAATTCTCCTATCAGCTCCTTTTCGCCAAGTTTCACAAACCATCTTCCCGCTGCGCTATATGCAGGAGTCTGAGGCTCCTGCAGGAATCTCCATTCCTGATCTGGTGTGGCTGTAACAGCCATTTTATATGAACTTCTTATAAATTCTCCCTTAAGACCTTCGTTTGTAAGATTAAGTGCAAACGAAGAGCTGAACAAAGGCATTCTTATAAAGAGCGAATCTCCTCTCTTCTCAATCTCTTTTACTTCGTAACGATAATCACCGGTTATAATCTCAATTGCAGTGTCTCCCTCTGCTGTTTTCAACTCAAAATTGAACGGAATTTCTGTTGAGTCTGAGGTAAGAAGAACCGCTCTCCATACTCCCGGAGTTAATACCGGCTCTTTGGGAGCGCAAGATGCCAGCAGCAGTGTTGCCAGCGACATTAATGCAAATATTTTTTTCATAGTTTAAATGGTTATTTCCTGATTTTCTTAACAAGTCTTGAAATCATTCTCACTATCTCACCCACCCAGAGCACTGCAGATGTCCCTCCAATTATAATCAGCCAGTCACTTATACTGAGCGGTACTGTGCGGAACACCTCACCGCCAAACTGAACTATCAGAACCTGTCCTACTACTATCAAAAGCGAAACAAGAACAAAACCGGGACTTTTGATTATACCTTTGAATGCAGAGCCGCCTGCACCGTAACTCTTGGCATTAAACATATTCCAGAACTGCAGCATTACAAAGATTGTGAAAAATCTTGAAAGGTCTGTTGCAGATACCTCTCCGTTATCTCCGGTAAACTTGTATAGTAACCAGAGCAATCCTGCTACAAAGAGCAGTCCGGTAATAAGGATATTTCTTCTCATCACAGGTGTAATGATAAAGTCAGATGAGTTTCTTGGTTTCATCTCCATTACCTTTTCATTAGGAGGAAGCGAAGCAAGCGCTCCTGCCGCAAACGTGTCCATGATAAGGTTCACCCACAGCATCTGGGTTACAGTAAGAGGCAGCTCCTGCCCAAAGATTGAACCCAGAAGCACAATAATCATTGCAGTGACATTGATTGTGAGCTGGAACAGGATGAATCTCTGTATGTTCTGATACAGGGATCGGCCCCACATCACAGCCGTTGCAATTGAGTTGAATGAGTCGTCAAGTAAAGTTATGTCACTTGCCTCTTTGGCAACCGATGTTCCGGTTCCCATTGAGAGTCCCACATGTGCGTGATTCAGAGCAGGAGCATCATTTGTTCCGTCTCCGGTAACTGCAACAACCTCTCCCCTCTTCTGAAGCAGTTCAACAAGGCGCTGCTTGTCTGTAGGGCGTGCCCTGCACATTATTTTAAGAAGTGCAACCCTTTTGTATGCCTCACTGTCACTCAGAGCCTCAAATTCTACCCCTGTAATGATTGACTCTGCCGGGTCTGAATCTTTCAGAATACCTATCTGGCGGCCTATCTCTTTTGCTGTACCTGGTGTATCCCCGGTTACAATCTTAACGTCTATACCGGCTCTGATGCACCTTGCCACTGCACCGGGAACATCGTCCCTTACAGGGTCAGAAATTGCAACTATACCTAGAAATGTAAGTCCGCCCGATGCCATTTTTTCGACAGATCTCTCATCATCTTCCCTTACTTCTGTGCAGGCAAAGGCAAGTGTCCTCATTGCCCTGTTCTGATACCCAAGAAGCTTCTCATCTGTTCCGGCAGGAACATCTGTACACTTTGCAGCCACTATCTCCGGGGCTCCCTTAACATAAAGCATTCGCCTGCCAGTTGAAGGAGATATTGCAACCGTTCCCATGAATTTTCGCTCTGTTGAGAAGGTAAGCTGATCAACTATTTTTGCATTTTCTCTAATGTCCAGATAATTTATTCCGCTTTCATGCAGCCACATAAGAAGAGCTGCCTCGGTTGGATTTCCCAGGGTTTTGATTTTGTCTCCCTCAGAAAAATTGAGAAAAGCAGTTGAATTGATTGAGATGCTCTCTGAAACAAGTACCGAACGTTCGTCGTTACCTAATTTATTGCTGCTGATTCCTGCAAACAGTGTCTCGGAGACAGTCATCTGGTTTCTTGTAAGTGTACCTGTCTTATCTGTACAGATAACTGTAGCCGCACCCATTGTCTCTGTTGCGTGCATCTTCCTCACAAGATTGTTCGTTTTGAGCATTCTTCGCATACTCATTGCAAGGGAGAGAGTTACAGACATTGGCAGGCCTTCAGGAACTGCAACCACTATAAGAGTTACTGCCACCATAAAGTGATTAAGAATCATTCCGGCCACATCTACAGATATCAGTGATTCTTTGGCAATCACATTTACCCCGGCAATCATTGCAGTTAGAACAGGAATTGCGAAAATTATCAGGGCCCAGACAAACCAGAAGAGCCAGCCACGCTCTTTTCCGTTTTTATCACCCCCCTGAGGCAATTCATCATTTTCTGAGGCTGAATCCTTATCTGATTTAAAGAGGGTCAGTCCTCCCCTGAGGATAGGCATCCAGATTTTTCCTATTGCAGTAATAAGTGCGGCAATAAATGAGGTAAGAAGCACAATCTGGCCCGGAGTGTACTGAGCCGGTCCCATAAACATATCCTTCACATAAAGGATTAAAAAAAGCAGAAGTGCCAGAATAAGTCCTATGAAACCTATAAATCTGGCTAATGATTCAAGCTGTCTGTTAAGAGGGGTAATCTCCGTTGATATTTCTGTTGACTTTTCTGCAACCTTTCCAAATTCAGTAGAATCACCAACTTGTGTTACTTTGTATATACAATGCCCCTCAACGACAGTTGTCCCTCTCATTATCCTGTTTGTGGGATACGTTGCTTCATGGTCAAAAGAGTCCGGATTTGTGCTTTTTGAGATAACCGGCTCTCCCGTAAGTGTAGATTCGTTTACAGACAGTGATACCGCCTCAAGAAGATCGCCGTCTGCCGGCACCTCTTCTCCTGTATCAAGGAGAACAATATCACCAACTACTATCTCACTTTTTGGAAGCTCTGCAATATTGCCATCCCTTATAACCTTAACAGGTGTTTCGTCATTTACCTGGTTCAGGACATCAAACTTCTTGCTGGCGTCCATTTCGAACCAGAAGCCAACAAATGTTGCAAGAAAAATTGCAAAAAATATTCCTATAGTCTCTATGAACTCGTTGTGAATAAAAGAGATCCCGAACGACAGGAATGCTGCAATTAGCAGGATTCTGATAATTGGATCATTAAACTTCTCCAGGAAAAGTTTCCATAATGGTTCTCTTTTTGGAGGAGTCAGCACATTTCTGCCGTATTTTGCCCTGCTCTCTTCTACCTGGGAGGCATTCAGCCCCCTGAAGTCTCTTTTGTTTTCCACTTATTCAATTTTTATTTTTCATTTTTACTTCCGCTCAGCATTCCGCATGCGGCCAGAATATCCTCTCCCCTTGATGCCCTTATTGTTGTAATAACTCCTGCCTTGGTAAGCCGGTCCCTGAAGAGTTCAATTTTCCCCAGAGGAGTTGTTCTCAGTGGAAAATCGGGGATTTCGTGAAATCTGATAAGGTTAACCCTGCACTCAAGCCCTTTGAGCATTCGGATAATGCCGTCTGCATGTCTCTTTGAGTCATTCCATCCGTCAAACATTATATATTCAAAACTCACCCGCCTCTGGCCTGTGAAATCATACTCCCTTATGATTGACATTGTCTCCTCTATTGGCCAGGCCTTCTGCATTGGCATCAGCTCCAGCCTCTCCTCTTCAAATGGATTGTGAAGCGATACTGCAAGATGACATTTTGACTTTTCCAGAAACTCCCTTAGATTATGTACAACACCAATTGTTGAGACTGTAATTCTCTTTGGACTCCAGCCAAACCCCCACTCTGCAGTAAGAATCTCAATTGCCTTCATCACTTCGCCAATGTTGTCTAGCGGCTCGCCCATACCCATGAAGACAGCGTTTGTAAGTTCGTCTTTCTCTTCAATGTTCATGAACTGAGAAATAATCTCCCCTGCTGTGAGGTGCCCCCTGAATCCCAGGCGGCCGGTCATACAGAAACGGCATCCCATTTTACAACCGGATTGGGACGAGACACACAGTGTCGATCTGTCTTCATCAGGAATTAAAACACTTTCAATTGTATTTCCGTTCAGGGTCGGAAAGAGATATTTTCTTGTTCCGTCAGATGAAAGCTGACTTTCTGATGGAGGAAATCCTCCTACCTGATAATTTTCTGCAAGTACAGTACGAAACACCTTGGAGATGTTTGTCATCTCATCTGTGCTGCTTACTTTTTTCTTATAAATCCATTCGGCCATCTGCTTGCCTGTGAAGGCAGGCATGGCAAGGCTTTTCGCCACCTCTCCGAGCTCAGCCGGAGTCATTCCCAACAACCATTTTTTCATTCGGCAAATTTAGGTAAAATTGAAAATCATTTGTTACTTTTGTGAGAATTTAAAACTATTATCATTATGGCGAAAGAGAGAGACGAAGTAAAGATGAGTTCAGAGATTTCTGCTGAGAAGCTAAAGGCTTTACAGGCAACTTTGGACAAGATTGAGAAGGACTACGGTAAGGGTACCGTTATGAAGATGGGAGATCAGCCAAAATGGGAAGTTTCAACTATTGGATCAGGTTCAATTGCACTTGACCACGCACTTGGAATAGGAGGCTATCCGAGAGGTCGTGTTATTGAAATTTACGGACCTGAATCGAGCGGTAAAACAACTCTTGCGATCCATGCTGTTGCAGAGGCACAGAAACTGGGAGGCATTGCTGCCATCATTGATGCCGAGCATGCATTTGACAGAACCTATGCAAAGAAGCTTGGAGTGAATGTTGACACTCTGCTGATTTCACAGCCGGACAATGGTGAGCAGGCACTGGAAATTGCAGACGCACTTATCCGTTCGGGAGCTGTTGATATTATTGTTATTGACTCGGTAGCCGCACTTACGCCAAAGGCAGAGATCGAGGGAGAAATGGGTGATTCAAAAATGGGTCTTCAGGCGAGACTCATGAGCCAGGCTCTCAGAAAGCTAACAGCCAACATAAGCAAGACAAACACCTGCTGTGTTTTCATTAACCAGCTAAGGGAGAAAATTGGTGTTATGTTCGGAAATCCAGAGACAACTACCGGAGGTAACGCACTTAAGTTCTACGCTTCAGTGAGAGTAGATGTAAGAAGAATTACTCAGCTTAAAGATGGCGAAGAGGCAACCGGAAACAGAGTTAGAGCCAAGATTGTAAAGAACAAGATGGCTCCGCCTTTCAGAAAGGCAGAATTTGACATTGTTTTTGGTGAGGGAATTTCAAAAATTGGCGAGATTATTGACCTTGGAGTTGAATTTGAAATCGTTAAGAAGAGCGGGTCATGGTTTAGCTACGGCGATACCAAGATTGGCCAGGGACGCGAAGCTGTTAAACAGCTGCTGCTGGACAATCCGGAACTTATGAACGAGATTGAAGGCAAGATTCGTGCAAAGCTCGTCGAGATCAAAGACTAATTAAGACAACCTTACAATTTTTAAATGGAGACAGTATTAAGCGGGATTCGTTCTACGGGTCACCTGCACCTTGGTAACTATTTTGGTGCTCTCAAGAATTACATAAAAATGCAGGATGAGTACAACTGCTACTTTTTTATAGCAGACCTGCACTCTCTTACAACACATCCTCACCCGGACGATTTCCATTCCGGAGTGAAGACCATTCTTACCGAATATCTTGCATCTGGCCTGGACCCGCATAAATCTGCGATTTTTGTGCAGAGTGATGTTCCTGAGATTGTAGAGCTCTATGTTCTGCTAAATATGATTGCATATAAGGGAGAGCTTGAGAGAACCGCATCTTTCAAGGAGAAGATCAGAAAGCACCCGGAAAATGTAAATGCCGGTTTGCTTACTTACCCTGTTCTCATGGCTGCAGACATTCTTATTCACAGAGCCAATAAAGTTCCTGTGGGCAAGGATCAGGAGCAGCATCTGGAGATAGCAAGGCTTCTGGCAAGACGCTTCAACAATATGTACAATGCTGAGGTATTTCCGGAACCGCAGGCATTCAACTTTGGCAACGACCTTGTTAAAGTTCCGGGGCTGGACGGCAGTGGCAAAATGGGCAAAAGCGAAGGAAACGGAGTCTATCTCTTTGACGACGAAAAGAGCATCCATAAAAAGGTGATGAAAGCCGTTACCGATGCCGGCCCAACTGAGCCAAACAGTAAAATGCCTGAGGCTGTTGAGAATCTTTTCACGCTTTTGAAAATTGTGTCAGAGCCTGATGTCGTTAAGCACTTTACAGATGCATACAACAACTGTTCTATAAGATACGGCGACCTTAAGAAACAGCTTGCGGCAGATATCTGCAGGCATACACTTCCTATCAAGGCTCGTATTGAGGAGATTGGAAAAGATGATGCATTCCTCAGAAGCGTCATTAAAGAGGGAACAGAAAAGGCCAGAGCCAGCGCCTCGGCAACTTTGGCAGAGGTTAAGAAGGCCGTCGGCTTCCGCAGCTTCTGATAAAATGAATGATTAGCAAAACTACCATAGCGAAAATACTCGACAGCGCACAAATTGTCGATGTTGTAAGTGATTTCGTTTCGTTGAGGAGAAGGGGAGCAAACTACATAGCTTGCTGCCCTTTTCACAACGAAAAGACTCCCTCATTCTCTGTATCGCCGTCAAAGGGCATTTACAAATGCTTTGGATGCGGCAAGGCCGGGAATTCGGTAAACTTCGTTATGGAGCACGAGCATCTGAGCTATGTGGAGGCGTTAAGATTTCTGGGGAGAAAATTTGGCATTGAGGTGGAGGACAGAGAGGAGAGCGAGGCCGAAGTTCAGCAGCGCCTTCGCAGCGAGAGTCTGCTGGTAGTATCTGAATTTGCCCGTGATTTCTTCACTAACGCATTATGGACCTCCCAGAAGGGAAGGGCAATTGGTCTTAGCTATTTTAAGGAGCGCGGATTTTCTGAAGATACAATCAAAAAGTTTCAGCTTGGCTGGTCACCTGATGGCAGAGAGGGCAGTATGTCTGCCGCTGCATTAAGGGCCGGTTATAAAAAGGAGTTCATAGTTGCCTCCGGACTGGGCATAGAGAGGGAGAATACCGGTGAGCTCGCAGACAGGTTCTACGACAGGGTAATGTTTCCTATCCACTCTCTTACAGGAAGGATAATTGCATTTGGTGGCAGAACCCTGCGCACAGACAAGAGTGTAGCCAAATATATCAACTCTCCGGAAAGTGATATCTACAGCAAAAGCCGTTCACTTTACGGTATCTTCTTTGCCAAAAGTTCAATTGCCAGACTGCAGAAATGCTACCTTGTTGAGGGTTATACAGATGTTATCTCTCTTGTACAGTCAGGTGTCGAAAATGTGGTTGCATCCAGCGGTACCTCTCTCACTTCTGAGCAGGTAAGGCTTATACGAAGGTTTGCTCCGCAGGTTACAATTCTCTATGACAGTGACGCTGCAGGAATCAAGGCCTCACTGAGGGGTATTGACATGCTTCTTGAGGAGGGTCTTCAGGTTAAGGTTGTACTATTCCCGGACGGCGAAGATCCAGATTCTTATGCAAGAAAAAATACTCCGGCTCAGCTAAAAGATTATCTGGACAAATCTGAGCGAGACTTTATCGAATTCAAAATCGAACTGCTCTCTGCAGATGCAGACAAGGACCCAATAAAGCGCCGTCAGCTTATAAACGAAGTTGTGACAAGCATTGCGGTTATTCCGGATGCAATCACTAGGGCTGTTTACATTGAGGAGTGCAGTATTAAGCTGAGGTTTGAACAGAATCTTCTGGCCAGGGAGGTAAACAAGTTAAGGAAGGTCAGACATCCATATGCTTCAGGCGGAAGATTTGACGATGTCCGCGAGAGTGTAAATCCGGTGCAGATTCCGGATCTGGATACCGGGGACCAGCTCCCGCAGTTTGTAAAAAATATCTACTGCGAACCGGCAGAGAAAGATCTCCTCTATTATCTGCTTAAATTCGGAGAGAATCCTCTGTATGGGAAAGACGATGAAATTCAGAGTACAATAACTGTCTCTCAGTTTATACTGGCAGAGCTTCAGAATGACGAGCTTGAATTTCAGAACCTCCTCTACAAAAACCTTTTTGAGGAGTACTACAAGGTACGTGAATTAAGTCAGGACGAGATTCAGCGACATTTTACAAACCACCCGGACCCGGGAATAGTTGAAGTGGTTACATCCATTCTTATACAGGAACACAGCCTCAACATCAAACAATTTGTTGCAGCCCTCATTCCTGAGGAGAAGGTTCTCTCAATAGTGGTGCCTAAAGCAATAATGGTTTACAAGGCAAAAATCACCTCAATAGCCTATCAGGAGCTTCGCGACGAACTGGTAAAAACCCCTTCAGACAATGACGAGAGGCAGACAGAGCTGATGAATCAGCTTAAAACTCTTATGAGCGTAAGGAACATGCTCTCAAAGGAGCTGAACAGACTTACCATATAAAATCCTATATTTGCAACCAAATTTATCGAAAAAATGGAAAAGAGCTACAAAAGACATTTAGTAACTGCGGCGCTCCCGTATGCAAACGGAGCGGTTCATATTGGTCACCTTGCGGGAGTTTATGTTCCTGCCGACATATATGTGCGTTACTTGCGAATGCGCGGAGAGGATGTGAGGTTTATTTGCGGCTCGGACGAACACGGAGTTCCAATTACAATCAAGGCAAAGCAGCAGAACTCAACTCCTCAGGAGGTAGTTGACAAATATCACCTCATTATCAAGGATTCATTTGAAAGACTTGGAATAAGCTTCGATATCTACTCAAGAACAAGTTCTGCAACACACCACAAAACAGCCTCTGAATTCTTCAGAAAGCTGTACGAAGAGGGAAAATTCGTTGAGAAAGAGAGTGAACAATATTATGATGAAGCTGCCAGCCACTTTCTTGCAGACAGATATATTACAGGCACATGCCCAAAATGCGGTGCAGAAAACGCATACGGAGACCAGTGCGAAAAGTGCGGAAGCACTCTAAGCCCAAATGAACTTATCAATCCAAAATCTGCCCTAAGCGGTAATACACCTGTTCTAAAGAAGACATCTCACTGGTATCTTCCTCTTGACCAGTACGAGCCATGGTTAAAAGAGTGGATCCTGGAGCAGCACAAAGAGTGGAAGGTTAATGTATATGGTCAGTGTAAATCCTGGCTCGACGGCGGTCTTCAGCCGCGAGCGGTAAGCCGTGACCTGGACTGGGGAGTACCTGTTCCCGTTGAAGGGGCTGAGGGAAAAGTTCTCTATGTATGGTTTGATGCACCTATCGGATACATTTCAAACACAATTGAACTTATGCCGGATGAGTGGGAAAAATGGTGGAAAAGTGAAGATACCAAGCTCGTTCACTTCATAGGAAAAGACAACATTGTTTTCCACTGCATTGTATTTCCGTCTATGCTCAAGGCATACGGAGACGGTTACATTCTTCCTGAAAATGTTCCTGCAAACGAGTTCCTCAACCTCGAGGGCAACAAAATTTCCACTTCACGAAACTGGGCAGTATGGCTCCATGAATATCTGGACGAATTCCCCGGCAAGGAGGATGTTCTCAGATATGTACTCTGTGCCAATGCGCCGGAGACCAAGGACAATGACTTTACCTGGAAAGATTTCCAGACCCGCAACAACAGCGAGCTGGTTGCAATTTTCGGGAACTTTGTAAACAGAGCTGTTGTATTAACTCACAAATATTTCAAGGGCGAGGTGCCTGCACAGCTGCACCTGCAGACAATTGACGAGGAGACTCTTGCACAGATTCCCGTTATAAAGAAAAACATTGAGGAAAGCCTTGAAAGCTACCGTTTCCGTGAGGCACTCCGCGAGGCGATGAATCTTGCAAGACTCGGAAACAAATACCTGACTGAGACTGAGCCGTGGAAACTTGCAGCAACAGACATGGAGAGAGTGGCAACAATCATGAATGTCTCTCTACAGATTTGCGCCAACCTTGCAATTGCATTCGATCCGTTTCTGCCGCATACAACACAGAAACTTTCCTATATGCTCAATATGAAATCTCGCAACTGGGAAGATCTTGGTCTTGATTCAATTCTGCATCCGGGACATAAAATTAATGAAGCCCGTCTGCTGTTTGAGAAAATTGAAGATAGCGCAATTGAATTGCAACTTGCAAAACTTGATGCAACCAGACCATCTGAAGCATCTGCAGAAATTACTGCTGCAACTGCTGAAGCAGAATCTGCACCTGCGGTTGCCCCTCAGAAAGATGAATGCACATACGATGAGTTCATGAAAATGGATATTCGTACAGCAACGGTTCTTGAAGCCGAGCGCGTACCAAAAACAGATAAGCTTCTAAAGCTAACAATTGATACAGGAATAGACACCCGTACAATAGTTTCTGGTATCGCAGAATACTATACCCCCGAAGAGATGGTCGGAAAACAGATTTGCATTCTCGCCAATCTGGCTCCGCGAAAAATCAAGGGAATTGAGTCAAAGGGTATGATTCTGATGGCAAAAGAGGAGAGCGGCAATATGAGAATTGTTACTCCTGAGGAGAGATTGTCAAACGGAAGTACAATAAACTAAAAGACTTAATTTACTGGCAGGGATACAAAGAATGTGGTTCCCACTCCTACTTCGGATGTGAGCCATATTCTTCCACCCAGCAATTCAACAAAGAGTTTTGAAATAGCAAGTCCAAGTCCGGTTCCTTCGAACTCTCTGAGAGCACTCGAATTTGCCTGTACAAACCGGTCAAAAATCACCTCCCGGCTCGCTTCCGGTATACCAATTCCGGTATCTTTAACATATATGGTTATATTGGAAATCCCAACACTGTAACCAAATTCCACAGATCCCTTTCTTGTAAACTTAACCGCATTGCCCAGAAGGTTAATCATTACCTGCTGAAACTTTGTCTTATCTGTATAGATGTGCATTGGCTCATTTCTCTCAAGCATAAGCAGAACATCAATGTGAGAGTTGTTTACTTTAAAGAATGAATGCAGCTCCCTGAACATATCGTTGATGTCAAACTCAGACTTTGTTACACAAACCTGACCCGTCTCTATTCTTGAGATATCCAGTACATCGTTGATTGTTGCCAGAAGTCTGTCTGCACTTTTGGATATGATTTCGAGGTATTCATGATGAGTTTCATCTGTAACCTCGTCCAGAAGTATATTGGCAAAACCCATTATGCCGTTCATAGGAGTACGGATTTCGTGGCTCATATTTGCAAGGAATGCAGTTTTGAGTCTGTCGCTCTCCTCGGCCTTAAGTTTTGCCTCTCTCAGATTTTCAACATTCTTTATTCTCTCAATAAAGAGTCCAATATTGTTTGCAAAAATTTCAAGAAGGGCAAGGTCATCTGAATTGTATGCCTTCTGGTCATAATAGTCCTGAACAACAATTACACCTATCACGTCTTTGAATTCCGAGTCAAACAAAGGTGCCCCAATCCATACAAAAGATGGAGTCTCTGTGCCAAATCTTGAAAACACAAGGCCGTCCTGTTGAAGTTCACTTCTAATTTCATTTGTAATCAGTTTACTCTGTCCGCTGCGGCGTACATAATCAGTTAATGAGCCGGGAAGAGTTTCGGTAAACCCATCTTCAATGGTATCAAATTCATCTACATAGTAAGGATATGAATAGAGATCTGTCTCCTTGTCATACATTGCAATATAAATGTTCTTAACAGGTATAACCCTTCCCAGCTGTTCATGAATATTACGCGAAAAGCTGGTCAGGTTCTGTTCCTTAAGCGAGCTCTTGGAGATATTGAGGACCGCCTCCTGTACATTTCTTGTTTTTATTACATCTGTAAGATTTCTTACTATACCACCTATACCATATTTCTCTGATTCCAGTTTGATAGGGAACTTGGTTGCCTCGTAGATTTTATCTCCAAATCTCTCTTCTATCTTAATCGTTGCAAGACCGTTTATAACCTGATTGTCTGACAGGATAACATCTTCAAGATTTTGGCCTGACATAAGCTCCTCATCTGTTCTCCCCAGTATCTCATCCTTATCACGGTTAAAAAATGAGCAGATTGCGTCATTAACATCAATATACCTGAAGTTTTCATCCTTAATGTACATCATGTCGTTGCTTGCATTAAAGAAGGTTGTCTTTCGCTCCTCAGCCTCAGTAAAGCGGCGGATACTCTCCCTTCTCTCCTTGTTTGTCATAAGTACAATACCAAGAAGCATTGAACCAACCGGATAAACTATAAGGACTGTCGGGGCAATATTCCTGAAAGTAGATTCTCTTAGCTCTTTTGGAAGAAATATAATGCAGCAAAGCATCAATATATGAGTAAGAATACCCATAAGAAGAAGTTCTGTCTTCATTCTCCTCTCATACCACCTTGGCCTTAAAGCTCCCCAGAGGATACCTACAGAACCTGATGTAAGGATTGTCGCCACTCCCATCACAATACCATCACCAGCCATGTAGATTCTGTAAAGAGATGTGGTAGCCATCCCAATAATTGTTGGTATTGGGCCAATAATAAGACCACAAACTGAGAGAAGAACAGTTCTGGTATCAAATACCAGACCCGGCTGCAGTGTCCATGGAGTCATCATCAGAATCACTCCGATGAACCCGATAATTATACCCAGAATTATCTCCCGGATTCCCTTATAGTATATTTCCGACTTCCTTGCAAAAAGATAGTGCAGCATAGATAGCGCAAGGAGTATCGAAACATTGTGAATTATACCTATTACCATACTTTTATCTTATGCACAAATTTAATCAAATAAGGGAAAATAAAAAGGGGTGCAGTGATATGTTTTTGCACCCCTTTGTAACGCAATTAATAATTACCCTCTCATATTAGCGGAAAGCTAGTATATTCCACGCTCTACATAATCTGTATGGAGCAGTTCATGTGAAACATGACCAAGCGGTTCCTTAAGAAATTCATCATAAATAGCCTTGATTGCAGGATTTTCATGAGATTTTCTTACCGGTTTGAGAGAGTCTTCACGATAGATTGAGTCAGCCCTCTTTTGCCTTATTGACCAAGTCGTAGGAATAGGCTGACCTCCTCCTCCCAGGCACCCGCCAGGACAGGTCATAACCTCAATGAATGCATACGGAGACTTTCCCTCCTCTATCTGGTCAAGCAGAACACGAGCATTCTTAAGAGTATGGGCAACAGCCACCTTAAGTTTTGTTCCGTTAAGGTCAAGTTCGGCCTCCTTGATTCCTTCAAAACCTCTCACAATTTTCAGATCGAGATTTTTCAGAGGTGAGCCGGTAACCACTTCGTATGCAGTTCTTACAGCGGCCTCCATTACACCACCTGTTGCAGCGAAAATAACGCCGGCACCAGTTGAAATTCCAAGCGGATTGTCAAACTCCTCCTCTTTAAGGTTTTCAAAGTCTACTCCGGTAAGTTTGAACATCTTTGCAAGCTCCCGGGTAGTAAGTACATAATCCACATCAAAGAAATTTTCCTTATCCTGAAGATTCATCTTATTTTTCCAGTAGTGGAATGCAGAATTCATCTCCGGCCTCTTGCACTCATACTTTTTGGCAGTACAAGGCATAATAGAGACTACAACCAGTTTTCGCGGATCAATTCCCATTTTCTCTGCATAGTATGTCTTTGCCACAGCACCAAACATCTGCTGAGGCGATTTGCAGGTAGATAAATGATCCAGCGATTTTGGATAGAAGTGCTCAATGAATTTAATCCATCCCGGTGAACATGATGTTACCATAGGTAAAGTACCGCCTGTGGTAAGTCTTTTGATAAGTTCATGTCCCTCCTCCATAATGGTGAGGTCAGCTGTAAACTGAGTATCAAATACCTTGTCAAAGCCAAGTTTTCTGAGTGCAGCCACCATCTGGCCTGTAACCAGGGCACCTTCACTCATTCCCATAGCTTCACCAATGCCTACGCGGATAGCCGGTGCAGTCTGGACAATCACAACTTTATTTTCGTCGTAGATATCATTCAGAATCTGTCTGGAATCATCTTTTTCGACAATAGCAGCAGTCGGGCATACCAGAGCGCACTGACCACAATTTGTGCAGGCAACATTTCCAAGTCCCCTGTCCTGCCATGTGGCAATTTTAGACTTAAGACCCCTGCCGGAAAAGTCAATTGCATACACTGTCTGAACATCAGAACAAACCGCAACGCATCGTCCGCATAAAATACATTTCTGCGGATTCCTTACCAGAGAGAGAGAGGTATCGTCTATCTTCTCAACCGGTTTTGTCTGTTCATAAGGAGTCTCCTTTATTCCAAGCAGTGCGCACAAATCCTGAAGTTCACAGTTGCCGTTCCTTTCGCAAATCAGACAATCTTTTGGGTGATTTGCCAGCAAAAGTTCAAGGTTAGTAATTCTGGCCTGATTAATCGCAGGCGAGTGAGTCTTAACCTCCATCCCCTCCGATGCCTGAGTTACGCAGGAGCGAACCAGAGATTTTGCACCCTTAACCTCAACTACGCAAATTCCGCAGGAGGCGTTTGACGAAACATCTTTCAGGTAACAGAGTGAAGGAATCTTGACTCCTACCTCCCTGCAACCCTCAAGAATAGTCTTGCCGGCTCCAATCTGGAAGCTCTGTCCGTCAATTGTAATATTGATTGTTTTCTTTTCCATAATTATTCCTCCTCTGTGTTAACTATAACCCTTACATCGCAGCGCAGACATCTTGAAGCCTCTTCGTATGCCTGCTCTTTTGAGTAACCAAGGTTGATTTCGTTGAAATTGCCGATTCTCTCCTCAAGCGGACGCTTGAAGGTGTAGTGACGATTGCCACCCTCTGGTTTGGCAGGAACTTCATCACTATAGTCAAATCCGCGGAATAATTTATGGAAGCGCCTCTTGTTCATCAACTTGTAGTCAATAACTTCGGCAGCTTTCTTGGCAATACCCATAGCCTCTGCTGCAGTTGCAGGACCTGTAACGGCATCTCCCACTGCATAGATTTTTGGGTGATTTGTGATAAACGAGAAGTGGTCTGAATCTATGTTGCCGTTGCTGGCTACTCTCACTCCATACTCTTTCACAAAGGTTGCATCTACCTCTTCACCAACAGCCATAATCACTGTATCACAAGGAAGAATGAAGGATTCACCGGTTGGCACTGGTTTACGTCTGTTTGAAAGGTCAATGTCTCCGCAAGCCATCTTCATGAGTTCGATCCCTCTCACCCTGTCGTTTGTATCTGCAAGAATCTCCTTAGGGTTGCAAAGGAAGAGGAAGTTTACACCCTCTATCTCGGCACCTTTGATTTCATCTTTGTTTGCAGGCATATCTGACTTCATGCGCCTGTAGACAACGGTTACCTCGGCACCAAATCTTTGTGCAGAGCGGGCTGCGTCTATGGCGACATTACCGGCTCCAACAACTACTACATGCTTTCCAATATCCGGCTTAATGTCTCTTGCAACAGTCTTGAGGAAATCCATTCCTGAGAGCACACCGTTGAGTTCTCCGCCGTTAATTCCAAGGGAGACATCCTTATGTGCACCAATTGCAAGAATAATAACATTGTAATCTCTTTCGAGATCTGCCATCTGAATATCTTTTCCTATTCTGGTCTCGAAAACGAAGTTAACTCCTAGGTCTTTGATAAACTTAATCTCTCTGTCGAGGATTTCAAGCGGAAGCCTGTATTTGGGAATTCCCCACCTGAGAATACCACCGGCCTCAGATTCCGATTCAAAAATAGTTACATCGTGTCCAAGTCTTACAAGATAAAATGCAGCAGTAAGGCCGGCAGGACCGGAACCTACAATTGCAATTTTCTTGTGTGTTTGAGGAAGTTTGGTTTTAATGAGCCTCTCATATACATTTTTTGCAAATCCCTCTGTATAGGCTGTATCTGAAATGTATCTGTGAATGTCTCCCTGGGATACAGAGGCATCTATACTCTCGCGGCGGCACTTCATCTGACAGTGGAAGTGACATATCCGTCCGATTGATGAAGGTAGCGGATTGTCCCTGAGGGTAGATTCAAATGCATCCTGAAGTTTATCCTCTTTAAGCAGCTGCAGATATCTTGGGATATTCATATGCAGTGGACAGCTGTTTTCACACAAAGCACTAAAGAGCTCCTGGCAAACGCCCGGTTCGCACTTCTTCTCTATCATGTGGTGATCATACTCATCCCTGAAGTAGCGAAGTGTAGTAAGTACAGGGTTTGGTGCTGTCTGTCCGAGTCCGCACAGAGCTGTGCTTTTAATCACCTTTCCAAGTGTTTCGAGTGAGTGAATATCAGCTTCAGTCGCCTTTCCCTGAGTAAACTTGTTTATAATCTTAAGTGTCTGAGCCAGACCTTCGCGGCATGGTGTACATTTACCGCATGACTCCCCGTTGGAGAATTCGGTAAAATATCTGGCCACGTCAACCATACAGTTATCCTGATCCATAACAACCATACCACCTGAGCCCATAATTGACCCAAGAGAGTTTAGTGATTCGTAATCAACTGGTGTGTTTAGGTATTCAACAGGTATACAGCCTCCCGAAGGACCCCCTGTCTGAACAGCCTTTACCCTCTTCTGGGTTCCTGTTCCTTCACCAATTTTGAAAACAATAGTCTCAAGTGTAGAGCCAAGCGGCAGCTCAATAAGTCCGGTATTTTTTACCTTTCCAACAAGCGAAAAAACTTTTGTTCCGGCGCTCTTCTCTGTACCTGTGGCAGTAAACCACTCTCCGCCTTTCGACAGAACAACCGGGATATTGCACCATGTCTCAACATTGTTGATATTGGTTGGCATTCCGTACAAACCCTTCTCTGCCGGATATGGAGGACGTGGTGTGGGCCTTCCCGACTTGCCCTCTATACTGTGAATAAGAGCAGTCTCCTCTCCGCATACAAATGCACCTGCGCCTTCAACTATGTCAATATCAAAGCTGAATCCTGAATTGAAAATGTTCTCTCCGAGCAGCCCGTACTCCTTGGCCTGGGCAATAGCACTCTTAAGACGCCTTACCGCAAGCGGATACTCTGCCCTGATATAAACAACGCCCTTTGAAGCACCCATTGCAAAGGCACCAATAGTCATTCCCTCAACAAGCATGAAAGGGTCACTCTCAATCTCGTTCCGGTTCATGAATGCACCCGGGTCTCCCTCATCTGCGTTACAGATAATGTATTTTTGAGGAGCCTCTTTTTTTGCCATCATCTCCCACTTTACTCCGGTAGGGAAACCTGCGCCACCTCTTCCCCTGAGTTTTGAAGCCTTTACCTCATCAATAACCAAGGCAGGATTCATTTCGCACAGAGCTTTGTAAAGAGGGAAGAATCCGCCAACGGCAATGTACTCCTCTATGTCGTCAGGAACAATCAGACCGCAGTTGCGCAGTACAATTTTCTTCTGCCATTTGAAAAACGGAACTTCGTTCCAGAGCGGATAGTCTGTAAGACCCTTCCCGAAATCGAATTTACCGGTAAGGAAATCCCACTCCTCAATTCTGCAGAGAACATTTCTGTAAGGCATTATACCTTTGAGAATGCCGGTAATAATTGGAATTACGTCAATGTCTGAGACATTGTGCATAATAATGAGCGGAAATCCCGGCATATATATGTTTACAAGAGGCTCTTCCGAGCAGAATCCGAAACATCCTGTCTTTTTAAGGATAATATCCAGATTGCGCTCCTTGATGATTCTCTCAAAACTGTCGAACAGCAACTCTGCACCGCGACCGATTCCGCAGGTACCCATACCAATTGCGATATAGGGTTTGGCCGGCAATATCTTTCCGGCTGCCTGCTCCTTTAATTTGGTTAGCTTAGCTAAGTCTGAAATTCTCATCTTTATTGTCCTCCTGTAAGTTTTGTAATAGTTTCTTGATCTGTTCGGAAGTCACATTGCTGTAGATTACTCCGTCCACTGCAACTACCGGTGCCAGGGCGCATTGGCCAAAGCAGGCTACCGTCTTAACAGTGATTTGTTTATCTTCAGAAGTAAATGTTGTCTCGCCGGAATCAAAGGCCTCTTTGCAGCCCGGCAGCAATGCCAAATCGTCCAGAAGGATTTTTGACCCCTTTGTATGACATGCAGTCCCCCTGCATACAATTAATGAGTGTTTCCCCTGAGGTTTGAGGTTAAAGAATGAGTAAAAAGTTGCCACGCTGTAAATTCTCGAAAGTGGCACTCGTGTCTGAGAGGAGAGATACTCCATGCTGGCATCGTCCAGAAACTTGAATTCGCTTGCCTCCTGTACCTCTTCCATTACAGTGAGGAGTTCGCCCGGTTTCCCTTTGTGCCTGGAGATAATCTCGTCGATAATAGCCGTATCGACTCGACTTTCTACGGTTGCGTTCATTGGCTCGTTTATTAAATGTGGTAATATTGAATAATATACAAGATTTATTTTGAGCAATCCTGCTTAGCGTATAGTCATCTGGTACACCGGCAACAATGGATCTGCAAAATATTATCTCTCCCGAACAAGCCGTAAAAATACTTTGTGTGGTAAATTTATTACAATTTTTTCAAAAAAGAAAGGGATTTGTAAACAAATCCCTTTCAATTGATAATAGTTACACTTTCAATATCGTTTTCTAGGAACGTATTTTGTATGTAGCAGATGGTGAGACTTTTCGCCGAGCGGTTTTCCCAGAAAATCCTTGTATATTTTTACAACCTCTGGATTCTGGTGAGATTTCCTGAGCGGCATTCCGGCATCTTCGGCATAAATAGCCTCGGCTCTCCTCTTGCGGATTTCCGGACTTGTAGGAATAGGCTGACCTCCGCCTCCCAGACATCCTCCGGGACACGCCATAAATTCGATGAAGTGATAGCTAGCCTTGCCTGATTTTATTGCATCCATGACGGCTTTAGCGTTAACCAGGCCGTGTGCAACAGCACACTTTAGCTCGACTCCCTCAAGGAATGACCATTCAGGAAGTGGCTTTTCAATTTTCACTGAGGCCTCCTTTACGCCATCCATACCTCTTACAGGAGAGATGTTCAGATTTTCAAACGGAACCTCTCTGCCGGTAACAAGTTCATAAGCTGTTCTAAGAGCCGCCTCCATTACACCGCCTGTTGCACCAAAGATTACTCCGGCGCCGGTGGATTCACCCATAAGCCGGTCATAATGCATATCATTCAGTTTCATAAAGTCAATTCCGGCCTGCTTAATCATAATTGCAAGCTCCCTTGTTGTAAGAACATAGTCTACATCGCGGTAACCACTGTCATGCATCTCTGGTCTGCTGGCCTCAAATTTCTTGGCTGTACAAGGCATGATTGATACCGATACAATTTTATCAGGCTCAATTTTCCTCGCCTTTGCATAATAGGTTTTAACCAGCGCACCAAACATCTGCTGAGGTGATTTGCATGTTGAGAGGTTGCCCAGATACTCAGGATACATATGCTCGATGAACTTAATCCAGCCAGGCGAGCATGAAGTGGCCATCGGCAGTTTAATATCCGGATTTTTATCAACCAGAGCTCCTTTAAGGCGTGTAAGCAGTTCTGTACCCTCCTCCATAATTGTGAGGTCTGCGGTGAAGTCGGTGTCCATTACGGCATCAAAACCAAGTCGTTTAAGGGCAGCAACCATTTTCCCGGTTACCCTCTCACCCGGATCAAATCCCAGCTCTTCTCCCAACCCAACCCTTACGGCAGGCGCGGTCTGAACAACTACATATTTGTCTTTGTCTGCAATTGCACTCCAGACCTCTTCAATATAGTTTTTCTCCACAAGTGCTCCGGTAGGACAGTGATTTATACACTGGCCGCAATTTGTGCAGACAACATCATTCATTGATTTCTCAAAGAAGGTGGTAATTTTTGCATGCTCTCCCTTGTATGACATTGTAAGAGCATTTACGCTCTGAAGTTCTGCACAGGTTCTTACGCACCTCTGGCATCTGATACATTTGCTGTCGTCCTTGATAATAGAAGGCGAGAACATATCCACTGTATAGTTTCTGAACGGCACCAGATGTATAAAATCCTGATTCATGATTTTATACTCAGATGCGAGCAGCTGTAGTTCGCAGTTACCGTTTTTATAACAGCTTGTACAATCTGCATTATGTTCAGAAAGGAGCAGTTCAATTATGTGCTTGCGCGAATTCCGGACTTTGTGTGTGTTTGTGAGTACATCCATCCCCTCCTCGCAAGGAGTGGCGCATGCAGCGGCAAGTCTTTTCTGGCCGGCAATCTCCACAACACAAACCCGGCAATTACCGGCAACACACAGGTCTTTGTGATAACAAAGAGTAGGTATAATCACGCCCACCTGCTTTGCGGCATCAAGTATCGAGGTTCCCTTTTCGACTTCGACAGTTTCGCCGTTGATTGTTATTTTTAGTTTATTTCCCATGACATTTAATTTTCAGAATTAGTAAATCATCTCCTCTCTGAAATTCTCAACTATTGAGGCAAAAGAGTTTGCGACAGACTGGCCGAGACCACACTTTGCAGTAAACTGCATTGTCTCTGCCAGCTTGAGCAGTTTGTCCAGATACTGGGCATTCTTCTCTCCTCTCTTGACAGCCTTTATTCCTCTGAGCAACTGCTGACAGCCTACCCGGCAAGGGGTACACTGGCCGCAGGACTCCTCGGCAAAGAAGTTGAGATAATTGTCAAGGACATTGTACATAGAGCGAGAACTGTTGAAGATCATCATGGATCCTCCGGTAGGGAGCGAAATTCCAACCAGTTTACCCTGAAAACCAATACTGGTCTCAGAAAATTTCTTTCTTGGAACAAGAAATCCCGAAGCTCCTCCCACCTGAACGGCTTTGGTATCATCATCTCCAAACTCCTCTACAAAATCTGCAAGCGACATTCCAAGTTCAAGTTCATAAATACCCGGCTTTGGAGTATCTCCAGACACAGAGAAGAGCTTTGTTCCTCTTGAAAACTGAACTCCAAGGTCGTAGAACCGTTTGGAGCCATATTTAAAAATAGTGAATGTATGGGCTAATGTCTCTACATTGTTAATTACGGTAGGCTTTCCCATATATCCGCATACAGATGGGAAAGGAGGTTTGTTTCTTGGTTCTCCCCTTTTGCCCTCCATAGATTCGAACAGTGCTGTCTCCTCTCCGCAGATATATGCCCCGCTTCCCATGAAGATCCTTATGGAAAAATCGAATTTAATCTCCTTGCAGAAGAATTCAAATTCGCTGATCGCTTTGTTAAGTTCGTTCTTGAGGAAGAAATACTCTCCCCTAAGATAGATGAAGCCTCTCTTTGCGCCAATAACATGGCCGCAGATAGCAATAGCCGTAAGAACCTTAAATGGCACTCTCGATAGAATTTCCCTGTCCTTGAAGGTTCCAGGTTCTCCCTCATCGGCATTACAGATGACAAATTTTTCATCTGCTTTTTCTTCCGATGAAAGCTTCCACTTGAGGCCTGTAGGGAAACCTGCGCCTCCCCTGCCTTTCAGTTCTGAACTTATAAGTTCGTTAATCAATTCGTTAGGTGTACGGCTCAGGCTCTTTTTAAGCACATCTTCCCAGTCGTTGTCATTTTTAAAAATGAAATCGGCTCTCTTTAACAGGTAATTAGCTGACATTTTGACCTCCTCCGTTTTGATTGTTCAGGTAACTTGACAAAATCTCCCGGACCTTTTCCGGAGTGAGTTCGGTGTACACTTCATTGTTGATGAGCATTGCAGGTGCCTTATGGCAGAAGCCGAGGCAGTTTGTCTGCAGAAGCGAGAAGGCCCCGTCGGGCGTGGTTTCTCCTACTTTGATTTTTAACATGTCCTGGATTGCCAGTAAAATCTGACTCTCTCCTTTCATGGAACATGTAATGGTTTTACAGATACGGATAATGTACCTGCCCATTTTTTTATGCTCCAGAAACGAATAGAAAGTTGCCGTTCCGTAAACTTCCGTTGCCGGCAAGTCGAGTTCGCGGGCAATCTCAATCATTGAGTACTCAGACAGATATTTTTCCTGTTCAACGACTCCCTGAAGAATCGGGAGCAGGCTGCTTCTGTCTCGTCCATGCCTGTCGGCCAGGCTCTTGATAAGATTTGTAATTGGTTCCATCCGATGTCGGGTTTTAAATATATAATTTGGTACACGAATCAGCGGGTCAAATACAAAATACTCTTAAAGACGGTGAATAGAATTCACAATATTTTGATGAGTAAAGTTATGAAATAAATATATAACTCACACTTCATAAAGAGATAAATTAATTTCAGTTTGGCATATAAAAGTGGCAAAGTGTAATTTATAATACAATAATTCAAAACCTCATGATAATTTCCGTAGGGTATTATGAGAGTTGGCTGTCTTTAATGTAGAAGGACAAATAAACTTTAAAAATCTTACGGATATGAAAACAATTGTCAAACAAATCATGGGCTTTACGATAATGCTTATTATCATGACATTGTCAAGCCAGGCGTGGTCGCAGTCAGATAAAGGATTCTACACAGTGCGAGGAGTCGTTAAAGACAAATCAAACCAGAAAAGGCTCGAGTACGCTGTTGTATCTATTCATGGTTCAAATATTGGAACCATCGCAAACTCAAACGGAGAATTCTCTGTTAAAATCAAGGATGAACTGAATGCAAAAAACCTTGAGATCTCTCACCTTGGATACGGAACTGTTCTTGTTCCCGTAACAGGAAAGGAGACAGCTGATATTACCGTTTACATGCAGCAGAAACCAAGTCTTCTGGACGAAATCACAATTGTTGCAGTTGACCCCGCTGTTGTTGTTGAAAAGGCAGTTTCAAAAATTACAGACAACTACAGCAAGGAGAGTAATATGCTGACTGCTTTCTACAGGGAAACCGTTAAGAAGAGACGCAGCTACATAAATGTATCGGAAGCAATAGTAGACCTGTACAAGACTCCTTACAGCGAAGGTGTAGACAGAGATCAGGTTCAGATATACAAAGGAAGAAAACTGGTTAGTCCAAAAGCTGAGGACACCCTTATGGTTAAGCTTCTTGGCGGCCCAAATCTTTCAATCTATATTGATATAGTAAAGAATCCGGACCTCATCCTGAATCCTGAAACCCTTAACTATTACAAGTACACTTTTGAAGAGGGTGTTATGATTGGTGACCGTGCACACTATGTAATAAGCTTCAAGCCACAGGTTATTATGCCTTATGCGCTCTATAACGGTAAACTGTTTATTGACAAGGAGACTCTCTCTTTTACCAGAGCAGAATTCAACCTTAGTATGAGCGACCGTAACAAGGCAACTCAGGCCATTCTTAAAAAGAAACCTTACGGAATGCATTTCAAACCCGAGCTAATTTCATTCCTGGTTAACTACAAACAGAGAGATGGGCTTACTCACCTCAACTACATCAGAAGTGAAGTTCAGTTCAAATGTGACTGGAAGAAGAGGCTCTTCTCAACAAACTACACAATAGTATCTGAAACTGTAATTACAGGCACAAGCGACGCTAAGGCAAAGAGAATTCCATACAAACTTGCTTTTAACGACAATCAGGCACTTTCTGACAAGGTTATTAACTTCTACGATATTAACTTCTGGGAAGATTACAATATCATAGAGCCTGAGGAGTCACTGGAATCTGCAGTAAACAGACTCAGAAAAGAGGAAAAGAGATAACAGAAGAGCACCAAATTAGTATCTTTGAAATAGTTTTCAGGTAAATACAAATTATGCTAAACGATCTGCTTCTGCTTATCAAAATAAAAGAGGGGGATATCAAGAGTTTCGAAACGGTGTTCCGTCACTACTATTCCCCTCTTCTTTACTTTTCTGCCGGCATTACCGGAAGAGGAGACATAGCAGAGGAGATTATTCAGGATCTATTTTATGTCCTGTGGAGGGACAGGGAGAAAATCCAGATTACACGAACTTTAAAAGGGTATCTCTACAGCGCGGTGCGCAACAGATCCCTGCTATACTGCAGAAGACGGAAACTTGATGAGACATATGTCTCTGGACTGGAAACGGACAGAACAGAAAGCGATGCACAGGAGAGCATGGAGTACAGGGAGCTTGAGGAGATAATTACAAAAACAATGAACAAGATGCCGGAGAGAAGGATGAAGATATTCAGAATGCATCGGTTCGAAAGCCGGAAATATGAAGAGATAGCGCAAATGCTCTCATTATCGGTTAAAACAATAGAGGCCGAGATGACAAAGGCTCTCAGGGCACTCAGAAAAGAAGTTGAACTACATACCAGCATACAATGAACTCAAAAGAGATAAATAACAGAACAGACAAGGCTTGGGAAAAGCTGCACTCCAGACTTGAGTCTGACGGGCTGCTTAGCGAGAGTCCAAAACAGGTGCGTGTTGTATTCCGCCCTGCGATGGTTGCCTGGGCTGCCGGCCTTGCACTCATTATTACTGCATCACTGTTTCTGATAAGAGGATTTGAATCAGATTCGGGGCTGCTAATTCTGGCAAACAATGAAAACTCTTCTTCATTCATGGCTACCCTTGAAGATGGGTCTGTTGTATATCTGGCAGGAAAAACAACGCTGTCTCATCCTGAGCACTTCAAAAAAAGCAGGAGAGAGGTATATCTTGAGGGAAACGCATTTTTCGAAGTTGCAAAAAACAGTGAAAGGCCTTTTGTTATTGAAACTCAAAAAGCTGTATACGAAGTTCTGGGTACCTCCTTTGACATAAGGGGAGGCAAAGAGAATCAGCCTTCACTTTCAGTAAGAACCGGAAGCGTAAAGATGACATTAAGGGAGTCGGGAGAGAGCCTTATTATCAAGGCTGGTGAAACTGCCTATGTAACTAATGGAAAACTTGGAAAAGTATACACTGCAGACCTTGATCACTTCCAGACTTACATGAACAGAATTCATTTCAAGGATGAGAAGCTTGGCAATCTTGCCGGTGTTATAAACAGGAACTTTGGTTCCCTGAAGCTTGACATAGATCCGTCAATCTCAGAAAGAAGACTCACTGCAACATTTGCAAAAGAGTCCCCGGATTCACTGGTTGAGCTTATCTGCTCTGCCCTTGACCTGAAATTCACATATGCAGACGGAGTTATTAAGATATACGAATAAACTTCAAACAGAGAAACTATGAGACCTAACGGCACTCTGACGTTAAAAATTGCAGCAATCTTTTTTGCTGCGGTTTTTTCATTTACGGCAAGTGCACAGGACTCTTCCGGAGAGGTACGGTTTACCCTGGAAAGAAGCCGGGGAACTCTCTATACAGTGCTTGGAAAAATATCCTCTGTTACCGGCCTTATGTTTATTTATGACAGTGAGATCATTGACAACGAAAAATCCGTAAAATTGCCGGCAGGTGAATATTCGCTAACAGATGCCATAAGAAAGATTTCAGGTAACGACAGGCTTATGGTGCGGGTCACAGGGAAACACGCACTGATTTATGCTCCCGTGCAGGAGAGGCCTGTTGAGGTAATCCCCTCTGCCGACACTCTCTCTACTGAGAATTTCTTTGCTGCAGAGGGAAAGTTACTGGACAGAATCAGCGGAGAACCGGTTATTTTCGGTTCGGTAAGTGTGCCCGGCCTGCCGGTGGGTATTATTACCAACCTTGAAGGTATGTTCAGGCTGATTCTGCCCGATTCGCTGAAAAACTCTGTCATTCGCTTTTCCCATATTGGTTATGAAAGCCGTGAGGTAGCTGCTTCACTTATCGCTTCCGGAAATGTAACCGTATATATGGAGCAAAAAATTGTTCCGCTTCAGGAGGTGATTGTAAGGGCAGTCGATCCAGTCTCTGCAGTCAGGGAGATGCTAAGAAAAAGAGCACAGAACTATTCTCTTGACCCGGCTTATATTACGGCATTTTACCGCGAAGGTGTCGAATACAAGAACAACCTCTGTCTGAGCGAGGCTGTGATGAAAATATACAAGACAGGTGTTCTGTCTTCCTCTTCCGGAGAGCAGGTAAAGATTCTTAAGATGCGCCGAATGACAAATATTGATCAGGAGGATACCCTGGTAGCCAGAATCCGGTCAAGTGTGAATGCATCACTTTTACTCGATGTTGTCAAGAACCCTGCAGATTTTCTCACTCAGGAGAGTATGAATCAATATAATTATACTCATTCTGACATTACTGAAATTGACGGCAGAAGAGTTTATGTCTTTTCATTTGAGCAGAATGAACTGGTAGTTGAGCCCCTTTTTAAGGGCGAGCTGTATATAGATGCAGAAAATATGGCTTTAATCAAGGCAAGATTTGAAATCCACCCGGACCACATAAGAAAAAGCTCCGATAATCTTATAGTAAAAAGAAGCCGAAGTCACTCAGTTACTCCGCTCAGGGTTATATACGAAGTCTCTTACCGGAATACGGGAGAACTCTATTTCATTAACCATGTAAGGGGTGATCTCACATTCAGGGTAAGAAAAAGCGGAAGACTATTTTCATCTGAGCTCCACGCCTGGTTTGAAATGGTAAACTGCAAAACAGAGACTGAAAATGTAAAAAAGTTCCCTTCTGACGAACGCTACTCAACCAGAGATATCTTCTCGCAGACATCATTTAAATATGACCCTGACTTCTGGAGAAGCTTTAATGTAATCCTGCCTGAAAAAGAACTCAGGGATCTTGTAAACAGCTATAACTTTAGCGGACGCTGATATTAAGCTTTTTCGCTATCTCTTCCGGAATAGCCCACTTGTGAACCAGAATACCAACTGTTTTAGCCTTAACATAGTTTTCTGAAAGGTAGTTGTAGCCGCCAAATCTGTTAATCTCAGGCTTCCATGAATTTTTTACTGTATAGTATACCGTCCCGTCAGGATCCTTTGCCATACCGATTAAATGCATCAGATGATCATCTGTGGTATTGAAGTTCTCAAAATCTCTCTGACGGCTCTCCTGAGTAACCACATCTTCTTTGTAGATTCTTTTAAAAGATAATTTCTGACGCGGCTCCGTTGCCATCTCTGCAGCAGTTGCCATTACAGCAACACCCATCATATCTGAATAGCCGTTTTCACTCATATCGCCATCCCAGCAAACAGTATAGTTGTTCTTAAGAGAGTAATCAATAATCTGCATAAGTTCATCAAGCGGTACATTATAAAATCTTCCGGCATCCCAGTTATCAGGAATATCCAGTACAAACTGAGAATAAAATGGCTTGTGAGTAAAACTTGTTATCTCAACATAATCGTCCAGATTTATGCCCAGACTTTTAAAAAAAGTAACCGGTGAATATTTCTTTCCTTTAAAGTCAAACTCCTCCGGAACCACTCCAAGATATATGTCCAGCAAACTGTTCAGCAATTTTTCATATTCAGGACTCCTTTGCTTTTGGGCAACAGCTACACTGGCAACTGCATTCACAAAACTGTTAAGCTCTGTATGGTTATGGCTCTTTGAGTTGTAATTGATTCCGCTGTATACAGACTCCGGAACCATTCCGTGCGCTTTAACTACATTTATGAGCATGTGCGACAGACTTCCCTCAGTTAGGTTTCCTTTCCCCTCCCTCAGATAATTGTTGTCAATTCTGTTAATGTAATTGTACCTTACGGTATGCATCTCAGAGAGGTCAAACTCTCCTTTTCCCATTCTTAACAGTTCAGATTCAAGAAATGATGTGGTTGCAAATGACCAGCAGGTTCCTGTTACTGCCTGGTTTTTCACCGGTGTCGCAGGTAATCTTATAATGTCACTAAAAACATATGGAGAATCTGATGCTCTCTTCTCCTGAGCTAAAACAGATCCGGTAAAAAGAAGGGAGACCGAAATAATATACAGAAGTTTCATAAATGAGTTAAGTTAGGTTGTTTGTCAAAGATAGCAATAATTGGAAAAGTGTGCATTTTCAGAACTCGTAGGCAACTCCTGCTTTAGGATAGACTCCTCCGGCAAAACAGTTGGCAGTTATGAAAACAGCCCATGATGTTGCTCTCTTTCTTGATTTAAAGGAGAGACCAAAAGATGGCTCAATATGCACACCTGCTGTTTCTGCATCCAAATCTTCAAAATAGAAGAGATAGCCTGCTTTAAGAGAGAAATAGGGAATGGTTCTCTTCTCACTGTCCCATTCCCGCAGGTCCAGACGGGCATAGCCGTATGGTGTTAAGGTTACAAAATTGAGAGTGGATAATCCTGCTCCAAGAGAGAATTTTTTCCCCACCCTGAATCCGTGAGTTGTTGCAAGTTCAAATACCGGAAAAGGACCAATTTCTGTAAAGGCAATTGTGCAGCCAAACTGAAAATCGTGAAAAGATTTATCGTGATACAGTTTCTTTTCATTGAGGAGCTCCTGGGAAAAAAGCATCGGATTTGCCGTCAGCAAAATAGCTGTCAGCATCAATATTTTTTTCATCTCTTCAAATGTTTAGTTGTCTAAATATACTAAATCGAAATGGAAAGCGAGGTTTAATTCTGTTATTTTGATAATTTCAGAATCTTTAGTGCGCCTCTGGCGACTATAAGAAATACCACAATGCCAACAATCAAGTCCGGGTATTTTGAATTTGTAAGATATACCATTACCCCTGCCAGAATTACCCCCAGGTTAATAATAACATCATTGGAGGTAAATATCATGCTGGCCTGAAGATGCGCCTCCCTGCTTTTGCTTTTCTGAAGAAGAAAGAGAGATGCGGCATTACCGGCAAGTGCAAGCAGTGAGACAATTATCATTACCGAAAAAACGGGCATCTGTTCAAATCCCGCGAATCTTCTGATTACCTCTGAGAGACCAAGTAAAGCAAGAAACAGCTGAAAATATCCGCTCACTCTAGCTACTCTCTTTTTCAGATATAACGCACCGCCTACTGCAAACAGAGCAAGTCCGTACACTAAAGCATCTGCCAGCATATCAAGGCTGTCTGCAACCAGTCCCATTGAGTTTCCCAGAATCCCTGCAATAATCTCCAGAATAAAGAAGAACAGATTTATGAAAAGAACCTTAATTAACAACCTTCTCTCTCCTTTCTCATCTGAAACGGCACCGGATTCATTTGTCGCCTCAGATGAAATTAACAGGGTGCCAAAATCAAGAGCATTCAGTCTGGAAGTGATCTCATCTGACACTCCCTCGTGATAAACAACAAGCTCTCTTCTTTCAAAATTAAATTCCAGATTTTTAATATAAGTAAGCCCGCCGAGTTTCATGCGAATAACATGCTCCTCAGACGGGCAATCCATTTTGCGAATTTTATAAACTGTCCTGAACATTTTTACATATTTTCACAAATGTAATATAGTTCAGCCCTGGATGCTATTTTTTTCTGACCTCAATTTTAACAGGTGTAGGGTGCTGGAGATTATCACTTACAGGGCAGCGGTTTTCAATTGACTCAGCCCATTTTGCAAGAGTTGCTTCGTCTGCGTCGCAATCTGGTTTGATGCGCACAACTATTTGTTTGTAACCTGCACGCTCATCATAACTCAAACCAAACAATCTGGCCGGATTCAAGTCGCCGCTCAGATCTATCTCCACACCTCTGAGTTCAAAATTCATCTCTTTGGCCACAACATGAGCCATTACATTCAAACATCCTGCAAATGCTGCCAGAACGTATTCAACAGGATTAGGGCCTGCGTCTGCCCCGCCCAGATCTGCAGGTTCATCAATTACAATTTCGAACTGTCTTGCCTTAACAACTGTTTTTGTTGCATTTTCGCCATGAGCTTTTACTCTGAATTTTATGTCTGCCATAATGATTTGTAATTAAAATGTTTTAATCTTTAACAAAAGTATGGCAGAATAATTGCTGAACCTAATAAGTGACAAGGCAATTTTTAATGTAAAAAGATGTAAAATTGCATTAAATATAAAATGGGGAATATGGAACATACCAAACAGGAATTACGCGGAGCAAACGTATGGATGGAACAGCTGACCCCTGATCAAAAAGAGGCATTAATAAACTCCTCTGCAATCTTAAAATTTCGAAGAGGCGAAACCATAATCAAGCAGGGAACACTTGCCTCTCAGATTATGTTTCTTGAAGAGGGTATGGCAAAGCTAAACTTCATGGAGGGAGAGAAAGACACCACATTCAGCTTTGCAACAAACGGAGATTTTATTGGGCTCATGTGTTCATTTGTTCAGAAAAGGCTTGAATTCTCTGCTATTGCCATAACTAATGCAACTGTCCGCATAATTGACCGTGAAGTATTTGAAAATTCTATAAAAGAAAACGGAAAATTTGCGGTTTATATAGTTAAGCTTATGTCTGAACTCACAAACGGTGTGGTTCACACATTAATATCACTTAGCCATAAAAATGTAAACGGAGCACTTTCTACTCTCCTGCTAAGTCTTTCAAGAGTATATGCATCAAACTCCTTTCAGGTACCGTTTACAAGGGATGAAATGGCAGCTGCACTGGGCTATTCAAAAGAGAGCATTATTAATACTTTGTCTGAGTTTCACCGTGATAAAATAATAAACATTTCCGGCCGGAACCTTGTAATTCTCCAGCCGGAAACACTTAAAATTATTTCAGCCAAGGGATAGTAAAAATTTTACTGACAACCCGACCCAACTATTACTTTCAGTCCTCCGCCTCTTGAAGTAATTGTTTTATCATCAGTAATATATGCATTATAAGTTGCTGTACCGTTTGGAGGGCAAATTCCCTTTGTCCCGAACTTCCCGTAAACACCGTCAGGAGCACCGGTAATCTGAGCAACATCAGTCAATCCGGTTATGAGAGTATAGCCCTGCCCGTGTCCATAATAAGTACCATCATTAAACTGAATGGCATCCAGACAATTCCAGTACTTTGAAACAATTACATAGTACAGATAAGTACCTGTATTAAAGGTTTGGGTAGTTGTCGACTCACCAATAAGTGTATAATACTTATCTATGCTGTAAAAATAGTCATAGTGGTTTGCCAGCTGGTAGTAAGGCTGATTCCCTGCCCAGACCTGATAACCCTGTCTCCTGGATGTCATCGTCTGACATGACAGGTTAGTTGTAAACTTCTTTTCGGCACCATATGCTGTACCTACATTATTTGTAGAATATGCTCTCACATAATAGTCAACTCCCTCTTCGAGGTTTGTCATATTTGTTCTGAAGTTGCCGGACTGGCCACCGTCCTGCGTAAAAGTATCTGAAAGAGTTGGCATTGGGTTCTTACCCCAGCAAAATCCGCTGCGGAGGATAGTGGAATTACCATTGGAAACAATTGTTCCGCCAACCTCAGCCGTTGTGTATGTAATATTATAGACATCATTAGTTGTTACAACGGGTATTGTTGGAGTCTGATTCTCACCGCCGGGACCATCGCCCGAGGGAGTACAACTGTAAAATAAAAATCCGGCAGCAGCCAATACCGTCAGTATTGCTGTCCATTTTAACAATATCCTTTTCATAGCCAGGGTAAATTAGGTGATTTCAAATCAAATTTAAGCAAATATTCTTAATATGAATTCTTTCGATATTTTTGTGATAATGAAACACAACTGAGATGCTATGCTTACACTAATTATTTCTGCATTAATGCTTGGGTCTTCCGGCTCCGGCAATGCAACAGCTGTTTATAAAGAAAAAGTCAGGGAAATTGCTGCATCAGTAAATATCCCGCTCATTCAGGTTGAATACAAATCCGGGAAAAAGACTATTTCATTTGAATCGGCACAATTTGAGTATGCCCGGGAATCTGCAAAATGCAATACGGTATTTCAGGCAGCATCTCTCAGCAAACCTGTTTTCGCATATATCGTTTTAAAGATGGCCGACAAGGGCGAGATCGATCTTGACAAACTATTATTTCAATACACAGACATAGAAAGATTTACAAACAAAACCTGGGCTAAGCTCCTCACAGCCCGAATTGTTTTGTCGCACAGAAGCGGATTACCAAACTGGGCGACATCGCCATCTTCTGATGAGTGGCCATCATCGCAAATAGAATTCAAGTTCCGTCCTGACTCTTGTTTCGGCTATTCCGGAGAGGCATATGCTCTGCTTCAAAGGGCCGTCGAAAAAATAAGAGGAAAATCGCTTGAAGAGATTGCCACAGAAGATGTTTTTATTCCTTTTAAAATGACAAACACCAGCTATCTTTGGAAGAACAGCTATGATTCTCTGGCTGCATCTGGTTATAATGACAAAGGAGAAGACAGAGGGCCGGGAAAATTTCCCAGTGCAAATTCTGCATATACACTAAGAACAACAGCTGCTGATTACTCAAAATTCCTTACAGCACTTGCTAAAGGAACCGGATTAAATAAAAACACACACATGGCGCAATTTACCCCATTGGTTAATGCTGTTTATAAATTAGGTAATGAAAGGCCATGTGATAAATATATATTCTGGGGACTGGGAGTGGGTATTGAACAGCATCCTGAGTTGGGTAATATTATTTTTCACTGGGGCAATAACGGCAACTTCAAAGCTCTTTTTATAATTGTACCCGCCCAAAAGGGCCGTCCGGCAAGCCACATGGTCTATTTTACAAACAGCGCATTCGGGCATGACATAATCAATCAAATAGTGCCACTCTTCTTCAATAATAAGAGCCCACTGCAAATAAGTGACTGGATTAAATAGTATTGATGCAAGGCGCTAAGGTTTCTAATCGAAAAGATTGTCAAAAGGCTGCAGGTACAAGGCAGCAAGCTCAATTCGTTTCACTCCGCACCAAATATTTACAATTATAAAATTGATTAAAGGCTGTAGATGCAAGGCGGCAAGAAGCATGCAATGTTTCCAAAAGCCGCGGCAGCAAGGCGCTAAGGTTTTTTTTGCGCAGCATACTATAGTATGTGAGCACAAAAAAAGACCGCAAGCAACGATGCTGCCGCGGTCTTTTCGAAACATTGAGCTCCTTGTCTAGGACTTGAACCTAGGACCCCCTGATTAACAGTCAGGTGCTCTAACCAACTGAGCTAACAAGGAATGTTTTGTTCCGTTTTGGGAGTGCAAATGTAAGTCGAATTTTATAAAAGTCCAAATCTTTATGCCAATTTTTTTTAACTTTGTGCTGATATAACTAGCGAAAATGAACATCAATCTTCTGTCGGAATTGCTAAGAGATCTTGTTATGGAATATGACAGAGTCTCATTGCCCGGAATGGGCAGTTTTATTGCAGAGCATGCACCATCTGTTTTTTCCGACAAGGCAACGGTACTACATCCGCCTTTCAGGCGTATAATGTTCAGAAGCAAAGAGGTCTGGAACGACGGAATACTCGCAGCCAAATATGCTGAGATTATGAAGATTGGAGAAGAGGAGGCTCTTGACCAGATTGAATCATTTACAGGAAAGGCAAGGTTTGACATTGAGCAGAGCAGGTCAATGGAGCTTCCCGGTTTTGGCACGTTAAGGCTAAATGACAGGAATGGCTATACATTCGTCATAGACAAAGAGAGCTTTATCAGCAAAAGTGCATACGGGCTGGAACCGGTAAATATTAAAGTTCTGACCAGACCGGGCACTATTGAACAATTAAGGGCAAAAGCTGCTAAAACATTTACTGACGAAGAAAAAATCAGAAAAATAGGCACATCTGCAAGCAAGGAATCAACTAAACCAATCTCTCCTTTATTGAGAAATTCACTTATTATTGCCGGAGTTATTCTGGTAATACTTGTTCTGGCTGTTGTATTCAGCGAACAGCTAAGACCGGTTTGGGAGATACTCCTTTACAACAAAGAGGAGAGAGAACTTCTCAGGATGTTAAAATAGTGAATTCACAGATCTCTCCGTGAATTCACATTTTATAACCAAAATCTAAATAACCTGAAACTCCGACTAATTATTTACCTCCACGGTATCCTTTACCTTGCTCACCCTTGCGGCCTTCACCCCCCGGTGTTGTTCCGTTTGATGATCCGGTGCTGGTTCCATAAGAATTTACTTTACCACGCTTCTCTGTGTTTCCGTTCATCTTCTTTCCGCTGTTTGTAGTGTCGCCAGTGTTTTTGTAACGATATCTTTTCCCCTGCTCAAATCCTTTTGCAATAAGTGCGTTGTATTCCTCCTGAGTCATAAGCTTTGGAGCGTAAGTTCCTCCAAGAGCTGTAATCTGGCGAATTGCTGCCTTGAAATGATTTTCTGAGGCTTTACCAAGATTCTCTATTACAATCTTAATATTAGGATTGGTAATATCTTCAAGAACATTTCTGTAACTAATAATATTATCTTCCTCCAGCTGTGCCATCACCCTGAATCCCTCAAGAGCAGTAGAACCCTTAATTACCAGTGAATCGTAGATAGCCTGTCTTGCAGAATCTTCAAAAACTCCGTAGGCTCCCGGGACAGGAAAGTCAATCTCATAATAATCGAGAAGTATTTCAACTGCTCTAATGTGGTTCGACTCAGATTTGGCAAGGGTTGAAAATACTTTCAGACTGTACTTCTCAAAAAACAGAGTATAGAGATCTCTTGCCACCTTTTCATCTTCCCTTACTGCATATACAAATTCAATCTCATCTGCAGTAAGGTCTGCAGTTGAGTCAAAAGGAGGTGTTTCACCTGCCAGATTAAATGTAGTTACGCCATCGCTCTTTACATCAAGAATAGCGACAGGAGTCCCGGACTCCAGCAGCTCTGCGGTATTGTCAGTCAATGTATCCTTGGCGCAAGAAATCAATGCAAATGACACTGCAGACAGCAGCATCAGTTTACTAAACATTTTTGTTTTCATTTTTTACCAGTTAGCGGGGTTAATATTCCGTATTCTGAATATATACCGCAGCGACAGGGAGATACCCTACCAGAAAGTTTTACAATGCAAGTTCTATGTAAACTGCAGGCGTAAACGGAATTGATTCGGCATAAAGATTCAGCAGAGTACCTGTATTTCCCCTGCTCTGAACAGGAAGAATTTCCAGTGTCTTTTTATTGGCAGAATTAAGCACATTCAGGATTGAAATTCCCGTTCTAAACTGGGACTTACCTATTTCAAATGAGTATGTGGCAGACAAATCAAGCCTGCTGTAATTGCTGGTACCCAGCGAGGAGTAGCGGCCTGTTCCAAATGCATTAAGATATCCGTTGCCATACACATATCCGGCACTTATCCAGAATGGAGAGAGATTAATTACTGCTCCAAGTTTTAATTCCAGGGGATAATACTGATAGTCCCTGGTATCATCATACTTTTCACTTGCTGTTGCCGCAGTAAATGAAGCAAATACCTGACTACCCCTCTTTTCCCACTTCAGAAAAAGATCTGCACCGGTTATTGATGAGCTTCCAGTCTGAACATCTGCAGAGTTATTACTCATTATAATCTGAGAAATCCCCAGTGTTCTGCGGTTAAAACCCTCTGCAGAGAACAACAGGTTTCTTCCGCTCCATGAAAAACCGGCAACTGTGTGGTAAGATTTTGCTACCGGATGCCCTCCCTCTCCCAGAAGTTTCCAAACAAGAGAAGGGGCAACCTCTTCGTATATAACAGGAACTTTGCCCATGAACTGATTATATATCCCCCATGCACCACTCAGCGAAAAATTATCAGTTATGTTCAGATTAACTGAAAACCTGGGCTGCAGGAAAAGTGAGTCCTGATAATACTCGCCTCTTGCTCCAATGTCAAAGGATACATTTTTAAATGTAAGTCTTTCATTCAGGAACAAAGCGCCCTTTACTGCATAAGATTTGTCCAGATTCTCTGTAACTGCCAAATGAGTCCCCTCCACGCCTGCTTCAAAATTACCAAAACCTGAGTGAGGTCTTGAGTGAGACACTCTTATTTCTGCATCACTGGATATGTTTGCGAGTTGAATATTTGAATAGTTTGCCCTGTTTATCTGGATTACCTTTTCACTTTGTTTATCCAGTGCAGAGAAGCTTCCGGAAAAAGAAGTTAAGGCTCCTTTTTTATGTGTTAAACTTACTCCTGCAGAGACTGCTATTTGTCTGTTTGTTTCAGATGCCTCCAATTCTGAGTCATCATTAACAAGGGAGTAAATGAATCTGTCTGAAGCTCCGTACAGAGAGGCAAAATACTTGCCACCCCTGTTCATATCCCCGGAGAAGCGAAGGTTAGCATCCCTGAATGTGTAATCCGGTGTTATGTAGATCTCATTTTTGTTTGCAGACTGACCCTGTCCCTGCGATACGGACCCGGAATTGGTACGCTTACCAAATGGATTAAGCGCATTAACATCATACAATCCGTAATATGTCTGTCTGTAAGATGCTGCAACGGCAGCCTTTCCTCCAACAGGAGCAGATGCAAAAACGTTTGCTGTAAGATTGTTTATATTTAGCTTAAGCTCTGGCTTTTTCCTGTTCCCCCCTATGCCGGTAATCTGGGCGACAGACCCGGTCTGATTCCCGTATTCAGGGCCGTACCCTCCCTTTAACACCCTTATCTCTTTTACCATAAAAGGATTAACTGCACTTATCTGTTCGTTGTATCCATTCATGGAAAATAGCCGGCTTCCGTCAAATATTACTGTGCTTTCTCCCGGCTTGCTGGCCCAGACAGAAAACCCTGCAGCTTCGCCGGCTGCTCTGACACCCGGCATAAGCCTTAACAAATTGAAAACTGAGTTATCCCCGTTGCCAGGCAGGTATTTCGCCACAGAGTGGTTTATTCGCATTACTCCGGCCGCCTCTCCGGTATTCAGTGAGTTGCTTGTTTCGTACTCCTCCAGCAATGCCTCCCTCAAGCTGGTATGCGTTGGAGACATAAAAAGCATATGTCTGTTTCCGGCAGTGAGAACCGTGTCAACTTTCCTGTATCCGAGATATTTAAAAGTAATGCGGGTATCACTATCGGAAGAGACAACATTGAAATTCCCGTTAACATCAGACATATAGAGTTTCCCTTCACATATCACAGAAGTGTAAGGAAGTCTCTCTGCACTCTCCCTTTCCAGAATTGTCCCCGAAATATTAAATCTTGCAGTTTTTGGAGAAATCACAAAAACATTGTCAATTTTCCTTAATGACAGCGGAGTTCCCTGAAGAAGGTACCTTAAGGCCGATTCGCCATCGCTAAAGAGTGTGTCGGCAGTAATAACATATCTGTTCAGATCTGTTTGGTTAAATGAGATTGACAAACCAGCACTCATCCTTAGATCAGACACAACTTCACTCAGAGGTTTTACATTGGCCGAAATACGAACTCCCTGTGCAAATGAAGTGTCAAATGCACAAAGTATAAATATGAATATCAACCATCTGTTAAGCCGTCTCAATTCTCTCTGTAAAGTAAATATCCCTTGTCTCTCTTTTCAATTTTAAGTGAAAACGGAAGTGCAACTATTTCCAGCACCTCCTCCAGCGAGGTCGAACCGGAGAAGTTTCCGGTATAAACCATCTCTTCCTCTGTTCCGAGCATCACTTCAACATTGTATTGCCTTGCAATCTCATCAAGAACAACCCTTAACGGCACAGCCGTAAAATAGAAATTGTTACGAATCCAGGATATACTTGAAACAACTTCATCTGCGGGTATGTTCATCAGCCCCTCATTTTCCATAAGCTCGACACCCTCTCCGCCCGAAATTATCACCCTCCGCCTCTCTGCTTCTCCGGTTTTTGCACTCACCTCTACCCTTCCCTCAATGCATGTAACCTCATACCTGGAATCCCTGGAAATCACATTAAAAATAGTTCCAAGAACCCTTACCTTTCCATTACTGCTTTTAACAGTAAAATCTGACCCTTTCTTAACTTTAAATAAAATCTCCCCCTCCATTTTAACTCCCCTGGACACATACCATAACAGAGGTCTGTACGACAATTCACTCTGGGCATTTATTGTGACCTGTGACCCGTCAGGCAAAGTGTGTGCAAGGTGTTCCCCTCTTAAGGCCGATATGTTTTTTGTATAAACCAGCGGCGTAATAAGCAGGATTATTACAGCAGCAGCTGCATAGTACAAAGCATAGCTTCTGAAATGTGAAAATCCTCCTTTTACAACAATACCTCTCTCCTCACGGCTTTCCTCAGTTGCAGCAGAAGTCAGCTTCTCGAAGTGATCTGCCCAGATCTCCCCGCTGCTTTTCTTCCATTTGGGTTCTATTTTAAATTCCCCTTTCATTTTGCTGTGCTGTTAATTTTTCAATTCTCTTCTTAGCAAATCCAGAGCTCCGTTCATCCGCTTTTCAACCGCCTTTACACTGATATTAAGCCTCTCTGCTATTTCGCTGTATTTTAAACTCTCCTCCCGGCTCATCAGAAACGCCGTTCGTTGTTTCTCAGGCATTTTAATTAACACCTTAGAATACTTTCTTGCAAGTTCTTCGTATTCAACCTGATTTGCTGCCCCGGATTCATCATTTGCAAAGACTATTGAACCTGCGTAGTTCATCTCAATTTTCTTCCTTCTGAACTTGGAGACTATCATGTCGGAAGCCATTTTATAAAGCAGTGCCTTATCTTTCACGGGATCAACATCCATATTCTTCTCCCAGATACGGGTAAAGAGGTCCTGTGCAACATCAGAGGCAAGCTCGGTGTCCGAACACCGGTAGTAGAGATAGCGCCTGATTGCGTCAAAATGTGTATCAAAAAGCCTTTTAAACTCCTCTTTTCCCAATTTGTACTGCTTTTGAAATTAAACCGTCCGTCGTTAAAAATACCCTACCCCAATATACAAAAAATAGAGAGATGTCAATTAATTGAACAGAAGCTTATATTTAATTATCTCTATGTCAATCTGAAATAATAAAAGGCTGCGGCAGCAGAATCGCAGTTTTTTTGCAATTTTCTGAAGTATTTTTAGGAAAAAGGCCGAGGACTGTCTGACGAACGCAGTGAGGAGTTCCGCAGGCCCCTAAAAATGCGAAGAAAATTACGTTAAGAAAAACTGCGTTGCAGTTCTGAGCTTTGCTGATATGGTAATTAATTTAACAAAAAAAGAGGCTGTCAAAATTGACAGCCTCTCTAAACTAATACTAAAACTGTTTATTTAGCCCACCAAAGTTTAGTAGTGTAAGCGTCACCACCAATGCTGGTAGCAGCAGCCTCTACGTTAGCTTTGTTGAGAGTATACTCGTTAGTGTCATACTTGAGACGTGGAACGATATCTGTACCGGTTGCGTTAGCTGTAACGAAAGTAACACCATTATAGGTAACCTCGCCAGGTTTAACAATCGATTTAGGATATCCTGTTCTGCGGTACTCAGCCCATGCTTCGAATCCCTGCATGAAGAGGTGGATGTATTTCTGGGTAAGAACAATCTCTTTCTTTCCCTCTGTAGTTGCAGCATCATATTTTGCAAGAACTGCAGAAATATATGCCTCGTCTACATTTGCACCCCACATAGCGAGAGATGCTCTGATACCTGCCTCAAGGTTTGCTTTATCGAAGTCGTTAACTTCACTCTTAAGGAAGCAAACAGTTGGGTAATCAAGGAAAGTTGACCAGAAGTTAGCCTGGATAATAAGAGGGGTTGGAGTTCTTGTGTAGTTAATAACCTCAGCTGAGTTAGCGTTAACAAAAGCACCGGTTGCAGCATCAAGCATTCCGTAAGGAACACCCATCTTTCTTCCTGTGTCGTAGTTAGCTTCGCCAATATACACTTTGAACCTTGGATCTTCAATTCCGAACGGATTTGTATAACCCTTGTCAGTGTCATTTACACCTTTAAGAAGGTTAGCAAATTGCTTGGTAATAGTGAAGTCATTTCTCTTAGATACTATGAAACCATTGTAGAAAGGAGCTTCGTTAGGAGCACCTGCGCCTGTGAATTTGATAATAGCATTGTCTGCATTAGATGTCATAACACCCTCTGCGATAATTGCCTGAGCAACTGTTTTCCAGTCTGATTTGTTCTTAGAAATACGAACAACCAGTCTTAGTCTGAGTGAGTTACCAAATTTAATCCATTTGCTAAGGTCGCCTTTGTAAATGATATCACCCTGAGTCCAGCCTTTATTTGCTGCTTTAAGTGCGTCAACAGCTGTTTTCGCATCTGCAAGAAGTTTAGGGAAAAGGTCGCTCTGTTTGTCATATTTAGGCATAACGATCTCGGCAGGTTTCCATGCCTCAGTGTAAGGAACATCACCAAAAGTTTCTGCAAGAAGCTGGATTGACCAGATTTGCATAAGCTTTGCTGTTGCTATCTGAACCGAGTTGTCTCCGTAAGCAGCCATATCACCTTTAGAAGCCTCGTTTGTATTGAGGTTGATGATATCCTGGAAGCTCTGGTTGATGAAATATGTATTTCTGAAGAAACCATCGGTCACCTCTTGTCTGAACAGGTATCTGTCTTCTGAAGTGTAGTTCCTTTGTGCAAGGTGCTGGCAAGCAATGCTTGACTGACGGCCAGAACGCCATACATCATACAGGTAGAATCCAAGCTCACGCTGAGCGTAAGTCATGATGTAAGGTGTAGGCACGCTTGTAGTGGAGTTGGGGCTGGTGTTGATCTCGTCAAAGTTCTTGTCACAGCCTGTTAATAAAACAGGAAGTGCCAGAAGCGCAAAAATCAGTTTTTTTATTGTATTCATAAATAGCATCTCCTATTAATTAAAAGTTAAAGCTTAGACTGAAACCATAAGATCTTGTTGATGGAATGTAACCACCCTCAATACCCTGTGCGTTGGATCCGGCCATTTGCAGATATTCAGGATCAAAGTGCTTGGTAGCTTCGCCCCAGATAGCCAGGTTACGGCCATAGGCAGAGATACGGAGCTGTTTGATAGGACCTGTGAATTTAGAAGGGATAGTGTAGCCAAGGCGAACCTCACGAAGTTTGATATAATCTGTATCAAATACGTTCTGCTCGTCATTTCTGTCATAGTGGTATGCACCGTAAGCCTCGGCACCAAGTACCTTGGTATTCTTAACCGGTGTTGTAGTTACAGCACCTGTTGCATCTGTATAGACAAATTTCTTGGTAGCAGCATCATACTTACCATAGTAACCATCGATAAGGATACCGTTTTCACGGATATCTTTTCCGTCCTGAACAGCTGTCTCCTCAAGGAGTCCTGAGTACATACCCCACATATGTGAAGTATAGAACATATGTCCACCCTTTTGCATATCGATGAGAACGCTAAGGTCAAAACCTTTGAAATTGAATGTATTTGTCAAACCGGCAGTAAAGTCAGGAGTTGCATTACCAATATTCTTAATTGGAGTTGCAGCATAGTAACCGTTTGCTGAGTTGATCAGTTTGTTTCCGGCATCGTCATAAACATAACCGGTACCATAAATTACAGGGTAAGATGCACCTCTGAAAGCACCTGACTTAACACGGAAAGGAGCGTTCTGTAGATTGAGGTAATCAAGGCCTTCTGCAATAGAAACAACCATATTCTCAAGTGTAGCAACGTTAAGCTGCATATCCCATGTAAAGTTGGTCATCTTCACAGGAGTAAGGTTGAGGGTTACCTCAACACCCTTGTTTGTCATCTGACCTGAGTTGATGTACATACTTGCATATCCTGTAGCACCTGAAACCATAACAGGTACAATCTGGTCGTAAGTATCTTTCTGGAAGTATGATACGTCAAATCCAACTCTGTTGTCAAGGAAACGAGCCTCAAGACCTACTTCCCATGATTTGGTAGATTCAGGTTTAAGGAATGGGTTTGACATTGTTGTAGGAGGATTGTAACGAGGGTTGCTTCCGAATCCGCCACCTGCAGATGCTGCATAGTAAGATTCAAGGTTGTAAGGATCTGTATCGTTACCAACTTTTGCCCAGCCTCCGCGTACTTTTGCAAAGTTCAGCCATCCAAGCTCTTTAAGAGCGTCAATAGATGTAAGAACTGCACTTACGTTAACTGATGGATAGAAGTATGAACGGTTGTCTGCAGGAAGTGTAGATGACCAGTCATTTCTGGCTGTAAAGTCTACATAAATCAGCTGATTGTAGTCGAAAGTAACGTTTCCGAATACTGAGTTAATTCTCTTGTGAGATTTTGAATCGTATACAGTAGCTTTAGTCTGTGAGTTAGACAGGTTGTAAAGGCCGGGGATAACCAGACCACCAACAGTGATACCGCCTGTTCTCCAAGACTGTCTGTCTGAACTTGCAGCTCCAACCAGAGCAGAGATACCCATCTTGTCATTCATAAACCTCTTGTTGAAGTTTGCGAATACTTCAGATGTAACCTCTAGGGCTTCACGGTTGTCAAGATAGTACTCAGAAGTAGCCTGTGAACCAACTGCAAATCTCTCCTCCATTGCGAGGCTGAAATAGTCAACACCCACACGGCCGGTAATTTTAAGCCAGTCTGTAAGTTTAAGGTTCATACCTGCGTTACCGTAAAGACGGTTTCTGCGGTCGTTCTGGTAGTTTTTGTAAGCTGACCAGTAAGGGTTGTCTGTATACATAGCTGTTCCATCATCCCATGATGTTCTGTTCCATGTACGCTGAGTTCCGTCCGGATTGAGGTATGCTTTCATATCTGCATAGTCAATCTGAGTCTGTGACCACTGCCACATTTTCTGGATAGGGTTTCTGTCACCGTATCCTGTTTCTGGACGACCTGTAGCTTTGTTATGAACATAGTTTGCTGTTGCCCACAAATCGAGGTATTTGTTCATCTTGGCAGTACCGCTGAAACTTACTGTGTTTCTGCTGAGTTTACTGTTTGGAGTGATACCTGTGATTTCGCTGTTTGTGTACGAAAGTCTGAATGTTCCGTCTTCGCTTCCTTTAGAGAACTGGATGTTGTTTGTGTAGTTAACACCATTCTGGAAGAAAGTTTTATAGTCATTCTTTGGGTATACCCAAGGTCTTTCAACCAGGTAGTTTGCTGTATCCCACTCATCGAATGCGTTCCAGTGCAGAACTTTCATGTTAGGATCATATTTTGGTCCCCAGCTTTCGTCTGTAGCATAGTCAACCAGTCTGTAGGTTTTACCACCGATATTAGCAGCGAGGAAGCCGTCAAGTGTGCCGGCGCCTTCATAAACGAAACCACCACCATAAAGTTGCTGGAGTTGTGGCATGTAGGCTGCCTGATCAATGGAAACGGATGAGTTAATGCTCACGCCGAAAGTCTTTTGAGCAGATTTTGCTTTTTTAGTTGTAACCATTACAACACCGTTAGCTGCTCTTGAACCGTAAAGTGCTGTAGCAGATGCACCTTTAAGAACAGACATAGACTCGATATCATCCGGGTTGAGGTCGCCGGCAAGGTTACCCATGTCGTATCCACCACCACCGGTTGCACCGTATGAATAGTCGGCGTTGCTGATTGGAATACCGTCAACAACAAACAGAGGCTGGTTGTTACCGGTAAGTGAAGTGTTACCACGAACGTTAATCTTTGCACCACCACCCATCTGTCCTGATGAGGCTGCAACCTGCACACCGGCAACACGTCCGGAAAGTGCAGAAACAACATTCGAAGTACGAACTTTCTGAAGTTCGTCGCCCTTTACGTCCTGAACGGCGTATCCGAGGGCCTTTTTCTCACGTGAAATACCCAATGCAGTTACTACCAGCTCATCAATGCTGATTGCGTCCTCAAGTAGAACAACTTCAACATAAGCTCTTCCGTTAAGAAGAACTTCCTGAGTTTTGTAACCGATTGAACTAACGATAAGTGCTCCGTTTGCAGGAGCGTTTGCGAAGGTAAATGTACCGTTTTCTGCAGTGTTAGTGGCAGTTGTTGTGCCTTTAACTACAACGGTTACAAAACCTAATGGCTGACCATTTACGTCAATTACCTTACCGGTAACGCGTACCTGTGCCCATGAACAGACTCCTGCGAAGAGGAGCAGCAAAGTCAGAGCAAATAGCTTGCTGACTCCTTTTAAATGCTCTTTTACATTCATAAAACAGTTTTTAGTTTAGTTTGAAATTTAGGTGACCTTTTTCGCCAAAAGGTGAAACAAATTTAAGAAAATATCTGACAATGCAAATTTTTTTAAATGGTAGTTTACATAACGATTTGTAACTATTTCTTAAATAAAATCTTCATTTTGCTTGAATTTTTCAACTACTTTTCAGGCATCGGGTATCAGTATCATAGAATTCGAATTAGAAAAAGAAAAAATTAAAATATCATCAGAACCATACACCGCATATAAATTTTAGTATAATTACACTATTCTTGCGAATTGATACTAAGATAAATAAGGGCAGTTTGAATTTGTTATAAAAAAGTTTAGAAAAAGCAGCAGTATCAATCTGCAATTTTAGATTTCTCAGATGAGCGGAATTGACCGGGAGTAAGAGCCGTCTCCTTTTTAAAAGCTCTCAAAAGGGAGTTTACAGATGCGAATCCGGACTCCTCGGCAATGTAGTCAAGAACATGATTTCTCTTATCCAGCAACAGTTTTTTGGCATATTCAACCCTGTATCTGTTCACAAAATCAGAAAAAGTGGAGTCATAATCGACATTTACTATACTGGATATATAAGATCTGTTTGTGCCCAGCACAGCCGAAACATCTGTAATTCTCAAATCTGTTTTGCGGAAGTACTCCTTTTCTTCAAAGAGAAGAATAAGTTCACCCTTGATTTTTTCCCTGGTTTTATCCTGAAGGTTAACACCGGGCTCTTTATGGTTATCCTTGACATTCAACTCCTTTTTATAGTCCCTTACCGTGAATCTCTGCCGGAATCCCAGAAATCCTATCGAAAAAAGCATTGTACTGAAAAGCAGGGATGGAATAAAGACCAGATAATCTTCCTGATTAAAGAAACTTCTCCCCAGGAAGCCGGCAACCAGAGAAAACATGGCTGTAAGCAGAAAGACTGTTGTGATTTTTCTTACCCATGACAGGTCCCTGCCCTCAACAGATGAGTAGAACTCACCTATTAGTCTGTTATATGCAATGATATCTCTGCGGCAATAATATATAAACGGGATAATCTGAAGAATAAAAACAATCCTGCTTGCCTTAATTGTGGCTATTGCAATTTTTCCAAGCATTGAATATGAGTAATCAATGCTGTTCCCGTATAGGTACTGCCCCATTATGGCATCAAGTTCAAGAGGTTCAAGCATAGAATATACCAGGGCCAGAGCCAGTCCAAAAAAGAGTGCGGGAAACAGAGTAAACACAACTGATGGCTCAAGGGTAACGTCTTTTGAAATCATCCGCACATAAACATAGAAAAGGGGATAAACTGCAAGTGATGAAAATGTGTAGAGAGGATCAAGAACTGCATAGAGATCCAGATCTCCGTAAAAATAGACAGCATGTGAGAAATAGAGAAAAAAGGATACAGTCATGAAAATTGCAAGAGAAAGTCTTGCGAAATCTCCCCTTCTGTAGTCTGAATATAAAGCGATTGCCCATAGAAGGCAAACGAACATAGGCAGTAAAATAACAATGTCTCTGTACATAGCCATTCATTTTGCTCCTTCCAAAGTTAATAAAATGAATCTGTTATTTGGTACAATTTATGCTTGGACTTTATGCTGTGTTTATAAATCAAAATTGAAACATTATGAAAAAGTTACTAATTATCTCTTTGGTATTGCTCATTTCTGCAATAACCTCTGCTCAGGAAAAGAATTTTCTTGATGTAAACTATGTTGAGGTAACAACAAAGGCAGACACAGAAGTTGTTCCGGATAAAATCTATCTCTCCGTTACAATAAGCGAAAAGGAGAACAAGGGAAAGATATCTGTGGAAAAGCAGGAAAAGGATATGATTAAAATACTCCGCGGAATTGGAATTGATGCAGAAAAAAATCTTTCTGTTTCTGACATGACCGGTTTTTATCAAAAATATATACTTCGCAAGAGTCAGATACTTGCAGAAAAACAATATCAGTTGATCGTTCCCTCTGCAGATGTGATGGCAAAGGTATTTGCATCGCTTGAGAGTGTCGGGATATCAGATATTAAAATTATTAAGTCAGAGGTCTCTGATATTGAAAGCGTAAAAGAAGATGTAATGAAAAAAGCGGCGCTAAAGGCCAGAAAACAGGCAGATATTATTGCCGGTGCGCTGGGCAGAGAGATTGACCGTGTAGTATACTTCCAGAGTTACGACAATTTCGGAAGTGCTGCTACCAGATATGCACGGCAAGAGGTGCTGGCATATTCAAAAGCTGCAGACACAGCAGACGAAGTTGTTCCTGACTTTGAGAAAATTCGTGTTGAACACACTATATACGTAAGATTCAGCCTTAAATAGAGCCTCAGAAAAAGAGAGATGGCAAAAACAGAAAACTAACCCCCAATTTTCTGTTTTTGCCATCATAGTGACTTTTGCAACCACTTTTGTAATACAAATATAAAATAATATTTTAATAATTGTAATATTTTTTTGATTTTTGTTAGGAATGTGTGACATTTTTATTGAATTTGATTACTAATTTAAATCAATTGAGCCCTAATTACTACAAACAAAATCTATCTACTGCTACTCCTGTCATTCTCTCGCTGGCCGGTCAATCGGTAGTGCAAATGGCAGACAGTATTATGGTTGGGCAGCTTGGAGCAGCTCCGCTGGCTGCAGTCTCATTTGCCGGAGCAATTATTATGAATGTAATGGTGCTTGGAATTGGCCTTTCCATTGGGCTGACTCCTCTCGCCGGACAGTACTGGGCAAGGGGTGAGTTTCGCAAAGTATCCCAGTATTTTCAGAATTCGCTACTAGTAAATTCTCTTTTTTCTGTTCTGCTTTTTGGAATCCTTGCTGCAATAATCCCGCTGACTCCCCTTATGGGTCAGCCCGCAGAGGTTATCAGCCTTGCAGATAACTACTATATATATGTGTCGCTCTCCATTATCCCTTTAATGATCTTCTTTACATTCAAGCAGTTTCTTGAGGGGATAGGCAACACAAAAATTGCGATGTACATAACACTTGGCTCCAATGTTCTCAATATTGCCCTTAACTACCTGCTTATATACGGTAAAATGGGATTCCCGGAGATGGGAATAGACGGAGCGGGAGTGGCCACGTTAATTTCAAGAATCATAATGCCGGTTGCATTTATTGCTGTGGTCAACTCCAGGGATAAATACAGGCGGTTTCTTAAATTCTTTGGCAGGGAGAGATTCTCAGTGCCTCATCAGAGGGAACTGGCTAGAATTGGCCTTCCTATTTCAGGTCAGATGGTAATAGAGTTCTTTTCTTTAAGCGCAATTACAATCATGATGGGATGGATGGGAACTGCATCGCTTGCAGCCAACCAGATTGCACAGACAATGATAAACTTCACATTCATGATTTCTAACGGAATTGCAGGCGCTTCAACAATCCTGGTAAGTCACGCATTTGGAATAAGAGACCGTGAGGGGGTGAGAAGGCATGGTTATGCCGGTATGAAAATTTCGCTTCTGATAATGGGAAGTGCTGCACTAATGTTTATTCTGTTTGGCAGGGAGATTGCCTCTCTCTTTACATCTGACCCTGAGGTTATCTCAATAAGCGTGGGTATTTTCTTTGTAATTGCCCTGTTTGAATTGTTTGACGGGCTTCAGATTACTGCACTCGGGGCTTTGAGGGGTCTTACAGACACAAGGCGTCCGATGATAATAGCAATTATCTCCTATCTGTTTGTCTCTGTTCCTGTTGCATACTTGTTTGGATTCACATTCGGGCTGGGTGAGCCGGGGCTTATGAGCGGCTTTGCATTCGGCCTTCTGAATGCCTCAATATTCTTTATTATTCGGTTCAGAAGACTCTCTTCAAAGATTTAATTTTGATGCGCCGCCATCTTTTTATATTTTTGGGATATGAAAAGATCACGCAAAAGAGGCCGCTGGAGATTGTTTGTATTGTCTGTAATGCTCATTGTAGCCTCTTCTCTTATTTTCGGATTCAGAGATATTATCAACGGAAGAAACTCTCAGACTATTGGTGACGAGGAGTTGCCCACTGCCCTCAATTTTCTGGTTACAAACGAACTGAACAACCTGCAGGAGACTGAAAAACTTGATGCACAAGTTGTAAAATTCATGAAGGAGTGGCAAATTAAGGGTGCCTCCCTGGCAATTATGAAAAATGAAAAACTCATTTACACCAAGGGATACGGCTGGGCAGACGAAGAGATGGGTGTTAAAATGGAACCGAGACATATTCTCAGAATTGCATCTCTTTCAAAACTTATTACAGCAGCAGGAATCATGAAGATGATTGATGATACCCTGCTTTCTCTGGACACAAAGGTTTTTGGTGAGAGGGGAATTCTTAACATGCCTCAGTTTCTTAACATCAAGGATGTAAGAATCAAGAACATTACCATTGAGCACCTCCTGAGACACAAAGCCGGTTTTACTTTGAGAGCAGGTGACCCTATGTTCAGCACAAGACTTATGGCTCAAAGGTTAAAAATTGACTCGGTACCGGATACAGACCAGATTATTTCATATTACACATCTTCAAAACTGGGTTACGCTCCCGGAAACGGAAGCAGATACTCAAACCTTGGGTATGTAATTCTTTCAAGGGTTATTGAGGTTGTTTCAGGAATGGAATACGAAGAGTATATCAAAGAGAAGATTCTTAAACCGGCAGGTATTTATGATATGCACCTTGCGCATAACTTCTACGAAGAGAAGTTCCCCAATGAAGTAAGATATTACGAGCCGTCGAATGAACCAAAAGTTGAGGCTTTTGACGGAAGCGGACATATGGTGCAAAGGTGTTACGGCGGAAACAATATTGAGGGGTTGCTTGGTGCGGGGGCCTGGGTTGCCTCTCCTTCTGAGCTCCTGCTCCTGGTTGCATCTATTGACGGAAGGGAGGGAATTCCAGATATTCTTTCACAGAAGAGTATCTCTGTTATGACATCCAGTACTCCTCAGAATCTTCCCATAGGATGGGCCAAGACAACAACTTCCGGAGACTGGTCAAGAACAGGCACTCTCTCAGGGTCGAGTGCCATGCTCAAATACCAGCGTGATGAAATTTCGTGGGTGCTTATTACAAATACCAGCTCCTGGAAAGGGTCGAGATTCCCAAGGCAAATAGACGGACTGCTTCGCAAAAGTCTGCAAAGGGTGAGCGACTGGCCTGAAAGGAATCTCTTTGAACTTAAAACTCTAATGTAATTCCTATTGTTGGCACAAGGGTACCTTCTGTGAGGGATATCCTTTTCATCTCATACCTCTGTTCTGCATAAGGAGCAGTTGGGTTAACAACAGTGCCGGTGCTAACAAGCACATCTGCAGGCTTATATTTCTGATTGAGAACATTCTGAATATCGACATAAAGCTTCATTGCAAATTTCTTGAAATAGAACTCTTTGTCTACTCTGAGGTCCAGCTGGTTAAAGATTCCCAGATAGTAAGAGTTGTATTGCGAGTAATCAAGATATGAGCGTCCTGATGCATCCCATGCAGAGACCAGTGAAGATTTATATTCGTCAAGCGGAGTTGACGGACTTCCGCCGGAATAGCGGTATTTAATTCCTATCACATAGTTGCGGGGAAGCTTGTATCCGGCAGATAGAGTCAGCAGTCTCTTGTTGTTCCACGCACGGGGAGTCCAGCCCCTTTCAGGGTCCTGATACTCGCTTCTGAATAGTGTAAGGGAGCTGATAAGATTGAGTTTGTCTGAAAGAAACCATCTTGCAGAGAATTCAACTCCGTAAGAGCGGCTCTTAAGATTTGACTCAATTGGTTCATTTCCGGAAACTCCGTAATTTATTCCTTTTCCTTCAACAGGTATTGAATCATTTACAGACCACATTCCGTTAAAGTTGTTTTTCCAGAAAAGTTCTGCTGCAAGCTGGAGCCCTTTGTCATTCCTGTAGTCGACTCCAAGTGTCAGCTGGTCTGAACCCATATATTTGAGATTCCCGTTTACAAGCTCACCGGCTCCGTTTCTGAATCCCATGGCTGTAAAGGGCGGAAGCTGAAAATACCTTCCGGCACCGGCATTCAGGTAGAGGTCGCTTGCAAATTCCCATGAGAGCGATACTCTTGGTGATAACTGGTTAAGGGGATTTGCCATCTCCGGAGAGAAACTGTTTGCATCTGCTCTTAATCCTCCGTTTGCAGTGAATTTTCTGTTTGGCGATACATAGTTGATATTTGCAAAAAGTGAGTATTTAAAGAAATTCAGCGAACTGTTGTAATTTACTGTTATTGGGTTTTCAGTGAATATCTTCTGATAGGTATCATTTGTATAACTTGGAAGCTCGGCTCCAAATCCTGCAATGAGGCGAAAATCTCCAATCTTGCTTACATTCTCAACCCTTAATTTTGTCTCCTGCTCTACAGATTTGTATCTGAGGGAGAGATTGTCTTCAGATGATTCGTCATTTCCAGCGTATTTTGTATTGCGATTGTTCAGATAGCTGTGGCTGAGATAGAGCGAGAGATTATTCGCTCCGTAGTAGTACCTGTATATCATTCCTGCAGTGAAAACCTCCTGCTGGATAACCGGCAGGTATGCAAGTATATATTCGTTTGATTCTTTTCCTCCCGTATCGTCGTTCAGGGTCATATCATCAAGACCTCCAAGTGCGATAAAGGTTAGTTCATGCCTGTTGTCAAACCTGGTCTTAATTTTTATCTGAGTGTCTGAAAATGTAGTCAGAAAGGGAAGATTAATGAGCTTGAACAGGAACTGGGCATATGATAGTCTTACAGATGCCAGATAGCTGGTTTTTTGGGAGAGATGTCCGCTTGATGTAATCCCGGCCTCCGAGGCTCCTACAGTGAATTTAAAGCGGTTTTTCAGGGGGTCACCCTCCTTTAGTTTAAAGTCGAGTACAGAACTTATACCTCCACCCCTTGCAACAGGAAATGATCCGGAATAAAAATCTACCTCACGGATAAAATCGGCATCAATAATTCCAACCGGACCACCGGATGATCCTTGTGTGCTAAAGTGGTTAATTGATGGTATCTCTATCCCGTCCAGATAGAATTTATTCTCTGAAGGGCCTCCGCCTCTTACAAGAAGGTCATTTCTGTATCCTCCTCCGGGAGGAAGTCCTACGCCCGGAAGTGAGGCTACAACCCTGGAAATATCTCTGTTGGAGCCCGGATTTCTTTCAATCTCCTGCACTCCTATTGTTCTTTGTGAAAGTGGTGTCTCCGGTATTCTCCTGAAAGGATCTGCCTTGGGTTTAACTGTGACAGAAGTTAGCATCCGGCTCTCCTCTTCCAGTTCAATATTAATATATGCGCCTTTATTGGAGAGCATTATCTCCTCAGATATGTACTGTACATATCCCAGTAAATCGACCTGAATCCGGTAGGTGCCTGCAGGAAGGTTTTCGAGTACAAAGTTTCCAAGTGTGTCGGTAGTGGAATATTTTGTCCCCTTCCATACAGAAACAGTTGCAAATGCAACAGGCTCTCGTGTGATTTTATCAATCACCTTTCCGTTTACAGGATAGAATCTGGGGGCTTCAGCCTCTGCTTTTGCAGCGGCCGGAGCGAGAATCAGCATTAAAAACAGCAATAAATAGCTTAAGCGGTAGTTCATGGTTTATAAATAAAAAAGTTCCTATGTTAGAATATTTCACATAGGAACAATTTTCCATCCCGAAAGTTTAAGAGTTTCCTCTCTATTTTCTAAAAAGTTCTCCTGCCATTAAGTGCAGGGTTATTTCCGAAATTTTTGCCTGATAGATAGCATTCAGCCTTCTGTCTGATGCATTCAGATATGATAGCTGAATATCACGAAATTCAATACCGGAGAGTGATCCCAGCCTGTACTTTTCCCGTGCTGCTTCGAGATTGAGCAGCGCCGCCTCACGGCTCTCCTCCTCAAAACCAATCATTGTAAGATTGTTTGAATAAATGTTGTAAAGCTGATACAGTTCACTTTGCAGCGCCTGTCTCTCCTTCTCAAAGGTAAGCTTTGCATTCTCCTCAAGGATTTTTGCATTCTGAATCTTTCTGTTTATCTCATTTCCGTTAAAGAGAGGAACTGAGAGAGCAAAGCCCCAGTTAAGACCATTCGATTCGTTGTACTTTGAAGGAAAATACTGACTTTGATTGAAGTTGTAATTGTAACCGGCAGAGAAATCCAGTGAAGGATATCTTGAGGCCTTTGCAATTCTGGTATCCAGCCTTGCTATTTTCTCGCCCGCCTTTAGCGAAAGAAGAGTTGTATTATTCTCCTCTGCAGATGCAAACAGTCTGGCAACATCAAGCTGTGGTTCCGGAATGATTGTATCCTTTACGGAAAGTTTTGAATCCAGCGGAAGGTTCATTAATCTGTAAAGCTCTATGTATGCATTTTTAAGGTTCTCCTTCTGCTGAAGCAGTGCAGAGGAGTCGCTGTTCAGGTAGATCTTTGCCTGTTTGTGTTCCAGTCCGGAGCCACTGCCAATATTGTATCTGGTCAGTGCCTGATTATACCTCTCCTGCGAAATGGAAACAAGCTCATTAAGCAGGTTTACTTTGTTCTGAAGGCTGATAATATTATAGTACTGTGCAGATATCTGCATTACCAGATTTTCTGCCACTGAGCGGAAATTAAATTCGCCCTGAGAAAGCAGTTCTCCCTGCTTCTCCCTGGTGGCAAACATTGCAAGTCCGTCAAAGAGCCTCCAGCTTACACTGGCACTATTTATCACAGAAGCTGAAGAGGAGGTAGATTTTTCAATATCGCCATCCTCACTGTAGTTTCTTAACTCAGATCTGTTTGCACTCTGTCTTGAACTCAGTGATACCGAAGGCAGAAAAGGTGCATATGTAACATTGTTCCGGGCAATATCAAGAGTATTTCCCGATATGAGCACCTGATAGTTCGCTTCAAGAGCTCTTGCAATACAATCTTCAAGTGTAAGGCCCGATGAAGAGACTGCAGGCTGGGCTGCGGAAGGAACTGACAAAGCCAGTGCAGCAGCTGCTGCAAAAAGGTATTTTGTAACTCTGTTTATCATTTTGTAACTGCTTTTGAAGATGAAATGTAGGAGTACATTGCCGGAATTATGTAAAGGGTAAAGAAGGTTGCAAATATCAAACCTCCGGCAACAGCCACACCCATAGATATACGGCTTTCTGCACCTGCACCTGTTGCAAAAACCATAGGAAGAATTCCCAGAATCGTAGAGAGACTTGTCATAAGGATAGGCCTGAAACGTGAAGTTGCAGCACTAAGAATTGCCTCATTTTTGCCAAGTCCTGTAAGCTTTTTCTGGTTTGCAAATTCAACCATGAGAATTCCGTTCTTGGAGACAAGTCCAATAAGCATAATCAGTCCAATCTGGCTGAAGATATTCATAGTCTGTCCAAATGCCACAATTGAGACAAGAGCCCCAATAAGGGCAAGCGGAACAGTGAGCATTATAATAAGAGGGTCTCTGAAACTCTCAAACTGGGCAGAAAGTACCAGATAGATAAGAATAAGAGCCAGCACGAATGCAAACAGCAGGCTGGATGTACTCTCAACAAAGTCTTTCGACTGACCGGAAAGGGTGGTTGAAAAGTGGTCTGGATTAAGTGTTCTGTCTGCAATTGCATCCATCTCCTCAATACCCTGTCCCAAAGTGTATCCCTTAGCAAGCGCAGCAGAAACTGTTGCAGAGACAAACCTGTTGTACCTGAATAGCTGAGGCGGTGAGCTGCTCTCATCCATGGTTATCAGGTTATCCAGCTGAATAAGCTCCCCTGCATCATTCCTGACATAAATATTTGCAAGATCGACCGGTTTGTTTCGCATGCTCTGGTCAATCTGACTCATAATCTGGTACTGCTTTCCGTTCCTGATGAAATATCCTATTCTTTGCTCGCTCATTGAGAGCTGAAGTGTCTGGGCAATGTTCTGAATAGAGACACCCATCATGGATGCCTTATCCCTGTCTATGTTAACGCTGAGTTCAGGCTTTGTGAATCTAAGATTTACATCTGAATTGGAGAATACCTCACTCTGAGCAACCTCAGACATAAACCTTGGGATTGCAGTCTTAAGAGAGTCGAGGTTTTTGGCCTGAATTACATACTGCACCGGCATACCACCTCTTCTTCCTCCGAAAGTCTGCTGCTGGGTCACAAAACTTCTCGCTCCGGTGAGCCTTGCTACTTTTGGAGAGAGGGCATCTGCAATCTCCTGCTGACTTCTCTCTCTTTTTAATGGATCGACAAGTGAAACCGAGAAATTCGAGCGGTTACGTCCTCCCATACCCACCATCTGCAGAATGTTTTCCGCTTCCGGCGTCTCTTCGCTTACAACACTGTACAGGTCATCTGTATATTTTAGCATATAGTCATAAGTGGCTCCCTCCTGTGCATTGCTTGAGATATTGAGCATTGAGCGGTCCTCCATAGGCGCCATCTCAGATGGTGTTGTTGACCACAGCCACACAATAACCCCAAGAGAAAAAATTAGAAAGGCAACAGCTATCCACCTTTTTTTCATGAATTTTTCGAGTGATGACTGGTAAAGATTATTAAGCCAGATGAAAAATGGTTCAGTGAATTTGTAAAACTTTCCTTCGTGTGCATCTCTCTTAAGCAACTTGCTTGAGAGCATTGGAGTGAAAGTAAGAGCCACAAAGCTTGATATTACAACTGCTCCTGCAATTACCATGGAGAACTCTCTGAAAAGTCGCCCGGTTACTCCCTGCAGAAAGACTATCGGGAAGAAAACCGCAACCAGGGTAATTGTAGTTGCAATAACCGCAAAAAAGATCTCTTTTGACCCCTCTATTGCTGCCTCTTTTGGCGGCATACCCCTTTCAATCTTTGTGTATATGTTTTCCATCACTACAATCGCATCGTCCACCACCAGTCCAATTGAAAGAACAATTGCAAGAAGGGTAAGAATATTGATTGAGAATCCGGCAAGGTACATTATAAAGAATGCACCAATAATCGAAATTGGAATTGCAATGATAGGAATGAGTGTGGTTCTCCAGTTTCGCAAAAAGAGGAAAATAATCAGAACAACAAGAATGAAGGCCTGAAGTATTGTCATCTGGACCTCACTTATGGAGTCCCTGATAAATGTGGTATTATCAAAGCCTACTCCAACCTCAATATCCGGCGGAAGGCTCTTTTTAAGCTCCTCAACCGCCTTTTTCGCCTCGTCAACAATTGTTATATAATTGGCACCAGGCTGAGGAACAAGAACTGCCGACACCATAGGTACTCCGTTTCTCTTCAGAATGGAGCGGGTGTTTTCTGCATCTACCTCTGCTGTTCCAATGTCTGAAAATCTTACAATCCTCTCTCCGCTGCGGGATATAATCAGATTGTTAAAGTCTTCAATTGTTCTTAGTCTGCCCAGAGTCCTTACTGTAAGCTCCATAGTAGAGCCCTCAACAGTACCGGACGGAAGTTCAACATTCTCCCGGTTTACTGCCTGGCGAACATCCAGAGGAGTAATCTTATATGCCGCCAGGAGAATTGGGTCCATTCTCATTCTTACTGAGTATCGCTTTGATCCCCATATCCCGACGCTGCTAACTCCGCTGATTGTCTGAAGTCTCTCCTTGAAATTTACCTCGGCATATTCGCTAAGGTCAATAATATCGCGGGTTTCACTCTGTATAGTTACTGAAAAGATAGGCTGCGCATCTGCGTCTGATTTCTCAACTACAGGCGGATCTACATCCTGCGGCAATCTTCTCATAGCACCTGAAACTTTGTCGCGAACATCGTTTGCTGCAGTTTCAAGGTCTACTTCAAGATTAAATTCAATATTGATTGAACTTGAACCATCTCTGCTGTTGCTGGAAATTGAACGGATTCCGGGAATCCCGTTTACAGCTGCCTCCAGTGGTTCTGTAATCTGGGTCTCTATAACATCTGCATTAGCTCCGGGAAAAGAACACCTCACAGAGATTACAGGATTGTCAACACTCGGGTAATCTCTCACGCCGAGTGAGGTGTAACCGATAGCTCCAAAAATTACTATAAGTAGGCTCATTACCGTCGCCAGTACGGGCCTGTTTATTGTTGTTGTGCTTATACTCATATAACTACTGATTAATTTGAGGTGATACCTGAATTCCCTCCCTTAGCTGCATAAGACCTGTAGTAATTACAGTGTCTCCCACCTCAATACCGCTCAGAATCTCCAGCATATCTGCCGTGCGGGAACCCGTCTGTACAGGAAGAAGAGATGCTTTGCCCTCTTTTACAACCCAAACTGAGCGGCCCTTAACATCCGGAACCACAGACTGGTTTGGCACATAAATACTCTCTGCTCCCTGAGTCATGCTGTATGCCACCTTTGCAGACATACCAGGTTTCAGGCGCATACCGCTGTTTACATATCTAGCCCTTAACATTGATGTTCTGGTTTTAAGATCTATCTCGGGCTCTATTGCATAAACCAGTGCATTGAATTTATTACTCATTCCCTCAACTGTAAAGACAACTTTATTTCCTGGTCTTACATCATTGATATATTTTTCCGGAATCGAGAACTCTAGTTTGAGACTTGCAATATCCACAAGCGTAGAGATTTTTGAATTTGGCTGCAGGAAGGCTCCAAGACTTATATTTCTGAAACCTATAACGCCGTCAAACGGAGCACGGACCTTCATCTTTTCAATCCTGATTTTAAGCTGCTCAATATCCTGCTGAAGAACATTGTATTCGGTAAGAACCTTGTCGTAATCTTCACGGCTAACTGCATCCTTTTCAAGCAAAACCTTCTGTCTTGAAAGCCTCTGCTCAAGCAGGGTGTTTTGATACTCGGCCTTTACAAGCTGAGAAACCAGTTCATCATCATTTAGTTTCAAAAGGACTCTCCCTTTCTTCACTAACTCACCCTCTTTGAAATTTATCTCTGTAACACGTCCCGAAAGTTCGCTCACAACATCAATTTTCTCATTGGCTACAAGTGTCCCTATCGCAAGTCTGCCCTCTTCGCCTGACATATAGCTGGCAATATATACTGAGACTGGCAGAGCCCTTCCGCTTCCGCCGCCGCCCCTGCGCCCTTCTGACTGAGCACCTGAAGGCGAAGCTCCGGGTTCCTCAAGTTGTGACTTGTTAAAAATTTTGTTGTAGCCGTATACCGACAATACAAGAACTGCTGGTATTGCCGCGTAAAGAATGTACTTCTGTCTGTTTTTCATCAAAGTAAAAATTATTTTACTTTGACCACTGAGATTCCAAAAAGTTTAAGGAGAAGGCGAAAAAAGATAAAAATCTGCCTTTGGATGAGTATCTTTGCAAAGATAACAATTATGTACAGAAAATTACTAAACAGCGAACTCGGGCGACTGTCAAAAGAGGAATATCAATCCTCCGGGAAGTTATCCGTGACCCTGGTTCTTGACAATGTCAGGAGTCAGCATAATATTGGGGCTGCCTTCAGAACAGCAGACGCCTTCTCTGCGGAGAAGATTGTTTTATGCGGAATTTGTGCTGTCCCCCCTACTCCTGAAATTCATAAATCTGCTCTTGGAGCAGAGGATACCGTTTCCTGGGAATATTGTGAAAGTTCGCCTGAAGCAGTCAAAAAACTAAAGGAAGAGGGTTATGTTATTATTGCAGTTGAGCAGACAGAAAACTCAACAATGCTTGATAAACTTCCTCTTAAAACCGGGGGAAAGTATGCCCTGGTATTCGGGAATGAGGTGAAGGGAGTGGACCAGACAGTTGTAAACATGAGTGATCTGGTTGCAGAAATACCTCAGTTTGGAACAAAACACTCGCTGAATGTTTCGGTAAGTATCGGAATTGTTTTGTGGGAGGTATCACGAAAGCTCGGGAGGATCTGAAATGCTTTGCGACACAACAGGGAGAAAACTGACATACCTGAGAATATCTGTTACTGACAGATGTAATCTCAGATGTACATACTGCATGCCGGAGGAGGGTGTTCCCCTGGTTGAACACAGCCGCATTCTCTCTTTTGACGAGATAGTAAACTTCACCAGAATTGCAGTTTCTAAAGGGATATCAAAAGTGAGACTCACAGGCGGAGAGCCGCTGGTAAGAAGAGGAATAGCAGATCTTGTTCGAGAGATTGCAGCAATAGAGGGAATTACAGACCTCTCAATGACAACTAACGGACAATTGCTCTCTCTCTTTGCAAAGGAGCTGAGGGAGGCTGGACTTAACAGAATAAACATCAGCCTTGATGCGACTGACCCGGAAAAGTACAGAGAAATTACCAGAGGCGGGGATGTAAATAAAGTATTTGAAGGTATCAGGGCAGCCCGGGAGGCGGGCCTTGATCCAATTAAGATAAACTGTGTCGTAAAGCACGGCAGGGCAGAGAAAGATGCAGTTGATGTTGCGGCATATGCAGATGCAAACGGCCTTCAGGTGAGGTACATTCAGATGATGGATCTGCACAGGGGAGATTTTGGGATAGTTGACGGAGGTGACGGCGGGGATTGCCCTAAGTGCAACAGGCTGAGACTTACAGCAACCGGTATGGTTAAGCCATGCCTCTTCAGTAATCTGGAATTTGATGTAAGAGAGCTGGGCCCGGAAATGGCCATTGACCTTGCAGTAAGGCAGAAGCCTGTCAGGGGTGGATACAATACAACAGGGAATTTTTTCAACATAGGAGGATAAAATGTCTTTAATTAACAAATTTTCTCATACAGATGAGAAGGGAAAAGCCAACATGGTTGATGTGGGTGACAAGCCGCTGTCTAAGCGTGTGGCAAAAGCGTCCGGTCATATCTCTCTTAATCAGGAGACTATCGGGTTGATAAAAGAGAATGGCCTGAAAAAGGGAGACTTGCTCACTGTAGCTCAGATTGCAGGTATTATGGCTGCCAAAAGGACATCCGAACTTATTCCCCTTTGCCATCAGCTATTGCTCAATAAGGCAGATGTAAGACTCACAATAGTGGAGGACGGAATTCATGCCCAAAGCTATGTTAGCTGCACAGGCAATACAGGTGTGGAGATGGAGTCACTTACGGCTGTAAGTGTGGCTCTTCTTACTGTATATGATATGTGCAAGGCTGTGGACAAAAAGATGGTTATAGGAAAGATTGAACTGATTGAAAAAACAAAAACCAGCCTGTAAAAGGGATTTATTGAACAGAATTATGTCACAGATAGAAGTTATATCGGTAAATATTTCTGAGAAGAAGGGAGAGATAAAGCTGCCTGTTAAAGGCATTCAGCTTACGGCCACCGGTGTGGCAGGCGATGCCCATTCAGGCAAATGGCACAGACAGGTAAGCCTTCTTGGAGCAGAGAGTTTTGAGAAATTTTCTCAGATAACAGGCAAGAGTTTCTCATGGGGAGAATTTGCAGAGAACATAACAACAAAAGGTCTGGTTCTGAACGAAATGAGGCCGGGTGATATACTCCGCAATTCGACAATTGAGCTTGAAGTGACTCAGATAGGAAAGAAATGTCACGGCGACGGCTGTGCAATTTTCAGAGATACCGGAGCATGCATAATGCCTAAAGAGGGAATCTTTGCTAAGGTTATAAAAGGAGGCTCCCTTACTGCCGGAGATAAACTGGAGTATATTCAGAAAATATGGAAGACCGGAGTCATTACCCTAAGTGACAGAGCATCAGAAGGGGTATACCCAGATTTAAGCGGGCCGGAAGCATCCCGCTCGCTTGAAGAGTATTTCACAAAATCCGGGAGAAAATCTGAGTGCGATTACAGGCTGATTCCTGACGATAAAGATCTTCTGGCAAATACTGTTGAGTCTATGATAAAAGCCGGCTGCGAAGTTATTGTAACAACAGGCGGAACGGGTATAGGGCCCAGGGATTTTACACCTGAGGTGGTAAAATCTATGCTTGACAAGGAGATTCCGGGAATTATGGATTTCATCCGGATGAAATACGGAGCACAAAAGCCGAATGCCTTGCTGAGCAGGAGTATTGCAGGCCTGGCAGGAGATTCACTGATTTTTGTGCTTCCGGGCAGTCTTAAGGCTGTTAAGGAGTATATGGCAGAAATACTTCCAATGCTAGACCATCTGATTGCGATGAAATCCGGGCTTGACAATCACTGATAATCCTATTTCTAATGTTTTAAACTCTGGCTATTGCCAGAAAAACAGCGTGCAGAATAACAGTTACCGCTATCCAGAGCCTCTCTGCATTCACGGGGTTCAATCCCGGAAACCTGTATTCAAGACCGTTATGACTGCATGAACATAGACAATCTCCGCAGTAGGTACATCCGTTCCCAATCTGCAACTTCCCGTCTTCACCCCTGCTCATGGCCATATAACTGCAGGATGGAATACATTTCATACAGGAGGTACAGGAAGAATTTGCAACAAACCTGAAGGGAGAGACAAATTTCAGATAGTTTACAACCGTGCCCACCGGGCACCATACAGAGCAGTGAACCATTGCACCGCTTCTGCGTGAAAAAAATATCATAATCCCAAATCCGGCAAGCAGAAAGAGAATAGCCAAAAGCACAGCCGTTCCTGGAGAGCCGTTCAGAATCCTGAGCAGGAGCGCAGCAAAAACTACAATCATTAAAACGACAAGACGCAGCACAGGTTTTCGTTTAGAGATATCTCTCCTTAAATCTTTTAAAGCCGGACTCCCTTTTCTTTTCGCCAGCATCGCATCAAATGCTCCAAAATAGCAGAGATGGCTGCACCAGGCAGGGCCAGAAAGCAACAAAGTTGAGAGAAACAGTATAATCATGAACCACGAGCTAAATCTGTAAAGTGGGCCTGCAATAATTACCGCAGGAACCGGCAGATGGAGCTTCCCTGTCATCAGAAAAAGAGAATCGGCAGTAATCCCAAGAAGCAGCTGAAAGTAGAATAATACCCCAAACAGAAGCCAGGAATACCTTCTCCATTTTGATCTTTGTGAGGCATCCATCATTTTTCCTGTTAAGAATCCGGCATAAAGTGATACTGCCAGAAGCTGAAGCAGACCACCTCCCGCAAACAAACGCTCCCCGAGTAAAAGAGGCTTGTCAGGCAGAATTGCCACCGGTAAAAGAATCATGGCAGTAATGACAGAAACTATATACGGCAGGGATTTATTCATGCTGCAAAGATAAGCTCAATTTCATTATTTCTTATATTTGCAAAATATGCAAACCCGGGACAATTTCAACATTACTCATTCGATCTTTCTTCTCCTGGGGGGAATTGCGCTGCTATTTATTTTTGCACCACTTGCAGGAATGTTTGTCTCTGTAAATGCGCCTCATCTGTTTGAGGCAGCCACTGATAAAGTTGTTGGAAGCAGTATTGTCAGAACCCTTCTAATCTCTGCAGCAGCGACAATAATATCTGCACTTTTTGCAATTCCGCTTGCCTATATTCTTGCCAGAAAGAAATTCCCGTTTAAAGGGGTAGTAGAGGCAATTGTAGACCTTCCCATAGTTATTCCGCACTCAGCTGCAGGAATCGCAATACTTGGCCTTATTTCAAGGGATTCTGCCCTGGGAGCTGCTGCATCTGCAGTAGGGCTCAACCTGGTTGGATCTCCCTTTGCTATTGGACTTGCAATGTCTTTTGTGAGTATTCCCTTTCTTATTAATTCAGCAAGGGATGGTTTTGCTGCAGTACCCGTAAGGCTTGAGCAGGCTGCAGAAACCCTGGGAGCATCAAAATTTCAGACTTTTACAAAAATATCCCTTCCTCTTGCCGGAAGATCTGTAGTTTCCGGTTTGCTTCTAATGTTTGCAAGAGGTATGAGTGAATTTGGAGCCATTGTAATTGTAGCCTATCACCCAATGACAACTCCTGTCCTCATATTTGACAGGTTCAATTCATTCGGGCTGGCATACGCAAGACCTGTTGCCGTAATATTTGTTGCGGTTACGCTGATTCTCTTCATTGGTCTCAGAATTTATCAGAAAAGAAAATGGTAAAACTTAACAACATACTTTACAAGGCAGACGATTTTACCCTGGGACCTGTTTCTCTTGAGCTTGAGACAGGAGGATATTTTGCAGTATTTGGACCATCCGGATCTGGAAAGTCAATGCTTCTTGAGATTATAGCCGGGCTCAGAACTCCTGCTGCCGGAGAAATTATCATTGACAACTCAGATTACACATTAGTTCCAGCAAGAAAGAGGCCCGTTGGCATGCTCTTTCAGGACTATGCCCTTTTCCCGAATATGTCGGTTTTTGAAAACATAGCCTTTCCCCTTAGAATCTCCGGAGAAAATGAAGAGGTGATTAAAAGAGATGTGGGGCTGCTCGCTGAACAGTTCTCTATACAAACTCTGTTAAAGAGGAGAATAAACGCTCTTTCCGGAGGCGAAAAACAGAGGGTTGCACTTGCCCGGGCGCTTGCTCACCAGCCATCTGTGCTTTTACTGGACGAGCCTCTGAGTGCTCTGGACGAGGAGCTCAGAGATGACGCAGTAAAAACTCTTGGTATACTGAAAAAAGATGGCCAGACCGTAATACATGTTACCCATAACAGGAACGAAGTATCAGATCTGGCCACCAGATGTTTCAGAATGTCTGCCGGGAAACTGGCCCCGATTGACTAGGGATTCATTAAGTCTGAATTCTGGAATCTCAGAATTTCATAAATTGATTCTATAGCATGAGCTGCAGGTCCCTCAGGATTGAGGAACTTTGCCTTGTTGAGAGCGTTAATGGCTTCTCCCCATAACTGCTGACGCCTCAGTATGCTGCCCAGTAAATACCAGGCCTCTGCATTGTCAGGTTCCCTTTCAAGCAAAATATTCAGCTCATTATGCGCCTTCTCTGTCTCTCCCGAACGAAGAAGCTGATCTATCTCCAGTAGTGTCATTCTCTTGGTAAAATTAAATTTATTAAACCAGTCCGGCAAAACCCATAAATGAGAGAGCAAGAATTCCTGCAGTGATAAGAGCTATAGGCATACCTTTAAACTCCTTTGGCACATTGGCAAGCTCCAGCTGCTCCCTGAGTCCCGCAAATAATATCATTGCAAGGCCAAAACCAAGTGCGTTTGCAATTGCAAATACAACTGACTGGGCAAGGTTAAGCATATGAGGATCTCCTCCAAATGCAAACTCCTTAGAGACCACAATGATTGCAACACCAAGCACTGCGCAGTTAGTTGTGATTAGCGGCAGATAAATACCCAGAGCCTGATAAAGCGAAGGGCTCACCTTCTTGAGAATTATCTCCACCATCTGAACCAAACCGGCAATTACCAGAATGAATGCGATTGTCTGCATAAATTCAATACCCAGCGGCACAAGCACAAAATATTGAATCATGTATGTAGCAAGTGTAGCTACAGCCATTACAAAGGTTACGGCACCGGCCATACCTGCAGCTGTACTCACCTTGTTTGAAACTCCCAGAAAAGGGCAAACTCCCAGAAACTGTGAAAGCAGAATGTTATTTACAAATACTGCAGAAATTATAATCAGAATATATTCCATAACAAACCGGCCTTAAGAAATTTTTGATTTGAACTTGTTAAACAGAACCAGCAAATAACCAAGGGCAATGAATGCTCCCGGTGCCAGTACAAATACCAGTATTCCGTCTCCTTCTATAAGTTTCAGCCCAAAGACCGATGCGCTTCCCAGAAGTTCGCGAACCATACCAAGAACTGTAAGTGCCGCAGTAAATCCCAGTCCAATACCAAGTCCGTCCAGAGCAGAATCAAGGGCACTGTTCTTAGAAGCAAATGCTTCTGCCCTGCCCAGCACAATACAGTTTACCACAATAAGCGGAATGAAAAGACCCAGTGTCTCATACAAGCCGGGAGTAAACGCCTGCATTACAAACTGAAGAACAGTCACAAACGCGGCAATAATCACAATGTATGACGGAATTCTCACTTTACCGGGGATAACATTTGCAACTGCAGAAATAGCAAGATTAGAAAGAATCAGCACAAACATAGTTGCAAGACCCATTCCCATACCATTTATTGCAGATGTTGTTGTTCCCAGGGTGGGACACATTCCAAGAAGAAGAACAAATGTAGGATTCTCCTTGATTATTCCTTTTGTTATTAAACCTAGCTTACTCATTGGTTACCTCCTTTTTTTCGGTATCTGCCGAACACAATTTGTATACCTCCCAGGCAGATGTAACTGCATCACAAAAAGCTCTTGAGGTTATTGTTGAAGCAGTAATAGCATCAACATCGCCTCCGTCTTTCTTTACCAGCAGTTTGTAATCATCGGGATTTTTACCCTTGAACTGAACACTAAAGTTGCTCTTTCCCTCAATCATTTTATCTCCCAGTCCCGGAGTCTCAGCATGAGACAGAACTGCTGTATTGTTGATAGTTCCGTCTGCATTAAATCCTACCATAATAACTATGCGGCCTCCAAAGCCTCCGGTTGAAAACGACTCGACTGCATAACCCACAATATCAGTACCCTTTTTTGCAGGATATACAACATACGATTTTCCATCCAGCTCCTTCTGAAACTTGTCTGCAGAGGGATCATTATCAAACTCTGGAACAACCTTTGAGATGGCACTGTTTATCTTGGCTGTCTGCGCTGCATCAATTGGAGCCTTGGTTATTGCATAAATAACTCCAAGAACAGAAGAGGCAATCAGGGTGATGAGAGTCAGCGTCACCACCATATTTTTTAATGTTGATTCTTTAGCCATGTTTCACCCCCTTTCCAAACCTTACAGGTTTAAAATACATATTGATAAGAGGAACACAGGCATTCAGGATAAGAATCGCAAATGAAATTCCCTCCGGATATGCTCCCCAGTTACGAATGAGCATAGTTATCAGACCAATGCCAATACCGTAAATAATCATCCCCTTGTTGCTCATTGGTGAGGTGACGTAATCAGTTGCCATAAAAATGGAACCTATGAGAATACCTCCAGTGAGCACATTAAACATAGGGTCTGTATAATGAGTAGGATCTATTAGCCAGAAAATTCCTGAAAAAACTACTACTGTACCAACAATAGCCAGCGGAATATGAGGCTTGATAACTTTCCTGATAAGCAGATAAATGAATCCCAGTATAAGGGCAAAGGCCGAAACCTCTCCCACAGAGCCACCTATTTTGCTAAATAGCATCTGAGCGTAGGAGAATTCGTTTTGCGAGAAGATCTGATCCATTGTCATTCCCTTCGCAAGACCCTCCTTTACTATAGAGAGCGCTGTAGCACCTGAACCGGCATCAATTCCCTCACGGAACCATGAAGATGGAATTGAGTAGTCAGTCATAATCACGGGAAAAGAGACCAGAAGGAATACACGACCCACCAGAGCCGGGTTAAAGAGATTCTGGCCAACTCCGCCAAAGGTCATCTTGGCTATTCCTATTGCGACAACCGACCCTATGAACATAATCCACCACGGTGAGTTGGGCGGGAGGTTCAGAGAGAGCAGCAAACCCGTTAGCGCTGCAGAGTAGTCATTAATTGTTATTTTGGTTTTAACGATGTACCGCTGAATTACATATTCAACAAGTACTGCTGTGGCAATACCTACAAGGGCGAGTTTTATCGCAGAGAATCCGAAGTAATATACAGATACCAGCAAAGAGGGTACAAGTGCTATTACAACGTCCCTCATGAGACTCTTTGTAGTCTCCTTTCCGTGAAGGTGAGGTGCCGGTGAAACAATCAGTTTTTTCATATATGTAAAATCTGTTTTTTACTTTTTAGGTCTGCTTCTCATGATTTTGAGAACAGATGCTTTTGAAAGTCTTATAGTATCAAGAAGAGGAATATTGGCCGGACAAACATAGAGACAGCTTCCGCATTCAATGCAATCCTGAACAAGGTTTGCCTCCAGGTCCTCCATTCTTCCGGCCCTTGACAATCTGTTTAGCAGAAACGGCTCCAGACCCATTGGGCAGGCATCAACGCATTTTGCACATCTGATGCAGTTCCCCTCAGGCTTACGTTTGGTCTCCTCCTCTGTGAGAAGCAACAGGGCCGATGTACTCTTTACAGATGCAGCCTCAATCCTGGCAACAGCCTTACCCATCATTGGGCCGCCGCTTACCAGCTTCTCTGCATCCTTTGGAAATCCTCCCACTGCAAAGAGCATAGATTCAAAAGTGGTTCCAACCCTCATCCTGAAGTTTCTCTGTTCAGTCATACATTTACCGGTAACGGTAACTACACCCTCAAACAGAGGTTTGTTTTTCTGAACAGCCTCATATACTGCCAGGGCAGTGCCCACATTCTGAACAACCACACCTGTATCAATAGGAAGTCCCATTGATGGCACCTGTCTTCCCAGAATGGCATCAATAAGCTGTTTTTCACCTCCCTGCGGATACTTTTTCTGAAGAGAGACAATCTTTATATTCTTATAGCTCTTACTGCAGAGCTCCTTCATTACTTTTATTGCCTTAGGCTTGTTATCCTCAATACCAATATAGGCCTTTTTAACCCCCAGGGCAGTCATCATAATGCGGGTTCCAATGAGAATCTCCTCAGGATTTTCCAGCATTATACGGTAGTCAGATGTAAGATATGGCTCGCACTCAGCACCGTTCATAACAAGAAATTCAGCCTTCTTGCCCGGAGGAGGTGAGAGTTTAATATGAGTCGGGAAGGCCGCTCCGCCAAGTCCCACTATTCCGCACTCTGCAATTTTTGCAATGATTTCTGAAGGCGAGAGTTTGATTTCTCTCACAATTTCGGGTGAACGGTCAATTTTTTCGTCCCATTCGTCTCCCTCTACCTTTACAACAATATGCTGCACAAGGTTACCTGCAAGGTCCGGCATCAGCTCAATGGCAGATACAGTTCCCGATACAGATGAATGAATATTTGCCGAAATAAACCCGTTTGCCTTTGCTATAAGCTGACCAGTTTTCACTTTATCGCCTTTGGCAACAACCGGTTCTGCCGGAGCACCCAAATGCTGAGACATGGAAATATAGGCAGTCTCCATTACAGGAAAGTTCTCAATAGCAGCCTTAACGGATATTTTATTGTCTTTGGGGTGAATTCCCCCAATTGAGAAAGTTTTGCTCATAATTTAAAACTTATTGCTGTTCAACATCTGCTGTCTCCCTTTTAGGAACCCTTACCGGGAAGTTAACCTCCCATATGGCGTTGGTTGGACACTCCACCACGCATTTGCGGCATAACTTGCATTTGTTGTAATCTATATAGGCCAGGTTGGATGATATTGTAATCGCATCATATGCACACACCTTCTGGCACTTGGTACAACCAATACATGCCACGGCACATGCCTTTTTGGCAACTCCACCCTTGTCTTTATTTATACAAGAGACAAAGATCCTTTTTCCCTTTGGCCCCTTGTTCCTAAGTTCAATTATGAATTTTGGACAAGCTTTAACACAGGCTCCGCAGGCTGTGCACTTCTCTTCGTCCACCTCAGGCAGACCGGTGCGGGGATTCATCTTTATTGCATCAAAGTCACAGGAGATTTCACAGTCACCCTGACCAAGACAACCATACCTGCAGTCTGTATCACCTGAATACAAACCAGCCATTACCGCACAGGATGTATAACCATCGTAGTTGCTGGATTTTGGTCTGCTGTCACAGTTCCCGTTGCATCTCACAACTGCAACCTGCGGAGCCTTGTCCGCAACGGTCACACCCAGATATCCGGCAACTTTTTTCATTGTATCGTTCCCTCCCACCGGACAGAAGAGTCCGTCAAGAGAATCGGCCTTAACACAACCCTCCGCAAAGGCGCGGCACCCTGCAAATCCGCAGCCGCCACAGTTTGCCCCCGGCAGAATTGTCTCAACATCATCAATTCTTGGATCCTCTACAACTTTAAATTTCTGAGCTGTAAAGTAGAGAATCAATGCCAGCACAAGCCCTAGCAATGAGAGGCTCGCAATGGTAAAAATAATTGTAGTAGTCATTATCAGTTCAATTTTTCAATTGTAAACACATACTCTTTTTTGAATTTGTCCCTGAAGAGATAGACACCCGAGTAATAGAGAGCAAGTCCTGTGATAACAGCAAGCCCTGTAACCAGTTCGTCCGTTCCCAAAGCTGACAAAGATAGCAATATTACAACCAGTATCAAAAGCGGAATAAGATATGATATGTAAAGTGCTTTAAATCCGAGACTTTTTTTCAGAAGCACATTTACACTCTCGCCCTTCTTATAAAATTCATACCCGTTGTTTTCCACCTCAATAACCTTTGCCTCAACCTCACCCATGGAGCAGGCACCTTTTGCGCTGCAGGAAACACATGCCGCCTTGTTCATGATTTCCACGGTAATATATTCCGGTGTTATATCCAGAATATACCCCTGATGTTCAATAGTATCCTCTTTTTTCATTTATTTAATTCTGCTTGTTAGTGCATATTTAAGATTCTTTGTTGCCTTAATCCTTCCGTAAACCTTTCCCACAATAATCTCCATTTCAAATGAAAGCGGAATCTTGTTGGCATCGTCTGTTACCCAGATTATCATCTCCTTATCGCCCCTGAAGACAGTACCTGCTACAAGTTTAGCAGCAAACTTGATAGTTGTGTATGTCCCCATGCCCGGAATTTTCTTAACCTCCCTTCCAAGATAACGGTAATAGATATCGAAAATCTCGTCATCAATCACAAAAGAGATGGATTGCTTTTCTCCCGGAACTGCCCTTGAAAAGTCGATATTTCTTGCATAGTAAAACATAGTAAGAATATCGTAAGTGCAGCGGGTACCCCTGAGCAGAGTATCCTTTGGAGGATTGTCATACTTTTGGGTTACAGACCTTAGCGAATAATCCGGAAACCAAGTAAAGGTGTTCTTCATCCTGTACTTCCCTTCGTTCACATTCCTGTGGAAATAGAATGGCCGCACATCTGCAGCGTAGAACTTAGATTCATAATGGTCCCTCACCTTGAAGAACATATCAAAAAATTTATAGGTGTTACCCTTTACAACTGCGTGGAAATATGGGCTGGTAGCACCATCTCCCACAAATCTGAGCGATGTTTGTGCCTCGCCTACCTCGGTAATAACCGAGCCCCAGTTGTAAATAATTGAATAGGAAAGAGACTCCCCGTCTGCAAATGGGAGATCCTTTACTGATGTTACGAGTATGGGAGGGCAATTCTTCTCCTGCGAAAAGAGAGAGAATGATGAAAGCTGAAAAATTACCAGTATGAATAAAATTCTTCTCATTACTGTAATCAGGAGTCAAAATCTGAATTCGGAATAAACTCGGCGCTTCCGTTCAGTTTTGAACTGTATGTCTGTACACCTCCGTGAGCTGCAATACCGGAAAAATCCGGATCGTTCATATCAACAAATTTAACCTCTGAGTGTCTGAATCTCATAGGAACATCACACACAGCACCATTACGGTGTTTTGCAATTATGACATCTGTTACGCCGGCCTGTGCAGGATCTTCAGTCAGTCCGTAATAGTCCTGACGGTGAATGAAGATAACAATATCGGCATCCTGCTCAATTGCACCAGATTCACGAAGGTCACTAAGCTGAGGGCGTTTGTTTCCGCCGCGGGTCTCTACCGCACGGCTAAGCTGAGAAAGTGCTATTATAGGAATATTGAGCTCCTTTGCAATTGCCTTAAGTGATCTGGAAATAGCAGAGACCTCCTGTTCCCTCATACCCCTGAGTTCCGGAGGACCGCTCATAAGCTGAAGGTAGTCAATGATGATTGCCTTGACACCAGCATTCAGAACCAGTCTTCTGGCCTTGGAACGAAATTCGTATATGGAGAGAGATGGTGTATCGTCAATATATAAAGGAGCTTTGATAAGATGGGCGAGTCTAGTATTGATCTGAGTCCACTCATAGTCCTCCATCTTTTTACCACCCTTAATTTTGTCTGAAGACAATCCGGTTTCACTTATCATAAGACGTTTTACCAGCTGCAGTGCAGACATCTCAAGTGAAAAGAAGGCGACCGGAATCTGGTGGTCTACAGCCATGTTTCTTGCCATAGTTAGCACGAACGCTGTTTTACCCATTGAAGGACGGGCAGCAAGGATAACCATATCTGACGGCTGCCAGCCAAGGGTAACCTTGTCAAGTCCTGTATAACCGGAACGGACACCTGAAAGACCATCTGAACGGAGCTGATTTGTATGAAGCTCCTCAATTGCCTCTTCTATTACAGACCTTACAGGCCTGGTTTCGCGTTTTATATTTCTGTCGGTAAGAGTAAAAATCTTCTGCTGAGTTGCATCAAGAAGATCATCAACCGGAATGTTATCGTCAAAGGAGTCCTTCTGAACATCATAGGAAATAGAGATAAGCTCCCTCTGAATATATTTCTGCAACAGAAGCTTTGAGTGGTACTCAAGGTGGGCCGCCGAGCTGATTCTCATGCTGAGCTGAGTGATGAATGCATTTCCACCAACCATCTCCAGATCCCCCATTCTCTTGAGTTCATCAGAAACGGTGAGAAGGTCCACCGGATAGTGTTTGTCTGAAAGAGACTTTATGGCATTAAAAATCTTTCTGTGCGACTCTTTGTAAAAGCATTCAGCATTAATAATCTCAAGAGTCTCCGGAACTGCATGCGGTTCCAGCATAAGGGCACCAAGAACAGCCTCCTCAATATCAAGTGCCTGAGGTGGTTTCTTACCCATATCCAGAGCCAGGGAATCTATGTTCTTGTCCTGGTTTTGCTTTCCTTTGTTGTTGTATACTTTTGCCATATATCTTAAAGTCTGTCGAGTGCTCTCTTTATTCCCTCAATTGACATCATAATCTCACTGTCAGTAATTGAAAGCGGCGGTGCAATCCTGAACGATGTTGAATTAAACAGGAACCAGTCGCTCATTATACCCTCTTCCAGCAGCAGCGGGATAATCCTTCCTGCCGCCCCGCTATCTCCCAGGTCTACAGCCAGCAGCAATCCTGCCTGCCTTATCTCCCTCACTTCCGGATGTCCCTCCAGCTCTTTTTTATAAATTTCACCCTTTCTGCAGGCGTCATTAATCCACTCTTCCCTCAGCAGAATTTTGAGGGCAGCAAGTGCGGCAGCGCATGAAACAGGATGACCGCCAAAAGTTGTAATGTGTCCGAGTACAGGATTCGATTGCCAGAGTGACATCAGTTCTGCCGATGCCACGAATGCACCAAGTGGCATTCCGCCTCCCAATGCTTTCGCTAAGGTAATAATATCAGGAATAACTTCCCACCTTATACAGGCAAAAAGTTTTCCACACCTCCCAAAACCTGTCTGTATCTCATCAAATATCAGGATAGTCCCCGTTGCAGTACACCTCTCCCTTAAAGCCTTCAGATATCCGTCTGCAGGGAGAATAACGCCCCCTTCACCCTGAACGGGCTCAATTATTACGGCAGCCGTGCGGGTTGTTATTTTCGCAAGATCTTCAAATGAGTTAAATGAGATATGATTTACATCCGGAAGCAGAGGGCGGAACGAACTCTTGAAGGTTTCGCTGCCCATAAGGCTCAGGGCACCATGAGTACTTCCATGGTAACTGTTATGGCAACTGATAATCTCAGTCCTGCCGGTTTTGCGTTTTGCCAGTTTTATAGCCGCTTCATTTGCCTCACTTCCCGAATTGACATAATAGACAACGTCAAGATTACCCGGGAGTGACTCTGCAAGGAGTCTTGCATGCTCAACCTGCGGCTGCTGAACAATCTCTCCATACACCATCAGGTGCATGAATTTTCCGGCCTGCTCCCTCACTGCCTCAACAACCTCCGGGTTTGAGTGTCCAACATTGGAAACTGACACACCGGAAACTAGATCAATATATTTCCTGGAGCCCGGTCCATACATGAACACCCCCTCCGCCCTTTGAATTTCAAATCCCAAAGGTGAAGGGGAAGTCTGACCTACATGTCTGAAAAATAGCTCCCTTAATCTGTAAGGTTCGCGGGACATTACTCTTTCTCGAACTCAGCATTCACAAGAATACGGCCGCAATATTCGCAGACAATGATTTTCTTGCTGGAAGCAATATCCATTTGTCTCTGAGGCGGAATCTTGTTGAAGCATCCGGCACACGCATCTCTTCTTACAGTAACAACTGCAAGTCCGTTTCTTGCATTCGAACGAACCTTCTTGTAAGCAGCGAGCATTCTGGCATCAATCTGAACCTGAATCTCCTCAGAAATCTTAACAAGCTCCTCTTCGTCCCTTGCAGTCTCGGCAACAATAGAATCAAGTTCCTTCTGTTTGTTTTCAAGGTCTTTCTTTCTCTCGTCCAGGGCTGTCAAAGCTATAGCGTAAGCAGATTTTTTCTCGGCAAGAGTAATTGTATTCTCTTTAATTCTCTTCTCAGAAAGTTCTGCCTCGAGTCCCTGAAATTCAATCTCTTTTGTAAGAGAGTCATACTCACGGTTGTTCTTTACGTTGTTTTGCTGAGCAGTATATTTCTCAATAAGGCTTTTTGAGTTATCCAGATCCATCTTTTTCTGATAGATAAGCTTCTCAATATCCTTAATCTCTGTCTGAAGGTTTTCTGCCCTGGTCTTAAGGCCCTCAATATCATCCTCAAGATCTTTAACCTCTAAAGGCAACTCTCCCCTTAACAGGTGAATTTTGTCAATTTTGCTGTCTGCCTGCTGAAGCTTGTAAAGCAAACTAAGCTTTGTCTCCATGCTAAGGTCTCCCTCATTTGCACTCTTCTGCAGAGAGATGAAGGTACCTCCGTCAATAGGAGTCTCTATTAATTGTTTTTGTTTTGTTGCCATAACCCTCTTAGTAATAGTATATTAAATTATTATTGTTATCTGAAATGCGAACTTCAAAGTTAACTAATTTTTTTAACAGTACATCTTTAAGAAAATCGAGAACCTCTCTCTCGCTTTCAAAATGTCCTATATCCATGACCATGAATCCCTCTTCACACAAAAAGCGGTGATAAGAGACATCTCCTGTAACAAGCAGCTGAGCGCCGCTCTTCATTGCAGCAGGAATAAGAGAACTTCCGCTTCCGCCGCAAACTGCAACTCTGCTTATCTGCCCCTCAACAGGTTTTGAGCAGCGCAGAGATTTCAGAGAAAACCTGCTTTTCACAAGTTCAGAAACCTCCCGGAACGACATAGCCCTCTCAAAATTCCCAACAACACCAAGTCCTGTTTCTCCTCCCTCCTCCTTATCAAGTATCTCCACATCTGTCAGACCAAGTCTGGCAGCCATAAGACCGCTCACTCCGGGCAGAACCTTATCTGCATTTGTATGAGCAGAGTAGATTACAATATCATTCTTAATTGCAGTCTCCACCATTCTCTCCACAACATTCGTCCCCACAATCCTTTTGAGCGGCGAAAAAATCAGGGGATGATGGGTTATTATCATGCCGGTTCCCCTCTCCACCGCCTCCTGCAGAACCTGCGGAGTACAGTCAAGGGCAAGCAGTGCCGAATTCACCTCCCTGCCGGGCCCTCCAACAGTAAAGCCTGAGTTGTCCCAGCTCTCCTGAAGATGTCCCGGAGCAAGCTCCTCAATAATTGCTGCAATCTCTCCCGCTTTCATTTTAAAGCATATTCGAGATTTCTGTAAGTCTCTCCTTAATACCGGTCAGAGACTCAATAACATCAACACGGCGGTCCACACCCTCCTTGTTGTCCTTCATCCTTTTGGCAGCACCCTCAAGCGTCATTCCCCTCTCCTTCACCAGATAATAAATCAGGCGAAAGTTCGAGAGATCATCTGCTGTGAAGAGCCTGTTTCCCTTTTTGTTTCTGGCCGGCTTGATGTACTCAGGAAACTTCTGCGCCCAGAATCTCACCAGTGAAGTGTTTTCGCCAATAATATCAGCCACCTCGCCAATTGTGTAATAAAGCTTTTCCGGTTTATATTCTTTATAAGGCATAATGCTGAAAATTTATATGTTTCTTAATCTAGTGACTGTCCTGTATTGAGAGCAATCATAAGCATCTCTCTGTACTGTTCCGGTGTTATATCAGCAAAAAAGTAGTTAACAGGTTCCACAGCCCTTCCGTTGAGAAGTACCTCATAGTGCAGGTGAGGAGCAAATGAGAGCCCTGAATTTCCCACCCTTCCTATAACAGTACCCTGTTTAACAGGCTGGGACTTTCTCACAAGAACATCTCCCATATGAGCATACATAGTTCTGTAACTGCCCCAGTGCTCAATTATTACCTGATTTCCCCTTCCCCTGTCAGATCTGATCACATCCACAACCACCCCGTTTGCAGTGGAAACCACCTCGGTACCTATTGGTGCAAGCAGGTCAATTCCCGTGTGGTCCGTTGTAGTCTTGTAGAACGGGTGAATTTTTTTCCCTATACTGGCTCCGGTCTGATTAACCGACATCCCTTTAATGGGCATAATTGACGGTATATCAGTAGAGTTCTCTGCTCCCTTGAGCTCATTGTAAATCAGTTCAAGCTTCTGTCCTGCAGTTTTTGTCATTGTCTCCAGCTCACCGGCCATCTTCACGGAAAACTTCACAATCTCCATATCTCCGAGCGAATCGAGCTGACTGTAAACCTCAGGATTGTAACCCGAAGATATCAAATCCGGAGGAGAGGCTTTAAAGATACTCATATAAATCTCCCGGTCCCTCTCCTGCAGGTCTGAGAGCACATTTTCCAGCAGGTCTATCTTCTCACTCACATTCCTGTACTCCCTCTCCATAAGCTCCCTCTCCCTCACAAGCCTCTCCTCCTCCCTTGTATTGAAAATGAGTGCAGCAATAATGTAGTAAAATATTGCCAGCAAAATACTCACAAGCAAATATTTCAGAACAATACCGAGCTTGCCCTTCAATCCCAGCTTGTCCTCCACAAATCTCAGCTGATCCTTGTTGAATTTATATTTACTCATACAGATTATCCTTTAGGTTGAGATTTAGGCTCTACCAGAGCCAGAAACTCCTGGGAATCGATATCTCTGTTGTAGTAATTAAGCGGATTAACAGGGCGGTTTCTGTAAATTACCTCATAATGGAGGTGATTTCCCTTAGAACGTCCGGTATTTCCCATATTGGCAATATGTTCGCCCCTCTGAACTTTCCTGCCCATGGAAACGAGCGAGGATTTGAGGTGTGCATACCTGGTCTTGTATCCAAATCCGTGATCTACGATAATAAAGTTTCCGTAGCCAAAGAAGTCGTAACCAATTTCTGTAACCTTACCATTGCCGGTAGCATAGATTGGCTCGTTAACCGGGCCGGAGAGGTCAATCCCCGTATGCATCCTGTAAGCACCGTTGAACGGATCCGGTCTGTAGCCGAATGAGCTTGAGAACCTGATTTTTCTTGATGCAACATTAACAGGCGGAATAGCGGGAACACAGAGAGACATCTCATCTGCATTCTTTGCAAGCTGAGCAACCTCATCAAAAGATCTGCTCTGAATGAAAGCCTTTTTGTAAAGCTGATCAATACTCATTACCGTACTGGTAAGAATTCCGGAGCGGTCTACCGTCTCTAGGTATGAATATCTGTTGACTCCGCCAAAGCCGGCATTTCTGACCTCCTGAGAGATCTCCTCCATACCAAAGATTGGCCTGTATACATAATTATCTCTTATCTGAAGAGAGTTGAGGGTGCGGTTTGCAGCCTCAAATCTGCGTTCAAGCAGAGAAAGCTTGTTTGCAAGTTCTGCATTTTTACTTCTGATACTGAGCATTTTGGGCGTTTCCATTCCAAAATATCCTGTATAGATAAAATAATATCCAAAAGAGACCGCAATGCTCACCAGAAATATAATAAAACCCTTGGAAAACCTGGCCTTTACAGAGATTTTATGAATCTCGTAGGCAAGTGTTTCAGGATTGAATTTATACCTTTTATTGTTTGACATTGGGGAAATTTAACCTTAAATTCGTGCAAATGTAAATATTTTTAATAAAAAACCTATTTTTGTGGTTCATTTAAAACCGAACCAGAATACCTAATAATATGACATCAAAAGAGATACGCGATAATTTCCTGAATTTCTTCGCCGGCAAAGGTCACACCGTTGTTCCGTCTGCACCAATGGTTGTTAAGGACGACCCAACACTCATGTTCACAAATGCCGGAATGAATCAGTTCAAAGACTGGTTTCTTGGCAACGAGCCTGCAAAATACCCAAGGGTTGCAGATACTCAGAAATGTCTCCGCGTTAGCGGCAAGCATAACGACCTCGAAGAGGTGGGGCACGACAGCTATCACCATACGATGTTCGAGATGCTCGGTAACTGGAGCTTTGGTGACTACTTCAAAAATGAGGCCATAGACTGGGCATGGGAACTTCTAACTGAGGTATACAAGCTCGACAAGGATCGTCTTTATGCAACAGTATTTGAAGGAAGTCCGGATGAGGGCATCGGTTCAGACCAGGAGGCAAGGGAGCGCTGGCTCCGTTATTTGCCTGCAGAAAGAATTCTCAACGGAAATAAAAAGGATAACTTCTGGGAGATGGGAGACACTGGCCCATGCGGTCCGTGCAGCGAAATCCACGTCGATATCAGAAGTAACGAGGAGAGAGCAGCACTGCCTGGTAGTGAACTTGTAAACAAGGGACACCATCTTGTGATAGAGATATGGAATCTGGTATTCATTCAGTACAACAGGAAGGCCAGCGGAGAACTTGTTCCGCTGCCGCAAAAACACGTAGACACAGGAATGGGTCTGGAGCGTCTTTGCATGGCAATGCAGGGCAAGAAGAGCAACTACGACACAGATGTCTTCTCAAACATGATTGAAAAAATCTCTGAGCTATGCGGCAAGGAGTACGGAAAGGACGCTCAGACAGATGTGGCAATGCGTGTGATTGCAGACCACATAAGGGCAATCAGCTTTTCAATAGCAGACGGTCAGCTTCCGTCAAATGTTAAAGCAGGTTATGTTATCCGCAGAATCTTAAGGAGAGCGGTAAGATATGCATACACCTTCCTGGGAGTGGACGAACCATTCCTCTGCAGGCTTGTACCTACCCTCGTTGGAGAGATGGGAGTGGCCTTCCCCGAACTGCAAAAGCAGCAGGAACTTGTAACCAAGGTTATCAAAGAGGAGGAGGAGTCATTCCTGAGAACTTTGGGCAAGGGTATCAAGCTTATGGACAACCTTATGGCTAAATACGAAAGCACAAAAATAATTCCCGGAGAAGATGCTTTTGTACTTTATGACACATACGGATTTCCGCCGGATCTGAGCGAACTTATCGCAAGGGAGCACGGCTTTTCAATTGATACAGCATCTTTTGAAAAGGAGCTTGAGAAGCAGAAGGAGCGCAGCAGAAATGCAACTTCAAGCGAAGAGGGAGACTGGATTGAAGTTAGACCATACACCGGTGTTGAGTTTACCGGTTACGACCATACAGTTGAGCAGGTTCAGATTACCCGCTACCGTTCAGTGAAGACCAAGAACAAAGAGCTCTTCCAGATTGTACTGGACAAGAGCCCCTTCTATGCAGAGAGCGGCGGACAAGTTGGAGATACAGGATATCTTCAATCGCCTGCGGGAGAGAAGATTGAAATAGTTAATACTGTAAAGGAAAACAACCTTATTATTCATATTGCAGAGAAGATGCCTGCAGATGCAACACTTCTGTTTACTGCAAGAATTGATGAAGAGAAGAGACAGTCAACAGCAAACAATCACACAGCAACTCACTTGCTGCACAGGGCTCTCAGGGAGATTCTGGGAACACACATTGAGCAGAAGGGGTCACTCGTAAGCAGTACATATTTCCGTTTTGACTTCTCACATTTTGAGAGGGTAACTCCGGAAATTCTGAGAAAAGTTGAAAGTCGTGTTAACGAACTTATAAGAGAGAACTCAGGAAGGGACGAATTCAGGGAGATGCCTGTAGAGAAGGCTAAGTCAATGGGAGCAATGGCACTCTTTGGAGAGAAATACGGAGACCATGTTCGTGTAATAAGGTTTGGTGATTCAATTGAGCTTTGCGGCGGTACTCACACCTCTGCCACCGGTAACATTGGACTTTTCAAAATCATCTCTGAATCTGCAATTGCTGCAGGTGTAAGAAGAATTGAAGCTACAACAGGCTCACATGCAGAAAATCTTGTTCACCAGAATGAAGATATTATCTCATCACTCAGGGCGCTGTTCAACAACGCTCCAAATCTGGTTTCAAGCATAACAAAGCTTGTTGAGGAGAATGACTCATACAAAAAGAAGGTAGAGGAGTTCATACGTGAGAGGGCTGCAGATTTGAGAAAACAGCTGACAAACGAAAAACAGTACATAAATGGTCTGAATGTTGTTACGCTAAGGGGTGAATACCATCCAGAGGTAGTTAAGAATGTTGCCATGATGTTCCGTACCGACGAAAACACTGTTTTGATTGCAGGCTTCTCGTTCGAAGGAAAGGCAAACCTCGCGGTTATGTACACAGACGACCTTGTTGCACACGGATGCAACGCAGGCAAAGATATAAGAGAGGCCTCAAAACTAATTAACGGTGGCGGAGGCGGACAGCCCTTCTTTGCCACAGCAGGCGGAAAAAATCCGGAGGGTATCTCTGCGGCAATTGCTAAGCTGATTGAATTAGCTACTAAATAGAGCACTTTGAAAAAACTTGACAGGTTCATAGTTCAGGCCTTTCTGGGGCCCTTTATTCTCACATTCCTCATCGTGACATTTGTCCTGATGATGCACTTTTTGTGGCTCTATATTGATGAACTTGTCGGAAAGGGACTCAGCCTGGGAGTAATCCTTGAATTTATGGGCTGGGGAGCTGCAACGCTCATTCCGCTTGCGCTTCCCCTGGCAACTCTGCTTGCATCAATCATGACACTTGGTGCATTTGGAGAGAACAATGAGCTTCTTGCAATGAAGGCAGCCGGAATATCCCTTCCAAGGGTACTCAGGCCTCTGATAGTTGTATCGGTTTTTATCTCCACAGGAGCCTTTTTCGCATCCAATAATCTGATTCCACTTGCGTACGATAATATCTACACGCTTCGGGATGACATTAACCGTACCAAAGAGGAGATAAGCATTCCAACAGGAATTTTCTATGATGGTATCGAAAACTACATCCTGAGAATTGACCGGCGCGACGAAAAAACAGAAATGCTCTACAAACTTATGGTCTATGACCACTCCAGAAACCTTGGGAACACAAGCATAACCGTTGCAGACTCCGGCTCAATCAAACTTACTGCAGACAAGCAAAACCTGCTGTTTACACTATATGACGGAAATACATACGAGGAGACTCCGCGCGAGTCGGTAATGGATACCTCATATGTAATGCAAAAGATTGGGTTCAGGAAGCAGGAGCTTGTAATCTCCCTTGCCAACTATGCTTTTCAGAGGTCAGAATCCGGCAGGTTCAGCGGAGAGGTTAATGCTCTTAACATAAGCGAACTCAGAATTATGAGGGACTCCCTTGACACAACCTACGCAAAGGTTAAGGAGTATCAGGTCAGAAACCTCATAATGGGAGCAGGACTTAATTACTCAAGGCAGTTTGACACTTCGGTTACCGGCAAGTATATAAACACAATAGATATCGAGAAGCTACCTCAATGGAAGAGTCCGGAAGAGAAAAAAGCCATTTACGAGCAGGCTATTGCTCAGATGGAAACAGCAAACACTCTGCTTGACAATTATGAGATTGAAGAACAGCAGTATCCGCTGCCTCTGAGACAGACCAGGAGTGCCCTGTACAGAAAATTTACTGTATCCCTGGCATGTCTGATATTTTTCTTTATTGGCGCACCGCTTGGAGCAATTATCCGCAAGGGGGGGCTCGGAACTCCTTCAGTAATATCAATCCTCTTCTTTGTTTTCTACTGGGTTATTGATATTTCAGGCAAAAAACTGGCAACAGACGGCTCACTCTCTCCGGGAATGGGAAGTCTCATATCCTCTGTGATACTGCTGCCAATAGGAATTTTCCTCACCTGGAAATCTACCAGGGATTCAAACCTCTTTAATCCGGAGAAATACCTGGCCTTCTTCAGGAAGTTAATGGGAGACAAGGGAGATAACATTACTTAACATGAACAGAGATAAGAAAATCATATACATGGGAACACCGCAGTTTGCGGTAGCTCCCCTCAAAAGGCTTATGGAGTCCGGCTATAATGTCTGTGCTGTGGTAACTGCTCCCGACAAACCTAGTGGCCGTGGTCTTCAGCTTAGTCAGAGCGATGTAAAGCAGTTTGCTGTTGCAAACGGGCTGGAGGTGCTTCAGCCTGTATCCCTTAAGGACCCTGTATTTCTGAATGAGCTTAAATCATTTGGGGCAAATCTTTTTGTAGTGGTGGCATTCCGGATGCTCCCAGCAGATGTATGGAAAATGCCGGAACTTGGCACTTTCAATCTGCATGCATCTCTTCTGCCCAATTACCGGGGAGCAGCACCCATTAACCATGCAATTATCAACGGAGAGAAGAAGACGGGGGTCACAACCTTTCTTCTTGACGAGAAAATTGACACCGGTGCCGTATTGTTTCAGAAAGAGTGTCCGATTGAGCCCGAAGACAATATGGGTACACTTCATGACAAACTCATGGAGATAGGCTCAGAACTGGTTGTATTAACGGCAGAGGCGCTAATTTCCGGCAAAGCAAAAGCAATTCCTCAGCCCTCTGCAAATGAAGAGATTCTCAAACCGGCACCAAAACTAAACAGGGAGACAGGACATATTGACTGGAAACAGAGTGCCGAAAGTATTAACAACCTCATAAGAGGACTCAGCCCCTACCCTGCAGCATATTCAGTAATGAGATCTGGGGAGAGGGAGATGCAGGTAAAGATATTTTCGGCCAGCATTGTTGCCCGGAAATGTGAACATTCACCGGGAACTATTGTTAAGACATCGAAAACCTCTTTCATGGCCGCATGCGGCGACGGATACCTCTCAATAACATCTCTTCAGCCTTCTGGAAAAAGGAGAATGACCACTGCCGAATTTATGGCCGGAATGAGAGACCCGGAAAACTGGAGATTTGAATAACTGATGATAAACGAGATAGTCATACTTGCAAACGGAGACTTCCCATCTCATCCCCTGCCTGTAGAAATACTCAGAAGCGGAAGGAGAATTATTTGCTGCGACGGAGCCGTTGAGGCACTTGTTCGCTCAGGACTGGAGCCGGTGACTATTGTGGGCGACATGGACAGTATCGACTCTAATCTTGCAGAGAGATACAGGGAGAGAATTTTTCATATTGGTTCGCAGGATACAAATGATTTGACAAAGGCATTTGAATATGCCATAAATCTTCAGCCTGAAAAGGTATTTATTCTTGGAGCTTCCGGAAAAAGGGAAGATCATACTCTCGGGAACATCTCTCTTCTCTCCCAGTACGGAAAACACAAGGATATAAAAGTAGAAATGGTTACAGATTCCGGAATACTTATCCCGGTTTATTCAACAACAACTTTTTCTGCACCTGCAGGAAGCACTGTATCTGTATTTTCTCTGGACAACAAGCTCCGTATGACATCTGCGGGTCTTATGTACCCCATAAAAGGGGTGAAATTTGACTCCTGGTGGAAGGCAACCCTTAATGTTTCTCTCTCTGATCAGTTCACCCTGAAGTTCCGCAAAGGGCGGGTGATTGTATTCATAGGTCACAAATAAAAAAGCGCCCCTGTAAGGACGCTTCAGAAATCTCAATTGTGCCAGATTACTTCACGAGTTTGTTAAGCTCAGCTCCTGCTTTGAATCTAACAACTTTCTTAGCTGCAATCTTAATCTTAGCACCTGTGCGAGGGTTTCTTCCGTTACGTGCATTGCGTGCATTAACTGAAAATGTACCAAAACCAACGAGAGTAAGTCTCTCGCCTTTCTTCATTGCTTCACCTGATACTTCGATAAATGCATCAAGAGCTTTTTTTGCGTCAACTTTTGTAAGATCGGCCTTAGCTGCGATTGCTGAAATCAAATCTGCCTTATTCATAATTTTTAGTTTAGGATGTTAATTACTTGTCTTTGTGCAAATATAACTTTTAAATTGAAAAATTCAAATAAAAAGAAATTATTTATTGAGTAAAGGTATATAATAATCTCATTTATTCCTACACCTTGGCTGCCTTAATTTTAGAAAAATTTTTTCTTCAATAATTCACTTTATGTTAAGAAATCGTAAGATAAAAATTTTTTCAATTAGTTAGAACTCCCAATTATCTTTTTTTTAATTTTTCTTCAAGTTCGCACAATCTCTTTTCGAACTCTTTATAACTTTTGCTCTCCGGGAAAAGAGGACGATGAGATTTCATTTCAAAAAGTCGCTTATAATCTTTAAGCAACTCTTTTGACTTTTCATCGAGTATAAATTCCGAAAACCTCTCCCATATGTAATCTGTTGCCTCTCTGCTTAAATGGATCATATCTGCAGCGTAAAACCTGTAGTCTCTGAGTTCATCCATTACTATTTCATACGACGGGAAATAACAAACATTTGAATATCTGCGCGAAAGTTCATCTGCTGCAAGAAGCAGCCTGGCTTTGCTCAGCTGGTTTTCATGAGCACCATCTTTGAAATGTCTGACCGGGCTTACACTTATTACCCACCTTTTATCCATATTACTCTGAATAACCGGCTCCAGAAGGGAGAGAGTCTCCTCTGCTGAGAGATACTCCCTGGTGAAGGCATTTGCAGGAAGTTTGTGACAGTTGGCAACAATTCTGCCGTCTGACTGAAGTCTGTACAGCCATGTAGTCCCAAGGGTAAGTGCAATAACATCCGACTGCCTGAAAAATTCCGAATGATGCTGCAGAGAGGTGTTGATTTGCCTGAGAAGCCCCTCCTCACTCATATCTGCATAATCACTGCTGTGGTAAATACTTTTAAAAATATCCCCGTTTTTAATAGTATCACTGTTGCAGAATGGTGTACCGGAGGCAAGCCTTTCCAGAGAACCAGCAACTGAGGCCGGATTGTACAGAACTCCAAAGGGATTTACCAAACACTCAAAACCCATGTTCTGCATGATTAAGCCAATCTCCTGAGCAAAACATGAGCCCATAAACAGAATTTTGTCGCCATAATTTATGTTAAAGGGCGGAATGCCTGTATCAACATGTGTAATCCATTTCATATCGTCAGATTTTTCTGCTGTTATACTCAATAGTGTTCTTTATCTTCTCTAGTCCCGCTCTCATGAGCGGAGAGGATGAAAAGAGGCGTCTGAAACTCTCCTCATCCATCTCCCTCCACTCCTCTGCCGTAAGGTCAGTTATCGGCCTGCCAGAATTCTCAATTTTAAGGGGCTTAAACTCCTCCCAGCCGGTCGGCTCACCCCTGCCTGCCCACGGGCATGCCTTAAGGCAAATATCGCACCCGAAAATGTAATCTGAAGGGGGTATGAGTTTCTCTTCCTCCTCTCTCCTCCTTTTAGACTCAATTGTCTGATAAGAGATGCATTTTCCTGCATCAAGGGAGAAGGGAGCAGTTAATGCTCCGGAGGGACAACTCTCAATGCACCTGGTACAGTTTCCGCATGCGTTTGAAACAGGCTCGCCGTATTCAGTTTCAATATCTGTTATAATTACTCCAATCAGGTTATGAAGTCCGTGTTTCTTACTAATAAGGAAGTTACTCTTGCCAATAAAACCAAGACCTGCTTTTGCTGCCCATGCCCGCTCCAGTACAGGGGCTGAGTCAGAAAATACCCTTGCATTCATCCCTGGAATATGCTCCCTGATTTTCTGACAGATCAGATGAAGTTTATCCTTTATGACTTTATGATAGTCTGTTCCGTATGCATAAGAGGCTATCTGCGGCAGTGCCGGATCCTGATATTTTTCCGGTTTGTACGGAGCAAGAAAGCAGACCACAGATTTTGCCCCCGGAAGCAGTAGCGAAGTATCTTCCCTAAGTGAGATATTTCTTGCCATATAACCCATCTCTGCATGAAAACCTCCGTCAAGCCAGTTTTCAAGTCTGGTGATGTCTGCATCAAGCTTGCAAGCACGGGCTGCCCCGTAAGCTGCGAAGCCGTGCTTTGCCGCCTCCTCTTTAATAATTATATGAAGTTCACCGGGTGTCATGCCGTAATATAAACAAATATTCAGAAAATAAAATATGAAATTAAAATCAATGTTTTTCTATAAATTTCATACATTTGTGTCCCATTTCCCTTACAGAAATCAAAAGTTTTTAAATATATGAATGTTTTAGTAGTAGGTGCCGGCGGGCAGATTGGTACGGAATTGATTCCTCATTTACAAAAAGTTTATGGCGAAGATAATATAATTGCAGCAGACCTTCGCCCGGAGATAGTTGAAAATCTCTCTAAAGGTTCCAGGGCCATTATGCTTGATGCACTTGATATCAAGGCATATTCTCAGGTTGTAAAAGATTACAAAATTGACAGAATCTACAATCTGGTAGCTCTGCTCTCTGCCACAGGCGAGAAGAATCCTCAGCTGGCATGGAATGTTAACATGGGAGCACTTCTAAATTCTCTTGAACTTGCAAAGGAGAACAACTGTTCAATCTTCACCCCAAGCTCAATAGGAGCCTTTGGAAACAACACTCCCCACAAGGATACTCCACAGGACACAATCATGAGACCCGGAACAATGTACGGAGTCTGCAAGGTTGCAGGAGAGCTGCTTAGCGATTACTACTACACAAGATTTGGAGTTGATGCAAGAAGCGTAAGATTCCCCGGCATTATCTCAAACGGATGCCTTCCCGGAGGCGGTACAACCGACTATGCTGTTGAGGTATTCTATGAAATTATCAAGAAAGGTGAATACACATGTCCTATTCCGGAAAACACATACATGGACATGCTATATATGCCGGATGCCCTTGAAGCATGCACTCAGCTAATGGATGCAGACCCTTCTGGTCTGGTTCACCGCAACAGTTTCAATGTTACAGGAATGAGTTTTAACCCTAAACAACTCTTTGCAGCAATTTCAAAGAGAGTTCCTGAAGCTAAATTCCACTACGATGTAGATCCTGTAAAGAGAGAGATATCTGCCTCATGGCCGGACAATATGGACGACAGCTGTGCACGCGAGGAGTGGGGCTGGAACCCAAAATGGAATATGGAGTCAATGATTGACGATATGCTTGCCGCAATCAGGGCAAAGAATCTGTAAAAAAGGAAAAAGAACCTTAACAAAGTATAAAAAAAGGCGGCCGTATGGCTGCCTTTTGTGTTTCTATTTCGGAGCAATCTTGTAGAGGAACCATGCTATGAATCCGTACAGAATGTTAGGAACCCAAAGTGCCAGCCATGGCGGCAGTACCCCTGAATGGACAAACATCTGGCTGAACCGGAGAAAGAGAATGTATGAGAAACTCAAGGTTATCCCTATACCAATGTTTACACCAATTCCTCCCCGCTTCCTCTTGGATGAGAGCGACACCCCCATCACAGTTAGAATTATAGCGGCAAAAGGGAGTGCAAGCCTTGTATGTTTCTCAATCTGTGCATATTTAACCATCTTGTCGCCCCTCAGTTTTCTCGTTCGGATCATCTCATTCAAATCGTTGAAACTCACAGATTCAACAACATCCCACCTTGAACTCAGGTCTTTAAAAGTAAGGCTGATAACTGTATCCATCCTGTCGCCTCTGCGAATTGTCTGAGTATTGTTCCCGTTAAATGTTCTCAGGTAGTAATCATACAGAACCCATCCCTGCTTTGTGCTGTCCCAGACGGCACTCTCTGCGGAGAGTTTCGAAACAATCTGGTGCCCCTCAATTCTTTCAAGAGTGAATTTCAGACCCGTTTTATTCCAGTTATTGAACGATTCCATATATACAAACTCTCCGGGAGAGAGCTGATAGTGAATATTCCTTGTGGTGTTCAGAAATTTCTTCTTTATGTATTTCTCCTGAAACTCAAGCCTTCCCCTGTTTGCAGGAGGAATTATATAGAGGTTCAGTACAAGGCTGAACAAAGTAATGACCACTGCCGAAAGCATATATGGATAGAGCAGTCTGTTAAAGCTCACTCCGCCGGACAGTATAGCAATAATCTCACTGTTTGCCGCAAGTTTGGATGTAAAGAAGATAACCGTGATAAACACGAACAGAGGGCTGAACATGTTTATAAAGTAAGGGATAAAATTGGCGTAGTAATCAAATACAATTTCACTGAAGGGAGCCTGATTCTGGACAAAATTGTCAATCTTTTCACTTATGTCAAAGATGATAACAATCCCAATAATTATCAGAAGCGCAGAGAGATATGTCCCAATGAACTTCCTGATAATGTACCTGTCCAGTATGGTTGGCTTGAACTTCATAAATTACAGCTTGGTCTCCAGTTTTTTAACCATTACACTCTTCCATGAATTGAAGTCCCCTGCAAGGATGTGCTTTCTTGCCTCTCCAACCAGCCACAGATAGAATGCCAGATTGTGTTCGCTCGCAATTTGCGCACCAAGAATCTCCTGAGCTACGAAAAGGTGACGCAGATATGCTTTGGTATATGTTTTATCTACAAAAGATGTTCCGTTTGGATCAAGCGGAGAGAGATCGTCTGCCCACTTTTTGTTTCTGATGTTAATAATACCCTCAGAGGTGAACAGCATACCATTTCTGGCGTTTCTGGTAGGCATCACGCAGTCGAACATATCCACACCCCTGGCTATCCCCTCAAGAATATTGGCAGGAGTTCCCACTCCCATAAGGTATCTTGGTTTGTCCTTTGGAAGAATCGGGTCAAGAACCTCAAGAATCTGGTACATAATTTCCGTAGGCTCCCCAACAGACAATCCGCCTATGGCATAACCCTCCCTGTCAAGTGAAACGGCATGCTCTGCAGCCTCAATCCGGAGATCTGGATAGATACAACCCTGCACAATGGGGAAAAATGTCTGAGAATAGCCGTAAAGAGGTTCTGTCGAATCAAAGTGAGTACAGCCTCTCTCCAGCCAGCCCTGAGTAAGTTTCAGCGATTTCTTTGCATAATCATGAGTAGAGTCTCCGGGAGGACACTCGTCAAGAGCCATTATTATATCGGCTCCAATTATACGCTGAATATCAACCACCCCTTCCGGAGAGAAGAAGTGCTTCGAGCCGTCTATATGTGAGCGGAAAGTACATCCCTCATTTGTAAGCTTTCTGTTCTCCGCAAGGGAGAAGACCTGATACCCGCCGCTGTCGGTAAGTATCGGTCCCTCCCATGAGCTGAACTTGTGCAGACCTCCGGCCTTGCGGATTATATCCGTGCCAGGCCTCAGGTAGAGGTGATATGTATTTCCCAGTATTATCTGTGCCTTGATATCTTCTTTAAGGTCCCTGTGGTAAACGGCCTTTACTGTGGCCAGTGTTCCAACAGGCATGAAGATGGGAGTCTCAATTATTCCGTGGTCTGTGAAAATCTTTCCACACCGGGCAGAAGAGTTGAGATCGGAAGCTATAGTTTCAAATTTCATTATTTAAGTCCCTTGAAAGCCTCGGGTTTATGTTTGTATTTGAAGAATATTGCGAACAGTATTCCAAGAACCAGTGCATACCCTGCAAAGACAAACCAGATTTCAGGCCATGATTTCATACCTGTTGCATCTGTGAATGCATCAACAACCCAGCCGCTGGCCATTCCGCCAAGGAATGCTCCAATACCGTTAGTTACTATCATAAAGAGTCCCTGAGCACTCGCCCTTATCTCCGGCTTTGCCTCTGTCTCAATGAAGAGAGAGCCTGAAATATTAAAGAAGTCAAATGCAATACCGTAAATTACCATTGACATGATAAGCAGTACAAGACCATCTCCCGGGTTTCCCAGACCAAAAAGGCCAAAGCGAAGCACCCATGCAAAAATACTCATAAGCACAACCACCTTGATTCCAAAGCGTCTCAGGAAAAACGGAATTGCAAGAATGAACAGTGTCTCGGACATTTGTGATACAGACATCAGGATTCCGGGGAATCTTACAGCAAATGTAGATGCATACTGCGGATCTTTGGCAAAGTCGTGAAGAAACGGCTCTCCAAATGTATTTGTAATTTGCAGTGCAGCACCAAGCAACATTGCAAAGAAAAAGAAGACAGCAATTTTTCTGTTCTTGAAAAGAACAAGAGCGTCAAGCCCAAGTGCAGAAACAACAGTATGTTTCTTTTGAACCGGTGATGGCGGGCAAGATGGCATTGTGAAGGCATAAACTCCCAGGAAGAGGGCAGAAATAGCACCAATCTGAAGCTGGAACGGACTCAGTGTCCATCCGCCAAGGTCAACAACCCACATAGCTACAATAAAACCTACTGTACCCCATACCCTGATAGGCGGAAAGTCTTTCACCACATCCAGCCCCTCTTTTTTGAGAATACTGTATGAAACAGTGTTATTCAATGCTATCGTAGGCATAAAGACCATTGCATTGAGCAGCATTATCCAGTACATCGCGTCAGGGTCTGTTATGGTTGATGCAGTAAAGAGAAGCACACCTCCCAGCAGGTGGCAAATACCCAGAAGTCTCTCGGCATTAATCCATCTGTCTGCAACTACTCCCAGCAATCCTGGCATAAAGAGCGAAGCGAGACCCATTGTTGCATATATGGCACCTACCTCTCCGCCGGTGAAATTCAGTTTTACAATTAAGTATCCTCCCAATGAAATCAGCCAGGATCCCCAAAGGAAAAACTGGAAAAAGTTCATCAGCGTCAATCGAAGCTTAACATTCATAAATTTATTGTTTTTGTTTATCTCTTGGCGCAAATATACAAATCATCTGAGCCTTTTGCAAATGCCTATCATAGCGTCAATTTCAGCGGCCGAAGACTCATTGTGCCCCTGTATTGTCTTTATGTTGCTGCCCTGGAAAGTCATGAGCGTTGGCACTGTTGTTTTTGCAGAAAAGTGAACTTCATTAAAGTTAGTATGGGCAAAAATCTCCTCCACATTTGACGATGTAACTCCGCTCCCCACAAGAATTGTTATTCGGTCTCCCGCCCTCTCAATGAGTTTTCTGAGAGTCTCCTTCCCCTCAAGAGCAGTGTCATAAAGTCCCGATGTGAGAACTCTGCAGCATCCGCATGAAATCAGATCTTCCAGTGCCTCCTCCCAGTCACGGCATCTGTCAAAAGCCCTGTGAAATACCACCTCCATATCTCCTGCCAGATCAACTATCAGGCGAAGCCTCTCAGTGTCCACAGAACCGTCGGCCCTAAGAAAACCCACTACAACCCCCTCTGCTCCGGCCTCTCTGCAAAAACGCACATCTTCGCAAATAATGTCAAATTCTGCATCTGTGTAAAGGAAATCTCCAGATCTGGGACGAATAAGGACTGCTACATCTATTTTAAGGTTATCGCAGCACCACCTGGTAAATGCCGGGGATGGGGTAAGACCTCCGTCAGACAAACCCTGACACAATTCAATCCTGTCTGCACCCGCCCTCTCTGCGTTGAGTGCCGAGTTTACATTTTCTGCGACTACTTCGGTGATAATCCTCTTCATTATTTCACAAAATTTGGCGCAAATATACATATTCTCGGTGTATCTTATCTATCATAATATTTGACATGGAGAGGTGTGCAAGCGCAACGATGTTTTTCTATACGTCTTTTTCTTTTGTGTTTTGCAGTTCCTGCGGGACTCCTCGCTTTGCTCGTCAAACAGTCCTCGGAATATTTCTGCAAAACACTTCATAAAAAGACTAAAAAACATCGATTTTGCTTATTGCACACCTCTCCATTTTCAAACAATGATATGCAAGATAGCATCTCGTTTTCCGGTTGGAAGCAATAGAATGATTTTCCGTACTGATACAGATAACAGATAAGTATAAAAGAAAAAAAGACTAACCAATTAATGGCTAGTCTCTTTTGTGACTTATCTGATGATAATTATTGCTGATTACTCTGCTGTTTCGTCGGCAGCTGGTTTAGCTTTCGCTTTAGGTGCTGCTTTTGGTTTTGCAGGTGCTTTTGCCTTTGGAGCTTTTGGCTCTGCAGCAGGAGCAGCTTCAGCTGAATCTGATTTCTTAGCGCGGCTACGGCGTGTTGCAGGCTTTTTAGCTTCTGGCTTGGCTGATGAAAGCATAGCCTCGTTGAAGTCTACAAGCTCAATCATTGCCATGTCGGCAGCGTCTCCCTGACGGAAACCAGTCTTAAGAATACGGGTGTATCCTCCCGGACGGTCTGCAATCTTTGGAGCGATTGTGCGAAACAGTTCGGCTACTGCCTCTTTCTGCTTCAGGTAAGAGAATACCATACGGCGTGAATGTGTTGTATCGTCCTTTGATTTTGTGATCAGCGGCTCGATGTACATTCTCAGTGCTTTCGCCTTTGCAACTGTAGTCTCAATCCTTTTGTGAAGAATGAGAGATGAAGCCATGTTTGCAAGCATCGCCTTACGGTGTCCGCTCTTACGGCCAAGGTGGTTTATAGTTTTATTGTGCCTCATGTTTAATTACTTTCTTTTCAATGTTATACTTTGTTACATCCATACCAAAGACAAGCTTCAGTCTTTCAACCAGCATATCTATCTCTGTAAGAGACTTCTTGCCAAAGTTTCTGAACTTCATAAGTTCATTTCTCTGGAGAGAAACAAGATCTGCAAAGGTTTCGATATCTGCTGCCTTAAGGCAGTTAAGAGCGCGAACCGACAGTTCCATGTCTGATAATTTGGTTAAAAGCAGATGACGCATTCTCAGAGACTCTTCATCAAGCTCATTGCTTACTATCTCAACCGGAGTCTCAAGAGAGATCTTCTCGTCTGAGAACAGCATGAAGTGATGAATAAGAATCTTGGCTGCCTCTTTGAGTGCATCTTTAGGATGAATTGAACCGTCTGTAGTTATCTCTAAATTTAACTTCTCGTAGTCGGTCTTTTGTTCAACACGCCAGTTCTCAACGAAGTATTTTACATTCTTCATAGGAGTGAAGATTGCGTCGATTGGAATAACACCAAATGGTGCGTCTTCGAAACGATTCTCCTCTGCAGGCACGTAACCCCTTCCCTTGTTGATTCTGAGTTCAATCGAGAGAGTCACAGAAGGCTCCATAGAGCAGATGTGCCAGTCAGGATTCAGAACTTTGAATGAAGAGAGTTGTTTTGAAATGTCTTCGGCAGTAAACTCTTGTTTTCCGCTAACGGTAACTGTAACAACCTCAGAATCTTCGCCCTCGACCATTCTCTTGAAGCGAACCTGCTTAAGGTTAAGAATAATGTCAACAACGGTTTCAATAACACCGGGGATTGTTGCAAACTCATGGTCCACACCCTGTATCTTGATAGCGGTAATTGCATACCCCTCAAGTGATGATAACAGAATTCGGCGCAAAGCGTTACCAACTGTTATGCCGTAACCCGGCTCCAGCGGACGGAACTCGAAGCGACCGAAAGTTTCGGTTGCATCAAGCATTATTACCTTATCCGGTTTTTGAAATGCTAATATTGCCATTTTATTTATTATTTAGAGTATAACTCAACAATTAACTGCTCGTTTATGTTTTCTGGAATTTCAGTTCTGTCAGGGAGGTTGAGAAGTTTTCCCGACACAGAAGCTGCGTCCCACTCAATCCAGGCATATCTGCTTGAACCACGAGAGATATTGTCTTGAATAACCTCTAAACTCTTTGATCTTTCACGAACACCAATAATCTGGCCTGGTTTGATCAAGGTTGAAGGAATATTGCAAATTTCGCCGTTAAGAACAATGTGACAGTGTGTCACAAGTTGTCTTGCAGCTGCTCTTGACGGAGCGATTCCCATTCTGTAAACAAGGTTGTCCAGACGAGTCTCAAGGAGGAAGAGAAGGTTTTCACCCTTTCTGCCCTTCATCTTGGAAGCCTTTTCGTATAGGTTGCGGAATTGCTTCTCAAGGAGTCCGTAAGTATATTTTACCTTTTGTTTCTCTTTAAGCTGAATGCCATATTCAGAAGACTTTTTGCGCTTCTTGGCCATTCCGTGCTGTCCCGGAGGATAGCTTTTCTTTTCGTAACTTTTATCGGGGCCAAAAACCGGCTCTCCAAATTTGCGGGCAATTTTTGTAGAAGGCCCTGTATATCTTGCCATATTAACTTATTTAATCAATTATAATAGTTTATACTCTACGGCGGCCTTTAGGACGACAACCGTTATGCGGAAGTGGAGTCACATCGACAATCTCGGTAACTTCAATACCAGTTCCGTGAATTGTACGAATAGCAGACTCGCGTCCTGCGCCCGGTCCTTTTACATATGCCTTTACTTTACGCAATCCCATGTCGAAAGCTACCTTTGCACAATCGGCAGCAGCTGTCTGAGCTGCATAAGGAGTGTTCTTTTTAGAACCCCTGAAACCCATCTTGCCGGCAGACGACCAGCTGATAACCTGTCCATCGTTGTTGGTCAGGGTCACGATTACGTTGTTAAATGTCGAAGATATATGGGCCTGGCCGTAAGCTTCAACCTTAACAACTTTCTTTTTATTTGTTGTTGTCTTTTTTGCCATGATTTAGGTTCTATTTAGTTGCTTTCTTCTTGTTAGCTACTGTTTTCTTCTTACCCTTACGTGTACGGGCGTTGTTCTTAGTAGACTGTCCGCGTGTAGGCAGTCCCAGACGATGTCTGATGCCTCTGTAACAGCCAATATCCATCAATCGCTTGATGTTTAGTTGTACCGATGAACGAAGTTCACCTTCAATTTTGAAATCTGCAGCAATCATTCCGCGAATTGCAGCAATCTGATCGTCGTTCCAGTCCTTTACTTTAGTGCTGAAATCAATACCAAGCTTGGTAAGGATCTCTTGTGCAGAACTGCGACCTATTCCATAGATATAGGTTAAACCTATCTCTCCGCGTTTATTTTTTGGTAAATCAACTCCGGCTATACGTGCCATATGTTTTTATCTCTTTATAGTTTACAATTTAATATTAACCCTGGCGCATTTTGAATTTTGGATTCTTCTTGCAAATAACGTACAAACGACCTTTGCGCTTTACAATTTTGCAGTCTTCGCTACGCTTCTTAATGGATGCTTTAACTTTCATATCTTTAGTTATTATTTATATCTGAAAGAAATTCTTCCTTTTGTCAAATCATAAGGTGACATTTCAACTCTCACCCTGTCTCCCGGCAATATTCGAATGTAGTGCATTCTCATTTTTCCCGAAATGTGGGCGATGATAACATGACCATTGTCCAACTCTACGCGAAACATCGCGTTGGAAAGGGCCTCTATAATTGTTCCCTCTTTTTCTATAGCTGATTGTTTAGCCATATAATGTTTAAAATACTCCTTAAAATTTAACTCTTTTTGTTCTCTATGTAATCAAATGTCGACAAGACATCGGGTTTCCCCTTTTGAACTACCACCATGAGTTCATAGTGTGCAGATTTCTTTTTGTCGGTTGTGCTCAGAGTCCATCCGTCATCATGAAGATAGACATTTCTGGTTCCTGCATTAACCATAGGTTCGATGCATATCACAAGACCTTCTTCCAGTTTTTTTCCCACACCTCTGCGTCCGTAGTTTGGAACCTCGGGAGCTTCGTGAAGCTTCCTTCCGATTCCGTGACCTACCATCTCCCTTACAACTGAGAAACCTGCCTTTTCGACATGCTCCTGCACTGCACTGGAGATATCTCCTACTCTGTTGCCTGCAATTGCTTTTTCAATACCAAGATAAAGAGACTCCTTTGTAGTTCTCAGAAGGTTTGCGGTCTCTGCCGACACCTCTCCAACCGGAAAGGTGTAGGCTGAGTCTCCGTAATATCCCTTGAAGAGAGTTCCGCAGTCGACAGATATAATATCTCCCTCTTTAAGCCTGTACTGTGAAGCAAAACCATGAACGACAACATCGTTAACGGAAATGCATAATGTGTACGGAAAACCGCCGTAGCCCAGAAACGCAGGCTCAGCGCCATGGTCCCTTATAAAGGTTTCAGCAATGTTGTTCAGTTCAAGGGTTGTTACACCGGGAGCAACATGCTTACCCACCTCGGCAAGAGTTTTAGATACCAGGAGAGCATTCTCTCTCAGTAACTCAATCTCTTCTCCGGTTTTCAGTCTTATCATTATTTGAAAGAACTTTTATTACTACTGTTACATTCCTGAACGTCCCTTCATACGGCCTGTTTTCATCAGTCCGTCGTAGTGACGCATAAGCAGGTGACTCTCTATCTGCTGTAATGTATCAAGTACTACACCCACAAGGATGAGCAGTGAAGTTCCGCCGTAAAACTGCGCAAACTGACCGTCAACCCCAAGCATACTGGCAAACGCCGGCAGAATCGCGATAACCGCTAGGAATATCGAGCCGGGAAGAGTAATGCGGGACATAATAGCATCCAGGTATTCCGCAGTCTTCTTACCAGGTTTGATACCGGGTATGAATCCTCCGTTCTTCTTCATATCCTCTGCCATCATTGTAGGATTTACAGTTACCGCTGTGTAGAAGTAAGTAAATGCCACAACCATGAGTCCGAAAATGAAGTTGTACCAGAATCCCATAGGATTTGTGAGAGTAGCGGCAATTCCGCGCGTAGCGTCAAAGCCGGCAAAAATCAGCGGGAACATCATCAGTGCCTGAGCGAAGATAATTGGCATTACGCCAGCCGCGTTTATCTTCAGCGGGATGTACTGACGAACTCCGCCATATTGTTTGTTTCCGATAATACGTTTGGCATACTGAACCGGAATCTTGCGAGTGCCTTGTACAAGGGCAATGGTTGCCACAAATACGAAGAACAGAATAAGACCCTCAACTATGAGCATAAGAACACCACCGCCGGCGCTCTGGCTTATTCTTGCACCGCCCTCGGCTAACAGGGCGAATGGCAGTCTTGCAATAATACCCACCATGATGATCAGAGAAATACCATTACCTAAGCCGCGATCGGTAATGCGCTCTCCGAGCCACATGATGAACATGGTTCCACCTATAAGTACTACGGTTGCAAATACATTAAATGTAAATCCTTTGAAAAGGAATGCTGCCTCAGGAAGCTGTACGTGAAGGTTTGCCATGTAGGCAGGTCCCTGCAGCGCCAGAATCACAATGGTGAGGTAGCGGGTCCACTGATTCATCTTCCTCCTTCCGCTTTCGCCTTCACGCTGAAGTCGCTGGAAGTAAGGAATCATAATTCCAAGAAGCTGGATTACAATGGATGCCGAAATATAAGGCATAACTCCAAGTGCAAAGATGGACGCATTTCCGAAAGCACCACCCGAGAACATGTTGAGAAGTCCCAACAGACCTTCGGATGCCTGGCTTTGCAGCTGGCCCAGCTGAGTCGGATCAATCCCCGGCAGCACTACGTAGCTGCCCAGACGGTATACCAACAGCAATAGGATAGTATAAACTATCCTTTTGCGCAGCTCCTCAATCTTGAAAATATTTTTAATCGTTTCAATGAGTTTTTTCATGAGAGTAGTTAGATTTTTGTAGCCTTTCCTTGCTGTGCCTCAATCTGTGCTATGGCCGATTTTGAGAATGCATGAGCTGTAACATCAAGCTTAGATGTAAGGGTTCCGTTACCAAGAATTTTTACTCTTTCGTTCTTGGATGCAAGACCTGCCTCAATGATAATATCAATGTTGATTACATCAACTTTGATTTTTTCGCTAAGCTCCTGCAGCGTAGAAATATTAATTGCCTTATACTCTACTCTGTTGATGTTGTTAAATCCAAACTTTGGAAGTCTTCTTTGAAGAGGCATCTGACCACCTTCAAAACCTGGTTTGCGCGAGTAGCCTGAACGAGACTGGGCACCTTTGTGACCACGGGTTGAAGTGCCTCCGTGTCCGGATCCTTCTCCCCTTCCGATTCTTTTTTCTCTTCCGTTGGCTCCTGAAGCGGGTTTAAGATTATGTAATTTCATTTTAATACTCTCCTTTTAGTTAATTTCTTCAACTTTAACAAGGTGTAAAACTTTGTCAATCATACCCTTATTTACAGGATTCAACTCAAATTCCACAACCTGGTGAATTTTGCGTATGCCCAAAGAGGCCAGGGTGGCCTGTTGTCTCTCAGTAGCGCGCGCGCTGCTTTTAACTTGAGTAACTTTTACTTTTGCCATTTTCTTAGTCTCCTAGCCTTTAAATACTTTATTCATTGGAACTCCGCGAAGACCTGCTACAGTATAAGCGTCTCTCATTTCGAGAAGTGCAGCCACAGTTGCCTTTACAAGGTTGTGCGGGTTTGAAGAACCCTTAGACTTTGCAAGAACGTCGTGAATACCCACTGACTCAAACACGGCACGCATCGCACCACCGGCCTTTACTCCGGTACCTTCAGCTGCAGGTTTCATGAAAACTCTTGCACCGCCAAATTTTGCCTCCTGCTCGTGAGGAATTGTCTTTTTGTTGAGAGGAACTTTAACAAGGTTCTTCTTTGCATCTTCAATACCTTTTGAAATTGCAGTTGTTACCTCGTTTGCCTTACCCAGACCATAGCCTACAACGCCTCTTTCGTCTCCCACTACCACAATGGCAGCAAAGCTGAAATGTCGTCCGCCTTTGGTTACCTTGGTAACTCTCTTAACTGCCACCAATCTGTCCTTAAGTTCGAGATCGGTTGTTTTAACTTTCTTTACGTTTATATTTGCCATAGTCAGTTACTAGAATTTAAGACCACCTTCGCGGGCGGCTTCTGCCAAACTTTTAACTCTTCCGTGATACAGGTAACCTCCGCGATCGAATGATACCTCTGAAATACCCTTCTCAATTGCACGTGTTGCAGCAAGTTTTCCGACAAGCTTTGCCACCTCAATTGCGGGTTTGCCTTTGCACTCTTCAACGATTACTTTGTCAAGTGAACTTGCAGAAGCAAGTGTGATTCCCTTAACATCGTCGATGAGCTGAACATATATCTGTTTGTTGCTTCTGAACACAGCCAGTCTTGGTCTCTCGGCCACTCCGTTCACCACCTTGCGTATGCGGTGCTGTATTCTTTTTCTTCTTTCTATTTTATTTAAAGCCATATATCCTCTCCTTATTATTTAGCGCTGGCCGACTTACCGGCTTTGCGACGAAGTTGTTCACCGACAAACTTAATACCTTTGCCTTTGTATGGTTCAGGTTTACGCAGCGAGCGTATCTTGGCAGCAACCATGCCCAACAATTGCTTGTCGAAGCTGGTGAGAGTAAGTATCGGGTTAGCACCCTTTTTAAGTACCTCTGCAGTAGCCTTAATCTCTTTTGGAAGCTCGAGGTGGATATCGTGAGAGTAACCAAGGCTCATCTCAACAACCTGACCTCTCACTTCGCAGCGGTAACCAACGCCCACAAACTCTTGTTTGATTGTAAAGCCTTGAGAAACGCCTGTAACCATGTTCTGGATAAGTGAACGGTAAAGACCGTGCATAGAACGGTGGCGTGGCTGCTCAGTAGGACGGGTAACTTTTACGGTGCTCCCCTCAACGGTAACTGTGATGTCTGCATCTACTTTCTGCACCATCTCACCAAGGGGGCCTTTAACCTTAACAACGTTTCCTGGTTCAACCACTAGGGTTACACCGGCCGGAAGGTTTACAGGTAATTTTCCTATTCGTGACATTATTAATTATTGTTTATAATAAATACTTGTTTTTAATAAACGTAGCAGATCACCTCTCCGCCAACATTAAGGTCTTTAGCCTCTTTATCTGTGATAATCCCTTTGGATGTAGATAAAATGGCAATTCCGAGTCCGTTAAGTACTCTTGGCATTTTTTCAACACCAACGTACTGTCTGAGGCCCGGTGAACTAATTCTTGAAATCTTTTTGATAGCCGACTTTTTAGTCTCAGGATGATACTTAAGTGCTATCTTAATTGTGCTGAATGGTGTTCCCTCAACAAGTTTGTAGCTGAGAATATACCCCTTCTCATGGAGAATGCGGGTAAGTTCGAGCTTCATCTTTGAAGATGGAATCTCAACAACTTTGTGTCCTGCAAGAGATGCGTTTCTTACTCTGGTCAGGAAGTCTGCAATTGGATCAGTCATTGTTAATACTTTTTTTGTGATTCGACGCTGTTTTACTGCGCCCGATATCCAATAAATAAATTTAATATGTAATTGTGGCACCCTGCCACAAATGTCTCTTACCAGCTGGCTTTGCGAACGCCCGGGATAAGACCTTTGCTGGCCATCTCACGGAACTGGATACGGCTGATACCGAAAACACGCATGTAGCCTTTTGGACGGCCTGTGAGCGAGCAGCGGTTATGCTGACGTACAGGACTGGCATTTTTTGGAAGCAGGTCAAGAGCAGCATAATCGCCGGCCTCTTTAAGTGCTTTGCGTTTTTCTGCATATTTGGCACATAACTTAGCGCGTTTTACCTCGCGTGCCTTCATTGATTCTTTTGCCATTATCTATCTCTTTATATTATTTCTTAATATTCTTGAAAGGCAGGCCGAATTCACGAAGTAGAGCAAATGCCTCTTCGTCTTTGCTGGCTGATGTAACAAAGGTGATCTCCATTCCGAGGATCTTTGTTACTTTGTCAATGTCAATCTCAGGGTAAATGATTTGCTCTTTGATACCCAGAGTGTAGTTTCCTTTACCGTCAAACTTCTCGTTAATACCTTTGAAGTCTCTGATACGCGGAAGAGAGATTGCAATAAGTCTTTCGAGGAACTCATACATCTTGGCTGCACGTAGAGTAACTTTAACACCAATTGGCATTCCCTTGCGGAGTTTAAAGTTAGAGATATCCTTGCGTGAATATGTCTGAACTGCTCTCTGACCTGTAATAGTTGAAAGCTCCTGCTGAGCGATTTCCACCAGCTTCTTGTCTGCAGTAGCAGAACCAACACCCTGGTTAATGGTAATCTTCTGAAGTTTCGGAACCTGCATTACAGAGGTATAGCCAAACTCTTTCATAAGCTTGTTAACGATCTCCTCTTTGTACATCTTCTGCAGATTAGGAACATATCCCTTAGCTACTACCTGAGCACCCTCAGTTTTTGCAGCCTTTTCTGCTTTTGTTTTGCCTGCTGCTTTTGGCGCAGCGCCTGGTTTAGTACTTGCCATTATTTAATCTCCTCTCCCGATTTTTTCGAGTAACGAACTAATTTTCCCTTATCATTCATGCGACGGCCGATACGGGCAGGACCACCTTTAGATGGATCCACTACCTGCAGGTTTGATACATGAACTCCTGCCTCCTGCTTGATGATTCCGCCCTGCGGACTCTTTGCGTTAGGCTTGGTATGCTTGCTTACCATGTTGATTCCCTCAACAATGGCGCGATTTTTATCTGTAAGTACCTCGAGAACCTTACCGGTTTTACCGCGGTCATCTCCGGCATTTACGAAAACTGTATCGCCTTTCTTAATATGTAGTTTCTTGTTCATATTCTTTATATCCTTTAAATTATAACACCTCTGGTGCTAAAGATACAATTTTCATATAGTTCTCACGCAACTCTCTGGCAACCGGGCCAAAGATACGAGTACCACGAACCTCACCCTGACTGTTCAGAAGAACACAGGCATTGTCGTCAAAACGGATATATGAACCGTCCTGGCGACGGATCTCTTTCTTTGTGCGTACAATCACCGCTTTTGAAACGGTACCCTTCTTGGCATCGCCACCAGGTATAGCGCTCTTTACGGTAACAACAATTTTATCGCCTACACCGGCATATCGGCGGCGGGTTCCCCCCAACACACGGATACAAAGAACCTCCTTTGCTCCGCTGTTATCAGCCACCATTAATCTCGATTCTTGCTGTATCATAGCTTATTTAACTTTTTCTACAATTTCTACTAGTCTCCAGCGTTTTGTCTTGCTCAAAGGACGAGTCTCCATGATGCGAATGGTATCCCCTTCGCTGGCCTCGTTCTTCTCATCGTGAGCAACAAACTTGGTGGTTTTATTTACGAATTTTCCGTAAATAGGGTGCTTTACTTTCCTTTTGACAGCAACTACAACAGACTTATCCATTTTATTGCTGACCACCACACCGACTCTTTCTTTGCGAAGATTTCTTTCCATGTCTTCTATTTGCTCTGATTTGTTTCCATCTGGCTCAATACAGTGAGCATTCTGGCAATATTTCTTCTTGCTTTCTTAACTTGAGATAAATCATCTAACGGAGAAACAGCATGATTCATCTTCACACGCATAAGATTCGCTTTTTCTGTCTCGATGCGCTCTTTAAGGTCCTTTGCGGACATTTCGCGTATTTCCTGAGTTTTCATTTTTATTCCTACATTAAATTATTCTGCGTAATCTCTGCGAACTACAAATTTTGTGACTACAGGCAGTTTCTGAGCTCCCAGACGAAGTGCCTCTTTGGCAATCTCGAGCGGAACGCCCTCTGCTTCAATTAGAATTCTACCCGGTGTTATAGGAGCAACAAATCCCTCTGGCGCTCCCTTACCTTTACCCATACGAACCTCTGCCGGCTTCTTGGTAAATGGTTTATCAGGGAAAACGCGGATCCATATCTGTCCCTCACGTTTCATATAACGAACAACAGCCTGACGGGCAGCCTCTATCTGCTGACCGGTAAGCCAGCAAGACTCTGTTGTCTTAATCCCGAAAGATCCAAAAGAGAGTTGGTTCCCTCTTTGAGCGATCCCCTTCATACGGCCTTTCTGCTGCCTTCTGAATTTGGTTTTTTTTGGTTGTAACATTGTTTCTTTTACAGTTTAACGATAACAGTAAATATCTTTTTTTGCGCTTTGGTCAAAAAATTTTTGTAGCTAAAATTCTGCAGCTCAATAATTTATCAATACTGGACACACTTTTAGCGGGTTGCAAATATACCAAAAAATTTAAATGTGCAAAAGTTTATGAACATTTTTTGCACATTTTCTACAGATTTTTTTTGCAGCAAAAAAATTGATTTTCAGCGCAAGATAAGATGTGGTCACTTCTGAATTTTCTTCAAAAAATTCACAAGATTCTTTCCCCAGAATTTTGCAAGATCCTCCTCTGAATAACCCCTTCTGAGGAGCTCAATTGTGAGGTTTTTCATTTTTGAAACATTCTCAAGGCCCACTACACCCCCGCCGCCGTCAAAATCGGTTCCCAGTCCTGTATGATCTATTCCTGCCATCTTAACTACATAATCTACGTGATCTGCAATATCCTTAACCGTAACCTCCTCCTTTGGCCTGTCTGAGAGGAAGAATCTGCCCGTAGCCACCTGGATAAGCCCGCCACTTTCTGCAATTGCTTTAATCTCTTCATCCTTGAGGTTTCTGTTGTGGTTTTTGATGTTCCACACCCCGGAATGTGTTGCAATTACAGGCTGTTTGCTGAGTTTAACAACATCAAGGAGAGTTTCTGTAGATGCGTGAGAGAGGTCAATTGCAATACCCAGCCTGTTCATCTCTTTTACAACCTTTTCACCAAAGGGAGAGAGCCCGTTATGTTCAGGTGCAGTATCCATTGAGGCATCGCAGATATCATTGTTTTTGTTGTGACAGAGAGTTATTGCAACAACTCCCAGATCATGAAAATACTTAATCAGGGAGAGATCTTTTCCAATTGGATAACCGTTTTCAATTGCAGGTACAACAGAGAGGTAACCCTCGTTTTTATTCTTTTCAAGAGCAGCCGGTGTAGTGGCGATTCTAACCCCCTCCTGCTCAGAGGCATATTTCAGGAATTTTTTCAGCTCATTTTCTGTCCACTCTTTAGCTTTAATAAGAGACTCATCATCCCTTGGTCCCTGATTTACAAAAATTGCAAAGAAAGCGGCATCAAGCCCCCCCTCCCTCATCATGGGAAAGGATACCTGACCCTTTGTTACTCCATATTTTGCATTTGGATTGTTGATATGAAGTGCCGCATCATTATGGGTGTCTATGGTAAGATATTTGCTGTGAATTCTGTCAGCCTCCCTGGCAAGCTCCTCCTCTGTCATAGTTCTTTTTTGAGCATAAGATGAAGTTCCGGATGCCAGCAAGGCAAAAACAGCTATAAATGAAGCTGTTCTAAACAAGTTTGTCATATTGGGGTTAATTAGAAAACATTTTTGCAACACAATGCCTACCTTTATGTGTCAACAGGCATTCAAATATAGCCAATTTGGCGTGAAAACAATGGAAGAAAAAAAATCAATACATATTATAATCTGCAGGGCAATTGCCTTTTTCTCTCTTTTTATGCTGATTCATCCCTCTGACAGCTTTGCCCAGGAGAACAAAAGAGGGTACATGGTTGGGTATACCGTCGAAAACGGTGATACAATATATCAGATTAAAATAAGGGACACCTATCTCTTCAACTGGTCCGACGAAAAGAGAAAGGGAAGGCAGTGGCGCGAATTTTCAAGACTGGTGTACAATTTCCGGAAGACATACCCATACGCACTTATGGCAAAAGAGAAGGTGGCACTTGCAGACTCAACACTTGCCAGCAGAAAGTTCACCGCTTCTGCAAGGGATAAATTCATTAAGAATTTCGAAAAACAACTCTTTGCAGAGTTCGAAAAGCCATTGCGCAAGATGACAATTACCCAGGGCGCACTTCTGCTTAAGCTTATAGACAGAGAGATAGGACAAAGCTCATTTCAGATTATCAAGGAGTATAAAGGAGGTATAAATGCTTTTTTCTGGCAGGGAATTGCCAGGCTCTTTGGCTCTGACCTAAAGAAGCCTTACGACAAATTCGGAGAAGACAAGGTAACAGAAGAGCTGGTCCAGATGTACCACAACGGAACATTTGAATACCTCTATTACTCAATATTCTGATTTGTATTAGCTGATGTTACCTGGAATCATTCCCGCTTTTCCACATCATGGTATCCGATGATGCATCATACAGCAGGTATTCGCAGCCATTTATCCACTCACCAAGAATGTAAAAGCCTGCACCTCCGTCTGTAATATTATTTCCGGGTGTATGAACATGGCCAAAGATAAAGTAATCTGCAGGCGAAGTTTTCTCAGTCTCGCAGGCATACTTGTATAAAGGCTCTTCTTTATCCCTGAATTTGTACAATTTACCTCTGTAAAGCCTGTTATGCCTCGACCACCTGTGAGCAAGACCGAATGCCCAGCGCGGATGGATATTTGAGAAGGCTCTCTGAAGAAATTTACTGTGAAATACCGAGCGAAGCATCAGATATAGCTTGTCGTTCTTATCCAGTCCATCTCCGTGTCCCAGACAAAATACTTTGTCTCCTATTTTTGCATAGTGAGGCTGGGTGAGAATTTCAATACCAAGCTCCTGTGTAAAATAGCCAAAGGCCCAGATATCGTGGTTTCCCTTGAAAAAATAGATTTTCACACCTCTGTCGGACAATCTGGCCAAAGCTCCCAGTGTACGGGTAAAACCCTTGGGAACAACATATTTGTACTCATACCAGAAATCGAAAATATCACCAAGAAGATAGAGCGCCTCAGTCTCCTGCGGAAGCGACTCCAGTACCGAAACCAGCTTGCGTTCTCTTTCAGACGGGTCGCATACCTTCAGTCCAAGATGAACATCAGAAATAAAACAGGCGTATGGTCCACTCTTCTCCATTAAACGGATATTTCAGGGTTAAAACAGCAAAGATGCAAGGCAGAACAAACCTGCCACTGCGCAGTAAATTGCAAAGTACTTAAGCTTCGCACGCTTTACAATCGAAATCATAAATTTACACGCAAAGAGTCCGGAAATAAATGCTGAGATAAAACCCAGCAGGAGCGGCATCGTATTCATTTCAGATGCAGCAGTGGAAAACTCTCCTGAAACCAGTTCAAGAAATGCCTCTCCCAGCACCGGTATAAGCACCATCAGAAATGAAAACCTTGCAACATCCTCTTTCTTTACTCCCAGCATCATTCCTGTTGAAATAGTGGCACCGGAACGCGACAATCCCGGAAGAACCGCTACGGCCTGTGCTATTCCAATAACAAAAGCATTTCTGTATGTAAGTTTGTGCTCCTTAGGCTTGATTATACCTGTCAGCATTAAAAGGGTTGCAGTTACCAGCAGAGAAATCCCCACAACGAGCAAACCAGACCCGAATATTGCCTCAACCTGCTCCTTGAAAAATATCCCTATTATAAACACAGGAATCAATGAGACGCCTATCTTGAGAAGATATTCAGTCTCTTCATTCATTCTGAATTTGAAGAATCCCGCAATAAGCGAAACAATCTCTTTCCAGAAAACTACAATTGTACTGGATACGGTTGCCGCATGAACAACCACTTCAAATGTTAGGTTGCTGCTCTCTATTCCAAGAATCTCCTTTCCTATTGTAAGATGTCCGCTGCTGCTCACCGGCAGAAACTCGGTAAGTCCCTGAACAAAGCCAAGGATAATTGCCTCAAGTTCGCTCATTACTTGCGCGGTTTGTGCATGATTGCAAAAATCTCAACGACAAAACCTGCCAGAATAAGTACCGGAGCCAGAACTATTCTTCTGAAACTGAACATCTCATCTCCTGTAAATATATTGGGATCTGTTGTACCTCCGCCGGTCATAAGGATATAACCCAGCACCATAAGCAGAAGTCCCGCAATCACCCATTTGATATTACCTGAAGGCATTGCAAACTTAGGATCTTCCTGAATTGTATTTTTGCTCATAATATATTAATTTCTAATAGTATAATTCATCAGATGGCAATGACAGAATTCTGTTAAGCACAATCCAAGTGCTAATAAGGCAGAGTGCAATACCGAGTATTATCACCCCGGCACAAACTGCCGCAATGTGAACAGGATTCATAAGGCTGTACAGCTGAGGAAAATCTGCCATAATAAAGTAAACAATTATTCCCAGTGCAACTGAGGCAAGTATCCCTGAAACCAGCCCCTGCCATACTCCCTGAACAATAAACGGTTTTCTTATAAAGGATCTTTTAGCCCCAACCAGTTTCATTGCATGAATATTGAACCTCTTGGAGAAAACATTCAGCCTTACTGTATTATTCACAAGGAAGAAAGAGATAAATAGCAGCAGTGCAATAAACACCGCAAGAACCACCCCTATCTTTTCAATATTGTTTGTTATAAGTTCAATTACAGACTCCTGCCATACAACCTCCCTTACAGACTCATTCTTCATAATTTCTGCCTGAATTGTCTTCAGACTGTCCGGATGGACATAGTCAGATTTAATGAAAAGATCTGCAGAGAGAGGAACAGGATTGAGATCGAAAACCTCAAGAAAATCCTCTCCAAGGACAGATTTCATCTCCTGTGTACCTTGCTCTTTGGAGATAAATTTTGCCTCCCTGACATACTCCTTTCGGGAGAGTTCGTCTGTGAAGCGCAGCGCATCTATCTCCTGGGTATTCATGTCAAAAATGACAGATAACCTTATGTTCTCCTTAAAATAATCTGAAACTGACTTGGCATTAACGGCAAGCATCCCGCCAATTCCGGCGAGTATGAGTACGAGTGTAATGCTTATTAGCGAAGAGAGCCATGAGTGGATGAATCTTCGCGCTACTATTCTGTTATCACGCTTTTTCATATACCAGGGTTCAAAGATAGATAATTCTCATTAATTAAATTAAAATTATTATCTTTGTAAGGAATTTGCCTTAATTATACACAATTCATTAATATGAGCGAGCCTGTAAGAGTGCTTTTTGTCAATTCGGAGATGGAACATTTCATGACTCCGTCGCCAATCGCAACGATTGGCAGATTTCTGCCTCAGGGAATACAGGAGAGCGGATGCGAGATACGATCTTTTGTTCCCAGATACGGAACCATAAACGAACGTCGCTATCAGCTTCATGAAGTTATACGACTCTCCGGAATGAACATAATCATTAATGATATAGACAGACCTCTTGTGATAAAGGTTTCATCTATATCGGCAGCCCGGATGCAGGTTTACTTCATTGACAACGAAGACTACTTCCACAGAAAGTATGTGTATACAGACGATGAAGGGAACTATTTCCCCGACAACGACGAAAGGGCAATTTTTTTCGCAAGAGGGGTTCTGGAGACAGTTAAAAAACTTCGCTGGAAGCCGGATATAATACATTGCCAGGGATGGATATCACATTTCCTCCCAATTTATCTCAAGAAAGTATACCACGAAGATCCAATATTTACAGACAGTAAAGTTGTTCTCTCCCTCTATTCAGAAGGAATGGAACAGGTATTCAGTGAAAACACAAGAGCTAAGGCAATAGTTCCCGGAATAAAGAATAAAGATCTGGAGATAATAAATCCTGCCAATGGCATAAATCTTGCAAAGCTAGCCATACAGTACTCAAGCGGAGTTATAATGGGAAGTGAGGATATACCATCAGAAATAACTGATGTTCTCTCTGCCGGCAATGTTAAGGTTCTGCCTTACAGAGACGTAAACGACCCGGAATACTCTTATGTACAAGATTACAAAAATTTTTATGACCAAATTCTGGGCAACAATGACAAGAAGGTTTAATCCTCTCCCGCTTTTAGCACTCTCTCTGTCTGTATTAATTACAGCCTCCTGCATCGATATCGACAAAACAGCCGGGGATGGCTTTGTTCCTTCCGACCAGCTACTGGGCGTATCCGTAAAGGAGTTTGATCTTCCTGTTCAGATGAAGAAATCTGACAGCCTCCAGTCTATGTATACAGGTGCTATTATAGTAGGTGCATACAAAGACAATCTGTTTGGCCTTACCACTTCAGGTGGTGCTTTTAGAATAATTCCGCAGAAAGACAGTAACGATTACGGAAATGCTCCGGCTGCAAACTATTTCAGAATGAGTATCCAGTTTGCAGACAATATTGTCCTGAACGAAAACGAATCAAGCATTCCGCAGAACATATACATTTACAAGCTCCGCGAAGATCTTGATACTCTCAAGTTTTACAATAATTCTCTTGATGCATCTGCATTTGATCCTGCACCGCTTAATCCGGGCGGAACAGTCTATTTTGGCGGAGATACTTTAAGCATAGACCTTTCCGTAGAATATGCAAACTATCTTCTAACTGCTAACGCAGAAGAGAGAGACAGCCTCGAAATTTTCTTTAAGAAATTCAAGGGCCTTTACATCGCAACAGAACCGCTTCCAGGATCACAAATGGGAGGAAGATTTAATATCATCAAGCCCGAAGATATGTACATGACTCTTTCATATCACCATGTGGACGATTCTATTGACAAGCAGGACAGCGTTCTTCTGTATTATGTATCTGCAAGCGAACCAAACATTAACCTGTTCAGCCATTCATCAGGCACACTTGCAACAAATCAGCCTACAGAGAAACTGTATGTTGAGGGTATTGCAGGTATCAAACCATTTATTGATATGGCCCAGTTGCGCAGCAATATGGCTCAGTGGGCTACAGCAAACAGCTTCCCGCTGGAAAGAGTTGTGGTTGCGAAGGCCGAACTGATATTCCCTTATGAGTTCCCTTCAAATTATATAACCATGGGACAGTTTCCCACTCAGCTTTTTGTTGCAACAAGAACAACAGGCGACTCTTATGACGGGCCTTATTATGAACTCCTGCCGGAGATTTCATATATTGACGGTAACGGGAACATTAACAGATCGCAGTCTTCATATAATCTGAATATAACATCTTATCTGCAAAAAGTGCTTGGCAACAAGTTCACCAAAAGAAGCGACCTTGAGGCTTACATTATGCCTGTTATGTCCACTTCAAACTCGCAGACAGGTGAAGTATCCTATTTCGTAGACAACTCTGTTTATTACAAGGGAATTCTTAACGGAATGAACTCTGTTCGCAAACCAAAACTTCGTATTGCCTACACTGTAATCCCGTAAGCAGAATAGCATTTTTTGGATCTGCAAAAACATACAGAACAGTCTGAATTCAATTTCGGACTGTTTTTTTATGCAGGTATATCTGCAATATTCTTGTAAAAAAAGAGGCTGCCTTAATAGGGCAGCCTCTCTGTTTCTGAAGATCAGATTGTACGTTACATCTTCCTGAATACAATGCAGGAGTTGTGTCCGCCAAATCCGAACGTGTTGTTCATTGCAACCTTCACATCTCTCTTTTGAGCTTTATTTAGTGTGAGGTTTAGTTTGTAATCAATATCCGGGTCTTCAACTTCAAAGTTGATAGTTGGAGGAACAGTTCCAGAATTGATTGCATGAATACATGCAAGTGCCTCAACAGCTCCCGTGGCACCGAGAAGGTGACCAGTCATTGATTTTGTTGAGCTGATATTAAGTTTGTATGCATGTTCTCCGAATACCTCCTTTACAGCCTTTAGTTCTGCTATATCTCCAAGAGGAGTTGATGTTCCGTGAACATTAATATAGTCAACCTCTTCAGGCCTGATATCCGAATCATCCAGAGCAAGTCTCATTACATTTATTGCGCCGTGTCCATCCGGATGCGGAGCTGTGATATGATATGCATCTGCACTCATACCTGCACCTGTAACCTCGGCGTAAATCTTTGCGCCTCTGGCAACCGCGTGCTCGTACTCCTCAAATACGAGGATACCTGAACCTTCGCCCATAACAAAGCCATCTCTGGTTTTATCAAACGGACGTGATGCTGTTTTGTAGTTTTCGTTGTTTGTTGAAAGAGCCTGTGCCGAATTGAAACCGCCAATGCTTGGAATTGTAATTCCGGCCTCGGCACCTCCGGTAATAATCATGTCTGCTTTTCCAAGCTTAATGTACATGAGGGCATCAGACATAGCATGTGTCGATGAAGCGCATGCAGAAACGGTAGCAAAGTTAGGTCCCCTGAAATTGTATTTCATTGAGATAAGTCCGGCAGCAATGTCCGGAATCATCTTAGGAATAAGGAAAGGGCTAAAACGAGGCGTCATTCCGCCTTCGAAATAGCCCATCATTTCCTGGAACAGCGTTTCAATACCGCCGATTCCTGATCCAATTATTACGCCTACTCTGTCCGGGTTCATCTTTTCAAGATCTAATCCGGAGTCCTTAATTGCCTCTTCACTTGCTATAAGAGCGTATTGTGAATAGAGGTCCAGTTTGCGCGCCTCCTTACGGTCAAGACCGAACTTGGCAGGATCATAATCTTTAATCTCACAAGCAAATTTTGTCTTAAAAAGGGATGTGTCAAAACGGGAAATGAGCGAAGCTCCGCTAACTCCATTATCCAGGTTGTCAAAGTACTCCTGAATGTTGTTTCCGATAGGGTTAATCGTACCAATTCCGGTTACGACTACTCTTTTTAATTCCATATGCTTTATATAAGATTAATTACTTTGCGTTGTTCTCGATGTATGCTATTGCATCTCCAACTGTAGAGATTTTCTCAGCTGCCTCATCTGGAATGGTTATACCAAATGCCTTTTCAAACTCCATGATAAGCTCAACAGTGTCAAGTGAATCGGCACCTAAATCGTTAGTAAATGAAGCTGCTGGAGTAACTTCTGACTCGTCAACTCCTAACTTGTCTACGATGATGGCTTTAACCTTAGATGTAATATCTGCCATAGTTTTTAAATAATTAGTTAATAAATTTAGTTTTAGTTATTTCAAAATTAGTTTGCAAAGGAAAGCAAAAAAAACCGAAAAATAAAATTTCTATAAAGTGAAATTATGAACTCCTGTTTATCAATGCTTTACTTTATACAGTATAATTATAACTACATTTTTTATTTCGTATAAAATGGTTAACTTTGTGGCCTAATATTCTGATAATGTGTCAAATTAACATCGCCATATTCGCCTCGGGTTCAGGTACAAATGCAGAAAATATAATTGACTGGACCAGAAAATCGAACCACTTAAAAGTTGGTCTGATTCTGTCGAACAAAAATAGTGCCTACGTACTGGAGAGAGCTAAAAATAATGGCATCCCTTCTTTGATATTTACCCCTGATGAATTGAAGAACACAACATTAGTAGATGAAATTCTTACTAAGTCAAAAATTGATGCAATTGTACTTGCAGGCTTTCTTCTCAGAATTCCTGAGCGCCTGATAGAGCAGTACCCGGGAAAAATAATCAATATTCACCCGGCTTTACTCCCTTCCTATGGCGGAAAAGGAATGTACGGCATGAATGTACACAATGCTGTCATTGCAGCAGGTGAAAAAAAGAGCGGTATAACCATTCACGTAGTTGACGAAGTTTATGACAACGGTGATGTTATATTCCAGGCTGAATGCCCTGTTAACGAAGGGGACACAGCTGAACTTCTTGCTTCAAAAATTCATGAGCTTGAATATTTGCACTTCCCCAGAGTAATCGAGGAGTATTTGGTAAAGAAGTTTTAAATTCCCCCGACACCTATTTAAACTCATTAACCAGAGGGATTGAGATTCTGAACCCTGCCGCATTGAATTTCCATCCGTCAAAACCGGCAAAAACCCCGGCCTTAAAAACTCCGCTAACACCAGCTGAATAGCCAATCTCTGTATGATGAACACCTCTGTCCATGAGCCAGAGACTCTTAAAGTGAAGCGATTCACCTATGAGCGGATTATTCATAAAGGGGAGGTATTTCAGTATAATGTATTCCGAGTCATAATTTATCATAACCTGTGCCCAGCTTCCCGGAGTTGAATACTTATAGTTGTCCAGCAGCATAAAGTTATCCTCAAATCCGGTTTCAGAAAAGATCATATCCGAGGCCCTGAAGTGTCTGTAATCGGGAATCCATAATCTTTGAGAACTCAGAAATGTACCCGCACTTACCGCATACCCCATTGTGGAATAAATATTAAGGCGGACAGATTGTCTGATGCCCGATTCAATTGCGCTGAATGATGCAAGCTGCAAATCGCCTCCGGAGAATGCCCCTCTGTAATTAATTGAAAAGGTTGGATACTTTGAGCGGACATAATACTTCTTCCCTTCTGATATCCTGTAGTAATGGCGGGGCGTGTACTGAACAGAAGCCTCAGCAGTGTATGCTCCGTGGTTTTCAAAGAGAGGATTATAGATATTGAGAGGAATGTTGGAGGATGGAGCCCTTCCAAAGAGGCTCTTCTCTCCCCCGCTAAAGATAACCGAACGCCTCTGGGCAGAGAGAATCAGCCTTCCCCTCAAACCATTTGCGATATCTATCTCCCCGGAAAACTTCACATACTCCTCTGACATGAACTTTACAGGATTCATTCCCAGAAAGAATGAGGCATATGAGTTAATAAACCGGCTGGTTGCTCTGTTATTGCTTATATCCCTGCTGCCGCTGCCCGCCTGAAGGGAGAAGAGGCCGTTTCTGAGGGGAGAGCAGCGCATAGAGAGCGAAACATCCCACAGCAGCTTGTCTCTGGAAGTAGAGTAGTAAACAGACGGCTTTAAAACCAAAGGCATATTCTTGTTTCCTGAGTATTCCAAGGTAATGTTTTGCCCAAGCTGATAACCATCAACAAAATTGAAATCACCCACAACCTTTGAGAGTCCGCCAAAAGAGAAGTGCAGCCCGTTTGCAAGTTTGTACTTATGACCAAAAACAATCTGTTCAAGAGGTTTACTGCCCTTGCCTCCGTTTTGTGCTCTTACAGAATCTGCCTCTTCGATTTTTTTAAACTCCCGCTTAATACTGTCTGCCCCAAGATATGACTTTACCTCGTCACCCCTGAGAGGAACCTTACGCACCTCAAGCCAGAAGAGCGAATCTCTGCTCTTTGCGGCAGAATCAACTGTAATTGTAGTACTGGCTTCGCCCTTCTTTATCTCCAGTGAGGTCTCAACCTGTACCGGATTAAGACTCTTTTCTGTTTCACGTGCAATTTTCTCTGCCTCTTTTGCAGTGAGCTTTGAGTCTGCAGGCGGAATTCTGAGAGTCTCCGGCAGTCTGGAGGCGCTGTTTTCCTTTATGGATTTGTATGCTACAGAGGAGAAATATCTACCCTCTCCCACTATACCCATCATATCGATGTTTACACCTACATTATAAGTGGTGGGGAGGAAAACATTTTCCGATACCTCATTGTAGTTGATTTTCATGTTTATCCTCATACCTGACTGAACTGTTGCCAGCTCTGCATAAGTTACATTCCAGGTATCATCTGCTATGTAGAGATGCCCTGCCAGCAGCTTTGCATTCCCTTTTCTTGGAACCACCAGAATCTTATTTACAACATGGCCCCCTTCATTTGTCACTCCCTGATAAACAAATCTGTAGTAAGACATTGCATTGGGAGAGAGGGGCGAAACCATCTCCATAATCTCAGTGTCATAAATACTGGACTTGAAGAGCAGGTCTATATCTCCGCCGCTTATTTCATCCGGGATGGTGCTTTTATATGCCCTTACTGTCTGTTTATACTTTCCGGGAGTCTTATAGCTGATATGAGAAAACGATTCAACAAGAAACAATCTGTTCATAAGAAGCTTCGAGCGGTCTTTCAGGGACTTGAGCTTAAAAATAATTGGCAATGAGGTAATCTTCATTGTCCCCTTAAGGTAGTTTTCGGCCTCGTAAGATGCAAGCTGATACCTGTAACGGGGGGCCATTGCTATAGCCCTTCTCATGATTGCGGAGCCTCTGTCCTCGCCCCGTCCGGAAAAATGGACAGGATTGAGCTCGTAGCTCATCTCCTCAAGAACAATAACCCTGTTTACATTTTCTCCCTCAGTGCGAAATGAAATATGCCCTCTTTTGTATCCAAGAGAGGAGACTTCGCAGCTGTATGTTCCGGGAGCAATTTTTAGGCTGAACTCCCCGGTTGCATCTGCACTGATACCCGATTTGATTTCTGAAATAAAAAGAGATGCATGAGGGACCGCCCGCCCCTCTTTGTCGGTAACTCTGCCTGAGAATATCTGACCTTTAAGAGTGGATGCGACTAAGACAAAGATTATCAGAGAGAGGATTTTTCTCATCTTACCAGCCGTTCTGATGTACCTTTTCCGGTTTCCATTTATCCTTTGCCTTTGTTTCGCTCTTTGGATATCCGAGAGGTATCAGGCAAAGTGGAAGGTATGGTTCCGGAATTGAAAGAACCTCCTTTATGATGTTCATATTCTTTTCATAAGGGTATGCTGCTGTCCATACTGCTCCCAGACCAAGGGATTCGGCAGCAAGGAGGATATTCTGCGTCGCGGCAGAGCAGTCGAGATACCAGTATTCAGAAACCTTTGGATTTCCTGCCACAACAATAGCCGCAGGGGCATTAGCTGCCATCTTTGCATATGGAAGAAGTGCCGCAAACTTTTCCAGCATTGCCCTGTCTGTAACAATGATGAACTCCCACGGCTGCTTGTTCATTCCTGTAGGAGCAGCCATTCCTGCCTTTATAAGCAAGTCAAGGGTAGCCTGCTCTACCTTCTGATCTGTATATTGCCTTACGCTTTTGCGGGCAAATATATTTTCAATTGCGGGTGTTGTCTGTGCCATAACTGATGTAGTTAAGAATAATGCAAGAAGTGCAATTGTCAAACTCCTGAAATTCATTTTGATTGTCTGTTATAAATTATTGAACTGTATAATTTTACTGCCGGTTCCAGAATTTCATCCGAGAACCTGTATCCTTCGCGGTGAATGTCGTCGCTCTCCTTTCCGTTTCCAATATCAAAGAAACAGGCCTTGGAGATAGATGTAAAGTGGGCAAAATCTTCAGAACCTCTTGAAGGGGCCTGTGCCCATTCAACAGGCATACCCAGCTTCTGAGCAGCCTCAAGTAACATGTTGGATGCAAGCACATTGTTTCTTGTAGATGGGAAGCGGTCATGATATGTAATATCTACCTTAAGACCGGAGGCCGATGCCTTTTCGCCTGCAAAGTTCTCAATTTTGCGGCAGAATAGATTCAGATCATTCTCGTCATAGGCCCTGAGTGTTACCCTGATAATACCGGAACCCGGAGTCACTCCGTAGTTTGCTTCTCCAATATGGACGTTTACTACAGTTCCCAGAACAAAATTATGAAAGAGCCTTTTGTCTGAATTCATCCGTTTAATCTCCTCCACAATGTTAATGATTGCATAGGTGGGATTGGCAGCCTGCTCCGGAAATGCAGCGTGTGACGGCGAGCCTGAGAAAAGTAGTTCCATACCCACAGATGCGGCCGCATAGACATCGCTGTACATTATAACCTTGTTTAGTTCGTGTCTTGGATTGTTATGCAGGGCAAAGGAGTAGTCAAAGCTGACTCTGTGCTTTGAGATATCTACCACCATACGTGCAGCCCCCTCTCCTATCTCCTCTGCAGGCTGAAAAAACAGCCACACCTTACCGGGGTAGTCACGTCCCTTTGAAATAACATTTGCCACACCAATAAGGATTGCCATATGACCATCATGTCCGCAGAGATGATTGGGACCATGCTCTGTTGGAACTGCATCCATCTCACATCTGAACATTAGCGAATCACCCGGCCAGACTCCCCTGTAGCCTGCCACTATACCATGCCCTCCAATACCTGTATAGAGTTCATCAGGTTCTGTTGCTCTGATATATCTGAGTATGGTTTCTGCGGTAAGATTCTCCTTATGGGAATATTCCGGAGTTGAGTGAAGTTCTGCCCTTACCCGGGCGAGATTTAGGGATTCCATTCTGGTATTGGCATTGCTGATTTATTAATCAAATTTACAATTTTTATTTGTGCTCTCACCCTTTTAGTTTCTATTTTTGCGCCTTCGCAACAGAAAAACTAAATTTATGTACAACAACAAAAGAAAAACCAAACCCATCTGTTTCAAAAGATGGAAAAGGACTCCCTGGGCGGCGTTTGCATCCCTGGGAAAGGTGATTAAGATTGGTGTCCTCTCTGTCGCCTACTCAATTTTAGTAATGAATGGTCAGCCTTTGCTGGCTCAGAGCAACCAGAAAAGCGGAAACGACACTATCCGCGCACTTGAAGAATTAATTATCAATACAGAACGACCCACGCCCTTCCAGCCTCTGGTAAGAGTTGTCGCAGTAATTCAGCAGGCAGAGATTGAGCGGGCTGCGGTAAACAATCTCCCCGATCTGTTGCGATATCTCCAGGGAACCGACCTCCGTACACGGGGAGGCGAAGGGGTTCAGTCAGACCTGAACATTCTCGGAGGAACATTTGACCAGACAATGGTCATGATTAACGGGGTCAACTTCACCGACCCCCAGACCGGACACCACTCTCTGAATATTCCGGTAGAAATTTCACAAATTGAGCGAATAGAAATCCTGCACGGACCGGGAGCCTGGTCTGAGGGCTCAGTTGCATATGCAGGAGCAATTAATATCATCACAAAGTCTCCCCGCAGAACCGGAGCCTCTCTCTCGCTATCAGGGGGATCATTCGGGTATTTCAGGGGGGATGCAAATCTGCAGTTTGCCAAAAAAAGTGGCTCATGGAATCTCTCTGCACAGGCAGGAGGTGGCTACAGCCGCTCAGACGGTTATGCCGAGAATACAGATTTTGATATTCTCAACCTTTATACCAACATAGTAGCTGCGAAAGGGAACAAACACAGCATTGCAGCTCAGGCAGGATATCAGCATAAGGCATTTGGGGCCAACAGCTTCTATACCGCAGCATATCCCGAACAGTTTGAAGAGACTACCCTGTGGCTCTCCTCTCTTCAGTACACATACAGAAGCGGGAACTGGCAAATCAAGGCAATAGCATACCACAGAAGGCATTACGACAGGTTTGAACTGTTCAGAAATGAACCGGCGCCGTGGTACCAGGGACATAACTACCACAGAAGCGATGTTGCAGGTGCAGATGTTCAGGCAGCAAGACGGTGGGGCAAAGCCGGCACTACTCTTCTTGGTGCCGGATACAGGTTCGAAAACATTTACAGCACTGTTCTTGGCGACCCTATCCAGGGGGAGAGCGGACACTTCTCTCCAGAAGGTGTTCAGTATACCAGAAGCAAAAGCAGACAGACACCATCGGCCTACGCCAAACATATTCTTCAGCTGGAAAAATGGAGATTCACGGCAGGGGTACTTGTTGCAGAGAACATGCGTATTTACGGCGGGACGAGTGCAGCTTACAGCATATCTCCGTATCTGGAGGCGAATGCCTGGGTAAACAACTCTTTCAGAAAGCCTACATTTACCGACCTATACTACAAGAGTCCCAATCAGACAGGAAACATGAACCTTAAGCCGGAGGAGGCTGTATCGGGACAGCTTGGTCTGAGGTATGCAAAATCCGGGCTCAGGGCATCTCTTTCCGGATTTTACAGATATGGTTTCAGCATTATTGACTGGACAAGAGCCGGCGGATCTGACCAGTGGCAGGCCAGTAACATCACCAATGTTATTACTGCAGGCATTGAAGTATCTGTCACAAGAAGCTGGACAAACTCCTTCCTGAACAGCGCAGGTGTAACATATGCATATCTGGATGTCTCAAAGAAAACAGACGGACTGCTGTCGCTCTATGCCACTGACTTTCTAAGGCATAAGGCAACAGCGTTTGCAGACCATAAAATCTTTGGAAAACTCTCTGCAAGGTGGGACCTGAGTTTCCAGAAGAGAGAGGGAGCCTGGCTTGGGCCAGATTCTTCTGAAGTACCTTATAAATCTTTTGCCCTGGCAGATGTAAAAGTTGTCTGGAGTGAGCCAAAATGGAGGATATCTGTTGAGGCAACAAATCTTTTTGGAACAGATTACCTCTACCTTGGAAACCTGCCTCAGCCGGGCCGGTGGATAAAGGCAGGGCTGTCGGTAAATTTATAAGTAAATCTTATAAAGTAATGAGAGAGGCATTAATCATTGACCGGATCCATTCTCCGGCATCGATTACTGCCTTCTCTTTTTCAATTCCAAATTTTTGAATTAACAGCTCCTCAACATCTTCATTTTGGAATTCTGTGTCCTGCAAGGCATTCCATAAATATTCGGCAGCAGCGTTAAGCATAACCACTTTGGTGAGGTCAATGCCTGTACTCCCCTGTAAAATAAGCATCTTTTCTCCGGCAATTTCCCGCAATGTCAAATCAGGTATTAGTTTCATTATTAATGGTTATGTGATTAATATTTAAATATCTCTTTATTCTTATACCCATCCTGCTCAGAAGTATTCTCACTCTTCTTCCGGTTAATTTTAATAACCCAATTTCTGGCAGCTCTGCCAAAGCAACTACATCTGAGTAGCCAATTATCTCTGTCTGATCCAGAGCATCTCCCTTAGTTGTAATTATTCCATCAGGTGAGTTGCTGCTCTTAATTCCAATAATTCTGTGAAGTAAAAAAGCACCTCTGTAACGAAACAGAATTACATCTCCTGATTTTAGATTTTCAGGAGCAAAGGGGTGCAGAGTTACTATATCTGTACCATCAAGCAGCCGGGGACTCATGCTGCTCCCCCTCACAGCGAGGCGCACACTGTTTCCGGCTTTAATACTCTCTTCAATAATTTTGAGAGCCTCAGTATTTGGAATACTCTTTTTCATTTGTACAGTGTCTCCTTTACCATTATGGCCGCTTCCCTGTCCGGCAGGCAGTAGAGATGATACACCGGTGTGGTTGATATAATATCTGATATCATCTTGCAAATATGTCCCTCGAAGAAATCATCCTTAAGATATGCAGGGGGAAATGATGGGTAAAGTGCACCAAATGATTCCAGTGTGTTAAGCTTCCTGAATATATTTGAAGAGTGCTGCTTTATCCTTACAATTGCCTTTACAGGGTAGCTCTCATTTACATATTTTTGCCCTTTGCCGCTCCATGGCGATCCGTGAACATAAGGTCTCTCTTCTACTATACTCAGAATTGGGCTGTCGTCATTAAGGAGTTTACTTCCGGGAATATGTTCCAGCCAGAGTTTAGTGTGAGTACTTTTGCCTGTTCCGGACTCTCCCAGGAACAAAACTGCACTACCATTAAATATTATCACAGAAGAATGAATGGCAGATAATTTAAGGGGGATTCCGGCAAATGCAAATGCCATCCAAAGTGAAAATTTTAGATTTACCGGACTGGATAGCATAACTGTTCCGTTTTTATAGTCCGGCACAAGACTGCATTTTACCTTTGGAGAGCCAATCTCCATGGCAATCTCAATTGAAACCGGCCCGTCATTCTCTTCAATTGAAAAGAAATATTTATTGCCTGTTTTGCTAAACCTGCATAAATCCTTTTCAATGTTAAAAGTGTGTATAATCCTTGTATCTCCATCATTTCTCAAAAGCGCATCCTCTGCTGATTCACTCTCTCCGGAGAGATGTAGTAATGGCTCTGCTTCATCTGAAGGGTCATGGAATTTTTCAAAACCAGGGAGCAAAAGTGCAAGTCTCCCGGGGTGTTCTGTATGTATCTCTAAATTGCGGTTTGCAATTCTGTAATTCAGTTTCTTTAGCATCTAGCCTAAATCAATTATCCGGTTGCAAATTTTAAGCAGACTCTCCTTGTGAGAGACAACCACCATTGTTATGTTTTTATCCTGAAATGCAGGATGTTCGAGAGCCCCGGCTATCTCCGCCTCGGTTTTGCTGTCGAGTGAAGAGGTTGGTTCGTCAAGCAGGAAAACATCGGCCTTTTTATAAAATGCCCTTGCCAGTGCAACTCTCTGCTTTTCTCCGCCTGATAAACGACATCCACTCTCACCAATTCTTGTATGCACTCCCTGCGGAAGGCCCTCTGCAAGTCCTTTAAGAGATGCGCGTTCAATTGCAAGATTAAGCCTTTCATAATCTGCATCCTGTGACAGAATAATATTCTCTGCAAGGGTTGTGTCCATAATAAATATATCCTGAGATACATATCCCACCCGTTTGTGCCATTCGCCTCTGTTTTGCAGATCGAGAAGAGTGTCATCTATGTAAATCTCACCTTTTAAAGGCCTGTAAAACCCCAGCAAAAGATAGAGAAGAGTACTCTTTCCTGAGCCGGAAACACCCTTAATCCCAACCCTTTCACCTTTCCTAATTGTTGCAGAGAAGTCAGATATCCTGAGATCTCTCTCAGCAAATCCAAAGTCGATGTTTCTGAATTCAATCTTCTCAATAAACCCAAGAGTTTTATCAGTATCAGATACCTTGTCACTGCTGTACTCTCTCATTGAATCATCTATTATATCCAGTGAATATCTGTTTGATTTTATCAATGAATACTGGGATAGAACAGATCTGAGTACCGGCATGAGTTTTAGGGTTGCTAATGCAAAAAGGGAAATCATCACACGAAAATTGCCGCCGGTGGTTCCAAAGAAATACCCGGCCAAAATTACTCCTGTTATTACAGCAATAATTCCTGTCTCTATTAGTTTTGAAGAGGCACTCCGGAGGTTTTCCATTCTCTGTTTTGAGTTCGAAATAGTATTCAGCCCATTTTGAAAAATCTCTGCAAGTTTTGGAAATGAGTTGTTGACCTCCAGTTCGGCATAACCTCTGAATGTCTCTGCTGTAACTCTCCACTGGCTCTTTTTTGCCTCGTTATCTGACTTGCCTGCCCTTTGCAGCTCTTCTCCAATCTTCATCTGATAAAAAAAGATTAAAGGAAAAAAGAGTGCAACCTCCATAAGGGCAACATAAATGTTTACAAATACAAGAGAAGTAACGATTAATACTGCAAGGATAATATCCCCGGCCATTGTTACGGCCGGACAAATCACACCAAAAACATATGAGTAGCAAACTGAGTTTGTATTGTGAGAAAGCGCAGCTGGGCTGCTCTCTTTTATAAATTGAAGACCGTTGTTATAGTAACCGGTGAATAGCTTCTTTGAAGCAGATGAGAAGATTTTTAACAGAGATCTGTTCTGGTGGTCATTGATTTTGTGGAGTGCGACATTTTTCAGGATTGTGAAAAATACAACCACTGCGCAAATGAGCACAAGAAACATTCCAGAGCTTTCAATACTGAGCCCGGTATATATCTTGTTAAGCCACTCATTTTTGGAAAGTCCATCCTCCTCAAGCATAATAAGCAAAAGCGGAACAAAGAGAGCCAGACCCGCAAGCTCCAGCAGAGCCCTCAAGGCTGTGAGAAAAATCAGCCCCGGTTGTTTTGAAATTATGCTTAATACCTTTTTCATCTTATTTCCAGTTTATGGCTTGAAAATTCTGAAGAATTCTAAAGAGAAACGATTTCACAAACAAACCTTTCTCTGTTGAGTCGTACTTCCATTTTGAGTTGAAAAAGAGTTTTAAACCCATTAACTTTCTGCGGGGAACCCACATTGTCTCAACCTCTTTCTTGTCAACTGATCTGTATTTGTTGTGAAGAGTATCTTTCAGAGCTTTTTCTGCGAGAAATACTGCCTGCTGATTTTCAGCTGCAGATACAGGAAGGCTCCCGTGCGAAAATCCCAAATGAATCTTAGCTATTTCGAGGAATGAGCATACAAGTGTGTACTGACCGTTCTCCCTCATTATCTTTTCAAACCTTGTAAAATCAATTCTCTCCCTTTTTTTCTCAAAAAAGAGAGCCATGTCGCAAAAATGTCTCAGCACAAGCCCTGAAGCTAAAAAATGGGTTATGTTGTGCCGGGATAAGAAAATTGCCGTAAAATCAGGTACCGGAATACGTACCTCAGTGCTGTTTATCATTATTGTATCGTATCCCTGCTCTGCAAGTATCTTGTGCAAATGAGCTTCCAGATCTTTGTCAGTCCAGGTATATTCTACATTAAGGAACGTTTTATGGTTTTCAACGGGAACTCCCTGAAAATAAAATTTAGAGTGTTTTGACCCCTCTTTTTCTACCTCAATTCCCAACTCTTCAATAACCTTGTTGCCCTTTTCATAATCTCCAAAAAGGTAAATATCGATATCCCCGCTCTCTCTTTGGATTGGTTCTGGATAGAGTTCACTCAATCCAATACCTTTAAGCAGCAGCATCTCGATACCATTCTCCCGAAAAATGGCAACAAGCTCCTGAATTACTGCTCTCTGTTTTTTATTTCTTGCTTCCAGCTTTTGAACGCTAAGTTCCCAGCGGATAAGCAACTCCCTTGATATTCCCGGAGTATGAGCAATACCATCCCTGGCCACACACAGCACACCCTGCCTGGCCGCCAGATTAATGAGGCTGTTCCAGTTTATTTCCTGCGGGATTACAGAAAAGGCCTCTCTGTTATTACGGAAACACAGAGAGGTCTTTAGTATTGAGAAAAGTAAATTTTGCTCAGGACTGAAGTTCATAAAGTTAATCCTTCACGCACCGGACAGAATGCCCAAATGACTTCATTCCTGTGCTAGTTGCAACATTGCTCGAAGTGGAGGTAATTTGCCGAAAATAAGCACTGGTCCCTGAACACCACCACCTACCAGAGGTGCCAAGAGTATTTTTCCACATTCCATCATAAAAACGGGAGCCACCCGGAAGGGCTGTGAAGCCGCTGCTGTTGGTTGCCGCAGTATTAGATATCCAGCGAGTTGTGCCTGTCTCTTTGAGTTTGTCGCCTGCGACACTCAAGCCTCCTAAATAATCAGTTAAGGTAGTCCACTCCGCATCTGTGGGTACATGCCAGCCAACAGGGCAAATGTTTTTACCTCCGTTGCTTGCTGCTTTTGTAGCTTCATCATTATCTACTGCATACCAGTTGTATAGCTTACCATAGGTAGTTGAATTAGAAGAAGTATTTTCGTAATCGCACCATGCACCGGCGATTGAGGCATACCATGTGCTTTGATCTGTTACGTATGTTATTGGTGTACCATCATTGTACTTTGTGGTTTTAAGATTTTCGGCCATCCATACCTGGGTTCCAATGGTTACTGTATTGTATACATAGCCATCAGCATCAACTGGTGGTGTCGCAGTGGCATCTGTACTATTTACAGAGACCACATATTTTCTGCCGCGTTTAAAACCACCGTCAGGTGCCGCTTTACTTATATAGGTCCATGTACCGCCAATTTTAAGACCAACAAGACAGTTTCCTGTCTGAGTACCCGGATTGACAACCATGTAAACTTTTGTATCGGTATTGGTGGCTGTAAGGGTTGCTGCATTTGTTAGCGTTACAACACTCTGAGCCGATGTCCCGGTAAGAGAGGCAAATGTGTAAGCAACATCAGCTGCAGGTGTGGCCTGGGTAATATTGACAGTTCCTCCGCTAAATGAGACCGGAGTAATTGAGCCGGCAAGTTTAACCGCCTCCAGTACACCTGAACCCTTAATTTGAAATTCAAGAACAGAGAAAAGATGGTTGTATTTAAGATTTACTCCGCTTGCAGCGCCTGTATTTGATGGGGAGGTTACTGTAACCGGTGTTGCAATCATAAAGTCCAGAGCACCTATATGATCTGTATTGTTGGCAGATGACTGTGTCTGCGCAGAGGGAAGTGACACCGGAACAGCAGTAGCAGCTGCAGAACCTGATGCATAAGGATAGTATGCATAAAATGTATGGGAAGTACTTGCTGCTCCCCAGTACATTGTGCCGGTAAAGTTCGAGCCTGTTCCGCTGCTTTCAGCTGTAAACTGTGCATTAACTATTGAAGAACCCGCACCGCCTGCTGCCGTGCGCGCCTGTGAAGAGTAAATACCCACTTTGTCTGTTGTCTGAATCCAGGATGTAACAACTCCGTTGAGTGTAGTTTTTGTGGTTGCGTTTGCATCAGCCCCTGTAATGAGGATCTTTTCAGACAAAACATCGTTCGCCCCTGTGCCGGACTGCTCTTTGGAGCACGAGGCCAGAGAGAGAATTATAATTACAAATAGTATCGATGTGGTTTTAGTTATATAAGTCAGTTTCATAATAGATCTTTTAAAATTCCTGTTAATCATTACCATGCATCCTGTCCAAAATCAGTAGCAGAGTCGGCAAACCCCTTCTCTACTGCCACTTCAACTACCTCTATCCGAGGCGGTTCGTAATTAAAATTGCAAGATTTCTCCTTCACGGCAGGATTTGTAAAGTTTTTAATTTCCATAATTTACAGGGTTTAGTTGGGTTATGTTAGTATTATTCTGATTATATAACAGAACTGTTTTTATATATTTTTTTGTAAAAGTGTGTAATAAAAATTTATAAATCAAAAATAAATTCACTTTTCTTTACATTTATTAAAAGCTTTTTACATTTCAAACTAATGAAGTAAAATTATTTGACTTAAAGTATGGACTTTGCTTTGGGCAATAATGCTCTGTTTAATATCCTCTAACGGTTTTGATTGTCAAAAAATGAGATAGAATAAAAATTTAAATTATTTTTACGATTTATATTCCAGAATTAAATAATAACACAAAATAATCTATGAAAAGTAAACTAATTGCCATGTTAATTTCTACAGCTGCCCTTGCTGCATCCTGCGGAGAGAACGCAGAAAAGCAGGCAGTACCAATAACTAAAAGCACAATCACCGTAGAGAACGGAAGGCTCACCCCAGAAGTGATGCATAGTATGGGTAAACTCACAGATCCTCAGGTATCACCTGACGGAGGCGAGATTCTGTACGGAGTTGCCTATACAAGCATCCCTGAAAACAAAAACAACAGGGAGCTATTTGTTATGAAGGCCGATGGTTCTGATATCCGTCAGCTTACCTCCTCTGCCGGAAGTGAAAACAACGCAAGGTGGATAAACGAAGGCAAAGAGATTGCTTACCTTTCCGGCGGACAGATCTGGATTATGGGCAAGGATGGCTCAAAAGCCAGAAAAGTTAGTGAGTACGAGCCAGGAATCAATGAATTCTCATTCTCACCGGATGGAAAGAAAATTCTTTTCGTTAGCGAAATTAAGGCAGATAAAAAGGCTGCAGATGTATGGCCAGATCTTGACAAAGCCAACGGCAGAATGATTTCAGACCTGATGTACCGTCACTGGGACCACTTTGTAGAGACAATTCCTCACTCTTTTATCGCAGATTTTGATGGCAAGTCACTTGCCAATATTACTGATATTCTTGATGGTGAGATGTTCGAGCTCCCTACTATGCCATTTGGCGGAGTTGACCAGCTAAGCTGGAGTCCCGACGGAACTAAGATTATCTACGCATGCCGTAAAGTTAAAGGCAAAGAGTATGCATACTCAACAAACACAGATATTTACCTCTACGACTTAGCTGCTAAGAGTCATGAAAACCTCACAGAGGGAATGATGGGCTATGACACAGACCCGCAGTTCTCACCTGACGGAAAGAGCATAGCTTGGATTTCAATGGAGCGTAACGGATTTGAGGCAGACAAAAAGCGTCTCTTTACAATGGACCTTGAGAGCCGCGCAAAGACCGAACTTACTACTGACTATCCTTATAATGTAGAGAGCATCACATGGATGGCAGATGGCTCCGGTATTTACTTCAACTCTTGCGTTAAGGCACTTACCGGTATCTATCATGTAAACCTTGCAGACAAGGCTATCAGAAAAGTGGTAGAAGACCAGTTTGACTTTGACGGAGTTCAGCTTGCGGGAGATAAACTGATTGGTACCTTCAAGAGCATGTCAATGCCAAATGAAATTGCCTCAATTGATCCTGCCGCAGGAACTTATACTCAGATAACTTTTGAAAACAAACACCTTCTTGACCAGATCAAGATGGGTAAGGTAGAGGAGAGATGGGTAAAGACCGTTGACGGAAAGGATATGCATATGTGGGTAGTTTACCCTCCGGATTTTGACTCAACCAAGGTATACCCGGCTCTTCTTTTCTGCCTGGGCGGACCTCAGGGTACTTTGAGCCAGAACTGGTCATACAGATGGAACTTTCAGCTTATGGCCGCACAAGATTATATCGTTATCCTTCCTAACAGAAGAGGCACAACTGCTTTTGGTCAGGAGTGGACAGACCAGATTTCCGGAGATTACATTGGCCTTAATATGCAGGACTATTTCACCTCTGTTAAGGAGATGAAGAAAGAGAAATACGTGGGTAAAGTTGGAGCTGTTGGGGCAAGTTACGGTGGATACTCAGTATACTATCTTGCAGGTATTCACAAGGGAATGTTTTCTGCATTTGTTTCTCATGCAGGCATCTTCAATCAGGAGCATATGTACATGAGTACAGAAGAGTTGTGGTTCCCGCACTGGGACAACGGCGGAGCGCCTTGGGACGACAATCCTGTTGCAAACAGGCACTATGCAAACTCCCCTCACAAGCTTGTAAAGAACTGGGATACCCCAATACTTATTACTCACGGCGAGATGGACTACAGAGTTCCGGTTGATCAGGGAATGGCAGCATTCAATGCAGCAAAGGCTCTGGGTGTACCTTCCGAAATGCTTCTCTTCCCGGGTGAAAACCACTGGATTCTTAAACCACAGAACAGTATTCAGTGGAACAGAGTCTATTTTGCATGGCTGGACAAATGGTTAAAGAATTAATACCCCAACTTAAATAACATGAAAAAAACTCTAATCGTTGCGGCAATGTTGTCCATGTCATTACTGACATTTGCGCAGAAAAAGCCGCTTGACCACTCTGTCTACGACGGATGGAAAAGTATAAGCGGAGTAAACACCACAAATGACGGAAAATACTCTGTTTTTCAGGTAAATGCTCAGGAGGGAGACGGATACCTTGTCTTTCTGAATAATCTCAATTTGTCGAAGGACTCTATTGCCAGGGGAAGCTCTGCAAGAGTAACCGAAAATGACAAGTATGCAGTTTTTACAATCAAGCCTCTCTTTGCACAGACTAAAGCTGCAAAACTTAAAAAGGCAAAACCTGACCAGATGCCTAAGGATACCCTGGCAATTTACAATATCACAACAAAAGAGATAAAGAAGATATCTCACCTGAAAGGATTCAAGATGGGCAGATGGGCAAAGAATCATGTTGCATTCCAGACCACACCGCCTGCAGATACTGCAAAATCGAAGAAACCTGTAAAAAAGGATAAGGACGAAGGCAGTGACCTTATGGTTTATAGTTTTACCTCAGGCAGGACAGATACCCTTAAGTTTGTTTCTGACTATGAATTTTCAAGAGGAGGAGATACTCTCTTCTATGCACTCAGACCAAATTCAAAGGACTCTGTAAACAAGGCCGGTCTTTATATGTATATCCCTGTAACCGGAGTAAAGACCGCGTTGTTCAATCACGATCTTAAGCAGAGCGTGAAGCTTCCTGAAGTAAGCGAAGACAACGGCAAAATGGTCTTCTTTGCGAAACTGGACACTACAAAAAAGAACAAGGATAAATATATCTCAGTTCTGGAATACAGGGCTACATATCCACAGGCTAAGGTAATAATTGACAATTCGCTGGCAGGAATACCTCAGGGTATGATTATAAGTGAAAACAGGTCACTTCAGTTTAACAAACAGGGGACAAGACTCTTCTTTGGCATCGCTCCGGTTATGGCAGAAAAGGACACCACTGTAGCAGATTCAGAGGTTGCAAAGCTGGACATCTGGCACTATGCAGAGCCATACAATCAGCCTATGCAGCTCCTCAACCTGTCCAGGGAACTAAAGAAAAGCTTCCTGAGCAAAATTGAACTGGATGGCGAGAAATCGTTTGTTCAGCTGGGCAGAGAGGAGTTCAGCCCTGTGGTAACAAAAGACTGGTCTTCAGATATTGCATATGCTGTTTCTGATTATGAATACAGGCTGGAATCACAATGGTCTGCTAACCCGAGAAGAGATTTATATGTGATTGACGTTAAGACAGGTAAGGCTACAAAGGTCGTTACAGACAAATATATGAGCAATGTTACCGCTTCTCCTGACGGAAACTTCCTGGCATGGTACAACAATGCAGAAAAGCAGTGGTATACATATGAATTTGCTACAGGTAATAATGTAAACATCACAAAGGGACTAAATGTCTCATTTGCTGACGAACTTCATGACTCTCCATCCATGGCCTCATCTTATGGTCACGGCGGATGGGCTGAGGGAGATAAAGCAATCTTTGTTTATGACAGGTATGATATATGGCAGCTGGACCCAAAAGGAGCTGCGCCGGCTGTTAACTTCACTGATGGAATTGGAAGAGCTGAGAGAAAAACCTTTAGGATTACTGATCCTGAAAACACCGTTTCAATGCCAATGGCAATGAGGGGTATGGGTGGTCCTTCTGAGGCTGTCAGCCTAAAGAAAACCATATATTTTACAGCATTTGACAATGTTTCCAAAAACAACGGCTACTACTATAAAGATTTGTCAAAGAAAAAGCCTGTTCTTTCAAAATGGGTTCTTGAACCAATGACATTCTCTTCTATAAGCAAGGTTAAGAACATGAATACTGTTGCTTATGTGAAGGGCAATTTCACTACCTCTCCTGAAGTATGGATTACTAAGGATAATTTCAAAACTCAAACCCGCATCACTGACATTAATCCTCAGCAAAGGGATTACAACTGGGGAACTGTTGAGCTTGTTAAATGGACTTCGGCAACAGGTATTGAGCTTGAGGGTCTTCTTTACAAACCTGAGAATTTCGATCCTGCAAAGAAATACCCTATGATTGCATATTTCTATGAAAGGAATTCAGAACTTCTTCATGCATACAGAGCACCAGCTCCAAGCCGCTCAACCATCAATATTCCTTACTTTGTAAGTAATGAGTACATTGTTTTTGTACCGGATATTGCATACGAAATTGGTCACCCCGGTAAAAGTGCAATTGACTGTATAGTTCCGGGAGTTAAAATGCTTTGTCAGAATTCGTGGATTGACAGCGAGAATGTTGCTATTCAGGGACAGAGCTGGGGTGGATATCAGGTTGCCTACATGGTTACCCAGCCTCAGACCTTCAAATGGAAAGCTGCAGGTGCAGGAGCTCCTGTTGCCAACATGACAAGTGCATACGGCGGAATCCGCTGGGGTTCGGGAATGGTGAGACAGTTTCAGTACGAGCACACCCAGAGCCGTATAGGCAAGACTCCGTGGGAGGCACTTGACCTCTACATAGAAAACTCTCCTCTCTTCTTTGCAGATAAGGTGGAGACTCCTCTTCTTATCATGCACAATGATGCAGACGATGCAGTTCCATGGTACCAGGGAATAGAGTACTTCACTGCACTCAAACGTCTGGGTAAACCTGCATGGCTGCTTCAGTACAACAAAGAGGTGCACAACCTGGCCGGCAGAGTGAATGCAAAAGACCTAAGCATAAGACTTGCCCAGTTCTTTGACCACTATTTGAAGGGTGCACCAATGCCTGTCTGGATGAAGTACGGTGTACCGGCAACTTCAAAGGGTATTGACTGGGGATATGAACTTGTAAAATAATAGTTTAGACCGCGTAAAGCGTCTATCTGAAATATTATTCCAATAAAACACAAACCTCTTGTAGGGGTTTGTGTTTTTTTATTAAATTTGCCTGAACTAGAATTAGTTGATATGAAGTTCCCAATTCTTTCACATAAAAATGCTGCAATCCTGTTACTGAGTCTGCTTATTGTGGTGGGATCCTGCAATTCAGGCACAGATTTCGGCCAGAAAAAAATTGCAAATCCGTTGGCTGTGAAAGCAGCCGGATATAAGATCTCTGCAGACAGCATAAGTATGCCGGAAAGAACAGAAGCGGGTGCACCATATATAGTTACAGTGGGTGATGCACGCGAGAAACTGGCAGAGACCAATATCAGAATTGCAGGCAAACCTGAGACTCTGGTTTTAGGAAAAACTGTGACAAGAACTATTGGCAGCGACAGTACCCTTAAGCCGGTTATTACCGTTGCTAAGGAGAACTCTGTTTTTTGCAAGGCACCGGAACAGGTTCTGGCAAAAGACGCATATATCAAAGACATTAATCCTCACAATTTTAGCAGCTACAGTAAACTTCAGGGGCTCAGACACGACCAGGTGCGGGCTCTGATTGAGGACAACCTTGGCAATCTCTGGCTTGGAACTGATGACGGACTTACCAGATTTGACGGTAAATATTTCTCTCACTACACTACAGAGCAGGGATTAAACAATAATCTTATTCTCTCCCTTATACAGGACTCAAAGGGAAATATCTGGTTTGGTACTTTCAGGGGAGGGGTCACCCGGTATGATGGTATGAACCTTACAACCTTCTCAGTCGAATCAGGATTACCAAGTGATATCGTAAACAGTATTTTTGAGGACAATACAGGAAAAATCTGGTTTGGAACCGGCGGCGGAGTTTCTGTTTATGACGGGAAATACATAACTACATACACTAAGGATCAGGGATTGGCGGGTAATGACATAAGGGCCATTAATCAGGATGCCAGCGGCAAAATCTGGATTGCCTCAAACGGAGGCGGTCTCTCAGTATTTGACGGAAAATCCTTTACAAGCTATTCAGAGAAAGAGGGCTTTGCCAATAATTTCACAGCAGCCCTGTACAGGGACAAGGCAGGTAACATATGGATAGGCGCTACAAATGCCGGTGTTATTAAATATGACGGAACCAGTTTTATACATTATACAAAGCAGACCGGTCTGGGAAGCAACTCTATCAGAACCATTCTTGAAGATAACTCAGGGAACATGTGGTTTGGAACAACAGATGCGGGACTTACAAAATTCGACGGAAAGTTCTTTCATCAGTTCAATATGAAAGAGGGTCTTGGATCTGACTACATAAGAAGTTCACTGCAGGACTCAAATGGCAATATATGGTTTGGGACAAGGATGGCCGGGCTTACCAGATATGAGGGAAACAAGTTTACCCATATGACTGAGAATGAAGGCCTCAGCAATAACAGGGTGATGAATATCCTTGAAGACAAAGAAGGAAAAATGTGGTTTGCAACCTTTGGCGGCTATGTGACCGTTGTTACAAACAAGGAGATAGACAGCGTCAAAAGAAAATCGATACGAATATTCGGGAGTGATGAGGGGCTGAAAAGCAGCAGGATATACAGCCTGCTACAGGATCATGCAGGCAACATCTGGTTTGGAACAGACGGAGGCGGAGTTACGATGTTTGATGGCAAAAAAACATATACCTACACTAAGAAACAGGGTCTTGCAGATGATGCCATTAGGACTGTTTTTGAGGATAACGACGGCAAAATGTGGTTTGCAACATACGGTTCCGGTCTCTCAATTTTTGACGGAAAGTACTTTACAAATTTTACAACAGCAAACGGACTAAGCAGTAATAATATCTTATCAATTTTTCAGGATAGCCGCGGTGTAATCTGGCTTGGAACTGACGGTGGAGGTGTTATGACCTACAAAAATGACACTCTTACTCACTATACTCCAAAGCAAAATTTCTTTAGCAACACAGTTTACAGCATTGCAGAGGATAAACAGGGAGATATCTGGCTGGGTACCGGGGGAGAAGGTCTGGTAAGATATGATGGTGTTAACTTTACCAAATTTGCAGAAGAGAGCGGGCTTAACAACAATCACGTGCTTAGCATGATTATCGGCAAATACGGTAACATGTGGGCAGGTACCAGATTCGGCCTTAACTTTATTCATCATCTGGACATAACTGCTGCAAAGGATACAACCCGGCCGTTGCGTATTGCAAGCTACAACTTTGAAGACGGATTCATAGGAATTGGATGCAACCTGGATGCAATTGGCGGGCAGAGCGACGGGACAATGTGGGTTGGTACAACCGACAGATTAACCGCCTATCATGGAAAAAAAGACAAACAAAAATTAGTTGAGCCAAACCTGCAGATAACCGGACTGCAACTCTTTCATGAAGATATCCCATGGTCTTTACTAAACAGTAATAAGGATACATCTCTTACTCTTCATAACGGGGTTAAGGTAGGAAAACTGAATTTCAGTTCTATATCAAGGTGGTACGGACTGCCAAAAGACCTTAAGCTGTCTCATAATCATAATTATCTTAGTTTCAATTATATTGGCATAACACAGTCACAGATAAACAAAGTCGAATATGACTATATGCTGGAGGGTCTTGACAAGAGCTGGAGCGCTCACACTACCAGAACTGAGGCTACTTACGGTAACCTCTCACCGGGAAAATACACATTCAAGGTAAGGGTAATTTCTCAGGACGGGACACCCGGAAAAGAGGTAAGCTATAAGTTTTCAATCAGACCTCCATGGTGGAAAACCTGGACATTCTATGTGATTCTGGCAGGACTTGTAATCTTTCTTATTTATCTTCTTATCAGACAGCGTGAAAGAAGTCTGCAATATGACAAACAGCTCCTTGAGAAAAAGGTTAGTGAACAGACATCTGAACTTACTCAGAAAAATCAGGAACTTCAGATGACAAATCTGGAGAAGGACAAGCTATTCTCAATTATTGCACATGACCTCAGAGGGCCATTCAGCAGTTTTCTGGGTCTAACCCAGATTATGTCTGAAGAGCTATCTTCATTTACAATGGATGAGATCAAGTCATTTGCAGAAAATATGAATAACTCTGCTCGGCACCTCTTCAGCCTTCTGGAAAATCTTCTTCAGTGGTCAAGAATGCAGCAGGGGGCAATTTCATTCAGGCCCCAGTCTCTGTTACTAAGTTCTGTAACCCATGACAATATGGGCTGGCTCACTCAGTCTGCACAGGAAAAAGAGATCTCTCTAGCTATCAATATCCCAAAAGATATGAGCGTTGTGGCAGATGTGAATATGCTTCAGACGGTTATTAGGAATCTGGTTTCCAATGCAATAAAATTTACTCCAAAAGGTGGCTCTGTCACACTCTCTGCCAGAGATGCACGCGATAACATTGAAATTTCTGTTAAAGACAGCGGTATTGGTATGAATGAGGAGATTCAGTCAAATCTGTTCAAATTAAAGACCGCAATAGGTCGGTCCGGAACAGAGGGGGAACCAAGTACCGGTCTTGGTCTTATGATTTGTAAAGAGCTGGTTGAACTTCATGGAGGAAAAATCGTTGTAATATCTTCTGAAGGAAAGGGTTCCGAATTTATTGTAAAGATTCCTGTCAGATAATTTCAAAAATTCATTAACTGATTTATGACTCTACTTTCTGCAGCATTTCACCGAAATACATTTCTTGTCTCACTACTTTTTTCTGTACTGTTATCATGCTCCGGGAACAAGAATGTTCAGCCTCTTCCTGCAGGCGATGCAAAGGTTGTAAAAGCTGAAGGATATACTGTTCCCAAAGACAGCATATTACCTCCTGTAGTAACAGCTGCCGGCAAACCATCAGGTACTAATGTTGGCAGAATTGCATCTCCGTCTAAGTCTCTCTCTGCACATCAGGCCTTCATCCCAAAAAAAATTGAGATGAAAGAGCCTGTAATCAGGACAATAGGAAAGAACGGAATGAGAACCCCTCAAATTATTCCTGCCAGGGGAGTGAAAAGAGTTTGTGAACTTCCTGAAAAGGTACTGGTTAAAGAGCCCTATTTTAAGGATGTCAATCCCTCCAACTTCTTCTATTTTGGCAAACCGCAGGGCTTAAGGCATGACCAGATAAGGTGTATGATTCAGGACAAACAGGGCAATATCTGGCTGGGAACAGACAACGGACTCACCAGGTATGATGGAAAGCACTATTATCATTACACAACAGCTCAGGGTCTTAATCATAATGTAATAATGTCCCTTTTCCAGGATTCAGAGGGAAATATCTGGTTCAGCACTTTTGAAGGCGGTGTAACAAAATTTGACGGAATTTACTTAACAACATTCACTTCTGACGGAGGACTTCCATATAACATCGTAAACAGCATTTTTGAGGACAGTTCAGGTGCTCTCTGGTTTGGTACAAAAAGAGGCCTGGCCAAATATGATGGTACAAATTTCACAATTTTCAGAAAAAGCGAAGGATTGCCATCAAGTGATATCAGGGACATGCTTATTGATGATAACGGCCGGATGTGGATTGCCACATACGGAGGGGGTGTCTCAATTTATGACGGCACAACTTTCACAACCTACAGCGATGATCAGGGGCTACCCCAAAATCTCATTTTTACTCTGTTCAAGGATATAGACGGAAATATCTGGATAAGCACCTCTTATGCCGGACTTGTCAAATTTGACGGAAAGAACTTCTATCACTACACAGTGAAGGAGGGACTGGGCAGCAACTCTGTAAGAACCATTGTCCAGGATGAGAATGAAAATTACTGGTTTGGAAATGGAGTTGGAACAATAACTCGTTTTGACGGGAACTCTTTCAGAATTCTTGGCAAAGAAGACGGTCTTGTGGCTGAGTCTATGAGATGCTCGATAATAGACATTAACGGAAACATGTGGTTTGGAACACGCGGGGCTGGCCTCATTCGTTTTGACGGTGTTCTCTTTAGTCACCTTACACAGGGAGAAGGATTGAGCAACAGCAGGGTCGTAAGTATGCTGGAGGACAGGTACGGAAATATCTGGCTTGGTACATACGGCGGATATGTTACCATATATACAGAAAGCGAGGAAGATGGTATATCCAGAACAGAATTTAAAAAATTCGGCAAAGCTCAGGGCCTCCAGGACGGATATATTTTTTCAATGACGTCAGACAAAAACGGGAATATCTGGTTTGGAACCGATATGAGAGGCCTTGCAGTTTACGACGGAAACAGTACATATACATATACAACAGCACAGGGACTTGTAAACAACAGTGTTAACGCTGTATACGAAGACCGGCTTGGAAATATCTGGATTGCCAACTTCTTTGCCGGGGTAACAAAATTTGACGGAAAAAACTTTGTTCACTATACCAAGAAACAAGGGTTAATTCACAATCAAATCATTTCAATTCTTCAAGACAGCCGGGATAATTACTGGTTTGGCAGTGTTGGGGGCGGACTTACCTTTTATGATGGTAAAACATTTATACATTACAGTAAAGAAACCGGTTTCCCCGGCAATATTGTTTCAGCCATAGTAGAAGACAGGGATGGAATAATCTGGTTTGGTACAGATGCCGGTATAATAAGGTATGACGGACAATCATTTATCACATACGGCGAGGAGAGCGGACTGAGGAATGTTAAAGTTATGAGTCTGTTGCTGGATAATGCAGGAAATCTCTGGGCCGGGACAAGGCAGGGGCTCCATGTTATTAAAAGAAGATATCTTGAGAGAATTGACACTGTCAACAAAGATGTATATATAAACAGCTACGATGTCGAGGATGGCTTTCTGGGTGCCGACTGTAACGCAGGCGCTCTGCTTCAGAGTTCCGGGGGAACAATCTGGATTGGGACTATGGACCGGCTCACTGCATTTCACGGAGATAATTACTCCTCTGTATCAATTCCGCCCAATATTAAGATAACAGGAATCCAGCTCTTTAATGAAGATGTTCCATGGCCGGAGATAGCTGAGAACATGGATACAACTATTCAGCTTCACAATGGTGTAAGAATTGATCATTTTAAATTTAAGGAGCTTGAAAAATGGTACTCTTTGCCATTGAAACTTAAGCTTTCACACGACCATAACTATATCACAATTAACTATATTGGAATTACCCATTCTCAAATGGCTAATGTCCGGTACCAGTACAAACTGGATGGACTTGACAAGGACTGGAACATACCCACTGAGAGAACAGAAGTTTCATACGGCAACCTTAACCCCGGAAGGTATGAATTCCGCGTCAAGGCAGTTTCAGGTGATGGCGAAATGAGTGATCAAGCATCATACTCCTTTATAGTTAAGCCGCCATGGTGGAATACATGGTGGTTCTACATTCTGGCTCTAATAGCTGCGGTATCTCTCTTCTACACATTTGTCAAGAGAAGGGAGTATCAGCTTAAGGTAGACAGAGAGCTGCTTCAAAAGAAGGTAGATGCCCAGACATCTGAACTTACCGATAAAAACACAGAGCTCCACAAGCTTAATCTGGAGAAGGATAAACTATTCTCAATTATTGCTCATGACCTGAGAGGTCCTTTCAGCAGTTTCATTGGTCTCACCAGACTAATGGCAGATGATCTGGATATTTTCACCAAGGATCAAATCAGGGAATTTGCAGAGAAAATGAATAACTCTGCAAGTAATCTGTACAACCTGCTTGAGAATTTGCTGCAATGGTCAAGAATGCAGCAGGGAACTATTCCATTCAATCCCAAACCGCAAAATCTTCTGGGTATTACTTCAGAAAACATGGAGTGGATTATTCAATATGCACATGAGAAGAATATTGACTTTAAAGTTGACATTCCTGAAAAACTTGTGGTGACAGCAGACAGCAATATGCTTCAGACAATAATCAGAAACCTTGTCTCTAATGCTATTAAGTTCACACCGGAAGGCGGATTTGTAACCCTCTCGGCAAAATCAAAACCCAAGCGCAAGGTAGAAATTATAATAGCAGACAATGGTATTGGAATGGAGAGAGAGATGATTGAGAATCTGTTCAAAATCAATATTGAGACAGGACGTGCCGGTACAAACGGAGAACCAAGCACAGGGCTTGGACTGCTCATATGTAAGGAGTTTATTGAAAAGCATAACGGAACACTGGAGGTAGAGTCAGAAAAAGAAAAAGGGTCACGTTTTATTGTAACCCTTCCTCTCTGATTCTTACATAACTGAATTTTATGCTGTTACTTCATTTTCAGGATAAGTATACTATCCTTTTCGTAAGTGACAGAAAAAGGAAAATCCTCTCCGGCATCTGATATATTTTTTAATGCCTTTGACAAGGAGTCAGGCGACTGCAAATCTATGTAAATCATTGTTCTGCCGCCGTCCAGCAACCATGCTGAATATCCCTCCAGCCCCTCAACTGAAGGCATTACAGATGAATTTAGGTTGGAAAGAGAAATTGCACCCCTTGCATATTTTAGCCTCTGAGTAATTTTTTCTCCGTTGCTGATTTCGGAAAGAACAGTATCCGGTATTACCGCCTTGCCCTCTTTTCCATATTTTGTGAAGAAAAATTCTGCCAGTTCAGGTGCGCTCTTTGCAGCATCTGCTGAAGCCGAGGTGTAGACAACTGTTATGTACAGATTTCCCATAGCTGTCTGAAACTGCATGGGAGAGGTACAATCCGGGCATTTTCCTGCATCTGCAGGATCACACTTGAATGTGTGCTGAGAATAGATCCCGAATGCATCCTCTGGTGAGGGCATTTTGTAAACCTCTACTGTAAAGTCATTCCCTTTGTATTTCACTTCAAGTGCAATGAGCTCTTCGAATCCATATTCAAGGAAAAGATCGCTGCCTCCGTTCATAAAGCCGTACAAAGCTTTGCCTTTAAATACTCTCTCACTTTTTGTTTCAGGAAGATCCTGAGCATTTAATCCTGTGGCAGAAAAGAGGAAAACACATCCCTGGAGTAGAAGAGATGCAAACAGTTTAGCCAATTTCATAAAGTTCAATTTTTGTTCTGTCTCCAATTCCAAGCCCAAGCTCTGCTGCCATGTCTATGAAGCGTGAAGCTTTTGGGTTATCCTCTTTCTGAACTCCCTCAGCTATGCGCTTTTTAATTATTATGTCATGCCCCACCCTGTCAACAGCTACCGGGTCTGTGCCAACAATAAGGGTGTTGTAATTGCAAATGAACTGAGGCTTGGCTCCCGGACCCCCGTCGAAGCAACCTATAAGGCCATCGGCAATGTTAAGAACAACTTTATCCCTGATTGGCGGAAATGCACAAACATAGGCGCATGTCTCATGCCACAGCTTGCCATGAAGTCTGCTGGTGTTGGTTATAGCACCAAAAGCAAGATTTTTCAGGCATAGAGTTGTTGTTGGACCAGCATTTTTGAGAATTGGTATATTTATGATTTTTGTAACCTTCTCTGTGGCAATTTTGGTAAAATATGAGTATTTGCCTCCGTTAACCATGTAAGGAATTGTATAGTCGTCGTGAACTCCCTCTACATCTGCAAAGAAGTACTGATTCTTCTCGACCCTCTCCTCTGAATATAGCTTGCCCTCTGCATTGTAGAAACTACCCTTTTCGTCCATACACTCAGTTCCTGTAATAGTAATTCCCGGGTAATTCTCCTTTGTGTAACCTACCTCATGCAACTGCATCTCTCTTCTGTCCCAGATTACTATATTCTCTTTTGGGATACCAGCCTCTTCTAGCTGGCGTATAACTGCACCGGTAACAGCATGCGAGGTTGAAAGAGTTTTTCCGGCAACCGGATTTACTTTAAGTCCTACAATGTCCTTTGGTGAAACAAATTTTCTCCAGGCTTTTTTCAGGTTTTTCTCTCCGGTAAGCTTAAGCATACTCTCTTTAAGCATGGTGTATGCCGCATCTGAAGAGGGGACTCCATCTATAACTGATGCCGGGTTTGTAACCCTTACCACCCTGCCGGGATAGAGTCCTGGCATAGACTCTTTTACGCGAGGGATTGCTATTGCATCTTTGATGTTGGTTGCCGGCTTGTCATCTGCTCCAAACAGCGGTGAAGTCTCGGCGGCTTTTACTACAGGATTGAGCGCAAGCCCGGCTCCTGTAAGGGAGACGAACCTGAAGAAATCTCTTCGTTTCATAATATGAGAGTTTATCTGGTTAATTCAAATTCCACTCAGTCCCCTCCTTGGTATCCTTAATCTGAATACCAAGAGCAGTCAGCCTCTCCCTGATTTTGTCACTGGTTGCAAAATCCTTGCTTGCTTTTGCCTCTCTCCTTACATCCAGTATCATTTCAACCACTCCTCTTAAAGTCTCTCCCGTTCCAGAAGCAGCCTGCTCATCTGCCAGACCCAGAACTCCTGCAGATATCTCTTCAAACAGTTCTCTCAGGATATTCTTGTCTTCATCACTTATAACAGTCTGCTTTTCCTTTAAAGTATTTACAATCTTAACGGCATCGAAGAGATGCGCAATGGCCACGGGTGTGTTCAGGTCATCGCAAAGCGCGCTGTAAACACTCTCCTTTAGCTCTTTTAAACCATCTACAGAAGTACCGTCCGAAGCTGACTTGATTTTGGCCACATCGTTTCCTGCCTGAACAAGTCTTTTGAGCCCCTTCTCTGCCGCCTGAAGCGCTTCATTGCTGAAATCCAGCGTGCTTCTGTAATGGGCCTGAAGTATAAAGAACCTAATGGTCATTGGTGAGTAGGCTTGTACAAGAATATCATGTTTTCCTGTAAACAACTCTTCAAGAGTAATAAAGTTTCCCAGCGACTTACCCATCTTCTGGCCATTGATGGTTATCATATTGTTGTGCATCCAGTAGCGCACACCGCTCTTACCTCTTGCTGCTGTATTCTGTGCAAGTTCACATTCGTGGTGAGGAAAGAGAAGATCCATTCCGCCTCCGTGAATATCAAATGTCTCTCCAAGATATTTTGAAGACATTGCAGAGCACTCAACATGCCATCCCGGAAATCCGTCACTCCACGGAGAGGGCCAGCGCATGATATGCTCTGGTGCAGCTTTTTTCCATAGTGCAAAGTCAAAAGGCGATTTTTTATCACTTTGCCCGTCAAGAGTTCTTGTATTTGACTGCATATCATCCAGACTTCTTCCTGAAAGAGCCCCGTAGTTGTGCTTTCTGTTGTACTCCTCAACGTCAAAATAGACCGAGCCATTGCTTTCGTATGCAAATCCCTTCTCAAGAATCTGATTTACCAGAGAGATCTGCTCAATGATATGACCAGATGCCCTTGGTTCAATATCAGGCGGAAGAGTATTCATAAGTTTCATAGCCTCATGATATCTGAGAGTATAGTGCTGAACAATCTCCATAGGCTCCAGCTGCTCAAGCCGTGCTTTCCTTGCAATTTTATCTTCACCAGAGTCTGAGTCGTTTTCAAGGTGCCCAACATCTGTAATATTTCTCACATATCTTACCTTGTATCCCAGCTTTCTGAGAAGTCTTACCAGAACATCATAAGTCACTCCCGGCCTTGCATGTCCCAGGTGCGCATCACCGTATACAGTGGGACCGCAGACATAGATACCTGCCATTCCGGGGGTTAATGGTTCAAAAATCTCTCTTTTACGGTTAATTGTATTGTACAGATAGAACTCTCTCATGATTTGTCATTTTTTGGGTATCGGGAGTCCTTGCGGACCCCCTTTAATCAGACCCCAAAAATACAACAAAATTTCTATTCAAAAGATTCCGGCACATGATGTTTGATGCTCAGAGCCACAATCTCGTAAGTCTGGCGCTCAACACCTGTCTTTGTCTGATACTGAACCGGCTTGATACGGCCTGTTACAGAGAGGGTGTTTCCCTTTTTGATTGATGAAAATTCCGGCATTCCCTTTCCGGCCCAGGCTACAATGTTGTGCCATACCGTCTCCTCCTGCCACTCACCTTTTTTGTTTTTAAAGGCCTCATTTGTTGCCAGCGATAACCGCATCACCTGCACACCATCTTCAAGGGAGTTGATCCTGGGATCGAAACCCACATTACCTCTCAGCTCCACACGATTAATCGACTTTTCCATTGTCATTGAAATTAAATTTGTTTGCATGACAAAGTAAAAAAGCAGGAGTGAAATTCTCCTGCTTTTAAGTATTTAAAATCGGTTATAAACGGTTAATCTGACTCCCGTGATTACTTGGTATACTCTATGCTGTTTCTCTCAAGCAAGGTGTATTCGCCATTTTCCAGTGCAACTCTTGATATACTGCACGGGTAAAAGAATCCGTGAAGCTTCCAGTAATCATCAACAGATATTTTTTCGAAATATGCCATAATAAGGCGGAGAATTACCGCATGGGTAACAATCAGCACCCGCTCTCCCCTGTGAGCTTCAAAAAGAGGCAAAACAAAATTCAGCGCTCTTTTCTGAACCTCATCAAACTTTTCTCCTCCCGGCCCGGGTATAAAGGCAGATGGATTTGAGCCAAAAGCATCCATTCTTACCGGGTCCTCATCGGTTGCCCTGGCAAAGGATTTACCCTCAAGATCTGCAAGGTTAATCTCCCTGAGTGCATCTGAAAGATGAATTCCGGCAAGACCGGTCTCCCTCATGATAATTGTTGCTGTTCTCTCTGCTCTGGGCAGGGAGCTTGAGTAGATTGCAGAGATTTCCTTATCCCTGAGATATGCCCCCAGCACCCTGGCTTGCGACAGACCCATTTCTGTAAGAGGAGAATCCTGCTGTCCCTGCATTCTTCTTGCCACGTTCCACTCTGTCTGTCCGTGCCTGGTAAAAATCAATTCTGTCATAATCCGGGGAAATATCTCTGCAAAGATACTTTTTTAGAAATAACGGCAGAAATTTATTCTTGGACAGATTTTTACATAATCGGATATTTTTGCGGCATTTCAACTCACTTCACTCTGTAACTCGCTTATTGTTAAGTATATTTACAAATAAAAATGGCAACATGCAGGGAGTGCGGAGCCGGGATTTACGGCAGGAGCGATAAGTTATTTTGTGGTGATGCGTGCAGAAATGCTTTTAATAACAACAAAAGGAGCAACAGAGACAGAGACTCTTTACTGATCAACAAAATCCTGAGTAAAAACAGAAACATCCTTCAGTCAATTATCAGTCAGGGCAGAAGATGCTGCAAAAGAGAGGAGTTGCTTGCACTTGGATTCAACTTTAATTACGCTACTTCGTTTATGATAAAAGAGGGTGGAAAAATAATAGTGTCATGTTACAATATTTCATATGTAAACAGCTCAAACGGCCGTGTTTACATATCTCCCAAAATAATTTTAAATGATACAAAATAATGCATACATTTGACACTGAAAATAATCCTTACTTTTTGGAACTAATAAATTAACTATCAATACAATGAAAAAGATTATAATTTTTTCGTTACTGGCAATTGCAGCCCTGTCGCTCTCTTCATGCGTAGAGAATTCGGCAAAATACAAAGCTTTGCAGGCACAACTGGATTCCCTGGGATCTGCCCATTCAGTTAAAAGTGCCGAATTTGAAGAGGTGTTTGCAACCCTTAACGAGGTTGAGAACGGACTTAAGTCAATCCGTGAAGCTGAGAACATCCTTGTTCTTCAGTCACAGAAAGGCGGAGCTGAAATTCCTGAAAACTCAAGAGAACAGCTGAAATCTGATGTTGCCGCTATTGGAGAGGCTATTCAGAGCTACAAGCAGCAGATTAACAAACTTAAGAGTGATGGAAGAATTCAGTCTAATCAGTTTAAAAAGCGTCTTGCAGCCCTTACTTCTGAACTCGAAGCTAAGTCTGAACTTATTGCAGATCTTGGCAGACAACTGGAAGAGAAAGACAGACAACTGATTGTTAAATCTCAGCAAATTGAAACTCTTGACAAGACTGTAACAACTCTCAGAGACGAAGTTACCTCTCTTGCCCAGGCTACTGCATCACAGCAGGAGACTATTGCAACTCAGGAGGCTCAGATTAACTCAGGATACTATATCATTGGCACAAAATCAGAACTTATCTCTGCAAATGTTATGTCAAAAGGCGGACTCTTCAAGTCTGCAAAAATCTCTTACCAGGCAGAGCAATCGGCCTTCGTGAAAATTGACATCCGTGAGGTTAAGGAGATTCAGATTAATGCAGAAAAGGCTAAAGTACTTTCTGTTCACCCTACAGGAACATATACACTTGAGCCGGGAGCAAACGGAATGCAGGTTCTTAAGATTTCTCAGCCTGCTACATTCTGGGAGCAGACTAAATACCTTGTAATTCAGACACTCTAATTAAACCATTAATACGGGCCTGTTCTTCCCTGAGCAGGCCTTTTTTTATCTAAAACATATGAAAAAATTCGGAACAATTATTGCTGTCACCCTTGCACTTGTTTCCATAAATTCATGCAAATCAAAGATGACAGAAGTTAATCCTTTGCTCGTTGCGTCTGAAAATCCTTATGGCGCTCCGGCATTTGACAAAATCAAAAACGAACATTACAAGCCTGCTTTTGAAGCTGCAATAGCAGAGGGCAGAGCTCAGATAGATTCAATTGCAGCAAACACAGAAGCACCAACTTTTGCAAATACAATTGAGGCACTTGAGTATTCAGGAAGAACCCTTTCAAATATCGGGTCAATCTTCTTTAACCTTAACGAGGCTGCTACCGATTCTACAATGCAGGCTCTCGCACTAGAAATCTCTCCGCTTCTTACAGAGTACTCAAACGACATTATGCTCAATGAGAAACTCTTCGCGAGAATCAAATCAGTTTATGATGCAAAGGACTCTCTTGGCCTTAATGCAGAACAGATGAGACTTCTTGAGGAGACATACAAAGGTTTCGTAAGAAACGGAGCCAATCTGTCAGAAGAGGATAAAACCAAGTTCAGAGAGGTAAATAAAGAGTTATCTCAGCTTGGACTTCAGTTTGGACAGAATGTTCTGGCTGCTACAAATAAGTTCTTTATTCAAATCAAGGATTCAGCAGAACTTGCGGGTCTTCCTGCGTTTGTAAAAGAGGCCGGTGCATCTGAAGCAAAAGAGAGATCGCTAGAAGGCTGGGTATTTACTCTTCAGAATCCAAGTATGGGTCCTTTCATGCAGTACAGCGAAAATCGCGAACTCAAGGAAAAACTTTGGAGAGCATCAAATACAAAGGCTTTCAAAGATGAATTCGACAACAGCACAATCGTAAAAAGAATTGCAGAGCTTCGTATTCAGAGAGCAAATCTTCTTGGCTTTGCCACACATGCAGACTATGTTCTGGATGTAAACATGGCAAAAACTGCAGGAACAGTAAATGCATTCCTCGCAAATCTTCTTGACAAGACACTCCCGTATGCAAAGAGTGAGGTTGCAGAGATTCAGAAATATGCAAACAGCCTTGGATTTAAGGGTGAGCTTATGCCATGGGATTTCAGCCTATATTCTGAAAAGTACAAAAGCGAAAAATATGCAGTTAACGACGAACTTCTAAAACCATATTTCAAACTGGAAAATGTTCAGCAGGCAATTTTTGCTCTGGCAGATTCACTGTATGGCCTTAAGTTTACCGAAAATAAAAAGATTCCTGTGTACCATCCGGATGTTGTTGCCTATGAAGTATTCGATGCCGATGGTAAATTCCTCTCTCTCCTTTACATGGATTTCTTCCCAAGAGCCAGCAAAAGAGGCGGAGCATGGATGACATCATTCAGAGATATGTATGTTCAGAACGGAGTTGAGCAGAGACCTTTTGTTTCACTTGTGTGCAACTTTACAAAACCAACTGAAAACACCCCTTCACTTCTGACACACTATGAGTTTACAACTCTTCTTCACGAGTTTGGGCATGCACTCCACGGAATGCTTGCACAGGGCACCTACCCTTCTCTTACCGGAACCAATGTTTCAAGAGACTTCGTAGAGCTTCCTTCACAAATCATGGAGAACTGGGCTGTTAAGAAAGAGTTCCTTGCATCTTTTGCAAAACACTACCAGACCGGAGAAGCAATTCCGGACGAACTTATTGAGAAGATAGTTGCAGCAAAGAACTATCTGAGCGGATACATGAATGTAAGACAACTTACATACGGTATCAACGATATGGCATGGCACTCACTTACCTCTGTTCCCGCAGTGGATGTTGAGGCTTTTGAAAAGGCAGCCATCAAAAAGACCCAGATTCTTCCAGCAATTGATGGAACAAGTTTCTCTACCTCATTCAGCCACATTTTCGCAGGCGGATACTCTGCCGGCTACTACAGCTACAAATGGGCAGAGGTACTTGAGGCCGATGCCTTCTCTCTCTTCGAGGAGAAAGGAATCTTCTCAAAAGAGGTTGCCTCATCTTTCCGCGAAAACATCCTGAGCAAAGGAAACCTTGAGGACCCTGCAGAGCTTTACAGAAAGTTCCGCGGTCGTGATCCAAAACCAGAGGCTCTGCTCGAGAAATTTGGGATGAAAAAGTAAACTGCAATTGTTTAATTGCATATTCAATTAAGGCTGACCAGTAATTTTATTGGTTAGCCTTTTTTTATAGAACTTAGCAAGTTATCTGTATCAGCACGGGGATTGAACTCTGCCAGAGTTTTTACAAATTACCTCTTAATCTGATATTTAGCCAAATATCCCACCCTAAAAACTCATCCTTCCAAAAACCTATGTTGCTCATAATATGCAAGTTGATAAAAACTCTGGCAGAGTTCTAAAGTTAATGTAATTTAGGCTGACATGTTCGTTTTCATGAACAAAACACCGTCAGTAATTTTTTCACCAAACACAGATTAGCAAACAGTTTCCTAAGATTTCAGTTAACGACCCGTACGGCTGCAAAGCACTGGAAATCAAGGAGAGCCACTTTGTCCCCGCGGATCATCCGCGGGGACAAAGTGCTACTTACAGATATCCAATTAGTTACAGCCGCGCGGGTCCCTCAAAAACAGCACCCGCAAACCCATCGCAAACCCAGGCCCACAAACAAAAACGCCCTTTCATCGTGATAAAAAAACAGTGCACGAAATGTTGTTCGTGCACTGCAATTTTATCTGTATAGCTCCGGTGAATTAACGGTACTGTAAAACCACCGACGGATTAAAATGACCGCCGGAGAGTTTAGGGATGGTTATTTCGCGAAAGTCATTTCGTTAATTAGGTGGGTGGCACCTGCATATTTGTCGATTACCCAGAGGACGTAGCGGATATCAACGTTAACGCATTTGTTGTAACCCTCTACGAAGTAGGCGTCACCGGCCATTGATTCGCGGTTGCCGTCAAATGCAAGACCTATAAGTTCACCTTTGCCGTTAAGGACAGCACTGCCGGAGTTTCCGCCGGTAATGTCATTGTCTGACATAAAGTTTACATAGAGTTTGCCCTTTTCGCCCCATCTGCCCCAGTCTCCTGCTCTGAGCAGTTTCTCGTACTGTGGTTTGAGGGTGAACTCGTAGTTTGAAGGATCCATTTTCTCCAGAATACCCTGAGTTGTGGTTCTGTAATCGTAGTATACTGCATCCTTTGCATTGATGCCGCTAACCTCGCCGAATGTAAGTCTCATTGTAGAGTTAGCATCAGGATAGACATTATCTCCCAGTTCACGCTTCATCTCGTACATGGCGTTGGTATATGCTGTTTTCAGAGCACTAAGGTCTACAGAAGCCTTTTTAAGAATCTCCTCCTCCTCTCTGTTATACTCTCTGATTCCGGTCGATTTTACAATTGTAATAACCGGATCTGCCAGCATCTCATTAATGCTTTTAGCAGTAGAGAAGAAAGTGTCAAGCCTTGATTCATCTGTGAGGATACTGTTGTCATATACAAAATCTGCAAGTTTGTCTGTATTACCTCCGCATTTTGCAAGCAGCTCTGCAAAGTCCTTCTCCTGGTATGATGCCGGAACCTCTTTTACATAGTAGCGAAGCATAACCTTGAAAAGATCTCTGTCTGCATTCACATCACTCTCCTCAAACAATTTTTTGGCAACTTTCTTGTAAAAGAAGATTACATTGCTGTCTGAAGGGAAAATAGAATCTTTACCAGCTCTTTGAACGTTCATAGCAAGTGAGTTGAAACGCTGGCCAATTCCCGTAAATTCAGCTCCCCTTACCATAGATTCGCGGAAATACTCCTTGATTCTGGTAATGCTCTCAATTTGCTTATAACCTTTTGCAAGATCTTCCAGAATATTGCCATACTTAGCCTTTCTCTCCGGATTTGAATTAATCCACTGAGCAAGACGAGCCTCATTTGCCTCAAGCTGGCCAATAATACCAAAGCGGTTGATACAGATGTTCTCCCACTTTGCATAGTCGGTATAATTGCTTATTCCAAAGTATTTGTCGGCATATTTCAGGCGGATTGCATCTGAGCTCTCCATGTATTTTTTCCATACATCAAGTTTAGCCCTTCTCACACCACTTACAACCGGGTTAAGGATTGAATACTTCTCCTTCAGTTCGAAAGATGAGGTGTACCTGTTTGTTCTGCCGGGATAGCCAAGAATCATAGTATAATCATTCTCTTTAACACCCTTTGCAGAAATGGTCAGATACCTGTTTGCCTTAAGCGGAACATTCTTTTCTGAATATGCACCGGGTTTTCCGTCAGGAGCAGAATAGACACGGTACATTGCGAAGTCTCCTTTATGCTGAGGCCATCCCCAGTTATCAGTCTCACCGCCGTATGCGCCTACAGAAACCGGAGGAGCACCTACAAGGCGGACATCTGAATAGGTCTCGTAGAAATACATGTAGTACTTCTCTCCTCTCCATAAAGATGACAGGCCAACTTCATAACCAGACGACTTGTACTTATCCTCAAGAACTCCTGAAACTTTCCTCATAAAGAAAATTCCCTTTGGGCCCAGTTTAGAAAGGCTGTCCATTACAAATTTTGTCTCTTCAGTCACATCTATAACCCTTCTGAGGAATGTAACACTCTTTCCTTTGATAGGAATCTCCTTGTCCATACTCATTGCCCAGAATCCATTCTCCAGGTAATTGTTTTCAGGAGTACTCAGTGCATGAATATCTCCATATGCACAGTGGTGGTTTGTAATCATAAGCCCCTGCCCAGAAATGATACTTCCGCTGCAGCTTCCGCCGTCAATTGCTATGATTGCATCAGAGAGGGCTCCCCCTTTGTCATTGTAGATTTCTGCCTGATCCATTTTAAGTCCCTTGCTTTTCATAAGCTGATATAGCTGTTTGTCAAGCATATTCACAAGCCACATTCCCTCATCTGCTATTGCGCATGTGAATGTGAGAACCAGTGCCCCAACCAGGGCAATTATTTTTTTTGTCATCGATTTTTCTTTAAATAATTAAAAGTTCATGCCCACACTTACTGAAATCATTGAACGGGTTGCTCCCGGAAGAACAAGGCCCTGAATTCCTGTAAGCAGATTATTGGTTGTAAAGAGGTGTCTGTAGTTTGCACCAATGTAGGCAACCATTCCCCTGTCCGGATTAACAATATGGCTGAATTTGAACCCACCGCCCACAGAATACCTCTCTGCAGTATTGTACTTGAAGTCATAATTCAGGATATTGTTGTTTAGCTTCAGAGCACCGGTTGTCATAGGATTCGAAGATTCCAGCATGGTTCCTTTACCCGAAATGTATGCTCCGTTAAGATTCAGGTCAAGCAGCGACTTATTTGCAAAAATAAAGTTCTTTTCGATTTTTGCATAAATCTCTGTATTGCTGTAATCCTGGTGATAAGAAGCAGGATAAATCTTGAAATCCTTTTCTACCTGACGAAGAGTTCCGCCCAGGGTAAACACCCAAGAACAGTTCCAGTCATCGCGGCGAACATATGCTTTGTACTCTGCACCATACTGACGCTTTTGCTGCATATAACGGAGGGTTTTACCATATTCATTCCATGCCCATGAGTTGATTTCATCAGGAATTTGCTCATAAACATTGTCAATAGTATATGAGAGCTTTTCATCATTGATGAATGACAAGCCAACATTATGGTCCATACGGTCTCCCTTAAAAAGGAAGTCTCCTTTGTAGCTATATTTCAGTCCTTCAACAAAAGCATATCTTTTTGTAAGATTGCTTTCTTCAAAATCATCTTCATTGCTATAATCTACTTTGAATTGATTAAAAAAGCTTACGTTTCTGTTTTTAAACTGTAGCTGAATCGCTCCCCCATAAACATTCTCATAATACGCTCTATTAAGCATAGTAGATGAATTTATACCCTCTCTTAGGTAAAACCACAATCCCTCCATGTAATAGATATGTTTTCCGGTTACATCACCAAAGTAATCGTATTCAACTGTTTCAACATTACGCTGATAAGCAAGATTAAAGCCTGCTGTAAAGTGACCGTTTTTATATGTAATGCCTGGAGCCGCATTAAGTCTTGACATCATGTTCTTATTACGCCCGTCTCTTCTCTTTGCGGCTGTAGCTGTTGTATAATCAACAAGTGCACCGACAGCAAAGTAATCATTTAATGCATATCCAGCTTTACCAATTAAATTATAAGACTCATTCAAAACCTTTCCGGGAATTGAATCAAGTATCGGATTCAAAGCCGAGTTTGAATTTACAGTTCCAAGCCAAGCCTGATTTTGCTTAACTCCATAATTATAATTGAAAGAACCGTAGAAGAATACCTTTTTAGTTTTCACATATGATTCTGTCTTTACCCCAAATGTATTGGCAGATTCCGCTTCGTTGAAATTTCTGAAACCACCGTTGCTGTTACCCCAGTAGGCACCAACAGTTGAAAAGTTTAGTGACTGGTTTGAAACCAGGCCCGCTGCATTGTCTGAGTTTAACCACGGAAATCTCTTCTCCATTCTTTCGAAAGTATAGAGACACTTCTCTGACCTTTTTTGAGCCGGAAGTACAGAACTCTGCAGACAGATTGTCAAAAATGCTGTTATGTATAATATTTTTTTCATCTCTGTTCAATAGCTTTAATTTGCCAGGGAGGCTTTTGTTCTCATCTCGAAATCGTTCGAAGAATTGTTTGTATCCATGTAGACAATGCGTCCGCCTGCGGCTGCAGTCGCAACAGGATCAATTTTCCTGTGCACGCTCTGGCCGGTGCCAGAACCTTCAGTTATAGCAAAACCATTGTCAATTTCAGGTCTTAATCTCTTCGAATCTGTAACGCTTTTCAAACACTCAACACCGTCTATCACCAGATTTTTGTCAACCATCAAACAGTCAAAGTTTCTGAGTGTAGCATATCCCGGATTCCAGGTATATGTGTCGGTTACAAACTTGGCAGGAGTTTTCCCGCCCAATGAATAAATGAAAACAGCAGGGCTGTTCAAAGAAAGAGCATATTGAGTTGATGTTCCCACTTTCCAGAATCCTTTCAGGAGGTTTACACCAGGCTGAGGTGTAGATTGTCCTTTTGTAAGAATTGGATCGTAAAGAGCCCAGTAGCCTGATAAACCAAGATTAACTGAATTAGGTGCTGCTATAGTGTGGTCTATACCATTTATTGAAATTACAACCTGTTCACCCGGATTAAGCGGATGTGATGTCCCTGTACCACCAAAAATCCATCCTATAGATGAATTTGGTACAGAGTCTCTTAATTCAGTTGTTCCAGTCTTAACCCAGTTTGAAGTTTTTCCACTTGTTGGTGCGTTAAACGGATCTACCATTCCGACACATAGAGAGTCAAGGTATGCAACTTTATCTGAGTTATTGTATAAAATGATGTATTTATCATTTGAATAGGCTTTTCCTGTAAGTGGGTTGAGGCAACCACCATAGTAGAGCTCCTTAATAATCACCTGACCGGTTTTTGAAACATTCAAAGGCAAACCAACTGAAACGGTTTTTGCATCCGATGGCGTTACCCTTATTTTCGAAGATGTTCCGTTGAAAATAAAGATAAAACCTTTATCCTCATCTGTAATCTTGGCATCTGTGGTTGCAACGTAAGAGCCGTGAGCAACTTTAATTGTAGCAACTCCGGCAGCATTTGTAGTCCCACTAAACTGCAGACCGGTTGAAGGATCTGAAAGTTTAATAACCATTCCCTCCACACTGTAGGTATAACCTGCAGGCATAGCAACGGTAACATTAATGGTTGAGCTTATCGCATCGTCTGTAAACTCAGACATCCTGAGGTCCTTCATGCATCCCGACATAGCAAGGGATAACATGAGTATTGTGAATATGAATATTTTTCTCATTGTGTTCCCGTTTAGAAGGTTAATTTAAGTTCTGCTCCAAAGTAGATCTCAGTATTCATTCTTGCACCAACTGCATTTGGCCTTGCAATGTTTTTCATAAGAGGCCTTGAGTTGGTAAAGTTATTCGCATAGAACGAGAGAGCTGCATAGTTGCCAATCTCCTTTGTAATTCTGATGTTTGCCATAACGCGCGGTCTGTAGCCACTCTCGAGGAAATAGAAGGACTTGTCAGATGAGAGAATTAAGAGAGCCAGTCTTCTTCTTAGATCTTCATCGCTAGTAGTATAGTAATCGCTGAATGGTTTTACATTTCCGTCAAGGTCCATGTAGAAATCCGGATTTCTGTACATAATCTCTGTATTATTCTGATTGTCAAAGTCTCCATAAAAAGGCTTTCCTTCAGAATCCAGTTTATATATTCTGTCCTTATCGAATGTATTTTTTGTGTTGTTTATCCATATAACCTGAGTAATAAGAGAGACAACCATTCTTATTGCAGGAATATTTGTGACAAGATTAAGATTTGTTGAAAATCTTTCTGCGCTTGAACCTACTCCAATAAAATCAGCTGATGATTTATATAATCCAAGATATGGCAATTTCATCTTCGGATTTATTGGATCTGTTTTTATTAAAATACTAGTTTCAAGACCATCAGTAATATTCTCCTGCCTTATGTATGCACCGCTAAGAATTACTGAAGTATTAAGAGACTTGATTTTGCCAAAGTCAATATCATACTCTATACCCCATTTATCTGTGCGGCTTCTGTTATCTGTGCGGGCATCGCCCTTGAACTCACGGCTGGTAGTATAACCAAGCTGAACATATTCGCCAAGTGAGTTCTTTATCCAAACTCTTCCATTTTCATATTTTGGAGCAGCATTTGGATCTGTTACTGTATTATAGTAATCAAATGACTGAGCTGTTACTCTGTTGTTTTCTGAGATACCATCTGTAAGCTTCTCATTGAAATATGTGAATTTAGCCTCAATTCCCCTGATATCAAGGTCGAGTCCAATCTCCATATTTCTTGTTCTGGTTGGCTTAAGATTATAATCAAGCATATTGTTGATTACATCTGTCTGAATAACGGCAAGTGACTCTCCAGTTGTTGCGTTTCTGTAAAGGAAGAGAGCATTGTCATTATATTTAGGAGCAGGATAGAGCAGACCAATAGATGGTAGTCTCTGGAGAATACCCCAGCCGCCTCTTACAGCAACCGATCTTACAAAACGATCCTTTCTTGAACCGATAATGTCATATTTGGCATTGAACCTCGGATCAACTGTAGGATTGTAGTCATATCCTTCAATAATCATTTTATTAAAACGAGCACCTGCGCTCATTTCAAAAGAGCCCTTACCTACCGGAGTAGTAATCTTCTCCTCGGCAAAGATGCTCAGGTCGTTCATGAAAGGAATTTCCTGATAGCTTCTTTCGCGGAAATACTGTGGCTGTGCATCAATATAATAGACTCCCTTTCCATTATTTCCCTTTGAGTTGAACTCAACTCCAACAACAGATTTCAGAAGTGTTTTGCCGATATTCTTATTGAGGTTGCCTGTAACTTTAGCGCTCATATAAACAGGAAGATCCTCATTGCGCATATCAAACCTTTCGAGAGTGTTTGTGAAGTAGCCAAGGCTGATTCCATCCAGTTTGGTATTGGTTGTAGGGAGAGGCAGAGAGCTGTTTACAGAATATTTCTGATACTTCTCACTTCCCATATTACCCGTAAAGTTATAATTCAGGGAGGTAATCCACTTTTTATTCAGAAGCCAGTTACCATAGATTGCCAGCGACAAATTCTTGTCCCTGCGTTTGGTAAAATCCTCTTTAGATACATCGGGGTCACTTGTAACACTGTTGCCGGTCATATATCCGCTTAGTCTTACATTCAGCCTGAGAGGAGTCCTGTCGGCATTGAAAGTATTTGAATAGGTAAGTCCCAGAGTTGTTCTGTCATAAACATCTACCGGCGAACGCCAGTCATCGAATGCTCTTGCATAGTCTGCATCAATGTTCAGGTTACCGGCATTCTCTCCCAGCCCAAATCCTTTACTCAGCGAGAAAGCCTTTGACCTTGGGTCTGACTTGATTCTAACTTCATAAGGAGTTCGGCCTGCTTTGGTAGTAACCAGGATTGCTCCAGAAGTTACATCTCCGTATTCTGCAGAGAGAACACCTTTGAGAACCTCAACGGACTCGATATTATCTGTCGAAAATTTTCTGAAGTCCATAGTATTAAAGAATGCTTCCGATGAACCTGTGGAGATAGTTGCATCATTGGATACTCTTGAACCATTGACTAATAGACCGACACCTCTGGCATTATTATCCGATGGGTCGTTGACCGCACGGATAGTAATTTCATTTGCTTTTGTAAGATCTGGGTTCGCAATAATTGTTCCCGGCATCAGTTGCATGATGTCTGAGAGGCTGGATGCCTGAACGTGCTGTATAGCCGCCTTCTCAATCCTTGAAGACGAGTTCATGCTTGATCCTGCTTTTGCGGTTACCACCACATCTTCCAGAGTAAGGTTATCTTCCTTGAGCTGAATACGAAAGTTGGAGAAGCTTTTGTTCAGTGTAACAGGAATTGACATTTTCTGATACCCCAGGGAGGTAGCCTCCAGGGTGTAGCTTCCGGGGATTATTCCGGAGATCTTAAAGAGACCCTTGTCATCTGAGAATCCCCAGACATTGAGCTCTTTAATTAACACTTGTGCGTAGGGAATAGTTTCTTCCGAGCCGTAGAGAGTCACCTTTCCCTCAAGTGTAACTCTCTCCTGAGCCGTTGCCCGGGAGAAATTTGCCAGCAGTCCTGCGGACAGTAGCAACATTGCCAAAAATTTTTTCACAGTTTGGTTAATTTGGGTTAGTTAATAAAAAATATATTGATGGATTGAATTTCAACGATTTCGCTTACAAATTGTTACTTCAAGCCTCACAAACACCCCTCCAAAACACTCAAAAAACCTAGTCCAGTACTTGGACTCTCGCAAATTTAATTAAATTTGTAACATATGCACCTTTAAGAGCAAAAAATATTAAAAAGATAGCAGGGTAAAGGTTTTCTTGGTGTGTATTTTGGGCTTTTCACGATTTATCTCCTGTGATAAATAATAAATTGTTACATTTTACTAACTAACCCTTTAAAAATGAAAAATTTAAAGAAAAACTGGTTCCGCCATCTGTTACAATGGGGAACACTTCTTGCTATCATCGTTTTTCTGACGAAAATCGCCGGAAACGAGACAGCAGATCCCGAGGCATACTGCCCTCTGGGAGGACTTGAAACGCTTGGATCCTATTTAGTTGCAGGCTCAATGGCCTGCAGTATGACAATGACCCAGATTATGATGGGCGTTGTACTGGGAATTGGCGTTATTTTATTCAGCAAACTGTTTTGCGGTTATCTCTGCCCTTTGGGATGGGGCAGTGAATATCTTGCAAAACTCCGCAGCAAAATGAAAATCAAGGAAATTGTAATTAAGTCCGGAAGCATGGCAGATAAAGTTCTCCGCTTTTTCAAATATGCTCTCCTCTTCCTTGTTTTTTACTTCACAATTACCAGCTCAGAACTCTTCTGCAAGAATTTTGACCCTTACTATGCAGCTGCAACCGGATTCCAGGGAGAACTTACTCTGTGGATGGCTGTTGTTGCCCTGGTACTGTTCATTTTCGGAAACTTCTTCATTAAGATGTTCTGGTGCAAGTACCTCTGTCCGCTGGGAGCAATCAGCAACATTTTCAAGTACACAATTACATTTGCCGTGCTTGTTGCAATCTTCGCTATCGTTAACCTGGCCGGTCTTTCAGTGTCGTGGATCTATCTCCTTACCGCCGCTTCACTGCTGGGCTATCTCTGGGAAGTAATTTACACAGATGCCAAAGTTTTCCCTCTTCTCAAGGTGAACAGGAACACCGAGAAGTGCAACGATTGCGGTCTGTGCGCAAAGAAATGTCCTTACAGCATTGATGTTGACAAAGTGAAAACCGTTAAGCATGTTGACTGCACGCTTTGCGGAGAGTGTATTTCAAGCTGTAATAAAGATGCTCTTACATTCGGAAAGAAAAAATCATTCCGCTGGCTCCCTGCAATTCTGGCTGTTGCCCTCTTCGTTGCCGCCTATCTCCTTGGCAGTGTTTGGGAACTTCCTACAATTGACGAAAAATGGGGCGATGAAGCAAAGCACGAGCAACTCGAAAAGGTAAGAGTTGAAGGACTCCGCTCTGTTAAGTGCTTCGGAAGCTCAAAGGCTTTCTCTGCACAGCTTCAGAAAATCCCCGGAGTGTATGGTGTTGCTACATTTGTTAAACATTCTGTTGTTGACATTTATTACAGCCCTGCCGAAATCTCTCCTGACAAGATTAAAGAACTAATCTACACTCCTGCAAAATTCAAAATTGCGACCCCTCCTGCAGGTGCTCAGATTAAGGTAATTACCATTCGTACAGAGAAGATGTACGACAAGATGGATCCCAACTATCTTGGCCTTCAGTTCAGAAATGACAAAAAGGGCTACTATGGTATCGAAACCGAATATGCATGTCCTCTTATTGTCAGAATCTATATGGATGTAAATGAGCCAATAGATGAGGAGTACATGGAAGAAAAGGTAGAGATGAAGGAGCTTGTTATGCCTGTACACGGCGGTGGCACCAACATCGTAAAGGTAGACTTTGAATACATCAAGATGGACGAAGGAGTTGACACTATCTCCCGCAGAGAGTTCCTTGAGCGTCAGTTTAACTTCTATTCAAAGAGGTACAAATCCAATGAAGAGAAGTGGGGCGGAAAGAATGAGGCAGTTTATGAACTGGTTTACGAAGACCTTGACAAACCGCTTATCACAAGAAACATTCCTTATCTCTCAAGCCACCTTTCACTTATTGACGGGTTCCTCGGAATTGAGACTCTCATAAACGACAAGGAGGAGTACTGCTTCCGCATTACATACTCTAAGGATGCACTCAACGACGATAAGATCTGGGCTGCTCTTACAATGCCACAATGGACTATCAAGACCAAGGATGGCGAGCTGCAGACCAGCGACGCAAAATTTGCCTTTGAACAAAAAGGGGCAACTTTAGAAACCAAATAAACAATGAGAATAATAAGAACCATTGTTGCCGCAATTGCACTTATAATTTGCGGCAACTTTGCCATAGCGCAAAATAACATAACTTCCCAGTTGCCTGCAGATTCAGCCTTCAGGACAGGTAAACTTGAAAACGGACTTACATACTATATAAGAAAGGCTTCCAATCCTGCCGGAAGGGCCGAATTTTTTATTGTACACAATGTTGGTTCGCTGCAGGAAGAGGACAACCAGCGCGGTCTTGCTCACTTCCTGGAACACATGGCATTCAACGGAACTAAAAATTTCCCCGGTAAAAAACTTCTGAACTACTTTGGAAGCATAGGTGTGAAATTTGGCGCCAACATCAATGCCTACACATCTATGGAGAGGACTGTATATAATATTTCTGCAGTTCCTGTTCAGAGAGAGGTGGTACTCGATTCGGCCCTGCTGGCACTTCACGACTGGTCACACTATATCTCATGCGAACCAGCAGAGATTGAGGCCGAGAGAGGTGTTGTCAGGGAGGAGTGGAGACGCGGGGACGATGCCCGCACCAGAATGAACAAGGGAATCATGAAATATCAGCAGACAGGCTCCCGCTTTGCCGAGAGGGATGTAATTGGTCTTCCTGAAATTATCAACACATTCTCGCGTCAGACTCTCATTGACTATTATCATAAATGGTATCACCCCGGCCTTCAGGCTGTGATTGTGGTTGGAGATATTGACCCCGATGTGATTGAGAAAAAGATAAAGGCGAGATTCTCATCCATTCCAAAAGCTGTTAACCCTGCCAAACGCGAGACCTATACGATTCCTGATAATAAGGAGCCAATAGTTGGTTACTTCACAGATCCGGAAACCAAAGCTGTCTCTGTAAGGGTAACCGTTAAGATTCCGAACCTCTCCGCAGAGGAGATGAAAACCAGGAAGTCTGTCTACGACGAGGTTATCAGAAACACCTTCCTTGAAATGTTCAAGGTAAGATGTCAGGTTGCTCAGGAGAGCGCAGATTCTATGTTCAGAGGTGCTGTTCCTGTCTTTGGAAAGCTCAGCTACGCATCACAGACTTTTACTACTACTGCCCTTCCATACTCTGCAAAGACCATTTTCAGGTCACTTCGCGGACTCATTGAGGAGTTTGAAAGAGTAAGGATGTACGGATTCTCAAAAGAGGAGTTCGACCAGGCAATTGTAAGGGTAAAGAAGGGTGCAGAGCAGAACTACCTTCGCACACGCAAACCTAAAAACGAGGATTATGTGAGTGCGGCCGTAGACCATTTTACAAGACAGTACCCTATAGTGAAGCCGGAAGATTATTACAAAATCTCATCTGAGTTCATCAAGAGTCTCTCTGTTGAAAATGTAAACGAAGCTCTCCCGGTGATTCTATCTGATGAAAACAGGGTAATTGTCTTCTCAGTTCCTGAAAGCGACAAAGTGTACCTTCCTTCCAAAGAGGAGATATACAAGATGATTGCAGAAGTGAAGAGCTCAAATCTTGACAGGTTTACTCCGGTTGTTGAAAAACAGCTTACAATCAGAAAAGATCTTAAAGGTGGCAATGTAGTTTCGGAGCGAGCGGTCACCTTAAAAGAGCTGGGAATTAAATATGAGAAACAACTCGATTCAGCAACCGAATGGGTCCTTTCAAACGGAGCAAGAGTAATCTGGAAAGAGGAGGGAGCGACCAAAAAGTATGTCAGCATGCGTGCCTTCAGAAAAGGCGGATATATGCTTCCGCACGATGCAAAGCAGATAAAAATTGCTGAAAGCTTCCTCTCTATGTATTCAGTAGATGGATTCAACAGACTGGAGATGCAGAAGCTTGGAGGATCAAAGAGTATCTCTGTAAAACCTTCAATAGGTTACAGATATTCCGAATTTTCAGGAAACTACACTCTTAAGGACTCACTGGACTTCTGGAACCTTCTTTACTCATATTTTACTGCCGTTACTGCAGATGAAACACAGATTGCAAACTTTAAAAATCAGCTTTTAAAAACCCTGAATACTCCAAAGGGAGAGAATGCAATTTTTATCGATTCCGTAAGCAACCTCAGGTTTAGCTCTCAGCCTATGAAAAGTAAGCTGACAAAAGAAGATGTCGCTGCAATAAACGCAGCCTCTCTTACTTCTATGTACAATAACATTTTTGCGGGCGCAGACGGATACACATTTATATTTTCCGGGCCGATTCCTGCCGCCAAGGCAAAAGAGCTCATCGTGAAATACATAGGATCTATTGAAAAGGGAGCGGCAAATGCCGGTAAAGAGATGGCATTCCGCGAGCCGGTAAAACGCAAGGGAGAGGTATCCCTCCGCTATAAGGCTAAAAACATGCTCAGCTCAAAGGCTTCTGTAAGCCGACTCTATTTTGGAGAGGCTCCATACAATGCCCAGAGTAATATGTATTCTAAGTTTATTGCATACATACTCAGGGAGAGGTACATGAAATCTATCCGTGAGGAGAGAGGCGGTACATACCATGTTGGAGTTTCAAACGACATTATGAAATACCCGTACGAGCATGTTGAATTCTCTGTGGACTTTGACACAGACCCGGCACTTGTGGACGAACTGCTTATGATTGTTCAGCAGGAGGCCGACAACTTTGTGAAAAATGGCCCAACCGAAAAGGAGATGAAGGAGATTACCCTCTATCTTCAGAAGGTATACCAGGACCGCAAAGAGGAGACTGTTTGGACAGCCGTTATTGCAAACAACCTAAAGGGCGAAGTGAGTCTTCAGGAGACTGAGAAGGAGTTTCTTCCTAAGGTGAAAGCAATCGACATCCAAAAGTTTGCGAAGAAAATCTTCAACAGTGGAAACAGAATGACCTTTGTTTTTGAACCAGAGAAGAAATAACTATTTCTTTTAAGATAAATATTTTTCTGCTTAGAGGCTGACTATTAAATAGTCAGCCTCATTTGCTTTCTGCACAAATGAGACTAAAGTTTCCCACGTGCAAAAAGACACATGTCAGCCTAAATTACAATCGTCATTATATCAATAATATACGATTTCTAAATTTTAATTTTATCAAATTTTAACAAAGTTAAAAGCTTGTATATCTGATAAATGTAATTTAGGCTGACATGTCCCATTCACAAACCACCTGCCAGCCTAATTTCCATATTACTAATATTAAGGTAGTTGTAAATTGCAAATCTCTTTATTTCTTAATTCAGCTATTTGTAAAGCTCACAAAATGTGATGAATGTAAATTAGGCTGGCAGGTGTCAATGCGCTTGACAGTTTACCCCTGGGGAAAAGTGTCAGATCATTGATAAACAGGCGCTTATGCAAAATTGAAATATTTCACAACTAGCTGTATATGTGATGTTTGACACTTTTCCCCAGGGGTAAATTGCACGTGGGAAACTTTAGTAGGCAATTATTTTGAGGCCTGCAGAAATTCGAGTACTCTTTTGAAATAGGTTTCACCGCCGGTCTCCCAGATATTGGTATGGCGTGCTTTTTCTACCTGAAGGAAGCGGCTGCCGGGAGATTTCAATCTGGCGTAGATTCTGTGAGCATGGCTTATGTCAATCTTTTTGTCGGCAGTACCATGAACAAGCAATACGGGTGCAGTGATTAGGGATGAGCATTCCAGAGGGGAGATTTCGGAGGCATTGAGTCCTGTTAAAATTCCGGCTCCCCAAATCATGTAGCCGAGCACAGGCTTGCTGTGAAAACCCATATCGCGGACAAAATAGTCACCTACAACCTCTCTGAAATCTGAGAATGTGCTCTCAACAATACCTGCAGTCACCCGGCTATCCTGAGCCATGGTGAGCATGGCCGTAGCGGCCCCCATTGACTGTCCCCACAGAATGATGCTTTCTCCCTTCTTGCCGTAGGCAGAAATGGTATCTATCAGCCTTGAAATATCAAGCTTCTCCTTAAAACCGTATGTTGTAAATCGCCCCTCACTCTCTCCGTGGGAACGGAGGTCCGGAGCATAGCAATCATATCCTGCTGCCGTGAAAAAAGCCGCCATTGGATAGATCTGCTCTTTATGTCTGCGGACACCATGAAGGAAGATAATTGCACCACTGCTGGCGTCACCCGGGAGGGTATCTGAAATGTTTTGCACTGCAGGTATCTTAACCACCTTAAGTTTTAATCCGTCAAAGGTAGTGTAAGTGAATTTTTCAACTCTGACGGGATCAATTCCGGAGTTCTCGGGCTTTATTAAAGTGTCCTCACTGTGATTGTTTACAAAAATTGTAGTTATACCTGAATTAACCTGAACAACAAGACGGGGTGGAATTGTCAGAAGATATGCCAGTAGCAGTACTATGGCAACCGGTAAAAATACGGCAACTTTTTTTTCGCCTTTTCGCAGGCTTTTCACTCTCTTCACCTTTTGCGGCATTTAAGAATTACCCGCCACAACGCAACAGCAAGTGATGCAGAAATCAACCCAAACGAGAGTTCAAATCCCTGAATTCCCGCTATCCACACAAATGCCATGGCAGCTATGGAAAGCAGGGCTGCTCCGGCCAGAGCCAGTGTGGTTTTACTGAACCGGAAGAACTTAGATAAAAGCAGCGCAATGTAAAGCGGATTGCACCACAGAAGGTTGTAGTTGCTCTGGAGTTCAACATGGTCAGACATTAGAATGATAACCGGAAGCACAATACCAAATATGGCATTTACCCAAAGTACAATATTGTCTGCAAATGCCAGACGAGGTGTTATAAGGCTCAGCAGAACAAGTATCAGAATCAGCCCGAAAAGAAATTCAGGAGAGAGCAAAAACGGAGTTCTTTCTACAGCTGAACGCTCCTCTCTGGGCACAAGTGAAATTGTTTCCGAAACAAAAGGAGAGTCTTCGGTTACAGATAAAGCAAGCCCGCTATAAAGGCTGTCCGGAAGGAACATCCCTTCAAAGGCCGATATCTTTTTGTCAAGGTTGGATCCCAGCAGCAGGTTTATCCCCACTTTTGTCCACCTCATATCCTTAACCGATGAGTTTATCATTTGGCGGAATGTACTTGGTGATTCACCTTGAGGAAACCGGGTTTTATCTTTAAGCAGATCCCTCAGCTCTGTTGTACAGTTCTTAAAGAGAAATGAGTAGAGGTAGTATCTGTTTTGAGGCTCATAAAGGTTAAAGAGCCTTTCCAGAATTTCAACTTTATCTGACTCAGAGAGGTTCAGAACCTGTTCCTCAACTCCTCTCCCCTCGTAGCGGTATTGCTCCATAAAATCCTGAGTATACTGTACTCCCAGCATATATTTGAGCTTTCCCTGCATAAACTTGAGGTAGAAATTGGGCGTACCAAAGTCAAAGAGCCCAAAGTTGAAAATAAGATCCTGTCCCTTTTCGTAATCAATAACCCTGAGTGCACTGTGTCCAAAAATTGAGTAGAGCTCATTACCTCCGGTACAAGTTATAAGGCTGATTCTTAACTGACTCACGGCAAGTGTATCGACCGCAGAAATCTCTCCCTTAGGCTGAGAGGAAGCAGAAGAGCCGGAAGGTCCGGTCTGCGCAAAGAGTGACTGGAAAGAAAAAGATAGGGCAATAACGGATATTAGAAGAGTCTTTTTTAGTGTCATTCCTTTTATTCCTGTTTCTTCTGTTTTACCATTATTGAATTTAGATAGCGGGGAGCCTTGCGTTTCATTGTTCCCTGTTCAAATGAGTATGCTATGTTTAGCAGAACCGGCTCGCTCCATGCTCTTCCAAAGAAAGATACACCTACAGGCAAATCACCTATGAAACCCATTGGTACAGTTATGTTGGGATAACCGGAAATTGCCGCAAAAGATGAACTGCTTCCAAGGAAGTTATCTCCGTTAACCATGTCTGTTTTCCATGCCGGACCTCCTGTTGGAGCCATTATAGCATCAAGCTTGTTTTCATTCATAAGCTTGTCAATTCCCTCCTCTCTTGTCTTTTTTTGCATAAGTGCCAGAGCTTTTCTGTACTCCTCATCCTGAAGTGTCCCCTTTTTAGCAGCCATTTCAAGCAGCTGCTGGTCAAAAAACCTCAGCTCAACAGAATCCTTTTTATTGAATTCAATAAGTTCATCCAGTGTTTTCACAGGTGCGCCTTCGCCAAGAGAGGCAAAATATTTCTCCAGTCCATCCTTGAATTCATACAGCATAACCTGGAAAGATGCTCCGCTTGCCTCGCCGGGAACACGCATGCTTACCTCCACAACCTCTGCACCGGCACTCTTAAGATACTCAACAGTGGAGGCCATAAGTGAGTCTACCTTAAAGTGGAATCCGGATACATTTGTAAGAAGGCCGATTCTCTTCCCTTTTAGGCCATCCTTCTGCAGATACTGCTGATAATTATTTTCAAATTTGGCATCCTTGTTTAATGTCATGGAATCTGTGGAATCTGCACCTGCAAGCACAGCTAGTACTAAAGCTGCATCCTCAACGGTCCTGGTCATTGGGCCTGGAGTATCCTGCGTAAATGAAATTGGTATAATACCCGAACGGCTGATTAGTCCTACTGTTGGCTTGATTCCCACAATTCCGTTGTTGTTGGAAGGGCAGGTGATAGATCCGTTAGTTTCAGTTCCTATTGCAAAAGCACACAGGTTAGCAGAAACTGCCACCCCTGAACCAGAACTGGAACCGCATGGATTTCTGTCTGTCACATAAGGATTCTTAGTCTGCCCGCCAACTCCGCTCCATCCGCTTGATGAGAGATTTGCACGGAAATTTGCCCACTCGCTCAGGTTTGCTTTTCCAATAATTACAGCTCCTGCAGCACGCAGCTTCTCGGCAACCTTACTGTCTCTTCCCACAAACGAGTTTTTGAGAACAGTTGCTCCGGCTGTAGTTGGCATTGAATCCTTTGTGTCGATATTATCCTTGAGGATAACAGGAATTCCGTGAAGAGGACCTCTTGACTTTCCCTCTGCCAGCTCTCTGTCAAGCTCCTTTGCAATCTTAACTGCATCGGGATTAACTGAAATAACAGAATTGAGCATTGGTCCGTTTTTGTCAATCTTTTCAATTCTGTATAGATAATCCGAGGTAACCTGCTCAACTGTTAAGCTTCCGTCTCTGTAGCCTTCGCCCAGCTGAGAAATTGTTATCTCTTCCAGATATGAAGTATCTCTGTCACTTTTAACCTCAGTGCTGCATGAGATAGCAGCCGTTAAAACAAATGCAGCGGCTGCTGCTTTGATTGCTAAGGAAAGATTTTTCATATGTTTCAATTTTTTATCATTCGTTTTATATTCGTCTCTTTATTTTCCAATTCTCATACGGGACATCAGTGAGCGGCTTTTGGGGAAGATTCCCTTCTGCTTTACCCTTACATCCTCCACTACATAGAATACATCCGGATCAAACTCTGTAATTATCTTCTCCAGACTCTTCATCTCCTTTCTGTCAATAACTGCCTCAACAATCTCAATTCTGTCCACAGATCCCGTTCCCTCCAGAAGTGTCGCGCCATAGTTTTGTTTGTTGAAAAGGGCAATGAGTTCACGCCCGTTCTTCTTGGTGTATATTCTGCAGAGAATAATTCCAAAGGCAATTCTCTGTTCAATAAGAATCCCCACAAAGTTTCCTGTAGCATACCCGGCAGCATATGAAATATATGCAATCATATCGTTTGCTCTTGAGAAAATCTGTGATATTACCACAATCCATATCAGAACCTCAAAGAAACCAATAAGAGGGGCCTTGTATTTTTCTCCCTTTGAGACAAAGATAATCCTGAGTGTTCCAAGCGATACATCGACTATACGTGCAAAGAATATTATAAAAGGCAGCAGATACGGATAGGTATCTAGAAAACTGAACATTTCCATGGGGTTGATTATATAAGTTTCTGTGGTTAATAAAATTCAAATTTAACAATTATTTAAACGCCAGCGGGAGCGACTCAACAATGTCACCTGCAATAATTGACCTCTCCCCCTTGCTCCCGGCAGCAAAATCACCTGCAAGACCGTGAAAGAAAACGCCTGCCATGGCAGACTGGGAAGGTGTATAGCCCTGTGCCAGCATTCCAAGAATAATTCCGGTAAGAACATCTCCGCTCCCTGCAGTTGCCATTCCCGGATTTCCAGTGGTATTTTCAAAAACATCTCCGTCCGGCAGTGAAACAGTTGTTCCGGCTCCTTTGAGAGCAATAATTACTCCATACTTTCTGGATATTTTTCTCTGAGTTGCTATTCTCTCCTCTCTGGTTGAGTGGGGGCCGGCAAAACGGTCAAACTCGCCGGGATGAGGCGTGAGTATTGTATCCCTGCGCATCCGCGCCAGGAGTTCCGGTCTCGAAGCAATAATGTTGAGCGCATCTGCATCCAGAACAAGCGGTACCCGGCAACTTTCAATCAGATCAGAAACCAGGGAGGCAGTTTCAGGCGCCAGACCCAGCCCCGGGCCGGCCCCCACCGCCTCAAATCCCTCAAGAGAGGGCAAAACAGACAGATGGTTTTCATTTGGATCAAGAGTACACATCGCCTCCGGAACAGAACACTGCAAAATATCATTCAGCCTTCCCGGAATGTGAACAGTAAGCAACCCCGCCCCTGTTCTCAGGACACTTCTTGCCGAGAGCACAGCCGCCCCTCCCTTTCCAAGTGAGCCTGCCAGAAGCAGCGCATGTCCGTAATCTCCCTTGTGCGAAAACTTGTCCCTCTCCTTCATGAAGGTTGAGACCAACCTTTTATCAATCTTTTCCATTTTTTGTCCTCCTGAAATCAAGATCGTGAAAATCGTAGCTGAAATCTGTAAGAGGAGAGATTGCCTTCATAGTGAATCCGGAAGGTTTGCCCTCAAAATCAAAAGTAAAGTTGGCAAATGAGTCGGCATCAAAACTGCGGTCGTCCCATTTAACAACAAAAGTGCTTCCCCTGTAGAAGAGCATCTCTCCGGCAAGTTTAGGCGAGCGTACAGATGCAAACCTGAGCTTGCCTTTCATCAAACTTATCTTAACATCCCCAAGCCAGCTGTCTTTGTAAGTACCCTCAAAAGTTCCCAGAAAATCTGCTGTTACACCTGCATGAGCCTTTTCAACAACACTCCAGATATCACCGGTTACATTTGCAGCATACTCCCGCGCTTTATTAAGCCTCTCAAGGTTCTCCGCAACCCTCTCTTTTCCTTTCACTCCAAAGTATTTGTCCAGAATAGTATTTGTAACCGAAGTAAATGCCTCACCCGATTGCTGATTTGTAAAAACAATAATACCAAGTTTCAGGTCTGCAATAAGAGTAACCTGAGTCAGAACACCAGAAAGCCCCCCGGTATGTGTAACCATCTTGTAAACATTGACATCACTAACTCTCCATCCAAGAGCATATGCAGAGAAGTGTGTTTTATAAGTTGTCTGCCCCCTTACCGGAATAATTGTCTGCGGAGTCCACATCTCCTGATGCGCTCTCGCACTGAACAATCTTTTTACCTCTGCTTTTCCGTCTGCCCCGGTTATGCCGAATGCTCCTCCGCCCAGCTGAGCCATAGCCCATTTTGACATATCGTTCACACTGCTGAATATCCCTCCGGCCGCATTTGCCATATCTGCCAGGTTCATCTGCACCACCTGCACCTTTCCGTCAACAGGAACGTGAGCATCAATAATATTTGTTTTATATGGAATTCGACTGTGGCTTCCCGCACTTCTCTCCATACCCAGCGGCCTCATAATTCTGCTCTCAACAAACTCCTCCCAGGAGATCCCGGAAGCCCTCGCCACAACCTCACCTGCAACTATGTAAAGCAGGTTGTCATAATCGTATTTTGTTCTGAAGGCAGATACCGGCTTCAGGTATCTCATATTGAAAATAATATCATTAAGCTTAAAATCAGACCCGTCCGGCCAGATCATCAGGTCACCTGCACCAAGACCAAGCCCGCTTCTGTGGGTGAGCAGATCCTTTATGGTGAAATTCTGAGTAACATATGGGTCATAAAGTCTGAATTCAGGAATTAAATCAACAACCTTGCTATCCCACTCAAGTTTCCCCTCGTCAACAAGAATTGCCAGTGCAGCAGATGTAAATGCCTTGCTGTTTGAAGCAATTGCAAAGAGTGTGTTCTCGTCCATTTTCGCGCCGGTAGCAAGCGAGCTCACCCCGTAACCCTTCATATGAACCACCTTGCCATCCTTAACTACAGCCACGGCTATCCCGGGAACATCAAATGCTTTCATGGCCTTCACTACCACAGAATCAATATAGGCACCCTCAGGCACTTTGGCTCCCCTCTTCTGGGCAAAGGCTGCTACATCTGCAATCAGGAAAAACAGCAGTATCAGACTAGTCGAAAATTTTAAAATTGCTCTCATAATTTCTGTTTTTTATCTCTTTTTCAAGTTTATTTCTAAAATCGTTAATTCTGGCATCCGTTACTCCGCTCTCCTCCCCCCTTTTCGCACCGTCAGTGAGAATCAGCCTTGCAACAAGAACTACAAGCGTCCAGAGCGCAGAAGGCTCCCACGGCTCCTCAGCTATATCCCTTACAGTCTGGTCAATATTTTCTGCCGAAAAGGTTACAGAATCCAGCGAAGTGTACTCATTTGCATCCATAGCTCCCTTTGCCCCGGCAACAATCTCATCAAAACTCAGCTCACTTCTGTGGTAGAAGCTAAACTGAAAATAGCCCAGCTGAGCATCGTACCCAAATGAGACAAGCTCAATTTGCGAAGCATCTGCCTGAAAGTTTATCTCTTCCCTGGCCTCTCTGAGTACCCCTTCAAAGGGCGACTTATCATCAAGATCTATGCTTCCGCTTGCCGAATATGTCCTGAAGAGCCTGTGCGTATCAATAATCTCCCTGTTTGGCCTCATACCCACCAGAACTCTATCCCCGCCCGGACCAGCACAATCAATGAACAGCCCTGTTCCGCAGTGGTTTGCCCGTATAAGATTCCCGGTAATTCCTGTGTCGAGCCAGTCAGAGGTGCCCTCTTCGTACAATCCGTGGCCGGCATCCCTGAAGAAGATCTGAGGCGGATAGTGTTTTATTGTGTTGAATGCCTTGTAAACAGAGTAGTTAGAGGGGTGAAATCCAACCTCCAGCACCCCCTCAGTTTTATTAAAGCCGAACGAGCTAACGCGGATAGTCCCGCTGTCGCCATATCTTAACTTTTCCCTCTCTGCCCGCTGAATATCCCGGAAGGCATTGGAGTTTACAAATTCGCTATATTCCGGAAAAGTATCAGCCCTTGATTCGCTCATATGAAGCCCTTTGCTGCTAACAGCAAAAATCTCCCCGCCCGACAAATCATTGTTGAGCAGTTCATAAAAAGGAATTTCGCTGTTGTGAATTTTTGCCTTCATGTTTTGTTCTCTACAAATGTAGTCAAACTTAATGTTTCATGCAGCATAGAAGCATTTACCCCTGGGGAAAAGTGTCAAACAGTTAATATACAAGGATTTATACAAAAATGCACTTTTTCATAACTAATTGAATATGTAGTGTTTGACACTTTTCCCCAGGGGTAACTCTCAAATTGTAAGAAAAGAGATTTATACGATATGGCAAAGTGACTTGAATAATTTTATCTAAATTGAGCCTATCACTAAAGGATAACTTTATGAAAAACCTAAAGTTAACGGCGATATTCATATTACTGATTATTGCCACTCAGACATCCCTGCGGGCAGATACACCACAGTCGTGGCAGAACAAAACATACAAGTATGGAATTTTTGAGTACAAGCTCCCACCGGACTGGGTTCTTGACAAAGAGTTTACTAATGAAGAGTTTCTCACGTTCAGACAGATAGTTGGCGGAGAATTGAGATATATTGTAAGAGTCAGGCAAAAAGGGACTATTACCAGGCATAACCGTGACCTGGAAATTCACCATCAAACAATTACAAAGGCTCATAATGAAAGAAAAGACAACATTGACCATGTAGAAAAGCCAAGTAAATACAAAACTCTGGGAACAGATAAATGCTGGATGCTTTCATACATTGCACCTGCATTAAACCACCGGGGATTTATATTTACTCCGGTTGTGGATGGAAAAATGTATCAGGTTTATGTATTTGACAAAATTGCCAAAAAGAAGGAACTCAGAAAGGAGGCAGCAGATTTTATTGCAGCAATCGCAATTGCAGGGGCAGGGAAGAGAGAGGTGAGTCCTGACGAGACTAAGGTTGCGTACAGAAACCTGGATGTAAAGGGGGAAACAATACCTCCTGCAAAGCCAATTCCTTATCTTGACATAAACAAGATTACTGCTTCTCAGTGGGACGGATCGGTTGCTGCCGCAATGGAGGGAATGAGGCTGGTGTATGGCCCTATGAATCAGACCCAGGAGGCAGAGTTCATGAAGGCATGGGCTCCGCTCAGGCAGACCCCATTTAAAGAGGCTGTAGATTACATGAATAAATTCAATCCACTTCTGGGCGAATTTCTGGTATACCGTGCAGCTGTTGTTCAGAGCAGTCAGCTTCTGGAGGAGGCTGTGCTGAATGCCGGATATGCTGCAGAATTTGACGACCCTGAGGGAGTCAGATTATACATGGATCTCGCATCCCGTTACAGGAACCTACTTATCTCCAGAGAAAAACGCCTTGAGCAGATTATTAAAGCGCTTTCCGACCTGGGTAACCCGCCCGATGGCCGGGCCCTTATGGCAGAGAGACAGGGAAAATACAAAAAGGAGAAAGATTATCTTAAATCCTTGCTCACAACATTCACACCTGAGGGATGCTGGGCAGGAACCGAAAACCAGTTTATGGAGAGTTTCAAGCTGGGAACAATTATGTACCCGGAATACTTTTATGTATACAAGGTAAATACAAGCGATGGCGAGATGTACTATGCCATTGATATATGTGTCGGGTGTAATGTAAACAGCTCATCAGGAGATGTAATTGCCAAAGTAAATGTCAGAGGAAGGATGAGAGGCGACTTTATAACCAGGGAGCTGAAAGTACCTGACTATACCGGTATAGGTCAGGGTGGCGCAAATGACGGGAAAATTTTTCACCGCTGGGTGAGATTTGAATATCCTGCCATTCCCGGTTTTTCCGAGACATCTGACTCCCGTTTTACTCAGCTTATCAAACTTGGGGAAGAGAAAAATATTACATCATTTAACAGCACTTTCACTAAGCAAATAAGCAAGAACCGAATGGCAGACGCCTTCTTTAAAACAGCCGTAAGGTGGACAGAAGAGGGACGCTGGGACGACTTCACTCACGATCCTGATAATATGACACCAAACGATCTTCTGATTGCCTTTTCTGCAGAGATGGGTGGCTCAGCTACACCCGCCTCTTCAGGCAAAGGGGTTGCCAAAGCCAAAGCAGAGCCGGCTGGGAAGAAAGCTGCTGGAAATGGCCTTCATATTGAGGACGATAAAACCGCAGAAGAGCGTAAGAAAATTGATGCCGAGGCTATCCAGTTTCACACAAACAACCTTGCCATTATTGACAAAAATATGGTCAAAGACAGGGCAGAGCTTGCAAGGGAGAGAGATCCAAAAAGGAAAGAGGCACTAAGGCTAAGAATTCTGGGCGCTCAGGCAGACATTCAGGCAGAAAAGGACCGGATTGCCACTATCCAGACCGGACAGATTGTTCACTCCCGCTCTCCTTGGGACGAATATGCAAAAGCGGGATTTATACAGAATATAGCAGAGAATCAGCAGAAACTTGAGAACCAGTCAAGAAGCATACGAAAGGCATATGAAATGGCAGACAAACTCCCGGACGACAAGGCACGGCAGGTAAGAGAGGTTCTTAACAGTAAATTCAGGGGAGAGATGGTAGGAAGCGATGATGAATCGGCATTAAGAACTGTTGTTGAGGAGGCCAACGCAATTGGAAAAAGCTACTATGAGGGAAAAATGGCAGAGGCCAGGGCAGATAACAGGGAGGCTATTGAGGAGGCTGAATGGGCCGATGCCTGCCTGCAAACCGCTCAGGTGGTTAAGACAACTGCAGATTATTCAATGATGGGTCTTTCGCTTTTTGGAGGCCAGTATGTAAACAACATGTATCAGGGTGTAACAGGCTATATTGAAGGAGGCCCAAAGGAGGCTTTTCTGAGGGTTGCTGGGTCGTACAATACAGCCACAGGTCTTGCAGTTGACGGATTTCGCGGATTTGAGGAGGCTGTGAATAACGGAGGAGATTTCATGGATGGAGTCAAAGGGGCTGCGTGGGAGGCAGCGAAGGGATATGTAACAGACAAGGCTCTCTCATTTGGAATGGGAAAACTCTCAAGCACCTTTGCCAGACCAAACGGAGAGTTCCCTGAAATAGACGGGCCAAATGCTAAAAGGGCTCCGCAAACCGGAACTCCTGACCCTCTCAGGTCAAAAGCCAAACCGGCAAAAGAGATTGATGATTTCAACCGCCCTCTGTCTGCAGAGGAGATGGCAGTTTACAGGGAGCAGGTGGCAGACGGCCGCAACAAGGTAAACTCCTATAAAAAGACATACGAAAAACTTGAAGAGGCGAGAAAAGCAAAACTTCCAACTTCTGAAATCAAGAAAATCCTGATTGAGCTGGATGACCGGTCAGCAAAAATACACAGCTCTCCGCAGGCAAAGATGATGATGAAGACAATGCAGAAAAACCCTAAAAATCTGAATCTGATTAAGCGATACAGTAACTCTATGGACAGGGTGCATCAGAGGGTTGAAAAGAGGTTTCAGCAGGAGATGGATCAAAGCGGATGGAGCAAGGAGCAACTTGAGCCTATCCGCAACAGGCCGGATCCTGCAGAGCTTCAGAGGGCAAAAGAGAGACAGGCAAGGGGCGAGACTGTAAACCCGGAAGATTTACTGGGAAGCAAAACTGTAAATATGGACTATGATGCCGGGAGAAAAGCCAGAATTGGTCCGGATGGAAAACCTGTTCAGCCTTCTAAAAATGGCGAGCCGGTATCAATAGAGGCATGGCATCAGGAGGCTCAGGAGGCATGGGAGCGTGCCTATTTTGCAGAGACAGGTCAGAACCCTGCCAAATCCTGGGAAAACATTACCCATTCAAAAATGGGAGATGCCTATGCAGACAGAACAGTACTCCAGAGGAACGGAATTATGCACGCAAATAAAGCCTGGGCTGGGCAGACCGCAGATGTCACCTACTACAAGGCAGAGCACCTGAAGGGTTCTCCGGAATTTCAGAGAGTTGAAAAATTTATTGAAATTGCCAGAGGTACATCAAAAGATTACAAAACAAAGATGAATCCGCTCTTTGAAAAAAAGAGACCTAAACCGGGAACAAAATCATATGAAGCGTGGCAAAAACACAAAGAGTACTGGGATAAGGTAAACAACATAATGGATCAGACCGGGAGCGGCCGCAAAGACCCGCTCACGGCAGACAGAGAGATCAGGGAAATTACGGGTGGTAAAAGTTTTCTTGAGGTGACGTTTGATATGAGAAACTTTATGGAGTCTCTTATGGTCCTCTGAAACATGTAAAGTTTTTTGTTTTACTTTGTGCTTTGTTTAAAAAAGAACAATGCGATTCCTGCTTGTAAAAATATTACTGATTACAATTCTTCTTTCTCCTATAAGTCTTTATTCACAGACCAACAGGAAAATAGGGCTTTATACCGGTGCCGGCACTGAAAGGCTGAGTGACAAACTTGACCTGGGGTTTGATTACAGATACAGAGTGAATTTTTTCCAGGTTGAATACAGCCACACAATTCATTCATTTGGCAAAACAAACATTGAGGGGCACTTCACACCGCAGTTCAATACAACCAGATACAAAAATCTGGATGGGTCTGATTATTACAAGACATCATACGAAACTGGTCTCAACATAGCCATCGCCTTAAGACAGGAGATTGTTCCACGTAATTTCTCACTTTACATTATGCTGGGAACAGGGCCTCACTACATTTTCGGAGCACCAGACAGACAGGTATCCGGGCTGATTTTCTCTGACAACCTTTTTATTGGAGCTCAGGTAAGAGTATGGGAGAGACTTCATCTTGACATAAGACCAGGGTTTCGTCACATAAGCAACGCAGAGACTCGTCATCCCAATCTTGGAATAAACTCCTTTACACTAAGTTTCGGATTTTTTCTGGAGATTGATTAACCTAATAACGCAGACTTCACTTTCAGGAGCCACTCTTTCTTGATGACAGTACATTACTCCTTTTGTAAGGAATTGTAAAATAGAATGATGAGCCATCACCCGGTGCAGACTTTACCCAAACCTTGCCCCCAAGCAGCTCAACATAAGATCTTACAATTGACAATCCCAGTCCGGCACCATCATGAGTTTTCGTATATGTCATATTGATTTGCACAAACCTTTCAAAAATCTCTTCCTGTTTACTCAGTTCAATACCAACACCGGTATCTTTAACATAAAACAGCAGATTGTTTCCGGAAGTTACATATCCTACCTCTACATATCCTTCATCTGTATATGTTATCCCGTTAATCAGGAGATTTGTGAGGATTGATGTAAGCTTCTCCCTGTCTGTCCAGATGATTGCTTCATCAGTTACCTTTATGCCCGGTTTAAGATCAATCCTGATTCCTTTTTGCTCAGCCTTAAGAGAGTACAGTAACCTTACATTTTCCAGCAATTCGTTAACATCTACCTGAGTGAGGGTCACCTTCATCTGTCCTGCATCAATTTTTGATATGTTTACCAGATTGTGCAGCAGTCCAAGCATTCTCTCACCGCTCTCCTCAATTACCGCTATATATTCAAGCCTCTCTTCAGGAGTTAGGTCAGGATCCTTGAGTAACTCAGCAAACCCCAAAACTCCATTCATTGGAGTTCTTATTTCATGGCTTACATTAGCAAGAAAACCAGATTTAAGTCTATCGCTTTCAAGTGCCCTGGCTTCGGCCCGTCTGAGCTTCTGCAGGTGTCGCCTCAGAAATATGTAGAACATAGCAGCAGTAACAACAACATAGAACCAGCCCTTGAAGGTCTGTAATTCAGTTAATCGCTCGGGATCATCAATAAGAGACATCAGGATTCTGTCTGAGAAGAGAATCCAGGCTCCTCCAAGAAGAAGGTAGAAGAGCGCAATACCGTATTCGAACCTGAACTTTGCCATGTCCGCAGGATTTTACGCTAATTTAAGAAATTCCTTTAGATTGACAACTATTTTGAATCAAGAAGGTCTTTAATAGTGCGTGACAGCTGGTCATAGCCAATAAAACCGGCGAGCCTCACTCTCTTACCTTCTTCATTTGAGAAAATGTAGGTAGGGAAAAGATCTACCTCAAGTGATGCAGCCAGCTTCAAATCTTTTCTGAACTCCTCTTCACCTCTGCTGTCAAGGTCTTTCTTAAAAAGATCTATGTCAAGATATACAGCCTTTGCAGCCTGTATAAGATTTTCCCGCTTTGCAATATTTACCTTGCTGTGAAAAAAGCGCTGTCTTATAATATTATAAAACCTGAGACCTTTATATTCGTCCTGAAGCATTGCTGCGCGGAATGCAACAGAAGGCGGGTATGAAGATGCCGGAGGGTCCTCTCTCCATATATCTCCGTCCAGAACAAATCCTATATGTCTTGATGCCTCTTCCCAGTGATTTGCCACCAGTGCAGGACCCTCTTCTTTACCGTCAAACATGCTCCAGTCCGGCATAAGTCCTCCCATACGGTACTCAATTGAGATTTTATCCCCAAAATCTTCTTTAATACTTGTAAGTATCAGTTCGCTTCCCCAGCAATATGAGCATAGCGGGTCTGAAAAGTATAAAATATTAACCTTGTCTGCCATTGTTTCTGTTATCAACGTATTTTTTGTACTCCATATCCAGCAGCATGATGTGATTTATCCACCACTCCTTGAGAAAATCACTGACATCCTCTGGTCTGGTGGGATTTACATCATCATACAGATGATTAAAAAAGGCTACTTTTTTAATATAAAGTTTATGAGCAGCCCTGTGCTCCTTTATGCCGGGAAAACCTTGATCTGCCATATACTTTTCCTCGTCACGGAAATGCTCTATGCTATAATCTGTAAGTTCAGAAAGGAGTTCTGCAAAGCGGAGGGAGCGTGTCTCAAGAGTCTCTTCCTTGATAAATCTGTTTATCACATCAAAGATTCTTTTATGCTGGTCATCAATACTGCCAACCTTTACGGATAGCTCATCACTCCATAAAATTCTACTGTGACTGTTCATAAAAATAAATGAAAATGAGTTAATCAAAAATAATACTAATTTGTTATATATCTAAAAATAAATTTATTCAATGAAAGAGAAAGAGCTTTATCACATGCGCAAGGATTATGCACCACAGCCGCTTACAATGGAAGAGCTATCGGCAGACCCATTCCTGCAGTTTGGACGGTGGTTCAGTGATGCATCACAATATGAGACATTGGAACCAAATGCGATGATTGTCTCAACCTGCGGACTGGATATGCTCCCCTCTTCAAGAGTGGTGTTGCTAAAAAAATATTCTCCGGAAGGTTTTGTCTTTTTCACAAATTACAACAGCAGAAAGGGAATTCAGCTTGGCCAGAATCCAAATGCATCCATACTCTTTTTCTGGCCGGAGACAATGAGACAAGTGAGGATTGAGGGCTTTGTCGAAAAGGTATCCGAACAAGAGTCTGATGAGTATTTTAACTCCCGTCCTGCCGAGAGCCGGGCAACAGCAATGGCATCTATGCAGAGTGAACCTCTTGAAAACAAAGAGAAATTTGAAAGTGAAGTTGATAAAATTCTGAAAAGCTCAGAAGGCGAGATATCTGCCGGAAAGGTACTGGCAAGGCCTCTGCACTGGGGTGGATACATCCTTAAACCTTCACTCTTTGAGTTCTGGCAGGGTGGTACAAACCGTGCACATGACAGGTTTGAATACCTGAAAGAATCCCCTGACCAGCCTTTCTGGACAATCACAAGACTCTATCCCTGATTATTTTTTCCCTCATCAAGCGGAGCTCCCCTCATAACGCTTGAACAGTTGGCAACAACCACAATTGTAAAGAAAACCAGAAGAGTAAGATAGATCAGAAACTCTCCGGCCGACGCAACCCATCTCTTTTCATCAGGGTCATTGTTCCAGAAAAACAACAGAGTCATAAGAATATGCCCTGTAGCCAAAACGGCCAGACCTCTCCATGAAACGTCACGCCTTCTCTTTTTCTTTTTGATTCTTGCCAGTGCAATTGAAAAATAGAGCCCGAGAATTACTGCCAGATAGGCTATTATTCTCACCACCTCTCCAGTCTCGTAGCGCCAGATTAGAAGCAGCACACCAAGGGCAAGAATGATCAGATATAAATCCAGCTTTTTCATAATTGCGCTTTTTACTTACAAAATTCCTGAATGAGAGCATAAGCCTCAGATTCGCCAAGTTCTGCAGCTTTTTTCCAGTCCTCACATGCACCGGTTTTATCTCCGATATTATTCTTGGTGACCCCCCTGTTAAAATAAGCAAGAGAATTAGACGGAGCCAGTTCAAGAACCTTATTGTAATCTGCCAGTGCGCCCGGATAATCTTTAAGGCTGTATTTTGCTACACCCCTGTTGAGATATGCATTTACCATTTCGGGCTTTCTTACAATGGTTTCATTGTAATCTGAGATTGCTCCCTGAAAATCTCCCAGTGTCTGCTTTGCATATCCCCTGCTGTACCACGCAGAGAACTGATCAGGATCAATTTCAAGTGCCTTTGAATAATCATCTGCAGCCCCGGTGAAATCTTTCAGCTGACATTTGCACATTCCGCTGTTAATAAGTGCGTAAGCATCCCGCGGGTTTATCTCCAGACTTCTCGAATAGTCAGAAATTGCCCCGTAAAAGTTTTTCAGCATTCTCTCTGCCTCCGCCCTGTTATAATATGCATCGGCATTTTTTGGGTCAAGTCTTATTACTGTTGTGAGATCAGAAATTGCCTCCTGATAGTGTCTCAGGGAATACATTATTAATCCCTTGTTAAACCATGATCTGGCGTGACTGGGATCAATCTGTACTGCCCTCAGGTAATCGTCAACAGCGTCCCTGTCCCTGTCCAGATACTCCTTAGCCAGACCTCTGCTGTAGAGAGCTTCGGCATCTAAAGGATTAAGTTCAATTGATTTTGTATAGTCATTTATGGCTCCCTCATAATCTTCCAGAATAAGCTTTGCCGCCCCCCTGTTGTACCATGCAAGATTAAGCCTGGGATTAAGTTCAAGGGCTTTGGTATATTCAGTAATTGCTCCGGCATAGTCCTTTTTGCCGTGCTTCTCCAGTCCGTTGTTGTAAAATGTCTCTGCAGGCTGGGCAGAAAGTGAGACAGACAGCAGTATCGAAACCAGTAATGTCAGCGTTTTCATGCCTTTATGATTTTGAGAAAGTTAAGCATTTTTAAGATTGGTTGTTATCCAAATCGTATTATCTTTGGGTAAAATTAGGGGCCATATAATGTCCGGAAAAAAGGCATTAATAATTATTCTGACACTCCTGTCAATTGGAACTGTTCAATTATATGCTCAACTGGCAGGAAAGAGTTACATAAGAGGGGCAGTGGTTGACGGAAAAAACGGAGAACCTGTCCCCTATGCCGTTATTGTGGTTGATGGCACCACAGACGGTACCGGTACAGATTCTGAAGGCCGGTTCCTGCTAGTTACCACAGCAAAGAAGATTCTTCTGAAAATCTCCTCAATGGGATATCTCCCTTCTGAGGTGTCAGTACCAACAGATAACAACGGAAAGCCTGCCGGAAACGAGCCACTTACTATCAGGCTGGCCCCTGCAGCAGTCCAGCTGGACGCCATTGTAGTAAAGGCAAACAAAGTCCGTTACCGCAATAAGGATAATCCCGCCGTCATGATAATTGACAGCGTAATTCAATACAAGGAAAAAAACCGAAGCAAGAATTTTGATTTTCTCAGCTATGAAAAGTATGAGAAGGTCATTTTCTCATTTTCCAATGTTTCAGAGAAGCTAAAAGAGGCTAAAATGCTTGGCAAATTCAAGTTTGTGTTTGACAACATGGACACACTGCGCAAGCCGGGACAGCCTGTACTTCCTGTTTACATAAGGGAGCAGCTCTCTGATTATTATTATCGCAGAAACCCCGAGGCAAAAAACGAGATAGTAAAAGGTGACAAAATGGTCACCTTTGAAGGGTACCTTGACGAGCAGGGAATCGGGGTATGGCTTAACTATCTTTATCAGGACATAGACCTGTACGACAACAATATACTCTTTCTCACCAATCAGTTTATAAGCCCTATTGCGACTACTGCCCCTGCGTTTTACAGGTATTATATTCTCGACACCCTTAATGTAAGCGGGGCCGAATGCTATAAGCTCTACTTTTCACCTCGCAATAAGACAGATTTCCTGTTTCAGGGCTATCTCTATATTACTGCCGACGGCTCATTCGCTGTCAAGCGCGCAGAGATTGAGGTGAGCCGGCAGATAAACCTCAACTGGATCAAGGATGCAAGAATAGTTCAGGAATTTGAGAGAGACCCGGAAAACATGGCGCAGCAGGCGGGAGTGAATCAGCATACCGGAACAGGAGAAAAAAGTTCCACCGGATGGCTGCTTACCCTGGACGAAATTTCACTCGACCTTGGATACAGCCGCAACGGACTTGGTGTTTACGGACAAAAGTCTGTCTCATACAGAAAATTCAAAATAAACGAGTCACTCGCAGAGAGCAACTTCAGGGTGAGAGATGCGCGGGCAGACACGACCCTTTCAAAGCCGGAATCGTACTGGGAAGAGAACCGGCACACAAGGCTTTCGGCCACAGAGAGGGGAATTTACAGAACAATAGACACCCTTAAAAAGATACCTGCTTTTAAACGGACAATGAACATTACAAGAATTGTTCTGGCAAGCTACCATAACTTTGGGAAGTTTGAAATTGGACCAGTTATCTCCTTTTACAGTTATAATCCAATTGAGGGCTCAAAACTGAGAATCGGCGGCCGCTCCACAACGGCTCTGAGCAAGTGGTTCAATTACGACGGTTATATCTCCTACTCATTTGGGGATAAAAAAATCAAATACAATCTGGGCACAACGCTCTCCTTCAGCGGCCGCACAATTTACGAATTCCCCGTTCAGAGCCTGCGCCTCAGCTTCCAGAGCGACACCAAGGTTCCGGGGCAGGAGCTTTACTTTGTTCAGGAGGGAAATGCACTTCTCTCAATCAAGAGAGGCGTTGACGACAAGCTCTTCTACAACAAAACCTTCCGTGCCGAGTATCTTCATGAATTTGAGAACCACTTTTCATATTCTCTCGGATACACACACACCCAGCAGAAGCCCGGCGGCAGTATTACATTTGGAAACGCATCAGTATTGAATATCGGCGAGGCAAGCCTCGCACTCAGATACGCCCCAAAAGAGGAGTTTTACCAGCGAAAAATTTACAGAATTCCGGTTGCAAACAAATATCCAATCTTCCAGTTCAACTATACGCTGGGAAACAAACTGCTTGGAGGTGATTACAACTACCATCTGCTGAGGCTCAACATGTACAAACGCTTTTACCCGTCTGTAGTGGGCTATACAACCGTAACCCTTGAGGGTGGACTTGTGCTTGGAAAGGTACCCTATCCTCTGCTCGAAATTCATAATGCAAACCAGAGCTACCTGTACCAGTCCACAACCTATAACCTTATGAACTTTGTAGAGTTTGTGAGTGATAAATATGCATCCATTTTTGTAGACCACTGCTTTAACGGCTTCATATTTAATAAAGTCCCGCTTATAAAACACCTCGGACTGAGAGAGATGCTAACATTCAAAGTTCTGTACGGCGGACTGAGTGACAGAAATAATCCGGCTGTGTCCGGCTCAAACACAAATCCGGCCCCGGGCTCTGTTGCGGGCGATCCGTTACTCTTCCCATTTCCGGTAGACAAAGATGGAAACCCAACTACATTTATTTTGGGTAAAACACCATATATTGAGATGAGTGTGGGAATTTCAAACATCTTCAAATTTGTGCGCGTAGATCTCGTAAGGCGTATAACATATCTGGACCATCCAAATGTATCAAAGTACGGTATAAGAGTCCGGCTCAAATTTGATCTATAGGTTAAATTTTCTGATCCTCTGATTTTTGCATAATCTGTATAATCTGTAAATATTTTATACATTTGATAAAATTACACTCAGATGAATACATTCAGAATTTTCATAGTAGAGGATGATCAGTGGTATGCAGACCTCCTCCAAAAGCATCTGAATCTTAATCCGGATTATGATGTTGAGAAATTTGCCACTGCAAAAGAGTGTCTGAACAATCTCTACAAGAGTCCATCTGTGATTACAATTGATTTTTCACTGCCCGATATTAACGGCAAAGAGCTTCTGAAAAAGATCCGCTCCAGGTTGCCTGAAGTTCCCATTATCGTAATCTCAGGTCAGAAAGATATTGATACTGCTGTCGATCTTATTAAGGATGGTGCATTTGACTATATTGTCAAAAATGAGGATACACCAAACAGACTGTGGAATTCCATCCGGCTGCTCAGAGAGAATATCTCACTGAGGGAAGAGAATGAGCAACTCAAAAGAGAGGTTGGGAAAAAATATGATTTTTCTAAACTGATAATTGGGGAAAGTTCAAAAATAAAGGAAATCTACAATCTGATCGGGAAAGCGGCAGATTCTCCGGTAACAGTATCGGTTACGGGAGATACAGGCACCGGAAAAGAGCTTGTTGCCAAAGCTATTCACTACAATTCTGCCAGAAAAAAAAATCCTTTTGTTGCGATTAATCTTGGGGCAATACCCAGAGATTTAGTCGAGAGTGAGCTTTTTGGCTTCGAAAAAGGATCTTTTACAGGGGCTTATACATCTAAACCCGGTATTTTTGAGGAGGCAGACAAAGGAACACTTTTTATGGACGAAATAGCAGAGATGGATCTGAGTATTCAAAGTAAGTTTCTTAGAGTTTTACAGGAGAAAGAGGTAAGAAGAATTGGCGGGAAGGAGGCTAAAAAAATTGATGTCAGAATAATTACTGCCACACATAAAAATTTACCAGACGAAGTTAGCAAAGGCAACTTCCGGACAGATCTGTTTTACAGGGTTATGGGATTACCAATACATCTACCCCCTCTCAGGGAGAGAGGAAATGATATAATACTTCTTGCCCGGTATTTTGCTAAGGAATTCAGCAAAGAGACCGGAAAGAGAGAACCGGTAATAACTAAGGAGGCCATTGTGAAACTTATGTCATACCCCTATCCGGGTAACATAAGGGAGTTAAAGGCAACAATTGAACTGGCCATAATAATGAGTGATGATGGCAATATTGATGCAGACTGCATAACCTTCAATCCTGCCGGGCCTCTCCCTGAGGTATACAATGAAAGTATGACTCTGGATGATCATATAACAAAGATTGTGAACGACTCTCTGAAGATGAATTCCGGGAATCCTACAATTGTTTCGAGAAAACTTGGAATTAGCAGGGCAACGGTTTACAAATACATGAAAAAATCTCTCAGATAATCACGGGATAATTAAAACTGAAGGGAGCTGCCTGAATTTCAGGCAGCTCCCTTTGACTTAAAATTGAGATTAAAATTTTAGAATCCTGAAACTGTTGCATGAGCTACAAAGTAAACCTGTCCGCTCAAATCAGGTATGTTGAACACATACTGTGTAAGGCCTCCCAGATTTCCATTAGTATTTGGATACTGTCCGGGTGCAGATGCATAATTTCCGTTTCTGAGTTTTGGAAGAAAATCTGTTCCTACATATGCGTGAACTTCCTCTAATTTATACGGGGAGTTAACATTGTAGGTTACAGTTGCACTGCTGCCGTTGTATACCAAAACTACATTTCCTACAAGTGTTCCGTTTGAAATAAGGTTGTTTCCGGCAGCTGCATACAGATCAAATGTGTATGTTCCGGCAGAAAGAGGTCCGTTACTCCATCCCCAGCGGGTATTGCTGTTAAGAAGAGAGTAGAATGTCTGCGAGTACTGTGATGAATAGGCAAATGCGGTCTCTCTTCCTGTTCCGGCTTCAGGCTGAACCTGATCCTTAGAAAGTGTAATTCCAAAATACATTGCCCAGCTTCCCTGCTGAACTATTCTCGGGCCATTACCCCAAGCTGTTTCACTCTGAAGAATACCATTAACCACCTTGCTTACATTTGCGTGCGCTGCTACATAAAGCTGAAAATCAACACCTGCTGCAGGAACATAATTAAAGTAAGTAAATGGAATTACAAATGTATATGCATTCTGTCCTGATAAAGGAGTTGCCTTAAAAGGAAATTTCCCGATTGTAGGATTACCTGACTTGTTTGCAGGCATTGATGAAAGTGAAGTACCTATCCACAGTGCAACATCACCCAGCTGCCATCCGTTTGTAATGTTGTATGTAACTGTAAGGGCGTCATCTGTGTTGTCACCGTTTGTGTCAATGTCGTCAAAAGAAATTGAGCCTACATTAATAGTCTGGCCTGCATAAAGTATTACAGAGCTTCCTGCTCCTCCGGTTATTGTAACAGCTTCTGAGCTTGTCACAAGAAGATTGTTGCCCTGCGAAGCTGATGCCTCAGGCAAAAGTGTATCCTTTGTACAAGATGAAACAGAGAAAACAAGTGCAAAAACTGCAACGAAAGATAATATCAGATTTTTATAAGATTTCATATTTGGTAAGATTATAATTATTAATTCTTAACCAAATATAAACCAATAGCATGCCGGCAAACTATAATGCTGATTATGTGCTGTTTAAAAAATTAAGCGCGGAAGAATGTGTCAAATATTTATACAGCACGCCCAATTCTTAAACAGTATTAGTCTTTTCGAGTTCGGCTTTAAGCTCATCGCACAGTTGAGGAAACCACAGCATAAAATACTTCATCTCTTTTCTTAGCAAAGCACTGCCAGTACCCTTCTCTGAAAGTGAATTAATCAGATTAATATTCTCGGCTGCCCTTCCGCTTGCGACAATTGCAATGCTGGACTTCAGTTTGTGAATATGGGAGTGCAGCAATTTAAAATCATCTGCGGCATATGCATCCACAGCATCCTGATAATATGGCGGAACAATATCAAGGAATTTCTGAAGCATCTCTGATGTAGCCTTATTATCTCCCTTGAAAAGCAATTTGAGTTTTTCAGTATCTGCAATTTTTTCTGATTTCAGGATTGCAGATACTTCCGGCTTTGACTTCTCGTCCGTTTTTTCAGTATGCAACAGTCTTATTACAGCACTCATCAGCTGATCTTCACTATATGGTTTAACAATGTAATCGTTGAAACCACCCTTAAGTACCTTTTTGATATACTTAGAAGAATCGTTAGCAGATATTGCTATTGCAGGAATCTTAACGTTCAGCTCTTCCCTTATAAACTTTATCGCAGAGAGGCCGTCCATTACCGGCATTTCCAGATCCATTATTATAATATCGTAAGTGCCGTTTTTGAGAAATCTGATTCCATCCTCTCCGTTTGACGCCATGGCATAATCAGTTCCCCACTTGCCAAAAAGTGCAGAAGTATAAACTTTATTAAATTCGTCATCATCCACTAATAAAACTCTGCTTTTGCCAAGCAGTTTTTCGGTTAGGCTTTCCGGGATTCTTGAATTCTGAATCTCTTCCGAAACAGCAATTTCTATCTTATTAAGAGTAAATGAGATTTTAGTTCCATTACCCGGAATACTCTCAATAAACAGCTCTCCTCCGTTCTTACGGACAAATTCCTTGCACAGATTTAGTCCCAAACCGGTTCCCTTCTCGTTTCCTGTACCATATGTACTTATGAAACTATCCGATTCAAGAATTTTCGCAATTGTCTCATCTGTCATACCTACACCTTGATCTTCAACGGAAATCCTCACCATATTACCGTCTGAAGTCGCATTTAAGATAATTTTACCTTCCGGATATGAATACTTTAAAGCATTGCCAATTAGGTTCCTTATAATAAGTCTGAATGATTCCACATCTGCGTTTGCAGAAAGATCTGCGGAAATATTATTAACTATAAAAATCTTTTTTTCAGAGGCTAGTGACGAATACAGATCAATTTCCCAGCCCGTTGCATCGAGAATATTAAAGTCAACAGGAGATAATGAAATACTTCCTGTCTGAAGACTAGCCCATTTCAGAAGGTTTTCGAGCAGATCTTTAATGTTGTAGGCAGCCTTTCGCATACTTATCAGCAGTTCTTTTCTGCTCTCTTCATCTTCAATAGTATTGTTTATTAAGATATCAAGCAGCGGAGGCATGTTCCCTACAGGACCCCTGAGGTCATGTGAAATGATTGAAAATAGTTTGTCCCTCGTAAAAATTGACTCCTTTAATTTTTGTTCTGCAGTGAGTCTTGCTGTTATGTCCTCCTTGATACCCATGAAATTGGTTATTTCACCTTGTTCATTAAGTATGGGAGTTATAATTGCCGATTCATAATAAATTGATCCATCTTTTTTTCTGTTGTGAAAAACACCTCTCCACTGATTGCCGGATCTGATTTCTCTCCACATCTCTTCGTAAAACTCCCGTGGATGATACCCGGAACTTACAATACCAGGCTTTCTTCCAATCACCTCTGTTCTTTTGTAACCGGTGAGCTCTTCGAATCTTGGATTGACATATTCTATGAGTCCATCACAATTAGTTAGCAGAATGCAAAGCGGACTTTGCTCTACAGAAAGAGAGAGTTTTTCAATTTTGTCATCAATTTTTCCGGGAAGTCCTCCTTGGTAATCTTTCCCGTGATATTTAAATGTCTTCTTATTGCTCATAAAAGGGGCGGATAATGTAGTATAAATGTAAGAAAAGTTAGCTTTGATGTTACTTTAAAAAGATTTCTTTCACCAGTACAAAGATTTTGTATCTTTGAAACGAAAACCCTCAAGAGACTCCAACTTATGAAACGAAACAAAATTCTCACTTCAATTTTCGCAATTGTAATTTCAGCAACTGCCATGGCAACAAATCCGCTCTATCCAATACTTGACAACTACCGCATTCCGCTTAATGCAAAGGGTGCTGCTGTGGGAAGGGTGTTAACCGGAGAGACAAAGGCTAAAATTGACATCAGCAGAGATACTGCAGATATATTCAGAATTGACAGAGATGGGATTATCAGACTTAAAAGAGGAGTAAAACTCACTGAAGGCGGAGCTTTCAGATATGCAGTAACATTAACGGTTACCACAAAAGAGGGAACTGCAGTTAAGGAATTTGAACTTGTAAAAGATGAATTCCTTAAAAACAGAGCTATTGCTCACAGAGGTGCCTGGAAAAATTTCAGTGATCCGCAGAATTCAGTTAAATCTCTTAGAAATGCAATCTCTCTGGGTTGTTCATGGAGTGAATTTGATGTTTGGATGGCTGCCGACGGAGTTCCTGTATGCAATCATGACCCTGCGATTGGAGGGCTCACGGTAGAAACCAGCACATCTGCACAGCTTACAAAGGTGGAGCTTGAACCAGGTGAGTTTCTTCCTACGCTGGAACAGTACCTTCTGGCAATAAAAGATCAGAATAAAACAGGACTTGTAATTGAAATCAAACCATCGCTTGTAAGCCAGGAGAGAACACTTGAGCTTACTAACAAGGTGGTACAAATGGTACACGACCTCAAGGTTCAGGCATGGGTAACTTACATTAGTTTCAATTATGGCTCGCTTGAGAGAGTTATTGAACTTGACCCGGTAGCAACTACAGCATACCTTGGCAATGACAAAACAGTAACTGAAATTAAAAACAGCAAAATGTGGGGTATCGACTTTAACCTGAATATGTTCAAGGCCAATCCTATTCTCACACGCCAGGCACATGACCTTGGTCTCACTGTAAATGTCTGGACTGTAAATAAGGCAGAAGACCTTAAGATGATGCTAGACCAGGGTGCAGACTTCGTTACCACCAACGAACCTGAACTGCTTTTAAAGATGCTCAGAGAGCGCGGGGAGTAATCTGCGCCGCAACCCGGCCGCCGGCTAAAAGTCAAATGTGTAACCACCCTTCTTCATAAGCTCATCCCAGCGGGCTCTGTCAAACATATAAATTTTGGCTGGCTTGTGTCTTACTCCCTTTACGACCTCGCCGGTGTCAATGAGAATACCTCTGTTCTTGCGCAGCTCCTGACCGGAATCAGCCTCATCTTTTCTTGCCGTTTCTGACTGTCTGCTGCCGGAGTAAATCCGGTGCATTTCGAGCCTCATTGTGTTGTAAAAAAATTCCTGACGGGGTTCGGGCCGGTCGGAGATTCCTACCATTTTTTTGTGAAAGTTTGCCCTGTCGAACTTTTTATTGAGAATCTCTTCGTAAACAGTCTGAAGCTGCTTGATTGTAAACTGTTCGTCCAGCAGTTCAAACGCAACCGGAAAATGACGTAAATCCATCTTTAGTTTTTCCATGGAGGCGTTTATCAGGTCCAGGTGATCAAAGAACATAAACTCCTTTCTGATGGGTCGGTTGAGCACAAACCACTGTGCATCTGCAAAATTCTCTCCTCCTTTGAAAATAATCTCCGAGAATTTTTCGGGATTGACAAGCATATAATAAAGAACAGTCATCCCTTTTCCGTGAGGATTATCCGGATGGTTTGAAAGGGTCTGAACCTGTCTGAAAAGATTAACCGAGAGTCCCAGTGTATCATGCAGCTCTCTTTTGAGACAATTTTCTGCCGATTCATCGTGGTGAAGTCTGCCACCGGGCAGCTCCCATTTGCCGGCAAAGGGCTCCTGAACTCTTTTGAATAGCAGCAGTCTGAGTTCGACTCCGTCAAAACCGAAAATGGCACATGCGGCATTAACCGAATGCGACTTCTGCTCATGAACGTGTGCCTTGTACAGGTCTGTTTCTTGAGATATATTTCCGGAAGGATGTTGTTCTGGAACCATGTTATCTGCGGGAATTTATCTTCAAAAATAGTCAAAAGCAGGGAAATTCGGAGACAGCGGGTGAAAATCAATTATTTCAGACGAAATAATTTTGAGATTCCTAATCTGTTACGGGCAACCAGATCGTAAACTGCATCCCGCAGCGGCCGGGGGAAGATTTTCAGGCAGGAGACGGCCTTCCAGATGCCTCCCAGCTCCGCAAAGGCTGCAAATATTGCCGAAGATTTTGTAAAAACCCGGCCGCCGTCAATAAAAACAACTGTATTCATACAAGAATAGCCGTCACACTCAGAATTCCCAGCGAGGCAGGACTCTGCAGACTGAAGGGTAATAAGGCTGAGAACCCTTTTCTTGTCTTTTCGCCCGATAAAATTTGCAAGTCTTATGCAGAGACTGCAATTTCCGTCATACAGAAGCACTTTGTGATTCTGATTCATTACCGTTTAGGATAAATTGATTTTTTACATAACAAATAATATAGGCTAAAAGTTGGAAAAGCACTATATTTATCGCCATAACCCACATTAGATTCAAAAACTGATTCTATTAAAAAACGAATTAAAATGAAAAAGATAATAATTACGATTTTTTCAGTTCTTATGTTCCTTAACGCACAGGCACAGCATAAGATTTACAGCGACCCGCAGGACAAGGTGATTTTTGACAGATATGCAGAGTATATCAAAACAAAGAGTAATCAGCCCCTGGATAAGGTAATTATTGAGACTGCCAAATTCTTTCTGAGTGTCCCTTATGTGGCAAATACTCTTGAAATTGAACCAGAAGGGCTAGTTGTAAATCTCAGGGGACTTGACTGTACAACATTTGTTGAAACAGTTTATGCCCTGAGCCATACTGCAAAGTCAGACAACCTAACATTTGATAATTTCACAAAACATCTCATGAGAATCCGTTACCGCGGAGATGTAATTAATGATTACTCAGACAGGCTCCACTACACATCTGACTGGGTATTTGAAAACGAGAAAAAGGGTATCGTGAAAAGTATAGTACACATTCCGGCGTGGGAGCCCATTAAACACAACTTTTTCGTAATGTCTACCAATCACGAAAAGTATAAGCAGCTAAAGGGCAACCCGGCACTTACAGAAAAAATCAAAGCAGTTGAAACTCAGCTCAACGGCAGGGAACATTTTTATCTCCCTACTGAGAAAATTGAGCAAAACAAGAACCTGATAAAGAGCGGAGATGTGGTAGCATTCGTTACAACAAAAATCCCCGGCATTGACATGACCCATATGGGTATCATTTACAAGGAGGGCGGAATGCTGACATTTATTCACGCATCCTCTTCGCACAAAAAGGTTGTTCTTAACCGCGAGCCGCTTGCTGTTTATGCAAAGGGCACCGGAAGAAATGTGGGAGTTATTATTGCAAGACCTCAGCAGTAACCCGGAAGTGGCTCTGTCACAGATTTTACAGAATTATCCAAAATAACTAAACCGCAGAGAAAATATTTTCTGCGGTTTTATATTTTTTAGTTAAATTTAAAGCATAAACCTAACTAAAAGAGTATTACTATGAGTATGTTCTGCAATCAGTGTCAGGAGACAGCCAAAAACACGGGCTGTACCATCAACGGAGTCTGCGGCAAAAAAGAGGATACCGCAAACATTCAGGATTTACTGATGTATGCATGCCAGGGGCTGTCATACATGACAATCGAAGCCAGAAAGCATGGCATTGATACAAACATGGAGAGCAAGCACATAACTAATTGTCTCTTCATTACCATTACCAATGCCAATTTTGACAACCAGGCCATAATGGATGCAATAAGGGATACCCTCAGAATGAGAGACAACCTTAAAGCAAAAGTTAAAACCGAAGAGAAACACGATTCAATTTTCTGGACAGGTAAAACAGACGAGGAGTTTCTCGAAAAGGCCGGAAGAGTGGGAACCCTTACTTTCGACAAGGATGAAGATATCCGCGCACTCAAGCAGTATGTACTCTTTGGAGTTAAGGGAATATCTGCTTACTGCGAGCACGCATTCAACCTTGGATACGAAGATCCTGCCATTTACAATTTTCAGGAGGAGAGTTTTGTAATGATAACAAAACCTATGACAATTGCTGGCATGCTTGAGTGGATACACCGCACAGGTGAATATGGAGTTAAAGTGATGGCTCTGCTAGACAAGGCCAATACCTCAACTTACGGCTCACCGGAAATTTCAAAGGCAAAACTGGGAGCAGGCAAAAATCCGGGTATTCTTGTAAGCGGACACGACCTGAAAGACCTCGAGCAGCTCCTTATACAGACTCAGGGAACAGGAGTAGACGTCTATACTCACTCAGAGATGCTGCCTGCACATGGTTATCCTCTCTTTAAAAAATACAAAAACCTTGCAGGAAACTACGGAGGCGCATGGCACACTCAGCTTACAGATTTCGAAACCTTTAACGGACCTGTGCTCTTCACTACCAACTGCCTGGTTCCGCCAAGAAAAACGACCACATACAACGACCGCATCTTTACAACCGGTGCAGCAGGTATGCCGGGCTGGAAACACCTTACAAAACGCTTAGCTAACGGGCAGAAGGACTTCTCAGAAATTATTGAACTTGCCAAGAAATGCCCGCCGCCAACAGAAATTGAGCAGGGAGAAATCACAGTAGGATTTGCACACGACCAGGTACTGGCCCTTGCAGACAAGATTCTTGCTGCAGTTAACTCAGGAGCCATAAAGAAAATGGTTGTAATGTCCGGTTGCGATGCACGCCAGAAGAGCCGCGAATACTATACAGAATTTGCAAAGGCATTGCCAAAAGACACTGTTATACTAACTTCAGGTTGTGCAAAATACAGATACAATAAACTTCCTCTGGGAGATATCGGAGGAATTCCAAGAGTTCTGGATGCAGGTCAGTGCAACGACTCATATTCGTGGGCATTTGTGGCACTCAAGCTAAAAGAGGTTCTGGGACTTGACGATATCAACAAGCTTCCTATAGTTTTCAATGTTGCGTGGTATGAGCAAAAGGCAATTATCGTTCACCTTGCCCTGCTCTATCTTGGTATCAAGAATGCACACATTGGGCCTACCCTTCCGGGTTTTCTTACTCCAAACCTGCTAAAAGTAGTTGAGGAGAAATTCGGAATCAAAACTATTACCACCGTAGACGAGGATATGAAAATCTTTGGCATTAGCTGATAAACTTCGCTCCTTTAAATTTTAATACTGTAATGTATGAAAACAATACTGGCAGTATTTATATTTCTTTTGCTGGTACCCTCATGTGAAAAAAATGAGGGTACCCAAAATGAAACCTTCTGGACAAACGAAAAGTTAGATCAGTCTCAGCCTCTGCTGAGCGAACTCCCCATGGATCTCACAAAAGTTATTGCTGTAATTCCTTTTGGAGCAGAATTGCCAGCAGTGCACAACCCTACATTTGAGTATTATGCTTCAACATCTGATGTCAGAATCAAAGCTGTCTGCAGCGGAACCGTAATCAGAAAAACTTTCAACGACCGGTTTCAGGATTACAGTATCGCTCTGGCTCCCAAACCAAACTCAGCCTGGACCATTATTTACGACCATATTCTGGATTGTCCGGCAAAGGTGGGAGATGCTATCACAACCGGAGCAGAGATTGGGCGCATCGGGACCGGCAACAGGATAGAACTTCAGGTCAACAAGGCTGTAACCGGTCCGTCAGAAATTTCTGTGTGCCCTTTAATGGTTGCCGGTCCCGCCTTCATAATCGCCCACAACGAACTCCTTCAGAAGTTGTTGCAGGGTCAGCCATACAGCTTTGACTGGTGCATAAAAACAATAGTAACAGAATAAACAAAAAGGTATGAAAAATCAATCTGTTCTCTTTGTTTTTCTGTCAGCTATGCTGATTCTCTTCGCCTGCTTCTGCACAAGAGAGGAACCTGCCGGCCCTACAGAAGACGACCCACCAATGCTAAACGAAAGTGTTATTGACCTCGCAGATGTCAGAGATCTTAAATTCTTTGGGGATTCACTTGGAAGAAGATTAAGACGGTCGTCAATACGCTATCTCTCTTCCAATTCTTTATCTGCAGTAACATCTGTCTCAGTGGGGATTGTAGACTCTGTTGTATACGACACCAACCCACATTACTTTGACTACAGGATTCGCATAAGAGCCTCCTCAAATTCTCTCTGGTACGTGGTCTATAATCATGTGGCAGAGGTTAAGGTTAAGGTTGGTGACAAAGTTGAAGCGGGAACCATTCTTGGACGTGTGGGGACCGGCGATCTGGTAGACCTTCAGGTAAGCAAAATTGCATACGAGAATTCTGGAGTTAAGCACGAAGCAGCCATATGCCCCACCCTGCTGTTTCACGGCACTATTGAGCAGCAACATGCGCTGCTCCTTGGCAGGCTCGGAATAACCACACAAATTTGCAAAGGGGGAACAGCCACTCCGTACTACTCAGAGCTCTGGCGTTAGCAACTTTGCCGTTTAAGTTTATATCTTTGCCCAATGCAAACACCAGGCACTCTTCATCCCCGCAACAGACACCAGGGACAATATGACTTCGCGGAGCTTGTCAAAGCGACGCCGGAGCTCAAAAAGCATGTGTTCACAAACGAGCATGGCACAACCACTATCAACTTCTTTGATCCCGAGGCGGTTAAGATGCTTAACAAAGCACTGCTGATGCACTTTTACGGGCTTGAATACTGGGATATCCCGGCAAACTATCTCTGCCCTCCCATTCCCGGCAGAGCCGAATACATTCACCGTCTGGCAGACCTCCTGGCAGAATTCCCACCCGCAGGCGGAAAGACCATAAAGCTTTCGGCCTCAGCAAAAGAAAAATCAGTGCCAAAAAGCAGAATTATTCTTGATATTGGCGTAGGTGCAAACTGCATCTATCCCATAATTGGATGCATGGAGTATGGCTGGGCCTTTATAGGATCCGAAATTGATCCTGTTGCTGCAGAAAGTGCATTGAAAATTGTTGAAAGGAACGAGGCACTTGACGGTATGGTAGATATCAGATTTCAGCCAAACAGATCTGACTTCTTTAGCGGAATCCTTCAAAAGGGAGAGTTCCTAGCCGCCACAATGTGCAATCCTCCATTTCACTCTTCACCGGAAGAGGCAAGAAACAAAGCTGCGAACAAACTCCGAAATTTATCTGCCGGAAGATCAGAGGCAGAGGAAAATATTATTCTTGGGCAGAAGGAACTTGCAGGCGGAAAAAGCCTTAAAAGCGGAAAGCCTAAGCTGAACTTTGGCGGCCAGAGCAACGAACTCTGGTGCCCCGGCGGCGAAATCCAGTTTGTACAGGAGATGATAAGGCAAAGTCACCGCTACGCAAAAAATGTAGGCTGGTTCACAACCCTCATCTCAAAAAAGGAGAACCTGCCCGCAATCTACTCAGCTCTTAAAAAGGTTTCGGCCTCACAGGTCAAAACAATCGAAATGGGCCACGGCAATAAGAAGTCCCGAATTGTCGCCTGGAGATTCCTTTAATCCGGACTAATATTTCAATATAAGTACTCTATGAACTCCGGCAACTCATCTCAAATTAACGAAATTCCAAGATCAAGGCTTGCAACGTTTGATGTGTGCGCAATTTCTAACTCCCGAAATTATATAAGCGCCATGCTCGAATTTGATGTAACTGAAACTCGCCGGAAAATCAGACAGATGAGGAGAGAGGGAGAGAGGGTATCCTTTAATGCATATCTTATAAAAGTAATTGGCACTGCAGTTGAAAGACACCAAGAGGTAGCAGCTTTCAGGTACAGTAAACGAAGGCTGATGGTTTTTAACGATGTTAATATTTCAACCGTAGTAGAAAAAAGTGTCCGCGGCACTAAAGTTCCAATACCCATAGTAATTGAACAGGTCCCTTTGAAAACAGCGGCTCAGATTACAGCAGAAATTGAAGAGGCCAGAAACAGGATTATATCAGGAAAGGATGTTGTGATAGGAAGAGAAACCAAATGGTACGAAAATATATATTTCTCCATGCCTGGTTTCATTCGCAGGACCATAATGAAGACAATGCTCCGGTTTCCGGAATCAACATTCAGACGAATGGGCAATGTAATGGTATCCTACCCCGGAATGGTTGGAAGTGTCAATGGGTGGTTCATCCACAAATCAATTCATCCGCTTTCATTTGGAATAGGTTCTGTAATTAAGAAACCGGTTGTAGTTGATGACCAGGTACAAATCCGCGAGATACTTAATATGACTGTTTTAATGGATCACGATGTAATTGACGGAGCACCAATGGCCAGACTTATAAAGGAGATTAATAATATTCTACTAAATAATTAACTTCTAGTATTATGCGAAAATCAATTTTTGAATTTCTGTCAAAAAAACTGGTAATTATTGCAGCAATTCTTATCAGTTCAGTTCTGACACTTTTAGCCGGAGGTTTGGGATATTTTTTTGGACTTGGCGTTGCATTCATTTACCTGTGGAGCAGTCACTGGAAATGGTCTCTGTTTGGAATTGAAAAAGCCGGAATTTTGAAAATGACTGGTCTAGCCCTTCTTTATGCAGCTGGAATATTCTTAATAATTGACATCCTTATAACACCCTGGATTGAAATTGCATTTGGCACAGTAGAGCTTGGCACATTTGATTTCCTTCGCGGCAATCTCTTGAACTACTTGATTTTCATTTTATACATGTGGGTTATTGCCGGATTTGGAGAGGAGTTCCTCTATCGCGGATTCTTCATGAAGCGCCTTGCAGTTGTTCTCGGTGACAATAACAGAGGCTGGATTTTATCTGCAATCCTAATCTCAACAATATTTGGCCTCGCACATATGTATCAGGGTGCATCAGGCGTAATTTCCACAGGACTTGCCGGTCTTCTTTTGTCTCTTATATTTTTCCGTCACAGAAAAGCACTGCCGGTCGCAATGCTTGCACATGGCTTTTATGATATGATAGGTCTCACTTTAATCTATTTCTCAAAAGAGACCATTATTACAGACTTTATTAGAAACCTCCTAAACCTGTAATTAAAAATTTATCCCATTGTTACCCAGATCGTTTGCCGCAATAGACTTTGAAACCGCCAACTCACACAGCTCAAGTGTTTGCAGTGTGGGAATTGTTATTGTGCAGGATGGGATTATTGTTGATTCTGCTTACAGGCTCATCAGACCCGTACCAAACTACTATTCATACTGGAACACCAAAGTTCACGGAATGAGCTGTTACGACACCGACGACGAATGCGAGTTTCCGCAGGTGTGGTCTCAACTTGAGCCTCTAATTGAAGGCTTGCCTCTCATAGCCCACAACTCTCCATTTGACGAAGGCTGTCTTAAGGCAGTTCACAAACACTTTGGGATGCCCTACACGGATTATAAGTTCTACTGTACCGTCCGGGCATCAAGAAAGCTCCTGCCACAACTGCCAAATCACAAACTCAACACAGTAGCCGCCCACTGCGGATACAATCTCACCAACCACCACCACGCCCTCGCAGATGCCGAGGCCTGCGCAGCCATCGCGATATATCTTCTTTGACCTGGGCCTTGACCTGAGCCTGGGGCTGCGCCTGGGGCTTTGCCTCAGAGGTAAAGTGTCAAATAGTTATAGTACTGATATTTGCAAATTTTGGCCAATTAAGATAATTATCTATTTATTAGCTATTTGACACTTTACCTCTGAGGCATGTTGCATTACAAGGATTATTTTGTTATCTTGCAATACACCTGATGCACCATGTAAAACAATACTGCCATGGATAAGCTGGAATTCACCGTCGATCCCGACATTTTCGACAGCATAGAGAGCGGTCGCCAGAAAGCCTTTGTCACGAGAATCAAACCGTCAGAAATACACGAGTTTTTCTATCTCACATCTGAGAATAAGATTGATGTTAAGTATTTCAATACCATAGAGTTTAAAACCATATCGGAACACATTTCAGATATTGGGGACGGCTCAGTTGGTGCCGAGGGTTTTGACCTTGACGGAAGGCTGATAAAGACCTGCCGGTACAAAATAGGCTACGCAGAAATTGATTTTCTCATCCCAAATGAACTTATAGAAAAAGAGGTACCTGACATGACCTCCTGCTACGATTGTGACCACATGCCACCGGTTGAAATCATGTTTCAGCTGAAGGAGAGATTAAATTAACAAAGAAAATTATTTATCAGCCCATGAAGACACAAACAATCCGCATTTCTAAAGCCGATTTTGAAAAGGTAGTAGCCGGAAAGAAAAAGGTTATAACCTGCGAAATCACACCGGAGAATTCAAAAAAGTATGTATTCTTTTCCGATATGAGCACACATATCGACTATACAGACTGGAGCCAGATACCCGACGGAGCAGTCAGCATAAAAGTTGAACCAAAGGAGTTTGATTCTGTAAAACTTACAGGGGGAGGCGGAAAGGGGCCACTCCCTTCATGCACAGCCCAGATTAAGGGTGCCGAGGTAATTTTTCTTGTAGACGATCACAATGAACAGGTTTTCTATGATGTAGACGGAATAGACTTTCCGGGACTTGTGGTTGATTACGAACTGGGCAAAATCACTCACAACTAATAAGGAATTTTCATTGCCAAAGTATATCTTTGGACCATGAAAATCAGAAACGACAAAAAACCAGACTGGTTAAAAATAAAACTTGACACTTCCGGAGATTACTCAGAGGTAGGGCGAATTGTGAAGGAGCACGGACTTAACACAATCTGCAGCAGCGGAATGTGTCCAAACAAATCTGAATGCTGGAGCCGCGGGACTGCCACATTTATGATCCTTGGTGAAATCTGCACCAGATCCTGCAAATTCTGCGCAACCATTACAGGAAAACCGGCAGAGCCAGATTCTGCAGAACCATCTGCACTGGCCCGGTCGGTTTCACTTATGAAACTCAACCACTGCGTAATAACATCAGTTGACAGGGACGACCTTCCCGACGGAGGTGCTGCCCACTGGGCACAGGTCATCAAAGAGTGCCGCAAAGTAAATCCTGACACAACAATTGAAGTTCTGATCCCCGATTTTGACGGGAAACCGGAACTTATTGATATTGTACTAGAGGCAGGCCCCGACATTGTTGCCCACAACATTGAGACAGTAAGCAGACTCACCCCGCAGGTCCGATCAAGGGCAAAATATTCCGTCTCAATGCAAACAATAAAACACATTTCGCAAAGGGGATTCCGGTCCAAAAGCGGGCTGATGCTTGGGCTGGGCGAGAGTGAAGAGGAGATTCTTGAGACTCTGCTTGACCTAAGGCACAACGGATGCGAAATTGTCACTATTGGTCAGTACCTGAGACCAACCCTGAAACACCTTGAGGTTGCAGAATATGTAACCCCCGAAAAATTCGCACAGTACAAAGATATTGCACTTAAGGTGGGCTTCTCCCATGTAGAAAGCGGTCCGCTGGTAAGATCTTCTTATATGGCAGACAAGGCGGTAACCGGTAAATCAATAAACTAACGATTAAAATCAAGTGACTCAAATGAGCAGATTCATAGTAAAGGAGATGGGCCTTATTGATTACAAAGAGGCATGGGAAATTCAGAAAATACTTTTCAACAATCTGATTGAAAAGAAGATGAAGGGAGAAACCGGAGAGATGAACCTGCTTCTGCTTGAGCACCCCCACGTATACACAATGGGGCTGCACGGCAATACCGGAAATATGCTCTTCAGCGACGAAATGCTTGAAAAAATCGGTGCAAAATACTACAAAATTGAGAGAGGCGGCGACATCACCTACCATGGCTATGGCCAGCTTGTGGGATATCCCATCTTTGACCTTGAAGAGCTTGGCATTGGAATTAAACAGTATATCTGGGCACTCGAGGAGGCGATAATCAAAACTGTAGCCGGCTATGGGATTTCGGCCTCGCGAATGGATGGTGCAGTTGGCGTCTGGCTGGACTGCGGAAAGCCATCGGCCCGCAAAATTGCCGCAATTGGAGTGAAAGCCTCCCGATACGTAACCATGCACGGTTTCGCCCTCAATGTAACAACCAATCTCGACTACTTCAACTACATAAATCCCTGCGGATTCGTCGACAAAGGCGTCACCTCAATCGAAAAAGAGACCGGCCTCACACCCACACTAAAAGAGGTAGGCGAGAAATTTACGAAACATCTGGAAGATGTTCTGGGATAAAACTCTGGCAGTGTTTATTTTTTTCGTTAAATTTCGAAAAAATTACACACTATGAAAGCTTTCTCAATAGCAATTATGCTGATTCTCTCCGCCCAGTTTGCCACTGCGCAGACCAAGGGTGAGGCTCTATTACCGGTTCCGGTTATTGACAGTACAATCTGTTACGAAGGAGTTATGAGCGCAAATCCTGCGCTTACAAGAGATCAATTGTACCAGAAAGTTAGGCAATGGGCTTCAGCAAAAATTGTAGTTCCACCCCACATTCCAACATTATTATATGATAATCCGGCCGAGGGAAATCTCTCTGCAAGGCTGATGTTTCACACAATCAACCTGAGCGCATCAGTAAATACAAACTATATGATTCCACAGGCAATCATCCACTTTCAGGTTAAAGAGGGTAAGGTTAAGTATACTATCTCTGAGTTTCTGTTCATTCACGGAGACATATCCAGCAGTGCCAAATTTATAACCGAAGGCAACGGGCAGGCCATGATCTATAATGCAACTTCCGATAGAAAACTCAAGTCACTCAGAACTGAATTCATCTTCTACATGACAGAAATCAACCGGGTCATACAGAATCATTTGAAATCACTGCAGGCATATATAAAAAGACCTGTTATTGATGAGTTTTAAAACTCAGCCAGAAAACATTTCGCACAATTTCGTAAAAATCATATACTATGAAAGCTTTAACAATTGTATTGATGATGATTATCAGTACCCAGTTTATTTCTGCTCAAGTAAAAGGTGACCAAAATTTCCCGGTTCCAATTAAAGACAGCTTAATTTACTACGAAGCAATGATGAAGGCAAATCCCAATTTAACAAAGGAGCAGCTTTATCAGCAGGTAAGACACTGGGCATATACAAAATTAATAGTGCTGCCTGTTACCTCTCCGGTACTTTACGAAAACCCCAGTGAGGGAATAATTTCAGCAAGACTGGTTTTTAACACGATTAAACTGGGAGGAGCTTTGAACACAAATTATCTGTTACCTCATGGCATTATATATATTCAAATTAAAGAGGGAAGGATAAAATTCATAATATCAGACATAACATACACTCATGGTCAACTTATTGGTAATAATTACTTTGAAAGACTTGGCAATAGTAAGAATCTATATATAAATGCTACATCCGATAAGTTTTACAAGGCTCAGCGAAACGAGTTTATATATTATCTCACAGAAATTAACAATATAATTCAGGCGAAGCTGGGAACACTTTATTCATTTATTAACAAGCCGCTGCTTGATGAGTTTTAAATAACCCTGCCAGAGTTATTTATTTTTTTGTAAATTTCTAAAAAATCAAACTCTATGAAAGCTTTAGCATTTGTAATGATGCTGATTATCAGCACTCAGTTTGTTGTTGCTCAAAATAAGGGAGAACAAATCATTCATGTTCCGTTAAAGGATAGTGTTATTTTCATCGAAGGAGTAATGAATGCCAATCCAGCACTCACAGGGGAGCAACTTTACCAGCAGGTAAGACACTGGGCTGTGACAAAAATGAACATACCTCCAACCTCATATCCAATACTATACGAAAATCAAAACGAGGGGATTATTTCGGCAAAAATAATACTGAACACAATAAGATATTCAGCTCTTTCGTCTGAATATTACCTAAGCGTCCAGGGTATAATGTATCTGCAGGTCAAGCAGGGAAAGATTAAATATACCATAACCGATTTCTATTATAAACTTGAAGATATTTCAAAGGCTTTTACATTTCATAGTGAAGGTGACAGCAAAAGATTACTTTTCAGAGCGACTTCCGAAGAGCAGGGCAAAGTTATTCGAAAAGAGTATACCCATTATCTGAATGAAATTGACAGCAAGATAAAGATTAAGCTGCATTCCTTGAAAGAATTCGTAAACAGACCAATATTTGACGAGTTTTAGTATAAGAGATTGTGTACCTGCTAAAGTTTTCAACGTTCAATTTACCCCTGAGGAAAACTGTCAAGCGCATTGACACCTGCACGTGGGATAGACACATGTCAGCCTAAATTACAATCGTCATTATATCAATAATATACGATTTCTAAATTTAAATTTTTTGAAATTTTAACAGAGTTAAAAGCATGTATATCAGATATATGTAATTTAGGCTGACATGTTAGTATTTCATGAACAAAACTCCGTCAGTAATTATTTCACTAAACCTAGATTTGCAAACAGTTTCCTAAGATTCCCGTTAACGACCCGTAAGGCTGCAAAGCACTGTAAATCAACTAGAGCCACTTTGTCCCCGCGGATCATCCGCGGGGACAAAGTGCTACTTACAGATATCCAATTTGTTACAGCCGTACGGGTCCGGCACAAATTTACATTCAAAACACACTCGAAACCCTTACCAGGCAATGAAAACGACCTTTGCGCAAAGGCCTCGCCGGCAGGCCGTCACCATCTAATAAAAGTATCGAACCGTAGCAGAGTTTGTTTTTCTTTTTACCTTTGTGCATAGTGTTAAAACTGATTAACTGCTTATGCTCAAAAAAGCTCCGGCTATATTGCTGATTCTCATTGCCAACATTCTGTTGCTGGGGCATACGGTTGTGCCGCATCACCACCATGGGGAGCATATCTGCATCTGCAATTACAGCGAGCATTCACACGATAACACTGCAACCGGCGGCAATCACTCTTCATGCAGCCACGAAGAGAGTCAAAAGGGCTGCAACAGCTGCCCGCTGTCAGGTAATGGCACAGAAGGGAAATGCAATTTCCTGGAGTTGATGGTCCTTATTCCAGCCAATGAGACAAAATCTGATAACAGTTCAATTTCAGGACATTCAGATTCTGATGGTAACTCAGATTACGATTTTAGAGCCGGCTCACTGCCGGATTTCTTCATTGCATATTTAAGCAACCATCTATATCCGGATTTTCCGGAACAGGTCAGGCTCTTAAGAGAGCATAACGACCAAACTCCGCTTCTCTGCGGAATCTATTTCACAAAAGGGCTCCGCGCCCCACCAGCTGTTTAGGTTTCAGACTGAAAATCCCGTTTCGCCTTACTGAATTCCCGGATAAATATTAAAATTTTATGGAAAGGCAGATTGAGGAATCAGTCAAAGTAATTGCCATACAGGACCAGATTAATCTGCCTGTAAATGCAGTATTCTTTTACACTTAAACAGCAATCAAAATGTCCACAAAATTTTTACAAATACTATTAATTGCAATGGCAGCAACATTTGCAGGCTGCCGCAATAATTCAGGAGAGGCACATGAGGGGGAGAGCCATGAAGGTCACAGTCACGAGGCCGAGGCCAAGGCCCAAGCGGGAGCTGATGCTCACGCCGGCCACAACCATGGAGAGGCTCCAAAATTCCAGTACACAGCATACAGCGAAAGTCACGAACTCTTTGCCGAGGCCGATGCCTTTGTTGCCGGAAAGAAGGCAGCCATTCTTGCACATTTCTCAATACTTCCGGATTTCAAGCCGGTTACTGAAGGCAAGATTACTGCAATTCTGACTGTTAACGGACAAGAGAGCAGGGCCGAACTTTCTGCTCCTACAAGAAAGGGAATCTACTTGTTTGAGATCACTCCATCAACTGCCGGAAAAGGCACCCTGCGATTCGAAATCTCGGGTAGAGGAGTTAATGCAGAATCTGGAAAAGGCAAAAAAGGAGAATCGGGAAAGAATGGAAATTTTGAAGTTGTGGTTTCTGAGGTGACTGTCTTCAAAGATGAACACGCACCGTTTCATGCAAAACAGCCCGAACCATCGGCAGTAAATACAACGGTTTTCACAAAAGAGCAGTCCTGGAAAATTGATTTTGCAACAGCTATGCCGGCAATGGAGCCATTTGGCGAGGTAATTAAAACATCTGCCCTGGTTACATCAGCACAGGAGGGAGAGGCAATAGTTTCTGCAAAGTCGGCAGGAATTGTGATTTTTAGCGCTGGAACCGTTACAGAGGGAATGAGCGTATCGGCAGGACAGACAATAGCCTCAATTTCAGGAGGAATGGCAGACAACAATCCGGCAATCCGCTTTGAAGAGTCAAGAAATAATTACGAAAAGGCATCAGCAGATTTTGAAAGGGCAAAGCTTCTATCTGCAGATAATATCATCTCTCAGAAAGAGTTTCTGGATGCGAAAAACAGACATGACAACGCAAAATCAGTTTATGAAAACCTGAAGGGAAATTTCAGCAGGTCTGGCCAGAGCGTGAAAAGCCCGCTGAATGGTTTCATCAGGGAGCTCTTTGTGAGCAACGGAGCATATGTTGAGGCAGGAACACCGCTTATGGTTGTTTCTCAAAGCAGAAAGCTGACACTTACCGCATCGCTGCCGCAGAGATACCTGCCGGTTCTGGCTACAGTAAGAGATGCTTCAATAAAGGCAAACTCACAGAGCCCCGCTCTGTCACTTGGCGAATTAAAGGGTAAGGTTCTCTCATACGGAAAAGCTGCAAATTCAGACAATTTCCTGATTCCGTTCACAATGCAGATTGAAAACAACGGTTCGTTTATTCCGGGAAGTTTTGTTGAGGTTTACCTCAAAGGGCTCAGCGCCACAAATGTGATAACAGTTCCTGTTAGGGCTCTGATGGAGGAGCAGGGACTCTTCTATATCTGGGTCCAGATTACTCCGGAACTGTTTGAGAAGAGAGAGGTAAAAGTTGGGCGCAAAGATGGCCGCAGTGCCGAAATCCTTTCAGGTCTGCAGGCCACAGAGAGAGTGGTTACAGCCGGGGCAGTTCAGATTAAACTTGCTCAGGCAACAGGAACTCTTGATGCACATTCAGGTCACGTTCATTAAAAACTGAAGCAATGCTAAACAACATTATAAAATTTTCGCTCAGCAACAAGTATCTCATTTTGCTCTGCTCAATGGTACTTGTGGTTTTTGGAGCAAGAACCGCCTCCAATATGGACATTGATGTCTTTCCGGACCTCACTGCCCCTACCGTGGTGGTTATGACTGATGCCCACGGAATGGCATCGGAAGAGGTCGAAAGACTCGTTACCTACCCTATTGAAACCGCCGTAAACGGTGCAACAGATGTGAGGCGTGTAAGATCTGCCTCCTCTCAGGGATTCTCATTTGTTTGGGTGGAGTTTGACTGGGGAACCGATATCTTTAAGGCAAGGCAGATAGTAAGCGAAAAGCTCATCAGCATAAACTCACAGATGCCCCTGGGTATAGGTCAGCCGGAACTGGCCCCTCAGTCCAGCGTAATGGGTGAGATTTTCTTTGTGGGACTCCAGGCAGACAGCACCAGTATGATGGACCTGCGCACGATTGCAGAATGGAATGTCAAACCTCTTATTCTATCTACCGGAGGAGTCTCTCAGGTAACAATCATAGGCGGCGACTACAAACAATTCCAGGTAATTGCAGATCCTCAGAAGATGATCTATTACAAGGTAACTGCAAAAGAGCTGGCAGATGTCTGCAGGGAGATGAGCAGTAACTCAGCAGGCGGAGCTCTTAGGGAATTTGGAAATGAATATGTTATAAGGGGTGTTGCAAGAAGTTCAGACCCTGAGGAGTTGGCAGCCACATATGTAAAGTCTGTAAACGGAAGGCCTGTACGTGTGGGTGATGTAGCCGAGGTGAGAATCGGCAGTGCTCCAAAAATGGGATATGCATCCGGAAATGCAAAACCGGGAGTCATAATCTCTATCTCAAAACAGCCAAATGCAAACACACTTGAGGTAACTGAAAAAATTGAGAAAAACCTTGCAGAGCTTGTAAAAACCCTGCCTCCGGATGTGAAGCTTGACACTAAGATTTTCCGTCAGGCAGACTTCATTGAGACCTCCGTAAGGAATGTGGGAACCGCACTGCTCGAGGGAGCCCTTTTTGTAGTGCTGATTCTCTTCCTCTTTCTGGGAAGTTTCAGAACCACAATCATCTCCCTGCTTGCAATCCCGCTCTCACTGCTGGGAGCCATCCTTGTGATGCAGATGCTGGGAATGACTATAAACACCATGTCGCTGGGAGGTATGGCCATTGCAATTGGCTCTCTGGTTGACGACGCAATCATAGATGTCGAGAATGTCTACAAACGGCTCCGCCAGAACAGGCTTTTGCCCGAATCCGAAAGGCATTCGGCCTTTACCGTAGTATTCGAAGCCTCCAAAGAGATTAGGGCATCCATCTTCAATGCAACCCTTATTATCATGGTGGCATTCCTGCCGCTCTTTTTCCTTTCAGGTATGGAGGGCCGAATGCTTAAGCCGCTTGGAATATCTTTCCTTGTGTCACTCTTCATGTCTCTGGTAGTGGCAATGACACTCACACCGCTTCTTGCAAAGATGCTTCTCTCATCAGACAAATACCTGGAGAAAAATCAGAAGGAGAAGTGGCTCTCTGCCAAACTTGTTCACCACTATGAACGCTCGCTTATCTGGTCCCTGAAGCATAAAGGAGCGATTCTTGGCACAACAATAGTCCTCTTTATTACCTCCCTTGTCATCTTCACCGGCCTGGGGCGCAGCTTCCTCCCCGAATTCAACGAAGGCTCGCTCACCCTCTCCGTTGTCGCCAAACCCGGTGTCTCCCTCGAAGAGAGCAACTACCTGGGCAACCTTGTGGAGAAGGAGCTTCTAACCATACCTGAGGTAACAAGTACAGCCCGCAGAACAGGCCGCGGTGAACTTGACGAACACTCACAGACAACAAACAGTGCCGAGATTGATGTCAATTTCAAACTGGATAAAAGGAGTCAGCAGGAGTTTATGGCAGATGTGAGAAAGACCCTGTCCGGTGTACCCGGCATTGCATACACAGTAGGCCAGCCGCTCGGGCACAGAATTGACCACATGTTGTCTGGCACCCGGGCCAATATTGCCATCAAGATTTTTGGCCCCGATCTAAACAGACTCTTCACAATCGGTAACGAGATCAAGCACTCAACAGAGGGCATAGAAGGTCTGGTTGACCTGAATGTAGACCAGCAGGTTGAAATCCCTCAGATTCAGATAAAGGCAGACAGGGAGATGATGGCTCAGTACGGAGTGCATATGTCTGATTTTAATGAGTATATAGATCTTGCCCTTGGCGGAGAAAAGCTTGCCGATATTTACGAAGGTCAGAGAAAATTTGACCTTGTAATGAGAGTGGGAAGCAGCCAGCCTCAATCTGTTGAAGAGATAAGAAATGCACTCATTGACACCCACACGGGAGGCAAGGTACCTCTGGATCAGATAGCAAACATTGTATCAACTACCGGCCCGAGCTCAATAAGCAGGGAGAATGTTGAGAGAAAAATCGTTGTCTCTGCGAATGTGGCAGGCAGTGACTTACGCACTGTTGTTGAGGAGATTCAGAAAAGGGTAGACGAGTCGGTTAAACTTCCGGAAGGTTACAGAGTCGAATATGGAGGACAGTTCGAAAGCGAGGCGCGTGCCTCAAGAAGCCTTATGATTACCTCAATAATTGCAATAGTTATAATATTTCTTCTGCTTTTCCAGGAGTTTAAAAACCTTAAGCTCGCAGGAATCATTCTGCTGAATCTGCCTTTGGCACTTATTGGCGGAGTATTTGCAATCTGGGTTACATCGGGTGTGCTGAGCATCCCTGCAATCATTGGATTTATAACCCTCTTTGGAATTGCCACCCGAAACGGAATACTGCTGGTCTCAAATTACCAGAGACTTCAGGCGCAGGGAGTATCACTTCAAGAGACAATAACAAGAGGCTCATCAGACAGGCTGAATGCCATCTTGATGACAGCTCTCACTGCAGCACTTGCCCTCATACCTCTTGCCCTTAAGGGAGACCTTTCAGGAAATGAAATCCAGAGCCCAATGGCAAAAGTGATACTGGGCGGGCTTCTTACCTCAACTTTGCTGAACATTTACATTGTTCCGATTGTTTACAGCATTCTTAATATTCACCGAGACAATAAACAAGACAGCATATGAAATTTTTAAAAACCACTATAATAACTTTGGCGATTGTCGCATTTGCCTCACCTGTAAGGTCTTCTGGTAATACAGATGGCTCTGCAAGAGTTATGTTCCATCCGTCTGCAGAAACCGATCCTGCAGAAAAGATCCTTCAGGAGGTAGAGAAAAACAACACAACTCTGTCGGCCTTAAGAAAAGAGGCCCAGGCGAGAAAACTGGGAAACCGCACAGATATCTACCCATCCAATCCGGAGGTGGAGTTTGGATACCTTTGGGGCAGCCCCTCATCAATGGGAACCCGTCAGGATTTTGGAGTGAGTCAGACACTGGACTTTCCCCTGGCGTACGGTTACCGGAAGAAAATCGCAGACCTTCGTGACAATCAGGTAGACCTGGAGTATCAGAAGAGCCTCAGGGATATCAGATACGAAACAAGCATGGTCATTTACGACCTCATTTACACAAACGCACTTCGCATCGAAATCGAAAAGCAGTATTCCAACGCAAAGGCAATTACAGAGGCTTTCAAAAAACGCTTCGACGCCGGAGATGTTTCCAGACTGGAACTGAATAAGGCCGAGATTAACCTCTACCATGCCACAAAAGTTCTGGAGCACCTCAACATTGACAGAGAATATCTGATAAACCAGCTCACCGGACTAAACGGAGGCATTTCAATTGAACTGGAATCTTCAACATTTGGAACTCAGCTTATCCCGGCCAGCTTTGAGAACTGGTATGCCGAAGCCGAAAAAGAGAGCCCTGTACTGGGCTGGCTCAGGCAGAACATCGAGATAAGCCAAAAGGAGATTGCACTTACAAAGGCTTTGGCCCTGCCGCAAATTACAACCGGCTATATGAGTGAAAAAGTTGTGGGCGAAAAATTCCAGGGAGTTACATTTGGAATCACCGTTCCGCTGTGGGAAAACAAGAACAAAATCAAGCAGGCCAAAGCCGCCGCCGAGGCTGCCGAATCCCTTGCCGCCGATGAGAAGGTTCGTTTCTATACCTCTCTGAAGGCTCTCCATGCCAAAACAATTGGACTGCAAAACAGCGTCAACGACTTCCAGAAAAAAATCCTCACCTTCAACAACGTCGAGATGCTCCGCAAAGCCCTCGACCTTGGCGAACTCTCAATCATCGACTACTTTCACGAAGTTGAATTCTACTACGAAAGCATCGAACACCTCCTCGACCTCGAGAGAGAATTCAATAAGACAGCTTCGCAGCTGAGGCTGCAGATAATGTAAATAAACTATATAAAAACGCCACCTGCCAGCCTAATTTACATCTAATTGATTTTCTTATACTTACAAATCATGATTTGTTAAAAAATAAGAAATCGCCATCTGTATAATACTGAATATCTTTTAATTGCAAATTAGGCTGGCAGGTGGCGTTTTTGTTTGCAGTGTTAAAAACAATTTATAATTTTACAATGGAAGGCAGAATCCATGATGCCTTACTATAGTTCTTTGTTTATTAACTAATTACGAAGCGAAAGATCGGGGAGGTAGAAATGAACGAATCAGCAAAGCAAAAAGTATCTGCACAAAAGCAGAAAAGATCTACACAAAGGTACTCCCGGGAACAATCCGGGATTTTTCATGTCTATTTTCGTGGAAATGGCAGACAAAATGTTTTCTACACAGACAGAGATTACATAAAATTTCTGGAAATCAGCAATGAGGTATCGGTATTATATCAGACAAAAATATGCGCTATAGTGCTCATGAACAATCATGTGCATATGAACATTATAACCGATAACCTAACAGAGTTTATCCGAATATTACTTATAAGGTTTGTTAGATGGTACAATCATGACAAAGGATGGGCCGAACAAATCTTCAAAAGTCCGTTTGGTAGCTCAAGGCTGATAACCAGAGGAATGATACGAGAAAATCTAAGTTATATTTTGTGCAATCCTGTTACAGATAAAATTTGTCAGCATCCTTGGGAATACAAATGGAGTTCATATCTCTGCTACTTCGAAAAGAATCCGTGTTACTTAAGCAAATATATAGATATTGATAAAACTATGGTGGAAAGCATTTTCACTGATAAAATATCTTTGAATCAATATATGAGTGAATATGTTCCGGACAAAGAAATTCCCAAAGACTCCAACTGGCACCGAACTCCGGATTACATTGTAATCAATCACCTGAACAATCTTCTAAATGGCAGGAATCTCTACACGCTTACCAGGCCGGAGCTACAGGAGATTATGATAAGGTTAAAAATTGACAAAAATGCTTCATTCAGACAGATAGCCGGAGTAATGCATGAGAGCTATGCCGAGGTAAGGAGATTTTTGTTAGGCAAACGATAGTTCGCACCTGCCAGCCTAATTTACATATTGCTGAATATCTTTTACTTACAAAATAAAATTCCCGAAAAATCAAGAAATCGCAAACAGTAATAAACTGGTTACTTGATAGTTGTAAATTAGGCTGGCAGGTCAGTTTTGTATCGATTCAATCAATAATCACTATTTGCCACCCAATTCCACCTCTCTGAGCTGCTCCATCTTCTTCTTATCCAGAAATCCCTGGATGGTTTCGAGGTGTTCTTTGACCTGGCCGCTGGCAAATTCGTAGACCTTGGTTACAAGGCCGTCGAGGAAGTCACGGTCGTGAGAGACAACAATGAGGGTGCCGTCAAAGGCAAGCAGAGCCTGCTTGAGAATATCTTTGGTACGCAAATCGAGGTGGTTGGTGGGCTCGTCAAGAATCAGCAGATTCACAGGCTCAAGCAGAAGCTTGATCATGGCAAGACGAGTCCGCTCGCCCCCCGAAAGCACCTTGACTTTTTTATCGACATCGTCCCTGCCAAACATAAATGCACCAAGCAGGTCGCGGATTTTTGAGCGGATATCGCCAACGGCAATATCGTCAATTGTCTGGAAAACAGTCAGGTTTTCATCAAGAAGAGATGCCTGGTTCTGAGCAAAATAACCAATCTGAACATTGTGTCCCAAAGTTAGTTTGCCGTCGTGGTCAATCTCTTTCATAATACACTTCACAAGCGTAGATTTTCCTTCGCCGTTGCGCCCCACAAAAGCAACCTTGTCGCCGCGGTCAATGGTCAGGGATGCATTTGAGAAAACAGTCTTAAAGGTTTTCACTGCCGATTCGCCCTTGCCGCCTGCGGACTCCACAGGATAGCTCTTCCCTACTCCGTCGGTTATAACGGGGAAATTTCCGCTGCGCGGAGAGGGTGGAAACTTCAGCTTTAATGCCGATGTATCTATTTCGTCTACCTCAATCAGATCAAGTTTTTCAAGCATCTTAACCCGCGACTGAACCTGAAGAGTCTTGGAGTATGTCCCCTTGAACCTCTCAATAAAATCCTTAGTCTCGGCAATCATCTTCTGCTGATCGTCATACTGCCTCTGCTGCTGCTCGCGGCGCTCTTTGCGCAGCTCCAGATAGTGAGAGTAGTTAACCTTATAGTCATAAATGCGGCCCATTGTAAGTTCAATGGTACGGTTGGTGACATTGTCCACAAACGATTTGTCGTGAGAGATAAGGACAACAGCCTTGGCCTGGTTAATCAGAAACTCCTCCAGCCAGATAATTGACTCCATATCGAGGTGGTTAGTTGGCTCATCAAGCAGAATTACATCCGGCTTGCGCAGCAGAATCTTGGCAAGCTCAATGCGCATACGCCATCCGCCGCTAAGTTCTGAAGTCTGCCTGTTTAGATCCTCACGCTTGAAACCAAGGCCCAGCAACACCTTTTCAACATCCTCGGCAAAGTGAGTAATGTCAATGGCATAGTATTTTTCGCTTATTGCAGACAAATCCTCAATCAGCTTGTAATATTCGTCTGAATCATAATCTGTCCTCTCCTCGAGCTGACGGTTGTAATCTGCAATCTGCGCCTCAATGTCATGCAAGTGCTTGAACGCCTGCGAGGCCTCCTCAAGAACGGTACGGCCATCTTCAGTCATTAAATGCTGAGGCAGATAAGCAATAAGTGAATCCTTGGGTGCCGATATGACTCCTCTGGAAGGGGCACGTTCGCCGGCAAGAATTTTGAGCAGGGTAGATTTACCAGCTCCGTTTTTGCCCATAAGGGCTATCCTGTCTTTGTCATTGATTACAAAGGAGATGTTTTCAAATAATACTGTGCCGCCAAACTCAACACTCAACCCGTCGCAAGAGACCATTCTGTTTTTCTTCTGATTAAAATTTTCGAGCCGCGAAGATAGACAAAAAATTTCAGGACTGAAGTTCTGTTATGAATCAGAGAAATCTGTAATAAGGATAAAAGGCCGCAGAGCAAGCTCGATGATCAGAATGTATAATAATTCACTTTGTTGATGGCTGTTCCCATTTTGTCGCGCGGCAGGGAGAGCGAAAACTTCTCGGCCTTGTTAAGAGACATTGTGGTCATTACAGTTTTGCCCCCTTTGGCATCTTCGCTGGTCATCTCCATTACGAATCCTCCTACATTCAAAGTATTATGCAGGGCGCTCATTTTTGCCGCACGGAAGATTCCGTAATCGTTTGACATTTCAACCTCATCGGTAATCCATACCTCACCAAAAATCTTTTTGAAATTATAGGTGTACCTTTTACAGAGCTTACCCGCTATGGTTTTTGTTCCCTCTGCAGGAAGAATTTCAAGCCTCTTGAGATCTTCACCCTCCGGATATTTGAATCTTGTGGCATTATACATTGGCTCCGGAGCGTCGCTTCCAAAAATCTGGATTGCCACCTCATTAGAGAGGTCAAAGATTGTCAGCATATCACTTCCCCTGCCCGGAGAGTCCAGCACAACTGCAAAATCCTTTCCGTCGCTTTTGAAATAGGTCCTGTATACCAGGGTTCTCATATGCTCATTGTTCTTTGCATAGAACTCAATCTGCATATTGTTGCACCTGTCAAAACTGTAGCTGTTCTCCCATTTAACGCCGGGGGCAGTCACATGCTGAGCAATGGCCTCTGAAGGAAACATTGCGGTAAACAGTAACATAAAACAGAGAGTGGCACGGATTAAAGGGTTGGTAATATTTTTCATAAAATCAATTATTGCAAAGTGCGGGAAATCAGGGGATCAGTAAATCTTAACCATAACAGAGCGCCAGTGGTTAACCAGTTCTGAGCCGTCAAAGAGAGAGCCATATGCATAACACTCATCCTCATCGTTTTTAATAACAACCTCAAATCCGTTGATTTTTGTGTTCTGAACGCTGAACTTCGAGTAAACCACATTTTTCTCTACCTTAAACTCCCCAACCTCTTTTCCCAGCAGAGTATTTTCACATTCAAAATTAAAGCGGGATTCATCCTCCCTGGAAATTTTGTAACAGTTACAGACCTTTTGTCCGTTAATGCAAACCCAGCTTTCATTGGAAATCGCCTCCCTCCCAATCTCAATTTTAGTCTCTCCAATAGCGTTGGAAATGTTTCCGTTTTTGTCGACAAACTCGGAATTTGTCATCCATTCGGCCGAGTCGGACAGCAAATGCGTTACACCTTTCATGATTTGACAATTTTTTCCGGGATAACCGGGGTTCAAATTAATAATCGGGGCGCGAATCTGGAGCTGACAGAACCTTAGGAACTCTGTTTTATGCACTAAAGATAATATTTTCCAATGTTATTTCATTCAAAAAAGTTAATATTGTATATAATTACCCTCTCAATTTATCACCATCATGAAAAGATTCATTTCAGGAATCGTCATGTCGCTTTTAGCGGCAATGACTTTTACACTCGTGGCAAATGGTCAGCCTAAAAACTATACCCCTTCGAGGCTGGACACCCTTATGCCCGTAAGAGGATTCTGCATAGCCCTCCCTACCCCGGACAGGCTTGACGAATTCATCACCTTCATTAAGGAGGAGCTTGCCCCCAGAAATGTAAACACACTGGTACTGCGGGTAGAGTATAAATACAAATTCCGCAGCCGTCCGGAGCTGATTGATACTCTTGCCTTGTCTAAAAGGGAGGTAAGAAGATTGCTGAAAACCTGCCGTGCCTACAACATTAAAATGATTCCGCTGATTGACCTGCTTGGTCACCAGTCGGGAAGCAGAGGCCCTGGCAAACTGCTCAAAACCTATCCCGAATTTGATGAAACACCTCATACGCTTCCGCAGGACCCCTCAAAGCTGCCGATGAACGGCTTCAATATGAAGAGCTACTGCCCGAACCACCCCGATGTGCACAAAGTTGTCTTTGACGTGGTGGACGAAATCTGCGATGTGTTTCAGTCAGATGTTTTTCATGCAGGAATGGACGAAGTCTTTGACATAGGAAATGATAAATGCCCGCGCTGTGCCGGAAAGGATAAAGCCGAACTCTTTGCTCAGGAGGTGAACACCATCCGCGACCACCTTGCCACAAAGGGAAGAACAATGTGGATGTGGGGCGACAGACTGCTCGACGGAAGGACCATAGGCCTTGGCAGATGGGAAGGCAGTTACAACAACACCCACCGTGCAATTGACATGATTTCCAAAGATGTTGTAATCTGCGACTGGCACTACGAAAGGGCAGACCTTACCGCTGCACTCTTTGCTATGAAGGGGCTGAGCGTTATGACATGTCCGTGGAAAAACCCGGTATCTGCAGTACAGCAGGCCGAAGACATTGTCAGATTCAGGCAAAACTCTGCAAACGTAATGAAAGAGCGCTTCCGCGGAGTACTTCACACAGTCTGGTCAAACACCGGCACCTTCCTCGACGGCTACTACGGCCGAACTATTGACGAAAAGGCCGGCGAAGAGACCCCGTGGAATGCTTTCAGGAAGATGTATGAACGGATAAATGCAGGGTGGTAAATGTGCCCGCGGGGCGGGTGCCTGGCGAGCCGGGCGGGCGAAAATATCTGCGCCACAATTTCTGTTAACACACTGTATTAAAGGCTATTACAAAACACAAACTCTTCAGACCGAAGAGTTTGTGTTTTGTATTTAATTGATTTACTATTAGTTAACAGAAATTGCGGCGCAGGTTGTTTTGTCCCCGGCAAAAACTGAGTAGAGCCCCTGGGGTTCGTGGGGCGGGTCGCCGGTGTAGGCATCGCCCCTTTTCCAGAACCATTCTGTGGAGGTACCGGGAACAAGAATCGCCTCCCTGGCCCCGGTGACGGCCTCCCCGCCCCAGGCCCAGAAGTTGCACCCGCCCACAAGAGAACCACTCTTTCTGCTATTGGTGACTCTGGAAATTATTGCCCTGTAAAAGAGATCCCGGCCGGTAACCTCACTCTCTTTTGAAATTGAAAATCCTTCGCGCGGATACCCGAACTCTTCAATGACCAGCGGTTTTCCAAGTCGTTTTGCAACCTCCAGATGAAGGTCAATATATTCGTTTGCCTTCGCAATCGCTGTGGCAACATTTCCCTTTATATCTTCACGCGGAACCCATCTCCAGGTATGTGGCCAGATATGGATATTCAGGTAATCGATTTCAGGAAATGCATGTATCTGCTCATAAAGCTGAATATCTCCCTCGCACCCGATTATTCCTTCGCTGCCGGTCGAGACCATATGATTGGGGTCTAGAGATTTTATCAGCCTTGCTATTCTCCCGATCCAACCCGCAAAAGCCTCTTTGTTATCCTTCCCGAAGGGCCGGGGCTCATTGGCTATCTGCCACGAGAAGATTGCCGGATCATCTTTGTAGGGGAGGCCGCTAACGGAATTTGTTCTTGAAACAATAAACCTTACATGGTTCTCAAACATTACCCTGCAACTGTCACTTTTATGATATTGCGAGACATACTTACTGAAAGCATCCCAGCCCGCAAGCGTAGGCAGCGGGGCCTTACCGGCCCCGGCCCACTCCAGATACTTTATAAATCCTCCCGACCACTCCCAGGCATTATTCAGGTAAAGGACAGCCTTCATTTTTCTCTCGCCAAGCATTACCATAAGTCTGTCCAGACCCCTTAACAGTGTGTCATTGTACACTCCGGGCGACGGCTGGAGCAGCGGTTCAAACTTAACCGGGACACCACCCTCCCCTTCACCTCCAACGAGAATCCGCAGATTTGTAATGCCCATCTCTTCCAGCCGGTCAAGCTCTCTATTCAGGCGAAGTGTGTCCCCGCCCTCGCCCTCCGAAGCCAGAAGCGCACCATACCAGAAATTAGCCCCAACAAAATAGTAAGGTTTGCCGTCAACTTTAAACTGTCCCTTCTCAACACGGGAAAAATCACCGGTGGCGGCATTAGGAGAACATGCCGCTGACCCTAACAACAAGGAAAGAGAGAGCAACCAGGAAAAAAACTTCATAATCGTAAAACTAAATTAATCTGTGAAATACCTTTAATTCAGAATTTAAATCCTTCAAGGAAAATTTCTGCCAAAGACTCAGAACCTCCTCTTGATTCCAAAACTTACTGTCCCGGCGCCGGAGAAGTTCTTCCCGTTTTCTGAATCTTTCTGAATTGGGATGAATCCATAGTTTCCGCCACCCTCAAGGAACAGAGAGTTCTGTCCGGAAAATCTGTATGCAAAACCAATATAGCCGTTCAGCCCAAAGTTGAATTTGTTAAGCTGATCTATTATGTCTGTATCTTTGTTAAATGTCATCATAACAGGATTAACCTTAATTGTCCCTGCCGCATCGGCATAAATATAACTCTCTCCGCTTGTAATCTGATGTGCCCTTAAAAGAAATCCGGCGAAAGGTCCTATTGCCGCATAAAAGTGCAAAGGTCTCTCCGAAGATATCTTCCAGCTGAACCTGGCAAGAACCGGAACTATCAGGTAGTTCATCTTTGCCACACTTTTATAATCTGCATAAAGTAACGGCAGTGACATTCCCACGACCTTGGTCATCTGAACATCAAGAGGCACAAATGCCTGCATTTTGTCCTTCTGCCCGCCCTGTGAAGAGAACTCGGCACCAAGAGAGAGTGAGAAAACCTTGCTGATGTGGTATTCGCCAAAGGCACCATAATTTGCCCCCAGCCTTGACTCATATCCTTCGTTCAAAGGATTCTGGACTCCTCCTGCCGTCAGGTTAGGAATATTGAGCCCGCCTTTTAACCCCAGTGAGAAATTTTGTGCAGAGATTGCACCGGTAACTCCAAAGAGAGAAATTACCACGAGGACAATTGAAAGCTTTTTCATTGCATAGTGGTTTAAGATGTCATAAAGTTAAACCATTTTATAAATAAAAAGCCCAAAGTTCAAACAAAACTTTGGGCCTGAATGATAAAAACACTTAAACACCTAACTCTTCTCTTTTGGCTGAAGAGCGCCAATCTTCTCCTTTTCCTCCCTGATGAGATTTTCTGTAAAGCCAATAACCGCAACTAAGATAAATGCTGCTGCAATCCAGATGTAAAGGGTCCATCCCGGATTTGTCTTTGCAATCTCTGCAGATGTTGCCTGGCTGACAGTGTTAACACTGCCAACATTGTTTTTTGCAACATAGTTTTTCGATTCACTGCTGCCAATCTTTCCCTCTGCCGGCACATAACTTAAAGCCGACACTGTAACCATCAGGAGCAGTACAAAAATGATCTTTCTCATGACAATTCAAAAATGAATTAAACTTCTGAATGTAAAATTATGAGCATATATTAAAAAAAGACTTTTTATTAGTGTATACCCTATTTATCCCCTAATTAAAAATAGTGGCAAAATGAGAAACCCGCCCCTGTTTATCAACGGATTGACAAAATATGGCGGGTTTTACGATATGGTAATAACAAGACCAGTACTGGCTTTTAGCCCTTAAAGAGCTGTTTTGATGAATGTAACAAGCGGTTCATCGGCATTTACATGTATGTTTTTCACTTTCACAGAAAGCTTAACATTTTTAACCACTTTCTCTTTAGGTGTTGCGCTCACAGAGATGGTCTCATTTGGATAAATCACCAGGTTTTTGCCTGAAGAAAGAGGCGTGCAACTCTCGTTCTCAATGAATTCCAGTTCAAACGGAATACCAGAAGTGTTTCTAAGTTCAATTAAAATACTCTTCTCATTTGCTCTTGCAATCCTGCTTTTAATTGAATTCTGAAAGATAGGAGCAGTAAACTCAGCCTTTCCATAGAGATAGTTGCATGAATAGCCGACTGTTCTGCCGGCAAAGAGAGCCTCCTTCACAGATGCCTGTGTCCGCTCCTTTGCAAATATGATTGTTGTTGGTCTGTGCGTACCCTGACGGTATCTTAAAGAAGCGTGTGAGTCAGAATTGGAAAGCATTGTGAGCTTCTTATCCATAGCCCATTTCTGAACAAGCGGAATATACATGTTTGTATTAACAATCTCTATTCCGTTCATAAGGCCGGCCCTGTAGAGCTTCTCATGAATATAACCCCACTCGGCAATACCTTTTGGATTCTTATACGAAGGGTGGTTCCAGGTGATAAAGCAGCCCAGGTCTTGCGCCGCCTTAAGAGTAGCTGCAAGAGTGTTTGTATCTCGTCTGTTTTCAGGATTTATGAACCCTGCCAGTTTGTTTGCATCTTCCAGAAACAGAATATTGAAATGGCCGGCCGGAAGTTCACGTGTTACCTCTGCACCGGGGATAAGCATTATACCCAGTTCGTCTGCAAGATTCTTTGCAAGATTGTACTCCATATTGAGATCTGCAGAATTTACCTTCTTCTCGTTTATGTAGTGAAACTCAAGGTGATCTGTAATTGCAATCACATCCAGACCATCGCGGAAAGCCTCTTCTACACGGGTTGTAGGCCAGATTGTTCCGTCAGAGAAGATTGTGTGCATATGAAGATCTGCCTTAAGCAGAACATATCCTTCAACCTCCGGGAGATACATTGGAGTTCTGGATTCATTCACAATGTAATTGCTCTGTTTTGGCCAGGCTGCAGGAGAGTCTGGCTGCATTGACCGTGCTCCCGGCTCCTTTGTCTGCGCCTGCAACGAGAAGCATAGCGGGAACGACAGGAAAAGAAACAGCATACATGATGCTGCAAATGATTTTGGGGTTTTCATAGAAGTAAGTTGTAAGTTATTTTTCCGACAAAGCTGCACCAATTGCTGTGGCATACTCTGCATCTTCAGGGAATACAAACTGGATATTGTACATTAAAGAAATCTCTTCAAGTGTCTTTTTCCCTATCCGGTTTTTACTTCCGTTTCCGGTGATGTAAACTGTTTGTGCATCTCTGCTTTTTGCAGCAAAGACAGATACCACGCCAATAACCTGATAAACCATGTTCAGCACACCAAGTGCGATATCCTCCTTCTCTGCCGTATCGAGCATCTTTCCAAAGTTGGCCGCTGTGGCCTTTTTGTTCAGGAAGCTGATATCTGCATCCGAGATATCCTCTATGAGAAGGTCAACCTGTGTAAGGTCTCCGGTATCTGCCAGGTGAAGTATGTTTTCAAAAGTAGAGGTCTTGATAAGTTCCTTGCAAAGACCAGTAATGGTTCCGCCACCAATACCCGTTCCGCCCAGGTGGGTGATTTTATCCTTTTTAGCCTCAATGACCGATGTACCTGTCCCGATATTTGTGATAATCACATTCTCCTTGCCAGAAAGATACATTCCGCCTATACCAATTGCCGTAATCTCATCAATCTGATGAGTCGGTATTCCAAAGATCTCCTTCTTGATTTCCAGAGCCCCGGCCCCTGTGATAATTATCTTTTCGACATTTGAAATATCGATATTACTTTCAATAATCATCTTGCCAAGCGCACCCGTAGCAGATGTAACCGCATCAAAAGCCTTGGTCTTTACAGTTCTGATTATCTTTCCGTTTTCGACAGCAACTGCCTTGGTAGTTGTACTGCCTATATCAATTCCTATTATCATTGCATTGCAGATTTCAGCCCAAAGGTAAATAAAAAATCAGGCTGACATGTGCAAAGCTTTACCGAATTACTGTATTCACCTTTGGCGCCGCCTTTTTAGGCTGAATTCCCTTCATGATACCCTGCAGCTTCTGCCCCTTCATTGCTTCAAACATGGTGTGAAGACCTTTGCCTGTTGTTTTTCCGCATGGCTCCATAAAGAATGAGTAGCCCACTTCTCTGTTTTTGAAAAGGTATGAGACAACCTCAAAAGGCCTGTCACATTTGAAAACCGATGCCGATACTGCCGGCAAGCTAAATGTTTTGCTCCAGGCTCCGCTCCGTGCTACAGAAACAGACGGGCTACCCTCCAGCTGAACCAGATTAACGGTTTTATCAAAATAGACAACAGCATTCCGCGCCTCAGGAAAGGCATCCACAACAGCCCTTTCGGCAGCAGGAAGAGGATCGGAATAGTTCATCCCCTTTATAAGCCTTAGAGAGCCCTGCGGATTCATCTCCCCCCTGAGCGGACATACCAGAACAAAACTATTGGAAGCCGATGCTGTGGTTGATGTGTGGGTACCCGCAAACTGAAGACCTTCGGCCTCAATATCAGAGACCACCAGCCCGTCGGTTTCAACCCAGTCAGATTCAACTATAAAGCCGTCTACATTAATCCTCGCTTTAACTAAATCCCCGGGAACAAAATTGAGATTTCTCACTTCATAACTCCCCTTCTGAGATGAGATTGCACCATTGCCAACCTTGCCTCCGGACTGAGATACAAACTCTACCGGACCTCTGTACTCCAGAATATTAGACATAAACTCAGTAATCCTCCTTATCCTTTCGCTCCGGCTTAAAGCAGATGTATGCTGAAACTTTGCTGCGCCAACGGAAAGGCCGGCAGCAGCGGCATTCTGGGCAGCCCCCGGAGAAGTATTGTGTGCAGTCGCCAGCCTGTACCATTTGCTTTTTCCTCCGGACACAGAGCCACCCGCAATTCCCGCATAATAGTCTGCATGATATAGCTGAATTTCGCTGAACGGAATTGTGGCCTCAGATTCCGGGCTCGCATTTGCCACGCCAGGCAGCCTTACGGAGACTGTACTCCCCTTTTTGAGAGGAATGTTCTTTGCCAGAAATATCCCATCCTTATCAGTCTGGGCCGAATAAACTCCGGGCTGGGAAGAAGGGCTCTGTTTCACAAGCAAAGTAATGGGACCTGTGTATGGAATCGTGTCTCCCCCAACAGATTTTCTTATCTCTCCCGCAACAAAATCCCCAAAGGCGCAAGCTTCATGAATGGTAATGCCATACCCTGCAAAATTTGGCTTTTCATACCTGAGCATCAGAATATACTTATTAAACATGGTCTTTTTGAGATGCAAAAGCTTCCACTCAGACAAGGCCCTCAGCCCCATCTCTGCAGAAATTTTGTTATCCTCAATCTTGCCAGTAGCCTCAAGCCCGGCTGTGAAATTAATATCCAGCAGCTTGAGCCCGAAAATCCTCATGTTAGCATTACACATAACACCGGCAAAAGCCTTTGCGTCAAGAACAAGGTCTGCACTCATTTCATTGAAGAGCGAATAGTCGGAGATATTTTTAAAACTTGTTGGCGCATACCAGAATGTACTTCCCCTGACACCAAGCTGAAGGTCAAAAGCATGAGCCATTTCTACCTTGAGGGTGATGTTTCCCTCAAATGTAAGAGCCAGGTAAATAGCAATTTCACACTTTCCCAGCTCCGGAATCTGAGCGTATCCGCCCCAAAGTAGCATCTTCTGCTCATTCTTAAGCTTTATATTCATATCGGCCTTAAGATTGAGCGTCTCTCCCGCTTTAAAGAGAATCCGGTAGCCGTTGTTTTTGGTATAACTGGCCTCAATTATGGGATTTGTAAGGCTGATATTTCCATTGAGAGTTATAAAGCATCCTGATTTTCCCAGACTGTCCAGTACAATTTTATAATCCTTGAATACAAAATTGATGAGATAATCCTCCTGATTCTTGGATGATGTTGTCTGAACTGCAGGATCAGTTGCGGCAGTATTTGCCAGTGTGAGCGCCACCTCCTGAGGAGGAATATTAATATCCTCAAAAACCGATGACATTTTTGGCCTAAGAACCATCAGGCTCTTTTCATCTATTGGCTGAGCCTGAAAGGCAAATTCCCCATCCCCGTCCAGATAGATAAATGAAGGATCCGGGCTGAACCCGCCCAGTGCAGACCTGTCAAGAATCCCGTCGGCACTCATTTTCAGACGGCTCTTCTGCTCGCCTGTTAAAACGCGGACATTCGGAGCCAGCTTATAGGTCACATTTTTGAACTCTCCTGCCACCTCACGGTTATTTATGGCTCTTTGCGCCACCGGGTGAACTCTCTTCACTATGTTAAACTCACTTGCCGTAACAACCCCGTCAAATTTTGAGAGGTCGTTAATCTTTCCCTGCTGACCCTGTAAAATCACAGGGAAAGTAATCAGGGCTATTAAAACCGAGAATAGATGCTTCATGACAATTTCGTTTTAAAATTGTACCTGCGAAAAATTTCAGAAACCGGGCATCAACGAACCGCTCCGGTAAACCCTCCTTCAGAACTCAATAAGGGCTGGCTACTCTATAGAAAAGTAAGCAGAGATGAATTTGATAAATATGAGTACAAGTTACTAAAAAAATAAACTCTGCCAGAGTTTTTACGAACTCATTGGTATATTGCACTTTAACTAACGAAAGTAGCTCTATTTTGGCTTTAAAAAATTCGCTAAATAATTGTTATACTGCACTTTCGTAAAAACTCTGGCAGAGTTTTGCAAATCAACAAATTATTTACTTTCAAATCGTCAACAAAATCCAGATTTACAATATGGTGATTTTAATGTCGCAGATAATTTTAAATTTGATTGAACAAAAGCTAAATCTCAACTAGTTCTGCGACTGGCTCGATTATCAGCCTCACGACGGTAGTTCTCTCTGCCCAAAAAGGGATGTATGGTAAAATTATATCAATTTACACCTGCAGTCTCCCATGAACACAATCAAAATAATAAACATCCTGATATTGACTGTCAGCATGTTAATGCTCTCTGGATGCGATAAAGATACCGGCAACCAGAATGGAACCTTAGTATTCAAAATGATTAACCCTATTGCGAATTTGTACAAAAGCGGCTCTGTTTCAAAAGCAGATCTAAGGAATACTGCGCTTACAGGCGATATAACAGAGGTAATTACTGTCAGTCTTAAAGCCTGCGTAGGTGATGTGTGGGTATCAACCGGAACGGTGTCACATGGTCAGCCCGATAATCTTGAATGGATTAAAATCACATCTGTTACCAACAATGAGCTAAAACTATTTGAGGACTACATGACATTTTCAACAACTTATATACCTGCCGGCGTTTACAAGAGCATTAAGGTTACACTTAAAAACCGTTTTTACAGATATGCTGTTCTCAAAAGTAATCATGCTGTAAAGTATGAATTTCTGGAAACAATGAGCAGCTATTTGGATCCATCGTATTGCAATGATACTGATGAGTCTTGGGCTCCCACAAACTATTTTGGCCCGGGAGGAAACCATGTAATTGAGGCGGGACTTTTTAAGCTTGTCTCGTCTGGTGAAAAGCTGGGCGGATTCACTATAGCAAAAGGGGCTACCGTGACCCTCAGCTGGAGAATGGGAGGAGGCACAACTGATGTTTGTACAACCCTCATTACCGATGTTAATCACAATCGCAGATGGGATTGCGGAGTTGACACAATGGATTTCGATTGCCCGCCAACAGTTACTGTAATGTGGGACTTTGTAGTGGAATATTAATCCTTAAACTTAAAAAAATATGAAAAAGAGTAAATTTTTTATGCTGATGGTTCTGGTATTGATTTTTCCTGCAAACATATTTGCTCAGGTAATGATCAGAACTATGCAGGTTCATGAGAAGAACGGGACAGTGACAACATTCAATTTGTCGCAAGTTGAAAAGATTGTTTTTGACGGCCCGCAGATAGGCTATATGAACAATCTTATTAGAGATGCAGACGGAAACACATATCAGGCTGTCACAATCGGCAACCAGGTATGGATGGCAACCAACCTCAGGACAACTAAATACAATGACGGCACTCCTATCAAAAATGTACAGGAGAATGACGTCTGGGCAAAACTGACAGAGGGAGCATACAGCTGGTATATGAACAATGCCGACAACAAGGAGGTATACGGTGCACTTTACAACTGGTATGCAGTAACTTCAGGCAAACTTTGCCCTCCAGGCTGGCACGTGCCTGCAAATTCTGAGCTGAGGGCACTTATTGATTTTCTTCTGCCAAATCCCGGGGACAAACTAAAAGTAGCAGGTAACAGTTTCTGGAAAAACAATCTGGGATCTGCCAGTAATGAATCAGGATTTAGTGCACTGCCAGGCGGAGCCAGACAACTGAATGGTTCATTCCATTTTGAAGGAGCTTACGGACAGTGGTGGTCATCTGCCCCCGGAAGCGATCATTCGGGTGAAGGGATGATGATACATGACAACAGCTTCAGAGTAACAGTCCAGGGAATTTACAAAGTAGGCGGAGCATCTGTGAGGTGCATCAGGGATTAGCATACCTAGCAGGATATGTAACAACTAACTGATTATCAAGCATAACTATTTTAGAAAATTCGGATAATTCTGTTTTTATAAAAGTCAAAACACTCATTATCTGCGTTTTCTCACATATCCTGCCAGGCAGCATTTTTGTGCAGCTTCTTATACCGGAATTTTGTAAATTTGCTTCCATGAAAAAAGCAATTCAATTTCTGGACAATCTTCAGGAGAACAACTACAGGGAGTGGTTTGAGGACCACAAAGATGAATACAAAGAGGCGCAGGCCATTTTCAACGATACCGTCGACAAGATAATTGCCGGCATTGCAACATTTGACCCCACCGTGGGGCACCTGACTGCGAAAAACTGCACATTCAGGATTTACAGGGATGTGAGGTTTTCGCGCGACAAGGCGCCTTACAAAACCCATATGGGCGCATTCATCTCGCCAAAGGGAAAGGGTGGCGGATATTCAGGCTACTATTTTCACATTGAAGCAAAAAATGCAGCATATATAGGCGGACATATCCTCAGCACAGGCATATACAGACCCGAGCCTGTAGTCCTTAAGAATATCCGCGAAGAGATTTTCCTCAACGGCGAGCAATTTGAAGAGACCATCGGCCTTGCAAAAGGATTTAACCTCGAGCTGGGCGATGCATTAAAAAGGGTACCCAACGGATACCCTGCAGATTTTAAATATGCTCAATACCTGAAACTCAAGGATTTCTTCCTGAGCAGGTTTGTTGATGACAACTTTATGACTTCACCAAACCTTGTGGAGCGCTCAGTAAATGAATTCAGAAAAACTCTGGAATTCCACCGGCTCCTCAACAAAGTGACCGACTACGCCTTGGAGTAAACCTGGTTTTCCTGCTCAGCCACACGGATAAAAGTGGTGCGTTTTGAGAGCTCTTTAAGCTGAGATGCCCCCACATAGGTGCAAGTACTGCGGACACCCCCCAGGATATCGAGAACAGTTTCGTCTACCTTGCCACGGTAAGGCACGGTAACTGTTTTGCCTTCGCTGGCACGGTATTCGGCCACTCCCCCCGCATGCTTTTTCATTGCGGTAGCCGAACTCATTCCGTAAAACATCTTCACCTTTTCGCCATTCTTTTCAATAAGTTCTCCGCCGCTTTCGTCGTGACCGGCAAGCATTCCGCCCAGCATAACAAAGTCTGCCCCTGCCCCAAAGGCCTTTGCAACATCGCCCGGAGTTGTGCAGCCCCCGTCGCTGATAATCAGACCACCCAGGCCGTGAGCAGCGTCGGCACACTCAATAATTGCAGACAACTGCGGATAGCCCACCCCTGTTTTTACACGGGTTGTGCAGACAGATCCGGGGCCGATTCCAACCTTGATTATATCGGCACCTGCAAGCAGCAGCTCCTCAACCATCTCACCTGTAACAACATTGCCGGCAATAATCACCTTTTCGGCAAATTTCTTGCGAACCTGTTTCACAAAAGCCACAAAGTGCTCTGAGTATCCATTTGCCACATCAATGCAGATGAACTTCAGCTGCGGATTCTCAGCTATGATATGAGACAATTTTTCGTAATCTGTATTGCTGGTACCAGTACTAACCGCAATGTGATTCTCAATACCGGCCGGCGCTTTCGCCAGAAAGTCGCTCCATTGCTGCAAAGAGTAATGTTTGTGAATTGCAGTAAACATCTTGTGGTTCTGCAGAGCCAGCGCCATCTCAAAAGTTCCAACCGTATCCATGTTGGCAGCCATTACCGGCACCCCCACCCACTCACTCTTGTTGTGCAAAAGCCTGAATGTCCTCTCCAGCTTTACCTGCGAACGGCTCTTTAGTGTAGACCTCTTTGGACGAAACATTACATCCTTGAAGCCCAGCTTAATATCATATTCTATTCTCATTTTTCAGATTTATTTAGTCAATTCTGTATTTTTTATACTGATTCTGTTCAGAATCCCAGTTCCTTCTCGATGGGCGCCAGCGCTCCAATTGCCAGCTCTGCAAACTCGTCAAGCGGAATGCCAATTTTCTCACACTCCATTATGTTCTCCCTGTGCACAGATGCCGCAAAAAGCTTCTCCTTCATTCTCTTTACAACTGACTTAGTCTTCACACTGGAGATCTTTTTATCGGGATAGACAAGCGCAACCGCAAATATGAGCCCGGTGATGGTCTCCCCTGCAGCAAGCGCATGGTCAAACTTAGTTGAACGTTGACGCCCCGTAGCCTTTTCATTGTGCAAAAGAATCGCCTCAATTGCATCCGCAGGAAAATCCTCCTTAGTCAGCATCTCTGCTGTTACATTGCCGTGTTTATATGAGTCTCCGTTTGTAACCTCCACATCCAGGTCGTGGAGCAGGCCTGCCAAACCCCATTTATCTGCATCCTCGCCAAGTTTAACGGCAAGCGCGCGCATCACCGCCTCAGAAGCAAGACAATGAGCAATCATTTTAGGGTTGGAGATGTTATTATTTAACAGTTCAAGATAGTGTTCCCGAGTTTTCATATTGAATATTTGAGGGAACGAATTTAAGAAAAAAAGTAGTCTGCGCCGCAATTTCTGTTAACTACCACTATATCTGCATAATGCAAAAGAGAAACTCTTCATTTCGAAGAGTTTCTCTTTTATAACACGCAATATTACAATACGTTAACACGAATTGCGGCGCAGACAAGCGCGCGCAGCGCTGCACCGCCACCGGCCGCACGCCCGCAGCCGGCCGGTACCGTTTATTTACTCAGCACCTTTACCAGTTTCTTTAGCGTATCCCTAAACTGCAGAATCTCCTCCTGAGATATTGAATCGTCATTTAAAGATCCGATAATCTTCCCTGGAATGAGCAGAGCTCTCTCTTTGAGCGCCTCCCCCTCCTCAGTAAGCGAAATAATAACGCTGCGTTCGTCGGCCTCAGAGCGTTTTCTTGTAAGTATTCCCTTCTGCTCAAGCCTTTTAAGAAGCGGAGTTACGGTATTCGACTCCAGCAGCAGCTTGCCGCAGATTTCATTCACAGTCTGCTCCTTATGCTGCCACAAAACCATCAGCACAAGGTACTGCGGATACGTTATCCCAAGCTCATTAAGCAGTGGCGTATAGATTTGGGTTGTCAGCCTTGATGCCGCATAAAGCGGAAAACAAAGCTGATTTTCCAGATAGAGTATTTCTGCCCGATTTTCCATTTCTAGAGAATTTTTTTCAAAAATGTTTCCATTTTTTCCGGTTTGGTCATTGGCGAAAAGCGCTTAACAGGCTTGCCGTTTTTATCGATGACAAATTTAGTGAAGTTCCACTTGATTTTGGAGCCAAAGAGACCGCCCAGTTCAGATTTCAGATATTTAAAAATTGGGTGCGCACCCTCGCCGTTCACATCCACTTTTGCAAACATCGGAAAAGTCACCCCATAGTTAAGCTGACAAAATTCCGCTATATCGTTTGCCCCGCCCGGCTCCTGGTTTGCGAACTGATTGCAAGGAAAGCCAAGAATAACCAGCCCTTTGTCTTTATACTTCTGATAAAGCATCTCCAGCCCCTCAAACTGAGGAGTGAGCCCGCACTTGCTCGCCGTATTCACCACTATCACAGTTTTCCCTTTAAAATCACCCATCGAAACACTCCTCTCCTGAAGTGTAGTCACCTCTAAATCATAGAATTTGATATTTGACATTGTATTAAATATATTATTTGTTCAATTTTCTCCCCTCGTTTTGTCGCATTAGATTATATCGTTTGCGATGCAAAGGTAAACACAAAAAACAAAAAAACAAATCTGCGCCGCAATTTCTGTTAACTACCACTATATCTGCATAATGCAAAAGAGAAACTCTTCATTTCGAAAAGTTTCTCTTTTATAACACACTATTCTATAGCACATTAACAGAAATTGCGGCGCAGAAATGGCGTCTCGCACCTAAAACCCAATCCTACCAGCCCCTCCTCCCTTCTCCAAATTCTCACTCCTGCAGATGTTTGCAATCTCATCCAGGGTTGGAGAGACGCCTGAGAGAATTGTATCAACCATACATTTGCGGGCAATATTTTCGATTTGACCACCGCTAAAATCAAATGTACCGGAGAGAAATTCTGCGTCGGCATCGCATAATGAGGGCATCAAAATCTTCCAGATGTCACCCCGTGCTTTTGCAGAGGGCTTTTCAAACTTAATCTTATAAATGAACCTTCGGTCAAAGGCATTGTCAAGGTTTTGGGTGAGATTGGTTGTTGCAATCATAATGCCGTCGAGGTCTTCCATCTCCTGAAGAATGATGTTCTGGATTGCATTCTCTGTCTGAGCAACTGAGCTGCTATAAAGGTCCTTCCTCTTACCGATAACAGCATCGGCCTCATTAAAAAGTAAAATTGGAACAACATCGCACTTTTTAACCAGGGATTTATATCTTTCAAATATTCCTTTGATTTTCTTTTCACTCTCTCCAAACCACATACTTTTAACCTGGCTGATATCGACCATAAAGATATCCCGCCCGGTTGAACGGGCTATCTGATATACACTCTCCGTTTTACCGGTCCCGGGAGGGCCATAAAAGAGAGAGGCAAAACCCTTTCTGAAGTTATTCTCTGCGAGGCGGTTTTGAATATTTAGAAAACTATCAGGCATCAGCAATGAAGTAAGAGTAGCAATCTGCTCACTCTCCCGCTCATTAAATATGAGCTGTTTTACAGAAATAGAAGAGTATTCAATAATATCTATATGTTTGTTTTTTTCGCTTACAGCAAGATTAAATTCAGAAAACAGCTCAGCTTTACATTTATCAGTCAAATGATAAAAGTATCTGTCCTCAAAACCGGCATCAAAAACATTCTCTACCAGATTTTTTGCAAAAAGAGTGTTTGTTTTGAACTTAAAGGATGAAGACAGAATGTTCAAATCATACATAGTATCCACAACTTCTTTAAAATCGTGAAACCCGACAGAATCATCATTATTGTTTATAAACAAATAGCAGAAGTAGAGAAGTATGATATAATTAAAATCCAGATCTTTATACTTGCGAACATTTTCACAAAATGTAAACTCAAGATTATTATCTATCAGGTCATTCAGTTCAATAACCATTAAGTTATAGCTCAACTCTCCATCTTGCCTGAGAGTAAAAATTACATTTAAAGCTTTGAAAACTTCCTGCACGGATGATTTTTTCAACTCAGGAGGTTCAAATTTCCGGTTCTGTTTTATCGCTTGCAAAACTTCTCTTGGAACACGGTAAGATATAGTGTTATCCTTTCTGCTACAGCAGACAAGTTTTAGCTTTTCCAATTCATCAAAATCGCCGGAATGGCTAAGAAGGCTGATTTTTTTACACGACAGGTAAGATGCAATTTCATCGGGCTTAATTTGCTCTGAATCAAACTGATTAATTATCAGAGATAACAACAAAACCTGAAAGTTACTTATCTGAAGAACTTGGGATACAGAATCAAAATGATGGCTGTTGTTCTCGAAAAATTCAGGTTTAAGCATACAATCTTGTGCAGCATAGACAATCTGCTCCATATGCCACAGCAAACCCTCATTCTCCCGATTATATTTCAACTTATTCATAGCTCATTGATTTTGAAGTTTCAATACAAAGGTTTAGCTTTATTATGCCATTTTTTAGCATAGTACTCCGGTTTCTTTGCAGAAAAATGAATCAGCCTAATTAAAATAAGAGAAAAAGATGGCTAAAAACAAGATTAACAATCTCATCTGGTTGGTTGATACAATCAACAGAAGCGGAAAAATCACTTTTGCAGAGATAAACGAAAAGTGGCTGGCAGGCGACAAAGAGAGAACGGAGATTCCCCTCAGGACATTCCACAATCACCGACGCGATATTGAAGATATGTTTGACATCAATATTGAGTGCGAGAAAAGCACTAACTCCTACTACATAGACGACGCAGAGGGTTTGTATGGAAGTAAGCTGAAGATGTGGCTGCTCAACAGTTTTTCGCTGAACAATCTCCTGAACGAGAGCATTGACCTCAAGCAGAGGATAATTTTTGAGAACATCCCATCCGGCTTTGAATACCTTGAGCCGATAACCACCGCAATGCGCAAAGGGCTTATGCTGAAAGTGAAGTATCAGCCTTACTACTCTCCCGAACCATCAGAGATTCAAATTGAGCCATACTTTCTGAGACTGTTCCGCCAGCGCTGGTACCTGATTGGCCGGGATACAGAAAAAAAGGAGTTGCGCACATATGCATTAGACAGGATCCAGAGCGCAGAAGTTACCGATACTAAATTTTCATACCCCCGCAAATTCGACCCTACTGAGTACTTTCAAGATAGCTATGGAATTATCCGCGAGAAGGATCACAAAGCAAAGCGGACCCTCATAAAAGCAACCGCATTCCAGAGCCACTACCTGAGAAACCTGCCCCTCCACGAATCGCAGAAGGAAATTGAAAGAGGGGCCGAATTCTCCCTATTTGAGCTGACCCTCTGCCCCACCTTTGACCTCTGCCAGCAACTCCTCTCCCTTGGCGACACCATCGAAGTCCTCGAACCCGCAGATCTGCGGGAGATGATGAAAGAATGTGTGAAGAAGATGTGGGAGAAATACAATTGAGAATAAAATTTTATCAAAATATATTTAATATTTAGTAAGGCCTAAGTTATAATAACTGATTATCAGACATATTTATATTATATTTGAATACAATATCACAAATTATAATTAATACTATTATCTACCATGAAAAGAGAGACAATTATTAAGGATCTAAAAGACTACTATAATCGTGAAAATATTGTTCCGGGAATTAATTTCAATTGCAACAAAAAAGATTGCTGTCAAGTAATCAATAATAATAATGCTGTTGGTATGCAATGCCATGTTGGAACAAAATATGGTGAGAATAAATACAATGTTTTAGTTGTATCTCTTGACTGTGGTCATGGTGGCGCAAGTAATATTGATGAAAGAACAAAAGATGTTGAATCAAGCGATTTTTCCAATCTCCATATGAAGGGAACTGGAAAACTCATTGGAGATTTTTATGAAACTAGTAGTACAGAGGCACTGAAATATTACGCAATGACCAATTCCTGTAAATGTTCAAAAAAGACATCCTCCAATCAGCAAGGATACAATTTACATTCAAATTGCGCTAATCACAAACTAAGCGAAATTGACATTTTACAACCTGATGTTATTTATTTTCAAGGCATTAATTCAAGAGCAGCCATTGAAAGTAAGTTTCAGAATATTGACAACATCCCAAAAGAACTCTCATCATATATAAAATATCTTGAAATTGGCGATAAAAGATATCCCGCGGTTCTATGTGTACACCCATCAGCAAGAGGCAGACACAGAATAGTTGCTAATCACTTTTACGATGTGACTATAAAAGAAATTAATAAATACATTAAAGAAAAGATTCTTGGTCAATAAGATTATTTAGGTTAAAGATTCTTTATCTGAATTTCACATTAAAGTACATTCAATTTAGATTTATTAAAGTGCTTTAAAAGACTTTATTACACAATTATATTATTGCGTAATAATCACTATATTTGTAGTGTTTCTACATTTCAGAATCTTTTAAATTGACTTTCTTAATGGACCAACTCACACCTTATCACGCTAAATATTTTGCCTACGAACTTACACGGCAACTCCCGGCGAATGATGTTGGTAAATTAACTGCCTCATTACAGGATGCTCAGGTAGATCTTAATCCCCATCAAATTGAAGCTGCTTTATTTGCATTTAAATCACCATTATCAAAAGGTGCAGTTTTGGCAGATGAAGTAGGACTGGGAAAAACAATTGAAGCAGGCATTATCCTCTCTCAACAATGGGCAGAAAACAAACGGAAACTTTTGATTATATGTCCTTCTAACCTAAGGAAGCAGTGGAACAGAGAGTTGGCCGATAAATTTTTTTTAAAATCAACAATTCTTGAAACTAAATCTTTTGATAATATTATAAAAGAAGGCAACTTAAATCCATTTAATCAAGAGAACCAAATTATAATCTGTTCACTTCACTTTGCAAAGAATAAGTCTCCATACCTCAAACATGTCAATTGGGACCTGGTTGTAATTGATGAAGCACACAGACTTAGAAATGTTTATAAGCCAACTAATAAAATTGGTAACACAATAAAAGAATCTTTAGATCATTGCAAAAAGATTCTGCTTACTGCAACTCCATTGCAGAACTCAGTACTTGAACTTTATGGACTCATAAGTTTAATCGATCCATACGTTTTTGGAGATCTTAAGAGTTTTAAAAGTCAATTCAGCAGACAATTAGATGAAGAGAATTATGAAGACCTCAGAAAAAGACTTTTGCCGGTTTGTAAAAGAACACTGAGACGCCAAGTTGTTGAATACATCAACTACACAGAAAGAATCCCTATTGTTCAGGAGTATTTTCCTAATGAAGAAGAAATAACACTATATAATTGGGTAAGCAAATATTTACAACGCCCTTATCTATTTGCTCTGCCAACTAGCCAGAGGCAATTGATGACATTGATTCTTCGCAAGCTTTTGGCGTCTTCAACTTACGCTATTTATGGCACCCTAAATGCTTTGGTTAAACGCCTTGATGAGATTATTGTTAGTCAAAATACTATAGCTGAAACTAATCTTTTTTCTGCTGATTATGATGCTTTCGAGGAAGTTGCCGAAGAGTGGGAAGCAGACGATTATGCCGATGAAGATGATGAAAAAGACGATGACGCAGACTCAAGGATAAGGATTTACACCCCTGATGAGATTGAACAGATAAAAGAGGAGAAAGCAGATCTTGAAAGATTTCGTGCGCTTGCTCAGATTATTAAGAAAAACTCTAAAGCCGAACAACTATTTACGGCATTGGAAAGAGGATTTGAAGCATTGGAAAGACTAGGTGCTAATAAAAAAGCACTCGTTTTTACCGAGTCCAGAAGGACCCAGGATTTTATCTGTTCACTTCTTGAGAAGAGGGGGTATGCCGGCAAGGTAGTCAAATTCAATGGTTCAAACTCCGATGCAAACTCTAAGGCAATTTATGATGCATATTTAAAGAGGCATAAAGGTACCGAAATTCTTACCGGCTCCTCAACTGCAGATAAACGAGCAGCTATTGTTGATTATTTTAAAGACAACGCGACCATTATGGTTGCAACCGAAGCTGCTGCAGAAGGTATCAATTTGCAGTTTTGCTCACTCGTAATCAACTTCGATTTGCCCTGGAATCCTCAAAGAATTGAACAGAGAATTGGAAGATGCCATAGATACGGCCAGAAATACGATGTAGTAGTTATAAACTTTTTGAACAAAGCAAATGCAGCAGATCAAAGAGTATACGAATTACTAGATCAGAAATTTAAGTTATTTAGCGGAGTTTTTGGTGCTTCAGATGAAGTATTGGGGAACATTGGCAATGGAGTAGGCTTTGAGAAAAGAATTGCATCAATTTACCAAAGATGCAGAACTCCTGAAGAGATTAAAACAGCCTTTGATCAATTACAAGAAGAGCTAAGGTTAGACATATCCGAAAAAGTAACTGAGACAAGAAAAGTTTTGCTCGAAAATTTTGACGAAGAGGTGCGGGAAAAATTAAGAGTAAACCTTATTGAAACATCAAAATATCTATCCGGTTTCGAAGAAAGGCTTTGGAAAATCACAAAGTATTACCTGAATGAACTAGCCATTTTTGACGATTCAAACTACACTTTTACATTAAATCAAAATCCTTTTCCGGAAGAGTACATACATAAAGGTCCATATATGGTTCTTAAGCCCCAACAAGGGCAAAGAAAATCCGATATTGAAGTCCCGGATGACACTAATATTTACCGAATCGGACATAAGCTGGCACAGCATATCCTGAATAAATGCAAACAAATTCCGGTAGCAACAAAAGAGATTGTTTTTGATTATACTAACACACCTACAAAAATTACGGTTTTAGAAGAACTAATAGGGCAAACCGGATGGTTGCAAGTAAAAATTCTTACAATCTCATCGTTTGAAAAAGAAGAGTATATTTTACTATCTGCATTTTCGGATGAAGGGACAATTCTTAATCCGGAAACCAGCAAAAAGCTTTTCTCGCTTCAGGCATTTGAAGGAGAAAACGTAACTTTAACAGAGGATTTAGAAACAAGGCTTCAACTTCAGATTCACAAGCAGACTCTTGATATTCAAGAGGAAAATATGCGCAGAAACTCCCAGTTTTTTGATGAGGAGTACAACAAACTTGAGACTTGGGCAGACGATATGAAAATCAGCCTGGAAAAAGAGATTAAAGATCTGGATGCCGAAATCAAATTGAGGAAAGCAGAGGTAAGAAAGCTCATTGATTTGCAGAAAAAGATTACAGAACAAAGATCAATCAAGGAGTTGGAGAAAAAAAGAAATGAAAAACGCAAACATCTTTTCTTAGCACAAGATAACATTGATGAGAAGAAAGATAATCTGTTAAACGAAGTGGAGAGCCGCCTGAATCAGAGGTTAGAGGAAGCCGAATTATTTACTATTAAATGGAGAATTAAATAAAATGCTTGCCGAAAGTTCAATAATTGAATACAAGAGCCTCAAAAAGATTACATCTGGAGATGGAGGAATAAAAGATCTTGCATCAACATGTGTTTGTATGGCCAATGCTCAGGGGGGTACAATTTATATAGGCATTGAAAACAAAGAAAAGCTACCGCCGTCAGATCAGATAATAACTACAGAGCTTGCAAATAAAACCATTACAAAATTAAGGTCACTTTGTTATAATGTTGGCCTGACTCTCCAGGATATTGAAACTCACACAAATGGAGGTCAATATTTTGGAATAAAAGTTCTTCCATCTTTAAAATCTATCGCTACTACATCTGATGGAAAAGTCTTAATTAGAATTGGAGATCAGTGTCAGCCTGTAAGAAGTGACGATTTAGTAAGGCTTGCAAGCGAAAAAGACGCATTTCAATGGGAGTTGCAATCTCGTAGCATTAATATTAAGAACATATCTCCTGATTCGTTAATATGGTTTGCAAATGAAATACGTAATTCAGACAGAGTCAAATTATTTGTAAAGGAGCTAAGTGATATTGAAATTGCTGAGCATTATAATCTGATACAAGACGGCTCTTTAACAAATCTTGGAGTTATGTGGCTTGGAGACGCTACTCAGAGAAGCAGAATTGCATATCCCCTTACTGTACAATATATTGTTTACGATGAATTAGAAAAGAAAATAAACAAAATTGACTGGAATGATTATAGTCTTAATCCCAAAGAGTTACTTCTAGATATTGAAAATCAAGCTATAGAACTCACTTATTTTGATGAATTTCCCAATGGGCTGTTCAGAAATAAAATTAGACATTATGACCCACGACTGGTTCGCGAATTACTAATTAATGCCATTGCTCATAAAAGCTATACAATTTCGGGTGACATCTTCATAAAAGTTTATCCGGACAGAATGGAGATTACAAATCCCGGAGGGCTCCCGCTTGGTATTAGCAAAGACAATATATTGCACTCCATAAACAGAAGAAACCCTCACATGATTCGAATTCTTCACGATCTAAAATTAATGGAAGGCGAAGGAAGCGGATACGATTTGATTTTTGAAATTACAGGAAGGGACTCAAAACCCTTTCCAGTTATTTTATCTGACTTTAACACAACTTCTGTTACACAATACTCAAAAATACTGGATGAAGAATCTGTACTATTAATAGATTTTATTGCAAAGAATTATAATTTATCTCAAAAAGACTTTCTTGTCCTTGGAATAGTATGCAGGGAGAAAAAAATTCTTTCAACTCAACTAACTAACTTGCTGCAATTATCTGACGAAGAAAGGCTTCGCAGCTATACATCTAACTTGCTTCGAAAAGGGATTCTCACTCCAAGAGGTGCAAAAAAAGGAACAGAATATCTAATTAATCCTAAAGTCATTTCAAGTTCAAAAATTAATATTAAACCGACACTTATAACAATAGAGCCTCACAGACTAAAGGCTTTAATAATTGAAGACATTAAGCGTTACCCTGGTAGTATGATCTCAGATATCAGCAAAAGACTTCCGGATGTATTAATTGAAGACTTAAGAAAATGTGTATACAAAATGGTATCTGACAGTATACTTAGACATCAGGGCGGAAAAACTTATCGCAAATATTATTTGGCATAAAAAAAAAGAATAGAAAAAGAAAGCCAAAAAAGAAACTGTTAACAATATGTATCAGTGTGATATAGGCCTATAATTACAATTAAAAGAAAATCAGTATACAATGTCTCAAAATATAAAACAGAAACTGGAGTTAACCTGGATTGGAAAAGGTCAGGAACCGAAACTTGAACCTAGGATTCTTATAGAGAACCCTGAATATAGTTATGGCGATCTGAATACAGAAAATATTCTTATTCATGGAGACAATCTGCTAGCACTAAAGGCACTTGAACAGGATTATGCCGGAAAAGTAAAATGCATTTATATTGATCCACCATATAACACTGGAAATGCTTTTGAACACTATGATGACGGAGTTGAACACTCTTTATGGCTGAATCTATTAAATAATAGACTAAAACTATTGCATAACCTACTAGCAAACAATGGAATAATTTGGGTGAATCTAGATGACAACGAAGCTCATTATTGCAAAGTAATGATGGACGAAATATTTGGCCGGCAAAATTTTCTTTCAAATGTTATATGGGAAAAAGCTGACAGCCCAAAAATGGATTCTAAATTTTTCTCATCTCGCCATGATCACATACTTGTTTATGCAAAGAAGTTAGAAAGTTGTAATCTAAATAGAATTATTGAAAAAGAAAATGTTCCAAAGCATTACAATAAACAAGATGAAAATGGTAGAATTTATTACTTAAAACCTTTAAGAGCGATGGGCACTGATGGATTTAGAGAGAAGAGACCTTCGATGTACTACGAAGTGTATGCTCCAGATGGGTCTGCCGTTTTTCCAAAAAATCCTGATGGTTCTGATAGTAGATGGCGATGGAGTAAAGAAAAATTAGAGAGAGACTCAAATTTGTTAGAATGGGTAAAAACAACTAATGGCTGGAGTTTATATTTCCGAATTTATTGGGAAAATAATATTGGGACACCACCTGAAACAATTTGGCACAATAGCGTTGTAGGTACAAATAGGACATCAAAGAAAGAGATAAAAGATTTATTCGGTTCTGAGATATTTGACACTCCAAAACCAGAGGCTTTAATTAAGCGAATAATTCAAGTGTCAACTAATGATACTGATTTAGTACTTGACTCATTTCTCGGCTCTGGAACTACTGCCGCTGTAGCACAAAAAATGGGCCGTCGCTGGATTGGTATTGAGCTTGGAGAACACGCCAAAACACACTGCTTTCCAAGATTAAAGCAGGTTGTTGATGGCGAGCAGGGAGGAATCAGCAAATCAGCAAATTGGCAAGGCGGTGGAGGGTTTAAATTTTATGAACTTGCTCCTCCTCTTCTAAGTGAAGACAAGTTTGGGAATCTGGTAATCAGTCCTGAATACAATCCACAGATGTTAGCCGCTGCAATGGCAAAACACGAGGGATTTCAATATATGCCGGATTCTGAAAAGTTTTGGAAACAAGGAATTTCGTCCGAAAAAGACTACATTTTCACTACAACTCAATATCTGACACGTACAATACTGAATTCGATAGCTGAGGATCTTCCAAAAGATGAGAGTTTGCTAATTTGCTGCACTCAGTTTGAGTCAGGCCTTGAACACGCATACTCGAACATAAATATCAGAAAAATTCCATCAATGCTCCTAAACAGATGTGAATTTAAGCAAGACAGTGACTATAGCTTTAATATAGTAAACAGTCCGCTTGACGAACTCAGACCGGAAATTGGAGAGAAAATCAAAGCTGAGACATCTTCTAAAGTGCAACCTACTCACACAACACAGGTTCCAGATCTTTTTAGCCAACAACCTAATGATTAATCTATGAACAAAAACGCAAACTATGTTAAAAACAGACTGAGTCTTCGTTTCCCTCAAGAAGAATCATTATCAATATTGGCCGAACTGTTTGAATTATTGCAACCCAAGAAGAATAAAAATATATTGGGTTTGTCTGATATGCTATCTACAGTTAAATCAACCTATCCAACTTGCATTGATTTTGAAAGAAGTTTTCCTTCAATATGTTTTGCACTTGCTACCGGTGTTGGAAAGACACGACTGATGGGTGCCTGTATTTCATACCTATATCTGGAATATGGAATTAAAAATTTCTTCGTTTTAGCTCCAAACCTGACTATTTACAATAAGCTTATTGAAGATTTTTCAAATCCTAGAAGTCCAAAATACGTTTTCCGTGGTATTGCTGATTTCTCTCAAAATGCTCCAAGAATTATCAATGGAGATAACTACAATCAATTTTCCGGGAATGAATTATTCCAAACAATTAATATTAACGTATTTAACATTTCAAAAATAAATTCAGAAACCAGAGGTGGCAATGCACCCCGAATTAAAAGATTATCTGAATACCTTGGGGACTCATACTTTAATTATCTCTCAGGACTATCTGACTTAGTCGTATTGATGGATGAATCTCACCACTACAGAGCAGACAGAGGGATGGCTGTCATTAACGAATTAGACCCAATTCTTGGTCTGGAATTTACGGCAACTCCACAAACTCAGTCAGGAACCAGATATACAAAATTCAAGAATGTTGTATATGAATACAGCCTGGCGAATGCAATCAAAGATGGTTTTGTCAAAAAACCTGCAGTAGCAACCAGAAAAGACTTCGATCCATCTAATTACAGTCCGTCTGACTTAGACCGTCTTAAACTCCTGGATGGCGTCCGAATCCATGAAAATACTAAGGCAGAACTGGCAATATATGCAATAGATAAAGGAGTTAGAGAGGTAAAGCCATTTATGCTTGTTGTTGCGGTTGACACAACTCATGCGGCACAATTAAAAGAAGTAATTCAACAGGATGATTTCTTTAATGGATATTACAAAGACAAAGTAATGGATATCCATTCAAATCAATCCGGCAGTGAGAAAGATGAAAATATTGAATTACTTCTAAGCCTTGAAGAGCCTGATAACAGAATTGAGATAGTTATCCACGTAAATATGCTTAAGGAGGGATGGGATGTTACAAATCTTTATACTATCGTGCCTTTGAGAACTTCGGCGTCGAGAACTCTAACAGAACAAACTATTGGTCGTGGCTTAAGGCTACCATATGGTACTCATACAGGAGATGATAGCGTTGATACTTTAACAATTGTGCAGCACGACAAGTTCCAGGACATTGTAGATGAGGCTAACAAACCTGATTCAATTATTCGTCTTCAAAATATCATTGTAATTGATGAGGATGAAGAGGGTAATATCAGAAAAGAGATAATATCTCCGCAATCAAATCTAAAGGCAGAAATTGAAAGGCGCAAAGAGGAAGTCAAACAGATGACAGGGCCTAAAAAAGACAAGGAAATTTTAGACATTAAAAGGGATGAATTTATTATACCATTCATAAATAAAGTTGCACCAAAAGCATCCAGTTTTACAAAAGAGGCTGTAACAAATACATCAACAATCCAAACCTTCAAGCAAGCTTATAAGGCACAATTAGAGTCTGAAGGCCATTTGTTTGCAGAAGCAGAAGCCAATGAAGCTGCAGAAAGGTATGTTACAATTGCAGGAAAATTTATTGATAGTGTTATCCCAATACCTCGTCTTGTAATTCAACCATCGGGAGTTACGAGACTTGTCTTTAATGATTTTGATCTTGACACTTCCAAAATGAAGTATCAGCCGGGTTCAGAAGAAATTATTACCAGAGAACTTCAATCCGGAATGCAAAGAATTCTTTCTGCGGGTACGGTTAATTATCGTGAAAAATATATTGAAAATCATATTGTCTCTTTACTTATGGACAAGCAGGAGATTTGGTATGACGAGCATAAGGATCTGCTTTACAAACTGGCAAATCAAGCTGTTAACCATTTTAAATCATATCTTGCAGATGACAAAGAGGTACTTAATGTAATCTTGACATTTAAAATCCCTATTGCAGAACAAATTTATCAGCAGATGATGGTTAATTACGAGATTGTCCACGATGGGTTTGAAAAACCAGTAATGACCGTTCGTCCTTGCTCAGAGATAAAAGATCCTGTTATATCAAAAAATATTGGAGAGAGAATTTACGATTATAAAGAGAATATTGAACCAGTTTCTCAAATAAGAAATAAGGTTTTTGGAGGCTTTACTAAAGCTCTTCATAATTTGTATAAGTTTGACAGCAAAACGGAGAAAGACTTTGCATCAATACTTGAACAAGATAGCGATTGCTTGAAGTGGTTGCGCCCTGCAAAGTCACAATTTCAAATTTATTACGGACACCCCTCTCGGGAATATATGCCGGATTTTGTTGTGGAAACCTCCACATTTATTGCTTTAGTCGAAACTAAGAAAAAGGACGATATTGAGACTGAAATAGTTAAATCTAAGGCAAACGCTGCTTTAAACTACTGTATTAATGCAACTGAATACAATAAGCAAATTGGTGGAAAACCATGGAAATACATACTCATACCTCATGACACAGTACAGCTAAATAAGAGCCTTAATTATTTGTTTAAACAATACGAAATACTTGGATTTTAAATTTTTACTTTTTTTGAACAAAATTGTATGAGGATTAGCCTTACAATCCACTTTAATGAGTGAGTTAAAAAACTAATTATCTTGCCAATCCAATACCAAAAAATCAAAAATCATTTTTACTACGCCTATTTTTGGCATAGTTCAATTAGACATTTGCATTATAATTAAAAATTAATTAATTATGAATGCAATGAATATATCTGAGCTATTTAACAACAAGATCTTTAGAATCTCTGACTGCCAAAGAGGTTATTCCTGGGGGGAAGAACAATTGAATACATTGTGGAACGATATAAAAGAAATTGAACTCTCCGATGGAAAGTCCCGGAAACATTATTTAGGAACAATAATTTTACAAGAGTCAACTGCACACCCCTCTGAGAGCTGGCTGTATGAATACTCATTTTACAAAGTTATTGATGGTCAGCAAAGATTAACTACTATTTGCATCCTTCTGTTTGAATTAATCAAATCGGCCAAAATGGGATTTTGTGAGAGGAGCACAATAAATCTTTATGAAAATTATATTGCAGTTTCTAAGTTTACTGGAACAAGCAAGGTTTACAAATTTGGATATGGCATCTCTGATAAAAACAACAGTTTTCTAATTAACTCAATTTTTGAAGATAATCGCGAAAACCTGAAAAATGAGCAGCCATATACTATTTACCTTGCGAATCTGATTAACGCGAAGAGTTTCTTCAGCAATAAACTTGCTCAATTGAGCATCAAAGAGAAAGAGAGTATTTTTATGAAGATTACCTCTTCACTTGAAGTTGAATTACGAATTATTGAAAAGGACGCAGATATTATAAGTATTATTGAAACTATCAATAAAAGAGGGAAATCTCTTTCCAGATTTGAAAACCTAAGAATCAGCCTTTTATATCTGATAGATAAGTATTCTATAGAGTTTGAAGACAAAAATCATCTTCGCAAAACAATAAACGATGCCTGGCATATAATTAACCTGAATCTGGCACAAAATCCGAAGCTGATTTTTAATCAGGATGAATTTCTTTCTGACTTCTTGTATCAAGACCTCAGAACACATCAAAATATAGTCACAGGAAAGTATACAAATGATGCAAATGAAATCATTGAAAATCCCTACACTTTTGATAAAATCAATGATTTTGCAGTTAAAATGAGTAAGTTTTCATCTATTTGGGTACTAAATAAATCAAAGAAATTCCAAAATAAAGCAGCTGGGGTAAATTCTCCTGAAATTCCTTAACTTTATGCACATGAATACTCTAGACAAAGCAATCAGCATAGCAAAAAAAGCACACGCAAATCAGAAAGACAAAGCTGGTGCAGATTACATAAATCATCCTCTAAGGGTTATGAAAGCAGGCAATACAACAGAGGAAAAGATTGTGGGTGTTTTGCACGATGTTATTGAAGACTCAGACTGGACATTTGAAATGCTTAAAGAAGAGGGCTTTTCGCAAGAAGTTCTGGACGCATTGAGATGTCTGACAAAATTGTCTGAAGATGAGCCTTACGATCACTTTATTGAACGAGTTAAATCGAATCCTCTGGCAATATCTGTTAAGCTAAACGACATTTTAGATAATATGGATATAAGGCGACTTCCGGAGCTGACAGACAATGATGAAATAAGATTGCGTAAATATCTGAAAGCTTATAAAGAGTTGAATGCCTCTATTCTGTAAGTAACGTGTACAATATTGAGGCTAATTTAATCCCTTTATAACTATTATATTATAGTAATTACGATTCTTTTCCTGATTATTTACTTAGTTGATTTCATTAAAAAATTTTGTCATTATTATATTTAAAAACAATTAATGACTCCTTTGAAAATTTAAGAAAATATCAAATTCTTACTTTATCAAAATTCTCGGATCATTTAGCAAAGCATAGCGATAAGATGGGGCAGGTGTCCCCAAATCTTTAACTCTTATTTGAGTGTTTGATCCGACTCCCATTTCTAAATCGTTGTTTAATATCTCCCTCGTAATTGGAAAAAGAGTTGAATTATTTTCATTTTTTGGCAAAATATGATTCCCGTGATTTTCTATCCAAAATTTGATATTTCTAGCTGTAGTATAAAATATTTGATTTTCATTTGGTTTTACACCAGGCTCAACTGAATGATCGAGCACTCGCTGCCATACTTCGTTAATAGAGTTTTTGTTCATGATAAAATGATTATTACTATTACAAAATTTATATTGATTTGAATTTGATTTCGTTTCCAAATAACATAATTAACACAACCTTTAAATTAAAAATTATTAATATCTACTCCTTGACTAATAAGCCATTGCTCTTCAAGTTTTCCAAAATTTGGATTTTCATTATGAACCCAATGATTTAGTAACCTTGACATTGAATGAAAGACTGGTTTTCCTTGAGCAGAAGGAGTAAAAATATTAGTAAAGGTTCTCTTATCAAATTCCGGTTGCTTAATTATTCTAGTCCATTCTCTCCCCCAAATTCCTGTTGGTTTTCTAGTGAAATATATCGTATGAATTTGAGGGTTATTTTTTAGAAAGTTGATAATATTCAATGTGTTCCAATTTATTTGACCTAATGAATCTAATTGTTCTAAACCACCTACTCCATTTTTCACACTATCCTGAATGAGATTAAATTCTTGGTTTTTATATATTATATTATCATTGCTTTTAAATGTAAGCTCCGCATTATTTATATGAAACGCTTCCAGAACTAAATCTGCAAAAGTCAGTTTCAAATGAGCACACATACCTAAAATTTCACTAAGTGACGGGTTGAGATCTACATTCAATTTCCCGTTTTGTGACATTCTTCTGTTAATAAGAACAGTACTGTTGAATGTAAATAAATTCTTAAATGCAGGCCAAAAAAAGTTTCGACCATAAAAGAAATCAGCAAAATTTGAATTCGGAGTGTCCGGATTAAATGTTCCCAATATCAACACTTCAGGTTTATAAGGAATATTATCAAGAATGGCATTGTTTGTAATATAGCCGGTACCGAAATCTGTTTTTAAGAATTTATGTTTTATTTGCATAGCAAGTTTGGATTTATTATTTAACCTATTATAAAGCAAGAAATTATACATTAAAACTACTTATATATATTTAAAATATCAAAGAATTTATTTCTCTCCACCCAAAACATATAAAAACAACCCAAAAAACAGATATCCTGCGTGGAGAAAGATGATTCCGTAGTAGATGTAGTCTACTATGGGTTTGGGGAAGATGGCATAGGTGGTGAAGAGCATTGCGAGGGTGCTGAAAAAGATGGTGTAGACCATAAGCATAGCTCTGGCGTTGTCGGCGGAGCGGCCGCCCCTTCGTCGGAAGAGGCGGAGGATTCCGAGGGAGGCAAAATAATAGATAAGAACAACAATGAAGCTTTTGAGAAATGACTTTAGTGAGGTTTTCATATTGAATTTGGGTTTGTGATGTTATTTTCTGGGGAAGCCTATTTTTTCCGGGCGGGCCACCGATCTTGCTTCGGCCTCCTGTTCGCAGTAGGGCTTGAGTGACTCTTCAGTGATTATACTGCCGTTTAAAAGCGCAGCTATCTGCGACTTTCTGTAGACATTATCAATCTGCCCGCCCGTAAGTTCATATTCAGCAGCAAGCTCCAGGCTCTCCTTTGCATTCAGGCCGGCAAATTTGTTCTGCCAGATCTTTGCTCTAACCTCAAGAGATGGTTTGGTAAAACATACCTTGAACAGGAATCGCCTGTCAAAAGCAGAGTCGATGTTTTTGAACAGGTTTGTTGTAGCTATAAAGATTCCCTCAAATGATTCAAGTTCATCGAGGATGATGTTCTGCATATTGTTTTCTGCCTTTTGGACGCCCGACAGCTCTCCGGTATTTCTGGCAGAAAGAATAGCATCGGCCTCATTAAAAAGAAGAACAGGAACTCTGTCGCAAAGAGCACAATATTCGCGGTATTCAGCAAAGATGGCTTTGATAATCTTCTCAGAACCTCCAAACCATCTTGAACGGGCCTGGCTGATATCCACCTTCATTATATCTCTCCCGCAAGAGGCCGCCATTTGCAGAACCGATTCGGTTTTACCAGTACCTGGGAAGCCGTGAAACAGGGCAACAACTCCGGACGGGAGTCCCTTTTTTCTGAACTCTTCTGAAATTGAATCAAAATTATCCCCGGCCAGAGTCTTCTCAAACAATGTGAGATTGGCCTGATCTTCCGGATTCAGGAACAGACTCTTGCGGGCAATACTCCCTGAGCGGATAAGTGAGAACTTCTTGCTGTTTTCGTACGGAATTTCAATTCCTGCATCTTTCAGAAGCTTTACGGCTTTGAAAGAGAATTTATACTCAGCCTCCTCATAAACAGGAGCATCGGCCTCAATGAGCATACCTGAACTGTGCAGACTATTACTGTGGTTTGCATAACTCAGATAGAAATCTACCACCATCCCTGAATTTTCATCAAAGATCATATCCCCAAACACCTTTGCATTGGCACTATCCTCACCGGTAAGGTTGTTCCAAAGCAAATAGGAGAAGAACAGAGTATCCGCAGCCGTCAGCTTCAAACCGGTCATCAGCTTAACAAGCGGAAACCTTTTCCCTTTTTGCAGAATCCGGGAGAAGATTCTTAACATCCTGCTGAATTCAGTCTTCCCCTTACTCCTGATTATAATCAGCTTGTTGATGTCGCTCAGCATTTCCATCTGCGACGAATACTTTTTCCCCCTCTTCCTTTGCTTAGGCTGAACCTCTCCCTGCAGACCTTTTGCATAATTTTCATCCACAACATATCCGATTCCGCTTAATACAGGTGTTTTATCTGAGCCAGGTTTTACTCTTCTCAAAATTCCCTTTTTACACAGTGTCTCCAGTTCTGCAGTAAGAGCATACACTCGTGTGGGAGTACACTGAAAGTAATCAATCAAGTCAGATGTACTTACGACATTATTGCCATGGTTAAGATTCAGAATTACCGAAAACAGCAGTGCTTCGGTACCGGTAAGCTGAAGGCTCTCTGAAAGCACAGAAAAATGGGGATCGAGCATAGTAAGGGTGTCCGCGCTGAGGCCACAGCCGGATGTCTTTTCATAGACACTGGAAATCGAATCAAATACTTTTTGGAATGATTCCATATTCAAATATTTTATATAAGTATTTTATCCCCAATTATTTAATTGAGGTATTTTTTAATTAATTTTTGTTTTTAATTAATTATTTGATTTGATATATTAATTATTGAGAAAAAAATATCCACAGGAGCTTGTCAAGTCCTGCGGATTACACATTTAGATAGTATGTGGAGCGATTTGAATGCGAATATAGTAAGAAGAATTAATTTTCAAGAATTTAATTAATTTTTCTAGTTGAACTCTTTTAGAGTTTTATTAATACCCCTCTTGAATAAATCCTATTTGATGACTCCTTACAAAAAAATTGCAAATATTTTGTATAACTCTGATAATTAAATCTTTCTTATTTGATGGTTATTTGATAAAATTACATTTCAATATAATTTTAATAAGAGAATAGTGTCTATTCAATTTGACATGCTAAAGATTCCCGCGTGCAATTTACCCCTGGGGAAAAGTGTCAAACATCACATATACAACTAGTTGTGAAAAATCTCGTTTTTGTATAAAGGCCTGTTAGTCAATGATCTGACACTTTTCCCCAGGGGTAAAATGTCAAGTGCATTGACACCTGCCAGCCTAATTTACATTCATCACATTTTGTGAGTTTTACAAATAGCTGAACTAAGAAATTATGAGATTTACAATTTACAACTACCTTAATATTAGCAATATGGAAATTATGCTGGCAGGTGGGTTGCACGTGGGAAACTTTAGTTCAGACATGTCAGCCTAAATTACATTCGTCTGTATTACTGATAGTTATTATAACCAAAACTGCAAAATAACTAGATTTAGAAATTGTAAAACATTGGCAACCTGAATATTGTAAATTAGGCTGACATGTGACTATATTTCACTCACTCACTCCATCTCACTTCGTCGTCTTGAGCCCCATCTTTGTGAATACACTGTCGACGGGTTCCCAGAGTTCGATTTTATTGCCTTCGGCATCCATGATGTGCACAAACTTACAGTAGTCGTAAACCTCAACGCTGTCAAGAATGGTCACACCGGCCGACTTCAGCTTACGCAGCAGCCCATCAAGATTTTGCACACGATAATTTATCATAAACTCCTTTGAAGAAGGTGCAAAATATTTGCTGCCCTTTCTGAACGGGCTCCACTGAAGGTAGTTAATCTCCTCAGGCCGGTTAGCGTTTCTCGACTCAAAGCTAGATCCCCACTCATTTACCTCAAGGCCGAGGTTCTCTGAATACCATCTTTTGGTCTCCTTTGGGTTGTCCGAAAAGAAAAAGATTCCGCCTATGCCGGTCACCTTTGGGGTAGTATCACGCTGAATTCTGATTGTGTCGTTCGCAGCCACTCCGCCTTTAAAAACGAATGCATCGGCAGAGATAGAAAAAAACAGAAAAACAGAGGCGATTATGAAAAATTTAGATTTTGTGTTCATGGTACTGGATATTAATTCATTGAAAGTTTGACTCTCTGCAAATATATCCATTATACACTTATACTCTGCATCAGGTGCTGTAAAAATTGGTGCCGGGCTAATGCCCGGCGCAGGTTAACCTTCGGCATGGAGATCAGACATGTCAGCATAATTTACAATCTACTAATAATATGGCATTTAGAAATTGAGAAAAATGAAAAAATCTAGAATTAGAAATCGCATATCTCTGATTATATGGTACTTGTAATTTAGGCTGACATGTGGATTTTTCTTATAAATTATAACTATATTTATAGGAAATCCCAAAAAATCATCATCATGAATAATGACAACAATACCTCAGGCAAATGCCCCGTTACCGGAGCGGCCGGGAAACATACAATTGGGGCGGGCGGAACTCAAATTAAAGAGTGGTGGCCCAATAAGCTGAATCTGAACATTCTTCGTCAGCATTCGGAACTTACTAATCCTATGGAAAAGGATTTTGACTACGCGAAAGAGTTTAATTCTATTGACTATAAAGTACTTAAGGAAGACCTGCGAAAACTTATGACCGATTCTCAGGATTGGTGGCCGGCAGACTTTGGTCACTATGGTCCGCTTTTCATAAGAATGGCGTGGCACAGCGCAGGAACATACAGAACAATTGACGGCAGAGGCGGAGCAGGCAGAGGTCAGCAGCGATTTGCACCCCTCAACAGCTGGCCGGACAATGTCAGCCTTGATAAGGCGAGAAGATTGCTTTGGCCGGTTAAACAGAAATATGGGAAAAAGATCTCCTGGGCAGACCTGATAATCCTCACTGGAAATGTCGCTCTTGAGTCGATGGGATTCAAAACATTCGGCTTTGGAGGCGGCAGAATAGATGTGTGGCAGCCGGATGAGGATATTTACTGGGGTTCCGAGAAAAAATGGCTTGAAAATGATGAGAGGATTCTGGACAAGGAGGAGGTTGCAAATCCTCTGGCAGCCATTCAGATGGGGCTTATCTATGTCAACCCTGAAGGACCGGGCGGAGTGCCTGACCCTCTTGCGGCAGCCAGGGACATCAGGAATACCTTTGCCAGAATGGCAATGAATGACGAGGAGACTGTTGCTCTTATTGCAGGCGGACACACCTTCGGGAAGACGCACGGAGCCGCAGGCGCAGAGCATGTGGGGGCCGAGCCGGAAGCCGCCGGTATTGAGGAGCAGGGGCTAGGATGGAAAAACTCATTTGGCACAGGCAAAGGCGGAGATACAATCACAAGCGGGCTTGAGGTTATCTGGACCCAGACTCCTGTAAAATGGAGCTTCTACTTTTTCGACAATCTGCTTAATTTTGACTGGGAGCTCACAAAAAGCCCTGGTGGCGCATATCAGTGGGAGGCGAAAAAGGCCGGAAAAGTTATGCCCGATGCTCACGACAAGAGCAAAAGACACTTCCCGACAATGCTCACAACCGACCTCTCTCTGAGATTTGACCCTGCTTACGAAAAGATATCTCGTCGCTTCTATGAGCACCCGCTTGAATTTGCAGATTCATTCGCAAGAGCATGGTTCAAACTTACTCACAGAGATATGGGTCCGCGCAGCCGCTACCTGGGACCGGAGGTCCCTGCAGAAGAGCTTATCTGGCAGGACCCGGTGCCTGCAGTAAACCACCCGCTGGTGGATGACAAAGATATCATCAGACTAAAAGATAAGATTCTTGACTCCGGCCTCTCCGTTTCTGACCTTGTATCCACAGCATGGGCCTCAGCCTCAACCTTCCGTGGTTCAGACATGCGCGGTGGCGCAAACGGAGCACGAATCCGCCTTGAACCACAGAAAAACTGGGCAGTAAATAACCCGGCTCAGCTTTCAGTTATGCTGAAAAAGCTTGAGGCACTTCAGAAGGAGTTTAACAGTTTGCTTGAAGCCCGGAAGCAGATTTCGCTGGCAGATCTTATTGTTCTTGCCGGCTGTGCTGCTGTTGAGAAGGCTGCAAAAGCTGCAGGTGTTGAAATCACAATCCCTTTTACTCCAGGCAGAACCGATGCCACTCAGGAGCAGACAGACACAGAATCATTTGCAGTTCTTGAGCCTCTGGCCGATGGTTTCCGCAATTATCAGAAAACCAAATTTAAGGCGACTGCAGAAGAGCTGCTGATTGACAGGGCTCAGCTGCTTACGCTTACGGCTCCTGAAATGACTGTACTTGTTGGCGGATTAAGAATGCTCAACGCAAACTTTGACAAATCCAGGCATGGAGTTTTTACCACCCGTCCCGAAGTTCTCACAAATGATTTCTTTGTAAATCTGCTGGATATGGGAACCGTCTGGACTCCTGTTTCTGAGGAGAGAGACCTTTTTGAAGGCCGCGACCGCAAAACCGGCAAAGTTAAATGGACAGCAACCCGCGCCGACCTGATCTTTGGTTCAAACTCAGAGCTGAGAGCCATTGCCGAAGTATACGGAAGCCTGGACGGTCATGAGAAATTCGTGAATGACTTCGCCTCCGCCTGGAACAAGGTGATGAATCTGGGCATGTTCAGCAAATAATTTTTTACCTGTATTTACCACGCACCCTGAAGCTCTTAAACACTCTAAATCTGACTTGTATGAAAAGCTTTTATGTTGCTTTTGCTCTTCTTCTGCTAATCAGTTGCGAAAAGAGCCCTGTAGCCTCCTCCCTGAATCTGTTTTCCGAACAGATCCCCGGAAGTAAAAATCACGGGCCCAATGGTACATGGTGGGGCTATAATCAAAGTAAAATTGTCAGGTATGGCAATACTGTCTACATGTATGTAGTAGAAAATGAAAACATTGATACAAATCCAAATCCTAATGCAACCAATCCATCCAAAATTGCCATTTACAGAAAAGATGGAGAGGGAAGCTGGCAAAGAGGCGCCAGACTAAACACTTCAAGACCGGGTAATATACTTATAGACTCAGAGGGTATTGTTCACCTGATTGTTTTTGAGCCCACATATACTCAATCAACAGAAAATGGCTCTTACGGAAGGTTAAAGCACTACTGGTTTCCAAATTGCAAAACGGGAGATATTACCACTTTTCAGGAGGAGATAATTGTCGATAATGACGGATCTACTCAGGGAGAAACGGTAAATATTCGTGTTGGGGCTTCAATTGGGGCTGATGACCTTATTGCAGTCTCTTACGGTATGAATAAAAATCATATAGTTTGCTACAAAGAAAAGAATGGAATAAAGTGGTTTCAGGAGTATGCAGGACTCGGTCTGGGGAGTGACTTTTTCTACCCCTATGTTCAGGTAACCGGGACAGGAATCAGCATTCTTGCAATTCAGGACGACTGGGTAGGAAACAATCTGCCCAATATTTATCAGAAGTCACAATATTTCGAGAAAAAAAACGGATCCTGGAGCAATGAGAGTATCGTAAATCTCCAGTCCCATTCTCTCGCCTCTTCGCGCCCAGAGCTTGCAGACAACAGCGATATCTACCTCGATAATTCAGGGAACATCAACCTTCTCTATATGACCAAGCTTGATCCTGGTGACAAGTATCGCAACACATTTACTCAGAGATCCAGAAACGGGAATTCATGGAGCAATACAGAGCTAACAAATGTTGACGCTAAAACAAACTGGATAAGGATGACAGAAGTAAGTGGTCAGATGTACTATTTCCTAAGCACATGGGATAAGGTTTACATTAAAAAGGGGATAAACGGAGATTATAAAAGGCTGAACACACCTAATGTTGACGGCATATACCTCTACTTAGCTGCACCCCGAGGGGGAACTTCAGCCTCCGAAAGCTATATTGATATGCTGATTCTCTGTGGCAGCAGCAGTTCGTACCCAAATGCGAAAAATTACTATGTACGAATTCTTAAAAGCGAGCTGAGTAAACTGTGACAAACGGCTCTGCGCCGCAATTCGTGTTAACTAATTGTATAACTGATCATTGCAAAAGACAAACTTTTCAACTCGAGGAGTTTGTCTTTTTTATATATCTAATTTCCTGATCATTAACACGAATTGCGGCGCAGAATCCCGCCCGCTCCAACACCCTTATTGACGGCGCATTTTCCGGATCAACCGAAGCCGTGAAAGTTTTCTTTCCAAGTGCGGTTTTCAGATATTCGATTATTGCCGTCAATGCTTCAGTCGCATATCCATTGCCATGGCAGGCCGAATCCAGTGTGTACCCTATCTCTACTGTGTCCGGCTGTGAATCAGCCTCAGAAAAATGCAGTCCGATGTCCCCTATGAGCGCGCCCGTCTCCTTCAAAATGAGCACCAGCTGGAACCAGGTTCCGGGGGTGTTAATCTCTTTGGCGGTATTGGCGATAAACCTTTCGACATCAGAAAGAGTTTCGGGAATAAAACCCTGATATTTATTGACTTCCCGCTGCGACCTGTAACTGAACACAGCCTCTTTGTCTGCCGGCTCTATTGGTCTGATGATGAGTCGTTTGGTATCTAAAATCATAAAGTTGGAGATATCAATATATAGCATTCATTATCAAACACATTCCCATCGTACAGTTTCTCGGCCAGCTTGAGTGTACCCTCATATTCAAACCCGAACTTTCTGATTATCGCCTTTGATCTTTCGTTGAAAGGAAAGCAGTAGGCCGAAATCGCCTCGAGTTTAAGTTCTTCAAAGCCGAATCTGATTACCTCCGCAACCGCCTCGCTCATAATCCCCTGGCCCCAGTACCCTTCTCCAAGCGCATACCCTAACATTTTCACACCATCGTACTGACGCTTGTGATCATCAATCAGCCCAACCGAGCCAACCATCTTCCCGCTCTCCCTGAGCACAATACCCCACACGCCCTCTTTCCCCATGAAGATCTCCTTCATAATTTCCAGCGACTCCTCCCTGGTTTCGTGAGGTTTCCAGCCCGCATTCGGCCCAACGTTCGGCCCCGAAGAGTATTCATAAATATCCTCAAGGTCAGAGAGTTCAATGGGCCTGAGAATAAGCCGCTGAGTAGCAAATTGCTGCCTAGCAGGATTCGTGAGAATATGTTGATTATCAGGCATTATGTTTTATAAAATCTGAATTTGTCAATGAAATTAAAAAGTTAAATAGCAGATATACAATGTATTGTTACGAATCCTGCTAGGCAGCAATTTTCCTTTTCGGATTCTTCGGATACCTCCCCTGCTTCACCCTCTCTGCCTGCTCAAAAACCTCCTTGATGCTCCAGAGACAGGAGAATCCCAGCACACCAAGCAGAGTCGAAACAATTGCGCTGTAAGCAAAAACAGAAAAAGCAATGCTTATCAGCCCTGCAATCAAAAAGCCAATCCAGCTGCGGGTGCCAAAGTAGTATTCGGCCTTAATAACCAAAGGATGAAAAAGGCCGATAATCAAAAATGTCGCGGCCCCAACTATTAAACCGTCGTAGTTCATAAAACGTTTTTGCGCCGCAATTTCTGTTAACTAATTGCTTTACTGCGCGTTATAAAATATAAACTTTACCTTTCTAAGAGTTTCTGTTTTGCAATTAACTGATTAACTGATGGTTAACAGAAATTGCGGCGCAGACTATCCGTTTACTTTCTTATAGTCCGCCAGAAACTTCTCCAGCCCAATATCTGTAAGCGGATGCTTTAGCAGGCCGAGTATGGCATCGAGCGGACAGGTTGCAACGTCGGCACCGGCTTCCAGGCACTGGATAATGTGCATAGTGTGTCTTATTGAGGCAGCAAGCACCTCGGTGCGGTAGCCGTAGTAGTTGTAAATTTCAACAATCTGGCGAATCAGTTCAACGCCGTCTGTGGAGATATCGTCCAGTCTTCCAACAAATGGCGAAACATAAGTTGCACCTGCCTTTGCAGCCAAAAGAGCCTGCCCCGCAGAGAAGACAAGTGTGCAGTTTGTTCGCACATCGTGCTCAGAAAAGTATTTGATAGCCTTGATACCATCTTTTGTACACGGAACCTTCACAACAATCTGCTCGTGAAGAGCAGCAAGCTCAAGTCCCTCTTTAATCATGCCCTGATAATCAGTGGCAATAACCTCAGCACTCACGTCGCCGTCAACAATGTTACAGATATCGACATAGTGCTGCCTGATTTTCTCCTCACCGCGGATGCCCTCTTTAGCCATTAGCGATGGATTGGTTGTCACTCCGTCCAGAACCCCAAGGTCATTTGCCTCGCGTATCTGGTCAAGGTTTGCAGTATCTATGAAAAATTTCATGATAAAAAATGTTTAAGAATTTACCCCAAAGATAACACTTATTTACCTGAACGCCTTCCTCACAAAAATTCCAAAATTCTCCTTGCTGCTTTTGAGCGGACCATACCAGTCCCAGTTAGCTGCCAAACCAAAGCCAATAGTCTTGAAGGTGAGGCCAAGTCGCGCATAAATCCGGCTTCTGTCGTGCCTGTCAGTCTCCATGCTGATATTGTACTGCCCCTCTGCGCGGGTGAGCAGCGACCAGTTTTCACTCAACCGGGGCCTATACTCAATGAATCCCTTGGTCTCAAAATTATGTGACTCCGTCAGATAAAACCCAGATGTTGCCGTCGCAGAAAACGCCCCTGCCGTAAGCTGATACTGAAGGCCGGAGAAGGGCCGAAATCCCCATGCCGAATGCAAAGCAGCTCCCGCCACAATATTGAGCCCCTTCAAAACTTCATAGTTGAGCAGAGCCACATTCATCGATTCATTATTAGTCTTATCGTTCCCATAATCAGCCGCCATATATGAAGCAGCCTGAAACCCAAACCTGCTTTGGTCTGTAAACTTCCTCGCAATCGAAAAACTAATCACAAACCTGCTATGCCCGGCAAACAACTCCACCGGAATTGGAGACGCGGTGTTTACCCTGGCTGTAGAAGATCCTTGAGAAGAGTTAAAATTCTGCGCGATTGCCGTGGATGCAGAGAGAAGTATTAAGATCCAGGTAGAAATTCGTTTTATCATAAGTGATGGTTTTTCAAGAGTTTAAAAGTATCAATAAATATAGAACTAATTTTTGGAAACGTTTACTGCCTGGCAGGATATGTGATATTTAATTGATTATCAGACATAAAGCTTTTTAATAAGCTAGATGATTCTGTTTTCAGAAAACTCAACACACAGATTATCTGCGTATTCTCACATATCCTGCCAGGCACCTACCCAGAAGTAAACTGCCTCGCGCGCGAAGCGCTGCGCCGACACCGGCTGCGAAGCGGACGGTACCATATATGAGCGGTTTGGAAATACTGTTGCAGAGTTAAAAGGTGCCGGGCAAATGCCCGGCGGGAGTTAGCCTTCGGCACAGGTTTTTCAAGCTTGCACGCAGAAGGTTGTTTTCATAGCCTGGCAAAGGTTTCGAGTATGTTTTAAATGTCAATTTTTCGCGACCCGTGCGGCTGCAAATTTCAGATTATGAGCACTTAGCCCGTTGGTCTGACATCTGAGATGTCAGACCAACGGGCTAGTCGCAATCAATCAAATAGTTACAGCCGCACGGGCACCTCAAAAACCCAGACCTAAACATACTCAAAACCCTCACCGGATAAAGAAAAGCGACCCGGCTGCCGTAATTACCCAGAGAGTTATTCCCAGTGCAAAACTCTTCGCCCCGGATTGCCTTATCTGCGAAACTGTGATATTTGAACCAATAAGCAAAAGGGCTATAACCATTCCTCTTTTCCCGGCAAAGCTCAGGAAGGTATAGCCCTGTTCAAGGCCGGGGAATAGATTTGCAAAGAGAATGGCGGCAACAAAAATGAATATGAACCACGGAATCTTAATTCTGCTTTTATCTCCCGTTTTGTTAAACAGGGCAATAATTAATGAGAGAGGGATTATCCAGAGAGCCCTTATCAGCTTAACTGTTGTTGCCACCTGCAAAGCCTTTTCACCATATGCTGCTCCTGCACCAACAACAGAACTTGTATCGTGAATAGCTATTGCGGCCCAGTTGCCAAATACCTCCTGACTCAGCCCCAGTCTGTGGCCTATTAAGGGGAAGAGGAAGAGAGCGATGGCATTAAGCACAAAAACAACTATAAGGGCAAATGAATTCTGATAATTCTCACTTTTTATGATGGGTGCAACCGCAGCAATTGCACTTCCGCCGCATATTGCAGTCCCGGCAGATACCAGCAGAGTTATATTTTTCTCAACCCGGAACAGCTTTCCCAGTAGAATTCCAGCAGTCATAACAGCTGTAACAGAAATAAGGGTTTCGACAAATCCGCTTTTTGAGGCCGAAATCACATCACTCAGGTTCATTCCGAATCCAAGGAGTACAATTGAGGCCTGAAGAATCAGGGATGTATACCTGTGAAAATTTGATTTTGCGACACCAAGCAGTGAGAGAAAGATTCCCGCCCCCAGCGCAACAGCCGGTGAAACAAATGGAAAAAGACAGAAAAAAATTAGAATCAGATATAAAATTCTGGAATCAGCAATATTGGATAACTTCATTTTGGTACTTTTTCCAGCAAAAGTACCGGCAAGCCATAATTAAAGCAAATACCAATTTTTATGGATTGATAACTATATGTTATAGCCAATCAGGAACTCCTCAAACAAATCAACTATCGGACTCTTGTAACCTAGTCTGTCTGCAATCCTGAAAGCTCTTGGCATTGAGAAGTCTGCGAGTCTGAGTTTAACAAGATTTCTGTGGTACAGCTCCGAGACAACTGCTCTGGCAGAAACAATGGCCAGTCCGTCAAAATCCTGAAGAAAATTCTTGATTGACTCTGTGCTGCCAAGGTGGATAACTGTGTTAAGGGCCGTGATGTCAAAACCATGTTTAACCAGAGCCTCCTCAATAACCTCAAGCGTTCCCGAACCTTGCTCCCTGAGAACCAGAGGAATCTTTACCAGATCTTCCCTTGAAATCACATCCCTTTTGGCATAAACACTTTGCGAACCAGTAACTACAATAAGCTCATCATCAAGGAACTTCCTGTATCTTATACCCGACTGAGAGGAGAAATTCTCCACAAGGGCAAGGTCAATCTGATTGTTTATCAGCATATTCTCCATATCAAGAGAGTTTCCGCTAGATAAAAAGATCTGAACCTTAGGATACCTTTTATGAAATGACCCCAGAACCTTTGGAATCACATACTGGGCAATAGTTGTGCTGGCCCCAATCCTGAACTCTCCGGCAATACTTGCATGCATCTGCCCCACTTCAAATTCCAGTTCCCGGTACTGCTTCTCAATCTGCTTTAATGCATTGTATACCTTTTCACCCGCCTTTGTCAGGTAGATTTTATTCCCCCTCCTGTCAAACAAACTGGTTCTGTAGCTCTCCTCCAGCTCCCGGATATGTCTGGTAACCGCAGGCTGACTAATATGCAGAAAGGCAGCCGCCTTTGAAAAGCTCAGGTTCTCCGCCACCGAAATAAACACTTTGTCTCTGTAATCCATTGCTTAAAATAAGACCCTAAATTTTATGCTTTATAAACGTATTATTATCCAGCTCCTCAAAGGCCAGATTAAGTTCCTCATTTGTGTTCATGACTATGGGACCTCCCCAGGCAACAGGTTCGTGCAATGGTTCTGCAGCGATAAGGAAAAACCTTGCCCCACCGGGACCGGCCTTAACAGCCACCTCATCAAACCCGGCAGCGGCATCAGAAGAGGCCTTCATCAGCATAGCACACGCCTTCTCCTCAAAATGGGCAAATGAATTGTCAGCAGACAAAGTCCCCTCAATCAGGTACAAAAAGAGAGTCTGATTATTGGGGGTTTCGCGGTAGCTCCAGAGAGAATCGGCCTTAAGCTCCACATCAAGGTACTGGACCTTCACATAGTCGCCGGAAACGGCACCTTTATGCCCCTTGTAACTTCCTGAAAGGACCCGTACAGTCACATCCGGTTCCTCAACAACAGCAACATCTTCACTCAGAATATCGCGGTATGCCGGATGAGTCATTTTATCCTTAGCCGGAAGGTTCACCCATAACTGGCACCCCAGCATCCTGTCTGACTCCTTCGGCATCTCCTGATGAATAATCCCGGACCCGCCTGTCATCCACTGACACTGCAAATCTCCTATCACCCCAAAATTTCCCAGGCTGTCGCCGTGCTCAATCTTCCCCTTCAGAAGATAGGTCACAGTCTCAATCCCCCTGTGCGGATGCCACGGAAATCCCCTAATATAATCCTGCGGGTTTACCGAGTCAAAACCATCCAGCATCAGAAACGGATCAAAATCCTTTACCGTTCTCAATCCCAGTACCCTGCGAAGATGAACTCCCGCACCGTCAACGGCATTTTGCCCCCTGACAGTCTGTGAAACAACTCTTTTAGACATGGCTTGAATTTTTATTTGGTGATAACCAAATATAAGAAAAGCAAAGGGATTTACCTACTTTTTTAAGGCCGATTCGCCCTCGTTTATGCGTTTCAGATGGCAGAATAGCAACTCTCCGGTCCTCTCGTCCCGAAGGTGCATCCCGTTCCCCTCGCAATATTTGAAGAATTTACAATCTGCGCAGAGTCCGGTTTTTGTCCAGCTTCTATCCCTGAAAATTGAGTATCTGCTCTCCCAAACCTCTCTGAAATTATCGCGGTAAATGTTCCCCTGAATAAAGTTAGCCCTCAGATTCGGGCAGGCAGAGATTGAACCGTCGGCCAGTATGGAGGCCACATTTACTCCCGCCTTGCAGAAGAAGAGATTGTCCCTCGCCTCCCCCTCATAGCTCCCCAGGAAACCTTCGCAACCATAATTAATGCCGATTCGTCCCTCTTTTTTTGTCGCTGCAAGGAAATCAAAGAGAGTTTTGAACTCCTCAGGTTCAAGCTGAAGCTCCGGATGCTCCGCCGCCCTGCCAATTGGGAAAACGGTGAAGAGCCGCCACTGCTTTACACCGCAGGCTATTAGCAACTCCTTTATCTCATTTAACTCATGAAAATTCTTTTGATTAACACAGGTGACCACATCGTAGACCAGATCCGGAACCTGCGGCAGCAACTTTATTGCATTCAGCGCATTCGCATAACTTTTCGCAGAGCCCCTGAGCCAGTTATGACTCTCCTCCATTCCGTCAAAGCTCACGGTAACAGCCCTCAGCCCCGCTCCCAGCAATGAATCGAGCCTCTTTTTATCCAGTAACATCCCGTTGGTAACAATCCCCCACGGAAAGCCCCTTTTATGCAGAGCCAGCCCCGCCACCTCAAGGTCGCGCCTTACCAGAGCCTCGCCACCGGTAAAAACTATCATGGTCTCATTTGGGCTGACAATCTCCTGCACCTCATCTATCGCCCTCAGGAAATCTGCAACAGGCATATCCGGCACACCCGCCTCTCGCTTGCAGTCGCTTCCGCAGTGGATGCAATTGAGGTTACACCTGAGAGTCGCCTCCCAGAAGATGTAATTTAACTTATGAAGTTTGTATTCGTTCTTTTTGAAACGGCTAAAGAGATTAAGCGCAATGCGCTTTTTGAGTGGGATGTTCAGTACACTCATCTCTTTGGCTTGAGCTTAACATCAAAATCCTTCTCTGTTTCGCCTTTGTACCAGTGGTTGTCACCCCCGGTAAAGACAGGATTCTTGAACTCAATGGCTGTATCCAGATCTGAATACTGTTTAAGAGACTCTTCCCTTATATCTCTGAATTTGAGCGTGTAGGTCGAAGTAATTGGCATACCGGCTCTATCCTCCACCTCATACTCCCCTGCTGCATTTGTGTAGGTTGTATCATTTTTCATAACGACCCGCACATTCTGCAACGGCAAATTGGTCTCGGCAGATTTCACCTGCCCGCTCACAATAAACTTCGCCGACGGCGTCCCGTACTCACACCTTGCAATACGCTCACAAGAAGCCCCAAAGCCCAAAACAGCAAGCAAAGCACCAATCAGCAGATTGACACCATTCAGAAAACCCGATTTAACCAATTTCATAGCAGAGAAATTTCAGAAAAAATAATGAGAAATATATTCTTAAGATGCAGGATACGTGCTAAATGTTGCAATTGAATTTATTTATTCTCCAGCCACACAACTTTCTGCTCCGAATCATGCTCCTGCCCTATAATCTCTCTGTAAAGTTCGGGACGGCGGGCATTGAGGTAGCGGTGGCCGCCGGCGAGGGTGAGTTTTTCGGGGGTGATGGTGGCTGTGACGAAGGAGTCGTCAAAGGAGCGGCATTCGGCAATGATGTCGCCAAAGGGGTCAATAATCATTGAGCAGCCGTTTTTAAGCTGATCGTCGTCCATCCCAATGGGGTTTGAGAAGATTGCGTAGATGGCGTTGTCGTAGGCTCTCGAAGGGAGCCATTTCATAAGCCAGGCGCGTCCCTTCATGCCGTCAAATTCCAGGCGGAGGGAGGTGGAATCGGCCTCGCGGTTTTCCCAGAACATCGGATCTACGAATCCTGCACCCGGCCTTGTTGACGGAGTGCACATAGTTACATGCGGCATAAAGATGATGTCGGCCCCAAGCAGTTTGGTGGCTCGAACATTCTCCACAATGTTGTTGTCGTAGCAAATGAGGATTCCGCACTTCCAGCCGTGAATCTCAAAAATGCAATAGCTGTCGCCGGGCGTCAGATGAGGGTTAATGAAAGGATGCAGTTTGCGGTATTTCGCCACTAGGCCGTGCTTGTCTACGCAAACATAGGCTTTGTAAAGTTTCTCTTCGTTGTCCTTTTCAAAGAGTCCGGCCAGCACCACAATATTGTTTTCGCGCGCAATTTCTGTAAGCCGCTGAATGCTTGATCCGCCGGGGATGTATTCTGCAAGGCTGAGCATCTGCTCTTTTGAGAGGTTCCTGGCGAAAGTGTAACCGGTAATGGAACATTCGTGAAATGCAATCACATCTGATCCCTCCTTCGCCGCCTGTTTCGCCAGCCGTGCAATCACAGAGAGATTATAACTCTTGTCCCCGCTCCGGTTCTCAAACTGAGCTGTGGATATTTTAAGGTTTTTCATAGGCAACCGGCAGTGAGAAACTAAATGTTGAACCAACTCCTTCAATACTCTCTGCCCAGATTTTTCCGTTGTTTTTATCGATGAACTCTTTGCACAGCATTAAACCAAGACCTGTTCCTTTTTCCTGCCTGGTTCCGGGAGTAGAGATATTCTCATTAATACTGAATAATTTTTCAATTTTCTCATTTAGAATCCCAACTCCACTGTCTGTGACTGTAAATATAACCTCCTCTGCCGATATTGCAGAAGAAATTTCAATTTTGCCGCCGGAATCGGTGAATTTAATGGCATTGGAAACTAAGTTTCTTAATACCGAATTGATCATTTTTTTATCTGCAAAGACAATTGTGCCAGGAGATATGCTGTTCTTGACCTGAATAGACTTCTGCCCGGCTGTTGGCCCAAATAAAGAGATTGTTTCAGAAAAAATCTCAGAGGCATCAAAGGTTTCGGGTTTAAATGTCATTTTGCCCGTCTCCATTTGAGACCAGGCTAACAGATTGCCCAACAAGTCCATTGCCATACAGGAAGAGTTCAGAATTATGGCTGCAATCTCATCGACATTGCTGTAATTCTTCTCACTGACCTTTTCAACTAAAAGCTCGCTAAAACCAATAATTGAATTGAAAGGAGATTTTAAATCATGTGCAATAATGGAAAAGAATTTGTCTTTAGATGCGTTAAGCTCAATAAGTCTTAATTCATTGTCTTTTATCTCTGTTATATCATAACAAGAACCTATGTAACCAAGAAATGAATTATCAAGGTCGTAAAACGGCCGGCCAAAATCGCGAATCCAGCGATATTCGCCCAGACTGTTTTTCATCCGGTACTCCATCAGAAATGACTCTCTTTTATCAAATGCAGCGACATAAGTCTGGACACAAAAGTCAAAATCGTCCGGGTGAACACCCTCTGCCCAGCCGTTTCCAAACTCCTGCTCCATTGTTCTGCCGGTAAACTCGAGCCAGGTTTTATTAAAATAGTCGCACAACTTGTCTAAGCGCGACCGCCAGATTAACGCGGGAAATTCTTCAAAGATTTTTAGATACAGCTCTTTTGCTTCAGAGATTTCAATCTGTTGTTTTTTGAGACTCAGATTTTCATCTTCGAGCTCTTTAATCCTCTCAATCAAAAGTGTTGTTTCGTTTTCCATAATTTCTAAAGATACATAAAATCCACTTCATTTGAAAGTTTATCAGCCTTTAATATGCGGTAAAGTAAAGTAAAACAGACTGCCTTTCCCTTCTTCTGATTCTACCCAAATTTTACCTCCGAGTATCTCTGCATATGCTTTGGAAATTGAGAGTCCAAGACCGGCACCCTGATATGCCATTTTATCTGTAATGTCTGCCTGGATAAAGCGTTTGAAAATTGCCTCCTGCCTCTCAGCGGGTATTCCAATACCGGTATCTTTTACATAAAATTCAAGTAATGATGTGTCATTTTCCCTTTTAACTGAACATCCAAATTCAATTAGTCCTTTATTGGTGTACTTAACAGCATTCTTTAGCAGGTTTGACAAAATTGCATAAACTTTATCGCGGTCGGTCATAATTATGGTTTCACTTGAAGGGATTGTTTTGCTAAGGATAAATTGCATTCCTTTTCCTTCAACCTCTGTTCTGAAAAAGCTGTACAAATTATTGAGAAGATCGCTGATAATTACAGGCTGAATGTTTACCTCCGTCAGGCCTGCCTCTATTTTAGAAATACTTATTATATCGTTTATGATATTGAGCATTCTCACACCGCTCTTTTCAATTACCGCTATGTAATTTTGCTGCTCTTCACCTGTAAGGCCAGGCTCTTTGAGCAATTCTGCAAATCCCATTATGCCATTCATTGGTGTTCGGATCTCGTGACTCAGGTTTGCCAGAAATGCCGATTTTAACATATCGCTCTCCTGAGCTTTTTCCTTGGCCTCAATAAGATCTGCCAGCATCTGTTTCTGCTGGGTGACATCCTCTTTAATTGCAAGATAGTGAGTAATTTTTCCCGAATGATCTGAAACCGGGGCAATTGAAGTAGATTCCCAGTATAATTCCCCGTTTTTCTTTTTGTTCAAAAATTCACCTTGCCAGATTGAACCTGCGGTTATCGTATCCCACATCACTCTGTACTCCTCCTCAGTGGTTTGACCAGACTTAAAGATCCGCGGATTCTGTCCTATGAGTTCCTCTTTTGAATACCCTGTTATCAGAGAAACTGCGGGATTGCAAAATTCAATATTTCCCTCTGTATCGGTAATGAAAATTGATTCAGGACTCTGCTCCACAGCTCTGGAAAGTTTTCGCAGTTCATTGGTTGCAGCTCTCCTTTCTGTGATATCTCTTGAAACTCCAACGATACCGGTAATTTCCCCATTATCATCAATAATTAAAGAGGACTTAACCTCAGCCCAGACTGTGGTGCCATCCTTACGCTTTAACTCCAGTTCAAGAGTCTTTTCAGGAGGGAGTTCGTTGCTGTTTTCAGAAAAAAAGGTAAAATACTCTTCAATTACTTTTGCAACGTTTGAGTAGGACTCCGGTGTAAGCATATCTGATATCTGCTGATTCAGTACCTCCTCGGGGTCATAACCTCTCAGTTTTTTTACTGCAGGGCTTGAGTAGGTAAACCTAAACTCTCGGTCCAAAGTAAAAATTACGTCCCCGGAGTTTTCTGCAAGTAATCTGTATTTAGATTCACTGGCTTTAAGTTCTGCCTGTTTTCTAGTCAGTTCACACTGCTGGTATGCCTCTTTTATAAGAAGTGGGAGCCTGGTGAGATAATTCTCGTTTTTAATGATATAATTGTTTGCTCCAAGCTTGAGTGTCTGAACGGCAATCTCTTCGTCTCCCTGGCCGGTTACTATGATTATTGGGATATCTATCATTCGCTCCTGCCTGACAGTTTTAATGAAATCCATTGCATTCATTCCGGGAAGGCGATAATCCATTAATAACAGATGAAAATCTCCGCTGCATTTTTCACGGGGAGAATTCCTGAATAATTTTATCACCTCTTCTGCCGTAGTAAAAACTTTCAGGCGAACATTTGGTGCATATTTTCTCAAGTATCTTAATGTTAGATCGACATCAAGCTGGTTATGTTCAATGTATATAGCGTTTATAATTTCTGCTTTCTGGATTTGAATCTTTCTGAAATTTGAAACAGCCAGTGTGATAATTTTTGGCAGTTCAGAAATAAAACCATGTCTTTTGGAGATATAATCATTGGCTCCGGCTTTTAATGCGCTCACTGCTAACTCCTCATTTCCCTGATCTGTGAAAATTACAACAGCTGTTTCCAGCTCTTTTTCACGGATTTCAGTAAGTAATTCAAGACCGTTACCATCTGGCAGGTTAACATCCAGCAATGCAAGGTCATAAAAAATACCGGAGTTTAGCAAATCTCTTGCATTTGCTATGTTTGGAGCCAGGTCAACAATGCAATCGGCAATGGTGTCAGTTATCTCTCGTTTGCACAAATAGGCATCGGCGTTGTTGTCTTCTAAAATTAATACTCTCATAGGTCAGGCCGGCTTATTTAATAAACACCAATATAGTTCAATCTGCTTGGCAACCTCAATAAATTTACTGAAATCCACCGGCTTAACTATATATGAATTCACACCCAAATGGTATGCAGTTTCAATATCTGCAGACTCTGTAGAGGTTGTAAGAATTATGACAGGAATTATTTTAAACTGCGGATGTTTTTTAATCACCTCCAGAACCTCCAGCCCGCTTACTTTTGGAAGTTTCAAATCGAGCAAAATTACAAGTGGCAAGGTTTCTCCTTTGCCCCACTTGTCCAGATATGCCAGTGCCTCTTCACCGTCCCGGGCAATCTCAATTGGATTGCTGAGTTTTTGGGCAGAAAATGCCCTTAAGGTAAGGTCAAGATCAACCGGGTTGTCTTCGACCAGCAAAATTGGTTGGTTCATGAGTTTTGATTCCATTGTTGATTTGATTTTGGTAATTCTAAATAGAAAGTAGACCCTTTGCCCGGAGAACTTTCGGCCCGGACTTTACCGTTCATCCTTTGCATTGCTTTTGCAACCATAGCTAATCCAATTCCTGTTCCCGGAAAATCCTCAGCTCGCTGCAACCGCTGGAATATCTCAAATATTCGTTCTTTGTATTTCATATCAAAGCCTATTCCATTGTCTTTAACCGAGATTACCCAATTTTCGTCTGCTTCTTCAAGTTTGATTATAATTTCCGGATTAGCTGTCTTTTTTGTGAATTTTACGGCGTTATCGATAATATTCCGCAAAACAATCTGGATACCGCTGGGATCTGCAAAGATGTTTATATCAGGAACATTTACCTTAACTGAAAAATTACATCCTGAGATTTCATCCTCCTCGATATTGAGTATTGAGGAAATAAGTGATTTTATTCTTACTGGTTTAATTTGCAAATGGCTTCGTTCAAGACGCGAGTATTGCAAAAGATCTTCGATCAACTGATTCATTTGCAAAGCAGAACTCCGGATAGTCGCAATAAAGTGATTTGCCTCTTCATTAAGCTGTTTCCCATACAGGTCATTCAGCAGTTTACTGTAGCCATCAATGCCCCTAAGCGGAGCTTTTAAATCGTGTGATACCGAATAGGTAAAGGTCTCCAGCTCTCTGTTAGCTGCCTGAAGCTGAGATGTTCTTTCAGAAATTTTATTTTCCAGGCTGTCTATAAGCTGAACATTTTCAACTGCTTTTGCAGCAGCATCGGCAAGGGAGTTCAGCAGTTTAACCTCAATATCGGAAGGCGTATGTTTGCTTGCCCAATAAGCACCTATAGCTCCCAGCGGATTAGAAATTTTTATTGGTGCAATTGCAAGGCTTTGTATAAATGTAGACTTATAAGATTCAACAGGAATTCTCTCGTCTTTATAAATATCTTCAATCACTACTGATTGCATATTGAGCATGGCCCATCCGCTAATACACTTTTTAAGCGGAAAATGCTGCCCTTTCCACAAAGGAGTGATGGAATCTTCATCGGCATAGTAGCAAAAATCTCCTTTGCGTAAAACAAATGTAGATCCGTCTGCCTTAACAAGACTCCTGGCAGATTTCCTTACTATATCAATAATATTTTCCATTGAGGTTGAAACAGATAATTCCTGAATTGCATCAACCAGCATTTGTAATCTTTCGTTAAGAACTTTAATATTCTCTTCTGCAAGTTTTTTTCTTGTAACATCTTCAATTATTGCGAGGTTATACATGAACCTCCCCTCTTTATCAAAGTTCGCGGCAACAGTTATTGAAGCCCAAATAATTGATCCGTCTTTTTTAACATATCTCTTTTCTGACTTGAATACAGGTATTTCTCCGGCAATAAGCTTTTTAATCTCCGTTTTACCAATATCCTTGTCTTCTTCATATGTAATATCCCTGAATGTTAGATTTTTAAGCTCAGACTCTGAGTATCCTGTAATGTCGCAGAAAGTACGATTGGCAATAATAAATTTATATTCGCTGTTAATCAGGGACATTCCAAAAGGACCCTCTTCATAAATTTTTCTGAATTTGCCTTCACTTTCACGCAGTGCGTCTTCAAATTCTTTCCTCTGAGTAATATTTGTATTAAATCCGTACCAGGTTATACTGCCGTCGGGCAGTCTTTCAGGTGATGAGCGCGAAAATATCCACTGAACAGGCTTTCCAGGTATCAGAACCCTGAATTCACAAGTGAAGTATGTGAGATGTTCTGCTGAATATTCAATATCTGCAATTACTCTTGCTGCATCATCCGGGTGAATTACCTTCCCGATTGGTTCAAAGCTGTCTGTAACATCCTCAGGAGAACATCCAAAAATATTAACTATACCCTTAGATGCGACAGGAACACAATAACTCCCGTCCGGTTTTCTTGTAAACTGAAAAATAAGGTCCGGTACATTTGCAGATAGTTTTCTGAACTGAAGGTCCTTTTCCCGACTCTTCTCTTCTACTATTTTTCTCTCTGAAATATCCTGAAATGCTCCCTGCACCTTGAAAATCTTTCCGGACTCATCTCTGACTGCCTCACCAATAGTTCTTACCCATACTCTTTTGCCTGCAGAAGTGATAATTTCCATCTCCTCGTCATATGGCACTCCGTTTACTGCGCATTCCGTAAAGACAGAGGTAATCTTATCATGCCATTCCGGTGCATAAAAATTAATGCCTTCTTCCACAAGCGGTGAATAGCCAGGTGGCATCCCATGAATCGCTGCAACTTCATCTGACCAGTAAGATCTGTTCTTTTGCAAATCTACATTCCAGCCGCCAAGTCTGGCCTTTTCTGCTGCAATTCGAATCAGGGCACTGCTTTCCTGAATTTTTTCATCTGCGAGTTTTCTTTCTGTTATATCTTTGCTGAAAACAGAGAGACCATCGGGTGATGGGTAAAAGCGGTGCTGGAACCACCGGCCAAAGTGCGGATAAAAATGTTCAAGATCAATTGAAACCTGCTCTTCCATAGCCCTTATATAGGCTTTATAAACCGTTGTTCCCACAGCTTCCGGGAAGACCTCCCAGATATTCTTTCCTAATAGCTCCTCTCTTTTTTTACCTACATTCTGAGCGAGTTTTTCATTGACATAGGTGTAATGCCACTCCCTGTCAAGAGAGCCAAAACCGTCGCTGATCCTGTCAAGAATTTGTGATAGTTGTTCTTTGGCCTCCAGAAGGCTCCTCTCTGCCTTTTTCTTCTCCGATATATCCTCTACACTCGACCAGATAAATTTCTCCCCGTTTCTTTCAATAAATAGTCCCTTTAACCTTACCGGGACCAAGTGGCCATCTTTGTGAATATATTCCTTTTCGTAAGGGCCGTACCTTCCAGTTTTATTCAGTAAGCCAAGTTGCTTTTGCTCCTGAAGTTCATATTTTTTGGGAGTTATATCCCAGTATGTAAGTTCTTTTGCCTCTGCAATCGTTCGGCCAATAATACTTGCAAATGTCGAGTTTATATCTATAAGTTTTCCTTCTACGGAGGTTAAAGCCAGTCCTATTGCAGATTGCTCAAAGAGTGTCCTGTTGTAGTTCTCGCTTTCTGTAAGGTCTGCCTTGTCCTTAACTTGTTTTGTAATAACCTCAGAAAAGAGGATTATTCCTCCAATTTTGTCTTCGGCCTCATACCATGGTCGAATTTCCCATCGTACCCAGTCGGTAGTCCCGTCAGAACGAACAAAAGAGTCCCTTTCTTCGCTTAGAGTCTCACCGGCAAGACCTCTTTTGTGTATCGTTTTCCACTGTTTGGAAATCTCTGGAAAGACATCATAATGGCATTTTCCGATAACACTCTGTTCACCTAAATTATAATCTGACATGAATCGCCTGCTCACAACAAGGTAGCGCATTTCATTATCAAACATTGCAATAGATGCCGGAGAATGTTCAACAAAAAGTTTTAAAGTATGCTCACTCTCTTCAATAGCCTCCTTTAGCTGAATCTGCTCCATTTTTTGCATAGTCATCTCTGCAATCATGGCAGTCATATCCAGCAAGAAATCCATTGCAGGCTTTACCTGCTCTTCGGAAAAGACAGGGACCTTTTCAAGTGCATCAATATACTCTTTCCTGTCAAATCTGTAATAGTCTGCCTGCTTAATGAAAAACTCCCTGTCCGGCTCTTCAAAAAAGAACTGGCCGGAAAAGAGATTGGCAATGTGCTCACCATTTACAATTAACGGAACAGCCACATCTACAAGTCCGTTGAGGCATTTATAGAAATGATAGGTCTCTCCCGAAGCCATCTTGTTGGCCAGGACGGTATCACTGATATTACATCGTTTTGCAGTCTGGGAATTTACCCGGTGGAAGTCTGTACACATTGACCTCCATCCAGATTTAGAAAGCACATTCCCTTCGAGGTCAAGAATCGCAGTAACGAAACCCGTCGTCTTGTTGAATCCTTCGAGTAGTGTATTAATCCTGTCGAAATCCAGCAAATTGATGATATTGGTTTTCATCTCTGAATCATTTTATAGGGTCAGGGACCCCTCTTATGAATATCTCGGTGTCAACCCATCTGTAATTCTTGGAGAGCGAAATGGTTTCGTGTAAATTTATGATTTATAATAAAATTATACAAATATTTGCTGCGAGATTATCAAGGAGTGCTTATGAAGCAATCCAACCCTAGACCTTTGCAAACAAAGTTACATAGTTATGCCCGTACTTCCTGGCGCACAGCGGGCAGTAGGCATAGTGGATATAGTAATCTTTGGCCGATTCGCCGCTCTCTTTGAGGTATTTTTCCATCTCCTTGATGAACTTGGGGACTTCGTTGTACTTGCCGTCAAAGACACGTGAGACAAATGTTCCTGAAATCTCTGAATTTTGGGCATCTTCCACCTTTTTGGAAACCGAATAGTAGATCTCCGAGCGGAAGGCCGACGGGTCGCGGAAGAGAATCAGCGTATCTGTTTTATCCGGCAGATGGGCACCCGCCTTCTCAACCTGGCCGTACATTTTGGTTATCTTCTTCCCGATTGTTGGCGGGAATGGCATGTGAAACAGCGTGGGCATTGTCTCTTTAATAAACAGACGATTTTCCCAAACCTCTTTTTTCTTGTCCCATTTTGAAACCTCAAACTCAGGACAACACTCATCAATTTGATTTTCCATGGTAATATTTTTTGTTAGTGGTTTTCGTTCCGGTGCCGGGTACAGGGGCGGGTTTTGAGGCTGTCAATCAGGGCCGGCGTTTGCTGCCTAGCAGGATTCGTGCAATCCTCTTGATTATCTGATAACTACATTTTTAAAATTCAAATAATTCAATTATTTTAAAAACACAACGTGTTCATTATCTGTACTTTTGCACGAATCCTGCTAGGCAGCTAGGTTTACCCCCAGAGGAAAATCGCACATAAATAACTTCAGCCGGCAACAACCTCAATCCCCTTCAAATCTGCCTTTCCGCTCTTCAGAAATTCATACGTGATGCGGTCGGCCTGACAGTTGGTAAATTTAATATTTTTCAGGCTTCTGTTTTTAAAGAATGTGTTTATGAGGCGTACGTTGTGGAATTCCAACCTTTTGAAGGCGCAGTTTTCAAAACTGCAATCCTCAATTGTGCCGGTAAAAACAAGGTCGGCAATATAAGATTCCACAAAAGATGTGCGGTTCCAGACGGCATCCACAATAGTGTTGCGTTTCAAATCTGCAGATCTTCCGGTCGCCCCGGTAATTCCGCCTGACTTGATTAAAACATCAGTAAAGTCTGCTCCGGTAAAATCGCAGCCGGTAATATTGCTTCCTGTGAACTGGGTTTCCCTTAATGAACATCTGCTAAAATTGTTATTCATAAGGTTTGAGCCCTGAATCCTGCTCTGCCCAAAATCAGAGCCCGAAAAGTCGCAACTATCAATATTATTGTGTTTCAGGAGAAGACCGGAAAGGTCCGACCCCACAAACTTGCAGCGCAGCATATTTGATGAGCTGAATTTTTCGTGAAGCTTTTTGAGACCGGAGAAATCTGCATCGGCCCAGTTCCCGCGGGACATATCCCAGCCAAGCGATTTCTTTGCCGACTCCCCCTTAGCGGTCCCGTCCGGCAGAGCATCAGCCTGAACCAGGTCATCAGCCTTACCCCCTTCAGATGCAGACCCGCTGTAGGTTTCAGAAAAGTAGTTGGGGTCAACGCCCAGAATCGTGGCCATCCGTTCAAATGTGGTAATGTCCGGCATTGACTCGCCACGCTCCCACTTTCCAACTGCCTGAGGGCTGATGAATAGTCGTTCGGCAAAGAGTGCCTGTGAAATACCAATTTTCTTTCTTGCTTCGGCAATTTTATTGCCAATTAATTTAGTGTTTGTCATGATTGCAGTTTTAAAATTAAACTGCCGCAAAGTTACCGGGGCTAAAATCAGCGTTGAAATATTTACAATTACTTATAGTTGTTTTTCCACTACTTATAGTTGTTTTTATTCGCTTATCAATTTTTTTACCTGATTGACCCGTGAAAAATGCAACTTTTACTTCCAATGATGTAATAATATTGCTGCTTTTACTGCCCACCTTTGGTATGATAAATTAATAAAAACTAAATCAAAATTATTATGCCACTGCTTACTATCTTAATCGTACTGGTTGTTGCAGGCCTCATATTATGGCTCATCAACACTTATATTCCAATGGACAGGAAAATCAAAAGTATTCTTAATATCGTGATTGTTATAGTAGTCATAATCTGGCTGCTCAGGATATTTGGCGTCCTGGATTTTCTAAAGGATATTTCAGTTTAATTTAACCGTCATCTTCTTTACTTCTATAAAAAGCACAAGGCTGAAAACCACCTCAATCACCACCATGAGCAGAGCCAGGATATACGCTTCATACATCATACCTGCTATCAGTGCGACAATTGGCACCAGGATTGACATGATTGCGTAAATTCTGGAACTGTACAGCCATGCATATGGCAGCAGGTGAGCACCAAAAATCATTGCGATAACCATAACCATCTTGTCAGGAACAGCAGCGTAAACCCACATGGCTATCAGCAGATAAAGCATCTGATTAAGTGAGAAGAGAAGGCCGAGGTTGTTTAGCGGATTCTTTTTGTCGCTGAACTCCACCTTTATGAGCTTTGAAATGAAGTATGCAAGAGGCACAAGCGGAGCTGTTGCACAGAATGTTAGCATGTTTTTCATAAGAATCGGCAGAGCGGTCATATGAACGGCCGCAATGAGCGCCCAGATCACAATCGACCCCAGAATAAAGTGCAGACCCTTCTTTTGCTTAGTTGCACAGTCGAGTTTCAGTTCGTTTAAGTTCATGTTGTGGATTTTCTATTCAATAAAAGTGAATTCAAATATAAGTAGAAAATTGTTGCCTGGCAGGATATGTGAGAAAACGCTAAATATCATGTATTTAACTTTTTGAATTTATTGAAAATAATAATTTTTCAAAACTTTAATAATTGATTATCTGATAGTTCTCACATATCCTGCCAGGCAGCTAAAGTTTCCCACGTGTAAAAAGGCACATGTCAGCCTAAATTACAATCGTCATTATATCAATAATATACGATTTCTAAATTTAAATTTTCTCAATTTTCAGCAAAGTTAAAAGCAAGTAAATCAGATAAATGTAATTTAGGCTGACATGTTACTAATGTTTCCAACATGCAACCCACCTGCCAGCCTAATTTGCATAATACTAATATTGAGGTAGTTGTAAATTGCAAATCTCTTAATTTCATAATTCAGCTATTTGTAAAGCTCACAAAATGTGATGAATGTAAATTAGGCTGGCAGGTGCCAATGCGCATGACATATTACCCCTGGGGAAAAGTGTCAAACATCACATATACAGCTAGTTGTGAAATATTTCAATTTTACATAAGCGCCTGTTTATCAATGATCTGACACTTTTCCCCAGGGGTAAATTACACATAGAAAACTTTTTCATAGGGTATCTCCGGCAAAGTGTGTCTTATATATATCCGCTCCTAATGTCCACACCATCAACTAAACTAACAACTATGAGAAAAATACTCACATTCATTGCATTCGCATTATGTTATGCGCTGGCATTTGCTCAATCTAACAGGCTGATAACCACCGGTACCATTGAAACCATGGAATCAAAGATTCTTGGAGAAACCAGAAGGGTCTGGGTATATGTACCCGGTAGCGCAATGAACGACATCTCCGGACCAAAGAATTATCCGGTGCTCTACCTGCTCGACGGCGACGCTCACTTTCTGTCGATGGTGGGAATGGTTCAGCAGTTCTCCAGAAACACTCTCTGCCCGGAAATGATAGTTGTCGGCATTGCCAATACAGACCGCACAAGGGATCTCACAACATCAAACATCCCCGGCCCCATCCGTCTGATGGGAAATGTGTCGGCCCCAACTTCCGGCGGGTCAGACAAATTCCTCGCCTTCATTGAGAAGGAGCTGATGCCTTACATCGAATCGAAATACCCAACTCAGCCTTACAAAATATTTGTGGGTCACTCATTTGGAGGGCTGACAGTCATTAATGCGTTCATAAACCATCCGCATATGTTCAGCGCATACCTCTCAATAGATCCCGGTATGTGGTGGGATAACGAGAAGCTTCTCAGCCAGGCGCAAAGTGTACTCAGAAACAAGAAGTTTGAAGGAAAATCGCTATACATGTCAATTGCAAATACCCTGCTGCCCGGAATGGATTCGGCACAGGCAATGGCCGACACCACAATGAATTCACAGTTTTTCAGGAGCATAATGAAGCTGGACGGCGCATTCAGGGCTAACTCTGCAAACGGGCTGAGATATGGCTCAAAGTTTTACTCTGCCGACGACCACAACTCAATTCCAATAATTTCAATACACGACGGGCTGCGCTCAATTTTCAGCTTTTATCAGTTTAATCTTACGGCCGCAGACATCGCCGGCTTCAATGCCGAAACCCTTAATCGCATCGACAAACATTATGAATCGGTATCAAGGCTCATGGGTTACCCCGTTAAGTTTCCGGAGATGATGGCCAATGCTCTGGCCTACCGATTTATGGGTGAGGGCCGTATGGCCCAGAGCGAAATGCTTTTCGCCCTCAACATCAAAAACTACCCCGACAGCTTCAACGTCTACGACTCAATGGGCGAATACCAGGAAGCCATAGGCAACAAACAAAAAGCAATCGAACTCTACAAAAAAGCCCTCTCAATCAGAGAGTTTCCGGTGACCAGAGAGAAGCTGGAGAGGTTGCTGAAAGAGAAATAAAAAGTACGCTCTCTGCCTCAGAGGTGGAGGCGCAAGGGGGGTGGTGGTGGAAGTGGTAGAGGTTAGCTTGTCCTGATGATTAGCTGATTGCAGATTTTTGATATTAATAATTTCTTCACAATTGGTTTGGTGATGAAATCGGAGCAGCCGCAAGCAATGGCTCTTTTCCTGTCGGCCTCGGTAATATATGCTGTTTGAGCAATTACCGGCAAATCTGGCCTGATTTCTTTTATTTTAGCCGTTGCTTCGTATCCATCCATCTCGGGCATTTTTATGTCCATTAATACAAGATCAATATACGGGTTTGATTTACTAAGTTCAACAGCTTCAATGCCGTTTCTGGCCCTGATTAATTTAACACCTGATTCTGACAGTAATTTTTTCAGCAACAAATAGTTTGTCTCTTCATCTTCCACTGCCAGTATGGTTTTAGATAACAGCAAATTCAAATCTGATTCTTTAACAGGGAGGTTGCTGTGGAATTTCTTTGATTTTTTCTTTTTGTATTGAATTGTAAAATAAAATGTTGTCCCTTTGCCCAATTGGGAGGTCACCCATATTTTCCCGCCTAGCATTTCTGCATAGGCTTTTGATATTGAGAGACCTAATCCAGAACCTCCAAGATTACGAGAATCGGCAGTTTCAACCTGGCTAAAACGGTTAAATATTAACTTTTGCATGTTCTGCGGAATTCCCTTTCCCGAATCTTCAACAAAAAATTCAAGTTGTTTGCCCTTTCTCTTGTATCCAAAATTAATATAACCCTGCTGAGTAAATTTTAAGGCATTACCTAACAAATTTGTGAGAATTTGAGTCAGTTTGGTTGAGTCGGTACTAATAATTGACTCCTCATCTGAAAAGTCAGTTCTTAGAAGCATTGTAACACCTTTCTCTCTTAATTTAGGGGAGAACTGCTCTTTAATTAGTTTACATAAAAGATTAATATTGATTTCATTCTCCTGAATTTTAACCTGTCCGGCTTCAATTGAAGCAATCCTGATAATATCATCAATTATTGCAAGCAACTGATCACTGCTTTTAATGATTATCTGGACATACTCTTTACTATTTTCGGGAGTCAACTCTGGGTCGTCAAGAAAACTTGAGAAACCCATGATTGCATTCATGGGGGTCCTTATTTCGTGTGATATATTGTGCAGAAAGGATGTTTTGAGACGATCACTCTCCTCTGCTCTCTCTTTGGCTCTCAGCAATTCCATCTGGGCATTGTTACGTTCGGTAATATCACTCGAAATTCCAATTATGCCAGATAAGTTACCCTTAGAGTCAAGTATTGGTGTATCTGTTACAAATGCCGGAAAACTGCTGCCGTCCTTTCTTTTTACATCAAATTCTCCTGCCCAGGTTTTTCCATCTCTCAGCAGTTTTAAAATCACAGTGGCCTGATCTACAGACTGGCTTGAAGGAGTTAAATGGACTATATTTTGGCCTAATGCCTCAGATGCTCTCCATCCGTAAATTATTTCAGCAGCGTGATTCCAGTAAGTTACATTTCCCATAAGATCAGTGGCTATAATCGCCTGACCCACATTATTAAGAAGGTCTGCCTGAAATTTTATCTCAATCTGCGCATTGGCGCGTTCGGTAATATCCCTTATATTGCACTGGATCACCTTGATATTATCAGCTAAATAGACATTGCTGACAAACTCAACATGGATTTTGTGTCCGTCTGAAGTTACAAGAGGCAAGTCGTCATATCTGACATATTCCTGCTGTTGCAATTCCTGAAACTTCTCCTTATTCTCATAGATATCCTGAAAAGTTCCAATTTCCCAAATTGATTTTTTAATAAACTCTTTTTTTGTATATCCCAGCAAATCAATTAAAAATGGATTAACATCTACAATTTTGCCGGTTTTGGCATCCAGAATCAGAATTCCATCCTTAGCCGATTCAAAAAGCCTGCGATAACGGATTTCAGAATGAGTCAAAGCATCTCCGGTGATAATAGCTCTGTTTTTACTGAGTTTTGACATGATGTTTGGCGAGAAATGAAAATCTCAGATTCTTCTATGATTTTTTCAGTTAATATTGACAAATAATAAATGCACATCTCTGTTCATTTATCAAATAAATGCCGTTTAGCCAATAACTACTAAACGGCAAATATCCGAAAGGTCAGAATACTAATGTCCTGACAATATTTTATTTAACTCCTCCTTGGTTTTGCCAAGTTTCTTCTGAAGTTTTCCAATCATTTCATCTTTTTTACCTTCAACGAACATAAGATCGTCATCGGTCAAATTTGCGAATGCTTGTTTGAGCCTTCCTTTCTGCTCATTCCAGTTTCCTTTTACCACTGTTGTATTCATGATATGAATTATAAAATTGTGAATATGTTTTCACAACCATACAAAGCTGCGTATAATCATATCCATGAACTTTATACATTTCATGAAAAAATTTATATTCTTTACAGATTTTGGAAACAAAATGTGCCGGTTTTAACCCCGGTTGTGATTTTAAAATCGCAAAGAGTCCCGGGCCATTAGAGTTACAATCTCTTTTTCAAAATTGTAGAGCCTTACATGAGTGTAAGAATTCTCTTTTTCACTCTGAGGAGTGATAACAACAAAGCTCATTGTTGTGGGTACAACGCTGTTATGGTCAATCCATGTCCCCGCATTTGCATAGATCGATTTCTGCCCCTTATGGTTATTTGATACAATGATTTTTGGATCGTGAGTGTGTCCGAATATGACTACCCTTGCATCTGACTGCGGATTCAGAAAGTACTGATTCCTCGCCTGAAGGTCGGATTCCCCCGCCTTAGCAGCATTTGCAATTGCCTGGCTTACAGGAATGCTGACAGCTACTTTATTTAGCGTCTGCCTTTGATCCCATGTATCCTGAATACCCTTGTAGAGTTTAACATCTATATGTCCTCCCCTGATACTCTGATAAGGCAGTATGTCATTTACTGAATATGTTCCCCTGAAACCATCCATATTGGTCACAATAATTTTCTCGTCAAATTTGTTTGGGATTGTAAACCTTTCCAGGGTTCTGCTCCACACATTCCAGTACAGGAAAAGCATAAGCTGACTGCTATTCCCTGAAATGTTGGGGGTAACTTCGGGTATTACATCAACGGCCGGCGGAAAGTTGTTTATATAACTGTGCACCCCAATTCTCGTAAAGAAATAACCGGGAGGTGTGATTGTTCCCGGAGCTATATCCTGATTGGAAATTGGGTCGGGGGCGCAGAAGAAATTGTAGCGGTGAGCATGTTCAATCGCTATCTGCGGAAAGCCCCGGGGATAATATGTACCCAAACCTTGCTCCTCATCCCTGGACTGATTAATTCCCGGAAGTATCCTCTCAACATTCTCAGCAGTAATAGTTAAATCATGATTACCCGGGACATATGTAACAAGGATTTTTCCCTCTTTTATTATTCTGTTAAAAGCATTTATCACCCCTCTGTTGGCAGCCGCTATTCTATTCACATAATCGGACTGGTCCTTACCCTGATAGATATCCACGGTTGCCGGAATAAACCACTCATCAAGCATATCCCCTGCAATGACCAGCTCCTTTACATGTCGCGACGACTTTACCTCTGATAGAAAAAGCTCAAGTGACCTGAGGTTTTTGCTGCATTCGGCATAAGACAAATCGGCCCCCAAATGGATGTCGCTTATTACCACTATTAAATTCCTCTCATTGCTGCCGCCGGAGAAAGGGTCAATAAGTTTCATCTCATCAACCTTCGTACAGGAAGAGAGAAGGCTGACAAACAAAACTGCCGCAGCAAATTTTAACTTTTTCATCTGATTTTTAATATGTTTGAAAAAATTTACCGCTCGCTATTTCAGCCTCAAAAACTCCCCATCAATAATCATCAGTTTAACCCCGACAACAGTTTTAGATCTATGCGAGCTGAGGTCGTCTGAGACAACATAGGTCATCCCGGGTGTCAGCCTGAAGGTGGCGCCATCCTGCAGTTCGCTTTCGAACTCGCCTTCGAGGCAGTGGACGATGTGCCCCTTTTTGCACCAGTGGTCCGCCAGGTAGCCTGCAGAATACTCAACTATGCGGATTCTCAGCCCTTCATATTGCATTGTCTGCCACCAGGCTGTGCCGGTCTCGCCTTTAAACTCCTGTTTGGGAACGCTGCTCCAGTCAATGGTCTGGAATGGGATGTTCGGGTTCATGGTATGAAAATTTATAATCTCAAATGATACTATCAAAGATACTACATACAAATAGACATACTGCCGGAATTTGTGATTTCCGGCACTCTAAAAGTGTTCCAGTAGTACCTGTTCCATAAGGTGGCTATGTATGATTTAATACCGTTAATTTCAAACTTAAGCATGTAAAGGTCCGGGTGGGTTTCAATCTGGTTGCGCTCAGCTCCAATCAAGTTACTGTAGTCGAGGAATAACTTATCGTCTGAATAAGTTTTAATCAGATGTCTCAAAATCGCAATATTCGAGCGAAACAGGCTCCGTTCCCTCTCCTGACGGGCCTTTATATAACCCTTATGGTCCTTGAATTTCCGGTTCATTATAAATGCCGATTCACTCATGTAGGCTTCGCCTGATATTTCATTGTTTTCGGCTTTCTTTCTTAAGGCCGAATACTCACGGTCCGACTCCAATACAGCCGTAAGAACATCATTTTTCTTTTCAAAAGCCTCTCTCAATATCCGCAGTGAATCCACAGAATTGATATATTCGTCATTTTTGGCCAGAGGTATATTGAAAACATGAATTGAGGCCGAATCTGCAATGCGCATATCGAGGTATTTCTTAAACATCAGATCGATGTATTTCTGGTTCATGTCTGCCAATTTTAGCTCCTGATCCCTAATTTGTGCAGGTATCTTGCTTACACTCTCAATTGATATCTTTTGAACTGAATCTAACTTACTCAACATTTTGCTGGTATAAACATACTGCTCCGTCTCCTTTCTTACCAAGATGGAGGTTAATTGTTGCGTTATCAATCTAATGTTGAAAATTTCTGCATTCAGGGAGAAGATAGCAGGGTTAAATTCAGTTATGTCACTTACAAACTTTTGGATATTTAGAGAAGAGACCGGGAATATTTCATTTTTAGACTTATAGTTATCAAGCAAATGAGAAAGTACCAGGGTATAGTATTTCTTTGCATACCTGTTGGCTTCATTCACAAGATTCTTGTAGATTGAATCATTTCTGAAACGTTTAAAATGAAGGTTCGACAGCTTCTCATTTCTGGCTTTAATCTGCTCGGCAGTTCCGGACGGGAGATTAAGAATCTGAATATAGTTCCTGTCGCTGCTTTTATAATTTTCATATTCACGGTTGGCAGTCTTGTATTCATCGAATGACCTCTTAAGTTCCGGATTTGAGCCGGCATAGCTCTCGTTAAAGTATTTTTGAAAAAAGGTACTATGAACTGTAAGTGCTCCTCTGCCAAATTCCTTTACCACAATATCCATTATGAGGTAGCTTTTATCTCTCTCCTTGTTCTGCAGCTGCACAGTTAGAGAATCTACAGACTTTTTGATAAGTGACAGGTATGTCACCTCCTGAGAAAATGCCAAAGCAGAGCCCATGGCCAGAATAAGCGCAAGTGAGATTAACTTTTTCATGATTAGATGATTGTGTTTTAACAAATATATTAAATATTCATTAAATTAACACTATAGGGTAAATAGCTATTGTATTTCAATTATTCTCTCCTCGATTTTTGTGACGCCTTCGGCTTTGGTTTCCCTGGTTTCTACCGAATAGACAATCCATCCGGTGCCGTGAATTCTGGAAGCAATCCATTTTGTATTTGAAATTTCCGGTAATTCGTCTCTTGTAGGTGGCGGAATTTTTAGTGTCTCTGCCATTTTAGTTAAGTATTCAAATGTCGAGTTAGTCAATTGCTTTGAATCTACGACTTGCTCAGTTCTCATTATAAAATTGTTGTTTTCTGAGTCAATTTCATCCAGCCAAACCGTAACTTTTGTATCAAATGGCTCACCACCGTGCAAATTGGGCGTTTTCAAATCAACTTTATACTCATCTCCATATTTATATTTCCCTCCGTGAAACATATAAAACTGCTGCATCTCTTTTACTGCTCCAATTTCAATTGACTCTTTTGTACTGTATAATGCTTCTAACTGGGTTATGAAACTTTCAAAATTAGGGATCTCCTTTGTTTCATCTTTCACCATCTTTATCCCCTTTAAAATATAATCCCGGACATTCTCCCAGTTGACAACCTCCTGAAATACACCAAGTTCGTTAGTTCTGATTCTGATATTCATATTATCAGTGATTGTTGCAAGTTTTTGAATTAAGGGGTTATCAGATTTCAACTCATAATCTTTATAATACCAGTCAATTATGTAAGAGTTGGCCGTTGAATCAACAATGGTAATATCTACAGCATATTTGAAAAACTCTCTTGAAGTGGTATCTGAATCTTTGATTTTGTATGATTCCTGAGTCACAATGTAAGATTGCTTCTCATTTTTATCCCAATAACCTATTGCCTGAGCAGTTGAATCGTTCAGGTTGATTTGTCCAAAAACCTTAGTGCTCAGCAAGATAATCAGCACCAGAAGTTGTAATCTTTTCATAAATTTTATTCGTCCTTTAAAATGTAAATTGTTCCTTTATTTTTCCCGACAGACTCAATAATTTGTTCGGCCTTCATATACTGTAAATCCTTTTTGAGGGTGTTGACGGAGGTGTCTTGCATACCGGCTGCTAAATCCGATAGTTTTACAGGCTGATTGCCGGCAATGTACTCTTTAATCTTCTTCTGCCTCTCGTTAAGGTATCCGCCTTTGGATTTAAACAGATCATATTTCTGCTCCAGTCTGCGTATGAGCTCCTCCATGGATTGTAAAAAGAAGAGCATCCACTTGTCAATTTTTTCACGCTCTGAATACCGCTCCTTTTGCCCATCCATAAGAGCCTCATAATACAGCTTCTTTTTCTGCTCTATAAGATTTTCAAAGGATACGTACTGAATGAAAAGATAGCCGTTTTTAAGCAGGAGCAGATTTGTAAGCAATCTGGCAAGCCTCCCGTTACCGTCCTGGAAAGGGTGAATTGATAAGAATTCGTAAATAAATAATCCGGTAACAATCAGGGGATGGATTAATTTTGCTGAAAGCTGACTATTTGTCCACTCTATAAGGCTGTACATCTCGCTCTCGACAAGGTGAGGCTCGGTTGTGTTAAAAATGATTTTTTTTGATCCGTCCGGGTAACCGGCCACAACCTGATTTGGCAAATTTTTATAGACGCCTCTGTGCCTGTCATCCTTTGTACTGTATTTCAATAACATCTGATGTAACTGCTGAATGAAATTTTTCGAGATGTCAATTGTTTGATAATTACTATTAATAATTTCCAGTACATCAAAATAGCCCACAACCTCTTGCTCGTCTCTTGATTTTAAATCTGTTATGCGGATATTACTGAGGAGTTTTCTGATTTCATCATTACTCAGCTGAGCTCCCTCAATCCTGGTTGATGACCCGATACTTTCAATTGTGGCAATTCTCTTTAACTCCTTCAGATAGACATTCTCTCTGCCCTCGATTGACTCCCACCTCCCCCTGAAAGAGTCAATGAAGCTTATTGATTTTAATATCAATTGGTTAGTCTGAAAATCGAAATGGATTTTATTTATAAAATTATCCATAATGTATCCGTATTTTATCTATACAAATATAATGGATTTTTTAAAATATATCCATACTATATCTATAAAATATCTATTTCACAACTGTCGACCAGTGGGTGTGAATTATTTTCCATTGTCCGTCCGGCTCCAGTCTGTAGACCTCTGTGCAGTTCCACATAGATAGCACCTCTCCTTTGTAAGTGTGCAGGGTGAAGGTGAGGATTGCCATATTATTCACAGCCGTAACTTTTGGGTTAACCATTTCGTATCTGGATACCTCAATTATCCCTTTGATGGGCTCGTAGTATTTTGTAAGATTGTCAAGACCCTCCAGCCGCTTTTCGGTTACAGGGTCGAAGTAGGTTACATCTTCTGCCGATATCTTCAGATATCCGCTGGGATCGCCCTGATTCCATTTCTCAAGCGCCCCCTTTTCCAGAGCGATGATTTTCTCCGAAATCTCCGGATTTATTGTCTGCGAAAAACTCATTTTAGCAAAGAATAATATGGTTAATAATAAGATGGTGGGTTTCATGACAATTATTTCTTAGTAGCTGTTATATTTTTCTAAATTCAGAAATAAGAAAAATGTTGTACAACTCCCCTTTTTGCGAATGTTCGTTTAAGTACAGGCAATACAATGTGGTTTCTGCACCCTTTATAATTTCTTTCTTCAAAGGTTCTTCTAATTGATATTGAATTGGCATCCATACTTCTGAGCCTCCTACTTCAAAAAGATATTCATTTTTCACTAATTCATCTAATATCTCAGGTCTGCCTACCAACAATTTAAAAACCCGTTTCATCGACATAAAAACATTATTATCTACCGGGCGAGATTTGCCGGTAAATTTTGCCATAATCCTGTATCTGCCGGTCCGGGAATAATACTGAGCCATTTCTTTATTACTCTCCGTATTTTGGGCGTATTGTTTTTCGCTGTCAATTAATTCTTTATAATCTATTTCTTTATATCTTTTGTCCCATGTCTCCCATGCATCTTGTCCATAACATTGTATAGAAAGGACTAGTAAAATTGATGTAAAAAGAGTTGATAATTTCATAGTTATATGATTTTAAAATTTCGGCAAATGTTCCTGAGATAAATTTCTGTTATAATTGTATTTGTTGTGTTAATATGCATAAGGCTGCCATATGTAAAGTTATGATTTTTATACACTTCACACAAATATTTATATAATATTCTGTTTTCCGATTTCGAGAGATATTTTTTGTATAATGTCAAAACAACAAACCCCGCATCAGCATTGCCATGCGGGGTTTGTTTGTGTGTGGAAAACTATTCTAGATTTGCTTATACACTTCGTCGAATGGGACGCGCATGCGGTCGCCCCAGATTCCGCCTTCGGCACGGATTCCGCAGGAAATGACCATATTGATTTCGGCACCCATAGGGAGTTTCAGCATACGCTTAACCCTTCTGCTGTCGAGGCCCTCCATGGGGCAGGTGTCGTAGCCTTCGGCGGCCATGGCGAGCATGAATGTCTGTGCGGCCAGCGCGCAGGTTTTGTGCACGACAGTACGGGCGTCGGCCTCAGAAACCTGATATGTGATTGGCCTGAAGAGGCCTACAATGTTTACGAGGAGTTTGCGGAGGATTCCGAAGATTCCAAAAAAGCGTGAATATAGGAGCGGCATTACATATCCGTAGTACATCTTCCAGGTTTTCACGCGCTTTTCGTGCTTCTCTTTTGGGCTGTTTTTGAGCACGTTCTGGGATTCGAGCTCAATGAGCTGCTTTGCCTTTTTTTTGTAGAGATCCTGCCTGGTTACGAATACAACCATCTGCTGTGCCGTTTTTGCTGACTGCTGATTCAGGCACGCCACCGCAAGTTTTTTAAGGGTTTCGGGGTCGGTAATGTGGTAAAACTCCCACATCTGCATATTGGAGCTGTTTGGCGAGAGCGATGCCAGCTCAAGGCAATGCCTGACTCTCTGCGGGTCAATGGGTGTAACTTTGTATAATCGGACTGAACGCCGGTAGTTTACGATTTCTTCGAAGGTCATCTTATGTTGTATTTATCGATATAATTACCTGATTATTAGCTTCTGATTAAGAAGCTTTTCGCGGCAAAGTTACAACTAGTTTTGGAATGGGGAAATGGCTGATGAGCTGCATCAGATTAATCCAAAGCATATAGCGATAAAACTCGGGCCGTTTAACCCGCCGTGCATTATCACTCCAATCCATGAGTTTTTAGTTTTCTGAACTATGTAGGATTGAATAAAAATCAGAGGAATGAGTGTAATGAGCAACTGCCATCCGAATGCTACATGAAATAATCCCCAGCCAATCCCATGAATTATCCATGTATATTTTCCAAAAGCAATCTCTTGTCTTGGCAACATCACTCCTCTCCACAAAAACTCCTCTCCGAGGATATTCAAAATCCAGTATGGAAGCCACACTAAAAGCAGTCAGTATCTTCCTTTGGTTAATGGTTCAAACGACATGAATGCCGGAGAGTGATCGAATTTCCCAATCAATAACTCCATACCTTTCATTATTAGTGCGCTGAATATTCCAACCAGGATTAATCCGCCTAAACACCATAAAATATCTCTTTTTGTAATTTTCCGAAACCTTAGGCGCTCTACCCATGTTTTTCTGGTAATTCCAAAGCCTTCGGCCTTTAAAATCAATATGCCGGCAATGATTAATGGCAGAAAAATTCCTAATCCGGCGACAATAAACCAAAATAGGATTGTCTCCTGACCGGTTGTTTTACTTAAATAGGGAATCAAATATTTTGTCAGACAATACATTAATATGGCTGCCGGAATATAAATCAGGAATGAGTCAAACAATCCAAGCTTTTTGATTTCTGTTTTGGTTTTCATGTTTTTATTTCATTACAATATAATAAATTGATTGAAAGAGAGCCGGATTAGTTTTATAAAGATTAATTTCTTCAATATCTCTGTTAAACAATTTTTTAATATTAAAGTCAGTTATGCTATTAATTTCTCTCTCAAGTTGTTTATAATAATTATTCCACCAAATTTTCTCATTCAATAAAAGAGTATCAATTATTGTAAAATTGTTTTCATGAATAAATTCTAGTTTGTTGTCATGGTCTTTATACTCATCATGTATAATTAAGATTCCTTTATTGACTAAAATTTCCTTAATTTTTAAGAATCCTGTTTCGAAACCGACAACATTTAAAAAACCTTCAGCAAGTATAATATCGTATGGATTGGCTTCACTATTAAACTCTTCAAATGTACTGCAAATAGTTTTTATTCTGCTTTGCAGATTTCTTTCATTAATTTTATTCTGCAAATAATCAATTGTCACATAATCTGCATCTAACGCAGTTATATTTCCCGAAAAATTTTCTGAAAGCCAAAATGTAGGGACACCGGAACCACAGCCAATGTCTAGAATGTTGTAATTATAAAATCTAGGCAATTTGATACAGGCTTGTTCAAGGAATTTTAAGAGTCCTTGTCTGCAAATGTCCTTAATTTTATAATACTCATTCATACAATTATCTGATAAATATCAACAGGATGAATTGAAAGGTGAAAAGTCCTACTAAAGCAATTAATATCGATTTGAACAAGCTAAAACCCTGAGCTTTCTTTACTCCTATCGTAAACAATGTCAAGAACCAGAAAAAGTAAATTATATAAAGGGACCATAATAATCCGCGCCAGAAGGTTGGTTCATTTAATAATTTTTCATACTCGCTCATATTGATTATGCCAATAATACTTAAAAAAGCATCTGTTAGGTCATGAAGTAAAGAGCTCCATGTTGCAACACCTATTCCAAATCCGATTATGGCTAATATATTATCAAATTTGCTTCGTCCATTCATTAATCTTGATAAAAGATAAACAGTAACTGATGCTCCAATCCAGCTTAAATAATATCCTGGAAATGAAAGAAAAATATCATATTTAAAATATTCTTCAATAGGTATTGCAAGCCAAGGCTTAAATGTTGACGGAGAGCCACCTGCAAAATATGCCATTATATAAAACAACGTATATCCTATTGAAGGAATAAGAAAAGCAAAGAAACCATATTTAAGTGCCTTATCGCTTTTAAAGATTGACTCAAAAGCACTTTGTGGTTTATAAAACATCTTAAAGTAAAGAGTCCAAAAATTTGTTTCCATTTATTCTCAATATTTTTAGTTTGTTGTTAATATTTCGATATGAACAAGTTATACTGGAATGCATGTATATAGATATCCGGTTACTATTTGAGATATTTTACTTCCATTTTTTGTATTCCAGATTCTCATTTTTATAAATGGATAGAGACGTATTTAAAAATTTTCAACAACCGGCTCTTTCAAGGTCTGCATTAAGCTATCGATCACTTTTCTAACCTTATTGTCTAATTCAGTCAGAATTTCCAGGTCGCCTTTATACAGTTTCTCTTTCTTGAAAAAATCATCAAAATCTGAATCAGTTGTATACTTTGTACCCCCCGATGTTAAATTTAAAATCGATTTAAAGTGAGAAAAGGTATACTTATACTTGTTGTCTTTAAATTGCAGCTTTAGTGAACAGGTAATATTATCATATGAATAATTGCAATTAGTGCACTGAATCTTACCCAAATCGATATTCACAATGATAATCCCGTTTCCTGCATCTTCTAACTGAACCGGATTATATGTAAGTGTCGAAGAATAGTTCGAGGCAACCCATTGCTTTGTTTTACTAAAGAGTTCTTGTTTGGAAATACTTCCTGAAGAAGCAATTACATCTTCATAATATACAGTTCCGTTTCTGGTAGGTACAGGCTGAATTTGTTGTCCGCTTAATAAACCTGTGCCAATTATTATTGACAACACAGATGCTAAAATCAAAAATAAATTTTTCATAGTTAAGGTTTTTAAAATTGCGGGACTCCCTGAGAACAATTATTTATTAGCCTGTTAACAACTGCTGATTGTTTTTTTGGCTATATGCTGAATGCTATATTACCAGCTGAGGGTCACAGTCGTTGAGGAAATCGCCTTGCCCTGAACGGATTCCAGTTTATTTAAGAACTTTTCGACATCTTCACTAACCTTACCTGTAAGTCCATTAAAGACTTCAAACTGCTCAAATCCGCCATAGCGTCTTTTACTTCCTTTATCAACTTCAATTCTTGTGTGATCTCCGTCTGCATTGGGTTTATAGTCAAATATTTTTATCCCGTTTATTTGAATATTGATTGCAGTATTTCTGTTATCAGAAACATATACAAGTATATTTAAACAATACTCTCCTGCGAGTAAGTTAGCGCGCCAGAATGATGGATAAAATTTCACCGGTTGAGTTACTATAAGGCCGATTTCTTTACTTATCATTTGCGGTTCAAGTTCGTAGCCCTGAAGATGAAGTGCTGTAATACAATTATTATAAACCATATCTTTAGAGATATTACTCCAAACAGCACTGTTTACTATCGGCTTAGAAACAGATAAAATTTTTTGATACTCCTTATAAGTTTGAGCCAAGGTGGGATTGAGTCCGGAAACCATAACTGTAAACATCACAATAAGTGATAAATAGATTTTGTTTTTCATAATCTTAATACTGTTAGAAATTAGTAAGACCGAACATTGGACACAATCAAATTTATCAAGATATTTTAAGGAAACCTAATAATATTTGTAGTTTGTATTAGGTTAATTTTATGCTGATTGATGTTGGATTTTGGGAGGTTTCAGGATTACGTCACTTCGTTCCGTGATCCGACCTTTCCAGGATTACCTCCCTGCGGTCGGTGATCCTGAGAAGGTCGGCAATACAGCCCAAGAAACAACAAATCCCGCAATGGCGTTGCCATGCGGGATTTGTTGTTTTCCCCCGGCTTCAAGCAAGCTTGAGCCGGTTGAAAACAAAAACCCCACGGCCTTGGCCGTGGGGTTCTCCTTTCTTGTAGCGCGACCCAGGATTGAACTGGGGACCTCATGATTATGAATCATGCGCTCTAACCAGCTGAGCTATCGCGCCGCGTTTGGGAGGGCAAAAGTAATACTTTTTTGTAATGTGACAAATTTTCGTGGGGTTGTTGGGTTGAATTTGTTGATTTAATGATAGTTATTTTTTGATAATTGTGAAGGATTCGCGTGCGGGGCGGATGCTGCCTGGCAGGATATGTGAGAAAATCCTCATTATTAAGTATTTGACTTTTTAAATTAATTGACAATTCTGTTTTTTCAAAACTTATATATTTGATTATCTGATACTTCTCACATATCCTGCCAGGCAGCGGTTTTTCTCCCGTTGAGATTTGCGGCTCTTCATGCCGGTTCCTAATTAGATGGTGCCGGCAAGCCGGCGGGGGTTGGCCTTCGGCAAAGGTTTTTCATGCTTGCATGGGGGACGGGGCGTTTTGGTTTGCGGGCTTGGGTTTGGAGTGGGTTGCCGGGTGTTGTTTTTGAGGGACCCGTGCGGCTGTAAGTTACTAATGGTCAATGAATAGTAATTCGTCCTGACAGGTGACCTGACAGAACAAATTACTAATACTTATCAATCAATTGGTTACAGCGATACGGGTCGGGCAAAACAGCTAAAACAAGAAATAGTATTAGCTCTTCACCAGCAACACCGTTGCATATGCCTCGATTCCCTCTTCTCTGCCAACGAAGCCTAGTTTTTCGGTTGTGGTGGCTTTTACGGAGACGCTGGTGAGGGGGCAGTTGAGGATGGTGGCGATGGTGGAGCGCATGGTCTCGATGTGTGGGGCGAGTTTGGGGCGCTGGAGGGCGATGGTTATATCGAGGTTACCAATTTGGTAGCCGTGGGAAACGATCAGGTCGTATACCTCTTTGAGGAGGATTTTACTGTCGATGCCTTTGTATTTGGCGGAGGTGTCGGGGAAGTGTTTGCCTATGTCGCCTAGGGCGAGTGCGCCCAGCATGGCGTCGCAAAGGGCGTGAAGGGGTGCGTCGCCGTCTGAATGGGCTACGCAGCCCTTTTCATGGTCGATGCGGATTCCGCAAACCCACATGGGAAGGCCGGGGGCAAGGGCGTGGACATCGTATCCGGAGCCAATTCTAAAGGGAAGCATATTTGCAGCACTCTCTCTCTGATCTTTCATTATTGTGGGGGTGTTATGGTCACTAAATCTATAATAGACAAATATAAAAATTTAAATATTGTTATCTTTGTATGATTATTAAAAACCCACAGGGAAATGGCATTATTTTCACTTTTCAACACACCAAAACACAGGGTCTTCAACTACAAGCCTCTCTATTATGATCAGGCAAAAGAGGAGCTGCAGGAGAGAATCAAGGCTGCAGAAGAGGCGAAGCGTACAGGCGAGGGATATGACCATTCGGCCTATATCCACGAACATCCTCAGGTTGAAGGCGAGAATGTGAGAAGATACATCCCGGGAAGAAATATAAGGGGTAAGATTCAGAAGTCTGTTTACGAAAGCCGTAAAAGTTCACTTTCACCGCTCATTACAAGGGTGATTATCTTCGTTTCAATTATCGTTATGATGCTTGCGGTATATTTCCTTGCAGACAGACTGTCACTATTTTTCAGGTAATTATCCCTAACTGGTTATAAATGTTACAGATTCTTCCGGGACATGTTTCAAATCTCATTGCAGCAGGAGAGGTAGTTCAGAGACCAGCTTCTGTTGTTAAGGAGCTTATGGAGAATGCCGTAGATGCAGGCGCTTCATCAGTTAAGGTGTTAATCAGAGACTCAGGACGCACCCTCATTCAGGTAATTGATGATGGTTGCGGAATGTCGCCCGAGGATGCCGTGCTTGCTTTTGAGAGACATGCCACATCCAAGATAACAGAGATAGAGGACCTTGACAGGCTGATGACTTTCGGGTTCCGCGGAGAGGCGCTCGCCTCTATAGCTTCGGTGGCGGAGGTGACGCTGCGCACCAGAAGGGCCGAAGATGAGATGGGTACAGAGATAAGGATCTCTGAGTCCAGAATCTCGGGCAACACAAAGGTTGCGGCACCTGCCGGGTCAAACTTTACTGTCAGAAACATATTCTACAACATACCGGCAAGGCGCAAATTCCTAAAGTCCGATGCGGCCGAATACCGTCAGGTTATATCTGAGTTTACCCGCGTGGCACTAACACGCCCCGACAGGCACTTCAGCTTTTCAAACAACGGAGTGGAGATATTCAGCCTTCCCCCATCCAATCTGCGCCAGCGTATTCAGGGGCTTGCAGGAAAGGAGCTGGGACGCGAACTAGTAGAGCTGTCGGTAGACACAACAATTGTTAAGGTTAAGGGGTACATAGGAAAACCCGAGGATGCAAGAAAGACGCCGGGCAATCAGTACTTCTTTGTAAACGGAAGGTTTTTCAGAAGTCCATATTTTCAGAAGGCTGTACTTAAAGCATACGAAAATTTAATTCAGGAGGGAACAATTCCTTCGTTCTTTATATTCTTTGAGGTAGATCAGGACAGGATTGATGTGAATATTCACCCTGCCAAAACAGAGGTGAAGTTTGAGGACGACTCGGCAATTTTTGACATCCTTCACAGCGCCTGCAGAGAGTCTCTGGGCAGAAACTCATTCATGCCCAGCATCGATTTTGACATGGAGGGTGCACCTGAGATTCCAAAGGTTAAAAGCGGATACTGGGCGCCTCAGCCTAAAATCGATTACGACCCGCTCTTTAATCCTTTCAGAAATGATGTGATTGACTCTTTCGAGAGTAAGGGGGCGACTCCGTTTACGCATCAGACAGAGAGAGGATATCCTTCAGAGAGAGGATATCAGCATGAATCAGAACAAACGGGAGGCCGTCAGCTTTTCAGGGAAAACGGAATTGTGCAGAAGCCAATTCTTCAGTTTGGCGGCAGGTACATTGCCACCACGCTTAAGTCAGGCATTATGCTTATAGATATAAAGAGGGCCAGGGAGCGGATTCTTTACGAGCGCTACCTCAACTCTCTTACAACCGATGCTGCAGATATTCAGAAGACGCTCTTCCCGCTTGAGTTAACGTTGAGTGAGTCTCAGGTGTCGGTGGTGGAGGAGAACGCTTCGCGCATTCTGCAGCTGGGCTTTGATATTCAGAAAAGTGAGGAGGGGAAGTACATTTTATGCGGAATACCTCACGGCTTCAGCGAAGAGATGGAGAATATCGATAAGATTACGGACTCGCTGCTGAGCAAACTTGCCGAGGCGGGGAGCAATTTTGGGGCTGAGCTCAGAGAGCAGATAGCGGTTACGTTGTCGGGGGCCGGCGCGGGGTGCAGGATTGGCGAACTTAACAACATGGAGGCTCAGGCGCTTGTAGATGCGCTCTTTGCCTGCAGGGAGCCAATGATATCTCCTTCCGGACGGCCTTGTGTCAACATGCTTACAATTGACGAGATAGAGGGGAGACTTGCATTTTAGCCGGCCCCCGCATACAAGATTAATAAGAAACATTAACAGACAATAAAATGATACCATACAGAGGAGGCGGATTCTTTACATCACTTCCGCCGGTTATTAAAAACCTGGTAATTATCAATTCTCTCATGCTGCTCCTTACCTTTTTCGCAGGGAACTTCATGTATGAGAAATTTTCACTCTTCTATGTAGAGTCAGATCTCTTTAGCCCGTACCAGTTCGTGACCCACATGTTCATGCACGGGAACTTCATTCACCTCTTCTTTAACATGTATTCACTCATCATCTTTGGGGTGGTGCTCGAGCATGTCTGGGGGAGCCAGAAGTTTTTCCTCTACTACATGGTAACGGGACTTGGAGCGGCGGCTCTGCACTCACTGGTGCTTTACATAGATTACTCGGCACAGGTTGCGGCATTTGAGGCAGGCAACCAGATGGCAGCAATCAAGATGCAGGAGATACTTATGACCCCAACGGTTGGAGCCTCCGGAGCTGTTTACGGCGTGCTTCTGGCATACGGAATGATGTTTCCAAACAATGTACTTCAACTTATCTTCCCTCCGGTTGCACTCAAGGCCAAATGGTTTGTACTCATTTTTGGTGCAATTGAGCTCTTCCTGGGTATCTCAAACACAGGCGGAAACATTGCCCACTTCGCTCACCTGGGCGGAATGCTCTTTGGTTTCATCCTCATAAAAATGTGGAAGAAAAACAACCGAATGTACTTTTAAGGAATGGCTAAAAGAAGAAAGGCAGTAAAAAAGGAGAAAAAGAAAAGCGGACGGTCACCCTGGCCTTTCGCAGTACTCTTCAGGCTGATGCTGATTGTGTCGGCAGCGGCACTGCTGCTCTCATACGTATCGGTACTTATCAACCCCTCAATAATTGCCTTCCCGCTCTTCTTTGGACTCTACTTTGTACCTATACTTCTGGTAAACGTGGTTCTTCTCATAATGGGAATGATAAGAAGGTCTGCAGCCACATGGATAACCTTCTTCGTACTACTTCCTTCCCTGCTCTTTGGCGACATGTTCGTCCGGTGGGGCGATGCAGTTAAAGAGGAGCCCGGAATCTCCCTGAAAGTCCTCACCTACAATGTAGGCATGTTTGCACACCAGAAGGATGTAGGCCGCGAATCCTCGCTCGGCAGCATCGCCCGCTTTGTCAAAAGCGAAAACCCGGATATTGTATGCTTCCAGGAGTTCTACATCAAGGATACCAATCTCATCAAAACACTATTCCCGGATTTCCCCTACCACAACAGCCACTTTTTCAGGCTTCGCAGCGGGAGCGTTTTTGGCAACCTTACCCTGAGCAAGCGGCAGTTGCTTAACAAAGGCAAGATTACTTTCAAGGGCAGTACAAACCTCTGTATATACAGCGACATTGACCACTTTGGAAAGACAGTGCGGGTTTACAATACACACCTTGAGTCCCACAGCATCTCCTTCACCTCGCTCATTAAAAAACTGAGCAACAGAGAGAAGATGTCAGACGAACTCATAGAGGTTCACGACAAGATGGCCAACACCTTCAAAAAACGCTCCCGCCAGGTTGACTCCATTGCGGCCAGCGCAGCCTCTTGTGAATACCCCGCCATTATTTGCGGCGACTTCAACGACACACCAATGTCGTACACATACCACATCCTCTCTAAAGAGAGAAAAGACAGCTTCCGACAGTCTGGAAAAGGATTCAGCGCAAGCTACAGCCGGCTCTGGCCGCTGCTCCGCATAGACTACATCCTCTACCCCGATTCATTCTGGAGCCTCAAGCACAAAACCCCAAAGGTTCCCTGGAGCGACCACTACCCTGTTATCTCTGAAATTATAATACCGTAAAAAATATAAAAAATGGACATTAAGCAAGCCGTAGATGAGGCTGTAAAAATACTTAAAGAGGGGGGAGTGATTCTCTACCCAAGCGACACCATATGGGGTCTGGGCTGCGATGCCACCAACCCAAAGGCAGTTGAAAAGCTAATTGAAATCAAGAAGTGCAAAGAGCACAACGGTTTCATTATTCTGGCAGACAATGCCGACATGATTTGCCGCTATGTTAAGGTTATTCCTGAGGTTGCACTGGACATTCTCGAGGTAAACGACAAGCCGCTTACAATCATCTACCCCGGGTCAATTGGTCTCGCACCAAATGTACCCGCTGAGGATGGCTCAATAGGAATCCGTCTGGTTGATAACGATTTCTGCAAGGCACTTATCTATAAATACCGCAAACCCTTAGTATCTACTTCTGCAAATTTTTCAGGCGAGCCGGCCCCTGCAGACTACGACTCAATTTCAGAAGAGGTGAGAGAAGCTGCAGACTGGATTGCCCATCCAAAGTTTGGAAGAGGTGCTACAGGAAAACCATCTTCAATAATTAAGCTTGGAGTTGGAGGAGAGGTAAAAATAATCAGAAAATAAAACTATAGAGATGATACCATATCTTCTGCTAATTGCCGGCTTTGCCATATTGATTGTGGGCGCCGACTATCTTGTAAAGGGGGCATCCTCCATTGCAAAGAAGCTGAAAGTTTCCGACCTCATAATTGGACTGACAGTTGTCTCATTCGGAACATCTGCTCCCGAGCTTGCAGTAAACATTATTGCCTCTTCCGGCGGATCTCCGGGAATGGCAATTGGTAACGTTGTTGGTTCAAACATTTTCAATCTGCTAATAATTGTTGGACTTGCGGCACTAATCAGGCCTATCAACCTCAAGTCTTCGCTTGTGAAGATAGAGATACCCTATGCTATTCTGGCTGCATTTGCGCTGATTGCCGTTTCGGGCGATCACTTCTTTGGCGGCGGCGAAAGTGTAATCTCAAGAAGCGACGGATTTGTACTGCTACTCTTCTTTTGTATCTTTATGTACTACATCTTTCTCTCTGCCAGTAAAGGTCAAATCAATTCCGAAGACGCCCCAAAAGAGGAGAAGTACTATCCTGTATGGCAATCTGTTGCCTATGTGCTGGGCGGTCTTGGTGCTCTAGTTTTTGGCGGCGACCTCATCGTTAGCAACGCCACGGAACTGGCCCGCGGCTGGGGAATGAGCGAAACCGTCATTGGTCTTACAATTGTCGCCGCCGGCACATCCCTTCCCGAACTTGCCACCAGCATGATGGCAGCCTACCGCGGCAACAGCGACATAGCCATTGGAAACGTTGTCGGATCAAACATCTTCAACATCTTCTTTATACTGGGAGTATCGGCAGTAATTGCACCGCTTCCAATGCAACCGCAAAACATGATTGACATGCTGGTATGCACAGCATCCACAGTCCTTGTACTAATGCTGGCATTCCGCGGCTGGGGCACCCGCATCGACAAAAAAGAGGGAACCGTCCTGCTCACCCTTTACATTGGGTATGTGGCCTGGCTGCTGACAATGTAGAAATAGCGAGCACTGGTTGACGTCAGAGACCGAAGAAATAGTGAGCACAGATTGAAGTCTACGTCAGAGACCGAATTGCTGCCTAGCAGGATTCGTAACAACTGATTGATTATCATGTATTTGATTTTCCAAAAGCCAGAATCGTCCAAGATTTCAAAAAGCTAACTCACTTATAATGTGTGCTTTCTCACGAATCCTGCTAGGTAACAATTGGTGCCTAGCAGGATTCGTGCATATTAATTAAATATCAGCGTTTTGCATTTTTGAATCACAGCTTAGAATTGAATTTCCAAAACGCATATCACAGTAAATCAGCATATTTGCACGAATCCTGCCAGGCAGCAGTTTGCACGCTCAGTGCTGCACCGACACCTGCTGCACAGATTGCCACCTGCCAGCCTAATTTACAATTTATTGTCAATGTGTTAATTACAAAATACGAGGGGGCATTATTTGCAGAATTAGAAATCACAACTCACTGATTATGTGTTATATGCAAATTAGGCTGGCAGGTCAGTGGGTGATAACAAAAAGAGACTTTGCATGCAGAGGGATCTAAATCTTTGCAAGAGTACTGAATCCAGCACTTGAGCGACTTTCAGACATGTCAGCCTAAATTACAATCTACTGTTAATGTGCTTGTTACAAAATGATTGTTTGTGCTTTTTCTAGAATTAGAAATCGCAACTCGCTGATTATATGACATATGTAAATTAGGCTGACATGTGCCGCTTCTAAATACTGAAATGTGTTTATTTATCTCCTCGACAAAAAGTAAAACGCAGAAATCGCAGCGACAGCTGCGGTTTCGACACGGAACCGTGACTCGCCCATGGTGAAGTCGCGGAAGCCGTTATTAAGGGCGAGCTCTACTTCGGCAGGTGAGAAATCCCCTTCGGGGCCTATAAGAACCATCGCACGCTTTTTGCCGGCAACGGGTTCAAGATTATCAATGATTGTGGTGAGCTCCCGCTTTTCGCCCTCGTTGCAGTGGCCTATCAGCCTTGCGCCTTCAAAGGCAGAAACCGCCTCGCTCTTCAGGAATTTTGAGAGTTCCGCAGGCTCGTTCAGCCTTGGCAGAACTGACTTTAGCGACTGCTTAAGGGCCGACATAATCACACGCTCTCCCCTTTCGGTTTTGAAGATGCGCCTCTCAGAGTGCTCGCCAATAACTGGTGTGATTTCGTCAACTCCAAACTCCACGGCCTTCTCCAGAAACCACTCATATCTGTCGAGGTTCTTGGTGGGTGCAACGGCCATGTGAAGGTAATAGGGACGCTCCTCTCCCCACTTTTTTTTGTCGGTAACTGTGAGGTGGCAAATCTTGCCGGTCACATAGGAAATCTGCGCATTGTAGAGATATCCGCAGCCGTCGGTGAAAACGATGTTATCCCCGGGCCTGTGTCTTAAAACCTTAAGGCAATGTGTGCTCTCCTGCTCGTCAAGCTGAGCTTCGGCACCTGAAATATTGTTTGTATAAAAGAGCTCCATAACAGAGACAAATATACAATAAAAAAGGTTATTTTTGCCTGAACTCCTTAACCCGAAACTATGAAAACAGCATCTCAGAGATATGTCGCACTTGATGTGCTAAGAGGTATGACTGTGGCCGGTATGATACTGGTTAACAATCCCGGAAGCTGGGGCAAGATTTTCTCCCCGCTCCGTCACGCAGCCTGGAGCGGCTGCACACCAACAGACCTTGTATTCCCGTTCTTCCTCTTTATTGTTGGCACCGCTCTCTCATTCTCATTTGCAAAATACAACGACGGACTCAACTCATCTTCGATGGGTAAAATCGTGAAGAGAGCCGCTCTTATTTTCCTTACAGGATTACTGCTGAATGCCTTTCCCTTCTACCCCACTTCACCTGATGCCTCCCTCTCATTCTGGGAGAACTATCAGAACTATCTTGGTTCAATAAGAATTGTAGGCGTACTGCAGAGAATCGCAATGTGCTACCTGCTTGGCGGAATTCTCGCCCTCTGGCTGCGCGATACTAAAAAGATCATAGGCGGAATGGCAGTCCTGATGTTTATCCACTGGCTCATACTTATAACATTCGGCACAGGCGACCCTTACTCAGTTGAGGGAACAATCGCAGGCCCAATAGACATCGCCATCTTTGGAGAGAAACACATTTATCACGGATTCGGAGCACCATTCGATCCCGAAGGACTCCTTGGAGCACTTTCAGGTTCGGCAACAGTTCTCTTCGGCTACCTCATAGGAGGACTTATCCGCAAAAGCGAACAGAAAATTGATGCCGTAGGCAAACTCTATACAATTGGAATACTCTCAATTGGAGCAGGAGTGGTGCTCAGCACTTTCATCCCAATTAACAAACCGCTCTGGACTCCATCTTATGTTCTCTATGCAGGCGGATGGTCAATTACTATGCTGGCCCTCTTCATTTACTTTATTGATGTAAAGGGAAAAGAGAAGGTATTTCTTCCTTTCAGGGCTATGGGGCTGAATCCCCTTTTCGCCTTCGTTATGGCTGGAGTCTTTGCCAAAACTCTTGGCAGGATTATCAAATGGAAGGAGATTATGGTTACCGACGACTGGCAGATAAAAGAGGTGACAGTATCGGCCTCAACATGGATATACCGCAATGTCTGCGTGGATTTCCTGGGACACAACGAATGGGGCTCGCTCATGTACGCCCTCATGTATGTTACAGTCTTCCTGCTCATGGCAATGTGGCTCTACAAAAAGAATATCATAATCAAGCTCTGACGGATGGCATACATTGGACTTCTTTCAGACACCCACACATACTTTGACGACAAGCTTCGTGAATTCTTCCGCGATGTAGACGAAATCTGGCATGCAGGGGATTTCGGGAACAGAGAGGTAAGCGACAGCATATCGGCCTTCAAACCCTTAAAAGGTGTATACGGAAACTGCGACGGAACCGATATCCGCCTTGTCCATCCATACATTCAGCTTATGGAGGTGGAGGGAATGAGGGTTCTTATGATTCATATAGGCGGATACCCCGGCCGGTACGACTACAGGGCTCTTCAGCTTATCACCGCCCACACTCCGGATATCTTTATCTGCGGACATTCGCATATCCTCAAGGTGATGAACGACAAAAAGTACAATATGCTCACAATCAACCCCGGCGCAGCAGGCGTGCAGGGTTTCCACAATGTACGCACAGCGCTCAGATTCCGCATAGAAAACGGAACAATCTCCGATATGGAGGTTGGCGAGTGGGAAAAAAGACTTTAGGCTGGCAGGTCGTTAAACTTGCAGTGATTTTTGTCGTCTAATCAAATTAAACCTTTCGAAAATCTTATCTTAAATAACTAATCTTAAACTAAACATGAGAAAAACGCTTCTGTTGATGGTCATCTTGCTTGCGGGTGCAGCTGGTATGGCTCAGAACAAGCCTGTTACCAAAGCCAATTATGAGCTGGCGGCCAGGTTCTCTCCAAAAAAGGTGGGCAAAATGGTATTTTCCACCTCAATAACCCCAAGGTGGTTCAAGAATACAGACAAGTTCTGGTACACCTGGCAGACAAACGAAGGCACATTCTACTATGTTGCAGATCCTGTGACTGCATCAAAAAAACTCCTTTTTGACAACGCGAAACTTGCTGCTCAGCTTACAGAAATTGTAAAGGATCCGTTTGACGCACAGAATATTCCAATTCAGAACATTAAACTTGTCAACGACTCTAAGTTCACTTTTGAAATAAAGAGCACAGTTGATGTAGAGATTAAGGACGAAAAGACCGGCAAGCCAAAAAAGGAGAAAAAGGTATTCGGCTTTGAATACGATATTGCTTCAGGCAAACTGACAGAGGTTAAAGATTACAAGACTCCCAAGCCTTACCCGAGATGGGGCAGCGTCTCTCCGGACAGAAAATATGTAGTATTCTCAAAGGATTTCAACCTTTACTACATGGATATGGAGAACTTCGAAAAGGCCCGCAAAAACGAGGAGGACTCTACAATAGTTGAGCATCAGCTTACAACCGAGGGAACAAAAGACTTTGGTTTTGGCAGCGGCAACAGCGACCCTTATGCAACCGACAAAGAGAAGAAGAAGAGAACCGGAGCATATATTCTCTGGTCACCGGATTCTAAAGGCTTCGCATTTATCCGCAGTAATACCTCAAAAGTGAAGGACCTCTGGGTTATCGACATCCTCGCCAACCCTCGTCCAAAACTCGAAACATACAAATACCACATGCCGGGCGAAACTGAGGCTCCTGTACGCCACCTCTACCTCTTTGACATGGAGGGCAAAAAGTACAAGGAGATTAAGAGTGCCGCATTTAAGGATCAGGAGCTGAGAATCCTGAATGAACCATTCCTGAAGAAAAATATGGGTGACTCAATCACTCACAATGTATGGCTTGGTACTGCCGATAAATTCTATGTAACCCGCACCAGCCGTGACCTTAAGAGAGTTGACCTTTGCGCTGCACCGGTAGCCGCAGACACTCTCACTACCCTGGTTGAGGAGCGCCTCAATACATATGTTGAGACCCGTCCTGTTCAGCTGATTAACGGCGGAAAGGAGTTTATCCAGTGGAGCGAGCGCAGCGGATGGGCTCATCTCTACCTTTACGACGAGAACGGTAAACTTAAGAACCCGATTACCTCAGGCGAATATCACGTAGAAGAGGTTGTTGCGGTTGACCCTGTTCAGAGAGTTGTATACTTTACAGCAAACGCAAAAGAGAAGGGCGAAAACCCATACTATACTCACCAGTACAGAGTTAACTTTGACGGAAGCGGACTTAAGCTCCTCAATGCAGGTGACTTTAACCACGCAGCCGAAGTTTCAGACAATGGTAAGTACTTCGTAAACAATTACTCCCGTGTAAACACAACTCCTAAGAGCGCCCTTTATGACAATACAGGCCGCAAGATTATGGATCTGGAGGAGACAGACCTAAGCCAGCTCTTTGCTGCCGGTTACAAGTTCCCTGAACTCTTCAAGGTAAAGGCAGGCGACGGTGTTACCGACCTCTATGGCGTAATGTACAAACCATTTGACTTTGACTCAACCAAAAAATACCCAATCATTGAGTACGTATACCCGGGCCCTCAGACCGAGGCTGTGAACGCTTCCTGGACAAAGGGTATGGACAGGGTCGACAGACTTGCCCAGTTTGGATTCATAGTTATCACCGTTGGTAACAGAGGCGGACACCCGTCCCGTTCTAAGTGGTACCACAACTTTGGTTACGGCAATCTTCGCGACTATGGTCTGGAAGATAAAAAAGTGGTTATTGAGCAGCTTGCTGCAAAACACCCTTTTATCAATATCAACAAAGTTGGTATTCACGGACACTCAGGCGGAGGATTTATGTCAACTGCAGCAATGCTGGTTTACCCAGATTTCTTCAAGGTAGCAGTTTCATCTGCAGGTAACCACGAGAACAACATCTACAACAGATGGTGGAGCGAGCAGCACCACGGCGTTCTTGAAACCATTTCAGAAAAGGGCGATACCACATTCAAATACAGCATCGACAAAAACTCAGAGGTTGCCAAAAACCTCAAGGGCCACCTGATGCTCGTAACCGGTGACATCGACAACAACGTTCACCCGGGCAACACCCTCAGAATGGTAAATGCACTCATCCGCGCCAACAAACGCTTTGACATGCTCATGCTGCCCGGCCAGCGTCACGGCTTTGGCGACATGACCGAATACTTCTTCTGGAGAATGGGCGACTACTTCACCCAGCACCTCATTGGCGACTCCCGCAACGAAGTTGAGATTCCGCAGATGAATAACAACTAGGGGCGGCGAGCTGCAATTTAAAGGTGCCGGGCAGGCCCGGCGGGTGTTTAGCCTTCGGCAACGATGGCCCGCGGTGGCCGCGGGCCAATGGCTGCGCCGCAATTCGTGTTAATCGTTTGTTTTACTGATTGTTACAAAAGAGAAACTCTGCAAATTGCAGAGTTTCTCTTTTGTATACCATTGATTTCCTGCTCATTAACACGAATTGCGGCGCAGAAACGCTCGCTGTCCTCCTCGTTTTCAGTTATTTACCCTTTATGCTCCCGTAAGTGTAATTTATCAATCAGCCTAACTACTTGTTTTACTGCGCATTTAACTCAAAGGCATCTTAAAGGGTATACAACGTGGATTTTTCTTTTAGTTTTGCGACTTGACTATAATCAAATTGAAAATGAAACTAAAGAAAATTTCTTTATTCCTTATGGCCAACCTGGTTGGTCTTTCTCTGATGGCAGAAGGTTATCAGATTAATGCCCAGAGTGCAAGGCAGCTGGGTATGGGACATGTGGGCTCGGCTCTTAAGCTTGGCGCAGAGAGCATGCTCTTTAACCCTGCGGGCATGGCATTCATGAACGGAAACGTAGACCTTTCATTTGGAGCAACTGCAATTTCATCAAAGGTTACATATACTTCAGGAACTTACAAGGCAGAAACTAATAATCCTATTGGCACACCGCTGTTTGGATATGCAGGTTTCAAGGTGTTCAAAAACCTCTACGCAGGTGTGAGCATTACAAACCCTGCAGGTAACTCTCTGGTTTGGCCTGACAACTGGAACGGTGCAACTTTTGTACAGAACATCTCACTAAAGGTGTTCTCTGTTCAGCCTACCCTCTCTTACAAATTCAGCGAAAAACTGAGTCTGGGTGCAGGTCTTATGGTTGACTTCGGTAGCTTCGAGATGAACAAAGGGCTGATGCCTGTTGGAGCGCTTGCAGCTTTCCTTCCGCTTGTTCCTGCTCAGTACCAGTCTATCATTACCAATAACATGGATGTAACTCCGCTTGGAATCAACCTTTCAGGAAACTCAAAAATTACTTACGGCTTTAATGTGGGTATTCTTTACAACCCGACTGAAAAGCTGAGCATCGGTCTCTCGTACCGTTCAAAAGTTATGATGAAGATGGAGGGCGGAGCAACCAATATCACTTACGGAGCCCCTGAAATGGAGCCTCTGTTCGCTCTTTTTGCAACTAACCCAATGGTCCCTGCATCTATCAAAGGTGCACTTGCGCTTGACGGCAAAACCTTCAACGCAGAACTTCCTATCCCTTCAAACACTAATCTGGGCGTGGCATATCAGGCAACCAGCAAGTTCCTGATTTCTGCAGAGCTTCAGTATGTAGGCTGGAAAGCATACGACACCCTCGCAATTGTTTTCCCTATTACTACAATGAGATCGCCAAAGAACTTCTCAAACACAATGATTTACCGTATTGGCGGTGAGTACAAGTGCAGCGAGAAATTCACAACAAGATTTGGTGTTGTTTACGATACTACCCCTGTTGACGTTAACCTGTACGGACCTGAAACCCCGGGTGCAAACAAGTTTAGCGTATCTGCCGGTTTTACATGGAAGCCAATCAATGTTATGGCTGTTGACTTTGGTCTGCAGTACATTAACGGAGCAAAGACAAACGGCAAGTTCATCCAGAACGGTACTACACTGTTTGGCGGAGACTTCAAGTCTATTGCATATCTTCCGTCACTTGGCGTAAGATTCAACTTCTAGAAAAAATCCGTACTTTTGCGTAGGGAAAAACTATGGCAAAAGTAATATCATCAGAAGAATTTCTGGAAAGAGCAAAGTCTCTTCCTATCATAGATGTCAGATCCCCGGGAGAATATGAGCACGCTCATATTCCCGGGGCTCTCTCTTTACCCCTCTTCTCAGATGCAGAGCGGGCAGATGTGGGGACTATCTACAAGAAGCAGGGGAAAATACTCTCAGTACAAAAGGGGCTTGACTATGTTGGTCCCAAAATGAGAGGCTTTACCAAATTTGCTCTCAAGCTTAACACACCGGAAATACTTGTTCACTGCTGGCGGGGCGGAATGCGCTCTTCGTCCATGTCGTGGCTTCTGGAGACTGTGGGGCTGAAGGTCTTTATGCTCGAAGGCGGATACAAATCATACCGCCACCATGTTCTTGAGAGCTTTGCCAGGCCGCTTAAGATTGTTCTGCTGGGCGGATATACCGGTTCCGGTAAGACTGAGCTGCTGCAGGCACTCAGAGATGCAGGCGAGCAGATACTCGATCTTGAAGGTCTTGCAAACCATAAGGGATCTGCATTTGGAGCACTGGGGCAAAAGAATCAGCCTTCAACCGAGCAATTCGAAAATCTGCTGTTTGATGAAATCAGAAAACTTGACACCTCCAAAATTGTATGGGTAGAGGATGAGAGCCGCAATGTGGGCAAGGTATTTTTACCTCAGCCTTTCTGGGACCAGATGCGCTCCTCACCGCTTATAAGAATAGACACCCCTTATGAAATCCGCCTTGAGAGGCTCATGAGGGATTATGCATGTTTTGACACAGAAGGGCTGGCCGCTTCAATTAAAAAGATAGAGAAGAGGCTCGGCTTTGATAAGTGCAAATTTGCGCTTGAGGCTTGTATGAACGACAACCGGGAGCTGGCCGCAAGAATCTGCCTCGACTACTACGACGCTGCATACGGAAATCAGCTTGACACCCGCTTTGAAAGCAGGGAAAAGCTGCCTTCGGTTCCGATGAACTCGCTGGACAGCAAGGAGACAATAAAGGAGCTGGTGGCTACTGCAGAGAAACTCGGAATAAGATAAAAGTAAACAAGAAAACACACATATACATGTCAATCAAGGATATAAACAGCAAGATTGCGTTAATTATCAATCGTAACGGCATGGGAGATGCGCCGAAGGAGCTCTCGCACACACTTCTGAAAAACTACCTCACGCTAATAGCTTCGGAGGGGAGAATCCCTTCATACATCTGCCTTTACGGCGATGGCGTAAAGGTTGCCTGCGAAGGGTCGGTATTTACTGAGGAGCTGAAGGCTTTGGAGAGTGCCGGTTCCAAGATAATAATCTGCAAGACCTGCCTTGTTTTTAACAATCTGCTTGACAAAGTGGTGACAGGAACAGTGGGAACAATGCTGGATATCATAGACATTCAGCACAACAGCACAAAAATTATCAATCTATGACAAAAGAGACAATCAGACTTACGCAGTTTAGCCCCGGTGCAGGCTGCGGATGCAAAATAGCGCCAAAAGACCTTGAGGTAATATTGAAGGGAAGCGTGTCGGGACAATCGTTTCCGGCCCTGCTGGTTGGCAACGACAGTAAGGACGACGCTGCAGTATATGACATTGGAGACGGAAGAGCTATCGTAAGTACCACCGATTTCTTCACGCCTATTGTAGACAACCCGCGTGATTTCGGACGTATATCGGCCACCAATGCCATTTCTGACATTTACGCCATGGGCGGAAATCCTCTTATGGCCATAGCTATTCTTGGCTGGCCGCTCGAGAAGCTGGACGGCTCTCTCGCTGCCGAGGTAGTTTCAGGCGCCCGCGAGGTTTGCGACAAGGCGGGGATTCCTCTGGCAGGCGGACACAGCATCAGCATATCTGACCCCATCTTTGGACTTGCCGTTACCGGAATTGTAAGTGTGGACCATGTCAAGAAAAACAGCGGAGCAAAAGAGGGAAGCATACTCTTCCTTACAAAGCCAATAGGTATCGGCCTTGCCACAACCGCAGAAAAATTTGGAATAGCAAGGGAGGCAGACAAGGCGCATGCGCTGGAGCTGATGACCACCCTTAACTACCCGGGGGTTGCCGTTTCGCACATTGAGGGGGTTACCGCAATGACAGATGTAACCGGATTCGGCCTTATGGGGCATGCTGTTGAGATGGCAGAGGGGAGCAACCTTACTGCAGTTATAGAATATGAGAAGGTTCCAAGAATTGAGGGCAGCTCTTTTTATATTGAGCAGGAGTGTATTCCCGGAGGCACATACCGCAATTTTGCCAGTTACGGTCACAAAATTGGGCCAATGACTGAGAATCAGAAGCTGCTTCTGTGTGACCCTCAGACAAGCGGAGGGCTGCTTATTGCAGTACTTCCGGAGAGTGTTGAGGAGCTAAGGGCTGTGGCTCAGAAAGAAGGATTTCCTCTTTACGAAATAGGGCGTCTGGAAAAGAAAAGCGGCGATTTTTATATTGAGATAAAGTAGTATATTTACACTCGTAACCCCAAATTTTAAGATATGAAAAAAGCATTTTTCCTTGGGCTGTTCATGGCAGCGGCCTCAGTTCTCTTCGCCGGCAACATCAAGACCGGAGCAGAGGCTACGGGAGAGTACCTCCCTCTTCTCAAGGGCAAGAGAGTGGCAGTTCTCACAAACCAGACCGGAATCATTGGCAAGAGTCACCTTGTAGATTCACTGGTTTCGCTTAAAATCAACATCGTTGCAATTCTCTCACCTGAGCACGGGTTTCGCGGAGATGCAGATGCTGGCGAGCATGTATCAAGCTCTGTAGACCAAAAGACAGGGATTCCAATCAAGTCTCTATACGAGGGCAACACAGGCAAACCATCTGCAGACCTTATGAAGACCATAGATGTACTGGTTTTTGACCTTCAGGATGTTGGCGTTCGTTTCTATACCTACCTCACGACCATGGCCCGTATGATGGAGGCTTGTGCTGAGAACGGTGTTCAGATGATTGTGCTTGACAGGCCCAATCCTATTGGTTTCTATGTAGACGGCCCTATCCTGGATATGAAGTATAAATCCGGCGTTGGCTGGCTTCCAATCCCAACTGTTCACGGTATGACTCTTGGTGAGCTTGCCGGAATGATTAACGGTGAAAAGTGGCTCAAAGACGGAATTCAGTGTAATGTGAAAGTTATCAAGTGTACCAACTACACACACGCAAGCATGTATCAGCTTCCGGTAAAACCATCCCCTAACCTCCCTGATATGCGCTCAATCTACCTCTACCCTTCTACATGTTATTTTGAGGCTACTCCTGTAAGTCTTGGCCGCGGAACTCCGCACGCCTTCCAGATGTACGGACACCCTAATATGAAGGGATATAGCTACTCATTTACACCAAGAAGCATCCCGGGCGCAAAGTTCCCTCCTCAGCTCAACAACGAGTGCTACGGAGTTGACCTCAGGACCTCTCCTTCAATTAAGGAGATTAACAAGGCCGGAATCAATTTGGAATATGTAATTGATGCATACAAAAATCTAAACCTCGACGACCATTATTTCCGCTCATTCTTTGAGCTGCTTATTGGTCAGGGTTATGTACGCAAAATGATTAAGGAGGGCAAATCTGCCGCAGAAATCAAGGCCATGTGGGCCGGTGATGTGGCAAAATTCAAGGAGCAAAGACGTCCTTACCTTCTTTACCCGGAGAACTAGAACGCAGACTCAGAGCGGAGTGCTTGCACGCAGACTCTTTCCAGATTCTTGCACGAAGACTCAACCTTAGAGCTTGCACGAAGGCTCGACTCAGAATCTTGCACGCAGAAAATCCGCAGAGATCTGTCTAAAAACTCAGCTCTCGCGAACCATCTTCAAGAACAGATATTTTCACCCGCAATGTGTCGGAAGGAAGTATCTGTTCTATTTTTTCGGGCCACTCAATCAGGCAGAGATTTCCCGAATCGATAAATTCCTCGAAACCTATATCAAAGGCCTCCTCGAGTTTCTCAATCCTGTAAAAGTCAAAGTGATAAATAGTATCGTCATTTTCAGTACGATACTCATTAATGAGCGTAAATGTGGGGCTGTTCACACCATCCATAACTCCCAGCACACGGCAAAGCGCCTTGGTGAAAGTTGTCTTGCCCGCACCCATCTCTCCGTACAGAGCCACAACCGGATTCGCCGGCTTTCTTCTTAAAAACTCCCTCGCAGCCTCATCAATCTGCTCAATACCCTTTATGATTATTTTTTCGCTCATCTTATTAATATTCTCACTTCCTGTAATAAACACCAAAACAAATACCACGGAATGAGGGTTCAAAGTTATAAAAAATTGGTGTGTGGAGTGTCTGGCGAATTATTGCCTGGCAGGATATTTAACAATTAATTGATTATCAACTAGAAGACTTTTTCATAATCTCTCCGATTCTGTTTTCTCAAAAATTAAAATACTGATTATCTGCACATTCTCACATATCCTGCCAGGCAATTAAAGGTGCCGGGCCAAGCCCGGCGCGTGTTTAGCCTTCGGCAACGCATCTACGCCGCAATTTGTGTTAAATCACTATATTATACTGAATTAGAAAACACAAACTTTGTAAAACAGAAAGTTTGCGTTTTGTAACTTATTATATAACTGCGCGTTAACACATATTGCGGCGCAGCCGACGCTCTACAACGAAAACCTCGCCCTAAACATTACGCTTCTTTGCCTTAGTGTATAGAGGTTTTCTGTATTTAAAAAACTGCCCAGGAATTTCACTGCGTAATCAGGGGTGTTCAGCAGATTGGATAGCTCCAGGCTTAGCTCAATCCGCTCTCTTTTGTAAAGAACCTCCGAATCCAGAAAGAAAGATGAAAGAATATGACTCCCGGCAGAAAACAGCTTTCGGTGTTCCGCCGAAACCTTAACGTGAAAATATTTATAAATCAGACTTTGGAAGCTTAGAGTCTGATTCAAGTCATTAATAGTGCCGGATGCAATTTCTTGATTACTCTTACTTGTTCTTGAAAGACTATTGGTCCAGCCGGCATTATATCTTACGTCAGAATCCTCCCATAGGTTGATATCCAATCCAAGATTCAGATAAAATGAGTTGGTTGTGTTTTTCACAATCCCGCCACCCTGAATCTGCCGGTTGTTGAAAATTGAATACGATGATGAAACCGTAACTTTTTTTACAACCCCGTCAAAACCTTTTGAGTGCATCAGAATTGTGCTGAATCCCCCGCTGTGTACAGGAAGGGGCAAAATATACCTGTAAAGCATTATATCATTAAAATCCCTGGAAACAATCTGATTTGATGCTCTGTTAGTATACAGAAAAGTCAGATAGGTACTTGAGAGTTTTTCGGCCTTGTTTATGACAAAGCCAAGAAATACTTTGTTAATAGTATCCTGAGACCACATTTCAGATCCTTTGCTCAGGCTTCTGTAATTTGTAAGGATATAACCTCTGTTTAGAGAACTGATATCGCCCTTTTTATGGTCTCTCTCAAAGTTAACACTCATTCTGAAAACATTAGACGGGTCATACCTGAAGCCAAGAGATGGGCTCAGGAAAACTCCACTTTTGGAGAGCGATTCACCTGATTCATTCAGCCTTCTGAAATTGTAGCTAACCGGAAGCTGCACATTGAAAACCATCTTTTTATGAGAATACCTCAGTGAAGGAGAAATATAAATTCGCAGATCATTTAACCGAAGAGTGTTTTGCAATGAATCATCCGGTTGTAAGTCATTAATTTTGAGCTCAGACTCTAATTCAGACGATTTATAATCTGCTCCGGCAATCAGATCATAGCTAAAGCCGCCGGATTTTCCGCCATACATCACACTGTTGTTTGTTGAAAATAGATTTCTGCCAAGAACTTGAATGTAATCCCTCTCTCCAACTCCGTTAGAAACAGACAACTCCTCATTTATAGCGGAGTATGAGGTTATGCTGACAATCTCTACCCTCTTTTTATTGATTATTTTAAGAGCAGAAAAATTATTATGAATCGAATAATTGTCAAATAAAAGATTCTGATTTGTCTCTTTGAGATTCACTATTGAAGCATCTGTACTGCTCCATTCAGCATGACCCTTTGTTACATTATTCAGAAAAAAGGCAGGTGCATTATTCCTGTAGTTAACTGAGAGATTCACCTTGTTAAGCAGAGTGTGCTGCTTTGAAGCTTCTGAAATCTCCAGAGAGCTGTCCTTTCCAATTACGTATGAAGTGTTAAATTTTGAATCTTGTTTTTGCCGGTCTGTAATAAAATCCCCCTGAATGCCGATTGTTTCATACTTGCTCAGGGCATAAAGTCTGTTTACATTCACAGAATGTGCATTATTAAACAGGTATCGCTGAGTATTTGAAAGAGGAGGAACAGACCCGGGTATCTTCAGCAGGGCATCATCATTAAAGCCATCTGAACTCCCATAAAAAGACCTTAACTCTCCGTCTATCATCTTGCCCGCATTATTCCCTTTGTATACCACATTTGTCTGTTTGCGAACAGCAAACTGCATAAGGGAGGCCTCATTATCCCACTGCAACGGTAAAGCACCAACTCCAAGAGTAAATGAGAGGAGATACTTATTTCTGGAACCCTCTTTAAGCATAAGGTTAATAGCTGCTCTGTCTGAATTGCTGATTTCCTTTTTTGCTCTTACCGGTTCATGATTTTCAAGAATCTGTACTGTTGAAACATCGTCATATGAGAGATTATTTACTACTCCCCCGTAACGCCCGCCCATAAGATCAAGCCCCTCAACCATAAACTCGTTTATTGCCCGTCCCTGATAATTAATCTGACCATTAGTTAAGACCTCAATTCCGGGAAGTTTCCTTATTACATCGCCTATACTTCTGTCTTGCACAGAGACAAACCTTCGCACAAAGAAACTGAGGGTATCTCCCCTTCTCTGAACCGCCTCAGGGCGGATAACTATCTCATTCAGGTTAGTCGCATGCGGATTAACAACAATCTGAATATCTGCATTTTTGTTTGGAATCAGGATTAATGATTCCGAATAATCAAGTCTGGATGTCTTTATCTGAACTGAATCCTGGGCAGAAGTGAAACTTATAGTAAACTCACCATTTTGGCCGGTTGTTGCATAACCAATCACTGATTTGGAACCCGGATTACCTGCGATGATATACATATCTGCAACAGGCAAACCTGAGGGCTCTTTCACCAAACCGGTTATACGGGTCTGCGCTGCAAGATGAACTCCAGCAAACATTAAAATAACCAGACCGAATTTTTTAATACTCATCTTTCGATAGTATTAAGTTTCCTCTTAATTCTTGGTACAGATGTTTTTATTTTAACCGGGCCAAAATCTCCGTCACTTTCATAGACACTTTTTTGCATTCTCAGAAAAGCTTCTTTTGTTGTTTTGGTTACTGACAACTCATCCATCAGCTTAATCTGAAGTCTCTCTTCTTGTTTAGGTTTCTCGGCTGAAACGGCAATAAACGCAAAGTGCCCCTCCACATCTTCTGCCTCCAGAATTAATCCCGGGAGGCCGGTCAGTTTCCATGGACCGCAGTTAAATGGCAGTTCCATCGTGAACCACACAACCCACTCTCTTCCAAGATAGGTGGTTGTGGCCTTCTGACACTGATATCCCATAATTGTCTTCTCATCAGGACTAACTGACCATTTTGGAAAAGAATATTTTTCAGAATATGTGTAGAAGCCTCTGAATAAAACCCGGCCTACAAAAATCTCCTGCATTTTCAACCTTTCCAGATAAGTGTATTCTGTTGGCCCGATGGTTCCTGAATAATCGGCAGGCCGAGTCCTTTTCATGTTCCCGTTTTCATCAATCGTAAGAACTGCATATTTTCTGGAATCAGCATCGGCCTTGCTAAAATAAAAATTGTCGTTATGCCTGTTGTAAAAAAGAGACCACTGCCTGCCAATCAGCAGAGTCATAACTGCCTGCTTTGGCTGAGGCGATAAAAGATTGCTGACATATTCGTACCTGTAAGAGATAGAGATTAGTGCATCGTCAAGGATTTTCTCCTGAGCATTTACTACAGAACAGGTTAAAAGAAAAAGAATTTTGAGCAAGATATTTTTCATAACTGCCTTTCATTTTTCACTCGTTACCAAAGATAGGAAAATAAATTATGTCACTAACAAAGTAAACAACCTGTTTTATCGCAACATAATGAGATTATTAAAAATTGTTTGGCTCAATTATTGGAGCAAGATTTTTTGTTCCCAATTTGCTTCTGTTTCCCTTGAAGCCAAACTTGCAACCATTTCATTTACTGCTGCTTATTTTCTTTTAATATAAATTATAATACAGCTGATTATGAAGAAGATTCTATTATTCCTGTTTTTAACATTACCATTAATTCTGCTTGCTCAGCAAGAGAGTCCGGGAAGGCTATACGGTCTTTTTGTAATGGACGATAATGAGTTTCGAACACTTGTCAATTCAAAAAGATCTCAAGTTAAAATGTCTGAGAATGAAATTTCAGAAATTCGAAAAATTGTTAATGCCCGAAAAGAAGAATTTTTCAGATTAAAGGAAGAGGGAAAGAAAACAATCCCATATGGACCTAATGGTTTACCTATTGGAAAGGTGGATCCGGTAATCAGGGAAAAAGTCAGTAACATAGAGTATGAAATCCATAACGCTGTATACGAAATTCTTGGTGACCACAGATATAATCTGCTCAGAAGAACTCTTATTGACGAGAATGAAAGAAAAAACTCTGAACGCCTGCAAAAATCAGCTAATAAAAGAGATAAATAGCTATGATAAAGAATTTTATACTACTTACAGCTATTATCCTGTTTTCATTATCTGCGTTTTCGCAGCCAAAGGGAGCCATGAGGGCAGATATCACTCTCTCTGTAAGAGATAGTATCACGGATGCTCCGCTGGAGCTGGTAACTGCCGTGTTAACAAAAATTGACATGAATAAAAAGAAGGAGATATTCACCTATGCAATTTCTGACAGCTCCGGAAATATTAAATTCAACAGACTTCCCCCGTCTGACTATGAGATTTCTCTTCAGTATATGGGCTATTTCATGAAAATTATCCCTGATATTAAAATTGATGCAAAAGAGTTGCTTAAAGGCAATAATAAATATGAACTTGGAGTTGTTAAATTGCGTGAAAATATAGCCGAGCTCAATGCAGCCACCATAAAGGAACATGTTGCTCCAATAAAATATCTGGGAGATACAATTCAGTATAATGCAGCAGCATTCAGACTGTCAGATAACGATGTTCTGGAAGACTTCTTCAAGCGGCTTCCGGGATGGAGCGTAGACAGAGACGGGAAAATCACGGCCAATGGTAAAGTAATTGAACAGATAACCGTGAACGGAAGGGTATTCTTCCTTAACGACCCTGTATTTGTCAGCCGTAATCTGCCTGCTAAAATATTAAAGAACATTAAGCTGTTTGAGAAGCAGTCTGAAAGATCAAAATTCACCGGCATTGACGACGGGGCAAGGACAAATACAGTCGATGTTGCCATCAAGGAGGATATGCTTAACGGATGGCTGGGAAGCATTAAGGCAGGCGGAGGAACAGACAAACGTTATAAGACAAATAACTTTGCTGCGAACTTCAACAAATACAATCAGATTGCCATTGTTGGAAATGCGTCAAACCTGAACGAAACTCCAATTATGCCAGGTGTGACAGTTCCATCCGGCATATCCAGAAACTACTCTATCGGAAGCAATGTAAATCTTTCAAACAGGAAGAATAATTTTGAAGCCGATATTTCATACAGGCTAAATGGAAAGTCCACTCTTAGCGAAAATGCTGTTCACAGAACAAACTTTTTAAAAGACAGCATATTCGTATACGACAAAAGCTCCAGAAGTGACAATTCAAATATTAATAATATCCTTACCGGGCAAATTAAGTGGAGTGGTAAAAAAAGCATGATAAATATAAGTCCTAAAGTTATTATGCTATATGGCAATTATTCCGATTCTGTAAAATACCGGACTTCCGGTAGTCTCTCAGGAGTCACTATTAATGAGGGTGAAAGCGTAAATTCTGGTAAAAGGTCTAGTGAAAGTTTTTCAACAGATATTCAGTATGTTACAAAAACCGGAAAGAGTATGAGGACATTCAGCATAAAAGGTACTCTGGGGTTTGATAAACGGGAGAGCGAAGGGAAAAATAAAATATTGAACAGATCAGATCAGCAATATTTTACTGATGACAGGACGTTTGATGTATCGGCCAAAGTCTCCTATACCGAGCCAATTACTAAAAAAATAATATTTGGTTCAAACTACAGTATCGCATCCTCTCACTATTCACAAAATAAAGAGACCTTTAACCAAGACATTAGCGGTAATTATTCGGAGCTTGATTCGTTGTTGTCTGCCAGTTCCAGCAACCTTGAGTTAAGACAAAACCTCGAGTTTTACCTTCAAAAGCCTAAAGGCAGGAACGAAGTCAGCTATATTATGCTTGGAGCATCTGTTTTACCTTCATATATTAAACGAAATAGTCAGCATACGGAATTTGACAAATGGTTCTGGAATATTTCTCCAAATGCAGAATACCGGCTGACAACTAAAGATCTATTCTTCTTTTTTTTCAAATACTCAGGAAATGTAAGAACTCCTTCACTAGCCTTAATGATGCCGGTGCCTGATAACACTAATCCATTGTATATCAGAATGGGGAATACGGCATTAAAAAGTGAATATGAGCATAATGTAAGCATAACTACAAGAAAGCTTTCTCCCGCTGTAAACGGCATGTCTTCTGGGTTAATTTTAAACGCTAAAGCATCATATTTTAAAAACAAAATTCTAAATAAATCCTGGTTTGATGAAGATGGAATTCAATATGTTATGCCAATAAACTATAGCGGAGACTATCATATAAACGTAAATTTGCTTTGGAGCAAACCTTTTTTCAAAGGAGACCTAATAATTGAAAATAATATATCTGGAGGGCTTTTCAATAATATCTCCTTTGTTAACGGGGAGAAAAATACAACTAAACGGAGTGTTGTCGGAGAAAGTTTAAAGCTAAGTGTTCAACTAGAAAAAATATATTTTCATACAAAAGCTATATTCAATTATGAGCTGGCTGTAAATTCAATCTTTTCAGAAAAAAAGACAAAAACATGGAGAAATGTAATTGAGGGGTACATCAGATATTCGATGCCATTTGATATTCTTTTTAGAACAGATATCTCTTATCAGTACTTTAAAGGGTATACAGCTCAGTACGACAAGCCATACCTTCTATGGAATGCAGAAATGTCCAAACCCTTAATTAAAAATAAGCTGACAATGAGCTTCTCTGCAAATGACATACTTAATCAGAATAGAAACATCCAGCGGGAGGTAACAGATTTCTACATACAGGAGACGCGCTTTAACACAGTCCGGCAATACTTCCTGTTCTCTCTGACCTACAAATTCCTGACAGGAGGTAAGACAGGAGCATTCAGAGAAAGGGCAAATTCAGTGATAAGATCAAATGAAACGGCTATTTTGACTGAAGGTGTTAAAAATTAATCTGCGCCACAATTTGTGTTAACACACTGTATGATAGTATTTTATAAAACACAAACTTTTCATCTTGAAGAGTTTGTGTTTTGTATTTAACTGATAATATGGCGCTTAACACGAATTGCGGCGCAGAGCGTCCCCCCTGTACTGAATCGCCTCAGCCAGATGTGCGACGGTAATGTTTTGTGAGGAATCCAAATCTGCGATGGTACGGGCGACTTTTAAAATGCGGGAGTAGGATCTTGCTGAGAGGTTGAGTCTGGCGATTGCGGTGGTTAGAAGTCTGGTCTCGGCGGGGCCGGTGTGGCAGTACTTTTTCATATCGCGCACCGGAATCTGTGCGTTGGTATCATACTCTCCGCTGAATCTCTCCTGCTGAATTCTTCTTGCAGCCTCTACCCTCTCACGGATAGCACTACTGCTCTCTGCCCGGCTCTCTCCGGTGAGACTCTCTGCAGTTACGGGCTGAACATCAATGTGCATATCTATCCTGTCCATCAGAGGGCCTGATATCTTTGAGAGGTACCGGCTCACTGCAAACGGGGTGCAGCTGCATCTGTCGCCCGGCTGACCGTAAAACCCGCAGGGGCATGGATTCATCGAGGCCATCAGCATAAAATTGGCCGGATAGACTAGTTTCTGTCTGAGGCGGGAGACATGTACCACCCTCTCCTCCATGGGCTGCCTGAGTAGGTCGAGCACGTGTCTGGGGAACTCGGCAATTTCGTCGAGGTAGAGAATCCCGTTATGTGCAAGCGAAATCTCTCCGGGTACAGAGTTGGTACCACCCCCGGCAATTGCACAGGCAGATGAGGAGTGATGCGGTGAGCGGAAAGGTCTCTCTCTCATAAGACCTCCGCCCGGGTTGCTTTTACCTGCAACGCTGTAGATTTTGCTTGTCTCCAGGGATTCGTCGCGGGTCATCTCCGGGAGAATACCGGCTGTGGCCTTTGCCATGATTGTTTTACCCGAGCCGGGGGTGCCGCAGAGGAGGATGTTGTGGTTGCCGGCGGCGGCGATTTCGAGCGCCCTTTTGGCGCTCTCCTGGCCCAGAATATCTCCGAAGTCGGGCAGATCTTCTGCAGCCCTCGCCGCCGCCGCAACCCTAACTCTCTCCATAGGTTCCAACCTTGATTCTCCCGAGAGAATCGATATCACCTCTTCGAGATGCCTCACTCCGTAAATATCTATTCCGTCAATCTCCGCCGCCTCCCGTGCAGACTCTTCCGGGAAAATACACCCTTTGAACCCGCTCCTCCTTGCGTGAACCGCTACAGGCAGAACACCCTTGACCGGCCTCAGACTCCCGTCCAGTGCAAGCTCTCCCATGATAATGAAGTTTTCCAGATTGTTAAAGAGGTACTGATCTGTTGCAGCCAGTATCCCCACAGCTATTGCAAGGTCAAAGGAAGAACCCTCCTTCCTGACATCTGCCGGAGCCATATTGATAACTATCCGCTTCCCTGGAATTTTTGCACCTACCGCCTTCAAAGCTGTGGTAATTCTCTGCTGACTCTCCCTGACTGCGCTGTCCGGAAGCCCCACCAGATAGAAACTTATTCCCTGCGTAACGTCCACCTCTATTGTGACTGTTATTGAATCTACCCCAATGCATGAGGCACAGTATGTTCTTCTTAGCATTTTTATTCTAAAAGTACACCTCATTTAAGAGGCCGGCAAGCCTTTGCAATAGGTTTATCTCTTTCTAAAAAAAGTCTTTCCAATACTAAAATTTTGTAGATTTGTAAAGATGGAAAAACCGCAAACTAAAAGATATTATTGTACTACAATCAGGGAGATACCCGCTCTCATCCCCGCCGGGAGAAGAGCTGTCGTTCTCATGGACAGAGCCCTTGCTCCTGTTTGCGGGAGCCTCTTCCCCTATCCTGTGATTGAGATAGAGTCCCGCGAAGAGAGCAAAAGCTTCTCAATGGTAGAGGAACTAACCATGAAGCTAATTGAGCTTGAGGCCGACAGAGGTTCTCTGCTTATTGTAGTTGGCGGCGGAATCCTGAGTGACCTGGGCGGATTCCTTGCCTCCATCTACTTCAGGGGAATTGACTTTGGCTATATTCCAACCACAATGCTCTCGCAGGTTGACGCCTCTATTGGCGGAAAAACCGGAATAAACGTGAGGGGCTACAAGAATATCCTGGGGGTGATAAATGAGCCCTCCTTTACCATTTTTTGTGCCGAATTCCTTGAGTCCCTTCCAAAGAAGGAGATCGAGGCAGGGATTGCAGAGATGCTCAAGACCTTTATCCTGGCAGACAGAAAAACATACTTTGACGCGGTGGATACCCTTAACGGAGGAAACCCTTATCTTAAGAAGCTCTCCTCCTTCTCTGAGCTGATGCCTTTCATCAGGCGTGCTGCAGAGATTAAGTGCGGAGTTGTAGAGAGAGACCCTTACGAAAAGGGTGAGAGAAAACTTCTCAACCTTGGACACACTTTCGCTCACGCACTTGAGAAGATGACAGGGATTTCTCACGGAGAAGCTGTGAGTATAGGGCTGGCTTTGGCCTCAAAATTGTCGGTAAAGCTCCGCCTTCTTCCGGCGGGAGAGGGTGAGAAAATTATTCAGGACCTCGAATTGCTGGGAATGCCTTGCAAATCGCCGGTCAAACCACTGGAAATGATAGAAATAATAACAAAAGATAAAAAACGGGACGGTGACACAATCCAGTTCATTTTGCTGGAGTCAATTGGCAAAGCTGTCATCTACCCCGTAACAATCGATAGATTAAAAGGACTACTTAATGATTTGTCTTAGTCTTCAGAAACTGGAATTTAAGGCTCTGCTGCGGGCAGTTAATCACGCAGAGATGTCAGAAATCCGCCTTGACCTCACAGAGATGTCGCTTAAGGAGATTTCGAAGTTGTTCTCAAAAGAGACCAACCTTATTGCAACATGCAGAATTGACATTGTTGGCAGGGAGGCCTGTGTTGAGAAACTCACCGCTGCAATCTCGGGCAACTGGCCCGGCAAGAAGAGCAAGATTAAGAAATATGTAGATATTGAATATGATGCTCCCGCAGAATACAGGGATCAGATAACTGCCCTTGCCCGTGAAAACGGTTTTGGCATTATACTCTCTTACCACAACTTCTCAAACACAGACCCGTTTGAGAGGCTCATGGAGATAACGGGAAGATGCTTTGAGGCAGGTGCAGACATTGCAAAAATAGCAACAACTGCCATCATGACAGAGGAGGGTACGCGTACTCTCAAACTCTATAAACACTTTCCTCCTGAAAAACTGCTCGCGTTCTCAATGGGTAATGCCGGTAAGTTTACCAGGCTTCTCTCGCTTAACCTGGGCGCTCCGTTTACATTTGCAGCTCCCACAGGGGAACTTGCAACAGCCCCGGGCCAGCCTCTTGCAGAGGAGGCAAAGGCCGCCGTTAGCCCAAAAAGCTATCCGCATAAAATAAACTTCAAATCTCTTACTCCAACTATAAAGGCTCCGGCTTCCAAAAGCCATGCTCAAAGAGCAATTATTGCTGCTGCACTTGCCAAAGGGGTGACAAATCTATACGGATATACACCTTGCAACGATACCGAAGCTGCAGTTGATCTGGCAAAAAAGATTGGTGTTGAGGTAAAATACAATCCCAAAAGAAGTCAGCTTTCACTTAAGAGCCCCGGCTCCAATGCAATCAGCCTTGAGTTTGCAAAGTCAAAAAATCCTCTGGAGTTTAACTGCGGGGAGTCAGGCCTTCTTTCGAAGCTCATTATTCCAATATCGGGGCACCTCTCACCCAGCCGTGAAATTACAGTCACCGGCAAAGGGACTCTTCTTAAAAGAGAGTACAAAGGGGTTGCTGAGGTAGTGGAGATGACAGGTATTAACTTTGAGTCTCAAAACAATTACCTTCCGGCAAAAATTACCGGAGCAATTAAGGGAAGCAACATTCAGCTCTCCGGCAAAGGTGGTTCTCAGCTTGTTTCCGGACTTCTCATGGCGCTTCCGCTGTGTCCTGAATCGAGCAGAATTGAGCTTGAGCACCCTACCAGCAAGCCATACATTGACCTTACTCTCAAGACTCTCCGCGACTTTAACCTGAAGATTACAAACAATAACTACTCGCAGTTTATAATTCCCGGAAGACAGAGGTACCGCAAGAAAATCTTCTACCAGATTCAGGGAGACTGGAGCTCTGCAGCTCTTCTCCTTACCGGTGCTGCAATTTCCGGAAATGTAACTGTGAAGAATCTTGCCATCAACTCATCACAGGCAGACGAGAAGATACTTGATGTGCTTAAACTTGCCGGCGTTGAAATTGAGGTAACCGAAGGACCTAAATATCTCATAATGTGCGGAGATGTACCTTGCGTCTTCCGTGATAATCCCGAAGATGTAGACAGTTGTTCAGGAAAAGTCGAAATCCGCGGCGGAAAGGGTCCTCTGAATGCATTTGAAGCAGATGCCACTGACTCACCGGACCTCTTCCCTCCACTTGTAGTGCTTGCAATTAACTGCGAAGGCGAGAGCCGCATCAAGGGAGTGAGCAGACTTTACAACAAGGAGAGCAACAGGGCAGAGACGCTATACACAGAGTTCACCCGTCTTGGTGCCGATATAGAAATTGACGGCGATTATATGATTATCCGCGGCGGCAGGGAGCTTCACGGAGGTTACTGCAGCAGCCACGGAGACCACAGGATTGCCATGGCACTCTGTATTGCCGCTCTCAGAATCAAAGAGCCGCTACATATTGACAATATGGAGTGTATCTCAAAATCGTACCCCGGATTCCTTAACAATTTCAAGAAATGAACAGGTTCGGAAACAAATTCAGACTCTCAATCTTTGGAGAATCACACGGCCCGCAAATGGGCATTGTAGTTGACGGAGTGCCGGGCGGAATTCCCCTCTCACCCGAAGATTTTACCGAGGATATGTCCCGCCGCAGAAGCGGAGCATTCGGGACAACCCCAAGAAGAGAGGCAGATGTTGTTTCCATTGTAAGCGGAGTGTTTAACGGCCACACAACCGGCTCTCCAATTTGCATGACCTTCGCAAACAGCAATACCAAACCCTCTGACTATGCAAAATTCGAAAGCCATCCGCGTCCAGGCCATGCAGATTTTACTGCAACCCGCAGACACCGTGGCTATGCAGATCTTCGCGGGGGCGGACATCACTCAGGAAGGGTAACGATTGGCCTTGTTGCCGCAGGAGTCATTGCAAAGAAAATTATTGAGCCTGTATCTGTTGTTGCAAAAATTGCGGAGATAGGCGGATTCAGCCCATGGGAGGATGCTCTGGCTAAGGCTGCAGAAGCAGGGGATTCGCTGGGCGGAATAATTGAATGCCGTGCAAGCGAGATGCCTGTTGGTATTGGAGAACCGTTTTTCGATTCACTGGAATCTGTTATCTCTCATATAGTATTCGCAATCCCCGGAGTTCGCGGTATTGAGTTTGGAGACGGCTTTGCCGCTTCAAGAATGAAGGGTTCTGAGCACAACGACCCAATAGCAGACCATAGCGGCAGAACTCTTAAAAATGGGTCAGGCGGAATAAACGGTGGTATCTCAAACGGAAATGAATTGCTCTTTAGAGTGGCAATCAAGCCCACCTCAAGCATATCAATAGCTCAGCATACTTTTAATTTCTCCAGCGGTGAGATAGAGGAACTTCGCGCAGAGGGGCGTCACGACACCTGCTTTGCGCTCAGAGTGCCCGTAATTGTTGAGGCAGCTGCATCAATAGCACTTGCAGACCTTTTGATGTAGCATCTTCTGATCTTGTAGGGTTTCCCCTCGTAATAGTCGAATATACTCTGTACAGCCTTGTTTGTCTCAAGCTGAGGGTTTGCTATTACCCTCTTCACTCCCAGTTTTATAAAGTTGGAGTTAATGTGGTCAAAAATTACCGCATTAAGTCCTTTATTCTGATACTCCGGAACAATGCCTATCATTAGCATGTCAACCGTTTCGAAATTTTTGAGAGCCTTAAGAATATGAAATATTCCAAAAGGGAAAAGTCTTCCGTTTGCTTTTCTCATTGCAACTGAAAGGCTTGGCATAGTCACTGCAAATGCTACAACTTTATCCTCCTCGTTAAGTACAAGACAAACCAGATCAAAATTTATCATGGAGATAAACTGATTGATGTAGGAGTTTATCTGTTTGTCGGAAATTGGTGTAAAACCGTAAAGGGGGACAAATGCCTTATTCAGAGCCTGAAACAGTCCAACAGCATATCCCTTGAGCTGTTTTCTTGACTCAGGTATAAGAACATGTACCCCATATTTCTGGCGTATAATTCTTGAATACTGCTTCAGTTTTTCGGGTACAGATTCGGGAACATCAAAAATTCTCTGGTGCCAGTCTGCATCCTTTACATATCCCAGCCTCTCAAGGTGCTCCATATAGTAAGGAAAATTGTAGAGTGTGGTAAAAGAGCCCATATGCTCAAATCCCTCCACAAGCATCCCCTCTCTGTCCATATCAGTAAAGCCGAACGGCCCGTGAATAGCGGTAAGGCCTTTTTCCGAGGCAAGCTCCTCCACCTTTTCCATAAGGGCAGAGGAGACCTCGAAATCGTCAATAAAATCAAGCCAGCCAAACCGCATATTCTTTTCATCCCAGTCCCGGTTGGCGTTGTGATTTATAATAGCGGCAACCCTGCCCACTACCTTTCCTCCCCTCTCTGCCACAAAGTACCAGGCATCGCAGTACTCGAATGCCGGATTCTTGTCTTTTAGCAGCGTATCGTACTCATCCATCCAAAGAGCGTGTACCCAGTTTGGGTTGTTCTTGTATAGTTTTTCGGGGAAGGCGATGAAAGGTTTCAGCTCTCTTTTAGTTTTTACCTCCCTAATGGTTAGTGTCATGCAGGTTTGGTTATGTGAATAATCCGGAGTCGTTATTTAACTACAGATCCGGCAACAGCGTTTGCTACCAGTGCCCTCAGACGTACAACGCTTCCAACATCTGCAGGGTGTACCCTGTGTGCCAGCAGAATTACAGCAGTCTTTGAAACGGGATCAATAATTATTGATGTTCCTGTGTAGCCTGTATGCCCGAAAGTCTTTTCGGGATGGAAAAGGTTTCCGTTATTTGATGCGTATGATGAGTAATTGTCCCATCCAAGTGAACGGCCCAGCTCTTTTACACCTTCAGGTACAGTAATCATTGTCTCAACGGTAAGCTTCCCAAGAACTCTGCGTCCGTTGTACTCTCCTCCGTTCATTAGAGCGGCAGCAAGAATTGCGAGGTCTTCTGCATTTGAGAACACACCGGCGTTTCCTGAATTACCATCATTAAGAATATTTGCTATTGGGTCGTGAACCCTGCCCAGCAATACAGAACCATCTTTTTGCTTCTCTGTAGGAGCAACAAGTTTCAGAATTTCACCTGTAGGATTATATGTTGTGTTCTTCATTCCAAGAACATCAAAAACATTCTTCTTTGAGTAGTCCATTAACTTCATTCCTGTAACATTCTGCAGAATATTCTGAAGGGTCACAAAGTTAAGGCAGCTGTACTGGAAGCGGGTTGTTGGCTTAAAATCCCTTTTGCAGTTTGCAATCCACTCCATAAGGGCAGCAGGATTGGGAGCACCGCTCTTCTCAACAATTGTTGCAACCGGAGCATATGGAGGCAGACCAGATGAGTGAGTCAAAAGGTCAACTACTCTTATATCAATTTTTCTTCCTGTAGCTGAGTCAACCCATGGCTTGAAACTAGGAATATACATAGATACATTGTCTGTAAGGCGGATTCGTCCCTGCTCTACAAGCTGCATAAAAGCAACAGCAGTTCCCACAGGCTTGCTTACGGATGCAAGGTCAAACACTGTGTTTACAGCCATTTTTACAGTATCCGGATAAACAGATTTGTTTCCGTATGCCTTCAGATAGGCCATTTTCCCATCTCTTACCACAGCCAGAACCGCTCCGGGAACCTCTCCCTTAGAAATCGATTCATTAATTATTCTGTCAACGTTGGAAAGTCTTTTTGAATCCATTCCTGCCTGCTCCGGGGTAACTTTCAGAAGCGGCTGGGCAGAAATCACAATTGAGCTAAGAATCAGAGTAAGTGATAATAAAACTTTTTTCATGGTTAAGGGGGTTAAGTGTTGAGCAAAAGTACAAAAAACTAGTATAATTATTGCTACATTTGCTCCCGAAAAGACCCGCGGAAGAAAGAATAACCACAATTCATCACAATATCTGATGTACAAGCAGAGGAACGGTTCCACATACTTCCTGTCAGTCCTGTTTTCCTTACTGATCTTAAGCATATCTTCTCATGCCCGGTCACAATCTGACAACAAATTAGTTTTATCTGCAAATGCAGATATATATAGCAGCTATATCTGGCGGGGACTTGATATGGGGCACAATCCTGTGTTTCAGCCCGGCTTTTCTGCCTCTTATAAAAACTTCACATTGGGATACTACGGCTCTTACAGAATTTCAGGCTATGGCGACAATGAGATTAACTTGTATCTTGGCAAATCGATAGGTCCGGTAACATTCGAACTTTGGGACTACTGGTCATGGGGGAAATCAAATTTCAGGGGCTTTACAGATTTTAATCCTGAGACGACTAACCATCTGCTTGAGGGTCTGGTAACAATCTCAGGAGGCGAAAAGCTGCCTTTGAGCCTCACCGGAGGTTGGTTGTTTTACGGCGCAGACCCTACAAAAAGCATTTATCTTGAACTACAATATATTCTGCCGGTCAATAACTCTCAGATTGCATTCAATGCCGGTTACCAGGCAAAAGGAAGCTACTATGCAGACAAACCGGGATTCGTAAATCTGGGAATAACATATACTCAGCCGCTCGCAGTATCAGAAAAAATAACACTCGACCTCTTATTAAGCCTGATTGCCAACCCGTCTGACAAGAATATCTTCTTTACGGTAGGGCTCAGCTTATACAATAATTGAAAAAGGAATGAAAAGGAAGTATAGTATTAATTCGGTCTTTGGGGCTTTAACAACTGTTGTGATTGCATTCATAACTATAGTTGTAATTGTAGTCTCTTCTATGAAGACCCGGGAATATAACCTGATACTTGAGGGGAACAGGAATCAGCTCGAGCAGGAGAGCCATGCCCTCATTAAGCTTATGGGCAGATCCATGAGTCAGGTAGCCTGGGATTACACATACTGGGACGAACTGGTCACTTCAATAAACAAAAAAGACCCCCGGTGGTTTGCAGAGAACATTACAACCATCATTACTTCCTTCAGGCTAGATTATGTAGCCGTTTACAATGCAGAGAAAATTCTGGTACATGAAGCTTCATCAGATTCTGCAAATGTATCGGCAATAATTCCGGAGAACATCTTCCAAATGTTTAGGGACAGTGCAATGTTTTCATTTTTTCAGAACACACCTCAGGGGTTGTTTTACATCTATGGTGCCTCAATTCATCCAACATCAGACCCTACTCATAAGAAGACGCCTCCTTCCGGCTATCTGTTTGTTTCAAAACGCTGGGATGAAGCTCTAATGGCTGAACTCTCTACTTTGAGCGGAACAAATGTCAGTCTGAAACCCGTTACAGCAAATGAATATGATGCGGGCAGATACACAATTGTATTGCTTCATAACCTGCATGACTGGAACAACAAACCTACGGCAAAGCTTGAATTCAGACGAGAGAGTGCTGTGCTGAAAAGATACCGGGAAAGTACTTTTAATATTGTCTTATTGCTCTCAGCAAGTCTTCTTGTTATACTGGGGCTTTTTATGTACGTCGTTGTCAAATGGGTTACAAAACCACTTAAACTTGTCACAAAATATATTGAGACAGAAGATGGAGCCGGTCTTAAGAACCTTAAAACAACTTCCCTTGAATACAGCAAGGTTGGTCAGCTTCTTTCAGACCACTTCCGGCAGACAGAGGAGCTTATTGCTGCCAAAAAGATGGCCGAAGAGTCGGATAAACTCAAATCGGCTTTCCTGGCAAATATGAGCCATGAGATTCGTACTCCAATGAACGGTATAATGGGTTTTGCTGCTCTTCTAACCGAACCCGGTCTTTCTGAGGAGGACAGGCAATCCTATCTTAAGGTAATTGAAGAGAGCGGGAACAGGATGCTCAATATAATCAACGACCTCATAAACATATCTATCATTGATGCGGGTCAGATTAAGATTCACCTCTCAAAAGTGCGAATCAATGAACTTACCGACCATATCTACGAATTCTTCCGTCATGAAATTGAGGGAAGGGGTATTGAGTTAAACTACAAAAAGGGGCTGGACGACAGTTCTGAAATTACGACAGACCGCGACAAACTTTACGCAATACTTATTAACCTCGTTAAGAACGCATCCAAATATACCCACGAAGGCTCAATCAGGTTTGGATATTCTCTCAATGAGGAAAATCTTCTTTTCTATGTCTCAGACACTGGTATTGGTATTCCAAAAGAGAGACAGGAGGCCATTTTTGGCAGGTTTATCCAGGCAGATATGAATATCTCCAGAAACTACGAGGGAGCGGGCCTGGGGCTCTCTATTTCCAAAGCATATGTCGAGGAGCTTGGTGGTAAAATCTGGGTCGAGAGTGTTCCCGGAGTTGGCTCTACATTCTTCTTTACCATCCCTAAGCGATAATTCTGAATCTCGAACTGAACCGGAAATAATGATTTAATTCAGTGCAAATATTCAAACATAAATAAAAAAAGGCTGACCATCTGGTCAGCCTTTTCTATTTGGGTTAAGAGTGAATTAGTTTTCGCTCGCCTCTCTCTGCGGACGTGAACCTCCGCGTGAGTTGTTTGAGCGGCCTCTGCCTCCTCTTGAATCACCGCCACGGCCTCTGCGGTCGCCGCCACCGCGACGCTCGCCTCTTCCGCCTTGTTGTCCGCCCTGAGCGCCTGAAGCGTTCGCAGCCATTCCAACGTTAGGTGAAAGGTCTCTCTTGCCGTAAACCTCACCGTTGCAGATCCATACTTTCACTCCCAGTACGCCTACTTTAGTGTGGGCTTCTGCGTGTGCATAGTCGATATCGGCACGGAAAGTGTGAAGTGGAGTTCTTCCCTCTTTATACAGTTCTCTTCTTGCCATCTCGGCTCCGCCAAGACGACCGCTGATGAGTACTTTGATACCTTCGGCTCCCATTCTCATTGTAGAGGCCATTGCCATCTTAATCGCACGGCGGTAAGATACGCGTCCTTCTACCTGACGGGCGATATTGTTTGCAACAATATTTGCATCAAGTTCTGGTCTTTTAACCTCATAAATGTTAATCTGAACCTCTTTGTTCGAGATCTTCTTGAGCTCCTCTTTAAGCTTGTCAACCTCCTGGCCGCCTTTTCCGATGATAATTCCCGGACGTGCAGTGTGGATAGTTACAGTGATAAGCTTAAGTGTTCTCTCAATTACAATCTTTGACAGAGATGCCTTTGCAAGACGGGCATTCAGGTATTCGCGAATTTTCGCGTCTTCCAGAATTTTGCCTGCGTAGTCTGTTCCACCGTACCAGTTAGAGTCCCAGCCACGGATAATACCAAGTCGGTTTGATATAGGATTTGTCTTTTGTCCCATCTTATTGCTCCTCTTTTACGGTTTTAACTTTCTTGCCAAGCACGATTGTAACGTGGTTCGAACGCTTGCGGATTCTTGCAGCGCGACCTTGCGGTGCTGTTCTGATACGCTTGAGTGAACGGCCTTGTCCAACCATAATTGACTGAACGCAGATGTTTCCGTTTTCCAGCTCTTTGCGATCTGCTTCATTTTTAGACTCCCAGTTTGCAATTGCAGAACGAAGAAGTGTTTCTAAACGAACAGATGCCTCCTTTTTGGTATATTTCAATATATCCAAAGCGCGGTTCACCTCTACTCCTCTGATGATGTCTGCCACAAGGCGCATCTTTCTTGGTGAGGTAGGAACATCATTCAGCTTTGCGATAGCTGTCTGTTTCCTTATTTCTTTATGCCTTTCGGCAGATTCTCTTTTTCTGGCTCCCATTATTGTGATTTTTTACACATTAATTAATTAGCGATTACCCGAGTGACCCTTGAAGGTTCTTGTCGGTGCGAACTCGCCGAGCTTGTGACCAACCATGTTCTCGGTTACATATACCGGAATAAACTTATTTCCGTTGTGAACTGCAATGGTGTGTCCCACAAAATCGGGAGAAATCATGCTGGCTCTTGACCAGGTCTTGATTACCTCTTTTTTGCCTGCTTCATTCATGGCAAGTACTCTCTTCTCGAGAGCGGCCTGAATATAAGGACCTTTTTTTAATGAACGACTCATACTCTATTCAGTTTAATTCCGTTATTTTTTCCTTCTTTCAATAATGAATTTCTTGGTCGTCTTCTTAGGGTTACGTGTCTTGTAACCTTTAGCAGGAATACCTTTCCTTGAGCGAGGGTGTCCGCCGGATGCTCTACCTTCACCACCACCCATCGGGTGATCTACAGGGTTCATCACGACACCACGGTTACGTGGTCTGCGGCCCATCCAGCGCTTACGTCCGGCTTTTCCGTCTGACTCCAAGTTATGATCTGGATTTGATACTGTTCCAACAGTTGCGCGGCATGCTACAAGCACCATTCTTGTCTCACCTGAAGGGAGCTTAAGAATTGCATGAACACCTTCGCGGGCCAGAAGCTGAGCATACGCTCCTGCACTTCTTGCCATAGCTGCACCCTGTCCGGGACGAAGCTCAATGTTGTGAACTAATGTACCTAGTGGAATTTCTGACAGAGGAAGAGTGTTGCCAATCTCAGGAGCAACTCCTGAACCTGATGCAATCACCTGGCCAACTTTAATTCCGTAAGGAGCCAAAATATAGCGCTTTTCTCCATCTCCATATACTACCAATGCGATACGGGCACTTCTGTTCGGATCGTATTCAATAGTTTTAACTGTAGCGGTGTACTGATCTTTATCACGCAGAAAGTCGATTACACGATACATTCTTTTGTGTCCGCCGCCAATATAACGCATTGTCATCTTACCCTGGCCATTGCGACCACCCGACTTGCGAAGCGGTTGCAAAAGTGATTTCTCAGGAGTAGAACAAGTAATCTCGTCAAATGCGCTTATTGCTTTATGTCTTGTACCGGGGGTAGCCGGTTTAAATTTGCGTATTGCCATAGAGTTTAAATGTTACTGTAGAAATCTATCTTATCATCACCAGCCAGTGTTACAAACGCCTTTTTAAAGTGGTTTGCACGTCCTGACAACAATCCCGCCTTTGTGAAGCGGCTCTTGCGTTTTCCGTGGTAGTTAACCGTATTAACGTCCAATACTTTAACACCATACATCTCCTCAACCGCTGCCTTGATCTCAATCTTGTTGGCAGAGCGGTCAACCTCAAAACCGTAACGATTCAACTTTTCGCCTTGAATCGTCATCTTTTCTGTTACTATAGGCTTAATTAATATTCCCATTTCGATACGGCTTAATTGCGTCCATACTGTGCCTGCAGCAGATCCTGAACGCCATCAACGAAGATTACGCTTGTTGAGTTAACAAGGTCGTAAGTGTTGATTTCATTCACAGAAATTACCTTAATGTTTTGCAGGTTGCGTGAAGACAAGTAAATATTTTCTGAATTTTCGGGAAGTACGAAGAGGAGTTTCCTGTCGTTAACCTTAAGGTTCTTAACGATTTTCATCATCTCTTTTGTTTTAGGTCCTTCCATTGTGAAAGACTCAACAATTGTAAGCGCGTTCTCTTTTACTTTATAAGAAAGTGCAGAGAAACGGGCAAGTTGTTTGAGTTTTTTGTTGAGTTTGAAGCTGTAGTCGCGTGGTTGTGGTCCGAAAGCCCTTCCGCCTCCTACAAATGTAGGTGACTTGATGCTGCCGTGGCGTGCTCCGCCTGAACCCTTCTGACGTACAATCTTCTTTGTGCTGTAGGCTACTTCCCATTTTTCCTTGGTTTTATGGGTACCCTGACGCTGATTTGCAAGATATTGCTTAACATCAAGATAAATAGCGTGATCGTTTGGCTCAATGCCAAAGATGCCGGAATCAAGAGTCACTTTCTTACCTGACTCTGTTCCATCTATTTTATAAACTGATAATTCCATAGACGCTTATTCCTCCACTATTACATAAGAACCTTTTGCACCAGGAATAGATCCTTTTACAAGAAGCAGATTATTTTCAGGGATAACCTTGATAATTCTGAGGTTCAAAATTTTAACCTGATCGCCACCCATACGGCCGGCCAATCTCTTTCCTTTAAATACCCTAGAAGGCCAAGATGAGGCACCCATTGATCCCGGAGCACGAAGTCTGTTGTGCTGTCCGTGAGTGGCGCCGCCAACTCCTGCGAAACCATGGCGTTTCACAACACCCTGGAATCCTTTACCTTTAGAAATTCCTGTTACGTCAACCCATTCCATCTGATCGTGAAATACATCTGAAACGGTGATTGTGTCACCCAGTTGAAACTCTTTTGTGAAGTCGCTTGGGAACTCCACGAGTTTTCTCTTAGGTGTGGTATTTGCCTTTTTAAAGTGGCCCATCAGGCCTCCGCTGGTGTGTTTTTCTTTCTTTTCGTCATAGGCAAGTTGTACAGCGGCATAACCATCTTTCTCTTCTGTACGAATTTGCGTAACAACACACGGACCAGCCTCAATAACGGTGCATGGAATGTTTTTTCCATCGGCACCGAAAACGGATGTCATTCCGATTTTCCTTCCAATTAATCCAGGCATTGGTTGTTAATTTGGTGTTATATAAATAATTAGTAACTCCGCATAAAATTTGCGGGCTGCAAAGATACGATAAAAAGTCATAAATGCAATAGCTAAACGCGATATATCAACAAGATATCCACAAAAAATTTACATCCTGTTTTCATCCCAAATCACTGCAAGATCCGGAAGATTTATTGCTAAATCAGCTCAGCAGCGAATGAAGATTTGAGACTATCAGTTTAACTGCGATTGCGAGAAGAATGATGCCAAAAAACTTCCTCATAACATAGATTCCGCCTTTGCCCATCTTTTTTGAAATAAAATCGAGGTTGTTAAGCACCAGATAAACCACAACAATATTAAGAAAGAGCGAGATAATAATATTGATTACGGCATATTCTGCCCTGAGCGACAATAGTGTTGTAAACGAAGCTGCGCCGGCGATAAGAGGAAAAACTATCGGCACAATTGTGGCCGAATCCGACGGACCGTCATCCTTGAAAATCTGAATTCCAAAAATCATCTCGATTGCCAGCACCAGCAGTACAAGCGCACCCGCCACCGCAAATGAAGAGATATCCACCCCGAACAGCCCCAGCATCGCCTGCCCCAGAAAGAGGAAAGCCACCAGAATTGCGAACGAAATCACAGCTGCATTAAACGGGCTGAAGCTCTTTTTCTTCTCCTTCATCCCAATGATAATTGGAGTCGAGCCCAGAATGTCAATCACCGCAAACATTACAATGAATGCACTGAAAATCTCTTTGATGTTGAAACCCATAGCAATAAATTTTTGCAAAGGTAAAAAAAAAGAGGCGTCTGCGCCGCAATTTCTGTTAACTAATTGTATTACTATTACTTATGAAACAGAAACTTTTGCTTTTGAAAAGTTTCCCTTTTGCATATCGCTGTCTATCTGTGTGTTAACAGAAATTGCGGCGCAGATTTTCCTTTCTCTTAAACATTTCCTACATTTGAAAAAAGTGCGAGAGATGGTAGAGAGAGAAACAAAATCAGCACGAGTGAGCAGCTCTGCTCCTCAGCGCCAGGGGCGCGTTCAGTCCGGGAATCTGCATGTCTGTATTAGGGGAAACTGCCGAAAGGTTATTTTCCTGGATGATAAAGACAAAATCGAATTTCTTAAACGCTGCAAAAAAGTCAGCGAACAATTTGACACCAGAATTGAAGCATTTGTGATTATGGACAACCATATTCACTTGCAAATCACAACATCCTGTGTAACCGAGTTCGTTCGGCGCCTTTTACACGGATATTCTTATTGGTACAACAAAAAATACTCTTTATCCGACAAGCTTTTTCGAACCCCTTTCAAAAGCTTTTGCAAGTACAGCGATGAGTGGCGTCTGAACAGCATTCTCTACATAATGGCGAATCCGGTTAATGCCGACATCTGCTCTTTCGCGGAAGAGTATGAGTGGAGCTCCTATAAACTTATGTATCACCAAAAATGTTGCATCAGAAATTATATCGACATTGACACCTCCTTTATTTACAGCCACTTTGCCACACGAAAGGAGTTAGACTCGGCAATAGCGGACTTTATCAGAAATCACAAGGCTGAATCAGCCCTAAAAATTGCTTCAGCATCTGCCGGTGAACCATTCACCTCAAGATCCAGGATGCCAATACACGAGATTCTTACCCACCTGAAAAAGATACTTGACGGCAAAAATATGTATACACTTGATAAAGTGGAACTTGAGAAGTGTATTGTAAATTTAAAACGAGCAACAGGTGCTACACATTATCAAATAGCACAGATTTTTAACGAGAATTATGAGTATGTGAGAGGTGTTCTGCGCCGCAATTTCTGTTAACTCACTGTATTACTATTACTTACAAAAGAGAAACTTTTACTTTTGAAAAGTTTCTTTTTTGTATATTGCTGTTTTTCTGCATGTTAACAGAAATTGCGGCGCAGACACGCCTGGGCACAAAAAAAGACCTCGTTTCTGAGGTCTTTTGTGCGAGGTCTTTTTGTTTTTTGTGCTCGGGACGGGAATCGAACCCGTACGGACATTTCTGCCCACAGGATTTTAAGTCCTGCGTGTCTACCTATTCCACCACCCGAGCCCAGGTATGAAAAAAGGCCTTCCTGTGCGGAGAGGCCTTTCTCATGTAGAGCGGAAAACGAGACTCGAACTCGCGACCCTAACCTTGGCAAGGTTATGCTCTACCAACTGAGCTATTTCCGCGTTTTGGGACTGCAAAAGTAATAATAATTTCACATGCTCCAAAAAAATCTTGCGCTGTTTTTAAAATTTTGTGGTCAATTTTTCAAAAACAAGGCTAAATGGTAAATCAGAATTTCAAAAATCTAAGAGGTGATTCAAATGCTGAAAATCCTCCGGGAGGATTTTCAAGCCTGATTCCCTTAAACTCTTCACCAGGCTAATTTAAACCACCGTATCAAACTCCCTGAGGAATCTGATGTCGTTTTCGAAGTAGTGGCGGAGGTCTTTGACCTGCCATTTGAGCATGGCTATGCGCTCGACGCCCATGCCGAATGCGAAGCCGGTGTATACTTTACTGTCGATGCCGTTTGCTTCGAGGACATTTGGGTCTACCATTCCGCAGCCCATGATTTCGAGCCAGCCTGTTCCCTTGCAGATATTACAGCCTTTGCCGCCGCAGATGTTGCAGCTTACGTCAACCTCTGCACTTGGCTCGGTGAACGGGAAGTATGATGGTCTTAGTCTTATCTGGGTCTGTTCGCCAAACATTTCACGGGCGAAGAGAAGGACTGCCTGCTTGAGGTCTGCGAAGGATACGTTTTTATCGATGTAAAGTCCTTCGACCTGGTGAAATATGCAGTGCGCGCGGGCCGAGATTGCTTCGTTTCTGAATACGCGTCCGGGACAAACTATCCTTATAGGGAGCTTCATTGTCTCCATGGCGCGCACCTGGGCAGAACTCGTGTGAGTTCTCAGCAGCACAGGATTCTCGCCCTCTGTTATAAAGAAGGTGTCCTGCATGTCGCGGGCAGGGTGTTCAGGCGGGAAGTTGAGGGCACCAAACACATGCCAGTCATCTTCAATCTCCGGGCCTTCGGCCAGATCGTAACCGTATTTATTGAAAATCGAGAGAATCTCTGCCTTTGTAACAGATATAGGGTGACGGCCGCCGAGATCCATTCTGTCCCCCGGTTTTGTCAGGTCATACTGGGGCTCGTCTGCATCCATGCTCTCTTCAAGAATATTGCGCAGCTCGTCTATCTTTTTTGTAGCAGCAACCTTAAGAGTATTGAGAACCTGTCCCAGCTCCCTTTTCTGCTCAGGTAAAACATCACGGAACTCGTCAAAAAGTTGAGTTATAGTTCCCTTTTTCCCGAGAAGACGCACCCTTATCTCCTCAATCTCCTGCTCTTTTTTGGCTGCAAGCTGTTCTACCTCCTCCAGGAGTTTTTCAATTTTTTCTCTCATTTCCAGTTCTTTTTGAGCTTCAATAAAAATTTACCGAGCTACAAAGGTAATAATTCTTTTATTGCTCTCTCCAGTTGAGGATCTTTTGACTCCAGTCTGTCCCTGAATGTATTCTTAACATAGATATCAGGAGCAACTCCCGAAAACTCCATATCCTTTCCATCCAGTGTGTAGCAGCCCCATGCCGGCAGACGAACATTGGATCCATCCACCAGACCCACTCCGGAGGTAAAGATTATCCATCTGTAGGTCTCAGTTCCCACAAGTTTTGCAATAGAGAGTGACTTTATACCATTTGAAGTAACTTCGGCATCACTCAGACTCCTTTCGTTGATAAGGACAATAATAGGTTTATCAGAAGGTGTCACATTTGGGTGCGACACCAGTGAGCCATCCCTGAATTTCCATTTGAAATGCTGCTTCTGAGACAAATAGTCAAGAACCTCTTTATGAACGTTTCCGCCATTATTGAACCTCAGGTCAAGAATCAGAGCATCCTTATGAACAGCGTATGTATTCATATCTATAAGGAAGTTCTCGAGTGAGCCGTTGCCCATATCTCTCATGTGGACATAGGCAATCTTGCCGCCACCAAGCTTCTCAACTACTGCCCTGTTTCCGTCCTCCCATTCGGTGTAAAGCAGACTTCTCAGTTCGCCTGATGAAATAGTATGAAGGCGGACATCATACTCTGCCCCGCCCGCCGTTGCAAACCTGAGCGTAACCTCTTTGCTGCTTGCCGGAGAAACAAAATAGGATTCCCTGTTTACCGATGCATTAACCTTAACACCACTTACAGCAACCAGCCTGTCACCCGGCTTAACAGGGTTTGAGACAAAGTCGGCCTTCGAGCCCGAAACAATTCTGTCAACTATATAAGGATTGTCATTCCTGAACAAAATTCCGGTCTCCATTGAGATATTCTTTACAGGAGTCTCCTCATCTTTTCCGAATGTGCTGAATCCCATGTGCGACGAATTAAGCTCATTCAGCATATCATTTATGAGTATCCTCAGATCGTCCCTGCTCTTTGCGTATGGCAGGAATGAGGCATAGTAATCTCTCTTTGCTTTCCAGTTTACTCCGTGAAACTTCTGGTCATAGAAATTCTGTTCAAGAGTTGCCCAGACTTCATAAAACATCTGGTTAAACTCAGCGCCTATATTTTTCGCAAAACTCTCCTCAAATTCAACCTTGGTTGCAGAGGCACCGGCAGCATCAATTTTAAACAGGCCGCCCCTTCCAAGAACAAACAGATCCTTGCCGTTAGAAATGTATTTGCCCGCATTAGAAATGCCCTTCACCTTCTGTGCCGGCTTCTGGTCCCAATCCTTAAGCTCCTGTACATACAGGGCCGATTCTCCCTCGTGGTTTGAGGAGTAGAGAAGGTAGGTCTTATCTTTTGAGGCGTGAATATATGGTGAGTTCTGAGTCCCGCCCTGAACAATCTTTGTAAACCGTCTCTGCAGATAGTTTCTGTCTATTGCAACTGCCGAATCCTTTGAAGCAGCATTATTTCCAAAGAGTTTGTCATACTCCTCGCCCTCAAATGGTGCCGGAACCTTTTCCAGATCTATCTTGTAAAGAGAGAGCTCTGCTCCGCGCGGGAAACTAGGAGAGGTTCTGTTTGTAATCAGATACATCGATTTTCCGTCAGGTGAAAACTGAGGATCATCCTCAAAAGTTGCCGAATTTGTAAGATTCAGAACCCTTTTGTCTGCAAATGAGTATACAAAAACATCCCTGTCAAACATGTTAACTGCAGAAAAGGCAAGGTATTTATCGTCATGCGAAAAGCTCAGACTGTAACCCTGAAATGCCCAGAACTCCTGCTCAGAAATCTTTTCAGCCTTGTCATTTTCAAGGCTGAGAACCATTACTTTTTTTGAGCCGCTAATAAAAGCAATCAGCCCACCCTTTCTGGAAACGGTTAAGTTCCTTGCACTTTCGGCCTCGGTATAAATTGCCTTCTCTTCACCCGCAACATCTGCCCTCTGTTTGAAAATATTGTAATAGCCCTTACTGGTCCTTGTATAGTACAATGTTTTATTATCCTGTGCCCAAACTATCTCATCTACCTTCTCACTCTGAGGAGTAGTGAGCATTTTTGCAAATTTACCCTTTGCATCACTTACGAAAAGCATACCTCTGAAAGAGAAAGCCAGTTTTTTGCCATCAGGCGATATTGCCGCATCAGAAGGTACCTCAACCTTAAAGAATGAGTCATTTGTATTTTTGCTGTCTGCTACCTCTACTGCAGGCTGAATGCTTTTCCCGCTTTTAACATCATACAGAAACAGCTTGTACCCCTTCACAAAAACAATTTTTGAGCCATCGCTGCTTATTGACGGATACTGGAGTGATTCATCAAAATTTGTGAGCCAGACTCTTTTGTCGCCCTCCTGCTTAACCAGATTTGCTTCACCGTTTTTCTCGTCTGAAACATAGTAGAGATTCCCCTTTGAGTCGACCATTGGCCAGAGGTCGCGGCCCAGGTAAGAAGTCACTTCGCGGTACTCCTTTTTAGCAGGATTCCATGCAATTATATTAGCATTATGTTCACCCCTGTAACCCTTTCTGGTCGCAAACCTGAAACTCTCTGCAGACTCTGTAAAATAGAGCTCCCCGTTAACAGGATTCTCAACCAGGGCCGCGAGCGTATTAAAATAATTCTGGAACAGACGCGACGGAGTCCCCCCCTCAACCGGTACAGAGTAAATGCTGATGCTGTTATATCTGTTCGACTCAAAATAGATTCTTTTTGAATCAGGTGTCCATGAAACAGGCACATCAGAGGCATCGTGGAATGTAAGCTGAACAACAGCCCCGCCTGCAACAGGGACAACATATACATTATTGTTACCCGTCTCATTAGATGAGAATGCAAGGTATTTTCCATCCGGAGAGATTTTAGGATTTGATTCGATACCGTTCATGGAAATCATCCTCAGAGCCAGGCCACCTTTAGATGGAACTCTGAATATGTCACCCGACCATGAGAAATATATCTCTGAGGCATCCGGAGAGAGAGCCGGTTTAGAGGCAAACACTGCGTTTTCTGCATAGGCAGATATACCGGCTGCAATAGAAACCAGTAACAAAAGGCACTTTTTCATTTCTGTTTAAGGGATTAAATTATAATCAAATATTATTTGGGCCAGTTTACGGCAGATCTGTGCAGCGGCATTGTCATGCACCTTGCTCCCCCGCCTCCGCGCGGCAGTTCAGAGCCGTCAATTGTTATAACACAGTTTCCAGTCTTCTTTAGATCCTTCTTCCCGTTAATGACATCCCAGGCAGTAATTATCTCAAAGCCCATTTTATTCATCTCATTAAGAGTATGAACATTTCTGGCATAAGACATAACCTTTCCCGGCGCAATTGCAAAGAAGTTAGCACCGCTGTGCCACTGCTCCCTCTCCTGGTTCCACTCGTCTGCATAACCTCCGCATATAATCGGTTCAACCTCCATTCCCAGTTTTCTGAGTACAGACGGTATATTATTAACCGATTTTATTTTTGACACCTTTCCCCCCTCAATTGTCATATGTACAGTCTGGTACTGGTTATCATTAAGGATAAGCGGTTCAAAAACCATTGCCTTATCCACATCAAGAAGAGTAAACACCATATCAAGATGTATAAAGGATTCCGGAGAGTCAGGCAACTGCTGAACTATCACATTCCATTTATCAGGACCTGCAGATTTGCAGAGTCTGTTGATGAGCATATCAATACCAAGACTGCTGGTGCGCATCCCGTTACCAATTATAAGGATATCCTCTCTGGCAATCAGAATATCACCTCCCTCCATAAAGATCTCCTCATTTCCCGGCTGAAAGTCATGGGCATTTACCACCTCACAGTTGAAAAACTGAGGATTCCTGAAAATCGCCTCAGTTATAAGTGACTCCCTCATCCTCACTTTGCTGGCCATTTTGCAGATCAGAGCCCTGTTGCCTATTGTCACCGCCGCATCGCGGGTAAAGTAAAAATTGTATAAAGGCAGAAGAGCGTAGTAATCGTCCTTGAGATATGCTGTAAGAGTGTTAATCTTGGCAGGCAAACCCTCAATCAGGGCATTTGCCAGATTTTTCGAAGACATATCCATCAGGTACTCGAAATAATCTGTCACATTCTCAGTCACACACACTTTTCCCACAAGAGATTCTCTCTCCTGATGGTTATCAAGAATTTTTACAAGCAGTTCCTTAATCTGATAGGTTTTTGCCACTTTGTTGAGAACACCGGAAACCTGTTCATACTCCTTCTGAGCAATTGAAAGGTTTAGGATGTCGCTGTACAGTGCTCTCTGCGCATGTCTTGGCGTCATGTTTTCCACCTCCGCACCTGGAGAGTGAAGCAGTACCGCCTCGAGTTTTCCTATTTCTGACTGTACCTCAAGTCTTAAAGGTGAGTTTGCCATATATTGGTTTATTGAAATTTCATGAATTCGTTTAAAGGCAGGTCTGTAAGGATACTTTTGAAAGCCGATTCATCCCTCGGACAGACAAGCAGCACATCCTCTGTATTGATAACCATATATCCGGAGAGGCCGTTTACAACAACCAGCTTATTATCCTCCTGATTAACAATTACACACTCGTCTACATCGCTCAGCAGAGTTTCTTCTCCCACAACATGATTACCCTTTTCATCCTTTTCTGCCTGAACATAAAGAGACTCCCATGTACCCAGATCTGACCATCCGAATGAGGCAGGGAAAACAATTGCCTTTTCTGTCTTCTCCATAATTCCATAGTCTATGGAAATACTTGTACAATCCTCATAAACACTTTTGATAAAAGCCTCTTCTGCCGGAGTGTAGTAGATTCCCTTTCCCTTACCAAAGAGAGAAGATATTCCCTCCTGGTGCATTTCAAGCTCGGCCTTAATGGCCTGAAGGTTCCAGATAAATATACCTGAGTTCCAGAGAAACTCTCCAGATTTTACAAAGACCTCTGCAAGCTCCTCATTTGGTTTCTCAGTAAATGTCTTTACAGAGTAGGCTACGTTCCCGCTTATGCTCACATGGCTGTTCTTATTGGCCTGAATATATCCGTAAGCGGTCTCCGGCCTTGTTGGGTTAATGCCCAGCGTCAGGAGAACATTATGTTTGTCTGCATAATTCAGAGCATTGTTGATAGTCTCCAGAAAGACATCATCATTTAAGATCAGATGGTCAGATGGTGCCACTACCACAGATGCTCCGGGATTCTTCTCCAGAAGTTTATAAGTTGCGTATGCAACGCAAGGGGCCGTATTTCTTCTGTATGGTTCCAGCAGAATATTATCGTCAGGAACCAGCGGAATCTGTTCTTTTACAAGCTCCCTGTACTGAACTGATGTAACTACCAGAATGTTTTCTACGGGCATTATTTTGGCAAATCTTTCAAATGTCTGCTGAAGAAATGTTTTGCCTACCCCCAGTATGTCCAGAAACTGTTTTGGCCTTGCATTTCTGCTCACTGGCCAGAATCTGCTGCCGATTCCACCGGCCATAATTATACAATAGTGGTTCCTGTTCATATCTTTTATTATTACTTTAAAATTTTTCTTTTTACCAGTTTGGAGAGAATGCATCCGGAAAGTACTCCACCTTTGCATCTTCTCCATCTATAACTACGGAAACAACATCAAACAGAGCCTCCCGGTATGTCCTTGCAGAAGCAAGGTAAGCTCTTGCTGCCGACAAAAGAAGCAACTGCTTCTTTCTGCTGATGTTCTCATAAGGCTCACGGATATTGGGTGCCCTGAGTGTTTTTACCTCAATAAAATGGATTCCGTCGCTCCATTCCATTATCAGATCTATCTCCCGGTGGCCTGCCCTCCAGTTTTTATCAAGAGTCCTCAGCCCCATCTGTTGCAGAAACTTTTCTGCCACCTCTTCTCCCCTTCTTCCGGTCTCACCCCTCTGTTCTTTTCCTGCCATCTCTCCCCCCTTTTTATTATTCTCTCCCTCCTTAAACAAAGTTAATAAAATTAAATCCATTAAATAAAAAAAAACAGGGCTGCCCTTAACGAGCAGCCCTGCCAAATCAACTGTATAATATCTTAGAAAATCAGACGGATACCAAGTTGCATTCCCCATGTGCTACCTGTTGTAACTTGATTGATAAGTTGGTTCTTATCATCAAAGTTCTGAAGGCTTGAAGCATTAAGAACGTAAGTTGGCTCACCACCTGCGTTAACACCTTTGTAAGTCAAAGGCATGATAACGTCGTACTGGTTTGCAAGACCTGATCTCTTGTAAATACCCCAGTTCTTGCTGAGAAGATTAGCGGCATTTACGATATCAAGGCTAAGCTGAAGAGTGTAACGGTGATCTTTACCAAAATCTGAGAACACATCCTGAAGGACTTTAACATCCCAGCGGTTTCTCCATGAATTTACGGCTCCGAATCTCTCTGCGTATTCACCCTGATGTTTCTTCAGGTATGGATCGTTAATTACATACTCATAGAATTTATCTCTCTGTTCAGCAGCAGTCATAACTACGTTTCCGCCAGAAACAACATCCACGAATGTAAGTTCGTATTTGTTATTAGGGATGTAGATAAGGTCAGAAACAGCACCGTCACCAGTCATATCATTTGAATATGCATAAGATGAACGTCCTGAAGCAGAACCGTTGTAGTAAAGTGAGATTGAAGTTGCAAAGTGTTTTGCATATTCAATTCTGTATGAAAGTGATCCGATAACTCTGTGAGGAACTGCAAAGTTTGAGTAGCTCAGCTGAGGATCATTCAGGTTGAATGCATCAAGGTTACTTGTCCATGCTGAGTATGCAGATGAACCAGGATTTGATGAAACATCCTTAGATACGTTGTAAGTGTAAGCAACCATACCTGAGAAACCGTACTGGAAGTTCTTGGTAAGTTGTGCTGTAACGAATGCCTGATAACCTTTTGAAGAGTTGTCAAGAACCATTGCAGATGAAATATTGCTGTTTACTTTATTGCTGGTCCAGTAAGCACGTTTGTCCGGACCTGAGAATACTCTGTTTGCATCAGGAAGGTTAACGTTCTTCTGAACAATAGCATTGATATCTTTTGAATAGAGAGCTTCAAGAGTGAAGATCATGTTACCCGGAAGTTCGAAGTCACCGGCCAGGTTAGTTCTCCAGATCTGAGGCATCTTAAAGTCTTTGCTTACCTCTGCAAGAGCAGCACCTGAAGCAAGTGTAGAGCTCATTGTTGGAGGGAACAGTGTAGGGTAGTTTGCAACCTGCTGTTTGAAGTCTGGGTTGAATCTGAAGTCTGCAGGAAGTTTGGCAGCTGTCAGACCAATTTCAGGGCTCTGAACGGTACCTGAAGCTGTAGGCTGGTTAGTGAACCATACGAATGGAAGCACACCAGAGAAGATACCTGTACCTCCGCGAACCTGAATACTTCTGTCACCTTTAACGTCCCAGTTGAAACCAACGCGAGGATTGATCTGAATTTTGCTGTTTGGCCATTCGCCAAGTTGCATCTTGTAACCGTTGAAGTCAAGGGCGCCAACTGCAGGGTTGTCCATAAGCTTGTTGTGATAAAGCGGAAGCTCAGCACGAACACCGTAAGTCAGTTTGAAGTCCTTGTTTATTTGCCACTCGTCCTGTACATAAGCACTTGCAAGACCAAAGCTCATCTTCACACCCTCAATGTCCTGTCCTTCGTAACCGTAGGTAATACCAAAGGCAGTAGGTTTTGCGTTGTTGATGAAATCGTCAAGTGAAGCATATCTGTAGTAGCTTGTTCCCTCACGGATGTAAGAGTTGTTAACGAAGATATTGTTGTATGAAAGACCGGCAGTAATTGTGTGCTTGTCAAGGTTAATTGAGAGGTTGTCAGTTACAGAGAAGGTATTGTTCAACACCTGGTTCTTGTATGTGAAAAGCTCATAACCGAATGACATGTAAGGGTCGCCGTCTTTGTAAATGTCAACAAACGGGAAGATATCACTGTTTGAAGTTCTTTTTGGGTCTGTGGTTGCAGTGTAAGATACGAGGAACTTGTTTGCAAACTTAGAACCGAAAGTACTGTTCAATTCAGCTGCGAAAGCGTCAATTGCATTTTCGTTTCCGTAGAATGCATTTGAGAATGAAATTGATTTCTCAGATACACGGCCGTAGTTAGACCTTGTAACACCTGAAGGACCTGAGTTGGCGTTGGTAAGGTTTGTTGATGTGTTTCTGAGTCTGTTGTATCTTGCTACGAATTTGTGGTTCTTGGAAATGTTCCAGTCGATACGGGCAAGAATCTTGTAGTTCTGTGAAGGGAAAGAAGAGAAGTTCTGATATTCACCCGGATCATATCCGTAAGTGTTCATCAGGTGATTCTTTGCTCTCTCGAGGTCTGCTACAGTTGTACGTGAAATTTTGTTTGTAAGGTCTGCAACTCCGTTTGTGCTTGGTTCCCATGCACCGCTTGGAGTTACCTCTTTTTCAAACTCACCGCTCACGAAGAAGAAGAGTTTGTTCTTAATGATTGGGCCACCAACGGTAACACCATACATCTGAGATTCCCTGTCGCGGGCTCCCTTAACGATAGATTCACCAACCTTTTCTCCTGTGAAGAATTTAGGTCTGAGATAAGTGTAGACTGAAGCTTTCCAGTTGTTGTCACCACTCTTTGTAACAGCGTTGATAGCAGCACCTGTAAATGAAGACTGGCGAACATCATAAGGAGCGATGTTAACCGATACCTCCTCGATAGCATCGAGAGAAACAGGTTGTGCAGTACCTCCCGGAAGGGCGTTGCTTGAGAGACCGAAGTTGTTGTTGAACGCAGCACCGTCAATGGTTACTGTGTTGAAACGACCGTCACGTCCTGCAAACGAAGTTCCGTTTGACTGAGGGGTCATACGGGTGAAGTCAGTGATACTGCGGCTGATTGAAGGGAGATTGTTGATCTCTCTTGAGCCGATGTTCATTGAAGCACCTGTACGGTCACTGTTAAGAATTGGATTTGTAACTCCTGCAGAGATTACTACCTCGCTGAGGCTAACAGCCTGCTCGGTAAGAACCGCATTCTGCACGTAGTTTTCTCCCAGTTTGAGAGTAATATTACCTGCTTTAACCGATCCGAAGCCGAGGAACGATACCTCAACTGCATATGGACCACCAACACGCATATTCTGTATGCGGTAGTTACCAGCATTGTCGGTCATCGAATAGTACTGTGTGCCTGAAGGAGTGTGCACGGCAACCACAGTTGCTCCCGGTACAGGAGATCCGTCAGCCTCTGAAACTCTTCCGCTCATGGAAGATGTTGTAACCTGTGCATAAGATGCAAAGGCAACAAACATGCTCAGGGCCATTAAGGCAAATTGCTTAAGTGTTTGTTTCATAGATATTTAGATAAGTTGTTTGAGTTTGTGTCGCAAAATTAGGAAAATCAGTTATAAAAATGGCAATAAATTTCGAATATTTAACATTTCTGTAACCATTTTTTTATTTATTTTATCTTTTTACCTTTGCACCCGGAATGTGGAAAAATTTGACTGCTTGCAACCACACAAAAAAATGCTAAAACGATCTTAATGACAGTCTTTTGTATAAACAAATACCATCTTTGGGCTGTTTTTTTTCAGTTAGCAAGGCACATGGCAGGAGAACACTTTCACATGAGAAGTGTTATTATTTAACTTATTTTAATTTATAGTTATGTCATATTTATTTACTTCAGAATCGGTATCTGAGGGCCATCCGGATAAGGTTGCCGATCAGATTTCAGACGCAATACTTGATGAATTCATAAGACAGGACAGCAACTCCAAAGTTGCATGCGAGACATTCGTAAGTACCGGTCTGGTTGTTGTGGGAGGCGAAATTCACTCAGAGGCTTATGTGGATATTCAGCAGGTAACCAGAAGGGTTATTAACCGTATTGGATATACAAAGGCCGAATACATGTTTGACGGAAATTCATGCGGAATTCTCTCTGCTATTCACGAACAGTCGCCCGATATCAACCGCGGTGTTGAGGTTGCGGTTAAAGAGGAGCAGGGTGCCGGTGACCAGGGAATGATGTTTGGTTATGCCTGTACAGATACTGAGGAGTACATGCCACTGCCGCTCACACTCTCTCACATTGCACTTATTGAGCTGGCAAAAATCCGCAGGGAGGGAAAGGAGATGCTCTATCTTCGTCCCGATTCAAAATCTCAGTTTACAATTGAGTATGACGACAACAACACCCCTCTGAGGGTACATACAATCGTAATCTCTACCCAGCATGATGAGTTTGATATCAACGAAAAGGCAATGCAGGACAAGATTAAGGAAGATGTTCAGAACATCCTGATCCCAAGGCTCATTGCAAGACTTCCAAAATATACCCAGGAGCTGTTTAAGGGAGATTACATACTTCACGTGAACCCAACAGGCAAATTTGTTATTGGCGGTCCGCACGGAGATACAGGCCTTACAGGAAGGAAAATTATTGTTGACACATATGGCGGCAAGGGAGCACACGGCGGAGGAGCTTTTTCGGGTAAAGACCCAAGCAAGGTAGACCGCTCAGCTGCATACGCCGCAAGATATATCGCCAAAAACCTTGTTGCAGCAGGTGTTGCAAAAGAGGTGCTGGTTCAGCTGGCATATGCCATTGGAGTTGCAAGACCGGTAAGCGTTTTTGTAAATACTTACGGAACTGCAGCCAAATTCTCAGACGGAGAAATCGCTCTTAAAATTCAGGATATTTTTGACCTTCGTCCTGCTAAAATCATTGAGAGACTTAAGCTGAAATATCCTATTTATGAGGCTACTGCTGCATATGGTCATATGGGAAGAGATCCATTTACCAGAGAGGTTGAACTTATCGAAAACGGGGTGGCTGTTAAGAAAGAGGTCGAATTCTTTGCATGGGAAAAACTCGACGCAGTGGAGGATGTGAAAAAGGCATTCGGCCTGTAGAGCATAACCCCGGGAAAAATCAAGCTGGCACTCAGGTGCCCGCTGAAAAGAAAAAAGTGGAGTTTAAACGCTCCACTTTATTTTTTTTCCGAAACCAAGGCGGTTGTCTGTGTATTTTGCCTCTTTGAGTTTAAGAAGCCACAGGTCTCCCCCTTTGAATATTGCATAGGGATATTTCTTCAGATACTTAAGCTTGTATGCCCCAAAAATTGAGTCACTGCAATGCTCAATTGATGCCCTGAACTGAATTCCCCTTATTTCCCCCACTCTCTTTGTCTCAAGTCCAATGGCACCGGCAATAACTCCCTCCTTCTGTGAAAGCCTTATGTGTCTTGTTCTCTCCTCAGATGTAATCAGAAATGCATTTTCATCTTCCAGATATACATAAAATGCATGCGAGCACCATAAATCCTCGCCATCTGTGGCAGCCAGAGTGAGCAGATGGTGCTCTCCAATGAACTTTACCATACCGGGAGGCAGCGAGCCTCCTTTAAAAGTATCTTTCTCCTTTTGTTCTTCCATTATCTTTTCCGGTTACTTCCGGACAAAATTTTATCGTTTAGTGAAGCGGATGTTTCCCCGGTGTACCGGCATCTTCCCACAGGTAAATCTTGTCTGACCTGCGCAGGCGTACTCCCTCCGGTACCGGAATTGAGCAGTACTCTCCCTTTACGGCCCTCTCCACAGGATTGAGATCTGTCCTTATCTCCTCAACCTTTTGCTCCATTACTCCGGTTGAAGGTCCCATTATGAGAATATCGTCCCCAACCTTTAGCTCTCCTGTCTCTATGAGCACCTCAGCAACAGAGAGGTTTGCAAAGAAATTGGTCACCTTGCCAACATAGCGTTTTTTCTTTGTCGCCTTGTTTCCGTAGACCTCGCTCCATTCGCCAAGTTTGGCTCCCTGATAGTATCCGTCCCAGAATCCGCGGTTAAAGACCTCCGAAACCCTTTCCTCAAGTTCTTTTGCCAGTTCAGGAGTATATCTTCCCTCAAGAACTGCATTTGCGGCCTCCGTGTATGCAGATGTCACCCTCTTTACATATTCGGCAGACCTTGCCCTTCCTTCAATCTTAAATACCCTTATTCCCGAGTCAATTATCTTGTCAATAAAGAGAATTGTGGAGAGGTCCTTGGGTGACATAATGTATTTATTGTCAATCTCAAGGGTGTTACCTGTCTCCTTATCCTTCACCTCGTATGAGCGGCGGCAGATCTGGTAACAGCTGCCCCTGTTGGCAGAGGCGTTATACTCATGCAGACTCAGGTAGCATTTGCCGGAAACTGCCATACAGAGTGCTCCGTGGCAGAAAAGTTCCAGTCTTACAAGCTCTCCGGACGGGCCTTTTATCTGCTCCCTTTCAATTGCGTCATATATCTCCTTAATCTGGTGCAGAGTAAGCTCTCTTGCAAGAACTACCACATCTGCAAACTGAGCGTGGTATTTAAGGCTAAGAATATTGGAGACATTAAGCTGAGTAGAGATATGAACCTCCATTCCCTTTTCACGTGCATAAAGGATAACAGCCATATCCGAAGCTATGATTGCCGATACCCCGGCAGCCACAGCCTTGTCAATTGCCTCCCTCATTGATGAAATATCCTCGTCGTAAATAACGATGTTAAGTGTCAGGTATGATTTTACTCCTGCCTTATTACAAATTTCTACTATCTCCTCCAGCGAATCTGCCGTGAAATTGTTTGCTGAGTGAGAACGCATGTTAAGGTTCCCAACTCCAAAATATACAGAATCTGCTCCTCCCTGTATTGCTGCATGCAGGCTTTCAAAGTTGCCTGCAGGAGCCATTATCTCAATCTTTGAATTCATAGACATAATAACAGATTTTACTTCTCCCGGTTCAGCAGGGATTTGGCAAAATCATAGAGTTGTGTTTTTTGTGCCTCATTCAGAGAGGCTTTATCAAGAGCAGCCTGGGCCTCTTTGTGCAAATCACAAATAGCTTTGTCTGCTGCCTCTCTGACACCCAGTTTCTCATAAAGTGCGAGAACTGCCGGTATCTTCACCTCCGGTTTTGAACTGGTTTCTGAAATTAGTCTTTCGAGCTCCTTAAGATCATTGCCCTGAGCCCTTCTCAGACTCTCAACAAGCAACCAGGTCTTTTTATTGCTCATAATATCCCCTCCTATCGCCTTCCCAAAGACTACACTGTCTCCAAAGCTGTCCAGCAAATCGTCTTTAATCTGAAAAGCAAGTCCAAGCTTATATGCATAATCATAAATTGCGTCAGCGGCAGAAGGAGTTGCTCCCCCTGTTACAGCTCCAATTTTTGCAGCACAGGCAATAAGTACAGCTGTCTTAAGACCTATCATTTTTATGTAATCCTCACCTGTAATAACCGGCAGAGATTCATAATTCATATCAAACTGCTGTCCCTCGCATACTTTTGCAGCTGTATCCGTAAAGATCTCAAGAACCTCCCTGAGTTTTGCCTCCGGTGCGTGGCTTAGCAGCTGGTATGATTTAATGCACATAACATCTCCTGAGAGAATCGCTATGTTGTTGTTCCACTTTTTGTGCACTGTAGGCTGACTCCTCCTCATGGATGCTCCGTCCATAATATCGTCGTGAATGAGCGTAAATCCGTGGAAAATCTCAAGTGCCAGCGCGGGATAAAGAATAGAATTGTCAATTTTATCATTAAAGAGAGTGTGACACAGAATAGCCATCCTTGGCCTGAGTCTTTTTCCTCCTATTGATATCAGATATTCGATTGGCTCATAAAGTTCTCCGGGCTCCTGTTTCCAGTCAAGCGAACGCAGTCCCTTTTCAACTACAGAGTCAATTTCGGCTATTGTATACATCTTGATTTGCATTTTATGTGGGTGCGAAGTTAATCCTTTTTTATACAAATTCGTATATTCGCACCCGTGGAAAAGAACAGGCAAGAGACAGCTACGGTCGTGAAACACACCGGCAGCCACTATTTAGTGAGCCCGCTTCCCGTTTGGGATCCGGTTACATGCGTTGTAAGGGGGAAACTGCGGATGAAGGGTTCGCGCACAACAAATCCGCTGGCAGTGGGCGATGTTGTGGACTACGAACCGGGCGACGAGGGGAAGGGCGCAATTGTGGCAATCCATCCCAGAAGAAACTACATAATCAGAAAATCGACAAACCTCTCTCGAGAGGCACATATCATTGCCTCAAACATTGATGTGGCTTTTCTTATAGTTACTCTTGACTTTCCTGAGACCAAAACAGCATTTATTGACAGATTTCTTGTGACATGCGAGGCATACAGAGTTCCTGTAAAGCTGATTCTTAACAAGTTTGACCTGATTGACGACAGATATTCAGAGATGCTCGCATCCTTCAGGGAGATTTACGAGGGTGCCGGTTATGAAATCATTGAAATCTCTGCCCTCACCGGCCACAACATTGAAAGGCTCAGAGAGGAGTGCAACGGAAAGGTGACGCTCTTTTCCGGACAATCTGGAGTAGGCAAGTCATCTCTTATCAATGCCCTTGACAACAAACTGGTTCTGCGCACCGGTGAAATATCGGAATACCATCAGCAGGGAAAGCATACTACCACCTTTTACGAAATGCACCCGCTTGCATCAGGCGGATTCATTATAGATACACCCGGTATCAAGGGATTTGGACTTATTGAGATGGCCAAAGAGGAGCTCAGCCACTATTTCCCTGAAATGCTCAAAATATCAGACAACTGCAGGTTTGCCCCCTGCACCCACACCCATGAACCCGGGTGTGCAGTAAAAGAGGCTGTAGAAGAGGGTTCAATATCTGCAGACAGATACATATCTTACCTGGGAATGCTTGAAGAGGAGGAGAAATACAGGTAAATATGAACAGAAAAATTCTTAAGCTCGCCACACCCAGCATTCTGGCAAACATAACCGTTCCGCTCGTTGGAATGGTAGACCTTGCAATTGCCGGCAGACTTGGCGATGCAGCTTCAATTGGTGGCATTGCAATTGGTGCAATGCTCTTTGATCTGCTCTACTGGAACATGGGCTTCCTGAGGGTAGGAACAGGCGGATATGCTGCACAGGCTTACGGAAGGAGAGATTTCAAAGACAGCATTAAGGTGCTTGTTCAGGCAATAGGCACTGCTCTTCTGGCGGCATTTTTCATTTTGGCCATTCAGTATTTTTACATAGTTGCAGCATTTCAGATTGTCGACTGCTCGCCCGAAGTTGAGAAGATGGCGAGAGAGTATTTCTTTATACGAATCTGGGCAGCACCGGCAACGCTCTCTCTCTTCGCATTCAAGGGGTGGTTTATTGGCATGCAGAATACCATAAGTCCAATGGTGACTGATATTTTGGTTAATGTTCTCAATCTGGTTCTAAGTATTTTCTTTGCAATAACACTCGGTATGGGTGTTTCAGGTATAGCACTGGGCACAGTTGCCGCTCAGTATGCAGGTCTTTTCACAGCTATCGTTCTCCTTACAGTATACTACAGAAAACTTTTTCATTATATAAACCTCAAAGCCAGCCTTAAACTCAGGGAGATGAAGAACTTCTTCATTCTCAACGGGAATCTCTTTATCAGGTCTGCCAGTTTGCTTCTGGTATATTCAGGATTTACCAGCCTGTCTGCAAGATACGGAGACGAACTGCTTGCGGTGAGCACAATTATGATGAAGCTGATGCTGCTCTACTCCTATTTTGTTGACGGATTTGCATATGCAGGTGAGGCCCTCACCGGAAGGTACATTGGTGCTCGTGACCTTACCTCCCTTAAACGAGCAATCAAAAGTCTCTTTTTCTGGACATTCATTGTAGCAGCTTTCTCTACGGCAGCATATATGTTTGCCGGCGAACCAATAATCCGCCTTCTTACAAACAACCCCGGGGTGATTTCGGCCTCTGAACCATTCCTCCCGTGGCTGCTCATTATTCCTCTCATAAGCTGTATCGCCTTTATGTGGGACGGAATCTATATTGGAGCAACTGCTGCCTCTGCCATAAGAAATGTTATGCTCATCTCTGCCGCTTCATTCTTTGCAACATTTTATCTCTCCGAGGGGGCAATCGGAATTCAGGCACTCTACCTTGCCTATGCAATGCATCTGGTAATTAGAAGTGTTCTGATGACTCTCTTTGCAAAAAAAGAGGTTACGGGAAAAATTCCTGTAACCTCGTAAATCCTAAATAGGGAGTTCTTAATACCTGGGCGTTTTATTAATACCTGGCGTTAACTTCATCCCAGTCGATTATTTTCCAGAGAGCCTCAAGATAGTCTGCTCTTCTGTTCTGATAATCGAGATAGTATGCATGTTCCCACACATCAAAAGTAAGAATCGGCTCCAGATTTTTTGTCAGAGGTGTACCGGCATTACTCTCCTTGATTATTGAGAGTCTGCCCTCTTTGTCTTTAACAAGCCATGCCCATCCGGAACCAAACAGAGTGGCAGCAGCTGTGTTGAACTCTTTTTTGAAATTCTCAAAAGAGTCCCAGGTCTCTTCGATTGCATCAAGGAGTTCACCGTCTGGTTCACCTGCTCCACCCGGTGTAAAGCAATTGAAATAAAATGTGTGGTTCCATACCTGTGCTGCATTATTGAAAATACCCCCCTCAGATTTCCTGATAATCTCTTCAAGACCCATATTCTCAAAAGGAGTTCCTATTACCAAAGCATTAAGATTGTTTACATATGCCTGGTGGTGCTTGCCGTAATGAAAGGCAATTGTCTGGCTGCTGATTGCCGGCTCAAGGGCATTTGCCTCGTAAGCCAGTTTTGGTAATTCGAATTTCATAATTACTGGATATTAGTAGTGATGTTGATGTAACAAATTTAACAAAAGTTCTCAAGTAATTTTTATTAACTTTGGTAATTGTATCTTTTACTAAACCCAGACCTGATTTATGCGAAAACATTTGCTCTCTCTGCTAATCACTCTTCTTGCCTGCCCTTTGGCATCGATTGCATTTGCACAGAATGTGACTGAAATCTCCGTTGCAGATTCAGTTTCTGAAGGTAAGCGGATTCTTATTGTATATACAAAAGAGAGAAGTAATGAAAGACTCCGGGAGATTACTTCCGGATTTTCAAGCTATCACTCCGGGAAAAAGACCCATACCAGAATTTCTTCACTGTACCTCAACAGCAATGGTACCAGAGACAGGGATCAAATGCTGAATGCTTTTAACATCGCGTGGCGCTCATACAGAATGACAGGGTTTGACCTGATTCTGGCAACCGATATTGACGCACTTGATCTTGTCAAGTCTGTTGACGGAAGCCAGGGAGCAGGAATGCCGACGGTGTTATGCATTAAGCTTGCTGGCGCCGGAGAGGATCTAAGATCAGATGTTTCTTATATTTCAACGACAATTCCAATCAGGGAGAATTTTGAATTAGGAATAAAAATGTTTCCGCGAACATCCCATATTCTGTTTATCCACGATGACAGTGTATACGGTGATAGGGAGGCTGCGTTTGCGAAAAAAATTGCAGAGAAGGAGGGTTCGTCTGTAAAGGTTGAGTATCTCTCCACAGCAGGGCTGGACTTCCCAAAATTTCTCAAGAAGATAAGCTCAATGCCCCTGAATACATTTGCAGTTCTCTCGTCATGGAGAACAGACACACTGGGCAATTACACCTTGAACAACACTACCTATCCGTTTTTATCCAGAATTGAGAATATTCCGGTATTCGGAATTCAGAATCTGCTGCTAGGAACCGGAGTAATTGGAGGGTATACTGTTTCCAGCTGGGATCAGGGATACAAGATTGCCGAAAAGGCACAATGGCTCATTGATAATCCCGGCAAGGTTATAAGGGACACAATCAGCGATTACAAACTTGTCTTTGATTTTTCAAAACTGAGACAGTGGAATATTTCCAGCGAAAAACTGCCAAAGGGAGCAGCCATGCTCAACAAGCCACCAAGTCTTTATGACGATTACAGAACAGAGGTTCAGCTCTTTCTGGCATTCATTCTTCTGCTGCTAACCTCATTTATGGTCTTTGCCGTTTACCACTTCAGATACAGATTGCTCAACAAAGAGCTAATGAGGCTTACCCGTGAGAATATCCGCAGAAAGGATCTTCTCAACAACACACTCTCGGTTATGAAAGAGGGAGTTATCTCCTTTTCGCCCGATTTTACAATAATTGATGCAAATCAGGCTGCCCAGGAGTTATCTGAATACAAAAGAGGGCTCATCGGGAAGAAATTCCACGAAGTATTTAATACCAGCCAGAGCGGCGATAATGAGAGTATCCGCAGTCTCATATCCCGTGCGGTTGAGAATAAGGAGTCTCTCCGCATTCCTGAAAATACAAGAATAGATTACAGGGAGCGCGAATCCAGGTTTATAGCCGGAAATATCACACCTGTACTGGAGAGCACGGGCAATGTAAGTCAGATAGTCTTGGTAATGAGGGATGTTACAGACCTTATCAAACAAAAAAGATACCTTCAGCTTGCACTGGAATCTGCAAAGTCTTTTATATGGTTTTACAACACAAATACCAGGCAGTTTGTTATTGTTGAAAATTACGAGAACATATTTGGATCCTCTGAAAACAGGTTCCTTACCCACAAAAGCTTTCTTGAAATAGTTCACCCCGATGACAGGGACAAACTTGCACTCTCTTATGAAAAGCTAAAGTTTCAGCAGACAAAAAGTTTTACTGTGGAATACCGTCTTTCAATAAACAATGACGGCAAATGGGAGTGGTGGGAAAGGCGGGGAATTGTATACTCTACAGACTCTGCAACCGGAAATGATGCCAGATTCCTGTATGGTATGGATATCAACATTGATGCTCTTAAAAAGAGGGAGAATGAATTTCTGGAGGCGAAACTCAAAGCAGAGGAGAGCGACAGGCTTAAGAGTTCGTTTCTCTCAAACATGAGCCACGAGATAAGAACTCCTCTAAACGGGATTGTTGGTTTTGCCAACCTGATATCTGACCCTTCATATTCACCGGAAGAGAAGGCCGAGTTCTCTGCAATAATTAACAGTAACTCCCGTACTTTAATGACTCTCATAAGTGATATCCTGGATATCTCAAGAATTGAGTCAAACAGTATGAAGTTTGAATTTACCAGGTTTGACCTGGGAAGCCAGATTGATGAAGTAGCAGACCTTAACAGACTTAACCTCAAGAAGAAAATAAAGATAATCCCCCTTAAACCGGACGAAAAGAGAGAGGTCTGTGCAGACCCTGTACGAAACAGGCAGGTTCTTGGGAATCTGGTGAGCAATGCTGTTAAGTTTACAGAAGAGGGCGAGATTACAATAGGATACAAATTTGGAGAAGAGTCTGTTGAAATTTTTGTATCTGATACCGGTAAAGGAATTCCGGCAAAAAGTATAGAGAAAATATTCAGCCGGTTTTACAAAACGGACGAGTATGCAAAGGGAACCGGTCTTGGTCTCCCAATCTGCAAAGCAATTGTTGAGAAGTTTGGCGGAAAAATCTGGGTTGAATCAGAGGAGGGTAAGGGCAGCACATTCCGCTACACTATTCCTTATGATATTGAGACCAGGGTAAGCTCTGCCGAAGATAACACTGAGATTCTTAATGAAAATAATGCAATTCTCTCTCAGCAGGCTTCTCAGTCAAAGGGAGAGGCTGCCGGCAACAATGAGAGGAGGGGTAAAGTTCTTGTGGCAGAGGACCTGGACAGTAATTTCAAACTGGTTGATATAATTCTTTCTAAACGATACGATACAATAAGGGCAGTTAACGGACTGGAGGCACTAAAACTTAAGAGTGAATTCAGACCGGACATTATTCTTATGGACATTAAAATGCCGGTAATGGATGGCCTTACCGCAACCAAGGAGATAAGAAAGATGTCTGATGACATTCCAGTCATAGCACTTACTGCCAATGCCTTTGAATCTGATCATCTTGAGGCGATTGAAGCCGGATGCAACGAGGTACTTACCAAACCGGTCAAGTCTACGCTTATGCTTTCGGTAATTGAAAAATACTTAAACAGAAAACTTTAATGAGGGACCTGAAATACCTGCAACTGCTATCAAAAAGCTTTCCGACAATTTCTGCGGCAAGCACAGAGATAATAAATCTTGAAGCTATACTAAATCTCCCCAAGGGGACTGAACATTTTTTAACAGATATTCACGGTGAGCATGAGGCTTTTCAGCATGTTCTGAAAAATGCATCTGGTGTTATCCGAAAAAAGGTCGAGGATATCTTTGGCCACAGACTCAGGGAGTGGGAGAAGCGCGAGCTTTGTACTCTGATTTACTATCCTGAGGAGAAGCTTAAGGTTATTCAGGCCAGGGAGAAGGATGTAGAGGACTGGTACAGGATGGTTTTGCTGCAGCTTCTGAGCGTACTGAGCAATGTCTCTTCTAAATACACAAGATCTAAGGTTCGCAAGGCCCTTCCTCCTGAATTTTCATACATTATCCAGGAGCTCCTTCATGAATTCAAGACAGATCCCAACAAGCAGGATTATGTTCATGCCATTATTGCCACTATTGTCACAACCGGAAGGGCAGAGAACTTCATTGTTGCTATGAGCCGGATTATCCAGAGATTAACTATTGACCATCTGCACATAGTTGGAGATATTTATGACAGAGGTCCGGGTGCACATATAATTATGGATCTGTTGTGCGATTATCACAGTTTTGATATTCAGTGGGGAAACCATGACCTGGTCTGGATGGGAGCAGCTTCGGGCAGCGAGGCATGTATAGCAAATGTTCTGCGAATGAGCCTTCGTTACGGAAATCTCTCCACTCTTGAGGATGGATACGGAATCAACCTTCTACCTCTTGCGACCTTTGCAATGGAGGTTTACGGCGAAGACCCTTGCAACCTCTTCAAGCCCAAGGCAAGGGAGGACGAACCTGTGAAACAGAAGCACATGAAACTCGTTTCCCAGATGCATAAGGCTATTGCCATCATCCAGTTTAAACTTGAAGGGCAGGTGATTGACCGCAACCCTGAGTTTGGAATGGATGACAGAAAACTGCTCCATAAAATTGATTTTAGCAGGTGGACAATCTCTCTTGAGGGAAAAGAGTATCAGCTACGCGACACCCTCTTCCCTACCATTGACCCTTCTGATCCTTACAGGCTCACAGACGACGAGCGAGAAGTGATGGATATAATGAAGCATTACTTCACACACAGTGAAAAGCTTCGCAAACATATGCGCTGCATCTATGCAAACGGCTCGCTTTATCTGGTGAAAAACTCCAACTTGCTGTATCATGGTTCAGTTCCTCTTAACGAAGACGGGACTTTTAAGAAGGTAACGATTAAAGGGGTTGAATATTCAGGAAAATCTCTTTTTGACAAGGTAGATCAGATTATCAGACAGGCATATTTCGAGGAGAAAAAGAGGGAGAAGCTATATGCGACCGACTTTATCTGGTATCTGTGGTGTGGTCCTTCCTCTCCTCCGTTTGACAAGGACAGGATGACCACTTTTGAGAGATATTTTATTGCTGAGAAGGAGACTCACAAAGAGAACAAGGGACACTACTACCATCTCAAGAACAACCGCGAGATATGCGAGATGATACTAAATGAGTTTGGAGTCGAAGATTCAAAGGTATCCCACATTATAAATGGCCACATTCCTGTTAAAACCGGAAAAGGCGAGTCTCCTATCAAAGCCGGAGGGAAACTTCTGGTAATTGATGGAGGCTATTCCAAAGCATATCAGTCCGAAACCGGGATTGCCGGATATACTTTAATTTACAACTCCCACGGGCTGATGCTTGTTCAGCATGAACCGTTTGAATCTGCCAGAAAGGCTATAGAAGAGGGGCATGATATTATTTCTGAGACTACAGTGCTTGAATTCAGCAACAAGCGCAGGCTTGTAAGGGATACCGATATTGGAGCAGAACTTATGCGCCAGATAGAGGATCTCACAAGACTGCTTGCTGCTTACAGAAGCGGTTATCTGAAAGAGGACGATAATTAAAAAGGGCTGTTCTGAAACAGCCCTCTGGAATTTTATCAGAAGTAAATTTCTGCAATCATGCAGCGGGCAGAGCCGCCGCCGTTGGTTTCAATTGCTTCAAGTTCGGGTGCAAGGATTCTGCAGTAAGATGAGAGGGTAGCGAGTTGCTCTGCAGTGAGCGACCTCTTTGCAGTGGCAGACATTATCAGAAGCGGCTCTCCGCCTTTTCCGCGAAGCTGAAGCATATTTCCGGCAAAGTTCTCCATCTGCTCCATAGAGATTTCGACAAGCTCCTTGTCGCAATCCTCAACAAAAGCTATGAAACTTTCACGCTCCTCAATATTCCTGATTGAATCGAGACATGCTACAACAAACTTCTCCCCTATGCACATCATCACATTTGTGTGATATATCAGTGAGCCGTTATTGTCTGTTGCGTTAAATATAAAGTATTCGTAATCCAGCTCCTCGCAGAACTGCTCCAGAACCTTTGCGTCACTTCTTGGTGAGCGGCATACAAATGCAAGTTTGTTGGGGCGGTCGAGAATAAGGCTTCCGGTTCCTTCAAGAAAGAGGTTTTTCTCTTCCCATGAAGTAAGATCGACCAGCTTTCTCATTCTTCCGTTTTCTCCAATCTCCCTGATTACTTTGAGAACTTTCTCTTTCCTCTCCAGTCTCCTGTTGGGTGCACACATGGGATAGAGCACAAGCTCTCCCGACTCGTGTGTTGAAAACCAGTTGTTAGGAAAAATTGAATCAGGCGTATGCGGGTCGGGGGTGTCCTCCACAACGGAAACATCCACTCCGTTTGTTTTAAGAAGGGTTACAAAGTTATCGAACTCGGCGAGTGCCATCTCCTGGGCGCTAAGTTCCAAACCTCTTCTCTGGAAAGAGTTGTTTACGGCTGTCTGTTCGTTAAAGCCGAATCTTACCGGCCTCACCATTAATACTCTTGATGTTGTCTGCATATTCCTGAACTATTCGAGCTCTTTAAACGATTTTACAATTATTCCTATTGCCTCCCTCAGCTGCTCCTCTGTAATAACGAGCGGTGGTGCAAATCGGATTATATGTTTATGGGTTGGTTTGGCAATCAGCCCGTTTTCTGCCATCTTTTCGCAGACATCCCATGCCTCTTTGCCGTTAAACGGCTTAACGACTATGGCATTCAGCAGTCCTTTACCCCTTATCAGCTCAATAAAAGGCGATTTTACCTTACGCATCTCTTCCCTGAAAATTTTTCCAAGGTATTCGGCCTTCTCCACAAGTTTCTCCTCCTTCACAACCTCAAGCGCAGCTGTAGCTACGCGGCAGGCGAGAGGAAATCCGCCAAATGTAGATCCGTGCTCTCCCGGTTTAATGGTGAGCATAATCTCATCATCTGCCAGAACTGCAGATACAGGAAGTACTCCTCCTGATATTGCCTTACCCAGTATCACGACATCCGGGCGTATTCCTTCATGGTCGCAGCAAAGCATTTTGCCTGTGCGGGCTATTCCTGTCTGCACCTCATCTGCGATGAAGAGCACGTTGTACTTTTTGCAAAGGTCATAGCATCTCTTAAGATATCCTTCGTCCGGAACGAATACTCCTGCTTCTCCCTGAATTGGCTCTACCAGAAATGCCGCTATGTTTTTTGAATTTTGCTCCAGAACCGCCTCAAGCGCACTGGCGTCATTGTATGGAATCTTTACCAGCCCCGGAGTAAACGGACCATACTGTGCATAAGAATCCGGATCTGACGAGAGTGATACAATACTGATTGTCCTTCCATGAAAATTGCCTTCGCAACCAACTATAACTGCCTGGTTTTCCGGAATTTGCTTTTTTATATATCCCCAGCGTCTTGCAAGTTTGAGAGCTGTTTCAACTGCTTCTGCCCCAGAGTTCATTGGAAGTACCTTGTCATATCCAAAGTAGTTGTGGATAAACTCTTCGTATGGTCCAAGACAGTCATTGAAGAAAGCTCTTGAGGTGAGACAAATTTTATCTGCCTGATCCTTAAGTGCTCCTACAATTTTTGGGTGACAGTGTCCCTGGTTTACGGCAGAGTAGGCAGAAAGGAAATCGAAATACCTTTTGCCGTCAACATCCCATACAAAAGCTCCCTCACCTCTTGAGAGAACAACTTCCAGCGGATGGTAGTTATGCGCTCCGTATTTTTCCTCCTGGCTGATGTAAGCTGCTGCTTTTTGCGAAATTTTCATAATTAAGATAGATTATCCAACAAATATAGCCCTATTTTTCCACAAAAAATGTTGATAAGTTGTTTGCTTTTCGGAAAATATACCTTATCTTTGCAACCCGTTTTATATAACGTAATTACATAAAGTAAAGATTAACAATTAATTATGCCAACAATTCAACAATTAGTACGCAAAGGCCGTACGGTGATAGTGGAGCAGAGTAAGTCTCGCGCACTGGACGCATGTCCTCAAAGGCGTGGTGTTTGTGTTCGCGTGTACACAACTACTCCAAAGAAACCAAACTCGGCTATGCGAAAAGTTGCCCGTGTTCGCTTGACTAACCAGAAGGAAATCAATGCTTACATACCGGGAGAAGGTCACAACCTCCAGGAGCACTCAATTGTGCTAGTACGTGGTGGTCGTGTAAAAGACCTTCCGGGTGTACGTTACCACATCCTTCGTGGTGCGCTTGACACAGCAGGTGTTGAGGGACGCAGACAAAGTCGCTCGCTCTACGGTGCAAAGAGGCCTAAAAAAGGTGCTGCTGCAGCTCCGGCTAAGAAAAAGTAAAAAACTAAATTATTAAGAGAATCAAATGAGAAAAACGAAGCCTAAAAAGAGGATTCTGCTTCCTGACCCAAAGTTTCACGATGTTTTGGTAACTCAATTCGTGAACAACCTGATGTACGAGGGAAAGAAGAGTATTGCCTATGGCATTTTTTATGATGCTATGGATATTATTGGCGAGAAGATGAAAGATTCTGACAAGGCTCCTTTGGAAATTTGGAAAAAAGCACTTGAAAACATCACACCACAAGTTGAGGTTAAATCTCGCAGGGTTGGTGGTGCTAACTTCCAGGTTCCAACTGAGGTACGTCCTGAAAGAAAAGTTTCACTCTCGATCAAAAATATGATTCAGTACTCACGCAAACGCTCAGCCCATTCAATGGCCGAGAAGCTTGCTGCTGAGACAATGGCCGCTTACAATAACGAAGGTGGTGCTTATAAGAGAAAAGAAGATATGCACAAAATGGCTGAAGCCAACAAGGCTTTCGCTCACTTCCGTTTCTAGTAGAGGAGTAATAAAGAATAATGGCAAGAGATTTAAAATACACAAGGAATATCGGCATCATGGCACATATCGATGCTGGTAAGACTACTACTTCTGAACGTATCCTGTATTATACGGGTAAAACCCATAAGATTGGAGAAGTTCACGAAGGTGCCGCAACAATGGACTGGATGGTACAGGAGCAAGAGCGTGGTATCACTATCACATCTGCTGCTACCACCGCTTTTTGGAATTATGACGGAAATCAATACCAGATAAACCTCATCGACACTCCGGGTCACGTAGACTTTACAGTGGAGGTTGAGCGTTCTCTCAGGGTACTGGACGGAACAGTTGCTACTTTCTGTGCAGTAGGCCGCGTACAGCCTCAGTCTGAAACCGTATGGCGTCAGGCAGACAAGTACAAGGTTCCAAAGCTCGCTTATGTTAACAAAATGGACCGCGTGGGAGCAGACTTCCTTGCCGTTGTCGAAGAGATGAACGACAAGCTGGGTGCACATGCAGTTCCAATTGTTCTTCCTATTGGAGCTGAGGAGAAATTTGAAGGTATTATTGACCTAATTTCACAAAAGGCATACTATTACAATGCGGATAGCAAAGATCTCGTAAACTACGAGATTAAAGAAGTCCCTGCCAGCATGGCAGCAGAGGTTGAAGAGTGGAGAGCGAAACTGGTTGAGTCTGTTGCCGAATACAATGACGCAATTCTCGAAAAGTTTTTCGAAGATCCAAATTCAATTTCTGAAGAAGAGATAATTGAAGCTTTGAGAAAAGCTACAATTGACATGGCAGTTGTTCCAACTATCTGCGGCTCTTCATTCAAGAACAAGGGAGTTCAGTTCCTGCTTGACGCTATTATGCGCTTTCTTCCTTCACCGCTGGATATTGAAGCTATCAAAGGTATCAATCCAGACACCGGTAACGAAGAGATTCGCAAACCAAAACCAAGCGAACCATTCTGCGGACTAGTCTTCAAAATTGCAACCGACCCATATGTGGGCAGGCTGGCATTTATAAGAGCATATTCAGGTAAACTGGAATCTGGCTCATATATTCTAAACACCCGCTCAGACAAGAAAGAGCGTGTGGCCAGACTTTATCAGATGCACTCTAACAAACAGAATGCAATCGATTTCGTTGAAGCAGGAGATATCTGCGCAGCTGTTGGTTTCAAGGAACTCCGTACAGGAGATACAGTTTGTGTGGAAAACCACCCAATAGTTCTCGAATCAATGTCTTTCCCTGATCCGGTTATCGGACTTGCAGTTGAGCCTAAGACCCAGAAGGATCTTGACAAGCTCGGACTTGCACTCGGAAAACTTTCTGAAGAGGACCCTACATTCACAGTTCGTACAGATCACGAAACCGGCCAGACCGTTATCAGCGGAATGGGCGAGCTTCACCTGGAGATTATCGTTGACCGTCTCAGAAGAGAATTCAACGTTGAGATTAACCAGGGAGCACCTCAGGTAAACTACAAGGAGTCTATCCGCTCTACAGTTTCTCACCGCGAGGTATTTAAGAAGCAGACCGGTGGTCGTGGTAAATTTGCAGACATCGTATTTGAAATCGGTCCTGCAGACGAAGGAGTGAACGGTCTTCAATTTATTGATGAGGTTAAAGGCGGAAACATCCCTAGAGAGTATGTACCTGCTGTAGAAAAGGGCTTCAAGGCTGCACTTGCAAATGGTGTACTTGCCGGTTACGAAGTTCCTGCTGTTAAGGTAGTACTTAAGGACGGATCATTCCACCCTGTAGACTCAGACGCACTTTCATTCGAGATTTGTGCAAGACAGGCTTTCCGTAAGTCATGCCCTAAGGCAAACCCTTACATCATGGAGCCTATCATGTCTCTTGAGGTGGTTACACCTGAAGATTATATGGGAGATGTTATCGGTGACCTTAACAAGCGCCGCGGACAGATTACCAGCATGGATTCAAAAGGTAATGCCAGAATTGTCAAAGCCAAAGTTCCGCTTTCTGAGCAGTTCGGTTATGTGACCGTACTCCGTACACTGTCATCCGGCAGAGCAACAAGTACAATGGAGTTTTCACACTACACCGAGCTTCCTGCATCTCTTGCAAAAGAGGTTATCGAGAAAGCAGGCGGCAAGAAGTTTGACGATTCAGACGAATAATAGATTTATAAATTGGTTAATAATAAATAAAATGAGCCAAAAAATAAGAATAAAGCTAAAATCTTACGATCACATGCTTGTAGACAAATCTGCAGACAAGATTGTAAAGACTGTTAAAGCTACAGGAGCAATTGTAAGCGGCCCGATTCCTCTTCCTACAGACAAGAAGATTTTCACCGTTAACCGCTCGACCTTTGTTAACAAAAAGTCACGCGAACAGTTTGAGCTTAACTCTTTCCGCCGTCTTCTCGACATCTACAGCTCTACTCCAAAAACAGTAGACGCTCTGATGAAACTCGAGCTCCCTAGCGGTGTTGAGGTTGAAATCAAAGTTTGATGATTTTTCCAGATAAAGACTGCAATAAATACTAGGGTTCTACGGAATTTTACTATTTTTGCAGTCCTTTTCGGGCCCATAGCTCAGTTGGTTAGTAGCACCTGACTCATAATCAGGGGGTCGCTGGTTCAAGCCCAGCTGGGCCCACAAAAAAAGCACCTACGCAGTAATGCGCAGGTGCTTTTTTTATGGGCCCCGGCCCATTCATTTCTGACCCACCCCCAACCCCCTCCCGTGGAGGGGACTAGTGCGGCTAACGCCGCGAAAAATCACAAGAAACAGCCTTACAAACCTGCCTGGGCTTTTTGTTCACTCCCTGCGGTCGTGGCTCTCGCCCATAAATGGGCTCGGGTCAAGCCCAGCTGGGCCCATTCATTTCTGACCCACCCCCAACCCCCTCCACGGGAGGGGGCTATTGCGACCTTCGGTCGCGAATAGCGCCTACAAAAGTTTCCACGTGCAATTTACCCCTGGGGAAAAGTGTCAGATCATTGATAAACACGCGCTTATGCAAAATTGAAACATTTCACAACTAGCTGTATATGTGATGTTTGACACTTTTCCCCAGGGGTAAACTGTCAAGCGCATTGACACATGTCAGCCTAAGTTACAGATATAGTATATAGTGCAAGATGATTGATTATTTTTGATGTACCATCCTTATAATAAACAGTCAGTCTGGTGATGAAGTATTGCAGTTCAAATCTTGTATAAAGTTCGTCCGGTGTATTCGCATCTTCAAAATTTGGTTTTAATCTCTTCTTTAAGTCGTCAAAAACTCTTTTTGTAAATAAATAGCTTGCTTCGTCATATGATTTACTAACGGAAAGAATTGAATCCCTCTTTTCTACGAGTAATTCCCTTTGTGCCGCTATAGCCTTTTTCTTAATAAGTGTAAAGGTATCTTTGTTTAGCCTTAAATTGTGGAGTACAGGTAATCTGTAGCTATAGTCGCCTGTTGAGGTATCTTCCCATGGTGTTTCAAGTAAATAAAGATGTTTTACCCACTCTTCTCTAACATCCCAGGAATAAATCTGATCAACTGAGAAAACAGCCTTAGTTTGAGCTGAGACTTTTAAAACCTCTTTCCCGGTTATACTAAAAGATTGTCCTTCGGGAGTAGTTCCGCCTACCGGATAGGTATTTACTATTGTGAAAATTGAGTCATTGATTATATCCAAACATACTTGATTGGTTTCCGGTACACCACCTTTTGGATTTTTGCTAAAAGGCAGAAACCAGTCCGCTGTAAATTCTGTTTTAGTATCATAATTGATTTTGACACTATCGTAAAAAAGATAATATTCCTTTTTGTAATAATCTGCTGTGTAATTGTTAAGGTTAAATATTATATATATGTCTCCTTTATCGCTTAACCAGTCTTTATACTCTCTTGTGTAATCTATAAAACAAGAAACTGTTGTTAAGGTATCCTTTAACGGAGGCAACTTTGCCTGAGGATAAAAAGCATTTGGAGAGGATTTAAGTGGTTGTATCCCATTTAGCCACCAGTAATTTGAAGACCTGGGTTCTTTGTAATTATTATTAATATCCAGAATTGTTAGTTCAACCAAATCAAATTTTTCAAAATTCTGGGCAATTATATCGCCTGAAATTAAAAATAAGATTAGCCCAATAAGTGTTTTCCTGAACTTCATAGTAATATTATAAATTGTTGTTATTTTGATTATTATCAAAATTAAGCAAAGTTTATTGCATTGCAAACAGAATAAGGTACCGGCCGCTCCGCCGCCGGTGTAAGTGCAGCGCTTTGCGCGCGAGGCTGTTTTCCCGAGGGGAAAAGTGCACGTGGGTAATTATAACAGCTGCACAAAAAAGCACCTGTGCAAAATGCACAGGTGCCTGATATATTTAATTAACGGATTCCCTAGAATCTGAATGCGATGGTGGCCTGATACCAGACATTTTTAAAGCGTGGAGTTTCTGATGTTCCGTCGCCCTTATTTGCCTGTAGATCCCATCCTACTCTTGTTCCTATTACAAACCTGTTCAGGTTGATGTCAACTCCTCCAAGAAACGAGAGCGTATTCTTGCGAATATTATCATTTTCGAATTCGTTTTCCTGTTCAAGATTGATAAGTGCACTGTTAAAGGTATAAGTATCCTTAACCAGGAAGGAGTACTGAGGGCCAGCCAGAATTGTTATCAGAGAGACTGGCTTAAATGCAAACAGCAGCGGAACATCTATATAATTACTTGTATAGGAGTAGCTGTAGCTGCTTCCAAGCAGTGAGCCGGTACCTTTATATCCTTTTTGCGAAAAAAGTATCTCAGGCTGAACACCAAAGTATTTACCAAGTGGCAGGGCAACAAATATACCTGCTGCCAAACCGAGTTTTGGATCGGCATTAAATTGTTCTCCCTCTGAATCGTAAACATTTGACAGATTAACACCTGCTTTTATACCAAATGATATTTTTTCCCTAAAATCTGCATTGCTCTTTTGGGCAAACGAGTTGCCAAAAATTAAGGTTGCAAATGCTAACACTAAAATAAGTTTCTTCATTTTTCTCTTCTTTTAATTACGTCATTTATAAATTAAATGATCAGACAACAAAAGTGATAAGTATAACGTTGCCTTATGCTACTGAATTATTGCTAATAGTTACACAATTCCTATGTTTATGACAATTTATCAACATTATTCATCTGGTTATAAGACATCGGGGGTGTGCAAGGAATTATTTTCATACATTTACACAACAGGTAAAGTTTTGCTTACAGGTATCCGCATCATTTTAAATAACAACTGATTATGAGAAAATCACTTTTTGCACGTGTCATTATTATGACTGTTTTGTTCTTTATTTCAGGTAACCTAAGTCTTATTGCCCAGGATATAGTTACAAAGGTGAGCCGTGGCGAAATTGAAGAGGTAAAAGCATTGCTTGCAAAAGGGGTTAATCCGAATACAAAAATTCATAACGAAACAATTCTGGCTATCTCACTTGATGGGAAATTTCCTGAGATAACAAAACTGCTCATAGATGCGAAAGGAATCAAACTAAACGAATGGAATGTCCTTACTCAGCCTGAGCGTTCGTGGAAATATACTGCATTGATGAAAGCAGTTAAGTATCCGGAGATGGTTAAGCTTTTACTTGACAAAAATGTCTTGTTTGACCTGCAGGACGAGTGGATACTCTGGGATGGCAAATTTCACGAGAGTGGCGGAAATACAGCACTTATGCTTGCAGTGGGTGTTCCAAATTTTACCTATACAGAGAGTGCAAAACTACTTATTGACAAAGGGGCAAAAATTAATATTCAGAACAGGCTCGGATACACAGCCCTGATGCTTGGTGTGCATAATACAGAGGTTGCAAAAATTCTTATCGATAAAGGAGCAACCATCGATACCAAAAGCAAGCATGGAGAGACCGCACTTATGCTTGCTGCAGGCAAATACACAGAAGTAGTAAAACTTCTCATAGATAAAGGAGCAAATATTCAGTTCAGGCAGTCGACCTTCTCCTCCTCTCCAAACGCACTGGATTATGCCGCAAAAGAGGGCAATATTGAATCAGCAAAGCTGATTCTTAAAAGGGCAGAAGAGCTGGGAATCAAAAAAGATATTATAAGTGCAGGTCTGCACTGGGCGGTAATTGCAGATCAGCTTGAAATGGCAAAATACCTTCTGGACGAGGGGGCACTGGTTGATGGTACAGATGAATACGGCAAGTACACCCCTCTGATGGAGACCTCCTCGCTCGAAATGGTTCAGCTGCTTATTGCCAGAGGTGCAAATGTAAATGCAAGGAATAACTTTAACTACACAGCGCTTCACAAAGCCGTAAGCAATTTTATGAAGCCGGATGCAAATGAAAAAAATTGTGAGAAAATTCTCAAAATACTTTTTGATAAAGGGGCCGATATTAATGCCCAGGACGGAAACGGTACAACCCCGCTTATGTATGCAGTACAGAAAATGACACCATTAAAGGCACTTGTGGCAAAAGGAGCAGATTTAAATATTCAGAACAAAAACGGAGAGACTGCACTTATGTTCGCTGTAAAAGGAGGACTGCTTAAGGTAATTCTGGGAGGTATTCCTGTTGTGGGAGGATCTGTGGAGGCAACAAAGTTCCTTATAAGCAAAGGGGCCGATCTCAATTTGCAGGATATCTGGGGAAAATCTGCGCTGATGCATGCTGCCGGAGGAGTTAATGCGCTTGGAAACAAATACGGAACCTATACAGAAATCTTAGGAATACTTATTGAAAAAGGTGCAAAACTGGAGGCAGAAGACAAGGAGGGAAACACAGCCCTGTACTGGGCACAAAGATATGGCCGCACCAAATCTGCCGATCTGCTTCTTGCAAAGGGTGCCAATCCTGCAAAAAAATATGACAAGGCTGCCGACAAATCAAACATCATAGCAGGCATTGTGGGAATCTGGGAGAAGACAATGAAGGCCGAGGGTCAGGTCTACATAACCCGGGTTGTATTTAATAAAGACTGGACCTACAGCAAAGGCATGAAGGCTCCGGGTAACCAGTGGATTCCTGACGGAGGCGGATACACCACATATGAGCTTAGGGACGGAAGAATCTGGCTTTTCAACTCTCTCTCAATGGGAGCAGTTATTGAATTTAGACTTGAAGGCAAAGATCTGGTTCTGAATGGTGAAAAATATGTGAAGGTGCTCAAGTAGCAAGTGCCTCAGAGGTAAAGACCTCTGAGGCACAGACCACGGGTGCCAGCCCCGGGCATATTCAGCTCAGCTTAGAACAGAAACGGGAAAATAAAGGTCACGATAACTGTCCAGACTACATAAACAGGGAGGTAGCGGGCAATTGCGTTGCCAATCTCCTCCGGGTCTGTCTTCTTTGTGAGGTGCTTGTAGAGCTGGGCACTCACGAGAATGAGATTGACAAGAATGAGGATGTTTGCTCCAAGGACGGCTGCGCGGTTTGGTGTGATGCCCCACTCAGATATTCTGAAGAGAATTGCAGAGAGAGCTACACTGTTCACAACTATTGTAAGCACAGAGAGCAAAAGAAGAATCCAGATATCTGCACGGCTCCTGCTGCCTCTTGATGTCTCGGCTGCCGAGAAGAAAATTAATGCCATCACTCCTACCAGCAGTGCATTAAAGATAATAAGGAACTCTCTGTCGTTATAAGGGTCTTTCCCTGAAAAAATCATTGCTCCAAGAAAAACCACAAGCATAACCAACACAAGCGGGCTGAAGATCTTCGCTATAACGGGTGATACCTTTCCCACTAGCTGAGGATTGGTTTGAGTGAGATAGGTAGCTACAACCGGGGCTGCGGCAACGCCAAGAATTCCAAAGTAATCAAAGTAAAAATCTTCAATTTTAAATCCTATAAGATTAAAGAGGCCAATTGTAACTGCACTCATTATTCCGCCTGCAATAACTATAAGTGTGGTCATTACAACCAGGTCGCCGTTGTATTTAAGATACTCCATCCGCCTTTTGCTGCTGCCTTTAAGTGTGCCCACAAAAGCAAACCCTGTCATTGCCCACAAAAAGAGGACAAGGTGAATACATGACAGGATGAGAGTGTCTGTCTCGGGCAGCGGGCGGGTATTGATGAAGAGAAGCCCTGCAAGCATCGCTGTGAAGATTACCGCAATTTTTTCTTTTGGCAGGTTATTCTTCCATGCAAAGTAGGCAGACAATATTGGGAAGAATATGAATCCAATATTTCTCGGGAAGAAGAACTCCTCGTCAAGGGCAAAGATTGCAGGTATTTTTGCAATTAGTCCTGCAAGAAGAGAAGCTGCGATTATGATTATCAGCTCCCGCCCGCTGCCCCAGGTAATAGATTCGCCTTCAAAGTTGAGCCTTTCGTTCCAGGTATCGGCCACGGGATTTCCTGTAACATCAGGATAGAGAGCGGCAAACTCCTTTTTAAAGAGTGTTTTGTTTGACCTGTACATCTTTTCCAGTTGTCCCGGGTCGTTCAGAAATGCCAGAATTTCGTCTTTCATCTTGAATATTTTTAATTTCTGTTAATGCCTATTTTTAATTATATGTATGCTGACTGCCTTGGCTCGCTCCTCCTTCGGTTAGTTCCAGAATGTACCGTTAAGTCCGAGTACAAATCCCATCCACAGGAAGAATACAAAACCCAGAAGTCCCAGTATTGTCGCTACAATTTTCATTGTTGAACTGCCGGTACGAAGGTGGTCCAGGTAATAATAGAGTACCCCGCCAAGTGAGGCTACCATTGGCGTTAGAATAAGTGGTTTTACCATCCAGTATTTAGACCACTCCGGATTTACATAGTCTGCGCTTAAAAGAAAAGCTGCAATTAAAAAGAGTGCGACAGCTGCGCTCTGCAGCATTCTCTTAATCAGTGAACCTGAATGAACCGATTTCTGTTGTGTTTGTGTGTTAGTTTCCTCTTTCATAATGATTTTATTTTTAAAATTCTGTTTTGATAATGTGTTTTTTGTAATTAATAGTACTTTGCTTTTCAAAGTATATGGGTAAAAAATTTAATGTTATTATAATTCTATATTTTTCTTGAATTCAGGAACTGCTCCAGCGCAGCGAGGTGGCTGCTGAATGCTCTCTTTCCCTCTTTTGTCATAAAGTATCTTGTGTTTGGTTTCTTTCCTATAAACGATTTTTCAACCCCTATAAACTCCTCCTTTTCTAGAGCTTTTATGTGGCTTGCCAGATTTCCGTCAGTCACATCAAGGTACTCCTTGAGTGAGTTGAAATCAAGCATGTCATTTACAGCAAGTGCCGACATAATTCCGAGCCGGATCCTGCTTTCAAATGCTTTATGTAAACCGTCAATTGAAATTTTCACCTTTCGTACTTGTAATGCATGTAAATGCCGTAAATAATGTTGACTGCCCCAAAGCCCAGTGCCCAGATAAGAAGTCCATACTGTACAAAATATGCTCCGGCCAGTCCAAGAAGAATCTGAATTATTCCCAGAACCTTCACCTCTTCAAGCGTCAGCTTGCTGGCGTTGAAAAGAGCCAGACCGTAAAATATGAGCGACACGGGAGCAATCAGCCCTATCATATCCTTAGAGATGAGGATGAGAATCAGCATACCTCCGGCTGCCAGAGGAACTGCCATATTTGTCATAAGGCGTCTGGTGGTAGCGTTCCACAGTTTCTCCCCCTTTTTGCCGGCGTTTCTGCCCGACAGGAAGATTACTGTGCTAAGTGCGAGAACCAGTATTGCCAGCGCAACATAAATCACATTTGTGAGGTTTCCGGTTGATGGTGCCTGCTCTGCTGCATTGTACATTATTGAGTCAGGATTGAAATCGAAAACTTTATATGCGATAAATGCCCCCGCCAGGGCGTATATTCCGGCCATAACTCCAGCCAGTCCGGATAGTGACAAAAACTTAGAGGAGCGCTCCATCATCGAGCGAATCTCGGTTATGTCCTTTATGTAGTCCTTTTCATCTTTCATCTGAAAGTACTTTTTTTTGCAAAGTAAAAACAAATATTTTGATTGCGCAAAAAAATCTTTGCCAATGAGAATTATTCTTAATTTTGCCGCCCAATAGTGTACTTAAAATACAAACAACCTTAATGCTCTTTAATTCAGTCTCTTTTGCAATCTTTTTACCGGTAGTCTTTCTGCTGTATTGGTTTGCAACAAAGAAAAATCTCAGACTCCAAAATATACTTCTGCTGGTCTCAAGCTACTTTTTCTACGCCTGCTGGGACTGGAGATTTCTGTTTTTGCTCGTATTCTCGACATTCCTGGACTACTTCACCGGGATGAAAATTCACGATGCGGCAAACAGAAAATGGAAAAGTATATGGCTCTGGATAAGCGTGGGTATTAACCTTGGCTTCCTTGGAGTTTTCAAATACTACAATTTCTTTGCAGAATCCTTCGCAGACGGGATGAATATGGTGGGATTACAGGTTAATCCGGCTATGCTGAATTTTATTCTGCCGGTGGGTATATCTTTCTACACTTTTCATGGTCTCTCATATGTAATTGATCTATACAAGGAGAGAATCAAGCCCGAGAAGGACTTCATTAACTACTCTGTTTTTGTCAGCTTCTTCCCGCTGCTTGTGGCCGGTCCAATTGAGAGAGCCACACACCTCCTTCCGCAGATAGTAAAGCCCCGGGAATTCGACTACACAAGGGCAGCAGACGGGCTGAGGCAGATTTTGTGGGGACTGTTTAAAAAGATTGTAATAGCAGACAACTGTGCGGAATATGCAAATGTAATTTTTAACAGCTCGGCAGATCAGTCGGGAAGTACACTCCTGCTTGGAGCACTCTTCTTCACCTTCCAGATTTACGGAGACTTCTCAGGATATTCAGATATTGCACTTGGTACTGCACGACTCTTTGGAATTGAGCTGCTCAGGAACTTTGCATTCCCATATTTCTCAAGGGATATCGCAGAATTCTGGAGAAGGTGGCACATCTCCCTGTCATCATGGTTCAGAGATTATGTATATATCCCTCTTGGCGGAAGCAAAGGCGGAATTTGGATGAAGATAAGGAACACCTTTATTATTTTCATTTTAAGCGGATTCTGGCATGGAGCCAACTGGACCTATCTTGCCTGGGGTGCGCTGAATGCCTTCTATTTCCTGCCCCTTCTGCTGGCAAAAAAGAACAGGACCAATATTGAGACTGTTGCATCGGGAAAACTATTTCCCTCTGCAAAGGAGCTGGTTATGATGCTAACAACATTTGCTCTCACAGTATTTGCATGGATATTTTTCCGTGCAGAGAACATTAATCAGGCATTTGCCATTGTCTCAGAAATCTTCTCTGCCTCTCTCTTTACCACTCCCTCATTTGAAGGAATGCACAAGGCACTGCCAACTTTCATTCTGCTTATCATTTTTATCCTGACCGAATGGAAAGGGCGCGAGCAACAGTATGCCATTCAAAACCTTGGCCTGAGTCGCTCCAGGACATACCGCTGGTCATACTACATTATAATCCTGCTCGCCCTCTATCTCTTTGGAAATTTTGGCAGCAACATTGAGTTTATCTATTTCCAGTTTTAATAATCAGATATGGAGAAATTTTTAAAATCGGCATTTAGATTCACACTTATCATTCTGGTCCTGAATGTTATTATCTTCTTTGTAAAAGATCTGCTTTTCAAAGAGTATTACAAATACTCAGATAAATATAACAGCTATCTTCTGGCAGACTCCCACGGTTGGAAACTCCGAGACTATACGGAGAGAATGGGTGTTGCAAACTTCTCTTATCACAGCGAGTCATACAGAGACCTTAACAGAAAACTCACTTATCTGATAGAGAATGAAAATATTGATACTGTTTTCCTTTCGGTGGACGACCACACACTTAGCCCGTACAGGGAAAAATCAAACAACGACTACAAGTCTGTAAAGTATGACTACATAAGGGGAGGTTATAACCTGATTGATTATGTAAAATTCAAACTGCAGTATTATGTGGTAATCTTTGATCCCAACATTAGGGCAATTATCTCCCACTTTTTTACTGAGCAGGCCCTTAATCTTGTTAAAGAAGAGAACCCGGAGAGAGTAAGCATCAAAGATGTTCCGTGGCCGCAAATGAATGCCAGGCAACGCGACATACTAACGGAAGAGAGGCTGCGTGAACAGTTCCCTTCTGAAAATTCTTCTGAGAAACTGAAGAAGTCTCTTGTAGAGATTATTGAAACCTGCAAAGAGAACAATATCACCCTAATAGGAATTAAATTCCCCCTTTCCGATGAATATCTCAATAAACTGGGAGATTTCTCATACAACGCAGACAGCGTTCTTATTTCCCGCGGGATTAAGGTACTTGATTTCAAGGAGTCATTCCGCAATAATGACGAGTATTTTGAAGATCCCGACCATCTGAACAAGGTTGGAGCAAATAAATTGATAGATTCCCTTATTTTGATGCAATTTTAGTGATTATAAAACCGATTAAATTGATAAATTTGTACGAACGTCAATTTAAACAAGGGTTTTCATCATTATCACTGCAATTTTATGGGGAAAAAATTTAAGCTCACCTTGCCCTGGCAAATCCTGATTGGAATTTTACTGGGCATTCTGTATGGCATTTTTGGCCACGAATACACACAATACACTAACTGGCTGGGAGAGATTTTTCTGAGGGGATTGCAAATGGTAGTTATACCGCTGGTGTTTAGCGCACTGGTTATGGGGGTTTCCAGCATTGGAGAGAGTACAGATTTGGGAAGAATTGCAGGAAAAACTTTTGCATACTACATTTTTACTACCCTTCTCGCATGTATTCTGGGACTGTTTCTGGTGAATATCTTCGAACCCGGTGTAGGTGTAGACCTGAAATTGCAGGAGACAGTAACAAGTATAGCTTCAACAAAGGTCTCATTTGCAGACCAGATTCTCTCAATTGTACCCAATAATATAGTAAGGGCAATGGCAGAGGGTCAGATGCTGCCGGTTATTTTCTTCTCTATTCTGTTCGGGTACTTCATAACCGTTTCATCTCCAAAATCACGCACGACTCTTACAGACTTCTTCAATGGTATGTATGAGGTCATGATTAAAATAACATTCCTTGTAATAAAATTTGCACCGTTTGGCCTTTTTGGAGTTGTCTCCAAAATGGTAGGTTCGCATGCGGGAAACACCGAAGCTCTCCAGACATTGTTTGGCAGCCTTGGAATTTATGCCGCAATTATTGCAGGCGGATGCATAATTCACGGACTTGGTGTGCTGCCTGCCATATTCGTTCTTCTAACAAGAATGAACCCTTTCAAATTGATGCAGCAACTGGGGACCGGTCTTATGACTACTTTCTGGACTGCATCTTCTGCAGCATCTCTTCCAATTAACCTTCAGGATATTCAGGAAAAGACAGGTGTATCCCGTAAAATAGCAGGATTCTGCCTTCCGCTTGGAAATACTGTAAACATGAATGGTACTGCACTTTTTGAAAGTGTTACAGCAATCTTTATTGCTCAGGCTTACGGAATTGACCTTACAATAGGGCAGCAGATAATAATAATTCTTACCAGTTTACTTGCAGCCATTGGCTCTGCAGGAATACCACTTGCAGGACTGGTAATGCTTGCAGTTGTACTCAATGCGGTTGGCCTTCCGCTTGAGGGAATCGGCCTTGTGCTTGTTGTTCAGCAACCGCTGGATATGATAAGATCTGCCGTGAATGTATGGGGTGACCTTACAGGTGCCGTTATTGTAGCAAAAAGTGAAGGGGAAACTATAAATCTCTAAGAATATGCTGTTCAACTATTTCTGTCCGGCCTGCGGCAAGGTGATTCCTTCTGACAAGCCGGTGTGGCGCTGCGAATGCGGAAGCTACCTTGACCTTGACTATATGCCCGTTCTGGACAGAAGCAAGCTCCCAAATGAGAAAAGCATGTGGCGCTACAGCCAGGTGCTGCCGCTTGAAACAATTAATCCCGCTCTTACATTCGGTGAAGGATTCACTCCGCTTCTACCAATGGCGTTCTGGGGAATAAATGTTCTTGGCAAACTTGATTACCTGATGCCTTCCGGTTCGTTTAAAGACAGAGGCGCTGCCCTCATGATTCATAAATGTCATGAAATGGGAATTAAAGAGATTGTGGAGGACTCCTCCGGAAATTCTGCCTGTGCAGTTGCTGCCTATTGTGCACGTGCAGGAATCAAGGCTAATATTTATATGCCAGCAGGCAACTCCAGTGCAAAAAGCATTCAGGCGAGGGCATACGGGGCCCATATCCATCTTATTCCCGGCAGCAGGACAGATTGTGCCGACGCTGCTCTTGAAGGGGCTAAAAAGAGCTATTATGCTGCTCATGCATACAACCCTTTCTTTCTTCACGGAACAAAAACGGTAATTTATGAAATAGCCGAACAGATGGAGTGGCAGGTGCCTGACTATTACTTCACCCCTGTGGGAAGCGGATCCCAGCTTCTGGGAGTTTACCTTGGGCTTAAGGAGATGCTTAATGCAGGAATAATTGACAAAATGCCAAAGCTGATGGCTGTTCAGAGCAACCAGTGTGCTCCGCTTAAAGATTTTGCAGAGGGGAAGCCACTGGGTAACCCGGTTTCACAATCCATTGCTGAGGGAATAGCAATTGCAAAGCCCGTAAGACTCAACCAGATTATTGCAGCCTTAAGGGAAACCGGCGGAGAGATTGTAACAGTAGACGATGCAGAGATAGTTGAAGCACTTAAACTTTCGTTTGAACAGGGCTTCTATATTGAACCTACATCTGCTGCTGCTGTGGCTGCGCTCAAACAATACAGAGGCAAAATAAAAACCGGTGAAAAAGTTGTTGTCTCTCTCACCGGTCACGGTCTTAAAGCCTCTTCAAAAATTGAATCTCTTCTCTGATCAGGAGATATTCTCTTTCCCCGGATTGTTCAGGATATCCTGAACGATAGTTGTAACACTTCTGAAGTCAATTTTTCCAGAGCTCATCATAGGAAGCTCCCTGATTACTATGAAGTGCTTGGGAAGAGCTATGTTTGGCAGTTCGTCTCCCATCTTTTTTAGTATTTCCGATTTGTTTACCTCAATCGTTACTGTTGCAATGATTGAAGAGCCTCTCATTTCGTCTGCAACATCCACGACGCAGCAGGAAACTCCGGTTGGCAGGTGCTTCTCAAGTGTGTTCTCAACCTTCACAAGAGATACCATCTCCCCTCCTATCTTCACAAATCTCTTGAACCTTCCGGCATGCCACAGGTAGTTGTCGGCATCAAAATAGCCCATGTCTCCTGTATTATACCAGCCGTCATTTATTGCCTCGGCCGTAATTTCGGGATCGTTGTAATAACCCTTCATAACAGAGTCCCCCTTTACCAGAATCTTTCCTACCTCTCCTGTCTTACACTCCTCCCCTGTCTCAAAATTTTCAACCCTAACCTGTACTCCGGGAATTACACGGCCGGTACTGCCGGGTCTGTTGAATTCAGGAATATTAACTGAAATTACAGGCGAAGTTTCTGTAGCGCCATAACCCTCAAGCAGAGTTACTCCGTGCTTCTCCATGTAACCTTCCCTGAGTGCGTCCGGACACTTGTCTGCTCCTGACACCATTATGCGCAGGCTCCTGAAATCACCCGGTTCAGATTTGTGCAGATAGCCCCAGAAGAAACTTGGAGTTCCAACCATGATTGTTGGTTTCTCTTCGCGCGCAATTTTACAGATGGTCTGGAAGTCTAGCGGATTTGCATAGCAAACCATTGTAAGGCCGTAGTAGAAAGTCACCCACAGGTTTACAGTAAGCCCAAACACATGGAAAAAGACCAGGTTTGCGAGCAGAATATCGTTGTCGAAAATCTTTACATAATTGCCAAAGTTCTCAATGTTGGATGCAATATTCCTGTGAGAAAGCTGAACAGCTTTTGGATCCTTTTCGCTTCCGCTAGTAAATAGAATTACTGCCGATTCATCCTCGCTTCCTTTGTGGATAAGGTTTAAAAGCAGATTTACAGGCAACTTTGATTTAAGAGCAGCTTTAAGTTTCTCGCCTGTAGTAATGCTTGCCATTATATCTTCAAGCATTACCATTCCCTCAACTACAGGGCAGTTAATCTTTTCGAGAAGTGCTCTTGAAGTGATAATTGTTTTAAAGTTGCACTTCATCTGAGCGTATCTGGCGTTAGCCTCGGCTCCAGTAGAGTAATTAATCATTACGGGAACGCGGCCGCTCATTAATGCCCCAACAGTGGCCAGTGCGCTGCCGGCAGATGTGGGTATCATTATCCCAATGAATCCCTCTTCGTATTTTTTGAATTTTGAGCTGAGAATAAGTGCTCCAATAAGAGCTTTTGAGTAAGTAACCTTCTTATTTAAAGTTTTGTCAATAATTGCAAGTTTAGAGGCGTTTTTCTTCGCCATCCGTACAAATTGCTGATGTAGTAACATAAATGTTTTCTTAGTTTTAACTCCAATTTCAGGCAGCTAATATAAGAATTATTTAACATAACAAAACAAGCGGGTGTAAATATACCCGCTTGCAATTGTTATATTTAGTAAATACTTTTACCTTTGCGTGTAGACTCTGAAGTTTAAGAAAGTGTAATTATACACACCCGACTGAAAATATTATTTTAGTAATTTTTCAATTACCTCAATCATCTCGTTAAACTGAGCAGGAGTATATCCGATATCCATATGGACAATCTTCCCTGTCTTGTCAACAACGTAGTTTCTTGGAATAGAAATACGGGCAAACTTTGAGTAGATAGATCTGTCGGTATCCATTCCCATTGGGAAGTTATGACCTCTTGCCTTTCTGAAGGCTGCTATTTTTTCGTATGTGTCCTCTCTTGAAATCGGAAGAAATACGAAGTCCTTTCCTGCAAATCTGTCAATGATCTCCTTCTGAACTACTGCCAGCTCCTGAATGCATGAAGGGCACCAGGTTGCCCAAAAGTTCACAAGTACTACCTTTCCCTTGAGTGCTTTTATATCTGTCTCTTTTCCGTCAAACATCTTTACTTTAAAATCGGGAACCATGTCCCCTGCCTTCACGACATTTCCGTTATCCTTTTCCTGGGCAGAAAGAAATAACGAAGTAAAAACCAATGCTGCGGTTAGTAAGATCTTTTTCATACGCTATATTTTTTTGTTAAATTTCATTCAAAACAAAAGTATTAATTATTTCCAATTATCTTTGCGCGCTAAAAAATTTTTATACAAAGATAAATGGAGAAAAAAATGGGTAATCCTGCAGTTGTCGGACTTGCAGGTTTTGGATTGACAACGCTTCTGCTGCAGTTTCACAACATTGGCCTGCTTGGTCTTGGTCCTGTTGTGGCAATGGGTTTCATCTTTGGCGGACTTGCTCAGATGATAGCCGGTTTTCAGGAGCAAAAAATGGGAAATAACTTTGGTTACAGTGCATTTGTTGCCTACGGCAGCTTCTGGATTGGACTTGGAATTATCTGGATGCTTAACTATTATGGTATCTATGCTTCAAGCCACACAGATGTAGGTTACTTTATGCTTGCCTGGACACTTTATACAGTGATTATGTTTATCGCATCACTTCGTGTTCACAAGGCTATGGCAATTACCTTCGGTCTCCTTCTGATTGGATTCATTTTACTTGTTATTGGTCACTTCGGTTACCCGGTATTCAACAAGGTTGCAGGTTTCGAGCTTATCTTCTGCGCCCTTGCTGCCTGGTATATGATGGCTGGTATCATTATCAATGATCTGGCAGGAAAGGTGGTTCTTCCAATGGGTAAAGCATTTGTAAAATAAATAATTGTTTTTACACCGGATTTATTTTAACTTTAAGTCAACAACTTAAAGCGGAGGTGTAAAATGAAACCTAAAATTGCAAAGAAAGGTCCTTATGTAGTGGACCTGGAAGAGGGTAAAAATTATCACTGGTGCGCATGCGGGGAGAGCAAGAATCAGCCTTACTGCGACGGATCACATAAAGGGGGAGAGTTCACGCCGCTGGCCTTCAAGGCCGACAAAGGCGGAACACACTACCTGTGCGGGTGCAAGCATTCGAAAAACAAACCTTTCTGTGACGGAAGTCATAATAAACTCTAGTGTCAGAACTCAATCCTCTCTACAGGATGTATGTCCAGCATTGAATTAATCATGAAAATGCTGTCGTAAAAGGCGATATCAGATGGTCTGATTTCAACCTGAGTGATAACACCACTCTTAAGCAGAAATTCTCTTTTCACCCCGTTGAGCAGAAATGTTCGCGGGGTGAATAGTTTTTCACCCTTACCAAAAACAATATTTGAATAAGAGGTATCTGTCACGAATCCATCTTTTACAATAAGGATATCATCGCACTTTCCCTTATGTTCCAGCAAACTGTTAAGAGAACTGCGGTCTTCATACTTGTAGCTGTAATCAATGTTACCGCCATCAACAATCTTAAGTGACTTTACTAAGCGTGGCTGATAGTTTTCGCAGTTTATGGAGATAATCTCTTTTGAATAGAGGATGCGCATTTTGTACAGGCCCTGAGAGTGGCGGCGGGCCTCGTGCAGGATCTCCTGCAGGGGGAGGCCTCCTTTGAGCCCAAAATGGTCATAAATGGTGCGGGAGGCCCGCCCCGCATGCAACTCCAGGTTCTGCGGAACTCCGTCAACTACCTTTATGGACTCAATAAAATTCATCTGTTCAAATTTGTCTTCCCTAATCCAGTTCACCTCTTCTTCAAAGGAAGGTATATCTTGGCTAACATCTCTGCATACTCATCCCTTGCATTGCTGTTAACGGTTATTCCTCCGCCACTCCTGTAGAAGAGCTTTCCGCCTTCTCTCTCCTCAATAAACCTGATAAGCACTGCCGAATCGAGTACCTTTCCGTCAAAATAACCTGCTATGCCTGTGTAAAATCCTCTCTTCTCATGCTCTGCAGAGGCAATCAACTTAACTGTAGATGTTTTGGGCGCTCCCGAAATTGATCCTGCCGGCATCAGTTCCAGAATTAAGCTTCCAAGTCTGCTTTGCCAGCCGCCTTTAAGCTCTCCTCTCACATCTGAACTCACCTGAAGAATCTCTCCCCTGTCAGTAACAATTCTGTCAATATATCTGAAACGCTCCACCCAGACCTTTTCAGAAACCATTCCCAGGTCATTTCTTATGAGATCTGTAATAGTATTGTGCTCGCAACTCTCCTTGTAATCATGAAGAATCCTGTACTCTGCGTGAGGCTCAGCTGCATCTATTGTCCCCTTCATTGGGCAGCATGAAATGACACCATTTTCGATTCTTACAAACCTTTCGGGGCTGAATGAGACAAATCTGCCGGGCAGATATACTCCAAAGAGAGATTCAGTGGCCAGAAAAATCTCTTTCAGGTTCACATCTGACTCCACCTCTGTCGAGCATGTAAGATTTGCAAGATAGGAGTCTCCTCTGCTGAGGCCTTTCAGGATTATACCGAATTTCTCCTCATATTCAGAATATTCATCTTGCCTAACAATTCTGAGCATGGGCTCCTTTGCAGAGCCGGCGCCGGATTGTCTGTAGTTTGAGACTCTCCCAAAGCGGAACAAAATCTCCTTTTCATCCAGCGGTGCCGGGACAAACAGAGCTTCTGACAGTTCGTAATCGAACGCAAAGAGAAACGGCTCTCCCGCAGCACCGAAACTGTTCATCTGATTAACAGCAGATTTTATATCTGTAATACCCTTCATATTTATGACAAATGTACTAAAATATATACTTTTGCTGTATGAACAGGATTCTGCTTATAGACAATTATGACTCCTTCGTTTACAATGTTCTCCATCTTCTGCGCAGTTCATGCACTCTTGATGTGGACATTGTTCTGAACGACAAAATCCCGTTTGACAACCTCTCTGATTACAGCCACATTGTTATCTCTCCCGGCCCGGGAATCCCTTCAGAGGCAGGAGGAATCTTCAAAGTATTTGAGCAGTGCCATAAAAGTCACTCAATACTTGGAATTTGCCTCGGCCATCAGGCAATTGCAGAATACTTTGGCGCGAAAATTTACAATCTTGGACATCCGCTTCACGGGCACAAAAGCTCTGTATTTGTAACAGACAGTAATGACCCCGTTCTTGGCCGGATAAAAGATGCTTCCGGTAACACTCCAGAATTTACTGCCGGACTTTACCACTCCTGGGCCGTGGACCCTTCCTCTCTCCCCCCGGATCTAAAAACCGGCAGCATCAACGAAACCGGAATTGTAATGTCCCTTTACCACACAAAATACCCCATCTACGGAATTCAGTTTCACCCCGAATCGGTAATCTCAGGCTTAGGTAAGGAGATCATTTGCAAATGGCTGGAAATGTAATTAGTCTCCCGATTTAACGCATCTATGCACGATTAGCTTTATCTATCTCTTTTTCAGTGCCGGTAAGGGTTATCTGATTTTTTCTGGCAAACTATTTGCAATATCTCCTATCACATTGAAAAAAAGTGAACTTAATATGAGATTTTCTTCCCTGAAATTAATTACTGTATCTATCGCAACTATCTTTATTACTTTTAGTTGCGTAAAGTTTCCCCAGCCGGAACCAATTAATCCCGTTTCTGACATTCCATCAAGTTTTAACTGGAAAACTATACAGGATGTAAAAATTTCTATCGGTGTAAACTCTGTTGCCGGTATTTCTGACAACTACATAAGAGTTATTAGAGTATACTCATCACCTCTTATGAAGGATGGATCTCTTATTTTATCGGGTGCTGCCAAACCGGGTTCACCATTGAGCACAACCGTAACTCTTCCCACTGCCTTAAAAAGCATCTATGTAGAAGAGATACTTCCTAACGGATCCAGAACTCTCACTAAGACTGACATTACCTCTTCCAATCTTGTAATAAACAGTACGGTAATGAGCACTAAATCCAATGCTCAGGTGGCTCAGAACGCATCATTTGTATCACCGTCAATTGCGATTCCCGCAAATTATGACGTTGTGATTAACAACAACAATTCACTGAGCCTTTCAGGTTTTACCGCTTCACAAAGCTCAGTTCATGGTAATCAGTACAAATCCTATCTTATTCCGGCTGGTTTCACCAGAACGGCTGCAATTAACACAGGAAACAGCAACGGACACGTAGTCCTTTATGTTAAGGGAAAGTTCACAACAACAAGCACAGTTAATCTTAACAAGACAACAATAGTTGTACTTGATGGCGGAGAGGTTAGTATAGGCGGAATGGAAACAGGTACTGTAGATGCAGGAATTCCTGTTCTGTATCTACAGCAATCAGGCTCTCTCTATTCAGGAAAAATCATGAATTTCTCAGGTGGTTCATTAATCGTGAACAAAGGAGTAATTACAGTAAATAACAATATTGATCTGAATTCCGGAAGTATTCTATACAATGAAGGGAATATCAGCATAAGCAAAAGAGCATCAGGAATTTCAACAACAAACAGCTCCGGTATTTATAACAGCGGAACAATTGATGTAAAGAAATTTGACATCACATACAATGCCTTTGTAACAAATGATATTGGGGGTATTATAAGAACTGAGACCTATTATCAAACCAACGGAACTGTGGTGAACAACCATCACAATATAGTTGCAACTTCAAGCTTTAAAGCCAGCGGTGGCGGAACTGTAAACAACTTCTGCAACATAACTGCAAACCTTACAGACCTTCAGGGTTTCACAGCTAATCTTTACGAAGGATCGCTCTGGAATACACAAAGCTTTGCCGTTAACGTTACAAACATCAATATGAACGGAGGCAGTATTTTCATGACAGGTAACATCAATTCTGTGTGGGATATGTCTCTAAGATCAACATCTGACTCTTACTCACTATTTAAAGTAACAGGCAATATTCCTGATTTAAGATATGCTGCTTCTGATGTGACCGGAAGAGTTGAATTTGTACACACACTTTTGACAGAAGGATCTGGCACAAATGGCAGACAACTCTATCAGGGAATGTTTACAGACGGACTGGCACTTCTTAACAAGAACCAGACTAAAAATATTCTTGCATCTTCTTGTAACGATGCAGCAGGACAGATAGTAGCTCCTCCTCCGGCAATTGTAGACAAAGACGGAGACGGAGTTGCAGAAGAGCTGGACTTTAACGACAGTGATGCAAATGTTGCATTTGTATCATACTTCCCGTCAGAGACAATATGGGGAACCTATGCATTCGAGGATACCTGGTCATGGAAAGGCGACTACGACATGAACGACCTGGTACTTGCTTTCAGGGTAACTTACTTTACCAACGCTGCAAATAAGGTCACTTCAATGAAGTTTGACCATAAGATTCTGGCATCAGGAAGCGGTATGGATATAGCAGCAGCTTTCCAGCTTGACAAGGTTAACTCATCAAATGTATCATCAGTAACCAGTCAGGAGATTTCAGGAACTGCACCGTTTGCAGTTACTGCAAATGGAACAGAAACCGGCATGACGCTGGCTGTTATTCCACTCTTCAACAGTGTAAGACATATTGTGACCGAAGATTACGGCGTTCTTCTCAACACTATCGAGGGAACACAAATCAATACTCCGGAGAAATCATTCAGAATCAACTTTTCAAATCCTGTTGAGATGACTAATCTGACAATGGAGGCAATAAACTTCTTTATCATTCCAAACCAGTCAGGTCTAACTCAGAGAGGAAAAGAGATTCACCTTCCTACATTCCTTCCAACAGCAAAGGCAGACATGTCTCTGTTTAACGGAAAACAGCTTCACCCAACTGACAAGTACAAATTCGAAGATGGAATGATGTGGGGAATAATGATTCCGGATAAATTTGAGTACCCTGCTGAATACAGTCAGGTTGATATGGCATATCTGAACTTCTTCAACTGGGCCAAATCAAACGGAACAGAGCACACAGACTGGTATAAAAACCTGGAAGGTTACAGGGATGATTCAAAAATTTATGGCAAATAACCAACTGAAAAATACCCCTGATCGCTGAATATAAAGAGAGCTGTACGACTTAGCCTTACAGCTCTCTTCTTTAACACTTAACAATTCTGATCCAGAAAACGAATGCTATAATTTTGCCTGATCAATTACGATTTTAGCAAGTTCTTTCCCGCATTTACCATAGCAATCCTTCTGACTTCCCAACAATTGTGTTATCATATGTAAATGATATTGCAACGGCCGGTTTAGTCTTCATAAAATCCAGCGATCCAGATTCTAGTTTGGTTTTTTGTCCGTACAGGGCAATAGAGAAAAGAGCCACCATAAGGAGGCCAATGAATTTTTTCATGATAAACCTGATTTTTTAAAGTTTGAAAAACTTCTCAAGCGGCGAAGCCCAGTAGTTTCTCAGACCAAACCCGCCAGCTTTTGCTGAAACTCTGTCTGCAAATACAATTTTCTTAGTCCTGACATTAAAACATACAGCTATGAAATTGCCAATTCCATCTTCCTTGTTTAGAAGTTCGGCAACATAGACAACCCCGTAGCCGGTATCCTTCCCGGTATTGAATGATTTTATAAGAGATACAAGAGCATCATCATCAATTTTAAATGCTTTGTTGTATGTTGGCATTCCGGCTTCGTTCATGATTCTTGCCCTGTAAATAGCTTCATCAATATTGACATTGTCAAAAACAGTAAACTGCATTTTCTTAAGTTCTGCAGACTGGTCAATCTCCCTTACATATTTTGCAAAGAAATTACCATACTGATATTTTTTGGTTTCGGTGACAATCAGCTTATTAATTTCCTCAAATGCCTTCGCAACCTTGCCCGGCTCCTCTTTCACACCAAAAGTCTTAACCAAAGTGAAATCAACTCCATAAAAATTCATTTTAGGAACAGGCTGACCTTTTCCGTTTTCGAGTGCCAGAACCATACCAGGTAAAAGCACAAACAGCAGTAAGATAAACTTTTTCATAGCTTGTAGATTTTGTGTTGTTCGTAAATATACTTTATTTTTTAACATGTTAATATCCATTTTATCAATAATTCACTTACGATTTATAAATTGTCAGTAATTCCCGTTTTCCAGTGAACAAATCTACTGTTAGAGTTGTTATTTCAATTAGTTTTGGGTACAAATATTGCAATGTTGAAAACTATTTATATATTTGTCCCTAATTGGGCGGTCTGTAATATATAACCTCCTGATAGTAAAATTAATACGAATTTAAAACATTTTACTCATATGAGTAACAAATTGAAAAATATTATTGTAATAACCGGGCTGGTTCTTGTAACTTTCTCATGTGTCAAGTTCCCTGATCCAAATAGCGGAACTCAGACAGGTTTGCTTAACATCTCCGAGAATTTCGACTGGAAAACCATCGAAACCAAGAAAGTATCCTCAACAGGCACCTTTTCTGTCCTGAATCAGGATGGAGATACAATTGCCAAAAACCTCCCTGCCGGAGAATATGATTTATATGTAGGAAAAGGTACCAACTTAACCGTTGTCGCTTCTACCGTAGTTCTCGAAACAAGCTCCAAAGCGATTTCGGTACCTGTAAGCGGAACCAAAACAAGAATATTCTTCCCTGCACAAGACAAGTATGCTACAATGATGTTTGAGGATCTCTTCCCTTTTTCAGGAGATAGAGACATGAATGATATTGTGTTTGGTTTAAATATTGAATACGACTTAGATAACAGAGGCCGGGTAATGGCAATAAACTTCAATATTGAACCAAGAGCAATAGGAAGTACAAAGACATTTATTGGGCTTGGTGCTAATTTTACAGGTTTCCCAGTAGAAGTAAGTAAAATAGTCAGAACTAGCTCAACACAGCCAGACATTATAAATAATCATTCAGATCTTGCACCAATCTATAATATTGATCCAAAGTCAGGATATTTTAATCCGGTCAATCCGAATGATCAAGCAAACGCAGATTATAAAGTAGCGCCTTTCACTGGAAATTTCAGAAGTTTCTTTCTCAATGCACCATCTGATACAAAATTCGTGAATGTATATAATGATGCTATATCTGTTGCTTCTGCAAGATTCACAGCAACTGTGACACTTAATTCAGTAATCAATTACTCTTCATTTACATTTTTAGAAAGTTATGACCCTGCCAAAGTAAATATTTCCATTTTCACTTCGTTTGAAGACAGGGCACATGAGGTTCATTTTAAAGGGCAGCTTCCTACAAAATATTTTGATTTAACATTATTTAATCACACAGGACGGACTAACTTTACTTCAACTGCCGATAATTGGGTATGGGCAATTATGAGTGACAAATCGGTCAGGCATCCTGTTGAAAATATGAAAATATATGATGCTTACACCGATTTCAAAACATGGGTAGAAAATCAGAATATTTTCAATTGGTATTCAGTAGTTAATTTGGATAAATTATATACTAAAACTAATTTCAATTACGATAATTAAGGCATAATTTGTTGAAAAAGATTACTCCATTTTTATTAGTCTTGCTTTTTGTATCCTGCGTAAAGTTTCCAGAGGATACATATAAGAAAGTATTGGATGTACCCGCAGATTTTGACTGGAAAACAATTGAGAAAAAGACTCTGCAAATTACACAATTATCGTCAGTTTTAACAGAATCTGGAGACACTGTTGCCTCATTTTTACCACCAGGAAACTACGATATTACTATTGGAAAAGGTTCTGTATTAAATGTTGTCCAGGAAACTTCTACCTCTGCTTTTACCAAAGCGCCAGGCTCTGTCAAACAAAGAGTTTACTTTCCTGCTCAAGGTAAATATGCCACTGTAATGTTCGAAGATCTTTTTCCCGACAAAGGCGACATGGATATGAATGATATAGTCTTTGGCCTTAATATCCAATTTGATTTAGATGCTCAGGCAAGAGTACTTGCAATTTGGTTTCACATACAACCCCGAGGTATTGGAAGTTCATACAAAAACATTGGAATAGCAGCTAATTTTACAAATTATACGAATACAAATCCTGGCATTTCGTATTATATCTATTCAGATGAAAATCTCAATCTTTCAAGATTTTTTAATGTAGACTACCTATCTCAAACTGTATATACTGCAGAAAAGAATAATTCAGCATCAGAGGTTATTCCTATTACGGGAGATTACAGAGCTTCATTTGCAGATACTTCAGAACTATTTATTAATGTCAGATCAGTGGACCCTGCAATAGCAACTACAAATTTTTCAGTTGCTGTTGATTTATTTACTAAAGATAATTATTACTGGGATTTTACGTTGTTTGATGAGCCCCTTCCTAATAAAATAAACATAGATGTTTTTGCACTCCTTAATGTCAGAAGTAAAGAGGTCCATTTAAAAGGACAAAAAGCAACTGAGAGATTCAATAGACAATACTTTGTTTACACAATGCCAAAAACTGACTTTTCAACATTAGATAATTGGGTTTGGGCAATAATAAGTGATAAATCTATCAGGCATCCTCTAGAATTCGTGAAAATATTTAATTCTTATCCAAATTTCAAAACCTGGGCAGAAGGTGGAGGTGCTACGAATATCAATTGGTATACTCCAATGATAATTGATAGTTTATATACAAAGCGTAATTTTAGTTATATAAATTAAGCTCTTTTAGCCTTTTCCCACGTACCATCTCCTTTACTTTTTCTTATGTAGTAAGAAAATCCAAGTATTACGTTATAATTCATAAATAGAAAATAATAAGGCACATAGAACACCTTGTGTTTTATCTGTCTGTCTGAATAATTCTTCCCTATTAATGCCGATGCATAAATTATTATCTGTAATAATAGTAAAGTACAATAGAGTGCATTCCAGGTCATTATAACTAATGCAATGTTAATTGGCAATAACGAGAACAAACATATAGGCGTTAAAGACCATCTTAGAACGCGGTGAGAAATATATTGAAATGACAATAGAGGATATTTAAAAAAATTAAATAACTGTTTTAATCTTATAATTGACTGAATTCCTCCAGCAGAAATTCTTACTTTTCTTTTTCTTTCTTCGTCTATGTTTGCAGATCCGCTTTCTATGGCATATGCGTTACTGCAATATTCAATCTTATAACCATTCAATACGATTTTCATGGAAAGAATAAAATCGTCCAGCAAAGTGTCATTCTCCATTTCCTCATAAAGCGAAGACCTTATAGCAAACAATTCACCTGCAGCTCCAACTGTAGTATTTAATCTTGAATCTAACAGTTTCAGATATGATTCATACTTCCAGTAAATCCCCTCTCCACTTGAAGCAGCTCCATCTGATTCTTTTGACATAACTCTCTTTTCTCCGGCTACACACCCAACGTTTGAATTCTCAAAAGCTCTGGCAATTACAAGTAAAGCATCTGAGTTAAGCATTGTATTAGCATCTGTAAACACAACAATAGGTGTGTGTATATGCTTCATCGCTCTGTTAACGGCTGCTGTTTTTCCTCCGCGTTTTTGTTCAAAAAGAAGCTCAGCTTGTGGATAATTAGTAGTTAATATTTCGTTAGTTAAATCGGTAGATCCATCGGTAATCCAAATAATTTTTAATTTTTCATCCGGATAATTCAGATTAAGTGTGTTTTCCATTTTACTTTGAACTACGCTTTCCTCATTGTAAGCGGGGATAAGAATGGAGATTTCAGGAAATTCCAGTTCTTTTTGCAAATTGAACTCTGGTTTTGAAATAAAATGTTCTTTTAACCAAACAAGGACAAATAATAAAATTCCATAACCAAGGTATGTATAGAATACAATACCTAAAAATGTCCAAAATAATATTTCAGTCAACATCATAGTACCGTTGTGAGAATTTGTTCTCATTCAAAAGTAATACTTTTTATTTACATTTGTAAAAATGAGATAATGGCTACAAGTTTAAAAGACCAAACAATAAAAGGTATGTTCTGGAGTGTTGTTGAGCGATTCGGATCAATTATGCTTCAATTTGTTGCCAACATATTACTCGCTCGCATTCTTACTCCTGTAGATTTCGGTCTCATAGGTATGATTATGGTATTTATTGCGATAAGCAATACAATTGTTGAAAGTGGCTTAAGCGCAGCGCTTGTTAATAAGAAGAATGCGACTGAGAGTGACTACTCTACAATCTTTTTCATGAATACTGCTCTTTCACTATTGTTTTTTATAATTCTGATGATATCTGCTCCTTATATTTCTGAATATTATCACCAGCCCCAATTAACAGAATTATTAAGAGCATTAAGTTTTATTTTGATTTTCAATGCCCTTAATAATATTCAATATACTCAGCTAATTAAAGCAATTAATTTTAAGCAGCTTGCTAAAGTGAATCTGGTTGCCACATTTGTTGCATGTACAGTCTCAGTGGTTTTGGCATATATTGGTTATGGTGTTTGGAGCCTTGTTGTTCAGTTGATTCTAATTGCTTTTATAAGAACTATCCTGTTTTGGATGTGGAGTACATGGAAACCAAGAATAATTTTCAGCCTAAATTCTCTTAAAGAGCTGTTTGGATTCGGATCAAAGCTTCTATTGTCTGCATTACTGGACACAGTATATAATAATCTTCAGGCACTTGTTATAGGCAGAGTATTTTCGGCAAAAGACCTGGGCTTTTATTCTCAAGCAAAAAAATTTGAAGAAGTGCCATCATATACATTTTCAAGTGTTGTTAATCAGGTAACTTTTCCTGTGTTTGTTAAAATGCAGGATAATTTTGATGAGCTTAAAAAAGGTGTACGTAAAAGTTTGAAAACTCTTGTGTTTTTGCAATTCCCTGTTATGTTTCTATTAATAGTAATAGCAAAACCCCTTTTTGAATTGCTTTTTACAAGCAAGTGGAATGATGCCATTCCATATTTTCAAATCTTGTGTTTTTCTGGCATGTTAATATCGATGCACACAACAAATCTGAATATATTAAAGGCTCTCGGTAAAAGTAACCTGTTTTTGTATCTTGAATTTGCAAAAAAAACAGTGGGAGTAGTAGCACTGGTCATTGGGTTACAATTTGGAGTTATGGGACTTGTTATTGGTATCGCTGCCAGTTCATATTTATCTTTTTTTATTAATGCATACTACTCCGGAGGTGCAATAAAGTATGGTGTTTTCAAACAAATTAAAGATGTTTTTCCAACATACTTACTTGCACTACTCACTGCCTTTATTATTTATGTAATATTAAACATGTTAAACCTAAATAATATTCAATTTATATTATTGGCTACGATTTTTTATGCAGTATCATATCTTGGATTATCCAAATTACTTAATTTTGAAGCCTTTAATGTCCTTTTAGAAATTTTCAATGACAAAATTATAACTCGATTTAGAGATGAAAAACAATGAGATTTTTGTAACGCGGCCTTGTATGCCGCCATTGAATGAGTTTATAACCTATCTGGAAAGAATTTGGGAAAACAAAATACTTACCAATAATGGTGAAATGCATCAACAGCTCGAACGTGAGTTAGCCGATTATTTGGGAGTTAAATATATATCATTATTTGCAAACGGAACTCTGGGTCTAATAACAGCTCTACAGGCTCTTAATATTACCGGAGAGGTAATAACAACGCCATTTAGCTTTGTTGCAACTACACATTCACTTTGGTGGAATAAAATTCAACCTGTTTTTGTGGATATTGAACCTGAATTTCTCAATATCGACCCATCCAAAATTGAAGCTGCAATTACAGATAAGACAACTGCAATAATGCCTGTACATGTATACGGAAATCCTTGCAATTATTTAGAAATTGAACGGATTGCTAAGAAGTATAATCTTAAAGTTATATATGATGCGGCTCACGCTTTCGGCGTTTCAGTTAATGGGAATTCTATCCTAAACATGGGCGATCTTTCAGTACTTAGCTTTCATGCTACTAAAGTATACAGCACTATTGAAGGCGGAGCAATTGTTAGTCACACTCAAGAGATGAAGCATCATATTGATAACTTAAAAAACTTTGGATTCCGGGGTGAAACAGTTGTAGAGGAACCAGGCATAAATGCTAAGATGAATGAGGTTCAGGCTGCATTTGGATTACTTCAGTTAAAGTATGTTGACGGCTTCATAGAAAGAAGAAAAGTTCTTACAGAACTTTACAGAACAAAACTAAGTAATATTGATGGAGTTAGGTTAATGAAAGACATGGATGGAGTTAGACATGGCTACTCATATTTCCCAATACTTATTGATGAAACTGTTTATGGAATCAGCAGAAATGAATTATATGAAAAACTCAAAACATATAATATTTTTAGTCGAAGATATTTCTATCCGTTAATAAGTGAATTTGAGCCATATAAGGCGCTTTCATCAGCTTCGAAAGCTAACATTCCAAATGCAATTGCTGCCTCCGAAGAAGTGCTTTGCCTTCCTATATATGTTGAGTTAACAGAAGCTGAAATTGATTTGATTTGCAGTTTAATAATAAAATTTATGATATGAATACAGAAGTCAAACCGCTCGTAAGTATTCATTGCCTGGTTTACAATCATGAACCTTACATACGGAATGCTATTGATGGCTTTTTAATGCAGGAAACAAATTTCCCGTTTGAAATTCTTATTCATGATGACGCTTCTACAGATAGTAGTGCTTCAATAATTGAAGAGTATGTCAGAAAATATCCAAAATTAATTAAACCAGTTTATCAAAAAGTAAATCAATATTCAAAGGGGGTCGATGTTACATACGACTTTCAGATTTCGAGAGCATTAGGAAAATATATCGCAATTTGTGAAGGCGACGATTATTGGATCAATCCAAAAAAACTTCAGTTACAGGTAGATTTTTTAGAGAGCAATCCAGAATATGGATTAATTTATACAGATTATGACAAACTATTTAATAACTCCGGTATTATCCAAAAAGCTCTTTTTCGCTCAGGCGAATCATCAGCTCTTACTGGATTTGAAGACATTTTAGTCAACAAACCATATTTAGCCCCTTGTACATGGATGTATCGAAAGGAATTTACTCCTCACAACAGAGGCCACTATACAGATTGGTCATTCACTATTCTTTTAGATATAGCTAAATTATCAAAAATTAAGTATTTAAATGAATCAACTGCCGTTTATAGACTTTTGCCAGAAAGTGCAAGCCATTCTAAATCTATTAATAAGCAGTTCAACTATATGAGAGGAGTGTATAGTATCCAAATTGAATATGCCCAAAAATTTAGTGTAGAATCTTCAATAATTGACAATATTAATTCAAAATATCTGGCAGAAATTTTGCCATATGCCGTTGCAAGCAGAGACTTTATAACTGCTAAGAAGGCAATCCTTTCAATGTGGAAAAACAATCAGTTTTCCATAAGATATTTTATCATAGTATTCTTATTCTCAATAGGAATGGGTTCTATTTTGTTAAAGAAGTACTTCACGTTCAAGCGAAAATATCTTGATAAAACTTAAAAATATTTAGCTTTTCTTTTTATTAATTAAGTTTGAATCTTTATCCACATACTTTTTCTTATATGTAATGTATGCGGAGGCCATTAATAACGCAGATGACACTCTTTTAAAAAGAGCTTTAATAATGCCGCCGTCACTCTTTAGTGGTGCTGCACTTGTATAAGCTCTTGCTTTATAACTTCTCACCAATTTAATATCACCATACTTTTTTAATTCTGAAGCCATCGCACCATCTTCTCCCCTTCTAATATTCACCCTGAAACCCTCCTTTCGTCCGTACTCTGTTATAAATGCAAACACTGACCCCCTAACGGTTAATTCAGGCCTTTTTATTGAAAGTAAATAAGAATTTATGTTTCTTAATAATTCATAAACAAACAATTTAAACCTAGATATTCCTGGTTCCGGTATAAAATTATATTGAGAGCTCACAGCAACAATATTCTTTTTCTGCAGTGACTTTATCATCGTTTCGATATAGTAGGGAGGATAAAGTGTGTCTGCATCAATACAAAAATAATATTTGCCCTTCGCTTCTTCAAGTGCTTTTTGTCGTGCAAATCCGGCACTTTTCCTTGTCTCATTAAAATATCTTACGCCAATCCTTTTGAATATTTCTTCTGTTTTGTCAGTTGACGCATTATTGATGCAAACAATTTCTATCGGGAAAGTAGTAACATTATTACAAAGAGACCAGATACAAGGAAGAATTCTTTTCTCTTCATTATAGGCAATAATAGCAATTGTTGCAACTGGCTCATCTGACTTACAGGAAGTCAGTAATTTTGCAATTTCATTTAATGTACTTTCATCCTGATTTTCCAAAGATTTGTTAAGTATGCCTAAATAATTTGAGTACCACATGTCGCTAAATATTTATAAGTACTTATCTCCAAATGCTCTTGATCTGATTAATTTTGCCGGATGCCCATACATTATCATGTTGTCTGGACAATTATTGAGCAGAAGAGAACCAGCTCCAATTATTGAATTATCCCCAACTGAAACTTTTTCTTTTACAAATGCTCCAATCCCAATAACAGAATATTGCCCCAAATAGAAATTCCCCCCAGTTATTGCTCCAGGTCCCAAAGATGAAAAGTCACTTATAACAGAACTATGACCAATACTAGAATTTGAATTTAAAATTGAAAAATCTCCAATTTTTGAGTCTGCACTAATGTTTGAACCAGAAAAAAGGGCAATCCCTTTACCTAATAATACATTCTTTCCAATGTTAGAATTTGGGTGTATCGCATTGGCAAACGATATTGAATTGCTCAGGTTTAATAATTTTGAAACAACCTTAAATCTTCCGGAGTTATCTCCTACTGCCGGAAAATACTCCGCATTTGGATGTTTTTTAATAACAATTTCAAGATTATCTTCATTGGCAATTATGGGATAGCCCAAAGTGCTATCTCCAACTTTTCTGTATGAATCAATCAACCCAATTATTTTGTAATCCTTTGACTTTTCAAAAATGTCAATAATATCAATTGCATGACCTGACGATCCAAAAATTATTAATTCCTTCATTTTTAAGGATTTAATGAATTATAAATAGATAAGAGCCCTTGCGCCGTTTTTTCCCATGAAAAACTCTTAACTCTTTCCAACCCATAAGCTCTCTGTTTTTGATAATAATCATCATCATTGACTAATTTCATAATTAATGATGCAATTTCTTCAATATTATGAGGATTTACCAACGAGGCACCTTTGCCGGCGATTTCAGGCATTGCAGATGTGTTTGATGTGATTACTGGTGTACCACATGCCATTGACTCAAGAATTGGAATACCGAAACTTTCTCGTAATGATGTATAGAGAAATAATTTTGCGCCATTATATATATAAGGTAAATCCTTATTGGATATATAACCTGGCGCAAAAACAAGATGTTTTATATACTCAATATTTTCCTGTTTTATTATATCATCAATAACACCTTGATTTAAATCAGCTATTAAAATTGGAAGAGGGTTTAAAACAGATCTGGCATACACTGAATATGCCTTAATTGTCCTAGTAGTGTTTTTCTTAGGATCAGTATTTCCTAGAAAGAAAATATAACTGGTATGCGAGATATATTTCTTCGTTATAAAATCTGTGTTTTCTATTACATGGAAATGATTGCTGTAACCATTATACAATGATGTAACATTATTTTTGAAATTTGGGATTCCTTCACGGATTCTCATAGCCTCAAACTCGGATACAGTTATCACCTGTTTGCATTTATTTAATATTCTTGGCACAACAAATCTCCTGTAATACCAACCTAAGTTTTGATAAATTGAAGAGCTTTTAGATTTTCTTTTTTCCAGAAAAATAATATCATGAAGTGTTAACACTAAAGGAACATTACAAAATAACGGAGCAGTATTGCTAGTACAGTGAAATATATCTGGTTTTATTTTCCTGATAGTTAAAGGGAGTAAAATCTGCTCCCAAACAGCGTAATTATTTGATTCTAGTTTAATAAAATGAAAATTTAACGACTCCTCCAAACCTTGATAATCATTTCCTGGACCCACAATAACGAAATACTCGTTTGATTTATCAATCTTTTGCAAATTCCTTATAGTTTCGAGAGCTACGAAATCCATTCCGTGCTTCTTATCTCTAAATATTCGCTGAGCTTCAATCGCAATTTTCATCTCTATCCTTTGTTAGTATGTATGAATTTATCTCCCACTCCTCTAATTCTGAATAAATTAAATCCCATTAATAAAAAAAGAATCGGTATATTCTTTAATGATTTGATTAGCTTTTTATTAAACATATATTTTGGCACTGAAACAACTAATGCAATTAATAAAATAATAAACAAAGCCCACCATTTAAATGAACAATAAGGGTGTATTATCGTGCAACATAAAGATATTATGAATATAATTCCTACTAAAAGAATACGGGGTAAAAGCATCCATTGAAAAATTTTATCCAGAAAAGCGATATTAAAGGAACTAATCGCATTAGGTAAATAAGAAATTGCTTTCCTCAAAATATCAAATTGTGCTGCAATCCATCTTCTTCTTTGATTATAGAAGCCACCTTTCTTTTGAGTTTTTTCATCATAAACAAATACATTGTCCAAATATGTGATGAAAATTTTATCCTTTAGAAGAAGTGCTTCAAGTTCTTTGTCTTCACCAGCAGTAACTATTCTGGAAATATTGGCTCTCATCCATTTGAAATCTACAGCCATTCCAGAACCGATGAGTGCAGAGGGTAGCCCTAATACAACATGTCCCTTCCTAAATATTGAATTATTAATTTCCTCACTTAGTGCATCTAATACAGCTGTATCTGTATTGTTATTTTTCGCTATTCGATGAGCCTGAATTACCTTATAATCTGAAGTATACGCGATGCACATCTCTTTCAAAAAATCATAATTAACTGTATTGTCTGCATCTAAAATTACTACAAAATCGTAGTCCTGATTTATGTTGTTAAAAGCAAAATTTAAAGCTTTTGCCTTTGAGCTGTTCTGAAAATTTACTTCCAGAAGGTTTAAATTCAGGGACTTTAAAGAGACATTAGTGGACGGTTTCATCCGATCAGAAACAACAACAATATCATACAAATTATCAGGGTAATCTTGTTTTAATAAAGAGTTAACCGAATCAAAAATAACTTTATCCTCTTTGTATGCAGGAATCAGAATTAAAATTCTCTTGTAATCACTCAAAAAAGCTGACTTGATTTCATTTTTAAAAAACAAGGAAGCAAATGCAAATATTGATAGATAGAATACAGAAACAGAGGATAATATAAATAATATCCAATCCAGAACTGTTAGTATCATCGATATACTCATAATTAACCTAATTTATTTTTTAAGAAGAAGAATGCAACTGCTCCTTTAATATTAGCTAAAACCAAGTCATATCTATTATTAATCATTGAATGAACTACCCCCTTAGTTAAAGCAATTGATAGCAGATATAATAATGACAAATATTTTATTGCTCCATGTCTGTTTCTCCATGAATATAACAATCTGTTCCTTACGATGTAAAAACTCCTCAAGTAACTACCTTGTCCCGTTGATTTGCTCTCTTTATGGATTATAGTTGCAGATGGAAAATACCATAACGAAAAACCATTATTTGTCATTGTAGTGCACCAATCAAGCTCTTCATAATAAAGGAAATAAATTTCAGGCATTAAACCAATTTTATCTATAACCGATTTCCTAATAATCATTGCAGCTCCGTGAGTATAAGGAGTTATTGTTGGTTTGTTATACTGGTTAGTGTCGAGCTCGTTAAAGCCTATTAGGTTGTTTCTTACAGAAAGTTTTGAAAGTTCTGTATACCCCGCAAATTGAATAAGACCCTCAGGTTTAAAAAATTTAATTTTTGGTGATGCAGCTGCTATATTTTCATCATTGTCCATGAACTTTACCAAGTCCAGTATGGAGTTATCAATAACTATAGCATCATTATTAATTAGAAATATATATCTTCCTTTTGAATTCTTAATTCCAAGATTATTACCCCCGGAAAAGCCCAGATTTATATCACTTCTTATTGATATTAAATTTGGATATAGTTGTTTATTGATTTCTTTAGACTCATCCCTTTTTGATCCGTTATCAATTACAATAACCTCAAATTTAAAGCCCTCACAATTTTGGTAAATTGACTTAATTAGCTCAATTGTGTCATTAAGCCCATTATAATTCACCGTTATGAACGAAATATCAAACATAACTATTTTAACATTATGACATGTTTAATTTCTTTATCTCTAAATCAAGCTTCTTGCTTTTAAACATAAATGCCATTGATATATATACTAAAAATGCTGTTGGGAATTGCCCTAAAACCTCATTTCCGTAAGAAGTTGCAATGATACCAATAACACCGCATGTTAGAGCAATTAAGTATCCCCTTAATTCTCTGTCTTCAATTTTAAATAAAACCATGTAAGAACCATATGCTACAATGTAGAACATTATTAGCAAGTTTAAGATTAATCCAACAATTCCTGTTTCAACCCACAGCATTACATACCAAGAATCAGTTGGAATGTGAGATAAATATGCATTTGGAAGAAACTCCCTTGCCTTCCCTCCTCCTAATCCTATCCCTGCTCCAAATGGTTTGTCAGCTAAATAAACTCTAAGTTTTTTCTGATTATCCAACCTTGTTATCAGAGACTCATCGTTCATATTAACGGCAGTTCTCATTCTTCTTACAAAAGAATTTGACTCCCCAATATAAGTAAATTTTAAAATAGCGAAAACACTTATAAGAGCTAAAAAAGTTAGTATTGCAATTTTAAAATTTCTTGACAGCAAAGTATATAAGGCATAGCCTGCAAACGGAACGGCCAAAGCTCCTCTTGTACCCGAAATCATCATCGCAGCAGCAGCAGACAATGCTACAGCCATATAGAATATTTTTAAACTACGTTTTTTAACATATACGGATACAATAGAAAAGACGACCATTGAATAACCCATCCCAGACCCAAAATTCCCAGCATCAGTATAAAATGAAAAATATCTTATACCAGAGAAGATAATGTGTTGCTTCCATGCTCCTTCATTTAACCATCTGGTCTCTGCAAAATCAAAACCAAATGTTTTCTGAATAAAAGCCTTTAAAACAGCAAGTAATGTCATAACAGCCCAGGCAAATAAGAACCACTTAAGGTCTTTAAGTTTGTCAAAAAGAAGCATTGACAACAATGTAATCAAAACAAAATATCCGGCAACACCTCTAATTGTTGTGGCCCACGCTAATTGTGAAACGGCTTCAGGGTTCAATAATTCTAGTACACAATATATTAGCCATATTCCTGAAAGTAGAATTAATGGGGACTTAATCCTCTGCCAGTGTATCTTTTTGTTTATTGTCTGAATAATCACTCCTAACAAAGTTGTCATGATTAATATATCAATAGCTATACCTCCTGGAATAGGAACATATCGTGTAATTCCCATTATAAAGTAATTGACAATAAATATTATTACTAAACCCCAATATGGGTTAGAAATAACAATTATCAGGTATAATATAGCAGCTGGTAAAAGTGAGTAAAGTATTAAAAAAGGCGTTCCTAATTTCAATAAGATTAATGGTATAATCATAGCACACACAATCAAAATACCATACAACAAGTATTTCGACTGGAACAAATTCTTTATAACATTCAGGTTCACCTCAATTTAAGATTTTGAAGTTAATCCAAACTGAATAAACTTATAAACAAAGGTTCTTAATCTGTTATGAGGAGGCAAAAGTCCAAGAAAGCTTTCTGCTGCTTCCCTGTTTGTATTTGTTAGATATAGTACTAAAGGTGTATTGGCACAATAGTTTTTTAATCGGCCAAAAAATAAGTTATCAATATCTTTCCAAGGTTTATCAGCACGAAGTACAATAATATTAAGAGATGCCTCTTTTAATAGACCTTGTGGAATTGCAGAATAAGATATAGGCTTATGTTCAATAAATATAATATCCTCGCTATCCGATTCATATATATCCATTATATTGTCTGCAAGAATAAAATCTCGGCTCTCCATATCTATGTCATAATCCCAGGACAAAGTCTTTACTCTTAATCCTCTCTCAATCCAGTATTCTTCAAGTTCTCTGATAATATCAGATTTACCAACACCATATTCAAGGCTGATAAAATTTATCAAATCTGGGCGCTCTTTTGGATTTAAATATGGCACTATTGAATTTGCAAGATTAATTGTAGACAGTCTACAGTATTCATTTCTATATTTATTGAAACGATATCCTTTTAATCCTGGACGAGCTCCCAGAACTAAAGAGTCTGGGATTAACCTTTCTGTTCTGAATTTGTCGCGTAATGTTCTATCTAATAGTTCGACTAAGGTAAAAAATCCTAATACAAAAAGAAATGATCCTATAAAAGCAATTGCAGTCATTTGCTTTCTATTAGTTTTTTCTGAATCAATTGGATATAAAGGAGGATTTAGAGCTTTTAATGTTGCAGAGGTCATTTCAAGATTCTTCTGCTTCATTAATGCTTGATTAAGATTATGCAAAATATTGAGGTATGATTGCTCTTTAAAGCTTATCTCTCTCTCCATGCGTCTCAGAGTAGAGCCTATAGGAGAAAAGAAAACATATTGACTATCAAGCAATTTCCTTCTATCGTTCATTACAGAAAGCTCTGCATTTGCTTTTTCCCTCTTTATTATCTCAGCTAACCATTCGTTTACAAATTCTGACAAAGCTATTCCCTCTTTAGAATACTGCTTTGAAGTTATTGAGTTAACTATTGATTTAAGTTCTGACTCCGCTCTGTCTCGTTTATACTTATAGTCGGAAATTTTTGACCAGTTTGTTGCTAATGAGTCAGATTGAAATGATTCTAACCTGGCTATTGAGGAACTAAAATCAGAGATTTCTTTAAGTTTTTCTATAAACTGCCTGTTATTCTCTATTAATTTAGCCTGGTCTTGAATTCTATTATTTAATTCTCGCACTAAAGCAGTAGAACTACTCAAATTAAGAAGAATTTCTTCATATCTGAGTTCAAAATCTCTACTTAACGCTGCTATTTGTTTAGTTTGCTCAGGGTAGTTTATTACCTTGTTATCAATATTATACTTGATTAGATCATCTTCATAAAGTTTTAGGTCTTTTCCCAATCTTTCCAGTTCTGTTTGAAAATATGCTATAACATTGAATGTTTCGCCGAATCGTAATCTTTTGTATTCGTTAATAAATTCATCATTTAATATAACCAATGTGTGATATGAAATCCCTGGGTCGTTGGCACTATATCTTATTTCCAGCATATCGCTGTTGAAAAGTCTTTTTACATCAATCTTCTCTAATGCTGAGTAACTATAATGTGGGTGGTACCAATTAAGAAGACCATAAACAAAATTAACATTAGTTGCCTGTTCGTATCCTTTTAAATTTTCTACAGTTTTTGTTATTGACGATTTATCAATTAATGCTCTTACTTCCTTAGGAGTGATTCTGAAAATCTCTTTGAAGTTATCCCGTTTAATAAACTGGTTGTCCTTCGTAGAATCTCCTTCAATCATATGTTGAGCGTATAGCTTTAATGATACATTTCTAAGAGTATTCCTTGATTTTATGATATTTATAAGATTATCCAGCCCATTGTTTACAGCATTCCAGTCAGCACCTGGAGCATCACTATCTGTCTCAATATCATAACCTGAAGCGATACCAGTATATATTGTAGTACTTACAGTATATGTCCTCTCAATATCTCTGGTCAAATATATTACTATGATCGTAACAATAATTGGAATTATTATCAGCCAGTATTTTATCCTCCAGAGAAATCTGAAAATTTGGTTAATAATATCCATAATCCGGTTATTTATTAATAATCTTAATATTACTTAAAATTTCGAGTCTAAGTAAAGCATTATTAAGGTTTTTCTTTATCATTTCCAGGTCTCCAATAACCTGTGTTTGGATCATTTTCTGCCTGCTTAAAGCCTCTCCGTCAACTTTTCCCAGTATAAAATTCTGCTCTACTAATTCATACTGACCATTTGCCAGAGAAACAGCTTGAGATTTTACCCTTAGCATTTCTAATGCCTCCTGAGCGTTAGTGTATGATTCAGCAATCAAGAGTTTTCTTTCATTCCACCACATTTCTGCTTCCTTTTCAACTTCCTGGATTTTCTGTTTTTGTTTTTTAATTCTGCCTGAATTTGAAAAAACTTCCTCCAGATTAATATTAACAGATGCTCCTGCATTATACCAAATCTGCGCACTTCCAGATGTTTGATAAATAAGAGGTAAGTCTACTCCTGCATTAACAAAAGAATTTATTCCTAAAACACCATACTGATAAGTGCCATACAGATTAAAAAATCTAAGCCATCTCTTTTTTTCAATCTTAAGCTGAGTTTTCTCACCATCCATTTTGAGATCATAAAAAGATATATGAGCTGTCGTTTTAGCTCCTTCATACAATTCTTCAATAGGTGGCAATTGTAATTTAAGAAGCTGTTCTACAGATGTTTGTGAAATACAAACATTGAAAGCAAGCACTATAAACCCAATTAATATCAAGAATCGTTTCATCATACATTCTCCTTTTGAATAAATGCTGTAAAAGTCTTGAATACTATTCTTATGTCCATCCAGATTGAGAAGTGTTTGGCGTAATAGATGTCAAGTTGTTTTCGCTCTTCGGGTGAGAGCTTGCCTGAATCTCCTCTCTTTTCAACCTGCCATAAACCGGTTAGTCCCGCAGGACCCAGAAACCTGTCAATATACTGGTCTGAAGTGAGTTGTTCTGCCTCATAAAGAGGCAATGGCCTGTTCCCTACTATTGACATGTCCCCTTTGAGAATGTTTATTAGCTGAGGCAATTCGTCAATACTGTATTTTCTTATAAAACGGCCAATTTTTGTAATGCGGGGATCATTCTCATACTTTATGAAATTGTTCTTTTGCTTAATATTCTTCTCTCGGAGAAAAACCTCTTCAGAAATAATATCATCATCAGAGACAAAGCAATCTGCACAATTATCATCAACTACAGGTATCTGAACTTTATCTTCAGAATATTCAAAATAATCAGGCTCAACATCTGTGTACTGGTTAAGGCTCAGGAACTCCTTCAGACGCTGGTCTGCATCCTTGTACATTGAACGGAATTTTAGAAAGTCAAAGATTACATAATTGCTGCCAACCCTTTTTGATTTGTATATTACAGGACCTGCGCTTTCAAGCCTTATTATCAGAGCAATTACCAGAAGAAGGGGAGATAGAAACAATATTGCAGCCAGAGAAAAAACAACATCAAAGCACCTTTTCCACAAAGGGATACTGTAAGTACCCAGAGGCTGATGCTCCAGTCTGGCGTCTGCTATAAGTGCCTGATTCCTGAATACAAACTCAAGCCCGTTAAGCATTCTGGTTTTGCTAACATCGGGGGTTGCCGTATCCTTTACTCCGGCGTGCTGGTACATCCCAATTTCGCTTTTTTCGATTTTCTGGGAAACCAGTACAATATAAGAATGAGGGTACTCTTTGTAGATTATCTCAATATGCGGAATGTCTTTTTCGGGCTCACTTTTTTCAAACAGAATCATCACGGGAAGTGAGTCCGGATTCTTGTTCATCTCTGCAGCCAGGCCATTCAGGTTATTACAAACAAGAAGATTTCCATCCAGGATTTCCCGGAAATGAGAAATATAATTCTCGTTGCTCCCGATATATACTACTACAACATTCACTCAACAATTTTTTTAAGCCTGACTTTAAGTTCCATAGGATTAAAGGGCTTTGAAATATAGTCCTCAGCACCCTTTTCAAGCAGGGCAATTTTTTGAGAAGTACTATCTTCTCCTGAGAGGATCACAAAAGGTATCGCTTTGTACAAATCGTTCTTTTTCGCATAATCCAGAAACTCCACACCCGACATATTTGGCATATTGATGTCTGAAACAATAAGATCCGGCATGTTGCCTTCCTGAAGCCATGCAATAGCCTTTATGGGATCGTCAAAATATACGCAATCAAAAGTATCTGAAATGTATACCTGAATGATCTTTGCAATTGTCTGCTTATCATCTACAATAAGGACCTTCTTTTTCACTCTGCCTTTAAATTAAATTTTAAACCTCAAATTATCTTGTAAAAATAGGAAAAATTGCCGAACAATAAGGATTTACAGTAAAAAAATGAAAAAATTATAAGCAAGTACCAAAAATTGTTTGTTTGTAAAATTAACCTTGGTACTTTTGCTACATATAATGTATTATGATGAATTTTCTAAAAAATACAAAATATAAAGACATTTTTGCCGGATTGCTTACAGTTTTTACAACACTTTTTGCAGTTGCCGGAGCCCTTGCCGCAAGGATGAATCCGGATTACACTTCTATAGGAATTTTCGCAGGATTACTTTTACCTGCAACGGTTTTCACCTCTTTAATACTTGTCATTTACTGGTCAGTCAGAAAAAAACTCATACTTCTGATTCCTCTCGCTTCAATAATAATTAATTACAATCCGATACTTTCCAATTTTCAGATAAGAATCCCCGGCAATTACAAACTCTACAGCGACGAAGAAATTCTCAAGGTTGTTTCATACAACATACATGAATTTGTATACGGAAACATGCAGACATCAACTGGATACATCTCCGGTTTTGTAGGTGAAGAGAAGGCCGATATTGCCTGTTTTCAGGAGTTTGACGTTAATGGTCAGCTGCATATGGGTGAGCTGGCAGGGTTCTTTGATTTTCTTCCCTTCTACGCCGTTGCAGAATCTGACGAAAATCAGATAGGCATGGCTATATTTAGTAAATACCCTGTTATTCGGTGGGAAAAAATAAATTTTAAGAATACAGGAAACGGAATTTTGTGGGCAGACATTCAGATTACTGACAGCAAAACAGTACGAGTTATCAACGCCCATTTGCAGACAACCAGCCTAAACAGATGGGGCAATCTGACAGCCGGGGAAAAAATTAAGAAAATTAAATCCAACGCTGTGTTACGTGCACAACAGGCAAGAAAAATCACTGAAATTGCAGATAAGGCTACCACCCCTGTTATTATTTGCGGCGATTTCAACGATACTCCGTCATCGTATACATATTCAACGGTCAAACAAAAGAGGTTTACAGACGGGTTCCGCGAAGCAGGCACTGGAATTGGGGGAACCTTCAGAGGATTTGCCGGACTTGGTAAATTTGTCAGAATTGATTACATCCTTCATTCTAAGGACTTCAGGTCAATCCGTTACAATTCCCCAAACCTGGAGTGGAGCGACCATAAGCCAGTTATTTCTGAATTGGTATATCAAAATTAAATACTGACCCCTCACCTTGTACTGAGTTAAACCAGATGTTACCTCCGTTTCTTGTAATGAATTCCTTGCACAGCAGTAATCCCAGGCCAGATCCCTCTTCGTTTTCTGTGCCAAAGCTAGTAAAGTGAGAATCTGATTTAAACAGCTTTTTCTGATTCTCCTCACTTATACCCTCTCCCTTATCAATCACAGAAACCAGTACTCTGTCTCCCATCTCTTCAACTTTCACTAAAACATTACTTCCCTGCTTACTGAATTTTACTGCATTGCTAACAAGATTCCGCAGAACTGTCTTAATCATATCCTGGTCGATTCTTGCTTTTGCAGCAGTAGTCCCTTCAAGTGAAATTGTGATATTTTTAAGTTCAGATACTACTTCGAGAAGCTCGACTTCACCCTTGATAAGAGGGAGAATATCCACATCGTCCTGAAATACAGTATTAAGACGGCCTGTCTGGCTTTTGGTCCATTTAAGGAGGTTATCCAGGAGTACAAATGTCTCATCTGCAAGACGGTTTCCCATCATCATAAGTTCATACATATCCTCCTCCAGATGCTCTTTCTCAACATTCAGGGAGAGTGCATTCATTATCATTCTTATAGAACCAATAGGAGACCTGAGGTCGTGAGCAATAATAGAATAGAGCTTATCCCTGGCCTCAATTGTTTTGTGCAGTTCCTCCTTCTGATTCTGAATAATCCTTGTGGCAGAAATAAGCGAAAGCTGATGTCTTACACGAATAAGAAGTTCGTCCTTGTTAAAAGGTTTTGATACATAATCGGCTGCGCCATATTTGAATCCTTTGACAATATCATCGGGAGAATTCAGAGCCGAAAGAAAAATTATGGGAAGATTTGCCTTCTCGGGCATTTCACGCAGTCTTGCTGCCACTTCGTGCCCGTCCATAACTGGCATCATAATATCCAGCAAAACCAGATCTGGATTTTGATTTTCTATTATCTCAAGGGCATCCTTTCCATTATATGCCGAAAGCGTTTTATATCCTGCCTTGGTAAGCAGAAGCTTTAAGAGAAGCACGTTGGCATCTACATCATCTACAATTAAGACCGTAAAGTCCTGGCTATTAATCTCCATCTCGTTTCACAATTGATCGGAAGTAATCTATGGTTTTCTTTAACCCCTCCTCCAACTGTACTTCTGGTTGCCATCCAATAAGACTTTTCGCAAGTGTTATGTCTGGCTGACGCTGTTTTGGATCGTCAGAAGGAAGGTCTCTCATTACAAATTTTGAACTGGATCCGGTTAGTGCAGATACCTTTTCTGCAAGTTCGCGGATAGTGAATTCGTTTGGATTACCAAGGTTAACCGGACCGATAAAGCTGTCATCGGTATCATTCATAACCCTGATCATCGCCTCCACAAGATCGTCAATATACTGAAAACTTCTTGTCTGCTCTCCCCCACCATAAAGGGTGATATCCTCGCCCTTAAGTGCCTGGACTATAAAGTTCGAAACCACACGGCCATCGTTTGGATGCATTTTGGGGCCGTATGTATTGAATATTCTTATAATCTTAATTTTAACATCATTCTGTCTGTGGTAATCCATAAACAGAGTCTCTGCGCAGCGCTTGCCCTCGTCATAACATGAACGAACGCCAATAGTATTAACATTTCCCCAGTATGATTCAGGCTGGGGGTGAACTGCAGGGTCTCCGTAAACTTCACTGGTGGATGCCTGCAGAATTTTGGCTTTAACCCTCTTTGCAAGGCCAAGCATATTAATTGCACCCATCACAGAAGTCTTTACCGTTTTGATGGGATTATACTGATAGTGAACCGGGGACGCAGGACAAGCCAGATTGTAAATATGATCTACCTCTGCGTAAAACGGGTGGGTGACATCATGTCTCACAAGTTCAAAATGAGGATTGCCAATAAGGTTAATGACATTCTCCTTTGATCCCGTGAAAAAATTGTCCAGACAAATTACATCATTTCCCTCCCGTACGAGTCTCTCGCAAAGGTGAGAACCAATGAATCCGGCCCCTCCGGTTACCAGTATTCTTTTCATAATCAGCAGTTTTTACCAATTGAGCAATACCTGAAGCCTTCGGCCTTAAGCTCCTCGCTATCATAAATATTTCTTCCGTCAACAACAATATTTCCTTTCATGGCTTCTTTAACCTTTGCCCACGAAGGAAGACGGAATTGTTTCCACTCCGTCATCAGAGCTATTGCGTCTGCACCCTGAGCAGCTTCGTAAATTGTATGGCAATATTCAACAACATCGCCAATTCTTCTTCTTGTCTCTTCAATTGCAATTGGGTCTGACACCTTTACCTTAGCACCCGCCCTGAGCAGGTTTTCAATTACAACAAGTGACGGAGCCTCTCTCATATCATCTGTGTCTGGTTTAAACGACAAGCCCCAGACAGCAATTACCTTGTCTTTTAGATTTCCGTCAAAAGCCTTAAGAAGTTTCCTGTAAACAAGCTCCTTTTGCTCCTCGTTAACAGCCTCAACAGCCTCAACAATCTTCATTCTAACTCCGTGCTCCTCTCCGGTATGTGCAAGAGCTTTTACATCCTTAGGGAAACACGAGCCTCCGTAACCGGCTCCGGCATAAAGAAAACTCATTCCAATTCTCTTGTCTGAACCAATTCCCTTCCTAACCTGCTCAACATTTGCACCTGTAACTTCACACAAGCGGGCAATCTCGTTCATAAAACTGATTCTTGTTGCCAGCATGGCATTTGCTGCATACTTTGTCATCTCTGCAGAGGCGATATCCATGAAGATTATTGGGTATCCGTTCAGAACAAACGGCTTGTAAAGCTTCTCCATGAGATGAGCAGCTCTTTCGCTCTCTACCCCAACAACCACTCTGTCCGGAGACATAAAGTCCTTGATTGCTGCGCCCTCTTTCAAAAATTCGGGGTTAGAGGCTACATCAAACTCAATATCCAGCCCTCTTTTCTTAAGCTCTTCAGCAATTACTGCCCTTACCTTTGGAGCCGTTCCCACCGGAACAGTACTCTTGGTAACCAGAAGTACATAGTCAGTCATGCTCTGACCCACTGTTCTTGCCACATCCAGCACATATTTTAGATCTGCACTTCCGTCATCGTCAGGCGGAGTACCTACAGCGCTAAAAACAATAGATACTTTGTCAAGATTATCTTTAAGACTTGTCGAAAATGAGAGCCTCCCCTCCTTAACATTCTTGATTACGAGCTCCTGAATGCCCGGCTCATAAATTGGCATTTCGCCATTATTGAGCATATCTATCTTCTTTTTGTCAATGTCTATACAGATAACATTGACTCCCATCTCTGCAAAACAGGCTCCGGTCACTAATCCGACATACCCGGTGCCAACTATAGCAATGTTCATAATTCTCAGATTTATTTATTCCAAATTAAGGAGCTTTGAAATTGTCTTTCTTAAAGTCTCGGCCCTGTATGGTTTTGTTATATACTCAGTACAACCTGCAAGCAGTGCAACACTTCTGTCATTATCATAAGCAAAAGCAGTAAGTGCAATAATTGGGATTGTAACACCCATTTCGCGAAGCTTTCTCGTGGCCTCAAGTCCATCCATAACGGGCATCTTCATGTCCATCAGGATTATGTCAGGCTCAACTGTTGAGTACAACTCCACCGCCTCTGCACCGTTGGATGCACGGAAGATATCGTAGACGCCCTTAAGCATAGCCTTTGCGAGAATATAGTTACTGTCGTTATCCTCTGCGTATAAAATCTTAATTTTCTGATTCTCTTCCATAATTGCAGTTAACGTTTATTTCTAGCTTATAGATTGTAAAAATAATAGAATTTGAAGTAATATTTGTCAAATGGGAAAAAAAGATTTTTATTGTGAAGGATTTTATATGGTGTAAAAAAGAGTCAGTTTGTCCCGCAAGAACCAATAACATTTATGTTACCCTTGCGCACAATTATGTTTTATTTATTTTATACCAGTTAATTAAATCAGATGTAATATGAAAAATCAGGAGATTGAAAGAAAATTTCTTGTAGCAGGAGACTACAAAAAAGAGGTAATTTCATCCAGAAAAATAATCCAGGGATACATCTCTTCCAGCCCGGAAAGAACTGTCCGGGTAAGAATGGAAGAGTCAGGAGGATTTCTTACCATAAAGGGAAAATCCACTTCAGGTGGTTTAACCAGGTTCGAATGGGAACAGGAAATCTCCAGGGAAGATGCTGAGAATCTGCTCAAACTTTGCGAAGGTGGTCTGGTAGAGAAAACAAGGCACATTGTTGAGTATGAAAACCATCGCTTTGAAGTCGACGAATTTTCCGGGGACAACGATGGTCTGGTGATTGCAGAACTGGAACTTGAGAGTGAGGAGGAGAGTTTTAAAAAACCATTTTGGATTGGAGAAGAGGTAAGTTTTGACAAAAGATACTTTAATCTCTACCTCTCACAGCACCCGTTTAAAACCTGGTAACAGGCAATAATTACCATAAAAAAGACCACCCTGCACATTAGACAGAGTGGTCTTTTAAATTATCACACAGAGGTTTAAAAGCAATTATTTAAACCATTGAATACTATCTTCTGAAAGAGGCAATCTCCTTAACAGCCTCAATTGCGGCATCAATCTCCTCTTCTGTAGTAAATGCACCAATGCTCATTCTGACAGTTCCGTGCATATCGTAGGTTCCAATATGTTTGTGGACCATTGGGGCACACTGGAGACCTGTTCTTACGGCAATATTGTAGTCTACATCCAGCATAGTACCTACATCACCTGCTTCAAAACCTTTGATGTTGAATGAAAGCACCGGATTGTGATTTTTTCTGCCATTTGCACAATAAGTGGTTACTCCGTCAATTTGCTGAATAGCATTGCAAAGTTTTTCCCATAAATCCATCTCTCTGTGGTGAATATTCATTACACCCTGCTCTGTTATCCATTTAACGCCAGCATGAAGCCCACCTACACCAAGAAGATTTAATGTGCCATATTCCAGTCTGTAAGGATACTCATCAAGATGACTCTCCTGAGCAGAACGTACTCCTGTTCCTCCGGCTCTGGTATGTCTGATTTCAACACCCTCTCTCACATACGAGCCGCCAATACCGGTTGGACCCATCAAGCATTTGTGACCTGTAAAACAATAAACATCTACATTACAAGCCTGCATGTCAAAATCAACTGAACCAGCACCCTGACTTCCGTCTACGACAAACAAAACACCCTTTTCGCGGCAGATTCTTCCTATCTCCTCAATAGGCTGAATTGTTCCCAGCACATTCGAGCAGTGAGTAACCACTACAAATTTTGTGTTTGGTCTGATAGCGTTGCGGATATCTTCAGGATTCACAAAACCGTCATTGTTAAAAGGAACGTAGGTTACATCAATGGTTCCTTTGGTTTTGTGAAAATAGAGCGGACGCATCACAGAGTTATGTTCTAGCATTGTTGTAACAACATGTGAGCCCTCCTCTACCAGACCGTTAATAATCAGGTTAAGTGAATCCGTTGCATTGTAGCTGAATGTAAGGCGGTTATGATCTGAACCACCATTGAAGAGCTTAGTGAGCATCTTCCTTGTACCATTTACAACCTCTTCTGCCTCGAGAGCTGCATCAAAACCGGAACGACCCGGACTTACCCCCTTTGATCTGAAAAAGGTATTCATGAAGTCGTACACAGACTCCGGCTTAGGGAAACTCGTAGCAGAGTTGTCTAAATAAATCAGTTTACTCATAGTTATGTTTTTAGTTGTTTTTTCTGATTACAAGAGCATCTGCCACAAGCTCGGCAATTGTTTTGATTTTAACGCCCAGCTTATAAGTGTGGTTAAGCTGAGAGAGCTGATCTACACAGTTGTGACATGGCGTCACAACAATTTTTGCCCCGGTCTTTTTTATCTGCTCTGCCTTAATCTCGCCTATCTTTATTCTTCTGTCGTTATATTCACTCATAGCAAGAAAACCGCCTCCGCCTCCGCAGCAGAAGTTTTCGTTTCCGTGGGGATCCATCTCGGTAAAACTGGCGCAGGAAGAGGAGACAATATGCCTAATCTCTTCCAGTAGTCCGCCGTTTCTTACGAGATTGCAGGGATCATGTATTGTTACAAGCTCCTTGTTGAGTGATTTATCAAGTTTGATTCTTCCCTGTTTAATATACCCAGATATAAGTTCAACGGCAGTAATCATTTCAAAATCATACTCTTTGCCAAGATAGTTTGGACCCTCCCATCTGTTGGCCCTTGATCCGTGCCCGCACTCGCCAAGAACCATTTTCTTTCCCCTGAGGCGATGAATCTCATCGTAAAGATTTCCGGCTATCTGTCCCGCCTGTGCTTTGTTACCATTAAAAAATCCATAATTGGTAATATCGTAGAACTTTGAAGAGAGAGTCCAGTTTTCATTTGCTGCATAGAAGATCTTTGCCATAGCAGAGATTGAAAGCGGAAAAAACTTGGGCTCTCTGGGATTGAGAGTATAGAAAATCTCTTTATGCATTTCATTGAGTGGAATCCTGGCCTTCTCATCACCCATCTCATCAATAAGCTCCTCCTCCATCCAGCTGATTGTTCCGGTAAACTCCTCCTCAGGAATACCCATATTATTTCCTGTAGTTAAGGCAAAATCAACTGTAGCCTGAAGAGTTGCCGGAACCATATCCATTGCTGCCAGCATCTCCCTTCCTTTTCTTACAACATAAGGTATATCAACCCCTATTGAACAGTGTTTAACACATCTTCCGCACATTGTGCAGGCTCCAAACAGGAGATCAACCATCTCCTCTGCAGTATGGTCATCCAGCTCTTTAGCATTTACCAGGGCGGGAGCAATCTTCCCCGATAAGGTAAAATACCTTCTGTAAACAGAACTTACAAGGGCTACCTTTCTTGCAGGTATATATTTTGGTTCATTCAGAGCCTTGAAAAACATACAGCTCTCTGCACACAGCCCGCATCTGACACAGCTGTTAAGATTTGTCAGAAGCTTGTTGTCAATTTTTCCGGCAAGAACATCAAGACCCTTTTCCTTTATATTATTTTCCATTTCCTGCTCTTTATTTAAGTGATTTGGGCGGCCATGTTCCGCGTTTTCCGAAAAAATATCCAAGGTGGTATCTTGCAAAAAAGAAATAGAGGAGATGCCTTGTCTTTCCAACAGGAATCCAAAGCAGCAAAGCTGAAACAATCAGATAATAAGGTACCTCTGCCTGTTCAGAAAGCAGAAATGCGGCTGTTGCAAAGATTGCCAGTGTAGTGAGAAAATTAGAGATATAGTCATCTGCACCGGAGAGAGACCTCAGCCCTGCATTTATAAATCTCTTAAGCAAGATAGCTAAACCGCACAAGCCGGAAATTACAAGTATTGCTCCTGCAATAACGCCTATACCCTTCGGAATTTCAAATAGCGAAGAGATGAAAAACAAAAACAGTAACAGAGAGGCAAATATACCCGCGTGGTATATCATTCCTGCCGCATAGGTTGGAAGGTGCAGGTATGCCGATTCCTTCTCCATTGGGGACATCGCTTTGGTATAGGAGTAAGCCACTCCGGCAGATATATTTCCTGATCCTTTCGACAGATCTTTTGGTTTACCTGCAGAGATAAGTTTAATAAGCTGAATAAGCAGCATTGCGACTGAAATTGCAAGTGCTGCCAGAGCTATGATAATATGCCACTTCATATTCTGAATGTTATACACATCCGTCCGGCTTTGGAAGGCCGGCTACCCTGCAGGCTCCTCTTGCAGGACCCAGAGGGAAAAGTTCATATATCTCACGTAATTTAAGACCTGTCTCCTGGCAAATCATCCGAATCATTGGAGCATTTCCCTTCTCTTCAAAATTGTTTCTGATTATGCGCACAATAGCCCAGTGTTTGTCATTCATCTCATCAATTCCGTCTGCCTTTGCAAACATAGTTGCCACTTCATCATTCCAGACAGCAGGATCAGTTAAAAAGCCATCCCCGTCAATTTCAAATACTTTCCCTCCAAGTTCAATAGTTGCCATAAAGTTATATTAGTTAGTTAGGTTTGTTTCGAGAGCCAGGTTGTATTTACGAAGATAAAAAATTATTGTTTTGAATGAAAACTTTAATAATTTATATTTGTTGTAACTAAAACAATAGTCTTTTCTTACAAATAATTACAATTTATGACTGATCAGGAAATTGCACGCACGATTAAGCTGCGCCCCATCGGAGAGGTGGCTGCGAAGCTGGGCATAGAAGCTGATGATCTTGAGCTGTATGGCAAGTACAAAGCCAAACTGCCCTTAAAATACATAGACAGGAACAAATTCGGAAAGCTGATTCTGGTATCGGCTATTTCACCAACTCCGGCAGGAGAGGGCAAGACAACCGTTTCAATTGGTTTGTCTCAGGCACTCAACAGGATAGGCGAAAAATCTGTAGTGGTACTTCGTGAACCATCACTGGGTCCTGTTTTTGGTATCAAAGGGGGAGCTACCGGTGGCGGATACTCGCAGGTACTGCCTATGGAGGATATCAACCTTCACTTTACAGGTGACTTTGCAGCAATCGAAAAGGCACACAACCTTCTCTCTGCTCTTATAGACAACAACATTCAGAGCAAAAACAACAGCCTTAACCTTGACCCTCGTACTGTATCATGGAAAAGGGTAATGGATATGAATGACCGCTCACTTCGCGACATAGTTGTTGGACTTGGAGGAACCGGTAACGGAATTCCAAGAGAGACCGGATTCGATATCACAGCAGCCTCTGAAGTAATGGCCATTCTGTGTCTTTCGAAAGACAGAGAAGATCTTAAAACCAGACTGGGCAACATTTTCATTGGTTTTACCTTTGACAAGAAACCAATTTACGCCCGCGACCTCAAAGCTCACGGAGCAATGGCTGCACTTCTCAAAGATGCAATTAAACCGAATCTTGTTCAGACAATAGAAGGCACTCCTGCTATTATTCACGGAGGCCCATTTGCAAATATTGCCCAGGGAACAAACTCAGTTATTGCAACTCAGACAGCAATGTCACTTACAGATTACACTGTAACTGAGGCCGGCTTTGGCTTTGATCTGGGAGCAGAGAAATTCCTGGACATAAAATGCCGCTCTGCAAAGTTATCACCAAATGCAGCAGTTCTGGTTGCAACTGTGAGAGCTCTCAAATATCACGGAGGCAAACCTCTTAAGGAGATTAAGGATTCAGATGTTGCGGCTCTGGCAAAAGGTATGGGCAACCTCGAAAAACATGTAGAAAACATTAAGCAGTTTAGCCTTGCACCTGTTGTTGCAATTAACAAATTTGCCACAGATTCTCAGGAAGAGCTCGATTTTATTGCAGATTTCTGCAAAAAGAAAGGCATTCCCGTTTCGATCGTTGATGTGTGGGGCAAAGGCGGAGCAGGAGCAGAGGAGCTTGCTCATATGGTTGTTAACGCAGCTGCAGATTGCTGCCCTAACTTCCTGCCACTCTACCCGCTCACAGACTCTGTTGAGAAAAAGATTGAGACTATTGCCAAAAAGATATACGGAGCAGAGGCTGTTGATTATACAGCAAAAGCGAAGGCAAATCTTGCAAAAATTGACAAACTGGGTCTGAACGACCTTGCCATATGTATGGCCAAAACTCAGAAATCACTCTCTGACAACCCAGAACTTCTTGGACGGCCAAAAGATTTTGTTGTAACTGTAAGGGAGATTGAGATTGCTGCAGGAGCAGGATTTCTTGTTCCTATCACAGGAGAGATCATGCGTATGCCGGGTCTGCCTGAAGAGCCATCGTCAATGCGCATAGACATTGACAATGACGGTAACATTACAGGCCTGTTCTAGAATTTAACCGGAGTGACGGCCGAACAGCTCTTTTTCAATATCATTAAGCGACAGGCCGTACAATTCAAGCAAAACAAGAAGATGGTATATGAGGTCCCCGGCTTCATATACCAGTCTTTTTTTATCCCCCTTTATTGCCTCAATAATAACCTCGGCAGCCTCTTCTCCCACCTTCTTTGAAATCCTCTCAGCCCCTTTCTCAAAAAGCGTGGTAGTATAAGAACCCTGAGGCATTTCAATGTGCCTCTTCTGAATCACCTGAGTAAGTTTCCCTAAAAAACCCTCTGTTTTTTCATTATTAAAACAGGAATTTGAACCTGTGTGACAAACCGGACCCGCAGGATCTGCTCTTATAAGCAGTGTGTCGTTATCACAATCAGCCTCAATGCTTCTTACATAGAGATAGTTATTGCTGCTCTCACCCTTTGTCCACAATCTCTGGCGTGAACGGCTGAAAAATGTTACCCGCCCCTCCTCAATTGTCTTTTTGTACGCATCTCTGTTCATATAGCCAAGCATAAGAACTTTAAGTGTCTTGTCATCCTGGATTACTGCCGGAACAAGATCCGAATCTCCTTTAAATATTAATTCTGTATCAATTTTCATAATTCGTTTCAATTTGTGTTTAAACTTTCGTATATGTTTAAATATCTAATTACTAAATCCTGACTTCTATCCCCTGCCCACAGAGCCACTTCTTAAGCTCCGGAATTGAAATTTCCCCACTGTGGAACACAGATGCCGCAAGGGCTGCATCTGCTTTTCCCTCATTAAAAACATCAGCAAAGTGGCTTTTGTTACCTGCCCCGCCCGATGCAATAACCGGCACCGGCAGAATTGTGCTAAGCAAAGAGAGAGTCTTGCATGCAAAACCTGCACGGGTCCCGTCGTGACCAACAGAAGTAAAAAGAATCTCTCCTGCTCCACGGCTGCAGGCCTCTTTTGACCATTCTGCCAGCTCTCTTCCTGCTTCAAACCGGCCTCCTTTTTTCAAAACCTGCCAGATGCCATTCCTGTCAACTGCATCAACAGCAACTACAATAAACTGAGATCCGAATTTTGATGCGATTTTATCAATAAGAGCGGGATTTTCAAGAGCAGAGGTGTTGACAGACACCTTATCGGCTCCTGCATCAAGCAAGGCCCATGCATCATCTTCAGAAGAAATCCCTCCCCCTACTGTAAACGGTATGTTTATTCCCTTTGCAATTCTGCTTACAAGGTTTCTGAAGGTCCCTCTTCCCTCATAAGATGCACTGATATCAAGATAAACCAGCTCATCTGCCCCCTGCTCTGCATAGAAGCGTCCCATCTCAACCGGATCTCCCATTTCTGTAAGGTTTACAAAGTTTACACCTTTGACCGTCTTGCCGTCAAGAACATCAAGGCAGGGAATTATTCTCTTTCTAACCATCCTCTTACCTCCTTCTCATCAATTATTCCGTCATAAAATGCTTTTCCCACAATTACCCCTTTTGCACCGGTTGTGTTTAGCAGTTCAATATCTGAAAAGGATGACACTCCACCGGAGGCGATAATATCCAGATAAGGATACTCCGCAGAGAGACTCTTATAAAGTTCTGTTGCCGGCCCTGAAAGCATTCCGTCTTTAGATATATCTGTACAGATTAAAGTTTTAATTTTGAGTGCAGCATAATATGATATAACATCTTCTATTTTATTATCTGTCTTATCTATCCATCCGTTTATCGCAATCTTTCCTTCATATAAATCGAGACCAAGCACAATTTTGTCAGATCCGTATATTTCAATGAGTTGAGACGTAAGCAGCGGATTTGTAACAGCAATACTTCCAGCTACAACTCTTGCCGCCCCGGCAGATAGAGCTCTTCCTGCAGATTCATGAGATTTAATCCCTCCGCCAAACTCAATAAAAAGGGAGGTTCCGCCGGCTATCCGTTCAAGCACTTTAAGGTTGCGGGGTTCTGAGCCTTTTGCACCGTCAAGATCTACCAGGTGCAGCTTCTTTAGCCCCATATCCTGATATCTCAAAGCAAGTTCGAGCGGGTCATAGGAGTATCGGGACTCTTTTCCGTAATCTCCCATGGCAAGTCTTACACATCTTCCGTCAATTATATCAATTGCAGGTATTATTTCAATTTTGTTTTTCATAAACTCCAGTTTCTGATGTTAATAAAGTTTCTCAACACCTTTTCTCCCGCCTCCCCGCTTTTCTCGGGGTGAAACTGAGTTCCGAAAAACCGGCCTGATTCCAGAGATGAAGAGAACAGAGAGCCGTGCTCCGTAAGAGATGTTGCCAACGGCGAGGGTTCAGGAGCAAATGAATGGACAAAGTAGAAGCACTCACCATCTTTAATCCCCTCAAAAAGGGAGCCTTTAACATTGTTAACGCTGTTCCACCCCATATGAGGAATCTTTACTCCCCGGGGAAGAAGCCTGGTAACCCTTGAAGGGAAAAAGCCAAGGCAACTGGTTTCGCCCTCTTCACTGTAACTGCACATAAGCTGCATCCCAATGCATATCCCAAGTACCGGAACATTTGCTTCCTGAAGTATAAGGTCAAGTTTACGTTCCCTGATTACCCTCATTGCGTGCGAAGCCTCACCTACTCCGGGAAGAATCAGCCTCTCTGCAGCCATAATGACTGACTCTTCTGATGTTACGGAATACACCTCACCAATTCTCTCCAGGGCAGAACCCAGCGAGAAAATGTTCCCCGAACCATAATCAATTATAGCTGTCATAACACCCCCTTGCTGCTTTGAATTTTAGAGTCTCTCCCTGATGTGCTCAGTGCACAGCGCAATGCTCTGGCAAATGCTTTGAAAATTGCTTCAGCGACATGGTGAGCATTTGACCCGCCGGCCTTTACATGGATTGTAGCCCTCATACTCCTGGAGAGAGTATCGAAAAAGTGTCTGAACATATCTGACTCAACACCCTCTACATAATTTGCAGGAAAATCTGCTTCCCACTTAAGAAATGCCCTGCCTCCGGTATCAATTAAAACTGAAGCAGATGATTCATCCATTGGAAGAGAGAAACCATAACGGTTATTACCCGGCACAGCTGCAACAATCTCAGCTAAAGCCTCTCCCAGAACTATCGCAACATCTTCAATTGTGTGGTGAGCACCATTTTCCAGGTCGCCCTCTGCCCACAGCTGCATAGAAAAACCTCCATGAACCGGAATCTGCTCCAGCATATGATTGAAAAATGGTATCCCTGTTGAGACCTCATTATCCAGATTTCCACCGGGATCAATCTTAACAGAAATCATAGTCTCGGCTGTACTCCGTTGTTTGCAGAGCAGTGAAAGGGCATTGCCAGTTCCGGCTCCCCTTAATCGCTCAAGTAGAAGAGAATTTTCACTTCTGGTGCCTATGCTGATTCTCAGCGCACCTCTGCAGCCCTCTGCAGATGACCTGTCTCTTACAATAATCCCGCTCTCAAGAAGCCTCCGGAAAACCTCTTTTGAATCTTTAAACCTTACAAGAAGGAAATTTGCATCAGATGGAAATACCTCAATTACATCCGAAATTTGTTTTAGTTCAGATGCAACCCGCTCACGCTCACCAATGACTGCATCAACCTGACTTTTGTTTCCTCTTTTAAGCAGGTTAACAGCTTTTTGCTGGCTTAAAGTATTCACATTATAGGGATATTTGACTTTGCCTAGAATTGAAACCAGAGAAGCGGATGCTATTGCAAACCCCACCCTCAGTCCGGCCATGCCCCAGGCCTTAGACAAGGTTCTCAACACTACCAGATTAGAAAATTCACTAATTTTCCCTGCAAATCCTTCATCATCCGAAAAGTCAATGTAGGCTTCATCTACAACTACAATTCCCCCGAAATTTCTTATAACTATCTCAACAGAATCTTTTTTCAGAAGATTTCCTGTAGGGTTATTCGGAGAACAGAGAAAAATAATTTTTGTTTTTGCATCGCACGCGTTCAGTACCTTTTGCGGATTAAGTGAAAATCCGGCTTCCAGCGGAACCTCAGTACATTTGATGTCGTTAACAGCTGCTGCTGTCCTGTACATTCCGTATGTGGGAGAGATGGTGACAATATTGTCTGTCCCGGGCTCACAGAACACTCTTATCAGAAGGTCTATAGCCTCATCGCTGCCATTTCCTGCAAACAAATTTTCTGAAGGAATTCCGGTGACCTCTGAATAGAGTTGTTTCAGCTTTTTCTGTGAAGGATCGGGATAGCGGTTGAATCCATTGTTATAGGGGCTTTCGTTGGCATCAAGAAATATTCCGCTCTCAAGGCCGCACTCATCTCTTGCCGTTGAGTAGGGAACAAGCTCCCTGATATTTCTCCTTACTAAATTCTCAATATTCATGTTACAGCTCCTCCATTCTTACTTTAACAGCATTGCAGTGAGCCTCAAGCCCCTCTGCCAGTGCCATTACCTCAATTGTTCTGCTGAGGTTTGAGAGCCCCTCCCTTGTTAACTCCTGGTAGGTAATTGTTCTGCAAAAACTATCTGTTGATATTCCACCCTGGGACCTTGCCCAGCCTCCGGTTGGCAGTGTGTGGTTTGTGCCTGAGGCGTAATCCCCCGCGCTTTCCGGAGAGTAATTTCCAATAAAAACACTTCCGGCCGCCTGAATTCTATTAGCAATCTTCCACGAATCTTCTGTTACTATTATCAAGTGCTCCGGAGCATACTCATTTGCCATCTCAACTGCCTGGTCAAGGTTTTCAAGAACCACAATCCTGCTGTTCTTAAGCGCCCCTTCAAGCTCTCTCTTCCTTGAGAGTACTGCAAGCTGCCTCTCTATCTCCTCTTTGCACTTTAAAGCAATAGACTCAGATGTTGTAAGCAGCAGTACCTGGGAATCAGCTCCATGCTCTGCCTGAGAAAGAAGGTCTGCTGCCACATATGATGGGACAGCGGTATCATCTGCTATAACCATAACCTCAGACGGGCCTGCAAACATATCAACTGAAACCCTTCTGCTCACCTGCTGTTTGGCCGCTGCCACATATCTGTTGCCAGGCCCAAAAATCTTGTCAACCGGAGATATACTCTCTGTACCATATGCCATTGCAGCAACAGCCTGTGCTCCTCCGCTCTTCACAATTCTGTCAACTCCGGCCACCTTTGCAGCATAGAGTATTGCCTCGTTTACCGACCCATCTTTAGCAGGCGGAGTAAACAGTGTTACCTCTGCACAACCTGCAATTTTTGCCGGAATGGCAAGCATCAGAACCGTCGAGAAGAGCGGTGCAGAACCGCCAGGAACATAGAGCCCCACTTTTTGTACCGGCAATCTCCTTTGAACACATCTTACTCCAGCTGTAGTTTCAACATCAACTTCTGGAGTAATCTGAGCCCTGTGAAAACTTGCAATGTTCTCTGCAGCTCCGGCAATGGCCTCTTTAAGCTCCCGGCTAACCGCCTGCTCACTTTCACATATTTCATTTTCAGAAACCAGAAGCGTTTCAAGCTTTACTCCGTCCAAAACCCTGGCATACCTGAACAGAGCATCATCTCCATTCCTGCGCACATCTGCAATAATGTCTTTTACGGCATCCTCAACCGAAGAGTCCTCTGAAAAGGGGCGGGACAAAATCCTCTTTTTTAGATTATTGTCCGGATAGTAAATAATTTCTGTCATGGCATCATTTTGTCAAGTGATAATACTAAAATTCCCTCTGCACCCAGAGATTTGAGCTTCTCCAGTTTTGGCCACAGTTCTCTCTCTGCAACAACCACATGCATAGAGCACCACCCCTCCTGTGCAAGCGGAAAAACTGTGGGACTTCTCATTCCGGGAAGAAGGGCCGATACCCCCTCAACCATGTTCTGAGGAAGATTCATAAGAAGATACTTCATCCCGCGGCTCCTCTCCACAGCCTCAAACCTTGCCAGCAGCTGCTCCACAATTAAGAGCTTTTGGGGGCTGACTTCCTGATTTGAAATAAGGGCAGCCTCTGACCAGAAGACCTTTTCGACCTCCTTAAGACCATTCGAAATGAGGGTTCCTCCAGAGCTGACTATATCAAAAATTGCATCGGCCATACCCACAGACGGCGCGACTTCAACCGAACCGGCAATCTGATGGATTTCGGCCTTAACCCCCTTCTCCCTGAAAAACTTTTCCAGTATAACCGGATACGAAGTGGCCACCCTGCGTCCTGAAAACCACTCAATCCCGCTGTACTCCTCCCCTTTTGGAATTGCAAGTGAGATGCGGCATTTACCAAAGCCCATCTTGTGGACTACATTTACACCAAAGCCTCTTTCCACTACTTCATTCATCCCCACAATTCCAATGTCTGCAACTCCTGTTGCAACTGCACCCGGAATGTCATCATCCCTGAGGTACAGTACCTCCAGCGGAAAATCCTCGCATTTTGCGAGTAACTTTCGCTTGCTCTGATCTACCGAGAGCCCGCACTCATTCAGAAGCTGAGTGCTCTCTTCGCTGAGCCTTCCTTTTGCCTGTATTGCCAGTCTTATCATAATGTTGAATAAAAAAAAAGGGCTTGCCAACCGGCAAGCCCTTCAGGTAAATTAAATATAATTTGTCTAGCTCATATATCCACAATAACCGTCCGGCCCGCCGTATGACAACAGGTGATGATGATGCAGTGTATGGATATTTAAACTTGTATACATGTCTCTTTGTGAGTTCGCAAATGTAGAAGAAAAAAGTGTTAAAAACCAAAAATAATTTCCAAAAATCTCTAGTAGGAATGGATACTCTCCTGAGCTACAGCCAGATATTCTACACCAAGCCAGGTAATCATAAGCATTATAAAAGCAAGAGGAATAATTATCAGTGCTTTTCTTTTTGAAATATTGGCATAGGATGCATGAAGATAAACCAGATAGGAGGCGGCTGTAATAAATGCCCAGACCTCTTTCGGGTCCCAGGTCCAGTAGTCTCCCCAGGCCTCTTTTGCCCAGATGGCACCCATTAACATTCCGGCAATAAGAAAGCCAAATCCTATGAAGATGAGATTATCAATTAGTGCAAAGAGCTCTCCCTCCTTACCCTCTTCTCTCCAGAGCGCAATCAGAGCTGCTATGGTAGCTGCTCCCATCATTGCATACGAAAGGATGTAAACTGTCACATGAGGAACAAACCAAATACTCTGCAGGGCAGGCATGAGATTGGTTGTATGTATCTCTGGTTTAAGAAGATTAACCAGAACAAATACCGTCGAGACAACAACACTGTAGGCCATAAGCCATTTGTATTTCCATCTTAGGTATGTGGCATATCCTACCAGAACGATAAAGAGCGAGTACCATAGCCTGGTCTCCCCCATTGTTCTTAGCGGAGGGTGATCCATTGAGCCCCATAAGAGGCCTATAAATGCCGCAAATAGCAGAATACCTCCGGCAATAAGCAGATTGCCCCACATCGCCTTCTTTGACTTATAAAGTGCCAGAGTCCCGCTGTACCATAGTATCAGCGAACCGGCTGCAAAATATATGAATTCACTCCAGCTCATTCCTTTTTTCCTCCTCTCCAGAATAGTGTTAATGACCCCAGCATAACAAGGATAATTCCGGCATAGACAGGAATAATCCACGGGTCGTAAACCAGTTCAAATACTGAAATTTCTGAATCCCGCCCGGCTCTTGTGTCATAAGAGTACTGATATACCTTCCAGCTTCCGGCAGTAAGGGGACTATTCACCTCAACCACTCCCTTTTTCTCAACTCCTTTTTTCGTATAAACAACTACATCTGATGTAAACTTTTTGGGTTCCGGAAATGTCATTGCAAAACACAGATTGCCGGAAATATCAAGAACAGAGAAGGGCTGAAAATGGTTCCCGCAGCTTACCCACCCGCTTACAACAGAATTACCCGCCTTGTTTGTGGCTGTAATATATGCTCTTGGAGCCATTCTGGGGCGGTAATCGAAAGTATCCACCACAACAGACCACTCAGATATCAATCCTTCTGAACCCTCTTCGCACTCAATAAGTGAGGGTTTTCCTAAAGGCTGAGTATCACCTGTTGTTTTGTCTATAAGAGCAATGCGGGGAGAATACTCCTCCATTGAAAAATCGTTTAGTGTTATTGCCAGGGGGAGCTCTTTTGGTGTCTGGGAACCCTCCCCTTCACCTCTCCACTCAGTCTGCCCCTCAGCCACCCTCATGAAATACCTCTGCATATCTGCCGAACCCGGGCCCGCTGCTACCAGAAGAAGGAAGAGTCCAAAGTGATTGAGCATAAAGCTGTAATCCCTTTTCAGTTTGAAGTTTCTCAACCTGCGCCCTATGGTAAGTGCCAGATTTGCCATTATCATCAGGTAAGTAAATGCAAATGGCCAGGAGTGCTTGACATCATTACCGGGAACGAGCCCCATGTATACAGACATGATGGTAATTGAGACAAGAAGAATCACTGAGACTCTGCCGGAACCGAATTTCCCAACAAAAGAATCTGGCTTAACAAAAGCCAGCGCCAGAAGAGTGGCGGCAAGAACAATGTTCACAGGCCAGGCGAAGATTGCAAAATCGAGTGTTCCTATAACAAATTGCAGGGCGAACCCTGCAATTGTTACGGCCAGTATGAATAATAACTCTCTTATAAAAGTCTCTTGTTTGCCTTTGCTTTTTCCAGCCATTGAGGAATAATTGTAGATGTGAATACCTCTTTTTTAGCACGAAGCTCTTTCATGTCCAGACCAATGTACTCCTGAGCCTTCTCCTTTGTAGAGATGTCCGGTGCAGGAATTTCGCCCTTAACTCCAAGTGATGCAAGAACTCTCTGAACCTCAAGCTGAGCCTGATATGTTCTGTCAAGAGAGTGGGCAAGAATCCTCTGAGTCTCAACCGGTGCGTGGAATGATGCTCCGTGAGAGGCAACTGCAAAATCCCATCTCCACTGGGCAGCCCTGAGCTGTTTAAGAACAGGCTCCATCTGTTTTTCGGTTGCACCGTTATCCCAGGCATATTTTGCACCAACATGGGCCTTTACAAGCTCCTTCTCAACCCTGTCGCGAATCTCCAGAACTTTGTCCTGATATTCGTAGATATACTTCATAAGGTTCTCCTTACTGTCGCGGTGGCAGCTCTGGCAGGTGCGGTCTATGTTCATTACCGGAGAAACCAGCTGATGGTCGCTGTATTTGATTGCACCATCTGTTTTATATGGCATATGGCAGTCTGCACATGAGAGCCCTCTCTGAGCGTGAGGTCCCAGTTTGAACAGCTCGTAATCCGGATGCTGAGCCTTTAACATTGGAGCTTTGCTGAGTTTGTGAGTCCAGTCAGTAAAGCCGGCCTCGTCATAATACTCCTCAATTGCCTCAACAGTCATACCCTTATCCCACGGGAAGGTGAGGTATTTACCATCGCCCTTGAAGTAGTACTCTACGTGGCACTGAGCACATGCAAGGGAGCGCAGGTCCTGAATTGACGATTTTCCAATATCCGTTCCCATCCTTTCAAATGCCTCGGCAAGTGCAGGGCGGGATATGTTAATGTTCATATTCTGCGGATTGTGACAATCTGCACATCCTATTGGATTTACAATTTCATGGCCAAATGCGGCCCATTTCTTTGAATAGAAGTTTTCAATTCCAACCTCTGCCATCATTCTTGGAACATCCGGGCTTTTGCATGCCCAGCAGGTTGCAGGCTGAGGTCCCTTCTCTGCTGTCATTGGAGCGCCCGTTCTGAGAGAGTGGCGCATATCGTCAAGAGCGTTCATGTGGCCGCGCGGAGCCGAATAGTCCTGCGAAAACGCATATCCCGCCCACAGTACAACCATCTCCGGCCTTTGCTCCAGCACATCGACAAATTTATTTCCGTTATGCTTGCTCTGGAAAGATGTGTCTGCAGTCTTCTGCCAGGTTTCGAACTCACGCGGATAATTCTCGCCCCAGATCTCATTGCGGGACTCTATTCCCGTAATCTCAACCCTCTTGTTGGAGAAGAGGGTGGCTATCTCTGCGCGTCTCTCGTTTACAGAGGCGGCAAGAAGGCCAAGGAGAAAAACTATCACGATAGTTCCTCCAAAAAGCACCCACATAAGCAGGCCTTTACGTTTTTCAATGAAATGTTTAAGTTTCATAGTATCGGTTTTATTGCATTATCTTCTTTAACCATTGCGGAACAGGCGATTCAGGAAGCGGCACAATTGCATTGGGGCTCATTGCAAGATTAGAAACTCTTCCGTGAGGAATCTCCCTGTGACAATCCCAGCAAGCCTTTCCCATACCCTTTTGAGTATCGGCAAAACTGAGCATTCCGGTCTTTACAAATTCTGTGTTAAGCTGAGTGTGGCAGCGGATACAATTCTCCATGATTACACCATAGCTCTCATTCCTTGGCCTGAGCACCTGAGGCTCCATGCGCAAGGTAAATACAGATGCGTGGTATAGTCCGTCCTTTGCCTTGAAGCCATACTGTCTGAAAACATTGTCATGAGGAACATGGCAATCGTTACAGCTGGCCCATGCCTGATGGGAACTCTTTTGCCACGACTGATAATAGGGAGCCATTATATGGCAGTTGACACAAGCAGAGGGATCGTCCGAAAGGTACGACGGCATTCTTGCCACATACAAAAGATAGATGAAAAAGCCTGTTGCGGCTCCTAAGAGTACAACAACAGGTACAACCAGTCTCTTTGGAAAATTAACTTCCATACTCTTCTCTTTTGATCCTTAACAAAGATAAAACTTTTTATCAATATCCAAGCTCAAAATCAAGGTCCAGAGCACTTAAACCCTCATCCATCCATTTTGGCATCTTCTCCCCCTTGAGATAGTGGTTAAAGAACTGCATCATTCTGCGCTGGAAGTCCATCTTGTTCTCAATTTTCTGAGGCCAGTGAACCTCTCCCGAATAGTTGAGAAGCCATACCGGTTTCTGAAGTCTCTTGAGAGCAACAAAATACTCAATGCCCTGATACCACGGAACGTGTCCGTCCTTGTCGTTATGCATGATAAGAATTGGAGTTGTCACCTTGTCCATGGTAAAGAGCGGTGAGTTCTCAATATAACGCATATGAGCCTCCCATGGCGTTTTTCCAATTCTGCTCTGCTGATGCTCATACTGGAAAGAGCGGTTGTGGCCGGTACCCCAGCGGATTCCGCCATATGCGCTGAACATGTTAACAACCGGTGCGCCCGACTCAATTGCAGCAAACAGATTTGTTCTGGTGGCGAGGTATGCAACCTGATAGCCTCCCCAGCTGTGCCCCTGGGCACCAATTCTCTTCTCGTCTATATAGCCTGCCTCAACAAGTTTCGCAATACCCGGCATAATGCAGTTGTATGCGCTCTCGCCCGGATAGCCCTCATTGTAAACAATATCAGGATTGAAGATTATATATCCGTTACTGTTGTACATATGATAGTCCACTGTTGAGCGGTGTGCTTCGGGTGTTCTGTAAGTATTTAAAGTCGACGAGTTCTTTTCATAGAAGTTCACAATGAGCGGATATTTTTTTGACGGGTCAAAGTTCTCCGGTTTGTAGACAACTCCCTCCAGCACCTTGCCGTCAAGCGAAGTCCACTTCACGAGCTCAGCAGTTCCCCAGACAAATTCACTCTGCTGAGGGTTTATGTCGGTTATTTTTTTCTGCTGTCTGAATGAGAGGTCGCTAACCCATATATCCGGAGCTGTTGTGAAACTCTCTTTTGTAAAGATTATCTCAGAGCTCTCTTTTGCCTTAACAGCACCACCATAAGAAAACGGTCCGGAAACCATCATCTCCGGCTCTTTTGCAAAGCCGGACCTGAGAATTGCAAAGCCGTTATCTTTACTTTTCAAATCAAATGCAGAGAAGAGCAGATCCATCTTTTCATCGATATACTCCTTATCCTTAACAAGCAATTCAGCCCTGTATACAATCCCCTTCTCGCGGCCGTTGCGGGTTACCCTCTGAGGCTCGGCTGCCCCCTTTGGATCTACCCTCCACATATCGTATTTGTCGTATACAAAAAAGGCCGATTCATCCTCGTTCCATCCGGCAGCCCCGTATGAAGAAGGCATATCCGGAACATCATTATCCTCGTCGTATGCCTTAATCTGGCCGGGGTTTGTAATCCTTCCACCTTTAAGAGCACTTACAGACCATGCAAACCATGAACTGTCGGGTTCGCTGTACCAGTAAACCCAGTTACCCTTTGGAGAGAACCTCACCTGTCCGGCAACGCCCTGAGCAACCGGCACAGACCTGTCAAGAAGAGTGTTTGTAAGATGGATGTCATATCTTACTCTGCCCTCCCACATCTCTTCAAGTTTGTATTTATCATCTGCAAGGGAGATAACAAAGTCAAAATTTCCCTTATCTGCAGTAATAACTCTGCCCGAAGTAATGCTCTCCAGCTGAAGAACTGCATCTGTAGCAAAATTATATACAGCTGTATATGTCTTTTTCTTATCCTGCTCCTTCTCAATTACCTGAGTTGTAAACTGAACCTTCTCTTTCCAGTTCCACACCTGAACCACAGGCCACTCTCCCTTCACTGCCGAAGTATCCTTTGTGCGCGGCGCAGGAGCTGTTCCAAAATAGAGCTTCTCTCCGTTTTCAGAAAATCTGATGGTTGTATATGAAGGAATTACCCATCCTTCCGGAAGTGATTTCTCCCCTTTTGTAATTAACTTCTCAACATTATCTCTCCTAATAACCAGCTTCCCCCCTTCAACCCATGCCTGACTGATACCATTCTCAGAAATGGCCAGTTTGTCTGCCTTCTTAAGCTCTGACAGTTCCATATCTGTTCCCTCAGCGGCATTCACAAGCATCAGCCTGCCTGCAGAGAGAATCAGCGCAAACGGCGCTTTTGAAGCATAGGCATCTGCACTCACCTTTTTGTAGATTTTCTCTTTTCCCGATTTAAGATCTGCAAACCTTACAGTTGAATCCTTAGACGAGAGAGCAACCCATGTTCCCCACTCCGGGAAGGCAGTGAATTTGCTTACAGAATCAATCTGGCTGCTTCTCTTCTCCTTAACTGAATAGATAATTAGCTTTCCGCTCTTCTTTCCCTGGCGGTACATCACAAAATAGTCGCTCTCCGGGGTAAAGTAAATGTTTTTAACTGAATCAGATGAGAAGAGCTCTCTGCCCTCTTTGTCGTAAAGTCTTGCATAAGAAGTGCCCTTCCATGGCTCAATAATGGCTGCAATGCTTTTCCCGTCGGGCGAGATTTGCATCTGGGTGATTCTGTTCCACTTAACAATGTCGTCAACATCAAGACTCTTCTTGACAATCTGAGCCTGTGTCTGTTTATCCTTTTGCCTGGACTGCTGATTCTTTGCAGGTGACTTTTGTGCCTCTGCCGGCATAGCCGCCGTGATTAGAATCAGAGATGCCAGCAATATCCTTAATGAATTTGGGCGGGTGAAGTTTTTCATATTCTGAATTTTTGACGTTTTCAATTTAGGTATCTGGAAGTTTTCAGTTATGGTCCTGGGCGGTTTATTTTCTGGTTTAAAAAACAGAAACGCCAAGATATGTCGTGAACCTCTCAAGGGCCTCTATCCCTCTGTATGAGTTGCCGTTGCTGTTGAGTTCGGGGCTCCATACTGCAATTGCAAGGCGGCCCGGAATAACTGCAACAACACCTCCGCCCACGCCGCTCTTTCCGGGAAGACCCACCCTGTAAGCGAAATCTCCCGACTCGTTGTAGAGTCCGCAGGTGAGCATAAGGGCATTCAGCCTTTTTGAACTCCTTGTACCGCAGACTCTCTGCCCGCTGGAAGGGATTACTCCGCCGCTGGCGAGGAAGAGAAAGGATTTTGCAAGCTCCTCTGTGTTCATGCTGATGCTGCACTGGTGGCAGTATGTATCTATAAGTTCCTGTGTTTCATTTTGAATATTGCCAAAGCTTTTGACAAAGTTTGCAAGTGCCAGGTTTCTGTATGAATGCTCTATCTCCGAGAGGGCAACTTCGCTGTCGTAATCCAAACGTGAGTTCCCGCTCAGCTCTCTCACAAATTTGAGAATATCGCTTTTTGGATTGTCGTAAAGAGACATCAGGCGGTCTGTAATAACAAGTGCTCCGGCGTTAATGAATGGATTGCGGGGGATTCCCTTTTCCTGTTCGAGCTGAATAAGCGAGTTGAATGCAGTGCCCGAGGGTTCGCGGCCTACGATCTCCCACAGCCTGTTTCCCATGTGACGGCTCACCATCGCCAGCGTGAAGACCTTGGAGATACTCTGAATTGTAAATCTTCCCCCGGAATCCCCCGCCGAAAAAATCTCTCCGTCAAGAGTTGCTACTGTTATACCAAAAGAGTGAGGATTGACCTTTGATAGTGCGGGAATATAGCCGGCAACATTGCCGTGACCGGTGTAGTCCTTCAACTCATCGTAAATGCGCTCAATGATTTGCCTGTACTGCATCTTCTTCTTTTTTACAAATATAGCCGAAATTTTTCCTAAATTCGTTTATGGAAAATTTCAGACAAATTAACGAGCAAGAGATCAGGCAACTCAAGCAGCAGAGATGCCACTCACAGGACTGGTCACGTATTTTGGTACATCCGGAGTTTAAACCCGAAAGAGTTTGGGATGCTGCATTTTCAGGTGATATAAAACTCGGATTGTTCGAATCCCGGTTCGAGCTGCCCGGCGGGGTGAGGATTCAGTCAGGAATCTGTCACGCAAAACTTCACAATGTCTCTGTGGGGAACAACACATGTATTGAAAATATCCACAACTACATTGCAAATTACGATATTGGTGAGGACTGCATCATCGAGAATGCAGACCGCATCTTAACGGACGGCCTCTCCTCTTTTGGGAACGGGGTAGAGGTTGCAGTGCTGAATGAGACCGGCGGGCGCGAGGTTCCGATTAATGATAAGCTGACAGCCCATTTTGCCTATATAATGGCTCTCTACAGGCACAGACCAGCCCTTATCAAGAGGATGAAAGAGCTGGTTAAGTTTTACTCAGAGAAACATACCTCAGACAGAGGTACAATTGGAAACGGAGTAAGAATCAGCAATACTGGAACCATTAAAAATGTGCGTATTGGAGATGCTGCAACAGTGGAGGGGGCACCTATGCTTGTAAACGGAAGCGTAAACAGCAACAGTTCTGCTCCGGTTTATATTGGCTACGGAGTAAGCTGCGAAGATTTTATAATCTCATCGGGAGCCCACCTGGACAGCGGAGCAACAATCAGCAGATGTTTTGTGGGACAAAGCACTCAGCTTGGGCGAAACTACTCTGCAACCGACTCGCTGTTCTTTAGCAACTGCCACGGAGAAAACGGGGAGGCCTGTGCTGTATTTGCAGGGCCATACACAGTAAGCCACCACAAATCCAGCCTTCTAATTGCCGGAATGTTCTCCTTTATGAATGCCGGCTCGGGCTCAAACCAGAGTAACCATATGTACAAACTGGGGCCTATCCACCAGGGTATTCTGGAGAGGGGCTCGAAGACCACTTCGGATTCATATATCCTCTGGCCCTCCCGCATTGGTGCCTTCTCTCTTGTACTGGGCAGACACGTAAACAACACAGATACTAGTTCTCTCCCGTTCTCATACCTGATAGAGAAAAACAACACCACTCACCTGATTCCGGGAGTTAACCTGAGGAGCGTGGGAACTATCCGCGACGCACAGAAGTGGCCTAAGCGCGACAAGCGAAAAGATCCTAACAAACTTGACCAGATTAATTACAATCTGCTGAGTCCCTATACTATTCAGAAAATGCTCACCGGCCGAGCAGTTCTGCAGGAGCTTCGAAGGGTCTCCGGTGAAACCACAGACCTCTACTCATACAAAAGCACAAAAATCAAAAACTCATCTCTTAACAACGGGATTACCTTCTACGAAACAGCAATTCACAAATTTCTGGGCAACTCAATAATCAAAAGGCTGGAGGGAATCAGCCTTGAAAGCGATGAGGATATCCGCAGGCGCCTTAGGCCTGATACCACAGTTGGTCTGGGCGAATGGGCCGATATCTCCGGGCTGATTGCTCCGCGCAGCGAGATTGAAAAGCTCATGTGCGGAATCGAAAACGGAGAGATTGGGAAACTCAGGGATATCAACTCTTATATTGAAAATCTGCATCAGAACTACTACTATTACGAGTGGACCTGGGCTCACTCCAAGATTGGCGAGTTCTACGGAATTGATCCTGAAACAATAACCGCAGCTCAGGTTAAGGGGATTGTTTTACAATGGCAGAAATCTGTTGTCTGGCTCGACAGAATGGTCTATGAAGATGCCCGCAAGGAGTTTTCACTCACCTCCATGACCGGCTTTGGTGCAGACGGCGACAGCGACGAATGCCGTCAGGACTTCGAGCAGGTGCGCGGCGGATTCGAAAACAATCCATTTGTCTCAGCCGTCCTCCAGCACATCGAAGACAAAACCGCCCTGGGCAACGAACTCATTGCCCGGCTCGAGAAAGTCATCGCTAATCTGCAGTAGTTGTCACCTCCGGCGGTCATCTCAGAGGAAAAAAATTATATTTGCAGTGAATTCATTTTACAACTAACTCATATGAAAAAAATCATTCTGGCACTTCTTGCAATCTTTGCGCTCGGAACATCGGTTCAGGCTCAGGTTGCTTACACCACTCAAAACTCACAGCAAGAGCTCTTTGAAAGAAAGGTTGTTAATTTCGAAAAAATGAAGCGTGCAGGCGTGGGCCTCACAATTGGCGGCGCAGTCCTCACCACCCTTGGCGTTGGTATTCTTGCAGACTATGTCGACAAATCTGTAAATGAAGTATATTACGACCCTTATAACAATTCATATTACGACGACGAAGAACTTGCTTTACAATACGTAGCCGGAGTGGCACTTACATCATTCGGAATCACCGCAATGGGCGGGGGAATCACCCTCTGGTCCATTGGTGCCGCCAAATCAAAAAGCTACAAACGCAAACTCGAGTCATTCTCATTCAACCTGAGTCCCGGTTACAAACAACAATTCTCGTTTGCCTACAGGTTTTAACCTCGCTTAATAGTTTGTTATATTGATACTTAATAAAGAGCGGTCTAAATGATTGCTCTTTTTTTTGTATACTTTCCTCTACCTGGCAGGATTCGTGCAAAAACGCACAATGTCAACGAATTATGATTTCAACAATGAAGAATTCGATGCAAATAAAATTTACAAAAGCCTATAAATCAATAATATTGCACGAATCCTGCTAGGCAACAAATTTGCGCGCGCAGCGCTGCACCCCACCGGTTGCGGAGCAGCCGGTACCTTTAAAGGTGCCGGGCGCCGCCCGGCGGGAGATAGCCTTCGGCAAAGGTTTGTCATGCTTGCGCGTATAAGGTCGTTTACATTGCCTGGTAAAGGTTTTAAGTATGTTTTAAATGTCAATTTTTCACGCACCCGAACGGCTGTAACTAATTGGATATTTGCAAGTAGCACTTTGTCCCAGCGGATGATCCGCGGGGACAAAGTGTCTCTCATTGATTTACAACGCGTTGCAGCCGTACGGGTCGTTAACTGAAATCTTAGAAAACTGTTTGCTAATCTGGGTTTGGTGAAATAATTACTGACTGAGTTTTGTTCATGAAAAACTAACCTGCCAGCCTAATTTACATTCACCATATTATTAGCGCTTTACAAATTTCTGATTAATGAAAATCATAGATTTGCAATTTTTAACTACCTCAATATTAGTAATATGGAAATTAGGCTGGCAGGTGGGTTGCACATGGGAAACTTTAGCATGTGTCTTTTTGCACGCGAAAAACTTTCGGATCAGTCATGTAACAAAAAGGCGACCCGGTGGGTCGCCTTTTATAATTTTAACCTGGATATGTCTGGAAATTACTCAGCCAAGCAGGTGATTTGTCAAATTATTTAACCATCAGTCTCTCGCCGGCGCTCTCTTTTACGGCACGTTTCCAGATTTCTGAATAACCTGGCTGTGAAGGAGAAGCCGGGATGTTGCGGCCGTTGCCGTTATCAAGGAAACATCCGTTTGCATCTTGCTTTTTGATGTTGCCATCCATGAATTTCACCAGAAGGTACTGGTCGAGCATAGTCCACTTGTTAAAGAGATCCTGTGCAGTCATTACAGAGTAGTCTGTGAGGAACTCGCGGGCCTTTGCAGGTGACTGTTTGTAAAGCTCCATTGCAGCAGCGTCAATGGCAGCTGTGCGCTCAATTGCATCGAGTTCGTGCTTGTCTGCAACCTTTTTGATCTCAGGGGCAGCGCGGTCATACATCAGGTATGCGAAGTGAGCAACCCTGTTAAAGAGCCAGAAAGCAGAGGTTGGTGAATATGTGGTCATATTGCCGTTTCCAACCCTGAAACATTCAGGAACTCTCAGTGAACTTGAGTAGATTGGGGTGAGTGCAGATGTAGCTGCAGCATCAACACCAAACCAGAATATACCTCCAACTTCGTCAGGAAGCCAGCTGCGTGCCTGTCCCAGAAGCCAGAAACCAGTCTGCTGAGTTCCGATAGCCCTTTCGTTTGTATATTTCACTCCGTCTACAGAAAAGCCCATAGGCCTCCAGCGGTATGGAAGAGCGTGTCCGCCGGCACCAGCATCTTTGGTCATGTCAAGAGCAGTACCTTCGTAATGGTCTCTCATAACATCAGCAACCATTTTAACTGTAAGTTTCTGAGCCGGCTTGATGTAAAGAGGCATTCTGTTCTTTGCATTGTGTCCCATTGCATAGTCAAGGTAATCTGTATATGGCTTGTCACCAATTTTACCGCCGCCAAGTATATTGAAAGCCGCCCATACACGTGCCTCGCAACCTCTCATTGCACCAAAATCAAGCGGTGCATAGGTGTCAGAAAAGCTGAAATCCTTATCTGATCCCTTGTAGTATCCGTTTTCACGTGCAAAGCTGATAACATCCGGAGCAAACATTACATTCTCAGGATCATTCATTGAGAAGGTAGTTATTCTTGCCTGGTTTGCGTGAGCAGAAACATATCCGTCAGGTATTCTCACTGCTACCCAAACAGCACCTTTGTTTGCATTCTTTCCGTTAACCATTTTGACACCCTTGCCTATCATTTCAAGAATCCAAACCTCATTTTTGTCTGCAATTGAGAATGATTCGCCTGAAGAGTAGTAACCATGCTCTTTAACAAGGTCTGTCATAATTTTGATTGCCTCCCTTGCGCTCTTTGCTCTCTGAAGGGTAACATAGATAAGCGAGCCATAGTCCATAATTCCGGTTGAATCCTCAAGCGAAAGTCCGCCAAAGGTTGTCTCGGTTATGATAACCTGATGCTCATTCATGTTTCCAACTGTGTTGTATGTTTTGGCAATCTGCGGAATCTCGCCCAGATATTTTCCTGTGTCCCATTCGTAAATTTTGAGCATGGTACCCGGAGCAAAATTGTTTGCCATTTTGAAGTAGAGTTCTCCGTAAAGCTGATGCGAGTCTGCCGAGTAGGTTACCATCACCGAACCATCTTTTGTGGCTCCCTTTGTGATAAGCAGGTTCGTGCAGGACTCACCTCTACCCGGGATTAAAAGCATCGCAGCAAGCGCGAAAGCAGTTAAAATTGATTTCTTCATATTAATTACTGATTGATTTTTGTTTACATTACCATTCATTACAAAGATAGTATTATTTTTGTATCAAAATGAAAGCTATGAAAGCCTGTAAAGTCATATTATTAATCGTTTCCTTCACTTTTGTAACTGCTCTTTTAAGGGCACAAAATCAGGATCAGCCCCAGAAGACACCGGCCGAAATGGCATCAGAACAGGCAGACCGACTTCAGAGGGACCTGAATCTGAAGGACCATCAGCTCTTTTTTGTAGACTCTGTGCTTCAGTTCAATTTTGTGGGCCTCTCAAAGGAGGTTGAACAGATGAGGGCTGCCGGAATGCAGACCATGGAGAGCTACCGTGCCGTACAGACCAAATGGGCTATGAAGACAGAGGAGGCTTTCGAGAAGATTCTTGACAATGAGCAGTTCATCCGCTATCTGAAGGTAAGCGGAAGATACAGGGATTACAAAAAGAGAAAAGGAATCAAGTAAGCTCTATTTTCTCACACTTTGCGGTTCTCTTCTCAAAATGAGTTAAATATCTGAAACCGCATCTGTAAAGCATGGGAGGAAGCTCGCTGAGCCCTTCGGCAATTCTGTAAGTCTCGTGAGCATCTGAGCCCAGAGTCACAAATTCACCGCCAAGTTCACGGAAGCGTTTGTAAACAGCCTCGTCCAGAACCGGAGTCATTCCGTTTCTTGTGCGGTAGGTATTGGTATTGATTTCCAGAGCCTGTCCGTTATGGGCAAGTTGTTTCAGAACCGGCTCGAGGTAATCTCCGTATCGTTTCATGGAGAGACATTTGTCCCTGTACGGTGAGTATCTTACAATATAATCGAAGTGCCCCAGAATATCAAAGTTTGTGTAATTGCTTATGCACTCATAAATTGTCTCCAGGTACCTGCTGTATGCTGCAATTTCTCCCCTCCCGCCGTAATACTCTCCGTGGTAAGGATCGACCCCGTCTACAAAATGGACTGAGGCAATAATTGTGTCAAAATCAAAGAGGGCAACCGCCTTTTTCGCGCTCTCAAGAGCAGTAGGCTGAAGGCCGAGTTCAATTCCCTTAAAGATGCCTATAGATGCCTTCTCCCTCAGAGAATCAATTTTCTGCTGATGCTCTGCCGGGTCAAAAGAGAAGTGTGCATTATCTCCGGGAGCATCAATGTCAAAGTGATCTGTAAAGGCAATTCCACCAAGTCCAAGTCTTGTGGCTTTGTCTACAGCCTCCTCCATTGTCATTCTTCCGTCTGGAGAGAATTCACAGTGCGTATGTGTATCAAAAATTTTCAAAATCTCCTGCTATATCTTGTTACCAAGCTCTGCAACCTTCCACTCCTTATTTTGCTTTACAAAAGAGATAGTATTATCTACTCCCGAAGGGAATGAAGGAAGCACAACCTTGTACTTAACCAGAATAGTGTCTTTTTGTTCGCTCTTCACAACTGAAATAACCTCAGTTGTCACATTCTGAGCCTGTTTTTTTACCATCTCCTTGATTGACGGATCCAGAGAGTCGTAGCTCTCAAGCATTCTGGCCAGCTCCATTTTAAGAGAATCTGTGCAGAACTGCCCGGCCGAATCATAATCTGCATTAAAATAGGCCTTCAGAAACTCTGTGGTTTTAAGAGTCACATCCTTTTCGTGATTTTTGCACCCTGAAAAAACGGCTGCTGTCATGAATAGCACCAGCCCTGTGATCAATATTTTTCTGCTCATATTGCGATATAAGTTTTTCGTTTAAGAATCAAGTTTAACTACGGTAATTCCCGACCCGCCCATCTCCAGAAGCTCATCCTTTGCAGAGACAACTCCCGGTACTGTACGCAGGTATTTGCGAATCTCATTCATGAGAATCCCGTTCCCCTTTCCGTGAAGTATCTTCACCTCACCCATTCCAACCATAATTGCATCATCAATAAATCTGCTGACATTCTCCATAGCCTCGTCTGCCCGCTGTCCCCTCACATCAATCGACGGCTTGAAGTTTAATCTTCTGTCCGAGACTCCGTATGAATTGTAGGTGCTTTTTGTCTGAGGTCTCACAATATCACGGAATTCGTTTGCTGTGAGTTTTTCAAGTCTCTCTTTAGGCATTTTGCTTATGATATTGCCAATAGCAACACTCACATCCTTCCCCTCAATCCTCAGAACCTCTCCGGTGAGATCACCACCCTTTATCTTAACCTTGTCCCCGGGGGCAAGCTCCCTGTTCTTTATAATTTCTGTACTCTTGTCCACACCCCTCACCACCGGCTTGAGCCCGCTTGCCCCCTGATTTGCCTTTCTCTCCTCCCTCTTCTCTTTCCTCCGCTTAAGCTGCTCCATCTTCATGGCAATCTTCTCCTGGTTTGCGTTCTCCTTCTCCTCAAATGCCACCTTTCCAAAAGTCTCAAGCTCTTTTCTTGCCTCTTTTGTCTTCTCCTTCTCTGCCTGGCTCTCCCTTATCTCGCGGATAGTTGTCTCAATCTTTCTGTTAGCTTCTGCCAGAAGAGCCTTTGCCTCCTCCTTAGCCTCGGCAATTATACTTTTTCTCAAAGCCTGAATATCACCAAGCTCCTTCTGATACTTTTCAGTTATGTTTTCGAGAGTCTTATCTGTAGTTTTGATTCTTGCCAGCTTTTCGTCAAGCATTCTGCGGTTCTTCGCAATCTTTTTGAGATTCTTCTCCAGGTCAATAAACTCGCCGCCTGCCCTCTCCTCTGCATATTTTACAACATCCTGCGGAAGGCCTATTTTTCTTGCCAGTTCAAATGCAAAAGAGCTGCCTGGAACACCAGTCTCCAGTTTGAAGAGCGGACGGATATTCTGAACATCAAACTGCATTCCGCCGTTTATCACCCCCCTGCTGGAACCCGCATAGAACTTCAGGTTGCTGTAGTGGGTGGTTATAACGCCAAGACACCCCTTCTCCTCAAGTTCGCGGAGAATAGCCTCTGCAATTGCCCCTCCAGCAGTAGGTTCAGTGCCCGCTCCAAACTCATCGACAAGAACAAGGGCATTGTCATCTGCATTCAGAAGGACATCCTTCATGTTTGTTAGGTGAGAGCTGTATGTGCTAAGGTCGTTTTCAATAGACTGTTCGTCTCCAATATCAATGAAAATTGACCCAAAGACAGCAAATTCAGAGATCTCAGAGGCCGGGACAAGCATACCTGTCTGCAGCATATACTGAAGTATCCCCACAGTTTTAAGACACACAGATTTCCCGCCCGCATTGGGACCGGATATAAGCAGGATTCTCTTATCGTTGTTCAGATGAAGGGTAAGCGGAACAATCTCCTTCCCCTCCCTGTTAAGCGCCTTCTCCAGAATTGGGTGTCTTCCCCTGATTATATTTATCTGCTTCTCATTCGAGAGAACCGGTTTTCCAGCCTGCATAGCCATTCCCACCCTCGCCTTGGCCCGTATGAAGTCAATCTCAACCAGGAATTCGGCAGAGGCAATCAGCTCCGGAAGGTATGGTCTGAGAAAATCAGAGAACTCAACCAGAATCTTCAAAATCTCTCTCTGCTCGGCAAAATGGAGCTCCTTTACCTGATTGTTCAGGTCCACTATCTCCATTGGCTCAATGAATACCGTTTTGCCTGAGGCCGATTCGTCCACAATGAATCCGGGAATTTTCCTTTTATTTGCTGCGGCAACAGGAATGAGCATCCGTCCGTCCCTCACGGAGACAGAGGAGTCCTCGTCTGCAAGGCCTTCGGATTGTGCCTTTTTAAGAATAGCGGTTACCCTTCTTGATATCTGGCTCTCCTTTTCCCGGATTGATGAGCGCACCTGCGCAAGTCCGGGGCTTGCATTATCCCTTATATCGCCGTATTTATCTACAATTGAATCAATTCTTCTTGAGACCTCCGGGAAGTTCACAACATCTCCGGCAAGTTTTCTGAGAGTGGGATAACTCCCCTCTTTGCTGTTTTTGAAAAACCTTACGATTGCACCAATCGCCTCAAGAGACTGTCTTAGGCGGAACATTGCACCTGCATCCAGATAGTAGTGCTCTGCCTCAAGCTGCCTGAGGAACGGAAGTGTATCTACATATCCGTCGTTGGGAAAAGAGGATTCCAGCATCTGGATTACCCTCATCTCGTCTGTGAGCGACAATTCCCACTCAATTTTCCCCGGACTTGTCATGAACGAGAAATCTGCAGCGCGGCTCTTTGCTGCATTGGTAGAACACCCTGCCTCCACCATTGACCTGATTTTGTCAAAGCCAAGTTTCTGTTCCAGTCTGCTGAGGTTGTTCATGGGTTACTTGTAGGAATTTTCGATAGCCAGTCTTAGCTCGTTAATGCTTTTAATTGTCTTGATCTCTCCGTTTGAAACAAAAGAGATTTCGCCCCTCTGCTCAGATACCACAATTACAGTTGCGTCGCTCTGCTCGGTAAGTCCAAGCGCAGCCCTGTGTCTCATTCCGTAATGAGCCGGTATATGCGGATTTTCTGTAATTGGGAGAGTACATCTGGCTGCAATTATCTTCTGACCGTATATTATCATTGCTCCGTCGTGGAGTGGTGCATTTTTGTAAAATATGCTTTCAATAAGCCTTCTGCTTACTATTGCCTCAATTCTGTCGCCTGTCTCTGCAACAAACTCAAGCGATGAACTTCGTGCCATAACAATGAGGGCACCGGTTCTTGTCTCGGCCATTCTTCTGCACGCCAGGGTTATCTCATCAAGGACTTCAAGGGAGATTCCTTTTTGCTGCTGCCCGAAAAATGCCCTCACCAGGCGCATCTGCTGCCTTGAGTCCATGTATCTTGTGCCCAGTCTGAGTAAAAATCTTCTTATCTCCTGCTGGAACAGAATAATCAGGGCAAGAACTCCAACACCTATCACCTGACCGAGTATAGCACCCAGGAGATCCATATGGAGAGCCTTAACAACTATCCAGATGAAGTAGAAAACGATGATTCCGGTGAAGATATTCATGGCGGCCGTGCCCTTTATAAGCTTATAAGCCTGATAAATAAGCAAACCTACCAGAAAGATGTCCAGTATGTCTATAAATCCGATTTTAATGAAATCCAGCATAATCTGCTACAAACTTAAAAAATATTATTCAACAAACGCGAGTGTTGCCACACTCACTTTACAACCTTCTGCCTCCAGAAGGGCATGGCCGCATGTCTCAAGTGTCGCTCCTGTTGTGAGTACATCATCAACCAGAAGTATATGCCTGTGCTCGACATCTCTTCTTTTTGCCAGCCTGAATACTCCGGAGACATTTTTCCACCTCTCCTGTGCATTTTTGGATGTCTGGGTTGCCGTAAAACTTCTCCTTCTGAGTGCCCCTTTCAGGACTTTGGCTCCAAGTTCGCCGGCAACTGCCTCTGCTATTATTCCGGCCTGATTGTACCCTCTGCTCCAAAGCTTCAATGGGTGCAGGGGAACAGCAACCACAAAATCGATATCTGCATAAAGGCCACTCTCCCGCAACCTCTTCCCCAGCATTCGGCCTAAAAGAGTTCCCGCCTCTTTTCTCCCCTTGTATTTGAAATTATGAATCAGGTGCCTGTAGGGACTCCCTTCATTATAGAAAAAGAGTGAGGCTGCCCTTTGAAAATATACCCTGCCCCAGAAAAGCTCTGCAGCAGGGTTATCTGCACGTAACCAGAAATAGGTGAGCGGAAGTGACGACAGGCAGTCAAGGCAAATCTCCCTCTCCGCTCCATTCAAAATCACTCCGCACACAGGACAAATCCTTGGAAACAGTATGTCTGACAGTTCCCTCAACTCCTAACCTTACTTATTCGGTTTTAATAAGCTCTGCTTTTGCAGCCTTCATAAGCTGCTCATCGTTTCTTACAATACTCTGTATTCTTCCGCTCTGATAGTAATATCTGCTTGCAATCTCCTCCTCAAGCAAATGCCTGATTTCTGAGGCATTCTTCATGATAGCACCTCTTTTATCGAGTTTGATTTTAGATTCAAGTCTCTTGACCTCCTCAGAAAACTCATCAATAAGTCCCTCTCTCTTTGCAATTGAGAGGAGCTTGTCATACTCAACCTCAGATGCTGTTCTGTGGTCAAATTCTCTTTGCGAAGCATACTTGACAAACTCTTCAAACTCTGCATCCGTGATGGAGAATTTGTCGGGAGAAGGAATACTCTCTCTGGTTTTGAAGTATTGCACAGAGTAATCTCTTATAATATCTGAATAGATGAGCGAAAGTGACACTCTGCTATAGCTCTCCGGTTCGATTTTAACATCAGGGGTTACTCCGCCCCCGTCATAAACTGTTCTTCCGAGTCTTGTTTTAAATGGCTTAACTAGAGAATCGGGAATGCTTCCTACGCTGCCATCTTCATTTCTGTTGCTGTAGTCGATTGCCTGAACGCAACGGCCGCTCGGGGTATAGTATTTTGCAGTTGTCAGTTTGATTTTATTGTTATATCCCACATCCCTGATAGACTGGATAAGGCCCTTGCCAAATGTTCTTGTTCCCGCGATGGTTGCCCTGTCAAGATCCTGCAGTGCACCTGCAACAATCTCGGCAGATGAGGCCGAACCTGAGTTTACAAGAACTATGAGCGGTATTTTGAGATCTACCGGCTCCTCTTTTGTATAGTAAATGGCATCTGTCTGCTTGTATTTGCCCAGAGCAGAAACAACCTTGGTTCCCGATGGAACAAAGAGAGATACAATGTTCACCGCCTCATCAAGCAATCCGCCGCCATTTCCTCTCAGGTCAAGTACCAGTCTTTTCATACCCTGGTTGTTCCTGAGATTAACAAGTGCGCTTTTTACATCTTTCCAGCCGTCAACGGTAAAACCGGTAAGGCGGATATAGCCCACGCTGTCACTTATCATTCCCCAGTACGGAACATCCGGGAAGTGGATTCTCTCTCTTGTAATCTTTATCTCCTCTGTTTTGTCTCCTCGGAGTCTCTTCATAAGAAAAACAACAGTTGTTCCGGGAGTACCCTTCATTCTTGAAGAGCATTGCTCTACAGTCAGGTTCTTAGTATATGCCGTATCAATTCTGAGAAGAATATCACCTGCAACAATTCCAGCTTTGGCAGCCGGAGAGTTGTCATAAACCTCAGAAATTTCAATTCCCTCTTCTACCTTTTTGATGAGTGCACCAATTCCGCCGTATGTACCGGTAGTGAGCATCTCCAGGCTCTCCTCATCCTCCTCCGGAATGTATACTGTATATGGATCGAGCGACTCCAGCATTGCATCAATGCCTGTCTGCACCAGCTTGTCTACCTTTACGCTGTCTACATAGAACAGCGACAGCTCTCTGAGCACAGAAAACTGTATATCCAGACTTTTGCCTGTCTTGAAATCCTTCGACTGCCCGCCAAGAAAGGGCGACACGAGCATAAAAGCTACCAGTGACGCTATTCCCAAAGTTCTCTTCATCTTGTATGTTTCTTTACTTAATTACAAATTTAAAGTTTTAGTATCTTTGATGCAACATTCATTTCAAATATGGAGCTCATTTTCGCCACGGCAAACAAACATAAGCTTGAAGAAGCACAGGCAGTACTCGGACCCTCCTTTACTCTCATTACCCCTGCTTCACTCGGAGTTACCGAAGAGATTCCGGAAACCGCAGAGACACTTGAGGAGAACGCCCTTATGAAGGCCGAATACCTTTGGAACCGCTTTCACAAACCCTGCTTCGCAGATGACACAGGACTGCTTGCAGAGGCGCTGGGCGGCCGGCCGGGAGTCTACTCGGCCCGTTATGCCGGACCCGAGGCAGATCCTCAAAAAAATATGTCAAAGCTCCTAAGTGAATTAAAAGGCTGCACCAGCAAAAAGGCAAGATTTGAAACCGTGGCCGCCCTCATCCTTTCACCCGAAGAGAAATACCTTTTCAAAGGTACCCTCGAAGGGGAAATAATTGAAATTCCCGCAGGAAATGGCGGTTTTGGCTACGACCCTGTCTTTGTACCAGAAGGATATGACAAAACTCTTGCCGAAATCACACCAGAAGAGAAAAACAATATCTCGCACAGAGGCAAGGCAATGCGTAAGCTCTCTGATTTTCTGAATAATAGGGCAAAATCATGAATTTAAAAACCGCTATTATCGTTTTACACAAAACGAAATACGGAGACTCTTCCATCATTCTGCACGGCTACTCTGCAGAGACAGGCAGGTGTGGTCTCATTGTGCGCAAAGGGGGTAGAGGCGGAATTCATTCGGCCTTGTCGCAGCTGCACCCGCTGAGTATAATTGAGGCAGAACTTTCAGATAAAAACCGGGGCGATCTAAAGAATGTAAAGGAGTTCAGAACCCTGTACAATCTGCCGGGAATAAGGGAAAACCTGAGCAAGAGTTCTATTGCAATGTATGTGAGCGAGTTCATTTTCAGATGCATTCATGAAGTGGAGCCAAATCCGGCTTTCTATGAATTTCTGGTCAAATCTGTATTGCTCCTGGAGGAGATGGAGTCGGACTTTGCCAATTTCCATCTGTGGTTCCTGGTTGAGTATGCAAAACGCTCCGGTTACGGACCCGAATTCAATTCTCAGGACAAAAACTCACTTTTTGACATAGTATCGGCATCATTTACCCAAGCGCCACAGATGGGCTCCAAATGCTTTTCTGAAGCCGATTCTTCAATTCTGGCAACTATTTTGCAGTACCGGGAGGAGAGCATGCATATGCTCAGGATTCCTGGCAGACAAAGAAACAGCTTTGCAACAGCCATGACGGATTACCTGGCATACCACATGGGACACCAGATAAATGTCCGCTCGCTTGATATTCTGCGCGAGGTCTTCGAATAATATCTATATTTGACGCAAATTAAAAGATTGCAATGTCTGTTGTATCAAAAATTTACCGGATTTACTCCGGGAAACGACTTAAGGTGCTGGATGAAAATCGTGTGGATCCGTGGAGGTTCCAGCAGGAGTGGTTTGAAAAGATTATTGCCGCCGGCTCTGAAACTATATTCGGAAAAGAACACAATATAAAGCCAGGTACCACAATTGAGCAGTTCCAGAGCAGGGTTCCCCTTAGGGACTATGACAAAAGCGAAGAGTGGATTAACAGATCCCGCATGGGAGAAGAGAATCTTCTGTGGCCGGGAACAACTCACTGGTATGCCAAATCAAGTGGCACAAGTTCATCCAAAAGCAAGTTTATCCCCATAACCGATGAGTCACTGCAACTCTGTCACTACGACGGAATGCAGAATATGCTCGCCACATATCTAAGCAACTATCCCGATTCCGGACTTCTGGCCGGGATGGCTCTTACTCTTGGCGGCAGCGCACGGATTGACGAAACCGGGACAGGGAAGAGTCAGTACGGCGACCTCTCTGCAATTCTTCTTAAAAACTCACCCATGCTGGCAGAGTTCAGAAGAACCCCACCGGCAAAGATTGCACTCATAAGTGACTTTGAGACCAAAGTAAACGAGATCTGTAAAGTCTCTTCAAAGGAGAATGTGACAAGCATTTCGGGAGTTCCCTCATGGAATCTTATTTTACTGAATGCTATACTGGACTACAACGGAAAGGAGAATCTCCTGGATATCTGGCCAAACCTTGAGCTCTTCATGCACGGAGGAATAAGCTTTGAGCCATACAGAAAAGAGTATCAGCGTATAATTCCTTCGGACAAGATGCGCTACATGGAGAACTACAACGCATCCGAAGGCTATTTTGCCTTTCAGGACGACCCGTCGGATAAATCTATGCTCCTGATGACCAACGGCGGAATCTTCTATGAGTTCATTCCTATGGACAGATACGAAGATGCCATGAATGGAACCTGCACAACTTTTGAGACAGTTGCCTCTGTTAAAACCGGAGTAAACTACGCTATGGTAATCACAACCAACGGCGGCCTGTGGAGGTACCTCATAGGAGATTCTGTAGAGTTCACATCCCTCAGGCCCCACAAACTCAGGATCACCGGCCGCACCCAGCTCTTCATAAACGCATTCGGCGAAGAGCTCATGATAGGCAACGCAGAGAAGGCATTTACAGCTGCCTGCGAAAAGGAGAACTGCTCTGCAGACAACTTTACGGTTGCTCCCCTTTTTATGGAGGGCGGAAGCAAGGGTGCCCACCAGTGGCTGATAGAGTTCAGCACCCCGCCTGCAGATGTTCAGCATTTCGCAGATGTGCTGGACAAAGAGATCTGCCTGGTCAACTCAGACTACGAAGCCAAAAGGGCAAACAGCATAACAATGAACAGGCTGGTCCTTACAGAATTAAAGCCAGGTACATTCTACAGCTGGCTCAGGGATAAGGGCAAACTGGGAGGGCAGCACAAGGTTCCCCGCCTGAGCAATAACCGCAACTTTGCAGAGGAGTTGCTGGAGATAAACGAAAAGAATCAGGAAGAATAATCTGACTATTATCTGCAATGTCTGCTATACAGGAAAAGATATCGGCTTTTATAAAGAGTGGCAGCAGTGAGGCTGGCAGGGAGCACTTTAATGCTCTCGCCCTTGAGGTATTCAGGTACCAGCTTGCAAACTGCTCCCCGTACAAACAGTTTGTCTCTCTGCTGGGGACAGACCCCGGCTCGGTAGACTCACCAGAAAAAATTCCTTTTCTCCCCATCAGATTCTTCAAAAGCAGAGATGTATACAGCTCCCCGGCAGAACCCGAAAAGCTATTTACCAGCAGCGCAACTACAGGGATGACTCCATCAAGACATCTTGTGGCCGACCTCTCACTTTACGAGCTCAGTTTTACAAAGGCTTTTGAACACTTTTACGGAAGCCCTTCTGAATACACAATTCTGGCCCTTTTGCCCTCCTATCTGGAGAGAGAGGGCTCATCACTTGTCTACATGGCAGACAAGCTTATTAAGCTTAGCAAACGCGGCCTTAGCGGCTTCTATCTGTACAACTTTGCACAACTCAGAGATACTCTGGAAATCCTGCGAAAAGAGAAGAGAAAAACACTGCTCATAGGTGTCAGCTTTGCACTGCTCGATTTTGTAAAAGATTTTCCGGTTGATTTCCCCGAACTCACCGTAATGGAGACAGGAGGAATGAAGGGGCGCGGAGTTGAACTCCCCCGGGAAGAACTTCACAGAATTCTTATGAACGGATTTGGTGTCAAAGCCATTCACTCCGAATACGGAATGGCAGAGCTCTTGTCCCAGGCCTACTCTTCTGGCGATGGAGTTTTTCAGACGCCCTTCTGGATGGAGGTACTTGCAAGAGACCTTAATAATCCGCTCAAAGTAACATCAGGCGCGGCAAGAGGCGGGCTAAACATTATTGACCTTGCAAATGTAAACTCATGCTCTTTTATTGAAACAGAGGACCTGGTAATAAAAGAGACCGGGACCCTTTTCAGGATTCCCGGCCGCATAAATAATTCTGAGCTCAGAGGCTGCAATCTTCTTCTTGGTTAAAGAACCTGCACCCTGTTAATTGTCTCCTGAACTCTCTTCTCAATCTCACCTGCCTTGTCGTTCTCGCCTCTGTTTTTAAGCACATCTGCAAGATAAACCAGATATGAGAGATTCTTCTCAACATCTGTCTTGGAGAGGTAATATCCGCCCAGTCTCTTTGCAAAGAGGTCAATACCAAGGAAGCTCTCCTGAATAAATGTATCTGCAAGTTTATATGCCTTCTCTTTCTCACCAGCAAGCAGATAGATATCAATTGCATCAACAACCGCCTGCTCGTTAAGAGATGAAAGCAGAGTACAGTTTACAGGGAAGTTTTCATTAATCACCTCAACCTGCATCTTGTCAAGAATCTCAACTGCTTTCTGAGTCTTACCCTCATTGATAAGAGCCCTCGCTGTCTGGGTAAATATGTTTCTGGCAGTTATAACAGCATTAAAAGTCAACAGATTCTGATAGTCTATGTTTATTGACGGATCATTCATGTTGCCCCATTTGTAGACATTCATAAGCTTGTCATACATTTTATCTGCAGGAACCCTGCCCGGAGTCACCATTGTAGTTTTGCTCTTAATTGGCACAAACTTATATGCAAAACCGTTGTATTCAAGATAATCACGGATTCCAATCTGTAAATCACCTCCCATTGCCACAAAGTAAATTGGTCTGTCCCATTTGTAGTTGGCAAGAAGGTCCAGAATCATCATCTCTGCCTTTGTGAGCATATTTTTACCCTGTGGAAGATCAAGCTGAATTGTATCCAGTATCTGAGTGCTGTCTGCCTCGCTTACTATGCCGTTTTTGATTGCTGCCTCCCTGTCTACCGGAATGGTAAGCTGTCTTGCAGCAAAGAAGCTGTAAAGAGCTCCGTTTTCTGCCCTTATCTTTGCCTCAGGCTTTGAGATAAGATCAACAACCAGCTTAAGTGGAACCGGTTTGTTTACCCTGTCTACAATCTGAAGCACATCATTTGTACCATAGAGATACTCATGCTTTGGAATTGAGAAGGCAACCGGATCTGACTCATAGGTTCTGTACTGCATCTGATCAATATACCAGTCAGTTCCAAGAAGAGAAGTATTCATAATTCTAACATCTGTGCGAACGCCCTCAACCTCCTGAATGTACCAGAGAGGGAAGGTATCATTGTCGCCATGAGTCACAAGAATCGCATTCTCCTCTGTACTGTTGAGGTAGTTGTAGGCAAGATCCCTTGCAGTATATCTGTTACCCCTGTCGTGGTCGTCCCAGTTCTCTGCTGCCATCTGCACAGGTACAAGAACACATGCCGCAGAGACTGCAATTGCAGATGCCCTTTCCGGAACCCAGCGTTTAAGGAAATCATGAACCGCCATAACACCAAGTCCAACCCAGATTGCAAAAGCATAGAACGAACCTGCGTATGCATAATCACGCTCCCTCACCTGATACGGAGGCTGATTCAGATAAACCACAATTGCTATACCTGTAAGAACAAAGAGCAGCATGGTAACCCACCAGTTCTGCTTATCCTTGCCAAGCTGATAGAGGAGCCCGAAGATTCCCAGCAGCAGCGGAAGCAAATAATAGTGGTTTTTAGCTCTGTTGTTCACAATATAATCAGGGCCAACACTCTGGTCACCCAGGCGTGCTTTGTCAAGGAAGCCAATTCCCGATTCCCAGTTGCCCCTTAACGGATCGCCCGGAGTTGTACCGTGCAGGTCATTTTGCCTTCCGGCAAAGTTCCACATGAAATATCTTATATACATGTAGCCAACCTGGAAGTCGAAGAAGAATGCAAGGTTATCCTTAAATAGAGGCAGCTTTCTGTCTGTGCCCGGTATTGTCTTACCCCGTCCCTCTGTGTAACTCTCATAGAATGTCACATGGTCATCCGACATTGTGCTCCACATTCTTGGGAAAAACATCTTTGAACCGGGTTTGTAAACCGGTTTTACAGGGCCCTCAACCTTTTTGTATTTATCGCCAACCTTGGCGTAATAATCTGTTGTCTCAATCTCATAAGGAGATGTAAAGCTCTCGCCGTAAATAAGCGGATTGCTGCCATACTGTTCGCGTCCCAGGTATCTTACAAGTGAGAAGGGATTGTCAGGCTGATTCTCATTTGTTGGAGTGTTCGCAGAGGATCTGATAATCACAACCGCAAAAGATGAGTAACCAATAACAATCATTGTAAAGCTCAGCAGAATTGTATTCCAGAGGTAATTCTGCTTTTTGTATGTATACCAGATTCCGGCAAATGAGGCTGCAAGAAGCAGTATCATAAACACAGCAGCACCAGAGTTAAACGGCATTCCCAGTCCGTTCACAAATATCAGGTCTACCCATGAGGCTATTTTTGGAAGATATGGAATGACCCCGTACAGAATTGCAGCAAGAATTACTCCCGATATCAGAAGTACATAGAAGCTTCTTTTTGCCGTAACCTCATATTTCTTGTAATAGTAAATAAACACCAGGGCAGGGATTGCAAGCAGGTTCAGAAGGTGAACACCAATTGACAATCCCATCAGGAAAGCAATAAGAATAATCCATCTGTTTGAATGAGGCTTGTCTGCCTCCTCCTCCCATTTGAGCATAGCCCAGAAAACCGCTGCAGTAAAGAGAGAGGACATGGCGTATACCTCACCTTCAACGGCAGAGAACCAGAAAGTATCTGAAAATGTATAAACAAGAGCTCCCACAACACCCGCACCCCATATTGCAATGGAACCGGACAATGAAAGATTGTTACCGCTCTTCTCCGAGATTCTTCTTCCCAGATGCGTTATTGTCCAGAAGAGGAACAGAATGGTAAAGGCAGAGCACATTGCGCTCATTGCATTAACCATCATAGCTGCCTGCTCAGGGCCTGTGAAGAGTGTGAAAAATCTTGCCACAAGCTGAAAAACCGGATTTCCCGGAGGGTGCCCCACCTCAAGCTTGTATGAGGATGCAATAAACTCCCCGCAGTCCCAGAAGCTTGTTGTAAGCTCTATGGTGGAGAGATATGTAAAGGAGGCAATCAGAAGAACAACAACGCCCAAAATGTTGTCTATCAATTTGAATTTTTTCAATTCCATGAGATTATATTTCTGGTGATAATGAGAATAATTGACAAAGATACTATTTTGAATTTTTCTGCCTAACTTTGTGTCAAATTTAATACCAAATGGGCGATAACGACTGGAAAAGCAGACTTGGTGTGGTATTTTCCACAAATCCCGACTTTCAGTTCGACGGCGGAGAGCAGGAGCCAGAGAGAGAAACACCTCCTCCGGGAAAACAGAGACTTATTGTTGCCATTGATAAAAGAAACAGAGGCGGCAAACAGGTAACCCTCGTTAAAGGCTTTTCCGGAAGGGATGAAGATCTGCAGGATCTCGGCAAACAGCTTAAGAACAAATGCGGTACAGGAGGATCTGTAAAAGATGGAGAGATTATAATTCAGGGAGATTTCAGGGAAAGGGTGGTTTCGGTCCTGCAGACTATGGGTTATAATGCTAAACGGGGAAACTGATGCTTCAGAGGGATACATTATATATAACAGACAGTACCTCATGCAGATACATTGTAGTTGATTATCCTGTTGCAGACACAGCAAGGGATTTATCTGCCGATTCACTATGGAGTTCAACAACCAGAACAATTGCTCCATATCCCATGGGCAGTGAAAGCTCCGGATATGAAACTCCAAATCTGCTGCTTTCCGGAATAATCCTATCCTTCTTTATTCTGCTGATAATATTTTCAAGAGAGCTGGTATCTTCACTGCCGGCGGTGTTCAAAAGTCTGTTCAGCCTTAAGAATCATTACAAACTGGAAGAAAAGCTATCACTTAGCAATATGCGTAACATTGTTTTCGTGATTTCACTTATCTATTTCCCGGTGATTATCACTATCATGGCAGATGACTACATCTCAACTGAATTTGGTATTTACCCGCCTCTCTTTCTGATTCTGTTCTTTCTTTCACTGATAGCACTGGGCATAGCGAAAAAGTTGATTTTTAAACTGCTTTCGTGGCTCAACAGGGACAAATACACCTTTGCTGTTCTTGAAAAAATTGGCTTTAACCACATAATTGTAGCAGCAATTGTGACATTTCCCTCTTTACTGGCAAAACTATTCAATCCGGAGATAACTGAGGAAACCCTTATATACGCAATGGCATTCAGCGTATTACCTGTTTATATAATTTATATTTTCAGAAGTTATCAGATAATAATTGGCCATCGGTTTTCTCATTTTTTTTATATTTTGTATCTTTGCGGCGCCGAAATTTTACCCATTGTGCTTTTAGCTCATTTTATACTTTCGCTCTAAAAATATGAAGATAAAGAATATTTTGATCTCCCAGCCGGAGCCAACCAACGGATCCCCTTACACAGAACTTATTACAAAACATAAAGTCAGTATAGATTTTATCCCCTTTTTCAAAGTTGAAGCTCTCACTGCAAGAGAATTCCGTCTTCAGAAAGTATCCATCCCCGAAGCGACAGCTATTGTATTTACTGCACGCTCTGCCATTGATGCATTCTTCAAGATCTGTGAAGAGATGAGAATCACTGTTCCTGAGACAATGAAATATTTCTGTATATCTGAGGCTATTGCCCTGTACCTGCAGAAATACATTGTATACAGAAAGAGGAAAATCTTTTTTGGAAACGGAACTAATACCTCAATTATTGAGCTCATTGGTGCCAAACACAAAACAGAGAGCTTCATGATAGCCTCTGCAGACAACGCAAAGACAGACCTTCACAAATTGTTTGTTAAGGCAAAGATTAAACATACCAGCGGTATCTTTGTAAAGACCATTAACAGTGATCTTACAAAGCTTAACCTCGACAACTACGACATCCTGGTTTTCTACAGCCCCAGCGACATTAAGTCCCTGCTGGAGAACTTCCCGGAATTTAAACAAAACAACATCAAGTTTGCGACATTTGGAACGGGAACGCTCAAGGCTCTCAAAGCTGCCAAGCTGAATGCAGATGTAATTGCACCCACTCCGGAGGTTCCTTCAATTGCAAAAGCACTGTTCAACTACCTGGAGCAAAAATAAAGTCAGGTAAAACATGCCAGAAAAAAAAGCAACCTTCAAAAAGGAGGAGAGACTCAGTTCGGTTACTGCAATAGGTGCTCTTTTCGGTAGCGGGTTGTCCCATTTCAGCTTTCCGTTCAAACTTTTCTACAAACCCAACAACCTTGAGTACTGCCGGGTTGTTATTACTGTACCAAAGAGGCAACACAAAAGGGCTGTCGAAAGAAATCTGCTAAAGAGAAGAATCCGCGAAAGCTACAGACTTAATAAAGAGATTCTGTCCGGTATGAAGGGAATGGATATTGCAGTTGTTTACCTGGCATCGGGAATATGTGAATTTCCTGAAATTGACAAATCACTAAAAAATGCACTTGCAAGACTTAAAGAAAATTGCACTAAAGATAGCGGCGCTCCCGTTCATAATACTGATTAAGTTTTATCAGTATTTTATCTCTCCGCTTAAACCCCAGAGCTGCAGATACACACCCACCTGCTCTGCCTACTCTCTGGAGGCTGTAAAAAAACATGGCCCCTTCCGGGGCCTCTGGCTTGCTGTCAGGCGTATTTCAAGATGTCATCCGTGGGGAGGAAGCGGTTATGACCCTGTTCCCTGACTCTCCTCTGTAAGGCCGAAGCGCTTCAGAATAGCATCAACATTTTTCTCATCCTTGGTAAGGAGCAAAATCTCCTGTTTAGGCACTTTGTTCAGGTCCATTACAACAAGGCCATCAACACAGTAATTAAAGTCCGGATCAACATTAAAGTTTACTATTCTGGCATTTATCTTCAGATACTTCTTAACAAGGGTTGGCAGACGATACTCTCCGTCGCTCAGCTTAAGCATATATCTGTCGAACTTTTCAATACTGTCTGCCTTTGCAGCCCCAAGAAGATACTTAGGATTGCTTTTGTGAAAATCTGTAAAGAACGGATTGCGCGGCTTCATCATCTTCTCCATTTTATCAATAGAGTGGTTGTTCCGCAGATACTCAATGATTAAACTCTGGTAGAATTTTGGATACCATGCGCTTATACTCACCGGTCCAATCAGGTATTTCACATCCGGCACATTCAGAACTGAGTAGAGCAATCCCTTGATTAGCAACATCAGAGGCAGGGCCTCCTTTTGATACTCCACAGAGACAAATGAGCGTCCAAGCTCAATTGATTGTTTGAGTACCTGATGAAACTCCGGTTCATAATCAAAAAGTGACCTGGTGTAGAGCCCCTTTACTCCCCTCTTTTCGAGAATCTCTTTTCCGTAACCCAGCCTGTAGGCTCCCACAACTTTACTCTTTTGCCTGTCCCAGAGAATGAGGTGCTTATAGTATTCGTCATAGGCATCTGTGTCCAGTGCTGTTTTTGTTCCCTCTCCAACTGCACGGAATGCCTCCTCTCTTTTGCGGCCAAGCTCATGCATCAGCAGCGGAATAGACTTCCAGTCTGCCAGATAACAGCTAAAGTGGCCGGTAGTGAAGAGATGTTTCTCCTTTGACAGTGAATTAACCTCCTTTACCAGGGCCTTTCTGTTTTTTGGAAGGGCAATGGGAACAGAGTAAATCTCCTCCGGATGAATTGTTGTCTTGTGAATGTTTGCCTCCAGTGCGTAGGTCCTGCTTCTGAGATAACCTCCCAGGGTTTTCAGATCCTTGAAATCTGATATCTCATTTACAGTAATTGGCTTCCCTATTCTTACAGATATCGTTTTACCGTACTTGTTGGAAAGCTCGCCCGGCAGTCTTGCTGTTCTGAGCATAGGATGGATTTTACCCAGCCAGTGAAAGAACTTAGAGTTAGATCCGTGGATATAAACAGGCACAACAGGAACACCTGCATTTTTGATAAGCTTGATTACAGATGGCCTCCACTCCTTATCCTGAATAATTGAGCTTCCGTAAGTTGTCGACACCTCTCCCGCGGGGAATAATCCAAGGCATCCTCCGTTTTTGAGTGTCTCTGCAGAGAGTCTTAATCCCGAAAAGCTGGGAGCAAGTCCCGGTCTGTCGGAAAAGGGATTTACAGGCAGAATGTACTCCTTAAGGTTAGGTATGTATGACAGAAGAAAATTTGCAAGAAACTTGATATCCGGCCTTGCCGCACTAAAGAGGTTTATGAGAAGAATCCCGTCAGCGGCACCTGTAGGATGGTTGGAGACAATTATAAATGGCCCCTCCTGAGGTATGTAATCAAGCTCTTTTTGTACTATATCATATTTAATATTGAACTCTTTAAGAAGTCTGGAGGAAAATTCCCTTCCTGTGTAAGAGTGGACCCGGGCATATCTTTTGTTGATCTTGTTAAGGCCCAGTATTGAAAGAGCAAGGGAGGCAAGAATGTTTCCTGCAAGCCCGTGAACGTTCATTGCCTTTTTAAGATTGGCCTTGGTTATTAGTTTTACACCCATAATCTGTTGCAAATATAGTTTATTTGTTACTTTTACAAATATGAAAGTGAGAGAGAGTAAGGATATTTTAAGAGAAAATGTCAGGCTGATCCCCGCCTTGCCGGGTGTTTACCGCTTCTACAACAGGGAGGGGGTTATTATTTATGTGGGAAAAGCCAAAAGTCTGCGCAGCAGAGTGTCGCAATACTTCCAGGCAGAGGAGGGGCTCTCTGCCAAAACCCGTGTCATGGTATCAAAAATTGACCGCTTCGAATATACTGTTGTCGAAAGCGAAACAGATGCCCTTCTTCTCGAAAATACCCTCATAAAAAAGCATCAGCCTAAATACAATATCCTTCTGAAGGATGGAAAGACATACCCGTGGATTTGCATAAAGAATGAAGACTTTCCAAGAGTAATGCTCACACGCAAGTATATCCGAGACGGCTCTCACTACTTTGGCCCATACAGTAACGTATCGTATGCATACTCACTGCTGGAACTTATTGGTACCCTGTTCAAGCTCAGGAACTGCAAACTTGTGCTTACACCGGAAAACATCAGAACCAAAAACTTCAGGCCATGCCTCAACTATCATATTGGCAAATGCAAGGCACCATGCGCCGGCTACCAGTCCGGAGAGAGTTATGACAGTCAGATTGAAAAAATCAAGCTCATTCTTAAGGGTGAGACCTCCTCTCTTGCCCGGGAGCTAAAGGAGGAGATGATAAATGCCTCAAAGGAGCTGCGTTTTGAAGAGGCTCAGGAGTGTAAGGAGAAGCTGGAGGTGATTGGACAGCACTACAGCAAATCTCTGGTTGTAAATCAAAGCATTACCAACGTAGATGTCTTCACCCTTGTTTTTGAAAACAACCTTGCATTCGGGAACTATATGAGAGTTGTTAACGGCTCTGTGATTCAGTCTCTCAATGTGGAGCTTCGCCTCCCTATTGAAGAGACAAAGGAGTTTGTGCTGGCAAGGTTCATTTCAGGAATGGCTGAGAAGTTCGGACCTCTTTCCCGCGAACTGGTTGTTCAGTATCAGCCTGAAGGTGACTTTTCACCATCAAGGATTAATGTTCCGCAGAGAGGAGACAAGCTGAGCCTTCTGGAGCTGAGCCTTAAGAATGCAAAAATCTTTAAGATTGAGAAGATTAAACAGGAGGAGATTCTCAGGCCGGACGAGCATAAGGAGAGAATTCTATCTGCAATCAAAAGGGATATGGAGCTGGACTCTATGCCGGTTCACATAGAGTGCTTTGATAACTCAAACATTCAGGGAACATTTGCAGTATCGGCCTGTGTGGTGTTCAGGGATGCAGTCCCAAGCAAGAAGGATTACAGACATTTTAATGTGAAAAGAGTTGTTGGTGCAAATGACTTTGCAACAATGAAAGAGGTAATCAACAGACGATATTCGAGGCTTCTTGCAGAGGAGACTCCGCTCCCTCAGCTTGTGGTTATTGACGGCGGGCGCGGCCAGGTGAATGCTGCCTGGGAGGCACTGCAGGAGCTGGGACTGGAAAAGAGAATCAAACTGGTGGGAATTGCCAAAAGGCTCGAAGAGCTGATTGTCCCCGGCGACCCGCACCCGCTCTTTCTGGACAAAAACTCACCAACCTTAAGAGTCTTTATGCAAATGCGGGACGAGGCACACCGCTTTGGAATCACTCACCACCGCAACCGCAGAAGCAAAGGACAGGTAATGTCAGAACTAAATGAAATCAAGGGTATAGGCGAAAAGAGCCGCGAAAAGTTACTGGCAAAATTCAGAAGTATAAATGAAATCAGAAAAGCCACTTCAGAAGAGATTGCTAAAGTTGCAGGAAAAAGGGTAGCCTCAGTTCTTGAAAATCATTTCAAAACAGACTGACCTTCAGAAGAGAGTTTAACCCAGAGTATCCATCCGTTTACCGAGTTGGCAAGGTAGAAAATCCACATAATTATCATTAGCATTGAGTGAGGCTCACCCTCAATATAGGAGATGCTCCACATCACTATGCTTATTACATTCACCACAACCCATAATATCCACTGCTCCATATAGACCTTAACCATAAGATACATGGCAATAACTGAAAGTATTGTGGTTGCAGAATCCTTTACAGGCTGAGGGTCATTTATCAGGTTAAGCAGAATTGCACCTGCCGTAACTGTCAAAACAGAAACAGCCGTGAGTACATATCTCTGGTTATGTGAAAGCCTTCTGGCTATAATGGTGACAGACTCCTCCGCACTCCGCTTTCTCATCCAGGTGTACCAGCCGGCAAACTGCATAGGCAGGTAATAGAGAGCATTCAGCAGTGCGTCTCCGTAAAGTTCTGCCTTAAAAGAGATCCATGCATAAAGGGTGACATTAATGAGCCCGAACAGATAGTTAAAGATATTTCCCTTTGCAACCAGCACCACACATACAATCCCGGTTACTCCCGCAATGGTTCCAAGTGCATCAAAAGAACCCGACAGGAGTGAGTAGAGAAGGCTGAAAAACACAACCCCTCCTATGAGAAACCAGTCAAAGGGATTAAGCGTGTTTATATGCCTGAAATGTATCATAACAATGGCGTTTGGAAGACCAGCTGAATAGCACTCCTGTTCTCCCCTGTTCTTATATACCTCACTCCCGCTGTCATTGGAAGAGAGATGTTAAAGATATTAAAATCTATCAGAAAATCAGAACCGTAAGAGTACATGTGTCTGAAATCATTCATCCCCTGACTGTATGCCCAGTCAAAGAAAGGAATAATCTGAGCCCGTTTGAGGTATAGAAAACGAGAGAGAGTAAGGTCCCCAAGATATACAGGAAATGCATAATCTGTAAATACCGATGCATAGGTTATACTAAAGTGCTGATTGTATCCCCTCGGAGACGGAGCAATGTTTCTCATCAGATATCGCTTCCCGTCATAAAACTGTTTCTGAAAGGCAGCCGAAACCTTTATCCCGTGATTTTTGAGCAACCCGGGCATATAGCCGTAACCATTTGCATATAGAGTCGAACCAAAATTCTCCCCGGCAAAAGGCATCATATTGTACTGGATATTTGCCCCGTATCCCCATTTTGGAAATATATTCCTTTTTGTCATCCTCTGCACCTGAAAATACTGTACACCAACAGTAATATGCTGATAGTCCTGATATTTTCCCTCCCTGAACGAGAAGAAGGCATCATTTGAATACCTCCATGAAAATCTCGGAATGAGACCTCTGGACCACCCGCCGTTTGAGAGGTTCAGGGGCACATAGGCAAGCATTGAGGCAGCCACATAAGGAGATCCGGTAACAGTATCTGTAACCATCTGAGGATTGAAAAGATCCCCGGAGACAAGGAAGATTCTCTGCTTGTCCCTGTCGTTAACATCAATTTTAAACTCAAAGACAGGAAACATTCCCCTGTATGTAAACTTCAGGTGACCTGCATGAAACTTGTTGTGATATGAGTATCCAAGCATAGTTGTGGCAGTACCCAGGGAGTTCTGTGAGTAGAGAGTTGCTCCCAGTGAGACAGCATCATAAAAATTGTCGTAAGTGATATTCCTGAGGTTGTCTATGTTAATGTACATTGGTGTCCACGAGTGGAACCTGAAGAGGTGCTTTCCTTTGCTGTAAGGTTTAGACTCAAATTTGTACAGCCCCTCAACCTTCACGGTATCTAAGTTAAAACCCGCCTGTAGCGAGAGATTGTCTGCAAAAACATATTTGTGAGGCTTCGAAAAATCTGCCAGCTTCCAGTCAAGTTCATCTGCCTTTACCTTAACAAGCTGATATCCGCTTTTTGTATAATCAGAGAAGAAGAGGCTCTTTTCCCTGTCGCAGTAATAGGGAGAGACCGCAGAAAGTTTAGATGTGGTAAGTCTTCTGAGCTGACCAATCTCCGGCTCAAAATGATATATGTCATTTGTCCCCTCCAGGTCACTGGAGAAGATCATTGCATTCCCCATTACTGAGAGTCTCTCAATATTCTGATGCTGTTCGGGCAAAACCCTCTCCCACTCGGCAGCAATAGGATCAAGGCGGTAAATGCCCATTCCCTTTTCTGTAATTACAGTAGAGTATATCTTACCTCCCACTGAGATGGATTCCCTTATCTGTCCCTTGTCGGGAGCCGGATACGAGACCTTTTTCATAAGGTTTGCCCTCTCCATGAGAACAAGCGAAGACCCTCCCGCACGGTGATATTCAACTACAAACAGCGTATCTCCGTCCGGTGTGAATGCAGGATTTGAATAGTTCTGATGTCTGGTAAGACGTTTTGTGGTTCCCGTTGCCAGGTCAAACTCAATAATATCGGAGAAACTCTCGTGCTCCCATCTGACAGAAGGAATAAGTTCATTCCAGTAAATCTTTCCCCTGCTGTAAACCGGTTCACTTCCCATGTTACCAACAAAGGTGAGAGTCACATCTCTGCCGGACTCATCAATCCTCACAAGACACCTCGCCTCATTCAGGTCTGACTTTACTGCATAAACCGAATCTGCAGATACCGGGATTACAGATTTATAGGTTACATAATCACTTGTGCGATAGGTCACACTCTCAAGAGGCGTAAAGGGTGCTCTCAGCGAATCCTCCCTCCTCCAGTATGAGGTCATGAGTTTCGTTGTCTCTCTGATATTCCTGTCCAGATTCATGCCGGATGATTTTCTGAACGAAACAGATGAGCCGCTTGGATTAATCCAGTTTTTAACCAGAGTTCTGGTCAGGTCTCCCATAAAATAATAGTTTCCCGTTCTGAATCTGATAGCTGAGTTAAGCAGATATCCCAGACTGTAGTCGTCCGGAGTGTATTGCCTGTATGAACCAAAAGCCCATCTCTGCCTGTTTCTGAAATCTCCCTCAAGAAAAGCTGCCTTGAAATAGATAAGATGACCGGGGTCCCTGCCTCTTCCTGAAAATGAAAGTTCAGTTTCAGAGGCGACTGCGTCGCCTTCCAGTGCCCATTTGTTAATATAAAGCCCCGCTCCCAGCCCCGGTGCCTGCTCGCCAAGCAGCCACATTGCAGGTCTGAAAATTCCCTGCTCAAACATTGTCATCTGAGCAACATGCCTGCCCTCGTGAAGAACAAGCTGCTTCTCCCAGTTCTGAGAGTAACTTCCAGTTGAAGGCGGATTAGTTATCAGCTCCATCCTTCTGGGTGCCCAGGTCACAAGGCCATTGCTTAATACGTTATAGGGATGAAGCACAACCGGGAGTCTTCGCGGTTTTGCCCTGAGTGGTCTGTTTACGGCATCTGCTGACTTCTCCAGGAGAAAAGCATACCTTCTTGCCAGGGAATCAACTTCCAGGGGATAGATTATATTGTACCTTTTTGTCTTGATTTCCATCCACTTCAATCCGGCAGGATCGCTCCCGGATGAGTAGAACTGAGCATAGGATTCACCTGCATTAAACAGCGTCAGAAATGCGAAAAATAAAAAAATCAGAATGCGGTTCATCCGTAGCAGGTTTTGATTGCGAAGGTAATAAATTAGAATTATATTTGTGGCCACAAACTATTCCTACACGATTATGGACGCACTATTTCAGGTATTGAAACTACTGGGCTCACTCGGCTTGTTCCTATACGGAATGACACTAATGAGCGAAGGTCTGCAGAAGGTTGCAGGAGAAAAGATGCGCAGCATACTTGCCGCAATGACATCGAACTCATTAAAGAGGGTTCTTACAGGACTCTTTATCACGAGTATAATCCAGTCTTCAAGCGCCACAACTGTTATGGTTGTGAGCTTTGTAAACGCAGGACTCCTCTCCCTCGCACAGTCAGTAGGAGTAATCATGGGTGCGAACATTGGTACAACTGTTACCGCCTGGATTATCTCACTTCTTGGATTTAAGTTTGACATCTCTACCATATCGATTCCTCTTGTGGGAATCGGTTTTGTTTTAATGATGTTCAAATCAAAGAAAAGGAAATCACTTGGCGAACTCATTATTGGATTCGCTCTCCTCTTCCTTGGTCTGGCATTCCTGAAAGACTCAGTTCCGGATCTAAAGGCAAATCCGGAAATCTTTGCATTCCTACAGTCGTGGACCCATTCTGGATTCCTCTCTGTACTGGGATTTGTAATGATAGGAACGCTGCTGACTATTGTAATGCAGTCATCCAGTGCAACCATGGCACTCACACTTGTCATGGCCAGCTACGGATGGATCCCGTTTGAAATGGCGGCAGCAATGGTGCTGGGGGAAAACATAGGAACAACTATTACAGCAAATATTGCAGCATCCGTTGCAAACGTCTCTGCCAGGCGAGCGGCACTTGCACACACTGTTTTCAACATATTCGGGGTGATTTGGGTGCTGGCTCTTTACAAACCCGTTCTGTGGTGCGTTTCAAAAATAACAATTGCAGCATTTGGTATTGATCCTTACACAAATACAGAGGCCATCCTTTACGGAATTTCATTCCTCCACACACTCTTTAACCTTACAAACACTCTCATTCTGGTTGGATTCACCCCTCAGATTGTAAAACTTGTAAGCTCAATAATCAAGAGCAAGGAGAAGGAGGAGGTATTCAGACTCAAATATATTCAGGGCGGTGTTCTTAGCACAGCAGAGCTGTCACTTTCTCAGGCAAAACAGGAGATTACAGATTTTGCCAAACTGGAAAAACAGCAGTTTGTCTATGCACGGGAGGCCCTCAGACTCTGCGATACCGACAAGTTCGAGGAGCTGTACAATAAAATTGAACATTATGAGCAGATTACAGACAAGGTAGAGCTTGAAATTGCAAACTACCTTAACAATGTATCTGAAAGCGAGCTTAGCGAAGAGAGCGGAAGAAGGCTTCAGGCCATGTACAAAATCATAAGCGAAATTGAGAGCATGGGTGACTCAGGCTATAACATTGCCAGGATTCTTAACAGACTTCGCGTTCACAAAAAGTCGTTCAATACAGATGTCTGCGGGAAGCTTGACCATATGTTTGTCCTTCTTGAAAAGGCCTTTGACAACATGATTGAAAATCTTGACAGGGGATATACTCAGTTGGACGGAATCTCCAATGCAGTCGATTCCGAGGAGCAGATTAACGAATACAGGAACATACTTAAAGAGGAGCACCTCTTTAACCTGGAGAACAATACCTACGGTTATCAGACAGGTGTTTACTACATGGACATTGTTGCCGAATGCGAAAAGGCCGGTGACTATATAATCAACGTTTCTGAAGCAATCATAGAAATTCAGTAAAATGAAGCGAATTCTTTTACCGCTGTTCATACTCCTGAGCCTTGCGGCATACGGGCAGAGTGACTCGGCAGCATTTGCCGGAGCAACCTGGGGAGGCAAAACAGTTTCACAGGGCATAGAACATAAATGGACACACTTTGCCTCGGGAGAACTGTTTTCATCAAATCAGTATATCTCTGTTATTGAGATAAAGCCACATTCCGGTAACAGAATAGAAATCCTTGCAAGCCCTGTGTTAAAAGAGACCAGCCTAATGGCCTCAGAAGCAGGAGCAGTCGCAGCAATAAACGGATCCTTCTTCAAATTCAACTACACCCACAACACAGAGGATTACAACTCTGTGGACTACATCAGAAAAGAGAACCGGCAGCTTGCTCCAAACACCGTAACCGGGAACAAAAGGGCAATGCACCAGCTTGGAGCCATTGCCATTTTCAATGGTGAGCTCTATATTCTTAAGGCCGATGAACTTAAGGAGTGGGAAAAATACATACAGGCTCAGGAGGTAATAACCACAGGTCCAATCCTGAGAGTTGACGGCACAGATCTTAAGCTTGACAAATCCTCCTTCTACACAGCCCGTCACCCCCGTACAGCTGTAGGGAAAAGGGCAGACGGAACTTTAATTCTGCTAACTGCAGACGGCCGCAGCGCCCAGGCTGCCGGGCTCTCACTTACAGAGCTTCAGAAAATAATGAAATGGCTTGGTGCCCAATATGCCATAAACCTTGACGGAGGCGGTTCAACAACAATGTATGTTGCCGGAGGTTCAGACAACGGAGTTGTAAATCACCCGTCAGACAACAAACTGTTTGACAACATGGGCCAGAGAAAGGTAGCCAACGCAATACTGGTTCACAAAGCAAAGTAATGGAGGAGAAACCCCGCCACATTCTGTTCATCTATACCAGAAGTTCCACATTCATAAACGGAGATCTGGATATCCTCTCCGGCAGGCATATGGTTACCTGCCTGGAGGTAGATAATTCAACTCCCTCAAGACAACTGTTTGCACTTATCAAAGAGTTCTTCTTCCTTCTTGTAAACATTAAATCATACGATGTTGTATACATCTGGTTTGCAGACTACCACTCATTTCTTCCGGCACTCTTTGCAAAACTTGCAGGTAAAAAATGCCTCCTCGTTATAGGCGGATACGACACCTGCCGGGTTAAAAAGTATAAATACGGTAGTTTTGTAAATCCTGTCCGTGGGTTCATGACCAGAATGTCAATGAAGTTTGCCACTCTTAACCTGTGCGTTTCAAAATATGTTGAAAGAGTAGTAAGGGCTGTCGCTCCCGGCTCTGCCACCGAGGTACTCTATAACGGAATAAGGCTGGAACCTGCACAGGTCAGAAAATCTGCCGGGCCCCGTCAGATTCTCTGTGTTGCTCTTGCCACCTCACCTCAGGCATTTCACATTAAGGGTATTGACAGATTTATTGCCCTGGCGGCAGCCATGCCTCAGTATCAGTTTACACTTGTGGGGGCAAACATGGACAGAATCTGGTTCCTTACCGGTAAAATCCCTTCAAACCTCACCATCCTTCCTAAAGTAGACCATTCACAGTTGCGGAAGTTTTACTCCAAATCTCACGTATACTGCCAGCTGTCAAGAAGGGAGAGCTTCTCTCTGGCACTGGCTGAAGCAATGATTCACGGCTGCGTACCGGTTATTACAAGAGCAGGCGGAATGCCTGAAGTTACAGGAGAGTTCGGGGAGTCGGTTTTTGCACTCTTTGGCGACAACTTTAAATCTTCCGGAGAAAACAGTGCGCTTGAAAGCGCAAAAGAGGCTGTGGAAACGGCTCTTGCCCGAAAAGACAGCGTTGCACAGGCAGAGAGAATCCGCACTCACTTTACATACGAAAAGAGAGCCCAAAGGTTGCTTGAACTGGTTAAATAAATTTCAGAATAAATCTTGAAAACCTGAAGAGTGCCGAATTTCCGCCGGCAGTAATCCTTGCAAACACCCTGTAGTGAAACTTACGTTCCGGATTGTTTCCTGAGAGAATCTCACTGTTTATTTCGGGGAAAAGAGCCAGATATTTTATTACATCATCACCCTTTACCTTTTTATGCAAAAGCAGACGCCTGCGGGTCTGGTTTTTATATGCAAAAAGCTCTCTGCGGACATTTACTCCTGCCGCCTCAAGCCGTTTTTCCAGAAATTCGAGAGTCTCTGCAATAAGCAAAAGATGGCCTGCTGTAGCAGACACAGAAGAGCTGTTATACATCACATAGTGTACAAGCTGCAGATTGCAGAATGCAATTTTTTCTGCTGCCATTACAAGCAGCGGAGAGACCGAAAGGTCGTCCCTCAGATCTTTGTCAAACTTAACATTGCCCCTTTCGTACAAATCCCTTTTTACAAGTTTGTTCCACAAAGCAGAAGGCCTGCAGTTGTCAAGCATCAGCCTTACATACTCCTCTTTTCCCCTGAATGAAGTTAGAGTCAGCTCTCCCTTTCCGGCATACTGAACCGCGCCGCGCGGGATTTCAGACTCCTCAAGCTCCTTCACAAAACCACAGATTACCATATCTGCTGCCTCTTCTACTGCCTTACGAAACATGATTTCAAGCATATCCGGCTCAAAGAAGTCATCGGCATCCAGATGAATCACATACTCACCGGTTGACGCTTCAAGACCATTTCCTCTGGAGAGCGACACTCCCAGATTAGACGGGTTCTCAATAACTCTGAAGTCACCCTTCAAATCTGAATTCTCCAGAAGGGCTACAGCCTTATGAATACTGGCGTCTCCTCCCCTGTCATCTACAAGTATCAGCTCAAAATTTCTGAATGACTGTGATATGAGAGAGGCTACTGTCTTTTCAATATGCCCCTCAGCACGGAATACGGGCATGATTACAGATATGTCGTAGTGTTTGCTGTTCATTTCAGAGACAAAGATAGAAAAAAGGTGTTTCAACAATCTGCTGAAACACCTTCCGTTCTCAAGTTGACCTACCAGGATTCGAACCTAGACTGACTGAACCAAAATCAGTAGTGCTACCATTACACCATAGGTCAATATGGTTTTTGTTTGAGGGTGCAAATATATTGCTTTTTTTAAAAAGTGCAAAAAAATTATAGAAACTTTAAATCGAGAATTGATTCTCCAAACAGCTGGTACAGCAAAACCCAGAAGGCAAACCTCACAGCCTTACCAAGTAACATATAGATTGCCGTTTTGGTGAAATTGACTCTGTAAAAGCCCAGTGCAACCGCAAGAAGATCTCCCGCAAATGGTACCCAGCTGAAAAATGCTATGATGCTTCCGTATTTATCTATCCAGTGTTTTTGCCGGACAAGGCTCTCCTCCTTTACCCTGAACCACCGCTCAATCCAGTCCCATTTGCCAAGGTGTCCCACATAATATGATGTAAGTCCTCCAAGCCAGTTGCCAAGCGTTGCAGATATGAATGCAAGAAGTGGATTCATGCCTCCAAGCAGCATTCCTACCATAAGTATATCTGAGCTGAAGGGTACAACCGTAGCTGCCAGAAAGGCACCCATGAATAATCCCAGAAATCCGTAGTCCTGAATAAGTTCAACCATCTTAGCCTCGTTTTGATTTAAAGAAGTTCTTAACCAGTGACGAGCACTCCTCTTCAAGAATCCCTTTTTCTACCACTGTTTTGGGATGAAGAAGTGATGGTGAATATAAAGAATATCCTCTTTTAGGGTCGGAAGCTCCGTATACTATCTTGCCAATTTGCGCCCAGTTAAGCGCAGCTGCACACATTGAGCATGGCTCCAGAGTTACATAGAGAGTACAGGTTTCAAGATATTTTCCGCCAAATGCAGATGTAGCCATTGTAATTGCCTGCATCTCTGCATGGGCTGTGGGGTCATTCAGCCTTTCAGTCAGGTTATGCGCCCGCGCGACAATTCTCCCTTCACAAACTACTACTGCCCCCACCGGCACCTCATCTGAATCCAGCGCCTTCAATGCCTCCTGAAGGGCGGCCTTCATGAATTTTTCGTTATCGTTCATTGATAATGCTCTTCTTATACGCAAATATAAGGAGAATATCAGACTATCATATTTTTCAGAAAAGCATAAGGTAAACTGCCGCTCCTGCAAAGTATCCCAGGAGTGCAAGCAGTGAGAACTTCTTCAGATAATATCCGAACGGAATCTTCTCAAGCCCCATTACAGTTACACCTGATGCAGATCCAATAATAAGAATACTGCCTCCGGTAACTGCACAGTATGCCAGGAATGTCCAGAATGAACTGTCTGTCATAAATGGTCCCGCCTCAGCAAGAGGGTACATACCAATTGTACCTGCTACCAGTGCTACGTTATCCAGAAATGAAGATGTAATACCCAGAACCATGCTTATTACCTCCGGAGATGGCATTACTGCATCCAGAAAACCCGACATTTGCCCCAGATGGCCGGCCGTTTTAAGTGAAGCCACAGACATAAGGATACCAAGGAAAAAGAGAACAGTGGGAACATCAATTCTTGAAAAGACCCGCTGAACCCTCAGCTCCTGAATTACAGGAATCATTCTTCCTGTCCACCTGCGGTCTGTCATTACCCACATTACTGCAAGCCCCAGAAGTATCCCCATAAACGGAGGAAGATGCAGCAGACTCTGCAAAACCGGTACAGAACCAAGTGAAATAAGCCCTGTTACAAGAAGCATGCGCTTGAAACGGGGGTCAATTTTTGCAAGGAAGGGGTCCTGCTTCTCCTGTTTAGGGCTCTTGCACACGGCATCTTTCCTGAATGTGAAAGTGGTGTATATAAGGGGAACACTCATCATGGCAAGACTGGGCAGAATAACATGGGTAACCTGATGCAGAACTGTAATTGTTCCGCCGGTCCACAAAAGCAGTGTTGTCACATCTCCAATAGGCGACCATGCTCCGCCGGCATTGGCAGCTATGATTGTCATTCCGGCAAATATCAGCCTGTCATCCCTCTCTCCGATTATGCGCCTTAGCAATGCCACCACAACAATTACAGTAGCAAGGTTTCCAAGTACAGACGAGAGGAAGAATGTGAGAAAAGAGATAATCCACAATAGTTTTCTTTTGTTTCTTGTTCTGATAGAATTTACAATTACCTCAAACCCGCCGTGTGAATCAACAAGCTCAATAATTGCCATTGATCCCAGCACAAAAAACAGAGTGGCAGAGACATCGCCAAGAGATTCAAGGATAGAAAATTCAAGAAACTTATGAACCTGCTCGCTTACAGAGAGCTCAGAAAATGACGGTATGTTTTTAATCATGGTCTCAAGCATATCGGAGCCGTTCATATTGAACATATTTGCACCGTCTGCCAGTACCATCATCCACAACAGCACGCTCATACCAATGGCTATAGCAGCCTTGTTTATACGAAGTGCATCTTCAAATGCAATCGCTATTATCCCAATGATAAAAATCACGGGCATGATAATATAAATCATAAAATCAAAGTATTAGATGTCTTAGGAAGAGAGAACCTCTCCAGATAAGGCGTGCAAATATATCTATTTTTTTAATTTGGCACCGCCAATTTGGCAGTATTTGCATTTGGCACCTCTTTTGTGTTTACTTGTCTGTGAAAAATTAACACAAACTAATATTAAATATAATTAATCAAATTACTTAATTATGAACGTAAAACCTTTAGCAGACAGAGTTTTAGTAGAGCCTAAAGAGGCTGAAACAAAAACAGCAAGCGGCATTTACATTCCCGACACAGCCAAGGAAAAACCTCAGGCAGGCAAAGTTGTTGCCGTTGGTACTGGTAAAAAGGACGAGCCAATGGAACTTAAAGTTGGTGATAATGTTCTTTACGGCAAATACGCCGGAACAGAGATCAATGTAGATGGCAAAGACTATCTTATGATGCGTCAGTCAGACATTCTCGCAGTTCTTAATTAATCATTAAAACATAAAAAATCAGATATTATGGCAAAAGAGATAAAATTCAACCTCGAGGCACGCAATCTCATGAAAGAGGGCGTTGATGCTTTGGCAAACGCCGTTAAGGTTACACTTGGCCCAAAGGGCAGAAATGTTGTTATTGACAAGAAGTACGGCTCACCACAGATTACCAAGGATGGTGTATCGGTTGCAAAGGAGATCGAGCTTGAAGACCGTTTTGCAAATATGGGAGCACAGATGGTAAAAGAGGTTGCATCAAAGACTGCAGATCAGGCAGGTGATGGTACAACTACCGCGACTGTTCTTGCACAGTCAATTATCACAGTTGGTCTTAAGAACGTAACTGCTGGTGCAAACCCTATGGATTTGAAAAGAGGTATTGACAAAGCTGTTGAAGCTGTTGTTGCATCACTCAAGAGCCAGAGCCAGTCTGTTGGTGACGATATCACCAAGATTGAGCAGGTTGCTACCATCTCAGCAAACAATGACATCACAATTGGTAAGCTGATTGCAGAGGCAATGAGCAAAGTAAAGAAAGAGGGTGTTATCACTGTTGAAGAGGCAAAAGGCACAGATACAGAGGTTAAGGTAGTAGAGGGAATGCAGTTCGACCGCGGATACATCTCTCCTTACTTCATGACTAACCCAGAGAAGATGGAAGCTGTTATGGAGAATCCGTTCATCCTCATCACAGACAAGAAGATCTCTACAATGAAGGACCTGCTTCCTGTTCTTGAGCCGGTAGCACAAAGCGGAAGAGCTCTCGTTATCATCGCAGAGGATGTAGACGGTGAGGCACTTGCTACACTGGTTGTAAACCGCCTCCGCGGAACACTTAAAATTGCCGCTGTTAAAGCTCCGGGCTTTGGCGACAGAAGAAAAGAGATGCTTGAGGATATCGCAATCCTAACAGGCGGAACAGTTATCTCAGAAGAGAAGGGACTCCGTCTTGACGCAGCAACAATTGAGATGCTTGGTAAAGCCGAGAAAATCACAATCGACAAAGAGAACACAACAGTTGTTAACGGAGCAGGCGACAAAGAGGCTATCGACAAGAGAGTTGCTCAGATTCGCAAGCAGATGGAGACAACCACAAGCGACTACGACCGTGAGAAGCTTCAGGAGCGTCTTGCAAAGCTCGCAGGTGGCGTTGCAGTTCTTTACGTAGGTGCAGCTTCAGAAATGGAGATGAAAGAGAAGAAAGACCGCGTAGACGACGCACTCAGCGCAACCCGTGCAGCTGTAGAAGAGGGAATCGTACCGGGCGGCGGAGTTGCATACATCCGCGCAATTGAAGCCCTTAAGACACTTAAAGGCGACAACGACGACGAGAACACAGGTATCGCAATCATTGCACGTGCAATCGAAGAGCCACTGAGAATGATTGTAGAGAACGCAGGAGTTGAGGGAAGCATCGTTATTCAGAAGGTTAAAGAGGGCAAGGCCGACTTTGGTTACAACGCCCGCACAGACAAATACGAGCACCTCTACAAGGCAGGAGTTATTGACCCAACCAAGGTAACCCGCATCGCTCTTGAGAACGCAGCATCAGTAGCCGGAATGTTCCTCACTACCGAGTGTGTACTTGCAGAGAAGAAAGAGGAGAACCCAATGCCAATGGGCGGCGGAGCTCCCGGAATGGGCGGAATGGGCGGAATGATGTAATCTTCCACCTCCGGTAACATAGAGAAGGCTGACCAATTTGGTTGGCCTTTTTTATTGTCTATTAGCTGTTATCTGTATCAAATATGTCCAACCATACTTCGATCATCTTATCCTAATTACAACCGGTGGTGCAAGATTTTGTATTTGCATTTGAAGTTTACCCCTGGGGAAAAGTGTCAAACCGTTGATAAATAGACTGTTGTGGGAAATTGAGTTTTTATATAAGTTGTTGAATATGTGTTGTTTGACACTTTTCCCCAGGGGTAATAAGTTCTTAGTTCCAAGATATTTTGTTTTCGGTGAACTAAAGCCATGAATTAAGTGTTTAGCAAAATAAAAACTATGATTAAAATTGGTGACAAGGCTCCTGATTTCAAAGGCACAGACCAGGATGGAAAGGAGATTAAACTGAGTGATTTTAAAGGCAAGAAGCTGGTGCTCTATTTTTACCCGAAGGATAACACACCGGGCTGTACTGCCGAGGCTTGCGACCTTCGCGACAACTACCACCGCTTTGAGGCATTGGGATATAAAATTGTTGGAGTAAGCAAGGATAACGAAAAGTCTCACAAGAGCTTTATTGAGAAGTTCAGCCTCCCATTCCCGCTTATTTCAGACAAGGAGGCCGAGATTCTAAAGGCCTACGATGCATGGGGAAGAAAGAAGTTTATGGGAAAAGAGTATGACGGAATAATCCGCAAAACTTTTGTCATAGACGAGAACGGAGTAATACTGGATATAATAGAAAAAGTGGACACAAAGGCCCACTCAGTTCAAATTATCGGGAAGTAAAACTAGCCCACAATCCAGGCAAGAATGTGATTTTCGAAGAGTTCGTATTTTACTTCAAACTCCTCTCTTTCACCATCTTTGTGGATAAATTCAACATCAATCTCACCCTCTTCGCGGGGTGAGAATTTTTTTACAATAATCTGTTTTGCAAAATCTACATCTGTCTGGGACATTCTTTTGTAAACAGCCTCCTTCACACTCCAGTGAATGGCAAGATGCAGATTTCTCTTACTGTCGCTCAGGTTCTCTATCTCCTCCGGAGAGAGAGCCTTTTTCTCAACAGCAGAGAAGTTTCTCTCCAGAGATTCAATATCAACACCTACGCTGTCATCCGGGTGAGTCAAAACGCAAACATACTTGCCGGTATGAGAAATGCTGATTTCTATCAGGCTGTTTTGAAGAAAAGGCCTGCCATTATCATGATGGCCCAGATAAACCTTCCCGTCAAAGAGTTCGTTCAGAAGTGCACGAACTGCCAGTCTCTCCTTTCTTCTTGCGCTGCTTCTTGTAATAAGCAGATCCTCCATTTCGTCGTGAGGAACAGAGCTAAGGTTCATCAACTCCTCTTCCGTTTCCGTTATCTCCCACACAGAAATTGTTGCACCGCTCTCAAGCTCCCTGCTAAAATAAAGTCCCATTTCTGAAAATTTTAAAATATCTCTTTAGTTAAAACTCTTTTCAATTTTTCTGCCCCTGATAACCTTGTCACTCTCATCAGATATCTCCCCCACAATCTCCTCCAGAATATCCTCCAGAGTTACAATTCCCTCCATTCCGCCGTATTCATCTGCTACCACTGCAAGGTGAATCTTTTTCTGGCGGAACTCCTCAAGCAGGTCGTTTATCTTCTTGCTTCCCGGAACAAAATAGGCTTTGCGGATATGTTTTCTCCAGTCTACATCTTTTCCAATAAATCCAACAAGATCCTTGATATATAAAAACCCGGTAACATTATCAATTACATCCTCATAGACTGGCATCCGTGAAAAGCCACATTCGGCAGCCCTTGCCATCACCTCTTTTGTTGAAAGAGTATTCACCAGTGCTACCACCGATACTCTAGGAGTCATGATGTCACTAACACAAGTATTCGACAACCGCACTATGCTTAGCAGAAGCCTTTTCTCCTCCACATCGGCCACATCATTTTCGTCGACCTCCTCAGTGAACTCCTCAACCGAACGCACATCTCGCTCCTCTCTGCTCTCCTCTACCTCGCGGGTAAACGAGCAGATAGCCCTGTTTACGGGGCCTGCAAACCAGGAAAAGAGCCTTACAGCCCCTGAGGCAACATAGGCAGCCCTGAGTCCAGTTTTTGATGAAATAAGATCTGGTATAGCATACCCAAACAGTGCAAGAATCACAAGCAAGGCAAGTGCACCGGCAACAGGCCCCGCAACAGATACCAGCATAATAACCGCAGCTGCTGCAAGTATTTCTGTAAGCAGTGTTATCTGGAAAAGTGTTCCAAAAAGAAATTCAGGTCTTGATAACTGAGAGCGAAGGCGCTCTGCCCGGCCACCTGCTCTTTTTGAGAGTAGGTCCGATTCCTGTTGAGAAAGTGTGAGGAGATAGATTTCGCCAGCCTTAATAATGGCATGAACTGCCAGTATGAGGACGAGCGTCATCCCCACGGAGAAGTAATCATCTGTTAAGCTACTGGGAGGTTCCAACTTATTATAAGCAATGGTTATGACTGCAAATATAATTAAATTTTACTTGCATAAAATTTTTCAAGCATAAATGCCGGGTAGTACGACTCCTTGGCCTTTCTGAGTCCCTCATCTCCCGCATCATCCTCTCTGTTAACATACTGATAGCCGGCGGCCAGTCTCTGAATAAACTGATTGTTAATTGCCTGATAGCTGCCTCTGATATCGGCTTCGGCCTTTTCAATGTGAACTATGACTGTATCTGAATTTATCGCCTCACCAACAGTGTAGGCAATAATCTTCCCGTCAAGCCTTATAAGACCACCCTTAAGGCCAAGTTCAAAGAAATGCGCAAGAGCCTTGTTGACAGCGCAGCATTCCCACATGAGAGACAGGTTCTCTCCGCATCCGTTTACCTTGCACCATGAGTTGGTGTATTCAATGCACTCATTAAGATTCTCTGATGTAATCTCTTCAAAGGACCACCCTTCGAGTTTCAGGAAGTTATTGAGATGGTTTCGCTTAGGCTGAAGCTTTTTCCCTGACAGGGTAATCAGCTTTTCGCTTTCGTAAATATAATCGAAGCTGTTCCTGACTGCCTCATATTTAAAAGCACCCGGCATAAGCTCCTCAATGACTGGTTTTGTTTCTGCCGTTATCCCAATGAGAGTGAAGGGAACACCCCTCTCAGCAGCATCGGCCTCAAGAAATTCAATTGCCTCCTTAATGTCTCCCTTACCTGCAGGATAGAGGTATTTTGTCTCCTCGCCGCTACCTGAGGTAAGCAGCATAAAATCTTTATATCTTGCTATTTTTGAATGATAAACCTCATCCCAGATGAAGAGGTTGGTAAAACAGTATTCGGCCCCTTTAAAGTCCGAGAGGGCGAGAAGCTCGTCCACCCAGGGCTTGTCAGAGATTTCAATCTTTTTAAAATCAATCATATATATTTTTTATTCGAGAAGCCATCTTTCAAGAAGAGATATGACTCTTTGTCTGCTCTCCTGTGGCAATGTAGAAATTCTTGCTCTGTGGCTTCCTTCAGGATCAGTCACAACAACAACATTGGTTGAATTTGGTTCACTTACCTTAACAGCAGACCACGGGTCAAACTCCCCGTAAATGAATATCATTCTGGAATCTGTGGTAGCCACAAACTTCTCAAGTTTCTTTGAAAGTTTCTTTTCAAACTTAAACTGAGCATCAGCCGGCAGGAAGAGAGTCTTCAGATAATCTTTTGAACTCTTAATTTTAAGCAGTCCCGCAAAAGGTTTCGTGTCATATCCGTAGTAACCGAGTTCACGGCCGGCCTGAACAAAGAAAGATGTTGTAGGGCTGTCGTTAACAAAGTAATCAGGAGAGCTTATCTTCATCCAGTAATCAAAGATATCCTTATCAGATGCCGTAAGAGCAGGAATCTGCGCCGGATCGCTGCCCCACTGCCAGAAGGCAAACGGAAACTCCAGTACAGAGTAGTCGTAAATCTGCTCGGTTGGCAGGTTGAATTTATATCCCTTTTCTGCGCATAATGCATCAAACATAGGCTGAAGGGCAGGTCGCCTGCGGAGTACCTCCTTCTGGAAATTCAAAAGAGTTGCCCTCTTTTCCGGAGTACCGGCAAAGTTTGCAAGAAACGGCTCGTGACGGCCATCTTCTGCTCCCCTGCACAAAGGAGCAACATATGGAACAGTGATATAAACATCATCGGGGAAAAATGCACGGTAAATAAGTGCTGTCTGTCCGCCTTTGCTTATACCTGTTGCAATCCACTTCTTCTTGTAAATCTCTTTGAGAATCATTGTGACATTGTGAAGGTCATATGCAGAGTTCTCTGCTGTAAGATGCTTCCAGTCACGCGGCTCAGGTGTCGATTCCAGAAAATATCTGTGCTCTACAAACACTATGTTTGTATTGAACAGTTTAGAAATCTCCTCCCTGTATTTTGGGTTTGCAGCATATGCAGCTCCGTAGCCCTCGGTTACAAGCACTGTAGGTCTGTCAAGACCGGCATGCATTACAAACACACGCTGGCGGAAGGTTCCAAGCGAGGGATCCTTATGGCTAACAGGCTGCTCTATGTAAAGAACATATTTATCTTTGAAATGCTCGCTTTCAAGTCTTTTTACCTCTCTGATTGAAGGCAGCTTTTCAATTCTGCTTTTAAGCGAATCGGGCTGAATGTCCCGGAAAAGCGAAGCTTGTGTCTGAATCTGGGCCGAACCCGGTAAAAAACTTAGAGAAAATAACGCCGCACTTAGGAGCAGGAGGCGCAGATAGAGTGTTGTTCTTTTCATAGTTGTATTGTATCCCTGCAAAATTAAAGAAAAAACCGTACTTTTGCCCCAAATTAGTGTAAAATGAACAACTTTGTTACAGAACTCACCTGGAGAGGAATGATCCATAACATAATGCCCGGAACAGAAGAGCAGCTCCTCAAGGAGCAGACGGCGGCTTATGTGGGAATTGACCCAACGGCAGACTCCCTCCACATTGGTCACCTGGTGAGCATTATGATGCTTAAGCATTTTCAGGCCTGCGGCCATAAACCAATAGCACTTGTAGGCGGGGCAACCGGTATGATCGGAGACCCCTCAATGAAATCTTCAGAGAGAAACCTGCTCGACGAGGAGACCCTCAGACACAACCAGAACGCAATCAGGAATCAGCTTGCCAAATTCCTTGATTTTGACTCTGACGCACCAAATGCAGCTATTCTGGTAAACAACTACGACTGGATGAAGGACTACACCTTCCTCCATTTTATCCGCGACATCGGAAAGCACATCACCGTAAACTACATGATGAGCAAAGACTCGGTAAAGAAGAGAATCTCAGGTGACGAGCGCGAGGGAATGTCCTTTACAGAATTCACTTACCAGCTTGTACAGGGGTTTGACTTCCTCTATCTTTACCAGCATCACGGCTGCCGTCTCCAGATGGGAGGCAGCGACCAGTGGGGCAACATCACCACCGGTACAGAACTCATCCGCAGAAAAGAGAGTGGCGAGGCATTTGCACTCACCTGCCCTCTTATCACCAAGGCCGACGGTGGAAAGTTTGGAAAGACAGAGCAGGGAAATATCTGGCTCGACGCAAAATATACCACACCATACAAATTCTACCAGTTCTGGCTGAATGTAAGTGACGAGGATGCCTCACGCTACATCAAAATCTTCACAATGCTCTCAAAAGAGACAATTGATGCTGCGATTGAGGGACACAATGCAGAGCCTCACAAAAGAGAGCTCCAGAAACTCCTTGCAAAAGAGGTAACCACCATGGTACACGGTGAGGAGGAGTATCTTAAGGCTGTTGATGCCTCTGGAATTCTCTTTGGACAGTCAACATCCGAAGCCCTCAAATCTATAGACGAAGATACATTCCTCTCAGTATTTGAAGGCGTTCCCCAGTTCTCTGTTTCAAAAGAGGACCTGGGACAGAACATTGTAGAGATGCTTGCCGCCAAAACAGCAGTATTCCCGTCAAAGGGTGAGTGCCGCAAAATGGTTCAGGGCGGTGGCGTAGCAATAAACAAGGAGAAGGTAGACTCTCCCGATGCTCTCATAACCGAAGGGGATCTCCTCAACGGAAAGTACATTCTTGTACAAAGAGGCAAGAAAAACTATTACATTCTAAAAGTTGAATAACATGGAGGGAGAAAGCACAAGACAACAGAAAATAGGAAAGCAGCTCATGCGCGACCTGGCAGAGATTATCCGCCTGAAGGGAATGAACGCATACAACGGAGCGATGGTGAGCGTAACGGTTGTCAAGGTCTCTCCGGACCTCTCGATGGCCAGGGTTCACCTGAGCATATTCCCCTCTGCAAAGGCACAGGAGGTTATCAAGATAGTAAATGCATCTGCGCGGGAACTCAGATACGAACTGGGACAAAAGGTTTCAAAGCAGCTGCGTATAGTTCCGGAACTTACCTTCTTCATTGACGACTCTCTCGACTATGTCGAAAGAATCGACGAACTTCTCAAAAAGTAATACAGAGCAGTGCGTTTGCCGCTCTTCATAGCCAAAAGGTACCTCTTCGCAAAGAAGTCGCACAACGTTATCAATGTAATATCGCTGATAAGTGCCTCCGGAATTGCCCTGGGCACAATGGCTCTTGTTGTGATACTAAGTGTTTACAACGGCTTTGAAGGGCTCATCAAATCGCTCTACAGCGCAGGCGAGGCCGACATCCTTATCGCCCCTGCGGCAGGAAAGAGCTTCAGCTACAAAACAGTTGAATTTGACAAGGTAAGGGAGCTTGCAGCACCCGGACACTTCTGTCCTGTTGCAGAAGAGAATGTTTTTGTTAGGTACGGCAACGGAGAGTCAATAGCCGCCATGAAGGGGGTCGACTCACTCTTTGCAGCACACACAAGAATTTCAAAGTTCATGACCGAAGGAGAATTTCTGCTTTACGAAGGAGAGGTTCCGCTGGCCGTTGCAGGAAAAGGAATAGCTGCAGCACTGGGGATACGAACACACTTTACAGACCCTCTCTACTTTTACTACCCATCCAGAAACAGCAGTATATCCCTAATAAATCCGGCCTCTGCCCTCAATCAGGAGCGGCTCTTCCCCGGAGGAATCTTCTCCATAGAGCAGACACTGGACAGGAAATACATTTTTGTTCCCCTTGAGACAGCCCAGAATCTGCTGGAGCTTGACGATAATGTAACAGCTGTTGAAATTTACTACGATAACGAGACCAGTACAGACCAGGTTATTGAACAGATAAAATCTGTACTCGGAACAGATTTCACCGTAAAGGACCGTTACATGCAGAACGAGACCCTCTACAAGATGATGAAGGCAGAGAAACTTACAATCTATATGATTTTACTCTTTGTGGTAATCATAATCTCCTTTAATCTCTTTGGAAGTCTCTCCATGCTCATTCTGGAAAAGAGTGAGGACACAGAAACACTCAGGAGTATGGGAGCAGGAGAAGATCTTGTCAGAAGAATTTTTCTGCTCGAAGGGTGGATGATTTCTCTGCTTGGAATGGTAACCGGCCTTGTTCTTGGAATAATCATCTCGCTTTTGCAGCAAAATTTTGGTTTTGTCAGGATGCCGGGAAATTTCATAATTGACGCATATCCTGTAGTTGTAAGTATCTGGGATATAGCTTATATAGCCATTGGAGTAGGATTCGTGGGATACCTCTCTGCAAGGCTTCCGTTAAGGATTTTGAAAAAAAATTAAAAAAACTTTCACTTTTCGTGCAACATTTTGTAGTTGTCCTGCATCTATTAGATGTAGGTTTAGGTTTTAGTACACAAGAGGAGGCCGGTCACTTGTAGCAGGGTGGACGGCCTTTTTAATTTTTCCTTCGGATAGTTTTTGTAATTTAGCGTTATGAAAACACGAATACTCCTCATAACCGCAATCATTCTCACTGCCTTTGCAACAGAAGGCAATGCACGCCAGAAACCCAGAATCACCATTCTTGCAACCGGGGGAACCATCGCCGGGGCGGCGCAGGGCGCCGCGAGCGCATCATACACGCCCGGAGTCATAAGCATAGACAACATCATAGCATCAGTTCCCGGAATCAGAGATTTGGCTTCGCTGGAGGGAATTCAAATCTGCAACATCTCAAGCCAGAATATGGAGCCTGCAATCTGGCTAAAACTCCTCTTTACAATTGACAGCCTCTTTACAAACAATCTTACAGACGGAGTTGTAATCACCCACGGAACAGACACCATGGAGGAGACAGCATACTTTCTCAATCTTACTGTTAGACATGCAAAGCCTGTTGTTCTCACCGGATCGATGAGGCCATCGACATCACTCAGCGCAGACGGCCCCTTCAATTTGTACAATGCAGTGGCTCTCGCCTCATCTTCTAATGCCCAGGGAAAAGGTGTGATGGTTGTAATGAACGACTACATCTTCTCTGCAGACGATGTCACAAAATCAAACACTGTCAATCCAATGGCTTTCACCTCACCCAATCTTGGACCAATGGGCTATATGAGAGACGGAGTGCCGGTTTTCTACCGCGCACCGCAGACAAGGCACACTGTTAACAGCGAGTTTGTAATTTCCAGGGATGAGCAACTTCCTCAGGTAGAGATTGTAATGTCCTATGCTTTTTCATCAAACATAGCCATTAAAGCACTCATTGAAGCCGGAGTAGACGGCATTGTAATAGCAGGAGTGGGACACGGAAACTACAACCGCGAAATTGCAGCAGAACTTGAGTGGGGATATGCCAGAGGCGTGAGGTTTGTACGTTCGTCGAGAATAATTTCAGGCGGAGTTGACAAGGCTGCCGAGGAGTTCGATGCCAAATACCCCGTAGCGGGCCTTAAAAGCCCCCAGAAGGCACGAATTCTCCTTATGCTTGCAATGACCCAAAGCAAGAGAAGCAGAGATATTCAGCGGATTTTTGACGAATACTAACGGCCGGCGCGAAAAATGCCAAACACGGCAGAGCCGCTCCCGCTCATGGATGCATAGAGAGCACCCTGCGAATACATCATCTCCTTGTACTCCCTTATCTGAGGATACTTTTCAAAGATGTGTTCTTCAAAGTCATTTTTTATTGTCTCCCTCCAGGACTCCACAGGTTGTGAGAGCAGTTCCCTGAGGCTGTTTGCCGGCACAGCCGGTACAATTCCTGCGTAAGCCTCAGCCGTAGAGACATGAACCGGAGGCTTTTCAATTCTTATTTCAAGACCCTCCAGTGCGCTTACAGTAAAAGGTTCCAGAAGTTCACCCCTCCCGGTACCTATCATCCCCTCCCCTTTGGAAGAATCCAGATCTGAGGAGTATATAAAAAAAGGGCAGTCAGAGCCAACTGAGGCAGCCATAGAGGTCAGCCTCTCCTTATCAAGGCCAAGTGAAAAGAGTCTGTTAACTGCTATCATTGTTCCGGCGGCATCTGAGGAGCCTCCGCCAAGACCGGCGCCAAAAGGAATTCTCTTGAAGAGATTTATCTCAACCGGTGGTATATCAAACTCCCTCCTCATAACCTCGTATGCCTTCACACAGAGATTCTTTCCGGGAGCAGAGTCAAGCTCAATACCATACTGATTCATTATCACCCTGTCGCTTTCGGTAACCTCAAGAATATCTGTTGTTCCCGCATTAATGAAGAAGGTCTCCAGATTATGGAAACCGTCTGCACGCTTTTCAATAATCCGAAGACCAATATTAATCTTAGCTTTTGGGTAAACTATCATTTATCCGCATTTTGAGTATCCGCAGGCCATGCAGGTGAGGCAACCCTCCTGGTAAACCAGTTCGTGTGAGCCGCACTTGTCGCATTTTCTGCTGGAATCTGCCTTTGTTCCATCCGGAATATATCTCTTGAGAGCTCTCTCAACACCGTTTTTCCAGTTGTTGATTGCCTCATTGTCAAGCTGAAGGCCAGACACGAGATTCACAGCATCTACAATAGGCATTCCGTTTCTCAGGACGCCCGATATAAGCTTTGCGTAATTCCAGTACTCCTTGTTGAACATGTGAGAGATACCACCAACAGTGTTTTTGTAACCGTAGCGGTCTGTGAACTGGAAGTCGTAGCGGGTATTTCCCTCATCGTCCTTCTCCTTCACAATAGCTCCCATTGTCACAGATTTTGGAATGCTTCTGGTATCCTCATCAATAAGACCGGTAAAGATCTCATAAGGCTGACCATTTAGCAGACCTACCAGTGCTATCCACTGCTCTGCACCATTCTTGAAGCGGATAACCTCTGCCTCCAGCGACTGCGGTCTCTCCTTCTTCTTGATAACGGCCTCTTTCTTCTCTCCCTCACTGGCAGAAACAAGCACGCCCGATCTTGAACCGTCGCGGTATACTGTTACCCCCTTGCAGCCAAACTCCCATGCAGTTTTGTAAACATCTGCAACAAGATCTTCAGTAACATCAGAAGGCAGATTCACGGTAACACTTATAGAGTGGTCTACCCACTTCTGCATTCTTCCCTGCATCTTAACCTTCGATACCCAGTCGATGTCGTTTGAAGTGGCTTTGAAGTACGGAGACTGCTTAACCAAAGCATCAATATCTTCAGTTGAAAGTCTAACAATATCCGCTTTTTTATGGCCGTTTACTTCGCACCACATCAGGAACTTGTGATGGAATACGAAATACTCCTCCCATGCATCACCAACCTCATCCCTGAAAGTGATGGTAACATTCTTATCGTTAGGGTTAACCTTCCTTCTTCTCTTGTAGAATGGCAGGAACACAGGCTCAATACCGGATGTTGTCTGAGTCATAAGACTGGTTGTTCCGGTAGGAGCAATTGTAAGAATTGAGATGTTTCTTCTGCCGTGACGCTGCATGGTTTCGAAGAGCTCCTCATCCTCCTTTTTGATCCTGTTTATCATTGGATTGCTCACCTCTCTTGCCGCCTCAAAGATTGGGAATGCACCTCTCTCCTGAGCCATAACAGTTGATGAACGGTATGCCTCAACAGCAAGTGTCTTCTGAACCTCTACCGAGAAATCAATAGCCTTGTCTGTTCCGTAAATAAGACCCAGTGCTGCAAGCATATCGCCCTCAGCAGTAATTCCAAGGCCTGTTCTTCTTCCTCCAAGAGTCTTGTTTCTGATTTTATTCCAGAGAGTAAGCTCTGCAAGTTTTACCTCCTCCTCTTCAGGGTCGGCACTAATCTTTGCAATAATCTGCTCAATCTTCTCCATCTCCAGGTCAATGAGGTCGTCCATAAGTCTCATGGCCCTTCTCACATGCTCTTTGAAAAGATCCATGTTGAATTTTGCCTTTACCGTGAACGGATCCTCAACATAAGAGAAGAGGTTGATTGCCATAAGGCGGCATGAGTCGTACGGACAAAGCGGAATTTCACCGCAAGGGTTGGTACTTACCGTCTTGTAGCCAAGATCTGCGTAGCAGTCAGGTATTGACTCACGGATAATTGTATCCCAGAAGAGTACTCCCGGTTCTGCAGATTTCCATGCATTGTGGATAATCTTTTTCCAAAGCTGCTGGGCATCAATGTCCTTAACATACTTAGGATTCTCCGATTCAATCGGATACTGTTGCCTGTATGGCTTCCCGTGCAGCGCAGAGCGCATGAATTCATCGTCAATCTTTACTGAAACGTTGGCACCAGTAACCTTGCCCTGTTCCAGTTTTGCATCGATAAAGTTTTCAGAATCCGGGTGCTTGATTGAGATAGAGAGCATAAGGGCTCCGCGGCGTCCATCCTGAGCTACCTCTCTTGTAGAGTTTGAGTAGCGCTCCATAAAAGGCACAACACCGGTTGATGTGAGTGCGCTGTTGAGGACCGGACTGCCTGCAGGACGAATGTGTGAAAGGTCGTGACCAACCCCTCCCCTGCGCTTCATAAGCTGAACCTGCTCCTCATCGATGCGCATGATTCCGCCGTAAGAGTCGGCAGGCTTCTTGTGCCCGATTACAAAACAGTTAGAGAGCGAAGCAATCTGGTGAGTGTTGCCAATACCTGTCATTGGACCTCCCTGCGGAACAACATAACGGAATTCCCTGAGAAGCTCATATATCTCATCAGCAGACATAGGATTCGGATACCTCTCTTCAATGCGGGCAAATTCTGCAGCCAGTCGTCTGTGCATGTCTTCCGGAGAACGCTCGTAAAGGTTCCCGAAAGAGTCCTTCATAGCATACTTGTTGATCCATACAGATGCTGCAAGATCATCGCCCCCGAAATATTCCAGGCTGGATGCCATTGCCTCTTCGTAGGTATAAGTTTTCATAAGTCTGATGTAATTAAAAGTCGAAAGAAAAAGCCGAAGGATCCCTCCATCGACTTTGACAAAAATATATTAAATGGGTTAATAAGGGGGTTAAAATTTCACTTATTTATTAACTGAATTATCAACACCCCAAAAAGATGAAATATCTTAATATTACTGATTTTCAGCTCTTAGCCATGTCTGGTTCCTTCCAATGATACCAGATTTGTCCAGAGAACCTCGAACTTTGAGGTTTCCGGTTTTAGAATCAAAAGTCATAGTGCATGAATACTCTTTTCCGTTTGCCGGATCGAGTATTTTTCCACCCGAGAGTTTTTCACCGTGAACCTTCATGCCTGTAACTACAACCATGCCTGCTATTCTGAGCCCTTTTTTGGCACCGCTGCATTCTACACACTTGCGGTTTACATCTCCGGTGAGGAGCTTTTCAATCTGTCCTTCATACTCTCCGTTGGGAGCCTTGTAGATATTTACAATAGACTTGCGGTTTCCGTCCTCATCAATTGTATACCATTTGCCGGTAATCTTGCCAACCTGGGCAAAAGATGAAATGCTCATGAGCATCATCGCTGCAAAAATCAGAATTGTGCCTTTTTTCATAATTATTTTGTTGGGGGTTTTAGTATTTAAATTAACAACAGTTCATGCTGCAGTTTGCACAGTGGCTGAATTCGCCCCTGAGTCTGCTCTCTACCATCTCCTGAAGTCTGTTTCTTAGTTGTTCGTTATTGATTTTCTCAAGTACATCGTACACAAACGCAATCTGCTGAAGCAGTTTAGCCTCCGCAGCGCCTATACCTCTCGAACGCATGTAGAATAGCGCGTTTTCGTCAAGTCTTCCGCTGGTTGCTCCGTGGGAGCACTTCACATCGTCTGCATAGATTTCAAGCTGAGGCTGAGCATAAACTTTTGCCTGCCTTGAGAGCAGCAGGTTATGGTTAGACTGGTAGGCCTCGGTCTTCTGGGCATCTTTAGATACCACAATCTTTCCGGAAAAAGAGGCTCTCGCCTCGTTGTCAAGAATCCCCTTGAAGAGCTGGCGCGAATTGCAGTGCGGAACAAGGTGATTCATGTTTATAGTGGTATTGATTTGCTGCTTGCCGTCTGCAAGGTAGATTCCGTTGAGTTCACAAAGTGCACCCGGCTCTGTAAGCTTCGCATCAATAATGTTCTCAATCTTTGCTCCGTGAAGAGTAACCAGGTTTATGCGAACAAATGAGTCTCTCTTCTGAACAATGTTAAACTTGATTTTATGGCTTGAGAAGTTGTGTTCATTTTGCATCACAACAATCTGGCAGTTCGAGCCCTCTTCTGCGAATATGTTTATCTCAGATTCGGTAACAAACTCATCCAGTGTGAGTGTATGTGTACAAAGCAGAAAATTGGAGCTGGAATTTGCTCCAAGGCTGATGCTGTTTGAAAAGGAGATTGGTCTGTTATCCTTGTTGTCCCTTACTGTGATAATCTGAGTTGAATCACTTGAAGAGCTTCCGGCTGGAACAGCTATTCTGAAACCCATCTCACCCTCAGACAACACAACCACTCCGGCACCATCCCTGTACTCCTCAGTCAGAACCCCGTTGAGCAAAAATGCCTGGCTCGTTCCCGGAAGAGGAACCCTGCATCTGAACACCTCGGGAATCTCTGGTGTGTATTTGTATTTAGTCTCCATTTTTACCTATGCATTAATTAACCAGTCGTAACCTCTCTCCTCAACCTCAAGCGCAAGCTCCTTGCCGGCTGTTTTGATAATCCTTCCGTCATAAAGAACATGAACGATATCGGGAACGATATAGTCCAGGAGTCTCTGATAGTGAGTTATAACTATAAATGCATTGTCCGGTCTCTTAAGTTTGTTTACTCCCGATGCTACAATCCTGAGCGCATCGATATCAAGACCACTGTCTGTTTCATCAAGAATAGCAAGTGTTGGTTCAAGCATCGCCATCTGGAAAATCTCATTCCTCTTCTTCTCTCCGCCAGAGAAACCAACATTCACTCCCCTGCTTGAGAAAGAACTGTCCATCTCAACAACTGCCATCTTCTCCCTCATAAGCTTCAGAAACTCTGCAGCAGTAAGCGGAGGCAGATTCTTATACTTTCTCTTCTCGTTAATAGCAGTCTTCATGAAGTTGACATTGCTCACACCAGGAATCTCCACCGGATACTGAAATCCAAGAAAGAGGCCCATTCTGGCACGCTCCTCGGCATCAAGTTCAAGAAGTTTGACACCATTGTACTCAACCTCACCGGCTGTAACCTCAAAAGTCTCCCTTCCCGCAAGGACAGATGACAAAGTACTCTTGCCGGATCCGTTAGGACCCATAATAGCGTGAACCTCTCCGGCCTTAACCGTAAGATCAATTCCCTTTAAAATCTCCTTTCCGTCTATTGAGGCATGTAAACCTTTAATAGTAAGCATATATATCTTTATTTATTTTTCTGTTATTTATTCTCTTTCCAAAGTTTGCGCCACATGGCAAATCCAAAGAACGCAAGTATCAGGTAACAGGCGCTCACCATAGGAAGGAACACAAGTCCCGCCAGCAGGTAAAGCGTTATATTCGTAATATTCACAGTGAACCACACACCCCAGCAGTCCAGCTTCTTCTGAGCCGAGAGATACTGTGCCAGCAGAATTGCTCCTGTAACAAAGGCATCAAGGAACGGCTGGCGAGACTCGCGGAAAACAGCAGGGAACATATCGTCCAGATAAGTAAGGACAAATCCCCACACCACCATAAATGCAAGCATGCCCAGAACATACATCACCCTCTGTGCATTAGTGAGTATCGTAACCTTAAGCTGATGGCTTGAATTCTCCTCGCCCTGTTTAGGGTGAGTCCAGCGGTAGTGACCGTAAAAATTGATTGCAAAGGATATAGGCTGCACAAGCATACTGGAATTCAGCCCCTTCTGATAAAAGAGGAAGAATAGCAGAATGTTGTAAATATACCCCATCCAGAAGTTGGCAACCTTGGCCCTTGTCGCAAGGTATACACAGGTAAGGCCTGATGCGACCGAAAGGATTTCAAGAAGGCTGACACCCTGACCGCCTATCGAAAAAATTATGTTTTCTATGCTGAATAAGCTCTCCATCATTTTCTGTATTAACCTACACTGCCCTCAAGGGTAACCTGGAGAAGCTTCTGAGCCTCAACGGCAAACTCCATAGGAAGCTGATTCAGAACCTCTTTTGCATAGCCGTTAACTATCAGCCCAACTGCATCCTCCATTCCTATGCCTCTCTGCTGGCAGTAGAAGAGCTGGTCTTCAGATATTTTTGAGGTAGTTGCCTCATGCTCCAGAATTGCTGTCTCGTTCTCGTTTTCAATATAAGGAAAAGTATGGGCACCGCACCTGTCGCCAAGCAGCAGTGAGTCACACTGTGTAAAGTTTCTTGCATGCTCTGCGTTAGGCAGAATCTTAACCAGACCGCGGTAGCTGTTCTGGCTTACACCGGCAGAGATACCCTTGCTCACAATACGGCTGCGGGTATTTTTACCAATATGAATCATCTTGGTTCCGGTATCTGCCTGCTGATGGTGGTTTGTAACCGCCACAGAGTAAAACTCAGAGATTGAGTTGTCTCCGCGAAGAATTGTGCTTGGATATTTCCAGGTAATTGCAGAGCCGGTCTCAACCTGAGCCCAGAAGAGCTTGCTGTTCTCGCCCTTGCAGATACCCCTCTTTGTAACAAAATTGAAGATACCACCCTTTCCGTTTGCATCTCCCGGATACCAGTTCTGTACCGTAGAGTACTTAACCTCCGCATCCTTCATCACAACAATCTCAACAACTGCCGCGTGAAGCTGGTTCTCGTCACGCTGGGGAGCTGTGCAACCCTCAAGGTAACTTACGTACGAACCCTCCTCTGCAACAATGAGAGTCCGCTCAAACTGTCCTGTCCCCTTTGCATTTATTCTGAAGTAGCTCGAAAGCTCCATTGGACATCTCACCCCTTTTGGAATATAGCAGAACGACCCGTCTGTAAATACCGCCGAGTTAAGAGCGGCAAAGAAGTTGTCACCCATTGGAACAACAGATGCCATATATTTCTGGACAAGATCCGGATAATCCCTTACTGCCTCCGAAAAGGAGCAGAATATAATACCCTTCTCTGCAAGCGATTCGCGGAAAGTAGTCTTAACCGATACCGAATCAAATACAGCGTCAACGGCAACACCTGCAAGAACATTTCTCTCGTCCAGCGGAATACCCAGCTTTTCGAATGTAGCCTGAAGCTCAGGGTCAATTTCGCCACCCTCCTTTGGTTTTTTTGGTGCTGCAAAATAGATCACATCCTGATAGTCAATCTCGGGAATTGTAAGATGCGGCCATGTGGGCATCTTCATTGTGAGCCATTTGTTATATGCCTTTAGTCTGAATTCGAGCATCCATTCAGGCTCCTCTTTCTTAGCAGAGATCATTTTAATAATCTCCTCATTGAGGCCCTTGGGAAAATACTCGTGTTCAACTGCGGTCTCAAAGCCGTGTTCGTATTCGGCCTCTGTTACCTTCTGAATTATATCATTTTCACTCATCGTGGCGCAAAGTTATATCATTTTAACCTATTTTTGCATACAAATATTTTCATATGGACCGCAAAGATAATACACAATCCAAAAAGACTCCCATCGAGGAGACCGGAAAGATATACCTCATAGAAAAATTGCTTAACGGAAGCAGCAACTCTCTGTCGGACACCATCTCTGCAGAGGATGGCGAAAATGGCCATACACTGGTTTCACATACGCTTCTGCTTGAGGGAATAGACTTTGATCTGGTTTACACTCCCCTGAAGCACCTGGGCTACAAAGCGGTTCTCTCCGCAATCGGTCCCATATATGCAGCCTGTCACACTCCGCAGACAATATCTGTAAAAATTGGTCTCTCCGGAAGATTCTTCACAGAAGATGTAGAAGAGCTCTGGCAGGGTATGCAAGCCGCTATGGATGAGCATAAAATTGAAACTGCAGGACTCGATCTTCTTCCGTCTCTCACAGGATTGACCCTCTCTTTATCGTCACAGGGAAAACAACCAAAAGAGCTCTTTGTTCAAACGCCGGCGCCCTCTTCGGGAGACATCATCTGCATCACCGGATCTATGGGAGCAGCCTATATGGGGCTCCAACTCCTTGAGAGAGAAAAGGCTCTTTTCAACTCAAATCCCGGAGTCCAGCCAAAACTGGATAACTATAAATTTATTCTCAAAAGTTATCTGAGCCCGCAGATAAACACCTCTGTTCCCGAAACCCTGCTAAACAACAAAATCTTACCCTCTGCAGGAGAGTTCATAACACGGGGGCTTGCAGACTCAGTTAAAAGAATTTGCAGACGCTCCGGACTTGGAGCAAGAATCTTTCTTGATAAGCTGCCAATAGCATCTCAGACCTTTGCCATGGCAGAAGAGCTAAATATGGACCCAATCACAGCTGCACTCAACGGAGGCGACGACATGCACCTTCTCTATGTGATTCCGCTTGCAAAATATGATGACCTCAAAAAAGAGCTGCCTGCCCTTGATGTGATAGGACACCTGAGCGGAGCCGGCACAGGAACTGTACTGGTAACTCCGGACGGGTCATCAATTGAATTAAAAGCTCAGGGTTGGGGTAACTGACCAGTCAATTCCCTCGCTCTCAAGGTAAGAGAAGAAGTCTCCTGTTAGGGCAACACTGTATTTTGACGAGAAAAACTCGGCAGAAATCTGGCTCTCATAGTCAAGGACCTTCAGGATTACCCGGGTATTTCCCTTGTTCTCCTTAAACGCCGTAACCATATCCTTCCTGAACTGCTTGTCAATTCTCAGTGCAGGAATATTAAGCGTTATGCTTCTTATAAAATCTTCCTTTGTATTTGCAAGAAGGCGCATACTCTTGATCTTAAGCTCACAGTCCACAGGCTTGTTTGCATCATCCTGATTCTGATTCTGGTTCATGTAGCCATACTTTGGCAGCACTGCAACCTTCATAAGAATTGGAGTGTTGGGATTTGTGTACTTCATGAAGTTCTCATAATCCTTCCCAAAAAGGGTGAACTGAACAGAGCCGTTAAAATCCTCAACTGTAAAGCTTACAAAAGGCCTTCCTGTTTTAGTCATTGCAGTTCTTGAAGTTGTCACCATTCCGGCAACAATCATCTCCTTTCCCCTTAGCGAGGCATCTCTTGTTGCCTCAGTCGCAAACTCTGCCGCCTCACTCAGGCGGTTGGTGGTAAAATTGTCAACCTCAAAACGGAACTGATCCAGCGGGTGGGCAGAGAGGAACATGCCCACCAGCTCCTTCTCCTTCTTGAGCATCTCCAGGCTGTCAACCTCAGGTGCAGCAGGAATTTCAGGCCTTACAGGCTTGATGCTTTCACTTGTTCCAAAAAGAGAATTTCCCAGTGCAATTGTATCTGTCTGGAATCTCTGGCCATATTTTGCAAGAGACTCAATAAATGGTTCATCCTTTGAATTGAATGCAAGGTACTGCTCTCTCTTCACCGGCTCAAAACAGTCAAATGCTCCGGCATATACCAGAGATTCAATGGTCTTTTTACCCACAACCGAAAGGCTTACCCTCTCCACAAAGTCAAAAATTGACTCGAACTGACCACCGGCCGCCTCCCTGGCAGCAACAATGTTTTCAACAGCTCCCTGTCCCACACCCTTGATTCCCGCCATACCAAAGCGGATATTTCCCTTTTTGTTTACTGTAAACTTATCTTCACTCTCGTTAACATCCGGCCCAAGCACAGAGAGTCCCATTCTCTTGCACTCATCCATATACTTGGTAATCTCCTCAATGTTGTCAAGGTTTCTGCTCAGGGTGGCAGCCATAAACTCCGCAGGATAATTTGCCTTAAGGTATGCAGTCTGATAACCTATCCATGCGTAGCATGTAGAGTGTGATTTGTTAAATGCATACTGGGCAAATGACTCCCAGTCTTTCCAGATCTTCTCAAGCACCTCAACAGTATGGCCGTTGTCTGTCCCTCCCTTTAGGAACTGAGCCTTGAGGTTGTCCATCATGTACTTGATCTTCTTACCCATCGCCTTGCGCAGACCATCGGCATCACCCTTGGTAAAACCGGCAATCTTCTGCGACAGAAGCATCACCTGCTCCTGGTAAACCGTGATACCATAAGTATCAGAAAGTATCTCCTCCATCTGCGGAAGGTCATACTCAATCTGCTTCAAACCTCTTTTTCTCTCAACAAAGTCGGGAATGTAGTCCATTGGGCCCGGCCTGTAAAGGGCATTCATGGCAATGAGATCCTCAAATCTGGTAGGCTTTAGTTCCCGCAGCCATTTTCTCATGCCGTCACTTTCAAACTGGAAAGTGGCAACGCTGTCTCCCCGGCTAAAGAGGTCAAAAGTGGCCTCATCGTCAATGGGAATAGAGTTGATATCTATTTCAATTCCTTTGGATTTCTTAATGTTGTCAACGGCCTCCTTGAGGATTGAGAGAGTCTTGAGTCCCAGGAAGTCCATCTTGAGCATACCCACCTTCTCAATCTGAGATCCCTCATACTGAGATACCCAGATATCCTCGCCAGTCTCCTTGTCCTTTGAAATGGTGATAGGAATAAACTCCCTAAGGTCATCCTTTCCAATGATAATTGCGCAGGCGTGAACACCCACGTTCCTTACGTTGCCTTCAAGCTTGCTCGCAAACTCCATAGTCTCCCTTATAAGAGGGTCATTCGACTCAAAGGCATCCTTAATCTCCGGAACCAGCTTGCGGCAGTTCTCCAGGTTTACATCCGGGGCCTTTCCATCCTTGTCTGACGGAAATCTTGCCGGTATGAGCTTTGCCAGTCTGTCCGATTCCTGAAGAGATAAATTCTGAATACGGGCAATATCGCGGATTGCACTTTTGGCAGCCATTGTGCCAAACGTGATAACGTGAGATACATGGTCCTTTCCGTACTTCTCCTCTACATATTTGAGAACCTTTGAGCGGCCGTCGTCGTCAAAGTCAATATCAATATCGGGCATTGAGATACGGTCCGGATTGAGGAAACGCTCAAAGAGGAGATCGTACTTAAGCGGGTCAATATCTGTGATTCTGAGGCAGTAGGCTACAACCGAACCCGCTGCAGACCCCCTGCCCGGTCCTACCCATACCCCCATATTTCTTGCAGCAGCTATAAAATCCTGAACAATGAGGAAGTAATCGGGGAATCCCATATTCTTCACAACCTCCAGTTCAAAATCAATTCTCTCTGTCTGCTCAGGTTTAAGTTCACCATATCTGGCCACCGCACCCAGGTATGTAAGGTGCCTCAGGTAGTCATCTGAATCTGCAAAATTCTCCGGAATGGGGAAGTTGGGCATGATGGGCTTGGACTCAATACTATACCGCTCAATCTTATTTGCTATCTCAATGGTACTCTCAAGTGCCTGCGGAACATCCCCGAAAATCTCCTCCATCTCTGCCTGAGTCTTGAGATACTCCTGTTTAGTATACCTCAGACGGTCAGGGTCGGCATAATCTGAATTGGTTGTAAGACAGATCAGGCGGTCGTGTGCCTCCCTGTCCTCCTGAGCCACGAAATGGACATCATTTGTAGCCACAACCTTTACACCATGCTTTGCAGCAAGTTGCAAAATCACCTTGTTTACCCGCTCCTGAACCTCATATGTAGATCTGTCTGCACCGTCAACATCTGTCTGATGTCTCTGAAGCTCCAGATAGTAGTCATCCTTAAAGATGCCCTTGTACCAGATAATGGTCTGCTCTGCATCATCAATGTTTCCCGCCATGATTGCGCGTGAAACCTCGCCCGCCAGACAGGCAGAGCTGCAAATTAGGTTCTCGTGATACCTCTCGATTAGCTCCCGGTCAATTCTTGGTTTATAGTAGTTCCCCTCAATAAATGCATAAGAGGATAACTTTATAAGGTTTCTGTACCCCTCATAGTTCTTGGCCAGAAGCACCAGGTGATAGCTGCTCTGATCCTCACGCCCCCTTTTGTCAAAACGGCTGCCCTTTGAAACATAGAACTCAGACCCCACGATAGGTTTTACCCCCTCATGCTTGTCTGCAACTTCAAGAAACTCCTTTACACCAAACATGTTTCCATGGTCGGTAATGGCCAGGGCAATCTGATTGTCTTCCTGTGCTCTCTTGAATAGTCTCTTTATTGATGCTGCTCCGTCAAGGATTGAATACTGGGTATGGACGTGTAGGTGTACAAAAGGCATAGTTCGTAAGTTTCCGGGGTAAGTTTTGGAGGTATAAAGATAGAAAATTAGGGCCGACGAATCCCCGTCAGCCCTGTAAAAATTTTATTTATTTGCAGATAATCTCTAGATGAGCGCCTTACCTGTCATATCGGCAGGAGCAGGAATACCCATTAGTTTAAGAATAGTTGGTGCAATGTCTGCCAGAATTCCGTTCTCTACACTCTTCACATCCTTGTCAACCACAATGAATGGTACAGGATTAAGGGAGTGTGCGGTATTAGGAGAGCCATCGGCATTAACTGCATTGTCTGCATTTCCGTGGTCGGCAGTAACAAGAATTGAGTAACCTGCAGCAACAGCAGCCTCAACAACCTCACCGGCGCATTTATCTACTGTATCAACAGCCTTTCTGATAGCATCGTAAACGCCTGTGTGACCAACCATGTCGCCGTTGGCAAAATTCAGGATAATGAGATCCTGCCTTCCCTTTTTAATCTCTTCAATGAGAGCATCCTTTATTTCAACAGCACTCATTTCCGGCTGAAGGTCATAGGTTGCCACTTTTGGAGAGTTAATCAGAATGCGGCTCTCATTCTCAAAAGTTGCCTCCCTTCCACCAGAGAAGAAGAAGGTTACATGAGCATATTTTTCTGTTTCTGCTATTCTGAGCTGATTCTTCCCCGCTTTTGCCACTACCTCGCCAAGAGTATTCTGAACATTCTCTTTGTCGTAAAGAATATGCATTCCCTTGAATTTGTCATCATAAGGGGTAAGTGTGCAGTAATACAAAGGCAGAGTCTTCATATTGTGTTCCGGCATATCCTGCTGGGTAAGCACATGTGTTATCTCTCTCGCTCTGTCGTTGCGGAAGTTGAAGAAAATAACAGCATCTCCTTCGCTGAGTTTTCCTACAGGCTTGTTGTTTTCGTCAACAGCAACCAGTGGTGTGATAAACTCATCTGTGATATTTTCGTCATATTTTGCCTGCATTGCATCGGTTCCCTTTGTAAAGGGCTCTCCCTTACCGTCAACCAGCAGGTCATAGGCAAGTTTAACACGCTCCCAGCGTTTGTCACGGTCCATCACATAGTAACGGCCAATGATTGTGGCCAGTTTAGCTCCGGTCTTTGCAAGCTGAGCCTCGAGCTGTTCAATATATCCTTTACCGCTCTTTGGGTCTGTGTCACGGCCATCCATGAATGCATGCACATAAACCTTTTCAACCCCGTATTCCGCGGCAACATCAAGAAAAGCAAAGAGGTGCTCCATTGCGCTGTGCACACCACCGTCACTCATAAGTCCCATAAAGTGCAAAGCTTTGCCCGATGACTTAACATAGTCATAGGCAGCTTTAATCTCCTTGTTCTCAAGAAGTTTCTTCTCGCGGCACGCCTTGTTTATTTTAACAAGATCCTGATAAACCACTCTTCCGGCTCCTATGTTCAGGTGACCAACCTCTGAGTTGCCCATCTGGCCCTCAGGCAGTCCAACATCTTCGCCGCTGGCAGAGAGAGTCGATGCCGGATACTTAGCCTTGAGCGCATCTATGTGAGGCTCACCCTGAGTATAAATAACATTGCTCTTGTCTCTCTTACCCTCTCCCCATCCGTCGAGAATCATTAAAAGTACCTTCTTATCCATATAATTTGATTATTTTTGTTCTTCAATCCAGTAGAGCAGTTATACACTGCAAAAATCGGGCAAATTTACTAATTATGCATAAAAAGAAAAACGCATCCGGAGGCACTAAGTTCAGTGGCAGTCGGAAAAACACGTCGCAGAAAGGCGAAAGCAAAGGCAGGAGCCAGAGAGAAGAGAGCATAGGAAGGGTTAGCATGACGCGTGAGGGATATGCGTTTATTATCAGGGACGGTATTGAAGATGATGTCTTCATTCCTGCTTCAAGGCTAAGGGGAGCACTCCACGGAGATACCGTAAGGGTATCTGTGATAACCAAAAAAAGCGCAACTAAGAGACATGAGGGAGAGGTTATTGAGATAGTTGAACGCACAAAAAGACCATTCATTGGCATTCTTCAGATAGTAGGCGAACAGGCCTGGGTAATATGTGAAAACAAAAACATGCCTCACGACATAAGAGTTCTCCCCGGAGGATTCGAGCACGACCACAACGGAATGAAAGTGGCTGTTATTGTTGACGAATGGCCAAGAAGCTCAGACGAACCAATTGGCCATATCATTGAGGTTCTGGGAGCACCCGGAGAGAACAACACAGAGATGCACGCCATCCTCACAGAGTTTGGTCTGCCATTCAGATTTGACCCTGCAATTGAGAAAGAGGCTTCAAAAATTTCAGAGAAAATTGAGGAGAGCGAGATTCGTGCAAGAAGGGACTTCAGGGGAATAACCACTCTAACCATTGACCCCGCAGATGCAAAAGACTTTGACGACGCCCTGTCGCTCCGCAAAATGGAGAATGGTAACTGGGAGGTTGGTGTTCACATTGCAGACGTAACACACTATGTGAAACCGGGAAGCCTAGTGGAGAGAGAGGCTCAGGAGAGGGCAACATCTGTTTACCTGGTAGACAGAACAGTCCCGATGCTTCCGGAGAAACTCTCAAACAAACTATGTTCGCTTCGTCCCAACGAAGAGAAGTTATGCTTCTCTGCAGTATTCGAGATTAACGAAAAGGGAAAAATCATAAGCCGCTGGTTTGGCCGCACAGTTATTGAATCTGATTACCGCTTCGATTACGATGAGGCTCAGAGAGTAATTGAGACAGGCGACGGTCCATACAAGGAGGAGATCCTTAAACTCCATGCCCTGGCATTCCTGCTCAGAGAGGAGAGATTCCGCTCGGGAGCAATCAGCTTTGAAAGGCCGGAAATGAAGGTAGAGGTGGACGAAAACGGTAAACCCGTTAGAGTTTATCAGAAGATCTCAAAAGACTCAAACTGGCTCATTGAGGAGTTCATGCTTCTTGCCAACAGGGAGGTAGCTCTTTTCATTGGAGCAAAGGGCAAAGAGTCAAAGACTTTTGTCTACAGAATCCACGAAGAGCCTAATATGGAGAAAGTAACCATTTTCCGTACATTCATAAAACACTTTGGTTACGTGATGAAACCAACCAAAAATGCACGCGAACTTTCTACTGAACTCAATAAACTTTTAGCCACCACCAAGGGCAAACCTGAGGAGGGAGCAATTGAGATTATGGCACTAAGGTCAATGGCCAGGGCCAGATACTCAACCGACAACGCCGGCCACTACGGACTAGCATTTGACTATTACACACACTTTACCTCGCCTATCCGCCGTTACCCGGATATGATGGTACACCGCCTACTGGCAATGTACCTCGATAAAGCAAAATCACAGGACAAAAAATATTACGAAGAGCGATGCAAATACTCAAGCGAGCGCGAGCAGCTTGCCACCGAGGCAGAGAGAGCCAGCATCAAGTACAAGATGGTGGAGTTCATGCAGGACAAGGTGGGAATGATATTTGACGGCAACATCTCCGGAATTACCGAGTGGGGAATGTTTGTTGAACTGGCAGAGACAAAGGTAGAGGGACTTGTTGCACTTCGCGATATTAAGGAGGATTACCTCCAGTACAACGAAGAGTCTATGTCTCTTTATGCAAAGAGAAGCGGCAAAAGGTTTATCCTTGGAGATTCAGTAAAAATCCGTGTGGAAAAGGCCAACCTTGAGCAGAAGCAGCTTGACTTCTCTCTGGTTTGGGAATCTTCAGAAGAGGAGGTTGAACCTAAGAGTCTTACCAAAAACGAAGAGCGTCCGGCCAGAAATTCCAGATCTTCAAGACCTGCAAAAGGGCCCGGAAGAACAAAATCAGGAAATCCGGAGCAAGAATCAAGACCTGCAAAAGAGTCCAAAAGGGAGAAACCAACCGGAGGAACCAGCAGAAGAAAGAAAAGCGCGCCGGAAGCAGCGGTAGCTGCAGAAAAGCCTGCAAAAAGGGGATTCTGGGATTTCAAAAAGAAAAAATAGAATTTTTTATCTCACTTTAGGAAAAAGTATATACTTTTGGGCCGTTGAATAAACAACCATTGTATATGCAACTAATAGACTTTGTTAAAACAAATGAATTGCTGTCTGTGCTGAGCGGACAGCTTTCTGCATCTCTGAACCGGCACCTCAACAGAAAGTTCCGTGCTGCAGGGCTGGCAATTACCACAGAGCAGTGGCTGGTACTTATGTGCCTCTGGAACAAAGATGGTCAGACTCAGCAATCACTCAGTGAGCAGACCTCCAAGGATAAAACCAGTATTACAAGGTTGCTTGACACCCTCTCAAAACATGGTCTTGTAATGAGACACCCCGACCCTGCAGACAGGCGGATTAACAAAATTCACCTTACCCAGAAGGGACGGGAAATGGAAGACCGGGCAATGGCGATTGTGAAAGAGTCATTTGATCAGGCTGTTTCGGGAATCTCATCCAGAGAGCTCCTCGACGCAAAAGATGTGATAGTCAAACTTCTGAAAAACATCATCTGACAAAAACCACCAGTAAAAATTTCAATTATTGTAACCTGTATTCTCTCATTTACTATATTAGTTGCATATTCAACTATTAAGCATACAACAAAATCAAAGATTTATAAATGAAACAATTAGTTCTATCTCTGTTTTGCATTTTGCTCGCATTCCCTTTGGCGGGGCAGAGTGCACTCACACTTAACGACTGCAGAAGGCTGGCGCTGGAGAACAACCGCTCTTTGCAGACGGGCAAAGAGAAGGAGATTATCGCCTCCGAAATGCGCAAGGCTGCCTTCACTCAGTTTCTTCCCAGATTCTCATTTAACGGAACCTATCTGCACAATCAGAAAAACATCTCTCTTCTGGGAGAGGATGCACTGCTTCCCATTGGCACCAAAATGGCCGACGGCTCATTCGGTTTCCGCCAGGATCAGATTAACAACAAATGGGCACAGGTGGCTCCGGGTGTTTACGCTCCGCTCGATTCAGACGGCAAGCCTTTCGATCCAAAGGTAAATCCCGAGAAAATTCAGTGGAAAGACTACGCTCTGCTTCCAAAGGAGGCAATGGAGATGGAGTCCAGGAATATATTCGCCGGAGTTGCCGGATTTGTTCAGCCCGTATACCTGGGAGGGAAAATCCGGGAGCTCTACAAAATTGCAAAAAGCAGCGAAAGACTTGCAGGTATACAGTCCGAAAAGGCAGAAGAGGATCTTTTACAGGAGACCGACGAAGCATACTGGAGAGTTGTATCACTTCACTCCAAGGCCTCACTAGCTTCAGAATACCTGAGGCTGATAGAATCCATCGTGAAGAATGTAACAATTATGGAAGAGGAGGGTGTTGCAACAAAGGGGGATATCCTCAAGGTGAATGTGAAGCTTAATGAGGCAAAGATGATGCAGGCAAGGGCAGAGAACGGACTTGCCCTCTCAAAAATGGCTCTTCTCCAGATTTGTGGTCTGGACCCGGCCGGTGATTACATATTCCCGGACAAGCCTGAAGCCACTGCTATAACACCCGCAGCAGAGGGCACAACGGAGCAGTTTATTGAAAACCGCGCAGAGATAAAGGCTCTGGGCGAGGCAGAGAAAATCGCCAAATCAAACATAAAGATTATGGAGTCAAGATTCCTTCCCAATGTGATTCTTAACGGTAACTACATAATCTCAAATCCCAATTTCAATAACGGTGTGAGTTATACCTTCGGGGGCATGTACTCTTTTGGAGTGGGTATAAACATCCCTCTCTTTCACTTTGGAGAGAAGATCCATACGCTAAAGGCGGCACAGAGTCAGCATAAGATAATCCAGCTGCAGAGGGAGGAGGCGAAAGAGAAAATCGGCCTTCAGATAAATCAGGCAAAGTTCAGGATGGCCGAGTCTGTAAAGAGGATCGCTATTGCCGAATCCTCAGTTGAGAAGGCCGGGGAGAACCTCCGTTTTGCAAGGGAGGCCTTTGAGGCAGGTGTTGCCGGGAGCACAGATTTGCTTGAGGCACACAACGGCTGGCTGCTGGCAAAATCAGAAGAGATTGATGCTCAGATTGACATTATGATGTGCCGGTCATATCTGAAAGAGGCACTCGGAATATCACAGAAAAATCAAAATTAATATATGGAAACCAGAAAAAACAGGAACAACCTTTTGGCCGGGCTTGCAGGCTTGCTTGGCGTAATTGTAATTGTATCACTTATTGGCCTCTATGCGGCAAAGCCCGAACCGCTTATTATTCAGGGAGAGGCAGAGGCAAAAGAGTATCGTGTATCGGGAAAAATCCACGGAAGAATCAGTGAAATATTTACAGAAGAGGGCTCTTTTGTTGAGAAGGGAGACACCCTGGCACTCATCTTTAGTCCGGAACTCAATGCTAAGCTTGACCAGGCCAAAGCTGCAAGAGACGCAGCACAGGCACAAAACCGCAAGGCAATAAAGGGAGCCAGACCAGAGCAGATTATGGGAGCATTTGAGCTATGGCAAAAGGCAGAAGTTGGGGCCGATATCGCCTCTAAATCATACGAAAGGGTGCAGAGACTCTTTGACAAGGGGGTCATTCCTGCGCAGAAACGTGACGAGGCCGATGCCCAGTACAGGGCTGCGGTTGCAACTGCAAAGGCAGCAAAATCGCAGTATGAGATGGCAATGAACGGAGCCGAGAAGGAGGACCGCGAAGCTGCACTGGCACTTGTCAGCAGGGCAAACGGAGCTGTAAGAGAGGTTGAGTCCTACATTGACGAAACCTGCATAATTGCTCCGGCATCCGGAGAGGTTAGCGAAATCTTTCCTGAGGAGGGAGACCTCGTGGGAACAGGTGCTCCGGTCATGAGCATTACAGACCTTTCTCAAATGTGGTTCACATTCAGTGTTCGTGAAGATCTGCTTAAAGGAATGAGCACCGGAACAGTTGTTAAGGTAATGATTCCGGCACTTGGAGAGGAGGAGTTTGAGGCAAAGATTACCTATATGAAGGCAATGGCATCATACGCAACATGGAGATCTACAAAGGTGAGCGGCGGGTTTGATGCAAAAAGCTTTGACGTGAAGGCTGTACCTGTCGCAGCAATTAAGGGACTGCGTCCGGGGATGAGCGTGATAATCAAAACTGAAGCAAACTGAAGATGATTCTGACTAAAATCGGAAATGTTCTTAAAAGAGAGTTGAGGATGATGTTTGGCAGACCCATTTACCTCTTCTCGACGGTATTTGTTGTTGCCTTTGGTTACCTCTTCTTTCTGACTCTCATTAACGAGGGTCTGCCGGAAAGGCTGCCCGTGGCTGTGGTAGACAGAGACAACTCTGCAATATCAAGAAGGCTGGCAAGAGAGCTTAACACAACACCCATGACGGAGGTTGTTGCCGGCTGTTCAAACTTTGCAGAGGCAAGGGATCTCATGCAGAGGGGGGAAATCTACGGATTCATAGATATCCCGGCCGGGTTTTACGGGAACCTGCTCTCCGGAAAGCGGCCTGAGATCTCCTTCTATGTTAACAATGCATACCTCATAGCCGGAACACTCAGTTACAAGGATATGCTCACAATGAGCACCCTCGCCTCATCTGCATATCAGCGGGAGGTACTGAGGGCAAAGGGGATGGACGATGAGGCAATTATGGGAAAGATTCAGCCCATATTAATTGACACCCATCAGATAGGAAACCCCTGGGCAAACTACGGAGTATATCTCACAAATGTACTTATGCCGGGAGTGCTTCAGCTTGTCATATTGCTCATGACAGTCTACTGCATAGGAGTTGAGCTTAAGTCGAAAAGCTCCCGTGAGTGGATGAACGAATCTGGAAATTCGCTGGCTGTGGCTCTTACAGGCAAACTGCTGCCCTATTCGGTGATGTTCATAATACTTGGTATTGCTGGAAATGTACTGCTATACAAATTTGCCGGATTCCCGATGCAGGGGTCACTGCTTATCTTTTCTGCCTCGACGGTGCTGTTTGTTCTTGCGCACCAGGCCATAGGAATCCTGATGATTGGACTCTTCCCCGTGCTGCGGGATGCAATCAGCTTTGCAGCACTTTACGGAATCCTGTCATTTACTTACGCCGGATTTACCTTCCCAATTGAGGCAATGCCTCCGCTGGCGCAGGGAGCGAGCGTGCTCTTTCCAATAAGACACTACTTCCACATCTATGTAAACGAGGCTCTTCTTGGTGCACCATTCGTAAACTCGGCACTTAGCGTTGCGGCCATGTTCATATTCCTTGCTCTGCCCGTACTGGTATCCAGGCGTCTTAAGAACGCACTTATAAATCAGAATTACCCCATAAAATAGAGATGAAAAAAGTGACCGGATTATTAACGTACATAAGTGTAGGGCTCAGGGACCTCTGGTGGGTTGCCACAAATGAACTCAGGCACATTTTCAGGGACCGCGGGGTTATGCTCATCTTTTTTGTTGCAGGTATTGCCTATCCCCTGCTCTACAACGGGATATACAAAAACGAAGCTCTTTATGAAATCCCCGTTGCCGTGGTTGACCACTCATCATCAAAGGAGAGCCGGGAGTTTCTCAGGAAGTTCAATGCAGCACAGGAGGTTAAAATCAGCAACAGATGCCTCAGCCTTGAGGAGGCAAAGGCGCTCTTTACAGACGGGAAGGTTCACGGGATTGTTTACATTCCTTCAGATTACCACATTAAGCTGGCCCGGATGGAGCAGGCGACCATCTCAATCTATAATGATATGAGCAGTTTCCTTTACTATAAAGGGCTGATGATGGCCACCAACTACACAATGCTGGACCAGCTCCGCTCAATTCAGATTAAGCGCTATAATGCGGCAGGAATCGGGGGAGAGCAGGCAGAGCAGCTTGTGGAGGCAATTCCGGGTAATGATGTGGGATTTTATAATCCCGGAGGAGGCTTTGCAAGCTTTCTGCTCCCTGCTCTGCTCATTCTCATCATTCACCAGACCCTCTTTTTTGGGATTGGAATGCTTGCCGGCACAGCGAGAGAGGAGAGCAGGACACATTCGAGCATTCCAGAGCATCTTCACGGCCGTGGAATCTACAGAGTTGTTATTGGAAAGGCACTGGCATACTTCCTGCTTTACATTCCAATCACAGCATACATTGTTGGATTTATCCCCAAATTCTTTAATCTGCCGCACATAGGAGACATTGGAACGCTGTTCAGCTTTATGATACCGTTTCTGCTGGCAGCAATCTTCTTCTCAATGACGGTCTCAGTATTTGTTAAGAACAGGGAGACAGGCCTCATTTCCTTTCTCTTTTTCACCCTGATTCTTCTCTTTTTGTCTGGCTTTTCATGGCCCAGACAGAACATGCCGGAGATCTGGAGATGGGTATCATACCTCTTCCCCTCTACACACGGAGTGCAGGGCTACATAAAGATTAACTCTGCGGGCGCGACGCTTTCGCAGGTGAGGTTTGAATATGTACAGCTCTGGATTCAGGCAGGGGTCTACCTGATAGCCTCATGCCTCTCCCTTAACTTTGTTGTGAGAAGCGAAAAGCGGGCTATTCAACAGTAACTGATTTGGCAAGGTTGCGCGGCTGGTCTACGTCGCGCCCCTTTGTCACAGCTATGTGATATGCCAGCAGCTGAAGCGGAATAACAGAAACAAGCGGGTCAAGATACTCATGGGTATCGGGAACCTCAATGCTGTAATCTGCCATTTTACTAACCGCCTCATCGCCCTCTGTAACTACCGCTATCACCCGTCCCTTGCGGGCCTTAATCTCCTGAATGTTGCTCACAACCTTTTCGTAGAGGTTGTTTTTTGTGGCAATAACCACAACCGGCATTTCAGAATCTATAAGTGCAATCGGGCCATGTTTCATCTCGGCCGCAGGATAGCCTTCGGCATGGATATATGAAATCTCCTTAAGCTTGAGAGCCCCTTCAAGGGCAGCCGGATAGCTGAATCCCCTTCCCAGGTAAATAAAGTTCTTTGCATAGGTGAAAATCCTTGAAAATCGCCTGATTTTATCGCTCTTCTCAAGAATCTTTTCGATTTTTTCAGGAATCCTTGAGAGTTCATAAACAAAACTCTCCAGCTCCTGCTGGCTGATTGTTCCCTTAACTTTTGCAATATTGAGGGCAAGCATTGTGAGAACAGTTACCTGGCCGGTAAACGCCTTTGTTGATGCCACGCCAATTTCCGGACCCACATGGATATAAGAGCCTGAGTGGGTATTGCGCGGAATTGAAGAGCCAACAGCATTGCAGATTCCGTAAATAAAAGCCCCTTTTGAGCGGGATAACTCAACTGCTGCAAGGGTATCTGCCGTCTCACCCGACTGCGAAATCGCAATCACAATATCATCTTCATAAATGACAGGATTTCTGTACCTGAACTCAGAAGCATACTCCACCTCAACAGGTATGCGGCACAGACTCTCAATCAGGTGCTCGCCTATGAGGGCGGCGTGCCACGAGGTTCCGCAGGCGACTATGATTATTCTTCTGGCATTCTTAAACTTCTCAATGTTGTCGATTACCCCTGAGAGTACGACATTATTCTCCTCAACATTAATCCGGCCCCTCATACAGTCGCGGATGGTCCGTGGCTGCTCGAATATCTCCTTAAGCATAAAGTGCTCATACTCTCCCCTCTCCAGCTGGCTGATTGTCAGTTCAAGGTGCTGAATTGTATGACTCTTTTCGCTGTTCATGAAATCGACAACCCTTAGCTCCTTTCCCCTCTCCATAATGGCAACCTCATTATCGTTGAGGTAGACCACATCCTTTGTGTACTCAACTATTGGAGTGGCATCCGAGGCAAGGAAAAACTCCCCCTCTCCAATTCCAATTACAAGCGGACTGCTCTTGCGGGCAGCAATAAGAATATCGGGATTATCCTTTTCAATTACGGCAATTGCAAATGCCCCCACAACCTGCTGAAGTGCAAGCTGAATTGCCCGGCAGAGATCTGTATTCTCCTCTCTTTTTATATAATCAATGAGGTGAACGATTACCTCTGTATCTGTATTACTGCGGAAAACAAACCCCTTCTGAATAAGAGTCTCCTTAAGAACTGCGTAGTTCTCAATGATTCCGTTATGAATGAGGGCGATTCTCTCAGACATTGAGTAGTGAGGGTGTGCATTGGTCTGGTTAGGCTCCCCGTGGGTTGCCCATCTTGTATGAGCAATCCCTATGTTTCCGGAAATATCCTTCTGCATTGAGAACTCCTCGAGTTCCTTTACCTTCCCCTTTGTCTTGTAAATATTGAGAGTACCGCTCTGGCTCAGCAGGGCAACCCCTGCGCTGTCATAACCTCTGTACTCAAGTCTGTGGAGCCCTTTAATAAGAATCGGATACGCCTCGCGCGGTCCGATATAGCCAACTATACCACACATAAATTTAATGTTTTGAAAGCCCGGGGGTTACAGGCGGTTGTTATTTTGCAGGAGCCAGTTCAACGGTGAAGTGCCTCATGATAGGCAGCTCCTTGGTAATCACATAGCCTCTTGTGATAGATTCGCGTCTGTCGTAGACATTCTTAAGGGCAGCGGCTACATAATCCATATGATTATTCGTATAAACTCTTCTTGGGATTGCCAGCCTGAGCAGCTCCAGTGCAGGATATCTGTTCTCTCTGGTCTCGGGATCTCTGTCTGCAAGCATTGCTCCAATCTCTACGCCTCTTATGCCTGCTTCAAGATAGAGCTCAATTCCCAGAGTCTGGGCAACAAACTCCTCTTTTGGAACACGGGTAAGAATCTTCTTTGCATCAACAAAAATAGCGTGACCACCGGCAGGTCTCTGGTAAGGAATGCCATACTCATCAAGCTTTTTGCCAAGGTATGCAATCTGACCGATTCTTGTATCGAGGTAGTCAAATTCCGTTCCCTCGCGAAGGCCCTGAGCCAGTGCGTTCATGTCGCGGCCTGACATACCTCCGTAAGTGATATAGCCTTCAAACATTATTGTGTACATCTGACATGCTCTCCAGTCCTCTTCGTGGCGGAAGGCGATGAATCCGCCCATATTTACAATTGCATCCTTCTTTGACGACATTGTCATGAAGTCTGCATAGCTGAACATCTCAAGGCAAATCTCCCTGACACTCTTGTTTTCGTAGCCCTTTTCGCGGGTTTTGATAAAGTATGCATTCTCTGCAAAGCGGGCAGAGTCAAAAAGCAGCTTAATGCCATATTTTTTTGCCAGCGCAGAGACACCCTTGATGTTCTCCATTGAAACAGGTTGCCCGCCGGCTGTGTTGTTGGTTATTGTAAGAACAATGCACGGTATCTTCTCTTTTGGATATGCCTTAAGCACATCTTCAAGTTTGTTCAGGTCCATGTTTCCCTTAAACGGAAGTTCAAGGGTTGTATCTTTTGCTGCATCAATTGTACAGTCAATTGCATGTGCCTTGCGGAACTCTATATGGCCTTTGGTAGTATCGAAGTGTGAGTTGCCGGGAAGAATATCATCTGCCTTCACCAAAGAGGAAAAAAGGACATTTTCTGCAGCTCTTCCCTGGTGGGTGGGCAGGAACAGGGGGAATCCGGTTACGTCAGAAATACTCTGCTTTAAATTGAAATATGAGCGTGCTCCGGCGTAGCTCTCGTCACCCTCCATCATTGCAGCCCACTGTTTGTCGCTCATGGCTCCCGTTCCCGAATCTGTAAGAAGGTCTATGAAGACGTAGTCACTTTTTAGATTGAACAGATTATAGTGCGCATCTTTCATCCACTTCTCCCTCTCCTCACGGCTGCTCTTTCTGATTGTTTCAACCATTTTTATTTTGTAGGATTCTGCAAAAGGAAGTTCCATTTTTCTTTAGTTTTAGTTATGATTATTAATTGATATATACAAAGTTTGTAATAAAATGTTACAAATCAAAATAAAAAAAGGTGCCCGGAAATTTCTTTCCGGGCACCCCTCTGGTAAGTTATATTAAACTCAGTCTCTGCTTGTTATTTAACAGATGAGAGTTTTTTAGCCTCTCTCTTCTTTACGATATCGTAAACAATAGGAGTTGCAATGAATACAGATGAGTAAGTACCTATTATGATACCAATGATAAGGGCTACAGAGAAACCTCTGATAACCTCACCGCCAAAGATTGCAATTGCAAGCATAGTTACAAGTGTTGTACCTCCGGTGTTCATGGTTCTTGAGAGGGTGCTGTTAAGAGCCTCATTGATATTCAGTCCAAGTTCACGCTTAGGATAGAGTGTTCTGTACTCGCGGATCCTGTCGAAGATAATCACGGTGTCGTTGATAGAGTAACCGATGATTGTAAGCACCGCAGCAATAAATGTCTGGTCAACATCAAGGCTGAACGGCAGAATTCCCGAGAAGAGCGAGAAGAATCCCATTGTAAAGAGTGCGTCGTGAAGGAGAGCTACCACACCGCCTGTACCCCAGCTCCAGTTACGGAAACGGGCTGCGATATAAAGGAAGATTGCAAGCATTGCAAGAACAATTGCAATCATAGCATCTCTCTTGATATCGTCTGCGATTGTAGGACCAACCTTTTCTGACTGAATAATACCGTTAGGATTATCAGTTGTAGACATAAACTCTTCGTAAGCGATTGGAGCAGCGTAAAGCGGGCTGAGCGCCTTGTAGATTTTGCCGTCAACCAGCATATCTGTCTCAGGTGAGCCATCTTCAATCATAAACTTGGTAGTAACCTTCATCTGGTTTGCACCACCAAACTGTTTAACCTCGATACCCTCCTTGAACTCGGCAAGAACAGCAGCTCTTACAGATTCAGTAGTAACTTCTTTGTCAAAACGAACAACATATGTACGGCCACCGGTGAAGTCTACACCATAGCTGAAACCTTTGGTAAGAATTGAGCCAACAGAGATAAGCATCATTACAACAGAGAAGATGTATGCATACTTTCTCAGAGCAACAAAATCAACTTTTGTGTTCTGAAGGAAGTTGCGGGTAACCTTGTTGTCGAATGTGATATTTTTCTTCTTCTTAAGTCTCCATTCGAAGATAAGTCTTGAGATGAAGATTGAAGTGATAAGCGAAGTGATGATACCAATTACGAGAGTTGTTGCAAAACCCTGAACCGGACCCGAACCAAACATCGCAAGGATAATACCTGTGATAATAGTGGTAAGGTTACCGTCCACAATTGCAGAGTATGCATTTTTGTATCCGTCTGCGATTGCAAGCCCCAGACCCTTTCCGGCTCTGAGCTCCTCACGTATGCGCTCGTATATGATAACGTTTGCGTCAACCGCCATACCCAGTGTAAGAACGATACCGGCGATACCAGGGAGTGTAAGTACTGCCCCGAATGATGTAAGTGCACCAAAAAGGAATAGTACGTTGGCAAGGAGTGCGATGCTGGCTACCAGACCTGCTCCGTTGTAGAAGAGAATCATGTAAACCAGAACCAGAATGAATGCAAGAACAAATGAGATAAGACCTGCATTGATAGACTCGCTACCGAGTGAAGGTCCAACAACTGTATCCTGAACAATTCTTGCAGGAGCCGGAAGCTTACCTGACTTAAGAACGTTTGCAAGGTCATCTGCCTCTTCAATAGTGAACTGACCGCTGATATTCGAGCGACCGCCCGGTATCTCGCCGTTAACTCTCGGATATGAGTAAACCATTCCGTCAAGCACAATTGCAATTGAACGGCCTACGTTGTTTGCTGTCATTGTAGCCCAAACCCTTGCTCCCTCTGCATTCATTGACATGTCAACTTCAGGAACCGCGCTGTTGCTTCCGAATGAACGGCGTGCATCTGTGATAACGCCTCCGTCAAGCGGTGCTCTGCCGTCGCGGGTGTTTGCCTTGATAGCTATAAGTTCGAAGATAGTGTTTGACTCATCAATTGCCTTAACTGACCACATTGGTCTCAGGTCTGCAGGGAAGATAGCCTGAACCTGCGGAAGTCTGAGCCATGTTCCGATTTTTGCAGTATCCCTGTAGTGTGCACGGCCGATACATGCTCCCGGAAGAAGCTGACCTTGTGCTACGCTTGGGTTAAGTACAAAGAAGAGCGGATTTTCTTTTGCCATGGCAGCCTCATCTGCAGAGAGTGAGTCTGCACCTGCAACACCTGCGAGAAGCTCGCCGGCAACCTTTGCAGAATCAGACGGAGCAGCAGCAGCTGTAGTGTCTGCGGCAGCGGCAGCCGGAACGGCAGCAACAGCAGCAGTGTCAGCAACAACAGGCTCTACATTGGCAATAATATTTTTAATAGTGTTGTTAGCCTCAACAAGGTAGTTGTATACCTCCTGGTTTTCGTAAGTCTCCCAGAATTCGAGGGAAGCAGTTCCCTGGAGGAGTTTACGAACACGCTCAGGATCCTTTACACCCGGAAGTTCAACCAGGATACGGCCTGAGTTTCCAAGTTTCTGGATGTTTGGCTGAGTAACACCAAATCTGTCGATACGGTTACGAAGAACGTTGAAAGAGTTTGAGATTGCGCTCTCTGCCTCTTCTCTGATAACAGTAATAACATCTGCATTTGAAGTCTCAGGCTTGATCTTGTCCTTCATTTCGTATGTTCCGAAAATCTGGGCGAGACGCTGACCCGGAGCAACCTTGTCCCACTCCTCTGCGAAGAGGGTGATAAAGTCTGCACGCGAATTTGCCATGTTTGCCTGAGCCTGGTTCATTGCCTGAACAAACTGAGGGTTGGCACTGTAGTTGGCAAGTGCGTTAACAAGGTCATATACCTTCACCTCGAGCATGACGTTCATACCGCCTCTCAGGTCGAGACCGAGGTTTATCTCCTTCTCTTTAATCTGCTTGAAGGTAAATCCGAGGAATACCTTTTCTGCAGTTATTGAGTCAAGATAAAATCTCTCTTTTGCAAGTCTGAGAGAGTCGAGATAAAAAGGTTTCTCTAAATCGGAAATCAGAGCGAAGCCCGGTGTGCTTTGTTCGGCCACAACAGCCAAAGCAGCATACTCTTTTGCCTTCTTCTCCTGATGTCTCGTTGCCCATGTAAATGACAGCTGATAGATACAGGCCAGGGCGATCAAAATTGCCACTAATCTTATGGCACCTTTACTTTGCATGGAATATCTGTTTTAATATTATATAATTCTTCGAAAATTAGCCTACAAAAGTAGTATTTTTTCACAAAATATGAAGATTTTCGTAATTTTGTTGTTCACTATTACAATAATCATATATGAACAAGTCTATCTTCTTGCTGTCGATCCTTATGCTGGCAGGTAGTCTGACATTCGCTCAGGAGCAAAATAACAACCAGAAATATCAGCGTGCAGAAGAGCTCCGCAGGGCATACAATTTTCGCGAGGCGGCCGTTATTTACAAGGAACTTCTGACTGAGGCCCGGGACACCGCGTTTATCAAGACACTAACCATACAGATTGCAAGGAGCGAAAATGGCTCCGGCATGCTCGAATATGCATCCAGGCCGGTAGCTCAGGGCAGGGCAAATGCCCCAAGGGCAGACTTCTTTCACTACGTCCCGGGCCTCGAAGACGGCTCCTGGACACCAGTTCCTGAATCCTTTGGCAGCAGCAGAAGCGGTTTCATTCCGCAGAACTCCCTCTTCTACCGCGAAGGGGCAGACACGCTCTATTATTCGGCCTTCAGAAAGGCAGGCGGATACGACATCTACCGCATTATAAGGGGAGAAGAGAACACCTGGCTTGCACCCGAGCCCCTCAGCTCTTTCATAAATTCACCCGGCGATGAGATTCTTCCCATCCTCTCAAGGGACGGCAAAGAGTTGTACTTCGCATCCAACGGACAGTACGGCGCAGGCGGATTCGACCTATATGTCTCCCGCTTTGACCAGAAGAAGGGTGAGTGGGGCATTCCGCAGAACCTGGGCTTTCCCTACTCCTCACCGGCAGACGATTTCATGTTCATAAACTCGCTTAACAAGGAGTTCTCAATACTGGTTTCAAACAGAGACAACGCAACAGCAGACAGCGTTCGCATTTACCGCCTGGAGTTTGAGCTCACTCCTGTAAAGAGTTCTATAGACTCGCCACAGGAGGCGTCAAGAATTGCAAGGCTTGTTCCGCAGGGAGAAGAGAGGCAGGAGCAGGCGCAGAGCGAGGCAGCAGCTGGAAATACAGGGGTAAGAACAGTACCCGAAGTGGGTGACTACTCTTCACTTGTTAAGGAGGTTCGCAGGATTCAGCGTCAGATTGACTCTACCATAAAGGCTACGGAGCTGGCCAGAAACAAATTCCTCTCGATGGCAAATTCTGCAGACAGAAGTTTCCTCGAAAGGGAGATAACCAATGCAGAGATAACTATTACAGAGATGCAGGAGAAACTCAGGATGGCCGGAAAGGCTGTTCAGGAGAGGGAGATGGAGTTCCTGAGCAAGGGAGTTATCATTCCCCGCTCAGAGGAGAAACCGGAGGAACCTGTTGTTTCTGAAGAGAGCGCAAGGCTGACTGCCTTTGACATTGAAAAAAGGTCGCCGGGAAAACTCCCCTTTACAGAGGTTAAAATACCCGAAAAGCCTTTTGACTACTCATTCCGCATAGACAAAACAACCGAGGTTATTCCTGACGAAACACCTGCAGTCGGTCTGGTATACAGAATTCAGCTTGCTGTATCGTCCTCAAGATCCCAGAGCTCTGCTTTCAAAGGCATAAATCCTGTATATGAGCAGAAAACGAGAACCGGAAAGTGGCTCTACACCGTAGGGAATTTCAATACTTACGACGAAGTTTCAAAGGCAATAAGCGAGGTTAAGAGCCTTGGGTTCAGGGGCGCACACGCCCTCGCCTACAGGGACGGCAAGAGCATAAATGTGAAAGAGGCCAGGCTGCTTGAGGAAAAGATCTCAGAAAATGTTACCTTTCAGGTGAAAATCACCGGTCACCCCGATGGTCTTCCGCAGAAACTGCTGGATGCAGCCCGTGAAGCAACCAACAAGGACATAGCCCGCAGGATTACATCCGGAAAGGCTCTCTTTTACATAGGACCATTCAGCACAAAGGCAGAGGCCGAGAAGGTTCTGGGAGCACTCACAGAGGCGGGAGCACTTGGAGCAGCACTGGAGGAGATCAAAAGAGACCAGGAGTAAAAACGATAAACAAAACAAATATGTCGCTCATAATAACGCTCATTGTTATAGGGATTATACTTCTCGCAATTGAAGTACTCATTGTGCCCGGCTTCGGAATACCCGGCATCCTGGGACTGCTCTCGCTAATAGGCGCGGCCATACTTGGCTTCACAATGTTCGACAGAACCACCGGACTCATTATCCTTGGCTCAATCATAGTGGCAACATCCGTTTCTACATGGCTCATCCTCCGCTCCAAAACCTGGAAGATGGCCACCCTCCACGAAAAGATAACCTCAAAATCAGACTCTCTCCCCTCAGAAAAGGGAATCACCGAAGGTACCACCGGCATAACCATCAGCAGACTTGCCCCTATGGGAAAAGCGAGGTTTGGAGAAGTTGACACAGAGGTAAGCTCAATTCAGGGCATAATAGACAGAGGCTGTCAGGTGGAGGTCGTATCCACAGAAGACGGCAAAATAATCGTAAAACAAACAAACAACTAAAAATATGGCAGAATTAACACTCTATCTGGTTTGGATAGGTATCTCCATCGTTGGACTTACCATCCTCTTATGGTTCTTCCCGATAACCCTGTGGTTTCAGGCACTCATCTCGGGTGTGAGAATCTCGCTTTTACAGCTTGTCCTCATGCGCTGGAGAAAGGTCCCTCCCGGAACCATCGTTATGGCTATGATTACCGGAACCAAAGCCGGTCTTGAGCTGAATGCAAACGAACTCGAGGCACACTACCTTGCAAAGGGAAATGTCCCTAACGTAGTAAACGCCCTCATCTCTGCAGACAAGGCAAACATTGCCCTCAACTTCAAGATGGCAGCTGCCATTGACCTCGCCGGCCGCGACGTATTCGAAGCCGTGCAGATGTCCGTAAACCCAAAGGTGATAAACACCCCTCCCGTTACCGCCGTTGCAAAAGATGGTATTCAGCTTATCGCAAAGGCAAGGGTAACCGTAAGAGCCAACATTAAGCAGCTTGTTGGCGGTGCCGGCGAAGAGACCGTTCTCGCCCGAGTAGGCGAAGGCATCGTATCAAGCATCGGCTCTGCCGAATCCCACAAATCCGTTATGGAGAACCCGGACTCCATCTCCAAGGTAGTACTCGACAAAGGCCTCGACGCCGGCACCGCCTTCGAGATCCTCTCCATTGACATCGCCGACATAGACATCGGACGCAACATAGGCGCCGTCCTCCAGATGGACCAGGCCAATGCCGACAAGAACATAGCCCAGGCCCGTGCCGAAGAGAAACGCGCCATGGCCGTCGCCCTCGAACAAGAGATGAAAGCCAAGGCACAGGAAGCCCGCGCCAAAGTAATCGAAGCCGAAGCCCAGATCCCACTCGCCATGGCCGAAGCCCTTCGCAGCGGCAACCTAGGCGTCATGGACTACTACAAGCTCCGCAACATCCAGGCCGACACCGAAATGCGCGAAAACATCGCCAAGCCACAAAAGTAGTATTTGCAGATTAAAAAGAATTTGTATCTTTGCACTCCCTGCGGCCAACCCCGCAGGGTTTTGGTGAGGTGGGTGAGTGGCTGAAACCAGCAGTTTGCTAAACTGCCGAACTCGTAAGGGTTCCGGGGGTTCGAATCCCCCCCTCACCGCCAAAGAAGAAAAAGCCCAGCCCGAAAGGGCAAAGCAAAAAAAGAAAACCGCCCAAGCTTGCTTGAAGGCGGTTTTTATTTTTTGCTATATCTGCCGCACGGCAGATGGGCTTTTTCCTCTTTGAAGCACCCCCACTCGGGGGACCACTGAGCGCAGCGAAGTAATCCCACCAGGCGAACGCTTCGCACCGGGAGGAAATCCCACTCCAACCAAGAATATTTATGTTCTTCTCTCACAATTTGTTTAATTGACAATTACATATGATCCAAATGTCATAACTTTATTGCGTTGTCTGCAACGAAATAGTTTCACTAAAAAAATTAACAAGGAAGTACTATGGCAAAAGAAAGAGTATTACAGGTCAGAGAATCTTCAATAACTGTTATCCTCCAAAATGAAACCGACTATATCAGTTTAACCGATATGACAAATGGATTTAATGAGGGCAGTGGGCTAATCGGAAAATGGATGACCAATAAAAATACATTGGAGTATTTGGGAGTATGGGAAAAAATCAATAATTCTGATTTTAATTACCCCGAATTCGGGGTAATTGGACGAGATTCCGGTACAAATAGATTCATAATGTCTGTTGGTCAATGGATAGAACGGACAAAAGCAATAGGGCTGGTTGTAAAAGCAGGGCGTTATGGAGGGACTTATGCACACAAAGACATAGCATTTCATTTTGCAATGTGGTTAAGCCCTGAATTTCAGATTTATCTTATTAATGAATTTCAGCGCCTAAAAGACGATGAAAACAGTCGCTTGAAGTTAGATTGGAATTTGCAAAGAACTTTATCAAAAGTCAATTATCAGATTCATACAGATGCTATCAAAGAGAATTTAATACCGCAAGAAATTACCAAACAACAAATTGCATATGTTTATGCCAATGAGGCCGACCTGTTGAATGTTGCGCTTTTTGGTATTACTGCTAAAGATTGGAGAGACATTAATCCTGACAAGAGCGGTAATATCAGAGATTACTCAACATTGGAACAACTTGTTGTATTAAGCAATATGGAGAGCATTAATGCCTTACTAATCCAACAAGGATTATCTCAACAGGAACGGCTGATCCAACTTAACAAAGTTGCTATTAACCAGATGAGATCACTAATTGAAAGTAAGTCGATGAAAAAGCTAAAATGAAAACTACTAAAAAATAATTTTGTAGTCAGGAACAATTTTAGTGATAATCTTTTGTGGATCCTTAAAATATCATTTCCCTGACGTCAGGAAAATGGTCGAAACATACAACTGGTTTGGAATAACAAATATAAATCTGCCGCACGGCAGATGGGCTTTTTCCACTTTGAAGCCCCCCACCCGGGGGAACGCCTCGCTCAGCGAGGCAATCCCACATCGTGAAACGTATACAATTCGAGCAAATCCCTCTTTATAGTAAACATAAATCAACAAGTTCGCAATCAATCTCAAAAAATAACAAAAAGCCCATCTTTCTGAATATCAATCAGAGTAAGGAATTCATTACTTTTACAATTTTATTGCTAATAATTTATCCAGCAAATCATTGGCAAATAATATTAAAGTCATAACTTTATTGCGTTATCTGTGAATTAGAATTGTTCCAAACTATATAGTTTAAAATAATATAATTCGTAAAATTCTAAATATTAATTAGTTCAAGAAATTGGAATTATATTAAACACGCTAAGGTTGGCATGCTATTAATAAACCATAAACTAACACTAACTTTTTAGAAATCTATAAACAAGATAAACGTAAGTTTAAAGATGGAAAATCCGAAACTTAAGACTTAATGCATAGAATTAAAGATAAAAATGCTATTTGAATAACTAATTTTTAATTAAAAAAGGAGACTAATGCGAAAAAACATCCCGAAGTATCAAATTAAACAAAACATATTAAATGTAATTGGCCGGTCTAAAGAATGTTCAAGTGCAATCAATGAATTGAAGAATAATGACAATTTTGAAGATATTATTCAAATAACTTCTGAATATATCAAATCTATTCCCCCTTTTAAAAAAAGGTGTTGGGGGAATATGATTCCCAAGAACATAGATGAATTGGGAGGAGAGAAAGTTTACTTTTATAAACCAAGTTCTTTGAGAAATGAAATTAATTGGATTATTCTCGGCATTAAAAATAATTTAGATGTCATCAAGAAATTCATTCAGTACAAATGTGAGTTTGAACATCATATATTACTTGGAGAATTTGAAAAAGCATTACAAACTCTAAATAATTCAGAAAAAGAAATTGGTGTTTCTATATGGTTATATGAATCGAAATTTATTGTATTTGAAATGATGGGGGCTCAAGATAAAGCCATATTTCTTATTTCTCAAATTAATAAATCAAAACAAAAAAATGAAAATGGCTTTGTGTCCCAACTACTTTATTATCTATGGAATCGGGCGAAAAAAGACTTATCTGCTATAAAATATGATGAAGATTTATTTAATCGATTTAGAAGAAACAGAACCGACTTTCAAATTGACAATTATAACTATCATTTATTTCGACTAAATTTTTATGTACACTATAATATTGAAGATACCGCTATTCCACTTGTAATGGAAGCGACAAACTCTATTGTTGACAGATATTTAGTATTAATACAAGTTCTTCAGAGTAATTTTGTAAAAGGGGAAAATATAAAAGAAATATTATCTCGAAGCAAATATTTATACAATTTAACAAATGACAAAATCCTATTCCCTTTTTTAAAATTTGATTTAAGTAACAATTCTATACCAAAGGACTATTATGATGAGTCTTATATAAATATTATTGATTTGTATTATCAAGGACATTATAAAGATGTAATCATTAATTGCAAAAAATACATAATAGAAAACACTTCAAATTTTGATGTAATCAAATTTTATTGTTATAGCTTGTTGTTTGAAGGAAATGGATTTAGTCCCATATATTCAAACTCAGCCTCTCCCATTAACCAAATTAGCAGAAAGATTTATGATTCTATAAGCATTAAAGACAACATAGCTCCATTATACAATTTATATCAAATAAATAAAAACATATACAGTTTTTCCATTGCAAATGGATTAGATTTTTTTATTAAAGATGAAAATAACTTTCTTAAATCTGAAAGATTAAAGCTATTATCTACAACATCATTTGATCCATTATTTTCTACGATTTTTGAAACTGAAGAACAGGCTTTAGCATATTTAGAAGACGGATTAAAGATTTTTGGTTCATCTATATCAATAGAACACCAGATAAAAAGAGTTAAAAAGGATACGAATTTTAACTTAAATATCTCAAAGTATATTCTAGAGGAAGACAATGCAAAAATTTTATTTATTAATGAGGAATATCATGAATCATATAAGTCTTGGATAACAGTATTAAATAAGAATAGCCATAATACCCCAATATGCCAAACTGCTATCAGATATTCATTTGAATGTCTGTTTAAATTAGAAAAATATCAAGAAGCAATTAAATTATTTGTAGATGAATATATAAAAAACCCTATAAATATCAAGAAAACAGATGCTTCAAAATTAATACAGTTATTAAAGAAACAAAAATACAAAGGCATAAAGCGAACTATCGAATTGCCAATTTTTGTTGGGCTTAATTCTTCAATGGATACAGATAAAAGCTTTATTCTTCAGTCATTTTGTAAATATTATGATGTTAACAAACCTTCGGAGTTATTTGATGAATTAAAACATCTTGATAAAGATATTGTAGAAACATTCTTTTATGTAATAGTTAATGAGGATATTTTACGACATTATGCTTATATAAATAGTACTCAAGAAAGTTTAGAAGAGAAACAAAAAATTTTAAATTTTCTAATCAATCTTGAATCAGAGAACAATTCATTGTATAAAAAAATAGCGGACGAAATTTTTGATGAATTAATTGTTTATACTGGTACCAAAAAAATGGATGAAAGCAAGATATTTGCAAATGATCAAGCTATTATTAAATACGAATTAAAAGATATTGAAGGTTTATATGATAGTTTTAAAGTACAATATGATTTACTTGAGAGTGGGACTTTCCTGTTCTTAGATGCTTATTCATATAAAACCACATCAATTATTGATGGTACTGTATTAGCGGCAAATGTAAAATATACAGACAATGCTATTTATCAAGTTTCGTACGCATTATATGATACAATTCGCGAAAAGTTTTTATTTAGTAAGTTTGGTTTAGGAACTTATTTAAGTACAAGAATAAGACATGGGGTTTTGGAAGGAGAATTAAGATCAGTTTTTGTCGCAAATAATTTGATTTTAAATAAAACAAATGATGAGTATGTAAATAATCAGTATTGGGTTAGAACATATGGCCTTGATGCTAAAACAGATAATGAATTAAATAAAAGCTTAATCACTTTTTCAGAGCAAGTTGATAATTTAATTGCAAATTTCAAATCGGACGTTTTGCAAATTAAAATTGATGAGTCAAATAACGGTTTTTTTGATTATACTACAGATCCTGAAAAACTATCATTTGAAGCATTAGGAATTGCTCGGGAAGCAAAAGACAGCCAAGATTTCTGTCAATTAGTAATCAAGAATTTATGGGCTGTAACTGAAAATAATTTAAACACTATTCGTAAATACATAAGGGGGGAACTCTCAGATAAATTTCATAATTTATTCGACGATTTAACAACAAATATTTCAGTTTTAGACGTTACCCATTTTCATAATGAATTATTACAATGCATTAATAATACAAGAGCAAATTTGAGTAAAAAACTTTTGAAAATTGAAGGTTGGTTTTATATTCAAGAATCAAAATTTGATAACTTCAATTTAGAAAATTTGATACATATAGCATGGGAAAGTACTCGAAAATTTTATCCTAAAGTTAATTGTGAATGCCAACTAAATTTACAAGGTGCTAATTTGACAATATTAGCAAAATATGGTATCCATTTCAGTGACATATTACGAATATTCCTAACGAATATGTTTAAATATGGTTCTTGCAGCCACATCTCAAATAAGACTCATTTTATGATAAATACAATAATAGAAAGTAATATACTTTTGTTTACTTTTGAAAATGAAATTGTGGAAAATGTAGAAGAACTTAATAAACGATTAAAATCTTATTTGGATTCAGAAGGTCGCTTACAATTAGACAAGGGGAGTGGTTTAGTTAAAGCACAAAAAATCGTTCAATATGATTTGGATGATATTGAAAACTATGTTAAAATTAATGCACAAGACAACAAGTGTATTGCGACAGTAAGAATAAATCTTAAAAACTTAGTGGCATATGAGTAAAATTCTTATTATTGAAGATGAACCACGAAAATTAGATCAACTTAAAACTTTTATAAGTAAGGAATTTCACAATATTGAAATTGAAGATAAACGATCTTATAACTCAGCTTTACGTGAAATTATTGATAACCATTCTGTTTATGATTTATTCTTATTAGATATATCTATGAGTACTTATGACGTTAGTATAGAAGAGTCGGGAGGAGTTCCGGAACCTTTAGCTGGAGAGAATATTTTAGATGCAATGTATTTAAATGAAATCCCAACAAGAGTAATTGTGGTCACAATGTATGAAAGTTTTGCAGGGAAAAAACTTAAGGACTTCGATTCAGAACTTAAAGTTAATTATCCTGATAATTATTTAGGATACGTCTTCTTCTCACATAAAAATACAGATTGGCAATTAGATCTTAAAAAAATAATAAATAGAATAATATGATAAAGATATTGGTATTAGATGATACAGGACAAAAAGTTTCATTTATAAAATCGGTAATAACAGAAAATTGTAATATAGCTGCAGAAAATATTGATGTTGCAATGTCAATTAATTCAGGTCGCAAATTACTATGTAAAAATGATTATGACCTTCTGTTATTAGATTTAGTTTTACCATTAAATGACGGAGAAGAACCGGATAGAGAAGAAGGGCCAAAGTTTATTGACGAAATCTATACCAATGAACAAATTAACGTCCCAAATCAAATAATTGGATTAACTCAACATGATGAGTGTTATTTAGATTTAAAAGAACGTTTTGAAGATAAGGTATGGTCTTTATTAAAATATGAGCAATCCAAAAATGATTGGAAAATAAAACTTCAAAATAAAATCATTCATCTTCGTAAAAGCAAAGAGACTTTACAAAATTCGATCATTAATAAAGATAAATATGACATAGCAATAATATGTGCTTTACAAGAAGAATTTACTCAATTAAAAATAGTATTTGATAAAATTGGATGGTCGAAAGTTAATTATCCTCAATTACCTTTTGAACTCTATTCGGGCATTATTCATACAGGCTTTGGTAATACTTTAAGAATTATATCAGGATGTGTTGGTAAGCCAGGAATCTCTGCAACGTCTATTTTATCAACATCAATGTTTAATCTTTTCAAGGTTGAATGTTTATTTATGACTGGATTTTGTGCTGGTTTCAATTCTGAGGATATTAACCATGGGGATATTATTATTGCAGAATCTATACAAGATTATAGTGCAGGGAAAATACAAGACGATGAAGCTGGAAATTATAAATTGCTTAAAGAGCTTCAACAAATACCTGCAAATTACGAACTTATATCTAAAATAAATACATTTTTATCAGAAGAGGATAATATTGCAAAAATTAATACTTCTTTGAGAAAAGCTAATTTTCTAAATGGGAGAGACAACGTAAAAGCACAATTAGCTCCAACAGTTTGTGGGCCTTATGTTGTTTCATCTGCAACGCTAATGGCTAATTTAAAAGCAGATTCTAGAAAATTAAAAAGTTTAGACATGGAAGGTTTTGGATTATATTTAACATCACATATTCTTAATAGAAAATGTTTGTGGATAAAATCTATAGCTGATTTTGCTAACTCAAATAAAGGTGATGAATACCATAAAATGTGTTCATTTGCAAGCGCAACTTTTCTTTATAACTTCATAAAAGAAACATTTTAAATGAATCCATTAAAACTTTTCATATCTTATAATCACCAAGACGAAAAATATAAAGATCAACTGACAACTCATTTGACATCACTCAAAAGGCGAGGTATTGTTAAGGAGTGGCACGATAGAAAACTTATTTCGGGTGAAGAATGGGATAAATCAATTAAACAGGAGCTTTTAGACTCTGATATCATTCTTTTACTAATAAGCTCAGACCTCCTTGCCTCTAGCTATTGTTACGACATCGAAATTATAAAAGCAATGGAACGACACGAACAAGGTGAAGCAATAGTTATACCTATTTATAGTCAGACCTTGTGATTGGAAGGATTTACCTTTTTCGAAAATCCAAGGACTTCCAAAAGACGCCAAAGCACTATCTACTTGGTCAAACATTGACGAAGGATATTTAAGTATCATAGAAGGCATTAAGACAGCAATAGACACAAGAAATACAAGAGAAGAAACGAAAAGAAGTGTTCCAACAGAAGAAGAGAGCGACTTCCTAACTTTTCCTCACGAAGTAATAATTGGGCGATTCCCTAGAGGATATGTTCTAATACTAGACATTGAATTTGGTGACTATTCATCGTGGTCGATTAAAGCTTCGTATTTTGACTATAATGGAAACTGGAGACACAGTACGCATTATCACGAAAGTTACCTCAGGAGATGGGAAAGTTCTGAAGGACAAGAAAGTCAATGTGCTAAATTGAGAATACAACAAGGTGATTGGAACATCGCAAATATAGCGCTCTATTTGATTATTGAACTTAGAGGTAGGGCTAAAGATGTCAAGATTGAAGATATTATTAATAATTATAAAAGTGAATATAAGTATTTTGAATACTACAAGAAGGGTGACAAAATCCCAAAACCTTCAATTCCTGATCAATTTGAACACTTAAATAAAACTGGTGAGATACGTGATATTATTGAAAAACTTAGAATTGATTCCTGGAAAAATTACGACTTAAAATACCTTCATACCGGCTTTGAATCAAATAGACGAAGTGCGTATTTGCTACTTTATGACAAACTTAAAAAAGATCACCCTGCATTAGTATTTGTTAAAGAAATTGTAGATGCTTATGATGAATCATTTGACATTGACAAACTCAGAGATTGGGGCAATAAACTAAGTGACGCATTAATAGATGCATGTAAATACATTAAGTAATCTGGAATCCGACAACTTTTGAAAAATATGGGAGTGAGAGTACTTAATATCTAGGTTTGAAGACAGCTCAAACTTTTTGTAATTAGATAGGCAACTCCCTTAATCCTCTGGCTCCTAAGCAAATTTACTGACTCAGCCGACTTCAACACCATAGAAATCCGGAATATCTTAGTCCTGGTATACCTCTTCACCAGTCGTAAATACTACCAGCTAGAATCCCGTGAAAAGAATGCCATCATTAAAGAGCTTAAAGAAAACTAGGAGAATAAATTTTAAAATCCACCTTAAATCACTATCTTAGTACAACTTAGCAAGCTAAACTTATAAACTATGAAGAAACTCCTGCTTTTAACAGTAATCTTAACTATCTATGGTAACTTATCTGCACAAAACGCCAACACCCAAAGAAGCCACAGTATTAAAGGACCATTAGTAGGATTATCCTACTCCTACGAACATCCAATAGCCCAACAATCAACATTGAACATGGAACTTATCCTTAACGGAGGTTTTGGCTCAGGATCATTTTCCGGCAACTACTGGTATATTGCTCCATCGCTAAGAATAGAACCAAGATATTACTACAATCTGTCCAAAAGATTCAGTAAAGGCAAGAAAACCATTAACAACTCCGCAAACTACATTGCATTCTCTGCAGATTATCAGCCAGGATTTAGTATTGGAAACAATGCAGAAGCAGACCAATATCTCCTGATAGTACCCAAATACGGATTGAAAAGAACAATGGGCGAGCACTTCATTTTTGAAGTTGCAGCAGGAGTAGGAACCAATATTATTGGAAGCAGCAATTGGGAGGCAGTGCTGGCACTTGACCTAAAGATCGGGTACGCGTTCTAAAGTTTCAAAAAAGCAATAATTGTATTATGTGTTATTACTTCATTGCCCAGATTAAAATAAACGATGATATTGAATATCAAAAGTACATTGATAAATCCAGTAGTATTTTTAAAAAATATAAAGGAGAGTATTTATCCGTGGACAATGAACCTTTAGTACTTGAAGGCAAATGGGATTATACTCGTACAGTGTTGATTAAATTTCCTAGTAAAACCGATTTTGAAAAGTGGTACAATTCCGATGAATACAAAGAGATATTAGCCTATAGATTAAAAGCCGCTAATTGTGATTCGATTTTAGCAAAAGGATTACAAAATAATATTTGATTATTAACTATAAAATCAGCCAACTTCAACACCATAGAAATCCGGAATATCTTAGTCCTGGTATACCTCTTCACCAGTCTGAAATATTACCAGTTAGAATCCAGGGAAAAGAATGCCATCATTAAAGAGCTTAAAGACAAACTAGGAGAATAAATTTTTTAAACACAATCCCCCCATGTCCCCCCTCTACCTCCTCATCATCCCCATCGCCGCACTCGTCCTCACCAGACGAATCAAACGCATAGTCTACGACATAAAAATTAAGAACAACGGCAAACTAAAAGCCGACATCCTCTTCCTAATCCTCATCATCCTTGTGATTTGCGCACTAATATACATCACAGAAAGTCGATAAAAGTCAAATCCTTTTCAAGAAATCCTTCTCGATGAATCACTATTAAACTTATACATTCCGGTATCGTGACTAATCCTGCCGATAGCAATCCATTTATTATAATCATTTTCCTGTGCCCATCCTGTTAGCATTCGCTGTATAGATGCAGGCAATAGTTGAACTTTAGGAATTTCCTTCCATTCGGCATCAGGAATAAGAGCGTTTGCAGCAAACGCATTAGCCAGTTTTTCCTCAGGACTTTCATGATCGTAATCAGCTAAATTCACTCGAAATTCAGCATTATCATGATTCCTAATGTGTGCCAGTTCATGCATCACAGAAAATGCCAGATTATCAATTTTGTCATATCTGGTAGTTACCACAATACACGGATTCCCATTATATTCAAACGAATAGCCATCAATCGCAGCACCATCAACTTTCTTAACAACGCCGAACAGTATACCATATTTAGCAAATGTCTCTTTCAGCATATTAATTGTGTTTTTATTCGAGTGAAGAATAGTGCTAATTTGAGGGATTAACTCGTCGAGTTTAGACTCATCATATACATTGGAAAAATTGCTTGAATATGCAAAGTGCCTTGCAAGAAGAATCCATGTCATAATCATTCTTGGATCTTTCCCTACCTTATCTGACTTCTTGAACAATCCATTAGTTTGTACCTTGAGCCTTGCCGGCTCAGGAAGCATAAACGTTTCTTTAAGAAAAGAGATATTTTCAGAACATCGGGAAGATTGGAAACCCAATCTCATAGTAAGTGTTTTTACATCAAGTAACTTGTCATACTCCTTATATTCCTCATAAGCAGCCGTTTCTACAACCTCTCTCTCCTCTCCCTGCTTAGTATCATAATCAAATCTTATCTGCAAGTTTACCCAGTCAATAGAAGGAATGCCCAGCACCTCTTCTAATTTGTCTGCCACCTGCTTTGATATAGAGCGTCTGCCTTTAATAATTTCACTCAGATGAGATGGCTGCATCCCAATACTGTTTGCTAAATCTTTTTGAGAAATACCGCGCTCAATAATTTCTTCCTTAAGGATGCTTCCCGGATGAATGGCCATCAAATTTGGAGCCTCATTTTTTGTTGCCATAGTGTTGGGTGTTTAATTCAATAATTGTGATTTCTATACCATCATTCGTCTCTTCGAACAAGAGCCGTTCTACTCTACCGTTAACAATTCTTACAGAACTAAGGTTAACGTTATTTGCAAGTTTTTCATAGTGCAGATAACTATATGAACGAAGACCTTCCGGATTTTCAACGATTTGCATAATCTTATATGCCCGTGCCAGCCCTTCCATAAACTTCTTATCTCTGGAATACTTCTTATACTTACTGTTCTGACCGGTATTGATAAGTTCCTCGAGATCTTTGTCCGAAATATTAACTTGCATACATTAATAATGAATATTTAATGTGCTGCAAATATAGATATAATTCCCAAATTATGGAATTTTTAAGAAAATTTTACTAATTTTAAAAAGAATTTTACCTTTGCCCCCCAATTCAGGAAAATATGAAAAAGAAGAAGTTAACAATTACTGAGGCCGACTTCCTCCTTGCCAACCGCAGAGCCTCAAGAGAGGAAGAGATTGAGGCCCACGGACACCCCGTCCGCTCCCGGACAATGGTCCACAAGTCCAAAAAGGTTTACGACCGCAACTTAATTAAAAGAGCTGCCATCAAAAGAGATGACAGCTCTTATTTTTTCATGAATATCTAAAGTGCAACTTTATTTTAACATGAATATCCAAAGTACAACTTTAGATATTCACGAAAACACACCTCCCAAACACTTGAATATTAAATAAAAAGTAATATATTTACACAATCAGCCCCCACTTATAAACTTAAAAAACCATATCATGGAAACAAAAAAGCTCGTGGGAATCATCAGTTCAATATTGCTATTCGTTAATTACATCAGCACTGCTGTTGTATATTTACTATTCGATGTCAGTGATCAGTTTACAAAAACACACGGACTTATTGCCGTAATTGTATCTTTCGCCGGAATAATCGGATTTTACTACGCCGTTTCCAGATATTTAAAACAGCACAACTACAAGGTTGAAAACATTCTTATAATTTCAGTAATTTTTATCAAAACACTGGCAATTGTACTTTGGATTATTCAAAATAAGTACACCACAATACCATATCTCTATTCATCGGTATTAAATGCTATCGTAATGATCATATTAGCAGCATTCGGAATAATGATAATACTGCGAAAAGACAAAGAATTTATCAATCTGGCTGAACTCAAACGATATATAATTTCCTGGTTCTCCGCAATATTTCTTGTAATGTTAATAAGCGGTTTGCTCACATATTTGCAAAAAGCAGATTTAATGGGCTTAACCACCATCGTTTTATCTATCCCAAATATTTTTGGGCTGATGTTCTTCCTGAAAGATAAAAGCTAATAAGGAGGGTCTGTATGAAAACGAATAATAATGCAGGCTTTTGGATTCGCTTGCTGGCGAGTTGGATTGACTTCCTGCTAATATTTATTTTACTCAAACTCGTTTATTATCTGCTTCAAATACTCCCAATTAATCTATATTTCCCTTTCGAGTTCACTTTAATAATCTGCGGAATAGTTTATTCTGCCGCCTCCATTTGGCTGACAGGCAAAACCTTTGGAAAATGGCTGTTGAATATGGAAGTTCTCAAAAGGAATAATAAGCTCTCATTCCCAGAGGCAATTTTCAGAGAATCCATCTTGAAAATAATTTCAGGAACGTTATTATTTCTTGGATTTATCTGGATTGCATTTACACGTTCAAAAAGAGGATGGCATGATTATATTGCCGGAACAATCGTTGTTATTACAAAGCCTGATTCATTATTTAACAGAACTATTAAAATCCTTGCAATTATATCGCTAATAGTCGTTTCGGGAAGTTTCTTATCTGACATGATTTATTGGTGGAACTACGGAAAAAGCATGAGACTTCCCAATGAAGTAATACATCCCTATCATAGCAGAAATACTGCCGGGCTTAAAGATATTTCGCAATTGACACCATTGGACTATTCATTAATTACAAACTGGTTAAAAGTTAATGGAAAAACACCCGAAGAATATGTAATTGAAACAACTTCAAATTTCTCGGTAACAATCTTTGGGGAACTACATAATAAGAGAGCTAACCTTGATTTTTTAAATAAAATTATTCCTGATTTATATTTTAAATCAGGGGTAAGGTGTATTGCCATGGAAGCAATACCAGCATCAATGAATGATAATATCCGCAAGCTTGTAAATGCCCGGGAATTTGATGAAAACTTAGCACTTAAAATAGCTCGCAGTCATGGCTGGCCCGACTGGGGATTTGAAGGTTACTGGGATGTGCTTAAAACTGTCTGGAAGCTCAATAAAAACCTTTCTAAAGACGAAAGTCCTATGCGTATTGTTGGGATTGATTCAGAGTGGAACGGTCCTGCTTTTTCATTAGTGGGAATGAGTGATGATAGGTTAAATGGTGTTCCTTTCTGGGAAAAATTCAGGATACTTACTTTCATTGGTGATTTGACTAAATTGGTCCATCGCGATGAAATCATGGCGCAAAATGTTGTTAAAGAAATAATAGAGAAGAAAGACAGGGGTATAGTTTGGATTGGCACCAACCATTCGTATACAAATTATGGGCAGCCTGTTTATGTAAAGAACAAATTTGTGCGGGAGAATAACAGGATGGGTGTAATGTTAAGTGAAAAGTACGGAAACAAGATTTTTCAAATTGTTCTGCACTCAGATATAAGTAATTCAAAATCTATTGATAGCCTTTTTGTAAAAACTGTTTATTACGAAGGTCTTGCTCCTGTTGGCTTTAATACAAAAGGGTCGCCGTTTGAATTACTGCGAGACAGCAATAATGTTATGTATCGTTTTCAGCCACAGGTTGCATTTAGCGATATTGCATCTGGTTATATATTTTTTAATTCACAGTCAAAACTTGAAAGCTGCAAGTGGCTTGACAACTATGTTTCCAAGGAGATGTTTATGAAATTCAAACCATACTACGAAGCTAAATATAAACGCAAGTTTGAAAGCGCAAATGTGTTTAATAATTATATGGAGGGTAAAGAATCTGAAAATACTAATCTAAAATGATGACACTCCAAAATGCAAAGTGGTAATAATTCCACTTTTATGATAAACACTTAAAGGGAAGTCTCCAAGATTCCAGAAATAAAATAAATCAATATCAATATACTCGAGCTCCCCAAATCCAAGTTGTCTGATTTTACTAACTGAATCCCCGACCTTTATCCCTCCTTTAACAGCATAAGTGTATACCGCATAACGTTTATCGTTCAAAACAAAATCGAAAGCATTCCCATTTTCACCTAGTCTGATAATACTTTTACCATAACTGAATTCTTCGTCTAATCCGAATTCAGTCATCATACTCCAGTATTTATCAGGTTTTCCAAAGTATAATAAGATACTGTCTTTTGTTTGAACACCGCTAAAAAGGTGGCCATTCAAATCGAGCAATCTTCTCTTATCCTGACCTTCAGCAATATTTACAAAGCACATCACAGCCAGGGTAATCAATACAGTTTTAATAGAAATTTTCATAATAACACTTGGTTAAATAATTGCCTTCAATTCTCAAAACAATAGCAGTTTGGTTATAATCCCGTTTGAATGATGGACCAATAGCGGCGTACTATTTTTAGGATTATCCATAAATGCATAAGTATGTTCGTCACGGGTTTCCAGCTTACCAAAACTCATTTGTTGGAATTTAATTACCGGATCCCCCACTCTAATGCCACCGGAGACAAAACTTGAAAATATTGCAAATCTTCTGTCTAATAATGCAAAACCGGAGAACACACCATCCTCACTAAAATGCAGCATGTTTTCTCCAAAATAATACTCCTCGTTAAGTCCAAACTCAGATTGATTGCTGCTGTACTTGTCAGGTTGGCCAAGTTTAGCAATCACACTGTCCTTATGATAACCTTTATATAGAATAAGATTTTCGAGGTCCAGAAAAATCTCTTTTGTCTGAGCTCTGCCAATATTCTCAGATCCAAACATCATAAACACCAACAAAGCAATTACCGGCAAAATTCCCTTAAAAGTCTTCTTCATAATTAAAACACTTCTAATATTAATACAATAATATTCTAATAATTATCCCATTAATATGATTAATAATTAAAGGGAGCGCACATTTTGGATTATCGTAAAAAAGATATGTCTCCTTATCCTCAATCTCAATTCTTCCAAATCCTAACTGCTGAAACTTGTTTACAGAATCCCCCACTCTGATGCCAGCGGAAATGTATCTTGAATAAATTACAAATCTTGTATCTTTCAGAATAAATTCAGAAAATACACCATTCTTATTGAATATCAGCGTAGATTCCCCAAATATATACTCTTCACTTAGACCAAATTCAGTCATATAGTTACTGTAACTATCTGGCTTACCAAGCTTCGCAATTATACTATCCTTTTGATATACTTCAAAAAGAACCAGCTTATCTAAATCAAGCAGATAACCCTTTTCCTGACCTGTAGCAATATTTACAAAATTCAGCATCATTACTACAAGGGCTACAATTTTCGAAAAGAACGAAAAACTCTTAACCATATAAATCAAAATTTAGATTTAACCTAAAAACCTGCGTAAACATCAGATTTGCAGTGTCTATAGTAAATATAGTATTAAATCATCAAAAAAGAATAATCTTCACAACTTTCTCATTGATATATGAATAACAAAAAATATAATATCTTTACAAAGTCACACTCAAAATATAATTAACTGAACCATTAACCCCCACCCCATGACCAAAAACACCCTCCCCCTCATCCTCACAGCCATCCTCCTTTCCGGCTGCACCTCATTCTATCAGCTTGTAAATATCAGCCCCTCAGCAAAGCTGATGAATATCTCCTACACAACCGACGCCCCTAATCCACTCTATCAGTTCCACTATGCCGACACCCTTAACAACGCCTTCCTGAAGGAGCTCAGAAGCGCCAACAACCTTGAGCAGATGACCGCCGGACAGGGTGAAATAGAAAAAATCAAGACAATTCTTGACTGGACCAGCAAACAGTGGGCACACAACGGCAGCAACACTCCAACCAAGTCCGATGCCCTTACAATCCTCGCAGAGGCCAGACAGGGCAAGCAGTTCCGCTGCGTAGAGTACGGAATTGTGGCAACCGCCGCCCACAACAGTATTGGAATACCCGCCAGAACACTGGGACTTAAGACCAGAGATGTCGAGAAAGTCAGACGAGGCGCAGGACACGTCGTTTCAGAAGTCTATTCAAAAGAGCTTGGCAAATGGATTTACATAGACCCGCAGTTCAACATAATGCCCACCCTTAACGGAACACCTCTCACAGGAGTAGAGTTCCAAAAAGCCATCTATAATAAAGATGCAGGCCTAGTGCTTGTCAATAAACAGGGTCCGCTCAGCAAAGAGGATTCAGCCAGCTATATCAAATGGATTGGGAAGTACCTCTTCTACTTCGACATCCTATTTGACCAGAAGACACTCGACTCTGAGAAATTCATGCGGATTAACGGAATGAGCAAACTAACCCTTGTGCCCGCAGGTCACAAAGAGCCACGCATATTCCAGCGCAGCAGCAAAATAAACTATAGCTACTACACAAACTCCCTGAACGATTTTTACAGAAAACCGCTCTAAAGAAAATTTCCCAAAACCCCTATCTTTGCCCAAAAGAAACCAATGGGAGCAAAAATCCTCATAACCGGAGCGACAGGAAATACTGGCGTTTCAGTAGTCCGTTTTCTGAGTCAGCAATCTGGTGCCAATGAGATAATTCTTGGCGTAAGAAATGTCGAAAAGGCAAAAGAGACCTTCGCAGAATTCAAAAACGTAAGCTTCAGAGCATTCGATTTTGAAGATCAGGAGACATTTGCCGGTGCGCTTAAAGGAATAGACAGGGTATTCCTCCTCAGGCCTCCGCATATATCCGATGTGGACAAATACTTCGGCCCCCTGATAGCAGAAATAAAGAGGCAGCAAATCAGTGAAATTCTTTTCCTCTCTGTACAGGGAGCAGAAAAGAGCAAAGTAATTCCCCACAATAAGATTGAGAAACTTATCAGAGAGGCAGGATTAAGTTATATCTTCCTTCGTCCCTCCTATTTCATGCAAAACCTGACAACTACCCTAATGCATGATATAACAACTAAAAGGGAGATAATTCTGCCTGCAGGTGATGCAAAATTCAACTGGATAGACATTGAAAATATTGGTGAGGCCGCGGCAATTCTGCTAAACCACTTTGAAGAGCACAAAAACAGAGCTTACGAAATAACCGGGCTGGAAAATGAAAGCTTTAAGAGTGTCGCCGCAGTAATTAATAAAGCAATAGCAAATCCCATTATATACCGGAATGTAAACCCAATCAGCTTTTATAACATTAAGAAAAGGGAGGGTATGGCCGGAGGGCTGATTCTTGTCATGATAATGCTCCACTTCCTCCCTCGTTTTCAGAAAGAGCCGGCAATCTCAAACTTCTATGAGCAACTTACCGGTAAAAAGCCTGCCAACCTGGGAACTTTTATTGCGAGGGAAAAATTTAAATTTGAGCATATAAAAAACAGCTAAAATTGCTGCAAACACCTTAAATGCGGAGAATAAATCCACTATTCTCCGCATTTTTTGCGGAGAATATCGAATTAAAACCCATTAAATTTATCTCACTATCTTTGCGGCGATATTTTTGTTCCGAATAAATTAAGAATCCACCATAAACTCAGTGAGAAAATACTTAACTGTACTTGCATCATTTGTAATAATGACCTGTATCGGGAGCGTTTATGCATGGAGTATTATCGCCTCTGAACTTATTGATAAACACGGGCTCGCAGCCTATCAGACCCAGGTAATATTCGGAACGCTCATTGCAGTATTCCCGTTAACTATGATTGTTACCGGAAAACTGGCAGTGCGAGTTAAGCCCCGTTACTTCGGCTACCTCTCCGGACTCTTTTTCTTCGCCGGCTACATGCTTGCAGGCTGCTGCCAAGGTAGCTTCGTTGTAATGCTTGCAGGAATCGGCATTTTAGGCGGAATAGCGACCGGATTCGGCTACTGGGTAGCTCTCACCTCCCCGGTTCTCTGGTTCCCTGAAAAACGAGGATTAATCACCGGAATAGCATCTGCAGGATTTGGCCTGGGCGCAGTATTTATGTCTGAGGTTTCTGAAATACTACTTAACCATGGCTACGATGTTTATGATCTGCTTAAAATTACCGGCTCTGTTTATGCCCTAACCATAATTATCTTTTCTACCATTATCTATCAAGTTCCTGTAAAAGAGGAGGAGAGCGAACCGGGAGCAGAAACTTTGAATTTTACCGCCACCCCGATATTTAAAAAACTCTTTGCCGGTATATTTCTTGGTACGTTTGCCGGGTTACTCATAATTGGAAGTCTGGGAATTATTGGAGCAGAGTACCTGATTCCAAACCATTACATAATTCTTGGGGTAGCCCTGTTTGCAATTGCTAACTTTTCGGGCAGACTTGTCTGGGGCTTTTTAAGCGATTACACCGGAGCCAGCCTGAGCATATTCCTGGCCCTCCTTTTCCAGGCAGTATCTATCTATTTACTTGATATTATTAACCTTACAGAGCTCTCATATTTAACTGTTTCATCCCTTATTGGTTTTGGATTTGGCGGAAACTTTGTTCTCTTTGCAAAAGAGACCTCCCAGGTATTTGGAGTGAGGAAGCTTGGTACTGTCTATCCATATGTTTTTATTGGATATGCTGTTGCCGGAATCGCCGGTCCGTTAAGCGGAGGTTTGCTGTACGACTACTCGGGCTCCTTTTTTTATGCAATAATTCTGGCGAGTTTTATGAGCCTTCTGGGGAGTTTACTATTTTTAAACAATTTTATCAGACACAGGAAAGATGAAAAATACAAATAACATAGAATTTGCCGCAAAATGTATTCAGGAGGGGAAGCTTGTTGCCTTTCCAACTGAAACTGTTTACGGGCTTGGCGCAAACGCATTAAACCCGCTGGCTGTGGCAAAGATCTTTGAACTCAAGGAGCGCCCCACTTTTGACCCGCTGATTGTTCATATCTCAACGATGGCTCAGCTTGAAACCGTCGTTGCCGGTATTGACGAAAGGGTTTACAAACTGGCAGAAAAATTCTGGCCCGGGCCGCTTACCATGGTTCTCCCAAAAAGCAGCATAGTTCCCGATCTTGTCACCTCCGGCCTGCCCACAGTAGGCGTGAGAATGCCTAAAAACGACATTGCCCTCGAGTTGATAACCCGCTCAAACTGCCCCATAGCGGCCCCCAGCGCAAACAAATTCGGCCGGATCAGCCCTACAACTGCAGCTCACGTTCAAAAGCAGCTTCCCAATGTAGATTATATCCTTGACGGCGGAAAAACAACAGTTGGAATTGAATCGACTATCATAAGGCTTACAGAGATTGGGTTCCAGATTCTGCGCAACGGAATCATCACAAAAGAGGAGCTGGAAAAGGTTGTGCCATTTGACGGCAGCTCAGAGATAGAGAAGATGTCGGCCCCCGGGATGCTAAAATCTCACTACAGCCCAAGAAAAATGCTGCTGATTGCAGATGCGCCCCTGGCAAACATTGACAAATCCAAAGCCGGCCTCATCTCATTTTCAGGAGAAATGGAGGGCGGATACCTTAAGGTGATACGGGTCTCACAGACGAATGACCTTAAGGACTACGCAGTAAATATGTTCGAGGCCATGCACTCCTTTGAGGACGACCCTCAGATTGAGCTTATCATTGCAGAGCCTGTGCCGTCTGAAGGGATTGGTATCGCAATAATGGACAGACTCCGCAAGGCCGAATACGACTGGAAGTCAGCCAAACAGTAACTGAATCTGGCTGGCCGGCGGCCTCATTGTTTCGCTCAGATTCTCAGCTCTTTTTTCTAAGAAGATGTTTTGAAAGAAACCTTCTGACAGGCTCGTCGTACAACTTGAGACTCAGGTATGCAAGCACAATAGACCCTATAAAGAGCGCAACAGCACCGGGCAGAGACTGCACAAAGGTGAGGTTCTCATTCTTTACCCATGCATAGTAGAGGTAAATGAACGGATAGTGAACCATATAAAGCGGATATGAGATATCCCCCAGAAACTTGCACAGTTTATTAGCAAACTTTCCTTTAATCTCCCCTGATGCTCCAATATAGACAATCAGAGGAAAAGCAACCGCAAAGCACAAAGTGTCATAAAGTCCGTTCATCCAGTAATGATCTGCACCGCCAATTCTTGGAATTGCAGATAAAACCACAATCGCAAGGCCTCCAACCCAGAATGCTCCATTAATTTTCTTAACCGGCCTGAAAACCCTGGACATAAGAAGACCCGCAGAGAAGGAGAAAAGCAGCCTCAGCGTTCCGCCCAGCATATTATCGCCCGTCAGGGAGTATCCTACGCATATGTCGCCGTAAGGGCCCCAGATAGCAAACACAGCAAGGCCGATTCCTGCCGCAGCGACAAGCGCAGAGAGGGCTTTTGTAGGTAGCCTGCGGATAAACAGGGCATACAGGATATTGCCGATATATTCAAAAAAGAGCGACCAGCTTGGGCCGTTAAGCGGATACATCTCTCCCACTCCCCTTATCTCAGCACCCGTTGTTGCCGGAATAAGAAAGGCATTCAGCAGTGTAGCCAATAAAAGAGCAGATATTGAGATTTTAGAGACATCCCAAACCGAGCAACCCTGAGTATAGAACATCGCAGCCCCAATAAGCGCCCCAATTACAACCATTGGGTGAAGGCGGATAATCCTCCTTTTGAAGAATTCCCACACCGACATGGTTTTCCAGCGGTCGTCATATGCATATCCCATCACAAAACCGGAGAGGATAAAGAAGAAATCGACAGCCAGATATCCGTGGTTAATTTTCTGGTCTAGATGGCTGGTAGCAAATGCTTCAAATATATGAAAACAGACAACAGTAAGTGCCGCAACTCCTCTGAGTCCGTCAAGAATGTTGTAGTGGGGTTTTGTATCTGCAAACGCAGCTGCTGAAACTTGTGACATGGGATCAATTTGACCCCAAAATTAACAATTTTGTTTACCTTTGATAACCACCCAATTAAATATTTCTGTTATGAAAAAGGTATTCGCAGTTATCGTTATCTCAATTGTATCGGCATTCTCCCTTATCGCACAGAACCATACGCCGGCAAAAAAACACTTTGCAGAATTTCAGGCCGGGCCAATCCTTATCCACACAAACCAGATGTCCGGAATTCTCTCCGAAGCCTCTGCAACTATTGGTTTAAACATTAGCTCCAGACTTTCTGCCGGGTTGGGAATTTCCACAATCCACTTTATAACTGCCACGCCATATCTTTATGGAAAATTAAACTTTGCAAACCTTGAAAAGAAAAGCATAATCCCATTTATTTCTCTTAACGCCGGCTACACATTGAATTTTGAAGACTCTGCAACTCCAAATGACAGAATAAGTATAGAACCAAAAATAGGACTCTCATTCTACGGCAAAAAGAAAAAATCCTCATTTATTATTTATGCCGGAGCTCATTACTATACAAGAGTTTTGCCAACAATAGGTATTGGGGTAGGATTTTAGATGGCTGATGCCCGGCTGGCTGATGCCTCAGAGACAAAGTTGCATAATGTGTATTATTATGAACATTTTTATATATATTTGTTCATTATTATAAACATTATTTAAATGAAACGGCCTTTACTTCCATCTCAATCAAGAATTCTTGCTGAATTTGGAGAAAATATAAAATACGCCAGATTGCGCAGAGATTTATCTTCAGAGCAAGTCTCAGAGCGTGCATCAATTTCCAGAAATACACTTATAAAAATTGAAAAAGGGGACGAAAGTGTTGCTATAGGATATTATTTCAGAGTCCTGGCGATACTGGGGCTAGACAAAGATCTTCTATTGGTGGCAAAAGACGATGAACTTGGAAGAAGATTGCAAGATGCCCGGTTCTCAGTTAAAGAGAGAGCTTCTAAAAAATAAGCTATGGCACAGAATAAAGAAATATATGTTTATATGGATTGGTTTATGTCTGAAGAGCCAATCTTTATGGGCGTGCTTTATAGTGAAGTAATCAGAGGCAAAGAGGTTTTTTCATACGAAAACGATAAGAACTGGATAAACAATAGTAGTTTCCGCTCACTGGACCCCGATTTATCTGAATTTTCCGGAAAACAATATTTGAAAGCCGATAAAAATAACTTTGGTCTTTTCCTTGATTCGGCACCGGACAGATGGGGACGTACTTTAATGCGAAAGAGAGAGGCCATTTTAGCCAGAGCAGAAAACAGAATTACCCGTACATTAACTGAAGCAGACTATTTGCTGGGTGTTTTTGACGGGAACAGAATGGGAGCACTTCGCTTTAAAACTTCTCTGGAAGGCGATTTTATGGATAATAACAAATCTCTGGCGACTCCTCCCTGGAGTTCTATACGAGAACTTGAATACGCCAGCCTGCATGTTGAAAACGATGATGAAATCTACTCATCTGAACACATAAAATGGATTAATATGCTGTTTGCTCCGGGCTCATCTCTTGGAGGAGCAAGACCAAAAGCAAATATACTGGATGAAAAGGGTCAGTTATGGATAGCAAAATTCCCCAGCGGTAAAGATGAAAAAAACACTGGTGCATGGGAGTATGTAGTTTCCAGAATAGCTGCAAATTGCGGAGTTATTATGTCTGAGTGCAAAGCTCAAAGATTTGGAAGTAATCATCATACTTTTTTAACAAAACGCTTTGACAGAAATGAAGCAGGTAAAAGAATCCACTTTGCTTCTGCAATGACTCTGCTAGGTTATTCTGACGGAGCAAGCTATTCAGATGGCGTCAGCTATCTGGAACTCGCACAGTGGATTGCTTCTAATTGCAACAATACTAACTATAATCTGGAGCAATTATGGCGCAGGATTGTTCTAAACATTGCTGTATCAAATTGTGATGACCATTTAAGAAATCATGGATTTATCCTTTCAGGCAAAGGGGGGTGGGAACTTTCACCGGCTTATGATATTAATCCTGATGAGACAGGGATGGGTTTAAAGCTGAATATTTCTGAAGATGACAATTCGCTTGATTTTGAGTTAGCCCTTAGCATTGCTAAATACTTTGGTTTAGGAACCGCTAAGGCAAACGAAATTTTAGCAGTAATAAAATCTGCGGTCTCAAAGTGGCAAAAATATGCATCAGAGGCAGGAATTCCCCGAAGTGAACAAGAGCTGGTTGCCGGAGCCTTCAGATATTGAAAACTCAGGACTGTTGCCTCAAAAGCAATACTATATAGTATATCCTTAAAATTTAAAAAACAGAATGATGAAAACTTTTCTTAGTGATATATCCAAAAAAGAATTTCCGGTTTCAGAAAAGGTTTCGGCACAAACAATCCGACATTCAATTCTGACATTGATTCAAAAAGAGAATCCAAACTTCTCACACGACAGCTACCTCTCTTTAAGCGAATTAAACAGCTACAGAGATAAGGCTGTCGCTGACTATCTGATTAAAGAGGTAGGTGAGCTCACGGAGCTTGAAAAAACTGTTTTAAGTTCTGTAACAAAGAATAATACCTTAACGGACAAAATCAGCGGAGATAAAAAGAAAAAACTATCCACAGGCCAGAAAGTTGCAGACAAAGTCGCTGCCTTTGGAGGTAGCTGGACCTTTATAATCTCATTTGGAGTCTTCATTATTATCTGGATAGCTATAAACTTTTTCTGGCTTGTCAATAAAGGGTTTGATCCATATCCGTTTATCCTTTTAAATTTGATTTTATCCTGCCTTGCAGCGTTACAGGCTCCGGTTATTATGATGAGTCAGAACAGGCAAGAGGAGAAAGACCGGGACCGGGCAAAGAAAGACTACATGATTAATCTTAAATCTGAATTAGAGATAAGAGCCTTGCATGAAAAAATTGACCATTTCATAATGAACCAGCAACAAGAACTGCTTGACCTTCAGAAAACTCAGATTGACATGATGACCGACATCCTTAAAAGGGTTGGTCCTCAAAATTGAAATAGTATTAAATTACTCAAAAGCAATCCATAGATTTTAAATAATTTTATAGAAAATTACTCTTATGAAAAGATTAACATTCACTCTGCTTTTTACCCTTTGCTCTCTGATTTCATTCGCTCAGCTGAAACCAGATTCCAAGGTTTTTTTAACATTTGAACAGACTCAGAACGAAGTAAATGTAGATGGAGCAAATGCTGTCGAAATGCTCAAAGACTACCTGGCCGGGAAAACCTCTCTGATAATTACTGATTCAAAAGAGTCTGCCGATTTTGTTTTTCAGCTCAGGGTTATTGAAAAAAATGTCGGCAACAGAAAAGGCAAATTAGATATCATTGACAACCAAACATCTGCTCCTGTATTTGAATCAAAATGGGTCACAGGCACTATGAATGCCTTCTATGGTTACTCCGGATCAAGACATGCAATTGGAATCCTGGTAAAGGATCAGCTTATAAAAGCTTTTCCTGTAATTGCCAAATAATTAAACCTCTTTGCAATATGGACAACAACCGCGTATATAAAATGATCTTTGCAGATGTCTACCCTTTTTATGTTCAGAAGGCAGAAAAGAAGGGCCGGACAAAGGATGAGGTTGACGAAATAATCTGCTGGCTTACCGGCTATGACCAAAAAGGTCTGGAGCAGCAACTTTCAAACAAATGCGACTTTGAGACATTTTTCGCTCAGGCCCCTCAGATAAATCCCAATGTTTCAAAAATAACAGGGGTTATATGCGGATACCGAGTAGAGGAAATCAAAGAAGATCTGATGCAGAAAATCCGCTATCTGGATAAGCTGATAGATGAGCTCGCCAAGGGCAAGGCTATGGATAAAATCTTACGGGCCTGAGTTCTGCAGAACTCTGCTAAAGTTTCCCACGTGCAATTTACCCCTGGGGAAAAGTGTCAAACATCACATATACTGCTAGTTATGAAATATTTCGTTTTTGTATAAAGGCCTGTTCATCAATGATCTGACACTTTTCCCCAGGGGTAAAATGTCAAGCGCATTGACACCTGCCAGCCTAATTTACACTCATCACATTTTGTGAGCTTTACAAATAGCTTAAGTAAGAAATTAAGAGATTTATAATTTACAACTACCTCAATATTAGCAACATGGAAATTAGGCTGGCAGGTGGGTTGCACGAGGGAAACTTTTGAACTTTGCCAGAGTTTTTACGAACTAGCTAACATACTGCGCTTTATGTTTTAATTTGTTTTTTCTAAAGCTTCAAAATATTTACTAAATGCTTGTTATTCTGCATTTTTGTAAAAACTCTGGCAGAGTTCAATTGTTGCTTGCGTTTACCCCTGGGGAAACTTTAGTTATAGCGAATCTCCTTCAACTCAAACTTACCGTAGCAGAAATCCCCCTCCGGGTAGACGTAGATTACATCTGCCTTTGAGGGAAGGCGGTATCCGTTAAAATTTCCATACTCCAGAACCGGAGTTCTCCACGGGTAATTTTTATAGACCTTCCCGTCTGTAGTTTCAAAGCGGTCATTACTTATAAAATCAACAAGACGGCCATCATTGTCAAAGCTTAGTAAAGCTTCTATTGTAATATTACCATTGGTAAACTTTGCTTTTATTCGCAAAGGGCTAATCTCCTCCCACCTGATTCTCTTATCTGCCAGAGTGGCCGGAGCCATAAAACACATATCATTAAACAATGTTACCGTCTCTCCCTGGTCCATCTCTTTGCCCCTCGCGTCAACGACCTTAAACAGTCCCGCAACTTTAATCTCCATAGAGGCTTTCCGGTCTTTGTACACATGCAGTCCAGCTGCAGGAACACCTGATTTTTTTGCCTTTATGTAAAAGAACCGGCACGGATTACCAAAAAAGTTGTATTGCTCCGAACTGAAGCTCATCCATCCGTCAGTTGGTTTGGATCTGATTTTGCCGGTAGCCCTGATAAATACATTTTGAACTTTTGGTTTTCCCACAGATCCGGTGAACCGAATGTACTCCTTAACTGCATCAGGCAAATTCGCAATATCTGTCTCCTCCAGATTGCCGTAAGTCATGGCAGTCTGGTTTTTAAAGGCAGATCTCACCTCTTGTTTGTATACTTTTCTGTACGACATATTTAAGTTTTATCCATTTTTCTTAACTAAAAACTCACATTTTGAGCCGTTCCAGAGCGTCTCGTTTACGCTTAGTTTGTACCCGGGGCCAATTACACTTGCGAACGATTTAAACGGGTTGATGCAGTATATTGAGCAAGGCTGAGCCGTCCCCATGCTTTTTGCAATAATGCAAAGCAGACACTTTTCACCGGTTGCCCTATACTCCTCCTCATGCGAATCAACCTTCCAGTCAATGCATCCGAAAATTCTGGAAAAGTTAGTAAACAACGACTCAACTGAATCAATTTCCAGCTGCTTTAATTGCAGCGATGCAGCTTTCTGCTGATGTAAAAGCTTGTCTTCTGTAACAGATTCAAGGATTCCGGCGTTCTCATAATTCCTTACCGAATCTGCCAGCACCCCTGCGTAAAATAATTGCAGAATTTTGTGTTCTTTTGTCATGGCTATTTAATTAATTTTGTCAGCGCAAAGTTATGCCCCGCCAATTTTACCCGAAATAGTGATTAATCATCATTTTTATGAATCCTTCATCTGAAGAAATCTTAAAGAGATATTTTGGCATTTTCGAAGGCCGCGAGTGTACAGTTACATCAGAAGACTATGCCCGATTCGAAAACAACAGGCGGCTGCTTATGCGTATAGCAGAGGTAGAAAACAGTTCTCTGGTTGTAATAGACATGGCTAAGAGGAACTACCTGCTTGTCTGCTCAAAGTTTAATTTCTGGGAAGATTTTGGAATTAAGGCCGATACTCCTATTCTGCCTGAACAGTTGTTTCAGTTTATGCACCCGGAGGATTTGCCATTTATTGTAGACACTGCAGAAAAATCCTTCGATTTTATTGACACTTTACCTGCGAGCGAGAAGACTGATTATAAACTTATTTCTGATTTCAGGCTCATTAACAAAGCTGGTGTGTTTGTACGTTTTGTTCAGCAAACAGTTGTTCTTGAACTGGATAAAAATGGCGAAATCTGGCTTGCATTAAAACTTGTAGATCTTTCCCCAGATAAGGATCCACGCGAGCAGCCCCAGCGTAAAATGCTCAATATGAAGAGTGGAAAACTATGTCTGTTTAATGAAGAGTTTGAGAATCAGTCTAAAAACATTCTCACTAAAAGAGAGACAGAAATTTTAGGTCTTATTTACAAAGGAATGGACAGCAATGAGATTTCGCAGCGTTTGATAATAAGCTTAAATACTGTCAATAATCACCGTCAGAACATCCTCTCCAAGACTAAAACCAAAAATACTGCCCAGGCTCTTCTTTACGCCAGAAAACTGGGCCTTATATAATTTTGATGGGGTTATTCTTCACTTTTCTAACATTTTTTTTGCAAAATCGATTTTCATATTTAACTTTGCAGTCCCAAAATCAAAGGGAAAGTTCTTATACAATCGGGGTGTGGCGCAGTTGGCTAGCGCACCTGCTTTGGGAGCAGGGGGTCCTCCGTTCGAGTCGGAGTACCCCGACAAAACAAGAAATTTGAAAGACCGGTCTTATGACTGGTCTTTTTTTTTGCCCTTAACTTTTCACCAAATCGTAAAAACTTTACATTTCTGTGAAAATGGAAATGCCCGCAAACATAGCAAATACTATTTTTGAGACGAGTTAGTTAAAATTTTAGTGATTAAGCTGCGTCCGGGAAAAAGGCATAAGGGTAAGGAGCAGATTAATAGGCCGAAAGGCATAAAAAACCGGTACTTGATGGAATCGATATCCGCGCAAGTACCGGTTTATTATTTGTCTGAACTCTGTCTGAGAACCTACTTAAGCCCGAAAGATTTCATGAACTGAACACGCTCGAACTTCTCGGGGTGCTCAATATTTGAATAATTGAGCTTTCCTTTGAAATCTGAGACCTTTTCGAATCCCTGTGTCTCCATGAACAGGTGAAGGTCTTCGAGTGCCTGTACGATTGCGTTAGGCCCCTTTTTGTAGAGGGCTGTACACATCTGGGCAGTGGTAGCTCCTGCGAGAATCTGTTTGATTACTGTTGTGCCTGTATGAATACCTGTGCTGGCAGAGAGGTCTATACCGGGAACTAAAGCTGAAACTATTCCCATCCAGCGCAGCTCCCTCAGATACTCCTCCTCGTAAGAGAAGGCGTCGGCAGCAATAATTCTTAATTTATTTATATCAATATCAGGCGAGTAAAATCTGTTGAACATAACAACACCCTTTGCTCCGCGTGATTTTAGTCCGTTTACAAAACCCGGCAGGCTGGTATAATTGCTTGCAATCTTAACTGCAACAGGAATTCTAAGCATCTTTGCAACAGATCCCACAACATCCAGGTACCCGTTCTCTATCTCATCTGCCCTTTTGGAAACAGTAAGCGGAAGCGAATAGATATTCAGTTCCAGACCGTCTGCCCCTGCGTCCTGAATCTCCTTTGCAAACTCTACCCACTCTCCCATTGAATAGCAGTTAATACTTGCAATTACAGGGCAGGATACTGAATCCTTAACCTCTTTCACAAGCTTAAGATACTTTGCTATAGAGTTATGGCGTATGTAATGGTGAAGGTAATCTGCAGATTCCGGATAGTCCTGCGACTGACTGTTAAGGAATTCGGCCTCGCTTACAATCTGCTCTTCAAAGAGTGATTTTACAACAATCGCACCCACTCCTGCCTTGTCGTAGGCAATAACTTTATCAATCTGAGAGGTCAATCCTGAGCTGGCTGCGAGCAGAGGGCTGCGCAGCTGTAATCCCATGTAGTTTACGGACAGATTTGACATAATTTGTTAAGTTTAAATTTTTTCCAATACTTTTCTGAAGCTCACCCTCTCCTCGACAATGCCGCGCACTTTTTCTACAGGTATTCTCTCCTGCTGCATTGTGTCTCTGTCGCGTATGGTAACGCAGTTGTCTTCGAGAGTCTGGTGGTCTATTGTTATGCAGAACGGCGTTCCGATTGCATCCTGGCGGCGGTAGCGCTTGCCTATGCTGTCTTTCTCGTCGTACTGGCAGTTAAAGTCATATTTGAGGTCGTTCATAATTTCGCGGGCCTTCTCAGGAAGCATATCCTTCTTAACCAGCGGAAGCACAGCAACCTTAACAGGAGCAAGGATTGCAGGCAGCTTCAGAACAACTCTCTCCTCTCCGTTCTCGAGTTTCTCTTCGCAATATGCTGTAGAGTAAACTGCAAGGAAAGTTCTGTCAAGACCAATTGAGGTCTCAACAACATAAGGCACGTAGCTTTCGTTGGTTTCAGGGTCGAAATACTGAAGCTTTCTGCCTGAGAACTTCTGGTGCTGGCTCAGGTCAAAGTCTGTTCTTGAGTGAATTCCCTCAAGCTCCTTGAAGCCAAACGGGAATAGGAACTCGATATCTGCTGCAGCATTTGCGTAGTGAGCAAGCTTCTCATGGTTGTGGAAACGGTATTTCTCGTCGCCAAGCCCAAGGGCCTTGTGCCAGGCTAGTCTCTGAGCCTTCCAGTGTTCGTACCATTTCATCTCTTCACCCGGACGCACAAAGAACTGCATCTCCATCTGTTCAAACTCCCTCATGCGGAAGATGAACTGTCTTGCTACTATCTCATTTCTGAATGCCTTGCCAATCTGTGCAATTCCAAAAGGAATCTTCATCCGGCCTGTCTTCTGTACATTCAGGAAGTTCACGAAAATACCCTGGGCTGTCTCGGGTCTCAGATAGATTACGTTTGCATCTTCGCTAACGCTTCCCATCTGGGTCGAGAACATAAGGTTGAACTGTCTAACCTCTGTCCAGTTGCGGCTTCCCGAAATAGGACAAACAATTTCGCAGTCAATTATAAGCTGACGGACTGCCTCAAGGTCGCCCGAGTTAAGGGCTTCGTTCATTTTCGCAGTAATCTCTGCAGCCTTCTCTTTGTTGCGCAGAACATTTGGATTTGTAGCGCGGAACTGAGCCTCGTCAAAGGAGTCTCCGAATTTCTTTTTGCCCTTCTCAACCTCTTTCTCAATCTTCTCCTCAATCTTGGCAATATGATCCTCGAGCAGAACGTCTGCCCTGTATCTCTTCTTTGAATCTTTGTTGTCAATGAGCGGGTCGTTGAAAGCACCAACGTGTCCGCTTGCCTCCCAGATCTTTGGGTGCATGAATATTGCAGAGTCAATCCCCACGATGTTCTCGTTGAGACGAACCATAGAATCCCACCAGTAACGCTTGATATTGTTCTTAAGCTCAGCGCCCAGCTGACCATAATCGTACACAGCACTCAGCCCGTCATAAATTTCACTTGAAGGAAAAATAAATCCGTACTCCTTCGCGTGAGCTATCAAACTCTTAAACAACTCCTCTTGTGTCATAATCTTATATACATTTAACAGGCTGCGAAAATACTGCTTTTTTGCAGATTTTTGATAAATTTGCGGTTTATAAAAATAACAAAAATTGGTTAAAATGCGCAAAATACTGTTAACGCTCATTTCAATAATGTCATTTGCAGCTCTTTCTGCACAGCCAACAGCCACCTGGCAGTTCGAACAGAAAGACAACGGCGACGGCACTATCGATTTAATATTCAAGGCCGACATTCAGGCTCAGTGGTACATGTACAACTCTGAGCTGGTAGAAAACGGCCCGCTGCCAACTAGCTTTGAATTCAAGGCTCCAAAGGGTTTTACCCCGGTTGGCAAGCTCACAGACATGCTCAAGCCCAAGAAAAAAATGGACGAGGCCTTTGGCCTGGAGGTCAAGATTTTTGAAAAGAAGGCAGCATTCGTACAAAAGATCAGAAGAACGTCTGAAGGCCCGCTTAAGGTTGAGGGGATACTCACATACCAGACCTGCAACGGCGGAGAGTGCCTTATGGACGAACTTGATGTGAAGTTTGACATTCCTGCCGGCAAAGTGGTTGCAGCAGCAGAGGGAACCGAAGGCGCTACTGCCGATTCTGCCCTCGCAGCAGTAAATGCGGTTGCTGATTCAGCTGCGGTTGCAGCTGTTCCTGTGGAAGGAGCTGAAAGCACAAAGGAGCAGGGGCTGCTTATTTTTCTGCTGATTGCTTTTGCAGCAGGACTTGGCGGAGTCTTTACACCTTGTGTATTCCCTATGATTCCTATGACCGTTAGCTTTTTCATAAGCGGCGACGGAAACAAAAGAAGCGGAATTATCAAGGGTCTTGTTTTTGGCCTATCGGTAACTCTAATTTACACGCTTGTTGGTGTTATTGTAGCTCTATTCCAGAGCACAGACGCTACTGACGTTATGGGAACCCACTGGATTCCAAACCTCCTCTTTGCAATTCTATTTGTTGTGTTTGCAATCTCATTCTTTGGAGCGTTTGAAATCACCCTCCCAACCGGTCTGGCAAACAAGGCAGACGCAAGAGCAGACAAAGGGGGAATAATTGCCTCATTCTTTGTTGCCTTTGCTATGGTTATTGTTTCATTCTCCTGCACCGGTCCTTTTGTGGGATCAATTCTTGCGGCAGCAGTTACAGGCGGGCTTGCAATCAAACCTGTACTGGGAATGGCAGCATTCGGCCTTGCCTTTTCCCTCCCGTTTGTAATCTTCTCTTTCTTCCCTTCACTTATGAAGAAGATGCCAAAATCTGGCGGATGGCTAAATGTTGTTAAAGTTGTGTTTGCCTTTATCCTGCTTGGATTCAGCTTAAAATACCTTGCTGCGGCAGATGCATATTTTGGACTTGGAATCGTTACCCGCACAATCGTTATCTCTGCATGGATTGTTCTTGCAATCATGCTTGGAATGTACCTTCTTGGCAAACTCAGGACATCTCACGATTCAGAGGTTAGCTATGTGGGAACGTTCAGACTTCTGCTTGCGATTGCCTCTTTCTCATTTGCTGTTTATATGGTTCCCGGCCTCTTTGGAGCGCCTCTTGCATCTCTTTCGGGAATAATTCCTCCGGCAGACGGAAGTGAATTTGTGATTGGCAGCGGCACAACTACTCAGGCCCAGCAAACAGAATCGCAGTCAGAAGGTCAGTTTGGCCCAATAAAATACTATGATGAAAAGCACAAGGCTCCTTACGGACTCCTGAGCTACTATGAGGTTGAGCAGGCAATTGAGGCTGCAAAACAGCTTAACAAACCGGTTCTTCTCTCGTTTAAATCGCGAACCTGCAGCGTATGTAAACTTATGGAAGCAACTGTATGGAGTGACCCGCGCGTTCTGGATATTATCAGAAACAAGGTGGTTCTTGCATCTCTTTATGTTGACGACAGAACTGAACTTCCTGTAGAAGAGCAGGTAACCTCAACTCTTGACGGTAAAGTGAAAAACACACTTGGCCGCAAGCTCAGAGACTTTCAGGTAAGCCGCTTTGGTGTTGCAACCCAGCCATTCTATGTGCTAATTGACCATAATCAGAATGTTGTTGTAAAACCTGTAGGCGAATCATCAGTTGACGAATTCCTTGCCTTCCTTAACACCGGTATTTCAAACTTTGACAAGGCTCAGGCTCTGGCTCAGCCTCAGACAGAGACTGCTGTTAAGTAATTCATCTGCAATTCTGCCTTGAAGCGGCAGTGTTGCACATATTGCAAATAAAAAATCCTGCATCAGATTGCTGTTAATGCTTTCCGGTGCAGGATTTTTCTTTAAGTGCAGGGTTCTTGAAAACCCTTTGAATATTGTTATAACTGAGCTAATTAAATTGTTTCGAAGAGCTCGCTTTTAGGTTTTCTAACCTTCTTCATAAACTGGTTTTTGTCTTCAGGTGAGCGGAAACCAACAGCTCCTATGCAGACTGATGTTAATCCCTGCTTGTCAAGACCAAGAATCTCATCAAATTTTGCTTTGTCAAAACCCTCCATTGGGCAGCTGTCAATTTGCTGTTCGGCAGACGCAGAAAGAAGTGCACCCAGTGCTATATATGCCTGCTTTGCATTCCAGTTTGAGAGTTGCTCAGGAGTGAGTGAAGAAATTGTTCCGTTAAGCAAATCTCTGTAACCGTTTGAGCTCTCAACAGGGTAGTTGTTTATCTCTGCACCCAGCTTAAGGAATGCATCTACCTTTTCAGGTCCGTACTCCTTGAAATTTGCGAAGAGAAATATCTGAGAAGCCTCTGTTAGCTGAGGTTGTCCCCATGCTGCCTCCTGGAGTTTAGCACGAATCTCAGGGTTTTCAATTACAAATACTTTATAAGGCTGAAGACCAAACGAAGAGGGTATGTAGTTGATTGCATCCTTCAGGTATTCAAGCTGATCTTTGCTGAGCTTTTTATTTGAATCAAAGCGTTTTGTAGCATAACGCCATTTAAGTCCTTCTACTATGTTCATTGTTGTTGTTTTAAAAATATGTGAATAATTGATTTTTTCTGTATTTATTGTTTAATTACCATGCCATAGGAACTTCCATAACAAGTATTTTTGCTCCTTTATTTAAATCTATGCTTAATTTCTGCGTATCCTGAACAGCAATTGCATCTCTTTTGTTCAGTTTATGACCGTCTACTGTTGTTTCTCCCTCAAGAACAAAGACGTATACTCCGTTCTCTGAGCGCTTTAGTTCATACTGAATTGACGAGTCTGAATCAAACTCCCCAAGGTGAAACCATGCCTGCTGGTTAATCCACACACTCTCTTCTCCTTCGTTTGGAGAGACAATCTGGCCAAGCCTGTTTGTAACTGACTCTTTGCTGATTTTTTTCTGGTCATATCTTGGCTTTACGCTCTTCTTGTCCGGGAATACCCAGATTTGAAGAAACTCAACCGGGATATCGGTTCTGTTATTCATTTCACTGTGAATAACCCCTGTTCCTGCACTCATTACCTGTACCTCGCCCGCAGTAATTATAGCAGTGTTGCCCATACTGTCGCCGTGCTTCAGCTCTCCGCTTAACGGAATAGAGATAATCTCCATGTTGTCATGCGGATGTTTGCCGAATCCTTCGCCTGCTGCTACATAATCATCGTTTAAAACTCTCAGCGCACCAAAGTGAATTCTCTCGGGATCATAATAGTTCGCAAACGAGAAAGAGTGTGAAGACCTTAGCCAGCCGTGGTCTGCATGACCGCGGGTTGCCGCCTTTACAATATTGTATTTTGAATTATTTGTTGTCATAATCTTTGCCTTTTAATAATGTTGCAAAGATAGCGGGTCCCGGAAGGGCGGGCAATGCAAAAAAACCGGAATGTGTTGCAATTTTCCTATCCGGCCCTGAATTCAGAGAAGGTTTTCCCCTCCTCTTTCTTGAAAAAGTTGCTGAAATGGGCAGGGTCCTGGAAGCCCAGACTGTATGCTATCTCTTTGGATGACATATCTGTATGTATTCCCAGACGCTTTGCCTCAATGATAATCCTGCTCTGTATAAAATCCTTTGCCGTGCTTCCCACGGAGCTTTTCATTACGTTGTTAAGATAATCTGATGTAATGTTCAGTTCTGCTGCATAGTCAGAAACCTGATGCCACTCTCGGAAACGGAGTTCAAGAAGTTTTCTGAACTCGCCCACAAGGCTTCTGCCTGTCTCGGCAAGCTGGGTATTTCCTCCGTAACTCTTCTCTGCCACTCTGTTGCACTCAATAAGGAAAAGCTTTAGCCAGGCGGCAACCCCTTCGTTAACATAACGCTCCCCTCTGCCAAAGAGCTCTTCAATCTCCTTGCCCATTCTGTAGAGTCTTTCTGATGTCTCTTCCGGCAGATCAAGCGGCGGAGTGTCCGGCTTGCAGGAGAAGAGTCCCAGATTGGTTATGAAATCTTCATTGATATGGTACCTGCAGAGAAAATCTTTTGTGAACATTATTACAACTCCGGTTGGCCTGACCGGCGTGAACACCTGGTGAACCTGGCCGGGGGAAAGAAAAAATACCCTGTTATCCTTTATTTCATGGGAGGTAAAGTCAACAATGTGCTTTCCTGCACCATGCCTGGCGAAAATGATTGTGAAGAAGTTGTGCTTATGGGGTTCGTCCGGTACATCGCCAGCCTCGTCAAATATCTCCTCCATTGTTCTGTATGCAAAGAGAACAGCCTGATCTTCGTGCAGAAGGTCAAACGAGGGAATCTCCATCCCCCTTGTATCTGTAAAGAGTGTGTTCTTCATTACTCAGAATCTTCTTACTATTGATTTGTCCTGACATTCGTCAAGCAGCTCCCTGATAGTTTTATTGAAAACCGGATGTACAAATTCAGGGGCAATATCACAGAGGGGTTCAAGTACAAATCTCCTCTGGTGCATTCTCGGATGGGGAAGAATCAGCCTTGTTGTATCAATAACCTTTCTTCCGTAAAATATAATGTCAATGTCTATTTCCCGCGATTCGTAGCCGGTAGCCTCATCGCTTCGAACTCTTCCCAGATCTGTCTCAATTTTAAGAAGTCTCTCGATGAGGTCAAGCGGGCCCAGCGCAGAGTCAAGTCTTATGGCCATATTGAGGAACCAGGTACTGGCATCGAACCCCCATGGTTCGCTCTCATAAATAAATGAAGAGGTAATATCTTCCAGAGCAAGAACGCCAATCTTAGCACGGGCAGCATTCAGAAATGCAAGCCTGTCGCCTTTGTTGCTTCCCAGGAGAAGATAAACCCTGTCCATATTTTGAGTTTGTTTTTTAAAGCATTCCCAGCTCCAGGAGTGCCTCTTCGCTCATCCTGTTTTTGTCCCAAGGCGGGTCAAAAGTGAGCTCCAGTGCAACATCCTTTATTCCCGGTACATCAAGCACAGCATCATAAACATCCTGAAGAAGCTGATCTGCCATAGGACAGTTTGGTGCTGTAAGGGTCATTTTTACAGAGGCCTTTCCCTCCTCGTCCACCTTAATCTCATATATAAGTCCAAGGTCATATACATTAACCGGAATCTCGGGGTCGTAAACCTGCTTAAGTGCCAGAACTATATTCTTTTCTACGCTCATAACTTAAATTTATTTGTTTGCGGCAAAGGCAACCGCATAAAACTTGATTTGTCTTATCATTGAGAGCAGACCGTTTGCCCTTGTGGGCGAGAGGTTCTCCTCGAGCCCAATCTCCTTAATGAAAGAGAGGTCTGCATCAATTATCTCCTGTGGTGTCCGGCCTGAAAAGACTCTCACCAGCAGTGATACTATTCCTTTGGTAATAATTGCATCGCTGTCTGCAGTAAAGTAAATCTTGCCATCGGCATAATCTGCGGCAAGCCATACTCTTGACTGACATCCCTTTATTAGATTTTTCTCCTCTTTACCGGACTCTTTGATAATTGGAAGTGACCTTCCAAGTTCAATCAGATATTCATATTTGTCGAGCCATTCGGTGAAGAGTGAAAACTCTTCGACAATTTGCTGCTCTGTCTCTTTAATTGTCATGCTATATTAAATTTTATATCTTCTTTTTAAGATGATTTATCTTTACTTTTGCTTAAACTCAAACTACTGCTTTAGCATATTGACTGCTCGCACCAGGGATTTAATGAGAATCTCAACCTCCTGCTCTGTGTTGTATACTGTTAATGAAACTCTTACCATGCCTGTAACACCAAATCTGGTCATAAGTGGTTCGCAGCACATCATTCCCGATCTTACGGCAACTCCCATTTTGTCCAGCAACATTGCAAGGTCTGCATGGTGAACCCCTTCAATTGTAAATGAAGCAAGCGGAATTTTTCCAGGAGCATCTCCGTAGATTTTCAGCCCCTCAATATTACGCAAACCGTTCATTAACAACTCTGTGAGTCTATTCTCATGCTTGTGTGCAAACTCTTTGTCAAGCGAAGATACAAATTGCAGAGCATCTCCAAGGGCGGCGGCTCCAATGAAGTTTGGAGTTCCTGCCTCGAACTTGAGCGGAAGAGGTGCATATGTTGTTTTCTGTAAAGTCACGGTCTCAACCATGTCGCCGCCGCCCATCCATGGCCCCATTCTCTCCAGTATTGAGCGTTTCCCGTAAAGGATGCCCGTTCCTGTGGGTCCGTAAATTTTATGGCCGGAAAAGGCGTAAAAATCGCAATTCAGTTTTTGAACATCCACAGAGGAGTGGACAATTCCCTGTGCTCCGTCCAGCAGAACAAGCGCTCCGGCGGCATGAGCCCTTTTAATAAGCTCTTCAACAGGATTAACAATTCCCAGGACATTTGAAATGTGTGCTACAGAGACAATCTTAACCTTGCTGTCCAGAATTTTGTCCAGTTCATCCATTATCCAGCAGCCGTTATCATCAACCGGCAGTACTCTAAGCTCTGCTCCTGCCCTTTCACACGCCATCTGCCAGGGAACAATGTTTGAGTGGTGATCTGCCTCGCAGATAATTACAGCATCGCCCCTTGAAATAAATGATGAGGTAAAGCTGTTTGCTACCAGATTGACTGATGCTGTTGTACCCGATGTAAAAATAACTTCGTCTGTGCTCTCCGCATTAATGAATGCCCTCACACTCTCTCTGGCTCCCTCGTATAGCATGGTGCACTTTGCGCTCAGGTCGTGAACCGCACGGTGAATGTTTCCGTTAATTCCGGAATTCATCTCGTTGAGCCTGCCTGTAACGCATAGCGGTTTCTGAGCCGTAGCGCCGTTGTCAAAATATACCAGGTCCTTGCCGTTCACCTTTTGCCCGAGGGCGGGAAATTGATCCCGAACCGCCTGAATGTTATTTAAAAGAGCCATTTGTCTATATTTCTGTATGTTTTAAACTTGCAGCTGCAAAATTAGCAAAACAAAGTTGTCTGATGTACTTTAAAAAACATAAATTTGCATCAAATGTTTAATTGAAACGGCATGTACGATTATATAAAAGGCGAACTAGCAGAGATAACTCCTACAGAGGTAGTGCTTGAGGCATACAATGTAGGCTACAAAATTCTCATCTCTTTGCAGACATATTCAAAGCTTCAGGCAGGTAAGGAGAGCAAACTTTATATCCATCATCATGTAAGGGAAGATGCCGAGCTTCTTTTTGGCTTTGCTGACAAGGACGAGCGTACAATTTTCTGCCACCTGATTGAGGTTTCCGGAATTGGTCCCAACACTGCCCGCACAATGCTTTCATCAATGACATCAGATGAAATCCGCAATGCAATTATAAACGGAGATGTTAACAAACTTAAGAGTATCAAGGGTATTGGCCTTAAAACAGCCCAGCGTTTGCTCATTGAACTTAAGGACAAAATTGGCCGCAGCGGAACAGCAACACTGGTGGGCAACTACTTCCCTTCTGAATTCGATTCCCAGAGGGACGAAGCTGTATCTGCCCTTGTTTTGCTTGGCTTCTCCAAGGCGAATGTAGATAAAGTGGTGGATATCATCCTTCGCGAATCTCCGGGATGCAAGCTTGAAGAGCTAATCAAGCAATCGCTAAAAAGATTATAATTTAAACTTTTTTTAATACATTTGTATCAAATTTAATAACAGAATTATGAATATTCCTGCAAATCTTAAGTACAGCAAAGACCACGAATGGGTTTTGGTTGAAGGTGATATCGCAACTATCGGAATCACCGACTTTGCTCAGGGTCAACTGGGCGACATCGTTTTCGTAGACATTCAGACTGAGGGCGAGACTCTTAACGAAGGTGATGTTTTTGGCGCAATCGAAGCCGTTAAAACAGTGGCTGACGGACTTATGCCCGTTTCAGGCGAAATTGTAGAAATCAACACAGACCTTGAAGGAACTCCTGAGTCAGTAAACAAGGATCCTTACGGAAAAGGCTGGATGATTAAAGTTAAGCTTACAAATCCTGCAGAAGTGGATGCACTTATGGATGCAGCAGCATACGCAGCGATTCTCTAAGCTCTTTACAACAGGAAAATAAAAACCCTTTGGAACTCTCCAAAGGGTTTTTTTATTTAAATTTACAACAGTTATCCATTTAGATTTAATTATCAATACATTATGAAACACAGCTTTGGAAGCGACAACCATTCAGGAGCAGCACCGGAAATAATGCAGGCAATATTAGATGCAAACACTCAGTTTCAGGTAGCATACGGAGATGATGAAATAACAGCACGTGCTGTAAAAGAATTTAAGAAAATACTTGGAGAAGAAGCTATTCCATTTTTCGTTTTTAACGGAACAGGTGCAAATATCCTTGCTTTAAAAGCTCTTACCCAGCCATACAACTCAATTCTATGTCCGGAGAATGCCCATATAAATGTTGACGAATGCGGAGCACCGGAAAAGATGACCGGATGTAAGCTGATTCCTCTTCGCGCAACCCACGGGAAGGTAAATGCAGAGACAGTTAAGGCCGAACTTAAGGGATTCGGCTTTCAGCATCACTCTCAGCCTAAAGTCCTCTCGATCTCTCAGCCTACAGAGCTTGGCACTCTTTACACTCCTGCAGAAATAAAAGAGCTTGCAGATCTGATGCACAGTCATGGCGGATACCTTCATGTTGACGGGTCAAGAATTTCAAACGCCGCAGCATCACTTGGTCTACCGGTTAAAAGTTTCATAACAGACCAGGGAGTTGATGCCCTCTCATTTGGCGGAACTAAAAACGGCCTTCTTATTGGTGAAGCCGTAGTATTTTTCTGCAAAGAGCTGGCAGAAAACTTCCAGTACATAAGAAAACAGGGAGCTCAGCTCTTCTCAAAGAACAGATTCATAGCTGCCCAGTTTGAAGCCTATCTTAAGGATGGCCTCAATATCGCGCTGGCCACAAAGTCAAATTCAATGGCCAAATATCTTGAAAATGAACTTAAGTCTGTTCCGCAGGTTAAAATAGCAAGACCTGTTGAGACCAATGTCGTTTTTGCAGTCATTTCTGAGGATCTTTGCAAAAAGCTTCAGGAGAAGCACTACTTCTACGTTTGGGACGAAACAACAGGCGAGGTTCGCTGGATGTGTTCGTTCAACACCCGTAAAGAAGACATTGATGAATTCGTAAAAGACATAAAATCACTAATATAAATCTAAACTTTTGCAACTATGGAAGTAACAAGAACATTCGATCTTCTGGAAAAACTCGTTACCGAGTACCCAAAAGATGATATCCTGAGCAGAAAAACCGGCGGGAAGTGGATAAAGTACTCTTCTCAAAGTTATTACGAACATTCTCATAAACTAGCCTACGCCTTTCTTGCACTTGGCTACGGTAAGGGAGACAAGGTCATAACAATTACCCCCAACAGACCTGAGTGGAACTTTGCAGATATGGGACTGATGCTTGCCGGTATGGTCCATGTACCCGTTTACACAACCCTTAGCAATGACGACTACCTGCATATCTTTAAACACAGCGACGCCAGGGCAGTAATCCTGGGCGGAGACTCTCTTGTAAAGAAACTTGCTCCCATTATTTCACAGGTAGATCGTACAATTGATATTATTACAATTGATCCTGTTGAAGGATATAAGTCTATATCTGAGCTCTATATACTCGGAGCAGAAAACGAAGCCCGCTTCAAACCCGAAATTGACAAGAACAAAGCAGAGCTTGACGAGAACGAAGTTGCCACCATTATTTACACCTCGGGTACAACAGGCACCCCAAAAGGGGTAATGCTTTCTCATAAGAATCTGGTATTTAACTTCATAGGCACTGCCGTACAGCAAATCAGGGATTCAAGGCATAAAATGCTTAGTTTCTTACCGTTATGCCACATTTACGAAAGAGGTATGAACTACGACTACCAGTATATGGGTATCAGTATCTATTATGCCGAAAGCCTCTCAACCATCGCGGCCGACCTTGCGGATTGCAAAGCCGACGGCTTCTGCGCCGTACCAAGGGTTCTTGAGATGATGTTCAATAAACTTGAATCTGCAGGAAAGGATCTTACAGGTATTAAAAAGGCAATATACAAATGGGCATTCAGCATAGCATGCAAGTTTGACTATACTAAAAATGGTATTCTCTACAAACTTCAGTATGCCATTGCAGATAAACTTGTCTACAGCAAATGGAGAGAGAAACTCGGAGGCAAGGAGATGCTCATCGTTTCCGGCGGATCTGCCATTCAGGCAAAAATTATCCGGCTCTTCACCGCTGCAAAGATGTACATCTTCGAAGGTTACGGAATGACCGAAGCCTCCCCTGTTATTGCAGTAAACAATCCAAAGGAGATGATCATTAAGATTGGAACCGTTGGAAAGGCGATGGAGGGAACTGAGATGATGATTGCTCCGGACGGAGAAATTCTTACCCGCGGGCCTCACGTGATGCTTGGCTACTACAAAGACCCGGAATACACAAAAGAGGTAATTGACAGCGACGGATGGCTCCACACAGGAGATATTGGAGTAATGGTAGACAAAATCTTCCTGAAAATCACAGACCGCAAGAAGGAAATTTTCAAGCTTTCTGCAGGCAAATACGTTGCTCCTCAGGTAATTGAGAACATGTTAAAGGAATCTTCATACATTGAGAATTGCATGGTTGTAGGCGAAAATCAAAAGTTTGCCTCTGCCCTTGTTATTCCGGACATAAGCAAGCTCCATTTCTGGGCAGCAAAGCACAAAATTCACTACACAGACAATCAGAACCTGATTTCTAATCCGGATGTGATTAAGAAAATTAACAAAGAGATTGACAAGGTGAACTCAAAACTAGCAGCCCATGAACAGGTAAAAAGAGCCAAGATTATTCTTGACGAATGGACACCTCTAAACGATATGCTTTCGCAGACACTTAAACTAAAGAGGAATAAGATTAAGGCAAAATATGCCGAAACCATTGCTGATATTTACAAAAACGAAGCATAGAGTGTTAATAAAACAGAAGTAAAATCAACCTATGATTATCAAAAAAGCCGGACTTGAAGAGCGTGAACATATATTTAAGATATGGAAAGCCTGTTTCACTGATGATGAAGCATATATAACAACCTATCTTGACTATTGCTTCCCTGAAACCACAACCTGGCTTTTGGGAGAAAATCCGGATGAGTTTTGCTCTGTTTTATCAATTATTCCTTCGTTTTTCATTGAAAAAAGCGAAGTAATAAATGGCGGATACCTTTACGGGGTGGGCACTTTGCCCACCCACAGAGGTAAATCTTACTCAAAAATCCTTATGAACCACGCCGTGGAAGCGGCAAAAACAGAAGGTCTCTCCTATATTCTTGTTAAGCCTGCAGAGGAATCTCTCTTTCCACTTTACAAAAACAGCGGTTTTGACAATGAGATCTACTCCAGATCTGCCGTTTCACAGCAATTTCCAAAACATATTCCTGCACAATTACCATCTCCGGAAATGCTCTCGTTTGAGAAATTCCGTGAGTTTCGCGAGGGATCAATGGCAGATTACATATATCTCTGGCCTGAAAAAGTCCTCCAATATGCCTGGGATGAGATCATGCAAAGAGGGGGAGTCGCTTTGAATGCTCCGGGAAAGGAGAAATATTTAATAGGATATCCCTCTGTAATTAATGGTAAAACTGTTTTCTCGGCTCTTGAAACAAACACAACAACTACTCCGGAACGTAAAAATTTCTTTAGCTTCATTCAAAATTCCTCTAAAAATATATCCGGAATTTCATTTGAAACACCCCTGCTCTATCCTTCAGATTTAAAATCTGGCAAAAGTGGCAGTCAAAACCCTAAGCTATCGGCATTATTTATGGAACTTAAACCCGGAATCTGGGAGAAGGCAAACAACCGTATGCTCTCCCTTTCTATGGAATAAGAGGATTTTCAAGCAGCTTTACACATACTGTTAAGTAAAAAGATGGGTTGCGTTCCACGGGGAACGCAACCCATCTTTAATTTTATCAGGAAGTTACAGTAAACAGAAGCTATCTCCCAAAATATACCAGCAGAATTGAGATATCTGCGGGAGATACTCCCGGAATTCTCGATGCCTGTGATATTGTCTTTGGTCTGTGCTTCTCCAATTTCTGCCTTGATTCAATTGAAAGAGATGTAAGAGTACTGTAATCGAACTTTTCAGGGATTTTCACATCTTCAAGCTTGAGTATTTTATCTGCAATCCTCTTCTCTCTCTCTATGTATCCCTTATATTTTACGAAGATCTCCGCAGATTCCAGAACCTCCCGTGCCATCATTCCCAGGGAAAGTACTTCGTCTTTTTCTGAAACCTCTTTATAGGGTAATATAGCCTCAGAATTCAAAGTAGCTTTTGTGCCGATAAATTCTTTAACCAGACTTTCTGACAGTGTGTTATCATCTGCTGCTTCAAAATTTAGTACCCGGAAAACCAGTGCCAAAACCTCATTATCATTGATATGCGTCAAAAAGGTTCCTCGTGGAACATTTTTAAGCATTTCTATAATTTCTACCTGTGGTCTGCTTAGGATTTCGGCAATTTTCTTTCTCTGAACTATAGGTGCTGAATCAACTGATAGCAGATATGGATTAATCTCATCCGGAGTAACAGACGCGCTATCCATAAAACTTACAAGAGCATTTATGTATCTATACTTTAAAGCAACAAGGTCAAGACGCTCTTTCGAAGCTAGCCCAACCTCGTATCCAATTTTTGTCAGGCGTAAATCTGCATTGTCCTGTCTGAGCAGAATTCTGTATTCTGCACGGGAGGTAAACATCCGATATGGTTCGTCAACTCCCTTTGTTACGAGATCATCAATGAGGACTCCAATGTATGCCTGATCTCTTTTTAGAACGAGCGGCTCTTTTCCGGAAATTTTAAGGTGTGCATTTATGCCCGCCATCAGACCCTGTGCAGCGGCCTCTTCGTAGCCTGTAGTACCATTTATCTGTCCTGCGAAGTACAAATTCCCGGCAATTTTGGTCTCCAGAGAATGGTGTAATTGCGTTGGAGGAAAGTAATCGTACTCTACAGCGTAAGCAGGACGATATATAATTATCTTCTCAAGACCGGGAATTGCCCTTAACGCCTTGAGCTGGGTCTCCAGCGGAAGGGAAGATGAGAACCCCTGGAGATAGTATTCATGTGTATTCCATCCCTCCGGTTCGAGAAAGAGCTGGTGAGTGTTCTTGTCTGCGAAGGTCTTTAGCTTATCCTCAATGCTTGGACAGTATCTTGGACCTCTTCCTGAAATCTTTCCGGAGAAGAGAGGAGAAAACTGAAATCCGTCTTTCAGGATGTCGTGTACCTCTGTGTTAGTATGAACCATATAGCAGCACATCTGCTTTACAGTTCCCTGAATTGGGGAGGGAATATTCAGATAGGAAAATTTATCCGGCGCCGAATCTCCCTCCTGAATTTCCAGTTTGGTAAGATCTACCGAACGGGCATCAATTCTGGGCGGGGTTCCGGTTTTCATTTTATCGACAACAAATCCGAACTCCTTTAACTGCTCCGAAAGATGTTTTGAGGGAAGCTCTCCTACTCTTCCTCCCGGCGTTGTCTTCTGACCTATGTACAACTTTCCGTTAAGAAAAGTACCGGCCGTTAGAATTACTGCCTTTGCAGAAAATGAGGCACCAAGTTCGGTGACAACACCAGTTACTTTGTCCCCTTCAAAAATGAATTCAGTAACTGTGTCCTGCCATAAATTAAGGTTCTTAGTATTTTCAAGGATATATCTCCAGTTAAGTGAGAAGTGCTGCCTGTCGCACTGAGCTCTTGGGCTCCACATTGCCGGCCCCTTAGACCGGTTTAGCATTCTGAACTGAATTGTGCTGGCATCAGTAACAATGCCGGTACAACCTCCAAGAGCATCTATCTCTCTCACTATCTGCCCCTTTGCTATTCCGCCGATAGCTGGATTACAGGACATCTGGGCAATCTTACCCATATCCATTGTAAGCAAAAGGACTTTTGATCCCATTTTTGCAGCTGCATGGGCGGCTTCACAACCTGCATGCCCCGCTCCAATAACTATTATATCGTAATTATCTGTCATCTATATTGTTAGTCTTTGCAAAGCGAGGTCTTCCCTCTCTTTCATTACTCTCTTCTCCTCTGCTGAATGGTCATTATAACCAATCAAATGTAAAACTCCGTGAATCATAACTCTGTGAAGCTCCTGGGGAAAGCCAGCCTCATAGGTTCTGGCATTCTCCTTTACAGTATCTATGCTAATAAAAAGATCACCTGAAATTTTACTCCCCTCACAGTAATCGAATGTAATTATATCTGTGTAGTAATCGTGATTTAGAAACTGTCTGTTAACCGATAAGAGATATTCATCTGAACAAAGGATTACAGAAATTTCTCCCACCCTCTTTTCTCCGTTAGTTTCAGCTGTAACTACATCCCCAATCCATTTGTTTAGCACTCTCTTTGACTTTATCTCAAAAGTCGTACCCTCTTTGTGGTATGTTATCATTTTGAATTATTTAACCTGTCCTCTTCCAGCAGATCCCAGTATTCGATTGCTCTTCTTGTATGCGGAATAACAATTGAACCGCCCACAAGGTTTGCCACAGACATAACTTCAAACATCTGCTCTCTGGTTACACCAAGCTCAAAACATTTTTCCAGATGATACTTGATGCAGTCGTCGCACCTGAGTACCGCAGAGGTGGCCAGACCCAGCATCTCTTTTGTCTGCGCAGAGAGAGCTCCCTCCTCATAACAGCGTGTGTCAAGGTTGTAAAATCTCTTGAAAAATAAATTGTCTGAGTCCAATATTACTTTGTTCATCTTGGCACGATATGTGCGGAATTCTTTAATAGCATTCATAAGGTAAAATTTTTGAGGCAAAACTACACAAATATATAATTCAAAAATTTAAAAACTATGTCTAAAGTTACCGTTATTGGAGCCGGAAATGTTGGTGCAACATGTGTTAACGCAATGAACATGATGCAGTTTGCAGGTGAGATTGTACTACTTGATATCAAGGATGGTATCGCAGAAGGAAAGGCAATTGACATGATGCAGACCGCAAAATTGCTCAGATTTGACACCAAGATTACGGGAGTAACTAACGACTACGCTGCTACTGCAAAGTCTAAAGTTATTGTAATTACATCTGGACTGCCAAGGAAACCGGGGATGACTCGCGAAGAGCTCATCGGAACCAACGCAGAGATTGTAAACAACGTCGTGGAGAACGCGCTCAAATATTCTCCAAACGCAGTATTCGTCATTATTTCCAACCCTATGGACACTATGACGTTTCTCACCATCAAGAAAAACAAACTTCCTAAAAACAAGGTGATTGGTATGGGCGGAATCCTGGACAGCAACAGGTTCGTATACTATCTCCGCAAAGCTCTTGATGCTCCTGCCAGCGACGTTGCCGGAATGGTAATTGGAGGACACGGTGACACAACAATGATTCCGCTTGTTCGTTATGCAAACCTCAGAGGTATTCCTGTAAACGAACTATTGTCGGAAGAGGCTCTTTCACAAATCGCAAAAGATACTATGGTTGGTGGCGCCACCTTAACCAAGCATCTTGGAACATCTGCATGGTATGCTCCCGGAGCTGCTGCAGCAGCACTTGTGAGATCCATCGTACTTGATGAAAAGAAAATTTATCCTTGCAGCGTAATGCTTGAGGGTGAATATGGTCAGGAAGATATCTGCCTTGGCGTACCGGTAGTTGTGGGCAGACATGGCTGGGAAAAAATAGTTGAGCTTAACCTCAATGAGGAAGAGAAAGATTTGTTTGCGAAGAGTGCAGATGCTGTACGATCAGTGAACAATGTTCTCACAGATCTCAACCTCATATAGGAAATTCTGAAATATTTTGCATCTTTGCGGTGCAAAATAATTGGGGTATTAGCTCAGCTGGCTAGAGCGCTTGCATGGCATGCAAGAGGTCATCGGTTCGACTCCGATATGCTCCACAAAGTTTTTAACAACCAGTTTAAATTTTATCTTCCTCATTTTCTTGATTTTAATAATTATTTGACACAGTTTATCCACAATTTCACTTGCCAAATCATTATTTCTTTCTAATTTTACATTTCGATAACCATCTGAATTCAAATTAAAGACATGGAAATAAAGAAAACGCCTAAAGCAAACCTCGAAAACAAGAAGCTGTTGTTCACCGAGATAGGGTTGATATTCACCCTCCTTCTTGTTTTACTGGCTTTCGAATGGAAAACCTACGAGAAAAACAATTCAACTCTTGGCGACAGCTCAGCAGTTGTAATTGAAGAGGAGATGATTCCTATCACTAACGATACTCCTCCCCCTCCGGCAGAGGTTCCAAAAATCCCTACCGTTTCTGACGTAATTGAAATCGTTGATGACGATATGAAGATTGAAAACGATCTCATTATCAATACAGAAGACGACAAGAAACTTGGCGTAGAGATTAAAGACTATGTTAAAGGCGGCGTTGAGGAGGTAATTGAAGAAGAAGAGATTCCTTTCACAATCGTTGAGGAAAAACCAACATTCCAGGGTGGCGACGAAAACACATTTACAAAATGGGTTGCAGGCAAACTGGTATATCCTGAAATTGCAAAGGAAAACGGCGTTCAGGGTCGTGTTATCCTCCAGTTCCTTGTAAACACAGATGGTAGTGTAAGTGACGTAAAGGTAGTAAGGGGTGTTGACGCATCACTTGATAAAGAGGCTGCCCGCGTAGTTGCTTCTTCTCCAAAATGGAAACCAGGAAGACAGAGAAACAAACCTGTAAAGGTTCGCTACACATTCCCTGTTATCTTCCAATTGAGATAGCAAATATTCTAACAAGATTAATAAAAAGGCTGCCTCGTAAAGAAGCAGTCTTTTTTAGTATTAATATTTATGGCAGCAGAAGAGACCAACATCGAAAGAACAGTCTTTGTAGGAGTTATCAGACAGAATGATGACGAACAGAAGGTGTATGAATATCTGGACGAGCTTGAGTTTCTTGCAGAGACCGCCGGTGCTTTTGGCGAAAAGCGATTCATTCAGCGTGTTGACAAACCAAATCCCAAAACTTACATTGGCTCCGGAAAGCTTGAAGAGATCAAGACATATATTACTGAACGAGACATAAAGCTTGTCATCTTTGACGATGAGCTTACTCCATCTCAGCTCAGGAACATTGAGCGGGAACTTGAATGCAGAATCCTGGACAGAACAAACCTTATTCTTGATATTTTTGCACAGAGAGCTAAAACAGCTTATGCAAAAACACAGGTTGAACTTGCTCAGTATCAATATCTTCTTCCAAGACTCACAAGAATGTGGACTCACCTCGAGAGACAGAGGGGAGGTATTGGAATGAGAGGTCCCGGTGAGAGCCAGATTGAGACAGACAGACGTATAATTCTGGATAAAATTAGCAGGCTCAAGGATCAGCTTAAGAAAATTGACAGGCAGATGGCCTCGCAGAGAGGAAACAGGGGCAGCCTTGTGAGAATCTCACTTGTAGGATACACCAATGTGGGCAAAAGCACACTAATGAATCTCCTGGCAAAAAGCGAAGTATTTGCAGAGAATAAACTCTTTGCAACCCTGGACACAACCGTAAGAAAGGTGGTTATTGAAAATGTACCCTTCCTGCTGAGTGATACTGTGGGATTCATAAGGAAACTCCCTCACCAGCTGGTTGAGTCATTCAAGAGCACGCTTGACGAAGTCAGGGAATCAGATATCCTGATGCATGTCGTGGATATCTCACATCCAAACTTTGAAGAGCAAATTAAGGTAGTCAGGGAGACTCTCGATGAAATAGGAGCTAAAAACAAGCCAACCTTCCTTGTCTTCAACAAGATAGATGCATACAACTATGTACCTCAGGATGAATTTGACTTTGGCGAAAAGAAACGAGAAAACTACTCGCTTGATGAGCTTAAGAACTCCTGGATGAGCAAAGAGAATGCCCCCTGCATCTTTATCTCTGCCCGCGAAAAGCTTCAGATTGACAAGTTAAGGAATGACCTCTACAAAATGGTTGCGGAGATCCATGCCGGAAGATACCCTTTTGATAACTTCCTCTGGTAACCTCTCCACTACCCTTCCGTTATACCCCTTCATTGTTCTGGCAGCAACCAGCGAATTAAGAAGCGCCTCTTCAGTTGCCTCAATGGTTGCCATGAATAATGGCGACATTGAGTCGTTATGGAGCTCTGCTGGTTTGTATAAAGGCTGATTCTCTATCACATAATTTTCCTTTGCTGTCGATATGGCAATTATATAGTCCCCGCTTCCGTTAGAGGCGATTCCGCCACTCTTTGCAAGGCCCATAAATGCCCTTTTGGCGACTCTCTCAAGGTTCCTGGATGTGAGAGGTGCATCTGTTATAACGACTATCATACAAGAGCCGTCTGCGTCCTGCATTATGTTTTTGCTATAGCTGTAGTTTTTAAGAAGTTTTCCTACAGGAACCCCTCCAATTTCGAGCACTCCTCCGTAGTTTGTCTGAACCAGAACACCAACAGTGTATCCGCCCAGTGAGGCCGGAAGGACTCTTGAAGATGTACCTATTCCCCCTTTATATCCAAAACAGATTGTGCCGGTACCGGCTCCCACCCCGCCCTGCTCTACTGCGCCGCTGTTCGCATTATCAATAGCTTTTAGTACATGCTCCGGTTTCACAACCCTTGCTCTGATATTGTTGAGCCCTCCGTCATTTGTCTCTCCCACAACACCGTTAACTGAAGCAATATTTTCATTGCCCGGCTGTGCCAGAGTATAGGTTATCAGTGCATCCAGAGCTGCCGCAACGGACATGGTATTGGTGAGAATAACGGGGGTTTCAATATTGCCAAGTTCCCGCACCTGGGTATAACCTGCCAGCTTTCCGAAACCATTGCCAACAAAAATTGCTGCAGGAACCTTGTTGCGAAAGAGATTTCCCTCATGCGGAACTATAGCCGTAACCCCGGTTCTGACATCGTCTCCCTCAATGATAGTAACATGTCCAACCTTAACACCCGGAACATCTGTAATAGCATTGAACTTTCCGGTTTTCATCACGCCAATCTGAATCCCGTAGTCCCGGAGAAGGGTCTGCGAAGATGCTGTTACGGGTAAAAGCAGAAGAATTGCCTGAAGGATAGGCAGTAGTTTTATTTTCATAATGATATAAATTATCACGGCACATGCCGCAAATATCCTTCAGCATTAACAAAGAGGCCTTTTACAGCCCCATAAAAGCAAGCAGCGCATCTTTCACTGCCTCTGGCTCCTCTAGGAAGCCATTGTGTCCCGAATTGGCTAAAAAGAGGCATTTTGCCTGCGGGACTTCGGCCTCAAGCAATTTTGCCCTCTCCATTGGTATATGATAGTCGTCCTCTCCAAAAACCATCAGCACTGGAGTTTTGCAATCTTTAAGAAACTGCAGATTGTCCGGCCTAGATTTGAGCCCCTCAATTGATGCTACAATTCCCTCAGGGTCATGTGTCTCGGTTAGCTCAACAAGCTCCACTATCTTTTCGTCGAACTTACGCTGATTTGCTTTTGCAAACATGAGCGGAATGCCCATTCTTGCTATGGCAGGCAGCTTAGCCTGCATTATAAGGGATATCTCCCTGTCGCGGTCGTTTTTTTTCTCCTCACTGTCTGCAAAAGGGGTTGAATGAATGAGAACGAGTCCCTTAAAGAGTCCGGGGTATCTTTTTACTGCCTCTATGGCAATGTATCCGCCCATAGAGTGACCCATAACATAGGCACTCTCCACTCCGCATTTATCCAAAACCGCCTTTAGCACATCTGCAGAAAAGGCGAGTGAATTCTCTTTTTTATCTGTTCCTGTAAGGCCGTGTCCCGGGAGATCGATTGAGATTAGCCTTATCCCCTCCGGCAACTTTGCTGTAAAATCCTCCCACACATAGAGGGTTTCCAGATACCCGTGAAGCATCACCAGGACTGTATCTCCCTTCTTGTTATCTGATATGTGGACCGGTATACCGTTGCATGTTGCGAAAAATTCCATGTTCTGATTTTTTTGCAAAAGTAACTGATAATTGTTGATTTTTTATACTTTTGCAGAGCTAATGCCTATTCTACACTATTATTCACCAAAAAAATTTTTTATGAAAATCAGAAGATTTTTAACTGTCGCCACTCTTGTCGTACTAGCCTACAGCCTTACAAGCTGCAACAAAGAGCCAGAGCAGATAGTTCTAACAGGTTCGTGGGGGATAGACACAGCCAAAACTGCTCTTGCAATTATTTACAACCAGGTTGTTGCAGAAGAGAACCCTGTTGCCCTTAACTATCTTAAGGAAAACAAAAACAGAATCCTTGCCATTATTAAAAAGCCGGAAGTCCTTGTATTTTCGGGTACAAATTCTGTTTTACTAAAGTCAGAAGGATCTGCAGATATTGCAGGAACCTATACTCAGAGCGATTTTTACTTCACTGTAACAGCACTGCCTTTCCCTAAAGGACTGTACGGAGCAAGTGACAACAAACTTCTTGAACTTTACTATAGTAAAGAACATATGATGACTCTGCTGTACTCAATACTTACGCCAAATGACCCGCCTGCATCTGTGTTTGATCAGCTGATTGACAAGTTTGAAGGTATTGGAGTTTACAACAAATTGCTGCTGCCTGCTTAAGCAGATTTTTAGAATAAAAAAAGGAGTTGCCAAATTGACAACTCCTTTTTTTTTATAACAAATTGCCTTAATGGCAAACTGGTTAGTCTTTGAGTTTTGCCTTAAGAAACTCTCTGTTGAGCCTTGCGATGTGAGCAACAGAAATGTCTTTAGGACACTCCATTTCGCAGGCGCGTGTGTTTGTGCAGGCACCAAATCCAAGTTCGTCCATTCTTGCAACCATTGCCTTTGCGCGTCTGGCAGCCTCAATCTTACCTTGCGGAAGCAGGGCAAGTGAGCTAACTCTGGCGGCAACAAACAGCATGGCAGAACCGTTTTTGCAGGTAGCGATACATGCGCCGCAGCCTACGCAGGCAGCTGCATCCATGCTCTCTTCTGCATTGTCCCTTGGTACCGGAATTGAATTGGCATCGGGAACTCCGCCTGTGTTTACAGAAACATATCCTCCAGCCTGAAGAATCTTGTCAAGAGCTCTTCTGTCTACAACAAGGTCCTTAATAACAGGCATTCCTGCAGATCTCCACGGTTCAATTGTGATGGTTTCGCCATCTTTGAATTTACGCATGTGAAGCTGACAGGTTGTGATATCGTCATCTGGTCCGTGGGCTCTTCCGTTAATGTAGAGTGAACACATTCCGCAAATACCTTCGCGGCAGTCGTGGTCAAAAGCTACAGGACCGTCCGATTTGCATCCCTTCTCTACAGCTACGGGATCTGCTCCCTCTCTTACCAGCTGCTCATTGAGGATATCCATCATCTCAAGGAATGAGGTATCGGCCGATATGTTCTGAACCTTGTAGGTTGCGAACTTCCCTTTCTCTTTCGCGCTTTTCTGGCGCCAAACTTTTAATGTAAAGTCCATATCTTTTGTACTCCTTAGTCTTTATAGTTACGGGTGGCTATTTTAATGAATTCGTACTGCAGCGGCTCCTTGTGCTTGACTGGCTCCTTGCCGAATCCTGTATATTCCCAGGTGCTCACATACATGTAGTTTTGGTCATCGCGGAGAGTCTCACCCTCCTCGGTCTGCATCTCCTCGCGGAAGTGGCCCCCGCAGGATTCTCTTCTCATAAGAGCGTCAAGTGCCATAAGCTCTCCCATTTCCAGGAAATCTGCCACTCTAAGGGCTTTTTCAAGCTCCTGGTTGAATTCATTGTTCTCTCCCGGAACAAAGAGGTCTTTCCAGAACTCATCGCGCAGCTGGCGGATTCCGTCAACAGCCTTTTTGAGGCCCTCTTCGTTTCTTGCCATTCCCACATAGTCCCACATATAGTGGCCCAGTTTTTTGTGGAAATAGTCTGCAGAGTGCTTGCCTTTAATTGAGAAGAGCTTGTTGACTCTATCCTGAATGGCCTTCTCTGCCTCTGCAAATGCAGGGTGATTTGTATCTGTTTTAGGTACCTGAATTTTGCCTGCAAGGAAATCTCCAATTGTGTACGGAAGGATAAAATATCCGTCTGCCAGTCCCTGCATAAGGGCCGATGCTCCCAGACGGTTTCCGCCGTGGTCGCTGAAGTTGGCTTCTCCAATTGCATAGAGACCCGGGATAGTTGTCTGGAGGTTGTAGTCAACCCAGAGACCGCCCATTGTATAGTGGATAGCCGGATAAATCATCATTGGTTCGTCGTAAGGATTAACGTCGGTAATCTTTTCGTACATCTGGAAAAGGTTTCCGTATCTCTCCTCAATAACTTTCTTGCCAAGTCTTGCGATAGCTGTCTTGAAATCAAGATAAACTGCGAGTCCTGTCTCGTTTACGCCAAAGCCTGCGTCGCATCTCTCCTTTGCTGCACGTGAAGCTACGTCACGCGGAACCAGGTTACCGAATGCAGGATAACGGCGCTCGAGGTAGTAATCTCTGTCCTCTTCTGCTATCTGTGAAGCCTTGATCTTTTTCTCTCTCAGCTTTATTACATCTTCCTTCTTTTTAGGAACCCAGATTCTTCCGTCATTTCTGAGTGACTCAGACATGAGCGTAAGTTTTGACTGCTGCTCTCCGTGAACCGGGATGCAGGTAGGGTGGATCTGTGCAAATGAAGGGTTTCCGAAGAACGCTCCCTTTTTGTAGCACTGCCATGCGGCAGAACCGTTGCTGTTCATTGCATTTGTTGAGAGGAAGAAGACATTGCCGTAACCGCCTGTTGCAATTACAACCGCATGTGCTCCGTGACGCTCAATCTCTCCTGTTACCAGATTTCTTGCAATAATTCCTTTTGCCTCACCGTCAATCATTACCAGATCAAGCATTTCATGCCTTACGTAAGATTTAACGGTTCCTAATTCAATCTGGCGGTTAAGAGCAGCGTATGCTCCCAGAAGAAGCTGCTGGCCGGTCTGGCCTCTTGCGTAGAATGTACGGCTTACCTGAGAACCGCCAAATGAACGGTTGTCGAGTAATCCACCATACTCTCTTGCAAATGGAACACCTTGTGCAACGCACTGGTCAATAATGAGGTTGCTCACCTCTGCCAGGCGATAAACGTTCGCTTCGCGGCTTCTGTAGTCACCTCCCTTGATGGTGTCGTAGAACAGTCTGTAAACAGAGTCATTGTCGTTAGGGTAGTTTTTGGCAGCATTAATACCGCCCTGTGCAGCAATTGAGTGCGCTCTGCGGGGTGAGTCACTTATGCAAAATACCTTTACATTGTAACCCAGCTCGCCAAGAGCTGCAGCAGCTGATGCACCGCCTAAACCTGTTCCTACAACTATAACCTCCAGCTTTCTTTTGTTAGCCGGGCTCACCACGCGAATATGGGCTTTGTGCTTCGTCCACTTCTCTGACAAAGGGCCCTCAGGGATTTTTGAAATTAGTTTTTCGGACATTTTGAAGAGTATTAAAAAGTGCACAAAAGTATGCTTTTTGGGTAAGATAAGCAAAGAATAAATCTTTATCTTTGAAGTTGAAAATTTTGCAACTAACCCCAAAATAACATGAAAAAAAGACTTTTAACATTTGTTCCTTCGCTGCTGTTCAGCCTTTTTCTCTACTCCCAGGCGTCGGTAATCCCTAAGCCGGTGTCTCTTACAAAAGGGGAGGGTTTCTTTGAAATCAACTCCTCAACCACAATTTTCACCAATGAAAAAAAGGGAACCAATCTTCCGTATCTGAAATCTTTTCTCTCTGCCGCAACAGGATATTCACTCCCTGAAGATAAAACTGCCCGCGCACAGAACACAATTATACTTGATATCTCACCTTCATACAATCTGCCGGAAGAGGGTTACAACTTCTCTGCAAACGAAAATCAGATTGTAATTAAAGCATCATCTTCAAAAGGTATTTTCTACGGAATTCAGACTCTCTTTCAATTGCTTCCGCCATCTGTATATTCAGGAAGAAGCATTCCCGGAGATCTCTGGAGAGTTGCATCAGTTGAAATAAGCGATTATCCCAGATTTGGTTACAGAGGAATGATGCTGGACGTATCCCGTACATTCTTTGATGCTGCAACTGTAAGAAAATACATCGACTGGATGGCTCACCACAAGATAAACACTCTTCACTGGCACCTTACAGACGATAACGGCTGGAGAGTAGAAATCAAAAAATATCCGCTTCTAACCCAGAAGGGCGCATGGAGAGGCCCGGGCGAAGTTCTTGCCCCTACCTTTGGTTCAGGTAATAAACGCTACGGCGGATTCTACACTCAGGATGAGATTAAGGAGATTGTAGCATATGCTGCAGCAAGAAAAATTGAAATTGTTCCCGAAATTGACCTTCCGGGCCACAGCAAAGCAGTTACTGCATCTTACCCGGATGTTGCCTGCGAAAGTAATGATACAACACTTAGCGTTCAGGGCGAAGGTCAGAATGTATGGTGTGTTGGAAAGGAGCATAACTTTAAAATGCTTGACGATATTATTAAAGAGCTTTCAAAACTATTCCCTTCAAAATACATTCACATTGGGGGTGATGAGGTAAACTACTCTGCATGGGATAACTGCAAAGAGTGCCAGGCTCTTATGAACAGAGAGGGCATGAAGAGCCATGTTGAACTTCTCAATTACTTCGTAAGAAGAATGGAAAAGATTGTTGAAAAACATGGCAAACACATGGCCGGATGGGACGAAATCCTCGAAGGGGGAGAGCTTAAAAAGGAGACCAGAGTTTATGCATGGAGAAGCGTGGCTAAAGGAATCGAATCGGTTCAGAAGGGTCAGCCTACCATCATGATGCCCGGACCATACTGCTACTTTGATATGAAGCAGTCTGAGCTTGAGCGCGGTCATAACTGGGCGGGCATAGTATCACTTGACAAGACATATTCGCTTGACCCAATTGGAACAGCTGCTCTCAATAATGAACAGAGTTCTCTGATTGTTGGTGTACAGGGTGCTTTATGGACTGAACTTCTGGGATGGCCGGACAGATTTATAGATTATCAGACCTATCCGAGACTTGCAGCAGTTGCAGAGGTTGGCTGGTCTCCTCAGGAGTCAAGAGTATGGGAGGAATTTAACCAAAGACTCACTTCAAGTCATTACGACAGAATGAGCAATATGGGTATAGCTTTCAGACTTCCTTTCCCCGATGTAAAATTTGAAGATGGTGCACTCAGGGTAAAACTTCCTTACGAATGGGCTGTAGTAAGATACACCTCAGACGAAAGCGAGCCAACCAGATACTCTCCGGTATACAAAGGTGAGATATTTACAGACAAACCATTGAAATACAGATTCGCAACATTCTGGAAAGATGACTTAAAAAGTATCTCTGTATCTGCCTCTAACATTAAGCCGGAATATCAGGCTCCCGAAACAGTTACTGAAACAAATCTGGAGGGAGTTAAAAACAGCACAGTGGCCAACATTACAGACTACAAACCTGCAACATATTTCCGCTCAAACAGGAAGCTGGCTGCCGGCGATTACATGACATACAGATTCAAGACTCCGGTGAAAAGCAGCAAAATAATTGTTGAAACAGGCATTCCAAATATTGCCTTCTACTGGATTACAGATGGCTATGTTGAATACTCATACGACGGCGTTAACTTCATCAAGGGTAATGCCTTTGACAGAGGCCGTGCAGTAATTGTTCCGGAAAAAGAGGTGATGGCCGTAAGGCTGGTGGTTACAGCACCAAACGATGCACACACAGCAGCGTTCCAGGATCTGAAGATCTGCGCCGCAATTTCTGTTAACTAATTATATATTAACACAATACAAAAGAGAAACTCTTCGAATTGAAGAGTTTCTCTTTTGTAAATAGTTTATAAACAACGCTTTAACAGAAATTGCGGCGCAGACTACTCTGCGTACGCCTCCATAACCAGGCTGTTTGTCTTTTTATTGAGTTCTTTGATTTCATCTGTGCTTAGGCCATCTTTTCTCCATTTCTCAATTTTTGGCAGGGTGATGGTGAAGATTTCATCTTCGAATTTCTTTAACTCCTGCATATATCCGTTGCCGGCTGAATTGTAAATGAGAGGGAAGTACATATATCTGCCTCCGTTTCCCCTGGTTACGCTGAATGTTTTATACTTGAGGGCAACAGCCTTGTCGCATGCAAAAGCATTCATTGATGCAGGAACGGCTGGATCTGCATCTTTACTCTTAACAAGTACAGAAGGAATTTCTTCTCCGGCCTTAACCCACACCGGTACAGCTACGCCTGCAGGCGGGTAACCGAGCACTACCCACATAGTTGTCATTTCAGGATTTTCTCCCGGTTTAACTCCCTGAACAATTACAGAGGCTGTTGAAGATTTTCTTGGAATAAAATCCTGGTCTACGACCCAGCCCGAACCCTTTTCAGGTGAATCTTCACTGTCCAGCAGGTTGATTCCCATGAATGAGTGATAGAAGTTTCTTGAAAGGTTATTGAAAATCCACTGTGGGGTAATGTTTTTGTAAATAGCCTCTTTTGTTACAATATCCCTGGCGTTCTGATATCTGATATAACCCATTCCCTCATTAAATCTTCCTGTATATGAGTAGTTTGTATAGATAAGATAGCCCTCGGGTGCAATTTTAGGATCATTTGCATCTACTTTGGTAAAGCCAAAATTGGTTGTTTCAAAGTATGCAGCATTACCCTTTGCATCAATTACACCAAAGTTTGCCTCAACCCCCATTGGTCTCTTTCTTTTAGCCAGAAACTCTTCAAAATCCTTCATATCTGCACACTCTGAGAGAGCATCAAACATAAGCTCTCCCTCTCTGTCCATTACTTTTGTCTTATCTTCCTTATCCTGAAGATTGTATGAAGCTGTATTCATAATAGAAAAACCTGCAGAGTTGGTTCCAATCCATACTACTCCACCTTTATCCGGGCTATTAACAAGGGCTGTAAAATCATACCTCTTTCCCTTAAAGAACTCAATTCTGTTGTTGTCTTCCCCGGTATCCCTGTGTTTCCATAAAAGCGGACGTCCGTCCGGTGTAAGTTTGCCGGTTATGATTGCAGATGTACATGCTCCTGATTCATTCCATGCAAAGCATAAAACTGTCAGCATTAAAAAAGTCAAAAGTTTTTTCATGTCCAGTATTTAAAAAAGTGATGTTGTATCAAGTCCGTATTTTTCAATACCAAGGTGTTTGTAGGCAAGGTCTGTTACCTCTCTTCCCCTTGGTGTTCTTTGCAGAAATCCCTCCTTTATGAGGAAAGGTTCATAAACCTCCTCAATTGTTCCGGGATCTTCACTTACAGCTGTTGCAATTGTACTTACTCCAACAGGACCACCCTTGAATTTATGGATGATTGTAGAGAGTATTTTATTATCCATGAGGTCCAGCCCCCTTTTATCTATATTAAGCGCTTCAAGGGCATATTTTGTAATCTCCAGGTCTATCTTGCCGCTTCCCTTTACCTGAGCAAAGTCCCTTACCCTTCTTAACAGTGAATTTGCAATACGGGGAGTTCCCCTGCTTCTTCCTGCAATTTCAAGGGCAGCATCTTTATCAATGCCAATATTCAGAATTGAGGCACTTCTTATAACAATCTTAAGAAGTACATCTGTATCATAATACTCAAGGTGAGACTGTATTCCAAAACGGGCTCTGAGCGGAGAGGTGAGTAAACCGCTTCTGGTTGTTGCCCCAATTAAAGTAAAAGGATTTAGAGTTATTTGAACCGATCTGGCTCCCGGTCCTTTATCTATCATTATATCAATGGAATAATCTTCCATTGCTGAATAAAGGTACTCCTCAACTACCGGAGAGAGTCTGTGAATTTCGTCAATAAAGAGAACATCTCCTGTTTCAAGACCGGTCAGAAGACCTGCAAGATCGCCAGGTTTGTCCAGAACAGGGCCGGAGGTAATTTTCATATCTACACCCAGTTCATTTGCAACTATATGAGCCAGAGTAGTTTTGCCAAGACCTGGAGGGCCGTGAAGAAGGACATGGTCCAGAGATTCTCCTCTCATTTTTGCAGCTTTTACAAAAATCTTAAGGTTATCAATGATTTTTTCCTGTCCGGAAAACTCTCCGAAATCTTTTGGCCTTATTTGCCCTTCAAAATCTTTATCTTTACTTTCTCTCTCGTTGTGAGGATCAAAATTTGCCATTGCCCAGATTCAAATTAAAAACATACAAATATATCTTATTCTTTTTTATTAATAAGGTTGTTGTTTATTTATGTCTGTTGATATGTTAATAAATATAGTTATCACTTTTGATTAACATTAAAAGCAGGTTTATTAACACATTTTCCACAGAAAACATATTTAGCAATCTGTTATCAGATAGAAAAATAAATAAAGTAAGCACAGATTATTAACAATTGTTGAAAACCATCAGAAGTGAGAAATAAACAAAATCGGTTTGTGGATAAATCATAGATAAAATTTGCAAAAAAAGGGACAAATAAATTTTGAAAAAAGAATGATGATTGTATATAAAAAAATGCATCGATTTTTAAAATTCATTTATGAATACTTATCAACACAAAATGAACTGCATTATTAACTATCTTTGCACAGTTCAAAATGACAGAAAGAGGATTGACAACTGATAGATTTTCTTCCCAAAGTGCTTCTGCAGAGCTTATTGAATGGTTTGCACTCCCCGTAAGGGAGACAATCGTTCTTGAAGGTCTTTACTCATCTGCAAAGGCTTTTGCCATAGCTTCCGCAGCAAAAAAGGGTATACATACAGTACTTCTCAACAACAGGGAGGATGCTGCATACTGCTCTTCTGACCTTTACAGTATTATGGGAAAGGAGAGAGTCTTCTTTTTCCCCTCTTCTTTAAATCACAGTGCAAAGGGAGATAAGAGAGATGCCTCTTTTCAGGTTCAGAGAACAGCAGCAATTCAGGCTCTTAACCTCTTCAGGCAGGGAAAATTTCAGGCAGACAGTATGGTTCTGGTTGCATATCCCCACTCTGTGGCAGAGCTTATACCAGATACTAAAAAGGTAAACTCAAGCATTCTCTCTATTTCAAAAGGGGATATTCTCACACACGAATTTGTAAAAGAGACACTCATTGCCTACGGCTTTGAAAGAACAGATTTTGTCTCTGAGCCGGGTCAGTTTGCCCTCAGGGGAAGCCTCATAGACCTCTTCTCTTATGCCGACAACAGACCATACAGAATAGATTTCTTCGGGGATACAGTTGAAAATATCAGAGTATTTGACATTGACAGCCAGCGAACAATAGAGGAGCAGGAGGCAATAGAGATATTTCCCAATATTAATGAGGGAAACACCTCTGAGGAGGTTACAGATATATTCACATTTGCCGGAGAGAACTCTGCGGTTTGGATTACTGATGCCGAATACTTCTCGGGACAGATAGAGACTATATTCAATCTTCGCAGGGAGGGGGAGAATCTCATTTCTCCGGAAGATTATGAAAATCTCGTTGCAGAAAGAAAGAGAGTTCTCTTTGGTCCGGTCTCACCTGTATATAAGGTAGACTATTCAAAAAAGATTCAGTTCCATACAACACCTCAGCCCTCTTTCAACAAGAATTTCGAACTGCTTGCAAGAGAGATAGATCAGAAGAACGAAGAGGGATTTGAAGTATCAATTCTGAGCGAGAATCCAAACCAGATAGAGCGACTGAACCAGATCTTCTCCTCAATTGAGGGGCACAGGGTAAAGTTTACTCCGCTATCTTACTCGCTTCACGAAGGCTTCACAGACCACAATTCAAAAATTTGCCTCTACACAGACCACCAGATTTTTGACAGATATCACAGGGTTAAAACCCACAGAACTGTTGAGAAGAGCGAGCGGCTTACCATAAACGACCTCAACTCATTCCAGATAGGAGATTACATTGTCCATATAGAACACGGGGTTGGCGTTTTTGGAGGGCTTGTCAAGACCAATATAAACGGAAAGGTACAGGAGGCGGTAAAGCTTATCTACAGAGACGGAGATGTTATCTTCCTCTCAATTCACGGACTCCACAGAATATCAAGATATAAATCAAAGGACTCGACCGCTCCAAAGGTTTACAAACTGGGCACAGGTGCCTGGAACAAACTCAAAACCCAGGCCAAGTCAAAGGTAAAGGATATTGCAGCAGACCTCATTGAGCTCTATGCAAAGCGAAGAGATTCAAGGGGATTTGCATTCTCCCCGGACACATACATGCAGCACGAACTTGAGGCCTCATTTATTTATGAGGATACTCCGGACCAGTACAAGACAACACAGGCAATCAAGGAGGATATGGAGCAGCTCTATCCAATGGACAGGCTGGTCTGCGGCGATGTAGGATTCGGCAAGACAGAGCTGGCAATAAGAGCCTCTTTCAAGGCTGTTGCAGACAGCAAACAGGTGGCTGTTCTGGTGCCAACCACAATTCTTGCCCTTCAGCATTACAAAACATTCTCCGGAAGGCTAAAGGAGTTCCCGTGCAGAATCGAATACCTGAGCAGGCTAAAGAGTGCAAAGCAAATTAAGGAGATTTCAGAAGATCTTGAAAAGGGAAAAATTGATATAATTATTGGTACCCACAGGCTCCTCAACAAGGAGATTAAGTTTAAGGACCTGGGGCTGCTCGTAATTGACGAAGAGCAAAAATTTGGAGTGGCGGCAAAGGAGAGGCTAAGACAGCTTAAGGCCGATATTGACACCCTCACCCTTACGGCTACCCCAATCCCGCGTACCCTGCAGTTCTCCCTTCTGGGAGCAAGGGACCTTTCAATCATAAATACCCCTCCGCCCAACAGGCTGCCAGTACAGACAGAGATAATTGACTTTAACGATGACCTTATAAGGGATTCAATAAACTTCGAACTGGAGAGGGGAGGGCAGGTATTCTTTGTTCATAACAGGGTAGAGGATATCCGCTCGGTTGAGGATATAATAAGAAGGCTCTGTCCGGCAGCAAAAATCTGCGTTGGACATGGCCAGATGGAGCCGGCGGCGCTTGAAAGGGTAGTGCTTGATTTCATGATGGGCGACTATGATATCATGATTGCCACAACAATTGTAGAAAACGGAATAGACATTCCAAACGCAAATACCATAATCATAAACCAGGCACAGAATTTTGGCCTGAGCGACCTGCACCAGCTACGGGGCAGGGTGGGGCGCTCCAACAAAAAGGCCTTCTGCTACCTGATAGTTCCTTCGATGCTCTCGGTTACAGATGAGGCGCGCCGCCGGCTCAAGGCAATTGAGGCCTTCTCTGACCTTGGCAGCGGATTCAACATTGCCATGCAGGATCTCGACATAAGGGGCGCAGGAAACCTTCTTGGAGGGGAGCAAAGCGGATTCATTGCAGAGATGGGCTTTGAGACATACCAGCGTATACTTTCGGAAGCGGTGGATGAGCTGAGGCAGGAGAGGGGAATGGATGCCGTACCCGGCTCGCCGTTCATGCATAAAAAAGAGGAGTATGTATCTGACTGCACAATTGATACAGACCTTGAAATCCTTATCCCGGACGATTATGTGAGCATTACTGCAGAGAAGATAAGGCTCTACAAGGAGCTTGACGCTGTGGAGAACGAAAAAGAGCTGTCGGCCTTCATGGATTCGGTAAAAGACAGGTTTGGTCCGGTTCCGGAACAGGTAAAAGAGCTGGCAGATACGGTAAGACTCAGATGGCTTGCCATGGAACTTGGCTTTGAAAAGATTGTGCTAAAAAATGGTATGCTGATAGCCTATTTTGTGAGCAACCAGATGTCCGGTTATTACAAATCTGCAAAATTTGCGGGAGTAATGGGATTTTTGCAAAAGCAGAACAGACGGTTTGAAATGAAGCAGCAGAGCGAAAAACTCTACATTATTGTGAAGAGGGTGGAGAGCATAGAAAAGGCATATAAATTATTTTTGGAGATGAAATTGTGAGAAATTTATATTTTTGCAGCCAGTGGCAAATTTAATTATAGACATCGGAAACAGTTCGCTAAAAGCGGCCTTCTCGGAGGGGATTCAGATTGGTGAGGTTGAGACATACCGGGGCGATAATCCTCTTGAATTTATTCGTGAATTCGCATCAAAAGAGAGACCTGACGTCATTTCTGTTTCATGCGTGCGCAACCTTCCCGCCTCCTTTTTTGGAGAGCTGGAGAAGTTGTGCGGCAAACTTATTGTTGTCACCGGAGAGAGCGAACTGCCGCTGAAAAACCTGTACAAAACGCCTGCAACCCTGGGTGCGGACAGAATATGTGCAGCAATTGCAGCCTCAGACCTTTTTCCGCAGAAAGATATTCTTATCTTTGACTTTGGAACCGCTGTAACAATTGATTTCATAAGCGCAAACAAAGAGTTTCTCGGGGGGAATATTTCTCCGGGACTTACTACAAGATTTCGCGCGTTAAACCAATACACACAACAACTTCCGCTGCTTGAAGCCCCTGAAGAAACAGAGGCTGCGGGCACCACCACAACAGGTGCCATACACTCCGGCGTTGTTTTAGGCTTGATTTTTGAAATAGAAGGTTACATAAAGCATTATCCAAATCACATCCACATTTTTACAGGTGGCGATGCGATTTATTTTGCAAAAAAATTGAAAAGTTCGATATTTGTAGTTTACAATTTAGTCTTGATGGGTTTAGCCCGTATTGCCGATAATTATGCAAAGTCTTAAGTATTACGTAAAGGCCTCCCTGGTTTCGCTCACTCTTTTGTGCGGAACGGCTGCGGCTGCCCAGACCACAGATGCACTGAATTCGTTCACCCCGTACTCCATTTTTGGAGTGGGCAGCATCGCAAAACAAGGAACCTCGCTCAACAAATCAATGGGTGGCATTGGTATTGGACTGAGGGACAACCGCTACATCAACTACCTGAATCCGGCATCAATATCCTTCAGGGATACGCTTGCTTTCATGCTGGACTTTGGGATTGAAAGCAACAACAACTATTATGCATCTGCAGAGGCTTCATCTGCCTACAATGCATTCAATATGCACCACTTTGTGATGAGTTTCCCGGTGTATAAGAAATCTGCAATTGTTGTGGGTGTTGCTCCGTATACCAGCGTGGGATACAAATTCCAGAAGGTTGAGGACGATCCGGAAATTATTAACGAGATAGGAGATGTTACCTACCGCAGATATGGCGTTGGAGGCATTAACAAAGTGTTTATTGGCGGCTCGATGGTATTTCTGAAGAACTTCTCGTTTGGAGCTGAGATGATTTATTTCTTTGGAACAATAGACAGATTTTCAAATATCAATTTCAACAACTCTGCAACCTACAGAAGCATTAACACCGGACAGGAGATGGTTATCCGCTCAATGGCCGGCAAATTTGGCCTTCAGTATAACTATTCACCAAACAAAGAGAGCTCCCTTACACTTGGAGCAACATACATGCTAAACAGCACCCTGGGCGGAGAGAGAACAGATTATGCATTTTCAACCTCAAGTGCAGCAACAATAGACACAGTATTTTTCAACAAGAGCAATACAACAGGACTTGAAATTCCTGCAGAACTAGGAATTGGTGCTTCATACAGAAAGCACGACAAATGGATGCTGGGCATTGACTTTACCAGTCAGAACTGGACAAATGCATCGGTACTTCCAGCTCCGGGAACCGGATTTACTCCTGGTAAAAGCTACGCCGTAAAAGTGGGCGGAGAGTTTACCCCAAACAGATATGATGTTCGCTACTATATGAGGAGAGCTACATACAGAGCCGGTTTTTACTATGACAGATCATTCGTGAACATTGGGGGAAAACAGGTAAATTCAGTGGGAATAACCATTGGAACAAGCCTTCCGGTTTACAGATGGTACAACTCATTTGGAATATCAATAGACATGGGACAGAGGGGAGCAATAAGAGACGGGCTGGTAAGAGAGCGCTACATTATGCTTAACCTCAATGTAAGCCTGCATGATGTCTGGTTCCAGAAATACAGGTATGACTAAAATTTTAAATTTAAATATGAACAAGGTTATGAATAAAGTTAGTGTATTAATTTTTCTTGCTGCGCTATCTCTGTTTACTGTTCAGGCCAGCGCACAGGGAAAGTATGGCAAGGACAGTGTGGAGTGCACAAGAAATCTCTCATTCTACAATGACTATGTTAAACAGGGAAACCTTAACGAAGCAGCGCCTCTCTGGAGAGAAGCTCTCCGTTACTGCCCTCCCGGAGTAAGTCAGAAACTCTATGTTGACGGACAGTCAATTATGAAGTTTCTCATTGAGAAAAACAAGGGAAATGCAACATTGAAGAACTCTCTCATTGACTCCCTTATTATGATGTATGATCTCAGAACACAATATTTTCCAAAATATGCGCTGGGAGCTCAGACAAACAAAGTTATTGACATTGTTAACCTGAAGAGTGACGACAACTATGTATTTGATGCTCTTCAAAAAAATATGAGCACTTTTGGTTCATCTACTGAGCCAAGGATTCTGGTTATTGCGATGCAAAAAGCTTCTGAACTTTACGGAAAGAAAACTATTGATGCAGAAAAGGTGATGAGCCTTTACTCACAAATCTCTCCTATTGTTGAGAATCAGATTAAGGCAAACCACCCGGATGCAGCTCAGGCCAAAAAGGATATTGACAACCTGTTTGCAGTGAGCGGTGTTGCTAGTTGCGAAAACATTGTTGCCCTTTTTGAACCAAAATTCAAAGCTACACCAGAGGACAAAGAGCTTGTATCAGGAATCGTTAAGCTTCTCAACGACGGAAGTTGCTTCCAGGCGCCTCTTTTCCTTAGCGCAGTTGAGTCACTTTACAAGATGGACCCTACTTATCAGTCGGCTTACTATCTGTACAAACTCTACTCAATTAAGGACGACCACGAGAACGCAGTTAAAATGCTTCAGCAGGCAATTGACAGCGAACAGTCAACAGCTAAAGAGGATGCAGAATACAGCTACCTTCTTGCTTCATACTACCTTGGCAAGCTGGACAACTCTGCAAAAGCAGTTTCTGCAGCAAAACAGGCTATGGAACTTGATCCATCTTATACAGGTAAGGTTTATATGCTTCTTGGTTCTGTATGGGCATCTGTAAGATGCGGCGGAAACGAAGTTGAGCAGAGAGCTAAATGGTGGGTTGCAGTTGATTACTTTATGAAAGCTAAAAATGCCGATTCTTCACTTACAGAAGAGGCAGACAGATTCATCTCAACTTACCGTCAGTACTTCCCGCTTCAGGAAGAGGCCTTCATGTATGACATCGTAGACGGAGCTTCATTTACAGTTTCTTGCGGCGGAATGAGGGAGACCACAACCGTTAGAACAAGAAAATAATATGTTTGCCTCAGGCAATATAAAGAGAGATATCTCAGGAATGGTAGCAGCCACATTTGTGGTTGCTACTCTTCTTTTTTCGTGCAAAGACGAATTGCCTGTTGCCGACGTTGAAGATCCTTCAAAACTGCCCACTCAGATTGTGCTGGAGATGTCTGTGGAGGAGACAACCGCAGGCCGTGTTAAAATGAGGGTTTACGCCCCGGTAATGGAAAACTACTCCAAAATGACTCCCCCCTATGAAATCTTTCCGCAGGGAATGAATGTAAAGGCTTTTACTCCTGAGGGGCTAACTGAAACCGAAATTACAGCAGACAAGGCAAGGCATATTAATGTGCCGGGAGAGGAGAAGTGGGAGGCATACGGGAATGTGGTAATAAACAACTACATCAAGGGAGAGACAATCGAGACAGATACTATTTACTGGGATAAGAGCAACAAGAAGATTTACACTCACTGCTATGTAAAGCTTAAATCTCCCACAATGTTTATGCAGGGGTACGGAATGGAGTCAGATGAGCTTGCGCGCAATGCAATCATTTTAAAACCATTTGACAGTTACAGCGTAATTCAGCAGGACTCAACAGAGGTATTGTATATAGATACAGTTAACTTTGTAGGACCTATACTCAAAACTATAAAACTATGATAGCGGCTGTAGTGGCTCTCTTTGCCCTGGCAATCCTCTTTGTGATTTCTGCAGTGGAGATGGCATTTGCCTCCTGCAACAGGCTCAGGCTTGAACTTGACATGAAGCAGGAGAAGAGTTATGCCCCCGTTGTTGACAGACTGCTCGAAAACAGAACCAGGCTCTACTGGTCGCTGAGAGCATCAGGAACACTCTTAACAGCAATTTTTACGGTAGCCCTGTTTGCTGCCCTGAATCCGCTTTTTTACAGACTTACAGGTATGCTGATTCTCTCCGCGGCAATTGTTGTGCTGCTGGCATATCTTCTAATAATTTCACTTGGAACGCTTCTTCCCAAATGGCTCGCCTCAAGGGAGCCGGATATGGTTCTCAAGAACCTCTACTGGTTTGCAGATGCAATATACGCAGCTCTTAAGCCGGTTAACGGGAGACGAAAAAATGTATCGGCCCTTACAATGGCAGAGGAGGAGGAGAGTTCAGCCGAGGCCGAAATAATCCAGAATGCGCTCAATTTCTCTGAGGTTGTCATCAAGGAGTGCATGATACCCCGCACAGAGGTGTGTGCGATAGACTCTCAGGCAACGCAGGAGGAGGTTATTGCTCTTTTCCGGGAGTCCAACTACTCGAGAATCCCCGTATACAGGGGCAGTATAGACAGAATAACCGGATATCTCCACTCAAAGGATATGCTGGAGGGCAGCAGGCCCCTTAGCGAAATGGTGCGCCCTATTGACTTTGTAACTGAGGATATGGGAGCCAATGAGCTGCTTACTTCAATGATTAAGAATAAAAGATCAATTGCAGTTGTACTCGACGAGTATGGCGGCACGGCAGGTATAGTTACCCTGGAAGATCTTATTGAGGAGATCTTCGGAGAGATCTCTGACGAACTAGACAAAGAGGAGCTGCACGAGAAGAGAGTGGGAGAGGATGAGTTCATTTTCTCTGCCCGTCTGGAAATCAAATATCTTAACAGGGAATACGATCTTGAACTTCCTGAGAGCGAGGAGTACGAAACCCTGGGCGGATTCATCAACTTTTTCAACGAAAACATACCCCGTCAGGGAGATATTCTCTCTTACGGAGACTATACTTTCACCATACTTAAAACCTCTTCAAACCGCGTGGAAACAGTAAGGCTTAAAGCCGAACATTCATAATATGTTAAAAAAATTACTATCTTCGCGCTTTACATGAAAATAACTATTTAAATCATAAAACAATGGCAGTTCTCGAGAAGATCCGCGTTAAAATGGGTGCCTTCATTACCATCATTATTGGTGTGGCACTGTTATCATTTATAGTTGACGCAGACACACTACAATCGGCTATCTCAATGTTCTCTTCGAAGTATGATGTGGGAGAGATGAACGGGAAGGCAATTTCCTATCAGGATTATCAGAAAAAGGTAGATTATTTCACAAAGATTCATCAGATGACTACCGGCCAGTCTTCACTGGACGAACAGGGCAGCGAGATAGTGAATCAGGGCGCATGGCAGGACCTGCTTAGCGAGAATGTGATTCTTCCTACAATTGAATCTGCAGGTATTAACGTTGGTGACGATGAGCTTTTTGACCTCAGCCAGGGAACTCAGATCTCATCTGTTCTTATGAGAGAGCAGTCTTTCATGGGTGCCGACGGAAGATTCGACAGAAACAAGCTTGTTGAATTCATCAAGGCTATCCCAACTGACGAGACAGGCAACCTCTCTACTTACTGGAACTATCTTGAGAAATCAATGAGAAACGACCAGATGTTTACAAAATACATCTCTCTTCTTGACAAGAGCAGCATCCAGAATCCTGTTGAGCTAAGAAGATCTATTGATGAGAACAATGTAACATCAGATGTATCTTTCATTATTCAGCCATTCGGTTACAATACAGATACTACAATCACCGTTACCAAACAGGAGATTAAGGAATACTACAACAAGAACAAGCAGAACTTCGAGCAAAATGCAAGCAGGGATATTGAATATGTTGTATTTGAGGTTCAGCCTTCACCTGAAGATATCAACCTTGCAAAGGCAGATATCGAAAAGGTATACGAGGAGTTTGTTACAACTGATAACGTTAAAAACTTCCTCGCAAGAAATTCAGAGGCTCAGCTTAGCTCTTACTACTACAAGAAGGGCGATCTGGCTGCTGTTTCTCCTGCTATTGACAGCTTTGCATTCAGCGCACCTGTAAATGCAGTTCTTCCGGTTCAGCAGAACGGAACAATATTCAGGGCTGCAAGAATCAACGATATCAAAGAGATGTCTGACTCTGTATTTGTAGAGCACATTCTTCTTGAGAACACAGATAAGGCTGCTGCTCAGGCTAAGGCTGACTCTCTTATCAAGGTTATTGAAGGTGGCGCCGCTTTCGCAGAGGTTGCTGCTGCAAATTCTCTTGACAAAAACCCTAACGTGGTTCCCGGCCAGCTTGGCTGGATGACTCAGGCCTACATGCTTCCTGGTTTTGAAAGCATCTTCAACACTCCGGTTAACAAACTGGTTAAGCTTGAGACAAACTACGGACTTCATATTGTAAGAGCTTCACAAAAGACAGCTCCTTCAAAGAAGGTCCAGCTTGCTATTCTTGAGAAGAGCGCTGTAGCCAGCAAGGAGACTTTCCAGAAGTACTACTCACAGGCAAACGATGTTGCTTCAAAATCTGCAGGTAAGATTGAGAACTTCAACAAAGTTGTAAAAGAGATGAACCTGGTTCCGGTTCCTGCAATGGGAATTGAAGAGGGTGCAAAAACAGTAGCCACTTACAAGAATGCAAGAGAACTCAGCAGATGGGTTTACGAAGCAGAAAAGGGCGATGTTTCTCAGATTATCTCACTTGACAATAAATACTTCTTTGTGGCAGCCGTAACAGGTATCCGCGAAGCCGGAATCCCTTCTCTCGAGGCAATGGAGAGTCTTATTAAACCAGTTCTTCAGAGAGAGAAGAGCAACGAGAAATTCTACCAGAAGGTAAAAGAGATGGTAGCAGGAACTGCTACACTTGAAGAGATGGCTGCTAAACTGGGAACCACAGTAAGCACACAAAGCGGTATTTCGTTTGGTGCCCTTGGATCACAGTCTTTTGACCCATACTTCATTGGAGCCGTTGCCGGAGCTAAAGAGAGCACTCTCACAGGCCCGCTTAAAGGCAACATTGGTGTTTACATTTTCAAAGTTGACGCAAGACAAACCGGAGCTTTCTTCACAGAAAACGACGCCAAATCAAGACTTCAGCAGATCTTCTCATACAAACTCCAGCAACTTCAGGGCATCTTCGAAAAAGGCGCCAAGGTTCAGGATCACAGAGCAAGGTTCTTTTAGTGGATTCTGTGCCGCAATTCGTGTTAACCAATTGTTTGGCATCGAATTACGACACATAAACTTTAAAGCATATAATTTAAGCGAGCTTCCGGAAGGAGGCTCGTTTTTTTGTTGTGGGTTGAACGTTTCCAACCTGCAAAAAGACACATGCTAAAGTTTCCCACGTGCAATATACCCCTGGGGAAAAGTGTCAAACATCACATATACAATTAGTTGTGAAAAATCTCGTTTTTGTATAAAAGCCTGTTAGTCAATGATCTGACACTTTTCCCCAGGGGTAAAATGTCAAGTGCATTGACACCTGCCAGCCTAATTTACATTCTCCATATTATGTGCGCTTTACAAATCTCTGATTCTTGAAAATCAGAGACTTGCGATTTGCAACTATCTAAATATTAGCCATATGCAAATTATGCTGGCAGGTGGGTTTTTCATGAACAAAACTCGGTCAGTGATTTTGTCACCAAACCCAGATTAGCAAATAGTTTCCCAAGATTCCACTTAACCACCCGTACGGCTGCAACGCGCTGTATATCAACGAAAGCCACTTTGTCCCCGCGGATCATCCGCGGGGACAAAGTGCTATTTGCAGATATTCAATTAGTTACAGCGATACGGGTGTGTGAATATTTTAAATTTAAAACACACTCGAAACCTTTACCAGGCAATTAAAACGACCATCTGCGCGCGCGAAGTGTCTGCGCCGCAATTTCTGTTAACTAGTTGAATAGTAATAAAATGCAAAACACAAACTCATCAATTTGAAAAGTTTGTGTTTTATAAGTAGCTGTAATACTGTGTGTTAACAGAAATTGCGGCGCAGAAACGTCTCGTGTTTAGACGTTAAAGCGGAAGTGCATGATGTCGCCGTCCTGCACTACATACTCTTTACCTTCGACACCCAGCTTTCCGGCCTCTTTGCAGCCGTTTTCGGAGCCGTATTTAACAAAGTCGGCATACTTGATAACCTCGGCACGGATAAAGCCTTTTTCGAAGTCTGTGTGGATTACTGCGGCGGCCTGAGGTGCCTTGGCGCCCTTTGGATAGGTCCAGGCACGAACCTCCTGAACACCGGCAGTGAAGTAGGTTTCAAGGTTCAGCAGAGAATATGCACTGCGGATAACCCTTGATACGCCTGAAGATTCAAGGCCCAGCTCAGAAAGGAACATTTCGCGCTCCTCAAAGCTTTCAAGTTCGGCAATTTCAGACTCGATTTTGGCTGCGACAACAAGCATCTCGGCCTCTTCGCCCTTAATGGCCTCTTTTACCATATCGACATATTTGTTGCCATCCTTTGCAGAGGCTTCATCGACATTGCAAACGTAGAGAACCGGTTTGTTTGTAAGCAGGAAGAGCTCTTTGGACATCTTCTCATCCTCGGCGTTGTCGAACTTTACAGTGCGGGCAGATTTGCCCTGTTCGAGAACCTCCTTGAATTTCACAAGGATGTCATACATTCTTTTGGCGTTTTTATCGCCGCCGGTCTGAGCCTGTTTCTGAACTTTATTGATTCTGCTCTCAACAGTGTCAAGGTCTTTAATCTGGAGTTCGGTGTCAATTATCTCCTTGTCTCTTACAGGATTAACGCTTCCGTCTACATGGACAATGTTTGGATCGTCAAAGCAGCGGAGAACGTGTATGATAGCGTCGGTTTCGCGAATGTTTCCCAGAAACTGATTACCCAGCCCTTCACCTTTGCTTGCGCCCTTCACAAGGCCTGCAATGTCTACAATCTCTACAGTTGCCGGAACAACGCGGTTTGGCTTTACAAGTTTTTCGAGAACCTGCAGCCTTTCGTCGGGAACAATGGTAGAGCCAATATTCGGTTCAATTGTACAGAAAGGGAAATTTGCAGATTGCGCCTTTCCGGAGCTGATACAGTTGAAGAGTGTTGATTTACCAACATTTGGAAGCCCCACTATCCCGCATTTAAGTGCCATAATTCTATTTTTATATTATTTGAGGGGGCGAAAATAGTTAAAATTTGGGATTAAATCTAAAATGCAATAAAACATATTTAGAATCAGATATTTGTGAAAACTGACAGATGTATCATCTTGCGCTTTGGTGTATATTAAGGCTGAATTTTGATCAGTTTAGCAAAAGTTTGTGGTGATTGTGAGATGTTGGTGGATGAAGAAGATGATGAGGACGAAAAAGTAGACGAAGATGAGGATGAGGATGAGGATGAGGATGACGGGAAGAGAAGTCATTTATGTGGTGCTGGTTTTTTACTCCTTTTTTGTGGCAGCTGAGTGTATGGGATTTGCTCAGGGATTGGTAATAAAACCAAAGTCATCTGCAGAGCGGCCAGATTGCAGGATAATTTTCTGGAATCTTGAGAACTATTTCGACACCAGGGACGATCCTTCTACGGCCGATGATGTTTTTACCCCATTTGGTGAGATGCACTGGAGCAGGAAGAAGTTCAATGCAAAGAGAAATGCAATTGCCAAGTATATCTTGCTGCTTTCGGGTGACAATATGCCTGTAGCAGTGGGTTTTGCAGAGGTTGAAAACAGATATGTTATAGAGCAGCTGCTAAGGGAGACTCCGCTTTCGGCAATGGGATACGGGGTAATTCACCGCGACTCGCCGGACAGAAGAGGAATTGATGTAGCAATGATTTACAGAAGGGAGAGGTACACTCCGTTGTCTGCAAATTTTATTGAGGTGAAGGCCGATTCGCTTCTGAGGACAAGGCTGATTCTTTACTCCAAAGGGGTTCTTGACGGGCTGGATACTTTGCATTTATTCATAAATCACTGGCCTTCCAAGTTTGGAGGGGAGAGCAGTACGCAGGGGTACAGGCGGGCGGCGGCGGAGGCGCTGGGCAGGGTTACGGATTCAATTTTCTCCAAAAACCGGGCTGCTAACATTGTTGTTACAGGGGATTTCAACGAAGAACCGGAGGCCTCCTCCGCCGCCACCATCAAATATCTGACTAATCTCTCCCCCTCCGCCGGCATGAAGTATTTCTCAGAAGAAAAATGGCCGTTACCTCCAAAGCCGGGGAGAAAAACCAAAATTCAGGGGAGTATCAAGTATCTGGGTGTTTGGGAGCTTATCGACCATTTTCTGGTCTCGCCAAACCTGCTGAATGTGTCTGAACCAATCTACTGTCCGGAGGGGGCTATGGAGATACTTGCCCACCCTTATCTTCTGGAGGAGGATTATAAGTTTACCGGGAGAAAACCTCGAAGAACCTTTGTGGGTCCCAGATACAACGGGGGAGTCAGCGACCATCTGCCCATTATGCTCACCATAAAAAGGAGTTGGTAAAATTTGTTTACCTTTGCCGCATGTACGTAAAAGCAAAAAAGGCTCTGGGGCAGCATTTTCTGAAGGATCAGAAGATAGCAGAAAATATTGTTAATGCACTCGATATAACTCTCGCAGGAGATGTGCTGGAAATTGGACCGGGCACGGGTGTTCTCACCCAGTTTCTTGTAAAAGATGAGAGAATCTCGCTAAAGGCTGCCGAGATTGATTCTGAGTCAGTGGAGTACCTGAAGATACACTACCCTCAGCTTGGAAACAACCTTATTGAGGGAGACTTTCTGAAGATGGATCTAAATGAGATGTTCCCGGGAAGCTTCTCAATAATTGGAAACTTTCCATATAATATCTCTTCTCAGATATTTTTCAAAGCACTGGATTACAGGGAAAAAGTACCTCAAATAGTTGGGATGCTTCAGAAGGAGGTTGCCGAAAGGCTTGCCTCTCCTCCGGGTAACAAAAACTACGGAATCCTCTCCGTTCTGCTGCAGGCGTGGTATGATATTGAGTACCTTTTTACAGTTGAGCCCGGAAGTTTTATTCCGCCTCCAAAGGTAAAATCTGCAGTTATAAGGCTTAAGCGCAACTCACGCACAGAGCTTGGCTGCGACGAAGTTCTTTTCAAAAGAGTTATCAAGGCCTCATTCAATCAGAGGCGCAAAGCGGTAAGAAACTCAGTAAAATCGATAATGGACGGAGGTCCGCTTCCGGACAGCTATCTCTTTGGCCAGAGACCGGAGCAGCTGTCGGTTGAGGAGTTTATTGAGCTCACTAAACTTATTTATCCAAATAAGTAGTTACTTTGAATTGATAGCGTCAACCGGATTGAGGTTTGCGGCTGTCCAGGCGGGCAGAAGTCCGGAAACAATACCAATCACAGATGAGATGAGCAATCCGCGGATAATGTTGTAAACGCTTAGTTCCATCGGGAATGACTCATTCCCCTGAAGGGCCATCACCACCCCAAAGACCATCAGCAGTCCTATTGCTCCTCCGGCGAGGGCAAGTACAGCAGCCTCGGCGAGGAACTGTGTAAGGATCATATATTTCTTAGCGCCGAGTGACTTTTGTATTCCAATGAGGTTTGTGCGCTCCTTCACGGAAACGAACATAATGTTTGCAATACCAAACCCGCCAATAAGGATAGAGAATCCGCCTATAATCCAGCCAGCAAGATTAATTCCGCCAAAAATTGCCTTGGTCTGGTTTAGAAGGAATGTCATCTCGTTAAGGGCAAAGTTGTCGTTCTGAACAGGCTTAAGCCTTCTTACAGACCTGAGCAGCTGTCGCATCTCCTGAATGAACTCCTCCCTGTCTGCCGAGTCAAGTGGTTTTAGGCAGATCATACTCTCAATGCTCTTCACATTAAGTATAGTGCCGGCATATGTGTATGAAATCAGAATGGAATTATCTGTATCAAAAATATTTACAATGCTTTCACCCGCTTTTTTCTGAACCCCAATTACACGGGCGCTGGCGCTGCCTATTTTAATAATTTTGTTGAGTGGGTCCTCTCCGGCAAAGAGAGCATTTGCAACCTCGTAACCAATAATAACCACAGGGATGGCAGACTGATTTTCGAATGTCGAGAAGTATCTTCCTTTATCAATCTCTACATTGGCAATCTCTCCCCACTCCGCAGTGGCAGCGGTGATGAATCCGCCGTTAAATGAGTTCCTCTTGTACTTCAGGGTCTTGTTTGTAAATACAACATAGGCAACAGCATCAAGAGTCTTGGCCTGATTCTTCAGAAAGGTGTACTCCTCATATTTGGGCCTTGGTCTGTTCATATATTCCCACCATTTGTACTCCTCACCTTCAGGCGGTGCAAATGGGAACTGCTGGACATAAACTGTTGTTCCGCCAAAGCTGTTCAGGCCGGATTCAACATTCTGCTGAAGGGCGTCAATAGCGGTAAATACGGTCACTATTGAAAAGATACCAATGCTGACTCCAAACAGAGAGAGAAATGTACGGAATTTGTCGCCCTTGAGCGAGCCAAAAGCAAACATTACGCTCTCAAGCATAAGTTTGAACATTAATGAGACTCTTCTGAAAAATGTAATCATATTTTCTCTGTTTTTTTCTTTATGCTCCTGAGTTTGTCAAAGGCATCAAGCGGGGACATTGTGTTTATATCAAGACCAATAAGTTCGTCGCGGATACTTATGAGCAGCGGATCTTCAAGCTGGAAAAAGGATAGCTGGACAGATTGCTCGTTCTGGGTAACTCTTCGTTTGCCGGATTTTGCGGAGCTTCCGGGATCTGATGTCTCCAGCTGTTTAAGAACGCGTTCTGCTCTTCTTACAACCTCGGCAGGCATGCCGGCCATTCTGGCCACATGGATACCAAAGCTGTGGGCAACTCCGCCCGGTGTGAGCTTGCGAAGGAAGATAACATTTTTGTCTACCTCCTTAACCGAGATATGGAAATTCTTAACCCTTGGGAACTGCTGTTCCAGGTCGTTCAACTCGTGATAATGGGTGGCAAAGAGCGTTTTTGGGCGGAATTCGGGGTGCTCATGCAGGTATTCAACAATTGACCAGGCAATGGACATACCGTCGTATGTGCTTGTTCCGCGGCCAATTTCGTCAAGCAGAATGAGAGAGCGCTGTGAGAGGTTGTGAAGAATTGTAGCTGTCTCAAGCATCTCAACCATGAAAGTACTCTCTCCTCGGGAGATGTTGTCTGATGCACCTACGCGGGTAAAGATTTTGTCCACTATTCCTATCTCTGCAGAATCTGCCGGAACAAAGCTTCCCGCCTGGGCAAGAAGGACAATCAGAGCCGTCTGCCTGAGCAGCGCGCTCTTACCCGCCATGTTTGGACCGGTTAGAATTATAATCTGCTGACTATCTGAATCTAAAAAGAGGTCGTTGGCGATGTACTCTTCGCCTGCCGGCATGAGCGTTTCTATCACCGGATGGCGTCCCGCTTTGATAACTAAAGTGTTACTATCGTTTACCAGCGGGCGATTGTAGTGATTTGTCCGGGCCAGTTCTGCGAATCCTGCAAGCAGGTCAATTTTTGCAATTATTGACGCATTCTTCTGAATAACAGAAATGTTACTCTGTATGGCAATCACTATATTGGCGAAAATCGACTGTTCAAGAGCCAGCATCTTCTCCTCGGCACCAAGAATTTTCTCTTCGTACTCCTTGAGCTCCTGGGTTATGTATCTCTCTGCATTTACCAGTGTCTGTTTCCTGATCCAGTCTGCGGGAACTTTGTCTTTATGGGTGTTTCTTACTTCAAGATAGTACCCGAAAACATTGTTGTAGCTTATTTTTAGTGAAGAGATTCCGGTTCTCTCCGTTTCTCTCTCCTGGATGTCGTTGAGAAGCCTTTTCCCGTGGCGTGCGATATCCCTCAGTTCATCAAGCTCTGCACTAACTCCGGCAGCAATAATATCTCCCTTGCCAAACTGCCCTGCAGGTTCTGCAAGTAATTCGCGATCAAGCTTTTCATGCAGTACCAAACAGCTGTCCAGCCCTTCTGAAAGCTGAGTTAGCTCGGCACTGAATGATGCAGAAGAATTGGAGGAAATCTCCCGGCAGAGCTCTCTTATAGGCTCAATCTGTGAGAGGCCTCTTTTTAGCTGAACGGCTTCGCGCGGGGTGATTTTTCCGGCGGCGGCGCGTGAGATCACTCTTTCGAGATCGCCAATATCGGAGAGAATGTCACGGAGCGCTTCGCGCCTTTCGTTATCTGAATGGAGAAGCTCCACTATGTTATGTCTCGAAGTGAGTTCGGGAATGCTTTTGATGGGCATTGCAAGCCAGTTTCTCAAAAGGCGCGCACCCATGGGCGACGAAGTTTTATCAGCGATCTTGCACAACGACGCGCCGCCGTCTGCATAACTCCCAAAAACCTCAAGATTCCTGAAGGTAAATTTGTCAATCCAGACATACTCCTCCTCATCAATCCTTGAAACCGAGCAGAGGTGCCCGAGTGAGTCGTGTCGTGTGAGTTCGAGGTAGAAAAGAATGGCTCCGGCTGCAGTTATCGCAAGTGGAAGCTGATCGATTCCAAATCCCTTGAGGGTATTTACGTTAAGCTGATTCTGGAGTTTTTCGCGGGCCGAGTCGTAGACGAAGGCCCACTCGTCCATTGTCGATATGTAGATATCCTTGCCAAATCGCTCCTCGAACCCTTTCTGATAGCCTCTCTGCATAAGAATCTCCTTGGGAGCGAAGCTTGCGAGCAGCAGCTCTATGTAGTTCAGCGAGCCGGAGGCAACCCTGAATGCTCCTGTTGAAATGTCCAGGAAGGCAACGCCGGCTTTGTCCTTGTCAAAGTGCAGGGCTGCCAGATAGTTGTTCTCCTTGTGGCTGAGGAGCTGTTCATTATATGCAACGCCGGGAGTCACAAGCTCGGTGATTCCTCGTTTTACTATCTTCTTTGTGAGTTTTGGATCTTCCAGCTGGTCGCAAATAGCAACCTTATGCCCCGCCCTTACAAGTTTGGGCAAATATGTATCTATTGAATGGTGGGGAAATCCTGCCAGCTCAACATGCTGTGCAACCCCGTTCGCTCTCTTTGTGAGCACAATGCCAAGCACTGCCGAGGCAGTAATTGCATCGTCGCCGAATGTTTCGTAAAAGTCTCCCACTCTGAAGAGAAGAATAGCATCGGGGTATTTCGCCTTGATGGAGAAATACTGCTTCATGAGCGGAGTTTCAACTATGTTTTTATCGCCCTTCATCCTTACAAAAATAGACATATTTTGTTTCAAATCTCTATCTTTGTACAATATCCCCTAAATAAACCCGGCTATGAAAAGCAACAAGTTAATCCGTTACTTTTTGACGCTCATCGCAGCAGCTCTTGCAACCTCTGCAAGCGGACAGAGTACAAGAGAAGAAAATGCGGCAAAAGAGATTGAGCGCATTATGGAAAACACAAATGCCACCGGACTGTCGGTAGCCGTTGTTAAAGATGGAAAGGTAATCTACAACGCCTCTTTTGGCAAAAAGAACATTGAGCAGGGGACCAACATCTCAAATGATGACCTCTTTCGCATCGCCTCAATCTCAAAGTCCTTTACCACAACTGCACTTATGCACCTTCTGGACAAGGGAAAGATTAAGCTCGACCAGGATGTAAGTGACCTGATTGGCTTCAAAATGAGGAATCCGAAGTACCCGGATGTGAAAATTACAGTCAAGATGCTTCTCTCGCATACATCAAGTCTTAACGACTCGAGGGGTTATTTTAACCTGGATGTAGCCAATCCTTCAAAGGGAGAGGGATATGAAAAGTGCTGGAACGAATACGAACCGGGCACTAAATATGAATACTGCAACCTTGGATTCAACACTCTGGGAGCTGTAATTGAGAAACTCTCAGGTGAGAGATTCGACGAGTTTGTCCGCAGAATAGTGATTGAACCGCTTGGGCTGAATGCCTCGTTTAATGTCGATTCGCTTGACGCATCAAAGTTTGTCAGCCTTTACAGCTACGAACCTGCCGACACCTCAAAGGGAGCCCCTATGGTATACAAAATTCAGCCTTCGGCTTATGTCAGCAGAGCGGCAGAAATTAAAGAAGGATATGTAAAGGGTTACAGCACTCCAATTTTCAGCCCTACAGGGGGAATGAAAATTTCTGCAGGCGACCTTGCAAAATACATGGCAATGCACATGAATTTCGGTAAGATACCGGGAACCCGTACCAGAATTATCTCTGCAAAGAGCGCAAAACTTATGCAGAGTGCAGTTATTGAGACATCTCCGGGTGAAACTTATGGAATGGCACTAAGACAAAGCACCAGACTTATTCCGGGAGAGATCATGACCGGTCACACAGGATCTGCTTACGGACTTTACAGCGCAATGTTTTTCCAGCCGGAAAAGGGATTCGGCATTGTAATGATGACAAACGGATGCCGTCCGGTTTACAAGGATGGGTTTGTTACAATTCAGAGCGAGGTAATCCGCGCGCTTTACAATATTTTTATTGTTAAATAGATAATGGAAGAGAGGAAGAGAGTTCTTATAATCACATATTACTGGCCACCTTCGGGAGGCTCGGGAGTTCAGCGATGGCTCAAGTTTACCAAATATCTCAGGGACTTTGGCTGGGAGCCGGTAATCTATACCCCCGACAATCCTGAGTACATGTCGGTAGACAACACCCTTGAAGCCGAGATTCCGCAGGGAGTTCAGATTATTAAACGTGAAATTTTTGAACCCTACTCTCTATACAAGTTGTTTACAGGGAAGAAGGGAAAGAGCCTAAAACCCGGGTTTATAAGCGGGGGCGGGTCGGGTGCAAGGGCCGTTCCTCTTAAGGAGAAAATTTCGCTCTTTATAAGGAGCAATATCTTTATCCCGGATCCTAAATGTATGTGGATTGGCCCCTCTGCCGGATTCCTGAAAAAATACCTCAGGGAGTACCCCGTCGATGCAATAGTGAGCACCGGCCCGCCCCACTCAATGCATTTAATTGCTAAACGTGTGGCCAAGTCAACCGGCATCCCCTGGCTTGCAGATTTTCGCGACCCTTGGACTAAGATGTATAACTTCAAGTATATGAGGTATTCGGCCCCGGTGAAATACATTCACTCCAGGCTCGAGAATGGGGTAGTAACAAAGGCATCGGCAGTACTTACAGTGACCAGCACAATTGCCGGAGAGCTGCAGGCCGTAAGAGACCTCTCCAACATTGTCTATTCAAGACAGCGCCTTCCAAAGGTTGAGGTAATAACCAACGGCTATGACCACGCAGATTTCCCCGATGTTGTGACTGAGCTTGACAAGGAGTTTACAATAACCTATACCGGTCTCTTTGTGAGAACCCAGAACCCGGCTGTGCTCTGGAAGGTACTCGGAGAGAAGGTTAAGGCCGATTCTGCTTTCGCCGCCTCTCTTAAAATAAGGCTGATAGGCCATTCAGACGGAGCAATTCATGACGATATCCATTCAAACGACCTCTGGGAAAATCTGGAGCAATTTGACTATATGTCACATGATAAGATAACACAGATGCAGAGGAGTTCGCAGATACTTCTGCTGGGCGGAGGCATGGAGCCCGAGTCTAAGGGAATCCTTACTGGCAAGTTTTTCGAATACCTGGCTGCAAGAAGGCCCATTCTGGGATTCGGCCCAAAAGGGGGAGACATGGATATTGCCCTCACAGAGTGCGAAGCGGGAGAGATGTTTGACTACGGCAACGAGGCAGGATGCCGCCGGTGGATAGAGCAACGTTATGCCGAATACCTTGCGGGAAGGGTAGAGCCGGTTTGCGGAAACATAGAGCAGTACTCACGAAAGGCTTTGACCGGCAGACTTGCAAACATGCTTGACAGAATGGTCAATTAATTCCGGAAACAGAAATTAAAATTCAGAAAAAGATAAAATTCAAGATATGAATAATTACAGGAAATGGCTGCCTTACGCGGTGGCACTTATTTCATTCGTCGCTCTTGCTTACCTGTTCACTCCGCAGGTATTTTCAGGAAAGGTTGTAAATCAAAGCGACATTGCCTCATGGAGAGGAATGGCAAACGAGATAATAACCTATAATGAAGCAAACCCGGATGCAGACCCTGCGCTCTGGACAAACTCTATGTTTTCCGGAATGCCTGCAACAACAATCTCTGTTGTTTATGAAGGTGACTACACAGATTTCTTTTACAAGGCAATTCATAACATAACAGGTCAAAGACCTCCAAGCTATCTGCTTATAAGCCTTGTTGGCTCCTTCCTTCTTTTGCTGGCCTTTGGAGTTAATCCGTGGCTCTCTGCAATAGGAGCAATAGCTATCTCTTTTGCCTCTTACAACATGCAGATCATACAGGTGGGACACAACTCAAAAATGGTTGCCATTGCATTCATGCCGTGGGTTCTGGCTGCGGTAGTCTATGCATACAGAAGAAAAGCCCTTCTTGGCGCAATCCTCTTTGCATTTGCCCTCAGCTTTCAGATTAAGGCAAACCACCCCCAGATTACATACTATCTGGCAATAATGGTTCTGGGCTTTGGCTTTGCAGAACTCTACACAGCCGTTAAAGAGAAACGCTTTATGAAATTCCTGCGCGTCTCGGTATACCTGCTGGTGGCCGGCCTGCTAGGAATAGCATCAAATGTAAACCACCTCTGGCCAACATACGAATACTCAAAATACACAATGAGAGGCGGATCAGACCTTGCACAGGAGCAGGGCAAACAGCAGGCAGGCCTCGATATAGCCTACGCCACAAGCTGGTCGTACAGCCCGGGTGAAACACCAAACCTCTTTATTCCAAACTACAACGGAGGCTCATCTGCCGGAGAACTTACAACAAAATCTGCCACCTACAAGGCTCTCAAAGATGGCGGATACCAGGGAGCCGAGCAGGTTATCAAACAGCTGCCGCTCTACTGGGGGCCGCAGCCGTTTACAGCAGGGCCAATGTACCTGGGAGCTGTTTCTGTTTTCCTCTTTATTCTTGCCCTGATGCTCATTGGCGGCCCCATCAAGTGGTGGGCAGCACTGGTATCGCTCCTGGCAATAATGCTCTCGTGGGGTTCAAACCTTCTGCCTGTAACAGAGTTTTTCTTCAACTATATACCAATGTATAACAAGTTCAGGACAGTCTCAATGGTGCTTGTTATATTGCAGATTACCGTTCCTCTTCTTGCAGTTCTTGCTCTTGACAAAGTTTTTGTAAAGAGAGAGATTGACATGAAGAAATTCAAAAGCTCAATGATTGTCTCACTAGCAATCACAGCCGGATTTGCCCTTATAGTAGCAATCATGCCTTCGCTTGCCGGCTCGTTCAGTTCAGCAAGTGCAGATGCACAGATGCCAGATCTTCTCAAGCAGACACTGGCAGAGGACAGAATGTCTCTCCTCTCAAAGGATGCATTCAGATCGCTTGCCTTCATTCTTCTTACAGCCGCTGCTGTCTGGTTTGGCTTCAAATGGAGCAGTAAAGAGGCAGACAAGAGCAAAATGAACCTGATATACGGAGCTCTCGCACTGCTTGTACTTGCAGACCTCTGGAGTGTCGACAAGCGTTACCTTAACGACTCACACTTCATTCAGAACCGCGAGTTTGAACAGCAATATGCACTTCGCCCTGTTGACCAGATGATTCTTGAAGACAAGGATCCAAACTACAGAGTCCTTGACCTGAGTATCAGCACCTTCAACGACGCACACGTAAGCTACCACCACAAAACCATAGGCGGATACAGCCCGGCCAAACTGCAGAAATATCAGGATATCATAGAGAACCACCTTATTCCGGAAATGCAGATGATTGGCAAGGACATTGCCGGCAGCACCACCCTCGAGCAGGCACAGGCCAAGGTCGATTCAGCAGGAAACTATCCGGTACTTAACATGCTCAATGCTAAATACATTGTTGTAGGCGGGCAAAACCCTCCAATAATCAACACCAGAGCCATGGGTAACTGCTGGTTTGTTGACTCAGTCGCCTGGACCGAAGGCGCCGTAGCCGAAATCTCGGCCCTCTCCACCCTTGACCTCACCAGAGTCGCCGCCATCTCCAGAGAGTTTGAACCACTCGCCGGCGGAGTCATTGCTGCCAATAAATCTGTAGCCAAGAATTCAGAAAAGAAATCTTCTGGTTCAGAATTAAGCGATAAAACCAATGTAACCGAGAATATCCAAACTCCTGCTTCAGATTCAACCGGGATATCAATTTCTGGTGACTATATAAAGCAAACCTCATACTCACCAAACAAACTCACCTACGAATACTCAGCCACAGCGGAGAAAATAGCAGTTTTCAGTGAAATCTACTACCCGGCCGGCTGGAAAGCCACAATCGACGGCCAGCCCGCCGATATCTTCCGCGCCAACTACACACTGCGCGCCCTTAAAGTCCCTGCCGGCAAGCACACCGTAGAGTTTGAGTTCAGACCCGACTCATTTGTCAAAGGCGAGCTCTACTCCCGCATCGCCTCAGGAACTCTGCTCATACTGCTTGCACTGGGAATATGTGCTGAGGTGTTAAGGCGGCGAAAGAGTTAGTCTGCGCCGCAATTTCTGTTAACATACAGTCAAACAACTATTTACAAAACACAAACTTTTCACATTGAAGAGTTTGTGTTTTTTTGTTGCCTAGAGCTAAGAATTGCTGCCTAGTAGGATTCGTAACAAAACGCAGATAATCAATAGTATATGTTTTAGGATCGCTCTTTATTTTTAATTTTTAAAAAACTAATCACATGATAATTAGTTAATTCACACGAATCCTACTAGGCAGCATTTTCGGCGCAGACTACCCCCTTGCGCGCGAAGCGCTGCACCGTCACAGGCGGTTTACCGCCTGTACCTTCTTTGCCTCCCGGCCCCTGTAAATCAAGACTCTGTGTCTGTTTTTTACCCGACCCGCATCGCTGTAACTCGCTGTCAATCAACGATAGCCACTTTGTCCCCGCGGATCATCCGCGGGGACAAAATGCTACTCGCTCAACCACTGCAGATTACAGCCGTGCGGGTCTTGCCCGAAAACTCACGGAAACCAGCCATGCACTTAGGTTAGAAGGTGCCGGGACTTACGCCCGGCGAAAGTTAGCCTTCGGCAAAGGTTTTCCATTCTTGCATGCCATATAGCTGCGTCTGTTTGCTGGCTTAGGTTTGACGTGTGTTAATCACAGGGATTTTTTACCCGACCCGCATCGCTGTAACTCGCTGTCAATTAGCGACAGCCACTTTCTCCCCGCGGATCATCCGCGGGATGTTTGTGCTTTTGTCTGATGATCAATTATTTGCAGCGATGCGGGTCGTGAAAATCAGTTGCTGAAGTACTTTGCATTCAGTCGTTTGGCGATTTCGATAGGGTTGCCTTGTGCTTTGGATGGGAAGGTGCCCTGGGGGGCTTTCCACCATCGGCCTTCAAATTCAATTACGCGGCGGGTGTATGCCTCCTGGTCGAAAGGCTGATTCTTCACGAGGGCGGTGTGGGCGTCGGCGAAGAATATCTCCCAGCGTTTGGCGTAGAAGGAGGAGATGAGGCCGGCCCAGCTCCGGTTTGCATAGTCGCCAAGAAGGATGCCCTGGTCTCCCCAGCTGGTGAGGATGTTGCGGGCGTTAATCTCGTAGTAGCCGGCCTCCGCAGGCGAAGATCCAAGGGCACGGGCGTCGGCTATCCATTTGCCAAGCATGAATGAGGTGTGGGCCGACAACAGTTCGTCCATGTCGCCCAGGAGCTCCATCATTTTGGCCGCTATCTGCCGTGCACCAGTCACATCCTTTGCTTTCCAGGCGATCTGGTAGTCGGCCCAAAGCAGGTCAAAATGGTTGCCCAAAACCTGTCTGCCAATATTCACCACATCGTATTTATAAGTGTCCGGTAAGGTTCCATCTGCGGCTTTCAGGAGCAGTCTCCAGGCGCGGAGCAGGGTGCGGTTATCGTAGGTAATGCCGGTCTTGGCGTAACGCTCTTTGCCGGTCATGTTGGGGCGGGCGTTTACGAAGTTGGTGTGGCCGGTTTTGGAGGTGTTGTTGTAGATGCTGTCATTGAGGATTTGCCATGCTTCTTTTACGCCCGCCCCGCCGGCAGAGTTTCCAAGACGCCTTTCGGCCCAGCTGTCCATCCACTCCTTATCGGTGATGTTGCTGGTCCAGGCTTTGTCAAAGACATATTCGTACATGTGCGGGTTGGAGTCGAAGCCCTCGAGGGTTGAGCCGAGTCCGCGGAAGTTTCTTCCGCCGTTGGTCATGGTGTTCGAGATGCGAAGCCCAACATCCTTTGTGTTACCTGCAAGCATTGTGTTTCCGCCAAAGTTTCCCAGATAGTTCCATATGTAAGGCTGACCAAAGAATTTGTCGGTCATTTTCCAAACCTCGGTGCGCTCGCAGAAGTAGTCGAGGAGTATCATTTTGTCCTGGGGAACAGCCCTGACAAAAGCTTCGATCCTCTCGTTAGTCCAGTCTTTACGCTGATAATAGTATAGCCAGCTCATCTGCAGCCATACGGCCTGAGAGTCAACAGCAGCAAGGTTTTCGTAGATTTTGCGTGAAACTCTTGCAAGGTATTGAGGCTCCCAGCTTGGCGGTTCAATTTCATTGAACGGATCGATTCCGTAAATATGGTCGGTCCCGTAAAGCCGTGTCTGTTCTTCAAGAAAAGCCTTCTGAATCTCAGGAAAGAGAGGGTCCATCGGATCAAGAAAACTGCTTCTGTAAGTAGAGTCAAACCCGCCCCATGAGCTGAGTTTACTAATTACGGCATTCGGATAAATCTTTTTGAGTTCATAAGGAACATGTCCCGAGAAGGCCGGCAGCACCGGCTTCATTCCAAGCTCCCGCTCCCTTTTCACGATTCTCTTCTGCAACTCCTCCTGGTGCTCCAGCCACGAGTGAGGAAGCGGCCCCTGCCAGTAATCTATGTTGAGCATCCTGTGCCACGGAAGGTGCGCCGGCCCGGTGAAAAAGTTCCGGATCTCGCTGTCACTCAGCCCAAGTTTGCTCCATACCTTGTACCACACAGACTCCTGTCCCGTAATCGCCAGCGGCAAATTCACCCCGTTTAGCGCCATCCAGTCAATGAACCTCTCCCAGTCGCGCCACTGCCACCACGGCATCGTGTATCCAAAGGTGCAGTAGTTCAGGAAGAAGCGCATATCCACAGTTGAGGCCGATTCAATCCTGCCTCCTACCGGCGGAAGAGCGTCAGGGAGACTGATTGCGTCGTCTGCATACCAGCTTACCGAAGTTTTGCAGTAGTACCTCAGGTAGTGATTCAGCGCAACAGCCATACTGTTTGCATTATTTCCCCTGATAATGATTTTCCCATCCTTCCCATCCTCAATTTCGTATCTGTCTTTTACTGACTGAGTCTCTTTTTTTAGATTATAATTCTCCGGTTTGTCTTTCAGAATTTCCAGAACAAAGCTGCTGCTGTGTTTTCCCATAATCCGGTCAAAAAGACCACGGGCATTTTCAATTTCGCGCCCGGCGTCTGAGACGCCAATGTTAGCTGAACCGACTTGAAAACCAGAACCATTCTGGTAGTCTGATCCAACTGCAAATGCAGCTGAGTGTGTCAGCATAAAAAACAGAATCAGCAAAAAAAATCCAGAAAAGTATTTCATATTTGTCAGGGTTAAATATCTTACTTATTTGCAGGGACAGGCATTGGCGAACTTCTCCTCGTACATTTTGAAGGCATCCAGAAGAATTTTAATGGCGGTTCGGCGGTCCAGGAATTTCTCCACAACCACGCTCTTGTTCTCCAGTTTCTTGTAGTCCTCAAAAAAGCTGAACATTTCAGAAATTGAGTGGTTGGGAAGTTCGGAGATATCATTGATATGGCTCACGCTGGGGTCGCCCGCAGCAACAGCGATAATTTTGTCATCGGCCTCACCGCCGTCAAGCATCCGCATTACACCAATAACCTTTGCAGGAACGATGCAAAGAGGGACTACCTCAATCTGAGAAAGTATCAGAATGTCAAGAGGGTCCTTGTCGTCGCAATATGTCTGAGGAATAAATCCGTAATTTGCAGGATAATAAACAGATGAGTAAAGAACCCGGTCGAGTTTAAGCAAGCCACTCTCCTTGTCAAGTTCGTACTTGGCCCTGCTCCCTTTTGGGATTTCAATGATTCCGTTTACAATATCTGGTAGTTTGTTTCCGGGCGAAACGCAGTGCCACGGATTGAATGAGTTTGTCATATGTTGAAGTATTACCCTCAAATTTACTAATCAAATTTTAATTAACTTTGCAGCAGCAATGAAAAGAGCAGATTTCATAAGAATTTTCCTCTCGGCGGCACTAATGTCGCTGGTGGTTATCTTTTCTATCGCTGTCACCCCGGGGGTTATTAAGGCCGATTCTCTCCCCTCTGATTATGCCGACACCTTCTCTGCCCCGCTAACAAACTCAATGGCGGCGCTGAATCCGCAGAGCACAGGATTTACCGGATTTTCAGAGCAAAGCAGAACAATTGCAGGATCTGCAACAGCCACTTTCTTTGCCAAGGTTCTAACCTACTCAAATCTGCGCGAAAGAATTCTTGAACGCCGTTTCATTGCGGCACATCATACAACCGCCGAGGCTCTCTCGGCCCCGATTGACCCCAGCAACTCATACTATGTGTTCAGGCTGCGGGAGATAATTATTTAGATTTCAGGGCACATAAACACATGTCAGCCTAATTTACATATAGCTGTCATTCAGTGATTTGCGATTTGCAATTCTGGAAAAATCAGTCGAAGACAATTTGTAAATGCCTGAAAGTGTTGTAATTGTAATTTAGGCTGACATGTCCAGACGTGGCGGGAAAAGTATCTGCGCCGCAATTTCTGTTAACAAACAGATTAAAAAGGTGTTGCAAAACACAAACTTTTCAAATTTAAATAATTACCATTAAAATCCGGGGCGGAATGCCTCATCAAAACATATGGACACAGATATCAGAAAAATAAACCATCCCAAAGTTGTAAAAAGAGTTAACATGCCTGCAGTGACAGTATCAATCGTACTGTTTCTTTCAGGAATCCTGACACTTGTATTCGGCCTTACTGCTGTTGCAATTCTGCTGCTTGCACTTGGAATAATCTTCTATTTTGTAAAGGGATCGGTAGAGTTATATGAGCCTACCGGCAGCCATGTCAAGACATTTTCAATTTATACCCCTGCTGAAAAACTGCACGACCTGAAAGCTTCTCTCAATGGCGAGCTTAACGACGCAACCCCCGCGTTTACGGTCGTGCCTTCTGCAGGTGGTCGTCTTGATGTAATTGTTTCTGCCGATGGCGATTTTGCCGCATGGCAGATTTTCCACTTTATTCCGCACCGTTACGAACCGCTCACCGAGGTGCACACACTTACCGGCCCGCCGGCAAAGCAGTTTATCAGGTACATAAATCGCTGCAAAAAATAAGGTGCCGGTGGCTCTGCCACCGGCGTTGGTGCAGCGCTGCGCGCGCAAAAGCTGAACCTTGCCTTACTTTTTCGCAAGTAGCGGTTAATCAGCAAAATAGAAAGCGCAACTTTTCCAAAATCTCAGGTTTTTGGAAAAGTTGCACTATTTATATATTAGATTGTCAATTACTTGCGAAAAAGTAAGGCAAGGTCCCCCGGGCGCCGGGCCCCGGGGCTCCAGGGTCAGAAAAGTTTAATGAGCCCGATGCTGTTGAGCAAAACAATTGTGATGGCGATGGGGGCGACAAATTTGATTATCAGCATAACCCATCTGAAGACAAATGCTTTGACAGCAATGGTGCCGCCGCTTGAGAGTTCGTCGAGGACGTCGGCACGTTTCATCCGCCAGCCGACAAAGAGGACAACAAGCAGTCCGCCTACAGGAAGGAGGATGTTTGACGAGGCGTAGTCGAAAAGGTCAAAGAAGGTTTTTCCGAAAATTGTGACATCCTTCATAACGCCATTGGAGAGGGAGCTGAGGGTTCCGAAGATTCCAATGATTGTGAATGCTATTGTTACCGCGGCTTTGCGGGAGAGTTTAAGCTCTTCTGTGAAGTAGGCTACTATTACCTCCAGCAGCGAAATTGCGGATGTGATTGCTGCGATGAAGAGGATAAAGAAGAAGGCGACTGAGAAAAGATTGCCAAATGGTAACTGGGCAAAGATTTGCGGCAGGGTTATGAAAACAAGACTTGGTCCCTGTCCCGGAGGAATTCCGAAGGCAAATACGGCAGGCATAACTGCAAGTCCGGCAAGAATGGCGAAACCGGTATCGGCCGCGGCAGTCATAAGGGAAATATTGAAAAGGTTCTCCTTTTTGTTAACGTATGAACCATAGGTTATTATACATCCCATACCCAGGCTGAGCGAGAAGAATGCCTGGCCAAGGGCTGCAAGGAGTGTCTCACCGGTTATTTTTGAAAAGTCCGGGTAGAAAAGGAACTTGATTCCTGCTCCCGCGCCGTCCAGGGTAACTGAGCGGACAGCAAGCAGCAGAACCAGCACAAAGAGTGCAGGCATAAGGATTTTGGAGTATTTTTCAATACCGTTTTTAATTCCGGCTACCACTATTAGTGCCGAAAGTCCCAGAAACAGAAGGTGCATTACGACCGGCATGAATGAGGCCGATGAAAATCCCGAAAACTGGTTTGCAAGGTTTGCGCTGTCTGCAGTGAGGAACTGTGGAGAGAAGGATTTGAAAATGTATTCAAGAGTCCATCCGCCTACAACGCTGTAGAAGGACATTATGCTGATAGATGCTGCAACGCTAATGATTCCAATGATAATGAAGGGCGATTTTGGGGCGAGTTTGTTGATGGCTCCAAAGACATTTGCCTGGGTGCGGCGCCCGATAATAAACTCGGAGAACATTATGGGCAAACATAAAAGGATAACAAAGAGCAGGTAGATAATTATGAAGGCGGCGCCGCCGTTGTTTCCCACCAGATAGGGGAATCTCCAGAGATTACCCAATCCAACGGCCGATCCGGCCACTGCCACAAGAACTCCGAAGCGACTACCGAAACCGTCGCGATTCACGTTTGCCATAGTTTTATTTCAAGTTTAAGTTTTAAGTTTCTGGGTGTGCATCTGTGGCTGGCGACCTTGGTTAAGGGTTGCCATCCCGGCGGGCGCCCGGAGAGGCGCGCCAGCCCGGAAACAAAGATAAAAATTTGTACTTTTGTCAAATCTAAATTCGGTAAATCTTTTCCGGAAAAGGAGAAACAATTTTAAATTTCTTGATGATGAAAAACAGAGTTTGCGAACTTTTTGGTATAAAATATCCCATAATTCAGGGTGGCATGGTTTGGTGCAGCGGCTGGAAACTGGCTTCGGCAGTGAGCCGGGCGGGCGGTCTTGGCCTAATTGGCGCGGGCTCAATGCATCCGGATAATCTGAGACATCATATACAGAGCTGCAGAGCTGCTCTCACTCAGCCTGACGGGACGGTTCTGCCGTTTGGTGTGAATGTTCCGCTGTTATATCCACAGATTGAGGAGATTATAAATATCATAGTCGAGGAGAAGGTTCCCATTGTCTTTACATCTGCCGGTAGTCCAAAAAAATGGACACCGCACCTGAAGGAGTACGGAATAAAAGTGGCACACGTGGTGTCAAGTTCGGCCTTTGCCCTTAAATGTCAGGAGGCAGGAGTAGACGCAGTTGTGGCCGAAGGCTTTGAGGCGGGCGGACACAACGGACGAGAGGAGACAACCACATTCTGCCTTATTCCGGCAGTTCGCGAAACCATTGAGATTCCGCTAATTGCGGCAGGAGGCGTAGCTTCCCGCGCCAGCTACAATGCAGCCTTTGCCCTGGGGGCCGAGGCGGTGCAGATTGGTACCCGCTTCGCCCTCTGTTCAGAAAGCTCGGCCCACCCCGCCTTCAAAACCCGCTGCCGCGGACTCAAGGAGGGCGAGACCAAACTCCTCCTCAAGAAACTCGCTCCAACCCGCCTGGTAGACAATGACTTTTCGATGGCCGTTATTGAGGCCGAAAACCGTGGCGCCTCCGCCGAGGAGCTCACCGCCCTTCTGGGAAAAGGCCGCGCCAAAGCCGGCATCTTCGAAGGCGACCTCTCCGCCGGCGAACTTGAGATAGGCCAGGCCGCCTCAATGATCAAAAAAGAGGAGACCGCCGCGAAGATAATCGCAGATCTTTTATCGTAAAAAATTGAATCGCCGCAAACCTTTCATTTGCCCGACCCGTATCGCTGTAACTTGCATTAAATCAGCGAATCGCAATTTGTCCCCGCGGATGATCCGCGGGGACAAAGTGGCTGTCGTTGATTGTCATTGAGTTACGGCGACACGGGTCGGGCAAAAATCATAGTGTCAGACACTCGTCAAACCAAGGCCGGTTAACAGAAACAGCGACATAGCGTGCAGGGTTGAATAACCTTTGCCAAAGGCTAATTCCCGCCGGGCATTTTGCCCGGCACCTTCTAACCTTGGCGCAAGGCGGGTTTCCGAGGATTTTCGGACAAGTCCCCGTACGGCAGTAACACGCAGATATTCAAGCAACAGCACAAACATCCCGCGGATCATCCGCGGGGACAAAGTGGCTATCTTTGATTGCCAGCGAGTTGCAGCGATACGGGTCGGGCAAAAATCATAGTGTCAGACACTCGTCAAACCAAGGCCGGCAAACAAAAACAAAGAAAGGCCCCCTGGGATTGGGGACCTTTCAAACCTAACTATGAAAAATTTAAATACAAAAATGGTTGCTTTGCAGCCGCGGGGCGGGAAGCCCCGCATGGCTCATCAGCCTAATCTCTCGCCTCACCTTAACTTCAAATCACTAAAAACTTTTTGGTCAAATCACTAAAACGTTAATTTTAAAATTTAAAACTTTTCTATGGCATCGACCTCACGGCCGGTTTGTTGGTTATGAACTAATTTTAATTACTTAATAAGTGCTTCGTACTTGTTTGAAACTGCTTCCCAGTTGATTACGCTCCAGAATGCTTCTGTGTAATCGGGGCGTTTGTTCTGATATTTGAGGTAGTATGCGTGCTCCCATACATCCATTCCCAGGATTGGGGTGCCTTTTTTCTCGGCAACATCCATAAGCGGATTGTCCTGATTAGGTGTTGATGATACGAAGAGTTCGCCCTTCTCGTTTACGCTAAGCCATGCCCAGCCACTTCCAAAACGAGTCTTTCCTGCATCTAGGAACAACTTTTTAAGTTCATCCATTGTGCCGAATGCCTTAACTATCGCAGCTTCGAGCTTTGCCGATGGTTTTCCGCCGTTTACCTTCATCACCTCCCAGTAAAGAACGTGGTTGAAGAATCCGCCTCCGTTGTTGCGCACCGCAGGTGAGTACTTGCTCATGTTTGCGAATACCTCATCAAGAGTTTTATTCTCGAGTTCTGTACCTTTAACAGCATTCATGAAGTTGTCGAAGTATGCTTTGTGGTGGCGGCTGTAGTGGATCTCCATAGTGAGCTTGTCGATGAATGGCTCCAGGGCATCGTAAGCATAAGGTAGTTCAGGAAATACTAGTTTGTTTATAGTTGTCATGGTTATTTTATTTTTATTGTTAGTCTTGTTGTCTGCTTCTCCCGCAAAAACTGCCAGCGGCAAAAGTGCCATAGAGAGCATCAGCATTAATTTTCTCATAAGCGATAATATTAATCGTTATTGTTAATGCATATAAAACAGAACTCCCTTAATATAGTTTAGGGCGGATTATCTATCACTGTATAGATGTCGTCTATAATCCACGATCGGCCCGGACAGAAGTTTCCTGGTAGGATATGTGAGAATTCGCAGATAATCAGCATATTAATTTTTAAAAAGACAGACTCGTTCAGATTTCTAAAAAGCTTTATGTTTGATAATCAATAAATTGTCACATATCCTGCCAGGCAATAATTTGGTGCCTGGCTCTGCCAGGCGGATGTTAGCCTTCGGCAAAGGTTTTTCATCCTTGTATGTTTGTGGGATGTTTTGGTTTGTGGGCTTGGGTTTGCGGTGGGTTGCCGGGTGTTGTTTTTGAGGGACCCGGGCGGCTGTAACTTATTGACTGACTGTGTTTAGCCCGTTGGTCTGACATCTCAGATGTCAGACCAACGGGCTATGTGTTCATAATCTGCGACTTACAGCCGTACGGGTAGCAATGAAAATCTGCGGAAATGCTCATCTGGACAATAAAAGCGCGCGCAGCGCTGCACCTTCATCGGCAGCGAAGCTGACGGTACCTTCTTATTACCCCTGGGGAAAAGTGTCAAACATAACATATACAAGTAGTTATGAAATAGTTTGATTTTAGATAAAGACCTGTATATCAGTAATCTGACACTTTTCCCCAGGGGTAAATAGGGCAGCCGGTCAAGCACATGTCAGCCTAATTTACATTTGTTTATAAAACAGATAGTTAGCTGCGAGGGAATTTCGGGAAATCTAGAATTAGAAAACGTAACGCTCAGATATTGAGTGATATGTAATTTAGGCTGACATGTCGTGCAGAACTCTGGCAGAGTTATATTTTAACGACGTTTATAAACCACAAACTCAAACGGATGCGGGTATTTCTCGCCACGGTCGTAGTATTCGTCGGTGAGTTTGGTCCAGTTGCCAAGGTCGAGGTCGGGGAAGAAGGTGTCGGCGTCGGGAACGGCAGTGTAGACGTAGGTTATGTAAAGTTTGTCGGCCAGCGGAAGGGCCTGGCGGTAGATTTCGCCTCCTCCTATCACAAAGTGTTCATCGGCCTTTGGAAGCGAATTTATTGCCTCCTCAAGTGAGCCGAATACCTCTGCGCCCGGGAGGGAATCGGCCTTAAGAGTTCTGCTGATTACGATGTTGCGGCGGTTGGGGAGCGGCCGGCCTATGGATTCCCAGGTTTTTCTTCCCATGATGACGGTGTGCCCTCCGGTTACTTTTTTGAAGTATCTGAGGTCTTCGGATATGTGCCATAAAAGCTGATTATCCTTTCCTATTGCGCCGTTTGTGGCTATTGCCACTATTATTGAAATCATATTTGCCCTATCTTTGTTTTACAAATATACTCAAATTGGAAGTTTTTCTGAAGAAAGAAATTTCAGGATGTGACAGAAATGGGAAGATTGAGGGCCGATGGTAGGGTGCCGGCACTTTAAAGCGGTCTAGATTCAGAACAAACCAAAAAAACGATTTATCATGAAAAAGAGATTTTATACTTTTCTAATTCTGGCCGGAGCAATGGCCCTTGGCCTTTCGGCATGTACAGATGAAACAGGCGACGGAGTTGCAACCCTTAAGGTTAGGCTGACAGACGCTCCTGCGGACTACGAGGAGGTACTTATTGATGTGCAGGATATTCAGATTCATGCATCTTCAAACGAAAGTGAGGGGAGTTGGGTGAGCCTTCCTGTTACAAAAGGTGTTTATAACCTGCTTGATTTCAGAAACGGGCTGGACACTTTGCTGGCTACAGCAATTCTACCTTCGGGAAACGTTTCTCAGATGAGACTGGTACTTGGAAGCAACAACAGGGTAAAAGTTGACGGCGTATACCACAACCTTGACACACCTTCGGCACAGCAGTCGGGGCTCAAATTTAACATAAACGCGCAACTCGAAGAGGGTATCGTTTATGAACTGTGGATTGACTTTGACGCAGCAAGATCGATTGTTGCCAAAGGAAACGGCGGCTTCTCACTCAAACCTGTTATCCGCACATTTAACGAGGCTGCGACAGGTGCAATAAGAGGTATCGTTCTGCCAGCTGCTTCAAATCCTTCTGTGAAGGCGATTGCAAACGGTGATACTCTCGCGACAATCCCTGCCGAGGATGGCAAGTTTATGTTCAAGGGCGTTAACCCGGGAACCTACAAAATAGTGATAGAGCCGGTTGCCGGATATGTTGGCAAGACAATAGAAAATACAGCAGTAGTAGTTGGCCAGGTAACAAACCTGGGAACAATAACCCTTGACCCGGTTGCTGCTCCTACACAGCAATAGGCGCCTTGATTCCGGGGTGCGGATTGTACCCCTCAAGTTCGAAATCTTCATACTTAAACCCGAATATGCTTGTCACGTTCGGGTTTATTTTCATTTCAGGCAGAGGCCGCGGCTCCCTTGAGAGCTGAAGGTTCACCTGCTCGAAATGGTTGGTATAGATATGCGCATCCCCAAAGGAGTGGATAAAGTCCCCCGGCCGCAGCCCGCAAACCTGCGCCACCATCATCGTAAGCAGCGCATACGACGCAATATTGAAAGGCACGCCCAGAAAGACATCGGCACTCCTCTGGTAAAGCTGACAACTGAGCCGTCCCTCTGCCACATAAAACTGAAACATCGCATGACACGGCGGCAGCGCCATTTTATCTACCTCGCCCGGATTCCACGCACTTATAATGTGCCTGCGGGAGTCCGGATTCTTTTTGATTCCCTCTATCAAGGCCGACAGCTGATCGACCGTCTCGCCTTCCGCAGTTTTCCACGCTCTCCACTGCCTTCCGTAAACCGGACCCAGATTGCCGTTTTCGTCGGCCCACTCGTCCCAGATTGACACCCCGTTATCCTTGAGATACTTAATGTTAGTATCTCCGGCAATAAACCAGAGCAGCTCGTGAATAATCGACTTCAGGTGCACCTTCTTTGTGGTCAGAAGCGGAAACCCCTCCTCCAGATTGAACCTCATCTGGTACCCGAACACACTCTTCGTGCCCGTCCCCGTGCGGTCTGCCTTAAGAGTTCCGGTCTCCATTATATGCCTGAGAAGGTCGTGATATGCTTTCATGTGAGTTGTAGATTGAATAGAGGTTTATGAACACAAATATAGCAAAGAATTTTTCTGCCCGGCGGCGCTTATGTTAAAGTTTCCCACGTGCAATTTACCCCTGGGGAAAAGTGTCAAGCATCACAAATACAACTAGTTGTGAAAAAACCTGTTTTTGCATAAAGACCTGTTTATCAAAGATCTGACACTTTTCCCCAGAGGTAAACTGTCATGTGTATTGACACCTGCCAGCCTAATTTACATTCATCACATTTTGTGAGCTTTACAATTGGCTGAATTAAGAAATTAAGAGATTTGCAATTTACAACTGCCTAAATATTAGCAACATGGAAATTAGGCTGGCAGGTGGGTTGCACGTGGGAAACTTTAGGCTGACATGTGTAAACTGTTGCCTAGCAGGATTCGTGCAATATCGCAGATTACTAAGCCTTTGCAAAATATGCAAGATAAAATATCAATGCAATTAAAATTGCAAGAATCATATTATCAGGTTATTTGCACGAATCCTGCTAGGCAGCAAAGAAGGTGCCGGGCTTCACCCGGCTTAAGTTAGCCTTCGGCAAAGGTTTTTCAAGCTTGCACGCCGGAGGTCGCTTCTCATTGCCAGGCAAGGGTTCCGAGTGTGTTTTGGGTGGGCGTTTTTTAGTGACCCGTACGGCTGTAAGTTGCATATTATGAGCATGTAGCTCGTTGGTCTGACATCTCAGATGTCAGACCAACGAGCTATTTATTGTCAATCAGCGCATTACAGCCGTACGGGTCCGTGACCTGAAACCGATGAATCTGTTTGCTAATCTGGATTAGAGGCAAATTCGCTGCCGAAGGCTAAACACGCGCCGGGCACAGCCCGGCACCAAAAAAGCTGCCTGGCAGGATATGTGAAAAAACACAGATAATCAGAGATATAGCTTTAAGAAATATAGTCTGATCCTGTTATTTAAAAAGTTATTTCATTGATAAACAGGAAGTTCTCACATATCCTGCCAGGTAGCTAAAGTTTCCCACGTGCAATTTACCCCTGGGGAAAAGTGTCAAACATCACATATACAGCTAGTTGTGAAATATTCTAATTTTGCATATGCGCCTGTTTATCAATGATCTGACACTTTTCCCCAGGGGTAAAATGTCAAGCACATTGACACCTGCCAGCCTAATTTATATTCATCACATTTTGTGAGCTTTACAAAAAGCTGAATTACGAAATTAAGAGATTTGCAATTTGCAACAACCTCAATATTAGTAATATAGAAATTTGGCTGGCAGGTGGGTTGCACGTGGGAAACTTTAGCTGGTAGTCTGCCTCCAGCGCACGTGTGGCCGAGCCCGCACCTCGAGCCCGCACCTCACCCACACGCCTCAGAGGTAAAGTGTCAAATCGTTGTAGGTGTGGTGATTGCATATTATTAACCGACTTGTTATACAGTCTGTTATTGAATGTTTTGACACTTTACCTCTGAGGAAGGTACAAGCCTAGAACTATTTTTACTAAATTTGGCAAAATCCACAAAATCCCTAATCATGAATTCATTATCATTCCCTAAGGTCGCAAGATTTGTTGCAGCCGGATTCGCTGTTTTTTTACTGGCCGTTACGTTCCAGAACTGTACAAAAGCACCAATGCCTGCCGAAACAGATATGCAGTTGCCCAGCACAGTTATGCCACCAATGTCCGGGACCGGACCTTACGCCGCACAGCTTCCAATCTGGAGAACATATACAAACTCATTCGGAGAGTTCTATATTCAGCACAGAAATGCAGAGCTGATAACCGTAGATATGGCCAGAGGGGTATCTTCAATACAGAATATTGTGATTGCAAAATTCGGCAACGCCGCAAAAGCACTTTATAAACTCGACTCCCTCTTTGTTGAAAACATAGGGACAATGACAAACGGTAGTCAGCCCGCGGCGATGCTGTCAGAAATTGTTCCTGTACAATTCCCGACCTACACCGGTGCCGGAATATTTTTAAACTATGTAAATTCATGGGGAGCCTTTAAGCCGCAGATAAATGCAATTGTGAAGAAGGCTGACACACAGACAGCAGAGGGTAAGGAGCTGAAAGCTGCTGCGGAAGATTTTGTTACAAGAGTAAATTCATGCATATCAACAATGTATCAGCTAAGATGAAAAAGTTAAGCATCCGCAAAAACATCAGCATGGCCGTCGGCATAGCCATCAGCCTAAGCATAGGCTTATCGGCACTGCTGACAGCGACCAGTCAGGCACAGGCTCAATCAAGGCCAATTGCCCTGTCGCACTACATTTTCCCCGAATTTACTGAGGGGTACATTTTTTTAAAGGGGGGGCCCATAAACAAGGGTGCCCTCAATTTCAACGCCCTCACGGAGGAGGTGGTTTTTATGAGCAAGGGAAAGGTTCTGGCCATTGGCGAAAACGAAATTGCCAGGGTCGATTCTGTGCTCATTGCCGGCCGGAAGTTTGTGGTTTTCAACAATAAATTTGCCGAACTCCTTTTTGAAAAAGGCGGAAGTCCCAATCGGCCTGCAGCAGGCGGATTCAGACTATTTGCAGAACACAAATGCTCAGTGATTCCGCCAGGCAAGCCCGGCCCTTACGGAACAACCTCGCAGACCTCGTCCACAGTTACCCTCTCCTCAATAATCGGAGGCGGAACAGTCTACAACCTCTCGCTCCCTGACGGTTACAAAACCAAGCCCTACACCTATTACTGGATTGAAAAAGATGGCAATGCCCAGAAATTCTCAACCATAAAACAGATCCAGAAAGCCTATCCCGCCAAGGCCGACGCTATCAAAAGCTACCTGAAGAGTCACAAGGTGAAAATTGAAGATTACGACTCGGTAAGGGATTTTGTGATTTTTCTTGAAGAATAATTTGCCCCTTAACCCCGGCAAAGCTATGCAAACACTAAGAGACGAAAACATCCGCCCCGATGCTCAAACCATTGCATCGGCATTAGGCACCTCCTGGCCGGCTTACGAAAAACTCGCCGGAGAGATTTCCAAGCCGCCATTTAACATTACATTCGAATGGCGCTGGTACAACGACGGCAAGGCCTGGCTTTGCAAAGCGACCGCCAAAGGCAAAACCGTTTTCTGGCTGAGCGCCTGGGACGGCTATTTCAAAACCAGCTTCTACTTCACGGAGAAAACCGGCGCAGGCATAGCCGCTCTCGCGATTGATGCGGGGCTGAAAGCCTCCTTCGCCTCCGCCAAACCCATCGGCAAACTCATTCCGCTTACGCTGGAGATAAGAGAGGAGCGCGACCTTGAAGATTTGCTCAAAATCACCGGATATAAATTGTCAAAATGAATACAGTACAGGAATATATCGACTCCCTGCCGCAAGAGCGCAGAGAGATTATGCAGGCACTTCTTACCATCCTCAGGGAGAACCTGCCGGCCGGATTTGAGGAGGGCTTCAGCTACGGGATGATCACATTTTCCGTTCCGCTCAGCATCTACCCCAAAGGGTACCACGCCACCCCCGGTCAGCCACTGCCGTTCCTGAGCCTTGCTTCGCAAAAGGGGCACATCGCCCTCTATCATCTGGGGATTTATATGAACCCCCCTCTGCTGGAATGGCTTAAGGCCGAATACCCCCGCCATTCCGCCACCCGCCTCGATATGGGCAAAAGCTGCATCCGCTTCAAAAAGCCCGACCAGATTCCCCTCACCCTAATCGCCCAACTCGCAAAGAAGATGACAGTTGAGGAGTTTGTGAGAGTGTATGAGGAAACAACAAATAGAAAATAATATATAGATTTAAATAACAAATAAGGGTTAAACATTAGAAATCAAAAGGCTATCTTTACAGAAGATTATTAAAAATATTTTGTTTTATATCAGTAAACAGCTGCATATAGATTATTTGTAATGATCATAATTAAATAATTTAATTAGTTAGTAATGAAACAAATCGAAGTTGTTGCTGCAATAATTATTAAGGACAACCGAATTCTTTGTACCCAGAGGTCTAAGCATAAATATTCTTATATATCAGAGAAATTTGAATTTCCGGGAGGAAAGATTGAGGAGGGAGAAACAGAAGTAGAAGCTTTAGTTAGAGAAATTCAAGAAGAGTTATCAATTGATATTGTTGTTCAGACGAAATTCCTAACAATAGAGCATGTTTATCCCGATTTTGCCATAAAAATGCACTCATTCATTTGTAGTAGTAACAATGATGAGATAAAATTTCTTGAGCATATAAATCATTGCTGGCTTTTAAAAAAAGATTTATTAAATCTAGATTGGGCAGCAGCAGATTTGCCGATAGTTAAAAAGTTGATAAATTATTAGAAATGATTGCACATTCTCTTCTTGAAAGTATTCAAACTGGATTTATCGACAAATCCATTCCCTCAGATAAGAATTATCGGCCACAACTATTAACAAACGATCACAGGGTTGGAAAAAAAGTCTTATGGACTATTCAACAAGAATTAGATCAATGTGATGAATTTTGGTTTTCAGTTGCTTTCATTACCACGGGAGGGGTTGCGACAATAATTAATACTCTGGTTGAGCTTGAAAAGAGAAATATAAAGGGCAAGGTGTTAGCGTCTCAATATCTTAATTTTACAGATCCTGAAGCACTTAAAAGGCTAAAGAAATTTTCAAATATTGAATTAAAAATTGCCATAGAGGGGGACTTTCATTCAAAAGGATATTTATTTAGAAAAGGAGACTATTACAATTTAATAATTGGAAGTAGTAACCTAACTCAAACGGCTCTTTGTTCAAATAAAGAGTGGAATTTGAAAGTTTCCGGAACTAAAGATAGCGAGTTAATAAACCAAGCAATTCTTGAGTTTAATAAAGAGTTTGAATCATCTGCACATGTTACAAATGACTTAATTACTAATTATTCATTTCTTTGGAATTCTAGGAAATTATTGAACAATGATATCCTTGAAAAGGAAACGCACGTTGATGCTTTTAGACCAAAGCCCAATTTAATGCAAAGAGATGCATTAAAAAATATTGAGAATTTAAGAGAGAAGAATAAGAAAAAAGCATTGTTGATTTCTGCAACCGGAACAGGTAAAACATACCTTTCTGCATTCGATGTTGAAAAATTCAAGCCAAAGAAATTTCTCTTTGTTGTGCATAGGTTGACAATCGCCGAAGAGGCAATGAAAACCTTCAAGAGACTATTAGGAGATAATATAAAGATGGGTGTCTATTCAGGTGGTACGCAAGAAATTGATGCTGATTACATTTTTAGTACCGTTCAAACTATTTCCAAACCTGAGCATTTGGAAAAATTTGATAAAAACCACTTTGACTATATCGTAATTGATGAGACTCATAGAGCTGGAGCAGATTCATACAAACGTTTAATGGAATATTTTTCGCCAGAGTTTCTGCTTGGTATGACAGCAACACCCGAACGAACTGATGGGGAAGACATATTTAAACTGTTTGATTATAATATTGCATACGAAATTAGACTAAATAAGGCTTTAGAAGAGGATATGTTATGCCCATTTCACTACTATGGTGTAACAGATCTAATTGTAGACGGTAAACCAATTGATGATAAGACTGAATTTAGATATCTGGTTGCTGAAGAAAGGGTAAAGAATATCATTGAAAAGATAGAGCTATATAGTTGCGATAGTGGATCGACTAGGGGATTTATCTTTTGCTCGAGACAAGAAGAGTGTATAGAATTATCAAGAATGCTAAATGACAAGGGTCTTAAAACTGTCGCATTAACTGGGAAAAGTGGTGAAAAGGAAAGGCAAGACGCTATTGATAGACTTGAATCAGACTATAATAAGCTTGATTATATAATAACGGTTGACATTTTTAATGAAGGAGTAGACATTCCAAAGGTTAATCAAATAATCATGTTGAGGCCAACCCAGTCAGCGATTATTTTTATTCAGCAACTAGGAAGAGGGCTAAGGAAAATCAATAGCAAAGAGTATTTAACAGTTATTGATTTTATTGGAAATTATAGCAATAACTTTATGATTCCTATTGCTTTATTTGGTGACACAACATATAACAAAGATATTCTTAGAAAATTACTTTCTAGTGGAAGTAGTTTTATACCGGGTACATCTACGATCAATTTCGATAAAGTATCAAAACAAAGAATTTTCGAAGCAATCGATTCTGCTAATATGCAGCAACTGAAAGATCTTCGGAATGACTATCGATTATTAAAATACAAAATAGGTAGAGTCCCATTAATGGTAGATTTCCTAGAACATGGCTCAAGAGATCCCATACAATTTGTTGACTCAAAAGATTCTTACTATAATTTTGTTTCTGCTATTGAAGAAGAGTTTAGAGGAAAGCTTAATCGAGATCAAATTAAAATCCTTAAGCTGTATTCAAATGATATTAATAATGCAAGGAGAGTAGAAGAGTCAATAATACTAGATGAAATAATTGAAAAATCACATTGTTGTATCAACGGCTTTAAAAGTTTAATATTTGAAAAATTTGGTTACCACGTTGATGATAGCACAATATCTTCATGCATTAATAATCTTAATTCTGGATTTACTTCAAATGAGAAAGATAGATTGGATAATAGTATTGTTAATCTTTCTGACGGAAAAATATTACCAGAAAAATACTTTTTAAAGCAGCTTGAAAACAGTTATTTTAAGCTTTTCTTGGAAGATAGCATTAACTATGCAATTAAAACATATACATCTGAATTTAAGAAAGATCGTTTTATTGATGGATTTCAATTATATAAAAAATATACTAGAAAAGATGTCTTTAGGATCCTCAATTGGGATAGAAACCCAGTAGCTCAGAATGTTGGTGGATATATAATCAGCAAAGACAATAGTAATTGTCCAATATTCGTTACATTAGAAAAGGAAGAAGATATTTCAAGTTCAACGAAATATCTTGATGGATTTATTAATCCAAATGAATTTGAGTGGATGTCAAAGTCTAATAGAAGACTAACGAGTAAAGATGTCCAAGCAATCAAAAATTACAAGACTGGCTTAAGACTGCCTTTATTTATAAAAAAAAATAATGATGAAGGGATTGAGTTTTACTATATGGGGGATATTATTCCAATTGAAGATAGTTTCGAAGAGACAACAATGTTGAACGATAGAGGTAAACAAGTACCAGTTGTAAAAATCAATTTTAATATGAAGTCTCCAGTCGAGATGAATCTTTATAATTATCTAACAAACAAATATTAAAACTTTACTCCAATTTGTTTTTTTAACAACATTATGCATATTGAGGTGAAAGTCTCTTAATCTGGCTAATCCTGTTAAGGATTTCGCTCTTGCTCTCCTTTTCTGCTTCTAGATCATAATCATCCTGAAGGCCAAGCCAAAACTTTGGATCAACACCAAAATATTCTGCAAGTCTCAAAGCTGTATCTGCAGTGATACTTCTTTTTCCTTTGATTATTTGTGAAATTCTTGTCTGAGGAATTTCTGTATCCTTTGATAATCTGTATGCTGTTATATTCAAGGGGATTAGGAATTCTTCATTCAAAATTTCACCGGGATGTATGTTTTTTAATCTTTTCATTTCTTTCTGCTGATTTAATGATAATCAATTATTTCAACTTCTTTGGCAAGGTTGTTGTCCCATTTAAAGACAATACGCCATTGGTCGTTGATTCTAATGCTATAATAGTCTTTCAGCTTACCTGATAATTTCTCCAGTCGGTTCGATGGAGGGATCCTTAAGTCTGTTAATGTTTGAGAGCTATTTAACATCCTAAGCTTTCTCCTGGCAACATGCTGAATTTCATAAGGAAGCCCTTTGACTTGCTCACCATTCCACACTCTTTCTGTATCCCTCGACCCAAATGAGACTATCATTGCTAATCTTTTGCGTTACTAACGCCAAAGGTAAGTATAAAATTCAAAACGAACAATTATTTTTCAATTTTTATATCTTTGGCCAAAATTTTACATTTATTAATCTGCGCAAGTAGTTGAATATGTTTCTATAAGCCAATCAAAAATTAACCCTATGACCATCACCCCTCTCCCCCTCACTCACACTATCGACGGTGTGGTTTACATTGTCCACCCGGTGCTTGTTGGCACTGAGGCGGGGAATTTTCTGGTGGATTGCGGGTATGAGGAGACGGCGGGGCAGCTGGTTGAGAAATTGCGGGAGGCGGGAGTTGGAGAATCGGCCTTGACGGGCCTTATAATTACCCACGACGACCACGACCATATGGGCGGAGCGGCTGAACTTAAGCGGCTTAACCCGGGTCTGAAAATCTATTGCGGGGCGGAGGAGGCGATGTCGGTGCAGGGGAGGGTGAAGTCTGAGCGGCTTATTCAGGCCGAAAACTCTCTGGATTCTATGCCTGAAAGGGCGAGGGGATGGGCGCTGGCATTTATTGAGATGCTCAGGAATACTCCTAAAGTGCCTGTTGATGTGATGCTTGCAGATGGGGATGAGGTTGCCGGGGGTATAATTGCCGTGTCGACACCGGGTCACACAAAGGGGCATATCTCCATTTACCTGCCGGAGTGTAGCACTCTCATAACCGGCGACGCGCTGGTCCTTGAGGCCGGACGGCTGACGATAGCGAATCCGCAGTACACCCTCAATCTCGAGAGGGCAAACGAATCGGCCCAAAAGATACTAAACCTCAATGCGCAGACTGTTATTTGCTATCACGGGGGCGTGGCAGATACGGCAGCGGCGAGATGAGTTCAAACTCCTCTGATGCTTCAAGCAGCGGATTAATCAGGTTCATGTGGCCGGCGCCAAAAATCACAAGTATGCGGTCCAGGGATGTATGCGGAATCCTTTTGATGTTGCGGACAATCCTCAGATTGCGGTTGAACCATCGGCCGGTTTCAAAATCGACGCCGGTAAAATCGCCCGGCTTCTCTTCGTAAAGGAATGCGCCTGTGAGGTATGAAGAGAGGCTCTTTTCAATGGCAGAGGGGTCATTCAGCCTTGCGAGCTCATCAATAATGTTTGTCACCTTTTTGCTCACGAGCTCTTTCCCTTTTGCCTTGTCCAGGGAGTCAATGAAATTGCCGAATTTCTGAAGGCGGATGCTGTCCTGAAACATTTCGCTAATGTTGCCGTAATGGTGTCCCCAGTCGTTGACGCAGTGTATCTTTGGAAGGCTGAGGTTTTTGCCTATCCGGTATGTAAGCTGATAAACTTCGTCTTTCTGCGCCGGGAGTTTCCCAAGTTTGTATAGTGCGTAGAGGGAGTCCACCTTGCTTTGCGCAGAGGGGTCCTTCTCAATTGCAATTATGGTTGGCCCGAACTCCTCAATTGCTTTGGCTATTGCGGCAATTTGTGACTGATACGGCTCCTCCAGCACTGAGATCATATCTTTTTCTGCGGTCTTAATCCGGTCCAGATTATGGTAGGCGAAATGGTACACGCCCAGGGTCATGATTTTGGTTCTTGGGGATTCATGGATTTGTTGGTCTTCAAGGATTTGCTTGCCTTCCTGGCTTCCTTGGCTTGCCGGTTTGGCGGATTCGGTTTGCGAAAATGCGGGGAAGGCGCATATTTGAGCGAAACATGCGAGTGTTAGCACAAGAGCTGTGATTTTTTTCATTGTTTTGTTTTGTGGTCTGCTATTAGACGAATATTTGGCGCGGAATGTTGCGTAAACTCTGCTAAAATTTCCCACGTACAATTTACCCCTGGGGAAAAGTGTCAAACATCACATATACAGCCAGTTGTGAAATATTTCAATTTTGCATAAGCGCCTGTTTATCAATGATCTGACACTTTTCCCCAGGGGTAAACTGTCAAGCGCATTGACACCTGCCAGCCTAATTTACATTCATCACATTTTGAGAGCTTTACAAATATCTGAATTGCGAAATTAAGAGATTTGCAATTTACAAATACTTCAATATTAGCAATATGCAAATTAGGCTGGCAGGTGGGTTGCACATGGGAAGCTTTAGAACTCTTCCAGAGTTTCTCCCTTTTCGTATCTTTGATTCAAATTTTAACCCCAAACCCCCATGAAACGCATCTTTACCCTGCTGCTCTTAGCATTCAGCCCATTTTTTGTACTCGCCCAGACGGAAAATCTGCCAAAGGCCCATAAGCACACAGGCGAGGGGGAATTCGGCATAATGACTTTTAACATTAGGGTTGGCAAGGGGATGGACCTGGTGAACAACCTGCAGAGGAGCGCAGATATAATTATCCGCGAGAAGCCCGATGTGGTTGCTTTGCAGGAGGTTGACAGCGTGACTGTGCGAACTGGAGGGAAGTATCAGGCCCGGGAGCTGGGCAGGCTCACCGGGATGTATTCGGCTTATGCTGCGGCGATGGAGTTCAATGGCGGGAAGTACGGTGTTGGGCTTTTGTCGCGCGAGAAACCGCTCTCTGTCAGGAGTGTTGCGCTCCCGGGCCGCGAGGAGCAAAGGGTTCTGCTGATTGCCGAATTCCGCAACTATGTTGTCGCTGCCACTCACTTTTCCCTTACTGAGGCCGACCGCCTTGCCTCGGCAGAAATCCTAATTAAGGAGACCGCCGGGATTGACAAGCCACTCTTCTTTGCCGGCGACCTCAACGCACTCCCCGAATCGGCCACCATTAAACTTCTCGAACAGCACTTTACCCTGCTCACAGACAAGCAGGCCTTCACCTTCCCTGCCGACACCCCCGACCGCTGCATCGACTACATCTTCGCCCGCAACCCCAAAGGGCACTTTGGCAAAACATTCAATGTAAAGAGCACCAACGTCCTGCCCGAGCCCCTGGCGTCAGACCACAGGCCGGTGATGGTGAAACTGAGGGTTGTAGAATAGATTGGAGAGGAGAATTATTTAATATAAAATCCGTATTCGTAATCTATTACTTTGTTCGTTCCCAGGTTGTCTATCCAGGCTTTCTCTTCGTGGCTGGCATCAATTATCTCTTTTGTTGATACCTTACTAAAACGACCGACTATTTGATTAAGGAGATTTAGCTCCTCTTCTGAAAATAACGCGGGATTGAAAGGCTTTTCAGTTGATGGTTTGAATTTTTCGCCTGATATTTCTGAATTGATTTTTGAATATTCTACTTTTATTGTGCCTTTTTTTGCAAGTAGTTCATATATGCTCTGAAAATTATTTGGCACAGGTCCCCTTGGTATTGCTACGTATTGAGCTCCGCTAATAGAGTTGCCAGTTTTTGCATACATTGAAAAATCGGCATAAAAGAGAAGTTTATTCAGTTTGGTTTTCCAGGGCTCCATTCTTTCGGCGAAAAAAGCAACCATTTGTGAAAACTTTTCAAAATCCGGAACTTTAAAGCCTGTTGATGATCTGGGCTCTGAGTTTCCGAACAAATAACCAATTAGCTGATTATTAAACTTATCTTGTTTTTGATGCGCAATAAGTGAATTAACACGATGTAAAATTTTTTCAAGTGATAATCCCTCAAAAGCATCACTTATTTCGATAAGTTTTCTAAACTCTTTTGGATCTGCAGCAATCTTGATAAGCTTCGCGTTTGACAAGCTGGGAACCTCTCCAGATTCGTAATTTCTATATCCATTATCTCCGAACCCAAGTACCTTTGACATTTTTAATGCAGATAATTCATACTTTTCTCGTATCTGTTTTATCTCTTCTGGGAAAGGTATTTTGTGTTTCTCTCTATAATGATTGTATAGCTGATTGAGATTGATCTCATCCAGTTCTGTTGTTGTAAAATACTCGCCGCTATCTTCGCATTTAAAACTATGGTATACAATGCTAAACTCCTCTTTGCGGAAAGTGAGTGTTCTTTTTTCTTTTTCCAGGACCATTTCCTTGCCTGTGATTGGACTTTTCATAAACTCGGGTTGTTTTTAAAGGGGAAGTTCATTGGTCTCTCTGCGATATGAAACGATATACATAAAACTCCGGAGCCCGCGGCTCCCATAGTGATTTTAATGTATACCGATTTTGATTTTACCTCTTTGCCAAATACCCACATTGAACTGCCTTGATAAAGCTTTTCTTCCAATGGGCCTTCGGAGTAATCATTTACTGAAATTTCATTGATTATTTTTATTCTGTCAGTAGGCTTGATTTCTAAATCTGCCAATGCCTGAGTATTTTTCCCCCTTTCGTCCCGGAAGAAAATATCCCAGATTTTCATTTTTTCATGGAACTCATTCAAGAATCTTTCTACATCTTGTTTTGTTGCCATAGGCTGAATTTGATACAAAGTTAGTACTGAAATTCCGTAAAAACAACAAAAAAGTGGAATAAATATGTTAATATATGTCAAAAAACGACAAAAAAGTGCAATATTAGTTAGTATGCCAGTTTTAATTAAATGATATTTATTATTACATTTTCAACTATGGTTGATTCTGTAATTACTTTTCTGCTTAATTGTTCTTTTATCTTCAAATGTTGATAATCGGCCGACTTTTCACTGTGTATTGGTATAATCCCCAGCCTGGGATTTACCAGGTTGCATACCTCGGCCAGGCATTGGGGGGAGGCGTGTCCGCTCGTGTGAATATCCCTGACTTCCGGGAACTTCTTAATAAAATCCACATACTCCTTTTTTGCGTGCTCACTTTCAGGATTTCTATACTCGCTCCACATTGAGTATATGAGGATAGTTTCTTTGGGGTCAAGCCTGGATAAAATGGAATCTGCAAAACTGCTGAATTTGGGTGTCGGCCTTACGAGCATACAAAATCCACTGGATATCATCCAGTTGTTTAATGTCTGATTTTTATCATTATAAGTATATTCCTTGCCAAATTTGAAAAGATCTGAGTAAGATCCGGCTGTATCTGTGAAGATTTTAAAAATGTCTGCCTGATAACTATCGCAGACAAATGGTTTTCCTTTTGAATGCGGGAATGCAGAATAAATGCTGGCGAGTCTTTCGAGGTCGGTTGAGGAGCTCAGGACAAATACATTCTTCTTTTCTTTGAACACCTTTTTGAACTTTCCTTGTAATTTTTTTTCATGCGGCACTTGTTCGGCATTTCGTGAGAGCATCGTTCCCTCTGTTATGAGAATTTCAATATTACCGGAATTCACGATAAAATTCCTGATTGTAGGAGTCAGCCCTTTACCCAGATAGCCGTGACTTCTGAAATCCCCTGTATGAAGGACCCTCAGACCATCGGCCTCAATAAGAAACATATATGAATCGTAGGCCGAGTGGCTCACGAAAAACGGAGTAATTTTAATATCCTTGACCTGGATAACTTGCAATTCTTCGAATGCGTGCATTGAATTGACTTTTGCAATCTCTGAGGCAGTCTGCTCTTTCCGTTCCTGGATATATTCAAGATACCTGAGCTTGCATAGGGAGACCGCCTTTGAAACTTTCCCGACATACTGCGGAATGCTGTCAGGAACAAGGCTGAACAGCCCAAAGTGGTCGCCGTGAATATGAGTATAAAGAATTGCATCAACTCCTTCAACAAGTGACCCGATCGCCTCCCTGCTTGCAAAAATATCTGTCACCGGCTCATCACCGCGAGGAAGGTTCTGCCCAAGATCAATTATGATCCTCGCATTCCCGGATGCAATTTCAGTGATGCATCCCCCAATCTGGTTGATTCCCCGGTGGATTGTGATTTTCATTAGATTAGTTCATATTCAATATTCTCACTTGTTAATATCCTTTTAATTGCTTCAATTCTACTCTTTTGTGCTGCGGATTCATTTTCATTTTTGTAAGTGTTTTTAATAATAAGCTTCGCCGATTCACAAACAGTGATTGACTTGAAATCGGGGGTGTTTAATCCCAGCGATTTTCTGATTTCCAGTAATACTTTATAGTAACCTATGATTCCTTCTTTTTGGGATTCAATAAAGCAATTGTATTTTTTCATTTGAGAAACAATCTCAGGGTTATCCTCTTTTTTGCCTGACTGGCTTTTGAGATTGAGTAGTCTGCTATCTGTTATAAGTTTTAACTCAATAAATCTTAGGGTGCCGTTTGACAGCTCAGTTAAATCAATTCTGAGTTTATCAACTCCTTCGGCTACATTAAATTGAAATTCAGAATCAATATAATTTGGGTTATTAATTATCATCTCCCCCTGAAGCTTTTTCTCAGAGTATTTCTTTTTGGTATTTCTATCAGAGTACTCTTCCCTGATTTTTTTCTTAATGTGCTCCAAAGTTGCTTTGTCAAACTTGTTCAGGTCAACCTGCAAATATGTTTTCTTTGAATCTCTGACTGGCATTAGCTCTTCGTAATACTTATGATGAGTTTCGGCAACAAATTTACCGCGCTTATATTCTAGTTTGATAATTGAACCACCATAATAATAAGCATTTATGTAGTTGTCTTTCCTTATATGGATATAAACCTCTTTGTCATTTCGCAAGAGAGACCACCACTCGGGATTTTGATTTATGAGTTCTTTAAATAACATTTTCTCTTTGTTGAGTTTATCTAAATGCCCTTTTTGTGATTTAGTCATAGTGATGATTCAAATATCTGTTTATCAAATGTATGAATTATTATTCCAAAGTGTTCCTTACCCCTGGGGAAAAGTGTCAAACGGCACGTAATAAGCTAGTTGTAAAATATCACAATATTTCATAAATAACTAATAGTTAGAGATTTGACACTTTTCCCCAGGGGTAAAACAGTTGTTTGGTCAAAACATTTACTATTTTTACCTCAAATTCATCCATATGTCATCAAATCAAACTCCGCGAAAAACTCCTAAGGCGCAGCCGCGAGTGGGAATCGGCGTAATTATCATAAATGATGAGGGGCTGATTTTGGTCGGGAAGAGGAAAGGCAGCCATGCGCCTTACTATTCAATTCCGGGTGGTGCGATTGAGCTGGGCGAGTCCTTTGAACATGCGGCCGTACGAGAGGTTGCTGAAGAGACCGGGCTGAAGATTTTTGAGCCACGGGTGGTTGGCGTTGTGAATGACCTGGAGACTTTCCGCACAGACGGAGTCCACTTTGTGTCGGCAGTAGTGGTTGTGAGAAAGTATGAGGGAGAGCCAAGGCTGATGGAGCCTGATAAATGTGAGGGGTGGTTCTGGTGCGACCCTCAGAATCTGCCTGAGCCTCATTTCTGGTCGAGCCGGGAGGCTGTGAAAGAATATCTGCGCCGCAATTTCTGTTAACTATCTCTATATCTATGTATTATAAAAGACAAACTTTTCATTTCGAAAAGTTTCTTTTTTATAATATGCTATATTTTAATACGTTAACAGAAATTGCGGCGCAGATTACACACCTGTCTCCGAAGCAAAAGTTCTTCTGATTCCCTTTTCGTATTTAACTGCCGGATAACCAAACAGAACAATGAGGCCTTCGCGGCTTGTATATTTGATTTTGTATTTATCACGGAACTGACGAGCACGCTTGCCGTTTTGGATGAGTGGGTGGACACTTCCAATCATACAAGTACCCAGCCCCAGAGATTCGGCAGCATACATGGCAACAGTTGCGGCAATGATTGGGTCTGCCGGGTCTGTGTAGGGCGAGCCGTAGAAATACATTGCAAGCGGAGCGTCATATGTAACCATGTTTACGCCCCTGGCCGACTCCTTTGTGAAGAATTTGAAGAGAGGCCTGATAAATCCCCTGAACATCTCTTCGTTTGACTTTCCCCAGAATGGCCTCATCAAAGCCAGGAACCACCCGGATACAAACCATTGCATATCTCTCAGATAATCACAAAAATCCAGTCCAAAATTTCTAACTGATTCTTTTGAACTCAGAACAAGCACATTGACATCAGAAGGTGGCAATCCCATTGGGGAATTTCTGGCCGCCTTTAAGATTTTCTCTGTCACCTCTGCACTCACCTCTTTGTCAGTAAATTCCCTTACGCTTCTCCGCCTTTCGAGCAAAGCCAAAAGCTGATTATAGTTTGCTGCTGCTGTTGCGTCAGGCAAAATAAAGAGATCCTCAGCACTTATCTCCCGCCCTTTAATCTCAATCGCACCCTCCGGGCACACCGCCATGCAGTGACCGCACCCGATGCATCCGAATATGGGACTGGCTGCAGTTACAACCGTGTTCTCTTTTATCTCTATGCTGAAGTCCTTACAGACTTCGACACATTTTCCGCAGAGGATACATTTTTCCTCATCTATGCAGATAGTTGCGGCCTCTTTTGCTCTGCTGGTTGGTATTGCCATAGTATTTTCTTATTTACCCCAGAGACCCTTCCCGCTCTCCCTAGCCCTGGTCTGGGCGGCGGTGAAGACCTCCACATATTTGACATTGGGCGGGTAGGTCATGAGCTGTGCATAACCATTTTCTACAAGATATTTGTTTAGGAAAGTTCCGTCCTCCAGATAGACATAGGCAAGTGTACGGCCGTAGCGGTCGGTTCGGTCTACATCAAACTCAAGGCTGACATACTTATTCAGCAGCAGGTCAGTCAGAAAAGCCTTCGCCTCCTTTCCGTAGTAGCCAATCTCCTTTCTTCCGGTACGCCTCGACTCAGGGGCATCCACTCCAATCAGCCTTATTTTTTGACCCTTTGGGCTGCCATCTTTAATCCAGAATGTATCTCCATCCACAACCTTGGTAACAAGGAATTTCTCAGTATCCCGGCTTTGAACAGGAGAACCGCAGTATAAGAATAGAGCAGAAAGCAAAAAAACTGTAAAAACTTTTAAAGAATTTTTCATTTCTGGAATTATTTTGTGAATACTGGAATTTATTAGTATTTATAACGGTTTTGTTAGATTTGCTGATAGCCAGCCGGCAAGTCAAAATCGTCAATTTTGTCTAAAATTAGAAAAATTTATCTGAACATCTGTTTTAAAATTCATTTGAATTTGTAAATTTACTATCAATAAATCAGTTACGCAGTATGAGCTTCCATATCAGATACCCCCTGGCTATCCTTTTGCTTTTACTTTCGGCCTGCTCAGGCAAAGGCGGAAAAGAGAATCAGCCTGACTCCGGAACTTCTGACTCCCTCTACTCTGCATCGGCAGAAAGCGAAGCAAACCGTCCTCAGCCGCTTGAACTGGAAGAGCTCCAGAGCGACCAGACAAAGACTCTCTTTCCGCAGTTTATGAAGCTTGTAAAAGAGAACCGCTCAGGTGAGGCGCTGGATTTCTATCTGCATAATCTGGAGGGTTTTGCAAATGAGCTTGAATCTTGCGAGAAAATCTACAGATTCAGCGATGGTGTTATTATCCCAATGATTAATATCTATAAGGATTCTGTTGAGGCAAAGAGGCAGCTGCTCAGAATTCACTCTTTTAACAGTAAATATTTTGAGTCTGTAAATCAGATGAGGGGCGACGACTCTGAGACCTCTGCAGAATATCTTCAAACTCTTGGTTTGCTTGCTATCTCTTATGCCAGGCTAAACGAGTTTGATCAGGGACTTAAGATCTCAGACAAATTGTTAAAGTTGTTGGAAAAGGTATATGGCCGCGATTGCTCAGATTATGCCAACACGTTGTTTAACAGGGCCAATATTCTTGCAATGTCGGGTAAGGATGTCGAAGCCAGACACACATATCTAGATGCAAAAGAGCTTTATGAGAAACTGGGAATGCAGGACTCCGGGGAGTATCTGGCAACAATCAATAAGCTTTCAAAATAAGCATTAAGATTAAGCGTTTCAATAAGTGTTTCATAAGTGATTCAATAATTGTTTCAAAGTACTTCACATGTTTCTGAAGTATTTCTGAAATATTTCTGAAATGTTTGCAACTTTTCGCGTGCTCTTTTCGTCAAACTAGCATCAGAAAACATTAACCTTCTGTTATCAGAAAACACCTAAATTCAGAAATATGAAAAAGTTTATTCTTCTCTTCGTTGCAATCGTCTCTTTATCATTGAGTTCTTGCTCCTTTGGTTTTATGGGCATCGAGCCCGAAGGCGAATACATCTCTAAAACAATCGACAAAGGTCCGTTTGAAAGTGTGTCGGTTTCGGCAGGAATGGAGCTGATTCTTACTCAGGATTCGACCGTTTCGGTTCGCGTTGAGACTTACGAAAACATTCATGAATATATTATTGTCGACCTTATTGACAATACTCTTAAATTCTCTACCGATTTTGGAATCAGCCTGCATAACCCAAATGTGAAGGTTTATGTAAATACAAATAACATCAAACGCATTTCCGGAAGTGGCGGAACACGCCTCAACCTCTCATCGGGATGGACCGGCGAGACTCTCGACATCCACATGAGCGGTGGCTCATCGGCCTTTGGAATCGTTAATGTAAAAGACTTGTCGCTTTCAATGTCGGGCGGAACACGCTCGGAACTTGAGGGCACTGCCGAAAACTTCTCTCTTAACGCATCGGGCGGAAGCTCATGCAGAAACTTTGGACTGGCCACCATCAACAGCGACCTGAGCATGTCCGGCGGTGCATCTGCCCATGTAAAAGTTTCTGGCCACCTTAAGGCCGATGGTTCCGGCGGATCAAGTGTTCGCTACATTGGTACTCCGGTTGTAAACACCAAACTCTCGGGCGGAGCTAGCGTATCGCAGACTGAGGAGTAAAGCTGCACGGCGGCTGGGCGTAGCCCCGGGGCCCGGGGCCACGCCCGGCCGCCAGGGTAATCTGCGCCGCAATTTCTGTTAACGTGTACATATTTAAATAGTTATGAAACACAAACTTTTCGAATTGGAAAGTTTGTGTTTTGTATTTAACACGTATCCAATTAGTTAACAGAAATTGCGGCGCAGAACTTTAAAGTTTCCCACGTGCAATTTACCCCTGGGGAAAAGTGTCAAACATCATATATACAGCTAGTTGTGAAATATTTCAATTTTGCATATGCGCCTGTTTATCAATAATCTGACACTTTTCCCCAGGGGTAAAATGTCAAGCACATTGACACCTGCCAGCCTAATTTACATTCATCACATTTTGTGAGCTTTACAAATAGCTGAATTAAGAAATTAAGAGATTTATAATTTACAACTACTTAAATATTAGTAATATAGAAATTAGGCTGGCAGGTGGGTTGCACGTGGGAAACTTTAGGCAGAACTTTCGGGTTTTACTATCTTTGTGCGGTAAATTTAATGCAATGAAAAGGAGATTGAATATAGTGATGCTGGCGGCGGCGCTGCTGGCAGTTGCGGCATGCGGAAAGGTAATGATCACCGGAAGAAGTCAGGTTTTGCTTTATAATCAGGGGGAGCTTGCATCGCTCAGCAATCAGGCCTACAGTGAGCTGATGACAAAGTCGAAGCCATCTGCAAATGCAAAAAATGTAAAAATGGTTAGGGAGGTTGGAGACCGACTTACAAAGGCGGTGGGCGAATATCTTACTCAGAATAACTGGCAGAGTGCGCTTGAGGGAATCAGCTGGAAATTTGATGTTGTTGAAAGCGATCAGGTGAATGCCTTTTGTTTGCCAAACGGAAACATCGTTTTCTATGACGGAATTATGAAAATCACAAACACTCCTGATCTGGTTGCTGTTGTTATGGGCCACGAGATAGCCCACGCACTTGCCAGGCACGGTAACGAACGTATGAGTCAGGAGGCTCTTATGGGTGTTGCCGGACAGGCTCTTGCGCAATTTGTGGGAAGCGAGAGCCAGAAGACTCAGGCAATTTTTGGACTGGCGTTTAATGTTGGCACTCAGCTTGGCGTTCTGCTCCCATACTCCCGCAAGCACGAATACGAGGCAGACCGTATTGGCCTTATCATTATGGCCATGGCCGGTTACGACATTAATGTCGCTCCCGGTTTCTGGGAGAAGATGAGTCAGGGCGGAAGCAAAACCCCTGAGTTTTTCAGCACTCACCCTTCCGACGAAAACCGCATAAAACAGATAAGGGCAATTTTGCCAGAGGCCGAAAAGTACCGGAAGAGTTAAAGGCCAGAGAATTGCTGCTCACAAACATTCTGTGAAGTTGTTTGTTTAGAAATAAAGCCTAAACGAACTACTTATGAGAATACTGGTAATATCTGCTTATATACTTTTGCTTCCAATTTTTTCGGTAGCTGCAGACAGCGAATTACTTCTTAAAAATCAATCACAACCTCAGCAGGGGATATCAAAAACACTCCCGTCGTGGAGTCTTGACAAGTTTCTGCCGTGTAATGCCGGTAAAGATATGGTTATGGAGCAGTATGCGTACAGCAATGTAACTGTTTCATGGAGCGGGCCGTCAAAAAATGGAAAAGCGCACGGGCGGGGAAAGCTTACAAGATATCAGGACGGAAAGGTCGACAACGTTTTTGATGGATATTATGTTGACGGAATCAGAGAGGGGCAGGGGCGGATAACTTACGCGGACGGTACAATCATCAACGCATCATTCAGCAGGGGGAAAATGGTTGGAGAGGTGAGCCTTTCAAAACCAACAGGCGAGAAATACAATGGGAATATGGTTAATTACCGGTATTACGGGAAGGGGTCATACTATTTTCCAACTGGTGATAAATACGAGGGAGTATTTCAGAACGGGCGGTTTTATACTGGAAAGTACACGTTCAGTAATGGCAATGTACAGTATTATCAGAGAGGTGTTGAAGTTGAGAAAATTACAGACAAGGAGTCCGGCTACAACCCAAAACTTAATGTTGAGGTTACTGAATATTTTGATGGTGACTGGAACAGAACCACCAGAAAGAATGCTGAATACTACCGGCTGATTACCTATTCGGCCCCAAATACTCCGCAGGGTATGGTGAGGGATTTTTACAAATCCGGAGTATTACAGAACAGCTTTGGAGCACTGTATATTGATTACGATTATACAGCCATAAATGTTTATGAGGGTGAAAACAAAGCCTATTCAAAAGATGGGAATTTGATTAGTAGCTCCTTTTTCTATAACCATGTCCTGCATGGCCCTTTTGTGGAGTATTACGAGAATGGTAACATGAAAACCAGAACCGCTTACAATCTTGGTAACTATAACGGACTATATGAAAGCTGGTATGATGATGAGAGTCCAAAGTTTATTGCTGAGTATAAAGATGGAATAATCGAAGATGGATATTTCACAGAGTTTGACAAAAATGGTTTGAGGGCCGAAGGCTTTTTTGAGCAGTTTTTATCTGAGAAAAACAGCTGGGCATACAACAATGAGGGTGTAGCTGCCTCGGCTTCGTACAATTCACTAAAGTTTAATGTCTCCAATCCAGATAAAACATATACAAGAGTTTCAAAAATGTTCGCAGCAGATGCTAAAAGTTATTCTGCCGAGGCCAATATCAGAAAAGATTATTCAAGACCGGGCCAGGGTTATGGATTGTGCTTTGATTACGTTGATGCTTCAAATTGTTCTATGTTTCTAATTGGTTCCGATAAAAGGTTTACAATTATTTCCTACAAAAAGGGAAACAGGGAGGTGTGGATTGACTGGAAATCATCTCCGGCAATTAAAGAAATCAATGAAGTTAACAACCTTAAATTTTTCTATATCTCAAACCAGGTTGTGTTTCAGATAAATGGGATAGAAGTGGCCAGAATAAACTTCACGCCACTTTCAAAAAGCGCCGGCTTTTCTGTTTATGGTGCCGGCCAGCACTTCGTGAAAGATTTTATCACAAAAGACTATACTTTGAGGTAGAACAAGGTACTCTGCGCCGCAATTCTTTTTTTCGTACATTCACCTCAAATCTAATCTTATGAATGTAATGCGGCCTTTTGGTGTCAAAAAGCTGGTGAGCTTTGTGATTACTCCACTGGTAATTCTTTATCTGATTTTATTTGTTGAGTTTGTGCCGGATAATCCTAAGGTGGGTTATACTTTCTGTGTGGCACTGCTTATGGCGGTGTGGTGGATTACCGAGGTTGTGCCGCTGGCGGTGACTTCACTTATTCCGGTCGCGCTTTTTCCGATGTTTGGTATTATGGACGGCCGGGCGGTCTCAGCGACATATTTTAATGATGTGATTTTCCTCTTTATGGGAGGATTTCTGGTTGCCCTGGCGATGGAGAAATGGGATCTTCACAAAAGGATTGCCTTTAACATACTCTATTTTACAGGAACGAGCCCGGCCCGCATCCTGCTTGGCTTTATGCTTGCCTCCTTTTTCCTCTCAATGTGGATTTCGAATACCGCAACCGTAATGATGATGCTCCCAATTGCTATGGCCATCATTAAACAGCTGGACGGACTCATGGGCAACAGCAGCTCATCAAAATTTTCGATAGGAATCTTACTGGGTGTAGCATACAGCGCCTCAACCGGCGGTATGGCAACACTTGTGGGAACTCCGCCCAATCTCTCGTTTGTGAGAATTTATCACATCTATTTTCCGGATGCACCGGAGATCTCTTTTTACAAATGGATGCTCTTTGCAGTTCCGCTTTCGTTAATGATATTCGGCTTTATATGGGCACTGCTCTACTTTACCTTCCGCCCCAAAAAAGAGGAATGGCGTGATGTCGATAAACACACTTTCCTTAATCAGCTTAAAGAGATGGGGAAAACAACATATGAGCAAAAGATTGTTTTTGTGGTTTTCTCGATGCTCGCGGTACTCTGGATAAGCAGGGTAGATCTTGATTTTGGCCTCTTCAAAATTCCAGGCTGGAGTAACATTTTTCCGCAGGCGACATTCATAAACGACGGGACGGTTGCTATTTTTATGGCGCTGATTCTTTTTGTTATCCCGTCAAAAACAGTTAAGGGCGACCGGCTCATTGAGTGGGAAACGGCCTCTAAACTGCCATGGAATATTTTGCTTCTTTTTGGGGGCGGATTCGCCCTCGCGACCGGGTTTAAGGAGAGCGGACTCTCTCTCTGGTTTGGCGGACACCTGGCCGGGCTGGCCTCTCTTCACACTATCTGGATTATTCTGATAATCTGCCTTGTAATTACTTTTCTGACAGAATTAACATCCAATACGGCAACTACAGAGATGGTTCTTCCTATTCTCGCGGGTATCGCCATTACCACGGGGATGAATCCTCTTATGCTTATGATACCGGCAACTATATCGGCCTCAATGGCTTTTATGCTCCCGGTAGCCACTCCGCCAAATGCAATTATATTCGGGACGGGACGCATTTCTGTAAGCCGGATGGCAAGGACGGGGCTTGTGATAAATCTGGTGGGCGCAGTAGTCATTACACTAATGATGTATTTCTGGGGTGATTTTGTTTTTTAACTATATTTGCAGGTTAATTGAAATATAGTAAAGCCAAACAATATGTACAGGACACACACTTGCGGAGAGTTACGCATTAGCAATGCCGGAGAGCAGGTTACGCTTGCCGGATGGGTTCAGAGAATTCGTAAAATGGGGGGAATGAGTTTCATCGATCTGAGAGACCGTTACGGAATTACCCAGCTGGTTGTTGACGACAGCGTAAGTCACGAACTGAATCAGGTTGCCGAGAAACTTGGCCGTGAGTATGTTATTCAGGCTACAGGTGTTGTTGCAGAGCGCAGCAGCAAAAACAGCAAAATTCCTACAGGAGATATTGAGATTAAAATCTCTGCTATGAATGTGCTCAACGCATCGCTTACTCCTCCTTTCACAATTGAAGATGAGTCAGACGGCGGCGAGGAGATTCGTGCAAAATACAGATATATTGACCTTCGCAGAAATCCGCTTAAAAAGGCTCTTGAGCTCAGACACAAGATGGGCCAGGAGACCCGCAAATACCTTGACAGCATTGGATTTATTGAGGTTGAAACTCCGGTTCTCATTAAATCTACTCCTGAGGGAGCACGCGACTTTGTGGTTCCTTCAAGGATGAATCCGGGTGAATTCTATGCACTTCCGCAGAGTCCGCAGACATTCAAACAGCTCCTTATGGTGGCAGGTTACGACCGCTACTTCCAGATTGTACGCTGCTTCCGCGACGAAGACCTCCGCGCAGACCGTCAGCCTGAGTTTACCCAGATTGACTGCGAGATGTCGTTTGTAGAGAGGGAAGATATCCTCAACACATTCGAGGGTATGATTAAGGCTCTTTTCAAAAATGTTCTGGGCCGCGATATGAGTGAGCAGTTCCCGCGTATGTCCTATGCAGACGCAATGAAATATTACGGATCTGACAAACCCGATATCCGTTTTGGAATGAAGATAGCAGATATTAAACACCTTGTAGGCGGAAAAGATTTCGCTGTGTTTGATTCTGCAGAGTATGTTGCAGGTATCTGTGTTGAGGGTGCTGCCTCATATACCCGCAAGCAGCTGGACGAGATAACCGAATGGGTTAAACGTCCGCAGGTGGGAGCGAAAGGGCTGGTATATATCCGCGTAGCTGAAGATGGAATTAAATCTTCTGTAGATAAATTCTATACTCCGGAAGATCTGGCCAAAATTGCAGCTGAGATGAATGCCAAGGTTGGCGACCTTATTCTAATCCTTGCAGGCGACAAGAAGAAGACTCAGGACGCAATGGGCACACTCCGTATCGAGATGGGTAACCGTCTTGGTCTTCGCAAGAGTGACCACTACGCTCCGCTTTGGGTTTACGACTTTCCTCTCCTCGAGTGGGACGAAGAGACTCAGCGTTTTTACGCAATGCACCATCCGTTTACCTCACCTAAACCTGAGGATATGGAGAAATTCTACAGCTCAAACAGAGAAGATATTGCAGCGGTGGCGGCGAATGCCTACGACTTTGTTCTTAACGGAACAGAGATTGGCGGCGGTTCAATCAGAATCCATGACTCAGCCGTTCAAAAAAGGATGTTCGAAGTACTCGGCTTTACAGCAGAGGAGGCAGAATACAAGTTCGGCTTTATCATCAATGCGTTCAAGTTTGGCGCGCCGCCGCACGGTGGCATAGCATTCGGCTTTGACCGTTTCTGCGCCCTCTTTGGAGGTCAGGAGACCATCCGCGACTACATTGCATTCCCTAAAAACAATGCAGGCCGTGATGTGATGCTCGATGCACCTTCTCAGATTGATGAGTCGCAGATGGACGAGCTCTTTCTGAAAAGTACACTTAAGAAAAGCTAAATGAATATACAACAGCTGGAGTACATTGTCGCAGTTGACCAGTACCGCCACTTTGCAAAGGCGGCCAAGCACTGCGGAGTCTCTCAGCCCACACTCTCCATGATGATCCAGAAACTGGAGGATGAGCTGGGAGTCGAGATCTTCGACCGTTCAAAATCCCCGGTTGGGGTGAACAGGGTGGGTGAGATGATTGTAAACCAGGCCAGAGTTGTTCTTTATAATATCAGGCAACTGAGGGACACGGCGGCATCTACCAGGGAGAGCATTCTTGGCGACCTGGAGATGTCCATTATCCCAACTGTTGCACCATATCTTCTTCCAAAGCTCTTTAACGAGTTCAGACGCACACTCCCTTCACTGCGGTGCCGCGTCTCGGAGATGAAGACCTCTGTAATCATTGAAAAACTAAAGAGCGCAGAGATAGAGCTGGCCATTGTAGCCACTCCGCTTAGCGACCCCGAGATTCTTGAGGTTCCGCTCTATTACGAGCGTTTTCTGGCATACATCTCGCCGGGTGATGAGCTTTACTCTTGCGAAAGTGTTGACGGCTCGCAGCTTGATTATTCGAGAATGTGGATTCTCGAGGAGGGGCATTGCTTCCGCGACCAGATTTTCAACATCTGCCAGAAGAGTCTGAATACTTTTCAGCAGTACGAAGCGGGCAGCATTGAAACACTCATTAATGTGGTGGACGAAAACGGAGGATTCACCATCTTCCCTGAACTTCACCTGCCAAGCCTCTCTCCTGTACAGCTAAAGAATGTGCGTCCGTTTAGCGGAGATGAGCCCCGCCGCGAAATTTCGCTGGTGTTCCGCCAGGATTTCGTGAAAGAGACCCTGCTAAACATGATTGTATCTTCAATCAAAAGCATAATTCCTCAGAGTATGCTTGACCCGAGACTCTCTAAAATGAGGGTAAAACTCTGATTCCTGAATCGCGAATAAATTAATTTTACAAAATAGATGGGCTTACTCTTTACATACCTGATGCTTGCGCTTGGCGTTTCGTTTCTCTGCTCTGTCATGGAAGCGGTGCTCCTCTCTGCACCCATGAGCTTCGTAAACATGAAGGAGAATCAGGGAGTAAAATCGGCAACAGTATTCAAGCGTCTCAAGCAGAATATTGACAGACCAATTTCTGCAATTCTTACTCTCAACACAATAGCTCACACAGTTGGAGCAGCCGGTGTGGGAGCACAGGCTACCGCAATTTTTGGAGAGGCATACTTTGGGCTGATTTCGGCAGTTTTAACTTTGCTGATTCTCATCCTTTCTGAAATTCTGCCTAAAACCGTTGGTGCATACTACTGGAAAAACCTCTTTGGCATTGCCGGTCACATCATTCAGTGGATGGTTTATTTAACCTACCCGTTTGTTATCGCTTCTGAATTTATGACCAGGATTATCTCCGGTAAATCAAAAGAGGAGGCAACTATTAGCCGGGAAGAGGTCTCTGCCATGGTAGACATTGGAACTAATGAGGGAACATTTGCCTCAACAGAGAGCAAAATTATCCAGAACCTCATAAAACTCAGAAATGTAAGGGCCGAGGATGTCATGACTCCCCGCGTGGTGGTGGCCACCGCCTCTGAGGAGATGACCCTGGAGGAGTTCTCTGCAAACAAGAACTTTCTTCACTTCTCGCGCATCCCTGTATATTCAGGCAATCCCGAGAACATCACCGGATTTGTATACAGGCAGGTTGTTCTAGAAAATCTTGCAAACGACCGGTTTGGAATCAAACTTTCAGAGATACGCAAACCCATAATTGTTGCGCCCAACATTCAGCCCCTCACAGTTCTCTGGGAGCGGCTCCTCGCAGAAAAGACACACATCACAATGATTGTAGATGAGTACGGCGGCTTTGAAGGCATCGTTACCCTGGAAGACATCATTGAGACTATCCTGGGTCTGGAAATCATGGACGAGCGCGACGTCGCCGCCGACATGCAGCAGTATGCCCGAGAACGCTGGAAAGAGCGTACCGAGAAATACAAACACCTGCCAAATTAGTCTATTCGAGTTGCTTAATAATATTTCTTGCCAGCTTCGTGAAGGCAATTGTGTCCGGACGGTTGCTGTCGCTTAGTGTTACAGGCTCACCGTTGTCGCCGCTTTCGCGGATGCTCTGTACAAGCGGAATCTGTCCAAGCAGCGGAATGTCAAACTTCTCTGCCATCTCCTTTCCGCCATCCTTTCCAAAAATGTAATATTTGTTGTCCGGCAGCTCCTCAGGAGTAAACCAGGCCATGTTCTCCACCAGACCAAGAATTGGTTTGTTGATATCCTTCTGTCTGAACATGTTTACACCCTTCTCAACGTCTGCAAGTGCCACCGCCTGCGGAGTACTTACTATAATTGCGCCCGAAAGCGGAATGTCATGTACAAGTGAAATATGGATGTCGCCGGTTCCCGGAGGCAGGTCAATGAGCAGGAAGTCGAGTTCGCCCCACTGAACCTGAAGTATCATCTGTTTAAGAGCGTTGCTTGCCATTGGACCTCTCCAAATTAGCGGCTGTGAAGGCGGAGAGAAATATCCTATTGACATCCACTTAATTCCGAATTTCTCAATAGGGATAATCATATCCTTACCGCTTGAATTGTCAACCATAGGCTTTTCGTCCTCTGTACCGGTCATTTTGGGAATAGAAGGACCATAGACATCGGCATCAGTCAGCCCTACTCTGTACCCCTCTTTTGCAAGTGCCACCGCCAGGTTCACAGCAACTGTAGATTTACCTACACCACCCTTTCCTGAAGAAATTGCGATGATATGTCCCACATGCTGAATAGCCTCCTGTCCCAGCTCCAGATTGAGTCTCTTCTCAATCTTTCTCTCTCTCACCAGCTCCATTATGGCAATTTTGAAATCTTCGCCTGGGAAAGCACTGCGGATTGCCTCCTCGCAGCTCTTTTTGATTGAGGATGCCAGCGGGTCTGGCGAAGGAAACACAAGCTTCAGCCTTACCTTACCCTCTTCAATTTTTATATCCTCTATCAGTCCCAGAGAGATAACATCCTGCTCCTTAACCGGGTGTATAACACCTTTAAGGGCAGCTTCAACTCTGTTTTTATCCATTTTTATATGAAAATTATTGGTTTGGTAACTCCACACGGAGTAAAATAGACAACAAAGATACCACCTTTTTGTTGTCTATTAAAGTTTCCTACATGCAGAACTCTCACTTGCAGAACTCTGTCAGAGTTTTTACGAACTAGCTTATATACAGAATATTATGTTTAAATGTAAATTTTCTTAAGCTTCAAAAATATTGCTAAGTACTTGTAGTTCTGCGTTTTTGTAAAAACTCTGGCAGAGTTCTAAAGTTTCCCACGTGCAACCCACCTGCCAGCCTAATTTCCATATTACTAATATTGAGGTAGTTGTAAATTGTAAAACTCTTAATTTCTTAATTCAGCTATTTGTAAAGCCCACAAAATGTGATGAATGTAAATTAGGCTGGCAGGTGAATATGCGCTTGACATTTTACCCCTGGGGAAAAGTGTCAGATCACTGATAAGCAGGCGCTTATGCAAAATTGAAATATTTCACAACTCGCTGTATATGTGATGTTTGACACTTTTCCCCAGGGGTAAATTGCACGTGGGAAACTTTAGCATAGTTCAATCCAAAAAAAAACACAAACTCTTCACGGGGAAAAGTTTGTGTTTAGTAATATGCTAACGTATAATATGTTAACAGAAATTGCGGCGCAGTTTACTTTGCTATTGTCATCTCATTAAGGAGGTATCCGGCACCGCCGAATTTATCCATAATGAAGAGTGTGTAGCGGATATCTACGCTGATGGTTCTCTGGAGCGACGGTTCGAAGATGATGTCTCCGCTCATTGCCTCCCAGTTGCCGTCAAATGCGGTACCAATAAGTTCGCCTTTAGCGTTGAGAACAGGACTTCCTGAGTTACCTCCGGTAATGTCGTTGTTGCTAAGGAATGCTACAGGAACCTCTCCGTTAGGAAGTGCATACTGGCCGTAATCCTTGTTTTTGTAAAGCTCTTTCAGCTTAGCAGGAACTTCAAACTCCCAGTTGTTTGGATCCTCTTTCTCCATTACACCCTTAAGGGTTGTGATGTGCTCGAAGAGAACGCCGTCCTTTGGTGAGTAGTTGAGAACCTTACCGTAGGTCATTCTCATTGTTGAGTTTGCATCAGGATACATAGCCTGACCCTTCTTCATATCAAGAAGACCTGCGATGTATGCTTTCTGTCCGCGGGCAAGAACAGTATTCTCTTTCATAAGAGTCTCCATTGCCTTTGAGGAAACTTCGTTTATTGACATTGCAGCAAGAACTGCAGGGTCATTTGCTATAACAGCTTTTTCTGCAAAAGCCTTCTCTTTTTTCTCCTGAGAAGCGAAAATAGAGTTATCGAAAATGTAATCTACATATGCATCGATATTACCGGCAAACTTCTCCTCAATCTCTTTGTAGATTGAAGGTCTGTTTTCTGCCTTAATCTTGTCGCGGTATACCTTAATGAGAGCCTTGGCAACCTTGCGGTCAGTTGCAGGAGAGTAGTCCTTGTAGAAAGAGGCAAATCTTCTTTCGGCCATAGCCATTGCTCTCTCTGCCTCCTGAGTCTTTCCTTTTGCCAGGTTTTCTGCATAAACACCGTATCCGCCTGCTATACCAAAGATCTCAATGCTGTTGAGAGCTTCGCGGGTATAGTTTGCAAGGTAGAGAGCCTCTGCCCTGTTTGCGATAGATGAGTTGATATCCTTAAGAGCGTTTCCGTATTTTTCAATGCGGGCTTTGTCTGCTGCAACCCATGCCGAGAAATCTTTCTCCTCCTGAGCTCTGCGGTCAGAAACATTAAGCTTCTTGAAAGTCTCGTTCATACCAATGGCTTTCTTCCAGTAGTTAGAAGAGCCGGCATATTTGCTTGAGTACTGAAGACGAATCTTTGGATCTGCCTCCATGTCTGTCATAAGAACCTCCTGACGAACGCCTCTTACATAGATAACGATAGCATTAGTAATGTCACTTGTCTCCTTAACCTCTGCAGATGTCATAAAACGGTTGGTTCTGCCGGGGTATCCGATTATCATTGCAGGGTCGTTCTGCTGAACTCCCTTAAGTGAAATTGTAAGGTGCTTTTTAGGTTTGAAAGGAACGTTGTCCTTTGAGTATGCTGCAGGATTGTTGTCTTTGTCTGCATAAACCCTGAACATAGAGAAGTCGCCGGTGTGGCGTGGCCACATCCAGTTGTCTGTATCTGCTCCGAATTTACCGATTGATGAAGGGGGAGCGCCAACAAAACGAACGTCTGTGTATGTTTTGGTTATGATAAGGTAGTATGCGTTTCCGCCAAAGAAAGGAACAACTCTTCCGTTAATGAACTTGTTTTCGCCTACAGCTTTTTTTACCATCTCTGCCGATGCTGAAGCAAATGCCTTTTCGCGCTCTGCCGGATCTTCGATTCCTTTGAGTGCCTTTTCAACATCTGCAGTCACATCAGAAAATGACTCCAGGAATGTTACGCTCAGACCCGGAGATGGAAGCTCCTGCTCACGGTTCATAGCCCAGTAGCCATTCTGAAGATAGTCGTGCTCAACTGTGCTGAGGCGCTGGATAACACCGTATCCGCAGTGGTGATTTGTAAGAACCAGACCCTCTTTTGAGATAATCTCTGCGGTACATCCGCCGCCAAAATGAACAACGGCATCCTTAAGACTTGCGTTGTTAATGTCATAAATGTCCTTTGCCGACAGCTTAAAGCCAATCTCGGAAAGTTTCTTATTGTTGAGCTTTTCAATAAGCGGCAGCAGCCACATTCCCTCGTCTGCCCTGAGAGGACTGATTGAGAGGAGAATTGCTCCCAGTAATAGAAGTGTAACTTTTTTCATTAAATGATTTTGATTTATAGTTATTTATGATAGAAAAATTATAATTAATAAGCGAAAGTTTAATTTTTATCTCTACGTAGACAAAGATAGATTTTTATTTGTAATTTTAAACACTGTAATCGAGTGTGAAAATTATGGGCACAACCCTTAAAATTGTAATAGTTACAGATAAATTCAAGGGAAGTCTATCCTCCATTGAGGCTGCAAATTCTATCGCCTCAGGAATCAAGATTGCAAATCTTTCAAATCACTACTTCTCTGATATTAAGTTTAACATCATTCCCCTTGCAGACGGCGGGGAGGGCTTTCTCTCTGTGGCTGCGCGCAGCGGATTTTTTAAACGCAAGGAGATAGATGTGGTAGATCCTCTGGGGCGGACAGTTAAATCAAGTTTTTTGATTAGTGAGGAACTGCCTGCAGATGATGCGGGGTGCGGGCGCGGCCCGCAGGGAGCCTCCCCGCGCCACCCGTTTGCCGTTGCCGAGATGTCTCTCTCGAGCGGGCTTAACCTGCTTTCACCTGATGAATATGATCCAATGGTAACTACATCCTATGGATTTGGGCAGACTATCAGGGCTGCAATAAGGGCAGGAGCGAAGGAGATAATTGCAGGGATAGGAGGCAGTGCAACCAACGACGGGGGTACTGGTATGCTTCAGGCTCTTGGTTACAGATTTCTGGATAAAGATGGTTTACCGCTAAGATGCGGTGACGATGAATATATGGATGGCTCTGCACTGTCGCTCATTGGCTCAATTGATGACTCAATGGTAGATGCAGAGGTCAAACGAACAAGAATCACTGTTGCCTGCGATGTTGTTAATCCTCTTCTTGGGCAGGACGGAGCAACATATGTTTATGGCCCTCAGAAGGGGGCAGATGAGATTAAACTTATCCAGCTTGAGTCCGGAATGAAGAATTTTGCCACAGTGACTGAGAGATACCTGGGTTTTGCAACAAGCTTTCTTTGTGACAGCCCTTCATTTATAGGCTACGATCTCTCTGACTTTCCGGGCTCGGGCGCAGCCGGAGGCACCGGCTTTGCTCTGCGAAGCTTTCTGCACGGAGATTTGCAACCCGGGTGGAAAGTTGCGGCAGACATCTCACATGCAGAAGAGGCCATTGCAGAATCGCACCTTGTCATCGCCGGCGAGGGAAGGCTCGACTCGCAGACACTCTCCGGTAAACTGGTAGACGGCATGTCCCGTCTGGCCAGACGACACAACAAACCTTTCTGGGTCTATTGCGGTGAAAATCTCCTTAACGGAGAGCAACTCAAAGCTGCCAGAATAGATAAGGTCTTTACGATAATGTCAGTTTCAAAAAATTTAAGTGACTCAATTTCAAGGGCAAGGGAGCTTCTTGAGAAAATTTCTTCTCAAAGTGCAACTTTTCTTCCCCAGATTCAGTCTAACTGGCAAACCCACTAAAACAAACAAACTATTATGGAAGCAGTACTTGGAATTTTGATGCCCTTTACTACAGCAATCCTTATAATTGCAATTATTTACGCAGCAAAGGTTTCAAAGGACCGTTCTAGGAACCGTCTAATTGAAAAAGCGATTGAACACGGGAAAGAATTATCTCCGGAGCTATTTAAACCGGCAGAAAAGGTAAGACGCCCGACAGACCTTTTAACAGGCGCACTTGTGTCAATTGGAGTAGGAATCGGACTTTTTGCAGCATTCTATTTCTTCTTCGGAGGATTAAAATTCGCAGCTTTTGGATTTATTCCGCTCTTTATAGGCATCGGACAGCTTGTAGCCTACTTTATCAATAAGAATCAGCAGAAAACTGTATAAGTATAAATACTTAAAAATTAACAGTGAACAGGGCCGAATTCGAAAAAGAGGTAATGTTAAATCAGGAGCCGCTCCGGCGGTTCCTTTTGAACCTTTGCGGGGGCAATGCCTCCCTTAGCGACGACATTGCACAGGAGGCATTCATAAAAGCATACCTCAACCTCAATTCGTTCAGCGGTAAGTCAAAGTTCTCCACATGGTTGTTCCGCATAGCATACAACTGTTTCTGCGACAACAAGAGAGTTTCAAACAGATACTCATCTGAGGAGATCAACGAAAGAACGCATATGGCCCAGGATAGCGCAGACGCAAAGTACAAGAACCAGGAGCTTTACATGGCTCTCTCGAAGCTGGGAGAGAAGGAGCGAACGGCAATACTGCTCTTCTATATGGAAGACAAAAGCCTGAAGGATATTTCAGTAATTACGGGAATGCCCGAAAATACAGTAAAATCCCACCTCTCGAGAGCCAGAAACAATTTATCAACCCATTTAAATACTATCGGTTATGAAAGATGACAACATAAAGATGTTCTTTGATGAACACAAGCAAAATATAGCCGACGAAGGGTTCAGCAACAGACTCTTTGCTACTCTGGACTGTCTTCCCGAGCCAAAACCTCATACAGACAAAACTCCGTTTGTAATGGTAATTTCCATAACCCTTGGTGTTATTCTCTTTGGTCTCTTTGGGGGATACTCGATACTGTTCGAAGGACTCTCATCCGTAGGAGTGGTCTTTACCAATTACAAATCTGCAACTCCTGAGATTGTAATCTCTGTATTCTTTACAATGTGCTCACTCTTTGCCCTTGGACGCTACGCAATCAAGGACAACTCGTAAACTGTAAGAGGAACCTGGCTAAAATCAGTAAAAAGGTTTTTTGACCCCTAAAACAGGCGGGGCTCTTCCAGAAGCCTGAATGACATTCTGTGATATTTGCAAGGCCCGAAAATCTTAATGGCCTCCCGGTGCTCACGCGTAGGGTAGGCCATATTTCTTTCCCATCCGTACTGCGGAAACTCTTTCGCTATTTGCCGCATATATTCATCCCTGTGAGTCTTTGCCAGCACAGATGCCGCCGCAATAGAGGCATATCTGCCATCTCCCTTTACAAAGCAGGTATGCTGAACCTTCTGATATGGTTTAAATCTGTTTCCGTCTACAATTATTGACTGAGGCCTTGTCTTAAGCATGTCCAGTGCCTTGTGCATTGACGCAACAGATGCCCACAAGATATTCAGCTTATCAATTTCAAAATTATCCATACTGGCGACCGACCACTCCGTGGCCTCTCTCTCAATTAACTCCCTGAGACGGTCCCTCTCTTTTTCCCTGAGCTGTTTTGAGTCATTCAGCAGCGGATCGTGGAAATCAGGCGGCAAAATAACAGCCGCAGCAAACACCGGCCCCGCAAGGCACCCCCTCCCGGCCTCATCGCAGCCCGCCTCGGCAACACCCAATATGTGATATGGCAATAACAAATCAGCAATCTTTTGAATAAATATTCGGTAAAGATAATAATGTTTTTGGCTGGCTTTCTCTAAGTACGGGACGCCACATGCTAAAGTTTCCCACGTGCAAGTCACCTGCCAGCCTAATTTCCATATTACTAATATTGAGGTAGTTGTAAATTGTAAAACTCTTAATTTCTTAATTCAGCTATTTGTAAAGCCCACAAAATGTGATGAATGTAAATTAGGCTGGCAGGTGTCAATGCGCTTGACATTTTACCCCTGGGGAAAAGTGTCAGATCATTGATAAACAGACGCTTATGCAAAACTGAAATATTTCACAACTAGCTGTATATGTGATGTTTGACACTTTTCCCCAGGGGTAAATTGCACGTGGGAAACTTTAGCATGTTCGTTTTTCATGAACAAAACTCCGTCAGTGATTTTGTCACCAAACCCAGATTAGCAAACAGTTTCCCAAGATTCCACTTAATGACCCGCATGGCTGCAACGCGCTGTAAATCAATAAGAGCCACTTTGTCCCCGCGGATCATCCGCGGGGACAAAGTGCTACTTGCAGATATACAATTATTTACAGCCGTACGGGTGGGTGAAAAATTGATGTTCAAAGCACACTCGAAACCTTTACCAGGCAACAAAAACGACCTTCTGCATGCAAGCTTGAAAAACCTTTGCCGAAGGCTAACTCCCGCCGGGTGCAGCCCGGCACCATATAACTTAGAAGCAGTATTTACAAACCGCTCATATATGGTACCGTCCGCTTCGCAGCCGGTGGCGGTGCAGCGCTGCGCGCGCAAAGGAACTGACTGCGCCGCAATTTCTGTTAATACTCTGTAAATCAGTATGTAATAAAAGACAAGCTTTTCAATTCGAAAAGTTTATCTTTTATAAATATCGGTAATTCAATTAGTTAACAGAAATTGCGGCGCAGATTATTTTGTGTACCGGGCAATCTGATCTCTAAGAATTCCAATAAGATTGTTTTTGGTATTAATGGCAGCAATTTGTTCTGCGATTTTACCCTCGAATTCGGCCGTCATTAACTCTTTCTCTGATTCGCACTCCTGGAGTTTTACCTTTAAATCTGCAATCAAGGCCTCAAGTTCGGCGATTTTTTTCAGAGCTTCGGCAGATGAATCCGCAGAGAGAATCTCTTCAGGAGTGGTCTTAAGAACTTTTGATATGGCCTCCAGCTTAGGGTGTACCAAATAGGTTTTGCCCACCTCAATTTTGCGGTAGCCTGTGAGCGACATTCCAATTGCACCGGCCATTTTCTCCTGTGAAATTCTGAGCTCTCTTCTTAGCTTGCCAATTATTTCCTTAGCCTTGACCATATCCATGAAAACAAATATAGGTCTTGTTTTACAACTATAGTAACCTCTAAAAGTGCCATAAAAAGACACAAAAAGTGTGCATATTATTTGTCTAAATTCTAAAATCAGATAAAATAAATCTATAATCGGATAAATATGCACCTGAGGGCTAAATTGGCTTAATGATTTAGCATACTTTTAGTGTGTAAAATCTGATGAAATTATTAAATCGACAAATCAGGAATTTAAAATTTGATTACAGGAACTTTATTTATAATCTCTGAACTGTATTTATAATCACTGGAACTGAATTTATAATCACTAAAACTGCATTTATAATCTCAAAATCTGAATTTATGAACTCAAAAACTGTATTTATGAACTCTAAAGGTAATTTAGCAAATCCAGAGCAAAGGCCTTTGGAAATAATGCCGGCAGAGGAGTTTGGCAACCTCTTTTATAAACTTTTCGAAGAGAAGAAAATCTGCAAAGAGAGATCTCTCTCCCCGGAAAAAGTGGCCATGAAGTTCGGATGCTCTGCAGATGAGCTTGATAGGCGGCTGGAAGATGTAACCGGGCTGACGCTTGATATGGTGATCTCGTTGTATCGGTCTCAAATCTGATACATGAGAACTCAGTTCTGATGCTGGAGATATCAGGTCTGTTTCAGAAGATAGCATGTCTGATAAGGGAGATCTCAGCCCAGATAAAGTTGATAGGTATTCTGCAATACTCTCTTGCAATAGCTCTTCTTATTGTCGTTTCAAAAATAAATGTTAAATTTGATACCTCATGGCCTAATTAACTATAATTAACATATAATCAGGTAATTAATATGAAAGTTTATCCTACCCAAAACATTCGGAACATTGTCCTGCTTGGAGGCACGAAGTCTGGGAAGACAACGCTTGCAGAGACAATGCTGTTTGAAGGCAAAGTTATTGATCGCAGAGGAACAGTTGAAGCAAAAACTACTGTGAGTGACAATGCCGAAATTGAACAGATTTATCAGCGTTCGATCTATCCCACGCTGCTTTATACAGAGTTTATGGATCATAAGCTCAACATAATTGATACTCCCGGCTCCGACGATTTCATAGGTGGTGTTATCTCGGCCTTTAAGGTGGCAGATGCAGGCGTTATGATTGTGAATGCACAGCACGGTGTCGAAGTAGGAACAGAAATATTTGCCCGTCAGGCAGAAAAATGCAAAAAGCCGCTCATCCTTGGTGTAAACCAGCTGGATCATGAGAAGGCAAACTGGGAGGGTGCGCTTGAATCTCTCAGGCAGACTTTCGGCAAAAAAGTTATTGTAATTCAGTACCCTGTTGAGACAGGTCCCGGCTTTAACAGCTTTATTGATGTTCTTAAAATGAAAATGTATCATTTTAAGGACGATAACGGGACAAGAGTAGAGATGGAGATTCCGGCAGATCAGGCAGATCAGGCAGCTGAACTCCACCAGATACTTGCAGAGATGGCTGCAGAAAATGACGAGAAACTCATGGAACTCTTCTTTGACAAAGGTCAGCTGGAAGAGGAGGAGATTCGCGCAGGACTTAGAATTGGTCTGGCTAATTATGAGATTATGCCTGTGTTCTGCCTTTCAGGCAAGAAGGACATTGGTGTGAAGAGACTGATGGAGTTTGTTATTAATGTTGCTCCATCACCGGACAAGACTATTCAGAAGCTAAAGGATGGCACAACTGTTCCTTGCGATACTGCAGGACAGCCATCTGTTTTTGTATATAAAACAGCAGTAGAGCAGCACCTGGGAGAGGTTTCTTTCTTCCGCGTAATGTCTGGAAAGATAACTGAAGGAATGGATCTGGTTAATCCGGAGACCGGTTCCAAGGAGAGACTCTCTGCAATTTATGCTGTTGCAGGAAAGAAGAAAGAAAAATGCACAGAGATGCTTGCAGGTGACATAGGATGTACTGTCAAGCTTAAGTCTGTAAAGACAAACCAGACTCTCAACGGTGGAAGCAAAGAGTGGGTTTTCGAACCTATCGTTTTCCCTCCTTCAAAATACCGTACTGCTATCAAGGCAAAAGTTGAGAAGGACGAGGAGAAACTCGGCGAGATTCTTAACCGTGCGCATGCAGAAGATCCAACCATTAAGATTGAGTATTCAAAGGAGCTTAAGCAGACTATCCTTAGCGGACAGGGTGAGCACCATATCAACATTCTTAAATGGCACCTCACAAATACTCACAAACTGGAGATTGACCTTTTCCCTCCTAAGATTCCTTACAGGGAGACTATCACTAAGGTTGCAACTGCAGACTACCGTCACAGAAAGCAGTCAGGTGGTGCCGGTCAGTTTGGTGAGGTTCACATTCTTATTGAGCCTGTTGTTGAAGGTGTAGCTGCAAACAACAAGTTTAAAATTGATGGCAAGGAGCTTGTTCTTAACCTCAAGGGTAAAGAGGAGTTCACTATGGACTGGGGCGGAAAGCTCGAGTACTACAACTGTATTGTTGGAGGTGCTATTGATGCCAGATTTATGCCTGCAATTCTTAAGGGAATCATGGAGAAGATGGAAGAGGGTCCTCTTACAGGATCTTATGCCCGCGATATCCGTGTATTCGTTTATGACGGAAAGATGCACCCGGTTGACTCAAATGAAATCTCGTTCAAACTTGCCGGACGTAATGCATTTAAAGAGGCGTTCAAAAAGGCTGGTCCAAAGATTATGGAGCCTATCTACAATGTAGAGGTTCTTGTACCTAGTGACTGCATGGGTGACGTTATGAGCGACCTTCAGAACCGCCGTGCTATGATTGAAGGAATGAGCAGCGACAAGGGATTCGAAGTGCTTCGCGCAAGAGTTCCGCTGGCTGAGCTTAACAAATATTCTACAACTCTTAGCTCACTTACTTCAGGAAGGGCAACATTCACCATGACCTATGCAGAGTACCAGCAGGTTCCTGCCGAGGTTCAGGACAAGCTGCTCAAGGAGTACGAAGCTAACGATAAAGATGAATAATATTATTGATGATAAAGGCATCCGATATTAAAAAATCATACGGAAGCCTTCTGGTTCTCAAAGGAATAAATTTCGAGGCAAAGGAGGCTGAAGTACTAAGTATTGTTGGAGCAAGCGGGGCTGGAAAGTCCAGTTTGCTCCAAATTCTTGGTACCTTGTCCAGACCGGACTCAGGTACCGTTTCCATTGACGGCACAGACCTCTTCTCAATGGGGTCAAATGCGCTGGCAGATTTCAGGAATAAGAAGATTGGGTTTGTGTTCCAGTTTCACCACCTGCTTCCTGAGTTCACAGCTCAGGAAAATGTGGCAATTCCGGCACTAATTGCTAAGGAGAGCATGGGAAGAGCGAGGGAGAGAGCGGCAGAACTGCTCACATTCCTTGGCTTGAAGGAGAGGATGACACACAAACCATCTGAGATGAGCGGCGGCGAGCAGCAGAGGGTTGCAATTGCACGTGCACTCATAAACAATCCCAGTGTCATTCTTGCAGACGAGCCGTCGGGAAACCTCGACACCGTCACAAAACAGGAGATTCACAGACTCTTCTTTGACCTTCGCGAAAAATACGGACAAACAATTGTCATAGTTACTCACGATAGAGATCTTGCAGCAATGAGCGACCGCGTCCTTGAAATGAAAGATGGAGAGTTTCTGCTTTAAACAGTTTAGCGTAAGACAGGCAAAAAGCGCCATGAAGGTGAATACAGACGGTGTTCTCCTTGGTGCATGGCTTACTGTATCCCGGCTTCCCGCTGCTCAGGCAGAATCATCTGCGATGTCAGGTAATGATTCAAAAACTGAAAATCAGAAACTGCGGATTCTTGACCTAGGAACAGGAACCGGAGTTATTGCCCTTATTATTGCACAGCGACTTGCCGCGGCAAATCCCGGTTATTTAGTGCGACAGGAGACGGCGTCCGCCTGTTTGCCGGCAGAGATACTGGGAATTGACCCCGACGAGCCATCTGCAGAGGAGGCTCGCTTCAATTTTTCTGCCTCACCCTGGAGCAGTTTTATGAGGGCCGATTCTCTCTCCTTTTCTGAGCTTGCCGCAAGGGAGCAGAGAGGGACATTCAGCCTTATAGCCTCCAATCCGCCATATTTCAATAACTCACTTAAAGCCCCCTGCCCGCGCAGGAGCTCATCAAGACATACAGACGACCTCCCATTTGAAACAATCATTTCCGGTTCTGCTGAACTACTTTGTGAAGGCGGAATACTCTCTGTTATCCTCCCGTTTGCGGAGGGGATGCAGTTTGCCACTCTTACAAAGGATACACCTCTGAAAATAGTTAGAATGTGCAAGGTCGAAACTGTCAGGGGAGGAAAGGTTAAAAGGGTGATGATGGAGTTTGAGAAGCGTGTGGCGGCCGAAGGTGCAGCCTGCGCTGCACCTCCGGCCGCCACCGGAAACATTCCTGTGGAGACCATCGCCATTCAGGAGTGTGCAGGAGGAGCATATACAAACGAGTATCGCCGGCTAACCGGCGACCTCTACCTAAAATTCTAACTTGGACTTGGGGGTCAGTACAAGCCGGCTGGCGATTCCGGCATTTATCTCAATCCTCTTCTTAAAGATTTTAACGGCTTCCCGGGCCTGGACCCTGGGCGCCACCTTTGCGAAGCTGATGTATCATTTTAACTCTGAACATCTCCTCTGCCCTGTAAAGTTTTGCAACTTTTCTCAGAGGCAGGATTTTTGAAAACTCTGCGAAATACTCCTTCTGGATATCTCCCTCAGCAGCAAATCCATCTACATAATTCTCGGTAAGGAGTTTAAGTTCTGAGTCAGAAACCTTGGTTTCGCCTGTTACAGCCTTGGTAATCATTTTTAAATTACTCTGAATCTTTCTGTATGCAGTTTCACGCTCTTTCCAGTATTTGTTGTACACCGGCCAGAAATCCTCTGCCTCTTTGGGTGTAAGCTCAAGCTCAGTTGTAAAGAATGCAATCTTTGCACTCTGTATCTGCTCGTAGCGGGACTGCCCCTGCTGGTTATTGTCCCTTGATACAATAATATGTACCTTTTCAGACGGCATATTGCTTCTCTCCTGAGGCTCAGAAAGTGTTACCTGGGCACTTATCAGGACAGAGAAAAACATTGCTGTTATAATTGTGATAATCTGTTTCATAACAATTGATTATTCAAGTGATGCTAAGTAAATTAATCCAGTGCTGGAGCTGAGGTACTCCACTATCTCCTCCGGGTCTACCTCTTCTGCCTGAAGCGATGTATCTGCGGTTGTGTCGTAAAAATCAACAAAACTGCTTTCAATGTAGTGTCCTTCTATGTACTCAGATCCGGTGGCAAATGTCTCATTTCTGAGGCTCTCCTGCTGAGGAGAAAAAATCTTGATTGTTGCAAAAGCAATCAGGAAGATTATTGCAAATGTAGATACAAGTGCAATCTGAGGCTTTGCCAGAGCCCAGAACCCGGGCTTGTTCACCCTGGCAGATATCTTCTCTGCGACCTCGCCCTGCATTGCAGAGAAATAGCCATCGGGAACCGTGTATGGGTTCTCTCTGAGATGAGGCTGGTCTGTGTCTAATTTTCGTTTCATATATATTTGACTATAAAAATCTCAAAAGGATTAAAGTTGCTCCTCCAAACTATGCTGAATTTTTTGAAAAGCATGGTGGTATGAGGCCTTTAGCGCTCCCACGGATGTTCCCAGAACTTCAGATATCTCTTCGTATTTCATCTCATCAAAATACCTCATGTTAAAAACAACTCTCTGCTTGTCCGGCAGCTTAAGTATTGCCTTGTGGAGGGCCTTTTGCGTAGCGTCACCATTAAAATAGGGATCGGCCTCAAGCTTGTTTTCAAGTTGTTTAGAGTAGTCTGTAAGAGAGAGAAAAGCCCTTGCCTTCTTTCTTTTCAGAAAGGTGAGCGCTTCGTTTGTTGCAATCCTGTACAGCCATGTATAAAGACGGGACTCCTCCCTGAATCCTGGAAGGGCGTCCCATGCCTTTATAAATGCGTTCTGAAGAAGATCGTTTGCATCATCGTGTGATGCCACCAGCTTTCTGAGGTGCCAGTACAATCTCTCGCCGTATGATTTAACGATAAGGTTGAAGGCATAATGTTGCTTGCCTTCCTCGTGGTATAGTTCCAGGAGTTCCCTATCGCTCATTTTTTATTTCTGTCTACTTGCGTGATATAGCCCTCTTCGCGGCCAGCACAATATTCTGTGCATCCAGCTTGTAAAGCTTCATGAGCTCTGCAGGGTCTCCGCTCTGTCCAAAGAGGTCGTCCACTGCCACAAACTCAAGCGGAGAAGGAAGCTCTCTTGCAAGCAGGCCTGAGATAAGTTCTCCCATTCCTCCTGCTATGAGGTGCTCTTCTGCGGTTACAGCTGCGCCTGTTCTGGCAACTGACTCTATGACTGCTTTCGAGTCCAAAGGTTTAATCGTGTGGATATTTATCACCTCTGCGCTTATTCCCTCTTTCTCCAGAAGCTCTGCTGCAGTGATTGCCTCCCATACCAGGTGCCCGGTTGCGAATATGGTAACATCACTTCCTTCAATCAGTCTTAAAGCCTTTCCAATCTCAAACTTCTGATCTGCAGGAGTGAAATTTGGAACAGATGGCCTTCCAAAGCGGAGGTAAACCGGTCCGTGGTGATCTGCAATTGCAATTGCAGCAGCTTTAGTCTGGTTATAGTCGCAAGGATTTATTACCGTAAGGTTTGGCAGCATCCTCATTAGTCCGGTATCCTCCATTATCTGGTGAGTCGCTCCGTCCTCTCCAAGAGTGATACCTGCGTGAGAAGCACAAATTTTAACATTTGTATCTGAATATGCCACTGCCTGACGAACCTGGTCATAAACACGTCCAGTCACAAATCCGGCAAACGATCCAACATAGGGAACCTTGCCGGAAACAGCAAGTCCCGCGGCTGTTCCAATCATATTGGCCTCAGCAATTCCGCACTGAATAAATCTTTCAGGAAATTCAGCCGCAAATGCATCCATTTTGAGGGAGCCGGTAAGGTCAGCACAAAGTGCGACAATCTCCGGATTCTTTCTTCCCGCCTCCAGAAGTCCCGCGCCAAAACCTGAGCGGGTATCCTTATTACCTGTATTTTCGAATTTCTCTCTCATGCTAAAAATCTCCTATTGTTTCCTTCAGTTGTGAAAGTGCTTTTACTGTCTGTTCTGCATTTGGCGCCTTGCCGTGCCAATGGTGGGTTCCCTGCATGAAGTCAACGCACTTGCCCATCTCTGTCTTCATAAGGATCATCTTTGGCTTGCCGTTCTGCGAGCCTGACTTGGCTTTTTTGTATGCAGCAGAAATTTCGTCAAGATTGTGTCCGTCTGCAACAATTACCTCCCATCCGAATGCCTTCCATTTTGCCTCAAGGTCTCCAAGGCTCATCACAGAGTCTGTTGGCCCGTCAATCTGCTGACCGTTCCAGTCTGTAATGGCAATGAGTTTGTCAAGCTTTTTGTGTGCAGCAAACATTGCAGCTTCCCAGATCTGACCCTCTTCGCTCTCTCCGTCTCCGCAGAGAACATAAACAAAATTCTCTTCACCGTTAAGTCTCTTTGTAATTGCAGCACCGCAGGCAACAGAGAGTCCCTGGCCAAGCGAGCCTGAAGCAACATGAACTCCCGGAAGCCCTCTCTCAACTGAAGGGTGACCCTGAAGTCTTGAGCCCTGTTTCCTGAACGTTGCAAGTTCGCTCACCGGGAAATACCCGCTTCTCGCAAGAACACTGTAATATACCGGCGAAAGGTGGCCTGCAGAGAGGAAGAACATATCGCTGCCCTTTCCGTCCCTTCTCCATGCCTTTGGGTTGTGGTTCATCTCAGCAAAAAAGAGCACAGTCAGAATGTCTGTACTGCTGAGAGATCCGCCCGGGTGACCGGAGGCTGCCATATTCACCATGCGCACTATGTCTCTTCGCACCTGCGAAGCGATGTCGCTTAAAGAATAGTTATTTGTCATTATTATCTGTTTAATACTAATCTACAAAGATAAACCATTCTGCCGCATTTGTTAAATATTTTTATCTTTGCAGCCATGAAGCAGATTAGGAATTTTTGTATTATAGCACACATTGACCACGGCAAGAGCACCCTGGCAGACAGGCTGCTGGAGTTTACCCATACACTTGCAGAGAGAGATATGGAGGCACAGGTGCTTGATTCGATGGATCTCGAAAAAGAGAAGGGGATCACCATCAAGAGCCATGCAATTCAGATGGATTACACCAGGAATGGTCAGAGATATACACTTAACCTTATTGACACCCCGGGCCACGTTGACTTTTCGTATGAGGTTTCAAGGGCCATTGCATCCTGCGAAGGAGCACTTCTTGTAGTTGATGCAACTCAGGGAATACAGGCACAGACAATTTCAAATCTCTACCTTGCACTTAATCATGACCTTGAAATTATTCCGGTGCTCAACAAGATAGATATGGATGCAGCAATGATCGATTCCGTAAAGGATCAGATCATAGACCTCCTTGGATGCAAAGATGAGGAGATACTTCTTGCAAGCGGCAAGACAGGTGTTGGAGTTGAGGAAATTCTTGATGCCATCATCACCCGCGTCCCTGCACCAAAGGGCGACCCCGAAGCACCGCTTCAGGCGCTCATTTTTGACTCAGTATTCAACTCTTTCAGAGGTATCATAGCATACTTCAAGGTAGAGAACGGTTCAATCAAAAAGGGAGATAAGGTTAAATTCTTCAACACGGGTAAAGAGTATGTTGCAGATGAAGTGGGATTGCTCCGCCTTAAGATGGTCCCTACCGGAGAGGTAACCACAGGCGATGTGGGCTACATCATTTCAGGCATAAAGACAGCAAAAGAGGTTAATGTGGGAGATACAATCACACATATTGACAAGCCTTGCAAAAATTCAATTGCCGGTTTTGAGGAGGTTAAGCCGATGGTCTTTGCGGGTGTATACCCTGTCGAGGCCGACGAATATGAAGATTTGCGGGCTTCGCTTGAAAAGCTTCAGCTTAACGATGCCTCACTGGTGTTTGAACCTGAGTCTTCGCTGGCGCTGGGTTTTGGATTCCGCTGCGGATTCCTTGGTCTTCTCCACCTTGAAATTGTTCAGGAGCGGCTCTACAGAGAGTTCGACATGGATGTGATAACTACTGTTCCCAACGTATCATACAAGGTTTACACCACACAGGGCGAGATGAACGACGTTCACAACCCTTCCGGTCTTCCTGCCCCAACACTTATTGACTATATCGAAGAGCCATATATCAGGGCACAGATTATCTCAAAGTCTGAGTACTTTGGAGTGATTATGAAACTCTGCCTCGACAAGAGAGGAGTTCTACTTAGCCAGCACTTCCTAACAAGCGAACGGGTAGAGCTCAATTTTGAGATGCCACTTGCCGAGATTGTGTTTGACTTCTACGATAAACTCAAATCTGTTTCCCGCGGTTATGCATCGTTTGACTATCATGTAGTTGGTTACAAAGAGGCAGATCTTGTGAAACTCGATATTCTCCTAAACTCAGAACCGGTGGATGCCCTTTCTAGCCTTATTCACAAAGACCATGCATACGACTTTGGCCGCAGAATGTGCGAAAAGCTTAAGGAGCTGATCCCACGCCAGCAGTTTGATATTGCAATTCAGGCAGCGATTGGAGCCAAGATTATTGCCCGCGAAACCGTTAAGGCAGTCCGCAAGGATGTAACGGCCAAATGCTACGGAGGTGATATCAGCCGTAAGAGAAAGCTGCTTGAAAAGCAGAAGAAGGGTAAGAAGAGAATGCGTCAGGTAGGTAATGTTGAGGTGCCTCAAAGCGCATTTATGGCAGTACTTAAACTTGACTAAGTCTGTCAGGAAAATTACCAGTTCTATTCAGAGCGTTTTACATCAATTGAATATTTAGATGTCACCGGTTCACCTGAGCCGGTGATTCCTTGTATATCTATATTAATTTTGCCGCTTCTGTCGGTTGTATAGAACTCAAATTTTGCAACGCCATCTGAGTCTGTCTTTACCGACGGGCTCCAGTAGAGGGTTGTTCTAAGATCTTTTAGAGGGTTGTTCCTTTTAAGCTGATTGTCATATACCGGAGCATAGAATTTCACGCTTTTCTGGTATCCCAGAGGGGTTACCCTGGCAACATTTGGAACGGTTTTTTCAAGGATTTTCCCGGTTTTTCTGCTGGTGATAAGAATTACACCGCCCACAGTATTATACAGAGCTCCGGCTGTTCCGCTCAGGTAGGCTACATTTTCTATCTCCTCAACTGTCATTCTGTACTGGTCAAGCAGAGATGTGCTCTCCCACTTTAATCCGTCCACATAAATCAGCGGTTCACCGGGGCCGGACATAGATACATTTCTTGGAGAGATGAGTCTGCGGTTTCCCATAGAGTCTCCCTCAATGTGAAGTCCCGGGAAAGCTACTATCAGATAATCCTGAAGCTGCATCTGGTCATAATTCTGAAGCTCCTCACGCTCCTTGAGCTGCCCTCTTGAAAATGATTCCAGGAATGGCGAGGGGTTGTATCTTGGTTTAAGAATTGTCTTTTCCGGGGCAACAATTACAGCCTCTTCAAGCTTTCTATCCATAAACTCTCCTGAGATGCTGGTCTGCTCTTTTGCAGCAGCTACAAAAAGAGTCTTGTCAGTCAGTTTGGGAGCTCTTTTATTCGTAAATGAAAATGCCGGAAACCTCTCTTTTTCAATATTAACTCCGTAGAGCTGTCCGCCCTGTCTTCCGGCAACTCCAAAGAGAAACTTTGAGCTGTCCGGGAAGTGAATTCCCTCCATCGTAAACTTGCTAAGCTGGTCCAGATAGAATGCATTTGTAAGCTGAATCTCCGGGCAGAAAACCATCAGATATGTTCTCTTTGCCTCTTTTCTGAAGAGTCCGGAAACTGAGCCCGATATTTTCATGCTGTATTCGCGCCCGATCTCACCGGTGCTCACTGTATGGCAGCGCCACCCCTGTGTCATCATTAGCAGGTCAAGGTATCTTTCGCTCTCCTGTGTCCTGGTGTTAAAATAATATCCCGGATCTTCAATTTCGCCCTTTAGTTCACTGCAAAGTTCAAGGTGACTAAGAATATTGTTTCTGTTAACATTGTATGGTGCCAGAGCAGAGTCGGTGACTGAAACCGAGAAATCTGCAGGTACAGGCCTTCCCGCAGTGTCCTTTACTGCTATTGTAAGTTGAACCAGATCTCTTGGCTTGTATACTGTCACCTCCGGATAATTCTCAGTAATATCAAACAGGCTGTATGGTTTAACGGACACAGATGGCCTGAACTTGCTGTGTGTGAAGAAGAGCCTCTCTGCCAGAATTGTTCCGTTTTCGTTCACAATCTGAATTGAACTCACCCCTGCAGGCATCTGTGCCAGGTGGATTGTCTCTGTGAGTGATTGCTGTGAAAACTCATTCAGAATTTGTTTTTTGTACAGAGTTTCCGATGAGTTTTTAATCTCAAGAAAAACATTGTTTCCGCCTTTGCCTCCGTTTACTCTGGCTGCATAGCCGGAAGATATCTCGGCCTTGATGGAGAGGCGGTCACTTATTCTGGTTAGTGCAATTGTGGCTCCGGCAGATTCAACCTGCGGCAGTGACACTCTTTTCGCTGTCCCTGCGGAGTCTTTTACAATTGCATAGTATCCGCGGGGATCTGCCGAGAGAATATTAATCAGTCCCATTCCGCGGTGTCTTGTCTCATAAATTCCAAGCAGTGAGTCTGCAGAGTTGTAGAGTAAAATACTTGCTCTTATACCAAACCCGTCGCTTCCCACTGCCCTGAAGGCAACCTTTGATGGTCTGTATGCAACCATATGCCCGCTCTCCGGAAGGAACTGGATATCGAACTCCCTGCCTTCAGGTGCGCTTTCAAAAACAGTCTTGGCACGCTTGCTTACAATCTCAATTCTTTTGTGAAACATCTCCTCCCTGGGGTAGCTCTCCATATTGCGGGTATATCCCCTGAGGATATAACTTCCAGGGTCAATTCTGTCTCCGAGCTCAATATAACCTGAGTATCCCTCTCCGGGAGTGTTGCGGATTTTGACCCTGGATACCAGTGTGTCTGCATAGAGCTCCACATAGATATATGCGCTTACAGGAGCTGCAGAGCTGTAGGATAGATTTTCCAGATATCCCCTGAACCAGATCTTCTCTCCGGATGTATAGACATCCCTGTCTGTATGGATATATAGCTTCTCCCTCTCGTCCACAAAAGCGGTGTCGGAAGGAACTGTCTGGGCATAGGAAAACAGGGGTAGCAGGAGGGTTAGGAAAAGTAACGGGAGAATCCTTTTTGGCAGCATAAATGCAAGATTTTTAAACGGAAGTAAAGATAATAATATTTTGTGCCGTCAAAATAAAAAAGAAGGGCTGCACAATTGTGCAACCCTCTGTTTTATTGTAAATCGACTCTGCCGGGAGATTATTCTCTGAATTTTGCAAATTCGATATCCTTCTCAGAACGCTTTTTGAAGTTCTCGTTCTCGTAAACCTTGGTAAGCTGTTTTGCAACTTCTGTCATTTTGCCCTGACGAGCATATACGATAGCTCTCATGTAAGCTGCGTGCGGGCAGTCGTGAGTAAGGGCGGGAAGTGCTTTGTCAAGCTGGTTTGTAAGAATGTATGCAAGACCTTCGTTATCGTCGCCTGTTCCTGCAAGTTTTGCAGCAGCCTCTTTGTAACGTCCGTCAAGGATGTCAATGATTGCTGAGTTTTGTTTAGCCTCTTTGATATTTGATTTTGCAAACAGTTCTGCAGCGCCTTTGTAGTTTTTCTCGCGAAGAGCAATAACACCTGCGTTGTTCAGGTATGCTGCTGTAGTTTTGTTTGTAACCTTTGCGATTGACGCTTTTGCATCTGCAAGTTTGTTGTTGTCAAGGTGAATTGAGGTAAGACTATTGTATGCACGGTCGCAGTTGAACTTCTCACCTGCCTTGCTGTAAATTTTTACTTTGGTAGCGTAATCGTTTACAAGTGTCGCTGTGTAAAGAAGAGCTTCAACATCCATAATCTCGATGTTTGTGTTTACAAGGCCAACAAGCTCCTCGTCGCTGTAGTTTGTGTAGTCTACATTTGCAATGAATCTTGCTCTGCGGAGTTCAGGAAGGATCTTGTCTGAAAGTGTTCTGAATACTTTTGACATGTTCTTGATCTCTCTCTCGCGAACTGCAGGGTCGTTGTACATTGAAAGAACGCGGATAATCAGCTCCTTGTCCTGGATTGTAGATGCAGCAACCAGTTCCTGGAAGCCTTCCCAGTCTTCTGCTACTGTAGAAACGTTAACCGGTGCGTCAACAGGGTTTTTCTTGGTAATCTTTTCGAAAGCCTTAAGTGCGCTTGAGCTTCTCTTGTCTGAAAGCTTGTTGTTAAGAGTTTCAGGACCATCTGGTGAAGCGTATGCCACGATGTCTGTTCCTACTACCTCTCTGCGCTCGTCTGCTTTGATATCTGCAAGGAATTTCTCAAACTCCTTAATCTCTGCTTTGGTAAGCTCTTTTGGACGAACTTTGTCGCTGTTGATTGTGTAAAGAATCTGAGTCTCTTTCTTCTCTGAGATAATCTTTTTGTAGTTATCCTGAGCTAGAGGCGAGCTCATTCCTGTTCTGTGAACAAGTTTGTATGTGATGTTTGCTCCGTCTGCCACTTTGTATGCTGCAGGGAAGTCAATTTTCTTAAGTTTGTTCCAGACAGCAATTCTGAGTTCAAGGTGTGATTTTTCCATGCCGGGTACATAGGCAAATTTAACGGTGTTGTTTGCTTTTCCGCCTGCCACAGGGATAACATTAAAGTTGTCTGTTATCTTCTCGCCCTGAAGTTTCTGGGTAGGAGCAGCTACTTCGCCGCCTTCGTATACCAGTACAGGAACTACCTCAAGGATGGCCTTCGGATGGAAGTATCCCTCAGGGAAAGTGATTGAATATGAAGCTGTAATCTCGTCAGCTACTACTTCAAGGACTTTTGGGTTTCCGTCTACGCCAATAAGCACGGATTCTTTTGCCATTTTCGATGGATTACTGCAGGAAATGAGTGCAAATCCGAGTACCGCAAAAGAGAAAATCTTAAGAATGCTCTGTTTCATTATTGCTCTGTTTTGTTGTTAATTTCGTTAGCTAATCCGCAAAGATAATCATTTTTTGTCTATTTTTGCAGCTATGGACATGAGAAGTTTAAAACAAAGATTCGATATTATTGGCAGCAATCCTGTCCTTGACAGGGCTCTTGAAACTGCTGTACGGGTCGCCGGAACGGACCTCTCTGTGCTCATTACCGGAGAAAGCGGTGTAGGTAAGGAGGTTGTCCCGCAGATTATCCACTCATTCAGCCCAAGGAAACATAAAAAGTACATTGCAGTAAACTGTGGTGCGATTCCTGAAGGTACTATTGATTCTGAGCTTTTCGGACATGAAAAGGGTGCCTTTACAGGAGCTGTTGAGACAAGAAAGGGCTATTTTGAAGTAGCCAACGAGGGGACTCTCTTTCTGGACGAGGTTGCCGAGCTGCCTCTCTCCACTCAGGTGAGGCTGCTTCGCGTTCTTCAGACAGGTGAGTTTATTAAGGTTGGTTCGTCAAAGGTTGAGAAGACAGATGTCAGGGTTGTGGCGGCTACCAATAAAAACCTTATTAAGGCTATTGAAAACGGCAAATTCCGTGAAGACTTGTATTACAGGCTAAATACAGTTCCAATTTCAATCCCTTCGCTGCGCGAAAGGAGGGAGGATATCTATCTGCTCTTCAGAAAATTTGCAGTAGATTTTGCCGAGCGGTACAAAATGCCGTCAATCAGACTTACAGATGCTGCGAAAGTTTTACTTGAGAATTACCGCTGGCCGGGAAATATCAGGCAGCTCAAGAGTATTGCCGAACAGATATCAGTTATTGAACACAACAGGGAGATTGGTCCTGAGGTTATAGCTAAATACCTCCCTGCAGAGGGACCTGAGTTTTTACCTGTAAAGACAGAGGGCCATCATGCAGACTATCTTACAGACAGAGATATTATTTATAAAATTCTGTACCAGCTCAGACATGAGGTAGAGGAGCTAAAGAAGAGGGTAAGTGACAAGGAGGTTGAAGCCCCTGCCACAGTTGCACCTCCGCGGTTTTCCGGCAATATTGACCTTACGCGCAGTTTTTCGGATACCGATGCCATTGTTGACTACGATGTAGATGCAGCGGCGGGAGAGAAGGAGGAGGAGCCGGAGGAGCAGACGCTTTCAATCCAGAATGTGAGCGCGGAGCTTATAAGGAAAGCGCTTGAGAAACACGGAGGCAAGAGAAAGCTTGCTGCGGCAGAGCTGGGTATTTCCGAAAGGACTCTTTACAGGAAGATAAAGGAGCTGGACCTCGATCTATAATAAAAGAAACATGAAAAAGCTTATATATATTGTCTTAGTTCTTCTGCTTGTTCAGTCATGCGGGATCTACTCCTTTTCCGGGACATCCATTCAGCCTGATGTTAAGTCTATTACTGTGGAGAGAATAGAAAACAAGGCAATGAGGGTAAATCCGGCTTTAAGCAATCAGCTTACAGAGGCCCTTAAGGAGAAATACAGAAAACTCACCAAGCTATCTATTGAACCGGACGGCGGAGACCTTATTGTGGAGGGTGAGATTACTTCATACGAAACTACGGCTCTGGCGATAACTGCAAACGAGGTGGCCTCAATGAACAGGCTCACTATTGCTGTTAAGATTCGCTATACCAATAAAAAATATCCCAAGGAGGACTTCGAGCGCTCTTTTGCGGAGTTTGAGGACTATCCTTCTACATCTTCACTTGACGCTGTTGAGGCGCAGCTGGTAGATGCAATAATGGAAAAGATGACTGAAGCAATTTTTAACGCCACTGTAGCAAACTGGTAATATGAAAGAGACAGACCTGAGCGCACTGGAGCAGACAATAGAGAAGTACCCATGGTACTCGCTGGCACACCTAGAGTTCTTTAAAAGAATGAACGAACTGGGTGAAGACCACAGAAATGCCTATCTCAGAAAGGCTGCTGCTTACCTGTACTCAAGAGAGGCCCTGTATGACCTGGCTTTTCCAAAACCAGACTACAACAGCGGTGAAACGAAGAGAGAGCATGAGTCTTTTGACCTGAGTCAGGAGGCCGTGTCTCTGGAACCGGACACACATGTTGATGCAGATACAGATGATGTTGTAGAGCTCATTCCAGATGAACCGGAGGCTGCAGCAACAGCCGGGAGTCATGCCACTCTGGATGAGGATGATGATTTCTTTGAATTCATTCCCGATACAGATGACGAACCTGTTACAGAACAACGGGTTGTTTTTGCAGGCGGTGATTACTTTTCCAGGATAGAGCTTGAGACACTTGAGCTCGACAGGGAGAAGCCGCTTGATAAGTTTATAGTAGAAAAGCCCTCCTTACTGAGGGCAAACACCACCCCTACGCCAAAGGCAGACTCTCCGTTTGTAAAGGATGGAGATCCGTCGCCGGCAGAGATTGATACCTCAGAGATGTTTGAGGATGCGGGATTCTATACAGAAACACTGGCAAAAATCTATACAGAGCAAGGGTTTTACAAAAGGGCTCTGGATGTTTACGCAAAACTAATTTTGCTATATCCGGAAAAAAGTGTTTACTTTGCCTCCCTTGTTAAAGAGTTAAAGACCAAACACAACACATAATTATTATGTACACAGCAATATCCATAGTTATTGTAATTGCAAGCATTCTGCTCACTATCATAGTATTAGTACAGAATTCAAAAGGTGGCGGCCTTGCAGCTAACTTCGCATCAGGTAATCAGACTTTTGGTGTTCGCCAGACAGCGGACTTTCTTGAGAAAGCTACCTGGACACTGGCAATAGCCATCATCGTACTTTGTGTTCTTGCGACAGCATTCGTTTCTACAGGAAACACACAAAGACAAAATGCAATTCAGGAGAGAATTGAGAAATCTGCACCTGTTCAGGGTCAGCCGGAATTTCCTACTACTCAGCCTCAGCAGCAGCCAGCTCAACAGCAGCCTGCACAGCCTCAGGGAACTCCTGCAAACTAATTTTAGGATTATTTGAAAATTTTTTCAATAAGTTAGAAAAAATTTTCTCGCAGTATATCAGCTCGTTACCTATGTAACGAGCTTTTTTTGTGAAAATTTTTAGTACTATGTGATACAAGGTATAATAAAAAGTATATATATTTGCAGTACCAAATTCTAAAATAATTTAAGTATTCTGTCAAATGAAAAAAGTTGTAACTGTTGGAATCGGAGGCACCTCGTTTGTAATTGATGAAGATGCCTATCAGAAACTGGATAAGTATCTTTCCAGGTTCAGAGAAAAAACCGGACTCGGCTCAGAAACCGGGGACGTTATGGAGGATCTCGAACAAAGGATTGCAGAGCTCTTTAATGAGTCTCTTGGAAACAAGGGAGAAGTTGTGAACATTGCAGTGGTAAACAAAGTAATCTCGCAGCTTGGAATGCCGGACGGCAGCCCTGCAGATGACTCGTTCGAGACAGGAGGCTACACAGCACCGGAGTCTGCCGGATTCCCGGTGTCTAAGAGATTGTACCGCAATCCTGATGATAAAATGATTGCCGGCGTGTGTTCAGGACTTGCAATATATCTTAATGTTGATACAACATTAGTAAGAGTCCTTTTTGGTATTGCACTGCTGCTGGGCAGCATGGGATTCTGGGCATATATAGTATTCTGGATTGCTGCTCCTGTTGCATACTCTGCAGCCCAGAAGTGCGAAATGAGAGGAATTCCCGTTACCGCAGAGAATATGAAGAAAGTTTCAATGTATAAATAGAAAGAGCCATGACAGACATTAATACAGATAACGTAAAATCGCAAATGCGAAAAGGCGTTCTTGAGTATTGCATTCTTAGCATACTCAACAACAACGACGCATACGCATCTTCGCTCATTGAGCAGCTCAAGGGAGCAAAGATGATAGTGGTAGAGGGAACTCTCTATCCGCTGCTTACAAGACAGAAAAACCAGGGGCTTCTCAGCTACCGCTGGGAGGAGTCCCCTCAGGGTCCCCCAAGGAAATACTACTCTATCACAGACAAGGGTCGTGAACTTCTTGAAGAGATGGACAGCGCCTGGAGGGAGCTGGTAGAAACAATTGATCTTATCAGAAACAATAAAAAGGCATAACGATGAAAAAGGTTATTAAAGTAAGCTTGGGCAAAATTGCCTTCACCATTGAAGAGGATGGCTATCTTGTTCTCAAGGGCTATCTGGAGGAGCTTAACGATCATTACAGAGGTAAACAGAACGGTAACGAGATTATCGAGGGTATCGAAGAGCGTATGGCCGAACTTTTCATCGAAAAGGCCGGAGCCGGCTCTATAGTTACCATTAATGTAATCAATGAAGTCGTAAGGATTCTGGGAAGACCGGATGTTATAGACGAAGAGTCAAATGAGGAGAGCTATGAGAGAACTTCTGCCGCTGCTCCAAGAGCAGAGAGAAAACTCTACCGCGATCCGGATCATAAAATGATAGGTGGAGTTTGCTCCGGCCTTGCCGCATATTTTAACATAGAGATAGCCATTGTAAGGGTAATTTTCCTTGTGCTGCTCTTTATTTCATGGGCTCCGCATATCTTCTTCCCTTTCACCGGGATTGGCGGCTCTTTTATTCTGCTTGCATACATAGTAATGTGGATTGCAATTCCGGAAGCAAGAACCGTTAAACAGAAATTTGCCATGAGAGGTGAAAAGCCAGACCTTTCAAACATTCAGCGTAATGTTGAGAGAGGTGCTGCAAGGGTTGGCCGTGATATTAACAGAGCCGGAAGGCGTGCTGCTCCTGCAGTGAACGAGGTTTTCAGAGTAATCTCAAAGATTGTTGCTGTATTTCTGGTTCTCTTCTCGCTGGGCGGAATTCTCCTCTTTTCTTTCCTGCTGCTGGGAGTTGAAATCTTCCACGGATTCATTCCTATTGATGTTTTAGATTATGTTAAGCTTGGTCTTACAGATACCCTTTGGCTAAAAATCAGCTCACTTGCATTCTTCTTCCTGCCGCTGGTAGGTATGCTCTACGGAGGAATCCAGATTTTGTTTGAGTTCAGAAATCCAAGATTCCGTCCGGGTCTCATCATATTTATCCTTTGGGTAATTGCAGGTTTTGCAAGCGTAACCCTTCTTGTCAAGTCATCACAGCCATACTGGGAAGATGCCCGTGAAGTATCTGAGGTGCCGGTGATAAGTCAGAGTGATACAATTTATGTGAAATTCGCATCTGCAAATACTCTTCCGGAAACCAACGTTATTATGGAGGGTGATGAATCAGAAATGGTTCTCTTCTGGATGGACGATGCAGCTAAGGATAAGAAGTTTATCTCTTTCCCTAAAGTAAGAATTGTAAGACAGAGTTCAGATGAGCCAAGAAAGCTGAGACTCAGAACCCAGGCCTTCTCTGCAACTTCAGGCGAGGCAATGATTAAGGCACAAAAAAATCTGCCTGCTTTTGAGCTGACAGATTCTCTTCTGACTATTCAGTGCGATGTCTACGATAAGGTAAACAAATGGGATGGTACCAACAAGGTAATCTCTATTTATGTTCCCGACAGCGTAAAGGTCATTGTACAGGAGCCGGTTAAGTTTGCCTTTGACTCTAACATGAGAATTCACAGCGGATGGGACTGGTGCTTCGATGACGATGAGTGGGACCGCCGCTGGGAGCGCAAATGGAACCGCCGCTGGAATGACCGTGACGCAGACTGGGATTTAGACTAACCTTTAATTACTCCCAGCTCTTTGCCCACTTTTGTAAAGGCGGCAATAGCTCGGTCAAGATGTTCAGGCTCGTGTCCGGCACTAATTTGAATGCGGATGCGGGCCTGCTCTTTTGGTACAACCGGGAAGTAAAATCCTATTACATAGATTCCCTCTTCAAGCATTTTTGCTGCAAAATCCTGTGAGAGTTTTGCATCATAAAGCATGAGTGCGCAGATTGCAGATTGTGTTGGTTTGATGTCGAAACCGGCAGCCATCATCTTCTCTGCAAAGTATTTTGTATTGTTGTGAAGTTTGTCCTGCAGTTCATTGGTCTTTGACATCATATCGAACATTGCAATTCCGGATGCGGCAACCATTGGAGGAATTGAGTTGGAGAAAAGGTATGGCCTTGATCTCTGACGGAGCATTGAGATAATTTCCCTCTTGCCGGTGGTGAATCCGCCTATAGCTCCTCCGAATGCCTTACCAAGCGTTCCGGTAATAATCTCTACCTTTCCCCTGAGGTTATACTGTTCAGTAGTTCCGCGGCCTGTCTGGCCAACAACTCCTGCAGAGTGAGACTCATCTACCATAATCATGGCATTGTATTTCTGTGCCAGCTCATAAATCTTATCAAGCGGGGCAACATTGCCGTCCATTGAGAATACGCCGTCTGTAACAATCAGGCGGAATCTCTGTGCCTGAGAGAGCTTAAGGCAGTTTTCCAGTTCATCCATATCTGCGTTTGCATAGCGGTAGCGCTGAGCCTTGCAGAGCCTTACACCGTCAATGATAGAGGCGTGGTTAAGTGAGTCAGAGATAATTGCATCCTCTTCGCCAAGCAGTGGCTCAAATACACCTCCGTTTGCATCAAAACATGCTGCATATAATATTGTATCCTCTGTTCCAAAGAATTCAGAGATCTTCTTCTCAAGTTCAATGTGCAGGTCCTGTGTTCCGCAAATGAAACGCACACTGGACATTCCAAATCCTCTTGTATCGAGGGCTTTTTTTGCAGCCTCGATAAGTACAGGGCTGTTTGAAAGGCCAAGGTAGTTGTTGGCACAGAAGTTGAGTACCTCCTGACCGCTGTTTACCTTAATAGATGCTTGCTGTGCCGTAGTAATTACCCTCTCTTTTTTGAATAAACCGGCTGCCTCTATGTTAGCAAGCTCTGTTGTAAGAAAACTCTGAAAATCTTTATACATATATGTGATTTTTAAAAATTAAAGACGAATGCTTTATACAAATTTAGCAAGTAATTACAAATCCCCTTATAAAAACAAGAAAACTATTTTTGTTTTTTAAGTTTTCTGTTTATACATTTGCACCCCCAATAAAATGGTATAATAATGGATTTAAGAGAGAGAATAGTAGAAAATTCAGTTGAGATGTTCCTCAGCAAGGGATGCAAGAGCGTTACTATGGACGAGATTGCAACTGAAAACGGGATATCCAAAAGGACGCTTTACGAACACTTTAAGGATAAAAATACATTGCTTGAAGAGTGCCTAAATCTTATGCAGAAGAGGATGATCTCATTTACAGAGACCTATCTGGCAGAGTCAAAAAGCATACTGGACATGGTTTGTATGGTTCATGAGCATCAGAGTGACCTTATGATAAATATGAGAATAAACTTTTTTGATGAGCTCAAGAAGTTTTATCCGGAGGTGTTCAAAAAGCACTACAGCAGATTTCTCGATTTTCACAGGAAAGTCACAATAGAATTTCTTCAGAGAGGTCAGGATCAGGGATTCTTCCTGAAGGATATTGACAAGGAGCTTGTAACCAAGGTTCTCATTGAAATATCAAGCCTAATTGAGAATGCAGATGTATTCTCACTGAAAAACCATACGAGAAAGCAGCTGTTCAGAGAGTCCGTAATTATCTATTTCAGGGGAATCTCTACTACTGCAGGTATAAAAATGATTGATAAATATTTAAACATAAAAGAATGAAAGTCTCAATGAAACTCACTGCTGCATTTGCTGCAGCTGCTCTAATGTTTCTGTCGGCCGGTCAGCTCTCTGCGCAGGGCGCATCCGACACCCTCAGGCTTACAATCGAAGATGCTCTTGAGATCGCGATGAGCGATAACCTTAACATCAAGATTGCAGATGCCGAACTCGAAAGAGTCGATTATCTAAAACAGGAAAACTGGTACGCGCTTCTCCCGTCTGTAAATGCATCGGGACAGTATTCAAACAATATAATGAAACCTGTATTCTTCTCTGACTTCTTCCCTGGAGGCAAGATGGAGGTTGGCTCCACACATAGTTATGCACTTACAGGTGCACTTCAGGTGCCAATCTTTTCAATGGCTCTCTACAAGAACATTCAGCTCTCTGAGCTTGAGCTCAGGGCAGCACTGGAGTCGGCGAGAACTACCAAGCTGGATTTGATTCAGCAGGTGAAAAACAGCTTTTATGGTGTTGTGATGATGAAGGAGTCCATCAGGGTTCTGGAGGAGAGTTACAAAAATGCCATGGAGAGTGCCGGAAATATCCGCAAAATGTACGAGCAGGGGATGGCCAGCGAATATGACAAGATTCGTTCTGAGGTTGCTGCCAGAAACATCTCACCCTCTCTTACCCAGGCAAAGAACGGACTGGAGCTGGCAAAGATGCAGCTAAAGGTTCTGCTCTCAGTTGCCATCTCGCGCCCTCTTGAGGTGGTTGGGGATTTTGAGAGTTTCCGTGACAGAATCAGCACATTTGCTGCCAGTCAGATTAATATTGAGCAGAACAGCTCTCTTAAAACAATGGACATTCAGCTCGAAAGACTAAACAAAAGCTATGAGCTTATTCGTTCTCAGCGCCTTCCGGTAGTTGCAGGTTTTGCTAACTATCAGATGCAGATGCAGAACGAGGAGTTTAAATTCAACAAGCCATGGGCGAACTCGTTTGCAGTTGGTCTTTCGCTGCAGATTCCAATTTTCAATAAGTTGTCGGTATCTCTTAAGGAGAAGCAGACAATGGCCAACATAAAGAAAATGGAGTTTCAGCGGGAGTTGCTCTCTGAGTCTCTTACCCTCTCTGCACAAAATTCGGTTAACGAAATGATAAGGGCCGGCGTTCAGCTTAAATCAGATGGTGAGGCTGTTTCGCAGGCGAGAAAGGGATATGAGATTGCAAAGGTAAGATACAGTACCGGAGCTGGAACAGTGCTCGAACTGAATGACTCTGAGGTTGCTCTTACCCGCTCAATGCTCAATTACAATCAGACACTTTATGACTTTATTAAGGCCAAAAACGAATACGAGAAGGTTATTGGTACAGAAAATCTTGAAAAATAAATAATTACATTATAGAACAATGAAAAAAGGAACATTACTACTTGCACTTGGCCTGATACTTTTCAGCGCCTGCAATTCGGCAACTGAGGCTGGGCAGGATGAAGCTGCACTTCCGGTGGTAAAGGTTGCGGAAGCCCGCACATTAATGGTGAACCAGATTGCTGAATTCACCGGTAACATAGAGCCTTTTGTGAAGAACAGCATTTCGAGCTCGTCTGCACAGAGGATTGAGAAAATATATGTTGAAGTAGGAACTAGAGTGAGAAAGGGCCAGTTGCTGGTTCAGATGGAGAATCTCAACTACGCCAACGCAATGATACAGCTTGAGAACCTTAAGACAGACCTTTCAAGGGTTGAGGCTCTTTACAAGGCAGGCGGAGTTTCCCAGCAGCAGTATGATCAGCTGAAAACTCAGGTAAAGGTTGCTGAGGAGAGCCTTGCAAATCTTGATAAGAACACAAAGCTGCTTTCACCTATTGATGGTGTGATTACTGCAAGAAACTTCGATAACGGAGACCTTACAATGGGGCAGCCAATTCTTGTGGTTATGCAGCTGCAGCCTGTAAAAATCATGGTTGGAATCTCTGAGGAGTTTTATCCGATTGTTAAAAATGGTACTCCGGTAGAGATTTCTCTGGATGTATATGACGGAAAAACTTTCCCCGGAAAGGTCAGCCTTGTTTATCCGACTATTGAGGCTGCCACCAGAACATTCCAGGTTCAGGTGAGCATAGCTAACGGAAATATGCAGATTCGTCCCGGCATGTTTGCAAGGGCAAAGGTTAATCTTGGTTCAAAGGAGAGGGTAATGGTTCCCGACAAATCTGTTATCAAACAGCAGGGAACAAACGACAGGTTTGTTTACATTCTTGACGGAGACACTGTATCCTTTACCAAAGTTGAGCTTGGAAGACGCATAGGAGCCGAATATGAAGTTCTGAGCGGAGTTAGCGAAGGGCAAAAGGTTGTTATTGCAGGTATGAATAACCTGATTGACAAGGCAAAAGTATCGGTTACCGAAGGCGGGGCCAATCTTTCACTCTAAATAAGATACCAGTATGAAAATTTATGAAAGTGCAGTTAAAAAGCCGGTAACAACCGCCCTCATCTTTGTGGCGATTGTGGTGCTGGGACTGTTCTCGTTCTCTAAACTTTCGGTTGACCTCTATCCAAAAATTGAACTTAACGCCGCTACGGTAATGACTACCTATTCGGGCGCAAGTGCTGTGGATATTGAGCTTAACGTGACAAAGAGACTTGAGACCTCCCTTAGTACAGTATCGGATCTTAAAAAGATAACATCTGTTTCAAAGGATAACGTTTCACTTATTACTGTTGAATTTGAATACGGAACCAATATGGACGAGGCGGTTAATGATATCCGCGCCGTGCTTGACATGCAGCGAAACTTCCTTCCAGAAGACTGCGAGTCTCCCGTAGTTCTCAAATTCAGCTCAGATATGATGCCTATTGCATTCATCTCTGCAAATGCAGGGGTAAGTTCAAAGGCGCTTTACAAGATTCTTGAAGAGAAGGTCGCCAACCCAATCAACAGAATTGACGGAGTTGCATCTACATCAATTTCCGGTGCTCCGCAGCGTGAAATTCAGATTTCAACTGACCCTCAGAAAATGGAGGCATACAAGATTTCAATCGAACAGATTGCAAACCTTGTTGCAATGGAGAACAGAAACGTTCCTGCCGGAACAATTGACGTAGGCTCTGAGACCTTCTCAATGCGCGTGGATGGTGAGTTCAAGGAGAGCGATGAGATAGAGAATCTTATTGTTGGCAGTTTCATGGGCAGAAACATCTATGTAAAGGACGTTGCAACAGTAAAGGATACTCTAAAGGAGCGTTCAACAGAAATCTATACCAACGGAAAACGCGGCGCAACCATTGTTGTGCAGAAGCAATCCGGATCCAATGTGGTTGAAATTGCAGACAGAATAAATGAGGCACTGCCGGGAATTCAGCAGAGCCTTCCGCCGGATGTGAAGCTGGATATGGTAATGGATACATCTGAGTTTATCAAGGACAGTATTGGTTCCCTTACAGAGACAGTACTGCTTGCGGGACTCTTCGTAATGATTGTGGTGCTCTTCTTCCTTGGAAGATGGAGGGCGACATTTATCATTATCCTTACAATTCCTGTATCACTTATTGCTGCCTTTATCTATCTGATGGTAACGGGCAACACCCTCAATATTATCTCGCTCAGCTCCCTCTCCATAGCGATTGGAATGGTTGTGGACGATGCGATTGTGGTTCTTGAGAATATAACGACTCACATAGAGAGGGGAAGCCGTCCCAAAGATGCTGCGATTTATGCTACAAATGAGGTGGCAGTTGCGGTAATCGCTTCAACACTTACAATTGTTGCCGTATTCTTCCCTCTTACAATGGTATCAGGGCTGGCAGGTATCATGTTCAAGCAACTTGGCTGGATTGTGACAATCATTATTGTGGTATCTACCGTAGCGGCATTGACTCTGACACCTATGCTCTCATCAATGATGCTTAAGGAAGATCCAAAGCGTACAAAGACTTTCCAGTTCTTCTACTCTCCAATTGAGAGATTCCTGAACGCACTTGACAGATGGTACGAAAGTATTCTCAGGTGGTCCGTAAACCACAGACTGGTTGTTATGGTACTTGCAGGGCTGATGTTTCTGTCCAGCCTCTTCCTTGTGGCAAAAGTAGGAACAGACTTCTTCCCTTCGTCAGATAACTCTCAGATTGGAATAACAGTAGAGCTGCCTGTTGGTGCAAGGGTAGAGCAGGCAAGAAAGCTGGATACATATCTTTACGAAGAGTGGAAAAAGAAATATCCCGAGATTGAAATCCTCCAGACCTCAATGGGTCAGTCAGACGGATCCAATGTATTCCTCTCAATGAGGAGTTCGGGTACACACATTATCTCCTATTCAGCCAAGCTGACAGATCCTCAGGACAGGGAGAGGGATATCTTTGAAATTTCTGACGAAATCAGAAATGACCTCAAAAACATACCTGAAATATACAGGTATACAGTATCGCCGGGTGGTAACCAGGGAATGGGAATGGGAACCGGCGGGACAACGCTCGAGATGGATGTTTTAGGCTTTAACTTTGATGATGCCGAGTCCGTTGCCCGCCAGGTTGCCAGCGTGATGGAGAAGACAGAAGGTCTAAGGGATGTTAAGCTGAGCCGCGAAGATTACATGCCTCAGTTCCAGGTTCAGTTCGACAGACAGAAACTGGCAATGAATGGTATTACAATGACAGCTGCCGCAAATGTTGTTCGTAACAGAATCAACGGTATTATCACAACCAGATTCCGTGAGGATGGTGAAGAGTATGACATAGTTGTAAGAAACGATCAGAAATTCAGAACCACTATTGACGACATTAAGAACATTCTTATTTACAATGCTCAGGGCAAAGCTATCCGCCTGAGTGAGCTTGGAAATGTAATTGAGAGCTTCGCTCCGCCTTCAATTGAGCACCTTGACAGGGAGCGTGTTATCAAGGTAACGGGAACGGTTTATAACCGCTCGCTTGGTGACATTGCTGCAGATGTAAACAGGGAGGTTGCAAAAATTGAAAAGCCAAATCTGATTGCAGTTGAGATGTCAGGTGCAATTGAGGAGCAGCAGGAGTCATTCGCAGACATGTTTACCCTCCTTCTGCTTGTGATTATCCTTACTTACATTGTGATGGCAGCTCAGTTTGAATCCTTCAGGGATCCGTTCATTATCATGTTCTCGCTTCCGTTTGCCTTTACCGGGGTATTTACAGCTCTGTGGCTCACCGGAACAACTCTAAGCCTTATTGCTCTCATTGGAGCGGTTATGCTTGTGGGTATAGTTGTTAAGAATGGTATCGTACTCATTGACTATATCAACCTTAATAAAGAGCGTGGCTCTTCTGTCAAACGCTCGGTTGTTTCAGGAGGTAAGTCTCGTCTCCGTCCGGTTCTTATGACAACACTCACAACTATTCTGGGTATGTTGCCAATGGCACTGGGTATTGGCGAGGGTTCTGAGATCTGGCAGCCAATGGGTATTTCAATCATTGGTGGTCTTACACTATCCACAATCCTGACGCTGGTGGTAATTCCTACAGTTTACACATCATTCCATGCAGGTGATATCAAGAAGAAGAGGAAGGCGTGGGCAAAAATGTTGAAACATAAAACAGCAAAAGCATGAAATCATTAATGATAGTATATAATCAGGCACACAATGCTCTCGTACAGGGAGCACTGGACAAGTGCAGTGTAAGAGGATTCACCAAATGGAACGACGTCGAAGGGCGCGGTTCCGTAAATGGTGAACCGCATTACGGAACTCACGCCTGGCCGTCAAAAAATATGGCGACACTTGCAATTGTAGAAGATAGCCAGCTGCAGGAACTTCTTGCCGAACTTAAGAAAATCAACGATTCTGCTCAGAAGCAGGGACTGCGCGCCTTCCTCTGGGAGGCAGAGTCGGTGATTTGAGTGCGCCACAATTTCTGTTAATACACAGAAATTCAGTTAAATATAAAACACAAACTTTTCAATCTGAGAAGTTTGTGTTTTGTATTTAATGTATAATCAGACAGTTAACAGAAATTGCGGCGCAGTCCGCCTCTTTTTTAGGTTTTTCTAAAAATTGATATTAATTTAGCAGTCATAAGAATAATGTTAAACAAAAGAATAAAAAACAAATAATTATGGCTATAGCAGTTAACGATTCGAATTTCAACGAAATAGTAATCAAATCAGATGTTCCTGTACTTGTAGATTTCTGGGCACCATGGTGCGGTCCCTGCAGAGTTATCGCTCCAATAGTGGAGGAGCTCGCAGGCGAGTATGAGGGAAAAGCTGTGATTGCTAAATGTGATGTTGATAACAGTTCGGAAGTACCTGTGAAATATGGAATCCGCAACATTCCTACACTGCTCTTCTTCAAAAACGGAGAAGTTGTTGACAAAATTGTGGGTTCTACAACTAAAGCTAATATCGTAGCAAAAATCAATTCATTAATGTAATTATTATGAAAAAATTACTTTCGGTTCTCCTGGCGTTGATGGTTGTGTCAACACTCTCTTTTGGCCAGTCAAAATTTGGTATCAAGGCTGGGTTAAACTTCAATACCCTTGAAGATGTCACTGAAAGCGGGTCTGTAGATCAGGCCTGGAAAAACCAGACAGGTTATCATTTTGGTATTGCATGGCAATTTAAAATTCCAATAATTGGAATTGGCGTGCAGCCGGAGTTGCTCTATTCAAAGGTGCGCACATCTTTTGTTGAAGCAACTGCCGGAATTCAGCCTCACGGTAATAATTTTATTACCAGCAACAGCATTGTGTTTCCTACTATGAGCGAAATTGAGATTGACTATCTTACCCTTCCTATAAACTTCCAGCTGGGACTGGACCTTCTGATTCTTCGTCCGTTTATTGTTGTCAGCCCGTATATTTCATATGCCCTCCAAAAGGGTGGTGACCTGGCATCACAGGACTGGGACGATATCAACCGTTTCAATTACGGAGTTGGTGCCGGTGTTGGACTCGATATCTGGAAACTTCAGATAATGGGTAAATACAACTGGGGTCTTGGTAAGCTGGAGTCTGCAACCAATACAACCTGGGAAGAAAAGTACGAAAACGCGAAACTTCAGGGATTCCAGCTTTCGGTAGCATTCCTTTTCTAAACAGGCAAGAATGAGCAAAAGAATTTGTGTCTATTGTTCGTCGAGCAATATTCTTGAGCAAAAATACACGGAGGCCGCCGAAAGCTTTGCTAAGGCGGCTTCTCTTCGTAAATACACAATTGTTTGCGGAGGGAGCTGCAGAGGTCTTATGGGCACTCTTATTGACAAGATGAATGACCTGGGAGGTGATGTTGAGGGTGTTATGCCGGCTTTTATGAAGGATATTGAGCTGCATCATCCCGCACTCAGGAAACTCACTTTTGTGGAATCAATGAGCCGCCGCAAAGAGATGCTCCGGGAGAATGCCGATGCTGTTGTTGCCCTGCCGGGAGGTATTGGAACAATTGAGGAGCTTATTGAAACATATACCCTTAAAAGACTGGGACTTTATCCCGGAACTATTATTCTGCTTAACCTTGACGGGTTCTTCAACCCCCTGCTGCAGCTATTTGAGCATTTAGTTTCTGAAAAAATGTTGAACAGAAACTGGAGTGATGCGTTAATAGTGGTTGAAGATGTTTCCGGACTGGTTGAGGCAATAGAAAAATGCAAACCTCAGATACTTGAACCAAAACATTACGCACCAGCCTAACCTACAAAATACAATATATGAATATAAAAGCAATTCAGGACGACATCCGCAATGAGTGGCTGCAGTTTGAGGAGCTTATGAAAGAGGCGCTCTGGAGCAAATCAGATCTCCTCAATTCAATTAACTCATACCTGCTTGATAATAAAGGCAAACAAGTAAGGCCGCTGCTTTCGCTGCTGGCCGCCAGGGCACTGGGAAATCCCGGCCGCCTCACAATTGCCTGCTCTGTTGTCTCTGAAATGATACATACAGCAACCCTGCTTCATGATGATGTGGCCGACGAGGCAATCCAGCGAAGAGGGGTTGATACGGTACAGTACAAATACAACCCTGCCGCCTCGGTTCTTACCGGTGATTACTGGCTTGCAAAAGCACTGACGCTTATTGTAAGTGAAAAGAATATGGAGGTTATGGGATTTTTCACAAAAGCAGTTGAGGAGCTGTCTGAAGGAGAGCTGTTCCAGATGCAGAAGGCATCCTCTCTGGATACAACAGAAGAGGATTACTATCGCATAATTGCCCAGAAGACTTCCAGCCTCTTTATAGCTGCAATCAAAAGCTCGGTTTTCACGATGGGGGCATCTGCAGAAGTTCTTTCAAAAATGGAGCAGTATGCATACCACCTTGGTCTGGCATTCCAGATAAGAGATGATATTTTTGATTACACACCTCAGCTCAATACCGGCAAACCTACCGGCGGTGATGTAAAGGAGAAAAAGCTGACACTGCCTCTTATTGCTGCACTCAAGGCTGCAGACGAGGAAGAGCGCGAAGGAATGCTTGATGCAATAAGATTTGCAGGGCATGAAGACGATGCACTTGCAGAGAGAGCCTTTGCCCTTGTTGAGAAATACAATGGTAATGCTGCAGCCCAGAAGGCACTGGAATATCAGTGCAGTATGGCTCAGGAGTGTCTGTTGTCTCTTCCTGAATCAGTATACAGAGATCATCTTGCTCAGTTGACAAGATATATGGGCAGCAGAGAAAAATAGGAAAATTTATTTTGAATTGAAAAGCTCCCTGTGAGCTATTTCAAGCTGGCTGTAGAACTCTTCGCCAAATGCAAAAATAAGGGGTTCCCGTAAAAACTTATATACGGGGACCCCCTCTTTTTTGCCCTTTACAAATGCATCAAGGCAGATGTGCCATTCATGCAGATTGAGTGCAACCATTCCGTTTGAGAGGTATGAAACCCTTATTGGGTATAGCCAGCAGGAGATTGGTTTGCGAAACTCTGTGTCGCCGCTGTTGCGTGCAACTTCTATTCCGCAGAAACAGTTATCCTGGTCGTCAAACTGAGTGTATGCGCACTCTTCATTGTTTATAAGCGGAGTAACAAAATCTCCGTCTGTATCCCTGACAAAGGGGCCCTGCTCCTCAATGGAGAGGAGCCCCTCAGGTCTGAGATGTTTTTTAATGTTACCAAGCTCTTTTTCAAGTAAGAGGCACTCCTCCTTGCTCAGTGGTGCTCCGCTGTCGCCAATGATGCAGCATGCACCGTGGCAAACCGGGTAGTCACATATGAACTTCTCGGTGAGAATTGCAGATGATACAAGTATATTGCCTATTTCGATAATTGAGCTGGTCTTCATTTGGTGCGGTATTCGGTAAAATTATTTCTTCTCTGCAGCTTTTCCGCTCATGATAACTTCGAGCTGATTGCCTTGAGTAAGTGTTGACTTGATAAACTTGTTGAGCTTTTCTGGTGTGATTCCCTTAAGAGCTGCTTCGTAAGTTGTATGCATATCTTTGCCCATAAGGAATCTGTTTGAGATAACTCCCAGCCAGTATCCGTTTTCGCGAAGATTCTGAGTATATGTCTTCTGCATGTACTCCATAATCTTAGAGAAATCCTCCTGAGTAACCCCGTTCTCAATTACAAGACCAATCTCTTTGTGGGCCCTGTTGAGAAGTCTCTCTTTAATTGCCACATCTGTATCAAATCCAAAGAGGAATGTGAAATACTCTTCCGGATAGTATGATACGCTCATGTTTACACCAACTCCGTAAGTACCGCCTTCCTGTTCGCGGATAGTTCTTGTAAATACCATGTCAAACACCTGCTTGGTCATACTTGCAAGAATGCTGCTCTCTACATTGTAGGCAGTCTTTCCTGAGAATATTGTGTATACAGTTGCCTTTGGTGTCTGCATCTCCTTGTCAAAGTGTTTTACAACCTTGCCTTTAACCGGCACAAGTCCTACATTTTTCCAGTTCTCTTTCTGAGTCTTGTTTGCAGGAAGTGAAGCGATATAAGTCTCTACAAGCGGCTTAAGAACGGCTGCATCTACATTACCCACGAATGTGAATGTAAAGTCAGCTGCATTAGCAAAACGTTCACGGTAGAGTGCAAGAGTACGTTTGTAATCAACCTTGTCAAGCATCTCAAGAGTGAGTCTGTTTGCATAAGGATTATTGTTGAACATAGCTTTCTGGAGAGTATCCGAGAATGCTACCATAGGCTGGGCAGACATGTTTTCCAGCTGAGCTTTCATTCTTCCCTGGAATGCTCTGAAGGCCTCATTATCTTCTCTTACATCTGTAAAGTTGAGGTAAAGAAGCTGCATGAATGTCTCAATATCTTTTGGAGTGCTGCTTCCTGAGAGAGATTCGCTCGATGTTGAAATAGATGGTCTCATTGTTACATTCTTACCGGCAAGAACCTTGCGAAGGTCTGTAACACTGTATTTGCCGAGTCCGCCTACATTTGCAGCTTCAACGGCAACTTTCGAAGCGATGATATCATCTTTTCCAAACATTGAAACACCACCTTTTGATGAGGCGTTGAACATGATCTGATCGTCCTTGAAGTCAGTCTTCATGATAACAACTGTTGCACCATTTGAAAGGTTCCATACAGTTGCACCGCTCATAGGCTCTTTTACTTCAGAAACCACGGTTCCCTTAACAGGAGCAACAGGAACAAGAGGCTCATTTGAGATGGTCTCCTTGTATGCTTCAACCTCCTCTTTTACGGCATTGTTGAATACAGTAAGAATCTCCTCTTTGGTTGGAACCTTGAGTCCTTCCTTTGCAGGCATCATGATTGCAATACCAACTCCTTCTGCCGCAGGCAGCGACTGAGCATACTTGTTAATCTGCTCAAGCGGAATAGCAGGAACAATCTGCTGCATCATTGCATAGGTTGTCTCAATTCCGGGATATGCATCGTTTGTGAGGAAATTATTTAAAACATTACTTACATAGTAGCTGTTTTTCTGTTTCTCACGCTCTTTGTATACCTGCTCAAGGCGGCTGAGGTAGTTTGCTTTTGCACGCTCCAGTTCAGAAGCTGTAAAGCCAAAACGTTTAACCTTCTCAGCTTCGTTAACCATCAGCCTTAAAGATTCCTCAATTTTGCCCTCTTTTGCACCTGCAGAAATACCAAATGCATCCTTAGTCTCAGCAATAACATATCCTCCGTAGTTAGAACCGGCTCCGGTAAACGGTGCGTCCGGCTTCTGAACAATCTCCTGAAGACGTGAATTAAGCATGCTGGTAACCATGTTGTTCATGAAATCCATAACCATTCCTGCTGCAGTAGCTCTAAGCTCCTTAGGAAGAACATCATGCTTGTAGAAAATCATTACATTGCTTGAAGTTGCTTCAGGATCTGTTCCAATACCAACAAGAGTCTCTTTTACATCAGGTACAGGAATTTCAATTCTCTCGGCAGGATTTACAGCCTTTGGAATTGCTCCGAACATCTTCTTGATCTGAGCCTCAACAGCTACGGGATCAATATCTCCAACAACAATAATTCCCTGAAGGTCCGGACGGTACCATTTGTGGTAGTAGTCGCGGATCTCTTTGTATGTGAAGTTGTTAATTACATCCAGTAATCCAATAGGGAGGCGGTTTGCATATTTGCTGCCAGGCAGAAGTGAAGGAAGAATCTCCTTCTCGTACATCCTGAGCATTGCATTGCTGCTTGTGCGGAACTCCTCGCGGATAACTCCTCTCTCTTCGTCAATGTCTGAGTCAGTTAGTGAAATTGCGCATGACCAGTCTCTCAGAATCAGAAGGCAGGAGTCAATAATTCCCTGTCTTTTTACAGGAACACCTGAAATGTTATATACTGTCTGATCAAGTGAGGTATATGCATTGAGGTTTACTCCAAATTTAACTCCTATTGTTTCAAGGTAAGATATGATTCCGTTTCCGGGGAAATGCTCGGTTCCGTTAAAAGCCATGTGCTCAAGGAAGTGAGCAAGACCTCTCTGGCTCTCCTCTTCAAGAACAGAGCCCACTTTCTGGGCAATGTAGAATTCTGCCTGGCCTTTAGGGTCGGCATTCTGGACAACATAATATGTCAGTCCGTTTTCAAGTACACCAGACCTCACCTTGGGGTCCAGGGGTAATTTTTGTGGCATCTGAGCCGCCGCCATAAGGGCGATGAGCATCACTGCCGTAAATGTGAAAATCCTTTTCATGCGCTATTATTTAAGTTTAAAATTCGCAATCACAAATATATCCAATATTTTGCATGGTTTATTTGTTTTTTTTATTTTTGCGAGAATCCCATTTAAAAAATTTAACTTATGAAACAATTCAAGACATTTTTGGCAATTTGCGCCCTAACGGTGTTGTCAATAGGCAACATTTACGGTCAGGACATGGCAACTGCGACCGAAACTTATAACGCCGGTGCCACCTCCCTTAACGAGGGTAACCTTCCTGCCGCATTGGACTCATTTAACAAAGCGCTTAAAATGCTTGAGGGTTTAGGTGAAGAGGGTGCAGCAACAGTTAAAGAGATTAAGGCTCTTATCCCTCAGATTCACCTCAGATATGGAAAGGAACTCGCAGCAGCAAAGGATATTGACAATGCTGTTGTTCAGCTTAAAAAGGCAGTTGAGACAGGTAAGGCCTACTCTGTTGCCGAAGTAGTTACAGAAGCTGCCGACCTGTTACCTCAAGTATTGATGGCAGACGGTAATGCTCTCCTTAACGAGGGTAAATTTGCAGAGGCAATTGTTGAATACAACAAGGTTATCAAGGCAGATCCCGAGAACGGAGTTGCATTCCTCAGAATAGGAATGGCAGAGAGCCGCCTTAACAATGAAGCCGGAGCAGTAGCAGCTTTCGAAAACGCGATTAAATTTGGTCAGAAAGAGGATGCTTCAAAGCAGCTTTCAGTTCTCTACCTTAAGAAATCTGCTGCAGAGATGAAGACCAAAAACTGGGCAGCTGTTTATGACAATGCAAAAAAATCAAATCAGTATGCAGAGTCTGGAAACGCGCTTAAACTCATTGGCCTGTCTGCAGTTCAGCTTAAGAAATTTGATGACGCCATCAGCTCGCTTGAGGCTTACTATGCTATGGACACCAATGCCAAGGACAAGGCCTCTACGCTCTACAATCTTGCTCTCGCTTTCGAAGGCAAGGGCAATAATGCCAAGGCGTGCGGTTACTACAAGCAAATCCTTACCGACCCTACTTACAAGCAGATTGCAGAATACAAAGTGAAAACTCAGCTTAAGTGCAACTAAGCAAACTGGAACTGCTGGCTCCGGCCAGGAATAAAGAGATCGGCATTGCAGCAATTGATTGCGGTGCCGATTCTCTCTATATTGCAGGTCCCTCATTCGGAGCAAGGGAGGCTGCTGGAAATCCCATGCACGATATCGAAAAGCTGGCTTCATATGGCCGCAAATATGGTGCAAAGGTCTTTATGGTTATTAATACCATATTGTACGACAAAGAGATAAAGGAGGCCGAAAAGCTTGCCCGTCAGGCGTACGAGGCCGGTTGTTCGGCATTGATTATTCAGGACCTTGGGCTTCTTAAGGCCCAAATGCCACCTGTTCCGCTGTTTGCCTCCACGCAGACAAACATAAGAACGGTTGAGCAGGCAAAGATGCTGGAGGATCTTGGGTTCAGCAGGCTGATTCTGGCCAGGGAACTTTCACTGGCTCAGATAAGGGAGATAAGGGCAAATACAACGGTTGAGCTGGAGAGTTTTATTCACGGTGCTCTGTGTGTTTCATACAGTGGCCAGTGCTACATGAGTGAAAGACTCACCGGAAGAAGTGCAAACAGGGGCGCCTGTGCCCAGGCTTGCCGCTCAAAGTATGACCTTACAGATTCCAAAGGAAAGTTTCTGGTAAAGGATAAGACTCTTCTCTCACTCAAGGATCTTAATCTTGGGGATTATATTCCTCAGCTTGCAGAGGCGGGAATCTCCTCATTCAAAGTTGAGGGACGCCTTAAGAATATCTCATATATTAAGAATGTAATCAGATATTACAGATCACTCATAGACACCTTCATTGAGAGTGACGGCAGATACACACCGGCTTCATACGGGAAACTTTACGGAGGATTTACCCCGCGGCCGGAAAGCACGTTTAACAGAGGTTACACAAATCTCTTCATTAATGGAAGAAGAGGCGAATGGAACAGCGGTGACGTGGCAAAATCCATTGGGGAGTTTGTTGGAACGGTAAAGAGCTCCACAATTGATAAAAGGGGAGGAAAGACAAACATCAGGTATCATGCTAATCTCAGAATAGAAAACGGAGACGGAATCTGTTTTATTGGAAAGGGAGGAGAGGTGCTTGGTTCAAGAGCAAATGTAACCGAACCGGGACTGGTTATAATCAACGACAAAATTGAGCTCGAACAGGGAGTTAAGATTTACCGTAACTTCAACCACAACTTCGAGCGGGAGATGGAAAAGAATATGCCCAAAAGACTTTTGAGCGTAACTCTTGACCTTACATATAACGGGGAGGAGATTCTCCTTGAAGCGCAGTGTGAAGATGGAACCGCAGTTAAAATAACAGAAAGGGGAGCCTTTGAAGAGGCAAAGAATCCTGAGGCTGCAGAGCGTTCGCTAAGGACACAGCTAGAAAAGAGTACAGATATTTATGTATTCAGCGTGAATTCACTGGGCGGAGGCGAGCTTCCGTTCCTTCCGATATCTGCCATTAACGACCTCCGCAGGAGGGTGGCTGCAGAGCTCGCCTCCGCCGCTGAGCATGCAGAGAGAAACACGGAGAGCGGAGTGGTGGCAAAAAGTGCCCCGGACAGAGAAATTCCTGAGAATCTCAGGGGTATCCTGGGGGGTAAAAAAATCTCTTATCTGGGGAATGTATCTAACAGGCTCTCTGAGCAACTATACAGAGAACTGGGCGCAGAGGCTGTGGACAAGGCATTTGAAATTGACCCGCCTGTTGAGGCTGAACTTATGAGATGCAAATATTGTATCAAGTTTGAGCTGGGAATGTGCCCTAAGGAGGGATATTCAAAACCTGTGGCAGAGCCTCTGTTTCTTGTGAACGGGCAGAGGAAGTTCCGCCTGGCTTTTGATTGTAAAAACTGTGAAATGGTTATCTTTGGCTAAAATTTTTCTATGCATTTTTCTTCGGTAACAGGTCAGGAAAGTATTAAGGAGCAGCTAATTAAAATGGCAGACTCCGGAAAAGTTCCGCATGCCATGCTCTTTACCGAGGAGCCGGGATTTGGAGCCCTTCCGCTGGTACTCTCGTTTGTTCAGTATCTGTCTTGTCCCAACAAGAGAGATAATGACTCATGCGGAACCTGTCCCTCTTGCAGCAAGATCTCTAAGATGATCCATCCAGACCTGCACTTTGTTTTTCCGGTAAACACAACATCATCCGGAGGATCCAAGCCGGTAAGCGATAACTTTATCTCTGTCTGGAGAGAGGCTGTTGCTGCAGACCCATACCTTACAGAGCAGGAGTTTTACGAAAAATGCGGAATCGAAAATAAACTGGGCAACATTTCAGTTGCAGAGGCATCCTCAATTTTCAGAAAGCTGAGTATGACAGCCTTTGAGGGAGGAAATAAATATATGGTTGTATGGCTGGCAGAGAGGATGAATCAGGAAGCCTCCAACAAGTTGCTAAAATTAATGGAGGAGCCGCCGGACAAGACATTTCTCTTTCTGGTTAGCCAGTCTCCGGACAGAATACTTACAACAATTCTCTCGAGGTGCCGCGTAGTAAAAGTTCCTCCGATTGAGCTCCGGAAGCTCGCTTCAAGAGTGGCAGCAGAATTTGCTCTTGAGGAGTCTGATGCAACTTTGTGGGCAAGAATTTCGGGCGGCTCCGTAAGCCGTGTTCGCAGAGTAATTTCCGAATCATCTGAGAGTTCTGCTTTTGATACTCTCATAACCTCTCTTATAAACAGCTCCCTCTCAAAGGATCTGTCAAGAGTAATACTTGTCTGGGAAGAGGTAGCCCAGCTCTCAAGGGAGAAGCAGAAGGAGTTCTGCAACAGCCTTCTTGAATATATAAGACGCATATATATACTGAGTCTTGGATCGCATGAACTCTCTTTTGTTCCTGCATCCAGAGCAGAGACATTCAGAATATGGGCGTCAAGAATTAACCCCGCCTTTTACGAAAAGGGGATTGAACATGTAAATGCGGCCCTGGGCGACATTGAGCGCAACGTTAACTCCAAGTATATCTTTGCAGACCTGGGTAACCGCTTTTTTCTATCTTTGTAGCAATTATGGAAGCAAAAAACATTAAATATGACTGCACACGCGGGACAGTATCCAACCGCTCCGATGAGGGAGAACTCTCATGCGGATTCAACGGCGGATGCTGCAAGCTGAGCGTCTTCGACTGGATGTGCGGCATTCCCGATGCCGACTCGGCAGATCTCTTTGAGGTCCGTTTTAAAAACACCAGAAAATTATATTACAAGAACGATACAGGTATTCAGATACAGGTAGGCGACATAGTTGTTGTTGAGGCCGTGAACGGACACGATGTGGGAATAGTTACCCTCAAGGGTCCTATTATGCGCAGGCAGCTCAAGAGAAACGACATCAATCAGGATACTTACGAATTCAAAAAGATATACCGCAAGGCAAGGGTTCTTGACATTGAGAGATGGCAGGAGGCTATTGCCCGCGAGCATAAGACAATGATCCGCTCGAGACAGATTGCCGTTTCACTTAATCTGAACATGAAGATTGGTGATGTGGAATTTCAGGGCGACGGTACCAAGGCAATTTTCTACTACATAGCAGACGAGAGGGTAGACTTCCGTCAGCTTATAAGGCAATTTGCAGAGGAGTTCAAGATTAGAATAGAGATGCGCCAGATTGGGGCAAGGCAGGAGGCCGGGCTCATTGGCGGCATTGGAGTTTGCGGGCAGGAACTTTGCTGCGCAAGATATATGTCAGATTTTCAGTCTATCACAACCCAGGCGGCAAGGAGTCAGGACCTTTCCCTGAATCCCCAGAAGCTGGCCGGGCAGTGCAGCAAGCTAAAGTGCTGCATAAACTACGAGGCAGCAGCCTACCTAGACGCCCAGACCAACATCCCGTATGTAAGAGAGCCGCTCGATACACTCGACGGCCCGGCCTTCCTGGTCAAGACAGACACACTCAAGGGGGTTATGTGGTTCTCATACGAACAGAACAGTATGACCAACATGTTTCCGCTTGATGCATCCAAGGTAAAAGAGATTATCAAGTTAAATGCCAGGGGTGTTAAGGTAGAGAGTCTTCTCCCTGTGGCTTCAGAGAAATCACCTGAATTTGTTACAGCCGTTGGGGACGACAGCATCTCAAGGTTTGATGAAAAACATAAAGGCGGAGGAAACAACAACAGACGTAAAAAGACTGTAAACCTCAAACACAACCAGAATCAGAACCAGAACCAGAATCAGGGTGGAAGGAATGAAAACAACAGGAAGGCTTAGCCTTCTTATGTTAGTTGCAGTGACTCTTCTCTCGTGCATACGCACAGGAGATTTTGAAACCTATACTGCCAAACCCCGGAAGGGACTTTTTATCTCCGGATCTTATCTGGAATTCAGAATTCCGGTTGAGGATACCCTCACTCCTTCAAATATCGAGATTTTTGCCCGTATTCATTCTGAGTCCGGACTGGTAGAGCTGCCTCTTCGCTTCAGAATTGGTTCGCCTTCCGGAAAGTGGTATGCCGATTCACTTTTGCTTCAGCTCACCGGCGAGGGAAAGGAGATGTTCGGCCGTTCTGGCATGTGGAGGGATTTCAGATGGGTTTACAGGAAAGGGGTAATATTTCCTGAAAGTGGTACTTGGTACATTCAGGCATTTCACACTTCAGATACCAGGGTGCTTGAGGGAGTGGGAGAGTTGGGAATTATTGTAAAGAAGAGCAGAGAACTATAGAGATGGGAAAAGATAAGATTAGAAGATTTGAGGAGAACAAGAGTTTCAGATGCCTCTATCAGCCTGAATTTGAAGAGGTGTTCCGCCGTGATCACGAGATGAAGGGTAAGTGGCATTCTGAATGTTTTGGAAATGACAACCCCATTGTCCTTGAGCTGGGATGCGGGAGAGGTGAGTATACAATTGGACTGGCAAAAAAATATCCCGGAAAAAACTTCATCGGGGTCGATATTAAAGGCGCAAGAATGTGGAGAGGAGCCAAAACCGCCACTGAGGAGGGAATCACAAATGCAGCCTTTTTGCGAACAAGAATTGAGTTTATCGAGTGGCTTTTTGAGCCCGGCGAGGTGTCTGAGATCTGGATAACCTTTGCTGACCCTCAGATAAGAAGAGACAACAAACGACTTACGGCACCTATGTTTCTTGACAGATACAGGAAGTTCCTCAAACCCAGAGGAGTTATCCACCTTAAGACAGACAGCCCCTATCTGCACGAGTACTCCTGTGCGCTGGTAAACAGAAATGAGTTTGAAAAGCTGGCTGAGATTAAAGATGTCTATTCAGATATGGAAAAGGGTCTTCTCACTGAGGAGCTCGCTGAGATACTCTCAATAAGGACACATTACGAACAGCATTTCCTGGCACAGGGGCACCCCATTACTTACCTCAGCTTTGTGCTTCCACAGGATAAAAAAATCGTGGCCCCTGAGTGGAACCACGATCTCTATCCAAGGTAAATACCTGAAAAATCCGGTTTAGTCGTCCTTGCGGTCGTCACGAATCTGCCACTCAATGGCACGGGCAATTCTGTAAACATCCTTTCTCTGACCTTCGAGAGATATAGGGTTGTCTGTGAAGTCAACAGTAATATCGTCCTCGTACATTCTCATAAGTCTTACTACTGCAGATGTGTGTCTGAATGTAAGAGTAGTTGAAGTCTCGGCAAATAGAACATAACGGCTGTGTACGAAAATTTCGAGAATCTTTTCGCGGTCGTCTGCAAAGCCCTTGTTGAGATATATTTTCTTCTTAACAAATCCAAAGAACGGGTAGATGAGCGAAATCACCACAAAGAAAACAATCATCTGACCGCCTGTTCCGGGACGAAATAGGTTTTCGAACTTGAATCCGCTTTGGGTTGTTAGGGCAAATATCCCGATGATTATAAAAAATACAATCGCCAGGTAAATCATGTATTTCACCACACGGGTGATATACTGCTTGAAATTGAATCCGGACATAATCTGTTTGGTTATAAGTAAACTTTATTAAGGCAAAGCTAGCAAAAATTTCTATTTTTGCAGACGAGGCAAATAATAACACAAAAATTCAACGGTATGGAAAATGAAAAGAGACTGAAAACGATTGTTATGATACTGGCAGCCGTTGCTGTTGTGCTGGCCGGCATTCTAGCCTGGATCTGGTTTGACAGACAGGGGGTGATTGGCGACCTGAATGTAGAGAAGGAGCAGCTAACAGAACAGATGATTCAGCTTAAGTCAGATTACGACGGGCTCTCTTCTGACAATGATACTCTCAATGCTCACCTCTCAGTAGAAAGGGAGAAGGTTGTACAGCTTATTGAACGAATTAAAAAGACAGATGCCACAAACAGGGCAAAACTAAGGGAGTACGAGAAGGAGCTGGGTACTCTCAGAAGTATTATGAGGGGATATATCTTCCAGATAGACTCGCTCAACACTCTTAATATCTCTCTTCGCAAAGATGCCGTTGAGGCGCGCACCGAGGCAAAGGAGAGCAAGGAAAAATATAAGGAGCTACAGTCGACAACAGACGAATATGCCAAGAAGGTTCAGATAGGAGCAGTTGTAAAGGGCCGCGGAGTAGTGCTTACTGCGATTAACTCATCAAACAAGGATACAGACAGAAGCAGCCGTACAGCCAAGCTTCGCACTTGCCTGAGTCTTGTTGAGAACTCAATAGCAGAGAAGGGTCCCCGCAGAATTTTTGTAAGAATCAAAGGCCCGGACGGAATTCTTCTCACATCCGGTCAGGAGCAGATTTTTACAGTTGAAGGTGAGCAGATGATCTACTCTGCCTCACGTGAAGTTGACTATCAGGGAAATGAGATTGAGATATGTATCTTCTTCCAGGGAAGTCAGGGCTTTGTGAAGGGTGTCTATACAGTTGATGTTTACACAGAAGAGGCAAAGCTTGGCTCTGCAGATCTTCTCCTCCGCTAGGAGTTTTTAACTTTGGCAGGAATATACATACATGTCCCGTTCTGTTCGCAATTCTGCACATACTGCGACTTCTACTCGGTAAAGGATACCGGGAAGCGTGAGGCATTTACAGAGGCAGTTATAAAGGAGGCAGAGTTCAGAAGGGATTATTTCAAAAAGAGCGGGTGCCGCGTCAAAACAATCTATTTTGGCGGAGGCACCCCCTCTCTTTTATCACCCGCCTCATTTAGGGCAATAACCGAATCTCTTCTAACTCAGTTTGACATAAAAAGCCCTTCTGATCTGGAGGAGTTTACGGTAGAGGTGAACCCGGATGATGCAACTCCCGAATATCTTGCGGCGCTATGGTCTGCCGGAGCAAGAAGACTCAGCATGGGGGTTCAGTCGTTCACAGATGCCCATCTTAAATGGATGAACAGAAGACACGATTCGGCCACGGCTCTGAATGCCTTCCGTGCAGCAAGGGAGGCCGGGTTTGAAAATATCAGCATAGACCTTATTTTTGGTTTTGCAGACCTTACTCACGAGGTGTGGCGGGAGACACTTGAGAGGGCAATTGAACTCTCTCCGGAACACATCTCATCATATCAGCTGGGAATTGAACCCGGAACAAAACTGGGCAGGGATTATGAAAAGGGAGCTTACACTCCGCTTCCGGATGAAAAATCCTATACTCAGTACTCATTACTTCAGGAGATTCTTGCCACTGCAGGATATATTCAGTACGAGGTCTCAAGCTTTGCCCGCCCCGGCAGAGAGGCAAAACACAACAGCAGTTACTGGAACCATACTCCTTACCTGGGCCTTGGCCCATCTGCCCACTCTTTCGACGGCTCGGTAAGGCATTTCAACCCACCATCACTCGGGAAATATCTTAAACAAACAGACTGGGATGCTTTTGCCAAAAGCGAAAAGCTGTCTGAGAGGGACCTTTTTAATGAGACAGTTATGCTCTCACTCCGCAGAAAAGAGGGACTTGACAGAGAGCTGCTGTTATCCCGCTATCCGTCACACCTTACTACCCGCTTTTTTTCCGAAGCAGCAAGGCTGATTGCCTCTGCTGAGCTGGAGGAGACCGGAGGGAAAATAAGAATCCCGTCCGGAAAACTCTTTATTTCGGACGGGATAATAAGGGAACTTTTTCAGTGACAACCTGCGTGCAGGAATCAGCCTATATAGCCGTTTGCCCTGAGATATGCAGTAACGGCAATTACAATAAATCCGCCGCAAACAATTGTAGCATAAATGTATGAGAGACCTTTAAGTCTAGAAATCCATTTTGTGTTGTTCAAACCTATTGTCTGAAGTGCACTCCAGAAACCGTGTGTGAGGTGGAACCACAGAGCAACAAACCATACAATGTAGCATACAAAGATGTATGGATTGCCAAAGGTAAGGTGCATAAGATCGTTAACATTCTCTGCATGGCCGCCTGTAAATTCAGGCAGCTGCATTTTTGCCCAGAAATGGCTCAGGTGGAATACCAGAAAGCCAAGGACAATCAGACCAAGAATAAGCATATTCTTTGATGCCCATGAATCTGCCTCGCCTTTGTGGGTTATCTCGTAACGCTGTGCGCCACGTGCCTTCATGTTCATCCTGTTAAGGATAAGGGCATAGGCAATGTGAACAGCAAAGCCTGCGGCAAGGATTGGAACCATGGCAACCACAACAGGAGAACCCATTATGACTATGATAAGGTCAAATGCCTCGGGACCGAAAAGGTATGCCGAATTCGCCAGCAGGTGGACTAAAAGGAAAAGGATTAGGAAAAGTCCGGAAATGCTCATAATGAGCTTTTTACCAATTGAAGAGGTGAAGATGTTTGCCATATTTATATATGTTTGTGTTACTCTCTCAAAACGGCGTCAAAGATAACCCCTAACTTGGTATTTTCATAATATTTGGCTACTTTTGTTATATAAAAGGTGAAAATGAAATACAGTAAAGTGTTGCTCAAACTGAGCGGCGAGAGCCTCGGGGGCTCTGACGGAAAGGGTATTAATGAAGGCATGCTTGCAAGATATGCAGCAGATATAAAAGAGGTTGTTTCGCAAGGTACTCAGGTGGCAATTGTCATTGGAGGAGGGAACATCTTCAGGGGACTCTCGGGAGTTGGAAAGGGTTTTGACAGAGTGAGGGGAGACCAGATGGGTATGCTTGCAACAGTTATCAACAGCATTGCTCTCTCGATGGCAATAAAAAGCGAAGGCATAGATGCCATGGTTTTCACATCGACACCAATGAAGCCTTTTGCCAGTTACTATGTGCGTGATGAAGCCGCTGCCTTTATGAGTCAGGGCGGAGTTGCTATCATTGCCGGCGGAACCGGAAATCCTTTCTTCACCACAGACTCGGCCTCAGCCTTAAGAGCTGCAGAGCTGGGAGCCGAAGCGTTACTTAAGGGTACCCGTGTAGACGGGGTATATGATAGTGATCCGGAAAAAAATCCTTCGGCAAAAAAATATGAGACTCTGTCGTTTGACAAAGCCCTTGCAGAGAACCTGAAAGTGATGGACCTCACCGCATTTGCGCTGTGCAAGGAGAACTCACTTCCAATTGTTGTCTTCGACATGAACAAGCCGGGAAACCTGCTCAGGATTGTAAAGGGTGACAACATAGGTACAATAGTTTCCAACAGATAACTTATCTTTGCAACAATAAATTCTAGAATTATGGATATAAGCAAACAAAAAGAGGTTATTACCTCTGCAAAGGAGAAGATGGAAAAGGCTCTTTTGCACCTCGAAGAGGAGCTTAAAAGCTACAGGGCAGGCAAGGCAAATCCGGCTGTGTTCAACAACATTATGGTAGACTATTACGGAAATCCTACCCCTATACCACAGGTTGCAAGCGTTACAACACCAGATGCCAAAACTATGCTCATTCAGCCATGGGACAAAAAAATGATTCCTGCTATTGAGAAGGCAATTATGGTGGCAAACATTGGCTTTACCCCTTCAAACAACGGAGAGCATGTCCGTATAAATGTACCGCCGCTCACAGAGGACAGAAGAAAGGATCTTGTAAAGAGAGTGAAGGCAGAGGGAGAGCATGCAAAGATTAGCGTAAGAAACGCACGCCGCGACGGAGTTGATGTTCTTAAGAAATATCAGAAAGATGGACTTCCTGAAGATGTTGTTAAAGACGGAGAAGCTGTTCTTCAAAAAGAGACAGACAACTACAACAGAAAAATTGATGAAGTTCTTGCAATAAAGGAGAAAGAGATCCTTACTGTTTAAAGTTCTCCAACCTTGATTTTAACATTCCCGCGAAGGTTTGCCTGCAGGCGAACCGCACCGGGAACCAGAGCGAGGTCTGTCACACTAATTGTGTCCAGTGCCCCCTCAAGAGATACTCCCTCATACAGGGAGTATTTTTTTAGCATGGCATCAATGTCGCTCCTGAAGCCTTCAAGGTCTTTTGCCACATTGTATGTAAGATATGGCGTAATCTTTTTAAGAATCATCCCGTGAAGCAGCCAGTTTGCAGATTTTACCAGGACATTTCTGGTTTTGATGTCAAATTCAGGCTCGGCAACGGAGAGGGTAAGTGAGTCTTTATCGTAGACCATCTTACCTGTAAGGAATATCCGTCCCTTTACGGAACCTGTCACATCCATTGCCATTACAGCCTTACCTTCGCTGCTGTACATGGAAATATCCTTAACAGTTATTGATTTTCTGCCCTCCTTAAAGGTTTGTCCCACCAGTTCGGCTGCTGCCACTTTTGATATCTGATCGAATGTAATATCTGCTCCCAGGTTAATATTGAAACTTCCCGGCTTTGCTGTTGTCTTTTTGAGCAGTGGGAGCGGAACAGGCGCCTCCTGAATGGGTGCGGTCCCTATAGTTGACTCCACTATACCGGAAAAGGCAAGGGGGATTTTCAGCTTTCCCGGACTTGAAGTAAATGGGGAAAGCAGTATTTCGCGGGGGACAATTTTTACCCAGAGATTGTATGTTGTGTCCATCTGCATTGGCTTCTGAATGTCATTCCAGAGTGCAGAGACATAGTCGTCCAGCTTGAATGACTCAGCAAGAGTCTTGTCAATCTGGGCCGTAATCATAGTTTCGGTTCTGGAGAGGGCAAAATCTGCTAGCATCTTAACAGGAATATTAACTCCAACAATATTGATTTTTGGAGTTTCAATCCATGTATAACCAGAGGATGTTGTTTTTGACTGAACTTTCCAGTTGTTGTCAATCACTATCTTTGTCTTGTAAACAAGAGCAATGACCCCTGTTGCCTCATAGTCGTCAGATACCGAGAGGCCAAATTTCTCTACTTTCCAGGTAAACTTAGACCAGATTCGGAGAGGTACACGGTAAGTTATCTCGTCATTGTTTACAAAGACAGAGAAATTCTGAGCCTTCCACACCTTAACGGTGAGGTCACGGTCAGAAATGTTGCTTCCTTCGTAGAGCAACCCGTTAAATCTTTTGTTTATTGAGGTTTCAAGAGCCTTAATGTCAATCTCGGCTGTTACCGGCAATTCTGAGAGAGCCGGAGATATGGCCGATGGAGTGTAAGACTCCACCGGACCCTCTATCTTCAGTTGTGCTGCACAATTGGTTGAAATCAACAGTACCGGAATAATAACGGCCATTGCGGCCCGGCAAATTTTCAACATTGCAGCTGTTATTTATACTTCGCGGATAGCTTTGATACCCGGCAGTTCAATTCCTTCAAGGTATTCAAGCATTGCTCCACCGCCTGTAGATACATAGCTTACCTTTTGGGCATAACCCATCTGAGTTACTGCCGCAACTGAGTCACCGCCGCCAACCAGCGTAAATGCACCTTTAGCTGTAACCTGTGCAAGAAGTTCTGCTATTTTAAGAGTTCCTGTTGCGAATGAAGGCATCTCAAATACACCTGCAGGACCATTCCATAGAATAGTCTTAGAGTTGTTGAGAATAGTCTCCCAGAGTTTGAGAGTCTCAGGACCTGCGTCCATTCCGAGCCATCCGTCAGGAATGCTCATGATGTCGCATACCTGTTTGTTTGCATCATTGCTGAAAGCGTCTGCAGCAACAACATCACCTTCGAAGTAAATCTTTACCCCTTTTGATTTTGCTTTGTCCAGAATGCTGAGTGCCAGTTCAAGCTGGTCGTCCTCGCAAAGTGACTTGCCAATTTTTCCGCCTTTGGCTTTTGCAAATGTGAAGGCCATTCCGCCGCAGATAATCATATTGTCTGCCACATCAAAAAGCTTCTCGATGATAGCAATCTTTGATGAAACCTTTGCGCCGCCAATGATAGCTGTAACAGGCTTCTCAGGAGATTTAAGCACTTTGTCAATAGCTGTAATTTCGCCCTCCATTACATATCCGAACATCTTGTCGTTAGGGAAGTATTTTGCAATAAGTGCAGTAGAAGCGTGTGCACGGTGTGCTGTTCCGAATGCATCGTTGATATAGCAGTCAGCATAGGATGCCAGTACCTTAGTAAACTCCTTCTGCTTCTCTTTCATCTCTGCCTTTGCTGCTTTCTTAACCTCTTCGGTTACATCCTCTGCCAGGTCGCGTGGTTTTCCCTCCTCCTCTGCATAGAAACGAAGATTTTCGAGAAGAAGAACCTCGCCCGGTTTCAGATTTTTAGAGAGCTCTGCTGCCTCTGCGCCCATACAGTCCGGAGCAAATTTTACAGTCACTCCAAGTTTCTCCTCTATTGCGCTGATAATGTGCTTAAGAGAATATTTTGCTGTTGGCCCTTTTGGTCTGCCAAGGTGTGACATAATTATGAGTGAACCACCTTTCTCAAGCACTTTCTTAAGTGTAGGAATAGCTGCACGGATCCTTGTGTCGTCGGTGATCTGGAAGTTTTCGTTGAGGGGTACGTTGAAGTCAACTCTAACAATAGCCCTTTTGCCCGAAAAGTCGTAACTGTCAATCTTTTGCATGTCGGTATGTTTTTAATGTGTCTTATATCAGGGGGCAAATTTAGAAATATTATTACAAAAATAGTTACCTTAGGCGCCACATTAATTACATTAATTTTAGAGCAAGGTGATATTACTGGAGTCCCCTAAAGGGTGGAAAGATTACGAATTGTTAGATTCCGGAGATTTCGAGAAACTCGAGAGATTTGGCGAATATATACTTATAAGGCCGGAACCCAAGGCTTTGTGGGGAAAAAGTATGCCTGAGAGCGAGTGGATGAAGCTTGCTCATACAAAGTTTACAACCGGCGCAGGTTTCGGAAAGGCAGGCAAGGAAGACTCGGGCACATGGCATCGTCTTAAAAAAATGGATGACCAGTGGCCTGTTGAATATAAAAAGGGATCCCTGAGATTTAACCTCAGAATGGGACTAACTTCATTCAAACATGTGGGAGTATTTCCAGAACAGGCTCCAAACTGGGATTTCATTTACAACGAATCAAAAAAAATAGCTGAAAACACCGGCAGAGCTCCAAAGGTGCTCAACCTTTTTGCATACACAGGAGCAGCTTCTCTTGCAGCAAGGGCTGCCGGAGCTGAGGTTACTCACCTGGACTCTGTAAGGCAGGTGGTTACCTGGGCCAGGACAAACATGGAGATGAGCCGTCTTGACAATATCCGCTGGGTAATTGAGGATGCTCTCAAGTTTGTGCAGAGAGAGGCCCGCAGGGGTAATATATACCAGGGAATTATTATGGACCCGCCTGCATACGGCCACGGCCCCGATGGTGAGAAATGGAAGCTGGACGAGCTGCTTTACGGATTTCTTAAAGAGGTAGCCACAATAGTCGACAAAAAGAACAGTTTTGTAGTACTTAATCTCTACTCAAACGGATACTCAGCTGTGCTTGCAGAGACATTAATAAATACCTCCTTTGGGCTGAAACAGGAAGATAAGGGCAATAGCTATCATTTGACATTCGGAGAGCTGATGCTTAAGGATAAATTTGAAAAGGCTCTTCCGCTGAGTGTTTTCGTAAGGCTTAGCAGATAAAAACAGCGCTTTAATTAGTAAATAACTTACATACAAACAGTATGATAAATTTTCTGGCAATTAACTGGGGCCCTTCGCCCGAAATATTTTCCCTTGGACCGGTAACGGTAAGGTATTACGGCTTGCTCTTCGTATCCGGTTTTATTATAGGGTACTTTATTTTTCAGTGGTTCTTCAAGAGAGAGGGTGTTCCTGCAAAGGTTCTGGATAATCTGTTGTATACTCTTCTCATTGCGACGCTCGTTGGGGCGCGCCTGGGACACTGCCTCTTCTATGAGCCTGAATATTATCTGGCGCGCCCCCTGGAGATCCTCAAGGTATGGGAAGGCGGCCTTGCAAGCCATGGAGGGGCCATTGCAATTCTGCTGGCTATGTGGTGGTTTGTGACAAAATACGGGAAAACATACAAGTTTGACTTTTTGTGGATCATGGACAGACTTGGAATTGCCACTGCACTAGCAGGTATGATGATAAGACTGGGCAATCTCATGAACTCAGAGATTTACGGAAATCCTACAGACCTGCCATGGGGATTCATCTTTACACTCAGGGGAGAGACTGTTCCAAAGCACCCAACTCAGCTATACGAAGCTCTCGCTTACTTTCTGTTGTTTGTGTTCCTGATGTTCATTTACAAGAGGTTTCTGCCAAAACTCAAAAGAGGAACCATCTTTGGAATATTCCTGATATGGCTCTTTGCTGCCCGTTTCTTCATTGAATTTGTGAAGGAGCCTCAGGTTGCATTTGAGCAGTCAATGACAATTAATATGGGTCAGTGGCTCAGCATTCCGTTTATTCTGGGAGGAATTGCCCTGCTTGTTTACAGTTTCAAAAAGGGTAAACCGGCAATGATTGAGCAACCTGCAAAACCATCTGCACAGAAAAAGTAGTTCCGGAATTCAGTTTGGAAATTAAAGATATTATGCGCTGCGATCCATTTCGCGGCGCAAATCTTTTTCCTTGATAGAGTGACGTTTGTCGTACTCCCTTTTACCCTTCGCCAGAGAGATGTTCAGCTTAGCAAAGCCGTTTTCTGCAATAAAGAGTCTGGTTGCAACAATGGTCATGCCCTTTTCACGGGTTCCGCGGAATAGGCGGTTCAGCTCCTTCTTGTTCAGAAGCAGCTTACGGTCGCGGCGCGGGTCATGGACATTAAAGCTTCCCCACCAGTAATCTGAGATATGCATGTTTTTTACATAGAGCTCTTTGTTTGCAAAATAGCAGTAGGAGTCTGCAATGGAGGCCTTGCCGGCGCGGATAGATTTAATCTCCGTACCGGTTAGAACAATACCTGCGGTAAAGCTCTCCACGAATTCATATTCGAAGGAGGCTCTCTTGTTCTTTATCTCTATTTTGCTTTTTGCTTTGGGCATGGGAGTGCAAAAATAGTGTAAATTTGTGGAATGAACGAAGATTTGATTTGCATATTGGGCCCCACAGCCTCCGGAAAGACCAGGTATGCTGTTGCTTTGGCTCTTGAAACCGGCGGTGAGATTATTTCTGCCGACTCCCGTCAGGTGTACAGGGGAATGGATATCGGCACAGGCAAGGACCTCTCGGAATATACTGTAAACGGGATCTCTGTTCCTTACCACCTTATTGATATTGCAGAGCCGGGAACCAAATACAACATCTTCGAATATCAGCGCGATTTCAAAAGGGTATTTCAGGATATAGTTTCAAGGGGCAAAAAGCCAATCCTTTGCGGTGGCAGCGGTCTCTACATTGAATCTGTTACCCGCGGGTACGAACTGGCAGAGGTTCCGCCAAACCCGCAGCTGAGGGAGCAGCTTGAGAGGCTCTCAATGGAGGAGCTGACAGAGAGGCTTTCGGCATTAAAAAAACTCCATAACAAAACTGACCTGGACAGTAAAAAGAGGGTAATAAGGGCTCTGGAAATTGCTGTTTACGAGGCCGAAAACCCTGTTAACAGAGAGGAGCCGCTCCATATAAACACCAGGTATATAGGAGTATCGGTTAGCCGGGAGGAGAGGATTGCCAGAATTGACAAAAGGCTAAAGGAGCGCCTTAAGGGCGGAATGGTTGAGGAGGTTGAGGGGCTGATTAAAGGCGGAGTATCTCCGGAAGACCTTATCTATTACGGACTGGAATATAAGTATGTAACCATGTATGTGACTGGGCAGCTAAGCTATGATGAGATGGAGAGCGGGCTTGCCACTGCGATACATCAGTTTGCAAAGAGGCAGATGACCTGGTTCCGGGGAATGGAGCGCAGGGGAATCAAAATAGAGTGGATAACGATTTAACTAACCCATAGTACCAAATGAAAAATTTTAGCAAATCACTTTTAGTTGTGGCCGCAGCATTTGCGCCCCTCTTTCTTTCTGCCCAGAAGGCAGAGGAGATGAAATTTGTCAATGCAGACCAGCTCCATATTGTTGGAAGCGGATTTGACGCAACTCATGTTAAATACGGAAGAATTCCCGAGTCGCTCAAGGGAGAGATGAGGCCTGAACTTATCCGCCTGGGAGCAAACTCTTCCGGCATTGCAGTAAGGTTCAACACAAACAGCAAGGCAATTGCTGCCCGCTGGAAAGTGACTCAGAATGTCTCTTTAAACCATATGCCTGCAACGGGAGTGAAGGGTCTTGACCTCTATGCCTTTGACGGAAAGAGCTGGAAATATGCAGGTACTGCAAGACCTTCGGGAGTTGAGAACTTCTCTGTTTTCATTAAGAATATGAATGGAGAGAAGAGAGAATATATTGCCTACTTTCCGCTTTATGACGGAGTGGAGTCGGTGGAGATTGGAGTTATGCCTGAGGCAGAGATAGGTATTCCGCAGAGCTCGCTCCTTACAAAAAGAGCGGAGAAAAAGCCTGTAGTTATTTACGGAACAAGCATCACCCAGGGCGGTTGCGCCTCCAGACCCGGTATGGCATACCCGGCAATTCTTGGCCGAATGATGGACCGCGAAACAATCAACCTCGGTTTTTCAGGCAACGGAAGAATGGACTTCCCAATGGCTAAGGCTATTAACCTTATTGATGCGCATGCAGTTGTGCTGGATTGCCTTCCAAATACCAATGCCCAGATAGTCAGAGACAGTGCGTACAATTTCATAAAGCTGGTGGCTGAGAAAAATCCTGCACGCAAAGTTTATATGGTAGAGAATGTAATCTTCCCTCCGCTCTTTCTGGATTTGAAGACAAAGGCAGAGCTTGACGAGGAGAACATCGAATGGAGAAAGGTATACGCGCAGCTTCGCAAGGATGGAATTAAGAATGTAATCTTTATCCCCGGCAAAGAACTGCTTGGTGAGGACGGCGAAACAACCGTAGACGGAGTACACTTCACAGACCTTGGTTTCCAGAGGTTTGCGAAGAGTCTTTTCCGTTACGTGAAATAATAGACCTGAAAGCCGGTAATCCGGTTAATCTATTGGCTGATAATTTATTAGTCTGCGTAAGGGTGGTAAACAACCTCCTTGCTTGAAGGAAACTGAAAAACTCTCAGCCCAAACTGCGGAACGATAGCCATGATATGGTCAAAAATGTCTGACTGGACATTTTCATAGTAGACCCAGTCCTTAACCTTTGTAAAGAAGTAGAGCTCTATTGCTATGCCCTTTTCTGTAGGCTGAAGCTGGCGTACCATTGTTGTCATGTCATGGTTAATCTCCGGGTGATTCTCAAGGTACTTCTGAATGTACGCCCTGAATACCCCAATATTTGTCTGACGTCTTCCGTTTACCAGAATGCTGTTGTCTGTCTGGTTCTCCTGATTGTATTTGCTTATAATCTCTTCGGTTGTGTCGATATATTCTGTCAGGTACTTAATCTTGCGGAAGTTTTCAATCATTTCGTTATTGCAGAAGCGGATGCTGGTCATGTCAATGATAATGGCACGCTTAATTCTTCTGCCGCCCGACTCCTGCATTCCGCGCCAGTTCTGGAAAGATTCGCTAACCAGGGCATAAGGTGGTACTGTGGTAATTGTATTGTCAAAGTTGCGCACCTTAACTGAGTAGAGACTCACCTCCTCAACATTTCCGTCGGCTCCGTATTTAGGGACTGTAATCCAGTCGCCCTGACGCAGCATATCGTTTGATGAGAGCTGCCATCCTGCGACAAATCCAAGAATTGTATCCTTGAATACCAGAATGAGAATTGCCATTGATGCACCAAGACCCGCAAAGAGAGTGGTGAATGAGGTGTCCAGCAGAATACTCAGCAGTGAGATTGCCCCAACGAAGTAGGCTATAACTGCGACAATCTGGAAAATTATCTGAATTGGTTTGTTTGAGTAGTCTTCTGATTGTGAGTAGATCCTTGCCATTGCCTTTGTTGCGGAGTGAATGGCGCGGATAATTGCAAACACTATGAAGATAAGCGCACCCTTTTCAAAGAGTGTAACCCAGAAAACAGATTTAAGTGCAATTGGTGCGCAGAGGTAAAACACCATTCCTGGAAATACATGGGCAAGCCTTCTGAATACCTTGAATTCTATGAAGATATCATCCCAGACTGCGGTTGTAAACTTTGCAATTCTGGCTATAATCCTGTGGACAATAAAACGGGAAATCAAATCAACTCCGTAGGCCAGCAGAAATAGCAGAGTCATACTGATAATCTCGTCCAGCCAGCTCGCCAGCACTGGTGACATTCCCCACTCTGTAAGCATCTTGTAAATCCCGTCAACCACACCAAAAAGTGCTGTGGCTCTTGTAGTTATTTCGTTTTCGATCATATTCCGTATTTTATATATAGTCCAGATGCAAATATACTAGAAAAGCCCGAACCACTTTTAGATACCATGTCGCAATTTCTTTTTGAACATTGAAAATGTGATTGCGTCAATTGAGTGAGCCATCGAGAAGTCCCAGTCAGAATATATGTTCATTTGGGAAAAATAGTCTAATCAAATTTTTTTTTATATTGCTTGTCCAAAAAGGGAGATTCTGACACTCAGGGGGGGCCGACAAAACAACAAGTTCTGCAGGTTGTATTGATTTGACAAGTAGAATCAATAGTTTTCACAGTTGGTTGAAATCACACGGCAAGCCATTGAATTTAAATGTAAAAATATTAATATGAAGTATTTTAAATGGGTTTTAATCCTGATTTCAATAGGGATTTCTGTGATAGCTATTACTGAAATACTCACGTATTTTAGAAATCCTGAAAGCTATATGTTGGGGTCTGAAGCTATGATAAGCAATGGAGGGCTATACTACAAAAGCAAAGTTGCCTTTTTGTTAATTAACTCAATACAAATAATACTTTCCATCTCGGCAATAATCTTATTTTTGAAAGCTAAAGGAATGCTAGGATTTGTAATTGCAGTATTACTTGTGATTTTGCAAATTTTAGTTCTTCTAATCACATAAAAATCTGAAACTTAATTTGCTTAATAAAGGTGTCAAGATCCCCATTTAGGACAGGTTATTAATAAACAATTATGTTTCACAACATAGCGAAAGTGCTAGTTTTCTGTCGTTTGCTCAAAAAGCCGGTTGTACTCTCTGAGTGTATAATCATTTACCGCCTTATAATCCCCGCCTAAAGCAACCATAATGTCATAGCAACCGGATTTATCGGCTAATATTCTGATATCGACATTTGGGCCTACAACTTCGGCATAAGTTGCTTCTTTTAAAACATGAACCGGGATATCTGTAACATCGACAGTTGTGGCATCTAAAGAAATTTTACCTATAACATGGGCTCGATAGCCGTTTATAAACATATACGCCCCTTTTGGTGCACTGTCAAGTTCACTGAGCAGTCTCAGGTAGCCGTCTTTGTAGCCTATATGTACAAGAGCCATAACAGTTTCTCTTTTGGTAGTATAAGAGCCGCCGTATCCTACGGTTTGCCCTTTGGGGATTTTCTTTATCTGAGATATTTTTGCGTATATCTCTAAAGTATGTCTTGCATCTGGACTTATTGGATGTCCGGCATTTGGGGCACCACCCACCAGACCTATTCCTGGCCGTATCATGTCATAGTTTGTTTCTGCATTATTCAGAAGGATGACACTATCTGTGCACGCCAATGAAACCGGGGCTTTTGGGAGTTTATCTGTAAATTCTTTCAGAATTTTTATTTGTTTGTTGCAATTTGAAAAGTCATTTCCCTTAATGTCATATAAGTGACTCATATAGAATTCTACTTCAAGATTTGATGTGAACCTGGAGAAGTTTTTACTCAGAATTTCAACTTCATCATCTAGCAAACCAAGGCGGTTCATGTGTGAATCAAGATGGATAACTACGGAACTTCTTCCATTTTCTTCACAATAGTGATTCCATCGCTCAAGCTGTTCTATACAATTGACACAGGGAAAAATATTATGTTTTTTAAAATAGGGCTCCTCATTTTTTAGTATTCCGCCTAATGTATAGATTTTTGCATCGGTATATGGTAAAATATCTCTAAGTCCAATGGCTTCAAACAGCTCTGCTACAAAAAAATATCTTGCACCAACCTTATATAATTCGGGAGCGACATCTTTCATTTGTAAGCCGTAAACCTCTGCCTTAAGTACAGCCGCACAAATTGACCCGGTTTTATCGGCCCTATCCTTAAACAAAAGGTAGTTGTAGACAACGGCATCAATATCTCTGATACGAACGACAGGTTTAAGCCCAAAAGCTTTATCCGGAATAATTCTAAACATGGGTTTCATAGTGATTGGTGATGTGGGGTTGGTAATAAGGATGGCAATTAATTTGTTAGCCGTTTGAGTATTGCCGAAGGCTTTTAACACTGTAGTTCAATCGAAAGACAAATGTTCAACTTTTTTTATAAATTTCAATCATAGCAGTTCAGCCTTGATTTTGGCAATACTTCGCTGTGCGTAGTTTATATTTCGAAAGGTCTAATATAGAAAATTGGGGCATCCCAACTTTCGTCATCAAGGCAAATACTTTCCCATTCTATACCATCATTAAATTCTAATTCACAGTATTCTCCATAACAAACGTCAGCATTAAATATTTTCATCATAGAAATAACAGCGATTGGATATAATACCATATCGTCAAAGTTATATGCTAATCCAATTATGTTTCCCGAATCATCGTATAAGTCAATAAATGACTTAAACATTCTCCATGACTCTTCTTTTCTTTCCTCTAAATGTTCGGTACGTCCTATTTCTTCTTTAATTCGCTTATACAAAGTTCGCCAATAACGCTCTAGTTCGCTTTGCATTACAGGAATAAAAATAGATTTTTCTATTCCAGCATCAATATAAATTTCAGACCAAATATGCACGTTTGTCTCAGTATAAATTTCATCATAACTGTAATTATCAATATAGCTTTTTAAATGCTCAATAAGGCTTTCATAACAACTAATTTCAAGAGTACCCTTCTTAGTTTTAAAATGAATTATAGAACCAAGTGCTTGAACTTCATATTGTCTTCTTGTAAGACTACAATGCAATTCAAATGCTTTCAAAAAATCCGAGTATTTTGGAACATTATTATCTTTATTGTTATAGTCAAAGATAAACTCCTGGACGTTTTCAATACTATCATTAATAATTGATTTAATTTCAGCACCCAATTTATTTATGGTAAGCTTACTTTTATTTTCTGCTTCAAATAGTAATTGGATGTATTTTTTAAAATCAATTAGTGAATAATGATACTGGCATTCCCAAGTTAAAAATGACTTTTCTTTATTCCATTCATTCTGTTTAGGCTTATAAAACAAGTCTAGTGAGATTATGTTTTTTTTGTACTCTAGGTTGATGTGAATAGATTTATTTGTTTCGTTGGAATTAATAAAATAGATAATTAGTTTGTCATCATTTTTTAGAATGGGATCAGAATGATAGGGTTTTAGTGTTTTGTGATATTTAAATAAGGTGTCAGTGATTATTTTTTTTGAATCTTCATTCAGAATATTGCCGAGTGGAATATCAAGTTTCCAGTTTTTAGAAGTTCTTGAAATAAAATTATGATTGTATTCTTGCCAGTATATTATTTCTGTACTGTTATCTTGAAGTATGATAAGTAAAGGGTGATTTTCACTAATTGCATTCCAATAATGATAATGTCTTTCTGAAAAATAAAATGTCAGGTTTTTACTTTTCTTTTGAAAATTACTCTCTCCGCCCTTAATCTGTAATGCAAATAGATTTATCCGTCCATTTTCGTCTATTGGGGTTTCTACGAGAGCATCAACTCCGAGGTCAACAATAGGTTGTTCACGAAAAATCCAACCGCACTCTGTAAAGAATTTGGCAGTATCATATATTGCTTTTCTTTCGGTTTCAAAATGGTTCAATTGTCAACTATGTATTATATGTGCAATTTGGTTTCGGTAAATTATGCACAGCGTTTCCGCGATAAAGTCTCGTTTTTTAATTGGATTTACTGCGTGTTAGCAAGCGTTGTTGCTTAAACAGATTCCTCAAGTTTTTTTAATAATTCGTTTACTTCAAAATCTAACACTGCAAAAGCAAACCATTTCTTTCCTAAATCCTTCAATGATGCTCCAAAATGATAAATTATTTTTTTGTCAAGAATCAGAAAACGGTCATGAGATTTATTTAACTGCTTTATACTTATATCTGGATATTGAGAACGATATTTTCTCAGGTCAAGTTTAGTTTCTGCAGTCAATGTTGATGTGTAGACGATTACGTCCACCCCATATTGTCTCTTTGATAACATTAGGAGTACACTTTCATCAATATAATTATCGATTAGAATTATAGATTCTTGAGCTTTTCTGATTAGATCAGTAACAAAAATATATGCATCAAATACTTTCCCTTCAAAGAAAATTCCTTCTTCAGGTGGCAAGTTAGTTTTAATCTGAAAATCGAATTCTTCTACTTTTGCCTTTAAATAATTAACATCTTTTTCAATCCTGTCAAAGCGATGACTTAAAGCATAGCCTTTAAGCAAATAATCCTTAAGAACATTATTTGCCCATATCCTAAATTGAATACCTCTTGATGATTTTACACGATAGCCAACCGAGATAATGAGATCTAAGTTATAATACTCTACTTGATATTTCTTCCCATCAGTTGCAGTTGTCGCAAATTTTGCGACAACTGGAATTCCGTTCAATTCCTCTGTCAAAACATTGGCGATATGTTTTCCAATTGTTTTAATATCTCTTTCAAATAATGTCGAAATCTGTTGTCTATTTAACCAAACAGAACCGTCATCAATCTTAACTTCAAGTCTTGTTGTACTTTCATCAGCCTGATAGATTATGATTTCATCTTTCATTGGTTAATTATCAATGTTATTGGAAAATTAATAATGAGTTTTATATCTACATTGTTTGCTAACTAGTTAATAGATTCATGTTTATTGAATATCATTCCAAAATAAGGAAATATGTACATGTCTATTGAATAATATTTTTTTTGTAATGCGTAACTTTATCTTAGACGGGTTCTGTAAAGTTATGATTTTAATGCACTTTACCCTAAAATTTATGGAAAAACTTTTCCACACTTTTTACTGCTTATGTTTACTTGTTCGCAAGAGAACCTGCTTTGGGATATCCATGTTATCTCAAATTGGCAGGGTAAAAGAAAAAACAGACCCCTTCCCGAATTCGCTGGTAACCCCTACATGCCCGTTATGACCCTCAATTATCTTTATAACAATGGCAAGGCCCAATCCATGGCTCGCTTCGCCACTCGTTGGTTTTACGCTTGTTTGTTTAAACGGGTTAAATAGTCCGTCAAGTTCTTTTTCTGGAATACCCTGGCCGTTGTCAATTACCTGAGTGATAAATTGATTATTCTCTTTGACCACTTTTACGGTTATTGTCGATTTGGGGTAGGAGTACTTTATGGCATTGCCTATAAGATTGTTCAGAACCTGATTAATTTTCTCCTCATCAATGGAAACAATCAGCTTTTGATTTCCCAAATTGCTGATAATCTCAATTCCTTTGCCCCTCGCTAATAATTCATTCATTCTAATGTTTTGCGCAACAAAAGCGCAATAGTCAATTTTCTCTTTCTTAAGATCCAGCTTACCCGCCTCAATTTTAGAAATGTCGAGAAGGTCGTTGAGAAGGCTGAGCATTTTGGTACTCATTTTTATTATCTCACCGGTATAATCCTTAAACTCATCGTCAATATTTTCTTCAAGCAGCTCGGAAAAACCCTGAATAACTCCGATAGGATTTCTTAAATCGTGCGCCGCTATCCCCAGAAATTCATTTTTCTGTTCATTAAGGGATTTTAATAACTGATTCTGCTCTTCAAGCTCTTTTGTGGTTACATTTATAAAATATAACAGACGCGAAAGGATTCGGGTGTGCTTGTTTGTGTAGGGGTCAAATTTAAGTCTGACATTTTTTGCCGTTACCGACTCGTTATGCTCTGTTTCCTTGCCACTGGCACCTTCGCGAAAACCAACTGCAACCATAGTTGAGTTGAGCAATGAATTTACAGTGCCATTTGAACAAAACTCACCAAAAGTATAAAAGCCAGCTGTTGGGGCAATGCTGTTAAACGGGATTGTTTCAAGATTGGCATCTTGTTGCAGCAGAAACCTCCTGCAAATACATGTATATAAAAAAATTGCCTCGGGATTAAAATCTTGCATCTGCTTCTGAATATGCCCCGATTCCGCTAAAATCATTTGAGGATTTCCGTATCCTATTCTTACTTTTTCACCCACTTTTACATCACCCACCAACTGGATTGAACCATCTTTCTCATTCACAAAAAAGGGAGTGCGGGCAATCATTTGACCATTCCTGTAAAAGAGGAAAGGAAATTCGAGGCTATTCTGGAAAAAACTGTCGTCGGCTTTTATGCCTAAATATTTTTCATAGACCGAAAATGCAGGTTTCCCGTCCAGAGACTTAACAGACAACTCACCAATTTCGGTTATGGTCATCTCTTTGCTCAACGGTTGCCATCCAAGGTATGTAAATGGCTCGATATACAGGTTGTTTCCCGAAAACACAACAGATATAACTCCTTGTTCGTAACAGTGTTCCCCGTCAAAGACCAGGGTTTTTCGCTTGTTTGCGTAGTCTCCTGCTCCGCCACCAAAAACCGGATAGCTCAAATTGCCTGATGTGATACTGTTAAATAGATTTCCGGCATCGCTGGTAACAGGCGTAGAAAGCAAGAGCATCCCCCGGGCATCCACATTCAGTGCCTCTACCTCCTTAACTAGCGCTTTTCCAATTGCAATCTCACTTCCGAGTTTACATTCATAAGAAAAAACATTGAGCGATGAGTTTTCAAAAAACGAGAATATAATGACCGTTGAGTCGGTGAACATTTTACCCTCGCTTATCTCTCCTACGGAGGAGGCCCCCACGATAACCGCCAAAGGGAAAACCTTTCTGACTTCATTCCCTATAGACTGATACCATTTGGCATCATTTTTTGCAGAATAAATTTGAACCAACTGAGACTGAAAGGTACAAAAGGAAACTATCTCTTTAGATTGTAATATCTCACACAAGTTCGCTATGCTCGATATTCTGTAATTAACCTGTTTCATTTTGAAAATCCTTTAAATTTTCAATTATCGCCTAATCCATATAAAGTTAATTAACTTTTCACACAATGAACATATCATTATTTTGCAATAGCTTCAATTCCGAATGTATCAAAGATGGCCATGCAGCGGGCAATGGTTTCGGGTGATGGTTTTTCCATTGGAATATTATCCGGGTTGTAATTTGTATAGAGCTTTTCGTGCTTACCCTTTGCCACGTCGTGGTATGGGAGCAATTCAACAGTGCGCTCTTCAAAACCCGGGAGGGAGGCGAGGAATTGGGCGGCAGCAGTTATGTTTTGTTCATCGGCATTAATCCCTTCAATTAGCGGAATGCGGGGTGTGAAGCTGAAGCCCTCATTTGCCAGCATCCTGATGTTTGAAAGAATCAGTTCGTTACTCTGGCCGGTGTACTTTATGTGCATTGCCGGGTCCATGTGCTTCATATCTGCCAGGATGAGTTCGCAGTTTTGTGCAACCTCCCGCACGAGGGATTCGGTCGCGTAGAGGGATGTGTCAACTGCGCGGTGGATACGAAGCTCTCCGCATTTGTCCAGAAGTTCCATTAACAGGGAGCGGTGCATCAGGGGTTCTCCCCCGCAGAATGTAACTCCGCCTTCGCTCTGGTCAAAAACAAAACTCTCCTTTTTAATCTCCTTCATAATGTCGTTGACGGAGAGTTCGGCGCCCGAGATTTCGAGGGCGCCCGTAGGGCAGGCCTCTGTGCACTGTCCGCACCCCACGCAGAGATTGGCGTCTGTAATAATCTCATCGTATTCCATTACCAGGGCTGAGTTTGGGCAGTGCCCCACACAGCTTTTACATTTGATGCACTTGCTGCGGTTGTGCATCTTCTCCTTTTTGGGGCTGATTCCCTCCGGGTTGTGGCACCAGATGCAATTAAGCGGACACCCCTTGAAAAACACCGTCAGGCGGATTCCGGGTCCGTCGTTGATTGAATATTTCTTGATGTCGAATATCAGACTCATCTCTTTGAATTTATGCGGTTAGTACAAGATAGGAAAAATATTCAGCTTCCTAAATGGCTCCGTTCTCTGTGCGGGAAATTATCTCCTCCTGAAGGTCTGTGTTCATGTCGTTAAAGTAGTCGCTGTAGCCGGCCATTCTCACAAGCAGGTCGCGGTATTCGGCAGGTCTCTGCTGAGCGTCGCGCAGGGTGGCTGTATCTACAATGTTAAACTGAACATGATGGCCGTTGAGGGTGAAATAGCTTCTCACCAGCGAGGCCAGCTTTGCGATGTCGCTCTCTGTTTTTACAAGCGAAGGCAAAAACCTCAGGTTAAGAAGTGTACCGCCGGATTTGAGCTGGTCCAGTTTTCCAAGCGAGCGGATTACCGCTGTTGGCCCGTGTGTGTCTGCTCCCTGAGATGGTGAAGTACCATCTGAGATGGCCGCTCCTGTGCGCCTTCCGTTTGGAGTTGCTCCGGTTACCTTTCCAAAGTAGACGTGACAGGTAGTGGAGAGCATATTCAGGTGGAAGCACTCTCCCTTGGTGTTTGGCTTGCCCTCAATGGCAGAGTAGAGATCTTCGTAAACTCTTACAGCTATTGAGTCTGCGTAGTCATTGTCGTTCCCGAAGAATGGCGTTTTGTTCACGATTGTGTGCCAGAGAATTTCATCTGACTCGAAGTTGCTCTTCACGGCCTTCATTAGCCTCTCCATGGTGAAGCTGCGCTTTTCAAACACATGCCATTTGATTGCAGAGAGTGAGTCTGTGACCGTTCCCAGTCCGGTGCACTGGATGTAGTTTGTGTTGTATCGGGGCCCGCCGTTGTAGTAGTCGCGTCCCTTTTTGATGCAATCGTCAATTACTACCGAGAGGAATGTCGCCGGGGCATATTTGGCAAACATTCTGTCGATGTAGTTGCTTACCCTTATCTTGAGATCTGTGATATAGTTAATCTGAGCCACAAATGCGGCGTAGAGCTCCTCAAAGCTCTTCCACTCTGCGGGCCCCGCCGTTTCAGATTCAGGTGTGAACCCTGCGTTTTCAGAATTTGACACAACCCCTGCCTTTTCAGAATCCGGATGAGTTTTGAGCCCCACCTGTTTTCCCGCTGCGGGATCCACCCCGTTGTTTAGAGTTATCTCCAGAATCTTTGGAACATTGAGGTATCCGGTTAGCAGATACGCCTCCTTTCCAAATGCACCAACTTCAATGCATCCGCTGCATCCTCCTTCGCGGGCATCTTTAAGCGATTTGCCCTGACGGGTAAGCTCCTGAATATATGCATCGGCATTAAAAATAGAGGGATAGCCGTACCCTTTGCTGATAACCTTGCATCCCGCCTTCAGAAATCTTTCGGGAGTTCTGCTGCTTATGTGGATTGAGCTGCCGGGCTGAAGAATATGCAACTCCTCAACCACCTCCAGAATCAGATAAGAGACCTCGCTCACACCGTCGCTGCCGTCGGCTTTTACGCCGCCAATATTGATATTTGTGAAGTCGTTGTAAGTTCCGCTCTCGCGGGCAGTGATGCCGACCTTTGGCGGAGCGGGGTGGTTGTTCACCTTTATCCAGAAACACGAGAGCAGCTCCTTAGCCTCATCTCTGTCAAGCGTTCCGGCCTCAACCTCCCTTTCGTAAAACGGAGCTAGGTGCTGGTCCAGATGTCCCGGATTCATTGCATCCCACCCGTTGAGCTCCGTAATTGTCCCCAGATGCACAAACCAGTACATCTGCAGTGCCTCATGGAATGTCCGCGGAGCATTCGCCGGCACCCACCGGCACACCTCCGCAATCTTCCTAAGTTCCGCAACCCTCTGTTTAAATTTGTTCTGATTATGATTCTGATTCTGGATTTCGATTGAAATATCACCTGCAATTTTGCCACTAAGATTCTCATTTATTTTTTCGTGAAATCCTTTACCGGCATTAAGCTTATTAATTTCAGACTCAATCTCCAGAGCCATCTCATCTGCCAGGAGGGCATGTCTTTCTGCAAACAATATCACGGCGTCGCAGGAAATAGCCATTGCAGTGAGCTGCTCCTGTCTGTCGGTTGCCTCCGGGTCATTCAGAAAATCGAGCTTTGCAATCTCCTCCTCAATCTGATGTTTGAAATCCAGCATCCCCATCTGGTAAATCTTTCCGTCCAGAGCTGTGTGCCCGGGGGCGCGCTGCTCCATAAACTCAGTAAAGAGGCCCGCTTCATAAGCAGCGCGCCACTCATCCGGCACATGCGAGAAGATTCTCTCGCGCTGAGTCTTCCCCTCCCAGAAAGGAATTACCTCCCTTTTATAGGTTTCAATATCCTCTCTGCTGATAGTATACCGCTGAAGTTCGCGGGTGTTGAGCACCTCCAGATCCTCCGCCGAGTGGCAGGTGAGCTCAGGGAATGTCGGCACTGCCTTTGGCTTTGGTCCACGCTCGCCAACAATCAGTTCATCTTCACCAATGTATATAGTTTTCTTTTTGCAAATCTCCATGAAGTTGAGCGCCCTTAGCACCGGAATGGGGTGCTTGCCCCAGTTCTCCTTATAAAACTCAGTCTCAATAAGCGCCCTCTCAATCGATAGTGTCGGCTCCGTCTCCACCGACAATGTTCGTAGCCTTGATATTCTATCTGTCATGATTGTCTCTGTAATTTATTTATGCTCCTGTTTGACTTTATGTTCTGAGCGTTTCTCTCCTGGGTGTCCATTTCTGGGTGTACATTTTTCCCCTGGGGAAAAGTGTCAGATTCCTGAAAATCTGCGCATTATGCAAAAGAGCAATTAATCGTATTGTGTTGAAAATGTGTGGTTTGACATTTTTCCCCAGGGGAAAACAGTGTCGCCAAAAAAAGAGAATAGCCAGATCAGCTGATAAGACACGAGAAGAGACCCCTGCCCGGCTTGTGGTACAGATTCAGAATGAATTTGAATTGGTATGAGGTCATTGTGAAAATTTTCACGAATTTATAAATAAAATTGAACTCTGCCAGAGTTTTGCACCTAGAACACCTAGAATACTTTAGGTAGGTGTTGTTTTGTTGCCGAAGGCTAAAACTCGCCGGGCTTGGCCCGGCACCATTACCTGGCAGGATATGTGAGAAAGTACAGATAATCAGGAATATAGTTTTTAGATTTTTCATATAACTCTGTTTTTCTAAAAGACATTATGCTGATAATCAAGCATATCTCACATATCCTGCTAGGTAATAAAGTTTCCCAAGTGCAATCTACCCCAGGGCTAAAATGCCAAGCGCATATTCACCTGCCAGCACAATTTGCATTTTGCAGTATATCAAGTTGTTGTGTTTTCTAAATCTGGAAAATTTGGAGTGATAAATTTTGTAAATAGCATATATACAGTTTGTTGTAAATTAGGCTGGCAGGTGTCTTTTTACTCAATAAAAAAGGCCGCCCATTAGGACAGCCTTTTCTTATCTATTCAGGATTTTGTGAAACCTGACAAACTTGATTTATTTCCAGCCCTCGCAGCTGCACATCAGGTTGCGGTCGCCAAAGCCGTTGTCTACACGGGTTACATGCGGCCAGAACTTGTTGTCGCGAATCCAGGCAAGCGGGTATGCAGCCTGCTCGCGTCCGTAAGGGTGGCTCCAGGTGTCGGCAGCAACTTCGGCTGCGGTGTGAGGAGAGTTCTTAAGCGGATTGTCTGCTTTGTCCATTTTGCCGTCGCGGATAGCTTCGCATTCGGCCTTGATGGTAATCATAGACTCAATGAATCTGTCCATCTCGGCTTTTGATTCGCTCTCGGTTGGCTCAATCATAAGAGTTTCGTGAACCGGGAACGAGAGGGTAGGTGCATGGAATCCAAAGTCCATAAGCCTCTTCGCGATGTCTGTTGCGTCAACTCCGTATTCGGCCTTATAGTGCCTTACATCAATAATGCACTCGTGAGCGACGCGGCCCTGAGCATTTGCTCCCGCTCCAACAGGTTTGCCTGTGTAGAGTGTGCCAAATCCTGCCTCGGCCAGTTTAACTGACATATAGTTTGCATTGAGGATCGCAACTTCGGTAGCCTTACGCAGTCCGTCAGGTCCAAGCATGCGGATGTATGCGTGGGTTACAGGAAGAGCCATTGGGTAACCATAAGGTGCCGAGCTCACTGCCGATACTCCCTTCTTCTCGCAGTTGCAGAGGTAAGGGTGGCATGGGAGGTAAGGGGCAAGTTCTTTTGTTACGCAGATTGGGCCGATTCCGGGACCGCCGCCTCCGTGAGGTATAGCAAAGGTCTTGTGGAGGTTCAGGTGACAAACGTCTGCACCAATGAAGCCGGGGTTGGTAAGACCAACCTGTGCATTCATGTTTGCACCGTCCATATAAACCAGACCACCGTTCTGGTGAATGATATCCATCATCTCGCGGATGCGAACCTCAAACACACCATGGGTAGAAGGGTAGGTAATCATTGTGCATGAGAGTCTCTCCTTGTATTGTTCTGCCTTCTGGCGGAATTCGTCAACATTGATGTTTCCCTTCTCGTCGCATGAAACCAGTACAATCTCCATTCCCGCCATAGCAGCAGAAGCAGGGTTGGTTCCGTGAGCAGATGTAGGAATGATTACCACATTTCTCTGCGGATTGCCTTTTGCTATATGGTATGCACGGATAGTCATCAGCCCCGCAAACTCTCCTGCCGAACCTGCGTTAGGCTGAAGCGAACATGCGTCAAATCCTGTAATAACTGCCAGGTCTTGCTCCACTTCGCGGATAAGCTGCATATATCCCTCAACCTGGTCAACAGGAACAAACGGGTGAACGTTTGTAAACTCGCTCCAGCTCAATGGCATCATCTCAGCCGCTGCATTGAGTTTCATTGTGCATGAACCCAGCGGAATCATAGAGTGGGTAAGTGATATGTCTCTTCTCTCCAGCTTCTTGATGTATCTCATCAGGTCTGTCTCAGAGTGATATTTGCTGAAAGTCTCAGCAGTAAGGTATGAGCTTTCGCGTGCCATAAAGATTTCACCTTTTGGAGCGCCCGGGCAGCCGTTAACCTTAACGCCAAAAATCTCAAGAATTGTAACTGCCTCGTCGCAAGTAGAGATTTCGTCAAAGCTGATTCTCACCGCATTGCCTGCAGGATAGCAGAAGTTGATGCTCTTAGCCTCAGCCTTTGCTTTGATATCATCTGCATTTACGCCCTGAATCTCAATTGTGTCAAAGAACTTATCTGCAGCAAGTTTAAAGCCTGCCTTTTTAAGCTCTTCTGCAACAGCGTGAGCCATGTTGTAGGCATGCTTTGAAATTGATTTAATTCCTTCCGGACCGTGATAAACTGCATACATACCTGTCATGGTGGCCATGAGTGCGGTAGCAGTACAGATATTTGAGGTAGCCTTTTCGCGTTTAATGTGCTGCTCTCTGGTCTGAAGAGCCATACGAAGCGCAGGGTTTCCAAGTCTGTCAACAGAAACACCAATGATTCTGCCAGGCATGTTACGCTTGTATTCGTCGCGGGTAGCCATAAAACCGGCAGTTGGACCGCCGAATCCCATAGGCAAACCAAATCTTTGTGCAGTTCCGACAGCAATGTCAGCTCCCCATGCTGCAGGCTCCTTCAGGAGGGCAAGTGCCAGCAGGTCTGTAACCGCTGTAACAAGTGCTCCCTTTGCATGAGCCTTTTCACAGAAGGCAGAGTAGTCATGAACCGCGCCGTTTGCGGCAGGGTACTGAAGAACTGCTCCAAATACCATGTCGTCAAATTCATACGATGCAAAATCTCCGGTTACCACCTCAATTCCCAGTACCTCTGCACGGGTTTCAATAACGGCATATACCTGAGGGAATATGTTTGAATCAATAAATACTTTGTTTTTACCGGCCTTTACTGCATCTCTTGAGCGCAGCTCATACATCATGCGGACTGCCTCACCTGCTGCTGTTGAATCATCCAGCATTGAGCAGTTTGCCATCTTGAATCCTGTAAGGTCAGAAACCATTGTCTGGAAGTTGAGGAGAGCCTCAAGACGACCCTGTGAAATCTCAGCCTGATAAGGAGTGTAAGATGTATACCAGCTTGGGTTTTCGAATACGTTGCGAATAACAACGGCAAGGCTTGCGGTACCATAGAATCCCTGTCCAATCAGGGAGCGGAAGTTCTTGTTTTTGGAGGCCATTGCCTTGAGACCTGCCAGATATTCATGCTCACTTTTTGCACTTTCAAGCGCAAGAGGTTTGTCAAGTAAAATGTCTGATGGAACTGTCTGTTTAACAAGCTCTTCAAGACTTTTTACCCCTAAAACGGCAAGCATTTCGGCCTCGTCTGCATGACGCGGGCCGTTGTGGCGATCGACGAATGAGAGTGACATATAGTTCTATTTATTAGATTATTAATATCGGGGTTATCCTGCAAATTTATGCAATATTTTCTGAACTTTGCGAATTAAAATTATTTCATATTTTTGTGTGCACTAAAATAAAAATCTATGAGTTTATTAAGCAGAAAAATCTCAGAACTGCAGGAGAGGACAGCAAAGGCAACTCAGGGCGGGGGCGAAAGCGCCATTGCCAAGCAGATTGCCATGGGTAAGTTGCCTGCAAGAGAGAGAATCAGTCAGCTTCTGGACCACGGTTCATTTTTCGAATATGACCTCTTCATTGAGCATGAAGCCAGGGAGTTCGGAATGGAGGGGAAAAGCCTCGCCGGGGATGGAGTTGTAATTGGAACGGGTTCTATAAACGGAAAACCCGTTGCTATTTATGCACAAGATTTTACAGTGGCCGGAGGCTCACTGGGAATGATGCATGCAAGAAAAATCACCAAAATAATGGACTACGCCTTAAGGATGAGGATTCCTCTTATTGGAATCAACGACTCAGGCGGAGCTCGTATACAAGAGGGTGTGAACTCTCTGGCGGGCTACGGTGAAATTTTCTTCAGAAACACAATGGCAAGTGGTGTGATACCTCAGTTGTCAGTAATCCTTGGCCCTTGCGCCGGAGGAGCAGTATATTCACCCGCACTTACAGACTATGTATTTGTGGTTGACAAAATTTCAAAAATGTTTATCACCGGACCTGAAGTAATCAAGTCTGTACTTGGAGAGGAAATTGATATGGAGTCGCTGGGCGGAGCAAGAGTCCACAGCGAAATTACAGGAAACGCGCACTTCTTTGCTAACAGCGAGGCTGAATGCTTCCAGCAGATTAAGACACTTCTAGACTACATTCCTGCTCACAATGAATGCAAAGCAACCAAGGTAAAGGTTGTTGAGCCGGACAAAAAATTTAAGGTAGAGAAGATTGTACCTGTAGATCCTACCAGCCCTTATGATGTGAGAGATGTTATTCGTTCAATCACAGACGGATCTGAGTTCTTTGAGGTTCAGGAGATGTGGGCTGCAAACATTGTTATAGGATATGGCCGTATTGACGGAACTACTGTGGGATTCGTGGCTAACCAGCCGCTTGTACTTGCAGGTGTGCTTGACTGCGACTCATCAGACAAAGCCGCAAGGTTTATCCGCTACTGCGATGCCTTTAACATCCCTATCGTAACCCTTGAGGATATGCCTGGTTACCTTCCGGGTATTGATCAGGAGCACGCAGGAGTTATCCGCCACGGCGCAAAACTTCTTTATGCATACAGCGAAGCATCAGTTCCTAAGTTCACTGTAATTCTGAGAAAAGCATACGGCGGAGGTTATATCGCTATGAACTCGCGTCACCTGAGGGCCGATTTTGTTTTCGCATGGCCTACAGCAGAAATTGCTGTGATGGGTCCTGAAGGAGCAGCAAACATCATTTTCCGCAAGGAGATTATGGAAGCAGAAGATTCAGACGCAATGCGCAAACAGAAAGTAGAGGAGTACAAACAGAAGTTTGCAAATCCTTATGTAGCGGCAGCCAAAGGATATATCGATTCAGTAATTAATCCTGTTGAAACAAGAAAGTATCTCATACACGCCCTTGAGGTCTCTGCAAATAAAGTGGTGAAGAGACCTAACAAGAAGCACGGAATTCCACCATTTTAAAAATAAAAGTTACCATAATGAAAATGGAAGAAAACAAGTATGAAACTTTGCAGATTTTTACTGACGCAAGGATATACAAGACAAACCTCACCAAGAAATACAGGAACCGCAAGATCTGGAAAAAACCGGACCTTCAGGAGATATACTCGGTTATTCCCGGCGTTGTAACTTCAATTACTGTAAAGGAGGGTGAGCACGTTACCAAAGGCGCAGAGCTTATGGTTTATGAAGCAATGAAAATGCAGAATATAATCAGAGCCCCTTTTGACGGCACAGTGGATAAAATTCATGTGAAAGCCGGAGAAAAAACAGCCAAAGGTGTGCTCATGATTTACCTGAAATCTGATGTTCCTTTTGATACTGATGAACCGGAAACTATTTCCAGCGTTCCAGATCAAGACGAATAAAGACAAAGAGGAATATAGTAAATGCCCATAATGAAGATCCCCCGTAACTTACAAAAGGAAGGGGGATCCCAATTACGGGCATTATTCCTATTGTCATTCCAATGTTTATAAAGAAGTGCATGAAGATTACGGAAGCGAGGGCATAACCGTAAATTCTTGTAAAATTATCCTTTTGCCTCTCTGCAAGCGTGAGTATCCTTACAAGCAAAAAGACAAACAGCCCCACAACAACCATGGAGCCAACAAATCCCCACTCCTCGCCAACAGTACAGAAAATAAAGTCTGTGCTCTGTTCCGGCACAAAGTTGAATTTAGTCTGAGTTCCCTTCAGAAATCCCTTCCCGAAAAATCCGCCCGAACCAATAGCAATTTTTGACTGGTGCACATTGTAACCGGCACCCTGCAGGTCCTCTGTGACTCCCAGAAGGTTTTCAATACGAGCCCGCTGATGATCCTGCAATACCTCGTCGAAAAAGAACTGAACAGAAAAGATAAGTGCTGTTGAGACAAAAAAGCACATCAGGATATATTTCATATATTTTATCTTATCCCTGATTGCCTTGTAAACAAAATAGAGAAGCGGAAATGTCATGTAAACCGCAAGCCACTCCACATCGTTTAGTGACCAGGGGATGAATTTAAGCTCTCCGGTTTTAGGAGATAAAATCAGGACGGGAAGATAAACAGCAAGAAAAACAATGTTATGCAGAAACCTCTTCGAAAATGCTGTCTTTGCAATAACCATAAGAATAAAGAGCAGAATCATTGAGGTAAATGAAGAGAAGGCAAGAGTTACCACAAAGAGGAGAATGGCAAGAATCCCGAATGCAAGATACCAGCCGCTTAGCCCCTCTCTGTATAAAACAAACAGGAAGCTTGCAAATACCAGCGCAGAGCCGGTCTCCTTCTCCAGAATAATCAGCAGCATGGGAACTACAATCACAAGCCCAACCTTTACAAGCGAAGAGAATCTTTTGAGTCTGAAGTTATATGCACTCATCATGGAGGCGAGCGCAAATGAGGTTGTTATTTTGGCAAGCTCTGCAGGCTGAACCCTTACAGGGCCTATCATAAACCAGGATTTAGAGCCGTTAACCTCCACCCCTACAAATATCACCGCAAAGAGAAGCAACATACTCAGGAAATAGAGTATCCACGCCAGTACGTTGTACAGTTTGGGATTTATTACAAAAAGGATGAATGAGGCAATAATGAGAGAGGTGACAATCCAGATAAACTGCATTCCATACCTCTGCGAAATGTCCAGAATATGGGCGTGCTCTTCGTCATAAACAGAGGCAAATACACTAATCCAGCCAATCATTACCAGGGCAAACCAGGTAATGATGAGAGGCCAGTCAAGCTTTCGGTATAATTGTCCTGCTATCATCTCTTTGGTATTGGTACGTTTTGAATAAGGTTGCCTGAGATAACATATGCCTCCAGGTCTGTTCTTTCAACTTTGCCTTTGAGGTATCTCTCAACAAGCAGGGAAGCTATAGGTGCTGCCCATGTTGCTCCAAAGCCGGCATTTTCAATATATGCTGCCACAGCCACCTTGGGATTATCCTTAGGTGCAAAGCAGATAAATACCGAATGGTCTTTTCCGTGAGGGTTCTGAGCCGTTCCTGTTTTTCCGCAGATCTCCAGCCCCGGAACTGCTGCAATTCTGGCAGTTGCCCCTGAACCCGGCTCTGAATTAACAGCCAGGTACATACCATGAATTACTTTTTTAAAATTGGCTGTATCTACTTTTGTGTAGTGTCTTTGAGAAAAGTCACTGCTGAGAGTTGTATCCTCTGCACCCTTTATAATGTGGGGAGTGTAGTAATACCCTCTGTTTGCCAGTGTGGCTGCCAGATTTGCAAGGTGAAGGGGAGTTGTCCCAATTTCGCCCTGTCCAATTGAAAGAGATATTATTGATAGTGACTTCCATCGGTTTTTGCCGTGGATTCTGTCGTATGTCTTTGTAGAGGGGAGGACTCCGCCCTGCTCTCCCGGCAGATCACTTCCCAGCTTGAGACCAAATCCAAAGCTCTCCACATACTCTTTCCAGGATTCAAAAGCTGCGGTAACATTGGGATAGGCCGGGTTGTCGATTATTCTTCTGAAGGCATTTGCATAGTATGCGTTGCACGACATCATAATAGACGAGGTGAGATTTGTGGGTGAGGGGTGAGCGTGGCAGGCGATTCCCCTTCCAACCTTGTAGCCCATATTGCATGGATAGGTCATCACTGTATCTATAACACCCTCCTGAAGAGCTATAAGACCATTAACCAGCTTGAAAACCGAGCCCGGAGGATATGGAGACATCACTGCCCTGTTAAACATAGGTTTGTATGGGTCGTTTACAATCTCGTTGTAATGCTTGTTAATTGTGGCAAGTTTTGATACCTCCAGACCGGGGCTGGAAACAAGGGTAAGAATCTCTCCGGTTGATGGCTCAATTGCAACTACACTTCCCACTTTGTTTACCATCAGGCTCTCGACATACTGCTGAAGTTCAGCATCAATTGATGCGGTAATGTTTTTTCCGGGAACAGCCTCTTTGTCGTATTTGCCGTCTGCAAAATTTGACTTGATTTTATTGTGAACATCCCTGAGAAAAATGTTGTAACCCTTCTCTCCTCTTAAAATAGTCTCATAGGATTGTTCAATTCCTGTTCTTCCCACATAATCTCCCCTCTTGTACTCCGGGTTTTTCCTGATATATGATGTGTCAACCTCAGAGATATAACCAAGAAGATTTCCGCAGGCATTGTAGGGGTAACTCCGGATAGTTCTGGAAACGGCCCCAAAGCCCTGGAACTTATATGCCTTTTCAAGAAAAACTGAGTATTGAGCAGGTGAAATCTGTTTAACAAACGGGAGTGTCTGGTATCCGATTCTTCTTCTGTACTTTCTGTATTCGGCAAGGGTTGCCCTGACATCTGCGATATCAAGGCCAAAAATTGCACACAGGTCTGCAGTGTCCAGATCCTTTACCTCGTATGGAGTAATCATGATATCGTAGGCAGTTTCGTTACCTACCAGAATTTTTCCGTTGCGGTCATAAATAATGCCGCGGGCCGGATATCTTATATCATATCTGAATGCGTTGTTGCTGGCTGTAATCTTGTACTCCTCGTCCAGAATCTGCAGGTTGAAGAGCTGAAGAACAATGACAAGGGCAACCCCAAGGATACCCAGTATCAGAATGTTCTTCTTCTTTAATTCAAAAGCCATGGCTACAGATTATTATCTCCAGTTTTTGTAAAAGATGCCAAATTCAAGCAGAATGAGCAGCAGCATGTTTACAGAGAAGCTCAGAAGCAGTCTGGGCAGGTTTCCGATAAAATAGGTAAGGGAAAAACTCTCAATAAACACAACAGATATATGGTGAATTGCCAGAAGGATACCGGCATAGAGAAGGAATCTCCTGAATCCCATCTCTGCCATTCCGGGGCGAATCTCGCTCTCCAGTTCTCCTTTTCGGATAATAAGGCTGAGGACTGGCTCGCGCAGGAATGCCATCATAACAAGAGAGGCAGAATTGAGCCCGGCCATTCCGTTGTAAAGCAAATCTGTTCCCAGGCCCATTCCGAATGCCCATAAAAGGACAGTTACCGGTGAGAAACTTACAGGGAGAGTAAGTATAAAGAGCGGGTAGATTACTAAAAAGAGCATCGGCCCAAAGTCAATGAAATTGGAAATGAGCAGCTGTGCAATAAGAAAGCTGACAAAAACTATGGTATTACTTACTCCCTGTTTCATACTGTCTGCTTAAATCGTTTAGCTCCTGAGAGTGTTTGTTTGACACAACTCTTACAAATCTGACCGTTCTGAAATCCTGGAACAGTCTTACCCTTATTTCATGATGAGTTCCCCTGATTATTTTTGATTTCCCGGCTGTTCCAATTGGAATATTTTCAGGGAAAAGGGTAGAGAAACCACTTGTGTAAACTGTGTCTCCCACCATAAATTTTATATGCTGCGGAATCTCTGTGAGTACTGCGGTTTTTGCATCTTTACCATCCCAGATAAGCGGTCCGAATGCACCGCTTTTACCAATTTTTGCACTGACGCTCTGGTTGATATTGAGCAGGGAAATCACATAGGCATATCTTTCCGAAACCTGACTCACAATTCCAACAACACCACCGGGAGAGACAACGCCCATATCCTTGCGGATACCGTTTCTGCTTCCCCTGTTTATAATAAGGTAGTTGTGTTTGTTGTTTGTGCTGTTTGCTACAATTCTTGCCGGAATGTATTCAAACTGTGCAAGTGAGTCGGGGATGTTAATCCCCACTCCCCGCACTGAGTCTGCTGCAATAGTATCTGCAGCGTTTTCTGTTAATTCTGCAAAGGCTCTGTATTTCTCCAGATCTGTCTGAAGCCTCAGATTTTCCTCTGCAAGCGCCCGGTTAACATCCCGGAGGCTTGTGTAGTATTTTGCATCTGCAACAGCTTTGCTCAGAGAGCCCCGAATGTCCATGTAAATTCCGCCAATCTTTATCTGCTGGAAGAAGGAGCTGTTTGATATCATAACCAAAGAGAAAACTTCCAGTACTATAAAGAGCAGCAGCGCTATAAGCCTGTCCAGGTTCGGAGACCTCTTCTTAGCCATTGCTTAGCGGATTAGATACGGCAACTTGTCACAATTCTTGAGAGCAATGCTTGTACCTCTTGCTACTGCATGAAGCGGGTCGTCAGAAACATGAAACTTAATGTTGATTTTGTCTGTAAGTCTCTTGTCAAGTCCTCTGAGCAAAGCGCCGCCACCGGTAAGGAAAATACCCTTCTGAACTATATCTGCATAGAGTTCAGGCGGAGTCTGCTCCAGAACTGAAATTACCGCAGCCTCAATCTTTGCAAGGGATTTGTCAATACAGTGAGCAATCTCCTGACTTGTAACACTCACCTCTACAGGGTGTGCTGTCATAAGGTTTGGTCCCCTTACAACATAAGGTTCCGGATATTCATCAAGTTCTGAGAGAGCTGCACCAACACGGATTTTAATATCCTCTGCCGTTAGCTCACCAATCTTGATGTTATGCTGCTGACGCATATACTGCTGAATTTCATTAGTAAACACATCGCCTGCAACACGGATACTCTGATTGAACACAATACCGCCAAGGGAGATAACAGCAATCTCTGTAGTACCGCCTCCTATGTCAACAACCATGTTTCCGGAAGGTGCCTCCACATCGAGTCCTATACCTATGGCAGCAGCCATTGGTTCGTAAATCAAATATACATCCCTTCCGCCTGCATGCTCAGACGAGTCACGCACAGCACGAATTTCAACCTCAGTACTTCCGGATGGGATACATACCACCATGCGAAGACTCGGAGTGAAAATGGTATTGCGGTAGTTGATCATCTTGATGAAACCGCGTATCATCGCCTCTGCTGCGTTAAAGTCTGCAATCACCCCGTCTCTGAGAGGTCTTACTGTTTTGATGTTTGCGTGTGTCTTGCCATGCATCATTCTGGCCTTTTGACCGAATGCTATAGGCTTGCCTGTGTTCTGGTCAATAGCCACAATCGAGGGCTCATCAACGACAACTTTGTCGTTCATGAGTATGATAGTGTTGGCTGTTCCCAGGTCAATGGCCAGTTCCTGTGTTAAAAATGAAAATGCCATATTCTATTAATATATTGTCAATGTTTAAAATGTCTGGTTCTTGTGAATACCATCGATATTCCGTTCTGGTCGCAATACTCCACGGTATCCTTATCCCTTACCGAGCCGCCCGGCTGAATAACCGAAGTGATGCCGGCCTTGTGTGCAATCTCAATTGAATCTGCAAACGGGAAAAATGCATCCGAAGCCATAACCGCTCCGGAGAGCTCAAACCCGAATCCCTCTGCCTTGGTTATTGCCTGGCGAAGAGCGTCCACCCTTGAGGTCTGTCCAACTCCGCTGGCAAGTAGAGTATTGTTTTTTGCCAGAACTATTGAATTTGACTTAGAGTGCTTTACAAGTTTGTTTGCAAATGTTAAATCCAGGAGCTCAGCCTCAGACGGAGTTGTTTTTGTAACAACTTCGTGGTCTGCTGCGTTTTCAACTGCTGCATCCCTCTCCTGAACAAGCGCACCGCCCAGAAGTGATCTGAATTTTGTCGCTGTTTTTCTCTCCTTGTTGTCGATAAGTATGATTCTGTTTTTCTTCTCTTTCAGAACTTCAAGCGCATCTGATGTATATGAAGGGGCAATAACCACCTCAAAGAAAATTGTATTCATTCCCACTGCTGCGGCTTTGTCAATCTCCCTGTTGGCAATAATAATTCCTCCGAAGGCCGACAGCGGGTCGCATGCCAGTGCCGCCTCCCATGCCGCAGGGATTGTCTCCCTCGAGGCACATCCGCAGGCGTTGTTATGCTTCAGGATTGCAACGGTTGGCTCGGTAAAGTCACCAATAAGCTCAATGGCTGCCTCAATGTCAAGCAGGTTGTTGTATGAAATCTCCTTTCCCCAGATTTGCTCCGGAAGAGATCCCTCTGCTCCGTAGTAAACTGCCTTCTGATGCGGATTCTCTCCGTAGCGGAGCTGTTGTGAGCTTAAAAAGCTTTCGCGGAATGCATCAATTTTCTCTTCACGGTTAAAATACTGGAAAATAGCCGTGTCGTATCCCGAACTTACCGCAAAAGCATATGCAGCAAATCTTCTTCTCTCCTCTATTGTTGAGTTTGTTCCGTTTTTGTCAAGAAGTTCGTTTAGTAACGGATACTGCTCCATAGATGCAACTATCAGAACATCCCTGTAATTTTTTGCGGCTGCCCTTATGAGGGAGATTCCGCCTATATCAATCTTCTCAATAATTTCCTCATGAGAAGCAGATGAATCAACATATTGTCCGAATGGGTAGAGGTCAACAATTACCAGGTCAATTCCGGGAATATCATACTCCCCAATTTGTCTGATGTCAGTCTCATTCTCCCTTCTGTGCAGGATTCCTCCGAAAACTTTCGGGTGCAGGGTCTTTACTCTTCCACCGAGGATTGACGGATAACCCGTTACCTCCTCTACTGTTTTGACAGGAAGGCCAAGCCCTTTGAAGAAATCATACGTTCCGCCGGTAGAGAGTAGTTCTGTACCTCCTGAAACGAGTTTCCGGGCTATTTCTTCAATTCCATCTTTGTGATATACAGAGATTAATGCGCGTTTAATTGTTCTTTGTTCCATATGTAAGAAATAGATACAAAACTACGAAAATTTAACCAATTAATAGTTAATTTTGCGGGTATAAATAACAATAGAATTTATGGCCCTTAAACGATACGCAGTTATAGTTGCCGGAGGCTCCGGAACCAGGATGGGAGGCAGCATCGCAAAACAGTTTATGATGCTGGGAGATAAACCCATACTCCTCCGTACGGTTGAGACATTTCTTTCGCTCACCCCCTCGGCAGAACTTATAATTGTTGTGCCAGCAGCACTGCGTGATCACTGGAAGGAACTTTGCCGTGAAAGAAAGCTTACTTTTCGCCATACTTTGGTAACAGGAGGCATTACCAGATTTCACTCTGTAAAAAATGCCCTTAAGTATGTCGAACCAGGAGCCCTTGTTGCTGTGCATGACGGCGTAAGACCCTTTGCAACAAAGGAGTTTATTGAAAGCATGTATGAGGTGGCAGAAGAGAAGGGAGCAGTTATTCCGGTTGTAAAGGTTTCGGATTCCCTGAGGGAACTTGACCAGAACGGAAGTCACCCGGTAAACAGGGATAACTATATTGCTGTACAGACACCGCAGGTGTTCCGGTCTGAGTTGCTGCTAAAAGCGTACAATAAAGCATATTCGCCGGTTTTCACCGACGACGCTTCAGTTGTTGAAAGCATAGGAGAAAAGGTGCATTTTGCCGACGGTCTGGCGACAAACATCAAAATTACAAAACCGGAAGATATGGTTCTGGCTCAGGCTCTGCTTACTTCTTTTTAAGTGAGCTGCCTTTTTGCGGAAAATCTTTAACCCAAACCTGTCTTTCGATGGCCTGATCAAGTGAAATGAATGTCTCAGTCTGCTCTACAGAAGGAATATTCTGAATAGTGTTAATGAGAATCTCCATCAGGTGGTCGTGATTCTGGCAGTAGATCTTGAGCATGAGGGCGTGTTTACCTGTTACAAAGTGACACTCAACAACCTCTGAGATGTTCTTCAGGGCTTCGATAACCTGAGGATAGTGGTTTGCCTGAGCAAGACTTACTCCCACAAAAGCACATACATTCAAACCCAGAGTTTGTGGCTTTACAAGCAGACGTGATCCGGTAATGATTCCGAGATTCTCCATCTTTTTCACCCGCTGGTGAATCGCCGCACCTGAAACGCCGCACTCACGGGCTATTTCAAGAAATGGCATTCTTGCGTTTTTTACAAGAAATGATAAGATTTTCTGATCAATCTGATCAATTTGATATTTAGGCATAAGAGTTATATTTGTTATCTAAACACACAAATATAATAATAAATTATAATTAAACAGGATTTATTTTCTGATAAAAGAAAAGCCATCTTAATGGAATTTCACCTGAATATGCCGTCAGATAATCAGAATATGAGCATGCAATATATTGACTTTTATCATTTTTTACATCCGGAACAACCATCCACCATCTTCCGGTCGTGCTGCTTGAAATAAATACCAATTCCTGTCCGTCCTGCCCCATGCTTACAATTTTCTTGTTAAACATATCTTCAGGAACTGATACCCCGGGATCTTCTGAAATGCTTGCTGCCATTGCTTCAAAGAGGTGCCAGAGCACTTCTGCAGCCAGTTGCATCGAAGGGCTCCTGAACTTGCTTTTTGGAGCGTACCCAAACAAAAACATAGTTTTGAAACGCTGACCCATTCCAATGTAGCGGGAAATCTGGCATAACTCCTCGGCGTACAGGCCGTTGGGTGACTGTTCGCTATTGTCGGGAAAGTCTGCAACCCTTATGCAGCGCATATCCATGTAAAAATGGGTTGAATTCCTCATAAGTGGCTCGCAGTTACCTACATTGCCCCTCAGGCTCCCAAGCCTCATCTCCTCGAAGAATTTTTCTCTCAGTGACGAAAGTATACCCGGGTGATATTTGTAAATCTGGTAGCCCACATGGGAAAAGCTTGATGCATTTTTATCGGTGAGGATATGGTCCAGAATATTGTTCTCGGGAAAATCACTTCCGGCAGAGATTAATGTAGCCGAATATTCTGTTTCCGGGGCAAAAGTTGCGATTTTTGGCAGCTCGCTGCCGGTAAGAACAATGCTTCTGAGGCCTATTGAACTGCAAAGGTCAAGAGTCTTGCGAAGCTGATTTACACCCGGTTCTGTATAGAACACTTTAAAATTGGAGTGGCAGTAGAGGTTCTGAAGTGCCTTGAAGATACTTCCCTCACCTGTTGTGTTAATGATAACTGCCAGGGCACTGCCTGCAGTAACCTCGTTCAAAGCCGCAACAGGGATAGCTTCGAAATTTGCATTATTCGCTTTCATATTTCAGTATTACGAATTATCGCTTTTTTCTGGGCTTTTCGGGTGTCTCCTCGATAATCTTTTTCACAGTTTCAAGCTCAAGCGAGGCAGGGTCTGTTCCCTTTGGAATCTTGTAGTTGTTTTTACCCTTTTTGATGTAGGCGCCAAACCTTCCGTTGAGAATCTCTATTCCCTCACCTTCGAAGCTCTTGATAAGCCTCTGCTCCTCTTTCTTTGAATTCTCCTCAATAAGTCTTACGGATGTTTCAAGGTCAATTGTGTAGGGGCTAAAATCTTTACCGATAGAGATAAATTTGCCGCTGTACTTGATATATGGGCCAAATCTTCCTGAAGATGCTACAATCTCGTGACCGTTGTATTCACCCACCTTGCGTGGCAGGGCAAAGAGCTGAAGCGCCTCTGCAAGGGTGATTGTCTCGAGCAGCTGGCCTTTTGCGAGGCTCACAAATCTTTTTTCGGGATCTTCGCTGTCGCCAATCTGAGCAAGCGGGCCAAATCTTCCCAGTCTTACAAGAACAACTTTTCCGGTAGCAGGGTCAGAACCCAGCACTCTCTCTGCATTAGCAGGGCGCGAGCCGGTAAGTGTATCTTCAACCTTCTTGCTGAAAGGTTTGTAGAAATCGTCAATAACCTTGTTCCACAAAAGTTTTCCCTCGGCAACAGTATCAAACTGCTCCTCAACTTTTGCTGTAAATCCAAAGTCCACTACAGAATCAAAGTTATCCACAAGGAAATCGTTAACCAGCATTCCTATATCCTCAGGGAAGAGTTTGTTTTTCTCAGAACCCCATACCTCTTTGTGGAGGGTGTGTTTGATTTCGCTCTTCTCAAGGGTAAAGGTGTTAAACTGCCGCTCGGTTCCCGGGCGGGTATCCTTTACCACATAACCTCTCTGGATTATTGTAGAGATTGTTGGCGCGTATGTGGATGGTCTGCCTATTCCAAGCTCTTCAAGCTTTTTCACAAGGCTCGCCTCTGAATATCTTGGCGGCTTTTGGGTATATTTCTCAGTTGCAGTCACCTTCAGGCGGTGCATAAGCTGGCCGGTTTTCAGCTCAGGCAGATTGAGCAGTGTCTCCTCCTCATCCTGGTCTTCGTCACTGGATTCTGCATAAACCTTGAGGAAACCGTCAAACTTGATTCTGTCTGCGGTGGCCATGAATTTGTGCCTCAGGCTCTCAGACTCAATTGAGATTTCTGTTCTTCCTATTGTGGCCTCTGCCATCTGCGATGCGATGGTCCTTTTCCAGATAAGAGCGTAAAGCTTCTTCTCCTGCGGGCCACCCTCTATCTCTGTGTTTGCAAGGTATGTGGGGCGAATGGCCTCGTGTGCCTCCTGAGCTCCCTTTGTTTTAGTTGCAAACTGTCTTGTTTTGGAATACTCCTTGCCGTACATGTCGGTAATAACCTGTTTGGCTGCGCCAAGCGCAAGCTTTGAGAGGTTAACCGAGTCGGTACGCATATATGTAATGTATCCCGATTCGTATAATGTCTGCGCCACGCGCATTGTCTGTATCAGTGAAAATCCAAGTTTTCTGGATGCCTCCTGCTGCAGGGTAGATGTAGTAAAAGGTGGCGATGGATTTCTCTTTGCCTCCTTCTCCTCTACGGAGCCAATATGGAAACTGGCATTGATGCATGCCTCCAGAATGTTCTGCGCATCGGAAGGGTTTTCGAACTTTTCGGGGATTTCGGCCTTTACCTTAACGGTGTTCTTGCTGCCGTCGGGATTGAAAATACCCTCTATCCTGTATTGTGATTTTGCAGAAAATGCAGAGATCTCCCTTTCGCGGTCAACTATCAGCCTTACTGCAACTGACTGTACCCTGCCGGCAGAGAGTTTTGGTCTTACCTTTTTCCAGAGGAGCGGAGAGAGCTGAAAGCCTACTATGCGGTCGAGCACTCTTCTTGCCTGCTGGGCCATCACAAGGTTCATGTCAATATCCCTGGGATTCTGAACTGCGTGCTGGATTGCCTCTTTTGTGATTTCGTGAAATACAATTCTTCTGGTCTTTGCAGGGTCAAGTTTAAGTGCTTCGCGAAGGTGCCATGCAATAGCCTCTCCCTCGCGGTCTTCATCGGATGCAAGCCAAACAACAGATGCTGCTTTGGCCAGAGACTTAAGCTCTGCAACAACCTTCTTTTTGTCGTCAGATACCAGGTACTGCGGCTCGTAACCATTCTCCAGATCTACGCTAAGTGAGCTGGAAGGCAGGTCCCTGATATGTCCGAAACTTGATTTTACTGTAAATCCATCCCCCAGAAATTTGCCGATAGTCTTCGCCTTTGCAGGCGATTCGACAATTACTAAATTCTCTCCCATATCGTCTGTTATAAACCTTGATGATTGCAAAGTAAGGTATAAAATAAGGTATAATCAAAATTTTTATTCCTAATTTTGCCCCTTAAGACACCTTATATACAGCGTAGAATATGGAGATTAAAAATAAGGAGAAATTTCTGAAGTGGTTCAGAATTATAGTTTTCGGCCCTTTTGTGCTTCTGTTGTTTGTGCTTTTACTGGTAGGCATTTTTGCCGACATACCATCATTCCAGGAGCTGGAGGACCCTAAAAGCAACCTTGCCACAGAGATCATATCTGAGGATGGAGAGATACTTACAACTTTTCACATAGAAAACCGTTCGTTCGTAACATTCGATGAACTATCCCCAAGCCTTGTCTCTGCAGTTATTGCAACCGAGGATGCCCGTTTCAGAAGTCACAGCGGAATTGACTTCAGGAGTCTGGCGCGTGTGGGTGTAAAATCGATACTTCTTGGCCAGACTCGTTCGGGCGGAGGAGGAAGTACTCTTACACAGCAGCTTGCCAAAACACTTTTCCCGCGTGATACAGTAAGGAGCAGGATTCCCGGAGCCAAACTTGTGGTTCTTGGGGTTAACAAGTTCCGGGAATGGATTACAGCTGTAAAGCTTGAGAGAAACTATACAAAGAATGAGATTCTGAGCATGTACATGAATGCTGTCTTCTTTGGAAGTAATGCATATGGTATACGCGCCGCATCAAATACCTTTTTTGGAAAAGTACCTTCAGAACTTACAATAGAGGAGAGCGCCCTTCTGGTGGGGATGGTCAACAAACCAAGCCGCTTTAATCCGGTTAGTAACCCTGAGCTCTCCCTTCAGAGGAGAAATCACGTTCTGAATCAGATGCGCAAGTACAAATATATTGACAGGGCCACATACGATTCTGTAGTTCAGCTTCCAATCAAACTGGCATATACCCAGCAGGATCATAACTCCGGTCTGGGACCCTATTTCAGGGATATGCTCCGCAGGGTTATGAATGCAAAAGAGCCTGTTCGTTCAGATTACCGCCAGAGAGCAGACTACAGCGCAGACTCAACCCTGTGGCGGGACGATCCTCTCTACGGCTGGCTCAACAAGAACCTTAAACCGGATGGTTCAAAATACAACCTCGATAAGGATGGTCTAAAGATCTATACTACCATTAACTCAAAAATGCAGAAATATGCAGAGCAGGCGGTTGCCGAACACCTTGGCAAAGACCTTCAGCCTGCATTTTTCAGGGAGCTTAAATGGAAAAACAACAAGCCATTTTCAAACAATGTTCCCAAAAATGTTTCTGAAAACATTATGAAACAGGCCCGCAGATGGAGCGACAGATGGAGAATGCTTAAGGAGGAGGGTCTCACAGACAGGGAGATTGAGGCAACTTTCTCCAAGCCGGTAAATATGACCGTTTTCTCGTGGAAAGGAGCCGGGTACATAGACACAGTAATGACTCCAAACGACTCAATTAAATATTACAAATCGTTTCTGCGTGCATCGTTTATGGCAATGGAGCCTCAGACAGGATTTGTGAGAGCCTATGTAGGAGGGCCAAACTATCGTTACTTCAAGTATGACAATGCCCGTCAGGCAAAACGCCAGGTGGGTTCTACAATAAAACCGTTCCTCTATACACTTGCAATGCAGGAGGGCTTTACTCCGTGTGACAAGGTTGTGAATGTTCCGCAGACATTTATTGTTGGTGATACAACCTGGACTCCCGAGAGTACAGACAAACCCGAGTGGATAGGTAAGACAGTGACTCTTAAATGGGGTCTTACAAAGAGTTCCAATAACATATCTGCCTATCTGATGAAACAGTTTGGACCTCACGCAATGGTGGACATGGCAAGACGGCTGGGAATCAACAGCTATCTCGATCCCGTTGTCTCTCTTTGCCTTGGGCCGGCAGACATCACTCTTTTTGAGATGGTGGGTGCATACAATACGTATCCGAGCAAGGGGGTTCATATTGAACCAACATTTGTTCTGAGAATTGAGGATAAGGCGGGGAATGTGCTGGGAAGCTTTACCGGACGCAAGAGAGAGGCTATCAGTGAATCTACTGCATTTCTGATGGTGAATCTTATGCAGGGCGTGGTTAACGAAGGTACTGCTGCAAGGCTCAGATATAAATATGTTCCAACTGGCCCTATTGCCGGTAAGACTGGTACAACAAATGACCAGTCCGACGGATGGTTTATTGGTTATGTTCCAAAACTGACTGCAGGAGTATGGGTTGGGGCCGAAGACCGTCAGGTTCACTTCGAAGGCCTTGCCCTTGGGGGAGGTTCCAATATGGCGCTTCCAATATGGGGTCTCTTTATGCAGAAGGTTCTTGCAGACCAGTCGCTGGGGATATCGGACAGAGATGTATTTACGGCTCCTCCGGGATTCTCGGCTCAGCTCAACTGTAACGGCAGCGATGACGAACTTGACAGTAACGCCATGGCAAACGATCCGTTTTTCCATTAATATTTTAAATTGACAGGATGAAGAAGGTGGTTGCCCTCATATACGGGGGAGATTCTTCGGAGGCAGAGGTCTCCGTAAAAAGCGGCAGACATGTGGCTGCCCATCTGGACAGAAATCTGTTCGAAGTTCACGAAATCATGCTTAAAGGCAGGGACTGGAGTGTAAAACTGCAGTCCGGAGAGACGGCACAGATTGAAAAATCTGATTTCTCATATTCTGCAGAAGGACGAAAGGTCACGTTTGACATAGCTCTTATAATGATTCACGGAACTCCGGGTGAAAATGGCCTGCTCCAGGCATATCTCGAGATGGTGGGAGTGCCTTATACTACCTGCTCTTCTACTGTCTCTGCAATCTCTTTCGATAAATATGCCTGTAAGTGCTATCTGCGCGACACAGGAGTAAAGATGGCTAGGGAGGTTTTCCTCCATAAAGGAGATAAATACAACACCTCTGAGATAATTTCCAGACTTGGACTTCCTCTTTTTGTCAAGCCAAATGTGGGCGGAAGCAGCTTTGGGGTTACAAAGGTTAAAAAAGAGGAGGATCTTGAGGCGGCAATCAATGAGGCTCTTCGCGAGGGTGATACTGTTCTTGTGGAGGAATATATTGCCGGAAGGGAGATGACCAACGGAGTTTTTGAGGCAGATGGAAATCTTGTTCGCCTTCCTGTAACAGAAATTATTCCTGACAACGAATTTTTCGATTATGAAGCAAAATACCTTGGTGCTTCCAGGGAGATTTGTCCGGCTCACATATCAGTTGAGCTGAACAAAAAGATAGTTGATATTACCCATAAAATCTACCGCTACCTGGGATGTGCCGGGGTTGTGAGGGTAGATTACATTATCCGCGGGGAGGAGATTTTCTTCCTTGAAATCAATACAGTTCCCGGCATGACCGAGATGAGCCTTGTTCCTCAGCAGGTAAGGGCCGCAGGCATGACCATAGGGGAGTTCTTAACTAAAATTCTGGAAACAAGTTTATCATCATGAAATTCAGGGCCCTTTTATTTGCGTTACTTTTAATTTCTCCGTTTGCGGGAGCTCAGCAGTGGATAACCGGAAAAGTGCTGGATGTTAAGGGGGCAGGGATAGAGGGCGTTGTAGTATCCGATGGTTATACAGTTGTAAAGAGCGATGCCTCCGGCAGCTACTTCTTTGATACAAATCCAAAGGCAAAATTCATTTTTGTATCTACTCCGCAGGGACATGACCATAAAGGCTCATTTTATCAGAAGATAGGAGAGGGTGCGGAGTACAATTTCACTCTTGTTAAGGTTGAGAAGACTCCAAACACATTTATTCACCTGAGTGATACTGAGGCAAGTGTTTACAAAGACTGGGTAACGCTTTTCAAGAGTTATGTGTCAAATGTGAAGCCTGCTTTTGTTGTTTTTAACGGTGATATATGCTATGAAAAGGGAATGCGTTTTCACGCTGAGGAGCTCATGTCTGAGAACCTGGGTATAAGGGCAGTCTACACACTCGGAAACCACGATCTTGTTGATGGTGCCTACGGCGAGGAGCTCTACGAAAAGTTGTTTGGACCTGTATGGTATTCATTCAATTCTGGAGGGGTTCATTTTGTAAATCTGCCTGTCCTTTACGGAGACAGAAAAACCGGATTTACTGCAGATGATGTATACTCCTGGCTAAAAAAGGATCTTGAAGCAGTTGTGCCCGGCACGCCTATAGTTATTTTTGACCACCACCTTGTTGGGTTTGAAACAAATTTTGTTCTCAAAACCGATAAGATGGAACTAGACCTGATGGCATATAACCTTAAGGCATATCTGTATGGCCATTACCATACCAATCTTTATCACAAGACTCTTAAAGGGGAAGTTGCCACAATCTCTACTATGTCACCAAACAAAGGCGGGATTGACCATTCACCCTCATCTTTCAGACTTATTACATTCAGCCCTTCGGGGGAACTGAAGAGTCAGCTTGTATACTCTCCGCTCGATAAGCATATCAGGGCGACAGCCTTCAGGGAGAGGGAGCAGCAGGGACGAACACTCTTTGGCGGGGAGAGAACCGGCATAAAGGTAATTGCATCTCTTTATGATACCCCTTCAAATGTTACTGCTGCCTGGGCAATAGCGGGGAAAAAGGAGTACAAACTAACTAAAACGGGTACTTTCACATGGATTGCAACCATCCCGGGTTCGGCCTTCAAAAAGGGAGAGGATTTGTCTCTCTCTGTAAAGGCAAACTTTTCTGACGGCAGCCAGATTATTAAACCCGCCCAGGTTGCATTTGATGATATATCTGCAACTGTTGTTAAAACTCCTGAAATTCTCTGGAGTTCAAATCTTGGCGCACCGGTTTTCATGACTTCGCCGGTTGTTTCAGAGTCACTTGTTATATGCGCCACAACTGACGATGACAGTTCAAAGGTAGCAGGAATTACTGCTCTCGATAAAAAGAGCGGTAAAACCGTCTGGTCTTTCAGAACGGTTAATTCGGTTAAAAATTCAATGGCGGTATGGGAGGGAGTTCTCTTTGCCGCAGATGTTGAGGGGCGAGTATATGCTCTTGATGTTCAGAGGGGAACGCTCAAGTGGTCGAGGGAGTTAAGAAGCAATTCAATACATCCCGTTTATACTCAGGGAGTGACAGTTCACGATGGTGTTCTGTATGCCGGCCAGGGTGCTTTTCTTACTGCCCTTAGAGTTTCAGACGGTAAAGTTTTATGGGTAAATGAGGCATGGAAGGGTGGTGTCTCTACAGTTGCCTCCCCAGTGGTGGAGAAGGGATCCGGGGTTTTGCTCACAGCGGCATACTGGACAGGAAGGTTTGCTCACGAGGCCTCAACCGGGAAACTTCTCTGGGAGAAGAGAGATGATGATACAAGAATTGCAGACAACTCTCCGGTAGCCTTTGGCGGGAGTCTCTTCTACTCGTCACCAAACTATATTACCGAGGTAAATCCCGTTACCGGCGAAGAGCTGCTGAAACACAAAATACCTTACACCATTAACAGTAACTCAAGGCCACTTGTAACAGAAAACTATTACATAACAGGTACAGCAGATAAAGGTGTTGCCGCTTTTGACAGAAAGAGGGAATACAGGGAGATGTGGAACTTTAGGACCAATCCTTCAATTCTCTATACTGCTCCTTACACCAAGGATTTTCAGATGACTGTTGAGGGAGGTGTTGTAATGCAGGGAGACAATGTTTACTTTGGTGCAAACGATGGTTATATCTACTGTGTTGAGGCTAAAACAGGTGTTTTCCGCTGGAGGCTGAATGCTGGAATGCCTCTTCTTGGAACCCCGGTAATTGATAACGGAGTTCTGTATGCTGCCGACTTTGCGGGCAACATATGGGCTGTTAAAATCTGACGCCGGGCACTATTTCACAAGCAGATTGGTTGCGAATACAGAGGTGATTGTTCCCTCTGCAGAGATGCTCATGTAATTTACCGGCAGCAGGTACTCCCTGTAACTGAAGTTAAGAAGGGAATCAACAGTGTTGCATGGTTTTATACCTGCCTTCAGAAGTGAGTCTCTTTTAGAAATTGCGGTGGCAGATAATTTCTCCAGCAGGTGGTTTGGAATCCTGAGCAGAAGGCTGTCCTTTGAGTTTGTTACGGAAAGGGAGTCATTATCAATTTTGCAGTTTATCTCGAAGTATGACTTCGAATACCCCTCTACCGGAAAAATATTTTTTGTGCGCTCGAGTACATATTGTTCTACAGCACAGGTAATCCTGAACTTATCACCAACAAATGTCCTCAGTTCGCTCCTGGATCCGTATCCGTACATCTGCTTCATCTGGTCATAACCAAGTTCTCCTGCCAGATAGCCAAAGACATTTGACAGCCGGTCAAATTTCTGCACCTCTGCCGAGTCTGTGTGGAGCTGGTCGGGTACAAAAAGCTTCCCGTCATCACCGGAAATCTCAAGCTCTGTTGCAAGCTCTTTCATAATTCTAAGCTGTGAATCAATTCCTGTCTGCTTTGCCGATATTGGTTTAATGTATGTGAAAACAGATAGAAGAACGATTGTTATCCAGGCAACATATAGAAGCCTTCCCATATGGCGGATAAGATAGAGTATGACAGAGAGGGAGAGAATCAGCCCGCATACAATAAGGTAAACCCTTCCGGCGGTGTAGCCGTATTCCGAAATTCTGTAAATGGTACCTATCCAGAATATTGTCAGAGGAAGTATTGAGATAAGGCTTGCAGATTCGTAAATCCTTACAAAAAGCGGCCTCTCCAGCAGCGGGAGAATTGATTTGATTGCAAAGAATGATATTACAAAGGCGATTACCATATATGCCAGATTGCCCTTGGGCAGCGACATTTCAAAAATGATTCCTGCAATGTAAACATAGAGAATGATTGTGTAAATAAAGATAGCAGGAGAGAGAATGTAATTGATTACCAGTTCAAATATTCTGAAAATCTTAATTCCGAGACGCTTCTCCTCATCTTCTCCTGCCTTTGAATTGAGCTGTAAAAAGGCTACCGGTGCAATAAAAAGATAGCAGGTTGTTGATGCATAGAATGTAATGTCTTTAAGGCTATCCTCCAGTACTCCAAAGAGGTATGAAACCGAGTGAAATATGGCCAGGATTGAAAGAAATATTGCAGTTGCTATTATCAGGGCAAAAATAATTTCCCTTGCATAGGCAATGAAATTTCTGACAAACGAGGTGTTATCCCTCTTGAAATTATAAGATGCAACAAGTGCCACCGCTATTACGAGCGAAGCGGGATATGCAGGGGAGCTTACCCAGAAGGCTGCCTTAACAGTGAATAACAATACTGCCTGAAGAACAGAGATCCAGTACATAACCTTTATACCCTTCCTCTCTTTTCCCAGCCGGTTAAGAACAAATGAGACAGTGAAAAAGAGGGGGGCGAGAAGCACGTTCTCTCCCAGTCTTGTATCAAGAATCTCTTTCCATGTTAATACAGACAGTGTTAACAAGGCAACGGAGAGCAATGTCTCCACCGGATTTCCAAGAAGCGTTGCCGCAAGTTCGCGTGCAAACTTCCTCATATTTGTTTTCATAGCCGGTTCAGGTTTTATGTTAATGCAAGTTATAAAAAAATCTACCTTTGTGTTCAAATATTAATCATGCCAACCCTTAAAAACTTTATTAATCTGCTCACTCAGGAACTGGAGCCGCTTTACGGAGCCAGGGAGTCCCGTTCAATTGCTCTTCGTCTGATTGAAGATGTATGCAAATTATCTAAATATGCATATATAAACAATCCGGACGCAGAGATTGAGCAGAGATTTCTTCCTGTGCTGGCAGAGGCAGCAGAAGATCTTAAGAGAGGGAGGCCGCTTCAGTATGTAACCGGTATTCAGGAGTTTTTCGGGAGGGAGTTTAAAGTGAGGGAGGGTGTGCTGATTCCCCGCCCAGAGACCGAGGAGCTGGTACTGATGGTGAAAAATTACGTACAAAGCATGGCGTCTGCACTGCAGGCTAAGGTTTCCGGGAAGGGACTCCGGATACTGGATGCAGCATGCGGCTCAGGGTGTATTGGTGTATCACTTGCCTGCGAACTTCCGGGAAGTGAGGTTTACCTCTGTGACATTTCTGAAATAGCCCTTCAGGTGACGCGTGAGAATATAAATTCACTTTGCGGTCATAAAACGGACGATAATTCTGCCGTAATTACTCCTGAAGTGTTTTACGGAAATTTGCTTGAAAGTGCTTCTGAGCAGAATAAAATTGAATCCGGAAGTATTGATGTGCTTGTAAGCAATCCGCCTTATATCAGGCAGAGTGAGAGAGAATTGATGCATAAAAATGTGCTTGATTATGAGCCGGAAGGGGCGCTTTTTGTGCCCGATGAGAATCCGCTTTTATTTTATAAGTCACTGGCAGGGTGGGGATTGAATCTTTTAAAGCCTGGCGGCAGGCTCTTTCTTGAGATAAACGAGGCTCTGGGGAGTGAGACTGCAAAAATTCTTTCAGATTTTGGATATACAGAAATAACTGTAAGCAGGGATCTTAACGATAGAGAGAGAATGGTGGCCGCTCTCAGACCATAATTTTTTTGCAGCAGGGAAGAAAAATATTGTACATTTGTATCAGGAAATAACGAAGATGGATTATTCGCTTTTAATTACACAATCATGGTGGTGGCACAGATCTCAACGATTTGTGGGCATAACCGTATGTGTATGATAAGGTAGTAAAAGGCTATTTTTATTGACAAATATGAGGGTTCGTTGCTCACGCAACGGACCCTTTTTTTTTATTTATTAACTCAACATTCATTAACCAAAAGATTTTCAAAAATGAAAAAGAACAGGAAAATCGTACTCGCAGAGAGTGAATTGCCAAAGCAGTGGTATAACATTACCGCAGACATGAAGAACCAGCCTGAACCCCTTCTCAACCCGGGAACCAGAGAGCCTCTTAAGCCTCAGGAGATGGAGGGATTGTTCGCAAAAGAGCTGGTTGCTCAGGAATTCTCTACTCAGCGATGGCACGATATTCCTGAGGAGGTTCTTGAACTTTACAAGATTTACAGACCCACTCCTCTGGTTAGGGCATATGGTCTCGAAAGAGCGCTGGATACTCCGGCAAAAATCTATTTCAAAAACGAGAGCGTAAGCCCCGTAGGGTCTCATAAGCTGAATACCGCTATCCCTCAGGCATATTATAACAAGATGCAGGGAATTACAAACATAACAACTGAAACAGGTGCCGGCCAGTGGGGCTCTGCTATGAGCGTCGCCTGCAGGCACTTCGGACTGGATCTGAATGTGTTTATGGTAAGGCAGAGCTACGATGCCAAGCCCTACAGAAAGGTTGTAATCAAGAGCTACGGTGGCAAGGTTCACGCTTCGCCCTCGAATCTTACTGAATATGGCCGCTCATTGCTTGCAGAAGACCCGTCAAACAGGGGAAGCCTTGGAATCGCAATTTCTGAGGCAGTTGAGATGGCAGTTACAAATCCCGGAACAAAGTATACTCTTGGCAGCGTGCTGGATCATGTTCTGCTTCACCAGACAATAATTGGCCTGGAGGCAGAGAAACAGATGGAGATGGCAGGGGAATTTCCCGATAAAGTGATTGCCTGCTTTGGCGGAGGATCAAATTTTGCCGGAATTTCATTTCCTTTTTTGCGTCACAAACTTGCCGGAACAGGAGATGCAAAGGCAGCAGGTTTAAGGCTGATAGCCGCCGAGCCCGCAGCCTGTCCCAAACTCACAAAAGGTAAACTGGAGTACGACTTTGGAGATACTGCAGGAATGACACCGCTCATCCCAATGTACACACTGGGTCACGATTTCGCACCCGAGCAGATTCACGCTGCAGGACTACGCTATCACGGAGGCGGGCGCATAGTTAGCCGTCTCAAGGCCGATGGCTTTCTTGACAGCATTGCAGTGGAGCAGAAAGATGCATTTGCGGCAGGGTTGCTCTTTGCCCAAAGTGAGGGAATTATCCCGGCACCTGAGTCTACTCACGCGATTGCAGCAACAATCAGAGAGGCATTAAAAGCAAAGGAGAGCGGGAAGAGCGAAGTAATTCTCTTTAACCTTTCCGGTCACGGCCTGCTTGATATGGCTGCCTATGAGGAATTTCTGCCGTAAAAAATGTTGTTTATCTCATTAAATTATCGCAAATTTGGAGAGTATAAACAACTAAAACCTGAACATTATGGAATGGTATCTCAAAGTAGTAAGGAATTACGCTGTCTTTACAGGCAGGGCCAGAAGAACTGAATACTGGATGTTTGTTTTGTTCAATGTGCTCTTCGCAGCACTTGCCTCTATCCTTGACTGGATCCTCGGTTCCTGGAACATGGCCAGTCTCCTGTACGGGCTTGCCATGATTATCCCTTCAATTGCTGTAGCAGTAAGAAGGCTCCATGACATCAACAAAACAGGCTTTTTCCTTCTGGTAGGACTCATTCCTGTAGTTGGTTTCATCTGGCTCCTCATTCTCTTCCTCAAGGAGGGAGATATGGGTGACAATCAGTACGGCACCGATCCTAAACTCTAAAAAATTGCCCGGGAAAAGATTCTTAAATCTCCCGGGCTTTTTTATCTCTCTTTTTTATACCTTTGCGCTCCTTATAATTCCACTATGCAATATTTTGGCGAACTGATATCAATAGCGGTTGCTGTCTCATGGACCTTTACCGCACTCTTTTTTGAATTTGCGGGTAAACGAATAGGTTCACTCTCGGTAAATCTGCTCAGACTCTTTTTTGCATTTTTCCTCCTGGGCGGAATGCTCTATTTTACTACCGGATCATTTCTTCCACTCCATGCAGACGCATCAACCTGGCTCTGGATGAGTCTTTCCGGACTAGTAGGATTTGTCTTTGGCGATCTTTGCCTCTTCTATTCATATACCATAATAACAGCAAGATTTGCACAGCTGTTCATGACACTGGCACCCCCGTTTGCAGCATTTTTCGGGTGGATTCTTCTTGGAGAGAAGCTCTCATTTATGGGATTTGTTGGAATGTCGGTTACACTGTTTGGCATAGGCATATCTATACTCAAAAAAAGTCAGCCTAAAAACGGAGAAAATACCGTAGTTGCCGGCGTAAGCCATATGGCGGTTGTTACAGAATCTCCTGCAGATAAGAAAAAGAGTTTTGTTGGTAAGATGATGCCCAATGTAGAGCTGCACCTCCCCATGAAGGGAGTGCTCCTTGGCGTTGGTGCGGCTCTGGGACAGGGATTTGGTATTGTTCTGAGCAAGGTTGGGATGAACTACTATGCAATCTCTGCAGAGGGGACATCAGTAGTTGAATATATTCCTTTTGCTGCAACTCACATGAGAATAATAAGCGGAGCAATAGGCTTTGCACTAATTATCGCTCTTACAGGCAGAATAAGAATTCTCAGGGATGGAATCAAGGACAAAAAGGCGATGGTTGTAACTTTTATGGGTTCAATTTTTGGGCCATTTGTGGGAGTTTCACTATCCCTGCTTGCCGTACAGAATACAAACACTGCAGTTGCATCAACAATTATGGCAACTACGCCAATAATCATACTTCTACCGTATGTTCTCTTCTACAAAAAGAAGGTAACCATGGTTGAGGTAGCCGGTGCAGTACTGAGTGTAGTGGGTGTGTCTCTCTTCTTTCTTTAAATCTCTGGCCTCACAGGTAATTCTACTGCTGAAACAGTGCTCTTACAAGCTCAGGTATATCCTTAAGGGCTATAACCTTTATGCCGGATTTGATACCTCTCTTTTCCGGACTGTTGTATGCAGAGATAAAGATCTTTTTGAATCCCAGTTTTTCGGCCTCTGATATTCGTCTGTCTATCTGACTAACAGGGCGAATTTCTCCGCTAAGGCCAACCTCTGCGGCAAAACAGTATCCCGGCGAAATTGCAAGGTCAAAATTCGAAGAAAGGATGGCGCAAACTACTGCCAGATCGCATGCGGGGTCTGTTACCTTAAGGCCACCGGCCATGTTCAGGAATACATCCTTGGCAGAGAGTCTGAATCCCGCCCTCTTCTCGAGCACCGCGAGCAGCATGTTGGTTCGTCTTGTATCAAAGCCGGTGGCCGAACGCTGCGGCGTTCCGTAGGCCGCCGTACTCACAAGAGCCTGCGTTTCAATAAGAAATGGTCTGGTTCCGTCAAGCATAGCCGCAACGGCTATTCCTGAAAGCTCCTCTCCGTGCATTGGGATAAGCATTTCTGACGGGTTCTCCACTTCACGCAGCCCGGTATTTATCATTTCAAAAATTGCTAGTTCTGCAGTTGAGCCAAACCTGTTTTTAATACTTCTCAGAATCCTGTATGAGTGACGGGTATCTCCTTCAAACTGGAGAACAACATCCACAATATGCTCCAGAACTTTTGGCCCGGCAATGCTGCCCTCCTTTGTGATGTGTCCAATTACAATGGTAGGCGTGTTTGTCTCCTTGGCATACCTGAGAAGCAGTGCAGCGCACTCCCTCACCTGTGAGACAGAGCCCGGCGAGCTCTCGAGTGCTTCCGAGTACATTGTCTGAATGGAGTCAATTACTATAAGCTGAGGCTGAACCTCTTTTGCCTGAAGGATAATATTTTCAAGAAGGGTCTCTCCCAGAATAAGACAGTTGGAGTCGTCGCCCCCAAGTCGCTGTGCCCTTAGTTTTATCTGTCTTGTGCTCTCCTCACCGGAAACATAAAGGGTTTTTAGCGACGGGCTGTGAAGTGGAATCTGCAGAGAGAGGGTAGATTTTCCAATTCCAGGCTCTCCGCCTATAAGCACCATCGATCCCTGAACCAGTCCTCCTCCCAGAATTCTGTTGAGTTCTCCTATGCCCAGCGAGATTCGCTGCTCTTCAGATGAATTTATAGAGGATAGGGGTTCCGGCTTAGGACTCCTGCCGGGAATATGAGAACTTCTCCCTCCGGCGTTAGATGAGCTATCCTTTGTGATAAGCTCCTCCTGCATCGTATTCCACTCTCCGCATGCCGGACATTTGCCCAGCCATTTTGCACTCTCATTCCCGCACGATGTGCAGAACCACGCTTTTTTCACTTTGGCCATTCTTGCTCTCTTTTATACTATACAAATATAATTATCTTTGTCTTAAATGAACTAAACCATGAGCAAACTAATCAACCCCCGTTTAGCCGGCTTATTGCTTTTTCTTGCAGCAGCCACACCCTCTTTTTCACAGACTCAGTCAGTCAAATCATCACCTGTTATTAAACAATTCGACGAATACGCGACAAAAGTTGTGAATGAGTGGAAAATCCCCGGAATGTCCGTAGGAGTAATAAAAGATGGAAAAGTTGAATTGCTCAGGGGATACGGAGTGAGTGAAGCAGGTGGAGCACCTCTTACAGAAAAATCTGTTTTTCAGATTGGATCTGTTTCTAAATCGTTTACAGCAACAATTATGGCTCAGCTGGTAGACGAAGAGAAGGTTAAATGGGACGATACCGTTAAAAATATCCTCCCGGATTTCAGAATGTACGACAAGTGGGTTGAGGAGAACCTGCAGGTTAAGGATATCATGATTCACAGAACAGGCCTTAAAGGTCAGCAGGGAACATATATTCCAAACCTTGGCTACTCAAGGGAAGATGTCTATAAAATGATTCCGCTGTTGAAGCCGGGTTACAGTTTCCGCGGGGCATACGAATACAATAACATAACCTTCATAATTGCTCAGAAAATCATTGAGAAGGTTACCGGAAAGAGCTGGGAGGAGAATCTTAAAACAAGGGTTCTGGAGCCTCTGGGAATGTCTGCAACATCTGCAAACGGAGAAGCCTTTGCAGCAAATCCAAACTCTGTTACTCCGCACGACTACGGATATGCAAAAGGCAAGGTAGTAAACGACTCAACCTGGGCAGACTCAGTTAAGATCAGTCCGTTAAGAGGTGAGGAGCAGGCTCTGCACTGGCTCACAGTGGTGGGTCCTGCAGGCTCGGTCAACTCCACAGCCGGAGATATGCTAAAATACCTCCAGTTTCACCTGAACAAGGGAGCCGTTAACGGTAAGCAGCTCATCACAAAAAAAGGAATGAACTACCTTCACAGAGGGCAGACAATAACATCACAGGACTCCACCAGGACAACACTTTACGGTCACTGCTGGTTTGTGGAGCAAAACAGCAGATACAGGCTTTGGTTCCACACCGGTACAACCTGGGGTTTTACCACCCTTGCAGCATTTGTTCCGGAACTGAACCTGGGACTTATTGTGCTTGTAAACTCAGATGCCTCTTCAAATATGAGATATGCTCTTATGAGAAGGCTCATTGATCTTTATATGGGTGTTCCTTCAAAGGATTACAGCAAAGAGTATTTTGATGAGTGGAACAAGAGCTCCCGCGAATCAATTCTTAAGGCAACAAAAAATCCTGCGCCGGAAAAGGTGGCTGCACCAGAACTTAATCTACTTGCAGGGACTTATGACAAGGGGGAGATTTTTGGAAAAGCAGTTGTAGACATTGAAGGCGGAGAAGCATATATAACTGTTGGTCCAAAAGGATGGAGACATAAACTCAGCCATGTAAACGGGAATGAATTTGCCTTCCGCAGCGATGGCCACAGATTTTCTGTAAAATTCAAAACAGGCCCCGATGCCTCCCTGGATATCGATTTTGACGGAGGCGAAAACTTTGGCGAATGGAAAAGAATCGGCACTAATAATTTAAAAACCAAATAATTAATTTAACACAAAATGACTAAAAAAAGCCGTTTTGCGCGTGTCCTTGACACGATTGAGGTAGTAGGAAACAAATTGCCTCACCCTGCTACCCTGTTTTTTATGATGGCAGCACTTGTCGCTCTCCTCTCATGGTGGGCCTCTGCAGCCGGTCTTGAAGCAATCCACCCTGCAACCGGAGAAGCAGTGAAGGTTAAAAACCTTTTGAGTGCAGATGGAATAAGATGGATTTACACAAATGTGGAACACAACTTTGTAAAGTTCCCGCCACTTGGACTGGTCCTGGTGATTATGATTGGAATTGGAGTGGCAGAGGGCTCGGGACTCTTCACTGTTCTTGTAAGGCAGCTTGTTCTGGGGGCTCCCAAAAGGCTTATAACAGCCTCAATAGTTGCAGCTGGTATCTTTTCACACCTTGCATCTGAAGTTGGATATGTAATTCTTATACCTCTTGGAGCAATGATTTTTCATGCTTTGGGCAGGCACCCCATGGCCGGTTTTGCTGCGGCATTTGCCGGAGTAAGTGCAGGATTTGGTTCAAACTTCCTTATTGGCTCGGTTGACCCTATCCTTGCAGGACTCTCCACATCTGCCGCTCAGATTATTGATCCATCAATGAATATCAACCCAATGGTAAACTACTTTTTTATGGTTGCAAGTGCATTCATGGTAGTCTTCATTGGAACATGGATAACCGAAAAAATTGTAGAGCCGCGTCTTGGCACATATCACGGTACAGAGAAACCGCTTGCCATTGATCAGATCACTCCTCTTGAAAGGAAGGGTCTTAAGTGGGCCGGATGGGGAACTCTTATCTTTATGGGACTCATGGCTATGACCATAATCCCGGAAAACGGACTGCTCCGTGACCCTCAAACCGGGGGAATCCTCAGATCGCCATTCTTTTCCGGTATAGTAGTGGGGCTGCTCCTGCTTTTTATGGTTCCCGGAATGATTTACGGAATAATAGTGGGAACAATCAAAAATGATAAGGATGTAATCAAGCACATGACCCACTCGATGAAGGGTCTGGGCGGATACATTGTTCTTGTCTTCTTTGCTGCTCAGTTTATATACTGGTTTAATTATTCAAACCTGGGACTTGTTCTTGCAATTGACGGGGCGGATTTTTTGCGCAATGTAGGATTTACAGGTATTCCGCTTATTATTGCTTTCGTATTGCTTGCTGCTTTCCTTAACCTTTTTATGGGAAGTGCCTCTGCAAAATGGGCAATTATGGCTCCGGTGTTTATTCCAATGTTTATGCTTCTGGACTATCACCCGGGATTTACGCAGGCGGCATTCAGAGTTGGAGATTCAGTTACAAATGTAATTACACCAATGATGAGCTATTTTGCTCTTATTGTAACATATGCACAAAAATATGACGAGAAGAACGGAATAGGGACAATTATTTCCCTGATGATACCTTACACAGTAATCTTCCTTCTTGTCTGGCTCGTTCTCCTGACTTCGTGGATGCTTCTTGGTCTGCCGGTTGGGTTCGACGGACCTGTATACATGCCTTAAACGTTTTAACATTAAATAAAATGAAAAAGTTTGTTTCACTGTTTCTTCTCCTGTTTATCTCCCTTACCATACTGGCACAGGGCGGCAGGAAACCTGTAATAGGAATCTCCTCAACTTGGGGAGAGGGCAGCTCAGCACAGGCTCCCATAACCTATGTAAACTCAGTTATTAGAGCAGGTGGTGTTCCGCTTGTGCTTCCGGTAACTGAAGATCCTGAACTGCTCGCTGCAATGCTTGAAAGGGTAGATGCGGTAATTATGACCGGGGGAGAGGATATTGACCCTCTCAAATGGTTTGGAGAAGAGCCGCACCCTGCGCTGGGAGAGGTTGCTCCAAAGCGTGATGCATTTGATATTGCCCTCATTAGAATGGCTGTTGGCAAGGGACTTCCTCTGCTGGGCATCTGCAGGGGACATCAGTTGCTTAATGTAGCCTTTGGCGGATCACTCTGGCAGGATATACCATCACAGGTGAGGGGGAATTTTGTGAAGCACAGTCAGAAGGCACCGGGCTGGTACGGAACTCATTCAATCATGATTGAAAAGGGTTCTATGCTTAACAGGCAGATTGGACTGGACAGTGTTGCAGTAAATACATTCCACCACCAGGCTGTTAAGGACGTTGCCCCTGGCTTTAAAGTTACAGCCCGTTCAAAGGACGGAATTGTTGAGGCTATAGAGAAAACCGGCAGCACCAAAGTGTTTGGTGTACAGTTTCACCCAGAGGTATTTACCTCAAACGGGTATGATACATTCCTTGGAATCTTCAGGAGTCTTGTAAACGAAGCCTCTATTTACGGAGCTTCGCGTAAGAAAGAATAAGTCCCAGAACTATGGACAGAGATGCTGCAAAGAGCACTCTGTACTGGTCTGGTAACATAAAAGTAATCGTGTGGGCAGGAATCCAGAACAAAGGGATCGTCTTGCCCACTACGAATTTTATAAAGGTACCCCAGTCTGTTTTTGAGATTATCACTCCAATGTTTTCACGGGTCTCAATCCATGTGTCAGAGATTCTGTGGGAGGCCATGAAAACCGGCGCAAATGTGAGGTTCATTATGGCAGAAACATAGAATGCTGTAATGAGACGTGAGATAAACGAAGCCTCTCCTGCCCAGAGAAGCCCCTTGGAGATTGCTCCGTTAACACCGGCTGTGAAAATTGCAAACATTGCAACAATCATAATTCCCAGAACACCCCAGACAAACATCTTTGCAAACATTCCTTTTACAGCACGCCACTCTTTTGTGACCAGCCTTAAAGCAAGAAATTCACCCATCGTTGATAGAAGGGCGAATTTCACGAATCCCATTATGTATGGGTGCATTTTTGTTACATTTTCAAAAACCTCCCTGGTAGAAGGTATTGCCAGAAAAAGTGATATTGCTGCCAGGAGTGTTATCCAGATAGCGGTGCCGTATTTTGCCATTGATTGTTTTTATGGCAAATATAGCCTTTATCTCCTTTTCTTTCCGAATGAATTGTGCGATTTCTTACGGCTGTTTTTGCCAAAGTACCTCTTTTTGGATGCAGTTCCGCTTCCTCTTTCGGCTTTCATATCTGCAGCAATGAGGTCTTGCCATACCTCTTCTTTGCGGGATAAAACCGGTCTTGCCTCGGCATCAGATGCCTCTTTTGCAAAATCTCTCTCTCTTCCGTTCGCTCTCTCATTTCTCTCTCCTCTAAAACCTCTTTCCGGCCTTGCACCTCTGTCGCGGCTTTCCGGTCTTGCGCCTCTGTCGCGGCTTTCAGATCTGTATCCTCTGTCACGGCTCTCTGTTCTCTCTCCTCTCTGAGTGTTGCCTGCTGTTCCCTCTGAACCGCCGGCATTCTCTTTTTTCAGTTCCCTTGGAGCTCTCTTGGTGACTTCATGCTCTAGAATGTCCAGCTTTTTGCCAATGAGTTTCTGAATACTTTTAAGAAGTGACCTCTCCTTGTTGTCGCAGAAGGAAAGTGCAATTCCTGACATACCGGCCCTGCCTGTACGGCCTATCCTGTGAACATAACTCTCCGGATCTTCCGGAAGGTCATAGTTTATCACATGTGAAAGCTTGTTAATATCAATTCCTCTTGATGCAATATCTGTTGCAATGAGAACACGTATCTTTTTGCTTTTAAACATGTTGAGTGCAGCCTGTCTTGCGCTTTGAGACTTGTTCCCGTGAATTGCATCACTCTTGATACCCTCCATCATAAGTCCCTTGGCAATTCTGTCTGCTCCGTGCTTTGTCCTTGAAAAGACAAGTACAGATTCCTTGCTTTCATCTTTAAGAAGATCTACCAGCAGCGGAAGTTTTTCGTCCCTGTCTGCATAGTAAAGGTACTGTTCAATTGTGTCAACAGTTGATGAAACCGGAGTTACTTCAACTCTTACCGGATCCCTGAGGATACTCTCTGCAAGATGCGCGATTTCGTCCGGCATTGTGGCAGAAAAGAGAAGTGTCTGTCTCTTTGAAGGAATAGTTGATACCACTCTGCGGATATCATGAATAAATCCCATGTCGAGCATGCGGTCTGCCTCGTCAAGAACGAGAAACTCCACATGTCTGAGATCTACATATCCCTGACCCATAAGGTCAAGAAGTCTTCCCGGAGTTGCTATAAGAACGTCAACGCCTCTTCTCAGGGCATCTGTCTGCGGGCGTTGTCCAACGCCTCCGAATACTACCGTGTGTACAAGTCCGGTAAACTTACCGTAAGTACTGAAACTGTCGCCAATCTGTACGGCGAGTTCACGTGTGGGTGTAAGGACAAGCGCCTTAATATCTCTTACTGCTCCTTTATTTTTCTTTTTAACTTTCTTAGATTCAGGAAGTACTGTTACTTCTGACTCCTGAACCGGCCTGTTCTGGCATGATAGAAAAATATTCTGAATAATAGGAATAGAAAATGCAGCCGTTTTACCGGTGCCTGTCTGTGCGCAACCAAGAACATCGTGGTTATTTAAAATAATCGGGATTGCCTGTTGCTGAATTGGTGTAGGGGCTGAATAGCCCGCCTGATTAAGAGCCCGCAATACAGGCTCGATAATTTCTAAATTTTCAAACGTCATTAGGGGCGCAAAGGTACTACAAATTCGGAAACAAACAACTTATCAACAAATTTGCGCCGGTTTTATACCGCCGGAAGGGTGAAAGTGAAGGTGCTTCCTTTGCCCTCTTCGCTCTCAACCTTAATGGTTCCGCCATTCTTTTCAACAAACTCTTTGCACAGAACAAGGCCAAGCCCGCTGCCGGGTTCATTGGCGGTTCCGGAAGCGTGGTGAAGAGGATTTATTGTAAAGAGACCGGCCAGAATTTCTGAAGACATGCCAATTCCGGAGTCTTTTACAGAAACAGTAATAAAACTGTCTGACTTCTTCGCCTCAACGAAGATACTTCCACCCGGTTTTGTAAACTTGACAGAGTTTGAAATCAGGTTCCTGATTACCAGATCTGCGGAATTCATATCTGCATAGGCAAAAATATTATGACCTATGTTTGCCGACACTGAAATTCCTTTCGCAGAGGCCTGGGATACTGCAAGGCGAATGTTTTCATTAATTAGTTTACCTATATCGATATTTTCCTTTTCTATTTTGATCACTCCGGTCTGACTTCTGGACCACATAAGAAGATTCTCAAGTAGTTTATAAGCATTTCCCGCAGATTCCTTTAAGCCGCTAAGGAGCGCACTCTGAGTCTCCCTGTCGATACTCTCACCCTCTTCAGTAATCAGGTCCAGAACCGGGAGTATATTACCGATTGGTCCCCTGAGGTCATGTGAGATAACAGAGAAGAGTTTGTTCCTGGTATTAATCAGCTCCTTAAGCTTTTCCTCGGTATCCTTCTGATTCGTTACGTCAATATGAGTGCCTATAGCCTTAAGCGGAGCTCCGGAAGCATCCCTTTCCACAACTTTTCCATGGTCAAGAATCCAGATCCACTTGCCGGCTTTGGTTTTAACTCTGTAAATAGCCTCGTATTTCTCACTTTCACCGCTGAGGTGCCTTGCCAGAAGTTCATTAATTCTCTCCATATCATCCGGGTGAACTAGCTTTTCCCAGAAAGAGAGTTTTGCAGGAAATTCATTAGGCTCATATCCAAGCATTGTATACCATATATCGCTGAAATATGTCTCATTGGTTACGGTATCCCATTCCCAGAGTCCCTCATTGGCACTCTCCAGGGCAGACTTTAGTCTTATTTCGCTTGTCTGAATCTTCTTAACAGCCGTCTTTTTCTCAAATGCATTGGCTATAATATTAGATACCGCCTTAAGCAGATCGAGCTCCTCATCCTTCCACTCTCTTTTTAATGTGCATTCGTCAAAGCCAATGAATCCGCAGTATATATTACTTATAAACATAGGATATACAAGAATTGACTTGATATTCTGGGAGCGGAAATAGTCAGACAATACCCCGCCAAACTCATCAATATCCCTTGAAAATATCCGGCCATCTTCAATAATTTTTTCCCTGAATCCGGGAACCATACTGTATTCAATATTTTGCTGGGATTCAATAACAGGCTCAATCCCCTTGTTAACCCACTCATAAGTGTTTGATGTCATAACTCCGCAAGGGTGATCTTCAAATATATAGACCCGGCTTACATTAGTCATCTCGCCAATTGTTCTCAAAACATTATCCATTTCTGACTCTGGATCCAGTGTCCTGTTCAGGAGCTGTGTAATATCGGCAATCAGCTTCTGCTGAGAGAAGAGGTTTTTGTAACCGGCCTCAATTTTCTTCAGAGCAGTGATATTGGTCGCAGCAGTAAGAATGTAACTGCCGGTATCAGTTTCAAGATTATCTACAGTAAAGAGACACTGCATTAGTTCTCCCGATCTGGATTTAAGATGAATTTCATAATCAACAACTTTCCCCTCTCTGCGAAAGATATCCATTGCCTTAACCCTTTCATTGTAATCAACATAAATATCAAGCTCCTTGATAGTTCTGCCGGCAACCTCCCCGGATTCAAAACCGAACATCTCAAGAAAAATCTTGTTAACATAATGGATTACGCCTGTTTCAAAAGAACTTACAACCATTGGTATATGTGTGTTCTCGAAAACTTTCAGAAAAATCTGAGCCGAATCCGTTGAATGATTTCTCATAAGTTAAGGTTAGTTTTATGTTTAGGCAATATTCAATAAACACTCAATTCTGTAAATGGTTCTTTTTGAAAAGGTCAATAAAGATTGATGAATCCTTCCTTGCCATCATCACTGGATTGCCTTCTTCAATCTTTATACTCCTCGCATCAAAGACCAGTCCGGCAAACCCCTCCCGCATGTCTGAGTAGTAGCCGTCAACGGGGTGAATAAACATCTTGTGAATCCAGTTGTAAACAAGGGTAGGATCATATATGGAGAAGGGGAAAAAATCCTTGTTGGGAACACCCTTTCCTGAGTGCCACCTTCTTCTGCTTTCAATATCATAGCTGCCCACCTTTTTCTGTTTGTTATATCTGCCTCCAATTAATGCATAGGGTATGTTCACCTCAACTCTCCATTCAGGCTTGTCAATACAGACTCCCGCCGCTTCAAGTGCAGAGAGAGCGAAGGAGGAGCATCCGGCTCCCTCCCTTTCATATCTTGGCCAGAAGGCTCCGCCATAGTAGTTGCAGGGTGTAAATCCGGATTTACTCTCCCTTGAAAAATTTTCAAGAAATGTTTTTACTCTAAGCGCAGACTCTCTGCTCAGCCGATACCGTATAAAGGCTGCACCTGTACCTTTTTTTGAATAATGTCCAAGCAAAGCGGTAATCTCCTCCTTTGTCTCCAGCCGCCCCTTCATGGGGACGCCCAGAATTGCCAGACCTACCTTCTCCTTCATGAAAAGCTGAATTTTTTCACTGTTGGATGTAGACCGCATTGCAGCATATACAACACTGTCAACTACAGGCGATTCGAATTTAATGAGCATATGGCCAATAGAATATGAATACTTCACAAATCTTGACACGAGGAAGCTGGCAACAGAGGTTCTGTACAACCTGGCAGGAGAGCCCCAGTCAAGCTTTGAGTAAGATGGAACTGCATAGATTGTGAGCTCATGAACCTGAGTTGTATCCTGAATATAACGTATCTCACCCTGCAGTTTCACGGCGGAAACCAGCAGAGGTAAAAACAGGAGCTTACCGAACAATAACCTGTTCATGGTATACCCTTTTAATTTATTTTATAAAAAAGGAGGCTTGTGTTCTTTTCCGGAAAACCGGGATATCGTTTGAGACTATTATATTTCTTGCATCGTAGAAGAGCCCCGGAATATTAGACTTTCCTCCGGCCGGGCGCGGTTTTGAAACAGCAATAAAGCCCTCTGAGCCCTTGCCGGGATTCTCTCTTTGTTTGATTATCCAGTGAAAAATCATGCTTGGATCGTATGTTCTGAGGGGAACATAGTCAACGTTTATAACTCCGTTACCGCTGTGCCATGTTTTCCACTTCCTGATATCTTTGCTCTTTACCTTTTTTCCGCCATTGTTAACACCTCCAAGAAGCTCAATAGGAATCATAAGGTCTGAGTACCACTCTTTTCTGTCAATGTCAAATCCGGTAGTCTCAAGTGCAGAAATTCCAAAAGAGCTGCATCCTGCTCCTTCGTTTTCAAAGAGCGGCCAGAATGCCCCGCCGTAATGGTCAGAAGGAGACCTCCCCTCGCTGTTTCTGGTGGTGAACCTTCGGATATATTCAAGGACTCTTTTAACTGCCTGGTCATTCAGCGAAAACTGCATAAATGCAAGCTTATTCTTTGCAGAGAAACGCCTGATCTTCTCACGGAGTTCACTGCTGCTCTCCATTCTGCCCGAAACAGGAGTGCCAAGAATAGTAAGACCTACCTTCTCCTTAAGTACAAGATCCCGCTGCTCCTTTCCCGATACGCTTGTTATTGAAGTAAGTATTACAGAGTCGCAGAAAGGAGTTTTTAACTCCAGAAACATGTGCCCGATAGGGTAGTTCTTCTTTTGAAAAAAGGCCTCTGAATAACTCTTTAGTGCACTTCTGTAAAGTTTTGAAGGAGAGCTCCAGTCAATTGGTTCGTAGGATGGAATTACATAAAGGGTGAGTTCGTTAACGGGATTGTTCTCCTGAGCCCCGGCCTCTCTTAATGAGGAGATTAGCAGGACCAGCAGAACCACAAAAACTCTTATGTATGAAGTGCTTCGAAACATGCCATAAAGATAGCATTTTTCTGAATTATGCTAAAACAGCCCCGGAATAAAGCGCGGCACCCTCTTTTGATACTCTCTGTATGCAGGGTACTTGCTGCAGCTTATCTTTTCCGTGAGCGTACTGCTGCCGGCAAAAAGCAAAACCAGAAGTATTGCCCCGGTAATGGTCCAGTTTAACCACTCACCTGAAGCAGATGCGCCAAAAATGTAGAAAAATATCCAAACTGATTGCTCCGCTGCAAAATTTGGATGTCTGGATTTTGAAAAGAGACCTTCAGATATGAATCCGTTTTTCAGGGATTCTTTAAACCTCTCCTGATGAGGTGCAAACCCCTTTTTTTGTTGCTGAAAACTAAAGAGCTGATTGTCTGCCACCGTCTCAACAATGAGGGCTGCTGCAATAAGCAGCGCAGCAATAATGTCTGCTGCCATGAGCGGGCTCTCTGAGTGCAGGGCTGCAATGAGTATGGGTGTTGTAAACAGAAGTATTAATATGTTCTGATAGAGTGAAATGAAAAGCAGATTAAAGATTCCAAACCTGAGCCTGCCATTTAGTGCCTGCTTGCTCCTCATTATTGCCCATCTGTAATCTTCGTCACCCCTCCACGGAATGATGCTGTATCCGCCCTTTCTGGCGAAATTGAGAGTCAGCCTTAACCCCCATGCGGCAACCAGGATTGTCATAATCCATATTCGGGGAGAGTATGAGTAGTGATACAAAACAATTATGGAGTATATGACGGGCATAATACTCCATAATTTATCGACCTGACTGTAATTGCGTACGATTTCCGAAACTGCGAAACAGAGAAGAGCTGTTGCCAGCATTGTAACCATCAGGATTTTTGCAAGATGGATTACCACTCCGTTGCCATCAAAAATATCGAACAGCAAATTTTCCATTAAGCAGTAAATATTCTGTGAATTTGTTCGTTTGCCACCTCCTGGCAGCTTACTTTTCTGTAAATGTTTACAAACTTGTTCTCACTTTTGAACCTCTCGAAAGCCGACTTTTCATCCGATCCTTCGCCCCAGCCAAGAACCTGGCTGTTTTCTGTTTCATTTCCGTCAGGATCCAGAGTCGAACCGTCGCAAGTAAAAAAGATATATTTTCTCATAATATTTTAAATGGTTTAAATAGTTATTACAAGACAATATAGCAAGAAAATTCTAAAACTCCAAGTTTCAGAACCTGAAACCAATGCGGATATCCCAGCCGCGAAGGAACTTGTTCAGATATTCGTTGTAGTCAAGATCGTTGAAAACATCGTGTTTCTGATAGAGAAAACCGGTCTGGAAATAGAGAGAGTTCCCTTTGAGAATATTGAAGTCTGAGCCAAAATAGACGGCGTATGTAACACCGTAACCTTCTCCCATTTTTGTTTCCGGAGAAAATGTATATCCCACGTTCATGAGAAAATAGGGAGAGATCTTTTTATCTGTAAAATTGAGCTTAAACCTGGCGTAAAGAGGAATCAGGTACTTTTCGTAAGTGCCCTCTGTTATGCCGACTCCTGCTCCTGCGCCAACTGATGCCAGCGGAGAGAGTCTGTAGTCGTAGTTGAAAGCTACATTAAAAACACTGCTTCTGATATTACCAACACCTACAGCATATCCTGTTTCTACTGATTTTTCAAACATCTTTCCGTTCTGGGCAGATGCATTTATGCTCAGAAACAAGATTGATAAAATTACTGCAAGTTTTTTCATGTTCAGAAAGTTTAAGTTATCTGTTCCGGTTCACAATTATAAGAGCGGCAATCACCCCCGGAACCCATCCTGCAAGAGTAAGAAGAAAGACAAGAAGGACCGAACCGCAGCCGTAGTCAATAACAGCAAGCGGCGGGAAGAGTATGCATATGAGCGCCCTTAAAAATGACATAACATGCAAACTTAAGAAAATCTTTTTATTAAATAGGATGGGTAAAGCAGAACTTTGCACCATCTGTATAAGTAGGGTCAATCCAGATCTTGCCACCCAGGCGTGAAACAATCTGTTTTGAAATAGCCAGTCCAAGCCCGGCTCCCTGAGTGTATTCGTCAAGTTTTTCGAACCTCTCAAACAGCCTGATATGCTTCTCCTGCGGAATCCCGGTGCCCGTATCTGAGACGCAGAACATCACATGCCCCTTGTCTCTGTCTACAGAATAGGCCATGGTTATGGAGCCCTTGTCTGTAAATTTGTTGGCATTTGTAATGAGGTTTATCAGTACCTGCGAGAGGCGGTGGATGTCGGTTTTGATAATTACCTCCTGAGAATCCGGAATGCAGATATATTCAACTGTGCTTTTTCTGAGGTGGCTGGTTGTCTGGAATATTCTGTCACAAAGATCCCTCAGGTTTATCTCCTTGTAGTCGAGTTCAAACTTGCCGGTATCCATTTTTGAGATATCAAGGATATCAGAGATGAGTGTAAGGAGCATGTCAGAATTCTGAGTAATTACCTCGCTGTAGCTGGTACGGTCCTCCTCTGTGCAGTTAACATCACTCATCAGCTGGGAAAATCCTACGATGGCATTTAACGGGGTCCGTATCTCATGGCTCATGTTTGCAAGGAATGCAGATTTAAGTCTGTCTCCCTCCTCTGCGCGCTCTTTTGCCTCCAGGATGTCTTTTTCATTTTTCTCAAGCGTCTGTCTGAGTTTGCGGTTCTTACTGTACAGCCAGGCAAAGGTTATTACAAAGAATATCAGAACCAGAACCGCTCCTATTGCAAGTACAAGAAACCTTCTGTACTGCTTAATCTGAGGATCTTCAGTATCAATTATAATGCTGTTGGCAGGAAGCTGGTAATTCAGAACACCCATTTCGTCGAGCCTGCGTTTGTCAAAACTGTACTCGCCTTCGTTTGTGATAAAACGCACTGCGTTTCTTTCACCCTTGTAAAATGCGTATATCTGGCTGACGATCTGTTTTGCGTCTGCATTGTAGGCAGGTACGAATCCGCCTATGGCAATGCTGCCAATTCCTGCTCCTGTAAGTGAAAAGACTGGTAACTTTTTAGTTTGTGAAAAGAGCTCCTGAAGTGAACTCCCAAGAAAATACTGCCCCTCGCTGTTTACTCTCCAGGTTCCAATAAGGGCAACGCTGTTCTCCGGTAGGTTGGCAATGCTGCGTTTTACCTCTTCCTCAGAGAGGATTCGGCCGTCTATGTAACGGAATGAGATTTCCGGATAAAGCGATGACTCCTCCTCAACCAGCGCTTTTACTGATGCTCCGCCGTATGTGTTGTCGGTAATGAGTGCTATTGTTGACACTGCCGGGTAGAATGTCTTGATGAGACCAATATTTTTGCTTATGTCATAAGTGTTCAGAAAACCGCCTGCAGCATTAATCACCTTAACTCTCTCGGAAGTATTGACTGCTGCCGGCTGCCAGCTGCGATCCAGGGAATCTGCAGGTATGTCAATCCCATTCTCGCTTGCAAATGCAGAAAAAACAGGAATATTTTTATAATTCTCTGCAATTGTTTCATCATTTGAGACGAGACTCAGGAATGTTGCCCATGCCTCCTGGCCCAGAAATACTACTGATAAAATATTGTCTGAATCATGTTTCTCAAGAATTGCCTTTAGTTGACCGCCCCAAAGGTGAGCCTCAGTCTGGAAGTTTTTGCAGCCCATATCCTCAACAAAAACCCTGGTGGCAGGATTGTTTTCCTGGAGTGTGAGCTGGAATGAGTTGATGAAATTACTCATCCGCTGTGTATCCGGGTTATATGAGGCAACAATAAGATAAGAGCCCGATTTTGATGTGGTGTTCTCCAGAGGCGAGGGAAGCACGGCAGATGCTTGCATTGTAATTGAAGCAATCGCAGCGCAGAGAATAAGCAGAAGTTTTTTCATATTTAAGTTATCTGGTCGTCTTTCTTCTGTACAGGGTAAATGCCAGAAGTGATATTGCTCCGCACAGAACCATAGTTATTGACTGAGATCCGTGCGAAATTGTAGCAAATATAACACCTGTTGTCTGAGAAATACCATAAACAGAATAAAGTGCGAGAGAAATTATCAGGTGATACGCTCCAATTCCTCCCTGAACAGGTATAACCCATCCGAAACTTCCCACCATCATAAGGAAAAGGGCGTCGGCAGCTCCAAGCCCGGAACTGACCTCCGGAAAAGCCAGAATAGTTGCATAACTCATTAGCCAGTAACATACCTGCAGCATAATAGTGTATGCAAGGAAAAGCCATTTCTGCGGCATTTTAAAACCTGAAACAATCCCCTCAATCACTCCTTTTACAAGTCTTGTGAATTTATGCAGAAGAGGGTGACTTTTTCTGTACTTGTAAATAATATACATGAAAATTACGAATGCAAGCAGGATTGCAATCGCAGTAATGATAAGCTCTGCAGAAACCTTATATTGAAAAGAGGATAGAATCTGCGTGTTGATGAAACCTCCAAAGCTGTCCCAGAAGAAGAGAAGCACTCCGGCTAAAACCAGTACCAGCGACAGCAGGTCTACACTTCTCTCAAGAACAACTGTGCCCGCAACAGTTTCAAATGGCAGTCCGGTTTTTTTAGTGATCACCCCGCATCTGGCAAGCTCACCGGCACGAGGTATGGCAAAATTGGTAATGTACCCTATGTTTATTCCGTCCCATGCATCCATTCGAGTAACTTTTTTACCAAGCGGAAGCATTATCAGCCTCCAGCGTAAAGCCCTTATAAGAAAAGCAAAAATGCTGATTGCCATTGCCACGCCAATCCATTTGAAGTCTGCTCCCTTTACTCCGTTTACAAAATCTTCCCACTTAACCTCCCGAAAAGAGAGCCAGAGTAAAAGCGCTGCAACTCCTAAAAGCAGCAGATACTTTACAGCAGACCACATTTTTTTTGGCGAAAAGTTCATCAGTTAATGATTTTATTTGTCTCTGAATCCGGGAAAATCACATCTGGTCTGAATCCGGCAGCCTCTTCGGGAGTCATCTGTGCGTAGGCCATGATTATTACAAGGTCTCCAACTGAGAATTTGTGTGCGGCAGCTCCGTTAATTCCAATTTTGCCGCTTCCCCTCTCACCCTTGATAACATATGTCTCAATTCGCTCACCATTTGTAATGTTCACAACAGCCACCTTTTCATTTGCAAAGAGGCCGGCTGCCTCTGCAAGATCTGAATCAATTGTTATGCTTCCAATGTAATTGAGGTTGGCTTCGGTTACTTTTGCCCGGTGGATTTTCGATTTAAGTATTTCGAGTAACATTTTATTTCAGTTTAATGTTGTCTATAAGTCTCACCTCTCCTGCATAGACGGCCGCACACATCTGTATGCCGTCTGCCTCTTCCCAGTTACTGATGAGCTTTAGATTCACGGAATTTACAATTTCAATATACTCTGCCTTGAGGAGCCCCTCCATTTCAATTGAGGCAGCCACCTCCTGAATGAGCTCCTGAGGAGTTATGTTTCTGTTTTTTTTGGAGGAACCATCATGCAAAATCTGAGCCGCCCTCTCCCTGGCTTCCGACAAAGCTTTGTAAATTGCGGGGGCAGCAGCTCTGTGCTGTGGAGTAAGAAGCAGATTGCGGGAGCTCATTGCCAGCCCGTCTGCCTCCCTAAGTGTTGGACATGCTATAATCTCAACGGGATACCCAAGTTCCTTTGTGAAGTGACGGATTATTGCCAGTTGCTGGAAATCCTTCTCCCCAAAGAAGGCATATTTTGGTTTAACTATATCAAACAGTCTGGTTACTACCTGTGCAACACCATTAAAGTGCCCCGGCCTTTTTGGTCCCTCGCCCGTCTGGTCAAGACCGCCAAGGTCAAAAGTGCGGGTGTCCGGTGCAGGATAGATATCCTCAACAGAGGGAACAAAAACAATTGATGCGCCGGCCTCCTCAAGTAACCTGCAATCTTCCTCCACGCTCCGCGGGTATTTTGCCAGGTCAATTGGATTGTTAAACTGGGTGGGATTTACAAAAACCGACACCACAACTGTGCTTGTCTTAGTGAGCGCCTGCTTTACAAGTGAAATGTGTCCCTGATGCAAAGCACCCATAGTGGGAACGAATCCTGTTGTGCAATCATTTGGCAGAGAGGAGAGAGCCTTGTTGAAATCTGCCAAAGAATAACTGATGGTCATCTGTCTGAAATTTTTGCAAACCTACAAAAAAATATGAACTTTGCGGACATGAAATCAATATTGGGAATTGGCAACGCACTTACCGACATCCTCGCTGTTCTTGAGGATGACTCACTTCTGAATCACTACCATCTGCCTAAGGGCAGCATGCAGCACGTAGACAGGGAGACCGGCGAAAAAATATGGCATAATCTTAAAACAATGGGTGTTCAGCTTGTGGCAGGAGGCTCTGCTGCAAACACAATTACAGGGACGGCAGTTCTTGGAATGCCCTCTTCATTTATAGGGAAAGTAGGAGACGACGAACTTGGTTCTCTCTTCAAATCAGACCAGGCAAGAAACGGAATCAGTTCAACCTTGCTAAAGGGTAAGGCTGCATCCGGAAGGGCAATGGTCTTTATTACAGCCCCAAATGCCGAGCGCACATTTGCTGTATATCTTGGTGCCGCGATTGAGATGGGGCCGGAAGACCTCACCATAGATATGTTCAGAGGCTACGACTATTTCCATATTGAGGGATACCTTGTGCAGAATCAGGAGCTGGTAAGACGGGCGGTTGAGCTGGCAAAAGAGGCGGGGATGATTATCTCAATTGATATGGCAAGCTATAATGTAGTTGAGAGCAATGATGCATTTCTTCATGATATTATCGAGCACTATGTAGATATAGTTTTTGCCAACGAGACCGAGGCAGAGGTTTTCACCAAGAAACCTCCAAGAGAGGCACTTGACGAAATTGCCAAAATCTGTGATATTGCTGTAGTAAAGATTGGCAAGGATGGCTCTATGGTTAAGAGTGGTGACGAATATCACTATATTGAGGCATGGCCTGCAGATACAATTGATGCAACAGGTGCCGGCGATATTTATGCTGCGGGATTTCTCTTTGCACACTCGCATGGTTTAACACTCAAAGAGTGCGGAGATGTAGGATCGATAGTAGCAGCCAAAGTAGTGGAGGTAATCGGGCCAAAGATTGACATTCCGCGATGGAAACATGCAAAACAGCAAATCAGGGAGTACACAGGTCTGCTGCAATAAAAAATAAAACCCGGGCAGTGTAGTCCGGGTTTTTTATTTGTAAGATATTTAATCAGAAAATTTTCTAGAAGAGGCCGTTAAGCTGAGCATCAATACGGTCAATAACTACGCTGAGATCTTCTGAGCGGTCTTCGAATTTATTTTCATCTACATCAATAATAAGGACCTTTCCGTCTTTGTAGCCGGAAATCCACTTCTCATATCTGTCATTAAGACCGGAGAGATAGTCGATTCTTATCCCGCTTTCATAATCACGGCCGCGTTTGTGAATCTGCGAAACCAGATTTGGAATTGATGAGCGAAGGTAAATAAGGAGCTCGGGCGGTTTAACCAGTGACAGCATCAGGTCAAACAGTGAGTTGTAGTTTTCGAAGTCACGGGAGCTCATAAGTCCCATGCTGTGGAGGTTGGGTGCGAAAATTCTGGCATCTTCGTATATTGTTCTGTCCTGAATGACATTAATACCGCTGCGTTCAATTTCAACAAGACCCTTGAACCTCTCCTTAAGGAAGTAAATCTGAAGGTTGAACGACCATCTTTGCATTTCATTGTAGAAATCTGAGAGATAAGGGTTGTTGTCAACCTCTTCATATTTTGGTTCCCATCCGTAATGTTTTGACAATAGTCTTGTGAGGGTGGTCTTGCCGCTCCCGATATTTCCAGCAATTGCGATATGCATAAATGGCGTTTTTATAAGTGAGTGTGCATGGTGTATGCTTCTGCAAATTTACAAAAATCTTTTCGTAATTTTGCGGTATGTTAGACACTTTACAACACAGGGGCAGAAGAAGGCAGCTCATCGAACAGTTATCCAAGAAGTTTAATTTTCGCAACGATGTTTTAGAGGCAATGAGCAGTGTGCCAAGGCATATGTTTCTTGAATACGGACTTGATCATCTTGCATACATGGACAAACCCCTGCCAATTGGAGCGGGGCAAACCATTTCTCAGCCCTTTACCGTTGCAATCCAGACTCAGTTGCTCAATCTCTCAAAATGGGACAAGGTTCTTGAGATTGGCACCGGATGTGCATACCAGACGGCAGTACTGGCAGAGATGGGTTACAGGGTGTACAGTGTGGAGCGTCAGCGCTCGCTTTATCAGCTTGCGCAGAAAAACCTAATCCGCCTTGACTACCACTCACCTCTGCTCTTTTTTGGAGATGGATTTGCGGGGTTGCCAAAGTTTGCGCCTTTTAAGGGAATACTTATAACCTGCGGAGCTCCCGAAGTTCCTCAGGTTCTGATGGAGCAGCTGGCAATAGGAGGGAGAATGGTAATTCCTGTGGGAGTTGAGACTCAGCGAATGCTTGTGGTGGAGAGAAAGGGAGAAAATGAGTACGAAACAAGTGAACACGGAGAGTTCAAATTTGTTCCTATGCTTGAGGGAACAGCGCAATAGGCTGTTTAATAATATTGAAAACCATTTTGAAATGATACAGATAAAAGCTTTTTACTTCAATGACCTGCGCGAGTGCAGCTATGTTTTATGGGACCAGACCGGAGAGTGTGTTTTCATTGACCCGGGATGTTATTCAGAAAGCGAAAAGGAGCGGCTTGTGAAATTTGTTGAGGCAAATTCCCTGAAACCGGTAAAATTGCTAAACACGCACGGCCATTTTGATCACATTATGGGCAATGCATTTGTTGCCGGAAAATGGAATCTGGAGACCTATATTCATGCAGCTGACAAACCTCACCTGGCGAGGGCACAGCAATATACAGAGATGTTCGGGTACAAGATTGAGCAGCCACCACTCAATTCAGTGGATGTTGCAGATGGCTCAGAGGTTAAATTTGGCGAAAGCACACTAAAGGTGATTCATACACCTGGTCACACCAAGGGAGGTGTTTGTTACTACTCAGAGAGTGATAAGTTTGTCATTACAGGAGATTCTCTCTTTTCCGGAAGTATAGGAAGGACAGACCTTCCGGGCGGAGATTATGAGGAGCTCATGGAAAGTCTGCTAGAGAAGATTCTGAAACTTGGAGAAGATTACACAGTTTATCCGGGACACGGACCTGCAACAACAATAGGACATGAAATCGCTACCAATCCATTTTTGAGGTACGAATAAATCATATTATCATGAAATTAAGATTTTTGCTATTTATGCCAATTCTCGCTTTCTGCACGGGAGCCGGGAATTCTGCCTTTGCAGAAGGAGATATTTCTCAGGTAGATCAGGTTGTGAAGGTGCCGGCTATTCCCCGGAGCCTCTCATTTGCAGGTGAAGATGTGCCTCTTAACTATTTTGATGTCAAGGAGTCCATTCAAAGGGAGCTGATGGTTATCTCTTACTGGCACGCAAGTATTACATACATCATTCAGCTTAACAACCGTTACAAGGATGAGATTAAGGCAATCCTGAAAGAGGAGGGACTTCACGAAGATTTTTACTACCTCTGTATTGCAGAGAGCGGGCTCCAGCCTGTTGTCTCATCTGCAAATGCCGGCGGATACTGGCAGTTTCTGGCCGGAACTGCAAAGGAGTATAAACTTATTGTTGACGAGGAGGTAGACGAAAGGTACAATATTGAAAAGTCTACACGCGCTGCAGCAGCATATTTCAAAAAGGCTTATGCTGAATTTGGCACCTGGACTATGGCAGCAGCCTCATTCAATATTGGAATGAGCAATGTTCGATACAGGATGAAGATGCAGTCGCTTAAAAACTATTATGACATGCAGTTTCCTGAAGAGACTGCAAGATATGTATACAGGGCGCTTGCATTTAAGATTCTGCTTGAGGATCCGCGCCGCTTTGGTTTCTATATTGGTGCCGAGGATCTTTATAAGCCTCTTGAATATAAGGAGGTTACAGTAAAGGGAGTGGTAGAAAACTGGAGTGAATTTGCAGCAAAACACAATACAAACTTTAAGCTGCTCAAGATGTACAACCAGTGGATACGGTCAAACAAGCTTGAGAACAGACAAAACCACACCTTTGTGGTTAAGGTGCCCAAAGAGGGTACAAGGGAGCAATAGGAGATTCATATATGCAGAACATAGAGGTAAGAGGTGCAAGGGTTCACAATTTAAAGAATATTGATGTAACGATTCCGCGCTACAGGCTGGTTACGGTAACCGGGCTGAGCGGGAGCGGAAAATCCTCTCTTGCCTTTGATACAATCTTTGCCGAGGGGCAGAGGCGGTATATGGAGACACTGTCGGCCTATGCCAGACAATTCATAGGCTCCCTGGAGAGGCCGGATGTCGATTCCATAGACGGATTAAGCCCTATAATTGCAATAGAACAGAAGACAACCGGACGAAACCCTCGTTCAACTGTTGGAACAATTACAGAGATTTACGACTTTCTGAGGCTGCTTTATGCACGGGCATCAAATGCTTACTCACCGGTTACTGGTCTGGAAATGATCAAATACACAGATGATCAGATTGTCTCCCTTATCATGGAGCAGTACAACGGAAGAAAATCCTACCTGCTTGCTCCGCTGGTTGTGGGCCGGAAAGGACACTACCGTGACCTCTTTGACCTGTACATAAAGAGGGGATTCACTCAGATGCGTGTGGACGGAGAGGTTTGCGACCTTGTTGGTATCAAACCTCTGGACAGATATAAGTCTCACTTTATTGAGCTGGTAGTCGACAAACTTCTGCCTGGACCGGGGAGCGAGAAGAGAATCAAGGACTCAGTAATCTCTGCACTCCATCACGGGAAGGGATCCCTTGCTGTGCTTGACATGGAGAGTAAACAGCTGAGACATTTCAGCAAGCACCTCATGTGTCCCGAGAGCGGACTCTCGTATCCCGAGCCGGCTCCGCATACATTCTCGTTCAACTCTCCGCAGGGTGCATGCCCCCACTGCAAGGGACTCGGAATGATTGCCAAGGCAGATCTTTCAAAAATTATCCCAGACGACAGCAAGTCAATTGCTTCCGGAGGAATTACGCCTACAGGACCGTTTAAGAACAACATGCTTTTTTCGCAGCTTGATGCGATAGCAAAGAAATATCAGTTTTCACTTCACGACCCAATAAGGGATATTCCTGAGGATGCCCTAAACATAATCATTTACGGATCAGATGAACTGTTCCGCGTTGGTCCTTCACCGGCTCTCTCACAGATGATGAGCTTTAACGGTGTGATAGCAAGGATTGAGCAGGGAGATAACGACAGCGATGAGCTTATAGTTAAGAAGGAGCGTTTTACAGAGGAGGTTAAGTGCCCTGTATGCAACGGAACCCGTCTGAGGGAGGAGTCGCTCAACTTTAAAATTGACAACAAAAATATAAGCGAAATCTCAGCTCTGGATATGGATCTTCTCTACGAATGGGTAGATACCCTGGAGGATAAACTCTCTGTGCGTCAGAAAGCAATAGCCAGGGATATTATAAAGGAGCTTCGCGAAAGAATAGGTTTTCTGCTTGATGTAGGGCTGAGCTATCTTTCGCTTGACCGCTCCACAAGAAGCCTGAGCGGTGGCGAAAGTCAGAGGATAAGGCTGGCAACGCAGATAGGGTCCAAACTAGTGAATGTACTTTACATACTGGACGAACCAAGCATCGGCCTTCACCAGAGGGACAATATTAAGCTGATTGCCTCTCTGCGGAAGCTGAGGGATGAGGGGAACTCGGTTCTGGTGGTTGAACATGATGAGGAGATGATGATGAGTTCAGACTGGGTTATTGATCTTGGCCCGGGAGCCGGTGAAAAGGGAGGTAAGCTCCTCTTCTCCGGAACTCCTGAAGATATTGTGAATATGGATGTAAGGGAGGCGCTCTCAAAAAACAGCCTCAGCATAGAGTATCTCAAAAAAATAAGAACAATTGAGCCGCCTGCAGCAAGGCGAAAAGGAAATGGTAAGTTCATTGAGCTTAAGGGCGCAACAGGAAATAACCTAAAAAGCGTTGATATAAAAGTGCCGCTGGGGTGCCTCATTGGCATAAGCGGGGTATCGGGAAGCGGCAAATCGTCTCTAATCAATGAGACCCTTATGCCGGTTCTGAATAACTATCACCATAACTCACTCTATACACCTCTGCCATACAGCGAAATAATTGGTATTGACAATATTGACAAAATAATTGAGATAGACCAGGCTCCAATTGGACGCTCTCCAAGAAGTAATCCCGCTACATATACAGGCGTTTTCGGGGACATCCGCAAGCTCTTTGTTGAGACTCCCGATGCAAAAATCAGGGGCTTCAAGCCCGGCCGCTTCTCATTCAATGTAAAGGGCGGACGTTGTGAAGAGTGCAAGGGCGCAGGAGTGCAGACCATTGAGATGAACTTTTTGCCTTCAGTCTATGTGCACTGCAAGGCCTGCAACGGAAAAAGGTATACACCTGATACACTGGCTGTCAAGTACAGAGGCAAATCAATCAATGATGTTCTTGAGATGACCATTGCTCAGGCAGTGGAGTTTTTTGAACATATGCCATCAATAATTCAGAAAATCAAGGCACTTGAGGAGGTGGGGCTCGGATATGTAACACTCGGTCAGGCCTCGACAACCCTTTCAGGAGGAGAGAGCCAGCGTGTAAAACTTGCTGCCGAACTTGCCAGAAGAGAGACAGGTAACTGTCTTTACATCCTTGATGAGCCAACCACCGGCCTCCACTTTGAAGATATCAGAGTTTTGCTTGGAGTGCTTCAAAAACTTGTTGAACAGGGTAATACCGTTATAATAATTGAGCACAACCTCGATGTGCTGCGCTCTGTAGATTACATCTTTGATCTTGGACCCGAGGGGGGTGCCAAGGGTGGCAGGATTGTTGCGCATGGCACACCTGAAGAGCTCCGCAAAAATCCGGAATCTGTTACCGGCTGCTATCTTTAGCAGTACATTTATTTATTAAAAAACTCAGATATGGCTGTTATAAAAGTTTTCTGCGAAAATACCAACTCAACACTCGAGTGCGAGCCGGGAACCAGGCTGAGTGATCTGCTTGTCAAAACAGGATATGTACCTGACTATCCTGTGCTTGCGGCAATAGTGGACAATCAGCTTAAGGAACTCAGCTATGAAATTTATGTCCCAAACCATGTCAGATTTATAGATTATTCACATCCTGACGGGCAGAGGACATATATTCGCTCACTCAACTTTGTTGTTCAGAAGGCTGCTGCAGATATTTTTCCGCAGTACTCCCTTGTGATTGATTACAACCTGCAAAACGGAATGTATGCAGAACTGCGCGATCTTAAGAGAGATGAAGATGGTAGTCCAAAAGAGTTTCCTCTCGGAGAGAAGGACATAGAAGCAATAACTAAAAGGGTTAAGGAGCTTATTGATGAGGACCTACCTTTTACAAGACATAAAATCAGAACTGAAGAGGCGGTAAAGATGTTCCGCCGCAATAACCGTCCCGAGAAGGCACTTCTGCACGAGCTGAGGGGTAAATTCTTTACAACGGTATATTTTCTGGACGGCTATCCGGACCATTTCTACGGGCCGCTGGTTGAATCCACCGGAGCTCTCACAGTCTGGGATATTGAGTTCTTCAGCAGGGGATTCCTCATTAAAACACCTCCTGTGACAAAGCCATATCAGCTTGTAAAGTCTCCTTATCAGTACAAGCTTTTTGATGTCTTCAAGGAGTATTCAGACTGGTGCAGCATTTTGGGTGTGAGCGGAGTAGGAATGCTCAATAATGTAATCCATTCAGGAAAAGCAAGAGAACTGATACAGATAGCCGAAGGGCTGCACGAGAGAAAGTATGCTGCTATTGCAGACGAGATATATAAACGGAGAGACAAGGTAAAACTTGTTCTAATTGCAGGACCTTCAAGCAGCGGTAAGACAACCACATCCAAGAGAGTGGCTCTTCAGGCCAGAGTGCTTGGTCTCAATCCTGTAGTGATTGAGATGGACAACTATTTTGTTGACAGGGAGATGACACCCCGTGATGCAGACGGTAACTACGATTTTGAATCGCTCGGAGCCATGGATACGGATTTCCTCAACCATCAGCTCAATGATCTGTTTGAGGGCAAGACTATAGAGCTTCCAAGATTTGATTTTGCAGAGGGGCGCAGAATTTTCACCGGCCAAAGACTTACTCTGGGAGAAAAAGACATTCTCATAATGGAGGGGATTCACGGGCTCAACCCTGCACTCACAGACCATATCCCTCAGGAGAGGATTTTCAGGATCTATGCATCTGCGCTTACATCTCTTTCGCTGGACGAGAACAACAACATCTCCACATCAGACAGCAGACTAATAAGAAGAATGGTAAGGGACAACCATTTCCGGGGAATGAAACCGGAAGCAACCATACTCAGGTGGCCAAGCGTAAGAAGGGGGGAGATAACCAATATATTTCCATATCAGGAGAATGCAGACATCATGTTCAACTCGGCACTCATTTATGAGCTGCCTCTGCTTAAATATTATGCTGAACCTCTTCTGAGAAGGATTCCGGCAAATTCGCCTGCCTCAACAGAGAGCATCCGGCTGCTTAAATTCCTTTCGTATATAACTGAACTTCAGCCTTCAGAAATTTCAATAATTCCTCCAACCTCGGTAATGAGGGAGTTTATAGGCGGAAGCAGTTTTGAATATTGATTTTTTAAATTCTTAAGCAGATTATCTCGAGATCCAGTTCTCGGGATTCTGCTTGTCCATTCCGTTCCAGAGCTGGAAGTGGATTACTGAACTCTTTTCGTCTGCAGCTGCAAGTGTTCCAAGCGACTCACCGGTTTTAACCCTGCTGCCTGCCTTCACCTTTACCCTCTCAAGCTTGCAGTAGAAGGTATAGTAGTTTCCGTGCTGAACAAGCACACACTGATTGTATCCCGGCATAACAAGTACCTGTTTAACGACACCGTCAAAGACAGAGAATACCTCTGCATTAAGGTCTGTGGCAATATTAACCCCGTTGTTAAACGGCAGCTTAATATTTTTGAATACAGGGTGGTTATGCTGACCAAACTCCTCCACAACGGCTCCCCTTTTCACAGGCCACGGCAGTTTACCCCTGTTGAGTTCAAACTTGTCTGAAAGTTGTCTGTCTGCAGCTGTCTCCTTGTAATCTACACTCTTTTTCTCCTTTACTGCCTCAGCAAGAATACGCTCAATCTCCCTGTTAAGCCTCTCAACCTCCCGCCTCTTTGAATCAAGCTGTTTTCTTACATCCTTCTCCTTCTGGGTAAGCTGACTTATTGTGCGTTTTGCGCCAAGTTCGTCATTCTGAAGTTTCTTAAACTCTTTGCTCTTCTGGTCCTGAGCTTTGAGCGAATTTTGCTTCATCTTCTCCAGGTTTACCACCTCCGAATCTATCTGTTCGGCCGTCTTTTTTATCTGGGCAGCCCTGTTTTGCATTGAACGGTTGAACTCTTTGAAATATGCCCATCTTCTGTAACCCTGGTTAAGGTTGTCACTTGCCAGAACATACATTAGCCATGCAGACTGGTCGCGATTTTTATAGGCTGTATAAACCAGTTTTGAATACTCTCTCTTAAGTTCTCCCAGAGAGCCTTTAAGTCTGTTTATCTCAATCTCTTTGCGCAGCATCTCGAGGTTAATGCTCTTGATTTCGCTCTCAATCTGTGCAAGAAGCTTTTTCCGGTTTGCAATCTTTCTTCTTATGAAGTTCAGCTCATTTGTATTGGCACTCTTTTTCTTTAGTGTAGATGCAAGCTGAGTATCCAGGAACTCAATCTCCTGCTCAATCTGTCTCTTCTTTTTCTCCTGCTCGGAAACATTCTGGGCAATGGCTGCTGCAGGAAGCAACAGACAAAACAATACAACTATGAGGAATACTTTTTTCAAACCGGCTGCTGTTCTATTTTTTCTTTAGTTTCTCTACCTTTTCTGCAATTCCAAGTGACGGGTCCAGCTTATCTGCCTGTCCCCAGTACATAAAAGCCAGATCTTTCTCCCCCAGTGCAAATAAAACCTCTGCGTAGTGGTCAAGGATATCGGCATTCTCATTCCCTCCGTAAACCATAGCCTGCTTTAGGATAGCCTTTGCCTCCACATTCTGTCCCAGTTTGTGCAGAATCCACGCATAGGTATCCAGATAGGTTGCATTTTCCGGCTCAAGTTCAATAGTCCGTTTGCTCATGAGCATAGCCTTTTTTAGCTGTTTTCCTTCTTCACTAAGGTAGTATGCGTAGTTGTTAAGGGCCGCAGCGTGGTTTGGCTCAAGGCGGATAGTCTTCTGGTAGTATTTATAGGCCTCTTTTTTGTTACCGGCCATGTAATATGTGTCTCCAAGTATTGACAGCGTCCTAACGGTTGTAGCGCTGTCCCCCTTTGCAAGAGGCAGAATACTCTGAAAGGTCTTAATTGCACTCTCTGTACGGTTAAGCTGAAGCTCTCCTATTCCCTTAAGCTGAATGAAATCGAGGTCGCCGGGGAATTTAACAAGTGCCGAGTCGCTTTTTGCAATCAGGTTTTCCCACTGTTCGAGGTAGTAAGTGAGAGAGAGAAGCTGATGCATTGGCTCCCTCTCCTGCGGGTAGTTTTCAATATTTTTCTCAAGCACCTTAAGCCCTATATCCGGCCTTGCTGTCTGAACCATAAAAACTGCAAAACCATACGCAACAACACTGTCCTGCGGGTGTGCACCATAAAGGTTCTGCATCATTGTATCTATCTGCGGGTAGAATGTCTGCACAAACTTTGGATTGGCAAGGATCTCCTTCATGTAGTCAGATTTTAGCCTTGGATTTACCTCTGAATTTGCCATGAAAGGAAACATATATCCAAAGTAAAGGTCAAACTGACCCCTTATCCTGTACCCTTCTGCAATTCCGAAGGTTGCCGGAATATATTTGGGATCCATTGAGAGTGCAGATGTATAGTAATCCATTGCAAGAGTATCCTTCTGAATGCTGGCATAGTAATCACCAAGCACAGTGGCTATTCTTGGCGAAGGCTGCTCCTTTGCAAACTCCCTGAGAAATTCAATTGCCTCCGGAAGTTTCTGCTGCCCAATCATTATGTTATATCTTGTAAGACCAGTCGCTTCATTTTTCCCGCTTACCCTCTCGATGTCGTCAAGAATTGCCAGCGCTTTGGGGTAGTCCTGCCTTCTGGTGTAGAGATCAATCATATCAATGTAGAGGTCGCTTCTTGAAGGGTTGGTACTGCGGATATCTTCATATACATCTGTTGCCTTGTCCAGCTGATTTGTTGCCGAGTAGATTCTTGCAAGCTGAATTTTATACCAGTAGTTGGCCGGGTCCAGCTTTACAGCCTCGGCAGTACTCTTCTCTGCTCTCTTTAAATCTCCCTTTTTGATATATATGCTTGAAAGATAGTAGTGAGCAGCATCCATTGACGGATTTTTTTCAGATAAACCCCGGAAAATCTTTTCAGCTGCATCAATATTGCCCAGGTTGAGCAATCTGAGACCCTCTATAAAGTTGAAATCCTTCTCCCTTGTGCCGTCCTGTGAAAAAGCGGGCGAAGAGAGAGTTGTCAATATAAACAGAAGAGCTGCCGCAACCGGCACTGTTCTGAAAAATGAGTTCAATTGTTTGCGCATCCTTTCGGTTTAAATGATTTACAAATTTAATCAAATAATCCCCTTTGCAAATATTAATCCAATGTGCAATTTTGAGTTGGAGATGCAGCAAATTGTCCTTATTTTGCATCTATAAAGGACAGAGATGGCTACCGGACAGAGAGAATATCCCACACTAGAGGCACTCATTGAGGGCTGCAAAAAGCGCGAACCGCTTGCCCAGCGCAGTCTTTATGATGCCTATGCGCCCAGGATGCTCACTCTTTGCGTGCGTTATGCAGGTGACAGAGAGAGGGCAAAGGATATGCTTCACGACGGTTTCATCACGATCTTTAACAAAATTGAAAGTTATACGGGCCTTGGCTCATTTGAGGGGTGGATGCGAAGAATCTTTGTGAACACGGCTCTTATGTCACTGCGGAAGGCAGATGTGCTGCGCAAAACAGGAGAGCTCGAAGATGCAAAGGGAGAGCAGAGCCACGAACCTGATGCCCTGGCCAAAATTTCCTCAAAGGAGCTTATGGAGCTTATAGCCTCCATGCCGGAGGGATTCCGTGTAGTTTTCAACATGTTTGCAATTGAAGGTTATTCACACCAGGAGATTGCTCAGGAGTTAAATATTAGTGAAAGCAGTTCAAGGTCTCAGCTCAGCAGAGCAAGAGGCTGGCTGCAGGAGAGGATTACAAGATAATATGATGGAGAACGAGTTTGATAAAAGGTTAAGGGAGATGATGGAGAGCTACGGCGAAATGCCGGAGGCCTCTTCGTGGGAGATCATTGCATCTGACCTTGCCGGAGGAAGAAGGAGATTGTGGATGAAAAGAAACTTTGCGACCGTGGCTGCTGCAGCCGCTGTTGTAGCTCTCTTTTTCATTGCAGGCGGGGATGACATATTCAAAAAAGAGAAAATACAGCCGGTAATTACTGTTGTTCAGAATATAGAAGAGACCAGAAGTGAGATAAGTATTGAACCTGCTCCTTCTGAAATTCCTTCAAAGACTGGCGCGGCAGTTACAAATCTTAATCTGCTTGCGGCATCTAAACAAAGTTCTGTATCTGCCGGAATTAAGCCATCTGCTTCAGTTCCGGTGAAAGAAGAGGTAACGGTTCAGGAACAAATTGAGGAAAAAAGAGTAGTGGCACTTCCTGCAGAGGCAGGTAATATTCTTAATTTGAAGACAGAGGAGAAACAGGATATAAAAGAATCGCAGACAGGAGAAAAGAGCATTGAAATGGTTGAATTTGAGGAATCACTTAAGCACCGTCTCAGTAAAAGGGGAAAACCGGTACTTGCTTTCTCTGCAATGCTCTCACCTGCTGCATCAAATGAGAATATCAGCCTTCTCTCCCTCTCTAATGCAGGGCACAGAGACCTGCTCTCCACAATGGACAGGCAGCAAATCTCATATGAAAATGTTGCAGATACAAGATTTCTTCCTCCGGTTAGCGTTGGAGTTCAGCTTCTCTTTCCTGTTGACAGGATACTCTCTTTTGGAACCGGTATAAATTATACCATGCTCTATTCTGTGACCGAAGAGCATAACCGCTTTGGAATGGACAAAACAGAGCAGACGCTCCATTATATAGGTGTTCCAATGTTCCTTCAGATTTATCTCTACAAAACACCTAAACTCAATCTTTACGCAAACACCGGTGTTACCCTCGAAAAGGGGATTGCAGCAAGATTCAACAGAACAGGTGCGCTTCCGTCAGATGAAATCATGAAAATTGAGGGTCTTCAGTGGTCAATCGGATCTGGTCTGGGAGTAGAATACATGGTGGGAAAACATACAGGACTCTATGCAGATCCTATGCTTACATACTATTTCAGAGGCAATCAGCCTGTAAGTATCCGCACAGCTCAGCCTTTGCAGTTCCGGATGGAAATTGGATTCCGTTATCGCTTTTAGTACATTTTGTTGTACCTTTGAAAAAATTGTACTTCATTGCCTTCAACAGCCGTCGTAATACTGAACTGGAACGGGAAACACTACATTGAGCGTTTCCTTCCGCCTCTTGTTGCCCTTACCAAAACTCCGGGCGCATTTATAATAATTGCAGACAACGGATCTACAGACGGATCTGTGGCATGGGTAAAGCATCACTATCCTTCAGTCAAAATAATTGAGCTTGATAAAAACTACGGGTTTACAGGCGGCTACAACCGTGCTCTCTCCCGGATTGAGGCAGATTACTTTGTATTGCTCAATTCAGATGTTGAGGTAACACCGGGGTGGCTGGACAGAATGCTCGAAGGTTTTGAGGCACATCCTCAGGCAGGAGTTGCAATGCCAAAAATTCTTTCGGCATTTGAAAGAGACCACTTTGAGTATGCAGGTGCTGCAGGCGGATACATAGATGTACTTGGATATCCCTTCTGCAGGGGCAGAATACTCTCCCATATTGAGAAGGATTGTGCTCAGTACAACAGAGATGTTCCGGTATTCTGGGCATCAGGTGCAGCAATGATGGTAAAGTCAGATCTGTACGATAAACTTGGGGGACTGGATGACAGTTTCTTTGCTCATATGGAGGAGATAGATTTCTGCTGGAGAGCTCAGCTTGCAGGCAGCGAGGTGTGGGCATTTCCCGGCTCAGTTGTTTATCATGTAGGCGGAGGAACTCTTCCGAATAACTCTCCAAAAAAACTTTACCTGAACTATCGCAATAACCTTCTGATGCTCTACAAGAACCTCCCGAAGGGATGGCTCATCCCTGTTATGTTTTCCAGAATGGTTATGGACGGACTATCTGCGGTAATCTATCTTCTGCAGGGTAAACACGGATTCTTCAGGGCAGTTCTGAATGCCCACCGCGATTTCTATGAGATGCGCTCTAAAACTACCCGTACCAAAAGAGTAGAAAACGCAGAACTTAAAGGGATATACAAAGGCCTTATTGTTCTGTCGTTTCTGTTTCGCCTGGGCAAGCCAAAATTTGTTGATATTGCACCGGATGTAAGAAGATAGGGGCTCAGGAAAGAATTTCGAGAGCCTTTTCAAGTTTTGTTCCTCTTGACCCTTTAATTAAAATAGTATTTCCCCTGAGCGGATTCTCCTCAAGAAACTCTTTCAGCCTTAATGAATCTTCAAAAAAGTTGCCTCTGGCACTGTAAAATTCATCTCCTGCTGCTGCGCTTTTGAACTCACTTCCCACAAAAAAGAAATATCTGATGTTGATTCCCCTGGCAATGTCAAGAATCTCTTTGTGCTCTTTTTGTGAATCGGCACCAAGTTCCAGCATGTCTCCAATTATTACCACCTTGTTTGCGGCCTCCATCTGGCGGAAGTTCTCAAGTGCAGCTCTCATGCTTGTGGGATTAGCATTATAGGCATCTACAATTAGCAGGTTATCCTTGCCCTTAACCATCTGGGAGCGGTTGTTGGATGGCTTGTAATTTTCTATAGCTGCAATTGCCAGACTTCGCTCTGTTCCGGTGAGCTCTGCTGCTGCAAGTGCCGCCATTACATTCTCTGCATTGTAAGAGCCAACCAGCTGGGTGTTTACTACCTTCCCGTCCTCAAGGGCTATCCGCAGAAACGGTTCTTCGGGAGATGCAGGCAAAATTCTGGCGCCTGAGTAATTGAGGCCATAGGCCACTTTACGAAGTCTGCTCCTCTGTGCAATCATCTCGCAAAGATTTGGATTATCAATATTATAAAGAGCTGTTGAGCCGTTTTGTTCAAGGAAATCATACAGCTCTCCCTTGGTCTTTTTAACTCCCTCAAAAGAGCCAAAACCCAGAAGATGTGCCTTGCCTACATTTGTAATTAGTCCCATGTCCGGTCTGGCAATTTCACACAAATCCCTGATTTCACCAGGGCCGCTCGCCCCCATCTCCACAACGGCCATCTCTGTAGATGAGTCCATTTTCAGAAGTGTCAGCGGAACTCCAATATGATTATTGAGGTTTCCTGCTGTTGATGCTACCTTGTATTTTGCCGACAGAACAGCAGAGACAAGCTCTTTTGTTGTCGTCTTTCCGTTTGTGCCGGTGAGGGCAAAGAGCGGAATTCCCAGTTGTTCGCGGTGGTACCTCGCAAGTTGTTGCAGTGTTGAAAGCACGTTGTCTACCATAATGATTTTCTCACCTGCAACATCTGCCCTGTCTGCAACGCTCCAGGAGGCTCCCTTCTCTACAGAGGCTGCCGCAAAATCATTCCCGTCAAAATTATCACCCTTAAGAGCAAAAAATATACAGCCCGGCCTGACTGCCCTGCTGTCTGTTGTAACTCCTTCCGATTGGGTAAAGAGTCTGTATAGTTCTTCAATTTTCATCATTCAGGGATTTATTTTTTACCTGTTGATCCAAATCCGCCTTCACCTCTTTCGCTCTCTCCAAGTACATCTGCAACCCTCCAGTCAACTCTCTCAAACTTTGCAACTACCATCTGCGCAATTCTCTCTCCGGGGTTAAGGACAAACTCTTCATCAGAGAGGTTTACAAGAATGATCTTAATCTCTCCCCTGTAGTCTGCATCAATGGTTCCCGGGCTGTTTACAATGCCAATTCCATGCTTTGCCGCGAGCCCGCTCCGTGGCCTTATCTGCGCCTCATATCCCTCCGGAAGTTCAATGTGAATGCCCGTTGGGACAAGAATCCTCTTTAGAGGTCCCAGTACAATACTCTCAGTAATGTTTGCCCTCATGTCCATTCCGGCTGAGTGGATTGTTGCGTAATTGGGAAGTTCGTTTGACGACTTGTTTAGAATTTTAACTTCCATATGGATATTTTTTCTGTTTTAAGGTAAATGAAGATATATACTAAAATTAGCAATATGTGAACAAGGTATTTCTGGATGAGTCCTGCATCTTTTACAAGAAGTGAAAGAGCATACAGAACCACACCGGATACAATGAAAATTGAGATCCGTTTCCAGTTGTATGGAATTGGGTAGTGCCTGTTACCCATCCATACGCTTAATACAAGCATAATAAGATAACTTACAAGGTGTCCCCATGCTGCGGCATGATATGAGAAGAGCGGCATAAAAATCATATTGGCGGCAAGAGTAACGGGCAGTCCCGCTGCAGTAATGTAGATAGCATACTTTGTTTTGCCTGAGAGCTTGTACCACATAGAGACATTAAAGTTCATGCCAAGGATTACATAGGCCATGAGCATAATGGGAACAATATCCATTCCCTCCCTGAAGTCCTTGCCCAGTATTAGTGCAACCACATCAATAAAGAGTGTTATTCCAAGAAAGACAAGTATGCTGAATGCCGTGAAGTGCTCCATTATTGTTGCATAATCCTCCTTTGATTTCTCCTTTCCGGCCCTGGAGAAGAAGAACGGCTCGGATGCATATCTGAACATCTGGATAAAGAGCATCATAAGTGTTGCTATTTTCACGCCGGCCTGAAAAATTCCCAGCTCTGAACTCCAGTCAAGACCCTCAGGTGTGAAAAACCTGAAGAGTGGCCTGTCAATAGTGTCATTAATAATTCCGGGAAGCCCTGCAATCATGAGAGGCAGTGAATAAATCATCATCTGCTTCCAGAGCTTTGGTGTAAACCTGAACCTTATTGACGAGAGGTCGGGGATAAAAAGAAGAAGTGAAACAATTCCGCTCATGAAAATGGCAAAAATGATGTATGTAAAATCGGGTGTTGCCGATATAAAGTTGAGCAGAAATGTGTCCGGGTGGGCAGAGATATACTTTGGAACCCAGAAAAAGAGCAGAAAGTTGAATGCTGTCTCAGAAAGAATTTTGATTGTCTTGAGCAGGGCAAATTTTGTGGCTTTATGCTGATATCTGAGGCGCGCAAAAAGTATGGCTGTAAATGAATCAATTGCAAGTATGGACCCTATGTATACAATTATGTATCCAAATCCGTCAAATCCCATAAGGGAGGAGATGTCTGCAGAGAAGAGAACCATTGAGACAAAAAAGAGGAGAGACAAAAGCCCAACAGTAAGCAAAGCATTTGAAAAGACATCAGATGGCTTGTCGTGTTTGTTTGCAAAATTAAAGCAGCCGGTCTCCAGACCAAGAGTCAGGATAACCTGCAAAATTGCAATATAGGCGAGAAATTCGGCAGCAATTCCGTAGCTCCCGGTAGTGAGCATACGGGTGTAGATAGGAACAAATATGAAGTTTATGATTCTGGCAAGTATAGTACTTAGTCCGTAAACAGCAGTTTCGCCTGCCAGCTTTTTCAGTAGATTTCCGCTCATTGGTTTAGGTTGGTTTAACGCTGTGGTCAGTTATCCAGAGACTTTGGTTTGAACAGCATCAAACCGATATTCAGCTGAGGATACCATTTGACATCGCCGTTCTGGTAATATGAGAGAGACAAAGATACGGGTCCTACCGGAGATTGCCATACGGCAGCAACATTTCCCATAAAATATCCTTTTGGGAAAGCTCCGGTAAAGCTCCCTGTCCCGTCGCTGTTTTTAATCAGAGAACGGTACGGCTGGAAATAGGATACATGAGTATTCAGAAACACACTGTTAGAGACCCTTATTATTGGACTGACTCCAATTGCAAAGTATGTTGGGGCTCTGAAGTCCTTCAGAAGCAGTGTCTTGCTGTGAGGCGTTGGCTGAAACGCAGGCATGGCAAGCAAAGTCGATATGTAATCGCCAAGCAGGAATTTGTTTGAGATAGTTATATCTGCCAGAGTTCCAACAGTAAGCCATTTGTTTACCGGGTGGTAGATTTCTGAGTAGAGTCGGGCCTTGAACCGGTTGTTAAATACATGGCTGGTTGGAGACATCTCGGCAGAGGTGCTTCCAGGAGTATAATCAGATGACATAAAGGCGTAACCCACACTTATACGCTGATTCATTCCCGCGGTAGGGTAGATTCTGTAGTCTGTGGTGTTTCTCTCCAGCATTACAGATGGTGCTACTATTGAAATGCCGGTCCTGTCCGGAATGTCATATGATGTGAAGTTGTCTGTAAGATAGTAGATGAAGTTGTCGCGGCCAATATTCAGCTTGAACTTGCCCATTATACTTCTCTCAAGGTCAATTGGAGTACCTACTTTTAGTGTGAAGAAGACCTCTGTCTCTTCTATGCTTGTAGGTAGTCTGTCCGGATAGTATTTTGTCTGGCTTCCCCTGAAGTAGTCAAATTTGTGTGCAGTAATAGAAGCCTCATAAAAGACAAGCGGCTTTACAGAGAAATCCTGGCGGAAGGAGATTGTACCTCCTGTGTAAAAGCGGCCAAGGTCAATATCCAGTGCAGTTCGCCACGGGTATAACCCAAATTTTCTGTATTCAAGTCCAAGGTAGCCCTGGTTAAGCGAAGATGATGAGATGTTTCCGCCAATTGCAATCCTGAACGGAGGTCTTTCGGTAATTCTCAGATGAAGGTCAAAGAGCGAGTCTTTGTTCATCCTGGCAGTTGGATAAAATGTGTTTACATTTCCTGATGCAACAACCCTGAAATAGCCCCTCTTTATCATCTCGAAATTTGCAGTACCCTTCTTGTGGTTTTTGAGGGTGTTGGTGATAAAGGTCTTTTTGTTCTCCTTAATTGTATCCGGGGTAAAATAGATTTTGTCAAATATGAGCTGAGGGCAGCGCTTTCTGAATTCAAGCCTCATCTCTGCAAGCTCTTTTGCACTCCTGCGGCTTTTAACCCGCTGCTTGATTTCGTCCATATGGGACATTGCCAGATCATAACCCTTCTGAACTAGTTCATCTATACTCTCAAAGTCCATCAGCCCTATCCCGGGATATAGCTGGTCCAGAAGTATGCCCTTTTCTCGCGGAATATCATAATTGGTCTCTACCATCATCATATTCTCAATCTGTGTCATAAGATCCTCTGAGTCCGGTTCTGTAGGATTAGAGGAGCACTTTGCCCCGATAATATATCCGGGATTGAAATCCTTAACCATTACATCCCACGGGAAGTTGTTGTAGAACCCTCCGTCAAACATAAGTACAGAATCAATCATGATTGGTTTAAAGACAAAGGGAAATGTCATGGATGCCCTGATTGCCTCTCCAAGTCCTCCTTTTCTTATAACATAGGGTTTCTTGTTGGCGATGTCTGACGATACGCAGCGAAAGGGAACCATCAGCCTGTCAAAATTGTAGCCGGCTGCTGCCGAAGATGAGGCAAAAAGCTGGACAAGAGCTATGTCCATTGGATACGGAGAGATAAGACTGGTGGGGAGATTGTAATTTATGGACTTCTCTTTTGGATTGAGTGAGAAGGTTGCCCCGAACAGTTCTGCAACGGGATCCCGTCTGTACACATAAGTTGCAAAGTTTCTTTCAGATTCTCCCTGCTGCCATGAGTTGAAGTCTTCTGAGCGGAACAGGACTATCATTTCATCAGGAGTGAGACCAATGGCATACAGCCCGGAAATTATTGACCCCATTGAAGTCCCGGCGACATAATCCACAGGAATGTTATTCTCTTCAAGTGCTTTGATAACTCCTATATGTGAGAGACCTTTAGCGCCTCCGCCGCTAAGTACAAGTCCCACGCTCTGAGCACATGCACCCCAGGAGATTGCTGTAAGAATAAAAAGTATGAATATCTTTTTTCCTTGCATAATAGGGGTAATTGAGGTATTTTTGCCTTCATTACAAAGGTATTAAATTTTGAACAAATCTTATAACTTAATCAAATGAAGAGCAGAATTTTCAACCTTCTGATTATCACATCCTTGTTGATTGTTTCCTGCAAGGGAGGCAAACAGGAACAGGGGGCAGATCAAACAAAACAAGAAGACACAACTATTATGACACCAAACCTGGCATTCAACCCGGCCGAACTACCGGCATCACCTGTATTTGATATTGAAACATCAGCAGGAACTATTCGCGTTAAGCTGTACGAGGAGACTCCTCTTCACCGCGACAATTTTGTAAAACTAGCTTCTGAGAGATTCTATGACGGAATCCTTTTCCACAGAGTAATCAGTGGATTTATGATTCAGACAGGAGATCCTTTCACCAAAGATCCTAATGCTGCCGCACAGTATGGCACAGGCGGTCCCGGATACACTGTTCCTGCAGAGATTCTTCCGCAGTTCAAACACAAAAAGGGTGCACTTGCTGCTGCCCGCAAGGCAGATCAGGTGAATCCAAAGAAAGAGTCATCGGGTTCTCAGTTCTACATTGTTGAGGACGCAGGAACCTGCGCTCAGCTGGATGGACAGTACACTGTTTTTGGAGAGACTATCTCAGGACTTGATGTAGTGGACAAAATCGCTGCAGAGCCAACAGGACCGAGAGACAGGCCTGCAAAGGATATCAAGATTATCTCTATTAAGCCAGTTACAGAGTAATTTCTGTTGAGGCAGATGAATAATGGCGGCGGCCGCATAAAAGCAGAAATGCTTTTATACGGCCGCCGCCTCATTTAATATATGATTAAGAATATCTTATTCCTTGGATGACTTACCCTTTCTGCATCAGCTCTTTCATTCGCTTTGCCATGTTGTTGGCAAAAACGAATTCATTCAGCTCTGGATTATCTGCTGTAAGAATGTCATTACTGTTACCTTCCCAGACTTTCTCTCCTTTGTGAATAAAGGATACCTGGTCGCCTATCTCCATAACCGAGTTCATGTCGTGAGTGTTCACGATTGTGGTTATGTTGTACTCCTGGGTAATCTCAGCAATGAGCTGGTCTATCAGGATTGAGGTGTGAGGGTCCAGTCCTGAGTTTGGCTCGTCGCAGAAGAGGTATTTTGGATTAAGGGCAATTGCCCTGGCTATTCCCACCCTTTTCTGCATTCCTCCGCTCAGCTCGTTGGGGTAGAGTTTATTCACATTAATGAGGTTAACCCTCTTAAGACAGAAGTTAACCCTTTCAAGTTTCTGTTCATTGCTCCAGTCGGTGAAGAAATCCATAGGAAATCTTATGTTCTCCTCTACTGTTGCAAAGTCAAAAAGCGCACTTCCCTGGAAAAGCATACCAATCTCTTTTCTAATCTCCTTCCTCCCGTTTTCGTCAAGTGTGCTGAAGTTCACATCGCCGTACCAGATATTGCCGCTCTCAGGATTGTGAAGTCCAACAAGAGACTTCAGCAGAACTGTCTTGCCGGAGCCGCTTGCCCCAATTATCAAAGAGCATTTGCCCGGCTCATAGGAGATAGAGATATCTTTTAGTACCTGTTTCTCTCCAAAGAATTTATTTAGTTTTTCTACTTTAATCATCTTATCCGAGCATTAATTGAGTGATAACAAGGTTGGCAACGAGAATCATCACTGAGCTCACCACAATTGCCTTTGTACTTGACTGACCAACTCCAAGCGACCCGCCTGATGCATAATAGCCATAGAAAGATGAAATGCTTGTAATAACATAACTGAATACAGACATTTTTATCATACTGTAGAAGATATAGTAGGAGCGGAATGCATAGTGCAGCCCGTCTACATACTGGCTCATTGTAACAATGCCGGTAATGAAGATTATCAGTGCTCCGCCCACAAGCCCCAGCATAAAGCTGAAGAGCATCAGCAGGGGATTAAACAGGGTAGCAGCTGCAATCTTTGGCAGGATGAGATAATTTGCTGAGTTTACACCCATCATGTCCATCGCGTCAATCTGTTCAGATATTCGCATGCTCCCAATCTCCGAGGAGATATTTGAACCTACCTTTCCGGCCAGAATAAGGGCAATCATTGTTGAACAGAATTCCAGCACAAGACTCTCTCTTGCCATGTAGCCAACATACATTTTGGGAATAAAGGGGCTTTCAATGTTGGAGGCTGTCTGGATAACGATTACCGCACCTATGAACACCGAAATTACTGCAACAATAGGAATCGAGTTAATCACCAGCTTCTCTACATCAGTAAAGAACTGTTTGAAGAATATCGACCTCTTGTCCGGACGGGTAAATACTTTTTTCATAAGAAGAAAGTATCTCCCGAGTATTTCAAGGGTATTTTTCATGTAATTTGTATTGCTTGCGCAAAATTACCTAAAAAATGGCTAACCTCACACCTGCGCTTGCATTTATTCCAAAACCCCAGAATCCCCTGAAGCTGTTCATTGTGTGATCGTATCCATCTTTTCCTCTTTCGATGTACTTGCTGTTGAGGATATTGTTCACGCTTCCAAAAAAGGTTGCCTCAATTTTTCCGAATCTCTCGCTCCAGGTAACACCTGCATTTGCCACATGATAATCGGGTAGTCTGAGAGAGTTGCTTCTGTCGTTTGCATTTTGTCTGCTTATTGGATCGAAGTCTGCATAGAGGCGGGAATTCCAGCGCCACTCAGCATTCAGCCTAAGGTGTCTCCAGACCTTTATGTCTGCTGACAGGCCTGCCTGTGTCTGCGGGGCATCCCCAACAGCAAGACCATGGCTGTAAACATTTATTCTGCCCATCTCTATACCAGAGTAATTGTCGTAGATAATGGCAGAGACATCATTCTTCCATTTCCAGCTGCCTATTGAGCCGTATGCCCTCAGCTTAAGCCAGTGGTATGGGGTGAACTCGGCATCGGCCTCAACGCCAATATGCAAAGCGTCCAGCCCCTGTACCATGTATCTGTGTGCAACATTGTCAAACTGCTGTTTATAGGGGTCGGACATAATAGTTTTGTTCTTCCAGTATGCAGCATATGCTGTAGCTTCAAAAGAGCCTCTGTCAAATATGAAGCGGTAGCCAGCTTCGCTCAGAATATTCTTTTCGTTTTTGACTCCCTTGGTTATTTCGTTATTTCCGCCCGAGAAAAATACATCTGAGTAGGGCAGGCGGCTGTAAACTGCTGCATTGAAATATACCGAGCTGTTACGGCTTATTTTATGAAGGGCGCCTCCCTTTATGCTGTATCCGGCGGCGGTTGCCACTTCGCTGTGGTAATCGTTTACGTAGTTGTATTTGTCCCATCTCTGGTTGGTGCTGCCCATAGCGGAGGCGCCCAGTCTCACCTCCCACTCCTCGTTGCTGTAGTTTGCCATTGCATAGGCAGTCAGGTGACTTATGATTTTGCCGTTATCTGTGCGGATGTGATCTCCAACTACTTTGTTTGTATTTCTGCCTGCAAGTCCTGCCAGTGACTTTCCCTCATAATCTTCGTACCAGAAATCACCTCCCAGAAGATCGGTTATAACCTCTTTTTCCCAGGTGGAGTAAAACTGATAATGAAGTCCCGCAGTATATGTAACTCCGTTCAGTGCCTTGTAAGTTGCGTTGCTCTTGATTCCGGTCTGAGTGTGTCCGGCCAGGTAGTCGGTCAGGATATTGTACGAAGAGCCGTCGGTTCTGCGGTTAACTGCTATTGCAGTATCCCAGTCTATGTACCCGTCCTTCTGAAAATCAATCAGCCTTTTAGAATTTGATTCAGACCACCGGCCCCCGCCGTTTCCTACAGAAACATAGGCTGTGTTTGAGAGTTCAAATCCGTTCCCCGGATTGTAAAAGTGATGAAGGGTAATGTATGGTTTGTGATAGAAATTCTCGCTAAGGTTAAAGGGAACTCTTTTAATTTCAGATGAGCCCTCAGAAACCGGCATATTTCTGTAACCCCAGTTTTTGCTGTAGTTTAGACCATACACATCAACCTCTGAGGCACTCAGCCTTGCGCTGCGCTGTTCATGCCTTTCCGGCGAACCAAGTGCCGTAAGAAGCAGCGAGTGTCGGCTGTTAATCCGTTTGCTTATATTAACCATATATGCCCATGAATTCACGTCAGTCTGCTGAACATATCCGCTGCCAAAAGCATATGAGGCCATAGCAGAAACAGCCCATCCGCCCTTTAGCCTTCCGCTGTTCATGCTTACAAAGCTTTTCCCCTGTCCGTAGCTGGTATAGAAAATCCCTGCAGAGGCCGATGGCTTTGTCTGAGGGGTTGTAGTGATAATGTTAATTGTTCCGCCTACAGAGTTATCTGACAGCATAGACCCGCCTATTCCTTTCTGAACCTGGATGGTATGGGTGGCATCTGCCAGTCCGAGCCAGTTGTTCCAGAACATATTGCCGGTAACAAGACCCGAAACCGGAATCCCGTTAAGCATTACTGAGATGTTCTCCTGTTTGAATCCGCGGATATTGATACGCGCATCTCCATAGCTTCCGCTTTCGCTTGTAGCATAAATTCCCGGGATATCCCTTACAAGCTCCGGATATGTACTTCCTATGGCTCGTCTCTCAATTTGCTCCCTGTTAACGCTCTTGAGCCTAAGCGGGCTCCTCCTTTCGTTAAGTACAGATGCCGTAAGAACAATCTCCCTCAGATTTGCCTGAAGAGTACTGTCCTGCCCCGAGACTGCATAAACGGTGTCTGTCAGTGGCAATGCCGTTGAGTTTTCATGCTGAGAGACCTCTGCAAGATTTTTGAATGTTGATGAATTAGTTCTGGCAGATAAGACTTCTGTTGATTTTACAGATTCTGCTGATGCCTTAATTGACGCTCCGCCCAGGAGCAGAAGGGCAATGCCACCGGCAATGACCCTTGTGTAGAGTATTGTTTTGTGTTTCATATTTTCTTCTTCCTTCCAGACTTTAACTGTCGGTACCGTAGTTACAACGGTTCTGCCATTTACGGCTCGCGGACTATACCGCCGATCGGGAATCACACCCTGCCCTGAAGATTTTTAACGGCCGCAAAGATATACAAAAAATATTTGCCGGCAAATTGCAGAGACAACAAAAAACGCGCTCCAAATTGAAGCGCGTTTTTATTATTGAAACTAACTCTTGGTTAATTCTGGGTAGAATTACATAAGTAATCTACGAGAATTAGTCGTTAAGTGAGTATCTGAAGAAGCCAGTTACCTTTACTTCAGGATCGATGCTCTTAAGGTAAGCAGAAACTGAAAGTTTACCGTCGTGAACGAAAGTCTGATCTTCGAGAGTGCTCTCTTTGAAGAACTTGTTAAGCTTGCCCTGGGCAATTTGCTCAACCATGTTCTCTGGCTTGCCCTCTTCGCGAATCTGAACGCGGTAGATTTCAAGTTCCTTTTCAATTACTTCCTGAGGGCAGTTATCCCTGTTTACAGATACAGGGTTCATTGCTGTAACCTGCATTGCAATTTCGTCACCTACAGACTCGCTTACTTTCTTTGAGAAACCAACTACGGTTGCAACTTTACCATTTGTGTGGATGTATGTTGCAATGTAAGGAGCCTCAATTTTAGCGTAGAAAGGAATTGCGTGCTTTTCGCCGCTCTTTCCTGTCTGCTGTGTGATTGCCTCTTCGATAGTCTGTGAGCCGTACTTAACAGCCATAAGACCCTCAAGGTTTGCAGGAAGGCTCTCAAGAGCAGCCTGTGCAATACCATTGGCAAGTTGCTGGAATTCTGCGTTTTTAGCCACGAAGTCGGTCTCGCAGCCAAGACATGTAAGGATAGCTTTAGTTTTGTCTGCATTTGCAAGAGCAATTACAGAACCCTCGGTAGTATCGCGGTCTGCTCTCTTGGCAGCTACGAGTTTACCTTTTTCGCGAATGATGTCTTTTGCTTTGTCAAAATCTCCGTTTGCTTCAACGAGGGCACTTTTACAGTCCATCATTCCGGCACCGGTCATCTGGCGCAGTTTGGCAACATCTGTTGCTTTGATTTCCATATTCTGTGTAAAATAAAGAAGTTATTACTTGTTAATTCTTTGTGAGACTGAGATTACTCTGCAGCTGTCTCTTCGCCTGCCACTTCTGCAACAGGAGCTTCAACAACAGGAGCCTCAGCAACAGGAGCTGCAGCAGCAAAAGCCTCTGCAATATCTACATCTGCCTTACCTGATGCATTCTTGCGAACGCGGGTTCTTTTTCCTTCAGGTGCGGTTTCTCTAGATTCGTTCTGAACCTCTTTCTCTTTCTCCATTTTCCTCTCTGACAATCCTTCAGCAACAGCCAGGGTAAGTCTCTCCATTATAAGAGCGATAGACTTAGCAGCATCGTCATTAGCCGGGATCACGTAATCAATCGGACCTGGATCGCAACATGTATCAACCATCGCGATTACCGGAATGTTAAGACGATTTGCCTCTTTAACGGCGTTCATTTCTTTCTGGATGTCAACTACGAACAGTGCAGAAGGGAGTCTGTTGAGGTCTGCGATAGAACCGAGGTTCTTCTCGAGTTTAGCCCTCTGACGTGTAACCTGAAGTTTCTCGCGTTTTGCAAGAGTCTCAAATGTACCGTCTGTCATCATCTTGTCGATGGTGTTCATCTTCTTCACCGCCTTGCGGATAGTAGGGAAGTTTGTAAGCATACCACCCGGCCAGCGCTCGGTAACATATGGCATGTTTACACTTTTTGAATATTCGGCAACGATATCTTTTGCCTGTTTCTTTGTCGCTACGAAAAGAATTTTGCGTCCGGCACGTGCCAGTTGCTTCATTACATTTGCAGCCTCATCTATTTTGATAACGGTCTTGTGCAGGTCAATGATGTGAATCCCGTTCTTCTCCATGAAGATATAAGGAGCCATCTTTGGATTCCATTTTCTCTTAAGGTGTCCAAAGTGTACACCTGCATCAAGTAGTTCTTGGAAATTAGTTCTAGGCATTTTTTTAATAATAAATGTTAGTTTTTTTTTCTCTTTACTTCAACCGGGAGTAGCGGATTTTCCGATCTCCCTGATTTTCCGCGGAAGGACAAATTCCGGTAGCTTTTAACAAGATCCTGAATTTTGTATCCTTACCGTGCAATAAATCAGTTTTCTGGTTAATAAATAAATATTAACGTTTGCTGAATTGGAAGCGTCTGCGTGCACCAGGCTGACCAGGTTTCTTTCTCTCAACCTCTCTTGGGTCGCGGGTAAGAAGGCCATTTGACTTAAGTGTCGAACGGTAAGCTTCTGCATCAATTTTGCAGAGAGCGCGGGCTATACCAAGGCGGAGAGCCTCAGCCTGACCTTTAGTACCGCCACCATCCAGGTTAACTTTGATGTCAAACTGAGAAAGAGTGTTGGTAAGCTCAAGAGCCTGCTTCACGATATACTGCAGAGACTCATCAGGAAAATAGTTCTCCAGAGTTCTGTCGTTGATCGTAATGTTACCTTTACCTGAATTCACATAAACGCGAGCAACTGCTGATTTTCGTCTTCCAAGGGCGTTAATTACTTCCATGCTCGTTTAAATTTCGTTTAAATTGATTTGTTTTGGTTGCTGTGCCTGGTGAGGATGTTCTGCACCTTCGTAAACGAACAGGTTACGGAATAACTCAGATCCGAGGCGATTTTTTGGCAGCATGCCCTTCACGGCGTGCTCAACTACAGCCAGCGGTTTGCGATCCAGCAACTCCTTAGGAGAAGCGAATCTCTGTCCGCCGGGATACCCGGTGTGACGTACGTACACCTTGTCAGTCAACTTCTTTCCAGTCAGGCGGACTTTAGTTGCGTTTACAATGATAACATTGTCTCCGCAGTCCACATGTGGAGTGTAGTTGGCTTTGTGCTTGCCGCGAAGGATGAGAGCAACCCTCGACGCAAGTCTTCCTAATACCAGGTCGGTTGCATCAATGACTACCCAGTTTTTTGTAACTGTAGCCTGATTTGCCGACACGGTCTTGTAGCTCAATGTGTCCACTTTGTTGATTTTTAGATTAATACAATTTTTTTGTTGCGATTTCCCCATACATAGGGGGGTGCAAAGTTATAACTATTTTTTAAAGTGACAAAATACATCTATTTTTGCATCATGAAAATTGGAGATATAGAACTGGGAGAGAGACCCCTCTTCCTTGCACCCATGGAGGATGTTACAGATGCATCCTTCCGTTATATTTGCAAGGAATTTGGCGCAGATGTGATGTACACAGAATTCATATCCTCAGACGGACTCATTAGAGACGCAAGAAAATCACTCGAAAAACTCAAGACATATCCATACGAAAGGCCCATAGGTATTCAGATTTACGGCCATATTCCGGATGCAATGGTTGAGGCAGCCATCATGGCAGAGGAGGCAAAACCATCATTCATAGACATAAACTTTGGATGCCCCGTTAACAAGATTGCCAATCGCGGAGCGGGTTCGGGCATGATGCGCTATCCGGAGAAAATGATTGAGATTACCCGCAGGGTAGTTGATGCAGTAAAGCTGCCCGTTACGGTTAAGACCAGACTTGGGTGGGACGAGAACTCAAAAATAATTGTTGAACTTGCAGAGCAGCTTCAGGACACCGGCATTCAGGCCCTCACAATTCACGGAAGAACCCGCTCTCAGCTTTACAGGGGAGAGGCAGACTGGACGCTTATTGGAGAAATAAAGAAAAACAGCCGGATGAAGATACCTATAATAGGTAACGGAGACATCACAACGCCTGAAGGAGCCGCAGAGGCCTTCGAAAGATTCGGAGTTGACGGAGTAATGATAGGGAGAGCAACCTACGGCCGGCCATGGATATTCAAAGAGATAAAACACTACCTTTCCACCGGAGAACATATGCCGCCCCTTACAGTAGAAGAGAAGGTAGATCTCGCAAAGAGGCACCTCCTTAAATCTGTAGAAGTCAAAGGCGACAGAGTGGGTGTGCTTGAAATGAGACGCCACCTCTCGAGCTATTTCAAGTCGCTGCCGGATTTTAAGGCAACCCGGATGCTTCTGGTTACAGAAAACAGCCACGAGGAGCTGCTAAAAATTCTCGATACCATTAAAGAAAAATACAGCTGATAAATGAGATACGCTATTGTAAACAAACTCCTTCTCTTCCCCTACTACTTTATACTCAGGGTAAGACATTTCATGTATGACACGTCGATACTCAAATCAAGGAGTTTTCCCGTCAGGGTTATTTCCGTAGGCAATATTACCGTGGGCGGGACCGGAAAAACCCCTTACATAGAGCACCTGATAAGGGAGATGCCACAGACAGAAAGAGTTGCCGTTCTCTCAAGGGGCTATGGAAGGAAGTCAAGCGGATTCCATCTCGTTTCATGCGAAGATAAGGTAGCCGCAAGCGGGGACGAGCCATTGCAAATCAAGCGTAAGTTCCCCCATGCAATAGTTGCTGTTGATGAAAAGCGCAGGCGGGGTATAGAAAAGCTGATGGCCTTGCCGGAGGGTGAAAGGCCAACTGTAATTCTTCTTGACGATGCGTTCCAGCACCGTTCGGTTAAACCGGATACCAATATTGTTCTGATTGACTCAAGCCGCCCTATAGATGAGGACTGCCTTCTTCCTGTAGGAAGGCTGAGAGATTTGCCGGACCAGATAAAAAGAGCAGATAAGGTAGTTGTGTCAAAATGCCCTCCCGAAATGGATGCAGGAGACATGTTCATGTGGGAGCAGAGGCTGAATCTTGCCGCCGGAACTCAGGTAGAATTCACCGCCCTTCGCTATGACGAGCCTGTAGCAATCTTTCCGGAAGCAGACAAACGCTACATTTACTCAAAATTTGTAATGATGCTTACAGCAATAGCGAATCCGCAGCACCTGAGGTTCCACCTGCTTAATCAGTACAAGATAGAGGACCACCTCGAATACAGAGACCACCATAACTTCCGTAAAAGAGATGTAAGACGCATAAACAGATGGGCGAAAAATAACCCCAAGTCACTCATAATGACTACAGAGAAAGATGCACAAAGACTAATTTCTCTTACAACTCTTTCAGATGAGGTTAAAAGAAGATTGTTTTATCTGCCTGTAATTGTTACTGTTTTAGGAAGAGATTCATAAAAGGAGATTATTATACTAAAACAGCTGTTGATTATAGTTTATTAAAGCACTGAAGGCAAAATCCTTTAGTGCTTTTTTATTTCTGTAACTTGCTCTGAAAGGTACATTCTCATTACGTTTTCGTACATTACCCTCTGGAAACCCTCTTTCAGACCCCCTAAAAAGCCCTGAAAAACAGATAATCTATTGTTTTATTTTGTAGATTCGCAATATCCCCTTTTGATTTTTTGTGACTAAAATATATAATTAGAACCACAAATTATTAACCTAAAAATTAAACTCATGCATGTTTCAAAGCAAGGAGACCTGCTGGTACGAAGAGTACTGGCGGTTTTTGCCCTCCTGCTCATTGCAGGGACTCTATGGGCTCAGAACATCAAAGTTACCGGTAAAGTAACCGATAAGAACGGAGAACCGGTTGTAGGAGTTGGCGTAATCATCAAGGGGACACGGACAGGAATCTCAACCTCACTTGATGGAAATTACGAAATCAACGCCCCCGGGAGAGCTGTTCTTGTCTTCTCTTCTCTTGGGATGAAAACCCAGGAAATCCCCATCAACAACAGAACCGTCATTAACATCACGATGGAGGATGATGCACTTTTACTGGAGGACCTTGTTGTAGTGGGATACGGAACTCAGCGTAAGGAAAACCTTACAGGCTCCGTAGCCACTGTAGATACGAAAGTTCTCGAATCAAGACCAATTGCAGACGTGGGACGGGGTCTTCAGGGCTCCACACCAGGTCTGAATGTTGTTATCCCGAGTGGTGAGGTTGGTTCAGACCCTATTCTTAAAATCAGGGGTCAGTTTGGATCAATGCAGGGGGGGTCTTCCCCTCTCATTCTGATGGATAACGTTGAAATACCATCCATTCAGATGATAAATCCGGATGATATTGAATCCATCTCAATTCTGAAAGATGCTGCATCTGCTTCAATTTACGGAGCAAAGGCAGCATTCGGCGTAATTCTTATCACAACAAAGAAGGGGGCCAGAACTGAGAGCGTGAATGTTTCATATTCAGGAAACCTCTCTTTCCAGAACATCTCAAAAGAGATGGAGATGGCAAAACTGGATGCCATTGAATATTCAATTCTTGCTGCAGAGCGAACCGGAGGAACTCTTGCCGGTGCATTCTGGATGGTTACCCGCGAAGGATATGAAAAAGCAAAACTGTGGGATCAAAGGTGGGGCAAAGTGGTTAATCCGCATGAGCCAATGCTCTATGGACGTGACTGGTATGTAGATGCCAACGGCAGAAAAATAGGACTCAGAACATACGACCCATACGACTACATGGTTAAGGAGTGGACACCAACCCAGACCCACAATGTTGCCGTTAATGGCAAAAGCGGTACAACAGACTACAATCTCAGCTTTGGATATCTGGATCAGTCAGGTATGATGAAGCCTGCAAAAAAGGACGACTTTCAGAGATTTAACGGAGCTGTGAGAGTAGGAACTGATGTTACAAAATGGCTGAGGATTTATGCCGGAGCAATGTACTCAAAAAGGCTTAAGAGATATGCCTATGCTACCAGTTCAACAACTGCAGACCCTTGGCTCTATCTCTACAGGTGGGGCCCAACCTATCCAATGACAACAGAAGACGGGGATCCTGTCAGAAGCCCGGCATCTGAGGTTGCCCAGGCAAATACGGCATATCAGGAAACAAATTATACCAGTCTCAACGGAGGTTTCAACATAACTCCAAAAGAGCACTGGAAAATTAACTTTGACTTTACCCATGCAAACCAGGAGTTCATAAACAACACTCCGGGAACAAGGTATACTGCAAGAAACTCATGGGTAAGCCCGGCAGAGAAGTATGCCCCTAACGGAGCAAGAATCTATGTAGATGACACAGGCCAGATGGTTCCTGCAGGCTCGCCGGGAGCAATGCCGGCATGGCAGCTTAGATATGAGACATACACAGCGGCAGGTTCAAATCCTGACCATATTTACAGATATGCCAGCAACAGCCAGTGGAACACTATCACCCTCAACACAACTTATGACCTTGATATTCTAAACGACCATAAGTTAAAATTTATGCTTGGTATAAACCGGGTTGGTTACAAGATATCAAGTAACTGGTCTCAGAAAGCAGAGCTGATAGACATCACAAATCCGCAGTTTGACCTTGCGACAGGTCTTCAGACCTCGGGCGGAGGAGCAAACTGGGAGTCGCAGCTTGGTTTCTTTGGCCGGTTAAACTATAACTATAAAGAGAAATATCTTTTTGAAGCCAATATCAGATATGATGGTACATCCAAATTCCCAACAAGCCTTAAGTGGCGATGGTTCCCGTCATTCTCTGCCGGCTGGCGGATAAATGAGGAACCATGGATGGAATGGGCAAAGCCTGTGCTCTCTGCATTAAAACTAAGGGGCTCATGGGGCTCAATTGGTGACCAGACCGTCTCAAACTCACTCTATATTCCAAGAATGACCGGTTCACAAAGTTCATGGATAATAGGAACTGCCAGACTATATCAGTTTGGAACACCTGCCTCGGTATCTTCAATTATTACATGGCAGGATATTACAACTCTTGATATTGGACTTGAGGCAAGATTCTTTAACGGTGACCTGGGATTTGCAGGTGCATGGTTCAGAAGAGATACAGAAAACATGATTGTTCCGCAGGAGGGACTTCCTGCAACCTATGGAACAGCTGCACCTCAAAGTAACTATGGCTCGCTGAGAACAAACGGTTTTGAATTGCAACTAGACTATAACCACCGCTTTGCCAGTGGTCTTGGAATTAATCTGGTTGCCGCATTCTCAGATGCCATCACAAAAATTACCAAATACGGCACAACCAACAGTATAGACTCATGGTATGTTGGTAAGACCTATGGTGAAATCTGGGGTTATGAGACAGACAGACTCTATCAGAAGAGTGATTTTGAATATGACAGCAATGGTATGCTTATAGAAGTCACTTCAAAAGATGGATTTAAAATCTATAAACTCTCAGATCCTAATGCACCAACTCAGGGTAAACTTCAAAACAGCAGCAACTTCAAGTTTGGTCCCGGTGACGTGAAGTTCAGGGATCTCAACGGAGACGGTCTTATTACTCCTGGCAACAGACTCCTTAAGGATGCAAACGGAAATCCCGACTACGGCGACCTGAAAATCATCGGTAACAACACACCAAGATATGAATACAGCTTGCGTGCCGGTCTGGATTATAAAGGTGTTGACTTCTCTGTTTTCATGCAGGGAGTTGGTAAACGGGAAGAGTGGGGTAACGGATTCCTTGCAATCCCGGGATACCAGTCTTCAGACGGAGCTATGCCGCAGGCAATTGCGGGCAATTTCTGGAGAGAAGACAGACCGGACGCATTCTATCCGGCACCATACAACATGTCAGGAGCTTACACAACAAACAACATGCAGATTCAGACCAGATATCTGCTAAACATGGCCTATTTCAGAATCAAGAATATTACTCTGGGATATTCAGTACCTGCAGAGAGGCTTAAAAAAGCGAAAATCTCCAAAATCAGAATCTACGCTTCACTTGAAAACTTCCTGACATTCGACCATCTGGGAACCCTGCCTATAGACCCTGAGGTTATAAGCGGTTACTCAATGTGGAATACATCTAACTACAACCTTGGGCGCACAGGTGTGGGAATTCCTACATTCAAGAGCGCATCACTTGGAGTACAGGTTAACTTCTAATATAAAATATCATGAAAAAACATATAATAATTTTATTATCAGCAGTTACCATCTTCCTGTCCGGATGCACCGAATTTCTTGACAGACCTTCGCTCACTACAATGGATGACGGTAACTACTGGACAAGCGAAAGTAATCTGAGACTGTTTTCAAATGGTTTCTATGCTAATTACTTCGTTGGATACAACTCAACCTGGGGAGTGGACTACGCACCTTTAAGGGGATACTATTTTTCAGATGACTTTACATCTGCCGGCAAGCAGTCGGGATTTGAAACCCAGGCTCCGGCCTCGAGGGCATCTGTGAGTGAGACTGCCGCATGGCTTACAACCTATGCAGGCCCAACATGGAACTTCTCCTGGGTGAGAAAATCCAACCTCTTTCTGGAGAGAATCAACACCATGAAGTCTGCCTATCTTACAGAAGAAGCCTACAAACACTGGAGTGCAGTAGCGCGTTTTTACAGAGGATATGAATACAGCCGCCTGGTTAGCGTATTCGGGGACATTCAGTATTATGACAAGGTTGTTGGCGATACAGAGCTCGATTTGCTTTACAAGGACAGAGACAGCAGAACAATGGTTATGGACAAGGTTTATGATGATTTTGTGTATGTGCTGGATAATATGAGACTCGCAGATGGAAATGCTCAGTATCTGAACAGGTATATTGCTGCCGGTTTTATATCAAGATTCATGCTCTTTGAGGGTACATGGCAGAAATATCATCTGAACAACACAGAGAAGTCAAAGAAATACCTTGAACTGGCAGTTACTGCTGCAAACCTGGTAATGAATTCAGGCGCGTATCAGTTTACAAGTGATTTCCGGTCACTCTTCGGGTCTCAGGATCTTGCTGGAAATAAAGAGGTGATTATGTACAGGCACTACGATGCAGCACTCAGCATAACTCACCACGTGGCTTCGTATTCAAACCTTACCGAGAGTCAGGGACCTGCTCCAAACCTTGCTCTGGCAAAATCTTTTATTTGTGCAGATGGCAAGCCTTATAAGCTTTCGGCCCTGGCAAATGCATCCAAACTTGACATTAAGTCAATGGTTGCTACCCGTGACCCAAGATTTGAGGCTACATTCTGGGATGCCCCAATGAAGGAGTCGGCCACAATGCTTTATGCATGCAAATTCATAGACAGAGTTGGTGTTACATATTACGGAAAAACATACCCTGCAATGTATGGCTCAAATACAAATACTAATGACTATCCTGTAATGCGTCTTGCAGAGGTTGTTCTAAACTGGATTGAGGCAAAGGCAGAGCTGGCCACAATGGGCGGAGTTGCTGTTTCTCAGTCAGATCTGGACAAATCAGTCAATGCAATCCGCAACCGGCCACTTGATGCAACAGCTATTGCAAAGGGTATTGTTAAAACAGCCCCTTTAAATATAGGTGCAATTCCAAATGACCCCGACCGTGATGCAGATGTGCCTACCCTGTTATGGGAGATTCGCCGCGAACGGAGAATGGAGTTTGTTTATGAACATACAAGACTTATGGATATCAAGAGGTGGAAGAAGATAAACTATATGAGCGGAGCGCAGAATCCGGACATGCTGCTTGGCCCTTGGATAAACTTTGCTGTTGAATTCCCTGCATGGCTTGTTCCGGAAAAGGTAAACAAACTCAAAGTTAAGAAGGCAGATGGTACTGTACTGACATATAATGGTACAAATGGCGCCGATATGATCGGATACTACATTCCTGAAAGTGTTGCAGACAGGGATGCCTTTACAGACAAGGTCTATCTGGCACCGATTGGTAACACACAGATTAGTGAATATACAGATAAAGGTTACAAATTAACTCAAACGCCTCTCTGGAACTGATAATTTTGTTCTTTAAAGTTGGTTTTTATTAAAAACCTGCCTGTTATGGGGCAGGTTTTTTTTAATAATCAGTATTGAAAACTGTAATATAATATAAAAAGGGCTGAAATTCAGCGTGTACGCACATGTGTTTTGATTGTGAAACGGAATCTGTGATATTCAATTTGTAACAATCCTTAATTAAATGATTGAAAATTAGAGCAGAAAAATTAGCTTTTATTATAATTTGTAACCGAATCTCTTTTTTACGTATTAAATGCAATCTAGTATCACTTTTTTTTTATACTTTTGCGAATGTGCTTTTGCATTCACATAAATAAGTGATAAAACCACTAAAAAATTTATTAACCTAAAATTCTTAAACTCATGCATGTTTCAAAGAAAGGAAGCCAGTTAGCGCGCAAAGTGCTATCGGTTTTTGCCCTCCTGCTCATTGCAGGCACGATGTGGGCTCAGAACATCAAGGTTACCGGAGTTGTTACAGATGAGAAAGGCGAGCCAATTATTGGCGCGAGCATTCTCATTCAGGGAACAAGAACCGGTGAAGCTGCAGATCTTGATGGTAAATTCACAATGAATGTACCAGGAAACGCAGTCCTTGAGGTATCCGCTATCGGATACGAAAAGCAGGTAATTCAACTCAGAAACAGAACCAGCCTTAAGTTGGTTTTGAGAGAAGATGCTGTACTGCTTGAAGAGACCGTAATCGTAGGGGAGTTTGGTGTGAAAAGAGCTGCCCGCGCTGTGGGTGGAGCTGTTGAGAGCGTTAGAGGAGCAGAAATTGCAGAATCTGGACGCGAAAACTTCGTAACAGCCCTCCAGGGTCGTGTGGCCGGTGTGCAGATTACCAATTCAACCGGTACCCCTGGTGCCTCGAGTTCGGTACTCATCCGCGGTGCTACTTCTATCTCTGGTAACAACCAGCCTCTTTACGTTATCGATGGTATTCCAATGAATAACTCTACCTTCAATCCGGTTGGCAACCTTGCGGTTAGATCGGGCGGAAGTGAGGTTGTTGCAGACCGTGACCTTGACTTCTCAAGCCGTGGTTCTGACATCAACCCAGAGGATATCGAGAGCATGACTATCCTTAAGGGAGCAGCTGCTGCAGCTCTTTACGGAAGTGATGCATCAAACGGTGCTATCATTATCACTACCAAAAAAGGTAAATCAGGTCGTGGTGTTGTTCAGTACGGTAACTATTTCCGTTTTGACAAAGCATACAACTATCCTCAAGTTCAGACTCAGTATGACAATGGTATGTATGGTGTGACAAACTACTACACAACCAGAAAATTTGGTGCTCCTTACGAACAGGGTACTCAACTTTATGACAACCTTGGTAACTTCTTCCAGACAGGTGTAACTCAAAGACATAACATTTCCTTTGAGGCAGGTAACGAGAGCATGACAGTTCGTGCCGGCGCAAGTATTACAGATCAGACAGGTATTGTTCCAACATCTGACTATACCCGTACAAACATTACTTTGTCGGGAACTGCAAAACTTACAAAATGGATGAACATTGAGGCTGCCCTCCAGTATGCAAATACTACTAATACAAAAGTTGGTAAGGGTACAGCAGGTCCTCTTGGAAGAACAATGGTTTGGCCTCTTACTGACGACATGAGAGTTTATCTCAATGCTGCGGGCCAGATTCGTTATCCAAACAACTATGCGGATGGTGATATCCTCAACCCATACTTTGACCTTTACAAGAATAAAAACTACGACACATCTGAGCGCTTCATCTCAAACCTCGTAGCTAACTTTACTCCTGTTAAGGACCTCCTTATCCGTGCACAAGTTGGTCTTGACGTGAGCAGCTCTGTTTATCAGATTGTACGTCACCCGCAGTGGTCATACAACAGAACCGGTAACGGTTCATACGACCAGTCAAACGTTAATATTTCCAATCCTACAATCAACCTGATTGCTACATACAAGAAAGAGATTGGCAAGTTTAACGCTTCGGTTATGGCAGGTTACCACCAGCTCGAGTCTGCTAACAGCACACTCGCAGTTCACGGTGAGAAATTCCTCGTTCCTGACTTCCAGTCAATCGCTAACTGTGATATTGCAACTCTTGTAAACAGGACAAATACATATAAGAGACGCCTTCAGGCGGTTTCGGGTTCCCTTGAACTTTCATACAACAACATGGCTTTCGTAACAGCACGTGTTAGAAATGACTGGTCATCGACTCTACCTATAGACAATAACTCTTATTTCTATCCAGGTGTTGATGCAAGTATTATCCTTTCAGAACTACCTTTCATTAAAGCACACTCAGAGACTTTCAGCTATATTAAACTGAGAGGTTCAGTTGCTCAGGTAGGTAAGGATGCTCCGCCACTCTCAATCTATCCTGCTCTTGAGACTACATCTACAACAGCCGGTGGTTACAGATATGGCTTTACAGGTCCTAACCTCAGTCTTCGTCCGGAGATGAATACTGCATGGGAAGTTGGTCTCGAGGCTCGTTTGTTCCGCAACCGCGTTGATATTGACCTCGCATACTACAACACTTTCTCAGAAGATCAGATTATCACTGGTTTCCGTATGAGTTACGCTACAGGTTTCGTACTTAACAACATGAACGTTGGTTCGTTCAAAACAAGTGGTGTTGAGATGAGAATTGCCGGTGACATCGTTAAGAACCGTGACTGGGTTGTTAACCTCTCGGTTAACGCAAGTAAAAACTGGAGCCAGGTAACAAAACTTCCTGAGAACGTATCAGAATACTATAATGCATATACCTGGGTTTCAGGTAATATCCGTAACGGTATCATGAAGGGTCACCCTATCACTACCATTACTGGTCAGGATTTCCAGAGAAATGCAAATGGTGAAGTTCTTATTGACCCATCTTCAGGACTTCCGCTTACTTCAGGTTCATGGTCTGTTCTTGGAGACAGGGAGCCGGATCTTAAGTTTGGTTTCATGGGAACTGTTAAATACAAAAACTTCTCTCTTTCTGCACTGTTTGATGGTCGTCTGGGTTCAACCGTTGTTAACGGAACAAAACGCTGGATGATGCAGAATGGTTACAGCGAAGAGTCAATTGAGATGAGAAATGCAGGTCCTAAGGTTTTCAACGGCGTTCTTAAGGATGGTCTTGAAAATACAGAGACACCTACAGTTAACTCAATTGCAGTTAAACTTGGTGATCTTCAGTATGGTTATTCTGGTGCAGACCCGGACTGGATTGAAACAGGTGTGAACTACCTGAGAATGGCAGAACTTCGTGCCTCTTACAACCTTGACAGAAAGTGGCTCTCTAAGGCAACCAAGGGAATCCTGTCGGCAGCATCAATTTTTGCTACCGGAACTGACCTGTTTGTTTTGACAAACTACTCTGGTATCGACGTAGTCGGTAACTCAAACTCGGCAGCACTCGGCGGAACCGGCGGAGTAGGCTTCGATATGATGGCCATTGCGGCCCCACGAGGACTATCTTTTGGTGTAAACGTAACATTTTAATTGATTTAGAGTGATGAAAAAAATAATATTATCATTAGCTATACTTCTCGCCATTGGAACGTCATGTACTAAGTGGCTTGATGTTAACAAAAACGTGGATGCACCGGACTGGGTTCCACCGATTCTCCGACTGGCACCTACTATTGCTGCCTATGAGGGAATTGCATACGACCTTCGCGCGCTTGCTCCAATGGTTCAGCACTTTGGTGGTACAGGCTACGCATCAGTTTTCGGAATGCACTCATACTATTCAGGAAGTGACGCCGGTGGAGAATCATGGAGAATGGTTTACTGGCTCCAGGGTATGAACACAGAGGCTATCATCAATGACGGCCGCGAGCGTGGTGAGTTTACACTTGCAGGTATTGGTCTTGCAATGAAAGCTTACTCATGGCATATCATCTCTTCAATTCACGGAGACCTTCCTGTTGAAGATGCATTTGTACCGGGACTTCTTTCTCACGACTATGACACTCAGGAGTACGCATTCCAGAGAGTAAGATCTTGGGCAAGACAGGCTATTGCAGAATTTGCAAAAGTTGATAACAACCAGTATCCTACACTTGCAACTAATGACCTTGTATATAAAGGTAGTGTTGAAAAATGGAGAAAATTTGCATACGCAGTTCTTGCAAGGAACTACATTGCAATGTCGGGAAGAGATGCAAAATATCTTGACTCAGCTATTGCATGCGCAGATCTTTCATTTGCAAGTGCAGCAGACGATGCTTCATTCAGATTTGATGCAACAGGTATCTCAAATAACTCAAACTTCTATGGAGTTCTCCGTGCAAACATAGGTATTACCTATACTCAGTCTGACTATATGGTTCAGATTATGACCGGTACAATTCCTAACTACAACTCAGAAGGTGCTATCGAAGGACTTATCCCTAACCAGATAATCACAGATACAGCTACTCTGGATCCTAGAACAATTCTAATGTTCGGTTCAAGAGACACTATGCCTGCAGATCAGAACAATATCAAAAAAGGTACTTATAAATATGTAGGTGCAAGACAGGGATATTCAGTGGCAACTACAGTTCACGGCTTGGGAACAACAGCAACTGAGGCTAACTCAGGTAAAGGAAGATGGCTCTTCAGAGATGATGCACCATGGCCGCTTACTACATATGCAGAGATTCAGTTTATTAAAGCTGAGGCTCAGTTCCGCAAAGGTCTTAAGGCTGATGCTCTTGCTACATTTAAGAAAGCAGTTTCAGGACACTTTGACTGGGTTAGGTCACTTATAGTTCCCGGTGTAATGGTTAAAGGAACAAACGGCAAACAGACATCTGTTATTGGTGATAAAATTACTGCTGCAAGATTTGATCAGCTTAAGGCCGATTATCTGAACAGTAAGTTTGTTAACAACCTTCCACTTGCAGACTTCACTTTGTCTCACATCATGATGCAGAAATATGTATCGATGTATCCTTGGAGTCTTGATACATGGAATGACCTTCGCAGATACCATTATGACCTCGTACTGGGACCTCAGGGTGTTCCTGTAAGCGGAACATCTTGGACTACAGATGTGGTATACCACAAACAGAATTCAGATGTAAACAGGATTTACAAAGGATTCTACCTTCCACCTGCAGACGTTCAGAACAGACGTGCAAAATTTGGTACTGTAAACCAGGGTTCACCTTGCTACAGACTCCGTCCTCGCTACAACTCTGAATACATGTGGAACATGCCTTCTCTCAAGAAGATTACTCCTATTGCAGGGGATGCAGAGAACTACCACTGCTCTATCGTATGGTTTGCACAACCAGGTAATTAATAATGAACTTTAAAAAAGAATAACAATGAAAAAAATATTTTCAATACTATCGGTAGTATCATTGTTTTTGCTGGCATCGTGCGAGAAAAATGTGTTGAGTTATCAGACAACTGATGTTGATGTTACCACAAAAGCTCAGGTTAGACTGGTATACGACCTTCCTATTGTACCTTCTTCTACAACACATAACATAACGCTCCTCAAATACAATGATCAGTTAGTTTCTCAGGTATCTACTGCTCTTGGCGGAATATTCCCTAACAGTACTGCAAAATATAATGTACTCCCAATTGGTCCAAACAAAATTGAAGCATTTAAAAGTGCAACGAAGGATCAGTTAGTTTACAGCAACACATTTAATGTGCCTGCAGGTAAGTGGAGTGCGTTTGTTTACAACGCAAACGAGGCTCCTCTGATGGTTCAGGATCCTGAAGAGTACGAAACCGGTCACCCATGGCAAGATACCGTTACTTATATCCGTTTTGTGAACCTGCTTTACAAGGCTGATGGTGTTACTCCTGTTGGTAAAGTTTATCTCAAGGGAAGAAGAGTTGCTACACAGCCAAATATCAATACTTACGATTATATTGATATAGCTGAATGCGATTTCAAACAGGCTTCGGGTTATATTCCATATATCCTTAAGAGAAATGGTATCGCTGTATGGTCAGGTACTGAAACAGGTCTTGCATTTGTATTGTTTGATGCAAATGGCAACCTACTTCAGACTTTCAGCTCAACAAACGTACTGGGCGATTATTCTGCGACAGGATACTCTATGACTAAAGGTGTAAACTATATTTTCCACCTCAACGGCAAAATGGGTACCAACTATGCAACCCAGTCTGTTCGTCTGAGTACAATCGCTGTTAACTAAGATTTATGAAAAGAATACTATTGCTTACCCTCGTATTTGCTCTGGCAGTTAGTACAGGGTACTCTCAGAACAAAAAGGCAGATAAGGAAGCTGCTGCTCAGGCAATGTTTGACAAGGCCAAAGCTGCAATTGAAGCCAAAGACTTCGTTATTGTGCCCGACAGTTATGAGACAAGTGATGGTTCCCTTGAAAACAATAATGATGATGCGAACTTCCTCTCTTACGAGGGGGAGTTCCTCTTCCTTCAGGGTGCCATAATCTGCGGAAACAGCTACACCAACAAGGCGTCAGTTACAACTGCAGATCAAAAGCTTGATAAAAAGGGCAATTTTGTTGTTACAATGCAGATTACCGGAACTCAAATACAGGCAAAAGTTGAGATCTTTCTCAGGAAGGGTGGAAATTATGCCGAGGTTATTGTGACTCCATCAAGAGGCTCAGTAAGAAGATTTTCGGGAGAAGTAACACTTAGATCTGAATCGAAATATTACAAGAGACCAAATGTAGTGTAATTATCACGAAAAAAAATTATTAAAGCGTCGCCAAAAGCGACGCTTTTTTTATTTTTCGTTATGAAATAAATATTAATTTTACAAGTAACAATGTGAAACCGGATTCCAATATTTGTTACATGCACTTATCTGAATTGTGTTTCATGACGTAATAAAAACAATTTATTAATCTAAAACTAAATTCATGAATTACTCACAAAAAAAGGCCGGGATGATGAGAATGATCATTCTGTCGCTAATGGCCATTTTCCTTGTGTCTGGAAACATGTTTGCCCAGAGCATCAATGTTAAGGGAAAAGTGGTCGACAAGTCGGGACAACCCCTTGTTGGTGTTACTGTTATCATTGATGGCACCAGGACAGGTGTTGCCACTGAATTGGACGGAACGTACTCAATTAGCGCTCCGGCTACTGCAACTCTTCGATTCACAGCAATTGGAATGGAAGATGTTAGAGAACAGATTAGCAATCGTAACGTTATCAATGTTACGATGAATGAATCTTCAATTTTTCTTGAAGATGTTGTTGTGACTGCCCTTGGTATCAAAAAGGAGAGAAAAGCTCTGGGATATGCAGTGCAGGATCTTAAGAGTGAAGAGCTCCTTAAGAACAAGCAGACAAACATCGTAAACTCACTTGCAGGTAAAGTTTCAGGCGTAAACATTACCCAGTCGAGCGGAGCTGCAGGATCAGGTGCGACTATCATCATCCGCGGCGGAAACTCAGCAAGTGAATCAAGGGATAACCAGCCTCTCTTTGTTGTTGATGGTGTTATTTATGACAACTCAACAGTAAATACTGGCAGTTCAGGAACTGACGGTGTAACAACCAATGCTACATCTTTCAGTAACCGTGTTATGGATATAAACCCTGAGGACATTGAGAATATGTCAATCCTTAAGGGTGCTGCTGCAGCCGCACTGTATGGTTCAAGAGCAGCAGACGGTGTTGTCCTTATTACTACCAAGAAAGGTGATTCAGGACAGGTTAAAGTTAATTTTAACACTAAGTACTCATATTCATGGGTAGGAAAGAAACCAGAACTTCAGGGTGTTTACGGAAGAGGCTACTACAATGAGTCGGGCTCTTTCAGTGACTACACTACCTCTTCATGGGGAGACCAAATTACCGGTGATGTTTATGACAACGTTGGCACATTCTTCCAGGGAGGAAGTATTTATGACAACAGTTTGAGCATTAGTGGCGGTCATAAAAACGGAACCTTCTATCTCTCTGCTTCAAATTTTGACCAGACAGGTGTTGTTCCAACAACAGGATTTACAAAAAACACTGTTCGTTTCAATGCAGAACAGAAATACGGTAAACTGACAGTAGGCGCAAATGCGGCTTATACACTGTCAAACACAGATAAAACCCTTACAGCTGCCGGTCTCTATAATGGTGGTGGTACAGGTGCAATGACTGCTCTTTACGGATGGTCAAGAAGTGACGATGTTAAGCACTATCTCAATCCGGACGGAACAAAATTCAGATTGTTTGAAGGCCTTCAGGATATGTCTGCAGATGTTGAGAATCCATACTGGATTATCAATAAGAACAAACTTTCAGACAACCTGAGCCGTTTTACAGGAGGTATCAATGCAAATTATGTTATCTCAGACTGGTTCAATGTTCTTTACAGAATAGGATACGACACATATAACAGTGGTTCATATACATATATTGCTCCGGGTGGTGCGGTTCTGGAAATGTATCAGAATGGCCGTCTTAGCAAGGGAAGCACTGCATACGAATATATTACCTCTAACCTTATGCTCAACTTCCAGAAGAAGATTGGCGATTTTGACCTGAATCTCCTTTTGGGACATACAACAGAATCTACTGAAAGAGTAGCTCTGTCACACTGGGGATTCAATTTCCTTACCCAGGGAACAATCAGCTTTGAAAACATTGTTAAAGAGAATAAATTCTTCTCAGAGAACAAGACAAGAAAGCGTCTGGTTGGTGCATACGGTGAGTTTAGGGGAAGTTACAAGAACATAGCTTACCTTACAGTAACCGGCAGAAATGACTGGTCATCTACTCTTCCTATCGACAGCCGCTCATACTTCTATCCGTCTGTTTCAGGTAGCGTTGTATTTACCGAGCTTATCCCTAAGAATGATATTCTCTCATTTGGTAAGATCAGAGCCTCACTTGCAAAAGTAGGTAAGGATGCAGATGCTTATGCTACCAATAACTACCTGTGGCCTCCTCAGAAGGTTCACGGAAACATGATTGGTACAGGTAACAGCTGGACAGGTGGTAGCCCGTTCCTTGTACCTGAGATTCAAACATCTTACGAATTGGGTACAGAGCTGAAATTCTTTGGAGGAAGACTCGGTCTGGATTTCACATACTATAACAGTACAACCAAGAACCAGCTTGCAAGCCCTCGTCTTGCTCAGTCAACAGGTTATATCTTCCTTACACTTAACAGCGGTTCCGTAAACAATACAGGTATGGAGCTTTCGATTAACGCTGTTCCAATTGACAAAAAGGACTTTACATGGGATCTTACCCTCAACCTTTCCGGTAACAGGGGAACACTGGGAGATTTCCTTCCTGGCGTTGGTCTCTTCTATGTAACAGATGTTCAGATTGGTGGTGTTAAGGCTGCTTCAATTCCTAACGGTGGCCACTTCCTTGGTCTTACAGGCGACTACTGGCTCAGGGAGAAGGATACAGAAGGTAAAGAGATTGCAGGTGGCAGATATCAGGTAGATCCAACAACCGGTTTGTACAAGACTTCAAATGTTACAACAAACATAGTTGGTAACAGAGAGCCTTCAATCATTGGTGGTCTGAACAACAATATCAGATATAAGAACCTGAATGTTTCATTCCTGATTGATATGAGACTTGGCGGCGATATCTACAATGGTACAGAGTATTATACTACAGTAAGAGGTCTTTCAATGAGAACCCTTGACAGACAGTCTGTAACTGTAGACGGTGTATTAAGCACAACAGGCGAACCTGTTTCATATACTTATGAAGCCGATAAAACTTATACCGTAAACGGCCAAAGCAAATCCGGCAAATATATGATTCAGCAATACTGGAACAACTACGGATCGAACTCTTATAACTTCATAACCAAGACAAACTGGTTGAGACTTAGATCTTTGTCTTTGTCATATGATTTTACTGACCTCTTCAAGAAGAAGAATATTGTTAAGGGATTGTCTGCGACATTCTCTGCTAACAACTTACTGGTATGGACCAACTACAAGGGCATGGACCCTGAGGTGAGCGTATCTGGTTCAGGTACCGGTGGTTCAGGTTCAATGGGTATAGACTACAATGGTATTCCTGCAACAAGGAATGTTACATTCGGTCTTAATTTCACATTTTAGTTATAGAACTTAACAATATCTTATCATGAAAAAAATATTACAAATTATATTAAGTCTGATTATTGTTGCGAGTTTTACCTCCTGCAACAAATGGCTGGACGTGAATGTCGATCCTGACAATCCGACTGACAAGAGCGCGACACCTGTTAACAGGCTGCCTTGGATTCAGCACTACTACTCGTACGCTCACGGAACAGCAAATATGCGTACCAGCACTATTGCAGGTCTTCTTACTCAAACTTCTGCAACGGCAGCTAATGGTCTGCTGGCAGCATGGAACCCTGCTCAGTCAAGTGCAACTACCATTTACCAGAACTGGTTCCTTGGAGCAGGTGTAAATATTAAGCCTATGATTGATATGGCAGAGGCAAACGGCTCATACCATTACATGGCTGCCGGCTATGCCATTAAGGCTATGGGATTTCTTATGATGCTTGACCTGTATGGCGAGATGCCTTATACTGAGGCTATGGGTACCAAATACAATCCTGCATACGACCAGGGAGATGTTATTTATGCCGGCTGTATGGCAGACATAGATAAAGCTATTGAGCTATTTGGAAAAACTCAGGAGCCCGGTTCATACAGTTTTGCTGCAGGTGACACATGGAACGGTGGAAATGTGAGCAAATGGATTAAACTTTGCTACGGCCTTAAAGCCAGATACCTCAATATCATCTCAAAGAAGAGCACATACAATCCAACTGCTATCCTTGCTGCCATTGAAAACGGTCCAAAATCGAATGCAGAGAATACTTATATGAAACGTTACAATGTAGCTGGAGATGCATTAAACTTTACAGTAGGTGACCCTTATCAGACTAATCCTACATGGAACTCTGCAGGCTATGGTACAGGTCAGAGAACTACCAGATGGTATGCAAATCTTCTGAATAACACCTATACAGGTGGCTCGGGAGTTGTTGACCCTCGTATGTCAAAAATTCTCCCTGCATCAATGAAGAACATTACTCTCAACGCTGGTGGTGATATTGTATCATACCAGTGGCTCAGAGACATTGGAGTTGACATGATGAATTCAGATATCCGTCAGAACGGCGGGCCTCTTAATGCATCATATGCAACAGCAAACGTTAACATCAAATATACAATTGCAGATGCTACAGCAAGGGCAAACTTCATAGCAGCCCTTACCCAGACATACACAGTTAATGGAAATGATGTTACTGTTACATACAAGAAGGGATCTTTCTATATCAACAGCACAAACTATAAGAGAGCCGGTGACACAGTTTATGTTAACCTGAAATCAAACAGTTTGTCAACTTTGGGACGTTCTGCAACCGATATGTACTACTATCCGCTTACTACTGCTAATGCAGTTGCCGGTACAGGTACATTCCATGCAAGACCTGACTCAGACTTTGATCTTATGACCTATGCAGAGATGTGTTTCATCAAGGCCGAGGTGTTACTCAGACAAGGTCAGACCGGTCCTGCGCATACTGCATATCTTGCCGGAATAAGGGCATCATTTGACAGAATGCAAACTAAACTTAACGAGTGGAAATCTGCAGGTACAACCAATCCAGATCAGATGCCTATGAATCAGGCAGACATTGATGCCTACATGGCCAGTGCAGCTGTTGTTCAGACAGCGGGAGCACTCACTATGGCAGATGTCATGAAGGAGAAACTCATTGCTATGGGCTTTGATTTCCAGAACTGGAACGATATGAGGAGATTTAACTACAGCGCAGGTAATGTAGGCGCATTTGGAGTTGTTTACAAAGATTACAAGAGACCTTACGAATTTACTGCATCAAACAAGATGGTGGGAACTACTCCGGCAGATCCTACTTACTGGTTCCGCAGATTCACTCACAGTACTCACGAGAGCAACTACAACAACACAGAACTTCTCGCCTCAAATCCACTTGCAATGAAAGATGCAATCTGGAGCGACCCTGTATGGTGGGATAAACAATAGTCCGTTTTAATAATAAAACCGATATGAATATGCGGGGGAGCGGGAAAGTAATTTCCGGCTCCCTCTTTTTTTACGGAATTTTGCTAACTTTGAAAAGATATAAAAATTCAAAAAGATGTTTTCAAAAGAGGTATATTCAAACAGACGCAAGGCCCTTGCATCAGGTATCAAGTCGGGAATTCTGCTCTTTCTGGGCAATTCAGAGGCAGGTATAAACTACATAGACAATACTTACAGATTCCGTCAGGACTCTTCATTCCTCTATTTCTTTGGTCTGGATGCACCGGATCTGGCTGCAGTTATTGATGCTGAAAGCGGTGAAGAGATTATTTTCGGTAATGATGTTACTATTGACGATATCATCTGGATGGGTCCGCAGCCTGCTATGAAGGATAGGGCTGCATCTGTTGGAGTAAATAAAGTTTTACCTTCAGATGAACTTGGAAAATATCTTGATAAGGCAAAGTCATCTGGCAGAAAGATTCATTTTCTTCCGCCTTACAGATATCATAACAGAATTCAGCTTTACAAAATGCTGGGTGCAGACTTTGACAATCAGAGAGAGCTTGCATCTGAAGAGTTTATCAAGGGCGTTGTTGCACTTCGCGAAATCAAGGATAAATATGAGATAGCTGAGCTTGACAAAGCTGCTGATATTGGATATGCCATGCACTATACTGCAATGAGAATGGCAAAGGCCGGAATGGTAGAGCAGGAGCTGGTAGGACTTATGGAGGGAATTGCAATTTCTCACGGAACAATGCCATCTTTCCCAATTATTCTGTCACAAAACGGTGAGACACTTCATAATCATACACACCACCAGATACTCACAGACGGACGGCTTCTTGTAATGGATGCAGGTGCTGAGACAAACATGCATTATGCATCTGATTTTACAAGGACTATTCCTGCCGGAGGGAAATTCACACAAAAGCAAAAGGATATTTACAACATTGTCTCTGCTGCAAATGATCTGGCAACTGCAATGACAAAACCGGGCATTACATACCGCTCTGTTCACCTTGCTGCCGTTAGAGTTCTTGCACAGGGACTCATTAACCTGGGTCTGATGAAGGGTGATACTGACGAGGCTGTTGCAGCAGGTGCTCACGCTCTCTTTATGCCTCACGGGCTTGGTCACCAGATGGGACTTGATGTTCACGACATGGAGGATCTGGGAGAAAAATATGTAGGTTATGACAGCGAGCACATAAGAGCTACCCAGTTTGGGCTGAAATCCCTCAGAATGGGTAAGATGCTGCGTCCGGGACATGTGATTACAAATGAGCCGGGCTGCTATTTTATTCCGGCACTTATTGAAAAATGGAAAAACGAGGGAATCAACAAAGATTTCATCAACTTTGACAAACTTGAAGATTACTACAACTTTGGAGGAATCCGCATTGAAGATGATATTCTTGTAACAGAAACCGGCTGCAGACTGCTTGGCGAGAAGAGACTGCCAAACACACCTGAAACAGTAGAGGCAGAAATGTCTAAATAATATAAATACAGAGATTTACAAAGACTGACCCCCAAACTATGAAAAGCTCCCAAATTGCCGGCCGCCTGCTGAAATTTCTTCAGGTGGCCGCTTTTTTTGCAATTATTGCAACTGCCTGTTCCAAGGATGATGTTATACCACCGGTGGTAACTAAATCAGATAAATGTGACCTCATCTCCTATACATTTAACAGAGCAGATAATCCATCCATGACAGGCGATGCCAATCTGTTTTCTTCTGGATCTGTTGTATATATTACGGTTCCGGAAGGGGCACCCATTACCTCTCTGAAAGCACGTTTTGAGGTATCTCCAAAGGCAACCCTTTCGATTGCAGGAATTCCTCAGCAAAGCGGAGTTACGGTAAATGACTTTTCCGGAACACTTCAGCTTGTTGTGACTGCAGAGTCAGGCAGAACAGCAACATATAAATTGCTGGTTCAGAATGGCAGGTATAATTTTGATTCCATGATATACTCTTTCATGAAAAAGTACAGTATTCCGGGAATCTCCTTTGCCATTACCAGGGACGAAGAGGTAGTCTATAAATCTGGTTTGGGATTTGCCGTTACTGAATCAAATGTGAGAACCCGTCCGGACCATCTGTTCAGGCTTGCAAGTGTTTCGAAGCAGTTCACATCGCTGTGCATCATGAAACTTATGGAGCAGGGTAAGATTGATCTTGACAGAAATGTATTTGGCGCAGGCGGAATTCTTCAGAGTGAATTCCCGGATGTAACAGCTATGGCCTCAAGGGTTACAGTGAAGCATCTTCTTCAGCATACAAGCGGCTGGACAAGCAGCCCAGATCCTATGTTTACTGCCAGTTTCAAGGGACAGACACTTGACCAGAGAATAACCTATGTACTGGGTTCTCCGCAGAGCGAACCGGGAACAAAACACTCATATTTCAATATGGGATTCGGAATTCTGGGCAAGATTATAGAGAAGGTAACCGGCAAAGGGTATGAAACATATCTTAAAGAGGTGCTCGCCACAGCCGGAGTAACTGATATTCATGTAGGCGGAGACCGTTCGCAGCGCAGAAGCAACGAGGTTGTTTACTATTCACAAAGCGGAACGGACGGGTATGGCAACGAGATGCAGGTAATTGCTGCTGCAGGTGGGGTAATAGCCTCAGTCGAACAAATGATGAAGCTGATGTTCCACATAGACGGAAGGGATAAAATTGCAGATATTATTCAGCCTTCAACAAGAGCTACCATGCTTACGGCATCTGATGCATACAACAGATATGCACTGGGATGGAGACTAAACCATACTTTTTACCCAGGCTCATTCTACCATTCAGGCAATCTTGCCGGAACCGCTGCAATGTGGGTAATGGGAGAGAACGGAATCAACTGTGTTGTACTCTGTAATTCCCGCTCCTATATTGAAGGATTTGATGATGAACTGTATGTGCTGCTGAGGGATTTGCTGAGTGTGGCATCTTCAACAACCTGGTAAAGTTCGCTCAGAATCATGGCGGTGGCTCCCCAGATAAAATAATCCTCTATTGCATAACCAGGAGCATCCAGCCATTCGCCGGTTGGGCTCTGGAATTTCCGGATTTCGGTTTTAGCAGGATTAAACTCTTTAATCTGAATTTCCCTGTATCCTGTAACCTCCCTCGGGTCAAGGGTAAAGCGCAGCTCTTCTTTTGCTATAGCCAGAACAGGACAGATGTAAAAATTGCTGGGAGGGACATAGAGGCCGGAGAGTGCAGATACCGGAAGAGTTTTCTCCCTTTCAATGCCCATCTCTTCAAAGGCCTCCCTGTAGGCTGTCTCCATAAACGATTTGTCTGAGGGCTCCTTTTTTCCGCCCGGGAACGCAATCTGTGCAGAGTGAACACCGGCATAGCTGTTGCGCTTTATAAGTAAAACGCTCCACTCCATTATCTCCTCAGGAGATGTGGAATGCCCGGCAGGAATCAGCAATACAAGTACAGCAGATTCTCTTGCACCTTCGGGAGGTACAGCGTTAGAAAACATATCCGCCAGCCTCTGTACAGGGGCGAGGCGGATATGTGCATCTTTTCCGGGAAGCGGATGAAGTCTTTTCTCCACTTTTAGTCAATAGAATTTATTCGTTAATACCAGCTCTGTTAAGCATGAATGCCCACTCAAAAGCAGTCTCCTTGATTCTGTCATAGCGACCGGTTGCTCCGCCGTGACCAGACTCCATATTCATATAGAGAAGAACAATATTGTCGTCAGTTTTGTTTGCACGAAGTTTCGCAACCCATTTTGCGGGCTCGTGAAAACCAACCTGAGAGTCATTAAGACCACCGGTGGCAAGGATATTCGGATAATTCTGTGCCTTTACATTATCGTATGGAGAGTATGAGAGCATATATTTATAGTACTCCTCCTCATTTGGGTTACCCCACTCTTCGTACTCCTGGGTTGTCAGAGGCAGAGATGTGTCAAGCATTGTGTTTATTACATCCACAAAAGGAACTGCCGCAACGATTGTGTTGAACAGATCCGGACGCATATTTACGACAGCACCCATAAGGAGTCCGCCTGCGCTTCCGCCCATGGCGGCCAGTTTATCTGCAGATGTATATTTGTCTGCAATGAGTTTCTCTGCACAGGCTATGAAGTCTGTAAATGTATTTTTCTTTTTAAGCAGTTTGCCATCTTCATACCACTGCTCGCCAAGGTCGCTTCCGCCCCTGATCTGAGCAATTGCCACAACATATCCCCTGTCAATAAGACTATAATATGCAGGGCTAAAGTACACATCTGAGCTTGAGCCGTAGCTGCCGTAAGAGTAAAGCAGGGCAGGGCTCTTGCCGTTTTTCTTAAGACCCTTTTTATAAACAATGGCCATTGGAACCTCAACACCATCCTGAGCTTTTGCCCATAATCTCTCAACAACATAATCATCTGCATTGAATCCGGAAGGAATCTCCTGCTCTTTCAGTTTAACGCTCTCCTTTTTAACAAGGTCAAACTCATACAGAGTGCTTGGCCTGTTAAGGGAGGTATAGCTGTAGCGGATAGTGCCGGCATTGAATTCCGGATTACCGTTAAGTCCAACAGTGTAAACAGGTTCAGGGAATGTGATTTCGTCTGAAGTTCCGTCTGCAAGTGAAATGTATTTAATTATGTTAAGGCCTTTTTTACGAAGGTCCATAACCAGGAAGTCACGAAGAATATCTACGCCTTCAATCCTTACAGCAGGGTCATGGGCAACAAACTCTTTCCAGGTTGTTTTGTCCTGATATCCGGTTGCAGGAAGTTCGTAGATTTTTCCGTTCAAATTCTCTTTATCCTTGTAGCGGATAAAATATTTGTCGCTGTGTGCATAAACAGAGTACTCAATTCCCTGCTCCCTTGGAAGGAATACCTGAGGTTTGTCCATTGGCTTGTCTGCAGCAATGTATCTGTATTCAGAAGTAGTGGAGCTTGAGCTTACTATGAAAATCTCCTTGTCTGTTTTAGTTTTGTCAAGATAGAGATTAAACCTTGCATCTGTCTCCTCATAAATGAGAACATCTTTTGCAGCTGATCCAAGTGTGTGGCGGAATACCTTATGAGGGCGGAGTGCCTTGTCAACCACTACATAGAAGATAGTTTTGTTGTCGTTAGCCCATTCGTATGAAGTAACCATTGGGATATTCTCGGAGAAATCCTCTCCGGTTTCAAGGTTGCGAACCTTAAGAATATAGTCTGCGAACGAACCTGTCTCGTTGTAGGTGTAAGCTGCAAGTTTATTGTCAGGGCTAACCGAATAGCCGGCAAATCGCATTGCCTTTTTGCCCTCTGCCATTGCATTTACATCAAAGATAAGCTCCTCTGGGGCGTCTGCTTTATCGGCCTTTCTGCAATATACCCTGTACTGCTTTCCGCTTTCTGTGCGGTTATAGTACCTGTATCCTCTTATGAGAAGCGGGTAACTTTCGTCTGCATCCTTGATGCGGCCCATAATTTCATTGTAGATTTTCTCCTGAAGTGCTTTGGTAGATGACATAACAGTATCTGTATATGCATTCTCTGCATTCAGGTAGTCAATGACTGCAGGGTTTGTTTTATCACGCAGCCAGTAGTAGTTATCCACCCGTTCATTGCCAAACTCTGTGAAAGTCTGTGGGGTTTGTGTGGCTATTGGCGGTTGTGGAAAGTCAGATTGTTTCAAAATTGTTGTTTTTTGTTGGTTACAGGAGGCAACAGACAGTAAAAATGTCCCTGCCGCAAGAAGTTTAACGATTGTTTTCATGTTTTGTTCAGGATAAGTTTTTTATGTTTTTGTTCCCTTTTTAAATAGTTTAATGTGTGTTTCATGCGTTGTTATAAGGCATCCGTATCTGAGATTCTGGAACCAGGGGAGAATTTTTGCCGTAAAGGCATCAATTTTCTCTTTGCTGTCGATGATTTCTACTACAACAGGGAGCTTTTCTGTAATCTCCCAGAATTTATGCGAGTGAATTGTGCTGCTGGAGCCGAATCCCATCTCACCTTTGATAACTGTTGCGCCTGCAAGTCCGTATCTTCTGGCTGCAAAGACAACCATTTCATATAATGGTGTGTGTCTGAACTTATCTGTATTGCTGATATATATCCTCAATACACTGGCCTCTTCAAGAGTTTCCATAATCAGAAAAGTTTTGTTGCCGCGTTGCCGGCCCAGGTGGCAGCAAGGCATAGAAATAGACTCAGGGTCGTGTATAGCGTAAAGTGGAAAAAGTTGCCATCCTTTAAAAGCGAAAGGCTCTCCATGGAAAATGTAGAGAATGTGGTAAAGCCTCCGCAAAGTCCAACTGTGAGAAACATTCTCAGTTCCGGGCTCATAAAATTGCCTCTTTCAGATAATCCGTAGAAGAGACCAATGAGCAGACATCCCAGTATATTAACCAGGAGTGTTCCGTAAGGGAAACCTGAAACCACGCTGTTCTGAATAGCGCGCGACATCAGAAAGCGTGAGACTCCCCCTATAAAACTTCCGGTACCTATGATCAGGATGTATTTAAACATAAACATTTAATTGTTCCCAAAGTTAATCACTTTTCGTGTTAATGAGCTATAGCCTCAGGGGTAATGTGGGGGGCTATCCCCAAAATAGGCTACTTAATTGAGTGAAATCACTAAATATGGGGATTGCGGAGGGATTTTGCCCGGGGTAATTTTGCCACAAATTAAATCCATTACATGAAAAGAATATTTACAGCAACACTAATCTCTTTAATGATTTCAGGCGGGAGCATCTTCTCTCAGGGTAAAATATCGGGAAATGTTTTTGATACATCCAGAGAGCCCCTCGGGTTTTCAAATATTGTTGTAGAGAGTCTGGACGGGAAATATAAGTCCGGTACTGTAGCAGATGATGAGGGCTATTTTCTTTTTAAGAATATTAATAATGGAGACTACAAAATAACCGTTTCCATGATGGGCTTTGAAAGCAAAACATTTGCCGTAAACCTGAACGCAAATCTGAAGAGTGGAGATTTAAGCCTGGATGGTATTGTCCTTGAGCCGGCAAGTAATAAGTTATCAGAAGTAGTTGTAGTGGGAACAGCTCATGTGAGCGAAATTAAACCCTCTGTAATGAAATATAAAACAGAGGCGCTTATTTCTGAGACAGGAGGAACGGCAGGAGATATTCTGAAAAATATGCCATCAGTTGCAATGGGAGGAAGCCCGGGTCACAACAGGGACATAAGGTATCGCGGGCTTGGGAACGGGTATACAAAAGTACTTATCAATGGCCGTGATGCAGGGTTAAGCGGAAATAACAGGGAGACTGTACTGGATCAGATTCCTGCCTCAAGTATAAGCCATATTGAAATAATGTCAGTTCCCGGTGCCGAGCATCAGTCTGACGGAATTAACGGAGTAGTTAATATTGTGCTAAAGGATAATCAGGCATTTGGTCTGCACGGGAAGGCCGAGACTTATGCCGGAAATAACAACGGTATTGGTGCCGGTGCTGCTGTATCTCACAAATCAGATAAATTTGGTCTCTTCTTTAACTACGACTATTTGCAAAGAAGTGTCCCAAAATTCAAGGATAAAACAAAAAGCGATATGAAAAACGGGGCTGTGACAGGTGTCGAAAAGGCATTTGAAACAGAAGCGAAGCAGTTTTTCAACAGAAATCTCAGGGCAGGATTTGATTATCATATAACCGGCAAGGCAAAATTAACCGGAGAATATGTATACGGGTACCAGCTTGAGGATAAGGATAAATCTCTTGTTACACTTAAAGAGGACGCATCCGGTAACTTCAAGTCAAAAACCGATGAGCAGAAAACAGAATATAAGCCAAATAATTTTCATCAGCTTTTCACATCGTTTGAATATAATATGGCAGATGGAGCAAAACTTTCTGCAAGCTTTGGCTATCAGACGGAGGAGCAGAAGAAAAGGGAAGAAAAGACGCTCTTCTCCCTGACTAAAAATGATAAATGGGCAAATTTTCAGCCTCAGCTTGAGAACAAAAATGAGGTTCAGACAGGAGAGAAGATGTTCTGGAATGCTGGTATAAGCAAACTCAAAATTGCCGGAACAACCTTATCTGCCGGATATTCAGCAGAGAGGGAGAGCCGGTCATTCTCAAACATAACGGATAAATTCAGCTATAAAGACACATCATGGACCAGTTCGGGCAGCGGATCAGACAACTTTAAAATTGACGAAACACTGCATGCACTATATTTATCAGATGAGATGAAGTTTAATTCTTTTAGAATAAAAGCGGGCCTGAGGTACGAGTATGTTCAGACAAAAGGGAAGGCTCCGCTTACAGAAAATGAAGAGGTAAGAACCGGGCACTATATTCTGCCGTCACTCTCAGCAACATATAACATAGACAAGACTCAGTACATTACCCTCAATTTTGGACGCAGGGTCAGAAGGCCGGGTTTTAAAGATCTCAATCCGTTTGAAGAGCAGAAGGAGCCCTTAAAAATCTCAAAAGGGAATCCGGCACTTAAACCAGAACTGGCCTGGGCATATGAGATAGGCTACCTGAAAAATTTCAGAAAATTCAATGCAGGAGTAAACCTCTTTTACAGAGATATTAATAATGTTATTCAAAAGATTGTAACAGAGGACCAAAATAATGTTGTGACGGAACAGCCCCAAAATACAGGAAGAGCTTATGTCATGGGCTATGAAATTATGACTACGGCAAATCCGTTCAATTTCTGGAATATTACTGCAAGTTTCTCTCAGTTTGAATCAAAAGTTCTTTCCGGAGCCTACACTGGAGACGCACTGAATGATCAGTATAACTGGACAGCCAAGCTGATAACTGACTTTAAACTTCCATTGAGAACAACTGTACAGTTTTCCGGCAATGCAATCGGGCCCAAGATTTCTTCAATGAAGAGTGAGGGAACACTTTGGTTTGCAGATTTGGGTATAGAAACGAAAATATTATCATCCGGAACATTGTCATTCCGCGTAACAGACCTTTTTGATAGTATAAGCAAACGAAAATATGAGATTACAGATAAATCTGTAACAGATGAACTTGAATACTCAAAAGGTCGTATGTTTATGGCTGGAATAAAATGGATATTCTAAAATATATTATATGAATTTAAGAAAAACGATGAGAAAACTGCACAAATGGCCTGGTATTATCTTCTTGATTCCGGCTATATTAATTGGTGCAAGTTCAATAATGCTATCTCTGGATGGATTAATTCAGATGGATAAGATATCACTTCCTTTCTACAAACCTAAAAATATTAAGCCTGATGTCAGGACCCTTACCTTTTCGGATGGGAAATATTTCATTGGTACAAAATCCGGGCTCTACGAGCAGACAGAAAATGGGCTGAAAACAGTAAGTGGCCTGGAGTCTGCAGATATCAGAGTAACTGTTGCCCGCAACGATTCATTGTTTGTAGGTGCAAAACAAGGCTTATGGTTAGTGCATGGGACTAATGTCCGTAGAATTTATAATAAAGAAGTTTCCGGGATTAGTTTTGTTAATGCAGGTAATATTGTTTTAAGCAGGGGAACTTCAGGATTTGAAGTGATTAACACTAATGGAGAGCAGGTAAACGAGCCTGAAGAATCAATTTCCAGACTGATAACAGGTGTTGAAAAATTTGAGAGTATTCAAACTGCCACGCTCAAAAAGTTTGTAATGGACATACATACAGGGGAGGCAATTGTTGGGAAAAATCTCAAACCATACTGGATAGCATTGTGTGGACTTCAGTTGCTTCTGCTTGCAATAACTGGAATTTGGCTGGTTTTGCCGGTGAAAAGGATGGGTAAAAAACCCAAAAGTGTAAAATAAATTTTGGTACTGTTGGCTCGTTTTCTTAATTTTAGGTGAATTCTTTGAAATGGTCCGGAGCTGATTCTTAATTTGTTGTCTTTATTTCCGGGATTGCTTTTGATATATGGTTAAAAGCGCAAAATTGGGTGAACATTGTAAAAGTGGAGTAATCATTTTTCTAGATAGTTATTAACCTAATTTTAAGAGTATGATTAAAAAAGTGCACTATTTGCTGACTATTTTGTTTGCCGCAGTATTAATAATACCGGTAGCAGCGCAGGCACAAAAGATGCCTAAAAAGTACAAAAATGCTCCTGACGAGACAATTGTTGTAATAGTAGGCAAACCAAATCCTACATTTAATGAGAGTCAGTACCCGCACCTGAAATTCTACTACCTTCCCGATATCTCCTTCATTGTGGATGATGAAACAAAAACCAAACTTAAACTAACCGGATTCTCACAGGAGACAACTGCAACATACTATGGAGACCCCGAATTTATTGTAAGGTTTGGTACCAGAAAACACCTGGCACCCGAAAAAGGAATCTATGCAATTCTCGTAGACAAAAACGGAGTGGTTGTTTATCAGAGCGCATACAACAACGCAATAGCAGAGAGCGAAGGTTCTTCGTTTTACACTTTGGGAAGAAAGGGCATTGGCCAGAAAGGCCCTATGGAAGATTACCTTAAAGATTATGTTGCAGGCGGAGATGAGAAGAAACCGGATAAAGACAAATCATACACACCTGGAACTGAACCAACTTACAAAGGCTGGGAGGATGGTGATATTGAAGGGCTTGCACTTCCGGATTTTAATATGGTAAAATCTGACGGAACAGCAGTTACAATCAAGGAGGTAATATCCGGGAAACCATCATTAATTGTGTTTAGCGCACTCGATCCGGACAAAAACTTTGGTGCTGCAGTTGAGGCACAGGAGAAGTTAAAAGAGGGAAAGGCAACCTCAGGAAGGGATTTCTTTAAGTCAATGGTCAAGGCAGGATCCAGTGACGGAGCACCGCCTATGTTCTGGCATATTGAGAATGTTCTTTATAATTATTTTAAGTAGGTCTATTTGATTGTAACCCTGAGTGCTCCCTTGTAGCCAAAAACTGCAAAGGGGGCATCTTCATATGTATATGTGGGATACTTCTGAGACAGAACAGCTATCAGCTCACCTCTGAGCACCCCTTTACCGGAACCGTGGACAAAATCAATTTTCTTGCCCTTTTGCATTCTGTATGAGTTGAGCTTCTGAATGAAGTAGTCCCTCTGATAAATAAGGGTATCTGCAGGAGTGAAGCCCCTGTATCCCTTTGCTATTTTTTCAATGTGCAGGTCCACAACAACAGGTGCAGGTTTCATAGTACAATAATCTTGTTTAGTGTAACAACACTTTTGTCGGGTCCCTGTTTAATGAGACAATCCTGAATCCGCTTGCGGAATTTCCAGCAGGTCATCTGGTTTATTCCAAGCTGCTCGGAATATTTATATGTAGAGATGTCATTTCCAAGCATGCAGACATTGTACGCTATGAAAAAGGCTTTGTTTACGGGGAATTTAATGTTGTGAAATATTGTGTTTGCTGTGGCCGACTCCTCTTTTTTGCAGCGGGTGCATCGTCTCGAGGAGGGAGTTTTCCCCTCGCAGAAATTTGTATGCCCGCAGTTGCGGCACACAAATCCTTCCCGCCATTTGAGGTCGGCGATAAATTTCAGAACCTTCTCGCGGTCTGCGGATAGCTCCTCTGCCAGTTGTGGAGTTATGTCGGCCTTATTAAACACTTGGTCAGCTGTTTAGTTTGATTTTAAAATTAATTTCAGTGCAAAGATATAAAAATTATTAGTGATATCATTATAATTTATTAGTGATACTATTGTAATTTAAAAATTGATGTCTATCTTTGCGGCCATAATAGAAAAACATTAATTCAGAATATGGAGAAAATTGTAATAATTGGCGGGGTTGCAGCAGGTGCAACAGCAGCAGCAAAGGTTCGCAGAATTTCGGCATCGGCTCAGATAACAATGCTGGAGGCAGGACCGGATATCTCTTTTGCGAACTGCGGATTGCCATATTATATTGGCGGCGATATTAAAAGCCGCTCGAAGCTTATCCTGCAAAGTCCGGAGAGTTTCAATGAGCAGTATGGTGTAGATGTCCATACTCATACAATTGTCACATCTGTAGACAAGGAGAATCATCTTGTAAAATCAATCGACACCAGAAGCGGGGAGCAAAAGGTGTTTGAATATACCAAACTTATACTGGCGCAGGGCGGAAGGCCTGTTACGCCTGCTCTTCCGGGAGCAGACTACGAGCATGTCTTTACCCTCTGGACGCTGGAAGATATGGACAAAATTTCCCGTCACCTCGATGAGAAAAAACCTAAAACCGCTGTTGTGGTAGGCGGAGGCTTTATTGGCCTTGAAATGGTCGAGGCCCTTGTAAAGAGAGGACTATCGGTAAACGTGGTAGAGATGCAGCAGCATGTGATGTCGCTTATGGATGCAGAGACTGCCGGATTTGTGGAGAATGAGCTGCTTTCATACGGAGTGGGCATACACACCTCTACCGGCGTTACCGAAATCTCTTCAAAAAGTGTAAAACTTGCAAACGGCAAGATACTGGAGGCAGAGATGGTTCTGCTGTCGATAGGTGTCCGCCCTACACTTCAGCTTGCAAAAGAGGCAGGACTTGAAATGGGAGAGTCGGGAGGTTTGCTTGTTAATTCACAATTGCAGACAAGTGACCCGGACATCTATGCGGCAGGCGACATGATAGAGATTGAGCACCGCGTAAACGGAAGGAAAGTCAGGATTCCGCTTGCGGGTCCTGCAAACCGTCAGGGCAGAATTGCTGCTGAGAATGCGCTGGGTGGAAATCATAGCTATAAGGGTGCGCTGGGAACATCTGTAGTAAGGGTGTTTGAGGCAGTTGCAGGGATGACCGGTTTGTCTCTCTCGCAGGCAAAGGCTGCCGGGATTAATGCCGAGGCAGTTGTAGTTCATAAGGAGCACCATACCTCATACTATCCGGGAGCAGAGAATGTTACTGTTACTCTGGTCTACGACAAAGAGACAGGTGTTATTCTGGGTGGCCAGACAGCCGGCTACAAGGGAGCAGACAAGCGACTGGATGTAATCGCAACAGCAGCGGCATCAAAACTAACAATTCACGACCTGGCAGATCTTGACCTTGCATATTCTCCGCCAATCGGAACAGCAAACGATGCAATCAATATGGCTGCATACACAGCAGAAAACAGACTGTCGGGATTCAGCAACTCTCTGACTGTTGCAGAGCTGGATGGATATGCGGCAGAAAAGAAGCCTCTCTTTATAGATGTAAGAGATATTTTTGCGTTCGAAAAGAGCCATATTCAGGGAGCAATTCACATTCCGCTTGAACTTTTGCTTCAGCATAAAAATTCAATCCCTACAAACCGTCCCCTTGTTGTTTACGACGAGACAGGAAAGAAGGGACATCAGGCACTTAGAATGTTAATTGGTGCCGGTTTTTCAGACGTTGTAAATATTTCAGGAGGACATATCTCACTTCAAAGACAGGCAAGAGCTGCAGGTTTTGAAACAATTAAAATAGGCCTCCTTCCAATTGTTGAAAAATCGATTGAGGGAGAGACTGCGGAGGCTCACGAAGCGGAGGCGGCACCTGCCCCAAAACCAGTTGCAGACAACACTCCGCTGGTAGTGGACGTACGCACAAGAGGCGAATTTGCCTCAGGTGCCGTTCCCGGAGCAATAAACATTCCCCTGGACGAACTTGCAAATTATACCGATGAGCTTGGCAGCACATCAAGGGATATCACCCTCTACTGTGCATCGGGCGCGCGCTCGGCATACGGTCAGCGTATACTAATGCAGTTAGGTTTCACCAACGTGAAAAACGGTGGCGGAATCATGCACATGATGATGCGCAGATAAACCAATCTAAGATATAATTTATGGCGAACCCCAAAAGTTTATTGACTTTTGGGGTTCGCTGTTTTGGGGAGTAAACGAGTTTAAACCGATGGCTTCATTACAGCCTCCCATACAGCCTTCCGCAGAGTACCCTTTGAGTCGTCTGCATCGTACTGCCAGTACATGAGGCCCTTCATCCCGAGGCCGATTGCCCATTTCCCTTTGATGTCAATGCTTTTGGCATTGTCATATCCGCAGAAAAAGACTCCGTTTTTTGTAACATACGGAGTGCTGGAGATGTTGTCCCAGTTGTCGATTTTATATTGGGTGGGGTCAAGGGTGAGAATGGTCTTGTAATTAAGAGAGGTTGGTTTTTCGGAGAATGAGTGCTGGCCGTAAAAAGGAATACCAAGAACCAGTTTGTTATAGGCAACGCCGGCAGCCCGGTATGCACTTACCGTTCTTACACAATCCCAGTAAGCCCTTGAGTCGCTGAGTGCCGAGTGGTGTTTAGGCGCAGCGTCCAGATTGTAGGTCATAAGGTTTACATAGTCTACATATTGGTCAACTGCTGCAACATCTATATATCTGTAACCTCCGGTTATCGCAACCTTGTTTTTTACATATCCCGCATAGGTAAGCAGGTATTGCGTTCCAAGAGTTTCACGAAGCTGTTTCATAAGCAGGGTGTAGTTCTGTGTATCAACAGCCGGGTCACTGGCAGCCCCGCTCCAGGAGAGTCCCGGATACTCCCAGTCGATATCCACTCCGTCAATACCCCACGTCTCAATAAAGGCCTTGCAGTCCGCAGCAAATGCGCGGCGGTACTCGTCGGATTTTGCGAGGGCAGAAAAGCTTCCGCCTTGTGAATTATCTGAATTTTCGACAATATGGGTGAAGGAGATCAGAATTTTAAGATGAGGAAAGTTCTTCTTCAGGTTCACTATTTGCCTGAAACGATCCTCTTTGCCCTGCAGCTTGAATCCCTGATAAACTCCGTTCTGCACATAGAGCTCGGCAAAGGCATAATTTATGTGGGTGAAAAAAGTAGGGTCCGGAATAGTTGTCCCCCAATAGGTTACATAAGCTACGGCAACCCTGCCCTCTACTCTTTCGGCAGGCACATAAGGCTCCGGCTTCTCTCCGGGAATTTCAGGAATAACATCTTTTTGACAGGCTGCAAACAGAACCAGCGCAAAGAGCACCGGCAGAAAGGATCTACGCATGGGGGAATGTGTGAAGTTTATAGTTTATGTTTAAGTCCGGGTTAGGGTTACAAAAGTAATTATTGGATTGAATTATTATATAACATAAATTCAAATCCATTGTCATCGCCGGCAGGTTTTTCCAAAATATGACCTCTTTTATTTTGTTACTAACAATTCAAGTACCGGATAATGAGGCTCTTCAAAACCGAATTTTCTGTAGAGTTTTTCGCCGTCTTTTGTCGTATGGAGGGATATTTTGCTGATTCCTCTTCGTTTCGCCTCCTCTATAAGGCGCTCAAGTATCAGGGCCGAAATCCCTTTTCTTCTTGCGGCAGGGATTGTATACATATTTAGAATGTCACCCTCAAGATACATTGACTGATTAAAATCTCCCGGTATCTTTTTGATAACCATACCGCCAAAAGAGACAATTTCACCATCCAGCTCCGCCATAAAAGCGAAAAACCTATCCTCATCCATAGCCTCCTTAAAATACCGGTTAAGCTCTTCGCTTAGTTTTTGTTGATATTCAGGCGACCTCTCCCCCTGAAGTTCGGTGAGGTAAGCCATTCTGTATTTTGTAAGGAGTTCTACCTGGTCTTTGCCAATAAGGGAGATTTTCATAGATGTGATTTTTTACAAAGGTAAACAATCACCGGCAAGAAAAGAGAGCCTGCCTAAAGTTTTCTGTGGTGTGTTGTTTACCCCTGGGGAAAAGTGTCAGATCATTGATATCCAAATCTTTATAGAAAATCGAGAAAATTCACAACTAGTTGTATATGTGATGTTTGACACTTTTCCCCAGGGGTAAACTGCCTCGCGCGCGCAGCGCTGCACCTCCACCGGCTGCGGAGCGGACGAAATGATCTGCGCCGCAATTTGTGTTAACTTATTGACAAACAGTATAATGCAAAACGCAAACTTCTCAATTTGAAAAGTTTGCGTTTTGTAAATCACAGATATATAATGCATTAACACGAATTGCGGCGCAGATATCGGCCCGCTGCCACCACAGCCCGCCACCACGGCTCGTCGCCGCCGCCATGGCCGCCGCCCGCCATCGCAGCCTTTACCCGAAATTACTGATCTGTTGCAGCCTGTCTCGGTCTACAATCTTGATCATTTTTCCGTCCATCTCAATTATGCCGTCGTTCTTAAGCTTAGACATTGAGCGGATAACACTCTCTGTGGTCATGCCTGTGAGTTCGGCAAGTTCGCGGCGCTTAAGAGGAAACTCAAATTCATCCTGTTTATAGATGTTGCAGGCAAGGCAAATAAGAGTATCTGCGAGCCTTCCAAATGATTGTTTCTGGGTAAATGCAAAGAACCGGGTCTGAACCTGAATGAGGTTTTCGCAAAGAAGGTTCATCACCTCGTTTGCAAAGGCCGGGTTTTTCATGGTCAGCTGCTTGAATGTGCGGATATCGATCAGCCTTACCTGGCAGTCCTGATATGCGTAAGCAGAGTATCTGAAGACATGGGAATCATCAAGGAGGGATGTCAGCCCAATAAGATTCCCTTTTGGGAGAACCTGAAGGATAAGGCTGCCTGCTTCATTCTCCATGTAAATTTTTGTAAGTCCGCAGCATAAGTACATAATGTGTGATGCCAGCGTGCCCTGCTTGCACAGAATCTCACCTCTCTTGTAATTTACAACTACAACATTCTCTTCCAGAAGCAGCATCTCTTCATCGGTAAGTTTTTCGAAGCAGGTAGATACTGCCATGCTTAGCGTACAGGTGTTGTGAATCTTTGTTTCTTTCTTCATGATTGCAATTAGAATGCATAAAGATATATATAATTTGTAATGATAAAATATGATATAAAACATATTTTTTATTAGCACACAAATGTTTTCGACATGGGTTATATCATACCCGAAAAAATGGAACTGATTATTTCAAACTCCAACTTTGCATTGAAAATATTTAACACTAAATAATATGGAAATCACTATGACTTTAGACTGCAAAGGGCTGTCATGTCCTATGCCTATGATGAAGATTACCAAGACTATGAAGGGTCTTAACACCGGAGATGTACTGGAGATTCTGGGAACAGATCCGGGAACAAAGACAGATTTACCAAGCTGGTGTGCAAAGAACGGACACGAACTTCTTGAGACAACAGACCTGGAGGGCGGAGTAAACAGAATGGTCGTTAGAAAGGGCTAGGAGGTAATTATGTCAGCAAAAAATAATAATTCTCTCTCTGAGCTCTTCGCGATGCTCTTCGGGAAACACTGGCCTGTATGGGTTGGAGGAATTTTGCTGGGGCTGCTCAACATTCTTCTCTTCTCCATTAAGAGTCCGTGGGGAGCAAGCGGAGGAATAACCAACCTTGGCGACAACCTTTACTCGTTGTTTGGAATGTTTCCGGGCAAGGAGGTGACAGCCGTTTCTGCCAATAATTACGGAATGCTTGTTGTCCTTATAGTGTTCGGTTCTCTGGCCGGAGCGCTCTTTTCAAAAGAGTTCGCCCTCAGGGTACCGCCAAAGGGCGAAATGATCAAAGGCTTCATTGGAGGAGCACTTATGGCAGTTGGAGCAACTGTAGGAATCGGATGCTCAATTGGCTCATTCTTCAGCGGAGTGCCTGCCCTGTCGGGAGGCGCGCTGGTATTCTCATTTGCAATGTTTGCAGGTGTGATAGTATCTCTTAAGTACCTCATCTGGGAGATGGAAAAATTCCCAAAATGGAGCACAGGCAAGAGCTACACCTTCCTGGCAGCTGCACCTGAAAAGGGCAGATGGCAAATCATTGCAGGAACTATTGTTCTTGTTTGTGCAATTGTAATTGCCTACACATACACAGACACAAATCCCGTGATGAGCTGGTTCATTATCATAGCCACACTTATGGGACTTATCTCGCAAAGATCGAGATTCTGTATTGTGAAATCATTCAGAGACCCATTCATGAGCGGCGAGTCGCACGGGACAGTTGGTGTGATTGCAGGACTTGCAGTGAGTCTCGTTGGTTTTACCGCAATAAAATATTTTAGCATAGGTGATATCTCTGAGGTATCCCAGCGCGCACGCGAACTCACCTGGGTATTTCCAAATTTCTGGGGAAAGGCTCTTATAGGCGGATTCATCTTCGGTCTGGGTATGACCGTAGCGGGCGGATGCGCAGTTGGTACTCTCTGGAGAGTGGGCGAGGGTCAGATTAAACTTTGGTTCTCACTTCTTGGCCTGGTATTAATCTCGCCTGTTTCAAATAAATACATTGTTCCTTTCACTGACACAATTCTTCCGCAGAGCGCTAGATTCAGGTCATTCCTTCCGGACTACATAGGATACGACGGTGCATTCCTTCTGATTGCGCTGATTCTTATCGTATGGTATGTATTTGTAAAGTGGAACGAAAGAACAGGCAAATTCAGCGCTTTTTAAACTACGGGTTATGAGAAGATTAATAAAATTATCGATATTATTTATTGCCTTTGCCGCAACAATTGCTGGCTGCAGGGGCGTATATGAAGATGGAGCAGAGCTGGCTCAGGGCTTGAAATCCAATGTTGAACATATTTCTCCTGCGGCATTGAATTCAATGATCACTGCAGGCGAAGAGGTTCTTGTAATTGATGTCCGCGAAGAGGGCGAATTTTTCGAAGGCAGCATCCCCGGATCTGTGAATATTTCTAAAGGAGTTCTCGAATTCAGAATTGCAGACGCAGATTTCTGGGCTCAGCAATTCATGTACCCGCCGGAGACCGGCTCAAAAATAGTTATCTGCAGCACAAACGGAGATATGGGAGTAATGGCTGCCATATCCCTTATAAAGACAGGATATAAAAAAGTCCTGAACCTTGATGGTGGATACGAATCATACAAACAATCATACAATTAAAATTTAACACCGTGAAAAAACTTGGTTTTTTAAAATCACTCGTTCTGGCCCTTGCACTGTCTGCAGGGTTCACAAGTTGCATTGAGGCATACGAAGAGCCGGAAGTAGACCGCTTTGCGGTACTTACCACCTACCTTTCGCAAAATAATCTTGACCTCAATCACATGACAACCGACTGGGTAATTGATGCTGCAGCTCTTAACACAGCCGGAGTAACAAATTTCTATGTTATTGACCTCCGTTCTGCTGCCGATTTCGCAACAGGACATATTCAGGGAGCTGTAAACTCAACTCTTCAGAATGTAGTTACAGCAGCTGCCGGAGCAAACGGAAAACAGATTGTTCTTGCCTGCTATACCGGTCAGAACGCAGCTGTTGGACTGGTTGCCCTCAGATTAAGCGGTTTCAGAACCTGCAAAATTCTCAAATGGGGAATGAGCGGCTGGAACTCAAAATTTGATACCTGGACAGCAAATATTTCAGACAGAGCTCTTCAGAGCCCTAACTGGTCTGCTACCAACACCATTGCCCAGCCTGTAAGCTTTGCATATCCAAAACTTGCTGCTACACAAAATACTGCTGAGGCTATCCTTCAGGAGAGAGTTGCATACATGCTTTCAAAAGGTCTTCAGGGAGTGAACGCAGCAGATGTGCTTGCTGCTCCTGCTACTTTCTTTATTAACAACTACTGGACAGAGGCAGATGTTAATCAGTATGGTCACATTAAAGGTGCATACCGTCTCAATGAAACTCTTACAATTGCAAACGAAGGTCTTAAGAAACTTGATCCACAGGCAACTGTAGTTGTTTACTGCTGGACAGGTCAGACATCTGCACTTGTATCTTCATACCTGAATGTTCTGGGTTACAACGCAAAGAGTATCAAATTTGGTGCTAATGCAATGCTTAACAGCCAGCTGCTCAAAAATAAATGGACAGCATCCGGAAACTTCCCATATGTAACCAATTAATTAACGCTTAATCACAGAAAACAATGAAAAAAATTAAATACCTGTTTGCAGCAGCTCTTGCAATGTTCTCAATGAATGCATACTCTCAGGGTTGCATGGAGGGCGGAAGCAGCGGAGACCTTATTGGAGTGACCGGTTTCATTCAGCCTCAGTTTAACTATTACATAAACGGAAAGGATGCAAATGGCCAGAGCCTCAACAAAAATGAGTTCACATTCAACCGTGCGCGTCTGGGCGTAGTAGGATCTATTCCTTACGATATTGACTACTATTTTGCTGTTGAATACAGCGGATTCAGCAATTCAGAGAACAAAGTTCACCTTCTGGACGGATATGTTTCCTATACAAGATTTGCCAAGTGGGCAAAGATTACAGTTGGTCAGTTTAAAAGCCCTTTCTCTCTTGAGCAGAACACAGCTTGTTCTGGACTTTATACAGTAAACCGCTCGGAAGTGGTTAGTCAGCTTGCCGGACCTCAGAGAGATCTTGGTCTTGTGATAAGCGGCGGACACGACTCACTTAAATTCTCTTACAGCGTGGGTCTGATGAACGGAAGTGGTATGAATAACCACGACGACAACAGCAATAAAAATATTGTAGGCCGCATTGTAGCGGGTCCTTTCAAGGGACTTAAGATTGGCGGAAGCTTCAAGGCTGGCGGAATCAACCCTACCGACCCTACAGAAAAGCTGAACAATATTTACCGTTTTGCTGCTGAGGCGCAGTTCAGCTGGAAGAACCTTCTCATTCAGGGTGAGTACATCTACGGACAGGACAAACTCTTCTCGGCCTCGCGTATTCCAATTTACGGCGGTTGCGGCGGAATCATTGGCTATGAGACAAAACAGCCTGGTACATACCATAAGGACGGAGCATGGATTATTGCCTCTTACAAGACAAAATTCAACCTGGAGCCGGTACTTAAGTTTGACACCTGGAATTCAGACAAAGATTCAAGATTCAGCAGAGTAAATACATATACAATTGGTCTTAACTACTACATCAACGACTACACAAGGCTTCAGATTAACTATGCAAACCTTAAGGAGTCAAGAGAGATTCTCAATGATATGGTAATGGTTCAGATTCAGGCCAAGTTCTAATATTCGAAAAAGATATGAAAAAGATATTTCTAAGTTTTGTACTCGTTTTCTCTGCACTTCAGTTAAGTGCTCAGCTTATTAGCGTTGACGAGCTTGCAAAGAGCATTAAAGAGCCCGGTCTTGTTGTAATTGATGCAAGACCTGCATCTGATTACCTCAAAACTCACATTGATGGAGCCATTAATATTGATGCTGTTTCGCTCAGCACAAATGTGCCTGTTGAGGGTACCCTGAAATCACCTGCAGAGATGGCAAAAATTTTTGCATCAAATGGTGTCTCTCCAAAGAACAAAGTTGTAATCTATTGCAAAACCGGAGTTAGTGCCGGCAGAATGTACTGGGTTATGAAATACATCGGCTTTAAGGATGTAAGCCTTCTTGACGGTAACATGGGAGCATGGTTTGCAGCCAGAAAGCCCATTACCAAGAACGCAACCAAACTTGCTGCAGCCAGCTTCTCTCCTTCGGTTAATGCTTCAATGCTTGCAACCAAAGATTATGTGAAGTCGAAAATGGCCTCTGCGGGAACAGTTCTTGTGGACTCCCGTGCTGCTGCAGATTATACTGCAGGTCATATTGGAGAAGCAATCAGCATTCCTAACGACCTTCTTTCAGTTAACTCTAAACTCAAACCAGCGGCCGAGCTTGCAAAGATTTTCTCTGCTGTTCCAAAGGATAAAGAGGTTATTGTTTACTGCAAAACAGGAGCGACAGGAAGTTTCACATACTTTGTGCTGACTAATGTTCTCAAATATCCGAATGTAAAACTATACGCAGGATCTTATTCTGACTGGTCTCATTAATAATTAAAGTTTACGGAAATGAAGAGATTATTAATTGTTTCTCTCTCTGCACTTCTTTTTCTCTCCTCTTGCTCGGGTTACGACAACCGCACATTTGACTCGGCTGCGGCCATGGTCGAAGATGCAAAGGGTAAGGTTGAGTGGATAAGTGCGGCAGATATGGCAAAGGTGCTGGAAGAGGGCCACGGCTACTACCTCATCGACTGCCGTGAGCAATCTGAATTTGACGTAAGCTGTATAAAGGGTGCAATCCCTGTTCCGCGCGGAGTTCTTGAAAATATGATTTCAGAAAAGGCTCCACGCCACAGGACCCCGGTTTACATTTACTGCAGCAACGGCGACAGATCTGCTCTTGCAGCAACTGTTCTTCCCCTTCTCAAATATTCGGATGTGAAGGTTATTGAAGGCGGATTCGACAAATGGCAGACTGCCTATCCGGACCTGGTTGAAACAGCTCCTGTAAGAGGTGCCGTTAAGGCCGCCCCAAAAAAGGCAGCCGGAGGGTGCGGAGGCTAGGTCTACCGGAACTAACACCGAGCTTACGCCTCAGGCTGAGCCAGAGCTTCTGCCTCAGAGGTAAAGTGTCAAATACTTGAAAATTATATAGTTGTGTAGAATTGTAATTTTAAGTAATCTTCAGATTAACAGCTATTTGACACTTTACCTCTGAGGTAACAGCCTCCTCCGAGCTACACCACCAGGGTACACTCCTGGCCAACCTCCGGAAATCATTATCGAAAACCAGAATTAAATAAAAAAAACGACAAAATGGGAAAAATGGTAATTGGACTCTCGTCCGGCAGCATCGACAAACTTGTTGGCGCGGGAGTTATAATGAGCGGTGCTGCGGCAGCCGATATGGATATTGAGGTATATGTGCTTCTTACTGCAGCCAGGGCCTTCATTAAGGGCAACGAAGATCTTGACGACTCATATGTTGAATACCCTCACCTCAAAAACGAGATGAAGGCAAAATTCAGCGAACTCAAGATGAACAGCTGGATTGAGTCATTCAGACAGGTAAGGGAGATGGCAAATGTTAAGATTTACATCTGCAGCCTTGCCGGTAAAATGTGGGATGGTAACTCAATTGAGCAATACAATGATCTTGTTGACGGCTTCACCGGTATCTTCCAGTATGTGGAGGCGGCTAATGAGGCGGATTTGCATATGAACTTGTAGTCTGCGCCGCAATTTCTGTTAACTGATACAATATCAGGTATATATAAAACACAAACTTTTCTAAATGAAAAGTTTGTGTTTTGTATTTATAAGTATGTCAGTGAGTTAACAGAAATTGCGGCGCAGAGCATCCCACACCACCTCAAACTTCTCCCTCAGCACACCCTCATTCTCCTTAAGAAAACTGATGCTCAGACTTGGGTTTATTGCGCTTGACTTGTAGTTCGACATAATGGTAAGAGAGGCATTCAGCCCTTCATAAGAGGCATATTTCTTCAGGCGGTTTGAGCCAATGAAATGAAAAATAAACCCCTTCACCCGCGGGGGAAGCCACCGGTAATAAAGCAGGGCAGACAAATAGAAGTTGAAGGCAAATAGGCTGATACTTTTTCCGTTGCTGTAGCGGCCAAAATCCGACGCAAGGAAATAGTCAAAATACATATCGGCAATAATTCCGGAATATCTGCCAAACGCGGGACGCAGAATCTCCACCGTCTCCAGAAATGCAGGGTGAGAATCGGTAAAAGTGTCAATCTCGCGGTGGAGCAGGATGCCCTGCTGAATTCCTTTTGGAAATTCGCTGTGCCGGCGCCCCTTTACAAAATCGCCGATAAAATTACCAACCTGAAGCTGGCGGTTGCCTCCTGAAAGAAATATATGTGCAAGGTAATTCATAATCTCAGCCGCAGCCGGTTCAGCAGCAGGTGCCGGGTTTGCATGAACTGCATCCGCCACTGCACCCTCCGGCAGGGAGAATACTCTCAAACGGCAGCCCAAGTGACTTCCATAGTTTAAATCCTCCGTCCAGGCTGGCAACATTTGAGTAGCCCTGAATATTCAGCAGATTGGCAACCTTTGAACTTCTGACTCCGCCGGGGCACATAAGTATAATATTAAGATCTTTTGCAATCTGCGGAAGGCGGTCCATAATTACAGACATGGGGTGGTTAATGACATTCTCCAGAGGAATAAATTCGAGTTCTAACTCATTCTCTTCCCGGACATCAATCATTACTGCCTCATTGTTCTTCAGAGACTCCAGAGCATCTGCCGGCCCAATGTGTTTTACTCCCTCAATGTGAAACTCCTGAAAGTTTGGTTTTTCTGTTGTCTTCATATGAATCAGCCTGTATATTAAAGGATAAAATTAAATAGATAGCCCAGCAAAATTATAAAAACTGTAATAGTTCCAAAGAAAATACCAATCAGCTTCCACTTCATCACCTTCTTAAGCAGGGTGGCTTCCGGCAGGGAGAGGCCAACAACAGCCATCATAAAAGCTATGGCCGTTCCAAGCGGAACCCCTTTCGCCACAAATACCTGAATTACCGGAACAATTCCGGCTGCATTGGCATACATGGGAACCCCAAGTATTACTGCCAGCGGAACAGCATACCATTTGTCTGCAGACAAAAACTCAGTAAAGAAGTTTTCCGGAACATATCCGTGCATAGCAGCACCAATCGCAATACCAATAATCACATAGAGCAGCACCTTGCGGACAATATCCCAACCGTCTGAAATGATGGTGGGAAGCCTGTCAATAAATGGCGTCTTTTCTCCCTCCCACTTCTCATTCTCTCTTATTGAATTCTCCTGAACCTGTTTTACCCAGTCGGTCAGGTGCCTTTCCAGTTTGAATCTGCCAAGAATAATACCTCCAATTGTACCCATAAGAATTCCGCCTGCTGTATAAATTATGGTTGCCTTAAGGCCGAACAATCCTAAAAACATTGCCACAGCAACTTCGTTTACCAGCGGAGAGGTAATCAGAAATGAAAAGGTGACCCCAAGAGGAATTCCGCCTTTAACAAAGCCAATAAAGAGAGGAATTGACGAACACGAGCAAAAGGGAGTTATCGCTCCAAAAAAGGATGCGAAAAAATATTCCAGACCATACATTTTCTTGGTAGTAAGATAGATTCTCAGCCTGTCAACAGGAAAATATGCATTAATCACACCCATTAAGCTGCTTATGAGAAACAGCAGAATCAGAATTTTAATAGTGTCGTAAATGAAAAAGTTTACCGATGCCCCCAGATGCGAATCCGGATTAAGGCCAATTAAATCATAAGTGAGTGCGTTAACTAATTCCGGAAGAAAATAGTATAGGGCCAGCAGCAGCGGAAGTACTATTGAAATTGAGATAATAAGGCCTGTCCTTTTTCGCTTTGCAGGGTTTGGAAGTTTTTCTGTATTGTTCATGTCTGGTTGAGAAATCTATTGTTCGTAAAAATGCGAACAAATGTAGAAATTTTTTTTTGTACATTGCAATAAAATTAGGAAAGATGCTATGAAAAAAGTTTTTAGTCTGTTGGTAATAAGTGTATTCACGCTCTCTCTGTTTGGACAGCCAGTTAATGAAACGGCTCAGATAATGCTCACACTGGCAAAGAGAAGTGGCAACCTTCCATCTCTTTATACAAAATACTACAAGGTAAAAGCGTGGTCGGTAAAGCAAAGCAAACCAATTCCGGCAAAATATGAGACATGGACACTCTCGGATTTTCAACTCGCAATGGATGTATCTACAAAAAAACCAATAGACTGGGGTGTGAATGGAGACAGATATGTGGTCGTTAATATTGTTCCTGACCATAATAACCGCCCCTATCACGTGAGAGACGACCTGACAGGCTCGGCAAACAATCTGACATTTTCCCTGGAATTGTATGAGTTCAATGGCAAGTTTGTCAAAACTATATCCAAATGGGGCTACCTGCTGGGATCTGGGTATCATGGAGTCGTTTATGTTCAGCAAGGTGTTTATCCCACTTTTTTATCCGGTGTTGCTGTGGAAAAAGGAGGAAAATTAACTTACAAAGTTTTTAATGATGCTAAGACCCGGCTGTCGGACTTAGTTGAGGAATATGAATTGGTAACTGCAATCAGAAATAAAAAAGTAGAGAGGCAAGATCAACTCCCTCTGCAATTATCTTGTACCTTTCCTCCAAGGCCGGTTTACGATGCCGAAAAAACTGCAATACTTGAGAAGATGAAGCGGGAATCTCCTTTTTTGCAAATGAAATATTATCAGAACGGTGTTTATGATGCCGGTAAAAGAGATTTTCCCAAACCAAACCAGAAATGGAGTTTTTGGAATATGTTTATAGCAAGTGATATTACAAACAGATGTCCTGTTGACTGGGGACCAAACGGAGACCGCTACCTTCAGTTTGACCCCGAATTTGAAGAGAAACGAAATTATTCTGCACTTGAAGATGATCTCTATTCCACAGGCAAGCGGTTCCTCTTTGCGCTCAGGTTATATGAGAATGACGGACGCTTTGTAAAGACAGTATCAAGTTATGGCAACTTTTTTGGTTTTGGAGAAGGCTCGTTTGTCTTTATGCAGGATGCGAAAAATGAAATAGCCTCATTTTTCACCAGATTACCTGTTGAAATAGATAAGCCCTTTTCATACAAAGTAGATAAAAGAACGGTTACAAAAATCTCCGAACTGCTGCTTTTTAAACCAGTGCAATAACTAAACTGATTTCAGCCCCTAAAGGACTGACAGTTTTAATTCACAAAATATAGCACCAGGAGTAACAGTCCGGTAAATAATGTATACAGCGTATAGCCTGAGCAATACTGCAGACTTATAGTTCTGAGCTCTTTTATAAGGGCATTCACTGCAGGGCTGCTCTCCCTTCCTTTTACAGAGATGGATTGGATTCCGTATTTTGCTACTGATGAAAACAGCCATACATTTTGGCTGTTTTTCACATAAATGGCTGTAGGAATCTGCTCTATTTCTGCATTATTTTTACGAAGGAATTCAGCAGTTAATTCCTGAAGCCGTTCATCTCTGCTTCCAAGTACTGTAATGCCTTTAAATGCAGAACTTATGATTGAAATAAGGGCAATCAGTATCAACAAAATAACAATATTGCTGATTATAAATTCCTCGTCACCGGTGGCGAAATATGCTGCAATAAGCAATGGAACTATTGACAAATTTCTGTAGACTGAATTTATGATTAGCGGTTTTTTGGTGATGAAAACTATAAGTCCCAACAAAAGTGTTCCCAGTGCAATAAGCAATACGAGATATTTACCGGCCAGCAGAAAATTCATAGCTTTAGAGTTTAATTATTTTGATTTCTTAGCGTCTCATAACAAATGTAATAATAAAATTGCCAGCGGATAAAATATTCATGTAACTTTGTCTCTATAAAATCAGATATCCGGATATATATGACTTCCAGGCACCTGTTCGCATTGTTGTTTTGTTCATTAATTACCCTTGGCTGCGACAAGGAGAATATACCAGAAGGGACTATTAAAGATGCAGATGGGAATGTTTATCATACAATAGTTATTGACAGCCAGATATGGATGCTGGAAAATCTTAAGACAACCAGATACAACGACGGAACTCCAATTATTCAAATAACAGAAAATCAGACCTGGGACACACTTACAATCCCTGCATATTGCTGGCACGGGAATAATCCGGAAAACAAAGAGTTTTACGGAGCATTATACAACTGGCATGTTGTTAAAACAGGAAAGATTTGCCCTGCAGGATGGCATGTGCCAACATATGACGACTGGATGACTTTGAGTACCTATGTGCAGAATGATGGAGGAAGACTTAAGGAGCAGGGCACTACACACTGGACATTCCCTAATTCACAGGCAAACAATGTAACAGGTTTTACAGCACTTCCCGGCAGCTTTCGTGGGTTTAACGGGAGGTTTGGAGAAATTGGCGTAAACGGATACTGGTGGAGTGACGGTCCTTACAACGGCTATTGGGGCGTGGCAATAGGCTTGTATCATAATGATTTCTGGTTTGATATGCGTTCAACGCCAAAACTCTTTGGAATGTCCGTCCGTTGTGTCAGAGATGCAGGAACAATGTGAAGATAATGGAAGGGATATGGTTCAGAAAATTGAAAGATTATTTTTTGTAAAGTATAATAAAATGAAAAATTATTTAAAAGCTTTTTTAACAGTAATTTGTCTCCTGTCATTGATTAGTGTACAGGCTCAGAAAAAGGTAACTTACGGCAAAAGCACATTTACTATTTACCAGCCACTTCCAGATCTGGAGCCTACTCCGCTCTCCGGATTTGCTCCCGATGTACCCGGTTATACCTTTAAGAGCAAAAACTATGGACCGGGAACATATTACACCTATGCTCCGGGTAATGTTCCAAAGACAAGCTATAAGTGCGTTCTTACAGAGATCAGAGACTGGGTCGCATACAGACCTGAGCAGGTTAAAGAGATGGCCCAAAAAAAGGGGCTGAAGCAGCTGGAAGAAAAAGAGATAAAGAAGTTGTTCAAAAACACCAGACTACCCAATGGCGGGCTGATGTATCAGCTTACCGAAGATACATGGATATTGTTTCATGTCAGCGGACTCCAGAATTGCGGGCCAAAAGCCTGGTCTTCAAACGAAGAGTATGTTCTTGGAGTATCATTTATTGTTAAGGTCCCTGCGAAAACCGATATCGTTCTTGACAGAATGTACCGTTTCTGGAACGACGGAGTCAGGTTTTCTGACTTTGCTATAGTTAATCAGTCTAACTTCAAAACAAGACAAACTGCTCCAAATGACCAGAACCCTAATAACTTCTCAATTGGCGAGGTACTTAACAGAGAGAAGGGTTTTTACAGACTCTCTTTTGAAGGCGGAGCGCCTTCCTATATCTGGCACAGTTATGCAAAGGTTGTTGAGGAAAACATTAAGAAATCTGATTTTGATGTTTCAGGCCAGACAGGATATGAAGATCTCCTTTCTGCATTTGATTACTCCCTTGACGCAGTAAAATCAGGCCAGAACATTTACTTCAGCTATAGTGTAAGTTCACGCTTCCTGAAAGATATAGAGCCCGGAGTAACCTGGCAGAAAGAGATGGCCAACCGAAAGCAAAACGATGCCCTTCGCAAAACCGAAATGCAGAAAATCCACAAGCAAAACGCCGCCGGCCTTGAGAAAATGTACAAGGAGATTCTCAAGTAGGCAAGGTTAAGATTAAAGCTGCTTTAAAACGATTTTAGTATTATCGGCCTTCTCTACGCTTTCGTAAAACTGAAGCAGCAGATTGTACTTGTCGGGCGGATAAGTTCCTTTATACATCGTGAATTTTCGGGTGTATATCAGACGGTTGTTTTCTGCTTTTACCTCCGAATAGTACTCCCCAAACAAAGATTTTATCTCTGTCTTTTCAGGGAGCTTGTCAGCTTTGAATCCAGGGGGAATGATAAACTCAGTGGTGCCGGAGGTATTAGTGTGTCTTTGAAAAAAGATCTCATTTTTTCTCGAGTCGTTTAAAGGAAGCGAATTGCTGAAATCGCTGAGGAGGTTTAGAGGGAATATCATCCTCTCCTTAATTTTTGTCGAATAGTTAGCGACATTAACCTCGGAATTAAGGATAACTTTTGGGTTTGGCCCGCCCGTAGCCTCCATTGAATAGTTGCTAATTGTGAGGTGCGGAATCGAAAATGAGTTCTCGATTGCTTTTTTCTTTTCTGACTCCTCAGAATAGAGAACAGAGCTCATTCTGTCATAATAGAGACCTGAATATTCAATATTAATTTTTGCTGTCGCAGATGTATTGTCAAGAGTAATTACTGAACTTACAGAAACCGAGTTGCCTGCTAGTCCGGGTGTTTTAACAAGTTCAGAACCGGAGTCTTTAATTACCAGGGCATACCTGTCATCTGTGAATGAGCCCAAGTAACCGGCCGGAAAATGCTGGCTGGTATTCTCAAGCCATATGGTGTCTTTCTCAAGAGGTACGAAAAGAATTGCATGGTTAAACTGATTCGAGGGGAAGGTGGTATCGATGGTGTCTGCATCTTCACCGGCTTTTATGAGAGTGTAATATGATTTAATACCTGCAGTACCAAGCATTGATTTCATATAGGTTGTCAAAGCCTTGCAGTCGCCGTATCCAACTCTGCTTACTGTTTCTGCCTGAATAGGCCTCCAGCTTCCTATCCCAAGCTGAACACTAACATATCTGGTTGTATTTTGCAGATAATTGTACAGTATGTTTATCTTTTCAATATCTGTTTTTGCATCTTTCACCAGATTTTTAATTAATTCAGTTTTCTGAAGATCCAGTGTCTCTGTTCCGTTATTGAGATTCTGAATCCATTCTCCAAATCCTTTCCAGCTCTCCATATTCCCTGCAAACCCTTCAATTTCAAAATTTTCAGGAGCAAGGTATATTGTAGGTAAAAACTTTGAAGAGGGGAGACTCTTCTCTTCATACAAAATCGAAGGAATGTTGCTGAAACTCCACAGGTAGCTGGTTTTCTGCTGCTTTTCAACAACCGGCATATTTGAATCAATATTTTTCTGCTGGTATCTAAGTTTCAAATTTGCCGGAGTAATCACTTTAAGCTGAGATTTTTCTACAGCAACATTATAACCGGAAAATGGAGTCCACTGAGGATAGTTGATAATTCCCTTATACTTTATCTCATATGTGAACTCAATAGTGAACGGATATTTTCTGTACTCAGGATCCAAATACTTCACCCTGCCACTTTCAAAGAGAGAAAAGCCGGAGATGTAGCTGTAGTCTTTATAATCAGATCCGGAATATTTTTTCACAACCTTACCGTATTCATCGTATATGACTGCTTTAAGCTGACCGATTTCTGAGTAATTATCATAGTACTGAATGAAACGCGAAAGTTCCAGCCCATTATTATTCATAACGGTTACGGCAAACTTGACCCGCTTTAGTGCCTCTTTTGATGAGAGCACTTCAAATTCGACACTCTCTTCTCTTACAATTGCCTTTGAACTCAGCTTAAGATTTTGAGCTATCTCGTCTGCTTTGTATTTAATGTCTGCAGCAATTGCACCTTTTGCAGATAATAGTATAATCAGAATAAATGCCAGCTTTTTCATGATTTTCTCTTAAGGATGATTGGTTCTGAATGCTTCTTAATTATCTGATTAAAAAATTCCTGGATTACTTTATATTCATCAGTAAGGAATATCTCTTTGTCAATAGAGTATGAGAATTTTACCAATAATTCGTTACCTGATTTGAATGTCATATACTGCATAGATGCGCTGCCGTCTTCGAGCTTCATCTTCGCAGATTTTGGCATTTCAACTACCTCCATAGATTCAGGGACAACAAATTTTAAAGTAACTGATTCAGACATTTTATTTCCAAAGTCAACAGGGTATTTCCTGTCATTTGTCTTAAAAGGATTCTCTTTAAACTGGTCAAACAATAGAGGATAGAGATAAAATTCATCACCTATCTCACTAATCTTATCTTTAATTACAACCGAATACTTTTCAGATACAGGCTTGGTGAGGTCTTCGATATTTGAAATTTCTGATTCTTTAATTAACAGACCTGTATTTCCTGTTTGCTTATCCTTAATATACTCCTCCTTACTGTTAAACGAATTGTAATATACTCTGAAACTATAGGCAGAATAATCCTGCCTTAAAGATTCCATTTTACCGGACATCTTCAAGTCATCATCAATAGTAAGATTGTATACAATTATTTTGCTGTCAGCCTTATCAGATTTAAGCTGAACCCAGTCCGACCCCTTTTCTTTTACAGTCCGCCCCTGCCAGTTTAAAACTTTTTCCGGAAGCAAATTATACGGCATATACTCTTCTGAAGCATCAAGCAGCAATTTTTTGTCATTTGAACAATTAACCAGCACAATCATATGATTCAGCTTATTAAGAGATGGCTGGGCAGGAGAGAGTACTCCGTTATCCCGTGTACTCAAAACTACCGGCTCAACATTGAATCCCATTCTTTTGAGGAGTTTGAGCAGAGTCATGTTAATTTCAGCAGAGTTACCAGATTCATCTTTTAATACAGAATTTATAGATGTCAAGCTTGCAAACAATGTCTGCTTCTCGTTCCACTTAATCTTCTGAACTCTGTTAAAGGCGGCCTCAATTCTCTCAGTCTCTGTCTGATATTTCGAGTTAATTTCTGTGGCGATATCGCTCAGATAGCTGTTCCCGGAAAGCGCACCTCCAAAATAATCACTGTCGAGCAGAATTTTACAGACAGAATCCCATGAAGTAGTGTACTGCTTATAGTATCCGGGATAGAAAACATCTTTCAGGTCAATTTCAAGTTTGGAAATATAATTGGTCCAGGAGTTCAGATAAGGCTCCTTTTTAAAAGCAGGAACATCGCTTGCAGCATATCTGCCGTCGCTGTCTGCCGCTATCTTAACATATCCAAACATGTTTTTCTGGAATGAGAAATTTGGAGATGACTCAAACACCAGTTCACTCCATACAACCGGAATCTCCTCCTGAAATCTCCACTCTGTTGGATAGCCGTCATATGCAAAACTCAAATCTATTACCGAGCCAACTTTAACATTAGGCATCGCAACCCTCATATTAAAATTAGATTCAGAAACCCTCTCAGCAAAAATTGACTCATTCTTCAATTTTGTCTCAACAACTTTTCCGTCCTCCAGATTAAAGGTGATGCCCTTAATCATCGATTTCGATGATGTAGGGAAAACTCTGTTAGCCCATTCATATCCTTCCTTCTTTAATATCTTAATTCTGAGTATTCTGTAGAACCTGACATCCTTTGCATTAAAGTGACCGTAATCACAAAGAATAACAGCCGGGGCCGATGTATCTTTGCTGTAGGTTGTCATCTGAATATCCTCAATGGGGACTTTTCCGAATTTAATTGGGGCCGATTGAGCATTTACACTACCTGAAAATGCAAGTAGGAATAGAAAGGCTAATAAGTTTTTCATAGAAGTTTTTTAGAATCAGTTGGTTTAAACAAATATAACCAATAATCGCTCTCAGGTAACAATAAGGTTAAAAAACGTATCAATGAATAATCCCCGGTATAATGTCAAGCGCATTGACACCTGCCAGCCTAATTTACATTCATCACATTTTGTGAGCTTTACAAATAGTTGAATTAAGAAATTAAGAGATTTGCAATTTACAACTACCTCAATATTAGTAATATGGAAATTAGGCTGGCAGGTCTGAAATTATACTATTGATTAATGATATTCCATAAAGGGGCAAGTTCGTCAGAGTTTCTTCTTTTCTAAAGTCAGACATTGATGTCCTTATGGATAGTTCCGGATGGAACTTGTCTTTGAAACTCTTAAGTGACTTAGCCTTAAGGTTTTCTTCGGCCTTAACCTCTATCGGTATGACTTTCCCTTTTGCCTGAATGAGAAAATCAACTTCGGCAGTTCCCTGTTCGGGACTCCAGTAGTAGGTTTCAATTCCTTCGGAACATTTTAATTGCTGAAGAACATATTGTTCAGTTAGAGCTCCTTTATACTGACCAAAAATGGAATTTCCTTCAATTATCGTTTTGGCATCTAACCCCGATTTTGCCCCAAGTAGTCCAACATCTACCATAAATAGCTTGAAGGCACCAATATCTGCAAAGCCGTTTAATGGTAGAGAAGCATTGGATACTCTTGAGATTTTGTGAATCAATCCTGCATCTTCAAGCCACATTATTGCAACTTCAAATTCCTTAGCTCTTCCGCCACTCTTAACAGCTCCATAAATAAACTTGCGGTTCTCTTTTGCGAGCTGAGACGGGATGGCATTCCAGATCAGTTTTATCCTTGGTACAATTTCTAGTGGTGGATGTTTGGAAAAATCGTTATTATATGATTCAAGTATAGAATTTTGAATTTCCCGGACCTCATTATAATCGTTATTTTGAATAAATGATCTGACAACCTCGGGCATACCTCCGGTATAGTAATATTGCTTTAAAAGCTCAGTGTAATTGCTTTTAAAAGCTTTAACCAACTCCCATTCCTGCCCGTGCAGAGCGTCGAGCAGAGATTTTTTTCCCATCGCCAGAGTAAATTCTTCAAATGAAAGCGGATATAATTCCAGAAAATCCACCTTTCCTACTGGGAAAGAGTCGTTCTTATGGATGGATAGCCCAAGCAGTGACCCTGCTGCAATAATATGATATTCAGGAGCATCTTCTAAAAAATATTTCAGTGATAACAATCCTCGTTTAACAGATTGTATCTCATCAAATATTATAAGAGTCTCACCCGGTTTTGGAATAATGCCTGTAATAAGCTGGATTGATCTTAAAATACGAGGTATGTCAAAATCGGCTTCAAATAAATCTGCAAGTTGAGTTGACTTCTCAAAGTTTATATATGCTACGGATTCATACTTATTTGTTCCAAATTCTTTCATCAACCAGGTCTTCCCAACTTGCCTTGCACCCTTTATTAAAAGGGGTTTACGGCTCTTGCTGCTTTTCCACTTAAGCAACCCTTCGTATGCTTTTCTTTTCATATTATTGATGTTTAAGAATCCTTGATACAAAATACATCACGAAAATATGAAAAATATTACATAAAAACAAACGAATAAATGAGAAAAAATACATTTATGCAAAGGAAAATTAGTTTTTCAAATCATATATTATCACTACCTGGGGACAATTTATCCCCAGGGAACTTTTAATACATCTATTTGTTTACTAAACTAAAAATTAAACCACATTATATAATATGGCATATTATCAGTTTAAACAAACACAAAAACTGCCGGCTGGAATTGATGAAGTCTGGGATTTTATATCAAATCCTGCGAACCTGAAAGAGATCACACCGGACTATATGGGCTTTGAGGTTACCGGTAACAGCTTTAGCAATAAAATGTATGCCGGCATGATTATCACCTATATCGTTAAACCGGTACTGGGAATTCCACTGAACTGGATTACTGAAATTACCCATGTAAGAGACAAAGAATACTTTGTAGATGAGCAAAGAATGGGTCCATACAAAATGTGGCATCATCAGCATAAAATTGAAGCTATTGACGGAGGTGTTCTCATGACTGACATTGTGACTTATGTTCCACCCTTTGGATTTATTGGTGCAATAGCTAATTCATTGGTTATAAGAAATAAGCTGAAGGATATTTTCGAATACAGAACAAAGGCGCTGGAAAAATTATTTGGGGAATTTTGATAGATATTTCGTACCCTTAAGTGGACAGTTATCCGAACCATTTATACAGGTTGACCTACCTCCCTTTTTTTGCCCGTTTTTTTAATTCGGACTTAGACAATTCTTTGGTAATTATCTCCTCCGGGAAAACAGGGGTAATCCTCTCCTTATCAGTTATAAAAACTTCGCCCTTCTCTTTGGTGACAAACTTGATTGGTAGTCTGCTTATATTCTTGCCAACATTATACTTCACATGACTGATTTCTACTTCGGGAATTTTCTTAGAATTGTATAAAAGGGATAATTGAACTCGATAATCATAATCGTGGTCCGGGTTAGTGGATTCCTCACGATGAGTTTTTCCTATCAGAGCTATGGGGTCACCGGCTAATACGCGCTGACCTTGCTTAACAAACAGATCTCCTAGGTACAAATAGTTCATAATTGTACCGTCGGAGTGTTCTACTAATACATTGTTGGAACTAGGTCCATACCCCGGCTTGTTGTCGGTAGCATCATTCAAAATTCCAATTGTGCCGGATCTTGCAGCATATACAGTATCCGGGGTTGGATTGTATAACCAATATAACATGTGATCATTTTTGAACGCAATAATCTCTTTTTGAGATTTTATTGGTAAAAGGTATACAAAGTTGGTGTCAGGGTTTTCTACGTATTTACCTAAATGGAGACTGGTTATAATTTTGTGTGATGGCCTTGACGATGGCATGAGTGGCGTCAGTTTGAACAGGAAGGTAGAACCGGGATTAGCCTCACCCACAAACGGAAATGAACAGCTCGGAGAATAACTTGTATAGTTGGTCAAATCTACCCGTATAGTATAAGTGATGTGCCTGTCATTTATACAATAAAAATTCATGGTTCCGTTTTTTTCGGTCCTTACATCAATCCTGTAACCTCTGTATTGCTGTGAAAAAACAGGATACACCGAAACCAAAAGCCAAAGTAATATGCCAAATCCCTTTTTAAGTACATCCATTGCATTAATTATTAGTCTTTTCAAAGATAATAAATGATTTAGCCGAAAAATTGCAAAAAGACGGAAATATGAAACATAAGCCCAAAAACTATTAAATATTGCATACAAAACAGAAAATATTTCTGTTATCTGTGCAAAATTTAATATATTTGTAAAACCATAAATACAATCAGCGATGGGAGAATTAGTACAACTAGGGGTAATCCCGTTTAATATTTCCGTTCTTCGATCCTTGTTTTCGTCTTACAATTTTCCAAATGACAAGGTACAGGCATTGGAGGGCGAGGGAAAGCTCATAAGGCTAAAGAAAGGAATTTATGTGGTTTCGCCTGATGTCTCGGGAGAACTGCTCTCTGTGGAGTTGATAGCGAATCACCTCTACGGTCCGTCCTATGTTTCGATGGAGAGTGCGTTGCGATACTACGGCTTAATCCCCGAAAAGGTTTTTACCGTCCGTTCGGCGACCACCAACCGCTCCAGGAAGTTCGAAAATAGCATAGCTACATTTCAATATGTGTCGGTTAGGGAGGACTATTATTCCATTGGAATTAACCAAAAGAAGGTCGATAATAAATACACATTTCTTATCGCTTCGCCCGAAAAGGCTTTGTGTGATTTGATCATAACGACTCCGCATATTAATTTCCAGTCGGTGAAAGCCATAGAAACTTATCTGGAAGATTATTTGCGTTTGGATATGTCGGCATTTTGTGCGATGGACAAGGGCATCATTGAACAATGCGCCGAGACCGGGAAGAAGAAAAAGTCTCTTGAATTAATGTTAAAACTATTATCATGATGACAATATTTGACAAGATGCTAGGTCGGTATGAGATAAAGACCGGACAGGAAAAACGCAACGCTATAAACGAAGTTATGCAGGAAATCGCGCTGGCGGGACTTTACCGGGGCGGCTTTTTCGACAAGGCTGCGTTCTATGGCGGTACTTGCCTGCGGATATTTCATGGGCTGCCGCGATTCTCCGAGGATATGGACTTTTCACTGACAGAAAAGAATGTGGAGTTTGATATCGAGAACTATTTCCCGGCAGTTATAGATGAGTTTAAGGCCTCAGGACGCGATGTGCTAATAACGAAAAAAGAGAAAAAGGTTCAGACAAAAGTAGAATCGGCTTTTCTGAAAGACAACACAGAACTGTACGATCTGAGTTTTAAGACGGAGAAAGAGATAAAAATAAAGATCGAAGTGGATACCGATCCTCCGTTGGGATTCTCGATGGAGCAAAAACTCTCGCTAATGCCGTTCTCTTTTATGACCCGTTGCTTCACATTGTCCGACCTTTACGCCGGCAAGATGCACGCGCTGATATTCCGGAGCTACAAGAACCGCGTTAAGGGCCGTGACTGGTACGATTTCGAATGGTATGTAAGGCATGATGTGCCACTCAACTTCGCACATTTCCAGGTCAGAGCGAAAGAATTTAATGGATTGGATATCGATAAAGAGGAGTTTATAAAGTTGCTCAAGGAAAAGCTCGGCTCTACAGATGTCAATATGGCTAAGCGGGACATTATGCCTTTCATACAGAATCCCGCCGAGTTAGATATCTGGTCGAACGATTATTTTTTACAACTAGCCGACCGGATAAAATATCGGTAACCCTGAAAAACGGTTCAAGTTTTACACGAAAAAAGCAGGCATCACTACCTGCTTTTTTCGTACCCGCAGAAGGAAAAATATCCGAACCTTTTCTGAGGGATTTGGAGTTGATTAGAAAGTAGGAGTTGATCTAAATAGGCTAAAAACTGAATAGTAACGCACGAAAACACGGATTACTGTTGTTTTTTATTTCTATATCAATAACTATACTTATATTTGAAAAAAGGCAACTTATTTATTTTATATCCTAAGAATGAAACGTTTATTGATGATTTTTGCAGTGCTTTTGATTTTACCAAGATGCACCAGTAATGAGATTGACCAGACTTCATTTAAGCTGGTTGAATTTATGTCGGCATTTACTGCTAATGAAAATAAGCTCACATCCTTTGCAATGCCATTTGGTGTGCCTTCTTATTGCTGTATAATCATATATAAAAAAGGAAAAGTTTCAAAAGTTATTTATAAAAATTCAGTTCATCAACCAATCAATCTGGATGGAACTTTTCCCGAACCGTTGGACTCATACGATGAGTTTGTTTACAACGGGGATAAAGTTACTTTAACAAAAAAAATTGACAATTTTAATATTCCATATAACTCCCAAAAAAGAGAATTGATTCTAGACCAAAAGGATAGGATAATATGCAGGATTTCCGGAGGTGATACGATAGATTTTTTTTATTCACCAAATGGACTTCTTAGCAAAAGTGTTGCACGTAACGGAGGGTATTGCGTAGTTGAAAGGCATTTTTTATTTGATTTAAACAATAATTTAGTTTACATCAGTGGCACTATTGATAATCAAGCAGGCATGGACTATAAAATTTTTGAATATTTCGAGGATTACGATAATGCAGTAAACGGATTTAAAAACCTGGGAGTTATTGAAGGAGCCTTTATAAGATCGCTTTCCATTAATAATTTCAGTACATATTCATGTGCTATCTATGATCAGAGTAACAACTTGCGTGATAGCATGAGATTCTTTTTGCCAGTCACACATGGGACCAACGGACAACCGATTTATGGTATTTGTCCGGCCAAAAACTGACAAATTTTTTAGTATTCAAAAAAAGATGAACATCCAAAAGAGAATAATTAAGGTAGATATTACAGCAAAATTACCAACTGCTCTTAGGGGATTTGGAGTTTAAAGAAATATTGAAAATAATTATATTTGAGTAGTTATACTTAGTTTAATATCAATAATATTATGAAGGCAAAGTCTCTTCTATTCGGAATATTGGCTTTAACGCTGCTATCATGTGATAAATCCATCAATGATCGTGTGATTTGGGACATATTCCCCGTTGTGGTTACACTTCAGGTTACAAATGCAAATGGGATTGATTTGCTTAATCCCGACAATCAAAATTCATATGCAGCAGATAGTATAAAAGCTGTATATAGCGGGAAAGAGTATAAGTGTAATAAAGTTATATCATTCGCCAATACCAAAGCCTATCTGGCACAATTCTACGGTCTGAGAATGATAAAAAATCAATTTGGTACTTATATTCTGTGTTTCGGAGAATTTGATGGAGCTAAAAGTTATTCAAACGAAGAGGTTACAGTATTTTGGGGAGATGGTACTTCGGACAAAGTAAAATTCAGCAGAAAGTTTCGCATGAATTCATCAGGAGATCCTGAAATTAGCGAAGATTGGTATTTGAACGGCGTAAAAGTACCCAACAAAGCAATAAAAATTATCAAATAATTACAATACTTCAACTCTTAAAGATATTCTGACATTTGGGGCAAAAATGGCGCAAATTGTAAAAGACAAAACCCTAACTGACACATTATCAATTAGGATTTATTTGTCTCCGTACCCACAGAAGGAAAAATATCCGAACCATTCTTGAAGGATTTGGAGTTGATTATCAAGTTGAAAATATGATTTAATTATTTGAAGTTGATTGAAATAGATTTGTTATATTTGATTGCCAACTCAAACTTATGAGGAAAAAAGTAACAAATCTAATTCCAAATTCCTTCCAGAGGGAGACAATACCGCTCATAACTTTATGAATTTTGGAAATTATTTATGGAGTGTAACGGGGTATTCTGTAGGTTTTGATTATGCTGGGTTACAGTTAGGAACTCACGCTAATATTTTGCTGAATTCAAGACGAAATGGTTATCCGGCACAATGGGACTCAAAAGATGACCAGCGTTCGATTATAAAAGGAATATACCATGCACAAACGCACAATTATAGAAAGTTAAGGAAATGAAAAAGATACTTATTGTATTATTATCATGTGTTCCTTTCCTTCATGGATGTGCACACAGTGAGAGCCTTCAAGAAAAGTTTAACGCTTTAAAAGGCTTAGATTACTCGGAGTTTAGTGATATGAGCATAGTAAACCGAAAAGGTGTTTACTTCGTTACTTACCAAGGAATAGCATACAAGATAAAAAGGAGTTTTCTAACCCAGAAGATATCTTCAATAGAAATGGCTTTTAGCAAAGAAAAAGAAGTGTTGTTAACGAAAAAGGGCACTTATTATATTGAGCATGCTTTGAAATCCTTCGATAAGATTAAGGTATTGGCTTTATCAGTTGATGAAAAAGGGAATATTTTTCTTTCGCTACCATGGCACGATAGAAGCACATATCATTTTCTTAGGTTATCATCATCAAGCACGTTGGAAGATATTAAAAAGCAACATTATAAAGTTTATGAGGGTAATTGGTATATGGATAAAGAATGTTCTGAAAGATGATAAAAAGCGCCGGCAAGTCCGGGCGTTTTGCTATTTCATTTTAAGAGTTTTCAAAGATTTGTCAAAGAGTTCTTTCTTTTCCTTTGGAACATTATCATACCCGATACTTACCTTTCCAATTTTAATATCCTTCCAAAATAGCGATTTACTATTTATCCCGGATAATTCAAAAGTGTCTGGCAAAACTGTAACCTGATTTTTTCCCAAAAGCTCATTAACTTGTTTTGTTAATTCTTCATTTTGAAATCTAAGTTGTAAAACGCTATCTCCTAAACTCTTTATATTTTCATAATTAGGCGTTTTCCTAAAATTTGTGATATAAACAAATGAGGAATCGTTGTAAACAAAGCGTCTTTCTTTTTCTAGGGTTACTTCATATCCCTTAAATTCATATCCTTTAGGTACATCTAAATAATAATCTGGATGCGCTTGTGTTTGGCTGTATTTTACTGTAGTTAAGTCTTTATTCACTATACATGATGTTAAAATCAAAACTACTCCTAATAAATATTTCATAGACAATTAAATTATGGTGTATACCTGCATTTGCTGGTTAAATTGACCATCCCCTGCTGTTTTAAATTGACCACCCTCCGTAAGTTCTCATAAGAACAACAATTTCCATGGCTAATTTGCTTTTATACAAACCTATAAATTATTATTCGTTTTCAAGCTCTTCATCAAATATATTGTCTTTCAATCTTTGATTACTTCCGTAAGTAAGAACCATCTATCATAGCCATTTTTGTTTTGAGAAAAGCTATGCTGCATTTGTGTAATTTGTCTGACCCACTCAATAACGGACTTATAGTCATTGGTCAAATTCATTTCTTTTCAAACAAAGTTTAACCAATCAAAAAAAGAAAAATTAGGGAGGTATTTCTGTTAAACTTCCCCATTTTTAAGAGATATGGCGCAAAAATGGCGCAAATTGTAAAAGAGAAAACCCTAACTGACTCATTATCAATTAGGGTTTATTTGTCTCCGTACCCCCAGAAGGAAAAATATCCGAACCTTTTCTGAGGGATTTGGAGATGATTATAAAATTTGATTACGAAAACTTCTAAGGATTTAATGTCTGAAAAAAAGGAGGGGTCGACAGTTTTTAAGGTCAAGTAATTGAAGGAAATTACAGCGAGACGAGTCTTGAAAAAAAATCTACAAATACTTGGGTAAAGTGTATAAAAATCATAATTTTACGCTTCATTGTCTGAGACAAAGCTACGCAACACATCTTTTAGAGGCCGGAGTCAGTTTGAGGTACAGTCAAGAGTTGCTTAGTCACAAAAACCAATAAAACCACAGAAGGATATACACACGTTTGCATGACTGGCTTGAAAAACATAAAAAAAACCACAGATGACTTTGATTCGTAAATAGAAACAAAAGGGATTTATGGAAAATATATTATTTAACAAACTTGTACATATCTCCCGTTTTTGGAATGATATATTCAATATTAATGAATCTATAAACAGTTAGCTGCAACCTTAATAAGACACGATACAATAGACAAATGAAAACTTTTCTAAAAGCGATTTTAATTTTATGCGGAATTGGACTTGCAATTTTTGTAGTTTACATGTTTATGATTATTGTCGCTTTTGGTGGTTTTGACAAAGACTATTCAGTAACAGAACTTAAAGAAAATTTTGAAGCTAAAAAGGATGAAATTTATGAAGTCAAAAATTATGTAGACAAAATAATTTCGCCAAACAAATTAGTTCATATAGAATTTGAAGACAATAATACTTTGGGTATTTTTCACGTGAAAGTGGGCGACAATTTTGAAAGTAATTGGGACCTAAAAATTAACTCGGGTAAAGTCGACACATTACTGCAAAAACTTGGTTGGACATTAGAAACTTTAAAGACACTTAAATATAAATTAGACAAAGCAAATTGTATTGGTGTTACGAGTGGAGAACCTTGTAATATTAGCTTTCAAAGAAGCGGAATGGGAATGTATTCTTTTAATATTTTTGACAAATCAATTCCCGATAGTTTAATAGCGAGTTACAATGACAGTTGCACATACATTTTAGTAAATGACAAGCTCGTGTTAGAATATGGTGGCGGTGCAATAGGAAGTCAATGTTTTTATAATTTAAAGTAGGCTGACAGTGGAATTGAAAAACCAAAAAGAAGAAAAGGCTGCAGCTAACATACGCTACCCACAATGTGGGCCTTCTCCACGTGACAAACAAAAAAATGAAAAAAATTATTAACACTCGCTGGCAAATTGACTTCGATGCCCACACTTGGGGTAGCGTCACCCGTTATGGCCAATTATATTTTCTGACAAACACAATTGACAATGAAGAAAACAAAGAAAAACAAAACTAGTATTGGTGGATTTATCTTTTTAGGACTTATAATCATTACTGTTTTGAGCGCTTTGACTATTGAGCAATATCGTAAATATGGAGAGAGAAAAGCTTTAAAATATGGCATTGAAACCACATGTACTATTATAGAGATTTCTAACATTAAAACAGAGTTTGTTAAATATTACTATAGAGTAAATGACCGAGACTACTACTCGGACAAAGCGACACCTTTCAGTAGTATTATTCCTGGAGAAAAATTTTACTTGAAATATCTAAAAGAGAGTCCCAATGTAAATATGATTCAATTTGATAAGCCATTTTTAACTGACATTGAATCAATAAAGAAAAAAGGCATGATTTTGAGAATTAGAAAGAACAATGAAGCAGTATTTAATTATAAATATCAAGGGAAAATATATGAAAGGTGGCAAATACTCAGACAGAACCATTCTCTAGCAATTAATGATTCTGTTGAAATTGCAATTAATAAAGACAAACCAGAAATTGGAATTATTAGATATTCAAAAACAAATAACAGGCCATAACAAAAACTATATATCAATTGGGGGTTCGGTGCGGACAACAAAGTCCGTAGCCCGCAACAGCGGCATCGGGGTTCGACAGGAAGGCAACCCCTCAATCCCCAACCGTGTATAGTTCCGTCCGGTGGCAGTAATTATAAAAAACAATGAGATACAGACAAATAATATATAGAATTTGTATTGTGATTTATCTTTTGCTGACGGGAACAAATTTAAAAGCAAGTCCGCAAATGCCAGATTATCTAATTTATAAGGGTGATACCTTGCCTATTTACAATCTAATTCTTGAAAAATATTTAGAAAAAATCAACCAAACAGATCAAGGTAATTTATTTGGATTTAAATTTAGGGATGGAGCCTCATTAAATTGCTGGAGAGGTTATCAAGCTATATATAAAATTGAAAATGACAGTCTTTTTCTATCGGATATTATTGACTGTGTAGAATTACGTTACCAAAAGACAATTGACAAAGATGAATCGAAGAAAAGAATCACCAATATATTTAATGGACAATTTATGAATGGAAAAGTATTCCTTAATTGGTATTCTGGCAATTTTAGTCTGCCCAAAAGTACTTTACTAAGATGGGATGGTGTTTTTTATAAAAGCTTCGAAAAAGAGACATTGATTAAAATTGATAATGGTCGAGTTAAAAAGATAAAGTTAATAAACAACTATATTGATAAACTAGATAGAATAAATCGTAGATATAATGACACGATTTCAAATGTTCTCTTCGAGCGAATAAAATCAAAGAATTTGAATTGGAAGAAACTTGATGATTGTGATTGTGCTGACAGATATTTGTTTACTATTAATAAGAACGGGAAAATTAGTAAAGTTCAAATGGCAGACTATCAATCAAAGGATTCAATCGATAAGTATTGGGACAAAAAAGATTACAATCTTTGCATTAATAGCATTTATCGGGCTGTGAAAGGCTTGAAATTTGACATTATCAAGAGAATGGGAGTGAAAATTTCAGAGAAGGTATATTTAGAAATATGGTATGAGGAGAAAACGGGAAAAATTGAAAACTGGACACGATAAAAAATAACTACTGCCAACACGCGGTAAAGCCAATAAGGGTTTCTGTAGTATGCGTTGGGTTGCAGCCCGCATTAACTTTTCGTGTAACTTTACAGGAAATCACCTGAAAACCCTTACTGGCCAACCACCGACCGTTATGGTGCATTTAAAAAGCGACTCGAATGACAGTGAAATTGATAATTTTAGCTTTGGGTTTGACAGGTTTTCTATCAATTTGTGGACAGAGACAAGTTGAGAAAAAAGATAAGGTTGTCAGTTCTACTTCGCTACAACTTGACACTTCTGTAATTGCGGTTTTACCTTTGGACACTGCACAATGTTGGGTGTTTAAAGATTGTAGTCCAGCAGATTTGACAAATGACGACCTGATCCAAATAGAGAGATTATTGAGAGATTGTATTGACAAATATAATCCTATACAAGAGAAACGATTCAATGAAATAAATGCCAAATATCCTGGACGCAGATTCTACAAAGAGCACTTTGTAATAGACCTTAAATTGTATCGACGACAGTATATTGCTGCAACAAACAAGACAGGAGAAAAGGAAGTTTGGATAAATTGCTTTTGCGACAAAGATGAAGCTTATTGGAAAACAGGAATCGTTGAAGTCTTTGACGGAGGAAACTGTTACTTCAATTTAAGAGTCAACTTGACAAAAGGAGAATATTACGAATTAATTGTAAATGGAGTAGCTTGACAGACAGATGAAAACGCACCATAACAAAAACTATATGTCAATTGCCTTTTCCGTGCTGACAACAAGATGTGTAGCCCGCAATAGCGGCGGAGCGACTCGAAAGAAAAGCAACCCGCAATCAGCAACTTTTCATACTTCCATCATTATGGGCATTATTAAAAGACAGACAACATGAGACAATTAATGACAATTTTGTGCTTTTTGATTCTATTCAATTACTTTATTTTCGGACAGAGTAGAAATTATCAATTGTTGACAGACACAGAATTCGATTTGGTAAATGACTTGAGTTCTACATTCAAAGACACGAGCATTTCTTTTGTAATTTCTCCTTTGATTGTTTCCTCGATAAATTCTTCTTCTCTTGACATTCCTGAGATGGTTGATAAATATGGTTTTACTAAAAACCAGTTTGAGTTTTCAGCTAATGACACTCTTTTAAGCAAAGACAACAAATATTTTAAAGTAATAAGCACTGACTCATTAATCAAGTATAAAAACTTAGAATTTGATGCTGACTTTTGTATTCGTGAAGGAATTGATTTATTCAAATCACCAATTCTCCATTTCATAGAAAGAATTATAATAAACAAGGTATTTGTTATTTTTATAAACCAATTTTCTCTAAAAAAGGTACATATGTATTAGCTCAATATTGGGTGAATTGTGGCTTTTTGTGCGGCTTTGGAGAATTAGTTTTGATGAAAAAAATTAATGGTAAATGGACAATTATCGATACATTGGTTTATGAACAGAGCTAAAAGTATTGTTGGTTCAGGTAATCCTTCAGGTACTACTGCACCTCTAATGCAAAACCACACTCAACCTTCAGACAATAAACGTGTTGCAAGGCCAATTTATCCTTTACCTGAATTTAAATAGTTGCATTATGAAATTAGGAAACAAAAAGCAGCTTATAACCGCAGCAGTTCTTTTCTCTTTAATACTGGGGTTTATAATTGTTGGTATTTGCGTGGTCAATGAAGAGGACAAACTACTTGAAGAAAATCCGGTACATAGTTTAGCTATGATTGTAGAAACCTATGTTGGAGCTAAGGCAAAAGATTATGTCAGATATGAATTTGTGGTTAATGGTAAGGTTTACGATGGCCATCAAAATTATATGCCACATCGACAATCTGTTAACATTGGCGACACCTGCGAAGTAGTATATGCAGAAAGCAATCCGAAAATTAGCAGGTTATTGACCGATGATAATAACTTTTTGAAGATAAAGCTGTCGGACCCCCTCTGCTGTCGGATCCCCTCAAATTCGGACTTATAGTGATTCGACAAATTCATTTGTTTTCAAACAAAAGTTGACTGGCTAAAAGATAAAGTTCAGGGGGGCAATTTAGTCCGGCAAGAGGTGATTTTTATGCCAGCTTTTCCACAGAAAACAGCAGAATTTGTAAATAATTCATCAGCTAAAACTCCTCAAAATACTGTGGCAAGTGGAATTTCTGAAACAATTAAACAACAAACAGATGAAAAAAGATAAGTTTGGTTTTGATGGAGGTTCTATTATACTTAGGAATAGGAAAATTAGTTTAATTTGGGTTATTCTAACAGGGATAGTTATTCATTTTGTAATTGTAGTTATTCGAAATGAGATTGATAATAATGACTTAGAAAAAAATGGTATTGAGACTCATGCAATTGTCACGGATGTGCGAAAAGTTGGTAGCAAAGGCGTTATTAGGTGTACATATACATTTGAGGTAAAAAATTTAATTTATACTGGAAATGTTGATGATGATTATTATAAGACAGGAGATACTATTCAAGTCCTTTATTTAAAGATAAAACCTAAAATTAATCGAGATAAAAAGTTTCTTGATAAAATTAATAAATAATTAAAAGACACAATTAATTGGATAGTGCCAAGCCCGGCATTGCCGGGCTTCACTTGTTTATGCTTATTCACAGTCCAGAACTCAAGTTATTTTATATTTCCTTCCAAATCCGTACTTAAGGGTGTATGCATTTCAAACCATCTTTTAATAAAACTGTCAATATTGTTCATGTCCTTTTTTATCAACTCTCTCAATTTTGATACTTTTTTATCAAATCCTCTCTTATTGCAATATTTGCCAATTTTGTACTCCGGTTGGAACAACATATAAAATATAGGAGGTCCTTTATATTCATCACTTCGCAAACGCATCTTCGTAATGCTATTCGGGGGTAAATAATACTTAGTTCCTTCTATATCTGTCAAATCAGAAAGATATTTTACTTTCGGTTGAAGATTGAAAATGTTTAAAAATATTTGAATATAATTGTCTCCCTTTATAATATGTACTTTGACAATCTCTAAATTACCTTGTTCTGTTAATCTACACAATTCGTATGAAAATCCTTGAATAGCCCGATTGTACTCTCCATACCATGATGTTTTAAATGGAGATTTGAAGAACCCATTCTTCTCAAGTTCTGGAATTCCACTTTCAAGGAAAATTCTATTCCGTACCTCAAGCAACTCTTTTTCGGATACTGTAAATCTTCTCATATCAATACTTTTTTGGGGGGCAGCAACCTGTATTTGCTAGTTAAATTGACCATCCCCTGCTGTTTTAAATTGACCACCCTCCGTGAGTTCTCATAAGAACAACAATTTCCATGGCTAATTTGCTTTTATACAAACCTATAAATTATTATTCGTTTTCAAGCTCTTCATCAAATATATTGTCTTTCAATCTTTGATTACTTCCGTAAGTAAGAACCATCTGTCATAGCCATTTTTGTTTTGAGAAAAGCTTTGCTGCATTTGTGTAATTTGTCTGAACCACTCAATAACGGACTTATAGTCATTGGTCAAATTCATTTCTTTTCAAACAAAGTTTAACCAATCAAAAAAAGAAAAATTAGGGAGGTATTTCTGTTAAATTTCCCTATTTTAAAGAGATATGGCGCAAAAATGGCGCAAATTGTAAAAGAGAAAACCCTAATTGAGTGATAATCAATTAGGGTTTATTTGTCTCCGTACCCGCAGAAGGAAAAATTTCCGAACCTTTTCTGAAGGATTTGGAGTTGATAGTAAAATTGAAGGTGTGATTTAAATATTTGGTAATGAATAAAATATATTTACTATATTTGAATTGGTTGTTGGTAACCTAAATATAACTCATCATAAATGAGAGTAGGTCAAATAATAAAATATTAAAATTTTAACTCGACTTTTTATATGCTAAAAATTAATTATTTTGTTGTGGAAAAAAAGATAATCGCATTTGTAGCTTTGTCTTTCGCTTTGTTTTTTACAAACAATCTTTCTGCTCAGTTTGAGGGATTTTTCTCAGGGAAAATTAAAGGCGAAAAGAGCGAGTATAATGTTCAAACCCCATCCTATTCAAAAACAATTACTATATCAAATGTTAACAACACTTGGGGGACAGAAAAATTCCCTTACGATAGAATTCAGGACTACGGTGGATCTCTTTACACTAAAGATGATTATATTAATATTTATAGAATATTCAAAAATACTATAGATTCAGATGAAATAAGAAAACTTATGGCTTCAGAAAAGTTTAGTATAAATGATTATATTAAATCAAGTATTAATTTTAAAGATAAGTTAAATTCTTTGACTGTTTTTGTAGTTTATTATCCATTTACCGGTAAGGTGTATGAGGTGTTTTTCTCTTTAAGTGGTGATATATTAAAGGGGATATCTCCTGATTATTTCTATGAGATAGAGAAAAAGATAAAAGATAGTATCGTCTTAAAAAAGATTATTGAAACTAATCACCAGTATTATATTCAATGCTTTTTTAACTATTATTTCAACGATCTTGATGGGAAGAAAATCAGTGGAGAAAAAATAGTACTGTCAGATATTGAATAAATTATTACAATCAGAAGTGGTAATCAGCGACCTAATTATTGCCTAACATAAATGAGAGAAGGTCGTAGTTTCGAAACCATTTTAATATTCTAACCCCAATAAATTGTGCTCTGGTACAACTAACTTTTTAAATATTTTAATTTACCCCTGGGGAAAATGTCAAACGACCAATAATCAGAGACTTATAGAAATATTCGACTTTGTATATTCGATTGATAATCAAGGGACTGGCGCTTTTCCCCAGGGGTAAATAGTACAATAGTTGGAATTGGCATATAAATTGCTATCCTATTGTAAATTAGTCTCTTTTACTTAAAAGTGAATATTTTGATAAATGAGATTATAAAACTTGATTAAAAATTCAAACGATGAAGAAGTTCTTAATCTACTTTTTGATATTTACTTTATCAATACTTTATACAAACAATCTTTCAGCTCAGTTTGAAAGTTTTTTCTCAGGGAAAATTAAAGGTGACAAGAGCGAGTATAATGTTAAAACCTTATACTACTCAAAAAAAATTACAATATCAAATGTTAACAACACTTGGGGCACAGAAAAATTTCCTTACAATAAAATACAGAACTACGGCGGATCTCTTTATACTAAAGATGATTATATTAATATTTATAGAATAATCAAAAATACTATAGATTCAGATGAAATTAGAAAGCTTAAGGCATCAGAAAAGTTAAGTTCAAAAGATTATAGTAAATTAAGCGATAATATTAAAGATAAGTTAAATTCTTTGACTGTTTTTGTAGTTTATTATCCATTTACCGGTAAGGTGTATGAGGTGTTTTTCTCTTTAAGGGGTGAAATATTAAAGGGGATATCGCCTGATTATTTCTATGAGATTGAGAGAAAGATAAAAGATAGTATCGTCTTAAAAAAGATAGTCGAAACTAATCACCAGTTTTATATTCAATGCAATTTTAATTACACTTTCAATGATCTTGATGGGAAGAAAATCCGTGGAGAAAAAATAGTACTGTCAGATATTAAATAAATTATTACAATCAGAAGTGATATATGCGACCTAAATATTGCCTAACATAAATGAGAGAAGGTCATTGTTGTGAAACCATTTTAAAATTCAAAACCCAATAAATTGGGCTCTGATACAACTAACTTCATAAATATTTTATACTTTAATCAATAATGAAAAGAATGAAGCAAATATTATCCTTGATAATAGTCAGTCTGATATTTACGAATTTTGTATCAGCACAAGCACCGATATTCAAAAGAGAAAAGACGATTAAAGGAGAAAAAAGTGAATATTATGTATATAAACCTTTGCCTTCTATCAGTGGTGTAATAATTTCTAATAAGAATAATACATTAGGGACCCCACAATTTCCTGAACGAACTCAGGATATAGGAGGGGGTATGTACACAAAAGAAGACTACATACATGTTTATAAAATCATAAAAGAAATCATACCTGAAAGTGATTTCAGAAAATTACTAAACGAAGAAGAAATTCCCTCTCAAAAGGGCAGGTCTGATAAAGCGACAATAGATCGCCGCCAAAAATCGAATGTTATAATGGTGAATGTTCTTTTTTATCCTGTTAATGGTAAGGTTGCTGAAGTTTTCTTTACAATGCATGGAAAAGTTTTTGAAAATTTATCGCCTGATTATTATGAAGAAATTGAAAAAAGAGTAAAGGAAGAAATTGTTATGAAGAGTATAATTGAGAGTAAATGGCAGTTTTATATTCTTACTCATTTTGAATACCCTTTCTACAATCTTGACGCTAGGACAATAAAAGGTGAAAAAATAATACTGTCAGATATTAAATAAATTATTAAAATCAGAAGTGGTATTCAGCGACCTAAATATTGCCCACATAAATGAGAGTAGATAAAAGTTAAAAACCATTTATACCTCTAGTCCAATAAATAGGGGGCTTGTACAAAATAATAGCACACAATTATGAAAAAAACATTAACTACTATACTATTTTGTTTCTCAATATCTTTTCTTTTTTCTCAGAATATAAATTTAGACTGGTATGTTGGAACTTGGAAATATGAAAATTCAGCATATGGAGAGGAGTTGATTATTAAACTTAAAAAATCTCAGTGGGAAATACCTTCTTCATTTGGAGGAGGCACTGAGGATTGCCTTGTTGGTGTATATAGCTACAAAAAAAACAATCTGTTATTAGTTGATAATTTGGAAAAAATTAATGAACAACAAAATTATCTTTATCCTATCCAATTATTATCTTCAGTTACAAATCCAACAGGAAAGTTCTCTTTAAGTATAATAGATTTTACAATTCTTAATGGTAAAGGAGATTATAAATTAATTTATGGTACAGGCAGTATTCTTGAAATGAATACAATATCTCCCAAAACAATTAAATGGAACTTGGTAATCGATGAGCAGGAGTATTTTTATTATGATCAAATTGACAGATTTCCAAAAGGGACTAATCTGCCGAAGAATATTATTCTGTCCAAAATTGAATAAACAGAGCTAAACTTAAAAAAGCAGCTGCGATTGAACTGCTCCCTAACAAAATCGGACAAAGATTCATTCGACAAATTCATTTGTTTTCAAACGAAGGTTAAAAGATCAGAAAGAGAGAATCCAAGGAGATTTTTTAGTAAAATTTCACTGTTTTTTGAGATATGGCGCAAAAATGGCGCAAATAGTAAATGACAAAACCCTAACTGATTCATTATCAATTAGTGTTTATTTGTCTCCGTACCCGCGGAAGGAAAAATTTCCGAACCTTTTCTGAAGGATTTGGAGTTGATAGTAAAATTGAATGTGTGATTTAAATATGTGGTAATGAATAAAATATATTTACTATATTTGAATTGGTTGTTAGAAACCTAAATATAACTCATCATACATAAGAGAAGATAAAAGTTAAAAAACCATTTATACCTCTAGTCCAATAAATAGGGGACTAGTACAAAAGTCGAATATAATTAAATTTAATCATGAAAAAATATCTTACATTAATTTTAATTACACTTGCAGCAAGTCAGTTTTCATTTTCTCAAAGTTCAACTACTACAATTGGGAGATTAGTGGATAAAGATTGGATAATGATATTCCCAAGCGAAAAACAGTATATGTATACTGATTCTTATAATAGAGAAATTATAACAACCGTTTTTGTTTATAATAATTCTGAAGTAAAATTGTTTTCTAAATACTATCTCTCCGACACTATAGATTTTACTTTTAATGAAAATAATGTGGGTAAAGTTTATGACGGAAAATATTTAGTTAAGAAAAATGAAAAAGGGGATGTTAGTGTTTTTGAAATATTGAATTTATCAAATAATACTTTAAAATTGAAAAATATAAGGAATGGTTCAATAATTAGATACAAGGCTAATATTAAGTAATAAGAAACATTTTTTATTTACCAGAAAAATGATTTATAGCGCAAATACATATATTTTATACTTTAATCAATAATGAAACAAATATTATCATTGATAATAGTCAGTCTGGTATTTACGAATTTTATATCAGCACAAGCACCGATATTCAAAAGAGAAAAGACGATTAAAGGGGAGGAAAGTGAGTATTATGTATATAAACCTTTGCCTTCTATCAGTGGTGTGATAATTTCTAATAAGAATAATACATTAGGGACCCCACAGTTTCCTGAACGAACTCAGGATGTAGGGGGTGGTATGTACACAAAAGAAGATTTTATACATGTTTATAAAATCATAAAAGAAATCATACCTGAAAGTGATTTCAGAAAATTACTAAACGAAGAAAAAATTCCCTTACATAAGAGCAGGTATGACCAAGCCACTATAGATAAAATAAGCAAATCAAGTGTTATAATGGTAAATGCTCTATTTTATCCTGTTAGTGGTAAAGTTGCTGAAGTTTTCTTCACAATAAACGGAAAAGTTTTTGAAAATTTATCTCCTGATTATTATGAAGAAATTGAAAATAGGATTAAAAAAGAAATTGTTATGAAGAGTATAATTGAGAGTAAATGGCAGTTCTATATTCTTTCTCATTTTGAGTATCATTTTAATGATCTTGATACAAGGACAATAAATGGTGAAAGGATAATACTGTCAGAGATTGAATAAATTATTATAATCAGAAGTGGTATTTAGCGACCTAAATATTGCCCACATAAATGAGAGTAGATAAAAGTTAAAAACCATTTATACCTCTAGTCCAATAAATAGGGGGCTAGTACAAAATAATAGCACACAGTCATGAAAAAAACATTAATTACAATACTATTTTGTTTCTTAATATCTTTTCTTTTTGCTCAGAATATAAATTTAGATTGGTATGTTGGAACTTGGAAATATCAAAATTCAGCAAATGGAGAGGAGTTGATTATTAAACTTAAAAAATCTCAGTGGGAAATACCTTCTTCATTTGGAGGAGGCACTGAGGATTGCTTTGTTGGTGTATATAGCTACAAAAAAAACAATCAAATTTTAGTAAATAAGTTAGATTTGTTTAATGAAGAATTAGCACCATTTGCATGCCCAATAACGTTGACTAATAGTAATGTTCCTTCAGAATTATTGTTAAATATTAAAGATTATACAACTTCAAACGGCCGGGGAAAATTTAAAATTATAGGTATTCCTAGCACTATTTCGTATAATTCTTCCTCGCCTAAAGCTATCAATTGGAAGCTTGAAGTGGTAGAACAAGAGTACTTTTATTATGAACAAATTGACAGATTTCCAAAAGGGACTAATCTGCCGAAGAATATTATTCTGTTCAAGGTTGAATAAACAGAGCTAAACTTAGAAAAGCTGCTGCGATTGAACTGCTCCCTAACAAAATCGGACAAAGATTCATTCGACAAATTCATTTGTTTTCAAACGAAGGTTAAAAGATCAGAAAGAGAGAATCCAAGGAGATTTTTTAGTAAAATTTCACTGTTTTTTGAGATATGGCGCAAAAATGGCGCAAATAGTAAATGACAAAACCCTAACTGATTCATTATCAATTAGGGTTTATTTGTCTCCGTACCCGGAGCCGGGGTCGAACCGGCACAGCCTTGCAGCTACTGGTGTTTGAGACCAGCGCGTCTACCGATTCCGCCATCCGGGCATTTGTTGTTTTGTCCAGGCTTGATGTGTAACAGCCTGCTGTTTCGGTAAACAAGGGTGACAAAGGTATAGAAATTTTCATTACAGCCAAAATTTAAAAAGCGGCCGGGAGATTGCTCTTCCCGGCCGCCGTTTCATTAGTTTGCGTTAAATCGCATTTTCACGGATTTAATCCCATACTGTAAACTAAATCTGAGACACAATGTTCTGAATAAGTGTATCAGGTCATTAATTAATTACCTCTGAACCAGTACTGGTTTTCCAAGACCAAGCTGCTCGAGTGGTTTCATTTGTGATTTTGCGTCACCCACAACTACATAAACCATTTCGTTGATGTTGAAGTGTTTTGCAATGATAGCCTTAATCTGGTCTGCAGTGATGTTCTTGATGGTCTCCTCCTGCTGTTTTACATAGTCAAAAGGAAGGTTGTAGTCTGCAATGTTTGTCAGCATACCCACAAGGTCACCAATGGTTTCAAAAGATGATGCCTTTGCCTTTAGCATAGAGTTTTTCACAGATGCAAGTGTCTCGTCGTCTAGCATTGCAGAGTAACCCTCGATAAGCTCTTTGAAAGTTCTTACCGCGTCTGTGGTAACGCTTCCCTGAACACTTGAAGAGGCAGCAAATCTGTTGTCAAATTCACCGGCCATGATTGATGAGTATGCACCGTAGGTGTAACCCTTCTGGAGACGAAGAACATCAAACAGCATTCCCTGTGAACCCTCGCCAAGACGGTAGTTTGCAATAACTGCAGGATAGTAGTCTGCATCTGCAAAAGGCATTGCCGGTTTGGTAACAACAATCATCGACTGAGGAGCGTTAGGATAATCCACAAAGTAGATTGTGCCAGGTTTTGCAGCGATTCCGGCTATAGGAGCAGGAACTGAAACCTCTTTTGCGGCCCATTTTTCTGAGAGTGAAGCAAGAGCCTTAAGGCTGCTCTTCTGGTCAAGTGCGCCGGCAATAGTAATGTTTGTTATTGAAGGACTAAAGTTAGCTGCGTAGAAAGCTTTGATATCCTCCATTGTTATGGTGTCAATCGACTCCATTGTGCCGTAGGTCATCCTTGAGAGAGTTCCGTCTTCGCCGTAAAGAAGCTTACCTGAAACTTCTGCTGCGATTGCTCTCGGGTTAACCGAGTTCTGGCGGATTCTTGATTTGAGTTCGCTCTTGATTCTTACAAGTGCAGCAGAGTCAAATCTTGGCTGGAGCAGCATCTCTTCTGTAAGTTCGATAGTCTTGCCATAGTTTTTGGTAAGTCCGGAAACTGAAATTCCCATTCCCTCAACATCAGACCAGAAGCGGATTCTTGCACCAAGGAGACCCATTGCGCTCTCCAGCTCTTCAGGAGTCTTAAGAGCAGTACCCTCGTTCATAAGAGCCGCAGTAATGTATGCAAGACCGGTTTTGCCCGCAGGATCAAGAAGCATTCCGCCCTTCATGTTCACAGATGCCTGGAACAGCGGAAGTTCGTTTTGCTGAATGCCATATACCTTTATTCCGTTTGCCAGGTCGCTTGTCCAGATAGCAGGAACAGTGATGGCAGGAGTGTTAGCGAGGAATTCCGGTTCAACCGAACGGTCAAAAGCACTTGGAGTGCGCTCGTACTCGTCGTCAACCAGTTTGCCGGTTTTAGATTTCATTGTCTGATCTGCTACATTTTCAGTAGCTACAGTAGTAGGAACAGATTCTGCAAGAGCAAGGTCTGTCTTGCCTGCAGGAACTATGCTGAGTGCAAAGAACGGACGGCCCTTGAAATATTTTTCGTAAACCCTCATGATGTCCTCTTTTGTAACAGCCTGATATTTCTTAAGCTCTTCAAAAGATGCATCAGGTTTGCCTGCAAATTCGTTATCCCTTGCCATCATAAGCGCCTTGCCAAGAACTCCGGTTACTCTGTTGTAGAGACCAACCTCCTGGCTAATCTTAAGTTTAGCGAGTTCCTGCTCGTCAACACCTTCGGCCTCAAACCTTGCAAAAGCCTCGTCAATTGCAGTCTGAACATCGTTAAGGTTTACACCTTCAAATGCGCGGATTCCAAGCTGAGTATAGCCTGCAACCTCTCTGGACATGTTGTATGCGCTTACAGCCGGTGCAAGTTTCTTCTCTTCAACAACAATTTTGTAAAGCGGAGCCTTTTTGCCGTTTGCAAAGAGGTTAGCGAAGAGCTGGATAGCATATGAATCTTCATTGAACTGCTCTACTGTTGGGTAGGCAAGTGTAAGCTGAGGAAGTTTTGCATAACCGTCTTCGAAAACAAGTTTTTTGGTTGCTTCAAATACAAGAGGTTTAACCTCAGGTTTAGGAACATCGTTACCCTTTTTGATTTCGCCAAAATATTTCTGAATGAGCTCTTTTGCCTGGGCAATGTCAAAATCTCCTGTAAGAACCAGGGTTGCATTGTTAGGCACATAGTATGTGTGATAGAACTCTTTAACATCGTCTATTGTAGCAGCTCTGAGGTCTGCAATCTCGCCAATGGTTGTCCAGCTGTAAGGGTGACCTGCAGGGAACATCTCTCTTGACATAATTGTGCTTGAGTGTCCGTAAGGCTGACTGTCATAGTTCTGACGCTTCTCGTTAGAGACAATGTCAATCTCTCTCTCAAGACCGCCCTGAGTTACAGTGTTAATGAAGAATCCCATTCTGTCTGACTCCATCCAGAGAATCTTCTCCAGGGCGTCACGGGGAACCATCTCGTAATAGTTAGTTCCGTCTGAGTTTGTAGATCCGTTGAATTCACCGCCAAGTTTTGCTATCTTCTGGAAGAATGCATTTCTTGGAAGGTTTTCTGAGCGCTGGAATAGCATGTGCTCGAAAAAGTGAGCAAATCCGGTCTTACCCGGTTTTTCACGGCCAGAGCCAACATGGTACTGAATGGCTACGGCAACAAGCGGGTCAGAGAGGTCCTGATGGAGGACAACCTTAAGCCCGTTCTCTAGTGTGTACTGTTCGTACTTTAGTTCCACCTGTTCTTTCTGGGCGGAGCAAGCCATCACTAAAATGGCCAATGTGGTGAACAATAGCGATTTAAAGAATTTTGACATGATTAATTAGTTTATAGTTAGCGATTTGAATCAAATTTAAATAAATTTTATCATTTGTAGGAAATTAAATTATCTTTGCACCGTTCCAGCGTCAGGGAATCCCGTGTAATCCGGGAACAGTACCCGCTGCTGTAAAGCTTTACCCTATGTAAAGGGGTTGTCTTAAGTCGGCCACTGCCAAGTTTGGTGGGAAGGCAAAGACGCAAAAGCTGAGTCAGAAAACCTGCAGGGACAAAACATATTAATCGAGCTTTCGGGAAAAAAGGAACGATGAAAACAAAATTTTCATTATTTGCTGTAATTGTATGTACTCTTTCCATTTTTGGAGCGGGTGCAAATCTCTTTTCACAAACGCGTGACACCTCAAAAGTGGTGCAGAAAGAGAGCCGTCTGGACTCTGTAACGGTAAGTGCATTCAAAAGACCGGGACCGGTTGAGAACAAGAAATTCGCACTTGGAACCAATGTGATCTCTGTCTCCCAGGAGGCAATTTCCAAAATGCAGTCAAACACCCTTGCAGAATTTGTTAAGAGCGAAAACGCAGTCTACATTAAAGAGTACGGAAAGGGGATGGGTGCCTTCATCTCAGTAAGGGGAACATCATCTTCTCATACAACTATCGACTGGAACGGCCAGAGTATGTCAGTCCCTACTATGGGGCAGGCAGACCTCTCACACGTGCCGGTTTACTTCTTTGATGCAATGGATATCCATATAGGCGGAAGCTCTGCCCTTTACGGTGACGGCAGCATTGGAGGAAGTATCCGCCTTAAGACCAAACCCAAATGGGTAAAGGGGAGCAGCGGGGATATCCTTCTTTCGGGCGGAAGCTTTGGGACCCTCTTTACCGGAGCAACATACAGATATTCGGGCACCAGGCTTGAAACCAGAAGCAGTCTCTTTTACAACAGAGCCACCAACGACTATAAATTTAAAAACAATACTAAGCCGGGACTCCCGGTTGAAAGGCTAAACAATGCAGCATTCTCAAATATGGGATTCCTGCAGGAGCTTTATGCCAGAACAAAAAGAGCAGGCACATTTTCTCTCTCCCTTATGTACCTCGACTTCTCAAGAGAGATTCAGCCTTCGGTCTCACTGAACGACAGGCCGGAAACCTTTGCCTCCATTTACGACAAAAACTTCAAGGCTTCTGCCTCACTGAATGGTACCCGCAATGCCGTTTCCTGGAATATCGCGGCATCCTATGCATATGACCATGAGACCTATAAGGAAGATATTATTGCTGCACACAGAGTTCTTTCATCTGCAGATGCAGAGTACCGCAAGGGGCAATTCACCTTTAAGGGCGGGATTTCCGGAGAATACATTTTGCCAAGGGTACACTCTTATGCCGATTCAGTCAGCGAAAAACGGGCGGGTGCATTTCTGCTGGCCAGATTTGAAGGGGAGAAGCTATTCTCTGCATCGGCAGGGTTAAGGTACCTCTACTCATCGGGCAACAATATTCCTCTTATGCCATCGCTCAATGCGAGACTGCGGATTCCTCTCTCATCGCCGCATACACTCTCTGTGAGGGCATCCTTCTCCGGAAATGCAAAAGTACCGTCACTTAATGACAGATACTGGGGAGGTAACTATGTCTATCTTGAAAGCGAGTCCTCAACCACAGCAGAGGGCGGAGCAGACTACAGCTGGTACAGGGACGGGCGGAGTATATCACTTTTTGTAACGGCATACAGAAGCAAAGTATACGACTGGATAAGGTGGCTGCCGGCGGGGCAGGTGTGGAGGCCGCGCAACATTCCCGAGGTTCTCTCAAGGGGAGCCGAGGCCGGTGCTAAGTTCACTGCAAGAATTGGAATAACAGATCTTTCACTTACAGCAAACTACGCATATACAAACATAATTACAGTAGAGCCACTCTGGGGCGAAGACCCTTCACGCGGGGAGCAGCTTGCATATCAGCCCCGCCACTCCTGGAGAGCAATGGCAAAAGGGGAGAGAGGGAAGTTTTCACTTTTTACTGCACTGAGTTATACAGGAGAGAGAACAACACTTGATATCTACGACAGGCTTCCTTCATACTTGCTTACTGATGCAGGTGCCACATTCAGGCAGCCATTAGGGGAGAATGAACTTACAGTGAGCGGGACGGTGAAGAACATCTTCAATGTGAGCTATCAGAACGTTAAGTTTTATGCGATGCCCGGCACCAACTGGCAGGTTTCGGTACAGTTCAGATTTTAGAAGAGCTGCTTATTTCGCAGATATCCACCAAAAAAATAACATACACATATATAAAAATATACAAACAAAACATTACTCTTTACAATGAAAAAGATCTTTAAAAGCCTTCTGCTTGCAGCACTCTTTGTGATCCCTTTTACCTCGTGTACCAAGGATGACCCGACACCTGTCGTTACTTTTGACAAAAAAGTACTCATTATTAATCAGGGTAACTACAGCGAGCAATCTGCAAGTCTGTCCCTCTATGATGAAAACACGATGCAGATAACAAACCGCATTTATGAAACTGCAAATGGTATCTCCATTGGAGCGACAATTGTATCAGGAGTGGTCTCTCCTCAGAAGGAGGCATATCTTGTGTGCAACAACCCGGATAAAATCGAAATCATTGATGCAACCACAGGAAAAACCAAGAGTTCATTCACAACAGGCCTTGCATCACCAAGAAATGTAATCTTTGCCGGTGACAAACTTTATGTAACCAACTGGGACTACGATCATATTGTTAATAGTGAAGGATGGTGGGAGTTTAACAAATCTTACGTGGCTGTTTACGATGCAGTAACCAAAGCTCTGCTTGGTAAAATCCTCGTGGGAACAGACGCAGAGGGTCTTGCCCTCTTTGGAAACAGACTCTTTGTAGCAACAAAAGAGGGTGTGGTTGTGGTGGATGTTTCAAATCCTTCATACCCAATCATTAAGACTATTACCGCTGCAGGTGTTACAGGCGGTGCAAAGCATCTTACATTTGACGCAAACTACAACATCTGGGCTTCATTCCCTTCAAAAGGTATTGTAAAGATTAACCCTTCTACAGCTACTGCTTCAGTTGTGGTAGATGTTCCTGTAGACAGTATGGATGGTTACATCACAACTGGTGACAATGGTCAGAAAATATATACCTACAAAACAATATTCAATGCCAGCTATGAGGCTGTGGACGCATCAGTTTACGCAGTGGATGTAAATACAAACACTGCAACAAAATTCTTCTCGGGAACCTATTTCTACGGAATTGGAATCAGCCCTTCAACCGGTAACCTCTTTACTGCCGAGGTAAGCTTTACATCAAACTCCCTGCTCAAGGTAGTAGGCAAGGATGGTGTGGTTAAGAGTTCAGCCGCAGCAGGAATAGGTACCAGCAGATATCTCTTCTTCTAAATTATTGAAAGTGCAATGAAGAGCCGGGGGCGCAATCAACTGCCATTGATTGCGCCCCCTTTTTCCCGATACCTATTTCTCCTCCGGCTGGTGGTAAACAATTGTTTTAATAATGTCCGGATGCAGACTGTTTGCCACAGGGCATGTCTTCACAGATGTCTCTATGAATCTCATCTCCCTCTCAGAATATTTCTGCGGCAGATAGATGTCAAGTTTAAGCTCTGCAACCCTTCTCGGATTTGCAGCCATAACCTTCTCTGTGTCAATTCTCATTCCGTCAACTGAAAAGCCGTGAGCCTGTGCTGCAATGCCCATAATTGTCATCATGCATGAGGCAAGTGATGCCGAGAAGAGATCGGTGGGAGAGAACATCATTCCCTTTCCGTTGTTGTCTTCCGGAGCTTCGGTCATTATTTTGCTGCCCGATTTCAGATGCTCGGCCTCTGTCTTGAGGTCACCAATGTAATAAGTACGGTATTTTGCCATAATATATCTGTGTTATTTAATAATCTCTGTTCCAATGAGAGTCGCAGGTGTGCACCTCTCAACCTTTACATTAACATAATCTCCAACTTTGTGGTTTCCGGCAGGGAATACCACAACCTTGTTCTGTGAACTTCTTCCGGTAAGCTCAGCTTTAGATCTCTTTGAGTAGCCCTCAACAAGAACTTCAACCTCCCTGCCCAGATCCTTCTGGTTACTTGCCAGAGAGATCTCTCCGTGAACCTGAATTACTTCACTCAGCCTTCTGCTCTTAACCTCTGCCGGAACATCGTCCGGGTAGTGCCTTGCAGCCTTGGTGTTGGGCCTCTCAGAGTACTGGAACATATATGCAGTATAGTAACCAACCTCCCTCATAATTGAAAGAGTCTGCAGATGATCCTCTTCTGTCTCTCCGCAGAATCCGGCAATAATATCTGTCGAAATTTCGCAGTCAGGAAGTATCTCCCTGATTTTCTTAACTCTCTCCAGATAGCTCTCCCTTGTATATTTCCTGTTCATCTTTGCAAGCATTGCATTACTTCCGGACTGAACAGGAAGGTGAACATGCTTGCAGATGTTCGGGTACATAGCCATTGTGTAGAGAACAGAATCTCCCATATCCTTTGGGTGCGATGTGGAGAATCTCACTCTCAGTTTAGGGTCAATGAGCGCAACCATCTCCAGCAACTTTGCAAAATCTGTCTTCTCAGTAGGATTCTCCGGATTAATCCAGTTATAGGAATCCACATTCTGACCCAGCAGTGTCACTTCGCGGTAACCGTTTCCAAACAGCTCCTCTGCCTCCCTCACAATACTTTTTGGATCGCGGCTTCTCTCTGCTCCTCTTACATAAGGTACAACACAGTAAGTACACATATTGTTGCAGCCCCTCATAATAGAAATATATGACGAGACTCCGTTTTTGTCCATTCTCACCGGAGAGATATCTGCATATGTCTCCTCCTGCGAAAGGATTGTGTTAATCTGTTTCTCTCCTCCGGTAAGGCTTGCAATAAGCTGAGGGAGTTCACGGTATGAATCCGGGCCGGCCACTATGTCCACAGCCGCATGGTTAAGCAGCTCCTCCTTGAGCCTCTCAGCCATACAACCAAGTATTCCAACAACAACACCCTTTCTTTTTTTCTTTTCGAGTCTGAAAATATCCAGCCTTCCCCAGATTCGCTGCTCTGCATTATCCCTGATTGAACATGTATTTATAAGAATAAGATCTGCCTCCTTTATGCTGTCGCACAGCGAATAGCCGTAAGGCTGAAGTATAGACAGCACAACCTCGCTGTCGTTCACATTCATCTGACAGCCGTAGGTTTCTATGAACACCTGCTTAAGGCCGGCATTGAGCGCGGGTTTTACGGAATAATATTTGTTAGTCATTATAATCAGTTTAATGGGTGCAAATATAGCTTTTTTATACCTTTGCAGATATTCACAAAAATATGATGAAGAGATTACTGACAGTTATTGTTTTGGTTGTTACGCTTTTGAGCAGCTGTACAAATTACCGCAACATTGAGGTAAGCAGCGTTGCGCTTCGCGATGTAAAACTCCTGAGTACATCAAGGGCAGCGATTGAGGTAGAGTACGTAATTACCAATAATTCAGGCAGTGACCTCATTCTTTCCTCTGCAGACGGTTTTCTGATGAAAAACAGAGTTAACTTTGCACAGCTAACGATTGTCTCAGCAGACACTGTTGCCCGCGGAGAGACAACAACAAACAGGCTCAAATTCAATGTAGAGCTGCTCGACCCGCTATCCCTTTTTTCAATGGGGCTAAACATCAACAGCTGGAAAACATCAGATTTTGAGATAAATGTTCGTGGTGTAATTGAGAATTCAAAAGGGCGCAAAAAGGTTTTTAAATTCAAAAACCTGCCGCTTGAAAACCTGATTAAAAGATTTTAGAAGATGAAAAAACTTATAACAGCCATATTTATCACAGTTGCAGCGACCATATCGCTTCACGCACAGGAGACACTAAAACTGCAGGAAGATCTCAGAACACAGGACACAGTAAAGATTGCCGCCCCTCCGGTAATGGACTCATCTTTCTATATGAAGAGCATCTTTTCTCTCCTCTCTGAGCCGGGACCGTCATCAAACAAGGTTACCGTAGAGCAGAGCAAGGCAATAGAGGGTGCCTTCACAGCCCACATTGCAAGTGCTGCATCCAAAAAGATGAATGGATTCCGCGTGAGGATTTACTTTGATAACAGCCAGTATGCACGCTCCCGTTCAGGAGACGTGTCTGCACAGTTCGCATCAAGGTTTCCGGCAATACAGGTCTACCGGACCTACACAAACCCTTACTTTAAAGTAACTGTTGGTGATTTCCGTACCAAGTCAGATGCCATGCGTATGCTTAAGCAGATTGAGGCCGAATTCCCTTCTGCCTTTGTAGTAAGGGAGCAGATTAATTTTCCCCCTCTTTAGAGTCCTTCTTCTTTTTTCCAACCTTAACACCCTTTACACCTTCGGCCTTAAGTTTGGTAAGAGCCTGAGCAACTGAATTTGCCAGTTTAGCCTTTTTTCTCTTCTCTCTCTCCTTATCATCCTTTTTGGTTCTCCACCATTTAGGCCTGAACTTCTCTGCTAGAATCATAAGCGGAGATATGTACCTCTCAATTTTTTCAGGATAAATTTCCTTAATATTGAGCAAAATACCGGTCTCTTCAACTCCTCCAAAGTGCTCATTGATAGATGTTCCAAACACCTTCATTGAAGGGGAGAGGTTCATATATGAATTGATGAGGGGCGGAATGTGCTCGCCCAGTGTCCTTACCTCTTTTGAGAGAACTTTATATGCCTCCTTGTAGTCCAGCGAATCAAACACCTCTTTGTAGTAAGGATTCTTGCTGTCGTAATCCAGGGAGATAATTGGAGTAACCAGCTGCTTTTCGTCCGGGAAGTAAGAGTTGAGGAAGTTGAGCAGAGTATTTCTTGCAGTCATGTGGTACGAAGTGTACATTGTAACCTTTCCGAAGAAATACTTGATATGTGGGTACCTAAGCATAAGAGCTCCAAGCCCGTCCCAGAGGTTGTCCAGGGCAAAGAGTCCTTTTCTGCGGATATTTGTGCTTTGATAGTTAGGCTGAATAAATGACCTGCCCAGCTCTATTGTAAAAGGAAGATAATCGTTTACAAACTCAGGTGAAAAGTTAAAGAGCTCGCTTGTTGCAAGGTGTTTTATATTCAGCCCGGTGCACTGAATGTATCTGTAACCCCCTATAATCTCCTCATCCTTTGGGTCCCAGACAATGAGCTGTTTGTAAGGATATCTGGTGTCTGTGTCAAACTCATCAATATCAATAGGTTTGCCGGTACCACCACCGGCCAGTCTGAATGATATTTCACGAAGTCTTCCAAGCTCTCTCATTGTGTTTGGAGAGTCGTGATAGGTTATCTCGTATATTTTGTTTTCTCCCTTGCGGGTATTGCGGATAAACTTATCTGATGTAAGTTCATCCATGATGAGTTTCCTGTCTATTGGTTGTATTACCGGTTCCATTTGTGTTCTTTTAAATTGTAAACCTCTTCCCTTATCTTTTGTGTCCAGTATGCCGCATTTCCGCCACCCGCCAGTTGTTCAAGAGGAACAGGTTCACCTATGTATATATTGAATGTCGCACCTTTCTGCCTGAACATTTCGTGAGGCAGCAGTATTGTTTCGTAGTTAAACTTTATTCCCAGAGATTTTCTTATGTTGGCAAACCGGTAGAAGAATCCGGAGTTTTTCCCTTCAAAGAAAATAGGAACAATATCCCTTCCATATTTTATAGCCTGGTTTACAAAGCTTTTTTTCCAGTCCAGATCTACAATAGCACCCTTTACCAGCCTCGAGCAGAGACCTGCCGGAAAGTAGAGTATCTGTTCGCTTGAGCTGTACGAGTCGTGTATAAGTTTCGCATTATCAACATTTTGCCTCCCGTATTTATTCACCGGAATAAATACCGGCCTTAAGGGTTCAACACTCATAAGCAAATCGTTCACCACAAATCTCACATTTTTGAAAACCTCTCCAAAAATATCTATCAGAATCATTCCGTCAAGTCCTCCCAGAGGATGGTTTGAAACGAAAATATATCTCCTGGTAGTATCAATTTTTTCAACTCCATGAACCTTAAATTTAATATTCAGGTGCTGGAGTGTAGCTTTGGCGAACTCTTTTCCCCTGAGATTGCCGTACTTTTCGAGAATCACATTGATTTCGTTCTGATGAATCAGTTTTGTAAGCAAAGTAATTAGAAACCTAGGGATTACCTTAATCAGTCTTGGGTTCTTGCCACCGATAATTCCGGCTATGTCTATCTTCAGTTTCTTCTCCTCTTGGTCCATATTTGAAGGGGTTTATCTGAGTGCGAAGTTAAATAAAAATCATATCTTTGCATAAATGCTTTCCCTTATATGTTAAAACAAGGTTTACAGCAAAAACTGCAGCAAAAACTCTCGCCGCTCCAGATTCAGACCATCAAGCTGCTTGAGTTGCCCACGCTGGAGCTTGAGCAGAGAATTAAGAAGGAGCTGGAAGAGAATCCCGTGCTGGATGAAGTGAACGACAGCGAAGAGGGAGAGGAGAGTATGTCCGGAAATCTCTCACTTAGTGAGTATTCCGTAGAGGACCAGATTCCCTCGTATAAGCTGTATGCAAACAATCAGTCGAAGGATATCAAACAACAATACAGCATTTTTTCAGTTAAGGAGAGTTTTCACCAGAGTCTTATTTCGCAGCTGGGTTACAGCAGTATGGACGAACGCTCCAAAACCATTGCAAAATATATTATTGGCTCTCTGGATGACGACGGCTACCTCAGGCGTGAAATTGATGCTCTCGCAGACGACATAGCATTCCGCCAGGGTATTGAAACAACAGAGGAGGAGGTTGAGAAGATTCTTAAGAATATTCAGGAGTTCGAACCTGCAGGAATTGGTGCGCGCGACCTGAGAGAGTGTCTCCTGCTTCAAATCAAGTCAAGGCACTCATCGCCTTCTCAGAAAATTGCCGCAGAGATTCTTGATAATCACTTCTCTGAGTTCACCAAGAAACATTATTCAAAGATTATTTCAAGACTTAACATCACAGAGGATGATCTTAAAGGGGCTATAGAGGAGATTGTTCACCTGAATCCCAGACCGGGCGGACAGATTGACGACTCATACACAGAGCAGGCCCAGCAGGTGGTTCCCGATTTTCTTCTGGAGTACAAAGACGGCGAGCTCATAATGACTATGCCCCGCTTTACAATTCCTGAACTCAGGGTAAACAAGCGCTATGCAGATCTTCTTATCACCTCCGCAAACTCATCTCAGCGCGAAGGCAAGGAGGCGGCAACATTTGTAAAGCAGAAACTCGACTCAGCCAAGTGGTTCATAGAGGCAATCAGGCAAAGGCACAACACTCTCGAAAATACTATGAATGCCATTATAGATTTTCAGCATGAGTACTTTATGGAGGGAGACGAGACAAAGCTGAAGCCTATGGTGCTTAAGAATATTGCAGAGAAGACGGGACTCGATATCTCCACAATTTCACGTGTTGTAAACTGCAAATACATACAGACACATTTTGGAATTTATCCGCTTAAGTACTTTTTCTCAGAGGGACTGATGACAGAGAACGGGGAAGAGGTATCTACCCGCGAGATAAAGAACATTCTTGCCTCGAGCATTGATGTGGAGGACAAGAAAAAACCGCTTACAGACGAGGAACTGGTAACAGTACTAAGCGCCAAAGGCTATAAGGTAGCCCGCCGTACAGTTGCCAAATACAGGGAGCAGCTCAATATTCCCATTGCCCGTCTAAGAAAGGAGTTGTAATCAAACTTTAAAATATGAAAAAAACAGCACTGGGCCTTTTTCTGGCCCTCACTATCTGTTCCTGTAATATGAAAGATCAAGCAGACCTTATAATCTACAACGGAGAGATATACACCGTTGACTCTGCATTTACAAAATGCAGTGCAGTAGCCGTGAAGGATGGAATCATCATGGCAACGGGCACAGATGATGAGATTCTCAATACATGGCGCTCTGCCAGAATGGTAGACCTGGAGGGTAAACCAATGTATCCGGGCTTCAATGATGCGCACGCACACATAACCGGTCTCGGACTCGGCCTTATGAGGGTAGACCTGCGCGGGGCAAAGTCGTTTGATGAGATAATCGATCGTCTTGTTAAGAGACAAAATGAGAGGCCTATGGAGGTAATCCAGGGCGACGGCTGGGATCAGAACCTGTGGGAAGATAAGACATTCCCGGACAACACAAAGCTTAACGAGCTTTTCCCTGATACACCGGTAATACTCTCAAGAATTGACTTTCACGCAGTAATCGTAAATGATGCCGCAATCCGCAAGCTTGGTATCAAGCCGGGAGATCCTTCAATTCTGCCGGGCGAGGCCCTTATGAAAAACGGAAAATTTCAGGGTGTATTTCTTGAAAACACTGCAGACAGCTTTAAAAAAATTGTACCTGAGCCGGATTCGGAGGGTATAAGAGAGATGCTTCTGGCAGCTCAGGCCGAATGCTTTAAATATGGCCTCACCTCTGTTTCGCATGCAGGAGAGGAGCTTCGCACAATTGAGGTAATTGACAGCATGCAGAGCGAAGGTAAGCTTAAGCTGAGGCTTGATGTATGGCTCACTCCGGGGGAGGCAAACTTTTCAAGATTCACCAAGCCATACAAAAACGGAAGACTCAATATCTCTGCAATCAAAATGTATGTAGACGGAGCACTTGGTTCAAGGGGAGCACTCATGACCGAGCCATACTCAGATATGCCGGGCACTTCGGGAATCTATGTTACATCTCCGCAGCTTCTGGAAAGCAATGCAAAGTGGGCCTTTGAACATGGCTTCCAGGTCGCAACACACTGTATAGGAGACGAGGCAAACAGAGAGGCACTGCGCATCTACTCAAAATTCCTTCCGGAGGGCAATGATCTACGCTGGAGAATAGAGCATGCACAGATTATCCACCCGTCAGATATGAATATGTTTGCCAAATTCGGTATCATACCTTCAATTCAGCCTACTCATGCTACCTCAGATATGCTCTGGGCAGACGAGAGAGTGGGAGGCAGAATCAAAAATGCATACCCTTACAAGGAGCTGCTAAACCAGCTGGGATGGCTTCCTTCTGGAACAGACTTCCCAATTGAGCAGGTTAATCCGGTTTATACATTCTTTGCGGCAGTTCACCGCACAAACCTCGATTTTGTTCCGCAGGAGGGATTCCAGATGGAAAATGCACTCTCACCCGAGGAGGCACTCCGTTCAATGACAATCTGGGCCGCAAAAGCCTCCTTTGAAGAGAAGCTCAAGGGCAGTATCGAAAAGGGTAAATTTGCAGACTTTGTTGTTCTTGATGCAGACATTATGACTGCTAAGAGAGAAGAGGTACCCGGCATAAAAATCCTCCGCACCTTTGTTGGAGGTGAGGAGGTTTTCAAAGCCGAATAATCCTTTCTTTTTCTCAGTATCAGAGCTTGCTGCCGTAGGCCAGATCGCCGGCGTCTCCCAGACCCGGAACGATGTAGGACTTGATGGTGAGCTCTTCGTCAATTGCTCCCACCCACAGCGTTGTGGTTTTGTGCGGAAGATGCTTTGACAGATACTCAATACCCTCAGAACTTGCAATCGGGCATACAAGATGCGTATGTGACGGTGCACCTGTTTCGCATAGTCTGTTATATGTAAGAACTACAGAAGATCCTGTTGCCAGCATGGTATCTGCCAGAATGAGAGTTTTTCCCTCAATGGTAGGACTGCTTGCATACTCGATCTGGATTGTAAACTTGTTGTCCTTTCCATATTTGCGGTAAGCTGCAATAAATGCATTCTGAGCCTTGTCAAAGTAATTAAGAATACCATCGTGCAGTGGAAGGCCTGCCCTCATGATGCTTGCTATTACCAGTTTGTTGTCGTAGGTGCTGCATTTGGCTATGCCAAGAGGAGTAGTAACCTCTTTTTCTGAATACGAGAGATGTTTACTTATCTCATAAGCGAAAACTTCTCCTATTCTTTCAAGATTGCGGCGAAACCTCATGCTGTCTTTTTGGATGTTATGGTCACGTATCTCCGCGATGAAGCTGTTGAGAACGGAGTCCTTCTCACCCAGGTTGATTATTTTCATTGGTTTTGAATTGTAGTTTGAGATATTCGCCCCAAAGATATAAAATAATCAGATTATTCCATCGTCTGCAAAACTGAAGTAATTGTCACCTGCAATAATGAGGTGGTCAAGAAGCGTTATATCAAACAGAGCAGCAGCATCTTTAAGAATCTTTGTCTGGATTTTGTCGCTCTCTCCCGGGTGCGCATTCCCGCTTGGGTGGTTATGTATAAGTATTATTGAACTGGCCAGCCTCTCCAGCGCCCCTTTAATCACAAACTTAACATCCACAACAGTTGCAGAGAGCCCGCCTTTTGAAAGTCTCTCCCGTGCAATAAGCTTATTTGCCCTGTTAAGATACATAACCCAGCACTCTTCATGAGGCAGGTCCCGCAACAGCGGGCTTATGAGCTTTGCAGCACTCTGCGAAGACTGAATACCCGGCATCACTTTTCCCGGCGCAGAAGAGAATCTCTTTCCCATCTCTGCTGCAGCAATTAGGGAAATTGCCTTCCCCGGGCCAATGCCTTTAACTGCAGTAAGACTCTCCAGTGATGCACCGGAAAGCGTCCTTAAATCATTGTCGTTAAGCTGAAGCAACCGTCTGCCAAGATCTACCGCAGACTCCTCCCTGTTCCCCGAACCGATTATAATGGCAATCAACTCTGCGTCGCTCAGGTTCTCTGCACCCTTCGCCACCATCTTCTCCCTCGGTCTCTCATCCTCTTTCCACTCCCTGATTGATAATTTCTTTTTCATATGCCATAAAAATTAAAAAGCTCTCCAAATATTGGAAAGCTTTTCAAATCTTTTATGACAAAAAGGTAAATTTCTTTACAGTTTGTTTACGTAGTTAGCGATACCACTTTTAAGGTTCGATGCTTTGTTGGCGTGGATAACATTAATTTTAGCCAGTTTGTCAAGCATTGAAGAAACTTTAGGAAGTAAAGCAAGAGCTGCCTCTTTCTCAGTAGTATTGCGAAGTGCTTTGATAGCATTTCTAGTAGTGCGTGCATAATACTTGTTATGCAGCCTGCGCTTTTCGCTTTGACGCGCGCGCTTTTCTGCTGAAGCGTGATTTGCCATTTTCTAATTTTTTTGTTTTTTGTAGTCCGTAGGGGAATCGAACCCCTATTGCAAGAATGAAAATCTTGAGTCCTAACCGTTAGACGAACGGACCATCTCGATAACACTTAACTTCCGTGTTTCGCGTTGGGAGTGCAAAGGTAGAAAGATTTTTTATAGTTGCAAAAAAATCTTAAAAATTCTCGTAAGAGTAAATTATCGACTCCACCTGTCTCAGGTAATTGCGCTTGTCATAGCGTGGTGCATATACAAAGGCTTCCAGCGCAATAACATTTCTGTTCTCCTTGTCAAGGAAAAAATGACTCACAAAAGGACCTCCCATGAAATCATTCTGAACCTCCCACAAACCACGCAATTCTGCAAAAGTGCGCTTGTTGTATGTTACCCATCTGAGACCCGGCTCAATGAGAGTATTGGTGGTCATAAAGGTATTTTCCAGTGGTCCCGGTACATTTGTCTGAAGTATCTCATTCCTCTTTGCAATCAGATTCTCTTTCGTGAAAGCAAGAGTATCTGTGTAGGCGAAGCGGTAAATAAAAATTCCCTGATTGGTATAGGTTGTCTCATATGAGATCCAGATAAAATCGTCTGTCTTCTTGCGGAGGTTGTATCCGTTGGGGAAATATGGCGAACCGCCGAATGCCTCTGTCACCAGGGCTCTGAGTGCAGGCTCCTCATACTTCTTTGCATTTGAAATGTTTCTGTTTCTCTCTGCCTGAAGGATTGAGTTCTCCAGTTTGTCCATCTGCTCAAGAATGACAGCCTGGGCCCCCTTTGCATCAGGTGCAGAGATTGTGATTACAATCTGCGGAGCTGCCCATACATTCTCCTGGTATACAATGTTGCTGTTCTTGTATTTCTCCCCGATATCAAGCAGAATGATGTTCCTGTGTGACTGAAAAATGCTGGTGAATGCATTCTCGGGAATATTTACCAGATTGAACATTGGCTCTCTCTGAGGAAGGAACGGATGATCTGCGCCCAGCGCAGATCTGAGGGCAGCTCCGGGCTCGCTCTCCCAGTATCCTTTATTTATTACGATTACGACCTCCCCTGCTTTACCGCTGACGCTTGGCATAAGCTGAGGGCCGTTCTTGCACGCAACTGCCAGAATTGTGGCAATTACAAGTGCTAATATAATCCGTGCTGCTCTCATGACTGATATTATTTAAAAAGTCTGTAAATGTCGTTTCCAAAAGCGAGGAACATTATTGCAAAAAGAATAATCATTCCTGCCACCTGGGCATACTCAAGCACCTTGTCGCTCGGTTTTCTTCTTGTCACTATTTCGTAGATAAGGAAGAGAATGTGTCCGCCGTCAAGAGCCGGAATAGGGAGCATGTTAACAACAGCAAGCATTATTGAAAGCCATGCTGTAAGATTCCAGAAGATATGCCAGTCCCAGCTTGAAGGGAAGATGTTCCCAATTGCAATAAAGCTTCCAACAGATTTGTAGGCTTCGGTTTTTGGAGAAAATATAAGTTTAAGCTCCTTGAGGTAATTTTTAATTGTAGAGACTGCCTTGTTTGCACCGGCAGGCACTGCTGCAAGTACCGAGTATTTCTCGGTAGTTACATTGAAAAACTGACGAACGTCACCATCAGCTGCGACACCAATCAAACCTTCGTTGTCAACAAACAGAGTCTTCTCCAGTTTCTCGGCTCCTCTCTGAATTGTGACAGAGATAGTGTCTCCCTTGTGTCCCTGCAGAATAGCCTGAACATCCTGAACAACAAATGCCTCTGCAGAATCAATTGCAATAATTCTGTCGCCCGGCATAAGACCGGCACCAATATTAAGCGAAGAGTCAGATACGGCCAGAATCTGGAACGGCGCCCTGAGTGAGAACATACCCGGAGTGTTCAGAACTGCAGGAATATAGACAGGGTCAATTGAAACTTCAACTGTTGAATCTGCTCTTGAAACACTGGCTGTTTTGGCCTGATTTCGGGCCATAATCATCTGAAGTTCATGAAATTTCTCAATTTTCTCTCCGTCAAAAGAGATAATCTTGTCTCCGTTTCTAAACCCTATCTCCTGTGCAAGGTCGTTGCACTGAACTCCGTATACGGCATCTTCATTTTTAAGATACTCCTCACCCCAGGTAAAAAGTGTTGCAGAGTATATGAGAATTGCAAGAAGGAAATTGAAAAACACACCTCCAAACATTACAAAGAAACGCTGCCATGCCGGTTTGCTTCTGAACTCCCATGGCTGCGGAGGAAGCTGCATAGCCTCCTTGTCCATAGATTCGTCAATCATCCCTGAAATTTTGCAGTAGCCCCCGAGTGGAAGCCATCCAATTCCGTACTCTGTATCAGAATTTTTAGGTTTGAATTTAAAAATCGAGAACCACGGGTCAAAGAAAAGGTAAAACTTCTCAACCTTTATTTTAAAGAGACGTGCAAAGAAAAAGTGTCCGAATTCGTGTACCAGTACAAGAATTGACAAGGCTAGCACGACCTGAAGGATTTTAATGATTATATCCATTTGTTGTTAGTTGTTTACAGAGTATTTAGATTTTACCGAGAGAGCCATCTCCCTTGCGGTGTCGTTTGTGTTGTAAATATCCTCCAATGAGGGTTGTACAACAAACTTCGTTCCATTAATAACCTCTTCGATTATCTCCGGAATTGCCGTGAAGGGAATTTCGTTTGACAGAAATGCCTCAACAGCTATTTCATTTGCAGCATTCATGGCGCAAGGGATGTTGCCTCCCTTTTCAATTGCCTCATATGCAATGCGTATGCATGGAAATTTCTGCTGGTCTGGTTTGTAGAATTCAAATGCTCCAAGCAGCGGAAAGTCCAGCCTTTTGGTGTCCAGATCTACACGGTACGGGTATGTAAGAGCATACTGAATAGGCAGCCTCATATCCGGGGTACTCAGCTGAGCTGTTACGGAACCGTCTGAAAACTGAGCCATTGAGTGGATGATTGACTGAGGGTGAACCACAATATCAATTCTTGATGGTTCAATCCCAAATAGCCATTTAGCCTCAATCATCTCGAGCCCTTTGTTCATCATGCTGGCCGAGTCAACTGTTACCTTTGAGCCCATTTTCCAGTTTGGGTGGTCCAGAGCCTGGTCAATTGTGACACTCTTAAGCTCCTCCTCACTTTTGCGAAAGAAGGGGCCACCTGAGGCAGTCAGAATAACCTTCTCAACTGTTGCCCTCTCTCCCTGAAGACACTGGAAAATTGCAGAGTGCTCTGAGTCTACGGGAATAATTGGCGCTCCGTTCTCTTTTGCAAGAGACATTACAATGCTTCCGGCAGCTACAAGGGTCTCCTTGTTTGCAAGAGCAATTGCCTTTCCTGCCCTTATTGCGGCAATAGTGGGTTTCAGCCCGCTGAATCCTACCATTGCTGTAAGAACCATATCTATGTTTTCGCCCGCCACAAGCGAACAGATAGAGTCAATTCCTGAAAAGACTTTTATATCGAGAGGCGCGAGGGCCTCGTTTACCTCATTGTATTTTGAGTCATCTGCAATAACTACTGCATTTGGCCTGAGTTTTTCTGCCTGTTCAATGAGAAGTTCACTGCTGGTGTTTGCTGTGAGCAGCTCCACCTGAAGCTTGTCTGAATGTCTGATGCATACCTCTATGGCCTGTGTGCCTATGGACCCTGTTGAGCCCAGAATTGCCACTCTTCTTTTCATCTGAGACATATTATAAATTGATGTATTTCGCCGGATCTACGGCAGCACCCTTGTGCCAGAGTTCAAAGTGGAGGTGTGAACCGGTGCTCAGTGAGCCTGTGCTTCCCACAAGCGCAATTGCGGTTCCGGCTTTCACCTTATCTCCCGTTCTCTTGAGAAGTTTTGAGTTGTGCTTGTAGATTGAAATCAGATCGTTTGTATGCTGAATCTGAATAGTAAAGCCGGTTTCGTCAGTCCATGTTGCCATAATTACTGTCCCGTCAAGAACAGCTGATACAACAGAATTTGTTGGTGCGGCTATATCCAGGTATGGGTGGTTGGTTGCAAGGTTAAACCCGTCTGATATGATCCCCTTTACAGGAGGGAAGAAGTGAAGTCCCTCAATCTGGTTCACACGGCCCGATTCAGATCCCACATTAAACTGTTCCTGTTTAATCACTTCAAGCCTCAGAAGTGAGTCTTCCTTAGATTTTTTGCCTGTGAGTTCACCAACAGTTGCTGTGTCAGTTTTGGCAGCAATGTCACCAAGTTCCAGCGGCTGCTGTCCTGTAACGATTCTCTGAATATTGTTAAGCTGGAAATCCCAGAGTTTAACGGTTCTTTCAAGAGAGTCAAGCTTGAGTGCATTCTGCACAATCTCGCGCCTGGTCTGGGCATCCGGGTATCCGGGAATAAACTCCCTTAGCGGAGTATATGAAATGAGTATGGTAACCGAAACCACAATGAAAATTACGGCTAGGATGAGGCTCAGAAGCATCATCATTCCGTTTGCACGAAACACGAACAGCTGTTCGTGAGTGGTATCATTGAAGATTGAAAAACGGAACTTGTTTCTCAACCGGTTACTGCTGTTTTTTGTTTTCTGTTTTGCCATCCTGTTCAAATCTCCCTATTCATCTTTAATGGGAACGAAGAGCTCCTCGCTCCTCCACAACCCGTGTTTGTTGCAATATGCAACGGCAGTAAGGCGAAGGCTGATTTTTGGAATCAGCAGAAAATCGGCCTCAATGTGCACAGGGTCGTCCCCGAAGCTGCTGCGCTGAATCTTTGCCTCACCCACAAGTGTCTCAAGATTCCAGAGCTGGATATATTCATAGTGGTGATCCGGAGCATTGGGGTGTTTGACATTTTTGCCAATCTTTACCTTAACCCTGAAGGGCATATTTCTTACAGCCTCTGGTTCACAAATAATTACAGGCGAGTGCTTGTCTGCGTACTGGCGCACCTTTTCACTGCCTGATTCAAATTCCTGATATGAAAATACTCTTGGCATAGTTGCATTTAAACCTCAAAAGTACTAAAAAAAAACTAACTTTGCGCTATGGATAGAATTGTGGGCATTGACTACGGCAGAAAGAGAACAGGGATAGCTGTGAGCGATCCTCTGGGCATTTTTGCATCGGCCCTTGAGACTGTTCCTGCCGGTAATCTCCTTGCGTTCCTCAAAAATTATACCCAAAAGGAGAGGGTTATCAGATTCGTTGTGGGATACCCCATGAATCTGAACAATAAACCGTCAGAGGCAGCAAAGGATGTAGATCAGTTTCTGAATATGCTCCGCAAACAATTTCCGGATATACCCGTTACTTTAGAAGATGAACGCTTCACTTCAAAGATGGCAATGAGGACCCTTATAGATGGCGGAATGAAAAAGAGCGACCGCCGTGAGAAGGAGAACATTGACAAGGTAAGTGCTGCAATTATTCTTCAGTCATACCTTGACTCCAGTGCAAGAGTCACAGAGGTGACTGCGGGATTTTAAAAACTTTATAATTTATGGTGTTACCAATATACGTTTACGGATCTGAGGTGCTCAGGGAGAGGGCGCAGGAGGTCGATATTACTGCAGAAGGGATTGCAGAGGAGATGAAAATACTGGCTGAGAACATGTTCGAGACTATGCTCAAGGCAGACGGAGTGGGGCTTGCTGCTCCGCAGATAGGAAAATCAATAAGAGTTCTTGTTGTTGACGGGTCACTCCTTTCTGAGGATATGCCGGAGCTTGCTGCATTTAAAAGGGCAATGATAAACCCGGTAATTTCAGAAGAGAGCGAAGAAACAATCGAGTTTAGCGAAGGGTGCCTGAGCATTCCGGATATTCACGCATCGGTTGTAAGGCCTAAGAAGATCAAGATTTCATATTATGACACCGACCTTGTTAAAAGAGAGGAGGAGCTTGATGAATTTGCATGCCGCATGGTTCAGCATGAGATGGACCACCTGAACGGAGTGCTCTTCACTGACCGTACAGCCCCAATCAGAAAGAAGATGCTGCAGGCAAAACTCAACAACATTATGGCCGGTAAAGTAAAAACACATTATAAAATTGCCCAGAACGGCAAGAAAAAATAGAGGAGACAATGGGAGCTTTTCACGCATACGATATCAGAGGTATCTACAATAAAGATTTTGACAGAGAGACAGTTTACAGAGTGGGATATTTTCTTCCCGAACTTCTTAAAGCAGATAAAGTACTGGTTGGAAGAGATGCAAGAGAGTCATCTCCTGAAATGCATGATGCACTATTAAAGGGTATCACAGATGCAGGAGCAGATGTTTATGACCTTGGTCTTGCTACAACTCCAATGGTTTATTATGCAACTGCAACTTACGGCTTCACCGCCTCTGCCCAGATTACGGCCTCTCACAATCCAAGGGAGTACAACGGACTTAAGGTCTCAAGGGAGAATGCACTTCCGGTGGGATTCGACACAGGACTCGGTACAATCAAGGAGTGGATTGAGACCCGCGAAATTGTCGAGAAGAGCAAAAAGGGTGCTGTCCACAAACTAGATGTAAAGAACGAGTACATAAGTTTCCTTTCAAAATACAAGGGTGACTATTCAGACCTGAACATAGGAATGGATATATCAAACGGAATGGCTGCGCTTCTCATTAAGGATATCCTGGGTGAGGGAAGCAGCAGGCTCCACTACATCTTTGACGAAATGGACGGAACCTTCCCCAATCACGAAGCAAATCCTCTTATTCCGGAAAATACTCTTGATCTTCGCAACCTCGTAAAAGAGAAGGGGTGCGACATTGGAGTAATTTTTGACGGAGATGCAGACAGGGTAATGTTTGTAGATGAAAATTCAAGATTCATTTCACCTGACCTTATGATAGCACTTCTTGGCCACTATTTCCTAGAAGAGAGGGGAGAGAGAGGTCCGGTACTTCAGGACATCAGAAGTTCAAAAGCAGTTGGAGAGTACCTTGCCCCAATGGGTGGTGAAATTCACACATGGAAAGTGGGACGCGCCTTTGCCGCACACAAGCTAAGAGAGATTAATGGTGTTTACGGCGGAGAGCTTGCCGGACACTACTATTTCCGTGACTTCTTCTACAGCGACTCGGGAATTATGGCAGCACTCATAATTCTTGACATCACCGCAAAGCTTAAGAAAAAAGGTGTTAAGCTGTCTCAGGCAATTGCTGCTATTGAGAAGTATGATAACTCAGGCGAAATCAATTTCCGCATAGAGAAAAAGAGAGAGGCAATGGACAAGGTAAGAGATTATTTCCTCGGGACAGAGAAGCCAATTGCTAACTTTGACTTTGACGGTTACCGCGTGGAATTCCCTGAATGGTGGTTCAATATCCGCCCTTCAAACACAGAGCCATACCTCAGGTTCCTTGCCGAGGCAAAAGGGTCGGCCCTTCTTGCCCAAAAGGTGGCAAAAGTAAAAGAACTCCTTAAGGAATTTGAATAACAACCAGATGTAAATGTACCGTTCACTCACCCTGCTGCTCTCACTGGTCCTATTTGCAACAGCCGCTGCTGCAGAGGGAGGGAGAGAGAATCCCGGCATTCAAAGCGAGGTACGAACAGAGTACATGGATCTGATTCCAAAATCAAGAGTAGTAATAAATGCGCCATCTGCAGAACACTTCAGGAAAGGAAAGCCTGTAAGGCTGATTCTCTTTGCCCTGCCTAACGGCAACACCATAGAGGAGACCGAGGGGCGCGGAGGAGCACTTTTGCCTGAAGAGTGGCATTATGACATTCAGCATATAGCAGCTCAGATAAGGTTTTTAAGGGAATATGACAGAGGTTACAACTACATTGTTGCATACCTGGAGGCAGCACAAAAGGGGTGGACAATCCACGCATCACAGATTCAGGACTCTCCGCAGCAATACAAAAAACTTGCAGATACAATTCTGTCAATTGTTAAATCTTCACTGCCCGCTGTCGTTAGCAGGGATAAGGTCTCGGTAATCCTGTCCAGTCACAGCGGCGGTGGCCGTTTTGTTCTCAACTATTTGCAATCGGCAGAACAGATTCCTGCAATTGTGGAGAGAATTGCATTTATTGACAGCAACTACGGATACGAAGAGGAGCTATACGCAGATAAACTCAATGCCTGGCTTAAGGGAGACCGCAACAGGCATCTTGGAGTCATGGCATATGTAGACACAACTGTTATCCTTAACGGAAAGCGAATAGTTAGCAGCAAAGGAGGCACAGGTTACCGCACGCAGATGATGGCGGCAGACCTGCAAAAGAGAGGAGTCAGCCTAATGGAGCGCAAAGATACCTCATTCGTCAGAAAATTCTCTTCCGGCGGGCAGGCGGCCTTCTGGATAAAGGAGAATCCCACCGGAAAAATTTACCATACCATACTTGTAGAAAGGAACGGGCTTGTTCACCAGATACTCTTTGGCAGCCGCCTCGAAGAGCGGGGTTACCGCTTCTGGGGGGAGAGGTGTTATGGTAAATACATAAAATGACAATAACCTAACTATGAAAAGATACCTGTCACTGGACATTCTCCGCGGACTCACCATCTTCGGGATGGTCTTCTCGGCAATAATTCCTCACGGAGTACTTCCGGCATGGATGTACCACATTCAGACACCTCCTCCGCACCACGCCTTTGATCCCTCTCTCTCGGGAGTTGGCTGGGTAGACCTTGTCTTCCCAATCTTCATCTTCTGCATGGGAATGGCAATTCCATTTGCCGGAAGAGCAAGAATCGAGGCTGCAAAAGGTGCAAATGTCACAAAGGCATACCTAAACAGTACCATTGTAAGGTTTCTGATGCTTTGGCTCTTCTCATACCTTTATGTCCTTCTGAACTTCTCAACTGCAGAGGGGTGGATTGCCCAGTTTGCCACACTTGGCGGCTTCGCGGCACTTTTTCTTGTTTACTACGTATTTCCGAAAAATCCACAGGGGAGATTCCAGATATGGACAAATGCAAACAGGAAAATTATCAGGATAGCAGGAGTGGTCTCTGTTGCACTGCTTATCGCAGCAGGGAATCTCTTCCTTGGAGAGGAGGTCTCAATCTACAGAAGCGGAATTATCATTTTTCTGCTTGCATTCCTCTACCTGTTTGGTTCACTTATCTGGTATTTCACAAGAGATAACCTGCGTGCAAGGATTGTAATTTTTTTTCTGATAGTTGCCTTTGCAGCAATAACAATGTCATATGACCTTCAGCCAAAAATGTATGCAATAAAAGAGATAAGATGGTTCTTCAATATGGAGTACATCTACTTTCTCCTTATTCTGCTTCCTGCAACCTGGGTGGGCGACCTTGTCAGAGCCAGGGTATTTTCTCCGCAGGGATACAGCCCTGTAACGGAGGCACCGGTTTCAAAACCGGTGAAGGCTTTTGTCCTTATTTACATAGTAGCAATTCTTCTGTGGCTTATGTTTGCCCTTTTCGGGAAATGGACTCTCTACACATTCCTCTTCTCTTCGGGAAGCTTTGCACTTCTGTGGTTTGTTATGAGAAACCTTATGCCTGTTTACAAAAAAGAGACACTTCTGGCGCTGGTACTTATGATTCTTGGCGGAGCAACAATCTTTGCCGAGGGTTCCATCTCAAAATCGCCATTTACAATCTCCTATAGTTTTATAACAGCAGCAATCTCTGTCTATCTTCTTATAATAACCGACTTTATTTCTGCTTTCAACCCAAGGTCAATGTTCGTAAGAATATTCTCCGGGGCGGGAAGCAATCCGCTTATGAGCTACATAGCATTCGGCTCACTTGTTATGCCCCTTTTCAAACTTACGGGGCTGATATTTATTTATCAGGCGGCATATCCTGAGGGCTGGCCGTGGATAGGAGTGGCAAGGGCTGCAGTTGCAGTGTTGCTTACTATGTCAATTGTTGCGTATCTTAGCGAAAGGAAGATTTTCTGGAGAGCTTAAACAGAACTTATATGAAAAAAATATCATCACTGGCTCTGAAGATTACAGTTGCTGCACTGGTGGGATTAATGATAGTGATACCCTTCTTTTTTCAGGGGCATCTTGTAGACAAACTAAAGAAACTGGCTAATGACAATATTAATGGTACCCTTGATTTTAAAGAGACGAGGATATCATTCTTCAGCCATTTCCCCAATCTTACAGTAACATTCAGCGACTTTACCCTCATGGGGCCTGCTCCGTACGACAAGGATACCCTTGCATCCGGAGAGGAGATAGCTGTGGGGATTAACCTGATCTCACTTGTTAAGCAGCGGGTGGAGGTTGGAATGATTTACATAGGGGGCGGGAACATCAATCTCATTAACGGCATTGCCGGCCAAACCAATTTCGATATTATGATTCCCTCATCTGACTCTCTTCAGGCTGTTGCCACGGCAGATGAGAGTGAAACTCCTGCGGTGAAAATTCATAAAATCAAGCTTCGTGACTGCAAACTCAGGTTCGAAGATGTCTCCTCCGGCTTTGTATTTCTTGCTGAGGAGCTGGATTACACAGGCAAGGGGAACTTTGCGGAGTCAGTTTTTGACCTGAAGTCAAAACTTGAGGCGAAGAAACTTACTGTAGACCTTGGCAGGTCAAGATACATAGACCATAAGCACCTGACTGCAAAGATGGTCACAAGTATAAACACAGACAGCCTCTCATTCCGTTTTCCGGAGAATAAACTCAAACTTGAGGGAGTTCCCCTTGCCTTCACCGGATATTTCAAAACTCTTTCAGACGGTTTTGACATAAATGTCGAAGGCTCAACAGAGAAAATGCCGTTTGAATCGCTCTTCACCCTTATGCCGGCAGAGTATACTCCATGGTTTGAGGGCACACGTTTCAGGGGTGATGCAAAACTGGGCTTTGCCTTTACAGGTATTGCATCTGACTCTCTGGGAACATTCCCTGATTTCTCTGCAAGTATGGAGGTGCAAAAGGGAAGCATTAAATCTTCCCTGGCAGATCTTCCGCTTGAAAATATTGAGTTCAGGGGCTCCCTTACAATTCCGCAGACAAACTTTGACAAGATACACCTGGCTGTTGACACTGTTGGTTTTACAATGGCAGGCGAGCAAAACGGGGGAAGAATCAGCATAACTATGGGCGATTCCATAGCTGTTAAAGGGGTTTTAGGCGGATTCGCCGACATGGATGCCATAAGCAAGGCAGTAGGCCTGGAAGAGGTGGCTTTTGGCGGGGCGCTGGAGTACAGGGCAAAACTTGACGGAATTTATGACAGTGCAAAGCGCACAATTCCTGTGGGCAATATATTTGTGAAATGGAGCAACGGCTCAGTCTTCTCAAATATTCATACCTCAAGGATAACCGACCTTAATGCCTCTGTTATGATAGAGTCACCGGACGGAACCTATGCAGGAACAAGGGCAGAGCTGAGGCCTGTCTGGTTTGTCTTTGACGGCAAGCCCTTCAATCTTGAGGCAAGCCTTAAAAATTTTGATAACCTTCAGTACGATATAGTTTCAAAGGGAGACCTGGACCTTACCAATATCTACAAACTACTTGGTATTACCGGAGCAGCAATTGACGGATACCTGCTCTCTGACCTCTCTCTTAAGGGAAATCAGGCAGATGCAAAGGCGGGTGCAATAAATAAACTTCAAAACAGCGGCACGCTTGAACTGAGATCTTTCAGATACAAGAGCGACAGTTATGCAATGCCGTTCCAGATTCCGCTTGCTGCCCTGAGAATTGACGGAGACAAGGCGTGGCTTGACAGGACAACTGTAAAGAGTGGTGAAAGTTCCATTACACTCGAAGGGTATGCCTCCAACTTTATGGGATACTATTTTGAGGGCGGATCGCTCTCGGGTCAGATGAAAATCTCTTCTGACAAACTCGCTCTTGAAGATTTCATGCCGGTTGAGGCTGAGGAGCCGGCTATAGTTTCAGATTCAGCTAAAGGAACTCCTGCCCCTGTGGCCTCTTCCGGTGTAATTCAGCTGCCGGAGAGAATGGCTTTGACCCTTGATGCCAGGATTAAAGAGCTAACCTACGACAGTATTCTTGTAAAGAATCTCAGGGGCAGGGTGGCTATGCGCGACAAAGAGATGCAGCTTACAGGAGGCAGACTAAACATAGCCGGAGCAGCATTCAGCCTTAATGCTCGTTACGCGCCCGAAAGCATAAACGAAGCAGACTTTTCATTTGCTGTTAAGGCAGATTCATTCAACATCCGCAAGGCATATAATGAGATTCCAATGATAAGGGAGCTCTTCACTTCTGCTGCCAGCATGAATGGAGATGTCTCAATGAAATATGACATCGCAGGTAAACTTGATGCAAATATGAGCCCGGTACTGCCTTCACTTAAGGGTGGCGGGCAGATTGTCCTGAACGACATAAAAGTAAAGGGGCTTAAAGTGCTGGGAGCGATTAGCAAAGCAACAGGCAGGGACAGCCTGAATAATCCAAGTCTTAAAGGGGTTGTAATTAAGAGCACAATATCGAACAATATCATAAAGATTGAACGAACCAGAATGAGAGTCTTTGGGTTCCGTCCCCGTTTTGAGGGAGAAGCCTCCCTGGACGGACGGCTCAACATAAGGTTCCGCCTTGGTCTTCCTCCTCTGGGAATTATTGGAATTCCAATAACCATTACGGGAACAATGGATAATCCAAAAATCAATATGCGGCGCTCGAGAGAGGGGGATGAAATTGTTACTGATACTGATTCAGATGACTAAATAATAAACTTAAATAAGATGCTATTACCTATCCTGCTGGCCTACATTCTAATTCCTGCTGCAGTACTTTGGCTCTGCACGAAGATTCCGTTTCTGAATAAAATTGGTCCTGTGCTTTTGCTATATTTAATAGGAATAATTCTGGGGAACTCAGGGATTATTCCGCATTCGGCCTATCCAATTCAGGATATGATAGTTACTATTATTATTCCGCTGGCTATTCCAATGATGCTCTTTTCGTGCGATTTCCTAAAGTGGGACATCAAAAAGGCAATTCTTACACTCCTTACAGGTACTGTTGCAGTGGTAACAGCGGTTGTTGCGGGTTACTTTATTTTTCGCGGCCCTATAGGAAACGACCCGGCGATAGGTGAGCAAATGCCAAAAATTGCAGGAATGCTGGCCGGAGTTTACACCGGCGGGACGCCAAATCTGGCGGCAATAAAGATAATGCTTGGAGTGCCTAATGAGACCTATTTGCTAATACATTCATACGATATGGCAATCAGCCTTCTCTATCTGACTTTTGTGCTCTCAGTAGGTATTCCTCTCTTCAGAAAATTTCTTCCTTCTCCATCAAAGTCAGGTGTGCAAAAGGGGGAGATGCCTGTTGAAAGCTATGATGAGAATCCTTACAGAGACATTTTTTCTAAAGAGAACAGATTACCTCTTGCGGGTGCATTCGGCCTATCTGTCCTGATATTTGCCATAGCCGGCGGTCTCTCTCTGATTCTGCCAAAGAGCATACAGATGGTTGTGGTTATTTTAACAATAACAACTTTGGGAATAGCTGCATCATTTCTGAAACCGGTAAGGAAAATCAAAAAGAGTTATGACGCCGGGATGTATCTGGTTTATATCTTCAGTATAGTTGTTGCATCAATGGCAGATCTGGGAAGGCTAAATCTCTCAGGCGGCTTTTACCTTCTGCTCTATATTGCTTTTGCTGTTTTTGTATCTCTCTTTGTTCAGCTTTTGCTCTCAAGGATTTTTAAACTTGATGCAGATACTGTACTTGTCTCTTCTGTAGCTTTGATAAATTCGCCCCCTTTTGTTCCGCTTGTTGCAACAGCAATGAAAAACAAATCGGTTATTATAACCGGACTTACGGTTGGACTGGTTGGTTATGCGGTTGGTAATTACCTAGGCTATCTTATTTCGAGTTTTCTTGTAATTTTTTAATAATTCATTGTCATGAAAAATGTGAAAATTCCGGTACTTCTGCTTCTTGTAATGGTGCTCTCCCTCTCAGTGGCAGCACAAAATGAACAAAAGGCACCGGCAAAGGTGAAAAAGGGCTGGAACTTTGGTCCACTTCCTGCAATTGGTTACAACAGCGACCTTGGCTTTCAGTACGGGGCGCTTACGGATATTTTCTACTTTGGAGATGGCAGCCGGTTTCCGGAGTACATTCACAAGTTTAATGTTGAGGTATCTCAGTACACAAAAGGGACGGGAGTATACCATATGTTCTACGACTCAAAACACCTTCTGAAAGGGATACGCACAACCCTTGATGTGAGTTATCTTACTGATAAAATGATGGATTTCACCGGTTTTAACGGCTTTATGTCTCAGTACGATCCTGAATTTGCACTCGAAAATCCATCCTATTACAAGATTGACCGCCGTCTTATGAGGGCTACTGCAGATTTTCAGGGGCCGATTGGGGGCAACTGGAGCTGGGCTGCAGGTATAGGAGTCTACGGCTATAAGACAGGAGAGGTAAGGCTTGAAAAATATGCTGAGGCAGACAACCTTTACTCTCATTATGTAAATGCGGGACTCATCGCGCAGGATGAGGCTGCCGGAGGTACAAAATTCGAGGTAAAGGCCGGTATAGTTCATGATACACGTGATAACGAGGCTGACCCAACAAAAGGTATCTGGAGTGAGGCAATCTTCTTCGGGTCGCCGGGTGCTCAGAGCTATCTTAAGCTGTCGCTTGTGCACAGGGGCTTTCTCCCATTGTATAAAGACAAACTCACATTTGCATACAGAGTAGCAGTTCAGACCAATCTTGCAGGAGAGGCGCCTTTTTATATACTTCAAAATCTGTCAACACTCTACTTCCGCCAGATAACCTCAGAGGGTTTGGGCGGAGTTAACACTCTGCGCGGAGTGATGCGTAACAGGGTGGTTGGAAACGGAGTTGCATGGGCAAACCTTGAACTCAGATACAGATTTCTTGATTTCAGATTCCTGAAGCAGGACTGGTACCTGGCATTAAATCCATTCTTTGATGCAGGGCGAGTGATTCAGTACTATAAAAAGGATATGATGCTTGCTGCAACTGATCCTTCGATTGAGACTCAGAATTCAGAAAAGCTGCACATGACTGCAGGCGCAGGTATCAAGGCAATTATGAACAAAAATTTCATAGTTTCATTTGAGTGGGGCAAACCGTTCAATTCCGGAGATGGCAAAAACGGCATGAACATTGGCCTTAACTACATTTTTTAAATAAATTGAAAAAAATCGGTATATCGCTGTAACATAAATACGGGACATTCGTCTTCTCTGCAGTATGACCTCACAAGAGTTTAACATATTGGTTGGAAGGATTAGGCCAAAGCTGATAAACTTTGCCGGCACTTTTGTCAAGGCAGGTGCAGCAACTGCAGACGATATGGTTCAGGATGCAGTTATCAAGCTCTGGAAAGCCCAGGAGATTCAGGAGATAAAAAATCCCGAAGCCCTAACTCTTCACATTCTCAGGAATGTTTGCCTCGATTACCTCAGGCTTAAGAAGAACAACACAGAGCAGCTGAATACCAATATGAGCAGGATTGGGACAGAGGATCCCTCGGCAGCACTGGAGCGCAAAGATCAGTTTGCCTACATTAAAAGCTGCATGGAGACTTTACCCGCAGATCAGATGCTGGCCGTAAGACTCAGAGATGTGATGGGATACGAAATGGAAGAGATTGCGCGGATACTTGAGACATCGGAGGGAAATGTAAGAACTCTCCTCTCACGTGCAAGACAAAGAATCAGAGAAAAAATGATGGTGCGATGAAAAGGGAAGATTACAAAGAGATTGAGAATCTCATTGAAAAGTATTTCAATGCAGAGACTTCTCTGGAGGAGGAGTCACTCATAAGAAGTTATTACAAAAATACTCCGCAGGCAGAGATGCCCGAAGCTATCCGCGCATACGCAGAGATGTTCGGCTTTTTCGAGTCAGAGAGGGAGCATATTGAAGCGGCAGCAGAGCATTCGGCCTCAGCAGAGATGAGACCGGCTGAAAGAAATACCATCTGGCGTTCATTCTACCGCCCGGTATACAGATGGGGTACAGTAGCAGCAGCAGCTGTACTGCTGATAACTTTCTTCCTGATTAATCCGCGTAACGACGATTCATTCAGACTGGTCATTGACGGTGAGAAGGTAAACGACAGTGAACTTGCAGTTACCGTTGCCAATAATCGTCTTGATAAAGTCAATACCATTATGCAGCAGCTAAGCAAAGCCAATAATGCTCTCAACAGCGTGGCAAAGGTAGAGAGAGCTCTATCTCCAATGGAAAAAATGAACGCTGCCCTGACACAAAACAACCAGTAGTTCGTCTTAATGTTGAGTGCTCAGGAACAATAAATGAATATTAAAAAATGAATAATATGAAAAAGCTGATTTTAATTATCTGTGCGGCCCTTCTTCTTCCCTCAGCGGTAATGGGCCAGTCTAAAGAGATCAAGGCGATCTTTGACAAATATGAGAAGAACGACAATGTAGAACTGGTATCCATCTCTCCGGGAATGATGATGTTTGCAAATGCCTTTGCAGACGACAAGGAATCCAAAGAGTGGACATCAAAAATCACCGAACTGAGAATCCTCACTGTACCTTCATCAGTAATGGAAAACAATGTTCCGCTAAGGACTACCCTCAAAAGGGATATGGACGGAATCATCACAAAGTTTGCCTTCGAAAGGATGCTCAGAGTAAAAGATAAAGGAGAAGAGGTAGAGATGTATGTGAGCAAGACCAGCAACGGAGCCCTTATCTTCCTCAACAGCTCAAATGCCGAATTCACCGTGATAGCAATGTTTGGCAAAATTGACGATATGCTCATCAAAGCAGCCGCCAGCGGACAGATCAACATTAAATAGTCCCAGACCCAAATGCCAGCCAAGCTAGCTGCCCCGTAGCAACTCTAAAGCCCTGATTATAAATTGATAGTAATTTGTCCTGACAGGTCACCTGTCAGGACAAATTACTTTTGGCTACCAATCAGCGAGTTACGGCTATTCGGGGCTGTTAAAGTTTCCCATGTGCGTTTTTATAGAAGGTACCGTCAGCTTCGCTGCCGGTGAAGGTGCAGCGCTGCGCGCGCCTTTATTGTCCAGATAAGCCTTTCCGGAGATTTTCATCGCTACCCGCAAGGCTGCAAGTAGCAGATTATAAGCATTTAGCCAGTTAATCTGACATGTGAGATGTCAGATTAACTGGCTAAGTACAATCAATCAATTAGTTACAGCCGCACGGGTCCCCCAAATACAAGACACAACAACCCACCGCAAACGCAGATCCACAAACCCAGACCCGCAAACGCAGATCTACAAACCCAAACCCTCCGCCCACATGCAAGCATGATAAACCTTTGCCGAAGGCTAACCTCCGCCGGCTTGCCGGCACCTTCTAACTACGAACCGGAAAGTGTTGCCTGGCAGGATATGTGAGAAGTGTCATATAATCAGTAGTGTAAGTTTTTGAAAAATGGAATTGCGAATAAATTCAAAAACTTAAATGATTAATAATGAGTTATTTCTCACATATCCTGTCAGGCAACTGTTGCCGGACAAGAACTCTTGCAGTGTTAAAACAAACAAAGTCTTCAATCTGAAGACTTTGTTCTTTGTAATGTGTTTATATGTAACTAATTAACACGAATTGCGGCGCAGAAACGTTTCTGCTCGTACCTGCCTCCTAGTTCCACGTCTCCGAAACCCCGTTGAATGTAATTTTAACGGTCGGGACCGAAGAAGAGGTGTTAATTATCTCGCCGGTTACGTTGTCGCGGACGGCGGGTTTTTCGGAATCGGTTACAACCATTTCACACTTGCCCGATTTTGAGACCATCCGTTCAAAGATGTTGATGTAGTAGCCGGAAATGTTGTTAACGACAACCACAAACGGATTTTTAATCTGATAGTCAATTATGAGCGTCTCCCTCTGATATCCGTAGCCGAAGGGAGTAAACCTCCCTTCTCCTGTTACGCTGTAATCATAGAGTGCGTAGGGATTTGAATTTGCCGGAATTGGAATATTGCCGGTAAATGAGAGCTCAGGAGTAGTGTTGTAATGTGAACTTTCAATGCTTCCGTTAGGAATAATTCGCCAGGTTTGGGTGCCTGTGCACTCTACCTGAAAAGTGCCCGGTTCAGTTGCCGAATTTCCGTGGAAAAGAGGTCCGGTACTGGTGATGGTCCATTTTGCACCAACCTCGTGAAGAGATTTGGAGTCGGGCTGGATTGTAAAGTATGCATTCTGGAAACTCCATGCTCCGGCAGAGAGCGTTGGTGCATTGTTGGGAAAAAATCTGGCAGTCAGATTCATCCTCTCTGTCGCGTCTGCAAGAATATATTTGTCCAGCTTTAGTGCAAGGTCGGCAATTGTTGTGAGAGATCTTATACGTCCCTCTGTGCTTTGGTAAATGAGGTGTCCTGCAGCAGTAGGACGCTGCCTGTAGCCTCCCTCCTCAACTACACAGGATGTTACTGCAAACATGGCTGCAGCAATGGCAATCAGTTTAAATAGTTTCATCTGCGCCACCCCCTTTTGTCGGGTGTAATGCGGAATCCTGCACCCATTATGAATACTCCAAGGGTACCAACAGTCTGCACCTCGGTAAACCAGAACAATCTCTTGCCCACCGATATACCAAAGCCTGTAAGCTGAATTGATGGTCCCCACTCAATGTAGGGTTCATCTGCACCCGCATTGTGGCTGTCGCTGTAAGGGTGCTGAACCATTACCCCCACGCCAAGTCCCACAGAAGAGTACATTCGTACCCACTCTCTGTTGAACCATGCAAATCTTACGGTTGGGGTGAAGAAGAGGCTGCTTGTAGACTCCCGGTCAATTACCCGGTTGTCCAGCGATGAATAGATGTTTTGATAGCTCCCCACATAAGAGAAGGTAGCTCCAAGCTCGAGCCATTTGGCAACTTTTACGGAGTGCCCAATGTTAAGCGAGCCGGTGTTGTAGCGGTTCCCCCTGTAGCTCTGCATCCCGTAGTACTGATCGGTCACAGATGGCGGGGCGAAGCAGTCGTCCCAGGAGAATAAATCCAAATCGAAGTCGTAGGTTAGTGGAAGAAGTCCGTGGCTGAATCTGATCTCAGCTTCTGCAGGGAAGCTTCCGGATTTTTTGTGCCGGTAGTTTACCTGACCTGTGGCCGTCTGTACGAGAATTGTCGCAAGAGCGGCAGTAATCAGTAGTTTCCTGAACATCTTATAGTGTTTTGCAACGCTAAGATAGGAAATATATCAGATGTCGAGCAGCCCGGCCGGTAAATCGAGGTAAATTTCCTCTTTTTTTGGATTGAAATCAGTAATCAGATCTTCGTGAAGCGGAAGAAGCTTCTCCTCTTTTGATCCCGCAGGAATTACACCTATGCAGGGATTGCCCGGATAATCGTAGAATGCAGATATTTTTCCTACAAGATTGTTGTCCCCGTCATAAACGGAGTAACCATTAAGTGAGTCGGGAGAGAATATCTCCTCTTTTCCCTTTTTGCCTGATTTTTTGCCGGCAGGCTTCTCGGCATAAACAAACTCCCCTTCAACCTCGGCAGCCAGAGCCAGAGAGTCAATTCCCTCAAGTATGACGAATGCCTTTTCTGTTCCCTTCTCCTCGAGAGTTTCAATAAAAAAAGGGACCGGTAACCCATCGAAATAGATGAATACCGGTCTCTTTTTATTGATTTCGAACTGCAGCGACGGTGCGAACCTGATGAGCAGACCGCCCTTTGTGCCGAACGATTTGATTACCTTTGCAACAGGCAGCAAGATGTTTGCTGACTTTAGCATTTAACTACGCTTCTGTAGTTTCGGTAGTCTCGGCAGCTGGTGCCTCTTCTGCAGCTTCTTCTGCTACCTCTTCAGCAACAACCTCTTCGGCTTGCTTAGATGCAGCTTCTGCAGCTTTAAGAGCTTCAGCTTTCTTTTTAGCTAACTCGGCAGCTCTTGCCTCATTAACTTTAGCCTCTTCTGCAACAGCGATTTTCTTGGCGTCACGGCTGCTTTGAGCAAGCTGTGAAACTTTTGAAGAAACCTTGTTGTCTTTTTCGGCTACCCATGCAGCCCATTTCTGATCTGCAACCTCTTGGGTGATAGCACCTTTCTTAACTCCCTCCTGAAGGTGTTTCCTGAGAAGAACTCCCTTGTAAGAGAGGATTCTGCGGCAGGTATCAGTAGGCTGAGCACCATTGAAAAGCCACTGAAGTGCGCTCTCTGTGTTCAGTTCAATAACTGCAGGATTTGAGTTTGGATTGTACGTTCCGATCTTTTCGATGTAACGACCGTCGCGTGGTGCACGACTATCGGCCACTACGATATGGAAGAATGCGAAATTCTTTTTACCGTGACGGGCCAGGCGAATTTTAACAGCCATAATGTTCTGTTTTTAAAGTTTTTAAATATTAACTTCCTAATCTTCTCGAGAAAAGGTCCGCAAATATACAACCTTTTTAATGATATGCAAACTTTGTCCGGGTATTAAAAAAGACATCGCCCGGGATTCGGAGTCCCGGGCGACGTCACCCTTTCTTAACCTAAAACTTAAACTATGAAAAAACTTCACTTACTTAAGTTGCAAATCATGTGCCAAAACCTTGTTTTCGTTTATGAAAATATTGTTAAAAATCAAATTCACTGCAGATGTGTTATTTGGCACAGTTATAATGGTTGAAGACCTCGCAGGAAGCTCCAGAACTTTCTTTCCCTGATTGAATTTAAATGTGAAATCAGATTGATTTACAAGTGAATAGTCTGTATTTTTGGCTCCAATGCCAAGCTGAGAAACTTTTATGTTTGCATTTACAAAATCACGCGCAAGCTCCTCTTTTCCTGCGAGAGTGTTATGAAAATAAGCAAGAGTCCTTCCGGATTTCAATGCCTCCTGAATTCCTTCGAGAGTTCTCTCTTTTGCAAAAACCAGAGTGAGCGGGCGCAGAACTCCGTACTTCTCAAGACGGCTCTTCTCTATGTTACCGTGAACATCAGATGCAGAGATAACGGTGAGTCCTTTCTCTATTGCCCATTTCATTACTCTCGGATAAAACTCTGTGTTGTTAAAGACCTCAACTCCGTCAATGAGCCCTTCGTCAATAACCTCCTGCTGGAAAGCACGAATGTATGTTGAATCCACAGCCCATCCCGGATGGTTCCAGATTATAAATGCTCCCTGTCTGCGGGCCTCTCGGAGCGCCTCTTTGGGGTCTTTAAGGTCAATCAGGTTTGCATCCTTGATAAAGAGAGCGTTAAAGTGTCCCATTATGCTCTGGGTTCTTGTAATTTCAGTTCCCTTGATTAGCATAAAGCCCAGTTTGTCTGCGCTCTCCTTGGCAATATTAAAAGAGGTGTTGTGGTCGTTAACTGTATAATTTCTGAATGGTCTGTATTCAATGTGATCTGTGATTGCAATTGCATCCATACCTTCACTCCACGCCTCGCTTACACGAAGGGCAGGCCATACAAGACCATCTGAAAACATGGTATGGGTATGAAAATCGCAGGTGATTACCTCGTAACCGTTAACCTTTGGAAAAGTTATGGTTGCCCTCTCATTGCTGCTGTATGAAGGGTAAAATACCTTGTTTACATTGAGGTTTGTTGTTGTCTGCTGAGCCGAGGCTGTGCAGAACAGGGCTATAAAAAGTGCAAAAGTGGTAAGTCGTTTCATGTTATTGTAGTTTTTCCAGTTCTTCGAACGAGATGTTCAGGAGTTTATACTTGTCTCTTTCCTTAAGGTTGTAATGCCACCACTCATGTTCGTACATTGTGAAGCCGTGGCTTGTCATAATCTCCAGCAGAAGCGCCCTGTTTTTAAGAGCCAGGGTATCTTCCAGAGGATAGTTGTGGCCGGCCTTCTCTGAAAATTCGTCAAACGGGGTTGGCATGACGAGTTCCCTTCCCGAGGCAAGTTCAATAAGAGTCAGGTCAACGGCACAGCCTCTGTTGTGAATCGAACCCTTCCACGGTGCCGCTACAAATGTTGTGTCGGGATAGACTTCGTAGAAATAAAGGGTGGCTGCGTATGGCCTGTATGCATCAAAAATTTTCAGCCCCAGGCCCTCTGCTGCCAGAATATTCTGAATGGTGAGAAGGGAGTCGGCAGCCTCCTTGCGAAGGAAGGCCTTTGGTGCTGTGTAAATCTTTGTGTGAGTAAAGTTGTTTGTGTCTGCATAGCGTATATCCAGAACAATTCCAGGGATGTGCTTTTCAAGGTCAACCAGCAAATTACTGCTGTCTGCCTTCACGCTTTCCTGATACTCGCGGGTGGTAGTCACAAGATCCAGCCCGTACGGATTTTTCTCGTCTGAAGCACCTGAACGGCACCCCTGAAAAAAGAGACTCACCGCCACAAGGGCGATGAGTGCAACTCTCTGAACTGATGATGAAATTTTCAAGTTCATTGTATTTGTTATTGAAGAGGTTTAACAACTTCTATAAGCTCCGGAAGGTCCATTCCAATCTTTTTGAGGTGCTCGATTGTAGGAACTCCGTTTTTGTTCCATCCTCTGCGGAAATATACGGCATCCAGCAGTTTTTCGTACTGATCTTCACGATACTCTCTCTGTTTTGCCATCTTCTCCTCCAGAGTCATCTTTGACGGGTCAAGTCCCATCTTCTCAACCAGCTGTTTGTCATACCTCTCCTGACGGCTGAGGTACTCCTCTGCAGTAACGGGACCGGCTGCGCGGTAAGGCTGTTTGTCGTACTCGCGGGTTCCGAATCCAAGGCGGATATTAAATATCTTCTGGAAGTTGTAAACTCTCTCAGACATTTTAATCATCTCTTCCTTGTCAAATTCACGGCCGGTAACTGCCTTGAATATTGTTACATAGTTGTCTACGTGCTCAGGAACCTTGTTTGGCTCGGCATGTTTTGCATTATCCTCAGGTTCAACGTCGTTCCAGCAAAGCTTGCAGAAGCCGGCCAGACCAAACCATGTGCGGAAGTATGGGAAGTAGTGAAGAGCCTCGGCCTTATTCTCAAATGTAGGAATCATGTTGTTAACCATGTCCATGAAGATAAGCCACGCCTCGTCGTGCTGAGGTCCCTTGTTGGTCATTGCGTATCCGCCCTGCTGCGCAAGAGACTCTTTAGAGAGGTACATCGAATATTCGAGACCCTTGTTCTCCATTCCGATATCTTCAAGGAACTGTCTGTCGCCCCATCCGTTATCTGCAAAGATCTTTTTAAGTCTCATTACTCCAAGACCCGCAGTAACTCCAAATCCTTCTCCTCTTGCCATCTGGTGCAGCAGCTCGAGAGCCGAATCGGCATTACCCCAAGAAATATCAATTCCTCCGGTTCTCTCAAGATTGAGAATTCCATTATCCCAGCACTCCATAAGGAATCCCACAATGTTGCCCCAGGTTATGGTGCATACACCGTAAGTATCGCAGTAGAAGTTGAGTTCAATAATGTCGCGCGGGTCAAAAACAGCTATGTTTGAGCCCAGAGCCGCTGCGTTTTCATATTCCGGTCCGTCAACAATAACTTTAGAACCTTTGTATGGGCCGGTTCTCAGTTCAAAGTTGTCCACTCCCTTTGCGCAGGACATATTGCATCCAATCCAGCAACCATCGGGAACTCCCTGTGTGAAGTATGTTTTCCACACCTCCATGTCAATTTTGGGGCAATCCTTGTGGTCTCCAAACTTGAAGTTCATTACCGGCAGGATATCATATTTTTCAAGAACTCCCATCAGGTGGGCAGTTCCTACTTTCTTCATCTGGCACTGAACATCATCGAGGTCGCGCATCTCCTTGTTGAATCTCTTACCTCTCTCCATAATGGCCGGCATATCCACAACATTGTTGAAATTCCCGGTCACTTTAGGGATTCTTGCAACAATTGCCCTCACTCCCTTGTGTCTCATAAGTGTACCCAGACCTCCGCGGCCGGCCTGTTTAAGCCTTACCTTGCCGCGCTTCATATCCCAGAAGGTGAAGTTGAGCATTCCAATAAGTGAATGTTCTGCAGCCTTTCCTGAGGCAACAACAGATACATTTATTTTGTCCTTTTCGCTCTCTGCAAACATATCAAGCAGCTCTTCGCCAAGCAGGTGAGAGTCGTAGTTCAGCTCCTTTGGTGTCTCAAATATCTCAACAACATGGTCTACGCCGTTGATGTAAATAATTACATCCTTGTCTGAGTTTCCCTGTACCTCCAGAGCATCAAATCCGGCAATCTTGAGGTGCGGGCCAAAGTGACCTCCCACGTTACTGTCAATGATTTTCTCTGTCTGCGGAGAAATTGCCACAACTATTGATTTTCCTGAGCCTGAATATTGTGTGATACCGCTGCAGGGGCCTCCTGAAATGACAATCTCGTTTTCCGGGTCCTGCCATTTAGTGTTAGGGGTGACTGCATCCCAGAGCATTCTGAGACCATATCCTTTTCCGCCTATGAATGTCTCCCTTGTTTCGGGAGCAACTGGTCTCACTTCCATCTTCCCTGTCCCTACATTCACATAGAGACTCTGGTCACTGTACCCGCGCTCCATTGGCTTCCAGGTATAGGGAAATGAGGCTATAACTGATCTTTTGGCTTTTATCTCCTGATAGTTCATCCGATAGTTTTATTAGGTTGGTAAATTTTTGTAAATTTACGAAAATTTGTAATCCAGACAAGCCGATTTATGTCAACTTTCAATCAAATCCGTGCCATTTTATCACAAAAAACAATAGGAATAGCAGGAGCAGGCGGGTTAGGTTCTAATTGTGCCGTCTCTCTTCTCAGAAGTGGTGTGGGAAAGCTGATTATTGCAGACTTTGATGTGGTTTCCGATGCAAATCTCAACCGCCAGTTCTATTTTCACGACCAGATAGGGGAGCGCAAGGTCGATGCCCTTCGTGACAATCTTCTTAGAATTTGCCCTTTCGCTTCACTTCAGATGCACAATGTCAAGGTAACTCCTCAAAACATATCACTCCTTTTTTCAACTTGTGATGTTGTGGTTGAGGCCTTTGATCTTGCAGATCAGAAGCAGATGCTTATTGAGTTTATGCTGGAAAATCATCCGGATATTCCGGTTGTTGCCGCTTCCGGCCTGGCAGGGTGGGGTGGAACAGATCTGCTCAGGATTCAGAAGAGCGGATTGCTCTACATTTGCGGGGACGAAACAGAAGAGGTCTCTGAGGAGAATCCGCCGCTCGCACCAAAAGTTAATATAGTTTCTAATCTCCAGGCAGACACAGTGCTTGGAATTTTACTCGGAGAAAAACAATGAAGATAATGCTAAACAACAGGGAGGAGCACTTCGACGCCCAAACCCTCACCGTTGCTCAGATAATGGAGATTAAGTCCTTCACATTCCGAATGCTGGTTGTGAGACTCAATGATACCCTCATCAAAAAAGAGGATTACTCATCTGCATCAGTAAAAGAGGGAGATGATCTTAAAATAATTCACCTTGTTAGCGGAGGTTAGGATTACTCCTTTTTGGACAGCGACATCTTATTGAAGACCTCGAACTGCTGCCTTACAGACTCTTCGTGTATAGCCTCAAGAATCAGCTTTACAAACTCCTCGTCAAGCTCCAGCCCCATGGCCTGGGCAAGCCGTGTTGTAACCATTTTGTCGTACCTCAGGGGCTGAAGAACAGGCATGTTGTGCTCCATTTTGTAACGGCCAATCTCTCTTGCTATTGACATTCGCTGCGAGATAAGATTCAGCAGTCTGTCGTCTGTCTCGTCAATATCCCTGCGAAGTTCGTTCAGAAATTCTGACGACTCGCTTCTGTCGCGGATTACCAGAATTGAGAGAATTCTCTTTAAAGTGTCAGGTGTAATCTGCTGGTCCTTGTCACTTAATGCCGTTTCAGGATTTATGTGTGTCTCTACCATCAGCCCGTCAAAGCCAAGGTCCATCGCCTGCTGTGAAATTGGGTAGATCAGATCCTGCCTTCCGCCAATGTGGCTTGGGTCGCATAAAATCGTAAGGGAAGGGAGCCTCCTTTTGAGTTCAATTGGTATATGCCACTGAGGCTGATTCCTGAACAGCCCCTTTTCATATGCGCCGAATCCCCTGTGTACGGCAGCTATTCTGCTTACGCCACAAGCCATAAGCCTTTCTGCCGCTCCAATCCACAGGTCAAGGTCTGGATTAACGGGATTCTTTACAAGCACAGGGATATCAACTCCCTGCAGGGCCTCGGCAATCTCCTGCACAGCAAATGGATTACCTGAGGTGCGGGCACCTATCCACAGAATGTCTACTTCCTCTTTCAGTGCCTCCTCAGTATGCCTTGCATTGGCAACCTCAGTTGCCGTGAGCATTCCTGTCTCCTCTTTAACCATCTTAAGCCACTTAAGCCCATCAGAACCAACTCCCTCAAATCCGCCAGGTTTTGTACGGGGTTTCCAGATTCCGGCTCTGTAAATCTTTACTCCGTTTGCTGAGAGAAGGCGTGCAGTCTCAAGGACCTGCTCCTCACTCTCGGCGCTGCAGGGGCCGGCTAAAACAAGCGGCCTCTTTATCTCAATCCCCTCTATATGTAATGGTTTTATCTCCATTTTAATTCTCCGTTCAGTTGAAAATTTTCCGAAAGATAGGAGTTTTTTACTATCTTTGTCAAAACACTAAACATGAAAAACAGGTCGCTTGTTGTGCTAATCGCACTTTTTTTTGCGTTATCGAGTTGCAAATATTTGCATATTGATGGCTTTTCAGGCTCTACTCTTGTGTGGGAGTCCGGCGCAAACAATTACTTCAATCAGGAGGCACCCGGCTCACTTAAGGGAGCAACAGAAATCCTTGTCACAGGTGAGGTTGAGGGAGATCAGACAATTAAACTTGAGTCACTTCCGTGGCACTCTGTCACTTTAAGAGAGGTTGTTAAAGACAGCGACACTGCAAAGTTTCTTGGAACATTCCGTTATGATGGTTATGCTCTTTCTGACATTCTCAGCTCTGTGAAAATTGACAAAAAGAGCAAGGAAGATTTCTATCCTCCGGTAGACCTCTACATAGAAATATGGAACGATAAGGGAGAGTATGCCGTTTTTAGCTGGGGCGAGCTCATGTATTCTTCAGATGTTTATAATATTATTCTTGCCAAAGAGGTTACAAGGGTAATTCCGGGTAAAACCGGCGAAAAATGGAACCTCCCGGAAGAGATGAAGCTGGTTGCCGGAGGCGATATGTTTGCGGAGAGGGCAATCTCCTCGCCAACAAAAATTGTTATAAAATCTCTTGCCGGAGATTTTAAGGTTAACCGCGACCCTGAGGTCTTTCAGGCTCCATTCCTTGTGGTTTCTGCCGCAGGGACAGATGTCGATTCACTTTTTGCACTTCCCTCAGAACTTGGTCTCGTAACTAAGAAGACAATCTACTACGGACACGGTCAGGGTTACAAAGGTGTAAAGAGTTTCACCGGAGTTCCTCTGGATGGAGTTTTACAGGGACTTCTGCCGGCAGATAAAAATAGTCTCAGAGAGGGCTTGGTTTGTATTGAGGCTGTGGATGGTTATCGTGCTTCATTCTCTTTATCTGAAATCCTCAACAGGGTAGACGGTATGGAACCGCTTCTTATGCACGGAATAGGCGGAGAGAAGGGACGCGAAAGCTTTTCGCTCTATGCATCTGCAGATATGTTTGCAGACAGGTCAATCAAAGGGATAAGCAAAATCAAACTATACTAAATACCATGGCAGGAAATAAAGGCTCCAAGTATTATGACATCTTTCTGGACTATCGCCTCTGGCTTACACGACGTGGACGCGGTGAGGTGCTGGGGCATGACCAGTTCATGCTGCTTCAGAAGATAAACGAAGGAGAGACACTCACCTATGCAGCAGAGAGTCTGGGAATGAGCTACCGAAAAGCGTGGGACAGAATCCGAAACTGCGAGAGAGAGATGGGTTTTCCGCTTATTGAGACCACACGGGGGGGAAGAGAGGGCGGAGGAACTGCTCTCTCCGAGGATGGGAAAAAGCTGCTGGAGGCATACATGAGCCTTCGAGCAGAGATGGATATTCTCATTAAGGAGAAGGTCAAGAAGTTTTTCCATTCGGTAAATGAGTAATTATTCAGAAGTAAAATCCACAGAACAGATATGAAAAAGCAAATAGGAATTCTCCTTTTGACAGCCTTAACAATTTTCTCCTGCAAAAACTCCGGAGTCAAAGCAGTTAAATCAGAAATTTCCGGCGACCTCATTATTTTTCATGCAGGCTCTCTTTCAATGCCATTCAAGGCAATTGCAGATACCTTCATGAAAATTCATCCGGGCGTAAATGTACTGGCAGAGGCATCGGGCAGCATTGATGCCGCCAGAAAAATTACAGAGCTAAACCGTCCTTGCGATATTATGGCATCTGCAGACTATTCGGTTATTGATAACCTGCTTGTTCCTGAATTTGCAGATGACAATATTAAGTTTGCAGCAAACGAAATGGCAATTGTCTTCAACGACAAGTCAAGGTATGCTTCGCAAATTGACAGTTCAAACTGGGCAGAGATTCTTTTGAGGGAAGATGTTGCCTTTGGCAGGGCAGATCCTAATTCAGACCCGTGCGGGTACAGGACACTCCTCACTCTTAAACTGGCCGGTGTAAACTCAGAGAAGTTTACAGAGAAGGACCAGAAGTTTATCCGCCCCAAAGAGGTAGATCTTCTTGCTTTGCTGGATGTAAATGCTGTAGATTACATTTTTCTCTACAAATCGGTTGCAGTACAGCATAATCTCAGATATGCACAGCTTCCCGAGTCGGTAAACCTCTCCAATCCGGAGCTGAATGATATCTATTCAAAAGTAAGCGTTCAGGTGAGAGGTGCAAAGCCGGGAGAGACAATGACTATGAGCGGAGAGGCTATGGTTTATGGTGTAACTGTTCTGAGAGATGCACCAAACAAAAAGGTGGCAGAGGCCTTCATTGAATTCCTTCTTTCAGAAGAGGGTGGCAGAAAGATTCTTCGCGAAATGGGGCAATCTCCCGTTTACGATAAATAGTCAGTTGCCCTTATTTATTCGCAATTAACCAAATACACACATTTATATGAACTTAAAAACTTTAGGGCTGGGAACCCTTTTTGTCCTTGCCCCTGTTTGCGGAATCTTCGCACAGCAGGGGGACACAACAAAATTTTATAATCTCAAAGATGTGGTTGTTAGTGCCACAAAATCTGAACGGCAGGTGCTGCTCACTCCAGTCAGAATCACCTCAGTGCCAATACAGAGCATTCGTTCTGCACCTATGCTCTCATCTGAAGATGTAATTAAGGGAGTCTCAGGTCTGATGGTCTCCAGAACACTGGGCATTTTTGACAAAAATGCGTCAGTTACAGCAAGGGGGTTAAGCAAGGAGCAGGCAAGAACGCTCATCATGGTTGACGGAATTCCAATCAACAAGGCCTCAACCGGCAGTGCAAACTTTGCAATGATAAATACTGCTCTTATTGACAGGGTTGAAGTTGTAAAAGGTCCCAACTCCAATATTTTCGGGGGAAATGCAATGGGCGGTTCTGTCAATTTTATAACCAAAACACCTGCTGAAGGATTCCGCTCTTTTATCCAGACGGATTACGGCAGCTTTAATACAGTTGGCACAAGGGCATCAGCCACATATTCACATAAAGGCTTTTTTGCGGGCGCATCCGCTTTTGCAAGAAAAAGCGACGGATATAACCCATATGACAAAACAGACTCAAGCACAATTGCTGCCTCTCTGAACGAAAAGAGCGCAGGTGCATTTGCGGGGTACAGATTTGGCGGAGAGAATGTGGTAAAGGCCGAATTCAACACTACCGATGCCTTAAGGGGAAAGGGAGAGAGGCTCTATACCAATTCCGGAGTTATTGACGGAACAAATCACTATACAAACCGCAACTACCGCCTCTCATACAGCGGTAAAAGCGGGGCTTCGCTCTGGAGCCTTTCAGCATTCCTCTCAACAGAGAACTACTCAGAAATCAAATGGAAAGGTTCTGACATCTTTGATGTTATAGTAGACAGAAAAGATTACGGAGTATGGGCTTCGTACAGCTATTCAGGAATAAAAAACCACTCAATTGGCGCAGGTATTGAGTATAAGGGAGGCCTGGTAGACGGAGCAGATGACTACAGAACATCAACAGATGTGGTGATAAACAGAGGTAAGAGCAATGGCTTTTCACTCTATGTGCTGGACGAAATTTCTATAATGGGCGGCAGAATCACAATTGTTCCCTCTGTAAGGGGTGATATTGTAAATGTATATGACGGCGGATTCTTTACCGAGGGTGCAACCGGCATAACATCATACCTTCAGCCCTACACAGGCTCGCTTGAAAATACAACCTGGAGCGCGATCAGCCCCAAACTTGCCGCCAGATACGGTATAGGCAGCCAAAGCAGAATCTATGTATCCGCATCAAGGGGCTTCCGCCCCGGCTCGCTTGAGGACATGACAAGAACCGGAGCTATCAGCGGAGGAGTTATTCTTGCAAACACAACCCTAAGACCGGAATTCATTAACACTTATGAAGCCGGTGCAGACCTCACACTTGCAGAGGGGCTGGTATTTTCGCCTACAGTTTTTTACTCAGACGGAACAGATTTCCATTATGCAGTGAATACAGGACAAACTATCCGCATTGGCAGCAAAAACAGGCCACTTTTAAGAATGCAGAATGTAGGCAAAGTTGAGATTTACGGAGCAGAGGCAGACATCAACTGGTCTCCTCTTACCGGCCTTGATATATTTGCCAACTACACATACACTCACTCAGTTATTGCCCGGTATGATGCAGATCCACAGACAGGAAACACAGATATTACAGGCAAGTTCCTGACATTTACTCCAAAGCACATGATTAATGCAGGTGCAACATCAAGAAACAGGTTTGTAAATGCTACAATCAGCTGGAGACACACCAGTGCCCAGTTTATGGATACAATGAACTCTCCGGATTCCGGCTCATACATAAACAACATTCCTGCTCTTGACATCGTAGATGCAAAGATATGGAGAGGGTTCGGGAAGAATTTTGTTTTAAGCCTGGGTGTGAATAATCTCCTGGACAAAACTTATGTAAGTACATCTGGACAGCGCTCAATAGGACGCTACCTCTTCACTCAGATTAACATTACGCTTTAAAGGGACATAGTGCAGATAGCCGCAGATGAGCTATCTTTTATTGCTGTGCGGGCTCGTCTTCAGGAATGTAGATGAGCTCGTCCAGTGTTCTCTTGGGTACATGGTGGATATTGCCCGCATCCCTCCAGTATTTGACATCGCCCATCTTAATGTCGTCAATCACCACAACCTCCTTTGGCTTGCCAAGTGCAATAACCATAATTGGGGTCAGATATTTAGGCAGCCTTAGCAGCTGGGAAATTTCATCCTTCTTAAAGGTTGCAATCATACATCCTCCAAAACCAAGATCTACTGCCTGAAGCAGAATACTCTGGGCAAAAATTCCGTTATCGCATGAGTATCCCTGGGAAATAGAGGTGTCGTGGAGAAGAATTATGTAAGCACCCGGTCTCTCGCCCTCAACAGGTCCGTCCCACTCCTTCAGGTAACCGGCCCAGCCCAGGTTCGGGAAAATTCTGTCGTTCATCTCCCTGTCGTTACATATGTAGAATTTTATAGGCTGAACATTTCTCGAAGAGGGGGAGAGTCTTGCGGCATCTACCATCATCATAAGCTGCTCCTCAGAAATGCTCTCATTCTGAAAAAATCTTCTGTAACTACGGTTTTGTCTGAAAGGTATCATGTATGAATTTTTGTTTCAAATTTAATTAATTATTCCGGTTGAAGAGAGAAACAGAGAGCCTCTCTGCCCTTTTCAGTCTCGGGTGCTCAATCTCCTCCGTCACTTCGTGTGCCCAGATAATTTCTGAAGGGATATAAATTGCATTCCCCCCAATCTCCAGTACAGGTAAAATATCAGATTTAAAAGAGTTTCCTATCATAAGAAAATTTTCAGGCAGAATATTGTGCCTGTTTATGATTTTCAGATAGCTTTCACGGTTCTTTTCACTCATAATTTCAATGTGGGAAAAGTACTTCTCCAGACCAGATCTCTCAATTTTGGACTCCTGCTCCTTAAGGTCGCCCTTTGTAGCAAGAATCAGAGGATACCTCTCGCTCAGATATTCAAGAACATCGGTTACTTCAGGCATCAGCTCCATTGGCTGTCCTATTGTCTCCTTGCCAATTTGAATCAGCTCCAGTATCTGGTCATTTGACAAAGTACCCTTGCTAATCTCTATCCCTGACTCAATCAGGGAAATTATAAACGGCTTTGAACCATAGCCAAGCAGCGGCAGATTCATTTTCTCCCTTCTCAGCAGTATATCGTTTGCCTCTTCTGAGGTAGTATACTTTGCCATGAGCCTGCCGAATCTCTCCTCGGCCTTTCTGTAGTGGTACTCGTTTATCCACAGTGTGTCATCTGCATCAAATGCAATGACCTTAACATCCTTACTAATCATACTGCAAATATAAATAAAAGAGGGTGCCGAAAACTCCGGCACCCTCATATTATTGTTAAGAGACAGGTTTATTTTGCCACTCTCTCAAGCCACTTGAGCATTGCAAGCATTGTTCCCATAGAGATGAGACAAGCTACTACAAATACGCTCCATGTCATCCAGATTGGAATGCTTTCGTAGAAAATTGCACCAATAAACAGAAGCTGGTTACCAACAGCTGTGGCACCAAGCCATCCGCCCTGCATCACACCCTGATACTGTGGAGGAGCAACTTTTGAAACGAATGAAATTCCCAGCGGGCTGATGAAAAGTTCTGCCACTGTAAGGATAAAATAAGTTCCAATAAGAAGGAAAGGAGAAACTCTTGAAGCATTGTCAAGTCCGCCGCTCGCAACTATGTCTGCGTGAAGCGGAAGTCCTTGTGAACCAAGTGCCATTACAACAAAACCAAGAGCTGCGATGAACATACCTATTGCAATCTTCTTAGGGGTAGAAGGCTCCATGCCTTTTGCCCTGAACCATCCGAACACTGCCATGATGATTGGAGTAAGAAGAACCACAAACAGAGGGTTAATAGACTGGAATATCTCGGCACCCACAATTGTTACGAAGCCAAGGTTAATTTCAATACCGCTGAGGTCTGTGTACTCTTTTGCAAACATTGTAAGTGTAAGTCCGTTCTGGTGGAATGAGAACCAGAAGAAGATAACCACTGCAAATACTGCAAACAAAGCATAAATACGCTGACGAACCTCCTGAACCGACATCTGAATCTCTTTGCTGTCTGCTTTTGCACCGGCAGCTTTAGGAGAGTCAACTCCAGGGAATCTGTTTTTGTTGGCGAGGTAGATTGCAATTGAAATACCCATTGCAATGATTGCTATTCCAAAAGCATAGTGATAACCTGTTGTAAATACATTCAGATACTCATTTGCAAACTGTGTAAGATCTGCTACCGGTTTGCCGGCTGCTGTATTTGCAAGTTCAGAGAATCTTGTTGCAGCCTCGGGAGTGAGGGTGCCGCCAATTTGTCCGTGACAAAGTGCCGGAAGGTCTGAGCTGTACTGAAAACCATTGTGGTTAACCCACCAGTTCCTGATACCCACTGCAAACAGCGGAGCGAAAATTGCACCAACATTAATGAACATGTAGAAAAGTGAGAAACCGGAGTCTCTCATCTTGCTGTACTCATTGTTGTCGTACATTTTTCCAACGAGAGCCTGAAGGTTACCTTTGAAGAGACCGTTACCGAAAGCGATAACAAACAGTCCCATACAAACCAGGATAAGGAACAGAGTCTTGTTTGGAACAGGGGTAGGTGTCGGAATGGCAAGGATAAGATATCCCAGAGCCATAATAAACAGACCGACCATAATTGTACCCTTGTAGTTGCGTGTCCTGTCTGCGATATAACCGCCAACAAGCGCAAGAATGTAGATTGAGGCATAGAAGATGGAGTAGATGATTCCGGCATCAGTTCCGTCAAGGCCAAATTTTGCCTGAAGGAATAAAACCAGAATAGCCATCATCGTGTAAAAGCCAAAGCGCTCGCCCATATTTGCCAGGGCAGCTGCAAGCAGTCCTTTAGGATGGTTTTTAAACATAGTGTTTTATTTAGTTTTAGTTAAAAATTTGCTCACAAGTTCGCAAAAATAGTAAAAAATGGATAACTTTGTTAACTATACAATTTAAATCGTAATAAATTCAATGATGGCGAAATTCACAAAACCGATCCTAATTTTTGCCGCTCTCCTTTCCTTCACACAGGCCGCTTCACAGGAGCTTTCTCAGGGTGAAGCCGTTCCAAAGGGAGCAATTGTCTATTCACTGCCGTCAACATCGTTCCGGGTTACTGCCGAAGCAGTTCGGGAATCTTTTGTGGCAGGTCCCTATGCCAGATTTGCTCAGAAATATCTGGGTATTCCGGCCCGCGAAGAGAGCGGAGATTTCTACACTCTCTCTTCGGTTCAGCTAGCCTCATATGCAGAAGCAGACAGGACTTCAAATATTGCTCTTAATCTGGGTAATTCCAGGACAGCATCTGCAAATTTTCTTGAGATGATGAGTCAGGGTCTTATAATGTGGTCAGATTCAAATACAGGTAAAAATAATAACGCCCGTTTTCCGTCAAATCAGGGTAAAGCCTCTTTTGACAAAACACAGGCTGCGTCAAATCTTACCAATGTCAGCACAACCCTTTACAAAACTGTTCAGACTGCATCCGGACTCGAAAGAGTTCCCGTACAGCAGAGCCAGGTTGTAGAAAAAAGCCTTGAAAAAAAGGCAGAAGAGGCTGCTGCAACTATTTTCAGACTCAGAACAAAGAGAATGGAGATAATAACAGGAGAGACAGATGCCACTTTCAGCGGCGACGCACTCAGGGCTGCAATTGATGAAATGAACAGACTGGAGGGCGAATACCTGAGTCTCTTCACAGGTAAAAGCAGTTTCGACACTCAGAGGATGTCCTTTGATGTTGTTCCTGTAAAGGAGAATCCAAGACAAATCTATGTTGCATTCAGAATTTCAGAGAATCAGGGATTGCTGGGCTCAGACAATATGGCCGGCAGACCGGTTGTCGTTGAGCTTGTAAGGGAAGAGCCCGCATCAAAGGCTGTAAATATGGATCTCACTGCAGAAAAAGGCAGAGTTATTTACAGAACACCTGCAATAATGTCTGCCAGAATCCTGGACGGACAGACGCTTCTTCTTCAGACAAGAGTACCAGTTTACCAGTTTGGCCAGGTGTTGTCATTCCCGCTTGAAGTGGCAACAGGAAAATAAAATCAGCAAAATAATAATTGAAACATAAATTAAATTTCAGAAAAATGAACATTTCAGAATTACAGCCAACCAGAGTGTGGAAGCATTTCCACTCACTGACTCAGATTCCGAGACCTTCGAAAAAAGAGGAGAAGGCAATTCTTTTCCTTGAAAAATTCGGTAAAGATCTTGGACTTGAGACCATCAAAGATGAAATTGGAAACATCATAATCCGCAAGCCGGCTACTCCGGGAATGGAGAACCGCAAGGGAATTATCCTTCAGGCCCACATAGACATGGTGCCTCAGAAAAACAGTGACAAGGTTCACAATTTTGAGACAGATCCAATTCAGCCAAGAATTGTAGACGGATGGGTTTATGCTACCGGCACAACACTTGGAGCAGACAACGGACTTGGCCTTGCTGTTGCAATGGCAGTGCTTGAGGCAAAAGACCTTGTTCATGGTCCGGTTGAGGCGCTCTTTACCGTAGACGAGGAGACAGGGATGACAGGAGCAAGGCTTCTTAAGCCGGGCATCCTTAAGGGCGATATTCTTATTAACCTCGATTCAGAAGATGAGGGTGAACTTTATGTAGGTTGTGCAGGCGGACTTGACGCCACTGCAACTTTTTCATACACAGAAAAGGCTGTTCCTGCAGGAATGAAGGCTTTTAAACTTTCTGTAACAGGTCTTGTAGGTGGTCACTCAGGAATGGACATAGTACTTGGCCGCGGTAACGCAAACAAGGCAATTGTTCGTATCCTCCTTCCGCTTATGAGGGACCTTAAGGCTGAGCTTGCTTCACTTGAGGGTGGAAGTCTAAGAAACGCGATACCAAGAGAGGCATTTGCTGTAGTAACTATCCCTGCGGCAAATGAGTCTGCTGCAATGGAACTTGTTAAAAAGCATTTTGCTGAGATGAAGTCTGAGCTGTCTGCTCATGAGCCAAACATTAATGTTGCACTGGAACCATGTGCAATGCCGGCATCTGTGATTGATTCCAAAACAGCTATCAACGCTGTTATGGCTGTCTACTCATGTCCTAACGGAGTTGAAAGAATGAGCGATGCAATGCCGGGTCTGGTTGAAACATCAAACAACCTTGCAATTGTAAAATCAGAGAACGGCAAGATTTATGTTAAATGTCTGATGAGGAGTTCGGTAGATTCTGCCAAGGATATTCTTGGGGAATCTCTCTCTTCTGTTTTTGTACTTGCAGGTGCAGAGGTGCAGCTTACAGGCGGATATCCGGGCTGGAAACCAAAGATGGATTCTGCCATTCTGGTTACAATGAAAGATGTTTACAAAAAGATGTACGGAAACGAGCCGGAGGTTAAGGCAATCCATGCCGGTCTCGAGTGCGGAATCCTTGGCGGAGCGTATCCAAACTGGGATATGATCTCTTGCGGACCAAACATTCGCTCGCCTCACTCTCCGGACGAAAGAACTGAAATTGCGACTGTTGAGAAGTGGTGGAACTATGTTGTTGAGGTGCTTAAAGAGGCTCCGTCAAAGAAATAGGTTACTGCCGTAAAAAATAGTTTTGTGGGCTGCAAAATAATACATATCTTTGCAGCCCATTTTTTTAATTATTAATTATTAATCAAAGAGTATGTTAAATCATTACGAAACCGTTTTCATTGCAACTCCCGTTTTATCTGAGGTCCAGATAAAGGAAGCGGTAAAAAAGTATCATGATTACATCGTTGAGAACGGCGGTGAGATCGTGAATGAAGAGGATTGGGGTCTGAAAAAGCTGGCCTACCCAATCCAGAAAAAAACCACAGGTTTTTATCATCTAATTGAATTCAAGGCAGATTCTGCATTTGTAGCAAAACTGGAACTCCAGTATCGCCGCGATGAGAGAATCATCCGTTTTCTGACATTTGCACTGGATAAACATGCAGTTGCTTATGCAGAGAGAAGAAGAAACAACAGAGCAGAATCTAAAAATTAAGGAGGAATAAACAATGGCAAATCCAGCAAACAACGAAATTCGCTATCTGAACCCTCCTACTGTTGAGGTTAAGAAAAAGAAATACTGCCGTTTCAAAAAGGCAGGCATCAAGTACGTAGACTACAAAGATGCAGAGTTCCTCAAGAGGTTCCTTAACGAGCAGGGCAAGATTCTTCCCCGCCGTCTTACCGGTACTTCTTTGAAATTTCAGAAAAAGGTATCACAAGCCGTTAAGCGTGCAAGACATCTCGCATTGCTTCCATACGTAACAGATTTATTGAAATAAGCTAAGGAGAAAGATAATATGGAGATAATACTTAAACAAGATGTTTCTAATCTTGGTCATAAGGACGATATTGTAACGGTTCGCAACGGATATGCGACCAATTATCTGATTCCGCAAGGCTTTGCTATAATGGCAACTCCTTCTGCGAAGAAGGTACATGCAGAGAATATGAAGCAGCGTGCACACAAGGAGTCAAAACTCCGTGAAGATGCAGTTGCTCTAGCAGCTAAACTTGAAGGATTGCAGGTTTCACTTGCAACAAAGGTAAGCTCAACAGGCAAAATCTTTGGTTCGGTAAACAACATTCAGGTAGGCGAAGCTCTAGCAGCCAAAGGATTTGATATCGATCGCAGAAACATTGCCATCGTTGGAGAAGCGAATGTCAAAGAGGTAGGCACATACGACGCAGTTGTAAAAATCTACAAAGACATTAAAGCCAATATCAAGGTAGAAATTACAGGAGAGGAGTAAAATCCTGATTTTGAGAGGGAGGGGTTGTCGGAAGGCAACCCCTTTTCTTTTGCAAAAAAAGTATTGTTTTATGAAATTAATTACTATTTTTGCACAAGATGTGAACACATTAGGTGTTTTTTACGTTCTTTTGGTAGGGTTGATCTTCCTTTATGCGGTAACTTAGCATGGTTTCCGATTCAAACACTAGGGGATAATAAAAATACAATTAATTGATTTACATTATATTCACGGATTGACCATAGACTTAAAATAATAATTTAGATTATGAAGAGAAAATTTTTAACACTGGTATTGTTGATGTTTACTGTTGCAGCTTTTGCTCAACAGGAGTCAAAGAGAGGACCTTACTTAACCAATGGTATTGGAGATAACTGGTTTATCTCTGTTGGTGGTGGCGCAAATTTATACTTCGGCGAGTGGGATGACAGAATGCCATTCGGTGAAAGAATCAGGCCAGCAATCGACATTTCAGTTGGTAAATGGGTTACTCCTTCTGTAGGTTTCCGTCTCCAGTATGCCGGTCTCTCTGCTGCAGGAACTGTTTATGGTGATCATCCATACACTGCTGCGGGCGATCAGACTAACCAATGGAGCGATGAGAAATTCAACGTGATGAATCTTCACGCAGATGCTCTCTGGAATATTTCAAACTCTATTGGAGGTTACAGAGCAGATCGTATTTGGGATCTTGTACCATTCGCAGGTTTCGGCTGGGGCAGGTCTTCAAATATTTCTTCTTGGAATGGTACTAAAGTTGCAAACAATGAGTTTGTTACAAACTTTGGTCTCCTTAACAAATTCCGCATTTCAGAAGCATTCGACATCAACCTGGAGTACAGACATATGTTCGTTAATCAGGTGTTTGACGGTGTTGCACTCGGAAGCAGATGGGAAAGTATGGCTTCTGCAACTGTAGGTGTTACTTACAAATTTGCAAGAAGAGACTTCGAAAGATATGTAAAGGTAGAGCCTGCTGACTATACTCCTTACAACAACCGCATTGCAGATCTTGAAAAACAGATTGCTGCAAAAGATGCAAATGCAAAGAAAATTGCAGACGAACTTGCAGTTGAGAAAACTAAAAAAGCTCCGGTTGTTCAGCCTAAGACCGAGTATGTTATCCAGCCACTCGCAGTGTTCTTCCAGCTTGGAAAAGCAGAACTCAGCGACAAGGAGATTATCAACCTTGGTTATGCAGCTGAGCAAATTAAGAAATCAGGCAAGAAGTTCAAAATTCAGGGTTCTGCAGACAGCAAGACCGGATCAAGAAACTTCAACCAGGTTCTCAGCGAGAAACGTGCTAAGAGAGTTTACGATGTTCTTGTTAACAAATTTGGTGTAAGCCCAGATCAACTTGAAGTTATTGCCAAAGGTCAGGACAACGAGCCGTTTGACAAAGCTCCTCTTAACAGGGTAGTAATCCTCGAAAACTAAAGATTATTTCTTAGGATTTAATTCCTTAAAATAAATTACAGAGACCTGCAGATTTTTTTCTGCAGGTCTCTTTTTTTATACCTTTGATTAACTAATCTATTAATTATGGAAGCAAAGGAATTTGAATTCAGAGGATTTAAGTCAAATGGTTTTTTAATGCTGTTTGCGAACTTTATCCTGATTGCCGTATCTGTGTGCATTATCATTTTTTTCTCGGAATATGGCTTTTGGCCAGTGTTCCTGGGTGTGCTGGGAATTATAAAGTCCCTTTTTGTATGGGCCGGCTTTTTTCAGCTTGAACCTAATGAAGCAAGAGTAATGGTATTCTTTGGAAAATATCGCGGTACATTTAAAGAGACCGGATTTTTCTGGGTCAATCCATTTATAACCAAAAAGAGATTGTCACTCAGATCCCGCAACTTAGACGTTAAACCAATTAAAGTTAATGATAAGGCCGGAAACCCAATTATGATAGGTCTGGTACTTGTATGGAGATTGCAGGAGACCTATAAGGCTATGTTTGAAATTGATTCCCAGACCATGGCCTCTACTCAGACTGCTACTGGTACAACTGTGGTTGGCGTTCAAACTGTAAGCAGCAGAATGAATGCATTTGAAAATTTTGTTAAAGTTCAGTCCGATGCTGCCCTCAGACAAGTAGCCGGTCAGTACGCCTATGACAACAATGAAGCCGAAAGCGAAGAACTGACTTTAAGAGGCGCCGGAGAGGAGATTAATCATCGCTTGGTTAGTGAGCTAAACAACAGGCTCGCAATGGCGGGTATTGAAATAATTGAGGCACGAATAAACTATCTGGCATATGCTCCGGAGATTGCCGCTGTAATGCTCAGGAGGCAACAGGCAGCAGCAGTTATTGCTGCCAGGGAGAAGATAGTTGAGGGAGCTGTTTCTATGGTTAAAATGGCACTTGATAAGATTGACTCAGAGGGTATAGCAAAGTTTGACAAAGATGAGAAGGTAAGAATGGTGTCTAACCTCCTTGTTGTTCTATGTGCAGATGAGGCAGCCCAGCCGGTTATTAATACAGGTAACTGATAAAAACAAATAGTCATCTGGACTAAGTAATTTTAATTATTCATAAACCGGGGTCTCCGTTTTTCGGGTCCCCGGTTATTTTTTTTGATTCTCCCGGATAATTAACTAAAAAGTTTAGTTTGATAACTATTAAAAATAGTTGTATAACTAAAAAATATAGTTACATTTGTTTCGAAACTTTCAAATATTTAGGACATGAAAGCAGAACATGCAAAAATAGAGAGACTTACAGTCAAAGAAGAGGAGATTATGAATCATTTCTGGGAGAGGGGAGAGCTCTTTATACGCGAACTTCTTGAACTTTACGAAGATCCCAGACCTCACTTCAATACGCTCTCTACAATTGTAAGAGGGCTTGAAGAGAAGGGCTTTATTGGTCATAACTCATTTGGTAACACATATCAGTACTATCCGGAAATCTCCCGCGAAGATTACAAAAGAGGAGCTCTGAACAGAGTTGTGAGCAAATATTTCAAGAACTCATATCTGGGAGTAGTTTCATCACTTATTGAAGAGGAGGAGGTTTCGCTGGATGAGCTCAGGAAGCTTATTGAAAAAGTTGAGAAATCTAAAACAGTAAGATAGCTATGGGAGACATTTTTGTTTATATACTCAAGTCTTCACTCTGTCTGGCAGTTTTCTACCTGTTTTTCATGGCAGCATTAAGCAGGGAGACATTGTACAGATTTAACAGAGTTGTAATTGTTGCACTGTTTCTTCTGGCTCTGGCACTGCCTCTTGTAACAGTTTCAATAGGGAGTGAAACACCATACTCTGGAGTTGCTCTTAATCTCGAGTCCCTTCTTGCTATGGCCAATTCAGATTCGGCATCTGTACCTGTTTCTTCAGGTTCAAATTCCGGTTTAGTATTGATATTTTCAATATATATAATTGGAGTTGCAGTAGCTTTAATGAAAGCTGTCATTTCTCTGACACAAATGATTAAAATGCTCAGATTAGAGGATTCTGAATGCACAAAAATTAAAGGAGGAGTAACTCTTGTTATTCATAACAGGAATAAGGCTCCCTTCTCCTGGATGAAGTATATTGTAATATCAAGAGGAGATTATAATGAGAGCGGAGAGGAGATTATAACTCACGAGCTGGCTCATATTTCAAACAGACATTCACTGGACCTGCTTGTTGCAGAGATGATAAAGATTGTACACTGGTTCAATCCGGCAGCATATCTGCTCAAAAGAGAACTTCAGAATATCCACGAATATCAGGCCGACGAAGCGGTCATCAACCATGGCATCGATGCAAAAAAATATCAGTTATTATTAATTAAAAAAGCTGTTGGCGACAGGCTCTACTCTATGGCCAACAGCTTTAATCAAAGTAAACTTAAAAACAGAATTACCATGATTTCGAAGAAAAAATCCCAAAAAAGCGCAGCTCTTAAGGCATTGTTCCTGCTGCCACTTTCTATGTTTGCAGTTGCTGCGTTTGCAACTGAAGAGGTTACAGCAGTTCTTGCTCCTGTATCGGAGCTCAAAGTTACTGATTTTATCCAGAAAGACACAATCAAAACTAAAACCAAAACGGTTGTTGTTAAAGGTTTAAAAAGTGGCGAAAGTGTTGTCTGGACAGCTTCAGAAGAAGACCAAAACAATGTTTCTGATACAGCAAAAATCAAAAAACATGTAAAAGTGTTTGTTTACAACAGAGACTCAGTAGTAAACAATTCAAATGTTAATACAAATGTTAAGTCAAATATTAAAGTGGCGACATTTACATCAAAAAACGGAGACAGTACAAATATGGTTGTATTCGTTGACGGAATTGAGAAGGATGCAGAAGTTATTAAGCAGATAGACTCCAAGGACATAAGCGAGGTACGGGTTTATAAAGGGGAGAAGGCAATGGCTCATTATGGCGAAAAGGGAAAGGATGGCGTAATTGTGATAACTACCAAAAACGCAGTTTCAAAATCGGGCTCTAAATCTGATAGTTATGAAAAAACTGGCACTGTCGAAACAATAGTTGTGAATGTCAGTGATAAAAATGCAAACCCTCTTTATGTTATTGACGGAATAGTTCAGGAGAAGGCAAATCTTGATAAGATAGATCCTAAAACCATTGCTACAATTGATGTTCTGAAAGGTGAAGCAGCCACAAGACTCTACGGCGACAAGGGCCGGGATGGAGTTATTGTAATAACTCTAAAAAAGTAAATAAAAAGTATTTAGCCGGAAAAATTTTGTACCTTTGGAGACTTTTTTAGAAGCATTTTATTAGCAAAATATAACAAAATGAAACAAGATCTTCAAATTTCCGAATTGATCAAGAAGGAGGAGAGTCGTCAGCTGCATGGCATCGAGCTTATCGCATCTGAAAATTTTGTAACACCGCAGGTTCTTGCTGCTTTGGGCTCTGTACTTACCAACAAGTATGCAGAGGGATATCCCGGTGCAAGATATTATGGAGGATGCGAGGTTGTTGACCAGGTTGAGCAATTGGCAATTGATCGTCTGTGTCAGCTCTTTGATGCAGAATATGCAAATGTTCAGCCTCACTCAGGTGCACAGGCCAACATGGCTGTATTCATGGCTTGTCTCAAGCCCGGTGATACATTCATGGGACTTGACCTTGCCCATGGCGGTCACCTGACTCATGGTTCTCCCGTGAACATGTCCGGATTATGGTACAACGCTGTTGCCTATCAGGTTAGCGAAGAGACAGGGATGGTAGATTACGACGATATGGAGAGAAAGGCTCTGGAGTACAAGCCTAAAATGATTATCGGAGGTGCATCTGCTTATTCTAGAGAGTGGGACTGGGCAAGAATGAGGGCCATCGCAGACAAGATTGGTGCAATATTCATGGTGGATATGGCACATCCTGCAGGTCTTATCGCAGCAGGTCTTCTCGAAAATCCCGTTAAACACGCTCATATAGTAACTTCAACTACTCACAAGACCCTCAGAGGTCCAAGAGGCGGTATTATACTTATGGGAAAAGATTTCGAAAATCCATTCGGAATCAAGACTCCTAAAGGTGAAACCAAGATGATGTCTGCTGTTCTCAATTCAAGCGTATTTCCAGGCATTCAGGGCGGTCCTCTGGAACATTGCATAGCTGCAAAAGCTGTGTCGTTCTTTGAGGCACTTCAGCCGGAATTCAAGGCATATCAGCTTCAGGTGAAGAAGAATGCTGCTGCAATGGCTGCCGCTTTTGTTGAAAAGGGATACAAAATTATTTCAGGCGGAACAGATAACCACCTGATGCTTATTGACCTCAGAAGCAAATTCCCTGAACTTACAGGTAAAGTTGCAGAGAAAACACTCGTTTCTGCCGATATCACTGTTAACAAGAACATGGTTCCGTTTGACAGCCGCTCACCGTTCCAGACTTCAGGTATCCGCGTAGGAACTCCTGCTGTTACATCAAGGGGACTGGTTGAAAAGGATATGCCGTTTATCGTTGAACTGATAGACAAGGTACTTTCAAACATCGAAAATACTCAGGTAATTGAAGAGGTGAAGGAGCAGGCAAGAAAGAAGATGCACGGGCTTCCGCTCAACATCTGGTAGTATTGCTTACCGCTGCTTTTCTCTTTTGAGTGTGGCGGTCTCTGCAGAATTTTTAACAGGCAGGCCGGGTTTCCCGGTCTGCTTTTTTTGTGTCAGGTCCGGAGCTGGTGCAGCTGCAGGTGCTGCAGCGTTTGATTTTGCGGGAGGGGTATTGGCAGGCTGATTGCTCTTCGCCTTTGGATCCGGGAAGAATCGCTTTGTATTTGGGAAGAGCGGCCTGGTTATTAGTATTACGGAGTCTCTCTCTGTGGAGAGTATTTCTCTGTTGCAGACATCTCTTCTGGTGACAGGCCTTTCATCGCCTCTCCAGCGAAATCCCTTAAGCTTGTCCTTACCCTTTTCGAGTTTAACGATAGGATAGATGTCGCTTTTAATGTTGTCAAAATATTTTACTCTCTGCAGTTTCCCGCTGTCAATGGCTGCAGAAAGGAATTTGCACTCCTTCTGGTTCATTGTTGTTATAACACTGTCTTCTGCCAGAAAGAAGAGGAGTGAAGCCCCGCCAAGTGCATCAAACCTGTGCAGTTTGTTCTCGCGGAAGAATCCAATCATGTCTGTACTCTTAATCTGATTATAGTATAGAGAGTCCTCCTTTGAGATATAATATGCATTTGAAGAGAGTTCTGCCTTTGTGAGTTTGTTGCCGGACATGACAAACTGTATACTGTCTGAGGTAAACTGGCTTCCCTCATTCCACATAACAGGGTCGCGGTACATCCTGGCTACTGAATCAATTGAATTGAAAGTGAGGGAGTCTGCAAGAGCCTGCATCTCTCCTCTGTAAATTCTTACTTTATTGTAGGCCAGTGCAAATCTTACAGTTGTAGTGTCTGCGACAGTTGCAGATGTGTCTGCAGCTGTCGCCGCTGAGGCAAGCAGTGATGAAGAGTCATCCGGCGGAATAACAAGTGTAGAATCGGGAGTGATTTTAATATCCTTTGAAATTTTCAAAGAGTCTTTTGCAGCTGCTCCCTTTGCCGGAGGTGGCCCGCCAAGAGATGATTTTTCAGGGGTAACATTAGCACTCTTTGGAAGTGCTGCAATAAGAGTCTGCATTGGGTCTTTGCGTGACTGAATGAGCCTCTCTTTTGCATTTGCCACGAATGAGGAATCGAGCTCATTTATGGGCCTTGTATAGTATTTCAGAGTATCTGCAGAGAGATAGAGAGTGTCACTTAAGTCTTCATTAAAAGAGTAGTATGCAGAAGATGGATTTTTTGTAAGGAGAACACTAAACGGCTCCTTTTTATATTTGCCGTAGTCAGCAAAAAACATTGCCTTTTGAACTGTGTCAACAATCTGAATGTTGTCAAAGAGCTCTGCCTCCTCCTTTTTTCTGTCGTAGAAAACGGCATCTGCCCATAGCTCCTGTTTACCCGTGAGGATATATGCCTTGTCTGAAAAGAGGTATTTTTCGCTGTCCCTCTCATACCAGCCGCCGTGTGCCCTCAGGTAAACCGTATCCTGCCAGATGTGAGTTCTGCCAAGAAAGAGAGCCTTTCGCTCCTCGGTAAGATAGGCAAGGGAATCGGCCTTAAGGATGGTAGAATCTGCCTTCATCTCAACATTGTAAAGGAACCGGAACCGTTTGATTTTTGATTCGTATATCCCGTCTTTACTCTCAATTGTATTGCCTTTGTCGTTCATCATGCTGCCTCCGTTAAAGAAGCGGGCAATGCTGTCTTTGGTATGAAAATCGAGAAAGTGCGTCCGGAGTCTGTTTCCCTCCTTATCTACAAGCTGAACCAGAGTTCCCCGCACCTGCGCAAGTGAGCTGTCTGCAATATAGTGGATTCGGTCGCTGTAAAGTGCCGTCCCCTCCTGTATAACCTGAACATTGCCTACAGCATCTAAAATGTTTTGTTCAACATTCCAGATTGCAGAGTCGCATAAAATATATGTATTGTTGTGAAGAAACTGAGCCGGGCCGTTTACCTTACGGTAATTTACGCCTCCGCGCTCTATCAGTTGTGCCGATTCTGCACTTATAAGGCGGACCAGCCGTCCCTCCCTGCCGGTTGTATCTGCAGGTTGAGAGGGGTTAACCGTTAAGGCGACCGCCGCAATAGCCAGAATTTGCGCAAACATTATTTAATCCAGCCTTCGCTTTTAAATGGACATCCGGCAAACATAGAGTCAATGCGGATAAATGTGCTTGCCTTCTTTTTCTGAACGAACTTCTCAATCTCCTCAACAGATTTCTGATTCTTAGCCGCACCAAGAAGAACACTAAAGTCGTCCCTGAAGTTTGCCATGTGTGAAGGAACTATTTTTTCAAGTTTTATAATCTTGTAGATGGTATTTCCGCTTCTTCCCTCGTTGTCTGTAGATTCAAACGGATCTGAAATGTCTCCAACTTTCATATCCTTAATAATTGCATAGTCTGCAGGTTTAAGAAGGTCTTTCTCAAAGAGTGCAGAGCCGGTGCTCTCTTCTGAAAGAAGCCCGCCGTTAAGGAATGTCTTGGGGTCCTGAGAAAACTTAACCGCAGCAGCCTCAAATTTAATACTGTCTGAAACAATTGCCTGCTTGATACTGTCAAGTTTTGCAAAGGCCTTTGTGCGGTCGCCCGTTGTGTACTCAGGTTTAAGAAGAATGTGTCTTGCATTGAACATGTCTCCCTCTCTTTCAATGAGCTGAATCAGGTGAAATCCGTCAGGTGTCTCTACAATCTGAGAAACCTGTCCCGGCTTGAGAGACATTGCTGCATCTGAAAATGCTGGCCAGTAAAGCTGTTTTGAAGCCATTTTTAACTCACCACCCTTAATTGCACTGCCCGGGTCCTGAGAATAGATTGTTGCAAGGTTGCTGAATTTCTCACCCTTCATTACTCTCTCCCTGAACTCCAGGAGTCTCTCTTTAACAGCCATAACGGCATCTGCCTTATTTGGATAGAGGACTATCTGTTTAATCTGGTACTGAGTAGATATTATTGGAAGTGAATCTTTTGGTGTCTTTTTGAAAAACTCCTCAACATCAGATGGTGTAAGCTCAGGTGCTCCCTGCGCCACTTTCCTCTGCATTTCCTGTGTGAGCAGTTGCTCGTGAATTGTCTCCCTCCACTCCTGTTTCAGTTTAAACAGCGGTTTCTTGAAATACTCCTCCAGAGCCTTTTCTCCGCCCAGTTGTGTAAGGACCTGCTGAACCCTGCTGTTTAATTCAGATTCTATGTTTTCGTTACTTACCGAGAGACTGTCAAGTCTCGCCTGAGTAAGGAACAGCTTCTGCATAAGGATGTTCTCCAGAATTTCACAACGGATGTTCTGGTCTGATGTCACACCCTGAACCATCATCATCTGAACCTCTGCTTCAATTGCAGATAGCTGAATCATGTCGTTTCCTATTATGGCAACCGTTTTGTCAATGAGACCATTGGTATATTTCTGAGCAGTAGCTCCGGCAGATATTGCCATCAGTACCATTATCACGAATGCATTCAGTGCTTTTCTCATTTTCTTACTTGTTAATGTTGGTTTTAAGGTGATTGTTATCCAGTGCTTCACGTATCAAATTCTGTTCCAGTGTTGAAATCAGCTCCTGCTTGCGTTTGCTCAGAATTATCTGTTTAATTCCGGGAAGGTAATATTCAAAAGGTGCAATCTGGTCAGGTAAAATCTTCTCGTGGAAGTAAACCAGATATGTGTACAGAGAGTCTTTGACCTCCACTGCAGAGGATGAGCGAATCTCCCTTTCCAGCGTCTGCACATCATATGGGACCTCCCTCGCAATCATTGCAATGTCTGTCCACTCGTTCCCGAAGTTGTTGTATTTGTCTGCAGAACTGTAGCAGAGTCTTTCAAATTCGTCGATATCTTCAATTGAAGAGGCCTTGTATCCCCTTCTGAGTTTTTCCAGATTTGGAGAGTTATTGGAGATTTTTGCAAACCTTGCCTTTACAACAGAGTTGTCCAGCACAAAGTTGGGGGAGTTCTTCTCGTAATAGTCACGGCACTCCTGTTCTGTAATGAGTGTGTCCAGCCTCTGGTCAATAAACATCTTCTCAAAACGGTACATAAGCAGGGAAGTTCTGTAATCTTCCAGCTCCTGTTCAACATCCTTGTCTGTTTTGGAGAGTTCGTTCTCTGCCTTTTCCAGGAGCAGATGTTTGAGAGCCCAGTTGTTTATGTACTGCTGAAGCATCATAATACTGTCCTGAGGTGACTTTCCGGGAGGAATAAGAGATTTTATTTCAGACTCATACAGCTTGTTTCCCCCAACCTCGGCAACAACCTTGTCTCCCGAACGGAATTCGAGATATTTGCACGATGTTGCTGCAAGTATAATCAGGATAGCCAGTGCTGCTTTTTTCATCTCTTAAATATTCTATCTGCTGTAGTTTGGAGACTCCCTTGTAATAGTTACATCATGAGGGTGGTTCTCTACTACACCTGCCGCAGTTACTCTTATAAAACTTGCATTTGTAAGCTCCTCAAGATTTCTTGCTCCGCAGTAACCCATACCTGCACGAAGTCCGCCTACCAGCTGGTAAATAACCTCGCTCAAAGTTCCCTTGTACGGCACCTGAGCCACGATTCCTTCAGGAACCAGTTTTTTGACATCCTCTTCCATGTCCTGGAAGTATCTGTCCTTTGAGCCCTGCTGCATAGCCTCAAGAGATCCCATTCCTCTGTATGCCTTGAATTTTCTTCCGTTGAGAATAATTGTCTCTCCGGGAGACTCTTCAACACCTGCAAACAAAGACCCTGCCATGATTGAAGACGCTCCGGCCGCGAGAGCCTTTACAATGTCTCCCGAGTATCTGATTCCGCCGTCTGCAATAATTGGAATACCGGTACCTTTAAGAGCCTCGGCTGCCATCATAATTGCTGTAAGCTGAGGAACACCCACGCCTGCAACCACACGGGTTGTGCAGATTGAGCCGGGGCCGATTCCTACCTTAACGCCGTCTACGCCACACTCTGCAAGAGCTTTCGCTGCAGCAGCCGTTGCAATGTTTCCGGCAATAATATCAATATGAGGGAAGGCCTGCTTTGCTTTTCTTATAGTTTCAAGAACATATACAGAGTGACCGTGTGCTGTGTCAATAACAACAGCATCGGTACCAACAGAGACCAGTTTTTCAATTTTCTGGATTGTATCTCCGCCTACTCCAACTGCTGCGGCTACTCTGAGCCTGCCCTTGGTATCCTTGCTGGCCTGAGGATTGTCCTTGATTTTTGTAATATCCTTGTATGTGAGCAGACCAATCAGTACGCCTGAATCGTCCACTACAGGGAGCTTTTCGATTTTATATTTCTTAAGAATAGCACTCGCCTGCTGAAGGTCTGTTCCCTTTACTGCAGTAATGAGGTTCTCCTTTGTCATAATCTCTTCAACTGGAGTCTTCATGTTGTCAATAAAGCGCAGGTCCCTGTTTGTAACAATTCCAATTAGCCTGTTCTTTTCGTCAACCACAGGAATACCGCCAATCTTGTTCTCCTTCATGAGGTAAAGAGCGCCACCCACTGTAGAGTCTTTGTGAATAGTAATCGGGTCGTAAATCATGCCGTTCTCTGCACGCTTTACCTTCCTGATATGCTCCATCTGCATCTCAATTGGCATGTTCTTGTGGATTACGCCAATTCCCCCCTCTCTTGCAATCTCAATTGCCAAAGCCGCTTCTGTAACAGTGTCCATCGCTGCCGAAACTATTGGCGACGCGATTGCAATGTTCCTCGAAAATTTAGTTGTTACATCCACCTCTCTTGGCAGCACTTCACTGCGGGCAGGAATGAGCAGTACATCGTCAAATGTAAGTCCTTCTGGAATAGCTCTGTTGATTATAGATTGCATGGCTGTTTTTTTTATAATCGACAAAGATAGTGAAAAATTGGTTATATTAGAGGTCAAATAACCTAACAATGAAAAAGAGCTTAATCCTTACACTCGCAGTATTTGCAGCTGTGCTGCTATCCTGCGGAGAATCAAAAACCGAGACCCAGAATAAAGATATGTCAAACATTGGAAAGGGGGTCGTTGATTCAACGATTGCCAAAATTAAAGCTGTAAATGCGGGAGTTGATATTCCCGAAGCAATGGCAGCCGGAGTTCAGCAGGCTGCACTCCAGTGGAAGGCCGAATATGGCACTGAGGCAGATTTTTCTGCTTTCTGCACAGAAAATTATGCAGCCACACCGGAAAAGAGAAAAGAGCTTTTTGATAAACTATCTGCCGCTTTTGAAGTAATGTGGGGCGGGTACAACAAGATGAGCGTTCATCTTAAGATGCCGCTGCACCTTGACGGGGCTCCGCTTACCCAGACAGATTACATTCTTGGTGCATACGATCCGTCGGGACACCTTACAGAAGATTTATACAGCAATAAAATTGCCTTCCTCACTATCCTGAATTTTCCTTTCTATACTCTTGAAGAGAAGGAGGCCAAAGGAGCAGAGTGGAGCAGACTTGACTGGGCCTATGCAAGAATGGGTGATATCTTCACTCCGGAGCCGCCTGCAGCAGTTAAGCAGATGGTTGCCAATGCAGAGATGAGGGCAGAGAGCTATATCGCAGATTACAATATCATGATGGGGCATCTTGTAAACGAGAATGGTAAAAAACTATTCCCGGAAGATATGAAACTTCTGAGCCACTGGAATCTCAGGGACGAGATCAAGTCAAACTACGCCAATGTTCCCGACAATATCGAGAAACAGCGCATGATTTACAAAGTAATGCTGCATATTGTTGAGCAGACTATTCCAAAAGAGGTAATCAACAATCCTGAATACGACTGGGCACCATATGCAAATACTGTAACCAAAGGGGGAGAGGCATTCGAGGCAACTCCTGAAACAGACAGAAGATATGCTGTTCTTCTTGAGCAGTTCAAGGCCCAGCAGGCAGTGGATAAATATACATTCACATATCCTGATGCAATAAGCAGGGCATTTGAGGGTTCAATGCAAATCAAACAGGCAGACATTGAAAAAATGTTTGTTGAGTATATCAGATCACCAAAGGTGAAGGAGGTAGCAGCAATGATTGCCCAGCGTCTGGGCAGACCTCTTGAGCCGTTCGATATCTGGTATGACGGCTTCAAATCAAGAAGTTCAGTATCTGAAGACCTGCTTACTTCAAAGACAAAAGCTCTCTTCCCAACAGCAGAGGCTTTTGACAAAGCTATCCCTTCTATGCTTGTTAAATTCGGGTTCCCTGCTGCAAAGGCGGCATCTTTGGGAGAGGCAATAGTTGTTGAAGCAGCAAGAGGTTCGGGACATGCATGGGGAGCATCTTCAAAGGATGATGTGGCTCGTCTGCGCACCAGGCTTTCAAAGGGCGGAATGGATTACAAGGGCTTTAACATAGCTGTTCACGAACTTGGACATAATGTTGAGCAAACAATAAGTATGCGCGATGTAGACTACTACATTCTTAACGGTGTTCCAAACACAGCATTTACAGAGGCAAACGCTTTTGTTTTCCAGAAACGTGACCTGCAGCTGCTTGGTTATGGCAAGGCAGATGCTGCTCAGGCTAAGATGACAGAACTTGATATTTTCTGGGGATCATATGAAATCATGGGTGTTGCACTTGTTGACATGAAGGTTTGGAAGTGGATGTATGCAAATCCTGAGGCTACTCCTGCACAGCTCAGAGATGCAGTTGTATCAATTGCAAAAGAGGTATGGAATCAGTACTATGAGCCGGTTCTAGGTGGCAAGGACTCACCGCTGCTGGGAATCTATTCTCATATGATTAACTCTCCGCTTTACCTTGCAAACTATCCGCTGGGACACATTATAGAGTATCAGCTTGAAAAGTTCTACGCGGGCAAAGACTGGACAAAAGAGGTTATGCGCATTTATGCATTGGGTAACCTCACTCCTCAGCAGTGGATGATGGAGGCAACAGGTGAAAAGATTTCAACCGTACCAATGCTGGAAAAATAGCAGTAAGAAAATCTGATTTACAAGAGGCCGAAGCGTCGGGACTGCCAAGTCTCCCTCTCTTCGAGCCTCTTTTCCATTCTCCTGTGAATCTCTGTATAGCGGATTGTTCCCCACGGCATGTTGTTTACAAACCTTGGCGGAACCTCGCCTGCAAACCGTTCAATGTGAACCTCCGGTTTAAGCAGTTCCAGGAAATCTATGAAAAAGTCTATGTACTCTTCGAGTGTAAACTGGATAAAATCCTCCGGACAATCGCGAAACTCTTGTTCCATGTATGTCCCTTTTACAATCTGGAGCTGGTGAAACTTAACTGAGTTCACCGGCATTTTATTAATCTCAGAAGCCATTGCAATCATCTCTTCGCGGCTCTCTCCCGGCAGCCCGAAAATAAAGTGGGCTCCCTGGTCTATTCCCCGCTTTGCAGTCTCCTCTATAGCCCACAAAGTCTTTGCATAGTCGTGGCCTCTGTTGATTCTTCTGAGTGTCTTGTCGTGAGTAGACTCAACCCCGTATTCGATAATTACTATTTTCTCCTTCGAGAGTTCTGCCAGCCAGTCAAGCTTCTCCTCATCTACACAGTCGGGGCGGGTTCCCAGAACAATTCCGGCAACCTCCGGGTGGGAGAGGGCTTCGGCATACCTTTTTTTTAGGACATCCAGAGTATCATATGTATTGGAGTAGGGCTGAAAATATGCAAGATACTGAGATGCCCTGCGGTACCTGTTTTTATGAAACCTGATTCCCTCCTCTATCTGAGTAAGAATGCTTTTATCGGGTGTGCTGTATGAGGGGTGGAAGGCGTCATTGTCGCAGTATGTGCATCCGCCAATGCTGGCACTGCCGTCCCGGTTGGGACAGGTAAAGCCTGCATCAATAACAATTTTCTGAAGGCGACTTCCGTACCTGTTGCGGAAATATCCCACAAAAGAGTTGTAGCGTCTCCCTTCGCTAAACTGAATCCTCTGTTCCAACTTACATTTTGATTTTAAAGATTGCCTTCTTCACATGACCCTCTCCAATAAGAGGAGCGTGTGCATCGTGAGGGAATATTACTGCCAGATTCTCTTCACCAAGGCTGATGAAATTTTCCGGACTCTCCTCAAGAAAGGCAATGTCATTCTTTTCGTCGTAAGGGATATTGTCTCCCGAACACCTGCTTCTGTCTCTTGTTCCGATGGTCTCTGTTCCGCTCAGCACCAGGTGAATGTCAATATAGGTATCGTGAACTTCCAGTTTTGGAATCTCAAGACCCTTGCACTCTCCCTCCCAGATTTTGCAGTAAATCTCCTTTCCCACAATGGGATACTCGCCCGGTTCAAGCTCTGCAAGCTTTGTTTTGAGCATATATGTATAGGCCTTTTCGAATCGCGGATGGAAATTTATATATCTCTCGAATCCTCTGAGTGAATCAACAATCATAATCGTGGAATTTTTGTGCAAATATAATATCTTTGTAAGCATTAACTAACCCCCTTAATCTGAATATAACCCCATGAAACACACAATCAGCGTTTTAATGGTTTTTACACTTTTTTTGCTTTTTGCTCAGCCGGCCAGGGCCGAATATGACGGAAAGAGAGAGTGGAGAGCCGTTTGGATAGCCACAGTAAACAATATAGACTGGCCATCTGCCCCGGGCCTGCCGTCAGATGTACAGAAAAAAGAGCTTATCACTCTTCTGGATCTTTATAAAAGCCTTAATTTTAATGCAATTGTGCTGCAGATAAGACCAACTGCAGATGCATTTTATGTCTCAGACAAGGAGCCGTGGTCAATTTATCTGACAGGAGACCAGAAAAAGGCACCATCACCAATGTATGATCCTCTTGCCTTTGCAATCAAAGAGGCACACAAACGCGGAATGGAACTCCATGCATGGCTCAATCCTTACAGGGTAAGCCAGAATGTTGACAATATCAAGGATATGTCTCCGAATCATATCTACAGAAAGAGACCGGATATCTTTGTGAAGCATGGCAAAAAGCTTTACTTTGACCCTGCATACCCAGAGACCCGTGAGTTTCTGACTCAGGTTATCAAGGATCTTGTTACCCGCTACGACCTGGATGGTATTCACTTTGACGACTACTTCTACCCAAACAACGACTTCTCTGATGAGTCATCTTTTGCTAAACATAGCAGAGGATACAAGCCTGCAGACAAAATGGCCTGGAGAAGGGAGAATGTAGACCTTGTTGTGAAGATGCTCCGCGATACAATCAAATCGGTTAAACCATTTGTCAAATTCGGTATCAGCCCATATGCTGTCTGGAGAAACAAACAGGAGGACCCGCGCGGTTCAGATACCAGAAGCTTTGGCTACACAAACTATGACCACCTTCACGCAGATATCCTGAAATGGATGGAAGCCGGCTGGATGGATTATATTCTTCCTCAGCTTTACTTTAACATAGGATACCCTGCTGCGGATTTCAATGTTCTGGCAAAATGGTGGAGAGACTACTCTGCAGGTACTCCGGTTTACGGCGGCCTTGGCACCTACCGTCTTGATGCAAATTCAAAAATAGAGGCATGGAGAAGCGCACAGGAGATTAAGAAGCAGGCAGAGGTACTTCGTACCATGGAGCAGTACCACGGAGTATGTTACTTCAGCGCCAAGGATATGAGGAAAAATGTACTGGGAATCAATAGTGTTCTGAAGGGACTCTATCCTGCTCCTTCAATTGTGCCTGCACTCAGGGGATTTGAAACAACTCCTCCTCCTGCTCCTGCAAAGGCAGAGATCTCTCTTGCAGGAGGTAAACTTAACCTCTCATGGAGCGGTGACAAGCTGCCTGAGGGAAATGCATCCCTTGCAGAATGCAACTCAGAAAGAGCATATTACTACGCTGTATACAGATTCAAAAAGGGTGAGACACCAGATTTTGAAAACGGAAAGGCCATCATATCTCTTACAGGTGAGACATCCTTTGTTACTTCGGGTGCAGATGCATCGCAGTACGATTATTATGTCTCTGCTCTTGACAGACTGTTCAATGAGAGTACTCCTGTTAAATTCAAATAGAAACAAACACAAAAAAATAACCCCATTCTCAAAATGAAAAAACTGATTTTAACGGCAGCTGTTGTCATCTCCCTGGCAAGTTGCGCAAATGAGACAAAAAAAGAGAAAACCGAGGCTGCTTTTGATGAGATCTTTTCTCAGGTAAAAGATGAGTATGCTCCGGACAGAAGGCTCAAGACCTTTGAAGCAAAACTGGAGGTATCTGAAAATGCAGACACTATTGTTCTGAGAGGTTCAACCACAGAACCGGGAGCCAAAGATGCACTTGTAGCAAAACTTGCAGAGGCCGGAATTGAGGCTCTCGACAGTATGATTACCCTTCCTGCGGCATCGCTGGGGGATAAGGTATTCGGCATAACCAATCAATCTGCAGTTAATTTCAGATATGCGCCATCATATTCAAGCGAGTCGGCAACCCAGACAGTTATGGGTGCTCCGCTTCAGATTCTGGAAAAGAGAGGAGGCTGGACAAGAGCAATCACTCCAGAAGGCTATATTGCGTGGGTATCTTCAGGCAGCGTGGCAACAATGAATGAAGCAGATTTCAATGCATGGAGAGATGCAGAGAAGGTGATTATTACAACCTACTACACCCTGTTCCGCGCAGGTGCATCCGAAAATTCAGCCGTTGTTGCAGATGGTATAATGGGTAACATTGTAAAAGTTGTTGCTCAGGCAGGAACTTATGTAAAAGTTATGCTTCCTGACGGAAGAGAGGCATTTGTTCAGAAACAGCACACAGCTCCGTTTGCGCAGTGGCTTGCTGCAAGAAATGCAACTCAGGAGAACATCATTGCAACAGCCCGTCAGTTTGTAGGTTTTCCTTACATGTGGGGAGGTACCTCAATCAAGGCTATGGACTGCTCAGGCTTTACAAAGACTGTATATTTCCTCAACGGAGTTATTCTTGAAAGGGATGCATCTCAGCAGGCACTTACCGGAGAGGATGTAGATATTTCGAAGAATTTTGACAATCTTGTTGCCGGAGACCTTCTATTCTTCGGGTCAAAGGCTGCAGAAGGCAAAAAGGAGAGAATTACACACGTTGGTATCTATATTGGAGGCGGAGAGTTTATCCACTCGGCCACCTCTGTGAGAATCAACTCTCTTATTCCTGAGGCTGCAAATTACTATGAAGGATCCAACAGACTTGTAAGAGCAAACAGAATGCTTACCAAGATTGACGCAGATGCCGGAATTGTATCAATTGCCAAACACCCTTGGTACGTTGCCCAATAATTTACTGAACCTGAAAATTTACAGATATGACCTTAACAACAAGAAGAAATTTTCTCAGAACAGCAGGACTCCTTACAGCTGCTGCGACCATAATCAACCCTTTTGATGTTTTTGCCCAGTCAAGGGCCAAAAGCGTTTCAAAGGGCGGAAGCAAAAAGATGGTGCTCACTTTCCGTCCGTATGACGCTCAGATGAGACACGTCTTTACTATTGCCAACTCATCGCGTACCACAACTCAGATTGTCCTTACTGAAATTGAGTGGGACGGCTATGTTGGTTACGGAGAGGCAGCAATGCCGCCATACCTTGGAGAGACTCAGTCTTCTGTAATGGACTTCCTGAAGAAGGTAGACCTTTCTCGCTTTAACTCTCCTTTTGAGATTCAGGATATTCTAACCTATGTAGATGCAATTGCTATCAACAATACAGCGGCAAAAGCTGCAGTGGATATTGCGCTGCACGACCTGGTGGGAAAAATAATGGGTCAGCCGTGGTGGAAAATCTGGGGATTCAACCCTTCAACAACTCCAAATACATCCTTTACAGTGGGCCTCGATACAGAAGAGGTGGTAAGGGAGAAAACAAGAGAGGCATCACCGTACAAGGTTATTAAAGTTAAGCTTGGAAGGGATGAGAAGACAGATAAAATGATGGTTGACACAATTCGCTCGGTGACAAACACAACAATTTGTGTTGATGCAAACCAGGGATGGAAGGATAAGCATTATGCCCTAGAAATGATTAACTGGCTTAACGAACGCAATGTTAACATGATTGAGCAGCCTATGCCTAAACTCCTGCTTGACGATGCCGCATGGGTAACTGAGAGAAGTCCGCTTCCGGTTATTGCAGACGAGGCTTGTCAGCGTCTTACAGATATCCCTAAACTTAAGGGTGCCTATCACGGAATCAATATTAAGCTCATGAAGTGTACCGGAATGAGGGAGGCGCGCGAAATGGTGTCGCTTGCAAAAGCTCTTCACATGAGGCTTATGATTGGCTGTATGACCGAAACCTCTTGTGCAATCTCTGCAGCCGCACAGCTGGCCTCAGAAACTGAGTGGGCAGACCTTGACGGAAATCTGCTTATCTCTAACGATGTTTACAAAGGAATGCAAATAGTTGACGGTAAGATCACTCTTAATGATCTTCCTGGTATTGGCATTACAAAGCTCTAGTTTAAATTATTTTACTACCTTTGCGGCAAATAAATATCAATTATGGCAAGTTTAAGAATAGTTAAAAAGGATATCGACTTTCTCATCAGCGAGGTGATTTCTGATTGCTGGGTTTTCATGTACATCAATCCGGACAAAAAAACTGACGATGCAGTAGCAGTAATCAATGATGCAGTTGCTCTGAGAAATGAACTTTATAACAGGGTTAATCAACCTCCTGCAGAAAATGCAAAGAAGCACTTCAAGGCAATCAATATGGATCTGCTTAAAGGTGTTGATGAGCTTTTCGTACGCGTAAGCAACCTGACCAAGTAATTGGTATATTATCGATTGTTAAAAAAGGCTGACCAACCGGTCAGCCTTTTTTCTTTATAATTCTCTCATCTGTGGTTATGGCTCGGAAATCCCAAATGTGGTTCTTGCCTTTCTTAATTTGCTGTTAAACTCTTTTTCCCGTCCGCCGCAGAGAGTGTTGAGGAGCATGTGAAATTCGGGTCCGTGGTTGCGGTGTCTGAGATGGCAGAGTTCATGAAGAATTACAAAGTCTGCAAGCTCTTCGCCCAGCCTCATCAAATGAATATTGAGATTGATGTTGTTTTTTCCTGAGCAGCTGCCCCAGTTGGTTTTGTTGTTCTTGAGCGTAAGTCTTGAGTAACGGAAGCCGTGAAGTGAGGCGAGGTGTTCTGCTCTTTTGGGCAGATAATCTGCAGCCTCTTTTTTCAGAACCCGAGTTACTGCCTCTGCAACCGATGCCTCCGGACAGTTTGCAGGATATGTAATCTGGCAGTATTCTGCACTTCTCTTAATCCTGATAACGCTCTGAGATGGTTCACACAAAAAACGGATCTCCTTTCCAATTATTTTCAGGGGTGAATCGGCCCCGTATGAAAACCTGTTCTCTTCTGCTTTCCTGCGCTGTCTTTTCAAACTGGCCAGTACCCAATCCTCCTTCTCCCGGATAAACTTTTCTGCAGTTGCATAGGTTGTCAGCCATGGAATTGAAACAGAGATTCCCCTGCGCGGATGAACCGTAAGGCGAATATTCTTTGAAAAGGCTCGTTTGACTATTCTTATCCTGCCAAGCGTTGGGTGGTCGTATACCTTTTCCATCAGGGCAAAATGAATATGCTGGTTTTTTCTCCTGATGCAATGGTCGCCTTCCCAATTGGAACAGCGGCAATTCCGTTTGCATCCGTTAATGCAGCAATGTGTGCAGAACCGTTGTACCTGACAGGAGTGAATGTGCCGCCGGGACTTATAACGACAGGGATAAATGCGAGCCTGCCTGTATTTCGTCTGCTGTATTCCGCTCCGGCCGGTAATTCAGTCCAGAGGCCACGGCTCTTTCCGCCGCAAGAGGCAATAATCCAAGGTCTCACAAGAAGTTCAAACTGTATAAAGCAGGATACAGGATTTCCCGGAAGAGCGAATATTACCTTTTCGCATTTGCCGTCTGCAGTTTTTTTAACTGCAAATGTGCTTGGCTTTCCCGGCTGAACAGCAACCTTGTTAAAAAGAATCTTAAATCCCATCTCTTCCAGAATCCCTGGTACAAAGTCAAAGTCTCCCATAGAGACACCGCCCGTAATTATGATTGCATCATTCTTTTCAACCGCATTGCTGAGTGTGGAGTACAGACTCTCTTTTGTATCCCTTGCTATACCAAGGTAGTTTGCCTTTGCTCCGGCATTAAGAGCCTGGGCATAGAGCTGCCATCCGTTTGAATTCCTTATCTGAACTGCCGACGGGCTCATCTCAGGTTCGATGATTTCGTCGCCTGTTGAGAGTATACCAATGCTGATTCTCTCCGCCACCTTAACCTTTGCTGCACCAAAAGCTGCAAGTACTGCAATGTGCTGAGGCCTGAGCAGTGTGCCGGAAAGAATTACCTCTTCGCCCTCCTTTATGTCTTCACCTCTGAGGCAAATATTATCCTTTGGACCTTTTCCCCTGAATGAAACATACTTTCCGTCAAAATCGCAATCCTCCACCATAACAACTGTGTCTGCTCCCTCAGGAATCATTGCTCCGGTCATGATTTTTGAACAGGTTCCGGCGGTTATTGTCACTTTAGGCTCATATCCTGCTGCAATATTTTCGAGAAAAAGAAGTTTATCTCCAAGATCGGAAGCTCTGCAGGCATATCCGTCAACGGCAGATTTATTGAAGGGAGGTGTGTCCCTGTCTGCTCTTACCGGCTCTGTAATTACCCTTGAGCAAGCTTCGGAAAGCAGAACTGTCTCGCTGCCTTTTGGAATCAGATTGTTGTTTACAATTATTGTTGCCTCTTCGAAAGTGATCATGTTTCTGTTTTTATGGTACAAAATTATGAAAATAGTTGCCCCGTGGAAAAATATGTTTATCTTTGCAACCCAATTTTGGTGAAACTAATTATATCAATTGCTTAGAAATGGCAAATTACCTAACATCTGACAAAAAGCAAGAGATTTTCGGACAATACGGAAAGTCTAATGCAGATACCGGTTCTCCAGAGAGCCAGGTAGCTTTATTTTCCTACCGTATCGCTCACCTTACCAACCACCTGAAACAAAACAAGAAGGACTACTCTACACAGCGTTCCCTTCTTAAACTGGTTGGTAAAAGACGTCGTCTCCTTGATTACCTCAAGGCAAATGACATTGAGAGATACAGAACTATCGTGAAGGCACTTAACCTTCGTAAATAGACAGGATAAAATGAAATTAAAGGGGCTGTCCGGATTTCCGGAGAGCCCCTTTTGTTTTCTCATGTTCTCAGTTTGAATAATCTGATTAACTTTGCACCAGAATATTATGCTTTCTGTTTCCTGAAAAGCAACCCGGAACAGACAGCATAGCGGTTTATTAATAATGGACTCTCAAAGGGAGAGCCGGGCTGCATCTAATTTATATGAATATTGTAAAAAAGACCATCAAACTTAGTGATGGAAGAGAAATCGAAATCGAAACCGGTAAACTGGCCAAGCAGGCAGACGGTTCGGTAGTGGTAAAAATGGGGAAAACAATGCTTCTGGCAGCTGTTACCTGTGCAAAGGAGGCAAAGGAAGATGTAGACTTCATGCCTTTATCTGTTGAATACAAGGAAAAATATGCTTCTGCCGGCAGATATCCCGGTGGTTTCCTCAAGAGAGAGGGCAGAGCAAATGATTCCGAAATTCTGGTATCAAGACTTATTGACAGGGCTCTCAGACCACTCTTCCCGGACGATTTCCACGCAGAGGTTTTTGTAACTGTAAATCTGATATCGGCAGAAAAAGAGATTATGCCCGATGCGCTTGCCGGTCTGGCAGCATCTGCAGCTCTTGCCGTAAGTGATATTCCGTTTAACGGCCCTATCTCAGAGGTGAGAGTAGCTAGAATTAACGGAGAATTTGTTATCAATCCTACATTTGCTCAGCTTGAGCAGGCAGACATCGATATTATGGTAGCCGCCACACTTGACAACATCATGATGGTGGAGGGCGAAATGAAAGAGGTTGCCGAGGCAGACATGCTTGCAGCTATCAAATTTGCACACGAAGAGATTAAGAAGCAGTGCCAGGCTCAGATTGAGCTTATGGAAGAGGTTGGAAAGACTCAGAAGAGAGCTTACTGCCACGAAACGCAGGACGAAGAGCTTCGTGCTGCTATCCACCAGTTCTGCTATGACAAATGCTATCAGATTGCAAAAACTGCCAGCGCAAAACATGACAGAACAGATGCATTTGAGGCTCTCAAGGCCGAATTTGTTGCTACACTCTCAGAGGAGGATGCAGCTGCAAAGAAAATAATGATTAACAGGTACTACCATGATGTTGAGAAAGAGGCTATGAGAAACCTGATTCTCAACGAAGGTATCCGCCTTGACGGAAGAGGTACAAAAGATATCAGACCAATCTGGTGTGAGGTAGATTATCTTCCTGCAACACACGGTTCTGCAATCTTTACCAGGGGAGAGACTCAGTCCCTTACAACTGTAACTCTCGGAACCAGACTTGATATGAAGTCAATTGATGAGGTACTCGTAGAAGGATCTGAGCAATTTGTTCTTCACTACAACTTCCCTCCGTTCTCAACCGGCGATGCAAAACCATACAGGGGAACAGGCCGCAGGGAGATCGGACACGGAAACCTTGCCCTCAGAGCTCTTAAGTTTGTTGTACCTAAAGGAGAAGAGAATCCTTATGCAGTTCGTGTAGTTTCTGATATTCTTGAGTCTAACGGCTCATCATCAATGGCTACTGTTTGTGCAGGAACACTTGCTCTTATGGATGCAGGTATCAAAATTAAGAAACCTGTTTCAGGTATCGCAATGGGTCTTATTTCAGGCGGAAAGAGCGGTAAATTTGCAGTTCTTTCAGATATTCTCGGAGACGAGGATCACCTGGGAGATATGGACTTCAAGGTTACAGGAACAAAGGATGGTATCACAGCAACTCAAATGGATATAAAGGTAGACGGACTCTCTTACGAGATCCTTGAGCAGGCTCTTGAGCAGGCTCGTCAGGGCCGCCTTCATATCATGGGTGAGATGATGAAGACCATGAGTGAGCCACGTGCAGAACTTAAACCGCACGTTCCAAGAATCGTTCAGATTGTAATTCCGGGTGAATTTATTGGTGCTGTTATTGGTACTGGCGGAAAAGTTATCCAGGAGATTCAGAAAACAACAGGCACAACTATTACCATCACTGAACAGGATGGAACAGGAGTGGTTGACATCTTTGGAGACAACAAGGACAACATGGATGCAGCTCTTGCATGGATCAAGGGTATCACTACAGTTCCGGAGGCAGGAACAGTATATAATGGTAAGGTAGTTTCAATTCTTGAGTTCGGAGCATTCGTTCAGATTCTTCCGGGCAAAGAGGGCCTTCTCCATATATCTGAACTTGACTGGAAAAAGGTAGAAAAAGTTGAAGATGTGGTTAATGTAGGAGATATGGTAGAGGTTAAACTTCTCGAAATTGACCCTAAGAACGGCAAGATGAGACTTTCTCGCAAAGCCCTGATTGACAAGCCAGAAGGCTATGTTGAGCCTGAGCGCAGACCAAGACCTGAGGGTGGCAGACCAAGCCGTCCGGGCGGAAGACCGGGAGACAGAAAACCTTTCAACAGGTAATCTGAAACACCAAAATTTTAAGAGCTGATCCGCTTAGGTTCAGCTCTTTTTTTGTGCCCTAAAATGGATATTCTGAAAGAAAAATTGAACGCAAACTGCCGAACTGGTAGAAAATAGATACAAAAGGCTTACGAAATGAAACTAAAATTGAAAAAACGCCATGTTTAGGAGGGAGATAACAACGCTAATAACAATAATTCACATGGGAATAATAAATAATTACAATTTTTTGCTTTTGGTTTAAAAATTATTTAATTTCGACTCGAAAACCTTAATTCAAATTACTTATCTATGAAGAAATCGATCTTGATTGTCTTGTCGGTATTGCTTGTCAATATCGGTTGGGCTCAGATGAGAGTTACCGGCACGGTAACCTCTTCCGACGATGGTTCTCCGGTTCCTTACGCTACGATTCTCGTGAAAGGTGTAAGAGGTGCCGGTGCCAACACAGATCTTGAGGGCAAATACTCCCTCAACAATGTTCCAAATGATGCTATACTTGTCATCAGCTACATCGGCTACAGTACTCAGGAGATTCCTGTGAACGGGCGTAGTGTGATTGACATAGTTCTTAGCCCGGATGCGCTCAGCCTTGACGAGGTCATGGTGGTTGCCTATGGTACTTCTACAAAGGGTACTTTTACCGGAGCTGCCAGCGTTGTAAAAAGCGACGCAATCAAAGATGTACCATCTCTCTCTTTTGAAAACGCGATGAACGGAAGAATTTCCGGAGTTCAGATTGCTACTTCATCCGGTCAGGCAGGATCTACTTCATCAATAAGAGTTCGGGGTATCGGCTCGATGAATGCTTCTAACGAACCATTGTATGTTATTGATGGTGTACCTGTGGTATCCGGCAATTCAAGTCAGCTTAGCGGTTATATTTACACATCAAACAACTTGATGAGTACAATTAATCCTAGTGACATTGAGTCTATTACCATTCTAAAAGATGCTGCTGCTTCCTCACTTTATGGTTCAAGAGCAGCAAATGGTGTTGTTGTAATAACTACCAAAAAAGGAAAAATGGGGAAAGCTAAAATTGGATTTAAAGCTTCTGTCGGAATTACTCCATCCTTTGCAACTGATAACTACGAGGCAGCTACTACTGAGCAACAGGTTGAAATGTACTATGAGAATTTCTGGAATGCAGATTACTATTACAATGGAAAATCTGCTGCAGTTGCTAGTACTAACGCACTTAAGCAACTCAATAACAGATTTAACAAGCATGGATATGTTTTTTCTGCTCCAGACAATACTGTAAAATCGCTTACTATTGGTGGTGACAGAGCAGGTACGTTTTTTAACTGGGATGAAGTTTTATTCAGAACTGCTGTTTACCAATCATATGACTTATCTGTAAGTGGTGCTACAGAAGCTTCGAATTATTACACTTCATTATCATATACTAAAGATATGGGCAGAAGTGTTATAAATGACTATGATCGTATTACTGGCCGTGTAAATTTATCTCAAAAAATAGGGAAGTATATTGAGTTTACAACAAATATCAATATTGCCAATAGTAATAAAAATGGATTTAATGATTCCAGGTCAACCGGTTCAAACTATTTTTTACAATCCAGAAACTTATTTTGGGGTCTTTACTGGCCAACTGATTATTTAACAGGTGCACCATGGACTGCGAGGTATGGAAGTTATGCATATAACCCAATTTACTATAATAATGAGTGGGAGAATAGTTCCAAAACATTTAGATTATCTGCAAACGAAGCCCTGTCAATTAAAATATTACCTGAGCTGACATTTAAATCCGTAGTGTCATATGATAACTCACAGTCATTTGATCATCTTTACTATAGCCCTAGTCACTTTAACGGCTCAAATGATAAAGGATCTGTTACTGAGATGAGTTCAAATGTAACGAAGTTAGTTTCGTCTACTACATTAAACTACAATAAAGAGATATTTAAGAATCACAATCTGGGTATTCTGCTGGGTTGGGAAGCTGAGGAAAATAAGAATAATTTTCTAAGAGCTTCTGGAACAAACTTAGGAACAAGCGTTGTTCATACAGTGGCAGTAGCAGGTACACTTGATGCAAATGCCTACTATTCTGGAAGTACAATGCTCTCTTTATTCTCGCGTGCCGAATATAATTACAATAATAAATACTACCTGTCAGGATCATACAGAAGAGATGGATCTTCAAAACTCGGTCCTGAAAATCGCTGGGGTAACTTCTGGTCAGTTGCCGGCTCTTGGAGAATAGACAAGGAGGAATTTATGAAGAGTGTAGACCTTATAAGCAGTTTAAGACTGAGAGGTTCATATGGTGTCAATGGTACACTCCCATCTTCAAGCTTTGGCTGGATGAACTTAACATATTACTCTAATAAATATATGAAGAGCCCTGGTGCAGGAATCAGCAATATCGCAGATAAAAATTTAACTTGGGAAACAAGTTATACATATAATGCTGCATTAGAGTTTGGGTTATTTAACCAAAGACTTACCGGAACTGTGGAGTATTTCAATAGGGATTCGAAGGATCTTTTGCAAGATTTGCCAATTTCTATGACTACAGGAATCGCGACAACTCTTAAGAATATCGGAGAAATAAATAATAAAGGTGTGGAGTTCGAGTTAAATGGCGAAATTATTAAGAAAGAAGATTTTAACTGGAACCTAGGAATTACGGCATCAAATGTAAAATCAACTGTAACAAAATTATATGATGGTCAAGATATAATTTGGAGTGACCCTACAGGTGGAGATGCCAGAGCACGATTTATTTACAGAGAAGGTGAATCAACTCTTGCACTTTTTGGTCTTGAATGGGCTGGTGTAGAAGATGAAACCGGAAAGAATTTATGGTATCTGAACAATGATAAAACACCGGCTACAACTGTTAATGGACGTCCTGCTACATATAAATATACTGAAGCAAGCGAAGTTATTTTAGGGAGTATTCATCCGAAATTATTTGGAGGTATTAACACCGACTTAAGGTGGAAAGATTTGTCACTGGCACTGAATTTCACTTATAAACTCGGTGGATATACTTACGACGGAGCTGGACGAGATGTGACCGATGATGGTTATTACTGGGAAAGGATCGTTTCCAAAGATCAGTATGAAAACAGATGGACTCCGGAACATAAGGATGCTATCTATCCACAGCGTATGGCAATAGATATGGAAGATGTTAATCAAAAGAGCAGTCGTCATATGCATAAGGCAGACTACCTCAGATTAAAAAATCTTACAATAGGATATAACATTCCTAAAAATATATTGAATAAAGTACGTATTTCCAGCGCCAGAATTTATTTTAATGGTTCAAACTTGTGGACATTAGCAGCATACAAAGTTTATGACCCAGAGGTAAATGAATATGGATCAAGAGGATGGGAATTGCCTATTGGTAAAACATACACTTTTGGTCTCGAGTTTAATTTTTAACTCTAAATAAGATTTAAAATGAAAAAGAAAAATATAATTTTTATTGCGCTGGGCCTGATTTTACTAGCTTCCTGCGAGGGGTTTCTTGATGTGAAGCCTGGTAATTCAGCTCCTGCAGAAACCTCAATAACAACAGCAAATGATGCTGGTGTTGCCATTAGCGGTCTAATGAGGAAAATGGTTTCATCAAGTTATTATGGACGTGATTTCATAATATACGGTGATGCTAAAGGCGGTGACTTTGCAATACGTTCGCAAGGAAGAGGTCTTGATGGTTTGTATACATTTAATCACTCAGCATCTTCAGGTTCTTATAGTGGTTATTGGTCTCAAATGTATCACTGTTTATTGCAAATCAATAATTTGCTTGCAAATATTAAAAATATTGAAGATGCAGGTAAGGGCAGCACAGCCTTAAGTGACTATAAAGGACAAGCTTTAACAGCAAGAGCAATTATTTATTTTGATCTTATTCGTTTATATGGAAAACCATATAACATGGACAAAGCGTCACTTGGCGTTCCGCTAATCTTAGAACCACTGCCATTTAATGCAAAGCCTACAAGATCAAATGTTGAGCAGGTCTATACTCAAATTTTGAAAGACTTAACTGATGCAGCTCCATTACTATCTAAGAGCATTGTTAAAGGTTTTATCAATTATTATGCAAATATGTCAATGCAGGCAAGAGTTAATCTGTATATGAATAATTATACAGCGGCACTTGCAGCTGCCGAAACAGTAATTACTAGCAACAAGTACTCTTTGTATGCTAATGATAAATGGGTAAGTTCATGGTCAAATGAATTTGGTGCTGAATCAATTTTTGAAATAGCAGTTTACAAAGAAGAGGCAGATCTTGGGACATCTTCATTAGGATATTATTTAATGAGAAAATCTCAAAAATCTGGAGCAATGGGATGGTTTATGGCCAGTGACTACTTTGTTGCAAGATTAGGTCAGGACCCATTAGATGTTAGAAAAGGAATTATGACTTATGATGAGACATCCAGTTCAAGATTTGGTGCTTGTCTTAAATATGCAGGATTAGAGTTGAAAGGTGATAAAAATGATACTCCTTCTGCAACGAATATTAAAGTAATCAGACTTTCTGAAATTTACTTAATAGCTGCAGAATCAGCTCTGAATCTGCCTACACCGGATATGACAAAAGCAGTGAACTACCTGAATGCCATTAGAAAAAGAGCACCATCTTTAGCTCCGGCAACAGCACTAACTATTAATATGGATATGATTTCAGATGAAAGGAGCAAAGAACTTTTTGCCGAAGGTCATAGATTTTTTGATATGATGAGATGGAATAAGAGCATCGAATTTAATGATGATTTTATTTCACCGGCTGTTCAAATACCGCATAGAACTAAAATTATTGACAGGACATTTTATAAAACAATTCTCCCGATTCCAAAGGCGGAGATTGATGCAAATCCTGCAATTAAAGATCAACAGAACCCTGGTTATTAATAAAGGTTTTTAGCCCCCGGAAGAGGGTACCGGACGAATCCGGTACCCTCTTTCTTTTTCTGTATAGTTTATTCAGTTTCGGAAACCAGCTGACGGATTTTATCAAAATCAAGTTTTGAAATACTCTCTCTTACACCAGAAACCTTTTTTACAATAAGTTTTTCAAAAAAGTTAAGCTTATCAATAACAAATTCTCCACCTACTGCTTTTTTCGAAGATGCATGTTCAAGAAGCTTTTCAGGAAATGCATTTTTCAACTCTTCTTCAAAAGCCGGTTCGTTCATTCCGCAAATGAACAGGCCGAGTCTCTTTTCAGTAAGTTTTTCGATGTTTGCATTGCAGAATTCCTTAACTTTCTTCTGCATTGTACCGGCATAAATTGAGCCCCCAATTATTACCCTCTGGTAATTTGACAGGTCAATGGATGGATTGTCCTTCAGGTTGTAGATAGCACAATTGGTTTCACCAATGTGTTCGCGTATCTTTTCGGCAACTTTTTGGGTAGTTCCGTGAGATGTAGCAAAAATGACAGATGTTTGCATAACAATAAAATATTTGAAGCTTTTTGTTTTATATTTGTAGAAAAATTGTTAAAAATATAATAAAGTATAAGCCATATGGACTATTTTCATTTAAGCATGAAGGAACACACCCCGGAAGAATTTGTTAATCTTGCCAAAGGAAGTTCAAAAATTGCAATTTCTGATGAATTAAAAAAGAGAATTCAGCTTTGCCGGGATTTCCTCGATAATAAAATGAAAAACCAGAAGGAGCCCATTTACGGTATCACTACCGGATTTGGTTCACTTTGCAATGTTACAATCAATCCAGATGAACTCTCTCAGCTGCAGAAAAATCTTGTGATGTCGCACGCCTGCGGAGTAGGGGAAGAGGTTCCGGTTGAGATTGTAAGGCTGATGCTTATTCTGAAGGTAAAATCACTCTCTTACGGCTATTCCGGAGTTCGTCTTGAAACTGTTGAGAGACTTGTCGAGATGTTCAACAACATGGTTACGCCGGTGGTTTATCAGCAAGGCTCTCTTGGAGCATCGGGCGACCTGGCTCCGCTGGCAAATATGACTTTGCCAATCCTGGGACTTGGAGAGGTTTGGTTTGAGGGTAAAAAGTATCCGGCTGCTGAGATAAATAAGAGATTTGGCTGGGAGCCAATGTCTCTTGCATCAAAAGAGGGACTTGCACTGCTTAACGGCACCCAGTTCATGCTTGCATACAGCATATGGAATCTTACAAAAGCAAAACATCTGAGCAAGCTTGCAGATCTCACAGCTGCTCTTTCGCTTGAGGCCTTTGACGGAAGGACAGAGCCTTTCACACACGGTGTGCATGCAATCAGACCTCATGAGGGACAGATAGAGACTGCTGCAAACATGAGAAAATACCTTGAGGGAAGCGAAATAGCAGCACGACATAAAGTGCATGTTCAGGACCCATATTCGTTCAGATGTGTCCCTCAGGTACACGGAGCAACCAAAGATGCTCTTAAATACATAGAGAAGGCATTTGTAACCGAACTTAACAGCGCGACAGACAACCCGACAATCCTTCCGGAGGAGGAGATGATTGTATCGGCAGGAAACTTCCACGGTCAGCCCCTCGCACTGCCTCTCGATATGCTCTCTATTGCTCTGGCAGAGCTGGGCAGCATATCGGAGCGGAGAACATATCAGCTTATATCAGGCAAAAGGGGATTGCCATCTTTCCTGGTGGCGCATCCTGGGCTTAACTCAGGCTTTATGATTCCGCAGTATGCACAGGCATCTGTGGTGAGTCAGAATAAACAGCTGGCTACTCCTGCATGCGTTGATACAATTGACTCTTCACAGGGACAGGAGGACCATGTAAGTATGGGGGCAAATGGTGCAACCAAATGCTTCAGGGTAGTTGAGAATCTTGAGAAGATTCTTGCAATTGAGATAATGAATGCCGCTCAGGCGCTGGAATTCCGCAGACCTCTCAAAACTTCCCCTGTTCTGGAGAAATTTGTAGCTTCGTACAGGAAAAGAGTTCCGTTTATTGCAGAGGATGAGGTTATGTACACACATATCCAGAACTCAGTTGATTTTGTAAGAACGGTAGTCGTAGACTAAATAAATGATAGTTCCATGAAAAAATTATTCATAAATATTGGCAGGCTGGTTCAGACTGAAACCGGCGAACCTGCACTTTTCAGGGCCGGAAAGGATATGTCTCGTCTGGAAAGTATCGAAAATGCATATCTTGCCGTTAACGGGGATATCATTGAAGATTTTGGCTCCATGGAAACTATTGAGTCATTAAGAGCCAAAGGCCCCGAGTACTATTTTGAGAATTTTGCAGATGAGGTGATTGACCTTGAAGGTGCCACAGTGATGCCTGCATTCTGCGATTCACATACACACCTTGTATTTGCAGGGAGCAGGGAGCAGGAGTTTGCAGACAAAATCCGCGGGCTCTCCTACAAAGAGATTGCAGCCAGGGGAGGCGGGATTCTGAATTCGGCAGAGCTGCTTTATAATACAGACGAAGAGGAGCTCTTCAGGCAGACGCTTGAACGGGCAAAAGAGATAATGTCATTCGGTACAGGTGCAGTAGAAATTAAAAGCGGATACGGGCTGAATCCTGATGATGAGCTTAAAATGCTGAGAGTTGCAAAAAGAATAGGAGAAGAGACTCCGCTGGCAGTCAAAGCCACATTTCTTGGAGCACATGCAGTTCCTGCAAGGTATTCAGGAAAAAGAGAGGAGTATGTCAATGAGATTATCAACGAGATGATTCCTGTTATAGCTTCTCAGGAGCTGGCAGATTATATAGACATTTTTGTAGAAGAGGGTTTCTTTTCAGTAACCGATGCAGACAGAATACTGAATGCAGGAATGAAATATGGCCTTAGGGCCAAGGTTCATGCAAACCAGATGAGCCATTCAGGCGGGGTTCAGATAGGAGTGAAGTACAATGCTGCCTCTGTGGACCACCTCGAATTTACGGGAAAGGAGGAGTTTGAACTTCTCAAAAAAAGCGAAACTGTTGCTACTCTTCTTCCGGGATCTGATTTCTTCCTTGAAATGGATTATGCTCCTGCAAGAAGAATGATTGAGAGCGGGTTGACAGTGGCAATTGCATCAAACTACAATCCAGGATCATCTCCGTACGGAAATATGCAGTTCATGATGGGACTTGCTGCCCTCAAACTAAAGATGACTACAGAAGAGATTCTTAATGCAGTTACCATAAACGGAGCAGCTGCAATGGGACTTTCAGAGACACACGGGTCAATTGCAAGGGGAAAGGTTGCAAACTTTATTGTTACCAAAAAAGTACCTTCGCTTGATTTTGTTTCATACGCCTTCACAACCCCCTTTATACAGAGGATGTTCCTGAAGGGTAACGAGATAAATAACGGATAACTTTAAACATTGACAGAAATGACAAAATTTGCAACACCACTGGGAGAGATTGCCATAACGGTTCTGGGACATGCATCACTGCTTATCAGATGGGAAGGCCGAAACATTTTTGTTGATCCGTATGCAAAGGTTGCCGATTATTCAAAACAACCGGTAGCAGATCTTATTCTTGTAACACACCATCATTACGATCACCTCGACAAATTTGCCATTTCAAAAATTGCAGCTGCCGGGACAGAGTTTGTTGCCAGCACCCTTGCAGCAAAAGAGCTGGACGGCGCAAAGGCATTAAAGATTGGAGAGGAGTGCTCTTATGAGGGAATTCAGATTAAAGCGGTCTATGCATACAATATTGAAAACAAGGCCGATAACGGATTGCCGTTTCACCCTAAGGGAGAGGGAAATGGTTATGTTTTAAATTTTGGAGGCTTCAGGGTATACATTGCCGGCGACACAGAGCTTATTCCGGAAATGAAGGAGCTGGGAAAAATTGACCTCGCATTTCTGCCCAAAAACCTGCCTTACACAATGAGCGATGATATGTTCATTAAGGCAGTTGAAACAGTTATGCCTGTTAATCTTATTCCTTACCACTACTTTGAACTGAACGAGAGAGAGATTGCGAAAAGGCTTCCAAAAGGAGTCACTATGCACGTTAAATAATAGTATTAACATATATATAAAGATAAAATGCTTCAGAAATTGATTGAATGCGTTCCGAACTTCAGCGAAGGACGCAACATGCAGGTAATAAAGCAAATTACTGATGAGATAGAGAAAGTAGAGGGGGTAAAGCTCCTGAATGTAGACCCGGGTGCTGCAACCAACAGAACTGTTGTGACCTTTGTGGGAACTCCCGATGAGGTGTGCGAGGCTGCCTTCAGGGCAATCAGAAAGGCTGCGGAGGTTATTGACATGAGAAACCACCACGGCGAACACCCGCGAATGGGAGCTACAGATGTTTGTCCGCTTATTCCTATCGCAGGCGTTACTATGGAGGAGACTGCAGAGTATGCAAGAGCCCTTGCAAAAAGAGTTGGTGAGGAGCTTTCAATTCCTGTATTCTGCTACGAAAGTGCTGCATTCAAACCGGAGAGAAGAAACCTTGCAAATTGCAGGGCAGGAGAGTACGAAGGTCTCTCAAAGAGACTTCCTTCTGCAGAGTGGAGACCGGATTTTGGCCCGGCAGAGTTTAACGAAAGAGTAGCCGGTTCAGGCGCGACAGCAATTGGGGCAAGGGATTTCCTTGTGGCAATCAACTATAACCTTAACACAACATCTACCCGCAGGGCAAACGCTATCGCATATGATGTAAGGGAGAAGGGACGCAAAATGAGAGAGGGTAACTCACTTACCGGCAAAGTTGTAAAAGACGAAAAGGGTAATGAGGTATGGATTCCCGGAACACTTAAAGGCTGTAAGGCTATCGGCTGGTTCATTGAGGAGTACGGAATTGCCCAGGTATCAATGAATGTTACAAACATAACCCAGACTCCGGTTCACGTAGCCTTTGACGAGGTAACTGAAAAGGCTGCGCAAAGGGGAATCAGGGTAACCGGAAGTGAAATTGTGGGCCTTATACCTAAGAAGGTTCTGATTGAAGCCGGCAAGCACTATCTTGCAAAACAGCAGAGATCTGCCGGTGTTTCAGAAGAGGAGATTATCAAAATTGCAGTGAAATCAATGGGTCTTGACGACCTTAAGCCATTTGACCCAAGAGAGAAGGTGATAGAGTATCTTCTGGAGGAGGGGAAATCTGCAAGGCTGATTGACTTGACCGCTTCCGGCTTTGCAAATCTTACTGCCAGCGAATCTCCTGCTCCGGGAGGCGGATCGGTTTCGGCATATATGGGAGCTCTTGGAGCTGCCCTTGGAACAATGGTTGCAAACCTCTCTTCACATAAGGCAGGCTGGGATCACCGCTGGAAAGAGTTTTCTGAGTGGGCAGAGAAGGGCCAGGCAATAATGAATGAAATGCTCTTCCTTGTAGATGAGGATACCAACTCATTTAACAAGATAATGGAGGCATTCGGCCTTCCAAAAGAGAGCGAAGCCGAGAAAGCTGCAAGAAGCGCAGCTATTCAGGCAGCCACACTCTATGCAACCGAAATTCCGCTCAGAACGATGAAGGTGGCATACTCTGCATTTGACCTCATTGAGGAGATGGTAAAGGAGGGAAATCCAAACTCTGTCTCTGACGCAGGTGTTGGTGCACTTGCCGTTCGCTCGGCAATTTACGGAGCCTACATGAATGTCCGCATCAACTCCGTGGACCTCAAGGACCGCGACGCTGCCGGCAAACTGGTGGCCGAGGCCCAGCAAATCTACGACCTCACCTCTACCCGCGAGAAAAAGATCATTGATGCCGTACTTGCAACACTGTCAGTGAAGTAAGCTCTATTTTGAAGTAAATTTAAACTCAATAGAATGAGGCTGTCATATTTTGGCAGCCTTTTTTTTTGTTGAAAATTATTATTTTGAAATGGATAAGCTCGCCAAAAGCAAAATCGATGTTTTTTAGCTTCTTTTCTGAAGTGTTTTCAGGAAAAAGGCTGAGGACTGTCTGACGAGCGCAGCGAGGAGTCCCGCAAGCCACTGAAAACACGAAGAAAAAAGCGTTAAGAAAAACAGCGTTGCGTTGGCGAGCTTATCCGTGCAAAAGACTTACTGGCAACTAAATAAAAAAGCTGCCAAAATAATTTGACAGCTTAATTATTGTGTTCAAAAGATGAGCGATATAGCGCTTACTTCACTGCTATACAGTGGCAGCAAGTCTCTTGTAAGAATCGTAACGTCTCTTGGCGTGCTCTTCGGTAAGTTTGAAGAGGGTCTCGGCCTCACCAGGGAATGTCGCCACCAGTGAGGTGTAACGAACTTCACCTTTGAGGAAGTCCTGGAATTTGCTCCAGTCCGGCTCCTTGCTGTCGAGTGAGAAAGGATTCTTTCCCTCTTCCTCGAGAAGCGGATTGTAACGGTAGAGCTGCCAGTATCCGCATTCAACTGCAAGTTTCTCTTCCATCTGAGAAGCACCCATTCCGGCTTTAAGACCGTGGCTGATACATGGTGCGTAAGCGATGATAAGAGATGGTCCGTTGTATGCTTCGGCCTCTTTGAGGACCTTCATAAGCTGTGCATGGTTTGCTCCCATTGCAACCTGTGCAACGTAAACATATCCGTAGCTCATAGCCATCATTCCAAGGTCTTTCTTGCGAATCTTCTTGCCTGAAGTTGCAAATTTGGCAACTGCACCAACAGGGGTAGATTTTGAAGACTGACCGCCGGTATTTGAGTAAACCTCGGTGTCAAGCACAAGAACATTTACATTGTTACCTGATGCCAGAACATGGTCAAGTCCGCCGTATCCGATATCGTATGCCCATCCGTCACCTCCAAAGATCCACTGTGAACGGGTAACCATAAAGTCTTTAAGTGTTGTGAGCTCCTTGCAGATTTCACATTTGCACTCAGAGATCATAGGTATAAGCTGAGCAGCGATTTCTCTTGTTGCAACAGCATCTTCACGCTTGCTGATCCACTCTCCGAAGAGAACTTTCATTTCAGCTGAACAATCTTTGCACTCAAGTCCGTCTGCCATAAGTTTTGCAACTCTGTCGCGAACTCTCTCAGAACCCAGGTGCATACCCAGACCAAACTCAGCATTGTCTTCAAACAGTGAGTTGGCCCATGATGGTCCGTGTCCCGAGCTGTTTGTTGTGTATGGAGATGCAGGGTACGATCCGCCAAAGATTGATGAACAACCTGTAGCGTTTGCAATCATCATCTGGTCGCCAAACAGCTGTGTAATAGCTTTGATGTATGGTGTCTCACCGCAACCTGCGCAAGCTCCTGAGAACTCAAACAGAGGCTGTGCAAACTGAAGGTTTTTAACGTTTTGATCTTTAGGCTGAACGGTCTCTTTGTAACCAACAACTCCGTGCATGTAGTCGAAATTGTGCTGCTCGTGCTCCTGAGAGTCGAAAGGCTTCATAACAAGTGCCTTTGTTTTTGCAGGACAAACATCTGCACAGTTACCGCAACCGGTACAGTCGTAAGGAGTAACCTGAATTGTGAAGCTGTACTCTTTGAAAGGACCGTTACCCTTGATTCTCTTAACACCTGCAGGTGCATGCTGCTGCTCCTCCTCGTTCATAAGGAACGGACGGATAGCTGCGTGAGGACAAACGTATGCGCACTGGTTACACTGAATACAGTTTTCAGGCTGCCATTCAGGTACGTGTGTTGCAATACCCCTCTTCTCATAAGCTGCAGAGCCTGAAGGAATAGTGCCATCTTCCATGTGAAGGAAAGCACTTACAGGAAGGTCGTTGCCACCCTGTGCATTCACAACGTCGGCTACGTTTCTTACCCAGTCTGGTGCAAGACGGCCAAAGTTAGACGGACGGAATTTAGCAGAGATGTTATTCCAGTCAGTAGGGATTTCAACCTTAACATACTCAGCTCCTTTATCGATAGCATCGTAGTTCATCTTAAGGATTGACTCACCTTTCTTTCCGTATGATTTTTCAGCTGCATGTTTCATTTCGCTTACAGCCTCCTCGTAAGGAATGATGTCTGCTATCTTGAAGAATGCACTCTGAAGAATTGTATTTGTTCTGTTTCCTAGACCAATCTCCTCTGCAATTTTAGTTGCATTGATAATGTAAAGGTTGAGGTGCTTTTTGGCAACTGTCGCCTTGATGTGGTCAGGAAGTTTATCGATTGTCTCCTCAACAGACCAGAGGGTATTCAGCAGAAGTGTGCCGCCCTTCTTAATGCCTTTGAGAACATCATATTTGTTAAGGTATGATGTAACGTGGCAGGCAACAAAGTCAGGAGTTGATACCAGGTATGGTGAGTTGATAGGAGTATCTCCAAAACGGAGGTGTGAACATGTGTATCCGCCTGATTTCTTTGAGTCGTAGTCAAAATATGCCTGAACATATTTAGGAGTAGCCTCTCCGATAATCTTGATAGTGTTCTTGTTTGCACCTACAGTACCATCTGAACCCAAACCATAGAATTTGCACTCTTTTACACCCTTCTTTGCAAGGCTGATTTCCTCTCTCAGCGGGAGTGACTTGAAGCTTACATCATCTACAATACCAATTGTAAAGCCATTCTTAGGCTCTTTCATTTTCAGGTTCTCAAATACTGAGATAATCTGAGCAGGGCTGGTGTCCTTTGAAGAGAGACCATAGCGTCCGCCTACGATAAGAGGCATTTTGCCACCCTTTTCTGCAATAGCAGATTTGATATCTACATAAAGTGGCTCGCCAACTGCACCCGGCTCTTTTGTTCTGTCAAGAACAGCAATTCTCTTAACGCTCTTTGGAAGAACGCGGAAGAAATATTTAGCTGAGAAAGGTCTGTAGAGACGAACTGTGAGAACACCCACTTTCTCGCCTTTTGCCATTTCGTAGTCAACAACTTCGCGAATGGTTTCACAAACTGAACCCATTGCGATGATAATGTTTTCTGCCTCAGGATCTCCGTAGTAATCAAAAGGAAGATAGTGACGGCCTGTAAGTTCGCTAATCTCGCCCATGTATCTTGCAACGATATCCGGAACTGCATCATAATATGGGTTGCAGGCTTCGCGTGCCTGGAAGAATACGTCAGGATTCTGAGCAGTACCCCTTGTAACAGGTTTCACAGGATTTAGTGCTTTTGTTCTGAATGCCTTGAGAGACTTCTCGCTGATCATCTTTTTAACAGCATCCTGATCAAGATCTTCAATTTTCTGAATTTCATGAGAGGTTCTGAATCCGTCAAAGAAGTGCAGGAAAGGCACTCTCGACTTAAGTGTAGAAAGATGGGCCACTGCACCAAGGTCAAGTGCTTCCTGAACACTTGAAGATGCAAGCAAAGCAAAACCGGTTTGTCTTGTTGACATTACATCCGAATGGTCGCCAAAGATTGAGAGTGCCTGTGCTGCCAGTGTTCTCGCCGAAACGTGGAATACTGTTGGCAGGAGTTCACCTGCAATTTTGTACATATTAGGAATCATCAACAGAAGACCCTGAGAAGCGGTAAATGTTGTCGCAAGTACACCTGCCTGAAGCGCTCCGTGCAACGCACCTGCTGCTCCACCCTCACTCTGCATTTCCACCACGTGGAGTTTTTCTCCGAAAAGATTCTTCTTTCCGTAAGAAGCCCACTCATCTACATACTCCGCCATTGTTGACGATGGAGTAATAGGATAGATGGCGGCAAGTTCGCTGAACATGTAAGCTACATGTGCTGCGGCATAATTACCGTCACAGGTAATGAATTTTTTTTCTTTTGCCATGGCTGGTATTTTAGATATTAGTATTTATAAAGTTAAAATAGTTTTCAGCATAAAAAAGGCCTGCAGTTCACTTGAAAAGTGTGCAGACCGCTAAGTCGTGACCATGTCATCTGTTGAAGTGTACGAGACAATATCCGGACAGATGCCGGTGATCAGCTCTGTCTCTATCTCGAACTCTATTGCTATTTGATGAGGTATGGGCATAATATGTCAACTTCTGCCCAAAAGTACGAAAAATATTTAGTATTTAAAAGTAATTTTAGTACTTTCATATTGTGAAATTAACTCAATAAAATGATTATGAAGAGAGTAATAGCGTCCTTAATTTTTCTGATTTTTTCAGTTTTGATTTTTGCCCAAAGCGGCGAGATAAAGGTCTTTGACGGCAAGGTTGTGGAGGGTGCTCTCTATATGGAAAAGGCTTTTATGCTTCCGCAGTTTACTGACGGAAAGGTTAAGCTGACAAACGGGGAGGTTTTCGAGGGAAAGGTAAATATTCACGCTCTTACTCAGTCAATAAGGTTTATTGGGGACAAGGGAGATACTCTTGCTCTTGATGACGATTCCATAGTCTCCTCAGTTAGCGCGGGGAGCTATTTTTTCATAAAGGACAAACGCTTTTACGTTCAGGTATTGAATACAGACGGAAATGTGTCGCTCGGCCTTACCCGGACAATTACTCTGGGATCTGAGGTTCTGGAGGGTGCCTACGGAGGAAAAAATGATGTGTCGGCAATTCAAAAGGTAAATGTACATCTCTCTGAGAATAAGCTTCAGCATATAAAAAACGGCTCGGTGCTGAGGTTTGACTACAGGGAGAATATCTATCTGGTTAAGGATGCCAGGTTGTATATCCCCACAAAAAAGAACTTTCTTAAGTTTTTTCCTTCAAAGAGAGAGTTTGTTGAAGAGCAGTTCAACTCGGGAAAGGTTAGTGTAAGTAAAGCAAAAGAGCTGATTGTTTTGTTCAACCAGCTCGTTTCTATGTGATTTTAGACCTTTTCTGACAAGAATCAGAATTACTGCCTTCCCTCTGTTATACTTTCGGGGGCAATTTTCTTGATAAGATTCTGAAGAACGCTTCCGGGACCCAGTTCTGCGAATTCACGGGCGCCGTCTGCCCACATATTCTCTACGCTTTGTCTCCATCTTACCGGAGCTGTAAGCTGAAGAACCAGATTTGCCTTGATCTCTTCAGGATTTGAGTGAGGTTTTGCATCTGTGTTCTGATATACAGGGCATACAGGTGTGTTGAAAACAGTGTTCTCAATGGCTGCAGCCAGCTCTTTTCTGGCTGGTTCCATTAGCGGTGAATGGAATGCTCCGCCTACCGCAAGTACAAGTGCTCTTTTTGCTCCTGCTGCTTTCAGGCTTTCGCATGCGCTCTTTACAGACTCTACAGAGCCGGAAATTACAAGCTGTCCGCTGCAGTTATAGTTAGCCGGAACAACAACTCCCGCTGTTTCTGAGCAGATCTTCTCTACTGCGGCATCATCAATTCCAAGTACGGCTGCCATAGTGGAAGGTTCGGCCTCACAAGCCTTCTGCATAGCCTGTGCTCTGGCAGATACAAGCTTCAGCCCGTCTTCAAAGCTCATTGCGCCTGCTGCAACAAGGGCAGAAAATTCACCCAGCGAGTGTCCTGCAACCATCTGAGGGTTGAAGTTCTCATGGCATTTGGCTAGAATTACTGAGTGGAGGAATATGGCTGGCTGTGTTACTTTTGTCTCTTTCAACTGCTCATCTGTGCCGGCAAACATAATGTCGGTGATACGGAAGCCGAGAATCTCGTTAGCTTTTTCAAATAGTTCCCTGGCTACCGGGTTTGAGTCGTAAAGCTCTTTACCCATTCCGCTGAACTGTGCTCCCTGACCGGGAAATACAAAGGCTTTCATAAACAAGTATTAAAATTGAACCGCAAAGATACATTTTTTAGAGAATTATAAAATATGTATCTTTGCGGTCCTGTAATTACGGCCTAGTAGTTCAGCTGAATAGAACGTCAGATTCCGGTTCTGAAGGTCGGGGGTTTGAATCCCTCCTAGGTCACTTTCCCTACTTCTTCGTGTAAACAATTGTCTCTGACTGGTTGCCCGAGCTGTAACCATCCCAGAGCAAGTGGAAGTTTACTGTTTCACCAGTTTCGACTTCGTCAAGTATCTCATCAATTCTGAATGATACTCTTCCAAAAGAGGGATAGATTCTTGCGTCACCGTGGGCGTTATGTCTGAATGTCAGATAGATGTCTTTATCTGTGCTTCTTGTCTCATCCTTAACAAGATTAACCAGGTGTTTGAGATAAGGGCTGTTTCTGTATACTTCAAAGTGAATATTCAGAAAATCTGCACCTACCCATGCATCTCTTACATTAATGTAATCATGACCTATGCTGTCCTGTTTTGCAGGCGTGTCAAGAGCAGAGGAGTTCAGCACATCTTTTGTAAGGATGTCATAAATGTAGTTCAGAATAATATCCTGGGTTGTGGGTGCAGTGATGTATACTTTGTCGTCCTTGATAACATTGTAGTCTACCAGCACTCTTTGTCCGTCGGTAACATCGTAGTGAGGAATCCGGTTAACAATCACGATAAGCTGCATTCCGTTATCCAGCCTGATTTTGTAGTCAGGGTTATCTCCCTCTATAACTCCGTAAGCTATGTTAAATTCGCTTAAATCTGTACCCTCTTTTGTACAGGAAACTGTAGTGAGCGCAAACAGAAAAATTGCAATCAGTCCAATAAATCTACCTTTCATAATTAAATCCTTTTTTACTGTTTTATGTTTGTACAATTAAGATGCAGATGCCGCCCCCTGCGTTGCATTCATGTGGTAAATAAAAAAGAGGAGGGATGTTTTCCCTCCTCTTAACTCTGTGATTGTGGAACAATTATTCTACAAAGGCAAGAACTTCGCCCTTGGCAATTGTCTCTCCGTGTTTGGCGCAGATTGCAACAATCTTACCGGCAAACGCAGGTTTCACGAGCTCAATACCATAGAATGTCTGTACAAAACACATTGGCTTAGATGGTTCAACAGCCTCCCCAATGTTAGGAGCAGATGAGGCATCGGCCATATCGTACTGCCACATAATCTGGCCCTTTGCAGGTGCCTGAACCGGCTTGGCATTAGGGAACTGAGCGAGAATTTTCTCTACATCTACCTTAGGCATCTCAACAACTGGTCTTGTAACAATTATTGGGGCACCGGCTTTAGCCTTTGCGGCCTCAAGTTCCTGGGTGAAACGCTGTTTTGCAACGCCGCTCTTGTAGTCGCGGTATTGTCTTTCGTGCATTGCAAATTCAAAGAGTTCCTCATCGTCCTGACCGGTCTCCCAGTTGTTCTCTGCCATCTCTTTTCTGAATTTCTCAAGCTCGTTAGGGAATGCATCCTGAGGATTTCCGTTGTAGAACTCCATTCCTTTATCTTTTGCAAGCTGAATGATTTCAGGAGCAAGTTGTCCCGGAAGGTTACCGGTCTTGCCCAGAATCATGTTCCATGTATCCTTGTCAATTGTAGACCATCTTGGCTCACCCTTAAGGATGTGCATCAGGTTCATCAGTGCAATGTTTTTAACATACTGGCTGAACGGAGTAACCAGCGGCGGGTAGCCGAGTCTTGGCCATACATATTCAACTTCCTGGAAGAGCATAACCACTAGTTCGTTAAGCTGAAGCTCCTTCTTGCCCTGATTTCTCAGAGATGAGTTGATTGCTCCGTGGAAGCCCTTAAGGTCTGCCATCATTGAGCCCATCATACCTCCCGGAAGTCCGCAGCCAACCAGCAGTGATGTCATCTGTTTGTTACCCGGGTCAATGAAGTATCCAAGATAGTCATCAATGAAGCTCTGGGTAAGTCTTCTTGCCTCCATGTAGGCATCCATGTTAATGTCCTTAACAAGGAAACCTGCATCTTTAAGCATAGCCTGAATAGTGATAACATCCGGGTGAACCATACCCCATGAGAGCGGTTCCATTGCTACATCCACATAATCTGCGCCGGCTCTTGCAACCTCAAGCATTGAGGCTACTGAAAATCCGGGACCGGTGTGACCGTGGTACTGAACAACAATATGCGGATATTTATCCTTAATTGACTTTGTAAGTTTTCCGAGGAAAGCAGGACGACCAATACCTGCCATATCCTTAAGACAGATCTCATCTGCACCAAAAGCAACAACTTTATCTACAAGTCCCATATAGTATTCAACTGTATGAACAGGAGAGTAGGTTATGCTGAGCGCTACCTGAGAAATCATTCCGCCTGACTTGGCATATTTTACAGAGAGCTCAAGGTTTCTTGGATCGTTAAGACCGCAGAATGAGCGAGAGATGTTTGTTCCCTGTTTAGCCTTAACTTTATACATAAGCTCACGGACGTCAGCAGGAACAGGATTCATCCTGAGTGCATTCAATCCTCTCTCTAGCATATGAGTCTGTATTCCCACCTTATTGAAAGGAGCAGTCCATTCGCGGACAGCTTTATTGGGATTTTCACCGAAAAGAAGGTTAACCTGTTCAAAGGCACCTCCGTTAGTCTCCACTCGGTCGAAGCAACCCATGTCAATAATCACGGGAGCAATCTCCTTTAGCTGATGAACCATCGGAACATATTTTCCCGATGATTGCCACATGTCTCTGTAAACCAGAGAGAATTTAATTTCGCGAGCCATAATTTCAATATATTTTTTGCAATTCTTTTCGATTACAATTTTCGGGGGCAAAAGTAGAAAAAAAACAAATAAAACCCCCTATCAAAGTGTAAGATTTTACTTACAATTTTTAAGCCACATAATATTTTATCTTTTTGAATTTGTAATTCAGAAAAAATATCTATTTTTGCATCCCGATTCATTCGGTACATGGTGGTCGTAGCTCAGCTGGTTAGAGCGCTAGTTTGTGGCACTAGAGGTCGTGGGTTCGAACCCCATCTTCCACCCAGAGAAAACGCCCGGCACAAAAGTGCCGGGTATTTTTTTGCACTCCCGCCAAGCTCGCTTGAGCGGGAGTGACAAAAAAATATACCCCGCCAGCTTAGCGGCGGCGGGGCGTTTTCTCTGACGGCTCCCCCCAGGGCTCGCCGAGCAAAGCGAGGCAACAGCCCGCAGGGGGGGGGAGTTGTTACCTAGCAGGATTCGTGCAATGTTGCTGATTATTAGTCTTTTGTGTTTTTGTAATCGTGCAAAGCGCATCAATTTGCAAATGTAAATCATTGATAATAAATCAATTCACACGAATCCTACTAGGTAGCTAAAGTTTCCCACGTGCAGCCCACCTGCCAGCCTAATTTCCATATTACTAATATTTAGGTAGTTGTGATTTGTAAATCTCTTAATTTCTTAATTCAGCTATTTGTAAAGCTCACAAAATGTGATGAATGTAAATTAGGCTGGCAGGTGTCAATGCGATTGACATTTTACCCCTGGGGAAAAGTGTCAGATTATTGATAAACAGGCTTTTATACAAAAACGAAATATTTCGCAACTAATTGTATATGTGACGTTTGACACTTTTCCCCAGGGGTAAATTGCACGTGGGAAACTTTAGTAGGTAGCTTTTTTAGAAGGTACCGTCAGCTCTGCTGCCAGTGGCGGTGCAGCGCTGCGCGCGCCTTTATTGTCCAGAAGAGCTTTTCCGGAGAATTTTGTTATTACCCGTGCGGCTGCAAGTTGCAGACTATGAGTGATTAGCCCGTTAATCTGACATCTCAGATGTCAGATTAACGGGCTAAGTGCAATCAGTCAATTAGTTACAGTCGCACGGGTCAATGAAAAATTGACATTCAAAACACACCCGATACCTTTACCAGGCAATGTAAACGACCATCTGCGCGCAAGCTTGAAAAACCTTTGCCAAAGGCTAACACTCGCCGGGCTTCGCCCGGCACCAAATTACTACCTGGCAGGATATGTAATATTTAATTGGTTATCAGGTATAAAGCTTTTAAAATATTTTGACGATTCTGTTTTCTTAAAAATAATCAACCTGATTATCAGATAATTCTCACATATCCTGCCAGGAAAAATTCCTTTCCCCAGGGGTAAATGCACATGACAAACTTTCACACACCCTCCCTGCAACACCAAGCATGATTTTTGCATCTAATTATTAATACAGGACCGCACCTTTTATATTACAAACAGCAGTCCCCGATTATTCACTTAAACTCCTCCGCTATGAAAAAAATCCTGACACTAATATTCGTGCTTGCTGCTTTTACAGCATTTGCACAGCACAATTCCCAAAACTCACTGGACTGGGCAGGAACTTACAAGGGTGTAATGCCTTGCGCAGATTGTGAGGGAATAAGAACTACGGTAATACTCACAGAAAAAAATGAGTTTACCGTTAAGATGCAGTATCTTGGAAAGAAAGCCAGTGAGTACAAGTACTCAGGCAAGGTAACCTGGAACCCTGCAGAGAATATCATCACACTAAGCCCAAAGGGAGAAAGTTCAAAAGAATTTTATTTTGTAGGAGAGGGCTATATACAGAAGCTCGATGCAGATAAGAAAAAGATTGATGGAGATCTTGAGGAGATGTATAAGCTCAAAAAGGCAGATGAGTATGAACTGTTAGTCTTTGATTCAGGCTTTGACTTCTGGCTCAGCAGCAGCGGTTACAGTATTAACCAGTATTCCAATGAGTATCTGAGATCCATGAATATGTCATATGTTCAGGAGTGGAACAGAAGGAATATTCAGGGCGACCGCAGATTTGAAAGTTACATTGATTATGATGCATTTGAAGATTACAATAAGGACTTCAATTACAAACTCTTTATGTACTTCAAATATTTTGAGCAAAAAAACAGGGTAAAACTGATTCCCGGAACCGGAAGATTTTGAATACAAAGGTTTAGCATTCTGGAATAAGTGCTATATTTGTGCTCAATCTGACATCTCCACATGAACAGACTAACCTGGTTTCTCATTATCTCTTTGATAATCTCATCCTGCTCAGCCAACAAGAGCAGCGAAGTAAAACTGCACGAACGCCTGAAAGGGTGGGACAGTTATATCTACAAAAATCCTTCAGTTACACTTGACAGTTTGTCAAAAATGCATCCGCAGCAATTTCCGGCTGCATCTGCGGCATACTATAATCTGCTGAAAACCATTGCGACAGAGAGGATGACGGGAAAAGTCAAGGACGATGAGGCTATCAATTCTGCGTTAGAGTATTACAGAACCACAAGCGACTATTACAATCTGTGCCGAGCCCTTTTATACAGGGGTGCAAGTCTGTTTACAATAAGTCAGGGGGACACCACCGCCTATTTTCCTATAAGAGAGGCCGAAATCATTTTTAATAACAAGAAGTTTGACGATAACTACCTTGGAGCATCTATATATCTCTATCTGGGAAAAATTAACAGATTAAGATCAAATCACGAAGAGGCAGACATGGCATTCAGAACAGCCCTTGAATATTGCAATACAACAGGAAATCTTGAAGATTTTCAGACAATCAGGCTGGAGATGTTCTGGAATGCAATTGCTCAGAGAAAATATTCAGAAGCTCTTGAGAGCCTTATCTCATTTGGAGATGTGGGGCCGGCAACACCAGATCTCGAATATCAGCTTTACTATGCAATGTCCAGCTATCATTCGGCAAAAAAAGACTTTAAGCTCTCGATTGAATATTTAAAGAAAATGCTGGATGTAAAGAACAGGGAGAAAATTGATGTGAGTTCTGCAAAGCTTTATCATTCAATGGCTTCTTACTTTATCAGAATTAAAATGGCAGATAGTTCTCTCCATTATGAACTTTTGGCAATAGCAGCTATTGAGGACACACTCTCCAGGGATAATCATTACTATTTCAAGAATGTTGCAGATATACTGGAATCAAAGGGCAATAAAGCAGGAGCTCTGGACTATTACAAGAGGGCTTATATAAGTTACAGGTCTGCCTACTCAAGAATTACCCAGAACAAGATTCTTGAGCTGGAGAAGAAGTATGACTCAAACAGGCAGGAGGCCCAGCTGGCCCGGCTCAGGACTCAGAAGATATTTCTCATAAACGGTATCATTTCACTTACGCTTCTGCTGGTCATAATCTTACTTGTAAGCTATATTTCAATAAACAAACATAAGAAACGCGTTGTTGCATCTGCCAGTATGCAAAGCAATGCCGAAGATGAGCTGAGAAGAAGCTGGCTGGTTAATGAACTGCTCAAAAGTTCTGCCGGACTCTTCCCTCAGTTTATGGAAGATGTAAACAGAGAGGCTGCAAGAAGCCGCAAGATATCTAAAGAGGTCTTCGATAATCTGAATGAAACGGTAGACAATATTAAGACTCTGTCCAGACAGAGAATTGCATCTATAACCAAGAGCGAAAACTTCAGGGCTCTGAATTCAAATATTGAATATCTGACAACTCTGTCTGACTTTGAAAAAATAGAGCTGATGCTTATCGAGTGTGAATTTTCGTCACAGGAAATTGCCGAACTTCTCAGCACAACACAGGCAAGTGTTCGCTCAGTAAAGACCAGGATAAAGGAGAAAATTATGGCAATGGAGGGACTCCCTTTTGACCCGCAAACTACCTTTTCGATATTCAAATAGTGCAGTTTTCCGCACTTTTTTGCGCAACAGAACGAAACAGCCTGTTTTAAAAGCTTTGTTTTACAGAGGTTTGCCGGCAAAACTGCCGCAACAATCAGAAACAGCACTCCGCAGTGATATCAATTGCGCCTCTTAGTAGTAATTTTGAAACGGAGATAGTCAATTTGACCTTTGAGTTTCAATCCCGGAATTTGTAACAAAAATTTTTCACAGGGTTAGTTAGGATAGAAACTTGGAGGTCAAATCTATTTTTATACCCTCCCAAACTCTTTACAGATACTTTTCCAGAACACTCTTCCAGGCCATATAACCATCACCCGAGAGGTGAAGTCCGTCGTAGGTATATTTTGGGTCCAGTTCATCACTCCCTGCAGATTTTAGCACAGGATAGACATCAATATATGTCAGCCATTTTTCTTTGCACATTTTAATCAGCTTTGCATTCAGCTCAAGAATCTGAGGACCCTTTGAGCGGTGTTTGGGATAGTTGGTGAATGTGCTATTGACAGGAAATACGCTCTGGATATAAAGTTTTGTGCGTGGAGTCTCAGTCGCAATTTTATCTGCAATTTTCACTATAGTATTCAGCACAGAATCTACTGAATAATCTCTTGAAAGATTGTTAACCCCAATGAGAAGAAAAATCTTCTTTGGCTTGCCTTTTACAATAGGGTCAAGTCTCTCGTAAACACCCTCGGCTGAGTCTCCGCTTATTCCGCGGTTTTTGATATTTTCATTGTCAAATATCTCTGCCCACTCCCCGTAATGCGTTATACTGTTTCCAAGAAAAACGATGTCCGATTTGTCAATTGGTAGTTTTTCAAACAATGTTGCCCGGTGGTGGTAGAGTGCAGAATACTTAAGTTCCTGAGCATAAGACAAAATTGTTGTCGCAATCAGAAGAATGGAGAAAATGAAGATCTTTTTCATGGATTAAAAGGTTTATGGTTCGCAATATTAATCAATAAAGTAATAGCCCCGCAACTCCACCCAGTATTATTATGAGTATGGGACTCTGTTTTCCCCACTGAACGGCAGCAAATGCACCTGCAAAAAGCAGCCAGCTTTTCCAGTCAATGAAGTTGTCCGGGGTAACCAGAGTTATTGCTGCCGAAGCTATCAGCCCCGGAATAACCGGCCTGATACCCGTAAGGGCAGCATTAAACCATCTGTTTTTCTTAAACTGATTATAGAGGAATGCTATGAGCAGGATTATTATGAATGAAGGGAGACAAACTCCAAGGGTTGCTACAATTGAACCCCATATATTATCAGTAACGGTATAGCCTATGTATGTTGCACTGTTGATTCCTATTGGGCCGGGTGTCATCTGGGAGATTGCGATAATGTCTGTAAATGTTGTTGCGTCTACCCAGCCGTGATTTACAACCACTTCATTCTGAATGAGCGATATCATTGCATACCCTCCGCCAAATGTGAAAAGTCCAATGAGGAAAAAGGTTGTAAACAGCTCTAAGTAAATCATCTCTTTACAAAATAGAAGTGAAACAGACCCAGTAAGGCACCTGCAGCAATAATCCAGACAGGGGAAATGTCAAGCAGGACAATCAGCATAACAGAAATAAATGGTATTGCAGATGTGTATTTGTTGAGCCCCATCCCCTTTACAAGAGAGATAACTGGCACGGCAATAAGTGCAACAACTACCGGGCGAATTCCGGTAAATATGCGGTTTACGGTTTCATTATCCCTGAAGCTTGAAAAGAACATCGCTATAGCCAGAATAATCAGAAAAGAGGGGAGGGCAATACCCGTTGCCGCAACTATACTCCCTTTCACGCCTTTCAGCTTCTGACCAATGAAAATTGAGATATTCATTGCCAGGATGCCGGGGGCCGATTGCGATATTGCCAGCATATCGAGGAACTCCTCCTTCTCCAGCCACCCCTTTTTATCTACCACCTCACGCTGAATAAGCGGAATCATCACGTAACCTCCGCCAATGGTAAAGGCCCCGATTTTGGAAAAAGTGGTAAATAATTGCAGATAAACGTTCATGGATGCAAAAGTAGCTATTATTTTAAAAAGAGGCAGGCAAATAAGCGGGAAAAATTATCGGCTGTATATCAGCGATTTAAGTTTTAGGTCAAAAAAAGTTTCGGAATAATTTTGTTGAAAAAAAAAAGAAACATATCTTTGCAGCCCGTTTCAGAAAATGAGACGCAGACAAGAAAGTTCTTTGATAGCATAGATTTATAAAGAGTAACAAGGTAGAGGTTTTTATTAAACTTCGTCAAGACCTAAAATAATTTTGGTTTTATCTAGTTAGGACAAGCTAAACATTTAAAAATTTTTACAATGAAGAGTTTGATCCTGGCTCAGGATGAACGCTAGCGGCAGGCTTAACACATGCAAGTCGAGGGGCAGCACGGGTAGCAATATCTGGTGGCGACCGGCGCAAGGGTGCGTAAC